>Ga0101941_1000001_pt1 | contig 2388857 bp, 1823 predicted proteins | sample DewCreD2012metaG_3_FD_75242 | JGI IMG/M metagenome (GOLD analysis project Ga0101941, IMG submission 75242) | Hot spring sediment bacterial and archeal communities from British Columbia, Canada, to study Microbial Dark Matter (Phase II) - Dewar... ... | reverse complement strand
GGGTCGGCGTACCACTTGGCCACCAGCCAGCCCCGTTGCGGGTCGTACCGCCAGGCCGTCCGGGCCTGACCGCCCGTGCCCTGCCCGCTGCCCAGGTCGAACTGTTGCCAGGTCACCAAGTTGGTCAGTCGCCCGGCATGATCGTAGCCGCACTCCACCGGCCAGGCGCTGGTGCCCCAACTGCGCCCCACCTGCCCCTGCGGCGTATAGAGCGTCCGTTGCCAGCGCCCGCCCGGGAACAGCACGTTGGTCGCCCGCAACGCAAGGTCGTACTGCCAGATAGTGGTCCGCTCGGTCAGCGGCCCGGCCCCGTCCGGGTCCGGTTGCACCTGCGTGGCCACCAGATCCGCCGCGTTGTAGGTGAAGGTGGTTGCCCCGTTGCGGCCGTCGATAACCTGCGCCTGCCGCCCGTGCGCCTCGTAGGCGTAGTCGGTGCGGCTCAACAGCGTGGTGCGGGCGCTGTCGGCCCAGCGCATCACCCGGGCCAACAGCCCGTTGGTGTAGAGTTGCTCGGTGACCGAGCCGTCCGGATGGGTCACGGTGACCAGCCGCTGCTGTTGGGCCGGCACTCGTTGGATGACCGTGGTGGTGGTCCGGTCGAACCGGAGGCTCACGTGGGTTTCCGGCGCGCTGAGGCTGACGCGTTCTTCCGACACCAGCACTTCCTGATTGTCGTCGGTGGTCTCCCAGAGGCGGGTGCGTTGCCAGACGCGTCCGCCCAGCGTCACAGCGTCCTGTTGCTGGCGCCGGATGCGGTCGGGCCCCTGCAGGTCCAGCTCCCCGTTGCGGTTCAGGTCCGCCACCGTCCGTTCCAACGACCCGTCCTGGCCGTAGGTGTAGAGGGTCTGCACTCCGTCCGGGTCCCGACTCCGCATCAAGCGGCCCGCCGCGTCGTAGAACTGCAGGGTCTCGGCGCCGTCGGGATACTCCGTGCGCACCGGCCGACCCAACATGTCGCTCCGAGCGCGTCGTCCCAAATCGCTCCCTCCCGTTCACCGGCCCACGAACCAGGGCCAGTTTGTCATGCCGCGAAGACAGACTACCTCCACATAATCGCCCTTGTCCATGAGATGCAACCCCACCCCTATGTCCACGGCTCGGAACAGGCACCCACGCGCTCCTCCCTGCGACCCGTAGGTTTGACCCTGATGGCCAAAAGCAGCTTGGACGGCCCGTTCGACTTCGTCATACGCCACACCGTAGATCAGCCATCGAAATCCTTTCGAATCGGTCTGCACTCGCCACGTCGCCCGCACTTGAGGTAACCCATTCGTCCTGGTCACTCGCGCCCCATACGCCTGCAACTGAACCACAAGGGGCCCCACACATTCCCCAGGCGACCATCGCGTCCCTTCACAGCCGCATAATAAGGCCCCTGCCACGACCAGTGCAGTCACAGGTAGATGTTTCATCCCGTTGCTCTCTAAACACCTTCAAGAAATCGGCACACCTGTGCACAATCCACACAAGGACGGCCCCTCTTGGCCGCCCGCTTATTGCCCAGTTGCCGAAGACACAAACACCATGAATGGGGACTGACTCTCCGGCCCCTCATGCCCCTCGCCAAGACGTCAGCGCACCGTTTACAATCACCCTCACAATCTTTTGCAACATCAGGGGTTGTGATGGGCGCGCACACGCAGTCGCAGAAACCAGAACTTCCAAGCTCGTGCATCGCTGCGCAGCTACGATAATACACGCTCACGAAGTCGTACCAAAGCCCCAGCGGATCATAGCACCCTGTGCCATTATTGCCCGCGAATACATAGCAAAGGTCGCGCCGCACCTCGTTCCAAGGCTTGAGGAATCTTTCCCGTAACCGCGCGAACGCCATCTCATTGAGTGGATCTCGGCTCACCCACCGGCCAAGACTTGGCTCGTAAGCACGATATTCGTACAGCGCCAATTCCGTTGCATTACATGTCCTCTTGGTGCTGAAGCGGAAGGGGTTGAAGGGAGCAGCGGGGCCGGTGGCGCGGAGGGGTTCGCCGAAAGGACCGTATTCGTACCGCGCCGTCTCGGTGCCGGTGCTGGAGGAAACCAACTGCCACACGTTCCCGTTGCCGTCGTAGGTGACGAAATGAGTGCCCGAGGCCGGGCCGCTGGCGATTCGAACCCAGAGCAAACCGCCCACGCCACCGGCACCGTCCAGCGTCTCGCTCAAGTCCAGGCCCCAGACGTAGCTGCGCACCACGGCATGGTTCGTGGCGTTCAGTTCCGCAATATGACGGCCGAACCACACCGGATCGCTCACCAATTTCAGGTCCTCCGTCACCACCCAAACCCCGTTGCTCAGTACGTGGCTCGTCTGTTGGATGCGCCGGCCCAGCGCATCGTACGCCCAGTCCACTCGACGCCAGCCGGCCCGATCGCTGGCCCCGTAGCTCATCACCCGCACCAGCCGGTTCTCCGCGTCCCAACTGTACAGCCACCGCCCGTCCCGGACCAGGTTGACGTCCCGCGTAGAAGCGCCTCTTTCCATATAGCACGGCACGCCTGCGGAAACAGCCCTGCCGGACGCCGATCCCCAAAATGCCTCGGAGCCCAGCGTCCGCGTCTAGAGACACCTACGCTGCAACCACCCTCACCCAAGCGCGAGTCGTGCCATTGGACATTATACGCTCTCGTCATTATGCGCGATCGGCGCTCACAGCGGCCGACTGCAAACGCTGGACGAGGCAGAATCCTTCCGGCTCACCATAACGGCGACATTTTCGCCAACAATCATTCAAGCACCACGCTAATATGCTGGCTACAACTCCGGCTACGTCTACTTCCGCTAGATTAAGCGCATTGGTTCGAAAAGCACCACGTTGTCCGCAATTCCTACCAGACGTTCCTCGCGCCCGACCTCTTTTTGTCTTCCCCCTCAGCTTTTTCTATCCCCTGACCCCAGAGGTGCACTCTCACCAACACGAAGGCCCCTGCAACCTGCACGCGACTTGCTCTCGGCCCTCGAGACCGGATCCAGCTCCCTTGTGCCAGATTCCGTTTGCAGCGCTCCTGCCGGGGCCGCGACTCCACCCTTGCCACCCTTATGTCTGCGTAATCCACACTTTAACAACCACGCCGTTCCTACACTCGATGACCAAAGCCCACGACGAAATATTCGGGCACACCCAGGGGTACAGCCAGCATACGGCAGGATACTGGCTCTGGCCCGCAAGCTCATACACATACAATACTGAGCCGTGCTGACCTTGGCCCACGGTTCGGTAATGCGGCTCACCAAGCATTTCCATGAGCCGCCCTTCCGACAATCCCAATAATGCTTTACTGCGGATCAGCTCGTTTGCCATGGGAAAGCGAACGCCCGACTCAAAGGTCGCGGCTTTCCAGCGGTCTGAACAAAATGAGGACGCCACTCTGGGGCGGCAGGCAGTCGCAAGCCGCGGGAAAGTAATGCCTAAAGGCAATAGCACGTATAGAATACAACAGCCGACTACGATCCAAAGAAGGCTTTTACTGAACCTACGAGCCATTCCTCACGCCCAACTCATCAGGGTTTGCATGGAGTAAGGTTACCACTCACATCTAGACAGACCAGTTGGCCAGCCCGCAGGGCATCTTGGCAAGCTTGAAAGCAGTCGGCGAGCTTTCCTTTGCCTAGTCGATTACCCGCAAAATTGTTAAGAACGTCCATGCGTGACGCGGCCGTTTGCTCATCCTCATGCAGGTTCGTCACCCACAAGGCCACGTTTGCCAGAAGGCACCACGAGGGGGCCTTTGCGAGGTTGCAGGATGCAACGCAGTGCCCGAGGGCGTCCGCCGCAGTACCAGATAATTCCGGATCTTGCCCTGTGCGAGCCCGCACCTGCTTGCGTGCCTTGTGAAGCTGGTCGTAAACGTGGCCAACGCATAGGGCGAAGTCAGTAGCGCAAACTGCTAAGAGACCAGCTGCAATTTTTAAACCAGCTGCAATTAGAGATCTTGCATCTTCATCGGCGAGATTGACGCAGTCGTTACGGATAAAGCCGTAGAGGTTCAACCCACCTTTCTCTTCGATAGGGTCTGGAGTTAACCACCGGCCTCCAGTCGGCCAATACGCTCGATACTCGTAAAGGACCAGTCCTGTGGCCGGGTCCGTGCGCTTCGTACTGAAGCGGAAGGGGTTCAAGGAAACAGCGGCGCCGGTGGTGCGGAGGGGTTCGCCGAAGGGACCGTATTCGTAGCGCGCGGTCTCCGTGCCGGTGCAGGCGGAAACCAATTGCCACACGTTCCCGTTGCCGTCGTACGTGACGAAATGCGTCCCGGACGCTAGACCGCTGGCCAGCCGCACCCAGAGCAGACCGCCCACGCCACCCGCACTATCCAGCGTCTCGCTCAGGTCCAGGCCCCACACGTAGCTGCGCACCAGCGCGTGGTTCGTAGCGTTCAACTCTGCAAGGTGCCGGCCGAACCACACCGGATCGCTCACGAATTTCAGGTCCTCCGTCACCACCCAAACCCCGTTGCTCAGCACGTAGCTCGTCTGCCGGATGCGTCGGCCCAGCGCATCGTACGCCCAGTCCACCCGACGCCAACCGGCCCGGTCTGTGGCACCGTAGCTCATCCCCCGCACCAACCGGTTCTCCGCGTCCCAACGGTACATCCACCGCCCGTCCCGAGCAAGCTTCCCTTCGCCACCATGAAGGAAAGGCGACGCATTTCAGGTTTTCGGAACCTCCGGAAAGCGCGGCGGAATGCCGGGCGTCATCGGCGCGGGAGGCTGAGGGACAGCGGCATTTCCTTCGATATACGAATTTCGGGTTCAATTTGAAACGCGGCCGGACGAAGAGTTCAGGACCTCTGCGGGACAAAGTCCTGGCGCACCTCCGACTGTACCCGATCTGGATTGCGCCGCACCACCCCCAGGTTCGGCACCACTGCCCGCACGGCACGGGCGAGTTCCCAAGCATTGCCGCTTGCCGGTCAGTCGTGCCCCAGCGACGCGCCGATTTTTGGGTCTCAACCAGCCCCGGACCAGAGAACGCGCAAATCCCGGTTTCAGCAGAGTCGGCAGATTTTCAGGCCCACAGAGAACGCAGAAGACACAGAAGGATTCTTGGAACTCCCAGAAGGGGATCACGCCTGGAAACGCGGGCCGGTACAGGAAATACCATGGACAACAACAGTGCCGGGCCGGCGGTCGCACAATTGCTGCCAGAATCCGTCCTTTGCGTTTTCTGTGTGCTTTGCGGGGTTTCCCTGAAACGCCGCCTCTGGGCTCGAACTCCGGAGATGTTATGGCCGCCTGCCGCGTAACGCGGGCTTTCAGCCTCATTGCTCGAGGGTCGGGAGTTCACCTCGGAGGGGTGGTGGGATTCCTGATGCGGTGGAAGCTGCGCCCATGAGCCGCTGGGCGAGCTTCCGCAAGCCTTCTTCGAAATAATCTGCCACGTGCGGACCGAAGAAGGACATGGTTCTCGGTTCGTAGCCGTCCATGGCGTAGTAGCGAGCGGGGAGAACGTAGCCCACGTAATCGCCGTTGAAACTCGTGATCACTCCGTAATAGCCGCGCGCGGCCAGGGCCTCTTTGATGCGCACGGAAAGCTCGCCGCTGAAATCGCAGGGGGTCGAAAGCCAAAGGGTGCGCCCCACCCGCACGGCTTGCAGTGTAACCGTGCTCCGGGGGCGCAAAAGGCGTTCCGCGAGCCAGGGACGAAGTCGCCACCGGTTGCTGACGCGCCAATTCAGTGGCGGCATCTGCACCTCGGCTGCGGTCCAGCCCAGAACCGTCCTGTTTTCCAGAGAGACACCTCGGACCGCTTCCAATGTTCGCCGGCCCAGTCCGCGTCCCATACGCTCGACACCGGCAAGGCCACGTTCGCCCGGCACTGGCGACTGGCTTCCCACCGCGCCGGCCAGGAACAGTGCGATCCCATCCGTAGCGGCCTCCACATGGCGTTGCCATGCGCCGGGATAATCACCGCTGAACCGCATCATCTCTGCTCCCAGCACGGTAGCGTGCGCCCCGTAGCACCCGATCAGGCCGGTTCGGCCCTGCTCCTGTCGCAACACCAGCACGGCGAACCCGGGGTCCACGGTGCCCAACCTGCCGACGAGCCGGTTGCGCACCCACTCGGGGGCGTCGAACTGGACGAAACCGACGCGGGCAGGTTGCAGATCGGCTACTGCGTCTCGAGCCGCGCGCACCATGCAGGCGCCGAGCCACGCGATCAGGCCCGGCTGAAATGGTCCGGTAAAAGCTTCGGCCACAGGGCCCTCCCCCCATCCGCCCGGGCCGCAGTGGGTATGGGTGGCGCCCAAGTAAATCTGACCGCGTTGCACTCCCGGCGAGGCTGCCAGAGCGGCCGAAACGGCGTCCTTGACCGCTGGCGGCACGAGTAACAGGTCCGCCGCCAACCAGATCACCAGGACCTTTCCTACGCGCACAGCGGCCGCCTTCACGAACAAATCATCGTGCGTCCCCTCGGCCGGCCGCCCTCTGCGACTGCCATAACCGGCCAGAGGAATTGCGCGAAACCTCCCTTCCTCAGGACGGTCTTCGGCCGCCCCCGGCTCGGGGGTCAACTTGACGGCGGCAAATCCCGCTTCCACGCCGCCCTCTTGTATGGTGGCAGGGAATCCTCGCATCACGTCCTCGCCCAAGCTCTGGCGGTAGTAGGGCTGAAGGAAGTAGGGCCGGTCGTCCACAGGCGCGAACGTCATGGACGCCAGCAAGCCCACTATCACCAGGACGATCCCGGAGTAGCGGGCAGCTTTCTGCAAACCTGTCATCGCGCTGCAGGTTGCAGCATTGCCGGTGTCGACTCAACGGGGGATCCAACCGCCCTTTTCAGGTCCGGTCCCGTCCTGCAAATCGAAGCCGGGGCAAAGCCGCTGACTCTGCAAGACAATCCGGCATCCGGTCTCCTTGGTTCACATGCGCCTTTACGCGCAGCGCTGCGTGTCGAGCTCGAATCGTTTTGCGGCAGCTCACCGACCGCGTCCTTCGATGAACTTGTCCGAATAAGAACCGCGTTCGCGTACGGTTTCCGACGGAAAAACGAAGCCGGGACACTGAAGAAAGCACAACTCCACGCCGCGCAGGCCGCGCCGGGGAGCGTTTCACGTATCGACTGTTGAAGCCGGTTGGTTTGGCAGGGCAGGACTGTCATATCGGCGGTCTTCGATCCGTCCCACGGTACTGCCCGCAGGGCATGGCAGCCGGGCACGCGTGTGTGCGGGTCGTCGGGTTCGCGGACCGGGCCCCCTGTGCCGGAGACCTGCACGGCTTCATCTCAGCGAAGTCGCCTGCGGTGTTCGTCAGCAGTGGCGTGCTGTTCCCTCCGGCTGTCGGCCGCCTCCGGAGAGCCAAAGCCGGAGTCCCGTTCGCCCCGCGCAGGCGTTTAAGCGGGATCCGGGAGGTTGCGAACCGATCTAGTGGCCACGCGCACCATGGTGACGGGTTCGGAAAACCGCAGGGCCATGCCGGTTGGCATGGCCCCGGGTCTCCCTCATTGAGAAGCCGGTTTAGCGCTCAGGCTGTTTCCTCCGACAGCCAGTCCGCCAGGTGCAGGTAGGCTTTGATTTTCCTGCGCTCGTAGCGGTGACGCTGGGCTTTTTTGGGTTGATGCTGAAGTTTGCGGAACGGGGGTTTTGTGTCGCGCACCACCTCAGCAATAGGCTCACCTGTCTTTCTCATGGGAGGACTCCTTCGAGGTTGGGTTCGGATGAAGCAACGGCTGCCCGTCAGGACACCACCGCTCCCTCTTTCCCCCTGTGTCCCCGTGGGCAACCGCCATCGTTCCATACACCAGTTTGGACCGGCGGGAGGCCCGCGCATTCAAATTTCCCCCGCGCGAGTCGGGCTCGCCCCGGGCGGGAACCGCTGCGCGAACCGCGTCGGTTCCATCCACTGCGGTCATCGGTCCGACCGCTGCTGTACTTTAGCGCAAATTGGGAATCTGTCGACTGGCTTTGGCCCGCAGCCCGGCTGGGGGTCCCGGCGAACCCCGGTGCGGGAGCCCCTGCAGGGGTTCGTCCCTGCAGAGCCCGGCGGGTCTCGATCGGTCCCACTGCGAGCGCCCCAGCGGAACGGGCGGGTGCGTGGATCAGCCCGTGGCTTCTGAAAGGCATACGCACCGAGCCCTCGCTTGAAGGCTGCTGCGCCCGTAGCTCGATTTCCGGGCTTGGCGCAGAGGGGGTTCCATGGAATCTTGCTTGCGCCAGGTGGGTCCTCGGCCCTCGTAGCGCACCATGAGACAGAAAGTGAGCCCGACACGGGACGTAAACCGATGGAGCATCTCAGGCAAACAGGGAGTCTGGGGGAGATGCTTCCCTTTGCTGTTCCGGGGCGGACTCCACGGGTGGTTGGGACTGTGGCTGATGGGCTCGATGGGCGGGTGGGCCGGGCCGATGAAACCCATCGCCGTGACGGGGTTCAACCGCGATCTGGTCGTGGAGCGCACCGCAGTCGGCCCGTCTTACCACGCGGCGGCAGTCGAGTTCAACCCGGGCGAAAACCTCGCCTTTTACCAGGCGGGTCTGCCTGGCAAGAGCTACGGACTGCCCACCGAGGGACGTTTTGTCAGTGCGCAAGACGGTGAAACCGAGTTCGCGTTCGCGCCGTACGACGGGCCCAACGCCCTGGTGTTGAGCAGCGCCACCGGCCTGCAGGTCGGGACCGTGACCCTTGTGCAGCCCGCCCTTTACCGTCGGATTGCGGTGATTGCGCACTCCGCCAGCGGCGGCGGCTCGCCGTCGATGACCCTCCGCTTCGCCGACGGCCGAGCGTGGACGACTCCTTACGCTGCCCCGGACTGGTTCAACAACACGGGGTATGCGCTCCGCGGCGTGGAACGGATCAACCTTACCACCGGCGCAACGCAGGGCGCGCCCACCAATCCGCGCTTTTACCAAACGACGGTGGACTTGGAAGCGGCTCTGGGGCCGGACGTGGCGCCGCTGGTGGCCATTGATTTCGAAAAGGCTGCAGGGGCGGGTTCCACGGGCATCTATGCCGTCAGTGGCGAACCATGGCTGGAGACACCGCCGCGAATCCTGCAGCAGCCTGCATCCCAGACTGTTGTCGAGCCCGCGCCTGCGCGCTTCGAGGTGTCCGTGAGTGGCCAACCTTATCCGGCGCTGCAATGGTTCCGCGACGACCAGCCCGTGGCGGGAGCCACCAATCGCTGGTTCGAATTGCCGCGCACCTCGCCCACAGATGACGGGGCGCGTTTTTTTCTCCGGGCCGTCAACGTGATCACCGGCAATGTATTCGCGGTCACCAGTGCCGTCGCGGTGTTGCGCGTGATCCCGGACACGAATCCTCCCGCGCTGTTGCGGGCATGGTCGGCCGGGCTCACTTCGGTGGTGGTCCGGTTTTCCGAGCCGGTTGCACTTCCCGGCGCACTGCACCCCGGGAACTACGAACTGCTGGCCCCCGACGGACCCGTCGCGGTGCGGGAGGCGGCTGCTTCGGCTGCCGGCGAGGAAATTGTGCTGGTGACCGCACCGCTTGTGGAAGGTCTTGCGTATACGTTGAGTGTCTCGAACGTGACAGACCGCGCGACAGCGGCGAATTCGGTTCCTCCGGGGACCCGGACGAGCTTCATCCCCAACCGGTACCGAACGGTCGAACTGGGCGGGTCGAATCTGCTTGAGAACCTCGAGATCGTGCCCGGGGGGATGGGTCTTTCCGTGCGCGGCAGCGGTTGGAACGGCACGCGTGACGAAGGCGTGTTCCTGTTCGAGCCCCGGACGGGCGATTTCGATCTGCGCATCCGCGTCGAGTCCCTTGCCCAAGTGGATCCGACCTCCACAGCCGGCTTGATGGTGCGCGAGAGTCTTGATCCCGGCGCCGCGTGCGTGGCCGTGCTGGCCACGCCCACGGTTTATGGGTGTTGTTTTCTGGTTCGGACCCAGGCCCAGGTCTGGCCGGACCGCTTCGGTTCGTTCCCGGCCAACCACCCGCACACATGGCTGCGACTCCGCCGGATGGGAAACCTCCTGGAGGGGTATGCAGGGGTTGATGGTTTGCACTGGACCCGGCTGGGATCGGTCACGCTTGCGTGGCCGGCTACCGTGCCGGTGGGTGTGGCAGCAGCCAGCGGCAGCGGCTCCATGGCGGTCCATGCGCGTTTGCGCGACTTTTCTCCCGTCACGGAGGCTGCAGGGCCAGCAGAGTTGCCGTTCGAACCCCCGGGCCCGTGCACGCGGCTGACCAGTCTGATCATTTCCGAAATCATGTACCATCCGACGAATGCCGCGCTGGAATTCATCGAGTTGCTGAACACGCGAGCCGAACCCGAAGACATCAGCGGCTACCACCTCGACGGCAGTGTTCAGTACACCTTCCCGCCCGGCACCATCCTGCCCGCCGGCGGGTTGCTGGTGGTGGCGCGGGATCCGGCGACCCTGGCCGGGGTCTATGGCCTGACGCAAGTGTTCGGCCCCTGGACCAACACCCTGCCCAACGACAACGGTCGTGTTCAACTTCGCCATCGAACCGGTGCCGTGTTCCTGGACATCGCATATCGGGACCAGCCACCCTGGCCCGTGGCCGCGGACGGGGCAGGTCCCAGCCTTGTGCTCGCACGGCCGTCCCTGGGGGAAAACGATCCACATGCCTGGCGTGCCAGTCAGTGGCCCGGCGGATCTCCCGGCCGTCCGGAAAGTTTCGTTCCGGATGTTCGATACGCAGTGCGCATCAACGAATTCCTCGCGCACACAGACTGGCCCGTTTTGGATTATGTGGAATTGTTCAACGCCAGCACCCAAACGGTGGACCTCGGTGGTTGCATATTGAGTGACGATCCTGCGATCGATCGCTTCCGTTTTCCCGGCCCCACGCTTCTGGGACCGGGCGCCTTCGTCGTGCTTACGGAGGCCGAGCTGGGCTTCGCCCTTGACGCCGCGGGGGAAACCATCTTTCTCCGCGCGCCCGACCGGCGAGTATTGGACGCCGTCCGATTCGGAGGCCAGGCCAACGGGGTGGCCTCCGGTCGATGGCCGGACGGCCAGGAGGAGATTTTCCCCCTGCGCACGCCGACTCCCGGCGCGCCCAACGACGCCGTCCGCATCGGGGAGGTTATCCTCAACGAGATTTACTACCACCCCATCAGCGAAGATGACGATGACCAGTTTGTCGAATTGCACAACCGCAGGGACCGGCCGATTCCGTTGGCGGGTTGGCAACTGGACGACGGCATCCGGTTCACCTTCCCGGATCATGCGGTGCTCCCGGCGCATGGGTACATCGTGGTCGCGCGCGACGCGGCCCGGTTGCAGAGCCGATATCCCCAGCTGAATCCCACCAACCTGTTCGGGAACTTCAGCGGCCGGCTCGCGCGGAGCGGCGAACGCGTCGCACTGACGCGGCCCGATTGGATCGTCCGCACCAACGATGCCGGGCAGATCGTCACCAACCTTATCCACATCGTGGTCGACGAGGTCACGTATCGCGACGGCGGGCGCTGGCCGCGGTGGGCCGACGGCGGCGGCAGCAGCCTGGAGCGCATTCACCCCGACACTCATGGACGACGGGCTGGTCACTGGGCAGACAGCGACGAAACTCGCAAAGCGCCCTGGACGGTCATCTCAGCCACGGGCACCATCGACCACGGCAGCACCACTGCCGATCAGCTCCAGGTCCTACCCATGGGTGCCGGCGAATGTCTCATCGACGATGTCCAGGTGCTCACGCCCACCGGTAGCAACCTGATCGCCAACGGCACGTTCGAAGCCGGCGCTTCCGGCTGGACGGCGGAGGGCACGCTCTCGCGGTCCGGGTGGGAATCTTCCGAGGGCTACAACAGTGGGCGCTCCTACCGGATTCGAGCCGCCGATCGAGGGGACAACCAGATCAACCGGGTCCGCACTCCCCTTACCGCCACGCTGGCAGCCGGGACCACCAATGTCACCCTTCGGGCCGCGGTTCGTTGGCTCAAAGGCCATCCCCAAATCCTGCTGCGGCTGCGCGGCAACTGGCTTGAATGCGCCGGGGACATGACCGTGCCGTCCAATCCCGGCACCCCGGGCCTGCCGAACAGCCGTCTCGTGGCCAACGCACCGCCGGCCATCCACGAGGTGCGGCATCACCCCGTGCTGCCCGCCCCTGATGAACCCGTGCGCATCACCGCGCGCGTGGACGACTTCCACGGCGTGGACCGCGTGCGGCTCTGGTACCGGTTGGATCCGGCCACCAACTACGTGACCCTGGACATGCGGGACGACGGACGGAACGGGGATGCCCTGGCCAACGACGGCCTTTACACGGTCCTGCTGCCCGGCCAGCCCACCAGCACCCTCATCGCATTCTTCGTCGAGGCCACCGACGCAGCCGCCAATCCCGCTTCGAGTCGGTTCCCCGAGGATGCTCCCGCGCGCGAATGCCTTGTTCGTGTGGGCGAAGTGCAACCCGCTGGCAGCCTGCCGGTCTATCGGATTTGGATGACCCGTGCCACGCTCAATGCATGGACGGGACGGCACAAACTCGACAACACGCCCTTGGACGTAACCTTCGTCTCCGGCGACCACCGCGTCATTTACAACGCCGGTGCCCTCTACGCTGGCAGTCCTTACATCGCCCCCGGCTTCACCAGTCCATTGGCCGGCCGCTGCGGCTACACCCTCGAGTTCCCCAAGGACGATCGATTCCTGGGCGACACCGACCTGGTCCTGGACTGGCCCGGCGGTCACGGCGGCGAAACCACTGCGATCCAGGAACAAATGGCCTGGTGGATTGCGGATCAACTGAACCTTCCTTACAGCCACCGGTATCATATTCGTCTGCACGTAAACGGTGTTACGGACGAGCATCGTCAAGCCATCTTTGAAGCGGTTCATCAACCCGGGCGGCGCTTTGTTGAAGCGTGGAGTCCCGACCAACCCGACGGTCAGTTCTTCAAAATCGACCGAGCCTTCGAATTCAACGACAGCGGGAGTTTGATCGCCGACCCCATGCCGCGCCTCCAGAATTACACGACCACCGGGGGTGCCAAGAAACGGGAGCGCTATCGTTGGACCTGGATGTATCGTGCCACCCCACGAGTGCACGATTACACGAATCTGTTTGCCCTGGTGGATGCCCTCAACGCGCCGGCCCCCGAACCCTACACCACCGCCACGATGGGACTTGTCGACCTCGAACAATGGATGCGCATGTTCGCGTTCGAACACATCATCGTGAACTTCGACTCCTGGGGCCACGAAATCGGCAAGAACATGTACACCTTCCTCCCGAAAGGCGGTCGCTGGGTGTTGTATGCCTTCGACCTGGACTGGCTCATGCTCGTGTCCCCCCGTCTGTCTTCGCGCTTCGCGCCGGATCAGGCCGCCTTGTTCACCTCGGACGATCCCACCGTCAGCCGCATGTATGCGCATCCCCCCTTCCAGCGCGCCTACTGGAGGGCGGTTCGCGACGCCGTGGAGGGGCCATTGAATCCCGCCCGGGCCCATCCCGTGATGGACGGCAAATACCAGGCGTTGCGGGCCAACAACGTGCGCTGGTGCGACGGCCAGGCCCTGACCGATCCCTCCGCGCTCAAGAGCTGGTTCGCTCAACGTCGGGCCTTCCTGCAAGCCCAGTTGGCTGCCGTGGCCTCGGCGTTTACCGTGAATCCGAACCCCGGCGTGAGCAACGGCATGGGCGTGCTCACGGGTACTGCCCCCGTCGAGGCCGTCCGGATCGCCCTCAATGGCGTACCCTGGAGCGTGCGCTGGATCACCCTGACCCAATGGGTCGCGGTCGTACCGCTTCAAACCGGCACCAACACCTGGATCGTGACCGCCCTGGATGCGCACGGACAAACCATGCCGGGCTTTGCGCAGCAGGTCACCTTCTTCCACCAGGGACCGCAACCGCCGCCGGAAGAGTCCGTCGTCATTCATGAAATCCTCTACCGCCCGTCACTGCCCGGGGCCGCCTTCGTGGAGCTCTACAATCGGTCGCCCACGCACGGGTTCGACCTCTCCGGCTGGCGATTCAACGGGCTCGACTACGACTTCCCCGCCGGCACCTTTTTGCCTCCCCAGGGCTGGCTCGTACTCGCCGCCGACCGCGCCGCGTTCATGACGGTGTACGGCCCAAACGTACCGCTCTTCGACGTGTTCGCCGGTCAACTTCAAGCCGATGGCGAAACGCTGAGCCTCCTGCGGCCGGCCCCCGACGGCACATGGATCGTCGTGGACCGCGTTCGCTATGAAGCCACACCTCCCTGGCCCCTGCCCGAGCCGGGGCAATCGCTGCAACTGCGCGACCCCGCGCGGGACAACAGTCGGGTGGCCAACTGGGCAGTGGCCTCGTCGCCAGCGCCCGGCCCCGACTTTATACGTCTTCTCGCGCTCGACAGCGTTTGGCGATTTCAGCAGGTTTCCAACCTGGACGCGTTCGCGTGGGCGACGCCTGCGTTCTCGGACGCAACCTGGCCCGCGGGAGCAGCACTGCTGGCGTTCGAAAACAACAGCGCGATCACGCCGCTGGTTCGCACCACCCTGAAGGACCCGCGCGTGGTGACCAACAACCTCTCCCCGGGCCACGCGTATTACTTCCGTACCCACCTCGTGCTGACCCAATCGCTGACGGGCTACACTGTGACAGCCAGCGCGTACGTGGATGACGGCGCAGTGTTCTACGTCAACGGCCGGGAGATTTACCGCCTCCGCATGCCGGCTGCCGGTGCAGTGGCCCACAACACCGTGGCCACGGCTCAACCCTCGGGTGGCGATGCCACCAGCCCGGATGTCTTTACCCTGGACCCGACATGGTTTGTGCCCGGGACGAACGTCGTTGCGGTGTCCGTCCATCAAAACAGCATCACCAGCTCGGACATTGTCTTCGGACTGGAACTGACCGCCCAACGCGCACCCGCGAGCGCCTATGAGGCCACTCCGGCCCGCCCCAACTCTGTCGCCACGGCCCTGCCGGAGTTTCCCACGCTCTGGCTCAACGAGGTGCAGCCCGACAACCTCACCGGGCCCATTGACGGTGCCGGCCAGCGCGAGCCCTGGGTTGAAATCTACAACCCCGGCCCCGCGCCCGTTGCGCTTGACGGCTTTTACCTCAGCGACCGTTACGACGACCCGGCCCGATGGGCGTTCCCTTCCAACGCGGTGCTGCCTCCCGGTGGCTTTGCCCTTGTTTGGTGCGACGGTCAGCCGGATCAGACCACCGAGACCGAATGGCATGCCTCCTTCCGGCTGGCACCCATCACCGGCACGGTCGCCCTGGCGCGCCGTTTGGAAGGGGCCGTGCAGTTGGTCGACTATCTCAATTACACCAACCTGCCCGGCAACCGAAGTTACGGAAGTTACCCCGACGCGCAGCCCTTCTACCGGCGTCCCTTTCATCGGCCCACACCCGCCGGCACCAACGACCCGGTCGCACCGCCCGTTGCCGTCTTTATCAACGAGTGGATGGCCGACAACACCCGAACCCTGGCCGATCCGGCCGACGGTCAGTTCGAAGACTGGTTTGAACTTTACAACGCTGGAGACGAACCCGTGGACCTGGGCGGGTATTATCTCAGCGACAATCTCGCCAACCCCACCCAATACCGAATTCCGGCCACCGGCCGGTACGTCGTTCCCGCTCGGGGGTTCCTGCTGGTATGGGCCGACACCGAGCCCGGTCAAAACCGCGCCGATCGGCCCGAGCTCCACGTGAGCTTCGCCCTGGCCAGGGGCGGGGAGGCCATCGGCCTGTTTGCTCCCGACGGGACGCTCGTAGACGCAGTTACGTTTGGTCCGCAGGCTGCCGACGTCAGCCGGGGCCGCTTCCCGGATGGCCAGCCGTTCCTTCGCGATTTTGTGCTGCCCACGCCGAACGCTCCCAACCGGGTGCCCAACACCCCGCCGCGGCTCGTTCCCATTGCCGAGCAAAGGCTCTACCTGGGGCAGACGCTGCGCCTGCAACTCATCGCTTCGGACGAGGACTTTCCGCCGCAAACCCTCCTGTTCCAATTTGGGTCCAATCCACCTGCTGGGGCCTCGCTCCATCCCGTCACCGGCTGGCTCGAATGGACTCCGGTCCATGCACCCGATGAATCGTGGTTTGAAGTCCGGGTGACCGACGACGGCCAACCGCCGCTCAGCGCCTCGCTGCGGTTCCGCGTGCAGGTCCGACCCCGGCCGACACTGGCAATTCAACGGGTTGGACAAGGTTGGGAACTGTCTTGGACGGAGGGCACCTTGCAGGAGGCCGACGAGGTCACCGGACCCTACCGCGACCTTTCGGTGTCGCCGCCATTTTCCCTCTCCAACCAAGCCACGCAGAAGTTCTATCGAATCCGGATTGCGCCCTGAACTCTGGACAAGCCATGACGCGTCTCTTCTCACCCCGGTTGGCGGGCGCGGCCCTGTGGGTCGCGGCCTTGTCGGTTCCAGCCGAAATCCAGGTCATTTCCGAACATCGCTCCGAGACAGACGGGCCCCCGTTCCGTTTCAGCCGGGTACCACCGGCCAGTGACCGGGACACCGCGTCGCGCGCGGCCTTTCGCCTCCTGCTCGGAGAACCGGATGACAATAGCGGGCCCCTGACTGTCCTCCATGACGGCAGGCTGCCCGCCGAACCGGATGAACCCGCGGCCAACTTCTTTTTCGCCGCGGGAACCCGCGGCGGTCGCATTCTTGTCGATTTCGGCTCCCCTACCCCGCTTCGCTACATCGCCACGTTTTCGCGGCATCCCAGCACTCGCGGCCCTCAACGGTACGAGCTCTACGGCGCCACGGGCGACGAGTCCGGGTTCCGGCTCGCTCCCGACGAAACCCGTGCCCTCGCAGAGCTGGGTTGGAAACATTTGGCTTCCGTGAATAGCCGCCCCTCCAACGGCCCGGGCGGCGGCCAGCACGGCGTCCTGATCACCAATCCGGTCGGCCCCCTCGGCCCGTTTCGCTACCTGTTGTTCGAAATCCACACGACCGATCCCGCGATTCCCTTCGGAAACACGTTCTACAGTGAAATCGATGCGGTCAGCGCCGACCCCGATTTCGTGCCGAACCCACCTGCGGCCCCTGCCGGACCCGCACCGTTCACCGTGCGCACCCCGGACGGTCGGTACAGCTTCACGCTGGACCTTTCACGGGCGCCGGAACTGGAAAGCTGGGCGCGCGGGACGCTGGTGCCGGTTCTTCTTGAATGGTATCCCCGACTGGCCGATCTGCTGCCCGGCCAGAATTTTGAGCCGCCCCGGGAGGTTCGCATCGTAATTCGACCGGGCCGTGGGGTGGCGGCCACCAGTGGCACCCGAATCACCGCCAACGCCCGTTGGATCCAACGGGAGCTCGAAGGTGAAGCCGTGGGCGCCCTCGTGCACGAGCTGGTTCATGTGCTCCAACAGTACGGCCGCCGTCCGGCCGGTTCCGCCCCCCCGCCCGGTTGGTTGGTCGAAGGAATCGCAGACTACTTGCGCTGGTTCGTGTTCGAACCCGAAAGGCATGGCGCCGACCTGGTCTGGCTGCGTCAACAGCGCAACGTGCAACTTCGACACGACGCAGGTTACCGCATCAGCGCCAATTTCTTGGACTGGGTGAGCCGCCGGTACAACCGCGACCTGATTCGTCATCTCAACGCCGCCCTGCGCGAAGGCCGTTACGAGGAATCCCTGTGGAGCCAGTGGACCGGGCACACCCTCCAAGAACTCGCCGAGCAATGGCGAAGCGAGACCGAAAAAGCGCTGGCGGCGCCTGAACCGCCCCCCGGGCCCGCGCTGGAACCACGGTGACGCCAGAAAGCCCATCCGCAAAGCAAAACCCCGGTTCTGACGATCCCGTGCGCGCCCGGGCCGCATCAGGCAACCGGCAGCGTGGGGTCAATTTCCCGGGCCCAGGCCTGCAATCCCCCGTGCACACTTTTCACGGACCGAAATCCGAGCTGCTTTAAAAACGCCACCGCCTGCATCGAGCGTCCTCCCGCCTTGCAGTGCAGGTAAATCGTCCGATTCGGATCCAATTCCTTCCACCGTTGTGGAAGCTCGCTCAACGGCAGCAAGCGCACGCCGGGCAGGTGCGCCACCGCATACTCGTGGGGTTCCCGGACGTCCACCACCTCAATCCCCAGCTCCGGGTGCAACAGGGCTTCTTGCATCTCCCACACCGTCACTTCGTCTTCCGTCAGCGGCCCCGGGCCGGCCCCGATCCCGCCGCAAAGCTGGTCGTAATCCATCAGCTCCCGAATTGTCGGGTGCTCTCCACACACCGGGCAGCCCGGATCCCGGCGCACCTTGATCTCGCGAAAGCGCATCTCCAGGGCGTCGTACAACAACAGTCGCCCCAGCAACGGCACACCGATCCCCATCACGAGTTTCAAGGTCTCGGTCGCTTGAATACATCCGATCACGCCCGGCAACACCCCCAATACGCCCGCCTCTACACACGAGGGCACGGTGCCCGGCGGCGGCGGCTCCGGATACAGACATCGGTAACAGGGCCCGCCCAGGTGCGGCGCAAACAGGCTCGCCTGTCCCTCGAACCGGTAGATCGAACCGTAAACATTCGGCTTGCCCAAGAGCACGCAGGCATCGTTGACCAGATACCGCGTGGGGAAATTGTCCGACCCATCCACCACCACGTCGTAGTCCCGGAGGATTTCCAGAACATTCTCGCGGTTCAACCGCACCGGATGCTCCACAATTTCCACGTCCGGGTTCAACGCCTCCAGCCGTTCGCGAGCCGAGGCGGTTTTCGGCCGGCCGGTGTCCCGCGTTGTGTGCACCACCTGCCGTTGCAGATTCGAGACATCCACGCGGTCATGATCGACCACGCCTAGGCGGCCCACTCCGGCGGCGGCCAAATACAGCAGCACCGGCGAGCCGAGCCCGCCGGCCCCGATGCACAAAACTTTCGCCGTGCGAATTTTCCTTTGGCCCGCCGGACCCACTTCCGGCAAACTCAAGTGTCGCGCGTAGCGTTGCATGGCCTCGGGCGTCCAGTCCATAAGCCGTCTATCCTGAACGCCGGCAAACTAGACGCCCACGGCCCTGTCGGCAAGCTGCGTGCCGTCCCATGCGAAGCCGCATGCGAAATCGGACATCCCTTGCGGCGGCCGCGGGTCTGCCCGAGCCCGGGGCCGCTGCCGCGCGTTTGCGCCGCCGCACCTCCGTCCAGCCTCGCCTGGCGTTGGTTCTGGGTAGTGGGTTCGGCGGCGTGGCGGCTCTCCTTCGGGATCCCGAACGCATCTCATACGCCGATCTACCCGGCTTCCCCACACCCACCGTTCCGGGGCATGCCGGTGAACTTCTGGTGGGGCTGCATCGCGGCGTGCCCTTGGCCATTCTCAACGGTCGTGTCCACTTTTACGAAGGCCGGTCCCTGGCTGAAGTCACTTATCCCGTTCGCGTGCTGGCTGCATGGGGCGTTCGTGACTTGGTCCTGACCAACGCCGCCGGGGGGATTCATCCCCGGTTCCGCCCGGGCGACTTCATGCTGCTGCGCGATCATATCAATTCCATGGGCGACAACCCGCTGCGGGGCCCTGACTGGCCGGGCCACAGCCGTTTTGTGGACCTGACCCGGGCGTACGATCCGGAGCTGGGCCGGGGATTGACCCTGGCCGCCCGCGCTGCGGGAATCCGACTTCATCGGGGTGTCTACGTTGCGGTGAGTGGACCCAGCTATGAAACCCCGGCGGAGATTCGTGCATTTGCCCGACTCGGGGCGGATGCCGTCGGTATGAGCACGGTCCCCGAGGTCATCGTGGCACGCCAATGCGGCCTGCGCGTGGCCGCGGTCTCTTGCATTACCAACCTGGCTGCCGGCCGCAGCCGCAGGCCCCTGTCTCATCAGGAAGTGCTCGAACAGTCCCGTCGAATCACCCGGCAGGCTGCTGCCTGGATCGACGCCTTCCTTCAATGGTATGCCCGCCAAACCGGATCGTCCCAAGCCCCGGGCCCTGAAAACGAACGGTCCTCGTAAGGGGAATCGGGCTGAACCTGACCCGGCCGCACAGGCCCGGGTCCTCACGCTTGCGGCCCGCCGCGCCCGTGTCCATGCGTGCGCCCCCTGGTCGAACTTTCGCGTGGGTGCCGCGCTCCTCACGCAGGAGGGTCGGATCTTCACCGGCTGCAACATCGAAAGTGCAAGCTTCGGCCTGACCTGTTGCGCCGAACGCGTTGCCCTCTTCAAAGCCCTCAGCGAGGGCGCCCGGCGGTTCGTCGCCATCGCCATCGTTGCCCCCGTTCCCGGCGGCCCCACACCGTGCGGGGCCTGCCGACAATTGCTGGCCGAATACGCACCCGAAGCCGTGGTGTGGAGCTGTGACAGCCGCCGCCCGGGACGCATTCGCCAGTGGACGATTCGCGAGCTTCTTCCGGAAGCCTTTCTTCGCTTTTAAGTTCGGCGGCTCCTCGGCCGATGACAGAGACAGTGGGGAAACTCTCGGTCGCATGCGACACGAATTCTTTGCGTCATTCGACAACGCCGCCTGGCCGGTGCTCTGGGTGGACGCAGCCGGCACCATTTTGCGCGCCAACAACGCCGCCATTCAGTTGTTCGGTCAGGGCCTTGCCAGCGGGACGGCGCGACTGTCCGCGCTCTGGCTGCCCTCCAACCCCGTTCCAGCCGAGCAATTCCTCCTGCAATGGACCCGGAGTCCTTCGCCCACCGTGTCCCTCCACCTGCGGGCGCGCGCCGGGCAGGAACTCCGCACCACCGCGTGGATCACCACGTGGAGCCGCGACCAGCAGCGCTACTACCTGTTGCAATTCCCGCCCGGTCAGCCTTCCGAGGAAACCGACGCGCAATCTCTGAAACAAAAACTCGACTGCATCTTGCAGTTCGGCCGCACGGTGGCCCTCGACTTCAACAACGCCCTGACCACCGTGCTGGGCCGGGCGTCCCTGCTGCTGACGCAGTTGCCTCCCGATCATCCCTGGCGGCCGGCTCTGTTGGAAATCGAGCAAGCCGCCGCGCGCGGGGCCGAGGTGGCCCACGAGCTGGGCTCGTTCAGTCGCGACGCGCACGAATCCCATCGGTTGCCCACCGGCAACCTCAACGAACTCGTTCTGCGGGCAGTGGCGGTGGTACGAAGCAAACCGTCACCCCCCATCGTGGACTGGCAGATCGAGCTCGAGCGGCGCTTGTTCACCACGCGGTTCCACGAGGGCAAACTGCACCAGGCCATTCTGCGCATTCTCGAGAATGCCCGGGAAGCCCTGGGGCCCGAAGGACGCATCACCGTCCGGACCCGCAATGTGGAACTCACCACACCCACCCGGGATCGCAACGTCGAGCTGGCCGCCGGTTACCACGTCTGTCTGGAAATCACTGACACCGGATGCGGGATCAGCCCCGAGATCCTGCCGCGCATTTTTGAACCATTCTTCACCACCAAGGCGGCGGCCGGCCACCGGGGCCTCGGTCTGGCCTGGGTGTATGGCGTCGTCACCAGCCACGGCGGCGGCGTCGCCGTCTCCAGCCAACCCGGTCAGGGAACCACCGTACGCCTGTACCTGCCGGCTGAACCCGTGGTGGCCCGCGAGCCGGCCCCGCCCGGTCACCTCCTCCAGGGCAACGCAACGGTGCTGGTGGTGGACGACGACGAACGGGTCCTGCGGACGGTGGAAACCGTGCTGAGACAGTTTGGCTACCGCGTACTGACGGCTCCGGGCGGTGCCGAGGCGCTGGCCCTCCTGGGCCAGCCGGGCCTGCAGGTCGATGTGGCTCTGGTGGACCTGGTCATGCCGCGTATGAGTGGCCGCGAGCTCATCGAACGGCTCCGCCGCCTCCATCCCCGGCTGCCCATTGTAACCACCAGTGGCTATGTCTGGCCCGCCGACGCCACCAGCCAGCCCGCGGACTATCTGCGCAAGCCTTTCACCGCCCAGGAACTCCTTTGGCGGCTCCGCGAAGCCCTCAAAGACGCGGAACAGGCGCCCACTGGCACGGCCGTTGCCTGACCGGGCGCATTCCCCCAACCCGCGCCGCCGCTCGGCGCCTGATTGGTCCAAGGTTTGCCGCCGGCAAGGGCCCATGAGCGAAGCACCTCACGCTGCCGCAAGCCGCGTCGGGACCGGACCATTGTTCGAACAGGCCCGTGGGTTTTGACCACGAAACCCCGGGGCCTTCGCACAACAAAGTGGTTCGGCCGCCCTTGCCCCACCGTTGACCCATGCAAACGAAACTGCGCGCCCCTTGGACCCGAGTAAGACGGCCGGTTTCCACACCAACGTAGCCGCCACCGATCTGGTCAGGCTTCCATGGCCTGCCTGCGCGGAACCTCAGGCCCCGGGTGGACGGTGGTTCGGGCCTCCTCCCGGACCCGCCGGTCTGCCGAGTGAAATCAAGCCCTACCCCTTTCAGGGCGCACTGCGAACCGGTCGTGTCGCCCGCTCTTGAAGCCAGGCCACGTCGGGGTTGTGCGGCGAAGCGAATGTGTCGTAAATCAGGCCGCCTTTGACCAACGGCGGCGTCGTGCGGGGATCCCGCCAACGCCGGATTTCGGAGTGCCCATCGGCAAAGGAAAACCCGCAGGCCTGATGATGATAGTAGCCCGGCAGGTCGTAGAAGCCGTAGAGCTCCGGTCGATCCGGCCAGCCGGCCATCCGCACCGCAAAATTGCCCATGTCGATGCTGTCCTCGCGCATGTCGAGAAAGACAAACACCTTCGACGGACCCGGGTCCAGGAGCTCCGACATTTTCAGATAAATTCGGTACGCAGCGATCGGCGCACCCCAGCCACCGTCGGTGCCGCCCCACCCGCCCAGGTACACGTTCATGGACATGCTCCGCACCCGGGGACGGGGCACCCCGTTGACCAGCACGAACGACTGGTCGGCCGGACATTTCCAAATGGTCAACTGATTGCCGCAATAGGGCCAAAGGGGACTGCGCTGGATGGTCAGCGACGGATCCCAGTTGGCCGGATTGTTGGGATTGAAATCCAGCGATCCCGAGATCCAGGCCGCCGCCGCCGTCTCTGGTCGGCGAGGATCTTCACTGGCGTATGGGAGTCGGTCCTGGTTGTCGTCCACGTACATCCGCCAGGCCAGGGCCAGTTGGCGATGGTTGTTCAGGCACTGAATGCCCTGGGTTTTTGACCTGGCCTTGCCCAGCACCGGCAGAAGCATTGCAGCCAGCAGCCCCACAATAACAATGACCACCAGCAATTCGACCAGTGTAAAAGCGGGGTGCAGATCCCCCGCCTGCACCGACCGCGGCTGCGTGGTGTGGTTCATGCCCGACCTCATGTCACCTGCAACAAGCTAGTCTGGTGCAAAGGCGATTCCAAGCCCGCCCCGGCTGCTGCCGGCTCGACCTCACTCCCACGTTCGGGTTCCCCGCAAACCGAACTCCGGGCCGATCCCACCCACGCCCCAGAGTTCTGCGACCATGACTGCCGCGCCAGGGGAAGCTCAGGCCAGGTGCCACGGACGGCGCCGAGGACGCAGTTCCAGTCGGCGGTTCGCCTCCGGATCCTCCAGAAAGCGCTCCTGCCGGGGGTCGAATCGCAGCCGCCGCGGGACGCGCGTGGCAATATCGCTGAGCTGACAAAGCAGGTCGGCTCGGAAGGCTTCTTCAATGGGGCAAACCGTGGGCCGCCGGGTCCTGACTGCATCGACAAAGTCCCGGACGTGGTTGAGGCTCAGCCGGGGCAGACGCTCCACCAGTCGGTCCGACGATTCGGCCAGGGACTCCGGATGGGTACGTAGCAACCCCCGGTGGACCAACGCCCAACCCTCGTCCCCCTCGAACACGGTGCCGTGATCGGCGATGGGTCCGTACTGCGCCTCCCAGGGACGCAGATCGTTCAGTTCGTTGACCTCGGCGTACCCGTTCCGCGTACCGCGGAACTCCAACCGCACGCCGTCATGAAACCGAAACGCCACGTGCCACGCCACGGCCGTATTGCATGCACCCTCGGTCGGAAAAACAGCCCGGCCCTCCACTTCCAGTGGTCCGCCCAGCATGTTGGGATGGCCCCACAACGCAATGTCCAACGGATGCACCCCCCAACCCGCGATCCAACCCAACGCGTAATCGTAAATGAACCACCATGTCTTGTTATCGGCGGCACACTTGTCCTCCGTGTACGGACTGAATGGAGCCGGTCCCAACCAGAAATCGTAATCCAGCGTCGGAGGCACCGGAGCCGGTGTGGTGGAACCCCCGGGCCGGCTCGCCAAACACCACACGCGAATTTGCTGCAGGCGACCGATGCGGCCCTCGCGGACCAGAGCACATGCACGCTGAAACTCCCGGCTGGATCGCTGCTGCGTGCCGAACTGGAACACCCGTCGATGCGTTTGCACCTCTCGGCGCAGAATCTGATCCTCGGCCAGCGACAAGCCCATCGGTTTTTCAAGGTATATGTCCTTGCCGGCCCGGACGGCTGCCACGGCCACGTGCACGTGCCAGTGGTCCGGGGTGGCAATCAGGACCGCATCGACATCAGACCGCGCCAACAACCCCCGAAAATCCCCGTAGGTCCGGCAATCAGCGTTTTGGTAGTGCTGATTCACAGCCCGGCGGGCCAGCTCCAGCTGGTCCTGCTTGACATCGCACACCGCCACCACCTGGACATCCGGCTGGGCGAGGAAGCCCCCCATCACCGCCCGCCCTTGCGGGCCCACACCAATTGCCCCGACGACCACACGGTTCGAAGGCGCTGCCCGCCCGTTCGCCCCCAGCGCCGTGCCCGGGATACACGCCGGGGCGACACCCGCCGCCAACATCACCTGCAGTTGCGATCGCAAGAACCGCCGCCGGGACCAGAGTCGTTTCATGGCTGGGGAATGCTGGTCAAGGTTTCTCGAGCGGCATCATGCCCCTGTCGGCTGCAAATGGCAATCCGGCTCAGGCACCCTCCCTGTTCGCCTCGGGGTGCGGTCGCCGCCTCGGCATGGGGAAGCCTCGGACCCGACTCTCCACGGCCCTTTTCCGGAGTCGTTTGGATGGGGGGCAGCGGAAACGGCCTTCCCGCCCGCTGGCGACAAGGCAGCGGCGCCAACGAGTTCGTCACAGCCTGGCACAGGGGCCGTCCCCGTGCGATGGCAGCACGAACTTTCGGCACCCCTGTCTGGAACTTGAACCGTGGCAAGAAGCCGCTGTGGCCCAGCTTGCAGGCTCGAGAAGCAGTTGAATTGCCAAGAATTCCCTGTGCCCGGGGCTGGACACTGGCAGGGGAATCTGCAGCTTCCCTGGACCGGTCATTCCCACGCCTGTTCAATGCCGCGGTTGCCCGTGGCCGGTCACACCCAACCGCCAAAGCCGGGGGCCTTGGTGGGGTCCACTTAGGGCGCGACCTTCGCCGCCACGCGATGCCGCCCCATGAACCGGGTCGGGTGCACGACCGCAAGACTGTCCCCGGACGTATTCCCCGTGAAGACACCAGGTTCTTAACCTCGGGGCCGCCTCGACGAAACAATTGCCTCCGGCCTGCGCAGCCGTGGATTAAACCCGAGTCTCGCCAGCTCCGACCTTGTTCACTGATGCCGTCGGGCCCTTGACGATCCAAGGGGCAGAGGCGTGCATTGCGGCCCGCTTTCAGAACCACCAGCGCACGTCCCGGTCCTGAGGATTGTAGCGCTCCCGAATCAACTTGAACGTGCGCCAAGCCCCGTGGCCGTCGAGATAGAATGCATTGCCCCCACCCGGGAAGGCCCCCTTGCGATGCGGATTCTTGTGTCTGCCATCGCTGGTCAGCCCGCTGGGGACGCCGACGAAATCGTTGGGTCCCCGGGACAACAGCGCGTCCACAATGAGCTCCGCCATGGCGGGATTGGTGTTGCCGGTGGTCCGCAGATGGAACTGCTTGCCCGGGTACATGTAACCGGCCATGCGTGCGTCCGGCTTGCCACTGGAGTCGAGGCGTGCCCCCAACCACCCGAATCCCACGATCCGCCGGTTCGGGTTGATTTCCCACCAGTTCACCTCCACGTCGTACTCCTTGACCGAAGCCCGAACACTCGGGCAGTAGAACACCGACCGGGTGGCGCCATAGTTTGTAATCGCGTCTGCGGTCTGCCGCGGCATATCCCACAGCCAGTAGCCATTGACCGTGTGGGCGGGAATGTAATCGCGGTTCTCGTTGGCGTACATCATGACGGCCATGCCGAACTGCCGGGTGTTGCTCAGGCAGCGCGCGCGCACGGCCTTCTCCTTCGCCTCTGCAAGGGCCGGCAACAACATGCCCGCCAGGATCGCAATGATGGCAATCACCACCAGCAACTCGATCAGAGTGAAGGCAGTGCGGCGCAGCTCCGATTGACTGTGCTTTTTCATGGCATTCTCGGCTCTTCGACAATCACAGACGTCCGGGCACAGCCCATGCTGGCCCGTCTCTTTCCAACGTCAACGCCGTTGACGTCAACGCTGTTGTGCTTCAGAACCAAGCTACCAGCAGCCCCCCGGTTTTGCACCCTGCAAACTTGCACAGTCCCTTGAAAAATGTGCACTGCTTGTCGTTCGATCCGGCCGGGGCTGGCCGGTGAGCAGGTTGCGGGCGCAAGCTTCCGTTCCGTTTGTGAACCCGGGGCTTCCATCGCCAACGCAAGCAGGCAGGGCGAGCATTTTCCATGGTTCGGCTCTCCCGGTCGAGCAACTGGACGACAGGCCCCCTCGGCGTGCGCAGAGTCTGCCATCCCTCACCGGCCCGAGTTCCCGCGCATTCGAAACCGCCGGGGCGTTTCGCGCCACATTCCGGTGCCAATCTCGCCCGCGAGCCGCATTCGACGCGCATCGTCCGCGTGCACGCCGGGGGATCTCCGACTGGGTGTCCGCGCAAGCTCAAACGTTATCGGCAGCTGTGCCCACCACGGGTGGCTCCCAGCGACCCAATTGGGCCAGTCAGGGATCCGGCGAAATCGGGCAATACCAGACTCACCCCAAACCGCAGACCGTAGGGCACCCAAGAATCAGCGAGGTGGCGGATCCGAAAAGCTGGCCGCGGCAGGTGCCGGCCGCGGAAACTGTAGGCCCGGCCCGTTCTGGCAAGCTCCAGAGATAGGAAGACGCAGATCAAACCAGAGCCGCGCGTCGGTATAGGCCGGAGGGGCCCCTCGAGCGGACATGAGGCCGCGGCTGCGATTTTCAGATTTTCTCAACATTTTCATAAATTGCTATTGACAGCGCAAAAAATGCTGTTAGTCTCTGGCTTGTCTTATGCCCCCCCATGGCATCAGATCAGGCCGCAGGATTGGGCCTTTTCTCTGGGCCGCAGGGGGCTTTGTCGTCTCTCTCTGGGCACAAACTTCGCCGCTTCTGCCCCACCAGGGTCGAATCGCTGTCGGCGGCGCTTACTTTAACGGGCAGGGGCAGTTCAAGTTCGCCCTCGTCAGTGGCACGGGCCGTGAGGTGTTCTGGCGCAACGCGCCCGACCACAACGGGGATGGAGAACCGGACGCGGCCGTTTCGATCCCCGTCCAACGAGGGTTGTATGTTGTACAGCTTGGCGATTCGACCCTGCCCGGCATGGCTCCTTTGGACGGCGTTCCGTTCGGGAGCGCGGACCTCTACCTCCGGATCTGGTTCGACGATGGGGTGCACGGATTCGAACGACTGGAACCGGACCTGCGCATTCCTGCCGCGCCCTTTGCCAGTATGGCCGGCAACGTCCCCGATGGAAGCATCAGCCCGGCCAAGTTGGCACCCGCGGTATTGGAGCCTGTCCAACAGCAACTCGTCGCCCTTGTCGCAGAGTTGCATGCCCTCTCCAATCGTCACGAATCGCTGGCGGCGGGTTTCCAAGAGGGTCTCCCACCGGGCGTGCCGGTACTGTCCGCGCAAGCGAACGATCCCACCTTGCTGGCCAGGGGATTCGCGCCGGCGGGCGAGCTTCCCGCGCCGGGATGGATCGCCGGATCGACAATCGACGAACCCCTGCCCCGCTTCGGCCATACAGCCGTTTGGACGGGCACGGAGATGTGGGTATGGGGAGGAACCCTGCCGGACCCGAGTCTGACCACCGCCAGCGGGGGCATCTATCGACCGGATGCCGATGCCTGGAGCGCATTGCCGAGCGTCGGCGCGCCCTCGGCTCGCACAGGCCACAGCGCGGTCTGGACCGGCCAATCCATGATCGTCTGGGGCGGCACGGGCCAGGGCCAGTATTGGAATACCGGCGGGCGACTCGCTGCCGGCACCGCCGTCTGGCAAACACTCAGTACCAACAACGCGCCTTCGGGGCGTGAAGGCCACATCTGCATCTGGACCGGCCGGCAGATGCTGGTCTGGGGCGGCCGCAATTTCGATGGCCTGCTCCGCGACGGCGCTTTGTACGATCCGAGCCTGGACCAATGGACTGCCCTGCCAACCCACGGGGCCCCCACGGAGCGATTTGGCGCCACCGGGGTGTGGACCGGGGATAGTTTGATCGTCTGGGGCGGTCAGGGCCCGGGCGGTCGGTTGAACGACGGTGCCCGCTTGCGGTTCGACGCTCAGGGCCAGCCCGTGGCGTGGGAACCCTTGGCCCAGAGTAATGCCCCAAGCGCCCGCACGGGGCATTCCGCGGTTTGGACCGGCCAACTCCTGCTCATCTGGGGGGGCATGGGCCCCTCCGGCCCGTTGAACGACGGGGCCCGTTATGATCCCGGCACCGGCCTTTGGCAGCCCCTGTCCACCAACCAGGCCCCTCCTGCCCGGCATCTGCACAACGCGGTTTGGACGGGCCGAGACATGCTGATTTTGGGCGGCGTGGCGGCCGATGGCACCTCACCGCCGCCTTACGCTTACACGCTTGGGGCGAGCGCCTGGCGGCCATTGTCCACGGCGGGCAATCCCCCGGGGCGCAGTCAGGCCACCGCCGTCTGGACGGGCAGCGAAGTCCTCCATTTCGGTGGACGCCTCGGGACCACCACGCTTGCGGCCTTGTATCGACTCAACCCGCGGACGGGTTGGTACCTTTACGTCAAAAACTGATCCCACCCCTTCCCATGGACCCCCACTGGAATCCTCGGAACGCCCTCAGGGCAGGGCCGCCCCAACGGGTCTGCACTTCACCGTCAACGCAGCGGCCACGGCGCTGTTCCCGCGCGTCTCGTTTGGCGACCAGTCTTTCTCTCGGTTTGCTGATCCTGTGGCCTTGGCAGGCTTCCGCCCAATGGGTAACTCAGTCCTTTGACCTCGTCGCAGGCTGGAACGCTGTCTTCCTTCACGTGGACGCTTCCCATCAGATCTTGGACGACCTGATGGCCGATCCGGCCTACCAACCCATCGAGGAGATTTGGCAATGGCAACCCGAGGTGCCGGTCTCGCGTTTTACCCAAACCCCCGCCCTTCCGGCAGATACCGGGTCCCCCTGGAGCAGCTGGGTCCGGGGCCAGGGACCCGATGCGGTGCTGAAACGACTCGAAGGGAATCGGGCTTATCTGGTCCGGGTGCGCTCCGACACTCCCACCTTTCGCTGGGAGATCAAAGGCAAACCGGTCGTGCCCAGGTACACATGGACGACCACCGGGTTGAATTTCCTGGGCTTCGCGACTCCTGCGGACAGTCCGCCCACATTTGAAGCCTTTCTGCGCCCGGCGCCGGAACTGTTCAATCAACTCGAGTTGTTTCGGTATGTGGGCGGGCCGCTGGGACCGGCCAATCCCGCGCCCGTGTTCGCGCTGAATACGACGCGCGTGCGGCGCGGCGAGGCCTTCTGGATGCGCGCCGGGGAGCTGTACAACCGCTACTTCGGGCCCTTCGCAGTCCAGTTGCCCCCGTCCACCTCGTTGGAATTCGGGACCGACCGTAGTGCAGCCAGCCTGCGGGTGAGAAACCTCACCCCTGAAGATCTCCAGGTTACGCTGAGCCTTCAGCCGTCCGAACCCGCACCGGCCGGGCAGCCCTCGATCGCGGCCGTCCCCCCGCTCCTCTTGCGCGGAACCCGAAACCCGGTGGATCTGACGTTCGCCCACACCAATCTCGCATCGCCCCGATCGTGGACCTTGAGACCAGCCGGGCAGCCGGGCTCGGAAGTCGAAATCGTTCTGGGAGTCAATCGAACCGCCATGACCGGGACCCCGGGGACGCTCTACGCCGCGGTCCTGGTGCTCACCGATCACCGTTCGCTGGCCCGGTGGGAGCTGCCGGTGAGTGCCAGCGTGGGCTCGCGGGCCGGACTCTGGGTGGGTGCGGCCGCGGTAACTCATGTCAGGCACTATCTCACCCAGTACCGCCGCGGACCCGATGGCAAGCCCCTTATGCAACAAGACGGTCGCTATGTCATCGAAGGCGTCAACGAGGACCTTGGAACCGTGGGTCGGCCCTATCCGCTGCGCCTCATCGTCCACATGGGGGCCGACGGCGGCAATGCGAAGCTCCTGCAGCGCGTGTTTGTCGGACCGAAACCCGACGGGCAGGTGGGCCTGACCACTCGGGAGGAGTTGCTGGACCCGGCCCAACTCGCCCACGCGCGCCGGATCAGCGCGGTCCATCTTCCGTGGTCGGCCAGCAACGTGCCCTGGCCGGGCGTCGGTGCGCTCCGTGCCGGGACGAACGTACAGGTCGTCGTGACCGTGACTCATGAAGACAGTGCCAATCCATTTCTTCACCTCTATCACCCCGACCATGACAACCTCAACGCCACCTTCGATCAGCGCGTTCCGCGGGGGGAAGAGTCCTACGATATTCGCCGCGAAATCACGCTGACGCCCCGGGCTCCTGCTGACGACTTCGACAGCCTGACGCGGGGCCACGACACGATTGTCGGTGAATACCTCGAACGCATCACGCTGACCGGCCGCACCAAACCGGGTCGGCCCCAACCGGAAAGCCGCACCTTCGAGGTCCGCGGCCGGTTTGAACTGACCCGGATCAGTGACCTGGAAACCCTCACCCAGTGAATTTCCGCTTTTAATCCAAATCCCTCTCTCAAACTCCCAACCCCAAAGCCCATGAACATGAACATGAACATCCGATCCGTCGCACCGGCCCGCCCCTTTGACGGGCGACCGGCCTGGTCCTTTCTTCGGTTGGCGGCGCTGGTCGCCAGCGCCTCCTTCTTCGTAAGCTTGGTGCCGTCCGCCCGAGCGGCGGATGCCCGGCCGCCCGACCTGATGACCTACCAGGGCTTCTTGGTGGACGCCAACGGCATGCCGCTGGCGTCCAGCAACCCGGCCAACTACCCGGTGATATTCCGTATTTATGACCAGGCCACCGGCGGTAACCGGCTCTGGTCCGAGCAGCAGATCGTGACCATTGACAAGGGCAACTTCAGCGTGCTGCTGGGCGAAGGCACCGAGGTCCCCGGTGAGAGCCGGCCGCCGCTGTCCCAGGTCTTTGGCGGGGTGGATGCTTCGGACCGCTACCTGGGCATTACCGTGACCATCAGCGGGGCGCCCACCGAGATTCTGCCCCGGCTGCGGCTCCTGCCGGCGCCCTACGCCTATTTGGCGCGGCACGCCAACGCGCTGGTCAACAACAACGGCCAGCCCCTGGTGGCCGCGGGCGTTGGCGACAATTTGGTGGTGGCGGGCAGCTTAACCGCCAACCAGTTCATCGGCAACGGCGCAGGTCTGACGGGCCTGGACGCCTCCCAGATCACCAGCGGCACGCTGGCAGATGCACGGCTCGGAGGCAACCTGGCACGTCTCGATCAGCACAACACCTTTGCGCAGAACGTCCAGGTGAACGGTTCTTTGCGGGTGGGCAACCTCCGTGAATCCCCCACCACGAGTCCCGGCTACGGGTCGCTCCTGCTTTTTTCGGGTGGACCGGACGTTTCCCAATCCTATGACAGTGATAACTCGGACCCCCTATGGATCGCCAGGTACAATGCTGGAAATGATCAAACCGAGCTGAGAATCAATATTGGCGACAACCCGCTTAATGATCTTGAAGCAGATCGGCTGGTGATTGGCATGTCACCTGCAGGTCAATGGAGGCCCTTGCAGGAGTTTCATCCGTGGGGCATTCGCCTGCGGGACAGGAATGACGGAAATCGCTATGTCGACTGGTGGCGCCACCAATCCGGCTTTTCCTTCACGATGCATGGTGCAAACGCGCACAACTCGGGTAGCAGAGAGGTCCTATACGACGGTGACTCCAACTGGGATTTCTACTCCGACCTCCGGCTCAAGAAGGACATTGTGGAGGCCGAACCCATGCTCGAGCGGGCGCTGCGCCTGCCCATTCGGCGGTATCGTTGGAAGGACGAGGATGCTTCCGCCAAACACAAACTGGGAGTGATCGCCCAAGAGGTCCAGCCACTCTTCCCCGACCTGGTCACTGAATCATCCAGTCGTGAGGGCCAGGAGTCGCCCCTGATGGTGGGCTACAGCGATTTCGGACTGATCGCCATCAAGGCCCTCCAAGAACTGAAAGCCCGGCAGGATCTCCAACTGGCCGAACTGCAGAACCGTGCCCGGCAGCAGCAGGAGCTCATCAACGCGCTGGCTCAGCAACTTGCCGACCAGCGCGCCGAAATCGAGAGCTTGAGAGGCCTTTTTGCGTCCCTGGAGCAAAGGGTCCGGCAGGTGGTCCAGAGCACCGACGGGACGCGTTCGGAAACCGCGGCCCAAGGATCGACTGCGGAAGCAACCGGGAACTGAAGTACCGGCTGCCAGCGAGCCCCGCGCGGGATCCTAAAACCGGTCAATCACCTCCCATGGTCTCATGAAACCTTTCGCCCGGTTCCTCTGGTTGGGGGGCCTTGGCCTGGCGAGCCTGCTGGGGAGCGGGCCGCTCCTGGCCCAGGTCCGCAACCCCGTTCCGGTCCCGCCCTTCGAGCTGCGGCAAGACCGAACGGATTACAACCTCCAGTCCGTGGGCGGCGTGCCCATTTCCAGCACCCCCGGCGATCCGCCGGGCTCCAACGGCCGAGCCCCGACCGCCGATGAGCAGCGGCAAGAGGGCTTGACCGATCTGCCCGCCACGCCGTGGCAGTTTCAGGGCCGCATCACCTTCGGCGCCCTGGCTGCGCCGCGCAATACCAATCTCAACACCGCCCTCTCCTACGCGGGCAACGCCACCCGGGCCAACCTGGACCTGCCCCGCGGCGAAAACGGGGGACGGGTCGTCGTGATCATGACCCGCGCGCTGGTGGGCGCGCCCTGGCTGGCGCGGAACGTCAGCTTCCTGTTCGGCTCCCCCATCCCGCCCCCGAATGTCGATGTGGACGGCCTGCCCCTGACGAATGCCCTGCCGCAGGACTACTGGGTGACCGAACCTCACCGGCCCACACGTTTCGAACCGCATGATCTTCTCGATCTTCCGGAACTGGCCGCACGTCTCCAGGCCGCCACCAATCCGGTGGCCGCGTTTGTCAAGTCCCGCCTGTCCACCCACACACTGGCTTTATTGGGCACACCTAATGATACCAATCTTCCCACTCTGCTGGCCCGGGATCTCAACGAGCTGATCGCTGGCCCGTCCCTGTACAGCCCGGCCCTTTTCACCAATGTGACCCTCTCTTTGGAGACGCTCAATCTGGACCCCGGCGGTACTTCCGACCCGCGACCCGTCCGGCTCAACCGTTTGCTGCTCGAGGATGCCTTTCCCGACGTGCTCGCGCGCACGAGCGTGCAGTATTACTGGAGTCCGCACGCGCGGACCGCCTATGCGATTCAACCCGGCCCGGTCGAGGTGGTTTGGCGCAAAGCCCAACCCCAGAGCTCCAAGCCTCCGGATTACGACGACAACCCGTCCCGCTACTGGGTGGAAGCCGGAAACTATTACACGCTGTACCGTGCCCGCTATCTCGTCTCCGGTAGTCCGGTCAAACCGCCGCGCAGGATTTATTGGACCGAGAAGGCGTTTCGCTTCACCGGCAAGCCGGTGGCCGTACCGGCCGGGCGCGTGTCGGTCGTGAACGTGGTGTACAACAGAGCCTTCCCGCGCCGTGTTCCCAATGAGTTTCGGGCCCTGGGGCAAACGCCCGTGGTCGAGGATCCCGGTGCACAATTGGAAGAAACGCGCACCCTGTGGTTCGACGACAGCCAGGGACACATCCTGGCCTACAATGTCGAGGGCCGTGTCTTCGTGGAACTGCTGGGAGAGACCGAACCGGGTGGCCGCACGCGCCGGCCCCTGGGATTCGAGATCGTGGATGTCATTCGCGAACCGAATCCCGCCGATGTGACCGCCGAGCTGGGCGAACCGCTGACCGCCTACCCGCCGGAGGAAGCGCGCGATGATTCGCAACTCTATCCGGAACTGGTGCGGGGCAGCGAGAGTTTTGTTTATCAGCATTTCCCAACGGACGGGCCGCGTCCGATCGTTTTCGCCACGCGGGAAACGCGCAACCGAAATGACGTGCAGGTGCACTGGACGGAGACGGGCCTGGAGGGATTGCGCTGGCCGTTCCGCTTTGTGCGATACCGCCAAATCTGGCCGACTGAGATTCACAAGTACAGTCACTTCCTGCGCCCGGCCGTGGCCACCGAAGCGGAAGCCCGCGCCACGGCCGTACCCCTCCCGGCGGAAAACACGCCCATGATCGAGTATCAAGACCCGCTGGATCAACCGCGCGCCAAGTTGACGGAGACCTTCGCCTTTTACACGTTTCTGACCCGGCAATATCCGGTTCACCGGACCCTGCTTCGCTTCCGTTCCGGCGATCACGTGCGATTCGAGCGGGTGCTTTCCTGGCTGGAAACCGCGGTCAAAGATCCCTCCCAACTGGGCGCCACGTTTGCCACGAACCTGGTCGCAGTCGATCCGGGATCCGGCACCCCGGTTCGGATTTGGGAGTCGAATGCGTTCCGTTTCCCCGTGGAATTGCCTCCCGAACAAACCGCGCCGCGCGTGGTCGAACGGATTGCCTACGTGGGGCAGCGCATCGAGGCGCCCACCGGAGAGCTGGGCGCGGGCGGGTCCACCAACTACTGGGCCGGCTACATTCTGACATCGCACGGGAATGCCTATCATCCGACAGCCTACCAGGACCCGTTCGTCGTCGGCTTCGACGCAGCCAACCGGGGAGCGATCATCCCCGTGAACGCCGCTCCCGGCAATGACCGGCTGGAAGTCTGGTGGTTCCGCGCGACGGGCCTTTCGCAGGCCCAGTTGGCGCAGGGTTTCAAGCCCGTGTACTGGCCCGCGGTTTTGGGACGGTACACCCTGCAGTGGCCGCCGGAGGCCAGGGAGATTGTGCTGGCCAGCAACGACGGGAGCGGACCGCTGAGCAGCCTGGAGGCCAGGGGACAGATCTATGTGCAGAACGACCGCCGTTTGCCCGGCTTCAATCCCAACGAGGAGCATGCCCTGATGCAGGGGGGCCAGGTCTGGGCCCTGCGCGATGACCTCAACCTCACCAACGCCACCGATTACAGTTCCGAACCCTACGTGCTGCTCGACTACCTGGCGGCCGATGGCCGACCGGCCATGACCGTCTTCAAGGTCCGCCGCGAGCGGCCCGAGACCGGCGACGTGTTCGACTACGTGGTCGAGGCGGGGACCATCCTGCAGCCCCCCATGCCCCTGCCCCTTCTCGAGTTGCCGCTGGCACCCAAACTCTCGGGCCAGCCCCCTCGTAGCCTCAACCGCGAAATCCGGGCGTGGCGAATTCAGGAATCCACCCTTCCCGACCCTCCAGGTTACAGATTGGTCTCGCTCATCACGGAAACGCCGCATGGAATCGGCAAACTGCGCATCCTGCATCTGCAAAACCCGCAGGACCTCGGGATGCCTGCCCGCCAGTTTCTTGTGACCGAAGTAGATTATGCATCTCAACAACTGCTTGGCGTGGTCCTTCAGCCGGTGCAGCTCCCACCAGGGCGAACCCTGCGTGGGCTTTTGCCCCTGTCGCCGTGGAGTGGTGATCCTCCCACCGAATTCGCCCGACGACGGTTCGGGGTTGCCTCGGCTCCAAGCCTGGATTCGGGCACTGTGGCCCTGGCGGTGGACCCCGTGCGCGGGCAAATCTGGAAAGTGGACGTGGTGGCCTCCGGCACGATCGAGGGGGCTCACTATCTCGATTTGCAGTTTCTTAACGACAGTGACTACGAGGCCGGTGCTGCCGCTGCGGCGTTGGCCGTGCCCGACGTGTCGATTGCCGCAGGGCAGTTCAACGGGTGGAGACTGGGTTTTGAACCATTGCCGGCAGGAATCCCCGAGCCCACACTGGCCGAGAGATACGCCTCCTTCACCCTTCAGGATCGCAAGGGCAACATCTGGGTGTACCGCGGCCCGCACGACGCGGGCGACCGTCCCACCATGGCCATGCAGTTTTACTACAAGACCCTGCCCGGCTTCTTCTTCCCCACACTGCCACTCGAAAACCAGCCGCCCGTGGGCACCATCACGCCCTATCTGCGCCCGCGCAACCCCGACGGTACCCATGCCGGCGATCCCGTGTACGGGAACCGGTTGAATCCTCAGAGCGGCGACGGCAACGCGTTGCTCATCCATTATTCCCCCGTCTGGCCGGCCAGCGCGCCCGTACTCCAAATGGCCGAAACCCTCACCCTGCCCAAACGGGGTCTCCCGGCCATCCGCGGTCAGACCAGTTTGCAGGTCGTGTACCAACAATCCCAGGTTACGGGCGGGCAGGATCAAATCTCGGTGGTCCTGCATGATCCCACTCGCGAAAAGACCTACGAGCTGGGGCCACCCGATGGCGCGGACCGCCTCGGCCGAATCCCCTTCTCGGTCCGATCCCAGTCATATCGCGGCCGCATCTACTTCCCCAATCTGCCGCCGCATTTGAGCGAACGATTCTTCCTGGATCCCAACCGGGGAGCCCACGGGGCCCTTGTGTTCCGCGGTGAGTTCCGCGACGAACCGACGGGCGATGATTTCCTCCTGCTCAATGTTCTGACCTCGAGCGATCGGCAGCGCCTCAAAGACCTTTGCCTTCCGCACGATCCCGACCGCGCGAAGTGGGACGCGGCCATTGACGGCCTGGCCACGGATCTGGAACTCTTCGCAGAGAATCCCGCCCGGCCGGGCACGTATTACCCGCACGAGGCCGTTTCCATCGGCCCCGACGAGCTGGCCGAAATCACCGACGACGATCAGGCGGTCGATTCGTACGCGTTGACGGCTGTCGGTCCGGGGACAGGGTATGTAACCCTCATCGCGGGCAATGGGCTGGCGTTCACCCCGCCCTCCGAGCCGGTTACGGTTCACATCCTCCGCGTGGTCCCCACCTTGTACCGTGGGGAGCTCAAGGTGGTGGCCTCCTCCAATCCACTCAGCGAAATGCTGACCCTCCAGCAAGTGGTGGACCTCGCTGCACACACCGAGGACTATCAGTTCGAATGGAAGATTGCGGCCCCCGTGGACGGCTTGCCGCCGGACGTGTATCGCACCACCGGGGCGGCTCTTTTGGAAGAGGGCACCTGGACTCACCTGGCATTTCCCGTGGACTCCGACCAGGTGGCGCGGCTCGGGTCCATCGCACCCGAGCGCCTGATCCCCGATGTCACCACCAGCGTGGCCCCCCGGCAACGCGTCCGGTTCGATCCCCCGGCCGTCTGGACCAATGGCACCTTTGCATTCCGGCTCGCCGCTGACACGCTCGCCCTGCAGAAGGGGACGCGAATGATCCTCCGAGACGCCGCGGGACGCGAGGTTGCCGGCACAGCCACAGACCGAACCACCGCCACTGAATTGGTGGTCCAGCCCGACGCCCCGCCGCCCTTCCCGCTCAACGAGTTTCGACCGATCGAGGTTTACGAGGCGGCTATCAGCAACCAGCCCCAAAGCATCGTATTCCGCACCTTCAGTGTGCCTGCGGGGGCGGACTTCCAGGAGATCTGGCTGAGCCTGGATCTCAATGACGGCCTGGGTGCCCGCGTTTATCTGGACGGTCAACCGCTGGTGGTCGCCAACCTGCGCTCCAATGACACTCCCACCGCCACGCCGCCCGGCATTTTCCAACCCCTGCCCCGCGCCTACCGCCTGGATCCCGCTGCTCTGGCCGGCGGCATCACGCAACAAGACGGGTCGGTCCAGCATACGGTCGCGGTGGAACTCTTCTCCGAAGCCCTTCCGGATCAACGTCTCACCTTCAACCTGCGCATCGAAGCAAGCCAGATTCTCGACGTCACCGAGGCCGGCTGGGTGCCCCTGAGTCCCGCGCGGTACCCGGACGGCGTCCGCGCCCTGCTCGGGGGACAAGCCGACGTGCGCGCCCTGAGCGACAATTACCTCATCATGCGGTACCAACCGATCCGCTCCAACCATGCCGCTTACGGAACCTGGTCGCAGTGGACCCGCCCCCAACTGGCCGAGGGTTGGATCAAGCGGGTTCTGGCCGGAATCAATCCGTTCAATCAGCGCGTCGCCGACCTGTTCAGTCACCAGATCAGCACCGATGTCAGCATCCTCCAACAAGCCGGTCCGCGCTGGGAAGGCGATGTCGCCCTCAACCTGGATTCGCTCAATCAATTCGGCCTGATCGAGATTTACGAAACGGTGCTGCGCCGCGGCAAAATGCTGAGCATCGACGCCGGCATCAACTACGGCCCGGCCAACGACGCCCTCCTCCTGGCCGCCGGCTACCTGAACGACCTGTACATGATGCTGGGCAACGAAGCCTGGGCCGATGCCGCCAATCCCACCATCGGCATCGGCACCAAGGACCGCACCTACGGGGAGATCGCCACCGCCCTGTTCGCCTTCCGAGGCCAGGTGCCCTCGCTGCTCGAAGAGGAACTGGCGCTGCTGCGGGGGCGCGATGATTTCCTGATGCCCGGGGTCGAGATCCGTCCGGTGTACAACCGGCTCTACTGGAATTACACCCGCGGCATCGACGCCGGCGAGGTCATCTACGCCCTCAACTACAACATCCTGGACCTGGACGAAAACGGCCGGGTGGACGCCGATGATGCCCGCCGGCTCTATCCTCAGGGCCATGGCGACGCCTATGGTCACTACCTCACCGCCCTAAAGGGCTACTACGGCCTGCTGATGAACACCGACTTCGATTGGGTGCCGCGCATCGAGGCGGTGCTGGTCCTCGGCCAGCCCGTGTCGGTGGATTACCAGGACGAGCGCAAATTCGCTGCCGCCGCGGCTGCCGTGGCCCGCACCGGCAAGCAGATCACCGACCTGACCTGGCGCCGGGATTACAGGCACGGCCGCGGCATCGGCTGGAGTCACCTGAGCGAATCCAAAGTTAATAACCGCCGCACACTACCCACCCAGCGCGATTGGGGTGTGGACCACTGGGCCACCCGCACGGGCCAGGGCGCCTACCTGCATTGGGTGGTGGGCAACGCCATCCTGCCGGATCGCGATCCCGATCCCACCCACGAAGGCGGGATTCAGCAGGTGGACCGCACCACGGTGGTCGAGTTACTCGAACTGCCGGCCATCGCGGGCAGCCTCCAAACCACCCTCGACAATGCGGAGGCAGGCCTGAACCCGCTGGGGTTGCCGGAAACCGCCGTACCCTTCGACATCAACCCCACCCTCGTGGTGGGGGCGGAACCCCAGACCCATTTCGAACAGATCTATGCCCGTGCGCTGGCCGCGCTGCAAAACGCCCTGGCCGCGTTCGATGACGCCAAGGATGTTACCCGACTCATGCGTTCCGAGGAGGATTCCCTGGCCGAGTTCCGCACCCTGGTTAACCGGCAGGAACTCGCCTACACTCATCAATTGATCGAGCTCTACGGCACGCCCTATCCGGATGACATTGGTCCGGGGAAGACCTACCCCAGTGGCTACAACGGCCCGGATTTGATGCATTACATGTACGTTGACTTGGTGGAGCTGAGCACACCGTTGCTCGACCCGGCCGCTGACGCCTCCTGGCGCATTGACATCCAAACGTTCACCCCGAACTGGTTGGAGACCAACGGCATCTCCGACTTCACCTTCATCACCAAGGCCCGGGTCGACGGCATTGATCGGGGACTGGATCCCAACCCATGGGCATCTGGTTACAACACCAATCACTATGTCGAGTTCAACCTCCCGGCGCATGGATTCTTCGGCAAACCGGCCCATTGGACAGGCCGACGCGCCTCGCCCGGCCGTATCCAGCAGGCCATTTCCGACATCATCAAGGCCCGCAACGCCGCCTATCTGGCCCTCTACAAGGTGGACGCCGCCAAGGGGGACCTGGACTGGGCGCTCGCCGCTTTCGAGCGCAAGAAAGAGTCGCATGAAAAAATTCGCGACTGGCAGGCGTTCTTGCTCGGAGCCGAGCAAACGCTGGAGGCGGTCAAAACCGCCGTTGAGATCGTGGATAAGATCCTCGACGTAACTTCGGATCAGATCAGTTTCATTTCCCAGACCGCTGCCAAATCACTCCCCACCGTCTTCATCGCCGGCCTGGCCGCCGGGGGCGACTTGACCGCCCCGGCCCGGGCCGCGATCGAAGCATCCGGAGTGACGTTCAAATCGGTCACCGAATGGAAGAAAGTGGGCACGTTTGCGGCCATCAAGGTCCTCGAGGTTGCCAACCAGACCACCAAACGCTGGACCGAGTTCGACCAAATCCAGCGAGAGGAGTGGAACCAGGAATTGCGCGACGCCACTAGCGAGCTGCGCGACAAGGTCTACGGCGTGCAGAACCTCCTGCCCGAACTCAACGCCCGCTTGCAGGAGCTGGACGATGCCCAGCGCAAATACCGCGCCCTGCTGGCCGAGGGCGACCGCATCCAGGAGGAGCGCCGTATCTTCCGCCAGCGGGCCGCGGCCGTCATTCAGGGCTTCCGCACCCGCGACGCCGCCTTCCGCATCTTCCGCAACGAAAAACTTGAGCGCTACAAGGCGCTCTACGACCTGGCCGCTCAATACACCTTCATGGCCGCCCAGGCCTTCGACTATGAAACCGGCCTGCTCCACACCGACCAGGGCCGCCGCTTCCTGGCCCGTGCCGTGCAATCCCGCGCCCTCGGGGTGGTCCGGGAGGGTCAACCGCAGTTCGCCGGCAGCAACACTGGCGATCCCGGCCTCTCGAGCATCCTGGCCGAGATGTTCGCTGACTGGCAGGTGCTCAAGGGCCGGCTCGGCTTCAACAACCCGGACGCCTATGGCACGACGGTCTCGGTTCGTCGGGAACTGCTCCGTATCCTGCCCGGAGTCGAGGGTGACGAAGTCTGGCGCGATTGCCTCTCCAGCCGGCGCATGGCACACCTGCTCGAGGATCCCGACGTGCGCCGTTACTGTCTGCAGATCGATCCCGGCAACGGCCTTACGGCACCCGGCATTGTGATCGAGTTCGGCACCACCATCGCCGACGGACTCAACCTGTTCGGGCTGCCCCTGGCCGGCGGCGATCATGCGTACAGTCCCAGCTCCTTTGCCACCAAGATCCACGCCGTGGGCGTCGCCCTGGAGGGTTACGTCGGCATGGACGCCCCGGCCGTCAACCAGGGCGCGGTTACCTACTCCGGCGGCACCCCGCCCGGCGACCCGAACCTCACGTTCCTCGATCCGAACGCCCTCGCCGCCACGCCCTATGTGTATCTCATCCCCGTGGGCGTGGATTCGATGCGCAGCCCACCCTTGGGCGACCAGAGCGTCGTGCGTACCTGGACCGTGGACGACGTGGCGGTGCCGCTGCCCTTCAACATCGGCGGGTCGGACTTTTCCAGCTTCCCCTTCTGGCAGTCCGCCGACTCGCTGACCGAGCCGCTGTTTGCGGTCCGCAAGCACCAGGCCTTCCGACCGGTGCCCTCGGCGAGCCTGTTCCCGCCCGATCTCTACGGCACCGACGGTCGTCTGCTCCAATCCCAGTACACCAACCGCCGCCTCATCGGCCGCTCGGTGTGGAACAGCCGATGGAAGCTGGTCATCCCGGGACGTACATTGTTGCATGATCCCGAGGAGGGTCTCGATCGCTTCATCCGCACCGTGCGCGATGTGAAGCTCCACTTCGTCACCTATTCCTATGCCGGCAACTAAAAGCCCATCCCGACCATGAACACGCCCAACGTTCCAAGCCGCGCCCGAACGTTTCTGTGGGTCGCCGGTCTTGCCCTGGCCGGTGTGTCGCACGCATATCCACCGGCTCCGCACCACATCATCGAGGGCGTGATTCGCGACCCTTACGGAGTTCCTCTCAACGCGCCGTCCGCCCGCATTCTGTTCGAAACCGCCACCGGCCGCGTCGTCGAGACCCGGTTGCGCCCGGAAATGGGCCGCGGCCTGAATTACACACTGACTCTGCCGCTGGACGCCGGGGTCACCCCGGACCTTTATCGTCCGAGCGCCCTTCAACCCCTGGTCCCCTTCCGCATCCGCGTTCGCATCGGTTCGACGACTTACCTGCCGATCGAAATGCGTGCCAACCTGGCCACCCTGGGACAGCCGGCTCAGCGCACCCGGTTGGACCTGACGCTCGGTGAAGACCGCGACGGCGACGGGTTGCCGGATATGTGGGAGTACGCACTGATCCAGCAGCTCGGCGGCGGCCAAACCCTCCAAGACATTCGCCCGGGCGACGACCTGGACAGGGACGGGTTATCGAACCTCCAGGAATACTTGGCGGGCACTTATGCCTTCGATCCCGGCCACGCGCTCCTCCTGGACCTGCGCGAAGTCCAAGCGGGTCAGGCCATCTTGGAATTCACCGCCGTCACAGGTCGTACCTATCAAATCCTCGTCGGTCACGACCTGCAAACCTGGTCGGTGGTACCCTTCAAGGTCGCCGGCTCAACCGAAGCTCCCGCCACGGAGTACCGTGCCAACGACATTCGTCTCTTGCGCGTCCAGGTCAGTCTCCCTGACGCGGGTTCGAATGCACCTCCGCGTTTCTTCCGTTTGAAGGTGTTGTGAACGCGATTCCCATGCCGCCGAGCGCACAGCGCCCCGACGACGCCCGACGGATTCGTCGTCGGCTCGCTGCGGTCTGCCTGTCGGGACTGGCCCTTCTGGGGTTTTTCCTCTTTCCACGGCTGTCCATGCAACCCGCGGAACTGTCCCGCCACGACCTGGAGCTGCGCCAGGGCCGTCTTTATCGAACGGGAGATACGCGTCCGTTCAATGGCTTCCTGGTGGAGCGCTATCCTGACGGAGCCCTGTGGTCGCGCTCCGCCATAGTGGATGGCCAATTGAACGGCCTCTCCGAAGGTTGGTACACCAATGGTCAGTTGCAAATCCGAGAAACCTATCGGCGGGGTCTCGCCCACGGTCTGCGCATCAAATGGTATCCGGACGGGGCCACGCAATCGGTGGCTCAGCTGGTGGAGGGAGAATACCACGGCCTCTATCAACGTTGGCACGAGAACGGTCAACTGGCCGAGGAAGTCGTCTTCGAACATGGCCGGCCGCATGGAGTCGCGCGTGCCTACTATGCGAGCGGTCACTTGAAGGCAGAGGTCCACCTGGAGCATGGGCGAATTCTGGATCGCCGGGATTTTCCCGACCCTGCTGCACCTGACACGACGGTTCTGCCCGCACAATTCCAGCCCGTCCCCACAAACGGTGCTGGCCCATGAGTCGCTCCCGGGGAGGCCCCATGCCCACATGCAGACGGTGCTGCTCGTTGTGGTTCCCGGCCTGGTTCTGGGCGGGCCTTCTGTTTTCTTGTGGGCCGAAGGCGGATGGCGAGCCCCCGGTCGCCCGGTCGGCCCATTACTCGCTCTACTTTTCAGGCTCCCTGGCCGGGGGTGGCTGGAGCCGGTCGGACCACTACGAAGCGTTCGTTGGGGTTGGCGCCCCGGCAAGCTGGAGCACCTCCGCCACGGTCCCGTATCGCCTGGCGGCCGGGTTTGTACCCGCGCTGAACGACCCGCCGGCTGCTCTGCCCGACACGATCGGCCGCGCGCGGGGACAAACGACCAAGGTCATCGCGCTCCGGCTCCTGAGCAACGACACGGACCCCGAGGGCGATCCGCTGGAATTCGTCAGCCACGCCGTCCGAAGCGCGTCCGGAGGCCGTCTGACATTCGACAACGGTTGGATCCTTTACGAGCCCCCGGTCGGTCAGCCGGAGTTCGATACGTTTACATATGCCCTGCAGGACACCGCCGGCCACCAAAGCACGCAGACCGTATTTGTGGTGGTCTCGGAGCCGGACCCGGGCCCCTCTCTGAACCTTGTTCGCATTACGGTCCTACCCACCGGGCATCGGCAGCTGGTGTTCGCCGGTGTTCCCGGTCGGTCCTACACATTGGAGTGGTCGGACATACTGCCGGCCACCCGCTGGCAGCCGCTCGCCGAAGTTGAAGCCGATGCCCGGGGCCTGATCCAGTGGGTGGACGCCACCGAGCCACCTCCGCCCACACGGTTTTATCGCACGGTCGCACGATGAATGCCGGGAATCCCAACCGATCCTGTCGCCGGCTCTGCTTGGTTGGAGGTGCCGCATTGCTGCTGCTGGGCGGTGCGTGGCACGACATCGAGGCCGCAGAGGGTTTCCCGCCGCAAACGTTCACCTTTCCCGTGCAGGCGTGGATCCCCGATGGCGACGACTCCGGCCTGGCCGACGCCCGAAGCCTGCCGGCCGGACCCGCCCCCATTCTTTCGCTTGTGGTGACGTTGCAGCTCAGCCCGCATCCGGAAGGGGCCTTTCTGGGAGATCTATTTGTAAGCCTGGCCGGGCCCACAGCCGGATACAGTGTGCTGTTGAATCGGCCGGGGCGAGCCCCAGGGCGGCCCTTCGGCTACAGCGATGGCATGAACGTCCATATCACGCTGAGCGACGCGGCCAGCGCCGACGTGCACAACTATCGCCTGACGCTAACAGGCGATGAGAATATCCCCTTGAACATTCCCTTGACGGGTCTCTGGCAACCGGATGCTCGCGCCACCGATCCCGCCGACGTGGTCACGGACGATCCTCGTACCGCAGGGCTCGGTTCCTTTGCGGGCCTCGAGCCGGGCGGCACCTGGGTGTTGTTTGCTGCGGATGTCAGTGGCGGGGGCCAATATCGCCTGGACGCTTGGTCCCTCGAGGTCCATTACATTCCAGAACCCTCCACGGCGGGCCTGCTGATCATGGCCCTCCTCGTGGGCAGCGCTCGCATGGTGAGGGGCCGGTTCCTTCATCCCGGTGCCAACGCGTTGTCTGCCATGCCTTCCCCGGGTCCATTCCGGTAACGAGGAGTCGCTCCGCACAGGCTTTGCGGGTTTGCCGATCGATTTGCGTTCCCGCCACCGCCCGGGGAGCGGTACCGTCGCGATCGGGCAATGCCTGCCGCGGCAGGTTGCGGTCTCGGTGCAGAGCGACACGCGCCCCGGGGCGGCTCGGGTTGCCCGGGACCGGGCTCTCGTCCTCGCGGAAGCGATCAGCAACACGCAGTCCGGCATTCAATCCGCGGCCCCGCGCCCATGGTGTACCGGGCTGGAGCAGGGGCCATGGCGGGGTCTGCGGACCCGGAGCAAACTCGCGAGCCGAGGCCGGCCGCAGGGATTCCCGAGCGTCCGAGGGAGTTGGCTCGTTTGCCAACAGCGCGGCGGATGCGAGTCAACCGCCCCGGTCACAAGACCTCGGTGCTGCCCGGCATCGCGATCGGGTACCGGCCCTGGGGATCGGCTTTCACAGGTGGATCGTCTTCGTCCCGGAGTTGATCCAGGCCGGGTGCCAGCTCACGGGTCGAGGCCATCGCTTCCTCCCAGGTGATTCGTTGCCCGGATTCGCAGGCCATTCGGCCCATGATGGCAGTCAGATTGGATTTGGCGCTGCGTTCGACTTCGTTGTAGGGCCGGTCCTGGCGGATGGCTTCGAAGAAGAGATCCATCTCGCGCTGGTAGGGATCACAGGGTTCACCCCGGTATCGCCACAGCACGCGATCGGCCGTCGGCTGATGACCGCGAAACAACATGGGGTTGGGTTGCCCTTCTCCCAGGACCGCACAACCCGAAGTGCCGTGGAGGACAACACCGAAGAAATCCCAGCACCGGGACATGTGCCGCCCTTGCACCACCATGCGCGTGCCGTCGGCGAAAGTGTATTCCGCCATGTAATGGTCATAGAGCTGGTCGGGCTCGCGTCGCACCTGGCGACCGCCCATTCCCTGCACGGAAACCGGCCAGCTGCGTTTGGCCCAGCAGCAGACGTCGATGTTGTGGATCAGCCAGTCCACAAAAAAGCTTCCGTTCAACCAGGTGAACCCACTGTAGTTGGCGATCTGCCAGGCCAGTTCGCTCATGTTCGCCGGGCGCGGACCCAGACCCACGGGCCCGTGCATTCGGTACGCATAGAGCGTCACCAACTCGCCCAGCGCACCCTCGTGCACCCGTGCCATTGCCTCCTCCAGCGGGAGATAGTGACGGCTCATCAGCCCGGTCGCCACTTTTAAACCCTTGCGCGCCGCCTCCTCACCCGCACGCAAGACACGGCGAATGCCCGGCGCATCCACGGCGAACGACTTCTCGAGGAAGACATGGAGACCCCGCTGGACCGCGTATTCGAAGTGGATGGGCCGGAAGGCCGGCGGCGTGGCCAGGATCACCACGTTTCCCGGTTCCAAGCTGTCCATGGCACCGCGGTAGCCCCGCAGGCCGCCAAAAACGCGCTCCGGGGTGACGCGGATCCGATCGCCGAACCGCGGACGCAACTGCTCCACCAGCGCGCGGGCACGCTCGGGGAAAAAATCGGCCACCGCCCACAACTCGGTCGGGCCGGCCGTGGACAACGCCTGGGCCACCGCGCCACTGCCGCGGCCTCCGCAGCCGATCAGGGCGATGCGGAGCGTGTTCGATTCGGCGGCACGAGACCCGATTTCCACCGCCCGCACCAGAGCTGCGGCAGAAAGGAGACCGGCCGATTGACGCAGGAACTCTCTTCGGCTTGGCAGAGGACCCGCCCCATACGTACTCATGCGCGATACCCTGTTTGGGCGAGCCCGTCCTGTCAATGCAAGCCCGCCCGATTCAACCCCGCCCGAAGCCCGGGGAACCTGCGGGTCGTGGCCCTTGTCCGGGATCCAACCTCAGTCGGGTCGGCCCGCCGGCCCCCGACCACGCTGGGGACCTCCGGGGCCGCGCCAACGCGGCAGGTCCTTGTCCCAGGCCAACAGCGCGACCAGATGACTGGCGACCGGAATCGTGGCCACTTGAAAGAATATGGCCAGCAGGATTTTCAAGCCTGCGGCTTCGACGCCCAGGATCAGCCACAAGCCCAGCAACACCAAAAAGATTCCAAGCGTGCTGGCCTTGGCCACCGCATGCGAGCGGCAAAGCACGTCCGGCAACCGCAACAAACCCAACCCGGCGATCAAAATGAACGCCGTCCCTGTGAGCATCAACGCGCCTGCCAACCAAGGGATCATGGCACGAATTCTTCCGGCGACGCACGGTTCCCGGTCGGGGCTGCCGACCGACGCCGCGGCAAGGTCCGATGCAGGTAAAGGGTGAAACTCACGGTCCCGACGAATCCCAACAACGAGTACAACAGGACCAGCTCGAGGAACAGCGCCGTTTTCCACTCGACGCTCAGCAGCCCGATCATCCCCACGACCCCGGTGGCAATCAAGTCGAATGCCAAAATGCGGTCCAGGATCGTGGGCCCCCGGATGACGCGCACGAGGGCCAGGAGCACCGCCACGCCCAGTCCCAGGAAACAAACCGATGTCAGTGCACTGTTCATCGCGTGAATTGCAACAAGGGCGTCTTCAGGTTCCGATCCAGATTCTGCCGCAGCTCGTCCGGGTTCTCCACGTCCAGCGCGTGGATCACGAGCGTGCGCATGTCCTCGCTGATCTGGACCGTGGTCGTGCCCGGCGTCAGCGTAATGCAGTAGCTCATCACCAGGATCTCACCCGGAGTCAGTCCGGCAACGTCGTAGTTCACAAAATCCGGCCGCAGGGACGAGGCGGAGCGAAAGAGAACCCGCACGGCCACGTTCAGATTCGCCTTCACGAACTCGCACAAGAATCCCCACAGAAACCGCGCCAACGCGACCACCTTGCGTGGATATGCCTGGACTCCGAGAACGGAGTGAAACAAAGCGATGACGCAGAAACCCAGCAGGAGCCCGACGTAAAAATCGCCCAGGCTGCGCCCCGGACTGAGGAACAACCAGAGCGTGGCCAGAATCAGATGCAACGCCAACCCTTTCATCGCGCGTCCACCCCTTTGGCGCGTACTGCAAACACCGCGGCAGCGTACCCGTCCCGGTCCCGCACCTGCTGGGCCGCGCGTGTCGCCACCTGAAAGACTCCCTCGGCGCCCAGACCGATTCCCAGCGAGACCGCCACCATCGCCAGGTTTACACGGTTCATCCGCACCCATCGCCAGTCCCACAGGCACACTTCGCGATCCTCCGCCGCATTCCAGAAGGCGCCATTCCAAATCTTCAGCATGCTCAACAGCGTCAAGATGCTGCCAACCAGCGAGATCCCGACCAGGACGTATTCTCCCAGACGAAGGCCCTCCATCGCGATCGCGAACTTTCCCCAGAACCCACTGAGCGGCGGCAAACCCGCCAGGGACAACGCCTGGAACAAGAAAGCCACACCCAACCCGGGCGCATGCCGCCACAGATTCCCCATCCGATCCAGATTATCCGTGCGATTCAACAGCGCAGCCGTCCCTCCGATAAGGAACAGGGAGGACTTCACCACAATGTGGTGGATAATGTAAAAAATGCTGGCGGCGAATGCGAACTCGGTAAAGAAGCCGATCGCCAACATCATGAACCCCACCTGACTCAGGATGTGATAGCTCAGAATGCCCCGGACAAAATTCCGAGACAGGGCCCCCACCACGCCAAGGAGCATGGTGGCTCCGGCCAGCCATGCCAGCAGGGCGTGCACCCCGGACAACTCGTGCGGCAAGACGGTGCCAAAGATGCGCAGCAGGACATACACCCCCACCTTCGTCAGCATCCCCGCGTACAGCGCCGCCACGGGGGCCGGCAGAATCGGGTAGCTGTTGGGCAGCCAGTAATAGAGCGGAAACAGGCCGGCCTTCAGCCCAAACACCGCCAGGAACAGCAGGGCCAGGCTCACCACACGCGGATCGTCGGCCATCCCCGCCACCCGTTGCGCCATGTCGGCAAAATTCAGCGTGCCGAAGAGCCGGTACGCCAACCCTGCCCCGCACAAGAACAGGGTGCTCCCCGCCAGATTCACCGCCACATAGGGAAAGCCCTGTTTGATGTCCCAGTCGTCCGCTTCCAGGGTGAGCAGGGCGTAGGAGGCAATCAACATGACCTCGAACGCGACAAACAAGTTGAACAAATCCCCCGTGAGAAAGGAAAGGTTGATCCCGGCCACGAGAAACTGCATCAGCGGGAGTCGCAGGGGATGTTCCACCCGAACGCTCAACTCGGCCGACCCGTACACAATGGCCATCAGGGCGGTCCACGAACCCAGGACAATCATGACGGCGCTCAGCAGATCCGCCACCAGCACGATGCCGAACGGCGCCGCCCAGTTCCCGACCGGCAGAACCCAGGGCCCCTCGTCATAGGTCCGGATTCCGAGGCCCAGGGCCACCATCAGCTGCCCAACCGCCGAGGCCGTCGCCATGGCCCGCCGCCCTCTCGAGGGTCGGCCCCAAAACAGAAGGAGCAGCGCCGTGCACAGGGGTACGACCAGGGGAAGCGTGACCAGATGCATGTCTTGCCTTCCAGAATCTAGGTCCGTTCCGTGGTGTCCTGTTCCGCGTACAATTCCGCCGCATTCGTGGTTTTCTGATCCAGGAACAAGCGGTAGAGCAGGATCACCAGGTAGGCCGTCACCCCAAAGCCGATCACGATGGCCGTGAGAATCAGGGCCTGCGGCAGCGGGTCCACCATGGGCCCCGATCCCGCGCCTGCAATGGGCGGCACGCGATCCTCCGGTGAGCCGGACATCGCCAACAACAGCAGGTTGGCGGCATTCGACAGAATCAGGAACCCGAACAACATTCGCACGAAGCTCGTTTGCAGCACCAGGTAGGTGCCACAAGCAAACAACAACCCGATCAACAATGCAGTCTCAAGGGGCATGGCGATCATCCTCCCGATTGGCCGCCCGGGCCGACTCCTCCAGCGGCTGCTCCAGCGGCGAACTGTATCGTCGTTCTTCCTCCTCCACCAGGGCCCGGAGGCCCCGCGTGGACTGCATGAACACGAACAACATCTTGCTCACCACCCCGACCACAATGAGATACACACCCACATCGAACAGGAACGGGGTTCCCAGGTGCACCTCCCCAAACCAGGGCAGGCCGTGCACGTGCAGGTGAAAATGCTCCAGAAACGGCCTTCCGGCCACCATCGCCCCCAAACCGGTCCCCGTCGCCAGCCCCAGGCCGGCGGCGGCCAGCCGCATGGGGTCCATGCGCAGGATGCGTGGCATGGCCTCCACGCCGAGCGCCAGGCTCAGCAGGATCAGGGAGATGGCAGACGCCAACCCGGCGATGAATCCCCCGCCGGGCAGGTTGTGTCCCCGCCACAGCAGATAGAACGCCACCAGGTTCAACAGGTAAAACACCCCGCGCACCAGCCGATCGAAGATGTAGGAACGCACGTCCGTCATCGTTGTGCCTCCGGATGATGAACGCCCATGCCGGGAGCTCCCAGCGGGCCCTGACGATACTCTTCGGGGGTGCGCTTGTATCTCATCAACAGGCCCAGCGCCCCCAAGGCTGCAATCACCAACACGGTGATTTCTCCCAGGGTGTCAAAACCACGAAAGTCGACCAGAATCGTGTTCACTGCATTGTTTCCCTGTGCCAACTCGACCGTATGGTCTCCATACCACTCTCCCAGGCGCGGTCTGGGCCGGTTGCTGACCCATACCGCCAGCACGGTCATCATGGCGCCCACGCCCAATGACAGAGCGCCGTGGAACACCCGTTGTCCCAGCCCGCCCCGGTGGATCCATTCGCCCTGCTCTGCCGAACGCGGGAATCGACCGAGCAGGACAAGGACCAGGATCAGGGTCACCGCCTCTACGAGAATCTGGGTCAGCGCCAGGTCGGGCGCGCGGTACAGTACAAAGTAAAAGGTGATCAAAAAGCCCGCCACCGAGAGACAGACCACCTGCGTCGTCCAGCGTTTCAACACCAGTACCAGGACCGCGGAAAGACCGATCAACCCAGCGGCAAAGCTACGCAACCAGCCGCCGGAATCCTCCATTCCGGCCACCAACTGCGCCGGCAGATTGGCCCGGCCCGTGATCCACACCCAACCCAGCCAGGTCCATTGAAGGCCGACGACCAACCCCAATACGATCGGGAGGTAGCGCGTGGGACGGTCCGCCTGCAGGGCCCGGGTTACCGTCTTCGTCACCCGGCCGAACAGCGTCAGGAACCTTTCAAAGGAATCGTCCAGCCGCATCGCCCTGGGCAGCCCCTCCCACGGCCAGCCGCGTCGGCGGGCCCACACGTACACCACGACCCCTGCGGCCATCAGTGCCAGGCTCAAGAGCCACTCGGGTGTAACTCCGTGCCACAGCGCCAATGGGGGACCGGCGGTGTGCAGGCCCGGGACGGCAAATCGTTCGCGCAAGGCAACCACTCCCCCGGGCGCCAACCCCAACCCCAGGGCAGCCGCGGCCAGCAGCAGCGGAGGGATTTGCATGGCCAGCGGCGGTCGGTGAAAACGAGCAGCCAAACCGGCCGGCTCCGGTCCCAGGAATACCTCCACAAAAATGCGCAAAGCAAAGGCGATTTTGATCAGCGACGTCGCCACCACGCATGTCAGGGCATACCCGCCCAGGGAGGCATGGGTTGCCCGCGCCTCAAGAACTTCCTGAAGCATCACCTCTTTGCTGAGAAAGCCCGTCGTACCCATCCATCCGCCCATGGTCGCGGCCGCCACCGCACAAGCCACACCCACGACCGGCAACCGACGCCAAAGACCGCCAAGCTGCCGAACGTCCTGCACCCCCGTGCTGTGAAGGATGACTCCTGCAATCATGAACAGACTGCCCTTGTAAAACACGTGATTCAAGATGTGCAAATAATCATGGGCCACCCCTCCCGCAGGGCCCAGGCCGTAATAACCGATTAGATAACCCAGTTGACTGACGGTGGACCAGGCCAGGATGGCCTTCAAGTCGTGCGACCGGAAGGCGGCAATCGCCCCGAACAACATGGTTCCAAAGCCCACCCACGACAGCAGCGGCGCCCAGAGTTCCTGTCCGGCAAACAAGGGAAACAGACGCGCACACAGGAACACGCCCAACTTCACCATGGTCGCCGAGTGCAGATAGGCGCTCACCGGGGTTGGTGCCACCATGGCGTTGGGCAACCAGAAGTGGAAGGGAATCTGCGCCGACTTGCCCAACGCTCCCAGGACCAGCAAGAGCAGCGAGACCTGCAGCCATTCCCCATGCCTCGCCCACGGCAATCCCTCGGCGCGCAGGCGATCCCACTGAAAGGTGCCGGTCGCCTGCCCCAACATCACGACACCGGCCAGCAGGCACAAACCCGTCACGCCTGTTACCAGAAGTGCCTGCCTGGCTCCCACGCGGGCCCGCTCTTCCTCATGCAAGAAGCCGATCAACAGAAAGGACGCCAGTCCGGTCAGCTCCCAAAACACAAACAGCAACACCAAGTTGTTGGCCAGGACGGTCCCGAGCATGGCCCCCATGAACAGGGTCAGGTATGCGTAGAAACGCCCGGGATGCTCGCAATGGTCGTCGAGGTAAAAGTTGGCATACCAGAAGATCAGGATGCCCACCCCGCACACCACCAGGCCGAAGAACAGTGAAAGTCCGTCCACGAGGAACGACAGTGACACCCCAAGGGACGGAACCCAGGGCCAGGTCACCACCGTCCCCGCCGGCAACTCGGTCCGGGCCAGCATGCTCAACAGGCAGAGCGTCGAGATCACCGGCAGAATCGACGCGATCCAACCCACGCGCCGACCCAGCCAGCGCTCCAGCAGAGCCAGCCCGGGCGCCGCCATCAAGGGCAGCCCGAGCGCAAGGCCGAGTAGAACCTCCGTCTTCATCGCGAACCGTTCCAGGTCTTCCCCCCGCAATCGGCTTCCCCGGATTCCCCCACTGTCCGCCGCGGGACGTGCGCGTTTCGATCCTTCCGGGGAGCCGTGGCTTCCCGGGCCCGACAACGGGGCCGCGTCTGACCTCCTCCTGCTATAGACAAGAAACCGGCTCCTCGGATTGCGCCCCTTGAGTGTGCCGAGAGCCCATGCACTTCGTCAAACGGAACCGGCTTGACGGGCTTGGTCAGGGCCCCGGGCCTCTCCGCCGGCCCCCACCTCCCTTACTCTCGATCGCGCTCTTTCTGGCTCTCCCTCGCAGCCCCGCCGACGCCCCTCCCACACCGCCTGCCAGTACACCTCGCAGATCAAGAGGCATTCGGTCCCGTGCGGGGTCTCCCCCCGGGGGGTCAGGAGCGGAAAAACAGCCACCAAACCACGGTCAGCACCGGTAACAAATAGGGAAACACAAACCGCCCGATGTAACCCAAAAAGGAGGGCACATGAGCCTTTTGCTGCTCGGCGATGCTTTTGACCATGAAGTTCGGTCCGTTGCCGATGTACGTGCAGGCACCGAAGAACACTGCGCCCACAGCGATCGCGACCACGTAACGGTTGTACTCGGCCACGCCCAGTAATACGCCCACCTGAATGTGTTCGACGGGCACCTGTCCCGTGGCCAGCTCCCCTGCGAAATGCTCCCGCAGTGCTTGCAACGCCGCCTGCGCGGGGGGTGGGACGCCGCCGCCGAGGGAGGCCGCATTCGTCATCCCCTGACCCAGCGCGGTCTGCACACCCGCCACAACGTCTCCGGGCGCGAACATGCCCATCTCCGCACTCAAAAACGTAAGGAACGTGGGTGCGTTGTCCAAACAACTGCTCAACACGCCGGCCGCCCAATAAAACAGGCCGGGGCTGGCCAGCCCGAGCTGTCCTGCGTGGCCCTGTAACCAGTCCAGCGCGGGCATCATCGTCGCAAAAATTCCGGCAAACAGAATCCCCACCTCCCGAACCGGCTCGAAATTGAAATCATTCGCCTCGTGCACCGGTCGCGGCGTGGTCAGATACGAGGCCACCGCGGCCGCGAGCATGAGGACCTCCCGCAAAAATGGCGGGTGCTGCAGGAAGACCGCTCCCAGGATCACCGCAAGGAACCCCACGTTGTGCAGCCCCCGGAATTGCCATTGCTCTCCGGCCCCCGTCTCGCGAACGCGCACCTCCAGCGGCGCACGCAGATAGTTCCGCCGGTCCAACACGTAAAAGATGGCCAGTAATGAGCCCACCCCGACCAGCCACATCGGCCAGCAGTGCTCCGCCACCCACCAGAAGGGAATGCCCTTCAAGTAACCCAGGAACAAAGGCGGGTCGCCGATGGGGGTCAGGCACCCGCCCACGTTGGCCACGATGAAGATGAAAAACACCACGTGATGCGCCGTCAGGCGGTATTTGTTCATGCGCAGCCAGGGACGGATCAGCAGCATGGAGGCCCCCGTGGTCCCCAACAGATTGGCAACCACCGCGCCCACCAGCAGAAAGATCACGTTGGCCAGGGGCGTGGCCTCGCCCTTCACCGTGATGTGAATCCCGCCGGAGACGACAAACAGCGAGCCGATCAGCGCGATGAAACTGACGTATTCGTGGGCGGTGTGGAGGATGCGCTGCACGGCGGACAATCCCAGCCAGTAATAGAGAAGCGTGATGGCCCCCAACGTGAGAGCCACTTTCGGGTAATGTCGGTGCCATCCGTGCGGCCAGGCCAGCGGCCCCATCGCAATGGCCGCCAGCAGCAGCACGAATGGCGCGATCATCCAGGGATTGGGCTCGACAAGTCCCCCGTGCATGCGCGGGACATTAGAAGGCTCACCGCGGAGGTCAAGCCGGAGCTCATCGACGCGCCGGAGCCGGTCCGGTTTGACCGGTCAACCGGGCCTCGGCGCTGCGGGCCATGGCTTCCGTCAACAATCCCAGCACTTCGGCCCGCACCAGGGCACCCACCAGCTTGCGTTCCGAAGGGCTGTTCACCACCGGGATGTGCTGCTGTTCGCTGCGCAACACCACCGGCAACGCCTCGAACAGGGTCTGATTGGGCGTCAACCACGCCGGCGGCGGCCGCATCACGTCGTATGCAATCACAGCGCGCAATTCCTCCCCGGCGTTCAGGAAGGGCTTCAGATCATGCAGCGCGACCACACCGAGGAGACGGTTCTCGCCATCCACCACCGGCAAAAAGTTGTTGGTCCGCGTCAGAAACCGCTGCGCCATCTCCTGCAGGGTCGCCGTCTCCCGCACCGGCGGCACCGGATCGCGCATCAGATCGCCCACGCGGCAGTCCAGCGTGACCTCGGTCGTGGTATCGAGGCCGCGCACGCGCAGGGTCTCGGTGTACACGGAGTCCGGATGGAGTCGTCCGGCCACCAGGGCCGCCACCACGCAGCCCAGCATCAGCGGCGGCATCAACGAATAGTTCAAGGAAATTTCGAAGACCAAAATCATGGCCAACAACGGAGAGCGGGTCGTGGCGGAGAACACGCAGCCCATGCCCACCAGCGCGAACGTACTGACCGGAAGATGCAAGGCCGCGCCCAGCAGGTGCAGACTCAGGCCGAACGCCGCTCCGACCGCCGCACCCAGAAACAATGTCGGAGTAAACACGCCACCGACGGCCCCCGAGCCGACAGTTACCACCGTGGCCAGCAGTTTGGCCGACAACAATCCCGCCAGAAAGACCAGGCCCCAACGCTCGCCGGTGAGCCCGGCGCTGACCCAGTCCGCGGTCAGCCGCTCGAATTCGCCATGGAGAATCCGGTTGGCCACCACATAGCCATTGCCCCATACCCCCGGGTAGGCCAGGGCAATCAAGCCCACGATGAGCCCGCCCAGCGCCATGCGCCCGTACACCGGCCAGGGGATCCGTCGAAACCTCTCCTCGGTAAACCGCAACATCTTCAAAAACAGCACGCCGGTCACACCCCCGACGATTCCCAGCAACAAAAACCACGGCAACTGTCCCAGCCGCGTGAACTCGACCACCGGGACCTCGTACCATGAGCGGATCCCGAAGAAACTCCGGGACAACACACTGGCCACCACGGCGGACACCACCAGGGGGGCGAACAGCAACATGGAAAAGTTGCCCAGCACGATCCACGCCGCGAACACGGCGCCGGAGATCGGGGCGTTGTACGCAGCAGCAATCCCGGCCGCTGCCCCACATCCCACCAACAACCGCAACCGGTACGGCGGCCACCTCCGCCACTGGCCCCACTTCGACGCCAGGGTGGCCGACAGCTGCGTGATGCCGCCCTCTCGCCCAACCGACGCCCCCGTCCCAATGCTGATCAAGGACGACAGGGCCCGTACCAGGTTCGGACGGAAGGGCAGTCGACCGTCCCCGGCCGCCACGGCCTCCAGCAGATTGGTGGTGCCCGGACGCTTCACCCATTGCAGTCCCCAATGCAACACGAGCCCGGCCAACAATCCTCCCAGCGCGGGGGTGAACAACCGCTCCCAAGGGCCGAGGAGCTCGGCCACTTCCACCGGATCGCCCGGTTGATGCAGAAACAACAACGTGACCGCCTCGATGGCGTAATAAAACACGAGATTCACCAGGCCGCCCACCACGCCAACCCCGGCCGCCAGCAGCAGATGCAACGCCTCCTCGCTGATCCAGAGACGTTCCCGCCAGCGCAGGGCCCGCCGCCAATACCGGTGCCAAAGCACCTCCAGAGTGCGTTGCCACCGGCGGATTCGCATGCGATGGGACTCCGGCCCGTTCACAAGTTCCATGGTAACAAGGCCCCCGGAAGGGCCGCCAGTAACCACTCTGAGGCGGGCAAGCTCTCGGAAAAACTCTTCCGAAGCCAGCGACGTGCCAAGGGGCGCGTTTTCGGGCTCCCCTGCCCGGCCGCCTCCGGCCATGGGGAACATCCCGAAAAGCGATCTTCCAAGGCGCCGGTCGGCCTCATGCCTCGTTTGGTCTCATGCGGCCGCAGGCGCCGCACGACAGATCGTACGACCGTCTCCGCGTGCGTTCCGAATCGGCCGGCCCGGATCCCTCGGTGCCGACCTCGCCAACCCCTGGAAGTCGAAAGGGTTCCTGCGTTGGGTCGCGGAACTCCACTTCCCGGAGAGCCGCACCAGACCTTGTCTGTCCTTGCGGGCCGCCCCTTGCCCGGTGGCAGGGTGGGCGCCGAACGGGCCTCAAAAAAACGGATTGTGCGCGATTTCTTCCGCCACGGTGGTCAACGGTCCGTGGCCCGGGCAAAGCAGGGTTTCCGGCGGCAAACTGAGGATCTGATCTTTCACCGCCTGCCGGGCCAGCTCCCACGATTGATTGCCGCGGCCGATGGAACCTGCGAAAATGGCATCGCCCACAATCGCCACCGGCGGGGCTTCGCCCGGCCATCCGCGAATCACATAGGTCACGCCATCGGCCGCATGACCGGGCGTGGGCCGAAACCAGATCCGGAGTCGGCCCAGGGGGAGGCCCTCCACCTCTGGCAAATCCCTGGGTGCGGGTTTTGGGTGTGCGCGCACTTCGACACCGCGCACGGCATCTTGCACGGCCTCCACGCCGCTGACGTGGTCCAAATGGCCATGGGTGAGAAAAAGATACTTGAGCTTCAACCCCGACTGTTCGAGTGCCGCCAGTACTTCGGAGGGATCCCACCCCGTATCGAACAGGGCCGCCTCGAGCGTCTGTTCATCCCACACCAGATATGCGTTCACCGTGTTGGCGCCTTGTTGGGTGGTGAACATCCGCAGTCGGCGCCAACGATCCAGCGGTGGCACGCGGGGAAGCCATCCACGGGCCAGATGCTCGAGCTTCTGGGGATGCAACCCCACCCGGCACGCCAATCGTCCCCAGTCCACAGTGCGAGGGATTTGCCCCGACTCTTCCAACAGCCGGAATTCCGACTCGGTCAACCCGGCGGCGCGAGCGGCCTCGCCCAACTGCACGCCAGACATGGCCCGGGCTTTGCGGATGACATCGCCCAGGTGGTCTTCCAAGTTCATGGCCTTTACACTACGACCCAGGTCCGGGGGTTCAAGCCGGAAGCGGGCCGGCCGGACGCCGCCGCGGCTGCGCGATCAATGTGCCCGTTTGGGAACCAATGGCGTGAAAGGTTGCGCTGCGAAGCGCAAATGCATTCCCTGAAAGGGGCTCCGCTGTGATCGCACGGACGTACAAGCAACGTTGCGCCCCGCGACCGGGCCGGGCCGGCTCCGGAAGTCGGCAGTCGACAGCGAACGCGCGCCGTGTCAAAGGGTTGGCCGCGAGGCGTGGACCCCGCCGCGTCGTCGAACCCATGGGCGTATCCGCCGAAAGCCGATCCCGGACGGCCCGCGCGCCTCTCGGGAACCTCTGGTCAATGCCATGAAACTGCCACCCCCGTTTCATCCCTGGCCGCGCACGCCGGCTGCGGCGCGCAAGCTCCAGGCCGAGCTGGCCCCGAGAGTGCGGATTGCCCCCTTGGAGCGCTGGCCACGCTGGATTGCCGGTCTGGACGCCGCCTTCAGCACCGATGGCAGCCAAATCTTCGGCGGTGTGGTTCTTTGGGATCTGCAAACGCGCACCGTGGTGGAAGCGCACTCCGTGAAGCGGCAGGTGCGCTTCCCCTACGTGCCGGGTTTGCTCTCGTTCCGCGAGGTTCCGGTATTGCTGGCTGCGTTGCGACGGCTTCGTCGAACGCCCGACCTCCTGCTCTGTGACGGCCAGGGTCTGGCACATCCACGCCGCTTCGGCTTGGCCTGCCATCTGGGGGTGCTTTGCGACCTGCCGTCCATCGGATGCGCCAAAAGCCGTCTCTGCGGTCAGGCCGAGCCTCCACCGCCGCAGCGGGGCGCCTTCACGGAGTTGAAAGAAGACGGGCAAACCATCGGCGCCGTGCTTCGCACGCAAACCGGAATCAAACCGGTTTACGTCAGCGTGGGCCACCGGTGCGATCTCAACGACGCAATTGCGGTGGTGCTGGCGTGTGCTTTTCGGTATCGACTTCCCGAACCCACCCGTTTGGCGGATCAGGAGGTCGCACAAGCGCGTCGGCGGGACCCGAACTGCGTCAGAGCATCCTGAAGAGGCCCCGGCTGCGCGTGCAATGCTTTCGGTCCGGCCGCTGGCAGTCGTACGCGGGAGCTCGAAGCCTTGCCGCTCCGCCGGGTTCTCACCCGAGGGGCCGGTGCCAAGCCCCGGATCAACTCTGAGTGCGAGTCGGCGGGACGGGCGATTTTCCGCGTGCGCCTTCGAGCCGGCTTTCCATAATTTGCGGGTATGACGATCTGGATCTTGGTGTTGTTGTTGCTGGCGAGCGTCACAGCGCTGGGATATCGCCAGGGTGCCGTCCGGGTGGCCTTCTCGCTGGTCGGTATTCTGTTGGGTATGGTTCTCGCACTGCCGTTGAGCCCCTGGTTGAGGCCCGTGCTGGCGTTTTTGGGCGTGAAACATCCCGTCCTGGCCTGGCTGCTGCCGCCGGTGGTCGCGTTCTGGATCGTCAACGGCCTGTTCAAGGCCGCGGCCGTGCCCGTGCACAAAAAGGTGGATGTGTTTTTCAAGTATCACGCCAGCGACCTGCACCGCGCGTTGTTCGAGCGACTCAACGCACGGCTGGGCGCCTGCCTGGGTCTGGTGAACGGGACGTTGTACACGTTGTTGGTCTGCATGGGCATCTACATCTTCGGCTACTGGACCGCGCAGTTGGCCAATTCCGAACAAGACCCCTGGACGCTGCGGTTCTTCAATCGCGTGGCACGGGACCTGGAGGAAACGAAACTCCATCGCGTGGCCCGCGCGCTGGATCCCCTGCCAGAGCGTTACTATGACGCGGCCGACCTGGCGGGCATCCTGTTTCACAATCCCCTCCTTGAAGGGCGGCTGGCGCGTTATCCGGCCCTGTTGGAGATTGCGGAGCGCCCCGAGCTGCAGGGCTTCGCCCAGGACCTTACGTATGCGCAGCTCCGTCAGAGCCGGGCCCCCTTGCGCGAGGTGTTGGCCCACCCGCAAGTGGCCGCCCTGTTCCAAAACACCGACCTTTTGCGAGAAATCTGGACCACGATCGAGCCGGACCTGGAGGACCTGATGGCGTACCTGGAGAGCGGAAAATCCGCCAAATACGATCGCGAGCCAATCCTCGGTGTCTGGGCATTTGATTTTCCCACCGCGTTTACCCTTTATCGCAAGGCCAACCCGCGGATGACCGCTCTGCAGCTGCGGGACGCTCGGAAACATCTCTCCGGCATCTTCCTCAACACCTCCCTGGTGGTTGCGCCTTCCGGGTTCGTCGCGCTCAAGAACTATCCCGTGACGCGCCCGCCCAAGCCGGGCGAGGCCGGTCCTGCCGTGGAGCATCGGACCCTGACCGGCCGCTGGCAGAATGAAGGGGGGCAATACCTGCTGCGGTTCCAACTCGACGGGCAGAACCTGGAGTGGCCGGTGGAGGTAACTCCGGAGCGGTTGCAGATTCCCTCGGCCAACCCGCCCCTGGCGTTCGAACGCGACGCGGTCTGAGGGCGCCGGCACCGCGTGCGGCCCCCTGATCGATCACTCGGCCCATCGATACACCCGGGGCCCCAACTGGCGCGCCGCGGCCAGGCCGCGCGCCAACCCCACATAGGCCAACAGCCACAAGCCGCCGCAAACCAGCCACCGCAGCGCCGTACCCGGCACGTAGCGCCACAGCACTGCGCTCCCCAGGTTCACCAACGCCAGCGGGAGCATGAACTTCCAGGCCAGGCTCATGAGCTGGTCCACCCTCAGCCGCGGCCATGAGCCGCGCACCCAAATCGCCACCGCCACCAATGCCAACAGCTTCCCGAAAAACCACATCCACGACGGCACCCACGCCAATTCCGCCCAGGGCGCATGCCATCCTCCCAGGAACAACGTGACCGCCAGACCCAGGGCCGCGAACAATCCCAGGTACTCTCCCAGAAAGAACAGCGCGAATTTGAAGCCGGAGTACTCGATGAAATAGCCTGCGACGATTTCCGACTCGCCTTCCGGCAGATCGAACGGCGATCGATTCGCCTCCGCCAGCGCGGCGGCCAGAAACAACAAGAAACCCGCCAACCCCCACGGTGTTGCCACATGCCAGGCCATCCACCCCAGGGCAGGATTCCCTTGTGACTCCACGATCCGGACCAGCGACAACGAGCCGGCCGCCATCACCACGGGCACCACGGCCAGGACCAGAGGCACCTCGTAGCTGAGCATCTGGGCGATGCCACGCATCGCCCCCAGCAGGGAGTACTTGTTCCGGCTCGACCATCCGGCCATGAACACGGCCAGCTCCGTGGATGCTCCGACGGCAAAGAAAAACAACAGGCCGGCCTCGAAATCCATCGCCACCAGGTGGCGCCCCATGGGCACGACGGCCAACGCCAGCACCGCCGGCACCACCATCACCACCGGCGCCAGGGCGTGCACGATCCGATCCGCCGCCCGCGGCACAACGTCCTCTTTGGTCAACGCCTTGATTCCGTCGGCCAGAAACTGCCCGAAACCCGCCAGCCGGATCGAAGTCAACGGCACACCCACCCGATTCGGCCCGTAACGATTCTGCATCCGTGCCAGGCCCTTCCGCTCCAGAACGGTCACCACCCCGAACATGAGGCCAAACACGGCCAGAATGGCGGCGGCGGAAAGAAAGGCGGACACCCACGGTTCGGCCCCGGCCGGCAGCACACGCATCAGGCCGTGCACCAGGGCCGCCTTCAGCTGCACGGGAAGTGTTTCCATCATGGCTCAACCCTCGGACTTTGCGGCGGCTGCGGCCCCGGCGGGTCGGGCGATCGCGGTCGCGGCCCGTCCCGCCGGTGCCGCCTCCGCACTGCGCCCCTGGGCCCGTGCCCGCTGTTCGGCCAGTCTGGCGTCCGTCTCCGCAGCCTCCGTGGGATGGATTTTGTGGAAGTAGCTGTTGGGCTTGCTCAGCTGTTCCTTGTGCCAGAGCAATCCCTCGAACCGGTCGTGCGTGCTCAACTCGTACACCACGTCCATTTTGATGGCGTCGAACGGACAGACTTCCACACAGATCTGACAACTCATACAAACCGAGAGGTCGATGTCGAAAATGAGCGGCTGGTTTTGCAGTTTGCCCGTGTGATCCGGCTTCTTGGTCTTGTCCTTGACGATGTAGATGCACTGGGGCGGGCATTCGGCCTCGCAAATCTTGCAGGCCACGCAACGGAGCCCCGCCACCGGATCGTCTCCGTCATACACCAGGAAGGGAAAGGAACGCGCCGCCTCCGGCAACGGCCGGCGCTCTTCCGGATATTGCACGGTGACCAGCCGCTCTTCGGAAACATAGCTTCCGACGAAATTCCGCGCGGTGGTCAACAAGCCCTGAACCAACCCTTCACCCAGCATACGGGCGCACCATAGCAGAGGGCCGGCACAAATCCAGTCCGGGCCTCACGGTCGGGTGGGAAGGATGACCGGGGCCGGTTGCGCCACGCCGCGGGTCGCGCGCCCGAACAGACGTCCCTCTCCGTCGAACCACAGCCGGTCCATGGCAATGAACCGGTCCCAGGCAATTCGGTCCGTGCGTTTTTGATGGTAAATGTGTCACCACTGTCCCGCGTGATCCTGCAGGGCACAGCCGTGGCCCGGCCCGTACACGCCCTCGCCGCGGCGCACGATCGGGTTGTGCGGCGCACGCCGGAACGGACCGGTGGGCCGCTCCGCCACTGCGTATCCCACGGCGTAATCCGGCGTGTTGGCCCCCGAGCCGCTGTAGAGCAGGTAGTATCTGCCCTGATGTTTCAGCATCCACGGACCCTCCGTCACACGGCCGGCGCGAGTTTCCCAGTCGGATTCGGGCCGCAGCAGCTCCACCGGGGGTCCCTCCGGCTCGGTGGGCGAGGCCATCCGCTGCACCATGATGCGGAAGTCGGGCAGTTGAACAAAATACAGGTACAGCCGGCCGTCGTCGTCCCGGAACAAATGCGCATCGATGGCCCGTGGAAACCAGGAGGCCACCTCGCGAAACGGTCCCACCGGCGCATCCGAGACCGCGACGCCCACTGTCTCGCTCACCGTCCAGTAGAGATAAAACCGCCCCGAGCGCGGGTCCCGCCACACGTCGGGTGCCCATACATGGGGCCGGCCGGGACGGAACACCACCGGCCCCCTCGTCCAATCCACCAGGTTCGTCGAGGTGTACACGCGCGTGCCCCGGTCTCCGTCGACCTCCCCGGTGGCGTAGAGATAAAAAGTCCCCTGGTACGCCAGCACCATGGGGTCGGCCAGCGTTCCTTCCAGCAGAGGGTTCTGAAACGTTCGCCCCTCTCCGCAGGGAACGGCCGGCGGCGGTTGCGCCCGGGCTGCGGGCTCCGCCGGAGTGCAAAGCAGCAGTGCAGCCATCCCCAGGCCATGCACCGCTCGAGTCAGGGATGCTCCCCGCCCCTTGCAGGGTCGAAGGATCCACACCAATCCTCGCCTTACAGGGTCCATCCCTCCCGATACGGCGTGTGCAAGAGCTGGTTGGCCTCCGACGAATTGGTGAACCGCATCCGCTCCGCGTCCCATTCGAGTTTCACCCCCGGCATCTTGATGGCAATGATGCCCAACATGGCCAGCTCGGTCAGTGGCCCGCCATAGGAAAAATCCGACCCCGCTTTGCGCCCCTCCCGAATGGCCTCGATCCAATCCCGATGATGCTCCAGGCCACGCGGCAACCGTTTGGGCGGCCGTTGAAACTCCGCCATCAACTTGTCCGGCACCAGGTGAACGTGCGAAGCGCCGTGCGATCCGTAGACCATCATGCCGCGGTCGCCGACGACGATGGCACCGGTCCGCACGTTCGGCTCCTGGGGATCGAAGCCTTCCGGCCGCGGAATCTTTTCCGTGCCGCTGTACCAGTGCAGCGTGATGGGGCCGCGCGTCCCTTTGGCGGGGAATTCGAAAGTGACGATGTCGCCCTTGGGATAGGCTTCGCCCTGCGTGCGAGGATCCCAATCCTTCACTTGCGCGACGATGGTGCGGGGCGCGCCCAAATCCAGTGCCCAGAACACCGGGTCGACCACGTGACACACCCAGTCTCCGATCGTACCGCTGCCAAAGGCCGTCCACCCGCGCCAAGATCCCGGCAAGTAAGCGGAGTGATAAGGTCGGTACGGGACCGGCCCCAGCCACAAATCCCAGTCCAACGTCGGCGGGACCGGCTGACCCTGCCGCACCTCCGCCAGCCGGTCCAGGCCGGAATTGACCGCCTCGCAGCCGCAATAGATCGTGTGCACCCGGCCGATCGCCCCGGCCTGGAGCCACTCCACGCAATCCCGGATCGAGTCGAAGGAATGCCCCTGGTTGCCCAATTGCGTGACCACCCCGTACTGCCGGGCCGCCTGCATCAGCGCCCGTACCTCGACCACGGAATGGGCCAGGGGCTTTTCGCAGTACACATGTTTCCGGTGCTTGATGGCCATCATGCTGGCAACGGCGTGCGTGTGGTCCGGCGTGGCGACCAGCACCGCTTCGAACCGATCGGCCATTTCCTCGAACATCCTTCGGAAGTCCCTGTATCGTTTGGCCGAGGGATACTTTGCAAAGGTCGCGGCGGCATGGCGTTCGTCCACGTCGCAAAGCGCCACGATGTCGCAGTAAGGCGCCAGTGCTTCGATGTTGGCGGCGCCCATGCCCCCCACCCCAATGGCCGCCAGACGGATCTTTTCGTTGGGAGGCGTCCGGCCCGCACCCCCCAGCACGGAAGCCGGAATAAACCACGGCACGGCCAGGCCGGCCGCGCCCGCCGCCACTCGACGCAAGAAACGCCGACGATGCATCGGACGGGACTCGGCTGCAGAACACGTACGATCGCCACGCGAAGAAGCCAATTTCGATTCCATGGCCAAGGTGTGATGGTTGAGGTCCATTGGTGCGATGGAGTGTCGAAGGAGCCACCCGCTCGGTGCTACGGCTCCGGGGCGGGTCGCGCGGCCACTCGTCCACTCGTACCCTTGCCCGTGCAGCCACAACCCCGGGGGCTCCCACCGACAACCCGGGCCCAGTATGCGGACCTGCCCGATGTTGTCCAAGCCCCATTTCGGCGGTCCGGCTGGTGCTCGATTCCCCTGCTTTTTGGGAGCGCGGACCGACACCCATCCGGCAGCATCCCAGGCCCGCGCCAGCGCCACAGGAAAAAGCTTGCCTTCCCCCGCGGATTTGGTGTCGCTGGTGCGGGCCCTTCCGGAGGGTGCATTTCACAGGGTTCATGGACACGACGCTCAAACTCCGCACCTTGCGCAGCGCGCTGCGCGTGGCGACGGACACCGCTCGCGCAGCAGGCGCACTCCTGCGCCGTCACTTGCACAGTACCAAGGCTGTTCAACTGGCCACCCACCACGACATCAAGCTCGAGCTCGATGTGCGTACCCAGCGGCTCATCGAGCACCAGTTGCAGCGCGCGTTCCCCTCGATTCCCATCGTGGGTGAGGAGGGACTGGTGGGCGATCCGAACAGCCCGCTGCGGTGGGTTGTGGATCCCATCGACGGCACCGTCAACTTCGCCCACAATGTTCCGCACGCGTGCGTCTGCATTGCCCTGCAGGCGGAAGCGCATCTGATGCCGCGTGAACTGCCCCGGTCTTGTGGAGAAGCTCCCTGGCAAACCGTTGTGGGCGTGGTGTACGACCCGTTCTGTGACGAACTCTGGACGGCCATTCGGGGCGAGCCGGCCCGACTCAACGGCCGCGTGATCCGGGTGAGCCGTACCACGCGGCTGGAGGAGGCCATGGTCACCTTCGGGTTCGCCAAAACCTCGGCGAACCTGCGAAAGTCGCTCCCCTACTTCAACTGGCTCTGCCGCCGCGCCCGCAAGGTTCGCATCATGGGCTCGGCCGGCCTGGGCCTGGCCTACGTCGCATGCGGCCGCTTCGACGCCTACGTGGAACGCCAGGTGCGACTCTGGGACATCGCCGCCGGTGGTCTGCTGATCGAATGCGCCGGGGGACGATTCTGGACGCGTCCGTGGTCCGATGGACGCGACGGGCGCGAAGCCTACTGCATGGTGGCCAGCAACGGGTTGTTGGATCCGCTGCTGCCGCGGCCGAAGTAGAGCCTCCGGGTTCGGCCCGCGGTCCCTCCCTGCCCTGCGTCAGCCCGGCCATCAAAAAACCCAGCGGGCATGAGGCAACACACGGGATACCCCATGCCCGCCCCTTCCGCGCGGAAGGAAAGTCGCTCGGCCGCCACGGCCCAGCACGCAGCGCGCAGCCGGCCTCCCGACTCGCCGCGCAGCCTACGCAGGGCCGCACGGCGGCTCAAGTACGGCATCGCGCGACGCACCGGGGGAACCGCTCTCCAGTGCCATCACCACGCGCATCCGCTCGGTCCGCGAACGACTCCTTCCGCCGCAGGTCGTGCGGCGTCCCAAGCCATCTCGACACGACGACTCCGCACAGGGCCTTGACCTTCCCGCAACCTCGTCGCATGCATCGTGCGGTCAGGTTTCTCCGAAACCCTCTCTAATCCGGGCGGTGCGGGGCCATCTCGATGATCCTGTGCCGAACTGCCGGCGCCAGCGAAGATCTCCCCCATGAAGGCTCTCGCGAGGGTCCGTGGACCGAACGGGGTTGCGCTGCTCCCCGGCCTGCTGCCCGGATCGCACAAGGATGCCCCGAGGCGACGCGCGCAAGTTATGGTTCCTGCAGCGCCAGCCGGTAATACGCCGCCTTCTCGGCAGAAGGCAACGACAGTTCCAGCCAGCGTGCCTGAGCAGGGAAACTCACCCAGTCCACCGGCGTCGTCACGGGGCTCCACTGCACCGGCGGGGTCAAATCTGCCGTGGCCTCGACGGCAACCGCGCGGTTCGCAGGTTGCCAAACCACCAATCGCAGCGTCCCCGGACCCTCCGAGTGGAGCCAGAAAACCCACCGACTTCGGCTATCCCACGGAGCCGACCCCGCCAGATACTCGACGTAGTTCGGGTCACCGTCCCGATCCGGATCGGCCTGGGGCGCAGCCGCTGGATCGGCTGGATCCGGGAACTGGCTTCGCTGCCAATCTTCGAAGCTCTGCCAGGAACCGAGTTCATCCCGGATCCATCGCTCGATCAGCGCCACGGCCTCGACATCGACGACGGTGGTGGCGATCGGCGGCATCTGCCCGGGCCCGCGCACGGCAATTCGGCGCAGCAGTTCGGATCGTTCCGGATCGCCCGGAACAATCAGGCGCGCGTCCTCGGGCCCGTGCACGAGCCGGCCGTTGATCAAGCCGGTCAGGGCTGTGGGCCTGGACAGTCGTGCATCCCACTGGGCCATCTGCACCCCGCCGGGCAAATGGCATTGCGCACAATTGACCGCCAGCCAGGAGCGCACGCGGGATTCCAAACTCGCGGTGGGATCGTCCGGTCTGGCCAATACGCGCCAACCGGCCGTGTTGGATGGCGGATTCCGGAAGTAACCGGCCCGTGCCAGGTCCAGAATCTGATTGGTCGGCCCGTGCCCGAGATCGTGCACCCGGTTCAACTGGGGCGTGTTGAACCCGAGGGCGAACCCGGCGGCCAGCGTGTGACACTGGAGGCATTCCACGCGGCTGGGATAGTGCCAGACCTGGGTACGCAACACGGAACCATCGGTGCTGAACACCACGAATGACTCGTCCAGGCCTTCCTCGGGCACCAACCACGCATTGGTGAGGGAGTCGCCCCACCGATAGGTCACGCCATAGCCAGCCCGGCCGTCATAAACAAGGAGCCGTGTCTCCAGACGCCGCGCCGACTCCGGGACACCATTCGTCAGCTCCAGATCGAAATGTTTCACCCACACCGTGCCTGCTGGAAAGCGCCACGGATCCGTCGGATGAAACTCCATGGTCTGCGTGGGATCCGGAATGGAAAACCACCGCCGCTTTCGTGCGCCGTCGGACCAGAACGGCAGGTTCAGTTCGTACGGCAGGATTCCCTCGGCGGCCTGCAGGGTCACCAGGTCCGCGAACGCACCCGTGCCCGCCAGGTCTGCCGGCAGCGGCGCACCGACAAAGTTGGTGCTGTACACAATCCGGCGAATCACCGCGTTGGTCCCAAAGCGCAGGTCCACGTAAAGCACGTCCCCGTTCCGCGGGTCCGTGCCGAAAGCGGAAATCCCCCCGGCATTGAACGGCCCGCCCAGTGGATTGCTGAACAGGAAGCGGTTCTCCAGCACGTTGGTTCCGTCGGTCTTCAGCGCCCAGATGCGGCCACTGCCGTAGTCCCCGTAGAGGTACGCGCCGTGCAGATCGGTGAAGCGGTGCCCCCGATACACCACGCCGCCGGTGACGGAATATCCCAGGCTGCGGCCGTAATCCAACAGCGGCCGCGCGTGTTGGAAGCCGGCCGGGATCAGCGCCGTGTTGGTGCGCTGAAAGTTCCCTTCCCAGTAACTCCATCCATAGTTGCCGCCCCGTTCGATGCGGTTGACCTCTTCGCGGGCATTCTGTCCGACGTCCGCGCAAAACAGCCACCCGGTGACGGGGTCGAACGCCATGCGCCACGGATTTCGCAGGCCCACCGCCCAGAATTCCGTCCGGACCCTCGCCGGATCCACCGGACGGCCGTTGAACTGGGTCGCCCCGACGAACGGATTGTCAGGCGGCACGGCATAGTTGGTGGTCGCGGCCGGATGCGGGTTGGGCGGCAAACTGCCCGGTCGCCGGTCCACATCGATCCGAAGGATCCCGGCGAAAAAGTCCTTATCGATTCGCTGACTGTTCTGATACTGGTCGTGCGCGCCCCCTTCGTCTCCCAACGAGACATAGAGGTAGCCGTCCGGTCCGAAGTGGAGATCGCCGCCATTGTGATTGTTGGCTTGATCGTACTGGACGATCAACCGCACCTCGGAGGCGGGATCGGCCCGACTCGGATCGTCGGCCCGGGTCTGGAATCGCGCCAGAATGTTGTGCAGGGCATTCGTGCCGCCCGGCACGGGCGTGGTCGCCGGGCCCGTGTAAAAAACAAAAAACAAGCGGTTCGTCGCGTAGCCGGGGTGAAACGCCAGCCCGAGCAAACCGCGTTCATCGCTGACGCTGAGGCTGGTGCTCACACGCGCACTGATGTCGAGGAACACGGTCCGTGTGGGAGCCGCCAGATTCGTAATGACCACGATTCGCCCCTGCTTTTCGACCACGAACAGCCGGTTGGTCTCGCCCGGCGGGCTGGCCAGCGCCACCGCGTTCGTGAAGGTCAGGCCGGGAAAAGCTTCCTCGTGCGTGTAGCCGAACCGGCCCGGCACCAGCGGCATCGCCAGGGTGGTGTTGGCCTTTCGTTCCCACGCCCACAGGCCTTCCGGCGTACTCAAACCCAGGACAATCCACAGGGCCCGGGCCCAGACAGTGCATGGGGAAAAAGCTCCGACTCGCATGGCAGCTGCACGTTGGCCCAGAAACGCACCCCTGTCAAAGGGCCCCCGGAGCCTGCACAGACCCCATCGGGCACTGCAGCAACCCTCGGGCGACCGACGCCGAAACGCCAAGAGTCGCATCACGCAACCGATCCGCAGACGATTGGAAAGCCTCGTTCCCCGAAGATTGCCCCCGCAAAGTCCACCTCTTGTGCAGGCGGTTTTGGAGAACGGGGCCTTCCTTCAACCACTCGGAAAGTCGCACTGCGCACTCCGGATTCGGCCAATTGCCGCGTTCACCGCGGAGCCCGGTACGAGAGCCGGTGCGGGCTGGGCACCTTCCGTATCGGCGCAATAGCCACGCAACTGCTCACACCGGTCGCCGCGTGCGGCCAGAAGGCGGGATCGAACTTGAAAAACCACCTCCCGAAGGAACTCTGCTGGCACGGGATCCAGCGACCAGACTCCCCACTTCCCCGATGGGGACCAGACGGCGTCGGATCATCCCTCGATCCACCTGTGGACACGGTCGCCACCTACCAGGGCGAAGGCTCGGACTCGAATCAGGATTCTGCCGCCTTACGGCGGCGCCTACTGAGCCCGGAGGTCGTAGCTGCCGACGGAAGTCGGCGGACCATTCCATGCAAGCCACCCTTTGTGCCATCGGGGGGTCCGCGGGCATCCGACGTCGAACCCGGCAGTTCGACGAAGGAGCTGCATCGTGCCATGCCGCAGCATTCCTGGTCGTCCACCCCAGATGGCCTAGTGCGGCTCATCATTCTAACAGGCCGCTGAAGAACCTGTTTCTCCGGAGAGCGGCCTGTTCAATGAAGTCCTTGGATGGACGCCTTGGGAAAAAAGTGGCCTTTTCGCCAATCTGGCAGGGCAAAACCAGCGGCAGCCCCGTCCTCCGCTGAGTCGGCCGCCGCTTACTCTTCGCCGACCGGGCTCGCACCCGATTCCGCCTGCGCAATGGCTCGCTCCAACAGCGACCGCAGCGAATCCGGATACGAGATCTGCAGCGCGGCCTCGCGTCCCCGAGGCGACATCTTCCTCCAGGACCGCGCCAATGCATTGATCAGTTTCTCTTCACTGGTTTTGGCGGCCAACTCGGCCAATTGCCGTTCCAGAAACACCAGGCACAGCGCGTCCTCCAACACCTGCATCTCCGGATCGTGGGGCAGGCCCTTCTTCAGGTTCAGCTCCTGTACCCGCCGCACCATCTCCTCCGGATACCCCACTTCCCGCAGAATCCGACCCGATTCCTGCGCATGGAACCGCTGCAGCGCCGTACGCCACCGCAGATAACCGGCGCGGTCCATGGGATATGACTCCCGCGGAATCTCCCAGCGCCGCAAGTGCTGGCATCGGGCCGCCAATCGCAGGGCTTCGCCCGCCTCCGGACACAATCGCAGCACCCACTCCGTCAGCCACTGCGCATAAACCAACTCACGCGGTTCCCACCGGTCCCCAATCCGGGTCCGGTTGGGATCCTGTGCATTGGCTTCGTCAAAGCGACGCAGAGCTTCTGCGAACCGCACCGGGTCTGCAGGGCGAAATCCAGTCTGCGTCACCTCCGCCGAGGCGCCGTGGAATTGGTTTCCCGCGTCCATTCGTCCTCTGACTTGCTGTTAACGATGCCCCGCGACACCCGGGGCGGCGGCACCGGAGCGAGGGCTCGATGCCTCGTTCGTCAGGCCCGGCGTAGCCGCCGAACCGGGCCCATGAGGAGACGGACCGCCCGACGGCTCGGGCTCGACCCGGTCCGCCGGCAACGCCCGGGACCGGTACCATCGCATCGCCAAGCAGTCCAGAATCCCCCGCCAGAGCCGGTTCCCGATCCCGTACTTCGACTGTCCGCGGATCCGGGGCCGATGACGCACCGGCACTTCCACGACTTCATATCCCTGGGAGCGCAGCACCGTGGGCAGGAACCGATGGAGCCCATTGAACGGGACCAGCTCCGCCAGCGCCGCCCGTCGCATCACCCGCAGCGCACAGCCGGCGTCGGCCACCCGATCCCCTGTGACCCAGTTCCGAAACGCATTGGCCACCCGAGAGGACACCCGCCGCACCCAGTTGTCCTGACGATGCAGGCGCACCCCGCAGACGGCGGCCACCCGGCCCTGCAACCTGCCCAGCAGGAGGGGCAGATCCCGCGGATCGTTCTGACCGTCGGCGTCCAGTGTCATCACCACCTCGCCGCGGGCGTGCGCAAATCCCGTGAGAAACGCGGCACTCTGGCCGGCATTGCACCGGTGTCGGATCACGCGCAACCACGGCCATTGCTTTTGCAGGCGCTGCAATTCCTCGCGACTGCCGTCCGTGCTGCCGTCGTCCACGGCGATCACCTCGAACGCACCGCTCAACCCCGGCAACACGGCGGCGAGCTCGGCCAGCAGCGGCTCCAGATTCTCCCGCTCATTGAACACCGGCAGGATCACGGAATACCGTGGCGCGGAGGACGCTGACTCCCCCGAAACGGCGGCCCCAGCCGCTGCCGGCGCGATACGATCGGCACCTGGATTCTCCTGCTCCATGAAACTCCCCGTCAGCATAGAAAGCGCCTGCACACCGAACAATCGCGAACTCCCGCCCCATCTTTGCAGCGCCGCTCCGCGAGCCAGGCGCCGGTTTTCACAAGGTCGCACCCGGCGGCCGCGGAACTTCCATGCCTGCGTTGCCCGGCCCCGGACACCGTTGTGGCAGGTGCGCATGCCGGGTCGTCTCGAATCAACGCATACCGGCACGCTCCACCCCGCATTTTTGCATGGCCCCGTGGCTCCAACCAGACCAACCACGCGCAGCGTTGCAGGGCCCTCTGAATGCCCCCGAACTTTCCGACTGGCGCCCCCGCCGTCCCACGGTTCAAATTCTCCGACATGGGACTGCTTTTCCTGCACAAGCTCGCCGTCACATGCCCCGGCCTTGCCCGGCTTTCCGATGCCATCCCCTGGCAAGCCCACCCGGCCAGCAGGAGAGTCGTGGCCCACTGCACGGCCCGGCTCCGTGATGCACTCGCGCGGGTGGTCGCAAAAGGGGGACGGGTCCCGTGCGGTTGCCAGGTCTTATGCATCCTCGGCACAAGCGCCCTGTGCACATCCTTGACCCTTGCGGAAGAGCCGCCGTTGGCTCGCACCCTGAACACGCCCCGAACGTTCCGTCCCCCTGCATCCGTGCAGGAGTGGCACGACCGAGCCCGCGAGATCCGGGAACAAATCCTCGTCAGCGCCGGTCTTTGGCCCTCCCCGAAGCCACCTCCAGTCCGCGCCGTTATCTTCGACCGCTCGGACCAGGACGGTTACAGCGTGGAAAAGGTTCTGGTCGAGACCTGGCCCGGTTTTTATCTGGCCGGCAACCTCTACCGCCCCAGGGATCGAGGGCCCGGTCCATTCCCTGCCGTCCTGAATCCCCACGGCCACTGGGCCCGGGGCCGGGTCACTGAAAGTCCCGACGGCAGCATTCCGGCGCGGTGCATTCACTTCGCGCGGCAGGGCATGGTTGCCTTCGCCTATGACATGGTGGGTTATTGCGACACGTTTTTTGTATCGCCCTCCTCCGAGTCGGCCGCACCGGCCAACTTCTATCAACGGCACCGCGCGTTTCCCACGAACGAACTGGCCTGGCTCTGGAACGTCAACTTGTTGGGTTTCCAACTGTGGAACGGCCTGAGGGCCCTCGACTTTCTGGAAAGCTTGCCGGACGTGGACACCAACCGCATCGGAGTCACGGGTGCCTCCGGTGGCGCCACTCAAACCTTCCTGCTGGCCGCAGTGGACGACCGGCCCAGGGTCCTCGGGCCCGTCTGCATGGTCTCCCATACGATGCAGGGCGGCTGCGCCTGCGAAAACGCCCCCGGCCTGCGGGTGCGGTTTTCCAACATGGATTTTGCCGCCGCAGCCGCGCCCCGACCGCAGATTCTGGTGGCGGCAACCGGCGACTGGACCCGCAGCACGCTCGAAGTCGAAGGCCCGGCCATCGAAAGCGTCTACCAGCTCCTGGGTGTGCCGGAGCGACTTCGCTATCTGCGACTCGATGCCGGGCACAATTACAATCGCGCCAGCCGCGAAGCGGTGTATGCGTGGTTCGAGCGCTGGTTGCTGGGTCGGCCGGATCGACCCCGAAGCGTCGAAGCCGACTACAATCCCCTGCCGGAACAACTCCTGCTCATCGGCTCTAATCCGTCCGTCCCCCGAACCACATTGTCAGCCGACGGCTTCCTCGAGTCGTGGATCCGGGCCCGGGAGGAGGCCTGGCGATCGCTCTGGCCGCGCCGCAGAGACGATCTGCCTGCATTTCAACGCATGGCACGTCCTCTTTGGCACCACACGCTCCAACTCGCCGCGCCCGAGGCACCCCCCAGAATCTCCTTCTCCCGTCTGCATGAGACGCCCGACGGCAATGTCGTGCGCTTCGAAATCCGATACCCGGACGAGTCCGGTTTCCTGGAGGGACGCTATTACGTGGCCCCTCGAGCCCCCCGGTCCGGCACGCGCCCGGGCTTGTTGATCCTCTGGATTTCCGATCCGGCACCAAAGGCCGACGCTGGTGGCGCTCCACCAGAGGCTGTGCAACGGCTGCTTCGCCGGGGCCACCACGTCATCACCGTCAACCGCTTTACCCCGACGCCCACGACCAACTATCTGGCCAACCTCTATCCCACGTACAACCGCACCCCCTTGCAGGCCCGGGTCCGTGACCTTGTCACGGTGTGTACCAGCGTGGCCACGCTCGCACCCGTGCCCTCCCGTCCAAGCCGACGTGTTCTCTGGGGCGAAGGTGCTGGAGGGCTTTGGGCCCTGCTGGCCGCGCCCGCCGCCGACGCCGTGGTGGCAGATCTCGAACACCGCGATTTCACCGACCCGGAACGGCTGATGCAGCCCGACCTTTTTTGTCCCGGCTTTCTCGCCATGGGGGGCGTCGCCACGCCCGCTCTGCTGGCAGCCCCGCAACCCCTGCTCATCGCACGTCCTTCCGCCACGTTCCCCACGGAGGATATGCGTCGGATCTATCGAGAGCTGGGGTATCGCCGGCGGTTTCAAGTCCTGGATGGTCCCCTCGACGTGACGCGGGTGTTGGACCGGATCGGCCAGTTGTAGTCGAGATCCACGAAGGGGGGATTCCGACGCGAAGCCGATGGCATCTTCCGCAGGCCATTGCCGTGAGGTGGCGGGTCGGGGCGCCGGCTGGCAGGCTTGCCCGTGGGCTAATGTGCCGCGGGCAGGCGCTGTCGCAACGTGGCCAGGCGCTGTTCGATGGCCTCGGGATGAGGCGACAACTCCCGAACGCGGGTCCAGTAACGGATCGCCTCATCCACGTTTCCCGTCTCCTCCTCCAATTGCGCCCGGTGGGCTAGGATCCTTCGCAAAGACACTCGATTGGTCTCGTCCACCGCGCCAAAACGTGCGTGCCAAGCGTGTTCTGCTGCGCTCCAAAGGTTGCGGGCGCGCGCAGCGTCCTTCCGATTCTCCCAAGCCAGTCGGCCCAGCTCGAACAGAATCTCCTCGCTATTGGGGTTCACTCGCAGCCCCCGTCGCAGGAAGGCCTCGGCTTGGTCCACCTTGCCCAATCGACTCCGCAACCAGTAAGCGGCCACCGTGTAGAACTCGACCTGGTGCGGGTCGAACTCGGCCGCCAGTCGCAGCCAGGGCAGAATCTCGGCCTCGGTCTGCGCCCCGGCCAGATGGGTGTGTTCCGTGACGCGGAAGTGGCGGCTCAGCCGGTCGATCCAGTCGCGGGGGGGGCCCGGAAAGTTGTGATCGTCGTGGTGTTCGTGCGCCTCCGCGGCGTGGTTTTCATGCCCCTCGTGCACACGATGATCATGGGCCTGCTGACCACCCTCGGCCCGAGGGTCAGGCTCCTGCTCTTGTCCCAGGCCGTGCTCGCAGGCCGAGCGCGCCTGATCGAAAATGGATGGGTAAAATCCACTGTGCAGATAGACGTCCGCCTTGACAAAAAAGTGGTTGGCGAACAATCGCCGGCCGTCGCCCAGCAAGGTCAGCAAAAAGCTGTCGGCTTGTGCCCGTCGGCCCCGCCAGGCTTCCGAGCGCGGTTCCAACCACGCGGCCAGGCCCACGGCAGCTGTCAACAGGGCCGCACAGCCCAACGCTGTTGTCCGACCCGTCATGTCGAAAGGGGTTTGCGCCGGAACACCCACCAGGCCGCCACGAGCAACAGGGCAGCATAGACCGCGGCGTACAGTGTCGCGATCACGAGGGGCCCCAGCGGCACCGGCGGATGCTCGTGAATCATCAGATCCCGCACGTCGAACAACTCCAAATGCGGCAGCGCGAAATACAATCCGTACATCAAAGCGCCCCCGGGCCCGGGTTGAGCGGCCGCCAGGGTGTTCAAATGACCGGCCAGTAGAAGAATCCCCGTGACCACCACGAAACAGATGGTGCTGTTGACCGAGGGCGCGCTGAAGAGCAGCGAACCCAGGATCGCCAGGGCCACCACCACCGCCAGCATCATCCAGTGAAGCCAAAAGGCCTGCAGTCCCAGGGCCAGCGACCCAGAGGCTGCCTTCCAGGCGCCCACCACCAGGTAGAACCCGTAAAACAACGCCAGGGCCAGCCCCGAGGCCAGCCAGACCCCGAGGAATTTCCCCAGCACCACCTGCCCTCGCGTCACGGGTTTCGCCAGCAGCGGGAAAATGGTCCGACTCTCTCGTTCGGCCGGAATCTGCCGGGCCGCCGTCACCACGGCAATCACCAGCGCCGACACCCAGATCAACAGCAGGGTCACCTCCCGCAAATAACGCACCATCCGCGTGTCCTCGAAGAAGTTCACCGAGCCCAACACCAACGTGATCAGCGCGGTCAGCACGAACAGGACGTAAAAGTCCTTGCGCCGGTAAAGCTCCTTGATCACCACCCACGCCAATGCCAGCAACGTTCTCATGCCGCCAAACAGGTCGGATACCCGATGATCTTCAAGAACACCTGCTCCAGATTTGCCTGGTGAGTCCGCACCAGTTCGTCCACGCGACCCACCACTTTCAATTCGCCCTGATGAACGATCGCCACCCGATCGCACACCGTCTCCACCTCGCCCAGCTCGTGCGAGGAGAAGAAGACCGTCTTGCCCTCCTGCTTCAGGCGCTGGATGATTTCCCGGACTTTCATTCGACCCAGCGGATCCAGTCCACTGGTCGGCTCATCCAGAATCAGCAAATCCGGATCGTTGATCAGGGCCTGCGCCAGCCCGACCCGTTGCTGCATCCCCTTGGAATAATGCTTGAGCTGCCGGTTGCGCGCGTGCTCCAGCTCCACCAGCTTCAACAGCCGATCGATGCGGCGCTCCGCCTCGACGCCGTTCAAACCAAAGAGTCGGGCGTAAAACCTCAGGATCTCCTCGGCCGTCAGAAATCGGTAGTAATACGTCAGCTCCGGCAGGTACCCGATCCGTTGGCGGGCGATGGGATTGCGGACATTGACCCCGAACAGATAGGCCTCCCCTGCCGTGGGCGCGAGAAAGCCCAGCAACACATTCATCGTGGTGGTCTTGCCCGCGCCGTTCGGCCCCAGGAATCCGAACACTTCTCCCTGACGAACCTCGAGGCTCAGATCCTTCACCGCCACCTTCGGCGGATCGCCCCGGCGCGACGGCGGATACTCCACCCGCAAACGATCAGTCCTCAGGATCGGTTCCACACCGGTACCAGAAGCAAATTCCGTGCCCTGCCGAGGAAGATCCGAGGCACCAGAGAATACACACGCACCTAATTGCGCACCAACGGGTTACGAGCCAAGCAGCTGAGGGTTCCTGTACAGCAGCGGCAAAATCTGCCCAAGCAGACGCACGCAGCCGTCTTGATCCTGGGCAACCCATGCCCAGCAGAACCGCCCTTTCCGCTCTTCGACGGTTCCCGCCTTGGCCCTGGAATGGTTGGCTCCCGGCCTGACAGCGGCACCCGTGGAATCTCCTCAGCAAGCATGAAAAAAAACCGACCGAGCTTGCGGCCCGCCGGGGGGCCATGGCTGGGAAGCTGACGCTGCCCAACACGGCTCCTCTATGAGGACGGTGCGCCGACGCTCCCCGCCCCGCCACGCAGGAGGGAAGGCCGGGATCGTCGCGCCGGGCGGGCCCAACCCCGCTGGCCGGCCGGAATGCCCTCCGGGAGCTTGCTTCGAGAGCGAATCCACGCGCGCAGCCGCAAACGGGCGCTCCACGACCAAGTGCCTCTCCGACAATCATCCAAACCCACACCATTCGCCACGCCGGCCTTGGCGACCCGATCCTCTTGCTCGTTCAGCAGCGCACTCAGTACCTTGGCCGGCATGCAAAACGGTAGAGCGTGGAGCATAACAGCTGGCAAAGGTGGGTGGATGGTCCTGGGTCTCTTGCTGTTGTGGACCGGGCTGGTGCTAACAGCGCCGGGGGCGGAAGCAACTTCCACAAACGACCTCACCTCGCAGGCGCGCCCTCTGGCCGGGCTGGTGGAGACCCGTTCCCTGGCCACCAACAGCTATCTGACCTTTGGGCTGGATCGCATCGAACCGCTTCGACGCCACACCCTGCTGGGCCAGCCACTTTGGAAATACGTCGCCTCCTGCATCTACCTGTTCCTCGCCTTCTACGGGTCGCGGTTCCTCGACTACCTCGTGGGGGTCCGGCTGCGGCGCTGGGCGGAGAAAACCCAAACCCGGTTCGACGACCTGGTGGTCGAGACCGTTCGAGGCCCCGTGCGGGTGGTCGCCTTCGTGATCTTCCTGCACATCGGCCTCACCCTGTTCGACTGGCCTGAACGGGCCCGGTTTTGGATTTCCAAGGGGCTCCTCTGCCTGGTGGCGTATTCCGTCACCTACATGGTCATCAAGCTCACGGATCTGGGATTGAATCTGTGGCGACTGCGCGTGGCCGCCACCGAGGACAAGGTTTTTGGCGAAACCCTGTTGCCGGCACTCCGCAAAACGCTGCGAATTCTCATCATTCTGGGGGCGATCCTGCTCACGGCCGACAACCTGGGCATCGAGATCAAAACCGTGCTGGCGGGCCTCTCCGTGGGCGGTCTGGCCCTGGGCCTGGCCGGCCAGGAAACCGTGGCGAATCTGATCGGGGCCATCGTGATCCTTTTGGACAAACCCTTCCGAATCGGCGACCGCATCCAGCTTGAAAACGTGGACGGTGTCGTCGAGTCGATCGGGCTGCGCAGCACCCGCATCCGCAACCTGGACGGTCACCTGGTCACCGTGCCCAACAAGACCCTCACCAATGCCACCATCACCAACATCACGCTGCGGCCCAACATCCGCACCCTCATGAACATCACCATCACCTACGACACCCCCGCCGAGAAAATCCAACGCGCCGTGGACATTCTCTACGAGATTTACCGGGCCCACCCCATGACCCACGATGTCTGGATCAGCTTCAACAAGTTCAACGACGCCTCGCTGAACATCTTCGTGGTGCACTGGTGGAACGGAACGGACTTCAAAGTCTACCTGCAGGGCATGCAGGAGCTGAACCTCCAGATCAAGCGGCGCTTCGATCAAGAAGGCATCGAATTTGCGTTCCCGACCCAGACGCTCTACGTCAAGCAAGGATCCGACTGGCGCCTGCACGGGCCGTCCGACCCCGTGCCCAACTTCACCGGAACAGGATCAGCCGCAGCCCCACGAGGATGAGGAACCCGCCGAAGAGGCGCTTGAGATCTTCGGCAGGCAACCGTGTGGTCAGCCAGGCGCCGAAGTATCCGCCCACCAGCGCCAGGGGGAACAGGGCCAGCGCCGTGCGCCACTCCACGTTGCCCTGTGACCAGTGCTTCGCCGCGCCCACCATCGCCGTCGGGATGATCACCAGCAAGGAGGTGCCCACCGCCTGTTTGATGTCGCGGATCGGCGGGCTCAGCAGGTACATCATCGCCGGCACCATCACGATACCGCCCCCCACGCCGAACATGCCGCTGGCAATGCCGCTCACCAGCCCGATCACCGCAGCCCATGCATACTGCATGCCCCATGCATGCCGGCAACACCGCTCCTCCGGCAATCCGAATCTGGCCTGAGGTGACCGCAGAACTGCGCTCCCCGCATTGGGCCTTCGAAGCCGGCCAAGGCTGCCATCCCGGAGCACCGGCGCCGGCGTACCCCCTTGGGGAGGGAATTCACCTCCAACGCCGCCGTCCGGGTCTTCTCGCAGGTCCCCGAATCATGGCGATCGGACCCTTGAACCGGCCGGACTTGGCCAAGAGAACTTCCGAGACGCCGGGGGCCTGCGGAGCAGCGGTTGTCCTCATGTTGGCCGTGGAGGCCGGACTGTCGATTTCGGCCTCGCGATCGGTGCAGACTTGCATAACGGCCGCCAAGTCCTCGGCGCTGCGAGGGTTGCCCGAGCTGCAGGTGGGGTGCCTCAATGGCTCTGGCAATCTTTCTGCCTGTCGTGACTTCTGGCGGCTGGAAGCCCGTGGTCTGGCAGGTTGGAAACTTGCGCTGCGCCACGTGGAAGTTCGCTGCCTTCCGTCCCCTACCGGGTCCGAATTCGTACCCACTGACGGGAGTCGGTGGAAAGCGGTCGGGCATTTCAATCCCCCGCCTTCCGGCGGCAGCTACCACACTCGAGGGACGTAGCCGCCGATGGGAATCGGCGAACTTGCTGGGCATTCACCACGATGTGGCAGGGCTGCCATCCAACGACCGGGTCTGAATGCGGGCTTTCGGTCCGCCGCCTCACGACGGCGGCGACCGAATGGCGTGCTCTGGGAGGCGTTCGGGAGCGCACCGTTCCAAGCTGCTTGGCAGCCGAGAGGTCGGGAAAGTTTCGCTTTTCGCCTCCCCTGCCGGTGGGGGCGCGGTGGCCCTCCCACGTCCCAGAGCCATTGCTGCGAATCCAGACTCTGGCAGGTTAACGCCGACCCGCCCGCAACCCCAGGGATCATTTGCTGCCGGGTTTGATGGGCGGGATGGCGGCCAGGTCGGGCGGGAGCTGATCCGGGGGAAAAGCCTCCACCTTCAACTGCAGCAAGCTGAAAAAGGGGACGCCGAACTGCACCGTGCCGCCAGATCGGTCCACCAGTACGGCCACTGCGACCACCTCCCCGCCGTGGCTGCGGACGATGTCGATGGTTTCCTGCACCCGACCGCCCTGGGTCACCACGTCCTCCACCACGGCAATGCGTTCGCCGGGTCGGATGCGGAACCCGCGCCGCAGCGCCAGGCGTCCTTCCTCCTTTTCTGTGAACAGGAACCGGCACCGCAGCTGTCGGGCCACCTCCTGGCCGATGACCAGCCCGCCCATGGCGGGAGCGACCACCGTGGCGGGGGTCAGGGACCGCAGCTTATCGGCCAACGCAGCTCCAAATCGCTCCACCACCGGCATTTCCTGCAGGGCCAGGGCACATTGAAAGTACTGCCGGCTGTGCAGTCCGCTACGCAGGATGAAATGCCCCTCGAGCAGCGCGCCGGTTTCACGGAACACCTGCAACACTTCCTCAGCCGTCATGGCCGCGCAGTGTTCCCCGTATCGCCAACGCGAATCAAGTCAGTTCGCGCAATGGGGCTTTCAGATTCTCTCGACGTCCCCGAAACGCCCGGGGGAATCTGAGCCGGCCGCGGCACGGAGAAGCCGAAGGGAATGGCAGATCTCCTTGGAATTCCTGGCTTCGGGGCTCGAAAAAACCAGAATCCGCTCTTCCCGTAAAAGGTCAAACGGCCCGCCCCCGATGCATCCCGGGCAGGCAGGTACGAGGCAATTCGGTTCTCGGTTTCTCCGACAAGGTCTCCCGCCAAAAAGAGCCCGGACTAGCGATGCGGCGGTGGGAGACGCTCCAGTACGAAGGGCAGAAGTAGCGCGCACTCCATCGACGGGGTTTTGCCCGCTGGGTCCGACTCGGCCCGGCGCGCGAGATGCTTTGGGGCATGTCCGCGCGACAAAAAAGGCCGCCTGCTTCCACAGGCGGCCTTCGGCAAAACTCAACCGATCCGGCTTATGGGAACAGCAGTGTGTTCGGTGCGGGGTTGGCGGAAGTGTCGCCCGTTTGGCGAGCGGCTTCGCGCAGTTTGGCCGTGCTCCACTGCTGGACGCTGCCATCGGCCAGGCAGACATTCCCCTGCCGTTGGTGCATCTTGTCGGTCCAGCCCACGTTGTTCAGCGTGGCGGCGTTCGTGGTCAGCGCCACTTTTGCACCCGCCACAGTGGTGGGCGAATTGCCGTAGCCACCGTTGGCAGTCGCAGTTGTCTGGGGACCATAAATGTTTCGGTCACCGGACAAGAACATGGAGGGCATGGTCTCGTCGGCGTCCTGGCCGAGGAAGTAGGAGACGGCCTGGTTGTTGAGAAAATCAGCGCCGGCCCCGGTGGTGATGAAATTGGTCCGGGCGTTTCGTTCGTCGGCCGGGCACACGACCACCTTGGGCGTGCTCAATTCGTTGGAGAGCACCGCGTAGTGTGTGTAAATGAGAGCGTTGTTGTTCAGGTTCCCAGCGGTACCGCCTTCGGTGTTCGGCACGCGCATGGGATACCGGTCTCCGTTGTCACTGGCCCATATGCGGAAGGCCAGGCCCACCTGTTTGAGGTTGTTGACGCAGTTGATCCGCTGGGCTTTGGCTTTGGCCTTGGCCAGGGCTGGCAGCAGCATGCCGGCCAGAATCGCAATGATGGCGATCACGACCAGCAGCTCGATGAGCGTGAAGGCTGTGAGTTTGAAGCGACGTGTCTGTTTCATGGTTCGTTCGGTTTGTTCTGTTCGTCTGAACTTGCGGGCAAGAACGGTGCCAACTGCCGCGCGCGCTGTAAAGCCCCAATTTTCAAACGCCGCATCGGGGGAAACTCGCGCCGAAGGGCGTGCCCGACACGCAGCTTGCGTGAAAATCGCGCACATGGAAGCACGCATGGCGCCATCCCTCTCCTTCCATGACGAAACGCAGGCGGACTCCGGGTCGACCTCCTCACCCGTGGTGTTCGGTCCCCAACGGCAGCTCCGGTTGGACCGCCCCACCCGGCGGGCTCGGCACCCGAAACGCCGCCGCGGACAGCTCCGGGAAAGGCGCCATCAAACCCGCCCGCCGACACGCCACGTCGAACATCCGGGCCAGCCGTTCGGCCTCCGGCCCCGTGCCCGTTAAACGGGTACCGAACCTTCCATCAGTGAGCCGGCCCTCCCGAATCTGACGCAAGCGGTTGAGAATCTTCTCCTTCCGCAACGGCACGGTTCGGTCCAGCCAGTCCAGGAACAATTGCTCCACCGCGTGGGGCAACCGCAAAACGGAATAGCAGGCGAAACGGGCTCCCGCGCGGGCCGCCGCCTCGAGAATCCGGAACATCTCATGGTCGGTGAGCCCGGGAATCACTGGAGCCACCAGCACGCCCACCGGAACGCCGGCCGCCGCCAGGAAGCGGATCGCCGCCAAGCGGTGGTCCGGCAGAGACGCCCGGGGCTCCAATCGCCGTGCCAGCTCAGCATCCAGGGTCGTAATCGAAAGGCACACGGTCGCGGCCCCATCCCGGGCCAACTCGACCAGCAGGTCGGCGTCCCGGGTGACGAGGTAATTCTTCGTGACCACGCACACCGGATTGCGGAACTCCGCCAGGACCGCCAGGCACCGCCGGGTCAACTGCAGGCGACGCTCGATGGGCTGGTAACAGTCCGTGACCCCGCTCAGGGCAATGGGCTGCGGCTCCCACCGGGGCGAGCTGAGCTCCTCCCGAAGCCTCTCCGGTGCGTCGAGCTTGACCAGAATGATGCTTTCAAAGTCCAGTCCGCTGGAAAACCCCAGGTACTCGTGCGTGGGCCGGGCGTAGCAATAGGCGCATCCGTGCTCGCAGCCCCGATAGGGATTCAAGCTGACCGAAAAACCGAGGTCGGGACTGTCGTTGAAACTGAGCACCCGTACCGACGCCGCATGGAGAAACCGCGTTCGTGGCAGAGGTTGGTCCTCCGGCGGCAAATCCGGATCCGGCTCGTAATGCCAGGGCTCGAACCGGTTGGGTGGGTTGAAAGCTGTCCCACGTCCCCGCGGCCCCCCGGACGCATTGGGCGGCAAAACGCTCATCGGTGGGCCAAATCTACTCCGGAGCCGCATACTTGCCAGTCTACCACGCACCTGCCGTGGCGCAGCGGAGGGTTCATCCAGCCTCCGGTCCCGCAGGCCCCCGAGCGATCCCCGGGGACGCGCATGCTCCACGGGCCCGGGCACGACAGCGAAAAAAGGACGTGACACTGCGACGATGCTGCCACCTGCCCCCCCGATTTGCGGCTGAGGCCGGAGGCCAATCGAGATCCGGTGGTAACGTGTGAACTCGAGCACAGATGCCGGGAACAAGTGGGATGGAATTGATGGGAGCGTCGCGGATCTGCCCTTGGCAAAGCACCTCGGGCCCGTCTTGCATCACACGCCCTCGCCGAGTCGGTTACCACCTGGGTTGGCGATCGTTTCCGGCTACCATGCCACCGGCCGTTCGCGATTCGCCGATCCCCGGTCCGGACGGGAGTGCCGCGGCGATGCAGCGAACGAGGAGTTGAGCCGCCGGCTCACGTCGGTGGCTACCGATTCGCAGTAGCCGCCGCCGGAAGGCGGCGGATCATGAGAGGGGGGCCGCCGATTCCTGTCACAGGCTATGGTTGGGAGCCCGCCGAGGAACCAGAGGAAAGGTCCCCAAATCGCCCTGAGCACGCAGGGGAAAGGATGGTCCACCGACTGCCGTCGGTGGCTACCTGTTTGAAATCCGCCGACTGCCGTCGGCGGCTACCGATCCGCAGTAGACGCCGCCGGAAGGCAGCGGACCAACCACCATGCTCACAATGGCCCGTTTCTCAAGAGGGTCCTGCGCAAGCCTCTGATTGGGACGGCCGTTTTTTCGAAAAGGGAAGACAGCCTGTCGAACTCACCACGGCGGCATCAGGCGCCCGGCGCGCGCGGTCCCTGGGAGGAGAAAACGCAGAACGGCTCCCGCTGCTCGGGTCTTGTTGGTCACCACTGCCGCCGTCCGCAACTGGTGCTGCGGTGCCCCTCGCCCGTCCGGCGGCCCGCGCGTCGTACCCGTCTGGCGGGCGGGTTCCAACGTGCCCTCGGGAGCGTGCTTACGGGAGGCGGTCTCGGATCCACGTGGACGGCCGGGTCGTTTAAACAAACCAGTTGCGTGGGGCAGCCGACCCGCGGCTGCACGCCGAGATCTTCCTTTTCGTGAACAAGCGTTCCAGTACCTGCAGGTCGGCACGCGGATGCCGGCGACAGCACCCCGGGCCTCAAGCCGTAGCGCCCCCCGGCGCAGCCCCCTGCTTCGTCCCGCCCCTTCGCCCCGGGGCCGGGCCCGGTGGGCGGTTTTGCACCTGGCCTCAGGTCTCGGACAACTCGTTGTCTGCGTGCACCGCCTCGCGCAGCTCTTCCAGAAAGCTGGGCAGCGCGCTTTCGACCCGGTTCCAGTTCGGAATCAGCGGCGAGGAAAGCGGGTCTTCCTGGTAGGCCCGACACGCCACGCGGATGCTGCGGACGAACGTGGTCACGGCGCTCTCCTCCTCATGCCGCGGATACACCAGGCCGTTGATGGCAGCATCGGCTGCGTAAAACCGAAGGGTGTCCTCTGCCTGACGGCTGTAGGCACTGAGCATGGTGTCGAATAAACCGCTGTCGAGCTTGATCCCTTCGGCCGCCATGCGGTGCAGCAACGATTTCACAATGTCCACCGCCATGCGATTGAGCCCCTTGTCGGGGTCCCGTGGCGACAACTCCCGGTGTTTGTGGTCGTAATTCTCGCACAACTCGGACTGGCAGATGGCCCGGGGCGAGCAGTTTCGGTACACCTCGGCCAGCATGCCGATCTCCAGGGCCCAGTCGTGCGGGATTCGGACCCGCCGCACGAGGTCCACGTCCAGGGACACCTCGCCGGCCAGGGGATACCGGAACGTGTCCATGTACACCAGGTACGGGTGCGGGCCCAGGATGCTCTTGAGGGCGCGCAACAGCGGCGTCACCAGCAGGCGCATTACCCGGCCGTTGAGTCGATCCGTCACGCGGGCGTAGTAGCCCTTGCAGAAGTCAAAGCCCAGGCTGGGATGGGCCACGGGATAACACAGCCGGGCCAGTAGTTCGCGGTTGTAGGTGAGAATGTCACAGTCGTGCAGGGCCACCATGCGTACCTGCTCGCTGGCCAGAACGTAGCCAAAGCACATCCAGACATTTCGGCCCTTGCCCGAAGGGCCGGGATAAAGATCGTTTTCTTCCAGCTTTCGGTAGAGGGCGCTGAGCCGGGGGCCGTCGTTCCAAACGATCACCGGTTTCTGCGGAAGTTGGGCGAAAAACCGGCGTGCGCGCTGGAAATCCCGGTTTCGGGTGGCCCCGTCCAACCCCACGATGATCTGCCGCAGGTAAGGGACCTCCTTCAGCTCTCGAACGATCAGCCGGAGTGCCCTGGTCCCCAACTCGCGGACGTGACAGGGCAGGACCAGTCCGATGGGAGTCTCCTGCACGTACACCATGAGCTCCCGTTCCAGGCGCCGGATGTCCGGCACACCCAGCCGGTGCAACGTGGCAATCGCTCCGGTTTGGAAAAAGTCGGCCATTCGATCGCCAATCTTGCGCTTTCGCGACGTGCCCCCGAATCCCACCCCAGCAGGGCTCTGCCCCGACGCACTCCCCCCCTTGCACGCCCGGGTTGGCCCAACCCTGGCCGCCGCGCCCACGAAACGGTTGCGGTGCCCCCGCCCGGATTCCGATCCCGGGCACGCAACTCATCCCCACGACCACGCGGCAGACTGCGTCATGCTGCCCTCCGGAGAACGACCCGGTCAAGCCAACATGCCGGAAAAGGCGAATTTTGGAGCCGGACTTTGCGAGGGGCCTCGCTGTCTTCGGCGAACAACAGAGGGGGTGGCACCGCAGCCCCGCAAGTCGAGCCTCCCCCGATGCCTCGACAAGCACGGCACAACCCCGCGCGCGAAATGTTGCCGGAGCCCGAAGTGAATTCGCATTGAATCCGTCCCAGCCGGCCGACCGCGTGTCTTTCCGGACCGGCTCCCTCTGCTCCGGCAAACCGGGTCTTGGCGAATCGACCGACGTTGAGTAGAACGCCCGCCGCATGTTCGAGCTGCTCAAAACCGACAACCGCACCGCGGCGCGGCTGGGCCGACTCACCACCGCGCACGGAGTCGTGGAAACGCCGGTGTTCATGCCGGTCGGAACGCAGGCCACGGTCAAAGCCCTCGACCCTCGCGAACTGGAGGAAATGGGCACGCAAATCATCCTGGGCAACACGTACCACCTCTACATCCGACCCGGTCTGGACATTCTGGAAGCGGCCGGCGGACTCCACCGGTTCATGAACTGGTCCAAGCCGATCCTCACTGACAGCGGGGGCTATCAGGTCTTCAGCCTGGCCAAAATTCGCAAGGTCCATGCCCACGGAGTGGAGTTCCGGTCCCACGTGGACGGGGCCCGGCTGTTTCTGGGGCCGAAAGAGGCGATGGCCATCCAGCGGGTTTTGGGCTCGGACATTGCCATGGTCTTCGATGAATGCCCGGCCTACGACGCCCCGCCCCGGGAACAGCGGTTGGCCGTGGAGCGGACCCTTCGCTGGGCCCGGGAGTGCCGCGAGCAACCCCGCGCCGAGGGTCAACAGGTCTTCGGAATCGTCCAAGGGGGCACTTCGGCCGAACTGCGGGAACATTGCGCCCGCGAACTGGTGGCCATGGACTTCGACGGCTACGCCATCGGTGGCGTCAGCGTGGGCGAGCCGGAGCCGGAAATGTTCCGCGCCGTGGAGATGACCGTGCCGTTCCTGCCGCCCGAGAAGCCCCGCTACGCGATGGGACTCGGCACGCCCGCGCAAATCGTGGAATTGGTCGCCCGCGGGGTGGACATGTTCGATTGTGTCCTGCCCACCCGGGTGGCCCGCAATGGAACCGCCTTCACCCGTCGGGGCGCCTTCCCGTTAAAAGGGGGCGCCTACAAGGCCGATTTTCGCCCCATCGAGGAGGGCTGCGAGTGTTTTGCGTGCCGCCATTTCACCCGCGCCTACCTGCGGCATTTGTTGAACGTCAACGAAATCCTCGGCCTGCGCATGGTCAGTGTGCACAACACTCACCTTTACTTGAAACTGATGGCCGACATCCGGGCGGCCATCCGTGCCGGGGCCTTCGAGGACTTCCGCCGCGAGTTCGTGGCCGGATACGTGCCCAGCCGACGGGTGCTTTCCGCGCGAGCGGCAGCAGCGTTGGAACGTTGAGCAGGCGCTCGAGGCCGCCCCCGACGACAAGTTGGGCCGTCCCGCCTCCGGAGTCGGGCGCTCGCCTACAGGGGCAGAGACCGAGCCGCTTCGTGCAGGATCTCGGCGCTGCGCCGCAGAGCCGCCTTCTCGGAGCGATTGAGCGGAGGCAACAAGGTCGCCCGAATGCCCTCGGCTCCCACCACCCGCGGCAGGGAGAAGCAAACCGGCGCAAACCCGCTCAAATGTCCGTCAAAGGCGCTCAGGGTCAGAACCACCCGCTCGTCATCCCGGATTGCCTTCACGATGCGGGACAATCCCGCCCCGATGCCATAGTACGTGGCCCGTTTGCCGGCGATGATTCGGTAGGCGGCCCGTCGCACCCCGTCGTCAATCCGCGCTTTCACCTCGGGCGTCAGGTCCCGCCCCGTTTGCCGGGCAAAGGTCTCCAGGGGCACGCCCCCTGCCCGGGCACTCGACCACACCAGCACTTCCGAATCCCCATGCTCCCCCAACACGTACGCATGCACCGACTGGGGAGCGATCCCGAGGTGTTCCCCCAGCAACGCCCGGAACCGCGCCGTGTCCAAAATCGTTCCCGAGCCGACCACGCGGTCCGGCGGCAGCCCGGACAATCGCAGCACGATCTGGGTCATCAAATCCACCGGGTTGGTGGCCACCACGAGAATCGCCCCGGCGGCGTGGGGCCGCAGGCGCGACATCACCTGTTGGAACACCGCGGTGTTGCGCTCCAGAAGCTGCAAACGCGTCTCGCCGGGCTGCTGATTGACGCCGCAGGCCAGCACTACGACCCGTGCCCCCACCAGATCCGCATAGTCCCCGGCCATCACGCGCACCGGCGAGCCAAAAGGGACGGCGTGCAGGATGTCCTCGGCCTGCGCCCGCGCCAGCTCCGCATTGGCATCCACCAGCACGAGTTCGCTGGCAACCCCGCGCAGGACCATGGCGTACGCGGCACTGCTGCCGACAAATCCCGTGCCGATGATGCCGACTTTCATGGAGCGCGAGGGATTGCGCAAACAGGGGAGGAACCTGCGCGGTCAGGCCCCGATTTGGGCCCGGATGGCGGCCGCGATTCGGCCAGCCCAGTGTTCCAAAAGGGCGGCATCCGGGCCCTCCAACAACAGACGCGCCTTCGGCTCGGTCCCCGAATAGCGCAGCAACAGCCGGCCGCCCTGCGCCTGCAGGGCCTTCTCCGCCTCCGCCTTCAGCCGCGGCACCTCCGCCAGTTCTTCGAACGGGCGTTTCTCGCGCACTTTGATGTTCATCTGCACCTGGGGGAATCGCTCCCAACAACGGGTCAACTCACTGAGCGGCTTCCCCGTGGTGCGCATGATCCGGAGAATTTGCAGTGCGGCGACCAGGCCGTCGCCGGTCGTGCCGTGGTCCCGGAAAATGAGATGGCCACTTTGCTCGCCGCCCAGGTTGTAACCGTTGCGCATCATCTCCTCGATGACGTATTTGTCGCCCACCTGGGTGCGCACCACGCGGCCTCCGGCGGCCTCCACGGCGCGATCCAGACCGGCGTTGCTCATGACCGTGGCCACCAGCGTGCGATCGGCCAGCGTTCCCTGGGCCAGCATCTCGAGCGCGGCGATCGCCATGATGTCGTCCCCGTCCACCAACCGCCCCTTCTCATCGCACATCAGAACCCGGTCCGCGTCGCCGTCGTGCGCGATGCCCACGTCGGCCCGGTACTCCAGGACCAGCTTGCAGAAGTGCTGCGGGTGCATGGACCCGCAGTCCTTGTTGATGTTCATGCCGTCGGGCTGATTGCCGAACACAATGACCTCGGCGCCCAGTTCCCGCAGCACACAGGGGGTGGACTTGTAGGCGGCTCCATGCGCGCAATCGACCACGATCCGCAGTCCCTCCAGGGTCAGGTTGCGCGGGAAACTGGCCTTGGCGAACTCGATGTAACGGCCCAGCGCATCGTCGATGCGCACCGCCTTGCCGATATGCTCGGCACTGGGGCGGATGTTCTCGATTTCCCCGCTGAACACCAGCCGTTCGATCTCCGCCTCGATGGCGTCGTCCAGCTTGTACCCGTCGGCCTGAAAGAATTTGATCCCGTTGTCGGTGTACGGGTTGTGCGACGCAGTGATCACGATGCCGGCATCCGCCCGCAGACTCCGCGTCACATACGCCACTCCCGGCGTGGGCAAAGGCCCGATGAACAGAACGTCCACCCCCATGGAGAGAATGCCCGCGGACAAGGCGTTCTCCAGCATGTAGCCCGAGAGCCGGGTGTCCTTGCCGATGACGATCTTGTGGCGGCCGCGGCCCCGCGGTTGGGCCTCCAAATGCTTGAACACGTGGGCGGCCGCCCGGCCCAGTTTCAGGGCCGTCTCCGCCGTGACGGGCTCCAAATTGGCGGTGCCACGCACACCGTCCGTTCCGAAAATGCGATTTCCGTTTCCCATGAGAAACCACCTCGTTTCACCGACCCCACTGCTTTCCCTGCTCAATCGGGCGGGCTCAGCACCCGAATCCGCTGGGGTTGTACGCGCACCACGTTCACTCCCGGCGGAGCCTGAACCTCGACCGGCTCCAAATGCTCCAAACCGCTCTGGCCGGGTTCAACCCGCACCACCACACGAATCTCCTCGGGCTGGAGCCCCTCGACCAGCTCCCGCGGACCGCGGACGGTCACTTCCACCGTGGCCGGCTCGACCCGGCAACCCTGGCCTTCTCGGGCGGGGATCAGCACCCAGACGGGTACGTCCGCCAGTGTCCGCGTCCGCCCAAAGCCGATCGCGCTCCCGCCACCGGACCGATGAATCATGTCGCGCACGGTGGTCCAAATCAACACCGCCAGCGCCAGGGCGAACAGCTTCAAGCCCCAGTCCCGCCGCGCCCGTTGCCACCACGTCGCCCCCATCACGCACCGTTCGAAGAGGTCGGAAACGAGCCCTCCCGGCTCAACACCGCCGGGGCGGGCCGGGGTCGCTCCAGCCGCTGCCGCAGCCACCCGATCCACCCCCGCGCCCGCACCGGCTGGATCAATGTCTCGGTCAGGAACGCCCGCAGTTGCTCCAGCGACACCCCGCGCACCAATTGACCACCGTAGGCATACGATACGGCCCCGGTTTCCTCCGAGACCACCACCACCACCGCATCCGTTTCCTCGCTCAAGCCCAGAGCGGCCCGATGCCGGGTTCCCAGCGTGGGATCCAAATCGTCCCGACGCGAGAGCGGAAAAATACAGGCTGCATGCATGATGCGGTCCCCCTTGATCAACACCCCACCATCATGAATGGCATTGTTGGGAAAGAAAATGCACTCCAGCATTTCCGGGGTGGCCGCGCAGTCCACCAGGATGCCGGACTCCACCACGTCGATCAACCGAATGGACTGCTCGATGGCCATCAGCGCGCCGATGCGAAGTTCCGACAACCGTTCGCACGCCTTGACGATGACCTCGATGCTCTCGCGCTGCTCCTGCGGCGTGGCGAACAGCGGCAGCCGGCCCACTTGCGCCAACATGTGCCGGAGTTCCGGCTGAAAGATCACCAGAGCCGCCACCACCACAAAGGCCGAGAAGGTCCCCAGCAACCACCGCAAGACCTGCAGATCCAGCAGGTACACCACCACGCCCAGGCTCAACAGGCTCAGGATAAACCCCAACACCACCGGCCAGCCGCGCGTACCCCGCACAAACCGCAGGGCCTGGTAGATCACCACCGTCAGAATGATGATCTCCAGCAACGGCCGGCCCCAGGCAGCCAGCGATGTCCAGGTCCAGTCCATCCCGTCAACGGCTCAAGATGGCTTCCATCACACGAATCGCCTGCACCGTCTCGGCCACATCGTGCACCCGCAGCACGGCCACCCCCTGGCAGACCGCCCACGCCGCACAAGCCAGCGACCCCGGCAGCCGCGCCTCCACCGGGGCCCCGGTAATCGCGCCCAAAAAGGATTTTCGCGATACGCCCAGCAGCAGAGGTCGCCCCAGCCTTCTAAAACTCGCCAACGCCCGCAGCAATTGCAAATTATGCGCCACCGTCTTGCCGAAGCCGATGCCCACGTCCAACACCACTTGCACCGGTCTCACGCCCGCCTCGGCCAGCCGTTGGAGGCGCTCCTCGAAAAACGCCCCCACCTCGGCCACGACGTCCCGGTACACCGGTCGCTCCTGCATGGTCTGGGGCGTCCCCTGCATGTGCATGCAGACGTAGCCCGCCCCGGCCTCGGCCACCCGGCGCCACATCGTCGGATCCGAACGGTTGGCCCCGACGTCATTGACGATGCACGCCCCGGCGGCCAACGCCTCCGCGGCCACTTCCGGCTTCATGGTGTCCACCGACACCGGTACGCGACACTGCCGGACCAACCCCGCAATCACGGGCACCACACGCCGACGCTCTTCCTCCGCACTAACCGGCGTCGCCCCCGGTCGCGTGGACTCGCCGCCCACGTCCAGAATGTCCGCCCCCTGCGCGGCCAGTTCCAACCCGTGCTCGATTGCCCGGACCGGGTCCGCGTACCGGCCCCCGTCGGCAAACGAGTCCGGCGTCACGTTCACAATCCCCATCACCAGGGTCCGCGACGGGAACGTCCAACGATGCGGCCCCGCCTGCCAGACCATCGACGCTGCCGTGAGAGCCTCCCCGCTGGGTGTCCCGCAGGTTTCTTTCATTTCCCCTCGCGCCGCAAAGATCCGGGCCGGGGCAACGACACCACGGTTCCCGGTGAGGGATCGCTAATAACCGGAACCTCCGCGCCCCCGCTGGATGAGTTCGATTTCGTAGCCCTCCGGCGCATCGATGAAGGCAAAGCCGCTCCCATCCTCCCGCAGGTGCGGCGGCTCGGAAAAATCCAGGCCGAACTTCCGCAGGTGTTCCCGAAACGCCTCCAGGCTGTCCACCTCGAAGGCCAGATGGGTCAGATCCGGCTGCACCTGCACCGGCCCGCTGGCCGGGTAACAACAGATCTCGATGAGCTCCTCGCTTTCCGGTGCCTTCAAAAACACCAGTTCCGAACCGCGTGGCGACTTGTGCCGGCGCACCTCTTCCAGCCCCAGCACCTCCCGATAAAACCGAACGGTCCGCTCCAGGTCGTTGACCCGATACCGCGTATGCAACAGCTTTCGTACGATTGCCATGCCCGCAGCATAGGGCGCCCCTCGTGAGGATCCAAACATCTTTCGCCAGCAGCAGTGCTCCCGGGAAAAACCTGCTCTCGTCGACCTCCCCCTGCCCACGGCCGGGCAGCATCGCAAGACGCCGCAAGGCGACCGCGACAATAACGTTTACACCGGGCCGACCGCGACTAGCATGAGGCCCTGACTTTTCGGCATATGAAGAAAATCGAGGCCATCATCAAGCCGTTCAAGCTGGAGGACGTAAAGGACGCCCTTTCTGCCCTGGGCGTCCAGGGCATGACGGTCACCGAAGTCAAAGGCTTCGGCCGCCAAAAAGGGCACACGGAGATTTACCGCGGCAGCGAATACACCGTGGATTTCCTGCCCAAAATCAAAATCGAAGTCGTCCTGCCCGACAATCTCGTCAACTCTGCGGTCGAAGCCATCGTCAAGGCCGCCCGCACCGGGAAAATTGGCGACGGCAAGGTCTTTGTGACCCCGGTGGAAACCGCCGTGCGCATTCGCACGGAGGAAACCGGGGATGCGGCGGTGTGAGCCGGGACTTCCGCAATCCGCGAAGCCAATTCCCACGCAACGCCCCCGGCGGGCCCGCGGCCGGCTTGCCGCCGTGGCACCCGGATGGCACCGCTCACGGAGCTCGTCCCGGACCTGCGGGAGCCTCTGCGCGTCCGACCGGCCGCCATGCCCTTCCGTCGGTCCATCCGGCATGAACCCGCCGCTCACCTTCCGGCACTCGTTACGAGTCCGTTACGGGGAAACGGACCAGATGGGCACCTTTTACCACGCGCGCGCCCTGGACTGGTTCGAGTGCGCCCGTTCGGAATTCATCCGGCATCATTTGGGGATGTCCTATGCAGAGCTCGAGGGGGCAGGGCTGTTTCTGCCGGTCATCGAGGCGCACTTGCAACTGCTCGGTCGGGCCCGCTACGACGACCTGTTAACCATTGACGCCACTCTGGAAATGCCCGGCCGTGCCCGGTTGCGCTTCGACATGCACGTGTCCCTCCATCCGCGGGGCACCCCGGTCGTGCGGGGTTACACCGTGCATGCCTTTGTCGATGGCCAGGGCCGTCCCATCCGACCCCCGGCGTGGTTTCTCGACAGGCTTCACCAAGCAGCCGCGAGGCTCCAGGCCCCCTCCCCCGAGAACCCACTCCCCTGACTTCCGGGTCGCCGTGACCTCCCCGAACGCCACACCGCAAGTCGCACAGCCGGGAAAGGCCCCGGCAGATCGAAAAGTGCGTCCCTGCCTCGACAAAGCAGGCATTAGCGGTTGCACCGGCCCGGATCGGTGAGCAAATTGTCGTGGAAACCGAGCCCGTCAGCGTCGGCTCGACAGGGCTCGCAAACGCAACACAGAACGCCCGAACGAACACGGAGGATCGAGCCCATGGAAACCCACTTCGCCAATTTGGAAGGCGCCCGCACGACCCTGGCCAAGGAAAGGGTTCTGGAGGACCTGCGTCAGCTGGCCCGCGATGCGGAGTCCCTGTTGCAGGCCACGGCCAGTGACGTCTCAGAGAAAGCTCGCGAGGCCCGGGAACGACTGGCAGCCGCCCTGGAGCGGGCCAGGGCGACGTGTGCCGAATTCGAAGAAGGCGTGGTAACGCGCGCGAAGGAGGCCGCACGCAAGGCTGACACCGTCATCCGCCAGCATCCGTACGAGTCCATCGCGCTGGCCTTCGGTATTGGCCTGTTGATCGGCGCACTGATCGCGCGCAAGTAACCCCGCGCATGGATCCCGAAGCGGACGCCACACCCGGCTGGCGGGCCGGCCTGCGCCGCGCAGCCGAAGCGCTGTGGGGACTGGCGCGCTGTCGGCTCGAGCTGTTTGCCATCGAGCTGCAGGAAGAAAAGGAACGCTTCCTGTGGCTGCTCGTGCGCCTGGCGGTGATTGCGGTCCTCGGCGCGGCCGGCGGCCTGGTAATGCTCGGGTTGCTCACCTGGCTGGTCTATCAGCTCGCCGGCCTTTGGGGCGTCGCCGGCGTCGGGCTCCTTTGCCTGGCCGGGGCAGCGTGGGGCCTCCGGAGTTTGCTCCGCACTCTGCGGGAGGGCCCGATCCCCTTTCACCAAACCGTGGCCGAGTTCAGGAAGGACCGCGCATGGCTCACCGGCAACGACTGACGGAACGAGAGCAACTCAAGCGCCTTCTGGCCGCCGAGTCGGAGCTGCACCGGGCCGTGCTGCGCAGCGAATGGCAGCGCCTGGCTTCGTGGGGCGACCTGGCCCGTGGCTGGAAGGACGCGGTGCCCAAGTGGGCACCGGGGACGGCGTGGTGGACGCTGGGCAGCGCCGCAGCGGGATTGCTGTTGGCCCGGCGCTGGAAACCACTGCTGCGGTGGGCTCCCGCGGCCTGGACCCTGTGGCGCTGGTGGCGCCGGTTCGGTGCCAAATAGTCGCTTGCCTCGGGCCTCGGAGCCGTTCCGGGCTTCGAGTCGGCCATCCGGAACAGGACAGCCCGGGCTCCCACAGGCCTCCCGGATCTCAGGGTGCGAAAGAGTGATTGGGCCACTGAACCCGTGCGAATCCCTGGATAAAGCAGAAGGCTAAACGCGGCAACGACCCCTCTTTTCCTGCTGCCCCTCGCTCGCCTCCGCTCTTGGTCAGGAAACTCGACCAACAGATGGGTTCCTCCCGGTCCTTTGCCCCGAGCCGTCCCGCAACCCTTATCTGTGCGTATTGGATTCTGGGAACCTCCTGGCGGGACACGTTTCCCGACCGCCCTGCGACAACTCAGAAGCCGACAAACGCTTCGGCGCGGCTGCCCGATCGCGGGCCCCGTAGGTCACGGTTCCGACTTCGGCCGGGCACATACACTTTATTTGACCCGGCGGCGTGTCCGCACGTGGATCCTTTCCTCCCGCACCGGCGGACTCTCCGACACACGGCGTTGCGCTCGGGCTCCGGCGCACCTACAGGGCCCGCGCATTCGAGCGGCGTGCGTCAAGCAGTTGAACCCGATGGGCCCGGCTCCAGTGCGCGATGAAGTGCCCAAAGCAAGTCGCGAGTCAGGAAAGGCTTGGTCATCAAGGTCTCCAATTCCAGATTCTCCAGGTTCCGGATGGTCACGCGCTCAGCCACACCCGTCATCCCCAGGATGGGCAGGCGGACCCCCCGCGCCCGCAGGGCCTGGACCAACCCCGGACCGTCCAGCCCGGGCATCAGCATGTCGGTCAGCACGAGGCGGACCTCACTGGCATAGCGCTCGACCAACGCAAGCGCTTCATTGCCCTCGGCCGCCAGCAACACGCGGTAGCCATGTTTCTCCAACGTGCGCTTCAGCATGTCGCGCACGCTGGCCTCGTCGTCCACGACCAGCACCATCTCGCCCCGGGCCGGAGGTGGCAGCGGTGGCTCGGCCGGTTCTTCAGCCGCCGATTCGCTGATGGTGGCCGGAAAATACAACTCGAAGGTCGTCCCCTGCCCGGGCAGGCTCTTGAACCGCAGGAATCCGTTGTGCCCCTGCACGATGCCCAGGACCGTCGGCAGTCCCAGACCCGTGCCCTTGCCCACCTCCTTGGTGGTAAAGAAAGGATCGAAGATCCGGTCCTGAATCTCCGGCGCGATGCCCGTGCCCGTGTCACTCACCGTGAGGCACACGTAGGGCCCGGGTTTGGCGCGCGGATCCAGGGAGGCAAAGCTTTCGTCCACGTGGACGTTTTCCGCGGCCAGCCGCAGGATGCCGCCCTGCGGCATGGCGTCCCGGGCGTTCACGCACAGATTCATCAGCGCCTGATGCAACTGGGTGGGATCTCCCATCACCGACCACAACTCCCGCGGGGCATGCAGCTCGGTCTGGATGTTTCGCGGGAACGTCTCCCGGATGATTTTTTCCATGTCCCGTAGCAAGTGCCGCACCGGCACGGGGACCCGGGTTCCCGGCGTTCCGCGGGCGAAGGTTAGCAGCTGCCGAATGATGTCGGCCCCGCGTTGTGCGCATTGCTCCATCGTCTCGAGCATCGCCCGGCTTTCCGGATCCTCCACGGTCTCTTTCAGGAGCGGTGCCGCCATCAGGATCGGCGCCAGCAGGTTGTTCAGGTCGTGCGCAATGCCGCCGGCAAGGGCGCCAATGCCCTGCATGCGCTGGGCGTGCAGCAGTTGGGCCTGCATTTGCTTGCGCTCGGTGATGTCGGTGAGGATCGCCAACACCCGGGGCGGAGTGTCGGGAGGCTCTCGGAGCAGAGTCCACCGCGCCAGAACGATCCGCTCACCGCCGGTGGCCTGGGGGATGGAGAACTCGCCGGTCCACTGGGCTTCCCGCTGCAGGGCGGCCTCGGCCTCCGAAAAGCCGGGAAACAGCAGCTCGGGCACTTGTTCCAAACCCAGACCCACGAGGGCCTCCCGATCCCGCCCCAGCAGCCGCGCCGCCGACGCATTGCAGTAGCGGATCCGCCGATCCAGCGTCCAGACCAGGATGGCGTCGTTGGCCGCATCGAGCAGGGTCGCCTGCTCCTGCAGGCGCGCTTCGGCCCGTTTGCGCTCGGTGATGTCGAGGCCGCAGCCGCACAAACCGATGATCCGGCCCTGGGGATCGCGCAGGGGCACTTTGGAGGCGATTTTCCACGCAATGCTGCCGTCCCGCAGCACCACGCGTTCCTCGTAATTCAGAATCGGCTGGCCCGTCTCCAGAACGCGCCGATCTTCCTCGGCAAATACCGCAGCCTGTTCCGGGGGATAAAAGTCGAAGTCCGTCTTGCCGAGCACTTCCTCCTCCGACCGGGCGCCCATGTAGCGCAGGTCTTCCGGATTGGTCAGCGTTTTACGCCCCTGCAGGTCCTTCGCGTACACGACCATGGGCACCGTGTTGACTATGGCGCGCAGGAGCGTCCGTTCGCGGATCAGCGCTTCCTCCGCGCGTTTGCGGTCGGTAATGTCCAAGCCACAGCCGGCCAGGCCGATCACACGCCCCTGCGCATCCCGCAGCGGCACCTTGTAGGTCAACAGCCAGGCCTCCCGACCGTCGCGCAGGACAATGCGATCTTCTCGACCCAGAATCGGCTCGCCAGACTCCAGTACCTGCCGGTCCTCCGCCGCGAAAACCTCTGCCTGTTCGGGCGGATAAAAGTCAAAGTCGCTCTTGCCCAGCACTTCCTCCTCGGACCGCGCACCCATGAATTGCAAATCGACGGGATTGGTGAGCGTTTTGCGGCCGGTGATGTCCTTGGCATAGACGGCCAGCGGCAGCGTCTGGAGGAGCGTGCGCAACAGCGTGCGTTCGGCCGCCAACTGATCCCGCGCCCGTTTCAATTCCGTGATGTCCAGGCCGATCCCGGCCAGGCCAATGATCCTGCCTTGCGCATCGCGGAGCGGAACCTTGGAAGTCAACAGCCAGACCTCGGAGCCATCCGGCCGGGTTAGGCGCTCCTCCCGATTCAGCACCGGTTCCCCACTGCGCAACACCTTCTGATCGTCCTCCCAAAACGCCGCGGCTTGATCGGGCGGAAAGAAATCGAAATCGGTTTTTCCGAGCGCTTCCGCCTCCGTGGTCACCCCGAGGTTCAAACGATCCACCGGGTTGACCAGCGTTTTCCGTCCCTCGGTGTCCTTCAGGTAGAGCGCCACCGGCAGGTGATCCACCAGGGTTCGCAACAGCGCGCGTTCGTTCGCCAGCTTTTCCTCCCATTGTTGCCGTTCGGTAACGTCCTGCAGAGTGCCGAGAATCGCCGGTCTGCCCATGTACTCCACGCGCGCCCCATGTGCTTCCAGATGGATTGTGGAGCCATCCTTTCTCTGACCGCGGAACCGGTAATAGACCTGTTCCACCTCCCCTTTCAGCCGGCGCCGGATGTTTTCCTGCACCCGGGCTCGGTCTTCGGGATACGTAAGGTCCAGCGGGCTCAGCTTGCCGACCAGTTCCTCGGGTGCGTACCCGAAGATCCGGGCCAGAGCCGGGTTCACGTAGAGGAAACGTTCCTCGTCGAATAGATAGATGCCCACCAGGGCGTGCTCGCTGAGCATTCGAAAACGCTGTTCGCTTGCACTCAGCTCCGCCTCGGCCCGCTTGCGATCGGTGACGTCGGTCGTGAGGGTCGCAAAGCCGTCCGGACCAAAGGGCGCCACCGAGACTTCGAAGTGCCGATCCACGGGGGGCCAGTACACTCCCATGCGGGTGGGCCGCCCGTGCAGGGCCACGGCCGAAAACTCCTCCAGGAAGGGCGGCGGGGTGGTGCCATAAACCTCCGAGGCCAGGCGGCCTCGCACTTCCTCGCGCCGCAACCCCATGATCCGTTCGAACGCCGGATTACAATCGAGGATGCGATAATCCACCGGCCGACCGTCCGCATCTCGAACCAACTGGTGCAGTACGATCATTTCTCCGGCACCTTGAAACAGGGATCGGAAGCGCGCTTCACTTTCCTCGATGGCCCGGCGCGCCTGGCGCTCGGCAGTTTGATCCCGGAACACCAACACCACGCCGGCCAGGCGCCCCTGCGCATCCCGGATCGGCGCCGCGCTGTCCGCAATCGGAATCTCCCGTCCGTCCCGACTCAGCAACAACGTGTGATTTGCCAGGCCGACCACGCGGCCTTCGCGCAGGACACGTTCCACCGGGTTCTCCACGGGCTGCCGGCTGAACTCGTTGATGATGCGGAAGACGGAACCCAGTCGTTTCCCCTCGGCCTCCTCTCGTTTCCACCCGGTCAATTGCTCGGCCACCGGGTTCAAATACTCCACGCGCCCTTCGGCGTCGGTGGTCAAGACCGCGTCACCAATGCTCTCGAGCGTAATGCGGAGTCGTTCCCGGCTCCGGAAAAGGGCCTCCTCGGCCTCTTTTCTGGGAGTAATATCCGCCACAAACCCCTCCAAGAACTTGAGTGCCCCCGAGTCGTCGTACACGCCCCGGCCGCGTTCCCAGACCCAACGCACCTGTCCGTCCGCACGTTGGATCCGGTACGTCAGTTCGAAGGGTTCCTGTTGTGCGAGCGCCGCCTGCACCACGTCCCACACGGCCTGCCGGTCCTCCGGCAGGATCAATTCTCCATAGCGAGGCCGGCCTTGCAACAAAGCCTCTGCCGGATAACCGGTGAGATCCGCACACCCGTCACTCACCAGGACCATGGGCCAGTCCGGAGCGTTGACGCATCGGTAGGCCATGCCCTGCAGATTCGCCAACAGGGTGCGCATTTGGCGGTGGCTCTCCGCCAGAGCCTCGCGAGCCTGAACCGCCTCCGTGACGTCCTCCAGGGCCAGCAAAATCATTTGGGAGGCACGGGCCTCGCCGTACAGGCGCCGGGCATTCAATCGAAGGATTCGCGGGCCGAGTTCCGGCAGCGAGACCTTCAATTCGAAATCGTCCAGCCGCGTGTCTTCCGGCAGGATCTGCTCGAGCAACTGGCGCAGTTGCGGCTGCTCCAATGCACCGCCCCAGAGCGCATACAGGGATTGCCCCACCACGGTTTCCGGCCGGGAGCGGAACGACTGGTAAAACGCCCGGTTGGCCGAGACGATCCGCAGGCCCTGGTCCAGCACCAACAGGGGATGCCGCAGCGTGGCCACAATCGCCTCGTTGAGGGCCAGCGCTTCGGCCAAAAGCCGCTGTGCCTTTCGCTCCTCGGTCTGATCCCGGAACACAAGGACCACCCCGGTGATGCGGCCCTCCTCGTCGCGGATCGGCGCGCCGCTGTCGGCAATCGGGTACTCGCGCCCATCCCGGGCAATCAACAAGGTATGATTCGCCAGACCCACCACCCGACCCTCGCGCAACACGCGGGACACGGGGCTTTCCACCACCTGACGGGTTTCTTCATTGACGATGTGAAAAACCTTGCTGAGCGGTTTCCCGCGCGCCTCGGCCAGCGGCCATCCGGTCAGACCTTCGGCCACCGGGTTGAGGAACTCCACGCGACCCTCCGCATCGGCGACAATCACCGCGTCGCCGATGCTGGCCAGGGTCACTTGATGGCGCTCCTCCAAACGCCGGCGTTCTCGCTCGGCTTCGAGCAGTTGGCGCAGTTGTTGGGCATGGACTCTCTGCCAGAGATTCCATGCCACCAGCCCCAGCAGTCCGAGCAGCGCACCTGTACCCAACCAGATCGCCACGGCCCGACGCCGGGCGGCGCCGTACGCCTCTCGAGCGTCCATTTTGGCCACCAGCACCCATGAAGAGCCCGGTACTTGGGCCGCGGCGGCCACCACCGCTTCCCCTCGATAATCCCGGCCCTCGATTAATCCACGGGCACCCTGGACTGCCTGGACCTCCACCAACTCTCCTTCGCTCACGGGAAGCCACCGTTGCAGCGCCGAACCCGGCCAATCCCTGGGGTCGTTGAGAAACAGAACATCTTCGCCCCGCCGGCGCACCAGCAACGTCTCGGCGGTTTGCGAGGGCAGCGGCCAGGCCAGGAGCAGCGGATAAACATAATCCGACGCGCGCGTCACCAACACCACCGCGCCGACCACGGCTGCGTCGGCCACCTCTCCCGTCACCAGCGGCGCCACCACCGCCAGATTCGGCAACGGATCGGCCCCCCAACGGAAAAGCTCCGTCAACGCCGTTTCACCCGTGCGCAGGACATTCGTGAGGGTAAGCAGCAGCTCCAACGGCAGCGACGGCAGGTTGGGCCCCACTGTCAATCGCACCTGGGCGTGAACATCGGTGAAAAACGCCTGCGCGTAACCTTCGACCCGACGACGACGCTCCAGCCGATTCTGCAATACCGCCGCCCGCTCCGCACGGGGCTCGGCCAGCCACTGCGTGAACGCCACCGCAAGGGAGGGGGTTTCCCGGTACAAGTCTCCATCCGCCAAGCGTTCCGCGCGCCACGCGGACAATTGCCGCACCTTGAGGTCCGCGATGCTCAAGAGGGTCTGCTCGGCCCGGTGCCGCAGCATCGCGGTTTGCTCCCGCTGAAGCCAGACGGCACCCGCCACCAGGACCAGGGCCGCCAATCCAAACAACCCCCGTAGGACCAATGCGTGCGGTTTCATAGGCAGCGAACTGCGCTTCGCCGCAGCCTGCCATCGACGGATTCCTGCTGACAAGCGGGAACCCGGCGACTTCGGGGAAGGCCGAGTACCTCCTGCCCCGGGTCCGGAACCTCGAGGTCCTCAGCAGCTACCTGTCAGAATCGCTGGAATGGCTGGATGCGGAGGGGGCAGGATCAGGTCGAACCCGCCGCGGGAACCGACTCTTTGCCACCGCGCAGCCACAGCTCGAACTGGTAGAGGGCTGCCACGACGATGCAGTGACGGATCCTGCCCCGGGCCACCAGCCCGGGCAGGTCCTCCACGGGAACCAGCCGCGTGACAAGGTCCTCCCCCTGGTCGAATTGCACCGGGTGGGTCGGACGGCATTCTTCCACCAATACCGTGTAGGTGCGATTGCTCAGGATGGCGGGATTCGGCAAGACCATGCCGATGACGCGGGGGCGCACACCCGTGTAGCCGGTTTCCTCGCGCAATTCGCGCACTGCCGTGTCGATCGGGGACGCGTCGGAAGGATCCATGATGCCACCCGGGATCTCCAGCTCGACCGTGCCGCTGCCGTGTCGGTACTGCTCCACCAGGACGACCTGACGATCCGGCGTCATCGCCACGACATTCACCCAGTCCACCGAGTCCAGAATGTAGAACTCGTGGGTTCGGCCCGTCCGGGGCGAGCGTTTCAGGTCTTTCCGGAGGCGAAAGACCTTGAAATCGCCCAATGGCACGGTCTCGAGGGTCGCCCAGGGTTGGATCATTGGCGCATCTGCCGATTGAAGGTTGGTCCGAAGATCGGGCGCGCTGTTACGATGGTGATTGCCGCGCGGACGCAGCCTGCTGAAACAGGCGCAGCAGGTGAGCCATCGCGTCCGGTTTTGACCGGCCCGTCTGCCGGGCGAGCTGGTCGGCGCGGCGATCCAGTTGTCGCGCCATTTCGAGCGAACGCTGCGGCGGGCAGCCCCACCCTTCCAACAGGCGGGCCAGGAATTGCAGCTCAACCTCCGTGGGGCCCGTGTTCATGCACGCATCCCCTCTGGACCGGAGGAGGGCACGATGCGAATGCTCTCCACATGGATCCGGCGCAGGGGACAGTCGCGGGCGTCGGTGGGCGTGTTGGCGATCCGGTCCAACACATCCTCACCCTGGATCAACCTGCCGAACGCGGTGTATTGCCGGTCCAGAAAACGCGCATCGGCATGACAGATAAAAAACTGGCTTCCGGCGGAGTGGGGATCCCGGGCCCGAGCCATGGAAAGCACCCCCCGCAGGTGAGGACGGTCATTGAATTCTGCCGGGACGCGGTGGGCGGGCCCGCCCGTACCCCAGCGTGCCTTTTGAGATTCGTCTTTCGTGAGGGGATCTCCGCCCTGGATCATGAAGCCCGCGATCACACGATGGAAACAAGTGCCATCGTAAAACCCCTGACGGGCCAACTGCTTGAAGTTCTCGACGTGGCGCGGGGCCACCTCCGGCCACAATTCCAGCACCATGGTGCCTTCGCTGGTTTGAATCACTGCCACTTCGTCGCTCATGGTAGGAGCCCTGTTTGGACGGTGTTAACCTGGTGTTCGTTGGGGAGCATCGATTCGGAACCCGTGCCCCGGAGGGCAGGATCGCTCACGGCGCCTGGTCCGCCGGCACGATCCGAATGCTTTCCACATGGACTCGCTTCAAGGGCCGGTTGCGCGCATCCGTCGGAGTGTTGGCAATCCGGTCCAGAACCTCTTCGCCCCGAATGAGCCTGCCAAAGGCTGTGTACTGGCCGTCCAGATGAGGCGCATCCGCATGGCAAATGAAGAACTGACTGCCGGCTGAGTTTGGGTCACTGGTGCGGGCCATCGAAAGGACCCCGCGAACGTGTTTGCGCGAATTGAATTCCGCCTTGATGGTGTACCCGGGGCCGCCCGTACCCCATCGTGCCTTTTGAGATTCGTCCCTGGTCAGTGGATCTCCTCCCTGGATCATGAAGCCTTTGATGACGCGGTGGAAGCAGGTGCCGTCGTAAAAACCCTGGCGCGCCAGTTTCTTGAAGTTCTCCACGTGACCGGGGGCGACGTCCGGCCAGAATTCGAGGACCATGGTGCCCTCGGAGGTCTGGATCACCGCCACCTCGTTGGTTGCGGCGCCGGGTCGAGGGGCAGTGCCGGGAACCGCGTTGGTCCCGGGGTTCGCGGGCCCGTTCGAGCCGCCCGGGCTGGGCTGGGCACTGACGTGCAACCAAACGCCGGCAAACAGACAGGTCAAGCCAGTCCAAAACAGACCTCGATGCTTCATAGGATGAACAATCTTCGCCTTGCCGACGGATTCTGTCACGCCCGGATTTGTGGGTGCTGGCTCCGGAGCTCCTGCGAGCTCTCGCCGCCCGGAGCCGCGGCTGCCTCCACTCCGAGCAAAGCAGTCCGGCGCCGTGGCCGTGGTGGCGCGCAAGCGAGCTGTCACGCTCCCGCTCATACTTCGCACAGGGCGGCCAGCTCCTGTTCCAGGGCCCCAGCCGAGGCCGGCCGCTGGCGGGGATCGAAGCTGCACGAGCGCTGAATGATCTGATAAAACCGGCGCTCAACGTCGTTCTTCAGGCGGGGCGTCAGATCGGGCAGATTGTCGGCCAGTTCTTGCACGGCCACGCCGCTGAACATCTCGTAGAGGATCCGGCCCATGCTGAAAATGTCACCCGCCGGCCGGCCGCTGCCCTCCGGAGGATGGTATCCCACGCTGCCCACCGAGGTGCCCCCGTGTTGCTGCGTGGCCACCGTCCCGATGTCGGCCAGCTTCGGCACGCCGTCCACGTAAATGATGTTCGCGGGCTTCATGTCTCGATGAACCAGGCCGCGGTGATGCAAGACCTGCAGAGCCAGCAGCAGCGTCCTGGCCACAAGGACACATTCCAGCACGGGCAACCGTCTTCTGCGATCCAACTCCGCGCGCAGCGTCCGGGGTACGTACTCTGAACAGTCCTCCACGGGCATTCGGCGCAGGTCGTCGGCCAGCTCCATCACATAGTAAAACCAGGTGTCATCGGGACAGCGCCCGACCTGAAGGATGTGTACAAAGCCGGGATGGGTTCGCGAAATCGGCTCGAAGTGGCGAACCCCGGTCCATTCCCGCTCGTACTGTCTGGAGGAGGCAAACGCGCGGCGTTCCACAACCTTGGCGGCCCGGCACCGACCCAGCACGCTCTGCACCAGCCAGACGCTGCCGTACGTGCCGCGCGCCAGATGCCGCAGAACCTCATGATCGGCAATCCGGGGCCGGCCGGAACCGGGAACCTGACCGCTCATAAGAAGGAAGCCCGTTGCACCCGAGTCGGAGCGGCACGGGTTGGCCGGGCACTGGTGCGCCCGCCCGCGGTACATCCGGCCCGAAGCATAGTGTTTTCGTTCGACACAGTCTGACCCGCAAAGGAGCCATGAAACGGATCCTTTGGAGCACACGCAATCTAGCAGCGGACTCATCCCCCGCAAGCCGTTCATGCAGACCGAGCCCTTCTGCCCGCAGTCCCGCCCCTGCACTGGTAGAGATCGCTACGGCCCCGGGCGTTGACCCCGTGGCCTCGCGTCCAATGCACCGGCGCGTTCCGAGGAATTCCGGCACGTTCCCCACCTGATGCGCGGCGCCGACCTGCGGGCGGACCATGACGAATTCGCCAGGCCTGCCGGGCCGGAGAAGGCTGTTCCCCGTCGAGGGCCGGGCGTGCCGACTCGCACCCGGATGCACGCGAACTTCAAATCAGGAGGCCTGTTCAGGCGAGATGCACAGCAGCGAATGGGAGTAATTGGACTTGCCCGGATCGGCCGTTTCGCCGATCGGTGCTTGCGGCGCATGGACCATTGGATTCGAAAGAAAGCGCTCGAGCCCCCGATCGTGGGGTCCGGCTGCCAGGCCTGGAAAAGCTTCGATGAACCGGAGGCGACGATCCGGCTCCGCCCCGACGCGCGCACCGGCTCCATGGGCGGTTTGCCCGCAGGGCCGTTCGCCGCCCCGGGCACCTACGAGGCGACTCTCCCGTTTACGACGGCAACCGGATCAAAGCGCCGATGCGCCGGGCCTGCATTTTTGCGGTGAAATGAACCTGCTCTCGTGCCTGCTGAGGGGCAAAAACCCGTTTCAAAGCCGCCTGCCAATTCCCATGCGACGGCGTCTCTTTTCGATTCCACGGAACGAGGAACCTGCGGCATCCCATACCGATCGCCCGGCCGAACAGCGTGACGCAGCGCCCGAGCCCACTTCTGCGCTGTCCCGTCCTCGCGGGCTGCACGGACGCAGCAGCCGACGTTGCTGGCGATGGGCCAGCCTCCTGTACGTCGGCGGACTGCTGGAATGCAGTGCGGCTCCGGTGGCGGGAGTCGATCCTGCGACGCCTCCGGGGGCCGAAGCGGCCGCGTTTCTGAGCTCTTTGGGGGTCAATTCGGCCGTGTCCCGCCGCGGGGAACGCCTGGATCGAACCGCGGAGGCGGTCCGCTTTTTGGGCATCCGGTGGATTCGCTCGGGCTACGAGAGCGACGTGCCCCTGGAGGACCTGCTCGAACTGCACCGCCGAACGGGAGTGAAATTCAGCTACGGTTTGCTCAGCGGGGGAACGGATCTGGAACGTCTACTGCGCGGGGCCCGCCGCCTGGCCGCGGCCGGCGCCCTCCTGGCGATCGAAGGCAACAACGAACCGAACAACTGGCCGATCACCTACCGCGGGCAGACCGGAGGCGGCACAAATTCCTGGTTGCCGGTGGCATGGTTGCAACGCGACCTGTTCCAGGCCGTCAAGGCCGATCCGGTGCTGCGGGCGTACCCCGTCTGGACGGTTTCGGAGCCCGGTGCGCAAACGGACAACGCGGGCCTGCAATTCCTGACCATCCCGCCCGGAGCCGGGACGTTGATGCCACCCGGCACGCGGTATGCGGACTGCGCCAACGTCCACAACTACATTTATCACCCGGCCGCGCCCCGCCTGGAGGACAACAAGACCTGGAACGCCGCCGATCCGACCTCCGCCTGCAAGGTGGACGGCTTGTACAAGAACTTCGGCCGCACCTGGCGGAAGGGGTTCGCCGGCTACCCAGAGGCGGAGCTGCAGTCCCTCCCGCGCGTGACCACCGAGACCGGCGTCGCCGTTAGCGGCGAGGTCAGCGAAGAGATCCACGGATGGCATCTGCTGACGATGTACCTGGCCCAGTTCAAGCGCGGCTGGACGCACACCGCCGTGTATTTGCTGCGGGACCGAACCGACGAAGCCGGCAATCAACAGTTTGGTTTTTACCGACCCGACCATCGTCCACGACCCGCTGCCGTCTACCTGCATCGGTTGACGAGGCTGCTGGCCGACAAGCCCGGTGCCCCCATCCGGGGTCATGTCGCTCCTCTGGCGTATGTTCTCGAACCCCAACCCGACACCCTGCACGACCTGTTGCTGCGAAGGCGGGACGGCACATGGATCCTCATTCTGTGGAACGAACGGGTTCACGGGTCGGACGAAATCCAGGTTCGCTTCGGCCGCGCGTGGCCCGGGGTCACCGTCTATGACCCCATGCGCAGCGATCTGCCCGCGGCCCGGTATCGAAATGTCCAGCGACTCGGCCTCGAGTTGGACCGCCACGTGCGCGTTCTGTGCATTGGGCCGGGACCGGTGGAATCCACGAACGGTGGCGGCAATACGCCGTCCTCCTGAAGCACCGCCCCCGGCATCCGGGCAGCTGAACAGCGCCCCGCACCCATGTCCCGCGGATGGTCGGCGGACGTAGAAAGTATGGACGCGTGGGCAGCCTTTGGCCCCCGGGACTCAAGAATCCCCGGCAAATGCCGGTTCCGCGGGGCTGTCCCATGCCGAGGACGTCCGAAACGCCCCCGTGCTTTCCGGGGCGTCCAAAACCTTGAAATCCGTCGCGATGGGATCAGGGCAAACCGCTTGCGGCGACTCCGACGGGCTGACATGTTTTCCGTGACCCGGCGCATGCGACATGAAGCGCCGGGCCGGGAGGATCTCTCCACATGCCGGAACAACCGTTGCGCATTCTGGTGATCGAGCACGACCCGACCACGGTCGGGAGGCTGCGTCCCCTGCTCGAACAGGGCTGGGAGACGCCACCGGAGGTGGTGCTGGTTTCTTCGTTGGCCGAGGGCGTGCGGCGGTTGGGCACCGATCGCTTCGACGTGGTGCTGTTGGAGTTCTTCCTGCCGGAGGGCGCGGGACTGGCCAACCTCCCGTTCCTCAGGCAGGCGGCACCGCGCGTGCCCGTGGTGGTGATGGGCCACGTGGACGACGAAGCCCTGGCGGTCGAGGTGGTCCACGCCGGGGCCCAGGACTACCTCGTCCACGGCCAGCTCGACGCGCGGTGGTTGCGACGCGCTCTCCGTTATGCCATGGAGCGGCACGCCGCCGAGATGGCCTTGCTGGATGCCGAGGCGCGGTATCGCGAGATGTTCGATCATCTCACGGAGGGCGTTTTTCGGACCACGCCGGAGGGCCGCTATCTCATGGCGAATCGGGCCCTCGCGCGTCTCTACGGCTATTCCAGTCCCGAGGAGTTGATCCGCAGCATCACCAATATCGGCGACACGCTCTACGTGCAGCCCGGGCGCCGGGAGGAGTTCATGCGCCTGATGGAGGAGCACGAGGTGCTCACCAACTTCGAATCCGCGGTGTTTCGCCGCGACGGTCGCATCATCTGGATCAGCGAGAACTGCCGCGCGGTTCGCGACGCATCCGGCAAGCTCCTCTATTACGAGGGCACGGTGCGGGACATCACCGAGCGTCGCAGCGCCGAGGAACGCCTCCGCAATTCCGAGGCCCTCTACCATTCCCTGGTCGAGACCATTCCGCAGAACATTTTCCGGAAGGACGTGCAGGGCCGGTTCACCTTCGCCAACCAACAGTTCTGCCGCACGGTGGGCCGTCCCCTGGAAGCCATTGTCGGCAAGACGGACTACGACCTGTTCCCGCCCGAGCTGGCCAGCAAATACCAGCGCGATGACGCCCGCGTCCTCGCCACGGGCCAGACCCTGAAACTGGTGGAGGAACATCAAACCCCCGCCGGGGAGAAAATGATCGTGCAGGTCATCAAGACGCCGCTCCGCGGCGCCCATAATCAGATCATCGGCCTGCAGGGTATTTTCTGGGACATCACCCAGGAACGACTGGCCGAACAACGCATCCGCCAGGCCAATGAAGAGTTGGCGCGGAGCCAGGCCGAACTGCAGCGGAAGAACCTGCAGATGGCCGAGGAACTTCGCATGGCCAGTGAGGTGCAGCTGGCGCTGCTGCCCCAGCATCACCCGGTCTTCCCCTCCGGCGCGTCGCCGGCCGACAGTGCGTTTCACTTCACGCAACGGTATCGGCCGGCGGGGGAGGTGGGAGGCGACTTCTTCCACATTGCGGCCCTTTCCGAGGTCGAAGCGGCGGTGTTTCTCTGCGACGTGGCGGGCCACGGCGTGCGTTCGGCGCTGGTAACCGCGGTCATCCGTGCCCTGTTGGAGGAGCTCAAACCCCTGGCGGGCGACCCGGGAATGCTGCTCACCCGCCTGAATCAGGAGCTGCTTACGATCCTGCGTCACGACGACACGGGCTTGATGACCACGGCGTGTTGCCTGACGGCCAACGCCGAGACGGGCCTCTTGCGCTACGCAAATGCCGGACATCCGCGCCCCTTCCACATTCGGCGGACCGCCGGCGAGGTGCGCCTGCTCCCCTGGCCGGCCGCGGCGCCCCAGCCTGCATTGGGTCTTCTGAAGTCGGTGACCTACCAGAGTGCGGAAGTTGCCCTGGAACCGCACGACCTGGTGATGCTTTACACGGACGGTTTGTACGAGCTGCACAACGCAGCCCAGCAGCTCTACTCCACCGAGCTGCTCGAGACGGCCATCCAGGCCCGCCTGCATCAGCCGACGGCCCAGCTGTTCGATGCCCTGCTGGCCGAGGCACAGAACTTCAGTGAAACCGGCAGTTTCGAGGATGACGTTTGCCTGCTCGGGCTGGAGTTCCGGCATCCGATTCCCCATTCGCGTGGGCATCCGTGACAACCCGGCCGGCCGGCGCGCCGCTGTGTCTGTGTCGCCCTGGAGATGGCCGATGCGCCTCCCTTGCCTTCTGCCCGGGCCACGCGCTCCCGGCGGTATGGCTCACCCGAAAACACGTCTCGATTGCCTCCGAAGGGCGCCCGCCGCCGGCTCCGCCCCGGCGCGACAATCCCGGTCGTCGCAGCCCCGGCGCGTATGGCAGACCCGTGCAGGGCCGATCCCCCACCCGGCGGCCCCCAGCAACTGGGTGGCGGAGGGATCCTTCGCCCCGGGGAATGGGGAACGGGCCTGCTGAGGTCATCTGCCCCCGGGTCCATCGGCCGGTCGGGTCCCTCGACAAACCTTCCCGCCGGTCCTATGGTTACAAGCGATGACACACGCGGCGGATACCACGTCCAAACCGGATCTGGAGCCGGATGTCTCCGACCGCCCGAAGTCGGAGCTCGATCCCGGCTGGCTGGTCGTCTGCTGGAACGACCCGGTCAACTACATGGATTATGTCACCCACGTGTTTCAGGTGGTGTTCGGGTGGCCACGGCACAAGGCCGAGTTCCACATGCTGCAGGTTCATCACCAGGGCCGCAGCGTGTTGACGCGGGAAACGCTCGAAAAGGCCGAACATTACGTTCATCAACTTCAACACTACAATCTCCACGCCACGCTGGAGCGCGCCGAATGAAATTGATCCGCACTGACGGGGACCGGATGACGTTCCGGTTGTCGGCCACCGAGCGAGTCGTGCTGCTGGATCTGGTGAAGGCCTATCCCTGTGTTCCCCCCGCGCACGTGCGTCACCGGGCGGTCGCCTCGGAAGATCCCGAGTCCGCCGAGATCCAAACCCTGCTGGCCGAGGCACTGGCTGAGCAACGAGCCGCCACGCGCCGGCAAATCCTGCAGCTGTTGGAAAACCCGGAGGTCTTGCAACGCCAGCCCCAGGGCTGGGTCCTTCACCTCCGACCCGGTGACCTGGAAACCCTGTTGCAGGTACTGAACGACGTGCGCGTGGGCAGCTGGATTGCCCTGGGCTGTCCCGATCCCCTGCCGGACAAGCTCCCCTCCGACCCGGAGAAGGCACACCACGCGGCCACGATGGAGCTGGCGGGCTGGTTTGAAATCAGCCTGTTACAGGAGGTGCAACAGGGCCCGGCTCCCTGATTTGGTCTCGCGAAGGACTCGTCCATGCGCACCTGGCGTCCACTGCCCACGTTGCTCGGGGAGCGGCTCTGGTTTCCCGACCCCCGTACGGCCCCGCCCGAGGGCCTGGTGGCCATTGGCGGCGATTTTTCGCCCCAGCGCCTGTTGCTGGCCTATCGCAGCGGAATCTTTCCATGGACCGACAACCCCATCACGTGGTGGTCACCGGACCCGCGCGGGATTTTCGAGTTCGATCGAGTGCACGTGCCGCGCAGCCTCCGCAAGGTCATGCGTCAGGTCCCCTTCCAGCTCACCCACGATCGCGCCTTTCGCCAGGTCATGGAAGGTTGCGCCGCACCGGCGCCGGGGCGGGAAGAAAGCTGGGTCACACCCGCGTTCATCCAGGCGTACACCACCTTGCACCGACTGGGGTATGCGCACAGCGTGGAAGTGTGGTTGGACGGCCAGCTCGTCGGCGGAATCTACGGCGTGGCCCTGGGAGGGTTCTTTGCCGGCGAGTCGATGTTCCATCGCGTCAGCAATGCGTCGAAAGTGGCGCTGGTGCATCTGCTGGAGCATCTGCGGCAACAGGGCTATGTACTGTTCGACACCCAGATGCTCACGCCGGTCACTCGTCTCCTGGGGGCCACCGAGATTCCGCGCGATGAGTATCTCCGGCGGCTTGCGGCAGCGCTTGAAAAGGACTGCCGCTTCTGAGCCCGCAGCACCGGCGCATTCCTGACCACCCCGCCCCTGCTTGTCGCCGCTGCCGGCTGATGCCATCGAACGAGAGCGCAGACCCCGCCGCTGGCGTTTCCAGTGAGGGCTCCGGCTACACCGGTCATCCCCCTTTGCATAAAGCAAGGGCCGCTCCGGAGACCCGGAGCGGCCCGACCCTTGAGAATCAGGCGACCCTCTCAGCGACCTCGGCGGAGCAGGAGCATGCCGACGCCCAACCCAAAAAGCGCCAGCATGCCCGGCTCCGGGACAACATAAATCCGGACGTTGTCCAGATAGAAGTTCACCGGAAAGGCCGAGTCCGAATTGGCCCCGGTCCAGAGCTGGAACCACGTGTCGCCCGGCTCCCAGCCGAGCCACGAAACCTCCTGGTCAACGTGCAGCGTGATCAAAGTATTGTCGTTGGCATTGTGCCAGCCAGTGGGGGTGAACTGATTTTCCCGCTGCGTCCACCCCGCGGATCCGTCGCTGTTGCCCACAATCGTGAGCTGAAACCAACCCGAGGCATCCGGGGGAAAGCTCTTGCCATCCACCATGACATCGAAGCTGATCCGTGCCAGCGAGCCGTAATTGACGATGGCCTGCATCGTCAGTTGCTGATTGTCCGAACCCCCGCCCGGCCCCCAACTGAACTCCTTGGTGAGTAGATTCTGCCAACCGCCGGCAGTGTGGTTCTGCTGGATGGTCGCGCCGCCGGCCCAACCGGCCGGGTCGCTGGGACGCCACACCACGTTTTGGAACCCCTCCACCCCGGAATCGAAAGTGTAGAGAAGTTGGGGTTGCGCCTGCAGAACGACACTTGTCGCGAGCAAACCGGCGAGCGTTGTGATGCGGGTTCTCATAATCGTACCATTGGGTTGCGATTTGGCAGACCCCAGTTTAGGTCACGCCGTGGCGCTGTCATGTCATCAGAAATCACGACACCCCGTGAGGCTGCGTCAGCCTCCGGACCGCCTCCAGGCAGGCCCGTGCGGAGTGGTACGGTCCCTTCCACTCGCTGACTTTCGGTTGGGATCGGTCCGGACGTCCCGCGGGGTCCAGCCGCCAATGCCAATCCCCGTACTCGGCGTCGGCCACCCTGTCGCGAATGAAGCCCCACACCCGCCGCGCCGCCTGGAAGTAGCGATCGTGTCCCGAAAGGCGCCAGGCATGGAGGAAACCGACCAGTGCCTCTGCCTGGACCCACCAGTCCCGGTGCGCGTGGATCACGCGGCCCTCCCGCCCCTCGTAGGCCACGCCTCCGTCCCGCCCCAGCGCCTCGGACTCAACCGCCGCGGCCATTTGAACCGCAGCCGCCCCGGCCCGCTTCCGCAACTCCGCATCGCCCAGGGCCTCAGCCGCCTCGCACAAGAGCCAACTGGCTTCAATGTCGTGACCGTAGGTGTAGCTGTCCGACAGCACGCGCCAGTCCTCCGCGAAATAGTGTTCCAGATGGCCGGTGCGTCGATTGAGAATCTTTTCCAAAAAGAGCACCAGCAACTCCCGCAGGCGCGACGCCAGCTCCGGCTCCGGCCAGGCCTGGTAAAGCGTCGTCCACGCCTCGAGCACGTGCAGATTCGTGTTCATCGACTTGGCCGCGCCGAGTTCCTGTCCGCCCACCAGGGACACGGCCCGCGCGGACCAGTCGCGCGTGAAAGCCTCATAATACCCTCCGTGGCGCCCATCCCGGGCGTGGCGATCCACGAGCCGGTAGAGCGTGCGGGCCTGCTCGAGCACCTCCGGCGCATAAAAGGCAAGATGATACTGCGTCATCGCGTACACGGCGAAGGCCTGGCCGTAGATCTGTTTGGTGTCGTTCCGCACCCGCCCCGCGGCATCCAGATGCCAGAACGCGCCCCCGTGCTCGGCGTCCCAAAATCGGTCCCGAACCCACCTCAACGCAACCTCCGCCCGGTCATGGAAAAGCGCTTCGGGTCGACGGTCATGTACGGCCGCAAAGGTCCAAAGGATGCGTGTGTTGAGGACCAGGCCCCGCGGCCGGGACGGATCCGGTTTCAAATCATGAGTCAGCCAGCTGTGCCAACCCCTGCCCTCTGGCTCCATGGCCGGGCCGGCCCAAAAGGGGAGGATGTGTTCAAAGAGATGCCGCTCGATTTCTGTGGCCCAAGCAGCCTGTTCCGTCGGAATCATGATGTTCCCTCGATGCGCTGGAACGACGCCCTGGTGGGATCGCTCCTGCCGAGCACCACGCCACCCGGTTCGGCCCCGGCCGTCAAGTCTTCCATGCGCCGACACAAAGCCCGTTCGTTGGATCCGGAGCCGACCACCGATCCCTGTGTGGGCCGCGGCACCACCTGCCTGTCGCTTCGAGGCGCCGGGTGGTGCCCGGTGGTGCCGGGATCCGGTCGGTTGAAAACCGCGCAATCCTTTCCCGGGGTGGGCCCGGGGAAAGCGGTCGCCCGGGCCGGAGGTTCGCCATGCGGCCTCGTTGCGCCCCCCTCACATGCATGCTGCTCGCCTTTGCCGTTGCCAACGGTGCGGGGCGTGCGGCAACTTGGCAGGCGATTGCAAGCTATGCCCGTCTACGAAGAGCAGCAATTGCAGGAGATCTCGCGGCAGTTCCAGATTTACGGAGAAATCCTTCATGCCGAAACCTGCAAGATCGGCCACATCAACGAAACCTACTCCGCCACCTACGATCAGGGCGGCACCCGGGTCCGGTACGTGCACCAGAAGATCAATCGGCACGTGTTCAAGGATCCGCCGGCGGTCATGGAGAACCTGGAACGGGTCTGCCGCCATCTGCGCCAGAAGCTGGAGGCCCGCGGAGTGTCGCAGATCACCCGCCGGTGTTTGACCATCGTTCCGGCCCGGGACGGTCGGCCCTATTACGTGGATCGGAACGGCGATTACTGGCGGACCTTCCTGTTCATCGAGGGAGTTCAGACGTTCGAGGCCGTGCAATCTCCCGGGCAAGCCTTCGAGGCGGGTCGCGCATTCGGAGAGTTTCAGCAACTGTTGGTGGATCTGCCCGGGCCCCGGCTGCACGAGACGATTCCCGATTTCCACAACACGCGGAAGCGGTTCGCGGCCTTCTTGGAGGCCGTGGAGAAAGACCCGGCCAATCGCGCCCGGGAGGCCCGCGCTGAGATCGAGTTTGCCCTGCGCCGCGAGTCCATCACCGGGGTCATTCTGGACGCCATGGCGCGCGGCCGCATTCCCGAGCGCATCACCCACAACGACACCAAGTTCAACAACGTGCTCATGGATGTGGCCACCGGGGAAGCGATGTGCGTGGTGGATCTGGACACGGTGATGCCGGGATGTGCGCTGTACGACTTCGGCGACATGGTCCGAACCACGACGAGTCCGACCCTGGAAGACGAGCGGGATCTGAGCAAAGTGCGCATGCAGCTTCCGGTCTTCGAGAAGCTCGTCGCAGGTTATTTGAGCGCCGCAGGCGCGTTTCTCACCCCGGCCGAGCGCCGGCTTTTGCCGTTTGCCGGAAAACTGATCACGTTCGAAACGGGACTCCGGTTCCTGACCGATTTCCTCACCGGCGACATGTACTTCCGCATCCACCGGCCCGGTCACAACCTCGATCGGTGTCGGACCCAGTTCAAACTGGTGGAATCCATCGAGCAACAGGAAGAGGCCATGCAGCGCATCGTGGATCGCTGGGACGGCGGTCCCACCCGCAGGCGGCCCCGGCAATTGCGGGTCGGGCGGCGTTCCGTGGCCGGCCACTCGACGGCAGAAAGCTGACCCGCCACGCGGCAACGCGCCGGTTTCGAAGGTGCCCGGCTGGCGGGAGGGGAACTCATTTTACCGGCAAAAGGCACACAATCTCCCCGGAAGATGCGAGGGCCAATCTGCGAAAGCCCGAGTCCTCCGGCAGACTGTCCGAGTCCCCGGGGCCGCCTTGCCTTTCCGGCGCCCGCCCGGGTATGTGCCGGCGAGGATCGGGAGGGAACCCCCGTGCTCGTTCTCCGCGGCGACGCATCGCCTGTCGTTGGGCGGGGCGGCAGTCACCCGATCCGGCCATGGGGAAGCGGGGCCCTCGGCAGTCGGGCGTCGGTCAGAGCGGTTGCGAGTGCGTTGCGGCTTCCGACGTCGGCCATTGTACGCTCACCGTGGTTCCGACGCCGGGCTCGCTCTCCACGGTGAGGGCGCCGCCGTGGACCTCGGCCAACCGCCGGCAGATGGTCAAGCCCAGCCCCAGCCCCTGCTGCTCGCGCACCTTGCGGTTGAACTGCACGTAGGCGCCAATACGGGACAACTGTTCCGCCGTCATCCCGCAGCCCTGATCCTTCACGCGCAACCAGCAGCCCTGGGCAGTGCTCTCCAGGCGCACGGTGACTTCCGTGCCCTTCTTCGAAAACTTGAACGCGTTGCCCACCAGCTCCTCCACCATGCGTGCCACATATTCCTCCGCCATCGGCACCACCCCGGGTTGGAGTTCCAACCGTAAATCCTCCAACCGTCCGAACTGGTTGGCCACTTCGCGCGCCCGCGTTTCCACGATCAGGTGCGCCTGTTCCGTCCGCTTCTGCCGCAGGGCCGCCGCTCGTTCCGTATCCGTGCCGAGCAATTCCAGCTGGGCGTAAATGAGGAAGTTCTCCACCAACCGCATGAGACGTCGGCCCGACTCGGCGATGACCTGGCCCATTTCGGCCACTTCTTCCGGTTGCAGCGAGGCCGCTTCGCTGCTGAGCAACTCGCCGTAGGCCAGGATGCCGTTGAGCGGCGTGCGCAATTCATGCGGCAGGGCAAGGCTGATGCTGTCCCGTAAATCGGCCAGCTTGCGCTCGGCCGCTTCCCGGATTTGTTGGGCCTTACGGAGGCGGGCCTCCACCGCCGCGTGAAGTTGTTCCGGAGTGAAGGGCTTCGGCAGATAATCATCCGCGCCAAGCTCCATGCCGTACCGCATGCCGGCGGGATCCGCATACCCCGTCATGAGAATGAACGGGATGGCGGCGGTGGCCGGATCTTCCCGCAACGCCGCCAGCGTGAGGTACCCGTTCATGTGTTGCATGTTGATGTCGCAGAGAATGAGATCCGGTTGCTGCTGCCGGGCCAACGCCACCCCTTCCCTGCCATCGGGTGCCTCGATGACAGCAAACCCGCGTCGGGTCAGGACCGCATGGACCATTTCCCGGAGTCCGGGTTCGTCATCAATCACCAGGATCTTCTTCATCCCGCCCATGGGCGCCACGGGTCAGAACAGAGCAAACGCAGGGCCAGTCTCGATCCGCTCCGGGCACTACCTCGGCCGGTTGGGCGTCGAAGCCCGGCATGCCTCCGTCCATCCTTTGCCTCACCCGCCCAACGTAAGCAGGAACACGGCGGGCGGCAACAGGAACCCTGGGAGGCGGGCAAAAGCCGGCCCAGCGCCGCTTCGGCAGAACTCGGGGGCGGTGCCGCTGGCACAGGATAACGTGCCCAGCGGCGGCTCTCCCAAATCTCCCACCGACCCGACACCTTCCGGACCACTCGGGCGGCCGCTCCGGACGTGTCCTCCACCAACGCGATTCCGTCTGACGGGCCCAGCACGCTCAGCGCAGTCGCCAGCGCATCGGCGGTCATACCCCGACGCGCAATCACGGAAACCAGGCTGTGATCCGTCAGCCCCAACCCGGTCCGCGGGTCGACGATGTGCGAGTATCGGACTCCATCGATCTCCACATATTGGAACAGATCGCCCGAGGTGGCCAGGGCGCAACGCCGCAGCAGCAGGGATTGGGCCGGTGGGGCGCCCGGTCCGCTCGCGGAACTCGTCTCCACCCGCCAGGCGGGTCGCCCCGGCGGGGGATCGCCCACGACCAGATCACCGCCGGCCTGCAGCAGGACCCGTCGCAGCCCGTGCCGCTCCAGCACCCGGACCGCCTCATCCAGCACGTACCCTTTTGCAATCCCGCCCAGATCCAGCCGCATCCCCGGTCGAGTCAAGCGGACGGCGCGCCTTGGCGGGTCCAGCTCCAGGTATGCGTATCCCACGGCCGCGCGAGCCCGTTCCAATCGGTCGGGAGGAGGCAGCTCGTGCTGACGCCGCGCTCTCCGCCAGAGCTGGACCACGGGTCCGACCGTAATGTCGAAGGCACCGCGCGTGCGCTGCGCCCATTGTTGTCCCTCCTCCAGGACCCGCCACAGATCCGGACTCACAAGCACCGCACGACCCGAGCCCGCGGTCCGATTGAGTTGGGTCAGCTCGCTGTCCTCCTCGTAGTCGCTCAGAATCAGGTTCAGCTCCGTTACTCGACGGTACATCGCGTTGACGGCATGACGCGCAGTGCCGGCGTCGGGTGCGTACAACACCACGCGGAATTCCATGCCCATCTGTGGCTCGGAAAACTCGAATCGCGTCCACCCCGCGGATTGCCGCCGGCCGGCGCATGCGGTGCACCCCGCGAGCAAAAGGCCCAAACCCAGTGCCAGGGGACCGAAGCAACCGACGCGGCGCAACCAATGCACGAACTCCAGCCTCACTTGCACAGCGAGAAGTTTCCGCAACCGGACGCGCCGGGACAAGTCGCTCTTCCCGGACCCCATCAAGGGCTCCGGGGCCAATTCACGTCGGCTCCGGCCACCGGAGGTTCGGGCAGTCCACGGAAGCAGAGTAAAACGGCCGGCCCCGAACATTCCGAGGCCGGCTCGTTCAACTCGGAGAAGTGTGGGGTGACAGACTGGCCCGGTCGTCTGTCACCCCGTCCTGCATCCTCGTCGAATCCCTCAGAGTTCACATGCCCGTCCCGGGGGCCGGTCCCCATGATTCACCGGCCCGCTTTGCCGGGTCGGGTTGGCAACATGGTTGCCGAGAGAGGGATTCGACATGGTTGGTTGAGGACAAAACCGCAAAAAAGTCGTTGCAGATGGCGACAATTACCCTCTCGCGCAGCGCGGGTCTGGCTCTGCTTCCGACAATCGTATTCTTCGGGCAACTGCACGGCGCGGAAGTCGATCCGCATGGTTCGCTGCACGGTTCGCGTTTTGCGCGTTACAGCCATGCTTCCACGGCTCCTGAACTCTCACTCCCTGACTAAGCGAAGCGCATCCGTTCGTCATGTGGCATGAATTGGGGACAAAACCCGAGCCCGCCTGACGACTGCCTGGCCGGGGCCGTACAGTTGCGACGCATGCCCGGGCCGGGTGGGGAACGCCGCGCCTGAAAGTCCGGGAAGGACCGCACCTGCATGCACCCCAAAGCGCTTCAACCCATCGGTCGCGCGGCCGAGTCCGGGATCCGAACCGGGCGCGGGCTCGTGTCTTCTCCATCCCGATACGAAGGCGGCATGTGCTGCGAACCAAAGAAAGCGCAGCGGAGGCAGGGACGCTGTCGCTTGGGAAAAGAGATTCGCGGGCCGGCCGCGGCCCCGAATTCTTCCGCATGACAGGCCCGGCCGCCCCCATGCCAATTCTGCCGTTGCCCCGCTCCTTGCCCTTGACCAAACTGCGGCCCCTGTATGGGTAACGTGCGTAAACTGTATCCGTTCCATCTCATCGAGCCCAAATGGCAACGGATTTGGGAGCAGACCGGCACCTTCCGCGCCTTCAATCCGGGCGAGGAGATCCCTGCCGACCATCCCTTCGCGCGCCGACACGGCCTGGCCGGCCGGGTCAATGGCCATCAGCTCCCGCGCAAGTATTACATCCTGGACATGTTCCCCTACCCGTCCGGGGCCGGCTTGCACGTGGGCCATCCGGAAGGCTACACCGCCACCGACATCCTGGCGCGGTACCGTCGCGCCCAGGGCCTGCACGTATTGCATCCCATGGGCTGGGACGCCTTCGGTCTGCCTGCGGAACAATACGCCCTGAAAACCGGGCAGCACCCGCGCATCACCACCGAGCGCAACATCGCCACCTTCCGTCGCCAGATCAAGAGCCTCGGGTTCAGCTATGACTGGACCCGCGAGGTGGACACGACCGATCCGGCGTACTTTCGCTGGACGCAGTGGATTTTCCTTCAGATTTACAACTCCTGGTTCAATCCGGAGACACGGCGGGCCGAGCCCATCCACACCTTGCGCTATCCACCGGAACTGGAGCTGCCTCCCGGGCAGCGGGCTGACCCGGAACTGGAAGCACGACGTCGCGCCTACCGCGACGCGCGTCGGCTGGCCTACGTGGCCGAAGCTCCGGTCTGGTGGTGCCCCGCCCTGGGAACCGTGTTGGCCAACGAGGAGGTGGTCAACGGCCGCAGCGAAGTGGGGGGCCACCCCGTCGTTCGCCGGCCCATGCGCCAGTGGATGCTCCGCATCACCGCCTATGCCGATCGCCTGCTCGAGGACCTGGACCTGATCGACTGGAGCCCCTCGCTCAAGGAAATGCAGCGCAACTGGATCGGCCGCAGCGAAGGCGCAGAGGTCGTGTTTACGATCGACGATCCGGACCTGCCGCCCCACGAACGTCAGTTGCGCGTGTTCACCACCCGACCCGACACGCTGTTCGGGGCCACGTACATGGTCCTGGCGCCGGAACATCCATTGGTGCCCCGGATCACCCGCCCCGAACAACGGGCCGCCGTGGAAGCCTACCAGGCGGAAGTCCAGCGCAAATCGGATCTGGAACGCACGGACCTGGCTCGCGAAAAAACCGGCGTCTTCACCGGCGCCCACGCCATCAACCCGGTCAACGGCCGTCGAATTCCGATCTGGATCGCCGATTACGTGCTGCTCAGTTACGGCACCGGAGCCATCATGGCCGTGCCCGCCCACGATACGCGCGACCTGGAGTTCGCACAAAAATTCGGCCTGCCCATTGTGCAGGTGGTTCGACCGCCGGATGACAGCACCGACTGGCGCGGGTTCGTCGGCGACGGCGTGGCTGTCAACTCCCGGGGTCCCGACATCTGCCTGGACGGCCTGCCCACACCGGAAGCCAAACGACGCATCGTCGAATGGCTGGAAAGCAAGGGCCTGGGCCGCCGGACCGTCCAGTACAAGCTGCGGGACTGGCTCTTCAGCCGCCAGCGCTACTGGGGCGAACCGTTCCCCATCGTCTGGCGTCAGGACCCCCGCGGAGAATGGTATCACGAGGCCGTCCCGGAATCGGAGCTCCCGGTCCTGCCCCCGCAACTGGACGATTACAAACCCACCCCGGACGGCCAGCCGCCGCTGGCCCGCGCGCGGGACTGGGTGGAGCTGCCCGACGGCGGCCGTCGTGAGACGAACACCATGCCCCAGTGGGCCGGCAGTTGCTGGTACTACCTGCGCTACCTGGACCCTCGGAACAGCCAGCGTTTTGTGGATCCGACGGCCGAGCGCTACTGGATGGGCAGCGATCCCGCCGAAGGCCGGACCCCCGGAGTGGACCTTTACGTGGGTGGCACCGAGCACGCCGTGCTCCACCTGCTCTACGCCCGCTTCTGGCACAAGGTCCTCTACGACCTGGGCCACGTGTCCACACCCGAGCCGTTTTACAAACTGGTCAACCAGGGACTCATCCTCGGGGAGGACGGCCAGAAAATGTCCAAATCACGCGGCAACGTGGTCAATCCCGACGACATCCTGGCCCAGTACGGCGCCGACGCCTTTCGATTGTACGAGATGTTCATGGGCCCGCTCCAGGACACCAAGCCCTGGAGCACCAAGGGCGTCGAAGGCGTCTACCGGTTTCTGGGCCGCGTCTGGCGACTCTTCGTGGACGAGGCCAGTGAAACCGAACTGGAGCAGGCCCTCACCGTGACTCCGGCGGAGCAGCAGGAGGGCCTGTTGACGCAATTGCGAATGCACCCTTCCATCCGCGACGTGGAAGCCGACGCCGCCCAGGCCAGGGCCCTCCACGCCTGCATCAAGAAGGTCACCGAGGATCTCGAGGCGCTCCGCTTCAACACGGCCATCTCCGCCATGATGATCTTCACCAACACCGCTTCCACCTGGGAGGTGCGTCCGGCCCGCACCCTGCGGACGTTCCTCCAACTGCTGGCCCCGTTTGCGCCACATCTGGCCGAGGAACTGTGGGCGTTGTGGCACCGCACCTTTGCGCCCGCCGCGCCCGTACCCTGCCTGACCTACGAACCGTGGCCGGCCTACGACCCCGCCCTGTTGATCGAAGAGACCATCGAAATGGCCGTGCAGGTCAACGGGCGTGTCCGCGACGTAATTCGCGTGCCCCGCGATGCGGATGCCGCCACCGTTGAAAAAGCCGCATTGGCCGCCGAAAAGGCGCAGCCCTACCTGGCCGGGAAAACCGTTCGCAAGGTCATCGTCGTGCCCGGTCGCCTCGTCAACATTGCGGTGAGCTGATCCCTTCGCTATGGTTAAGCGGTATGTGGCGCTTGACCCGCCGGGAACAACAGGTCCTGTGCGTCATCCTGGGCCTGCTGCTGGTGGGATGGGCCGTCCGCACCCTGCGGCAAACCCGACCTCCACCCGAACCGGCGTGGGTTGAGCCGACCCGACCCTGACACTATGCACGAAGTGGCATTGGAACAGGCACTGGATCGGATCGTGGCTCAAGACCCGCGGTATCCGCGGGATGCCTACCATTTCGTTCGCGAAGCCCTGGAGTATACCCAGAAAATGGTCAGCCGCGGTCAGCGCGGCCGACTGCGCCACGTCACCGGGCAGGAACTCCTGGCCGGCATTCGGGCTTACGCCATCGAGCAGTTCGGTCCCATGGCACTGACCGTGTTCGAAGAATGGAACATCCGTTCCTGTCGCGACTTCGGCGAAATCGTTTTCAACATGGTGGACGCGGGCATTCTGGCCAAAACCGAACAGGACAGCCGGGCCGACTTCGAGAACGGCTACGACTTCGAAGAGGCCTTCCGTAAGCCCTTCCTGCCGCCCAGCAAACAGGCGGCCTGGGAAAAGGAACGCAGAACCGCCTCCGCCGGCCACTGACTGTGCACAAACCCCACTCGTCGTCCAGCCCCGGCGCAATCCGGGCCGCCCCCTGCCGGCGGGCATCCCTCTTAAAAGCAGGGGCGGCCGGATCCACCGATCCGAAACGGCCGAAGGAGCTTCCGTGAGAAAATCTCCCCCTCTCCGATCCACCCGTCTGGTGGCCAGCCCGCCCCGGCCCCTCCGCGATTTGCCGGCGGTCCCGCCCGACATTCGACTCGTTTCTCTCCAAAACGGCCTGACCATCATCGTGCGCGAGGACCACAGCGCCCCGGTCGTGTCCGCGCAAGCCTGGTGCATGTCCGGCAGCGTCCACGAAGGTCGATGGCTCGGCGCCGGCCTGTCCCATCTGCTGGAGCACATGCTCTTCAAGGGCACCAAGACCCGCCCGGCCTCCCGCATCGATCAAGAGGTCCAGGCCGCCGGAGGCTATATCAACGCCTATACGTCCTTCGACCGTACGGTCTTTTACATCGATGTGCCCTCCTCGGGCACCCGCGTGGCCCTCGACGTCCTCTGCGACATCATGCAGCACGCGACGCTGCCGGCGGCCGAACTGGCCAAGGAACAGGACGTCATCCGGCGCGAGATGGACATGTGCCAGGACGATCCCCATCGCCGGTCCAGTCAACGGTTGTTCGAGGTGGCCTACACCCGCAGCCCCCTGCGTTTCACCATCATCGGGTATCCCGACCTCTTTAACGCCGTGCGGCGTGCGGATCTGCTGGCCTATTATCGCGAAAAATACGCCCCCAATAACGTCTTCTACGTGGTCGTTGGCGACGTGGACGCCGCCGCCGTGCTCGAGCAAATCCAGCAGGCATACGCCCAATCCCGGGCCAAACCGCTGCCGCCGGAGGTCCTCCCCGAGGAACCCCGCCAAACCGCGCCGCGGGAAATCCTGGAAGAGGCCCCCATCGAACTGGGCCACCTCCACGTCGCATGGCATATCCCGGATGCGCGTCATCCCGATCTGCCCGTGCTGGAAGTCCTGGCGACCGTGTTGGGCCAGGGTCGCAGCTCCCGGCTGTATCAACAGATCCGCGAAAAGCAGAAGCTGGTCACCAGCATCGATGCCTGGACCTACACCACCAGCCTCCCGGGGCTCTTTGGCCTCAGCGCCACCATGGAGCCCGACAAACTCGACTCGGCCCGACGCGCAATCTTCGCCGAGATCCAGCGGCTCCAGGACCGTCCGGTCACCGAGAGCGAGCTGCAGAAAGCCGTCAAACAATGCACCACGGCTTTGCTGGCCACGCGCAAAACCATGGCCGGGCAGGCACAGGACCTCGGCGGTTGCTGGCTGCTGGCCAACGATCTGGGCTTTTCCCAGCGCTACCTGGAAGCCATTCAGCGCCTGCGGCCCGCCGATCTGCTCCGCGTGGCCCGCACCTATTTGGTGCCCGAAAACCGCACCCTGTACGGCCTCTGGCCCAAGGGTCGCGTTCCCCGGGCCACCGTCACACTCCCCAGCACCCGGAGTGAACCCATTCAAAAGGTGGAGTTGGCCAACGGATTGCGTCTCCTTCTGAAACCGGACCAGCGCCTGCCTTTCGTGGAATTGCGGGCGGTCTTCCAGGGAGGCGTCCTGGCGGAGACCCCCGAGACCAACGGGTTGACCGCCCTCATGGCCCGACTTCTCCTGAAGGGCACCCGGAGACGTTCCGCAGAGCAGATCGCGCGCACCATCGAGTCCGTGGGCGGTTCCCTCGACACCTACAGCGGCAACAACAGTTTCGGTGTGAGCGCAGAGGTGCTCCACGACGATCTCCCCCTGGCCCTGGAACTCATGGCCGAGGTCCTCTTGCAACCCACGTTTCCCGAAGCGGCCTTCGCGCACGAGCGCGAGGTTCAACTGGCCAAACTCCGCGCTCGCAAGGACGACCTGCTCACCCGGGCTCTGCTGGCCCTGCGCCGCGGTCTGTTCGGCTCGGCCGGCTACGGCCTCGATACCCTCGGCACCGAGACCAGCCTCGCCCGGCTCAACCGCGACCTCGTCCGCGATTTCCATCGCCAATGGACCCTGCCGCAAAACTGTGTGCTCGCCGTCTTCGGCCACATCGATCCGGACACTACGCACAAAGCCGTGGAAAAGGTTCTGGGCCGGTGGCCCAATGCGTCCTCCCTTCCAAGCCTGCACCTTTCTCCGCCCCGCTCACCCCAACAGGCGGAGCGCATCCGCGAAACCCATGAGAAACGACAGGCGGTCCTGGTCATGGGCTGGCCGGGCGTGCGCCTGGACAGCGAGGACCGTTTCGCCCTCGAACTGATCCAGGAACTCTGCAGCGACCTCGGTTCCCGGCTCTTCTTACGCGTCCGGGAAAAACTCGGCCTGGCCTACTACGTCGGCGCCCAGAACTTCATGGGACTGTCCCCGGGCTACTTCGCCTTTTACGCCGGGACCGACCCGGCCAGGGCGGCCCGCGTCGAGCGCGAGCTGGCAGCCGAGGCCCGCCTGCTGCGCGACCGCGGGGTTACTGCGGAGGAATTGGAGCGCGCCAAAGCCAAGCTCCTCGGCCAAAAGAAAATCGCCCGCCAGGAACTCGGAAACCTGGCACAACTCACTGCCCTGGACGAGCTCTACGGCCTCGGCTACCAGAACTTCGACGCCGAAGACGCGCGCATCGAAGCCGTTACCTTGGAGGAAGTTCGCTCTGTGGCCGCCCGGTATCTCGACCCCGACCGCTACGTGTTGGCCATTCTCGAACCCGAGTCCAAGCGGAAACAGCAACCGGAAGGTTGAACAGCCTTCAGCGGCCGAACAGCACCGCCGCAACGCCCGCCCATGACCTCGTCGGCCCTGCCGGTTTTTGTGGCCGTGCTGGCCCTGGCCGTCGTCGCCTTCCTCCTGCGACGACACCTGTTACCGCCCTCACGGTCCCTGGATGCGCCCTACGTTCGAGTCCCCGTGCTGCTCAGCCCTGCCGAGCGATCCTTCTACGGAGCTCTCCAACAAGTCCTGGGCGGAAGGTGCGTCGTCTTCGCCAAAGTCCGGCTGGCCGACTTGATCCGCCCCAGACCCGGCCTCTCGCGCCCGGCAAATCGACGCGCTTTCAATCGGACCCTCGGCAAGCATGTGGACTTCGTTCTTTGCGACCCGGACTGGCTTCGCGTTGTGGCTGTGATCGAGTTGGACGATCGCTCGCACCGTTGGAAACACCGCGCCGCGCGCGATCAGTTCGTGGCATCCGCGCTGGCCGCTGCGGGGATTCCGTTGCTGCGCATTCCCGCAGCCGCAGCCTACGCGCCCTCGGAATTGCGCGCCCGGCTCGACCCGTGGCTTCGATCGTCCGGGGATCACCCACCCTGAAACGGCGCTGCTGCAATCGCGGGCGGCACTCCTCCCTGTCGCGGACCTGATGCTGCGGCGACAACCGTGCTTCACGGCCGTGCGGATCGGTTTCCAGACATTGCGAGTGCTTCACAGGGCCGGGGCAGCCGTCGATTCGGTCCGGTCAACTCCAGGTTTCGATCTGGCGCTTACCTCCGCCGCTGCCCCGATTCGCTCAATTCGCCCCCTGCCGATGCCGATACCCCTTGGGGGCTCGGGAAGCAGGCACGGCCGGTCCGTAGACCGGAGGAACAGGTCTTCACCCGGCCATGAGGGATCCTGCCCAACGGAGGCAACGACCGTTGGGCTTCAATGGCCATGTCTGTGCCGGTCACGACCCCCGCCAACTCAAGCGCCCGAATCGAACGCCAACGTCCAGCTCGCTGGCTCGTATGAAGCACAACGTCACCGAAGCAGACCTTGCCCGCCTGACTGCGGCCCTCGAAAATCTGAGGCCCCAAATCAAGCCCTCTCAGGACCCGGTCTGGTCCATGGCCATCCCGTTCCGCGTGGTTGACTGCGTTCTCTCACTCGGACTCCGTTATGACTCGGTCGTGGCGCCGCGGGTTCAAACGTTCCAACGCGCTCACCCCGACCTCACCACGCTGGCCCAACTTCAGGCGTTGATTCAGCGCCATCCCACACCCGCCCTCTTTCTCGCCGCTGAACTTCGCCCGCGTAACGCCGGCCGTGCCGAGACGCTGGCGCGTGTGGTCGAGTTCCTGCTCAGCATCGCAAAGGGAACCGCGGAAGACGAACAGGCGGCCAGCCTGCGACGCTGGGCTGAACAGGCCGGGCCCCACGAGCACCGGGCACTCGGCATCCGTGGATTTGCCCTGGTTGGTTTCCAATACCTGCGCATGCTCCTCGGCGCCTCGACGATCAAGCCCGATCGCCATCTTCAAGGCTTCGTGGCCGGGGCAGTGGGCCAAAGCGTCACGGCAGAAGACGCGCTGCACCTGATGGAGAAAGCCTGCGCGGCTCTGGGCCTTTCCCCAAAAGACCTCGATACATCCATCTGGGAAATGAAAGCCAGATCGCAGAAGCCGCAGGCCCGCCGGACCTGTCCACACGGCCACTACGGACCGGGTCGGGCTCGATAAAACTGCCGCGGCTGCTCCGCCGACACAGGAAACTCGCGCCGCGGGCTGGAGCCCAGATTCACCGTGGTGACCGGACTCCATTGGCGCAGATCGGCGGATCCCTCCACGACATAGCTGGTGTTGGTGCGGCCGCGAAGGGCCAGCCATAACTGGCCGGCTTCATAACGCAGGGCTTCCAACACGGGTCGGAGCGACGGCTCCGTCACCTCCACCGTCTGGATCGAGAGGGTGCTGGACGCATTGCCGCCAGGGGGAGAGTACACGCGCCAGACCGATTCGCTCAGCGAGGCCACGTAAAGGTTCCCCACTGCGTCCCAGGCAACGGCCGAGTAGGCCTGGTCGGTCCGGGGCAAAGTCGCCACCGGCTCCCCCGTCACGGCATCGAAGATCATGACGCGGCCCCCGCGATGGATTCCACCGGAAAACACCCCGCGAAACGCCACGGCCAGATACCGCCCCATCGGATCCACAGCCACGGCCGTTGCGCCACGCAAATTGTCGTCCCCGGCTCCCACGGTCCAGGTCGCCTCTCGCAACCCCACCGGCTCGTTGGTCCAGTAAAAAAACGCCAGCACGCGCGGCGCCGGATCCCCACTGGCCGTTCTGGGCTGCACCGCAAACAGCCAACCCCCAGCCCCCTCCGCCACATCCGCAGGCGCCACGGTCAGGTCCGAACCTGCACCAGCCACCACGGCCAACACCCCCGGATCGTTCGCCTCTGCCACGCCCTCGGCGTCCAAGAACCACCCGTACACCCCTGGACCGGCACTGGTCACCGCTTGCGCCATCCACAGGCGGACCATTTGGCTCCTAGGACTCAGTCCAAAGCCGGTCATCGAGGCGTCTGCCTGGGGCGAATTCCCCGGCCCCCAGGCCACCCGCCGGCTCGCAGACGACACCTCCGGGCCAAAGCGCAGCAACAGCTGTTGCGCCCCATCCCAGACGTAGAGCCAACCGTTGGCACCCACCTCCAAGTCGCCCGGACTGGTCCCGTCCGCAGCCCAGGGCCAGCCCCCGTCGGTCCACGCACCCTCCTCCACGGGCGATCCATCCGCGTGAAACCTCAAAATGCCGGGCCGATCGCCCTCCATGAACTCGGCATTCGGACCCGCCCTGCCATTGGCCACAAACACGCGACCGTAAAAAGGACTCGTCGGATCCCGGTGCACCGCAATGCCCGTGGGGGCGTAGACGTAATTGCCCAGGTTGAAATCGTCGCTGGTCTGGGTCCAGGTCTCGAATCCATGCGCGGCCGCGGTCACGCGCACGCGATAACTCCCGCAACAAACCGGTTGACCGAACATGTCCCTCCCATCCCACACGACGGTGTTTTCCCCGCGGACCGTGCCCGGTCCGCCGCCGGCCAGGGACATCACGCGGACCGGTACGTTTCCCTGGAGAATCTCGAGGGTTACCCCTGCCGTGGCCGGCTCGTTGAGCACGTAACGGATCTCCACCGTGCCCCCGGAGTCCGGCTGCAGGCTGCCGAAAAGCCGAATGTGCGTGGCATAAACATTGGCGTGTGCCGTCCCGAGCCAGGGCCACGCCCCGGACAATCCCAACCACACGATGAGCCCCGGGAGACGGAATCGAAGCACAATTTTACCAACCCCTCGACATCCTCGAATCAGATTCATGGCTCGGACACTTGTCTCGATGGCCAGCCCCCTCACGCACCGGTCCCTTTGACTTCGCCCGTTCCGATGTCACCGCTTCCTCTCTGGCTCCCCAACTGCGGGTGAGACCCTAAGCTCGAGCAGCCCTGCGACGCAAGGCCGGAGTCCGTCGACACCGCCAGAGGCCAGCGTTCCGCAACTGTGAGTTGCGGGGGGACTGAGGCAGCTCGGGTTGGAGGTGGCATTGGGCTTTGGGATTCCACTGGTCCGGCTCGTGCTGGAGCTGTGCCGGCTTGTCGGACCTGCGAGAGGCGACCGGTCCGGATCGAATGGCAACTGCGGCCCCGGCGTTGGAATCGGCGGTTGGTTTCCCCTTCAAGGTCCATGCCCCTGCGCGCGAACCACTCGCAATCGCGAGCGCCCGGCGTACAGCTCGCACGCGGGGAAGCGAGAAGTTGCCGCCAGGGGTCAATGCCTTCGCGATGACGCAGCAGATCGTTCATACGTGCCTGAGATTCCCTGCGCCGTTGAGGAGGCAGGCGACCGGCGCGCAGCGCCTCCAAGACCGCGTGGCTGGCGGCGTTCCAGATCGGGCGGGCCAGCCAGTGGAACTACTTCTGCCAAGGTCCGCCAAAAGCCAGCAGTTACAGCTTGCCGGCCTGCAGCGCGGGTGACCCCCAGGATGGCGGTTTCCCGATCATGGACGTTTTTGCAAGCCGACCGTTCCCGGGGTGGTGACAAAAACGAAGACTGGGGAACGCACCGTTCCTGAAACGGGCTCGGCCGTGTGTGGCACGTCCGCTTCGCCTCCGTCTTTTCCGTCCCGGCCGCCAGTCAAAGAACACCAGGAGGCCGCGGCAAGAGTCGTTTCTGGACCAAAGCACGGAGATCTCCTCGAAAAAACCGTGGCTCGTAGTTTCCAACAAGGCCTCTCGCAACAGCCTGCTGGGGTTGTCCTCCTCTCTGCCCGGCCGCAGGCGAGGCGTCGGGGTTTCTTCCTCACGGACCAGAAGAGCATTCTGCGAGTCCCACACCCACCAGGATTCGGCCCCTCCCCGAACCGGAATCCGGAGCCGTGGTTCCCTGAGGTCCGGTTGCAGGGCAGCCGGGTTTCGCCCAAACTGGTGGTCATGAAACGAGCGTTGTCAGCTCCGGCTTTCCGTCGGTTCGCAATCTGGGTGGATCGTGGCACTCGATCGACCGGCGCCTGCTGCCGGCCGGGCCACGCGGCGTCGAGAAGGCCGTTGCGGGGCGTTCCTGCATGAGCACGCATCCTGGTTTTGGCGCTCACACGGATCCCAGTTTTCGCTCGGCACCGCGTCCGGCGGGCGAGGTGATTCGCCGGGTTTCCGTGTACCTGCGTCCCTACTGGCCGATGGCGCTGGGCACGGTGCTGTGCGCCGTGCTTTCGCTGGCCGCGGGTCTTGCCTATCCCAAGCTGACGCGGCTGCTCATTGACGAGGTCATCAGCGCCGGCCGACGGGAATGGCTCACGCCGGCGGCGCTCGGGCTGTTGGCCGCCTTTTTCCTGCGCGAAGCCTTCAACAGCCTGCGCATCCGGATCAACAACCGGCTCGAACAGAACGTGATTTTCGACATGCGCTGCCAGGTGTATGCGCGTCTGCAGCGGCTGCCGGTGGTCTGGTTCGATCAACGGGCCACGGGCGACATCATGACCCGGGTGATCGAGGACGTGAACCAGGTCGAGCGCCTGTTGATCGACGGCACCGAGCAGGGAACCGTGGCGCTGCTGAGCATCGCTGGCGCCCTGGTGTTCATGTGGCTTTACAGTCCTACGCTGACCCTGGTGGCACTGGCACCGGCCCCTTTGCTGGTGGCCGGCGCGCTCTGGTACACGCTAACAGCACATCGGCGATACCGCAGGCAGCGGGAGGCCGCCAGCGCGATGAATGCCCTGTTGATGGACAACCTCCAGGGCATCCGGGAGGTGAAGGCCTTCGGCCGCGAAGCGCACGAGGACCAGCGGTTCGCCGCGCGGGCCGATGCCCTCCGCCAGGGTACCCTGGTGGTCATGCTGGCCTGGGCCTGGTACGGGCCCGGCATGCAGTTCCTGGGCGCCCTCGGCATCGGATTGATTCTGTGGGTGGGCGGCGGACTGGTCCTGCAGGGTCGGATGGAAGTCGGTCAGCTCGTGGCCTTCATGCTTTATGCCGGCATGTTCTTCTACGAACCGATCGGACGCCTGCACGGTCTGAATCAGATGCTGCAGGCCGCCCGAGCGGCGGCAGCGCGCGTGTTCGATATCCTCGATGCCGAACCGGAACGCGCGGACCGACGCGCCACGCTACGGCGTCCCGTCCGCGGTCAGGTCATCTACGAGGATGTCTGCTTCTCCTATCCGGCCGTGGACGAGAACGGTCAGGTGACCCGGGGCCGCCCGGTTCTGCGCCACATTCATTTGCGAGCGGAGCCGGGCCAAATGATCGCCCTAGTCGGGCCCACGGGGGCCGGCAAATCCACGCTGGTGCATCTGCTGCCGGCCTTTTATGAGCCCACCGCGGGGCGGATTCTCATCGACGGGCAGGACATCCGGGACATCCGACTCGACTCGTTGCGCGCCCATATCAGCATCGTGAGCCAGGAGCCTTTTCTCTTCAACGGCACCGTGCGCGAAAACATCCTCTACGGCCGTCTGGATGCCTCGGAAGAGGAACTGATCGCGGCCGCCCGGGCGGCCAACTGCCACGAGTTCATCCTCCGGCTCCCCGAAGGATACGACTCCCGCGTGGGCGAACGCGGCGTCAAGTTGAGCGTGGGGGAAAAACAACGGATCAGCATCGCCCGCGCCCTTCTGAAGAATGCGCCCATTCTGATTCTGGACGAGGCGACCGCCAGTGTGGACACCGCCACGGAACGCCTCATCCAGGAGGCATTGGACCGTCTGCTGGCCGGGCGCACCAGCTTTGTGATCGCTCACCGGCTCAGCACCGTGCGCCGCGCGCACCAGATCCTGGTCCTGCGCCAAGGGGAAATCGTCGAGCGGGGCACGCACGAAGAACTGCTGGCGGCCGACGGGCTGTACGCACGGCTGGCACGCATTCAAGATACCCGGTCGATCGAGGAGAGCTTCGTCCGCCTCGGCCTCGGCTAAAGTTCTACAGGCCGCGCCCGTCCGCACCACCGGTGAGTGGCGCGGTCCCGGCGACAAATCTCATCCCTGCCGCGCGATGTCCCCCTCCCCTGCCCCGCGCCATTCTCATCCTCTTGCAACCGCAGGAGGGTCGGGCCAGGGTGCTCGGATGCACGACCCGGTGTCGTCCGTGTGAACCTCGTTCTTGCCGCAGGTGTTCCGAGACAAAAAAGCCGGTCAGCCGGCTCCCGTTCGGCCCCGGGACGTTCGGAACAGGACCGCAGCCGAGCTGGCCGGCTCCGGGGCGCAGGGCGGCAAGCCGCGGTTCCCCCTGGCGAGCCTCGACCGACACTCCTCCTGTCCTGGCAATTCGCAGCTGCAGCGCCCGGAGTCGGGTGATACGCTGCGGATTGTGCATGCGCTGGTGGAGGATTTTCTGGTGCACCTGCGGCACGAACGCGGCCAGAGCGAGGCCACGCAAAAAACCTATGCCCACGCCCTGGGACGTTTTATCGCCTGGGCTGCTGCCCATCAGCTGCAGGACTGGCGGCAGGTCACGCTCCAGCACTTGTTGCAGTTCCTGCACCACGAACGCCAGCGTCCCGCGCACGGCCCGGGCAAGAGCCCGCGTCAACGTCCGCTCAGCAGCGAAACCCTCTACCTGACCCTTGCCGCTCTGCGGGCTTTCTACCGGTACGCCGTCCGGGAGGGACACCTGCCCTGCAACTTCGCCGAACATATTGCCCTCCCCCGACGCTGGATGCGGCTGCCCAAGGCACTCTCCCTGGACGAAATCGAGCGTCTGCTTCAACCTCCTCCGGACCCTGAGACGCCCGAAAGTCTCTGCGATCAAGCCATACTGGAGCTGGCCTACGCATCGGGTCTGCGCTTGAGCGAGTTGCGATCCCTCCGACTCGAGCAACTACACCTTGAAAGCGGCTTTTTGAGCGTGGTTGGCAAGGGCAACAAGGAGCGCGTCGTCCCGGTTGGCCGGAAGGCCGTCGCCGCCCTGCAACGCTACCTGGAGCTGGGTCGCCCGAAGCTGGTTCGGCCCCGATCCCCGGGCACCGTCTTTCTCACCAGCCGCGGCACGGCCTTTCATGCGACCACCCTCTGGCGCCGCATCAAAAAACGCGCCCGCCAGGCCGGTATTCAGCGTCCCCTGACGCCTCACATGCTCCGGCACAGTTTCGCCACCCATCTGCTCGAGCATGGGGCCGATCTTCGCGTCATCCAAGAGCTGCTCGGGCATGCCAGCATCCAGACCACGGAGATCTACACGCACGTCGGCGCCTCGCGGCTTCGCGACATCCACCGGAGGTTTCATCCTCGAGCCGTCAAACCGGCCGAGCCCGAAGCGCCGCAGCCGCGTTCACCGGGCTAGCCCAGCTGCCGGAGGGTCCGATCCAGCAGTTGCAGGCCTTCACGGGCCTCGTCCTCGCCCAGGTTCAACGCCGGCAACAACCGGATGACGTGCGTCCCTGCGGGGATCACCAAAAGTCCGCTTTCCAGCAACATGGTGGTCAGACGGGCGGCCGGGCTTTTTCCGGGCTCGCCGCTCAGCGACGGCACTTCGGGCTGCAATTGCAGACCCAGCATGAGCCCCAGCCCCCGTGCCGACGCCAGAACGCGCGGATACCGCGCCACCAGATCCTGCAGGCCGGCCAGCAACAGCTCCCCCACTCGCCGCGCGTGCGCGGCCAGCCCTTCACCTTCCACCACGCGCAACACTTCCAACGCGACTGCACACGCCAGGGGGGTTCCGCCAAACGTCGTGCCGTGACTGCCCGGCCCCAACAAGTCCGCGTAAGCGTCGCGAACCCAAAAGGCCCCGATGGGAAACCCGCCTCCCAGGGCCTTCGCCATGGCCACGCCGTCGGGCAAAAAGCCGTCGGCTCCGGGAACACCCTCCAGGATGCGCTGCCAGCTCAGGAACCGACCGGTGCGGAAGTACCCGCACTGCACCTCATCCATGAGAAGCAGCAACTTGTGTTCGTCGCACAGGCGGCGGAGACCCAGGAGGTAGTCCGGCGACGCGACATTCACGCCCCCCTCGCCCTGAACGCCTTCGATCAACACGGCCACCGTGGCCGGAGACAGGGCCCTCTCCACTGCGGCAAGGTCGTTGTAAGGCACATGGCGAAATCCCGGGACCATGGGTTCGAACCCCTGTTTGACCTTGTCCTGGCCGGTGGCGGAGATGCCTGCCAGAGTGCGACCGTGGAACGATTGATACGTGGTCAGAATCTCGAACCGACCCTCGGCGTGTCCGAACTTTCGGGCCAGCTTGAACAGTCCTTCGTTCGCTTCCGCGCCACTGTTACAGAAAAACACCTTCCCGGGCCCCGTGCGCACAACGAGTTCCCGCGCCAGTTGCCCCTGGGGTTCGGTGTAGTAGTAGTTCGAACAATGGATCAGCTGCCGCGCCTGCCGTTCCAGGGCCTGCACCATGGCGGGGTGCGCGTGCCCCAGGGCGTTGACTGCGATACCGCCGCCCAGGTCGAGGTACCTCCGGCCCCGCTCGTCGAACAGATAGCTGCCCTGACCGCGCGTGAAAACCACCCCCAGCCGCGCGTAGGTCGGCACCACGTAGTGGTCGTACAGGGCCCGAACGGTGGGGCCGGAGCCGGCCGAATCGCACCGCTGCCCGTTGGTCGCGTTTCCCTGAACCTCGAGTTTGGTCATTGGCCCGCCATCTTGGGATCCCCTTTGACCGACGCAAGGTCAAAGGCGTGTTTGATCCCACACGAGCGAACTCGGTTGAACAGCTCCGGGTCCGAACCTCCCGGGAAAATCGTGGTTTCCCGCACCTGCGCGCGCTGGGGACACAGGGCGTTGCTCCGCGCCCTCAACCTTGTCCAAAGGTTGAAAGACGACATCGAACCTGCCCTTGGGGCTTGTGGCTTGCGAAAGATCCCATCACAGCCCTTGATTCGATCTCCCGGACACCCCAATCCGACCCCCACGGGGAAAGTCACCCCGGGCCAAGGGAGAGGCCGAGCAAACGTCCCCAAGAGGGGAAACGGTGAGGTGTCCTGCTAGTTTCCCTGTCTCGTTCCTTGGGTGGTGCTTTCCTAGGATCCCCCGGGGTCATGAAGGCTCGGGATCGCTCGAGGCGCAAGGTAGTGGTCGGGGGCATGTGGGGGTCGGGTCCGACGGCCCACAGGGGGTGACGTCAAGAGCGGCGGTTGAACCAGGAACGGTACGGATTTCGAAGCCGATTTCTTCCTTGCGGGGGGCGCAGCCTTCCGTGGCCATTGAACCTGAACCTCCTCATTTGTAGAACCGGCTGCTGCCTCAACTCTTTTGGCTCCAGTGCGTTGACCCGTAAGCTTGGTCCCCTCTGCGCCACTGGTCAGCCCTATATCGTTACCGAATGTAAGATTCTCCAGAAACGAAGTCGGGATTCTTTACACTTCCGCGAGGCGGCGAGAAGATTTTTCTAATCGATTGCAATCCAGCATGTTGTGGCGGATCAAAGTCCCGAACAGGGCCGACGATGGAGCACAGCTCCACTCCAAACTGACGGAGAACTTTACAGTCCGGAGCGAACGGGATCCTGTCCGGTTGAGGCCCGACAGACGAGATGTCCGGCGTCCTCGCAGGATCCATTGCAACATGCTGTCGCCCAGTAGGTTGGCACGGACCACGGCTGAGGGGAGTAGCGGAACCGTCAAGAAGCACTTTCGCGGCACGCCACGTGCTTATGTCCGAGTACCAAACTCATCAAAAATGATGCGTATGAAAACATCCGTCATCCGCTCACTCCTCGCCACAGCGTTTGCGGGCGCTCTCACATTGAGCGCCGCTCCAATCACTCCCACCTTCACCACGTTTGGTCCCCTCCCAGGGGCTACCTTTGGCGGTTCGGGCATCCCGAACCACGCCGTCGCCATCACCACCTACGACGGCGTTACTCTCGGCCTGACCGCTCATCAGCGGTACTCCAACCCACCCGTGGGAAACAATGGGGCTGGGGATTTTTATGCGGTCAAAGACGGCGACACTTACAGCGGTACCAACTCAAATCCGGCTTTTGCGCGGTGGAACTTTGCGTTCTACGCCCTGAACACGAACTCAAGTCACATGTACTTGGATTTGCTTTATGACTTCGATCCTCGCGCCGGCACGGACGAATCTGCCCATGGGCGACTGAGCGTTCTGCTGCCGAGCGTATCAAAAGCCCAAGATGCCTGGCAGGACTCTTGGAACTTGGGTATGGCATTCTTGAGCGCGCAGGCCAGCGGCACGAACTTTGTGCTGACACCGCCCTCCGGTTCTTTCAATCCGAACATACCGGGCGAATACACATTTGCCTTGGTGTTGCGCGACAAGGATGATGTGGAGGTGGCAAGGACAGCCATCCGGGTGAACGTCCTCCCCGATTCCGGTGCCACGGCCATCCTGTTGGCCCTCTCCGTAGCCGGGCTGGCTGGGTTGCGTCGGAGGCATTGACCGCGCCTCGGGCTTTCCAGCCTCCATTCCCAAGGGCCGCCTCCGGAGAGGCGGCCTTTTCGTTTGGCCGCCAAACTCGAATGCCGCGCACCGGGTCCACCGCAGAATCTCCCCGCCCCGCCGAGATGCCGTTATCGCATCGCGGCAAGCACCGCTCGCTGATACCGCCCGAGGCTGTCGCCGCAAGTTGCCGACACGGGTGGGACAAATCTCGGACTCCGCCAGGGCGCAGCAAAGCATCTCGAAGCTTCTGGTTTCGGTTCCGATGCGTCGCTTGAAGTCCTGCCGGGCTTGCGCATGATCTCCGGTCGCGCCCGCTCCATTGTGAATCGGCGGTTTGGGCCCGCCCCGGTCGCCTTGTTTGCTACACGACCTCCTTCAGACGTTCTCCTTCGCAGGAGCGGCCCGCCTTGATCAGGGGGCTTGTCGGGCGCTGCTCCCGGACGAAGTGTTTGATTACGGCGCTTGGGATCCGATCGGCTAGACCCCCGCACTGGCATATTGACCTCGTTTGTCGCGCGCCGCCGGGGTCCGCTAAACCGGCTGCCCAACCGAGATCGGGGAACGGCTCAGGCGATTTTCAGCAAAATGCTGATGGCCGAGCGGCAGGGATGCGGGAAGTGTCCAAGAGGCGCGAGGTCACCATGAACAGCGGCGAAGACATCACCAGTGTTCCATCTGCCTGTCTAAAAGCGTTTTTGTTGTACGACGATTTCATCCTCGCACGGCGGGCCAAGGGGCGCCTCGAGGAAGCGGCGGCCCATTGTGGGGAATCGGACTGCAAGGTGCACCCGTGGCGTGCGGATTTGCTGGACGAACCCGCACTGGCAGACGCCGCGCTTGCGGACGCGTTGGACGCAGAGCTCATGTTGCTCGCCCTGGGCCACACGGTATTCCTTCCCTCGCCCGTCCAGCGATGGCTCGAAGTGTGGGCGGCCTGTCGCAGCGTGCCGGACGCCGCTCTGGCATTACTGACGCCGCCCAGGGCTTCCTCGGCCACGACGTTGCTCGCAAGTGAATTGGAGGCACTGGCGCGCCGCCACGGACTGACCTGGCTGGCAAGCTTCCACGGTGCCACCGGTGGGGATGCCGAGACGTCCTCAGCCGCCATGCTCGCAGACCTGCATCAAAGGGAGCACGTGGTGACCCCGGTCTTGAGGGATGTCCTTGCCGGCCCGGTGCCGTATCGCTTTTTCGGTCTGAACGAGTAGGGACGACCGCATCAGCCCTTTGCCGGAGCTTCCTTCCAGTTTCGCCGGATCGGATCGGCTCGGCCTTGGCGCCACTCGCTGTCGGAGCAAGGGGTCGGCGGACCAATGGGTCAGGTCTCCCCCCTTTGCCCAGCAAGCTCCGGTGCTGAATAGCCTGCGGACGCCAACCAGGATCTCGGCGCCGCTCAGGGCAGACAGGGCAAAGCCTTGGATTGGCCGGCGTCTCCGGGAGGGCTCCACGGGCGCGAGCGCGATCAACCACCCGCCGGCAGGCCAGCCGGCGCCACCGCTCGCATTTGAGAGGCATGGGGCCGAGGAATGGTCATGCCCAATTCCGCACGGGAACTCCGCGGGTCGGGAGGATTCGCGAGAAGTCAACGCGATCAGCTCAAACCCGGCCAAGAAGCCGGTAAGGGCACGGGAGTTTTCCCACGTGCCCGGTGCTGTGCCGTGCGCTGCAGAGGCAATCGAGGCGGCATTCAGCGGCGGGATGGAACGCCGGTTCGCGGGGCTGACCGTGTTCGCAGGCCGTGACTCGGCTTCGGTGCCCGCACATGCGTTGGTGCCGCGGCATCGCCAGAGCCAGAAGCGCGACCTCTCCACAAGCGGGATTGCGTCAAAAAAATTGGTGCCCCGGCCAGGACTCGAACCTGGGACCTACTGATTAAGAGTCAGCTGCTCTACCAACTGAGCTACCGAGGCACCTAGAAGCGCCAATAATCTGCCCGCCGGCGGCGCGGGTTGTCAAGAGGCTGGCGCGCTCCTTTGTCCGTGACGGCGCATTTTGGAGGGATGGACAACGCCGGAAAACTCGGCGCAAGTTTCGGGCGTCCCCGGCACACCAGAGACCCGGGGAAACAGCCTCCTCCAGGGGTTTGGCATCCGGAGCTCGCCACGAACATGCGCCCTCCGCCCTCCACGGACTGCGCAGGCTCGTTCCCGCGCCGCAGGCGCTTCGCATTTCACCGGCCCGGTGGCAACGGCCTGGGAACGCCGTCCCTCGAGGCTTCGACGCGAGCGCCGGGCCTGCCCGCACCGAATTCTGCCTCATCTGAGCCGGCTGAATTCCTGGGATCCGGTTGCCCCGGCAGTTGCCCTGGACAGGTAAATGCTCGCCCCAAAAGGGCAGGCCATAGGGCGCGTTGCAGGCGCAATCGCCGACCCGGGTTTTAACGGCCATCCGGTTACCGAAGATGCTCGTTGGGGCGCAATCCACCGCGCCTGGTTGAAGAAGCTCACCTCGCACCGAGGCTGGGAGACCTTCGGGCCCCTCAGTTGGCCTGGTGGGGGACAGGGTTGAAGGGGCTGCCCTGGAGGCTTGTGGCTGGCGGCGTTCGGGCAACCAGGGCCCTTGGCACTGCAGATGCGCTGCCGCACGCATTGCAGGTTTTGGGCACTCTTGCAATCCCCGCGAAATCCCGGACGTCCGCAGTACGGGAAAGCCCGGGGGGCACACGGCATCCCCTTGGGATTCCCACTCCGGAGCTTGAAAACTTTCCTCGGGCGCGGACCCGACGGCGGCCGGGAGCGTCAAGCGCCGCGACCCTTTTGGGTTCCCGCTGTTTGCGGGAAGCCGGGGTTTCCGAAGTTCGGCTCCTGCAATCGATCCGCTGCCCCGGTGCTACCCGGAGCCGGTTCTCGTTTCGGTCCCGGCTAGAACTCGGCGTGTCCCGGCGTGCGCGGGAACGGGATGACGTCCCGGATGTTGCCCATGCCCGTGAGGAACATCAGGAGGCGTTCGAATCCCACGCCGAACCCCGCATGCGGCACGGTGCCGTACCGCCGCAGGTCGAGGTACCACTGGTATGCTTCTTCTGACAAACCGTGGAATCGGAGGTTGTCGCGCAGCACCTCGAGTCGCTCTTCCCGCTGGGCGCCGCCGATCACCTCGCCGATGCCCGGCACCAGGACGTCCATCGCCCGCACCGTGCGTCCGTCGTCGTTGAGTCGCATGTAAAAGGGTTTGATGGTCCGCGGATAGTTGAAAACGGTGGTCGGAGCCTTGAAATGTTCCTCGGTCAGGTAGCGTTCGTGTTCGGATTGCAGGTTTTGTCCGAACTCCGGAGGAAACTCGAAGGACCGACCGGACTGTTGGAGAATTCGAATGGCCTCCTCGTAGGAAATTCGGACGAAGGGTCGTTCCACGACGAATTCGAGTCGGGCCCGGAGGTCCTTGTCCACAAAGCGCTCAAACAGGCCGAGGTCCTCACCCCCGGTCTCCAGCATGTGCCGGGCCATGGCCTTGAGAAAGGCCTCCGCCAGGTCCATGTCCCCCTCCAGGTCGCAGAACGCCATTTCCGGCTCGATCATCCAGAATTCCGCGGCGTGTCGGGCGGTATTGGAATTCTCGGCACGAAAAGTCGGTCCGAACGTATAAACGCGGCCCAGGGCACAGGCCAGGGCTTCGGCTTCCAGCTGCCCGCTCACCGTCAGGTAGGTGGGCCGTCCGAAGAAATCGTCCTCGGGACGTTCGCCCGGGTGTCCCTTGAGCGTGGTGACGCGGAACAGCTCGCCGGCACCCTCGCAGTCGCTGGCGGTGATGATCGGCGTGTGCACCCAGATGAAGTCGCGGCTTTGGAAGAACTCATGGACGGCCTGTGCCAGCCGGCTTCGTGTACGGAACACGGCGCCGAACAGATTCGAGCGGGGCCGCAGATGGGCGATGGTGCGAAGGAACTCCAGCGAGTGGCCCTTCTTTTGCAACGGGTAGGTGGCATCGGCGGGCCCGATCAGTTCCAATCGAGTGGCCCGCAACTCCCACGGTTGCCCCCGGGCGGGCGAGGCGACCAGGTCGCCCCAAACGGAGACCGAGGCGCCGGTGGTGCAGCGCGGCAGAGCTTCCGCTCCCGGCGTGGCTGCGTCCACCACGGCTTGCAGATTCCGCAAACACGAGCCGTCATTGATCTCAAGGAAAGAAAACCCTTTCGCATCCCGCCGGGTGCGCACCCATCCCTGGACCAGCACTCCGGGTCGGGGTACGTTCGATCCCAACAGATCCTTGACCAGCGTTCGCATGGTTGTCCGTTTGATAGCGCCGGCACCGAACCGGCGCTGCAGGCTGCCCGCGGGCGCATCAGTCTGCAAGGGCAAAGGGAGTGTGTCCGTCAGGACCCCGCCCCGGATTCACCGGGGTCAGGCCCGATGGTGGTCATGGCTCCGTGTGTCCGATGCGAAAAAGGACCCCTGCGCCCCCATCCCGGCTCTGCCTTACGGCGGGTCGCTCCCCTGCCCCATCCGATCCGGAGCAGCCATCGGCATCCAAATCCGTGGACCTCTGCGCCCGGAACTCCGGGCCTGCTGGGGGCAGGTGCCCCATCCACTCCGAGCAGCGCCCTGTTTCTGCGCATGCCGTATGCCAGCCGATCGCCCGGAGATCAAGGGTTCGAGTTGGCCGAGCGCCCAGCGGTCCGATGCCGGTTCCACGCCCCTCACCGCGGCGGGCACTGGCGGATTTTGTCGGTCGGGCGACAGACACAATGGGACGCGTCTGCGGCACCAGCAGAGCTGCGGGTGAGCCGGAAGACGCGACCGTGCGGATTACGAAAGCCGGGCCGCCTCCAACCTTGCCAGTTCCCCCGGTTCCTCACTACGGTATAGGCATGCGGATTCTGTCCGGGATTCAGCCCTCGGGCGCATTGCACCTGGGGAACTATTTCGGGATGATGAAACCTGCGATCGAATTGCAGACGCAGGGGGAGGCGTATTATTTCATCGCGGATTATCACTCGATGACGTCGCTGTTCGACGCCGAGGCGCGGCGTCGGTACACGTTGGAGGTGGCCCTCGACTTCCTGGCCTGCGGCCTCGACCCGCAACGGGCGGTGTTTTTTCGTCAGTCGGATGTACCCGAGGTTTGTGAGCTGACGTGGCTGCTGGGGACGGTCACTCCCATGGGGCTGCTGGAGCGCTGTCACAGCTACAAGGACAAAATCGCCAAGGGCATCTCGCCCAACTTCGGCCTGTTTGCCTACCCGGTGCTGATGGCGGCCGACATTCTCATTTACGACTCGAATCTGGTGCCGGTGGGGCAGGACCAGAAACAGCATGTGGAAGTCACCCGGGACATCGCGGGCAAATTCAACGACCTGTACGGGCCGACATTCGTGATTCCGGAGCCCCTGATCCGGCCGGACACGGCCAAGGTTCCTGGTATCGACGGCGAAAAGATGAGCAAGAGCTACGGGAACACCATCGAGATCTTTGGCGACGAAAAGGTGCTCCGTAAAAAGATCATGAGCATCAAAATGGACAGCCGCACGCCGGAGGAACCCAAGCCGGATGCGGATCGGAACCTGGCGATTCAGCTCATGAAACTGGTGGCACCGCCCGAAGAAGCCCAGCGGTACGAGGATCGGCTGCGCGCCGGGGGCCTGGGCTATGGCGATCTCAAGAAAGCCCTGTTCGATTTTTATTGGGCCTACTTCGAACCAGCCCGCAAGAAACGGGCGGAGCTGGCTGCAAACCTGGATTACGTGGAACAGGTGCTCCGGGAAGGGGCCGCCAGGGCCCGTGCCAAAGCCCGGGAAGTTCTCGATCGAGCCCGTCGAGCCTGCGGGTTGGCTTGACCGGGCCGGTTTCCGGGCTGCTCATCCCTCTGCCATGCAAGACCTGATTGCCAAGGCCGCCACTCTGCTGGAGGCCCTCCCCTACATCCAGAAGTACAGCGGGGCAACGTTCGTCGTGAAATACGGCGGATCGTTCATGGACTCGCCCGATCCCGCAGTTCGCACCAGCGTGGCCCGGGATATCGTTTTTCTCGAAGCGGTGGAGATCAACCCGGTGGTGGTGCACGGCGGGGGCAAGGCCATCAACCGGGCCATGGAAAAAGCGGGGTTGACCCCGCAATTCATCCAGGGCCAGCGCGTGACGGATGAAGTCACAGTGCGCATCGTCGACGAGGTTCTGTCCCGCCAGATCAACCCCGAGATCGTGGCCACCATCAATGCCCTGGGCGGTCTGGCACGGGGGTTTGCCGGACCGGACATTTTTCGGTGCCGCAAACTCCTGGTGGAAGACCGTCAGCAGCCGGGCCGATGGTTGGACATCGGTTACGTCGGCGAGGTCACGCAGGTGGACACTCGACCGCTGTTGGAATGCCTGGAACAGGGCATCACCCCGGTCATCAGCCCCACGGCCCGCGGTGAGGACGGTCACATCTACAACTGCAATGCGGACGTGGCAGCCGCGCAGACCGCCATCGCCTTGAAGGCCCGCCGTCTGGTGTTCATGAGCGATGTGCCGGGCCTGTTGCGGGACCCCGGCGATCCCGACTCCGTGATCACCCACCTGCGCGTGTCGGAGGTCGAGGAACTCAAACGGGCCGGCGTCATCGACCGGGGAATGATCCCCAAGGTGGACAGCGCCGTGGCGGCCCTGCGTGCCGGTGTGGAGAAGGTCTCCTTCGTGGACGGCCGCGTTCCGCACGCGGTTCTGTTGGAGATCTTCACCGACGAAGGCGTGGGCACGATGTTGGTTCCCTGAGAACACGGGAGCGCCTCTGCCGGTGCGTCTCTGGCACGCGGTTTCCCGCCCCCCGCGGCGTTCGGCCGGAGCTCCCCGTAAGCCGGCCGCCCGGGGTGGCCCTGCAACGCCTCGGGAGGATTAGGAGCGGCCGTTTTACTCCAGTGCGGCGACGGGTATATTGATCTCCCATGGCTGAGAATGGTCGCATCCGCGTGGTGGTTGGCATGAGCGGAGGGGTGGACTCCTCCGCAACCGCTGCGTTGTTGCTGGAACAGGGGTACGAGGTGATTGGCATCACCTTGAAACTCTGGCCGCAGGACTGTGTGAATCGCGCCGAGGACAAATGCTGCGGTCCGCAGGCGGTCAGCGACGCCCGCGCGGTCTGTGACCGGCTCGGCATTCCGTACTACCTCATTGACGAATCCGCCGAGTTCCAGCAGCACGTGATCCGCTATTTCGCCGAGGAATACAAGGCGGGGCGGACGCCGAACCCGTGCGTGGTGTGCAACCAGCAGCTGAAGTTCGGTCGATTGCTGGAGCGGGCCACCCGGTTGGGGGCCCGCTATGTGGCCACCGGACATTACGCGCGACTGGAGCGGACGCCGGAGGGGCGAACCCTGTTGTTGCGGGGTCGGGATCCGCGCAAGGATCAGAGTTACTTTTTGTTCTCGCTGCGGCAGGATCAGCTGGCGCGGGCCATGTTCCCCCTGGGGGATCGGACCAAGTCGGACGCGCGCGAGGTGGCGCGGCATTGTCGGCTCAAGACGGCCGAGAAAGTGGAGAGCCAGGAGATTTGCTTCGTACCCGACAACGATTATGGGCGTTTCCTGCGGCAGGCCGGGTTGGTGGAGCCGCACCGGGGCGAGATCGTCGACCTGGAGGGCCGTGTCCTGGGCTACCACGAGGGCATCGAGTTCTTTACCATCGGTCAACGGCGTGGCCTCCGCGTGGCGACGGGTCGTCCGTTGTATGTGGTGGATCTGGATCCGGAGCGCAACCGGGTGATCGTGGGAGACGCCTCGGCGCTGGTCGCCGACACGTTCGTCATTGAGCGATGCAACTGGATCGCCTTCGACCGGCTCACCGAACCGATCGAGGTAACCGTGAAGATTCGGTACAACCACCCCGGCACGCCGGCGCGGGTCGAGCCGCTGGAAGACGGCCGCGCCCGGGTTCGCTTGCACACACCGCAGCGGGCCATCACCCCCGGTCAGGCCGCCGTCTGTTACCAGGGCGACCTGGTCGTGGGCGGCGGGTGGATCAGTCGGTGACCCCCGGGCTCACCCCGGGCCCCTCCGCTCCGCTGAGGCCCCGTCCCTCTCCCTACGCGGCCCCTGTCCGCTTGCCCAGCACTGCACGGACCCAGTCCTGGTGGTCCAGGTACCAGCGCACCGTCTCCCGCAAGCCTTCGTCGAAGGAGTGGGCCGGGGTCCAGCCCAGTTCCCGGCGGATCTTGCTGGCGTCGATGGCATAACGGCGGTCATGGCCGGGGCGGTCTTTGACGAAGGTAATGAGTCGGCGGGAGTTCCCACCCAGGTCGGGACGGAATTCATCGACGAGATCGCAGATCCTCTCCACAATGCGGAGGTTGGGCCATTCGTTGTTGCCGCCGATGTTGTAGGTTTCCCCGACGCGTCCGCGGGTGAGCACCTGCCACAAGGCTTCGGCGTGATCCAGCACGTAAAGCCAGTCGCGCACGTTCATGCCGTCGCCGTACACGGGGATGGGCCGCCGGTTCAGCGCATTGAGAATGACGACCGGGATGAGCTTTTCCGGGTACTGATAAGGGCCGTAGTTGTTCGAGCAGTTGGTGATGACGGTGGGCAGGCCGTATGTGTGATGATAGGCACGGACCAGCATGTCCGAGGCGGCCTTGCTGGCGGAGTACGGCGAGTTGGGTGCGTAGGGCGAACTCTCCGTGAAGTACCCGGTGGGCCCCAGGGACCCGTACACTTCGTCCGTGCTGACATGATGGAACCGGAACCCGCCCGGCGGCGGACTGACGCTGCCCTGTCCCTCGAGCCAGCAGAGCCGGCAGGCTTCCAGCAGGTGGAAGGTACCGACGATGTTGGTGTGGATGAAGTCGCCGGGGCCGGTGATGGAACGGTCCACGTGGGACTCGGCCGCCAGATGGAGCACGTGGGTGATGCCGTGGCGGCGGACCACGTCGAACACGGCGGCCTTGTCGCGGAGGTCGACCTTCTCGAAGACGTACTTCGGGTGGCCGGCCACGCGCTCGAGGTTTTCCAGGTGTCCGGCGTACGTCAGGCAGTCCAGGTTGACCAACCGGGTGATCTCCGGCCGATCAATGATGTGATGGATCAGATTGGAGCCGATGAATCCGGCCCCTCCAGTAACCAACAGGTTCATCATGGCTGTAGATGGTTCCGTGGTGCCAGTCAGCCGCGATCCAGGGCCTGGCGCAAGCCTGTTTCCCAGTCCGGCAGCGCCAGACGAAAGGTGCGCCAAAGCTTTTCGCAGGACATCACCGACCAGGCCGGTCGTCGAGCGGGCGTGGGGTATTCTTCGGTGCGGATGGGGATGACCTCCCGGCACTTCCGTTCGGCGGGGGGCATCCATTCGACGATGCGCGAGGCGAATTCGTGCCACGAGGTCTGGCCGTCGGCGCGCAGGTGGTAGATGCCGCTGAAACGCTGTGGATCCGGTTGGGACAACACCTGCTGCACCGACAGGGCCGTGGCCTCGGCGATCCAGCGAGACCAGGTGGGACTTCCGATCTGATCCGCCACCACGCGGAGCGTTTCGCGTTCCCGTGCCAGTCGCAAGATGGTCAGCAGGAAGTTCTGGCCCCGCGTGCCGTACACCCAGCAAAGCCGGAAGATGAGATGAGCGCAGCCGGAGGCCTGGATGGCCCGGTCTCCCTCGAGCTTGGTGCGGCCGTACACATTGAGCGGCGCGGGCGGATCGTCTTCCAGGTACGGCGTCGACTTGGTGCCGTCGTACACGTAGTCCGTGGAGTAATGAACGAGCCAGGCGCCCAGGCGTCGGGCCAGTTCGGCGAGACGGGCGGGGGCTTCGGCATTGATGCGGCGGGCGCGATCCGGCTCGCTCTCCGCCTTGTCCACGGCGGTATAAGCGGCGGCGTTGACAATGACCTGGGGGTGAATCTTCGTGACCAGCGGATCGAGATCCTCCGGCTTTGCCAGGTCGATGTCCGGGTAGTCCCACCCATGAACCTCGCCCAGGGGCGCCAGGGTGCGTTGGAGTTCCCACCCGACCTGGCCGCGGTTGCCCAAGAGCAGGATTCGCGGGCGTGAATCGGTGATCGGCTTCATGGGAAAAGCTTTTCCGGAGGCAAGTCCCGCAGACGCCGTCCGCGCTGGTCCTTGTCCGAGAGGACCGGCTGATCCACCGGCCAGGGAATGCCAAGATCCGGATCGTTCCACAGCAGGGTCACCTCATGTTCCGGGGCATAGAACTCGGTGCATTTGTATGCGAAAAGGGCGGTCTCGCTCAGCACGGCGAATCCGTGCGCGAACCCCACGGGGATGTACAGCTGACGCTTGTTCTCGGCGGAGAGGCGGACGCCAAACCAGCGTCCGAAGGTGGGGGACCGTCGGCGCAAATCGACCGCCACGTCGAACACTTCCCCTTCCAGCACGTACACCAGTTTGGCCTGGGCCGACGGGTTTTGGAAATGCAGGCCGCGGACAGCTCCGCGTCGCGAGAAGGAGAGATTGTCCTGCACAAACGGGCCGGGAATGCCCGCCTCGCGGTACCGTCGCTCGTTCCACGTTTCGAGGAAGTACCCGCGCGCATCGCCGTACACGCGGGGCTCGATCAACAACACGCCTTCCAGTTCGCAGGGGATGACGTTCATTTCAGCCGCCGTGCCTCGGCAATGACCTCTTGCTCGAGATAGTCGCGGTACTCGCAGCGGGGCATTCGCGCCACCAGGGCTTCGAGCTGTTCCAGGCTGATGAAGCCCTGGCGGAAGGCCGCCTCTTCGGGGCACCCGATTTTGATGCCCTGCCGTTTCTCGATGGTCTGGACGTAAGCGGAGGCGTCGTGCAGGCTGCTGCTGGTGCCCGCGTCCAACCAGGCAAAACCGCGGCTCAGCCGGTAAACGCGCAGCTGTCCCCGCCGGAGGTATTCCACGTTCACGTCGGTGATTTCCAGCTCGCCGCGAGCCGACGGTTTGAGGTTCCGGGCGATTTCGATCACCTGGTTGTCGTAGATGTACAGTCCGGGAACCGCGTAGTTGCTGCGCGGGTGTTTGGGTTTTTCCTCGATGGAGATGGCCCGGCCCGCGGCATCGAACTCCACGACGCCATATCGCTGGGGATCGTTCACGTGGTACCCGAAGATCACCGCACCGCCCTGAAACTCGTTGAACGCCCGCTGGAAACTGTCGCCACCATAGAAAATGTTGTCGCCCAGAATGAGGGCCACGGAGTCTTTCCCGATGAACGATTCGGCGATCAAAAACGCCTGGGCAATGCCTTCTGGCCGGGGTTGCTCGCGATATTCCATCTGCAGGCCCCATTGCCGCCCGTCCCCGAATAACTGCCGAAAGCGCGGCAGGTCCTGCGGTGTGGAGATCAGGCAGATCTCGCGAATACCCCCTTCGATCAGGGTGGTCAGGGGGTAATAAACCATCGGCTTGTCGTACACCGGCTGCAGCTGCTTGCTGGCCACCAGCGTCAACGGGTACAGGCGCGAGCCGGCTCCGCCAGCCAGGATAATGCCTTTCATGCGCTGGTAACATAGTGAGCGGTTTTCACACGGCAATCCGAATCTGTGGGAGAGGAAGAAGCCCGTGTACGGGTCTCCCGTCGGTGGTTGGAGATTTCGGGTTTCGAATCGTGTCGCAGCCCGGGCGAGGGTTGCGCCTGTCCGGACATGGCGAGGCATGGCGGAGTGTTCACCACGCTCCCACCTGGCGCGTGACCCTCGGGGCAGCCATCCGCCGGCACCAAGAGGAAACACTTTCGGGCTGCTCGATCGTCCTGCCGGACGGGCCCGACCGGGGCTGAGCAGGAACCGCACCCATTTTTCCTCAGGCGGCGGGGGACTCGTACCCTGCAGTCCGCCAACCTGGCCCGGCGCTCCCGCAGGGGCGGCCATGGGCCGAAACACTCACTTTTGACGAGACCACACGACCGGGACCCCGAGAGAGAGGCCCCTGCCTCGGTTGGTCGGGGAGGAGTCGTCCATCAAAACCTGATCAGATGCGGCGGCGGTGCCAGGGACACATCTTTCAGCGTGCACCCGGGAAATGCCCGGCCTGCTCTTGGGGTGTTACATGCACTTTCAGCGCCGCAGGTGCCCCGGCCGCTTTCGATGGCGCCGTGCCGGCGCCCGGAGACGCAGCCCGAGCGGGGGCCCGCTCAAAGGAGGATCTCATGCTCCCAGCCAATCTTGACCAGGTCGATCCGACCCAGGTCCGCCACGCCCAGTTTGTGTTTTTCGTCGGCGATGCGGACATGCCGCGCCAATTCCTGCAAGGACCGCTCCTCCCCGAAGAAGGCCCTGCGCTTTTGCTCCAGCAGTTTCACACCGACGGCGTCCACGGCAACCGGATCCGTCGAGAGCAACAGCCCCTTGTAGGCCCAGGTGTACTGGCGCTCGTAGTGATGCGGGCCGGCGGTGTAGAACTGCGGGGTCAGGACCACCAGCACATTCAGCTTGACCTTGCCCCGGACCTGCGGGAGCTGCCAGATGGTGGCCAGGTCGGCGCACATGTCGGGGTGGTACGCGGAGGGTTTCTCGACGAACATGATCAGGTTCTTGATGCACCCCCCCACCCCCGACCAGGCGTGCGTCCGCAGGGGGCGGGCGTTGATCAACACGGTGCAATCCGCCAGGGTTTGCCGCGCACCGCGGTCGTCGACTCGGATCCGTTCGGATGCCACGCCTGCTTCTTGAATCCTTCGCTGGAGGGCTTCCTCCAGTTCCACCGGTGTGCGAAGCGGCCGCCAAACGTTGGATTTGATGCCGACCTGATCAGCCGGACGAACCAGTTGGCGCCATGCCTCCGCAGCGGTACGGGTCCCGAACAGAGCGCAGATCCCCTGGTCCAACATTTCCTGCAGGATCTGCGGCTGGATGCGGCCCTCGTCGTCCAGGACCTTTTCGTGACGGACCAGGACCACTCTGGCACGCCGGTCGTCCCGGGCCAGCAACCGGTTGGCTGCCCCGGCCCCGGCCGCCAGAGCCGAAAGACGCACGATGAATTCTCGTCGGGTCATCCCCGCATAGCTGATGTCGGCATCGTTTCTCATGGCGTGGTCTCCGTAGTTGCCGGAAGGTTTCGGGTTGCCTCGTCGAGCAAAAGCCGGGCCGCTGCGGCCGAAGGGGCTTGGAAAACCGCCACCAGGTAGCGCCCCACCTGCCGGCCTCCGGTCCACGGCTGCCGGTCATTGACCCACGAAAAACCCTCGGGATTGAATTGGAAATGCGCAGCCACGCTTTCCCAAGCTGCAGCAGCTCGGGCCACACTGGGATACGCGACCAGTAACAGCCGGCTGCGGGTACCGTCGCGCTCGTAGGTCGCCAACACGGCTTCGGTGTCAGCCGTGATCTGGAATACATTCTCCCCGCCCAGGGGAAAGTGGTAACTCAGGCAGAACGGATCGCGGAAGTAGCGGAGACTTGCAGAAAGGAGGCCGGCCGGGGGCAAGCACCGCACCAGTGCGGGCCGGGGCGACTCTTCACGAATTGCGTCAGCAATCCGGCGCCCGAATTCCCAAATGGCTGCCTTCCCTCCCGGCGTTTCATGGTCGGCGTAAATGACCACGAGGAACCTCCCCTTCCAGAACCGCAGCACACAAGGGACGTACTCCGAGTCCGTACCTATGCCCACCCCGGGGCCTTCGCGGGAAAAGGTGAACATCCCGTAGGCCGCCCACGGGTGGCTCATGTCGAAGACCTCGACTGTGATCGGTGGAAGCTCGGGGTGTTGGTATTCCTGCACTGCCACACGGCGGAAGGAAAACCGCAGGTACACCTCGGCGGCGCCGTCGATGTAGTCGTAGAGCGTATCGGCGTTGTACTCTCGCGGGGCTCCGGCAGGTTGCCACTCTGCCAGCGAACCGGGCAGGAGCCGGCTGACGTTCAGCAGCGGCGAAGGCGCAACACAACCGGCGACCAGAAAGCCCGCGATTGCGGCCAGGAGGACGAAACTCGAAGCGTTCATTTCCATGGAACCCCTGCAAACCCCACCCACGAACCGCACCGGCCTCCCGCCCGTGCGCCTGTTCATTTCTGACGCCGTCTCTTGAGCAATCTGCGCGGGCAGCAAATGACGGGTCAAGGCGAAAGCCGGTCCAGCAGGAAAAAGGGAATGCCCGGGGGCCTGGGAGCAGGCCATTCCAGTGGCCTCGCGACGCTCCGCCCCGGGCCCGTCAGCACGCACTTGCGCCTTTGAGATTGGCAGAGGGGAAATCTGCAGCCACCCTTACACGCCATGGTGGCGGTTGCGCTGCATTTCTCCGCTCTGGCCCGGGAGATCCGCCGCGGTCTTGCGATCGCGCCTTGCGCCCGGGAGCCGGGGACATGCCGCTCTTTGGATGGCCGGCGGCCTCGTGGAGGCAGCCCGGCTGTTCATCATGCCTTCCGGAATGCCCGGAGGGGGAACACCTTGGACATGCCCGAGCCTCTTCTGCGGGTGAAGCATCTCCGTTCATGAACGTGGAGTTGCTCCAAAACTCCGCCTCTTTGCGTCCCTTCCTGGAGGAAGCGTTTCGTGCATGGAACGAAGCGGGCATCCCGTTTGTCGTGCTTCGCAACTACGAGCGGTTGCCGGATTTCACCAGCAACGATGTGGACGTGCTGGTGGGGCCGGACCGTCTCTTGGAGGCCGAGAGGCTTTTGGTCCGAGCGGCCACTGCCGTGGGCTATCGGCTCCATCATCGCGCCGAGTTCGACCCGGTGTCCCTCTTTTTCCACCACGCAGAAACATGGCACCAGGTGCAGGTGGATTTGTTTGGGCGACTGGCCTGGCGCGGCGTTCCGCTGCTGGATGCAGAAGCCGTTTTGCGGCGCCGACAGTCGCGCGGCGAGTTCGCCATTCCGGATCCGTGGGACGAAGCGGTGCTGAACCTGTTGGTGCGCCTGCTCTATCAGGGCCGCATACGAGAGAAGTACCGCGAGGGCATTCATCGGGCCGCACAAACGGATGCGGCGACGTTCGTTCGCCGGCTGGCAGAGGTTTTGGGCGCATCGGCTGCGGCCCAGATGACCGGTTGGGTGTTGGCCCGCGACTGGCAGGCGATCGAATCCCGGACGTGGCTCTGGCGACTCGCATTACTGGCCCATTCCCTCCAAACGCGGCCCAGGCCGACGTTGGCCACGGTGGGGCACGACCTGCGGCGACTGTTGCGCCGCTGGCGCCGGCCGCCGGGACTGTGGGTGGTCTTGTTGGGCCCGGACGGCAGCGGGAAATCCGCGGCGGCGCGCGAGTTGTTTGCCTCGTTGCCACCGACCTTCCAGCCGGACAAAAGTCTGCTGGGCCATTGGAAACCGATGATCTTTCCCCTGCCCCATCGGGCCGGTCGCGGTCCGACAACCACCCCGCACGCCCGACCGCCTCGGAGTCGGTGGATGTCGCTGATCGTGCTGGCCCTGCACTGGTTGGAGTACGGACTGGGCTACTGGGTCCGGTTCCGTCCCGTGCTGTTCCGCAACGGCCTTGTGCTCATGGACCGCTACCACTACGACTTCGAGGTGGATCCGCGGCGGTACCGACTGGATGTGGATCCCGAGCGGGTTCAACGATGGTTCCGGTGTTTGCCCCAGCCGGATCTGGTATTCGTGTTGGACGCGCCCACAGAGGTCCTGCGACAGCGGAAGACGGAAGTGTCGGAAGAGGAAACTCGACGACAACAAGCCGCCTATCGTGCACTGGCGACGCGGCTGCCCCGGGCGCATCTGGTGGACGCAAGTCAGCCCCTCTCCACCGTGGTGGAAACGATGCGGCGCACCATTCTGGAACACCTGGTGCGTCGAGGGGAACCGACCGGAAACCGATGAATGCGGAGGGTACGCTGCCCTGGCAGAAGCTGTTGCCCGCACCGCAGCCGGGTACCCCTGCAGTGAACTTTCGCGGCTGGCTGCTGACCAAGCATGGAGAGCCGTTGTTATGGATTCCGGCAGAGGCCGCGCTGGCCCGGCAGACACTCCGATTGTACCCGGCCCAAACCCGGCGCGCACGGTGGGCGCGGCGTCTGGTTTCCTGGGCCGTGGGCTTGCCGGGCGCACCAGGCCTCCGGCGACTGACCCTCTCCGTGGCGGCGGACGCCGCGTTCCTCCCGTTGCTGGCGGGGTCCGGACAATCGCCTGATCAGGTCCGCTTCGGCATCTTTTGTGGCAACCCTCGGGCGGAAGGTCGGCGGATTGTTTTTCTGCGCTTCGGGTCCGATAACCTGCCTGATGCGATCATCAAGGCCGGAGATCACCCTGCAGCCCACGCCCGTTTGGAGGCAGAAACGGCCTTGCTCCGGGCGCACCCAGTGGAACGACTGCGCGCACCACCGTTGAAAGGAGTTTGGCAGAATGGGCCCTTGCGCGCCATGGTCCAGTCGTACGCGCCGGGGGACTGTCCCCGTCACCCGGCCGAGACACTGGTGGCCACGCTGCTTGCCGGGTGGTTGGATCCGAGCCGCCAGATGCCCGTGGCTGCTTTGCCGTTGTGGCGGCTACTGGAGGCACGGTTACCCCAAGACGTTCGGTTTCCAAACTCGCGATCGAGGCTCGCAGAGGTGCAAGTGGCTCCGGCTTTGGTGCATGGGGATTTTGCGCCTTGGAATCTGCGCGTGGAACGAGGGACGGGCCGGTGCTGGGTGCTGGACTGGGAACGCGGCCGGGAGGGCGGGCTGGCCGGTTGGGACTGGGCGTACTGGGTGGTCCAGGTGGGTTTGCTGGTCCGGCGCTGGTCACCGGAGCGAATGATGAAGGAACTCGAGGCCTGGTTGGAACGGCCCGCGGTTCGGGGTTACCTGACCCGGGCCGGCGTGCACGGAATTGCCCGAACCGTAGTGCTGAGCGGCCTGTGGTACCACTACCTGTTCTGGCCACCGACGGAGCGGGCAGACGCCTGGGCATCATTGCTGCGAGCCTTGCAGCAGCGCTGGAGCGCGCGTCCCGGCCCGGCCGATGCGCCACCCGGGCCCGGGTGAATTTCCGGACCCGGCACATTGCGGGAAAAGCGAAAAGGCGTCAAATTGCCGGACGCACATGGGGAAAGTGGCCAAACACCAGTGGGACTTCGGGGATCTCTTTGCCGCTGCGCAGACCCGGAGGGTCTGGACCGTCAGCGAGCTCACGGGACAAATCCGGCGACTGCTCGAGCAACAGATCGGTCAGGTGTGGGTGAGCGGGGAAATCAGCAACCTGCGCCTCCAGAGCTCCGGGCATATCTATTTCACGCTGAAGGACGCGGCGGCCCAGATCGCCTGTGCCCTGTTTCGGAGCGAGGCCGTGGCACGGCGGGACCTGCTGGCGGACGGTCAGAAGGTGCTGGTTTTGGGCGACCTGACCGTCTACGAGCCGCGGGGGCAGTACCAGCTCGTGGTTCGAGCCGTGGAGTTTCAAGGGCTGGGTGCCCTCCAACTGGCCTTCGAGCAGCTCAAACGCAAGCTGGCCGCCGAGGGGCTGTTCGCTCCAGAGCGGAAACGTCCCCTGCCCCCTTATCCCCGTCGCATTGGACTGGTCACATCTCCCACGGGCGCCGCGATCCGTGACGTGCTGCATGTGGCCGGTCGGCGGAACCCGATGTTGGAAATCGTGCTGGCTCCGTGCCGGGTGCAAGGCGAAGGGGCAGCCGTCGAGATTGCCGCCGCCATCCGACTGCTGAACGAGTTTGCGTTGGCGCCGGTCCCGGAACGACCCCGGGCCACGGGATTGCTCGCCGAGCCGCCGCCGCGCCTGGACGTGATCCTGGTGACGCGCGGCGGGGGCAGCCTGGAAGACCTTTGGGCGTTCAACGAAGAGATCGTCGCCCGGGCCATCGCGGCTTCGGCCATTCCCGTGGTCTCGGCCGTGGGGCATGAGATCGATTTCACGATCAGCGACTTCGTCGCCGACGTGCGGGCGGCCACGCCCAGTGCCGCCGCCGAGATCCTGACCGAGGACGTGTTTGCCAGCCGGGATTTTCTGGCGCTGGCTCCCCAACGGCTGACGGACCTTGTCCGGCGGCGCCTGCAGAACTGCCGCGAGGCATGGGAACGATGCTGGACCCGCCTGCATCGGGCGCATCCGCGCCGGCGCGTGGAAGAAGGCTGGCAACACTGGGACGAACTTCACACGCGGATGCAACGGGCCCTGCGCAACGGCTGGAAGGAGCGTCACACCCTTTGGCTGCATTTGACGCGCCGCCTGTACCAGGCCCGGCCGTGGCGGCAGCTGCAACAGCACCGGCAACGCCTGGAATCGCTCCTGGCCCGTCTGCGGGAACGAGTGCGGCACCAGGTGCACCTGCGGCGCCAGCGCTGGGAGACACAACGCGCCCGCCTGATCTTGCTCGGCCCCGAACAGGTGCTCGCCCGGGGATACTCGGTCACCTTCGAGGAACCGTCGGGACGGATCGTCCGCGACGTCGGGGAGATTCGGCCGGGTCAGCTTTTGCGCACCCGCGTGCACCGGGGCGCCTTTGTGAGCCGGGTGGAGGACGTCCAGCCTCCGTCTGCGGCTGCCGAACCGTAGTCGACCCAGGGACGGCGGCCGTTCGTGGCGATCTGGACCGCTGGAACACTCGACCGGGCCGAGCGTTGCCGCTGGACCGAAGGCGTCCTCGGGAACGGCAGGGCTCGACCTGTCTGCCGGCCCCGGCATAGCCTCTGCCCCATGCGAACCGAGTCGCTGGAATTCCTGAAACAACTGGTCAACACGCCCAGTCCCGTGGGGCACGAAACCCGTGGCTTGCGGGTGTGGTTGGAATACGTGCGCCCCTTCGCCGAGGAGACCTTCTGGGACGCCTACGGCAACTGCGTCGCGGTGCTGAACAAGGGAGGTTCGCCCCGCCTGATGCTGGCTGCGCACGCCGACGAAATCGCGCTGGTGGTCAATTACATTGACGAGCACGGATTTGTGTACGTGCGTCGAATGGGCGGGGTGGACGCGGCCATCACCCGGGCGCAACGCGTGGTGATCCATACCCGCAACGGTCCGGTGAAAGGGGTGGTCGGCAACGTGCCGCCCCATCTCACCAAACAAGAGGGCGAACCCAAGCCGCCCAAGATCCACGAGCTCTTCATCGACATCGGCGCATCGAGTCGGCGTGAGGCGGAACGACTGGTCCGCATCGGCGACCCGGTCACGCTGGCCGACGAATTCGAGTTGTTGCGCGGGGACCTGGCCATCGCCCGGGCGTTCGACAACCGAATCGGGACCTTCGCCGTGGCGGAGACGCTTCGTTTGTTGCGGGAGTCGAATGCGCGGCTCGAAGCGGAGGTTTGTGCCGTGGCAAACGTTCAAGAAGAAGTGGGATTGCTGGGGGCCCGGCAAATTGCCTACAGCCTCAAGCCCGACGTGGCGGTGGTGGTGGACGTGACCCACGCGACCGATTATCCCACGATCAACAAGGCCCAACACGGAGACGTGCGATTGGGCAAGGGCCCCACCCTGACGCATGGGGGGTGTAACCACCCCGAGGTGGTGGCGCGCCTGGAAGAAGTGGCGCGCAAGGTGCGCATCCCACTCCAGCACGAGGCCATGTCCAACACCAGCGGTACGGACACGGACGCGATTTTTTGGACGCGCGGCGGCATCCCCAGTGCCCTGGTGAGTTTGCCCAACCGCTACATGCATTCCCCGGTGGAGGTGATCCACCTGAAGGATCTGGAGGCGATTCCCCGGCTCCTGGCCGCATTCGCGAAATCGCTCAAGAAGGGCGAGACCTTCAAGGTAAAACTCGGCTGAGCCCGGGGGCGCGGTCCCGAAGCAGTCGGGCCGGGCGCTTTCGACCGGCTCGACTTGAGATGCGGCGCGGTGCCGCAGTGAAACAGGGCTTTTGGCCCCGGATTCAACGGGCCCGAGGCAAGGCCGTTTTCCGCGGGCTTTCCCGTGGCGAGGGCGCCGGACATCGCGCCGGGGCTTCAAGGGTGTCCAGGACCTGAATGGGACCGCACAGGGGGCCCGGCGTTCGCGCCGCACTTGCAGACCCGGTGCAGGCCGTCTAGCGTGAGCCGGAGCTTGCGATGAGCCAGTCTTACGAAGAAATCCTGGACGGCCTTCCGACGTTGCGGTCGCCCCCCGGGGAACGCCATGAGCGGATTTGCCGGCGATTACACGAGCGGTTGGCTCCGGCCCTGGCCGCCTGTCCGGCCGCGCAGCTTTTGGCGTGTCGCACCCGCATCCAAATCAATTCTGCCACGGCGATTTGTCCGGACGTTGCCGTGATCACCGCAGCCTCCGGCAAGCTGTGGCTGGCGGCGGAAGTCATCAGCCCCGCCGATCATCACACCGACACTGTCATCAAGAAGGCCATCTACGAAGATCTCCGCCTGGCGCGGCTGTGGATGATCGATCCGCGGTACGACAACGTCGAGGTCTACCATGCCACGCCGTTTGGACTGGCGTTGCAGTCCATCCTGGCCGGGTCCGAATTGCTCACGGAAGCGCTGTGGCCGGGGTTCCAGATTTCCATCCGCGAATTGTTTGCGCCCTGATCCGGACCGTTGGCTCGGCGTCGGTTCTCGCCCTGTTAACGGCGGCACTGCTGGTCCAGCCGCTTTCCGCGGGGTCGGCCGAGCGAATTCGCGTCGCTCCAGATTCCCGGTCCTTCGTCACTCCGGCCGGTCACCCCTTTCGGCCCTGGGGTTTCAACTACGACCGCGACCACCGCATGCGCTTGCTCGAGGAGTATTGGGAAACGGACTGGGCCACCGTGGTGGAGGATTTCGCGGAAATGAAACGGCTGGGCGCCAACGTGGTCCGGATCCACCTGCAGGTGGCGGCGTTCCTCGAGGACCCCGTGACTCCGCGCGCGAGGGCATTGCGGCAGTTGCGCCGTCTCTTGAGGCTGGCGGAACGCACGGGCCTGCGCGTGGATTTGACGGGACTGGGTTGTTACCGTCGTGCCCAATCGCCCCGGTGGTACGATCGCCTGAATGAATCCGACCGATGGCACGCCCAGGCCGTGTTTTGGCGCGCCGTGGCCCGGGTGACGGCCGACAGCCCGGCACTGTTCTGTTACAACCTCATGAACGAACCTTTCGTGCCGGGGACGGCACGAACGGCGGGCGACTGGTTGGCGGGAGAGTTGGGCGGGTTCAGTTACGTACAGGCCATCACGCTCGATCCGGCAGGTCGGCCCCGACCGGAGATCGCGCGTGCCTGGGTCCGCCACTTGAGCCGGGCCATCCGCCAGGAGGATCCCGCAGCCCTGATCACCGTGGGGCTCCTGCCGGAAACGCGTCCGACCGGTTCCTTTTCCGGGTTCGACCCGGCGGTGATGGCGGAGGAGCTGGACTTCTTGAGTGTGCACCTCTATCCCAAGCCGGGCCAATGGCAGGAGGCGCGTGCGGTCCTCCGGGCCTGCACAACCGGAAAGCCCCTGGTGGTGGAAGAGATTTTTCCGCTGCCGATGTCCCCGGCCGAGCTGGCCACGTTTGTGCAGGAACATCGCGATTGGGCCGCGGGCTGGATCACGTTTTACTGGGGACAATCAGCCGAGGAACTGGCCCGGGGAACGACCTTCCAGGAGCAGTGGACGCACGACTGGTTGGTGCGGTGGCAGCTACTGGGACTGGGGCATCGTCCCGGGCCTTGAGAAGCGCGAGCTGCCCGGTCCCGGGATGGCCGCACCGGCTCACCGAAGTTGAGGCGAGGCTTCCTTGCCGGATTGCGCCAGTCGACTGTGTCTGCGCCCGTAAAGGAAATACACGCACAGGCCCAGCCCCATCCAGACCAGCAAACGGGCCCAGGTGTCCGGCGGCAAACTTATCATCAGCCACCCGCAAAAGATCACGCCCAGCGGACAAACCAGCCAGAATGCGGGTACGCGGAACGGACGCGGAATGTGCGGATCGGTAAACCGCAGGGCGAACACCCCGCCACACACAATGACAAAGGCCAGGAGCGTCCCGATCGAAACCAGTTCACCCAGAAGACCGATCGGCAGCAGGCCGGCCAGCAGCATGGCGCAAAGCCCGGTCAGGATCGTGGCCCAGTAAGGGGTTCGGAACCGGGGATGTACGCGGGCGAAGATGGGGGGCAACAGCCCGTCCCGGGCCATGGCGTAAAAGATGCGCGGCTGGCCCATCATCATGACCAGGATCACCGACGAAAGGCCGGCGATCGCACCGACTTTTATGCACGTCTTGAGCCAGTCCCATCCGGGCCCGAGCGAGTCGATCGCCACGGCCACCGGCGCGCCCACGTCCAACCGATCGTATTTCACAATGCCGGTGAGCACTCCCGCCACGCCGATGTAAAGCAAGGTGCAGATGAACAAGGAGCCCAGGATTCCAATGGGCATGTCGCGCTGGGGACGCTTGGCTTCCTGGGCCGCGGTGGACACGGCATCGAAGCCGATGTACGCGAAGAAAATGACGCCGGCGGCACGGAAAACCCCTTCCCAGCCGAACTTGCCGGGCCCTTCCGAGGGCGGAATGAAGGGTGTCCAGTTTTCCGGGTTCAGGTGGGCCACCCCCACCGCAAGGAACATGAGGATGACGCCAACTTTGACCGCCACGATCAAATTGTTGAAGGCGGCCGACTCCTTGATGCCCAGCACCAGCAGGATGGTGATCACGCCCACGATCACCATCGCCGGCACGTTGAGAATGGCCCCGGTCCGGGTCCAGCCCTCGGTAAAGACCCGCCACAGATTCCAACCCGCATCCGCCGGTACGACGTGATTCCAGGGCGCCGCACACCATTGCGGCGGAATGTGGACGCCAAAGTCGGCAAGAAACGACACCATGTATTCCGACCAACCCGAAGCAACCGTGGAAGCCGCAAACAGGTACTCGAGGATCAGGTCCCAGCCGATGATCCAGGCCAGCAATTCCCCCATGGTGGCATAGCTGTAGGTGTACGCGGAGCCAGAGATGGGAATCATCGAGGCGAATTCCGCATAGCAGAGCCCGGCGAAGGCGCAGGCCAACCCCGCGAGCACAAAGGAAATCACGATGGCGGGGCCGGCGTAGTTGGCCGCTGCCTTGCCGGTCAAAACGAAAATCCCGGCTCCAATAATGGCGCCAATTCCCAGAAAAACCAGGTTCATCGGCCCCAGGGCCCGATGCAGACTTTGATCGGCCAGTGCCTCCGCCTGCAGGTCCTCCACTCGTTTCCGCCGCAATAAGCTCATGCGAAACTCGTTGGTCGTTGGCCCTGCTAAATGACCGGAACCAGGGTCGCAGTCAAGGAAATGCACTCCCCAGAACTCAATTTGCTCGCGTGCCCGAGGGCCCCGGGTTGGCGTCGGCCGAATCTGCCCTGCTCCGGTGAATGACCGGAGATCTGTTTTCCGAAACTGCCTGCGGGGTCGGCACCAGGCGTCCGCCCAACGCACGGAAAACGTGCAAACAGACCTCGCCTTCGATCGGTCTCTTCCGCGGCGCCCTCATCGGCGGAAGGGCCATCTGTCAAACGCCCATGGGTCGCCATTGCGGACCATCCGTGGCGTGGAGGGGCAACTTTGCCGGAGTCGAAAGCGGTGGCCGACGGGTTTGAGCGGCCGGCGTCCGACAGTTCAGAGGTCAACCGTTGTCGGCCTCGCGAACTTCGGAGAGCCCGGGGGGGTTCGCGGCGATCCGGAGCCCTCCGACCGACCGCCGCCCCGCTTCTGCCGCAGCAACCTTCGGTGCCGGCCCATCCGCGATCGGCGCAATCGTGCTTCGATCCTCCCGAACGTGTTCCCGGCCGGACACCTGCGCCGCACGGAGCCGGTGCATTGAACTCGCCCCGCCGGACCGCGCAAGCGCACACGCGGTCGCCAGGCGCGGGTCGCCGAAGTTCGGGCCCGGGGCTGGCACACGCTTCACCAACCGCTCAGGCTTCGAGTACCCCGGCGTTTCACTCCCGGCCCACCCCGGCATCGCCAAGGGCTGACGACGCGACACCTCCCCGGCGCCATGTGCGGGGGAGTTCGCGCCCCTGCACCGAGGGGCGCCGAGCCAACAGCCCGACGGACGAGAGGACCGTCCCCCACCGCGGCAGTCGGTGAAGGCGATCAAATGGCTTGCCAGGTAAAAACCCTGCAAACAGACACCGGTGACGCGGGCATGGGGACCGGTACGCGAACGCGAACCTTATCCATGCGGGCATCGGCAGGTGATGCGTCCCCGGTCCACGGAGCACCACGCCTCAGGGCCCTGGACCTGCCTGAGCACGACCGTTGGCGTGTGGCGGATCCGGCGGTGCGAGTCGAGCGCGAAAAGTCACCGTCCGGGGCACTACCCTCCGGACCCGGCTGCCTCCAAAACGAAAGGCCGGACGACTGCCGCAGTCGTCCGGCCCCGTTCAGATCATCCCCCGCCCCGTCACGGGACGCGGACTCGATAATACTTCGCCGGAGTGTTCGGGGATGGCACCAGGGTCACAGTTCCGGAGATGGGGCCTTCGTCCACCCACTGAACGGGCGGTGTCAGATCCGTCGTGGATTGCAAGGTCCCCGGCTGCGAGCTGGTGAGCACGAGCGTGCCGTTGGCGCCCACTTGGATTGTGAGGGAAGGCGGTTCTGCCGACGGCACCGCGCCCAACAGCTCGATTTCCGCAATCTGCACACTGTTGGCCCCCGCGTTATTCTTCACGTTGTAGAACTGGACCCGATAACTGGTGTAGGCCGTGGCGTTGGGGAAGATCACCTCCTGGTTGAAATGCCGCAGAGGATCGATCGTCTCCGTGGTCACAGTGTTCCGACCAGACGGAAGGGCCAGGGCATTCGAACTGATGAGGGTCCACGTCACTCCTCCGTCGTTGGAACCCTCCAGCACGATGTCGGCAGGATCCCGCGGTTCCTGGTCGTTCGCCGTGTAGATGCGGACCCCGCGCACGACCGTCGGTCCCACCGAAGGTTGCACCACGAAGCCCTGCGGCCCCACAAACGGCGCGGCCGTGTCGAATGCGTCAAAGTTCAGGTACTTTTGCACGAGGTTGTCAATGGCGTGGTCCACCGTCTCAGCCGCCGGCGAACTGCCGTCGAGGATGTAGATGAAGTCTCCGGGCTGCGTGACGTCCTGCATCCGCGAAACCACATTGACGGTGGCGACGTCGGTCAGGGCGAAGCCGGCGGCGTTGGTCGCCGTCAGTCGGTATTGACCCGACTGGGCACGCGTGATGGCAGTGATGACCAGGTTCGTGCTGTCGGCCCCGGAAACGTTTCCGCCATTGTCCACGTTGACCCACTGCGTGCTCCCGGGGGCCAGGTATTGCCAGCGCAGACTCACCGGCTCGGTCCCGCCGAGCAGCACACTGCCCAAGGTAAGATTGGAACCTTCATACAGGTTGATCGAGCCGGGCGAAAGCGGTGCCAGAATGGGCGAGAAGTCGCCCAGGGTCCCACTGACCGCCAGGACGACCATGCGTCCGGTCGTGGGATTCACCGCCCCCAGGAACCGCAGCACGATGTTGGTGACCGGACTAGTGGTGTTGTTGAGCGGGAACTGGGCCTCGTAGAGCCGCGGATTCGGCGTCGCAGTCCGGCCGGGGTCGTTGTTGATGGTCCGCGTGTTCAGGTTGACGCGTCCCAGGGTTGAGTAGGCGTAGGGCGCGTTGTTGAACCAGTCGCGCGAGGTGAAGGTGTTGGTCTCCGAGGTGCCGTCAGCGTACTGTACAACGACCTCGTTGGTGACGTTGTTGTTGGCCGTTGCGCTCAGGAACGAGAGGGCCGAGTAGGGTTGGGGATCGACCGGGATGAGATTCGCCTCGGGATGGGCGTAATCCACGAAGACCGCGTTGGGCCCGCTGTAGGTGGCCGGCATGCGGTAGTGATGATCCGGCTGGGCCAGGCTGGTGATCACCGAACCGGCCGGGGGCAAACCCGAGTTGGGGAACTGCGGGTAATAGCCCTGTTCGTACCAGGTGTTGCCGGTGTTGTTCGTGCCGCCGTCCATCGAGACGGTGGTGGCGTTGGTAAGGGCCATGGGAAACCGCGGTGCGCTGGCCTCGACCACCGCGTCGGCGTTGTACCCGGTCACGGCCACCGGCAGGAACATGTCCCCGCCCGGTCGCAAGCCTGCCAAAGCAAAGACGGCGGCACGTCCTCCGCCCATGTAGGTAAATTCCACCGCTGTGACCGGACTGGCCGTATTGGCCAGGACCAGGTCGTTCGTATAGAGCCGCGGGTTGCCGCTGTTGACGTTGTTCAATCCGAGCGTGCTGGGGTCGAAGCGGCCGTTCAACACATAGAAGGGATCCGGCTGGTTGAACCAATCCGGCGAACTGATCTGGAATTGCTCCGTGGTGTTGTCAGCGTGCCGCACCACCACGTCCAGCATGACGGGCCCGTTACCGGCACAATGGAGCAACGACAACGCCTGGAACGCCGTCGGCTCCACCAAGGTCATCGTGGCGGTGTCGTAGCCTTCATAAGGCCCCAGATAGAAGACATTGGCGTTGGTATAGCTGGCAGCAAAGGTAAAGGCGCGCCCGAGGTTGGTGACGGTGCTGCCCGCCGGGGGCAGGCCCGTGGTCGGGGCGTCCCGGTTGAAACCGATTTCATAGAAGGTGTTGCCCACGTTGTTGGTGCTTCCGCTGTCCATCACCACGGTGGTGTACCCAAACAGCGCACCGGTCAGCGGGGCACCGGCTTCGATGATCATGTCATGGGTAAATCCTTGCACGTCCAATGGCACGTAGGTCGCGCCGTCGGAGGAACCGCTCACGGCAAAGATGGCCGTCCGGCCGTTACCGCTGGAATATCGGAACTCGATCTCGCGCACGGGTGTCGTGGTATCCTGGAGGAAAATATCCGCGTAAAACAGCTTCGGGTTGTTTCCGTAAGTGGATCCCAATTGGCCGTTGTCCGTGTTGACGCGTCCGTTGGCCACCCAGGCAATTTCGGCCGGCGTATTGAACCAGTCGTAGACGTTCAGGGTCCCCGTTTGCTCTGCGCCGTTCTGATAACGAATCGTGTAGTCCAGTGTGGCCGTGCCCCCGCCGGCAGCGCTAATCACGCTCAACGAGCTGTAGGCAGCGGGGTTGGGGAAGGTTAACCGGCCACTGGGCAGCGCGGAATACACCAGCAACGCATTCGGAGCCGTATAATCTGCGGGCATGCGATAGGACCGGTTCGGGTCGCCGGGTGCCGTGAACACGGTCCCGGCCCTGGGCAAACCCGTCGTCGGCCGGGTCGGGTCGTAGCCCTGTTCATACCATGTCCAGGCGTTGTTGTTCGTGCCCCCGTCCATGGTGGCGGTCACGAAGGCGCCCACCGGCTTGGGTGCGGTCTTCTCCACCACCACATCCGCGTTGAAGCTTTCGGGCCGCAATTCGATGGGTTGAAAATCTGCCCTGACCAGGCAGGTCCCCAGCCATGTGCCCAGCAGGAAAACACGTGCTTTCATGGGTTCTTCGTTTGCGAGACGTTCCGGTTGAGGGTTCGACTGGTTTTGCGGTGTTTCATCCACACCTGCCCCGACAACGGCCCGAGCCGTTCCTGACCGCCGCTCTACCGGCGACCGGGAAAGAAACTGGTGTCGTTCCTTCGCTCCCCGCCAGCCGGGCGGTCTTGAACAACCCCGGGACCTTCCGCGTCGCTGGCCCCCCTGCTCGGGCGCCGTGTGGCACCCGGCCGAGGCAGTGCACAACAACGCATGGCCCTGTGGTAGCCGGATTGCTCCGTAGTGTCAACTATCGCCTTGGACACGCAGCACGTATTGGCCGATGGGTCTCTCCAGCGGACCCGCTCCGAACCGGAAGCGGCGAGCCGCGACCCTGTGTCAACGTGCATGCAGGATCCGCTCGGGAGCACCGCCGACCGGGTTACGCACCCCCGGTTCTCATGGATGCAACGAGGGAAAGTGACCCGGGGCCTCATGAGTGCCGCGAGAGGGGTTCACTTCCCGATGCCCTCTTCCTCCGTACTCCCCCTCGAAGCCCAATGCCTGATCGGAGAGACCTCAATCCCTTCTCGGGGCGCGCAAGGCAGACACGTGTTGGGTCATTGTCTTCACACCCGCCTTCGTCCTCCACCTGAACCTGGTTGTCCGGGTCCCGAACCAAGACGGGAACTGCAGAGGCATGGAGCCAGAGCTGATACCAGGAAGTCGCCACCGGCCTCAAGGCTCGGGATTATCGGGTGCGCGACCCCACCTCCGGCGCGATCGTCCGGGCGGCCTCGGGGGGCGACGTCCGCTCCGATGGACGCGGCATCACCAGTCCATTTCCCCACTTCGCCATGGCCTTTCCCCAAGCCTCCGCGGCCAGCTCGTTTTGCACATCGAAGACGCGTTCGGGCAGCGTTGCATCGGCCCAGAACTCCATCACCATCCCGCCGCAATGCGGGAGGTGAATGCGCCCCTGCTGCACGGGTGTGTCGGAAGGCGCCTCCGGAGGTTCCCAGGTCCGTACCGGTCCCGCCGGACCAAGCAATCGGACCCGGCAGTAGCCCAACTTCCTCAAGACAAAACCGAATTCCTCCCAGAGCGCTTCCGGAGACCGACAGCGCTCGGCCTCCAACTCGAACCAATTGCACAAGGCCAGGGCGTAGCGCGCGGCTTTGCGAACCTCCATGGTGCTGCCCAGGAGCCGCCCCACCGCAAACCATTCGCGTGCGAAGTTGAGCCGCGTGGCCGCCAGCAAAACCACCAACACCAGCACCCCCAGGAAGAGGGGTGTCGTTCGTTCCCCTGCCACGAAGACCCCGAAAGCCAGCATCAGGGCCACCAACGAGAATCCGTAAAGCACCAAGACCGTTTGCCGTTGGTTGAGCCCCTCCCCCAGGAGTTTGTGGTGGATGTGCTTGCGGTCGGGTCGGAACAGCGGCAGCCCTTTGAGGCCCCGGCGAAGGATGGCCAACGAGGTGTCAATGATCGGCAACGCCAGGGCAAAGAGCGGGGCCACCAGAGCCGCAGCCACCGTGCCCTTGTGGGACAGGCGCATGGCCAGCAAGCCGATTAAAAAGCCCAGAAAATACGCACCACCATCGCCGAGGTAGATCCGCGCCGGGGGAAAGTTGTAGCGCAAAAACGCGATCAATCCACCGGCCACGGCCGCGGCGACGGCTGTGGGGAACACCGCCTCGGTGAACAAGCCCACGTAGGCCAAGAGCGCCATCAGCATCAGAGAAAGACCTCCGGCCAACCCGTCCAACCCATCGATCAGGTTGATCAGGTTCGTGAACGCAACCAGCCACAACACCGTCAGCGGAATTCCCCAGAACCCGAGCGCCATGACCTCGCCGGTCACGGGGTGGCGCACCAGTTCGATCCGTCCGACCAGGTAACAGGCTGCCAGTGCAATCAGGATCTGGCCCACCAGCTTCTTGCGCGCCCCGAGGGGACGCAAATCGTCCCAGAATCCCAGGGCGAACATCGCCACGCTCAGCGCGAGAATCCCCCAGTTTTCGGCCACTCGATCCGGACGAACAGGCAGGAAAAGCTGGGCACCGATGCCGACAATCAGGAACACCGCGGCAAGCACCAGTCCCCCCGCACGGGGCACGGGCCGGACGTGGATCTGGTGGAACGAGGCGGCCCGCTGTTCCGCCAGCGGCTGGAACCATCGAATCACAAGGGGATACAAGGGCCACGCCAGCGCCACCCCCAGGCCGAGGCAGAGCAATGTCACCGTCGCGTTCAAGCTCTAGACTCCGATACCCATGGTCTGATCGGTCATCTCATCGAAGGGCTCCAACCTCCTTCGCTGTTGCGCGTACTTGCGATGACATCTAGCGGGCGCACCTGCCCGAGTCAATCGCTCAGGAGCCAGGGTCTTGCAGCGGGTGCATCCAGGCCTTTGGACGCTCCCGAGGACTTGACGGAATCTCGGGCGTCTTTGCAGCGGAATCCCATGGGAAAACGACATCTGCTCGGAATTCTTGAATCCGGGCCTCAAGAATCGAAAAGCGGGCCCTCTGTCCACGGGTTGCACGGGCCCATCTCCGTCCCGAAGGCGCACCCGGCCGTCAGCCCGGGGCAACGCCCCTTGGAACGCCGTCCCGCCGACCTGCCGCGCCATGAAACGGGGTGACCCAATGGCCCCATCGCGAGAGCCGGAAGTGTCCCACCGCATCCCGCCCCTTCCGGGCCGGTGCATCGCGCAAACCCCGGGGCTTGACACGGCCCGGTGAATTCACGCCCGACGAGGCGGCCATAAAGCGCCCCGGCGACACAACCATTCACGCGGCAGCGACGCAGTCCGGTTGTCCGCGGCGGCCCGGGGCTGGTCGCTCCGCGCCATGCTGGAAGAACCCCCACAGCGCGTTGAGCGCGCGCAGTGCTCCCGGCCCTTCATGGGTCTGATGGGAAGGATTTTGAGCGTCCCACCGGCCATCAATGGCGGCGAGCGCTTGATCCGGCGTTGCCGTGGATGGCCGGGCGCCTTGAAGCACCGCGCGACGCTCAAGGGGGACAGAACCGGGCATGGCCGCGGAAATGCATCAGCCGCCCCGGGCGGGGTTTTCCACGGCTGCCACGACGGGAAGACCCGGCTTCTTCCATACCACCTCGCCCGTGCGCAGACGGTGTGTGCAATCGCGCATGGAAGCGCGGACTCAAGGCCCGGTCCCGGGCTTCGGGCGGTTGGCTGTCGCAAGCCCTGCGGTACGAGTCGAACCGCTTCAATCGTCCACGCAAACTGGCTTCGAGCCTGTTCATGAGGCCACCCGGCGCTGGCAAAAGGTCACGGTGCCGTGTGGAAGGCCCACTTCCCGGAGAGGTTGCCGCGCGTTCGTCCCCGCACCGGTACGGCCCCCGGTGAACGCGGGCATGGGCAGAAACGTCGCACCTTTGGAACCGGGCGCTCTAGTAGTTGAACATCCGCCGTCCCGTCGCGTAAAGGGTGTAACCGGTTCGCTCCAGGTACCACGCAAAATCGAGGCGGCCGGCCGCATCGAAGGGAATGGCCACGTAACTGTACCGGACGGTGTAGCGGGAGGTGCGGCTCAGCCAACGTTTGATTTCGGAGTGTCCGTCCGCAAAGCCGAACCCACAGGCCCCGTTGTGATAACTGGCGGGTTGGTCCTGCCAGTTGGCGGCGGCCGGGTTGTTGATGAAGTAGCCGTCGTTGATCGAGTCGGCATGTTCATCGATGAACAGCCACGTCTTGGCCGGGACCGGAACTTCCGACATCTTGAGGTACTGCCGATAATTCTGGTCCCCCCAGTGTCGGCCCCCGATGGTCGGATCCGTGCTCGGACTGACGGCCGTGCTGAAGCGCCCGAACAGGGCGTTCATGGAATAGCTGCGCACCCGGTAAGGGAACCCCGCTGCACGCTGGATGGGACTGAGGTAATTGTCGCCCGGACAGCGGTACGCTCCCAACGCGGCGGCGGTGTATCGCCCCAATACCCCGCTGGCAATCCATTGCAGGTTGGTGTTGCTGCGGTCGGCGACACTGCCGCTGGCGCCCCAGGTCATGACGTTGTTGACCCAGTTGTCCAGACGACCGTTGTTGATGGCGTCGATGGTTTCCGCCACTCCGTAATTGTTCGGCACGCGATCGTTGTGGTCGCCGATGTAGAGGAGGGTCGAGGTCGTCAGGGTCTTGGTGTTGTTGAGACAGGCGATGCCAAGGGCCTTGCCCTTGGCTCGACTCAGCGCGGGAAGGAGCATGCCCGCCAGGATGGCGATGATCGCAATGACCACCAGCAGCTCGATGAGGGTGAAGGCTCCCGTGGCAGCGGGACGGACGCGCCCGGGCGTGTTCTGCAATGCGTTCATAGGCCGAGGACCATACCGGCTCGCCCAAAGTGGGGTCCCCGATGCGGGGCCTTCCGACTTTAGACAACCTTGCGAGCATCATTACGCCGCTTGCCGGCCCATGGCAACCTTGGGCTGACCGACAGCTTTCCAGTCCGGTTGCGCGCCACTCAAGACCCGCCCGGCAGCTCGAGCCCCTTCCAAACGCGGCCTGGACCTCGGTTCGTTCAGCCAGAAGCGCGCACTGTGCCATCTTCCGCAGCCGCATCCCGAGGGCAAACCTCAACCCAAGCCCAAGAGGTCCCGGCGGCGAACGAACCAAACCGGCAGGCGTCAGGGTCCACCCGTCCTGGTTCACCGAACCTGCCCCACCATCCGGAAGACCTGGTAGGATTCAAAAACCAACTTGCCGCGCCCATGGTCTGCGGGAAAGAAAAACGGACCAGGGCGGAGCCAAGCGACCGGAACAACCGACTCCCCACACCGGACAGCACGGGGTTGTGCGCACAACAGGCCAGCACCCCTGTCCTTCCTGCTTCTCCCAAGTTCGCAAACGTCTTTTCGATCAACGCCAGACTGGAGCAGGCGAACGCCGGAGACGCGACCAACCCTGAAGCCCCCTTGCGATTCCACCAGCAGTCCGGGGGACAGCGCGAAGGGCTGCAGTGCCCGGTCCCAAGGTCGTTTCCGCTGAGGGTGCAAACAGGACTGACCTCCTGCGGGTTCACAGGCATCCAGGTCTCTGCACAAAGCCAACGGCACAGCCAAAACTCGGTGAGCACGATCATGCCGGGTTGGCGATGAACCACCCCGTGCAGGGCAACTCCGCCCTGCACACATCGATCTTTTCCGCCGACCACGCCATGCCCTGGGCAAGCACAGAGGCAGGTGTCGTTTCCTCCTGGCTTCACTGGTTCGGGCCGGCCGACCGGCCGAATTCGAGGTCCGAAGCCTCGCCGAACCCGTCTCATCCAACCGGAAAACCTTGGCGCCCTGATCACCGCGTGTGGCGACAAGCCCAGTCTTCGTCACCAACCCGCCCCCCCACCGTAGAAGTCCACCTGGCTTTCAGCGACCCGCATCGCGAGGGTCTGGTTCGTGGGAGGAATCGCCCCTGCTGCGCGGCGGCATAAACCCGGCGCGGGGAAGGAACCGAGCCGTTGGCACAGGATAAAAAAATACCCCGCCTTTGCCGTGGGCAACTATTCCTTTGAACATGTCGTGCAACATGTGGGACGGGCCGGGCTGCTTTCGACTTCCTTCGCTCCGGAAGGCCTGTCGGCCACAGCCTGCGCGGCTTGTGTCCCAGGAACGTTTAGTACGGTTCAAGGACCTTGTTGCGGATCACGCGCAAGGCAGGGTAAATCCGTTTGCTTTTCCCTCCACTGCTGTGCCAAAGAGCAGGTGACATCGGCATCACCGCCAACCACCCCATAAATCGGCCGGCCGGGGTCAAAACTCAAGTGAAAAAAAAACTCGTGCGGAGCGCGGGAGCACTGCCACCCGTGAGGTGCCGTGGCACCTGGCAGCAGTTTTTAGACGACGGCAAGGGCCGCGTTCTCTCACGTCGGAGGCCTGGATCGTCCGGGAGGCTTGAAACGTTTGCAGCCTTCGCGCTCGAGGGGGCCCGGCTGTCCGCCAGTCAATTCGCGTACCCCTTGCCCCGCATGGCACGAAATACCCCACCAGACGTTGGCTGGCCGATGGAAGAGCCCGGAGCTGTTTTTCCGAGCCGGCACTTGTGCGGTCTTTCCGGGGAAAGTGAGCGGAGCGGGAAGCGATGCGCGGCCGGGCCGTTCGCCGTCTCGCCGGACCCCGCGAATAATCCGCGCCCAAGCGGCCTCCGACTCGGCATCCGTGCCGTCGCCGGAGACTGTCCTGCCCGGTCTGCGGGGCAGTGCCTGAAGGGGCTCGCTCGTCAACCGTCTTGTCCTTCGGGACGACCCGGATTCATGGAGCAAGGTCGGTCCGCCGCCAGAGTTTTGCGCTTCGGGTCGGAGTGAGGGAGCGGTGCGACCCCGGAGAAGAACCTCGCGGCGGCCCGGACCTGTCCCACGGCCGGGACCTGTCACGACCCGGCCCCGACGCAAACGGCTCACTCCCACTCGATGGTGCCGGGCGGCTTGCTCGTGATGTCGAAGACCACGCGGTTGACCCCCCGCACTTCGTTGGTGATGCGGGTGGAGATGCGTTCGAGTAATGCGTACGGCAGCTTGACCCAGTCGGCCGTCATGCCGTCCTGCGACTCGACCACGCGCACCGCGACGGTCCAGTCATATGTGCGTTCATCTCCCTGGACACCCACGCTGCGGACGGGAAGCAACACGGCAAAGGCCTGCCAGGTCTTGTAGTACCAGCCGCCTCGTTTCATTTCTTCGACCACAATCGCATCCGCCTGGCGCAGAATGGCCAGCTTCTCGGGCGTGACCTCGCCCAGGCATCGGACGGCCAGACCCGGACCCGGAAAGGGCTGGCGCCAGAGGATCTCGCGGGGCAGGCCCAGGGCCCGGCCCAACTTGCGGACCTCGTCCTTGAAGAGACAACGCAGCGGCTCGATCAGCTCGAACCGCATCCTCCGGGGCAGACCACCCACGTTGTGATGGCTTTTGATCAAAGAAGCGGGGTTGCCGCCAATGGGCACGGATTCGATCACGTCGGGGTACAGAGTGCCCTGGGCAAGGAAACGGGCCGGCCCGGCCCGCCGCGTCGCCGCCTCGAACACCTCGATGAACGTGCGTCCAATGATCTTGCGTTTCCGCTCCGGATCCGTCACCCCACGAAGCCGTCGCAAAAACAGCTCGGAAGCGTCCTCGTACTGGAGGCGAATCTGGAAATGACGGCCAAAGACCTCCTGGACGACCTCCGGCTCGCGGGCGCGCAACAGGCCGTTGTTGACGAAGATGCACGTGAGCTGGTCCCCCACGGCGCGATGCAACAGCGCCGCTGCCACGCTGGAATCCACTCCCCCGCTCAAACCCAGCAAAACCCGTTCCTGGCCGACGCGAGCCCGGATCTCCTCCACGGCCTGTTCGAGGTAATTGCGCATGGTCCATTGCCGGCCGCAGCCGCAAACCTTGTGGACAAAATTGGCCAGGAGCTCGCGTCCGCGCGGGGTGTGCACCACCTCGGGGTGAAATTGCAGGCCAAAAAACCGTTTGTGCGGATGTTCGATGGCGGCGTAGGGCGAGTTCTCGCTCGTCGCGACCACGACAAAGCCCCGCGGCAGACGGGTGAGTCGGTCCCCGTGCGAATTCCAAACCTGCAGGCGTCGGGGCAAACCGGCGAACAAGGCACATCCGGGCCGTTTGACGTGGAGCGTGCCCTTGCCGTATTCCCGCTGTTGGCCGGGCTCGACGCGTCCTCCGAGAAAATGCGCCAGCAGTTGGACACCGTAGCAGATCCCCAAAATCGGGATGCCCAACTCAAAGATGCCCGGGTCGGGCAACGGCGCGTCGGCGTCGTACACGCTGGCCGGACCACCCGAGAGAATGATCCCCTTGGGTCGGAGCTCCGCCAAACGGGTTGCAGGCGTGTCGAATCGCAGGATCTGCGAGTACACCTGACATTCGCGGACGCGGCGCGCGATCACCTGCGTGTACTGGGAGCCGAAGTCAAGGATGACAATCTGTTCCTGTCCGGGGGAGGAAGCCGCGGGGGCCACGGGAGAGGGCGCATTCTGAGACTTCACGGCCAGGGGGACGGATTGGCGGCGAACCGAACTGGACACCGTGGGACGCACAGGAACCGACCGACCGTCACGGCTGACCTACCGACATCACGGGCGGCGCACGTCGCGCCAGCTGGGTGTCACGCAACGCCACCTCGGCCTGACGCCGGAACCACTCGTTGAACAGATCATTCTGACGCAAACGCCGCAAATAGGCCATAAATCCGGGCAACTCCTGATTCATCTTGGCCTCGTCCAAGGGCAGTTGGGACTGTACATAGATCAGCATCGCGCCGTCCCGGGTCGGCACCACGGGGCTAACCCCGCCGACCGGAGTGGAAAGGGCCACCTGTTTGAACTGGGCCAGGGGCAGGTCCTGTTCGACCTGGGGCAGCGCCCGTGTGCTCCAGGAAACCGGCGGCAGCAGCACCGGGTGGAGGTTGGACGCCGTGCAAACCTCGGCAAAGCCCTTGCCCTGTGCGATGGCATTCGTCAGGGCGGTGCGAAACGCCTCGGCGGCCTGCCGGGCCAGTTGCACGGCCTGTTCATAACGGTAGTCGCCCAACACCCGCCCCAAAATGTCCTCCAGCGCGGGGATCTCGCTGGGCAACCGTCTCTCAAAGCCCAGCACATACACGGCGTCGGGCCCAATGACAGGAGCCGAGAAAGGATTGTCCGCCGAAAGCCGGAACGCCACCCGCGCAAACTCCGGACCCCCGTCGATGCCTGCAGGGCCCTCCTCCAATCCGAACGGCTCCAGGGTGCGAACCTCCAGCTTTCGTTCGGCGGCAAGCGTTTTGAGGTTCTCCGGCCGGACCGGTTCCAGATTGAAGAGGGCCGTGGCGAAATCGTTGGCAACGCGCCGCGCCTTGCGCAGGGCCTCGACGCGAATCAGCTCCTGTCGGATGTTCTTGCGCGCTTCGTCCTGGGTGGCGCCGAAGCGGACGTAATTGGTCCCCAGCCGATCCAGGTTCGCCTGGACCAGCTCGTCCAGGTTGGTCCGGACCAACTCCGCTTCGGCCTCCGCGAGGTAGTTCGAGACCGGAAAGGCCACGTAGCTGACCTGCACCCGTTCCGGGATGCGGTACCGGGCCATCTGATTGGAATAAAACTGGGCCACCGCCTGGGTGGTCACCATGACCTGCGGCAGGTAATTGACGGCAAGAAACGTCACAACCTGGGCGGACACCTCCTGGTGCTCGCGCCGATAGAGGTTTCGGGCCTCCTCCGGGGTGATCAATTGGCCCGGGAAGGTCACCAGATTGACCAGGGCCTGGAGGGCGGTTTCGTGACGGACAAAGCGTTCGAAATCCTCCACCGTGATGCCCCGAGGAGCAAGTCGCTGCTGAACGAGCGCCGACAACGGGATGGCCTGATTGCCACCGCCAAATGCCTCGAGGATCTCCCGGGCAAGCCGGGCGCTTACCGACGGACTCACCTCCAGTTTCAGGTCGCGCACGAACTGCAGCAGCAGCAGCCGCGCGTAGGTCTCCCGCTGCACGTCAAAGCCCGAGTCGCGCCCCCCCTCGTCGGGCCACTGCCCCGTGCGCACCAGGTAGTGGAGCAGCACCTCCTTTTGCGCCGCACGGAACTTGTCGAGCGTAATCTTTTCGCCGCGGATTCGCCCCAGATCACCCACCGTGGGCTGGTCGCCGAACTGCGTGGTGGGGTTGAAATAAATCACAAACGCCACCACGGTCACCGCGATGATGATGACCCACAGCCACGTCTGATGCTTCCGAATCGTGCCAAACATAAGGTTGCCAGGTCCCTTGACCGGAGCCCGAACCCTACCCGCCGGGGCCGGGAGGGGTCAAACCAAAACAAGCCCCGCAAGCGCAGGGGGCGCAGTACAAGTTATTGGACATCGATAAAGCGCGAGGGGTCTGGGGGCGCCGACATTGGACAACTGAGCGAAAACGGCATCTCCGGGGATCATTGAAACCGGAGCTCAAAAACGGTACGCCCTCGGCTGTCCGCGGACCGCACGGGCCCGTGCGCGCCAAAGGCGCATCAATTCCGTAGCCCGGGGCCAAGCCCCGGGAATCCGATCCCCCAAACCCAGCGCGCCCTGAAAGGGTGCAACCCGAGGTTCACCATCGCGACGGCCGGGTCTGTCCAGACCGAATTCCATCCCTTCAGGGCAGATTGCGCGGGGAAGACCCGGCGGCTCAGGGCGTTACCTATGGCTGGTGAGCTCTCGCGCCGAAGGCGTAGCCATCAGGTGCGCTGGAGGCGCAACCACTCACCTGCTCGGGAGGCAATCCGGTTGCCCAGGCGCCACCTTGGGCGGGTGACTCCGCGCCCCGCCAAGGGGAAATCCACGGCCCACGGAAGGAGCGAAGAACTTCCAACCCTGGATGGGTTCGGGCGGGAGTGTTGTTACGGAGGTGCTCAGGAAGAGTCCCGGGTGCATGGTTCGCGTCGGCAGAGCCCCCGGTTTGGCAGATCCGCTGTACGGCGAGTTCTCAGTCCTGACCCCCCGAAGGTTCAGCGCGATTCCGCGTGTCCTCGGCAGGAGAAGGCCGAGAGAAACCACCGTCTCCTCGGGATTCACCATTCCGAGCCTTCAAAGCTGAAATGCGCCCGCGGCGACGCTTGAGTACAGCCTGAACCGCCGGTCTCGATTCGCAATCTCATGCCCGCCCAACGCAAAAACACTTCCTTCAATCCCTGCAGACCCGGTGCCGACGTCCCAAGGTCCTGACGGTCCTGGTGTGCACATGAGTTGGTCCGGGCTCGACCGTGCCAGCCGACCGCTCCGGGCTCCGCAAACACCTCGCGGCCTACCCCACTTCGGTTCTCGAAGCCGCTGCCGCCTCGGCTGCGTCGGGGAACACCGAGTAGAAAAACAGCCGATTGCCCCCAAACCGCAACGTTCCCTGCCCGACCAGGCACCTTCGCGAACGCGGAACCTTGTCCTCGCAATCGCCAACGCCCGCGGACCCAAGATCGTTCCCCCGCGGGCCGAATCTCCGCCCGAGTCGCCCACTTGGAAAACCATCCATCCTCCGAACAAAACCTCTCGGGAAAACGCCCTCTGTTCACCAGCACGCCACCATATGCCAGGGCAGCCCTGACGCTTGTTCCGCCCGGGCAACCGCCGGAGTCTCCCGACACGGTCAAACGCTTACAAGCCCCTCGAGCCCTGGTGGGTAGCCGGCACTCCAGCGGCTGACGTGCAATCGGGCCGGGCTCGCCGCCTTTCCAGCCAACTTCGGTGCCACAAGCCACCGCCGCAAACCGCGATCGTCACGGGAGTGAGCGCAGCCACCAGCCCGTCCCGCACAAAGGCCGGGATCGGCAGCAAATGCAGGCCATAACTGCATCCACAGGGCCCGTCGTACCGAACCCAGACCAGCAAAAACTGGTAAAAAAGCGACACACACGCGAACCACAGGAGCGCACCCGCCCGGATCCCCAGCGGTGGCCCCTTCAGGCACGCAAGCACGCCCACCCAGATCTCCGTCACGGCCGCCAGGAACAAGACCCCGCGGTTTGACCAAAAACCAAAGATGGGATTCGGCGCCGACAGCATCGTCCCGTACACCAGATCGACCCGCGACAGGGCCATCAACTTCAGGAAGCCCACGGTCAAAAAGCAAATCCCGAGGCTCCGCACCACGAGCCCGAACCATGCCTGAATCTTCATGTGCCGTTCCAGCTTCATGGACCTCTTTTGCCCTGGGCGTGCACGGCTTTTCCCGGGTTCCTAGGCGATGGGTCACCCTGGCCCACCTTTCCCGGTCCGGCGTGGCTGCCACTGCTGATACGCACACGCGCTTCGCATCGTTTCCTCACCGCGGCAGCCGCGCCCTGGCAAATCCAATCGCACCCATCCGGGATGTGCCACACACGGGAGCCGACCCTGTGATCCCGCCCGCAAACGCATCCATCAGTCGAGCCATCCCTGCTGCTTCCAACGCTGTCCATCACCGGTGCAAAGGATCCTGGCATTTCAAGCCCCGCCGGCCCGATCCTGCCCGCCAGGATCTTTCACACCCTCGAGCAGGGTCTCCACCAAGTCTTCCCGTCGCCGCATCGCGTCCAATTCGCTCGTTCGCGCATCGTTCGCCCTCCACGCCCCGCCCGATCCATGCAGAAAACCGGGCAAGACACCGTCCACCATCGCCCTTCACGTTCCCGGCTCCGGTCGCATCCACGACCGGACCAGCTCCCTCAGCCAGGTCCGCACCCCGCGAAACAACAACGGGCTCACCAGTGCCACCCCGAAGATCACCGCCGCAACCTCCCGCGGCAGCTTCCGCACCGCCGCATTCCGTTGCGCCCACGTCGCCTGACGCGCCTGCAACTCCAGCAAATACGGATCCCGCTCGTCCGTCCGCCAGGCCCAGTTCTTCATCTTGTATCCGACAAACGCCACCCGCCGCGCCGGATCGGCCAGGCGGTAATCACTGACTTGAACTTCCTTCGTGTACCCCGGCCAACGCGGCAAGTAGTCCATTTCCGCGATCGGCTCGGCCCACTCGATCTCGCCCCGGTAACTCATCGCCTCGAGCGGCTCGCCCGAAGGCCCGGACCGTAACAAGTCGAACGTCCGCAGTCGCCAGACCGCCGGCACTTCCCACGGACCACACCGCACCGTCCGCAGCACCTCGTACACCGCGTGCCCTTTCTCCCCATCGAGCCAATGCCGGGCCCGCCTGACCAGATGGTCCCGAAGCGCTGCGGAGCCTGCGGCCGTCGGGGCGCCCTCCACGGCTCCCCTCTCGACCATCCACCAGACCCGCTCCGGATCGGGAAGGAACGCCGTTCGCCGGGCATGGCCCTGGCCATCCTGCAATGACTCAGCTTGAGCTCGATACAGATGCGCAAAAGGGAGCGGAACCCACCACGGAGCCGGAATGGGAGGCCAGCTCCCCCCCAAAACCCACGTTCCTCCAACACCCTCCCTGAGCAATAAGCCAGCCAGATCACGGTTTCCGACCGAATGCCCGACTCGGGCCAGCATCCGTGACGGACCGACCCCGTGGCCAACCCCGTTCGAAGACGGGGCAAACCGCACCGGCCCGAGCCACAACGAGAACACATTCCAGCCATCGCCGCCATGAATGCTGATCCGCTGCTGTTTGGTGTAAAACGCCCTGAGGTTCCAGCAAGCCCCCTTTGACACCCCCTCGAATCCAACCACACTGTCGAACACACGGGCGGGGGGTGGTGGCAACGAGTTTCGCACCCGGCCCATGACTCGGATGCCGGGGTCGTCGTCCGCAATCGCACCCCACCCTGCTGTCACCGGCCACAACCAGAGCGACGCCACGGCACACATCACGGCCTGTCCACCGTTCCCCCGGGGGAAGAGGCTCGGCCTGAAGGCCGGCCACTTCCCCCGCCGAGGAATGCGGCGTGCGCCGATAAGGAGTGAGACCAACCGCCACGAATCCGCCGCAGGCCGGTCCACCCTCCGGTTCAGAACCCACGCGGGATTTGGCCGGCAGCAGGAAACAAATACAATGCGGGTGCCCAGCCGCACCGCCCTGGCGCACGGAAAGTGCACATCGCTCCCGACGATTCATGGCGATTCGCTCCAAGCTTTGCCACAGCCAAAATAAAGAATAAGAAAAGGTCAACTCAGAAATGCGGATGCCTTCACAGCCGGGACTTTTCCCGACGGCTTCGGAGTTTGCGCCGGTCTGCGTCACGAGCAGCGACGCATCGTGGCTGTCGTCCCTTCCCGGCCGAAGGAGGACCCAGCAGCACCGTTGGATCTTACCCGGGGCAAGCCGTCTGGAGGCCGGAGGGACTCGACCGGCGGCGTTGCAGGCGCGGGAGGCTGTTGACCAGCGTTGTTGGCATTCTCAGAAACACCGCGGCGCCGGATCTTTGGCTGAAATCGCAGGACTCCCAAGAGCAGGTTTGATGGCCACGGATCCCACGCCGGTGGCCACTCAGTTGGCGCGACGCGGGCCCGGACCGGAAACCCACCGCGGCCGGCAAAAGCGATTGGCAATGACCCCGGGGAATGATTTTTTTGACGCATGAACGTAACGATGGCAGGCAGGACCCGGTCGTTTCGAAGTGTGACGTTCGACGCCGCTGCGAATGCCGTCTGTTTGATCGATCAGCGCCAGTTGCCCCACCGGTTTCGCATCCTCCGCTGCAAGTCCCACGAGGAAACCGCGCAGGCCATCCGAGAAATGGTCGTGCGCGGGGCTCCGGCGATTGCCGCCACCGCCGCTTATGGTCTGGCGCAGGGGGTCCGGACGTTTGCCGGGGACGACCGTCGGCGGTTTGACCAACACGTGCGTCAGGTGCACCGCACCTTGTTGGAGGCGCGCCCCACCGCGGTGGATCCGGCCCATGCGATGGCGGAGGTCCTGGCCGCCATGCGCGCGGGACGCACGGTTTCGGAGAAGCAGGCTCTGGCGTTGGCGGCGGCAGAGGAATTCGCCCACCGGAGCGCCGGGGAATGTCGCGCGCTGGGCGAGCAAGGGGTGTCGCTGATCCGTGACGGGGCCCGGATCCTGACCCATTGCAATGCCGGGTGGCTGGCATGCGTGGATTATGGCACGGCCACGGCGCCGCTCTACCTGGCCCATGCGCGGGGCATTCGATTTCATGTGTACTGTGCGGAGACCCGTCCGAGGTCCCAGGGAGCAGCACTCACCGCGTGGGAGCTGGCGCAACAGGGCATCGCTCACACGGTGATCGCGGACACGGCGGTCGGGCTGCTCATGCGCTCCGGCCGTGTGGACATGGTACTGGTGGGGAGCGACCGCGTGGTGGCCCGTACCGGAGATGTCACGAACAAGATCGGAACATACAACCTTGCCGTGTTGGCCAAACATCACGGGATCCCGTTTTACGTGGCGGTGCCGTTGTCCACGCTCGACTGGTCGCTCGGGTCGGCCGAGCAGGTTCCGATCGAAGAGCGCGCTCCTGCGGAAGTGCTGGGCGCCTGGGGTGTTCCGGACTCCCCGGATCCGGGCCGGAGCTCTCGTCGGCCCGGCTCGCGGGCCTCGCGCATTTATGTACGCGTGGCCAACCCGGGCAGTCCGGCCTGGAATCCGGCCTTCGACGTGACACCCGCGGAGTTGGTAACGGGGATTCTTACTCCCCGGGGGCTCTTCAGGCCACAGGAGCTGTGGGCTCGGCGAGAGTGGCTGCGAACAGATCCGGCAGATCTCAGGCAAGCCGACACCGGCCGATGACGCCCCGGCGACGCAGGACGTTCCCTGGATTTTCGGGGGCCGGGCCCGGGTTTGCCAACGCACCGTTCCCGGTGAACCAACCAACTCATAAAAGTGTGAAGAGCCGCGAGGCAGGCCGCATCGCACGGACTGCGCGCAGCACCCTGCCGCATCGTGGCCCGCGGATCCGATCGACCGCCCGGGAAAAGCCGCGCCACGCGCGTGCGCCGGCGATCACAAGCGCCTGCCCTGTCCGTTCATTCCGCCCGCACATTTCTTGACCGCGCCGGATTCGCCGGCGCTCCCGGAGCCAACCCCTCCGTGAAACAGGCTACAGAATCGCGCTCGCGTCTCGGCGCGGCCCGCATGCAAGGGGGTCAGACAGGATTGCTCGCGGAGGCGCGCAGCCGGAGCGGCCGGACAACCCCGCCACAATTCAGGTTTTTGCCCGCGCAAAGTCGCGAAAAATGTCGGGTATCCTCGGCACGGGAAAGCCGAAGGAAAACGGTCGTGCCTCGGCCCCTTGAATCCGGGGCTCAATCCTGGAAAGACACCCGCCGGTACCCACGAATTGCACCATCCCATCCACGCGCCGAAAGCGCATTCGATCCGTCAGCCCGGCGCAGCGCCCGGGAACTCGGGCTCCCCCACCCACCGCGCCCTGAAGAGGCGCCACTCGAGGATGCCCATCGCAAGGGCCGAGCGTGCCCACACCGAGTTCCGCCCCTTCAGGGCGGTGTAAACTGCGGAATCCCGATTACCCAGGGCGTCACCCCGGGCTGAGGGATTCCGGCACCGATGGGGCGAACGTGCAACGCGCCGAAGGTGCAAAACATGATCCGGGTCTTGCTACGTTCAGGTGGAACCGGTTTGGATGACGTTGGATTCGAGAATACCCACTGCCAGGGCTGGGACAGGCAAGGCCCCCGCCGTCCGGCGGCTCTCGACCGTGGCCAACCTCGTGATGCCCCACTCCCTGATCACGCGAGCGAATCCACGCCCCGAAGGCGCACCCACTCCATAGCCCGGGGCGAGGCCCCGGGGACTGCGTCCCAAGACCTCGCCGCGCCCTGAAGAGGCGCCACTCGAGGATGCGCATCGCGAGGGCCGGGCCTGCCAAACCGCGCTCCGTCCCTTCAGGCCGAAAGGAATTCGTGCAAGCCCAGTTGCCGGGGCGTCGGCTTGGGCTGGCGAGCTCTCGCCCCTGTGCACAGCCACAAAACGCGTCGGAGGCGCAAATATTCACCCGCTAGCAGGGTAATCCGGTGGCCCAGGGCGCTCCGTTGAGCGGGTGCCTCCGCGCCCCGTTGGAGGAGAGCCACGACGCGCCGATTCGTCGGTCCAGGGCAGATCCCGGGCAAACCCCACGCGCCAAAAGCGCATACAGTGGGCATAGGAATTCCGCTTGGGCCGCGCACGCCCCGCCGGCATACTGGGTGTTCCCGGCTGTTTTGCACCAGCCGGGCGGTGGATGGGACTGTAGCAGCACAACATCCCTGCCCTTCATGCGCTTTTTGATGTTGAATTGGCGGGATCCGGAGAACCCCGAAGCCGGTGGGGCCGAGCGGGTGTCGCTGGCCTTTATGCGCGCCCTTCGGGAGCGGGGGCACGAAGTTTTCTGGTTTTCCAATGCCTTCCCCGGGGCCGCCCCCCGGTATGAGCGCGACGGGATTCAATTCCTGCGCGGCGGGGGCAAGGGAACCTCCATTTGGGCGGCCTGGCGCTGGTATCGGCGCCAACCCGGGTTCGATTTGGTGATCGACCAACATCACGGAATCCCCTGGTATGCGCCCTGGTGGAGCGGCACGCGGTGCATCGCCTACATCCACGAGGTGCTGGGCCCCATCTGGCAGGTCTTTTATCCGGGGCTGCTGGGTCGGATCGGTCAGTGGCAGGAACGCTGGACGCATTGGCTGTACCGGAACGTTCCCTTTTGGGTGCCCTCGGATTCGACGCGCCGGGCTCTGCTGGCTCACGGAGTGCGGCAGGTGGTCGTCTGGCCCAACGGGTGCGACACGGTGCCGCTGGCCACCCTCGATCCCAAACCCTTGACGCCGCCCATTCGCCTGGTGGTGGTCTCCCGGCTGGCCCCGAACAAACGCGTGGACCACGCGGTCCGCGCCTTGCAGCTGCTGGTGCAAGCCGGCGTGCCGGCCGAGCTCACGGTGGTGGGCGGAGGCGCCGAGGAAATGCGCTTGAAACAGCTGGTGCAGGACCTGGGGCTGTCCCCGCGGGTCCGCTTCACCGGTCCGTTGCCCGAATCCGCCAAGAACGAGGAACTGCGTCGCGCACATTTTTTGCTGCACGCCTCGGTGCGCGAAGGTTGGGGACTGAACGTGATCGAGGCCAATGCGATGGGCACCCCGGCGGTCGTGTATCCGGTGGCCGGCCTGGTGGATTCCACAGTGCACGGCCAGACCGGATGGATCGTCTCCCGCGAAACGCCGGAGGCGTTGGCTGAGATGGTGCGGTCGCTCCTGCACCAGCCGGATTGGTACGCGGCGTGCCGGGAGCGGGCGTGGCGTCGCGCGCACGAGTTCCAGTGGTCTGTGGTACTGCCGAAAGTCTGTGACTGGTTGGAAGCCCAGGCACGGCCGGCGGCAGCCGTCGTCAACCGAATCCACGAAACGAAGCAGCCTGCGGGCGGTTAGGTCCCGACAGCGATCCGGGCCAACCCCCTCGGCGGGCTTGGCATGACCCGTGCCTTTGCAGGACGCACGACGCCCCCGTTTGTCCATCGCCCGGTTCCAGGGAGAGGGGCCCGAGGATCCCGATGTTCGAACATTTGGTCTCGCAGCTGCGCCGCGGCACGCAATTTCCTCAAGCCGAGCCCGACTCCGCCGATACCTGACATGGAGTGACCGAAACACCGGACGGGGCAAGTTTCTCGCGTCTGCAAGCGCGGTTTTGTCCCCTTGGCCGCAATTCGTTGCACGGCGGACCATTCCGGAACATGACGTCGCCGACAGAGACAAGAGGCATGGTGGAAGGGCGAGGGAGCATTTTGGTGGTGGACGACGACCCCGGCCTCCGGACGGTGATCCGTCGGATCCTGACCCGGGCCGGCTGGCAGGTAAGCGACGCAGGAGACGCCGAGGCGGGATTGCGCCTGGCGGTCGAACAGTCGCCCGACCTGATCTTGTGCGATGTGCAGATGCCCGGGCAGGACGGCTTTGCTTTTCTGTCGGAATTGCGGCAGCACCCGACCGCGGCCCATGTCCCGGTGATTCTGATGACGGGCGATGAATCGCTGGCGGGACTGAACGGCCAGCGCCAGGCCATGGATCTGGGCGCGGACGATTTCCTGACCAAACCATTCAGCGCCGAGCGTTTGGTCCAGGCCGTGCGCACCCGCCTGGCCCGGCAACAGGGCCAACGCCGTTGCTTCGCCGCCCATGAACAGCGGTGGCGCGCCATTCTCGAGGCCGCCAATGATGTCATCGCCCTGGCCGAGGCGCCCACCCTCCGTCTGGCGTATTTGAATCCAGCCGGCCAGATCCTCTTCAAATGGCCCGGCGACAGTCACGCCCAGCATCGCCTGCCCGAGCTGTTCAGTGCCGAGTTATCGCAAAGTCTCTTCGCCGAGATCCTTACCGTGGTGGCCAGCCAGGGCCAATGGCGCGGGCGCCTTTCGCTGCGGGATGCCGAGGGCCGTCCCGTCCCGGCTGCCGCGACCCTGTTGGCCCATCACTCCGAAACGTGTCAGGCCACCTTTTACGCCTTCATCGGTCATGACCTGCGCGATCAGGTACGGGTGGAGCAGGCCCTCCGCGAGAGCGAAGCCCGTTTCCGCGCCATTGCCACGGCCGCCTCGGACGGCATCGTCCTGTTGGATGCCGACGGACGCGTGCTGTTCTGGAATCCGGCCGCGGAACGGATCCTCGGCTGCACGGCCGCCGACCTGCTCGGGCGGCGGCCCACACAGATCGTTCGCGCCGACAACGGTCAACCGGTTTTCGACGCTGTCGCAGCTTGCGCCCGGCACGGGCCGCAGGAACTCGTGGTGCAATGCCCCGATGCCCGGAAAGCAGAAATCGAGTTGCGGCTGAGCCGCGTCGAGTTGGAGGGGCGCAGCCACTGGGTGGGGATCATTCGCGACATCACCCGTCAGCAGGCCCTGACCCGGCAGTTGCAGCAGGAACGCATTCTTTTGCGCACCATCATTGATGCACTGCCGTACAACGTTTACGTGAAGGACCGCCTGGCGCGCAAAACCCTGGCGAACAAGGCCGACCTGAAAGCGCTGGGTGCCACCAGCGAAGCCGAGGTTCTGGGCAAAACCGACTACGACCTGCTGCCCCGCCGCATCGCCGCCGCCTGTTACGCCGATGACATGCGGGTCATTCTCCACGGCGAACCGGTGATCAACCGCCAGGAGCTCATCGTCAACAGCGCCGGCGGCCAGCAGTGGTTGGAAACCACCAAACTGCCCCTCCGCGACGAGCAGGGCAACATCATCGGGCTGGTGGGAATTGGGCGCGACATCACCGCCCGACGCGAAACGGAAGCCCGTCTGCGGATGCTTTCCCAGGCCATCGAACAGTCGCCTGCGAGCGTCGTCATCACCGATGCCGAGGCCCGCATCGAGTACGTCAACCCCCGATTCACCGAGTTGACCGGCTATACCCTGGACGAGGTCCGTGGCCAGAATCCGCGCATCCTGAAGTCGGGCAAGATGGATCCCGCGGTGTATCGAAACCTGTGGGAGACCCTGGCGCGCGGCGAGACCTGGCGGGGGGAACTGCTCAACCGTCGCAAGAACGGCGAACTGTACTGGGAACAGGCCGTCATCGCCCCGATCAAGGACGAACAGGGCCGCGTGACGCACTACCTGGCCATGAAGGAGGACATCACCGAACTGCGTCGCGCCCGTGAAGAACGTGACCGCATGGAGATCCAACTCCGCCAGGCCCAGAAACTGGAGGCCATCGGTCAACTCGCCGCCGGCATCGCCCACGAAATCAACACCCCCATGCAATACGTGGGCGACAACATGCGATTTCTTCAGGACAGCTTTCAGCAGTTGGCCGGCCTCCTCCGGCAGATCCATGCGCTGCCCGAAGACTCCGAATCCGGCCCTCCGTGTGAGGCGGTTCTGGCGCAGCTCCGGCAGGGGGCTCGCGAGGCGGACCTCGACTATCTGTTGGAGGAAATCCCGAAGGCAATCGAGCAAACCCTGCAGGGCGTGGCCCGGGTCACCAAGATCGTGCGGGCCATGAAGGAGTTCTCCCACCCGGGCACTGCCGAGAAGACGCCCACCGACCTCAACCACGCCATCGAAACCACGGTCACCGTCTCCCGCAACGAGTGGAAGTACGTGGCGGACCTCGAACTGGATCTGGATCCCAAACTCCCTCTGGTGCCGTGTTTGCCCGGAGAATTCAATCAGGCCATCCTGAATCTCATCGTGAACGCCGCCCAGGCCATCGCCGAACGCGTCGGCGCCCACCCGACCACCAAGGGTCGCATCACCATCCAGACCCGACGCGCCGATCCCTGGGTCGAGATCCGAATCTCCGACACCGGCTGCGGAATCCCCGAGGCCATTCGCCACCGCATTTTCGAACCCTTCTTTACGACGAAATCCGTCGGCAAGGGTTCGGGACAGGGACTGCCCATCGTCCGCAATGTGATTGTGGACAAGCACGGCGGCACCATCGATTTCGAAAGTCAGGTCGGCCAGGGGACGACGTTCACCCTGCGCCTGCCTCTGCAAGCCCCGTCGGTGCAGAAGCCATGAACCGGCCGCTGCGCATCCTGTTCGTGGACGACGAGCCCATGGTTCTGGACGGCCTGCGCCGGGCCCTGCGGTCCATGCGGACCCAATGGATCATGGAATTTGCCACCAGCGGCGCCGAGGCACTGGCCCGCCTCGAAAAAAGTCCTTTCGACGTGCTGGTCAGCGACATGCGCATGCCCGGCATGAACGGCGTCGAACTCCTCCGGGCAGTGATGCAACGGTGGCCGGAGGTGGTGCGGTTGATCCTTTCCGGCCAGGCCGATGAACAGCAGATCCTTCAGTGCGTCGGGCTGGCCCATCAGTACCTGGCCAAGCCGTGCGACCCCGAATCGCTGCGTTCCGCCATCCACCGCGCCACCCTGGCCGGCCATTCCCTGAACAACCCTCGACTCCGTCAACTGCTCGGCCGGCTCGACCACCTTCCCAGCGTCCCCAGGCTGTACGAAGAGCTGCTTCAGAAGCTGGAGGATCCCGAGACCACCCTCGAAGAGCTGGCTGCGGTGGTGGCACGGGACCCGGCCATGACCGCCCAGATCCTCAAGCTGGTCAACTCGGCCTTTTTCGGTCTGCCCCATACCGTCGCCGACATTCAGGAGGCCGTGGGCTTCCTCGGTCTGAACACCCTGAAGACGCTGGTCCTGGCCCTGCATGCCTTTCATCAGTACGAAAGCCGAAATCTGGGCTGGTTTCCCTACGAAACACTCTGGCGTCACAGTCTCGAAGTGGGCGCCCGGGCCCGTCAGTGGGCCCGAGAGATGCACGCGTCGACCGACGTGGCCGAACAGGCCGCCGTCGCCGGATTGCTCCACGACGTCGGGCAACTCGTGCTGGCCGTCAATCTGGGGGAGGAATACGCACAAATCTGGCGAGAGGCCCGCCAACAGACCCTGCCCCTGGACGAAGCCGAGCAGGCCGCTCTCGGCACCACGCACGCGGAAGTCGGCGGTTACCTCCTGGGGCTTTGGGGCCTGCCTGAACCCGTGGTCGAAGCCATCGCCCACCACCATCAACCCGGCAATCCGGCCTCCCCGGAGTTCTCCGCCCTGACCGCGGTTCATCTGGCGGAAACTCTTCGACCTCCAAATGCAACATTTCCGGAGGAGCATCCCCGGGGGCCGGACGTCGGCTATCTCCAGCGACTGGGTCTGCCCGATCGCCCGACGCTCGAGCAACACCTTGCAAACTTTTCGCTCTGCCCATGAGACCGGATCTGAAAATCCTGCTGGTGGACGACGAACCCAACGTGCTGGCCGCCTTCCAGCGCAATTTGCGCCAGCGTTTCCAGATCGACACCGCCACCAGCGGTCCCGAGGCGTTGCAGAAACTGGAACAACACGGGCCCTACGCGGTCGTGGTCGCGGACATGCAGATGCCCGAAATGAACGGGCTCGAGCTGCTGGTGCAGGTGGAAGCCCGCAGCCCGGACACCGTCCGCATCATGCTCACCGGCAACGCGGATCAAAAGACCGCCGTGGATGCGGTCAACCGGGGACATGTCTTCCGTTTTCTCAACAAACCCTGCCCGGTGGAATTAATGGCCCAAACCCTCCAGGCGGCCCTTCACCAATATCAACTCATCACTGCAGAACGAGAACTCCTGGAGCGCACTCTTAACGGCACGATTCGATTGCTGACCGAAGTCCTTTCCTCCGCCCATCCCGTGGCCTTTCAGATCAGCCAGCGCCTGCGTCAGGCGGTCCGGGAATACGCCTCCTTTTTCAAACTCAAACAGTCGTGGGACCTCGAGGCTGCTGCGCTGCTGTTTCCCCTCGGTCATCTCACTCTTCCGCCGGCGGTCCTCGACAAGCTGGTGCGCAGTCTGCCTCTGGACCCCAAAGAACAGGAGCTCGTGGAACGGACCCCGGAAATGGGTGCGAACCTCCTGGCGCACATCCCGCGGCTGGAAAGCGTGGCCGCCATCCTGCGCTATCAGCACAAGCACTACGATGGCTCCGGCCTGCCCGCCGATCGCATCGCCGGCGAGGACATCCCGGCGGCGGCGCGGGTGTTCAAGGTCTTGCGCGACATGGTGGAACTCGAAGTGCAGGGACAGGATCGCTCTCAGGCCCTCGCGATCCTGCAGGAACGGCAGGGATGGTACGATCCCCGCGTACTCCAGAGCGCGGCGGCCTGCTTCGATGTGTTCCTCCACAAGACACCTGCCGACCAACCCACCATCCGCTCCCGCACCCTGGACGAGCTGGCCGTGGGGCAGGTGCTGGCCAGTGACGTCGAAACCGAAGACGGGATCCTGGTGCTCAAATCCGGCACGGAACTGACGGCCGTCGTCCTGCAGCGGCTGCGCAACTTCGCCGCCCTCAACCCGGTGAAGGAACCCATCTACGTGATGGGCTAAATCCCGGGACCATTCCGCCCTGTCGCCAAGCCTCCTCTTTCCTCCGGGAAAAAGACACTTGCGCGTCTCCCAACGGGTCTCGATCCCCCTCCCCCAAAAAACAAAATGCCGGAGGGCAAAGCCCTCCGGCAGCAAATGGGTTCTTGCCGGACCCGGGAGTCCGCTTACGGCGTGGAATAGTCGCGGCCCTCGCCCGGCTTGGCAACCCGGGTGGTCGAACGCGTGATCTCCGTGACCTCACCCGGAGGCAACGGCGTGAAGGGAGGCCCGAACGTCGGGGGCGGAACCGGCGAACCCAGGCCACCCGAATTCCCTCCGGCCATCAGGATCTCCGGCTTGGTCCGGGCTGCCGTGGCTGTGGCGGTGAGCAACACGTTGGCCTGTTGGAGCACGGTGGCCAACGGGGCCTCCGCACCCAGTCGGCTGCGGGCCTGATCCACAAACGGCTGCAGGCCGGGCAACGCCCGGGTCACCGCGGCGAGAATCTGATCCTTTGCCTGCGGGGCCGCCGTCGCCGCGGCCAGCGCCACCACCGTGTAGTGTTGCGGGACCGCCTTGCACAGGGCCTCCACGATGGCCGCCGCCTGTTGAGGCGCCGCCGCCGCGGCGGCTGCTGCAACCTGGTCCACAAACTCTGCACTCGGCTTCCTTTGCAACGTCACCGCCCGGGCCGCTACGACCGGAGCCGCTACGGGGGCCTGCCGGGCCAGCGCGCCCACCACGGCCACAGTGGCCGCGGGACGAATCGCATGGGACGCGCTGAGGATGTTGGCCGCACTCACGGCCAGGTCTTCCCCGGAAGCCCGGCCCAACAAGGCAGCCGCCTGCGCCGGCAGTTCCGCCACGGGAACATTTCGGAGCGCCTTGCGAGCCGTAGAAACGTCCATCGGCGCGGCCATGCCAATGGAGACAGTGACAGAAAGAATCGCCAGAGCCAGCGGGATTCGGTCAGATGCGCGTTTCATGTTTACTCGACCTCTTTGGTGCATGTCTGCCGTTCTTCTAGTCCCGGTTTCCTTTTGCGTCAAGTGATTTTCGGAAAACTTTTTGCACAGGAGACGCCCCTACCGGAGCCCCGGGGCAAGCACCACCATGTCGCCGGGTCAAACTCCCACCCGGAGCGGAGCCCGAGCCCTTTGGGTCCGGGGCGGCAAGCCCCCGCAAGCTGGCCCCCACCCTGCAACGGTCCTGGCCGCCGGCATTCTCCACGCCGTCGTGTCCCGGAATTCGGCGCGATTGCCCGCTCCACACACCAACCTCGAGCTGGTGCCTATTGGGCCCGGACGCCTTTCAGCCCTGTTGCTTGCAGCCCGTGGGCCGCAAAAACCACCCTGCCGTGCCCCCGCAGCCCAGGGCTGCGACGGATCGACCCTCGCCGCAGCCGAATCACCAGTTGCCATCCCCTGTGTGGTCGAATGACCCCGCCGCGGCTGATGACACCGCGGGTCCCTCAAGGCAGCCCCCGACGCGCCCGCCCCCAACTGCCGTCCCCGGCACGTTCCAGTCCGCAAAGGCCTGAACGGATCAGCGCTCCGGCCGGACCGCACCGGCCGAGCGGCCCTCTGCCAGAGGGCTCAACCCCACCCCAGCAGCCGTCCGCCCTGCCACACCAGAAAGGAGGCCGTCCAGGCCAGCAGCCCCAGATAGCACCACTGAAACAAGGGCCAACGCCACGAATTCGTCTCGCGCCGTACGATGGCCACGGTGCTGGCACACTGCAGGGCAAACACGTAAAACACCATCAACGACATCCCCAGCAGGGGCGTGTACAGCGGGCCGCCATCCGGTCGCGTCTGCCGTTGCATGACCCGGGCCAGATTGCCGATTTCCCCATCCTCATTCTGATCCCCGCTCACGCTGTACACCACCGACATGGTGCTGACGAACACCTCTCGTGCAGCGAACGAGGTGATGATGCCGATGCCGATCTTCCAGTCGAATCCCAACGGCGTGATCAAGGGCTCGATCAGGTGACCCAACCGGCCGGCGAAACTGTAACGCAACCGCTCCGAGGCCTGCGCGGTCTCCAGTTCCTGCACCCGGGCCCGGAGCGTCGCCACCCGGTTTGAAATCGTCGCCAGTTCCCCGGGCTTGGCCCGCTCCAAATCCTCCTCGGCTTGGGCCAGCTCCTGAATCAGGGAGTTCCGCTCCGTCTGCAAACGCGCTTCGAGGTCCGCGCTGCGCGGGTAGGTGGCCAGAAACCACAGCAGAATGTTGATCCCGAGAATGACCGTGCCGGCCCGTTGCAGGAACACCTTGGATCGTTCCCACATGTGGTGCAAGACCACGCGCAGGACGGGGCGGCGGTAGGGCGGCAATTCCAGGATCAACAGCGGCGGCTCGCCCTTCAGCAGCGTCTTCTTGAAGACCCACGCCAATACCAGCGCCGCCACAATGCCGAGCAGATACAGTCCCAGCAACGTCAACCCCTGCAAATCGAACAGGCCCCATACCTTCTGCCGTGGAATACAGGCCGCGATCAGCAGCGTGTACACCGGCAGACGCGCCGAACAGCTCATCAACGGCGCAATCAGGATCGTCACCAGCCGATCCCGGTGATTCTCAATGGTCCGGGTGGCCATGATGCCCGGGATGGCGCAGGCAAACGAGCTCAGCAAGGGAATGAAACTCTTGCCGTGCAACCCCACCTTGCTCATCAACCGATCCATCAGGAACGCTGCCCGGGCCATGTAGCCCGTGTCCTCAAGAAAGCCGATGAACAGGAACAACAGAAGGATCTGCGGCAGGAACACCACCACCGCACCCACCCCGGCGATGACCCCGTCACTCAACAGGCTGGTCAAATCCCCCGGCGGCAGCGTTTCCCGCACCCACTGTCCCAGGGCGTCCACACCCGCCTGCATCGCCTCCATCGGGATGCGCGCGAATACGAAGATGCACTGAAACATCAGGGCCATCAGCCCGAAAAAGATCAGCGTACCCCAGACACGGTGCGTGACGATGCGGTCGGCCCGGTCACTCCAGGTCTCCTTCGGAGTCCACAGCCGGGTGACGGCCTGCGATTCGATCCGGGCCACGGCCTGGTACCGTGCGTCGATGACCACACTCCGCCAGTCCACACCCGCCGCCTCCAACCGTTGGCGGGCCGCGGCCACTGCCTGCTGGATGCCGGGCGAGTAATGGGATCGGCTGGAAGCCAGGGCTTGTTCGTTGCTCAGGAGCAACAGTGCCTCCGCATCGGCCTGCACCCGACGCTCCTGGAAATTCCACGTGAGCAGGGCCGCAAGTTTCTGCGCCTCCTGCACCAGGGGTTCGGGAAGGACGGGAAACCGGCGCCGCGCCGGCGGCGCGGGATTCTCCAACAAGGCCAGAATCCGGGCCCGCAACTCGGGAATGCCCCGGCCCGTGCTGGCCACCACCGGCACCACCGGCACACCCAGTGCCTCTTCCAATTTGCCCGCGTCCACGCGCATCCCGTGGGCCTCGGCCACGTCCACCATGTTGAGGGCCACCACCGTGGGATGCCCCAGCTCGATCACCTGCGTGGCAAAGTACAGGTTGCGCTGGAGGTTGAACGCGTCGACCACCACGACGATGACCGAGGGCGGCGGCAACTCGGGCAACCGCCCCAGCAGCACGTCGCGGGCGATCTGCTCGTCCAACGAGTGCGGGCTCAGGCTGTAGGTTCCGGGCAGATCCAGCACCCGGACCGGCCGATCCCTGGATGCCCCCAGCAGCGGGCCCTCCTTCCGCTCCACCGTGACGCCGGCGTAATTGCCGACCTTCGCGCGCAGGCCTGTCAGGGCGTTGAAGACGGTGGTCTTGCCGCAGTTGGGGTTTCCGGTGATGAAGATGTAACGCGCCTCCACGACGGAGGGCGCAGCGGAGGCCGTCTTGCCCGAAACCGGACTCGTCTGGGCCATGGCTCAAGTCCCGTCCGGCAGGCGCACCCGGATGGCCTCGGCTTCCTGACGGGGAAGGCTCAAACAAGAGCCGCGCACCTTGATCTCCACCGGATCTCGCAACAGGGCAAAGCGAACCAGTTCCACCGGGGTCCCCGGCACCAGCCCCAACTCCATCAGCCGCCGGGCCTCCGCCGGGGGCAACTGAATCTCCGCCACCACCGCCCGGGTCCCGGGCGACAGCGACGCCAGGGAAGGAAGCGTCTCAACCATGCGCTACACCGGAGGACGGCGGTTCGGAAACCGGTTCCACCAGGATGGCCTGGGCAATTTCCTCGCTGATCCCCAGCCGGGCATTGCACACTTGACAGATGAAGTTGGCCTGCCGGCTCAGCACCTTGATCCGCTGTTGCTCCCCGAGCCCCAGCTCCCGCAGCCGGGCCCGCACCTCCGGAGAAGCAAGCAATTGCCGGATGCAGACCTCCGTCCCTTCGGCCATCAGGCTCAGCGGACATACGCCCGGCTCGGCGCAATGGCCCTCCAGAATCTCGCACGGTTTCTGCGCGTCACTCACGGCCCCCAACACTAGCCGAGCCCACCGGCCCCTGCAAGGCGCACCCCCGGATCCTCCCCTCACGGGCCCGTCCCCACGCAGCGGCCCATGCCACTCCGCTCTCCCGCACCCCACTCCGGATGCTGCCGCATCGGGCAGTCCCAACCCGCCCGGGCAAACCGCCCGGCCCAACCGCCCGGCAGCTCCACGCTCGCCCCGCCCGGGCACGCTCCCTCAGCGCGCTCGCTCCCAAACGCACTCCTCCATGTGCACCTCGGCATGTTGCACGACGTCCTCCCGCGTGAGCCCGCGCGCCCGACACCGGACCAGCCGCACGTCCCGAATCTCGGCACCCTCGAACCCGCGCACGTCCAGCACGCGAGCCGCCTTTTGCACATCCACCTGCTCCATGCGCAACCGACGCAGCACCGGCCGATGCGGTCCCTGCGCGCCTTCCTCGTACAAAAAATCGATTTGCAGCAACGCGTCGGCCACCTGGCCCACGCGGAGATTGCGCACGAAGATGTTTTCCACGAGTCCGCCGCGAACCGCATTGGATTTGAAACGGATCACCCGGTCCAGGTTCGGACTGTCCATCTCGCAGTCCTCGACGAACACATTGCGACAGCCGCCGGAGATTTCACTGCCGATCACCACCCCGCCGTGGCCGTCGCGCATCCGGCATTTCCGCACCACGATGTTCTCCGAGGGCACGCCCAGCCGGCGACCGTCCTCGTTGCGGCCGGACTTGATGGCAATGCAGTCGTCCCCCGTGTCGAACACGCATTCCTCGATCACCACGTCCCGGCACGATTCCGGATTGCAGCCGTCGTTGTTGGGCCCATGTGAAACCACCTCGATCCCCCGGACCAGGACGTTCGTGGAAAGGACCGGGTGGACGACCCACATGGGGGAGCGCCGAATGCGAACGCCCTCGATCAAAACGTTGCGACACCGGTAAAACTGGATGAAGTTGGGGCGCAGATAATCGCCCTCGCCATAACGCCGTTGCTCCACCGGCACGCCGGCCGCCACCTGGGCCACCAGGCGATTGCGCGCCGCCGTCTGGTCCGGGCCCTGCGCCGGACGGCCCTTCCACCGCCCTTTCCATGCCCACCAGTTTTCAAAGCTCGCCTGCCCGTCCAGCAGGCCCCGGCCGGTCACCGCCACATGCTCGGCCCCATGGGCGTAGAGGAGCGGTGAGTAATTGTAGCATTCCATGCCCTCGAAGCGGGTCAGGACCTGCGGCAGATAGGCGCGCGGATCCGTCTTGAACTTCAGAACGGCCCCCTCGGCCACGTGCAGGTTGACCCGACTGCGCAGATGGATCGGCCCCGTAACATACTCTCCGGGTGGCACCACCACGCGCCCTCCCCCGGCGGCGACGCAGGCTGCGATCGCCCGGCGGATGGCCTCCGTGGCATCCGTCCGACCGTCCGGAACTGCACCAAAGTCGAGAATGGAAAAGCTGCGGTCCGGAAAGCGAGGGGGTTGAACGCGCGCCACGATGCGCGCCGCCTCGCGCCAAGCCGCTTCGGGGGTCGAGAACTCCTGGGGCGCCCGGGGGCCGGGTGCCGTGCATCCGCTCCAAACAAGAACGCCGGCCCACGCGCTCAGGAGTTTCAAGGCCCCGGTCCGACGCGCTCCCCGGTTCAGGATCTGCATAGGCTTCATTTCTGAGTCCAAATCCGGCCGCGGGAGGAGGCAGCGTTCTCAAGGCCGCTTGCCCACGCGTCCATGCCTGGGCTGTCCCCTCGCCGGGCGTCCTCGATCATTCTAGGCCAAGGACCCGAGACTGTCCTGCCGAGTTTTTGCAAGATGCCTTGAAATTTGGGCACGCGTCCGACCACGCCGGCCGCACCCTTGCAATTTTCTCAAGCCCCCATGCACAAATTCACAGCTTCCGCCCGATGCCCGTTTGGATAAGCTGTTTCACGGTGGCGCTTGTCAGCACATAAGCGCCCGATCGCGAGCATGGAAACGTCTCTGCAGTTGGCAAAATACTCGGTGGGCGTGGGCGACCGGTTCGGTCACCAGGCCCGCGCGCAGTTGGCCGCCTGTCAACAGGCCCTGGCCGCGGGCGTGGAGGTCATTCCCGTCTGGAACAAATCTCACCGCGAACACCAAATCATCGGATCGCGGCCCGAAAGCGTGCGGGCGGCCGCCGAGGCTGCCGTGCGAGCCGCCGGCTGGGATCGACCCTGGCATGTGGATGCCGACCACATTCGCCCGGACATTGTCGAGCCCTACCTTCCCCACTGCGATTACTTCACCCTCGACGTGGCCGAGGCCATCGGCCGGCCCGCCCCCACCGACCGCGTGACCAATTTCCTCCGACGCCACCCGGAATTGTCGGACCGGCTCGAGCTCCCCGGCTTGGACACGCCGTTGGAGGTCCGTACCCGAGAAGTGGAGCAGGCCGCCTGCCGCTACCTGCAGGCCGTCGAATCCGCCGCCACGGCCTACCGGATCATCGCCGGCGCCAAGCCCCCGGGCAGCTTCATCGTCGAGGTTTCGATGGACGAAACCGACCAGCCCCAGACGGCCCTCGAGTTGCTCGTCATCCTGGCCGCACTGGCCGATGCCGGCGTGCCCGTTCAAACCGTGGCGCCCCGGTTTGTGGGCCGCTTCAACAAGGGCGTGGATTACGTGGGCGACCTGCAGGCGTTCGAGCGGCAACTGCACGAGTTCCTGGCCGTCCTGCGATTTGCCCGGACCCACTACGGTCTGCCGCCGAACCTGAAGCTCAGTGTCCACTCCGGCAGCGACAAGTTTTCCCTGTACCCCATTCTGCACCGCGTGATGCGGAAACACGACGTCGGCCTCCACGTCAAGACCGCGGGCACCACCTGGCTGGAAGAGCTTCTGGGCCTGATCGAGTCCGGCGGCGCGGGCCTGGCCCTGGCCCGCACGCTGTACGCCGAGGCCCTGGCGCACATCGACGAACTTTGCGCCCCGTACGCCGCGGTCATCGACATCGATCGGCACCGGCTTCCGTCCGTGGAACAGGTGAACCGGTGGAGCCCCGAGGAATTCGCCGCCGCCCTGCGACACGACCCCCGGCATCCCGCGTTCAACCCTCACCTGCGCCAGCTCTTCCATGTCGGCTACAAACTGGCCGCCCGGAAGGGCCGTGCCTTTCTGGATTTGCTCGAGCAACACAGCGAGCACATTGCCTCACTCGTCACAGCCAACCTCTACGAACGTCATCTGCGCCCCATCTTTGTGGGCGAGCATCCCAAAGAACACCCAACATCCTTGAACCATGAACGACTACGGACTGAAGATCCCCAAGACCGGTTCGCTGGACTTCCTGGCGCTCGGTGCCCTGGTGCACCGGCTTGATCCGGGCGTGGTGCCGTTCCGGAAGGCCACCGAGTGCCGAATCCACGTCAGTGGCGGTGAATTCAACTGCGCCGCCAACCTCGCGGACTGCTTCCGTCTCCAAACCGGGATTGCCACCGCCCTGGTCGAATACCCCATCGGCGATCTCATTGCCGAACGCGTCCGGGCCATGGGCGTCAAACCCTTCTACAAACGCTTCAAACACGACGGCGTGCGGGGACCCAACCACGCCATCGTGTACAGCGACCGCGGCTTCGGCGTTCGGCCCCCGGTGGTGTTCTACAACCGCAGCAACGAGGCCGGTGCCCTGCTGAAACCGGGCGATTTCGACTGGAAGAGCATCTTCGCCCAGGGGGTCCGCTGGTTCCACAGCGGCGGCATTTTCGCCTCCCTGTCCGAAACCACCGGACCCTTGATCATCGAAGCGATGCAGGCGGCCAAGGCGGCTGGAGCCGTCACCTCCTTCGACCTGAACTATCGCCAGAAACTCTGGGATGTCTGGGGTGGTCAGGACCGCGCCGTGGCCGTCATGCGGGAGATCGTGCAGCACGTGGACGTGCTGGTGGGCAACGAGGAGGATCTGCAAAAGGGCCTCGGGCTGAAGGGGCCGGATGTGCACGCCACCTCCCAGCTTGATCCGGCGGTGTTCATCAGCATGATGGACACCGTGGTCAAGACCTATCCCCAAATCCGCGTCGTGGCCACCACCTTGCGCGAGGTGCTCTCCACCAACCGCCACCGCTGGAGCGCCGTGGCCTGGATCAACGGCAAGGTGTATCAGGCGCCCACGTGCGAACTGGACGTGTACGACCGCGTGGGCGGGGGCGACGGTTTCGCCTCCGGCCTTTTCTACGGCATGCTCACCGGCCGGTCCCCCGAAGACTGCGTCCGGCTGGGCTGGGCCCATGGGGCGCTGCTCACCACCACGCCCGGCGACACCACCATGGTCACCCTCGAACAGGTCGAGGCGTTTGCCCGCGGGGGCTCCGCCCGCATCCAACGCTGAGTCTTTGGCCCCGCCCACCTGCAACCACCAACCCGTGCTTGCGCAATTATGGAACCGAAAGCTGACATCGCCGTCATCGGGCTGGCCGTCATGGGCCAGAACCTGATCCTCAACATGAATGACCACGGCTTCACCGTCGTGGCCTACAACCGCACCACGTCCAAGGTGGACGAATTCCTCGCCAACGAGGCCAGGGGCACGCGCGTCCTCGGCGCCCATTCCCTGCAGGAAATGGCCGCCCTGCTCAAAAAGCCGCGCCGCGTCATGCTCATGGTCAAGGCCGGCCCGCCGGTCGACGAGTTCATCGAACAGCTCCTCACGGTCCTGGAGCCGGGCGACATCATCATCGACGGCGGCAATTCGAATTTCGAGGACACCATCCGCCGCACCCGGTACGTCGAAAGCAAGGGGCTCCTGTACATCGGCACCGGGGTCAGCGGCGGCGAGGAGGGCGCCCGCCACGGCCCCTCCATCATGCCCGGAGGCAGCCCCGCGGCCTGGCCGCACGTCAAACCCATCTTCCAGGCCATTGCCGCCAAGGTCACCGATCCCAAAACCGGGCAGGTCGAACCCTGCTGCGATTGGGTGGGCGAAAACGGCGCCGGCCACTACGTGAAAATGGTTCACAACGGCATCGAGTACGGCGACATGCAACTCATCGCCGAGGCCTATCACATCATGAAAGACGGCCTCGGAATGAGCGCCGACGAAATGAGCGCCGTCTTCGGTCAGTGGAACCAGGCCGAACTCCAATCGTACCTCATCGAAATCACCCGCGACATCCTGGCCTTCAAGGACGAGGATGGCCAACCCCTCGTGGATAAAATCCTCGACACCGCGGGCCAAAAGGGTACGGGCAAGTGGACCGTCATGTCCTCGGCCGAACTCGGCATCCCCGTCACCCTGATCGCCGAGGCGGTGTACGCTCGATGCGTCTCGTCCTTCAAGGAACATCGTATGCAGGCCGCCAAAGTGTTCCCGGGCCAACCCGCCCGCTTCGAGGGCGACCGGCAAACGTGGCTGGAGGATCTGCGACGCGCCCTCTACGCCTCCAAGATCGTCAGCTACGCCCAGGGCTTCATGCTGATGCGGGCCGCGGCCAAACAATACGGCTGGAACCTCAACTACGGCAGCATCGCGTTGCTCTGGCGCGGCGGCTGCATCATCCGCAGCGTCTTCCTCGGCGAAATCAAAAAGGCCTTCGACAAGAATCCCGATCTCGACAACCTCCTCCTGGATCCGTTCTTCGCCGAGGCCATCAAGAGCGGCCTGACCTCATGGCGGAAAGTGGTAAGCACCGCCGCCCTGAAAGGCATCCCCGTGCCGGCCTTCAGCACCGCCCTGGCCTTCTTTGACGGCATCCGCAGCGAGCGCCTCCCCGCCAACCTGCTCCAGGCCCAGCGGGACTACTTCGGCGCCCACACCTACGAGCGCATCGACCGGCCGCGCGGCCAGTTCTTCCACACCAACTGGACCGGCCACGGCGGCCGCGTCGCGAGCGGTTCTTACACCGTCTGACCCATCGAACATTTCACGCCCGCCCGGGAGAGCCACGCCCTCCGGGCGGGCGTTTTTTTTTCCGCGCTCCATCGCGCCGGGATGGGTTTTCCGCCGGCTCCCGTCAGCGGCTACGGATCTGGGAACTGCCGGCCCCCGCCGCCAGGCGGCGGACCCGAGCCCTCAAGACCCATCGTGGCCTCAAAAGGGAAACCCCGGAGACGCGTGGACAGCCCGCCGGCGGGTTGTCCGCCAACGCCCGTCGGCGGCTATGATATCCCCCGCCTTTCGAACGCATCTGGAGGCCGCATGATTGGCTCACGGCCCTCATCCCCCCACGCAATCCCCCACATGGCCCGGCCTCTTCCCGGAACTGTGCGGCCTGCACGCCACTCGTCGGCTGATTTGTCGAAAGCCGAACGGATCGCAGTCCGATGAGGCCCAGGAGATGCCGCCTTTGCCAAGAGCATCTTGCCCAGGTCGTTTGGAGCATGGGCGTTTTCCGCGGGAAAAGGGTTCCCCAGGCTGCCATGGATTGAGATCCGCAGCCGCCCCAAGGGCCCCCGAAGCGCCGCAGCCCCGCCTGCTCGCCCATCGCCAGAATCTTCATCCTCGCACCCCGGCGGGCAGCCAATGGGCGGCACACCCACGCGTTCGCAAGGGCCAGAGACCTCCCGTCCGGCAATTGTCATGGCCGATTACGGAAGCGGGTTGAAAAGGCACGACATCCCGCAAGAACCTCAACCAAGCTTGCCGCGAGCGCCTTGCCCGTAACGCAACCGCGTGACCGCTGCTTCGATTCCAAGTGCGATCCAACCCCATGCTCCGTAACACACCGTGGTCGACGCGCCCGTCTTCCTCAGTTTTTGCGCCCGCTTGTCCGGTCCTGACCCGATGCCTGATACGGTTTCTTACGGACGATTCCCCGGTTTCCCCCCGGCCAAGGACCGGAACTTTCCCGGGACAACATCAGGGTTCATTCCCGATTGTGAAGCCCGCTCGCGCTGTTAGTCTGGAGGGCGTTCTCGGCAATCCTGTCCGCAATGGCCGCAGAGATCGAAATCCGAAATCACGAGTCGGCATGCCCGACCGGGCAGGGCGACGTCACAGACCCGGACCCGCCGGCGCAACAGGACACGCTTCGAGAACGAGACCCGGGAGCGGAACATGGGAATTGGGGTACATTGCAACGAGGTGAACGGTGATGTATGCGAAACCCTCCAACATGACGTGGCGATCCGGTTCTTCCGCACGCTGGCCGATACTGCCACGGCCATGGAAGCTCGGAGCCCAACACCCATCCCGGTCATGACGTCTGGTCCCATCCGCATCTTGGTCGTGGACGACCATCCCGTCGTCCGTCGAGGCATCCGCTCCTGTTTGCAACGGCAGCCCGGCCTGGTCGTGGTCGGCGAGGCCGCCGACGGAAAGGAAGCCCTGGAGCTCATCCCCGCCGTGCAGCCGGACGTGGTCCTGACCGACCTGGACATGCCGCGCATGGACGGCCTGGCCCTCACGGAGGCTGTGCGGCGTCAATTCCCCGACGTAAAGGTCCTCATCCTCTCCATGCACGCGAACACGGAGTACATCCTGCGCATCCTCCAGAGCGGGGCCCGCGGATACGTCTCCAAGGAGGCCGACCCCCAGGAACTCCTCCAGGCCATCCAGGCCGTCTACCGTGGCGAATCCTTTTTCAGTGCCGATGTGGCGCGGCTGGCGCTGCAACAAATGGTGTTGTCCGAAGGCGCCGCCAGTGCCGTCCCCGAACTTACACCGCGAGAAAGGCAGGTGCTCATCGGGATCGCCGAAGGGCTCAGCAACAAACAAATCGCCGAACGCCTGGGCGTGGGCATCCGCACCGTCGAGACCCATCGTCAACACATCATGGAGAAACTGGGGATCCACACCGTCGCCGGCTTGACCCGCTACGCCGTGGCCAAGGGACTGGTGTCGGCCCAACACCTTCCACCCCAGAACCACACGGCCACCACCAGCTAGAGCTCCGGACCGCAATAGGCCGTCCTTTGCCTGGTCGTTTGCCCACTTGTCCACGGCACGTTTCAGGGGCGCTCCCTTTCAACCCGGCGCCAGACACCTTCGGTTCCTTCCCAGCTCCTTTCCGGACCGGCCACCTTTGCGCGCCGTGGTTCCGGCAACCTTCCGCAGCACGCCTCGACTCGGCCCCGTCGGCGGTCCCGAACCGGATCCTGTCAGAACCCGGACCCCGATAAACCCACGGGGCGTTTCCCCACACCCCGGAGCCAACCCACATGAGGTTCCCCGATTCTCGGGGCCGCCCTCTCACCCCGTCTCCCACCAGCGCCGCAGCACCTGCAGACTCTCCCGGACCGCCTGCTCCAGGCGTTCGCGAGTGCGCTGCCCCGACCCGACCCAGTCGAACTCGATGTGCAGGGAAAACGGCGCGGCATACCCCTGCTCGCGCAATCGAGGGAAAAGCCTCATCCGGCCGAACTCCCCTTCTCCGAAGGGCACGAAGCGGCGCTTCCGATCGGTGTCCTTGACGTACACCACGCCCACATGCGATCGCAGCCGCTCGAAGTGGTCCCGCCACTCGTCCCCGTGCACCAGCAACGCATGCCCCGGGTCGAACGCCACCGCTACGGTATCCGGAGGAAACCCTTCCACGAGCGCAAGCATTTCGCGCAGGTCGCCTCCGAGGTACTGGCTCGACCCGGCCGGAGAGTGATTCTGCAACAGGGCACACATGCCGAGCTCACGATTCCACGCGGCCAGCGCCCGTAGCCGCTCCCGCACCCATCGAAGCTGCGACTCGGTCGGTTGATCGGGATCCTTCCGAAGAAACCCAACCCGGTAGTACTTCACGCCCAAACCTCGGGCCGTCTCCAGCACCTCCCGGGCGTGCGGAGACTCCGGCGACAGAATCGCCGTCGTCAACAGCCACACCCGTTTTCCCCGGGCCCGAAGCAATTCCGCATACCGGGGTAGATCCTCGCGCACGCGCTCGGGCTCGATTCGATCGCGGGGCCGTACCGCACAATCCACTCCGTCCGCCCCGCTGGAAGCCACCAGGTCGGCCGTCTCCTCCAGGCTCAAGCCGGCCTGCACACAGACTTTGTCAAACAACGCCACCGGCGGCATGGGCCGAGACGCCGATTCGGCTGCCCGACTTCGGCAGGCCACCGCCCAGACTCCGACCCCGAGGCAGGTGCGCACGAACTCTCGCCGGGTCAAACGCTCGTGAACGCTCATGAGCACCAGAGTGGCCCGGCATCGATGTCTGTACAAGGACTCCTTGTCCACGCTCGCCTGCCCATTGCCCCCCGTCGCCACCCTTCCCGGCCTTGTTTCCATGAACCCGCACCTTCCTCGGCCATGAATCCTTGCGCAGGGAGCCTTTGGACACACTTTTCGTGTCGGCCGGGCTCTCCGCGTGGTTTGTCGTCGGAATCGCAAGGGGTGTGATCCCCGTCGGGGGCCCAATGGCGGAGGAGCCTCCTCGACGGCCGGCGGCAGAACGGTTTTGACGTCCCCGGGCCCCATGGGCCCAAAGACCGGGATCTTCGGGGCCGGCGTCAGCGGGAAGAGAACCTTCCGCCGGACTCGAGAATTGCCCCGAGCCTGCCCTTTGCTGATCTTCCCCGCGTGCGCTGCCACGTCTTGATCTGTCCGGACAAGTTCAAAGGCACCCTCACCGCCCTGCAAGCAGCCCGAGCCATCGCGCGCGGCTGGCACCGGGTTCGGCCCCGGGACACGCTCGATCTTCTGCCGATCAGCGACGGTGGCGATGGATTTGGGGAAGTGTGTGGGCACCTGCTCGGCGCCCAAACCCGGCATGCGAGCACGATCGATGCGGCAGGCCGACCCTGTCGGGTGCGTTGGTGGTGGGTTCCCTCCCGCAACCTCGCGCTCGTCGAGTCCGCCCGGGCCATCGGACTGGCCCGACTGCCACCGGGGCGGTTTCATCCGTTTGAACTCGACACGTCCGGCCTGGGTGCACTCCTGCGGCGCGTGGCCCGCAGTGGAGCCTCCCGCGTGCTCCTCGGGCTGGGAGGCAGTGCAACCAACGACGGAGGGTTCGGCCTGGGCCGCGCACTCGGTTGGCGGTTCTACGACCGACGCGGCCGCGAGCTGCTGCGCTGGACGGAACTGTCCCGGCTGGCACGCGTCGAACCCCCGCCGTGCCCCGCGCTGTTCCGAAGTCTCACCGCCGCAGTGGACGTCACCAATCCCCTGCTCGGTCCGCGCGGGGCCACGCGCATTTACGGCCCCCAAAAAGGCCTCCGTCCCGAGGATTTCCCGCTGGCGGAGCGTTGCCTGCGGCGGCTGGCCACGGTCATGGAGGAGTTTTGGCGACGTCCGTTGGCCAACCAGCCGGGAGCCGGCGCTGCCGGAGGACTGGGCTTCGGCGTGCTGGCCTTCGCCCGGGGCCGACTGGTTCCCGGGTTTGCCTGGGTGGCCCGCCACGCCCGCCTCTGGCAACGGCTCCGCGCCGCGGACCTCGTCATCACGGGTGAAGGCGGCCTCGATCGTTCCAGCCTCATGGGCAAAGGAGTCGGCCAAATCGCCCTTGCCTGCCGTCGCCGCCGCGTGCCGTGTCTCGCCCTGGTGGGCCGGCTCACCCCATGGCCGGACCTTTCCGAGTGGTTCCGGCGCACCTATGCCCTCACCTCGGCTTTCGACGAAGTTCGGGCCCAAACCCGGGCCGCCGAAGCCCTCGCAGAATTGGCCGAACGCGCAGCCCGCGACTGGTCGGTTGATCTCGTGAGCAACCCGCCGGCCGAAACGCGCAAGCGTGCCGACAGTTGAGTCCGGCCTGACTTCCTCCCTGCGCAGCCCCGGCTCCGAACACCCAAGCCCCTGTGTATCGGCACCCGGTTCGGCCGCGAGGTAATGCCGGAACAACCTCGCGGGCCCGACCTGACGCGCACCGGCAGTGGCTTCCGTGAGAAGCTAACTTCGCGTGACCTGCAAGCCGGTCGCGGAAATCGTGAAGTCCACAAAGCGGGCCCGCGGATTGGGCGGATTCCGCGTCAATCGCTCCCGAATCCGCTGCGCCGCGAACGGATCTCTTGCCAACATCAACAGGTAGCCACCCCCGCCCGCACCGGCCAATTTCGCTGCAGCCAGATCGGACGCCACCGCGTCCAGAATCGCCTGTACCCCCGGCGGATTGGTCCCGGGATCCAACTGCTGATTGAGGCGCCAGCTTTCCCGGATGCACTCGGCCAGCCCCGCTGCATCGCACCGCTGAATTGCCAGTGCAGCCCGCTCTGCATTCCGGCCAATCTCCTCCAGCACTGCCAACGATGGGGCGTCGTTCAAAAACATCGATCGCACCACTTCGCCGAGGATGTTGCGCGCCAGTCGCGTCAGCCCCGTGTAATACAACAAAAAGCACTGCGCCACGGGGGGCTGCTCCAACAAGTGCTGCGGCAGCCAGTGCAACTGCGGGGTCTGACGCAAGCCGGGCCGCGTTTCGATCAACTTCACTCCGCGCTCCATCGCCCCCACCTGGTCCTGCCATCCACCCCCCGTCCCCAGCAACTGCTCCAGCACGAGCGTCTTCTGGCAAAGCGTCTCCCGATCCCAATCCAGCCCGCACAAATCCGACAGGGCGGCCAGGAGCGTCATCCCCAAAATGCTGCTCGTCCCCAGCCCACTGCCCTTGGGCACCGCGGCCACCAGCGAAAGCTCGATCCCGCCCCCGAATTCCCGCAGTTGCTCCTCGAGGCTCGCGAATCCACCATGCACATGGAACCGCGGCAGAAACCCCGCCAGCGCCAAGGCAGCCCGCGCCAACCCGAAGGGGTTTCCCGGCTCCCCATACGCCTCCAGGTCCGCAAACGTCCGCAGCCTCGTCTCGGCACTCAGGTCGATCGACCGGATCACCAACACCGGCTCCGGAATGCATTTCGCAAAGACCTGAATGGGGGGTTGCCCGTTCAGATCCACCGCCACATTGACCACGCGTCCCCCGTGTTCCAGGCAATAGGGCGGTGTGTCGGTCCAACCCCCTGCCAAATCCAACCGGACGGGACTGCGTGCCCACACGATCTGATCCTCCAACACCACACGCCTCGGATTCGCCGGCGTCACTTGCGCCTCGCGCACCAGCATCTCCTGCAAGCGCTCAAAGGCCTGGCGCTCCAACCCCTCCCAGTCGGCTTCCCCCCGCACCCGTCTCACTGCCGCCTGAAACATCGCCTCCCGCACCGCCAACATCGGCGGGTCGTCGTCCCCGAACGCCAACGCCTCCCACCCGTCGGCCTCGGCCGCCACCAGCCGCGCCGTGGCCTCCAGATCCAACCGCGAAAACACACTCCAGCGGCAATGCCGCCGCAACGCCCGCGCCGCCTCACGTCGCAATCGTTCCCGCTGTGCGTACAACCGGTCGGGGTTCACCCGCAGCGCCAGTTGCGCTGCCGACAGCCGTTCCACCTGCTGCCAAAACCGCGCCCATCGATCCCCTTGCGTTCCCTCGCCCGAGACCAACCACTGCACGAACTCCGGATCCAGTTCGCGCTCCGTCACCACGGGGAACAACGGACAAAACTGTAAGTCCAGTCCCGGGGCCAGTCCGGCGGTGCTGCCATCCAGACCCCGCCGCACGAACCACTCGAACGCCGGCCGACCCAGCCATCGCGTGGTTGCCTCATTCCATGCGCCCCGAAAACCGTCCCGAAAGCCATACACCCGCACACACCAGGCCTCCTCGTCCACGGGCACCAGGTCCAGACAAACTCCGGAGGGCAATCGCAACGGCCAGTCGTTCTCCGGCACCCCGGTGATCACCTGCTCATGTCCCAGATGCCACGCCCCACTCACCACGCTGTTCTCGATCCACAACGTATGGTGCCGCTCCCGGTCCAGCACCGGCGCCACCCGACAATTCTGCAGCACCTGGTCCGGATGCCGCTGGTCCGTCCACTCCCCAGATACCCGGTTTTGCAGGGACACCACCGACTCGATCATCTGGGCCGTCGCCCCAAAATGGTAAAACTCCCCCTCCGGTAACTCGACCACGGCACACGAAAGCGCTCGAATCTCCGCATCGTCCCGGACCGGATCCGTCCCCAACGCCAACGCAAAGCCTCCGTAGAATTCGTAGGACACCGGCCGCCCCTCCGAAAACCCGCCGGATTCTTCCTCCCATCCGCATCTCCGCATCAACACCCGTGCCGCCCGCGCACTCAACAACCAAATCCCCGTGTCGACGCTCCAACGATACTCCAGGGACATCCGCCGGATCTCCGCTGCCGAAGGTTTCTGGCGCGCGAACGCCAGGCGCCCCGGCTGCCGCCGAGGGCAGAACAACACGCCGAAGTTCTGCGCCACCTCCGGTGGAACCCGCACCCCCACCGCCACCACGTCCACCGCCGGAAACTCGGGCAGCTGGCGACCCAACCGGACCAGTACATCCCCGCTTGTCAACAACACACAGGCCGGCTCGGGCGCATGACGCAGGAGCCGCTCATACTCGGGCAACTGTACATCCAACAAGGTCTGGTCCAGTCGCTGCCCCCGGCTCCAGCGCAGCACCGGCAACGGCAGCAACAGCTTGCCCACCGGAGCATACGCCGGTAAGCGCCGACTCTGTCCCCCCGCATGCAACACCAACTTGCGCCCCTCCCGCAACCAGGCTTCGAAACCCCGGTCTGCGCCGGTCAGTCGCCATGCGGTTGCCAGTAAATGGGCCGTCGCCGCGCCCGAGCCCATGCCGGGCCCCGGCGGATCCGCTGCCACCACCCACGCGGGCAACCCGCGCCCCTCCAGGCGCGGAAATGCCGCTGCCATGGCCGGAGGCAGAGAAATCAAATACTGCACGGATACATCCCGGCTCCCCATACGCCCGCGCAAATTGAAGCGCTCGGACCCACCTGTCGAGACCATTCCCCTCGCCCGATGGGTTTCGATCTCTTCTCGGCACAAATGCCCCACCAGTAACTCGCTCATCCGGGCCCGGCCTGTGCCGGAGCTTCCACACCTTCACCCGGCGCCGGTCCGGGCCGTGTCCGGTGCGTCTTCCGTCCCCCGATCAGTCCGCCCCCGCTCCCGGAGCCGCACTCTCACGCGGAGGAAACAACGGCGACCTCACCCATCCCCACCGCGCCAACCGATAAACCACCGCCGTTTGCAGACAACCCCACCCATAACGGACGCTGCGCCAAAAGTCGATCGAGGAAGCCTCCGGAAAGTACTTCGTGGGACAACTTACCTCCCCGATGACATACCCATGCCAGAGAATCTGTGCCAGGATCTGGTTGTCGAACACGAAATCGTCCGAGTTCACCCCATAGTTGATCCTGCGCAACACCTCCGCCGAAAAAGCCCGGTATCCGGTGTGATATTCCGACAATTTGGCCCCGAGCAGAAGGTTCTCGACCAGCGTCAGGATCCGGTTGGCCACATACTTCCACCACGGCATCCCGCCCCGCAGGGCCTGACCTCCCAGGATCCGACTCCCCAGGACACACGCGTACACCCCGTTGGCAATCATCGAGGCCATCGCGGGGATCAAGGCCGGCGTGTATTGGTAATCCGGATGAATCATGATCACTATGTCCGCTCCCGCCTCCAGGGCCAGGCGATAACACGTCTTCTGGTTTCCCCCGTAGCCGCGATTCTCCGGATGCACATGCACCCGCACCCCCTCCAGCGACCGTGCAATCGCCACCGTGTCGTCCCGGCTGTGGTCGTCCACCACGATGATCTCATCCACGATCTCCTGCGCACGCACCTCCTCCCACGTCCGACGCAGCGTCCGCGCCGCATTGTACGCGGGCATCACCACCACGATTTTCCTTCCCCGATACATCGTTTGTCCGACCTTGCCCGAGGCCGCGCCAAGCTGCCGAAACTCACCCCGAATTGAGAAGTCCAAAATCAGCCCGTCCCCTCCCGCAACCGCGCTCTTTCCTCCGGATGTTCAACCCCTCGAATGGCCGAAGCCGACACGGACCCGGTTTCACGCTGCGCCAGCAACCAGCGCGCTGACGCGCTGGCCCGCGTCTGAAGCCGGCCCGGGACCACCCACCGGGCACATTCCCCGTGCGCCCGGCCTTCCACGCCCGCCCACCTCGAATCCCATCCCGCCCAGAACGGCCATTCCCTCCCGCCCACGAGCTGCTCGCCGCCTCTTCAGCTCTTGCGTCTTTGCCGGTGTCCCCCTTCGACGATCTCCGACTCCGCAAATCTGCCCGTCCGACTTCCCCCATGGCATCCCACGTCCCTCGGCCATGGCGCGGCAGGTCGGACCCTCCACCCATCCGGGCGCGGCATGGGAGCCACTTGAACAGGCATCCGGTCGGCTCCTCACGCCGCGGCACTGACACCGCGCCCCCTCGGCGCCCGGGTCACCCAATCCTTCCGGTGGACCCGATCCAGCCCCGGCAGCCGGCCGCAACCCCACCGCCACACGCACCTGGGCGAGCCATTCGCCCGATTCCATTCACTTCCCCGCACTGCCCCGAGGACAACGTTTCATCACCGCACTCTCGCCGGTCCTCAGACCCTGCGCCCAAAAGCACTCCTGCCACATTCCTGTCTTTCGATGCTGTCGAAATGCGCCATCCATCCAGCTCCTGCCCGCCACCCATGTCGCCAATTGACCTCTGCGCCCTCCTGGCCTGACTCCCGAACGCAACACTTAAATGAAATGTCGCATGCCCCCGTTCGAAACCTCGGGAGGTGCGACCTCGGCAGCCTGCCCGCCCCGCGAAGTTCGGCGCGCTACAAGATCAGCCTTGAAGGTTTCCCTTACATTACGTCAGTCCCTCATGGCCACCAATCCTGAGGTCCGCCAAGCCGGGCAGCCGGGCACGAGACCCAGTTCTCTTCCAGTGCCTCCACCTCCTGCCCCCCTTCAGGAAGCCGTCCCAGGCCGTCCCTGGAGCCCCGACGCTGTCCGCGACCTATTTCCGGGCTTGACATGAGCGACGGAGGCCGCAAGGATCTCACGCATGAGTGACAACGTTAGTTCCGCTCCAGGTTCTTCCGAAGTCCCCAATCAGCCTCCCGCACCAACGTCGCCCCCGCGTTGGCGAAGGTATTTCCCCAAGGACGCCCCGGACCTGCTGCGCGAGGCCTTCGTGGCCGTCAGCTGCGAGGCACCGGACAACATCCGTCTCGGCAAGAAAGCCGTATTACTCGGATCTTTCCACTACAGTGCGGGACCGCCCTGGAGCTATGGAGGGGACTTGTACTTTCGCCTCCGCAAATCCTTCCGCGAATGGGAGCTGGTGATCGTGGACGAATCCGCGGGGTATGACCTCGGCGAGCCGGGCCGGACGCTGCGATGGGTCCTGAGCTCCCTTCCAGCCCGCCTGCCTCGCCACCAGGCCCTGGCCCTCTTCACGGCCAAGCTTTTGGCGGAGCCCCGGGTCAGCATCGATTATGAAGCCAAATATGCACATTACATCCCAATCGCCGAGGATTTCTTGCGGCACATGAAAGCCCAGGGATGGAACACGGAGACCTGGGAGCGCGGCGACGAGTCCGACGAAGAGGAATAAGCCGGGAAGAGCTGTTATTCAAACGGATCATCGCTGCGGGGTGTGCACACGTCCTTTGCCCCCATCGAAACGCTCATCTCGCCAACCCGGCCAACGAACCTTTTTCGTGACCTGATCCGGGGCACCGCGACAGTCGCACCGATCACCCGGTCCCCGCCCGAAAGCACCTCTGCAAACGAGCGCCATCCACGGGTGCAGTTCGACGCAACGTTTTTTGTTCGCGAGCCTCCCTAAGAGCCGATACGGCGGCTCTGCCCGGCCCGCGGATATCACTCGCATTGCGTGCTTTTCTGCAAACCGGCGCCGGCGAGCGCCGTCGTCAGCCATTCGGTGTCCGGTAGCGCACCTTTGCCTGGAAAGTCTTCGGTTTCCACCTCCCCGGCGGCCAGCTCCGCCTCCCATCGTCCTCCCAAGAACCGCCGCCGTCATGCAGTGGCGACTCCACAGGTGGACCTTCTGCTGCTTTCCGTCGGAGGCCACGTGATTGAACCTCGTCGCCGCCCGCGCAGGGGTGCGGGAGCCGGGCTCGGTTGGTTGCATACCTTGCGGCTCTCGGCAATCTGTCCAAGTCGCACCCGAGTCCGTCCGGAATGCCGGCATCAGCGAGGAACTCGCCTCCGAATTCTCGGACGGCGGAAAAAACCGAATTCCCTGGTTACCCGCAGGGCGACCCTTTCCGACGGCATCTGTGCGCAGGGATGAGCCGGGCCAGATGTGGTCCCGAGAAAGGGAATCGAGCAGCCGGCCGAAAGGGAACCCCGCGAAAGAGCGCCCGCGAAAGTGCTTTGGAGGTGCAGGAAGCCGGTTTTCGTGACAATTGGCATTTCCAGAGTTCGCGAAGGAAGTTTGCAACCGCGGCAGGCCCCGAGCCCGGGCTCGGCCGTTTCCCGGCAGGCGCTCATGCCCCGACGCTTGTTCTCATCGCGCAAAGAGCCGGCCGGGCGGTCCTCGACCCTCTGGTTCTTTTCCAAACGCCCCACTTAGACCACCGCCGGTTCCGGCGGTCCCCGAACCCGGCCTTCGAATCTTCATGGGTGCCCGGCGAACTTCATCCTGCTCGCCTCAGTCCAGCCGCTCGTCAGGAACCGCGGGCGGCGCCAAGGCCGGCAACCTCACCGAGGGGCGGACGCGTCAATTCCCGACGGGGACGCTCGCGGACGGGCCGGCCGCAGTTTCGCCTCCGCCCAAGAGTTCCACGCTCTTGCCCACGGAGAGAAAATGCAAACAAAGTCGGCGGACCGGACGCCGATAAATGCGGCTGAGCGCCAGGGCATACAGGCGCAACTGCGGCGCATAAGTCTCCACGCGCCGGTCCAACTCGGCCTCTTTCAGTTGGTCGGTCTTGAAGTCCACCACCCACACTTGATCCGGCAGGAGCGCGACCAGATCCGCCGCTCCCTGAACCACGACGCGTTCACCCTCCAAGGTCGGATCCACCGGCTGCCCCACCAGGCGCCGAATCTCGTTGGCCTCCAGGGCGACTGTAAACGCGTGTTCGCGGTGCACGGCGCCGGCCACGGCGCGCAAACGCCGCCCCAAATCGGACCCCCAAAACCGCACGAGGGCCTCGTAATCCAGGACCGCGACCTCCTCAGCGGTGAGTCGGCCCTGCTGGACCAACGTGTTCGCTGCAGCCCGAAAGGACGCGACCCCGGGCTCTGTATCCAGCGGAAACCACCGCAAAAACCGATGGTGCGCCGTGCCCCGTTCCACCGCCGTCAGGGGCGGCCGGGGAAACCGCCGCTGGGCGGAAGCCCGACCGACATACAACCGCCCCATGGGCTCCTCCTCAACCTGCCTCTGGGCCGCGGTCACAGAGGTTTTCGCCGGTACGCGGGTCGCCGACATCCACGCATACGGTTGGCCCAAGAGACGCTCCGCTTCGGCCCCCACCCAGGATTCGATTTCCGGAGTCACCTGGAAAGGAGTTTCCTCATTGTTTGGTCCGGCCGCGTGCGCATCCACAGTCTCCCTGGGGCCAGGGCCGGTTTCTTCATGCCATGTCCACTGAAACAGCCGCGTAGAGCCCGTGAGACGTTCCTCCGCCGATGGCAACCCCAGATCCCGGAGCCGCGGCAAAAGCCAGTCCAAAACACACCGTGCGCTCAGGAGGTCCATGACGTTGCTGCGCAAAGAGGCTTGTCTTTCCCTCCCCTGAGGGTTCGAGGTTTCCCCGCTGAGGATCAAACGATCTCGGGCACGCGTCAGCGCCACGTACAAAAGTCTCAACTCTTCGCCCAGCATCTCCCTCGTCTGTCGCTGCCTGGCCAGCCAGTAACTCAGGCTGGGATAGGTGCGGGTGCCGTCCCTCGAACGCAATCGAGCCGCCAGGCCGTACTGCTCGTCCAGGATGACATCGCCCTGGAGGTCCTGCTTGTTGAAGGACTTGCCCAGATCGGCCACGACCACGACGGGAAACTCGAGTCCCTTGCTCTGATGGATGCTCAGGAGCCGAACGGCGTCGACCCCCGGGGTTGACGGCACTTCCGGCTCGATGGCCTCTTCCTGGAAGTCCTCCATTCGAGCCAGGAAATGATGGAGTCCTTCGCCGCGGGAGCGGTCGTACTGCCGCGCCCATTCCAGACACCACTCCACGTGCTGTCGGGCCAGTCGGCCGCGGGGCTGGGTGGCGATCCACGCCAAATAACACGTCTCGTTCAGGATCTCCTCCAGACATCGACTTACGGACCCCTGACGGGCCAGCTGACGCCACCGCTCGTATCGGCGCAGGAAACGCGTCAGCACCAGCCGCGTCGCACGCAGATCCGGGCCCGCCGGATCTTCCTTCCCAGCTGCCGCGAGCCAGCGGTGAAGACGCAACCAGACCGGCAAGGATCGGTCCTGACGACAGATCCACGCCAGTTCGTCCAGGGACAGTCCCACCAGCGGCGACCGCAGGACCGCCAACAGGGGCAGGTCCTGCAGCGGATTATCCAGGATTTGGAGCAGGTGGATCAGGTCCGCCACCTCCCGGGTCTCGAAGAACCCGCGCCGCGCGACCTCCAGGGGCACATGCATCGCCTCGAAGGCCCGCACATACGCCTCGATCTTCGGCGATGGCGATCGCAACAACACCGCCATGTCCGAGTAACGGACCGGCCGGCGCTCACCGGTTTGCGGGTCGCGCACCCAGAGTGGTTCCTGGCGCAACTGGCGCAGCCGCCCGGCAAGAAACCTGGCCTCTCGTTCGGCCTTGCTGAACTCCTCGGCCGGCGCTTCCGCATCCTCCGTCGACACCGCCTCTCCGGCCCCGGTCGCGCCCTTGCGCGGCGGAGTCCACAAATGAATTTCCACAGGCGGATCATTTTGTTCGTCCGCATGGGGACTCTCCGGAGGCAACGGACTCCGCAACCAGGCTTCGCGCCCATAAGTCACCCCACCCACCTCCGGATGCATCAAAACGGAAAACACCTCGTTGACGAACTCCAGCAATCCCGCCCGGCTTCTGAAATTCTCCGTCAACTGCACCACATGACTGTCCTCCGCCCGGGCCCACGCTTCCGCATATTGCCGGAAAATGGCCGGGTCGGCTCGTCGGAACCGGTAGATACTCTGCTTGACGTCGCCCACCAGGAAGCGGTTGGGCGGGTCGGCAGTACGACTGACCGCGCGCAGGATCAGGTCCTGGGCGGGATTGATGTCCTGGTACTCGTCCACGAAGACCCAGCGGAACCGGTGTTGCAAACGCTCTCCCAGGGGGCGGGGACGCTGGTTGCGGCGGTCCCAGAGCAACGTCAGCGCCATCTGCTCCAGATCGGCGAAGTCCAGTTCGCCCCGTTGACGCTTGGCGGCGGTATAGGCCTCGTCAAAGCGCCGGACGAGGTCGAGCAGAGCCGCCATGGGTTTGCGCATTTGCTCCCAGTCCTGCCCCAGCGGATCCGTCCGGGAACCCTCCGGAGAACTTCCGGCAGCTGCAGGAAGCAGGGAACCCAGAAACTGCAGCTCCTCCAGGCAGCGTCTCAAATCCCCGCCACGGGCATTGGGCGTTGAACGACCTTTCGCAGGCTTCGCCAGAGCGGCTTGAAAACGGCGGTAGCGGACCGCCCAATCCTCCAGGAACCCGGCCGGTGGTTCCTGCGCCGCAGACCGGTCCAGGAGCTCCCGCCAACACGCGGCCCCTGAATCGTCCGGGGATAGCGCCAGAATGCACTCCTTCCAACGCGCCTGCCAGGCACGAAAAGCCTCTTGCAGCCACTCGCGCCAACGTGTGGGGTTGGAATCCTCCAGGTAGGCTTTCTGGGATTCGAACCAGGCATCCGGGTCTGCCAAACTTTGGCTGTAGGCATGCACGCGAAGCACCTGGTCGCGCAGCCGCGCTTCATTCGCGTCGAAATACTCCCGAAACACAAAGCGCAGCGCCTCCGCCCGGGGAGAGCTTTCGCTCAAAACCTCTTCCAGGAGCTCATGAAACACTTCATGGCTTCGTAACGCGGCCTCACCGGCATCCAACACGACCAGCTTCGGATCCAGGTGCAACTCGGCGTAATGCTCGGTGACGAGCCGGTAACAGAAGCTGTGCAGCGTCCCGATAAACGCGTTGTCGAGCAGGGCCAGCTGCTGGTGCCAGAAGAGGTCCGTTTCCTGCCCCGCCAGGGTCTCCAATCGCTGCCGAATTCGTTCGCGCAGTTCGGCCGCCGCCGCCTCGGTAAAGGTCACGACCAGCAAGTCGGTCACGCACACCCGCTCCACCCCGGCCGTGAGCCGATCCGAATCCTCTGGCGGGACCAGCACCCGCAGCACCCGCTCGACCAGGGTTCGGGTTTTGCCGGTGCCCGCCCCGGCCATCACCAGGACGTTGCCCGGAGCTTCGACTGCCCGCTTTTGTGCTTCGGTCAACATGGCAAGGGAGCCTGCCTGGGAAACCCGCGCGCAGCGGTTCGCCTAATCCACCCGTACCCGCCAAAAGCGGGGCGATGCGCCGGGACGAATCCGCAGAATCGTTTGGCTCGCGTTGGTAAGAGGCACGGTCAAGACCGGTTGCCAGAACGGGTTCTCGAGGTTGGTGGCCTCGAACACCTGACAAAGCCCCAGCCGCGCGCTTTCAACAGCAAGTTCCCATGCATCGCCCTGTTTCCGAATCCACAACCGCACCGGCCCGGGCAACGCCTCCGGATCCTCGCTCAGATCCGGGATGCCGTCGCCATCCGTATCATTCGGGTCGGCCACCGTCCAGATCCAGGTCAGATAATCCGGTTCGGGCGTGGCCGGTTCCCCGTCTTCGAAGTCGAAATAGCCCGCGTAGTTGGTGGCCGTGCGAACGTCGCGAACGAGATGGTTCGTGGGATACGGGAGGGGTTGGTCCCATTCGTTCGTCCAGGCCCCCGGGAGAAGAATCAGTTCGACCGCGGGAGCCTCCGGAGTTCGATGCAACCGCACCGGCCCGGTCCACCGGGCGCCGGGCCGCCCCGCACCGTGGAGTTCGACATACCCCTCAATTTCGCGGGGACCGTTCGCATAGCTCAGCCTGCCCCGATACTCCAGCAGCTCGAACCTGTGAGTGAAAACCGCCAGAGACTGAAACGGGTTGATCTTGAGGTTCAGCACACAGGTTCCGGTGGCATCGCCGGCAGCTCGTGTCCATCGCGCTTCCACGGAACCGGAGCCGAACCCTTGCAACTGATAAATTCCACTGCCCTGCCACAGGACCGCGCGGCGGACCTCGAAAAAATCGGGAACACCGTTCCTGTCGTCGTCCTGCAGAGGAATTTCGAGCAACAGGTTGCCCCTTACCTCTTCGAACCAGGCCAGGTCGGTAAGCGTCAACAAAGCGCCGTGGGTGTACGGATCCGCGCCCCAGACCGGGAACAGCTCCCCGTTGATCCGATCGGGCAGCGACGAACAATCCAGAGCGAACAGATCGAAAGGTTCCGTACCACGATTGACACGGATCGACAGGCAGGTGATCTGCGTGTCGGCCGGGCTCGCGGCCTCGCCGGGTGTTCCCGGGGTCCCCATCCAGCATCCCAACACCACAATCAGGCGAAGCGCCGGGTTCATGAGTGGACCGGACCCTGATGCATGCATGCGCCCACGCAAACACCTTCCCCGGAGCGTGTCAAGCGACAGGCCCGGCCAGGGCCGTGGAACCGGCCACCCACCCGCAACTCGCGCAAACCTGGTCGTCCACCCCTGCCAGCCCCGGAAACAAACATTGCGGCCCCGGCAACAGAGCCCCTCCGCGAAACCCCGCGTGTTGTGCCGGCTCAGCCCCGTCCCCAGGCTGTCCCTGCACCAACCCCCGATCCAATTCTTGGCAGTGGCTCGACAAGTGCCGGACCCACCGGTGCGCAACCAGGCCTGCCCACTGGCTCGGATCAAGAGCACGGCGCAAGTGACCGTCGCGAGCGGGAGAATTCGCCGAGCAATGCAGGGCGGCTGATGCGATTCCGCGGGACAACACGCTTGCTGATTGTCTGAACCCGCCGAGCGCCGTGGTGCGGATCCCCCGGCCGGAAGCCGGACTCCAAAGGGTCCTGCTCCGGCCCCCACCTCTCGGCGTTGCGGTCGGTCTCCGGCAAACCACTCCGGGGCGGGCGGCACCTGGAAATGCAGAGGCGCGAGAACTTCCGATGCTTCACGCCCTCCCAGGATCCTCGCAAGCCCTCGTGTCTTCTTTGCGTCCCTGCGACAGGAGCATCCCTGAAGTTATGCCGCGGGAACCTCGGCCCTGGCGGGGCGGAACCCCGCTCGATGCAGCAAAGCAAATCAGAAGCACTCTACCACCGCAGGATCCCGCAGGGTGGTCCCTCCGCCCCTTCCCTCGCGCAGGGGTTGGGATCGACCCAGCAGCCGTACCTCGACGAGTCCGGCTTGCCCATCGCCCCTGGCTCCGTTTTCCGATTCCCACCCAACGGCTCCACAAAGGCCGCCACACTGCCTCCCTTTAGCGCCCCCGGGCCACGGGGCCGGCGTTATGGGCCCGGCAGGAATCGTGTCCCGCGGAGCTTCACCGCGACGTGTGACGCTTTTGAAACTTCTCCAGTTTGGGCCGAATCACAAGCTGGCAATACGCCTCCGTCGGATTCTTGCGAAAGTAATCCTGGTGATAGGCCTCCGCGGGGTAAAACCGATCAAGGGGGACAATCTCCGTGACGATGGGCCGCGAGAAGCGTTTCGCTGCCCGGGCCTTCGAACGTTCCGCGGCCTGGCGCTGGGACTCGTCCGCGTACAAGATAATCGAGCGATACTGGGGTCCCACGTCGTTCCCCTGCCGATTCAGGGTCGTGGGGTCATGCGCTTCCCAGAAGGCCTCCAACAAATCCTCGTAACGAATGCGAGCCGGGTCGTAAACCACCTGAATCACCTCGGCGTGACCCGTGGTGCCGCTGCAGACCTGTTTATACGTGGGATGGGGGACATGACCGCCGGCATATCCGCTGGTGACGGACAAGACCCCCGGAATCGTTTCAAACAGGGCCTCCATACACCAGAAGCATCCGCCACCGAAGACCGCCGTGGCCGTGCGCGATGGCGTATTGGTCTGCAGCGATTGTGTCTGGGAGTTCATGGTCCACCCCATCCATGCGACAAGAAACAGCCCGGCCGGGAACCATCGCCCGGCCATGCCATGGCTCCGTTGGGTCCGCATGACGGACACGAATCTAATTCAAAACGCTCGTCTCTGCCAGCAGCGGCTCGGAACTCAGCACGACGCGTCTGTTCCCTCGCGCCCGGAACAAATCGGTCAGAGGACGTGTCCCCGAGTCGAACACCGGACCTCATCAGGGATTCGGGCAGAAGGAACCCTGCAGCCGGAGGGCGCCGCTCCCGACTTCCCTCGCCCCCGCTGCGTCCGACCGGCGGTCAGCCCCCGCGCGCGCCACGCCCGAGGGCCCATGGGGCACGTTGAGTTGGACCTCGCCCGGCTTGTCTCGGTTCGGGCCGAAGTGGATGGGGCGCAAGTCCAAGTTGCCCCGCCGCACGTCTGCTCCGGAATCATCCTTCTTCGCCCCCTGACCGAACCAGCCGGGCCACGGGAACGGCTGTGTTTTTACGCCGAACCCGTCCGAAACGCAGCAGCAACGAGGCTGAACACATCAAGTCGGGGCGGATCCATGCCAACCCGGGCCGGCGCACGACTGATCTGGGAGGGCTGCTGGCGGGGTCGGTCCTCAAGCCAGGGTGCGGCCTCGCGCCCGCCGGAGTTGAGCCGCGAGCCCCGGCGGGGGCCGACGGGTTCGCCGGCGCAAGAGATTCCAAGGAAGCGCCTTTCTACCGGAACCGTGTTTCCAACCGGTGCAGGCCGCCGGTCCTTGGACGATCTGACCCGGTAACGGTCGCTGCCTGTGGGGTCTCGGAAAAGCCCCGGGGATCGGACTGCCGACGACCTCCCGCCTTGCCATGCCCGGGACAGATTGATGTAATGCCGGCCGTGGTTCCGCAGCAGACGATCAAGCGTTCCGTCAGCTACTCAGGCATCGGGCTCCACAGCGGCAATCGCGTCACCATGACGCTGTTGCCCGCACCTCCCGGGCACGGGATTCGTTTTCGTCGGGTGGATCTGGAAGCCCGGCCCGAAATCGAGGCCCGCGTGGAGAACGTCGTGGACACGCAGCGCTCCACCACGCTCGGCAAGGGGCCCGTCCGGATCCACACGGTGGAGCACGTGTTGGCAGCCCTGCGGGGATGCGGGGTGGACAACGCCATCGTGGAGCTGGATGCCAATGAACCGCCGATCGCCGACGGCAGCGCCCGAGAGTATTGCAAGTTGATTCACAGTGCGGGGTTGCAGCCGCAGGACGCACCGCGGCAACCCTACGCGGTAACCGAGCCCCTGGCCCTGCAACTGGACGATACCATCATGCACCTGGTGCCCGCCCCCGAGTTCAAAATCTCCTGCACCAGTGCGGATCGCTCCGGCCGATACACCCAGTTCTTTTCCCTGGTCGTCACTCCCGAAAGCTGGGAGCGTGAGTTGGCACACGCGCGGACGTTCTGCTTTTTCGAGGAAATCGAGTACCTGATCAAGAACGGGTTGATCAAGGGAGGCAGCCTGGAAAATGCGATCGTCATCCGTGACGATGCCGTGTTGACCACCGAGCCGCTCCGTTATCCGGAAGAATTCGTGCGGCACAAAATGCTGGACATCGTGGGAGATCTGGCCCTGTTCGGCCGGCCGATCCAGGGGCATCTGGTGGCCGTGCGGCCCAGTCATGCCGCCAACTGCGAGTTGGTCCGACAGCTGGAGATGCGGTGCCGCCGGGCGGGCGGTGCGCCGCCGTTTGTGCCCTCGGCACCCGCGCCCGCCCCCTCCACGGAGCCGACGCCGCCGCCACCGCCCGCGGCGCACGATCCGGCCCTGGATGGCTGCGTCATGGATGTGTCGCAGATCATGGCGCTGATCCCGCACCGGTACCCGTTCCTTCTGGTGGATCGCATCGCCCGGCTGGAACAGGACCGCATCGTGGGCATCAAAAATGTCACCATCAACGAGCCCTTCTTCCAGGGCCATTTCCCCGGGCACCCGATCTTCCCCGGTGTGCTGCAACTGGAAGCCATCGCCCAGGTGGCGGGCGTGCTGATGCGCAAGCGTTTTGCCGAAAAGCCGCAAATCGCGTACTTCATGTCGGCCGAAGAAGTGAAGTGGCGCAAGCCGGTGCTGCCGGGCGACACCCTGGTGATCGAGGTGGACCTTCTGAAAGCGCGGGGCAAGGTGGGCAAAGCGCGCGGGGTTTGCAAGGTGCGGGGCGAGGTGGTGAGCGAGGCGGTGGTGACGTTCATGCTCATGGACGCCTAGGCCGGAGCGGGTTCCTGCCACGCATATGCGCATTCATCCCACGGCGGTCATTCATCCCCGGGCGCAACTCGGGGCGGATTGCGAGATCGGACCCTATTGCGTGATCGGCGAGCACGTGGAGCTGGGGGACCGTTGCCGCCTGCATTCCCATGTGGTCATCGACGGCCACACGCGACTGGGCTGTGACAACGAAGTGTTCCCGTTCGCTGCCATCGGGCTGCGGACGCAGGACCTGAAGTGGCGCGGGGGCACGACGCGCGTGGTGATCGGGGATCGGAACACCTTTCGCGAGGGGGTCACCGTCCACAGCGCCACTCAAGACGGCGGCGCCACCGTGATCGGATCGGACAACCACATCCTGGCCTACTGCCACATCGCGCACGATTGCGTGCTCGGCAATCACATCGTCATGTCCAGTTACGCCGGCCTGGCCGGCCACGTACAGGTGGAGGACCAGGCCGTGCTGGCCGGTTACGCCGCGGTGCACCAGTTTTGCCGCATCGGCCGCCTGGCCATGGTGGGAGGCTGCTCGAAGGTGGTGCAGGATGTCCCGCCCTTCATGCTGGCGGACGGAAGTCCGGCAGAAACCATCACCATCAACAAGGTGGGACTGGAACGGGCCGGCATTCCCGAGGAAGTCCAGGCCGTTCTTCGCCAGGCGCATCGCCTGCTCTTTCGCAGCGGCCTGACCATCCCCAACGCACTGGCCCGGATCGAGTCGGAACTGCCCCCCCTGCCCGAGGTGCAGCATCTGGTGGCGTTCATCCGCGCCAGCGAACGGGGCATCAGCCGATGAAGTTCCGGGGAAAACCGACCTTGCATCTGGATGCCTTCAACGCCTGCCTTCCGAGGGCACGAGAGATTCCTTGCGCCCACGCGTCGTGAACATCCTGCAGCGCCATCTCCTCCGCGAAATGCTGGCCACGCTCGCCATGACCGTGGCGGTGTTCGTGTTCGTCCTCCTGCTGGGCAATGTGCTGCGGGAAATCCTGCTGCTGTTGGTGCATCGGCAGGTGAGCCTGGCGAGCGTGCTGGAGGCGGTGGGGCTCCTGTTGCCCTACGTGGCGCCCTTTGCCCTGCCGATGGGCCTGCTCACGGCGGCACTGCTCGTGTTCGGGCGGTTCGCCGCGGATCAGGAACTGACGGCCGCGCGCGCCAGCGGGCTCAGTCTGACCCATCTGGTGGCTCCCCTGCTTTTCCTGGCGCTGGTGCTCAGTGCGGTGACCGTCTTGTTGAACGCGGAGTGGGCCCCCCGCAGCCGCACGGCGTACAAGGCACTGCTCGTGCGCATCGGCCTGCAAATGGGCCAGGGCATTCTGCCGGAACGCCAGTACATCCATGACTTCAAAGGTCTCGTGCTGTACATCGGGCGCATCCGGGAAGCCCGGTTGGAGGAGGTCCTGGTGTGGCGCCTGGACGATCAGGGCCGCGCCGAGTACAAGCTCCGGGCCGAGGGAGGCCGCCTGGAATCTGCAGCCGACTCCGGAGGATTCCGACTGGAACTGACCGACGTGGTGGCGGCCCGACGCACACCCGAGGGCTGGGTCCCCGCCGGGTACGCCCGTACGCTCGTCTACACCTTGGAGCCCCCCGCCAGCCGGCCCGCCCGGGCCCCGAAGATCAGCGAAATGACCTGGCGGCAACTGCTGGAGGAACGCCGGTCGCGGGAACACCAGGGCATCGAGGCCACGCCGGTGGTGGTGCAACTGCATCAGCGGGTGGCCTTCGGTTTCGCCTGTTTTGCCTTCTGCCTGGTGGGCATCCCGCTGGGAGCCCGGCTGCATCGGCGAGAAACCAACGTCGGGGTGGCCGTCGCCCTGGTCCTGGTGGCGATTTACTTCGGATTCCTCCTCCTGGCCAACGCGTGGGACACCCGGCCCGAACGATACCCGCACCTCCTGGTCTGGCTGCCCAACTTCCTGTTCCAGGGAATCGGGGCCTACTTGTTGTGGCGCATGGATCACGCCCCCTGAACCGGGCCCAAACTGCGGCTATAGTTCCGTCCCTTCCTGCCGATAAGGGACTGGACAGGAAGAGTCGGGAAGATTCGCGGGAACACGACGGCATTGCCCGGGGCCGGTGTGGCCGGGGGAGAATCGGCCTCCGGCTGCCCGGTGTTTCCCAGAAAAGGCGTCAACCTCGGACTCCCCGGCAACGGGCCCGGGAATCGGGATTCCGGAGCCGATGCAACATACGCATGGCCGCAGCAAGCACGTTGAGTCAGGGCGAAATCGCGCAGTTGATGCAGACGATTGAGATGTTCGAGGTGATCACTCAATCGCAACCCCTCGACTATCAATCGTTGGAAATCCTCAAGGAGGCGTATGCCAAGCTGGGCCAGGAAGAGCAGGTCGTCAAAACCGCCAAGCGCATCGCGGAAGCCTACGTCCAGTTGGGGCAGTTTTCCTCCGCCATTCTCGAGTACGAAGGGATCCTGCAGCGTCACCCCGACGACCAGGAGGTCCGGGCTGCCCTGCGGGACATCGAAGCCCGCGCGGCCAACCTCACCAGTGCTTCGCCGGCCTCCACGGACACCGACGTCCTGCCCACCCGCCCGGGCACGCCCTCCTCACGAACGGCAGCCCCCGCAGCCGCACCCGTGCCGGCCAGCGTCGAAGACGGCCGGTCCGCCATGCGCAAGATCTTCGTGGAAGGGAAAGTCATCAGCGCCGCGGATTTCGACGCCTGCTGGCCCCAGCCCGATCTGACCGTCGTCCCGTCCGAACCCGTGCCCCCCTTCATCCACAACCTGGCCGAAAAAGGCCTTGTCCCCGTCGAACGATCCCTGACTCTCCTGATTGATCGAAGCCGGTTGCCCTTCCTGCCCCTGGAGCGCTACGACGCGGACCCGGACCTGGCCCGTCGTTTTCCCGCCGCGCTGTGTCGGCGTTGGTGCATCCTGCCCTTCGACACCATGGGGCGCGCCCTGCTGGTGGCCACGGCGAACCCGTTCAATCAACAGGCCGTGCGCGAACTGGGCGCCATATGGCCGCAGCGGTTGCAATGGTACCTGGCCGCACCCGCCGAGATCCTCAAGTACCTCCGCAAAGCGTTTCGCTGATCGCCCATGCCTCCTCCGAAAACATTTGGCGAACGTATCGCCGACGCACTGATCGAAGACGGCCTGCTGACGCCACAGCAGGTGGAAGAACTCCTGGAGCAACAGCGTCGGGACGGCACCCGCCTGCTCAAGCTCATCCAGGACAAGGGCTACGTCAGCGAGGTGGACCTGGCCGTTTCCATGGGCCGGGTGCTCAATGTGCCGCCCATCAACCTCGCCCGCATCGGCATCCCGTTGGAGGTGGCCGAACTGCTGCCGCGCGACCTGGCCCAGAACCACAAACTGGTTCCCGTCGCCCGCCTCGACAACAAGCTCTTCGTGGCGATGGCCGACCCCCTCAATGTCCTGGCGCTGGACGACATCAAACGAATTACGCGACTGGAGGTCCATCCCCTCATCGCCCCCGAACGGGCCATTCTCGAAAAACTGAGCCATCTCGACGCGGCCAAGAGCGGCAGCATCGAGCAGTTCATCCAGGACACCCAAAAGGCCGAGGCGGAGGCCGAAGCCGACCAGGTCGAGGTCACGCGCGAGTCCACCGAGGAGGTCAACCTCGACCAACTGGCCGCCTCCAGCGAAGAAGCCCCGGTCATCAAACTGGCCAACCTGATCCTGGTCCAGGCCATCAAGGACCGCGCCAGCGACATCCACTTGGAGCCCTTCGAAAAGACGGTCCGGCTCCGATACCGCATCGACGGCGTGCTCACCGACGTCACCCCCCCGCCCAAGAGCATGTACCTGCCGCTGGTCTCACGTTTCAAAATCATGTCCAACCTCGACATCGCCGAGCGGCGTCTGCCCCAGGACGGCCGCATGCGCGTGCGCGTGGGCGGCAAGGACTACGACCTGCGCGTGTCCATCCTGCCCACCGTCCACGGGGAAAAAGTGGTCCTGCGCGTGCTGGACAAGTCCAACCTCTCCGGCAGCCTGGACCAGCTTGGCCTGGACCCGCACACCTACCAGCGGGTCAAAGCGGCCATCGATGCCCCCCACGGCCTCATCCTGGTCACCGGCCCGACCGGCTCGGGCAAAACCACCACCCTCTACTCCGCCCTCAACGAGCTCAACAGTCCCATCTACAACATCATCACCGTCGAGGACCCGGTGGAATTCCAAATCCCCGGCATCAACCAGGTCCCCGTCCGCAAGGAAATCGGCCTGACCTTCGCCAACGCCCTGCGCTCCATCCTGCGCCAGGACCCGGACATCATCATGATCGGCGAAATCCGCGACACGGAAACGGCCGAAATCGCCATCGAGGCCGCCCTCACCGGACATCAGGTCCTCTCCACCATGCACTGCAACGACGCTGCCGGCGCCATCGCACGGCTCGACGACATGGGCATCGCCCCCTTCCTCATCTCCTCCTCGGTCATCCTGTCCTGCGCCCAACGCCTGATGCGCAAGATCTGTCCCTATTGCAAGGAGCCGGTAACCTACCCTGCCAAAATGTACCAGGACCTCGGAATCGACCCTGCCTTCTTCGAGGGCGTAACCCTCTACCGCGGCCGGGGCTGCGAACGCTGCAAAAACTCGGGTTACGCCGGCCGCATGGCCATCATCGAAGCGATGACCGTCACCGACGAAATCCGGCGCCTGATCATCGCCCGGGCCAACTCCCACGAAATCACGCACCTGGCCATCCAGCAGGGCATGAAAACCCTCCGCATGGTCGCGCTCGAGCGCGCCCGGGAGGGAATCTCCACCCTCGAACAGGTGTTGGTCTTGACCATGGCGTACTGACCGCGAGCCTCGCCGCCAATGCGCAATCTCAGGCCGGCGCCTGATGCGCCAGCCAGGTCAGCCGCAAACCCTCCAGCGTCAGGTCCGGCCAAACGTGCCGGATCTCCGGCACCCGTTCGGCCATCAGCCGCGCATACCCACCCGTGGCCACCACCGCGGCCCCCGTCCAACCCATCTGCCGCTGAATCTCCGTCAACACCGCTCGGACCAGCCCCGGATACCCGTAATACGCACCAGCCTGCATGGCCTGCACCGTGCTTCGTCCCACGACACTCCGGCAGCGGCGGACCCGGATGCGTGGCAGCAAGGCGGTGCGTTCATGCAAATAGTCGGTCATGGCCTCCAGTCCCGGGGCAATGACGCCCCCAATGTAACAGCCGCGCTCGTCCACAACGTCAAAGGTCACCGCCGTGCCAAAATCCACCACCACCACGGGCGCTCCCACCCGATGCCAGGCAGCCAGCGCATTGGCAAGACGGTCAGCGCCAATCGTGCGCGGCCTGGGATAATCAATGCGCAGCCCCCGCAGGGTGCCCGCGTTCAACTCCAAACATGGAACGCCCCAATGACGCCGTACCGCCCGCCGCACGGACGGTGTCACCCGCGGCACCACACTGGCCACCACCGCGCCGGCCACAAACGTCCGTCCCACCCAACGGCACAGGGCTGCCTCCGCACGGCCCGAGGCCCAGTCGGCGGTGCGAACCTGGCCCCGTCGGACCACCCTCCGTTCATTCCCCAGCCCCAGGTGAGTGTGCGTGTTCCCAATGTCCACCAACAACCACATGACATCCCCTTCGTGGCTTGCCGAGCCGCCAGCCGGCGCCCGACGCCGGAGCTCCGACGCGCCGCGAAAGTAGAAGGGCACAGCGCCCGGCACAAGCCGTACCCGTGCCGGCCGCCAACAGGGCGCGCCTGCCCGACCGAGTCCAAGAACCCCGGCTACAGCGCCCGGTCGCCAAAGCCGGGCCATCCGGCCCGATCACACCGCACGCAGGCCGGAACAACATCATGGTCTCCAAAAGCGGTTCGAAACGCCACGTTCCTCCGGGGTCAGAGCTTGCCTTTCCCCGCTCTCAGCAAGCTTCAGGCTCTCGCCCCAAGCGGAGGCCCGGGTGACCAGACGGCCGGTACGCTTTCAGGAATTCAGACCGAGACCGCGCCCGGTTGTTTGCGAACCGGAGAGGAGTTGGTCCTGATGCTCGAGGCCCGCCCGGCCAGAACCAGCGACGCAACGGGGGCGTCTGGTCCCCCGTCCCCTCGGCGGCCCCGCTCGGGATCCACCGTTGCACTGCAGCAGAGTCCGGCAACGCGCAGAAGCACGTGCGCAAGCCTGCTAGCAAGCACGATCGGCATGGCTGCGTGTCATAAAAATTTTCTCTTGCCAAGACCGGGCCCGGTGCTAAAAGTGGATCTGCAAACCAGTTGTAGTCCAAGTCAGAACCAACCCAACAATAGGCAACCATACGTCCTATGCGAACCCGATCCTCAACCCTTGCCTTGGGAGCGGCCCTGGTCGTGTCCCTTGCCTCCTTCCGTGTCGGCGCCGGAACCGCCACGTGGAACTTCGATGACTGGAATGACCCGTCATTGACCAATTTGGTGGTGACCGGAGACGCTACTACGATCTTCAACGAGGACTGGAAAAGGTACACGGACGGCAATCCGCCGACGGGGGGATTCCTGCAGCTCACTCCAGCCGTCGGGAGCCGGAACCTGGCCGTCGTGTTTCCGGACATCGACAACGGGGCACCCATCAAGGCCTTCCGGCTCACGATGGACGTCCGCGCCGGGAATGGCACGGCCGAGCGTCCGGCTGACGGGTTCAGCATCAGCTACGTCCGAGAAAACGATCCGGCCCTGAGCAACATCGTGCAATACGTGGATCCTGTTACAGGGCGCGGCATCGTCTTTGGCTTTGCCGGCGGAGACGACCTTGCCACCGCGCAAAGCCCGGCCGGAAGCGGTCTGCCCGAAAACGGCTCGAAGACGGGCGTGGCCGTAATTTTCGATGCCTGGCAGGGAAATTGGTTGCCGGATACCCCGGACTTTCGAGACCGGGAAGGGCTCGCAGTTCGCGTGGACGATCGGACCCTGATTCAGGTTGAAATGCTCAACCGAAACGGCGGCGGCTGCGATGTCACCGACTCGCTGCAAACCGGCGCCTGGCTGAACGACGGCGGCCAGAGCTACACGCACCTGGAGTGGTGCCGGCTCGAAGTGGAAAAAACCGTCGACAACAAGGTTTATGTGACTTGGAAAGGCCGTCGAATCCTCGACGGATTCCAGCTCCAAGAGTACTCAGTTCACAAGGGTCGGCTGATCCTCGCAGGTCGTACCGGTGGCAACAACCAGTACGTCCATTTCGACAACATCACTCTGGAGACCACCCCCGCGATCGAACCCGTTGTCAAATCGCTCTCGGTCAATGCCGATCTTCGCGGCTGGACGCTGGTCCTCGAGGACACCCTTCCAAGCGTCTTGACCAATGTGACCGAGGTCATTTGGAACGACCAGAACGTCACCGCCAACGTCTCCGTCACCAAGGCTGGCAACGAAACCCGCGTGGTTTACACCCAGGCGAACCGCTTCCCACCCAACTCGCCCAACGTGGTTCGCGTCACCTTCCAGACCAGTCTCGGTCAGACGCTGGTCAGCACGGCAAATGCCACTACGCCCAACTACTTCGTGATGCCCCCGGCATATGCGCTACCGCTGTCCGCCGTGTCGGGACAGCCACGCGGCATCGCCTTCGGCGCCATCTACCAGACCATCGCCGAAAACCGTAACAGTCTGGGCGACAACCAGCTCAACTGGACAGAAGAACAGATCCTCGGTCTCTGGGGAACCAACCTGATCACGGGCACGCTGCCCACCTCCACCGATGTGCTGGACTACCAGAACAGCGGGCCGTTTGGCACGCCGAACGGGAATTTCCAGCAGGGTGGCAGCCTCATCAACCTGTGGGAAGGGGTTGACTACGATCTGCGTGACCTCGGCTTCGGATCCAATCCGGCCAAGACCAGCACGGACGACGGCACGATCGAATGGTTCGCCTACGTCTATTTCCCGACCGCCGGCGAATACATCATGGTGGTCAATAGTGACGACGGATTCCGTCTGACCACCGCACGAAACGCCCGCGACCGCATGGGCGATATCATCTCCTTCTTCAACGGCGGCCGTGGGAACGCCACGGGCGTCAACGCCGGCACGCAGCAACGGGTCATCGTGGATCAACCGGGGGTCTATCCGATCCGCGGCATCATCTACAACCGGGCCGGCGGGTTCAACGTGGAGTGGTATACCCGGGTTGGGGACAACCTTTACTTGATCAACAGCAACGCCACGCCGCAGGCCCTGCAGGCCTGGGTCTCGGCCACCGGCGTCGGCTGCTACGTGCAAAGCGCCATCCCGGTGCGAGACGCGGTAGATGTACGGCCGGACCGCAGCATCCGCATCGAGCTGGCCAACGGCTCGACCACCGTGAACGCGGGCTCCATCGTGCTGCGGGTCAATGGCAACACCGTAACGCCCACCGTGACTTCGGGTGCGACCACCGTGGTGACGCACCCGGCGATCGGCCCCGGCGGGTACTGGCCGAGTGGCTCAAGCAACACCATCGAGCTGTCCTTCACCGACAGCGCCGGTACCCAGTACAACTACACGTGGAGCTTCCGCGTCAGCGCGTACAAGACCCTCACCGGCGGGCTGCCGCTCGGAGCGCAGGACACGACCAAACCCGGGTTCCGCGTGCTGACCTGGAAGCCGATCTTCGGCTGGACCGCTCCGGGTGAATGGGACGGCGTCTATCCGCTGACCCGGATCTACGCCGCCGAGCAGCTGTTGGCCGGTTATCTCCGGCCCAACGGCGCGCGCGACCAGAACCAGATGGTCAACGGCTACTTCGAGTATACCGGCGTGGTGAACTGGAACGGTGAGCTGGACGGTGTACCGTGGAGCGGCGGCCCCAACCAGCAGGGCAACTTCCGCGAGCCGGACTATCCGGACAGCTTCCCACCCGGACTGCCCGGCCTGTCGGATCCGAACATCCCACAGAGTGACCTGCTCACGAAGGCCGGATATACCGTCGAAGTGCTGACCTATGTGGTCTTCCCGCAAGCGGGTGCTTACACCTTGGGCGTCAACAGCGACGACGGGTTCCTCGTCACGCAGGGCCATCAGCGGCCCGCCAAGAACGGTGCCCTGATCGTCAGCGCACCTGCCGCCGTGGCCGGAGGCTACTACGCCATCCACGCCCCGGCGGGCACGGCCCGTCCGCTGACCAATGCGGCCATCACGGCCAAATTGGTGCCCACGGATCCCATCCTGGCCAACACGCCGCTGAACAACGCGGCCGCAGTCTCCAACAACATCGCCATCTGCCGGCGCGGCGCAGTTTCGTTCAGCGCCAAGATCCGGAACTGCCTGCAAGCCGGCGCCGTGGCCGTGATCGTGGTGAACAACCGCGATGAAGTGGATCAGAGCGGTGGGAACAACGGGCCCATCCCGATTGAAATGGGTGTTGGTTCCGAAGGCTATCAGGACATCCCGGCTGCGATGATCATGCTCGAGCACGGCAACAAACTCATCGCCGCCGCGGCAACCAACGACGTCATCGCCACCCTGAACCCAATCCCGATCTCGTGGGATGCCGAAGGTGCTCTCGGGTTCTTCGACGGCGGCCGTGGGTCCTCGGATACCCTGTTCAACATCCTGGTTCCGCAGGCCGGCGTCTATCCGTTGCGCCTGATGTACTTCGAAGGTGGTGGTGGCGACAACTGCGAGTGGTTCAGTCTCGCCCCCGACGGCACCCGGGTCCTCATCAACGACCCGAACAATCCGAACTCCCTCAAGGCCTTCCGTGCTGTCACGGTCCAACCGCCGCCCACGCTGTCCATCGCCCGGGAAGGCAACCAGATCATCCTCACCTTCACCGGAACCTTGCAGCAGGCGGACAACGTCACCGGCCCGTACACCGACGTGGCCGGAGCCACCTCGCCCTATCGGGTGAACATCACTCCGGGTGCGAAGTTCTATCGTGCCCGCAACTAAACCCGGGCCGGGGCTTTGACCCGGCTTGAAGCACGGGCGGTCTGGCAACAGACCGCCCGTTTTGTTTTGGGCCAGAGCGCCTCCGGCCCCCCCAACCCGGGCGTGTGTCGCACCACCGGGAACCCTGGCCGCCGGGCAAGGCGGCTGCCCCAGAAGAAACCGCTTGCTTGACAAATCCAGCACCGGGCTTGGTCTGCTGCAAATCCCCGGCATGGCGATCCACGGCCCTTCACCCGTGGAGACCTCCGCAAGGCTCGAGATGGCGCCGAGGATCCGGGCAACTGCAAGGGTTGGCCACCACACGACGATCGAAAACCACGGTAAATGCCGACCAACCAGAGCTTCAGGTCCTGCAGGGCAGGGCGAACCCTCGGCATGGTTCCGCATCCGTTCCCTCGGCAAACCTCCTTCCCCGCACCTTTCTTGGCACTCTGCACCCGGGACTTGAGCAGCAAAAAAAACCGGGCCAAGCGGCCAGGGGGTGGCCGAGAGGCCCGGGGAGTAACGAACAGTACACAGAGGGATCAGGGAGAACTCGGTCAGGACCTGTACCGAGCCCTGACCGAAATCCGGTCCGGATCCAAGCACGGATCCCACTCAAAGAGCGCCCGCCTTTGTGTTGCGGTGACGGGCGTAGGTAACCATGAACGCCAGCAAATGTCAAATGGAGTTCGCAAAGTATAAGCAGACCTGCGATAACCGATTAGGTCCCAATACCGGTCGGCTCGCGTGGACGGCAGGTCCGATTCTCAAGTGCTTCACCGGCCGGGCCCTGGAAAAAAGAGCATGAAGGGCCCTCCCCATCTTTCCCCAAGCCGCGAAGCCCGGCCTGCGGAATCCATCAGAAGCCCCTTTCCTCGAGACGGGCCAGCGCCCAGCGGGCGTGTTCGGCCACCACCGGATCGGGGTCCCGAGCGGCCCGCTCCAACGGGGCGCGACACCGTTCGTCCCCCACGTTGCCCAGAGCCACGCAGACGTTTCGTCGCAATCCGCTATGCTTCGCACGCGCCAACGGCGTCCCCCCAAACCGCCTCTGGAACTCGTCCTTGCTGATGTGCAGCAGCTCGAGCAGATCCGGCACTTCCAGGTCCGGCCGATGGAACTCTCGCATCAGCCGACCGGCCCTGGCAAACCGGTTCCAGGGACACACCGCCAGGCAATCGTCACATCCAAAGATGCGATCTCCAATCGCGGACCGAAGCTCCACCGGGATGGAACCGCGCAACTCGATCGTCAGGTAGGAAATGCACAAACGCGCATCCAGCTCGAACGGCGCAACGATGGCCCCGGTCGGACAGGCCTGCAGACAACGGGTGCAGTGACCACACCGATTCACCTCCGGCCGATCCGGCGGCAATGCCCACGTGGTCAACACCTCGCCCAACAGCAACCAGTTACCCCAGCGACGACTCACCAGGTTCGTGTGTTTGCCCACAAAGCCCACACCCGCACGCTCGGCCAGTTCCCGCTCCAGCACCGGACCCGTGTCCACATACCACAGCGCCCGTGTCCCCGGCGGACCGGTCGCCTCCACAAACGCTGCCAGCAGTTTGAGGCGCGTGCCCATCCAGTCATGGTAGTCCAATGCACGCGCGTACCGGGCCACCACCCCCGTCACCGTCGTCGGATCCCGGGCCACGGCCGCCGGCTCCGCTGCGTAATTGACGGCCACCACAATGACCGTTCGCACCCCCGGCAGGACCCGGGCCGGGTCCTGCCGCTTCTCGCGATTCCGCGCCAACCAGTGCATTTGGCCATGCCGACCCGCTTCGAGCCAGCGATCCAGGTGGGCCGCACGCGCCGGAGGCGCCGCCGTGGTAAACCGGCATTCGTCGAAGCCCAGTGCCACCGCCCGGGCCCGGATGATTTCCCGGGCCTGCTCCAGCTGCTCCCATGCGGCAGCTCCCCCGTCCTCTTGGGCTTGATTCGCGGTGGCAGCCGTCGAGCCAGCCTCCTCCGCACCCGTCCCGGCCGCCGGTGTCTGGGAGGACTCACACGACACTCTGTTGATGGATTCGAAACGCATGCACCACCTGGGCCGCCACTTCGCGGATGGGGCGGTGTTCGGTCTGGATCAACACGTCCGCCTGTCGATAATACGGCTCGCGGCGAGCCAACAGCTCCCGGATCCGCGCCAGGGGATCCGGCGTTCGCAGCAACGGTCTGTGATCGTGATGGCGAACCCGCTCGTACAACACCTCCGGTGATGCCCACAAACAAACCACCAGCGAATGCTGCTTGAGCTGCTCCAAATGGTCTCCATACGTGGGCAATCCCCCGCCCGTGGCGATCACCGTACGCGACCGCTCGGCCAGGGTGCGCACAATCTTTCGTTCCCACTCGCGAAACCCGGGTTCGCCTTCCCGGGCAAAAATCTCCGGGATGCTCATGCCGGCCGCCGCTTCGATCAACGCATCGGTATCCACGAATTCAAATGCCAGTTGCGCGGCCGCCATCCGGCCCACGGCGGTCTTGCCGGAGCCCATGAACCCGATCAACGCCAAATTCCGAATCTCGCGCGGCATGCTTGCCATCCCACGGATAGCCCGATCCGGGCGCGCGCGCACGCAGAATCCGCCGGCCCGGTCCCGCGCCAGACGGACGCACACCCAGGGATCCCGCCCGCCCATCAAACGCAGTGGCGCCAGAGGGTCTCAAATGCCGCAAAAGCCAAACGCCCGCGACCTTTGGTACGGCGTGGTTCAACCGACCGGATTTGGCGCTACCTGCGGCCAACTGCTGCGGAGTTCGAAAAGGCCATCCTGCGCCAAAAAGGCGAATCCCCACCGCAGGGAAGCCCTCGGGGAGGACCAGACCGCGCACCGTCAGCCTGCAAGCCCGCCCAACGGAGCACCCCAACCGGCCCACGAGATCTGTAGACCGAGAGAAGACGCCTCTGCCCGAACCCCGCTGTCCCGCCATCCCGAACAAAGCGAAGTCCGACCTTCGCACTCTGCGGGCTGCCATTTCGCCAACTGCTGGCCTTGAACGGCGCGCGCCTTCAAGAATTCGCCGCCTCGCTTCCTCGCCGACGACGCGGCCTGCTCTGGGGTGCTTTCCAACTCGAACTTTCAACCCTATGTTGGAGCCAGCGGCGAGTTTTTCACGCCCTGCTCCATCACTCGGCCGATGGGCCCCAGAGGATCAGCGAGGAGGCAGGGTGAACCCTTGTCGCACACGAAGCAGAAATGATGGAAACGTTGGCAAAACCTCGGAGAAGACGATGGCCGCTTTGGATCGGGCTCGGTGCGGCAGTGTTGCTGTTGCTCCTGACGGTCGCCTGGTGGGTAATCACCAGCAATGCCTTTTTCCAGGCGGCGATTCTGCCGCGCGTCAGCCGCACTCTGAACGCCCGGGTGGAGGTTGGGCAGGCCGAAATCCGGCCCTTCCGTGGCATCACCCTGCGCCGCGTTCAGATCCGAACGGATGATCGCGAACCATTGTTGGAAGCCACGGAATTGCGTGTGCGTTACTCCCTGCGTGGCCTGTGGGACGGCCGGATCGAAATCGAGGAGTGCGTCCTCGAAGAACCCAGGCTGGCTGTGCGGTTCGAGCCAGACGGGCGCAGCAACCTCGACCCGGTGCTGGCGGCGTTTCAAAAGCCGGCACCCGCTGCACCACAGCCCGCCACCCGTGGTGCCGAATCGCGCGTCTTCCGAGTCGGGCAGCTGGTCCTGCATCGGGGGGTCGTGCAGGTCCGCCATTCGGTCTCCCCGGAGGAAAGTCTCCTGGCCGAAGTCGCGGACCTCGAGCTCCATTTGGAACACCTGGGCAACGCACAAACCGGCAGCGTCCGGGTCGCAGCCAGTATCGCCGCCGAGCGAAAGCATCCCAACGCCACCCTTGCCGGCCGGGTTGCCAGCCGCCTCGAGCTCAGCGGGACGATGGCCCTGGACACATCCCTCCAACCGCTTCTCATCACCGCAGACGGACAGCTGAGCGTCAGCCGGGCCGACGGCGCATGGGCCCCCTGGAAGGACGCACGGATTCAACTGAGCGGTCAGGTCGAACCCGATCAGGTCCGCCGCGTGGCCCTCGCATTTTCCCGCGGCCCCACGGCTCTGGGACAACTTACCCTGCAGGGGCCCCTGAGTCTGCTGCGACGCGAGGGAACCCTCGAGGTCGGTCTGGAAGGCGTCGACGCGCGATTGCTGAACCTCCTGGGCGCAGCTTTCGGGATCGACTTCGGGCGCACGGAGACCGGGTTACAGGCCACGCTTACCCTGGCCGACGGTGGACGCAAACTCTCCGCTGCGGGGCACTGGCACATTGCCCCGTTTCAGGTGCGTCGCGCCAACCTGGCAATGCCCGAGCTCCAGATCCAAAGCCGGTTTGCCGCGACATTGGATCTGGTGAAACAGGCTCTCACGCTGGAGCAGTTCCATCTCACCGGCCAGCGCCAGGCGCAAACCTGGCTGGACATCGCCTTGTCCGCCCCCATGCACTTGAACTGGTCCACCAACGCCGCGGCAGCGGTGGATGAGGCTGCGCTCCGCATCCAGATCCGGGACTTGGACCTGAAGGACTGGGCACCCCTTGTCGGGTCCAATCTCCCCACCGGCCGGGTACAATTGCAACTGGACCTCCTGGCCCGAAACGCCGGACGCAATCTCCGACTCCACAGTCGTGGCCAGCTTCAAGAAGTTTCGGTCCTCTGGACCACGAATCACTGGACCGGGTTGGGCTTGGAACTCCGGGCGACCGCGGAACTCGACGACTGGCAGCGATGGATTCTGACCAACGCGCAGATCCACCTGACCCACCAGGCCCGACCCGTTGCCACCGCCCACTTGCAGGCGCAAGGTTCCCTGCCCCTTGCCTCGGTCGAAGGACTCCTTCAGGCCACGCTCGCACTGCCCGCCTGCATGCAACTGTTGCCAAGCCAAACCAACGTCTTGATTCAAACGGGGACACTTCACCTGACCTCCAAAATCAGTCGCCACAACAATCAAATCCACGCCGACGGTGAGGCCCGGCTCGAGGGCACGAGCGGACGGTTCGGCGCCACCCATCTGCCCCCCACGGATCTGATCGCACAATTTTCGGGCGGCTGGGACGGCAAACTGGCACGGCTGTCCCGGTTGGAGCTGGAGTCTCGTGTCACCGGTCAGTCGGCAGGACGGTTCGCTCTGCAAGGTGAATATCGCCTCGACGGACCCGCTGGTACGTTCACCGGCCGCCTGGAACGTGTCCAACAGGCGCTCCTGCGACCCTGGTTGGACCCGTGGCTCGGACCAACCCGGCTCCTGGCCCTCGAATGCGACGGCAACTTTCAGGGCGCCTGGAACGCCCACGGCCCTTCCCGGCTCCAAGCCGCCCTGACCCTGACCAACCTGGTGGTGCAGCCGCCGAACGCACAAGCGCCCTGGGCACCCTTGGGCGCCCGGGCGGAAGTCGATCTCGTGGGCGCGCCAACGCAGCTCGAAATCCGGCAGCTGCTCGTGGCTCTGGACCCCACGCCCCGCGCCACCAATCGATGCATCCTCCGTGGCCATCTGCAGCGCACCGACGCGCAGCCATGGTCCGGACGCTTGGAACTGACGGCGGAATCTCTGGATCTGACCCGGTACTACGATCTCTGGGAAACGCTGCGCCCCACCGCCACCGCCCCCGCCACAACGCCCCGGTCCGTCCCGACGGAGCCGGCTCCGGTGGTTCTGCCCATCCACCACGTGCAGTCCGACGCGCGAATCAGCCGACTCCTCTTGCGGGAGCTGGACATCCGCGACGTGGAACTGTCCGCCGCGGTGCAAAGCAACCGTGTCCGCCTCCAGCCCCTTCGCGCCCGGATCAACGGGGCTCCTCTTCAGGTCACGGCAGACGTCAACCTGGGGGTTCCGGGATTCGGATACGACCTTGCCCTCCAGGCCGAAGCCGTGCCTCTGACACCGTGGGTTGCCTCATTCCTGCCCGAACGCCGCGATCACCTCCACGGCACCGCCTCGGTTCGGCTCCAGTTGCAGGGAGCCGGCCTGACGGGTCCGAGTCTCCAGAAAAACCTGCGGGGCGAGGTGAGTCTCCAGGCCACCAACCTGAACCTGGCCGTGGCCCAGGTCCGGAACCCGCTCCTGGCAAGCCTGCTCGACGTCGTCCTCGGTCTGCCGGAGTTGATCCGCAATCCCACCGCTGTCGTGGGTCGGCTGCTCGGTCAACTCACCGGAACGGCCGCACCCCGCGCCGGCTGGATGGAACAACTCGCTGCCGCACCCATCCAGGGTTTACGAGTCGAGGCCCGGGCGGGCGAAGGCCGGGTGCAAGTGGCCACCGCCGAAGTCCACAGCGCAGCCTTCCAGGCCCACGCGGCCGGCGATATCATGCTGGCCCCCGACCTCGCCCAATCCACCCTCCACATTCCCGTGCGCGTGGCGCTGGAACGCAGCCTCGCCGAGCGCATCGGCCTGGCATCCGTTCCCAACCAACCTTATACGCCCATGCCGGACTTTCTTACGCTCCGCGGCACACTGGTCGCTCCCAAAGCCGAGGTCAACCGACTGGCCCTGGCCGGGTTGGCCGCCGCCAGCGGCGCCTCCCTCCTCCGAAATCTCGGCAGCGCCACCACCGAACAGGCAGGCAATGTGTTGGGCACACTGGGGCAACTGCTCGGCGCGCCGGCGCCCCTGACCTCGACCAATGCGGCCGCGACCAACGCGCCCCCCCGAACCAACGCACCGCCCAGCCTTCTCGATCTGCTCCGGCCACCGCGCCCCTGAACCGCCGGCGCTCTTCCCGTCGCGCTGCTTTCTCCAGCTGCCAGATCGTCGGCTCGCAGACGGCGCACGCTACAAAAGGCATAAGGATTGTCTGAGCCCTGCAGAGACACCATCACGCAGCGCAGGCAACCTCCGAAGGGCTGCTGATCTTGCGGCCCTCGTGCAACTCCGCAACGCCCGCAGGCCAGAGGTCTGCGATACAGCAGGCTGGAAGCCCGCGCTACCTTAAGCCCTGGGCAGCCCGTCACCGCCAGCCAGCGAGGAAACGCGGCGTTTGGTCGTCCTCAAACTTTCCGCCGAGTCCCATCGGCGGCTACGAGGAAACCCACAGAACACACTGAAGATTCCCATAAAAAGCCCACAGACCACGCAGAACACGCAGAAGAGGAATCAAGGAGCATCCGCAAGTGGGGTTTCCCAAAAGACGACGTGGGTAAGTCCACCGACTCCCGTCGGTGGCTACGGGTTCGGAGTTGGTAGCCGCCGCGGTGACGCGGCGGACCATTGCTGCCGGGAGTCTCCGCCGACTCACGTTGGTGGCTACACTCACGCCCCGGTTCCGCAGCTTTCCTGGGGAATCTCCGGGTTCGAACGAGCTTTCTGCCTGTTCTGCGCACTCGGCGGGTCGTTCAAAAAAAGTCCTTCTGCGTGTTCTGCGTGCTCTTGAAAAAACCGTAGCCGCCGCCGTCAGGCGGCGGAGGGTCGCCAAGTGAGTCCTCCTTGCTCTCTGCGTGTTTCGCGTGCTTCGTGGGCCTTAAAGAAATCCTGTGTGATCCGCGTGTTCGGTGGGCTTTAAAAACCGTTCTGCCGTTTCTGCGTATTCTGCGGGCTTTTGGAAAAAGCGTAGCCGCCGCCGGAAGGCGGCGGACCTTCCTCTAGCAAACCTCCCCGGCCTGCCGGATCGCTGCCCTCCAGCCGGGTGAAGTGGCTGATCTCCACCTTGGTAGCCGCCGCGGTGACGCGGCGCACCATCCCAAGGCCGAGCCTCCGCCGACTCCCGTCGGCGGCTACGAGGAAGCCTCCAGAACGCACAGAAAACGCAGAAGATTCTCATAAAAAGCCCACAGACCACGCAGAATACGCAGAAGAGGAATCAAGGAGCATCCGCAAGTGGGGTTTCCCAAAAGACGACGTGGGTAAGTCCACCGACTCCCGTCGGTGGCTACGGGTTTGGAGTTGGTAGCCGCCGCGGTGACGCGGCGGACCATTCCTGCCGGGAGTCTCCGCCGACTCCCGTCGGCGGCTACATTCACGCCCCGGTTCCGCAGCTTTCCTGGGGAATCCCCGGGTTCGAACGAGCTTTCTGCCTGCTCTGCGCCCTCGGCGGGTCGTTCAAAAAAAAGTCCTTGTGCGTGTTCTGCGTGCTCTGTGGGCTCTTAAAAAAACCGTAGCCGTCGCCGGCAGGCGGCGGACCGAGATTCCGAATTCAGACCCGGTCGCTGCATGGCGGCCCTAGCCACACCGTGCCGCATCCCACGCCAAATCCGCCGATTCCCATCGGCGGCTACGGACTCGAGGGTTCGGCGCCAGGTGAGTCCCCCTCACTTTCTGCGTGTTCCGGGTGCTCCGTGGGCCCTTAGAGAAGTTCTGTGTGATCTGTGTGATCTGTGGGCTTTGAGAAAAGGATTCTGCCTGTTCCGCGTGCTCTGTAGGTTTTGAGTTCTGTGTATTCTGCGTGCTCTCTGGGCCTTAGAGAAAAACATTCTGTGGATTCCGTGCGATCTGCGGGCTCATGAAAAAACCGTAGCCGCCGCCGGAAGGCGGCGGACCGAAGATGCAGAGGCAATCTCGCACCGGAGTTTTGCATGCTCTCCAGGCCTTAAAGAATTCTGTGTGGTCTGCGTGTTCGGTGGGCTTTAAAAAGCGTTCTGTGAGTTCTGCGTGCTCTGCGGGCTCCTCAAAACCTCGCCCGGCAAAGACACTACCAGTCTTTCTTGCCGCGGGTCGTGGTGGGCCGTCCCTTGTCCTGCGGCGGAAGCTGCAGCAGCCGCTCGTCGCCCTTGAGACTCTCCAACAATTGCCGGGCCTCCGCTGGTGTCATCGGTCGCGACGGCGGACTACCGGAAGCGGACGGGTCTGTGCTCTCGGCTTGTCCTTCGGTTTCCGAGCCTGACGGTTTGGGCTGATCCGACCCCGTTGGCTGAGGGGGTTGGCCGGGGGTCTCTTGGGCCTGCGCCTCGTTCGGCTGCGTGGAGCTTCGATCCTGCTGCGAGTCCTGTCCCTGCTCCGAGCCCGACCGGTCTTGTTCTTGCGGCTGCTGCTCCCGGGAGTTGCCCCCGCCCTGTGGCTGGGGCGGAGGCGGCGGTAACTCCTCCAAACGCCGCTGGACGAACTCGTGATTGTACCGAGCATCGACGTTGTTCGTGTTCAGCTGGAGAGCGTGCAGGTACTGTTGGAGTGCCTCCTGCCACAACGCCCGTCGCCGCGCCGGATCCGACTCCGCCTCGCCCAGTCGGTACAGGCTGTTGCCACGGTTGTAGTAGGCCCACTCCTGCAGCCGCAAATCCTCGCTGCGAGTGGCCTGGTCGAAGTGGCGCGCCGCCTGGTCGTAGGCACCCTGCCGGTAGGCAGCCGCACCGGCGTTGAAATGCAACCGCTCGTCCCGGGGCCGCTTCTCCAGCAGCCGTTCGAATTCCTGTCGGGCCGCGTCATAACGGCCCGCCTCGTATTCCCGCAGGGCGTGCGCGGGCGACACGGCCACCGCAGATCCCGCAGACGCCAGTACGAGCCAAGCCGTTGCTGCGGCGGCCACCCCTGCGCCCCCACGGTCGCGAGAAGACCTGCGCCGTTGCGGCCAGACCCATTCCGTCGCCAACAGCACCAGCGCCAGGGCCAGCGGCCAGTGATAGCGTTCCCGGTATCGGCGAACGAACCGCTCCGTTCCTTCCCGCCTCGGCAACGGGGCCAATCCCCGTTCGTACAGGGTTTCCATCGCGCGCGGTCCCTGCAGGGGCAGGTAAAAACCTCCCTCACTGACGGCGGCGATCTGCTGCAGCAGCGCCTCGTTCAATCGCGATTTCACCACGTTGCCGGCGGCGTCCCGCACGTAATCCTCCCGACCATGACGATCGCGCACGCGCAGCAGTTCTCCTTCCGGGGTGCCCACTCCGACCGTGAAAATGCGCACGCCCCGGGCCGCCACGCGACGGGCCGCCTCCAACGCACCTCCCTCGTGGTCCTCGCCGTCGGTGAGCAGCACAATGGCCCGATAATTGTCGGTGTCCTCTTGGAATGCCCGGAGGGCGGTTTCCAACGCGGCGGCCAGATGAGTCCCGGTATCCGAAACCGTGCCCACTTCCAGCGCGTCCAGACTCTGCCGAAACACGGTGTCGTCCCAGGTCAACGGGCACAGCAGAATCGCCGATCCCGCAAAAGCCACCAGACCGAAGCGATCCGTGCGCCCGATCCGCAGAAGATCCTGCACGCCCATCTTGGCCCTCGCCAGGCGGTTCGGCGCAACGTCGGCCGTCAGCATGCTTCGCGAAACGTCCACGGCCACCACGATGTCCAGTCCCCGCTGCCGGACCTCTTCCCACGTGTACCCCCATTGGGGTCGCGCCAGCGCCACCAGCAACAGTGCACAGGCGGCCGTCAACACCAGGATCCGCGCCCGCTGTCGAGCAGGCGACCAGCCGGCCAGCAATTGCGGCAGCAGGCGCGGCGGGATGAACCGTTCCCGCAGTTTGCGACGCGTCCGTGCGCCCCACAGCAAAAACAACGCCACCGCCGGTGGGATCACCAGCAGCAGCCACAGGAATTGGGGTTGCGCAAACTGCATCGGTCTACGTTGCCTCCAAAACCCGCCCTCGGGGGCTTCGCCCGCTGCCCCGGGCCCCGGCAGCCCCCAACCACCTCGGCCTGATCAGGGAAGCCGTCGCCATACGGTTTCACCGAGCACCACTTCCGTCGCCAGCAACACCAGGACCGCCGCAATCCACCAGCCGCTCAATTCCCGATGCCGCGCATACTTCTTCACTTCCGCCTCCGTCTTTTCCAGGCGATCGATTTCCCGGTAAATCTCCTCGAATCGCTCCGCATTGTCGGCCCGGAAATACCGCCCGCCTGTGTGATCGGCGATGAACTGCAGCGTGGCCTCGTCAATGTCCACGTCCACCCACCGGTACAATTTGCGGCCGAACACGTCCTGAACGGGCGTCGGAGCGCGACCCCGTGTGCCCACACCGATGGTGTACACCTTGACGCCGAGAGCCTGGGCGGCTTCGGCGGCGGTGCGGGGATCGATCTTGCCGGCGTTGTTCTGGCCGTCGGTCATGAGAATGACGATGCGGCTCTTGCTGGGCAGATCCTGCAATCGATTCAACGCGCTGGCCAGACCCATCCCGATGGCGGTCCGATCCGCCGCAATGGTCCCCAGCTCCAGCCGGTCCAGCACTTGCAGCAAATACTCGTGATCCAGCGTGGGGGGAACCGCCGCGTAGGCATCCGTGGCAAACACCACCAGGCCAATCCGGTCATTGGGCCGACGCTGAATGAACTGTCGCAGCACCCGACGGGACATCTCCATGCGATTGATGCGCTGCCCCTGCACGACGAAATCTTCCGCCGCCATGCTGCCCGACATGTCAAAGGCCACCACGATGTCCACCCCGCTGGCCGTCACGCGGGTTTCGCTGTGAGTCAGGCGCGGCTGGGCCAGGGCCACCACGCCACAAACCAGCGCCAGGCCCCGCAACATGGCCAGCCACCGGCCGGGCTGCCGCCCCCCCAGCATCAACAACGGCCGCATCAGCCGCGCCGACGAATACAAAAACGCCGGAGGTGTTCCCAGCCGGCGGCGTGCCCACGCCAGCAGCGGCAACAAGAACACCAACAAGAGCAGCCAGGGCAGAGCGAAACTCATCCCGTCTCCCTCCGACTTTCGTTTCCGGCCGGGCTGAGCGCTGCGGTGCCCCGGGCCTCGGAAGGACCCGCCCCGCCCGCCGGCTCCCACGGCTCGGTCTCCTCCACCAGCCGCAGCGCCGCTCCATGCAGCTCCAGCAGTTCCGAGCGCGTCGGTTCATACCGGGCGAATTTGACCAGGTCGCACCTTTGCAAGAACTCCCCGAGCACCTGCTTTTGATCCGGCAACAGGGCATCCGAGCGCTGCAGTTCCACCAAAAACTCCTCCGTCGTCCGTTCAGGCGCCCGCAACTCGAACCGCTCCTCCAGGTAGAAGCGAAGGGCATCCGAAACCGCGATGCAGAATTCCTTGGGCCGATCCAACAGCGCCAGGGCCGCCTCCAGTCGCTGACGAGCACGACGATGCGGCGGCACCGGAGGGATCACGGGGACGCGTGCCTTCCGCCGCTGCCAAACGCGCCACAGCCACCACCCCAGCGCCGCGGCGACCACCGCCGCCAACATCCAACCCAGCCAGTCCCACACCGACGGAACCGGCACCGGCGGGACAATGTCCCGAATGTCCTGGCCGGTTCCCGCCGGCACCGCTGCCCGGGCCAGAGTTTGCGTTCCCTGTGTCATCCCCATCGGCGATCCATCCACGACCCGTGCCTCGAATCCATCGTTTCGACCGCACCCCGGCGGCGACCCCGATCAACCGCCCCGGTGCCGCCGCCGCTCCCGCATCTCGAAAAACCGGGCCAGTTCCCCCACATAGGGCCGATCCGTCCGCAACTGAATCGCATCCACCCCTGCAGCGCGCAACGCCCGCGCCAACTCGGCCTGGCGCGCCGCCTGATGCTCCGCAAATGCCGCGCGCCGCCGTGCATCGGCCGTGTTCACCTCCACCATCTCCCCGGTTTCCACATCCTCCAGCAGAAGACGTCCCAGCGCGGGCAGTTCACATTCATACCGGTCCAGCACCTGCACCGCGATCAGGTCGTGTCGGCGATTCACCTGCCGCAGCAGGCTCAGGGTGGAAGGCGAAAAGGGCTCCAACTGCAGCATGGCCCCGAAGGCGCCGCGCGACCTGCCCGCACCGGCGCCGGTCGCGGCCGCGGATCGCGGCGGCCCCTCCGGCGCCAGGAAATCCGAGATCAACACAACAATCGCCCTGCGTCGCGCCACCCGGAGAATGAACTCCAGCGCCCCGGGCAGGTTCGTGCCCCGCCCGCGCGGCTCGTAATACAGGATTTCCCGAATGACCCGCAGCACGTGCCGACGGCCCTTGCGCGCGGGGATGAACGTCTCCACCTCCTCCGAAAACAGCGCCAGGCCCACCTTGTCGTTGTTCCGCAGCGCCGAAAACGCCAGCACACTCGCCACCTCGGCCGCCAGCTCCCGCTTCGAGGGCTCCACCGATCCGAACCAGCCCGAACCACTCACGTCCACCACCAACAACACCGTCAGCTCCCGTTCCTCCACGAACTTCTTCACGAACGGATGGTTCATCCGGGCCGTGACATTCCAATCGATCGCCCGCACCTCGTCGCCCGGCTGATACTCGCGCACCTCCTCGAAGTTCATGCCCTGGCCCCGGAACACACTGTGGTACTGCCCCGCCAGCGTTTCCGTCACGAGACGATTGGTGCGAAGCTCGATCTGCCGAATCTTTTTGAGAATCTCGCGCGGGATCATGCTCTGCACTCTCTCCCGGGCCGTGCCGACCGGTCCGACTGCCGATGCGCCTCCGGCCTTTCGCCCATCCCCGGCCGCCGGCAGCGCACGGCCGCTCCCAACCGTTCCACGTGTCCGTCGTGTCCCACGGTGCGGGCACCCACCCGGCGACCGGGCCGGGCCGGAACCGCGGTGGCGAGGGCTTTCCGCCCGTTCCCTGCGGGCCCTGCTCCGGCACTCGCTGCCCCCGATCTCCACGGCTCCTTCATGGCACGGGCAACTCGTCGAATATCTTTTGCAGGACGGCCTCGGCCGTCTTCTCCTCTGCCTCGGCTTCGTAGGTGATCATGATGCGGTGACGCAACACATCGAGACCCACCGTTTTCACATCCTGGGGGATCACGTACCCACGGCCCCGCAGAAAGGCGTGTGCCTTGGCCGCCAGCGTCAGGTTGATCGTCGCCCGCGGAGAAGCGCCCAGCTGGATGTAATGCTTGACGTCAATCTTGTATTCCTCCGGATTCCGCGTGGCACATACCACGTCCACAATGTACTCCTTCACCTTGTCGTCCACGTAAATGTCGTTCAGCACCTCGCGCGCCCGCAGGATCTGCTCCGGTTCCACCACCGGGCGCACGGTGGGCAATCCGGAGGTGCGCGCCATCAGCTCCAGAATCTGTCGTTCCTCACCGCGCGAGGGATACCCGATCCGGAGCTTCATCATGAACCGGTCCACCTGCGCCTCGGGCAGCGGATAGGTCCCCTCCTGCTCGATGGGATTCTGCGTGGCCAGCACCAGGAACGGTTCCTCCAGGCGATACGTCTGGTCCCCGATGGTCACCTGTCGCTCCTGCATGGCCTCCAACAACGCACTCTGGACCTTGGCCGGCGCCCGGTTGATCTCGTCCGCCAGCACCAGATGCGCAAAGATCGGTCCCTTGCGCGTGCTGAACGTCCCGGTGTGAGGGTTGTAAATCTGGGTGCCGATGACGTCCGCCGGCAGCATGTCGGGCGTAAACTGCAGCCGCGAAAACTTCACCTGCAAACACTGCGCGAGGGTCTTCACCGCCAGGGTCTTCGCCAGCCCCGGCACCCCCTCCAGCAACACGTGTCCATTGGCCAGCAGACCCATGACCAACCGCTCGGTCAGGTACGTCTGGCCCACGATCACTTTGCTCATTTCCTGGAACAACGGTCGAAGGAAGGCCCCCGCTTCCTGCACCGCGGCATTGATGGCACTGATGGTCATGCTCATGATTTCTCGTTCCAACCCGGTTCCAAAGACAACGCTGGCATCTGCCCTGTTCAAAGCCGGCAAACGCCCGGCCAGCATGAAGCATCCGGTGCCCTCGAGCAAGGTCACGCTCCCCGAGAGCTCTCGGACCCGACGCCTTTTGCGCACCTGGGCGCGTCTGCGCCGTGTATCCCGCCGCCCCGTCGCTGCGGCGGCGGGTGCAAAACCCTCCCCGCCGTTGCCAGGGGAAATCGTTCCCTGCCCCGGGGTCACACCAACCGTCACAGAGACTCGCCGGAGCGGCGAATCCCTCCGCTGCGACCGGTGCCCCGAGGCTCAGCCCGGTCCCGAAGTCGCACCTTAACGATTCATAAAGACCCGGGGAATCAGATCGGCGAAGAATTTGTGATGTTCGATCGCAGCCCTTGGTCCCCCTGCAGCGGAAAGGCACAACTTTTCACATCGATCCACCCGGACGTCAGGCACCCTGAAAGCGCCGCTGGAGAACCGGAGCTCGTTGCCGGAGGCCGCTTCCCGGGATCCTGGGCCGCGTCTCCGGTGGGAAACCGTGCTCGGCATCCGGCCATAGCGAGCCCCTCCTGCGGAGGCCACCGCCCGCAACTGCGCTCCCGCAGCGGCTGCCGGCAGCTTTGCCCGGCAGCCAAAGGAAAGCCAAAAGGTCCGCTCGGCACGCGATCCGTACCAGTCCCTGACGAAGGCTGCGCCCGACTTTTTCCAGCGAGCCCTCGGCCCGGAAACGCTCCTCAGAATCGAAGATTCAGATCCGCTTGGAACAGCCGGTAGTCATCCAGGTAAGCCGTGCCGGCTGTACCCCCAAGATCCCCCACGGCCCCAGTGGGCAGGGCTTTCCGATTCCGCTCGCCATGGGCATACGTGAGGTTCATCTGAAGGAAATCGGTGAACAAATAGGTGCCCTCAACAATCACACCCCGCATGTTCACCCGCGAATCAAATGCGTCCGTGTCCACCAGGTTGGGATCCAGCGCGTACAGCCCGCTCCATTGGTAAGCCGCCCGAATGCGCCATTCGCCCTTGCGCCGCCCTGATCCCACCTCCACCCCGGCCAGCCAGCCGTACTTCTCGTCCTCGTACCGCGGCGTCCCCGCCGCACGCGCGCGCTCCTGCCCTTGAAGATTGACCGCGAAATCTCCATACACGCGAACCGGCCATGGGCCACCCGAGTAACGGAGCTCCCACGGCACTTCCAACACCATCAGGTCGTTGATCCCGACGCTGTTTGCAGGGGTGGTCCCCACGAACGGCCCGCGAAAACTGTCGCCACCCCCGCTGTACACATGCAACAGCGGCGAAACGGCGGCCGACCAGTTGGCGTGAAAACGATATCGCAAGCCGACCTGCTGCATGAACAGATACGCGTCTGCCTCTGCCGGCCCCCCACCGAACGGGTTGTCCCGTGGCGCTTCGTCATACAAGAACTGTCCCAACGTCACCGTCCACTCCCAACCGCCCCGGGCGTACCGAAACGTTTCGCTCAGCCCTTCCGGCTGCAAATCGGGATCCCAAACCAGACTGGTCACCTGGAACGGGTTCGGCTGCCGCCCGGCCGTCGCGCCGAACCACGAGACCGGTGTCCACCGGAGATAAAGCTGGTTCAAATAAACTCCGTCATCCCCGCGGCCCCAGGGCCCGCTGTCCCCGCCAAAGGTCACGTTGCCCGAGCGCCCGCTCGTGCCGGATTGGAACTGGACGCCCGCACGCAATTGCTCGGAGAACTCGATCTGCGCCCCTGCGCGCAAACGGTATCGCCAACGGTTCATCTCCAGGCGGTCACCGCCACCGGCCTGACCATTCTCGCCACTCCGATGTTCGAACCGCAGCCGCGCATCCCCGGAGAAATCCACCCGGTCCACCCACCGTGAGAACTGCACCTTCGACTGCCGCGCGAACTCCTCCAGGGACACCGTGCGGCGGCTGGCCAATTCGGTTCGCGCCTGTTCCGCCTCTTGACGGGTGAGAATCCCTTTCCGCTCCAGCAAATCCAGCAGGAGCATCGCCTCCGAGTCGCCCGGTCCGCCCGAGCCCGCGCGGGCCACACACCAACTGCAGGCCAGCACCAGCCCCGTCCACCTCGCAACCGCCGAGACAAAGCCGCTCCCCCGCACTCGGGTCGTCCCAATTCTCGCTGCAATCGACTTCTGCATCTCGAATGCTCCCCGTTTCCACCGGCCACTCGGGCGAATTTACGTCCGGAGTTCTGGATGGGCGTTCGCGGCTGCCCGCATGCCCCTGAGACAGCCCGGCGGCCTTCGCGCGGGTTCAGTGAAAGCATGTTACAACCATGTGACAAGCGAAACTTGTACCCTCGCCCCGGCAGAAAGAGTCGCTTCCCCCGAAATCAACCGTCCCCTTCCGATGCGCAGGGCCGGCGGCGCACTGCAGAGCCTCACCGCGCCAACATCACATAGACCTCCGCCAGGCCGGGAATCCCCCGATCCAAACCTCGAAACAAGATCCCGTGCTCGGCCACATGCGATACTCCCCAGACCCCGGCCACCAACACCAGGGGCGTGAGGTCCAACTGCCGAATCTGAAAACCCAGTCGTCGCCACGGGGCCACCAAACGACGCCCGCACCAGCCGACAAATTCCCAGAACGGATGGGATCCGAAATAGATGTACAGGTTCAGCCAGTACAACAGCAGCAGCCCGGTCAGCAACGGCTTCCATACCAGCCACGCATTCAACCCCACCACGAGCGCCTGAAGCATTCGAGCCGGCCAGGGGGCCGGCTCGGGCAGCAGGCGCAACGCCACCAACACGGGCTCCATTCCCAGCCACAGCGCAGCCACCACCAACGGCGTGCCCAACAGCCGGACCGGGACCGGCCAGCGGCGCCACGGCCCGACCACCGAGCGCGCCATTTGCACGAACGGGTTCACCGCCGGTCCGCCCTCTGCCAACCCATCCAGCAAGACCATCCACAACCAGAACCCCGTGCACAGCACCCCGAAACTTAAAACCGCGTGCACCATCGCCAGCCCCAGCCCGCTCCAGCCCGGCAACACCGGAAAGGCCACACTCACCACCCCCAAATCCAGGCGGGGAACCCACTCCGAAGCACGACCGCCGTGCCAGACCAGCAACGCCCGCAACCCCAGCAGCCCCACCGCGCCCAGAGCCCAAAACCATACCCGCGCGGTCGGCACGAGGACCGGCCGCAGCGTTCCGGCCAGGGTGGCAGGACGGCCCCGCTGCTTCAGTTCGCCCCGCAGGGACCACGCCGCCCATCCCAACAACAGGCAGGCCAGGTTCAGCAGGCTGTCCAACCACGCCATCACGACCCCTCTCCCGGCTCCGCGCCTGCCTGGCGGCCACAGGACACGGGCAAGCCCTACAACAGACGCAGCAACGTATCGGCGATCTCCGCCGGTGTTGGCGCCACCGCCACCCCCGCGTCCCGCAACGCCTCGATCTTCGCCGCGGCAGTGCCCTTCCCTCCACTGATGATGGCCCCGGCATGTCCCATGCGACGGCCCGGCGGAGCCGTGGCTCCTGCAATGAATGCCGCCACGGGCTTTCGACAATGCTGCTTGATCCAGGCCGCGGCCTCTTCCTCGGCACTCCCACCAATTTCACCAATGAGAATGATCGCGTGCGTGTCCGGGTCCTCCACAAACAATTTGATCACGTCCAAATGCGACATTCCCGGCACCGGATCCCCCCCAATGCCCACACACGTGCTCTGGCCCACCCCGCGACGCGTCAATTGCCAAACCGCTTCGTACGTCAGCGTTCCACTGCGGGACACCACCCCCACGTGCCCTTTCTTGTGGATGTAACCCGGTGCGATCCCCATGCGACACCCCCCGCGGGAGTCCGGCCCCTCGCCCGGAGTGACAATGCCGGGGCAATTCGGACCAATCAACCGGGTCCGCCGCCCCGCCAGGGCCCGTTTCACCCGCAGCATGTCCGCCACCGGAATCCCCTCCGTGATGCACACCACCACCTCGATGCCCGCGTCCGCCGCCTCCAGAATCGCGTCCGCCGCAAACGGAGCGGGAACGAAAATCGTCGACGCCGTGGCTCCGGTCGCCCGCACCGCCTCGGCCACGGTGTCGAAGATCGGCACCTCCTGACCGTTATGCTGAAACACCTGACCGCCCTTGCCCGGGGTGACGCCACCCACCACCTGCGTGCCGTACTCGATCGACAAACGGGCATGACGCGCACCAAAACTGCCCGTGATCCCTTGAATGAGAACCTTCGTGTCCGGTTGCACCAGGATGGCCATGAGAAGACCTCCGCGTTCGATGCCCTATGACCCGCGCATAACCCCGGCCGGCGCCGCACCCGACGCCTCCGCGGCACGGGCCGCCGCCACCACTTTCTCGGCTGCATCCGCCATCGAGTCCGCGCTGATCACCGACAACCCCGAGGCGGCCAGCGTCCGCTTGCCCGCCACCACGTTGTTGCCCTCCAATCGCACCACCAGGGGCAGGCGCAACCCGGTCTCCCGCACCGCCGCCACAATCCCCTGCGCGATCACGTCGCAATCCATGATCCCTCCAAAAATGTTCACCAAAATCGCCTTCACGTTCGGGTCCTGCATGATGATGCGAAACGCGGCCGTCACCTGCTCGACACTGGCGCCGCCCCCGACATCCAGGAAGTTGGCCGGCTCACCCCCGTAATGCTTGATGATGTCCATCGTGGCCATCGCCAGCCCCGCTCCATTGACCAGGCAGGCAATGTTGCCGTCCAGCTTGATGTAGTTGAGGTGATACTTGCTGGCTTCGACCTCCAGCGGCGATTCCTCGTTCGGATCGCGCAAGGCCGCCAGATCCGGATGCCGAAACAGCGCGTTGTCCTCCAACGACATCTTCACATCCACCACCAGCAGGGCATCGGCCCCGCCGGGGCCCGTCACCACGCACAGCGGATTCACCTCCACCAGCGACGCCTCGCATTCCCACCAGGTCCGGTACAAACCTTGAAAGAACTGCGCCGCAGGTCCGAGCAACGGCCCCCTCAGCCCCAGCGCCACCGCCAACTTCCGGCCCTGATACGCCTGCCAGCCCAGCACCGCATCCACCGGCTCCGTCAGAATCTTTTCCGGAGCCCGCGCCGCCACCTCTTCGATGTCCACGCCCCCCTCCGTGCTGGCCATCACCACGGGACACCCGCGCGCACGATCCAGCAAGACCGCCGCATACAACTCGCGTCGGATTTCCGGAGCCACCGCCACGAGCACCTTGCGAACCTTGCGCCCCGCCGGCCCTGTCTGACGCGTCACCAACACGTTGCCCAGCATGGCCCGGGCACAGACCTCCGCCTCCTCGGCGGTCCGCACCAGGCGCACCCCGCCCTTGTAGCCGTCCACAAAAGTCCCCTTGCCCCGGCCGCCTGCGTGGATCTGTGCCTTGACCGCCAATTGTTGCGCCCCCTCTGCCAACAATCGTTCCGCCACCGCGCGCGCCTGATCGGCCGTGTCACAGACCTCGCCCGGCGGCACCGGCAGGCCCCGTTCCGCCAGCAACCGTTTCGCCTGGTATTCGTGAATATTCATGACGCAAAGCCGATGTGCCCGCGATTGAAGGAAGCTGCCCGGTAAAAGGCAACCCAAAACCGGCAGGCAACGCCGGCGCCGGCGCCTCTCCGATCCGAACGCCCCCACAGCTCGGCCGGGACTTCGGCCTTCCTCGGCACGGGAAAGTCGGCGGACAAGGGCATTTGCATGGACTTATGGATTCGGAGCTGTAACACCGAAATCCCCACTGCCCGGTCCACGGAATCGCGCCGGGCAATCCACGGGGCAACGGCGCATCCTTTCGCCAGCCCGGGCCAACGCCCCGGGGTTCGACCCGTAAAACCCCATCGTGCCCTGGAAGGCCACAACTCCCTGCCCCCATCGCGACGGCCGGCCCCCACACCGGCTTCTGCCCCCTCAGGCCGCGATGCAGCAGTGGGCGTTCCGGTGCCCTGATCTCGCAAGTTCTTGCGCCGACACAGCACTCCTACAACGCGCTGAAGGTGCGAGGCTTCACCCGGCAGCGAGGGCGGACCGGCCCCGGAGGCGCCATCCTGAACCGGCGCACCTGCGCCCCGGTGGGGCGGAAGCCAGGGCGCGCCGAAGGCGCAACACCAGTCCAACCCTCCTCGTGCCTGGTCGCGATGCATTTGCATCACGCAGCTCCGGGAGATGGTTGGCTGCAGAGTGGGCGCACGCGGGGCCCCACGCGCGGCAGATCCGCTGCCGGGCCTGGTTCAGGTTTATGCACAGCCCCCGAAAGCACGGCCGAAAACCACGCTCCTCGAGGTGGGGAAGCCGCGGGGAAACGGCATTTCCAGGGATCCTTGCATCCGGGCTCAAAAACGGCAATGCGCCCTTCTGCGCCTCCCGGCTCGCTTGCTTATCCCAACCGGCGCGGGTCCCCACGGACAGAACCCGCCCGGCCGTCACGGACGCACCGCACCCCTGGGATCCCCACGGCCCGGCTCGCCCTGAACACCGGGGCCGCCTCCCTCCGTGGATCGGCCGGTCCCCGCCCCCATGCTCACGTGCGCTGATCGATCGGGACGTAATGTTGCAGCGTGGGTCCCACGTACACCTGCCGCGGTCGATAGATCCGACCCTGTGGGTCCTCGGCGACCTCCCGATAATGAGCAATCCAGCCCGGCATCCGCCCAATGGCAAAGATCACCGGGAACATGTTCACCGGGATGCCCAGCGCCCGCATGATGATACCGCTGTAGAAGTCCACGTTCGGATACAACTTCCGCTCGATGAAGTACTCGTCCTGCAACGCCGCTTCCTCCAACCGCTTGGCGATGTCCAGCAACGGATCGGTGCGGCCCAGCTTCGCCAGCAACTCGTCACACTGCCGCTTGATGATCCGCGCCCGGGGATCGTAGTTCTTGTACACGCGGTGGCCGAAACCCATCAGACGCCGTCCGCTGCTCTTGTTCTTGACCTGCTCGAGGAACTTCCGCCCGTCATCCCCCGAGCGGTGAATCTCTTCCAGCATCTCGATGACCGCCTGGTTGGCCCCGCCGTGCAACGGACCCCACAACGCACACACCCCGGCGGCCGCACAAGCGAACAAATTGGCCCCGCTGGAGGCCACCATGCGCACCGTCGAGGTCGAACAATTCTGCTCGTGATCCGCATGCAGCAAAAACAGCAGGTCCAGCGCCCGCACCGCTTCCGGTTTCAGTTCGCAGTCCTCCGAGGGATGCGAGAACATCATGTGCAGGAAATTCGCCGCATACTTGTACTGCGTCTTCGGATAAATGAACGGCAGGCCGCGCGACTTGCGATACGCAAAGGCCGCGATGGTGCGGACCTGCGACAACAGCCGGGCCGCCAGCGTTTCGAAGTGGTCCGAGATGTCCCGGCGCAGCAGCTCCGGATAATAACACCCTGCGGCGTTGATCATCGCCGACAGAATCGCCATCGGGTGCGCATTCGGAGGGAACCCCTCGAAATGGAATTTCATGTCCTCGTGGAGCATCTGGTTCTGCGTCAGCAGGTCCGAGAACCGCCGCAACTCGGCCCGGGTCGGCAGCCTGCCCATGATCAACAGATACGACACCTCGATGAACGACGATTGCTCCGCCAGCTCCTCGATCGGGATGCCCCGGTAACGCAGAATCCCCTTCTCCCCGTCGATGAACGTGATGGCGCTGCGGCACGAGCCCGTGTTGGCGTACCCGTCATCCAGCGTGATGTAACCCGTCTGGTTCCTCAGCTCCCGGATGTCGATCGCCTTTTCCTGCTCGGTGCCCACCACCACGGGGAACGTGTAAACCCGCCCTTCCAGTTTGATCTCCGCTACTTGGTTCATGACGCCCTCACCCATCTTCCTGACGAAGTGTCCTCACCATAAAAACCGCCCTCGCGCACGCCAAGAGAAAACCCGGCCCAACGCCCATGGACGCGGGTCCCGAGCCGATCCCCACCGACGCGAGCTGGCGAACCCCAACCCAGATGCCGCCGCCGTCAGGCGGCGGACCTGAATACGTAGCCGCCGGCGTGAGCCGGCGGACCCAAGATCCGAAATACAGACCCGGCCCGCGCAGGGTAGCCGCGGGCAGTCACGGGGCGCACGATCCGCAACGCGACTTTCCACTGGTATGCACCGGGGGCTCATCACCAAAAGTCCGCCGATTCTCATCGGCGGCTACGAGTCTCAAGTCAGCCAGCCGCCGCCGTCTGGCGGCGGATCGTGTGCAGCTCCGGGACTCACGTCGCCGACTACGATTCCCCTTCATCTGTGTGTTCTGCGTGCTCTGTGGGCTTCAAAAAGTGTAGCCGCCGCCGTCAGGCGGCGGACCGAGAATTCAGACCCGGTCGTTGGATGGCAGCTCTGACCACACCATGTTGCATCCCACGCCAAGTCCGCCGATTCCCATCGGCGGCTACGCAGTGGGGCCTTTGGTAGCCGCCGCGGTCACGCGGCGGCCCCTTCCCGCCGGGCGCCTCCGCCGACTCACGTCGGCGGCTGCATTCACGCCCCGGTGCCGCAGCTTTCCAAGATAATCCCGGGCTCCGGGTGAGCTTTCTGCGCTTTCTGCACGCTCGGCAGCTCGTTCAAAAAACTCCTTCTGCGTGTTCTGCGTATTCTGTGGGCTCCTGAAAAACCGTAGCCGCCGCCGTCAGGCGGCGGACCGAGAATTCACACCCGGTCGTTGGATGGCAGCTCTGACCACACCATGTTGCATCCCACGCCAAGTCCGCCGATTCCCATCGGCGGCTACGCAGTGGAGCCTTTGGTAGCCGCCGCCGGAAGGCGGCGGCCCCTTCCCGCCGGGCGCCTCCGCCGACTCCCGTCGGCGGCTACATTCACGCCCCGGTTCCGCAGCTTTCCGGGGGAAGCCCCGGGTTCGAGCGAGCCGTCTGCCTCTTCTGCGCGCTCGGCCGATCGTTCAAAAAACTCCTTCTGCGTGTTCTGCGTATTCTGTGGGCTCCTGAAAAACCGTAGAGCCGCCGCCGCCAGGCGGCGGACCTGAATACGTAGCCGCCGGCGTGAGCCGGCGGACCCAAGATCCGAAATACAGACCCGGTCCGCGCAGGGTAGCCGCGGGCAGTCACGGGGCGCGCGATCCGCAACGCGACTTTCCACTGGCATGCACCGGGGGCTCATCACCAAAAGTCCGCCGATTCTCATCGGCGGCTACGAGTCTCCGGCGGATCGTGTGCGGCTCCGGGACTCACGTCACCGACTACGATTCCCCTTCATCTGTGTGTTCTGCGTGCTCTGTGGGCTTCAAAAAAGTGTAGCCGCCGCCGTCAGGCGGCGGATGGTCTCCAAGTGACTGCTCCGCGCCTTCTGTGTGATCCGCGGGCACCGTGGGCTTTTGAAAAAATTCTGTGTGTTCTGCGTGATCTGTGGGCTTTAAAAATCGTTCTGCCTGCTCTGCGTATTCCGTGGGCTCACAAAGGATCCCCGACCGGCTCCGGGAACCTTGCGTCTCCGCAGAGTCCGGGACCGCCCCGGGCCGTTCAGCCCTCACGGCCGCAGCGCCACAAACGAAATACCGAGGGCGAGACCCCAAACACCCGTTTGAACACGCGCGAAAAATGAAACGGATCGCTGAACCCCGCCTCCCAGGCCACCGCTTTCACCAGCGCGCCCGGCTCACACAATCGGGCCGCCGCTCCCGCCAGTTTTTGCCGCATCAGATACCGGTACGGCGTCTCGCCAGAGAACCGCCGAAACAGCCGGCACAAATGCGCCCGATCCACGTGACAGGCACGCGCCACATCCGCCAGGTTCCGAAATTTCGCAGGGTCGGATTGGATCAACGCGCAACATCGTTGATAAGTGAGAAACGCCGGAGTGAGCATCTGTTCGGCCGGGGCGGCCGCCATTCGAAGCTTGATCCCCAGACATCCGAACAGGCCCGCACACAACGCGTCGCCCCCGGGGCCCGACCGCAACCCTGCATCGATCAACTCCTCGAACAGTCGCTGCAGGGCATCCGGGGGATGGACCCGTGCCAGCCGGGGCGGCCAAAGCCCCCACTGCTGCAGCCGCCTCCGCGCATGCCTCCCGGCAACGTCCACAAAGTACTTCACCAGGGGCGCGTCGCCCGAGGTCACGATCTCGTGAGGCACCCCGGGCCCATACGAAAAGACATCCCCGGGACCCAAATCCCGCCAGCGCCCCTCCAGGTGCACCCGACCCCGGCCCGCCACCACATACTCCAACGACCAGAACGGAAAACCCCGTCGCTGAATTCGGTAGGCCGGCGTGCATTCTTCGCGCCCGCCACAAACCACCACCAACTGCGCACGGGGATCCGGAGCCAGGTCCCGGTAGAATCGTCGGGCCCCTTTGACCTCGGTGGCAAAAAACGCGGGCGGGCCCGCGCTCATCGAACCCTGCTGCGCCCTCTTTCGCGCCATACCTTCGCCGATCAAGAATCGTCATGCCCGGATCAAAGATCAACATTCCCTCCCCGGCCTCCCTGCCATAAGCTTGCGCCGTCAAACGCGAGATCGGCTCCGGGGCTCCGCTTCGATCGAACCCTCCCCGGGCCGTCGGTTGAACAGGCGCAACGATGAGCATCGAAACCAAACGACTCGTGGAACCGGATCCGCCGCTGCAACCGGACGACCTCCTGGTCATCACGGGAGCCGGCGGATTCATCGGAGGCAACCTGGTCCGCTACTTCCGCCGCAAGGGCTTCCGTCGCATCCGGGCGGTGGACAAAAAACCCCTCCCGGAATGGTATGTCCGGGAACCCGGCGTCGAGAATCTCTGCCTGGACCTCAGTCAGGAAGAGAACTGCCGGCGCGCCGTCGAAGGCGCCGTCGAGGTGTACAACCTCGCTGCCGACATGGGCGGCATGGGATTCATCGAGCGCTACCGCGTCGAATGCCTCCGTTCCATCCTCATCAACACGCACCTCATCGAGGCCGCCTGGCGCGCCGGCGTTCGTCGCTACTTCTTCTCCAGCTCCGCCTGCGCCTACAACATCCAGCTCCAGCAGGACCCCAATGCCCGCGCCCTCAAAGAATCGGATGCCTACCCCGCCTGGCCCGAGCGAGGCTACGGATGGGAGAAGCTCATGAGCGAAATCTTCTGCCAGGAGTACTGGGCCGAGCGCGGGCTCAAGACCTTCATTGCCCGCTTCCACAACGTCTATGGACCGTACGGCACCTGGGACGGCGGCCGCGAAAAGGCACCCGCGGCCATCTGCCGCAAGGTCATCGAGGCCATCGACCGCAACGACCTCCGCATCACCATCTGGGGCGATGGCCGGCAGACCCGCAGCTTCATGTACATCGACGATTGCGTCTACGGCATCGACCGGATCATGCACTGCGACCAGCTCATCGCCACCCCCATCAACCTCGGATCCAGCGAGCTGGTCTCCATCAACGACCTGGTCAGCATCGTCGAACGCATCGCGGGCGTCACCTTGAAGCGCGAATACGACCTCAACGCGCCCCGCGGCGTCGCCGGCCGAAACTCCGACAACACGTTCATCAAACAGGTGCTCGGTTGGGAACCCAGTACCCCGCTGGAACAGGGCTTGCGCGTAACTTATCAGTGGATCAAAGAACAGTACGAGGCGCGCAAACAGGGTAAACGCGTCGTCGAATAACACCCCCTCGGAACACCATGCCCGATCCGTTGCAAACGTATCTGGGCCGGATTCCCTTGCGCATGGCCCTGGCCGGCGGCTGGATCGACCAACCGTTTGTCTCCCGTCACAACCCGGATCCGCCCGGATCCATGGTGGTCGTTTCCCTCGTTCCCAACTTCCGGCCCATGGACCGCGCCGGCTTCGCCACCGGCACCCGGGCCGTCGCCATGCGACTTTGGAACGGCCGACTGCCCCGACGCCCACCCGATCAACTCGTGCGGGAACTCTATGCCGCCGAGAACCAGGGGCGCACCGACCCCAGCGGCTCGCAGGACATGATCGGGCTGGTCTATCCCGGCATCAATCGGCTCGATTACGACTACCGGGTCGAAGGCGGCATCTTCCCCGCCCACATCGAAACCCTCACCGACCGGCGCGTGGTCCGCTGGCTCGAACGCGTCCTCCACGTCCTGCCGGTCGAGCCCCGGCCCGAAGGCTATTACCCGCTGGGCCACCGCAATCTCGACCCGGCCTGGATCGCCCGGCTGGGCCGTTCCGGTCGCGATTGCTTCGAGGCCATCCGCCATCGGGACCTCCACGCCCTCGGTCGCAGCTTCAACGAGTGCATGGCCTGTTGGGAGGCCATCCTCCCGGACACGGTCCGACACCCCACCTTGCGTGTGGATCTCAAGGCCCTGTTGCGGGCCTATCAGCGCCGTTACCCGGGAGCCATGTACTCCGGTTGCGGCGGCGGCTACCTCTTCGTCGTTTCCGAAGAGCCCGTCCCCGGCTCTTTCCACGTGCAAATCCGCGTCGAATGACCGCCCCCAGACCCTCCCCCCATTCGCCGACGGCTGCCCGAGCCCTGACCGCACGCCACCCCGTCGTCGTCAGTGGCTCCTTCGACGATCTCCGCTCCCGAGACGTGCGGTTTCTTCAAGAAGCCGCCCGCTGGGGGCCCGTGACCGTTCTGCTCTGGACCGACGAGGTGGTGCAGCACCACACGGGCCGCCCACCCAAATTCCCGTTCGCCGAACGGCACTATCTCCTTCAAGCGCTCCGCTTCGTCCATGCCATCCGCCCCTGGCCCCACCCGGATCCCATAACCCCGGCCCTGGAAGGTATACTCGCCCCGGGAACCCTCTGGATCGATCCACCCCACCAGGCCGGTTCGCACCACGAACGCCTCTGCCGCAACCTCGGCCTCGAGTATCACGCCATCCCTCCCGACCTGCTGCACGGGTTCCCCCTGCCCGAGCCGCAGCCTCCCGACCCCGGCCGCAAAAACGTCGTCGTCACCGGCTGCTATGACTGGCTGCATTCCGGACATGTCCGCTTCTTCGAAGAGGTCAGCTCCCTCGGAAACCTCTACGTCATCGTGGGTCACGACGCCAACATCCGCGCCCTCAAAGGCCCCGGTCATCCCTTGCAGCCCCAGGAGGAACGCCGCTACATGGTCGCGGCGATTCGACATGTCACCGAAACGCTCATCTCCAGCGGCCATGGCTGGCTCGACGCCGACCCCGAAATCCGCCGGCTCCGCCCTCACATCTACGCAGTCAACGAAGACGGAGACAAAGGAGGCAAACGCGAATACTGCCGGCAGATGGGCATCGAATACGTCGTGCTAAAACGCACTCCGGCCCCCGGACTGCCCGCCCGCTCCAGCACCCAGCTCCGGGGCTTCTAACTTCTCCCAACCGCACAATCCTCGAGTTGCCATGAAACCCTTGCTGCACCAGATGCTCCGAGCCCTGGCCCTCCTCCCGCTCTTGGGCCAAACTTGGCTCCACAGCGAGACCCTCCGCTTGCAAATCGCTTCCGGGCCGTTCCTGCCCACGGCCGAATCCCTGACGAACTATGTCTGCCCCGACTGGTTCCGCGACGCCAAATTCGGCATCTGGGCCCACTGGGGCCCGCAATCGGTCCCCATGGCCGGCGACTGGTACGCGCGCAACCTCTACCTTCAGGGGCACCGCCAATACCAGCATCACCTCGAACACTACGGCCACCCCTCGACCAACGGCTGGAAAGACATCATCCCCCTCTGGCGCGCCGAACGGTTCGACCCGGACCGGCTCATGGCCCTCTACAGACGGGCCGGCGCCCGTTACTTCGTCTCCATGGCCGTCCACCACGATAACTTCGATCTCTGGAATTCCAAACATCATCGCTGGAACGCCGTCCAAATGGGGCCCAAACGCGACATCGTCGGCGCCTGGCAACAGGCCGCCCGCAAATACGGATTGCGCTTCGGCGTGTCCGAGCACCTGGGCACCAGTTACACCTGGTTCCAAACCGCCAAAGGTGCCGATAAGACGGGTCCCCTGGCCGGCGTGCCCTACGACGGCAACGACGCGAAATCCTGGGACCTCTATCATCCACCCGCCGATCCCCACGACCGCGGATGGTACAGCACAAACCGCCAGTGGCACCTCACCTGGTTCCGTCGCATCAAAGACCTCGTGGACAGCTACCAGCCCGACCTGCTTTACACCGACGGTGGCATCCCCTTTGGCGGCGTCGGCCGCAGCCTGATCGCCCATTTCTACAATGCCAACCTCCGCCAACACGGGCGCCTCGAAGCCGTGTACACCTGCAAAAACTCCGGCTCCGGTGAGTTCATCCCCGGCGCTGCCGTGGAAGACGTGGAACGAGGCGTCCTGTCCGGCATCCAGCCCCGACCCTGGCAAACCGACACCTCCCTCGGCGACTGGTTCTACAACACCCAGTGGAACTACCGGCCCGCCCGCTGGATCATCCACTTGCTCGTCGACATCGTCAGCAAAAACGGCAATCTCCTCCTCAACGTCGTCCAGCGCCCCGACGGCACCCTCGACCCCGAAGTCGAGCAGGCCCTGGAGGAAATGGCCGACTGGGTCGCCGTCCATGGCGAGGCCATCTACGCCACCCGCCCGTGGTACGTCTTCGGCGAGGGCCCCGTCCGACCCCGCGGTGGCCATTTCCGTGAGGACTTCCCCTTCACCGCCCGCGACATCCGCTTCACCACCAGGGGTCGCACCCTCTACGCCATCGCCCTCGGTTGGCCCGAAGACCGCCAGATCGTCATCCGATCGCTCGCCTCCGTTCCGGGCACGTCCACCAACCGGATCCAGTCGGTCCAGCTCCTCGGCCACCCCGGTCGCGTCCACTGGTCCCAAACCACCAACGGACTGACCATCCGCCTGCCGGACAAACCCGTTTCTCCCCACACCGCCGCCTTCCGCATCACAGGTCGCAACCTGTTTCCCGTCCCCTTCGAAACCTCGCCGCCCCCGGTTCGGCCCGACGCCCAGGGACGCTACATTCTGGACGCGGCCGAGGCCGAACTCCACGGCGACCATCTACGGACCGAAGAACGCGGCGGCCGGACCAACATCGGGTACTGGGACCGCGCCGAAGAATGGGTCTCGTGGAAACTCCAAATCCCACAACCGGGACGATTCCAAATCGCCGCCCTTTGCGCCGCCGCCAACGGGGAATCCCGTTTGCGCATCGAAATCGCCGGCCAATCCCTCACCCGCAGGATCCCCGCCACCGGCTCGTGGGACGATTTCCAGCCCGTGGAGCTCGGTGTCGTCGAGGTGTCGGCGCCCGGGGTCCATACCTTGTCGGCCCGACCCGACGCGCCCAGTACCTGGCGCCCCATCAATCTCCGGGAGGTCAGAGTCTTGCCCGCCCCGTGAAAACACCCTGCGGCCCCACCTGCCCGCAGTCCCCGTCCTTCACCGGCCGCTCCCCCCGTTCCGTCGGCACCTTGACGTCACCCGCCATCGGGTGTAACCAAGCAGTTGAAATGGGGAGCTAACCAGTCCGGGCCCAAACGCGGGCCGGGACGAAGGCTGAGAGGGCACGGCGGGGGCCGTGCCGACCCGTTGAACCTGATCCGGGTAATGCCGGCGAAGGGATCCCGAGTTGACCTCTTCCCGCACCCACCCGGTCCGACGGCCCGGCCGTCGAACAACACCAACGGAACGAGGTCTTTTTATGATCGCTGACAAACAGTCGCTCGCCACGGACAGCCGCGCGCCTCTGCCCAAATCGCGGCGCGTGTACCTCTCGGGCCAGCTTTATCCCGACATCCGCGTCCCCATGCGGGAAATCGAACTGAGCCCCACCCGGCGCGCCGACGGCTCCCTCGAAGTCAACGAGCCCGTCCGCGTCTACGACACCAGCGGCCCGTGGGGTGATCCGGACTTTCACGGCGACGTCACCCGGGGCCTGCCGCCCATCCGTCGTCCCTGGATCCTCGCCCGCGGCGACGTCGAGGAATATGAGGGCCGCCCCGTCCGTCCCATCGACGACGGCTACCTCTCCGAGGAACATCGACGCCTGGCCCGCGCCAAACGCCAGGACGAAACCCCCTACCGCCTCGAAGGCCTCTCCGCCCCGCGGCGCAAACCCCTCCGCGCCTCCCGCGGCCACCCGGTCACCCAGCTCTGGTACGCGCGCCAGGGCATCATCACCCCGGAAATGGAGTTCGTCGCCATCCGCGAAAACATGCGACTCTACAACCTCAAAACCCAAATGGCCGACCTGGCCAAAGACCGCGTCCGCGACGACCTCCGCAAACAACACCTCGGCGCCGCTCAACTGCCCGACTCGCCCTTCACACCCTCCGTCTTCCGCCGCTTCCCCCAACGAATCCCGGACGAAATCACCCCCGAATTCGTCCGACAGGAAGTCGCCGCCGGCCGCGCCATCATCCCGGCCAACATCAATCACCCGGAACTCGAGCCGATGATCATCGGCCGCAACTTCCTCGTCAAAGTCAACGCCAACATCGGCAACAGCGCCCTCGCCTCCTCCATTGAAGAGGAAGTCGAAAAAATGCGCTGGGCCATCAAATGGGGCGCCGACACCGTCATGGACCTCTCCACCGGCAAGAACATCCATGCCACCCGGGAGTGGATCCTCCGCAATTCCCCCGTGCCCATCGGCACCGTCCCCATCTACCAGGCCCTCGAAAAAGTCGGCGGAAAACCCGAGGAACTCTCCTGGGAGATTTTCCGCGACACCCTCATCGAGCAGGCCGAACAGGGCGTGGATTACATCACCGTCCATGCCGGCGTGCTGCTGCGCTTCATCCCCCTGACCGCCCGCCGCATGACCGGCATCGTCTCCCGCGGCGGTTCCATCATGGCCAAATGGTGCCTCGCCCATCACCAGGAAAACTTCCTCTACACCCACTGGGACGAACTGTGCGAAATCTGTGCCGCCTACGACATCGCCTTCTCCATCGGCGACGGCCTGCGGCCGGGCTCGATTGCCGACGCCAACGATGAAGCCCAGTTCGCCGAGCTCCAGGTCCAGGGCGAACTGACCCGCCGCGCCTGGGAACACGGCGTCCAGGTCATGAACGAGGGCCCCGGCCACATCCCCATCCACCTCATCGAGGAAAACATGCACAACCAACTCGAGTGGTGCGGCGAAGCCCCCTTCTACACCCTCGGTCCGCTCACCACCGACATCGCCCCCGGCTACGACCACATCACCAGTGCCATCGGCGCCGCCCTCATCGCCTGGTACGGCACCGCCATGATCTGCTACGTCACCCCCAAGGAACACCTCGGCCTGCCCAACAAACAGGACGTCAAAGACGGCGTCATCGCCTACAAAATCGCCGCGCACGCCGCCGACCTGGCCAAGGGCCATCCCGGCGCCCAATACCGCGACAACGCCCTCAGCAAGGCCCGCTTCGAGTTCCGCTGGGAGGATCAATTCAACCTGAGCCTCGACCCGGACACCGCCCGCGCCTTCCACGACGAAACCCTGCCGGCCGAAGGGGCCAAGCTGGCCCACTTCTGCTCCATGTGCGGCCCGCAATTCTGCTCGATGAAAATCACCGAGGACGTCCGCAAATTCGCCGCCGAACACGGCCTCACCGAGGACGAGGCCCTGCAGAAGGGTCTCGAACAAAAAGCCCGCGAGTTCACCCAACAGGGTGCCGAGGTTTACACAAAAGCCTGACGCCAGCGCCGGGTGCTGCAGCCGCCGCCGTCAGGCGGCGGACTTTCCTCTGGCCCATCTTCCCGGCCTGCCGACTCGCCGCCTTCCCGCCGGCACAAGCGGCTGATCTCCACCTTGGTAGCCGCCGCAGTAACGCGGCGGACGATTCCGCAGCCCCCGCCGACCCGCGCGGCCGGCTACGAGTTCCCCTTATCTCTGCGTTCCGCGTGCTCCGTAGACGTTAGAGAGATTCTGCGTGCTCTGCGTGATCTGTGGGCTTCAAAAACCGTAGCCGCCGCCGCAAGGCGGCGGACCGAAGACGCGGAAGCAATCTCGCACCGGCGCTTTGCGTGCTCTCTCGGCCTTGAAGGAATTCTGTGTGATCTGCGTGTTCTGTGGGCTTTAAAAAGCGTTCTGCGTGCTCTGTGGGTTCTGTGGGCTCTAAGAGAATCCCTGGATTCTGCGTGCTCCGTGGACTCTTGGAAACAACTTGTAGCCGCCGCGTCCGCCGGGGTCCCGGCTCTTCCCTCACGGCCCGAACGGCCACTTGCCCGCGCCGGCGTAGTTCTGCACGTAAAAAGGCACTGCGGCCGCCTCGTGCATCACGTACGGATAAGGCGGCGGATTCAATTCCGGACCCAACTCGTCCTCACCCGGAATCAGCTGGACCCCTCGGGTCCAGGTGGCCGACCACGTGCAGTTGTTGAGGATGTTTCCCACGGCCCGGAGCTTTCCGGGCGTTCCGCCGGTCACGTACCGTTCCCAGGGATTCTGCACGTTCAGAAAATAGTTGTTTTCCACCAGCACCTCGGCGTCGATGCGCGTCCGAATGCAATAGTTGTTGTACCGGCAATCGTAAAAGTTGTTGAACACGTGCACCCGACCAAAACGCACCGAGGGCATCCGCTCCCGGCACCCCTCCCCATACCAGTTGTGGTGGAAGGTGACCCGGAAAGGATAATTGTCCGAGTCGCTCGACCCGATCAGATTCACAAACTCATGCGTGGTTTGACCGGGTGGCGCTGGAGCATAATGGAATTTGCACCAGGACACCGTCACATAATCCGCTCCCTTCGTGATGTCCAGCGCCCCGTCCGGCGCATTGTAAAATGTGCAGTGATCCACCCAAACAATCCGGCCGGTCCCGCCACTGCCACTGTCGATCGTCAGCGTATCATACCCGCTGCGGGGATTGGAAAAGTGCAGGTTCCGCACGATGAGGTTCGTCGCATGGATCCGGAGATTGCCCACGAAAGCGGCATTCGTTCCCAGGCCAAGGATGGTTTTGTTCGGACCGTACACGTAGGTGTAATTCTCCGTGCTCACGATCGTGCCGGAAACCAGGATGTGGAGAGGCTGGGGCAATCGGACCGCGGCTCGAAAGGCCGCATAATCCGTCACAATCACACTGTTCGTGTTCCCGCCGTGATTGCCACCGGTAACCCCGGCAAAGGCGGCCCAACCCATGACATTGGTCGGCGGCAGTCCGCCGGGCGTGGCCTCGACCTGCAACAGAGCCGCTCGGCTCCGCACGGATCCGAACGCATTTCGGACCAGCACCCAATAGGGTCCCGCCCGGTCCGCGCGCACCCCGCGCAAGCTGAGCACGCCATTCGTTTCCCCGGGAAGCAACTCCCCCTCACTGAAATACCACTGATATTCCAGCGGTTCCGTCCCGGCCGCCTCCACGACAAACACAACCGAGCCCCCTTCGAAGGTGGTCTGATCCACCGGCTCGGCCAGAATCCGCGGCGGCTCGTTCGCCACCGCCAGCGTGGCCGGTGCGCTGATCACGTAACCCCCGGGATTCGCCACCATCACCCGGTATTCTCCCGCATCTTCCTCCTGCACCGCAGGAATCTCCAGCACGGACCGGGTTGCTCCGCGTACCGGCTCCCCATTCCGGAACCACAGGTACTGCAACAACGGCCCCCGCGCCGAAACCGACAGCCGAACCGGATCCCCGGGACTGACCGTCACACGCTGCGGCGGCATCAAGATGGACGGCGGATCCAGTTTGGTGCTCGAATCGCCCACGCGCAGCCGATAGTACGCCCGTGGCAGCGCCGGACACACCGGATTGGTAAACACCACCCTTCCGCCCGCGTCGAATGTGCCGTAATTGACCAGCATCCAGTTCGCCAACGGAAGAAAAGGATCCGGCGATCCCAAAATCTGCACGAACCCGCCGGGGGTTCCTCGCGAGCCCACCACCACAACGCCGTCCGGAGTCATTCCAACCGCCTCCATCCCCGGCCCCTCGACCACACCGTCCCCTCCGCCTCCTCCCGGACCGTCTCCTTGCGGGACCACCTCCGCCCAGCGGGTGCCGATGCGAAATTCGTCCAGATACATCACACTGCCCGCCCCGGCCGACGTCACGATCTGGAAATACTCCAGCTGAGCCGGGTCCGATCCTCCCGTGGCTCCCCCAATCGGCGGGGGCGGCTCCATCAACCCGAACGTGCTCGCCGGTGGATCGACCCACAAGTCCACCGCATCGTTGCCGGACTGAAATGTATAGCGCGCCACGACCAGGTGGGTCCCCGGCCCCAGATTGCTCGACATCAGAAACCCGGGAGCCGAACTTTTCTTCCCGATCCCCAGCCGGGGGCCGGCCGCCACAAAGATCCCACATTGGGGAGCCCCTTGACTGGTATTGTTGTTGTCCAGATAACCGATCAACTCCGTCCCGGTCGGGGGTGTCACCACTTGCAATAAAAACGATACATAGACGGTGTTCCCCGGAACCGCCACAACCGGGGTGAACGCCAATACCGAGCGCCGTGCCGTTCCGCTGGGCGCACGCCGTACACCCCGGCCAGTGCTCGGGGCAAACCCGGCAGGCCCCGTCAATGCTGCCAGATTCGACACCGCGATCTCGAAGGTCGTGCTCCCGTTGCCCACCACCCATACCGGCGTTGCCACTGCATTCAGATTACCTTCGGGATAACCAAACCCGTCGTAAAACGGCAGGGGAACAGCCCGACTCGATGCGACTGTAAGCATGATACTTATGCCGACCGCGTAACCCAGCATCATCGCGCTGGTACCGGCCAATGCCGGCTCTCCGTAACGCCGGCGCGCGGCACCCACGCTGCGCCCCCACTCTCCCGCCGTCCGCCATTGCCGCACCCTGCCCTTTCCAGCTTGAGGAACCTTGCTCATGATCATCTCCTTCCTGGACCCGTGCCCGAAGCGCCGTCGCCGCATCCCCGCACTGCTGTGCCGTACCATTCCCGACCGGACTGCGTGAGCCAGTAGCATCGACGCGCTCCCGCCCTTCCCGCGGCGCGATTCTCCCACCTCACCTGCTGGACCACAGATACCCTGAAAGACACCTCCCGCGGTTGCACCTTCGAAGATTTGCATCGTTCCTTGAAAAAATGGCACATGCCATTCGCCCAAACAGAAGCCATCCACGCCGACCGGCCTGTTCAACTCCGCCCCCTTCGGCAGCCCTACTGAACCAGAGAATGGCTGCGCACCACGGCCATCACGCAGAAATGACCGAATCCGGTCTGTGCGCAGAGCGCCGCCGTTTGCTGCCGCGTTCTCACCCCGCCGGCCCCCTCCGGCGCCAACCCGGATCGAACAGCTTCCGCCCGCCGAATCGTCCTGCCCGGCCGGCGAACAGCGCGGGGCTCGTCCCTCGGCAGCCGCTCCGGCAACGCGGCGGCCCCCTCCTGCCGGGCGTCTCCGCCGCCTCACGTCAGCGCCTACGACGAAACCCACAGACCACGCAGAACACGCAGAAAAGAGAAACCACAGATCATGCAAAACCTTCAAGGGCCGGTCTCCGTAGCCGCCGCGGGAACGCGGCGGAGCATTTCAGGGTAGAGCCTCCGCCGACTCACGTCGGCGGCTACGAGTAAGCCCACAGACCACGCAGAACAGAAGCCCACAGAGCACGCAGAATACACAGAAAGAAAAAGCCCACAGATCACACAGAGCACGCAGAACAGAGACATTTACATTGAGGCGGTCCGCCCACTCACGTCGGCGGCTACATTCGTGCCCCGGTTCCACAGCTCTCCAGGATAACTCCCGGGCTCCGGGCGCGCTTTCTGCCTGTTCTGCATGTTAGGCGGGCCGCTCAGAAAAGTCCTTCTGCGTGTTCGGTGTGATCTGTGGGCTTTCGAAAAAACCGTAGCCGCCGCCGGAAGGCGGCGGACCTGAATACGTAGCCGCCGGCGTGAGCCGGCGGACCCAAGATCCGAAATACAGACCCGGCCCGCGCAGGGTAGCCGCGGGCAGTCACGGGGCGCGCGATCCGCAACGCGACTTTCCACTGGCATGCACCGGGGGCTCATCACCAAAAGTCCGCCGATTCTCATCGGCGGCTACGAGTCTCAAGTCAGCCAGCCGCCGCCGCCAGGCGGCGGATCGATCCAGAACAGATGGGGTGTTCCGTGTGTTCCGCGTGCCCCGTGGACTTTAGAGAAATTCTGCGTGTTCTGCGTGTTCTGTGGGCTTCAAAAAAACCGTAGCCGCCGCCGGAAGGCGGCGGACCGAAGACGCGGAGGCAATCACGCACCGGCGTTTTGCGTGCTCTCTCGGCCTTCAAGGAATTCTGTGTGATCTGCGTGTTCTGTGGGCTTCAAAAAGCGTTCTGCGTGATCTGTGGGCTTCAAAAACCGTAACCGCCGCGGGAACGCGGCGGACAATTCGAAAGTCTACCGTCCCCCCCCCCCCGTCCGCCCCCACCTTCCTGCCCCCGCTCCCCCGGCTTCCCCGATCACCCCCGGGCCCCGAAACAACTTTTCGGCTGGTTTCCCCCCCCCGCAGGTTTTTCAAAAAAAAAAAAAAAAAAAGTCCTTCTGCGTGTTCTGTGTGTTCTGTGGGCTTTTGAAAAACAAGTGTAGCCGCCGCCGTCAGCCGGCGGCTTCCGTCCGGCTCCGGGACTCACGTCGCCTACTACGATTTCCGCGCATCTGCGTGTTCTCCATGCTCCGGGCACTTTAAAGACTTCGCGTGCTCTGCGTGCTCTGTGGGCTTTAAAAGAACGTTCTCCAGCTTCCGTGTGATCCGGGGGCTTCTCACGAACGCCTCACCCCCCTTCCCTCGGATCTCCAGCAGCACTCCCGGGGGCGACGCGGCGTCTTCTGCATCGCCGGGCGGCCCGACCCACAGGCTCGTGCCCACCCGGCGTTCCGAGCAGGTCAACCCCGCCTCTTCGGGTGCGCCCGCATGGTTTTTGTGCGGAGAAGGACCGGTTTCACCACCGGCTGACGACTTTCCCACGATACACAATCTGCGTTTTCGCCGCTGGATCTTATGCCATCCCTGTCATCATCGGGTCGATGTTACTATCTCCGGGAACCCGGTTGCCACGACCTTGCACTTTTCGCTTGCGCCCTTTTCTAAGTGCACCTATCGGTGTCTTAGAGTAACAGAGAGGGTGTATCTCCGCTGTTACTCTGGCAGACCGAGCCGCACCATTCCGAGTGGGACGGTGGCCCGGTTCGGATCGCTGCCGCGGGTCGGCACCCGTTTCGCCGGTCTCCCGAGGAGCCGGTCCTTCGGCCGAAGGTTGTCCGAAGGTTCCCCGAAGGAACTCCGAAGGAAGACCGAAGGACGGGCCACGGTCCGAACAACAACCTCGCCGGAGAATGCTCCGGTCGTAACCTGAAAACTCATATGGCAAAAACGAAATTGAACCCGGCCCTGGAGAGTATCCAGGGGGCAATCGGTGATCTGGTGTTCAAAAAGCAGGGCGATCAGAACGTGGTCGCCCGGAAACCGGACCTGGCCGGGCGTCCTCCCACGCCCAGCCAGGAAGCGCACCGGGAACGTTTCCGACGGGCGGCAGCATACGCCCGAAGCGTCGATGCGGACCCGGCGCTGAAGGAAACATACGAGGTCCTGGCCCGTGCGCGCAAGCTGCCGTGGACGGCCCTGTGCATCCAGGACTACATGCGGCCGCCGGAGATCCTTTCGGTGGATCTCAGCGGCTACACGGGCCAGATCGGCCAGACCATCCGCATCGTCGCCACCGACGCGGTGCGGGTGGAAACCGTGCGCGTCACGATCGCGACCGCCGACGACCGTCTCGTCGAGGAGGGTCACGCGACGCGCGAAGCGGGTGATGTCTGGCTCTACACCACGACGGCGTCCGCTCCGGCCGGACAGACCCTCAAGGTGACGGCCGCTGCGGCCGACCGTCCGGGTAATGTGACAACCGAGACCCGGCAGATCACCCCGTAAGGGGTGCATTCACGCGGCGGGGTGGCCGTCCGGCCACCCCGCCTGCCCTGTTTCAACATCCCCGGAACAACCGAAACATGAGGTAAGGTCTTCTTGAACGCCCCCAGAACACGCAGAATACGCAGAAGAAGAATCGAGGAGCATCCACAGGTGGGGGTTTCCAAAAAGACGACATGCCTAAGTCCGCCGACTCACGTCGGCGGCTACGACGAACCCCACAGACCACGCAGAAGATTCTCACAAAAAAGTCCACAGAGCACAGAGAATGCGGAAAATGGGCAGAACCGTTTATTAAAGCCCACAGAACGCGCAGAACAGAAGCCCACAGAGCACGCAGAATACACAGAAAGAAAAAGCCCACAGATCACACAGAGCACGCAGAACAGAGACATTTACATTGAGGCGGTTCGCCGACTCACGTCAGCGGCTACGAGGAAGCCCACAGAACACGCAGAAGAAGGACCAAGGAGCATCCACAGGTCGGGGTTTCCAAAATGACGACATGGCCAGGTCCACCGACTCCCGTCGGTGGCTACCTACGGTGCTTGGTAGCCGCCGCGGTAACGCGGCGGCCCATTCCCGCCGGGAGTCTCCGCCGACTCACGTCGGCGGCTACATGCATGCCCTCGTTCTACAGCTCCCCAGGATAATTCCCGGGCTCCGCACAAGCTTTCTGTCTCTTGTGCGTGTTAGCCGGATCATTCCAAAAAGCCCTTCTGCGTGTTCTGCGTGTTCTGTGGGCTTTTGAATAAAGGCGTAGCCGCCGCCGGAAGGCCGCGGATCGCGTCCAAGTGACTACTCCGCAGCTTCTGCGTGATCCGCGCGCTCCGTCGGCCTTAAGGAGATTCTGTGTGTTCTGCGTGATCTGTGGGTTCTTGCAAAAACAGGTAGCCGCCGGGGTAACGCGGCGGACAATTCCAGGGCCGAGCTTCCGCTGACTCACGTCGGCGGCTACATTCATGCCCCCGTTTCCGCAGCTTTCCAAGATACTCCCGCCCTCTAGGTGAGCTTTCTGCGCCTTCTGCGCGCTCGGCAGCTCGTTCAAAAAAAGTCCTTCCGCGTGTTCTGCGTATTCTGTGGGCTTTAAAAAGGCGTTCTGCAGGTTCTGTGCGATCTGCGGGCCCTCGAAAAAGAGGTAGCCACCGCGGGAACGCGGTGGACCCTGAACGCGGTGGGCCCTGTTTCGATCCACCGACTCCCGTCGGTGGCTACGGATTCAGAACTGGTAGCCGCCGCCGGAAGGCGGCGGACCGAAGACGCGGACGCAATTTCGCACCGGCGTTTTGCGTGCTCTCTGGGCCTTAAAGGAATTCTGTGTGATCTGCGTGTTCTGTGGGCTTTTGAAAAAAGGCGTAGCCGCCGCGGTCAGGCGGCGGATGGTCTCCAAGTGACTGCTCCGCGCCTTCCGCGTGATCCGTGGGCACCGTAGGCTTTTGAAAAAATTCTGTGTATTCTGCGTGATCTGTGGGCTTTAAGAATACATTCCGTGGGTTCTGCGTGATCCGTGTTCCCTGTGGGCTTCGAACTCTGCGTGTTCCGTGGGTCCCTCAGCGGCTCTGGAACAACAATCGCAGACTGTTCATCACCACCACGACAGTGCTTCCCTCGTGCCCGATCACCCCCACCGGCAACGGAATCTTGCCCAGCAGCGCAAACACCACCAGCACGGCCACCGTGCCCAGCGACACCGCCAGGTTCTGTCGAATGATCCGACGCGCACGTCGACTCAACTCGTACGCCCGCAGAAAGTTCTCGAGCCGATCGTGCATCAGCACCACATCGGCCTGTTCCAGCGCAGCGTCCGCGCCCCGGGCCCCCATCGCCACGCCCACATGCGCCGCCGCCAGGCTGGGCGCATCGTTCACCCCGTCGCCCACCATGGCCACCCGCTCTCCGGAGGCCGTCCAGGCCCGGATGGCTTCGACTTTCTGTTCCGGCCTGAGCTCGGCCCGAATCTCCTCCAGCCCCAGGGTCCGTCGCAGATGCTCCGCGGCCGCCTGCCGGTCCCCCGTCAGGACCACGGCCCGCAGCCCGGCCCCCCGCAACCGCGCCACCAGCTCTCCGGCCTCCGGACGGATCTCATCCCGCAGCCAGATCCGCCCCCACAGCCCGTTGCCATGCACCCAAACCACCACCTGCCCGGGCGTCTCCGGCATGGCCGTCCAGTCGACCGGCAACCCCGTCCCTCCGCCCTGTTCCGACTGGATCCATTCGCGGCGGCCCACCCACACCGGATGACCGTTGTACCATGCCTTGACGCCCTGACCCGTGACGGATTCGAACCGGCTCACCTCGCAGAGGGCGAGGTTCTGTTGTTTGGCGTAGCGCGACAGGGCGCGGGCCAATGGATGCTGCGACCATCGTTCCACCGAGCAGGCCAGGGCCGCAACCTCCGATTCCCGTCCGGGCGGGTGGCTTTCGACCCGATCCACCCGCAGTTCCCCCGTGGTCAGGGTGCCGGTCTTGTCCAACGCCACCAGGGTGATCTCCGCCAGCTTCTCGACGGCCGCACCGCCCCGGAAGAGAATCCCGTGTCGGGCCGCCCAGGCGATCGCCGCCAGGATCGCCGATGGGATGGACAACACCAGGGCGCACGGCGAGGACACCACCAACAGCGTCATGGTCCGATAAAACGCGCTCTGGCCCGGGTCGGCCCCCTCGGGCGCACGGAACGGCGCCAGCCCCAGACCCAACCACCACACGAAATACATGGTGACCGTGAGGCCGAGCACGCCGTAGGTGTAGAGGGCGCCGAACCGCTCGGTGAACCGTTGCGCCGGCGCCTTCTGCTGCTGCGCCTCGCGAATCAGGCGAATGATCTTCTGCAACGAGCTCTCCGCCGCCGGCCGCAACGCTGTCACCTCCAACGCGCCCCACAAATTCAACGTGCCCGCCAGCACCAGATCCCCCGGCCCCTTGGCCACCGGGACCGACTCGCCCGTCAGATTCGATTCGTCCGCTGCGCTCTGCCCCCGGACCACCTCGCCATCCACCGCAAACTGGGCCCCGGGCCGGACCAGCAACCGCATCCCCGGTCGAATCTCCTCCACGGCCACCTCACGTTCCCGGCCCTCGGGATCCACCACCGTCGCCGTCTTGGGCGCGCTGTGAAACAAGGAGCGGACCTCCCGGTGTGTCCGCTCCAGCGCGTAGTGCTCCAATGCCCCCGCCAGGGAAAACAGAAACAGCAGAATCGCCCCCTCGTTCCACTGTCCCACCGCTGCGCTCCCGACCGCCACCGCCAGCATCAAAAAGTGAACGTCCAATCCCCCCTGCCGACGCAGCCGTTCCCAGGCTTCCTCCACCGCGAACCAGCCCCCTGCCAGATACGCCAGCAGGTACAAACCATGGGTCCCGGGCCCCGACAGCCCCAGTTTCTCGCCGGCCACCGCGGCCGCCGTGAACAACCCGCACAAGACCGAGGCCAGCAACTGCCATCGCCATTCGCCCAGATGCTCCTCCAAATCGGAAACATCCGCGTCCCGCTGGATCAGCCGGGGCAGCGGCCACCGACGCCACCGCCAAAACGTCGGCGCCGTGGGACAGGTCACCCGACGAATCGTGATCGCTCGGCCGTTCTGGAGGATCTGGAACTGCTCCCGTTGTTCGGCCGGCAACGGCTGTCCACAGGTGCTGCAATTGCCGTTGCCGGCAAGGATCGCGCAGCCGGGGTCGGGTCTGAGATCCCGCGCCTCTTGCAAAGACGCCTCCACGCGCGCCCGCAAGCCCGCCAGGTCCGTCCGACCCAGCGTCGCCACTTCCACCAACCTGCGTTCCGGATCGACCGTCACCGCCTCCAGAGCGGGGTGACCGTCGAACGCACCGAGAATCGCGCGGGCCAGGCAACGGCGCGGTCGTTCCCCCTCGCCGGTCCCTGTGTTCCTCGCCCCTGCCGCCTGTTCCATGCCCTACCCTTAGCACAATCCCGCCCTCTCCCGCCATGCCAAAGCCGTCGATCTCCTCCGGCTGGCCTCTCGAAAGCCCGTCCCCTGGCGCAGGTTATCGATCCGCCGGATCTTTGGCTTCCAGCCGGCGGACGCGGCGAAGTTCTTGCCTCCGCAGCCCCCACCGTCAGGCAGCGGACCGATCCAGAACAGGGGTTGTTCTGCGTGTTCCGCGTATTCTGTGGGCCTCAAAAAAGCGTAGCCGCCGCCGTCAGGCGGCGGATTCTCGGAGCGCAGGTCTCGGACCTGCCGGATCGCCGGCTTCCAAGCGGTAAAAGTGGCCGGTCTCCACCCTTGGTAGCCGCCGCGGGAACGCGGCGGACAATTCCCGCCGGGGGCTCCGCCGACTCACGTCGGCGGCTACGGGTTCCCCCCGTCTGCGTGTTCTGCGTATTCTGTGGGCTTTTGAAAAAAGGCGTAGCCGCCGCCGGAAGGCGGCGGACCGATCCAAGACAGGCGGGTTCTTCCCCGTGATCCGCGTGCTCCGTGGTGGGCTTTAAGGAAATCCTGTGTGTTCTGCGTGCTCTGTGGGCTTCAAAAAAACCGTAGCCGCCGCCGGAAGGCGGCGGATTCCCGGAGCGCAGGTCTCCGACCTGCCGGATGGCCGGCTTCCAAGCGGTAAAAGTGGCTGGTCTCCGCCCTTGGTAGCCGCCGCGGGAACGCGGCGGACAATTCCCGCCGGGGGTCTCCGCCGACTCACGTCGGCGGCTACCAATTTCCGGCCATCTGCGATTCGTAGCCACCGCGGGAACGCGGTGGACCCTGTTTCGATCCACCGACCCCGTCGGTGGCTACGGATTCAGAACCGGTAGCCGCCGCCGGAAGGCGGCGGCCCGATCCGGAACAGAGGGTGTTCTGCGTGTTCCGTGTGATCTGTGGGCTCTTGGAAAAACAGGTAGCCGCCGCGGTGACGCGGCGGACCATTTCAAGGCCGAGCTTCCGCCGACTCATGTCGGCGGCTACGGGGTTCCCCCCGTCTGCGTGTTCTGCGTGCTCTGTGGGCTTCAAAAAAACCGTAGCCGCCGCCGTCAGGCGGCGGACCGATCCAAGATGCCGGGTTGTTCTGCGGGTTCGGCGTGTTCTGTGGGCTTCGAGAAAAGGATTCTGGCTCTTCCCCCTGCTCTGTAGTGTTTGAGTTCTGTGTATTCTGCGTGATCTGTGGGCCTTAAAAATACGTTCCGTGGGTTCCGCGTGCTCCGTCGGCCTTAAGGAAATCCTGTGTGTTGTGCGTGATCTGTGGGCTTAAAACCCGTTCTGCGTCCTCCGCGGGCTTTTGTTCATTTTGGCTTGAACAAACCACTGCGATGTTCTATGCGAGGAAACGTGCTGGTGACACGCCGCACAACGCCGCGCATGGCGCCCGGCCGGGACGATTCCCGGACCCCGGGCCTCAACGCGCTGGAACGGGAGGTGGTCGAATTCTTCGTCCGCCTTTCCCGCCTGCTGGGTCAGCCCGCGTCATTCGGGCAGATCTACGGTCTGCTGTTCATCTCCCCGCGCCCTCTCCCGATGGACGAACTGGTCGAGCGCCTGCAAATCAGCAAGGGCTCCGCCAGTCAGGGACTCCGCTTCCTCCATACCCTGGGCGCGGTCCGGAGGGTCCAGCGTCCCGACGACCGCCGCACACATTACGAGGCCGTCGCCGAACTGCGGCGCCTGGCCGGCCGATTCCTCCGGGAGCGGGTGGAACCCCGGCTCAGGGACGGGGAAACCCGACTGGACCGGATGACCGTGCTGGTCGAGACCCTGCCCGAAGACGCCCGCAGGCCCGCCCGCGATCGGATCCGCCTCCTGCGCAGCTGGAGTCGCAACAGCCGGCGGGTCCTGCCCCTGATCTTGCGGGTCCTGGGCAGTTGAGACGCGGCCGCAGCGCGTGCCCCCGGCACACGGTCGTGCCCCAGCCGCCGATCCGCGGCCGGCACGGATCAAGCGACGGTCGATCCGTCGCACCCGACCCATGACGTCGGGGACAACATGTCAGACGCCAAACGGCGTTTGCCGGAAAACCCCGGCAAACCGCCAAGGGCGGCAGCCTGTCTTCATCCGGTCCCACCCGATTTCACGCCGCCCCCCGCCAGCCTGTGCCCTTTGACAGGCGGGATCCCGGCAAGCATGATAGCCGAGGCCGATGACGACGCTGCAGGCATACGAGGACCTCAAGACCGTCCTGGGCCCGGAGGCGTCCCAAAAGGTGGCCGCGCTGGTCGAAACGGTCGTCACCGAACGGGCCCAGACAGAAGTGCTGCGCGGACTGGAATCCGTCCGCACCAGCGTGTCGCAGCTCACCGAGGCCCAACTCGACCTGGCCGGCCGCCTCAGCCGGGTCGAGTCCATTCTGGATCGGCTCGTCGAGAGCCACCGACAGGCCGAGCAACGGCTCAGCCGCGCCGAGGCGGCCATCCAGGAACTCGCCCGGCTCCAGAAGCAGACGGAGCAACACATCACCGAACTCGCGGAAGCCCAGCGCAAAACCGAGCAACGCCTCAACGAGCTGGCCGAGACCCAAAATGAACTGGCCGAGGCCCAAAAGAAGACCGAAGAACGGGTGAACGAGCTGGCCGAGGCGCAGAAACGAACCGAGCAGCGGCTCCATGAACTGACCGAGGCCCAGAAACAAACAGAACGTCAGCTCAAAGAGCTGGCCGAGGCCCAAAAGAAGACCGAACAACGGGTCAACGAGCTGGCCGAGGCGCAAAAGAAGACCGAAGAACGGCTCAACGAGCTGGCCGAGGCCCAGAAAAAGACTGAAGAACGCCTCGGTGAACTTGCCGAAGCTCAGAAGCGCACCGAACAGCGCGTGGACGAACTGGCGGTGTCTCTCAAAGAGACGCAACGGACCGTGCGGGAACTGGTCTCGGCCCTCGACCGAACCAACCAGCGCATCGACGAAACCAATCGCCAGCTGGGTGGCCTGGCCGCCACCGTGGGCTACAGCCTCGAGAACACTGCCTACAAAGCCCTGCCCCGACTCCTCCAGCGCGACCACGGACTTCAATTGCTCGAGCCGCTGCGTCGCGGCTACCTCGTGGACAGCACCGGCCGCGAGTTGGAAATCAACATCCTGGGCCGGGCGCGCCGCGACAACCGCGAACTCTGGATCCTGGGCGAAAGCAAAGTCCAGCTCTCGGCAAACGACATCGACCTGTTTTTGGCGAGTCGGGTGAAACCCCTGGAGGCCACCTTGGGCTCCATTTTCCCGGTGGTGGTCGCCCACATGACCACCAGCGGCAAGGTGACCGACTACGCCCGCAGTCTCGGCGTGGCCGTGTACTTGTCCTACGAATTCGACTGAGACCCCGAACGACGCAGACGGAACCCCACAAAACACGCAGGGCGGAAAGGCCACGGCGCACAGAGAAAGACCTTTCACCTGCCGCCCCCGGAAGGCGTCGGACCGAAGTCGAAGCGTCTTTCCACCGACTCCCGTCGGTGGCTACGAGGAAGCCCACAGAACACACAGAGCACACAGAAGATTTTCAGAAACAGCCCACCGAGCACGCAGAACACGCAGAAGAAGAATCGAGGAGCATCCACAGGTGGGGTTTTCCAAAAAGACGACATGGCCAGGTCCACCGACTCCCGTCGGTGGCTACGGATTCAGAACTGGTAGCCGCCGCCGTCAGGCGGCGGATGGTCTCCAAGTGACTGCTCCGCGCCTTCTGCGTGATCCGCGTGCTCCGCGGGCCTTAAGGAAATTCTGTGTGTTCTGCGTATTCTGTGGGCTTCAAAAAAGCGTAGCCGCCGCCGGAAGGCGGCGGACCGATCCAGAACAGGGGGTGTTCTTCGTGTTCCGTGTGATCTGTGGGCCTTCGAGGAATTCTGCGTGCTCTGTGGGTTCTCGGAAAAACCGTAGCCGCCGCCGGAAGGCGGCGGATTCTCGGAGCGCAGGTCTCCGACCTGCCGGATCGCCGGCTTCCAAGCGGTAAAAGTGGCTGGTCTCCACCCTTGGTAGCCGCCGCGGTGACGCGGCGGACAATTCGAGAGTCAAGGTTCCGCCGACTCACGTCGGCGGCTACGAATTCCCCCTCTGTGATTCGTAGCCGCCGCGGGAACGCGGCGGACAATTCCAAGGTCGAGTTTCCACCGACTCCCGTCGGTGGCTACCTACGGTGCTTGGTAGCCGCCGCGGTGACGCGGCGGACAATTCGAGAGTCAAGGTTCCGCCGACTCATGTCGGCGGCTACCTTGACGCTCCGGTTCCGCAGCTTTCCGAGAGAGTCCCTGGCTTCGAGCGAGCTTTCTGACTGATCTGCGCGTTCGGCAGGTAGCTCAAAAAAAGCCCTTCTGCGTGCTCTGCGTGATCTGTGGGCTTCAAAAAAGCGTAGCCGCCGCCGGAAGGCGGCGGACCATTTCAAGGCCGAGCTTCCGCCGACTCACGTCGGCGGCTACGGGTTCTCCCCCTCTGCGTGTTCCGCGTGCTCCGTGGGCGCATTTTGCATGCTCCGCGCGTGCCGGTGAGCAAGATTAAAACCGCATCTGCGGGATCCGGAGCCCACCCCCCGCTGCGCAATCTGCAGGCTTTCTCATGGAATTCATCGACCTGAAGTCTCAGTATCGGGCCTATCAAACGGAGATCGACCGTCGCATCCGAACCGTTCTCGAACACGGCCGGTTCATCTTGGGCCCGGAAATCGCCGAACTGGAGGCCGCCCTGGCCGACTACGTCGGCGTCCGCCACTGCATCACCGTGGCCAGCGGCACCGACGCCCTCGAGATCGCCCTGCGCGCCCTCGAGATCGGGCCCGGCGACGAGGTCATCACCGTGCCCTTCACCTGGATCAGCACCGCCGAGGCCATCGCCCTGGTCGGGGCCCGACCCGTCTTCGTCGACATCGAACCGGTCAGCTACAACATCGATCTCGACCGACTCGAAGCCGCCATCACGCCCCGCACCCGCGCCCTGCTGCCCGTCAGCCTCTTCGGCCAGATGCCCGACTACGACCGCATCAACGCCATCGCCGCGCGCCACGGCCTGCCGGTGATCGAGGACGCCGCCCAAAGCTTCGGTGCCACCCGCCACGGCCGCCGCAGTTGCGGGGTCACCACCATCGGCAGCACCAGCTTCTTTCCCGCCAAACCCCTCGGCTGTTACGGCGACGGCGGCGCGTTGTTTACCAACGACGATGCCCTGGCCGACAAAATGCGCGCCATCCGCACCCACGGCGGCCTGCAGCGCCATCATCATCCCCTGTTGGGCATGAACGGCCGATTCGACACCCTTCAGGCCGCCGTCCTGCTGGCCAAACTGCCGCATTTCGACGCCGAGCTGGAACGGCGACGCCAACTCGGCGCCCGGTACACCGAACGACTCCGTCCCCTGCTCCACCTGCCCCATGCCGTGCCCGAGGTTCTCGACGGCAACACCCACGTCTATGCCCAGTACACCATTCGGGTGCCGAATCGCGACACCGTCGCGCAGCGGCTGCAGGCCGAGGGAATCCCCACCGCGGTCTATTATCCCAAATGCCTGCATGAACAACCCGTGTTCGCCTCCCTGGGCTACCGCTGGGGCGATTTCCCCGTGGCCGAACGCGCCTCGCGCGAGGTATTGAGCCTGCCCATGCACCCGTTCCTGACCGAGGCCGATCAGGATCGCGTCATCGACGCCCTCGCCCGCGCCCTGACTGCAGAGAACTCATCGTAAAGCCCGCAATCCGCAGGACAAAAAGCCCACAGACCACGCAGAACACGCAGAACAGAGAAACCCCAGATCATTCAGAGCCTTCAAGGGCCTGTCTCCTTAGCCGCCGCGGGAACGCGGCGGACCATTTCAGGGTAGAGCCTCCGCCGACTCACGTCGGCGGCTACGAAGAAGCCCACAGAACACACAGAAAGAATAGCCCACAGACCACGCAGAACACGCAGAAAGAAAAAGCCCACAGAGCACACAGAAGATTCTCAGAAACGACCCCCACACGACGCAGAATACCCGGAACAAGAATCAAGGAGCATCCACAAGTGGGGTTTTCAAAAAGGACGAGATGGGTAAATCCACCGACTCCCGTCGGTGGCTACGGATTCAGAACCGGTAGCCGCCGCCGGAAGGCGGCGGATGTAGTCCAAGTGACTACTGCGCGCCTTCTGCGTGATCTGTGGGTTCTTGGAAAAACAGGTAGCCGCCGCGGGAACGCGGCGGACAATTCCAGGCCCGAGTTTCCGCCGACTCACGTCGGCGGCTACATTGACGCCCCGGTTCCGCGGCTTTCAGGGATAATCCCGGGCTCCGAGCCAGCTTGCTGGCTGGTCTGCGCGTTCGACAGGTGCTTGAAAAAAGGTCCTTCTGTGTACTCTGCGTGCTCTGTGGGCTATTGAAAAAAAGCGTAGCCGCCGCCGGAAGGCGGCGGACCGATCCAAGATGCTGGGTCGTTCTGCGTGTTCCGTGTGATCTGTGGGCCTAAAGGATTCTGTGGGTTCTGCGTGTTCGGCGTGTTCTGTGGGCTTTGAGAAAAGGACTCTGGCTATTCCCCCTGCTCTGTAGTTTTTGAGTTCTGTGTATTCTGCGTGATCTGTGGGCTTTAAAAATACATTCCGTGGGTTCTGCGTGATCCGTGGGCTCAAAAACCCATTCTGCGGGCTCGGCGGGTCCTTCCGGGAAAAGTCCTTCTGCGTGATCTGCGGTCTGACATGAGCGAGTTTCCCTGGAAGGACCAAACGCATGCCATTCTGGGGGCCTGTTTCGAGGTCTACCGCCAGAAAGGCTGTGGCTTTCTCGAAGCTGTGTATCAGGAATGCCTGGCCATTGAATTCGGGCTGCGCCAGATTCCATTCGCCGCCCAGCCCCTGTTGCGCCTGGAGTACAAAGGCCATCCGCTGCGCCAGACCTATCAGCCGGACTTCGTGTGTTTCGATGCCGTGCTGGTCGAGGTGAAGGCCGTCAGCGCGTTGGCCGACGAACATCGGGCCCAGCTCTTGAACTATCTTCACGCCACCGGGCTCCCCGTGGGCTTGCTGGTCAACTTCGGACACCACCCGGGCCTGGAGTATGAACGCTTTGTTCACGGTCCGCGCGCGCACAGCCCGCAGAACACACAGAAAGAATAGCCTACAGACCACGCAGAACACACAGAAAGAATAGCCCACAGAACACGCAGAATACGCAGAAAACAGAAACCACAGATCATGCAGAGCCTTCCGGAGGCTGTCTCCGTAGCCGCCGCGGGAACGCGGCGGACAGTTCCAGGCCCGAGTTTCCGCCGACTCACGTCGGCGGCTACGAGGAAGCCCACAGAACACACAGAAAGAATAGCCCACAGACCACGCAGAACACGCAGAAAGAAAAAGCCCACAGAGCACACAGAAGATTCTCAGAAACGACCCCACACAACGCAGAATACCCGGAACAAGAATCAAGGAGCATCCACAGGTGGGGTTTTCAAAAAGGACGAGATGGGTAAATCCACCGACTCCCGTCGGTGGCTACGGATTCAGAACTGGTAGCCGCCGCCGTCAGGCGGCGGATGGAGTCCAAGTGACTACTGCGCGCCCTCTGCCTGTCCCGTGTGATCTGTGGGCTCTTGGGAAACCAGGTAGCCGCCGCGGGAACGCGGCGGACCATTCCAGGCCCGAGTTTCCGCCGACTGACGTCGGCGGCTACATTGACGCCCCGGTTCCGCAGCATTCAGGGATAATCCCGGGCTCCGAGCCAGCTTGCTGGCTCGTCTGCGCGTTCGGCAGGTGCTTCAAAAAAAGTCCTTCTGCGTGATCTGCGTGTTCTGTGGGCTCTTGAAAAAAGCGTAGCCGCCGCCGGAAGGCGGCGGACCGATCCAAGATGCTGGGTTGTTCTGCCTGTTCCGTGTGATCTGTGGGCCCAAAGACAGAACTTCTGCGTGTTCTGTGTGTTCTGTGGGCTCTTTTAGATGGAATGTAGCCGCCGCCGTCAGGCGGCGGACCGATCCGGAACAGGGGGTGTTCTGCGTGTTCCGTGGGCTTGGGAATGATTTCCGCGGGCTCCGTGGGCTCTCTCGCGGCTCAAGAGACCAATTCCACCGCCTCCCGCTCAGGGCTGTCGGGGGCCGTCAAATCCAACACGGCCCGGTCCAGGGTGGCCAGCCTGCCACCGTGGCGAATCGCAAGCCCGAGCAAATACGCATCCGTGAGCTGTCGATGCCCGGCAAGTCGCAACCCCGCAAACCCGACCGCCTCCTCCACGGGCAACGCGTCCGGCCAAAACACATGGTCGGCGTCCCGGGTGTTGGCGGCCAATACCTGCACGGCCTCCCATGGTTGAACAGCGTCGCGGGAAAAGGCCGGATTCGACACCACTCGCACAAAACCCATTTGGGTCAGCGGGCAGGTGGCCCATCCTCGGGCGCGGTTTTGTTGGAACCAGCTCACGGCCCGCGCGTGATGCTCATGAGCCGGCCACAGGAGCGCCACCAGGAAGTTCACGTCCAGCAGACAAGCTGTCATACCCCCTCGCTCTCCAGACGGCGCACCAGGTCACTCGACACCCTCGGGGAATCCGGGGGCAACCGGAAGACCACCAGGCCGGCCTCTTCTGAGGTCGGCGTGGGCGTCTCCAGGGCGCGACGGACGAGCTCCGAAATTACCTTGCCCAGGGCGACCCCGCGTTCCTTGGCCCGTTGGGACACGGCTTGGAAAATATCATCATCCAGGTTCAATGTCGTCCTCACGCCACAACCATGCTTCCACGATAGCATGATGTCAAGCTGCAGGCGCGATGCCAAATGCCGTTATTGATGCAGCGCTACTGGGGTTGTGGGCGTGAGCCGAAGGGAAGTGCGCTCACGGCATAGAGGCGCGCAGCACCCAACCGGCCCACAGAACGCGCGGAAGTATAGAGAGGACCAAACCACGGAACATGCAGACCTCACAGAACGTTAGAACAATGGGCCAGTCCGCCGACTCACGTCGGCGGCTACCAGGAAGCCCACAGAACACGCAGAAAAGCCCACACAGTACGCGGAATACGCAGAAAAAGAATCAAGGAGCATCCACAAGCGGGGTTTTCAACAAAGCCGACATGGGTACATCCACCGACTCCCGTCGGTGGCTACCGGGGGCGCTTGGTAGCCGGCGGCGGACCGATCCAGAACAGGTGGGCTGTTCTGCGTGTTCCGTGTGATCTGTGGGCTCTTGGAAAAACAGGTAGCCGCCGCGGTAACGCGGCGGACCACCTCAAGGCCGAGTTTCCGCCGACTCACGTCGGCGGCTACATTGACGCCCCGGTTCCGCGGCTTTCAGGGATAATCCCGGGCTCGGAGCGAGCTTGCTGGCTCGTCTGCGCGTTCGGCAGGTGCTTCAAAAAACGTCCTTCTGCGTACTCTGCGTGCTCTGTGGGCTATTGAAAAAAAGCGTAGCCGCCGCCGGAAGGCGGCGGACCGATCCAAGACAACCGGGTTGTTCTGTGTGTTCCGTGTGATCTGTGGGCTTGAAGGAATTCTGTGTGTTCTGCGTGTTCGGCGTGTTCTGGGGGCTTTGAGAAAAGGACTCTGGCTATTCCCCCTGCTCTGTAGTTTTTGAGTTCTGTGTATTCTGTGTGCTCTGTGGGCCTTAAAAACACATTCCGTGGGTTCCGCGTGATCCGTGGGCTCAAAAGCCCATTCTGCGGGCTCGGCGGGCTCGAAGAGGAAGCGCTGGTGCCGCAGGGCACGCGCACAACAACATGAATCGGGCACTCGATTGGTTCCGGCAGGCCGAGCGTGATCTCGAACAGGCCGCGGACAGCCGCGCGGCCAGCCGACACGAATGGGCCTGCTTCGCCGCCCATCAGGCCGCCGAAAAGGCCCTCAAAGCCCTGCACCTCCATTATGGTCAGGAAGCCTGGGGCCATGTGCTCAGTCGGCTCCTCCAGGAGCTGCCTGCGCAGTGCCCCACGCCGCCGGACCTCGTGGAAAAGGCCCGGGTTCTGGACGGTCATTATGTGCCCGCCCGCTATCCGAATGGGTTTGTCGCGGGTGCCCCGTTCGAACACTACGGCCCGCTCCAGAGCGAACAGGCTCTCACCTATGCCCGTGAGATCCTTGCATTCGTGCGTGCTCAAATGGCCTGAGCCCGGCGAGGTCCTGTCCGCGCTCCAGGACTGGATTCGCCGGCGCGCCGTCGAGCATCCCGAACTGCTGGGCGCCGCCTGCATCGGATCGCACGCCCGCGGCGACGCCGGCCCCGGCAGCGACCTCGACCTGGTCCTGGTGGTATCGGATGCGCCGTCGGACCGGGCCCAGCGGCATGCCCCCTGGCCCATCGAACAGCTGCCGGTGCCCACGGACCTCTGGGTCCTGACCGCCCTTGAATGGCGCGTGCTGCCCCGAAACAGCCGTTTCGGCCGCGTGCTGCGTCAGGAGGCGCGCTGGCTCTACTGTGCCCCCGGCTGGAACCCTGGCCCGCACCCTGACCGGGAAACCTGAACCACCGAACACGCAGAAGAGACAGCCCACAGAGCACCCAGAACACACTGAAGATTCTCATAAGAAGCCCACAGAACACGCAGAATACGCAGAAAACAGAAACCACAGATCATGCAGAGCCTTCAAGGGCTTGTCTCCTTAGCCGCCGCGGGAACGCGGCGGACAATTCCAGGCCCGAGTTTCCGCCGACTCACGTCGGCGGCTACGGGGAAGCCCACAGAACACACAGAGCACACAGAATTCTCAGAAACAGCCTCCACACAACGCAAAATACCCAGAACAAGAATCAAGGAGCATCCACAAGTGGGGTTTTCAAAAAAGACGAGATGGGTAAGTCCACCGACTCCCGTTGGTGGCTACGGATTCAGAACCGGTAGCCGCCGCCGTCAGGCGGCGGACCGATCCGGAACAGGGGGTGTTCTGCCTGTTCCGTGTGATCTGTGGGCTCTTGGAAAAACAGGTAGCCGCCGCGGGAACGCGGCGGACAATTCCAGGCCCGAGTTTCCGCCGACTCACGTCGGCGGCTACGGAGTTCCCCCCGTCTGCGTGTTCTGCGTGCTCTGTGGGCTATTGAAAAAAAGGCGTAGCCGCCGCCGGAAGGCGGCGGACCGATCCAGAACAGGGGGGTGTTCTGCGTGTTCCGTGTGTTCTGCGGGCTTTCAAAGGGTTCTCTGCTTGCTCTGTGGGCTTTTGTGAACCGTCTGCTCCACGCGCTCCCATGAACATCTGCGTGCTCCGGGGGGCTATCCGACCATGAACGCGACTGCACCTGACCTGGCCCTGATCGGTGCCGGCTATTGGGGCCGCAACCTGGCCCGGAACTTCCACGCCCTCGGCGTCCTGCACACGTTGTGCGACACCTCCGCCGAGGCCCTGGCCGGGTACGGACCCGAGTTCGACACCGTCCGCAAGGTCGGGGACCCGGCGATTCTGTGGGACGACCCCGCCGTCACCAGGGTCGCCATCGCCACGCCGGCCGCCACGCATTACGCCCTGGCCCGAGCGGCCCTGTTGGCCGGCAAGGACGTGTTCGTCGAAAAACCCCTTTGCCTGGACGTCGCCCAGGGGGCCGAGCTGGTGGCGCTGGCCCGCGCACACAACCGCATCCTGATGGTGGGGCATCTGCTGCAGTATCATCCGTGCATCCGGCGCCTGCAGGCCATGGTCGCAGCGGGCGAACTCGGCAAGCTCTACTACATCACCTCCAACCGTTTGAACCTGGGCCGGATCCGTCGGGAAGAAAACGCCCTCTGGAGCTTCGCGCCCCACGATCTGTCCGTGATCCTCGCCCTGGCCGGGGATCAATTGCCGCTGCGCATCCGGTGCACCGGCGAGTCGTATCTCAACCATCACGTCGCCGACACCACGCTGACCGCGCTGCGGTTCGCGAACGGGCTGTGCGCCCACGTGTACGTCAGCTGGCTCAACCCCTTCAAGGAACAGAAACTGACCGTGGTGGGCTCCGAGGGCATGGCGGTCTTCGACGACACCCTGCCCTGGCCGCAGAAACTTCGGCTGCACCGACAGTACCTGCGCTGGTCCGGCGGCCAGGTCCCGGTCCCCAACCGATCCGAGGGCGAACCGGTGACCGTCGAACCGGTCGAACCCCTGCTGGAGGAATGCCGTCACTTCTTGCAGTGCTGTCGCGACCGCACTCCTCCGCGCACCGACGGTGAAGAAGGGTTGCGAGTGTTGCAGGTGCTCGACGCAGCACAGCGCAGTTTGGAACGCGATGGCGAGGCCGTGAACCCGACGACGGTGTCCCGGGCCCCGGTCGGCCCCGGCTCCCGGGCGGGCGCCGTCTCCCCCGACCCGGCAGGAGCCGCCGACGTGTTCATTCACCCCACGGCGGTCGTGGATCAGGGCGCCGAGATCGGCCCCGGCACGCGCATCTGGCACTTCGCCCACATCTGCCGCGGCGCGCGCATCGGTCGGAATTGCGTCTTCGGACAAAACACGTTCGTGGCCGAGGGCGTCCGGATCGGCGACAACGTCAAGGTGCAAAACAACGTCTCCATTTACACCGGTACCGAGATCGAGGACGACGTCTTTCTGGGACCGTCCTGCGTGCTGACCAACGTCACCAATCCCCGCTCCCAGGTGAACCGGCATGCCGTGTACGAGTGCACGCGGATTCGCCGCGGCGCCACCGTGGGGGCCAACGCCACCATCGTCTGCGGCATCACCATCGGCCGCTACGCCTTCATCGCCGCCGGGGCGGTCGTCACCCGGGACGTTCCCGACTACGCCCTGATGGTCGGGGTGCCGGCCCGACAGAAGGGCTGGATGAGCCGGCACGGGCATCCCCTGCCCCCGCCCGGTCCGGATGGCGTCATGGTGTGTCCCGAGAGCGGGTTCCGATATCGCGAGGTCGAGCCGGGCGTGCTGCGCTGTCTGGATCTGGCCGAGGACGACCCCCTGCCGGAGCCGTTACGGACCGGTCGGCGACCCTACCGCGATTTTCATCCCCGCTGACGAGAGTCCGCGGACCACGCAGAAGAGACAGCCCACAGAGCACGCAGAATACACTGAAGAGTCTCATAAAAAGCCCACAGAGCACGCAGAATACGCAGAAACCACAGATCATGCAGAGCCCTCCGGAGGCTGTCTCCGCAGCCGCCGCGGGAACGCGGCGGACCATTTCAGGGTAGAGCCTCCGCCGACTCACGTCGGCGGCTACGAGGAAGCCCACAGAACACACAGAAAGAATAGCCCACAGACCACGCAGAACACGCAGAAAGAAAAAGCCCACAGAGCACACAGAAGATTTTCAGAAAAAGCCCACCGAGTACGCAGAATACGCAGAAGAAGAATCAAGGAGCATCCACAAGTGGGGTTTTCAAAAACGACGAAATGGGTAAGTCCACCGACTCCCGTCGGTGGCTACGGATTCAGAACTGGTAGCCGCCGCCGTCAGGCGGCGGACCGATCCAGAACAGGGGGTGTTCTGCCTGTTCCGTGTGATCTGTGGGCTCTTGGAAAAACAGGTAGCCGCCGCGGGAACGCGGCGGACAATTCCAGGCTCGAGTTTCCGCCGACTGACGTCGGCGGCTACATTGACGCCCCGGTTCCGCAGCATTCAGGGATAATCCCGGGCTCCGAGCGAGCGTGCTGGCTCGTCAGCGCGTTCGGCAGGTCGTTCAAAAAAGTCCTTCTGCGTGATCTGCGTGTTCTGTGGGCTCTTGAAAAAGAGCGTAGCCGCCGCGGTGACGCAGCGGACAGTTCCAAGGTCGAGTTTCCACCGACTCCCGTCGGTGGCTACGGATTCAGAACCGGTAGCCGCCGCGGGAACGCGGCGGACCGATCCAAGATGCTGGGTTGTTCTGCGTGTTCTGCGTGATCTGTGGGCTCTTGAAAAAGAGCGTAGCCGCCGCGGGAACGCGGCGGACAATTCCAGGCCCGAGTTTCCGCCGACTGACGTCGGCGGCTACGTTGACGCCCCGGTTCCGCAGCATTCAGGGATAATCCCGGGCTCCGAGCCAGCTTGCTGGCTCGTCTGCGCGTTCGGCAGGTGCTTCAAAAAAAGTCCTTCTGCGTGATCTGCGTGTTCTGTGGGCTCTTGAAAAAAGCGTAGCCGCCGCCGGAAGGCGGCGGACCGATCCAAGACAAGCGGGTTGTTCTGCGTGTTCCGTGTGATCTGTGGGCTTGAAGGAATTCTGTGTGTTCTGCGTGTTCTGTGGGCTTAAAGACACTCTGTGTCTTCCGCGTGCTCTGTAGGCTTCTTGATCCACGGACTCTGCGGTTTGTAACCCACCGGATTCTGTGAGTTTGAAAATCGTCAGTATCGTCGGGGCCCGTCCCCAGTTCATCAAGGCCTGGCCGGTCAGCCGTGCCCTGCGTCAGGCGGGCCATACCGAGATCCTGGTGCACACCGGCCAGCACTACGACGACGCGATGTCGCGCGTCTTTTTCGAGGAACTGGGCCTGCCCCAACCCGACGTGCACCTCGGCATCGGCTCCGGTTCGCACGGCCAGCAGACCGGACGCATGCTGATGGCGTTGGAACCGGTGTTGCAGGAGCACCGACCCGACTGGGTTTTGGTCTATGGGGACACCAACTCGACCCTGGCCGGGGCGCTGGCCGCGGCCAAGCTGCACCTGCCCCTGGCCCACGTCGAGGCCGGCCTGCGCAGCTTCAATCGGCGCATGCCCGAGGAGATCAACCGCGTGCTCACCGATCACTGTTCGGATCTGCTGTTCTGTCCCACACAGACCGCGGTGGACAACCTGGCACGCGAGGGCATTACCCGGGGCGTTCATCTGGTGGGCGACGTGATGCAGGAAGCGCTGTGGGAGGCCCGGGAGATTGCGCGGAGTCGCTCCCGCATTCTGGAGCGGCTGGGGTTGGAACCCCGCACCTACTTGTTGGTCACCGTGCATCGCGCGGAGAACACAGACGATCCCGGGCGGCTGGCCGGCATTTGGCAGGCCCTGACGGCGCTGGCCGGAGAACGCCCCGTCGTCTTCCCGGTCCATCCGCGGACGCGCAAGGCCCTGGCGCGTCTGGGCCTGTCCCTGAACGCCCTGGAGGATGCCCCTGCCGGATCGGAGGACGGCGCATTCAGGGTCCTGCGGCCTGTGCCGGGGCTGGATTTGCGACTGTTGTCGCCCCTGGGGTACCTCGACATGCTCCGATTGGAAGAGTCGGCGCGGGTCATTCTGACCGACTCCGGCGGTGTGCAGAAAGAGGCCTGGTGGCTGGGGGTTCCCTGTGTAACGCTGCGCGATGAGACCGAGTGGGTCGAAACCCTGACCAACGGCGCCAACCTGCTGGCCGGGACGGATCCCGAGCGTATCCGGGTCGCCGTTGAACGTCATGTCGGCTCTCGCCCACCTTCGGAAACGAAAGTCCAGCCTGCCGCCAGCCACCGGATCACCGACTTGCTCAGCGGTGGACTCGAAACGATCCAGGCCAACCAACCGGAGCCACGCACTGCATCGAGCCGAACCGACGGGGCTTCCAACTGATTCCGGCAGAGTCTCACGGGAGATCTTTGCGTTCGAACCTCGGACCGATTTCCGGGAATGGGATTTGGCAGGGACACACTGACCATGACGACCGCCACGGTTGCGGCGCATGGCATCAATATTCTCTTCACTCCCGTCCTGGCTCGACTGTTCCCGCCAGAGGTCTTCGGGGTTTACGCGCTATTTGCCTCAGTTCTGACTCTTCTGGTGACGGTCTCGACTCTGCGCTATTCTCAAGCTCTGGTGGTTTGCGAGGGCGATGCCGAAGCGCGTGGGCTGCTACTGGGCTGCTTTCTGGTTCATGCCTTGTTTACCCTGGTATGCCTCGCCTGCGTGCCGGTCATGCAGCACCATTTGAGCACGGTGCACTCCTGGAATGCAGTGGTACCGTTACTGTGGTGGCTCCCGCCGGCGCTTTTTCTGGCTGGCACGATTCAAATCTTCGATCAATGGCTAAGCCGCCGCCGTGCCTTCGGCGCAAAAGCCGCGCAACGCACTGCCACCGCCCTCGTTACGAACCTTGCCAGCCTGGTACAGGCAACAGCCGCCGTCGCTACGAGCAGGGCACTTGTGATTTCGAATCTTCTCGGCAGTCTGGTCGGGGCTGTCGTTCAAGTGTTTCGGGGCCGACTCTCGGTCAGCGGATGCCGCGGATCGCCAGGGGCATGCTCTCTCTTCAGCGTACTGTACAGGTACCGACGTTTTGCCGCCTATGACGCACCGTCCGCGGTCCTGAACACGCTCTCGGTGCAACTGGCTCCCCTCATTCTTGCCGTGTTTTTCACGCCGGATGTAGTCGGCCATTACGCGCGGGCGATGGGACTCGTTCAACTGCCGATGATCCTGGTCGGGTCTGCAATCGCCCAAACGTTTTATCCCTATGCTGCACAACTCCGTACCAGCGAGGAGCGTGCGCATTTTCTGCAGAAGACCTTGTCCCGACTTTTCCGTGCGGGCATCTTTCCGTTCTGTCTTCTGGGTTTGGCCGGATCCACGATCTTTACAGCGATACTCGGCCCGGCCTGGGATCTGGCCGGCACGTTCGCTCAAATTTTGTCCCCGTGGTGCTTCTTTGTGTTCGTGGGATCCCCCGTAAGCACATTGTTGCTGGTCCTGGACCGGCAGGACCTCAACCTGATTTTCAATCTGATGACGGTCAGCCTTCGCGCCATGGCCCTTGCAGCGGGAGGCTTGCTCGGCGACGCTGTCATGGCCGTAGCGGCCTTTTCGGCTGTGGGCACCCTCCTCTGGATCTTGTTGATCCTCAAACTATTGGCGCTCACGTCCAGCTCACCGAGCACGGTGTACACATCCGTCCGCCACCCCCTTGCAGTGGCCATCCTGCTTTCCATTCCGGTCCTCCTTCTTGAATACGCGGTCCAGCTGCCCAAACTGGTCAAAATCGCCCTTTACGGACTTTGCAGCCTCCTTTACATCGCGTTTCTTATCCGCGCAGAGCCTGGCCTCCGGTCTGCCCTCCTTAAGCCATGGCGGTCGGCCGGCTCCTTCCTCGCGAAATGAACCTCCAACCCCAAACAGGTACATCTGTCCCCGTCAGCGTGCGCCTCACTTCACCGTATCGCACGTGGCGCTCGGTCACTCGGGACGGTTTCACCCTTTACCTGACGGGGCATGTCTTCCGCGATCTCACACTTCTGGAGCCACTCGACCTGCTCACACATCTCCTTCCCCAACCGGACCTCGCCGCCCAAGGAGCAGTCCTGCCGGACGCTTTCCGTGAACGCCTTGCCACCTTGAACGGCTTCTTCGCCCTGGTGTTGCAGGCGCCGGGCTGGACCCTTGCCGCCGTCGACCGGGTGCGATCCATCCCGCTTTTTTACCGTCTCCAACCCGAGCCTGTGGAGCTGTACGATCAACTCACCCCCGACCAGTGCTTAAAAAGCCCAGAAGACCTTGACGCCGGCGCCCTCACCGACTTCTTGTACGCCGGCTATTGCACGGGAGCCGCAACCCTGAGCCGCCATTATCATCAACTCGAGGCCGGACACTTCTTCTACCTGCCCTACACTCGCCCCTTGCGCCCGATCGTACAAGCGTATTTCCGTTTCCTCCCGTCGTCTACGCCAGAAGCCATGCCCTTTTCCGAGTTCGCTGAGCGCTTCGTCGCAGCCCTCGACCATGCCTTCGAGCGCCTGCGCGTCGTTGCCGCAGACCGCCCCCTGGTCGTCCCGTTGAGCGGGGGCCTCGATTCCCGCCTCGTTGCCGCGATGCTCCGCCGCAAGAGATTTGCGAACGTACTATGCTTTACTTACGGCAACCCCACAACCAGCGAGGTCCAAACCAGCAAGGCCGTAGCCGACATCCTGCGGTACCCGTGGAGGTTCGCACCCTATGACAGCAACTCGTGGCATCGCTGGATCACTTCCGAGCGATGCGCCGCATATTGGAAGTACAGCTCAAACCTTTCCTCACTACCCTGCTTCCAAGACCTTCCTGCACTAGAGTCGCTACTTGCAAACAAGCAGGTTCCGCAAGGTGGCACGCTTCTGCCCGGACACAGTGGCGATTTCCTCGCCGGCAGTCATATCCCGCTATCACTGTACAGGAACCCATCAGCCGACAATTCCATTGTCGCCACGCTCCTTCTGCGCAACCACTTCAACCTATGGCCACTTGAACAACCACAGGCCACCTACCTGAAACACCGGGTCCTTTCCCACTTGGCTGCGCTCACCGCCAACTGCCCCCATCTCCCCGCCTACGCCCTCTATGAGGCATGCGACTTCCAAGAACGCCAAGCAAAGTACATCGTGAACAGTACTCGCGCATACGAGTTCGCAGCCTGCTCGTGGTGGCTGCCCCTGTGGGACTCGGAAGTAATTTCCGTGCTCTTGCCCCTTCCTTTGGAAGCTCGCTTTTGTCAGCGATACTACATTAGCGCGCTCCGCGAACACATCTTTCCCCAAGCAGCCCCTCAATTGTCCCAGCTTCAATACAAACACTTCGCGTCGCGCCAGAACGCCTTGCGCCGACTGCATGAGCTCGGTCGAGCAATCCTCTCACAATTGTCGCTTCTCGAACCGGCACGCGCTCTTTATCGGGCCGTCATCCCATCCGACTCACTACACCCGCTCGGCTTCCACACTTGGTTTGCGAAAGGCGCCAATCCTCGCAGGACTCAACTATTGGATACACTTGCCTTGCCGCGTTCCGCGCCAGACCCGGTACTCCAACTGCTTGGCCGATTCGCACGCTCGCGTCTTTCCGCATTAAATTGTTTGGGCATTTTGAGCATTCATGTTTCCCTATTTCTTTTAGAGAACATGCTAAAGGCCATCGGGCCTCCGACCGGTCAAAAGACCGCCACTTTCTGGTGAACGATAGGTAACCAACCTCAATCCGTTCAATCTGGAAAGTCGCTTGTTGATTAGATTCCGGTGTTGGACAGCGACTTTTCCTGATTTACGTCACGTGTGAATCTCACTGATAGTGCTCACCCATGCTCACAATGCTACCAACCGAGCGACTCAGCGGCAACGAATTGTCACCCTTGTTTAGAGGGCGGTAAGCTGCATTCACGGTCTCGGCCCGCGCTCAGGGTACGAATACCTAATTATGAGTTCGCATGTTCCTCAAGCACCAATCTCGGGTTGGAAGCGCTTTTGGGCAGCACCCATTCTGGTTCTCAACAGGCTGACAGCACCGGTTCCCTTTGGCCTCTGGCTGCTTAACTTTCTTTGCCAGCGCATTCTGCAAATTAACGGCGAAGTACCATGGCAGGTTCATTTTACCTCGCGCGTCACAGGGCGCGTCAAAATCGGCCGCAATGTCTGGAAGTCCTTTGCGCTCAGCGGCGGCTGCTATATCCAAGGCGGCAACGGCGTCGAAATCGATGACGACACCATTTTTGCCCCCGGGGTGAAGATCATCTCGGCCAATCATGACCCACAAAACTTGGCCCGCTGGCTGCCCGGGCCGCCGGTACGCATCGGCAAACGCTGCTGGATCGGCGCCAATGCGGTAATCCTTCCGGGCGTGGAACTCGGAGATGACGTCATTGTGGGGGCCGGAGCTGTGGTCACGAAGAGCTTTCCCTCCCGGACAGTCCTGGTGGGCGTACCAGCTCGTCCGTTAACGCGGGATTAACAGGATATACCGGCTTGCTCCGGCCGCACCGTCGCTCTCTCAGATTTGAGCACATCAAAGCGCCTGTCGCTCCAACCTGCCGACTTCCTGATGGGTAGACGTCACGCCGGCAAACCTGCTCCGCTCGCGGCCGCGTCCCAAGCTGATCTTGGCAAAGCCGACGCCCTTCTCGACTGTCTGCCGAGGCACCCGACGCGGCGGCTCTGCTCAAGGCCTCCAGCCGACGGGTACGCCAACCTGTCGCTTGCGAGCTCTGCCGACCGCCGCCGACCGGCGAACGCTTCTTTCCTACCACTGCCCAGCACCCGTCTACAGCCGACTGCAACCGCAGCACTGCAGCATTGCACCGGCGAGCAGAGGCCCCATCCTCTGTCCACAAAGGTTCCCGTTTCGACTATGGGCCACGCTCGAGCGGGCCCTGCCAGTGTCGAACAATTGAACGATTAGAGCCGGAACCTCAGCGACAACTGCTGCCATGGCAGGCGCCGGAGTACCACCAATCCGGAGATTGCTTTGCACCGGCAGGCCCGCTCGCCTTTGGGGCCGCAGTTGCGGATCGAGCACTTCCGCCGCCCGTCCGTGGACCTGCCGCTCCCTGGGGCCGCTGCTTGACCGGACCGCGCAACCGCGCGGCGCCATGCGCAAGCCCCTTCCGAGCTGCGCACCACGACGCCCAGCAAGACGGTTGCCGCAGACAAGCCAACCCCTTGGGGACTCCCATGGCCCGCAACTGGCAGCGCCGGCCACTGCTCCGCGCCGCCACCAGCGAGCGCGCGAGACTGCCGGAGTTGGTTGGTCTCAGGAAAGGGCCGGTGGGGCCATCCGCTCCGTCAACTCCCCTTAAGAGGATGGACGTGATACCTCGGTGGATCCAGATGCCGGTCAACTTGAACCCGATGCGTCATCCAAACGACCCGCGGAGACACACGTGGGCACCTTCCTTGCCGCGCCGGCACAATATGCTGCAATGTGCGCATTACAGCTTGCCGATTGGCGCCCGCCATGCTACCAGATATCTTCACACGTCCGCACGGGCGACAGAGCCAAAACAGAGGGAGACTGAATCACGCGTCAACTGCGGTTCCATACCTGCACTCCGGGTCTTTCGGATTACCGAACGACCAAATCCTCAAGACACACCCCAAGTCCATTCGGGACATTTTACCATTGTGCCAGGCTCCGAACAACCCCCAAGCCCTGTAGAGAGGTCCTCTCCCTGCCGTAACCTCCAGCCTCTTTGCCAAGAGGCGACTCACGGCTTCGTAGATCACGACGCTTCCTGGACACTCCCAGCCGGTGCCTCGCCACCGCTCCACAGCATGTCTTTCGGCCCGTCAGAGGCCCATACGCCAACGACCGACTCTTGCGTCCAACGCACCTTGACCGCCCCATTCCCTGCCGCGCAACCAGGGCAGCATTGGACCGACAAGCGCCTCCGGCCGGCACAATTAGACCTGTAACAGTCTCCGCGCCACTTGCGCCCGACTCCTCAGTACTAGAAGCCACCCAGCCGTCACAACACACCCATGTCTCAGCCGTCAACTACAAATGCCCACCCACTCATCTAGCCCAGCCACAACTTCCGGACGCCACCGCTCTACGGCGGCTGTCTCATCCGCAAAGATAACCGCAGCGCCTCCGGCCCTAGGAGGTCCGCCATCACGCCAAGCATTCCTATGGGTCCTAGGCACACTTTTGGCAACACTCCTCTTGAGCATAACTCTGGGGGTCTCCCAGCGACACCCCGACACGCATCCACTAGTCGCCCTGAGCTACCTTCCAAATATCTGCCTGGCAGCTTACGCTCTCGCGCGCGACGTGTCTCACCGCCCGGGCTCACTCCATCTCATGCACCTCATCTTCCTCTTCCTTTTCCTCGGCGTGGCGCCCCTGTGTCAGTATTTGACCGCCACGTTTCCGTGGCAAAGTTGGGCTCCCGAAATCCGCTCCACCCACGTTCTTGAGGGGAATTTTGCTGTCTTCCTTTGGACACTTGCTTACCTGACAGCATATAAACTCCCCGCGGCCCGCACGCCATCTGCCCCCTTGCCGAGCCCGCTCAACCGACCCGTCACACACACAGGCCTCATCCTTGCCACCGCAATTTCCCTACTTGCGCTAGCATACCTCGCGTCACAGGGCCTAGCCTTCAAATGGACGCGCGCAGCCGCAGCCGAAACCGTGATGCCCCGTCAGACCACGTACGATTTACTGATCACCTATCCTCTTCGCTGCATCCCTTACACGACCCTTGCTGCGCTCCTCTTATTCTGCGCTCACCAGCCGCCCCAAACAAAGGGCCCCTATGCGTTGGCCATTTTCCTGCTTGCTGTAGGCAATTTGATCTGCAATAATCCCTTTGCTGCTGCTCGGTACTGGACCGCCTCCATTGTCCTGGCGCTACTCTGGATCGTCATTTTCCGTCATCGACGTTCGGGTCTCGGCCTCTTCTTCCTTGCCTTGCTAGGCGCTCTTGTCCTTTTGCCTGTTCTAGAGATCGGCCGCACCGAAACCGACCCAAGGGTCCTGCTTCTCTCAATAAAGGACTTGTCGTCCTTGGTCCGCCTCTCCGTAGACCAGCTGTTTAGCGCCCACATGGATGCGTATGCAAACTTGCTATATGCACTTAGATATATTGATGAGAGCGGGATCACCTGGGGTCGCCAACTCCTTGGCGTTCTCCTCTTCTTCGTGCCTCGCGCCCTCTGGAGTACAAAACCTGTCGGGACCGGATTCTTGGTTGCTGAGCATTACGGCTCGCCGTTTACGAACATCTCGATGCCCCTTATAGGGGAAGCGGCGCTTAACTTCGGTTGGCTGGGCATCCCGGCGTTCGCAGCGCTTTTCGCGCGACTCCTTCGCCTGTTGGAAGCCCCTTTGTATACTAACACCCCCACCGCTCACAGCTCCGGCCAGTTCGTCACCCTTCTAACAGTGATCGCACCCTTCTGGCTCGGTCTCGCCTTTTTCATGTCACGGGGTGACTTGCTCTCATCTTTTGCCTACGCAATCGGCCTCACTTTCACCGCCCTTCCACTCGCCGTAGGTCCCCTTCCAGCAAATAACCCTGTGATGAGAATTGCCCTCAGACGCGCTCGGTCGCCGAGATACCGCACGAATACCAAAAGTCACTGCTAGCACAACAACGGTCAACCGAAGACACGCCACAGCGTCCAAACGTGGCATCCATGTGCCTTAGCCGCGGTCGGCAAAAATATTTCGCTGGCCGCAAACGTGCCGCACGAACAAGTTAACCCAGCGTTCTGAACCGCAGGGAATGCCATACGAGGCGACTTTGGCTACCTTTTGTTGTGGGCAGCTGAACGGACCCAGTCCGAGTCATGGAAATGATCTCTCCCGCCCTGCCAGAGTATGAAGCTCCTGCATGAATCGAGCAGGCCGTGCCCTAAACGTTCCTCGTTCAACGCCCTGCCAGCCGGGCGTTAACTCCTCCAGATGTCTCTCCCCCAACAGCGGCGCCATGGAGCGCTATCGCAGCGTTCCGCCAATCATCCACCTGTCAACCTGTGTCCTCGGCACGCGCAGCGAGAGAATCCCCCTCGGGCAGAGTCCGTAGCACGTTCAGTGCCTGGGGCTCCTCCCCCATCGGTAAGGGCAAATCCCGTACAACCCCAACGCCTCGGGGATGAATTATCGCCGCTTCTCTGCCGGAATGTCGAGCCCCTTCTGCTCCTGCATCTCCTAGCTCCTGCTGGGAGAGGCGCTGACAACCGCAGAACGCCTTACGAAGCCCAGGAGGTCCGGGTGGTCGCTGCCGGACATGAGGCGCCTCGTGAGTCGAGCCGTCGCTGTAGCACCCAGGAGCCAAGTCACGTCGGCAAACACCAACGCACTCCAGCGATTTCCCCTCGCGCGCCGAGCCGAAGGCCTGCGCCACGCCGCGTCCCACCGCGGCGCATACTGCGTTGCGCCGGAAGCCGCTGGACTTGGCCGCCCACCAGTTTACAGTGCCAAGTTGTCGACTGACAACCGCCTCAGCGCCTGTGCTGCCTTTACGCCCTAGGATCTCCTGGCACAAAGGAATCTAGAACAACCTTTTAGCAGGTATAAGTGCATCGGGAACTGCGCGCCAGCTGACGCCAAGCACGCCGGGCAGCGACAAGTGTATACTGCTTCGGCGGTCATAGCCATGGGTCCCCACAACGTGCCTCCGCGGGACGTGCTGTTGAATCGCGCCCGCAAAGTGTTGCGTGGCGACCAACCGACGACCAGACCACAAGGCTATCGAGGTAGTTCACGCCTGTGCAAGAGGGTGAAAAACCACATTCCCCTGAGTCACTCCTCCATTAGGATGCTCAACACATCACGACCGAGCCTGGATTCGCTCAAAGCCAGTCCGCATGTGGTCTCACTGCCACAGACCCTCCACCGCGCGTGCCCCGAGTCAGCCTCGCGGTGACCGCGACCAATGATCCCGGCTCCCCGCATCCCATCCCACAGGCGCCACAGGCCTCCTTTCGCAACAACGGTGCCGTTCGGCCATTTGCTCCTCTGTCCTACCACGGACCTTCTCACATCCCAAGCCCACGACAGGCCTGGCTCCCGACTCGACTCCCAGTAGCTACGCCATGCCATATAACTAGCAGTACTGGAGCTACTTTATGCAAACAATCCCAGAAAAAGGAACTATACTCTTTGTGGCCGCTGAGTTCCCACCGCTCAACACCGTAGCGACAATTCGCAACTGGAATCTCGCCACTCAGCTCGCGAGGCGCGGGTGGAACGTCACCGTACTCACAATTCCGCCATCGCTATGGCGCCATCGCAACGATGATCATCCGGTACTGACCGGTCCTGCACTCCCGAATCTCCACTTCATCCACGCCCCGCCACCATTGGCCTGGCTCAATCCGCAACTTTACTCTGCAACTACCCGCAGTTCCATAGCCTCGCTCGTTGATCGCCTCCTCTCCCAGCACCTTCCCCTCAGCGCCTTGCCAGTGCACGCTTGGTACTTTACCGCCCGCCGCGCGGCATGTGCTCACATGCACAGTAGCCCTCACGTTGTTCTAGGCTCAGGAGGTCCCCTCCTGGCCTCATTCCTCCTGGCCTACTCCTTCGCACGGCGCTACCGCATACCCTACGTGCTCGACTACCGCGATCTGTGGACCGTCGGCAATCCTCACAAGCGCACCCTGCACAATTCCTGGCAGCGCCCCATCGAGCGCCACATCGCCAAGCGCGCCGCGGCAATAGTTACAGTCTCGCACCCCCTCCTCCGAACACTCCGCGACGCCTTTCGCCTGGATGAGGATCGCCTTCACGTCATTACAAACGGCTACAACCCTGCCCAACTGAACGCCATAACCCCCCTCGACTTCCCCGAGCCGGCAATTGTGTACGCTGGTACTCTTTATCCCCCCATTAGGACACTAGAGCCGCTATTCGCAGCCCTGCAGTTTCTGGACCGACCCCAGTTCCATTGGCGCTTTCACTATTACGGTCCTCAAGTTGATCTCGTTGAACGTCACGCCGCTCCCTACGGTTTGCTCCCGCGTATCGTTTGTCATGGTAAAGTGCCCTGGTCTCGAGCTGTTGCCGCGCTGAAAGGAGCTCACTGCGCCGTCGCCGTCGTTTCTGTCCGTAACGATACGGCCGAGGACCAAGGCATCTTGACGGGAAAGCTTTTCGAGCTCCTCGGTCTCGGCGTACCCATCCTGCTCATCGCGCCAACCAACGCCGAAGCCCGTCAGTTTCTTTTTGGCCATGGTCAAGCATACTCAGCACAGCAAGTCCGTGAGATTGCAGATTATCTTTATTCGCTTATCGGTTCCGAACGGAAGCGTTATAGCCCTCCGCAAGAGTGCTCTTGGGACACGCTCGGCACGATTTGGGATTCGTTACTCGACCGCCTGATTCGCCAGCCTAGGTAAAGCATCATGTTGGACGCCCGCAAAACACCTGAACGCGCACACGCGGAGGCAAGCATGTCTACACGTATCCAGCCGTCGCGCGCCGATACGATCGCCAGAGTTAGCGTGACGTGGGATTGAAACGACCGATCCCTATGCAAGACACCTTTGTTCTGAACTGTGTTGCCCTGCGCCACGGCGGTGGACGGACCGTAGGGCTGAACGTTGTCCGGCAGCTTGGCCGGAGGCAGGGGCCGGAGCGTTTCGTGGTGCTCGCCTCCCCCGGTGTCGCGTACGAGGAGCTCGAGGCGCCGGCCGTCAAGGTGCAGACGGTCCGCTGGCCGGAGTTCGGGTTCGTGCAGCGGCTGCACTTTCTAAATCGTACGGTGCCACAGGCATGTCGCATGCACGGGGCGTCCGCGCTTTTCTCCATGGGCAACATGGCCAGTGCCACATCACGCGTCCCACAGTTGGTGCTCTTTCACAAGGCGCACTTAATTGCGACCGATCCCCTCGCACGGCTGTTTCCCACGCGGCGGGAGCGGCTACAGCACCGACTGGAGCGCCTCTATTTTGGTTTCGGGCTTCGACGCGTCACGGTCGTGGCTCAAACCGAATGCGCCCGCGCCCGGCTCATTGCCATGTACAACCTGCGGCCCGACCGGGTGCACGTGGTGCCCAATGCGCCGGATCTGGCCGGTCGCACCGATCCCTCGCCCGGTCCCCAGGCTCTTCAAATCGCCGGGCTGGCCCGGCCGCTGCGGCTGTTCTACCTCGCGCTGTACTACCCCCACAAGAATCACCAGGTCCTGATCGACGTTGCCAATCGATTGGAGGCGCTCGGCCTGGACGATTTTGCCATCGTCACCACCATTGCGCCCGACCAGGACCGCGGCGCACAGCAGTTTCTGCATCGAATGCGGCGGCATGCCGCAGGGGCAACGCCCCGGTTCCTCAACGTCGGTCCGGTTCCACTGGGTCAAATCGACCACTGTTTCCGTCAAAGCTGGGCCTGTTTGATGCCCACGCTCCTGGAAAGCTTCAGCGGGACCTACCTCGAAGCCATGAAGGCCGGGTGCCCCATCCTGACCAGTGACCGGGACTTTGCCCGGGAGGTGTGCGGCGATGCGGCGCTGTATTTCGACCCGCTCGACGCGGATTCCATCGTTCGTGCCATTGTGCGCCTGCGCGATGAGCCCGGGCTCCGCGAACGGTTGATTCAGGCCGGCCGCAGACGACTCGAGCAGGGCTTCCCCACCTGGGCCGAGGTCACAGAGCGCTACGTGGAGTTGCTGCGGAGAATCGCGCGACCAGTCGCGGTCTCCTGACGCACACGACCTCGAATTCGGCCCCTTCCGGCGCCACTCCCCAAGCATCCTTCCATCGCCTCATGGCACGAGTTGCCATCGTCGTGCAGGTCTTCCCCCCCGACAACGTGGCCACGGCTCAGTTGTACGGGGACCTCGCGCTGGATCTGGTGAAGTACGGACACGAGGTGCAGGTGTTCACGTCGAAGCCTTATTACAGCGACGATCCCTTGGCGACTCAGTGGCGCGTCGGGTTGCGCACGGGGTTCCCCTGGCGCACGTCGCATCAGCTCGGCCTTCGCATCTGCCGCTGCTGGATGCCGCAACGGCCCCGTTCCCTGGTTCTTCGCGTCCTGTCATGGGCGTGGCTTCACGCCGCGACCCTGGCCGCGGCGCTGCCCTCGCGCTGGCGGCCGGACGTCATCCTGGCCCCGTCACCGCCGCCCACCATCGCCCTCGTGGCCTGGGCCCTGGCACGACGCTTCGGCGTCCCGTTCGTGTACAATGTGCAGGAGCTGTACCCCGATGTCGCCATCAACCTGGGCATGGTCCAGAACCCCCTTCTGATCCGGTGTCTCCGCCACCTGGAGCGCTTTACGTATCGCCAGGCTGCTCGTGTGACGGTGATCTCTCGTCGGATGTACGACGCCCTCCGAAGCCGCGGGGTGCCCGCAGAAAAGGTTGTGCTCATCCCCAACTTCGCCGACACCGCGCAAATCCAGCCGGTATCGAGAGAAAACGGGTTCAGTCGGGAATTCGGCCTCCGTGACTGTTTCGTGGTGAGCTACGCGGGGAACATGGGCAAACCCCAGCACCTGGAAACGCTGGTGCACGCGGCGGCCCGTCTCCAATCGGTGTCCCATGTTCGTTTCCTGCTCATCGGCGACGGTACGGAGCGGCCGGCGCTCCAGCGGCTGGCGCAGGACCTCGGACTTCCCAACGTTCAGTTCGTCCCTTATCAGCCCTATGCGCGGATGAACGAGATCTACGCCTGCAGCAACATTTGCTACGTGCCGCAGGCCGGGGGGACGGCCACGGATGGTGTGCCGTCCAAGGTGTACCGGATCCTCGCCGCCGGCCGCCCGGTGATTGCCGCGACGGAACCCGACTCCGATCTGGGGCGGCTGGTCCTCGAATCCGGCGCCGGTCTGGTGGTGTCGCCCACGGACGCCGCTGCAGTGGCCCGGGCGGTCGAGGAAATCCGGAATCAGTCGGATTTCTGGGAGCAACGCGGCGCCGAGGCGCGGCGGTTCGTGGAACGGCATTACGGCCGGGCGGCGGTGACGCGGCAGTATCACGAGCTTCTGGTGAGCGTGGCGCAGGAGTCTCACCACCCGGCCCATGGGGGCTGAGTCCGTCACGGGCACCACGCGGCGGCCGTGCCATGCGGCTGCTCCCGCCGCTGTCGCGAGGCTCCGGTCATGAGAGTCCTGGTCACCGGTGTGGCGGGGACGATCGGTCGGGCCCTGGTGCGACAGTGCCTCGCCCACGGCGATTCGGTAAGGGGACTGGATCGCCGACCGGTGGCACTCGAAGGTTGCGGAGCCTGGCAAGGCGACATCGTCGAGTCTGGCGGGCTGAACGAGGCGGCGCGCGGCGTGGACGCCATCGTTCACCTGGCGGCAGAGCATCGGGACGATGTGCGGCCGGTGCGGCTGTACCACGAGGTCAACGTGGAAGGAACGCGCAATGTCCTGCGCGCCGCCCGCGAGGTCGGATGCCGACGCGTCATCTTCACCAGCACGGTCGCGGTCTATCCCCTCGACGTCCCCTGCCCCGCCGAGGATCATCCCCCGGCCCCCTTCAACGCCTACGGCCGGAGCAAGGCCGAGGCCGAAGCGCTGGTCCGGGCCTGGGCGGAGGAAGACCCGACCCGCTGCGCGGTCATCGTGCGCCCCTCCGTGGTGTTCGGCGAGGGCAACCGCGGCAACGTGTACAATCTCCTGCGCCAAATCCACGAAGGCCGGTTCGTCATGGTGGGGTCGGGCCGGAATCGCAAGTCCATGGCCTACGTGGGCAACGTGGCGGCGTTCCTCCACTGGTGCCTGCGCCTGCCCCCGGGACTGCACGTGTTCAATTACGCCGACAAGCCGGACCTGACCACGGCGGAGTTGGTCGCCCTGGCACGACGGGTGATGGGTCGGGACGGGGATTGGCGGGCCCGGATCCGACTGCCCTACGCCGTGGCCCTGCCGCTGGGATGGATGGCCGACGCCGTGGCGGCCGTGACGGGACGGTCCCTGCCCGTCAGCAGCATTCGGATCCGAAAATTCTGTGCCGAGACCACGGTGAACACGGAACGGCTGGAACGGTCGGGGTTCGTGCGGCCGTACGGATTGATCGAGGCACTGGAACGGACGATTCGATACGAATTCGGCGGGGGCCGCGAATGAGACCACGGAGCACACGGAAAGCAAGGCCCACAGAGCACACAGAACAGAAGCCCACAGAGCACGCAGAATACGCAGAATAGGCAGAACGGCTTTTAAAGCCCACAGAATACGCAGAACACGCAGAAAAGAGATTTGTCTGTCGGATCGGTCCGCCGACTCACGTCGGCGGCTACGGACTTTGGGGTTGGTAGCCGCCGGAAGGCGGCGGATGGAGGATTGGTCCACCGACTGACGTCGGTGGCTACGAGAATTAGCCCACAGAACACGCAGAACACGCAGAACAGAAAGATTTACACTGGGGCGGTCCGCCGACTCACGTCGGCGGCTACCAGAATTAGCCCACAGAGCACACAGAACACTCAGAGGAAAACACCCGAATTGGATCGGTCCGCCGACTGACGTCGGCGGCTACGAAAATCAGCCCACAGAGCACGCAGAATACGCAGAATTCTGTACCGGACCAGTCCGCCGACTGACGTCGGCGGCTACGAGACTCGGCCCACCGATCAACCGGAGCGCATAGCCATCGAAGTCCGCGGACTGCACAGAGGGCAGCAGACAAGGGCCAGAGGCACAGGGGCCGAAAGACGACGGGAAAGGTTGGAGGGACGGCGGCGACGTCGTCCCTCCAGCGTTTTTGTCCACAGGATGTTTGTGCCTCCAGGGAGCCAGCGGGTCGGTCCATGCCAGCCCAACGCCAGTGCCCATCCGCTTGCTCGATGGGCCATTCCAAGAGCCCTTCTGTGTGATCTGCGTGATCCGTGGGCTGAGGAGAAGAATCCGGTCGGTAGCCGCCGCCGGAAGGCGGCGGATGGAGAATTGGTCCACCGACTGACGTCGGTGGCTACGAGAATTAGCCCACAGAACACGCAGAATACACAGAAAGAAAAGGCCCACAGAACACACAGATCACGCAGAAGAAAACACCTGAGTTGAATCGGTCCGCCGACTGACGTCGGCGGCTACGGGTTCAGAGTTCGATAGCCGCCGCCGGAAGCCGGCGGAGGGAGAATTGGTCCGCCGACTTACGTCGGCGGCTACGGATTTGGGACTTGGTAGCCGCCGCCGAAAGGCGGCGGACGAGACTCGAGGGACCTTTCCACCGACTGACGTCGGTGGCTACGACAATTAGCCCACAGAACACGCAGAATACACAGAAAGAAAAGGCCCACAGAACACACAGATCAGGCAGAAGAAAACACCTGAATTCGATCGGTCCGCCGACTGACGTCGGCGGCTACAAGGGTTCAAAGAAAAAGCCCTTCTGTGTGATCTGCGTGGTCTGTGGGCTTCAAAAAATCGTAGCCGCCGCCGTCAGGCGGCGGATCGTGTGCGGCTCCGGGACTCACGTCGCCGACTACGATTCCCCTTCATCTGTGTGTTCTGCGTGCTCCGTGGGCTTCTGAGGGAATTCTGTGTGATCTGCGTGTTCTGTGGGCCCAAAAATATTCTGCGTGTTCTGCGTGTTCTGTGGGCTTGAAAACAACAGTTCTGCTGGTTCTGTGGGCTCCGTCTTCCGCGTGCTCCGTGGTCTCAGACGTCGCAGATCTGGATGGCCTGCCGCAACGAGGCCAGTTTGTCGGGTCGGCGCGGCACGAATTCCTGGGCCACGTACCCCTTGAACCCGGTGGCCACGATGGCCTGCATGATCCGCGGATAATTCAACTCCTGGGTCTCATCGATCTCGTTGCGACCCGGCACGCCGCCCGTGTGGTAATGATCGATGTACTGGCGGTTCTCCCGGATGGTATCGCAAATGTCCCCCTCCATGATCTGCATGTGATAGATGTCGTAGAGGAGCTTGAAGCGCTCGGAGCTGAGCCGCTTCACCAGTTCCACCCCCCAGGCGGTGTGGTCGCACATGTAATCGCGGTGATTCCGTTTGCTGTTGAGCAGTTCCATGCAGAGGGTGACCTTGTACTTCTCCGCCACGGGCAGGATCCGCTTCAGGCCGATGACACAGTTCTCCAGGCCCTGCTCGTCGTCCAGACCGTCCCGGTTGCCGGAGAAACAGATCAGACGCTCGAACCCGGCCGCGGCGGTTTCCTTGATCCGCTGCTCGTAGGCCTGCACGAGTTTGTCGTGGTGCTCGACCCGGTTCCAGGCCCGGGTGATGCCGCCCAATCCGTCGATGGTGGGGTTGCTCACCATGGTGCAGACCAGGCCGTATTTCTTGACCGTGTCGAATTCGTTGGGATTGAGGAGGTCGATGCCCTCCAGGCCCATTTCCTTGCCGGCCCGACAGAGATCGTCCAGCGAGATGCCGCTGTAGCACCAGCGACAGGCGCTGTGCCGGATGCGACCTTTGAGTTTGACCGCAGGGGTTTCCTGGGCGGCCAAGGAGACGGGGAGGGACGAAGCGGCGGCGACGGCCGCGGCCGTGCCGGCCATGGTTTTCAAGGCAGACCGACGATTCATGCGCGCGCTCATGCGCGCAATGTGACACAACGGGGCCGCGCGGCCAACTCCTTTCGAATTCGGTCGCCCGGGCCACGCGTGCCCCGCCGATGCGGCCCCTTCAGGGCGGGATGAATTGTGCATGGTTAGCCAGGGCGGTGCCCCGGGCTGATGAATGATGCCCCGATGGGGCAACAACGGCGCGCCGAAGGCGCATCCATTCGTCAGGCCGGGGCAACGCACCGGTTATGCTGCAGTCCGGTCCGGTTGGGCCCAACCCGCGTCGTGAACATCACCCGGGCCTACTCGGGCAGTCTCTGGACGTCGATGCGGGCGAGATCGCTCACCCCCAGTTCCAACAACGCGGCGTTCTCGTACAGGTCCCGGTTCACCGGCGGATGGGCGATGTTCATCAGGCGGCGCTGTCGTTCCAGTTCCTGCAACGAGAGGACGTCCAGTGCCACGGGGTCGCGACCGATCCGGAGTTCATTCAGCACGGTGGAGTAGTGGAGCAGGCCGCGGTTGCCGCCCAGGTACTGGCACAGCAGGGCGTCCACCACGCACAGGACGAGTCGGTCCGCCAGCGGGGGCAACGCACAGATTTCGGGGACGGCCTGGGCCAGGCGGGCGGCCTCGCCCTCGAAGCGCTGGAAGTTGTCCACGCTGCCCATGGCCAGGGTGTACAAGAGTCCGGTCACCCCCGCCTCCACATGCGCAACCATGGGGCTGACCACGATCAGGCGCGTCACCCGTTGCGTCAGCAGCCGCGTGACGTGCGATTTGCGGCCCGCGCCCGGCAAATGTTGGCCGAATTCCAGGTCGCCCCAGACCAGGGTGCCCAGCAGCGGCGAGTCGTAGGCGACCTCCGGATCGAAGCCGCTTTCCACGGCGCCCGCCAGTTCGACTCCGTAGCGGGTGGCCAGTTCGTCGAACCCGGCGCGGCGCAGATCGGACAGGTACTTGTCCCAGACGACGATGTTGGTGGCCGGGATTCCCGCGGCCAGCAGGCCTTCGATCAGCGCGGCGACCACGGCGGGGCGCGTGCCGAAGGTGGGGCCCAGGGTGGACGCCACTTTGATGCCGACGACGTCGCCGGTGGAAACGAGGGTGCGCCAGGCCGCCGCTGCCTCGGGTTGTTCCGTCCACCGACGCAGGGCCCGATCCAGCATTTGTCGGACCCGGACCGGGTTGGGCTGGTAGGTCTCCATGGCGCGGGGATCGTGGACCACGATCACCCGCGCGCGCGGCGGGGAGAGTTCGGCGGCGGCGGCCCATCGGCATCCGCCGGGGTTCCCGATGCCCGTGGCTGCGATCGCCAGCCCCAACCCAACGTAAAACCATGCACCTGGGTTTCTTGACACCTCGAAGTCCGGGATGCTACCACCGGCCCCGATGGTGGCCACGAAAAAACGGGCGATTGCATGCGGACTGCTGCTGTGTGCCGTGGCAGGGGTGTGGACGGCGTGCACGCCCGCGGGCCACAAGGCGCTGCGCCAGGGCCAACAGAGCCTGCTCAGCGGAGATCTGACCAACGCGCTGCGCCACCTGCACCAGGCCGTTCAGTGGTTGCCGACCAACGCAGTGGCGTGGAACGAATACGCCGTGGCCTGCCATCGCGCGGGTTTGTTGTCCAACGCCGCAGCGGCGTACCAACAGGCCCTGCAGTTGAATCCCGACCTGCTGGAGGCCCACTACAACCTGGGTTGTCTCTGGATGCAGACGGCGCAATGGGAGGCGGCCCGGTCGGCCCTGACCACGTACACGCTGCGCCAGCCGGGACGACCCGAGGCATGGTGGCGACTCGGGTTGAGCGAACTGCGCTTGCGACAACCGGCGGCGGCGGAACGTGCGTTCCAGGAAATGTTGCGCCTGCAGCCGGGCGACCCGCGGGCGCTGAACGGGCTGGGATTGGCGGCGCTCCAGCGGCAGCGGGCACAAGACGCGGCCCGATACTTCACGGCAGCATTGCAATCCGACCCGGCCTATCCGGCGGCGCGACTGAATCTGGCCGTCACGTATCACCAGTACCTGCGCAACGCCTCGGCGGCGCTGGAGCAATACCGGCAGTATCTGGCGCTCCAGCCGCGCCCCGAGAATTACGAGGCCGTGCTGGAGACGGCTCGTTCGTTGGAGGTGGCCCTGGCCCGGGCCGTGCCCGCCACCAACCAGCTCGCCACCGCCCCGGGCGTGGTGCCGCCGGGCGGCTCGGGCACCACGCCCACGACACCGACAACCACGACCCCGACCCCGGGCCCAACCGCGCAACCGCCGGTCCCGAGCGAGCCCTCCCCTGCCCCGCGGCCGACTCCGGCCCAACCCCAGGAGACCCGGCCCGCCACTCCTGCGCTCGCGAAGGCCGAGTCCGGGCCGACCCGCCCGACGCCTCCGCCGTCGACTTCGCCGGCTACGACACCGCCGCCTTCCCTGGTCTCCCCGCGGCCGACTCCGGCGCCTGCCACCGGGGTTTCCCCGACGACGCAGCCCGGGCAGGTGGCCGTGGCCCGGCCGGGTCCCGTCGAGACCACAACTCCTGCTGCTGGCGGGCCGACGTCCCCCGTCGACCCCGCGCAGGCCCCGTCGCCCGACCGGGTCGAGGTCGTAAGCCCGCCTCAGCCCTCGGGTCCGTCTGCGGGCACGGCCCGGCGGACACGCTGGTGGGATCGACTCAATCCGGCGACGTTGTTCCGGTCCGGTGAGGAAGCCGCACCGCGTCCCACGCCCCTGCCGCCGGGGCCGAGCACGCCGCCGGCGGAGGGGATCGAGACGGCCGCCACGCCTCCGACGCCGACCCCGGTCGCGCAACCCGCAGCACGACGCACAGAATCTGCGGCGCCCGGGTCGCAGGCTGTGCGGGCAGAACCGGCGCCGCCCGAGTACCCGCGCTACACGTATCGGCGTCCGACGCCGCCGGCGCCCGGGGACGCGAACACGGCCAATGCGTGGTTTGCCCGTGGCCTGGAGGCCCAGAAGGACGGCCGGCTCATGGACGCTTTGCAGGCCTACCAGGCGGCGATTCAGGCGAACCCGGCCTTTTTCGAGGCGTACTACAACTTTGCGCTGGCGGCCCTGCGGGCGGGACGGGTGCGCGATGCCCTGGAGGCGTCCGAATACGCCCTGGCGCTGAATCCCAACTCGCGCGATGCGCGATACAACTTTGCGCTGGCGCTGCGCCAGGGTGGCTACCACCACGACGCGGCCGAGGAGTTGGAACGGCTGCTGAGTCGATATCCCCTCGACACGCGGGCGCGGCTGGCCCTGGGCAATCTGTACGCGCAGCAGTTGCGTCAGCCCGACCGGGCCCGGGTGCATTACCTGCGCCTGCTGGAATTGGAGCCGCGGCATCCGGATGCGGAGGCGATTCGGTACTGGCTGGCCCAACACCCCGAATGAGCCGCCCGCGGAGCACGTGGAAACGGGCCCCCGGAGCACGCAGAAGAAAAGCCCACAGGGCACGCAGAAAGAAAAGGCCCACAGAACACACAGATCACGCAGAAGAAAACATCTGAGTTGAATCGGTCCGCCGACTCACGTCGGCGGCTACGGATTTGGGACTTGGTAGCCGCCGCCGGAAGGCGGCGGACGAGACTCGAGGGGAGCTTTCCACCGACTGACGTCGCTGGCTACGAGAATTAGCCCACAGAACACGCAGAAAAGAGCCCACAGGGCACGCAGAACACGCAGAAGAAAACATCTGAGTTGAATCGGTCCGCCGACTCACGTCGGCGGCTACGGGTTTAGGGTTCGGTAGCCGCCGTCGGAAGGCGGCGGACCCAAGCACTGACTACTGATCCACGACCTGAAAGGCTGCTCCCGACGGGATTGCCAGTGGATCCCAAATGAATCCGCCGATTCCCATCGGCGGCTACAGATCTCAGGGCCTGGTAGCCGCCGCCGGAAGGCGGCGGATTTCTGGCAGCGCAGGCCTCCGACCTGCCGGATCCCCCGCTTCCAGTCGGCATACACGGTGATTCCTCGATAGATTGCAACCGTCAGCAAGCCCCAGCCTCTGGAATCCATCGCTCAAAGTTTCCGCCGACTCACGTCGGCGGCTACGAGGGTTCAAAGAAAAGGCCCTTCTGTGTGATCTGCGTGGTCTGTGGGCTGAGGAAAAGAATCCGGTCGGTAGCCGCCGCCGGAAGGCGGCGGACGGAGAATTGGTCCGCCGACTCACGTCGGCGGCTACAAGGGTTCAAAGAAAAGGCCCTTCTGTGTGATCTGCGTGGTCTGTGGGCTTTTTCAAAGGCGTTCTGCGGGATCTGTGTGCTGCGTGGGCTTCAAGAAAAAGAATTCTGTGTGTTCTGCGTGTTCTGTGGGCTCAAAAATCAGAATTCTGCCTGTTCCACGCGCTCTGTGGGCCCTGAAAAACGGTCATCCGCGGGGTCTGCGGGATCTGTGGGCTCAAAATCTGCGGGATCCCCGGGTCCGATGCCGCGGGCTCCGCGGGCGCTCTTTCCGAGTTGCCAAGACGGGGGAACCGCGCTAACTGGTGGGCGCCATGAAAACACGTCGTCTTGTCCGGTTGGTCCAACTCCTCGCGGTTGCCCTTTGCCTGATCGCCCCGGCCTGCACGGGCGCGGAGACGAACGCGCCGTCCGCACCGGCCCGCGAGCCGGACGTGATCTTCGTGCCCACCCCGATGCCCGTGGTGGAAAAGATGCTGGAGCTGGCGGAAATCAAGCCGGGCGACGTGGTGTACGATCTGGGTTGCGGCGACGGCCGGATCGTGGTCACGGCCGCCAAGAAATACGGCGTCAAGGCCGTGGGCTTCGACATCGATCCGCAACGGGTTAAGGAGGCCCTCGAGAACGTCCGGTCCAACAAGGTGGAACATCTGGTGACGATCAAGCAGGCGGACATTTTCACGCTGGACCTGAGCGAGGCAACGGTGGTGACGCTGTACCTGCTGCCGGAGTTGAACGTGCGGCTGATGCCGCAGCTGGCCAAGATGAAACCGGGGTCCCGGATCGTATCGCATGACTTCGACATGCGCGGCGCCAAACCCGTGCTGGTGTACCGGATGAACATCGATCCGCCCACCGGACGGGAGGTGACCGATCGCGAAAGTCGTTTTGAGTACGGTTCCCACACCATCTACAAATGGGTGGTGCCGTGGGAACCCGAGACGCCGCGCAGCGGGAACGATTCGCGGTAGGAAACCGCGGGGGAGCCAACGTGGAACGACCCGCAGGCCGAGCGCCTGCGGGTCGTTTCCTTTTTTGCGATCGGCAGCCCACAGAACACGCAGAAAGAAAAAGCCCACAGAACACACAGAACACGCAGAATTCTATACCGGATCGGTCCGCCGACTGACGTCGGCGGCTACGGGTTCAGGATTCGGTAGCCGCCGCCGCCGGAAGGCGGCGGACGAGACTCGAGGGGAGCTTTCCACCGACTACCGTCGGTGGCTACGGATCTGAGGGCTGGAAGCCAGCGCCGAAAAGGGGGCGGGTCCTGGATAAAATCCGCGGGCTGCCGGCAGCGGCGACGAGCAATCATGGTCCACCGACTCACGTCGGTGGCTACCAGACTCACCCCACAGAGCACACAGAACAGAAGTCCACAGATCACGCAGAACACGCAGAATTCTATACCGGATCAGTCCGCCGACTCACGTCGGCGGCTACGGGTTTAGGGTTCGGTAGCCGCCGCCGGAAGGCGGCGGAGGGAGAATTGGTCCGCCGACTCACGTCGGCGGCTACGAGAATTAGCCCACAGAACACACAGAATACGCAGAATCCTATACCGGACCAGTCCGCCGACTCACGTCGGCGGCTACGGATTTGGGACTTGGTAGCCGCCGCCGGAAGGCGGCGGACGAGACTCGAGAGGAGCCTTCCACCGACTCACGTCGGTGGCTACGAGACGCGAAGAAAAGCCCACAGAGCACGCAGAAGAAAACACCTGAGTTGAATCGGTCCGCCGACTGACGTCGGCGGCTACGGGTTCAGGATTCGGTAGCCGCCGCCGCCGGAAGGCGGCGGATGGAGAATTGGTCCACCGACTACCGTCGGTGGCTACGAAAATCAGCCCACAGAGCACGCAGAAAGAAAAAGCCCACAGATCACGCAGAACACGCAGAACGGAAACCATATACTGGATCCGTCCGCCGACTGACGTCGGCGGCTACGGATTTGGGGGGTGGTAGCCGCCGGAAGGCGGCGGATGAGACTCGAGAAGAGCTTTCCACCGACTGACGTCGGTGGCTACGAGACGCGAAGAAAAGCCCACAGAGCACGCAGAATACGCAGAATTCTATACCGGATCAGTCCGCCGACTCACGTCGGCGGCTACGGATTTGGGGGTTGGTAGCCGCCGCCGGAAGGCGGCGGACGAGGCGCGAGCGAGCTTTCCACCGACTGACGTCGGTGGCTACCAGACTCACCCCACAGAGCACGCAGAAAGAAAAAGCCCACAGATCACGCAGAATACGCAGAACGGAAACCATATACTGGATCCGTCCGCCGACTGACGTCGGCGGCTACGAGGCGCAGAGCCCACAGAGCACGCAGAAAGGAAAAGCCCACAGAACACACAGAGCACGCAGACCGGAAACCCTATACTGGATCGGTCCGCCGACTGACGTCGGCGGCTACGGGTTTGGGACTTGGTAGCCGCCGCGGGGACGCGGCGGATGAGACCCGAGCGAGCTTTCCACCGACTCACGTCGGTGGCTACCATATCGAGATCGGCCGACTCGCGTCGGCGGCTGCGCGGCTTCGAAGAAAAAGCCCTTCTGTGTGATCTGTGGGCTTTCAGAAAAGGATTCTGTGTGTTCTGCGTATTCTGTGGGCTGAAAAATAAGAATTTTGCCTGTTCTGCGGGTTCTGTGGGCTCCGCGAAGAACGCCCCGGGGGTTCACCGGGCTGGGGAGGGCCGCCGGCAGGTTGCGGCATCTGTGGGAGAAACCGGGGCGGCGTCACCGGCGCGCTTGACCGGCGGGCGGTGGCGAGCCTACAGGGGAGTCATGCGTCCGGTTGATGGCTTGCATCTGCAATGGCGCTGGGTTCCGGCCCCAGGGTTCCTCCTCCTCTTTGTCATCCTCGGGTCGCTCGCAAGGGCCGAACTCGAGGCCGATACACCCGCCCCGGGTCCGAGTTGGAAGGCTTCCTGGATCTGGGCACGCGACAGCGACGTGCACGGTTACAATGAGGCCATGGTGGCACGGCGCGAGTTTCGCCTGGGCGCCTTCACGCGGGCGACCCTGCGCATCACGGCCGACAGCCGGTATCGCCTCTGGATCAACGATGCGTGGGTCAACGACGGCCCGTGCCGGAGCTGGCCGGAGCATTATCAGTACGATGTGCTGGACGTGACGCCCTGGCTGCGCGAAGGGCGCAACGAGATTCGGGTGTTGGCCCGTTATTTCGGCGTGGGCGATTTTCATCGGATCCCTCAACAGGCCGGGTTGCTGGCGCAGTTGGACGTGGAAGGGGCCGATGGTCGGATCGTGACTCTGGGCACCGACGGCTCGTGGGAGGCGGCCCGGTTGCCGGCCCTGTTGTCGCGCACGCCGAAGGTCAGCATTCAGATGGAGCCCTGCGAGTGGTACGACGCGCGCCTGGCCGAGCCGCTGAGGTTCCGTCGGGCGCGGGTGTTGTTCCCGGCCGGGGCGGGTCCGTGGCGGGACCTGCGGCCGCGCGACGTGGCGCTGTTGACGCGCCGGCCCTTCCCCTTCAAACGCGTGCTCCACACGCGCCTGGTGCGGGCCGAGGGATGGAACTTCTGCGTGCCGGCGGCGCGGTTGGTCAACCCGGGTGTCATCGAGGCGAACCACCACGCCAGTTGCGGTTTCGGCATGGCCACGGTTTTGGAAGTCGAAAAGCCCGGTCCGGTGCGGATTCAACAGGAGGGCATGAAGCTGGCCCTGAACGGCGAGCCAGTCCGCGGCGAGGTGCATCTTCCTGCCGGCCGGCATCTGTTGCTGGGGTTTTCGCGGAATCTGTTCGGGCACGACAAGGAGAAGGCGGTGCGGTTTCTGGAGCCGCAGGGGTTCCGGTTGGTCAACCCGTTGGATCCGCGTCAGCGCAATCCCTGGGTGTTCATCCGCCTGCCGGAGTATGCGGTCGCCACGAACGACCTGCTCTGGGTGCAGTTCCGGGACTCGGATCCCCGTCTGGGCGGGTTGGCGCGCGAATATCAGCAGGTGACCGACCGGTGGTTGCAGGAGGTGCGCGATGCGGATCGGCTGCGGGAGCTGCTGGGGGGGCGTTGCGAGCAGTTGCCGTCCGAGAGGATGTTCGTGGAGGACGCCTTCTGGCAGTTTACGCAACGGCGCGAGGTGGGGGAGGCCGCGGGTCTGGTGGAGCATGCGGAAGCGCTGTTGCACGACAACGCGGAGGTGACCACGGTGCGGCCGGGTCCGGCCGGCGACGTGGAGTTGTTGCTGGATTTGGGCGAGCAGAATTGCGGGTATTGGACGTTCGATTTGTGGGCGGAAGCGGGGGTGACGGTGGATCTGGCTGCGGTGGAGTACCTGGCGCCGGATGGCCGGATTCAGTTTCCCTGGGGGAATCGGAACGTGCTGCGGTATGTGACCCGCGAGGGGCGGAATCAGTACGTCTCGCTGAAACGGCGGTCGGGTCGGTATGTGTTCCTGACCCTGCGGAATCAGAAGGGCCCGGTGCGGATCCGGCATGTGGGCCTTGTCGAGTCCACGTATCCCGTGGCGTATCGCGGGTGGTTCCGGTGCAGCGACGCGCGGTTGAACGAGATTTGGGACATTTCGGCCCGGACGTTGAAGCTCTGCATGGAGGACACCTTTACGGATTGTCCGTTGTACGAGCAGACGCACTGGGTGGGCGATGCCCGGAACGAGGCCTTGCTGGCCTACGGGGTGTTCGGCGCGCACGATCTGGCGCGGCGGTGCATTCGGTTGACGGCCGAATCGCTGGAGCGCTTTCCGATCGCCGGCTGTCAAACGCCCTCCTCCTGGGACGTGTTGATTCCGGCGTGGAGTTTTCTCTGGGGCATTTCGACCTGGGATTATTACTGGGAGACGGGTGATCGCGACTGGCTGCGGCAGGTGTATCCGGCGGTGATCCGGAATCTGGAGGGAGCGGCCCGGTTCGTGGACGACCGGGATTTGTTTTCGGCGCCCTTCTGGAACTTTTTCGACTGGGTGAACCTGGACCAGGGCCATCGGACGGTGCTGCACAACACGCTGCTGCTCATCGGTGCCATCGACGCTGCCCGACGCGAGGCGGAAGTTCTGGAGGATACGGAGCGACAGGCATGGCTGCGGGCGTTGCGGGAGCGTTTGGTGCGCGGCGTGCGACGGCTCTGGAACGAGGAACGGGGAGCTTATGCGGACGCGATTCGGGACGACGGCTCGATCAGTCCCGTGCACAGTCAGCACACCAGTTTTCTGGCCCTGTTGTACGATGCGGTGCCGCCGGAGCATCGCGCGGCCGCGTTGCGCAACCTCACCAATCCCCCGCCCGACATGGTGCAGGTGGGGTCGCCCTTTGCCGCACTGTACCTGTACGAGGCGCTGGAGAAATACGGGCTGAGCGACCGGATTGTGGCGGAGATTTACCGGCATTACCTGCCCATGTTGGAGGCGGGGGCGACGACGGTGTGGGAAAGCTTTCCCAGCGGCACGACCGGGGGCGGTCGGTTTCCCACGCGCAGTCATTGTCACGCGTGGTCCTCGGCGCCGGTGTATTTCTTGAACCGGCTGGTGCTGGGGATTGCGTCCACGGCCCCGGGCGCCACCGCCGTGGAGATCAGTCCCCGGCTCTACGACCTGACGTGGGCGGAGGGTCGAACGGCCACTGTGCGCGGACCGGTGACGGTTTCCTGGCGGCGGGAGGGTCAGACGCTCCGGATCGATTACCGCGTGCCCGAAGGGGTCCGGGCCACGTTCAAGCCCAATGCCTGGCACGCGGGTCTGAAGCTCATCGTGAATGGGCAGGCGTGGGAGGGGCCCAACCCCTGAGGACGCGCGATCGGGGCGCAGGGAACGCCTCCGGCTTCTGCCGCCCGTGCCCCGGCGGGGACCGCAGTGCACAAAACCGCAGGTGCCGCGCAAAAAATCGTGATTTTGCGCGGCTCCGATCCGCGGTAGGTTGAGTCGCATCGTTCGAACGGGGATGCACAGATGTTGTACTTCGAGGCAGGATCGGCGGAAGCGCAACTGACCGAGGCGCAGTTGCGGGAGGGATTGTTTGCCGCGCTGGACCGTCTGGGGCCGCGGCGACGGGTGCTCGTCGTGCCGCCCGATTTTACGCGGTTTCATTCGCAGGCCGGTCTGCTGACACGGCTGGTGTACGAGTATTACGGGGACCGGTTGACGGACGTGTTACCGGCGCTGGGCACGCACACGCCCATGACACCGGAACAGATTGCCGAGATGTACGCCGGGGTGCCGCCGGAACGGTTTCGGGTGCACAACTGGCGCACGGGGGTGGTCACGGTGGGCGAGGTGCCGGCCGCGTTCGTGCGGGAGGTGTCGGAGGGCGCGGTGGATTTTGCGTGGCCGGCCCAGTTGGCGCGGTTGATCTGGGAGGGAGGTCACGACCTGATTCTGTCGATCGGCCAGGTGGTCCCCCACGAGGTCATCGGGATGGCCAGTTACAACAAGAACCTGTTCGTGGGGACCGGCGGGGCGGAAGGGATCAACAAGAGCCACTTCATCGGGGCCGCTTACGGGATGGAGCGGATGATGGGGCGCGCCGACACGCCGGTGCGCCGGATTTTGGATTATGCGTCCGAGCATTTCATTCGGCACCTCCCGGTGGTGTATGTGCACACCGTGGTCAGCCGGGACGAGGAGGGTGGGCTCCGGGTGCGCGGGTTGTATATCAGTGATGATCGTTCCGGGTTCGAGAAGGCGGCGGCGCTGTCCCTGCAGGTGAATTTTCAGATGCTGGACGAGCCGCTCTCGAAGGTGGTGGTGTACCTGGATCCGGCCGAGTTCAAGAGCACCTGGTTGGGCAACAAGAGCATTTACCGGACGCGAATGGCGATGGCCGACGGGGGCGAGTTGATCGTGCTGGCGCCCGGGCTGCGGGAGTTCGGCGAGGATCCGGAGATCGATCGGTTGATCCGCAAGTACGGGTACCGGGGCACGCCGGCCACGCTGCGCGCGGTGCGCGAACAACCGGAGCTGCAGGCCAATTTGAGCGCCGCCGCCCATCTGATCCATGGCAGCTCGGAGGGTCGGTTCCGCATCATCTACTGTCCGGGCCATCTGTCGCGCGAGGAGATCGAGGGCGTGGGGTTCGAGTACGCCGATTTGGCCGCGATGTTGCGACGGTACCCGCCCGATCGTCTGCGCGACGGGTGGAACACGTTGCCGGATGGCGAGCGGGTGTATTTCATCTCGAACCCGGCGCTGGGCTTGTGGGCCTGGCGCGGGCGTTTTGCGTGAACTCAACAACCATGGCAGCGATGCAATTACCGTTTCGAGTCAACCTGGAGGGACGCGTTGCGCTGGTCACCGGCGGCGGCGGCGTTTTGTGCAGTGTGATGGCGCGGGCGCTGGCCGCTTGCGGGGCCCGTGTGGCAGTGGCGGATTTGAAAAAGGAGGCGGCCGAAGCGGTCGTCTCCGTCATTCGCGGGGAGGGCGGCACGGCCATGGCCGTGGCTTGCGATGTCCTCCAGCGCGAGAGCCTGGCGGCGGCCAACGAGACGGTCAAACGCGAGCTGGGGCCGATCGACATCCTCATCAACGGAGCCGGCGGCAATCATCCGAAGGGCACCACCACCCACGAGTATTTGCGCCCCGAGGACCTGCAGGGCGCCGTCCAGGACGTGATCACGTTTTACGATCTGGATCCGAAGGGGATCGAGTTCGTCTTCAACCTGAATTTCCTCGGCACACTCCTGCCCACGCAGGCCTTTACGCGCGAGATGGCCGCCCGGGGTCGGGGCGTGGTGATCAACATCTCGTCGATGAACGCGTTTCGGCCGCTGACGAAGATTCCGGCCTACAGTGCGGCCAAGGCGGCCGTGAGCAATTTTACGCAGTGGCTGGCCGTGCATTTCTCCCGCGTCGGGGTTCGGGTCAATGCCATCGCCCCGGGCTTTTTTGTCACCGAGCAAAACCGCTCGTTGCTGACGCGGCCGGACGGCTCGTGGACGCCGCGGGCGCACACCATTTTGGCCCACACGCCCATGGGGCGGTTCGGCGAGCCGCAGGATCTGGTGGGGACCCTCCTGTGGTTGGTATCCGACGAGGCTGCCGGGTTCGTAACGGGCGTGGTGGTGCCGGTGGACGGCGGGTTTGCGGCCTTCAGCGGCGTGTGAGCCCGGGCCTGTCGCCGGTGGGACTTGCCGTGGGGCCTTTCAGGCGCGAGATTCTCTGGCCGAGACACGAGGAGTCCGGAGCTGCGGCTCCCTGGCCGGTCGGCTCCGGAGCATCCGGTCCTCTGTTGCCGGGGAGCGGCGCTGTCAGCATTCATGGCCCCATGAAACGGAAAGGCAAACAGGACCGGCGATCGCGGCGGGTGTTGGTCGCGCTGGGCTGGTACGATTACCGGCTCCACCGGGGCATCGAACGCTATGCCGAGGAACACGGCTGGTCGCTGTCGGCCAACCTGGCCCGGGAGAAGGTTCTTCCCTGGGGCTGGGAGGGCGACGGCATTCTGGCCTGGCTGGGAGCCTGGGATGAACTGGCCGAGTTCGTGGAGCGCCAGAACAAGCCCACGGTGGACTTCAGTTATCGGCGGCCGCACCTGCAGTTTCCGCGCGTACTGGAGGATCACGCGCACGCGGCGCGGTTGGTGGCGGAACATTTTTTGTCCCGCGGCTTCAAGAACTTCATCTTCTACAGCGATTCGCCGAACTGGTCGTACGAGGAACGCGGACAGGGGTTCCTCGCCGCGCTGGCCGAGGCCGGCTACTCGTGTGTGTGGCTGAAGTGGCACGAGTCCGCCTGGTTTCGGGAGGATCGGGAACAATGGTCGCGCAAGCGGCTCTGGCTGGCCACGCGGTTGCGACGGGCTCCGAAGCCGGTGGCGGTGTTCGCCGCCAATGACCAGCACGCCCTCGACGTGTTGGAGGCGTGCGAGGTGGCGGACCTGAAGGTGCCGGACGAGGTGGCCATCTGCGGGGCGGAGAATTATCTGTTGGCGCCGGACGCCATGCAGACGCCCATTTCCAGCGTGGACACCAACCTGGAGCTGTTGGGGTATCGCGGGGCGGAACTGCTGGATCAGCTGATGGACGGCCGCAAACCGCCCACCAAGCCCATCCGCATCCCGGCCGCGGGTGTGGTGGTGCGCAAAAGCAGCGATTTGCTGGCCGTGTCGCACCCCGGCGTGGCGCGCAGTCTGCGGTTCATTTGGGAACACAGTCACGAACCCATCTCGGTCAAGGATCTCGTGGGCGTGGCGGCGATGTCGCGCCGCGCCCTGCACAAGGCTTTTGTGGAGCATCTGGGCCGCACGCCGGGTCAGGAGCTGCATCGGGTCCGCATCGAACGGGCGCGGAAACTGCTGGCGGAGACCGACGACAAACTCGATGTGATCGCCCGTGCCTGCGGCTATCAGAGCACGAACAGTTTTTGTGTCGCGTTCAAACACGCCGTGGGCATGTCACCCAAACAATTCCGCGAAAGCCTGGCCAAATGAAATGCACGTCCTGGTTCCGCCGTTTCTGCCGCAGGGCATCCCATCTTGCAGGGTCGAGGCCTACGTCCGGGGTTCACGGCCGTGTCGGGGAATCGGCGCGGATTCGGAGGCTCCCCCTGGGCCCGGGGCTGGTCGCGTGCCTCGGGCTTGTCGCCTCCGTCGGAGCGCGGGAATTCAACGTACGTGAGTTCGGAGCCCGGGGGGACGGACAATCCCTCGACACGGAGGCCGTGCAACGGGCGCTGGACGCCTGCGGCAGGGCCGGGGGCGGCGTGGTACGGGTCCCGCCCGGCGTGTATGTCTGCCAGCCGCTGACGTTGCGCAGTCATACCACCTTGTTGTTGGAGTCCGGCGCAGTGCTGCAAGCCTCGCGCGAGCCGCGCGATTTCATGAAGGTGCCCGGCGACTGGCTCCGGGCCAAAAGCAGCGGCGATTTCGTGCCGTTGATCGGGGGCAGCAACCTGACCAATGTCGCGCTGGTGGGCCAGGGCATCATCGACGGCTCGGGCGAGGTCTGGTGGCCGGCCGCTGAAGAGGCGCGCCGTCGTCAGCCCGGATTTACCCTGCCCCGACCGCGGCTGATCGTGTTGACGCGGTGTCGGAACGTGCGCCTCAGCGGCCTGACCCTGCGCAACGCCCCCACGTTCCACTTCGTCCCCGTGGAATGCGAGGATGTGTGGATCGAGAACCTCACGGTGCAGGCGCCCGATCATGCAGCCAACACCGACGGCATCGACCCCAGCCTGAGTCGTCGGGTGGTGATCACCAATTGCGTGTTCGATGTGGGTGACGACAACATCGCCATCAAATCGGGGCGCCGGTTGCCCGATCGGGCCTTCGGCTGCGAAGACATCACCGTGGTCCATTGCCGTTTCTACCACGGGCACGGCCTGTCGATAGGCAGCGAGACCGTGGGCGGGGTGCGCGGGTTGCGCGTGCGCGGCTGCGTGTTCGAGGGGACGGAAAACGGGATTCGCATCAAGTCGTATCGCGGGCGCGGCGGAGCGGTGGAGGATCTGATCTACGAGGACATTCGCATGACCAACGTCGAGCGCGCCCTGACGTTTACGGCCTACTATCCGCGGATTCCGGCCGAGGACACGGCCCAGCCCGTGACGCCCGAAACACCGCGGTACGCTCGCATCGTGGTCCGGAATCTGACGGCCACCTGCTACGAGAATGCGGGCGTCATCATCGGGCTGCCCGAGGCGCCCATCGACACGGTGACGTTGGAGAACGTGGAGATCACGGCCGCCCGGACGGGCCTGGAGTTCCGGCATGTCCGCAATGCGCGGCTGCAAAACGTCACGATTCGCCCCGGGCGCGGGGCGGCCTTCCTGACGCGCGACGCCGAGGTGGTCGGGCTCCCCTGATCCCTTCGGACGTCTCCGGCCGGTTCCCTTTTTTCACGGTGTCGTGCAAATCTTGAAAAGTGACCGACGAGGGCTTGCGAGCGTATGATGGGAGCTGAAGGTTGCAACAAGCCCGAGTGTAAACCCCGAATCCCGATGAACCGAACGCCTATGAAGACGCGGCAAGGATGGATGAGCGGCGCGTTGGCCGCAGCAGTTGTGGCATGCCTCAACGGAGCGTACGCTGTGCCCCTGCCCTACGCCGACGGATTTAACTACGCAGAGGGCGAGCGGTTGGGCGGAACCACCAGTGGCGTCAACTGGACCGCGGGCAACAGCACCGGGACCGGGTCGGCCACGATTGCCTCCGGCGCCAGCCTCACGTATCCCGGCCTGCCGTCTCTCGGGGGCCTGGGTGTTTTGTCCACGGGCGTGCCCAGCAGCAACCGGGACCGCGGCGTGGTGATCGCGCCGGACATCAACAGCCTTGCCAACTGGTCGGATCTGGGCGCGCTGTATGTGTCCTATCTGCTCCGGGTGGATGAAGGTCCCACGGGGAACCCGCGCCTGTTGAGTGCTTATCGGGACAGCACGGGCGGGGGCGGTGGATTCACCCCGTCCGGCGGGCTGTTTGTCGGGACCGATTTGAAACTGGGCGTGGCCAAGGTCGCGAACAATGACATTGCGTGGACGGCCGACCCGCTGACGTCCGGGCAGGTGTACCTGGTGGTTTGGCGGTATCGCTATGTCGATGGTGCGGACAATGACGAGCTGGCCTTGTGGGTGAACCCGCCGGCCGGTTCGTTCGGTGCGGCAGAATCCTCCGTCCCGGCGCCCACGGTCGTGACCACCACGGGCGCGGACGATGTCGGGATCAACAGCTTCCACTTCACAGTGCGTTCCACGGGGCAGGCCCAATACAACGGAGGCGGTACCTACGCGTTGGACGAGCTCCGCGTCGGCACCACGTGGGCGTCGGTGGTCGTGCCGGAGCCGTCGGCGGCCGCGCTGCTCGGACTCGGAGGGTTGGCACTGTGGCGGTTGCGCCGGTTTCGTCAGGGTTGAGGTTGGTTGAGGCATGGTCGGTCCGACGCCCTTCTGCGGGCTTTCCCCGCGGAAGGGCGTTTGGTTTGGAGGGAGAGCCTGGGCGTCCGCGGATCGGGCGGAAGATTCGGAGTCGAGGGCCCACAGAGCACGCAGAAAGAAAAAGCCCACAGAACACACAGAGCACGCAGAACGGAAACCATATACTGGATCAGTCCGCCGACTCACGTCGGCGGCTACGGGTTTAGGGTTCGGTAGCCGCCGCCGGAAGGCGGCGGACGAAACTCGAGGGTAGCTTTCCACCGACTCACGTCGGTGGCCACCAGACTCACCCCAAAGAGCACGCAGAAGAAAGGGCCCACAGAGCACGCAGAACACGCAGAATTCCATACCGGATCCGTCCGCCGACTCACGTCGGCGGCTACGAGAATTAGCCCACAGAACACGCAGAATACACGGAAAGAAAAAGCCCACAGAGCACACAGAACAGAAGCCCACAGAGCACGCGGAATACGCAGAAGAAAACACCCAAATTCGATCAGTCCGCCGACTCACGTCGGTGGCTACGGATTTGGGGGTTGGTAGCCGCCGCCGGAAGGCGGCGGATGGTTAGGGAATCCACCGACTCACGTCGGTGGCTACGTGATTAGCGTCCGCCGACTGACGTCGGCGGCTGCAAGGTTTCAAAGAAAAAACCCTTCTGTGTCATCTGCGTGATCTGTGGGCTCTGTCAATGGAGCGGGAATTTCCGCAAACTCACGTCGGCGGCTACGAATCACCGCGCCACGGTCTCCTTCGCCCTCGCGGCCATGGTGCGGCCACACAGGCGGAGCGCACGCAGCAGGTCGCACCCGCCGCCCTGCCCGCGCCCCACGATTGCAGTGAAGGGAATCAGGCCACAGAGCACGCCGCCCGGTTGCCGGCCCTGACCGAGCAAACCGGGCTACTGCGAGGGACTTCCTTCCTGAGGCGGAGTGAGTTTCAGGACCGCCTCGCGCAGTTCCTTACCCGGTTTGAATCGCACCACGGCCCGAGCAGGAATGGGGATGTCCTTTTCCGGCTGGTTCGGGTTCCGTCCCACCCGCGCCTTCCGCACCTTGACCTCGAAGACACCAAATCCGCGCAGCTCGATTTTGTCGCCGCGAATCAGGGCCGCCGCGATCTTGTCCAAAACCGACTGGACCACGGTCTGCACTGCCTGCTGGCTCAGCTTGGTCTCGTCGCTAATGGACAGGACCAGATCCCGTTTGGTGACCGTCATATTGAATTGGATGGTTGCCCGGCCGCTTGCGTTGGTGCATCGTCCTTTTACGCTCCGAACGGGCCCGGGTCAAGCGGTTTTTCCCGGGCAACGCCCTCCGGGGCGTTTCAGGTTTTGGACCCCTCCGATAGCCTGGTGGCATTTTGGGCGTTCTCAGCATGGGGAAACGGAGGGGAAAGGGCACTCCTTCGGGAGCCGTGAATCCGGGGCTCGCAGATGGAAATGCGCCGTCCGCCGTCCCCAAATCGCACGGGCGAATTCGCGCGGCGAAGGCGCATCCCGTTCACCAGCCCGGGGCAAGGGCCCCGGGTTTACGGCCCACAAATCGCCAGTACGCCCTGGAAGGGCGAAACACGAGGAGCCCATCGGGAACGTCGGGTGTGCGCGCGCCGATGGGGCGGACCGCCGCCCGGATCGGGACGACTGGATGTTCTTGCGCGGTTGGAAAGTTTCTCTAACGCCTGGAGGGCACCAGCCGCGGGAGGAGAGCGACGTGAAACGGGAACTGCGCTCGTCGGGTCTCGATTCTTTGACGCGCCGGGGACCGAGGTGGCGAGCCCGGAGGACCGGGTGGCCGCGAAGCCGGCCGGGCGGCGCGGCGTGCGCAACTCCTTTCGGGTGCTGGTGTTTTGGGCAGTGTGAGCGTAGAGTCCCTGCAGATGCACAAGATCCTTCGACGGCAGTGTCGGTTGCTGAATGTTCTGGCCGGTATCGGCGTGCTGGCCACGGCACAGGCCCTGGCTGCGCCGGCGACGCCCGGGGAGAATCCCTACCTGGTGGTCGCGGAGCGAAACATGTTCGACCTCAAGCCGATCCCCAAACCGGAGGATTTGGCCCCGCCGCCGCCCCCGGCGCCGCCCACCAAGATTACGCTGCAGGGCATCACGGTGTTGTTCGGTCGGAAGGAAGTCCTGTTGAAGATCCCGGAACCGCCGGCGCCCGGGCAACCGCCGAAGGAACGTTCCCTGATCCTCGGCGAGGGCGAACGTCACGGTCCCATCGAGGTTGTGCGGATCGATCCGGTGGCACGCGAGGTGGAGTTCCGTGACTCGGGGAATCCGGTGAAGCTGAAGCTGACGGATTTCATCGCCAAAACTCCGGCGCCGCCCGCCACTCCGGCCGCGCCCGGGGTGGCAAGGCCGACCACCCCGGTCCCTGCGGCCAACCTGCCGCGGCCCGGCCCCGCGGTCGCTTCGGCTTCCGGGAGCACGCCCACGGTGATCGTGGGGAATCCCTCGGCTCAAATCACGACCGGGACACCGTCCGCTGGCACTCCCGTTCAGTCCCCTGCAGCGAATCTGCCCGGCTTCCCTTCCCGACCGGTGCGAACGGCGCCGGCCAACCCGAACCCACAATCCCAGTTGTCGTTGGAGGAACAAATCGTTTTGATCGAGCTGCAACGTCAGGCGACCCAAGAGCAGGTGAACCGGGGCTTGATGCCTCCTTTGCCGCCCACCGAATTGACTCCACCCGGGGCGGTGCCTCCTCCGGTTCCACCCGCGCCGAATCCCGGTGCCCCTCCGGTTCCTCCCATGCCGGGCAACTGAAGGCGGCCGGCCGCGGCTGCTCGGATGGGAGGGGCGGTTGCCTTGTTCCCACCGGCCTGCTGTCCGGGTTCGACGAGCGCTACGGATCACTGCCGCTGCAATTCGAGCCCCGGCCGGGTCCGGGGTGGCACCGCACACGCACGCCCGGGTGCGTGGCCGCTTTGACAACTGCCGGGCCGGTTCCGCATGCTCCGAGCTGCCATGTCTGTTCCGGTGCCAACTGCCACCTCGATGCGAAACCGGACACGTCTTTTCCTGTTGTGCGCATGGCTGGCCGCACCTTCCCCAATGCTTCCCGCCCCGGGCGCCGAGGAGGCGGAACTGCATACCCGCAGGTTCCTCAGCCTGGATGGAGCCTGGGAGTTCCGCGCCGAGGGATCGCCGCAGGACGCCTGGAAGATCGTCGCGGTGCCGTCGAGTTTCGAGGAGCATGAAGGCCCGCGGTTCGATGGCGTGGGGTGGTATCGCCGGAAGGTCGAGTCGATCGAGGTACCGCGGGGATTCCGCGTGCTGCTCCATTTCCAGGCCTCCGCGACCGAAACGGAGGTATGGTGGAACGGGAAGCGCGTGGGGTCGCATCTGGGGGGATGGACTCCATTTCGGTTCGATGTCACCGAGGCGATCCGATCCGCCGGACCGGGTGAGTCGCACGAACTGGTCGTCCGGGTGGACGAAAAGGTGGGGCATTTTACGCAGGGGTTTTTGCCCGTGATTGCGCCGCACTTTGGGGGCCTGTGGCAGTCGGTCGGGCTGTGGGTCGTGCCGGAGACGTACATTGACGATCTTCGGCTGTGGGCCGAGGCATTGCCCCAGGAGCGCGCGGTGCGGCTGCATTTGCCCCTGGCCGGCAACCCGGTTTCCGACGCGGCGCCCCTGATCGTCCGCGCGCGCTGGCTGGGGGAATCCAACTGGTTCAAGCTCGACCCGGAGCGGGTTGCGTTTCAGGCGGGATTGCTCATGGCGCAGGCGGCCGTGCCGGAGGTTCGCTGGTGGTCGCCCGAACGCCCGAATCTCCTGGAAGTGGAAGTGACACTGGGCACGACCACTCCCGACCGGGTGCGCACCCGCACTGCGTTCCGCACGGTGGAAGCCCGGGGACCGGAGGTGCGTCTCAACGGCCGGCCGCTGGCCCTGCGCGGCCTGCTGAACTGGGGGTATTCACCTCCGCTGACGGCGCCCCGGGCCGGTGAAGCAGTCTGGAGGCAGGAACTGGAGTTTGCGCGGCGGTGCGGATTCAACCTGATGAAGTTCTGTCTCTGGGTGCCTCCGCGGCGATACCTCGAGCTGGCCGACGAGATGGGGATGCTTGCGTGGATGGAGTATCCCACGTGGCATGCACCGCTGAAGCGTGAGCATCTGTCGGTGCTGGAGCGGGAGTTTCTCGAGTTTTTTCAGTACGACCGCGTTCATCCCTCGGTGATTCTGCGCAGTCTCACCTGCGAAACCGGTCCGGGGGCGGATCTGGAGGTGTTGCAGCGACTGTACGATTTGGCTCATGGGACGGCCCCGGGCGGTTTGGTGGTGGACGATTCGAGCTGGATCGGTTGGCAGCGCGTCCACGACTTCTATGACGATCATCCCTACGGGAACAACCACACCTGGAAGGCCACCCTGCATCGTCTGCGCGACCACATTCGCGGTCACGGGCTCAAACCCCTGATCCTCGGCGAGGCGATGGCGGCCGATACCTGGCCGGATTTGCCTGCGCTGGCGCGGTCTCAACGCGGGGTGCGGAGCTGGTGGACGCCTGCGGCCTGGGAAGCGATGAACCGGTGGGTGGAGACTCTGGCCCGGTTCACCGGGCAGCCGGTGGATTCGCTGACCTGCGACTCGCTCCACTACGCCTGGCTGATGCGCAAGTTCCAGGTGGAGGTGTTCCGCCGAGAGCTGCCGTACAGCGGTTATGTCCTGAGCGTGCTTCGGGACATCCCCAAGGCTTCCATGGGACTGCTCGATTACACGGGACAGCCCAAGTGGGATGCGGACGGCTGGACGTTCCAGGGCGACACGGTGTGCTTGTTGGAAACTCCGGAGGATCGACGCTCGTTTTTCTCCGGCGAACGCTTCCGCGCACGGGTGTTCGTGAGCCATTTCGGATCCGAGCCGCTGGAAAGGGCCGTGCTCGTCTCCACCCTTGCAGACGAGCGAGGCGCGCTCCTGGGGCACGCAACCCGGGCGCATCCGCGCCAGAACATCGGGACCCTGGGCGTCGCGGCCGATCTGGACTGGCCCCTCCCCGCTTGCGACGAGCCGACGCCGATTTATTTGCAAGTGCAGTTGCAGCATCGCGGCGGGCTTGTCTCGAACACGTGGTCATTCTGGGTGGTGCCGCGGCCCCGGCCGCTGGCCCGGCCGCGCGTGGTGCAGCACCGTTCGATGGCCATGCATCCCGTTCGGTCCGAACTGGTCGGCGTCCCGCAATTCGGCCCGGAAACACCGCGCGACTCGCTCGTTCTGGCGAGCCGGTTGGACGCGGAGCTGGCGACCTGGCTGGAGCGTGGCGGGCGTGTGTTGCTGCTCCCCGACGGCGGGCTGCACAGTGTGCGATTGCAAGACCACTGGTTTTTGCGAGGTGCACCCGTGGTTTTTCACACGCCGTGGACCACGGAGATTCCCCGGCAGTTCTGGATCGAACTCCAACACTTCGACCTGGCCGGTCCGGTCGTGCCGGCGTTGGAACCCCTCGATGCATTCGATCCGGTGCTGTTGCTTTGGGACACACACGACCGTGACACGGTGGTGACGCACGGGCTCGTGTTCGGAACGCGCGTGGGCGAAGGTGCCCTTTGGGTCAGTGCCCTTCGCCATGACGGTGCGGGAAACGCGGCCGGGCGCTGGCTCCTCGATCTCTGGACGCGGGAACTGCTGTCGGGGCCGCAGCCCCGACAAGGTCTGCCGGACCGCATCTGGAAGGCCCTCCGGCGCGGGCTGGCCTCGGAGCAACGGCCTCTGGACGAGGCACCGTGGCGGTTCCGTCCGGAAACGCCGGAATCTCCTGCCGATGCCGCCCGGGCTTGTCCCACTGGGGAATCCCTGGAGCAGCTCCCCACCGTGACCATCGGGCAATGGTGGGAATCGCAAGGGTACCCTTCCCTTGACGGAGCCGCCTGGTACTACTGCACGCTGAAGCTCCCGCCCGAGTGGGCCGGCAAAAGTCTTTACGTGACCTTTACCGGCGTGGACGACGCCTATGAATTGTACGTGAACGGACAGTGGGCCGGCCGCGGGGGTGACCCTGTTCTACGGCGGGATGCCCTGAGCGAGGTTCGCAGTCACCGGATCGATCCCTTTGTGCTTCCGGAGGGGCCCGTTCTGCTCGCGGTGCGGGTGGTGGACTGGCAGGGAGCGGGCGGGATTTTCCGCCCGGTGTACCTGGGGACGGCTCCGTTGGCGGAGTTGCCTGCGCTTGTTCGGTGGACGCCGTGAACACGGGAACGCGACCTCCGCCGTCCACGAATCGCAGGAGCAAATCAGCGCGCCGAAGGCGCATACCCTCGCCAGCCGAGGCAAGGCCCCGGGTTCACGGCCCGCAAATCCCCAGCGCGCCCTGAAAGGGCCAAACACGACGACCCATCGCGAGGGTCGGGCATGCCCAGGCCGATTGCCGCCCCTTCAGGGCGGGATCAATCTTGGGGAATCCGGTGCCCTGCCCAGGGCGTTGCTCCCCAAGGCGCTGCCCTGGGCTGACGAATTGCTGCCCCGATGGGGCAGCCATATGCCGCGCTGGCGGGGGTTCCGCCCCTTGACGGCTTTTGGCGGGGACGCATTTGGCAGAGGCTGCTTTGGAGGAATGTCGCCTGCAGCGTCGGCGCAGGCAGGGACCCTCGGCCCCGCAGGTCCGCTGTGCGGCGTTTTTCCGTTGTTGAGCAGCCCTGAAAAACTCGGCAGCGTCTGGGGCGTCTGCAGGACGGAGAAGTCGAGCCACATCGGTGATTCTTTGGGGGTTCTCGAGTCCGGAGCCCAACATGGGTGCGCGCTCCTTCTCGTGTTGGCTGCTGCCTTGCTTTGGACGCCGCAGGGGTGTTCCCTGAAATGCGACATGTTCAGTGTTCCCCCGAGGAAAACTCGTCTGGTCACGGTCGGGCTGATCTTGGTGGTCGGGTTCGCCACCGCACCCGGGGCCGCGCAAGCTGCGGAGGATCCCTCCCCCGAAGCGCCGCGCCGGCCGTCCCTGCCGCGGATTCGAGTGGATTCTGACTCTCGCTGTTTCCGGGATGAGCACGGCCGACCGTTTTGTCCGATCGGCGTCAACTATTTTCGGCCGGGCACGGGATGGGCGCCTCAGTTGTGGAAACGGTTCGACCCGGAAGCCGCTCGGAGCGACCTGCGGCGGCTTCGGGAGCAGGGCTTCAACTGTGTGCGCGTCTTTCTGACGTTCGGCTCGTTTTTGCGCGAGCCGAATCGGCTGGATCCCGAGGGGCTCGCGAAGTTCGACCGGTTCCTTGAGATCGCCGAGGAGGCCGGCATTTACGTGCATCCGACCGGTCCGGATCACTGGGAAGGGCTGCCCGACTGGGCGCGCAGGGACCGTTACGGGGAGGAGACCGTTTTGAACGCATTGGAGTTTTTCTGGCGCGAATTTGCCGCGCGTTATCGCGACCGGTCCGTCCTTTTTGCCTATGATCTGCTGAATGAACCCGAGATCCCGTGGGACACGCCGGCGCTTCGGACGCGTTGGAATCGCTGGCTCGAAGGGCGATATGGAACCGTCGAACGCCTGGCAGAAGCCTGGGGGTTGCCCGCCGGTGAAGTGGCCTTTGGCCGCATCGGTGTGCCCCCTCGAGAAGAATGCCCGCGCTGCCCTCGGCTCCTGGATTTCCAACGCTTTCGGGAAGACCTCGCCGTCGAATGGACGCGCCGGCAGGCGGCTGCGATTCGGAAGGCCGATCCCCGGGCCCTTGTCACCGTGGGGTTGATACAGTGGTCGGTGCCGTTGGCGCTGGCCGGGCCCTGGCACTATTCCGGGTTTCGTCCCGAACGCGTGGCGCCCTGGTTGGATTTCCTCGAGATCCATTTCTATCCGCTGGCCGCCGGCTTTTATCGGTACGACCCGCAGGACGAGATCCTCAACCTGGCCTATCTGGAAGCGGTCGTCCGCGAAGTGGCCGCGCCCGGAAAGCCGGTGGTGCTGGCCGAATTCGGCTGGTACGGGGGCGGAGCTCTCAGTTTCGGCAATCACCCCCCGGCCTCGGAGACCGACCAGGCGCGCTGGTGTGGGCGTGTACTGGAGGTCAGCAGCCCTTGGGTTTGCGGCTGGCTCAACTGGGGGCTTTATGACCATCCGGAAGCCCGAGACGTCACGCAGTTGAGTGGCCTTTGGACAACGACCGGAAGGGTGAAAGAGTGGGGCCGTGTTTTTGCCCGATGGGCCGAGCGCACGGCGCCTCAACCCTGTCCCGCACCGCCCGAGCGGCAGGGTCCCCTCCTCGCTTGGGACGACTGCCTCACCAGCACCGCGGCTGCGCGGCGGTTCCTGCAAGAGTGGCACGAGATTCGCAAGGGGGCTCTGTCCCGCCCGACGCAACCTTCGCCGACGGACGCGACTCGGGGAGCGCCCCATACCGGGGCAGAACCTCATAGGTAACGGCTGGAGCCGCGACCGCCCTACCGATCAAGCCATTACATCCGCACCGGCACCGGGGGCACGGGTACGGGCGGCAGAGACGGGGTCGAGGCCGGCGCAGGCTCGACCCGGACCGGCTCCGGTTGCGGCTGCGCCACCGCCACGCCGCGATTCACTGCCACGCTGAAGGCGACCAGACCCGTGAAGTAATAAAATTCTGCGTAAAACGCGCCGAAGACCGCCAGAAAATGGACCACCCGCGCACAGTAGAGCGCGAGGAGGAACGTGTTGAGCGTCTTGAGCTCGGGCGGTCCGTATCGGTAATTCTGCACCAACACGCGCCATCCTGCATACCAGAACCAGACCACGCCGATTGCGCCCCATACGCCGAGGGGAATGATGATGGACAGCGGACCGCTGTGGTAATCGCCCGCCAGCTCGGCCACTTCGCCCGGTGTCAATTCACCCCGGCCGCGCAAGGGGTCGAAGCGTCGGAACTGGGCAAGCTCCAGCTCCCGCACGTTCAACGCATACCCTTTGCCCAGCCAGAAGTACTTCGGGACATCGACCGATACCCGGCGCCAGAGATCCAACCGCCACTGCGTGGACAATCGCGCGTCTTCGCGCACCTGCTCGATGCCCAGCCAGGGGATCCATGCCAGCGACCGTTGCACCTGGTAGGGCAACTTGTGGGAGATGGGCAGGAGCGAGACAAACAGTCCGAACAGGGCGACCCAAAGGGGGAGGTACCGCACCTTCAAGTACCCTTCGAGGTAGAATTGGAATGCCAGGATCAGCGCCGCCAGCACCACGAAGCTGCGGTACCCGCCAAAGGCCACGCCCAGACTGAAGAGAATCACGAGGGCCAGTCGCCAGGGTTTCCGCACATCGAAAATTCCCCGCAACCCGTACCGCGCCGTCATATACCAGAGACCGCACAACGAAGCGGTGGCCACGCCGTACAAGCGGCCCACCTGCATCCCGTGGGGCGTCGGCGCGTACAACACCGAGCGTTCCACCGGGAAGAAGTAGTAGATGTAGCGGAGCCACTCGGGGATCACCGTGACGGCGCTGCTAAGGGCCAGCGTCAGGCCCCCCAAAAAGAAGTACCCCGTGTACCGAATGGCCTTCTCCGGCGGGATGGGCCTGGCGCTGATGGCGAAGTACCCCAGGATCGCGCCGGCCAGCATCACGTAACGGCTGCCCCCGCCCAGTTCCGATCCCAAGAATCCGAATCCCGCGCCTCCGGTCAGGGCCATCGTCACCAGCAACACCCCGCTCAGGTAGACCAGGGGCCAGCTTACCGAACGCACCCAGATGGGCTTCTGTTGCCGGTCCAACGCATACATCAGCAGGATGATCACCAGGCTGACGGCGGTCAGAACCAGCCGCAGCGGAGGTCGTCCCGGCAGGAACGGCACCACTGCCAGCGTGTGCCAGGAGAGGATCAACAATGGCTGGTGCCACTGGAGCAGGACCGGGATCAGGAGCACCAAGAACACCGCCCCCAATACCAGGAACGAGGTGAAATCCAACGGGCTGGCCAAAAAATATCCCAGCACTGCCGCCAAGGGCAGGCAGATGGTGTACACCAGCGCCGACCGTACTACCGTTCGCGGGTCAGTCATGAAGTTCCCTACTCGACCAGTTTTCGGCCAAGCTTAAAGGGGGGATGAAAACCTTTCCAGTCTTCCGTTTACAATTTCACGGCCGGCGCCGGACCATCCTTCCAGATCCGTGCGCTTTTTGCGGCGCCGGACCTGCGTGCCGGGTTCCGGTGGCCCTGGGATCCCGGGTCTGCCACGGACCTTTGTCGGTGTCCCGGGGGCTGTGCGAACGTCGGGCGCCAGTTCCAACCCCCTCCGGTCCCACTCGACCAAGCGGGGTGCTCCCAAGAGCGCCAGTGCCTCGGCCGATGAGAATCAACGGGGCCCCTCAGGGTTCCGGTCCCGAAGCAACGACATCGCCCGACCTCCCAGGGCAGGTCATTGGAGCCGTCGGGCAGCACCGGGTCCGAACCTCCGCCGATCCGACCAAAGGTTCGCGTGTGGCGGGTGCCGGGGTGGAGCCCCACCGCCCGTCTCTCCATGTCGTCCGGACGTTGCCGATCCAATCTCGTGACAACATCAGCCATCCGGCGGCTGCCCTGTCCGGGCCAAAAGATGAGTAGGATTGACCAACCAAAGGCAAGAAACCGGGCCCGTTTCCGGCTCTATTACGCTCGGGTGTTGGAGTGGGTATGAACCGTCTCGAACTGGACCTGATCTATTTGGCGGCCTTTGGCCTGGGCGGCCTGCTGTTCGCCGCCGGGCCGTTTGTCCTGGTTCATTTGCTGGCCGCCCGTCACACCCGTTCCGTGGCCCGGAAAACCGAACAGCCGGTGGAATGCGGGGTGGATCCCATCGGCGATGCGTGGATTCGCTACAGCGCCGTGTATTACCTGTACGCCCTGGTGTTCGTGGCGTTTGCCGTGGACGTCCTGTTTCTGATCCCGGTGGCGGTGGTGTATGACCGCGTGTTTGCCTGGCGGGATCTGATCGAGTTGGCCCTGTTTGTGGGGATTCTGTCGCTGGTGATCGTGTACGCGTGGAAGAAAGGGTTTTTCGAATGGCGCAGGAAAAGCGAGGTACGATAACCATTGCGGAGCCGCCGCCGGATTGCTCGCCGCTGGTCCGGTTTGCCCGGCTGGAACAGTTGTTGGCGCTGGGGCGGGCCAATTCGCTCTGGCCGCTGACCTTCGGGCTGGCCTGTTGCGCCATCGAAATGATGGCTGCGGGGGCGTCGCGTTTCGATTTGGCTCGTTTTGGTGCGGAAGTGTTTCGTCCCTCCCCGCGCCAGGCCGATGTGATGATCGTGGCCGGGACCGTCAACAAAAAGATGGCCCAGGCGGTCAAGACGCTGTACGACCAGATGCCGGAACCCAAGTGGGTCATTGCGCTGGGCAATTGCGCCATTTCCGGAGGGCCGTTCGTCTATCCCGGGCAATACGCCGTGGTCGAGGGGGTGGACCAGCTCTTTCCGGTGGACGTGTACGTGCCGGGGTGTCCGCCTCGCCCCGAGGCTCTCATCGAGGGGATTCTCACGCTCGAGGAGAAGCTGACCGGCAAACGCCGTTGGCCGAGGGTGAAACCGGAATGAATTCCGATCTCTCCACGGTCAAAGCGGCCTATGAACAGTGGCTGGCCGGTGCCCCGGCCGGCCCGGCGGATACTCCGTCGGCCGGTCCGGAGCAGACGCCCGAGCCGCCGGTCGCCACCGTGCTCGTGCCCCGTGTTCGAGAAGCGGAGTTTACACGGGAGGGGTATCACCTGGACGTGGTCGTCCGACCCGACCAGGTGGTGGAGGCAGCGAAGATTGCAGACCGGCTGGGCTTTTCCATTGACGCGGTCACCGGCGTGGACTGGATCCGGGAAGATCAGATGGAGATCGTGTACGATTTCCATCACCGGCTTCAGGGCTGGCGGTTGGTGATTCGCACGCGGGTGCCCCGGCAACAACCCGAGCTGCCGTCGATTCACCAGGTGTTTCCGGGCGCCAACTGGCACGAGCGCGAAACTCATGAGTTCTTCGGCATTCGTTTCCTCGGCCATCCGAATCTGACGCCGTTTTTGCTGCCCGAAGACGCCACCTATCACCCCTTGCGAAAGGACTTTCAAGGTGCTGCTTGAGAAGGTGACAACCCCGGACGGATCCGCGACCCAGCCGGGTCGCGAAACGTTCGTGTTGAATCTGGGGCCGCAACATCCGGCCACGCACGGGGTGTTGCGGGTCAAGCTGACCATGGACGGGGAATACATTCTAGAGGCCGAGCCCGTCTGTGGGTACATCCACCGAATGCACGAAAAAATGGGCGAAAACCGCACCTACGCCCAGTTCCTCCCCAACACCAGCCGCATCGACTACCTCTCGGCCATGCACTACACCCACGCCTGGGTGGCGGTGGTGGAAAAGGCCGCCGGGATCGAAGTGCCGCCGCGGGCCGAGTACATCCGGGTGATCACTTCCGAGCTGAACCGCATTTCCAGTCACCTGGTCTGGTTCGGCGCCTTCCTGCTGGACCTGGGCGGGTTTACTCCGCTGCTTTACGCGTTCGACGACCGCGAGAAGATTCTGGATCTGCTGGAGGGGATCACCGGGGCCCGGCTGACCTATTGCTACTATCGTTTCGGGGGCCTGTACAACGACGTGGACGAGGCGTTTCTCAACGGCACCCGTGAGTTCGTCCCGTACATGCGCAAACGTCTGGAGATGTACCACAAGCTGGTCACCGACAACGTCATCCTGCGCAAACGCCTGGAGGGCATCGGACCGATCAGCGTCGAGTTGTGTCGCAAGTACGGCGCCACCGGACCGGTCCTGCGCGGTTCCGGGGTCCCGGCCGATGTCCGGCGTACCGAGCCCTACTCGGTGTATCCGGAACTGGAATTCGACATCCCCACCCATCCGGAGGGCGACTGCATGGCCCGATACCTGGTGCGCATGGAAGAAATGGCCCAGAGTTTGCGCATCATCGAGCAGGCCCTCCAACGATTGCCGGACGGTCCCTATCGCAATCCCAAGGTGCCCAAAACCATCAAACCCCCGCCCGGCGACTATTACTTTGCCGTGGAAGCCGCCCGGGGACGGTTTGCCGTGCGGCTGGTCAGTGACGGCTCCGAAATCCCCTATCGTGTGCGCCTGCGCACGCCGTCGTTTGGCAACCTGAGCCTGTTCGGCGAGGCGGTGCGCGGGATGTTGTTACCGGACGCCCTGGCGCTCCTGGGCAGTTTGGATCTGGTGATCCCTGACATCGACCGATGAACGCCGTCGCGCTCAACCCGGACATGGGATGGATGCCGCGCCCCGCCGACGTCGAGGCGCCGGGGCTGGCCCGTACGGCTGCCAGCGCCCGGGGGGACACCGTGACGGTTCCGGAAAGGAGGTGGCCATGACCCTGCCCGAACCCTGGCGGCTGTTGGCCTACCTGGTGGGGATCCTGGGCTTTGTGGGATTGAACGCGGCCTACCTGGTGTGGGTGGAACGGAAAGCGGCCGGCCGGTTCCAACGCCGGCCGGGCCCCACGGAGGTCGGTCCGGCCGGGCTGTTGCAACCCATCGCCGACGCTTTGAAGCTGCTGAGCAAGCAGGTGCTGGTGCCGCCCGAGGCCGACCGGCTGCTGTTTCGCCTGGCGCCGCTGCTGGTGATGGCGCCAGCGTTGATCTGCCTGGCCACCATTCCCTTCGGGGCACGTCTCGGCGCCCGCGATTTCCACCTGGGTTTGTTGCTTGTGTTTGCCTTCGGGGCCATCAATGTCCTGGCCCTGATGATCGGCGGCTGGTCCTCGCGGAACAAATACGCCATCATCTCCGCCGCGCGGGTGGTCTCCCAGAACGTGGCCTACGAGGTGCCCATGCTCCTGGTGGTCATCACCCTGCTGATGATCACGGGCACCACCAACTTGCGCGAGATTGTCGAGCAACAGACGGGCGGCTTCTGGCGATGGAACATCCTGCGCCTGCTGAGCAATCCGCTGATGCCCGTCACTTTTGTGATCTTCTTCATTTGTCTGCTGGCCGAGACCAACCGGGCGCCGTTCGACATGGCGGAGGCGGAGAGCGAACTGGTGGCGGGGGCCTTCACCGAGTACGCCGGCATGGGGTTCGGCGTCTTCTTCATGGCCGAGTATGCCAACATCGTCGTGGGCTGTGCCGTGGCCACCGTCCTGTTTTTCGGCGGTTGGGACAGTCCCATCGGCCTCGGTTCGGGTCTGTTTTGGTTTTTGCTGAAACTGTATCTGCTCGTATTCACGGTGATCTGGGTGCGCTGGACGTTTCCCCGCACGCAGTTCTACCGGTTGTTGAATCTGTCGTGGAAAACCCTCATTCCCATCTCCCTGGGCACGCTGATGCTCACGGCGGTGATGCTGAAACTCTTCTGACCATGGGGCGCGCCATCCGAGAACTGTGGACGGGATTCAAGAGCCTGCTGGTGGGCATGGGCATCACCCTGCGCCAGTTTTTCCGGCCCACGGTGAACGTCCCCTACCCTTACCGGACGCTGCCGATTTCTCCGCGGTATCGCGGGCACATTGTCCTGGTCCGCGACCCGCAGACGGGTCGTGCCCTTTGCATCGCCTGCAAGTCCTGCGAAAAGGCCTGTCCCAGCGATTGCATTGTGGTGGAAGGGATCAAACGGGAGGGGGAAAAGCGCAAGTCGGTCACCGAGTTCAAACTGGACTTCACGCGGTGCAGTCTGTGCGGTTCGTGCGTGGAGGTCTGCCCGGTGGACGCCATCACCTTCTCCAAACAATACAATCTGGCCAGCACCACCAAGACGGCCTTTTATCAAATTGACCTTTACCAGCAGGTCATGGAGGGGAGCGAGCAATGAGCGGGATGCCGGGAGCGGAACGGATCGTGCAGGCCATGTTCGGCCTGGCCCTTCTGACCACCGTGGCGGGGGCGATCCTGGCGGTGGCCACGCGACGGATCATTCGCAGCGTGTGCGGCCTGGCGCTCTGTTGCCTGGGGCTGGCCGGGCTGTATTACTTCCTGGAAAGTCCCTTTCTGACCCTGATGGAGATTCTCATCTACATTGGGGCCGTGTGCGTCACCATTGTCTTTGCCGTGATGCTGGCCGAGCCGGATGAATTGCCGCCGGCTGAAAGTCGCCGGGCGGCCCGCGCCTGGGGAGCCACCGCCGCCATTCTCGGGGTCCTACTGTTTGCCGGCCTGAGCTGGTTGGTGCGGCATCATCCATGGCCGTCGCCCCCCCATCGCCTTCGGGACGGTACGCTGCACGACCTCGGTGTGGCGCTTTTGACGACCTACGGCTTCGCTTTCGAACTGATTTCGGTCGTGTTGGTGGTGGCCATTCTGGGCGCATTGCTGGTGGCCCGGTACGGGAGGACCCGACCATGACGCTCGACTATCGACAGCCCGATCCATATCTGCTCACGGCGGTGTTTTTGCTGGCGTGTGGTTTGTTCGGACTGATCCGGCGCCGCACCCTGATCGGCATGTTGATCGCCGGGGAACTCATCTTTTCGGCGGCGGCGCTGAATTTCGTGGCGGTCAACCGGTTCTATGTCGCGGATCCCACCGTGGGACAGGTGTTCGTCCTGTTCATCATGGGTCTGGCGGCGGCGGAGGTCTCCCTGGCCCTGAGCATCATCATCGGGGTCTACCGCAACTACCGATCCATCGGCGCCAGGGAACTTTCCGAACTGCAGGGCTGAAGCCATGGAGGTCATCCAAGAGCCGCGACTGTTCTGGGCGCTACTGGCGCCCCTGGTCGGCGCCGGCCTGGTGATGGCGACCGGACGGCGCCCGAATCTTCGGGAGGCCTGCTCCTTCCTGGCGGCGGCGGCGTTGTTCGGTCTGGTGGCCTCCCTCCTGCCGGCGGTGCTGCAGGGCCGTATCCTGCGTCTGACCCTGCTGCCGTTGTTGCCCGGCCTCAGCCTGGCGCTGCGGGCCGACGCGCTCTCGATGATCTTTGCGTTGAGCGCCTCCTTTCTCTGGATGGTGACCGTGTTTTATTCGGCCGGTTACATGCGCGGCCTGCAGGAGCATTGTCAGACGCGGTTCAATGTTTGTTTTGCCCTGGCCCTGTTCGGGGCCATCGGATGCGCGTTTGCCGACAATCTGCTGACCCTCTACCTCTTTTACGAGGTGGTCAGCATCACCACGTATCCCCTGGTGGCACATCATCAGGACGACGAGGGGTACGAAGGGGGCCGGAAGTATCTCGTGTATTTGACGGGCACGGCCAAGGCGTTGCTGTTGCCGGCTCTGGTGGTTGTGTATGTTCTCTGTGGCACGCTCGACTTTGCCACCACGGCCGGCCCCGGCATCCTGCCCGCGGACGTTTCCCGCGTGCTCCAGACCGGCTTGTACCTTGCCTTCCTGCTCGGGTTCGCGAAGAACGGGGTGATGCCGTTGCACCACTGGCTGCCGGGAGCGATGGTGGCCCCCACCCCGGTCAGTGCCCTGCTGCATGCGGTGGCGGTGGTCAAGGTGGGCGTCTTTTCGACGGTGCGGGTGATGCTGCATGTGTTCGGTCTGGAGCGAATCGCCGATTTGGGCCTGGCCCTGCCCACGGCCTGGTTCGTGTCGGCGACCATCCTGCTGGCCTCCGTGATCGCCCTGACCCAGGACAATCTCAAGCTCCGGCTGGCCTACAGCACCGTCAGCCAGCTATCCTACATCATTCTGGGCGTTGCGCTGCTCACCCCGTCCGGGATCGAGGGCGGCCTGTTTCACATTGCCGCGCATGCGTTCGGAAAGATCACGCTGTTCTTCTGTGCCGGGGCCATTTACGTGGCCAGCCACCGCAAGAACATCTCCGAGATGCGCGGCCTGGGACGGGTCATGCCCTGGACGTTCGGCGCGTTTGCGCTGGCGGCTCTGAGCATGATCGGGGCGCCTCCCGTGGGGGGCTTCGTTTCGAAGTGGTCCCTGCTGTTGGGTGCCTGGGAGGCGGGATCGCTCGGGATCATGGCCGTGTTGTTGACCAGCACGCTGCTGAATGCCGCGTATTTCGCCCCGGTGGTGTATCAGGCGTTTTTCGGAGAGCCACCGGCCGCGCAGGAGCCGCATCCGCATGGGGAGGCGTCGCCCGCCATGGTGATCCCGCTGGTGCTCACCGCGCTGATCTCCGTGGCTCTGGGGTTCTATCCGGATTGGATCCTGAATCTGACCCAGCGTGTGTTGCCATGAACCTGGTTCTTTTCCTTGCCTGGTTGCGCCGTCACCTGCGCCGCGTGGTGCAGGGCAGTTGTCTGTTGTTGGCGCTGTTGGTGATTGTGGACGCGATCCCGGGCGTGGTGAACAAGGAGCACGCTCACACCGCGGTGGAACGGTGGCCGGGGTTCTGGGCGGTGTTCGGCTTTCTCGGGTGCGTCCTTCTGATCGTGGTTTCCAAGTGGCTGGGGCACGCCGGCATCATGCAGCGGGAGGACTACTACGATGAATGACTTCTGGCTGCATCCCTCGTGGATCCTGTTGGGAGGCGCGGCGCTGTTGTCGGTGTTTCCGCGGCGTTGGATACCCGCGTGGCTGATGGCGGTCCCGCTTCTCACCTTCGCCCGGGTATTGACGCTGACGCCGGGGGAGTTCGGGCAGGTGGACGCCCTGGGGTTCACGCTGGTCTTCGGGCGCGTGGACGCGCTGAGTCGGCTTTTTGCCTACATCATGGCGCTGATGACCGGCGTGGCGACCCTGTACGGGTTGCACGTGCGCGAACGCGGGCAACACGTGGCCGCGTGGACCTATGCGGCCGGGTCGCTGGGGGCGATCCTGGCCGGTGACCTGCTTACGCTGTTCCTGTTTTGGGAATTGATGGCCCTGGCCTCCGTGTTTTTGATCTGGTACCGGCGCACCCGGCATTCCCTGGAGGCGGGTTATCGCTATCTTCTGGTGCACCTGGCCGGCGGGGTGAGTTTGCTGGCGGGGATCATCTGGCACTTCGGCCGCACCGGAAGTCTGGCCTTCGAGGGGTTCGACGTGGCCTCGCCCGGCCCGGCCCAGTGGTTGATTCTGGTCGGTTTCCTGTTGAATGCGGCCGTACCGCCGCTGCATGCCTGGCTTCCGGATGCCTATGCCGAGGGCACGTTCAACGGGTCGGTGTTCCTCAGTGCCCTGACCACCAAGACCGCCGTGTACGCGTTGTGTCGGGGGTTTGCCGGGCTGGAGGTGCTGGTGCCCCTGGGAGTGATCATGGCGCTGTACGGCGTGGTCTATGCCGTCCTGGAGAACGACTGTCGTCGGTTGCTGGCCTATCACATCATCAGCCAGGTGGGATACATGGTGGCCGGCGTGGGCATCGGCACGGAACTGGCCATCAACGGAGCCTGTGCCCATGCGTTCGCCCACATCCTGTACAAGGGGCTTCTCTTCATGGGGTGCGGGGCCGTGCTCCACATGACGGGCCAGAGCAAGTTCACGGAGCTGGGCGGGCTGTGGGAAAAGATGCCCTGGGCATTCGTGTTCACGCTGGTGGGGGGTCTTTCGATTTCGGCCTTCCCGTTGTTCAGCGGGTTTGTCAGCAAGTCGATGGTGGTGGCCGCAGCGTTCGAGGATCACCGGGCGCTGGCGGCTTTTCTTCTCATGCTGGCGTCCGTGGGCACGTTTCTCCATACGGGACTGAAGGTGCCCTATTTCATCTGGTTCGGAAAGAACCGGTGCCGACCCGAGACCTGGGAACGCGCCCGGGAGGCACCCTGGAACATGAACCTGGCGATGGCCGTGGCTTCGTTTCTGTGCATCTTCATCGGCACCTACACGCCCTATCTCTATTCGATGCTGCCCCACCCGGTGCACTATGAACCGTACACCGCCTATCATGTTTCCGAGACGCTCCAGCTCCTCCTCTTCACCGCCGTGGGGTTCTTTCTGTTGCTCCGGAAACTGGAACCCGAGGCGACGATCAGTTTGGACATGGACTGGTTTTACCGGATGGGCGGGCGTGTGTTCCTTCGGTGGGCCCGACATCCGGTGCGCACCTGGGATGACCGGCTGTCGGAATGTTACCGGCGGTGCGGGCTGGCCGGTTTGAAAATGGTGGCGGGCTGGGTGCGGGCCTTCGATCAGGTGGTGATCGACGGGCTGGTGGACGGGCTGGCGGTGCGCATCGGCTGGGTGGGGAGCCGGCTGCGGACGCTCCAGCGGGGTCCCGTGCAGGAGAGTCTGACGGTGGGCCTGGCCGTGCTGACGGCAGGGGTGTTGTTGGTGTGGTGGTTGTGGCGTTGAGGGATCCATGGAACTCCAGTTCTCCCAGGAAACCGTTCCCGTGCTGCGGGTGTTGATCTTCGGTCCGCTCGCGGCCGCCCTGCTTCTGGCGGTGCTGCGCCGGGAGTCGTGGATCCGTGCGGGTGCGCTGGCCGCCACGCTGGCGCTGGCCGTGTTTTCGCTGAAACTCTGGTGGGGGTTCGACCGCGCCACGGCGGCGTTTCAGTGGGTCGAGAGGGCGCGATGGATTCCGTGGCTTGGCGCCGAGTATTTCGTGGGGGTGGACGGCATCAGTGTTTGTCTGGTGCTGCTGACCACCTTGTTGATGCCGTTGTGTGTGTTGTGTTCGTGGCGATACATCACGAGCCGGGTCAAGGAGTTCTTTGTGTGTCTGCTGGTGATGGAAAGCGCCATGGTCGGGGTGTTTACCGCTCTCGATCTGGTGCTGTTTTTCGTGTTTTGGGAGGCGATGCTGATCCCGATGGCGCTGTTGATCGGGATCTGGGGCGGGCCGCGCCGGGTTTATGCGGCGCTGAAATTCTTCCTGTACACCATGGCGGGTTCGGTGTTCCTGCTGGTCGGCATCGTGGCCCTGTATGTTCGCACCGGGACCTTCTCGGTGCCCGATCTGATGCTGCACCGGTTCGATTCCGCGTTTCAGTCCTGGGTGTTCCTGGCCTTTGCCTTGTCCTTTGCCGTGAAGGTCCCGATGTTTCCGCTGCATACCTGGTTGCCGGCGGCGCATGTCGAGGCACCCACGGCGGGCAGTGTGGTTCTGGCCAGCATTCTGCTGAAGATGGGCACTTATGGGTTCCTGCGGTTTTGTCTGCCGCTGATGCCGGAGGCGACCCGGCAATGGGGCCCGTGGGTGCTGGGGTTGTCGGTGGTGGCCATGGTGTACGGGGCGCTGGCCGCGCTGGCCCAGAGTGACCTGAAACGCCTGGTGGCCTATTCGAGCGTGGCGCACATGGGATTTGCCACCTTTGGAATCTTTGCCCTGAACCCGGAGGGCATTCAGGGCTCGATGTTGGTGATGATCAATCACGGCGTGACCACGGGAGCGTTGTTCATGGCGGTCGGGCTGATCTATGAGCGGTTGCATACGCGCGAACTGGATCGGGCGGCCGGGCTGGGTCGCCAGATGCCGGTCTTCGCGGCGTTCCTCGGCATCTTTGCCCTGTCCTCCATGGCCTTTCCGGGCACCAACAGTTTCATCGGAGAATGGTTGGTGTTGACAGGTGCCGTTCGATGGGTTGGGACCGAGCCGGCTGGATGGATGCTGGGACTGCTGGTCGGGTTCATCCCCGCGGTGGTGCTGGCGGCCGCGTACAACCTGCGCATGCTGCAGCGCGTGGCTTACGGGAGCCCGCAAAATCCGGATCATCGCGGCATTCCGGACCTCGGTTTGCGCGAGATCGCAATGCTGCTGCCCCTGCTGGCGGCGGTGGTGTGGATCGGACTTCACCCGCAGCCGGTGCTGCGCATGACCGAGGCAAGCGTCGAACATCTGCTCCGGCGCGCGGAGGTCACGCGTGTCGGGGACGGTCCATCGGTGGCAAGCCACGGCCCGGTCCCCGCACAGACGGCCTTCCGCCCCCAGTCCACCGGGCGCGGGACCGGCCTGGCACATGAGAAGATCCCCGGGTTATGAACTTTCTGCCTGAACTCGCATTGTCCGCAGGGCTGCTGGCCTTGTTTGTCCTGTGTTTGGGGGACGACCGGGCCCGATGGGCGCGGCGGGTGGCGGGTTTGACCGCGTTGGGTGTGGTCGTGGCCGCCGCGGCCACGCTGGGTCGCGAGGGCCTGCTGTTCGACGGGGCGTACCGGGTGGACCTGTTCTCCCAGCTCTTGAAGCTGGTGCTGGGCGCGGGGTATGGGGCCTGGGTTCTCCTGAGCGACGCACTGCCCGATGTGCGTCCGGATGTGCGTGCAGAGTTCTACCTCTTTGCGACCGTTTGTGTCGCCGGCCTGGTTACGCTGGTGAGCTGTGTGGATCTGGTGGCCCTGGTGGTGGCGTTGGAGCTTTCTTCCTTTCCGCTGTACGCGCTGGTGGCCATGCGACGCGAGGCCGAGGGCCGGCGCGCCCAGATGGAAGCCGCGATGAAGTACATGGTCTTTGGAATCACGGCCACGGGGATCCTGTTGTTCGGGATGAGTTACCTGTTCGGGTTCACGGGCACGACCTCCCTGTTGGAAATGCCCGGCCGATTGGAGCCGTGGCTGGATGAGCCGTTGGTCTGGGTGGCCCTGGTCCTGACCTGGGCCGGGTTGTTCTACAAGCTGGCGGTGTTTCCCTTCCATTTTTGGACGCCGGACGTGTATCAGGGAGCGGCGCACGAGGTGGCAGCCCTGGTGGCCACCCTGCCGAAACTGGGTGCCGCGGCCGTCCTGGTGCGGTTGACCGCGCTCACTTCGCCCGACTCGCACGCGCTGGTTGTGTTGCTGACAGTGCTGGCGGTGGCGTCGATGCTTTATGGAAACTTGATTGCTCTGTGGCAGACGGACGTGAAGCGGCTGCTGGGGTTTTCGGGGATCGCGCAGGCGGGATATGCCGTGGCGGCGCTGGTGGCCTGGAACGAAGCGGGCTATGCGGCGGCGCTCTATTATTTGACCGGCTATGTGTTCATGGTGCTGGCCTGCTTCGTGGTTGTGTGCCGTGTCTCCACGGATGGCGCCAACCTGGCCGTGCACGAGCTGGCCGGCCTGCACCGGAGAGCCCCGCTTCTCATGGTCACCCTGTTGGCGGGCGTGTTTGCCCTGGCCGGCGTGCCGCCCTTCGTCGGGTTCATGGGCAAACTGGCGATTTTGAAGGCGATCTGGGCGCAGGGGCATGTTTGGCTGGCGATCGCACTGGTGATCAACAGTGCCATCGCCGCCTACTATTATCTGGTCCTGGTGCGGGAAGCCTGTTTCCGCGACGCGGAAGCCCTCGTGCCGTTGCCGTTGAGTCCGGCGACCAAAGGGCTGTGCCTGGGGCTGATCGTGGTGACGGTGGGGCTGGGCGTGGCCCCGGGACGAGTCTTCCAGAGCCTGTCGGACGGTGTGGTGGCGACGCTCGGGGCGCGTCCGGCTGTCCCCTCTCTGGTCGGTCCCTCGGCGCCGGGCGCACCGAATCCCTGACCGGAGGCACGAGCCAAGCGGGCGACCGGGGCGCGCGTCAACCCGGGGCGCTGCGACGGCCGAACAATTCCAACTGCGGCGGCGCCAAGAAGCCGTAGCGCTTCAGAATCCGGAGGGTCTGCAGGAGATCGGACTTGAGATAATTCCGGTTGGGTTCGGCAGCTGCGACAAGGTCGGCGAGAATCGTGCGAAAGGGGAGGACTCCGTCCACGCCCTTGCTGCGCAGCAGCTCGATGGTCTGTTGTCGGGCGCGCTCTGCGCGGGGCAGGCCCGACAGCACCAGGATTTTCAAAGGCGGCGGTTCGGCCCCCAGGGCACGTAACGCGCGCCGCCAGGCCGGCGCTTCGACAAACCGGAGGATCTCCGGGGCGGTTTCCAGACGGGCCGGACTGATCACCTCGGTGTGCCAGCCTTTGACGCCGACGACGGCCCGGGCCACGCTCTGCAGAGAAGCGGAATCGAGGACAAATGGCCGACTCTCCGGGGCGGGCCGGGGCTGCGGATGAACGACCAGGAAATCCCCGTCCTCCTCGTCCCGGCGCGCGGGCGAAACATACTTGCGCTCCTGTCGCACCAAGAATCCCAGGTGCTCGAAATACTCCCGTACGATGGTTTCGGTCACGCTGGCCATATCACGATGCGGAGGTCGCGGGCCCGATGACCTGCTGGAGCGTTGCCTCTTCCACTGCGTGGCCCCAAGTGGCCCGGCCGATGGCCGGAATCAGGACAAACCGAATCCGGCCGTCCCGAACCTTTTTGTCCAGGCGCATCGCCGCCAGCAGGCGTTGCCAGCGCGACGGTGTCCAGCGGGTACGCGTCGGCAGGCCGGCCGCGCCGAAGAGCCGCTCAATTCGGTCCACACACGGGGACGGCAGCCCGAGCAGGTGAGCGGACAGGCGGGCCTCGGCGACCTGGCCAATGGCAATGGCCTCGCCGTGGAGAAGCCGGCCGTAGCCGGTGATGGCTTCCAACGCATGGCCCACCGTGTGGCCAAAGTTCAGGATGGCGCGTCGGCCCGACTCGGTTTCATCTTCCGCCACCACCTCGGCCTTGATCTGGCAGCACCGCGCCACGACGCTCTCCACGATTTCGGGGTCACGCGCCAGCACCCGCGGCAGGTCGCGCTCCAAACGTGCAAACAACCGCGCATCCGCAATGAGGCCGTATTTGATGACCTCGGCCAGCCCGGAACGGTATTCGCGCTCCGGCAGGGTCCGCAGCGTGTCCAGATCCGCCAACACCAGCCGGGGCTGGTAGAAGGCTCCGACCAGGTTCTTGCCGGCCCGAAGGTTGATTCCGACCTTGCCGCCCACGGAACTGTCCACCTGCGCCAGCAGGCTGGTGGGCACCTGGACGAATGGAATGCCGCGCAGATACGTTGCCGCCACAAAACCGGCCAGGTCGCCCACAACCCCGCCCCCCAGGGCCACGATGAAAGAGTGGCGTTCCAGTCGCGCAGCGGCCAGCTGATCATAACAGCTTCCCACCACGGACAATCGCTTGGCCGGTTCGCCGGCGGGTACGGTCACGGCCAGCGGTTCGAATCCGGCTTCTCGCAACGAGTCCAGGGCGGCCGGCAAATGAAGGGCAGCCACGTTGGAATCCGTGATGACTGCGCAACGACGGCCCATGGCCAGCCGTTGGCACTCCCGGCCCAGCTCCCGCAGCAAGCCGGTGCCCACGCGGATGGTGTAGCTGCGCGCGCCCAGGGAAACACGGACATTACGCACCCGCTCAGCATAGGAAGGCCCACCCGGACCTGTAAAGCAGGCGGGGCCGGTTCGACGGGTCCGTTTGAGGCCGCTGAAGGACTGGCGCACGGCTTCCGATCTTCAAGGCGAAGCACCATGCGCTTCGTTGGTTCTGCCAGGGGCCGTTCCCGCTCCTGGAGCCGGACGCAATCCCGGCTTGGCTACATCGAATTGGACCGTGGACTCACTGGGATCCGATGCAGCTCCTTGCCACCGGGGAATCGTTCGAAAGGTGGCGAGCCCCAACCCGTTTTTCCGAGAGCGCGAAGCCGAACGCCGCGGGGCAGCCCGCCGGAGTCACGTCGTAGCCAGTACCATCCTCCCGGGGTTGAAAATCGACGTCTTTGTGGCCCAACCGCCGTCAGCCCAAGCGTCAGCGCACTCCCGGGCAGACAACCGGGGCAATTTGCCCCCATGACCGTGCCGGCACGAGGACAATGCCGCCAGGTTCTACACAGAACCAGCGGATTCCCTCCGGTAGATCCGCTTGCGGCCGGTGTTTGAGGGAGACCAGCACCACACCGTCCGGATGCGCGGCGATCCACTGTTCCACTTCTTCGGTCCCCAGTACGGGCAGCGGTCGCTCGAGACGTCCCAGGAAATGGAGTTGTCCCTGATAATGCCCCATCCACGCGACGGGCCGGTCTTGCTGTTCCAGCAGGCGCACCTCCTGTGCCAGCGCATCGAGCTGAACATGCGCCTTCAAGGACGGCCCGGCCCCGAGGGTCCATATCCACATCGCCACCCCTGCTGTGCATGCCCAGGTCTCGATCCGAAAACTTCGATGCCGCCGTGAAATCATGGTCATCACTGTCCCCAGAGCCGCAGGTAGCACCACAGACCAGGCCGGGAGTCCGGACACCCATTGGAGCCAGATCGTCGGAACCGGTCCCCACCGCCCCACCAGCCACGCAACCAGGGGAAAGGTGAACAGACCGGCCCACGCCCATCGCCAGATCCGGGACCACCCCGACTCACAGGCGTGTGCGTGACGCGCCAGGGCGAGCGCCAGGGCGGGAAACAGAGGGAGCAGGTAGTGCACTTGTTTGCCGCTGATGGCACTCAGCATCACAAATGCCGGCAAGGTTGCCGCGGCCAGGAAGCGCAAGCCCGGATCGGAAGCAGCTGTGCGGAGCCATGGAGCATTGCAAAACAACAGCAGCCGGAGACCCCAGGGCATCGTGATCAGCGGTAGCAAGGGCAAGTACCACCAAAAGGGTCGGCGGTGGGCGTAACTGTGGACCACCCGGTGGGCCGTTTGATGGAAGCCGACGGCCAGGCCGTAGTGCCATCCGGCCCGCCGCACCGCCAGCATGAGCCAGATCAACACCGGCAGCAGGCCGACCCCGGTGGCAGTGAGCCATCGACGATGCCAGTCGGCGTGAGACGCGCGAGGATGCCACAGTCGGACCAAGGCCGCCGGCGGCAGGAGAAACAGCAGGACCACCGGTCCCTTGGTCAGAACTCCCCCTGCGACTGCAAGCGCCCACCACCACCACCGCGCCTGTCCCCGGGGCGGATGGACCAACGCGTTCCAGCCCAAGAGCACAAAGACCGTCAAGACCAGATCGAACATGACCAGTCCGCTCCAGAGAAACCACAACCCGCTGGTGACCAGAACCCAGACCGCAGCGTGAACCGGTGCCTCTCGGGGCCAGAGCACGCGTGCCAGGCGCGCCGTCAACAGCACGGCGCCGGTCGCGGCCAAAACGGGAAGCATCCGGGGCCATAGGTCGCCCACACCCCCCACGGCCCAGCCCAAGTGGATCAGCCAGAACAAGAGCGGGGGCTTGTCCGTGTAGATCGCTCCGTTGAGGTGCGGGACCCACACCTCTCCCCGCAACCACATCTCCCAGGCCACGGAAAGGTACCGGGTTTCGTCCACGGGCAGCAAAGGCCAGCCGAGGGCGCGGGCCCATCCGGAGAGCCACGTGAGAGCGAGTGCCCCTGTCAGCCAAAGCACGGGCTTCATTCCGCTTGCGCTGGGGCGTCCTGTTGCGTCGGGGGCCGGGCCCGTTTCGATGCTGCTGGAGATGGGCTGCTTCATTGGAATCGGGTTCGCCGCGACACCAGGTCCGCGGCGCGGGTGGGCAAACGTAAAGCGCCTGCGGGAGGGTGTCCAGCAGGCGCTTCGAATCCGGAACCGTTGTTGTGCCGGGGCGGAGGGGTGCGCCCCCAACGGGGTGTCCCAACGACGCGGGCTCAGGCACCCTTGGGCAGGGCACTGGTCCCGGCGTACACTGCGTTCGGTCCCAGCAGTTCCTCGATGCGCAGGAGCTGATTGTACTTCGCCAGCCGATCGGAGCGGCTCAACGAGCCGGTCTTGATCTGGCCGCAGTTGGTGGCCACGGCGATGTCGGCGATGGTGGCATCCTCGGTCTCTCCGGACCGGTGACTCATCACGGCGGTGTAGCCGTGGGTCTTGGCCAGCTCCACGCAGTCCAGCGTCTCGGTCAGCGACCCGATCTGGTTGACCTTGACCAGGATCGAGTTGGCCACCCCGGTTTCAATGCCCTTGCGAAGGAACTTCACGTTGGTGACAAACACATCGTCGCCGACCAGCTGCACCCGGCTGCCGAGGCGCGCCGTCAGTTTCTTCCAAGTGTCCCAATCGCTCTCGCTGCAACCGTCCTCGATGCTGACGATGGGATATTTTGCGACCAGCTTCTCGTAGAGGTCGACCAGGTCGTCGCCGGTCACGGTTTCCTTCGTGCTCTTTTTGAAGGTGTACTTGCCCTTCCCGTCGTAGAACTCCGAGGCCGCCACATCCAGCGCCAGGTAAATGTCCTTGCCCGGTTTGTAACCGGCCAGCTTGATGGCCTGGATCATGGCCTCGAGCGCGTCCTCCACGCTGTCGAGTTTGGGAGCGAAGCCCCCCTCGTCCCCCACGGCCGTGCTCAGGCCCCGTTGTTTGAGGACTCCTTTGAGCGCATGGAAGGTTTCGGTAATGGCCCGGAGCCCCTCGCTAAAGGTCGGCCGTCCGAGCGGCATGATCATGAACTCCTGGAAATCGATCGGGGCATCGGAGTGGGCACCGCCGTTGATGACGTTGGCCATGGGCACGGGCAGGATTTTGGCGTTGGGACCTCCCAGATAGCGGAACAGCGGCTGATCCAGGGCCGCGGCGGCGGCCTTGGCCGTGGCCAACGAAACGGCCAGGATGGCGTTGGCGCCCAGCTTGGACTTGGTTTCCGTGCCGTCCAGTTCCAGCATGATCCGGTCCACCGTCAACTGGTCCAGTGCATCGACCCCGAGGAGTTCGGGCGCGATTTTTTTGTTTACGTTCTCGACCGCCTTGCGCACGCCCCGGCCCAGGTACCGCTTTTTGTCGCCGTCGCGCAGTTCGAGGGCCTCGTGTTCGCCGGTGCTGGCGCCCGAGGGCACCGCGGCCCGGCCCACAACGCCGCACGTCAGGGTCACGTCCACTTCCACCGTGGGATTGCCACGCGAGTCCAGAATCTCCCGCGCCCGTATGTTCTCGATGTTGGTCATAATCATCCTTTGGTTTTCGAACGAAATTGCAAAACGTGGCGCATGATAAGCAGGCCGGACATCCGGTCAAGGAAAGGCCGGAGTCCCCGACGATTGCCGGCGCGTTGCCCCGGCGCCAACCGGTGGTGCCGCCCGGTGCATGCCGATTCCACTTGCAGGATGGACGGGGGCGGGCCGGGCTGCAGGGGCGCCCGGGCGCAACGAATCGGGTGTCGATCCCCAAGAAACCGCGCGTCCGAAGCATCCGGCTGCCGGGCCAGGCTCCGGTCCGGCAGGGGGTTGACGTGGTTGGTTGGAAGTTGTCGCCGGGGAGCGACGGGAGGGCTGCCGCGCAAGCCGATTGCCGTGCATGCAGGACCGCTGGCCGGACCTCAGCCGCACTGGGCGCGGTGCCGCAGGGCATGGTCCGCCAACACCAGCGCCGTCATGGCCTCGACAATCGGCACGGCCCGCGGCAACACGCACGGATCGTGTCGACCCCGACCGTGCAGAGTGGTCTCCTGCAGGTCCACGTCCACCGTGTCCTGTTCCTGCATGATGGTGGCCACCGGTTTGAAGGCCACGCGGAATCGAATGGGCATCCCGTTGGAAATGCCGCCCTGGACCCCGCCCGAGTGATTCGTGGTGGTCACCACGCGGCCGTTGCGGACGCGGAAGGGATCGTTGTGCTCGCGGCCGGTCATCTCCGCGCAGGCGAAGCCCGAGCCGATTTCAAATCCCTTGGAGGCCGGCAGACTGAGCATGGCCTTGGCCAGGTCCGCTTCGAGTCGGTCGAAGACGGGTTCGCCCCACCCGGGAGGCACACCGCGCACATAACACTCGACGATGCCCCCGACCGTATCGCCGGCGCGGCGCGTTTCTTCGATCAACTGAATCATGTGCCGCGCGGCCTCGGGATCGGGGCAACGCACCGGCGTGGCGTCCACTGCCTCGCGCGTGACCTGCTCCGGGTCCACGCGACTGGTAATCCGGTGGACCCGGGCGACCCAGGCCACGATTTCCACCCCGTAGGTCCAGCGCAGCCATTTTCGTGCGATGGCCCCGGCCGCCACCCGGCCCACCGTTTCCCGGGCACTGCTGCGGCCGCCGCCCTGCCAGTTCCGAATGCCGTATTTGGCCTGGTACGTGAAATCGGCGTGGGAGGGCCGGAACTTGCGCGCCATCTCCGCGTAGGCTTCGGGTCGGGCATCTTCGTTGCGCACCCACAGGCAAATGGGCGTGCCCAGTGTCAGTCCCTCGAACGTGCCGCTCAGGATCTCCACGCGGTCCAACTCCTTGCGTGGCGACACGAGATTCGACTGGCCCGGACGGCGCCGGTCCAGCTCCGGCTGGATGTCCGCCTCGGTCAACGGCAACCGCGGCGGGCATCCGTCCACGACGGCGCCCACGCCGCCTCCGTGGGATTCGCCCCAGGTGGTGACGCGGAACAGGTGGCCAAACGTGTTGCCCATGTCAAACCCAGCATGCGCAAACCTTCCTGCACGGTCAAACCCGCCAACGGCGGGATCCGTACTGGGCCGGATGGGTCCGGCCAGGGGCCACGTCCCCCGCCGCGGCGACCGTGTTGGAGCGTTGTGCCCGGGCAGGCTCCGTGCCGCGGTGCCGTTCCCATGCGCACGGCGAGGCAGGAGGCGGCCCGACGATTCGGGATAATTCGGAGCCCGTTACGGTTCACCTACGACCATAAGAACGACTGAAGACCTGTGGGCACCACGGGGCGGAGGCCGCCTGGTCGGCCCTCCAGGGGGGCAAGCATGCCCACGGGCCGCAGCCGAACCCGGGTGCAGCCCTCGGCAGGTGTGACGGGAAGAGGGTCGCATGGGGGGCGCGCAAAAAACTGCACCGAAGTCGAAGAAAAGACTTGAGAAAATCTGTTGCCTGCTCCAGCTTCGCAGCCGCTTTGCCGCTTGGCGCGTCCACATCGGGTTCGCCGGCGGATTGTCCATTCGGTTGTTACACCGGGGATTGACACGGAATGTTGCGGAAAGGGTTTACACCAGCGTTGGCTCTTTGCGTCTGGCTGTTGCCTTGGTGGGCAACAGCGGCCGGAGCCGGAAGTCACCACGGCACGGGGGCTGCGCCGCCGGTGAGTCCGGATGCGCCGGTTTTGTTCCACGTCGGCCCGCTGCCGGTGACCAATTCGATGGTGTACACCTGGATCATCGCCCTGGTGATTTTTTTGGTGGTGCGCCTGGGTACCCGCCGGATGCAGGAAGTACCCTCGGGCATTCAGAACGTCATCGAGACCGCGGTCGAGAGTCTGGAAGAACTGACCAAGGGGCTTCTGGAACCGAAAGTGGCTCGCTGGACCTTCCCCTTGGTGGCGACGTTTTTCCTCTTCATCGTGGTCTCGAACCTGATGGGCCTGTTGCCGGGCGTGGGTAGTATTGGTTGGGGACCTGCCGGCGGGGGGCCATTGGGGGTGGAGCACGTGGATCGTCCCCTGCTGCGGCCGCCGACGGCGGATGCGAACATGACGGTGGCCATGGCGGCGGTGTTCTTCATCATGAGCACCTGGTGGGCCATCCGCTACAACGGCCCGGTTGGTCTGCTGAAACACATCTTCGGCGTCAAGGGCGGGATGACCGGGTGGATTGTCATTCCTTTGTCGTTGATTTTTCTGTTCATTGGACTGATCGAGGTCATTTCGATCTGCATTCGTCCCGTGGCGCTGGCCATGCGGTTGTACGGGAACATCTACGGCGGGGAAAGCGTGCTGACGATCATGCTCACCCATTCGCCCCTGGGCCTGGGGGCGCTGCCGTTCTATTTCCTGGAACTGCTGGTCGCCGTGGTTCAGGCCCTCGTGTTTACCCTCTTGTCCATCGCATTCATCGGGACGCTGTGTTCGCACGTGGAAGAGGAGGGACACGCGCACGGGGCGGAACATTGAGGGAACGGCTTTGGGCAGACGGGACCGTGCAACGCGCGGACGGCTGCCGGGAAACACAGGACCATCAACCACGAAACAGGAGAACGAGAACACCTATGATGCTCGCAGAATTGTCCGGAAATCTGCCCATCGGCCTGGTGGGCATGGGAGCGGCCCTGGGCGTTGGCATCGCCGCCGCCAAGGCGTCGGAAGCCATCGGTCGGAACCCGGGGGCCTTTGGCAAGGTCTTTACCACGGCGTTGATCGGCATGGCGCTGGCGGAAGGTCTGGCGATTCTGATCTATTTCGTCGTGCCCCGGTAATGGCTGAGTTATGGGCGAAACGCTTCAGACGCTGGGCATTCAGTGGCCCAAGTTGATCGCGCAGACGATCAACTTTGCCATCGTCCTGTTCGTCCTCTGGAAATGGGCCTACCAGCCCGTCCTGCGGATGCTGGAACTGCGCCGGGAGAAGATCGCGGAGAGCATGGCCCAGGCGGAGCGAATCCGCGCCGAACTGGAGGCCACGGAGCGACAGCGTCAGGAGATCCTGCAGCGGGCCCATGCCCAGGCGCAGCAGCTCATCGAGGAGGCCCGGCAGGCGGCGGCCCGGCTCCACGCCCAGGAAACCCAGCGGGCGGTGGCCACGGCGGAGCAGATCCTGGCCAAGGCGCGCGAAGCGGCGGCGCTGGACCGCGCCCGGATGTTGGCCGAGCTCAAGCGAGAGGTGGGGCGGCTGGTGGTGCAAACCACCGCCGCCGTCACGGGCAAGGTCCTGACGCCGGAAGACCAGCGGCGCATTCTGGAGGAGGCGACCCGGCAGGTGGCGGCCTGAGCAGCCGGGCAGCCACCGCGCGTTCTCGATCCCATGGTGAGCACCCGTCAAATTCGACGCGACGCCAAACGACTCTACCGAGCCTGCCTGGTGCAGGGGCGGCTGGACGAGCATAGGGTTCGACAGGTGCTGGACCTGGTGCTGGCGGAGCGCCCGCGGGGCTACCTGCGCCTGCTGGCGTATTTTCACCGTTTGGTCAAACTGGAGCTCCAGCGTCGCACGGCGCGCGTCGAGAGCGCCGCGCCGCTGGATCCGGAGCTGCAATCCCGTTTGCAGGAGCGGGTTCACCAACGGTACGGCCCGGGCCTGCTGTGGGAGTACCAGGTTGCCCCCGAACTGATCGCCGGCCTGCGGCTGCGCGTGGGCAGCGACGTCTATGACGCCAGTGTTCAGGGCCGGCTCCGGGAGCTGGCTGAGAGTTTCGACTGAATGGGCCTTGGATGAGTCCCGGGACCCGGCCCGGGAACCGGCCCCTTGACCCGGGGGCCATGGAAACGACAGAAACAACCGTATGAGCCAATTGTTGCAAGAGATCGAAGCCCGCATTGCCGGCGCCAAAACCACGGCCCGGCGCCAGAACGTCGGCATCGTTCGCGAAGTCGGCGACGGCGTCGTCCGCATCGAGGGACTCGACGACGCCATGCTCAACGAGATGCTGGACTTCGGCAACGGCATCATGGGCATTGCCCTGAACCTCGAGGAAACCGAGGTGGGCGCGATCCTGCTGGGCGATTTCACCAGCGTGCGGGAAGGACACGAGGTTCGCACCACCGGCAAAGTCCTGCAGGTGCCGGTGGGCAAGGGACTTTTGGGCCGCGTGGTGGACGTTCTGGGTCGTCCCCTGGACGGCAAAGGTCCCATTCAGCCGACCACGTATTATCCGGTGGAGAAAATCGCGCCCGGCATCATCAAACGCCGCTCGGTGAACCAGCCGGTGCAGACCGGCATCATGGCGATCGACGCCATGATCCCCATCGGCCGGGGGCAACGCGAGCTCATCATCGGCGACCGGTCCACCGGCAAAACCACCATTGCTATCGATACCATCATCAACAATGCCCGCCTCAACCGCGCCGCGGAACAGGCCGGGGACACCTCCTACCGCCCCCTCTACAGCATTTACGTCGCCATCGGGCAAAAACAGTCCAACATTGCCCGGATCATCAGCGTGCTGGAGGAGCACGGGGCCATGCCCTACACCATCGTCGTGGTGGCCTCCGCTTCCGATGCCGCCACCAATCAATACCTGGCTCCCTTCGCCGGGTGTGCCATGGGCGAGTGGTTCATGGACAACGGCATGGACGCCCTGATTGTGTACGATGACCTCTCCAAGCACGCCGTCGCCTACCGCCAGGTCTCCCTGGTCCTGAAACGGCCGTCGGGGCGAGAGGCGTATCCCGGCGACATTTTCTACCTGCACAGCCGCCTCTTGGAGCGCGCCGCCCGCCTGAACGAAAACTACGGCAACGGGTCGCTGACCGCCCTGCCGATCATTGAAACCCAGCTGGGCGACGTGTCCGCCTACATTCCCACCAACGTCATTTCGATCACGGACGGCCAGATCTATCTGGAGACCGACCTCTTCTACCAGGGCGTTCGCCCCGCCATCTCGGTCGGTCTGTCGGTGTCGCGCGTCGGTTCCTCGGCGCAGATCAAGGCCATGAAACAGGTGGCCGCCCGGATCAAGGGCGAGCTGGCGCAGTTTCGTGAACTGGCCGCCTTCGCGCAGTTCGGGTCCGACCTCGATGCGGCCACGCAGGCCAAGATCGAGCGGGGCAAGCGGATCGTCGAGGTCTTCAAGCAGGAGCAGTACAATCCCATCCCGGTCGAGATCCAGGTGGCCGTTCTGTGGACGGTCCAGAACGGCTTCATGGACGACGTGCCCGTGGAGCGCATCAAAGAATTCCAGGCCAGGCTGGTGGACTACCTGACCACTCGGAAGGCCGATCTGTTGGGCCGGATTCTCCGAGAGAAGGCCCTCAGTGACGCCTCGGTGGCCGACCTCAGGGCCGCCGTCACCGAGTTCAAACAAACGTGGCATTGATCCCCTGCTCGATTTGCCGCCATGGCTGGTCTCCGTGACATTCGCCGCCGCATCCGCTCCATCAAGAGCACGGCCCAAATCACCAAGGCCATGCAGATGGTGGCCGCGGCCAAAATGCGCAAGGCCCAACAGGCCGCACTGGCGGGGCGCCCCTACGCCCGGGCCATGAACCGCATGTTGGCCGAGCTCCTGCCCACGGTCACCGATTTCACCCACCCATTGATGGAGGAACGCCCCGGGGGCCGGCGATGCGTGCTGTTGGTCAGCACGGACAAGGGGCTCTGCGGCGCGCTCAACAGCACGCTCTTCCGCGAGGCCATCAAGTTCGATCCCCGGGAAACCGTGTTTGTCGCGGCCGGCCGCAAGGCGGCCCAATTCCTGGCCCGCGCCCGCCGCACGCTGCTGGCGGAGTTCTCCTACAAGGACCACCCCCAGTTCGCCGAGGCGCGCGCCATCTCCCGCTTCCTCCAGGAAGGTTTCCTCAAAGGCGAGTTTCACCGCGTGGACGTTCTGTTCATGAACTTTGTCTCCACGCTGATCCAGCGGCCGGAGGTGCTGCCGCTGCTGCCCCTGCGGGAGATTCGCGGGGTCAGCTCCGAGCCCGAGGGAGCCGAACTGGGAACAGAGCTGCTCAAGGGAGCCACGGAATTCCTCTTCGAGCCCGGTCCGGAACGGGTCCTCGGCGCCCTGTTACCGCACTACATCAACTTTCGCATTTACCAGGTGCTGCTCGAGGCGAAAGCCAGCGAGCACAGCGCACGCATGGTGGCCATGAAGAACGCCACCGAAAACGCCAACCAACTGGTCAAAGACCTCACCCTGCAGTACAACAAGTTGCGCCAGGCGGGCATTACCAAGGAGCTCCTGGAAATCGCCACCGCCCAAATGGCCATGTCTTGATCCCACTTCCCCATGAACAAAGGCAGAATCGTCCAAGTCATCGGTCCGGTCGTGGACGTCGAATTCCCGGGGCAGGTCCCGGCCATATACAATGCCCTGACCGTCGAATACGACGTGCCGGGCGAGGGCCGCGTCAAACGCGTGCTCGAAGTGCAGCAACACCTCGGGGACAACTGGGTTCGCACCGTCTGCATGGGTTCCACCGACGGGATGAAGCGGGGCTATGAAGTCATCGACACCGGCGGGCCCATCACCGTGCCGGTGGGGGAGGCCGTCCTGGGGCGCGTCCTCAACGTCACCGGGGATCCGGTGGACGAACGCGGCCCCATCCAGGCCGAAAAGCGCTATCCCATTCACCGTCCTCCGCCCAGCCTGACGGAGCAGTCCACTTCGCCCCAGGTCCTCGTAACCGGCATCAAGGTCATCGACCTGATCTGTCCCTTCCTCAAGGGCGGCAAGGTCGGGGCCTTCGGCGGCGCCGGAGTGGGCAAGACCGTGGTGATCATGGAGCTCATCAACAACATCGCCAAACTCCACGGCGGCGTGTCGGTCTTCGCGGGCGTCGGCGAGCGCACGCGCGAAGGCAACGACCTCTACAACGAAATGATCGAGGCCGGCGTCATCAACCTCAAGGACCTGAGCAAGTCCAAGATCGCCCTGGTTTATGGACAAATGAACGAGCCGCCCGGCGCCCGTCTCCGCGTCGCTCTGTCCGGCCTGGCCATCACGGAGTATTTCCGCGACGAACGCAACCAGGATGTGCTGCTCTTCATCGACAACATCTTCCGGTTTTCGCAGGCCGGTTCCGAGGTGTCCGCGCTCCTGGGCCGCACCCCCAGCGCCGTCGGCTACCAACCCACCCTCGCCGCCGAAATGGGGAACCTCCAGGAGCGGATTACCTCCACCAAGAAGGGTTCCATCACCTCCTTCCAGGCCATTTACGTCCCCGCCGACGACATCACCGATCCGGCTCCGGCCACCACCTTTACCCACCTGGACGCCACCATCGTGCTGGACCGCGGTCTCACCGAGCTGGGCATCTACCCGGCGGTGGACCCGCTGGCCTCCACGTCCCGTGCGCTCACCCCGGAAATCGTCGGACGCGAACACTACGAAGTGGCCCGTGGGGTCCAACGTGTCCTCCAACGCTACAAGGACCTCCAGGACATCATCGCCATTCTCGGGATGGACGAGCTGTCGCCCGAAGACAAGTTGACCGTCTTCCGCGCGCGAAAAATCCAGCGCTTCCTCAGCCAGCCGTTCTCGGTGGCCGAAGTCTTCACCGGACGTCCCGGCAAACAGGTGCCCGTGGAGGAAACCGTGCGCGGGTTCAAGGAGATCCTCGAGGGCAAATACGACGACGTCCCCGAGGCCAACTTCTACATGAAGGGCGGCATCGACGAAGTGCTGCAGGAGTCCTAAGCTCACCGCCGTGCCATGGCCAACACCCTGCGTCTCACCATCGTCACTCCCGAAGCCGAGGTTTTCTCCGGCGAGGTGGACATGGTCACTCTCCCGGGCGTGGACGGAGAATTGGGGGTGTTTCCCATGCACACCCCGCTCATGACTCAGATCGAGCCCGGCGAACTGGTCCTGCGCCGTGGCACCGAGGAAACCCACATGGCCGTGGGCGAGGGCTTCGCCGAAATCACCGGCGATCACGTGACCATCATCACGGACATGGCCATCGAGGCCGACAGCATCGACGAGGCGGCCGTGGAGGAGGCCCGACGCCGCGCAGAAGCGCGCCTGGCCGAGAAACTTAGCGCCGAGGACGCCGCCCTGGTCCAGGCCACCCTCGCCCGTGCCACCGCGCAGCTCAAGGTCAAGCGAGCGCGCAAGCGATAGAACCCACGCCGGGCCCTGCGCTCGGGTGTTGTCCCATTCGGCGGGTCAGGTGCTCAGCCCCGCCCCTCGACGCTCATTGTGATCCGGTCTCGTGTCCATCCCGTACGACCCGCTCAGGGCAGCCGCCCGAGGTGGCCCTGCCCGACCAGCCTGGTTTGAACAGGTGCTCGGACCATTCCACGGCTCGAAAGAGCTCGGCCCGCCAGGCTCGCCAGGCGGTTTTTGCCACTGCTCTCGTGCCTCGTCACCCGGGTCCCGCAAAGTTCGAAGCAGGCCCGTCAAGGCCATGCGGATCCTGAGAAGTTTTGGAAGGATCCTTTCGCCCAAACCACAGGTGTGCACAACAGCCGCTTGTGCACTCGCGTGTTGCGAGTTCGCCCCCTTTCAATTTCCCGTGACGCTCGCCCTGCAGGTGAGGGGTGCCCTGCCCTCGACAGCCGGTGCATCTCAGGTTGTTGGACACCCCCGAGACCTCGCCGGCATCTCGGCCGCCGTCGCCGCGGGCAAGCCGGAGTAACCCGGTATTCCATCGAGACTCTCCAATCCGGCACGCAAAAACGGAAACACCTCCCTCGACGGCGTCCCGCGGCTCGCTCCGTCGACATACCGCCCGAGGGATTATTGCGTGGGAAATCGCCGATCTACGCGCCGCACCGGCGGGTCCACATAAGCACGCCCCTGCCGGTAAAGCGCGGCCAGTCGCCGATTCAACTCTGCAAACATGCCGTCCCCGCGCCGTTGCGCCAGTTCGGCTGCACGCTCTGCTTCCGCCGCGGCCTGGTCGAACCGGCCCGCCGCCGCCAGGGCTGCCGCCAGTGTGCCGTGCATTCGGGGATTGTCCGGATCCAGCTCACAAGCCCGCGTGGCCAGCTCCACTGCGCGGGCCGGATCTCTGAGCCGCGCGTCGTGAGCCGTCGCCAGCAACCAGGCCAGGTTGTTCATCACGTCGGCATCCCCGGGATGCGTTGCGAGGGCAGCAGACAACTCCGCGACGGCGCCTGCCAGGTCGTCGGCCCTGCGCAAGACGGCAGCCAAATCCAGCCGAATGGCCACATCGTCCTGCATCGCGAGGGCTTCACGAAGCAGCCGAGCGGCTTCCTCAAGTCGCCCGAGCTGCTCGAGCGCTTCCGCCCATCCCCGCCGCGCAGCCACGTTGCGTGGCTGCAGCGCGACCGCCCTGCCGTAGTGCTCCGCTGCCTCGCCCCATTGCCCCAAAGCCGCCAGCGCCCGACCCAGGTTTTGATGGGCGGCCGCGTTGTGCGGATAAATCTCCAGGGCACGCCGAAAATGTTCCGCGGCTCGTTCCAAATCTCCCCGTTCCGCGAAAAGGGTCCCCAGGTTGTTGTGGGCCACCCAGGCCCGCGGGTTGCAACGCAACGTGGCCTGCCACAACGTAAAGTCGTCCACGAACAACTGAACCCGCCGATGACTCAGCCCGGCCAGCAGCACCAGTCCCAGGCCCAGCCCCACCATCCCGACCCGCCGGATCCGTTTGCCCGAGAACTCCGAGGCCCAGCGCGCGCCCGAGGACAACACACCGGACACCCCAGCAGCCACGACCGCCAGGCTGAAGTACGCGAAGTGGTCGGACACCGGCGCCATGGCAAAAAAATAAATCGGGAAAAAGCCAAGGAAAGGGAACACGCTCGCCGTATAAGCCCCGAGCCATGCCAGCAATCCCCGCCACCCGCGCCATGCCGCCGCCAGCGCCCCCGCCGCCAGCGCGACAAGCCCGGCCAACTGCCACGCCACGATCCCGCCCGAGACACCCCTCTCCCATTGGGGATAAATCAGGCAAAGCTCGGCCGGCCACAGCGCTTGCACTGCGTAAAACCACCAGGTCCGGGCTACCTGAAGCCCCAGCGGCATTCCGTCGGCTTCCGGCAACACGGCCCCGGCCAAAACCTGGTGGGTGTGGAGCCACACGGTCCGCAATCCCATGGCCAATGCCAGGGCAAACAGCGGCAACAATCCCGCCATGGCCCACTTCGGACACCGCCCTGTTCTCCAGTACACCCAGGCCAGGAGCGCCACGGGCAAGCCCACGACCGACGTCTTGGCCAGAAGCGCCAGGGCAAAAGCCGTCCAGGCCGTGGCCAGGCTGCATGCCTGTTTGAACCTGCTCTGCCTTTCCGGCACCGTGGCCCCCTCTGGGAGCCATCGCCGGCTGAATGCGATCCACCCAAGCGCGCTTCCCAGGGCCAGGGTGAGCGACAGGGTGTTTTTCACTTCCGAGATCCACGCCGCCGAGGCCACCGCCACCGGATGCCACGCAAACCAGATCGCCGCTGCCGTGGCCGCCGGGAGGCCCATCCTCGAAAGGACGTGGCGCACCAGCACCGCGGCCAGGGCATGCAGCAGGACGTTGAACCAGTGAAAGGCCAACGCGGATTTCCCCCACAATGCGTGGAGCCCGGCCAGCACCGCCAGGCTCAGCGGAAAATCCTCCCGCGTCCAAACCGTGCGCAGGGTGGCCTCCCCTGCGACCAGAGAGTTGCGATCGAGCAACACCGTGTCGTCCCAGACAAAGTCGCCCCGGGCCAGCACGGGTGCGTAGAGGAGCAAGGTCGTGCCGATCAGGCACAGGTCGATCCTTGAGTCACGGGAGCCCCGAGCCCGCAGCCACGCCCGGCATCGAACGAAAACATCGGCCAACGGTCGCAGTGCTGCAGGTTCTGCAGATCCCGTCTGCCCGCTCATGGGCCCAGAGTGGTGTGGATCCGGCGGCCTTGACAAGGGACTCCTGACCGGGACTGCTGCCGTGGCGCGCCTTTTCTCCGCATCGACCTGCGACCCATGGACGCGCGCGGCTCCTCCCTCCCGGTCGCGAAAGGATGGCGGGGCGGCGGTTCCCATGCAGCTGCCCTCGATGGGTACGGGAAGGTCCGGCCGGCGCGCGGACCAGGGAACGACCCGTCCATGCTGGGGACGGAGATTGCTCGCCGGGGTCGGCAAGGAGGCCGGTCTCCCTGGCAGCCCAAAGCGACCGAAAATTCGAGGTTTCTTCAGCGGCTCAAGGCCATGAATGGTTGACCAGTGCGGGCAACATCGGGGCTCCCAAAGGCCCGGACATCGAACCGCGCCCGACCGTCCTCTGTTCTCTTCCGAGGTGCGAAACGCCGCTGCGGATGCGCTTGTCACGAATGTTCAACGGCGATTCGACTTGCCATCTGCGCCGTTTCCTCTAAACGGGGAGCAGCCGTGTGGAAGGGCGGGGTTTGGGTCTCATGGAGCCACACCGTCTTTTGATCGTTGAGGACGAAGCGCCGGTGGCGCAAATGATCGTGGCGGCCGTCCGACGCCTCGGTTACCACGTGGTCGGGGTGACCGACTCCGCACAGCAGGGGTTTGCCCTGGCCGCCTCGGCCCGCCCCCACCTGGCCGTGCTCGATATCGAATTGCACGGGCGCACCGAAGGTTTTGAACTGGCCCAACGGCTCCGGCAGGAACTCGACATCCCGAGCATTTTCCTGACGGGGCGCAGTGACGAGGCCACGTTGCAGCAGGTCCGCCAATCCGGCTCGTTCGGTTACCTCCTGAAGCCGTTTCGCCCCCAGGAATTGAAAGCGTGCCTCGAGCTGGCTCTCCAACGGCACGCCCGGGAATCGCACCTGGCCCGGTTGGAACGGGCGTTTTCCGCCGCCATTCGCTGCGCTGCCGACGGAGTCATCCTGACCGACCCCGAACAGCGGATCACGTACTTGAATCCTGCCGCCGAGCGCCTTACCGGCTGGTCCTGGGAAGAGGCCATTGGTCAGCCCCTGGCCAGGGTGTTTCAACAAAAAGACGCCGCACCCGAATCCGACACCGCCTTCCTCCGTGCCCGGGAGATGACCTCGGACCGGCCCGCGGTCCCTCCGGCCACGGAAGCGCTTCTGCTGACGGCCCGGAATGAAACCATTCCTGTCGAGGTCACCCGGGCTCCGCTCCGCGACGAGGTGCACGGATTGCTGGGAACGGTTCTCGTCTTCCGCGACGTCACCGAACGCAAACGCTATCAAGCCGCGCTGCAAGAGTCCCGACAGCAACTTCGCGCCCTGGCGCGAAATCTGGAGACCACCCGGGAGGACGAACGCGGACGAATTGCCCGCGAGATTCACGACGAGCTGGGACAGATGCTCACCAAGCTCAAGATGGATCTTGCCTGGCTCGAGCGCCGGCTGGCCCCGACTGCCGATGCCGGTCTGGAGGGCCGGCTGCGCGGCATGACGCAGTTGCTCGATGAAACCGTTCAGACGGTGCGCCGCATCGCCAATGAATTGCGTCCCGGCATGCTCGACACGCTCGGCCTGGCGGCGGCGCTCGAATGGGAAGCGCAACAGTTCCACAGCCGCACAGGGATCGCCTGTCGGTTCGAAGCCGCCCCCGGTGTGACCGCGCCCCCCGATCGCCTCGCCGCAATCGCGCTTTACCGGATCGTGCAGGAGGCCCTCACCAACGTGGCCCGGCACGCGCATGCCACCCAGGTCCACATCCGGCTCGAGTCCTCCGGAACCACCTTGCAGCTCACAATCCAGGACAACGGACAGGGCGCCACGCCCGCCCAGTTGCGTCGCCCCGGCTGTCTCGGCCTGCTCGGCATGCACGAACGGGCCCACAGCCTCGGCGGCGAATGCCGCATCGAAAGCCAGCCCGGTCGCGGCACCCGCATTCGGGTCACGATTCCCCTGGCTCCCTGCACGCCGCCACCCCGCCCATGATCGAGGTTTTCATCGCTGATGATCACGCGCTGGTCCGCCGCGGTCTCCGGGAGATCCTGGCCGAAACCCCCGACATTGTCGTAACGGGCGAGGCGGCCACCAGCGAGGAAACGCTCGCTCAAATCCGTCAGCGGCCCTGGGATGTACTGATCCTCGACCTGAGTCTGCCGGGGCGCAGTGGCCTGGACGTCCTCAAAGAAGTCCGCCAGCTCTGGCCGCGCATGCCGGTGCTCATCTTGAGCATGCACGCCGAGGAGCAGTTTGCGTTGCGTCTTCTCCGGGCCGGGGCCAATGGTTACCTCAACAAAGAAAGTGCCCCGGCCGAACTGGTCCGGGCCATCCACACGGTGCACGCCGGGGACACGTACCTGAGCCCGACCCTCCTGCAACAACTGCGCGATCACGCCGCCGGACAACGCACCGCCGCGCCCCATGAGTCGCTTTCCGATCGTGAATTCGAAGTCCTCTGCCGGACTGCAGCCGGGGAGACGGTGGCCGACATGGCCCGGCACATGGGGGTCCAACCCAAAACCATCCTTACCTATCGCACCCGCCTCCTCCGCAAACTGGGACTCAAAACCGCCCGCGATCTGGCCGCCTACGCCCGCCAGGCAAGGCTCTGGCCCTGATGCCACCCCGCGGGGCGCACCCTTCGGCCCTGGACGGCTTCGAAGTCAACGTCCATGGCAGTGTTTGTATTTGCGGCCGCTGCCGCAGGGACAGGGGTCGTTCCGGCCCACCTTCGGCCCCACGCGGACGGGCTGGGCCTTCTCTGCCGCCGCCACTTTCTCGGCCACTGCCGCCGCCTCTCGCACCACTTCGCTGGCCTTGGAACTGGTGGCCGGCGCCGCGGCCGGGGCGGGTTGCCCGAACGCGCTGGTGCTCTGATGCAACAGTTGCTTGGGAATGCTCTGGAGGAAATTCTCGAAGGCCAACAGACTGGTGGCGCTGCGGAAGATGTTGTGGCAGATCTCCGACTTGATGTTGGTCATGAGATCCTGGAACAGCTTGTACGCCTCGGCCTTGTACTCGATCAGGGGATCCCGCTGACCGTAGCCCCGCAGCCCGATGCTGTACCGCAGGCTGTCCATCTCGTAGAGATGTTCCTGCCACAACCGGTCCACCGCACTCAGGATGGTGTACCGCTCCAGCACCTTCAGCTGTTCGGGATCCTCGAAGCTGGTCTTCAGCTCGTAGGCCCGCCGCACCCCCTGCACGATGAACCGGGCCACCGCGTACTGCGCCGGACTCAGACCATCGTAGATCGAATCCGAAGGAGGCCGCTCGTGGGCCTGCTGGGCCACGTTCAAGATCTCCTGCTCCGGCAGGCCCAGCGGGAAGGTGAGGTTGACCCAGTCGGCCAGCCCGCGCACGTTCCAGCCGCTGAAGTCCGCCTCGTCGTTGGTAAACTGCTGGACCTTTTGAACGACGACCTCCTCCATGATCTCCAGCAACCGGTCCCGGACGCTGTCGGCATGCAGCACTTCGTTGCGGAAGCCGTAAATGACCTCCCGCTGTTTGTTCATCACGTCGTCGTACTCGAGGGTCCGCTTGCGGATCTGGAAGTTGTGCTGTTCCACCCTCTTTTGCGCCTGCTCGATCGACCGGTTCAACAGCGGGTGCTGCAACTCCTGGCCCTCTTCCAGGCCCATGCGTTCCATGTACTTGACGATGCGGTCCGATCCGAACAGCCGCATCAGATCGTCCTCCAGCGAGATGAAGAAATGCGAGCTGCCGGGGTCGCCCTGCCGGGCGCAACGTCCGCGCAGCTGCCGGTCGATGCGCCGGGCCTCGTGCCGCTCGGTGCCGATCACATGGAGTCCGCCCAGCTCGGCCACGCCGGGGCCCAGTTTGATGTCGGTGCCGCGGCCGGCCATGTTGGTGGCAATGGTGATGGCACCCCGCTGACCGGCCCGCGCGATGATTTCCGCCTCCTGCTGATGATACTTGGCGTTCAGCACCGAGTGCACCAGGCGCTCCTTTTGCAGCATGCGACTGAGCATCTCGCTCACTTCGACCGAGATCGTACCCACGAGAATCGGTCGGCCCTGCGCGTGGATCTCCTTGATCTCCCGCAGGACCGCGGCGAACTTCTCGCGCTTGGTCTTGTACACCGAATCGTTGTAATCGATCCGGCGCACCGGCTTGTTCGTCGGCACCACCAGCACGCCCAGCTTGTAAATGTCCCAGAACTCCTGCGCCTCCGTCTCCGCCGTGCCCGTCATGCCCGCCAGCTTCTGGTACATGCGGAAGTAGTTCTGAATCGTGATGGTGGCCAGGGTCTGGGTTTCCCGCTCGATGGTCACCCCCTCCTTGGCTTCCACCGCCTGGTGCAGGCCATCGCTCCACCGCCGGCCCGGCATCAACCGGCCGGTGTGCTCATCGACGATGATCACCTTGTTGTCCTGCACCACGTATTCCACGTCCCGCTCATACAGACAGTAGGCCTTCAGCAACTGGGAGATGGCGTGAATCGTTTGGGCCTTGGTCTCGAACTGCTGCTGCAGGCGGGTCTTGGCTTCCAGCCGGCCCCGGGCATCCAGTTTCGGATCGCTGTCGATCTCGTGCAGGGCCACCGTGATGTCCGGCAACACAAACGCGTCCGGATCGTGCGGGCTGAGGAACTGCCGCCCCTTCTCCGTCAGGTCCGCCTCGTGGGTCTTTTCGTCGATGGCGAAGTAGAGTTCCTCCTTTTGCCGGAACAGTTCCACCTTGCGCTGATCCTTGTGCAGCTCCAGTTCCGCCCGGTGCATCAGCTTCAGGTTCTCCGGATCCTCCAACAACCGCAGCAGCCCCTCGGACTTGGGCTGACCCATCTTGACCCGGTAGAGCAACAGCCCGATCTCCATCTCCAGTTCCTCGGCATTTTCCGGGCGTCGGCCGTCCGGGGGATGCAACTGCCGGATCAACGCGCGCGCCTGCTCCAGGAACTGGTCGCACAACCGCTGCTGCGCCCGCACCAGGGCCTCGACCGCGGGCTTCCACCGGGGATACTGATCGTCGAAGGTTCGGACCGCCGGTCCGCTGATGATCAACGGCGTGCGCGCCTCGTCGATGAGGATCGAGTCCACCTCGTCGATGATCGCATAGTAGTGACCGCGCTGAACCTGATCCTCCTTGCGCAGGGCCATGCCGTTGTCCCGGAGGTAATCGAAGCCGAACTCGGCATTGGTCCCGTAGGTGATGTCACAGTTGTACTGCTCCCGTCGCACGGACGGCGGCTGGTCGTGGACAATGCAGCCCACCGTCAACCCCAGGAACCGGTAGATGGCCCCCATCCACTCGCTGTCTCGCTGGGCCAGGTAGTCGTTGACGGTCACGATGTGGACGCCGCGGCCGGTGAGGGCATTCAGATAGGCCGGCATGGTGGCCACCAGGGTCTTGCCCTCGCCCGTGGCCATCTCCGCGATCTTGCCCTGATGCAACGCAATGGCCCCGATCAACTGCACGTCAAACGGGATCATGTCCCAGACGATGGTGTGACCCCGCACCACCACCTCGGCCCGCCGTTCCGTCAGGCGGCGGCACACGTTCTTGACCACGGCGTAGGCCTCCGGCAGCAGGGCGTCCAGCGCGGCCGCCAGCTCGGCGTTGTCCCGGATCGCCGACAGCCGCGCCTTCCATTCCGCCGTCTTGCGGCGGAGGTCATCGTCCGACAACGCGCTCAGCCCCGCCTCGATCTCGTTGATCTTCGCCACCAGCGGGCGGAGTCGCCGGATCTCCCGGTCGTTCTTGGACCCAATGAGTTTTTTGACTATAAAGCCGATCATGCTTGTTCCCGCGAATAAATCAGGCAGTGCCAACGCTACGAGAAGCCCGGCACACCGTCAAATGCGAAGCCACCCCGGCACCCCCGCGCCCTTCGGGTCGGCCGGCCTCCCTCCTGCACTCTCGCCGGTCCGCCGGGCGTCGGTCGTCGGGAATCCGCGGCGGTCCCCTGAATGGCCCCGGCCTCTTCCACGCCCGGTCCTCCACCCCTCGCACCTCCATGACCTCTGCCAGGTCTGACTTCCAGAAACAGGTCGGCGATCATTTCGCCTTCCTCTACGGTCCTTCCCGGGGCCCCCGGCTCATTCCCGCGCTCCTCGAGCTCCTGGAATCCTACCGCGCCACCGTGCCGCCCCGGCCATACCGGCCCCTCACCCAGCATGACAGCCTGTTGATCACCTATGCGGATCAGGTCCTCGACGACGGGCTTTCCCCACTGAGTGCCCTCGGAGCATTCCTCGACCAACACATCCGGGGGCTCGTCAGCGCGGTTCACCTTCTGCCCTTCTATCCCTGGACCTCGGACGACGGGTTTGCCGTGGTGGACTATCTGGCGGTCGACCCGCGATACGGGAGCTGGAGCGACGTGGAACGTCTGGGCGACCGGTTCGACCTCATGTTCGACCTGGTGTGCAACCACACCTCCACCCGGTGTGAGTGGTTCCAGCGGTTCCTGGAAGGCGATCCGGCCTATCAGGATTTCTACGTCACCGTGGAGGGCGAGCCCGACCTCACCGCCGTCATCCGGCCCCGTACCACCCCGCTGTTGACCCCGTTCTCCACGCCGACCGGCCTGCGCCGTGTCTGGACCACGTTCAGCGCCGACCAGGTGGATCTCAACTACCGGCAACCCGCCGTGCTTCTGCAGATGCTTCGCGTGCTCCTCGAATACGTCCGTCACGGCGCCCGGTTTTTGCGCCTGGACGCGGTCGCCTTCCTCTGGAAAGAACCCGGCACGTCCTGTCTCCACCTGCCCCAAACCCACCGGATCGTTCAACTCTTCCGCACGCTTTTGGCAGACCTGGCCCCGGATGTCCGTCTCGTCACCGAGACCAACGTTCCCCATGCCGAGAACGTTGCCTATTTTGGCAACGGCACCAATGAGGCCCATCTCGTTTACAATTTCGCGCTGCCCCCGTTGGTGCTCCACAGCTTTCGTACGGGCCAGGCCCGCGAGCTGACCGAGTGGGCTCGCCAACTCGTCACGCCGTCCCCGGAAACCGCCTTTCTCAACTACCTCGCCTCGCACGACGGCATCGGACTCAACCCCGCTCGGGGCATTCTGGCCCCCGCCGCGATCGACTCGCTGGTACGGTTGACCCGCGAGGCAGGGGGCTTTGTCTCGGAACGAGCCACGCCCGATGGATCCCGGGTCCCCTACGAGCTCAACATCAACTACCTGGATGCACTGAGTCCGCCGCCGGCCCGTGAACCCGACCCGGTTGCCGTCCGCAAGTTTGCCACGGCTCATGCTATTGTGTTGAGCCTGCCCGGGATGCCCGCACTGTACTTCCACTCGCTCTTCGGATCCCGGGGCGATCGTGAGGGAGCGCTGGCGTCCGGCATCCCGCGCCGCATCAACCGGCAAAAGCTGCAGCGCCGCACCCTCGAGCGGGAACTGGATCGCCCTGACTCTCTGCCCGCGCGCGTGTACCAAACCCTGGCCCGGTGGCTCCGCCTGCGGAAAGCCTCGCCCGCATTCGCCCCGGCCGCGCCCTTCAAAATCCACGATCTGGACCCGCGCCTGTTTGTGATCGAACGGCTCGACCCCGACTCGGGCCACGCGGTACTTTGTCTCCACAACGTTTCTCCCCGGCCCGTGAGGTGTTCCCTGCCCACCTCCTGGCACCGGCTGCCAGTGACATGCTTCGATGGAGCCGACGGACGCAGCCTCGGCCACCCCGCGGGTGCGACCGAACTGGCATTGGAGCCGTGGCAAAGCTGGTGGGGATTTCAAGAACCCGTCTGACTTTCGGCCTCTGCCGGGTCGGTGCCGGAAGTTCGCTGCGCGGTTCTTCGGCTCCACCACCACACCGGCAGCCCCGTGAGGATCAGGAGAACCGACGCCCCGGCCAGCAGCGGCTTGTATGTCACCGCACTGTAGATCAATGCCCCACAGACCACCGCAAACAGCCAGGGCGTCCAAGGATAACCCCAGGTTCGATAGGGTCGCTCGACCGTCGGTTCCTTCCTCCGCAACACCCATACGGCCAGCGTGGACCCCAGGTAGAACGTGTACACCGCCGCGGCCGTATACAACACGGTCTGCACAAAATCGCCCAGTACCAGAATCAGTCCCAACGCCAGCGCGCCCTGCACCAGGAGCGCCGCGGCGGGGGTGCCCCAGCGGGGATGCCACCGGCCGAGCCAACGAAAGACCCGGTAGTCGGACCCCAAGGCGTAGGAAATCCGCGCCCCCGTCAGCACCAGTCCGTTGACCGCGCCCAATGCCGAGATGCAAATCAACAAACTAACCAGCGCCGCCGCCTGCTCGGGCCAAACCGCCCGCACCACATCCACCGCCACCGCCTGCGAACCGGCCAGGCCCGAAAACCCCAGCGTGTACAAAAAAGCCGCATTCACGACGAGATACAGGCCGGTCACCGCCGCCATGCCCAGCACCATCGCGCGCACGATGTTACGCCGCGCATCTTTGACCTCGGCCGCCACGTAGGCCATTTCGTTCCAGCCCCCGTAGGTGAACAGGACGAAAATCAGCGCCAGCGTCCACGGAATGGGATCCACCGAAGCCGCCTGCTCCGTCGGGGACCCGGCCGGGCCGGCGGCCACCGCCGCAGCCGCCATTGCCAGCAATCCCAGAGCCTTCGCCAACGTCAACAGGTTCTGCGTCCATTTTCCGGCCCGGACCCCCAGCACATTGATCCATGTCAACGCCCCCACGGCCGCACAGGCATACACCTTCAGAGTCGTTTCCGCGCTCCATCCCCAGCCGGCGGTCCAGGCCCCGAAAAGCTCCCGTGCATACAGGGCAAACGCAAAGGCCATGACGGCGATGTCGCCCGGCCGGATCACCGTCAACTGTGCCCATCCGAACAGAAAGCCCGCCCACGATCCGTAGGCGCGGCTCAAATACACATAGTCACCCCCCTCCCGTGGGTAGGCCGCGGCCAGCTCCGCATAACACAGCGCCCCGCACAATGACAGCAGCCCGCCCAACAGCCACAGTCCCATCAGTCCCCACGGCCCACCCGCGCCCCGGGCAATTTCGGGCGCCATCTGGTAAATCCCCGCGCCGATGATGATCCCCACGATCAAACAGGTGGAATCCAGCAGGTTCAACACCGGTTTGGGCTGCGCAGGCGTGGACATGATCCCTCCAGGGCTCAATTACAAATGACCTCCGGTCCGGACGCAAACCGCGCGGGCCTTCCTCTCCGGAGCTCCGCGCCAGGCCAGGGGCGGGAAAGCTTGCCGACCAGGCTGCCCGAACCGGGACAGACGGGCGACTGCATCGCCGCCGGCCCGATCTCTTCCGGTCGTGGGGGTGCAGTGGAATTCTGCCCGGCCCGGAACCCCTGCGACCGCTCGAGGGTATCTTGCCTGTCGGTTGGGCAGCGCGTACCCCGCTCCGGTGGGTTCATCGCTTTTTCAGGCTCACGCTGATCCCGGAGGCATGCAGGTTGAGGAAGATCGTCTCCAGATTGGGATCCGACGTGATCGCCTGAATATAGCGGGGATCCGCCATGCCCGGCGTGATATTGTGCGCCACCACCAGACCGCCCGGCCGTACCAGCGGCAGGAGTTTCTTCAGGTAATCCACATAGCCCTCCTTGTCGGCGTCCAAAAACAAGAGGTCAATCGGTTCCTTGAGCTGCAGAACCGTCTGATGGGCGTCCCCCATGACGATGGTCACGCGGTTGGTCACCCCGGCGCGCCGGAAGTTTTCCCGCGCCCGGGCCGCGCGGCCCTCGTCGATTTCGAACGTCGTCAGTCGCCCATCGGTCCGCTCCAAAGCCAAACAAAACCAGAGGCCGGAGTAACCCACCGAGGTCCCGATTTCCACCACGTGCTTCGCACCGATGGACTCCGCCAGGACCCGCAGAATCCGACCGTCCTGCTCGGGCACAATCATTGTCCCCTGACGCTGGTTGCGCCCCACGTCCTCGATCACGGACAAGATCCGCTCCTCCGACTCGTCCTTCGGCAGGGTCTGCGCCACGAACGGTTCGCGCTCTGCCCGCCCCGGTCCCCGTCCCGGCTGGCCCACCACCGGAGTCGTGCTCCACACTGCCACCAGCATCGATGCCCACCAGCAAATGCAACTCGTTTTCATAGGACCGGGGCCATCATCCCCATCCCGCGGCCGCACGTCAAACGCAGATCCTGCAATCGACGTTTCCCCACACCATCTCCCTTCCCCCCTCCCGCACCTCGATCTTGCGGCCCCGGGGGCCAAGCCCGCCTTGACCGCACCGATGGACTCCCGCTTCGCTTGCCATCGCAGCCAGTGGTGCGGGGTGTCGCGCACCGATCTTGGCATTCCCCCGGGCGTTCCTATGCTGGGGCCCGCCATGCGCACCAAGTCGAACGGATCGGTCGCGAGGGACACAACTGCGCCCTCGGAACTCGGATATGCCATGCCGGCCGAATGGGAACGGCACGAGGCCACCTGGTTGGCCTGGCCTCACCTGGCTTCCGACTGGCCCGGCAAGCTCGACACCATCCGGTGGGTGTACACCGAAATCATCCGCAAACTGGTGCCGGGCGAGCGCGTCTATTTGCTGGTGCGTCATGCCGACGAGGAAGCACTCGCCCGCCGGTATCTCCAACAGGCCGGTTGCCCGCTCCAACGCGTGCGCTTCGTGCACCACCCCACCAACCGGAGCTGGACGCGCGATTCCGGTCCCATCTTCGTCCGCCGCCCCGAACCCCGCCCCCGGCACGCGATCCTGCAGTTCCATTTCAACGGCTGGGCAAAGTACCCGAACTGGCGCCATGACCGTCAGGTCCCGGTGGTGGCTGCGCGCCTCTTGCGCAAACCGCTCTTCCCCGTCATCCACAAAGGACGTCCCGTGGTACTCGAAGGCGGTGCCATCGAAGTCAACGGCCGGGGCACCCTGCTTACCACCGAGGAATGCCTGCTCGATCCCGAAGTCCAGGTCCGCAACCCCGGAATGACGAGGGCGGATTACGAGGCCGTGTTCCAATCCTACCTGGGCGTGCAACAAGTGCTCTGGCTCAAACGGGGGATCCAGGGCGACGACACTCACGGCCATGTGGATGACCTGGCCCGTTTCGTCAACCCGCACACCCTTGTCATGGTCCGCGAGCCGAATCCCCGCGATCCGAATCACCGGATCCTCGAAGAAAACTGGGACATCGCCAGGGGCTTTCGGCTCCCCGACGGCTCCCGCCCCGAGCTCATTGCCCTGCCCATGCCTGCGCCCCTGTTCTTCGAGGGACAGCGTCTCCCGGCCAGCTACGCCAACTTTTACATCGCCAACGCAGCCGTCCTGGTTCCCACCTTCAACGATCCCCAGGACCGCGTCGCCCTGGGCATTTTGAGCGAACTTTTTCCGGACCGTCCCGTCATCGGGATCCACGCGGCAGACCTGGTCCTCGGGCTCGGCACCTTGCACTGCCTCACTCAGCAACAGCCCGCTTGAGACCGGGACCGCGTCCCGCGACTGCCAAACTTACAAGGCCACCCGAGGCCGGGGCCCGACATGCGGCGGGCGATCCATCCCGTGACCCGACAGCCGGCCGGGGGGCCGGGCAACAGTCTCGAAAAAGCTGCGGCGCCGAACCGGGCCCCGGCCCTGGCACGCTCACGGGGCATCCGGTCTTGCGCAGCAAGGGGTCACGGGCGGGGGAACCGCGATGGCATCTTCGGGTTCCGCGGCCCGCACTTACTCCTGCCGCACGCGGTAGAATCGCTGGCTCGGCAGCGGACCCGGGTCTTCCAAACCCACCAGGCCCGGCTGCCCGCGCACCGCCGGCAGCGCCGTCCAGCTCGGCGCGTTCAAACGTTCCGCGTATTCCAATCCATAACGCCAGCGCGGCGAGCCTTGCACCCACAGTCGGAAACCTGTGTCCCCACGCCCATAGCGCACCAGCCGCGGCACCTGCACCGACTCCAACACATACACCGTGTGATATCCCCCCGCGGCCACCCAGGCCATCCGCTGGCCCGCGGGCAAATCACACTGGCCGCGCCAATTGTTTCCCAATGCAATAGCCGACCCGTCCCGCAGCAGAATCACACTATGTTCCACTCCCGCCGAAACCGCGGCGGCACCTCTCAAATCGGAGGGAAAGGCGAGCTGGCCCTGCGAATTGTCCCCCCAGCCCACGACGCGGCCATCTGCGCGAACCGCCAGACTGTGATACGCACCGGCCGCCACCGTGACGACATCAGACAGGCCCGCAGGCACGGTGGCCTGTCCCACCCACTGACCGAATGCGTTGCGATTGTCGCCCCAGGCCACCACCCGTCCCTGGCGCGTCAGGGCCAGGCTGTGTCGCGCTCCCGCCGCTATCGCCACCGCGTCCCGGAGCCCCGTCGGGATGTGCAGCTGTCCCCCACTTCCATCGCCCCATGCGACCACCCGCCCTTCCTCGGTCAACGCCAAACTGTGCCAGTGCCCGGCCGCCACGGCGACCACCCCGCGCAAGCCCGATGGGGGGCTGGCCTGACCGGACCCGTTGGCGCCCCAACCCACCACCGTTCCATCCGCAAGCACGGCCAGACTGTGATACCCCCCTGCGGCGACCGCGACCGCGTTCGTTATTCCGGAGGGCACCTCACACTGTCCGTGATGGTTGTAACCCCACGCGACCACCCGACCGTCGGCACGCAACGCCACCGAGTGCCACAAGCCGGCCGCCACGGCGACCACCTCCGTCGCGCCCGCCGGAAGACTCCGTTGTCCCAGGGAATGATCCCCCGTGGTCCCTGTCAGGGTTACCGTCACGGCTGCGGGTGTCGTGAGGGCCGTTCCATACCGGTTGCTGACCACCACGGTGTATCTGCCGGCCTCGCGCTCGCTCATCTCCGCAAACGCCAGAACAGAGGCGGTTGCGCCGGCAATGGGGCCGCCTTCACGGAACCACTGATAGTGCAGCGGCGGCGTTCCCTCTGCGACCACGGTGAGCGTCACCGGAAAACCACGCACAACTCCCTGATCCGCGGGTTGGGACCGAATCACCGGGGGCATCGGCCGCTCCACAAAGGTGACCCTGTCCACCCACCCCCGATCCTCACCTGCTCGCCCGGCCCCGTCCTTGCGGTAGATCCACTCCACTGTTTGCCAGCCCGGCGGAAGTTCCAGGGACACCGGGCTCCAGTCCACCTCCCCGGAAAGCACCCCTTGCGGCGTGCCATTCCACAGGAATTGCAACTGATCCCGTCCCGGTTCCGAGGACACTCGCCACCAAAACGTCAGCGTCCCCGGACCCGCCAACACCGTCCAGAGGCGGGAGGCCTCGCCGTCTCTCAGGAACCCGCTGGCTGCCGCGTCGTCGCCGTCACTTGTGGTCCAATGCTGTCCGTACCAGCCAAATGCACCGTCCGTTTGCCAGTCCAGCTCCTCCGCATCGAGCGCCGCCGCCAGACTCATCGCGGGTAACACCACCAGTTCCGCGTCCGGACTGGTCACGCCGCCAAACCGATTGCTGATCGCGACACTGTACAAGCCCGCGTCTTCCATGCGCACCGGATCGAGCACCAACTGGCTGGTGGTCGCACCGGCAACAGGCTGGCCGTCTTTGCGCCAAAGATAACTCAGAGGCTCGATGCCCTCCGCTTGAACACGAAACGCCACGTTGGTCCCCTCCCGAACCACTTGCGGTTGCGGGGCAACAACCACTCGCGGTGCCAGCTGGGGATTCCCCACCACGAATTCCATGGTCGGTGCCGGCTGACTAAAATGCTGCAGGAGCAACCCGCTGGCCGTCCCGTCCCACCACCGCGCCGCGGGAGCGGAGCCGTCCGAAAAAACGTTTCGATACCCGGAGGCGGGATTGCCGGCATAATACAAGTCTTCGCGGTCTCCCGCGTTCACGTTGCGATGGAGATCCCAGCGGTTGTCGGCCTGGATCAATGTCACCTCGAAATTCTGATGGCGGGTGTTGGGATCGCGGCGCTGGTCGTCCCGGTTCCCCAGTTCGTCGATGTGCCAGATGGCCACCCCGGATGCCGGCAACCGGGCATCTCGATTCGTCTGGAACCGTGCTTCGATCAAAAAGTATTCCGTCGACGAACCCGGTTTGCGGTACCGGTAAAAGTGATTGAATCCCGGCCCGGGGGTGGCCGTCACCGTGGCCAACAGGGCCGAAGTCCGCGTCAAGTCGGTGACCGTGGCCCAACCCGCCGCACGCTTCAGATAGGCGCATACCTGAACGGGATTCGGCCCAAAGGACCCGTAGCCCATCAAACAGAAAACTCCGGCGCCGCCTTTCGAGTCGTAGTCGTAGTCATAGAGATCCGGAAAACCGCACAGCAGGTGCCCGTTCTCATGGACAAACGTTCCCAACTCGAGCTGCTGACCGATGTTGCTGATCTGGTATCGCCAAATCTTTTTGCCGCCCGGCCAAAGTTCCTGGGCTCCCACCCTCACCAGCGTCCACGCATGGGGCCACAAGCCCATGGACCAAACCCCGCCGTTGTCGCCGGCATAAAACACGTTGCACGCCACCACCCGATTCTGATTGTCCACCGTCAAGCCCTGCAACATGGGCAGGACCTCCGTTTGAAAATTGGGAAGGCTCCTCAACGCCGCCACTGCGTCACGAATCAACTCGTTCGCCTGTTCGCCGCTGTCCTTCGTGACGTCATTGTAATAACTCTTGGGCTGCGGCACCCGAACGTACACCGTCACCACGTTCGAATAAATGAGGAGACCGTTGGATACCTCTTGGAAGTATTTCTTGACCGAGCCGTTGTTCCCGTAGCCGGAGTACTGGTCGGCATTGCAGAACGCCTCGATCTCGGAACGCGGCACGGTGGCGGGCTCGTCCGGAAAATCGATCAACAGGCAGAGACCCACTTTCACACCCAGCGTGGGCGCGGTGGGCGGCGCATACTCGGGCCCGCCTGCCTCAGCTGCCCGTTGCAGGGCTTTGAGAGTTTCCCAGCGCGCGTCGATCTCCATGGCTTCCTCCCAGCGCCGCCGCCGTTCCTGCGCTTCGGTACGAATGACGGCGGCGTCGGGCCGCAAACCGGGTTCCAATCCCAATTCGGCGGGCCGCGCCAGGTGCACCGGAATTCCCGTGGACACCAGGCGGCCCTCGGGGGACACGCGGGCGTAACAGTAGGCCCGGAGGGCGGGATCGAAAGTCACGGTGTAACCCTCTGGCGTCTCGAAGTGTGCGTAAAACTCGTCGCCTTCCCCCCGCACGACAATGAGAGTGCCGTCCGGCTGCCGGAATTCAAAGGTGCCCTTGAACGGTGCAGCGCCCAAAGAACAGGCCAGCAGCAAACACCACGGCCACCGTCCCCCCTGGCCGAGCAACCACCTCCCTGGCAAAGGCGGGCCGGGAAACCACCGGCACCGAGTCTTGCGGCGTTCAACGCTGTGCATGGAGCATCACGGTCAATTAATCCCGCCTTTCTGGCGGCATCAAGTCCTTTCCCAGCATCGCAAGCCGAGGGTCGCGTGTCCGGTTGTGAGCCCCGACTCCAGAAGTCCCAACGAAATGCCGCCCTGCCTCGGCTTACCCATGCTGAAGACGCCCGAAGCACCACCGAGCCTCCGGCTGGTCCCGGACCTGTGAATGCCCCGCGAGCCACTCGGGCGGATCCGGGCGCTTCGGTACCGGGCGCCTGCGCCGCGCCGGGCAATGCCTTTTCCAAGCCGTGCCGCAATCGACACCGGTTCTCACCTCGACCGCGTCTGCCCAGCCTGTAACCGCGCACACGATCCCGGGGCCGCTCCAATCGCAGGCGGCCGCGATCCGCTTTGGCTCCTCCATCTCCAGCTGACTGCGGAAATCCCGCGACGAGTCCAAGCTGAACTTTCCCCAAAGCGACCTGATGCACGACCTGATGCACCCGGCACCATGGGCACCCCTCCCGGAAGGCGGCGGACATCCGCGGGAGCCGCGGATGAGACTCCACCCCGACCAAAAACCACCCGATCGGCTCACCCGCAGGGCACCGCCGCACGCCTGCCGCCGACGATCAAGGCCTTTCTACCTCGAGGGTGATGGAAAAGGGCCCGGCGCCTGACCCCGCCACGGCATGGACGGGGAGAGGCACTTTGCCAATGGGTTCGAACGACTCGCCGGGTCGCCGGGAGCCGGCGTGGCCGTGAGGCGACCGGGCCGAGTGGACGCAGGGGCGCGGCTGAGGCATGCTCGCGCCATGCATCCGGAAGACATCCAAGTGATTGGGACAGAACTCGCCATCCGCTGGTCAGATGGCACCGAGACTTTCATTTCGTTGGAAAAACTGCGGAGGGCCTGTCCCTGTGCCGGCTGTCAGGGGGAACGCGATGTCCTGGGCCGGCTGCATCGCGCCCCGGCGGCCCCGTTGGGACCGGCCTCTTTTCAGCTCATTCGGATCCAGCCCGTGGGCGCGTACGGACTCCAGCCCCTCTGGGCCGATGGCCATCATACGGGCATTTACAGCTTCGAATACCTGCGTCGGCTCGGCGAAACGTAGGCCGTTCAATGTGTGCCAAAAAAAACAGCGCCGCATGAGGCGGTCAGGTTGCATCGCATCGATGCCCAAAGCAGCCCCTGTGGCGTCTTAGTTTCGTTGTTGAACTGACCCGGTTGGCCAGTCCGAGCGGGGCGCCGGATGTCGGAATCTTTTCTGTGCCTCCCGCCAAGCGTGCAGCCCGGGTAGAGGCCGGAAGAACCGGCCTGCCTGACGACGAGCACTCGCGCAAAGCCGCGTAAACGTGCAAGGGGCGGGGCCGATGCGCCTTCGGGCTGCGTCTCGATTCAGCCACCCCGGGCGACGACCCGGGCACTGAACATTCAAGCCCGCAAACGAGGGAACTGCTGCGAATGGAGCGCCGACTTTTTACCGCCTTCGGCGTTCGAGTGTCTCCCAGTGCCCTGGTTTGCTCTCGCGGCGATGCGGCTCCTGTCAGGCAGCCTGCTTCTCAGGTCCGGTTTGACACAGCGTGCCTGCAAAAACCGGGCATGGACCGCGGCAGCCGTGATGCCGGGGATTCAGCGTCCCAACCCGCCGGGTTGCATGGCCGGCTCCTGGAACTGTGGCTCGGGCCGCGTGCCCCTCGGACGCACGTGACTCCAATCGCGCGGCCGCGCCCCCTCCCAGGCACTGTCCGGATCGATGCCGCTCGACAGCTCGGTGGGCCTGGACTGGAGAAAGTCCGTTTGGGCGGGAACAAAGTCCCCATCCCTCAAGATGGTCGGTGTAATGAAGATCAGCAGGTTTTTCTTGTCCAATGCCTTGTTCTCATGCCGGAAAGCCATGCCCAGAATCGGGATGTCGCCCAGCAACGGAACCTTGCTGTAGATGTTCTTTGTAGAGTCGCTCATCAGCCCTCCCATAACCAGGGTATGAGAATTGGGAATCAGCACCTGGGTTTCGATCTTGCGGATGTCGTACTCGTCCGCTTCGTTGATGGTGTCGACCACGCGTTTCTGGACGGTCCGAAAGATACTGGACACTTCGGGCACCACCTTCAGGAAGATATGGTCGTTCGCGGTGATGCGAGGGGTCACTTCCAAAACCGTGCCCAGATTCGTGTAGTTCACCTCAGATCCGCCGGTGGTGTTTTGCGTGCTGGCCTGGACCCGGAAGATCGGGACCGCCCGGGTCACGGCCAGGCGGGCCGTCTCGTTATCCAGCGTCACGGCCCGCGGTGTCGAAATCACCTGGGTGTCGGCGTCCTTGTTCAGGAAGGAAAGCACCGCCCTCACCCCGTCCGCGTTCAGAAACGCGATATTGGGATTGAATCCGTTGAATGTATTCAGGGACAAACCGCCCGAACCTGAGACGGTGGTCATGGTAGTGCTTCGGCTGTAGCGAGGCGCAGGCCCCCCGCCGCTGGGAGCAGCACCCGGTACGGTTGTAATGGTTTCCGCCACCGTCACTCCGTTCCCGAAACTGACATTCTGCGCCTCCAGCGTGTTACCCCAGTCGATACCCTTGATCGTGCTCGGACTGCGCGAAATCTCCATCAGCCGGGCTTCGATCAGGACCTGGCGGGGCGGCACGTCCAACCGAGCGATCAATTCCTCCACCGCGGCCAGCTCTTTCTCCGTCGCGACGACGACCAGCTGGCTGGTGCGCACGTCCGGCAACGCCTTGCTTCGGCGGTCGGTGAACGAGCTCTGCACGGCAGCCACCATGTTGGAGGGATTGGCATACTTGAGCTGGAGGATCTTTGTCACCAAGGGGTCGGGGGCCGTGGGATCCTTGACGGTAATGCGGCCAATCCCGGTCTTGGGATCCTGAACCAGTTGGAGGTCATAATTGTTCAACAATGCCTCGAGGGCCTGCTGGGCGGTGACGTTCTCCCACCGAATGGAAACCGTCGGCATGGGGACCATTTTGCCATCCGGGCCCGGCGCGCCATAGGCCACCTTGGGGTCGATCAGGTAATTGATCCCCGCCTGACGTGCCAGGTTCCGAATCGCGTCGGTCAACGGGAGGTCGTCCATCACGATCAGTGGAATGACTTCCGCCGCCCGGCCGGATTTGGTTGCGGACGCCGCCGCCGGCGTGGCCGCCTCCCCGGCCGGAGCGGCAATCGCTGAAGTCGTGGCCCCGGAGGCCGCTGTCTCGGCTTGTTCGTTGGTGTCTTGTGCACGGACAGAGGCGACGCCCAGGGTGAAGGCCAGCGCCAGCGCCCATGTCGTGCGGCGATTCCACGATTTCGTTTTCATACGTTGGCTTGCTCTGCGATCTCCACTGCCCCCTTCCGGAGGCGCGGGCATCCTAAGTCAGGTCGATTGCAACTCCGTTCACTTGACTGCGTATGAAACCTGCCTCTTGCATCGGTTCTAAAGGCGTGTCCCATTCCCTGGGATTCCTGTCCCACGCCTCCTGCGGCCGTTGGCAGCAATTTGCAGGCCACATGAAAGCGACACGGGCTTCCACCTTCCCCTTTGCCCCTTCCGTGAGGGTGCGAACAGCCGCCGACCGTCCTGCGGGAGCCTTTGCATCTTCAGAAACCGTCTCTGAGACGCAGTTCTTGTTGCACACCATTGACCTCGATGACGACCGTGTCGTCCCGAATTTGGACGCAACGGACGCGCACCTCCCCGCCGGCCGCAGGCAGACTGGTCTCCTCCCCTTCGGCCAGGATGAGGGTACGAGGGCGATCCCCGCTGGTACGGAGCGTGGCCAGGCGCTGCTGGGGCGTGCCGGCCAGGCCTCGCAGTGTCCACTGGATCCGGGCCACGGGAGTTACATTCGTGCTGCCGGTCCGACCGGCGAACAGCCGCTGGGACCGTGGAAAGAACGGGTCCCGGCCCTGGGACGGATCACCGGGAATCTCGAAGACAGACCTGGGAATGACCGGTGCCGGGACCGCCGGGGTGGGACTGCCACTCGAGGCTTCGGCCGCCCTTCCAGCCGCACCGCAGCTCAGCACCGCAAGGAGCATCACCAGTCCCTGCCAACGGCGTTGTTTCGACGCACACACCATGGCCATCCTCCATCAAGATCCGGGTCGAACGAGGGTCACGAGGGTCATGCGAAACGAGAGCCGCTCTCCCGTCGGATCCGACGACCCCCCACCCGGCGTTTCCAACTCCACATTGCGAATCTGGCAGTAGGGAAACCGGTTCTCGAAATCCGCAATGAAACGGCCGATCTCATGGTAAAAACCGCTCCCCGCAATGGTGAGACTCACCTGCTGATAGGGAAATCGCGGCAGTAAATCCACCGGGGCCGGGCCGATGATGGTGCCGAACTGCGGGATGTCCACATCGTAGTCGAGCCGAAACTGTCGGATGCGGTTGATGACGAAGGCATAGTAATCGCCCGCGGCCATTTGCTCTTCTCGTTGCTCCAGCACTGTTGAGGCGCTGTCCAACTCCTCCAGGATTTGAGGCGCGCGCGCCAACAGTTTCCGTGCCTCGTCCAACTGACGCTGTGCCTGCAGAATCTCCCGGGCCACGCGCTCCAATCCGACGCGCTGGGGGCGCACGAGGCCAAACCAAACGCCGGTCAGCGCCGCCAGGGTGGCCAGCGCCACCAACAATAACTGCTGCTTTTTCTCACGCGTGAGACGTTTCATCGGCTTTTCTCCGGAAAGCGCACCTCCAGGCTGAACGTGACGTACGATTGTCCGGATCGGGTGTCCTGGAGGGGGGCCGACAAATTGCGGAGCACCACCTCCCCGTTGGTTCCGAGGAGTTCCCGGAAGAGCGGGACGGAGGCGATGCGGTCTTTGTAGTCGGTGACCATGTCGCCCGGCCGCTGGCTCTCATCCCGGGCGTCCAGGGTGACCAGAATGCGCTCGGTGGCCGTGGCCGGTTTCGCCGGTTGCGTAACCCGGCCGGCGGCGTTGGTTCGGGCCGGCGTGGGTTCTGTCAGGGTATAAAACTGCTCCACTTTGAAGCGGGTCAATGCCACCTCCGGGATGGCCGCCTTTTGCAATGCGTTGAGCAGGTTCCCGTGGAGAAAACGGTTGGTGGCGAGCCGCTCCAGCGCGGCAAGGCGCTGCCGCACGTCCGCCAGTTTCTTCTCGTTTTCCCGGGTTTGCTCGTACTCTTTGCGCAGCAGTTCCCACTCGGTTTGCAGGCGGGCCAATTCGCTGTTTTTGACCAGCAGCTGCGAGTAATACAGCAGGCTTCCGAGGAGGCTTGCGATCACGATCCCCACCGCCCCCAACAAGGCGCGCTTTACCGGGTCTTTGCGCCGTTCCTCTTCCCGCTCCAGCGCTTCCGCCAGTAAATTCAATCGAATCGGCATATGCTCAAAGAGTGGCGAGGGCCGTACCGATGGCCACCGTGAGATGGGGGGCCAGCTGTTCCAACTCGGCCAGTTGTTGCGGAGGCAACGACCTCTGAAGTCCGGCCGTTGGATCCCATGGACGGCAGTCCGTGACCAGTTCGGCCTGGAGAAGTTGCAGGACACAGTCTGAAAGGGCGCTGCCGCCCGACACGAGCACCTGGCTGACCGGCCGGTCGTTCTGGTGTTCGTAGAAGTCGATCGAGGCCTTCAGTTCGCGAGCCAGGGGAGCCAGCAGAGATTGAAGCTGTTCGCGCACCTCGCCCGGCATTCCGAGCTTGATGCCCTCGGCCTCCGCGTAGCTGATGCCCATCATATTGGCGAGTCCCTGGGTGACATGATCCCCGCCCATGCCCAGAACCCGACTCAGCACCAGTTCGCCCTGTTGCAAGATACATATGCTGGAGTGGCGGAACCCCAGATTCACCAAGGCCACCACTTCCTGCCGAAACAACTCCGGCTGGGCACTTTCGAGTGCATTGATGGGAGCCACCAAACCGGGAAGAACATTCCCGGCGGTGCAACCCGTCTGTTTCAAGGCCTCATAGAGCGTGTCGACCCAGCTTTGCCGGGCTCCCGCCACCAGGACCTTCTGCTTGGGCACTGTGGAGGTTTTGGTCTTGTCCGCAGGGGCCCGCTCGGCGCCGTTGACGGGCCAACAATCGAACACGTAACCGGGCAGCTCCTGCTGCAAATACAGCTTGCTGCTGGTTTTGAGGACCTGCCGCATGTCGGCGAGGGGCATCTGAGGCAGCTCGGCGTACCGAACGATGGCGTCGTTTACCCCCAGGGCCAAGGAGACCAGACGGCAGCGGGTCTCCAGGGCTTGCAGGAGGCTGCGGAGATGCTCGGCCAGCGCCGCTGTCGAAGGCTCCTTCTCTGCCACCGGCGCATCGAGGATGGCATACCGCAGCAGAGCCAACCCGTCCGGACGGGTTTGCACCCAGACGGCCTTGGAGCAGCGGGCCCCCAGGTCGACTGCCACCACCTCATCCCGTCGCTGCGAACGGGGTCGGAAAAACGCCAGTGCCATGCCGTGTCCTCAGGTCAGCTTCGTCCACGATCGATGTACTCGACCGAATCGGCTTCCAGCAGAGCAAGTGGCGGGCCAAGTCCGGGGGCCCGGCGTTCCAACCCGCAGTGGGCACAACGCCCACGGGTCTCCGGACAACCTGGCTCCGTTCGGAGATCAGCTTCCCAAGGCAGGTCTGCCGCGAATCCTGGAGGATCGGGCCTCGGGCGGACGCGACTCGACGCCACTGTTGCCTCCGGAGCCGGTGCCAGATTGATCTCCTTGGCCGGGCGCAGCCGAGTCACGCCAGCAGCGAAGCCACAACACCCGAGTGGGTCAGAGGCCTCAGCCCAACCTCCATCCCAAATCTGGACACTTTAGCTCCCTTCGTGTCGCACGGCGGAAGTCGGGATTCCTCAAACAGTGGGCCCGAGACTTTTCAACCCTCTCTGCACATTCTTGATGGCCGCCCCTGTAAAGATGATGAGCCAGTCCTCTGAGGGTCCGACACTCACACACAGATCCAAAGCCCTCCTCTCCAGCCTCGATGCTCGGGCAATTTTTGCCCCTTCAGAACCTTCGAGTCCCTTTAGGAGGCAAAAGCTGCCTTGGAGGCAGCCCTTAAAGTGCAAAGTATTCCCGGCACGGCCGGTTTGACCTTCCTGACGTCGCGTCGCGTCGCAAGAAGAGTGCTCCATCGCTGCTGGCCAGTGGGCTGCGGGCCCGGTCTCGACTCGGCATGAAGCTTCGTCGCTTGCCGGACCGTGTTGGCAAACCGGCCGGTAGGGCTCGTGAATGAGGTTCTTCGCCTGCTGGAATCTGCATCCTCCGGATGGCCAAAAGTCCACAGTCCTCTGAGGAGGTTCGTGCCCGGGCATTCTCAGTTCGGAGCAGGGCCACACCCCCGAGAGTCCCAAGGCCCGAATCAGAAGTCGCAAACCGCGCCTTCGGTCGAGCAACCCGGGGGAAAGCTAAACACAACTTTCCAGTCACGGCTCGAGGCGAGTCACGGCCATCCTCGTTGCCCTTGCGTGCGAGGATCGGGAGGCTGTTTGCGAACCCCCAGAGACACGGAGACACAAACCCTCTGCGACTTCGACGAATGCGGGCCTGAGTTCCTTGCCTTCCATGGCAAGGGCTTCGAAAGCCCGGGCGCAGGTGCACCCTCGTGGGCCGGCCCTCGTCCCGACCATCCAAACGAAAAAGCGCGACTTTCGTTCGCTGCGCGCGAGTTCCCTGGCGCCCGCGCATACATCTGAACGCCTGTGTGTCCGTCCGAAAGCGGGACAGGGTTGTCACTCGTCCGAGGAACACACTCCTGCCGGGCGCGCTCCAGCGGAAAGGCTGGAAGAACGCGAATCCGGTCCGGAGTCTCGCAGCCATGCAACGGATTGAGTCCAACCCCCGGTGGGGTTTAGGGGTTTTTGCGTGAGAATCGGTTTCCGCGCCCAGGGCCAAAGGGCGCCCGCGTGCGCTGGCGCGTGGTGCCAATCACAACTCAGGAGCCTGTGCCCCGGCCGCTCAACGCCGTGAAAGTTGCGGTCGGCAGCTCGAGCGCCGCCACCGCACGGCCGTCGCCCAGCCCGGGGTGATCGATGAGCTGGAGGAACCAAACCGGTCATCGGACGGCTGCCTTCCCGGAGACCTCTTGGTGCGCTTTTGCGGTTTCACCGGTCTCCTCGTCGCCAAGAGGCAGTGACCGCTCGCCACAGATCGGTGTGCCGATCTTTGACCTGGGAATGGCTGTCGCTTCCCATGCGCTGTTTACGCCGAACCGGAAGCCGACGATCCGGGGTCCTCCGCGGGAGTCTTGCGCCGGGGGGCGGACCCCCGGGGTAGTGGGTATCATGGCGGGCAGTGCGGATCGTGGTGGCCTGGACATTGACGCGGGCTTCGCTCGGCGCGGCACCGGTCAGAGCCAGCGAACGTGCATGTTTCTCGACCGGCCGGTGTCTGCCGCGGCCTTCGCGAGGGCACCAAATCGCCGGGCCCGACGAAGTTTGCCTCGGATTGCCGAAAGTGCTTAATTCTGACGTCGATGCAGTGGGTCTGGCGACAAAGTGAATGGCGCGAGATCATCCAGAAGGTGGAATCCGGTCGGCGCCTGGATGAGACCGAAGCCTTGAGGCTCTGGCAAAGCGGAGATCTCCACATGTTGGGGGCGCTGGCCGACGGCGTCCGGGCGCGCAAGGTGGGCAATCGTGCCACCTACATTGTCAATCGGTACATCAACTACTCCAACTACTGCATCCTCTCCTGCCGCTTTTGCTCGTTTGCTCGAAAGAAACGGGATGCGGACGGCTTCGAGTTGACCGTGGAGCAGATCGTGGCCAAGGCGCGGGAGGCGCTTGCCCTCGGCATCACCGAGCTGCACATCGTCGGAGGTCTGCATCCCTCTCTGCCCTTCTCGTATTATCTCGACATGCTGCGCGCCCTGAAGGCCCTCGATCCGCGCATCCAGCTCAAATGTTTCACGGCCATCGAGGTGCTGCATCTGGCCTGGCTGGCACGGAAGTCCGTGGAAGACACGCTGATGGCGCTTCGCGAGGCCGGTCTGGATTGCCTGACCGGTGGCGGGGCCGAGATTTTCGCGCCCGGCGTCCGGCAGACGATCGCCCGGGGCAAGGAATCGGCCGAAGAATGGTTGGAAGTGCACCGAACCTGGCATCGGATGGGCGGACGCAGCACCTGCACGATGTTGTATGGGCACGTGGAGACGCTGGCCGACCGGGTGGATCACCTGCGGCGCCTGCGGGAGCTGCAGGACGAGACCGGTGGCTTTGTCGCGTTCATTCCCCTGCCCTACCAGCCCGAGAACAACCAGTTGGAGGTCCGTCACCCGCCCACCGGCCATGACAGCTTGCGGACGCTGGCGGTCAGCCGATTGTACCTGGACAACTTCGACCACCTCACCGCCTACTGGGTGGGACTGGGCACCAAGCTGGCCCAGGTGGCGCTCAGCTACGGTGCCGACGACCTCCACGGTACCATTGTGGAGGAACACATCTTTCACATGGCCGGGGCACGGTCGCCGCAGCATCTGCCGGAGGCAGAGCTGGTCCGCGTCATTCGCGAGGCCGGACGGATTCCCGTGCGAAGGAACACCTTTTACGAACCCTTGGAGGATGCCCCTCGGCATCTGGAGCATCCCGCAACGGTCCCTGCGCTCGCGGCTGCCTCTCTGAACCGGCAGTGACAGGTTTTGGAAAACGCGCGGCTTTTCGGACCCATCTCGAGTGCGCACTTTTCCGGGTTACTTCTTCGCCTTTTGCAATGACACATTTCCCCACCGCCGGTCCTCGGCAGCCATTCAGCACCTCCCGCAGGAACACGGCAGATACCCCCAGGGGGACTTTCCGCCGCCTTTCGTCGGCGGCTACCGAGTGGGGGTTCGCAGCCGCCGCAGAGCTGTGCGGGCATGGCTCGGAACCCGGCTTCCGCCACGGTTGCGACAGGAACCCGGGGTCTTTAAGATGCCGCCGCGTCGCTGTCCACGACGCGCACGGTTGGGGCGGGGAGAGGCGGCGCGGCAAGGGAGTTACACGGCGCCGGATGTGGGGGCTGGTGCAGCACCCACAAAAGTTCACACGAAGGACCATGACGTATGCGCGAGAGGAGCAACCCTGATCCGAAGAGGGACCGCGCCTTCCATCGCCGGAGAGAACCCGGGATTGGTTCCTGCAGGGCGGGCCGAGAGCAGTCAGGTCTGGGAACCCTGAACGCACCGGCGCCGCGCCCGAGAGGCACGGGTTCCCGAAAAGCGGCGCTTCAGCGAGTTCGGGCTCTGGCCGGGTTGGTGATGGCTCTTACTGCTGGTCCGGGTGTGCTCCCGGCCGGGGAACCCCGTGCCACGGGCATCATGGACAACTCCTTTTTTGTCGAAGAAGCCTACAACCAGGAACCCGGCGTGGTCCAACACATCACCACGGGCAATTACCAAGTGGATCGCGCAGCAGGGCCGGATGTTCAGCTCTGGCACCTCGCTTTCACCCAGGAATGGCCGATCCACGGCCAGGATCATCAATTGAGTTACACGCTTCCCTACCTGTTTCGCCGCGAACAGGGTCGGTGGATCGATGGTTGGGGAGACATCATGATTCATTATCGCCGTCAAGTCTGGCTGAGCCCCGACCGGTACACCGCCCTGGCTCCCCGGGCGAGTGTCATCCTGCCGACGGGCGACGCAGACCGGGATCTGGGCGAGGAGACCGTGGGGGCCGAGTTCAACCTCCCGTTCAGCACGCTCCTTGGGGAGAACGCCTTTTTGCATGCCAACGCCGGATTGACCGCCCTGCCGGACGCGGCCTCCGCCCGGGACCGCGACCTGGTGCATTACACTCTGGCTGCGGCGCTCAATTACGCTCTGCATCGCGACCTGCACGTGCTCCTCGAATGGGTGGGCCTTTGGGAGCATGGACTCAATGCGGCAGGGCAGCGCCGTCATGAGTGGATTTCCTGGATCTCGCCGGGGATTCGGTGTGCCCTGAACCCGTCAGAAAACATGCAGGTCGTCTTCGGATTGGCGGCGCCGGTCGGTCTGACGGGATCTGCTCCGGACTACGGCGTGTTCTTGTATCTTTCCGTGGAACACCTGCTGTGGCGGCCCCGCTGAAGCAGGGGCCGCCGTGCCGCATCCTTCCACGCCATGCCCGGGATGCGGCGCGCGTCGCATTCCATCGGTGCCCAACCGGCCTGCAGCAGTTCGCAATGGGAGGTCCGACGTCGTAGAAAGGACGCCGATCGGCGAACCGTCTCAGGCAAGAGCTCGCCACGGGGGTCGTCCGCCGAGGCCACGCAGGGGTGCGTCGCGTCCACACCCGCGTCTGCAAACGCTGGGGGCCCCGGGCCGTAACTCGCTCTCGTGGGACTACAGGCTCCACCCGGGTCGGTATTCGCGCCGCAGAAAGGCGTTGGCCTCTTCGAGATTGGTGAACTTGAAGGCCCCCGGGTCCCACCGGAGGGTAAACCGGGTAAGATCCTCGCGCAGTTGCACGCGCAGCGGGATGTTGCCGAGCAAGACCGTCTCGGTGAGCGGTCCGGCCCAATCGAAGTTCGATCCCGGCGGGGGCCCGCCTTTGCAGGCCTGGATCCATTCCATGTAATGGCCCGGCGAGCGCGGGATGGTCTTGGGGATGGGCCCCACCTCTTTCGCTCGGGATTCCGGATAGATGGTGTTGCCGAGAATGAATCCCTCGTCGCCGATCAGCAGTCGGCCATTGTCGCCCATCAGCCGGCCGTCCGGCAAACCTTCGGGTCGGGGCGGACGGAGGCCGCCGTCGTACCAGACGAGTTTACACGGCGGCATGGGAATCCCACCAGCACCCGGGCCGGTCAGACCGCGGATGTGCGGGTTGTTGGCCTGGACGGAAGCATCCCGTGCGGGGAAGTGGTAGGTGACCATGGAGCCCAGGGGGAATGTTTCCGCGTTCACGCGGGTGGAGGAGCCCTGCACGGTGAGGGGTGCGCCCAGTTTCAGCGCGCGAAACACCGGGTCGAACGCGTGGCAGCCGATGTCGCCCAGGGCGCCGGTTCCGAAATCCCACCAGCCCCGCCACCGGAAGGGGGCGTAGATGGGATGGTAGGGCCGTGCCGGCGCGGGACCCAACCAAAGGTCCCAATCCAGCGTCTCGGGCACGGGTGGCGACTCTTTGGGCCGATCCACGCCTTGGGGCCAGTATTCGTCGAACAGTCCGCGCGAAGGGCGGTCCGTCCAAATGTGAACCTCGCGGACCCGCCCGATGGCGCCGGCCCAGACCGCCTCGCAGAGCAGCCGGGTTTCCTCCGACGCCTGGCCCTGGTTGCCCATCTGCGTGACGACCTTGGCCTCGCGCGCCGCCTCCGCCAGACGCCGCGCCTCCCACACCGAATGCGTGAGGGGTTTCTCGCAGTACACGTGCTTGCCGCGGCGGATGGCCTCCATGGCGGCAAACGCATGATGATGATCCGGTGTCGCCACCACCACCGCGTCGATCTCCTTCACCTCGTCCAGCATTCTTCGGTAGTCCTTGAAGCGGCGGGCATTCGGATACCGCTTGAACGTACCGGCCGCGTGGCTCCAGTCCACGTCGCACAAGGCCACGATGTTCTCGGACTCCATTTGACGCAGATCCGCGGCGCCCTGGCCTCCCACGCCGATGCCGGCGATGTTGAGTCGGTTGTTCGCCGAGGGGCCGCCGTCCCGCCCCAACACCCGGGCCGGAAGGATCATCAAGCCGGTGGCCACGACACTCTGCTGGAGGAAACGACGACGACTGAGTTTGCGTGCGTTCGGGTCTTTCATGGTTGGGACATGGTTCCTGGTTGCTGGCGACGCGGCCCGGGCGACTGGTTGGGCCGCCTCGTGCAACCAAGCTAGCGCCGCGCGCGAGAGACGCAATGGAGAATTCCCGGGCCGCGCGGAGGGGATCGCATTTCAGGTTTCGGGCTCGCGCGAAAGCCCGGCGGAATGCCGGGTGTCCCCGGCGCGGCAGGGCCGGCGAAAAGGGCATTGTCGCTTGCATCCGGGCTCAAAAACGGAACTGTTCCCTCTGCTGTCCCCGGCTCCCACGAGGCCACGTCCGCTGCGAAGGCGCATCCTATCCACCAGTCCGGGGCAACGCCTCCGGAGCCGGCCATCAGAACCCGCCGCGCCCTGAAAGGGCGAAACCCGAGGACACGAATCGCGCGGGCCGGGCCTGTCCTGTCGAAAGGCGCCCTTCGGGCGGGAGGAAATGCGCAAACCCGATTGCCCAGGGCGTTGGCCAGCGTTGTTGAACTCGGGCCCCGATGGGGCAGCGATACACCGCGCTGGAGGCGCAAACATTCACCCGGGGTCGAGGCAACCCGGTCGCCGCGGGCCTTGCCTTGGGCTGGTTCATTCGCACCCCGTGGTGGCAAACCCACGGCGTGCCCGGAGCGAAACCCTTCCGATGCTTGATGGGTTGCGCAAGAATCAAGACGCAACAGCTTCTTCGGAGGATCCTCCCTCGCAGCGTTGGCGCAGGCAGGGCCACCAACGCCGCGGATTCGCGCTCCGGCGCATTTCAAGTTTTGGAGACCTCCGAAGGACCGGCGCAAACCCCGGTCGTCCGGAGTACGGGAAAGCCGAAGGGCGGTGGCATTTCCTTTGGATTCCCGACTTCGGAGCTCAACTGACGAAATGCGCCATTGGCCCAACACCGGAAGCATTTGCTTTTGACGCGCCGGCGGGGTTTGGCGCAAGCTGGGCGTCCGATGAAAACGAGGTGGATCATCGCCGGGGTGTTCTCAACGTTTCTGATGGTGACGGGCCAGGAAGCCCGGGTGGAGTTGCGCCGCTGGTCGTTGACCGACTGCATTCAGCAGTGTCTGGAGTACAACCTCGAGCTGCGCATCGAACACTACAACCCCGAGCTGGCCCTCTTCAACCTGCGGTCGGGCTACGGTGCCTACGACCCGGTCTTCCGGTCCTCGGTCCAGCATGATTACAACAAGGCCGGCGAAACGCTCTTGGAAGGCACATTCACCCTTCCCGGCCGCGAGCTTGAGGTCAACAGCATCAGCAGCGGATTGAGCGGTCAGTTGCCCTGGGGAACCCTCTACAATATCAGTCTCAGCGCACGCGATACGGATGGAATTCGCTATGGGCTGGGTCCGGGCAACAGCATTGTGGAATTCCCCTTTTCAGACAGCAGCGGGTCGGTGGACATCAGCGTGACCCAGCCCCTGCTGCGGGACTTCTGGTACAACCCGACCCGGCTCCGAATCCAAATTCTCAAGAACCGCCTCAAGTGGAGCGAGCAGGGTCTGCGGGCCCGCATGATCGACCTGGCCACGCGCGTCGAACTGGCCTACTACGATCTGAAAGCCGCGTACGAAAACGTTCGCGTTCAACAGGCAGCCCTCCAACTGGCCGAACAACTCCTGGCCGAAAACCGCAAACGCGTCGAAGTCGGCGCCCTGGCTCCACTCGACGAAAAACAGGCCGAAGCCGACGTGGCGGCGCGCCGGGCCGACCTGATTGCGGCGCAGCGCAATCTGGCGGTTCTGGAAAACAATCTGAAGCAACTTCTCACGGACGATTTTGCCACTTGGGCGCACGTCCGGCTGGAGCCCTCGGCCGAACTGGACGCACCTCCGCCCGTTTTGGACGTGCAGGATAGCTGGGCCAAAGGGTTGAGTCTGCGACCGGATTTCCTGCAGGCCCAGTTGGATCTGGAACAACAGGGCTACCAGGTCAAAATCAACCGCAATCAGCTCTACCCCCAGGTCGATTTGCGCGTGGGGGGTGGTTATGCCGGGTCCACAGCCGAGTTCAGTGGCGTGTTCGGCGACATCGCCGAGCGCGATCAACCCCGTTGGTTTGTCGGCGGCCAGATCAGTTATCCGCTGGGAAATCGCTCGGCGCTGAACGCCTACCGCGCCAGCAAGGCCCAGTACGAACAGCGACTTCTGGCCCTCAAAAAGCTGGAGCAGGACATCATGATCGAGATCGACAACGCGGTGAAGCTGGCCCAGGCCAATTATGAACGGGTGGCGGCCACCCGCGAAGCCCGGGCATATGCCGAAGCCGCGCTGGCCGCAGAGCAGAAAAAGCTGGAAAGCGGCAAGAGCACCAGTTTCGTCGTGCTGCGACTCCAGCGGGATTTGACGGCCGCCCGCGCCGACGAGATCAGCGCCCTGGTGCAGTACCGTCGTTCGTTGGCGCTGCTGGCCCAGGCCGAAGGGAGCACGCTCGAACGGCACGGGATTACATTGGAATTCAAGTAGTCCCGGGCTGGTGAATTGCTGCCCCAACAGGGCGGACACCCGACGCACCGAAGGCGCAACCGTTTGCGCCGCTTAACATGCTTTACAGCCGCGCAAGCAAAGCCGCGGGCCGGTGAATTCCCCACCCTGACGGGATGGATCCAGGGCGCGTCGAAGGCACATCTGTTCGTCAGTGCCGGGCAACGCCCTGGCAGTCGGACCCCAAAACCCGCCGTCCCCTGAAAGGACGCAACTCGATGACCCCATCGTCAAGGCCGGGCCTGTCACACTCGAGTTCGACCCCTTCAGGGCGGGATGAATTGCGCGGACCCGGTCACCCAGGGCGTTGCCCTGGGCTGGCGAATGCCCGCCCCGTTGGGGCGGATCCAGCGCGTCTACGATAGAGCCGTGGGTTCGGGATTGCGCAATGGGGTTTCGGGCTGGGCCCGTGTCTTGAGCCGGCGCCTCCGCACCTCGCTGGGGCAAACCTCCAGCGCGCCGAAAACGCGAGACCTTTTCGATCCTCCATGGGTTTGGGGGGCAATGGACTGCCGGGGCTGCCTTGGCGAATTGCCGCTTGTAGCGTGTCGCTGGGCTGGGGCCCTTACGTCGGAGTCCCGCTGTCCGCTGTACTTTGGGCTCCGGACAACCTCGAAAGCCGGGCGGAATTCCGGGCGTCCTTCGGCCCGGGAAGGCCGGGGGAAAGGTCACCCCCTTGGGATCCTTGCAAGTCCCGGGCTGAGAAAGCATGGGCAACTGCGTTGCGAAGCCTCCAAAAACAAGGCTTGCCACCGGGAGGCGCTCACGCTATGGTGCCCGGCCCTTAAACCCAAAGGATGAGGGATCCGGGCCGAGGGCCTGGATTCGGACGTTGTGGGGAAGGCTTTTGGTTATGGTAAGAATCCGGTTAAAGCGCATTGGGGCCAAGAACAAACCCGCCTATCGGATTGTGGTGGCGGACAGCCGCAGCCGTCGGGACGGCAAGTGCCTGGAAGAGATTGGCACCTACAACCCTCTTCAGAAGGGGGACAACGTGAAGCTGGACCTGGCACGGGTGGACTACTGGTTGAGCCGCGGGGCTCAACCCACGGACACGGTGGCCAGCTTCATCCGCCGTCTGCGGCACAAGGCGGCGCAGGTTGCGCAGGGCTGATGGAGGCCCATGCAGGAATTCCTTGAATATGTGATCAAGGGGTTGGTCTCGCGGCCGGAGGCCGTGACCATTCACCCGGTCAAGCGGGCCGGTACCACGGTGTACGAAGTGACCGTGGACCCGGTCGACATGGGGAAGGTCATTGGCAAAAACGGCGTAACCATCAACGCGATCCGTTCGCTGCTGCAGGCCGGCAGCGGCAAGCGCGGCCTGCGGTGTGCGGTGGAAATCAGCGAGGCCCCTCCCACCGGAGGGTGAGCCTCCCGGGCCGCGGGGAGCCGGGACACAACCATGCGCATCGATGTGCTGACGTTGTTCCCGGGCATGTTCACCGGCCCGATGGACGAGAGCATTTTGAAGCGGGCCCGGGCCACGGGGAAGCTGGACCTGCGGATTCACAATCTGCGGGACTTCACCCATGACCGGCACCGCACAGTGGATGACCGCCCTTTTGGCGGCGGGCCAGGCATGGTCCTGAAGCCCGAACCGATCTTTGAAGCCGTGGAGACCTTGAAGGCCGAGGGAGAGCCGCCCTGGGTGATCCTGCTGTCCCCGGCCGGCCGCGTGTTCCATCAGGGCATCGCGCGGGAACTGGCGCAGCGGCCGCGACTGTTGCTGATCTGCGGCAGCTACGAAGGCGTGGACGAACGCATTCGGCAGGCGCTGGTGGACGACGAACTGTCCATCGGCGATTACGTACTGACCAATGGCGCCCTACCCGCGATGGTCATCATCGATGCCGTCACGCGCCTGCTGCCCGGGGTTCTCGGGGATGAAGCCAGTGCCCTGGACGAATCCTTCAGCCAGGGCCTGCTCGAGTACCCTCAATATACGCGACCGGCCGAGTTTCGTGGCATGAAGGTGCCCGAGGTGCTGTTGTCCGGGAATCACGCGGCCATCGCGCAGTGGCGAGCGGAACAGGCCCGGCGCCGTACCGCGGAACGAAGGCCCGATCTCTGGGCACGATGGCTGGCAGAACACGCAGCCGGTGACAGCTCCCGAACCCGTACGGGTTCTCAAGGGGCAGCCGAAAATCCCGGCTGAGCAGGCCCATCGAGTGCGGTCCGTGGGCGCCGTCCCCGGTTGACCGGTCTCCGCGCCTGAGAAGTCTAATGCACGAGTGAGCTACCATGAACCAGGCACTGCTTGACAAAATCGAAGCGGAGCATTTCCGCAAGGACAAACCGGACTTCGCCGTGGGCGACACGGTGCGGGTGCACACCCGCGTCGTCGAGGGCGACAAGGAACGAATTCAGGTCTTCACCGGCGTGGTCATCGCCCGCCGGGGCCGAGGGATCAACGAGACCTTTACCGTCCGGCGCATCAGCTATGGCGAGGGCGTCGAACGGGTCTTCCCGCTGCATTCGCCGCGCATCGAGAAGATCGAGGTGGAACGCCGCGGAAAAGTTCGACGCGCCAAGCTGACCTATCTCCGCAAACGCGTGGGCAAGAGCGCCCTGTTGGTGCGGGAAAAGGAAAGCGCCAAGGAAACGGCCGCAAAAGCCGGTTCGACTTCCCCGGGCGAGGCCGAGTCTTCCAAGAGCGCGTCGGCTTGAAATCCCCTGGTTTGCGGGGTTGAGGAGCAGCCGAAGGGCACCCGGCCTTCCCGGGCCGGGAGTTCCCGGAGGTGACCTCTCCTTGTCCACCGGTTCCCTCTCGGGAAAAGAGGTGGGAAGCGGCGCGTTTCCGTTTTTGGACATCGCTCGAAAGCTGGGCGAAATCTGGGACGTGCCTGACACGGCAAGGCCGAGCGCGAAGGGCCTTGTATTGGATTCTCGCATCCGGAGCTCCAAAACGGAGATGCGCCGCTGTGCTGTCCCCGGTTCCGCACGGGCGCATTCATTCCTCAGCCCGGGGCATCGCCCCAGGCTTTGGGCCCGCAAGAAGCTGCTGCGCCCTGAAAGGGCGCAACTCGATGACCGCCATCGTCAAGGCCGGGCCTGTCACACTCGAGTTCCGCCCCTTCAGGGCGGAGTGAATTGCGGAACCTGGGTGACCCAGGGGTTGCCCTGGGCTGATGAATCCCGCCCCGTTGGGGCGGATCCAGCGCGTCGGCGGTAGAGCCATGGATTCGGTATTGCGCAATGGGGTTTCGGGCTGGGCCCGTGTCCTGAGCCGGCGCCTCCGCACCTCGCTGGAGCAAACCTTCAACGCCCCGAGGGCGCGAAATCCCTTCGATCCTCGATGCGTTTGGAGGAACTGGATTTGCCCGGGGCTGCTTTGAAGGATTGTCCCCTGCGGCGCGCGGGCAGTCAGGGCTTGCCGGTGCCCAAATGGGTTATTGTCGGACCGCACGGGGCAAGCCCTGCGCCAGAGGCGCATCCCGGCCACCGGCTCGCGGGGGCCTCGGAAAGACGAGGCGACAAAGGCACATTCAATTCGTCAGCCGGGGGCAACGCCCCGCGGATTCGGCTCGCAAGAAACCACTGCGTCCTGAAAGGGCACAACCCGTGGACCTCCATCGCGAGGGCTGGACTCCATACCCGAATCCCGCCCCTTCAGGGCGGGATGATTCACGCGGACCCGATTACCCGGGGCGTTGCCCTGGGCTGGCGAATGCTCGCCCCGTTGGGGCAAGCCCACGGCACCCCTGGGCGTGAACACCTCTCCGACCCTCGGCAGGCTGGCCGGGAAAGATTGTGCAGGGGGCCGTGTTGGAAGCGGGTCGCTTGCAGCGTGCCGCAAGCAGGGCCTCAGACCCCTCGATCCGCTGTCCGGCCCACTTTCCAGGCTTTGGGACGCTTGTCCAAAACCCAGCGGGGTTTTGAACATGCGCACCACCGGGTAACTGAGGGGTCACGGCGTTCCCTTCGGACCCTCAAATCTGAGGCTCAAAAGGGGAAATGCGCCCGGTGGGGAACGGTCGGAGGGTGTCTCGCGCCCCGAGAAGCGGTGGTCGCATTCACCTGCTCCCGATGAGGCCGGTCCGAGGCAGCAACCCATGCGCCTCAGCGCCGCGGAGGCTTTACTTGCCCGGATTGGCGCCGGGGAAGCGCGTGCGGATGGAGTAGAGTCCCGTGCTGGCGGTGATGAAAAGCGTGCGGCGGTCCGGGCCACCAAACGCCACGTTGGCGGTCCAGTTCTCGGGCACTTCGATGGTCCCGAGGCGCTTGCCGGTTCGGTCGAAGACGAGCACCCCCCGACCGGTCAGATAAAGGTTTCCGGCTGCATCGATTGTCATTCCATCCGAGCCGGCCTCGCAGAAGAGACGCTTGTTGGCCAGCGAGCCGTCGGGCTGGATGTCGTACGCGTAGGTGCGTCCGGCCCGGATGTCGGCCACGTAAAGGGTTTTGCCGTCGGGGGAGCCGGTGATGCCGTTGGGCTGTTGGAGGTCGTCGGCCACCCGGGTCAACCTTTGGCCATCCGCACTCAGCCGGTAGACATGCTGGCCGGGTTGAGGGGGTTCCTTGTGTTTCCACCACGGTCTCTGGTAGTACGGGTCGGTGAAGTAGAGATCGCCGTTGGGCGCCACCCAGACGTCATTGGGACCATTGAGGGGCCGACCTTCGTACTGCCAGGCCAGGACGGTCACCGTCCGACGGTCAACGTCGATGCGCCAGAGGGCGTTGGTTTCATCCGCGCAGGCGATCAACCGGCCCTGCCGGTCAAAACACATTCCATTGGCACGACCCGCCGGCTGCAGGAAGGTGGTCAGTTGCCCGTCCACACTCCATTTCATGATCCTGTCGTTGGGCTGGTCGGTGAAATAGACGTTGCCGGATGCGTCGGAAGTGGGGCCCTCGGTGAATTTGAAGCCGCCGGCGAGCTTTTGGACCGTGGCTTCGGGCGCCAGAACCCGGGCAAGGGAATCGTTGGTTTCTGCCCGGATGATCGCCGCCAGACTCAAAGAGAGCAAGACAAGGAGGTCGAGGGAGGTCTTCATAAACTCAGCCGCCCAGACTGGAGGGGTCGTTCACGTTGCCCTTGTTAAACTCTACGTAGGTTTCGGTCAAGTCCGCGGCATAAAGCACGGCTCCGGCCCGCCCTAGGTTGAGTCGGATGTGAAGCTCGAACTCCGCGGGTGCCACCGCCTCGCAAAGACGGGCAAACGGCACGCCCGTCGGCCGACCGCGGCGCACACTCCAGACGGTGACCTTGCCACCGGGCGGGGCGTATCCGATATCCACTTTGTCCTCTTGCACGCGTGCGGCGCTGTAGCCCAGGGCGTCCATGACCCGACCCCAGTTCGGGTCGCCGCCATGCCAACTGGTCTTGACCAGGGCACTGTTGGCCACGGCCCGGGCCGCGGCATCGGCCTCGGCGGGGGTCCGCGCCCCGAACACACGCACGGTGACGACGCGGTGGACGCCCTCGCCATCCCGGACGATCATCCTGGCCAATTGCAGACACGCTTCGGCCAACACGGCCTCGAACCGGGCAAACGCACGGTCCCCTCGCCGCAAAGGTTCGTGGCCGGCACAGCCATTGGCCAGCAACAGGACCGTGTCGTTGGTGCTCATGTCTCCGTCCACGGTGATGCGGTTGAAACTGGCCGCCACGGCCTCGGTTAACGCCGACTGAAGTGCGGTCCGTTCCACTGCGGCATCGGTGGTGAGAAACGCCAACATGGTGGCGTGCCGGGGACGCGAGGCCGGGCGACGTCCCGTGGGACTCATTCCCGGATGAATCATTCCGGCCCCTTTGGCGATGCCGCCCAATCGCACCACGCGCCTTCCCACTTCGAACTCAAACGCCACCTGCTTGGGCCGGGTGTCACTCGTCATGATGGCTTCCGCCGCCGCCGCCGCGGCAGCCAACTCGCTGCTCAACATCCCGGCCGCCTGCCGGATGCCGGAGCGAACGTTGGCCATGGGCAGCGGCACACCAATGCGCCCGGTGCTGGCCACCAACACGTGTTCGGGTTGCAGCCCGAGGGCTCGAGCCGCCTCCCGGGCCATCGCCCGGGCGTCGCGAAGGCCCTGCGGCCCCGTACAGGCGTTGGCATTACCGGAGTTGGCCACGATGGCCTGCGCGCGTCCGCGTCGGACCACTTCCCGGCACCACTTCACCGGTGCTGCGCAAACCTGGTTGGTGGTGAACATGCCCGCCACCACGGCCAACCTGTCCGAAACGATGAGTGCCAGGTCGCGCTTCGGCCCGCGATCCGAGCCCTTGCCCGTGCCCAGTCGTTTGATGTCGCAAAACACTCCCGCCGCCCGATAACCCTGCGGCGCAACGATGGAGCCTTCAATCTGACGCATGATCGACAAGCAGCCTGGAAACGGCACGCACGGACATTGCCGGGACGGGATCCGTTTCCCGTTTTTGTCCCGCGCGTTCCATGGGCCGGAGCTCGAGAATCTCCGGGGTGCGCGAAACCGGGGGCCGCCCCTCTGCGCCGTGCGGCAGCGGCAGTAAACGGCAATGATGGTCATCCCTGCAAGCGCCGTCTTGGTCGGCAGCCTCGCTGCATGAAGCTGCCTTAAACTTCTGCCGGGGGGACTGGAACCATGACCCCGCACGCAGCAGCGGCCGCGTTTGCCGATTGCATTTTGCCGGTGCCTCGGATAGTTGAGCCCCATGCGTTTCATCGCCAGCCTGATCGAAAAGCTGCAGCGACATCCCAAGCGCATTGTCTTTCCGGAAGGCACCGAGCCGTCGGTGCTTCAGGCGGCTCGCCAGTTCTATGCGCTGCGGCTGGGTGCTCCCATCGTGTTGGGGAATCGCGCCCGGATCCAGCAGGTGGCCCTGGAGCATCAACTTTCGCTGGACGGCATCCGCGTACTGGACCCGGCCGAAAGCGACGACCTGGAGAACTTCGTCGCTCGCTACAATCGCCTGCGCCGTGCCCAGGGCCTCCAGGACGCCGAGGCGCGCGAGGCGATGCTGCAACCCAACTACTTCGCGGCGATGATGCTGGCCATGCATCATGCCGACGGCCTGGTCAGTGGCGCGGCTCATACCATTGCCAGCGTGCTGCGGCCCCTGTTCCAGATCGTGGGCCATGCCCCGGGCACAAAAACCGTGGCGGGCTGTGCGGTCCTGGAGCTGGAGAACCCGCGTTTCGGCGAGGAGGGCGTGCTCTTTCTGGCCGATTGCGCAGTCATCCCCGAACCGACCGTGGAGGAGCTGGCCGAGATCGCCGTCTCCACGGCCCGGCTGGCGCGCCATCTGCTCGGCACCAGACCTCGCGTGGCCCTGCTGTCGTTTTCCACCAAGGGCAGCGCCCAGCACGAGTCGGTCGGACGCGTCCAGGCCGCGACGGCGCTGGCACGGCAAAAGGCGCGCGAGCAACAACTGGAGGCAGCCATTGACGGGGAGTTGCAGGTCGATGCCGCTCTGATGCCCGAGCTGGGCCGACGCAAGTGTCCGGACCTGGCCCTGCCCGGCCCGGCCAATGTCCTGATCTTTCCGGAGTTGAACTCCGGCCACATTGCCGCGCGGTTGCTGCATCACGTGGCCCGCGCCGAGCTGTACGGGCCGGTCCTGCTGGGACTGGACCGGCCTGCGGCCAACGTGCCCCGGGGTTCAACCGCCTGGGACATTTTGGGCGCTGCCGCCATTGTCGGCGTGCAGGCCATTCATTACCAAGTGCTCTATCCCGGTGCCGGGGCCTCTCTTCCCGGCGAGACCCGCTCATGAATTCGCTGTCCCTGCCCCTGCTGGCTCACCTGAAGGATCTGCCCGTGTATCAGCCGGGCCGCCCGATCGAGGAGGTCGCCCGGCAATACGGGTTGGACCCGGATCGGATTGTCAAGCTGGCGTCCAACGAAAACCCACTGGGTCCCTCGCCCCGCGCGCGGGAGGCACTGCAAAGGGTCCTGGAGACCGTCCACCTGTATCCGGACGGACACGCCTTTGCGCTGCGCCAACGACTCGCCGCAAAGCTCGGCGTGACCCCCGAACACCTGGTTTTTGGCAATGGCTCCAACGAATTACTCGAATTCATCGGACACGTTCTCCTCGAACCCGGCGTCGATGTGGTCGTGTCCCAGTACTGCTTTGCTGTCTATCCGCTGGTGACCCGGATGTTCGGAGCCAACCTTGTCACGGTCCCCGCGCGAAACCACGCCCACGACCTGGCCGCCATGCGCGCAGCGATCACCCCGCGGACGCGGGTGGTCTTTCTGGCCAACCCGAACAATCCGACCGGCACATGGGCGCCGGCCGCAGAGTTGCGGGCCTTCGTGGAATCCATTCCGCCCACCGTCTTGGTGGTTTTGGACGAGGCATACATCGAGTTCCTCGAGGATCCCCCGGACTTTCTGCCGGACCTGCGCACGGGTGCACGGCCCAACCTGCTTTTGCTGCGCACGTTTTCCAAGATCTACGGTCTGGCCGGACTCCGCGTGGGCTACGGAATCGGCGTGCCCGCATTGATCGCGGCGTTGGAAAAAGTCCGGCAACCCTTCAATTTGAACCGGCTCGCTCAAGTGGCCGCCCTGGCGGCCCTTGACGACCAGGAGCATGTGCAGCGGACCCGTCGCAACAACCGCCAGGGACTGGAGCAGCTGCAGGCCGGCTGCCGCGAGCTGGGTCTTCCTTACATTCCCTCGGCCGCGAACTTTTTGCTGGTACGCGTCGGGGACGGCGCCGCGGTCTTCGAAGCCCTGCAACGCCAAGGTGTCATCGTTCGCCCCATGGGCGCGTACGATCTGCCTGAATGGATTCGCATCTCGGTGGGCACGCCGGAAGAAAACGCTCGATGCCTGGAGGCTCTCCAGAAGGTGCTGCGCAACGGGCCCGCCGCCACCACCAGGGACTGAGCCGGCCCATTCGTCCGGACACCATCCTCCTTCTTCGGAAGCCTCCTTGGACGCAAGGGGGACCTTCGGGCGTGGCCATTGCTCTGTCGCCGCCGCGGCGAGAGAAGCACGGAATCCATCGCAGGCAGCCAGCGGCGAAGCCGGGTCTGGAGTTAAAGAGTTCGAACAGCATGTGACCAGCAGTCTCCCGGCACAGCCTTGGACTCTGACCCGGGTTGGCCCCCGGATCCATGCGCACGCGCACAGGACCGTCCAGCAGTCAAGGGGCCACCAAGCAGCTTGAGTACCTCCCCTGCCCCGTGTGCGCAGGGTGGCAGTCTGTTGGAAAAGTGGCTGCGTTGCGAGGAGGAGCCCGGATTCTCATGGAACATGGCATCGCGGGCAAAACGACCTTTTCAACCTTCGGGTCGAGAAAACAAACCCGCGGGTCCCATCGAGGCCCTCGTGCCGCCCCGGACATGCGACAGCTTCGGCTCCTGCCGACGCCGGCACAGTCGCGCTCCACTGGATTGCCCTCACCGGATCCAGCGCTCTGCCGGGGCATTGCGGAGCGGCGCGGACCAATTGACCACGCGGTCTTCGCAAGCTGCGCCCGTGCGGTGTTCTCCCAAAGTCCCCGGCCGCACCGCGGGCTCGAACCGCGACAAAGAGTGAGCAGACCTCTGAAAGGAAGCTCGCGTGGCGGACCGCGGGCATCGCCTTCTCTAGAAGCAACCCATGGATGCGACAATCCCATGCGTGGACACCGGGCAAAACGCCCTCCAAGGGCTCCCCGGACTCATGGCTCGTCCACAAGCTGGTGATGCCGAACGTTATACGGGCTACCACAGGGCAAAGCAGGCTCCGGCCGTCGCGGCCGCAACCACAGGGCTGCCCTGACCAGAATTGGCCATGGCCAGCCGGAGATCCAATGGGGCACACTACCCAATGAAATGGGACCTGAATGGGTCCTCGACCCTGGAACATCAGAGCTGGCGTAGTTTCGAACCCGACACACGACGATGCAAAAGAGCATGACACAACCTGTGCGGAGCCCGAGGATTGCCTGGGCGGTGCTGCTGGCTGTTTGGGGCCTTTGCCGTACTCAGGCCGCCACCACCAATGCCTTTCTTCCCAGTGCCGACACCTTTGTCCGGTTCGGGATCAACCAAGAGGTCAACTACGGGGCGTTAGAATTCCTGGATCTCTACGGAAACGGTACGGCGCGCGATTATTTTGCGTACGTGCGCTTCGACTTGTCCTCGCTGCCGCAGGACGCGCAACTGCTCGATGCAACGTTGCGATTCACCAAGGTGGCCGGAGGCACGCGCAACGACACGCTCACCACGGGGCGATTCCGCGTCCTGGGTCTAAACGACGTGGCCGGAAACACACCTCAGACCTGGGACGAGTTGACCTTGACCTTCAACACGATCGGCTCCGAGTGGGTTTCCGCCAACACCTATGACACCACGCGCGTGACCGATCTGGACGGAGCCAATGAGGTCGCGGACAACACCACGGGCATCGCCTCCATCGGCGGGCCGAACCTGGTGAGTTTTCTCAGCAGCCGGCTGGCCGCCGGCGGGCTGGTCACGTTCATCGTGGACTTTGCCACCACCGAGGGCGGACGCGGATTCGCGTTTGGCTCGCGCGAGAACAGCAATCCGGATGCGCGCCCGCAACTGACGGTGGCCTGGATTCCCGAGCCCAGCATGCCTGCTTTGTTGACCCTGGGCGGGCTGCTGCTCCTGGCATGGCATCGACGGCTCCGATAGCCCGCTCCGCTTCACATTGAAACGTTGGGCAAGGACCCGCTGGACCGCCCGGCTGACCCGGTCCCTCGCAACAGGGATCGCGGCGGCCGGGTGGTTCATTTTTTCATTTTCCGGCTCGGGGGAGTCCGCGCCCGTGACCCTGACGGTGACAGACCGGTGGTTTGTGCTGGAGAACGGATTGCTGACGGCGCGGATCGAATCCACTTCGGGCGTGCTGGTTTCTCTTCAGTACAAGGGGCGCGAACTGTTGGCGCAGCAGAGTCGCGGAGGCGCTCTGGGCGGTTACTGGTCCTGGGTGGGACAAATCACCGTGGGCCCGCGGCGAGAGCCCCGGGTGCGGATCGACCCCGCCCACAACGGCGGGCAGTTGGCAGAGGTTGCCACCGAGTTCCTGCAGGATCCGGCGCGTCCGCCCGCGGCGGTCGAAATGAGTCACCGCTATGCCCTGCGCCGGGGCGAGCCCTGCCTCTATGTCAGTTCGGTCTGGCGACACCGTCCCGGGGATCCGGGTTTTCGGGTCGGTGAAGCCCGTTACGCCCTGAAACTGCATCCCGAGGTGTTCGATTTCCTTTCGGTGGACGCGCGCCGCCAGCGCCAGATGCCCCGCCCGGAGGATTGGGACCGGGGCCTGCCCACCAATCTCAAGGAGGCGCGGCGCCTGGTCACCGGTCCGCACGCCGGCACGGTCGAGCACAAGTACGATTACGCCGCGCGACTGTATGAAATCCCCGCCTACGGCTGGTGCAGCACCCGGCACGCGGTGGGACTGTGGATCGTCCAGCCCGGCTTCGAGTTCATCGCGGGGGGTCCGACCAAGGTGGAATTGACCGGGCACCTGGACGTGAATCCGGGCGGCACGCCCACGCTTTTGCACATGTGGCTCGGCAGCCATTACGGCGGCAGTTCGCTGGTGGTGGGAACCAACGAGGCGTGGAGCAAGATGATCGGTCCCCTGGTGCTCTACTGCAATGAGGGCAAAGACCCCGAGGGGCTTTGGAAGGATGCTTTGGACCGGGCCCGCGACGAAGCTGAACGTTGGCCCTACGACTGGGTGCAGGACCCCGAGTATCCGCCGGCAGCGCAGCGGGCCACGGTTCGGGGGCAGATCCGACTGCAGGATCCTCTGTTGCGGCTCGATTCCATCAGCAATCTCTGGGTGGGCTTGACCGCGCCGGACTATGCACCACCGCCCGTGACCTTTGGACGGCGGGGTCCACGCGCCGCCGGAGCCGGATTGCGCCCGCCTGTTCGTAGAGCCGCAGGCGGGACGAATGCCCCGGGGCTGCCTCCCTTCGGCGGTTTCCCCCCTTTGGTGGATTGGCAGAGAGACGCCAAACACTACCAGTTCTGGACGCGCGCAGGTCCGGACGGGAGCTTCGAACTGCGCCATGTGCGGCCCGGCCGTTACACCCTGCATGCGATCGCTGACGGCGTGCTCGGAGAGTTCGTGCTTGAAAACGTGGCCGTGGCGTCCGGCTCCAGGCTCGAGTTGGGGACCTTGATCTGGCGGCCAACCCGGCTCGGACGGACCCTGTGGGAAATCGGGGTGCCGGACCGCACCGCGCGGGAGTTTCGACACGGCGACCATTACTGGCAATGGGGCCTGTACCTGCGATACCCGGAAGAGTTCCCGAACGACGTGGATTTCGAAATCGGCCGCAGCGACTGGCGCGTGGATTGGAACTACGTTCAACCGCCGCGCATTCTGGAATCGCCCGAGGTGGCTCTCGGCGAAGAGGATGAACATTCCGAAACAGCATCCCCGGGGAATGGTTCTTCCAACGCGGCCGGCGCCAAGGTCCTCCCGACCACCTGGACCATTCGGTTTCAACTGTCGGAAACCCCGCGGGGTCGTGCGTTTTTGCGCATGGCGTTTTGCGGGGCCGGCCCCGGCTGCCGGATCGAGGTGGCCGTCAATGGAGAGCCCGTGGGAGACACCGGTTGGCTTCCCCCCACCAGCACCATGCACCGCGACGGGATCGAGGGATACTGGACGGAGCGCCGGATTGCATTCGACGCCGGCCTGCTCCGGGCCGGAGAGAACCGGATCACTCTGCATCTGCCGGCCCGGTCATGGACCCAGGGGGTGCTGTATGACTATCTGCGACTGGAGCTGGACGAACCGGGCGACACAAGGGCGGGGTCTCCCGCAGAAGGAACAAGGCCCCTTCGCTGAGCCTGCAAACCACGGCGTGCGGGTCGGCCGGCGTGGGCCGATGCCCCAGCCGCCTACAGGCTGTTGAGCACGTCGATCATTTGGCGCAGCCGGCCGTAGTCCCTTCGGTTGAAGCCAAAGGCGATGCGGTGCAGGTCCAGGTGATCCTGGTCCTCCTGTTCTTCCGGGGTGGGCGGGATCCGCTGGATGGGCGGCCCGGTGATGATGTCGGCAAAGTCCTCGTTCAACGCGGCCAGCGCGGTATCCGTGGGCGGGTGTTTGAGGCGGATGACAAAGAGATCCTTCACGAACCGCGTGGAATGGAAGTTGCGATAAAACCGTGTGATGATCCGCACCGCCTCGTCCACGTTGTCCGTGATCCGGTAAAGATTCAGATCCTCCGGCGAAATGAGTTCATCACGCAGGAGATGTTCCCGCACATGTCGGTCCCACGTTTTCCAGTACGTGCCGCCGGGGCGATCGATCAACACCAGCGGCATCAACTGGCTTTTGCCGGTCTGCATGAGGGTGAGCGCCTCGTACCCCTCGTCCAACGTTCCGAACCCGCCCGGAAACAACACCACCGCATCGGCATGCCGAATAAAGATCAACTTTCGGGTGAAAAAGTATTTGAACGTCACCAGCTTTTTGTCTTCGCGGATCACCGGGTTGGGATTCTGTTCCCAGGGCAACTGGATGTTGGCGCCGAAGCTCATCTCCGGGCCGGCGCCTTCGTGAGCCGCCTGCATGATGCCGGGGCCGGCCCCGGTGATTACCATGTAACCCGCCGCCGCGATCTTGCGGCCGAATTCCACGGCCTGCTGGTATTCGGGCTTGTGCGTCGCCGTCCGGGCCGAGCCGAACACGGCGACCTTGCGCACGTGGGCGTAGGGCGCGAACAGCCGGAACGCGTAGCGCAGCTCCCGGTTGGCGATCTGAATGACGCGCACGTCGCCGCTGTGGGCAACGTCCGTGAGCAGCTTCAGCGCGTTCTCGATGATGTCCGCCACCGCGGCCTCGTTGTACCCCCCGCCCTTGTAGCGGATCAGCTCCTGGATCCGGCGCTGCAGTTCGGGATCCGGCGGCGGTTTCTCTCGTTTTTCCGTCACAGGCATCGCCCAAGGATAAGCAGATTCGGGCCGACCGCAACGGCCGAGCAGGTTCCCCCGGTGGCACCCGCCTGCGCGGCTCTTCGATCGTTCTGCCCGCTTGACCCACCGCTCCCCTCGGCCTTTACTGACGGGCGTTCGGCCCCTCGGGCCCAACGGCAATGTATGATCAAACCCGTACCCATCCCCGCAGAGCTGTTTCAGCAGAATCGAGAGCGGTTGCGCCAGTTGCTGCCGCCACGATCCCTCGCCGTGCTCAATGCCAATGACGTGATGCCGGGCAACGCCGATGCCACGCTCGGCTTTGTGCAGAACGCCGATCTCTTTTACCTGAGCGGCATTTTGCAGGAAGAAACCATCCTGTTGCTGGCGCCGGATGCCAGCAACCCGCGTCATCGCGAAATCCTTTTCCTGCGCCGACCGGACGATCACACCCGGATCTGGGAAGGTGAAAAGCTGAGTCGCGAGGAGGCGCGGCGCATCTCCGGGATCCAGGAGGTCCGGTGGCTTGACGAGTTCCCCGTCGTGTTCCGGCAGCTCATGTGCGAGATGGAATTCGTTTACCTCAACAGCAACGAGCACTATCGCGCCATGCCCCAGGTCGAGACCCGGGACGAGCGCTTCATCCGCCAGTGCCAGCGCCAGTACCCGCTGCACCAGTACCGCCGCCTGGCCCCTTTGATGCACCGGCTGCGCACCGTCAAGTCGCCGCTGGAGGTGGATCTGATCCGCAGGGCCTGCCGGATCACGGGCGAGGCGTTCCGCCAGGTGCTTCCGTGTGTGCGACCGGGGGTGAACGAAGCCGAAGTGGAGGCCGAGTTCGCCCGCGCCTTCCTCCGGCAACGGGCCACCTTCGCGTATCCCCCGATCATCGCCTCGGGACCGAACAACTGCGTCCTGCATTACACCCGCAACGACCGCGAATGCCGTGCGGGTGAACTCCTGTTGTTGGATGTGGCAGCCAATTACGGAGGCTACAATTCGGATTTGACGCGCACGGTGCCCGTCAGCGGCACGTTCACTCGACGCCAGCGCGAGGTATACGAGGCCGTGCTCCGGGTGTTTCGACAGATGCTGCCCCGCATGGTCCCCGGGAAAACCCTCGACCAGCTCCGCGAGGAAGCCGAACAGCTCATCGCCGAGGAGTGCAAGAAGCTGGGCTTACTGGGCCGGAGCACACGGCGCCGGACCGACTCGGACGAGTCCCCCGTGCGCGCGTTCTTCATGCACGGGGTGGCCCACCCCATCGGGCTCGACGTCCACGACGTGCTCCAGCCGGGCCAGAAGATTGCCGCGGGCTGGGTGATGACTTGTGAACCGGCCATCTACATTCGCGGGGAGGGCTTCGGCATCCGACTCGAGAACACCGTCCTGATCACCGAGCACGGGGCCGAGGATCTCATGGAAGACATTCCGATTGAGCCCGAGGCCATCGAGGCCCTCATGCGGCCCCGGCAATCCGGCAAACGCTCCCGCAGAGTTCTCTCGACAGGTTGATGCCCGGCAGCGATCGCTTCCCGTCCTTCGTCTGACCCAACCCCACGGACCGGGCAGAGCCCATGCGGTCCGCGGGCATCCCGGCCGGCGCGTTCGGCATGCCGGGAAGCCGGGCACCGTGTGAAATCCACCGGGCGGCCCCCACCGGGGGATGTCCTCCACGGAGCAGACGTCCGGCTCAACGGGTCCGGCTCACTTCCGGGGCGCGATGCCGGCCAGACTGAAGGTCAGCTCGATTTCGTCGGCCACTTTGTCCTGGGGCGCCGCCGGGTTGATGCCGAAATCGGAGCGCCGAATCGTGAATTGGGATCGGATCACCAGCAGGTCACCCTGCATCTGACCGTTGGAGCGGGCGCCCAGTTTATCCTTCAGGTAGGTCAGCCGCACCGGCACAACCAATTCCCGGGTCACATCGCGGATGGTCAGCCGACCCCGCACCCGGGCCGTTACTTCATCCCCCCGGGCCTGCACGTCCTCCAGCGCGGTCGATTCAAACACAATCTCCGGGTACCTGGCCACATCCATCCACTGTCCACTGTGCAGGTGCTGCTTCATCATCGGGTTCGGTACATGGAGGGACTCGGCGGAGACCACCAAACGGCCTCGTGTCGCCGCCGGGTTCTCCGGATCGAACACGACCTTGCCCGAAATGCCCGTGGCGCTGCCACTGATGGACTCCAGGGGCGCGTCCAACCGGAACACCACGTTGTTGACCCCCTTGGGATCCTTGAAATCGAACTCGATCGGTGCCGCACAGGCGCTCGCGGCCACAACCCATGCTCCAAATACCCACCGCATGCTCGGGAACCTGCCCATCATGGTGAATCCACCTCCGATTTGGCACCAACATTGGCGTCGCGGCGGATGACAAAGGACGCACCGGCCACCAGGCCGGCGGCCACCAGACTGGCCACCAGAAAATCCACGCCCGGCACGAACTTCGGCCGGTAGGTAATGGCTTCCAGTCCGGTGACCTCGTCCAACGTGCGGACCGGCACGCTGGTTTGCGTCCATCCCCAATGAGCACCCCCGGCCCACCACATGCCCACACCGACCATCGCCATCCCCAGGGCCACGGTGCGCAACAGGCTCCGCCAGCTCGGCCGACGCTTCATAAGGCGGCCAAACATAGCGCGGTCAGAGGGACTTGCAAACGGCTCGGGCGTTCGGGCCTTTGCAGGTCTCGGAGTTCCGATCGGTGCAGCCGCCCCGAACCCACGCGGAATTCGCGGGTTGCAATCCGGGCCTTCTGCATCGGGCCCGGCCGGAGTCCCAAACAGTAGCCGGTGAAAAGTCCAAATGGTGCATGCCTCTCGGCCGGGGCACGGGCGTTGCCATGAGGTTTCCTGCGGAAGCATTGCCAAAGTCCGTGGGGGAAAACCCAAACGCTCGGGTCGAATTCCGCGGCGTCCCGTCGAGGTCCGCAACCGGGCTGCGTCCCACGGGTACGGACTTACTCTCCTCTGGCGAGGTTTGCCCCGGCTTTACAGCTTTTCTGCAAGGTCTCGTGGACGTCTTCCGGCCGGAACCAACGAGAAACTCCCCTTCGCAAATCGAGTCATTCTGCGTATGGAAGCGCCAAAAGAGAGCCTCCTCCATGGGCTCACCAAAAACGAACAATCAGGAAGGCTGGACCAACACCGAAAGTGGACGCCGACCCCAGCAGGCCCCTGGAAAACGAGCCCGCGCAGATCCGGATGGACACTGTGTGGAAATGCGAATGAGACCGTCCGAGAGACTCTGGCGCGTCCGGGTACTATCCGCGGTGGATGCAAGGTCGATTCTTTCCGTTGTCCGTCTGCAGGTCCGACCCAGATCCGAGCGGGGCGCTCTTCCGTCCCGGCGCCGCGATGGCAAGTCCGGAACCGACGATCTCAGGACCCGGTTGAAACCCGGCTTCGGCCCATCGGACCGGACGCAACCCGGTCCGGCTGGATCGTGGACAAGCTGCGGCTCAGGCCTGGGCCGGAGTGCGGCGGGGCCGTATCAGCACGGCCTTCAAATCGGAGCCTTCCACTTCGACGCTGGACGTTTCGACGGACGGATCGTCTTTGAGGGCCTGATGTACGACCCAGCGCTCGTAGGCGTTCATGGGTTCCAGCTCGACAATGTCCCCCCAGCGGCGCACCTTTTCGGCCGCCTCGCGCGCTTTTCGCACCAGTGCCTCGCGTGCCTGGGCACGGTAGCCTCCCACGTCCACGGTCACCTTGGGCGCCTGCGGGTCCTGCTGATACAACAGGCGGTTGGTCAAATATTGGAGATCCGAGAGCACCTGGCCCTGTCGCCCGATCAGGCGCCCCGCGTCGGGCGTATGCACCTCCAGCATCAGACCTTCGGGCAACTGCCGTTCCTCCACGGTGGCTTCGAACCCGAGCAGGGTCAGCAGTCGTTCCAGGGTGGCTTTAGGATTGGCAGGCATAAATCTCATCGGCCGCGCCGCGTCCACCGGGGCCGGGCATCTTCCCGGTAGCGGGCCGGCGGCGTGCCCGGGGCTTTGACCGATGCAGGCGCATCTTCCGGCTATTTCCGTTTCTTCGGCGGCAAACCCGTCGGGGTGGACGGGGCCGGGGCTGGAGCGGGTTCCATGGCCCGTGTCAGCTTGATCTGGAGGATGCTTAACAGGTTTTGCACCGTCCAGTAAAGCGTCAAACCGGCGGAAAAATGGTAGAGGAACACCAAAAAGAGCAGGGGCATCCAGCGCATGAGCTTTTGCTGAACCGGATCCATCCCGGGCGACGGCGGCGTCAAATGCGACTGCCACAGCATCGTGGCCCCCATCAACAACGGCAGCGGATTGATGGGAAAGCCAAAGACATAGAACAGCGTGTCCGGCTTCGAGAGATCGGCGACCCACAAAAACCGCGCTCCGCGCAGTTCGATGGCACTCTGGATCATGTAAAAGAACCCGATGAACACCGGCATTTGCAAAAGCAGCGGCAGGCACCCGCTCATGGGGTTGATTTTGTGCTCCCTCCAGAACTCCATCATTTTCTTGTTCAACTTGGCCGGGTCGTCCTTGTACTTCTCCTGGAGTGCCCGCATTTGCGGCTGCAGGGCGGCCATGCGTTTCATGGAGCGCATGCTGGCCTGGGTCAGCGGCCAAAAGAGGATCTTGATGATCACTGTGATGGCAATGATGGCCCAGCCGTAGGACAACCCGAGCGCATGGTGCAGCCAGTTCATGGACAGCAGCAGCATTTTCGAGAAGAACCCGAAGAAGCCGCCATACCCCATGATCAGGTCCACTTCGTTCTGGAACCGATTGGCGATGCGGGCCAGGGTGCGATACTCCTTCGGCCCGGCGTAGAGGTGCCATTGACGTTCGCGCACGGCACCCGCAGCCAGGGTTTCCTCCGGATACACCACCGCGGTCTGGCAACCATGCGGAGGAGGCCGTGCCCGCACCGGGCCGTCCACGGCTTCGAACACGGGCAGCTGCACATGTCGGCCCACGACCCGCACGGCCGGCTGGTCCGGCATCAGCACCATGGCGAAAAACTGGTTTTGCGCTGCCACCCAGACCACGTTGCTTTCGCCTCCCCGATACTCCGATCGCGGCTGGGGTCGGGTCAGCCCCAGGCACGACCAGAAACCGCGGTTTTGGAACCACGGCTCCAGGACTTCGTGGGTGTCGGATCCATCAAACCACATCAAACCCACGCGGCTGCCATCGTCGTCCGCTCCCATGGGCGCACTCGTGCCCACGACCCACTCCTGGGGGGGCAAGGCCACCGGTTCCGACCGGAGATTCTCCAGCCGCAAACGGACCTTGAGGAGGTAGTTGCTGCCCGGTTCGAATTCCTTGACCACCCGGACACCGTTCGCGAGGGTTTTCTCGGCGCGCACCACCGAGCCGGTTTGTGCGAGCCGGAATTGCCCATCCTCGATCCAGCCGGGATGGCCCTGCAGAGCCAGCATGGGGATGCTGGCAGTGCCGTTGAGCTCGGCGACCTCGTTGGTTCGGCCGTTGACGCGGCTGCGGCGCCCCGGGGTCTCGGGGTATTTCAGCAGTTCCACCCGCTTCAGGCCGCCTCCCCGGGAGGTAAAGGTGTATCGCACTTCCGGCAGTTCCACCACCAGAGTCTCTTCTTCCCCCGGCGGGAGGGCGCTGGCAGGGGCGGAGGTCAGGGCGTTCAGGATCGGAGGGGCCGAGGTCAAAGCCGCCTGAAGTTCTGCCACGGGCGCCGAGGTGGACGGGGCCGTCAGGTGGGAGGCCGGGCCGGAAGTGCCGGGATCAGAGTGTGGCGCAGGGGGGACCGGTGGATACAGTCGCGCGACGATGGTCGGCCATAACAACAGCAGCCCCAAACAAATCGCCAAAATGACTATCGACTTTCGATCCATGAAACGTTCTCGTGTTGGATGCCCGTCTCGAAAACCCTCAGGCCGACTCTACTTGGAAATCAGGACTCCCATGCTTGTTCAACCGATTCGCGGCTTGTCGAGTGTCCATTCCGCACTGACCGCGCGCCCGGTTGCGGAGAGAGAAGCGTTCGGGCACGGGATCTTCCCCGAAACCGCCCCAGGGGTGGCAGCGCATCAGCCGTTTGGCGGCCAGCCATCCACCCCGACACACACCAAACCGCTGAACCGCCTCCAATGCGTAGGCGGAACAGGTGGGATGAAACCGACAACCCAGGCCAGGTCCGGCCAAAGCCGCCAGGACCGGCGAGACCACCCACCGGTACAGTCGCAGTCCACACACTACGCTGAATCGAAGCGGATTCACGCCACAGGTTGTTCCGGCGGGTCTGAGGAGGAACCCGGGGTGTTCGCTTGTGCGCGAGCCCCATCAAGCTGCCCCGGGCGTTCGGCCTGTGCATGTGCGGTCGGCCTCTCCTGCGGGCGCAGCAACCCCGCCTGCTGCATGGCCCGCAGGAAGTCGGCTTCGACTTCCCGGTACCCTTTGCCTGCGATCGAAGGCCGCGCCACCAACACCAGGTCCACCGGCCGGGCCAAATCCCACTGATGGAGTCGAAACACCTCGCGCAGGAGTCGGCGCGCCCGGTTGCGGACGGTCGCTTTGCCCAGCTTGCGGCCCACCACCACGCCCAAGCGCGAGCCCCGGGCGGGACCTTCGGTCGGCGCCCAGTTTACAATCAGGCACCCTGCAACGATCCGTCTGCCGGCGGTCCGGATCCGGGCAAATTCCCGGCTCCATCGCAAGCGCTGGGCTGCCCCCAGCCGAAATCGCCTCGAGACCTCGGCAGACATGAATGCCTCAGACCGGAGTGAGCCGTTTCCGACCCTTCCGACGTCGTCGGCGCAGAATGGCGCGCCCTCCCTTGGTCGAGTTCCGTGCCCGGAACCCGTACTGGCGTTTCCGACAAATCCTCGATGGTTGGTAGGTTCGCTTCATACACGCTTGCCTCCTCCGACCAGTCCGGCAGGGAAAGCGGGCAAAGCCGACCGGCCGCACCGCCCGCCTCGTGGTCCGGAGCTCTTCAGGCTACCCATCACCCTCCACCTGTCAAGCAACCCCGGCCCATCCTTCCACGAAGCCGGCGCACCTCAGCTACTGGCTTCCCGGCAGCCGGGCAGAATCTCAAGCGCCCTCGGACCGCGAAACCCGAGGCAAACGGCATTTCCCCGGGATCGGCAATCCGGGACGCGCAAGCCGAAATGCGCGCTTCTCCGCGAAGCCCGGTCCGCCCTCAAGGTGCCCCTGGAAAAGAGCCGGCAAAAAATACGACCTTCGAACCGGAACAAGAAGGTCCATTGGGCCGAACCCGGCCAGGGGCCGCAGCAGGACGGTTTTTTTTCCGAAGCAGCAGCCGCCTCCGGTCCCCGATCCCGCCAATCTTTCATGCGCTGGGCGCCCTGACGGACGCGGGATTGGCCGGCCCGGGGCAGCGCTTTGGTACGTCGCCAACCCGTCGGTCCGTCCTCGCCTGGCCCGCGATTGACGGCCCGAGGGTGTTGCCGGAATCGGCGCCGCCAGGTGCGTCGCCACCACAACAGAGAATCTCTCGATGCTCTCAATGTTCCTCGATCTGGAACAGGGTTCACGCTTTGGCGCGTCCATTCCGGTTTGCCACGGACATGGCCGGGCCGGTCCCGCCGCGGTCACCAGCCGGGCGGGGCAAGCCCTCCCGTCCACCGAAAAAAACTGAAACTTTCGAACCGTCCCGCGGGTTTCATGGGCATGAGCGCAATTGCAAATGATTGGACGCAGGCGGCAGGCAAAACCGCGCCCGGCATTCCCCAGCCGTGGAACCGGCCCATAAAACACGCATCCAGCCGGCCGGGATCCGCGAATCTCCGGCCCTCTCCGGCGCGGCGGGCCCGCCCGGCTCCTTTGCCGGCGGACCGCGCGCCGACGGCTGCCGGCTCGCTGCGGGAAGCGTGGCAACGCGCCGCGGCCCAATGTTTTACGGAACGGATGATGCTGGCCGTCCTCACCTTGTGCGGGATGGGCGCCGTGGTGTGGGCCTTTCTGGAGGTTTGGCTGCGGCTGCAAAACTGGCCCGTGTTCGAGGCCTGGGTGGGGCGTTTGTGGGGAGCATGAGATCATGTCATGGAACATCCATCAAAGCGAAGAGAGATTTGGACTTTGCCGGCGGTGCAGCCGTCGTCCTAGGCTCATGACCCGGAGCGTCGGTGGCCGAGATGAGCGAGGCCCATCCATTCGAGGGGTTCGTGCGGCAGTACCAGGACCTGGTGTACAGCACGGCGCTGCGTTTGTTGGCCCAGCCCGCCGAAGCCGAGGACGTCGCCCAGGAGGTGTTCCTGCGTGCGTATCAGCATTTCGATCAGCTCCGGGCCAGTCCGTCAGCCGGCGCGTGGTTGCGCACGGTGGCAACCCGGCTGGCACTCAACCACCTGACGCGCTATCGACGCCGCTGGATGTTCTTTTCCGAGTTTACCGAAACCGAAGACGACGACGGCGCTTCCGGGTCGCCGCAGTTTGCGGATGCACGGGACGCCGGCGCGGCCTCCGAGCAGGCGGATCGACACGAAATCGTGCACCGCGCGCTTCTGACCCTTCCCGACCATCAACGCGTGCCCCTGGTGCTTTATCATTTGGAAGGCTGCAGCTACGAGGAGATTGCCCGTCACCTGGGCGTGTCCCTGGGCAAGGTCAAGACCGACATCCATCGCGCCCGCGAGGCGTTGCGGCGCAAGCTGCGCCTTCATTTCGGCAATGAACTGGAGGAATTCAACCCATGACGCCCGAACCTGATGCCCGCTTGGAAGCGGCCGTGCGCCGAGCGCTGGAAGGGCTGCGTCCGGTGCCCGCGCCGCCCACGTTGGTGGGCCGCGTGATGGCGGCCCTGCCCGAAACGCGGCCGGTCGCAGCGGTTCGAGGTTGGCCTGCGTGGCCTGTGTGGATTCGGTGGCCCGCCCTGGCAGGGCTGGCCGGGGCTGCGACGACCGCGGGTTGGGCACTGACCCTGTATGTGCTGCGGCCGGCGGCCGCCCAGTTGGGGGCGACCCTGAAGCCGCTGTGGGCCGCGGGCCGCGCGGTGGTCGTGATGGCAGAGGCGATGCTGACGCAGGCACAATCGCTGCCGCCCCTATGGTGGTACTCCGCGGTTGCCCTCGCCGGTTTGGCCGTGGCCCTGACCGCGTTGCTCGGCTCCTGTTACGTTCGACTGCTGCAATTCACCACACCAATGGAGAAAGGAATCTCTGCATGAAAACTCCAGCGCTGAGTGCGAGAGCTCGCCGCACCCGCCCCGGCCTGTACACGGGGCAAGCGGGTGCCATCTCACCGCGAACCGGTTCTTGCTCCACGGGCCGGAGACGGCTGCGTGCCATCCGGCACCCCGGGTCCGCGGCGCAAGGGAATCGCAAAGAAAAGTTTCGCTGGCTGGCAGGGGCGTTGTTCCTGGGGCTGGCGTTCCTTTTGACGGCGCAGGAGCCTGCGCCCCCGCCATCGTCTGACACGTCGGGCCCCGCATCCACCCAAACCGTTGCGGAGGTGGCAGCTCCGGCTGAATCTGCCACGCCTGGAATCCGTCGGGACACCGTGGTCGCCTTCGGCAGCGACGCGGAACTGCCGGCGGATCAGACCGCGGAAGTGGTGGTCGCCATTCTGGGCAATGCCCGCGTGGAGGGCCGCGTGCTGGACACCGTGGTGGCCGTGGGGGGCGACGCCGAGGTCTCGGGTAACGTGCGGGGCGATGTGGTGGCCGTTTGGGGCTCCGTCCGTCTTCGGCCGGGAGCCACGGTGCAGGGGGACGTGGTCAGCGTGGGCCGCGAGGTGGTGTTGGAACCCGGAGCTCAAGTCCGTGGCCAGATGCACGAAGTGGCGCTGGGCCCGTTGAAATGGACGGGGCTGTCCACATGGTTGCACGAGTGCGTCTTCAAGCTGCGACCGTTGTCGTTCCGGGTCGGCTGGGTCTGGCCGGCGCTCGGTGTCGTTTACCTGTTTTATGTGCTGCTGTTGCTGATCTTCCCGCGCGGGGTGGACGCCTGCGCCCGGGCCGTCGATGCCCGGCCGGTCACGACCCTGTTGGTGGGTTTGCTGACGAAGATGCTCGTGCCCGTCGTGGGGTTCGTTTTGCTCCTGACCGGGCTCGGCCTGCTGATTCTGCCCTTGATCCTGGTGGTGGTGATGGCCGCGGGCATCTTTGGCAAGGTCGGGCTGCTGGTGTTCCTGGGACGGCGACTGCTGGGCCTGCTGGGATGGAAAACCGCCCCCTTGTTCGCAGCGTTCGTGGCGGGAGGGGCGTTCGTCACGGCGCTGTATCTGGTTCCGGTGATCGGTTTCCTTACGCTGGCCTTGACCGGGCTGTGGGCCCTGGGCGCAGCCGCGACGGCGTTGTGGGGCGGGGTCCGGCAGGAAGTCCGTTCGAGCCAGGGGCTGCCCGGGTCTCTGCCGCCGGCAAGCCGCCCCGACAGTTCTTCCGAAGCGGGCTACACCGCCCCGGCACCGCCTGCCGGAAGCGTCGGGTCCGCAAGTGGTGCCGCGTCGGCGTCGCCACTGACAGTGTCCCTGGGCAACCCCGGCCTCCCTCCCGGGGAGAACGTCGTCTCTTCGCTGTCCATGCCCCCGCCTGTGACGACCGCGCCGCCGGTTCCGGAGGCGTGGGCGTTTCCGCGCGCCGGGTTTTGGGAGCGCATGGCCGCGGGGCTGCTCGATCTGGTGGTGGTCTCCCTGTTGATGGCGCTGGTGGGAGGGCCGCCGTGGGGTTGGCTGGTCGCGCTGGCCTATTTTGTGGGATTGTGGACATGGCGGGGCACCACGCTGGGGGGCGTGATTCTCAAGCTCAAAGTCGTCCGGCTGGATGGGCAGCCGTTGCAGTTCCAAGTGGCCCTCGTGCGCGCACTGGGCGCCATTGTGTCGATGCTGGTGGTGTTTCTGGGCTTCCTCTGGATTGCATGGGACAAAGATCGACAGGCGTGGCACGACAAGCTGGCGGGCACGGTGGTGGTGCGGCTTCCTCAAAACCCACCCTTGGTCTGCTTCTGAGGTCGTGGGGGACGGCGCTCGAGGCATCCGGTGTTCCCCTGCGGGGATCCGGGCCAGCGACGTGGCCAGGGTGACGGGGGGACGGATTCCCGGGAATGCTTTTCGAAGCCGCTCGCGAAAAGTGGGCAAGGGCCGGTCCGCGCGGCGTGCGCTCTCGCATCTCTCCCAGCCGCTGATTGCGCCCTTGCACGCTGCGTTGCCGTCCTACCGATCCGCCCGCACCCGGGCCACGTCGGCTTCGATCTGCTGGCGAAGGGCTTCCAGGGACGGGAACCGCTGCTCCTCGCGCAGTTTGTCGAGCACCACCACCTCGATTTCGCGATCGTACAGTTCTCCGGTGAAATCGAGCAGGTGAACTTCCACGCGCCAGGTCTGTGCATGAGGTGTGATGGTGGGGCGCGTCCCAATGTTCAGCACGGCCCGATACGCTTGCTGATCCACTTCGCAACGCGCGGCATACACACCCCGCGGGGGCAACACCAGGCCCGTGGTGTCCAGGTTGGCCGTGGGGAACCCGAGTTGACGACCCAACCCGTCGCCCCGGACAACCCGGCCCGCCAGCGCGTAGGGTCGGCCCAGCATTTGCGCCGCGGCCTCCAGCCGGCCTGTGGCGATGGCCTGGCGAATCCGGGTGCTGCTGATGACGCTGCCGTCCAGGGCCAGCACGGACAAACCATGCACGGCAAATCCGAATCGTTGCCCCAGCGCCTGCAAGAGCGCGACATCGCCGGCCCGCCGGTGGCCGAATCGAAAGTTGGCTCCCACATACACGCTGCGCAGTCGAGGCAGACCCTCCCGGAGCTGCTGCACGAACTGTTCCGGGCTCAGCCGGCTCAGGGCCCGATCGAAGCGCATCAGCCAGATGGCGTCCGGCCCCAGGGCGCCGAGCGAGCGAAGCTTCTGAGAAAGCGTCTGGAGCAACGGGGGAACCCGTTGCGGGGCCACGACGGTGTTGGGATGTTGGTCGAAGGTGATCACCACGCCGAGCGAATCGTGCTGGCGTGCCTCGGCCAGCATCTGCCGGATGACCTGTTGATGGCCCAGATGGACGCCATCGAAAAATCCCAGCGCCACGCAGACCGGTTGTTCGTCACGCCGCGGCAATGCCCCGGGGCTGGAAATCACGAGAGGCTCGGCCATGGAGATCGCGCCGCGCCGGCCAGAGTTCGTCTCAGGGCCGCACCTGCGCCGGGTTGGGCGGAAACAGCCCCGCCGCCTGCGCCAATTGAAGCAGCGGGATCACGTGACGCTCCAGTTCCTCCTTCGACCACTGCAGGACCCGGTCCAGCGGCGTGGCGTCGCGCACGTGAAAGTTGCCGGACTGGACCCGCCGCAGGGTGGCCAGATGCGCGCCGCAGCCGGCTTTTTGGCCGATTTCATGCGCGATGCTGCGCACATACGTGCCCTTGGTGCAGGCCAGCTCGAAACGCCCGATGGGTTCGCGGTATTCCAGGAAGCGAAACCGGTAGATGTGGACCAGCCGCGGTTCTCGCTCCACTTCCAGCCCTTTGCGCGCCAGCTTGTAAAGCGGCACGCCGCCCTTCTTGACGGCCGAAACCATGGGCGGCACCTGCATCAGGTCCCCCACGAACTCCGCCGCCCATCGGTTCAGCTGTTCCAGCGTCAACGGCGGCACCGGAGCGGTCGCCGTGACCGTGCCGTCGGCGTCATAACTGTCCGTGGTCACTCCGAACTTGATTTCGCCCTCGTACACCTTGTCGTCGGACATCAGTTTTTCCGCCAGCTTGGTGCCCCGGCCCAACACCAGCACCAACAGACCCGTGGCATTCGGGTCCAGCGTGCCGCAGTGCCCCACCTTCTTGAGGTCAAAACGCCGGCGCACCGCCGCCACCACGTCATGCGACGTGGGCCCCACCGGCTTGTCCACCAACAAGGCGCCGTCCAGAGGCGTCAATGTCTGCATCATCGGAAGCTTTAAAGTTGCCGCCCGTCCGGAGTTTGGGAAGCAAAAACTGGTTCGCGGCCGTGCCCGCCTGCCGTATCTTGAAGCCGTGCAGTCCTTGGCAGAACAGGGATGGCCGGCTGCGAGCGCGGGTTGGAATGCCATGGTCGTGCCGGACCTGTGGCAACAACAGGCCGTGGCAGCATTGCGGGCGGGCCACGATGTGGTCGTTCAGGCCCCGACCGGCGCCGGCAAAACACTGATCTTCGAGCTCTGGGCCAACCACGGCCGATGCCGCGGACAGGCCATCTACACGGTGCCCACGCGCGCCCTGGCCAACGACAAACTCGCCGAATGGCGGGCCCGCGGCTGGAATGTGGGCATCACCACTGGTGACCTGTCCGACAATCTCACCGCCCCGGTGCTGGTCGCCACCCTGGAAACCCAAAAAGCCCGGCTGCTCCGGGGCGAAGGCCCCGACCTGCTGGTGGTGGACGAATACCAAATGCTGGCCGATCCGGACCGCGGACTGAACTACGAGCTGGCCATTGCGATGGCGCCGCCGCATACGCGACTCCTGTTGCTCAGCGGCAGTGTGGCCAACCCCCATCACGTCGTCCGCTGGCTTGAGCGGCTGGGACGGCGGGCCGTGCTCATCCGCCACGACGAACGGCCCGTCCCGCTCGAGGAGGTCGATCCCCACCAGCTCAGCTATCACGTTCCGTCGGAAATCTCGGGTTACTGGCCGCGTCTGGTGGCCAAAGCCCTGGCCGAAGATTTGGGACCGATCCTGATCTTTGCCCCGCGCCGCCAGGCCGCCGAGGCCCTCGCCGTGGAGCTGGCCCGGCAACTCCCGAATCCCCACCCGCTCACCCTCAGCCCGACGCAAAAGCAGCTCGTCGGCGAACACCTCGCGCGATTGCTGAAATGCCGGATCGCCTACCATCACAGCGGCCTCAGTTACGCCGCCCGGGCCGGAGTGGTGGAACCCCTGGCCAAGGCCGGACAACTGCGCGTGGTGGTGGCCACCATGGGTCTGGCCGCCGGCATCAATTTTTCCCTGCGCAGCGTGGCCCTGGCCGCCGACTCCTATCGGCGTGACCAGGTCGAGACCCCTCTGCGCCCGGACGAAATCCTGCAGATGTTCGGTCGCGCCGGCCGCCGCGGGCTGGACACCACCGGGTTCATCCTGGTGACCAGCAACCAATTGCGCCTGCGCGACGCCGCCCCGGTCCATCTTCACCGGTGCGGGCTGGTGGACTGGGCGGCATTGCTCAGCGTCATGAGCGCCGCAGCCGACGCCGGTCGCGATCCCCTTCCCGAGGCAGTCCGCCTGCAGGAGCGCCTGTTCACCACTCAACCCATCACCCTGGGCGTGGAGTTTGCGCTGCGGCATCCCGACGCCCCCTGCGGACTCAAAACCGACACCGAGCGAGCCCGGCACGTGCGGCGGCGCATCCGGGAAATGCTCAATAGTGCCGGCGAATGGGAACCCGTGCCGCCGCCCCGGGAAGTGCCCGTCCGCCAGGTGCAGGTGCCCGCGTTGCCCGGGCTGCCCGCGGGAGTGCCACCCCCGAACGCCACCGCAGCCGCAACCATCAACGGCCCCCTTTCCCTCGTCCCCGCACTCACCGTGCCTGCCGCGTTGGAAAAACTCGGCACCGGAACGCTCATCCCCATCGAGGAAACCCCGCACGGCCGGATCTACGGTCGCGCGCTGACCGTGGCGGAGCAACTGGCCAACGACCGGGTCGTGCTCCAGAAATGGGTCCGCCGTCTGGTCGGCTGGAATGCCCGCCAGGTGGCCCGCGCGGTTTGGGAGCAACAGATTCTCCCCCGACTGGAGGGCCGGCTGGCCGAACGGCGGACCCCGCTCCTCCGCATCGCGCAGCAGGAACATCGACTCCTCGCAATCGTCAGCCTCGCCGAACTGACGCTGCGCGTTCCGGTGGATCGACACGGCGTGCCCCTCTGGCGTCCCCTGGTCCGCGAAGTGCAACCCTACGACTGTGCCCGCTGCGCCTGGGTCCAAACCTGCAAGAGTCTCTCCCCCGCCACGGCCACCGTCTGGATCTGGCGCCGACTGGGACTGATCGATGAGCACGGCCGACCCACCCTGCGCGGGCGTCTGGTCAGCTTCTTTTCTCAAGGCCACGGACTGGCCCTCGCGGCCGCCCTCGAAGACGAGTCCTATCCGCTGGAGGAACTGGTGTACGATCTGGCCAACCTGGATGCGGGCTACCGCTTCGCCGGGGAGGACAATCGTTGGGGCGGCCGACTCGCCGCCGTCTGCCGCGACCGCTACGGTCTCCAAACCATCCCCGGCTACCTCGAGCACGGCGTGCCCCCAAAGTACGGCGCCGGCGCGGCCGAAATCGCCGCCTCGGTCCACCGCGACCCCCAGAGCAAACACGGCTGGGTCAACGAATCCGTGGGCATCGGTGACATCGACCGCATGATCATCGAATGGCGCAGCCTGCTGCGCCAGATCTCCCATGCCCCGGCCTTGCCCTGGCCACGATGGGAAGCCCTCCAGGCCCTGGCCCGCAGCATCCTCCAAGAGACCAACTCTCCCACGCTGACCGACCTGCCACCGCTGGAGCCGCACCAGACACGGCGTGTGGATCACCGGCTCATCTTGCGCAGGCACTGATTCCGGTCGCCGCGGAACCCGCCGACGCTCGCTCCGCACCAAATCGAACCGCAACCGGTCACCGGGCCACACAGGCCGAGCCGTCCGGAAGCCCCGACGCACGTTGTCACTTCGGAAGGAATCTTTGAGCCGCCCGCCGTGACCCGTACCTGCCGCCGCCCTCCCCGGCCTCCTTGAGCATCCGAAACAGCCCAGGGGTCCAGCAAAACACCCGGCCGGCGCGGCACCTTGCGTCCGCAGCACCGTGGTGGCCTGCCGACTTTCGCTCGGGTAGAACTGCCGTTACTTTCCCGCCCATGACAATCGAGGAAATCCTCCAAAACGAGGAGCTGCGCCAACACGAGTTTCCGGTGACGGCCAAGTGCGTGTTCCTGGCCCACGCGGGGGATTGTCCCCTGCCCCGTCGCGTGTCCGAGGCCCTCGCGCAATATGCCCGCGCCGCGGCCGAGTATGATCAGGAGCGCATCGTCTATCCGGAAATCCTCAGCGAAACCCGGCACCTGGCCGCACGGTTATTGGGGTGCTCGGCCGACGAGGTGGCCTTCGTGGGGCCCACCTCCCTCGCCCTGAGCCTGGTGGCCGCCGGTTGGCCCTGGCGCCGACAGGACAACATCGTCGTTTACTTCGACGATTACCCCTCCAACGTGTACCCGTGGATGGCCCTGGCTGAACGCGGTGTCAAAGTCCGGCTGCTGAACACCCGTTCGCTGGGCGGGATCCGACCGGTGGACGTGCTGGGCCAGGTGGACGAACAGACGCGGCTGGTGGCCCTGGCCACCTGCCACTTCGTCAGCGGCTACCGCATCGATCACGAAACCATCGGCCGCCAATTGCGGCAGCGCGGGATTCTGCTTTGCCTGGACGCCATCCAGACGCTGGGCGCGTTTCCCACACCCGCCAGCGCCGCAGATTTCCTGGCCGCGGACGCGCACAAATGGTTGTTGGGCCCGTGCGGCGCCGGTCTGCTCTATGTCCGGCGGGACTTGCAAGAACGTCTCCGCCCCAACTGGTACGGCTGGAACAACGTGCGCTGCCCGAATTTCATCGCCCAGGAGGAGATCCAGTTCCGGTCCGGCCCGGCCCGTTACGAGCCGGGCACGTACAATCTCCTGGGTCTGGTCGGCCTGAAAGCCGCCCTGGAACTGCTGCTCGAAGTGGGGGTGGAAAACATCGCGCGGGAATTGTTGCGCAAGCGGGCCTGGCTGGTGCCGGCCCTGCAGGCCAGGGGCTATGTGGTGTTGCACGCAGACGCACCACCGGAACGCGCCAGCGCCATCGTCAGCTTCCACAAACCGGGCGCGGAGATGGCAGACCTTCACCAAAAGCTCTTGGATCGCAAGATCGTCACTTCGTTGCGCACGGACCGCTCCGGACAGCGCTACATCCGCGTCTCCCCCCATTTCTACAACACGGACGCCGAACTGCATCGGCTCCTCGAATTGCTGTGACCCCGGGGGTCGCCGGAAGGCCTGCGCGCCCGACCCGGCGCGTTTCTGGCGGGCATTGAGCGCCCAAGCAAATCTCTCGAGCCTGACCCGTTGGTCCAACATCTGCAGCCCTAAGCCGTGACGCATACACCTGCCGACCCCGGCACCGAGAGCTGGTCAGAATTGCCGGCCGCTTCCGCGGCGCAGGCCATGGACTGGAGCCTGGTGCTGCTCAGCCAGGGCATCGAATGCGTGATCGTCCACGCACCGGAAGGCTGGCGGTTGCGCGTGCCGGCCGCATCGCTGTCCACCGCACAAACCGTGCTGGCCAGGTACGAGGCGGAAAACCGGCCCCGACCCTGGCAACGGGAACTTTACGGGACCGGACTGATCTTCGATTGGGCATCCGTGGCATGGGCGCTCGTGGCGATCGCCTTTTTCCTGCTGGCCGATCGGTTCCCCTTGCTTCGAGAACGAGGTTTCCTGGACGGCGCCGCGGTATGGGAGGGGCAGTGGTGGCGCTTGCTCACCGCCATCTGGTTGCACGCCGACGCCGCGCACCTGGCCATGAACCTGAGCTTCGGCATTCCCCTGTTGGCCCTGGCCATGGGAGGTTACGGCTCGGGTTGCGGATTCCTGGCAGCCCTGCTCGCGGGTATCCTCGGGAACGCCGCCGCACTCGCGGTGGCCGGACCGGCACATCGGAGCCTCGGAGCCTCCGGGATGGTGTTGGGTGCACTGGGACTGCTCACCGCCCTGGGGGTGTGGTGGTCCCGCCGCGTCCACGTGCGACCCCGCTGGGCGGTTGCGGCACTGGCCGCCGGACTGATGTTGTTCGTGTTGCTGGGCGCGGCGCCCGAGAGCGACCTGCTGGCCCACGGCGGCGGCTTCGGTGCCGGACTGCTCCTGGGCGGTGTCCTGGTGCCCCACCTCACCCGCACACGAAGCGGCGCGCTCAATCTGCTGGCCGGCTGGATCGCCGCCACACTCACCATCCTGGCGTGGTATCTGGCGCTTCGCTGACTCGCGTCTCGCCGGAGTCAGCGTCGCCTTTGGAGCCCCGGGGGTGGATGCCCCGTGGCACCGCACCCCCGCACCGCGGTCCCTGCCACTCGGGCCCTGCCTCCGGCGGCGGTCGAGGCGCCTACTTGTTGAAGCGGAAGTGCATGACGTCGTAGTCCTGCACCACGTAATCCCGGCCTTCCAACCGCTGTTTCCCGGCGCGCTTGGCCCCGGTCTCGCCGCCGTACGCAATCAGGTCGTCGTAGCTGATCACCTCGGCCCGGATGAAGCCCCGCTGGATGTCGGAATGGATGACCCCTGCCGCTTCCCAAGCCGTGGCCCCTTTACGGATCATCCAGGCGCGATTCTCTTTGCCGCCCACGGTCAAAAAGCTGATGTAACCGGCGGCCGCGTAGGCCCGCAAGACCAGCAGCTCGGGTCGTTCCAATTCCTCGGGGGTCGCCACCACCAAGGGCCGCGCCGTCAAAAGTCCCGCATGCACGGCCATGGCCTGGCGTTCGTCCGGGGACAAAGCCGCCTCGGCCGCCGACCGATCCTGTTCCAAGGCGGCCTTCAGCTTCAGCAGGGCGCTGCGCTCCACTTCGGAAGGCGTTCGGCCCAGCCGCGTCTCGACGAACTCCAGGTCCTGCAGCAATAGATCGGGGCGGCGCTCCGGCGCCACCACGAACACGTCGGCCGTCGACAACGCGTCCTCTCCCACCACATCCACCTGGACGTAGGTCTTCTTCTTGGCTTCGACCAGTCGGTCGGCCGCGTCCAGACGCGGGTCCTTCACGTTGTGCCGTCCGACGACCAGTTGCGGGATGCCCAGTGCACAAATCTTCATACGAGGGGGCGCATTACGCGGCAACCGGAGCATTCAAGTCAAGGCCGACCTTGCCATGCTTTGATCGGTAAGGTCTGGCGGCTTTGGTGCACTGGAGCTTGCGGGAGCAACCGCCCCTCTTGTGCTGTGATTGGCAGGGACTGGCCGCTCTGATACACTTCGATGTCGAAGATGTTTTCCTGGCTCTCGCTGTGATTGGCAGGGACTGGCCGCTCTGATACACTGCCGCGACCAACACGCTGCGTGCATGCTCGGCTGTGATTGGCAGGGACTGGCCGCTCTGATACACTTGGACGCAAATCGACCGCAGGCAGGATTCGGCTGTGATTGGCAGGGACTGGCCGCTCTGATACACTGCGAACTCGGAGGAGGGATAGAGGTAGCGAGCTGTGATTGGCAGGGACTGGCCGCTCTGATACACTAGTGGGCCCGTAACCTCTTGGGGTTACGGGCCTTACGCCTGTTTTACTTTCAAAAAAGCTCCAGCTGGACCGGCTTTTCCTCTGCCGGCACACGCTTTTTTCCCCAGTACACTTCCATCCCCCCAAACTGCCGCTCCGTGACCCGCAACAACCGAACTTCCCCATCCGGCGGTACCGCCTCCTGAACCTTGCGGGCATGTATGCGACAGAAATCCTCGTTTGGACAATAGCGCGCGTACACCGAGTACTGCAGCATCATGAAACCGTCCTGGACCAACGCCTTCCGAAAGCGGGCGTACTGCCGCCGCCGGTCGGGCGTGTCGACCGGCAAATCGAAAAACGCCATCAGCCACATGCCCTTGTAGGCGGAAAAACTCATCATTCCGATCGCCACACCCCATCCCACGAGGTGGGCAGCGGCCAATCCTTATTGGCCCGACCCTCAAAGACGTCCACTAGGCGCGCCGCCAAACAATGCAGAATCGTGGCAAGCTTGCGCCAGGCCCCCTCATAAAAATATCGCCCCACCATGGGCTCCAAAAGGCGCCGCTTGATCTCCTGGTCCAGGCCGACCTCACGCCCCGTCCCTCGTAGAATTCGCGCGACCTGCTCATCGACGATCGGCCGAAAAGGCTCCATCAGATCATCCGCAAGAGCGAAGGCGTTTTCCCTGTGCCGATGATGCAACCCCAACGCGGGAGTCAAGCCGGCCGCCACCAGTGCCCGCGCCACCATACCCCGCAAAACCGCATACCCGTAATTGAGCAGGTTGTTGGGCGCCTCGGCCGAATCCGGGTCCCGCCGAAACTCGGGTAGGGCAAACACGCGGGGCCAATACCGACGCGCAGCCTCCGCTTCCACGTTCTCCGGATCCCCGGACCGCACCTTCTCCACCAGGGTCTCCAACCCGCCGTCCTCGCCATGCAAGCGTCGCAACACACCCGCCTGCGCCCGAATCTTGGCCCGCACCAACGCCTTCCACGCCCGTTTCTGGCACGGTCGCCCGGCGGCGATTTGCAAGCGCAGCCGCTGCGGGAACAGCGTGTGCCCACGCAAGGGCAGAGTTGTGGCCACAGGGAGCCCGCGCCGGTCACACGCGATCAGGACGCCGCCATGCGCCGCCAGAGCAGTAAGGACGGGTGCACTCAATCGCACCCATTCCGTACTCAAGACGACCACTGCGATTTCCTCCACTGGCGCACTCCAACAACGGTTCTCCGGCCCTTCCAACACCAGCAGGCGATTCTCCAGTCGCAACCGGGCCGGTCCTTCGGAAACATCCATGATCCTTTCAATCTCGGCTGACATGGCAACGCCCCAAAACATCCACAACCAGTTTGCAACCCAGGCACTTTTTCAACGCCTTGCTGCTGCGTATTCGGATTCTCTCGCTGGCGGGAATGTCCGCTGCCCGCCGTCCGTCGGTGTGCAAGCGAAAGTTGTAATCGTCCTGGGAAAGCTTTTGCACCACCGCAATGACGGGCCCGCCGGGCAGGTTCAGCCTCACCGTCTCCCCCCGGGCCAGGGAGCAGACCAGAGGACAACCGTGCTCATCGAACCGGCGCACCACCGGCTTGCCGGCTCGCAACCGCCGCATGGCCTCCCAACGACTCACCACAACACAGCGCCAACCCGGCCGCGGGCCCTCGCGACAATCGAAGATCTCGAGATGGTGATTCGACCCGGGCAGGACGAGTCTCGGGTCCCCATCCTTCAGCGAGATTGGGTTCTCGCTCACCCAGATGCGAACGTGGCGGATCCGGACCTTGCGCGATCCGAAGGGCACCTCGGGAATCAGGCTGGGGTCGCGGAAAACCTCTTTCGGCGCGCGGCCGTTGCAAACCTGCGCAACCAGCTCACGAACCCGCGGATCAACGATGCGCTGGGCCTCGGTCGCCGAAAGAGCATCGATGCGCTTTCGCACCACGGTTCGGGACTCGCCAGTGGGGGGCGTCTGAATGCGACCGTAAAATGTTTCCTCATGCAGGGGGCCCTGAACCCGGCGATCGACCCGATGCGACACAATGACGGTCTCCAGCTGCTGCCTGAGGCTGTCCACAAGCCCCGGAGGCACGGGCATGTCGACAAAGCGCCGGGGTCGAGCAGAGCGACGAGCAGCTTCCGTCAGGGCCTTCACCGTCGCGGCGGTCGTGAGGGCGATCACGGTGGCATCCACGAGGTGATGCCGATGATCCGAGCGATTCTTCTCGTCGGCCACTCCGAGCAGTTGATTCAGACCCCAGGCCACGCGAAGCCAGCTGGTGACTGCCCCGTTCGTGATCTGGATCCTCGAAAGCCGTTCTTCCGCTGGATACCAACGCCCGAGGAGCCGTCCGGCCAACCGCGCGGCATGCGCAGTCGCCTGCAATTGATCGCCCCGCAAAAGCCACCCTGTTTCCGTGGTCAGATCGGCCTCCGTCATTTGGAAGCGCCGCAGCTTTTCAAATCTGTAAGGGCCTTGGAAGGCTCGAACGCGTCGGAGGATCTGGCTCAGCTCATCCTGGCTGTACACCTCGGTAGGCATCCGGTTGCGCTTCCGATTTCGATTGTGATCCACCTCGCACAAAGTCTTGTTCGCAAACGAGTCATCCAGACAGCGGCTCCAGGGAATAATGTGTTCCACGTCGAACCGCGGGAGCGGGCCAAACAGGTCGACGTCGGAAATGGACTGGCCGGTATACGGACAGATCTGCTTGCATTCCACCCAAAGCAGGAACTTCTCGATCTGATCGGGGCGGGGATCCTGGATACCCTTCTCTATCAGGTACTTTATCGCATGTTTCCGTTGCCGCTGGCGTTCTTCATTTCTTCGAAGGAGCTCCCGCAGCCGCCTCAGGGGTTTGCGCAATTCACGCGCGAGCTCGATGTGAATCCGACCCGGCAGGCCCCATGTCCGGACAATCGCGTTGACCACTCTGCGTGTCTCGGCCAGGGCACGGCGAACCAGTGGGTTGGTCACCGGTGTCTCCGGCGGGGGATCGGCCTCGGTGCGGAAGCGGGCTTCATGCTCGGGAAACTCCCGTGCAATCGCCTCGGTCAGAGCACAACCCGCCTCCAAATGCGGAACCAACCGCCGCAAAGCAGCAGAGGAGAACCGACAACGGCCCGGCTCCAAATTGACCTGGGCCAGACGCTCGGCTTCCAAATCACTCAAAGCCCACTCTTTTCGCCGTAAAGCCAGGCGCGCCCGGAGCTTCCGGTCCTTCACTCCGAGCAGCAGCTCCACCATGGCACGACGCACGTCTTCGGAAGCCTGGTCCCACTTTTGACCGATGGCGCTCCGGATTCGTGCTGCGGTCGTGTTCCCGGGGAGGCAATCTTGCCCGCCACACTCCAGGTTGAACGCAAGCCCCGCCTTCTGGCGCGAAAAGTCCGAGGTCGAGCGAGCCCCCGGATCTTCATCGCAATTCCCCGCCTTCCCGGTTGACGGTTCGCCCAACGCCTCGGACGGGTCGCAAGATGACAACAGCCTGCGCAGCCGGTCGAAGGTCAACCGTTCGGATCGTTCCAACTCTCCACGAACAAGCTCCCGTTCCTGAGGGGTCAGAGGCCGAACCTGGCCGTCGGGCAATAAGACCCTCAGGTCGTTGAGCTTTTGCAGGTACCGAAAACGTTGGGCCTCCAGAAGGCCCCATGCAGCCCGCAACCGGCCCGGTACGAGACCGCAACGCCCGACGGCCCGGGGCGAGGTCCGCAAGGGGCGCTGAAAGAAGATCGCGCGACGAAGCCGCTTGACCCAGTCGGGATCCAAGTTCAGACCCATTCGTTGCTGGGCTTGCACAATGGCCTCAAATTCGGTTCGGTACCATTCTCGAGCCGTGTGCCATCCCCGACGGCGACGTTCACGTGGATCGAGCTGAGCGAGAAACTCCCCGAGGGTCCGGGCGTTGACCTTTTGCATCTCCCGTGCGGTCTTTTCGATCTGTTCCTGGATGACTCCGGTCTCCGAATCGTCAGCGCCCCGACCAGAACCAGCGAAGCCTCGCCGGTGGGCCAGGTGATACATGACCCGGCCGAACTCCCAGGGCTCGAGGCGCGTCTCCAACGCCCGGCCGCGCAGCTCGTATGGATCCATCGCCAGGACCGCCTTCCACGAGGGATCGCGATGATCGGGCGGGCCCGGGGGCAGGAACCCCTGGCGTTGCAGCAAGCTGGCCACCAACCGACGGCGGCGAGCCCGCCGCTCGAGCTGCCGCCGACGCTGTCGCGCCCTCCGCCGCTCCACGCTACGGGACATCAGGGTTTGCTCATCTACCGTCCAAGGAAACACGCGGACTCCACTCGCAACGATCTCCACGGCCTCACCGCGATTTTGAATCAAACTCCACCCAACGGACGAGGACCCAATGTCCAACCCGAGCACCAGGGAATCATTCGGGATGAGCATATGGTGGTTGCATTCTTTTGTTGACAAGTTGCACAGACTGCGTAGAAAACTTACCAGAGTGTATCAGAGCGGCCAAGTGTCCTGCATTCACAGCAAGGGACCTTGGTCCCGGAACTGTGGTCCTCTGATGGGACCAGGTAGCGGCTTCGCGTCCGGGGCATGATCCCCGGGCCGGAGCCGCGTGTTCTTTGAAGTTCGTTTTCTGACGAGGCAAAGCTTACTGGAATTCTTCAACCGAGCCGAAAGCTCGAAGTCTCATTGACAGCCAGCGCTACCGTTCATCCCCTGGCGCAAATAGTGAGAGCAGCCCCACCCCCACAGAAAGAGTGGACCCAATGGACGGAATTCCCACCCCACCCCGTTTCGTCCTACCCACCTGGTCCAGAGACTCGTTCAGGTGAAGGTGGGCCTCCATGACCGTAAGGCCCGAACACACAGCGCCTCCCAGCACGTACCCCGAAGCAGAAGACAATCGGCGTGGGGTTGCCCAGCCCGCCCGTGGCCAGCATGCTCTCCAGAGTGATGAGCGTACACACTAGGTCGGCGGCATCCATGACTGTCTCCCGTCACCGGCCCCGAGACCGCTCGGGTCGGCAACTCCAGCCGTGTCTGCAAGAAGTCCAGAGCGGGGCTTTGTGCCCCCTGACCGTGTTCTGCGTCGCCTCCCGGGGTCATCGAATCCCCTGAACCACCATCCCGCCGAACCCGTGTTCCCTCCCATCAAATTGTCTTCTCCGCACACCCGGGAGTTCTGGGAAATTCCCGTGCTCTACGAGGATGACCACCTGCTGGCGGTGGACAAGCCGGCCGGGCTGTTGAGCTCGCCCGACCGATACGATCCGCAGCGCCCGAATCTGATGCGACTGCTCCATGAGGGCATTGCCCAGGGCAAAGCCTGGGCGACGGCTCGCGGGCTGACCTACCTGGCCAACGTGCACCGGCTGGATTTCGAAACCAGCGGAGTGCTGCTACTGGCCAAGACCCGCGAGACCCTGGTCCAACTGGCCCGACAGTTCGAGCTCGGCAACCCGGAAAAACAATATGTAGCCCTCATCCACGGCGAAGTGAACGAGGAGACGTTCCGCGTGGAAGTCCGGTTGGCTCCCGACCCCAGAGAGCCTCAACGGATTCTGGTGGTCCGGAAACGGGGGAAGTTGTCCGTCACCGAGTTCCGGGTGCGGGAGCGCTATCGTGGCTACACGCTGCTGGAATGTCGGCCCCTGACCGGCCGGACGCACCAGATTCGCGTTCATCTGGCCCATCGGCAATGGCCCGTGGTGGGCGACAAACTCTACGGGGGTCAGCCCTTGTACCTGTCGCGGATCAAGCCCGGATACCGGTTCAAACGTGGGGAGCCCGAACGCCCCTTGCTGTCGCGTCTGGCGCTGCACGCGGAGCGTTTGCAGTTCCTTCACCCGGTCTCGGGTCAACCGGTGAGCATCGAGGCGCCCTGGCCCCGCGACCTCGAAGCGGCCGTGAAGCAGTTGCGAAGATACGCGGCCCTCTCCCCGGTCCGCCACGAGGGGCCAGGTGGTTAGCGAAGGCCGGCCCGGTGCCCGGGTATTCTGATGGGCCGTCGGTGCGACCAATCCAAGCCTTGCTACGCCCCGAGGCATGGCCGCGCCCCCATAGAGTCTACGCCCCCTGGTCGATGAAGCCCAAGGGCCAGGATCGGAACGCCGGGCGCCGTGTCGCTCGACGGGACGACCTATTCAGCGCTTGTTGGATTCCGGAATCAGCGCCTCCAAAATCGGCCGGACCCAGTCGTCTTTCTGCATGTCCCAAAGAATGAAATCGCTGTCGAATTGCCAATAGGCCCAGCTCCAACCGCGCGCTTCGGCCTCGCGGGCCACGGTTCGCAGGTAGCGCACGCGGGCCTCCATGGGGGCCTTGTCGTAAGCGCCGAACTCGCCCAGGAAAACGGGCCGTCGGTGTTCCCGTGCCCACGCCGCGACCGCGTCGAAGTCGCGTCGAATGGCGGCCACTTCCTCTTCCGTACCCTTCCAATCGATGCCGACCTGATTCTGTTGGCCCGTCCAGGCAGCGCCCTGATGGGTGAAGGCCATCGGCTTGTAATAATGCACCGTGACGATGATCTGGCGATCGGAGGCCGGCAAATCGAGCTCGTGCAGATGATCCACCGAATTCCAAAACGCCGGTCCGATGATGACCGTCCGATGCGGATGCTGCGGTCGAACGATGGCCAGGGCGTCCCGCAGCCACTGATTCCAAAGCGCAGGGGTCAGCTTCTTGCAGGGCTCATTGAGGAATTCGAACATCACGGAATCCGGCCAGGCCGTTCCCCGGGCGGCAATCTGCCGCCAAAAGGCCAAGAACCGTTCCCTCGTGCCCTCCGGGTCCTCACCCACGGCGTTGAACTCGTGAAGATCGAGAATCACCTGAAGCCCCTGCCCGGTCGCATGGCGGATGGCCCACTCGAGGGTGTCCCACCAGGCGGGCCGGAGGGCCCAGGAAGCACCCGCATCCATGTGGCGGAAGGGATGAAGGTTGATGCGCACGGACTGGAATCCGGCCTCCCGGATGAGGCGAAAATGCTTCTCCTGAAAGCGCCCCTGTTGTCGATCCCGCCAGATGGGGTCGTAACCCAGGATATTCACGCCCCGTCCGAGACGCTGGTTTTGCGCGAATGCATCCGCAGGCTGCGCCGGACCCGGGATGACTGTCGCGAGTGCTGACAAAAGGCAGGCCACGAGGACTGGTCTCATGCCGGGCCAGACGCGCGCACGGGCCGGTTTATTCAACGGAGGCAGCCGACTCGCCCGGCCCAGCCCTGACAGGGGCCCGGACACCGCCCATGGGCCCGAATCACCGGCGGCCTCGGGCATCGCAGCCCGCCATGCCGAAATCGAATCGGCACCCCAAACCTGTCCCCGGCCGAGCGGATTTCACTGGGAGTTGCTGCCACCTCGAATGCCCGGAGGTTGCCCGGAACCGCACGAACAGCCATGCTGGACCCCGTGGAAACTGCGATCGAGCAGGCGGTGTTTTATGACACGCATTGTCACCTGGCCGATCCGGCCTTTGCCGGAGATTTGGAGGCGGTGTTGGACCGGGCCCGGGCTGCTGGCGTTCGCGGCATGGTGGTCATTGCCACGGACCTGACGGAAAGCCGCCGCTGCATCGAACTGGCCGAGCGTCATCCCGATTTGTATGCCGTGGTGGGATGGCACCCCAATCATGCCGCAGAGGCGCCGGAGGACCTGCGCCCCGCCCTGCGCGAACTGGCAACACACCCCAAGGTGGTCGCGCTCGGAGAAACCGGCATGGATGCCTTCCGGCTGCCGGCGGATCCGACCAAACGCGAACCGGTGTTGCACATTCAGGAGCGGCTTTTCCGACAGCATCTGGAGGTGGCGGCCGAGACCGGGCTGGGCTGCGTGGTGCACCAACGAGCCATTTTCGATCGGACCGTGGCCGTCTATGCCGAGTATGCGCCGCAGGTGCGGGCCGTGTTTCACTGCTTCGCCGAACCGGTCGCCGCGTTGGAGCGGCTGCTGGCGCTCGGCGCCCGCGTGAGTTACACGGGCATGACCACCTTCCGGAAAAACGACGGCTTGCGGGCCACGGTGGCCGCCACTCCGCTGGACGCGCTCATGCTGGAAACGGACGCCCCGTACCTGGCACCGGAGCCCTTTCGAGGACAACGTTGTGAACCGGCCTTCGTGGTGGAAACCGCTCGCACCGTGGCCGCGGTGAAGGGAATCACCCTGAACGAACTGAGCCGCTGCACCTGCGCCACTGCCGAACGTTTCTTTCCGCGCATGCGACAGAAAAACTGAGCAGGCGCCTCAGCCGGACAGGGCCGGCGGACGCATGCAAGAGCCGGTCGGCCGCCGGCATGCCACTTGGCGGTACATCCAACGGGCGAGGCTTCGAATGCCGGGAAGGCTCATGAGCCATCCGCACGCCCACAGCCACCAGACGGCGCGACACAGGTGGGCGAGAGCATCCGCGCCTCCGTAAATGCGTCCGTCGGACGTCCGGACTTTCAGTTCATCCGCGGCGGCTGCGCTTCCGGCCAGGGCGGCCCGTGCTCGCGCGCTCTGCAGCGGCTCGAATTGAAAACCGCGCCGGATCCACACGGGACCCATGCGGCGGACCCATCGCGTGCACCATCGACACTGGGCATCGTAGTAAATCCAGCCCTGCGGTGTGGATCGGGGGTCGAGATTCATGCCTGTGCAGGTCCCAGAGACGCCGCGCCCGCCTCCGGCGTAACCGGGTCGAGACGGGACCCGGCAAGCACCCGTGTGAAGCCGGCGCGCACTTGATTCTCTCCGCGTCTGAGGGGCCCGGGAACGCAAGAGCCCCTCGGCCGGTGCGACCGACCGGCACGGGGTCCACGGCGGTCGAGGCGGCCATGCAGGCAAAGGGGGCCGGGCTTTTCCGGGGTCAGAACGAACGTCGCGACCTGGGAAGCGCACCTCCCAGCTCTCGGAGTCGCGCTGGATTTCCGCATCCCCGCCCGGGATCGAAACCACGCATCTCTCGAGGGACCTGCATGGCCACCGAAGATCCGGCGGCAAATCACGCAGGGAGGCTCCTCGCAGGTTTCAAGGTCGGCAAGTGCCCGCGTCGGGCCGGTACGGGTCGGGATCCACATGGATGGGCGGTGGATGGTAGGGCATTTGATGCGCTTCGGCGACGGCCGGATGAGTGACCCGGCCGGCCATGATGTTGATGCCCCTGAGGAGGCCGGGATGACGCTGACAGGCCTCCGGCAGTCCGAAATCCGCGATGGCTTCGACGTAACGGTACGTGACGTGTGTGAGCGCCTGGGTGGCCGTGCGGGCGTAGGCGGCCGGCATGTTGGTGACACAGTAATGAATCACGCCCTCCTCCACGAACACGGGGTCGTCGTGCGTCGTGGGACGGGACGTCTCGGCACAGCCGCCCTGGTCGATGGCAATATCCACCAGAACACTCCCCGGTCGCATGCGACGAAGCATGTCGCGTCGGATCAACCGCGGGGCCCGGGCGCCCGGCACCAGCACGGCCCCGATGAGGAGATCCACTGAAGGCAACAGGTCCATCAAATGCGCTTCGTTGGAGTAAAGCGTGTGCGCCGTATGCAGCGTGATGTCCAGGAAACGCATCCGCTCCAAATCGACCTCGAGGATGGTCACGTCGGCCCCCAACCCTTGCGCCATGCGCGCCGCGTTGACGCCGGCCGTCCCGCCCCCGAGCACCACCACGCGACCCGGCAGCACGCCGGGCACACCGCCGAGCAGGACGCCGCTGCCCCCGTGATGGCGGGCCAGGTAGTACCCGCCCACCAACACGGACATCCGTCCGGCGATCTCGCTCATCGGCTCCAACAGCGGCAATCGTCCGTGGAGCTCCACCGTCTCGTAGGCGATCGCGGTCACCCCGGAGCGCAGGAGAACCTCGGTGAGGGTGCGATCGGCCGCCAGATGCAGATAACAAAACAGGATCAGGTCCGGACGCAACAGGGGGTATTCCTCGGGCTGGGGCTCCTTGACTTTGACGAGCAGCCGGGCTTCGGCGTACACGGCCGAGGCTTCGGAGACCAGCACGGCGCCGGCTTGCTCGTATTCGGCGTTGGAGTACCCGGCGCCCACGCCGGCGTCCCGCTCCACCACCACGCGATGTCCGCGCCGACACAACTGATAAGCCGCCGACGGGGACAGGGCCACCCGGTGTTCCTGCCGCTTGATTTCCTTGGGCACGCCAATGGTCATAAGGGAAAGCCGCGGTCGTCCTCCGGGATCGCCGCCGCGGAGCCCTGGGAGCCCGGCGGAACCCGGGCCGGACCGGGGTCTGGGGAATCGGCGGGCTGGGCCGTTTCGGCGCCGGTCGCCCCGCCGGGGACACCAGACCCCGAAAGCGGCGGCTGTTCGCCCCCTCCGGCCTGTGTCGGTGCGCCCGACCCGGCCTCTTGAGCCAGCTTCAGCGGAGGGACGATCCCCTGCGCAAGCACGGGCCGCGCGCCCAGGCGATGGACCAGTTCCCGCAGCGTAATGGCTGCGGCGGTTTGTTCCTCGGCGGCCTGAATCCGCTGATACTCGCCCCAGATCTCCCCGCCGGCCGGCTCCAAAGCGGGCGCCATGGGACTGCCGTTCTCCGTTCTCATGGCCAGCAGCACATCGTGCAGACTGATGGTTTCCAAGGGACGAGCCGGCACGTACGCGGGCTCGGGACCGGCCAGTTCCCACAACAATCCGGCCCTCTGCAGTTGTCCCAGGATCTCCCGGCAAAGGCGCGGCGGAACTCCGAGGCTTGCCGCCAGGCCGCTCACCGACGGAGGCGGCTCGCCGTTTTGAAAGGCCTGCCCCAAACAAGCCATCATGCGGAAGGCCAGAAACTCGCGGCCCCGCTGGTCGATCCGGCGGGAAAGTTGCTGCTGCAAATAGGCCTGACGATTCTGCCACGTGTAGGCCACCTGCGCGCCCAACAGCAGGATCACCCACGCCACATAAAGTCCCACCATGAACACGGGTACCAACCCCAGACTGCCGTAGATTTTGAAATTGGTGACCACGCGCGAAACGTACAACACGTTGAGCAGGTTGTTCAGGTGCCAACAGACCGCCGCCAGCAGTCCTCCGAGAAGGGCCGCGGACCACTCCACGCGCGTGTTGGGGACCAGTTTGTACAATCCGGCAAACACCAACCAAAGAAGCAAGACCGGCAGCGCCTGAAACACCAGTCCCCCGACCAGGGGCATGCGGGCCAACCACGCACTCGTCGCCTCCCAATAGGGCCCCGAGCCCAGAGCAATGGCTCCAATCACCAGGAGCGGGCCCAGGGTCATGAACGACCAGTACAGAACCACCCGGAGAAACCAGGGCCGCCCCTGCGGAACGCCCCAGATGTCATTCATCGTGTTCTCCACCCGGGCCAGCAGCAGGATGGCCATGAGAACCAGCGCAATGCTCCCGGTCACACCCAGCTCGGCACTGCGGGTTTGATGGATGAACGCGCGGATGCGCTGGGCCACCGCACGGCGCAGATCCCGCATTTCCGACGTGGATGCCACGGGCACGGCCGTCCGGGCCGCCCCCGCATCGGCAACCGAAGAACCACCGACGGCCACCGGGTCACCGACGGCGGTCGCTCCCGCGGCGGGGGAGGTCGCATCCGAGGGCTCCACACTCCCCACCAGTCCCGGCGCCCACAAGCCGGCATGCAACTGAGAAAACCACAGGCTGTACTGGGCGCTGGGGGGGAGATTCGTGGTCGGGGCCGGCGGAATCACGGCATGCACGAGCCGATCGACGAAGGCTTCAATGCTGGCCTCGCTTCGGCCCTTGAGCAGGCTGCTGGTTACGCCCAGCACCACCGCCAAAAAAGGGACCAGCGACAACAGCGTGGCATACGACAAGGCCGCCGCCCGCACCGGCCCGCGATTCTCCAAAAACCCCCGCACCACCAGCACACAGAACTGCGCCGTCCGCTCCCACCAGGCGCGCGTGTGAAATCCCGCGTCGGCTTCCCCGATCCATGTCTGACGCAGTCGGCCGGTCCAGGATTCGGTCGCGCTCCCTTCCTTTCCTCGGGCGTGCACGAGTTGACCCTAACAAACCCGAAAGCCCTGTCAACGAAGCCGGCCGAGCGCTGCGGACTCGGTGACAAGTCCTGTTGGCGATTTCCACGCGCAACGTCCCCCGAGCCTATAACCGCTGCCGAAGAGCTTCGCCCAACCCGGCAGCGCGGACCCAAGTCCACCCAGCGGGAGCCGGCCAGTGACCCCCGAGGCGGCAGAACAGGCTCACCCAAGGGGTCGGCTGCTTCATTCCCGGCCACACGCCGGCCAGGACGGTGCGCGCCCCGCGCTTCGAGCCGTCGAAGGGCTGATTCGACAGCCGGCCGCGGACCGGCCGGAAAGCCTCCGCCAGTCCACCCTCAAAACCAACGAATCCGCGCGGGCAGGTAAGAAACCACCGGAGCGAATGCAGCATCGCGCCCATTCATCGCAACGATCCTCGGCCGCAACCGATCCCCAGGTTTTCCGTTCTTCGAAACCCGCGTCGAGAAGTGGCCGACCGGGCACCCGTGGATCCCACTTGCCTTGCCGGGGATGCCCGGTACAGTGCGCGCCGAAACTCTGGATAACCGTCGCCGGGCGTTCCAACCGTTGCCGGGCGTTCCCGCTTCGCAAGGCCGATGTGGAGCCAGAAACCAGGGGCGACATGGAGAAGGTGGCAGCGGTATTGGGAAGCCCTGCTGGGTCTGGTGTATCCGCCCGTTTGCCAGGTCTGTCGGCAGGAGCCAGCCGGGCCCGGCCGGGGTTACGTGGGCCGACGCTGCTGTCAGCAGGTGCGGTGGCTCCGGCCGCCCTGGTGTGCAAAGTGTGGGCTGCCCATCCCGGGAGAGGCCACCGTTCCCTTTGAATGTGCCAACTGTCGGGAGCTGGCTCTCCACTTTCGCTATGCGCGGGCGGCCGTCGCCGCCGACGGCGTGGTCCTGGAAGTGATCCATCGATACAAGTATCAGGAAGCCCTGTGGTTCGAGCCATTCCTGGCCCGACTGCTGGTGCGGGCCGCAGCCGGTCCGGTGCAAAGAGAGGGTTGGAACGCCATTGTGCCGGTTCCGTTGCACCCGGTGCGGCAGCGGGAACGCGGGTTCAACCAGGCGCATCGGCTGGCGCAGTGGCTGGGTCGGGCCACAGGGTTGCCCGTCGAATCCGGCTGGCTGGAACGCAGCAAACCCACCTCGACCCAAACCGTGTTGAGTCGGGACGAACGGCAACGGAACGTCCGGGAGGCCTTTCGCGTGCGACGCGGCGCCGTCGTGTCGGGTCGCCGCATCATCCTGGTGGATGATGTGTTGACCACCGGAGCCACGACCAGCGCCTGCGCCCTGGCGCTCCGGAGGGCCGGGGCGGCAGAGGTCTGTGTTTGGACGGTTGCACGCGGGCTGTAATCCGCTAGAATGGTCCCGATTGCAGCGGCGCAACGTTGTGTCAACATCCAAACGAAAATCGCCCATGGCGACGACCAGTTTCACGCGCAAGCCCGTGGGGCCGGAACCCAAGGATGCGGTTCCCCAGGCGTCTTCCCCCAATGGGGACCCCGGGACCACCTTCGTGCGGAAGCCCAAGTTGGCCAGCAAGGGACGCAAACGCGACATCCCGGAAGGGTTGTGGACCAAGTGTCCCAAGTGCCAGGCCATGGTCTTCGACAAGGAACTCGATGAGAACCTGAAGGTGTGTCCCAAATGCGGGCATCATTTCCAGATGAGCGCGCGGGAACGCATCCATTCGCTGGTGGAGACCTGCACATTCGAGGAGATGGACGCCGATTTGGCCAGCGTGGACGTCCTCGGATTCACGGGAACCGCCAGCTACACCGCCAAGCTGGAGGAATACCAGCGCGCCACGGGACTGAAAGATGCGGTGGTCACGGGTCTCTGCCGGATTGGCCCGCATTTTTGCGGGCTGGGCGTGATGGACTTTGGATTCCTGGGCGGGTCGATGGGTTCCGTGGTGGGCGAAAAACTCACCCGTTTGATCGAAGTTTGCACGGATCGTGAGCTGCCCCTGATCATCGTCTCCAGCAGCGGCGGGGCCCGGATGTACGAGGGACTCTTCAGCCTGATGCAAATGGCCAAGACCTGCGGGGCGCTGGCCTACCATGCCCGCGCCGGCCTGCCGTTCATCAGCGTTCTGACCCACCCCACCACCGCCGGCGTGATGGCCAGCTTCGCCACTGTGGGCGATCTGATCCTGGCCGAACCCGGCGCGATGATCGGGTTTGCCGGGCCGCGCGTGATCAAGGACACCACGCAAAGCGAATTGCCCCCGGGCTTCCAGACGGCAGAGTTCCTCCTGGAACACGGACTGATCGACGCCATCGTGCCCCGTCCCCAACTGCGCTCGCGCCTCATCACCTATTTGAACTACCTGACCGCCTCGCGCCGTTCCGCCCCGGCCGCGGCCTGAGCCGGCCGTCCGGCGCCGCCACCCCATTGCATGTACTACCGCCGCTTTGGTCGTACGGGCCTGCAGATGCCGGTGTTCTCCTGCGGCGGGATGCGCTTCCAGCACGCCTGGAAGGATGTCGATCCGCTGCAGATTCCCCGTGACAACCAGGAGAACCTGGAGGCGTGTGTGTGGCGGGCGTACGAGCTGGGCATCTACCATTTCGAAACCGCCCGCGGCTACGGCACTTCGGAACTGCAGTTGGGCCGCGTGTTGCCGCAACTGCCCCGCGACCGGATCCTGGTGCAAACCAAGGTGGCCCCCCAACCCTCGGCGCGGGCCTTCCTGCGGGAGTTCGAGACTTCGCTCCGGAATCTGCGCTTGGAATACGTGGATCTGCTGGCCATTCACGGGATCAACAACCGGGAGTTGCTCGACCAAACCCTCCGGCCGGGCGGTTGTCTGGCCGCTGCCCGTCAGTTGCAGCGAGAGGGCCGCGTGCGGTTTGTGGGCTTCTCCACCCACGCCCCCACGGGCCTGATCGTGGAGGCCATTCAGACCGGGGAGTTCGACTACGTCAACCTGCACTGGTACTTCGTCAATCCGTTGACCTGGCCGGCGGTGCGCGCGGCGGCCGAACGAGACCTGGGGGTTTTCATCATCAGTCCCAACGACAAAGGCGGCAGGCTGTACGAGGCTTCCGATCGCATGCGCGCCCTCTGCGCGCCGTTGACCCCCATGCAGTTCAACGACCTTTACTGTCTGGCGCGGCCCGAGGTGCACACCCTCAGTTGTGGCGTGGCGCGGCCGGGCGATTTCGACGAACACGTCCAGGCCCTGCAACACTACGAACGAATCCGGGAAGTGGTGGCCCCGATCGAAGCTCGGATCCGCGCCGCCATGAAGGCGGAGTTGGGCGCCGACTGGTGCGCGCGCTGGTTCGAGGGCCTGCCCGAATACACGGAAGTACCCGGCCAGATCAATGTGCTCGAAATCCTGCGGCTCTGGACCTATGCCAGGCCGCTCGGATTGCTCGCCTGGGCACGCATGCGTTACAACCTGCTGGGACAGGCCGATCACTGGTTTCCCGGAAACAATGCCGCGCAGCTGGACGAGGTCGCACTGCGCGAATGCCTGCGGGACAGCCCGTTCGCCGACCGCATCCCCGGGATTTTGCGCGAAGCCCACGCCCTGTTCTACGAGAAGCCCGCCCGGCGCCTCAGCCGCGCCTGAGCGGATCGGCCGACTCCCTCCGTCGCCGATGCGACGCCGGATTGAATTCCTGCCACGGCTTTCTATAGTGCGTGCCGTTCGGAACAAACAACATGAGCCAACCGACCGATGAGAGGCAGCCCTGGGACATCGCCCGGGCCCGGGAGCTGTACCACATAGACCGTTGGGGGGCGAAGTACTTCGACATCAACGAGGAGGGGCACGTCATCGTGCGTCCCTTGCAGGAGGCAGGGGCCGCCGTGGACCTCACCGACGTGGTGGAAGAGGCGCGCGGACGCGGCCTGAAGTTTCCCCTGCTCATCCGCTTTCAGGACATCCTGCGCCACCGCGTCGAGGCCATCAACAAGGCCTTCCAACAGTCCATTCAGGAGTTCAATTACCAGGGCCGCTACCGGGGGGTCTTCCCGGTGAAGGTCAACCAGCTCCGGGAGGTCGTGGAGGAAATCCTGGATGCCGGGCGGCCGTACGACTTCGGCCTGGAAGTGGGCAGCAAACCCGAGCTGTATGCGGGCCTGGCGCTCCAGCCGGCCGTTGGCAGCCTGATCGTCTGCAACGGCTACAAGGACGCCGGGTTCATCCGCATGGCCCTGCTGGGTACCAAGCTCGGCAAAACCGTCATCCTGGTCGTGGAAAAACTGGAGGAACTCCGTCACATCATCGCCCAGTCCCGCCAGACCGGCGTCGAACCCATCATCGGCCTGCGGGTGCGCCTGGTGACCAAGGGCTCCGGACGCTGGGCCGGCAGCGGCGGCGAAGACGCCAAGTTCGGCCTCAGCACGGCCGAGATTCTCGCCGCCTGCGAAATCCTGCGCTCGGAGAACCTGGCGCATTGCTTCCGGCTGCTGCACTTCCACATCGGCTCGCAAGTCACGGACATCCTGACCATCAAGCGAGCCGTGCAGGAGGCGGCCCGGTTCTACGCCAAACTCCGCAAAATGGGGTTCCCGCTGCAATACCTGGATGTCGGCGGCGGCCTCGGGGTCGATTACGACGGCAGCCGCTCCACCTTCGAAAGTTCCACCAACTACACGCTCCAGGAGTATACGAACGACGTCGTCTACTACATCGCCGATGTCTGCGACGCCGAGGGCGTGCCGCATCCGGACATCATCAGCGAAAGCGGCCGCGCCATCGTGGCCCATCACAGTGTGCTGGTGGTGGAGGTTTTCGGAGCCATCGAAAAATGCCCGCCCGAGGCGCGGTTCGAATACGGCGAGCAGGAACATCCCCTGGTGCGCGAGCTGCTCGACATCCGACGCAACCTCGACCGGCTCAACAAACTCGAAGCCTACCACGACGCCCAGGAGCGCCGCGAGGACGCGCACCACATGTTCATCCTCGGATTGATGGACCTGCCGGACAAGGCCAAGATCGAAACGCTCTACTGGGAGATCAGCCGCGCCGTCGTGGCCCACTACAAGGGCCGCCCTCACGTGCCCGAGGAAATCCGCCGACTGGAAGACAGCCTCAGCGACCAGTACCTGTGCAACTTCTCCGTGTTCCAGTCACTCCTGGATCATTGGGCCCTGGGCCATCTTTTCCCCATCATGCCCATCAGCCGCCTCAACGAACGGCCCACGCGCGAAGCCACCCTGGTGGACATCACCTGCGATTCCGACGGCCAGGTCAAACAGTTCATCGATCTGGAGGACGTGCGCGACACGCTGCCCTTGCACGCCCTGCAGCGACGCAACGGACCCAACGGCAGCCCGGGCGCGGTCGAGCCCTATTACCTGGGCTTCTTCCTCATGGGAGCCTACCAGGACATCATGGGCGACCTGCACAACCTCTTCGGTCGGGTCAACGAAGTGCATGTCTTCCTGGATCCGGATGAACCCGCCGGCTACTACATCGAGGAAATCATCGAAGGAACCACCATCGTCCAGTCCCTGGCCTCCGTCCAGTACGACGAAAACGAGCTGAAGCGGCAGATGAAGGCGCAAGTGGACGAGGCCATCCGCTCCGACCGCATGAAACCCTCCGAGGCGATGCGGTTGTTGGACGAATACGAGCGCGGCCTGCGCGAGTACACGTACCTCTCCTTCTGAGGAGCTCACGCGCCGCTTCGGCGGATGCCGGACCATGACTTCGGGCCCCCCTTCCACCCTGCCGCCGGCCGCACTGGGCCCACTGATCCAGGGGTTGTCCCTTCTCTGCTGGGCTCTGCCGCTGGCCGTGGTGATCTGTGTCCAGACCGCGCGCACGGACTGGCTCCGGGCCTGGGGGCTTTGGCCCGCGGTCCTGACCACCGGTCTGGTGTGGGGTGCGGTTCACCGGCTCGCCCAAATCGAGTCGTGCCACGCCGGGCTTCCGACCCTGGAGAAGATCCGGCTGCTGGCTTTGATAGCCTGGGGTTCGAGTCCCTTCCTCTACTGGCACGGTCGCCTACCGCAGCAGCCCTGGTTCGAAACCATGGTGCTGGTGGCCGCGGTGGTGGGGGTCCTCCTCCTTCTGCAGTTCAACCGCTGGTTGCGCGAACTGGCCCCCCTTTTGGCCGACCCCGGCCTGCACAAGGAAATGGCTGTCCTGGTGCCGTGGAACCGGGCCTGGCTACGGGCGGGCCTGGGCCTGCTGCTCCTGGCCGAAGCGATCTCTCATTTCCAGACCGCTCACCCCGCAGCCCTTCGGATTGCCACCGTCCTGGATCGGCACAGCTTCCTTTTCTGGGTGGTGTTTCTCCTGGCCCCGCTGGCCATGACCCTGGCCCTGCTGTGGAAAACGAAGGCTGCCGCCTGGAACGCTCTGCTCCGCCGGGCCGGCACGAATTGACGCCCCCGCCCCGCTTTCCCCCATCGGCTCCGAACCGCCCTACTGGCGTTCGTATTCGCCCTTGCCGATCCGTTTGAACACCGTAAATCCGGCCTTTTTGGCATCCACAATCGACAAGGGCTTGAGTTTTTGCGGGGTGTTGAACGTGCTGATGACCTTGCGCACCGGCCGCTTGCAGGCCGGACAACGCGTCAGTTCCGGGGCGTTCACCGGTCGCATCAGGGTGAAACGCCCGCCGCACACGGCGCAGTCACCTTCGCACAGCTCGTACTCGTACAGTGGCATAGACCCCTAGGATCTCTTCCCCGGCACATATCATCGGCCGGGGCCGCCGGAAATGCAACCGGAGAAGGCGCAGCGGGGCGACCGTGAGGGACCCTCTTTCCGGCCCGTCATGAGCCTCCTGGTCCCCGGGAAGCGTCTGATCGCCGACCGCCGCGGTCCAGCTCCGACGGGTTTCCCTGCACTGCCGACCCGGCGCGGGCCGGAACAGACTGGACTTCCATCGAACCATCCTGCCCTGCCGGGCACCGGCGAAGGTTGCAATCGCGCCAGGGCTCGGCGCAGCGGCCCGGTCCGACCCGCCTGCCTTTAGGAGCCCGAGCCCTGCCTGCGATTCGTGAACGTGGAGAACAGTTCCAGGGGCAGCGGGATGAAGGTGGTCGTGCTGTGTTCGCTGGCAATTTCTCGCATGGTCTGAAGATACCGCAGCTGCAGAGCGATGGGTTCCTTGGCGATCATCTGGGCGGCCTGCACCATCTTCTCGGCTGCCTGGAATTCGCCCTCGGCATTGACGATCTTGGCACGCCGCTCCCGTTCGGCCTCGGCCTGCTTGGCCATGGCCCGCTTCATCCCGTCCGGCAGGGCCACGTCTTTGACTTCGACCGCGGTCACCTTCACGCCCCACGGATCGGTCTGGCGATCGATGATCTCCTGCAACTTCTGGTTGATCTTCTCCCGGTGCGCCAGCAACTCGTCCAACTCGGCCTGGCCCAGAACACTGCGCAACGTGGTCTGCCCCAGCAACGCGGTGGCCTTCCAGAAGTTCTCCACCTTCACCACGGCGGCCACCGGGTCCACCACCCGGAAATACAGCACCGCGTCCACGGTCACCGGCACGTTGTCGCGCGTCATGATCTCCTGCTTGGCCACATCGATGGTGACAACGCGCAGGTCGATCTTCACCATCCGGTCCACCAGCGGAATCAGGATCACCAGGCCCGGTCCCTTGGCCCCGATGAGCTTGCCCAACCGAAAGATCACCCCGCGCTCGTACTCGCGGAGGACCCGGAACATTTGCGGGAGTGCCAGGGCCCCCAGGAGAATCACCGGCACCACCCACGACCCCAGGTTGAGTAGACGAACGATCAGCTCTTCCATAAGCGTGTCTCCTGCGTTTGGACCGGGCTTCCGGATCCCCGGTTCGGCCGGAGCCTCTCGCTCCGCACCGGCCGCGGAACCGTCAACCGGTCACGGGTTTGACCTTCAGTGTGAGTCCCTCCACCCCCACGATTTCCACTCGAGTCCCCTCCTCCACGGGCGAGTCGCTCACGGCCGTCCAGTACTCCCCCTCCACAAACACCTTGCCCCCCGAGGCGTCGATCCGCGTCAGCGCCGTCGTACGAAGACCAATCATGCTCTCCCGACCCACCTTCACCGGCAGGAACTGGGCCTTCAGCCCGGCCGCCACCACCCAGACAAAGAACGCCGTGGTGAGAATGACGCCCGGAACGATGTAGCTCAAGGAAAGCCGAAAACCCGGCTCCGCCCGGTTGAACAACATCAACGCCCCCAGCAAAAACGCCACGACCCCGCCCACCGTCAACACGCCATGACTCGGGGCAAACACATCCGCAATGAACAACAAAATCGCCAGGGCAATCAACGCCAGGCCGGCGAGGTTCACGGGCAAAATGGCGGCCATGTACAGCACCAGGATCAGCGCAATCGCTCCCACCACCCCGGGGAAGATCGCACCCGGATTGCTCAACTCCCCGATGATGCCGTAAATGGCAATCAGCATCAGGATGAACATCACCTCCGGCCGCCACAACCGCTGAAACAAGCGCTCTCGCGCCAGCATGGGGATCTCCACCACCTCGGCTCCGGCGGTCCGTAGAGTGCGCTCTTCCACGCTGCGCCCGTCCAGTTGACGCAGCAAATCCGGCACATCGCGTGCGATGATCTCGATCACGTTGAGTTCCAGCGCCTTTTCCGCGGTGATGGAAGCACTTTCCCGGACCGACGCCTTCGCCCATTCCACATTCCGCCCGCGTTTCTGGGCGATGGCCTCGATGTAGCTGGTCGCGAAGTTCTCCAGCTTCTGTTTCATGACCTCGTCCGTGCCCTGACTGCCACCCACCGGGCTCAGCGCCACGGGATGCGCCGCCCCGATGCTGGTGTTCGGAGCCATGGCCGCCACGTGCGCCGCCAGCGTGATGAAACAGCCGGCACTGCCCGCGTTGGCCCCCTCGGGCGCCACATACACCACCACCGGCACGCGCGAGGCGTAAAACGCCTGAACGATCTCCTTGGTGGAGTCCAGCAGCCCGCCGGGCGTGTCCAGCTGGAGAATCAAAGCCTCGTAGCCCCGCTCGGTCGCCACTTCGATCGCGCGGGCAATGTATCCCGACGTGGCCGGACCGATGGCGCCCTGGACACGGATCAACCCCACGGTGGAGGAGGCGGCCGGGACGCTCCCCGCCCACCCCGCAACCATCAGCAGGGTCAACCAGACCGCTTCGACTGTCCGCCGGATTCTCATGGATCTTTCTGAGGCCAACATAAGCCCTTGGCCCTTCGGAGCAAGGGGAATCGGTCGGCCCACAAACCCGTCCCCGGAAAGTCCCCTCGCAAGGACGTTCCCACGTCCCGGGCATCCTCCGCGCAGGAATCCGTTCCTCTGGCGAGGGCGCGGCTCAATCATAAAGCAGGGAAAACTGGCGGCGCTGCCGAAACCGTTCCAGCTCCGGCTGCCACAGCAACCGAATCTCCTCCGGGGATGCACCGCGCCTCACCGCCGCAAGCGTCGGCGGGTGCAACAGCAGCGATTCCAGTCTGGCCACCGGGAATTGCTCCGGATACCACCGCGCCAGCAACGACGCCACGGTCAGCCCCACCAACACCGGCCGCACCGCTTCACGGTCGGTCACCACACAAGCCACGCCGCGACAGCGCTCCCCGGCGTGCACGCTGGCGGTGGGGGTGAACTCCACGGGCACAAATCGAATGCCCGGCAGCCCCGCAGCGTTCAGCTCCTCGGCCAACCGGACGTCCTCGATGTACGGCGCCCCGATCCATTCGAAGGGGCGGTCCGTCCCCCGTCCCACTGACACGGCCTGCTCCAGCAATCCCAGGCCGGGATACAACAGCGCCGCCGTCAAGCTGCGCATGTTGGGCGAGGGATTCGTCCACGGCAGACCCGTCTCGTCGAACCACTGGCTGCGCCGCCAGTTCCGACACCGGACCACCGTCAGGGGTACCGGCAACCCTTGCTCATGGCGATACAGCTCTGCCAATTCCCCCACCGTCAGCCCGTGACGGATCGGCACATCATAAAACCCCACAAAGGTGGGAGCCGCCCCAAGCAAGGGCCCTTCTTCATGCCGGCCCGTGATCGGGTTCACGCGGTCCAGAACCACCACCTCCTTGCCGAGCTCGGCCGCAGCCTCCATCGCCAGGCCCAACGTGGCGGCATACGTGTAAAACCGGCTCCCGATGTCCTGGACATCGAAAACCAGCGCGTCCAGATCGATCAGGTGCTCCCGACGCGGCCTTCGATTCGGTCCGTAAAGACTGACCACCGGCAGTCCGGTCACGGGATCGATCTCGTCCGGCACAGGTCCGTCACGACCGCCCTGCAAGCCATGTTCGGGGCTGAACAGGCGAACCAGCTGCACCTCCGGGGCAGCCTTCAACAACACCGCCGTCAGCACCCGGTTCCGATCATGCCCGGAATGATTCGTGATCAGGCCCACCCGTTTGCCGCGCAAAGGAGCGAATCCCTCCCGGGCCAACACGTCGATCCCGTTGAGCACCGGCTCTGTGCCGGCCCGCGAGGCGCGCGTCCGCATCGGAACCCCGGCCTCGCGCCGGGGCAACGCGCCGGGTACATGGGCGAAGTTGAATCCCACCACGGCCTCCGCCGCCAAGGTCCCCAACTCGTAACGCAAATCCCGCACGCTGCCCTGCTCGGTGGGGTGATTCCGGTTGCACAGGAAAAGCACGAACGTCCCGGAAAACGGGTCGATCCACAAACTCGGGCCCGTCCAACCGGTGTGTCCGTAACTCCCAAGCGGAAACCAACGACCCCGGGGCACGCTGTACGGCGAGTCGATGTCCCAGCCCAGCCCCCTCCGCACAGGCACGGTGCCCGGCGTCTGGACCGTGGTCATGAGACGCACCGTCTCCACCCGAAAAATGCGGCGGCCGTCCAGCTGCCCCTGGTCCAACAACATCCGTGCGAAGCGGGCCAAATCCGCCGCGGTGGAAAACAATCCCGCGTGCCCCGCCACTCCGCCCATGCGTCGAGCCGTCGGGTCGTGGACCGTCCCCCGCAACACCTGGCCCGAGGGCAAACGCTCCGTGGGGGCAACGCGCGACCAAACTTCGGCCGGGGGACAGAATCCCGTGTCCACCATGCCCAGGGGCCGAAACAATCGTTCCCGACAAAAAACGTCCAGGCCCTGCCCGCTGATCCGCCGCACCAATTCGCCCAGGATCATGAAGTTCAGGTCGCTGTAAACGAACGCGGTCCCCGGCGGGGCCAGCGGCTTTTCCCGGGTGATCATCGCCAGCGCCGTTGGCGCGCCGGACCATTCGGGCTGCAGCGGCAGGCCCGGTCGCAATCCGGATGTGTGCGTGAGCAAATGCCGAATCGTAATCTCCTCGCGTCCCCCGCCCGCAAATTCGGGCCAATACCGCGCCACCGGTTCATCCAGGGCCAGCCGGCCATCCTCGATCAGCAACATCACCGCCGGAGTCGTGGCCACCACCTTGGTCAACGAAGCCACGTCGAAAATCGTATCCACGGTCATCGCCTCCCGCGCGGGCTCCAGCGCCCGTTGACCGTAGGCGCGAACGTACTGCCGGCCTGCGCGTTCCAACCACAGCACACCACCGGGAATCCGGCCCTCGCGAATCGCGGTCTCGATCGCCTCGTCGATCTGCCGCAGTTTCTCCGAAAAGAAAACCGCCTCTGCGCCGTCCTGCGCCATGGCCGGGTCCCCCGCCCAAGCTACGGCCCAAATGACAAACCCGACACAGCAAGAAGCCCACCCGCACCTCCGGCGGCCCAAACGCGGGCCGAAACCCTCGACCCTCGGCAGTTGGGGATCAGGGGTCTCCGTTTCTCAAGGTCGGCGACCCCGGGGAATGCTTCCCCTGTCTCACCATCGAAACGGCTCCGGTCCCGCACCGAGACCGCACCCCTGGCCGAGGGCGGCCATCGCTGTCAGCCCGGGCCGGGCCGCGCCCCCGAACCCGGTTCCAGCGCCCGGGCGTTTCTCCTCCGTTATCGTGCGATCTCCCGCGGGGTCGCATCGGGTTGACTCCGGGCCCCGCGCTGGCCCGAGCCCGTCCTAAAGCCGGCGCGGGTGCGGCCCATACCGCCCCGTTCACCTGCCCACCACGTGCCCATCCGCGGCCTTGCTGCAAGTCGGGTAGGTCCCGACCGGATTGATCGTATACGTCCCGCCCGCCGGGCACTTGGGGAACACCTCGTTCTCGATGAAAGGCAACAGCTCCTGCTCCGTGGGCGTGTCACTGTCGCTCTTGCCGTTCTCCAGGGCCCACTGCTGCTTGGCGCTTTGGATCATGCGCAGATTTGCCACGCACACCTTGGTCTGCGTGGTTCGACGTGCGCGCCCCAGGTTCGGGATGGCCACCGCCATCAACAGACCGATGATGGCCACCACGATCATGATCTCGATCAATGTGAAGCCCGCTTGGCGGCGATTCAGCATTTTCATGGCTCGCTTCCTACCGGCAATGTTTCCCACCCACAGCGGCCCCGGGACCTTTCCCCCGCCGGAACCGCTGCGATCAGCGCGTTTGGCGGCACCGACTTTAACGGAGCGCCACGTTCCTCAAAAGAAAAACCCTCCTCCCGCCAAAAGTCGCGCCGGTCCTGGGTGGTGCAACGGTTCCCGTTCGCCGGCCTGCCGGATCCGCCCTCGAATCCGCACCCCCGGCACAGCCGTCCTTGTCGGGCGGGTTGTCGCGTCTCCGACGGTTTCCAAGCGTCAGCGGTGCACCGTAACAGGCGTCGCATGCGGCCTCGACGCAGACCCTACCCCTCCCCGATCGCCCGGCCAGTTTTGAATGGACAAGACCGGGGCAGGTCCATTGTAGTGATGCATCGTTCTTGGGCATCGAGCCAACGATCGGCTTACGGCATGGAAAAGACCAAACAAACCGGCACCAAACCCGGGGGCAGTGCACCCGTGTCGACCTCAACGGCCCCCGCCACGGCAGATGTCCGGCCGACTCTGCCGCCCCTGTTCCGTGCGGTCGACTGGGCCACGTTCGCGGTCACCACGGTGACAGTCCTCGTGGGTTACCTCTGGACCCTGGCTCCGGATCTGACCCTGGAAGACTGCGGGGAACTGGCGGTCGCCAGCTATTACGCGGGCATTCCCCACCCGCCCGGCTATCCGGTCTGGACCTTGTACACGTGGCTTTGGACGCACCTGCCGTGGTCGAACATCGCCTGGCGCGTGGCGTTGGCCAGCGCGTTTGCCGGGGCGTTGGCCTGCGGCTTCCTGGCCCTGCTGGTCTCGCGGGGCAGCAGCATGCTCATGGAGGGGTTGGAAGAGCTCAAGGCCATGGCCGGCCGATGGGAAAGCGCCATCTGCATGGTTTCAGGGTTCGTGGCCGGGGGGCTGTTGGGCTTCAACGGATTCATGTGGAGCCAGTCGGTGATCGTCGAGGTGTACTCCCTGAGCGTGCTGTCGCTGGTTCTGGTTCTGCTGTTCCTGCTGCGTTGGATCTACGCCCCGGAACAGCGCCGCTATCTTTATTGGGCCTTTTTCCTCTTCGGCATCTGCTTCACCAACCACCAGTCGTTGCTCGTGGCGGCCATGGGCATCGAGGTGGCCATCATCGCCGCCAGGCCTGCCCTGGGCCGGGACTTCCTGCTGGCCAACACACTGGTGTACCTGCTGGGATTGCTGGCCTACGCCATGGGCAAACTGCCCACGTTCGCCAGCCCGCCGGGCCAGCTGAACATGATGTTCGTGATCTTCAACATGGTGGGGCTGGCCTCGCTGGGCGGACTGGCCTGGCTCTTTGTGCGCACGCAGAAGCTCGGTACCGAATGGAAGCCCGTACTGATCTGTGGGCTGCTGTTTTTCCTGGGCGTCTCGTTCTATCTTTACATGCCCATCGCCGGCATGACCAACCCTCCGATGCAGTGGGGGTATCCCCGGACCGAGGAGGGTTTTTGGCACGCACTGACCCGCGGCCAGTACGAAAAGGCCAATCCGACCAATTTCCTGAACGACCCGCTGCGGTTCCTGACCCAGCTCGGCATGTTGGTCGAGGGCGTCGCGGAGGAATTCAGCTGGGTCTTCATGTTCATCGCACTGGTGCCGTTTTTCTTCCTGCGCCGCATGCAGCCGCGCGAACGTGCCTGGATCATCGGCATCACGGCCATCTACCTCTGCCTGGGCGTGCTGCTGATGATCCTGCTGAATCCGCCCCCGGATCGCGCCGCGCGTGAACTGGTGCGGGTGTTTTTCACGGCTTCGCACGTTTGCGTGGCGCTGTTGGTGGGCTATGGCCTGACCCTGATTGCCGCCTACATGGCCACCCACTTCGCCCAGTTCCGTCGCTGGGGCCTGCTGGGCGGTGGCGTGGCGTTTGCCCTGGCGGTCTTTTCCCTGGCCCAAAAGACCGACCAGCTCTTCGGCGGCGATCCGAAGAAGAGCCCCCTGCAGGTGTTTCTCGGCGGCCTTGTTCAGGCTTTCGAGCCCGAGCAATACGGCCTGCCCATTTATGCCGGACTCATGCTGGCCGGCATGACCCTGGCCTTCATCGGAGGCTGCGCCCTGTACCGACATCGCGCGCCCCTGGCCATCACCCTGGCCATGTTCGCCCTGATGCCCGGCTATTCGTTCATGAACAACTGGTTCGAGAACGAGCAGCGCGGTCACCTCTTCGGATACTGGTTCGGCCACGACATGTTCAGCCCGCCCTTCGTGGGACCCGATGGCAGGCTGACCTACGATCCGGAACTGCGGGCCCAATACCTGCAGGATCCGGAGAAGCGCAAATTCGTTTACCCCGAGATGGCCCGCCACGCGGTCTTGTATGGAGGAACCGATCCGGGACGGTTTTGCCCCACCTACACGATCTTCTGCGAAAGCTTCATTCCCCCGGAATGTAAACCGCGGGATCCGAACTTCGACCGACGCGACGTGTACATCATTACGCAGAACGCCCTCGCAGACGGCACATACCTCATGTACATCCGGGCCCACTACAACAAGAGCGAGCAAATCAAGTACGACACGCCCTTCTTCCAGGAACTCTTCCGCAGCGAAGAGGAATCCCGGCTCAATTACCGAACCAACCTGTTGGCACGTCTGGCCTGTCGGTTGATCGACCGGCCGCTGAGCGCCCTGGGCGATGCGGTGGAGAAGCGGCGTCGTGCGGGCTCCTCGTACTTTACCCCCGCCGACTTCCTCCCCGGTTTCGTCGAGCGACTTCGTTCCCGGGCCGATCCCCTTTCGGCCTTTCTTTACACCAACCTGACCGAGCGCACCCGGCAGAGCCTCGAGACCCAACCCGACCTCAAGGCGCTGGCGCGGGATTTGAACTCGGTGATTGAACGCGACTGGAGGGTCTTCCGCGAACTTGAAAAACTCCGCGCCCAGCGGGCCGCCCTGGAGGACCGCCTCCTGGGCCTTACGCCCACGCCGCGGCAGCAGCGGCAACGCGAAGCGCTGCAGCAGCGGATCGAAACCCTGGAACGGACCGAACCCCTCTACACGCCGGCCCGCTTCGCTCACGTCCAGCTGTCGCCGTATGTGCAGCGGTTCCTCCGCCAGAATCCCCGGCTCCACAGCCGGATCCGACTGAACCGACTGCTCCTCGAGGAGGCCTATCCCGGCTTGCTGGCCCGCAGCAAGGGCGGTGTATACCCCGACCTCGAAATCCACATCGCCACGCCGGAGGAATCCCAACAGTGTTTCAACCAATACATCGAGGACGCCGCCCGCCGCTTGCGACTCAACCAGCTCCGGCCGGGAGAAAACGTCCAGCTGGTGGGCAGCGGGGCGGAGCAAAAGGTCCAGGTCTCCGGTCAGGTCTCCGTCATGGCCATCAATGCCCTCATCGCCAAGGTCATGTTCGACAAGAATCCGGAGCACGAGTTCTACGTGGAGGAAAGCTTTCCCCTGGAATGGATGTATCCCTATCTGACGCCGTTCGGGATCATCATGAAGGTCAATCGCCAGCCGCTGCCGGAGCTCACCGAGGAAATCGTGGCGCGGGATCATCACTTCTGGTCGCATTACTCCGAACGTCTCATCGGCAACTGGATCACATACGACACCCCGGTTCGGGAAATCGTCGAGTTTGCCGAACGTGTCTATCTGCGCCGCAATTTCAAGGGCTTCAAGGGTGACCCCAAATTCGTGCGCGACGACCAGGCGCAAAAATCGTTCTCCAAACTCCGCAGTTCCATCGGGGGGGTGTACGCCTGGCGCGTGGCCGAGGCCAATGCCAAACTGGCCGAACTGCACGCACGGCCCCTGCCCGATCCGGTCGCTCAACAACAGCAGCTGGCCCACTGGACCGCCGTGCGCGACCGGATGATCCGCGAGGCCGACTTCGCCTTCCGCCAGGCCTTTGCCTTCTGCCCGTACAGCCCCGAGGCCGTGTTCCGTTACTGCCAGTTACTCATCTCCTTGCAGCGTTACGAGGATGCCTACCTGATCGCCGAAACCTGCCGCAAACTCGACCCCTACAACGCGCAGGTGGACGATCTGGCGCGCCGGCTTCGAACCGTTCGGGACGCCACGCCCGCCGCTGCTCTGCCCGCTGCCCCCGACATCGCCGGCTTGGAACGCGCCCTGGCCGCACATCCCACCAATTTCCAGACGGCTCTGGACCTGGCCGCCACCTACCTGTCCCTGGGCCAGAGCAATCGCGCCTTCGAAATCCTCGACGGGATCGTGAAGCATCCCCAGGCCGATGCCGGCGCCGTGCTGGCCGTGGCCCAGGCCTACGTCACCCTCGGCAATTACCCGCGCCTGGAAACCACCCTCGAACGCCTCGTCCAGCTCAGCCCCACCCAGCCCGAAGCCTGGTACGACCTGGCCGCCATGAAAGCCATCCTCCAGAAAACTGCCGAGGCCATCCCCGCTCTCCGCCGCGCCCTCGAACTCAGCGACGCCCGACTCAAAACGGATCCCAAGCAACGCAACCTGCGAGATGAACTCCGAAAAGATCCGCGCTTCCAGCACCTCCGCCAGAACCCTGCGTTCCAAAGCCTCTTGGAAACGCCGCCCCCGTGAAGCCCTCGCCCCCCGGGCGGGGCCCCGAAAGCTCGGTTCCCCTGATGGAACGGCCCGACGCACATTGAGCCGGGCCGATTGGCACCGACCGCCCCACACGACCCACGGTCCGGGGGAACGGACCGCTGGGGAGAACCCGAGCGAGAGGCGGGCCCGGGACGACCTGCCGGGTTTCGGGGAGATACGAGCCAGCACGGCGCGGTCCAGAACCTGTCACCGACGCACGCGCCGTTGGCGCTCATGCACCCGTTCCGAAGCCCTCCCCCGACGACGCACGCACTCGCGCGGCGGAACCGTGGGCGGCAGCGCCTCGGAGCTTGCCGGCGCAACCGTGGTTCTTCCACCGGACCCGCGCCATGCCCGGTGGCCTTCCGGTCCTCCGCCGGGGCACCCTCCCCCTCGCCCGGAAAAACCCGCAGGGCTCCGGGCCTCCTCGGCCGAAGATCGTTGATTCGACGCGCCGTGGCGCCCGCGTGACCAGCGACGCGGGCTGCGCCGCACGTACCCAAGATTGCCGCACCAACGCGCGCTTTGCTACAGTGCGCGGGCCATGAGTGAGATTCCAAAAGCCTACGAACCCGGGCTGGTCGAACAAAAATGGTACGACACCTGGGAGCGCAGCGGCTTTTTCACCGCCGACCCTGCCTCGCCCAAGCCGGCGTACTCCATCGTCATTCCGCCCCCGAACGTCACCGGGGTGCTGCACATGGGCCACGTGCTCAACAACACCATTCAGGACATCCTGGCCCGCAAAGCCCGCATGGAGGGCTACGAAGTGCTCTGGCTGCCGGGCACGGATCACGCCGGCATCGCCACCCAAGCCGTGGTGGAGAAAGCGCTGCGCAAACAGGGCCTGATGAAGCATCGCAACGATCTGGGCCGCGAAAGGTTCCTCGAACACGTGTGGGCCTGGAAGGAAAAGCACGGCGACATCATCATCCAGCAACTCAAACGACTGGGCTGCTCCTGCGATTGGACCCGGCTCCGGTTCACGATGGATCCGGAGTATTCCCGCTGTGTGCAGAAGGTCTTCGTGGCGCTGTTCCGGGACGGGCTCATCTACCGGGGGCTGCGCATGGTGAACTGGGACCCGGCCGCGCAAACCGCCTTGTCCGACGAGGAAGTGGAGTGGGTCGAGGAAAAAAGTCACCTCTGGCACCTGAAGTACCCGCTTCTGGACGCAGACGGCCGGCCCTCGTCCGGGGAGTATGTCGTGGTGGCCACCACCCGCCCGGAAACCATGCTCGGGGATGAGGCAGTGGCCGTTCACCCGGGCGATCCACGTTACCAGAACCTCATCGGTCGCCGGGTCCTTCTGCCGCTGCGCAACAAGCCCATTCCGGTCATCGCAGACGAGGCGGTGGACCCCGAATTCGGCACCGGCTGCGTCAAGGTCACCCCCGCGCATGACCCTGCCGACTACGAAATGGCCGTCCGACATCACCTGCCGTTGACCGTCGTCATCGGGCCCGATGGACGCATGACGGCCGAGGCGGGCGATGGTTTCGCCGGCCTGGATCGCATGGAGGCGCGCAAGGCCGTGGTCGCGCATCTCGAAAAGCTCGGACTGCTGGCCCGGGTCGAGGATTACACCCACCGCGTGGGTTACAGCCAGCGCAGCCATGTCCCCATCGAACCGCGCCTCAGTGAACAATGGTTTCTGCGCTATCCGGAGGTCGAACGTGCGCTGCGCGCCGTGGAACAGGGAGAGATCCGGTTCCATCCGGACCGCTGGGTCAAGACCTACGCCCACTGGATGACTCACCTGAAGGACTGGTGCATCAGCCGGCAGCTCTGGTGGGGTCATCGAATCCCCGTCTGGACCCGCAGCTTTCCCGATGTCGCCAGTCTCGAAGCCGCCGAGCGCGAGCTCGCCACCTGGGGACCCGCCGTGGCCATCCGACGCGACCAACTGACCCTGTACGCGGCCACCGCCGAGGAATCCCTCCAACACCAGCTCACCCAACAGGGCTGGACGCAGGATCCGGACGTGCTCGATACCTGGTTCAGTTCCTGGCTGTGGCCGTTCGCCACCATGGGCTGGACCGGCGACCCCGCCCGCGACCGCCAAAACCCCACGCTCCAGCGCTTCTATCCCACCACCGACCTGGTCACGGGACCCGACATCATTTTCTTCTGGGTGGCCCGCATGATCATGGCCGGATTGCGCTTCATGGACGCGGTGCCCTTCCGCAACGTCTATTTCACCGGCATCATCCGGGACAAACTGGGCCGCAAGATGAGCAAGAGCCTGGGCAACTCGCCCGACCCGCTCGACCTGATTGGCCGGTACGGGGCCGACGCACTCCGGTTCGGCACCATGCGCAGCGCACCTCTGGGACAGGACGTTCTGTTCGATGAGAAGGACGTCGAGCTCGGTCGCAACTTCTGCAACAAACTCTGGAACGCGTGCCGATTCCGCCAGCTTCAGGGCCCGCCCACGGACGCTTCCCTCGAGCCCCGCGGCCTCACCGTGGACGATCGCTGGATCCTCCTCAAACTCGACACCGCCATCCGCGAAATCCATGCCGCCTTCGCCGAGTACCGGTTCAGCGAGGTCACCCAAACCCTCTACCGCTTTTTCTGGAGCGAGTACTGCGACTGGTACGTGGAAGCCTCCAAGGCGGTGTTGTACGGAAGCTCCCCCGAGCGCAAACAGCAGACCCTGGCCGTGCTGGACTTCGTCCTCCATCACACGCTGCGACTGTTCCATCCCTTTCTCCCCCACATTACCGAGGAACTCTGGCACGGACTGGGCTTCGCGCGGAAGCACCCCGAAGACCGCGGCGGCCGCACCATCCTCTTCGCCCCCTGGCCCCAGCCCTTCAGCGAGGAATTCCGCCTCCGCCACGGACTCGACGAGGCTGTCGCCGCCTTCGTCGATGCCCGCTACGCGCTGGTAACCGAGGGCCGCAACCTCCGCCGGTTGGCCAACATCCCCGCCAATCGCAAGGTCCGCTTCATTCTCAAACCGACGCGCGAACTCGACGACCACGACCGCGCCGTGCTGCAATTGTTGTTGCAGGCGGAGTCCCTGGAACTCGATCCCCGGGCGCAACCCCGGCGGGGCACCCCCACCTGCCGCACCGCCCTCGGGGATCTGTTCCTGCCCTTGGAGGGCGTGGTGGACGTCGCCGCCGAAACCGCCCGTCTCACACGTGAACTGGAGAAAATCCAGGCGGAAATCGCCCGGATCGAGCAGCGTTTGGGAGACCCGCACTTCACCGCCAAGGCGCCGTCCCACGTCCTGGACGAACATCGGCGGCGACTGGCCGAGTGGCGCGATCGGGCCGATCACGCCCGCGCCGCACTCGCGCTCTTGCAATCCTAGACCCGGCCGATCCTGTCGCCCCGGCGCAGCGATCCGCACCGGCTCCCGACCTCGAGGGACATGGCGCACAGACGCTGCTGCCGGGTTCGCCCCTCCAATCCTGCGCCGGCAGCAGAGCGCGCCCCGGCCACCCTCAGGGAACCCCGCAACGGCCGTTTCGGGCCTTCCGGGAACTCATTCCCCGATGCAATGGGCCAACACGCTTCGCCGGTGCGGCTCGTGTCGGTGTTCCCACAGGTAAATCCCCTGCCACGTCCCCAGGGCCAGAGCCCCGTCCCGCACCGGGATGCTGAGGTTCACGGCCGTCAGAGCACTCCGCACATGCGCCGGCATGTCGTCAGGCCCCTCCACCGTGTGCCGAAACAGGGGATCTCCATCGGGCACCAGCCGCGCAAAGAATCTCTCCAGATCCCGGCGCACCTCGGGATCGGCGTTCTCTTGGATCAACAACGACGCGGAAGTGTGCTGGATGTGCAGAGTCAACAGGCCCTGCCGAACTCCGATGTCCCCGACCCAGGCGGCCACGTCGCGCGTCAGCTCATAGAACCCGCGTCCGCGGGTGGCCACGATGAATTCGTGCATCCATTGGCGCATGCGTCCTCGAAAGGTTCCGTGCCCGACCGCCCTGGGGCCGCCGAGCGCCCGCCTGCACGGCGTCGGCCCACCCCAACGTTGCCCGGCCGAACCGGGTCTGGCAAGCTGCGCGCCGTGGGTCATCTTGCTCACGCTCGGAAAGTCTTTGACGTCGAGATTGCCGGCCTGCGAGCCGTCCGGCGTCGGTTGGACGAAGCCTTCGACCGCGCCGTGGAGCTCATCGTGGAAACGCTCCGGCGCCGCGGCAAAATCATCGTGGTCGGCATCGGCAAGTCCGGCAACATCGGCCATAAGATCGCCGCCACCCTCACCAGTACGGGGGCGCCCAGCGTGGTCCTCAACAGCGTGGACGCGCTGCACGGCGATCTGGGCATCGTCACGGACGGGGACGTGGTGCTGGCCCTGAGCTATTCCGGAGAGTCCGACGAGCTGATCAACCTGCTGCCGGCGCTGCGCCGGTTTTCCATCCGGCTCATCAGCTTCACCGGCAGCGCACGGTCCACATTGGCCCGATACAGCGACGTGGTCCTGAACGTGCACGTGCCGCGCGAGGCCTGTCCCTTCAACCTCGCTCCCACCACCAGCACCACCGCCATGCTGGTCCTGGGCGATGCGCTCGCCATGGCCGTGCTCCATGCCCGCGGGTTCAAAAAGAGCGACTACGCCCGACTTCACCCCGCCGGGGCCATCGGCCGGGCCATGCTGCTGCGCGTCGCCGACATCATGCGGACCGGCAACCGCCACGCCGTCGCCCCCGAGACCCTCTCCGTGCGCGACGGGCTCCTGCTCATGACCCGCGCCAAATCCGGCTGCCTCAGCATCGTCAACCAGCGCGGCAAACTGGTCGGTGTGTTCACCGACGGCGACTTTCGACGACGCATCCCCGAAGACGATCATCTCCTCACCCGGCCCCTGCGCGAGGTCATGACCCGCAACCCCGTCTGCATCCGCATGGACGCCCTGGCCGCAGAAGCCCTGAAGGTGTTCAACGAACGCAACATCGACGATCTGATCGTCGTGAATGCCAAACGCGAACCGGTCGGCCTGGTCGATTCCCAGGACCTGCCCAGGCTCAAGCTCATGTAGCCCGCCACGGGCCCGAGACGAATCGCTCGCCCTCATGAACGCGCACGTCTGCTCCCGGCTCCGTCCAACTCCATCCCGGTGGCTTCTGTGCCTGGCTTTGGCTTGGCTGCCCGCTTTCGCGGCCCCTGCTTCGACAACTTCCATGTTTCAAGAGAATCTCTTCGAAACCCGCATCACACGCGACATTCGGTACCGTTACCTGCTCAGCCTTCCCCGCGACGCCTCGGCCGGGACCGAAACCGCGTCGCCTGCGCGGCGCTGGCCCCTGGTACTCTTTCTCCACGGCGCCGGCGAACGGGGTCAGGATCTGCGCCGGGTAACCGTTCACGGTCCTCCGGCCCTGGTCCAGCGCGGGACCAACTTCCCCTTCATTCTGGTGGCGCCCCAGTGTCCCGAGGACCAACGGTGGGACGCGCCCGGCCTGATGGCGTTGCTGGAGCACCTCGTGCATCGGCTGCCCGTGGACCCCACCCGCGTGTACGTCACCGGCCTGAGCATGGGCGGCTATGGCACCTGGAAACTGGGCCTCACCTACCCGGATCGCTTTGCGGCCATTGTCCCCATCTGCGGCGGCGGAGAGTGGATCGATGTCCGCCTGGCGGCTCGCAGCCGGGTCGAAGCACTCCGCAGCCTTGCCGTGTGGGCCTTCCACGGTGCCAGGGACCCCGTGGTCCCCTTGAGCGAATCCGAGCGCATGGTCCAAGCTCTGAAGGACGCCGGTGCCCGCGAGGTTCGGCTCACCGTCTATCCCGAGGCCGAACACGACTCTTGGACCGTCACTTACGAGAACCCCGAAGTCTATCGCTGGATGTTGGAGCACCGCCGACCCGATGCCGACTGGCCGGGGACTCCTTAACAAGGCCCTTCACAAGGCAGCGAGGCACGTTTTCTTCGGGAAAGGCGGCTTTTCGAATCCGGGACCGGCACCGGAGGGTTCCGAAAAGCGCGGTTTTTTCAACACCCTGCCCACGATTCCCGAGCTTCCCCGGCCGCCGGCGAGCTTCCCGCCCCGGCTGCGCAACTCTCGCCGCCTCTTCCGGGTCACCTTACCACGGCTTGCGTTCGTTCATGGACCGAACGATCAGCCGCCGCAACGCCAGAAAATCCACGCTGCCCGTCTCCCGCCAGATCACCTGTCCCTCGGGATTGATCAGCACGGTATACGGCACCACCCCCTGCCAGGTCGGATCGAACGCGTCGATGAGCACCTCGCGATTCTCGCTGGCGAAAATCAGATTGCGACACGAAGCCTGCTGACGCTGCAAAAAGTCCAACACCCGCGGTCGTTCTTCCGGCCGGTTGAGCGACACCGTGACCAGCTCGAAGTCCCGGTGGCGGTACATCCGCCAGGTGGTGATGAAATCTCCGAATTCCGCCACGCACGGGGCACACCACGTTGCCCAAAACGACACCAACCGGAACTTGCCCGTCCCCTCGTTCCTCCGAAGCGCGCGCAAACCCGCCTCGTCCACCGGCTCCAGACTCACCGGCTCCCGGGCCAGTTTCTCCAGGAAAGCCCGGTTCTGCGGGATCTTGTCCGGCCACTTCACCGAACAACCCACCACCTTGGTTTGCTTGACCGGTGGGTCCTGCCCCGCCAGCAGCGCGTCCAGCGCCTCCCGCAGATAATGACGTTTCACGTTCTGGACCCGTTCCGAATCGTCCACCGCGCCCACGTACCGGAGCCGTCGCTGCTCATCGAACACGAAAACATGCGGCGTGGCCACCGGGCCGTACGCACGCGCCGTCTCCTCCGCATCCCCGGCATAGAGATAGGGAAAGTTGAACTGGCGCTCCCGGGCCCGGAGCTTCATTTCCTCGAAGGAATCGCCCATGTCCGACCAACCCAGCTCGTCCAATCGAACCGCGTCGGGCGCATTGGGACTGATCGCCACCAGCGCAACGCCCTTCGGTCGGTAATCCTCGACGATTTGCTTCAATCGCGGCTCGTAATACTGGGCCGTGGGACAGTGGTTGCAGGTGAACACCACCACCAGGATCCGCGCGTGTGCAAAGTCCTTCAGCGCCCAGCGTCGACCGTCCACGCCGGGCAAATCGAAATCCGGCGCTGTCGCCCCCAGCGGCAACGTTGAAGGAGGATTCTCCGCCGCCCACGCCATCCAGCCGAGACACCACGCCAGTCCCACTGCACAGATCCGTTTCATGCCCCGACCTTACGGTGTCGCCGACGCCCCGCGCAAGTCTCCCACCCCGCCAGTCCATGAAACCAGCTGCCTGCCGCGCTGCTCCCGGCTCGAACCGCGCCGCCCGTCGACTGCAGAATCCACCTTCTCTCTCCACCCGCCACGACATTGGGCGGTTTGATGCTGGACCGCCACCGACGCCCCGAGATCAGCCCGGTCCCGGCCTCGAGCGTGCCGCCGCCCGCCCAGTCTCACCTCCCTCTGCCCCCACGCCTCTTCAGGCCCGGATCGCCGATGCACGTCCGCTGCCTCCCGTTTTCCGCCGCGTTCCCTGCCGAGCCGTCGATGACCGACATTCCGCAGAAGACACCGATTGTGGTTTTCCAATGCTGTACGCGACAACGCCCACACCGTTCGGCAGCGGCCCGCCGCATTCTCGCCGCCGACCGACTCAGGGATCTGCGCTACAAAGTCCGACCGCACATCCGACTGCACAAACGGTAAACCACGCTCGGGAAACTGACCTCAACAGTCCCTACGCGGGCATGCCGGGTCGGACGTTTGCTTCGTCCCGTTCGATCAACAGTGGCCTGAGCCTTCCAAGGGGTGCTGTGCCCTCGCCGGCCGATGCGCCGCAAATGCGAATTGGAGCTTGCGTCGCCACAGCCGTTCAAGGCCCGCCGCAACGTGGCCTGGGGCTCGGGTGTAGCCTACCAGTCCCACAGAGCCATCCCACACCACACCATTCTGCACTTCGCGGAAAGCCATTCGGACTTCTCGTCACCGTCCTCCTTGGCGTTCCACAGCGGCGTTCCCTGTAGACAAGCTGTTTGGCTCCTCAGAATCAGGACTACCCTGGCCCAAGGGAGCTTCACGCATGGTCTCTGCACCAGGAGCCCTCCGGGGAGACTCTTCCGTCCCGCCCTCATGACCGGGAGAGATTGTTCCGCTGCCCTTCGAGGACTGCCCTCTGAGGCTCGAGTCCGTGGATACCACGATAAGTTTGATTGCCTCCGCTTCGGCATCACGGAACATGCAGATCGCTAGTTTGTTGCCTTCGTCCCGCCATGCCCAAAAGGTGCCGCCAGTCGCCTTTCGTTGCATCCCGGGCCTCCTCTCCATCGTTTCTCGAAGCTGGCTCCATACACCCTCCTCCCAGCGATACTCGCACGCAAAGCCGTAAAATGTCCCGCTCTCATTCACATCCAAAACGATTTGTCTGGGAAAAAGAGGGTTTGGCAGCGTCTCCGACCACAGTTTGCCCCCGCTGTGCCCGCTGCGGCCCACAAGGGCGAACTCGGGTGTGACCGGCTGACACCAGCCCGTCTGACCTACGGTCAGGAACACCACGCTTACCACCCCATGCCAGCACCTTGACCTCGTTAGACAGCTGGCAAGGGCCCCAAAGATAACTCTAGTCCTTTGTGCCCATGTGCTCATTGCAGTTCCTCCACTTAGCAGATTCACAAACACGTAGGAAACCTCCTCAGGCAAGCTTTTTGGCACTTCTCTTTCTTCTTCCCCTGATTCGCCTCCGGAAACATCACGCTGCATGCGCACTTGCAAATGTCCTCCCACTTGCGCTCCTCAATTTTACCGGTTTTCGGATTCGGAGCCCTCCCGATCGCATCGATGCACGCGCCATACTTCTGGTCGCATTCCTCCGAATCCGCAGCAAGGACAGATGCGCAAAACGATGGCGGATTGCCAGCCCTGACGCATCCAAGGAAACGCAACGTGATACTGTGAGGGAGACCCAATCGATTTACAACCAGGATCGGATCATTCCACACAATATGGATCCCAGACACCTGTCCGGCATTCCGCGAAGCGGGATTACGGCACTGCGCCTCACATCCCAGCTCTGGGAGTGGATCTGTGGTGGTCCAGCGACCCATGTGGAAGGTGTAGGCCCGGTATTCGTAGAGTACCAGCCCCGTTGCCGGGTCCGCCCGTTTGGTGCTGAAGCGGAAGGGGTTAGAAGCGCCGGCAAGACCGGTGGTGCGGAGGGCTTCGCCGAAGGGGCCGTATTCGTAATGCGCGGTCTCCGTGCCGGTGCTGGCGTAAACCAATTGCCACCCGTTCCCGTTGCCGTCGTACGTGACGAAATGCGTCCCGGACGCTAGACCGCTGGCCAGCCGCACCCACAGCAGACCGCCCACGCCACCGGCACCGTCCAGCGTCTCGCTCAGGTCCAGGCCCCACACGTAGCTGCGCACCAGCGCGTGGTTCGTAGCGTTCAACTCTGCAATGTGCCGGCCGAACCAGACCGGGTCACTCACGAATTTCAGGTCCTCCGTCACCACCCAGACTCCGTTGCTCCACCCGGAGTTCGTCCGCCATGACCTACGCCGTCCTATGAGCCCTTGACTGAGATCCACATGCAGCTAGCCTCGCGCAAGGAATTCGATCTCGTCTGCTACGTTCCACCAGGGCTGCAAAACCCAGACCTCCACACTACCATCTTCAAACCGTAGGAGAACTCCTCCCTCTTGCTCAACATAATAATCCCGCGCACATTTGCTCCGAGGTCTCAATACCGCTTCCACGACCGCCCGGCGGTTGCCATCCACAAGCACGATGTCCCCCGCACGCATCCTTTGGCCGTTCTTATACTTGAGCGCAAATCTGCGTTGGTGCCTTTTCACGGCATTGGTCCTCCGCCTACAACCGGCCGCACCGGCTGAATGCCAGGAGGCAAGGTACTCCCAGGGACAGGTGGAGCAAAGTGACGGTCAAGGAAGCACCGACATTCGGGGTACGGACTCTGCATGACCAAGTACAGGTCTACATGTGGTCCGTCTACCCCATGCCCAGGATTCGGATCCACCTTTCCCATAATCGTGCCGACCGGTGGAACGCATGGCAAACAACCCTTGGTCCTGCGTAAACAACGACTGCAGCGCTTGTCGGCTTCTATCACGGCCCTTGCGATCGCATCTGCCAAGTTTGTTGCCGCGACAACGATATCATGTATCGCTTGCTTACCTTGGGGTGTCTCCAACCACGCCTTGGCTGCCGCGCACGCCACCAGCACCGCGGCGGCTTCCGCTGTGGCCTTAATCAAGACGGCAATCGGAATTCCTATTACGATTGCCCGTCCGTCCCCGTCCAGTTTGTTGAGTGGATCATTGAGAACGAAACCATGAAGATTTCTTCCTCCCAACTCCTCGATCGGATCGCGGCTGAGCCACCAGCCCGTGTTGGGCGAGTAAACGCGGTATTCGTAGAGCACCAGGTCGGTCGAGTTGTCCGTCCGTTTGGTCGAGAACCCAAACGGGTTTTCCTCCGCGATCGGTCCAGTGTGGCGAATCGGCTCCCCAAACGGGCCGTACTCGTAGTGGGCGGTTTGCGAGCCGTCGGACGCGGCGATCAGGCCGACAATATTCCCGTTGCCGTCGTAGGCGCAGAAGTGCGCGCCCGCGTTTGGGCCGGAATGGTGGTTCACCCACAGCAAACCGCCCACACCACCGGCGCCGTCCATCGTCTCGCTCAGGTCCAGACCCCAGACGTAGCTCCGGACGAGCGCGAGGTTCGTCGCGTTCAGCTCTGCAATGTGCCGGCCGAAAAGCACAGGATCACTGACGAACTTCAAGTCCTCCACCACCACCCAAACCCCGTTGCTGAGGACATACGTCGTCTGCCGCGTCCGGCGCCCCAGCGCATCGTACGCCCAGTCCACCCGACGCCAACTGGCCCGATCCGCCGCCCCGTAGCTCATCACGCGCAACAACCGGTTCTCCGCGTCCCAACTGTACACCCACCGCCCGTCCCGAACAAGGTTGCCGTCCGCGTCATAGATCAGGGTTTCGGGAGTCTGCGCTACAAAGTCCGACCGCACCTCCGACTGTACCCGGTCCGGATTGCCCCGCACCACCCCCAGATTCGTCACCACCACGCACACCCACCGGTCCGGTTGTTCACTACCGCCTCCCCATACCAGTGCCTCCCCTGCCGCACCACCGGCGCCCATTCGTTGGTCCCCCACCACAGCGTCACCGTCGCATTCGTCGCTGCCTCGCCCGAGACCGCCAGGTACGGCGGCACCGTCCGACTGGTGTACTGGTTGAGCCGATTGACCGTGTTGGTGCTCCAGTGCAGGCGCTGGCCCCGTTCGTCCCCGCCCCAGGCCCCGGCCGTCCGGTTCCCAATTGCATCGTACCGGTACTCGAACTGTTGCCCCGCCACCGGGCTGCCATCGGCCCAGTAGCGTCGCCCCGACTGCAACTGCCCGTGGGCGTCGTAGCTGTACACCCACCAGCTCCCGTCGGCCCAGTCGGCCCGCACCCGCTGGCCCCGTTCGTCGTAGGTCCAGCGCAGCCGGCTGACTAGCCCTGTAGGCGCTTCTGACTCCTTAAATGCGTCAAGAGCTGCTGCCCTGCGCCTCTGTGTGGCCACAACCGGTGGTCGTGAGCAGGGTAACCTGCGCATCCAAAAACGCGAAATCGGTGAGGCCGAGGCATAATCGAAGAGCGCTCACGACGACCAGAGCGCGCCCTGCGGCGCAGCCCACTGCCTGCCCGCTCCCAATCGACGCCCTTGATCGCACATCTCTCCGGCGCGAGTCGCCTCGTGCCCCCGTCCCGCTTGTCTCACCGTTTCTGCGTTCGCCTACACTGAGTGCCGTAATAACTGCTCCTTCCTCGAGTATTCCTACTCCCAGCGACCGCACGCCCCGCCTGCCCTTTCCTGCCCGCGGGCTGCTAACTGAAACCGGCCGGGGGCTCGCTCATCGGACAACCCGGAGAGAAGCTTGGAACTCCGGGACGGCCTTCAGCATGTGGCTCTGCACGTTCCGTACTTCACCCCGAAGCCTCAGCGACAAACCTGGTGCGTCAGCTGCAACTGCCCGCCCACTTTCCAACTACCACTGCCATGTTGCCTCCTCATCACCGTTTGTTCGACACTCCCTTGTTCGGCTGTGCTACCCCTCGCCTCAACCATTCTTCCGCCTTCCCTCCCACATATTCTTCAAACCATACTTCACGTTTCACGACATCTCCGTCCCTGAGCACTAATAAACCCACCTCCCTAGTGTACCCGTCGCTCCACTCAAACTGGCAGATGGCCCCGCTGCTGCCTTTTAGTCGTTCCATCTCCTGTGCCTCTATTATAGCCCTTTGCCGAATCATTTGTTCATGCTTAATAATCTCTTCCGCAAACTCGGAGATCCCTGGCACGCCGCCGAATTGTCTCTGCAGTCGTTCCGCAATATGGCACACATCGGAAATCCTGTCGGCTATCAGTGCCATGTGAGTAGCCAGCGTGATGGGATAAATAAATGCATATTCTTTGAACTCCTCCGGATGCTTCCTCTGAAACTCACGCACTGCGGGGTGGTAGTGCTTGTGAGAGCAGCATCCACATGCCATGAAGAGCCATAGCAATAGCGCCACGAGCTTCATTGATTATACCTCCACGGATTATACTTACAAGAACACCAATCTTGATCAAGGGCCCGGCAGCGAAATGGTCCTAGCGATTTCACTGCTTTAGTCATGCCCAAACCACCCGCTTCGGCAGTAATGGCATACTCAGCGGTCGCAACCAGCCTTGGCCCATCGCACTTTGCATTTACGGTAACAGTGAACCTTGCCTCGGCTTTGAGATCCGACACCTCATTGAGAAGCGCTGCCAATATCTTTCGCTCCGTCTCATCACTGACCTCCGCCTTGAGCACCTCCTCAATTGCCCTACCCTTCAGAGATTTCCATATGCAATCGCCGAGCAGCTTGGCAAGAGATTTTGGATTATGCGTTGGTATGAGGGTGTTCGGTTGAAAGGAAAACCCTTGGCACAAGTCAATATCGTATGAATCAGGTTCGCCCGGATTGGGCACGGACCCATGTCGGGATCGTTTTGCAACTTCAGCGCATGCAAGCCGCTGATCCAGCCACTTGTCAATTGCGTTGGATAATAAAGATAATCCACAATTGACAAATGCACTAATGATCTCAATGCCTTTGAGCCCAGTTGGATCAATTCGATTTAGCGGTGAGTTTCCGACAAACCCATAAAGATTGCTGCGCCCATGTTCCCCTAACGGGTCTCTATTTGACCACTTTCCCGTGCTGAACGAGTAAACGCGGTGTTCGTAAAGGACGAGGTCGTTGCGTTGTCCGTGCGCTTGGTGGAGAAACGGAATGGGTTCTCTTTAGACATTGGACCGGTGGTGCGGAGGGGTTCGCCCAAGGGGCCGTATTCGTAATGCGCGGTCTCCGTGCCGGTGCTGGCGGAAACCAACTGCCACACGTTCCCGTTGCCGTCGTACGTGACGAAATGCGTCCCGGACGCCGGACCGCTGGCCAGCCGCACCCACAGCAGACCGCGCACGCCACCGGCGCCGTCCAAGGTCTCGCTCAGGTCCAGGCCCCACACGTAGCTGCGCACGAGCGCATGGTTCGTGGCGTTCAGCTCGACCACGTGCCGACCGAACCACACCGCATCGCTCACGAATTTCAGGTCTTCCGTCACCACCCAAACCCCGTTGCTCAGCACGTAGCTCGTCTGCCGGATCCGCCGGCCCAGCGCATCGTACGCCCAGTCCACCCGACGCCAACCGGCCCGATCGCCCGCTCCGTAGCTCATCACACGCACCAACCGGTTCTCCGCGTCCCAACTGTACACCCACCGCCCATCCCGTACAAGGTTGCCATGCTGTTGTCGCTGAGCGTTCCAGGCGCCCTGCCCGCCAACACTTTGCCCGTGATCTTGGCCACCGCACATCAGCTACAGCCAGCCGCCACGCCCGCCACCTTCCCAATGCCCAGCCAGACGGCGCCCGTCGCATCATCCAACGCCGCTGCCGCCAGCAATAAGGATCCCTACAATGCGCCATGCGCGCGTTCGCCGAGACAGTCGCGCCCTTCGTCCCAGCGCGCTCCCCTCCACCCAGCTGCCCTCCAGCAGGTCCCCCAAGACGTCACTTTGCCAACCACAAACATGCATCTTCTCTCAACCACCCCAAGCTGCTTTGATTGAGACCTCGCTTCACAACAGCGCGCTAACCGTGGAACACTTGGTGGACGGCATACAGTCCACTAAGCCAAAAAAAGAACCACAACACATGCAGAATCGCTATGACCCCCAAAAGCGTGCCTATCAATGTCTCATTGACCACCTTGCGAAGGATCACCGCCGTCGCCACCCCGCCCGTGAATGCAGGCAGCGCCCACACGTAAATGAACACAGCTTTTAAATAGCAAGTGATACGTGGCAACTGAAACTCGCCAGCGCTCTTCAACGTCCACCATGCGTAATTAAATTCCACCCGCGCAATTGCATAGGTGAAAAACGCCATAATTAACGAGCACACGACCATGCTCACCATCAATGGCCAGGCCTTTGCCCTTATTTCCATATTTCAGGATTTCCCCTCAGCGGCACACCACTTCTTTCTTCCGTCCACTGGGATACTGAAAAAGGCACGTAAGCCACGACTCAATACACCTCGTACGCACCACTATGGATTTACAACAACAGTCGGATCGTTTACATAGCTCTTTGGCGTGTCTCGATGCAGCTTCCCAAGATGCATTTAATAGCCAGAAGAAATCTTCGTCAGGGTCATACGTTCCATCAGGTGCCATACAATCCTTCATAACTTCCTTGTCGGACGAAGGCGCACCAGGAATCCGATGCCCTTCAGGTATTCTGTCATTCGTATTCTGGCTCCAGCAGCCGACAAAATGTCCAGCCGAACAGGCGTGGTCAAAAACAAACTCGTGCGGATCAGAATACGGCCCATGGCCGAATGCGACTATAATCTCACATTTGGCAACCTTTATAGTTTTGAGCCCAAGCCGATCGACTTCACATGCTGGCCTGTTTAAACAATACGCGTAGATAGGCTCTACTTGTGAAGGACGACTGATTAGCCGCAGGCGAGGAACAACTTGGTCCTCAATCGGATCCCTACTAATCCATCTCCCAAGGTTCGGGTTGTATGTGCGGTATTCGTAGAGTACCAGCCCCATTGCCGGGTCCGCCCGTTTGGTGCTGAAGCGGAAGGGGTTGGAGGGAGCGGCGGGGCCGGTGGTGCGGAGGGGCTCGCCGAAGGGACCGTATTCGTAATGCGCGGTCTCCGTGCCGGTGCTGGCCGAAACCAATTGCCACACGTTCCCGTTGCCGTCGTAGGTGACAAAATGCGCACCCGAGGCCGGACCACCGGCCAGCCGCACCCACAGCAATCCGCCCACGCCACCGGCACCGTCCAGCGTCTCGCTCAAGTCCAGGCCCCACACGTAGCTGCGCACCAGCGCATGGTTCGTCGCGTTCAGCTCCGCAATGTGCCGGCCGAACCAGACCGGATCGCTCACCAATTTCAGGTCCTCCGTCACCACCCAAACCCCGTTGCTCAGCATGTAGCTCGTCTGCCGGATGCGCCGGCCCAGCGCATCGTACGCCCAGTCCACCCGACGCCAACTGGCCCGATCCGCAGCCCCTTAGCTCATCACCGGCACCGGCCGGTTCTCCGCGTCCCAACTTTACATCAGCCGCGCGTCGCGGACAAGGTTCTCGTCAGCCTTACGAACCAACCCGGGGGAATTCAGATTTTTCGAACAGCCAGAAAGCGCGGTATGGAGTCCGGGCGTCATCGTCGCGGGAAGGCTATGGGAAAACGGCGTTCCTCCGATACACGGAGCCGGTGCCCAAAAACTGCAATCTGGCCAGAGGAAAGGCCCATGACTCTACGCCCCAAAGTCCGACCGCACCTCCGGCTGCACCCGGTCCAGATTGCCCCGCACCACCCCCAGGTTCGTCACCACCACCCACACCCCGCCGATGCGGCGCACACCCGCAGATCGCTGGTTTGCACCCTACCCGCGCCGGCAGCGGGCAGCAGTTTATCAGCCCGACCCCGACAAGCCGCCGAACCGCAGCAAACGCAACCCCTTGGTCCGGGCATCGGGAGCATGAAGGTTTTTCAAGCCCACAGAGCACGCACAACACACAGAAGCCAGGAAATGCCGAAGTCATCTTGGAATGCATCCCGGATCCGGCGCGCCCGGGTCCCTGCTCATCCTGGGTTTTCTGTGTAGTCTGTATATTCTGTGGGCTTTCCGGAGACGTGCTTCGTCGGCTCCTTTCAAGGACGCGTGCAAGCCGCCCGGTGTGTCGCGCAGGCTTCCCAACCTTGCGGGTTGCCTTTGGACTTGCCAGAGGGTTGCGGGTGCTTCGATGTGTTCCGCGTGATCGACGAGGCACGGAAAGAAGCCGACGGTGAAAGCAGGGAGTCCCTCCCAACGGCGTGGATCACGGGCGCCGGCGGTCTGTTGGGCCATGCGTTGGTCGAGGTGGGACGGGCCCTCGGGGTGCCCTGGATCCTGCGGCCGTTGACGCGAGAGGAGGTCGATTTGGCGGATTTCCGATCGGTGGAAGCATGCTGGAATCGGGACCGTCCCGCGCTGGTGATTCATTGCGCCGCGCTGAGCCGGTCGCCGGTGTGTCAGGCCCAACCCCGGCTGGCTTGGGAACAAAACGTGGAGGTCACGCGCCGGTTGGTAACACTGGCCGGGGAGGCCGTCTTCGTGTTTTTCTCGAGCGATCTGGTGTTCGACGGTCGGAAGGGCGGGTACAGGGAGGAAGATCCGCCGAACCCGCTGAATGTGTACGGGGAGACGAAAGCGGCGGCGGAACAGGTGGTGCGCGCCCATCCCCGGCATCTGATTGTGCGGACGTCACTGAACGGGGGACGTTCGCCCACGGGCGATCGGGGGTTCAACGAGCAGTTGTGCAGGGCGTGGGCCGCCGGTGAAACAACCACGTTGTTTGTGGATGAGTATCGTTGTCCCATTGCGGCCACGGAAACGGCACGCAGGGTCTGGCAGTTGATCCTGCGGGGTGCGAGCGGGACGTTCCACGTGGCGGGCGGGGAACGGCTGTCGCGATGGGAGCTGGGCTGTCTGCTGGCTGCGCGGTGGCTGGAGCTGCGACCGCGGCTGCAGCCCGAATCGCTCCGGGACTACGCGGGTCCGCCCCGGCCGGCGGACACGTCCCTGGACTGCCACAAAGCCGAGGCGTTGCTGGGGGAGCCAATGCCGAAGTTTCGCGAGTGGCTGGCCCTGCAGCCCCCGGGTTCCTTCTAGACGTGCAGGGCCATGGAGGGCCATTGCCAAAGTATCTTGCCCGCCGCCGCGCAAGGTCCACGTCCGTATCGCGGTCGGCTGGCACCCTCGCCCACGGGTTACCTCCATTTGGGGCATGCACGGACGTTTTGGACGGCTCAGATCCGGGCCCGTAAGGCCGGGGGCATGCTGGTGCTGCGGGTGGAGGACCTGGACGGGCCGCGCTGCAAGCCGGAGTTCATGGAGGCCTTGTTCGAGGACCTGCGCTGGTTTGGCTTCCAATGGCAGGAAGGTCCGGACGTCGGCGGGCCGTGGGGGCCCTACCGGCAGAGCGAGCGCCGGGCCTTCTATGAACGTGCACTGGAACGACTGCAGGCCGGCGGCTGGGTGTATCCCTGCCGTTGTTCGCGCAGGGAGGTGGCCGCTGCTGCGCGTGCGCCCCATGCCGAGGACGAGGATGAACCGATCTATCCGGGCACGTGCCGGCCACGAGCCGACGGGGTGGCACCTTCGCCGGAGGGCCGGTTCCATTGGCGATTTCGCGTGCCCGACGGCGACGTGATCGAGTTCGAGGACGGTTGTCACGGGCCGCAACGGTTCGTGGCCGGGCAGGACTTCGGCGATTTCATCGTCTGGCGAAGCGACGGGGTGCCGGCCTACCAGCTGGCCTGCGTCGTGGATGACGCGTGCATGCAAATCACGGAAGTGGTGCGGGGTGCGGACCTGCTCCGGTCCACGGCACGTCAGCTTCTTCTCTATCGAGCCCTCGGCTGGGATCCGCCCCGCTTTTATCACTGTCCGCTGCTCACCGATGCCTCAGGGCGCCGACTCGCCAAGCGCCACGCGGCGCTGAGCCTGCGAACCTTGCGGGAGCGGGGATGGCGCCCCGAGCATTTGCGGGCGCTGTGGGCGCAACCGGACGCAGGTCTGCCGCTCCTGCTGCAGGCCCAGGGGCCGTGAGGCGGAGACGCGGGCGCCCGGTTTCCACGGGGCTGCTGCCAGAGCGGGCCCGGCCATCGGATGCGCCTCTTCGTCGTGCACGCGGCGTGTTCGTTCAGGTGTGGTAGTGCACCGGGTTTGCCTGTGGAGAGGCACGCCGGGTTTGCACGGGGGAACCCGGGCCCGGCGCGCATGCGGCCGCGCTGCATTTCGCCAGGGTCGCGAGGTCCGGCTTAAAACAAGACGTCTCTGCCCGGTTCCTGGACACATGGGGTCGGCGCAACATTGCGCGGTTCTTTCGGAGTGCGTCGGATTGCCCCCAAAGTCGGGCGAAGGCGGGACCGTCCGGGGCGGGAGGTCGCTGGTATCGTTTTTGCTTGTGCTGGAACCACATGGCACGGGCGGCGACAAGGCGACGCGTATGGAGGCACCTCTGCGGATTCTGCACCTGGAAGATGACGTGGACTATGCAGCGCTGGTGGCAGCCTGGTTGAAGGAGGCGGGCATATCAGCGGAGATCACGGCGGTGCAGGACCTCGAATCCTTTCAGCAGGCGCTCGAGCGGAATGAGTTCGACCTCATCCTGAGCGATTACCATTTGCCGCGCTGCACCGGTTTGGATGCACTGGCGGTGGCCCGAACGGCATGCCCCGACACGCCCTTCGTGCTGGCCTCGGGAACCGCGGGCGAGGCCGCGGCCATCGAAAGTCTCCGGCAGGGGGCCACGGACTACGTTCTCAAGCAGTGGACTGATCGGCTGGTGCCCACGATTCGGCGTGCGCTGCATCAGGCGCAGGAACGCAAACGCCTGCGGCGCTTGCAGGAGGAAGTCGAACGCCGCGAGCGCGTGTTGCGGGCGCTCACCGAGAACGTCCTCGACCTGGTGGTTCTCCTGGACGGGCACGGGCGAATTGCCTATGCAAGCCCGTCTGCGGAGCTCGTGCTGGGGTACCCGCATGAAGGACTGGCGGGGCAGGACTGGTTCGAGTTTGTGCATCCGGAGGACGTGGGGCCGCTGCGGGCCTGCTTCGAAGCCGCCAAACATGCGGAGACGCCCACGTGCCGGACGGAGTTCCGCATGTGTCACCGAAACGGTCAATGGCGCCTGCTGGAGGCCGTGGTTCGCAACCGGATCGAGGAACCGGATCTGGCGGGTCTGGTGATGACCTGTCGGGACATCACAGAGCGCAAGGAGGCCGAGCTTCAAGCGGCGACTTTGGCCCGGCTGGGAGGTCAGCTCAACGCCGCACCGAGTTTCCTCGAGGCCGCCCGGGCCATCGCTCGGGCCGCCTCGGACCTGCTGGCCTGGGACGCGTTCGTGCTGGCGTTGTGGGATGCGAAGTCGCAGCGGCTCAGCACCGTCCTGGCGGTGGACACCGTCCGGGGCCAACGCGTGGAGATCCCGCCCGATCCCGCGCCGCAGTCCCCCAGCCCTCTGGCCCTCCGGGTCCTAGAAGAGGGGCCGCTGCTGTTGCTTCGGGAGCCCCCGTTGACGCATCCGACCGACACCCACATGTTCGGCGACGTGGATCGGCCTTCGGCTTCGCTTTTGTGGGCGCCGATCCGGCACGCCGGGCAGGTCGAGGGTCTCCTCTCGGTGCAGAGTTACCGGTTTGCCGCCTATCAACAAAGCCATCTGCGGATTCTGGTCTCGCTGGCCGACCACTGCAGTGGCGCTCTGGCACGGTTGCGGGCCGAGCAGGCCCTGCGTCGGGCGGAGCGCCGCTACCGCGGGCTGTTCGAGAATTCGCCCGACGCGATCCTGGTGCTCGACATGGAGGGGCGGGTGCGGGATGCGAACGCGGCGGCCGGGCAGTTGGCGGGAGCCCCCGTGGCCTCGCTGCTGGGGCGGTCGTGGCTGGAGTTTGTCCCGCCGGAGGAACGGCCCGCCCTGCGCATGGCCTGGCAGCAGGAAAACGGCGGGCGTCCGCCCGATCATGCCGAAGGCCATTGGTTGCGCGTGGACGGGCGCAGTGTGCCGGTGGAGCTTCTGGCACGTCCCGTGGACCACGCCGGGGAGCCGTCCATCCTGCTGCACGTGCGCGACGTCAGCGCGCGCAAACAGGCCGAGTCGGCCCTGCGCGAATCGGAGCGGCTGTTTTTTTCCGTGTGGGAGAATTCCGTGGACGGAATGCGGTTGACGGACGGCGCCGGACGGATCGTGGCAGTCAACGAGGCCTTCTGCCGGTTGGTGCAAAGGCCCCGCAAGGACCTGGAGGGCCGGTTGCTGACCGTCCTGTATCCCGAGGGACCCGAGACCGAGGCGCTGCTGGAGCAATACCGTCGCGGCTTCCGACTTCGCACCCTGGAGAAACGCGCGCACCACCGGCTCACGCTGCCCGACGGCGCCGTGCGCGAGCTGGAGTTGAGCCACACCTTCATCGAGGCGCCGGGGCGTCCGCCGTTGCTGCTGAGTCTGTTTCGCGATTTGACGGAACAACGCCGGCTGGAGGAGCAACTGCGGCACGCCCAAAAAATGGAGGCCATCGGCCAGTTGGCCGGCGGCGTGGCGCACGACTTCAACAACCTGCTGACGGTGATCCAGGGCAATGCCACGTTGCTGTTGAGTGCCGGCAACCTGCCCCCTGCCCACTGGCATGCTGCGCATCAGATCAGTCAGGCCGCCGAACGCGCGGCGAATCTGACGCGTCAGTTGCTGACCTTCAGTCGGCGCCAGGTCCTCCAACCGCGCACGCTGGATTTGAACGAGCTGGTGCATCAACTGAGTCGGATGCTCGGACGAGTGCTGGGCGAGGACATTGTCCTGCGGCTGCAGTTCTCCCGCGAACCGGCCTGGGTGATGGCGGATCCGGGCATGCTGGAGCAGGTGGTCTTGAACCTGGTGGTCAACGCGCGCGACGCCATGCCCGAAGGGGGCCAGTTGGATGTGAGCGTCCGAATCGTGGAGGTCACACCCGAGCATCTCGAACGCAATCCCCAGGCCCGCCCCGGGCCGGCCGTGGAGCTGAGCGTCACCGACACCGGTTGCGGAATCCCGCCGGAGAACCTCAAACGCATCTTCGAACCGTTCTTTACGACCAAGGAGGTGGGCAAGGGCACCGGACTGGGTCTGGCGACCGTGTACGGGATTGTGGAGCAGCATCAGGGGTGGATCGAGGTGGAAAGCCGCGTGGGCGAGGGCAGCACGTTTCGAGTCTTTCTCCCCCATCAGGTCCCCGGCCAACCCACTTCGGAGGCGCGCGAGGAGCCGCAGCTCGGTCCGCAGGGCCGGGAGACCATTCTGGTGGTGGAGGATGAGCCTTCCGTGCGCGAGCTGGTGGCCACGCTGTTGGAGCATCACGGATACCGTGTATTGCAGGCGGCGCACGGCCCGGAGGCCCTGGAGCTGTGGCAGCAACACGGCCCGCAGATCGACCTGCTTTTGACGGACCTGGTCATGCCGCGCCGGATGAACGGCCGGCAGTTGGCGGAGCGGCTCTGGCAGGATCGTCCGGAGCTGAAGGTGATCTTCACCAGCGGCTACAGCGCTGACGTGGTGGGCCGGGATTTCGTACTGCGTCCCGGCCTGGTGTACCTGCAAAAACCCTATCCGCCGGGGCGCCTCGCTCAACTGGTGCGGGAGACGCTCGATGGCACGGGAGCAGCGGCCTGAGCCAGGGGAGCGGATCCTTCCCTCCGCCGCAGGCGCAGGTTTCGCAGCAGGAGCCCGGGAAGGCGTTTCCCTTCAGAAACCGGTCCCTCTGGGTCAACTCCCTGCCCACGGTTTTTTTTGGCAGTGTGGCACGGCTCCCACCACCCTCCGGCGCCCGTTTCAGCGGCGGAACAGCCACAGGAGCAGTGTCAACACCGCGCTCAAAAGCAGGCAGGTGACAATGGGAAAGTGAAAGCTGAAATTGCCGCGCGTGTAATGAATGTCGCCGGGCAATCGTCCCAGCCAGCCGCGATCCCAGCCGGTCCAAAGCAACACGCCGACTGCTGCCATGAGCAGTCCCGCGATGACCAGCAGTTTGCCCAATTCATTCATAACACGCCGTCCTTGTCCCCGGCCCCGACCCCACGGGTCCGGGCATCTTGCATGCCGGGACAACGTTTCAAGAAAGCGGAAGATCCGCTCCCCGGCAAGTCCGGCACCCGGCTCACGGGTTGCGTTTTGTGCGTTTGGCGAGCAACTTGGAACGCCGGCGCGGGTTGATCCGAACTCCGGGGCCCCGCCCGGGCCGGTAACGTCCTCCCGGGCAAGGAGGCCCGTCGGAGAAAAGCGGCAGTCACCCGAAACCGGGTTGCTCGGGCCCGCCCACCGGAGACGGGCGGGAGGCTGCCGTAGCTGCCGCGTGTCTGGGCAAACGGGCATGAACTCGAGATCCATGTCGTATCGGGCGCCGCGAATGACCACCGGCATCGAGCCGGAGGAGCGTCTGTTGGCCCTGGCCGTCGAGGTGTTGGAGCGGGCCGACCGCGATCACCCGGCGGATCGGGTCCTGCGCGAGGTACTGCATCGGGAGTCCAGCCTCTCGCAGGCGGGCGCCACGCGCGTGAGCCGGTGGGTGTTCCAGTTTTACCGGTGGAAGGGCTGGTTGAAGGACGAGCGGGGCCTCGTGCGCAAAATCCGCAAGGCGGAGGAACTGGCGGAACGGTTCGAGAAGAATCCCTTCAGCCTGCGCGCCGAAACCCTGCGGGCCAAAGCGGTGCCGTCGTGGGTTCACGAGGTGATGGACGTTTCGGATGCCTGGCTGCGCAGTTTGCAACGGGAACCACGGCTGTTCATTCGCGCCCGCCCCGGCCAGGGCCGGGCCCTGATGGACAGCCTGGGACACCTGCGCAAGACGTACCTTCCGGACGCCTACATCTACGAGGGCAAAAAGGACCTGTTCCGCACGCCCGACTTTGCCCACGGCCGTTTTGAAATCCAGGACATCGCCTCCCAGATTGTCGGGCATCTCTGCGCACCGCAGCCCGGGGAAAACTGGTGGGACGCCTGCGCCGGCGAGGGCGGCAAAACGCTGCATCTGGCGGATCTGATGCAAAACCGCGGCCAGGTGTGGGCCACGGACACCGCCGAGTGGAGACTCGAGCGGCTGCGTCGGCGCGCCGCCCGGGCCAAGGTTTTCAACTACCAGGCGTCGGTGTGGGATGGCGGCCCGCAGCGGCCGATGACGATTCTGTTCGACGGGGTTCTGGTGGACGCCCCCTGCACGGGGATCGGCACGTGGCAGCGCAATCCCCACGCGCGCTGGACCACCCGGCCCGAGGACGTCCAGGAACTGAGCGCCTTGCAGAAGCGGCTGCTCGAGCACGTCGCCCCCGCTGTCAAGCCCGGCGGCCGGCTCGTGTATGCGGTCTGTACCATGACGCGGGCCGAGACCACCGAAGTGGTGGCGGCGTTTCAAGCGTCTCATCCGGAGTTCGAGCCCCTGCCCTTGCGCTGGCCGCTGCCCGGGCTGCCGGACTGGCACACGCCCACCCTGATGCTCTGGCCGCAGGACACGGGCGGCAACGGGATGTTCATCGCCGCCTGGCGGCGCCGAAAGACAGACGAGCCCACCGCGCCGGGTTCCGGCTCTGCTCAGTTCGACCGGAACAAGTCGTCCGAGCCCGGCGAAGCGCTGTCTTCCCAAACCTTGTTGGGTCCGGCGGAGCGGATCAGCACCGAATTGCCGGAAAAATAGAAGGCCAGGGGCGTTCCCCATGGATCGACCAGTTCGCCCTTGGCGTTTCGGTCGTTCTTGCGCACCGTCAGAATCACCACTTTCTCCGGTCCCTGTCCCGACAACGCCCGCGCAATGTCCAGATTCTGGCCAGTGGGGTAATGTCCGGTGAACTCCTTGTACTGCTGGAGGGCCAGCAAAAGGTTGCCGGCGTCTTCGACGAATTTGGCCCGTTGAGCATCCATGCGTTGCGCCGACCACCGCAAAGACTGCCAACCGGCCCCCAACAGGGCCGCGCCTGCCAGAATCGCCCACAGTACCTTCTTCACACCTGCCAAAGAGGCAGGTTGAATGCCAAACCTTGCGGAGCCGGGGTTGGGTCGGTCAGAAGGCCCGTCCGGGCGTCGGATCATCCAAGAGCAAGCTGTCCGACACGAAGGGCTTCCGGCCCGGGGCTTGCCGGGCCGGGCGTGCCGCTGCTCATGAGGAAGGGCGCAACGGACCGGTGCGCGGCGGGGCCGTGCTGGCGCGCACGGCGAGCGTGACCGGCAGCCGAATCGACTCGGCGCTCTGCCGCCGGAGAAGTCGGGACATGAGATTCATGGCGGCGTTCCCCAGGCGCCGTTTGGGCTGGCGCAGAGTCGTCAGCGGCACCCGGAAGTACTCCGCGGCCAGCGTGTTGCCATAGCCCACCAGGGAGATGTCCTGCGGAATTCGCACTCCGTGCTCCAACAGGTAATGACCGCAGCCAATGGCGGTGAGGTCGTTGGAGGCGAACACCGCGGTGGCATCCGGGGCCTCCGTCAACAGGTGCTGCGCGGCGTGCACGCCGTCTTCGATCGTGGTGCCCCCGGGAAACAGGAGGCGATCTTCGGGTTCGATGCCCTCCTCGCGCAGGGCGCGGCGGTAGCCCTCCAGCCGTTCCTGGGCCCAAGGGGCGGCGATGGGCCCGGCGAGGAAAGCGATCCGACGGTGGCCGAGTTCGAGGAGGTGGCGCGTGGCCAGGTAGGCGCCCGTGACGTCGTCCCCCGCGGCGCTGGGGAACTGCTCGCAGTGCGGCGGGGGCTGACCCAACAGGACCACCGGGGTCTGGCTGGCGGCCAGCTCCTGATAGATGCGTGCTTCGCCCTGCAGCCGGGGCACCGGACAGAGAAACAGGCCCTCGACGCGTCGGGACAGCATGCGGCGAATGGCGTATTCTTCGCGCTCGAGCAGGTTCAGGGTGTGCGCGCAGATCAGATCGTATCCCAGTTCATGGGTTCGCTCTTCGAGGGCCAGCAGGATTCGCGCATACACCGGGTGCGTCACGGCCGGGATGATGACGCCGAACAGGCGGGTGGCACGGGTGCGCAAGCCCTGGGCCACGGCATCCGGCACGTACCCCATTTCGCGGGCGAGGGCCTGGATGCGTGCGCGGGTCGCTTCGGCCACGTCCGGAGCGTCTCGGAGCGCCTTGGACACGGTCATGACCGAGACGCCGGCGCGCAGCGCGATGTCTTTCAAGCGCACCATGGTCAGAGGGTGGTTCCGCGCCAGTGCAGTTTGGATCGCAACGCCTCGAAGAACGAGCTGCCCTCCAGGTGCATGAGCCGGATGGTGTGTCGGCTGCGCCGCACCAAGACCTGGTCGCCGGCCACCAACTCGGTGATGCCCTCGCCGTCGGCGCTCAGGATGGCGGTGGGCCGCTGGGTCAGAACCTGGACTTCGATGCGGGCGTTGTGGTTCAGGATCAGCGAGCGATTGCTCAGGGTGTGGGGGCAAATGGGCGTGAGGGCGATGACCGCGGCGGTGGGCAGCACAATGGCGCCCCCGGCGGCCAGGGAATAGGCGGTCGAACCCGTGGGCGAGCTGATCACCAGACCGTCGCCCCGGTAGCAGGTGACCGGGTCGCCGTCGATGCGGACATCCAGTTCGACGAGGCGGGATTCGGTGCCGTGACTGATGACGACATCGTTGAGGGCGCGGCAGTGGAATCGGCGGCCGGCGTGGCGGGCCGTGGCCTCCAGCAGGGTGCGACGTTCGAACGAGTAACGGCCCTCCCAGACGCGCTGCAGCGCCTCGGGCAACTGTCGGGAGGACACCGCCGTCAGAAACCCCAGTCCTCCGATGTTGATGCCCAACATGGGGGTGGATCGGCCGGCGATTTCCCGGGCCACGCGCAGCATGGTGCCGTCGCCCCCGCACACCAGCAGAAGGTCCACCCGTTCGGCCAGGGTGGCGGCATCGGGATAGACGGCGCCGTCGGTGCGGGCGAGGCGGTAGGTGGCCTGATCGGTGGCCACCTGACGGCCGGCGCGGCGGACGAGACGAGCGGCCTGGGCAACGACGCGGGCACAGTCGGGTTTTTCCACGTTGCCCAGGACTCCCACGGACCGGATGCGTTCAGCGCGGCTTTTCAAGCGACACCAGGAACTCCACGTTGCCCGCAGGTCCGCGCAGGGGCGACTCGATCACGCCGTGCCAGAGGAGCTGGAGCTGCTCGACGGCGAAGCGCCGCAGTTCCTCCAGCACCTGACGATGGACGGCGGGGTCGCGTATTACCCCGCGGCCGCGACTGGCCTCCTTTCGGCCAGCCTCGAACTGCGGTTTGACCAACGCGACGATTCTACCGCCGGGGCGCAGCAAAGCAATGGTAACAGGCAGAATGAGTTTGAGGGAGATGAAGGAACAGTCCGCCACAACCAGGTCCACGGGCGCAAAGGGCTCGGGGAAGGAAGCAGGGGTGAGATGGCGGGCGTTGCAGCCCTCCATGACCACCACACGGGGGTCCTGTCGCAGTTTCCAGGCCAGTTGGCCGCACCCGACGTCCACGGCATAGACCTGGCGCGCCCCGTGTTGCAGGAGGCAATCGGTAAAACCGCCGGTGGAGGCTCCCAGGTCGATGGCGCGCCAGCCGGTCGGATCCAGCCCGAACTGGCGCAGGGCGGCCTCGAGCTTGTAGCCGCCCCGGCTGACGTACCGTTCCGGTTCCCGCAAACTCACCGTGTCGCCCGGGTGCACGCGGTCGCTGGGCTTGCGCGCGGGCTGCCCGTTCACCAGAACGCGACCGGCCAGGATGGCGCGCTGCGCCTGCTGCCGACTGGCACACAGGCCGCGCTCGACCAGGGCCTGATCCAGGCGGGTGGCGCCCGTGGATTTCACGGCACAGAGGGGTCAGAGACGGGTCGTCCCGGGCGAGGCAAGGACGCGCTGGAACGTGGTCTGGTAGGCGTGCAGGAACAGTTCCTTGTCCGCGACGACCTTCTCGATGAGTTGCTTGAGCAGGAACATTTCGGCGCTGTTGATGACGGCATGCACGCTCTGCTGGAATGCCTGCAGGGGCATGAAGGTTTGGAAGGAATCTCCCAGCAGGATCACCGTGGCGTGCCGGCGCTGGCTCATGGGCATTTGCTGGAGGGCTTTCAGACTGAGGTTTTCCTCCAGGGTGTTGGCGGCAAACAACTCTTCCAGCACCACGACCTGGTAACGAATCTGACTGAACTTGGCCAGGAAATCGCCGTGGGTGGCAGCCGTGTGGACCTTGTAGCCCAGTTCCAGGAGGGCGGCGCGGACCGCCTCCAGCCACTCGGGGGTGGAAAACGCCACCAGCGCGGGTTTGTCGGTGGCACTGATGAATTCAAAGGTCTCGGCCATGGTTCAGAGCTTGAGTTTCAAGGTGGGGGTTGGCGCCGGCGTGCCGGCGGCCCCCTCCTGGGGCATCTTCATGCGCAGGCCGGTCAGGGTGGTGGTGGGTTCCCCGCGGGCCTTGCGGATGTTGTCGATGCCGCGGCTGACGACGCTGCGTTTGGTGCAGTACTGAATGGCGGTTTCCTCGGTGATATACCCCTGTTCGAACGCCTCGAGACAGGAGTAATCGAAAGTGCGCCAGCCGAAGGGCTGACTGGCCTCGATGATCTCGTAGAACGTCTTGCCCTCGCTCTCGCCCAGGCGAATGGTCTCCTGAACGCGGAGGTTGGTGCCCATGATTTCGAGCAGGGCGTATCGGCCGCCGCCGATCCGCGGGACCAGTCGCTGGCTGACCACCCAGCGCAGTGCGTCGGCCAGGCGGGGTCGGATTTGATCCTGTTCCTCCGGCTCGAACATGCCGAGGATGCGGTTGATGGTCTGGCCGGCGTCGATGGTGTGGAGGGTGCTCAGCACGAGGTGTCCGGTCTCGGCGGCACTGAGGGCGATTTTGACCGTTTCCTGATCGCGCATCTCGCCCACCAGAATGACCTTGGGGGCCTGGCGCAGGGCGGCGCGCAGACCGTTGGCGTAGGTGTCGAAGTCGGTGCCCAACTCGCGCTGGTTGAACGTGGCCTTGTCGTGCTGGTGAACGAACTCGATCGGGTCCTCCAGGGTGACGATGTGCACGGGTTTGGTCCGATTGATTTCGTTGAGGATGGCCGCCAGGGTCGTGGACTTGCCCGAGCCGGTGGCGCCGGTGACCAGCACCAGACCGGTCTTTTCCTCGGGGATGCGCTTCATCACCTCGGGGAATTTGAGCTCGTCGAGGGTGGGAATCTTGGTGTTCAACTTGCGCAGCACCACGGAGTAATGCCCGCGTTGGGAAAAGACGTTGATGCGGAACCGGGCCAGATCCCCGAGGGTGTAGGCGGCGTCACAGGAGCCGTGGCGCAACAACGCCTCGATGTGCCAGGGATTGTCCCCGATGAGGTTCAGGGCGATCATCTCGGTCTGGAACGGCGTCAAGGGCCCCAAAGGAGGGTCGATGTTCACCGGCTTGAGCTCGCCATAGGATTCGACCTGCAACGGTTTGCCCACCGTGAAGAGCAGGTCGGAGACCTCCGGCTGGCTCTGCAGCATGGTGGTCAGGATGTAATCGAGCTCGGGGCGGCGCATGGTTCAAACCTCCTCGTCGTCGGGTGGGTGGGACAGGAACGGACGGAACCGTTTCTTGTCCAGGCATTTTTCGTAGGCTTCCTCGGGCGAGATCCGTTTCATCCGGAGGTGTTCCATGATGGCGTCATCCAGCGGCTGGTTGCCGAGCTTTTTGCCCACCTGGATCATGCCGGGGATCTGATGGGTTTTGCCCTCGCGCACGAGGTTGGCGATGGCCGTGGTGAACACCAGGATTTCCAACGCCGCCACGCGGCCCTTGCGGTCGATGCGCTTGAACAGGTTCTGGGCCACGATGCCGCGGAGGGACTCGGCCAGGGTGGCGCGGATCTTGTTCTGCTGCTCGGCGGGGAAGACGTCGATGATGCGGTCCACGGTTTTGGCGGCGCTGGGGGTGTGCAGGGTGCCGAACACCAGGTGCCCCGTGGCGGCCGCAATCAGCGCCAGCTCGATCGTTTCCAGATCGCGGAGCTCGCCGATGAGGATGATGTCCGGGTCTTCGCGCAGGGCGCCGCGCAGGCCGGCCGCAAACGACTTGGTGTGCACGCCAACTTCGCGATGCTGGACCAGACAGTTCTTGCTCTCGTGGACGAACTCGATGGGATCCTCCAGGGTGATGATGTGATCGCGGCGATTGCGGTTGGCATAGTCGATCATGGCCGCCAGGGTGGTCGACTTGCCCGAGCCGGTGGGGCCGGTGACCACCACCAGGCCCTTTTCCAGCATGGCGAACTTCTTCAGCACCGGCGGCAGTGGGGCATCCATTTTCTCGAAGTCCTCGAAGGACAGCACCCGGGTGGGGATCTGGCGGAACACGGCGCTGATGCCGTTCTTCTGCATGAAATAGTTGGCGCGGAACCGGGAGATGTTGGGGATCTCGTACCCGAAGTCCACGTCCCCCGTTTCTTCGAAGATCTTGATCTTGTAGTCGGGCGTGATCTCGTAAAGCATGCGCTTGAGCTCGTCCGGGTCCAGAGGGGGATGGTCAATGCGATGCAACTCCCCGTTGATGCGCAGCATCGGGACGTTCCCCGAGGAAAGGTGCAGGTCCGAGGCCTTTTGCTCGAACATCAAGTTGAAAAATGCGTCAATCTTCGCCATAGCGTGACATCAGCGCCCCGGCCCTTGGTAGCCCAAGGTCCGGACGCCTGCAAACCTTGAACACGGTTGTCCCAACGATTCTGGCATCGCTGCGCCAGGGCTCGCCGATGCGGTTCGACCGTTTCATGGGCCTGGCCTTGTACTGTCCGGGTTCTGGATATTATGAACAGAAACCGGACAATCCCGGTCCGCACGGCGACTATTTCACCAGCGTTCACGTCGGCCCCCTGTTCGCAGAGCTACTTGCGTTCCAACTGGCCGATTGGCTGGCCGTGTTGGCCCGACGGCAGCCCGAGGCACCACTCCGATGCGTCGAAGCCGCCGCTCATGATGGTCGGCTGGCGCGCCGGATCCTTGAGTGGTTTGCGCAGCATCGCCCCGACCTGAGCCGACGCCTCCGTTACGTCATTCTGGAACCGTCCGAGCGCCGTCGCGCCTGGCAACGGAAGACCCTCGGGCCCTGGGCCGAACAGGTGGACTGGCCGGGAGAACCGGCGGATCTGTCCGATCCCGATGCACCCACCTGGCTCCCGCTGCCCCAACACAGCATCGCCGGCGTCGTCTTCTCCAACGAACTGCTGGACGCCTTCCCCGTACGCCGGTTGTGCTGGGATGCCCGCGCCCGCCAGTGGTCCGAGTGGGGGGTGGCGTGGGCACAAAACAGATTTGTGCAAGTCCGCATGCCAGACAATCCGGACCACACCCGGGAACGCCTCCAGTTGTTGACTGCGCTCGGACTGGAGCCGCCCCCCGAAGTGCAGGCGATTCTACCGGATGGCTTCACCCTGGACATCAGTCCGGGGGCGGTTGACTGGTGGCGCCGCGCCGCCCGCAGCCTGCAGGTCGGATGGTTGATGACGATCGATTATGGCCTGACGGCAGAAGAATGTTTTCAGCCCCACCGTCGCGCCGGGACACTCCGGGCCTACTATCGTCACCGGCTGGTGAGTGATCCGCTGCTCCGCCCCGGAGAACAAGACCTGACCGCACACGTGATTTTCAGCGCGCTCCAGCGAGCCGGCGAAGCGGCCGGACTGTGCACCGTCCTGTGGCAACGCCAGGAGTCGTTCTTGATCCGCATTGCCGAGCGTTGGGCCGCATGGGCAGGGGGCCGGCTGCCCTGGGACCCTGCCCGTCTCCGGCAGTTCCACACGCTGGTTCACCCCGAACATTTGGGCCGTGCTTTTCAGGTGTTCGTGCAATGTACTCCGGGGCTGGAGGACGCCGCCATGCCGTCCAAACCCGAAAGCTCCACCCGCACCGCCGAGGCGCCAGAATCGAAGGCCCGATGAACAGGGCAAAGGTGGATGCCAGTCTCACACGAGTCCCCGTTTGATCCAGCGTGGGCCGACGGTTCCTGGTGCAGGCGCACCCGTCACTGCCCCACGGCAAGGGCCGATCCCTGCCGGTTGGACCCCCGGGGAACGGGCGTCTGACCGGGCCCTCAAGTTCCCCGCACGAGGCACGGCCCGGGTAAGGCAAAACAGCGCACCGAGGGAGCCAGGGCTCGCGTCACGACGCCGGGCCAGGACGTCCGCAATGCGGCGCTTATCCCACGTTCGGATGGGAGGTTGGAAGCTCCCCTTCAGCCGCGGAGCACTTCTCCTCTGACTTTGTTCCGTCGCGCTCAGGCGCGGAGTCTCGAACCCGCCCCTTGCATTCGTGTTTCCGTTGTCACGTGGAAGCCGGAGGCGCGACGCTCCGCAACCCGGGGTCGCGTCAGCCCGTTCGGACACCACGAAGTGCCCCGGCAAGGGCCGTCCTCTTCGGTCCCCGGCCGGAGGTGGTCGGCCCCACCACCAAAGAAAGGCCGCAGGGCCCCACTCAACTCTTTGGCGGTTTGTCCCTGCGTTTGAACTCGGTGACGTTCCGCGCCGGCCGGACCACGTTGTCGGACTCGTCCAAGCTGTAGATCTCGACCGCCATGGTGTTCTCGTCCACGCGCTTGTACACCAGAGCCATTTTCCACGCCCGACCGTCAGGGTTGGTCCCCTGGAGCCGAAGCATTGGCCAGCCACCCTCCTCTTGCCAGGTGCCAGTGAGAGCGCCTCCCCGGTTGCTGAAGCCCACATACCTGGCCTGGCCCGTCGCCGGATCGAGACCGGTCATGGACTTGACCTCGAGCATGGGCGACTGGACGTGCATGGTCACGACGTGCTTGTCGAGGTCCCAACTGACTTTCTGAGTGATCGGGTCCCCGTTGCCGGTGTGGGCCACCCATTCGCCGATCATCCATTCCGCACCTGCTTCCGCCACCAAATCGGCCAGGGACCGCTGGGCCTGCGCGTGGCAGTGGAGGCCGAGCAACACACACGTGGTCAGGATCAGGAGCTTTTTCATAGGTTCTGCTTGCTCTGGTTGAGTTGACGCCGGAGGGATCCGCGGGTGGTGGTGCCGACCAACCCGCGGGACCCGGGGCTCAAGGTGCCGGCTTCCCGGCCGGTGGCAAGCCCGGACTGTCTCGCTCGGGCCGCCGGGTTGCCGGGCCGGGCACCCCAAGGACAACGATGCGCCGCGCCGCAGGTTCCTCCGGCACGGAGGCGGGATCGGCCGCGCCCGGGGACGTCCCAGAGATGCAAGGGCCGCGTCACGGCGCAAAGTGCCTATCGGCTCGCAGGTCTGCGGAAGCGGCCTCCCGGCCCGGCGCATCTGTGCGCACCCCCATGGGCCGAGAGCGGAGAACTTCGGCGCCCGGCCTTGCTTCGCCGCCCGCGCCGCCTGTGAAAGGAAGCTTGCGCAAGGAGCGGCTCCTTCTACTTTCGCGCCGTGCGCGATTCATCGTCCACGAGAGCATCGGCCGGAGCAGCGGCCGGATCGGAAACCAGGGGCTCCCGCCATGACGAAGCAGGGTGGGAAGCTCAACCGTTTGCCGAACGCCACATCGGCCCCCGGGAGGCCGACGTGGCCGAGATGCTGGCCACGCTGGGCTTTCAGAGCCTCGACGAACTTACCGAGGCAGCCATCCCGCCCGAGATTCGGCTCGAGCGGCCCCTGCAACTGCCGCCCGCCCGAACCGAGGCGGAGGTGCTCGAATGCCTGCGACAGCGCGCCAGTCGCAACCGCGTGTTCCGTTCGTACATTGGCCTCGGCTATTACGACTGCATCACGCCGCCCGTGATCCAGCGCAACATTTTGGAAAACCCGGGCTGGTACACGGCCTACACTCCCTATCAATCGGAGATCTCGCAGGGGCGCCTGGAAGCCCTGCTGAATTTTCAGACGATGGTCCGGGATCTGACCGGCCTCGAGATCGCCAATGCATCGCTGCTGGACGAGGCCACTGCCGCAGCGGAGGCGATGATGATGTGTCACCGGTTGCGGGGTGGCCCGGAACGCAACCGGTTTTTTGTCGCTGCAGATTGTCACCCGCAGACCATTGCCGTGGTGCAAACCCGCGCGCGCGCGCTGGGGATCCAGGTCGTCTGCAGTGACGTGGGCGCTGTGGGCCTGGACGGGTCGTTTTTCGGGGCTCTGGTACAATATCCGGCCACCGACGGCGCGGTGCGCGACTACCGCGCGTTTGCGGAGGCGGTCCATGCAGTGGGTGCGTTGCTGGTGGCCGCCACGGATCTGCTGGCGCTGACGCTGCTGCCGCCGCCCGGGGCCTGGGGAGCCGACGTGGCCGTGGGCAGCGCCCAACGCCTGGGCGTGCCGCTGTTTTACGGGGGTCCGCATGCGGCCTTCTTGGCCACCCGGGATGCGTTCAAGCGTCAGATGCCGGGCCGGCTGGTTGGCATTTCGCGGGACGCGCGGGGGCGGCCGGCTCTCCGTCTGGCCCTGGGCACTCGCGAGCAGCACATCCGCCGTGAAAAGGCCACCAGCAACATATGCACGGCCCAGGCGTTGCTGGCCATCGTGGCGGCGGCGTATGCCGTGTACCACGGGCCGCACGGGCTGCGTCGCATCGCCCTGCGGATCCACAAGCTCACCCGGGCGCTGGCGCTGGGACTCGAGCGGCTTGGATACGAGGTCCGTCCCCGGCCCTCCGGCGGGGACCCGACCCGATCGGGCGCAACGCCCCTGCCCTTCTTCGACACGATCACCGTGACGGTCTCCCCCGCGCAGGCCGCGGCGATTCACGCCCGTGCCACCGAACACGGCATGAACTTCCGGCGCGTGAACGACACCACCATCGGTTTGTCCCTCGACGAAACCACCACTCCGCAGGACGTCCGCGAAATCTGGCAGGTGTTTCACGACGACCGCCCCGTGGACTTTGCCGTGCAGGAGCTCCTGCCCGGGCTGGACGAGAGTCGTCTCCGGCCGATGGACTACCTCCAGCACCCAGTCTTTCACCGGTATCACTCGGAAACCGAACTGCTGCGCTATCTGCGCCGGCTGGAGTCGCGGGACTTTTCCCTCTGCCAGACGATGATTCCGCTGGGCTCCTGCACCATGAAGCTCAACCCCACGGCGGCGCTGATGCCGGTGACATGGCCGGAGTTTGCGCGGCTGCACCCGTTTGTCCCGCTCGAACAGGCCCGCGGCTATCACGAGCTGATGGAGGAGCTGAAGCAGTGGCTGTCCGAAATCACCGGGTTCCCGGCCATCTCGCTGCAACCCAACGCAGGTTCCCAGGGCGAATACGCGGGATTGTTGGTGATCCGCGCCTGGCACGAACATCGCGGGGAGGGTCATCGCGACGTCTGTCTGATCCCCACTTCGGCGCATGGGACCAATCCCGCCAGTGCGGCCATGGCGGGTCTGAAAGTGGTGGCCGTGGCCTGCGACCGCCAGGGCAACGTGGATTTGGAGGATTTGCGGGCCAAGGCCCAGGCGCACCGGGACCGGCTGGCGTGTCTGATGGTGACCTACCCGTCGACGCACGGCGTGTTCGAGCCGGGCATTCGCCAGATCTGCCGGATTGTCCATGAGCACGGCGGGCTGGTGTACATGGACGGCGCCAATTTGAATGCGCAAGTGGGTTTGTGCCGCCCGGCGGACTTGGGCGCCGATGTCTGCCACGTGAACCTCCACAAGACCTTCGCCATTCCGCACGGGGGCGGAGGTCCGGGTGCGGGTCCGATCGGCGTGGCGGAGTTCCTGCGAGAGTTCCTGCCGGATCACCCGCTGATGCCGGGCGCCCGGCGGCCGGCGCGCGGCGTCGGGCCGGTTTCCGCCGCGCCGTGGGGCAGCGCGGGGATCCTGCTGATCTCCTGGGCCTACATCGCCCTGATGGGGGCCAACGGATTGCGCCGGGCCAGTCAGGTGGCCATTCTCAACGCCAACTACATTTCCCGCCGGCTCGAATCCTGTTACCCGACGCTTTACAAGGGCCCGGCAGGACTGGTGGCGCACGAATGCATCCTGGACCTGCGGCGGTTCCATCACATCACGGCCGAAGACGTCGCCAAACGGCTGATGGACTACGGGTTTCACGCCCCCACCCTGTCATGGCCGGTGGCGGGCACCCTCATGGTCGAACCCACCGAAAGCGAATCAAAGGCGGAGCTGGATCGGTTCTGCGACGCCATGAAAGCCATTCATGAGGAAATCCTGGCGGTGGAGACCGGCCGCATGGATGCCCGGGACAATCCCTTGAAAAACGCGCCGCACACGGCCGACATGGTGGCCGCCGACACCTGGCCCCACGCGTATTCCCGAGAGCAGGCCGCCTTCCCCGTGGCCTCGCTGCGCGAGCACAAGTGGTGGCCGGCGGTGGCGCGCGTGGACAACGTGTACGGCGACCGCCACCCGGTCTGTGCCTGTGGCAGCGTGGCCGATTTTGCCGCCGATCCTTGAGCAACGCGGTGCACTGTGGTTAAGTAGAACGGGCAACGATCCATTTCTGGCGCCATGAAAATCACCGACATCCTGCTCGCCGAGCATATCGTGTTCCACAACATCTTCGACTTCATCGAGCGGGAGCTTCCGCAGCTGAAGACCGTGGCCGAAGCCCGACTCCTGGCCCGGCTTTTGGAGGAACTCCTGCGCGGCCATTCGAAAACGGAAGACGATCTGGTTCTGGCGCCGTTGGAGCACTGTCTGGAACAGATGGGACAGCGCGACACCTTCGAGCACGAGCACCACGAGATCGATGAACACTTGTTGCGCGTCCACAAGGCCCGCACAGTGGCCGAGGCGCGCCGGCTGCTCCAGCATGCCGTCACCTACTCCCGCAAACATTTCGACCACGAAGAGCGCATCGTCTTTCCGCTGGCCGAAAAGGTCATGAAGGCGTCGACCCTCAAGGAGCTCGGGCAGGCGTGGTTGAAGCGACGCGACGCACTTCCCGCCTGACCCAATCCGTCGGGACGCGGCCATCCGTTCCCGTCCCGTTGCGCGAAGCCGGATCCTCGGAGTGGCCCCACCGCCGCCGGGCCCGCGCCTGCAACGGCTTCGTCAGCCGGTATTCCCCAAGACGTGCAGCGCGGCTTGAACGGCCCGGGTCAGTGCCTGCACACGCACGGGCAACGCGTAATCCGAGGGTGCCTCCAGCGTGTAAGACCACCGGGTGTGGCCCTGCTGCAGCAGCCAGAAGGCTTCCGGCCACTCCGGCCGCGTTTCCGGGCGAATGTCCGGTCGAATCAGCCCCCCGTGGGCCGGCCGGCCTTCGATCACCGGCGAAAGGTCCAGCGGACAGACTTCGCGGACCGCCTGCAACATCGCAGGAGCCAGAGAGGGGCGATCGTCCGGGTTGAGCTCGTACAGATAGAATCCCGACGCCTCCCAGTCCTCGTGCAGACAGAAACACAGGTCGAAAGAGGGCTGCTGCAGGAGCCAAGCCACATGCGCCCGCACCTCCGGGGATCGCAGATGGCGATAGTCCCGGTTCAAATCGATCCCGTCCGGATTCTCACGACGGTTGGCGGCCAGCCCGGCCGGGTTCAGACACGGCACCACCCAGAAAGCATGCGTGTCCGGCAGGGTGCCCGATTCCAACAAGGTTTGCACCGCCAGGGGCCCGGCGGGTTCGTCTCCGTGGATGCCCGCGCTCAAGTAGATGCGCCGGCTCGGCCCTGCGGTCGGCTGGCGGCGTGCCTCGCGCCGGAGCACCACCAGGGGGTGGTCGCGGCCCGCCACCGACAGGTGTTCGATTCGCCAACCTTCGCGACGTCCCGCAGACTCGCAAGCCGCCAACAGCGCGGCCGGATCCACTGTCTCGCCGCGGTAACCCCCGCGGTTACGGTACAACCGTTCCATGGGCGGAAGGCCATCGGGAACTGTCCGGCACGCGGGCCACGGTGTCGCCTGGTCAATGCAGGGCCGCGGTTGACGCGGCCAACGTGGCTTGGACGGCCCCGGGCCCGTTGCCCACGGCTGTCCCGGAGTCCGCTTCCCCGGAACCGGTGTCGTTGAAGGAATCGTCTTTCCAGTGCGGATCGAGTCCCAGGTCCCGCAACATTTGCAGATCCTGTTCCACGGGGCGGTTCACGGTGGTGAGGTAGTTCCCGATCATCAGGGCGCTGGCACCCGCCATGAAACACATGCTCTGCAGATCGCGCAGGTTCACCGCCCGGCCCCCGGCAACCATGATTTCCTGACGCGGCAAGATGAACCGGAAACAGGCAATGGTCTTGAGGATTTCCAGCGGCGGCAAGGGCGGTCGATTGGCGAACGGCGTGCCGGGAATCGGATTCAGGATGTTGATCGGCACGATGCTGGCCCCGACTTCCTTCAGCGAAAAAGCCAGGTCACAACGATCCTCGCGCGTTTCGCCCATACCGATGATCCCGCCGGAGCAAATCCGAATCCCGGCCTGCCGCAAGTACCGAAGCGTCTGGAGGCGTTCCTCGTACGTGTGGGTGTCACAGACTTCGGGAAAGAACCGGCGGGAGGTTTCCAGGTTGTGGTTGTAACACTCGCACCCGGCCTGCTTCAGTCGTCGGGCCACCTCCGGGCTCTTGATGATCCCGAGGGAGGCATCCGGACGCACCCGGCCCTGGGCTTTCAGGGCCCGGAACTGCTCGCACAACGCGTCCAACATCGGCCCTTCTTCCAGGCCCCGCCAGGCGGCGACCAGACCGAACCCCACGGCCCCGTTCCGCCCGGCCTCCTCCGCAGCCGTGAGCACCTCATCCAGCGGCAGCAGGCCGTACCTTGGCGCGCCGGTTTGATACAGTGCCGATTGCGCACAGAACCGACAATTCTCCGGACAGCCACCGGCCTTGACGTTGACGATGGAACAGAGATGAACCCGGTTGCCCTTGAACCGTTCCCGAATCCGGTTGGCCCAGGCCATCAGGTCGTAAATGTCCGCGCTCGATTCCAGATGGAAAAGCTCCAGGGCCTCGGCCCGGGTGATTTCGCCCCCGGCCAGCACCCGTCGGCCCAGCTCCGCGATGCGCTCCGATTTTCCGGCGTCAACCATGATCGTGTTCACGGTTGACGAACATAGCGAGGCATCCCGGCATGGCAAGCCGACGGTTGGCAAAGAACCCGGCCCTCGGGTCATGACGCGCCCCGAAGAGGGCCGACATTGCGAAACTGGCCCGAAGCCAAACCGCGCATGGCCCGCCCCTCGGACCACGGGCTGGTCCGGGGCCGCAGCCGGCTGCCGCCGCGTCGGCTTCGGTGCGTCCCCGGAGCCGCCGGCCAAGGGCTCGCAATCTCGCGGGGGTGGCGAAGTTGGTGGCCGGCCCCCCGAGACAGTGTCTTCGCCTCATGGCGGCGGCTGGCGGCCGGAATCTGCGCGCTCCCGGGCCCATTGTCGCAAGCGCTGTCGCTGCGCATGGATTTTTTCAAACGCCCGGACGATATCGTCCATGTCCCGTTGGTCGGCCAGCAGCAGCCAGTGCTCCAACCAGATCGCCTGCCGCCCCCACTTCTGGGCATTCGGAGCAGGCCTGGTTCGGACCGCCTCGCGCAGAGCCCCGGGCAGGAACGGTCCAAAGTTTCTGTTTCGTATGGCCGGCAGTTGAGGCAGGGCCGCCGGGGCGCCGACCGAACAGGGAATCCCTTCGGCCGTCAATGCGGCAACCACCGCGTCTCGCGGCACACCAAACTCTTCGGCGTCCACCCGGATGCCAAAAGCGCCGCAGCCGAGTCGTGAACAACCCGGGGTTCGTTCCTGGGGATGCACTCCCGGAATCTGGGCCAGTCGCTCGGCCAGGTGGCGACTCCGGGCGTCCCGGCGTTTGACCCGCGCTTCGAGCCGATCAAGCTGGGCATTCAACAGGGCGGCTTGCCACTCGGTCATGGCCTCGTTTCCCGCCGGCAGGTCACCTCCGGCGTTGCCGGAAGTCGAGGGCAGCACGGCCCTCTGCAAGTCGCGACCCCTGGCCGCCAACGCTTCCTGGTTGGTGAGCACGATGCCGCCGGAACCGGCGCTCAAGGGCGCGTGCGATCCAAAATCAAAAACCGCCAGGTCGCCCCAGGAACCGCAAGGCCGGTCCTGATAGACCGCCCCCACGGCCTGCCCGGCGCTTTCGATCAGGAGCCAGCCGGATGCGCCGGCCCTTTCTCGGAACGGAGCCATGTCCACCGGCAGCCCACCCAGATGGGCCACCACCACCGCACGAGTGCGGGGGCTGACCACCCCTTCGACCCGCTCGAGGGTCACCATTCCGGTCCCCAACTCCACGTCGGCAAACACAGGCACGAGATTCAGCTCCACTACGCCCGCAAGAAGCTCCACCGGACCGTACGCGGGCAGGACCACTTCCGCGCCCGGCTCCAGACCCGCCGTCCGCAGGGCCGCGCGCCACGCCGCCATGCCACTGATCCAGCCGATCCCGTGCCGACACCCGTGACTGCCGGCGAACCTTCGCTCGAACAATTCCACTTCGGGCCCGCGGGTGCGGATCCAGCGCCCCTCCCGGACCAGGCGCATCCACCGACGTTCCCCTTCCGGGCCGCGCTCGGGCCACTCGGGCCAAGGTCGCCGCCGCACGGGTTCACCGCCCCACAGCGCCAATTCGCCAGCTTTCAAAACGCGCATGACACCATCCTCCGAGCAGACAGTGACCATGTCCAGCACGGTGGATCCCTTGCGGGTCTCCACCTCGTCGGCGCGACGCCGCTTCAGGTCCCGGCAAAGCCATGCCGTCCTTCAACAGCGAACGCCTGCGCGAACCTGCCGGACCCGCCCCGCTCCCGGCTCCAACCTGGGCGCGGCATTTCGCACCGCGCCAAATCGCTGCATCTCCCCCATCCCCGGGCAACCCGGACCGCACCGCGCAAGAATTCCACTGGCGCCCGGCCCCGGCATTCCGTAGGCTTTGCGCATGCGAGAACCGGTGTCCTCCACCTCGCGCGCGACCGCGGCCGCGGTACGTGCCTCCGGCATTTCCCGACGTTTGTTTTTGAAGCGTGTGGCCACCGTTGGCGCCGTCCTCGGGTGCCCCGCCATCATTCCGGCCTCGGCTCTGGGTCGCAACGGTGCAGTGGCTCCCAGTGAACGGATTGTGATGGGCGCCATTGGCATTGGCAGCCGGGGAATGTTCGTGCTGCGCTGGATGCTCCCGGAAAAGGACGTCCAATTTGTGGCCGTTTGCGATGCCAAACGGACCGCCCGCGAGGCGGTCAAGCGAACCATTGACCAACACTACGGCAACCAGGACTGCCGGATGTACCGGGACATTCGCGAGTTCTTGGCCGAGCGCACGGACATCGACGCGGTGCTGATCGCCACCGGGGACCGATGGCACGCGCTGGCTTCGATCTGGGCCATGCGGGCCGGCAAGGACGTGTATGTGGAGAAACCCTCTTCCATGACCATCGCCGAGGGGCGTGCCGTTCTCGAAACGGCCCGCCGGTACGGCCGGATCTATCAGACCGGTACCCAGCGGCTCAGCGAGGCCAACTTCGTCTTCTGCATCGAAGCGGCCCGACAGGGACTGCTGGGTCGGGTGCACACCGTGTACGCCCACATCGCGCCCTGGGACGCTGCAGAAATGCGTCACGACTGGTTGCCGGCCCAACCGGAACCGCCGCCGGAAGAGGTGGACTGGGACGCCTGGCTGGGCCCCTGCCCATGGCGCCCTTACAATGCCAACTACGTGGCGGGCGGCTGGCGCGGCCACTACGATTTTCATACCAGTTGCATTGGCGAGTGGGGGGCTCACACCTTCGCCCAGGCTCAGGCCGGCATCGGGATGGAACACACCTCCCCGACCCACTACCACTACGTTCCCAACGAAACGGGGGACGGCATGGTCGCCGAGTTCGCCAACGGAGTGCGCCTGATCCTGTCGCGGGGAGACAAATGGTGGCACGGCTCCTGTGGAATGCGTTTCGAGGGCACGGAAGGTTGGGCCTCCTGCGCCGACGGGTATTCCAAGCCCGAGGTTTCCTCGCCCAAATTGCTGGGTGAACTCCGGCGTGTCGTGAGCGATTACATGGCGCGGACGGGTCGGCCCATGAGTCACGTGCGGGACTTCTTCGACTGCGTAAAGTCGCGTCGCCTCCCCGTGGCCAACGCTGCCGTCATGCATCATTCCATGACCACGGTGCATGCCTGCAACATCTGCATGTGGCTCAAACGCGACCTCGTGTTTGATCCGGTCAAAGAGGAGTTCAACGATCCGGAAGCCAACCGGCTCCGGTCCCGCGCCATGCGCGCACCTTGGACGATCTGAACGAAGTCTTCACGCCGGCTCATTCCATGAAAACCCTGCCTGCTCTGTTGAATCTCGGTCTGGCGTTGTGGGTGGCGGGATGCGCCTCGGCGCCGCCGCCTCGCTTTGCCACTCCACCGCCCCGGGAACCCCACCCGAAAGAAGCGGCCCTGCTGGCCACGTTGCAATCCCCGGACGCCTCCCTCAAAGACAAGGCCGATGCATGTCGCGAACTGGCCCGCGTGGGGTCGACGCGAGCCGTGCCGGTTCTGACCGCACTGCTGACCGACACCCAGTTGGGGCACATGGCGCTCTATGCCCTGGAACCGTTGCCCGGTGAAGAAGCGAATCAGGCGTTGCGGCAAGCCCTCTCCCAGGCCAAAGGGCGCGCTTTGGTCGGGGTCATCACGTCGCTAGGGGTACGTCGGGATGCGGACGCCGTGCCACTTTTGCAGCCGTTCCTGTCCGCCTCGGACCCGGACATTCGGCAGGCCGCGGCTCTCGCACTGGGCAACATCGGTACGCTCCCGGCCGTAGGCGCCTTGCAATCCGCACTGGTCCGTGCGGACGCGCACGGGCGCGCGTCCCTCGTCAAGGGGCTGTTGCGCGCCGCGGAGCGCCGGTCGTCCGACGGAGATCGACGCACGGCCCTGAACATCTACGAACAACTCCGTGCCCGGGCCGACCTGCCACCGCCTCTCCTGGCGGCCGCCTGGCGCGGAGCCATCCTCGTGCGGGGATCCAGGGAGGTTGCGGTGCTGCAACAGGCGATCGAGTCCCCTGAGCTGAGCGTGGTGCACGCCGGCCTGCGAGCGGCCATGGAGATGCCGGACCCAGCGGTCACCCGGGCCCTGGCCGACGTACTCCCGCGCCTGCAGCCCGAGCGGCAGCTGCTGGTGCTGGAAACCCTCGCGGTGCGCCGGGACGCACAGGCGCTGCCGGTTTTGCTGCGGGCCACCAACTCGCTCGACCGAGCCGTCCAGCTAACGGCCTTCCGGGCCCTGGGCGAGCTGGGCGACCCCCGCGCTGCCGGACCCCTGACCTCTTGGATCATGGATTCCGACCCCGAACGACGCGAGCTGGCGCGGGCCGCGTTGGCCAGTCTGCCCGGGGCAGGAGTGGACCGTCTCATCCTGGGCATGCTGGACCGCAGCGATCCAGCCACACAATTGGCCGGGCTGGATTTGGTTGCCCGGCGCCGCCTGGCCGCGGCCCTGCCGCGTTTGTTGCGTCTGGCTACCGCGGAGGAGCCGGCCGTCCGCCAGGCGGCCCTCAAACAAGTCGGTGAGCTGGGAGCCGTCCATCATTGGAACGCCCTGCTGGATCTGATTCGGAAGCTTTCCTCACCGGAGGACCTGGCCACCGCGCGAGATGCCCTCGTCAACTTGGCAGAACGGATTGGTGCCGGGGGACCGCAGACCGAGGCGGTTCTGACGACCTTACATGGAGCCTCTCCCGCCCAGGCAACCGTGCTTTATCACTTGCTGGCGCAACTGGGCGGCACCAAGCCGTTGCAAGTCACCGCCGCCGCCGCCCGGACCGGCTCCCCGGAACAACAAACGGCCGCTTTCCAAGCGCTCTTGCAGTGGCGAACGCCGGACGTGGCTGACGAACTCCTGTGGTTTGCCGAGCAGGCCGGGGATCCCCGACGCCGCCAGGACGCGCTGCGCCGCTACCTCCAGTGGGCCAGTGATCCCGAGCTGCCCGAGGACCGGCGACTGGCCATGTGCCGCCAAGCCCACCGCATCGTCCAAGACACGGCCGGTCAAAAACAACTCCTGGCCGCTCTCAGCACGATTGGCCAGGGGGAGGTCATCCCGTTGGTGCGCCCGCTGTTGGATTCGCCCGAAACCAGGGAAGAAGCCTGTGCCGCCGTGGTCGCGGTGGCCGAGCGGCTCCGCAAGCGTTCCGAGAACCGCGCACTGCCAGAGCCCGTGCTGCAGGCCCTCGACGCCGTGGCTCGCATGACCAGCAATGCAGAACTGGCCAAGCGAGCCCAGGCCCTCCGCAACCCCGGAACCTGACGCCCCGGCCGTCGAACCAATCGAAGTCGCGCCGACACCGGAGGCGCCTGCAGATCGCGCCTCCACCGATCTTGCCCACGCAGGCCCGCTCGCGTCGTCCCGGGAAAACCAGATGCCCGGCCGGTTCGATCGGGGAAAGCCGTCACGCCGACAACCCCCAGCCCCGAGCCATCAACATCCACGTAAAGCTCGTGACCCCCGCCAGGGTGGACCGCACGCCCGGCACCTGCAGCACGAGAATGAGGATCAAGAATCCGTATTGCGCCAGCTTGTGGTACGTCTCGTGGGACATCCCGGTGAAGTGGCGCAGCAGATAAGAACCGTCCAGTGGCGGGATGGGAATCAGATTGAAAAAGCACAACAGCAGGCTCAGATACGCCAGGAACATCAGGAACTCCGTCATGGCGGTCCATGGCGTCCAGGTCAGGACCCTGGCCAGGCCCAACAAGACGACTGCCAGAATGACGTTCATGGCCGGCCCGGCCATCGCCACCAGCAACTCGTCGCGCCTCGGATGACCCAGGTTGTACGGGTTCACCGGCACCGGCTTGGCCCAGCCCACCAGAAACCGACCCGCCCCCGGCAGGAAGATCATCAACAACGGCAACACCACGGTACCGATGGGATCGATGTGAACCAACGGGTTGAGGGAACAGCGACCCTGCAGCCGCGCCGTGTCGTCTCCGCACCGCCACGCCATCCAGGCGTGCGCATACTCGTGGAAGGTCAGCAACACCAGCAGGCCCACATAAAGAATCAGGCCGTCGATCAACTGATTCAAATCCATGCTCGGTTCAGCGTAGGGCGCAGCCGGGCCCGCGTCGAGCCCCCTTCGCGGCGTGCCGTCTCAATTCGGGACCACGCGCTCCGGGCTCACCGTCGGCTGCCGGGTGGATTCGGAAGCACGTCGGGGCACCAATAAGCCTATGTTCCGATCGCGGCCGGCTTCTCCCTTTCCTGAGGGTTTCCACTGGCGTCGGGGTTCGGACGATGCCCAACCGAGCCGCAAGGGCAAGCCGGATCGGGGTTGCGCTGGCGCCATGGCTCTCCCGCCGTGGCCGCGGGCTCGGCGCCGGTGATCGACCCGACCCGGCATCTCCATCCGGAGGTGAAGCGGGCCGCAATCCCGCCCACACGCCGGGGCCGGGCGATTCCGGGGCCATGAGGGCTTGCGGCCGGAGGATCCCCGCGGGCAACGAAGAAGCGCGCCGGTTGCCATTTCCCCCAGCAGGCGTATGGTTGCTTGGAAGCCATGAAGCTCCAAAAGGGCCTGCACCTGGCTTACTGCACGAACCTGTACCGCGGGGATACGTGGGCGGAAACCTGGACCCGGCTGGCCCAACACCTGCCGCGCATCCGCGAACGAATCGCTCCGGATTGTCCGCTGGGCCTGAGCCTGCGCCTCAGTGGCCGCGCGGCCCGCGAACTGGCCGATCCTCCGACCTTGCTGTCCTTTCGCAAATGGCTCGAGCAGCAACACGCCTACGTGTTCAGCGTGCACAGCTTTCCGTGCGGTCATTTTCGAGACCGCACGGTGGAGCCGCGTGTGTTCGTGCCGGACTGGACCTCTCCGGAGCGCACGGCCTACACGAACATGCTCTGCGACCTGCTGGTCCAACTGCTGCCCCCGGGTGTGGAAGGGTCCATCAGCACGCTGCCGGGCGCCGTCAAGGGCGCCTTCTATTCCGAGGAGGAACTAGCCCTGATCCGTCACCACCTCTGGCAGTGCATTGAACACCTGAGCCGGATCTGCGAGCGCACCGGCCGCATCATCCGCCTGGCGTTGGAGCCCACGCCCTATTGTCTTTTGGAGACCAGCGGCGAGGTGATCGAATTCTTCCTGCAGTTCCGCCGCGAACACATGAACGACTCGCGCCTGATCGAGTTCCTTACAGTTGCCTACGACGCGGTGCATTTTGCCGTGGAATACGAAGATCCCGGCGCCGTCGTCAGCGCCTTCCGCGAACATCACATCAAACTCGGAAAGATCCAGCTCGGGGTCGCCCTCCGCGTCTGCCCCAGCCCGGAGCTGTGCGAGTTCCTGGAGCCCTTGCGGGAAACCGACTATCACCACCACGTGGTGGCCTGGTTGCCCGACGGACAGCGCATCCTCTATCGCACCCTGGCCGAGGCCCGCCTGGCCGTCCGGGCCGGATTGCCCGCCGTCGAGTGCCGCATCCACCTTCATGCTCCCCTCCATTGCCCCGACGGCGAATGGTTTCTGTTGACGCAGGACCACGTGCTGACGTTGCTGGACCTGGTGGCCGCCGAACCCTCCCTGTGTCGCCACCTGGAGATCGAAACCCAAACATGGGAGGTGTTGCCCCCCGAGCATCGTCAGCGAACCCTGCCGGACCAAATTGCCGCCGATTACGCCTGGGTCCTGACCCGTCTGAACGAACGCGGGGTGACCCCTGTGTTGTGAAGCCTCCCGACCCTCTTGCCGGACGATCCTGACTCGCCGCCTGTCCCGGCTCACGGCGACCGGACCTGATCGCCCACACGCACCTCGCCGGCCGCGATGTCCGCCACAATGTGATCGTCGCGCTGCGGCCCGCTCACCCGGACCTCGCCCACCTTGAGCCCGTCACGATAGACCGACAGGACCTGGCCGATCGCCGGTAACCGGCCCGAGGGAAAAGTCAGGACGACGAATCGTCCCACCAGGTTCACAGAAACCACCCGACCCGTCAGGCTGAGGTCGGGAGTCACCAGCAATGGCTTTTGCCCCTCCGCCTTCTTCGCTCGCCAGGAAGCGCATGAAACCGTCACCCCTGCCAGCGCCAGCGCCAGTGCCGCGACCCAGACACGTTGCATGCCCCCAGTCAAAAGGCGGGCTGCTGCGGCCGTCAACCCTGATCCGCCACCGCATCCGAGCCGGATCCCACATCCGCCGGCCGGCCCTGCTGCATCTCATCCGAGTCCGCGCGCCCGGTGACACGGTCCACGACGCAGGCGGTGACCAGATCGGCCGCCACGTTCAGCGTCGTCCGGGCCATGTCCAACAGCCGGTCCACGCCCAGGACCAGCGCAATGCCCTCGGGCGGCAGGCGGAATTGTGCCAGGAGCCCCATGATGACCGGCAGGGAAGCGCCCGGCACGCTGGCCACGGCCACCGCACTGGCGACCGCGAGTACCAAGAGAGTCAGCTGATCCACCCAGGCCAGGTCCGCACCATAGACCTGCGCCACGAACAGCACGACGCAGCCTTCGTACAAGGCCGTGCCGCTCATGTTCATCGTCGCCCCCAGCGGCAACACGAAGGCCGTCGTGGCGGCTCGAAGGCCCAGCCGGTCCCGGGCCACCGCCAGGCTGGTGGGCAGAGTGGCCGCGCTCGAACTGGTACAAAAGGCCGTCAGCAAAGCCAGTCGTGTCGCTCGCCAGAAGCGCAGGGGTGACCAGCCGCCCCAGCGCCACACGACCCATCCCAGCACCCCGACCGCGTGCAGGAGCATGGCGCCGATCACCACAGCCACAAATCCCGCCAAAGCCGCCAACAACTCCAGACCCATCCGCATCACGGCCACCGCTACCAACGCCGCCACCCCGACCGGCGCCAGCGCCATGGCCAGATCCACCATCCGGAACATCACCCGGACCAGGGCGGCCAACAGCTCCTGCACCCGGGCCGCAGAGGGGCCGTCCACAGTGCGCGCGGCCCAGCCGAACAACAACGCAAACGTGATGACCGGCAACAACTGGAAGTCCACCACCGCGCGGATCCAGTTCTTGGGAAGGAACATGTCCACCAGCGCCGACGGTGAAAGCTCCGGCCTTCGGCCCTCTCGATCGGGGCTGGTCCCTCCCACGTTACTCTCCACCGCCCCGGCCTCCATGGCCGAGACGCCCCGCCCCGGCTCGACCCAGTTCATCCCCACCAAGCCCAAGCCCACCGCCACGGACATGTTCAACCCAAACAAAAGAAAGGTCAGCCCCGCCATCCGACCCAGGCCGCGACTTCGCCCCAGCTCCAGGACCCCCAGTGCAATCGAAGCAAACACCAACGGCACCACGGCCAGGAGCAACAAACGCAAGAAGATTTGGCCCGCCGGATCCAACACTTCCCGGGCCACTGTCTCCGGCAGGGTTGCGCCTCCCCACCCCTGCTCAGCCGCCGCGCGCAAACCAAGCCCCACGCCAACCCCGATCAGCAGGCCCCACCCCAAGTGCCGGGCACGGTCACCGGCTGGCTTTCGCTCTGCCATCATGCCGGCCATGCCTCCCTTCCGCACGCGGAGGATCGGGCGCAGCCAGCCGAGGCTTCAGAATGCCGACATCTTCCTGTCCGTGCCGTCATCCCGGCCTCACAGACCTTGCCCGCTCCGCCGCCACAGGACCCGCCGCCCCTGCACCACCAGCTCCCCCCGCACCAGCGCAGCAATGCAGCGGGGATACAACTCGTACTCAGCCTGATGAATCCTTTGGAGCAATGTCTCAGGCGTATCCTCGTCCAGCACGGGCACCGCTTGCTGTCCGATGATCGGCCCCGAATCCACCCCGGCATCCACGAAATGCACGGTGCAACCGGTCACCTTCACCCCGTGTTCCCACGCCTGGCGCCACGCAGCCAGCCCGGGAAACGAGGGCAACAACGAGGGATGAATGTTCACAATCCGGCCCTGGTAAGCCTCCAGAAACGTGGATTTCAAGACGCGCATGAACCCCGCCAGGACCACAAACTGCACACCGGCCTGCTGCAGAGCCGCTACGTAGGCCCTTTCTGCCGCCTCGTCCAACTTGGTCCGAAACGGTCCCGGCGGCAGGTACTGCGCAGGGATGCCCCGCTCGCGAGCCCGCTCCAGGATGCCGGCATCCGGCACGTCGCTGAGCACCAGCGCCACCCGCGCCGGGATGCGCCCGGCCGCGCACGCCTCTGCAATGGCCACAAAGTTGGTCCCGGCTCCGGAACCCAACACGCCCAATCGGGCCTCGCCCTCGTTCGATTGCACGCCCCGGTTGTAGCCACCCCCGGGAACCGCCGCAAGCCGGCACGGACCCCCGGCCCGACGGGCCCGGCCCCGGCTTTCAGCCAAACCTCGATTCGATTTGGCAGCGGCCAGCCTCCCGCCAGACGGCGACTCGGGAGGGAGCTGTTGGGAAACTACTGCTCCCGCCCCGACCCCCAAGCGTCCCAATTCAATGGCGGAATCTCACGGCGCCACAGCGCCCTCGGTGTGGCCAGACCCCTCCGGCCACTCGGCTTCGCCCCGCCCGTCTCACATTCAGAGACCGGCGGATCGGACCGCATGCCATCTTGCCCATCTGTGAATCCCCGTTCGGCCAAAACGGCCGGTGCTGTGAGGGCCGTCACCGGCCTCTCGCGCCTTGGCGATTCGAGACGTTCCCTGGAAGGCCCGTGCCGGATACGGCATAACCTGTTGCACAGCAACATTTTGCAAGGCAACCAGCCCGATCTCGCTGCCCTTTGACGTTGACGCTGTCCCCCACCCAACGCTACCTTGGGAACGCTATCCGGGCCGCGGTGGGGCGCCGGAACATCGAAGGATTTCCGATGGCAGAAGGTTACTGCATCAAGTGCAAAGCCAAGAAGGAGATCGCCGACGCCGTTGAGGAAACCACCAAAACGGGTCGGAAGGCGATCAAGGGCAAGTGCCCGACCTGTGGCACCGTGATGTTCAAGATCCTGGGCGGCAAGGCGCCCAGTACCTCCCCGGTTTCCTCGTCTCTGCCCAATCCAACCGAGTGACATGAGCACGGAACTGACGTACGCCATCATCACCCCCTATTCGTTGTTAAAATCCCGCACCGGCGGCATTCTGAGCCGGCTGATCGCGCGAACCGGGCTGGATTTCGTCGCCGCGCGCATGTTTGCCCCCTCGCCCGCACTGGCCGAGGAATACGCCGCACAAATCCCCTCGCCCGAAGATCCCCAAGAGCCGCTCATCCAGCAGCTGCTGCAACAGTACGTGCGAACCCACCTTGCACCGGACGCCCGCACCGGCCGACGCCGGCGCGTCATGATGCTGGTATTTCAGGGCCCCGAGGCCACGCGGAAGCTTTCCGAGGTGGTGGGTTACTTCCAGCGGAACCGCTATGCCGGGCAAACCATTCGGGACACTTACGGAGACCTGGTCCTGGACGACGCCGGTGAGGTAAGGTACTTCGAACCGGCGGTCCTGGCGCCGGTCAGCCCGCGTCAGGCCGAAGCACATTTGAAGCTCTGGGCGCGTTACTCCGACACCGATGGTGGCCTTTTGGAAAACGTCATCGAGTATCCGCCAGACCAGACACCCGAACGCACATTGGTCCTGCTCAAGCCCGACAATTTCCGCTTCCCCACCGGCCGGCCTGGCAACGTGATCGACTTCTTCTCCCGCACCGGCCTCTACATCGTTGCCATCAAGGTGCACCGCATGAGCGTGGCCGAGGCGGTGGAGTTCTATGGCCCGGTCCGGGAAGTGCTCCGCACCAAGCTCAAGGGCATGGTGGGCGCCCGCGCCCGGGCCGCACTGGAGAAGGAGCTGGGCTTCCCCCTTCCGCAAGAGACCGAAAACTCTCTGGGAGAACTGTTGGGGCCGTTGTTCGGTGACAACCAGTTCGAGAACATCGTCCGTTTCATGTCCGGCCGGGCGCCCTCCGAATGCCCCCGCGATCAGTGGAACGAACCCGGCACCGAGAAATGCATCGCCCTCGTCTACGAAGGGCATCAAGCGATTGCCAAGATCCGCGATGTGCTCGGCCCGACCGATCCTTCGAAGGCCCCGCCGGGGTCCATCCGACGCGAGTTCGGGTCCAACGTCATGGTCAACGCCGCGCACGCCAGCGATTCGCCCGAAAACGCGCAGCGCGAGATGCGCATCGTGCGGCCGGAAGAAAACCGTTTCCGCCAGGTAATCGAGCAGGCGTACGGCCCGGTCGTATGAACCGTGCCGCCGCCCGCTGCGGCGGGCCGCCCATTCATCGCAAGCCCCGGATTCGGAGAACTCCGCTTCCGGGCCGGAGAGCATGCCCCTCTCGGTCGCCGGGTTGCCGGCCCCGGATTTGCTCTCCCAACGGCCTGGTGCCCGGGCTGGCAGGACCAGTCGAGTTCAAGGCCGCGCCAACGTCGCCTGAGCGTTACGCGTCAACTGCCTCCACGCCCACAAAGCCGCAACAACATCCACCGCGAATCCCACGCAGAGCAGTGCCAGCTCTGGATCGGCGCCCGTGGTGTGCCATTCGATGATCGCGCAGGTCAGCTAGGGCGGGCCCGGGACGGCCCCCAGGGCAATCCCCGCGGCCTGCTCCACCGATTGACACCGTAAAGCCAGCCAGGTCCCCAACAAGGCCGGCGCCACCCCGTCGCACACAGCAAAAAGGCCGGGTCGAACAAATCCAGAGATTCAATCGCTACCGAAGCAACGAGCGCCACGGAAGCCATCCATCCCACGGACCACCGGTAGCTGAGCATCAAACCCCGGAAATGCTGTCGCCACACACCCGCAATCCCCGGCGGGGTGGCGGCCAACAGCTCCAGGGCCCCGCTTCGACCCTCCCGCATCGACCCTTCGATGCTCCCGATGGCGCACAAAACCTTCAACCATTGGCATGCAAATCCATCAAGAGGGGGCAAACTATCCTCCCACGGGGGTGCATGGCGGGTGGCGGCACTCAGAAGAAACATGGCCGTCGCTGTTCCAATCACCAGCCATGCCTCCAGTTGGTGTTCCCGCGTCCGCAAGACCCGCCACGCATACGGAGCCCGGTCGAGCCATGCATGCCGACTCCGAGGATCTCGCCGGAGAACACGACGTCGATACCAGTCTCGCAGGGGTCCCAAAACCCCGGGGTGCGCCATTCCTGGAGCCTCGCGCCAGATCCGTCCCATCCGCAACCATGCCACCCACAACGCAGCCCACCCCGGCGCATGCGAGATCCCCAGGCACTACCAGAACTCGAGGTCCAACCCCGCTCGCCCCTCTGCGATTCCGAGCCAACGACATGGCCGTGCCCAACCAAACCAAATCCGCCAACCGGTCCAGCCATTCCCACACAGCGGTTGCAGGCAGCCGTGCGCCAAAAATGGGGCGCCCAACTGCCAACGCAGCCATGACGCCCATTCTGCCCAGCAGGCACGTTCCCGCCTCCTCCTAGAACGTGGAGACCATGAGACCGACACTGAGCGAGAGGAACATCGCCTGAAAACAAACAGCCCCTGCAGCGAACCCTTCTTGAAGTCGCTCCCCGCCCAGCAGAATCGCCGGAGTGAGAAGCGGGTGGGAGACCCTCAGGGTCCACTAGATCGTGAGCGACCGGGCCAACCACTTTCCCGTCAGCACCGCCCCCGGCTTCACTTCCATCAAGAACAGGAGTCCCGGCGTACCCTCGCGGCGCTCCCGCCTGATGCAATCGCCAGTGACCACCCCGGAGAACCGGCAAACCACCAGGAAGATTCCACTCCAAAAACTCGAAAAGCCGCCAGCCCGGTCCCCACGGCGCCGTGACCCCACCCTGCTCCAGTCGATGAAGTTGGGCAGCGTCAGCACGACCACTGCCGTCGGCAACGCCACTCGCCAGCGGCACAGCCCCGGCCCACGCGCCGCCGCCCGCAATTCCCGCTCCACTACAAGGCACCAACCCACGGCCCGAAACGCTTGGGCCGATTCACGAAAAACCCGGGGAGATGGGTTTTCATCCCCTCACCTCAGCCCGGCGAAACCTCCCCACAGGCCCGCTGGTTGCCCGGGCTCTCGTCGTTCACGCAACTTTTCGCCTTCACACTTCGAACCCGGCTCCGTCCAAGCTGTCCTCTTCCACGCACACCCGCTTCCCACCTCTTCTCGTCGCCGGGGTTGCCCTCCAAGCACCCGCGGGCCACGGGCCGGGCTCCCGGCGCTCCGGGCGCTGCTCAACCCAGCGAGGTTCGAAAGCGCCGACACAATTGGTGCCAGGCAAAGCCGCCAACGAGAAAGTCCAACCCCAGCCGCATCCCAAAATAAATCCACGGCGACCACACCCAATCTCCCACCCCCTGACCGATGCTGCGGAACATCAGATCTGCCACAAAGAGGACTGCTCCTGCCGCCGACATGAGCGCCCATGGAATGCCCCAAACGAGGCCCGCCGTCAGGACCATGCTCAGCAACGCCGAGCGACCCGACATAGCCATCCATGTGCCCGCGGAAACCAGAGCCGCCACATCCGCCCACACCAGAACCAACGAGGTGGCGAAATGGGGGCTGATGGAGGTTCCACGCTGCGCCAGCCCCCACCCCATCAGGCAACTTGCCAACGTAAAGAGCAACAACGGCCACAACCAGAGGCGGCGCAGCGCCAACCAGTGCGCTTTCCAGAGGCCCTCCGGGCCCTGGGGAGAGGTCGCCACCAACTCGGCTCCGCCTTCTCGTCGGTCTTCGGCAAGCACGCTGATGGTCTGACTCAGGGTCACCGCTCTGACCAGCGCGCCCCCTACGAAAAGAAAGACCCAGGTGGCACCTACCGTCCACTCCCATCTCCATGCAATCCAGATCCACAGGAGGACCATGCTGCCCAGCACCGACCAGGGCATCCATCGATCCCCGCGCGTGCGCAACAACCGCCAGGCATATGGAGCCCGATCCAGCCACACCGCTCGCTCCGCCGGATTTCGTATCCGCATCCACTGATGCAAGGCTGCGCGCCACTTGCGGATCGTGCCCAGCCGGGCAGGTGCATCGGTCTCCCGCCACAATCGATCCACCAACATTCGGGTGCCCGTAAACGCGCAAAGCCCCAGCGCGAACTGTACGGCAGCCCAGGCCCAGAACCAGCCGGGCCCCGAACGATAGGCGGTATCGCCGATCAGGAACAACCCCCCGGCCGGCGTCCACACTGCGGGAAGAAAATCCAGCGCATGCCAATCCAGGAAACCCAGGCTCACTCCGACAACCATCGGAATGATGGCGCTCAGGATCACCAGCACCACAAACGTCCAGCCCAGGGCATCCACCACCCGAAGATTCAATGCCGAGCAAAACAACCCCACGTTGAGGGAAACCCACAGCGTCAGAAGACACACCAGGGCGGCCCGCGACCACTGCCCCGGGCTCACTCCACCCAGTAAAATGGGCAGAGTCAGCAAAGGCAGCGCTGCCACCACCGCCCCCAAAGCCTGCAACGACCCGGAAGCCAGCTTTCCGGCCACCACCGTAGCCGGGCTCAGGTCGGTCAGGAACAGTAGTCCCAGAGTGCCCTCCCGACGCTCCCGGGCCAGAGAGTCCGCCGTCAACACCATCCCGGCCATCCAGCAACTGAACCACAGGGGGATGATCAGCGCGGTAAACAGGACTTCGCCTTGAAAGGCCGGCGGCGCATCATGAAGGAAAGGCAGGGCCGGCATCAGGGCCCCGACGCACAGCGCAAGCGCTCCTCCGACGCGCCACCACCAGGTGCCGGCGCGGCGAGCGGCTGCCCGCAGTTCCCGGTCCACCAAAACCCACCACAGCACGCGCCCAGTCAAACCCCTGACCGCAGGCGCGGCAACTGATTTTCCAACCCCTCCCGTCCCGGTCCCGAACGCGCGGGCAGCTCAGGGCTGAATCCCGGGGAGATTCAAATCCGACGCAGAGGAACTCCCCGTCTGCAAGGCTTGCCATGCGGCCAGGGCCGCCACACGTGCCGCGGCATGACCCACGACGGGACGAGGATAGTCCACACCCAGCCGAATGCCCGCATCTCGGAGCACGTCGGACGGTGCCTCGAAGGGTTCGTGAATCCAGCGTGCCGGCAGTCGCGACAGCTCCGGACACCAGCGTCGTACGTAGTTTCCCTCCGGATCGAACTTCTTTCCCTGCAAGACAGGATGAAAAAATGCGGAAATACGGCGCGGCATCGGCGCCGCACCCGGCCGTCCACTGCCAGCCCAGCGTGTTGTTGGCCAGGTCCGCGTCCACCAGCGTGTCCCAAAACCACCGGGCTCCCTCCCACCAGCCGATTCGCAGGTCCTTCACCAAGAACGAGGCCACGATCATCCGCACCCGGTTGTGCATCCAGCCCGTTTCCCAGAGCTGACGCATCCCCGCGTCCACGATCGGGTATCCCGTCCGTCCCCGTTGCCAGGCACACAAACCGGCCGGATCGCTCCGCCACGGAAACCGCTTCCACTCCGGGCGAAGGGGCTCGGTCGCCGTGTGCGGGAAATGGTGGAGAAGGTAATGAGCGAACTCCCGCCAGCCCAGCTCCCGAAGAAAGGCGGAGTCTCGCCACGAAGAGCGGGAGCCACCCCGCCCTTGCGCCCACTCGGCCACCCGATGCCAGATCTGACGCGGTGAGATCTCCCCGAAATGCAAGTGAGGCGAAAGCTGCGACGTACCGGCGAGATCGGGCCGATCTCGCAGCTCGGCATAACGATCACCCACCTGCGACAGGAACTGCTCCAGCCGGGTCCATGCCGTTTGCTCCCCCGGCCGCCAGGTGGCTCGCAAGCCGGCCGCCCAGTCGGGCCTGGGTAACAGCTCCAACGATTCCAGCGGTACCGAGGCCGGCCATCGGGTGGGCGCGGGCAAACCCGTGGGCGCCGCGGCAGGACGTTCCGGACCCGCCGTGGTCAGACACCGCCGCCAGAAGGCGGTAAACACCTGAAAGGGTTGACCAGAACCCGTCCGAATTCCCTCCGGTTCGAACAGCAAGTGCGAGTTGAAGGATTGCGTCTCGATTCCCCAGGCACGCAGGGCCGTTTCCACGTGCTGTTCTTGTCGGCGCGCCGCGGGTTCGGAGCGGCGGTTCCAGTAAACGGCCCCGGCCCCGGTCTCCTGGATCAAGCCGCGCAGTGCGTCCACCGTGGGGCCGCGCCTCAGGATCAGTCGGGACCCCAGCCGCTGCAGCGAGTGGTCCAGAGACGCGAGAGAGCCGTGCAGCCACCACCGCGAGGCCGCCCCGGGTGGCCAGGGTTCCTCCTCATCCGGCGCCCATACAAACACGGGGATCACCGGGCAGCCCCGATCCCGGGCCGCCGCCAGCGCAGGCTGATCCGCGAGCCGCAGGTCCCGGCGAAACCACACCACGACCGGCCGGTGTTTTTCTTCCACACGCACCTTCATGGCGCCCGGAGAGGATCAGAAGCAACCCCGACGAGGAAAGCGCAAATCATGGTGGCTCGCCGGGCTCCAAGACGGTCGGCGGCGGCCGGGTGCCCTCGAGGGTTCCACACGGAGGGCGGCGCGGGTTTTCCCTGCCCCGGCCCTGTCACCCTGCAGGCGGCTGCGACGTGGTCCGCTCCACCCAGGCAGTGGCATGTTGTGCGAGCTCGGCTGCGTTCTTCAGCCCGAGCTTCCGCTTGATCTGCTCGCGGTAGTACTCGACCGTCTTGACGCTGATGTGCAGTTCCTGCGCGATCTGGCGGGTGGTTTTCCAGCGCCCGATCAACTCGAACACCTCCAGTTCGCGGTCGCTCAGAAGTTCCGCCGGCGAGTTGCCGGCCGTTCCATGGCCCTGCAACTGTTTTTGGAGAAGCTTCACCGCCAGGGCGTCGCTGACGTACACCGACCCGCCGAGCACGCGTCGAATGGCCTCCAAAACCTTCTCGAGGGCCTGGTCCTTCATCAGGTAACCCAGCGCGCCCGCCCGAAAGGCCACCTCGGCATACACGGATTCATCATGCACGCTCAGCACCAGGATGGGCAGGTTCGGAAAGCGCGCCTTCAAGTTGCGCACCAGTTCCAGCCCGCTGCTGTCTTTCAGCGAGAGGTCGGCGATCACCAGGTCGGGTTGAAGTCGCTCCGCCGCCGAAAGCGCCGCACCGGCATCCTCCTCCTCCCCGCACACTTCCATGTCCGGCTGCCGGTTGATCAATTGCGCGATCCCGAACCGCACCACGGCGTGATCGTCCACCAGTAGAATCCGGGCCTTTTTCCCGGCAGGTCGGGCCTGATGCCGCTGTGTCATGTTCCTTCCAAGCGCCGCTGTCAACCTCAGTGGGCATCCTGCCTCACTCCGGAAGCCCCTGCAATCTGAAAACCGCTCCCGCCCCTCCGCAACGGGGTCGCTCCCGGGCCTGTCCAGTTCGACACCGCAGATCATACGCGATCAGCCCGGCCCGGCCTCCACGGCCGGGGCCGAGCCCGCCCTCGGGTTGGACGGACGATCACAAAATCGCTTGGAGGCGAATCCGGGACCGGCTACAGTGCGCCCGTTGCGTATGAAAAAAAGTGCGCTGACACCGGCGCTGCTGATTGTTTTGCTGGTCTTCGCGTTGGGCACCCTGGGCCTGACGTATGCCAACGTCCAGCTCATCCGCAAGGCCCGCTCCCTCCAGGACGTGGCCAACCGAATCAACAACGTACGTGTGACGCTGGACGCGCTGGCCCGGGACGCCATTGCCTACAGTCAAACCAACCGGGCCATCGATCCCATCCTCATTTCGGTCGGGCTCAAGCCGGGCCCGACCAACCCGGCCGGCGGCAACCGCTGAGCCGCCGCCCATGAGCCGTCCCAACTTCTGCCAACTCCGGTTCGTGCCATGAACGAGACGCCCGAAGTCAAGCCGCAACCGTCCACCTCCGAAACCACCGCCCCTCAAGGCCTGGCCGAGGCGGTGGCCACCCTGCAGGTTCAGTTGCAGGCCACTCTGATCCTGCTGATCATGATCACCGGGGCATTGAACATCTATCTGCTCCGACAATACGTGGCGTTGCGCAAAGACGTGGCCGTCCTGGAACCGCAAGTGGGCCAAATGATGGCCGTTTATGACAAGGTCACCATCCCGCTCGCCCGCACCTTTTTGGGGCAACTGACCGAGTTTGCGCGCCAACATCCAGACTTTCAACCGATCCTGAACCGGTACCAGGTCCAGGTCATCCCGGGCACGGGCGCCCCGCCGGCGTCGGCCCCGGCCGCAACCGGCTCAGCCCCGCCCACCGCTTCACCGCGGCGTTGAGAGGGGAGGCACTCAGAAGGTGTCTGACTCCGGCCGGGCTGCCCTCTTCCCGGGCGCTGTCCAGGAGCCATACGCGGCAGATTTGACCGGCGGCGCAGCTTCCGCCAAAGCTGTCGGCTTGCCCAACACGCCGTTTATCCCGACCCCTGCCCGTTCCGTGTAGTCTCGGGAGCCCCGAATTCGGCGGGCAGATTGCGATGTTCAGAGCCCCGCCGCCGGCCGCTCGGAGGTGGTCTCGTCTTGCTGCCAGGCTAATGTTCGTGTCTCGACCTTTCACCGAAGCCGGAACCCGCGAACCATTCTTTGGCGCCGATGAACATCCGTTGAAGTCCGGCTTTTCGCGAACACTCCTTCAGGCTGGCAGAGCGGTCCTGCACCGGAACACCGCCCGGACGGCGCTTCAGGTACGGGCCGACACGGGTGCATCCCCGGCGGGGCAACCGGGGTCCCACCGGGAACGCGGCAGCGTCCCGGCCGCGCCGGGTCCCCTCACCCGGCCCAAGAACGAAGAAGCTGGAGACAGAGGCAAGGCTTGCTTCCTTACCGGCCGCGGCACGCGCGACCGGGTCCCGAGAGCCCCGCGGGATTCCCCAACAACGCTCCGCGCCCCGGAACCGTGCCCCGCCTCCGGTGCGCGCCGCCCTCGAGCAGACTTGGAGCACCGCGGACATGACCTCTAGAATCCCACCATGAACTGGTTGGACCAAGTGCTGTTCCCGGGCGGGCAGTTCCTGGGCATCCGCTGGAGCGTGTGGAAGGTGATCGGCTGGACGGGGAATCTGATCTTTTTTTCGCGCTTCTTTGTGCAGTGGTATGCGACCGAGAAACTGAAACGAGTGGTGGTCCCCCCGGCGTTCTGGTGGTTGAGCCTGGCCGGATCCTTCCTGTTGCTGGTCTATGCGCTGCGGCAGCGCGATTCGGTGTTCATCTTCGCCTACCTGTTCACCTGGATTCCCTACATCCGCAACCTGGTCATCCACTATCGACACGCAAACGCGCACCTGGAATGTGGCGGCTGCGGACAACGGTGTCCGCCCGGGTCGAGGTTCTGCATGGCCTGCGGCGCTCCGCTGTTCGATCGACCCGGGGCCCCGGCGCCTCCCTCGCCCCAGCCGAATCCGGATGCCGCCCCGTAAACCGCGGCCGCCCTCAAGGCGTGGCGGGCTGCTGCAGCGACTGCGCAATCTGCCGGAGTTGGCCGGTCACCGCAACCGCTTGCGCACGGCGCACGCCGCCGACTTGAAGGATGGCTTGAACATCCGCCAGGACTTGTTGCAACCGTTCGGCCGACAGGGTGGCACTGTTCATCAGCGCAAACAGGTCGGTCGCCAACCGCTGAACCTCGGTGTCCTCGAGGGTCGCCGTACTCAGACAGGCAGCCAGGCTGTCCACAAACCCCTGCAGGGCCGCTCGACCCGGCTTCTGGGGACCGCGCGCCGCTGCCAGCAACTGTTGCAGAACTGCCTCCTTGGCGCCACTGGGAGGGTTGGCCTGGCCGACCAGGCGTTTCAGTGCCGACTCCAACGGCTTCGAGGTGGCCCCGGGCGCTGCGGGGTTTCCGCCCGCATTCGGGGCGGCGCTCGGCGATGCCGCCGGCGTGGGGACGCCCTGGCGCACATTGTTCTGGTCGCGCAACTCCTTGGCGCGTTGTTTGGCGATGACGGCGGCTGCCTGAGCCAGCAAACCGGTGGGCAGCGTCAGGCCCAGAGCCAGGACGGGGATGAGAAGAAAGCGTTTCATGGCTGGAGGCAAGCGAAGGTTCAGGGTTGGGACGGTGCCGTGGCCGGGGCTGGTTTTTGGGCGGTGAGCGCTTTTTCCCTGGGCCACAGTCGGAGGTAATCCACCAGGATCATTTCCGCCTCCCGGAGCACGAAATCGGCGGCGGGCGCCAACGGTTCCTCGGGCTCCAGCAAGTCGTCGGATTCCCCGGGGACCGGTGTCTCTTCAGGAGTGGCCGGGGCGGTCGGATTGGCGGCCACCAAATGGTTGGTGTCCGCACCGCCCGCAGAACCGGCGGAAGCCTGGCTCAACCGGTTGGTCCGGGAGATGGGCGGCGGCAAGCCCGGCTTGTCCACATCCGCCAGCGTGAGCTCGCGCACGGGGATCTCGGGTTCGTTCCGGGCCATTCGTTCCCTGGCCCGCGCCTTGCGCCGCGCTTCCTGTTCCTCCTTCTCCTTGAGCCGGGCCTGCTCGTTGAGCGAGAGGGAGCGATCCTCCTGCATTTTCAAGAACTGCTCGATGTCCTCCTGCACGTAGGCAAAGTCCCGGGAAGCACGAACCCGGGAGGCGGACCGGCGGCGCAGCTCTTCCAGGTACGGGGCAACCCAGTCGAGGCGTTCGTATTTGGCACTCTCGATCGTGTCCCAGGGCAGCGGATTATCCAACGCGCTCTCGCCAATGTCTTTCGAGACATTGAGCACCGAGGGCAACACGATGTCGGGCACGACGCCCTTCAGCTGGGTGGATTCCCCATTGGCCCGGTAGAACTTGCTGACCGTGTACTTGAGCAGCCCCGGATCGTTCGTGAGGATGGTGCTCGGCCGCATGAAGTTGCGCAGCAGACTGGGGGCCTGCACGGTGCCCTTCCCGTGCGTGGATGCGTCGCCGACGAGCACGGCCCGACCGTAATCCTGCAACGCGGCCGCCACAATCTCGGAAGCCGAGGCACTGAAGCGGCTGGTCAACACCACCAGGGGCCCTTCCCACAGCATGCGCGGGTCCCGGTCCTCCTTGACCGTCACCCGGCCGTCACCGTCGCGCACCTGCACGATGGGGCCGCGCGGGATGAAAAACCCGGCAATGCGAATCGCCTCTTCCAACGACCCGCCCCCGTTGCGGCGCAGGTCCAGGATCAACCCCTCCACGCCCTCGGCCTTGAGCTTCTCGATCAACCGGGCCACGTCCGCGGCGCAACTGCGGTAGTCGGACCGGTCCTCGGTCCCCACGAAATCCATCGTGGAGTAAAAGGAGGGCAGATCGATGATCCCGATTCGCCGCGTGCCGCCGCCTTCCTCCGGCCAGTCCACCACGCGGGCCTTGGCCGCCTGGTCTTCCAGACGGATGCGGTCGCGCACCAGGGTGACCACTCGGCGCACCGAGGGATCGGGCGCGTCGGCGGGGATGATCATCAGGCGAACCGTGGTGCCCTTCGGGCCGCGGATCAACTGAACCACCTTGTTCAGGTTCATGTCCACCACGTCCACAAACGGCCCGTCTCCCTGGGCCACGGCGACGATCCGATCCTTTTCCTTGAGTTTCTTGCTGCGCTCGGCGGGACCTCCGGGGATGAGCCGGCGAATCGTGCAATAGCCGTCCGGCGAGGTCAGCTCGGCCCCAATGCCCTCCAGGGCCAGGTTCATGCCCATGGCGAAATTCTCCATTTGCTGCTTGCCCAGGTAGTCCGAGTGCGGATCGTACACGTGCGCCAGCGCATTCAAATACACTTGGAGGACGTCCGCATTGTCCCATTCGGCGAACATGCGCAGGTTCCGATGGTACCGACGCAGCAGCGTGTTGGTAATCTGCTGGGGTTTCTCCCCGTTGAGCTTCTCTTGCAGGTATTCGTAGCGGAGCCGGTCCCGCCACAGCTTCCGGGCCTCGTTCAGATCTTTGGGATAGGGGGCCTTGCGCCGATCCAGCTGCACACGCTCGTCGGTGTCGAACTGAAAGGTTTCCGTCCGGAGCAATTCCTCGACATAGGCGACGCGCTGTTGAAGGCGCTCGAAGAAGCGGTCGAAAATCTCGAACGCCGGCGTGGTGTCCTGCCGTCGCAGGATGTAATCGTCCAGACGGTGCCGGTAGAACTCGAACTCCCGCAGATCCGATTGCACAAAATGAAGGTGCTGCGGGTCATACGATTCGATGTAGCGCTCGAGGAACCGCGAAGAGACCGTGTCATCGAACGCCTGCCGCGTGTAGTGCTGACTCTCCAAGAGACGGGCTGCCACGTACGCTATCCGTCCCTCCGCCGGCGTGGGCTTGAGCTGGGGACGGACAATCGGCTTCTCCGGGGCGGCCCGGTCCGAGCCAACCTGCACTTCGGGGGCGGAGGCCCCCTGCCCCAGCCACACCAGGCAGGAGAGCCCGATCCCTCCGATCCACGGCCAGAAGCCAAGCCATCCGCCCCGACGGGTTCCGTTTCGCATTGCCGAGTCGCGTTGCATGCCTTGCCTGTTCTTTGACCCAACTATAGCGCGAATTGTTCAGCTTGAAAGGGATGAAATGCACGACGCCATCGAATGAGCCGGCCGGGGACGTCTTCAGCCCCGGCGTCGGCGCCGCATCTTCAGCCATCGCCAGCCCCGTTCGAAGCCATTCGCCGGCCCGGAATTCCCTTCGACCCACAAGGCGCCAACCTCCGCGCCCCGGGCCGGCGCACCGGCGAGAACGGGCAGCGCCCACCTCTTCGCCTGTCTTCTGCCACCCTGTCACTCCTCCGTGTTTTCCGTGCTGGAAACCCGCGCCGATCCCCCGGAGCCTCCAACAAAAAGGGGACGTGACAACCGCATGCTGCTGTGTTAACTAAAATGTGCGAACGAAAAACGGCCCTTGTCGGAGACCGGCTTGAAGCAACCCCAGAACAGGCGCAGAGGGCCGGGGCAACTGGCAGGCGATGGGGCATGGAACCGCGGAGCCAGAGCGCGCAGAAGAGAGGAGTCGGCGCAAAGCGAAGCGGGCCGTGTCCCAGGTGAGCAAAGGTCTTCGGCCGGGCAACCGCAGGATGTTTCCATGAAACCCAATGCAACGCTGAAGCGGACGTGCGAGCCTCCGCGGGCTCGGAGAGCGTTCACCCTGATCGAGCTGCTGGTTGTCATCGCCATTATTGCGATCCTGGCGTCGATGTTGTTGCCGGCGCTTTCCTCGGCCAAAAACCGGGCCCAGAAGACTGCCGACCTCAACAACAACCGCCAGATTTTGCAGGCCACCCACATGTACGTGAACGACAACAACGACTACCTGCCCTCCCCCGGTTGGGGGACCAGCGTTCCGTGCTGGGCCTACGGCGCCGGGATCCCACCCGGGAACACCTCCATCCCCATGTTCCCGGTGGCCTTGTCGAACCAGCTCGTCTACTTCACGCGTGGCCAGCTTTACGAGTACCTGCGTGACGCGAAGATCATGAAGTGCCCCGCAGACAGTAAGATCGACAACCTGTACGTACAGCGGAACATCCTCTTCACCAGTTACGTCTGGAACGGGTCGGTTTGCGGGTATGGAGCCCTCCAAAACCAGCCGCCCGGCCGGCGCAATACGTACAAGATCACCTCGTTCAAACCGCATTACGTCCTCATGTGGGAAACGGACGAGTACACGCCGTTCTACTTCAACGACACCTCGAGCTATCCGGATGAAGGGATTTCCGCGCGCCATGGCAAATCCGCCACGGTGGCCCTGTTTGGCGGAAGCACCGAAACCATTCGAGTGGCCCGGTGGTACAGCTGGGAATTTGCGGGAACCCGAGAGGCCCGCGGCTCCTCGATTCCGCCGACCATGCTGCCCAATCGGGCCTGGAACAACCCCGGGCATCCCCAGGGCCGATTCTAATCCCGTTTCGCCCCCAACCCACGAATATGTCGCGAAAGTTTGTCCAGTTCTGCGTTGCCTGCGCCGCTGCAGCCCTCGGCTTCACCGCCTGCTCCAAGAAAGAAGCAGAGGCACCGGCACCGCCAACCGCACAGGCGGTTACCGCCGAGAATCAGCCTCAACAGCCGTCTCCTGATCCCCTGGCCGCCGGTCCCACCGCGGCGGATCTGGCGGCCCAGCAAGCCGCCATGGAACGGCTGCGCCAGGCCGAACTGGCCGCCCGGCAAAAGGAATACGAACAGGCCGTGGAAGCCATGCTGGCGATCCAGCAACAAAGGCGTGCGCTCACCGAACAGCAGGCGCAACTTTACTACGAGCGCATGCGCCAGTTGCAGGCCGACCTGGCCGCCGGCATTGCCGCAGGCGATCCCCGTGCCAAAGCCGCGGCAGAACGACTGCGCCGAGCCGCAACGGTCCGTTAACACTCCGGGGGGCCGGCCCGAGAGGGAACGACCACGACCACGGCACAGACGCCCAAATCTTTGGGCGTGCTCGGCGGCGATCGGGATGAATCTCTTTCGGGACCGGGCCACCAGGGCCGGGAGCAGAAACAGACCCTTTCCCCCACCCGGGCCGCGCCTTTCGGCTTTTCGGACACCCGCGGCCCGGCAGTGGGCCTTGCGGGAAAGGCCGGTGCCAGCGCTCGGAAAGCGCACCAGCCCGTCGCCCCGGGCTGTGCACCCGGGCCAAACCGAGATCCACGCCGCCTTGAAGCGACGGAAGCCAGTGGGGCACACCCGGCCCTCGTGTTGGCAGGCACTGGGGTGCGTCCTGTCAGGGCGCGGAGACCTTTGGGGAGCCGGAGCTCCGCGACCGTTGCCCAAGATTCAGCGTCGCGATGCCCCCTCGGCGGGGTTTGGCGCGTGCGACCCGTGAACCGCAGAGAGCTCTTCCATCCCTGGAGCCCCCGGATTCAAGGAAACGCCGTTTCCCCGCGGCCGTCCCAGGCCGAGGACGCTCGATTACCCGCCGGTCTTTCAGGGTGTCAAAACCCCGCCACGCTCCGCAGACCGGGCCACCGACCAAACTTTGCTCGAAAACCGCAGGGAATCTGTTTAGCGTTGGGGCTTCCGGAGAGGTCATGAAAGGCCCGGGTCGCAGAAAGATCTTGTACGGGGTGGTGACGGCCCTGCTGGCGGTGAACCTGGTGGTGGGCGCGCGGATGTTCCGCCAGGCTCATCGCTCGGCAGACGATTCGCCCTACCCGCATCTGGAACTGTTTTCGACGGTGCTGGAAATCGTACGTCGGGATTACGCCGACGGCACCAATCTCACGTATCGAGCACTGGTGCGAGGGGCCCTGGACGGCCTGCTGAATACGCTGGGCGATCCGCACAGCGAGTTCCTCGATCCGGACCGTTTCCAGGACCTGCAGGATGACACCCAGGGCGAATTCGGGGGTCTCGGGCTGGTGGTGGGACTTCGCGAGGGCAAGCTCACCGTGATCTCCCCCATGGAGGATTCCCCCGGGTTTAAAGCCGGGATCCTCAGCGGCGATCGGATCCTGCGCATCGAAGACCGGTCCACCGAGGGCATGAGCCTCGAGGAAGCGGTGCGTCAATTGCGCGGTCCCCCCGGCACCAGCGTCACCCTCACCCTGTACCGTCCCTCCACGGATCACACCTTCACGCTCACCCTCCGCCGTGCGGTGATCCAGGTGGACATGGTCAAGGACCTGAACAATCGAAAGGATTTTCCCGTGTCCGCCGACGGCATCGGTTATGTCCGGATCACGCAGTTCGGAGAAAAAGCGGATCGGGAGCTGCGCGAGGCATTGCGGAAACTGAAGGCCCAGCAGGTGCGCGGGTTGATTCTGGACCTGCGATGGAATCCCGGGGGCTTGCTGGAGCAGGCCGTGGCGGTCAGCCAGGAGTTTCTGGCCCCGGGCCAGCTGGTGGTCACCACGCGGGGTCGGAATCCCCATCAGAACCAGACGCACATTGCCACGGGCCGCGGGGATCAATTGCCCGGGGTCCCGATGGTGGTGCTCGTCAACCTCGGCACGGCCAGTGCCGCGGAAATCGTCGCCGGTTGTTTGCAGGACCACAAGCGGGCGATCATCCTGGGTGAACAGACCTTTGGCAAGGGAAGTGTGCAAAGTGTGATTCCCCTGCCCAACGGTGCGGCTCTGCGGCTGACGACCGCGAAGTACTACACCCCGAGCGGCCGGCTCATCCACGAACGCGGGATCACGCCCGATATCGTCGTCCCGTTGAGCGAGGAAGAAGAACGGGACGTCCTGCTGCTGCGTTCCCCCGGCGGGCTGGAAAGCCTGCCGCCCGAGGACCAGGAGCGCGCCCGCAAGGCTCGCGATCCGCAGTTGGAACGGGCCCGGGATCTGCTGCGCGCTCTGCACCTGGCCCTGGAACGAAACGGCACCTCCGCGGCCGCCGTGGCTGTCCCCGCAGTGCAGTGACCATGTGGAGCCTCGCTGCCCTCCCCAACCTCCCGGCCGACTGCGCCGTGACCGCCGGGCGCACCCCTCGCGCGGCCGGGCCGCTCCACCGTGAATCGCATCGTCCCGGGAGCATCGGATGCCATGACTGTCTTGGGCTTCGAAACCTCGTGTGACGAAACCAGCGTGGCCGTGGTGCAGGGCGGCCTGGTGCGGGCCAACGTGGTGGCCTCGCAAATTCGGTTGCACGCCGAATACGGCGGTGTCGTGCCGGAACTGGCGGCCCGGGAACACTTGCGCAACCTGATTCCCGTGGCGCAAGCGGCCCTCCGGGAGGCCGACCTGAGTCCGAAGGAGGTGGATTTGGTCGCAGCCACGCGGGGACCCGGTCTGCCGACCGCCCTTCTGATTGGATTGCGAGCCGCCCAGGCACTGGCCTTCGCCCTGAACCGGCCCTTTTACGGGGTCCACCATCACGAGGCCCATTTGTATTCGCCCTGGATCCGGGGTCGGCCGCCGCGCGCAAGCTTCGAGGACTTCGAGCCGCACGTTTCGCTGATCGTGAGCGGCGGGCACACACTCCTGGTGCACGTATGGGCCGAAGGCCGGCATCGGCTGCTGGGTTCCACCCTGGACGACGCCGCGGGCGAGTGCTTCGACAAAACCGGCAAACTGCTCGGTCTTCCCTACCCAGCGGGTCCGTGGATCGACCGGCTGGCCGAAGGGGGCAATCCGAACGCCCACGGTTTTCCCCGCCCCTTGCGCGACGATCCCGGCGACGACTTCAGCTTCAGCGGACTCAAGACGGCCGTGCGGTATTATTTGCGGGACCATCCGGAGGTGCTCACGAACGAGGCGGCCCGCCGGGACTTGTGTGCCAGTGTCCAGGCGGCCATCGTGGAGGTTTTGGTGAGCAAGACAGTCCGCGCGGCGCTGCGTCTCGGGGTCGGCCTGGTGACTGCCTCCGGCGGGGTCATTTGCAATCGGGCTCTGCGCCGCGAACTGTCCCGTGCCTGTGGCGAAGCCGGGTTGCGCCTGCTGCTGGCAGAGCCGGCGTTTTGTACCGACAACGCCGCGATGGTGGCCGTGCTGGCCGAGCACCTGCACCGACTCGGCCAGCCGCCGACCGACGAGGATGCAGAGATCCTGCCGGACTGGGATCTGGAGGCCGCTCATGCCTGAAAGGCTGCCCATCTATGAGCTGGAGTCCGACCTGATCCGGGAGCTCCGGCAACGCCGACGCCTACTGGTCGTGGCGCCGACCGGATCCGGCAAGTCCACGCAGATTCCCCAAATGCTGCTGCGGCACGGATTGCTGGGGGACGGCCAGGCCGTCATTCTGCAGCCGCGGCGACTGGCGGCGCGGCTGTTGGCCGCCCGGGTGGCCCAGGAGCTGGGCGTCAGTCTTGGTCGCGAGGTCGGGTACACGATCCGCTTCGACAACCAGAGCGGCCCGCACACGCGCATCCGCTTCGTCACCGAGGGAATCCTGCTTCGCCAAATGCTCGAACAACCGGAACTGTCCGGGATCACCGCCCTGATTTTCGACGAGTTTCACGAACGGCATCTGTATGGCGACATCACCCTGGCCCGGGCCCTCGACCTCCAGGAACAACAACGGCCCGACCTTCTGGTCTTGGTCATGTCCGCCACGCTCGACGTGACCCTGCTCCGACCCTACTTGGAACGCTGGCAACAACCGCCGCCTGCGCCCTGGCAACCCGGCTGTGCAGTCCTCGAATCCGAGGGGGGCTTGTTCCCGGTCCACGTGCGGCACCTGGACGGCTCACCCGGAAGAAACGAACCGCCTGTGTGGGAGAAAGCGGCCGACGTCTTTGCCGACTATGTGCGCCAGGGCGGCGAGGGCGATGTCCTAGTCTTCATGCCCGGGGCCTATGAAATCCAGCAGACCCTGCGCGCGCTGGAGCGGCGGCCCGAGTCCGCCGGTTTCGCCCTCCTGCCCCTGCACGGACAACTGCCGCCCTCCCAGCAAGACGCCGCCCTGCGCCCTTCCGCGCGGCGAAAAGTGGTCGTGGCCACCAACGTGGCGGAAACCTCCCTGACCATCCCCGGCATTCGCCTGGTGATCGACAGCGGCCTGGCGCGCATCCCCCGGTACGATCCCGTGCGCGGGATCAACACCCTCTGGATCGAACGCATCAGTCGCGCCTCCGCCGATCAACGGGCCGGCCGTGCCGGGCGCACCGGTCCGGGCCTCTGTATCCGCCTCTGGTCGACCGCCGACCATCTGCGCCGACCCGCTCAGGAAGAACCGGAAATCCGCCGCCTCGATCTGGCCGAGGTCGTGCTGCTCCTGAAGGCAACCGGTGTCTCGGATTTGAGCTCGTTTCGGTGGCTGGAGCCGCCCGATGCCGCCGCCCTGGCACGCGCAGAAGACCTGCTGGTCGAACTGGGCGCTCTCGAGTGGGTGGAGGCGGCACCGTCCCCTTGCGGTGCTGGGCCGTCCACTTCGGCCTCCCGCGCGGGGCATCGAATCACACGAATCACTCCGCTGGGCCGGAAAATGTTGGCCTTCCCCGTGCATCCGCGCTATGCGCGCATGCTGCTGGCCGCACAGGACCACGGCTGTGTCCGGGAGGCGTGCCTCGCGGCTGCGCTCACTCAGGGCCGCGAGCTCCTTCTGCGCGGCGCCCCTCCGGCGGTGGCCGCGGCGCGCGACGACCATCTCGGCACCCGGTTCGGCAGCGATTTTCACCGGCTGATGCGCGCCTGGGAGTATGTGCGGCAGCAGGGATACCCGTTCGAGCTCTGCGAGCGACTGGGGGTCCATCGTGGGGCCGCCCTCCAGGTGGAAGAGCTTTACGAACAGTTCCTGGAAATCGCACGCCGCGAAGGCCTCGAGATCCGATCGACCCCCGCACCGGATTCGGCCCTGGCCCGTACCCTGCTCACGGCCTTTCCCGATCACCTGGCCCGACGACTCGACCCGGGCAGCCGACGCTGCGAACTGACCGGGGGCCGGCGCGGGGTCCTGGATCCGGAGAGTGTCGTGCAAACCTCGGCATGGGTGGTGGCCGCCGAGGTCCGAGAAGTCCAGAATTCCCACGGCTCCACCGAGACGGTGCTGTCCCTGTTGGCCCCCATCGATCCCGGCTGGATCGAGCAAGCGTTTCCCGGAGACCTGCAAACAGTTTCCCGTGTTTGGTTCGACCCATCCACGCGCCGGGTCTGCGCCGAAACGCAAACCCGATTCCGGAGTGTCCTGGTGGCACAGCGCCGGATCGAACCACCGCCCCCGGAAGAGGCGGCTCGTCTCCTGGCTGAGGAACTCCTCGCCGGACGCCTGCCGCTCAAGTCGTGGGACCATGCGGTGGAACAGTGGATTACCCGATTGAACTTTTTGGCTCGCACGTGTCCGGAGCTCGGGCTCCCTCCGTTCACCGAAGAAGCCCGCCGCAGTGTGCTCGAAACCCTCTGCCACGGTGCGTTCAGCTACAAAGAGATCAAAGAGCGGGATGTCGCCCCCCTGGTGCGGTCCTGGCTGTCTCCGCAACAACAGGCCCTGCTCAAAGAGCACGCCCCCGAACGCGTGCGCCTGAGCAACGGTCGGACGCCGCGTGTCCTTTACAGCAACGACGGCCCGCCCCGGATCTCCCTCCGCATCCAGGAACTTTACGGCGTGCAGGAAGCGCCCCGGGTCGCGCTGGGCCGCGTGCCGCTGGTCGTCCAGATCCTCAGCCCCGGCATGAAACCGGTCCAGGTGACGCAGGACCTGAACAACTTTTGGCGCGAGCATTACCCGCGCCTCCGACAAGAGCTCCAACGACGCTATCCGAAACACGAATGGCGTTGAACCCCGGGTCTTCTGCGCCGATGTCTCCCTCGCGGGCCGCGCGGGCCCTCTGTCCGCACTGCGGCTTTTGCTGCAACGGGGTGTTGTTCGGCGATGTCCGGTTGCGACCGGGTGATGTCCCGGAACGGCTCGCGCAGTTGGGCCTGGGGTTGCACGGGCCACCCGGGCGGCAACGTTTCTTGCAACCCTGCTCCTGCTTCGACGGCCGTCTCTGCCGCATTTATGCCGAGCGCCCCGAACGCTGTCGCACCTTCACCTGTTCCCTGCTCCAGCGCCTGCAGCAGGGCCGGATCGACCTGACCACGGCCCGCGGCATCGTGACACAAGCGCGAGAACAATGGGCCCGGGTACTGGAAGCCCTGAGAAGCGCGGGCGATCCGGCCCCGCACCTGCCTCTCCATCGACGCGTTGCGCGTGCCCTGGCCGAACCGCTGGACCTGGCCGATCCGCGTGCGGCGGCCACCCGACGCCGACTTTTACTGGCGGTGCAGCGGCTGGCCCGAACCCTGGAGCGCCACTTTCTTGCCCCGGTCCGGAAGCCGCGTGGTTCCCAGAGCCGCCCGTGAACCCCGGTCTTGTCCCGCGGTTCGCACTGCACTGCCACGCTCCCGCATCCGCAGCGAGCGCACCTTCCTGCACCGCGCGGCGTGGCGCTCGGGAACGGGATTCCTCCGCTCCGCGGCTACCCCGTCGAGCCCCGGTCTGCCGCACCTGGTTCGGCCAGGTCCAACTCCGACCAGAGCCGGCGTTCAGCTTCAGCCCAATCCAGTCCGAGGCGATGCCGCCACACTGCCAACGCAACCACGGGAGGATGGGACTGGTCCGATTGCATGCGCGGCATCACGTATTCCAGGGCTTCGAACAACAGCCGGTTGGACGCGGCGTAATCCAGGCCGGTCAGGCGCTGCACGTAGCGGGTCGCCCGATCCACCAGCTTCAGGTTGCTGGGCACCACCCAGACCATCATGTTGCCCATGACCCGACCGAGCCGAACCATGGTTGCCGTGGAAACGGCGTTCAAAACCAGCTTCGCCGCCACGTGGGTCAGGCCGTCGAGCCACAGATCCATCGCCGGCGTCTCGATCAAGACGGGCGTCAGAAAACCGCGCGGCCAACGGTCCAAAAGACGCCCGACCTCACGCAGAACCCCCGCGTCCCCCAGACAGACCACACAGCCCGCAGCACCCGCGGCTTGCGCCGCAGCGAGCTGCCGGGCAAAAAAGCCCGTGCGGTCGCCCAACAGGCCCGCATCAGCTCCTCCCATCACCACGACTGCCGCGTCGCCCGACTGCAGCGGGCGCGTCTCCAGGCCATCCTCGCCAATCCGGTAGCGCATCAATTCGCCGTACCCGATGCGACGCACCGTCTCCAACGTTCGCGCCAGATTCTCCCGCGGCACCAATTCGCGCACCTCGTGCTCGGCCCATTCGATGCAACGGGGCCGGCGCTTGCAGACGTGTTCCCAGGCCGAGGCCGAATCGGCCCGCGGCACGAACAGGAACGCCCAGGAGTCGGCCGCGTTTCGGTCGTCGAATTTCCGAAAGGGCGGCACGCAATAAGTTGGCGACCGTTCCGTCGTGTCCGTCAGAAGATCCGTCGCCAGCGAATCGGCGTAATAATTGACCTTGCGACCCGCGGCATAGGTCCGGCTCTCGAGCCGCACCCAATCTGCGAGGGCGCGTCGCACGGGATCGGAAAGCAGCCTCTGATGCAGTTGCCGGAGCCCGCTCAGCACTCGCCGGGGCAATGCCGCCACGGCGTCTGCAGCTCCGGCGCCCGAGCCGGGCCCGCCCCCGTGACGCTGGCGCAACACGATTTCCAGGACCGTCGCCAGCACTGCCAGTTGAATGCTGGTGGCCTGCATGCGGGTGGAGCCGCTGATGGCCATGGGCCCGGTGGTCAGGTTCCATTTCCGAATGCGCGGTTCATCCAACACCGCCCGACTGCGCTCGATGCGGGCCCGCAGTTGGTCGTCCGGGTTGTTGTACACGAAGTAAACCGTCGCCCCCGCTTCCAACCCCTGCCATGCGGTGCCGATCACAAAAGGCGTCTCGCCCCCTTCGGTGATGGCGAACACCACGTCCCCGGCGCGCACGCCCAGATCGGCCAGCTGTTTGCGTCCGAAACCCGGATAATCCTCGAATCCCTCCACGGCGCGGATCAGGGCATAATCCCCGCCCGCCATCACCGCGTGCGCCCGGTCCTCCCACTCCCGAGCCCGGTCGGCGTCCACCTCTCCTGTCGCACGAACGCGCTGCCAAAAGTCGCGCCACATCGCCACCAACAGGATGCTCAACCGCCCCGTGGACCCGCAGCCGGTGAAGAAAAGCCGCCCGCCCCGCTCCAGTGCCGCTCCCACCTCGGACGCCACCTGGAGAATCCGCCCCGATTCGACCTCCTGGCGATACCGCTCCACCACCTCCCCATCCACCGTGAACAACAGCCGCAGTGCCTCTTCCAGGTCGTTCCTCGCCACCTCGCTCAAATGGGCCGTGACCGGATGACAACTCTCGGTGAGCAGATGACCCAACTGAAACTGATCGGCCACCTTCAGAAAGGCTGCCGATCGTTCCGCCGCACGGAGAACCGTCTCGTGATTCATGATTCACCAGCCCCCGCCCGGGGACTTGTCAGCGCACCTTTTCTCCCCCTGCCGAGGCGCCGCCAATGTGTCCGACCCGCCTCCCGCAGCTCAAGCGCTTGCCCGCTCGACCTGCGGGCCCGTCCCAAACGCCCTCCTCCACGCAGGGTCCGAAATGGCCCGGACCCGGCACCCCGCGCGGGCGACTTCGAAGGTTCCGTCGCGACTCTCCCTCTTCGCATTTGGGCTCCCCACACACTTGGACCGAAGCCTTTGCACCCGGGGCGCGTGAAACAGTGCCCCCGACGGCTCGACACCACCGGATTTTTGCGCCTACATTGCCCGGCGATGTCAAAGGACCGATCCAATCTGGTGATCGCGGGCCGGACGTTCCGGTCGCGGCTGATTCTGGGCACGGGCAAGTTCGCCTCGCCCGAACTGATGCGCGATGCCCTGGAGGCCAGCGGCGCCGAAATCGTCACCGTGGCCCTGCGCCGGGCGGACCTGAGCGGCCAACGCGATCCCTATGCCAACATTCTCGAGTTCATTGACCCGGAACGCTACCTGATCCTGCCCAACACCAGTGGAGCCCTGAACGCAGAGGAAGCCGTCCGACTCGCCCGCCTGGCTGCCGCGGCCGGCCTGCCCAAATGGGTCAAGCTGGAGATCCATCCCGATCCCCGGTATCTCCTGCCCGACCCCATCGAAACCCTCAAGGCCGCCGAGATTCTGGTTCGGGAAGGCTTCGTCGTGCTCCCCTACATCAATGCCGATCCCGTCCTGGCCAAGCGCCTCCAGGACATCGGAACCGCCACCGTGATGCCCCTCGGATCGCCCATCGGCTCCAACCGCGGCCTGCAAACCCGGGATCAGATCCGGATCATCATCGAACAGGCCACGGTACCCGTGGTGGTGGATGCCGGTCTGGGAGCCCCCAGCCATGCCGCCGAAGCCATGGAAATGGGCGCGGACGCCGTGCTGGTGAACACGGCCATTGCCGTGGCCCCGGATCCCTGCGGCATGGCCCGCGCCTTCAAACTGGCCGTCGAAGCCGGGCGGGCCGCTTATGAAATCGGCCTGGCCCCGGCCCAATGGGAGGCCAGTCCCACCAGCCCGCTCACCGCGTTTTTGGATTGAACCATGTCCGCTGACCCTCTCCAGCCCGGTCGGGTCCGGGTCCTCTTGCGGCGCGCACGCCAACTGCGCGTGCTGGTGGTCGGAGACGTGATGCTGGACCGCTTCATTTGGGGTCAGGTGTCCCGCATCTCGCCCGAAGCTCCCGTGCCCGTGGTGGAGTTCGAACGCGAAAGCTTCATGCCCGGGGGCGCCGCCAATGTGGCCCGCAACTGGGTGGCCCTCGGCGGTCAGGCCGAACTGTTCGGCGTGGTTGGGCCCGACGCCGAGGGCGATCAACTGCGCCAACTGCTCCGACAGCAGGGCATCGGTTGCCGCGGCCTGCTGACCTGCCCGGACCGCTTCACCAGTGTCAAAACCCGCATCGTCGCACAAAAACAGCAGGTCGTCCGCCTCGACCGCGAAAGCAACGGTCCCCTGGAGGCGCGCACCGCCCGAACCCTGATGCAACGACTGCGCCAGGCGCTGGCCCGAGCCGACGCCGTCATCGTGGCCGACTACGGCAAGGGGGTCGTCACGGACGAGTTGCTGGCCCAGCTCAAACCCCTCTGCCGCCAGCGCGGGCTGTGGCTCAGTCTCGACCCCAAACCGGTCCATGCCCTGGATCTGACCGGCCTGTCTCTGCTGACACCCAACCGGCGCGAAGCGTTCGAACTGGCCGGGCTGCGCGACACGGTGCGTGCCCCGCAGCCCTTGCAAGACCCGCCGCTGCTGCAGGTCGCTCAGCACCTGCTGCAAAGGCTTCAGCCGGCCCTCCTCCTCATCACCCTCGGGGAACTGGGCATGCTGCTCTGCCATCGCCAACAGCCGCCGCTCCACATCCCCACCGTCGCCCGCGAGGTGTTCGACGTCTCCGGCGCCGGCGACACCGTCATTGCCACTTTCACCCTGGCCATCGCCGCGGGCGCCAGTCCGGCCGAGGCGGCAAGCCTGGCCAACCATGCGGCGGGCATTGTCGTGGGCAAGTTCGGCACCGCCACCGCCTCCCCACAGGAACTCCTGGCCAGTTACACGGCCCGCGGCGTCTGAGCCCGAGATTCCGTCTATGGCCAAGATCTCTCCCGAAACCATCCGCTCCATGAAGTCGCGGGGCGAAATCATTGCCGCGCTCACCACGTACGATTACCCCATGACCCGGTTGCTGGATGAGGCCGGGATTCCGCTGCTCCTGGTGGGTGACTCGCTCGGCATGGTGCTGCTGGGGTATCCGGACACCACCCATGTCACGCTCGAAGACATGGAACACCACGTCCGGGCCGCGGCGCGCGCCCGTCCTCGTGCCCTCCTGGCCGCCGACCTGCCCGCCCACTCCTATGACACCCCCGAACAGGCCGTCGCCAGCGCCCGACGCCTCGTCGCCGCGGGCGCCGAAGCGGTCAAAGCCGAGGGCGGCCGGAACATCCTGCCCCAGGTCCGCGCCATCGTCGAAGCCGGCATCCCTTACCTCGGTCACCTCGGCATGCTGCCCCAATCCGTCCACCAAGAAGGCGGGTACCACGTCAAGGGTCGGACCGAGGAAGAACGCCTCCGACTGCTGGCCGATGCCGAAGCGCTGGCCCGGGCCGGCGCCTTCGCGGTTGTCTTGGAACTGGTGACACCGCCGGTGGCGGCGGAAATCACTCGCCTGCTCCCCATCCCGACCATCGGCATCGGCTCCGGGCCGCACTGCGACGGCCAGATTCTCGTCACCCATGACCTGCTCGGGTTGCTGCCCTGGGTTCGCCTGCGGCACGCCCGTCCCATGGTCGAGCTCGGACAGACCATCATCGAAACCGCCCGCCGCTGGCATCAAGAGATCCAAACCTTCAGGCATCCCCCACACGCCTCGTCCGCATCATGAGCCCCCGGTGGTTGGCAACGGGGTGGATGGCCCTGACCACGGCATGGCTGACACTTCTCGGCGCAGGATGTGCCCATCCCCTGTCCCAACCGGCGTCTCCCACCCCGCAGGCCGGTTCACCTCCGCCGAACCTGCCACCGTTGAGCGAGCCCGTCGTCTGGATCCTCGGCCCGGTCCGATGGCCCGTCCTGGATTGGCACCGGAACCTCACGCTGGCCCGGGCCCTCTTGGCCGCGGAGTACATCCCGGAAAAAGAGCCGCGCATGATCCTCCTCCATCGCGGCACCATCACCATCCCCATCGACCCCGCCCGATTGCTCGAAGGCGAAGACTGGGCCCTGCTGCCCGGCGACCGCATCGAGATTCAACCCTGAAACACCGTTCCCCTTCGAAGCGGACCCGGGCGGGCATGCCCACCCATCTCACCGCCCGCGTGTCCGGCTACTCCATCCGCAGCAAACGCTCCAGCAGTTCCGGCGACACCCGCAGTACGGTCCCATGTTTGTGCCCCGCGGGAAATCGCATTTCCGCGGAGCAGTCCTCCCAATGCCGCAGATCCCGGGATCGCAACGCGCCGTAGTACCGACGGCGGGAATATCGGTCGTAATAAACCAGGAACTCGTCCCCGATCCGGATGGCCGAGGGCCCTTCCGCCCAGTCGATCGAGATCGGTTCGGACACCGGACCGAACGGTCCCTGGGGATCCAACGCGAAGGCGTAACGAAGCCTTTTTTGGAGCGGCCGCAGCCGTTCATCCTTGAACACCAGCAAATAGCCGCCCGGCACCTCGAGCAATGTGGCGTCGATCACATTGAAACCGGGATCGAAGAACAAACGCGTCGGGGTGAAATGGACGAAGTCCCGTGTGGTCGTGGCATAGATGCGGTGGTTGTAGCCGTCGTCGCCCGTGTCGTCCGTCTCGGGAAACCGTCCCGGGATTGTGCTGGACCAGAACACAATCCATTCCCCGCGCCGGCGGTCGTAAAACAGCTCCGGAGCCCAGAGATTGCGCACCTGCGGTTCGTGCGCCATCAAACGCAGCGCCCGCTGCGGTGACCAGTGGACGAGATCCCGCGACCAGGCATACCCGATCTCCGCCCCGCGGTCGGCCGTCCACGCTGTCGTCCAGACCAGATGAAAGGTCCCGTCCGGGCCCTGGGCCAGACACGGATCGCGCATGAGCCGATAGCCGCCCACCTCGGGCCGCAAAAACGGTCGGTCTTGCCGCAGCACCGCCCAGTGATAGCCGTTGGTGCTCCAAAGCAGGTGCAGTCCGCTCTCCCCGTTGTTTCGGAAGGACGTAAAGAGAAATGCCTCCGCCGCGTGCAGTCGCCCCTGCAGCAGGAGCGCACTCACCAGCCCGCTGAGAACCACGCATTGCACCCGGTGCCTCGAGCTCATCGTCTCCCTCGGCCCGCATCTCAAACCGTCACCACCTCCGGGTCAAGGCCATTCGCAACCCCTCGCCCCTCGGGCGCCGCAAGCCACTGCCTCCGTGTCTCCGCCATGTCACGGGCACCACACGCCTGCGGAGGCCGCCGTTTCTGGCCGCATATCCCCATCGCATCTGTGTCCCACCCCGGGTGGACGGGTTCCGTTGCTCTTCTCCACTTCGGCGCCGGGCACGAGCGGCACGCGGTTCCTCTCGGAACGGTCGGAACCTCGGTTCCCGACTTCCGATTTGTCGACACCGCGTCACCCGGCCTCGGCGCCTGCCGGTGGCCCAAACCGCATCCGCCGGCTGCGCAGGTCACACCCGGGGCACCCCATGCAGGTTGACAACGTCTCCCGTGTGGTCGAACTTGGCCTGGAAAACGCTCGTGCACCTGCCTGCATCCATGCGCCTGCTGCTGATCAATCCGCGCTTCCCGGAAAGCTTCTGGAGTTTCCGATGGGCCCTTGAAAACGTCGTGCCCGGTCACAAGACCGTCAACCCACCCCTGGGCCTGGCCACCATCGCCGCACTTTCTCCCCCCGGCTGGGAGGTTCGGATCGTGGACGAAAACATCGAGTCGGTCCCCCTGCATCCCAACGCGGACGTCGTGGGCATCTGCGGCATGGGCGTGCAATTCCGACGTCAGAAAGAATTGCTCGCTTATTACCGCAGCCGGGGTTGCTACACCGTGGCCGGTGGCAGTTACGCCTCCCTGTGCCCGGAGCTCTACCAGGACCTCGCCCACACGGTCATCAGCGGAGAAGCCGAGTACATCTGGCCCCGCTTTTGCCGGGACTTCGAAGCGGGCCGACCCGCCCCCGTTTACCAGGAAACCGGCGTGGTGTCCCTGGCGGATTCCCCGGTGCCACGCTTCGATCTGCTCCAGGTCGATCGCTACCAGGCCATGACGGTCCAGTTCTCGCGCGGGTGCCCTTTCCTCTGCGAATTCTGCGACATCATCGTGATGTTTGGCCGCAAGCCGCGCACCAAGTCGGTCGAACAGATCCGGCGCGAACTGGAGGCCCTGCGAACCCTGGGTGCGCGCAATGTCTTCTTCGTGGACGACAATCTCGTCGGGGACAAACGTCAGGCCCGCGAATTGCTGCGCTTCCTGGGCGCCTACCAGCGTGAACACGCGTATCCTTTCCGGTTTGGCACCGAAGCCTCGTTGAACCTGGCTCACGATGCCGAGCTGCTGGATCTCTTTCGCCGGGCAGGAATGAGCTGGGTGTTCGTGGGAATCGAGTCCCCCGACGAAGCAAGTCTTCGGGAAACCCGCAAGCTGCAGAACACCGGGCACGACCTGCTTGCGTCCGTGCGCACGCTGTACCGACACGGCCTGGAGGTGTACGCGGGCTTCATTGTCGGCTTCGACCACGACACCGTGGACACCTTTGAACGCCAGTACGAGTTCATCCAGGCCTCGGGAACCCAGGCCGCCATGGTGGGACTGCTGACCGCGGCCCCGCGCACGCCGCTCCATCAGCGCCTCCAACGGGAAGGCAGACTGCGCAACGAGTTCCACGCCGTCGACAACACGCGTCCGGACACCAATGTCCTGCCCAGGCAGATGTCCTACGAAACGCTGGTGACCGGCTACCGGCGCCTTTACCGGCAGTTGACCACGGATGCGGCCATTGCGGGCCGCCTCCGTCAAAAGCTGCGTTACTTCCGCGACCCGGCCCCGGGGCCCCGACGCAGCCTCCGGGAATCCAGCTCCATTCTGCACCGGTTCCTTCGCCACGGCCTGCTCCCCGGCGGGCCCCGACGCCTGTGGCATTTTCTTCGGTCGTTGCCCTGGTTGCGACCGCATCTCATGGCCGCCGCTGTGGAAGACTGGATCGTGGGGCTGTCCATGCAGGATTATGTCCGCAGGCACATCGCCTCTGCGGAACAGTCCAACCCTCTACCTCTTACCGTCTTGTTGCGACGCGTGGAAGCCGCCCTCCATCATTTCCGACAGAAAGGCAGCCTTCGCGTGGCCCTCGTGGAAGAGCCCGCCGCCCGACTCATCCTGTCCATCCGCACCCACCACGCAGAAGACGCAGCCCTCTTCCGGAGGATCCGGGGCCCTCTGGAAGGATGGCTCCGGCGGTCGCGAGCCGGGTTGACCCTTTACCTGGAGGAGTTACACACTCTCCACACCGGCGAGCTCGATCGATTGCTCCAACGCCTGGCCCGCTACGGAGATCGCATCCGGATCGTCGTCCACGAGCATCTTCGCGAGCGCGTCCACGTGGATTCGTCTCGCTTCGAGCTGGCGCTCGTGCCTGCCCAAGGGTGAAGAACCTTTCGCCGACCTCCCGGACACGATTCGCATCCGCGGGATGCGAGGAGGACCTCGAGGGTAGCCTTTGGGCTGCGGAATCCACCAGCCCTCACCCGACCGATTGCCTCCCCGGTGCCATGGGCCCTCGCACGTCTTGCGCCCGCCGACCACGCACCCGAAGATGCCGTCGCCCCGGACCACCCGCCGATGAAACGCCGGTTGCTTTGGAACTCAGCCGGGCCACACTGGGGAGTTGCGCGGGTGCTTTTGGCCCTGCGCAGGCAACTTTTGGAAAGAACGTCTCTTTCTTTATCAAGCATCTGAGCCCTGGTTCTGCGCGCTTCGAGACAAAGCCACTGTCAAATCTCACGCTGGCAGTGGAGCTCTGGAACCGGGCTGGCCGACCCTGATCACTGATCCTTCGGCGCGAAAGCCATCGAGTCGACAATCCCGGCCGCAAGACGTCCTTACAAGGGACCGCAAACCCAAGAAAGCAGCCGCCGACGGAAGTCGGCGGATATCGCCGGGGTCCTCCGACCTGCCGCCACCCTGCCCTGAAGTCGGCAGCGGCCGACGGAAATCGGCGGAATCTCCACCGGCGGAACATCCGCCGGATTGCCGTGGCGGTTTCCGAATGGCCGCACGGAATCAGCGGGGTTGGCGGCGTCAGGGACAAACGCTCCGGCAGCAGCCAAGAGTGCCCCGCTCGGCGGTGTCAAGGAGCCAAACTGCGCACGGGCGCAAGCCTGTTTCGATCCCACTCCATCCACCCGGCGCACCGGCCCGGGAAAAAGCCTCCCTACAACCGCCCACTAATCCGGATTTCCCTTCAACATCTCCTTGACGCGGTAATAGCCCTGGCGCTGCGCCGCTGGAATGGCCACTTCGAACACCACTTCCGGCTCGCTGGCCAAAACCGGCTCGCCCACCGGAATCCACGGTGCATCCGGATCGAGACTCTCGCGATACTCCAACTGGTAACTTTCACCCGGCTCGACCGACGCGCGCAGGATCAGCCGCAGCGGACTGGGATTCACCACGGGCGGCCACCATTTGATGTTCTTGCGATTGCCAAACAGCAGGTTCACCGTCTGTCCCGGGGCCACCGTGACATTCGAATATGTCCCCGAAGCCGGGCTGGTCGGCGTCCAGGGCACCCACGGGCCGATCGGCGGGGGGAGAACCTCGGACACATGATACACGGCCGGGGCTGGAACGGTTACGCAAACAAAATTCGTGGAAGTAATCACCACCTGGTTCGTGTTCCCCAGGGGGTCCTTGATCAGAATGGTCCAGCCCGGCAGCACCGGTTCACCCGGATCGTGCACGCCATTCAGGTTCCAGTCATGATACTTGAGCACGCAGATCCGGGCGGGACCCGACGTAAGCGCGTTCCCGAAATACAGGTTCGTCAACTGCCCGGGCGAAACCGCGATCGTTAGGTTCGTCGCGGTTGTGTTGGTCCAACCCGATTGTGCGATTTCCGTGATGGTGTACACCCCGGGTGCGCTCACCCCCATGCAGATGGCGCCCCCCGCCAGGGTCGTCACCACATTGGTACCGGTGCTCAGGGGAGCGGGGTTCACGACGAACTGCCAGCCGGCCAAACCCGGCTCGTTCGGATCCTGAACCCCGTCGCCGTCGTAATCATGGAACTTGAAGATGCAAAGCTCGGCCATTCCGGTGGGCGTCTGCATGTTCCCGAACACCACGTTGGTCGCCTGGCCCGGTGCGGTGGTAATGGTTTGTGTGCCGGGCGTTGTGTTCGTCCAGCCGCTTTGGATCATCTCGGCGATGCTGTAGGTGAACGGCGCCAATACGGGGATGCACACCAGTCCGCCCGGACCGGTGGTTACCACGTTGGTTCCAAGGCCCGGCGGGGCCGGATTCAACAGGAACGACCACCCGGCCAGGCCCGGCTCGTTGGGATCCTGGATGCCGTCGCCGTCGTAGTCGTGAAACTTGGCAATACAGAGCTCGGCCACGCCCGTGGGCGGCGCGCACTTGCGCAACCCGGCCAACTCGGACGTGTAAATCGTCTGCAGCTCGGACTGGGACAGGGCGCGGTTGAACATCTCCACCTCGTCCATGCCCACGCGGATGGCCCGCACGGTGCCAGCCGGCGAAGCCACGTCGCTGCGCGCCAACCAGAACGGAGCCGTGTTGGTCGTCAGGTAATTCGCGACCGTCACCGCCGCGCTGTTGGTGCAATTCCCCACCATGTCGCATGCGCCCAGCACGACTGCGCCTCCGGGAGCCACCCGGACCACGATGAAACGCCAATCCGACGGCTGCATGGACACAGAGAAGGAGGGACCGGTCACCAGAGTTCCGTTCAGATTCAGGCGCAGGCCGAACGTCCCCGAACCCAGATTGTCCAGCCACACCGCGTACCCGTTGGTCGAGGCGGCGTCGAACTTCTCCACCAGCGGCTGCGGTCCGCCCGTGCCGAGGGTCGGCCACACCCAGAGCACGATGGTCGCACCATTGGTGCCGATGTTCAGATTCGCGTGGTGCGGCACCTCCACAAAGGTGTCCGAGTAGAAAAACGCACCGCGCGGCGGAGTGGTGCTCGGGTCCACCACCACCGGCAACAGGGTTCCCCCGAACACGCCCGGATCGGGTAATTGCCACAAAGTCGGGATGCCGACCGGAATGGTGACGTTGGCACTGTTTCTGGGAGTTCCATTGAGCCCCCCTATCCACTCCTGCACGACCGTCTGGTTGATGGCATCGTCCAACGGCCACCAAGCCACCAGGCCGGGCGGAGGTTGGAAGCAACCCATGTTGCCAAAGACCAGGTTCGTTGTTTGACCCGGCTGCAAGGTGACGGTCTGGCTCAAGGGCGTGGTGTTGGTCCAGCCGGGCTGAAGAGTCTCCGTCACGGTATAACTGCCCGCGGGAAGCGTCAGGCAGCCGGGCACGGTCCCCGGGGGCGTGCTGGTGACGACACCCACCACGTTGCTGGCCGCATCGGTCACCACGAACTGCCAGCCCGACAGCGGGGGCTCGTTCGGATCCCACGTCCCGTTGGCGTTCAGATCCAAAAACTTGTCCACGCAGATCTGCGCGTCCGGCTTCGGAGTCGGTCGGCACTTGCCCGCGCTGTCCGAAGCGTACAAGGCCAGGACCTCCTGCGACGACAGCACCCGATCGAACAGCTCCAGCTCATCGATGGCGATCTCGCATCGGCCCCCCGGCAGGCGAGTCTCGCCAATCAACATCGGCAGCGTGTTTGCCGCGCTCCCCGCAGGCACGGTAAACGTCCCCGCCGCCGTGCCGTTGATATAAAAGACGCCCTGCCCGCTGGTCGCATCCACGGTTACCGCCACGTGAACCCACGGCCCCACATTGGCCGGGGGATTGGCCGAGGCCGGCAACGTACCCGTACTGGTAAAGACCAGGTTGTTCCATTGTAACTTGAGAACGCCGGTCGCCGGGGCCGGCTGATCGACAAAGAATGCGATGCCGGTTTGCGTCGCCGGATCCCACTTATCCACAATGGGCGCCCAGACTCCACCCGGAGGCTGGCCATGGCCACAGTCCACGACCCGAATCCAAGCATCGATGGAGAAATCCCCGGCAAAGGCCAGGTCCGGACTGTGCGGCACTTGTATGTGAGGCCCGAAGAAGTACAGCGCGCCGCTGCCCACCTTGCCCGGAACCGGCGTGGGGCCGCTCCCCCCGATGGGCCCCGGCTGGGTCGTACCCGTGTCGTTCACGGTCGAAAAGGGCGCCGGTGCGATGTCCTGCACCGCAGTCGCCCCTGCCGGCTCGTCCAACGGATACCATGCCACCAAACCCACCGGAGGCACCAGACAGCCCACATTGCCGAACACCAGGTTCGTGGTCTGGCCCGGTTGCAAGCTGACCGTCTGGCTCAGGGGTGTCGTGTTGGTCCAACCCGGTAACAGGGTTTCCGTGATCACATACGTGCCCGGGGGCAACGTCAGGCAGCCCGGCACCGTGCCCGACAGGGTGCTCGTGACCACGCCCACCACGTTGCTGGCCGCATCGGTCACCACGAACTGCCAGCCCGGCAACGACGGCTCGTTCGGATCCGGTGTCCCGTCCGCATCCAGATCATGAAACTTGCGAACGCAGAGCTGCCCGCTGCCCGGTGCAGGGGTGCATTTGCGCAAGCCTGTCACCTCGGCGGCATAAATCGTCTGCACCTCTGCCTGGGACAGGGCCCGGCCGAAAAGTTCCACCTCGTCCATGCCGAGGCGGATCGCTCGCAGATCCATCCCGGTCGGTGAGGCCACCACACTGCGCCCGAGCCAGAGCGGCGCAGTGTTGGCCGTCAGGAAGTTCGGCACTGTCACCGCCGAGATGTTGGTACAATTGCCGGCCATGTCACACGCTCCCAGGGTCACCGCTCCGCCGGGAGTTACTCGCGCCACGACAAACCACCAATCCGAGGGGGTCATGGACGTGGAGATGGTAGGCCCGGTCACCACCGTGCCGTTGAGGTTCATCCGCACCACAAAACTCGTCGGACCCAACGGATCGAGGTACACCGAATAACCGTCCGTAGTGGTCAGGTCGTATTTCTCGACCAACGGCTGGGGATCGCCACTGCCCAGGCTGGGCCAAACCCAGAGCACGATCGTCAACCCGTTGGTGCCGATGTTCAGGTTTGCGTGATGGGGCACCTCCACGTAGGTGTCCGAATAGAAAAACGCACCGCGTGGGGGACTGGTCGCGGGATCCACCACCACGGGTAACAGCGTTCCATTGAACACCGCCGGGTCCGGCAACTGCCACAGCGTGGGGATGCCCACCGGAATGGTGTTGTTGTTACTGTCCCGTGGCGTGCCGTGGTGTGTACTGAAGTTGTCGAGCACCACCGTCTGGTTCGTAGCATCGTCCAAGGGCCACCAGGCCACCAGGCCGGGCGGCACTTGAAAGCACGAGATCGGCTGCGTCCACCCGGCCAGAGGCAACAGGCCGACGAGACACAGACCGAGGATACGGGTGGTTCGGGAGGGATTTCGGAACTCTGGGACCGCAGGAACGAAACCAGGCGTCCCCCGAGTGCAGAAGTGCGGTTGATTTGACATATAAATCGTCATGGGACTCATGCCACCGGATTTGCGGAGTGTCAAGGGCGGAAGTGCGTGGGCTGCGGAACATCCAAGCCGTCGCCTGCGCGAGAATCAGAGGCTACGGCAGGATCGTACCGCTCCCCGGGTGGTGGCAAACCGCCGGATCGCGACTCAACCAGCCCCGCCCCCCTCGGCTGAAACGTTCCCTTGCGCACATCCGATCCGCGGGTGCATGCCTCGAGGACGACACACGGGCCCTCGTCGTTTTCCTCCGAGTGCGCCCGCGGAACCCGTACCAGGCAGGATTTGCCTCCTGCACACGATGGCGTGAGGGCCGCGGCAAGCGGGCAGGCCTGGGTCTCGTGGAAAATCGTGCCCCTGTTAGAGAGGCGATCCCCACCAATCCCCCGGGCTCCGGGATGTGGAACTGCCGCACCGGGGAAAAGTGGTGAAGCGCGGCCCCTGCACCCTGCAGCCTCTTGCGACCATCCATTCAGGATTCACCCGTCCGTGTCGCCGGGGCTTTCGGCTTGGCGAGCGGGAGCGCTCTCGCGAAAGATTTCAGGCACACGGGGGTGACGCCCCGGTTCACAGCCCCGCTCGCAGGGATTGCCCAGCGGGACGCGGGCCGGGCGTGGGCCTGCGTACGCCCCAAACGACAACTGCATGAACTGGATTTGAGACGATGTCCTGGCTGGAACGCGCCCAACGCCGTGATGCGGCTCTCTGGGCCCCTGCGTTGCTCGCGGTCGGGTGGATGGCCTTCCGGCTGCTCGAAGGCCTGGGCCTGGTTTGGTCGCTCAATCCGCAGTACGCCTACGGTTGGGCGGTGCCCGTGCTTTGCGGGTATCTGGCCTGGCAACGATGGGAGCGAGCCCGCTCGGAGACAAGCAGCTCGGTATCCCCTCCGGGCCCGTCGCTCGTCGTTGTGGCCCGACCCGGAACCGGCCCGGCGGCTTCCGAGGGTTCGACTTCATGGCCGACTGTCGCGAGTGGCCTGTGTGCCGGTGGCCTGGCCCTTCTTTATGCTGCGGCGCGACTGCTTCAAGAGGCCAATCCGTGGTGGTCGCTGGTGCATTGGATGCTCTCCTTGGCCTTCGTGGGCACGGTGCTTTGGTTTCTCTCGGGCGCCGGTCACCTACTCCGCGTCCGCCGCGGTCCGGGTTCGCGCATACTGGATTGGCGCCAGTTCGTCTTCCCGGTGGCGTTTCTGCTGGTGGCCGTGCCCTGGCCCTACACGATCACCGAGCCGGTGATCCAGGCGCTGGCCCGCTGGAACACCACCTTCACCATCGAAGTGTTGGCGTGGGTGGGCATTCCCGCCGTTCAACATGGCAATGTCATCGAGCTGGCCACCGGAAAGGTGGGTGTGGACGAGGCCTGCAGCGGGATTCGCTCGCTCCAGGGAACGTTGATGCTGTCGCTGTTTTTTGGCGAGTTCTATCTCCTGAGCGTGGCGCGGCGGTGCGCGCTTGTCGGCATCGGGCTGGGCCTGGCCCTGACAGGCAATCTGGAGCGGACGCTAACTCTCACGATGGTCGCGGCACGCCGGGGCGAGGAAGCCATCGCGGCCTGGCACGATCCGGCGGGGGTTTCGATTCTGCTGTTTTGTTGTGCCGGGGTGTGGTGGGCAGCCCATGCCTTGCATCGTTCCACAAGGCCCCCGCCATCGCCGCCGCGTGCTCCGGTTACGGCGACGCAAGCATCTTCTGCGGCTCCGTCGGATCCACAAACCCAACCCGACCCCGTGGGGGTGGGGCCCGCAGCAACACGCTTCACTCAACGCTTTGGCCGTGCCGGCATGGCTTGGTTGCTCTGGGTGATCCTCGTCGACGCAGGAGTCGCGGGGTGGTACCGGTGGACCGAGCGTGACCTGACCCCTGGGCCGGATTGGGAACTCCACTGGCCCAGCGATGCTCCGGCCCTCCAAGAAGTAGCCATGGCGAAAGCCGCCCGGGAGCTCCTGCAGTACGACGAGGCACGTCAGGTGCGTTGGAACCATGTCGACGGCACCTCCTGGCAGATCCTGTTTCTGCGATGGGCGCCGGGCCGGGCGGCCGGTTACCTGGCCAAGAGCCACAGTCCGCTGGTGTGCATGCCCGCTGCAGGTTATCCGGTGGAATCTGTCTCGCCCGTGCGTCTGTTGCCGGTGGAAGGGTTGCAGCTTCCCTATCGGCTCTATCGCTTTGGAACCGAGGCCGGTCCGGTGCACGTGCTGTATTCGCGTTGGGACGAAGGGGCTGCCCGGCAAAGTTTCAGCCACGAAACGGCCGGACCGTGGAGCCGATTGAGCAGCGTGTGGATGGGCCGGGGTAGCCGTGGTCAGAGGGTGCTGGTGGTGGCCGTGTGGGGCATCCGCGAGCTCGAAACCGCCGAGGCAAGGTTGCGCGAGGAATTGGCGGGCCGCCTCCGGGTGAAACTTCGGCCGTCAGGGAACAGCACGTCTGCAACGGGGCGGCTCGGGGACGGTGCGTTGGATTGACATACGAGAAAAGGTCGTCGAGGCTCGATCGAGTCAGGTGAACAACGCTGCACATTCGAGAAAGACGTGGTAGAACAGAACCAAAGGGATACCCCGATCGCCGGGCATTACCGCCGTGTGCGCCGAGCCGTGCTTTGTTTGGTTGGGGCCGCGCTCCTTACTGCGACGATGCTGCTCCTGTCTCACCTCCCCAACGATCGCGTACCGGCGTGGGTGGTGAATCTGGGCGATGACAAGGCGCGACACCTGCTGGCTTATGCCGCGTGGGCGGCTCTCCTGCTCAGGGGCACAAAACCCTGGTGGCCCCGACGGGGTCGGGCATTGCTCGCCGTTACGTGCCTTGCCGCCGCGTTTGCCGCATTGGACGAATGGACCCAGCCCTGGTCGGGTCGCACGTGCAGTGTTTGGGATTTCTCGGCCAGCGTTTTGGGGGCGGTCCTGGGCTGCGCGATGATCCTGGGATGGGAATTGTTTCTCGATGGAGTCGGTCCCAGGCATGTCGGGTGGGGAATCCGGAGCCGTTCAGAACCCCGGCACCTGCCGGCTACGCCGACCTGCCCGAATCCTTCCGACCACATGCCCGTGCACTGAGCCCGCAGGTTCTGTCCGGTGGTTTCTGCGGAGGTGGAAAAGAACCGCGTCGCGGTCGCAGGGCGGGGCCGTCACGCCCCACCGGGTCCGCAACCGGAGGAAGGCGGGATGGACGGTTCCCGGGAGCCCTCCTCGTACGCGCACACGAGGTTGATCACCTCCCCGCAGCGACAGCGGATCTGAAGGGCCACCACGCGGTCGCCGTCGCGACATACCGTGACCATCGGCTGCGACGGACTGGCGCAGGGCCCCGGCGTCAGGGGCGCCGCGGGCGTCTCTGCGGTCGAGGCCGACAAGGGCGAAGCCGTAGCACTCGGGGGGCTCGGGGCACCCGGGCGGAGAGCCGGCTCACCGTTGCCCCATTCACGCAGCGGACGCACCGGCAGGTTGGCCGCGCCCAGTCGGAGCCGGACCGGCCGCGCGGCGGGCACACCGCCGTTGATCTCGAAAAGTGGAACGAACGTGTCAGGGGACGCGGGCGGCATGGGAAAGCGCCGAGGTCTGTGCGGCCGAGAGGGCATCGGCCGTCTCTTTCAGTTTCAACAGGATGGTCACGCGCCGATTGGCCTCGCTGTCCGGAGGCAGGTCGGCCATCGGCATGGTGTCGGCAAAGCCGGAGACCTTGCAGATCTGGGTGGGCAACACGCCGTGTTGCACCAGTTGACGCCGGGCGGCGTTGGCCCGCTCCGTGGACAGCTCCCACGGGCGCAACATCTCACGCTCCTGCGGGGCCGCACGCGTGGTATGTCCCTCCAGTTCGATCTTGAAGGACTGATACCGCGCGATTTCCCAGGCCAGCGTGCTGAAGACCCACTCGCCGTACGGGGTGAATCGGTCCGTGCCCGGCTCGAACACGGGCTTTTGGGATCGATCGAAGACGTTGATCCGCAGGCCGTCACGCGTCAGCTCCAGACGAACCGTGTTTTCCAGGGCGTCTTCCTGCTGGAGGATCCGGGCCAGCTCCTCACTGATGCGACGCATGGTCTCGATTTCCACCGCGGAAATGGACTGGAATTCGCCCTCGGCCTTGTACGTGGCGGTGGTGTCCTTGTTGGGGATGATGCCCACGGATTCCTTGGTCACGGCCGAAAACGGATTGCGAAAGGCGCGTTCCACGGCCTCTTTGATCTTGGTGTCCTGGGCCGTCAGCCAGAGGCAGAGGAACAGGGCCATCATCGCGGTGGTAAAGTCCGCGTAGGCAACCTTCCATGCGCCTCCGTGATGGCCTTTCTTGCCCGCCATGGGATCCGGGACTTACTTGCCGCCGACCTTGATGCCCTTGAGCATGGCCTCCAGTTCCTCTGCGCTGGGTCGGAGGTCGGTGCTCAGGCCGCGCCGGCCCAGCTCGACCGCCGTGATGGGAGCCATGCCGCTGGCAAATCCGGTGACACAGGCGGCGATGCAGCGCAGATAGTCCAGCTCGGCCTCGCCGTTGAACTCCATGTTCATGGCCAGCGGATTGACAAATCCGTAGGACATGAGAATCCCCAAAAAAGTGCCCACCAGCGCCGCGGCCACGTGTTCACCGATCTTTTCGATCGGACCCGAGATGGAGGCCATGGTGATCACGATCCCCAGCACCGCCGCCACGATGCCGAAGCCGGGGAGCGCGTCCCCCGTCTTGGACAGCACGTGCACGGGTGCGTGATGTTCCTGTTCCAGTCGTGCCAGCTCGGTGTCCAGGAGCAGCCGCAACTGGTCGGGCTTGATCTTGCCGTCGATGATCGGTCGCAGGCTGTTGCAGAGGAATTCCACCGCGTGTTTGTTGGCGTAAAACCTGGGATACCGTTTGAAGATGGAGCTGTTTTGCGGTTCCAGCACGTGCTCTTCTAGCGCGATCATCCCGTTGCGCCGGCCCAACAAAAACAACTCGTAGAGCACCTTCAGCAGCTCCTCATACGCCGCACGGTCATAAGGCCGACCCTTCAGGCAAACCAGAAAGCCCTTGACCATGTCGACCAGGACCTTTTTCGGCGACATGACGATCAGCCCGCCCAGCGCGCCGCCGCCGATGATGATGAGCTCGTTGATGTGCCAGAGGGCGCCCAGGTGGCCGCCGCCGATGACGAACCCTCCGAACACGCAGACCACGACGACAATGGAACCAATGAGAATGATCATGCCGCGGAGCGTCCACGAAAGGGTTGAACCAGGCCCGCCTCGTACCGCTGCAAATACGCGCGCAGCGAAAGAATGGCCTGGGCATGAATCTGGCAGATGCGCGACTCGGTCAGCCCGAACGCCTCGGCGATCTCGCGCAGTCGCAGGTCCTCCACGTAATACATCGCCAGGACCTTGCGCTGGATCTCGGGCATTTCCCGCAGGCGCTGGAGAATGATCTGTTTCAGTTCCCGCCGTGCGGCGACCTCGTCCGGGCCCTCTCCGTTCGGATCGGCCACGACATCGTACAAGGCTCCGGTCTCGTCCTCCCCACCGGCGGCATCCAAACAGACAAATGCCGCGGGGCGGATCTCGTCCAGCAGCCGGCCATACTCCTCGGCCGTCATCCCCAGGGCCCGGGCCACCTGGGCCTCCGTGGGCGGTCCGCCCAGTTCCTGTTCCAGCCGGGCCATGGCGTCCTGCACACGACGGGCCTTTTCATGCACGGTGCGCGGCACCCAGTCCATGCGCCGCAGCTCGTCCAACATGGCGCCGCGAATGCGCGTGCGCGCGTAGGTCTCGAAGGACGTGCCACAGGCGGGATTGTAATGACGCAGCGCCTGCAGCAGTCCCACCAGCCCGGCACTCTTGAGATCTTCGAGGTCCACGTGCTCCGGAAGGGTCATGGCCAGCCGCCCCAGCACATTCATGACCAGGGGCAGATACTGCTCCACCAGGGCGTTTTCGGTCTGGCTGTCGGCCTGCCGATGGTACCGCTTCCAAAGTTCCTGGGGAGTGGGCCGCGGCACCGGAGCGGGCTCCGACGGTGCGGGAGGATCGCATGTGGCACGGTTCATACGGTCTTGGTCTCACTTGCAGGTTTGGCCCCGGCCTGCTGACGTGCCCGGAGGGTTTGTTGCCAGCTCTCGACCCACAGCCGGCCCCACCAGCGCAGCAACCACCCACCGACCACCGCCGCTGCGATCCCGCGCCAGAACGCCTCGGGCCAGGGACTCTGAGCCGCCAGGGCCAGCCCCACGCCGGTCAACAGCCCGATCATGGCCCCCAGGATCGTCAGCGCTTTCATAGCACCCGGCTGACGCGGAGCAGGAGCTTTGCCAGAAACCCCGTTGTGCGTCATGAAGGCCTGCCTCCCTCAAAAAAGACCTCTACAGTTGTGCCCCGGCCGGGCGCGGAAACAGCAGGTCCGATTCGGCCGGTCGGAACTCGCCCGGAATTTTTTGCCCGGCACTGAGGAAGCTGATGGGGCAATCCGTCCCCAGCACAAAATTCCAAAGCTTTACCCTCCGCCGTTCCTCGTCCAAGTGGGTGAAGATCAGGTCCACCGGTCGGAACACGGAAAAGGCCGACCACTGTTCGAACAACAGGGCGGTCTCGTAGGCGGCGTTCAGAACCAGATGCACGCAGGGCGAGGGCAGGGATGCCAGTTGCTCCCGCAGGGCGCTCACCGAAGGCGGATCATGTGGATCGATCCCGGGCAAATCCACAAACAGCATCTCCTCCTCCCGGGCCGGTTCCACTCCGTAGCGGTGCACGGGCACGTGCAACATTTCGCAGTGGAGCGTGAGGAATTCAGCGGTGTTGGTGGTGAGCCCGTCCAATCGCCAAACCCGCGCCCGGCGCTCCTGAGCAAGCACGGCCTGGGTCAGCCACTTGCAAAGCACGGTGGTTTTGCCCGACCCCGGAGGACCGATGAATACATGGGGGCCCGGCAACTGCCGGTGCACCGGCGGACAGGGTCGCCAGAATCCGGACAACACCTCCCGAACTCCGCTCCACTCCGCCACCGGCATGTCGGGGGGCTCGGGGCCATGACGCGCGGTCACGGCTGATTCCAACCGGTCCGCATACTCGCGCCAGAGTCCCATGGACTCCAACCAGGCGATGCTGCGCCAGGATCGCCGCCCCTGCATTGCGGCCGCTCTGGGTGGGGTCGGATCTTCAAACGGCACGTAGGCGTCCGGCTGTCCGGCCACTGCCTGCCAATGCCGCTCGCCCCGGTCCGGGGCAAAGGCCACCACCTCGATCGGGCCCTGTCGCTGCCACAACCGCGCCAGCCCGTGCACGGGCAGGCGTCGGACATTGACCACGACCGCCTCGGGCCCCAACTCCGCGTGAACGCGCGCCAGGGCTTCTGCGGTGCTCTCGGCCGTGATCGTGACCAGTTTCATGGCTTGCGCAATACGATCCCTGAAGGCAGCCGCACCTCACCCCGAGGCGCGGCCTCTCGAGCCGGGTCTCCGTGCGTGGCATGTTTCCCGCCAAAACAGTCCCGCAAGCCCACGGCCATCAGACGCCAATCCAGCTCCAGCCCCGGGCGCGCCCCTGCCCGCCTGCGCCGATCCAGGATCTGGAAACGCCATCGCTTCATTCGGGAGCGGGGATCACGGCCGCGCTTTGAACCTGCACGCGGGGAGGAATCTCGGCGTACGAGAGCACCGCCAAATCCCCAAACGTGTGCTCGAAGAAACGTCGGAAGGCCAGGCGCAACTGGGGCGCACACAACACCACCGGCGGATGGCCCGAGGCCAGCATCTGCTGAACGTACTTCGTCAGGCGGTCCATCAAGTGCCGGGCCAGCCGGGGTTCCACCACCAGCGCGATTTCCGTGGGGGTCTGGCGCACCCCCTGGGCCAGCTGCTGTTCCAGGCGCGGATCGAGCGTGATCACCCGCAACGTCCCCTGCTCCGTCTGATAGGGGCGCACCAACTGCGGGCCCAGCGCCCGGCGCGCGTACTCGGACAACTCGTCCGGGTTCTTGGTCACCGCGGCATAGTCACTCACCTTCTCCAGAATGCCGGCCAGGTTCCGAATCGAGATGCCCTCGGCCAAAAGGTTCTGCAGGACCCGCTGCACCTGGCCCAGCGTCAGTTGGGCCGGCACGAGTTCGTTGACCAGTGCCGGATGCGTCTGCTTCAAGTGATCCAGCAGTTGCTGGACCTCCTGGCGTCCGAGGAGTTCATGACAATGCCGACGCAGGGTTTCGGACAAATGCGTCACCAGCACCGACGCGGCGTCCACGACGGTGTAGCCCGCCGCCTCGGCGGTTTTGCGCTCCGCATCCGTGATCCAGGTCGCCGGCAACTGAAAGACCGGTTCCACGGTCGGTACCCCCTTGAGGGTGACCTTGCTGTTGCTGGCGTTCATGGCCAGCCAATGGCCGGGCATCAACTGACCCTGGGCCACCGGATTGCCCTTCAACACGAACCGGTATTCGTTGGTGCTCAGCTGCAGATTGTCGCGCAGTCGGATCGGCGGAATCACGATCCCCATCTCCAGGGCGAAATTGCGCCGCACGCCCGTGATGCGCTCGAGGAGGTCCCCGCCCTTGCGCGGATCCGCCAGGGGCACCAGTCCGTACCCCAGCTCGATCTGCAGCGGGTCCAACGTCAGCAGGTCTTCCAGTTTCTCCTGGGCCCGTGCTTCGGCGGCCGTGGCAGCTCCGGCCGCGTTTTTGCCCGAAGGAGGCGCGGCTGCCCCCGGTTCGGCGACCTCGTCCGGAGCCGGCTGCAGCCCGCCGTGACGGTGCAGCACGTGCGCCAGGGATCCGGTGACGGCCGCCATCGCCAGGAACGGCAACATCGGCAGCCCCGGCACCAGCGCCATGAACCCGAGCATCACCGCCAGAATCGTCAGGGCCCGCGGGTAAAACAGCAGTTGCCGCCCCAGTTCGTGTCCCAGGCTGCTTCGCGCCGTCGCCCGCGTGATCAACACGCCCGCTGCCGTCGACGTGATCAGGGCGGGCACCTGGGACACCAGACCGTCGCCGATGGACAGAATGGTGTACCGCTGCAGTGCCTCGGCCATGGTCATGCCCTTTTGCAGGATCCCGATGGCAAATCCGCCCAGAATGTTGATGAGGGTAATCAGCACCGCGGCAATGGCGTCGCCGCGCACGAACTTGCTGGCGCCGTCCATGGCCCCGTAAAAGTCCGCTTCCTCTTCCACCTGACGCCGCCGCCGCCGCGCTTCGGCCTCGTTGATCAGGCCCGCATTCAGTTCCGCGTCGATGGCCATCTGCTTGCCCGGCAGGGCATCCAACGTAAACCGCGCCGCCACCTCGGCGATGCGCCCCGCGCCCTTGGTGATCACCACGAAATTGATCAGGACCAGGATGAAGAACACCACCAAGCCAACCACGTAATTGCCGCGCACCACGAAGTTTCCGAAGGCTTCGATGATGTGCCCGGCGTACCCGTCCAGCAGAATCAACCGGGTCGAGGCCACGTTCAGGGCCAGCCGGTAGAGGGTGATGAACAACAAGAGGGTGGGAAAACCGGTAAAATCTGCCGGCTGCCGCAGGTAAAGAATCACCAGCAAGGTCAACAGCGAGATGCTGATGCTCAGCGCCAGCAGCAAATCCAGCACCGCCGGTGCCACGGGCAGGATCAGCAGCAGGATCGTGCCGAACAGGGCCACGACCAGCCACAGATCGCCGTATCGCGCCAGACGGCGCAGCCGATCACTCCATACGCCCATGACCAGGTTCCAACGTCCGTGCCGCTGGCGCGCCCCGAGGTCCGCCCCTTGAACCTCCCGTCCGGCGCCTCACCCTGGAGCACGTCCAACGGTCTGCCCGCGGCAAAGCAGGAACCTGGCCAACTTCGAATCCCTGAGCCAAACCCGGATCAGCGGCGTGCCTGCGCCCACCGCTGGGCGCCCGGTAAGGATGACCCGCCGCGAGCGGATCAAGAATTCCCCCACCCCGTCGCGCCCCTTGCAGCAACACCTTGGGTCGCAAGGTGATACTGCCAGAGAGCGTTTTCCACCGCAGGCCCGTGCGGTGACCTGGCACGCCGCGTCGTATGCAAGCACGTGGAACCCGGGTCGCCGCCGCCGTCCGAATTGTCCCCGGTAGACGATCTGGTGGCGCAGGCGCCAACCGGGATCCCTCCGCCTAAGCCGACTCCAAAACCTCTATCCCCCAGCCCCGGTCCCAAGCTTCATTTGCCCGGCTCGAGATAGAGGCCGAACTCCGACAACGCCGGACAAGCAGCTGCACGCGTGACGCGCAAGCGCACCCGATCCGATTCGACCGCCTGCGGCAGCCGTATCAACCGCCGATTCCCGATGCTCGTCGCCCGGGCAAACTCCTTCCACTGGTCGCCTTCCCAGCAGTCCAGGGCGACCGCTTCGATCCGTTGCCCCAACGGCAGATACTCGCGCAACTCCACCACGTTGAAGCGGACCGGACCTCCAAACCGAAACTCCACCCACGGGGTAAACTCCTCGTCCGGCGCGCACCAAAACGTATCCCGCCGGCCGTCCAACAGGTTGCCGGGAGCGTACGCAGGCTCCGGACCCCGAACCGCCGAGGCTCGTACTCGAGCCCCTGCCGCCCGATTGGTCGCAAACGTCGCATCCAGAGTTCGACGGAACGCCATGAGGGCACGAACGTCGTTCTCATGGATCCGGCCCCGCCGATCCGGGGGGATGTTCAGATTGAGGCAGCACCCCCGGCCCACGCTCGCGTAGTAAATTTCCAGCAGCTGTTCCGGGCTCTTGACGCGCTCGTCCTCGGCCGGATGATAAAACCACCCCGGCCGAATGCTCACATCACACTCGGCCGGCACCCAGGCCGTCCCGGGTCGCTCTCCGTTCGGCAAACCCTCGGCACTGCCGCCCGGATACCGGCCCGGCCTGGTCAGATCGAGCGTGGCCCAGCATGGATCGCCGGCAATTCCCCGCTCGTTGCCAATCCACCGGAAATCCGGTCCCGCATCACTAAACATGCAGGCCATGGGTTGCAGCGATCGAACCAGCTCCCAGGTGCGTGGCCAGTCGTAATAAGTCCGGTTGTCGATGCGGCGCGTCTCGCGGGCCCCGCCGTAATAGCCGTCGCCTCCGTTGGCGCCATCGAACCATACGGCGAAAAGTTCTCCATAGCCCGTCAAGAGCTCGCGCAGTTGATTCCGGTAATACTCCAGGTAGGCCGGCCGCCCGTACTCGGGATGGTTGCGATCCCACGGGGACAGGTACACGCCGAACTTCAGTCCGTGCCGCCGGCATGCCTCGCTGATCTCTCGCACCACGTCCCCTTTGCCGTCCCGCCAGCGCGACCGTTTCACGGAGTGCTCCGTGTAGGCCGAGGGCCACAGGCAGAATCCGTCGTGATGCTTGGCCGTGAGAATCAATCCGCGCATGCCCGCCGCCCGCGCCACGGTGACAATCTGATCGGCATCGAACGCCGTGGGGTGAAACACGGCCGGGTCCTCGTCCCCATAGCCCCACTCCCGGTCCGTGAACGTGTTCACGCCGAAGTGGAGGAAGCCGTAGAACTCCATCTCGTGCCAGCGCAGCTGTCGTTCCGTGGGCGTCGGCCCGTACGGCTGCGGCGGGCCTGCCGCGCAGCTTTCTGGGGCGAAGGTTGCTGCCGCCACCCAGGCCGCCGCGCAAACTGCCCCGGGTCCGATTCTTTTCCGCCGCCCCGGCCCACCCTGCCGCCCGATCGTCCAGTCATTCATGGCCCCTTCACTGCCACCATGCAGCGCCCTGTGCAACCGAAACCTGCAGTCGCCTGTCCCTTGCAGGCCAGCGATCTGGCCCGTCGATGGGAGGGGTCGCTGGCGCATTTCCCGCCGCGCCCCCGGTGCGCCGGCGCCGGGCCCAAAATGCGGAAGGGCCGGAGCTGGCGCTCCGGCCCCTCACGTTCGATGGGATGCGCTCAACGCGAGCCCCGGCCGCCCCGTTCAAATCGGGGCCGCTCCGACCGCGGGGGTCGGTCCTCGCGAGGCCGGGCGATGTTTACCGTCAGCGTCCGCCCCTGGAACTCGCGATTGTGCAGCTGTTCCACCGCGCGGGCCGCCTCCTCCGGAGTGGCAAACTCGACAAACGCAAATCCGCGCGACTTGCCCGTCACGCGGTCGAACATCACGTTCACCGAAGTAACCACCCCCACTTGGGAGAAGTACTCCTGCAGGTCACTCTCCATCGTCTGATAGGAGAGATTCCCAACGAACAGTCTGGTGGGATTCATGGTCACGAACCTTGTCTGATCGACGTGCCGGACGGAGGTGGGAGGACTGCACCGGCAGACCTGCGGAATGTCACACTGTCTTCACTCGCGGACAATCTGTCGAACCTGACACCGACTTCTGTTCGGCCATCGAACAGACGCGACCTTCATACCACAACGGCCCCCTTCGTCAAGTCCCTTCATGGCCATCATCAGCGGTTGGATCGCCCCGACGGGCTAAAAAAAAAAATCTCCTCGGCCGGCGCGTGAACCTCCCTTGTCATGCATGCTTGGCCCTGCCCCAAAGCCTTTTCAAACCACCGAATCCCCTCGCCGTATCGGCTGCACGGCGCCAACGGTGACCTCCGACCCGTAACCAGCCTGTCCTCAGAGGTCCCTTCTGTCATACGGGGAATACAGGTTCCGACTTTCCCACGCCTTCCATCATGGAGCGACTCGCTCGCGTGCAATGTCGGTATTTCGGAGTTGGGGCAAAGCCAGCCGGTGCGGTGCCCCCGGGATCGACTTGGAAGGGCAACGCTAATGCCGCACGGGTCGCAGCCCGGTCCGCAGTCGCCGGACACCACGGTCGGGGGAACCCTGGAATACCCTACGCCCCGACGGGGGCTGTGTTTCCCAGCCAATCACCGGAGGGACCTGTCCTCGATGACTCAAGAGAGCCGAACCGCCTTGGGAACGAGTCTTGATCTGGAGCGGGTCCGCCGGAGGCCCAAATGGAGCGAACACCCTGCCCGGGCTGCACTTGACTCCCAGCCATGACCCCGGATCGGAACGACTTGCCGCGTAAGCAGCTGCCCTGGGTAGGAACTGCAAGGAACCCGGCTGAATCCTGCCCCGACTCCCGGGTCCGGTCAGGGGTCGGCTTCGCGCGTTTTATTGCACGCCCGCGGCTTCACCTTGGCACGAGCGCTGCCAGATTCGCTTCGTGTTCGGCGTCGCTGCGTTCCTGGAGATCGGCGCGCCCCTTTTCAGGATTCGGTCCCAGGGTCGCCTCGTCGCTCCAGCGAATCCGCGGCGCTCCGGCCGAGCGCGTCGCTTTCGTCCGGGCCAGCCGCTCCCGCTGCTCCGCCGCGAAGTTCGGCCAGTCTCGCACCGTGACCAATCGCACACTTCCGTCCACAAACACGACCTCATGAGCCAAACCCGGCCGACGCTGGCCGTTATGATCGAGCCCTTCCACTTTATCCCAAGCCACCGCCAGTTCCGGGTCGTCATCGTCGCGCAGCCCCTCCACGTAGTGCCAACCGCAACTGGCCGGGTCCAGCCCGCCCGCAGCCAGAGCCTGCTCGACAAGCTCGCGCGCCAAGTGTCTTCCCCCGAGAAACGCAGGAGCGGTCGGGTCCCACCGTGCCAATTAGCCCCATGGACCCCTCCGGCATTGCTTCCCCACAAGGGAACCACCCGCCGTGGTCAGCCGCATGAAGCCGCAGTGCCAGCCCGAGTTGTTTGGAGCATGCGTGGCTCGGCCCATGGGGAAAGGCGGCTCGCCACCTCAGGAGCCCGGTCAGCACCAGTGCAAGCGCAGCGAAAGCGACTGCCACGGCCCAGCACGGCCTCTTGGTCAGCTTCTTCCCCATGATCCGCCTCCCAATCCTGTGCCTGCGAGAGTTCTGGAGACAAGTGCCGGATCGGGCAGCGACGGAATTCCGGTCCTTCCCCCTCGCTCCTGGACCGGCTGCGACGGGCCTCCCGCCCCCCGGATCGGGCTGCGGGCTGGCCCGTTGCCGCGTCTCAGCTCCCTCCACGCTACGAATGAGCTTTTGTGCCGGCTGGGCGCTCCGCATCATCGGATCGGCTCGGGCACGGCCGCGCCGTCCTTGCGCGGGTCCGAGGCGCCGTAGTTGATCCCGCGCGCATCGTCGCGCATGACCGCCTGGCCGCCGCCCACCGCGTCGGCAAAGGGCGGCAGAGTGGTTATCTGATGGCCGCGGGCCGCCAGGGCGGCACGGATCGTTTCAGGTACCCGCGTCTCGATCTCGACATCCGCACCGTCAAAGGTGAGCTTGGTGAAACGCGGCGCCTCGAGCGCGGCCTGAATGTTCAGCCCGAAGTCCACCACGTTGGCCACGAACTGGGCGTGCGCCTGGGCCTGATTCCATCCGCCCATGATGCCGAAGGCAATCCGCACCCGGCCCCGCTCCATGAGGGCGGGAATGATGGTGTGCAGCGGTCGTTTCCGGGGCGCCAGCACGTTCGGATGCGCCGGGTCCAACGTGAACAGCCCGCCGCGGTTTTGCAGGCCAAAACCGGTCCCCTCGGCCACCAACCCCGAGCCGAACCCCCGGTAGTTGCTCTGAATCAGCGAAACCATGTTTCCCTTCGCATCCACCACGCACAGGTAGGTGGTGTCGGCCCCCGCCGCGGGCGGCCGGCCGGGAGGCGCGTGGGTGCTGACGTGTTGGAGGTCGATCAGGCGCGCGCGTTCGCGAGCATAGGCCTTGTCGAGCAGACCGGCCACGGGCACGCGCGCAAAGCGCGGATCGGCCACGTACCGGAGCAGATCGGCGTAGGCCAGTTTCTTGGCCTCGATCATCACGTGCCAGGTTCGAACGTCGTCGCGGCCCCACTCCGACAGCGGGAAGATCTCCATCAGATTGAGCATCATCAACGCGGCGATGCCCTGCCCCTGGGGCGGCAGCTCATAGACCGTCCAGCCGCGGTAGGTGGTGGCCAGGGGCGTGACCCATTCGGGTCGGAATTCGCTCAGGTCTGACTGCATCCAGGGCGCACCATGGGCCCGGGCGCAGGCCAGCAGGCGGCCCGCCACCGCACCTTCGTAGAAGGCGCGTCGGCCGCCGCGCGCCACTTGTCGCAGCGACCAGGCCAGGTCGGGATTGCGGAAAACCTCACCCACTTCCGGCGCGCGGCCCGCGGGCAGAAATGTCCGGGCCGCCACGGGGTCCCCCCGCAACAATGCCTCGCTGGATTTCCAGTAGCCCGCCACGATTTCCGACACCGGAAAGCCTTCCTCGGCCAGGCGAATCGCCGGGTCGAGCAGGCGGGCGAATTTCTTGCGGCCGAACCGACCATGGAGCGCGTCCCAACCCGCCACACAGCCCGGGATGGTGACGGACCAAACGCCCCGCTCCGGCATGTCGGTGAAACCGCGCGTACGAAGCAGCTCCGGGTTCAACCCCGCCGGTGCCCAGCCGCTGGCGTTCAAGCCGTAGAGCCGGCCGGTGCCGGCCTCGTACACCAGGGCGAAAAGATCGCCACCCATCCCGCAGGTCATGGGGGCCACCACCCCCATCACGGCGTTGGCGGCAATGGCCGCGTCCACGGCGGTGCCGCCCTCGGCCAAGACTTGCGCCCCGGCCTGCGAAGTCATCGGATGCTCGCTGGCGACGATGCCCTGACGGGAGATGACCTGCGAACGACCCTGGACCCGTTCCGCGGCGGCCGGCAGTGCAGACATAAAAGCGACCGCCAGCGCGAGCGCACCCGCGGCGGGGGCAGCACACCGGGTTTGTTTCATGCTGCCAGCATGGTCAAAACGTTCGCGGAAACCAGCCCGAATCGAGCCCAGGGTTGGGCGGCCGGCACTGCGCCCGGACCAGACGTTGCGATGCATGAAATGACCGCCGCTGGTGCCCGGGACTCCCCGTCGCGCCATGCCCGCGGGGCACGAGACCTGTCCGCATGCTCACCAGCCTGCAGCCGGCCGGAGGCCGTTCCCCGCACTCGGCGGACCGGAATCATGCTTGATCGTGACCCAGCTCGCGGCGAACCTGCATCCGTATAACGGGCATGGACGCTCCATGTTCCCCACCCGCCCCTGGCATGAACATGAAACCTTTCAGGGTGCTGATGCTCTCTGCGCTGACCGTTGTGGCCCGGGGACAAGCCGTCGATCCGCGCGAGGGCCCTCAGGACACGTCCGGCCTTCTTCATTATGCGCCGGCCCCGCCGGACAATCCGCTCAAGGGCTTTGTCTCGTATCCTCGCCCACAGACCGGTTTCCCGCGCAGCCTGGAGTGGGATTACATCCCCCTGGCAGCGGTGATGACCGGTCCGACGAACTTCGATTGGGGCCCTTTCGAACGAAAGCTGCAGCAGGCCGCGGCGCGCGGCTGCCAGTTCATCGCGCGGTTCTACCTGGAATGGCCCGGCCGCAGCACGGGCGTGCCCCGGTTTCTTCTCGATTCCGGTCTTTTGCTGCGTACCTGGACCAACACCAACACCCAACCATGGCCGGCCGCAGTGGATCACACGCCGGACTACGAGGACCCGCGGCTGCGCACCGCACTGACGAACTTCATCCACGCCTTCGGAGCGCGCTACGACGGCGACCCGCGCCTGGCGTTCGTGCAGGTGGGACTGCTGGGTACCTGGGGCGAATGGCATAACCACCCCAACCACCAATGGTTCGCCTCCAAAACGGTCCAGCGTGAACTGCTGGATGCGTACGAGGCGGCGTTTCGCCGGACAAAACTGTTGGTCCGCTACCCGGCCGGACCCGACCACCCCCGCTACGCCGACAACAGCACCCGTCCCCTGGGCTACCACGACGATTCGTTCGCCTGGGCCACGGTGCATACCGGACGCAGCGAAGACGAGTGGTTCTTCGAAACCCTCCTGCGACGCGCGGGCGCCACAAACAAATGGCGAACGCAACCCATGGGCGGCGAAGTCCGGCCGGAAGTCTGGCATTGCTTGTTCGACGAGCCATCGTGCGCACCCCGGGGACAGGAGTTCGATCGCTGCGTGCAAGCCACGCACGTTTCGTGGCTGTGCAACGAGGGCGTCTTTCGCCCCGACTTCCAGGGCCCTGCGCGCGACCGCGCCCTGCGTGCAGCCCGGCGGATGGGTTATGAGGTTCACATCTTCCGCGCGACCACGGATCGCACGGACAGCGGGTACACCGTCACGCTGTGGGTCACGAACACCGGCGTCGCGCCGTTCTACTACGACTGGCCGGTGGAACTGAGCGCCCTGGACGTCTCCGGCAGAATCAGGGCCACTTGGAAAACCGACTGGAAACTGACCGGCATTCTGCCGGGGGAACCGGCGCGCGTGTGGCAACACCATCTGCCGAAGGACGCGTGGGCCACGCCGGGCACTCGTCTGCTGGTGCGCGCACTCAATCCCATGCCGGGCGGCCGGCCGTTGCGCTTCGCCAATCAGGAACAGGACCGCCATCTGGAGGGCTGGCTGACCCTTGGGACGCTCCCACCGTGAGGAGCCGTCGGCACGCAAGCTGAAAGACCGCGATGGATTCGGGCCCCGCCGGGCGACATCAAGTGCACGCGATCCGGCGTGCGACATTAGCCCAGGGCGTTGCGCCGCGGGCTGCGGTGGGACAGCCGGGATACCCACTCTCGAGGATCGAGCGGAACGGTTGTGGCGGCGAGTCGAGGACCGGCACCTAAGTGCGGCGGCGGCTTATATCCTGGAGCGCTGTCGGGCACTTCGCGGCGGCGAAACTGGCACGCTGTGGGGAGGGAAGCGCCGACGCCCGGGCCTGGCTGGAGCCGTGGAACACCAACCGACGAAACAATCGGCGGTGAAGGGAATCGGGCAGTCCCAGAGGAATGGCCGGGCGAACGGGGCGCGGCCAGTCCCGCATGGGAAACGGGGGCTACGAGAATGTCCCGCTGCGGCAGCGCCACGGCCGGACGGACGACCGGAGCGCGCAACGGCGGAAGGAGCCGTTGGGTAGCGGGGCAAAGGAGGCGACGTGTGCGCAGGATCACTGCCGGTTCCAGCGGATCGGGCAGTTATGGAGTCTGGCTGGAGACGAAGCGAGGGTTTGTCCGGATACCTTATGGCCTGCTTGAACCGCTGCACACAGGCAGGTGCTCCGAAGACAGTGATTTGCCATTCCAATACTCCCCTTCCAACGAAGTCGCCGAAAGCTTCGAGACTGAGGCCAAGGAAAAATTGTTCTTGCCATCACACCAGCAAATGGCCAGGTTGCCTGCCGCTGCTGGGGGGCCAACATGACCCGCGGATGGAACCATGTATCTCCCCGGGAGGGCAGGATGAAGGGACGGCGTTGTTCCCCCTGCCATTTGTCAACCGTAACCAATCAGAGATGGAAAGGAATCCGCCGTGAAACGCATCCAACGACTGTGGGCATTGCTGTCTTGCATTCTGCCCCTGAGCGCTTCCGCCGAAGTCTTCAGCCTGTCCGGGGATTTTGATCATAACAACAATCCCAACGCCGGCGGCTGGTCCTATTTCAATAATTCCTCGCTTCTACCCAACCAGGTGCCGCTCAACAACGGCAACGCACTCTACCCGGCCGTGCTTCCTCGTTTCTTCGCCACCGGGCCCAACCTGAACACGGACACCCCGATGGTCATCAAAGCCGGAGTCAACGGCTCGTCCGCGGGCGAGACCGATGCCGACTTCCTTCAGGGCGACATTTTGATTCACAGCCCCAACAGCGCCACCAGCATCCTCACGGTTCAATGGACTGCTCCGGAAGCAGGGTCCATCGATTTCACCAGCGACATCTGGTACGCGCATTCCGTGGTCAACCGTGCCAACGCGGTGAGCATCTTCTTGAATTCGACCCCGCTGGGCAGTGCCACCATCTCTCGGACCTCCTACAGCAACCGCAACAATCCCTGGCGCGTCGCCCTCAATGATGTGGCGGTCAATGCCGGCGATACGCTCCGGTTCCAGTTTCAGAAGTCCGCCGGCCAGACTGTTGGTTCCCTCAACGGCGTGGCCGTGACAGTTGATTTCACCCCCATTCCCGAACCCGGCACGGCGACGCTGCTGCTCATCGGGGGCGGGTTTCTGGGCCTGATGAGCCGACTCCGCAGTGGTCGCCCGTAACCGGCTCTTCAAGGGCCGGACCGGTACGAGAGAACTACAGGGGGATGGGTCGATCCGGCTCCTGCCATCGGACACCGGCCGCGCACCCGCTGCCCCCGAACCGGTCTCCTGCGGACGCGTCTTGGGAGACCCGTCGGTCTGCAGGCGAACTGGAGCGCAGCACAAACCGGCGGTGGCCGTGGCTCGGATACCCGGGCCGGCAGGTCCCCAGGAAAGGTTCGAGGGCCCCCGCGTGTCCGGGACGGACGGCCCCTCGTTCGGTTCGAGCGGGCCGGCGTGTCGAGCCACTTCATCGGCTTCGATTCCAGGCGGCGCGTGCCATCTGGGCGCGCTCTGCCCGGAGGGTCGCCGAATTGCATTTGCGATGCATGCCCCGCGCAACCCGCCGGCACGGTTCAGCCGAGAGCGGGGTTGGAGATTGGCCCGGGCCCCCACCGCGAGCAGCGTGGGTCCGTGCTACCCGGGCTGCTGATCACGTCGGAAGCCACGACTCCCCGCGCGGGGAACCGCGGCGGCCGGCGTGTGCGCCTGTTCAGGGAAACAATCTCGGATCGGTCAGAACGCGGAGGAATTCCTCGCGACAGGCGGCCAGGTCGGTGGCTGACTTGGGGATCACCAAGAGGTCGCCCGCTTGGCCGGGCTCGACCTGAAGAAATTCGACCGGCCTGCCCCGGAATTCGGCCCGTCGGACCTCGGCGGCCGTCCAGCATCGGGGTTGCCACAGCCACACCAGCGGGGCGCCGTCACCGAGCTGGTTGGCGCGGCCGAGATCGGTGCGGATGAGCCGCTTCATGTCCTGCGTGAAGGGATTCTCCGGCAGCCTCTCGAAGTCCCGGGCGGTGAACACGGAATCTTTGTCCCAAAACGCACCGCCGCCCCAGTCCACGTAGCGGGTCTTCTTCGCCACGATGTAAGCCGACCAGCCGTCCTTGCCGTTGTAGCCATATGAACTGACGGTCAGGTTGAAGACCACGAGGTTCGAGGCGATTTCCGGCGCCAACAGCAACGCGCTGGCCGCGGTGGTCAACGGACCGCCCGCGATGATCAACAGAGGCTTGTGCGGCGAGGCCCGCCGCGCCTCCTCGATGATGAGCCGGGCCCCCGGCGATTCCCGGGGCACTGTATCCTCGATGCGGCCGCTGGCCGGCCGCACCAACACCTCGTCGGCCCCTCGCACCGGATCGGGAATGCCCCGCAGGCCCGAGGCCCGCGCCAGCGCGATCGCCTTCCGTGCATCGTCCAGGCACTGCTCCATTTTGTAGAGGTAACCCTTCTCCCAGTCCCACATGTCGCGGGTGACAATGTTGCCGCGAAGATCGGCCCGGCCCAGCGACACCCGGGCCCAAAGATAGTTGTTGTCGAAAACGTCGAACCACCAGTCGTTGTCGTAAAGGATCGGGTTGTCCGGACCAACGCCCTCCAACTGGACCGCACTCTCGACGATTCGAAAGGCCGGCGCCACCGCGGTGGCGGGTAGCACGGCGGCAGCCAGCCACAGGAAGCAGAGTTGAGCCCCAGCGTTCATGGCCGTTTCCCCGGGGGCGGATAATTCCCGACCGCATCGTCCAGCACCAGGACCCAATCGAGCGTTTCGCCCGGGTCCGGCGGGATGAACTCGCGTTGGCCGGTGCTGGAAAAAGTTCCCGCGGGCCGGGCCGTGCCATCGCGCGGATTGAACCACCATGCCCGCACCTTCGCGCCGCGAATTACGTCCATCCGCACTTTGAAGGACCGGCCCACCGGCGCGTACACCATGGCATAGGTTCCGTCGGTATCCCGTGTGGCCACGAACCGATATCGGCCCGCGCCCGGCACACTGGTGGGCACGCGATCGCTCACGATCATGGAGTCATCCGGGATGCGGGTCAGGAACGGGCGCGACAGCAAGAGCCGTTTGGCATGCTGCATTTGGGCGGCGCCGGGTTGATGAATCGCCTGTGACCAGGGCATGAGGGGATGGTTGACGGGGTCCCGACCCGGCGCCCACATCTGCCAGACCGAATGATGACCGTAGGTGTGGCCGAAGGCGCCGGTGAACAGGTCCCAGTACAATGGCCGGCGCACATCGGCGGCGATGGAGTGCCCGAGTTTGGCGGGGTCAAACGACACGGGGTGATCCTCGTAAATCGGTTCGCCGTCCAGCACCGGTTTCGCCGGGGTGCGATCATAGTCCTTGCGCGTCTGGTCGTAGCGGCCGGTGAACTCCGTGCCGTGGCCGTTCTGGCGCATGTTGAAATCCAGCCACTCCTCGTCATGGAAGTACTGGGCCGAGCCCTGACCGCCCATGGGATGAAAAGTGATCAGATGGGCCCCGCCGTCGCCCCGGCGCAGGCCGCGGGCCATGGCGCGAATGATTTCGCGGTGCGTGTCGTTTTCGACGGGCCGGTCGCCGCCCAGAATCCAAATCAGCCCCGCGTCCTTATACCTCCGGCCCAGCCATTCCCCGTAGACCTCGGCATTCTGTGGCGTGAAGATTTCGGGGCCCACGCCCCACTTCTTGTTCCACTTGTCGCCCCAGGTGGGCAGGAACCCGACGTACAGCCCCAGGGCGTTGGCCCGCTGCACGATCCAGTCCACATGATCCCAGTAGTCGTTGTCAGGGCCGTCCCGCACCTCCGGTCGGGTGGGATCATGTTCGACCAGCGGGCGGTGGCCGTAAGGATTGGGAGTGTTCAGTCCGTCCAGTTCCGCCAGCGCCACGGCCTGGATGACGGTAAATCCCTGGGCCGCGCGTGTTTTGAGGTAAAGCTCCGCCTCCTCGCGGTTCAGCCGATGGAACAACTCCCACGCCGTGTCACCCAGCCAGAAAAACGGTCGCCCGTCGGTGGTCACGAGGAACCGGCGGTTGTCGGAAACTTTCAAGCGAGGCAAAGAAGACGCGGCTGCGTGGAAGGCACTGGTCACCATCGCCACGCAAGCAACGAGAACCGCGCCTGCTCGGTGCAGGCCGGCAGGGAAGGGAGTCTCGAGGTCGAACCGGCGGTCAGCTGGGGTCATGGCATTCGATCGGTTTCGTCGTTCAGTCGAGGTCTGGTTCAAGGCCGTCACAGCGCATGCGGCCCCGGGGCAACTCCAGATCGTCAGTCACGCGGCAGGTGTCAAGCGCGACCTGGCTGGAAGCGGAAACGCCGCGCCAGCCGTGCCGCCGGTTCATGCACCCCACACGCAAGAGCCCCCCGGACCAAAACGAGCGTCCAGGTGGCAGATACCATTCTGGGGTGTTTCACCAGGGCTCCGGCCCGGTCCCCAAGATTCTGTTCCGAGCAAACTCGCTTCAGCCACAGAAGCTCTGCGCCCGGCCAAGCCAGCAAGAGCGCCTCCGTTGAGGCTCGGCGAGACCCCGCGCCCAAGTTCCTGTCGGAGGCGGGCAGCGGCCGGAGGCACGGCCCACCAGGGGAGATGGTAGCCCGCCTCCGCTGCGCTACGAGTTGCGAGGCCCGGCTTGGGCTTCTCCGATACCAGACACCCTGGGCGCGGAGCGGTGCGCCATGGAATGAAAACTTGATGACACCTTGGCCGCCCATGCAGCCCCTTCAGGAGCCGCCCATGTCATTCATCAAACGGGGTGGGCTGTTGATGCCCCTACCTGCGTTTTACCCATCAGACGGGTTCAGCAGGGCTCGATCGTTCAGGAGCCGACGCGCGAGTCCCTGACGGACCAAGATCCTGCCTCACAGCCTCGTTGCGTTCCCCATGATGCTGGGTGTGTCCATCTTCCCGTCCGCTCGCCGGGCGCGATTCTCAACCCGCGGCAATGCATGAGAATCCGACAAACTGCGGAATCAGTGGGCCTTTTGCGCGACATCCCCGGAAGGACAATGCTTTTGACGCCGCACCTTGCAGAGACCCACGGGCACCCAAAAGAGGCTCCAATGCCTCAGGTTTATGGGCAAATTCCTCGCCGGGCCGTCCCTTGCTTTGCGGGAGGGTTCGAGCCATTTTCCCGCCGGCCCCTGTCGAGGGCAAAGTCAGCCCCGACCACCGCTGACCTGTCCACGCCAAGTGCTGTGCCGGCTCGACGCGGAGGCGGTAGGCAGTCGAGCCGGCGAGTCGAAGAACCATCCCTCTGACGAGATCATCTGTATGGACACGAGCCATCTGCCGTGCTTTCACCCCACAGGGGTTCCGCCCGGATCCCGCCGGGCAGCTGCGCATACAACGGTCGATGGGGCAAGAGTCGGGTGGCCATGAGGTGCACTCATGGCGCCTGTTCGCCTGCCACGGGCCCGGCCGTTGCGTTCGTTGGCGCCGACCAGCCGCGGGAGATCGGGTGACGTACGCGCTGCCTCCGGGCCACCGCGTTGCAGGCGGGACGCGCCCCACATGCGAGTTTGTCTTCGATGGGAGGATGCGAAAAAGGCCGTGAATAGGCCAAAAAGATGTTGCGTCGAACCGGTGCGGCGTATAAACAAGGCGCCAGATGCACCGAGTTCGGGCAGGAAGGACCGGCGGAAGGGCCTTCCTGCTGTGCGATCGAAACCATTGAACCAAACCGAAGACGGAGGAACCGAATGAAACTGAATCAGTGGACGTTGGGATTGGCGGCGATGGGGGTGATCAGCCTCTCCTCGGCCGTCCGGGCGGAGGAGGCGTCTGTCCCCCTGATGACGGCGCTTTCATCCACCGTGATCAGCGGTTACGTGGACACGTCGGCCCAGTGGAACCTCGGCACGGGCACGGGGAACAGTGTTTTGCCGCCGCTGTTCGGAGGAGTCGACAAGGCCGACGGGTTCAACCTGAATGTGGTCCAGTTGTCCATCTCCAAGCCGTTGGACGAGACCGACTGGGCGGCGGGATATCGGGTGGACCTCTGGCTGGGACCGGACGCCAACAGCCTGGGAACCCAGTCCACGCTGAGCACGGGCTCGGGTGATCTGGCGATCCGGCAGGCCTACGTCGCGTTGCGCGCCCCGGTCGGCAACGGTGTGGATCTGAAGATGGGTGTGTTCGACAGTGTCATCGGCTACGAATCCATCGCAGCCGTGGACAATCCGAACTTCACCCGGTCCTATGGCCGGACGATCGAGCCGACCACTCATACCGGCGTGCTGGCCTCGTACCGGGTCAATGAGCTGGTGAGCCTGTCCGCGGGCGTGGCCGATACGGTGGGTCCGCAGATCAACAGCCGCGCCTGGCCCACCAAGGCCGAGTCGTACAAGACCTACATGGGCTCGATCGCTTTGACGGCCCCGGACACTTGGAGCTTCCTGGCGGGGTCCACGCTGTACGGCGGCGTTGTCAACGGGTTCAGCTCCGGCATCAACGACAACCAGACCAGTTGGTACGTGGGTGCCACCGTTGCGACCCCGATCGAAGGTTTGCGCTTCGGGGCGGCTTGGGACGTGCTGGATCTGCATGACCAAACCGGCGACGCCTGGGCGGTGAGCGTCTATGGCTCGTACGCCGCCACCGAGAAGCTCAGCCTCCATGTCCGTGGCGAACTGGCCACTTCCGTGGCGAACCTGTGGCCGGGTCTTGCCTCCGGCGCGGAGAACAACCAGGTGTGGTCTCTCACCGGCACGGTCCAGTACGACCTGTGGCAGAACGTGCTGACCCGGGCGGAAGTGCGCTGGGATCATGCTGACGAGGGCACCTACTTCTCGTCCGACAGCGGCTTCAACCGCCGGAACTCGGTCCTGCTCGCAGCCAACGTGATTTACAAGTTCTAACCTCGTTGAGCTGATTTGACAGACCCCTCCCGGTGCAACCGGGAGGGGTTTTCATTTGGCGCGCCTCGCTCACGCTTTCGATCTCAGGAAGACGACGGTGACGGGAAGAGATCCCGCGGCCTTGCGCCGCCCGGCTGACCTGTCTTTCGGAAGCTCAGGGGAAGCAGGTCCCAACCGGTCTCCGTGCCGAATCCCTCGTCCCCCCGTTGCAGCTCTCGACGGCGACCCTTCACCGCGCGCTTTCCGTTTTTGAGCCCCGGATTCGAGATGCTGACGGAACGGACTTTTCCCTCGGCCCATCCAGGCCGGGGAACGCCCGAAACTGTGCCGGGCTTTCGGAGGTGCTCAAAACCTGAAATGCGGCGGTCCGCTGCCCCGGCGGGGGTGAAAGTTTGACATGTCGCGCTCCGTGGATAGCCTGTAGGTCTCCGGTCCGGAGCCGTGCGACTGGGGGCCGGGACGCCGGGAAAGCGAAAGCCTTTCCCTTTTCGGAGCGCTGGTTGACCCGTGGACTGCCGGAGAGGTGCTCTCCGGTTTTTGAGGGATCGGAAATGCTCCGCCATCCGGACTGCAAGTGCGGCGGGGGCGCCCACATCGTCCGGGCGGACAACGCAGGCAAAAGGCGGGGCAATGAGTGATGCGAACCTTGACCGCCGAGCCTCCAATCTCCCGGCCCGGGCCACGCACCCGGCACCCGGCATGGTGGTGGGCCGCGGCTGCCGCGCGCGGGAGCGGTCGAGGATAAGGCCGAGAGCCCCCGGGACAGTCCGGGGATGTAACGAGTTCAACAACGATGCGGAACGAACCCATGGAGTCGAAGCGAGTGGCCAAGCTGGAGCTGGACGGTCAGGTGTACGAGTTGCCGATCGTCGTCGGTTCGGAGGGGGAGAAGGCCATTGACATCAGTCGCCTGCGCGAGCTGACCGGGTACATCACCCTGGACGACGGATATGCCAACACGGGGTCGTGCGCCAGCGCCATCACGTTCATCGACGGCGAGAAGGGGATTCTGCGGTACCGGGGCATCCCCATCGAGGAGCTGGCGGAAAAATCCAACTTCATCGAGACGGCCTGGCTCCTGATTTACGGCGAGCTGCCGACGCGGCAACAGCTGCAGCGGTTCTCGGACCTTCTGACGGAGAACCAGGATCTGCACGAGGACCTGAAGCATCATTTCGAAGGCTTCCCCGCCACGGCGCACCCCATGGCCATTCTGTCCTCGATGATCAACGCCAGCAGCTGTTTTTACCCGGGGCTGATGGGTCCGGCCAACCGGGAGCGGTTCGAAGTCCACGCGGCACGGCTGCTGTCCCAGGTGCGCACGATTGCCGCCTTTGCGTATCGCAAATCGCGCGGCCTGCCGATCATTTACCCGCGTCGCAAGTACAAGTACACCGCCAATTTCCTGCACATGATGTTCTCGGACGTGTACGAGGACTATCCGCTGCGGCCGGAGGTGGTGCGGGCGCTGGATCTGATCTTCCTGTTGCATGCGGACCACGAACAGAACTGTTCCACCTCCACGGTCCGAATGGTGGCTTCCAGCCAGGCGAATCTCTTTGCCAGTGCCTCGGCGGGCGTGTGCGCCCTTTGGGGCCCTCTCCACGGCGGGGCGAATCAGGCGGTGATTGAAATGCTGGAGGAAATCCATGCCTCCGGTGGCGACGGCCGGGAACTGATCGAAGCGGTCAAGAACAAGCAGGGCGGGCGACGTCTCATGGGCTTCGGTCACCGGGTTTACAAGAACTACGATCCGCGCGCCCGCATCATCAAGAAGGCGTGCGACGATCTGCTGAACGCGCTGCAGATCCGGGATCCGCTGCTGGACATTGCACGGCGGCTGGAAGAAGCGGCGCTCAGCGATTCCTATTTCATCGAGCGGAAGCTGTATCCGAACGTGGACTTCTACAGCGGCATCATCATGCGGGCCATTGGCCTGCCCAAGGAAATGTTTCCGGTCATCTTCGCCATTGGCCGCATGCCGGGGTGGATCGCCAATTTCCGGGAAATCCTGCTGGCGCCAAAACCCAAGATTTACCGTCCACGCCAAATCTATACCGGGCCGACCCTGCGGCACTATGTACCGATCGAGGAACGAGGGTGAGGTCGGTCGCGGAGCCACCCTCCTGTCCGTCCGAACGCCTCGGCTTTTTCCCCGCGCCCGGCGGTCGGCCCGGACAGCCCTTGGATACGTCGGTTCCGAGCTTGGCAAACGACATTCCTTTCGGCCAATTTGGTTGCAGTTGAGCGCGGCGGTTTGCCGTCTCAGGCAACCTGTCTCACAGAATCTTATGAAGGCACCTCGACTTGTTGTCCTGACAGACCTGGGTCACTTCAAGGCAGCCCGATTTGAAACCACGATGCGGGGGACCCCGCGCCTGGAGCCGCTGGAGGACACGCGGCTTGAATTGTACCCCAACCGGGTTGTGGACAAGGTCACCGACCTGGCGGGGCGGCACGCCGCACCGGTCCAGAAACACTGGGGTGCGCCCATGGCCGACGCGCACAATCTCAAGTTGGAGACCCGGCGGCGTCTGGTCAAAACCATAGCGGGCAAGATCGTGAAGCTGATGCAGCAGCATCCCGATCTCCCCCTGTGGCTGGCCGCGCCCGCGGAGATCAATCATCTGATCCTGGACGAGCTGCCGGCCCGCCTGCGGCCCCGGGTGGAGGCCAACCTCGCGCGGGACCTGACCAAGGCCAGCCAACGCGAGGTTCTGGCCGCATTTCCGAGGTTGCGCACCGCCTGAGGCAGCCGGCGACGCCTGGAAGCCCGGCAGGCCCCGGGGGCGTTTTTTATGCGATGGTCCATACGCATTGCCCGAGTGGCGGGGATCGAGGTGCGTCTGCACCTGACGTTCCTGCTGTTTCTGGCCTGGATCGGAGCCAGCTACTACCACCTCGGCGGGCCGGCGGTCGCGTGGCAGGGGATCCTGTTCATGCTCGCCCTGTTCGGCTGCGTGTTACTGCATGAATTCGGGCACGCCTTTGCCGCCCTGATGTTCGGGATTCGCACGCCCGACATCACGCTGCTTCCCATTGGAGGCGTCGCGCGGCTGCAGCGCATGCCGGACCAGCCCTGGCAGGAACTGGTGGTCGCTGTGGCGGGCCCGCTGGTCAACGTGGTGATTGCCGCAGTGCTCATCTTCCTGCTGGGTCAACAGCTTTCCTTCGAGCATTTGGAACGGCTGAACGTGCCCGGGGTGGCACTGCTGGCCAAGCTGGCCACCGTCAACATCATGCTGGTGTTGTTCAACTTGATTCCGGCCTTCCCGATGGACGGGGGGCGGGTCCTTCGCGCCCTGTTGGCCATGGCGTTGCCCTACAGCCGAGCCACCCAGATCGCGGCAACCATCGGGCAGGGACTGGCCTTTGTGTTGGGCTTTGTGGGGCTGTTCACCAATCCGATGCTGATCTTCATTGCGTTTTTTGTGTTCCTGGGTGCGCAGCAAGAGGCTGCCGCCGCACAGATCAAGGACATCAGCCGGGGTCTGCCGGTCGCAGAAGCCATGGTCACCCATCTGGTGCCGCTGCCCCCGCACGCCGTTCTGGACGACGCCGTGGAGGCCCTGCTCCGCACCGCACAGCACGAGTTTCCCATTCTCGATGCGGACGGCAGAGTGCTGGGGGTGCTCACGCGGGACGACCTGATCGCGGCGCTCAAACGATTTGGTCCCCACCACCCCGTGACCGAGGTGATGCGGCGCGACCTGCCGGTGGTCTACAGTTACGCTCCCTTCGAGGAGGCCTTCCGGCGCATGCAGGAATGCGGTTGTCCGGCGTTGCCGGTCGTGGATGGCACCGGACGGTTTGTGGGACTGATTACTCCCGAAAACGTGGGGGAACTGATGCTGGTGCACGCCCTGCGTCCGCGGGAGGCCCGTCCGCCCTGGCGGCGCGCCGCACCGTGGCCCCTGTGAAGTTTCCCCCGGCTCCTTCGAAACGCTTATGGAATCCCGAACCTTCACCCTTCCTTGGAACCTCGTCACCCGCAATCTGCACGGGCACGAGTTGTTGCGGAAAAAGCTCCACCAGAAGATCAACAAACTGAGTCGGCACTTGAGGCGGTTCCCCCCCGGCACGGTGCACCTGCAGGTGTTGCTGGAAAAGCATCCGCGCCGGCCGGAATACCGCGCCGGTCTGACCCTGCGTGTTCCGTCGAACATTTTGCGGGCCGAGGAGGCCGGTGCGGACGTCATCCAGGCCCTGGACAAGGCCGTCAAGACGCTGTTGCGGGAACTGGAAAGCCTCAAGGCGGAATTGCGGCGGGAAATGTTCTGGAAACGCCGGGGGCGCCGCGCGCTGTTGCATGAGATGAAAGCCGCCGGCTTCGCTCCCAGCCCGCAACCCGAGGGTGAGGGCCCGCAGAATCTGCGCGACGTGATTCGGGCGTGGCTGGCCGATCATTACGCCCGTCTGCTGCGTTTCGTGCGCCGGCAGCTGTGGCACGACATCACGGCCGGCGAGATCCCGGCCGGGGCCATCGATCCCCGCGCGGTGGTGGACGACGTGGCCCGGCGGGCCCTGCGGGAGCCGGGCAAGAAACCCGCCGGCATGAACTGGGTGTTGTGGTTGTACGTGCTGGCGCGTCAGGAACTGGCACGCCGCCGGAAGGCATTGCAGGTTCAGCAGGCACAGACGGTACCCCTGGAGCAGGAGACTCTGCTGCCGGACGAGCTTTTGGCCGAAGGCTATGATCCGGACCAACCGCTGGACCTGATCGAACGCCAGCTCGAACCGCCGGTAGCCGCACAGGCCGAGCTGGTGGCCGACCCACGCACAGAACCCCCGGATCAGGCGGTGGCCCGACGGGAGCTGCTGGCGGAAATGCGCCGGCTGGTCAGCCAGTGGCCCCGGCCCGAACGAGAGGCCTTCGAACTGCACTTCGTGGAAGGATTCGAGCCGGAGGAGGTGGCCATGATCCTGGGTGTATCGCCGGCGCAAGGCCGAGCCCTGGTCCAACAAGTGCAACAGCGACTCCGACAGGCCCTGCTCGATCTGGCGTTGGTGTGAGCGAAGGCCATTGCCCCGTGCGGGTTCGCAGGCGGGGCCCGGACCGCCGCCCGGGAGGCTTCCACCGGTCAGAAGCGCCGTTGCAGGGCGCGGCCGTTGCGGGCATGGTCAAAAGCGGCCGGCACCCGCGAGCGGACCCCGGGGAGCCCTGAGGCCCACAGGGCTGACGTGGATTCGACCGGCCATGCAAGCCTATGCCAGTGGAGTTCAAAGATTACTACGCCATCCTCGGCGTCCCGCGGGACGCCTCGGAGGAGGAAATCAAGAAGGCCTTCCGGAAGCTGGCCCGTCAGTACCACCCGGACGTGGCAAAGGACAAAAAGGCCGCAGAAGAGAAGTTCAAGGAGATCAACGAGGCCTATGAGGTCCTGAGCGACCCGGAGAAACGCCGCAAATACGATGCCCTGGGGGCGCACTGGCGGGAAGGGGAAGCCTTCACGCCCCCGCCCGGGTGGGAGCGACGCGCCTGGACCAGTCCGGATGGGACGCAACACTTCGAGTTTCATTTTGGCGGGACCGGGTTCAGCGATTTCTTCGAGCGATTCTTCGGCGGCGGACGATTCCGGGATTTCGAACCCTTTGTTGCGGAAGAACCGGGCCCGGGGCCCGATTTCACGGACCGCACTTTTGCCCGACGCGGGGCCGATGTGGAGGGCGACATCCTCGTCACCCTGGAGGAGGTGTTTCATGGATCAGTCCGGACGGTCTCGCTGCAAAAGGTGAATCCACGGACCGGGCAGACAGAGACGCACACGTTCAAGGTGCGGATCCCGCCCGGGGTCCAAGAAGGCCAAATGATCCGTGTTCCGGGCAAAGGGGCAGAGGGCTGGGGCGGCGGTCCGCCCGGAGACCTTTATCTGCGTGTGCGCCTGGCGGCCCATCCGGATTTCCGCGTCCGGGGGTCCGATTTGTACTACGATCTGCCCCTGGCACCGTGGGAGGCCGTGCTGGGATGCACGGTGACCATCCCCCTGCCCGACGGCCCGGTGACCATCCGCGTTCCACCCGGGACCGGCTCCGGACGCCAGTTGCGCGTACGCGGTCGCGGCCTGCCTCGCGGCGGTTCCGGCCAACGAGGAGATTTGTATGTGGTGGCCACGGTGCAGGTTCCGGAGCCCGGAGACTTGACCCCGGAAGAACGGGACTTGTGGGAACGGCTCCGCCAGGTCTCGCGCTTCCAACCCAGACCGACGGGTGAGTGACGGAGCATGCATCTGACCCTGCATTCAAGGCGCCGAACCAGGGGCGAAAGGTTTCGCCCCGGCACTCGCAGGTGCATTTCGATCCCGAGCACGCGACGCATGCGCCCTCCGGCCACAGGTCTGGAACTCGCCGCGAGGTCACGCGTCGCCGACCTGCTCTGGAACAACGTCTGACCGCCCATGCGCGGGTTTCCAGCCCCAACCTGCCCACTCGCGGAGCCGCTGGTCGCCGCGATTCTGGAGACGTCCTGGGCCCTTTGGTCGGCGTTGGGCAGTACGGTGGCGCTGGCGGCGGCCGTCTGGGCTTCCGGCCACGCCGTCATCTACAAACGCGACCCTCGTTCCGCCGCGTTGTGGGTCATTGTGATCTGGTTGATGCCGGCGGTGGGGCCGCTGCTGTACGTGTTGCTCGGGATCAACCGGGTCCGTCGCCGCGCCAGCGCGTTGCGCGAGCACCGGCTGGGTTCGAGCGCCGGCACGTCGGCCGAAGCTCCTGGTCCCTGCGTTCCGACAGAGGTTCGCCTGCCGGAGTCGTTGGAAGGTCTGGCGGCCCTGGTGGGCCGCGTCACTGCGCTGCCGCTGGTCCCCTGCAACCGGATCGAGCCTTTGGTGAATGGCGAGGAGGCTTTTCCCGCCATGTTGCAGGCGATCCGAGAGGCGCGCCGCTCGATCGCCATGGCCAGTTACATTTTCGACGGGCACGGAATCGGGGGGCAGTTCGTGCAAGCGCTGGCGGAGGCCGTTGGGCGGGGCGTGACGGTACGCGTGCTGATCGATGATGTGTACGTGCGGTTTTCCCGCGGGTCGGCGTTCCGACCGCTTCAGCGAGCAGGGGTGCCCGTGGCCGTGTTCAATCCCCCGCTCGTCCCCGCGCGCCTCCAGGCCGCGCACCTGCGGAATCATCGAAAACTCCTGTTGGTGGACGGGCGCCTGGCGTTCACGGGGGGGCTGAATGTTCACGCGCCGTACTGGTGTCCCGAAGCCCCGGAACGGGCCCAACGGGATCTCCATTTTCGACTCGAGGGACCGGTGGTGCAACAACTGACCACCGTGTTTGCGGAAGACTGGCAGTTCAGCACGGGCGAAACCCTGGCCGGGGAGATTTGGGAATCGGAACCGAAACCAACGGGCACCACCCCCGCGCGCGCGATTGAAGCGGGGCCGGATGAAAGTCTGGATCGCTTGCGCTGGGTGTTCCTGGGGGCCCTGAATGCAGCCCGCCAGTCCATCCGTGTTTGGACACCATACTTTGTCCCCGACCCCTCCCTGGTGGCAGCGCTCAGTGCCGCGGCCCTGCGGGGCGTGGAAGTGGACATCCTCCTACCGGCCCGTTTGGATCATCCCTCTGTACAGTGGGCGTGCATGGCCCAGATCTGGCAGGTGCTGGAACATGGATGCCGCGTCTGGCTTCGCCCGCCTCCCTTCGATCACTCCAAGCTGCTGGTGGTGGACGAGCACTGGACGACCTTTGGTTCGGCCAACTGGGACGCCCGAAGTTTGCGGTTGAATTTTGAACTGAACGTGGAGTGTTATGATGCGCGGTTGGGAAACCAGCTGGCCCGGCTCTTTGACCAGGTCCGTGCCACGGCTCGACCGCTTACCAAGGCCGAGGTGGACAGCCGTTCGCTGCCGGTAAAGCTCCGCGACGGCGTGGCCCGCCTCTTTGCCCCGTACCTGTGAGGAACCGATGCTTCCGCTGCGCGACAACATCCCCAGCCGACGATACCCCATCGTGACCTGGCTCCTCATCCTGGTGAACCTGGTTGCCTTTGTCTGGGAACTCAGCCTGGGCCCGGCCCTGGGCGATGCGTTCCTGGTGTATGGCATCGTCCCGGTCCGCTACACCGTGCCGGAAGTGGCACGGCTGTTTACGTGGCCCGAACAGTTGATGCCTTTCCTCACCTCGATGTTCCTGCATGGGGGGTGGACGCACCTGCTCGGCAACCTGTGGACCCTGTGGGTGTTCGGCGATAACGTGGAGGACCGGCTGGGGCATTGGCGTTATTTGTGGTTCTATCTGGCCGGTGGGGTGGCTGCGGCACTGTTGCACATTCACACCAACGCACTGTCCACGGTTCCCACCATCGGCGCCAGCGGCGCCATTGCGGCCGTCATGGGGGCCTATTTTCGGCTTTATCCCCACGCCAGGGTGGAAATGGTGATCCCGCCCTTCTTCCTCGGGCCGTATTTCGTGGTGCCGGCCGTGGTGTTCCTGGGTTGGTGGTTCATCTTGCAATTCTTCAACGGCACGCTCAGTTTGCTGTCCAATCCAGAGGCCGCCGGGGGTATTGCCTGGTGGGCCCACATTGGCGGTTTTGTGTTTGGCGCGCTGCTGTGCAGCGTGATCAAGGTCAAGCGATTCTATCGCAGACATTACGAAGATGAGGACATGCCCTGGTAATCCGGACGGGCCCGGTACGGTCCCACGGAGGTTCCGATCCGGACGCGGGGCGCCTTGCGGCAGACCCGAGAGAGAACCATGAACTTCCAGCCGCGAGCCACCGAACCCCTGGCTGTGGAGGTTTACCAGCCGGATCCTGACCTGCTCTACTCGATCGAGATGGCGGAGAAGTTGACGCAAATCCCGCGTCGACGGATCGCGCTCTATTACCGCCACGGGCTGGTCGCCCCTGTCCATGATCCCGCCCTGGGAGGCTGGTTCTTCAACGACGAGGCTCTGCACATGTTACGGCGCGTGGATTATCTCTTCCATGTGTGCGGGATGAATCCGCGCGCCATCCGCCTCCTCCTTCACCTGATGGAGGAGGTCGAGGAGCTACGGCGGGAACTGCGCTTCTGGCGGGGATTCTGAATTCGCAAAGGTCGGATGCGTTGCGCCCCCTGCCGGCGTCGGGTCCCCGGGGAGGCCCGGGCTGGCTTTGAGCTGTGAGAGCCGTGTCCGGACCGGCGTTACCCGCGGAAGGCCGGGTGCGTGCGAGGAAACGTGGAGGGTTCGAGGAGCGGTCTCGCGGGGCTTGACCGCCCCCGCAGGCTCACGGCTCCGCGACCACGGGTCGCAGGATCAGCCGATCCCCCACCACCTCGATGGCTGCCAGTTGTCGAAGAAACTCCAGCATCTCCGGCTGACGATCCACGTCCCGGAGCAGGTTTTCCCTCTGAAGGCGGCGCAACAGCCAGTTCGGGATGGGCCGGCCGTTCGCCTCCATTTCGGCCACGGTCACGGTCAGCCAGCCGTCGGTAAGATCCAGCTGCAGCCGGGCACGGCCGTTCAAATGCCGATGGGCAAGTTCCCGCTTGCCACTCTGAGCGAGGGGAAAGGTGAACCGACCGAACACGCTGCCATTGGTCAATTCGATCCGGAGCCGGTCTCCGACCTGCGGATCCGCAGCGAGCAGGAGGTTGATTTCGTCCGCAGTGATCTCGAAAGGCGGGGTGGGAACGCCCTGCCGGACGTTTTCAAAAAAGAGCGACCACCGCACCACCAGGGCGGTCCGGTCCATTTCCGTCCCGCGCACTGCGGGCAGCGGCTCCGGCGTGGGGGTGGTGTACGTCTGCACCAACGAACGCCAGTACAAAAACAGAGCCGTCACTGCCGCGAGCCCGAGTCCTGCCAATGCGACAAGAGCCAGGCCGGCGTACCAAAGCCAGGTCCGACGCCGTCGGCGAACCTGTGTGTCCATGCCCCTCGGATGCGCTGCGGATTGGTTTTCCATGATCGTGCCCTCGGTGATGCTTTGCCGTTCGGGTTCCCCTGTGGGGATCGCCCCGGCACCCCGCTCGACGCGTCAGCGCTCTCCACATCGGCAGCGTCGCCCGAACGAATTTCGCGATGGGCGGCAGAATCCTCGTGTGCTCACGCCGGCCGGCCAAATGCTCGCCTCATCCACGCCCAACCTGCGGAAAGCTGGGACGTGCATCCGGTTCCGTCAAGTCCACGGGCGTGCAAATCGAAAGAATCGATCGTCCCGGGTGTTGCTCCGGCTCCTCTCGAACGCAGTTTCCGCAAACTAGGAGGTCGAACGAGTTCTGCCAATGGGCTGGCAAATCGGACGGTTTCGACCCGCGCGGCCGGCGGAAGTCACGTGCCATCCCCCGCCTCGTATCCGTGCGGATGCGCCGATTGGCCGTACGCAAGCAACACACAGGGTGGACCGGTTCCAAATGGGTCGCCCCGGCCACAAACGGCGGGTTTCAGATCTGCATTACCGGCGGACGCCCCGACCCGGTTCGCCCGATCCCGGTTCCCCGCCGGTGACGGGGAAACCAAGAGACTCCGTTCCCCGGCACATCGGCATGTGCCCGGGTCGGCACAACGCCGCCCACCGATCGTCTCCGCCCTGCCCGGAGTGCGTGCCCGTGCGGTTTCGCGCAAGAATGGCCCGGTCCGGGGGTGCCGGCGCGGACTTCACCCCACGCTGCCTTCGAGACTGACTCCCAGCAGCTTCTGCGCCTCGACGGCAAACTCCATGGGCAACTCTTTGAAGACCTCCTTGCAGAACCCGTTGACGATCATGTTCACGGCGTCCTGGGTGGAGAGGCCGCGCTGGTTGCAATAGAAGATCTGGTCCTCCCCGATCTTGGAGGTCGTGGCCTCGTGTTCCACCGACGAGGTGGAGTTGCGCACATCAATGTACGGGAACGTGTGGGCCCCGCACTTGTCGCCGATCAACATCGAGTCGCATTGCGAGAAATTCCGGGCATACGCAGCGGATTTGCGAATCTCCACCAGCCCGCGATAGACGTTTTGTCCACGTCCGGCCGAAATGCCCTTCGAAACGATGGTGCTGCGGGTGTTGCGACCGATGTGGATCATTTTGGTGCCGGTGTCGGCCTGCTGGCGCCCGTTGACCACGGCGACCGAGTAGAACTCACCGATGGAGTTCTCGCCCAGGAGCACGCAGCTGGGGTACTTCCAGGTGATGGCCGAGCCGGTTTCCACCTGTGTCCAGGAGATCTTCGAATTCCGACCTTTGCAAAGGCCCCGTTTGGTCACGAAGTTGAAGATGCCGCCGCGGCCTTCTTCGTCACCGGGATACCAGTTCTGCACGGTCGAATATTTGATCTCCGCATTGTCCAGAGCAATCAGTTCCACGACCGCCGCGTGGAGCTGGTTTTCATCGCGCATCGGCGCCGTGCAGCCTTCCAGGTAACTCACATAAGCGCCTTCATCCGCGATGATGAGGGTGCGCTCGAACTGGCCGGACTTGGCCGCATTGATCCGGAAGTAGGTGGACAACTCCATGGGGCACCGCACGCCCTTGGGCACGTACACAAACGAACCGTCGCTGAAGACGGCGGAGTTGAGCGCGGCATAAAAGTTGTCCGTATAGGGGACCACGCTGCCGAGGTATTTCCGCACCAGGTCCGGGTGTTCCCGCACGGCCTCGCTCATGGAGCAGAAGATGATGCCCTTCTCGGCCAACTGCCGCTGGAAGGTGGTGCCCACGGAGACGCTGTCGAACACCGCGTCCACGGCCACCCCGGCCAGCCGTTCCCGTTCCCGCAACGGGATGCCAAGCTTCTCGTAGGTCTCGAGCAGTTTGGGATCCACCTCCTCGAGGCTCTTGGGGCCGTCGGCCCGGCTCTTGGGGGCCACGTAATAGACAATCTCCTGAAAATTGATCGGCGGGTATTTGACGAACTGCCAGTTGGGCGGCGCCATCGTCAGCCAGTGCCGATAGGCTTTCAGGCGCCACTCGGTCAGCCATTCGGGCTCCCGCTTCTTGGCCGAGATGAACCGAATGATGTCCTCGTTCAAGCCGGGCGGGGCCGACTCGGTCTCGATGTCGGTGTAAAAGCCGTACTTGTACTCTTTTTTGACCAGACTTTCGATGGTCTCAACCGCCGTGCTCATGCGTTGCCTCTCCTGCGAGTCGGAGAGGGCAGGACGAGACGGGGACTGGCCCCTCTTGACGTCCTGCCGGCGACTCGCGCAAGCACAAATTAGTGCACGAAAACTCCCTGTCAACGTGCCCTCAGCAGACCTCCGCCAACCGGGTGCCGCTCCTGTCTACGGCTCGCTGCGGCCCACCGGGGCCGGAATCGCGGCCCGGGGCCCGGCGCCGCGCCTCCGGCGCACGCGTGGATTTCAGACTGGCGCAAACGGCCGGGATCGCCTTTTCTGGCGTCATGAACACCGCCAACGGCTTCAGGATGGGATTGATCGGGGCCGGCCTTTTGCTGTTGCCGGCGGTATGGGCGCAAACCAATGCAGATGCGGCCGCGGAACTGCGACGCGGCCGACATTTCATTCCCACCCCCGTGTATTCGGAGGAGGACGACGCCCGGATCCTGCGCTTGTTCGACGGCCTGCGCGTGGCTGACGTCTGTGACGGCATGGACAAGGCGGGCTTGCACAACCTCGGGCTGATGGATCCGGAGATTCGTCCGCTGTGGAAGGACACGCGCACGTTCCGGCACCGGATCGTGGGCATAGCGGTCACGGCCCGGTATGTGCCCACGCAGGAACCACCGGCCGGACGTCGGGAAACCGCGGATTTCGATCGGTGGGTGGCGACGTGGTATCGGGACCGGAGCAGCGAGCCGTTTGTGCCGCTGCTGCGCCCGGGAACGGTGCTGGTCATCGAGGAGCACGGCCATGACACCGGCTCGATCGGCTCCAACAACATCCTGACCTGGAAACAGCGCGGCTGTGTGGGCGTGGTCAGCAGCGCCACGGCCCGCGACACGGATGAGATCGAGGCTCAGGGAATCCCCCTGTACTTCAAGCGGCCGGGCCGCGGCATCCGGCCGGGGCGCAACGAGATCGAGTCTGTGAATGCGCCCATTGTCTGCGGGGGTGTGCTGGTCAGGCCCGGGGACGTCATCGTCGCAGACGGGGATGGTGTGATCGTGGTCCCGCGGGCCCGCGCGGAAGAGGTGGCTGCCTACGCACGGGCCACATTGGAACAGGACAAGTCGGCCCGGCGGCGCCTGTACGAGGCGCTGGGTCTGCCGAAAGATCGTTCCGTGGAGTGATGCGGCCGTGGGCCCGTCGGCAGGAAAACCCGATCGTTCCAAGGACGCCCCGCCAGGCACCCGTGCTCGCGGAGGCACGGCCCTCCCGGGGGCAGGCACCTCGTCATTGCCGCGCAGTGCACCGTCGGAGTCCAGCCTTACGAGTCCGCGAGCACGGCTCCGTCCGTTGCCGGCCGCCGCCATCGCCGCCACGGGCGGGTTTGCGATTCTGGTGCTGGAGATCGTGGGCGCCCGGTACTTGGCCAAGGATTTTGGCAGCTCGTTCTATGTGTGGGTGAGTCAGATCGGCGTGGTGATGATTGCGCTGGCGGCGGGCTACTACGTCGGCGGGGCCCTGGCGGACCGCTGGCAGCAGCTGCGACGGTTGGCCTGGCTGTTGTGGCCCACCGGCCTGTTTACCATCGCCATCCCGTGGCTGGCCCCACCGGTGCTGGACTGGATTGTCAACCGGCATCCCGCCGATGAGCCCATTCCCCCTCTCTGGCAGAAACTGGATCCTGCCCTCGGAAGCGGGGTGATCTTTTTCTTCCCCTGCTTCATCCTGGCGATGTTGTCGCCGTATTTGATCCGACTGACCAGTCAGCAACTCAGCCATGTGGGCCGCGTCAGTGGGTTGATCATCGCCGCCAGCACGGTGGGCAGCATTGCAGGGGTTTTTGTGGCCGGGTACGTTCTGGTGGACCATTTGGGACTGTCGGCGATTTTTCGGTGGACCGGCGGTTTGATCCTGCTGCTGGGCGGGGTCTGTTGGTGGGCCGAGCCGGGAGCGAAGACAGTTCCCCCAGAGACATCTTCATGAGACCAGGGAGCCAAGTGGGGCCCGGGCGCCCGGGATGGCTGCTCGTGGCCGTTTTGAGCGTGGCTTCTGCCACGGCGCAGGTGGTGTTCGAAGCCACCTCGCCCTATCACAACATCCGCGTGGAGGACAGCGGCGGGCTGCGGCTCCTGACCTTTGACGGCACGCTGCAGACGCGCATGTCCCTGCGGAATCCGCTGGAGGGACACTTCGAATACATCGAGTACTTCCACCTGCCGTGGCTGTGGAACACGCAGATTGCGCGGGTGTTGATGATCGGCCTTGGCGGAGGCAGCGCCCAGCGTCAGTGGGCGGCCTATTATCCGGAGGTTTATTTCGAGACCGTGGAGATCGATCCCCTGGTGGTGCAGGTGGCCCAGCAATACTTCGGGGTTCGCGAAGGTCCCAACCAACGGGTGGTGGTCGAGGACGGGCGCATGTATCTGCGGCGGTCCCGTCAACGCTGGGATGTGCTGCTGGTGGATGCGTACACGGAAAACCGTTACGGCGCATTCATCCCTTATCATCTGGCCACCCGGGAGTTTTTTGAACTGGCTCGCGACCGCCTGACCACCAACGGCATCGTGGCCTACAACGCCATCGGCACCTTGAACGCCTGGCAGTCCGACGTCATCGGTTCCCTGTATCGAACACTCCGCGAGGTGTTCCCCCAGGTGTATCTGTTCCCGGCGCAAACCAGTCAGAACATCGTGCTGGTGGCGACCCGGGACTCGCGGCGGCGGACACGGCTGGAACTCGAACAAATGGCGCGCGTCCTGCAGACGTCGGGCCGGGTTCGAATGCCGGGGTTTCTCAGCCGCGTGCGGGCCCTCCGCGAGGAACCACCCGGGCATTTCGCCCGATGCGGCGTGCTGACGGATGACTTCGCCCCCGTGGACGGTTTGTTGACCCGGGGGCGGTAGAGAAGTGCCAGTGGCACACGGTTGCGCCCGCCCACCCCCTTCTCGCCCCCCGCGACGGGAAAACCCGTCAGCGAAGCAGATGCTCCCGAGGTGCCATGGACGCGGATGGGTTCTGAATCCGGACCGAATGTTTCAGTGGCGGGAGCCGGGCCGCGCAGGCTCTGGCCCCGCCCCGGGCGGCGGGCCGGAACGACCCCATCCGGGGACAACCTGGGCCGTCCCGACAGGCACCGGAATGCGAAATGGAGCGGTGGACGGCTCCGCGTACGAAAAGAGGCTTCGCCAGCCAATCGGAACCTTCCCCGGGTGCGGCCCCGGGCCTCGCGGCTGTTCCAGACCCCGGGCGGGGATCGTCCCCTTGAAATTCCGGGTTGGATTGCCCCGCCGTCGGGCTTAAGCTCCGCGCAGGGTATGAAACGATCCTTGGGGGCACAAACACTGGTTCATCCCACCCCGGTGTTCGTCGTGGGCACGTACGATGCGCAGGGTCGGCCGAACGTCATGACCGCGTCCTGGGCCGGGGTGTGTTGTTCGCAACCTCCGTGCGTCTCCGTGGCTCTGCGCCGCGCCACCTACACGTACGAGAATCTCCTGGCGCGTCGCGCCTTTACCATCAGTATTCCTTCGCAAACCCAGGTGCGTTACGCCGATTACTTCGGGTTGGCATCCGGGCGGGACGTGGACAAGTTCGCCGCGACCGGGTTGACGCCGGCCCGCAGCCTGCTTGTGGATGCCCCGTATGTGGAAGAGTTTCCCCTGGTGCTGGAGTGCCGTCTGTTGCAAAGCGTGGAAGTGGGGCTGCACACGCTGTTCATCGGAGAGATCCTCGACGTGAAAGCCGACGAATCCGTGCTCAATGGCGAGGGCCGCACGGATCCGGAAAAGCTCCGGCCGCTGGCCTTTGCCCCGGACACACAAGCCTATTACGCGCTGGGCGAGTTTGTGGCGCGCGCATTCGCCGTGGGCGAAGAAATCAAGCTGCGCGTGCCGGATCCGCACTGCGCGTGAGCCGCGGAGTCGCGGCCGGAGTTGGTGCGGGGCCGAAGGACCCTCCGCTTGCGTGCCCGTTTCCCCTGTGCTCCGGTCCGTTCCGAGGACCGATCTCCAAGAGTCCCGGCGGTGGATGGAAACGCGCGCAAGGCGCACGAGATCCCCGTCCGAGCCATTGGACTCCGGGTGGCCGGCAGGGATTCCCTAGGGTGGTCTGAATGCCGGCGCATCGGCTCGCAACCTCTTTGACCGAGGCCTCATCTCGAACCTCGACGGGCCGGAGCCGGTGTTGGATCCACCTGCGCAGGCGAGAGGCGTCCTCGATCCCCCCGCGCCGTCGACCCTTGGTTTGTACCCTCCGGTCGCCGACTCCGGGGATGCCGAGAGGCCCGGCAAGAGGCCGGCGAGACTCTGCCGCGACCAGCCAGCTTGGGTTCACAAGGGAGCGCGGGGCTGCGTGGAAGCTGACAGCCCGGCTAAGTTCCGGCGCAGCCGGGCAGCCGCGGAGATTTTCGTTTCGCCGGCTACCGGGTTCGGTTAATAGGGTTTTGTGGCGGCCGTGAGTCACGAAGGCGAGCGCGTGCTGCGGGGCATCCCTGTGTCCAACGGGGTGTGCCGCGGCAAGCTGTTGGTCTGGCGCAAGGCAGAAGCAGAGGTTCCACACTGGGAGCTGCGCGAGGACGAAATCCCTGCCGAGATCGAACGCCTGGAGCGCGCCCTGGTGGCCACGCGGCAGCAGTTGCTGGATGTGCAGCGACGGGTGCGCGAGGTCATGGGCGCACAGGAGGCGGGCATCTTCGACGCGCATTTGCTGGTTTTGGAAGACCGCGTCCTGGTGGACGAGGTCACCCGCCTGATTACCGAGGAAAGGCTGAACGCCGAGTACGCCTACCACCTGGTGGCGCAGAAATACATGGCCGCCCTGGCCGCCGTGGAGGATGAGTATCTGCGGGAGCGGGTCGCCGACATGCGCGATGTCACCGCCCGCGTCCTCAGTCATTTGATGGGTCGGGCCCACGGCGTGGAGCTGGCGCACCTGCACGAGCCGGTCATCCTGGTGGCCCATGATTTGACCCCCAGCGACACCGTGCAGATGGACAAGTCCAAGGTGCTGGGCTTTGCCACCGAGGTGGGCAGCCAGACGTCCCACACGGCGATTTTGGCCCGTTCCCTGGGCCTGCCCGCCGTGGTGGGGATTCCCCACGCCCTGCGGGAGCTGGAAACCGGCCAGTATGCCCTGCTGGACGGGTTCAACGGGCTCCTGATTCTGCATCCTTCGGATCAAACCCTCTTCGAGTACGGGCAGCTGGTCCGCCGGCAACTCACGCTGGAGGAAAAGCTGCGGGAAGTGGTGGACCAGCCGGCGGTCACGCTCGACGGACACCGGGTGTGGGTGCTGGCCAACATCGAGCAGGCCGAGGACGTCGAGGCGGTGCGCCTCAGCGGCGCCGAGGGCGTGGGTTTGTTTCGCACGGAGTATTTGTACATCAACCGAGATCACCCTCCGGACGAAGAGGAACAGTTCCAGGCGTATCGAAAGGTGGCCGTGGCCCTGCGGCCCCAGCCGGTCATCGTGCGCACCCTGGACCTGGGCGGGGACAAGTTTCTCTCTCATTTGGTCGCGCAACAGGAGATGAACCCGTTCCTGGGTTGGCGCGCCATCCGTCTCTGTCTGCAGCAGCCCGAGATGTTCGGGGCGCAGCTGCGCGCGATCCTGCGGGCCAGCGCCGAGGGCAACGTGAAGTTGATGTACCCCATGATCTCCGGGCTGGAGGAGCTCTGCCAGGCCAACGAGTTGCTGGAGCAATGCAAGGCCCAGCTGCGCGAGCGCGGCCAGCCGTTCAACGAGTCCATCGAAATCGGGGCCATGATCGAGATCCCCTCCGCGGCGCTGGTGGCCGACGCACTGGCCCGGCGGGTGCGTTTCTTCAGCATCGGGACCAACGATCTGATTCAGTACGCGCTGGCGGTGGATCGGATGAACGAGCGCATCGCGCATTTGTACGAACCGACCCACCCGGCCATTCTGCGGCTGATTCGGCGCACGGTCGAAGCCGCCGAAGCCCAGGGGCTGCGGGTCAGCGTGTGCGGCGAGATGGCGGGGGAGCCGGTCCTGGTGCCGTTGTTACTGGGCCTCGGTGTCCATGAGCTCAGCGCCGCCCCTCCCCTCGTGCCCCGCATCAAGTACGTGATCCGCCGCATCCGGATGGCCGAGGCCCGGGCCCTGGCGCAGTGGGCTCTGGAGTGCGAGTCGGCCAGAGAGATCCTGCAGCGAAGCCGGGATCTGGCGCGGGAAGCCGCCCCCCTGCTGTTCGAGGCACGAACGGTAACCCTTTGAAGGAGCCCCCCGAGGCTCAGCCGAACCGGCGCCGCAACCGCTCCAGGTGATAGTCCCGGCGCTGCTCGGGAGTCATCTGCGAGAAATCGGGCGCGGGGGCCGGAGGCCCGGCAAGGGCTCCGGTACGGGCCGTGCCCTCGGGAGCATGCCTTCGAGGGATCCCTGGCGAAGCGGAGGCGGCACTGCGTGCATCGACCGCCGAACGCTGTCCCAGCGGATTGTTGCGGATCGAAACAGCCGAAGGAGGCCGGCCGGTGCGATCCGCCCGCAAGGCGGGTTCGGTGATCTGCAGGTCTTCTTCCAGCGTGCGCCGCGGCCGGATTCCCCTGGCCTGCAAAACGCCGTGATAGGCCCGCACGGCTTCTTCCGGACCGATGCGTCCCTCGGTGATGAGCCGCAACATCTCGATAAACGCCAACTGGTGTTCGGCGTGGTTGATCTTCCGACCGTACAGGGCGACACGTGCGCCATGCCGCTGGGCCTCGTGCAGCAACAGGAACGCATCATGGGTGGTGCCGGCCCCGCCCCCGAGAATGCCGACGATCAGATTGGGGTCGTATTGGACGAGTTCCTCCAGCGCGCGCGGGCCGTGGTAAACGATCTTCAAAAAGAGCGGCCGACCGGCCACCGGAACGCCGGCCAGGGTACGAAGGATCTGATCGTTGATGAACTCGGCAAGCCTCTCCGGGGGCAGGCCCGGGTCCACGTTGGGATCGAACACTTCCAGGAAGTGACGGAACTGTTTGCGCTCGGCCTCTTCGCGGAAGGCCTTGTACGCGAGCAGGGTTTCCCGGTCGCGTTCGAGGTCGTTCAGGAAGGTGACGGAGTAGAGGCCCAGGTTGGCCCCGGGAAAGTCGCGGGTGGACCGGTCGCATTCGACACGGCCGCACTGGATCTGATCGATGGTGGCGGTGCGGAACGGGCGGGAGGGCTCGGCGGTGTAACAACCGTGACGGACCGCCCAAATGTCCGTGGTGTCGTTGGCCCGGGCGGCCGGAGTGACGGTCGACCGCCGAAACAGGCCCTCCTGAATGGTCAGGAGATCGTTCACATAGGGCGACATCAACATGATGTCCACGATCCCCTGGTGCACGATCTCGCGAATGATATCGAGAAACTCCGGCAGATTGCGGTAGCCGAATTCCTCGCGTGTCCACACTTCGGGGGAAAACTGGGCGGGCCGGGCCCCGCGGGCCGACAACCACGAGCGCGGGCCGGGGGCCCGTACCCCGTAGGCCATGTCGGCATCCTTCGCATCCGCAAGAATGAAGGTTCGCCCCTGCGGGTGGGCGCGGATCTCAGCCAGTTTGCGGTCCAGGGATTTTTCCGGACCGGGTGGTGCGGAGGCAGCTGGGCCGGGCGAGCTCATTTCCACCGGGCCAGGATCTCGTCCGTGATGATCTGGACGGCCTTCTCGGCTTCAGGATCGAAGTCCGCCTCCGGCGCGGGCCGGGGCGGGACCGTGCAGGTCACTCCCGGGCGCCACTGGTCGTTGTCGCAAAGCTCGCATTCCTTGAGCCCGAAGCGCGGATCGGGGATGCCCAGCTCCTGTTTGATCTTGAGCAGATCCCGCAGCTGCTGGGGCGTCATGGTCTGGGGCGGCCTGCCCAATTGGGCGGTCACCAGCACGGTGCGGCAGTACGCCTCCAGAATCTCCATTTTGAAATAGGCATCCTCCAGACCGAGGTGACTCCAACTGACCACCCCGTGGTTGGCCATGAGGATGGTGTTGTGTTGATCCACCAGCTCGGCCACGAGCTGGCCCATTTCCGGCGTGCCCGGCGTGCGGTACGGCGCCACGGCCACGGAGGCAAACACCTCGAATTCGGGGATGAGACAGGTGGGCGGCACCAGTCCGGCCACGGCGAAACCCGTGGCATAGGGGGGATGACAGTGACAGGTCGCCACGGCGCGGGGCTGACGCTGAAAGATCTGCAGATGCATCAGAATCTCGCTGGTCCGCTTTTTTTGCCCGCACAATTGACGGCCGGTGAAGTCCACCAGGCACATGTCCTCGGGCTTCATGAACCCCTTGCTGACCAGCGTGGGCGTGCAGAGCGCCAGATCTTTGCCCACGCGAATGGCCAGGTTGCCCCCGTTGCCGTCGACATATTCGCGCAGCCAGAGGCGGCGGCCGATGTCGCACATCTGTTCCTTCAATTCCTGACACCACGCCGAATGAAAGAAGGCCTCAATCTCGGCTGCGGGTGATTGGGAGGAAAGATCGGACGGGGAGCCCGGGGAGCCGGAGGTTTTGGGGGCGGCCGGGGCCGTGGCGGGTATCGGAGCGTTGCGGCCCTGCTGTTGGGCCGCTTCCCAGTCGCGCAAAAAGTCGCGGGCGGCCGGCGTCAGGATGGCGTCGGCGGGCAGTTGCCGCAGATCCCGTCCCTGACGCAGGAGGTTTTCCAGATCGCGCAGGCTGATCACCTGTTTCATGGCAGAAAGCGCATTAGCCCGTCCACGGGCGATAGAAGAGTTCATCGGCCAGGGCCACGTTGATGGCGTCCACGGGCGTTGGCTGGTCAAAAGGCTGCGCGGCTTCGCGGCCTTCCACGTAGCCGATGACCTGCCCGACCGCTCCGCCGAGGTTGTCGTAGACCACCAGGCTCGGATCCGGTCCGAGTCGAGGAGGGCCGTCCAATCCCATGGCATACTGTTCGCGGCCGAAGGGGCTGATGACGAGGAACCGTCCGCCCTGCAAAGAGGGGATGGTCCGGCTCAGTGTCACGCGACCGATCACGCGGCCCAGCTTCATACGCGTTCTCCCGGCACCCGCTCGTCCACGACCCCGATGATCAGCCAGCGGACGGGGCTTTTTTCGTCGCCCACGGCCCGTCGCGCCGCGGCCCCGTCGGAGGAGATCACCACCTGTTGGTGCATGCCGGCCCCCAGGGCGTCGATGGCCACCTGGGGTGCTCCTTCGGGTTGGCCGCTGGCTCCGATGGGCTGGCAGACCACCAGCCGCCAGCCCTCCAGGCTGGGATGTTTGCGCACGGCCACCACGTGTCCCTCCACACGCGCCAGCAACACGGCTCAGCCCTCCCCCGGCCCACCGCCAACCCCGGGCGCAAACCGCCGGGCGCGGTGTCCGGCTCCGAACCTTGAACTGCGCTTCCGGATCATGGCCATTTTTCCCAACCGGTGGCGCCCTTCAAAAAATGCGCAGCTGATCCACCATCACGCATCGGCGCACGCGGGTGAACGTGCGCGGATTGCAAATGCCCTCGCCGGTTGTGGTGGCGATGGAGAAGTTCAGGTATCCCTCTCCGCCGTTGCCCAGACCGGCCAGGCACGAGCCGTTTTTGACGAACAACGTGGTCTCCAGGGCACGCGCCATGGCCGTCATGTGCGCCACGTCCAGCGAGTGAATCATCGCCGAGTGCTTGTACCCGTGCTCGGCGCGTTTGGCCGCTTCAATGCCCTCTTCAACGGATCGAACCCGCACCACCGGCAGGAACGGCATCATCTGCTCCTCCAGCACAAAGGGATGATCGGCGGGCGTCTCCCCGACCAACAACTGCGTGCCGGCGGGAATCTGGACGCCGGCCGCGCGCGCCAGCACCTCGGGATCCCTGCCGATCAACTCGCGATTGACAGTCGGATGCGGACAGCCGGCGCCCTGCCCGGCCGGGAAAACAAAGGCCGCACGGGTGAGGCGCTCGATCTGCGCCTCGTTCAACCGAAAGGCGCCGTGTTTTTCCAGCGCCGCCATGAACCGGTCGAAGAACGGTTCCAACACAAACACCTCCTTTTCCCCGATGCACAGGAGGTTGTTGTCGTAGGCGGCCCCTTCCACGACACAGCGGGCCGCGCGGTCCAGACAACTCGTGCCGTCCACCAGCACAGGGGGGTTGCCCGGCCCGGCGCAGATGGCCCGTTTCCCGCTGGCCATCGCCGCCTTCACCACGCCCGGGCCCCCTGTCACGCACAGCAACCGCACGTGTTCGTTCTTCGCGATGGCCTGGAAGGACTCCAGCGTGGGCGGTTCGATGATGCACGCCAGATTCTCAATGCCCAGTTCGCGATGGATCGCCTGGTTGAAGGTCCGCACCGCCGTCACGGCACACTTGTAGGCGGCGGGATGCGCGTTGAAGACGACCGCGTTGCCGGCGGCGACCATGCTGATGATGTTACAGGCCAGCGTGGGTATGGAATGCGTGCTGGGTGTCACGGCGCCGATCACGCCAAACGGCGCATACTCTTCCAGCGTGATGCCGTGGTCGCCGCTGAGACCGTACGGTTGCAGGAATTCCACGCCCGGCACGGCCCGCTGCGCCCGGAGCTTCTCGATCTTGTGGTCCAGCCGGCCGATGCGCGTCTCTTCCAGTTCCAACCGACCCCATTCTTCGGCCCGGGCCCAGCAGATGTCCTTGACGATCTGGATGACCTTCTGCCGCCCTGCCACGCCGGCCGCAGACAATTGCAGAAACGCCTCCTGGGCTGCGGCGCAGGCTTCGTTGGCGTCGGAAAAAACGCCAAAGCGACCGCGGCTCGGTTTGGGACCGCTCGGGCTCGAGACGGGACAGCCGCAGGCGGGCCTGGCAGGGGTCGAGACGCTCTCTGCGGGAGCCGTCGGCCCTCCGGTGGGGGTGCCGGTGCGGCCGGGGCCGTCCGTGGGTGGTACAGGTCCTCCCAGCCGGCCCAACACCTCCGCCACGACCTCTCGGATCAATGTTTCGTTCAGTGCGCTCATGGCGATTCTCGTTTCTCCGAATCCTCGGTGCCGGTGGCACCTTTCGCCGCGGGCTTGCGCCGTGGGCTTCCACGATCACGCCGAGGCCGCTCGCGCGTGGTAGATCACCTTGCCCAGGACGTCCACGGTGTCGACGATGCCGATCACCACCGCATCCACCGGGGCATCGCGCATGCCCGGCGCCAAACGGGCGGAACTGCCCTGCGTGAACATCACCATCTCCCCCACCCCGGCGCCCACACTGTCCACCGCGACGATGGTGTTGACACCGGGCCGGAACCGGGTGGGGTCCTTTTCGTCCACCAACTGCGGCCGCAGCAGGAGCAACTTGCGACCCTGCATGTTGGGGTCCTTTTTGGTGGCGACCACCGTGCCTTCGACGCGGGCCAGGAACATGGGTTGGGAGCCGGTGGGACCGCCGGGTCGACCCGGTGGGGCGCACCCACCCGGACGCCGACGGTCGGTGCGGAGAACATTGCGCTACTTCTTCTTGGGCAGCACCGCGTCCACGTCCGGATGGGGGCGCGCAATCACATGGACGCTGACCAGCTCGCCCTTGATGGCCTTGATGGCCTGGGCGCCGGCGTCCGTGGCGGCCTTGACCGCGGCCACGTCGCCGACCACCACGGCCGTCACCAGTGCGTTGCCCACCTGCATCATGGGCCCGGCCAATTCCACGTTGGCGGCCTTGAGCATCGCGTCGGTCCCTTCGACCAACGCCACCAGGCCCCGGGTTTCGATCATGCCGATTGCTTGTTGTGCCATAGGTGTTGTTGTGCTGAGAGTTCAGTTGGTTGCAGAAATCCGCGCGGAGAGGGCGGAACTCCGGCCGCCGGCACCGCAGGATTCCAAGTGCCGTTTGACCTCGCGCGCCACCACCAATTCCTCGTTGGTGGGGATCACCCAGACCTGTACGCGCGACCGGTCCGAGCTGATCCGGGCTTCCGCGGACCGAACCTGGTCATTTCGGGTCGGGTCCAGCTCGATTCCGAGCTCCGCCCAGCCCTCGCAAATGGCCGCGCGCAGGCCGGGTTGGTTCTCCCCGATGCCTGCCGTGAACACCAGGGCCTCCGCCCCGCCCAACTGGGCCAGCGCAGCCCCGATGTAGTGGCGGGCGGAATGCACCCACACATCCAACGCCAGGCGGGCACCCGCATGCCCCTGCGCAGCAGCCGCCAGCAGGTCCCGAATGTCGTTGGACAACCCGCTCAACCCCTTGAGGCCGCTTTCCCGGCAGAGTTGACGCTCGACTTCCTCGAGACTCAGGCCCAGCGTGCGCATCACCAACGGGATGGCGAAGCTGTCCAGGTCCCCGACTCGATTGTTGTGCGGCAGCCCGGATTGCGGGCTGAGCCCGAGGCTGTTGCCCAGCGCCAGCCCGTCCCGCAGGGGCGTCACACTGGAGCTGCCACCCAGATGACAGGAGATCACCCGCAGCGGCGGGCCGGAGACGGGCAGGCGCCCGCCGTCCACGTAGAGGTTGCGCACGCGAGCCGCCACGTCCGGCCGGCCCAGCAACTCCGCCGACCGTTCCGCGATGTACTTGTGGCTGGCTCCATGGAATCCCAGGCGCCGCACCCCGGCCGCACGCCAGCGCTCGGGCACTGCATACTCCATGGCCGCCGGCGGGGCCCACTGGTAAAACGCCGTTTCGAACAGCGCCACCATCGGGACCTGGGGCAGCCGTTGACCGAACAGGCGCATCCCGAGCACGTAGGGCGGATTGTGCGCCGGCGCCAGGCAGTTCCATTCCTCCATGGCGCGCAAGACTTCCTCGGTGACCCGCACGCAACCGGTGATGCCCCTGGCCACCACTGCCTTGAACCCCACGGCAGCCAGGTCGCCGTCCGACCGTACGTGACCGGCTTCGGCCAACTGCCGCAGACAAGTCTCGATGGCCCCTGCATAATCGGAGACCCGCTCCAGGGCGCCCCGATGCAGCAGCCGCTCCGCGCCGTCCGAAAGGTCGAACAGCCGCCATTTGAGCGACGTGCTGCCCAGATTGGCCACCAGGATTCTCATGCGCCACCAGAGGAAGTCACCGCCACGAGAGGCATTTTTCCCTGCGCGGGCGCAGCCCGCCGGCGAGCCCGAAGCCCGAGCGCACGCACCGGGGACGCCCCGACGCACCCGGGCCGCCGCCCACGGGCTGTCGGGCCCGGCTCACTGCAGCCACTTGCCCAGTCCCGACAACCCCTCATGCGGCCGCGGAATGACCTGGACGCTGATGACCTGGCCGACCTGCGCCGCTGCGGCCGCCCCGGCATCCGTAGCCGCTTTCACCGCGGCCACGTCACCCCGGAAAAAGGCGGTGACGTATCCGCTGCCGATCTTCTCCCAACCGGTCAGCGTGACATTCGCAGCCTTCAGGGCCGCATCCGCCGCTTCCAACAGGGCGCAGAGGCCCTTGCATTCGATCATGCCGACTGCTTGCTGTGCCATAAGCGTTGTTGCTCCAAGCGTCCCTGGTTCCCTTCAGCCACCTTTGCCCGTCTTGTTGGAGGTTTCCCCAACAAAGACGGCCAACAGATCTTCGTGAGGTCGGGCGATGATGTGGGCACTGACCAGCTCGCCCACCTTGCCGGCTGCCTTGGCCCCGGCGTCCACCGCCGCCTTGACACTGCCCACGTCCCCACGACACAGGACCGTGATCAGTCCGCCGCCAATGGGGATGGTTTTGACCAGGCTCACGTTGGCCGCCTTGACCATGGCATCGCTGGCCTCGACGCTGCCCACGTAGCCCTTGGTTTCGATCATGCCGAGTGCTTCGCTCATAGAGTCGTCTCCGGTTTCCTCCTTGCGGGAACCCATCCCGGGCCCCCGCCGGTTCACGCTTTCAAAAGCTCACAGGGCGTGTGCGGCTGCAGATTGCAGGCGTTGCCCTCGTCGGTGTCCAAATGCACCTCCAATCGAAAGGCCGGATCCACCCGCGCCAGCACCTTCTCGAACACCAGACCGCAATCGCCGCCCACTTTCAGGCGCATGTAGTCGCCATTCTTGACCCCGTAGAACGCCGCATCATCCGGATGCATGTGCACGTGTCGGGCGGCCCGGATCACCCCCTCTTTCAGTTCATAAAACCCGGCCGGCCCCATCAACATGCATCCCGGCGTGCCCTTGATGTCCCCGGACAACCGCAAGGGCACGTCGAACCCCAGGGCAATGGCGTCCGTAAACGCCAGCTCCACCTGGTTGAGGGACCGACAGGGGCCCAGGATCCGAAGGTTGGAAATCACGCGGCTGCGCGGGCCAATCAGGGTCACCGTTTCCTGAGCAGCGAACTGGCCCTCCTGGTAAAGCCACTTCAGGACCCGCAGCTGGTAGCCCTTGCCAAAAAGGGCCTCGACCGCTTCCTGGGTCAGGTGACAGTGTCGGGCGCTGATGTTCACCACCAGCGGGTTCGGCGCCTGAGCAATGCGCGGCAAAGGCTTGCCCAAGCGCGTGTACACGGCCTGGCGCACCCAATGCTCAACCACCGCACGCGGCGGCGCTGATACGGCTCCTGTCATAATCCGCCAAAACTACAGCACGAACGAGCGGAGTTGTCAACAAAATTCTTGCATAATCTCGCACAATCTTTCAGATTCGAGCACGAATGACTGCGCAAGAACGTCAGCACCGCATCGAGGAGTACCTTCAGAAGGTCGAGTTTGCCTCCCTGGACGAGCTGGCGAAGACATTCGGTGTCTCGTTGTCCACAATTCGCCGGGACCTGACGTTGCTGGAGGCGGCCGGCACGGTCAAACGCACCCACGGCGGGGCACGCATTCTAACCCCGAAAAGCGACGAATTCACCTTTTCCGCTCGCGACACGCATCAACTGGCAGAAAAGGAAGCCATCGGGAAGGCCTGTGCCGCGCTGGTCCATCCCAATCAAAGCCTGATCCTGGATGCGGGGACCACGGTCTATCACGTGGCCCGGTACCTGGAAGAGAAGGCCCCCCAGATCGTGACGAATTCGTTGCCGGTGGCCAACTTGTTCGCTTCCGCCAACCGGGTGGAACTGGTCTTGAGCGGCGGAGTGCTTTATCCGCGCCTGGGGGTCCTGGTGGGGCCCCTGGCCGTGGAGACCTTTTCCAAGATTCACGCAGACGTGGCGATCATGAGCGCCGGGGGCATCACCTTGGAGGGCCTGACCAACTCGCACAGTCTGTTGGTCGACATCCAGCGGGCGATGATTCGTGCCGCCGCACGTGTCATCATGTGTCTCGATCACACCAAGTTCGGTCGGCGGTCGCTGGCACTTCTGTGTGACCTGGAGCCGATCGACGTGGTGGTCACCGACAGCGGTGCCCCGGCGGAGCTTGTGGAGGGACTTCGCAGCAAGGGGATCGAAGTGGTGGTGGCCCCGGTTTCCGGCGGTCAGGAGGCCGCCACTCCACCGGCCTCTTCGTCGAGCGGATAACCGCCCGGTTGCGCGGGGCTTTCGAACTCCGGCTCTCGATCGCTTGCATTGGTCCGTCCGCGCGAAGAAGCCGCTAACACCAAATTCGACCTCGGGCTCTTGGAGCGAAGGCCGCGGGCTCACGGTCAAGGCCGGCCGGTGTTCCGCTCTGCGGGCAACAGGCTCCCGGTGATCCATGCCCCCTTGGGTCCGGCCATCCGGATTCGCGCCGACGAGAGTCACGGCACAACCGGGCCTTCCCATGGGTGCCTTTCCGTGGGTGGGCACGAGATTCAAGCATCCTGCCGAAACGCCGTTTTCTTCCGGCTTTTTCGTGGCCGAGGATGCCCTCAGATTCCACCGACTCTGAGCAGCGGCCAAAACCTGTGAAGCACCGCACAGCGGAGCTGCGGCACCGGGGCCGCTGCCTGCTCATCGGTGCGTCCGACACGCTTCCAAAACCGCCCCATGCGAATTCATCCCCGCCAAAACCAACACGGGTCGGAAGGTGTTCGCGCCGTCGGCAGGCCTAACTTTGCGCCCGCGGGGCGTGCATCCACCAGCCCGAGCGAGCGCCCTGGACAAAACCGGATTGCTCGATCCGGGATGAATGGTTCCGGTTTTGGCGCGCCGTACGTCTGCGCCCGCGGAGTAGGAATTCAGCAGCCCGGGCGCCGACTTGATTAACCGCGTTCCGCCATTCTTCCCGCCCTGACGGGGCGCAGGTCCGGTGTGGCAGGCCCGACTGCCGCGATGGGAGGCCACGGGTTGCGCCGGTTCAGGGCGCGGCCGGTTTGGAGAGACCCATTGCTCGGGTGCGTTTCCGCCGGAAAGGTGGATGGGATGCTCTGTCGGCGCGTGCATGACCAGTGCGATCCGTAAACAGTGCAGGGCCCATTTCCTTTGCCGGGTCCCCGGTTCAAGGTCGCCGAGGAAAATGCTGTTCTCCGCTCGGCCGGCCCGTGCCGAGGACGTCGGGGATAAGGCCGAGCTTTTGCCGGCACCCGGGACCTGGAGTGGGCCGCCCGCCGAATTCTCATCCATTTTGCGCTTGGCCCTTGAGAGGCGGCGGCCATCATGGCGGGTCTATGAAGATCGTGCTGGCATACTCGGGTGGACTGGACACATCGGTGATCCTGGCCTGGCTCAAGGAGCATTATCAGGCCGAAATCATCGCGTTTTGCGCAAACATTGGGCAGGAGGAAGAGCTGCGGGGGCTGAAAGCCAAGGCACTCCGGACCGGCGCCAGCAAATGCTACATCGAGGATCTGCAGGAGGAATTCGCGCGCGATTTTATCTTCCCCATGATCCAGGCCGGGGCCATTTACGAAGGCCAGTACTACCTGGGCACCAGCATCGCGCGGCCGTTGATCGCCAAGGCGATGATCGAGGTCGCGCGCAACGAAGGGGCCGAGGCGGTGGCGCACGGTGCGACCGGCAAGGGCAACGACCAGGTTCGGTTCGAGTTGACGGTGGCGGCCCTGGCCCCGGATTTGAAGGTGATCGCCCCGTGGCGCGATCCGGAGTTCCGTCGCCGGTTCCCGGGCCGCTCCGAAATGATCGCGTATTGCGAGCAAAAAGGCATCCCCGTCCAGGCCACCGCCAAGAAGCCATACTCGATGGACCGGAACCTGATGCACATCTCCTACGAAGCGGGCATCCTCGAGGATCCGTGGATGGACGCCTTTGCCCCGGAGAACAAGGACATGTTCAAATTGTCGGTCGCCCCGGAGGACGCGCCGGACCAGCCGGAATACGTGACGCTGGAGTTTGAAAAGGGCATATGCGTGGCCGTGAACGGCCGGCGTCTGACGCCTCTGGGGGTGATGAAAGTGCTCAACCGGTTGGGCGGCAAACACGGCATCGGGCGAGTGGACATGGTGGAGAACCGCTACGTGGGCATGAAGTCCAGGGGCGTGTACGAGACGCCCGGCGGAGCCATTCTCCACTTCGCCCATCGGCAGATGGAATCGCTCACCATGGACCGGGAAGTGATGCATCTTCGAGACAGCCTGATCCCCCGCTATGCCGAGCTGGTGTACTACGGGTACTGGTTCAGCCCCGAGCGCCTGGCGCTGCAGGCGTTCATTACCGAAAGTCAGAAAAACGTGACCGGCACGGTTCGGCTGAAGCTGTACAAGGGCAACATCATGGTCGCCGGGCGCAAATCGCCGGTCAGCCTGTATCAACCCGCCATTGCCACCATGGAGGCCGATCCCACGCAGGCGTACAATCAGGACGACGCCACGGGATTCATTCGCCTCAACGCACTGCGTTTGAAGGTTGCGGCGCAAGTGCAAGGTCTGGGCGCAGGAGTCACGGGTGCCAAAGCGCCCGCCAAACCAGGGGGCACCGGGCGGAAGCGCCGCTCCCGTTGACCCGTCGGAGGGTCCGGATGCACAGGTGCGGCGCAGCTCCGCTCCCCGCACCGCACCGCGGGCACCTTGTTCCCCACGCGGGCCGGCTCTAGACTCGGGCTCCGATGGATTCGGTCCCGAACGCCGATGCGGATCTGATGCTGCGCGTCAAGCGCGGGGATCGGGAGGCGTTCGAGACCCTGCTGCAGCGTCATGCGCCGGCAGTGCTGAACCTGGTGACGCGCACGCTGCAGGACCCGGTCGAAGCCGAAGACATCACGCAGGCCGTCTTTGTGCAGGTCTGGAAATCGGCGCACCGGTACGAGCCGACTGCGCCGTTTCGCACGTGGTTGTTCACCATCGCCCGCAACCTGTGTCTCAACGAACTGCGCCGTCGCGCGCGGCATCCGGCCGAGCCCTTGGAGCCACCCTCCGCAGAATCCGAGGCACCGCAGCGAACCCTGCCGGATCTGCACGCGGCCCCACCCACCGAGGCCCTCCTTCAGGCCGAGCTCGAAGAAAAGATCGAAGAGGCCATCGCGGCCCTGCCCGAGAATCAGCGTACCGCGTTGCTGTTGTGTCGCCAGGGGGACTGGTCCTACGAGGAGATCGCTCAAGTGCTGGGATGTTCCATTTCCGCGACCAAGTCGCTGATCTTCCGGGCCCGGGAGACGCTCAAGCGGCGTCTGAAGCCCTATTTGCGCTCGGGTATCTGGGGACCGTAATCCCGTGCCAGCCGGGCTCTGGCATGGCCGCATTCCCGAAGACGCAATAGCAGGGAGCCGATGGGATGGCCCCGGCGTGAGTCATGCCTTGCGCGCCCGACCCGCAGCCCCGCTCCCTGCCCGCGCAACGCGATCCGTGCCACCCTGTTCGACCTGTCCCTCCCGGCCGACCCTGACAAGCCAGGTCTCGAAACCCGTGGCGAACTCTGCAGCGCAAACCAGTGGCACGGACAGCCGAGGTTTGCGAATGCGAGTCCTCCGCACACAAGGGCGGGCCCAGCGCCAGGCATTTGACCCGGGTTGAAGTCCGAAAGGGCATGTGCGGCCCCGGTAAGGCTTGCCACCGGGAGCGCCCGGTCCGCACAATCCGGGCCTGATGCGTTGCTTCAGTGTGGGAGTCAAGGTGGTGGGGGTCGCTCTGGCCACAGTGTGGGCCGCGACCGGCTTTTCGGCGGAGCTCCCTTCCTCCGCACCGCCAGCCACCAACGAGACGGCCCGTCCCTCCCGCCCCCCGGCACCGCGGCGGCCGAGCATTTTGCTCATTGTGGCCGACGACCTGGGCTACGGGGATCTGGGCTGCTACGGGTCCACGCGCATTCAAACGCCAAACCTGGATCGTCTGGCGGCCGAGGGCATTCGTTTCACGCAATTCTATGCCGGCAGCACCGTCTGCGCGCCTGCGCGGGCCGCCCTGATGCTGGGCAAACACACGGGGCACTTGAATCTCCGGGGCAACCGGCGCGGCGCCACTCTGCAAGCCGACGAGCTGACCCTGGCCGAATGGCTGCGGGCTGCCGGCTATCACACCGGCTTGATTGGGAAGTGGGGCCTGGCCGAGGAAGGCCTGCCCGGGGTGCCCTGGAAAAAGGGGTTCAACGAGTTCGTCGGTTATCTGGACAATGTCCATGCGCACGACTACTACACCACGTATCTCTGGCGCTACGATCCGGTCACCCCTTACGAGGGCAAAGTCACCCTGATCGAGAACTTCGCCGGGGCCAAACGCACCTACATTCCGGACCTCTGCACCAAGGCCGCCACCAACTTCATCCGGATCCACAAGCCGGACTGGTACAATCAGTATCGGCCGTTTTTCCTCATGCTCTGTTACACCACCCCGCACGCCAACAATGAGGAAGGCCGCCGCACCGGCAACGGCATGCAGGTCCCCACAGACGCGCCGTACTCCGACCGTCCCTGGCCCCAGCCCGAAAAAAACAAGGCGGCCATGATCACGCGCATGGACGCCGACATCGGTCGGATCATGGAACTGCTCAAGGCGTCCGGTCAGGAGGAAAACACCATCGTCATTTTCACCAGCGACAACGGGCCGCACCGCGAGGGTGGTGTGGATCCAGCGTTCCTGGGCAGCTCCGGTCCGCTGCGCGGCATCAAGCGCGACCTCTACGAGGGCGGGATCCGTGTCCCGATGATTGTCCGTTGGCCCGCACGGATCCGCCCCGGTCAGGTGAGCGACTTTGTCTGGGCCCACTGGGATTTGTTCCCGACGCTGGCGGAGGCCGCCGGCACCAATGCACCCGCCGGACTGGACGGCATTTCCGTATTTCCCCTCTGGGTGGGGGAGACCCAGACGAACCGGCACGAGTATCTCTATTGGGAATTCCACGAGCGCGGTTTCCAGCAGGCACTGCGCTGGGGTGATTGGAAGGCCGTGCGTCCGCAGTGGGGCAGCCCCTTGGAGCTTTACAACTTGAGGGAAGATCCCGGCGAACGGCGCAATGTCGCGGAGCAACATCCCGACGTTGTCGCAAAAATCGAAGATTTGCTGGCCCGGGCTCGCGTGGACGCTCCGGATTGGCCCATTCGACCGCCGCCCCAGGTGCAGGCCCCCGGCGGTGCAGCCACCAACCGCCTTCCCGCAGCGGTCTCCGGCGATTCGCCCAATCCGGGAACCCCTGCGTCGAACCAACCATGACCGGTCCGAGGGATCTTCTCGGGATGTTGGGCAGCTCTGCCCGCGATCGGGCTGCCCGGCCGGGCCGGGCCGCAGCCATGCTCCTGGTCTGCGCGTTGGTGGTGACGTCCGCCCGGTCGCAAACCCTCACCCCGTTGCTCGTACACGGCCCGCGCACGAACCGGATCAACGTGGTGGTGCTTTCGGAGGGTTACACCGCCCCGCAATTGTCGCAGTTCCTGCGGGACGCCACCAACGTGGTGGAAACCCTCCTGACTGCCTCGCCCTACGCGGAATACCGGCAGCATTTCAATGCCTACGCCATCAGCGTTGCCTCTGCAGAGTCGGGCTCCGACCATCCCACCACCGGCGGTCCGTTTCGCAACACCTACTTCAACAGCGCCTACGAGTTTTACGACTACGTCATCACCATTCCGCCGAACGGGCTCGACCCCAACCCCGCCAACGGCCAGGGCAGGGTCGAGCACCTGATCAACACCTGGCTGCCCGAGGCGGACATCGTCATCCTGCTGGTGAACGACATCCAACCCGGCGGGTCCTCCGGCGTCGGCGGCCCGACCGGCGTGAGCAATCGGCGTCCCATCATCACCGCATTGAATCCCTACTGGCCCTACTCCGACATCGTGGTGCACGAGTCGGGCCACTTTTTTGCCGGTCTGGTGGACGAGTACTCGAATCCCTACCCCGGCTACACGCCCGTCGAGGCGCCCAACGCCACGCAGCGGACCAACCGCAACGAGATCCCCTGGCGGGCGTGGATCGAGCCCTCCACTCCCCTGCCCACGCCCAACGACGGGTCGTGGGCCGACGTGGTGGGCTTGTTCGAAGGCGCACAATACCAGGCCACCGGATGGTATCGTCCGAAATTCGACTGCAAGATGCGCACCCTCGGCATGCCGTTCTGCGAGGTCTGCCGAGAACAGATCATCCGCGCGATCTATGCCAGGGTGCGTCCCTGGGACGGTGTGGAGCCCGCGTCCAGTGTGATCAGCTGGACCTCGGCGGCGCCTGTGCGATTTCGTTTGGATCTGGTCCAGCCGCGACAAAGCCCGCTGGCGGTGGAGTGGAAGACCAACGGGGTGGGGGTACCGGGAGCGGCCGGTCCGGAGCTCGAGTTGTCCCCGGAAGCCCTGGGCAACGGGACGCACACTGTGGAAGTGTGGGTACGGGATCCCACTCCCTGGGTGCGCACCGATCCCGAGGGCCGCTTGCGCGCGACGCGTTCGTGGCAGGTGCAGATCTCGATTCCCGAACTGCGCCTGGTCGATCCGGAGTTTTTGCCCGATGGACGATGGCGATTCACGGTGCTCGGAACGGCCGGCGGTTCCCTGGTCCTCGAGATGTCCACCGACCTGCGGACCTGGCAGAGCCTGGCAACCAATGCCCCGTGGTCGGGTCGATGGGATTACACCAACACTCCCCCTCCGGGCAGCAGCCGCGCCTTTTATCGCGCGGTCCGCCAGCCGTGAGGCGGGTGCGGGCATCAGAACTCATACGGCGGATTGAACTTCCCGCAGTGAGCGCAGCGGGAGAGATCCACGTCCGGGTCGTCCGTGTACACCGCGCCACACTGTTCGCACCGAAAGATGCGGTCGCGATTCGGCGCGGGTTCGAATCGGCGCCGTCGCATCTCGGTTATCACGGTGAGCAGACCGAGGGCGCCCAAGAGCAGGAGGACATACGCCAGGATCAGCGAGGACGTGCGCATCGGCCGATTTCAACGGGCGGTGGAATCGAGGCGATCCGGCGGCAGCGTTTGCCACTCGAACACGGCCAGGACCGGCGTCAGATTCGGGGTTTCCTTGGGAGCAATTGCCATCCCGGAGTCGGGCTCGAACTCCAATTGACGGGCCACTTCCAGAGCTTTTTGATCCGCTGCCGGCAGTCCACTGGAGACCAACAAAGCAGCCGTGAGCACCCTTCCCGCGCCGTCCACCAGCAACCGCACCACGCTGTTGGTCAGCAGCTCTGCCGAAGGCCAACCCGGCAATGGCTCCGGGCTTTGACGCAAACGCCGCGCAGGACCGGCAGGTACAATGCGGAGACGTGAGGACCGGAGTGTCAGTGGCTCACGGGGCGCCAGGCTGCCGAACTGCGGGGAGGCGCTCGCCCGCAGACTCATCACCGAGGGCGTCCAGGCAGCGGCCCGCACCAGCAATCGGAGAGGATCTTCCCGCACCAACTGGGCAGGTTCGAGAAATCGCGGGGGCTCCAACGGCAGAGGCGCGCTGTAACCCACCCGTGGTTGAAGCATCCAACCGGGCCCGGAAAAACTCTGCGGGTGTCCGTGGACGAAGAAGGTTGGATCGAACCACGCCACCCAATCCTCCGCGCCCCGGTCGGCCCAACTCCACTCGGGCGCGGCCTCGATAGGTCGGGGCGCCGGCAAATCGCCGCGACCGAACTTCCACAACCCGGCCCCATGCAGGAGAAGCAGCACCAGCACCACCGTCCCCCAGGTTCGCCAGGTCCAAGAGTCGGCTCGAGCAGCCGCCGGCTTCATCGGAGAACCTCTGCCGCGCGATTGCCGGGCATCCCGATTCCAGTTGCCGGCAGGGTCGCCATCACCGCCCGGGTCAGGCCCGCCTGCCGCGCCAGTACCGTCAGTCGGACAAGCGTTTCGTACGGCGTTCGCCGATCTGCCTGCACCAACAGCGGCGGCGGCGCGGGAAACCGCTTCGCTTCCTCCGCCAGCCGGGACCGCAACGTCGGCTCGTCCACCAATTGATTCTGGAAATAAAACCGGCTGTACTGGTCCACGGCCACGGCCAGCACCGGTCCCTCGACCCCCGGCAGGTCGTCGGCGATCGGCAGTTCCACCCGCACGCCCGGGGTGGACACCAGGGGCACCAGCAGTACGAACATCACCACCAGCAGGAAGGTGCCCACCCAGGCCGCCGGCTCCCACGGAGATTGAAAGGCACGAACTGTGACCTGAAACCTCATGACTGTGCCGCCCCGTTGCCGTCGGCCACAATATGGACGATCTCCATGGCCGCCCGTTCCATGTCATTGGCCAGCGCGCAAACCCGACTGACCAGGTAGTTGTGACCGGCATACAACGGAATGCCGATGCCCAGACCCAATCCCATGCTGATCATGGCCCGCCAAATGCCGCCCGACAACTGGTTCACGTGCGCGTACAACCCCTGCCGCTCCAGCTCGGCAAACACGTCCATGAACCCGAGCACCGTGCCCAGCAGCCCCAACAGCGGGGTGACCTGGCACAACGTCGCCAGGAAATGCAGTCGCCGCTCCAGCATCGGAATCTCCGCGGCTCCGGCCTCCTGCACCGCTTCCCGCACCCGCTCCCGGCCCTGTTCCCGGGCCAGGATCGCCGCTTTCACCACCCGCGGCACGGGCCCGGGGGTGGCGTCGCAGATGGCCACCGCCTCCATCACGTTCGCCCGACGGAGGACATTCCGAATCCCGTTCAAAAACTCCACCACATTGATCTGTGCCCGATGCAGGTGAAGGGCTCGTTCCATAAACACGGCCAGCGCCACCACGGCCAGCAACAGCAGCAGGATGGCCACCGGCCCGCCTTGATTCAGGATCGTCGGTAACACACGCCCCTTATACGGACGAACTCCGCTCGTTCAAAGTGCAAAGTCCGTCGCGCCGTCTTCGTTCTCGGGCGCGGCACAAAGGCACCGTTGCGGAGAGCCGAAGACCCCGGCCCTTGCCAGTGCCGCTTGCTGCCGAGGGTCCAACGACCGGTCCTGACCGGAACCGGGGGAGGCTTCTTCGACATAACCGCGCCGGCTGAAGCACCCGTGCCGCTGGCCATCGGTCGATCTGCCCTCGCCTGCTCCGGACCGGCCCGGCGTGCAGGTCCTTCAGGCGTCGCGGCCCCGGTCTTGTGAGGGCGGTTGCAAGCACTCCGCGGCGCCGGGCACCCCGGCGGAATCGCCCGGAATCACCGCCCGCGGGTCCGATAGGTCAACCCAAACCCGCGCGGAAACATGGGGTCTGCGGCGGCTTCCGAGCTGCGCAGATGCCGGGGATCCTTCGGCCATACCCGGGGCAACCTGCCCGTGGGACGGGCATCCCCGAACAGCACGTCGGCGATCCCCTGTCCCTCGGTGCCGGGCAGCCACGCGGCGACGAATGCGTCCGAGTCTTCCCACGCGGACCCCAGAAGCAGCGGCCTCCCGGAGTAGAGCACCGTCACCACCGGTCGGCCCGAGGCCCGCGCCTCACGCACCAGGCCGAGCTGTTCCGCAGACAAACTCAAATCCTTGCGGTCTCCCATCATTTCGGCGTACGGCGGCTCGGCCAACACCACCACGATCACGTCAGCCGCCGTGCCCCCGGCCAGGTCCCGGGAATAAGTCACGCGGGTCCGCGGGCCGACCGTGCTGCGCACAGCCTGCAACAGCGTGGTGCCGGCCCGGGTCACCGCACCCGTGCTCCCCTGCCAGGAGATGGTCCAGCCGCCGCACTGCAATCCCAAATCGTCGGCCGCCTGACCCACCAGATGGATGTGCCGGGCACGCTTCGAAAGCGGTAACAGACCACGTTCGTTTTTCAGCAGCACCAGCGACTCCCGCACGCACTGCCGCGCCACCGCCCGGTGCTCCGGCGCGCCCACCCGGGACAGGAGGCCCTCCGGAGTCATCGGTCGCTCGAACAACCCGAGCCGCACTTTTGTGCGGAGGATCCGGCGCACCGCGTCATCGATGCGGCTCTCCGCCACGCGTCCTTCGTTTACCAGCTCGGCCAGCAGCCGGAGGAACTCCAGGTAATTGTTGGGCTGCCCCGGGCCGTTGGGGATCATCACCATGTCCACCCCCGCAGTGATGGCTCGCTCGATGGCTTCCTTGTAATTCGGGGAAAGCTGATCGATGGCCGCCCAATCCGACACCACGAAGCCTTCGAACCCCAGCTCGCCTTTCAGCACATCGGTCAGAAGATACCGGTGGCCGTGCAGTTTGACTCCGTTCCAACTGCTGTACGAGGCCATGAGGGAACCCACCCCGGCCCGGATGGCCTCGCGATACGGGGCCAGATGGACGCGCCGCAACGTCGCCTCATCACATTCGGTGTTGCCCTGATCCACCCCTTCGGTGGTCCCGCCGTCTCCGAGGTAATGCTTGGCACAGGCCAGCGCGCGCCAGGTGCGGACTCGTGCTCCCCCCTGCAGGCCGCGCACGGCGGCTGCGCCCAGCTGCCCCACCAGTTCCGGATCGTCACTGTAACTCTCGTAGGTGCGCCCCCAACGCGGATCCTGCGCCACTGCCAGGCACGGAGCAAACGCCCAGTGAATGCCCGTGGCCAGCATTTCGCGGGCCGTCACGCGAGCCGTTTCCTCCACCAGGCGCGGATTTCGTGTGGCGCCCAGGCCGATCTGATGCGGAAAGATCACCGCCCCCAGCACATTGTTGTGCCCGTGCACCGCGTCCACCCCGAACAGCAGCGGAATGCCCAGGCGACTCTGCAGCGCCAACTGCTGGCACTGAACGACGGTGCGCCGCCACGTGGCCGGCTCGTTGTTTTCCGGATCCGTGTTGCCCCCGCACAGAACGGAGCCCAGTCCCAGGCGCGCGATGTCGGTGCGATCTTTCAGGGCCCCCAGATCCACCTGGGTCATCTGCCCCAGCTTCTCCTGCAGGGTCATTTGCCGGAGCAGATCTTCGACGCGCTTTTCCTCTCCCGCAGCGAGACCGGAGACAGCCAGACACACCATGAGCCAGACCAGAGCCAACCTCTGCAGCGCGCATAACGGCCTGACGCCGAGCGCGCGACAATTCCCGTCTTTGCCGGAAACAACCCGTGGATCCGTGGAGGCCCAAGCCGCGGATTCGCGGTCCACTTCGAGCATTCGCATGCCCAATGCTTTCGGGAGGGTTCCTCCGGGTCAACGGTTTTTGCAGGAGACCCCTGCGGCGGCCCGCCCCGGCGAGTCGCCCCGTCTCCGGTCGAGGGAGGTGGAAACCATGGGCAATGACAACCCGAGGAGATCCGGCTCAGGAGCCACCCTTCCTTGGGCGGTCTTCGTCACTGCCGCCGCAGCCGGAACATCCGGCCGTTGGTCTGGATCGGCTCGATCACAAACCTTTCGTTGGTTCCCACGCTGGGCGCCACCGGGTAATTGGACCAGACGCCGGGTGAAACCAGGGAACGGTACTGCAGCACGTAGTTGGTCAAGGCCACGGGCCAGGAGACCCGAATCCGGGCATCCGGCAGGGCCTGCACGCTCAACAACGGCAGGGGTTCGACCAGCACCACGACGGCCCAGCGGGCGTTGTCCGGGGTGGGATCTGTGTAGGCGCCGGTGAGGGTTGCCAGGTTGGTAAACCATCCCCATCCCAGGGCCGCCCAAGTCAGTGTCACGCTCACGGGATTGACCAGATTCAGTGACGGAACGCTCAGGCGCGCGCGATTCGGCTCGACTTGAACGGAGCCCTGCGTGGCGGTCGCGGAGCGCAATTGCAGGGCTGCAGGCCACTGGATCTCGAAGAGCACGTTCGTGGCCACATACGGCCCCGTGTTCCGCAGATTCAGGGTTGCGGTGAAATTACTGCCCAACCGGGTAACAATCACATTTGGCGCCCCTTCCAATCGAAGGTCCGCCGTGTAATCGAGGGCGAACGGGACTCCGGAGACGGCCTGACCACCGGGAGTGACCACTTCGATGGGGCCGGTCTGCGCGCCGCCAGGCACCGTGGTCACCAGCGTCGTGTTGTTCGTGGGAGGCATGAAGCTGGCGGGAACGCCGTTAAATCGCACGGCGGTCGTGCCACGAAAATTCGCACCCGTGATGACCACGTTGGTGCCCGGCAAGCCATGCATGGGAGAAAAGCTGTGAATCACCGGAGCGGCATAGAACCACCGCGACCCCGTGTTGGTCGAGCCTCCGGGCGTCACAACCGTGAGCGGCCCGGTGGTCACCCCGGCCGGGACATATGCGACAAGGCCGGTGCTGGAGGTGGGCGGCAAAAACGTGGCGGCCACGCCGTCAAACAACACAGCCGAAGTCCCCAGCAGATTCTGCCCCGCGATCGCCACGGGCGTACCCGGCGGCCCGTTGGTGGGCAGGAAACTGTCCACCCGGGGCGGTAGATAAAACAGGTCCGTGCTCACATCGCTTCCATCCGCCGTGGTCACCGTGATGGGGCCGGTCGTGGCTCCCGCCGGAACCGTCACCGTCAAACGGTCGAAACTCACCTGTGTCACGGTCGCTGCCACGTCCCCGAACCGCACCGAGACCGGCGCCACGTCCAGGTTCGCCCCGGTGATGGTCACCACCGTGCCCGGGGGGCCGGCCGTTGGACTGAACCCGGTAATCGCCGGCCGCACCACGAACGAGCTGCTGGAAACGAACACCCCACCCGGCGTGACCACGCGCAAGGGCCCGGTCCGCGCTCCCAGGGGCACCACCGCACGCAAAATGGTGTTCGTCGTGGGGGGCTCGAAGGTGGCAGGGGTCGCTTGAAAGCGCACTTCCGTCGCACCCCGCAAATTGCGCCCGTACAGGGTGACCAGCGTGCCCGGCCGACCATTGGTCGGTTCGAACCGGTCGATCACGGGCGGCAGGTAAAAGAACGTCGAGCTCACGTTGGTCCCCACCCCGGCCCGGCCGACGGCAATCGGTCCGGTGCTGGCACCCGCCGGCACATTGACCTGGATCAGCGTGTCGCTGGCCACGAAGAATCCGGACGCGGGCACCCCGTTGAATTGTACCGTGGTGGCTCCGGTGAATTGCACGCCCTCGATGGTCACCAGGGTCCCCACGTTGCCGTTGGCCGGAGAGAAACCGGTGATGTACGGCCCCGGGCCGATCACGGTAAAAGGGCGCGGACTGTAGACCCAACTGCGTCCGGGTTTGCCCACCCGGATGTAATCGGTGGTCGCCCCGGTCGGGACCATGGCGACCAATTGATTGTCGGCCGTCACACTGAACTGAGCCGGCCGCGTGCCGAATTGCACGGCTGTTACCGGATCCACGGTATAGCCGGTGTAATAAAAGCCGCTCCCGTACACGGTCACCCAGGTGCCCGGTTGTCCGTAGGCAGGCGTGAAGTTCGTAATGACCTGGCTCAACAGCGCCGTGCTCCCGCCCAGCCAGAGCGCGCCGGCCGCCGCAAGAGTTCGGAACTTTCGACTCAAGAATGGGGTTGCGTTCCAGTGCATGGATGACCGCTGATTGTACTCCACCTCTCTGTGTCTGCCCGTGCATGCTTACACCAAACCCCATCCCGGCTCAACCGGGAACAGCGTCTCCATGTCGGTCGTCAACGACCGATCTCGGGCAAGACGCGCCGCACCCCCCGCAGAAACGCCCGGGGAAGACGCACATCCCAAGTGCGCTCGGAGCAGCGCCCGCCTCATGGTTCGCCGTTCGGTTCCCCGTTTCCGCCAGCCCGACATGATCGTGCAGGGTCTCGGGTCGCGGTACGGCCCGCCGTCCGGGCGTGCCGGGCACTGCCTTTTGACCGCGGCCGCGAGCCACGGACACGCACACGCAGGATTCAATCCGGCGCGGGCGCAACCACCAGGGCCGCGGTGGGCAGCCGATCTGCGCCGAGAGACTTTTGCCACTCACACGCCCGACCACCAACCCGAGGGCGCCGGTCCCGGCGAGTGCGGGTTCCGGACAATTCGGGCGCCGCTGCGGACAATCCAGCTTCTTCCGCCCATGCCGTCCATGCAGCAGACGGGCCCGACTTCTCGAACCGGCCTGCAGGGGACCCGGCCGCGAACGAATGCTGCTCGGGGAAAAGCCAACCCGGCCTTCCGCGGTAACGGGCAAACCTGCACCTGCCACCTCGAGCTCCTTTTCAGCTCAAGTTCCCCAACCGGCTGCCGATAGCTGCGTTAGCAGGACATTGTGTGTCTGGCCGTGACGCCATGAGCGCCCATGACCGGGTTTCCCCGGCCACAGCCACGGGGAATCTGCCTGCCCGGGCGGCGTTCATCCGGCGCCAGCCGCATGTCCTCGGCGGGGATCCGGGCAGCCCGCCACGGAGCGGCGGACGGGCGGAACCGGGGGCAGGCTGCGGGTAAGGGACCGGAAGGCGAGCCCGCCCTGCCGCAGGGCCAGACAACCCATTTCCGGAAAACGCCACATGGCCAGGAAGAGTGCAACTTCGGGAGTTCAGCCCGGCATTGCCCCGTTGCCGGGCCGCTGGTGGTTCATCGTGGGCACGGCCACGGCCTGCCTGTCCTTAATGGTTGCCTGGAGCCAGGCACCGGGCTTGGTGCAAAGCGCACGGGCTTCTCACCCGGGGACCACAAACGCAGTAGCGCCAGGTTCCGCCTCCCCCAACCCAACAGGTGCGGCGGTGGGACAGGTGAGTGTACCGGCCGGATGGACCTTGAATCATTCCGTCACGGTCATCAGCCTGCTCTCGGCCCTGGCGGCGGGCACGGGTGTTTGGAGCTTTGCACTCCGCCGCCAGGTGGCCCGCCAGACCCGCCAGCTGCAGGAACGCATGGAACGTGAGCTGGCCCTGGAACGCTCCTTCCGGGAACTGTTCGAACAAGCACACGACCTCATTTTCGCCCTGGATGCCGAGGGACGATTCGTTTCCGCCAATCCGGCGCTGTGCCGTGCCCTGGGCATCATCCCGGAGCATCTGGGCACGGTGGTCGCCGCCGAGGTTCTCTCCCCGGAATGCTGGCAAACCGTCGAACGCCTGCTGCAAGATCCGGAGGCTTCGGACGCGCCCCTGCGCATTGAAACCGAATTGCGCGCGCCGCAGGGGCGGACCCTGTGTCTGGAACTGTCCCTGCGCCGGACCCGGACACAGGACGGCGCTGCGGCGGTCCAGTGCATCGGACGCGACATCACCGCGCGGAAGCGGATGCAGGAGGAGCTGTTCCGCTCGACGCAGATGCTGCGCTCCATCCTGGACACCACGCCGCAACGCATTTTCTGGAAGGATCGGAACTCCGTGTACCTCGGCTGCAACCGTGCCTTTGCCCAGGACTGCGGCCTGCCAAACCCCGACGCAATCGTGGGCAAGACCGACTTCGACCTGGTCTGGCGGGACCAGGCGAACCAGTACGTGGCGGACGATCAAGAGGTCATGAAGACCGGAGAGCCCAAGCTGGGCTATGAGGAGGTCCAAACGCGACCCGACGGCTCTCTGGCGTGGCTGCGCACCAACAAGGTGCCCATCCGCGATGCCCAGGGACAAATCGTGGGCGTGCTCGGCAGCTACGAAGACATCACTCCCATCAAAGAGGCCCAGGCGGCCCTGGAGCGAACCAGCAACCTGTTTCAGACCCTCCTGGAGCACTGCCCCGACATGATCTATTTCAAGGATCGTGAGTCGCGGTTCGTACACTACAGTCGGGCCTTCGTCGAGCGCTACGGTCTGACCGACCCGAACGCACTGATCGGCAAGACCGACTTCGACATCTTCACCGAGGAGCACGCCCGGCCGGCCTTCGAAGACGAACAGGAGATCATGCGCACCGGCAGGCCCATCGTGGGCAAGCTGGAAAAGGAAACGCATGCCGACGGACGGGTGACCTGGGCCCTGACCACCAAGGTCCCCTGGCGCGACGCGCAAGGAGAGATCATCGGCACCTTCGGCATTTCCAAGGACATCACCGCCTGGAAACAGGTCGAAGATGAACTGCGCTACGAACGTGAACTGTTCCAGGCCCTCCTGGACAACATCCCCGACGCCATCTATTTCAAGGACCGTCAGTCCCGTTTCGTCCGGTACAGTCGCGCCACCTTCGGAAAGCTCATGCAGTTGGACGATCCCAACGCGCTGGTGGGCAAGACCGATTTCGATCTCTTCACCGAGGAACACGCCCGTGCCGCCTTCGAAGATGAACAGCGCATCATCGCCACGGGCGAGCCCATCATCGGCAAGGTGGAAAAGGAAACCCACAAGGACGGTCGCATCACCTGGTGCCTGACCACCAAGATGCCCTGGCGCAACGCCCGGGGAGAGATCATCGGCACCTTCGGCATCTCCAAGGACATCACCGCCCTCAAGCAGGCGGAGGCCGAATTGGAAGCCACCCACAAGCGCCTTGTGGAAGCCTCCCGACTCGCCGGCATGGCCGAGGTCGCCAGTGACGTCCTGCACAACGTGGGCAACGTGCTCACCAGCATCAACGTCTCCTGCTCGCTGCTCCTGGATCGCGTGCGGCAGAATCGGTTCGCCAATCTGGCCAGGGTCCCCGAACTGCTGCGAGCCCATCTGGGTCACCTGGACGAGTTCCTCACGCAGGATCCACGCGGTAAACACCTGCCCGGGTATCTGGAGGCGGTCAGCAAGGCCCTGGCCGAACAACAGGAATTCCTTTTGGCCGAACTGGCCCAGCTCCGCGACCACGTGGAGCACATCAAACAAATCGTCGCCATGCAGCAAAACTACGCCCGCATGGCCGGCGTCGAGGAAACGGTCGAGCCCGTGCAGCTCATGGAGGACGCTCTCCGCATCAATGCGGCGGCCCTGAACCGCCACACGGTGCAGCTGGTCCGGGAATTCGAGTCCGCTCCCCCCATCCTGGTGGACCGGCACAAGGTGCTGCAGATCCTGGTCAACCTCATCCGCAACGCCAAGTACGCCGTGAGCGACTCCGGTCGACCGGACAAGCAGGTGGTGGCCCGGATCCGACGCGACGGCGACGATTGGCTGGTCATGGAGATCGAGGACAACGGCATCGGAATTCCGCCCGAAAACATGACGAAGATTTTCACCCACGGCTTTACCACGCGGCCCACGGGTCACGGTTTCGGTCTTCACAGCAGTGCCCTGGCCGCCAAAGCCCTCGGGGGTTCCCTGGAGGCGCACAGCGACGGCGTCGGACAGGGCGCGCGATTCACCTTGCGCATTCCCTATAAAAAGCCTCAGGCCACTCCATGACTTCCTCGCCCTCCCCACGTCCCCCGCGCATTTTGATCGTGGACGACAACCCCGCGATCCACGCGGATTTTCGCAAAATCCTGGGTGGCTCGGCCGGGACCGCGCCTCATCTCGACGCCGCCGAGGCCGCCCTCTTCGGCGAGCCGGAGGTCGCCACGGCGCAAGACGCCTTTCGACTCGATTCCGCGCATCAGGGCCAGGAAGCGCTGGAGATGGTGCGCAAAGCCCTCGAAGAAGGAGACCCTTACCAACTCGCGTTCGTGGACGTGCGCATGCCACCCGGGTGGGACGGCGTCGAAACCCTCGAACGGCTCTGGCAGGTGGCGCCCGATCTGCAGGCCGTCATCTGCACCGCGCATTCCGATTACGCCTGGGACGATTTCGTGCGGCGGCTCGGGAAAACGGACAGCCTGCTGATCCTCAAAAAACCCTTCGAAACCATCGAGGTGCTGCAACTGGCGCACGCGCTGACCCGGAAATGGGAATTGGCGCGGCAGGCGCGTCTCTGCATCGCCGACCTGGACAAACTGGTCCAACAACGAACCGCGGAACTGGTCGCTGCCAACCAGGAGCTCCAACGCGAAGTGGCCGAACGCCTGCGGGCCGAGGTGGCCCTCCGGGAAAGCGAGGCCCGCTTCAGCCGCGCGTTCGAATTCAGTCCCGTGCCCCTGGCCCTCTTGCGAACGAATCCCTGGCGGTACGTGGATGTCAACCCGGCTTTCGCGGAGTTGTGCGGTGCCTCGCGCGCCGAGTTGATGGCCGCGACCGAGGATCGGTTGCAATGGCTGACCCAGGGCCCTTCGGCGGCACCGATTCGGATGGATCCGGAAAAACCCCTCCGACAACACCCCTGCCTGCTGCGGCGACCCGATGGCCAGGAACGCCGTGTGCTCCTGAGCACCCAGCCCTTCGTCCTGGGCGCCGAACCCTGCCTGCTGCTGGCAGCCGAAGACATCACCGCCCAGATTCGGCTCGAGGAACAATTGCGGCAAACGCAGAAGCTGGAGGCCGTGGGCCAGCTCACCGCCGGCATCGCCCACGAGTTCAACAACATCCTGACCGTCATCCTCGGCAACGTCTCCCTCCTCCAAAGCGGAGACGTCAACCCCGCCCTGCAAGCGGCCCTGTTGGAGCGCACGGCCGAATACGCCCAGCGTGCCGCACGCTTGACCCAACAACTCCTGGCCTTCAGCCGGCGACAGTGGTTCCAGCCCAGACCCGTGGACCTGGGTCAGACCCTGCAGAAACTGGCCCCCACGCTTGCCCGGGCTCTCGGCGACCGACACACCCTGCAGTTACGCACCAGCCTCGAGCTCCCTCCGGTCATGGCCGACCCCCATGGCATGGAACAAGTGCTGGTGCAGCTCCTCCTGAATGCTCGCGACGCCGCGCCTCAGGGGGACACCATCCAGATCACCACCGGCCAGGTCGAGTTGGACGAGGCCACCGCCGCGCAGATCCCCGACGCCCGCCCCGGTCGATTCGTCTGGTTCGAGGTGACCGACCACGGCTGCGGCATCCCGCCGGACGTTCTGCCGCGCATCTTCGATCCGTTTTTCACCACCAAGGGCTTCGGCCGTGCCACCGGGCTCGGACTGTCCACCGTGCATGGCATCGTCAAACAACACGAAGGCTGGGTGGAAGTCCGGACCCAGCCCGGCCAGGGCAGCAGCTTTCGTGTGTACCTCCCCGTGGCCGCAACCCCCCAGGCCGAACCCCCCGCAGCACCGCCTCCGGCCGCCCTCTCCCCCGCCGGCCCTCCCCAGGGGCAGGGGCCCATCGTCCTGCTGGTCGAGGACGAACTGCCCGTGCGGGATCTGACCGCCGAACTCCTGAAACGGCGTGGCTACCGTGTCCTGAAAGCGGCCGATGCCGACGAGGCCATGCGCATTTGGGAATCGTGCGGGGTGGTGCCGGATGTCCTGCTCACCGACGTCGTCATGCCGGGCACCATGAACGGCCACGACCTGGCCCGGACCCTGCAGTGCCTGAACCCGGCCCTGAAGGTCATCTACACCAGTGGATACAGCCCGGACGTGATCCGCGAGGCGATGGAGCGCGAGCCCGGCGTGGTGTTCCTCCCCAAGCCGTACCACCCGCAGGCCCTGTTCCAGGCCCTCCAGCAAAGTCTGAGCGGCGCAATCCAATCGTCGGATGCGGCCCGCAGCCCGACCCGGACGGCCACGGCCGCCTGCACCTAGGAGGCTGAAGCGAGGCGCGGTCGCCTGCGGAGTCGGCCACCCGGCCAACGGCTGCATGGGGTTCCTATGGCGCGGCAGTGGCAGCGGTGGCCGCGACTCCCGTGGTCCCGGACCCGAGTTTCCGCAACGCCTGCTGACCCTTGCGGCAGAAGTCAATCGCGTCGGCCAGGATCCGGGCGGCCTCCTGAGGTGCGTGGAATCCACTGGAATTCTCGGCCTCCACGAAATCGATGTAGAACTGCGCCTTGCGGTGGTAATCCAGCGCCTCCCGCAGTTGCTCCTCCCCGTGTCCGGCCGACCGGGCGGCTTTGAGGTCGGCGATCAGATCCATGAGCGCGTCCAGCGCACGGTCCCGCAACTGGTGCGTGCGATCCTGAATGGTCTGCACGCGGGCCTTGAGTTCCTCTTCCGGCCAGGGATGACAGGTCTGACAGGCCCGATGCACGTTGAGCATCGGACTGCGCACGTGATGGTCGCTGACCTTGAACGCGCCCACGCGCTGATAGGGCATGTGACAATCTGCGCAGGCCACGCCCGACCGCGCATGAATTCCCTGGCTCCACAGCTCGAACTCCGGATGCTGGGCCTTGAGCACCGACGCGCCCGTCTCGGCGTGCGTCCAGTCCTTGAAGCCCACCTCGTCGTAGTAGGCCAGGATTTCCTCGACCTTGACTCCCTTGCTCCACGGGAAGGTCAACCGCTTCGCGTCGCCCTTGAAGTAGTACTCCACGTGACACTGCGCACAGACGAACGAACGCATTTCCTGCCGTGTCGCCATGCGGTTGACATCGTAATCCGGGATCCCCTCCCGTGCCTTCAGGGCGCGAATGCCCTCAATGAAGGCCGGGCGCGTGATCCGCAGCTGCATCGTTTGCGGATCATGGCAGTCAATGCAGGCCACGGGGTGCTCCACCAGTTTGCGAGCCTCGGCAAACGGCAGGGCGTTGAATTTCTCGAAGCCCTTCATGATGTCGCCCTCGCCCAGGCTTTTGTAAGCCGCATAGGCGGAGGAGTGACAATTGAGGCAGGCCCCCGGCTGCGGCCGCGCCTGCCGCCCGGTGAAAGTGGCGTCGTCCAACATGTAGGCGTGGCCCCGATCCTCCCGGGTGTCCAGCGAGAAGGCAAAACCCGCCCACATCGTCTTCAGGCGGGGATCTTCTTCGAGTTTAGACTGCGCCACCACGGAGCGCGGATCGGCCGCCGTGGGCGTCCGCGGCAGCGCCTCACTCCCCCCATAGCGCGTGCGCACTTGATCCACCGTCCGCCGGTAACTGTCATATTGCTGCGGAAAGTTCTTCCCCCAAATGGCGGGATCCGTCGTGTCGTCCGTCAACTCCACGACGCGGAAGAACGGGTTCTGCGCCTCGCGTTTGCGTTCCAGGATGTTCAGCAACAGGGCCAGCGCCCCCACCGTGAGCAACGCCGCCGCGCCCGTGGCCACACCGTATTTGAGGAGTTGTGCCCCGCGCAGGTGACGGACCTCGCCAGGCGGAGTCGGGGTCAGGTTGTTGGATTGGATTCGCTTCATAGTGCTTCAATGCAAATGGCCAACATCCCGATGGCAGTGCAGACAGGAGGCCCGCTGCGCCGGATCCGCGGCGCCCCCGGGCCCCTCAATCCCGTGAACAATGTCCGCGTGACATTTCCGGCAGGCCGCCTCCGTCACGCGGCGATTCCGCTCGGTGATCCGAATCGGATCGGGATAGGTGCCGAGCGTAAAGTAATAGGAGTGCCAAAAACCGTTCTGGGCCTTGGTCCAGTACTTGGCCACCCACCCGGAGGGGGTGTGACAGTCATTGCAGGTGGCGACCGCGTGGTGGCTGGAATGGAGCCACGAATCGTACTGCTCCCGCATGATGTGGCAGTTGATGCATGCCCGGGGGTCCTCGGTGAGGTAGGAATACCCCCGGGCATAGAGAAACGTGTAGGCGCTGGTGCCCAGCGCCACACCCATCATGGCCCCCACGGCGATCCCTGCCCAGGTCTGCGCCTTCATGCCGCGCGCAATTTGGCCCAGACCGAGGTTTGCGGCAAGAAGCGCCGCAGCGAGCCTTTTGACTTATGTCAACATCTATTTCGATAAGAGTAATGAATAATTCCGTTGCGCCGTTTTGAAGGATCAGGAGCTGGCCGCACGACGCTCGCCCCCCGCCGAAGGCATCCCGGGGCCTCTCCCCCTCGGTCAAACGCCCTCCGCACAACGGGTGGCCCGGGGGTGTGCCTGCGCGAGTTGGCGGCGACGCCGGTCAGACACCCCGCGTTGCGTCCCGCGGCAAGGCTGCGCGCCCCGGGGCTCAGGGATCGAGAACCGCACGCTTGCGCCCGCGCAAACGAAACGGAGTCGGTGTAACTCGCGCCCTGGTTTCGCCTCCGCCAGGGCGCATGTTTGTCGGCGGTGCGGTAATGACTCCGGCCCTTCGGCATGTCCCCCGCGCCTTCCAGCCTACAAAAAACGGCCCGGGTCGTGCGTTCGACCCGGGCCCAATCGATCCCGATGCAGAGCCCTCGTGGCCCTGTCTGACTTCACCGTGGGAACACTTCCCACTGGAACAACACCTTGACCTCGTCGCCCGTTTTGATCAGGCCCAGGGCGACCTTGGGAGCCGGCGGGTCAATCTTGAAGTCGGTCATTTTCAACCCCACCTCGCCGCTGATGAGCAGATGGTTGTCCGGATGGACCTGCACCTGCACCGGCATGGTGATCCGATTCGTGACTCCGGCCACGACGAGGTCGCCCACGGCCTCCGCATTGTACGTGCCCGCGGCACCTCCACTCCCCTTCAGGGTCAGCTCCTGCAAGCGATACACAATGCGCGGATGCTGGGTTTTGAGCAGCTTTTCATGCATGATGTCGTCCATCGCAGTGCTGTAGGGGGTGCCGTCCTTTTTGATGCTCTTCAGGGAGCTGACCGGCACGAACACCTCGGCGCGCACATCCAGTTTGCCCGGTTGAACCTCACCCTGGTTCTTCGGGAAATTCGGCCCCACCTCCAGGGTCCCACCCACCAGGCTGCTTTCCACCTGCCAATCGTGGATGGTGGAGGTGCCCTCGATGCGGATCTTGGATTTGCCCCCGGGTTTGGGCCCGAATCGCGTCCAGCCCTCGGCTGCCTGGAGAGACAGGCTCAACAGCAGGAGCCATGCGGTGGCATGCGCCAGCATGGATTGCGATCGGGAGGTGCCGACCCGACCTGCGGGGCGGACAAAACGGGCCAATGTTCGCTTCATCGTTGTCATCATAAGTTTGGACGCAAACACCCTAGCTCAATTCAAACAGTTCTGCCGGCAGGGAAACCGGCCTGCCCGTGGTCGCGGACTCACTGGCCTTGATGGCCAGGACCGTGGCCCGGTACCCGTCGAGCGCGTCCGCGGCCGGCAGACGCCGGACCTCTTTGGCCAGGTACTCGGCCAGGGCCTGGGGATCACTGTCCCCGTAAAGGGAAACGAAATCCTGCACGGCGGAGCTCACCTCGCGACAATTTCGCAGGAACGATTGCAGCGCAAAGTAAACGGGCGGGTCCGTGGCCTCGGCCTGGGCCTGGGCCTGGTCGCCCTGGGCACGCAGTTTGGAGGCGTCGGCACGCAGCGAGATGCCGGTCTCTTTGTAGAAGGCGTCCTTGCGCGCGTACACCTCCCAGCCCAGCAACGGAGCGTCGGCCTCCTTGAACATCCAGGCACTGCTGCCCCGGATCATCACGGCCGCATCACTGCCGTAATAGATTTCCGCCTCGGATTCGAAGCTGTTGGCCAGGGTGGCGCTGTACAGCAGGCGCAATCCTTCCGGATACTCCACCACGGCCTGGACGGTGTCGTGCACCTCGCGACCGTCCCTCCAGAACGCCACCGTGCCAAAAGCGTGCACCGCCGTGGGCATCGCACCAAAGAACCAGCTCACCTGGTCGATCTGGTGGATGCCCACCTCACCCAGCAGACCGAGCGAGGTCTCCCGGGCCAGGCGCCAGTTGACTGCGGCTTCGCGTTCCGGGTTGGGGGAGGTCTGACGCCAGCTGGTTTTCTTGTTCCATTGCGCGCGGGCCATGGCCATGCGGCCCAGTGCCCCCGAGCGCACAAAGGGCAGCAGGAAATGGCGCTGGGGATCCGACCGAAGTTGCAGGCCCGGCTGGAAAACCTGCCGGTTGTGTTTCAGGGCCGCCTGAGCAATGGCCCGTGCGTCTTCCACGGTATGGGCCAGCGGGGCCTCGCAGTAAACGTGTTTGCCGGCTTCCAATGCCGCGAGGACGATGTCCCTGTGAAGATGGGTGGGCGTGGCCACCACCACGGCGGGGATCTCCTTGTTCTCGAGCAAAGCGCGGTAATCTTCCGTGGCCATGGCGTCGGGCACGCGTTTGGCGCTGCGCCGCAACATGGCAGGGTAATTGTCGCAGATGGCTGCGACCTCCGCCTGCGGCAGCCGCAACAGCTGGTCCAGCAACTCCCGACCCCACTGCCCCAGCCCGATCAATCCCACCTTCACCTTTTCCGTGGGGGCCGGCTCCGGCTCGGCCGCGGCGGCCTCGGGGCGGATCAATCGAACCCCGCCCAGCAGCGTGGCCAGTGCCATCAGGGAACTGCCCCGCAGAAACTCTCTTCGATTCCAATCCAACAGTCGTTCCGTCTCGCTCATATTTCTGTGGCTATCGTGTGGCGGCACCGCGGTCCATGGTTGGCGCCCTTTGGCGCTGCCCCTGCGGCGCGAAAGCCCCCTGCCCTGTGCAAGGTGTCCCGGAACAGCCCGTGCAGCAACCGGACCGGGAATGGCTTGCGATACCACCCCGGCAAACGTGCCCTGCTCACGGCAAGCCCAGGGCCCACTTGATCCCTCCCAACAGATGCCGTTGGAACGCCACCGCGACCTCGGGCGGATTGGCGCGTTGGCCGTTGCCATCCCGCCAGTTCGGATCCCATACGTCCTCGCGATGGCCCAGCGATGTGTAAAACACGCGGCCCTTGCCGAAGGTTTTGCACCAGGCAATGGGGTAGTCACCCGGGGTCTTTTCGTTCGGGTGCTTGTCCAACGTAAGCAGGCCATGCACGGCCGCCCGTTCGAACCCGTCCAAAATGTAGATCTCGTCAAAGACCTTCCAGGGATTGGGCAGGTGCTGGCAGGCGGCATGCGCGGGATCCTGATTGATGATCTCAACCCCCACCTGGGGTCCGTGGTACTTGAATTCACCTCCGATCATTTGCACGTAGGGATGGAACGGGCGATGACCGCGGAATGTGTCGGTGGCGGCATGCACGCCCACAAAACCCCTGCCGCTGCGGATCCAATCCAGGAAGGCCTGCATGTCCGGAATGGGCAGGTCGCCCGTGGTACTGTTGAAGATCACCAGATCGTAATTGGCCAGGGCCGCCGGGCTCATCTTTTCGGCCAGCAGGCGCTTGTTGGCCGCCTGCACCTTGGCGCGATCCGGTTTGCCGTCCGGCCCGCGAAACTCCGGGGCATTCGGATTCACATTCGCAATGTCCACCGTGAACAACCCGGTGTCGTGCGCCAACTGGGAAATCACCTGCATCCCCACTTCGATGCTGGAATGCCGGAAGCCTTCCGTCACTCCCACCACCAGCACGCGTTTCGGAGCCGCGGATGCGCCGAGAACGACACTCAGGACCAGTGCCCAGCCCCAGTTCCGCAGGAAACGCCGGCTTCGATGCAAATCATCCGTTTTCATGTCAAGGCCTCGTGGTTGAGCCATCCGTTGGGTTGGACGACCTTGGGCTTCATAAGATTCATTCCTCGCGGCCTCGTCAAGCACGGTTCACGCCCCGGACCTGCGTCGCATGATCGAAATCCGGCCGTGGGGGAAGCGAGGGCCGGCGCAGCACCCGCGCCGCCGGGCCCGGCCGGGGCTTCGGGGTGGTCTTCAGGCCTCTCCGGCGTTGCTGACTCCGCCCCCGCGCTGGCACCGCGCACACCGCGGACCGCACCGACCGGCCGGATCCAGGCCGGCTGCAGCCGAAAGCCGGGTCCCGATTTTTTCGACTTTTGCGGCGAAACGGTTTGCCGTTTTCTGGCAACCTGTGCAACGGGATCAACTCAAGAACGTCGCGCGTCTGGTGGTGAAGGTGGGCACGGGGGTGTTGACGGACAGCCGCAAACAGCCGGACCCGGCCCAGATGGAGCAACTGGTCGCCCAGCTGGCCGCCCAACGCAAGGCGGGCCGGGAGGTGCTGCTGGTCACCAGCGGGGCGGTGGGCGCGGGCATGGGCGCCCTGGGGTACGAGCGGCGGCCCACGGAGTTGAGCGAACTGCAAGCCTGTGCCGCCGTGGGACAATCCCGCCTCATGGCGATGTACGAGCGACTCTTCGCCGCCCACGGTCTTCACGTCGCCCAGGTCCTGCTCACCCATGACGACCTGGAACATCACGATCGCCACCTGAACGCGCGCAACACGCTGGTCACCCTCTTGCGTCACGGCGTGGTGCCCATCATCAACGAGAACGACGCCGTTTCCTACACGGAGATCAAGTTCGGCGACAACGACCGCCTCTCTGCACTCGTGACGGTGCTGCTGCCCGCCGACCTGCTGGTGATTCTGACCACGGTGGACGGTGTGATCGAGAACTTCGGCCAGGCCAACCCCCGGACGGTGCCCGTGATTGAAAAGATCGATGCCTCCCTGGAGAAGATTGCGCGCGGCACCCAGAGCCCGACCGCGGTTGGCGGGATGGCCTCCAAGATCCAGGCCGCCAAAATCGTCATGCGCTCCGGCATCCCCATGGTCATCGCCTCCGGTCGGAAAAAAAACGTGCTGGAACGAATCCTGGCCGGCGAGGTGGAAGGCACCCTGTTCGTGCCGGCGGCCACGAAACTGCGGGGCCGGAAGCGGTGGATCGCGTTTTTTCACCATCCCAAGGGGACGCTCTATGTGGACGACGGGGCGCGCACGGCCCTGCGCGAACGCGGCAAGAGTCTGCTGCCCCCGGGCATTGCACGCTGCGAAGGGGAATTCGAGGCCGGCGACGTGGTGCGTATCTGCGACCTGGACGGCACCGAGTTCGCGCGGGGGCTGGCCTCTTTCAGCGCGGAACAGATCCGATCCCGTCAACTCCGCGGCGTGGAGGTGGTGCACCGGGACAACCTGGTCATTCTGTAAAGCCGCCGGGCGGGGCGGGAATCGACCCTCTTGCTTCTGCTGTCGCCGATCTTGCCCAAGGGGCGGGGCTCAGGTGCCTGCCCGTTGAACCCGGCCCGAACGCTCCGGTGACGCGGGCGCCCCTCGACAACGGCATTGTGAGACGCCGGACCCTCGGGCAATTTGATCGCCATGCGGGTGATCCGACAGCCCGGTGTCATGCAGCGCCTGGCCCGTCGTTGGCAGCGGGAGGGCGTTCGCATCGGTTTCGTGCCCACGATGGGGTATCTTCACGAGGGGCATTTGAGCCTCGTGCAGGTGGCCCGCCGCGCCGTGGGCCGCAGCGGCCGCGTCGTCGTCAGCATCTACGTCAATCCCACACAGTTCGGCCCCGGGGAAGATCTGGACCGTTACCCTCGGGATCTGCCGCGGGACCTGCGACTCTGTCGCGAGGCGGGCGTGGACGTGGTCTTTGCGCCGGATGACCAGAGCATGTATCCCGGGCTACCCGAAGGCCGCTACAGCACCTACGTGGTCGAGGAACAACTGTCTCGGAGCATGGAAGGGGCCGCCCGTCCCGGCCATTTCCGCGGGGTCACCACCGTCGTCGCCAAACTGTTCCACCTGGTCCTGCCGGATGTGGCGGTGTTCGGGGCCAAGGACTGGCAGCAGGCCGCGGTGATTCGGCGCATGGTGGACAATTTGAACTTTCCGGTGCGCATCCTTGTGGCCCCCACCGTGCGCGAGCCGGACGGTCTGGCCATGAGTTCCCGCAACGCATACCTGAATCCCGACGAACGCCGGCAGGCCACCGTTCTGTTCGAGGCCATTCAGCTGGCCCGCCAAAAGGTTCGGTCGGGACCGAAGCCCGCCCGCCAATTGAAACAGGACGTTGCCCGGCTGGTGGCCTCTCGACCCCGGGCACGGCTGGACTATGTGGAGTTCTTCGATTCGGACACGCTGGAGCCGGTCCCGCAGGTTCGGCCCGGCACCCACATGGCCCTGGCGGTGTTCGTCGGCAACACGCGTCTGATCGACAACGCCAAACTCTGAACCCGGCCCGGCCGGATCCCCGAGCCGGCGACCGCCCGCGGAACCTGCAGATGTCCATGGAACGCTACGACTATCTGGTGCTGGGCAGCGGCATTGCGGGGTTGATGTTCGCCCTCAAAGTGGCGCCCCACGGCCGCGTCGCCGTCGTGACCAAGAAAGATCGCGCCGAATCCAACACCAACTATGCCCAGGGCGGCATTGCCGCGGTCACCAGCAAAGAGGATTCCTTCGAATTGCACGTGCGGGACACGCTCAACGCCGGGGCCGGGCTGTGCAAGGAGGAGGTCGTCCGAACGGTCATCGAGGAAGGGCCGGCCCGGATTGCCGAGCTCATGGAGCTGGGCGTACGGTTCAGCGAACGCGAAGCGCCCGGCGAGGACGGGGGACGGGAGCTGGACCTGGGCCGTGAAGGGGGCCACAGCAAGCGCCGGATCCTGCACGCCCGCGACATGACCGGTCGGGAAATCGAACGCGCCCTGCTCCAGGCCGTGGCGCGGCAGCCGAACATCACCCTGTTCGAAAACCACTTCGCCATCGACCTCATCACGACGCGGAAGCTGGGCCGGCCCGGGCCCAACCGTTGCGTGGGGGCGTATGTCCTCGACAAAGCCACCGGCCAGGTCAAGACGTTTGCCGCCCGCGTGACCGTGCTGGCCACGGGGGGCTGCGGCAAGGTGTATCTCTACACCACCAACCCGGACATCGCCACCGGAGACGGCGTTGCCATGGCCTACCGCGCGGGCGTGCCGATCGCCAACATGGAGTTCATCCAGTTTCATCCGACCTGCCTGTATCATCCCAAGGCCAAGTCTTTTCTCATCAGCGAAGCCGTCCGCGGCGAGGGGGGCGTGCTCAAAACGGTGGACGGCGTCGAGTTCATGAAGGACGTCCATCCGCTCGGGTCGCTCGCGCCCCGCGACATCGTCGCCCGGGCCATCGACAGCGTCATGAAGCGCACCGGGGCCGATTACGTGCTGCTGGACATCACGCACAAACCCGCACCGTTCATTATCCGTCGCTTTCCCACGATCTACGAGACCTGTCTGCGCTACGGCATCGACATCACCAAGGAGCCCATCCCGGTCGTGCCGGCGGCCCACTACCAGTGCGGCGGGGTGGTGGCCACCGTGGATGGCGTCACCGAACTGCCCGGCCTGTATGCCATTGGCGAGGTGGCCTGCACGGGGTTGCACGGGGCCAATCGCCTGGCCAGCAATTCTCTTTTGGAGGCGGTCGTCTGCGCGCACCGCGCGGCGCAGCACGCCATCCGTTCCGACCTCCCTCCGGTCGACTTCGAGATTCCGCCCTGGCAAACCGGCCACGCCACCAACCCGGACGAGCTGGTGGTGGTCTCCCACAACTGGGACGAGATCCGCCGCTGCATGTGGGACTACGTGGGGATCGTGCGAACCACCAAGCGGCTGCTGCGCGCCCAAAAGCGCCTCACCAACCTCCAGCAGGAGATCCAGGAGTATTACTGGAACTTCATCGTCACCTCTGACCTTCTGGAGCTGCGGAACCTTGCCACTGTGGCAGAAATCATCGTGCAGTGCGCCCTGCAACGCCCGGAAAGTCGCGGGCTGCATTACACTTTGGATTATCCGCATCCCGACCCCGCATGGGCCCAGCGGGACACCATCGTCCGCAAACCCGAGCCCGGGAGTGGAAGCCAGGACGCCGCCGCACCTTCCTCCTCGGGAGACGGCTGACCATCCGGCCCGGCGGCACGCCATTCGGGGATGCATGCCGGGCGGTTCCGAGGACGGCGACGCTCCTTCCAACCGCCCGGGGCAGGGTTCACGGGCGACGCGACGTCGACGGTCTGCATCCCGGAAAGCGAAAAGCCCGGACAGGTCCGCCTGTCCGGGCTGGAAGTTTGTCGGGAACCCCGCTTCAACGACGGTCCCGACCGCGGTGACCGCCCCGGTTGCCGTGGCGCTGGCGGGACTGGGAACGCTCCTGGCGCTGGCCACGTTCGCGATGCTCCGGACGCTGCGGCCGGGATTCCTGACTGCGGGCGGGCGCCGGCCGGGTGGCCGCCGCGGCTGCAGGCTCGCCGGAGGCCGCAGGCGTTTCGGGACCGGCCGCGGTGGATCCCTCGGCGGGCGCCGTGCCGGAGCCCGCTGAGCCGGTGGTTCCCCCGGCCTGAGCCGCCATCTGCGCGTCCCGCTCGTTCATGGCCGCCTTTCGAGAGAGGCGCACCCGACCCTTCTCGTCCACGCCCAGCACCTTGACCCAGATTTCATCGCCGATCTTGACTATGTCCTCGGTCTTCTTGACGCGGAAGTTGGCCAGTTCACTGATGTGCACCAGCCCGTCCTTGCCCGGAAGGAACTCGACGAAGGCGCCGAAGTCCTTGATGGTGACCACGCGGCCCCGATAGATCTTGCCCACTTCGGCCTCGGCCGAGAGCGCTTCGATGGCCTCCTTGGCGATGCGCATGCCCTCCGGCGAGACGGAGTAGATCCGCACGGTGCCATCGTCGTCGATGTCGATCTCGCAACCCGATTCTTCCACCAGTTTCTTGATGTTCTTGCCGCCCGGGCCGATGAGGGTGCCGATCTTTTCCGGATCGATCTTGAGGGTGAGAATACGCGGGGCGTATTTGCTGAGTTCGGGGCGCGGCGCCGAGAGCACCTTGTTCATCTCCTGGAGGATGGCCAGTCGGGCCACGCGGGCGCGTTCCACCGCCTCCGCAATGACGGACAACGGCAGCCCGGGCAGTTTGAGATCCAGCTGGAACCCGGTGATGCCCCGCTCGGAGCCGGCAATCTTGCAGTCCATGTCACAGAAGTGGTCTTCGGCCCCGATGATATCGGTCAGCAGTTGGTACCGGGTCAGGCGACCCTCCGCGTCGTACTCGGTGCAGAGCCCGATGCTGATGCCGGCCACCGGCCGCTGCAGCGGAATTCCCGCGTCCATCAGCGCCAGCGAGCCGCCACAGACGGTGGCCATCGAGGTGGACCCGTTGGATTCCATGATCTCGCTGGTCACCCGGATGGCATACGGGTAGTCATCCAGTGGCAGCAAGGGCGCCAGGGAACGCTCCGCCAGGTTTCCGTGGCCGATCTCCCGCCGGCCGGGTCCGGTGATCCGGCCCGTTTCGCCCACGGAGAAGTTCGGGAAGTTGTAATGCAGGATGAATCGTTTCTCGGTGGCGCCGCCGGTGTAGGCGTCGAATTCCTGGGCATCTTCTTCCGTGCCCAGGGTGGCCAGCACCATGGCCTGGGTCTCGCCCCGCGTGAACAGGGCCGAGCCGTGGGCGCGCGGCAGCAGGCCCACTTCGCAGGAGATGGGACGGATCGCGTCCATGGCACGGCCGTCGAGGCGTTTTCCTTCGTTGAGGATCAGGTCGCGGATGGCGGCGCGTTGGATGTGGTATTGGACTTCGCGCCGGACAAACTCGGTGATCTTTTCCGGGCCGAATTCCTCGGTGAGCTTCTGGCAAACCTCTTCGAACAGGGCGTTGACGGCGGCTTCCCGGGCCAGCTTGCCGGGGGTCAACAGGGCGGGGACCACGCGATCTCCGGCCAGCTCACGGGCCCGATTGAGGATTTCGTCCGGCACCACCTGGACGGTGATGGGTCGCTTGGGTTTGCCGGCCCTGGCGGCCAGTTCCTTTTGGGCGGCGATCAGGGGCTGGATGGCCTGCTGGCCGAACTGCAACGCAGCGTTGAAGTCCGCCTCGCTGATCTCTTTGGCGGACCCTTCGAACATGATGACCTGGGTTTCGGTCCCGACATAGACCAGGTCCAGGTCGCTGCGCTCCAGGTCGGCATGAGTCGGATTGACCACGAACCGGCCGTTGATGCGGCCGATGCGCACTGCTGCGACCGGTCCGGCCCACGGAATGTCGCTGACCATGAGCGCCGCCGAGGCCCCGTTGACACACAGCACGTCCGGGTCGTTTTGGCCATCCGCACTCAGGACAATCGCCTGGACCTGGACCTCGTTGAACCAACCCTTGGGGAACAACGGCCGGATCGGCCGGTCGATCATGCGGGAGGTAACGATTTCTTTCTCGGTGGGGCGGCCTTCCCGCTTGAAGTATCCCCCGGGGAATCGCCCCGCAGCCGCGGCCTTCTCCCGATAATCCACGGTGAGCGGAAAGAAATCCGCTCCCTCTCGCGGTTTGGTGGCGGCAACGGCGGCAACGATGACGATGGTTTCGCCCAACTGCACCGTCACGGCGCCGTCCGCCTGCTTGGCTATCTTGCCCGTTTCAATCACGATGGGCGCCTCGCCCACCAGGGCCGTCACTTGTGTATGCATGTCCAGGTTGCGAAGGCCACCGTTGCCGCCGAGAAACTTCCATCAAGCCCGCCGTGCGTTCGGACCTGAGGGAAATTGCCCGCGGCAACGGGGCCGGGTTCTGCGCGAGGCATGTGTCCTCCGGCTTGCGGGATGCTCGCGCGCTTCATCCCGAAAGCTGGCTTCGGAAAATGCGACGACCCGTGCGTCCCCACGACGCGCGGGCCGGCCTGTGCAACACCGCTCCGGGTCAATGACGCAAATTCAACTTCTTGATGATCGCCACGTACCGGTCGTACGCCGTCCGCTGCAAGTAGTCCAGCAGGCGTCGCCGCTGGCTGACCATCATCAACAACCCCCGACGCGAGCTGTGATCCTTCTTGTTTTTCTGCAGGTGCTCCGTCAAATGGTTGATCCGCTGCGTCAAGAGCGCAATCTGCACGTCCGCCGACCCGGTGTCGCGCTCGTGCAGCTTGAAGCTGTCGATCGTCTTTTTCTTCCAATCCATAACGCGTTTTCCACGGCAAACCTAGGCCCGCCGCCTCCGCTGTGTAAAGCTCTTTCACCGGTCGGTTCCGACCCGGCGCGCTCCGGCGCCCGGCCCCGGTCCGGAGTGCGTCCCTGCCCGACTCCACAGCGCTTCAGGGTTTCAGTCCGGCAATTGCTGCGAATGTCGCTCGGGCCTGCGGCCGCGCCGCAGGCGACCATTCTTACTCCAATTCTGTGCCCGGAGCAAGGCGGTCTCTCGAATCTCCAAACCCGGCCGCGAAGGCCCGGGGCCGTGGCTGTCAACGCTGCTCGCACCGGGTGCGGCCGGGTGGATCGCCTCCGGGCCTCCTGCGAGTTGTGGCCCGGGTCCTCGACCAGCGCGTCGGCCCATCCCCACGCCCGGTGCCCTCCCTCCCGTTGGTCCGGCTCGTCCCAACACCCGCAGCCCGCCACCGAACAGCTCAATGCCGGTGGGTGGACGGGCCATCGGCACCAACCGCTCGGAAAAGCATGTCGCCGGATCATGAAATCCGCAGAACCGTCGAAAGCCGGGGTCGCCACGCGGCTGGCCCTACCAAGAATCCTTTGCCCCAGGCCGCCGCGCCGCCGGCCTCTCGGTCGGATCGAGCCCCTTGCAGGGGCGTAGGAGGCGCCCGCCGGGCCGATCCGGGGGCGGTCCTTCGATCCCCTATTGGCAATCGCGCCGGGTTTGCTACATATCAGCTTGTGCAGCAGGAGACCTTGACTGTGGCGAGCTCGGAGCCGGCCGCGGGCGCAGAACCGGAACCGCCGCACCCGGCGGTGGAATGTCAGAATCTGGTGCGGCGGTTCGGTTCCGTGACCGCTCTGAGCGGTGTGTCGTTTGCGATTCGCAAGGGCGAGTTCTTTTCCCTCCTTGGCCCCTCGGGGTGCGGCAAGACCACCCTTTTGCGCGTGTTGGCAGGACTGGACCGGCCCGACGCCGGGTGGGTGCGTCTGGACGGCGTGGAGATGACCCGCACACCGCCCCACCGCCGTCCGGTGAACACGGTGTTCCAGTCGTACGCCCTGTTCCCTCACTTGAACGTGTGGGACAACGTGGCGTTTGGACTGCGCATGAAGGGGGTGGCCGCGGGCGACGTGGAGGAGCGGGTCAGGAGCGCATTGCGCCTGGTGCAGATCGAGGGGCTGGAGCATCGCCGTCCCGCTCAACTCTCCGGGGGTCAACAACAACGCGTGGCCCTGGCGCGCGCCCTGGTCAACGAACCTCTGGTGCTGTTGCTGGACGAGCCCCTGGGCGCCCTGGACTTGCAACTGCGGCGCCAGCTCCAAACCGAACTGCGCCAGCTGCAGCGTCGGCTCGGGCTGACGTTCCTTCATGTCACTCACGACCAGGAAGAAGCGCTGGCGCTGAGCGACCGCGTGGCGGTCATGCGCGCCGGCCGCATTGAACAACTGGGGACGCCCCGGGAACTGTACGAGCAGCCGCGCAACCGCTTCGTCGCCCGGTTTCTCGGCCAGTGCAACCTGATCGAGGGAGAGTGCCTGCCGCAAAGCGCCTTCGACTGGCGGGTCGACACGCCCTGGGGACTCCTGGAGGTGCGGCCCCCCGGAGCCCGCACCGGGAGGATGGAGACGATCGAAACTCCTCCCCGGGTCTCCTGCCGCAACCGCGTCACGCTGGCCATCCGACCGGAACGAATCCAGCTGTTGCCCGCGGGCCCCTTGCGGCAGCCATTGCCCAACCAGGTTGTGGCGCGCATCCAGGACAGGGTGTACACGGGAGCCGCGGTCGAATACCGGGTTGTGCTGCCCGATCAAAGCACCCTGACGGTCTCCCTCCCCAACGACGCAAGCCCGGCCGCGGCCTGTCAGCCGGGGCAACGCGTGATCTGCCGACTGCCGCCGGAAGCGTTGATTCCCCTCGATGACTGAGCCGTCTTACGTCGCACCCTGCGCCCCGGTCTCGCGCGGATCCCCCGTCTGCGACCGAACGGGCACGGACACTCCGCTCCGACAGGGGCTCGGGCCCGCTGCGCTTGTCTGCGGCGTCCCCGTGCTCTGGATGCTGCTGTTTTTTCTGTTCCCCCTGCTCGGCCTGGCGGTCATGAGCTTTTTCAGCCGCGGTCCCGACGGCGAGGTTGCGCCGCCTCTGACCTGGGAGAATTACCGCAGGTTGCTCGGCTTCGGAGAGCTTGGCTTCGACCCGTTCTATCCGGTGGTGCTGGGTCGGAGCCTGCTGTTGGGCGCCGCCACCACCTTGCTTTGTTTGCTGAGCGCCCTGCCGCTTGCCCTCTGGTTGGCCCGACTGCCGAGGCGGTGGCAACTCATGGCTCTGACGCTGGTGGTGATTCCGTTCTGGACCAATTTCCTGGTGCGCACCTACGCCTGGCAGGTGCTCCTTTCTCCGGACAGCCCGTTGACCCGGCTCTTGAACGCCGTGGGCATCGGGCAGTCGGGCGCCGGGCTGTACCCCGGGTGGGGCGCTGTGCTGACGGCCATGGTCTGTGACTTTTTGCCGTTCATGGTGCTGCCGATCTACGTGGCCGCGGAGCGACTCAATTGGACGTTGGTGGAAGCGGCCATGGACCTGGGAGCCAATCGTTGGCAGGCCTTTCGCCATGCCGTCTGGCCCCAACTGCGACCGGGGGTGGCCGCCGGCTCGATCCTGGTCTTCCTGCCGGCCACCGGACAATTCGTGGTTCCTGATCTTCTGGGGGGCGCCAAGCTTGCGTTTCTGGGCAATCTGCTGCAGCAGCAATTTGGCCCGAGCCGGGATTGGCCGTTTGGCGCGGCGCTGGCCACCGCGACGCTGGGTTTGATGCTTTTGGCGCTGGCGTGGCGCGCGCGCAGTGCAGCCCGACAGGAAACGCATCGCCCATGAACACCCGACATCCCCGAACGCGCCACGGATTCACCGGCTGGCCCGCGCAATGGTGGGTGATGGGGGTCTACCTCTTTCTCTACGCGCCGCTGCTGGCAGTGCTGGTCCAGTCCTTCAATGCCGCCCGGTTCGGAACCGAATGGGTCGGGTTCACGACGCACTGGTACCGGCAGTTGCTCCACAATCAGCCCGCCCTGCAGGCCGTCCTCAACACCTTGATCCTGGCCTCGGTCAGCACCCTGATCGCCACGTTCCTGGGCACATCCCTGGCCTATGGATTGACTCGATGGCGGTTTCCCGGAAGGGACTGGATCGAAAGGTCGTTATCGGTGCCGGTGTTCGTACCGGACATCCTGTTGGCCGTGGGGCTGCTGTTGGCTGTGGCCACCGCACAAGAGCTGGGTCTGGGTCTCGAGCCGGGGATGCCGGCCATGATCGTGGGGCATGTGACCTTCCAAATCCCGTTCGTGGCCATCGTCGTGCGGGCACGGCTGGCCGGTTTGGATCCGACCTTGGAAGAGGCTGCCCGTGATCTGGGGGCCACCAGTTGGCAAACGTTTCGCCACGTGACGCTGCCCTTGCTGAGTCCGGCGGTCGCGGCCGCAGCCCTGCTTGCCTTCACCCTGAGTCTGGACGACTTCGTGGTGAGCTTTTTCACCACCGGCCCCGGGGCGACCACCCTTCCCATCCTCATCCACGCCTCGGTGAAGCGCGGACTGTCCCCGGAGATCCATGCCCTGTCTTCGTTGCTGATCCTCGCGGCGCTGGTGTTGACGCTGGCACTGACCGCCCTGTATCGGAAACCACCCATTCCCTCATGAAGCCACACGGTTTGTCGTTGGTCCGGGTGCACCCGGTGTTCGGAGCGTTGCTCCTCCTCTGCCCCTTCCTTTTGGGCGCCGGAGAATCCGCCGCCGCGCGCCGGGAATTGCGACTGTTCATCTGGTCCGAGTACATCGACCCGGCGGTGGTGTCCGACTTCGAGCGACAGTACCAGTGTCGCGTCATCATGGACCTCTACGAGGACACCGAGAGCATGCTGGCCCGCATGCTCAGCGGGGGCGACAAGCTTTATGACGTGGTGGTGCCCAGCGACAACGTGGTGCCCGTGATGATCCGGCGCGGACTGCTGGCCCCGCTGCGGCACGAATCGCTCACCAACCTGGTTCACCTGGACCCGCAGTTCCGTCGTCCCGCGCATGATCCGGAGCTGCGCTACACGGTACCGTACCTGTGGGGCACGATGGGACTGCTGGCCCGGCCGCGGCCCGGGCAGAGCCTGCCCGATACGTGGGGGCTGCTGTTCGACCCCGCGCTCCAGCCCGGCCCCTTCGTGTTGATCGACTCGGCCCGTGACCTCTTCGCGGCCGCCCTCCGTTACCAGGGCGCCAGCCTGAACAGCACCAACGCCGCCGACCTGCGGCGGGCCCGGGATCTTTTGCTGGAAGCAAAAAAACGCGCCGTGGGCTTCGACGGCAGCGTCGGCGGGATGAACAAGGTTCTCAGTCGTGCCGTGCGCGTCGCCATCGTGTACAGCGGCGAGGCCGCCCGGGCCATGCAAATGGACACCAACCTGGTTTACCTGCTGCCGCGCGAGGGCAGCGTTCTGTGGGTGGACAGCCTGGCCATTCCGGCGCGGGCGCCGCACCGGGAACTGGCCGAGCAGTTCCTCAATTTCGTCCTGGACCCGCGCAACGCCGCGAGGATCGCGAGGTTCACGCGCTTTGCCTCCTCCAATCAGGGCGCCCGGCCCTTCCTTGACCCGGCCGACCTTCACAATCCGGCCATTTATCCGCCGCAAGAGGCGTTCGCGCGGCTGGAGTATCTCCGCGACCTCGGTCCGGCGCTGCGCCTGTACGATGAAGCCTGGACGCAACTGAAAGCGCGCTGAGCTTCGTCGCTTTCCTCCCGGCCGGCCCCAGCGGCCCGTCCGGGGAGCCGATACGTTTTCGGACGGGCATTTTTGGTCCGTCGGTCGCCTTTTCGCAGCCCGGGAGAGTTTCGCAAAACCATGCCCGCCGCCCATCCGGCGCGCGCACAGAACGAAAACGGGGATCCCCAGCTGGCGGAGCCGGTGCGGGCTTTGGAGGGCCGCGGGTGGCATAAGATCGGCCTCCCAAGGGCGGACGGCATGAACGCGACCCGATCGGCCTTGTGGGGAAAACGAACTGCCGGAAAAAACAATGGTGGAGGCGGGGGGAGTCGAACCCCCGTCCCTGACTCGGTAGCCAGCCGCGACTACATGCTTAGTCCGCAGTAGGTGTCGGCAGCCGGTCGCCTGCGGACCCGCATCCGACTGCCCCAGACAGCATGGGAAGGATCTCGGACCCGCGCGCGCCGTCTCCGCGCAGATCCCAGCCTGCTATGGCGTTCGTCCGGCCCAGCAGGCGTCAGCCGGCGAACGTCGCGGCAACTTCAGGCCGCGAGAGCCAACTCTTCGTTAGCAGTTTTCTTTTGATGCGATGATTAACGAGGCCAACGCATCGTCCTCGGCATGCCGCCTCTGGCGTCCGGGCCAGGTCGAAACCGGATCGCCCCCACGAAACGGCACCATGACCATACCCCTCCCCCGGGATTCGTCAAGCCCTCCCCCACCCTTCAGCCGCCACGGCTTTCATCGGTCAACGACGCCGCAGGCACCTTTCGCAGCGGTCCCGAGACCGGAAAAAGCCCGTTCCTTGGGAAACCGTGCCGCCCGCGCTCGCCTTTCGTGGGGCAGCAGCCCGGTTGCGGGAGTACTGGGCGCGTCTGATGGTCGAGCGGCGGACTCGGAAACCCCGAGCAAGGGCCGTTTGCCCTCGGCATTGCGACGTCGAGGACGCCTGCAATCCCCGGGGCGCGGGAAGTGTTCAGGACCGGAAATGCGCCGGAAGATGGTTCGCTCGCGGCCCTTCAGGCTTGCATTGCCAGGGGCGGCCGCTAAAACGGGCGCATGAGCCGCTGGCCCGCACCACGCATTGCCGGCTGCCGTTTCAAGGCGCTGGTATGCATTCTGGCCGTTGGTCTGCTGCCCACGGGCTGCGTGACGCCCGCCCGGCAGCCCACGCTGACCCAGGCCCAGCTCAATCGCGTGGCCGCCCAACTTCGTCCCTCTCTGGTTCGCCTTCGCGTGGTCAGCACGGACTACGTGGACGGGCGCGAGGTAAAAACGCAATCCGTGGGCAGCGGCGTCATCATTACGGAGGACGGTTACCTCATCACCAACCATCACGTGGCCGGGTGGGCCACGCGGATCTTCTGCACCCTCTGGAATCTGGAGGAGGTCGAAGCCGAACTGGTGGGGACCGACGCACTGACCGACATCGCCGTGGTGAAGCTGAAACCCGACCGTCCGATGCGCTTCACGCCGGCCCGGCTGGGGGACTCGAGCCGCCTGCGCGTGGGCGATCCGGTGCTGGCCATGGGCAGTCCCATGGCCCTGTCGCAATCGGTGACGCTGGGCATCGTCAGCAACACGGAAATGATCATGCCGCGGTTCATGGGCCCCTCGGCGCGCCTGCGACTCGATGGCGAGGATGTGGGGTCGCTGGTGAAATGGATCGGGCATGACGCCCCGATCTTCGGCGGCAATTCGGGCGGGCCCCTGGTCAATCTGCAGGGCGAAGTGGTGGGCATCAACGAGATGCGCTTGGGGTTGAGCGGGGCCATCCCGATCAACCTGGCCCGCGAGATTGCTCAACAACTCATCGCCGAGGGACGCGTGCGCCGGAGCTGGCTCGGCATGGACGTACAGCCGCGCTTCAAACGCTCCGAGGCCAGCCGGGGCGTGTTGGTGGCCGGGGTGTTGCCGGATTCGCCCGCGCAGCAGGCCGGACTGCAGGCAGGGGACCTGCTCGTGGCGCTTGCCGGCCGGCCGGTGGATGTTCGCTTCGACGAACAGATGCCGGAATTCATGCGACTGGTCTGCAGCCTGCCCATCGGCCAGTCGGTGCCTTGTGTGGTCGAACGCGCGGGGCGGGAGATCACGCTTCACGTCGTGCCCGCGGAACGCGGCGAGTTCCTGGCCCGGCCGCGGGAACTGAAGGCCTGGGGCATCACCGCCCGCGATCTGACGCCCCTGTCCGCGCGCGAGATGAAACGGCCGGACACCAACGGGGTGGCGGTCACCTCCGTGCGCGCCGGCGGGCCCGCCGGCGATGCGCGGCCGCCGCTCGATGAGGGAGATGTGCTGGTGGCGGTCAACGATCAACCGGTGCGCTGTCTGGCAGACCTCGTGCGCCACACCGAGCAGCTCACCCAGGGCCGCGCCGATCCCGTGCCGGTACTCGCCACCTTTGAGCGCGGCGACAAGCGGTTTCTCACGGTCGTGCGACTGGGCATTACGGAGCTGGAAGATCCCGGACGGGAGGTCACCAAGGCGTGGCTGCCCGTGGAAGTGCAGGTGTTGACGCGGCCGCTGGCGCAGCAACTGGGGCGGCCGGACCTGCGCGGTTTCTACATCACCCGGGTGTATCCCCGCTCCACCGCGGCGCGGGCGGGTCTGCAGGTCGGCGACTTGATCGTGGCGGTGGACGGCGAACCGTTGACCGCCAGCAGCGCGGAACACGCCGACGAACTGGGCGCACTCGTCCGCCAGTACGATGTCGGCAGCACCGTCACCCTCACCCTTTTGCGCAACGGCCAAACCCTGAAAGTCCCGGTCGAACTGGTGGCCTCGCCGCGGCTGCCCCGCGAAATGAAGACCTATCGAAACCCGGATTTCGAATTCACCGCCCGCGACCTCTCCTTCTTTGATCGGGCGGAGGAACAGTGGCCCGAAGATCAAACCGGCGTCCGCGTCACCGAGGTGCGGCGCGGGGGCTGGGCCGATCTGGGCATGCTCCTGGTGGACGATCTGATCGTCGAGGTCGATGGTCAGCCGGTGACGGACGTGGACTCGCTTCGACAACGGTTGGAACAGGCCGCGGCGGCCCGTCGAAGCCCCGTCATCTTCAAAGTGTTGCGGGGCATTCACACGCGTTATCTCGAACTGGAACCCAAATGGGATCGGTGATCCCCCAACGTTATGCCTCCCCGAATCTGCTCCTGGTTGGCCCTGGTGGTCCTGAGTCTCACCTGCTCGGTCTTTCGAGCCCCGGCCGATGACATTGCCCGGCTGGGCCGACCCGTCTTTGAAAAACACCGGCAGGCGGTCGTGACCGTCCAAATCGTCTTGAAAACCCGCATGAGCCTCGGCGGGCGCAGCCAGACCAGCGGCGAAACCCGCCAGGAAGCCACCGGCACCGTCATCGCGCCCTCGGGTCTGACCGTGCTTTCGCTCGCCGCCACCGATCCCTCCAGCCTGCTGGGCAACCTGATGGCCGGCCTGGGAGACGAGGAATCCCGATTCAAGATGGACTCGGAGATCACCGACGTGAAGATCCTGCTGGAGGACGGTTCGGATCTGGCAGCGGAGGTGGTGTTGCGCGACCGCGACCTGGACCTGGTCTTCATCCGGCCCAAAGCCCCGCCGGCCCGGCCCATGCCCCACGTGGACCTGGACCAGGCGGGTACGGCGGAGGTGCTGGAACCGGTGATCACCATCACGAGGCTGGGACGGGCGGGCGGGCGCGCCCACGCGGCCTCCTACGAACGGATCAGCGCGGTGGTGCAACGACCGCGACTGTTCTATGTCCCGGACGACACGATCACCACCACCACGTTGGGATCCCCGGCGTTCCTGTTGGACGGTCGGGTGTTGGGTCTCTGCGTCATGCGCAGTGTTCCCGGCGCCAGTGGCGGATCGTCCCTGCTGGGCATGCACGCCGACCGCACCACGGCGGTGATTCTGCCCGCCGCCGAGGTGGCGAAAGTGGCGCGTCAGGTGCCGGCCCCCGCGCCGGCCGAAGCTCCGTAGGCCCGACTTCGCGGCGCGCGCCCGGGCCGACTCGGGTTCGCGCTTGCCCCGTCGGAAGCCGCGCGGCAAGCTGCGCCCAGGTACCATGACCCTTGCCGAAGCACGTGCCCGTCATGCCCGGTTGGTGGCCGAGATCCGCGCCCACGACCACGCCTATTACGTGGAGGCGCGCCCCACGATCAGCGACCGCGAGTACGACCGGCTTTTCCAGGAACTGCTGGACCTGGAGCGACAGTTTCCCGAGCTTGTGACGCCCGACTCCCCCTCGCAGCGGGTCGGGGGCGCCCCGCTCGAAGGATTCCGCCGGGTCCAGCACCGCATCCCCATGCTCTCGCTGGAAAAGTTGCGGCCCGCGGATCATCCCACGCGGGCCGAGGAGCCGGACGAGGCGCGGCGCAAGCAGCGCCAGGACCAAAACACCCTGCGTGAATTGCTGAACTGGGACCTGAACCTCCGGAAGCTGCTGCACCGCGAGCGGCTCGAGTATGTGATGGAGCCCAAGGTGGACGGCGTCTCCATCAGCGTGCACTACGAGAAGGGTCGTTTCGTTCTGGGGGTGACGCGCGGCGACGGCACCGCGGGCGACGACATCACGGCCAACTTGCGGACCATTCGCTCCATTCCCCTGGTCCTTGAGGTCCGCAATCCGCCGGCGTATCTCGAAGTGCGCGGCGAGGCCTACATGGCCCAAGCGGACTTTGAAAAACTCAACCGCCAGCTCGAGCAGGCCGGCGAGGAACCGTTCCCCAACGCCCGCAACGCCACGGCCGGCACCCTCAAACTGTTGGATCCGCGCCTGGTCGCACAGCGCCCCCTGCGCGCCGTCTTCTACGGACTGGGCCTCTGTGAGGGCATCCAGTTCCGCACCCATGCAGAAGTGCTGGAGTCGTTGCGCCGGTTCGGTCTCCCCACGCAACCGTACTGGTGGCTCTGCCGGGACGTGGAGCATCTGTTGGAGATCTACCGGCGCGAGGTGGTGGCCGATTACGATGAAGAACGTGATCTGCGTCGCCGCCTGCCCTACGAAATCGACGGCATTGTCATCAAGGTCAACGACCTCTCCCTGTGGCCGCGGATTCCCGCCAAGGCGCGTGCCCCGGGGTACGCCATCGTGCACAAACCGATCCACTGGATCGAGCCGGCCGAGACGGTGCTCAAGGGCATCACCGTGCAGGTGGGGCGGACCGGGGTCCTGACGCCGGTGGCGGAACTGGAGCCGGTGTTCGTGCAGGGCTCCACCATTTCGCGGGCCACGCTGCATAACGAGGACGAGATCCGCCGCAAAGACATCCGCATCGGGGACACGGTCGTCATCCGCAAGGCGGGCATGGTCATCCCGGAAGTGGTGGAGGTGGTCAAGAGCAAACGCCCGCCGGATGCCAGGCCGTTCGACCTTTACGCGCACGTGGGCGGGCGCTGTCCGGCCTGCGGCGGGCCCATCGCCAAGGAGAAAGTGGCGACCGGAGAAGGCGAAGAGGTGGCCTGGCGTTGCCAGAACATCGCCGGTTGTCCCGCCCAAAAGATCCGTCGCCTGGAGTTTTTCACGCAGCGCAAGGCCCTGGACATCGAGGGCATCGGCGGCATTGTGGCCGAGAAACTGGTGGAACGAAAGCTGGTGGACGAGCCGCTGGACCTGTTCGACCTGGACCTCGAGACGCTGGCGCGGTTGAACCTGGGCACCGAGGAGGCCCCCCGGGTCTTCGGCGAGAAAAATGCCCGCAAGGTGTTGGAAGCGCTGGAACGAGCCCGGACGCTGCCTCTGGCCCGCTGGCTTTTCGCTCTGGCCATCCCGAATGTGGGCGAGGTCACCGCCCATGACATCGCCGCGTTCCATCCGGATCTGGAGAGCGTGGCCGAGTCGCCTCTGCTGCGCGGCGTGGTGCGGCTGGACGAGGCCTGGGCGGAGGCCGAAGCCCTCAATCCCAACTCGCGCAAGAACCCGCCCCGGACGGAAGCGGAGCGACGGCATCGCGCCGAAAAGTTCGAGGCGTTGCGGGCGGAGGTTGAAAAGATTGGCCGCGAGTTGATGGCCGCCGGCTTCGCCCGCCCTGCCGCCCGATCCGAAGGTCCGCTGCCCGCTTACGTGACCAAGGTCGGGCCGGTCGCCGCCCGCAGTGTGCTGGAGTACTTTGCCTCCCCCTTGGGACGCCGGGTGCTGCAACGCCTGCGCGCCCTGGGGATCCGCCCGAAAGGCTCGACTCCGGGCCGGGCCGGCACGGGCCCCTTGGCGGGGAAGACCTTTGTGCTGACGGGCACGCTTTCGGCTTGGACGCGCGAAGAAGCCGCCGAGCGAATCCGGCAGGCGGGAGGTCATGTGGCCAGCTCGGTCAGCAAAAACACCGACTATGTGGTGGCGGGCGAGAATCCGGGGTCCAAACTCGACAAGGCCCGGGCCCTGGGCGTGCCCGTGCTCAACGAGGCAGAATTCCGGCGACTCCTGGAAGAAGCCGGCGCGGCTTCTTCACCCGCGCGCGGCGGTTCAGCGCAACCGGAACTTTTTTGACCTGGCAACCCGTTGGCCTGCCCCCTGGGTCGCAGGCACCGCTGTCGGGCAAATCGTTCTCCCGAACCTTCGGGATGTCCCGGGCCCGGACACCCGGTTCAGGCGGAAGCGCGGTTCAACGCACTCAGCACGGCCTTGACGCCGGCCAGCTCGATGTTCGTGTCCACGCCCGCCCCCCAACGGGTGCGTCCGTCGCTGAACCGGATCTGAATGTAGGCGATCGCGCTGGCCTCCTCGCCGGCGCTCAGGGCGTGCTCACTGTAGTGCACGATCTCAAAGCGCGGCACCCCGTGGTGGATCAGGCCATGGACCAGGGCGGCCAGGGGACCATTGCCCTCGCCCCGGATGTCCACCAGCTCGCCATTGCGGCGCAGCCGGGCCAGGCAGGTAACCCGCCCGTCCCGGCTCTGCGTTTCGAAGCCCACCAGCTCCCAGGGCCGGGTCCGTTCCACATATTCGCGCCAGAACATCGCCTTCAGTTCGGCGCCGCTGACCTCGCGTCCCAGCCGGTCGACCTCGTCGTTCGCGATCGGGCCAAATTCCCGCTGCAATTCCTTGGGCAGCTCGATGCCGTACTCGTTCTCCAACAAATACGCCACGCCACCCTTGCCGGACTGGCTGTTGACCCGGATGACCTCCCGGTACTGGCGGCCGATGTCCCGCGGATCGATCGGCAGGTACGGGACATCCCAGTACTGCCGACGGCCCTCGTTCCACTCGCGCAGGCCCTTGCGAATGGCGTCCTGGTGCGATCCGCTGAAGGCAGTGAAGACCAGCTCGCCGGCGTACGGTTGCCGGGGCGGCACGGTCATGCCGGTGCAACGCTCGTAAATCTCCCGCAAGCGGTTGATGTCGCTGAAATCCAGGCCCGGATCGATGCCGTGCATGTACATGTTCAGCGCCACGGTGACGATGTCCAGGTTGCCGGTTCGTTCCCCGTTGCCGAACAGGGTTCCCTCCACACGATCGGCCCCGGCCAACAACGCCAGCTCCGTCTTGGCGATGCCCGTGCCGCGGTCGTTGTGCGTGTGGACGCTGATGATCAGGGAGTCCCGGTTGCGGATGTTGCGACAGATCCATTCCACCTGGTCGGCATACACGTTGGGCATGGCCACCTCCACCGTGTCCGGCAGGTTGAGGATCATCTTGTGCTCCGGAGTGGGCTGCCACACCTCCATCACCGCCTCGGCCACTTCCTTGGCGAATTCCACCTCGGTGGCGGAAAAACTCTCCGGAGAGTATTGCAACCGGACTTCCGTGCCCTTCAACCGGGGCAGCCGATCCTTGATCATTTGGGCGCCGCGCACCGCCATCTGGATGATCTGCTCCCGGGTCATGTTGAACACCACCCGCCGCTGGGCCGGACTGGTGGAATTGTACATGTGAATGATCACCCGACGCGCCCCCACCAGCGATTCGAAGGTCCGCTCGATCAGGTCCTCCCGCGCCTGAACCAGCACCTGCATCCACACATCCGGGGGAACTCGATTCTCCTCGATCAGCCGCCGGTTGAACGTGAACTCGGTGTTGGACGCCGACGGGAAGCCGACCTCGATCTCCTTGAAGCCGCATTTGACCAGGGCTTGGAACATCTCCAGTTTCTGGCTCACGTTCATCGGGATGGCCAACGCCTGATTCCCGTCGCGCAAATCCACGCTGCACCAGATGGGGGCCCGCGTCAGCACCCGGTTGGGCCACTGTCGATCCGGCAGGTGCACCGGCGGGAATGGTCGGTATTTCGTCCAGGGTTCTTTGAGCATACGCGTTTCAAAGGTCACTGCCGGGGAAACCGCGGCGGGAAAAAATCGCAAACCCCACCGCCGGGCCGGCAGTGGGGGTTTTTCCGGAATCCGAGAACCGGGGCTAAAACCCGACTGCCGCGCCGCGACCCCGCAGCGCGCCCGACAACAGCAGCAGGTTCAGCCATCCGTTCATTGCGACCCCAGCCTAGCCCACCCTGCCGTCAGGGTCAAACGCATTCTTGCCCGCCAGCGCGCGGCGCTCGTCTTACCATTGGGCCGCCCCATCGGGGCGGCAATTCACCAGCCCAAGGCAACGCCCTGGGAATCGGGTTTGCGCAACTCACCCCGCCCTGAAGGGGCGAAATTCGATGGGGCAGGCCCGGCCCTGGGGAGGGGCTCACCAAAGTGCCGTTTTCCTTCGGCTTTCACGCGCCGAGGACGCCCAACATCCCCGCCGATTTTTCGCAGCCAACCGATGCTTGAAGGGCGCCACCCGGGGGCCCGCCGCCGCTTTCCGGGCCCCTCGAGCCCTCCCCGTTCGCCAAGGGCCGGGGTCCTCGAACCGCGACGGGTCAAAACTTTTCCGGGCGCAGGACCTCCACCGCCGTGACGTACACGATGGCGGCAAACTGCGGCAGAAAATCGCGATGCAGTTTTTCCACCAGTGCATCTGCCACGGCCGCAGGGACGATGACCTCGACCTGGATATTGGCAAACTCTTCGATGTCCGCGGGCCGCTCGCCCCTGGCACCGGTGCCCTCAACGGGGAAAAGCGTGTAGCCGTGCACCCCGTGGGACTTGAGCAGTTGCAACAGGGGCACCCGCGCCAGCGCCTCGCAAACCACGGTGACCAACTTCATCGGGTGCGTTTTCATGGCAAACCTCCCAGCCACCACCGGGCCAGTTGGTAGTACAGGGGCAGGCCCAGCGTCACGTTGAAGGGAAAGGTCACGGCCAGGACAGCGGTCAAATAGAGCGTGGGATTCGCCTGGGGCAACGACAGTCGCATGGCTGCGGGTGCCGCGATGTACGAAGCGCTGGCAGCCAGCACGCCCATCAAAAAGGCCCCACCGGGGCTGAGCCCCGCAAAATGCCCTGCAACGACCCCGACCGCCCCGTGCACCATGGGCATGACCAGCCCGAAGGCAATCAACCACAACCCCACCCGCCGAAGTTCTCCCAAACGCCGCGCCGCCACCATGCCCATTTCAAAGAGAAAGAGCGTCAGGACTCCCTGAAAAGGCGCGACGAAAAAGCCACGGGTGGCCTCTTCCCCGCGTGCACCGCAAATGGCTCCCGCCGCCAGGGCCCCGAGCAGCAGAAACACGCTCCTGCCCAGAAGCGCCTCGTGCAACACCTGCCGCCATGGCAGCCCGCCCTCGGCCGCCGCCTGCGGTTGCGTCAGACGTCCCAGCAAGACTCCCACCACAATGGCCGGCGATTCCATCACCGCCAGAAACGCACTGGCATGGGGTTCGTAGGGCACGCGAAGCTCGTTGAGGTAATTCACCGCCGCCACGAAGGTCACCGCGCTGACCGAACCGTAATGGGCCGCAACCGCCGCAGCGTCCACCGGACTCAACCGCACCAGCCTGCGCAACACCGGGTAGCACCACAAGGGGATGCAGCACCCCAACAGCACCGCCGCCAGCCCCGGGCGCCAGACCTGACTCCACCCGGACTCCGCCAGGGCCACGCCACCCTTGAAGCCAATGGCCATCAGCAAATAGGTGGCCAGCGCGGTGTACACGGGCTCGGGCAGGCGCAGGTCCGTCCGCAACAAAACCGACAAAACTCCCAGGGCGAAAAACACAATGGGAGGAGAGGCCAGGTTCGCCAGGACGCCTTCCCACCAATCCATGACCGGCTACCGGGACAGGGATCGGTTCTTGGCCCGCGACTCGCGCGCCATGCGCGCCTTGAACTCGTGCAACTTGCGCCGCAGGTTTTCGTCCTGCACGGCCAGAATTCGCAGGGCCAGTAGGGCCGCATTGCGCGCATTCCCGATGGCCACCGTGGCCACCGGCACACCGGCCGGCATCTGCACAATGGACAACAGCGAATCCAACCCGTGCAGGGCCTGGGTTGGAATCGGCACGCCGATGACCGGGAGGACCGTGTGGCTGGCCACCATGCCGGGCAAATGCGCGGCGCCGCCGGCCCCGGCGATGATCACCTGCAGGCCCCGCGACTCGGCCGTGCGGCCGTACCGCGCCATGTCGTCCGGGGTCCGATGCGCCGAGACCACCCGGACCTCATGCGGCACCCCGAACTCCTCCAAGAGCTCGGCGGCGGCCTTCAGCGTCGGCCAGTCCGAATCGCTGCCCATGATGATGCCGACCCGCGGCGTTTCGGAGCGGGGTGCTTTCATGCAAAAACAACCTTCAAGGATTCAGATGCAGGTCCGTGATCGCGCCCAGGGCGGCCGAGCTGACCGTGTGCGCGTACTTGGCCAAAACTCCCCGGCGATAACGCGGCCGCGGCGGACGCCACCGTGCCCGGCGGGCGGCCAATTCCTTCTGCGGGACCAGAAGCGTCAAGGTGCGCTGCCGGGCATCGATCACGATCCGGTCTCCGTTGCGGACCAGCGCCAGGGGCCCACCCACGTACGCCTCCGGACTGATGTGCCCCACCACAAAACCGTGGGTGCCGCCCGAAAACCGGCCATCCGTGATGAGGGCCACCTCGGCACCCAATCCCTGCCCCATGATGGCCGAGGTGGGCCCCAGCATTTCGCGCATGCCCGGCCCGCCACGGGGGCCCTCGTACCGAATCACGACCACGTCCCCTTTGCGGATGCGCCCGCCCAGAATCGCCTTCATCGCCTGCTCTTCGGAATTGAAAACCCGCGCACGACCTTCGAAGCGCAGCCCCTCCTTCCCTGTGATCTTGGCCACGGCTCCCTCCGGAGCAAGATTGCCGCGCAGAATCACCAGGTGACTGTCCTTCTTGATGGGCCGGTCAAAGGGCCGAATGATCTCCTGATCCGCCGGATAGTCCGGCACCCCGGCCAGATCTTCGGCCAGCGTCCGGCCGGTCACGGTGCGGCAGTCGCCGTGCAAAAGCCCCTTTTCGAGCAGGCGCTTCATCAGGGGCCGGATCCCACCAATGGCCACCAAATCGCTCATCCAGAAACGACCACTGGGCTTGAGATCCGCCAGCACCGGAACCCGGCGCCCGATGCGATCGAAATCGTCCAACGTCAGGCGCACCCCGGCCGCATGGGCGATGGCCAGCAGGTGCAGCACGGCATTGGTGGAACCGCCCAGGGCGATGACCACGGCGATGGCATTCTCGAAGGCCTTTCGGGTGAGGATGTCCCGGGGGCACAGCCCGAGACGCAAGAGGTTGACCACCGCTTCCCCGGCCCGCCGGGCGTCCTCGAGTTTGGCCGGTGACACGGCGTTCTGGGCCGAGCTGTTGGGCAGGCTCATCCCGAGCGCCTCGATGGCGCTGGCCATCGTGTTGGCCGTGTACATGCCCCCGCAGGAACCCGGCCCCGGGATGGCGCAGCGCTCCACTGCGGCCAGCTCTTCGGCACGCATCCTGCCCCGGGCGTGTGCACCCACCGCTTCGAAGACCGACACGATGTCGAGGCGCTGATTCGTCCCGGGCAGGCAACCGGGCAGAATGGTGCCGCCGTACACGAAAACGGCCGGTCGGTTCAACCGCGCGATCGCAATCAGGCAGCCGGGCATGTTCTTGTCGCATCCCCCCAACGCCACCAACCCATCCATGCCCTGGCAGGCCACCACCGTCTCGATGGAATCGGCAATCACCTCGCGCGAGACCAGCGAATACTTCATTCCCTCCGTGCCCATGGAGATGCCGTCGGAAATGGTGATGGTGTTGAAAATGATGGCTTTACCGCCCGCCCCACTGACGCCCCCTTCGGCCGCACGCGCCAACTGATCCAGATGCATGTTGCACGGGGTCACCTGGCTCCACGTGGAGGCGATCCCGATGAGGGGCTTGGAGAAATCTTCCGGTCGGAATCCCACCGGATACAGCATCGCCCGGCTGGGGGCCCGTTCGGGGCCGTCGAAGATCCGGCTTGAATAGGGACGAGGAAGCGGGTTCATCGGTGCAACCTCACGGCTGGACATCGCCGAAATCCAGAACCTGTGCCGCCGCCAAGGCCCGCGCCAGGGCCTCATCAGGCGTGGCACCCAACGCCGTAACGTGGCCCATTTTGCGGCCGGGGGCACACCGTGTCTTGCCGTAAATGTGCACGTGGACGCCGGGCATGGCGAGGGCCTGCTCCAGCCCCCGCACACGTCCGGAGCCGTGACGCCGTCCCAACAAGTTCACCATGGCCGCCGCCGGCGTGCGCATCCGGGTCGAGCCGAGCGGCCAACCCAACACCGCGCGCACGTGATTCTCGAACTGCGAACACTCGCACGCTTCGATCGTGTAATGGCCCGAATTGTGCACGCGCGGCGCCAACTCGTTGATCCACACGCCGCCGTCCGGCCCCAGGAACAGCTCGACGCCGAAACTGCCGATCCCACCGACGCTCTCCACCGCCGCCCGGGCCAGCTCTGCCGCACGCGCCGCGCGGGCCGGCGGCACCTGCGCCGGAGCCACCACGTGATGGCAGATGTGATCCTTCTGACAGGTCTCGACGACGGGATACACGGCGCACCGGCCGTCCCGACCCCGGGTGACGATCACGGCCAGCTCCCGCTCGAAAGGGCAAAACGCCTCCACGTACAGCGCCCGGCCGCGGTCTCCGCCCAGTCGTTGCCAGGCCGGCCGAACGTCTTCCGGCCCGTGGACGGTCGCGTTGCCCTTCCCGTCGTACCCGTGACACCGGGCCTTGAGCACCAGCGGCCAGCCCCACTCGCGGCCACGCGCCACGAGCTCCTCCGGATTTTCGACGGCGGCAAACGCCGGCACCGGCAGGCCCGCGGCGGCCAGCGTGCTCTTCTGCAAAAACTTGTCGCGAATGCGCTCCATGGTTGCCGGGCCGGGAAGGACTCGATGGCCCCGGCTGGCCAACAGGGCCAGCGTGCGCTCGGGAATGAATTCATTTTCCAGGGTCACCACCTCCAGGGCTTCCAGGACCCGTGCCACCTCCTCCGCTGCGTCCCAGCCCGGAACGACCTCCACCGGCGTCAACAACCCCGCCGGACAGTCGCGCTCCATTTCCACACACACCGTCCGGCAACCCAGCTGCGCCGCCGCCTGCACCAGCATTTTCGCCAGCTGACCGCCGCCCAGGATCCCGAGCCGGGGCACCGCGCCCCCGACGACGTCGCCTGCGACACGTGCAGTCGCTCGCTCCGTTGCGAGGATTGCTCCCGACATTTGGACAAGCTCCGAAGGACCCGTTACGTTCGCTGGCCCGTTTCCCGGCCCCATCTCAGCCCCCCGGCATCAGTTTTTCGAAATCCGCCACCTGCCCGCCATCCAGACAACAGGTGATGATTTCGCGGCCCAACGGGTCCAGGTCCGGCACCAGAAACTCTCGCAGACACTTCTCGAAGAACGCCCGCAGGATGGCCGCCCCGCGGTCATAGGCCTCTTCGCCCACCTCCGGCTGCGTTTCGACCTGCAGGAACCAGCGGGCAATCGGGACGCCCTCCACCTGCAGTTGATGCAACGTGTAGCCGAGCAGGGGACACCGCGCCGGCCGGAGCTGGTCGGGCCGAAACCGCGCCACGCCCCGGCGCGCCAGGTATTCCCGGGCGATCCACTGTGGCATGAACCCGACCCGCCAGGCGCCAATGTGCTGGTTGGGGCACAGAATGTGCCGCGTTCGGGGACTGTCGAGGAACTGACGCAACAGGAGGTTGGCCTGATCCACTTTGCGCCCGGTGGCGAAGGGCCAGTAGGAGCCGACCCCTTCGCTGGACATGCCCTCCGTCTCGACGATGCTGGGGTTCGCGTGACCCCGGGGGGAAACCAGCCGCCACAACCACGCCAGCGCCGGTGGCAGGATGTGAAACATCCCGAGAATCCCATACGTGGGCTTCTGCCGCGTGCACGGCGGCGTGCGCACCCCGAAGCTCCGGATGTCCACCGTGACCGGACCGTCCACCACCCCCGGATAAATCTTGCGCGGGATGATCACGCGGGGGTTGGGACAGCGCACTCCCGGCGCGTCTTCGATGTGTTCCCAGATCAGGGCCCGGCTGCGCGGCACCGCGTCGATGTTGAGGAACAACAGGGGCACCGGCGGCTCGGCACATAGTTTCTCCAGGTGGACGTCCGTGCCGTAGTGTTCGATGTGATTGACGCGGACAAACCACGCACTCTCCGCGTCCATCAAGGTGAGCTTTCCATCCCCGCCCTGGACGGAGGGATGACAGAGCGCCATGTCGTCGGTGACCGCCCGCAGTTCGCAGGCCCGCGGGATTTGGACGTAGCGGCGTTCGCCGGTCAGAAGATTCTCGCCCAGCAACAGGCGTCCGTCCGGCTCCCGGTGCATGTGCTCGAGCATCTCGCTCTTGCCGCCCCCGCTGGCCCCCTCGTGCATGATCGTGACCACGTTGTCGTATGGCGTGATCACCTGCACCGTCGAGCAGTGATTGGTCACCCAGCCCTCGCGTTCGCCGAGACCCAGCAAGACCCCGTAGATGCCCTTCTTGGCACTCGGCCCCGGATAGAGGTTGTACGAAAACAGCTCGTGCAGACCGTCCCGCCGGTTGTGGACAACCACCTGACGGCCCTGGAAGTGGGTATGGCGAAAGGGTGGCGCGACGTAAATCACGGCCCGGGGGCGAAAGTCCGGGCGGAGTTCATCCCGGCGCAGAATTCCCTGAAGCAGGGCCAGTCCCAGCGCGAAGAACCCCGCGTTGGCCGGCGCGATCACCAGCGCATCCAGTCCCACCCCGGGGCCGCCCGCGTGAAAGCCGAACATCGCCAGTTCCTGCTGCCTCAGCCAGTCAAACGTCGCCTGGCGCAACGGAGCAAAACTGGTCCCGAAACGCTGCCGAAAGGTGGTCTTGTCCGTCGGGGTGTCATCGCCGATCACCATGCAGTCCGGATCCCGCCGGCGCATGTACGGCTCGGTGTAATTCGCGCAAACTCCGTTGCGCACCCGGGCCACCGTCGCTTCCACCACCCTGCCCCGACCCGGCACCTCGTACGCAACCTCGAACCAGTCCGAACCCGGCCCGCCACAAGCCAGGTCCACCAGCTCCTCCGTCGTCTCGGCGATGATCAGCCGCGGACAGGCCGCCAGAATCTCGGCCGCCTCCGGCGGCGGATGATACACGTCGAACTCTCGCATGGGTTTCTTCGTCCTGCTCCAGCCTCGTCAGGATAACGGAAACTCGCCGGCGGCGCAAGATGAGCCCCGGACACAACACCACCGTCCATACCGGGACCGATGAGTGTCCACCCTCCGGGCAGCGTTCCTGATGCCCCCACACCCCGCGGCGACCGTCCCCTGACCGGAACCGCCGCCGAGCTTAGCGCAGCCGTGGACAACCTGTCAAATGAAGCACCTCCCAACGCCGCATCCCTCCGGTCTGATTTACGGGCACCGGCTCGCGGCCCGACCCGGCGACTCCTTCATCCCACGCGCTGAGCCCTGGCCGGCGCATCAAGGCCGAGGCAGGTGATGAGTCGGGCCTTTTCCTGGCGCTTGGCCGAAGGGCCCGGCGGGCTCATCCGGGAACGACACTTCTCGGAAACGCCTGGCCGTCTTGCCTGCCCTGAGCCAGGACGGCCGGGTTGTCGGGCTTCAGCCCGCCAAAGCTCGAAAGCCCCACTGCCAAGGTAAGCAAGCCAGTTGGCGCACGGATTCGAGGTGCAGGGTGCGCCAGGTGCGGTGTCCGCGCGGCCTGGCGAGCCCTGGCCCGCTCCGCAGCCTCAATGGACTGTCATCAGAGGGCCGGGTCACCAGGGCCCGCGCCACCGACCAGCCGATTGGCGAGACTGCACGTCCCTTACAGGGCCGGAGCTGCGCAAACCCACCACGGTTCGAACCCCGAGCCGGCGCGACAATCCCCGACCGCGATGACCCCTTCCCGGAGTGTTCGATTTTGGCCCTGCAAAGGTCGCGCCCCTGCGCGGTGATTTCGCCCCACGGCTCGGTTGCCGTTCACGCCGCGGGCGACCCGAAGTAGTGCTCGCGGAGCGGGCGGAGGTATCGATCGCTCAGGGTGGTCAGGATCTCGCGGGCCAGGGTGAACTGATCGGACAACTGTTGCAGCACCGTTGAGGACCACGGCGCGTCCGCCTGCCGCGCCGCCAACCGGTAAAAGTATCGCCCCTCTCGTTCGTAGTCCGCCAGAGAGCGCCCCTGGGAGAAACGGCGGCGCACCCCCTGCAAAAGTTGCGACAGGTGATCCGGAAAGACGCCCGTCAGGAACAGCGCCAGGTCGCCGATGCGCTTGTAAATCCGCGGACGCCACTCGGGAGCCACCAGATGACAGACCGCTACCATGTCGTCGAGGTTGAGATCGCTGAACCGGCGTTTGCGCCAGAGCCCCCGCTCCTTCCAGTAGAGCGTGCCGGAGTGCGTCCGCACAAAGGAGCACAGCAGGTCCACAAGGTAGTCGAAGATGCCCGGCTGATCGAGCAGCGCCCGCGCTTGCGAGCCGGCAAACACCGGGATGCGATGGCCGGCGTCCCGTTCATAGACCAGCCCGTGCGCCTCCAGGTCCCGTCGCACCCGGCGGAGCAACACCGTGAAAAGCAGGCGCGGGGAGATGCGCACGAGGGCCTCTTTCTCCTGCAGCAGGCGATCCACCAGGCGCGGGTCATCCAGCATCGGCGCCACCAGATCCGGTTTGTCCCGCAGCAGCTCGACCACCCGGTCGTGGTCCTTGCGGTGCGTCACGACGGTTTCGACGACAAACTGCAAATCGGAGTCACTCCAATGCATGACTCTGCAATCCCGTTGTCCGTCCGCGTCCTCCGTGAGCGCAAGGTACCATCCGGCACCGCACGGGTGCAACAGCCAGCGCTCCGTCCACCGGCCCGGCAATCGCCTTGCCCTGGCCGCTGCCCCGGGAAAAAATCGCAGCAATGGTCGGCAACACCGCACTTACGCCCATGATGGCGCAGTATCGCCGGATCAAGGGCGAACTGCCCCGGGACGCCCTGTTGTTGTTCCGGTTGGGCGACTTTTACGAGATGTTTTTCGAGGACGCCCAGGTCGGAGCGCGCATTCTGGGCCTGGCCCTGACGCGTCGCAACGGCGTGCCGATGTGCGGCCTGCCCTACCATGCCGCGTCCACCTACATCGGCCGGCTGTTGCGGGCCGGATACAAGGTCGCGCTCTGCGATCAGCTCGAGGAAGCCAGGCCCGGCAAGCTGGTCAAACGCGAGGTCACCGCCATCCTGACTCCGGGCACCCACTTTGACGAACGGCTGCTGACGCAGGAGCAGAACAATTTCCTGGCGGCGGTCTGCCCCGGCACCGAGCGCTTCGGTCTGGCGGTGGTGGACCTGACCACCGGCGAGTTTCGCGCGACCGAGTTGGAGGATCTTTCGGCCCTGTTGACGGAACTGGAACGGCTGCGGCCGGCCGAGATCATCCTGCCGCAAGAGGCCGCCACCCTGCGGGCGCAGCTGCTCGGGGAAACGCCCGTCGACGCCTCTGCCGGGACACCGTCCCGGTCCGGCACCGAGATCGGCGCACCGCGACCCACCCGATTCGGCTGGGTGGTCAATCCGCACGAAGACTGGGCCTTCGCGCCCGAGACCGCCCAGTTTGCCCTGCGGGACCACTTCCGGGTGGCCACTCTGGACGGGTTCGGTCTGAAAGGCCGCCCCTGGGCGACCGGGGCCGCGGGCGCCATTTTGCATTACCTGACGCAGCATCTGCATCGCGACGTGCGGCATCTGACGCAACTGTCCTTTTACCAGCGCGGCGATTTCCTGGGCCTGGACACCGCAACCTTGCGGCACCTGGAGGTGCTCGAGCCGTTGCATCGGGATGCACCCCGACAGGCCTGCCTCTACGGCGCGATCAATCGCACCGTCACGCCCATGGGGGCCCGACGACTGCGGGACTGGCTTTCGCAGCCGCTGGCCACGCTGGCTCCCATTCATCAGCGCCAACAGGCCATTCAGGCCTTCCTCGATCATCCCGGCACTCTGGACGCGTTCCGCCGGCAACTGGCGGAGGTCCGGGATCTGGAACGAACGCTGAGCCGTCTGAGCGCCGGCAGCGGCAACGCGCGGGACCTGGTCGCCCTCCGCCTGGCTCTGGAGCAATTCCCCGCACTGCGCGAGCAGTTGCTCGGACTGCGATGCGCTCCCTCGGCCGAGGCTGCCTTGCCGCTGGGCGAACCCGCCCCCGCCCCCGTCGTGCCACCCCTGCTCCAGACCCTGGCCGGCCAACTGGTGCCCCTGCCCGAGCTGGTGGATCTTATTCAGCAGGCCATCGTGGACGATCCGCCCCTGTCCGTCAAAGAAGGCGGCCTGATCCGCGACGGCTTCGATCCCGCCCTGGACGAGCTGCGCCGGGCGATGCGCGAGGGCAAGGAATGGATCGCCCGGTACCAGGCCGAGGAAATCCAGCGCACCGGCATTCCCTCCCTGAAGGTCCGATACAACTCGGTGTTCGGCTATTACATCGAGGTGACGCGCGCGAATCTGGACCGCGTGCCGTCGCATTACCAGCGCAAGCAGACCATCGCCAACGGCGAACGGTTCATAACGCCCGAACTGAAGGACATCGAGGCCCGCATCCTGGGCGCCGAAGAGCGCAGTCTCAAACTCGAATACGAACTGTTCCAACAGATCCGGGAACGGGTGCTGGCCCATCTGGTCCCGTTGCAACAAGCCGCCGCGGCGCTGGCCCAAGCCGACGTGCTGGCCGCCCTGGCTGAAACCGCCCGGGTGCACCAGTACTGCCGCCCCGAGGTGCGGGATGAAGGCCTGATTCAGATTCGCGACGGGCGCCACCCCGTGCTGGAACAAACGCTGTTGGACGAACGGTTCGTCCCCAACGACACCTGGCTGGCCAGCGGCCCGGCGGCCGGACGGGCCCAGGACGCCCCGGAAGGCCCGGCCGCCGGGGCCCCGCCCCAGATCGCGCTCATCACCGGACCGAACATGGCCGGCAAGAGCACCTACATTCGGCAGGTGGCTCTGCTGGTCCTGCTGGCGCACACGGGATCGTTCGTGCCTGCGCGATCGGCCCGCATCGATCTGGTGGACCGGCTCTTCACACGGATCGGGGCCTCGGACGATCTGACCCGCGGCCAGAGCACGTTCATGGTGGAGATGACGGAGACCGCCAACATCTTGCGACATGCCACGGCGCGAAGCCTCATCGTTCTGGACGAGGTCGGGCGCGGCACCAGCACCTTCGACGGATTGAGTCTGGCCTGGAGCATCGTCGAGTACATCCACAACCAAATCGGGGCCAAGACGCTCTTCGCCACGCATTATCACGAGCTCACGGAGTTGGCGGCCCGCCTGCCGCGGCTCAAGAATTACAATGTGGCAGTGCGGGAGTGGCGTGATCAGATCGTGTTTCTGCACAAGATCGTCGAGGGGGCCACGGACAAGAGTTACGGCATTCACGTCGCCCGGCTGGCCGGCGTGCCGCAGCCGGTGCTCGAACGGGCCAAGGTCATCTTGGCCAATCTGGAAGAGGCCGAGCTCAATCCGGACGGCACGCCCAAAACCATGTCGCGTCGCCAGCGGGATCGCGAAAAGCTGCGCCAACTGGCGCCGTTTACGCAGTTGGATCTCTTTGGCTAACCGCAACGCCGGACCGGCCGCGGTGCGCGCCCGCCGGCCGCCTCGGCAGCGCCGCGTGCCGGTGGAGGTGGCCTGGCGCGCAAAGGAGGCGAACGGCTGGCCCGGGCCGGGCCGACTTCGAGGGCCGGGGCGCGTCATCGATCCCGGAACTTCCAGGGGTTCCCAGGATTCGCGCGCCCCGCTTATGCGGGTCCCCGGGCGGCCTTTGCCGGAGCTGGCGTGGACGACGTTCGTTTCCCCGGATTCCGCGGCCAGGACCGGTAACGAGCGAACGCGTTTTGCGCTTTGCCGCGGAGGGGCCGGCCTGCTACAAGATCGGCCATGCCTGCCAGATTGACCCTGGGCTTTGTGGGCACCGGCCAGATGGCGACCGCGTTGGCGCGGGGATTTCTCCAGGCCCGTTTGCTGCGTCCGAGCCAGATCCTGGGCAGCGACCCGAGTGCCGAGGCACGCAAGCGCTTCAGCCAGGCCACCGGCGCCCGTGTGGTGGGGCGCAACCGGGAGCTGCCCCAAGCCGCCCAGGTGCTGGTGATCGCCACGAAGCCGGATCAGGTCGGCCCGGTGCTGCAGGAGCTGCGCGAGGGTGTTACGCCGCGTCATCTCGTGATCTCGATTGCCGCCGGGGTGCCGACGGCCCGGTTGGAAGCGGCCCTGCCCCCGCAGTCACGGGTCATTCGCGTGATGCCCAACACCCCCGCCCTGGTGGGCGCCTCGGCCACGGCCTTTTGCGCGGGGCGCCACGCCACCCGGGCGGACGAGGCACTGGTGGAGCGATTGTTCGCTGCGGTCGGCCTGGTCTTGCGGGTCAAGGAGAGTCTGATGGATGCCGTCACGGGGTTGAGCGGCAGCGGACCGGCCTACGTTTGCCAGTTCGTCGAGGCATTGACGGATGGGGGCGTGGCCTGCGGCCTGCCGCGCGAAACGGCCCGGCGACTGGCGGTACAAACCCTGTTGGGTACGGCGCGGATGTTGGTCGAAACCGGCATGCACCCGACCACGTTGAAAGAGATGGTCACCAGTCCCGGCGGAACCACCATCGAGGGTTTGCAGGCCCTGGCGCAGGGCGGCTTCCATGGGACGGTCATGAACGCCGTGCGTGTGGCCGCCGAGAAGGCGCATCGGCTGGGGCAGACGGCTTCGACGAACTGATCCGGAGCTCGCTTTCGCGAAACGCTTCATGGCCCTGCCACCTCCCACGCCCCTGCAATCGCGGCTGATCTGGGCTGCTCTGAGCGGTTTGGCCCTGGCGACCCTGGTGGGGTTGGTCGCCGCGTTGATCTGGGCGTTGGGCCGCGTGCTGGACGTGCTTTCCCCGGTGCTCTGGCCGCTGGCAGTCGCCGGCGTGCTCGCCTACCTGCTCGATCCGGTGGTGGACTGGCTGGAAGCACGGAGAATCCCGCGGGTGCGCGCGGTTTTGCTGGTGTTTTTGCTGGCGGTGACGTTGCTGGGGGGCGTGCTGGGCATCGCCGTGCCGCGGCTGGTGGTGCAGACGCGGCAGTTGATCGAGAATGTCCCGACGTTTGTGGCGCGGCTGGAAGCCCGGCTGCAACACTGGGCCACCCACCCACCGGCGGTGTTGGAGCAGACGCTGCGTCGGGCCGGGCTGCCCTGGTTCCGCCCGCCGGACACGGCTGAGCCGGCCGCCCCGCAGTCGGCCCCACCGCCTGCGCCCGCGCCCGGTCCGGCGCCGGAGCCCCCGCCGGGCCGCTGGTGGGACCAGCTCGACCCCTCCACCGTGCAGCGCGTGGCTGAATGGACCGGACGTGCCCTGCGCACGCTGGGCAACTGGCTGGCCGATCAACTCTCCCGGTTGACCGGTTTGTTCGGCATCGTCGCCGGTCTGGCCCTGATTCCGATCTACCTGTTCTATCTGTTGGTGGAGAAACGCCGGATCACGGATTCCTGGACCCGCTACCTGCCGCTGCGGGATTCCCGGCTCAAGGAGGAAGTGGTGTTCATCCTTCGTTCGGTCAACGAGCATTTGATCGCCTTTTTCCGGGGCCAGGTGCTGGTGGCCATGTGCGACGGCGTCCTGTACGGGATCGGGTTTGCCCTGGTCGGGCTGCCGTACGCGTTTCTCATCGGCGCCCTGGCGATGGTGCTGACGATCATCCCCTTCCTGGGGGCCATCGTGACCTGTTTTACCGCGCTCATCATTGCGCTGGTCAGTTTCGGGGACTGGCAACATCCCCTGATGGTCCTGCTGGTCTTCGGAATCGTGCAGGCCATCGAGGGCTACGTATTGCAGCCCCGCATCCTGGGCTCGCGGGTGGGGCTGCATCCCATGGTCATCATTGTGGCGATCATGACGGGAACCACCCTGCTGGGCGGACTGCTGGGCGCGATCCTGGCCATTCCCCTGGCGGCGGTGCTGCGCGTCTTGTTGATGCGCTATATCTGGGCGGCGCGAACCGGGGATTCGAACCGCCGGGCGTGAAGCCCCGGTCCGATCACCCGCCGCCGGTTTGCGGAAAGATTTGGTACAGCAGCAGATAGATCAGCACACCGGTCAGGGAGACATACAACCAGACCGGCCAAGTCCAGCGGGCCCAACGTCGGTGTGCCTCCCACCTCTGTCGAAGCGCCAGGGTCACGGTAATCAGGACCATCGGCACAATCGCTGCGGCCAGCACGGTGTGGGTGAGGAGGATCCCGAGGTAAACGGGGCGAAACCATGCGGGATCACGGAAGACCGTTCGACCCGCGTGTGCATGGTAATAGAGGTAACTGACCAGGAAGAGCGCCGAGACCACCACCGCGGCCAGCATGCAGACGCGGTGCGCATCGCGGCGGCCGTGCCGGATCATGCGCAGGCCGGTAATCACCAGCGTGGCACTGGTGGCGTTCAACAGGGCATTGACCCACGGCAAGTCCTGGACACTCATGGGCTCAAGGCCGATTTGTTGTGGCTGCGTCCGCTGGTTCCCGTTCCAACTGGCGCAGCGTCCGGACGATTTGTCGGCGCACCGGGGTGAAGTTGAAGTCTTCTCCCACCGTTTCGAAGCTGGCGCGGACACGGCCCTCGGCGTCCACCACGACGAAGGTGGTGCTGTGAATGAAAAGATCGGCCGGATTGGTCCGTTGGGATTCCGGGATGGGCACGGCGGTGAGCTTGAGGCCGTCGATCGCCAGGCGCGCGATCTGGTCGGGCGCCCCTGTCAAGAACCACCAGCGCCGAAAGTCCGCGCCGAACCGTTCTCCGTACTGCCGCAACACCGCGGGGGTGTCGTAGGCGGGATCGGTGGTCAGGGTGATCAATCGGACCCGCGCATCCGGAGGGAGCGCATCCTGCAGCGATTTCATGCGGCGCGTCATCAGGGGACAGGGCCCGGCGCAGCGGGTGAAGATGATGTCCGCCACCCACGGCTGGCCGAGCAGGTCAACGCGCCGCACCACCTGGCCGGCCTGGTTGGTGAGCACGAAGTCCGGCACGGTGGAAAGGATGGGCAACGGTTGGGCCGGGCGGCTGCCCAGGTTCATCACCATCAGCGCCAGCAACAGGATCAAAGTCAGCCCCAGCAACACGACGCCGATGGTCAGCGTGTGCAGCGAACCGAGCCGTGTCCCACTTGTCCTTTGGCTTTGCATCGAACCGGTCACCCCGGACCAAACGGTGCCGAATGATGACCCAGGTTGCGCCTGCTGTCCAATGGCAAGCTCGGCGGCCGCGGGCTCGGGCCGGTTCCCGCGGGCATTCGGGCGGGGATTCATCGCAGTTCCACCTTTCTGCGCGCAGCCATGCGCCGTTCGTGTGCGGGACAGCGCGGCCTTGCGTCCCCCGCCACTGCCGGAGTGGAGTCTCTCCAGCCTGATTCAACGAACTTCGGAACCAACACGGCTTCACGTCCGGAAAGGTCGAGGCGGCAGCAGTCCGTTTCACGAAAAGCAGGCGACCCCACGGGCGGGGCACCTGCCAGCGCCAGGGCGTCTACACATGTCGCCCTCCGAGAGTCCATGGGACCGGAGCGGCGGGGCCGTGGCCGGAGCGGTGCGCGGTCTCTTGCACTCCGGGGCGATCTGCCCGGGGCTGAGCCAATCAACGGGCGGCTCCGGCCCGTTCGTTGGATCGGGAGCGCTGCAAGTGGTTCAGCGCCCGGTGCAGCCGTTCCAGTTCCTGTTCCGTGGCCTGCTTCTGGTCGGCCGCCATGTCCAGCAAATCTGCCGCTTCTTCCATGTCCTCGAGGACTTCGCGCAGCTGACGGACAATGTCGTTGAGCCGACGCAGGGCCTCGTCGAGGGCTGCGGGTCGGCGGGCCTCCGCGGTGGGCCCCGGCGCGGCGGAGGACCCGGAACGGGCCACAGGAACAGCCGCGCGGGGAGAACCGGGGACCGATTCCTTCGGCTGGGCGGGAGGTTCCCCCGCGGCCACCGCAGGCTCGCTTTCTGTTTCCGGGGGCCGGTCCCCCGGCACTTCGCGGAGCGCAGGCGGTGGTTCCTGGCTCACCGTCGAGGGAGGTTCATTCCCCGCTGTTGAGGCCGCTGCAGATTCCGCGTCCGCTTGTCCCTGAACATCGCGATGGCGGCGACCCCCGCGCCGGCCGCGACCTCCACGCCGTCGCCGGCCGGAAGGATTCGGGCTGTCTGACACGCCGTGGGTTTCCCCGTTGGGATGCGCCTGATGTTCCTCGCTCATTGACATCCGCATCATGAAGCGGGCCGACCGCCCCAAAAAGCAACTGAAAACCGGCGTCTCCGGGGCTGCGTCCCGAGTTCTGGGTTGCAGGCCCGCGTTCCCGTTCTATAGTTGCCACCACGTGAAGCGAGCGAACATCAGCAGCATCACCGCCCTGGCTCTGGGGTTGGTGGCCTGGTTGGGTACCGGTTGCGGGGGATTCAACGCCAATGTTCCCGTCTCCCCGCTCTGGTTCATCCAGCAGCCCGCGCCGGGCACGGAGCCGGTCGTCGACAGCCCGGAGTCGGCCCCGCGGGTGTCGCCTTTGGTGTCTTGAACCCTCCAAGGAGCCCGTATGCGTTTTCCCCTGCCTCTGACGCTCAAGATTGCCGGTCACATCCTGAAACACAAACTGCGGCGCACGCCCAAGTTTGCCATGGTGCTGCAGCTGGAACCGCTGCACACTTGCAACCTCACCTGCACCGGCTGCGGGCGCATCCGGGAATACTCCACCAGCCTGAAGGACATGGTGCCGCTGGAAAAGTGCCTGGCCGCGGCAGCCGAATGCGATGCGCCCATGGTGTCCATTTGCGGGGGCGAACCGCTCATCTATCCGAAAATCGAGGAACTGGTGGAGGGCCTCTTGCAGCAGGGGCGCATCGTGTATCTCTGCACCAACGGCGTGTTCATGCGTCGCAAACTTTGCGATTACCTGGCCGCCACCTACAGTCCGGCCCAGGAGCCCCTGCTGGAGCAACTGTTGGCCGAGGAACTCATCACCCCGGCGCAGCGCGAAACCATCCGCAAGGGCAAGAGCGACGGGCGCCCGGTCATCCGGCCCAGCCTTTGGTTCTACTGGAACGTCCACATCGACGGCCTGGAATACACTCACGATCTGATCGTCGAGCGTGAAGGGGTTTTCCGCGAATGCGTGGCGGCCATCAAAATGGCCAAACGCCTCGGGTTCCAGGTCGCCACGAACACGACGGTCTACCGCGAGACCGACGTGCAGGAGATCGAGGACATGTTCCGGTTCTTCTCCTGGCTGGGCGTGGACGGACACACCATTTCCCCCGGCTACGACTACGACGCGGCCAAGAAGGACATGATCAAGCGCCTGGGGAAGGACCCGAAAGAATTCTTTTTGACGCGCGCCATGACGCGCCAGAAATTCGCCCGCATCCTGGAGTGGGGCCGGCAGTTCAACATCTTCGGCACGCCCGTGTACCAGGAATTCCTGGCCGGGCTGCGGGAACTGACCTGCACCGCCTGGGCCATCCCGACCTACAACATCAAGGGCTGGAAGGCGCCCTGCTACCTGATTACCGACGCGCATTATCCGACCTACGCCGAAATGCTGGAAAAGGTGAACTGGGAGAAGTACGGCGTGGTCAACGGCGTGGCCCGGGATCCCAGGTGCGAGAACTGCATGGTCCACTGCGGCTACGATCCCAGCGGCGCTCTGGGCACCAGTTATCGCCGCGGTGATCACTGGAAGAATTTTCTCTACAACATTCGGCCCCGGCCCAAACCGTCGCCCGACGGGGCCAGGGTGCAGGCTTTCAACGGCTGTTCCATCGGGCGGGGACATCTTTCCGCGGCGCGCAAGGCGGCCGAGGTGCGCACCCAGGTTGCGGCGGGCAACAACGGCGGCCACCCCCCTCATGTCGGCACGTTTTGCGGCGACCGCTCGCCGGCTGCGCCGCACGAAGCGGGTGCGCCCGCCCGACCCGCGGCTGATCCCGCCAGCCCTCCCCGATCCTGACGGCAAGCGCCCGGATCCGAACCGGGGTTTTCCCCGCGCCGACGTCCGTCGCCCAAGGGACCGGCTCCGTTTCATGCCGGCCCGCTCCCCGAACTGAAGGGCGCCCCACCGGCCCGGCGTGGGTGTCCGGAGCATCGGACCACGGACAGCGCCACCGGTGGAATACATCCGGGTCGTTCCCCTGTTGAGCGTGGATTTGCACACCGGCGGGAGTTGTGACAAAATGCGGCTCACGTCGCCGGCCGGCCGGCGGGCAGGTGTCCGCAGAGGCGGCTGTGCACGGGGCGCCTGCGTGGTGACCACGCGGAGTCAGGGCCGCGGTTCCGGGTTCTCCGGGCCGGACGGAACCCGCCGCTCCAGCCGGCGGACGCCGGCCTCGAGGCGCCCGGTTTGCTTTGGGGAGCATTCACGAACATGGCAAAAGAACCGATACTCGAGATCATCAATCTGAGCGCGGGCGTGGAAGGACGTCAGATTCTCAAAGGCGTGACGCTGACGATTCACGCCGGCGAGGTGCACGCCATCATGGGTCCCAACGGCAGCGGCAAGAGCACGCTGGCGGCCATCCTGGCCGGACGCGAGGGATACGAAATCACCGGTGGCGAGGTGCGGTACTGCGGTCGCGATCTGTTGGAAATGGACCCGGAGGAGCGCGCCCGGGAAGGGCTGTTCCTGGCGTTCCAGTACCCGGTGGAAATCCCCGGCGTCAACACCACCTACTTCCTCAAAGCGGCGGTGAACGAGATTCGAAAACACCGCGGTCTGCCGGAGCTGGACGCCATGGAGTTCCTCAACCTCGTCAAGGAGAAGGTCAAGCTGCTCGACCTGCCCGAGGAACTGCTCAAGCGCTCGGTCAACGAGGGCTTTTCCGGCGGTGAAAAAAAACGCGCCGAGATTTTTCAGATGGCGCTCCTGGAACCCAAACTGGCCATCCTGGACGAAACCGACTCGGGGCTCGACATCGACGCCCTCAAGATCGTGGCCAGCGGCGTCAACAAGCTGCGCCGGCCGGACAATGCCCAGCTGGTCATCACGCACTACCAGCGCCTGCTCAACTACATCATCCCCGATTTCGTTCACGTGTTGGTGGACGGGCGCATTGTCAGGTCCGGGGATCGCCAACTGGCCTTGGAGCTGGAGGCCAAGGGTTACGACTGGATCGTCAAATCCGAGGCGGCAGCCGTGGCCTGAGCCGGTCGCACCCTTTCGCGGCGGCGGCCCATCGTCCCGCGCCGGACAGCCGGCACCAGGCCGACCGCCCCTGACGGTCTGGGTCGCCGGGGAAACGGTCCCTGCGGAGGCGGAACCCTGTAGGGACGGTTGCTTTCCGAAGAGGCGGCGGAGGTTCGGTCGCCGGCGGCGAACCTTCTGTCCCGAGCCGTTCGGCCCCGCGCCCCGGCCCGGCGCTTTGGCATCGATCCACCGGCCGTCGGGGCGTTAGCATCGGAGCCGATGCGGGTGGAAGATTTCCAGTACGAACTGCCGCCGGAGCTGATCGCGCAACACCCGGCGGAACGTCGCGACGCATCGCGGTTGCTGGTCCTGCATCGGCACACCGGAATTCGCGAGCACCGCCAGTTCGCCGATTTGCCGGCCTATCTGCGGGCCGGAGATGTACTGGTGCTGAACGACAGCCGTGTCATCCCCGCGCGATTGCAAGGGCGCAACCGTCGCACCGGCGGTGCGTTCGAGTTGCTGTTGCTGGAGCAGAACGCCTGCAACGACTGGCAGGCCCTGTTGCGTCCGGGCAAGCGCGCCCGGCCCGGCACCTGCATCCAGCTGCTGGACGTGCATGCCCGGCCCACTTCCATTGTTGCCGAGGTGGTCGAGAAAGGCGAAGGCGGCGAGCACCGGGTTCGGTTTTCCGGTGTCGCTGACATCTTCGCGGAGCTCGATCGTCTCGGGCACATGCCGCTACCGCCGTACATCCAGCGGCAGGACGGTGCCGAGGAGCCCGGGGATCGGGAGCGATATCAAACCGTGTACGCCCGTGTCCCCGGGTCGGCGGCCGCGCCCACGGCCGGGTTGCATTTCACGCCGGAGCTCCTGGAAACGCTGCGGCGCCAGGGGGTCCGGATTCATTTTCTGACGCTGCACGTGGGTTTGGGCACGTTTGCCCCGGTGCGTGTGCCCCGGATCGAGCAGCACGTCATGCACGAGGAGCGCTTCGAGCTGCCCGAGGCGACGGCCGAGGCCGTGGCTGCGGCCCGGCGGGAGGGGCGTCGCATCGTCGCCGTGGGCACCACCACCGTGCGGGTCCTGGAGACCGTGGCTTCCTGGTATGACGGCGAGATCCGGCCCACCCGCGGGCGCACGAGGCTGTTCATTTACCCGCCGTATTCCTTTCGCGTCGTGGACGCGCTGATCACCAACTTCCACCTGCCCGGTTCGACCCTGCTGATGCTGGTGAGCGCCTTCGCCGCTCCGGGGGGCACCCAGGGGCGCGACCTGATTTTGGAGACCTATGCGGAGGCCATTCGATTGCGGTACCGATTTTTCAGCTACGGCGACGCGATGCTGATTCTGTGACGCGGCTTGTGCATGCCCCTGTCCGGCGGAACGCATGGCCCGATCGACCGTGGGTCGTGGTCAACATGGCCATGTCGGCCGACGGGAAAATCGCCACGGCCAACCGCCGCATTGCCAGCTTCGGCAGCGCCACCGACCACGAGCATTTGCTGGCGCTGCGCGCCACGGCAGATGCCGTCCTGGCCGGGGCACGCACGGTGGAGTCCGGCGCCATCGATCTCGGTCCCGGGCCGCGGCGGTTTCGGCAACTGCGCCTGCGCCGGGGCCTGGCCGAGTACAACCTCCGCGTGGTCGTGAGCGGATCCGGTTCCCTCTCCACCCGGGCTCACCTCTTCCGCAAGCGCTTTTCGCCGATTCTGATTTTGACCACGGAGCGGATCGAGCCGGAGCGGTTGGCCCGCCTGCGCAGGGTGGCCGACGCCGTGGAGGTGTTCGGTAAGGAAGAACTGGACTGGCCGGCGGCCCTGCGGTGGCTGCACCGAGCATGGGGCGTGCGACGCCTGGTTTGCGAGGGGGGCGGCCAGGTCAATGACGGACTGTTCCGCGCGCGGTTGGTGGACGAGCTTTATCTCACGATCTGTCCATGGATCGTCGGCGGCCGCGCCGCCCCCACGATCTGCGACGGCCTCGGCTTCCCCGGCCTGGCCGAGGCCCTGGCCCTGCGCTGTGTTCGCCGGCAGCGGGTGGGGGACGAGCTTTTTTTGCGGTTTCTTCGCGCAGACCTGTGAGCCCACGGCGAGGGCCAGGTTTCTTTGGGCGCCGTCCGCGCAAGCCGGGGCGAAGAAACCCCTCGCAAGACAGAAACCCCGAAGCTGCTGAAGCGCCCCCGATTCCGTCAGCCAGCCCCGCGAGGCGTCAAAATTGGTGGTTGCGAAGCCTCGAGCCTGTCCCGATCCCGGATCCTTCCGTCCACGCACCCCTCCGCGGCGCCCCGTGCGCCCAAATCGGCAGGGCCTGGCACAGAACCGGCGCCCGAGCCCTGAGGAGTCGGTCGGGAACCCGGGGCCCCGGTCGCGGGATCCATGGGGGTCGAAAGCTCGGCTCAGGGGTTTTTCGGGGCCGACCCGCCGGTTTCCGAGCGGGTGAACTGTGCAGGGGTGAACACGTCTCGGGCGGGCGACGGCCCTGCGCATGGAGGTTTCGCAATCCGGCCGGCCAACGGTTTGCGACCCACCACCACCGCTCCTGCCGGCCGTCCGGGCCAACCCCCGAGCGCGGTTCCCCTTGCTCCGGGGGCGGGCTGCCCGGACAATCCGGCTCATGAACTCGGGCAGTGCCGTGCGTTCCGCGGCCCGGTGGATACTGGAGCTTCGTTGGCGCGGGTGGGAATGGCTGTGGAAGCTGGAAGCCCGCCTCCGGGGGGTCGACCTGGGCCGGGCGGTGCGGTTTCGGGGACGACCGTGTCTGGCGCGGGCGCCCGGCTCACGCATCGTGCTCGGGGACGGCGTTCAGCTCAACAGTGCACTTCGCAGCAATCCGCTGGGGAGCACTCGCCCGGCCACGTTGCGAACGCTGTATGCGGGGGCGGAGATTCATCTGGCGCCGCGCAGCGGTTTGAGTGCGGCGGTGTTGTGCGCAGCACGGTCCATCAGGGTGGGAGAGGGCACGATCATTGGCGCCGAAGCAATGCTGATGGACACCGATTTTCACGTGCCCGGCCCGTCCGGGACATGGGCGGTGGCGGGGCCGGAAGCCGCGGAACCGATTCGGATCGGCCGCGGTGTGTTCATCGGCGCGCGGGCGATCGTGCTCAAGGGGGTGACCATCGGGGACGGCGCCGTCGTGGGGGCGGGAGCGGTCGTGACACGCGACGTTCCAGCCGGCCATCTCGCGGTGGGCAATCCGGTCGTGGTGCGACCCCTGCGCGCGGCAAACACCGCCTGAGGCGGGAACCACGCACCTCGGTTGCGGGGAGTCCAATGGCACAGGGGCGGGGACTCGCCCTTCAGCCGCGAGGCGATCGGGGCAGGTCGAGTTCGATCTCCGGCTCCAACCGTACGGGAATGCCGCGAGATGCCAGGTAACGTTTGACCTCGCCCACGGTGTAATCGCCGAAGTGGAAGATGCTGGCGGCCAGCACGGCATCGGCCCGGCCCTCCAGGAGCACTTGGGCCATGTGTTCCAGGGAACCGGCGCCTCCGCTGGCCACCACCGGCACGTTGACCGCCTCACTGACGCGTCGGGTGATTTCCAGGTCGTAGCCGGCGCGGGTACCGTCGGCGTCAATGCTGTTGAGCACGATTTCGCCCGCGCCGAGACGGACCGCCTCCCGGGCCCAGGCCACCGCCTCCCACTCGGTGGGCCGGCGCCCGCCGTGGGAAAAAACCCTCCATTGGTCGGGTCCCACCCGTTTGCAATCGATGGAGACCACGATGCACTGGCTGCCGAACTTTTCTGCGCCGGCCCGGATGAGGTCGGGTTGAGCCAGCGCGGCGGTGTTGATGCTGACCTTGTCTGCCCCGGCCCGCAGCATGACATACATGTCTTCCACCGTGCGGATGCCGCCGCCCACCGTCAGCGGCATGAAACACTGTTCGGCTGTCCGCTCGATGACCTGCACCATGGCCGCCCGCCCTTCAGCACTGGCCGTGATGTCGAAGAACACCATCTCGTCGGCACCCTGTTCGTTGTAGCGCAGGGCCAGCTCCACCGGATCTCCCACGTTGCGCAGCTCGCCCGCTTCGGCCCGACCGAACCGGACGCCACGGGTCACCTGGCCGTTGTGCACGTCCAGGCACGGGATGACACGTTTTGCCAACATCGCGTTCCATTCAACGGGCTTTTGTGGCGGGGAGCAACGCGAGAGTGGGCCCGGCCGCTTCCGCACGCCCCCGTCGCGGGGGGTCGGGAACTGCAATCGTGCCGGACCGGGCCCACCCCGGCAGTTCTCGTTGAAGCGCCCTTTGCAGGAACGCCGGTCTGCAGAGCTCAAAGGGACAGGCACGTCCTCCTCACGGAGGGTCCGCAAGTCTTTTGAGCCCGCGCGGCTGAGGCGGGCAGGGTGGAGGACGCAACGCTCTGAAGTGCACCCGGTTGCGGGCCGACCCGCTCGTTCTTGGGCGGGTGAGCCTGACCCGAGGGCTTTGCGCCACGTTCCTCGGAGTCAAACGACCATCTTCATGGAGCTCATTTCCGTTCTTGAGCCCCGAATTCACGGACCCGGGCCAATGCCCTTTTCCCGTGTCTTCCCGTGCCGGCGACGCCCAGAACGCTGCCGAGCTGTCGGGGGTATCCGGAACCTGAAATGTGCCCTTCTTTTTGAACCGAATCGATGCGGGCTTGTCGAATGTTGAGAAACGGTTACGATACAAGCCGACCGATTGGTCCGGAACGGAGATGATGTACCATGGACCTGCACCATCCGATCCTCAAGGAGTTCCCGGAGTACCGCGACACCATTCGCTACCTCAAGGGTTGTGACGAGCACTTCCGGAAGATGTACGAGGAGTATCATCGGCTCGACGACGCGGTGTACCGGATCGAGGAAGAAATTGAATACGCGACCGACCAGGAGCTGGAAGAGCTCAAGATGCGTCGCGCCAAGCTGAAAGACCACATCTACCACATGCTGCGACGCGCCGGTTCGGTTTGGCCGGCCGCCGGAGGGCCCCGTCCCTCCAACCCGGTCGGACCCCGTCCCTGACGGCCCGCCCCGTTTGAACGCCGCGGCCCCGACCGGGGCGGAAAAAGGGGATCGCGCCCTGTCGCGAAACAGTGGCGCCGAGTGAGACGCCCCGTCAAACAGGGGGCCGGTGCGGCCCTTTTCAGATCCCTCTCCCCACCCTCGCTGGAGAACGCGTTTTTTTCCGCAGACCAGTGCCCACGACCGATTTCTCCGCCCCTGATTGGGAGAAGCTGTTCGGGCCTGCCGGGATGACGAGGTGGTTCCGGACGGCGGCTTTCCAGAAGAGTGCCGACAATATAAGGCTTTCTTGGACACCGTCCCTGGCGGTACATACGTACGCATGACGAATCAACGCAGGGTCCAAAACAGTCCGTGGCGGATCCGCCAGTTCGCCAGCGACAACTATGCCGGGATTTGTCCCGAGGCGTGGGCGGCCATGGCGGAAGCCAACCACGGTCACGAATTCAGTTACGGGGAGGACACCTGGACGGCCAGGGTGTCGGACCGGCTCCGGGAGTTGTTCGAGACGGACTGCGAGGTGTTCTTCGTGTTCAACGGGACATCGGCCAACTCGCTGGCGCTGGCCACCCTGTGTCAGTCCTACCACAGCATTCTGTGCCACGAGCTGGCGCATGTGGAGACCTCGGAGTGCGGGGCACCCGAGTTTTTCGCCAACGGCAGCAAGATCCTGCTGTTGCCGGGCCCCCTGGGCAAGGTGCAGCCCGAGGCCGTGGCGCATGCCGTGACCCGGCGCAGCGACATCCATTACCCCAAGCCGCGGGCCCTCAGCCTCACCCAGGTCACCGAGCTGGGGACGGCGTACACGGTGGCGGAATTGCAGGCGTTGTGCGAGACCGCACACCGATTTGGATTGCGGGTGCACATGGACGGCGCACGGTTTGCCAATGCGGTTGCGCACCTGGGGGTGCGGCCGGCCGATCTGACCTGGCGGGTGGGCGTGGACGTGCTGTGCTTTGGCGGGACCAAGAACGGGTTGGCGGTGGGGGAAGCCGTGGTCTTTTTCGACCGGGAGCTGGCCCGGGAATTCGATTACCGCTGCAAACAAGGGGGGCAGCTGGCCTCCAAGATGCGCTTTCTGTCCGCGCCATGGCTGGGCCTGCTCCAGCAGGACACCTGGCTGCGCAATGCACGTCACAGCAACGCCATGGCGCAACGGCTGGCCGCAGGGCTGCGGTCCCTTCCCGGCGTGGAGATCTGTTACCCGGTGGAGTCCAACGCCGTCTTCGTGCGATTTCCCCCCGGCGTGGTGGAGGCGATGCACCGGCGGGGATGGCACTTTTACACGGGTGTCATCTCCCCGGGAGAATCGCGGCTGATGTGCAGCTGGGACACCACGGAAGAGGACGTGGACAGTTTCCTGGCGGACCTGCGGGAAATCCTGCTGCCCGGGGCGGTCGCCGCGGAGCCCCTGACCGCGGCGCCCGCGACGGCGCCGAGGGACCTGTCGGTACACCGGCCGCCCTCGCCGCAAACAGGTCCGCTCAAATGACCGTGCCGTGCGGGATCACGGCATTTTTCGGGATCACCACGATCCCGTCCCGGATGTAATACAGCTCGTGGTCCAGGTTTTCGGGCTTGCCGGCGGGCGAGATCACCACGTTGTCGCCGATTCGCGCATTCTTGTCGATGATCGCGTTTTCAATGCGCGTGTTGCGACCGATGCCGATCCGCGGGATGCCGGCCTGTTCATGAGCCCGAATCGACTCGGCCGACTCGTAATAATCGCAGCCCAACAGGACGACCCGACGCAGTTCGCAGCCCTCCGAAATCAGACTGCGCAACCCGATCACGCTGTGGGAAATGCGGGAATGGTTGATGATGCAGCCGTCCGAAACCACGGCGTGATCCACGTGCGCACTGTTGAGTTTCGAGCCCGGCAGGAACCGTGGCCGACTGAAGATCGGTGCCGTCATGTCGAAAAAGTTGAACCGCGGCAGGTCCGCCGTCAGGTCCAGGTTCGCCTCGAAAAAGGCGCGGATGGTTCCGATATCCTCCCAGTACCCGTTATGGAGGAAGGCAAACACGCGGTACTGGCTGATCATGGCCGGAATGACATCCTTGCCAAAATCCACCAGCGTGTTGTCCAGCGCCCGCGTGATGACATCGCGGTTGAAGACGTAGATGCCCATGGAGGCGAGCAACACCTCCCCGCGGGTCTGAAGGTTGAGCCGGGCCTGCCAGGCGGGGTCCAGCTTCAGTGAATCCTGCACGGCCGGATCACGCGGCTTTTCCACGAACCGGTGGATCCGCCAGTCCTCGCTCACCTGCAGAATACCGAAGTGATGGGCCTCCTCCTTCGGCACCGCCACCACGCCCAGGGTGATGTCGGCCCGCGTCTCCACATGCTGGGCGATCAGTTCACGGAAGTCCATGCGGTACAACTGATCCCCGCTCAGGATCAGCAGGTAGTCCCATTCGTGGTTCATGAAATGGACGAGGTTCTTCCGCACGGCATCCGCGGTCCCCTGGTACCACGAACTGTCCGTCAGAGTCTGTTGCGCGGCCAGCACCTCGACGAAGCCGCCGCTGAACTGGTCGAATTTGTAGGTCTGCGACAGGTGCCGGTGCAGGGAGGTGGAATTGAACTGGGTCAACACGTAGATCCGGAGGATGCCCGAGTTGATGCAGTTCGAGATGGGGATGTCCACGATTCGGTATTTCCCCGCCAACGGCACCGCCGGTTTGGCCCGGTACTTGGTCAGCGGAAACAGTCGCGTACCCTGTCCGCCGCCCATGACGACGGCCAGCACCTGGCTGGAATTGTAGGATTGTCTGGAGGTGTACGGCATAGGCGACCTCGGTGTTGTGTCCTGCGGCCACCGGCACTGTAGAGGACCCGCCTGCACCCGACAAGCCGCTTCGGTGCCGCGGGCGGCCCGGGCGCAAGCCGGATCGGAGCACGCTCCCCGGTCCGACGACCCGGTCTGAAACAACGGCCCCGGGTGCAAACCGCCGGCGGGGCACGGCCGGTGTTTACCGGTCTGCTTTGACCCGAACGCCCGGTTGCCTCGACTTGCCAGCCCCTCCAGCCGGACGAATCCCGTGACGAGAGCGGCCCAATCCCTCCCGGAGGGGAGCACCGGCGCCCGGGTCGGGAAAAAAACCGGGGCGGTTCGTGTTCAATCGGGGGGCGCCTGTTCACTGGCAGCTCGGCAACCTCTCCGACAGGTCGGCTCACCAGCGGGAGGTCGCCACCGATCCCGGCGCGGGGCGACGGAACGGCCGGGCGAGAAGGCCGGCTGGGCTCGGGAACAGAGGCAGGCAGGGGACTCCCTGTGTGTCCCTCGCCCCGGACCGGAGTTCAGCCGGGCAGATCGTGTCCGGTGGTCGTCACCGTGAGTTTCCCGTGTTTCACGCCGCGGGCGGCGATCAGGGCGTCGGCGATGCGCTTGATTTGTGGCGCCGGTCCTCGCATGAGCAGGACCTCCAGACAATGGTGCGCGTCCAGATGCACGTGGACGGTGGAAATGATCCGCTCGTGATGCTCGTGCTGCAATTCGGTCAGGGTCTCCTGCACGTGCCGGGTATGATGGTCATACACCAGCGTCAGGGTCCCCACAATTTCCCCCTGGCCGGTTCTTTGACGGTGCTCGACCAGTTCGTCACGGATCATGTCCGCCACGGCCAGCGAACGGTTGTTGTACCCTTTCTCGGCCGCCATCCGGTCGAGCTCGCGCAGCAGTTCCGCGGGCACGGAGACGGTAAAGCGGGCCACCGGGACTTTCTTTCTTGCCATGCCTCTCATGGTCCGGGAGATCGGCGCGGCTGTCAAACGGGCGGCCTGCAGACAACTCCTTGTCCCGCGCACTCCCCGCCCTCCGGGCTGTGCGGGCTGCCGGGGGCTGCCGGCTCCGGGCCCCGTGCGCGCACGTGGCAGAATCCGCATGAAAAATAGCAGCGGCCCACGCCCATCGCGCGTTGCGGCCAAGGGTGGTCCCGACCTATTCATGAGCCCATGAGGAGCGTCCGTACCGACGCCGATCCCGCAGCGCCCGGGCCGTGGACTCCGGCCGTTCCCGGAAGGCGGTCGGCTCTGGGGAAGTGGATTCGATACGCCGGATTTGTTTGCGCCGGTGTGTGGCTGTCGGCATCCCCGGGCGCCGCCGGAGCACTGCGCGTTGTAGACCTGCGCTGCGAAGGCCGCAGCAACCCCTGCGGTGTGGACCAACAAGCGCCCCGACTGAGCTGGCGCATCGAGTCCGACCATCCCAACGTGCTGCAAACCGCCTACCACATCCAGGCGGCTTCGCGCCCGGACCTGCTCCTTGCGGGCCGGCCGGACTTGTGGGACACGGGACCGTGCTCCTCCGACCAATCCCTGTATCTGCCCTATCAGGGCCGCCCCCTGGGTTCGCATCAAACCGTTTGGTGGCGTGTACGCGTCTGGGACAACCACGGATGTGCTTCGGCCTGGAGCCAACCCGCCTCTTGGACCATGGGAATCCTGGACCCCGACGGTTGGCGCGCCCATTGGATCGGGTTGGAGGGCCGGGAAACGACCAACTGGCTGGCGGAAACTCATTGGATCTGGCACCCGCAGGTGCCTCGCGCCCTCGAGGCTCCGGCCGGGACCAACTGGTTCCGGCGAGTGGTCACGCTGCCGGCCGGGCGCCGTATTGTCCGGGCGATCTTCGAGTACACGGGCGACAACGAATGCCGGGGTTGGCTGAATGGTCGTGACCTGGGGGCGCGCAACAACCCCCGCCGCGTCAAGTGGAACGACCTGACCACGCGACTCGTCCCCGGCCAAACCTACGTGCTCGGGCTGACCGGACGCAACGAGCAGGACGGCAAACCCGCCGGCGTCGTGGGACGCCTGGTGGTCGAGTTCGATTCCGGTCCGCCGCTGGTCGTACCGACCGACGCGCATTGGAAGGTCAGCGACCGGGAGGAGCCCGGATGGCAGGAACTGAACTTCGACGACCGGCACTGGCAAAATGCGCAGGTTGTGGGACCGGTGGGCATGGACCCGTGGGGCCCGGTGTGGACAGCAGAAGATCGCACCCTGCCGGCGCGTTACCTGCGCAAAGAGTTCGCACTGGACCGCCCCGTGCGACGTGCACTGCTGCACTGGTCCGGGTTGGGACTGTCCGAGGTTTACCTGAACGGGCGCCGCGTGGGCGACGCCGTGCTTTCACCGGCGCTCAGTCAGTACGACCGCCGTGTCTATTACGTCTCTCATGAAGTGACCGACCTGTTGCGCCGCGGCCGGAACGCCCTCGTGGTGATCTTGGGCAACGGCCGGTTCTACGCCGACCGGAGCCGGGTTTACGCGGGCACCATCAGTTTCGGGTTCCCCAGACTTTTGTTGCATCTCCGGATCGAACACACCGACGACTCGGTCACAGAAATCGTCAGCGACGAGACGTGGCGCATCACCGACCAGGGCCCGATCCGCGCCAACAGCGAATTCGACGGCGAAGCATATGACGCCCGCCGCGAATGGCCCGGATGGACCGAGCCGGGGTTCGACGACACCGGCTGGCAACCTGCCCAACGACTCGCCCCCTGGCCGGGCACGCTGCAGGCGCAGCCCATCGAGCCCATCCGCGTCACACAGCAGCTGGCCCCGGTGGGATTGACCCAGCCACGCCCCGGGGTGTGGATTTACGATTTCGGGCAAAACCTGGTCGGATGGTGTCGCCTGCGCGTCCGCGGCCCCGCGGGAACCACGGTCCAGTTGCGCCACGCCGAGCGACTGGGTCCGGACGGTTTGCTCGACATGGCCAATCTGCGCGGAGCACGTCAGACCGACCGCTACACGTTGCGGGGCAGCGGATGGGAGGTTTACGAGCCACGGTTCACCTACCACGGATTTCGATACGTCGAGCTGACCGGGTATCCGGGGCAACCCGACCTTCGAACCCTGACCGCTTGTGTGGTTCACGACGACCTCCGGCCGGCGGGGGATTTCGCCTGCTCCTATCCGTTGCTCAACCGAATCTACCAAAACGTGGTCTGGGGCGTGCGCGGCAATTACCGGAGCATCCCCACCGACTGTCCGCAACGGGACGAGCGACAGGGCTGGCTGGGGGATCGTTCCGAGGAATGCGCCGGGGAGGCATATCTCTTCGATGTGGCCAACTTCTACCGGAAATGGATGCAGGACATCGTGGATGCGCAACGGCCCTCGGGCAGTGTGCCGGATGTGGCCCCCGCCTACTGGCCCATCTACTCCGACAACGTCACCTGGCCCAGCACCCTGCTGATTGCGCCGCACGTGTTGTACCGCCAGTACGCGGATGAGCGCTTCATTGCCGAGACGTATCCCGCGGCGGTGCGATGGATCCGTTACATGAGCCAATTCGTGACGAACGGATTGGTTCATCGGGACAGTTACGGTGACTGGTGCGTCCCACCCGAGGACCCCACCCTGATTCATTCGCGTGACCCGGCGCGCCGAACCCATCCCACGCTCATCGCCACGGCCTATTTCATCCACGATCTCCGGCTGCTGGCCCGCTTTGCCCGAATGCTGGGCCGCGAGGACGAGGCCCGGGACTGGGACCATCAAGCCGGGCAGATGCAAGCGGCCTTCCATCAACGCTTCTACGATCCGGAGCGCGGGCAGTACGACAACGGCACGCAAACCTCATCCGTGCTGCCCCTGGCCCTGGACCTGGCGCCCGAGCGGGAGCGGTCGCGGGTTTTTGCCAGCCTGGTCCGGAACATCGAAGAGGTGACCCGGGGCCACATCGGCACCGGCCTGATCGGGGGCCAGCATCTGATGCGCACGCTCACCCGGTTCGGACGTGCGGACCTGGCATTTCGCATCGCCACCCAGACCGAGTATCCCGGCTGGGGTTACATGGTCCGCCAGGGAGCCACCACGATCTGGGAGCTGTGGAATGGCGACACCGCCGACCCGGCGATGAACTCCGGCAATCACGTGATGCTGGTGGGCGACCTGGTGCTGTGGCTGTACGAATGCCTGGCCGGGATCGCTCCCGCCGAGGGCGCACCCGGCTTCAAAGAGCTCCACATGCGGCCGCATCCCGTGCCCGGTCTGGCCTGGGTCAAGGCGCGCCGGCTCACTCCGTATGGCTGGGTGCACAGCGAGTGGCGCCGTCACGCCGACCGATTTGAATGGGAGGTGGAGGTGCCCCCCAACAGCCTCGCGCGTCTGGAGGTGCCCACTCGAGCGCCTGAACAAGCGCGGGTCAACGGGCTCGCCCCTCACGAAGCACCGGGTGTGCTCCAGTCGGCGCACGAGGCCCAAACCCTGCAATTGCGCGTGGGCAGCGGTCGCTACCATATTGTCTGTCCATGAAATCCAGCATCCCTTCCTCCGCTGCCCCGGCCGGTTGCGGCGAATCGGTCACCGGCGCGTCCCGGGGAACCCGTCGGCGAACGGTCCTTGGCTCTGCGCGGCCCCGGCACCCGGCGGGTCGCCCGCCCGGATGGATCCCGGCAATGATGCTATGCTGGTGTATGCAAGTGTGGGCTGCATCCTCCGGGGATCCGCCGCCCGGCGTGGTGCGCACGGAGTTCATCTTCGAGACGGCCCCGTTTCCGTCGTGTCACGCCTCCACCATCGTCGAGACCCCCTCCGGTCTGGTGGCCGCCTGGTTCGGCGGCACGCACGAACGGCATCCGGACGTGGGCATCTGGGTGTCCCGACACGAGAACGGCCAATGGACGCCTCCGGTGGAAGTGGCCAATGGAGTCGAGTCGCCCACGGTTCGTTACCCCACGTGGAATCCCGTGCTGTTCCAGCCCCGCGACGGGCCCCTGCTGCTCTTTTACAAGGTCGGACCCAGCCCCAGCACCTGGTGGGGCATGCTCAAACGGTCCTTCGACGGGGGGCGCACCTGGTCGGAACCGGAGCGACTGCCGGAGGGCATTCTCGGTCCCATCAAGAACAAGCCGGTGCAACTGCCCAACGGCGAGCTCTTGTGCGGTTCAAGCACCGAGGGACGGGAAGGTTGGCGGGTGCATTTCGAGCGAACGCCGGACCTGGGACGGACCTGGACTCGCACACCACCGCTCAACGACGGCAAGACCATCGCCGCCATCCAACCCAGCATCCTTGTCCATTCCCGGGATCGCCTGCAGGCCCTCGGGCGGACTCGACAGGGACGCCTGTTCGAAATCTGGTCGCGCAACGGCGGCCGGACCTGGGACCGCATGCGGCTGACCGCACTGCCCAACCCCAACGCCGGCACCGACGCCGTGACCCTGCGCGACGGTCGTCAATTGCTGGTGTACAACCATGCGGCCCGACCGAACCTGCGCTCGCCGTTGAACGTGGCCGTCTCCCCGGATGGTCGGCGCTGGTTTGCCGCCCTCGTGTTGGAAAACGATCCCGCGGCGCCCAACGGGTTCGCCTATCCCGCAGTGATTCAGACCCGTGACGGTCTTGTCCACATCACCTACACATGGAAGCGCCAACGCATCAAACACGTCGTCCTGGATCCGGACCGCCTCCGTCTGGTGCCAATGACGGAGACGATCTTCCTGTGGCCCGAATGAAACTCGTATCCGCCGATCGCGAACAACCCCGCCGAAACCGGATTCCGCCCGGCCACCGGTCTGGAAGAATCCTCGGCTTCGTGTTTCTGCTGGGCCGATTGCTTGCCGGAGCCGGGGCCGCCGAACCCGGCCTGTCTGCTCCCGGTGCACCGGAGGAGGAGGCCTACCGTCAGACCATCGCAACCCGGGCCGAGCGCATTCTGCGGCCGCTGCAGTTGCAGGACCTCGACACTTCCAACCGCGTCCACGCCCTTCTGATGCGTCACTATCGAAACCTGCGCGACCTCCATGATCAGCGCGACGTAGCGCTCCGATCCCTCAAAGACGCCTCCCCGGGCGCCCCCGACCGGGCCGCAGAAGAAAGTCGGATCCGGCAGGCCACGCGGCACCAACTGGATGCGTTGCACACGAACTTCGTCCAGGCGCTGGCCCGCGAGCTCACCCCCGCACAAGTGGATCAGGTGAAGGACGGCATGACCTACAATCTGGTCGAGGTGACCTACCGGGCGTATCTCCGTCTTTTGCCGGAACTGAGCGAGTCGCAAAAGCAGCAGATTCGTTCGTGGCTGCTGGAAGCCCGCGAACTGGCCATGGACGAGGGCACGGCCCGCGAAAAACACGCAGTGTTCAATCGTTACAAGGGCCGCATCAACAACTACCTGTCCGCGGCCGGCTACGACCTCAAGGCGGCCGAACGCCGACTGCGCGAGGCCTCGAAGGCACCGGCGTCCGCCCCGGCCCCTGCGGAGTAAGCAGATCCAGTCATGCACCGGTCAACTTCCTTCTGCGGTCTGAACCAAACGAAGTCACATCCGAAGCCAGGGCGCTTTGCGTCACCGGCCCGGTTGCTGGGATTCGCAGTGGGCTTGAGCGGCTTCTGGGCTGCGGCGCAGTATCCGCGGATTCCTGCCGATGTGGCCGCCGAGGCCCAGCGGCGTCAGGCCGAGGCCCGCCGACTCGCAGACGCAGCCTGGCAGCGGGCCCTGCCGGAGGTGCAAGAATGGGCGGCCAGGGGCAAACCGTATCGACCCGGCGCAGCCGTGCCGGCGGATTTGCCGCAGGCCAGGATTCCCGCCTTCCCGGGGGCCTGGGGCGGCGGCATGTACAGTTTCGGCGGCCGCGGCGGAAGGGTGTTCGTGGTGACGAATCTGGCCGACCGCGGTCCGGGAACGTTCCGGGAGGCCTGCGAGGCGGGCGGTCCGCGGATCGTGGTGTTCAACGTGGCAGGGATCATTCGGTTGGAATCGCCCGTCCGCATTCGGGCGCCGTACATCACCATCGCCGGCAACACGGCACCCGGCGATGGCGTGTGCATTGCCGGGGCCAGTGTTCACATTGACACCCACGACGTGGTGATCCGGCACATGCGGTTTCGACGCGGCCAGGTCTGGGTGGGAGAACGGGACGATGCCCTGGGCGGGAATCCGGTGGGCAACATCATCCTCGACCATGTCTCCGCCAGCTGGGGGCTGGACGAGAACATGTCCTTGTATCGTCACATGTATGACCACGACGGCGACCCGACCACCCCGGAGCTGAAGCTGCCCACGGTCAATCTGACCATCCAGTATTCCATCTTCAGCGAGGCCCTCAACACCTACAATCACGCGTTCGGCAGCACCCTGGGAGGTCTCAACAGCACCTTCCACCACAACCTCTGGGCCTGTAACAGCGGGCGCAACCCCAGTGTGGGAATGTACGGCGATTTTACCTTCGTCAACAACGTGCTCTTCAACTGGGTCCACCGCACCATCGATGGCGGCGATCACCGGAGCTACTTCACCATTCTCAACAATTACTTCAAGCCGGGCCCGGCCACGCCGCGCGACCAACCGGTGGCCTGGCGCATTCTCAAACCCGAGTCCGAACGCAGCCGGACCAATCTGGACAACTTCGGCCTCGCCTTCGTGCAGGGCAACGTGGTCGAGGACAACCCGCGCGTGACGCGGGACAATTGGCACGGGGGCGTCCAACCGGATCCGGTTCGAGATCCGCTGCCCGAGGTGTTGCGGCGCATCCGGACGGAGAAACCCTTTCCCCATGCCCCGCTGCGGGTGCAATCGGCCGCCGAGGCGTTCGAGGAGGTGTTGCGCCACGCGGGCGCCACCCTGCCCCGGCGCGATGCCGTGGACGCACGAATCATCGGGATGGTGCGGTCCGGACAAGCCTCCGGGGCGCGGCCCTGGCCCGGACTGCGCGAGCTGTTGCGAACGGTGGGATACACGGAGGCGACGATCGCCAACATCGAGCGACTCGTGCCCCTCGGCATCATTACTCACCCGGACGAAGTCGGCGGTTACCCCAACTACCGCGGCGAACCATATGTCGACACGGACGGCGACGGAATGCCGGATGCATGGGAACTGGCCCATGGCCTGGACCCGCGCGATCCCGCCGACGCGACCAACGACCTCAACGGCGACGGCTACACCAACATTGAAGACTTCATCAACGGTCTGGACCCCCGCGCCCCTGCCCGGGATTGGACCGACCTCCGCAACAATCTGGACCCGCGAATGCACCCCACGCGGTGAGGCCTCCCCGCAACCGTCCTTCTCCAGTCCCAGCCGTCCATGAACCCGCAACCGCAATCCGTGCCTCTCTCCCCCGAAGCGCATGGGCCATCCCGCCGGCGTTTTCTCAAGCAGCTCGGCGGCCTGACCCTGCTGGGCTGGACCGCCTCGCGCCTCGGGGGTCAGGGCGAATCCCCTGCGGCTTCAAAGCCCCGCTATCGCGTGGCGGTATGTGACTGGATGATCCTCCAGCGCCAAAAGGTGCGCGCGTTCAGCCTGGCCCGCGAATTGGGCGCTGACGGGCTGGAGGTGGACATGGGCCCGCTGGGGCAGCGGGAGACCTTTGACAACGCGCTGGCGCGGCCGGAAGTGCAAGCCGAGTTCCTCGCTGCCGCCCGGGAGCACGGCGTGGCCATCTGTTCCATCGCCATGTCGGGCTTCTACGCCCAGTCCTTCGCCGAGCGTCCCACCGTGGCGCGCATGCTCGAAGACGCGGTTCGCACCGCCCGGGCGTTGGGGGTCCGCGTGCTGTTCCTGCCCCTGGGTGTGCCGTCCGACCTGCAACAGAATCCGCACCTTCGCCCGGCCGTGGTGGAGCGACTTCGGCTGGCCGCCCGCCTTGCCGAGCCGGCCGGGGTGGTGATTGGCGTGGAGACGTCCCTGCCTGCTGCGGACGAAGTGCGCCTGCTGGAAGCGGTCGGCTCCCCGGCCGTGCGGAGCTATTTCAATTTCGCCCAGGCGCTCAAGCACGGGCGGGACGTGGTCACGGAACTGGAGACGCTGGGAGCCGAGCGGCTCGTGCAAATCCACGCCACCAACGAAGATGGCGTGCTTCTCGAGCATGACCCCGGGCTCGACCTGCCGCGGATCAAGCGCGCCCTCGACCGGTTGGGCTGGCGGGGTTGGTTGGTCGTGGAACGATCGCGGGACGCCCGCAACCCGCGCGATGTGCGAGCCAATTTTGGCGCGAACGTGGCGTACTTGAAACGTGTGTTTCAAGACGCGTCGGAATCTCGTTGAAGGCAGACGGGCCGTCCCTGACAACCCGCTGCCGCGTCCGACGTGAGCCTCCGGACCTGCAGCCTCCGGGGTTCGGCGGGTCAAAGGTCGCACGCAGCCCGGAGCCCACCGAGCCTCCTCTTTCCACAACACGCCGCGGTTTTCTGCAGGTGCCGAAATTCGCATCCCCCGCCAGGTTCGATCCTGCGACCACCTGCGAGGGCCGGCGTCTTTGGGGCGCGCTCGACCACGTGCAAAGCCCGAGCGTGCACCTCCGGGGGCGAGCCGGTTGGCCGCGGGATCGTCCGGGGTTGAGTGGAGAGCTCGAATTCCGCAACGGACTCGAGGTGGCAGGCGTCTTCCGGCGTCCTGGCGAACCCCGGCGGAGAGCCCACCATCCAACAGCAGCGTCCTTGAGCTCCGAGCCCGGCACCGGGGGCGCCGCGACGCGGCCTCCGCATGCTGCGCCGGCTCATGCCGGGAGCTGGCGGCAGTTGGAGAACCTGCTTTTTTCGAGGTACAACAGCCCTCCGGGGTTTCCAAACGCCCCGGCCTGGGCTAATGTATGCGGCGACAACTCCCTATGAAAGGCGTGGTCAAAGCCCCAACGGGAGCGTCGCCGGACGGCCGGAGTCGTCGGCCTCCTCGCCGGGCTTTCCCTCGGCACGTCCCGGAGACGGGCTGCTGCACCCGGAACACCGGCGCCGAAGCCCTGGTCTCATGAACCCCCCGAGCCCGTTGGCGTCGCCTTCTTCCTCCGTGGGTCCCCAAGAGGATCGCCGCAGTTTCATTTGCCTCTGGATCGCGCAGTTCCAAGGCGCTTTCAGCGACAATCTGCACAAGTTCCTGGTTCTGTATCTGGCGCTGGGGATGGGGCTGTCGCAGGCCCGGGAACAGGCGTTCGTGCCCCTGGTGAATGCCCTGTTTGCCGTGCCGTTCCTGGTGTTCTCGATGCTCGGCGGGTGGTTGGCCGACCGGTTCAGCAAGCGGACGGTCTGCGTGGGCGTGAAAGTGGCCGAAATCGGGGTCATGCTGCTGGCCACTGCGGCGCTGAGCTGGGTTTCGATTCCGCTCATGCTGGTGGCGGTCTTTCTCATGAGCACGCAGAGCGCCTTGTTCGGCCCCACCAAGTACGGTCTGCTGCCCGAGCTGCTGCCCGAGTCCCGACTCTCCTGGGGCAACGGATGGCTCGGGTTGGGAACCTTCTTGGCGATCATCCTGGGCACGATGGCCGCGGGCGGGCTCATGAGCCTTTGGGGCACGCACCAGGCGGCGTCCGGGTGGCTCCTGGTCGGGCTGGCCACGGTGGGGACCGTGGCCAGTCTGGGGATTCGCCGTCTGCCCGCGGCAGCCCCGGAACGCCCGCTGCAGTGGAATCCGTGGAGTGAGTTCTTCCAGCAATGGCGATGGTTGCGAAAGGACCGGGTGTTACTGAGCTGTGTGCTGGCGGTGGATTACTTGTGGTTTCTGGGGGCCCTGCTCCAACCGGCACTCATCTTTTACTGTCGGGACGTGCTGCGGGGAACGGAATGGCACACCAGCTTGTTGCAGGCCGGTCTGGCCCTGGGCATCGGCCTGGGCAGCGCGGCCGCGGGATACGTGTCGGGGCGGCGCATCGAACTGGCGCTGGTGCCCGTGGGCGCACTGGGCCTGGCTGCTTTGGGCGCCGTGCTGGGCATGTCCGATCTGAGTTTTTACGGTGCGGTGGCGGCCGTGGGAGGGCTCGGATTCGCCGGGGGCTTGTACGTGGTTCCCCTGAACGCGTTGTTGCAGGCGCGTCCGGTGCCGGAGCGGCGGGGGGGCGTGCTGGCGGTTTCAGCCCTGCTGAGTTGGGCGGGCATCGTCCTGGCCGGCGGCCCGCTGTACTACGTGCTCACCGCGGGTCTGGGACTCGGGCCGCGCGGCGTCTTCCTGGTCGGCGCCACCCTGAGTTTTGCGGGGCTGGCGGCCTTCGTCTGGGCCATGCCGGAAAGCTTCATTCGACTGGCGGAGAAGATTCTGGTGCACACCCTGCATCCGGTTCACGTCCTCGGCCGGGCGAACGTGCCCCAGACAGGCGGGGCCCTGTTGGCCTCGAATCATCAATCGCTGGTGGACTGGATGCTGCTGCGGGCCGCGGTGGGACGGCCGATTCGCTTCCTGATGTATCATGGGCACTACGAACAGCCCTGGCTGAAGTTTTGGGCCCGGGCTTTGGGGGTCATTCCGGTTGCACCGCAGTTGGGCCCCCGCGCACTTCGAGCATCGCTCGAGCAGGCGCGAGCGGCCATTCGTGCGGGGGAACTGGTCTGCATTTTTCCCGAGGGACAGATGACGCGGACGGGCCACTTGCTGCCGTTCCGAAGAGGTCTGGAAAAAATCATGGAAGGGTTGGACGCACCGATTCTGCCCGTGGCCCTCGAGGGCGTTTGGGGGAGCCCGTTCAGCTTCCAGCGCCGGCGCACCGAGGTGAAGTGGCCGCGTCGGCTCCTCCAGCCGGTCACGATTGTGTTCGGTCGCCCATTACCCGGCCATGCCACAGCCTTTCAAGTGCGGCTGGCCGTGCAAGAAGCCTGGGCAGAGGCATGGCAGTGGCGGTTTCGACACGGGTCGTCTCTCTCGCAACGTTTCCTGGCCCGGGCGCGGCGGCATCCGTGGCGATTGGCCATGGCAGACGAACGCAGCGGGTCGCTGAGCTGTGCACGTGTCGTGACGGGGGCCGTGCTCGTGGCGCGGCGTCTTCGCCGGCACTGGGGCAGCCAGGAGCGGGTCGGCGTGTTGCTGCCACCCTGCGTGCCCGCGGCCCTTGTCCATTGGGCGCTGGTCCTGGCGGGCAAGGTCCCGGTTCACTTGAATTACACGCTGGCCGCCGACACGCTGGCCGCGTGCGTCCAGCAGGCGGGCCTGCGGTTCGTCATCAGCTCGGAGCGGTTTCTCCAGAAAATGCCCGTGCAACTCTCCGTGCCGGTGGTGTGCCTGGAATCCGTGCTGGCGGGGATCCGACCCTGGGAAAAAATGCTCGCCGCGGTCGCAGCGTGGTTTTTCCCGGCAAGGATGCTGGAACGGTGGCTGGGCGGGAAACCGGTGCTTCCGCGGACATCCACGGCGACCCGGCGCATGGCCACGCTCGTTTTCTCCTCCGGCTCCACGGGCGAACCCAAGGCCGCGGTGCTGTCTCAGGCGAACATCCTTGCCAATATCGAGCAGGTGGCCCGGGTGATCGCGCTGGATCGAAACGATCGGCTGCTGGGAATCCTGCCTTTCTTTCACTCCTTCGGCTTCACCGTGGGGCTGACCCTCCCCGCGCTCCTGGGCGTGCCGGTGGTGTTTCATCCGAATCCCGTCGACGCCAGGGCGATCGGGGAGCTGGTCCGGCGCTGGCAGCTCACGTTGCTGATCGCCACGCCCACCTTTTTGCAGTTCTACCTGCGGGGTGTGAACCCCGCGGATTTTCAAACCTTGCGGTTGGTGGTCACCGGCGCGGAAAAACTGCCGGCGCGGCTGGCGCGTGCTTTCACAGAAGCCTTCGGCGTCCAACCCCTCGAGGGGTACGGCTGCACCGAATGCGGTCCGGTGGTCTCGGTGAACGTGCCCGACTTTCAGGCGCCGGGGTTCCATCAAGTGGGCCACAAGCCCGGCAGCGTGGGGCTGCCCCTGCCCGGGGTGGCGGTGCGCGTGGTGGATCCGGGCAGTTTCGAGCCGTTGCCCGCCAACCAGCCCGGCCTGCTGCTGGTCCGCGGCCCCAACGTGATGGAGGGTTATTGGAAGCGGCCCGACCTGACCGCTGCGGCTTTTCGGGACGGGTGGTACGTCACGGCCGACATCGCGCGGTTGGACGAGGACGGGTTCGTGTATTTGACCGATCGGCTGGCACGTTTCAGCAAAATCGGGGGTGAAATGGTTCCGCACCTGCGCGTGGAGGAGGTCTTGCACGAACTGGCCGGTGCAACCGAGCGTTGCTTTGTCGTGACCAGTGTCCCCGACGAGTCGCGCGGTGAACGACTTGTGGTGTTGCATCGCCTGGAGGAATCCCGGCTGCGGGCGTGCTTGCAGGAGCTGGCCACCACGCAGGCCCTGCCCAACCTGTGGAAGCCCCGCCCCGACCAGTTTTATCGCGTCGAGGCGTTTCCCCTGTTGGGCAGTGGCAAACTCGACCTCTGCGCGGTGCGCCAGCTGGCCCGGCAACTCGCCGGGGCCGTCGCCACCACGGTCGAGTCCGGGCCATAGCGGCCGCCCCGGGCCCGGCAGCGGCGTTTTCCTTCGCCCGGCCCGCGGTGTGGCTCCCCCCTCCAACCACCGACCGTTCACACCGGTTCGCGCTGCACCCGGACCGGACCCGCCCCCGTGGAGAACAAACTCCGGACTTCGGAACCCACCTCGGCCAGTCGTCCGGTTGCCCGGTCCAACGGGCACCACAAGGTACGGACGTGAGCGAGCAGCCTGCCGTCCGGCGCCCGCGTCATCTCTGTGAAGCGTTCAAACCGAAATCGCGACGCTGCCCCCACCCACGTGCGCAGCTTGACGGTGTCGCCCGGTCGCGCCGGATGTTTGTAATCCACCTCATGACGCAAGACCACCCAGACCAGCCGCGCTTGTGCCTCTGCCGGCGCATGGGCCTGCCAATGGGCCACGGCCACCTCTTGCGCCCACCGCAGGTACACCACGTTGTTCACATGGCCCAGAGGATCGATGTCCTCGGGTTTCACCCGCACGGTCATTTCGAACGGGGCCACACAGGTCGGTTTCATGTTCTGGTCGCCTGCCCGCTGCGATCAGAGCACAGCCGGGGCAGAACTGTCGAGTGCACGCTGGCAAGAACCCAGGCCCGCGACCCCGGTTCGTGGAAATCGATCCGAGAGGGGGGCCCGGGGGCACGTGGGGGCCGGCCGGCGCCGGTGCCCTGATCCACTTCACAAAGACAGGTTGTCCCTTGGGGTGGCGGGTCCGTGCACTCGCAGCCCCCGACGCTCGAGATCTGCCCCTTTTGGCGGAGCGAGGAGAAACCGGCTCAGGCGGGATCGAGTCGGATGGCGCTGTCCTGACGCTGATGCTACTGCGAAAGAATCACAAGTCGGGGTTGAAGGACGCCTCCGCGCTGATGCATGCCGACTCCCGCCCGAAAACCCGATCGTCGGACATGGCCGCAACGACCCGCGCGAATCTGCCGGAACAGAAGGAAACCGCCGACCGCCAAACTTCCTGGCCGGCGTTATCAGCATGTCCCCCTGGTGGCGGGGAAGACGTGAGAAAGCCGCTGCGATCGCAGCTTGGCAGGGCCTCGCCCCGCAGTGCTGCGCTGCCGCGTCACGATGCGTTGTTCCCTCCCCGCCCCGGGTGGTCGCATCCGGAGGTGGCGGGGGTGATCAACGCATGAGCAGCATCTGCCGGGCGCGCTTGATGGCCCGGGCCAGCCGCCGCTGGTAATGGGCCGGCAGACCGGTGTACTTGCGCGGGAGAATCCGACCCTGCTCGGTGACGAATTGCTTCAGCAGGTTGACGTTCTTGTAGTCCAGGGCCTCGATGGTGAAGTCGATCTTGGGCTTCGGCCGCGCCTGCCGGCGCTCCTGCAACAAGGCCAGCGTCCGGGGATCCACCCGGCGTTCGGATTCCAAATGGGTTTTGCGAGGCATACGGGTTACTTGATCTCGCGGTGCAGGGTGTGACGGCGGAGGAACGGATTGTACTTCCTCAGCTCCAGCCGCTCGGTCTTGGTCTTCTTGTTTTTCGTGGTGGTATAGCGCGAGGGCGGCTTGCCTTCCTTGGCCGCCTCGGTGCACTCCAAAATGATAATCTCACGGGGCATGGCTCACTCCTTCTCTTTCAACTTGTCCTCGCCCTCTTCCTCGGAGTTCTCCGTCTCCGTCGGGGCCACCAGGTCCAATGCGCCCAGGGAGGCCAGGCGACGTTGCTTGACCATGCCTTCGCGCTCCAACTGGGCCTGCGCCTCGACAGTGTAGCGGGCCCAGGGGATCGCGTCCAGCCGCGCCTTCGGGATCGGCTTGCCGGTCAATTCGCAAATGCCGTAGGTGTTCTTCTCGATGCGCTTGAGGGCCGCCTCGATCTCATAGAGGGCGTCCTGGTCGGAGCTCAAAAGGCTCAGGGCAAAGTCCCGATCGAAGTTGTCCGTGCCGGTATCCGCCATGTGCAGGCTGTAGGTGGGCAGCTCCTGGGCGGATTCCTTGGCCAACCCGTCCCGTTGCTTGATGAGCTGTTCCCGCAGGTCCAACAGGCGCTGATAATACTTCATCCATTCCGGTTTGATCTTCGGCATCGCCGCCCTGGCCCCACGGGCCGGCGACGTTCCCAGAATGGCATCTGCCGTGGCTGCCCCCCGGACCTTCCCGGTGGCAGCCGCCTTGTTGGTGGTTTTCTTTTTCGCCGTCACGGTTCGGACACACCCAGCCGTTGAATTCGCTTCACTCCTTCCTCCACCGGGGCCCCCGCCCCATGGAGGGTGGGCGAATGTACCAAAGAAAACATCGGACGCCAGAAGAAAATTTGTAGCAGGGATCCGCCGCCGGGCCAAGTCCCCGGATCGCAGGGCGCGTTTCAGCGCGGGGCCGCAGGAGGCGGTGAAGACCGTCAGGACGGGGCCAGCAACCGTTCCACCGCAGCCATCAGCATGGACGCCACCTGTCCGTCTTTGACGACGTAAACGTTGGCGCCGGCCTCGTATCCTCGCCGTCGGCCCGCCTCGTCAGCCCGCCACGTCATCAAGATGACCGGCAGATGCAGCAGTCGCGGATCCCGTCGGATTCGTCGAATCAGTTCGAGCCCGTCCAGCCCGGGCATTTCCAAATCCGTGAGGACCAGGTCATAAGGATGCTGGTGGAGGGCCTGCCAGGCCTCCCACCCGTCCCCCGCCACGTCCGCCTGGTAGCCGCGCTGCGTCAACAGACGGCGTGTCATCTCTCGCGCCGTGGCCGAATCGTCCACGGCCAGAATGCGCCGTTGTCCCGCGGGCGGGTGGGCGGCACGGGCCGGCCGCATTTCAATTCGCCAGTTCCGGGCGCCCTGCGTTGCCGCCGCCAATTCGAGCGGCGCCAGGACCACCACGGGCCGGCCGTCCTCCAGAACCGCCGTTCCGCTCAACCCGGGAAAGCGACCCAGTCGGGGATCCAGGGGCTGCAGCAGAAGTTCTCGCTCGCCCAGGCACCGGTCCACCAACCAGCCGTACATGCCCTGAGCGGTTCGCACCATCACGGCCCACCAGGGACCGGCGCTGGACAGTCGCGGCTCCAATCCCAGGAGACTTTCCAGGCTGACCAGGGCCACCGTCTGTCCCTGCACCCGGACGAAGGGCTGTTCCCCCAGACCGTCCACGTCTTCCGGCATGACCCGCGTGACGCGTTCCACCTGGTCCAACGGAAACGCGTAGACTTCCGTGGCCACCTCCACGACCAGGGTCCGTACCACGGACAACGTCAGCGGCAAGCGCAGTTCAAAACACGTGCCACAACCCGGCTGCGTGAACACCTGGATGCGTCCCCGCATCGCATGCACGGCCTCGCGCACCACGTCCAAGCCCACGCCCCGTCCGGAATCCGAGGTCACACATTCCTTCAAGCTGAACCCGGGCTCGAACAAGAACTCCAGCAGCGCAGCCTCGTTCATCCGGGCCAGAGCCTCGGCCGAAGCGCGACCCGAACGAACCACGCAATCCCGCAATCGCGCCAGATCCACTCCGCGCCCGTCGTCCGCCACACGGATCCACAGCTCATGCGCCTCCACACCCGCTTCAACACGGACGACCGCCGGCAGCGGTTTGCCCGCCCGCCGACGCTCTTCGGGGAGTTCGCAACCATGGTCGATTGCATTGCGCACCAGGTGCATCAGCAGCTGTTCCACGCGCTCCAGGATTTCGCAGTCGATCCGTGTCCCTTGTCCCTCGATCGCCAGGCGCACCTCTTTGCCGGTCGCGCGCGCCAGATCTCGAACCAGCCGCGGCAGACGGCGCACCGCCTCGGCAAAAGGCCGCACTCGGGCCAGCAAAACCTCCAGGTACAACCGGTGCGACCATTGCGCCGTACGGCGGTCGTGCTCCCGCAGGGCCTCGCAGCACGATCCCAGAGAATCCGCGCAATCCGCCCACAGCTTCGACAGGTCTTCCACCAGCCCGGGGACCGGGCTCGGCGCCGTCCCCGGTTCTGCACCGCGCAACTGTCCGAGCAGACGATCCCCCTCCGCGTGACGACGTCGCAAGGCCTGCAGTTTGTCGACAAACGGTCCCAGCCACCGAGCATCGGAAAGCGCCTGGCCGGCCAGAGTCATCAGGCGATTGAGGCGCTCTGCCTCCCAGCGCTTGCTCCAGGCCATCCCCGCCGGCTCCGGTTCCGAGGAGGGTTGCGGCAGGGAAGACGATGCCGGCATCGGGGCGGTCCCGGCGCTCATCAGCGGTTGCGCCGCGCCCGCCTCCGCCGCTCCGGCACCGGGCGGGCCCGTTTTGCGGACCTTCAGCGGGTCGCGCACTTGCGCCACCAGGTGGGCCAGGCTTTCCAGAATGTCCGGCACCACGGAACGATGGCTTTCCAGCCAGGCCGCCAAATCCCTGGGCGCCTGCCGGGCCATGGCCTGGATGCCATCCGCCGCCCGCAGCAACACGTCCACTTCTCCCGACCCCACCGACAACCGCCGATCCCGCACCAGAGCCAGACAGTCTTCCATGGCGTGCACCACCCGCACGATGGGATCCAATCCCACGACCCGCGCCGCTCCCTTCAGAGAATGCAAGGCTCGTAACAGTTCGTCCACGAGCGGCTGGGAATCGGGGGCCTGCTCCAATTCCAACAGACGCTGCACCACCAGCGCCATCTGCGGCTCTGCTTCCCGGGCAAACAGTTCCAGCAGCGACTGATCCTCGGGATTCATCGCCCAATCTGCCTTCGTGGATCCTGAGTCCATTCGATCTCCAGCTCCCCTGATGCCCGATCCCAGTCCAACAATCCCACCCACCGGTCCGCGTAGCGGAACATGCCACAAGTGGAGCGCCCGATCGAACCGGACAATGTGACCGGCGCCTCTTGGATCTGCTCCATGCCCACCCGCACAACGTCCACCAACTGATCCACGGGCCATGCGAACGGGCCACGCTCGGATTGCGCGATCATTACCCACGGGCCCGCCGCGCCGCCGCAACGAACCACCGGATCCTCGCGACCCAGCATCCATCGCAACGACAGGCAGGGGATCACCGCCCCTCGCCATTGGACCAGGCCGCAGACCGCCCCCGGACGCAACCTGGGCAGCCGGTGCATCGCCAGGGGCCCGGTAATCTCGGCCACATGCCGGGCAGGCACGGCCCACCATTCCCCGTCCAACGCAAACACCACCACGCCCGTCGCGGGGGAGCGACCGGCTCGCAAAGGCCGGCTCAGCCACGCCTCGAAACTCCCCGGTTCCGCCGCCGGAGCCAGGGCATCCAACACCACTTGGGCGGCCGCCTGAAACACCGCACAGGCCGTACAGTTCCGCACGCGTTCCAGTTGCGGGCATTGGCCACTGCCCAGTGAGCCCTCCGTCCGCCAACAACCGGGCAGGCTGACAGCCTGCGCGGCGACCACCTGCGCGGAATCGCCTTGCCCGCGGCAAAGGGGCAGCCCCGATCGGCCTCCGTGGAGCGGTTGCGTGCAGAGTTCGATCCGCAACGCGCGGGGCCTCAGAGTCGGGCCGGCTTCAATGGCCCTGCGAACCATATGCCCCAGCCCTGCGCCCCAAAGCTCTTCCCAACGCACCCAGTGAAGCAAGCCCTGTTCGTCCAACACCACCCGCGGCACCAGGGGCCAATCCTTCCGACCCGAGTCCCGCTCGACGAAATCTTCCGCCCGACACCGAATCACGCCCCAAACACAGTCCACCAAAAAGCCCGCTCTGTGCTCGCGACCCGTGCCGTCTGGAACCAGTGCGACCAGGATGCGCGAGCGCGAGCGCACAGGTGTGGGACGGTCGAGCCACCAGGCCCCCATGTCCACCACCGGCCAAAACCGGTCGCGAACACGCACCCAGCCCGTCCACGGCGCCGGTGCCCCCGGTTGCGGAAGCAGACACGACCCGGGCAACACCCCCTCGATCCGTTTTGCCTCGACGACAAAGCGGTGCCCGTCCAACCGATACTCCAAACCCACCATGGCGCACTCCCCGCCCTCGCAGGGCCTGCCCACTCCCGATCCTCGCGCGGAGGCTTCACTACCTGCCCAGCGCCCGCGCTCCCCGGTCGTCCCCGGTAAACCTCGTCACCGGGTCCCTGTTGTCTCCTCCTGCTCGTCGACCCTGCTCGGACAACGGATCAAAACCATGACCAGCTCGTCCAGCCCTCCCACCACGCGCCATGCTTCACGGGCCGCCCGTTCGGCCTGCTGCGAAGCTTCGGTGCTGCGTTCGCACAGCTCGACCAACCCGCGCAACCGCTCGGCCAGCAGAGTCGCCTCCTGTCCCCGTTGCCGCAGTCGTTTTGCGGCTTCGGCGCGGGAAACCGAATCGTCGGGCATGGTCCGGCCCGCGTCCGGTCCGGACAGGTCGGATAAGCCGGCCTGCAGCGCGTTTTCGCAGGCCCGCGCCCCCGCTTCGGCGTCCTCGCGCACCTGCTGCAATGCCCGCTCGATTTCCCCCACCGCCACCGCCGTTTGATCGGCCAGACGCCGAACCTCCGCCGCCACGACCGCAAAGCCCAGCCCATATTCACCGGCCTTTTCCGCCTCGATGGCTGCATTGACCGCCAGTAACTGGGACTGGTCAGCAGCCTTGGCGATCATCACCAGGGCCCGTTGCATCGACTCGACCGCCTGGACCAGGCGGTTCAGACGTCCGCGCAGCTGGATCCAGTCTTCCCCGGCTCGCCGCAACCCGCGGTCTCCGCCAAGGGCCTCTGCGCGCGCGGCAACAGCCGCCTGTGTGCTGTCCGGTTCCGCCGCGGCCTGCAGTTCTTCAGTCCACCTTTTCAACTCGGCCGCCAGGGCCTCCAGCGTCCGCCGCGCCTGCCCGTTCAGCGTGCGGACCTCCGCTGTCTGGGCCTCCAGTTCCCGGAGCCGCAGCCCGCATTCCTCACGCAAATCCCTGACCCGGCGGCCTGCGCCGCAAACCGCTTCATGGATTTCAGCCGCGCGCCCCACCGCGCGGGTCAACCGGTCTCCCACACGCACCCAGAGCCCGTTGCCCACGACAGGCCAGGGCGTGCGCCATTGCCCCTGCTCCACTGCCTCCGCCCAACCGGTGAGTGCCCGGCCGATGCGTCGGGACACCCGTTGCCCCGACCACCAAAGGCCTCCTGCCGCCAGGGCAGCCAATCCCAGCGCGCCCCAACCCGTCCATCGCAAGCGCCGGAGCCTTGCCTCTTGGGCGGCCGCGTGAATCTGCTCCCACGACTGCAACTCGGGCAGCAGTCGTTGCCACCGTTCCACGGCAGCGCCATGGAATTCGGCGTACCGCGCGCGAGCCGCCGGGCCTTCGGCCTCCACGGTCGCCAGCACTCGCGCCTGGGAGGCGATCCATTCCCGGATCAATTCCAGCGCGGCGCGCAGTCGCTCCCGCACCGCCGGGTCCGAGTTCGAGTCCGCCTGCGATTGCGCCAGCAATGCCGCCAGCTCTTGCGAGTCAGGCCCCTCGGAAACCGCCGGCCCGGGACGCGACCCACCCTGCAGCAGGTCCCGTCCGGCCGCCTCCACCCGGGTTTGGAAGAGCTGCACGCGTTGTGCCAGGCGCTGCACTTCACGCAGCTCGCCTTCCACCTGCGCACGACGAAGATCTGCCCAAAGCCCGGCGGCAAGCGCCAACACCAAAGCCAAACCGCTTACAAGGGCCCCCACCCGATCGGGCGGCCCAAACCGGCGCCGGTCTTCGTTGCTGCTGGGCTGCGCCACCATGCCCGCGTCACTCTTGCTTCATCCCGGCTCCTGCACGCCTGTCCCACATCGGCACGCGCAAGCTCGATCCGGAGACAGGGGTTGTAACGGCGTCAGAGTGGCCGGTTGGCGGCAGCAGCTCAAGCCTGTTCTTTGGGGGCAGACCGGCCCACCGACCACGCTTTTGCTTGGGCTCGTTGCCCCACCGGCCTACAGTACACGACATGGAGAAGGTACGGTTGGGCATCATCGGATTGGGCAACATCGGCCGTTACCATGCCGACTATCTGTTGCAGGGCAAGGTCCAGCGCTGCGAACTGGTGGCGGTGTGCGATCCCGTGGCTCCGTTGGACCGTTATGGCGCGCTGCAGAGGTTTACGGATGCTGAAGCCCTGTTCCGGTCGGGCTGCGTGGATGCGGTCCTCATTGCCACCCCCCACTATCAGCACACCACGCTTGGCATCGCCGCCCTGGAGGCCGGCCTTCACATCCTGGTCGAAAAACCGATCTCTTCGCACAAGGCCGACGCCGAACGCCTCATCGCCGCCAGCCGGCAACATCCGAACCTGGTCTTCGCCGGCATGTTCCAGCTCCGCACCGAGCCGCGCTACCAGAAACTGCGCAGGCTCATCACCAGCGGCGAGCTGGGAGAAATCGTCCGCGTCAACTGGATCAACACCGACTGGTATCGGACGGAGATCTATTTCGCCAGCGGCGGCTGGCGCGCCACCTGGAAAGGCGAGGGTGGGGGCGTTCTCTTGAACCAGTGCCTTCACAATCTGGACACCCTGCAGTGGCTCTGCGGCATGCCGAGCCGCGTCCGCGGCTTCTGTCAATTCGGCCGCTACCATGACATCGAAGTCGAGGACAACGTCACCGCCTATCTGGAGTGGCCGAACCGTGCCACCGGCGTTTTCCTGGGGTCCACCGGCGAGAGCCCCGGCACCAACCGGCTGGAAATTGCAGGTACGCGGGGCAAGGTGGTTCTGGAGAACAACCGTCTGTTTTTCACCCGCAACGAAGTGGACATGATCGAGTTCAGTCGCACCGCCAAACAAGCGTTTGCACGACCGGACGTCTGGAATGTCGAAATCCCCTTCACGGACGCCGTGCTGCCCCATGCCATCATGGTCCAGAACTTCGTCAATGCCATCCTGGACGGGGAACCCCTCATCGCCCCGGGCCCCGAGGGCATCCATTCGGTCGAGCTGGCCAATGCCATCGTGTTCTCCGCCCTGCTGGATCGAACGCTCGACCTGCCCATGGACGGCGCCGCCTGGGAAGCCAAACTCCGGGAATTGATCGCCCAGTCCAAAAAGGAGAAGAGGGTCGTGCAGGTCGAGGCCGCCGATTTTACCGCATCCTTTCGACGTTGAACCCGCGCGGCGGTGCGCGGCCCGCATGGTGCTCCCACGGGGTCGCCGAGACCGCTGCCGGAACCCCTGTGCAACAGAGCCATGAAACTCATGGGAATTGGTGACGAGGCGGGCGTGCGCATCGAGAGTCAGATCGCCGCCCTGCGCGAACTCGGATGGACCTTCATCGAGCCCCGTACCGTGGAGGTGGCCGGATACCCCAAGGGCAACTTCCACGACATCCCCGACCCGGCCTTCGACGCGGCCGTGGCCCAGCTCGAAAAGGCCGGCATCCAGCCATACTGCTTCGGGTCCACCATCATGAACTGGGCCAAAACCATCGACACGCCGTACGAGGTGACCCTGGCCGAGGTGCGCCGCGCCATTCCGCGCATGAAACGCGTCGGCGCCCGCTACATCCGCATCATGAGCTTCAAGCCCGGCGACGACGAGTACAAGATCCCCACCAAGGTCTTCGAGCGCGTGCGCGAAGTCACCCAGATGTTTCTCGACCAGGGGCTGCAGCCCGTCCACGAAAACTGCATGAACTACGGCGGCATGAGCTGGCAACACGCGCTGGAATTGCTGGACAAATGCCCGGGACTGAAATGGGTCTTCGACACCGCCAACCCCATCCTCAACCCCGACCGCTCCAAGGCCAGACCCTGGCCGCGACAGGACCCGTGGGAGTTCTGGGAACACATCCGCGACCACGTGGTGCACATCCACGTCAAGGATGCCACTTGGGTGCCGGAGCGCAACGAAGCCACCTACCATTGGCCGGGCGAAGGTCAGGGACGCGTCCGCGACATTCTGAAAGACGCCCTGGCCCGCGGTTATGACGCCGGAATCAGCATCGAGCCGCACATGGTTGTCGTGTTCCACGATCCCACCGCGGCAGCCGCCAACGACGAGGCCCTGCGACGTAACTTCATCGAGTATGGCCGTCGTCTCGAGGCCATGATCGAAGCATTGCGGCAGGAATTGCGCCAGGCAAACGCCGGGCGTTCCTGAACGCCCCACGGCGTCGGCCCATTGTCGCCCGTTGGACTCGTCACAGGCGTCTTCGCCAGACGCGCACTTCCGTGCACCGGGCCCGGGCGACAGGGAAGGCGTCAATCAGCCCCGGGCCCTGCCCGGAGTGGCAGCCCGCGCCGTGCCCCCGCGGGTGCCCGGGTTTGGCACGCCCGGATGCGCTCCTCCCCACACCCCGACAAGGTCCCTCCAACAAACGCCGGATGGCTGGACCGGGACAATCCCGCCACAATTGAGCCGAGAACAGACCACAAGGCATGGTGAAGACAGGCCCCTCAGAGCGAACCCGACGCGCGCCGGCCGCGGGTCGGAACTGCACAGCATCAGCATCGCCGACCCTTTTTGCACTGCTCGATCGCTTCGGCCTGCTCCGCTCTCGGCTCTGCTCCAGGCTTGGGAGGCTCATCCCGGGGGTTCTTTTCGGCCTTTGGACGGGCATTGCCCCTGGCCAGGACACACCCCCTCAAAGTTCCTGGGTCCACGTCAGTCCCCGTGGCCGGGTCTGGATGCTGGCCGACCCCCTTGGCAACCGCATTCCCGACTTCTCCGTCGTCGGCTATCGGGGCGGAGCTCAAGAGCCGCCCGAGGTGCCCGTCCGCGTCACGGTCGTCCCGGGCCCCGGAGACGACACTGCGCGCATTCAGAGCGCCATTGACCAGGTCCAGCGTCTGCCGCTGGGTGCCGACGGCTTCCGCGGCGCCGTCTATCTGGCCGCCGGCGAGTTCCAGATCTCCAACCAGATCACCATCACCGCCAGCGGTGTCGTGCTCCGGGGGGCGGGCCAGGGGACCAACGACACCGTTCTCCGGGCCACTGGCCCGGGCCAGCGCACACTGATCGTGGTAACCGGCAGCGGCTCGCCCCAAACCATCCCGGAAAGCACGCGTTTGCTGACCGACACCTATGTTCCCGTGGGTGCACGCAGCCTTGAACTCGAACACACCCGCGGGCTCTCCGTCGGAGACAGGGTTTTGATCCGTCGCATCGCCACCGACACATGGATCCATGACCTTGGCATGGACCTGCTGTGTTGTCCGCCCGACGTGAACCCATGGACGCCGGCCGGGTACCACATGGACCTGGACCGGGGCATTGTTGCGATCGAGGGCCGCTCCGTGGTGTTGGATGCTCCCCTCCCCTGCGCCATCGAGCAGCGGTACGCGGGCGGCACCCTCCGACTGTACTCGTGGCCGGGCCGCATCCAACACGTCGGGATTGAAGACCTCGAAGGCATTTCTGACTTCGCCGGCCCGGAAGACGAGGATCATGCCTGGACGTTCATTCACCTCCAGGCCGTGGAGCATGCGTGGGTGCGGCGCGTGACCGCACGACATTTCGGCTTCGCCGCCGTGAGTTTGGGACGGGGGGCCCGACATGTCACCGTCAGTCACTGTACCAGCCTGGACCCCGTTTCCCAGGTCACCGGGGGCCGACGGTACGCCTTCGTCATGGATGATTGCGAGCTGTGCCTGGTCCGCGATTGCGTCACGCGCAGCGACCGGCACCAGTTCGTCACCCAGTCCCTCACCGCCGGCCCCAATGTGTTCGTCGACGGGCGCAGCGAGAATGCATTGTCCGACGCCGGCCCCCATCATCGATGGGCCACAGGCGCGCTTTGGGACAACGTTCAGGTGGAGGGACATGACCTGAACGTGCAAAACCGCGGCAATCTCGGCAGCGGCCATGGATGGGCCGGAGCCAACTGCGTCGTCTGGAATTGCCGCGCCCGCAACTTCGTCGTTCAAAACCCGCCCGGTGCCCGCAACTGGCTCATCGGTTCCGTGGGCAACCTGCGCACCGGCACTGTCTACGTGGGCCCTCACGACCCCGGCACGTATGACCGCCACGGCTCCAACGTTTTTCCGCAAAGCCTGTATTATGCCCAGCTGCAAAACCGCCTGTCCGCCCCCAACGTGCAGGTCCGGGAATACTGGCTCGGACAGCGGGATGCATTCGGGGGGCCGGACAACGCGATCGAAATCGTGGAGGTCGATCCGGCCTGGCGGACGTCAGTGCGCGCGCGTGCCGGAGCAGAGCCCCGGAACACCTTCAACACTGTGGGGCTCTCCCAATGGCTGGCGTTCACGTTCCACTTCGCCCTGGATCGCGGTCGGGTCGTCCACGCCGCAGCCCTCCAATTGTGCCTCAAGCCCGCCACCTCCAACCGCCCGCCCCCACAGCTTTACCTCGACCAACTGGAGCGGGCCGTGCCCGGCCCTTCGCTCATCCCCGGCCCCGTCGAAACGAATGGTGCCCGGGTCTATCTCGTAGACCTCGATGGGGCCCTCGACACACTGAGGGACGGGCAACTGAACCTGGCCTTGCAGGGTGACTGGGGCGTGGACTGGGCCCTGCTCGAACTCCACCTGTCCGCTGCCGCCGGTGCCGTCACCCTCCGCATCCTGCCGGAACAGGACGCCCATGTTCGGGATGGAACCTTTGCCACCTTCCACTTCGGCGCCGAGCCGCTGCTGGCGGTCAAACTCGACCGCACGCCCGGCTATACGCGTCTCGCTTACCTTCGGTGGCAGCTGCCCGAACTCCCGGCCCCGCCGGCACCCGACCTGCTTCACGCCGCCCTTCAATTGACGCCGCTGACCGTTGGCACCGCTGTCGAACATGCCCTGGCCCCGGTTCCCGAAGAAACCTGGCCCGCGGCCGGCCTCACCTGGCAAACCCGCCCGACCGCAGCTTCCCGCATCGCCACGTGGTTGCCGCAGCCGCGCCAAACGGTCTTGTTGGGTCTGACCCCGTGGGTGCAGGGCGCGTGGAGCCGCTCACGGTCGCTCGCATTCCAGATCGCGGCTCTCCAAGACGCGGGCCCGACCGGTTATGCCGACTACGCCGCCTCCGAATACCCCGAGCCCCTCCTGCGCCCCCAACTCCTGCTCACCGTACCGCCGGAACTTGTGCCCCGGCCCGCCTTTCAACAGATCCTGCTCCAAAGCGATCGACTGCGTCTGCGCGGCGAAGGTCACATTCCTCGTGCCCTTTACCGCGTGCGCTACAGCCCGGAACTTCATACGTCCTTCTCGCAGTGGACGCCGATCCTGACCAATGCCTTTCCGCAAGCGGCCGCTTTTGAGCTCGACGTTCCCATGGACCCTGGCCGGGCGGGGGGCTTCTACCTCATTGAACTCCTCTAATCCGGCTCTCGAGCCCTTCCATGGCAGGCCTGCCCTTCTGCCTGTTCTCTCCGGCCGGTTCCAGAGAGTCCCCAGGGCAGGAGCCGGGAGATTCCACGGCCCCCAGCGCCGCGCCCTTGGAAGCCCGAAACCTGTCCACCGCAGAAAGTCGATGGGCAGCCGCAACGCCGGGGTTTGCCAGGCAGTCGGATCTCCACCGGATCGACCTCACGTCGCTTCGCAACGTCGGCCCGTTCCACTCCGTCAACTCGCCGAGCCCGAAGATCCGTCCACCACGTCCCTGTCGAGCGCGTAGCGCTCGGCCCCTCTCATACGTCCGGTCGGCTCTCTCCAACAGCATCGAGTCGATCCATGACCCGCCAGCCTTGGTTGCTGTGAATTGCGCACGTACGGTGGTCCCTCCCAGCGAATTCCCGAGGCAAATCATGGCCCGGGCCCGTGGCGTCAAAGCCGTCCCTGCACGGCTTTCCCGTGTCTCCTGAACTGCCCGAGCTCTCTCCCGGGGAGGATTGTAGTGGGCCGCACTTGAGCACGCAGGGTGGGTACCGGTCCTGTCCCATCGGGAACCGGCCAGCATGGCTACGAACCGGGCAACGCAAGCTCCCGGGTATCCGTTCTCATCCGATCCCGGGTCTTCACCTGCCACAAACGCGACGGTGCCCGCCACAACCACCGCTCGTCTTTCAGTTCCAACCTGAATGGCCGCCCCTCCCGAACGGGTCCCTCGGGGCCCCCGAGCTGATCTCACGGTTCGACCTCGCCGGGTTCGGGATCCGCCAAGCAGATTCCGGCAGAGCTACCCGACTCTCCATCCTTGGAACCGGTATGCTCGGGGCGGCACGTGCGGTGCCGGCCCGTAGAACAGTTTTCCTTGCTATTTTTGTCTGTTCGATTCACATTGCGAATACCAAGCTGAAAGGTCCGGGGTCAGGCGATGGAAACCGCTCAGCCATCATCGGGGGCTCGTCCGGACAGGGGAAACGAAGGAACGCACCAACCCGGAACCGATCCCGCCTTCCCTCGCACCGTCGGAGCGACCGACTGCTCCCGTCCAGCGGCCCCGCTTTCCAGACTCGGACCACGGAGGATCCCACGATGAAAACCTCGCTCCTACTGCGAATCTTCTGGGGATGTTTGAGCCTGCCGGCCACGCTGTGGAGCGCCACCAACGAGTTTCGTTGGGATCCAGGGACCGGCGGGTTCCTCTGGCATTCGGCGGACAACTGGATCGGGGCGACCGGTATCCCGGACGATGAAACCGATCGGGCCCGTTTTGACACGTTGCCGGCGGACAACTCTCCGCTCCTGGACCAGGACGTGGCGGGCAACCTCGGAGGTGGACTTGGCAGGCTCGAATTCGATACGGCCGGATGGTGGATTCGGAACACGCCGGGAACCAGTAACACCCTGTATTTCAACAGCGGCCGTTATTTCTCGGGCGTGGCCATCGTAAGTCGTGGCGTTGGCCTGAACCTGCTGGATGTCTGGGTGCACTTCCTGGAGCCGCAGCAAGCCATAATGACAGCTTCCGGGAGCACGGTGGTGCTGGCCCGGGGATTGCGCGGCGGCTACGCACCGGTCATCGACTCGCTCGATCCCACCGCCAGTGACACCGGAACCGTGCGTCTCGACGCTCCGAGCACCATGGTCTCCGGCTCGTTCTATCTCCGCCAGGGCACGCTGCTGGTCCGCCACAGCAATGCATTGACCGGCTCGAGCCTCGACGTCGGCGGGGACGCGTCCGTCGTCGACGGTGCCTGGGCCCGCTTGCTCACGGACGCCGCCGGAGTTGAGATTGGCCAGAACATCACCGTGCGCAGTTACCCGGGCCACGAGGTCCGCGCCGTGCTGGGCGGCCACCAGAGCACCGGGTCTTCGAGCTTCACGGGCATCATCACATTGCATCGGGATGCACGCCTGGTCTCCGCCAACACCGACAGCAGCGCTGTTTCCTTCAACAACGTCATCACAGGCCCGGGGGGCATCATCAAAACCGGTCCCGGTGCGGTGGCTCTCAATGCGGCGAATGCATATGGCGGCCCCACCATCGTCGGGGAGGGCACTCTGCTGTTGGGCGCCGCGGGCGCTCTGCCTTCCGGCACGACCCTGGTCCTGTCCAACGCCCCCGGGACCGCGCTGCAGTTGAACCAGTACTCGCAAACCGTCGACTCGTTGTGGGGTGGCGGCCCGGCCGGAGGAACAGTGATCTTGGGCGCCGCCACATTCACGGTGGGGGGCGGGGATTTTGCGGGCGTGATTGCCGGATCGGGCAGCCTGATCAAGACTGGCCCCGGCACACTTCTGCTGCGCGGGGTGAACACCTATACCGGACTGACCACGGTGCAAGAGGGCGTCCTTCGGCTCGGCGTTGCCAATGCCATCGCCTCCTCCGCCGGCGTTTCGCTCGGCAACACGCCGGGCGTCTACCTCGATTTGAACGACAACGACCAAACGCTGAACGGACTGAGCGGCGGTGGAGCCGCCGGGGGCCATGTTCTCCTCGGCACGGCCAATCTCACCGTGGGTCTCGGCGATTTTGCAGGTGTGATCACGGGCACCGGAGGTCTCACCAAGACGAGTCCGGGCACGCTCGTACTCAGGGGGCAGAATCTCTATTCGGGCCCGACCAGGCTCGAGGGCGGGGTGCTCCGCCTGGGTGCCACGAATGCCCTGCCCCCGGGAACCACCGTCGAGCTTGGCGAAGTCCTGGGAACCACGCTGGATCTCGATGGGTTCCCGCAAGCGATCGGATCGCTGGCCGGCGGCGGCACGATTGCCCTGGGCACAGCGACGCTGACGGTGGGCGGCGGCGACTTTTCCGGTGTCATCACAGGAGCGGGCGGTCTGGCCAAAACGGGTCCGGGGGTGCTGACCTTGCGAGGCGCCAACCAGTACACCGGCCCCACCCTGATCCATGATGGCGTCGTGCAGCTCGGGACGGTCAACGCTCTGCCTCCGGGGACCTCAGTGGTGTTGGCCAACCAGCCCGGCGCAGCGCTCGATTTGCAGAGCTTCAACCAAACCCTTGCTTCGCTCTCCGGGGGCGGGGCCGACGGCGGATTTGTCTGGCTCGGGTCCGGCACCTTGACGGTTGGCGGTGGCAACTTCGCCGGCGCTGTCGTGGGCACCGGCGGCTTGACCAAGGTGGGACCCGGCACGCTGGTGCTGGCGGGCAAAAACACCTTCACCGGGCCGACCACCATTCTCGAAGGCACCCTGCGCTACGCCACGGATGACGCGCTGGCCAGCGAAGCACTCGTCCTGCAGGGACCTTCAGCAGTCTTGGACCTGGGCGGATTTTCGGAAACGGTCGGGTCCGTGACCCTGGCCGGAGGCGCGCGCATCGAAGGAGACGGTCGGTTGCACGGCACGAACCGGTTTGAATTCTGGAGCGGCACCGTCCGCGCCACATTGGGCGGTCCCGCCGACCTGCTCAAGAGCACCGAGGGTACGGTCACCCTGGCGGCATCGAACACCTTCACGGGAGATACCCGGTTGCTCGGCGGAACCTTGTGGGTTCAACATGCCCGGGCCCTCCAGAACAGCACCCTGGAGATGAAAGCCGGCGACAAAGGCACCTTGGACGTGGACTTGTCCCCGGGCCAAACGCTTGTCCTCGGGGGTCTCAAGGGCGAGCGCGACCTGATGCTTCGCGGACCGATCGGTCTGGCCGTCGGAGCCAATGACACCAGCACGGAATATTCCGGCCGGATTCTCGGAGCGGGTATCACTTTGTCCAAGGTGGGCTCCGGCACCTGGACACTCACCGGGGACCACACCTTCGAGGGGGTCACTCTCGTGAGGCAGGGCACCTTGCAGATCGGCAACGGTCGCACTTCAGGCTGGATTGCCACACCCGTGACCGTGGAAGCCGAAGCCACGATCGCCTTTAACCGGGCAGACGACGTCCGCTTCGACTTTCCCATCCAGGGAGGCGGAGGTCTCGTCCAGCAGGGCCCCGGAGTGCTTGTTCTTGCTTCTACGGAGAACGCCTATCAAGGACCGACCCGGGTGGAACAGGGCAGCCTCCTGATCGAGGGCCACAACCAGGGAGGCGGAGAATATCGAGTCGGCGGGTTCGGTCAGCCCGCCCGGTTGGGCGGCACCGGGATTCTGGAGGGAACCGTCTTCGTCGAGTCCGACTCGGTACTCTCTCCGGGACTTTCCCTTGGCACATTGACCATTTGGGGGGACGTCGCACTCTCAGGCACCTTGCGCATTGAGGTGGACGGCACGGGTTCGGGCTTCACCGACCTGCTGACGGTGTTGGGCTCGCTCACGCTCGGTCCCACCGCCACCCTGGAGATCCAGGAATGGAGGCCTGTGGATGACGAGGCGTATATCTTCGCGTCCTACGAAAGCTTGTGGGGCCGGTTCGTGGACGTGCGCGGTTTGCCCCCGGGTTACATGATCGATTACAATTACCACGGCGCTCGCCAAATCGCACTGGTCGTACCCGAGCCTTCGATCGTGGCGCTCATTGGGGTCGGCGCGCTGGCCTGGAGGCTGCGACGGAACAAGACGCTTCCACACATCCCCCGGGCCTGAAATCGAGATTCGAGAAAGGCCCCCGGAGCCTTCCCAGGCGAAACCGCTCCTAGCCTCCCGCAGTCTGCCTTCGGGGGCACGGGCAGGACGACGCGGCCCTCGGCGTCGAGATTTCTGCGAGTGGGGCGGCAGCGCAGCGCCTCCCCGAGCCCGGCTTCGAGAATAATCCTGCGTCCCCCTGGGCTTCTTCGGGGGCCGGCCCGGTCGGGCCCCGCGGCGGGACGCAGGTTCAGCTTGTCACAGTTTCCCGGGGTTGGGGCGACCTGGCCGGCCGGGTGGCACCCACAGCGTGGGACCCCAGCATCGTGAGGAAAAACAGACCGATCGCCACCGCGTTGCCCGCCGCACCCCATGCGCGGCCGGAAGCCCAACCGGCGGCATCCGCCATCAATCGGAGCCCCAGGGACCCATGGAGAACGACCAGCGGGGCATAGCTCCAGGCCCGAAACACGACCGGCAAGCCGAGCACTGAAGGAAAGATTACCGGGGCGTGGCCGAAGATCATCGAAAAGACAAATCCCACGAAGAAGGCATGCAACGCACCATCGTACGCAACCCCGCTGCTCAGGGGCCATACGCGCGCAATCCAGACGCCGGCCAGGAACAGCCAGAGGTAACCAGTCAGCAAACACACCGCCATGAAGCGGGGTAAACCCGGGAACCGCAGCGTGCGCCATGCCAGGTCGAATCGCGTCAACCACAGGGCCGTGGCGGCAACCGCCGCTCCGAGGAGGATCCCGCCCCCGCGAGCATCCCAGCTGCCCATCGCCAAACCTGCCAGCGCCACGAGCACAAAGAAGCCCAGCAACGCCCGTGCTCCGCGGACGGGCTTTTGGAACCGCGTCAGTTCGAGCCGCTCGCCTGTGATGGTCCACAACAAAAACAACAGCCAGCAAAGCACTACCTGGGGAATCTCCCGTCCCCGGGCCCATTGCAGGTTCCCCCACAGCCACACCAGCGCCCCCAATCCCTGCAGCGCGTTCGACCAGGCCGGCTGGATCCGATAAATGCGGAGGGTTACGGCCACAAATACTAGGCTGCCCACGGTCAGGGTCCAGCGGGGGCCGCTTCCCAACATCCCGGCCGCGACCAGCACGCCCCCCAGGCCGCACAACAAGGGAGACAAATACGCCCAACCCGCACGCAGTCCCACCGCACGCTCCAAGCCGATGAGCGTGCCGAGGAAACCGCACACCATGAGCGGTCCATGAAAGGTCAGCCAGTTCGCATGGTTCACGGGCAGCGGAAGCGGGAGCATGGCGCGCAACAAGCCGCCCCAAATACCGGCCACCATACTGGCAATGCCCATCAACAACAGCATGACCCGCAAGGCCCGCTGTACCCACGGCCGCTTTGTCCATTCGAGCCTCATGGCCATATCCGCTCCATGTCGGCGCCTTCTGTTTCCGATTCCGGGGATGCAACCTTTTGCGTCGCGACAACGCGCCTCGTCGAAAGCGCCGGCGGGGCATCCATCCGGTACGCAGCTCTGACTCTACCGGGCCCGGACTGTATTTGCATCTTCACAGCCGGTGTTCGGCCCGTCCCCGTCAGTTCGTTGGCACCATGGTACGACGCGTCCCCGCTCTGCAGCTTGATGCAGGTCAATGTCCATGCCTGGGTCGGTCGGCCGACAAAAGCCCGCGCACCCCGGAAAGCCGACTTCGGAAAACACGTTCCGCAGGCACCCGCGCAGGAGCCGCCATGGCGACCCGGTTCGCAGACCATTCGCTACGCGACCTGTCTCCACTTTTTCATCCGTGATCCGAAGGGCCGAAGATCCCTCGGCAAGGCCGAGCTCCGGAGTCCGTGCAGTTTTGACAAGTATGCGTCCTGCGCTAGCATTTCGCCGCGTGAGCATACGGTCGAAGATCGGGATTTGTCTGGTGCTGACCCTCTCGCTGGGTCTGCACTGGGCTTTGCTTCAGACCGTGGCCTGGACCGGGATGCTCGTCCGTTACAGCCGGGAGGGTTCACTGGCCGAAGCCATTGCCAAGACCTTCGACGGCCGACATCCCTGCTCGCTCTGCAAAGTTATCGCGCAGAGCAAGGCCGAGCAGCGAGACAAAGAGAAACACGTCCCCTGGTTTGCAGGTTCCAAACTCGACCCGGCCGTTCCCGGCCTGACCCACACTGCCTGCTGGCCGCCCTCGGTGGCTCCCCTGGTGATGATCGAGCTTCCGACTCCCCCAACGCTGACCTGGGAACCTCCTCACCCCCCACCTCGGAGCCGCGCTTGAGGCGGTTTCTGCCCGGGTTCGAAGCGGGCATGGCTGCCCGCCCGCGCCGCGGCTGAAGGCGGGAAAAACTCCATCATCGCAAGCGTCGGGGACCTGGCACTCGGTTCCCTGGATGATCTCCGGCCCGACAGCCCGGCAACCGTGGGCATGCGCCCAAAAGCCGCGATCGCTGCACGCGGGGGCTTCGGTCACGGGGAATACAAGCCCGATGACCGCATTTAACCCGCACCGAGAGCGATCCAGAATGTCGACCCCTCCGAACAACGGGCAGAGCTGCCACGGCCCCGAAGTGAAGGCCTTGGAAGCGGGCTCCCGGGTCCCCTGACACCGGGCAGGCCAGGGACCGCAAGCCGGCCTCCAGGGTGCAAAAGCTGCTTTTGGCGATGGAAGTAAATCGGCCTGCCCGTGAAACGCGTAACGGAGCCATGAAACGAAGTGTACTGGACCTTCTGCTGAATCGTTTGTCTCGACGTGAGAGGAATCTGGCGGGCGCCGTGCTCGTTGCAGGGCTCTTGGCCACCAACAGCCCGGCCGCCGTGCTGACGACCGTTCCGATGCAAGGAAGCATGGTTATGCCCATGATTTCGTACCATGCCGAACACGGCCATCTGCATGTAACCATGCCGACCGAGATCCCACAATTGACGCCACTTCTGGTGAGTCACTCCGGTGACCGATTCGATCCCGCGGATCCGTGGTTCGACGATCTGGATCCCACGCGACGCGGGCTCTCGTTCAGCCGGCGCTATGGGTTCGTGATGGACACCATGACGGATCCACTGCCGGACGGGACCGTGATTTACCTTCGCAAGCTCGAGGGGCCGCCGGAGCTCGGATTTTATCGGTACTCCGGTTCCGCGCCCAAATTATGGCAGCCGATCTTTGGCACCGCCGGGTCGCCCGACGCCCTCGAGTGGAACGGGATGATGTTCCACCCTGCGGTAACCGCGCCGCCGGGCACGAACCGGTATCGTGCGGTGTTCGAGGCCTATCTCGTCCACCGGGCCACCGGGACGCCGGTTCCTCATTCCTCGACCGGACCGTTCACACTCGAATGGACCAACGTGCCCGACGGACGACCGGCGTTGGCGATCGCCCTGAAAGTGGAGCTGCGCTGGACCGCCGAGCCGGGCGCGTGGGTGCTGGAACAAACGGATGATTTGAACTCCGGCGCCTGGGTGACCGTCCCGGTTGAGCCGGTGCAACAGGGTGACTCCCTGGCCGTGTGGGTGGAACCTCGGGCCGCAGCAAGGTTCTATCGGCTCCGACCGGCTCCATGAAAACGCGCCCGTCCCTGGGAATGGGTCGTTGGCGCGGGCACCGGCCCGCCGGCGCCCGCGCCTTTTCCCTCATCGAGCTTCTGGTGGTCCTGGCCATCGTGAGTCTGCTGGCGGCGCTCCTGTTGCCCGCCCTGGCCCGTGCCAGGGCCCGGGCTCAGGGTGTCGTCTGCGCCGGGCAACTCCGTCAGCTCGGAATCGCCGTACGGCTCTATGCGACCGATCACGACGATTTCCTGCCGCGGAGCCAGCACTCTGCTTTCGCCCACAAAGAGCGACCTTGGGGAAGCGCATTGGCTCCCTATCTGGGAGGAAGCACGGAATCCTGGACGCAGTTGTTGGCCACGGTGTATCACTGCCCGTCCGATTCCCGCGTCGGCGCCTGGAGTTACGGAATCAACGTGTACTTTGAACTCGGTCCGGAGGACGACTACGAAGGCAAACCACAAACCTGGCGTCGATTCGGTTCCGTTACCCGGCCCTCTCGGACCATCCTGTTCGCAGAGAATCGGTCACAGGCGGATCATCTCATGCCCAACTTTTGGGCGCGTCCCGAAGATGCCGTCGAGGTGGCCCACCAGCGACATGCCGGGCGCGCCAACTATCTGTTTGTGGACGGACATACCGAGCGGACGTCCCTGGAAACCACCTATTCTCCTGTGCAGGGCGTCGATCTGTGGCACCCAGGTCGGTGACAGGCTGTGTCCCCGGGTTCACCAATTCGCGCCCTGCCCGGGTGCGGCCGCCGAGGCGCAGCCCCGATTCTTTCGCCGGCCAGGCGACCAGGCGCAGAGCCGTGGCCATCCCAGAGTCGCAGCCCAGGGAATGCCTCCAGCAGGCTGTTGAACAAGGCTTTTCTCGAGAAAAACATCCATGGACATCGACGCCATGCGCGGTCGCTTTTGCAAACAACTTTTCGAACCTTGTGGACCAATGGGTGATGCCTCCGAGTTTGCCCGACGTCGCCGTCGGACAAGCACGAATGCCGTTGCTGTACCGTAGCCGCTGCAGCAACGTGGCGGCCGATCCGCGGGAGAGCCTTCCGTCGACTCCCGTCGGCGCCTCCGGATTGGGGGGCGTCGTAGCCGCCGCTGTCCGGCGGCGGACCAAAGACGCCGAAGACAGATGCCCCACTTGGGAGCACAGCCCCCGCAGCAACGTGAGTGGCTCCGGGGGATCAGCCGACTCCCATTGGGGGCCACCCCGTTCAGCTCGCGCCCACGTTCTACCGTCTTTGCGAGCTGGTGGACTGGCGGGTGCCTTTCGCACCTCCGAGGGAAAGTTGCCCGACTCGGACCGGCACCCCTCCACACCCCCGCCGCCACCAGGGCACTTGACTGAGGATTCGCCGGAACACCCAGGGATGCCGTTTCCGCGTTCGGTAACCGCCGCAGCAACACGGGGGCAGATCCTCTGGCTTTGCAGCGACCTCCGTCGGCGCCTCCGGATTGGGGGCGTCGTAGCCGCCGCTGTCCGGCGGCGGACCAGGGATGGGAGAACAGACCCGCCCGGGAGGGTCGCCTCCGCGGCAATGCGAGTGGAGTGCGGAGGATCCGCTCATCTTTTGTAGCGCCGCTTTTCGAAGAAGCTGGTTTTTCAACCACCTGCACAGAGCCCTCCGCGTGTGGGCACAGACGCGGCCCTGTCCGGAAAGGCCCGGTTCGCGACACAGGATCAGGGTCTTTCGCACGCTCGAATTGCGCGCTCAATACATCGCGGCACTGGGGGATCCGCCCCTGTGCCAAGCGAAGACTGCTGCCATCGGCATTGCCCGGAGCTTCCGACATGCAGCTCCCGGAGTTCCGAGGCGCATATCGCGGAAGTCCGATGCACCCTCTTCCTGCTTGCGGTGAATGACCGTGCAGGGGACTGGCCTCCACCGGACAACCAATCCGATGGACTCTTGCGGCCGACGACAGCATGCGCGTGCCCTGCACAAGCGGGGTGAAAGCGGGCCGTTGACGAGCTGCAACGCCTCCCGCGTGCGTGGATCCGAACAGCGGCAGCTTGGCTGCGGGATCTTTTCAAGTCTTTTCGTGCTGACTCCCAACACTGCGAGTTGCATCAGCGGCCGGGCCGCGGCGGCCGCAGCAACTGCGGGATTGGCAGCCGCGGGGCTTGAGCCTAGGCTCGACGGCGCCAGTATGAAACCTCGACCTTCTTCCAAACACCTCTCCGGAGGGGCGTGCAGCCGCCGTCGATTCCTCGTCGCCAGCGCCGCATCCCTGGCGGGCCTGAACATCGTCCCGGCGGCTGTTCTGGGACGAAACGGACATACTGCGCCGAACAGTCGCATCACCATGGCCTTCATCGGAACCGGATCGCAGGGGTTGCGGGTGATGCTTCAGTTTCTGCGGATGCCCGAGGTACAGGCCGTGGCCGTGTGCGACGCGGTGGAATCGGCCTCCAACTACCACCAGTGGGCGCCGAACGAGTTCGCGGATGCCGTCCATAAACTCCTGGAGACCGGGACCGGCTGGCAGTGGCTCAGCCCCAACGAACCCTTGCTGGAATTGACGCCAACCTTGCGGGTGCCCGCCGGAGTCTGCGGTCGGGAACCCGCCCGCCGAATCGTGGAGGCATGGAATGCCAAACGTCAGGGCCTCGTCTCCTCCCGAAGTTGCGCCAGTTTTGCCGACTTTCGGGAGTTGTTGGCTGCCGTAAAGGACCTCGACGCCGTGGTGGTGGGTACGCCGGATCACCTGCATGCCGTGGTGTCCGTGGCGGCCATGCGCGCCGGCAAGCATGTGTTCTGCCAGAAACCCATGGCGCGCACGTTGCATGAGGCGCGAAGGATGGCGGAGGTGGCGCGGGAAACGGGCGTGGTAACTCAAGTGGCGGTCGGTCCCCAGGCTTCCGAAGATACCCGGCGGTTGCAAGAGTGGGTGGCGGCCGGGGCGATCGGACGGGTTCGCGAAGTGCTCAACTGGTCCACACGCCCGCTATGGCCACAAGGGATCCCGGTTCCCCGGGACGCCCCTCCGATTCCACGGGAACTGAACTGGGACCTCTGGCTGGGGCCCGCCGCATGGCGTCCCTATCATCCCGCTTACCTGCCGTTCGTATGGCGGGGCTGGGTGGACTTCGGGTGCGGCGCCCTTGGAGACATGGGCTGTTACAGCCTGGATACGGTCTACCGGGTGCTGGAGTTGAGCGGGCCGTTGCGCGCCGAGGCCAGCTTCACACACCGCTACGAGGCCAGCTTTCCCCAGGCTTCTCTGGTGACCCTGCAACTGGCCGCCCGGGGGAATGGCTCTCCGGTCACTTTCCACTGGTTCGACGGTGGGTTGCGCCCCTGGCGCCGGCCCGAGCTCGATGCGGGACAAACCTGGGAGGCGGAAGGGCTGCTTTTCGTGGGCGAGGAAGGCTCCATCTTGTGCGATTTTGTCGGAGGACGTCCCCGGTTGTTGCCCGCCTCGCGCCGGCAGTCGTTCCGGGAGCCGCCCCGGACGCTGCCCCGCTCGCCCGGCAACGAGCGCGAGTGGGTCGAGGCCATTCTGGATCGGCGCAAACGCACCGGGGCGAATTTCGAGTTCAGCGCCCGCGTGACCGAGGCGCTCTGTTTGGGCAATCTCGCCGTACTCACGGGCGAGCCTCTGGAATGGGACAGCGCCACGCTGCAGTTGCGGGGATCAGCCCGGGCTCGGGCATGGGTGGCCCCACCCGCCCGCGAAGGCTGGGCCATTTAGAACGGACCGCAACCCGAGCGATCGAATGCGTCCTCGGCCCGGTTCTCACGGATTCGCCCCCCGGCCGTCGGCTCCATTTGCGAAAGCAGCAGCCTTCCCCGTCGGTCCAGCCCTCCCGGCAACTCTTTTGCCTTCGCGCCCCCACCGGCGGAAGCATGAGGCTCGAGCATCGCCGTCCGTTCCGGTAAGTTGCCGGCAGGAACGATGAAACGCTTCGCGAGGATCGGCCCGACCGTATATCTGGGGCTGCTACTGGCATGCGGGATACCGCACCCGGCAGCTCCGCAAACAACGAACCGGATCACCCCTGCGAAGCCACCAAAGGCCGAGCTCGTCGAGAAACTGCGTGCCCGCTTGGCAGACCCGCGCTTTGCCCATGCCCAGTGGGGCGTTTGCGTTCAGCGTCTGGATTCCGGAACAACCGTCTTCGAGCACAACGCCAACCAGCTGTTCAGTCCTGCGTCGATCACCAAGCTGTTCACCGCCGCCCTGGCCCTGGACCGACTCGGTCCCGCGCATCGTTTCTCCACGATCCTCCGCTGCGAGCGGGCGCGGTTGGCTCAAGGGGTGCTGGCCGGGCCGCTGATAGTGGAGGGCCACGGCGACCCGGGTTTCGTCTGGGAGGAGGAAGCCCCGAACCCGTTGCGATCCTTTCAACCTCTGGTCGAGATCCTCCGCGAAGCCGGTATCCGCGAACTGTGCGGAGGCATCGTCGCGGTGGACGGATTTGACCGCGCCTCCTCGCCCGCAGGCGGCCCGCGTTTCGGGCCGGGTTGGACCTGGGAAGATCTGATTCACGGTTACGGAGCCGCGCTGTCCGGCCTAATGGCCAACGAAGGCAAGGTCCGAGTCCGGGTCCGTCCGGGAGCCGGGCCCGGAAAACCTTGTGACATTCGTTTGCATCCGGTTTCCGGGGGACTTCAAATCCAAAACGCGACCCGGACCGTAGATCTTGGAGGGCCTCGTAAGATCGCTCTGCGACGCATGGCGGGGCGGCCCACGCTGCATGTCACAGGCTGTCTGCCCTCCGACGATCCCGGCTGGGAAACGGACGTGGCCGTGCCGGATCCGGCGTACCTGTTTCTGGAGCTGTTCCGGCAGGCGCTCGAACAAGAGGGCATCCGCGTGGCCGGACCCTTGGACGTCCACAGGGACCCCTTGTCGACGCATCACGTCGTTCCGGATGCGGAGCTTGTGGAACTGGGTCGCACCGAATCGGCGCCTCTGGAGGCTTTGGTCCGGACCATGCTGAAAGACTCGCGCAATGTGCATGCGGCGCTCCTGTGGACAGCCGTGGGCTTGAAGTGCGAGGGCTCGCAGGCCCGCCCTGGTTCGACCCCGGACGAGGTTGCCCAGGCGCAACTCTCGAGGTTTCTGACAACTCTGGGGATCCCGGCCGATGAGGTGCACCTGGAGGAAGGCTCGGGCCTTTCGCGGAACAATCTCGTAACTCCTCGTGCCGTGGTGGCCCTCCTGCGAGCCATGCGCCGGCATCCCGCGGGCAAGACATTTGAATCCGGCCTGCCCGTGGCCGGTGTGGACGGCACTCTGGCCGGGCGGATGAAAGGGAGCCCTGCAGAAGGTCGGGTCCGCGCCAAGACAGGTACGTTGCGGTGGGCGCACGGGCTGGCCGGCTACGTCAACCCCCCGACGGGATCGCCTCTCGTGTTTTGCCTCTTGCTGAACCGTTATACCTCCGGACCTTCGGATCCATCGCCGCCGGCCGAGTTGGACGCACTCGCGGAGTGCCTGGTCGAAATCTCGTCAGATTCAATCCCGTGACGCCTTTTTTGATCCCGCGCCTGCTTCCGTCCAAAACCAGCGTCGGCGGGGAAGAACCCGCACTTCCCGGCCAAGTCGGGAGTACAAATGGCCACCTTGACGAGGCCCGTCGCTCGCTCCTGCGGCCCGCGTTTGTACCAGGCCCCGCACTTGCCCTTGCAACCACATTCACCATCGAAGCCTGAATGATGGCAACGGTTCCGGCCCGACTCCGAAAGGCCGAGATGAGAGGTGCGGCGAGTCCCCGTGGGGCACCCATGGGCACGATCTGCAGCTCCGGGACCAGCCGCGCCGAGGCTGAAACCCCTGTGCGAGAGATCTGGGGTCCTCAAGCCGGGTCCGGTCCTCGCACTTGTTCCACCCTACAGTGCGCAAGCCTTCTCGGTCCTCTGCCGTCGGGTGAGGTGCGCCCACCCGATGCACGGATTGTGTTTTGACGGGCCGAGCGTTGCGGGGCATGGTGCCCGGCATGCACGTAAAGACGTTTCGCTGCAGAACGGCATGGATGGCGTCCATGCTCCTCGGTGCTTTCTTTGTCGGGGCGCAGAACGAATCCGGCCCTGCTTCCGTAACTTGGACGCTCGTGGACTGGCCGGCCCGGGTCGCTGCCGGAGAATCGTTCGCGTTTACCCTGGCAGCCTTAAATCCGGCGCCCACGCCAGTCGCCTGCGCCTTTCCCGCGAAGTTGATCGGCCGACTGGAGCTGGACGTTCGGCAGTGGGAGCTGGTGGCCGAGGTCGAGGAGCAGGACCGGGGTCGTCAAGCCTCGCTGTCAGAGGGTTCCTTCGCACTGCGGCGTTATCGGGTGGTCGTTCCCGCCGGAGTGCGCGGCACGGGCATGGTGGAGTGGTCGTGGCCTCACCTGCCCCGGGTCGGGCTCACCGTGATCGCGCCCGCGTCCGCCCCTCCCCCACAAGATTCACCCTGGCCGCGTTGGTTGCGGGATGCGGATCCCGAGGCCGCGGGCACCGCCCTGGAGCCGGGCCGCTTTTTCAAGGAGCACTTCTTCGCGCATGAACCCTTCTATTTCATCGCCGGCACTGAGTCGCCCAATGCCAAGTTCCAGATCAGCTTCAAATATCGGGTCCTCAACGAAGAGGGTCCACTGGCCGCCCGTCTGCCCTTGTTGCAGGGACTCCACCTGGCCTACACGCAAACCTCGCTGTGGGACTGGAACAGCGAGTCCAAGCCGTTCTTCGACAGCAGTTACAAGCCCGAGGTGCTCTGGAGCTGGGACGATGTGGGGCCTGTTCGAGGGGCAGAGGGCTGGATGCGCCTGGACCTGCAGGGCGGCGTGCAACACGAATCCAACGGCAAAGCCGGGGCGGACTCGCGCAGTCTCAACATCGCCTATCTTCGTCCCTCGTTGACCCTGGGGCCGCCGGATGCCCTCCAACTCAAGATCCAGCCGCGACTGTGGGTGTACGTGGGTGGGCTGGAGGAGAATCCGGATCTGGCGGATTACCGCGGATATGCGGATCTCCGCCTGGTCCTGGGCTGGCCGCGCGGCCTGCAGATCTCCGCGCTGGGCCGCCTCGGCGATGACGCCAACCGTGGCAGTCTGCAACTGGACCTGACGTATCCCATGATGCGCGTGCTGACCGGCAGCCTCAGCCTGTATTTGCATGCCCAGTATTTCACGGGATACGGAGAGAGCCTTCTGGACTACCGCGAACGCACGGAAATGTTCCGCGTGGGGCTGTCGCTCTATCGATGAAAGAAACGTTCCCCCCCCCGGTTCCTTGGCGGGGCGGGACGCTGCAGAGAAACCCCCGCAGCCGCCATCGCGTAATCCCGCGTTGCGCGCGCACCGCAGCTAGCCTCTCAGGGAGCGGCGCCGAGGTCCGAGACATTCTGAAAGCCCGGGGATACCGAATCTCCAGGCACAAGCGGAGCCGGTGAAACGAGCAGCCCCCGCCGTGGGCTCGTCCTCACCCGAGCAATTCCGGCGAGCCCCAATCCGTTCCGGCACAATGGGCAACCGAAGAACAAAACCGTGCCTCACCCGCCCGGCTTGCATTCGGCTCAAGAATCCTGCGTCTTCGCGCCATGGTTCAAGACCTGTTGCCGTTTCTTTACCCATGCCCACAGGACAGCGGTGCTCAACACTGCCATCGCCCCGAGGACTACGTATCGCACCATGGGAGACCCCTGCGAAGCTCGCTTTTGCAGCCCTCGCGCCTTTTCGACCGGGGCGGAGGGAGATCAATCCAGCCCCTGAACGAAAGATGCCCTTCGCGAACCTCCATTGGATCAGGTCTCCGTGAATCAAAGATCAATGCTGTATCTTCAATCGGGGCACCACAGCAACCTTGTCGGAAATCGAGGAGACGGTGTCCACCCGCAACTCGACCGCGCAAACGGGATCCAGATCCTCAGAGTCCACGCCGCCGACCGCTTTGGCGATGAAGTGCTTCAGTTCCCATGACAGAGGGATGCAGAAACCATCTAGAGTCCCAGTGGCGTGCGCTCGGTATTCGAACAATTTGTATCCCTCATCGTATGGGGGCTGCAGCGGGAGTGGCTCTCCATCGATACGATCCATGAGGCCCCGATTGAGAACCAGCATCGTTTTGACGCCCCTTCCCGATTCGTCCCGTTCCAAAACCCTCGCCGGCAGTGTGCAAGTAGGGGAAAGCCCGTCGTAGAAAAGACGGCACGGCAGTGAATTCGACCATCGGCGCGATGGCACTGCAACCAACGCCAACCACACAAACCGGGCGTGGGAAGGGTCTGGTTGTGGCACTATGCCCTGCGTTACCAAGCCGTTCACAAAGGCATGGTTGGTCGGCGCACGGGCCGTTTCGGAGGGCTCAGAATTCAAATAAAGAACACGAAAGAGGTTGGTACCGTCACCACCCACTTCGTGATGACCGAACTGGCGAAAGACGCCATCCCGTCTCGTTATGATCAACCATCCGTTCTTTCCGCCCCGAACTTCAAAGCGGAAGTGCTCTTCCGAGGCTGAAACAAAGTTGCGATACACAAACCCGCCTTCGGCTTTATACCCCGCCCATGCCGACTGCATGCTTGTGGCGACTTACCAGTACCATCGCCGCAACGCGCCTCGCTCGACGTTGCCACGACTTTCGTCTGCGGATGGTACACCGACAGTCAACCATGGCGATCCTCCGAGCCAAGGCTGTCTGGTCAAGACGCCAATCCATTGTTGAGCAGTTGTTTACGCAGCATCACCTGTGCCGCCGGTCTGCCGGCCAATCTGCCGCACCGTGTACGGAAACGACTCTCCGGCGGACGCTGAACGGATGCGCTGCCTCCGTGCCGCCGGGCATCCATGGCGCATTGGCATGCCCACTGAAGCTTGCAGGACTTGATGACGACGAGCCGGTCAACCCAATGCAGCACAGCGCTCGTGTCGCGCATCTTGCCCCTTCTCGGCCCGCAAGCATCGGATGAGAATCGCGGCCACATTGTCGTCTTCGATCGGGTTACATGGCCTGTTGCATCGATTCACGGGATTCGATGTTAGTTTTGGCGAGACTATCCACCGGGCAAAGCTTGTCGAAGGCCATGAGCTCGCGCAACCCATGCCCGGCAAGGTTGTAGCGTCCCGTTTTTCGGTCTTTCCCCTCGGACGCGTCGGCTCACCTTGCAGCCATCAGCCGCTGCTCCCTGGCGCGAAGGAAACAAAACCGGCCTCCATCGGTCCGACCGCGCACCCCAACCCCGGGCATGCCAGGTTGTCGAAACGCTCGCACGGGAGATTGACCCTGGTGGATTGGAACGCCATCAGGCTGGTGAAAACGGGGCTCCCTTTCGAAAGGCAGCCTCCGAGGTTTTTGATTCACGGGGATCGTGTTTCGAGGGAACACAGGATTCAGCAAACGGTTCGCTGTCTGTTGGGAAAGGGCCGTTGTGCGGCGTTCGAGGGGCGGATTTGCAAGGCCTTCTTTGCACAAGAAGGTTTTTACCCCATTAGGAGGGGCCCGGGTAACCAATCGCGGCCGGAGTTCTGCCCATGGGACCATCGCCAAGGTCGACAGCGGGGCTTTTAACTTCCAAGAGCCGCGTATATCGGGCCCCGCAAAGCCAGGCTCTGCGTTCGTCGGACACCGACCGCACTGCTGAAGGCGGAGCCGGGGACGAATCAGCCTGTGTTTCCGCACTGCCCCTGAATCGCGGCCTCCGGGGCGCTGGGGGCGTGTCCGGCGCCACGTTTCCCGCGGGCAGGTGACAACCGGGCCAACGCGGAATCGGAGCAGGTCGTTTTCCGGGCAAGGATTCGGCACACCTGCCCTGACCCCGGCGCCCGCGGCGGCGGACCTATAAGAGAACGGCAAACCAAGCGCAGCCCACTGGCGGAAGTGCTCCGGTCCTGAGCTCGACCTGGATGCATCGCGAATTGTGCCTTTCCGGGGAAGGGGATCGGCATTCCGTTTCAGCCGCTTCGATGCCTGGCTGGCGAACTGCTCCGCCCTTCCAACAGCCAACGGGGCGTTGCGACCCGCCGGCCATCGAGTCCGCTTGTGAGTGGACACGGCTCTTCGCAAATTCAGTCGCATGAGAGCGGGCGAGTTCCTCCGCGGTTGGACGCGGCAAATGGCGTTTTGCGCGTGGCTCGCGGGCGGGGTCGTGCCCCTGGCAACCGTTGCCCGGTCGCCCGTTGTCGATCCCGTGTTGGTGCCGGTGGGCGGGGTGTGGCGTTTCTGGGTCAACCGGATGGGGGACTCCGGCCCGCCGGAGCGTTGGATGGCGGCGGACTTCGATGATTCCGCCTGGCCGGCGGGCCCGTCCGGTTTCGGCACCGGCCTAGGCGACGAAGCCACGGTACTCCCGGGAACCAACCTGGTCTCCGCCTGTTTTCGGACGCGCTTTGTGCTGGACGATCCGGCCGCCGTGCGGTGGCTGTTGCTGCGTCTGGATTACCACAGCGGGTTTGTGGCGTGGCTCAACGGTCGCGAGGTGGCCCGACGAGGTCCGGTGAGCGAACCGCCCGCATGGGACGAGCTCGTGCCGTTCCGGGGCCGGCACGCCACGGAGGAATGGGATCTGACGGAGGCGCGAACGACGTTGGTCGCCGGCACCAACGTGCTGGCCATCCAGGTGCACGCTTATATGCAGCCCGCCCCGGCCCTGGCCCTGGTTGCCGAGCTGCGGGCGAATTTCTCGCGGGGCCCCTACGTGCAGCAGGTCGAACCGCATCGGGCGCATCTGCTCTGGCGCACCGTCGTCCCTGCCACTGCCGTGGTGGAGTATGGCCCCGGCCCCGACATGCCCTGGAGGGTGGAACAGCCCGAGCTGCAGATGGCGCACCGCATTTGGCTGACAAATCTGCCGGCCGGTGCGGAGTGCTTCTATCGCGTACGCGTCCGAGCCGGAAATGACGAGGCCGTGTCGCCGACCGCGTCGTTCCGCACGGCACCTCTTTCGGGACCGGTACGGTTCGCCGTCGTGGGCGACACGGGCTCGGGCGCACTGCCGCAGTTGCAGGTGGCCTCGTGTCTGGCCACGGCCGCGGTGGATTTGGTGTTGCACACGGGGGATTTGGGGTATCCGGCCTTTACGAGGGCACTGGCCGACCTGCGTTGTCTCAGCGTGTACGCGCCGATGATGCGGCGCATCCCCTGGTATCCCACGGTGGGCAATCATGAGCTTTATGGCCCGGAACTGCTGACGCCCTACTGGGAAGCCTGGTCGCTTCCCACCAACGAGGTAACGGGCACGTCGCATTTCTACTCGTTCGATTACGGGGACGCGCATTTCGTTTCGCTGTTTGTGCCCACGCTGACGCCCTTTCGCGATCACGCCGCGTTCTCGATCGAGCCGGGGAGTGCCCAATGGCTCTGGCTGAGCAACGATCTGGCCCGGACGGATCGGCCCTGGCGGGTGGTGTTTCTGCACAGTCCGCTGTTCCACTCCGGCGGACACCGATTCGACGATTTCAATTTCAACGGCGTGGAGGACCGCTTGGAACTGCAGGCGTGGTTGCTGCCCCTGTTGACACGCTTTGGAGTGCAGGTGGTTTTCAGCGGCCACGATCACAGCTACGAACGGTTGGGCCCTGTCCAAAGTGTCCACTTTTTCGTCTCCGGCGGCGGCGGCTACGTGCTCTACGGTTTGACCGAGCGCGATCGGCTCAGCCAGTTCTTTCAGGCGCGCTTTCATCATCTGGAGTGCGAAGTGGTCGGGGACGAACTCCGCATCGTGGCCCGGGACCGTTTTGGCGTGGTGTTCGACCAGGCCGTGGTGCCACGTGTGGCCCCGCCCACGCTGCGATGGAGTGGTGTTCCGGGACCGCGGTGGCAATTGAGCTGGAACAGCGCACCCGGCCAACGCTACGAGCTGTTGAGTGCCTCCACGCCCCAGGGGCCCTGGGAATCCGTGGCAACTGTGGAGGCCGGCGAGTATCAAACCTCCTGGCCCGTGCCCGGTCCGGGGGGGACCTCGGGCGCCGCATTCTTCCGGCTGCGATGGCTCAGGTGAGGCAGCTCGAACCCACCCTCCGCGGGGCCGCAGCCGCGGGTCAACTCGGAGGATTTGTCGCCGGGCGGCGGTTCAGGAGCCGGACGGCGCCGCCGCGGGGAGCTCCCGAATGCGCAGGTTGCGAAACTCGATGCGCATGTCCACGCCCGCATGGATCTGCAACCCGATGGGCCCCGGGTCGGCGAACCGACCGTCCGTGTATTCCACCATTTGTCGGCCGTTGATCCAAACGGTGAACGTGTTGCCCCGCGCCTGCAAACGGAAGGCGTTCCACTGTCCGGGCTTGAGGACCTTGTCCGCTTCTTTGGCCTGGCCGGCCTCGGGGTAGCGCTCGCTGCCCCCCGTGTAAAAGGAACCGGTCATGTCGCGTTTCAAGGTGCGCGAGACGCCGATCTGCAACTGCAGCTCCGGCTTGCGCAACATCACCCCGCTGTCAATCTCCCCGTCCCAGCGGGCCTCGAACTCCAGCTCGAAATCGCGGTACTCCTTCTCCGTCCACAACACGTTCCCCTTGAGGGCCGGATCGTTCTGCCCGACCAGAACGCCGTCCACCACGCGCCAAAAGGGGTTCGGATTCGGCACCTTCCAACCGGCCAGGTCGCGGCCGTTGAAAAGCGGGGTCCACTCCTGGGCCGGGGCGAGGGTGGCCCAAATGCAAAGGAGCCCCAGGGTGCATCCAATCCACATTCGCCGTGGGATTCCGCGACCGCGCGGGCGGGTGAATGGGGCCGCAGTGGGGTCGGGGTCGAAACGTGCCCCCGCCACGGGGACCAGAGTGCTTCGAGAGAACACCGGACCGGAGCCGCTCCATGCGGCACGCACATGCTTACGGTCGAACACCGCGTTCACGGGCCCGCATCTTGCGCGAAGCCGCCCCCCGAGGGCAAGTGCACGATGGCTCGAAAACGAACTGGTCGGAGCGACAGGATTTGAACCTGCGACGGCCAGCTCCCAAAGCTGGTGCTCTACCAAGCTGAGCTACGCTCCGACCTCTGGACGTATAGTGGCACGGCTCCCCAGCTGCGTGCAACGCGGATTTCGCCCCCAGAGCCTCGGAGGCCTTTCCGTTTTCGAGCCCGGGATTCGAGGAAACGCCCTTTTCCCGGCTCTCTCGGGCCGAGGAGAGCCGCCATCCCCCGGCCATCGGTGGGGGTCCAAATCCGAAATGCGCCGGACGGCACACGTGGGGCGCCGGAGGGCCCTGGCAGCGCCATCGTTCCAAGCGACAATCCTCCCAAGCAGCCCCATGCAGATTCGTCCCCGCCAACCCCATCCAGGGGCGGAAAGGGCTCGCGCCCCCCGCGCGCCCCGGGTTCGCCCCCAATGGGACATGGATGAACCGGCCCGAGCCAGCTGTTTGGACAGAATCCGATTCGCCGATACCGAATGATTGGCTCCGACTTCGGCGCGCCGTGTGTCCGCCCCGACGGAGCGGCGATTCCCTGACCCGGGGCAACGCCCTGGGTGACCGGGTCCACGGAATTCATCCTGCCCTAGAAGGGTGGAATGCAAGGGTAGCGGGCACGACCATGGCGATGGGGGTCCTCGAGTTGCGCCCTTTCAGGGCGCGGCGGGTTTCCCTGTTGCGCGCAAGCCGTCGGTCCTTAAGCTCGCTGCCGTGCACAACAAAGAGTGTCAACCAAGGCTTCGCCCTCGCCCGCCGGGGCCGCCGCTGTGGTGGCTGGTCCTGTTCTGGGGAGCAACCCTGTCCGCGGGCTTCGCCCAGCACGTGCCCGTGGTCGAAGTCACCCTTTCCAACGGCATGCGCATGCTGCTGGTCGAACGTCACGATGAACCCTCCATTGCCGGGGGCTGGGTGGCGCACGTGGGCAGTGCCAATGAACGGCCCGGGATGACCGGCATCACCCATCTCTTCGAACACATGATGTTCAAGGGCACGCGCACCATCGGGACGCGGGATCCGGAACGCGACCTGCAGATCATCGAAGAACAGGAGCGCCTGCGAGAGGAGATCCGAAAGGAAGAAGCCCTGTTGCGTGCAGCCTGGCGCCGCGGCGAAATCGACGACTGGCAAAAACCGGAACATCGAACCCCCCGGCTGCGCGAATTGGAGGCGGCGTTCCAGAAGCTGGTGGAGGAGCAGCGACAGTTGCTGGTGAAAAACGAGTTCGATCGCATTTACACCGCCGCCGGTGCTTCCGGAATGAACGCGTTCACCACGGAAGATCTTACCGCCTATTTCATTACGGTGCCGGCCAACAAGCTGGAGCTGTGGATGTGGATGGAGTCGGAACGCCTGTACCGACCCGTGTTCCGTGAGTTCTATGCGGAACGGGATGTGGTGTTCGAGGAACGCCGCCTGCGCACGGAATCCACTCCCCTGGGACGTTTCGAAGAAGCGTTCAATGCGATGTTCTGGCAGTCGCACCCGTATCACTGGCCGGTCGTGGGCTGGCCCTCGGACATCCCGGCCATTACCAAGGCGCAGGCCGATGAGTTTTATGCCACCTACTACATTCCGCAGAACATCACCCTGGTGCTGGTGGGCGATTTCGAACCGACCCGCGCGGTGGCCCTGGCCGAACGCTACTTTGGTCGCATCCCGCCCGGACCGCGCCTGCCGCCGGAAGTTGTCACGCTGGAGGTCCCGCCCGTGGCCGAACGTCGCATGTATGCCGAGGCCGAGGCCAATCCCCAGGTCCAGATCGCATGGCTGACGGTCCCGTTCGGTCACCGCGATTCGTATCCTCTGGCGTTGTTGGCCGAGCTGCTTTCGCACCGCACGGGGCGTCTCTACAAAGGTCTCGTGCTCGGGCGGCAGGTCGCCACCCGGGTCAGCGCCTCCCAGAACTCCCAGAAGTGGGCCGGAAACTTTTTCATCGAGGCCGAGGCACGCGAACCGCATCCCCCGGAAACCGTCGAAAAGGCGATCTACGAAGAGCTGGAACGGCTGCAAAACGAACCGGTCCCGCCGGAAGAACTTCAGAAGGTGAAGAACAACTTCGCCGCCGCCGAGTACCGCAAGCTCACCTCGAACTTCGCCATTCTCGTTCAGTTGCTGATCTATGACGGACTGGGCAACTGGCGGGAGATCAATGAAGCCGGGCCCAGATATCAGGCCGTGACCGCGGAAGACATCCAGCGCGTCGCGCGCAAGTATTTTACGAAAGAAGCCCGGGCCGTGGCGATCTACACGCGAAAACCGGCCTCTTCGAACTCCGCCTCAGCCGGTCCTGCACAACCATGACCTCGAAGCCTGCTCCTTGCATCTTTGCCCGGTCCCGGTGTCCATTGCGAAGATTCCGGGACACCGCGCGTCGGCTTTTTGCACCCGAATGGTCGCGGGGCGCCATGTGGGTTTGGATCCTCGGAGTCGTGCCCTGGTTCTGCGCGCTCGCGCAGTCCCCCGGCCCCGGCAGCCCGATCCCCGACCGCCCCGAGCAACTGCAGTTCCCACCCCTGGTGTACGAGCCGCCAGACCCGGCCCGGTATCGGGTTCCCCTGCGCTCCGGACCCGTGGCATACGTCGTGCCGGACCGCGAACTGCCGTTGGTCAACCTGGTGGTTTTCGTCCGCGCGGGTGCGTATCTGGATCCGCCCGGACAAGAGGGGTTGGCGGATCTGACCGGCTATTTGCTGGCCCGAGGGGGCACGCGGTCCCGGGCCGCGGATGAGTTGGAGGAACGGCTGGCGTTCCTGGCGGCCCTGTTGAACGCCAGTGTGGGCGACACGCAGGGGTCGGTCAGTCTCAACTGGCTGTCCAAGGATCTGGACGAGGGACTTGCCATCCTGCGGGAGGTCCTCGCCTGGCCCCGCTTCCAAGAGGACAAACTGGTTTTGCGCAAGCAACAATTGCTGCAAACGATGAAGGAGCGCAACGATCACCCCGCGGCCATCGAACAACGCGAGATCGGCTTTCTCGCCTACGGGGAGTCCTTCTGGCTCAATCGGCATCCCACCGCGGCCTCCATCGACCGCATCCAGCGCGACGATTTGATCGCCTTTCACCGCCGGTGGTTCTGGCCCTCCAACTTCATCATTGCGGCCAGCGGCGATTTCGACCGCGAAGCGTTCATCGCCAAGCTGGAGCAACTCTTCGCCGACTGGCCGTTCCAAGGGGAGCCACCCCCGCCCATCCCCACCAACGCCTCCTTTGCGTCTCCCGGGATTTACCTTGTTTCCAAGGACATCCCGCAGGGCCGGGTCTCCCTCCTGCTACCGGGCGTCCTCCGGGATCATCCCGACTTTTTCCCGCTCATGATCATGAACGACATCCTCGGCGGCGGCGGGTTCACCTCGCGCATTGTCAACCGCGTGCGCTCGGACGAAGGCCTGGCCTACGCCGCCGGATCCAGCCTGCCGGGGGGCATCTACTTTCCGCAGCCCTTCCGCGCCGGGTTCCAAACCAAGTCCCGGACCGTGGCCTATGCCACTTCTCTGGTGATCGAAGAAATGCGCCGGATCGCCCGGGAACCCGTCTCCGAGGAGGAACTCCGCACTGCGCAACGGGCCTTCATCGACACCTTCCCGCGCCGCTTCGCTACGAAGGCTCAGGTGGCCAATGTCTTCGCCCAGGACGAATTGACCGGACGCTACCAGCGGGAGCCCGATTATTGGAAACGCTTTCGTCCCCGCGTCGAGGCCGTCACACGACAGGACGTGCTCCGCGTAGCCCGGGCGCACCTGCCCCTGGACCGGCTGGTCATCCTCATCGTCGGCAACAAGGAGGAAATCCTGCAGGGCCATCCCGACCACGCCGTGAGCCTCTTCGACCTTTCCCCTGGCGGCATTACCGAGTTGCCGCTGCGCGATCCGTTGACCATGAAACCCTTGGGCCAACCTACTCGCATCACTCCGGGCCGCAACTGACCCGCCCCATCCTGAAAATCCCCGGGGCCCGGAGGTCGGGCACATTCGCAGCCCGGGGGACTGGCGCTGCGAACCCGTGCCCCCGCGGGGCCCTGCACGGTCATAATCGAACCGCCCGCGGCACCCGCCAGCCCGCCGAAACCACGGGCTCGACCTCCCGGTGCCACAGGCCGGGCAGTGCACGGCCGCAGCCGGGACAGGTGCCGTCCGGTCGCACCTCGTATCGGCGGACCGTATACCCCACCCGAGCCACCACCGTCCGACCGCAGTCCGGACAACGCGTGTCTTCCCAGGGCCCGACCCGGCCGGGCAGGTTGCCGGCATACACGAAGCGAAGTCCCTCGGCAGCCCCAATCTCCGCCGCCCGCACCAAATCCTCCGCCGTCGTGGCCCGCGGCTCGGTCATGCGATAATCCGGATGAAACGCGGTCACGTGCCACGGAATGTCGGGACTCACCGACACCAGAAAGCGCGCAATGTCACGAAGCTCCGACTCGCTGTCGTTCCACCCCGGCACCACCAGGGTCACCACCTCGAGCCACAGCCCGCGCGCATGCACTTGTCGAATGGTTTCCAACACGTGCCCCAGCGTGCCTCCCAGCGAGCGGTATTTCCGATCGTCGAACGTCTTCAAATCCACCTTGTAACACCGGATCCAGGGTTGCAAAAAATCCAGCGCCTCCGGCGTCGCGTTGCCGTTCGATACAAACCCGCAGATCAGCCCCCGGGCTGTCGCCTGCTGAAACACGGCCACTGCCCACTCCGCGGTGATCAACGGCTCGTTGTAACTCGAGATCACGGACCGCGCCCCGGTCCGTTCCGCGGCCGCCACCAGTTGCTCCGGCGTCACCACTTGAATCGGTGCCTGCGCCACCGGGTCCCGCAGTGCCTGGCTCGTAATCCAGTTCTGACAATAGGCGCAATGAAAGTCGCATCCCAACATGCCGAACGTGAGGGCATCCGTCCCCGGCAGCACATGGAAGAAGGGCTTTTTTTCGATCGGATCGCTGGCCACCCCGGCCACATACCCGAAGGGCACCCGCAACTCGCCATCCTGATTGAAGCGCACCTTGCAGATCCCGCGGCGGCCCGGCGCCAGCAGGCAGCGGTGCCCGCAGGCGACACACCGAATCTTCCCGTCCTCCCGCCGCCACAAGGTCCCCGGGACCGTGTGGCGATCCAACAGGCTGGCCAGACTCACGTCGGCCACCCCTGCGGGTCGGCTGCGGCTGCCCTCGGCTGTCGTGGACACTTCAGGGCTGTTCATACGAACGGCTTTTAAAAGGTTTGCAGCAACCTAGGCCCGACCCGTCGCCTGTGCAAGCGCTGTGGGCAGCGGCCCGTTCGTCGCAAGGTCCCGCGGACCCGGTGGCGCTCTGAGGCAGACGACCCCAGATCAGGTCACCGCCATCCGTTTCTCTCGCCCCAACCCGCCGGCGGGCCAGCCACACCGGCCGCCGGTGTTGGAGTCGGTTTTCCCCCGCTGAACTGCGCGGGCCACGGCACCTCTGAAAAAAACGGGGATCCCGCCCGCGAGTTCGTCTCCAGGCGGGCGAAGCGACCGCTTGCGCAGTCTCGGGTCCCAACGTTTCTAGGGGGCCGCCCCCGGGCGCACCAGGCCTGCCACGCCATCCACGATCTTGCTGCTGCTTTCCTGGAGACCGCCACGAAATCGTTGCACCGTTACGGCACCGACTCACCGCAAACGTGCCGGCGCTTTCGGGGTCGACCCGTTCGGAGTCGCCGCAACCCGGTCCTTGCGCGCTGGATTCACCAACTCAGGAATTGTCATTTTCTTCGGCCTATCAGTTGCCGAGGCACCCGAAACGCAACCGATCTTCCTGAAGATGTCCAGAACCTGAAAAGCGCCTCGGCAGGAGACCCGCGGTGCCGGGGACCCTCCCTGCGCCTGCACTGCAGGCGACAATCCTCCAAAACCGCCCTATGAGAAGTCGGTCCCCGCAAACGCCTCAACGGTCGGCAAGGTCTCGCGCCTTCGCGGCGCGCCCTGGGTTTGCCCGAACGGGGCGAGGATGCACCGGTTCTAGCCAACGGCTGGGACATCACCGGGTTAGCCGATACCGAAATGAATGGTTCCAGCTTTGGCACCTTTGGCCTCCGCCTCAAGGGGCCGGCGGTTCCACAAACCGGGGCAATGCCCTGGGTGACCCGATTCCGCAATTCGTCCCGCCCTGAAGGGCCGGAATTGGGTATGGCAGGCCCGGCCTTCGCGATGGGAGGTCTCCGGTGGGGCGCCCTTGCAGGGGACGAGAAGTTCCTGGGGGCTGAATTCGCCGGGGCGCAGCCCCCGGGGCGGTGAAGGGCTTGCGTCTCCGGCGCGGGGATGGGGCAGTGCGATTCATGGAGACGGGAGGAAACATTTCTGGTGTCGCGGCCGGCATTCAAGGATCCCTGGGAAAAGCCGTTTGCCCCGGCTTTCCCGAGCCGAGCCACGCCCAAACTCCGCCAAGCTTTTGGAGGGCTCCCGAACCTGAAATGGGCGTTCCGATCCGGCAACGGATCGCAGCCTTGCCCTTCGGAATTTTCTGGCCATAGTGAAGGAGGCAGGTGGCCCGGCTTGTGGTCCGCAGCGGAATGGCTGCGATCGCCTTCGGCCGTCGACCGCGCCGCCGGGGTCGAGGAAGCGCGCGTCTTTCCAGCGACCCCGGGTCAGGCTACGAAAGGTGCCAGCGTCAAACGGTGTGACCGAATTACCGCGGTCCGGAGCGCGCCCGTAGCTCAGCTGGACAGAGCATCTGCCTTCTAAGCAGGTGGTCGCAGGTTCGAATCCTGCCGGGCGCGCCAATGGTTTCCGGTTTTCCTGCATTTGGCCATTGCCGTCCCGCGCGATTGGCTGGCCTTTGGATTTTCGATGGTTTGGTCGGCCTGCGGGTGCAATCGAGTCGAAGCCATCCGTCGTTTCCCGGACCGTCATGTGCGGAGTGCGGTAACACCGACGCGATCCTCGAACGCCTGGCCGTTTCGACCCCAGCGCTCGCCCCTCACCCACGCCCCCGGGCTTTGCTCGCTCCATTGCCGTACTCTCCGGACGCTTCCGGGCCTTCGGTTTCGAGCAAAGCGGATTGCCTCACCGGCCCCCGCGGATTCTGGCAATCCCCGTCGCCGCTGCCCGCGCTTGAAAAAAGTGCTGTCCTCCCAACTGTGGGATTTTGATGGCTCGTCCTTGTCCGAATCCGCGCAGAATGAGCGCGCTTTGGGGGTCGGTTGCGCCCCGCAGCCGCGGGACGTATGTCCACCGCCGCAGAGGGTCTTATGCCCCGCGCGCCGCCGGTCCTCGAGAGGCGGGTCCGGAGCCGCGATGAGAACGGTAGCCACCACGCTCACGCGATGGACCACCCATGGATTCCCACTCGCGGCGGATCGGAGGTGGGTCCGCCGACTTCCGTCGGCGACTACGGAATTGGAAACCGGTAGCCGCCGCCGTAAGGCGGCGGACCACTGATCCGAATCGGCAGCCCCAGGAACCTAAGGACAACCACCGCCGCATCGCCATGAACCATGGGTGGATCCCCAAGCGGGCCGGATTGGGAGTCGATCCGCCGACTTCCGTCGGCGGCTACGGAATCGGAAACCGGTAGCCGCCGCCGTAAGGCGGCGGACTACTGATTCGATCAGCGGCCCCAAAAACCGAAGGGCAGCCACTTCCGCATCGCCATGCGCCATGGGTGGATGCCCATGCAGGGCGGACTGGGCATCTATACGCTGATTCCCGTCGGTAGCTTCGGACGGGAAAGCCCCCAGATCATACAGACCACGCAGAAGCGAAAGACCTGGGAATTGTGCAGAGCGCGCAGAAAACAAGAACCGGGTGAGTCGTCGGGAAAGCTCCTTGGGAACCCTGCCGCAGCACCTCTGCTCAAGCGAGTCCCATCGTACCTCGGCGATGCGGGTCTCCCGACCGGCCGGATCGCCGGCTTCCAGCCTGCGGACGCCGCGAACATCAACCCCCACCATCGCGGCTGGAGCGATCCACCGTCCGCAGACCAAGCTCCTGCTTCCCTTCGTCGGCAGCTGGCTTTTTCATCTCTCGCCCGCCTTCTCCCGGGCGGTCGAAAAAGCTCGGAAGCCCGCTCCCGACTCTGCGAGGAGCTGCGCATGCTGACTGTCGGCACATCGGTGTTTTCAAAGCCCCCTTGGGCCGGGCAGGCGATGGCCCGCTTCGGCGTCGGGGAGCCAGCGCCTGGTGGGGAGTGACTTGTCGTGGCGGGATTACAGGGTCCGCCGTGGGATTTGCCAAATCCCTTGCGGAGGCCTGCCTCGACTTCACGGGAAAGCAAATGGTGGGCGCTGCAGGATTCGAACCTGCGACCACCTCCGTGTAAGGGAGATGCGCTAGCCGCTGCGCCAAGCGCCCACGCGGTCCACCTTACTCCGCGCCGGCCTGCTTGACAACCGGCCATGCGGATCCTCGCCCGTGGGGCCGCAGGGGTTCGGCTTCACCCCCGGGAGGCCCGGCGCTGCGGCCCCTGCGACTCAGGACCTGCAAGGCGTCGGAGACTCGGACCCGCCGGCGTTCCACAAAGCCTGGGGGAGAACCTTGCGGCGGCGGATTATCGTCGGCCGGGTTCCCGGGCAAATGCACTGACCGTCCGGACACCGGCTTCCTTGGCGGCGTCCATGACCTTGATGATCTGGCCGAACGGCGCTTTTTCATCCGCACTGAGGGCCAGGCGCAAGTTGGGCCGCCGGGCGGCTTCCTCTTTCAGCCGTGGAACGAGGCTTTCGGCTGTGACCGGCAGGGTCTCCGTGCCCCACCACAACCGCCCTTCGGCATCCACCGCGATTACCAGCGGTGCATCCTCCTGCACGCCGGGGCGCTGGGCCTGGGTGGACTCGGGCAGCGCCAGCCGCACCGCGGGTTGTTGTTTGAAGGTCGTGGTGACCATGAGAAAGATGATCAGCACGATGAGCACGTCGATAAGCGCCACGATGATCACCGTGGGGGTCTGGCGCCGGGATTTGACGTAAAACCGCATGCGTTCCGGAAGCCTCGTGTTCCAGGGGCGCGCCCCGGGCTCTCAGGATTTAACCGCCAACGACTCGTGGAGTCGGTACTGCCGGCGCACGAATTCGTCGCACAAGGTCTCCATCTCGACGGACAGGGTCTCGATTTTCCGGTTGAAATAGCACCAGGCCACCAGCGAGGGAATGGCGATCAACAAGCCCAGCAGCGTCGCGTTCAGAATCAAAGCGATTCCCTGGGCCAGCCGCGCGGCGTCTCCGAGCCCTGCATGGCCGAGGTCCGCAAACAAGGTGATCATGCCGACGATGGTGCCCACCAGCCCCAACAGGGGTGCCACCCCGACGGCCACTTCCAACACGACCAGCCCGCGTTCCAGTTGCACCACTTCGTGCCGCGCACGGGTCTCCAGGGCACTGACCGCCTCTTCCTTCGGCAAATGGAGGTGTTCGATGGCCAGCAACAACAACCGGCTCAGGGGCGAGCCGTGCTGTTCACACACTCGACGCAGCATGGGCACGTCCTCCCGGGCCTGGCACGACTCCACGGCTGCTTCCACCTCGGGCGGCACCACCTTGCGCCAGCGCAGCGCCAGACCCCGCTCAATGATCACCGTCAGGCTGACCAGCGACGTCAGCACCAACAACCCATACACCACCGATTCCATAAAACCTTCTCGTTCAGGACGCGCGCCGCCGCGGCCGGCCGCCCGGGATCAATTGTAGTAAAAGGTGAACTGCACTTTGCGGTAGTTCCCCTCCACCAGCCGCCGCAACTCACGCGGCCACGGAGCATAGGGAGCCGGATCCAGGACCGCCATCTCGCAGATCAAACTCAGGTCCAGGCCCACGGTGGACTCGACCACTTGCAGATCCGTGACGCGCCCGTCGCTGTGCAACAAAAAGCGGACGACCACCCGACCCCGCTGATAGCCGGCGTAACGTTTGGCGTCCAGCAGCGCGTACCATCGATCCGCTACGGCGCGCACCAGGGCCGCGTCATAATCCCCGAAGGGCGTGGCCCTGGCGTCGAGGGCCGAGAACTCGAGCCGGTTCTTCACACCCCCTTCCTGGCGCATTTTTTCGCCCGGCAGCAGGGCGGGACTTTGGCGGGCTCGCGCCTCGGCCAACGTCCGCGGGCGCGGACGCGGCGTCTCCGAGTCTCCTCTTCGCTCAACCCAATCAGGTCGGCCCACCTCCAGATCGCCCTCCGGACGGGGCAGGGTGGGAGTGACCAACGGCGGCGCAGGGGGCGGCGGTTCCGCCGGCTGGGGCGGGGTCACCGCCGGCTGAAGGGGTTCATAGGTCTCGGCGGGGGGTACGGTCTCGGTTTTCGCCACCTGATCCTGAGTGCCCGTGATCCTGGGCTGGCCGGTGTCCTGATCCGCTTCCGGATTGGCCGCGCGCGAATGCTTGTCCGAGTAGAACCGGGTCTCCGGAGGCGGTTCTTCCGTGGCCTGACGAGGACTGACCTCCACGAACACCAGCGGGGACTCCTCCCGCTCGAGCGCCTCGCGCCGAGCGGCGATGGCCTGCTGCAGTTGATGGGTGTGACGAAGCCTGGCCGGGAGCAGGAAATCCGGTGGCAGTTGCCAGTACCGCGCAAGAGCGTAGGCGCCGTAGAGAAACAGATGCAGCAGCACCGACAAGCCAAAGGCCTGCAGCAGCCGGGACCATTCCCGGCGGCTCCAGCGCACTGTCCAACGTCCGGCTGCTGCCGCGCCATTCATGACCGAATAGCTTGCCCGAGCTCCGGGGATGGCGCAACCTGTCGGCTTCCGGATCAGCCCTGCTTCGTCACCCGCACGGCAGCAAGCAGTTGTGCGGGCGCGGTTCTATCGGGTTACCGCCCCTCCCGTGTGGGGACCGCACGGGATGATCCACACGGTCCAACCATTGACTGTCCGCGAGCCCCACACGCGGCCTTGCGGCGGGGGAGGCGGCCTCCACGGCGGTTCCCAAACTCGGCCGCCGGTACCCTCCGGCGGCTCCCATGGGGGCACCAGCCAGTACGGCCCCCGCGGGGTCTCCGGCCGGCTGCGCCATTGCCGCTCCCACTGCTTCCATCGGTCCTCCCAGGAACGCAGCCGATCGCGCAAAGAACGAAAGTGCTGCTCCCATGCGGACGGAGGGCCGGGTGGGGCCGACTTTTTCTCCAACCCGGCGGGCACCGCGGGCCCTGCCTGCGCCATCACCGCTGCGGCCAGCCAGCCGGCCAGGGATACGATGCATTTCCAGTTCATGGCGCTGTGTTTGCCTGTTCCTGCCAAGCCGCGGGTCAGCCATCCGACCCGCGGTCCGGGCACCCGGTTCGCCCGGGGCGGACCGAACTGTGCCTCATGCCAATTCAAACACCTTACGCGGCTTTTCGTCGCGGTCGCCCACCCGCCCGGGACGCGCATGGTCCACCAGGGGGCATGACCCGTGGCTTGCGGCCGCTCCACCGGAGGACCCGCTGGATCCATGACGCGGGTGAGGGCCGCCCCTCGAGGAACCCTGCCACCACTCGCAGTCTTCCGCCAGCCGACCTTTGAGCCCGGCCCCGGTCATTCAACAGGCGGCAGTCCGACTCTTGCCTGCGTTGCCGAACGGCACTCATACTTGTCGAAGACCGGAGACACCCTCACTCGGGCCCAACGTGCCTGGTTGCAGTCGTTGGCTGACCGTGCCGACCCTCCGGCGCCAAGCCGCACACCTCGAGGGTTCTTCTTACGCCCGTGGGCGGGCTCCGGCCCCGCGTCTCCGAGCGGGCATGGGGTCAAAGAGCGTCCTCCTCAAAGGCACGCGATCCGGCCCCGCGCATTGGATTCTTTCCGGGCGCGACTTCGCGGATACGGACGCAGCTGCGCTTCCCCGAGTTCTTTTCTTGCCACCTTGGCCCTGAGATGCCCTAATGGCCCGAGAGGTTATGCTCACCCCGCATCAAGCTCGTTGGAGCAACGATCGCCGTTGCGCCTCTTCCCATCGAACGTTGGTGGTGGTCCTGACGCTGGCGCTCCTGTGTTTCGGTCCGTGCGTCCCGCTTTTTGCCTCCGGCACGATCCGCGGGTGGGGCAGCAACAGCGAAGGACAGAGCCTGCCTCCCACAGTCCTGAACGACGTGGTAGGGGTCGCGGCCGGGGGACTGCACAGCATCGCATTGCGGGCCAACGGAAAAGTCCTGGCGTGGGGTTGGAATGTCCTGGGCGAAACCAACGTGCCTGCCGGCCTGGACGACGTGGCAGCGATCGCCGCGAATTACGGATACAACCTTGCGCTGCGTCGGGACGGCACGGTCGCGGCCTGGGGAACTGGTCCGGCCGTGGGCGTTCCGCCCGGTTTGAGCTCTGTGGTGGCCCTGGCCGCCGGTTATGATCACGCCCTGGCTCTCCGCTCCGATGGCACGGTGGTCAGTTGGGGCAATGCCCCCGAGCTCCCCGGCCCGCTGACCAATGTCGTGGCCATTGCCGCCGGGCGCGGGCACTCGCTGGCCCTGCAGGACGACGGCACGGTCGTGGCCTGGGGTGACAACACGGCCGGAAAGCTGGCCATTCCGCCCGGTCTTCGAGACGTGGTCGCCATCGCCGCCGGCGATCATCACAACCTGGCCCTGCGCAGCGATGGAACCGTGGTGGCCTGGGGCGCGAACGACAAGAGGCAATCCACGGTGCCAACCGGTCTGAGCAATGTCGTGGCCATCGCCGCAGGAAGTGCGCACAGTCTGGCCCTCCGGGCCAATGGCACCGTGGTGGGATGGGGCGACAACACTTTCGGCCAGGCCACTCCACCCCCGGGACTGAGCAGCGTGGTGGCCATCTCCGGCGGGCTGTATCATTCGCTGGCCATCGTCGGAGACGGTCGCCCGGTCATCACGGTCCCCCCTCGGTCCCGCACCGGGATGCTGGGCCAACGGGTTGAACTTGCGGTCATGGCCGCCGGCCAAGCCCCTCTGGAGTATCGCTGGTACAAGGACGGCACCCTTTTGTCGAATGTCACCGGTTCCCGTCTTCGAATCGACAATGCCGCACCCGAGCACGAGGGACTCTATTTCGCCGTGGTCTCGAACGCGCTGGGCACGGTCACCAGCGCGGTGGCACGCCTGACGGTCCGGCCCATGGCACCTGCGATCGTATTCCAGCCCTCTGATACTTCGGTGGTCTGTGGCGAGAGCACCCTTCTCGAAACCGCGGCGGAAGGGACCGGTCTCCTGCAGTTCCAGTGGTTCTTTGAAGGAACGCCCCTCGAGGGGGCCACGAACCGGACGCTGCTGCTGCCGCGGGTAACTCCTGCCTCCGCGGGTGCGTACTGGGTAACCGTGACCAGCGAATATGGCGCGGCAACCAGTCGCACCGCCACGGTGACAGTCCGGGTCGAGCCGCCTGCCATCACCGGCCCCTCCTCGGTCAATGGCAAACAGGGTGTGCCGTTCACCGCCACGGTGCGCGCGCGGTATTCGCCCGAGTCCTTCGGTGCCTGGGGTCTGCCCCCGGGCCTGAGCCTCAACCCCACCAACGGCGTGATCAGCGGCATTCCCACCCAACCGGGGACTTACACCGTCCTGTTGAGCGCCACGAATGCCTGCACCCATGCCACGGCCACGTTGACCCTGCGCATCGCTTCTTCGGTACCCGTCATCACCAGTCCGCCCCTGGCCCAGGGGGCCGAAGACCAGCCCTTCACCTACCAGATCACCGCGACCGAACAGCCCACGCTTTACGGGGCGGAGAATCTGCCGGCCGGTTTGGCGGTCGATCCCACCACGGGCCAGATCCGTGGGGTGCCCGCCGTCTCCGGCGAGTTCGATGTGACCGTGTTCGCCCGCAACCCGTGGGGCGAGGGACGCTCGACCATTCGCTTCAGCATCGCCCCACGGCAGCTGGCCGGCCTGGCCATCGCCAACGTGACGTACACGTACAGCACACCGTACTTGTTGGACTTTCAATTCTCCCTGTACGACAGCGACGATCCCAGTGTGGCCCGGCCCGTGGTGGTGCCGCCCACGAACCTCTGGGTGGTCGCCAAGGAAAACGACCGACCCATCAGCACGAATGAGACGGCCTGGTTGCTGGCTCCGGGAGCGGGCCTGGGCAAGCTGATCAAGGTGGCGCTGGTGCTGGACTTCAGTTGGAGCGTGGCCTCCCTGGCCAACGGTGACACCAACGACAACGGCATTTCCGACGCCCTGGAGGCCATGGTGGCCGCCTCCCGCGACCTGGTCGCCCGACTCCCCAAAGGTTCCCAAGTCGGCGTCGTCGAATTCCATCGGGAAGATCAGGACCCGGCCATCGTGCATCCCCTGAGCGCGGACGTGGTGTCGGTGCAAAACGCCATCGCCGGCATCTGGACCAACCACGTTCAGGGTTTCCCCGCCGGCTCCCGCGTGTGGGACGCCATTGCGGCGGGTATCTCCATGCTGGGCGCCTCCAACGCAGACGAACAGCATTACGTCGTGTTCGTGTCCGACGGCCGCGACGAGTCCAGCAGCACGACGGTCGACGATCTGATCACGACCGCCACCAACGCCAACGTGCGGATTTATGGTTTGGGCTTCGGACTGGAACTGGATCCCACGGATCTGCAACGGCTGACCACCGCGACCGCCGGGCGACTGGTCCTGGCCACCAATGTCGAGGAGATGGTCGCTCAGATCGGCCAGCTCGCGCAGGACGTCAGCGGCCAGTACATCCTTCGTTGGGCCAGCCTCCGCCGCGGATCCACCGCCGTAATGCCCTCGTTCGAGGTGCACTACCAGGGACTCATCGCCTACTCACCCACCAACCCGGTCTGGACCAACTTCGACAACCCCATCATCGACACCAACGAAACGCCGCCCACCACCAATTATCCGCTTGTGACCAACTACATCATCGGCTGGTTCATCCCCGCCGATCACGCCGGCGACGTGACGCTGGGACGGCTCCGTCTGGTGCCCGATGACCGCGACGGCGAGCCCGCCCTCACCCTGCGGGCTCTCTACCTGCCGCGGTTCATCCGCCAAATCCAGTTGCGCTACCGACCCAACTGGCCCTGCACTGTCTCCCTGCTCTCCACGGAGCCCGGCCAACTGCTCCATGGCTGGTCCCTAGCCGAAACGCAGGCACCGGACGGCTTGCGCATTGCCCTGCTGAGCAGCCCCAATCCGACGAACCTTGCAACCAGCCTGCCCTACGGCGCCTTCGGCAGCCTGTTGCAATTCACCTTCCGCGAACTGGACAGTCTCTCCAACGCCTTTGCGTTTATCGAAGTGGACAATGCCCTGTACTCCAACACCGGCCCGCAACGGCTCATGATCGAAAACAGCAACCAGTTCAGCCGCGCTTATCCGCCACTGCCCTTGGGAACTCCGGTGCCCTGGCTCTTCCTGCACGGCTTCACCAACAACCTCGCCGCCGCGGAGCTGGGCGACCCCGACGGGGACGGGATGCCAACCTGGCTGGAGTACCGCGCGGACACGGATCCGCGGGATGCCGGCTCCGTCCTGGCCCTGCGCTTTCTCCCCGCCGTGCCGTGGGTCAGCTTCCATCAGGTCGCCTTCCCCACCTCCGCGCGCCGGTTCTACCGCGTGGAGCGGTCCACCGACCTGGAGAGCTGGGAGGCAATCACGCCGGATTTCGCGGGCACGGGCGGCGAAGTCATCGTCACCGATCCGAGCCCGCCCTGGGCGATGCCGGCGGCGTATTACCGGGTGGCGGTTTGGTAGATTCGCGCGAGCGGGAGGGTGCGGCCTTCGGCGGATTCTCCCGGGCCGCCGCCTGCTCAATTCCCCGGGAGCACAGGTCTCGCCACCGGTCCTGCACCCAGGCCAGCGCGGCCTCGCGCGTCGTGAGCTCCTCCGCCAGCTGCCTGTCGCGCAACTCCGCCAGCAACCGCCCCATCGCGGGCCCCGGCGGAATTCCCAGTGCAATCAGGTCATCCCCGCGTAACAAAGGGGGGCGCAACCGGGGTTGTGCCTCCAGTGCCTGCCGCTCCTGCACCAGCAGGTCGTAAATGTTCAGCTTCCCGTGCGAGCCCAGACAGTCCAGTCGGTGCAACTCGAGTTCCAGCGGAAAGGTCGGCCGCAAGAGCAGGCGTCGCAAGGTGGCCTTCCGCATCTGAGGGACGTCCTTGAACTGCATGTGATGGCGCACCACAAAGGCCAACGTTTCGATGTCTTTTCGCGGGAACCGCAGCCGTTCCAAGAGGCTCCGGGCGATCTCCTCGCCTGCCTTCTCGTGGTCGAAAAACCGAATCCGGCCCGTGGCCGGGTCGCGCTGCGCGGTAACCGGCTTGCCCACGTCATGCAACAGCACCGCCCAGGGCAGAAGCCGGTCGGCCTCCGGAGGCATGGCTTCCAGCATCCTCAGGACATGCTCCCAGACCGTGCCCTCGGGATGATGGTCGGGAGGTTGTTCGCAGCCGATCAGCGCCGCCACCTCGGGCAGGATCACCTCCAGAAGTCCGGCCTCCTGCAGCAGGCGCAGTCCCCGGGCCGCGCAGCGGGGAGCGAACAGTTTCTCCAGCTCGTCGCGGATTCGCTCGGCGCTGATTCGCTCCAGCAACCGCGCATGATGGCGAATCGCCTCCAGGGTGGCGGGCTCAATGCGGAAATCCAATTGCGCGGCCAGACGCACCGCCCGCAGCATCCGCAGGTGGTCCTCGGCAAACCGGTCTTCCGGTCGGCCGATGGTGCGAATCAGGCGCGCTTGCAGATCCGCCCGTCCCCCGACCCAGTCATGCAGTTCCCCGCGCACGGGGTCGAAAAAGAGTCCGTTGACGGTGAAGTCCCGTCGCAACGCGTCGGCGCGTGCATCGGCAAACGTCACCCGGCCCGGTCGCCGCCCGTCCTGATAATCTGCCTCGGCGCGAAAGGTCGCCACCTCCACGACGTGCGGGCCCTCGATCACGCGCACCACCCCGAAAGCCCTGCCCACCGCGACGGTCCGGGGAAACAGCGCCTCGACCTCTTCGGGCCGCGCCGAAGTGGCCACGTCGTAATCCTCCGGCTCCAGCCCGAGCAACATGTCGCGCACGCAGCCTCCCACCCAAAAAGCCGCATGGCCTGCCGCTTGCAGGCGCTCCACAATCCCACGGGCCACTTCGCGCAACGAACGTTCCATCCCCGCCACGATGGCCCGGCCCGGGGCTCAAAGTCGAGAACGGCCCCTGCCCGCCGCCGCGCCGTTGGGCCGATGGGACGCGGAGCCCGAAAAGGACCGCCGGCGGGATTTTTCCGGGCTCTGCGTGCCGGCGCAGGCGAACGCGGCCGATCCTTCGGGCGGGAATCGCAAAGCCCGATGGAGCCGCGACCCCGCCCTGCTTCTTGACGAGCAGCCCGTGAGAAGGCGGGCTCGTGCAACGGCGTCTGGCGGGCCTGCAAGGACGAATGCGAAGAGCCCGCCCGGGCGCTCCGCGGCCCCTCTGCATGGCGCCCACCCTGCAGACAACAACACGGGCAACCGTACCACAGTGTCGGTTCGCGGCACCCCTCACGGCCGAAGTCGGATGCGGTAAAATCGCGGCCCGGAGTTGGGATCGGGGATCAACTCCCAGCCCCATGGAAAGGCCACCGGGTTGGTCCAGAGGACCGGGCTCCAGGTTTGCAGGTCGTGGGATTCCTCCAGTCCGTACTCCGGGCCCGGGGCGCCCGCCACCGTCAACACCAGGCGACCCTCGGGATCCCGCGCCAATTGCAGTTGCGGTTCCGGGATCGGCCGCACGATCAGGGTCAGCGTTTGCGTGGCGGACAGGGGCGGCTCGCCGTTGTCCATGACCGCGACTGCGACAGTCTGAGTGGTGCCGCCCAGGCTCACCGGAACGTGCCAGCGAAGCCACCCCGTTTCTTCCTCCAACGCCATTCCCATGGGCGCACTCAGCAAGGAGAATCGCAGACTTTGCGCCGGCAGATCCGGATCGCTCGCACGCAGGAGCCACGACCACTGCTGGCCGGCCATCAACTCCAGCGGAGGCACCGGCTCCCAGGCCGGGGGCCGATTCGGCGCGTTCGTGCTGCTGATCAGCACCACCACCGTCTCCGGCCCCAGTCGCCAGCCCGTGGCCGGATCCGTCGCCCACAACCGGAAATCTGCCAAGCCCACGGCTGTCGGAGCGGCGACGAAGATGGCCCGGTTGCCCTCCAGCCGCACCGTGCCGTTGGAGCCCGATTGGACTTCGAACTGCAGCCCGGTCCAGCCGCCCAACACCCCGGTCAGGTCCATTTCCACCGTACCGTTGCGCGGGCAGATGGCATGCGGCACGGCCCGCCAGTGCAAATACTCCTCCAGGCGTGTGTAACCGGTGGGCCCGATGAAGTTGCGATCGGACGAATCGCGTGGATTCAACCCCAGTGCCAGCTCCCAAAAGTCCGGTATGCCGTCCAGATCGCTGTCCACCGGGGCCTCGGCGCCGGCCAGCGCGGGCCAACCCCGCACAAACACAAGGTCGGTTCCATTGACAGTGCGCACTTCGTAATCTTGCGTCTGAGAGGGATCCCCCACCGCGTCCACCAGCCGGCCCGTCTGATTCCTGACCGTGCCCAGAATCCGGGCGTCCACGGCGTCCCGGGCCCGCGAGGCGCCACCCAGAGTGAGCACCCGCAGCGTTGCCGATCCGGGATCCTGAGCCGTCACTGTCAGGGGCCACGGCCAGGAATCGAGACGCGTGTACCGTCCGCCGAACATGCCCCAGCCGGTGTTCACGCCATCGAACCGCCCGTCCCGATCCGCATCGATCCAATTGTCCTGTTGAAAGATCCAGGTGTTGGTGGTGCCGCCCTGGAAGGCGGTGGAGGGCGTGCGGGTGCTCGGCCCGGCGATCAGATGATTCCCCAGGTAAGCGAGCCGGTTGGTGAACCCTTGCGGGTTGTCGGCCAGATCGGTGGCGTCGTCGCCGGAATAGCCGGCCCGACTGCCCCAGTTGTAGATGACGTTGTTCACGAACTCCACCCGAAGCCGGTCGCCCAGCCGCGGATTCCGATTGTTGTGATGCGCATACAGGTTGCCGAAGAACGTCAAGATCCCGTCTCCATACCGCAGCAACGAGCCGTACCCGTGCGCCCCTTTGTCGTGTTGCGAGATGTTGAGGCTTTCGGTGATCCAGCAGTTTTGCACCGTCACCTGCGTGGAATGCGTGACCGAGAGGCACTCGTCCACACTCCAGGAAGTCGACACATGATCCACGATCACGTTCGTGGCACGCACGATGGACAAGGCGTCCCCCTCGAAACTGGGATCCAGGTCCCCGGGCCGCACCCGAAGAAACCGCACGACCACGTCGCGGGCATCCGTAATGATCAGGGACCGTCGTCGCAACGTGATGCCCTCGCCCGGGGCCGTTTGCCCCGCCACGGTCAGATAACTCTTGTTGATCCGCAGATCGTTGCTGAGGGTAATCGTGCCGGAGACCACAAAGACGATCGTGCGCGGCCCGTTGGCCGACGCAATCCCGTAACGCAACGTTCCAAATCGGCGCGGGTCACTGGAGCTGACGTAATCGGCCAGGTTCGTCACATAATACACGTCCCCGCCCCGCCCACCGCGTGCGCCCGCCCCTGCCCCCACGGCACCCGGAAAGGCCGGCTGAGCCCATGTGGCCACCGCCCACCCCAGCCCGCAGCCCAACAGCCAGGGCAGAAAGCGACCATGGGCGGAAACCAGGCATGCTCGCCAGCGACCCCCGGGCCGCGTGCCGGGTCCGACTCTCTCGGTTGCCACAGCACTCCGCGGCCCGACATTCCCGGTTTCGTCCGCGCCCGAGTCTGGGCCGGCCGTCTCAGCCTTCCGGGGCCCCGGCCTTTCCCCACGCGGGAGAGGAGGGGCATCCTCCCGCTCTGAAGCCGGCCGTTTGTCGGCCGTGCAGGCTTTCCTCCTTGTGGCAACAGCAGGCGGTTTCGCGGCCATTCGCAGACAAGAATTTACACCCCGTGCTGCGGGTCCCAAACATGCGTTTGTGCACAGTGTCCCTTCGGTTGTGCACCGACGGCTGCCGGCGGGACGCCCGCGGAGACGCAAGGACTCTCCTGATCGCATCCCCGGGCTTGCCACACTGCAGCCCCGGGGGCTACATGGGTCCTCATGAAACGCAGCCTGCACGCGTGGCTCCCTCACGCGGCCCTGAGCGCCGGCTTAATGTGTCTGTTCCAGCCCGCAAACCTGCCGGCACAGGTTCAGCTCCTCCCCCCGGCCCACACCCCGGAGGGAATCACCCTGCGATGGACCCGGGTCGAAACGGGCTTGGCCTACACCGTCCAAGCCCGGGATCGCCTGGCAGGCGGGCTCTGGCTGCTGCCCGATCTCACCACCGACTGGCCGGTTTCATCCACGCAATGGACCGACCCGGTTGCCGCCCGGTCGAGCCGCTTTTATCGGCTGCTGGTGGTTCCGGCGGCAGACCGGGGTCGATTGCTCGCCAGCCAGTTTCAACGCACGCTGAGTCGGTTCGAGATCAGTCTGCTCCTGCAACTGGCGGGCGTGCCCTTGACCCCGTTCCACGACGTGCACCTGTACAGCTTCCGGTACGAAACCATCGGCCCCTGGGGCGAACGCACCCTTGCCTCGGCAGCTTTGGCCGTCCCCGCCACGCGCGGCATCGCCTGGCCCCTGCTGAGCTATCAGCACGGCACCATCGTTCGGACCAACGACGCCCCCTCGCGCATGAATCTCACGGGTGAACTCGGCGTCGGCGTTGTCTTCGCCGCGCGCGGGTTCGTCGCCGTCCTGCCGGACTATCTGGGGCTGGGCGATTCCCCCGGCCTGCACCCGTATCATCATGCCCGGTCGGAGGCCACCGCCGGCCTCGATGCCCTGCGGGCCGCCCGAACGCTCTGCGCCCAACAATCCATCCCCCTCAACGGCCAGCTCTTTTTGGCCGGCTATTCCCAGGGCGGCCACGCCACTCTGGCCCTCCACCGCGAAATCGAATTCTTTCACACCAACGAATTTGACCTGACGGCCTCGGCCCCCATGGCCGGCGCCTACGACCTGTCCGGTGTCACCACCGACGACGTCCTCAGCGGCCGGCCCCAACCAAACCCCTACTACTTTGCCTACCTGCTGGCCGCCTACCAAAGCGTGTATCAACTGACCAACCGGCTGGCCGACCTGCTCGCGCCCCCCTATGACACGCTGTTGCCACCGTTGTTTAATGGGAACTACGGCGGCAGCGAGCTGAACGCCATTCTGCCCTCCGATCCCCTGCAAATCCTCAAGCCGGAAGTCCTGGCCGCCTTTCGCGCCGATCCGGAACATCCCCTGCGGCTGGCCCTGCGCCAGAACGATCTGCATCGCTGGCGCCCCACCCGACCCCTGCGACTCTACCATTGTTCCGGAGATCGAGATGTGATTTACGCCAACTCCACCGTGGCCCTGCAAAGTTTCCATCAACAGGGCGCCACACACGTGCAACTGCTCAATCCCCTGCCCGGCGGCGATCACGGCGCCTGCGTGTATCCCAGCCTGCTGGACGCCCTGGCCTGGTTCGAAACCCTCCGCCGCTGAGCAGTCCGGACTCGACCGGCAAGGGCGGCCGGACCCGCGGCCTTTCTCAAAACATCCGTTCCAACGACGTCGGCGGGGGCGATTTGTGCCAGTACGACGAAGCCCCTGCATCGCGCCGCAAACGCAACAAGTCCCGACCCTGACGGCGCAGGAGCCATCCCATGGGCACCACCACCAGCCAGAAAATCATCGTCAGCACCGCATAACCCAGCGCCCGCGCAACCTGAAAGCCCACCCACACCCCGGCCCGATAATACCCGCGGAACCGTTCGGGCCGCACGCACGCAACCACCGCCACGCCCGCCAGGATCAGGGTGATCCCCACCCAAAGTCCCCAGGGAATCCAACCCCGCCAGGCACCATACCCGCTCAGCAACCAGGGCGGCGGCAGCGTCAGCAGCGTGAACTTCCGCCATTCCCGGGGATCCTCTCGATACTCCAGGCGCATGACTCAATCCGGTTGCAGGGCCACCCGCCGTTCCACCCGCCGGCGCGGTTGGGCCGCTCGTTCGAGGAGAAAACTTCCGATGACCAGCGTGTCCATCTCCGTGTTCACAAAACAGCGGTAGGCGTCGTCCGGTGTGCAGACGATCGGCTCCCCGCGCACGTTGAACGAGGTGTTGATCAGGACAGGGCAACCCGAGGCCCGCTCCCACCGCTCCAACAACGCATCGAACAACGGAAACCGCCGGGCGTCCACCGTCTGAATCCGCGCCGAATAATCCACGTGGGTAATCGCCGGCAGCACCGACCGTTCCGCCTTCAACAACTCCAAACCGGTCAACCCCTCCGGGATGGGCCGACGCCATTCCGGTCGCAACGGCGCCACCAGGAGCATGTACGGCGATTCCACCTCCAGCTCGAAAAACTCCGAGACCCGATGCCGCCGCACCGCCGGCGCAAAGGGTCGAAACGATTCCCGAAACTTCACTTTCAGGTTCATCACCGACTGCATCCGCGGCGACCGCGGGTCTCCGAGGATCGAACGGCATCCCAGCGCCCGGGGACCGAACTCCATTCGGCCCTGGAACCATCCCACCACCTTCTCCTGCAGCAAATGCTCCACCGTGGCGTCCAGCAAAGCGTCCCGGTCGAGTCGGCGGTACACAGCTCCATGCTCGCGCAACACGGCCTCGATCTCTTCATCCGAGAATTCCGGGCCCAGCAGGGCCCCCTCCATGGCGTCCCGCTCCAGCCGGTCCTCCTCGGCATCCTGCAGGGCTTCGTACCACCTGGGTCCCTGTGCCTGATGCCAGGCCTCCAGGGCCGCGCCCAAAGCGCCCCCGGCATCGCTGGCCGCCGGTTGCACCCACAGCCGTTCAAAACCTGCCTCCCGCAAGATCCGGCCATTGGCCACGCAGTTCAGCGCCACTCCGCCGGCCATGCAGAGGTTCCGTTGCCCCGTCCGTTCGCGCGCCCGCCGTGCCAAGCGCAGCAGGATCTCCTCGGTCACCACTTGGATCGACCGCGCCACGTCCATGTGCCGGGGCTCGATCGGCCCCTCCGGCATGCGCGGCGGGCCGCCGAACAGCCGGTGGAACCGTTCGTTGGTCATGGTCGTGCCGGTCAGGAAATTGAAATACTCCAAATTGAGCCAAAACGAGCCGTCCGGTTTGAGATCCACGAGTTCCCGGAGAATCGTCTCCACAAAGCGCGGCTGGCCATAGGGAGCCAGCCCCATGAGTTTGTACTCGCCCGAATTGATGCGGAACCCGCAATACGCCGTAAACGCCGAGTACAGCAGTCCCAACGAATGCGGAAAACGCAGTTCCTCCCACAACTCCACCGAACGGTCGCGTCCCACGCCGATCGTGGTGGTGGCCCACTCGCCCACCCCGTCCACCGTCAGGATTGCCGCTTCCCGGAACGGGGAAGGGTAAAACGCGCTGGCCGCGTGCGCCTGATGGTGCCCGGTAAAGACAATGGGCGTGTCGGGCCGCAGCCCGGGCAGGGCCCTTCGAATTGTGCGGCGCAAATCCAGTTTCTCGCTCAACCAACTGGACAAAACCACGGGAAAGGTTCGCCACCCTCCGGGCGCCACCGCCAGGTAGGTCTCCAGCAAACGGGCGAACTTGAGCAGCGGCTTGTCATAGAAGACCACCAGGTCCAGGTCCGCCTCCGACAGGCCCGCCTGCCGCAGGCAGTACGCAATGGCCTGGCGCGGAAAATCCGGATCGTTTTTTCGTCGGCTGAACCGTTCCTCTTGGGCGGCGGCCACGATGCGGCCGTCCTGCAACAAGGCGGCTGCCGAGTCGTGGTAATACGCCGAAATGCCCAGGATATGGCGGGGGACCGCTGTCACGGCACGGATCTCCAGTGGCCGGGCTGGGGCGGCCGCACGCGCGTGCCGCCCGGGACCGTCACATGAAGGGATACAACGCCCACACGATTCCGCCGCTGGAGGTAAAGATCAGCACCGCACCCACACCCAACAACAACACGACCAACGGGACCAGCCACCATTTCTTTTCGCGGCGCGCAAATGCCAGAAACTCTTTGAGCAACGCCCACATGAACCGCTCCCACCTTACGGCCTGGGCCTCCCTTTGACAACCGACATCCCTTCTCCACGCCCCGCTTGGTCGCAAGCGGCCGTCACTGAACGCCATGGCCCCACCTTGGCCGTCGCAACCCAAAGTCTGGCCGCCCCCGTGCCGCTGCGCCGACTCCGCGCAGGTCGGTGCTTCTGGCTTCACAAATTCACGTTGACGTCCCCTCGGGCAGCCGGGTATGGATGGCGGGCGACATTTTTTTGGGCCTTTGAACTCAACCGATCCATGAGTCAACGCATTCAGTTCACCCTGCCACAGTCGGAAATCCCTGCCGCCTGGTACAACCTGCTGGCCGATCTGCCGGAGCCCCTGCCCCCGCCCCTGCATCCGGCCACCCGTCAGCCGGTGACGCCGGACATGCTCACGGCCATTTTCCCGGAGAACCTGGTGCAACAAGAGGTCAGCCCCGAGCGCTGGATCGAGATTCCCGAGCCGGTTCGGCAGGTCTATGCGCTGTGGCGCCCCACCCCGTTGCTGCGGGCCGTGCGGCTCGAGCAAGCCCTCCAAACCCCGGCGCACATCTACTACAAGTACGAAGGGGTCAGCCCGGCCGGCAGTCACAAGCCCAACACCGCCGTCGCCCAGGCCTGGTACAACAAACAGGCCGGGACGCGTCGTCTGGCCACCGAGACCGGGGCCGGCCAGTGGGGTTCTTCCCTGGCCTTTGCCTGCCGTCTCTTCGGCCTGGAATGCGTCGTGTACATGGTCAAGGTCAGCTTCCAGCAAAAGCCCTACCGCAAACTGCTCATGCAAACCTGGGGCGCCACGGTCCACGCCAGTCCCAGTGAGCAGACCGAGTACGGTCGCCGCGTGCTCCGGGAAGATCCCAACTGCCCGGGCAGCCTCGGCATCGCCATCAGCGAAGCCATCGAGGACACCCTCCAACATCCCGGCACCAAGTACTCGCTCGGCAGCGTCCTCAACCACGTCTGTCTGCACCAAACCGTCATCGGACAGGAGGTCCTCAAGCAGATGGAACTGGCGGGCGAAGAACCCGATGTCGTCATCGGCTGCGTCGGCGGCGGGAGCAACTTTGCCGGACTGACCTTTCCGTTCGTGCGCCGGAAAATCACCGAAAAGAAAACGACGCGCATCGTGGCCGTGGAACCCACCGCCTGCGCCTCCCTCACCAAGGGCGAGTTGCGGTATGACTTCGGGGACACGGCCGAGATGACGCCGCTGCTCATGATGTACACCCTGGGCCACAAGTTCATTCCGCCCAGGATCCACGCCGGTGGGCTCCGCTACCATGGCATGGCCCCGCTGGTGAGCCATCTCAAGAAACTCAACCTCATCGACGCCGTGGCCTATCCGCAGACCCGCGTCTTCGAAGCCGCGGTGCTCTTTGCCCGCACCGAGGGCATCGTGCCCGCCCCCGAGCCCTCCCACGCCATCGCCGCCGTGATCGACGAGGCCATTCGTGCCCGTGAGGAGGGCAAACCCAGGGTCATCCTGTTCAACCTCTGCGGCCATGGCCTGCTCGATCTTTCTGCCTACGACCTTTACCTGAGCGGGCAGATGAAAGACACGGACAACGGCAACGGCAACGCCCAATCATGAAACGCCTCCTGCTTCTGGTCGGGACCGCCGGGCTCCTGGCGGTCGCGGTTTCCCGCACTCATGCCCAACCCTCGGCCCACTATCCGCCAGGGATCGAGGGCATCAAGGCAGGGACCCTGCCGCCCCCCGGCGTCTATCTGCGCGATTACAACCTGTTCTACTACGCTGACCGCCGCAATGATGCCGGGGGCGATGAAATCGCGGCGGCCGATCCGCGCGCCTTCATTTACGCCAATGTGCCCCGGCTGTTGTGGATCACGGACTGGAAGCTGCTGGGCGGTCACGTGGGTGTGGATGCTCTCCTGCCTCTGACCTACACCGACCTGCGCATCAACACCCCGGGTGGGCGCGTCGACGACAGCACCTTCGGCGTGGGCGACCTCTTCGCAGAGGTCACCGTCTCGTGGCATCTCCCCCAGGCTGACTTTGCCATCGGCTACGGGCCCTGGGCGCCCACCGGCGACTCGTCCGCCACGGATCCCACGGCGCCCGGCGCCGGTTTCTGGACCCACCTGTTCACTGCCGGCATGACCTGGTACATGGACCCCGAGCGACGTTGGGCCCTCGCGGCTCTCTGCCGCTACGAGATCAACCACGACAAGCGCGACATGGACTTCCGGCCCGGTCAGGTCTTCACCGTGGATTACGGCCTGAGCTATGCCGTGACGCCGGCCATCGACGTCGGGTTGGCCGGTTACTTCCAAACCCAGACCACGCGCAACCGCGGCAGCGACTCGCCCTCGGCCGCCAAAGACAAAGTGGCCGGCATCGGCCCGGAAGTGGTGCTGTTCTGCTCCAGGCTGGGCCTGTTCACCTCCATCCGCTATCACTACGAGTTTCTGGCGGAGGACCGGCTGCAGGGTCACACCGGCGTGATCACTCTGACCCGGCGCTTCTGAGTGCGCGGGCGGCCCGAGCGGCCGCGTCCCGGCACCATTTGACAGAACCCGCGCCGCGGGCTAACGGATTGGCCTCTGCACCGGCAGTGCAGCCAGAAACGGGCAGGCCCCCACACCGATCAGCCCCGGGTGGGGACGTCTGCCCCTGCACGGACCGCGGCTGTCCCGTCGTAAGGGTCCCCCGCCCGGTGCAGAAGCAGGGAACCGGATTATGACGACTGAAGCGTTGCTCCAAGCGTTGCGGTGGCGCTACGCCACCAAGGTGTTCGATCCCAACCGAAAAATCCCCGCCGAGATCTGGTCGGCGTTGGAAGACTGCATGGTCTTGTCGCCCTCGTCGTTTGGGCTGCAACCCTACCGGTTCCTGGTGGTGGAGGATCCGGCGTTGCGAGCCCAACTGATGCCGCATGCATGGAACCAGCGCCAAATCGTGGATGCCTCGCATCTGGTGGTGTTTGCCGTGCGCACCTCGATCACCGAGGCCGACATTGACCGGTTTCTCGACCGCATCGTGGAGGTCCGGAAGGTGTCGCGGGAATCCCTGGAAGGCTATCGGTCCATGATGACCGGCATGCTGCTGGATCCGTCGTTCCAACCGATGGCGGTGCATTGGGCCGCCCGACAGGCCTACCTGGCCCTCGGCAATCTGCTCACCGCGGCCGCGGTGCTGGGCATCGACGCCTGTCCCATCGAAGGCTTCGTTCCGGCCGAGTTCGATCGCATTCTCCGGCTCCCCGAGCAGGGTTTCACCTCCGTGGTCTGCTGTGCCCTCGGCTACCGCGACGAAACCGACAAGTACGCGCGGCTGGCGAAGGTGCGCGCGCCCAGGGAAGAGCTGGTGCGCCATCTCTGAGGCTCGCGGAGGTCGGGTGGGCCCCGGGCGAATCGCATGTCGGCCCGAGGGGGTCTGGAGCGGGGCTTGCCGCCCGCGACCGGGGCCGTGCCACGGGGGCACCGGATCCGCACGCGCCGGCACCGTCTCCGGCTCCAGCTCGTCACCGGGGTATTCGCGCAGCACGGGGCGTTCCCCGGGCCCTCACAACAGGTTGGCCGCCAGCTCGGCCAGCTCGGAGCGTTCGCCCTTTTGCAACTCGACGTGCGCGGCAATCGGTTGTTCGCGGAACCGGCTCACGATGTAGTTGAACCCGTTGGAGGAAGAATCCACGTACGGATTGTCGATCTGGTAGGGGTCCCCGGTGAACACGATCTTGGTCCCCGGGCCCACCCGCGTGACAATGGTTTTGACCTCCAGCGGGGTGAGATTTTGGGCCTCGTCAATGATCATGAACTGATTGGCGATGCTGCGGCCGCGGATGTAGCTGAGCGCCTCCACAACGATGCTGCCGGAACGCAGCAGATCCGTGCTGCGCCGCTGGTCCTGCCCCATGTTCAGATCGCTCAACAGCTCCAGCGCGTCGTGGATCGGCTGCATCCACGGCGCCAGTTTCTCCTCCAGCGTGCCCGGGAGAAAACCGAGCTCCCGCCCCATGGAAACCGTCGGCCGCGCCACGACCACCCGACGAAATTCCCGGTCCAACACCGTGCGCTTCAACCCGGCCGCCATCGCCAGCAACGTCTTGCCGGTGCCGGCCTTCCCCATCAAGGTCACCAGCTTGATGCGGTCATCCAGCAGGGCATCGAAGGCGAAATGCTGTTCGCGGTTCCGCGGCTTGATGCCCCAGACGCCCTCTCGCGTGTCCAGGATCGGGATCAACCGCGTGCCGCTGACATCCACCCGTGCCAGCGCGGTGCGCTTGGGATTGGTTTCGTCCACCAGCGTGCAGTACTCGTTGGGATACGCATGGTGTCCGGGCGGCAACTCCAGTTCCCCATTGGCGCGAAACCGGTTGATCTCCTGCGGGCTGACGGTGAGCTCGATCATGCCGGTGTACAGGTCCGTGATGAAGACACGGTCGCTCTCGTAATCCTCGGCCGCCAGTCCGTAGGCATCAGCCTTGACCCGCAGGTTGATGTCCTTGGAGACAAGAATGGTCGGATGCCGCGGCGCCTGTTTTTGCAGCTGCAAACACAGCGCCAGAATCCGATCGTCCACCGACATCTCTGTCGCGCGTCCGTTGCGCCCGTTGCGCGCCGGCTTCTTGGGACAAACGATCCGCAATCGCCCGCCATTGGGCAACGGGACCCCCTCGCTCAACCGGCCCTGACTGCGCAGGCTGTCCAACAGACGCGACACCGTCCGCGCGTTTTGTCCCAACTCGCTGGGCTCGCGTTTGAAGCGGTCGATCTCCTCGATGACCTCGATCGGGATCACCACCTGGTTGTCCTGGAACTGCAGCAGGGAATGCGGATCATGCAGGAGCACATTGGTGTCCAAAACGTAGGTTTTCACGGCTCAAACTGACGCAGTTGCGCTCGTTCCATGCGATCGTACCAGGCCCGCAGCCGCGGGCAACGCGCCGGCAGTCGGTACTGCCCCGAGTACAAGTAATTGGCCAGCATCCCCCACAAATCAAAGTCCACAAAGCGCGGCCGCGCATCCAACAGGAACGGGCGCGTCTCCAGCATTCGTTCAAACGGCAGGATCCGCTCCACCAGCAAACGCTGCCAGTGCGCCCGTTCGCGACGCCACTGGTCCAGGCAGCCCCGGCCGAACCGCCGTTCCTTGAAGCGCAAAAAGTCCAGTTGCTCCGCCGGGGGCACAAACCGGCGCCAGTGAATGTCGTTCAACCGAAACGTGCACGCCTCGACGGCATCTTCGATGTACCGCCACAAGATGTCCTGAACACCGTCCCACGCCCGCGGAAACAGGCCCAGCTCCAGTTTCACGTCGAGGTATTTGGCGATAACCTGGGAATCGTCCGCCACCTCGAAGACCACCGTGCGCCCGTCCCGCACCACCGGCACCTGGTAATACCGGCCCCGCGTCAGTTTCCACACCAGGGACCGATCGTTGCTGGGGATGTTGGTGATCTTGAAGGGCACGCCCGCAAATTCCAAGATGCGGCGCTGCACCAGACAAAACGGGCTCCACGGAAACTGGATCAGTTCGATCATGACCTTGCTTCCTTTGCGCCATTGCATTCCGCACTCTAGTGCGACCCGCCGCGCCCCACAAGGTCATTGCCCGGCCCCCGGGCCCGGCGGGCCCCACGCAGCCCCTGCCCCGTGCGTCCCCAGAGCCCGCCCCGCACACACCTCGGCCGGCCCACACCGCCGCGCCGGACACGTCCTCATGCCGAGGATTGCCGGCTCGCACCCGCGCACGGTCAACCGGTCCCTCGATGCCGGACCGGCGTCCGCCGACGCGGCCGCGCAGGACCTCGCCGCGGCTTTGCAAGCCGTGCCCGGCCCCCGCGACACCGGCCAACTCGCTATTGTCCCCGAGGGCGCACTGCGTCACACTCTTCTGCGGTGCGTATCTGCGTTGTCATCCCCGCGTTCAACGAAGAGCGCCTGCTGGGCCGAACCTTGCAAGCCGTCCAACAGGCCTCGGCGGCCTTCCTCACGCGCGGCTGGGACCGGGAAACCATCGTCTGTGACAACAATTCCACCGATGCCACCCCCCGGATCGCAGCCGCCGCGGGCGCTCGCGTCGTTTTCGAGCCCGTCAACCAAATTGCGCGTGCCCGGAATCGCGGCGCCGCCGCGGCCACGGGCGACTGGCTGATCTTCCTGGACGCCGACTCCCAACCCACGCGTGCCCTGTTCGAGGAAGTGGCCCGCGTCATCGAGGCCGGCCGCGCCATCGCCGGCGGTTGCACGCTCACCATGCAAACCTCGCACCGCGTGGCCCGCTGGATCCTGGCCGGTTGGAATCTGCTCAGCCGCATGGGTGGTTGGTTGGCCGGGGCCTTCATCTTCATCGAGACCCCCGCGTTCCGGCAGCTGGGCGGGTTCAACGAGGCTCTCTATGTGGCGGAGGAAATTGAATTCACGCAGCGGCTCAAGCGCCTGGCGCGAAAAGCGGGCCGGCCCATCGTCATCCTTCACCGCCACCCGCTGCTGACCTCGGACCGCAAAGTCCGGCTCTATGGCCCGGGTGAACACCTCCGATTCTGGTGGCAGGCCCTCCGTGCGCCCCGCCAAACCATGACCTGTCGCGATGCTTGTCCCGTCTGGTACGATGGACGTCGCTGAGAACTCCGGGCGCGCCCCCGGGCCCGGGGCCCGGCCCACACGGAACAGCCCTCGCCGAGACCGCGTCCGCCGAATCCCCGCAGGTTCGAGGCGGCTGAACCTCGGAGAACCTCCTCCCCACGCCGGCCCGGCCCTGCAGGGAAAAACTGCGCCCGGGGGTTGATCCATGGCTCGCCACTCCGCGCCATTCTCAAAACCGGAGAGCCTCGAGCGTCACGTGGCCTCGACCATCCAGCGCCACGGTCTGATTGCCCCCGGCCAAAAGGTACTGGTGGCCGTCTCCGGCGGGTGCGACTCGATGGTCCTGTTGGAGCTGTTGCACCGACTGGCGGAGCGTTACGAATGGAAACTCGCCGTGGCGCATTTCAATCATCAACTCCGCGGCGCGGAAAGCGACGCCGACGAGGTCTTTGTCCGCCACCAGGCTCAGTTGCGCAATCTGCCCTTCTTTTCCAGCCGGGGCGATGTGCGCAGCTGGGCCCGTCAACACGGCCTGTCCCTCGAAATGGCCGCCCGAGAGTTGCGACTCCGCTTCCTGGCGGACACCGGCCGACAGTGGGCTGCTGCGGCCGTAGCCCTGGCCCACCACGCCGACGACCAGGTCGAGCTGTTTTTTCTCCGGCTTCTGCGCGGCACCGGCGGCGAAGGGCTGGAAGGCATGCGCTGGAAGAGTCCCGCCCCGGTTCCAGCTCCGGAGACCGAAGCCTCCGGACCCGGCCCTCTCTGGATTCGGCCCTTGCTGGACCTTTCCCGCGCCAGCCTGCGCCGCTACGCAGAGCTCCGCGCCCTGCCCTTCCGCGAGGACACCACGAACCGCTCGCCCCGGATCCTCCGCAATCGGATTCGTCACGAGTTGCTGCCGCTGCTGGAAGCCCACTACCAACCGGCCCTGCGCCCCGCGATCCTGCGTCTCATGGAGCTGGTCGGCGCCGAGGCGGCCGCGGTACGGATCTGGGCGGAACAATGGCTTCGCACCGGCCAGCCGGCCTTTGACCAACTGCCCGAGGCCGTCCAGCGTGCGGCCCTGCGCCTTCAACTCCGCCGGCTCGGCCAAGCGCCGACCTGGGATCTCGTGGAACAACTGCGCCTGTATCCGCAGCGGCGCATCAACGCCGGCCCCGCGCGCTGGTACATCCGCGACCCGGCCGGCCGGGTCCGACCCGAAGCCGGTCCACCCGGCCCGTTCCGGAGCGCCGAATTGACGCTGGCCCTGACGGCACGCGGACAGGCCATCTTTGACCACGTGCAGGTGCGCTGGCAAATCCGGCCGCACACCGCCCCGCCGCGACTCTTGGGGAAGCCCGGTCTCGAGTACTTCGACGCCGATCGCGTCGGCTCCCTCATCCGACTGCGTCACTGGCGACCCGGCGACCGGTTTCAACCCCTGGGCATGCCCGAGCCCGCCAAACTCCAGGACCTGTTCACCGCACGACGTGTCCCCCCCGCCGAGCGACGTCAGCGTCTGCTGGCCGAGACCGCCCGGGGAGAGATCTTCTGGGTTGAGGGCCTGCCCCCGGGCGAATCGTTCAAGCTCACGCCCACCACCCGCCGCCGCCTGCGTTGGCAGTGGTCTCGGGCCGGGTAAAGCCTGGTTGCAGCCCCTCGCCAGCCATGATAGGTTGCCCCGGCATTAACGACTTCAAACATGGCTGAGTCCAATCCAACCCGAGGCGATAACAGCGGGTCGCACCGGTCCCCGGAGTTCCGTATGCAACCCCGCACCTGGGTGGTGTGGGTCATGATCGTCGCCGGCGTGATCGTGCTGATGACCCTGCGGAATCGCAACCAGGAGCAGGCCGTGGAGATTTCCCAGGCGCGCTTCCTGCAACTGGTCGAGTCCAACCTCGTTGCGCGCGCCAAAATCATCTACAGCGCCCAGTCCCCCTTCCTCACGGAAATCGTCGGCACCTACTACGCCACCGACGCTTCCGGCAACCGCATCCAGGAAAACGGCCGTGACAAGGAGATCCGTTTCCATGCCCGGGCAAGGCTCACCGAGGCCATGGAGGATCGGCTGCTGCGGCTGCCCAACTTCGAGCCGCACGAGCAGAACGTGGTCGTCATGAACGTGCTGCTCAGCATCCTCCCCATCGTCCTGATCGCGCTCCTGATCTGGTTCTTCTTCATCCGCCAGATCAAAATGGCCGGCAAGGGCGCCCTCTCCTTCGGCAAGAGCAAAGCCCGCCTGCTGACCAAGGAACGCAACAAAACCACCTTCAAAGATGTCGCCGGCATCGACGAAGCCATCGAGGAGGTGGCCGAACTGGTCGAGTTTCTCCGCGACCCCAAAAAGTTCCAGCGCCTCGGCGGACGCATTCCCAAAGGCGTGCTGATGGTCGGGCCCCCGGGCACCGGCAAGACCCTCCTGGCCAAGGCCATCGCCGGAGAAGCCGACGCCGCCTTCTTCAGCATCAGCGGGTCGGATTTCGTGGAAATGTTCGTCGGCGTCGGTGCCAGCCGGGTTCGCGACATGTTCGAACAGGCCCGCAAACACACCCCGTGCCTGATCTTCATTGACGAGATCGATGCCGTGGGCCGCAGCCGCGGTCACGGGCTGGGCGGCGGCAACGACGAGCGCGAACAAACCCTCAATGCCCTGCTGGTCGAAATGGACGGCTTCGACACCACCGAGGGCATCATCATCATCGCCGCCACCAATCGCCCCGACGTCCTCGATCCGGCCCTGCTGCGGCCCGGCCGTTTCGACCGCCAGGTCGTCGTCAACCTCCCCGACGTCCGCGGCCGCGAAGCCATCCTCAAGGTCCATGCCCGCAACATCAAACTGGCCCCCGATGTGGATCTGTCGGTCATCGCCCGCAGCACGCCGGGCTACTCCGGGGCCGAATTGGCCAACCTGCTGAACGAAGCGGCCCTGCTGGCCGCCCGCGCCGGCAAGAAAGCCGTGGGCATGGAGGAACTCGAAGAGGCCCGTGACAAGGTTCGCTGGGGCCGCGAACGTCGCAGCCTCGCCATGAGCCCGGAGGAAAAGCGTTGCACCGCCTGGCACGAGGCCGGCCACGCCCTGGTCAACGTGCTGCTGCCGCACACGCAGCCCCTTCACAAGGTCACCATCATCCCCCGCGGTCAGGCCCTGGGCGCCACCATGTCCCTCCCCAAGGACGATGTCCTCAACCGCCGCCGCAAAGAAATGCTGGCCACCGTGGCCGTGATGATGGCCGGCCGCATCGCCGAGGAAATGATCTCCGGCGACATCTCCACCGGAGCCGCCGGGGACATCCAGCAGGCCACCAACATCGTCCGCGCCATGGTCACGCAGTGGGGCATGAGCGAGCGCATCGGCATGGTCCATTACGGCCGCGACGACGAATACATCTTCCTTGGCCGCGAAATCGCCAGCCACCGCCCGTACAGCGAACGCACCGCCGAGGAAATCGACCGCGAAGTCAAACGCATCATCGACGAACAATATCAGGTGGCCAAACAACTCCTCGAGGCCAACCGGGACAAACTCGAGTTGATCGCCAACGCCCTGCTCGAATACGAAACCCTCGACGGCAGCCAGGTGGAGGAAATCATCCGCACCGGCCGGCTCACCGTCCGGCCGCCCGCACCCAGGGGAGAACCACCCATGGGCGCGCCCGCGGGTACGCCGCTGCCCGAGATACCCCCCAAGCCCGCCAGCCCCACGCTACCCGGCTTGGGCAGTCCCGCCCCCGCCACCGCCTGAAGCAGGGCAGCTGGCCGCCCGGGCTGCCCGGAGCAATCCCAGATTCGCGAATCGGCGCAAACCGGTAACTTCGCCTCCACGACACAGGGGCACCTCTCACCCTTTCCGCGCCGGAAGCGGAGCGCAGGGCCCCCGCCTCCGGCACGCGAAGACCTGACCAGATCCCACACGAACAGACACCGCCCAGCCCTGCCAGCGCGACCGACCTTGCAGGACGGCCTGCACCGGGCCGGGACTGCTCCGGCCGCAGCCCATGAGTCCACGCGTGGAGAAGCTGCAGGCCGAAAGTCCTGAAACCGCCTTCTGCTCCGCAGCGGCTCTCGACGGGCGCGCCCGAGCTTCTGGATCCTCCGAAAACTCGGCGAGATTTTTTGGGCGGCCGCGGCACGCGGAAAGCCGAGCGAAAACGGCGTTTTCCTCAGAGGCTTGGCCCCCGGGGCTCAAGAACGGAGCTGCGATCCCGGTTGTTCACGGATCGCACGGACCACTCCACGCGTCGAAGGCGCTGCAACCCGTGAGCCCGGGGCAACGCTCCGCGAACTACGTCCCCACTACGGGCGCGCCTTGAAAGGGCCCAACCCGATGACCCCACCGGGAGAGCCGGGCGCCCCCATTGAATTCGGCCCCCTACGGGTGGGCCCCATCTCGAGGGGCTACCTGCCCGGGGCGCTGGCCCGGGCGGGTGCATCCACGCCCTGATGAGCGAAACGCACGGCAGGGCGAAGACACGAATCCCAACTCCATCAATCGGGCAAACGTGGGAGAACGTTCGACGTCCACCAACAAGCCACCGTAGCCTCGAAGCCCACACGCGGAACTCGAGCGCGTCCACAGTCGAGTACTGCGAAACCAACAGCAGACCGGTCGTGATCCGCTGACCGTCGCGCGTTCCCAAACGCCGGCCCCTCCGGTCGCGGCGTCTCGTGCGTCCGAGAGCTCTGCATGTGGCCCCAGGGCGCAAACGCGATCGCGGCCGCGCCGCCTCTTCGCCGCCGGGATCTGAAGAACCTCCGTCCGGCTCGCACGCCGCCTCGGGATCCGCAAAGTCCGGTGGCGTTCTTCGTCCAGATTCACCGACAGTGGTCAGTGACTGCTCAATGCTCGAAGCACGGTCGGCGAGAAAACCAACAGTGGGGGTTCTCCCAGCGAAAGTCTTGCCCCACACGGGTTCGGTTTCGAGGGCGATCGCCGCACCGAAGATGAAGGTCATGCGCGGACGGATTCGAAGAATGGAGTGCCGCGTTCGATCGCCGGTGTTTCGTGCCCGCGCCGCAGACTGGGTTCGCGCGCAGATCATCCCCCGCCCTTTCAAGACATGGACAGGTGAAAAACTCGAACGAGTTGTTCCCCGAGGCTGTGAACTGCGTGTTGCCGCCGCCAGACAACAAAGGGGCATCGCCCGATCTTGGGCTCACTTTTTGTGCCGCCGGTCCGGAGGGCAGACACGCCCCGGGCTGTGAACAACCGGTCAATAACTCGTGACATCTTGCTCTTCCCATCCCGGCCTTCTTCAGCTACAAGGGGCATCGCTTTCGCGGCAGGAAGCGCAGCGCCACGACGGCGCTGCACAGGCGTGGGCAGGCCGCGAAGGGCTGTTTCCCAAGTTGTTGAACGGCAACAGGTTAAAGAGGCCGAGGGAGGGGTCTTTTGGCCTCGATCCGGAAAGGGATCTTTGTGTTGCCCGGAATCGGATTTGGTGCTATGTGCCGGGCCGGTTTGGGTGGCGCGGTGGCCTGCAAACCGGCCAGGTGAATAAAAACCGCGGAAAACCGGCAGCTGAAGCCGGGTTGTGGCAGACTCATGGAAGCAGCAGCGCGAATCTGGTCGGCGGCCCAGAAGCATCTTCAGACGCTTCTGGCGCCGGACATTTACAACCTGTGGTTCGCCCCCATTCGCGCGGTCAACCTGGAGAACGACCTGCTGGTCCTGGAGGTGGCCGACGAATTCCGGGAGGTGTGGCTGCAGGAGAACTATCGTTCGGTCCTGGAAGATGCAGTGGCACTGGCTTCGGGTCGGCGCATGACGATCCGTTTCCAAGTGGCGGCCGATCCGCCCCCACCGGCCCCGCCGGTGACCTCCTCCGTTCCCCGGACCCGCCCGCCGGGGTCCCGCGCGGCCCGGCCGCCCGAAGTCCGCGAGGTGCAGTTCAACCCCAAAAACACCTTCGAGACCTTCGTGGTCGGCGCCAACAACAACCTCGCGTATTCCGCCGCGCTCGCCGTGGCGCAATCTCCGGGAAAAGCGTACAACCCCCTGTTCCTGTACGGCGGCGTGGGGCTGGGTAAAACGCATCTGCTCCATGCCATCGGCCAGCACGTGCTCACCCACAAGGCGCAGGCCCGGGTGGCGTACGTCTCGTGCGAAAAATTCACCAACGAATTCATCGACGCGCTCCAAAACAACAGCCTGATGCAGTTCCGAAAAAGGTATCGGAACACGGACGTGCTGTTGATCGACGACGTCCACTTCCTGGCCGGCAAGGAGCGGATTCAAGAGGAGTTCTTCCACACCTTCAATGCATTGCACGAGGCACGCAAACAGATCGTGCTGACCTGCGACCGACCCGCAAACGAGATCCAGGGGCTGGAACAACGTCTGGTCTCACGCTTCGAATGGGGCCTGGTGGCGGATCTGCAACCGCCGGATGTGGAAATGCGGCTGGCGATCCTGCGCAAGAAGGCGGCCCTGATGGAGGCGCAGGTGCCGGAGGAGATCCTCAATTTCCTGGCCAACAACATCCGCAGCAACATCCGCCGCCTGGAAGGGGCGTTGATCCGGGTGGCCTCCTTCGCCTCCCTGACCGGCAAGCCGCTGACCCTGGCCAATGTGGAGATGCTTTTGCGGGAAATCCTGCATGAAGAAGGCCGCAGCACGGTCACCATCGACCGGATCATGAAGGTGGTGGCCGAGCGGTACGACATCCGACTGTCCGACATGACCAGTCGGCGGCGCCCGGAGAACATCGCCTTCCCCCGCCAGGTGGCGATGTATTTGGCCCGGCGTCTGACGGGCCTCTCCTACAGCGCCATCGGCGAGGCCTTTGGGGGCCGCGACCACGGCACCGTCCTGCACGCCTGTCGCCTGGTCAAGGACCGCATGGACGTCGATTCGCAGGTGCGTCAGCAGGTCCACCAACTGGAGCGCGATCTGCTCAAGTAGCCTTGCCGCACCCCGACACCCGGTCGTCGCGCCACGGGGCCCGCCGCAAGAGCGCACCGAGGCATTCCCCCGTACCCGCGCCGGTGCACGCAACGCACATCCCTTCAGTGAGCGCGTCCAGCCCCGCGAATCCGATGACTCCTTTTGCGCCAACCCTTCCGCCGACCGACCAAACGCCCCGTCGGAATCAACATTGACACCTTCGGTCCCCGGACCTAGGCTCGCACCGACGTTTGCTGTGGAGAGGACGCACACATGCTGATCCGAATCAGTCTCATCATTGCATTGGTCGCCGGACTGGCCACCGCGGGCATCAATCTGTTCACCGTCCGGAACAAAATTGAAACCCTCAAAACCGAGCGGAACAACGAACGGGCCGAAAAGGAGCAAGCGCGAACCGAGCTCGCGTCCACCCGTCAGCAGCTGGACCAAACCACCGCCCAACTCAAGAAGGCGCAGACCGAGCTGGCCACGGCCACCAAGGAACGTGACGAAGCCGTGGCCACGGCGGAAGCCCAGACCCGCAGGGCCAACCAGCTCAACGACGAACTGAACAAAACCCGCCAGGAACGAGACAACGCCCAGGCCGAACTGGCCGCATGGACCGCCCTCGGAATCCCGGTGCAGCAAGTGAAAGAGGTCGTGGCCCTGAACCGGCGCCTGCTGGAACAGGTGGACGTGCAAAAGGAGGAAATCCAGGCTCTCATCCGCGCCAATGCCCGTCTCACCAACGAACTGGCCCGCATCCTGGGCGGTGGCGATTACGTGGTGCGCCTGCCCGCCCAGTTGCGCGGCAAGGTGGTGGCGTATGATCCGAAGTGGGAGTTCGTGGTCGTCGACGTCGGAGAAGCCAACGGCGTCCTCGAATACGGTGAACTCCTGGTGAGTCGCAACGGTCAACTCGTGGCCAAGGTGGTGGTGCGGACTGTCGAGAAGAATCGCGCCATCGCCAACGTCGTGCCGGGGTGGAAATTGGCCGAGCCCGTGGAGGGAGACGAAGTCCTCCCGGCCCATCCCGCCTCGTGATGCGCCCATGAAAGGCTCCTGGCTGCTAGCCGGGTTCCTGCTGCTGGCCGTGGCCGCGGGCTGGGGTTGTGCTTCCGCCGACCCCGCCAACCGTTCAGCGCGGCCGTGGAACACCCCCAAGCAGTGGGAAACCGGGCTGCCCTCCGCAATCCTGGAAGGCCGGTGACCCGTACCGGAGTCCGGGTCCGCGGCTCTGGTGTTTCCAACCATTCACCGCTCCCTGCCGGAGCCCCTTGCCCCAAGGCCGCGTTCGCCCGGAACCTTCACTGCGGGGGCGGGGCTTCCCCGGACTCGATGGGCCACTCTGCCAAAAGCAGTGCACGATATCCCCCGATCAATGAAGCCACCCGCCGATAGCCCATCCGCTGCGCCGCCTCCGCCGCCAGGGCGGACCGATAGCCGCCTCCGCAATACAAAATCAGTTCGGTCTCCTTGTCCGGAAACCGGCGCTCGATATCGCGTTCCAAAATCCCCCGACCCAAATGCACCGCGCCCCGGGCATGACCCGCGTTCCACTCGTGATCCTCGCGCACATCCACCAGGACCGCTTGCGGATTGACTTCGAGGCGCGCACGCAGTTCGGCCACCGTGATCTCCCGAATGTGTTTCCTGGCCTCGTTGACCAGCGCCAAAAAGCCCGGTGAATGCTTCATGTCCACAGCATACGTGCGCATGCCGGTTTCTCCAAGCGTCACCCGGCGCCGCCCCGCCGCCGGTGCTCCCGGCCTGTCCCCGCGGCTCCCGCTTCCGATAGCCAACCGCACGGTCCTTTCATCCCGCACGAAGGCTCCCCATGAATACCGTCCCTCCCGCCACAAGCCGCTTGGTCCTGGGATTGTTGGTGGCCGTGTTGTTGTGGGGCTGCAACAACACCGGTGTCCGTTACCTGGTCCGCGATTGGCCGCCGGTTTTCACGGGCAGCACGAGGTTTCTGGCCGCCGGCCTGCTGCTGTTGGCCGTTCTGCGGTGGACCCGTTGGCTGGGCGACTGGCAACCCGTCCCGGCTCGTCTGCAACGAGCCCTCTGGTGGCGCGGTGGGTTCAGCCTCGCAGCCTATATCGTGGTGTTCAATGAGGCGCTGCGACACACCTCCGCCTCTCACGTGGCATTGCTCTTGGCGGCCTCCCCCATCTGGGCGCTCCTGTGGGAACACCGCACACCCACCGCGCACCACATCCTGCGCCGCTACGCGGCCGCCTTCTTGGGACTGTGCGGCGTTGCCGTGCTGACCGCACCGGCCCTGACCCGGGACCACTGGGGCTGGAAGGGTGAACTCCTGGGACTGCTGGCCAGCGTGTTGTGGACCCACTTCGGCCGCCAGTGCCGCTGGCTGGGCCAACACCTCAACAGCGCGGAAGTCACGGCCCACAGCATGTGGCGCGCCGCCGTGTGGCTGCTGCCCTGGTCCACCGCAGAGCTGCTGAGTCGCCCTCTCCCCTGGCGGCCGGATTTGATCGCCGTCCAACTCTACTGTGTCCTTGCGGGCGGCGTGGCCGCGTTCGGTCTCTGGACCCATGCGCTCCGGCACTGGGAGGCCAGCCGCGTCCTCCTCTTCAACAACCTCATCCCCATCACCACCATGGCCTGGGCCGCCTGGTGGTTGGAAGAACCCGTCACGGTCCGCTTCGCCTTTGCACTGGTGCTCATCGTGGGCGGAGTTTGGCTGGGCCAGACACCCGTCCCCCGACCCGCCCCGCCGCAAGAAAGTCGGCCCCAGCCACCGATCCCGGCAGCCGCACCCTGAACCGTTGTCCCACTGGCCCACCTGTTCAGGGGCCGGTTCTCCTTGGCAGCGAATTCAGACCTCGCCAACCCCGGCCCCGGGCGCGAGGCGGGATCCGCCCGTGCCGCGACACCCTGCCCTGCGCAATCACTCCAAACCCATGTCCTTCCGAAACGCCTCCACCAGCAACACGTGACGTCGAATGCTCTCCGTGCTGGCCTCGTTGTCATAGTTCAATCCATAAGGCCAGAAATGCGTCCCGTCCGAGTAGATCACCGCCCCCGGGCCGTCGAATTCCTGGATCTTTTGGCGCCCATGCGGGCCCTGCCAGACCCCACCCGCAAGGTTTGCCTGCCACTGCCACGTCGTGCCCACCCCCAGTGTGTGCGAAATCTCGTGCAGCGCCGTCCGGTACCCGATTTGACCTCCGAAATCGATCCAGCCACTGTAACTGGCCTGCGCCGTGGGAACCCCGGGATTGTAATTCACGGTCAAATGCTTGCGGAATGTGCCCCATTTGTTGTACTGCGCCACCGCGCCTTCCATGGCATACACGATGCGCTCCCGAATGTCCGCCGGCCAGTTCTGCCAGCCCGGCGCCAACGAATAGGTCAGCGGCCCTGGCGGCGGCGGTACCACCGCGGTCCGAATCGCATAAAAATGCGGCAGCTCCACCGGCAGCCCGGTCACCCTCACCACAGCCCGGCCCTGCGCGTCGAAGGCGTGGGTCCCCAGGTTGCTCCACCGACTCCACGGCAGACGGGCGTCGGTGGTATGCAAGACCTGAAAACTCATCCCCGGCGGACCATGGGCAACCTCCAGGGAAACGGACCCTGCAACCACGCCGCCCATCGAGGCTACCGGCCGGGGCGCGAAAAGGAACTCGCCCGGCTCCAGCGCCCGGTCCGAAATCCGGACCTCGTCGATGAAGCCGTACGCCCGATCCGTGTGCACACCCGCGTACAACCCCCGTCCCACGGACCAAGCACCCGCCACCCAATCCGGCCCCGTCCCGGAGCCCCGGACCAGTGCACGATTCGGACTGCCGCTGGCGACCAGATCCGTGCTCGCCACCAACAGATTGTTCACATAGAGCTTCAAAGTGTTGCCATCGCTGACCGCCGCCAGGTGATACCACGGCGCCTCCGCACCACCCGGACTGATCCCATACACCCAGCCCGGCGGCGAAAAGGCCCGATGGGTGTAGCCCGAAACATCGGTGAACACCACTGCGACACTGTCATCCGGACGCACCTGCAAATAAAAGGCCGCCAAATTCGGATCCGACCGCGATACATTGCGCGCGTCACGACCCACCACGGTGCGGTAGCCGCCGCTGGCCACGGCTCGATAAGATGCCTCCACGGTGAATTGCACCGGCAGGATCGCGTCCAGATTGATCCCGGACGGCCGGCTGTGCTGGGCCGAAGTAAACATCGCCGGGTAATTGCCCGTGTTCTGCACGCTGAAGCGGTTCGTCCATCCGAACTGCGGTACGCGCCCCGAAGCCACGTTCGTGCGGTAGGCAAACCCGGCATATCCACCCTGCGTCCACGCGGACAAATGATTCCCGTTCCCGGATCCATCCCGCACCGTGCCATGAAACGCGCCATCCGCCCCGGCATGCACCACCAGCCCGTCGGCAGGCCCCTCTTCGAACCGCCAGTACGCCACCGTGGCCGCGTGCATCTGCGCAGCAACGACCAGCATCCACACCCAACCACTGCAAATCTGAAGTGTTGAGCCTTTTCTTGCCACCATCGAGGGCATGTTCTTCTTCCCCCTCTCTTCGCATCGTTTCAGGCAAACGGGACGCCACCTCGTTAACCCGGATCCCCGGCCCGGTCAACCCATGGCATCCCTGCCCTGCGCCAAATGGAAGAGCCCGTCCGGCGCCGCCCTACACTCCCGCCCCCGGCTCAGGCCGCTGCCCTGAAACGCATCCCCCTCAGGCTGCTTATCGGATCTGACCCTGCATCCGCACACCCATCTACGGGTTTCCAGCACATCGCGTGCTGCCGTGTCTTTCCCAAGAGGCGCGAGGGACCTTTTCACGAGATTCCCGCAGCCCGCGGGCGATGGATTCCACGCAACGAAAATCCTTCGGAGCCCCACGCTCCGAACGCCCGTCCGCTGTCACACCGCAGTTCCTGTGTCATCGCGCCCCGCCCCGCCCAAGAGCCCCATTTTCACCGGCGCATGCGGAGGCAGCCTCCTGCGCCAGGGTGTTGAAAGCCTCGACCGGCCAGGGCAGGCTCAGCCAACCATCTTGTGGCACCCCGATCCGCGGCCGGCCGCGCCGGATCCCTGCGGAACACAGACCGGATTCCTGCGCAAAATCCCAACTTGGACGCCCGGGGGAACTCCGCGTAGCTTTACGGCATGGCTCCGGCCCGAGACGAACATCCCCACCTCCAGCCAGCAATCGAAGGTCCGTCCGCCACCGCCCGGACCTGCCAGCCCGGGGAATCTTCGCTGGGCGAGATCCGGCGACAAAAAGCATTTCGATGTTCCGGCGCCTCCACCTCCAGGGGTCTACGGTTCTTGACCAGGATCGCTGCCTGGGTCCGCCCGGGCGCGGCGATCTTGATGGGGCTTTGTCAGTGCGCCGCCGGACCTTGGATGGCGCAGCAGACTTCGACCGGGACGACCTCTCACACGCGTCCGCCCGGCGAGCACGGCGGGACAACGTCTGCTTCCCCGGGGAAGATGCGGGTCGCCCGCTCCGAATTGAACCACCCCCGGCTACCGGACGGCAACGGGTCCGTGAGCATTTCGGGCGAGTTGAAGCAATGGCACAAGGTCACGCTGACGCTGGATGGTCCCTTCGCACACGGACGCGACACCTCGCCCAATCCATTTACGGATTACCGGTTCGCCGTGCGCTTCCGACACGAATCCGGTGCACCGGATTACCTGGTGCCCGGCTATTTCGCTGCCGATGGGCAGGCCGCCGAAACCTCGGCCGAGTCGGGCACGAAATGGCGCGCCCACCTCGCGCCCGACAAGCCTGGTGTCTGGACGTACACCATTTCCCTCCTCAAAGGCCCGCTCGTGGCCGTCGATGACACGCCGACAGGTGAGCCCCTGGCGCCATATCACGGCAAGACCGGCAGTTTCACCGTGACGCCGACGGATAAGACCGGCCGGGATTTTCGCGCCCATGGTCGCCTGGCTTATGTCGGACGCCACCACCTGCGGTTCGCAGGTTCGGGTACGTACTTCCTCAAAGTCGGAGCAGACTCCCCGGAGACCCTGCTCGCCTATGCGGACTTCGACGGGACCGAGGCTCGCAAAAACGGCGTGCCCCTGAAGACGTGGGAGCCCCATGTACAAGACTGGCGCCCCGGCGATCCGACCTGGAAGAACGTCAAGGGAAAGGGCCTCATCGGCGCGCTGAACTACCTCGCCAGCCGGGGTGGCAACGCCGTCTCTTTCCTCACCTACAACGCCGGTGGCGACGGCGACAACGTCTGGCCATTCGTGGCGCGAGACGCAAAACTGCACTACGACTGCTCGAAACTCGATCAATGGGGGATCGTGTTCGACCATGCCATCCGCCTCGGCATTTTCCTCCACTTCAAGCTCCAGGAAACCGAGAACGACGACGAACGTCTGGGGCCCGAGCGCACCCCGGGACGTGTGCCCGAAGCGTTGGACGGGGGCCGCTTGGGCCTCGAGCGCAAGCTTTACCTGCGCGAACTCATCGCCCGTTTCGGCCATCTGCTGGCGCTGAACTGGAACCTCGGCGAAGAAAATACACAAACTTCCGAGGAGATTCGCGCCATGGCGGAATTCCTTCGCCGGACCGATCCCTACCAACATCCTCGCGTTCTGCACACCTACCCACATCAGCAAGCGGAGGTGTACGGTCCTCTCTTGGGAGAACAATCCGCACTCACCGGCGCGTCCGTCCAATGCGCCTGGCATCAAGTCCATCGCTGGACACTCCGGTGGGTCACGGAATCGGCGCGCAGCGGCCGCCCCTGGGTGGTTGCCAATGACGAGCAGGGAAACGCAGACACGGGGGTACCGCCGGACCCCGGTTACCAGGGCTATGCCGGCCTGAGGCGCAACGGTCATCCAGTGGGCTATGACCTCAACGACATCCGAAAACTTACCCTCTGGGGGAACCTCATGGCCGGCGGCACAGGTGTCGAATACTACTTTGGCTACGAACTGCCCGAGAACGACCTGCTCTGTCAGGACTGGCGCAGCCGGGAGCGCTCCTGGGATTACGGCCGCATCGCCCTGGAGTTCTTCCGTAACCACAACCTCCCCTTCTGGGACATGCGGAGTGCCAACACCCTGGTGGACAACCCCGGAAACGAAAACACCCGATTCTGCCTCGCCCGACCCGGGGGCCCATACGTGGTGTACCTGCCCCGCGGTGGCACCGCCGAATTGGACCTGACCGGCGTCGGGGGGAAGTTCGCTGTGCGGTGGTTCAACCCTCGCGCCGGAGGTTCCCTGCAGATTGGTTCGGTGACGCGCGTGCATGGGGGAGGCCGGGTGTCGCTGGGGCAGCCGCCCACCGACATACAAGAGGACTGGGTGGTGCTGCTGCAGCCATGAGCCGTGTTCCCACCAGGTACCAACCTCACAACGCCAATCCCGTGTACAAAACCACGACAACCGAAGCCATGACAGGCCCGCAGTTCTTGCCCGCGCCTGGACATGTAATGACCACGCCCCCGACGATGTTGCCCGCGCGAGACTTCGACAACCTCGGGTTTGGCCCTGTCAGATTCGCAGAAGCTGCGCGGCCCGGCGCGTCCGGGCTGGCATCTTCTTCTCAGAGGATGTGGCTCCTTCTTGCTCGCGGTCGGCATGTTTGGAACGAGCCCGCCCCTGGAGATCCGATCCGGCTCCGCTTCGCTACCAGGAGGTTGCAAGACGGTGGTCTGGAGAAACAGCTCTCCTCCCACAATGCCTTGTGCATACGCTCTGGGGAAACGCGTGCCGCTTTCAAGCCCTTGTTAGCTCTTTCCTACAGAACAACCTCCCCGTCCTCTAAGGTTCCAGAGTGCGTTGGGGGCAAGACCACTGACGCAGGTCAGCTGGAAGGATCAGGACCGCTGCTCAGGGCCCAAATATGCCGGGAGGCGGGCGCTGGAAATCTGCACGGGCAGGATGGCTCAGGTCGTCCCGGAATGCCCCTGGAACCCGGAACCAGACGCTTCAATGCGAACGAGGAAGCCGGATGGTATGATGTCTCCTGCACAGTGCGAAAGCATACGGCGAAGCGACGTCGCGAATGAGCCGGAGCCAGATCGCGGGTGGGGCAAGTGTTACGAAGCTCCCAGCTTGCTTATGAGAAGGTTGATTCTGGAGATCCTGAGTTCGATCCTGCTGGCTGCAACCTGCTGGTCCCAGGGAGGGGAGCCGAATCGCGACGGCGAGCCTGCGTCGTTCCACATCATCTCCGATTCGGAGGCCTTGCACGGTTACATCGGTTTCGCCCATGAACCGTTGCCGGCCGAAGGCGGCTATCACGCCGGCATGGGCTTCTACGTGGCGGTCTGGACCCTGGTGGACCAACCGCTGGCCCACTTCCAGATCGGTTTGCCGAGTTCCTGGATTCAACCGGACAACTCGGACAACAAAGACGTGCCGCTGTGCCCGGAGGGCACGCTCGCCCGCAGATGGAAGGAGCGGGGGCCCACGTGGAGTACCGTCTTCCAGACCATCGAAGGTGGCCTGGGCTACTGGGCCGGCAACCACTTCCGTTACGGACCACCCAAGTTCAGCATGAACGGCACCCCGCAATGCTACGACTACGAAATCGGTTCGCCCGGCTGGTCGTTTTTCCAGAGCAACGAGGCCCTGCCGGACGACCGCCTCGGCATCGCCCAGCTCAGCAATCGCGTTCTCATCCCGCCCGACGGGCTGCCGTTCGATGGCAATCCGAACGGTGAGTTTTTCGGCTATTCCTGGATGGCATTGCCCTTGACCGATCCCTCCTCCGACGACCCGCCGACGGGTGACCAGAGCTGGACCTGCTTCCTGAGCACGGCCAACTTCAAGGGCCCCATCGCCTATTACATCCCCGAGACGTGGAGCAAGATTGGCAAGCTCTTCCGTTATCCCTTTCTTTACGGACGCGGCCTCGATACGCGACCCGCCATCATGGGCGGAGGCGCAATGGAGATCAACACCGTTCCGCGCTTCGACGCCCGGGACGGCCGGGGAACGACCTACTCCAGGATTCCCCGGCTGCAGTGGCCCGTGGATGCTCAGGGCCGGGCGTATCTGGTCCAGGACGTCACTTACTACTCAAAGGCGGCGCTCTACGACCCGTTCAAAGCCTGGCGCGACGGAGGTGCCAACTGCCCGGGCCGCTTCGATCTCAAAGGCGCTTTCAAACCCCGCTTGACCACGCGCACTCCTCGTTACACCCAGGCCGGCAAACGCGTGGCAGGCATCGAGCGCGTGTTCGACACACGCATCTTCGAGGGTAACGTTTGGGGCCTGCAATGGTTCACCAACGACATCGCCCCCGCTGGATCGTTCCCCCAATACTACAGGGAAACCGGCGACCAGCGCATCGCCATTCCGGCTGCAGAAGTGCCAGCGGAAAGCCGGCTGCATGCGCAGCAGTTCACGCTGGCCAGGGTGGGCGGACCCTACACTTCACCCGCCACGGGCGCCTGGGCCCGGCCCGGCCCGAAGCTCGGCCCTTTCACAGCCAGGCTCAGAGACGGTTCGGTGGTGACCTACTGGTGGTATCGTTTCGTCGATCAGCCCGCCTTCCAGCAATACAACTGGACTCGCGAGAAGAAGGAAAAACTCCAGGCGCTCGTCGAGAGAATCCATGCTTGCTGGCCCCCGGATCGCGATTACATGCCGCCGCCCACGCGCGGCAAACTGGTATCGCTGGATCCCGGCCTGCTGGTCACGCCGCCACCGGGTCTGGACGTGGGCTACGTGCCCATTGTCACGAGCCAAAGGGCACAATGAATCCCGACGACGGATCGAAGCGAGTCAGGGCAGACGTGGGCATGGCGCCTTGAGGCCCGGACGGCATCGCTCCAGTCGGTCGAGAAGCCACAAGGGACCCTGTCAGCAAAGAGAAACCACGATCCCAACAACCTCGCGGTTCGAGAACGATCAGGGATCCCCGTGCCCCCCGATCCGAACGACGCCGTGCGACAAGGGACGGGGAAGCGGTTCAGGCGTGCTCCAGCCAAAGAGGGCCGGCGCAGCGACTGCACCTCGGGTGGACGCTGCGGCTCGAGCTGCTTCTTCCGCGACGGCATGCCTTCCGCCGTCCCCGATCTTTGCGGCAGCCAACCGATTGACCCGCCGAGTCACCTCAGCGAACCTGAGCCTCGCGAAGAAGATCGTAGGAAGAGCGTCTCCCGCCAGCCGCGTTCCAATGAATCGGGAAGTGAGCTCAATTCGCGCCAGTGAACCCGACGGCATCTCGCAATGCTCGGTTCCCGCTCCGCATGACCATCCCGCTCGCCGCGCCGAATTCCCAAGCTCGAAGGCCTTCGGTAGATGGAACATCCGAGATTACGCTCCCGACCGGTCGCCCGATGAACCAACGTCTTCTTCTCCCGATGCCAAACCGGGGACATGACCCGGGCCAGAGATGAACCGGAGCCTCAAATGCCCGGTGGGGATCCATGACTCGACCTCCCTCGGCATGGGATTCGTCATGGTTCCGGTGATCAACCGTCCCCGACCCCGCTCCTTCGATAACTCTGGACCCCACAAAACCTCTCCACAAGTGCCGAAAGGACTGGACCACACCGCACCCTGGTGTTCCCGGCCGCTTTGCGCCAGTCGCATCACGATCACAAAACACATCCATCCCTCGCTCTCTCTGCATAAGCCACAAGCTCCGGGCGCAGGTCCGGAGTCCGTGCCAGGAAATCGTCCACGACCCGGCCAAGCTCGGGATAATAGATGCACCAGTGGCCGATGCCATGGAGGGCGCTCTCGCGACAGGCGTCGTGGGGAATGGCGAGGAGTCGCGCAAGTACGAGAAGAACCTCGGCATCGAAGGCTCTGCGCTCCGGCAGATCGGGACGACCATGGATCGGGAGAATATCCCACCACATGTAACAAACGTCATTGAGCGGTTTTGCGCCGGGCTCGTCCAGATGACACAAAACGGGCGAGCAACGCAGAGCCATCACTTGCTCGAAGAGGGGAACAAAGGATCGAAGCGCGCGGACCCGTACCGCCAGAGGAACCTTTTCTTCTACCAATGAGAACATGAACTCGGAGCCGTCCCCGCTCACCACGAACCACAGCCCCTGGTCGAGCTGCGCATCGGAGAAGCGCTCCAGAAGCCGGCCGGAGTTTTCGAACATTTCCGCGATCAGGAGGGCGATCTGCTCCGGCTCGCGCGGGTGTGCGTCCCTTTCCTCCGGCCATTCATACGGTACGGGCCGGTCAAAAAGGAACTCGATGAAGCTGCGCACTGAATTGTCTGCTCGCATAACGTCCGGCCTTCGTCCCACAGCCCGCGCGGCCCGGCTGTCGGGAAAACAAGTCCTGCGATCTCCAAATAAGTCCGGTCGGCCTCTCCGTTCAAGACAACATCGCCCGGGGCGTCGGGAACCATCAACACATCATGCCAGCCGTCGTGAACCCCAACGTCATTAAGTCCCCAGCGCAAAGCGCAGCGCCGGTGCCTCCTGCATGCCCGGGGTCCGCCCGGCAGTGGAAGGACCTGTTCTGAAGCTGACGGTCCTTCCAGGGCCGGGACTTGCGGGATGCTTTTCGGAAAGGTGGCGTGGTCTGAACACACCGGGAACCGGATGTGCGCGCCTTATGGCAAAGCGGAAGTCGAGTGTCATGTGCACGGCGGACCTCTGGAAAGCAGGTCGGGTCCCACTTGGGCAGCTTCCCCTTGGCTGAGAAGGTTAAGAACCAATTCTACCGGTCTTCGGGCGGAATCCAGAGCCCAGTGCGAATTCAACACCGTAGCCGCCGACGGAAGTCGGCGGATCTCCTAACGATCCGCCTCGTTGCCCCAAGGGGTGCCATTCGGTGCAATCCTCTCTCTTGGGATCCTCGGCCCTTGGTCTTGTGGCAACGGATTCCAGTTCCAGCCCCGTGGCCGCCGGCGGAAGTCGGCGGATTTCAATGAACCAGCCGCGCCGGGCGCTCGGCCAAAGGTCTCCCTCCGGATTATCCGCCCCCTTCCGGCAGCGGCCACAGAATGTCGTCGGATCGAGCCACGATCCACGGCGTGGCTGCGCTCGTCGCAAGCTGGAGTGTGCGGCTGTGAGTGGATCGAGGGGCTCCCGCCCTGGGCGACCCCGCCTCGTGACCGGCAGAAGCCGGCCAACCTGGAATTGAGAGAAGCGGGCTGTCTGTCCGCGTCACTGATCATGTTCGCTGAAACCCTCCCACCATGAACTCCGAAGCTGCCGCGGGAGCAGTAACGCCACTGCCGCAATGCTCAGGAAAGGGCCCATCGGTAAATACCCAAGCCTCGCAATGCCGCAGCAAAGAACAACCCACCAGCCCGTCCGCGGGCATATCACGAAAGCGGCCAAGCCGAAGAGCCACGCGATGCCCGGGTAAAGGGGGAGGCACTTGATCGAAGTGCTCCGCGGCTCAAACCCAACCGCAGATCCAATCCGTGACCGAGGGCCAGGCTGGCCCGCACGTGGTCCGGAGGTCGGCGTCACGTGATCTGCGATGACCAGCGCACGACCGCCATCAAACATGAACCACCCGCCTTGGAACAGGGCACTCCCGAGAACAATCCACTTCATCAGGTGCGTGTTGGTCTTGCCGCGTCGCGTCACCGAACAGTTTGTATCGAGCCAAACCCGCATCTTATGAGTCGGGGAAAACTGGCTTACACGCGCAACTCAGGAGCTCAGCCGGGCGTGGCAGGCTGGATACCCGGTTTTTCTTCGCCGGAAAGGCGGGGCTCGTGGGCACGGCGGGCTTGCGTGGCGAAAGAGGCAAGAAGAGACTGACCAGGTTTTTGTGCGACGTGAGTCTCTTCTCCCTGACCCGGCCGGAAAGGCCCTGGTGGTCCCGCCTGAGGTGCGCGGGCACCAGGGATGAACCACCGCGCCCCCAACGGGTGACTGGTAGCGGCTTCCACCCGCGTGCAGGGCTCGGCCCGAAGATGGATCAGCCGGGCGCGCAGAACATCACGACGGAGGATGGCCCGGATTTGGCGCAGCACACGGGGCGGCGGTTGTAGCGGGCCGCCCACTCCGGTCCGCGAGAATCTTGCAGGGATCCCAGACCGTTTTCGGCGGCGGGGCGTAGGCCATGTAATCCATGTTCCCTGTGGCCGGGCCATGGGATCGACGGGGCCGCGGTGCCCATTGTAGTCGCGGCCAGAACAGAGGTCAGGATCCGGTCCAAGCTCGGCACGGCGTTTGCGGCTCGGTTCAGGACGGGCGGCCTGCGCGGCGTGGCCGCCGGCACTCAGGTGCCATCAGACCCCATCCCTCGCAGCGGGGATGACGCCCAAGCCGCTCGATCCCCCAGGGGCCGGGTCCGCGCGCCAGTCCACCGCCACTGAAAGGCGGGAATCTGGAGGCCGTCACGACGTGCCAGACGGGGGAGCTGCTTTGTTCCACACGGTCCAGCGGCCCGGAGACGGCCCGAGCAACTCGCCGGATCGCAGAGGGAGCGGGCGCGCCCGACCGCCGACCGTGTCCGTGCAGGGTCGTGGCTTCGGCACACTCGATCACCCGTGCGCCGGCTGCGATCAGAAAGCAACGACGGCGAATCATCGGAATTACGGCTGGCGTCGTGCACCGTGGAGGCTTCCGTGCCCTGCAGGCATTCGACCGTCTCGTGTGGGATGCGCGCATTTCCGATTTGGAGCCCGCACCCAAGAATCCCGAGAGAATGCACTTTTCCCGCGGCGTTCCCGTGCCGGGAAGCCCGGAATGCCGCGGAGCTCTCGGGGTGCCCGAAACGCGATACGCGCCTGCGTCCGTTGGGATGCATCGCTCCCGCTTTACTGGTTGCCAGAGAAGACCTAGAGTCACGGGCATGGCAGCGGCGTTTGATCCTTCCGAATTCGTGGACCCGGACATGCAGGTGGGGCGTCCGGGCGCCGGCACGGCCGCGACGTTTCGGGCAGGGGCGGACCGTCCCGTGAAGCGCGAGGAGGTGGAAGCGCGGGTCCTGGAGACCCAACAGCGGCTGGCCGAGTTGAAACAGCAGCAGGAAGCACTCGAACGAGAGCGGGCGGCCCTCGAGGAGCTGCGTCGGCGGCAGACCGAATGGCACACCGGCCGCGAGGAAATGCTTCAAAACCTCACCCGGGGCATTGGGCTGCTGGAAGAGGCCGAACAGGAAGCCCGACAACAAGCCGAACAAATGGCGAGGTCGCTGGCAGCCTTCCGCGATGCGTTGGAAAAAATCCGTGCCATTCGGGAAGAAGATTGGACACCGGAGGATTTGAACCTGCAGCTGACGCGGGCCCTGACGGTGCTCGAAAACGCCCGGATGGAATGGAACAGTGCCCGCCTCAAGTTTCCGATCCTCAACTCTTCGGGTGCCCCTTCGCGGGCCGACTCTGCGTCCGGCAGGCCGCCCACCTGGGTCGAAAGCTTGGACGAGCTCGGCTGGGGCCGATTGGCGCGCCTGGGGTTGGCGCTCACGTGGCCCGTGGCGGCGGTCTTGCTCTTGTTGGGCCTGGGCTGGATGGTCGCTCAGTGGCTGCGATAGACCTGCGCGGTTCGGCAAGATATGCGCAACCGTCTGATCCGGCTGGTTACGGGTTGGCTCTTGATGGCCTCCGGCGCGGCCATCCTGTTGGAGGCCGGCCTTCCCTCCTCAGCCTGGCCGCGTTCGCAAATGTTCCTGAATTTTCAAGGCCTGGCGGGTTTTTGCCTGCTTGCGCTCGGCATGTGGCTGCGACGCGCCGCCTTGAAGTCGTCGGAACCCATGACCTAGTGTAAGCTCCGCGCAGGAACGGTCCTGGGATGCGGAAGGTCCCCATGTCTTGGTGGAGATTCAAGCGGGATCCGTGGAAGGCGCGCGAGCGCGAGCTGAAAAGCCGCATCCTCACCCTGGAGCAGGAAATTCGCCTGCTGGAGCAGCGCCTCAGCAACGCTGCGGGTGGGGTCGGAAGCGATTCCGGTGCGTCGTCTTCGGCCGAGGATGCCCCTCCGGGAGATCCGGGCGCGAGATTCGGGGAGGTCAAACGAGCCCTACCTGCCGTCGGCGAAAAGGAGCCGGCGTTGGTTGAGATTCGTCCGGTGCGCCCCCGGTTGGGGCCCTCCTCTCCACCGACCCCTGAACTGTACAATGAGTTCGGGGTACGGCGCTATGACCTGCCCGCCGCGTGGCGTCGGTGGCGGGAGAGACTGCGCGGTGCCCGGGCGTCCAGCCCGGAACTGGTTCAGTTGCTGGCCGCTGGCGGAGCGCCAGGGTTGCGGTCTCTCCGCGTGGAACAACGAATTGCGCGAAACCGGGCCCTTGCCCTGTTGATCGGGCTGGCCCTGGTGGTCGCCGGGATTCTGCTGGCCATTTTCCGGAGCCCGTGAGTCATCGAACCCATTGTCTTGCATGAAAACATCTCGGACCGCGGATTCATCGAACCCGCCCTTCTGGGAGCTGCCGGTGGTGACGGAGCAGGGGGTGTTCCGGGCCCGGTACTCGCCGAGCGGGCTGGCCAGGTTGGAGTTCCCCAAGGGACGGGTGAGCTCTCCAGCGCCGGATGTACGTCGGATTCCCGAACAGGTCCGGCGCTGGCATGGGCAGACCGTTTCGGCCGTGCGGGCCGTCTTGCAGGGTAAAAGGCCCCGCGGCCTCCCCCCGCTGGACTGGACGGGCCATCCGGTCTTCCACCAACGAGTGTGGCAAGCGCTTCAGGCGATTCCGCGCGGCGAGGTGCGCACCTATGGGCAAGTCGCCCGGGCCCTCGGCAAGCCGGGGGCGGCCCGGGCCGTGGGGCAGGCCTGTGCGGCCAATCCGATCCCCCTGCTGGTGCCGTGTCATCGTGTGGTGCGGGCGGGCGGAGGACTTGGAGGCTTCAGCGCGGGGCCGGTGTGGAAACAATTGTTGCTGGCGATGGAAGGTGTTCCGGGTGCCGTGCCCGGGCCGTCCTGAGGTGGCGCTTCCAGTGCCATCGCCGTCGGAAGGCCGCGGCGCGCGGCCCGCGCCGGCGAAGGATCGCCTTTGTCCGCCCTGCGCGGCACGGCTGCCTGCTACACGATCTCCGGGTGCGCCTTCTCCGGGTCCACGTCCAGATCTTTGATGGCCTGCTCGACCAACGAAGGTTTGACCATGCCCTTCTTCGCCAGCGCCCACAACGTGGCGATGACGGTGCACTCTGCATCCACCTCGAAGAAACGACGCAGCCGCGGTCGCGTGTCACTGCGACCAAACCCGTCCGTGCCGAGCGTGGTCAATCCGCCGGGCACCCACGGCGCGATCTGGTCGGGTACCATCTTCATGTTGTCCGAGACCGCGACGAAGGGACCCTGTTCGCGTTCGAGCAGCTCCACCACGTACGGTTTGCGCGGCGGCTGCGTGGGATGGAGCATGTTCCAGCGCTCGCACCGGAGTGCGTCCGTCCGCAGGGCCTTGTAACTGGTGGCGCTCCAGACGTCGGCCGACACGCCGTATTTCTCGGCCAGGATTTCCTGGGCCCGCAGCGCGGAGCGGATGAGCGTGCCGCTGCCGAGGATGTGGGCCCTGAGTTTCAGCCCGTCCGGGCCGGGCTTGTACTTGTAAAGCCCTTTCAGAATGCCCTCTTCCACGCCGGCGGGCATGGGCGGCATGGCCATGTTCTCGTTGTAGAGCGTGATGAAGTAGAAGATGTCCTCGTTGTTCACGTACATGCGCCGCAGGCCGTCGGCAATGATGATGGCCAGCTCGTAGGCGAAGGCGGGGTCGTAGGCCAGCAACGTGGGGATGGTGGTCGCCAGCAACAAACTGTGACCGTCCTGGTGCTGCAGGCCTTCGCCGTTGAGCGTGGTGCGGCCGTAAGTGGCCCCCAGCAAGAAACCGCGGGCCCGGATGTCGCCGGCCAGCCACATGAGGTCGCCCACGCGCTGGAACCCGAACATCGAGTAGTAGATGTAGAACGGGATCATGGGCAGGCGGAGCGTGGCATATGAGGTCCCGGCGGCAATGAACGACGACATGGCGCCGGCCTCGGTAATGCCCTCCTCCAGAATCTGGCCGTCTTTCTTTTCCAGGTAGTAGAGCAGCGATTTCTTGTCCACCGGCTCGTACAACTGGCCCTTGGAAGAGTAAATGCCCACTTCGCGGAACAGCGCGTCCAAACCGAACGTCCGCGCCTCGTCCGGGATGATCGGGACGATGCGACGGCCGATCTCCTTGTGCCGGAGCAACAGACTCAGGATGCGCACAAACGCCATGGTGGTGGAGACCTCGAGATTCCCCGAGCCTTTGAAAAACTCGGCAAAGAACTCCCGCGGGGGCACGGGCAGCGTCTGGGGTACGACGCGGCGCTGGGGCAGGTATCCGCCCAGGGCCCGGCGCCGCTCGTGGAGGTAGCGCATTTCGGGGCTGTCCTCCGGCGGCTTGTAGAAGGGCATCTCGGCGATCTCTTCGTCGCTGATGGGGATGCCGAAACGGGTGCGGAACTCGCGCAGTTCCTTTTCGTTCAGTTTTTTCTGTTGATGGGTGATGTTCCGGCCCTCGCCCGCCTCGCCCAGGCCGTAGCCCTTGATGGTTTTGGCCAGGATGACCGTGGGCTGGCCCTTGTGCGCGAAAGCAGCGGCGTAGGCGGCGTAAACCTTCACGGGATCGTGACCGCCCCGCATCAGTTTGCGGATCTGCTCGTCGGTCAGATGATTGACGAGCTCGAGCAGCTCGGGGTAGCGGCCGAAGAAATGTCGGCGGGTGTAACTGCCGGGCTCGACCGAATACTTCTGGTAATCGCCGTCGACGGCTTCTTCCATCCGTTTCAGCAGGAGCCCGGACTTGTCGGCGGCCAGCAGCGGATCCCAGTCCGACCCCCAGATGACCTTGATGACGTTCCAGCCCGCGCCGGAGAAGACGGCTTCCAGTTCCTGGATGATCTTGCCGTTGCCCCGGACCGGGCCGTCGAGGCGTTGCAGGTTGCAATTGACCACCCAGAGCAGGTTGTCGAGCTGCTCGCGGGCCGCCAGGGAGATCGAACCGAGCGTTTCCGGCTCGTCGGTCTCGCCGTCACCCACAAAGCACACCACCTTCGGTTCCTGGCCGGTGAACAGGCCCCGGTCGCGCAAATAGCGGATGAACCGGGCGGTGTAAATCGACACGATGGGCCCCAGCCCCATCGAGACGGTGGGAAACTGCCAAAAATCCGGCATCAAATAGGGATGCGGATACGACGAGAGCCCCCCGCCCGGGGCCAGTTCCTGACGGAAGTTCCGCAGTTGGGTCTCGGTCAGGCGACCCTCCAGGAACGCCCGCGCGTAGACGCCCGGTGCGGAATGCCCCTGGAAGAACACCAGGTCGCCCACGAAGTCTTCCGTGGGGCCGCGCAGGAAGTGATTAAAGGCCACCTCGTACAACGTGGCGCTGGAGGCAAAGCTGGAGATGTGCCCGCCCACGTTGGTGCGCATGTTGGCCTGAACCACCATGGCCATGGCGTTCCAGCGCACGATGCTCTTGATGCGTCGCTCCAGTTCGCGATCGCCGGGGTAGGCGGGCTGTTCCTCGGGCGGGATCGTGTTGATGTAGGGGGTGCTGACCGGGCGGAATCCGCTCTGCCCCGGGGGGATCAACCGCCGGGTCAGACTCTGGAGGAAACGACCGGCCACCTCGGGCCCGTACGGTTCGAGGGCCTTTTCCACCACGGTGTCGAGCGACTCGTACCATTGCCGCGGGCGGCCCGCCGCCGCCAGCGCACCGGCCATCTGAACTTTGTCTGGCGTTTTCACGTTGTATGATGCATTCCCTTGCTGCTCCGCGCGCAAATGCCGCGCAGTCCGGCCGTCGCGGCGTCCACGCAGGAGCGGACTGATAGGCAAACCCAAATCGGGCGCCTTGTCAGCCCCAAACGTAGCACAGTCCCGGGCCCATGAAACATCTGGATTGGACGCTGCCCACCCCGGAGGCCAACCTAGCCGCCGACGAGGCGCTGCTGGAGTGGGCCGAGGCCCACGCCGGCACGGAGGCCGACGTCGAGCGGCTGCGGTTCTGGATCCCCGATCGACCCTTCGTCGTCGTGGGCTACGGGCAACAGCCCGAGCGGGAGGTGAACCTGGAGGCCTGCCGGCGCCTGAACCTGCCCGTGTACAAACGCTGCTCCGGGGGCGGTACCGTGCTGCAGACGCCCGGCTGTCTCAATTACACCCTGGTGCTGCGGATCCAACCCGGCAGTCCCACCGAATCCATCACGCGCACCAACCAGTTCATCCTCGAACGACACCGCCTGGCCCTCGCCCGCATGCTCGGATTGGCCGACCACCGAGTCCAATGGCGCGGGCAGACGGACCTGGCTCTGGACAACCGGAAATTCTCCGGCAACGCCCAACGACGACGACGTGCTTGTCTGCTCTTTCATGGCACGATCCTGCTCGAACCCGCCCTGGATCTCATGGAGGCCGTGCTGCCCCTGCCCTCCCGCCAACCGGACTATCGCCAGAACCGCTCGCACGCAGAATTCCTCACAGCCCTGCCTGCGGTCGCCTCCCGGGTCCGGCAGGCCTTGATTCAGGCCTGGGACGCCGACGCCCCCGCCTTGCCGCCGCCCGCGGCCCTCGTCGAGCACTTCCTCTACCGCCGGTACCTCCATGGCGACTGGACCATTCTGCCGGCCGCTGATCCCTCCTGAGGAGGAAACCGGTCGCGCAATCCGCGAACCGTCGCAATCGCGGCTCCCCCAGTTGACTCCGCCGCATTCTGGGAGAAATTGCACCTCGTGAGGGTCCACGGCATTCCAACATTCTGGACGATCGGGCTGCTGACGGTGCTGCTGGGCGCCGAGCCGGCCGGCCTCCTGCATGGCCAGCCGATCACCAACCGCCCGGGTTCTGCTTCGCCGCCCCGCAAGAAAGCCATGGACTTTCCCATCAAGAAAACCGACGCCGAATGGCGTGCCCAATTGACCCCCGAACAGTATCGCATTCTGCGTCAGAAAGGGACCGAGCCGGCCTTTTCCGGCGCCTACTGGAATCACAAGGAAAAGGGCGTGTACCGGTGCGCCGGCTGCGGCGCGGTCCTGTTCACCTCCGACACCAAGTACGATTCCGGTTGCGGTTGGCCCAGCTATTATGCGCCCGCCAGTCCCGACGCCATCGTGCAACAGCCGGACTACAGTCACGGCATGATTCGCACGGAGGTTCTCTGCGCCAAGTGTGGGGGTCATCTGGGGCACGTCTTCCCCGACGGTCCCCGGCCCACCGGGCTGCGTTACTGCATCAACTCGGCCGCCCTGCGCTTCGAGAAGGCGGTCGACGCAAAGCGTTGAGCCGGGATTACGACCTGCCGCCTTCGTCCGGCGAAGCAACCGGTTGCTCAGGAGTCGGCCGGGCTCTCACCCGTCCGGTCACCATGCCCCAAAGCCATCCCACGGCCAGAATCGCCAAGGTACCCGCAACCACGGCGAGGAATTCGTGGAATGGACTCCGCCAGCTGGCGGGCAAATAACGCGACAGGCTGATCCATGCGATCACCAGCACGCCGGCGCCCACGCCCACCGCGGCTGCGGTGCCTCGAGCCCCACGGGCCAGCAGTCCCAGCAGAAAAAGCCCCAACATCCCGCCGCTGAACACGCTGGCCAACTGCCACCAGGCGTCCAGGGCACTTTTCACTCGGGTCATGGCCAGCGCCGTCGCGATGCCTCCCAAGCCATACAGGACGGTGGCACCCCGCAACACCCACATCGATTCCCGTTCACCGGCTTCCGGTCGGAGATACCGCCGATACCCGTCACACAATGTCAGCGTGGCACAGCCATTGATCGAACTCGACAGGGTCGACTGGGCCGCTGCAAACAGCGCCGCCACCACCAAACCCGTGACTCCGGCGGGCAGCCCAGTGCGCAAGAAATGAGGAAACACGGCGTCCGGCCGCGCCAGCCACGGCGTCGGGTCTCCCCAGAGCTCCGGCTGAACCGTGTAACGGACGAACAGCGCCGTGCCGATCAGCAAGAACAGCGCAGAGGTCGGCAGATACAGCCAGGCCCCCAACCATACGCTCCGCCGGGCGGCCTGTTCCGAGCACGCCACCGCGTATCGTTGGACGTAGTTCTGATCGATCCCAAAGTTCTGCAGGTTGATGAACAGTCCGTACAGCAGCACGACCCAAAACGTCGCTTCCCCCGGCGTGACACCAAAACTGCCCAGGCTGAACTTGTCGTGTTCCGCCGCCACGCGCACGAGCTGTCCCACGCCGCCGGGCAGTCCGACCACCAGCAAAACCAGGCAGCACAGCGCCCCGGCCAACAGCACCACGCTTTGGATCACGTCGGCCCACACCACGGCCTCGATCCCGCCCATCCAGGCATAAAACAGCGTCACCAACCCGGTGACCAGAATCACCGTGGGCACGCTCCAGCCGGTCAACGGCGCCAGGGCAAGGGCCAGCAAATACAGAATCGTCCCCATCCGCGCCAGCTGCGTCAGCACATAACAAAGGGCGGCGTAAGAGCGGGCCCAGGGTCCGAAGCGGCTCTCCAGGTGATGGTAGGCCGACACCTCCCCGCGTGCGCGAAAAAACGGCACAAACCACCGCGTGGCGACCCACGCCGCCACGGGCAGGCTCAGACTGAACACAAAGGGATTCCAGTTCTCGGCCACCGCTTTGCCCGGCAGCGCCAGAAAGCTGATGCTGGAAACGTAGGTGCCGAAGATGGAGAGGCCCACGGCCCATCCGGGCACTCGTCCCCCGGCCCGCATGAACTGATCGCTGGAAGCACTGCGCCGACGGAAGGCCCAACCCATCCCGACCATTCCAGCCAGGTAAAGCCCCAGGACGCACAGATCCAAGACGGGCAGGCCCGGTTCGTTCATGCCACCTCCCATTCCACCACGCAGATTTGGTTGTACCACCGGTCCGATATTCGTTCCGGTCGCACGAAGGCAATGCGCCGACCGTCCGGGGAAAACACGCAGGCCTCCGGCCGCGGTGCGGCAGGACCGTCCCTTCGGCCGGTCAGCCGGCAGGTTCGGCCCGTCGCCACGTTCGTCACGCACACCGAGCCGTCCATGACGTGCGCCACCCACGAGCCGGTCGGATGCCAGCTCAACGCGCTGGCAATTGGCCATGGATTGTGCGTCACCTGTCGGGGTGGCCCGCCCCACGGAGAGACCGTCCAAAGCTGGACCACGCCGGCGTCGTCTTTCATGAGAAAGGCGATCTGGCAGCCGTCGGGGGAACTCTCCAGCCAATGCCGCGGCCCTTGCAGGCCCGGATACCTGCGTTCGGTGGTGAAGGTGAGCCGGCGCTGGACCGTCCCTTCGGGCGGGCGGGGCAGGCGTCGCTCCGTGCCGGCCAGAGGTCCCGTTCCCGGCCGCGTCACATCTTCCGGCAGGTCCACAATGAAGACCTCCGACACCCGCCGGCCTCCAGCAGTCAGAACGGTGCCCTGAAACGCCAGCGCGCGGCGTTGCCGGGACCCGTCCGGCCGCACGTAGCCCCGCACCCCGACCCAGCCTTCTTCGCATGCCCGCACGATGTCGTCGGACCCGGGCCGTGGCAGCCCGGTCGTACGCGTCACCAGCACACTGAAGTGTGTTCCATCGTGGTTCCGCGGATGCGTTCGCGGCACTCGCACCCCATCCGGGACCGGCACGCTCACTCCCACGTTCCGCTGGTTGACGTCCTGCTCGGGGGTGGGATTCGGGAACCGGCTGCACGGATGATCCTCGTAAGTAAAGCTGATCCATTCGCCCTGGCCATCCCAGACGTGAAGATGGGTGCCTCCCCGCAGGGCTCCCGGGGTAAACGGCGGCCCCAGGTCCCGCGCATCCAACGGAAGCGCCCGGCCGGTTTGACTCAGCTCCACGATCCGTCCCTGCCGATGCGCCGGACCATACGACCAGTCCGCGGTGGGATGTTCCGGGCCCTCAAGAAACACCACACGGTCCGCAAAGGGATGAAAAGTGGCCACACCACAGTGCGCCCCGTTTCGCGCCCGAAACAATTCCCGCACCTCGCCGGTCTCCACGTGCACCATCTCGATGGTGAGGCCGTCGAACACGTCTCCGGCGGGATCGCTGCGGGTGTCGTACACCAGCCATTGACCGTCCGGTGACCAGACGCGGGTGTGGGTGAGGATGCGCCCCCCGGGTCCGCGAGTGATTGGTCGTTCGAAGCCCCGGACGTTCATGGTCTGGACGGCATCGCGCCCGGCTGGGGCTCCAGCAGCCCCAGTTCCTCCAAGATCGCCCGGACCCGGGCGCGTTCCGGCGGGCGAAAACTCTCGAACGGGGGCGCCATGTCATCCCGACAGACACCGAGCAGCGACAGTGCGCATTTCAAACCTTTCACCACCGCCGATGCGTGTCGCTCCACCCGGTAGATCGCGCCCAACCGGAGAATCTTTTGTTGCAGCTCCGCAGCCCGGGTCTCGTCGCCGGCGCGGTGGGCCTCGGTGAGCCCCACGAACCATTGCGGAACGATCTGGGCGCCCCCGTTGATGCCGCCGTGTCCTCCCCGGCGCAGCGCCTCCCAGAGGCATTCCTCCGGGCCCACCCACACCCGCCAATCGGGCCGGCGCCGAGCCAACTCCACGGCGCGCGCGAAGTACTCCATGTCCCCCGAGCTGTCTTTCAATCCCACGACCGGTTCCAACTCCATCAATTGTGCCAGGGTGTCCAGTTCGAATCGGACCTTGGTCATCTGCGGCATGTTGTAGAGAATCAGGGGCAGGGGCAGTTGTGCCACCAATTGCCGGATGAAATGGACCAGCTCGGGCTGACCGGCCGGGAAGTAATACGGAGGGGCGGTCACCAGCGCCCGGGCCCCGGCTTCCGCCGCGAACCGACCCAGCGAAACGGCCTCCGCCATGGCCGTGTCCGTGATGCCCACCCACACCGGTAGTCGATCCCGCGCCAGAGCACAGACCCGTTGAATCAGCTCGCGCCGCAGGCGGTAACTCAGGCAGGGTGCCTCGCCAGAGGTGCCGAGAATAAACAGGGCGCTCACCCCGCCCGCGATCACCCGCTCCACCAGACGTGCCAATCCCTCGTGGTCCAGGGTCTCCGGCCCCGCCAGTGGCGTGACCAAGGGGGGAATGATGCCCTCCACCGGTTGCCAAAATGTCCGGCCCACGCCCGGCTAGCTAGCGCAACCCTCCGCTGGCAGCAAGGGCAAAGCCCGCGGAGCGCATCGGCTCCCTGGCCGGGCCCTGAATGCGGCCGCGGCCTGGCGGAAAAGCCCGTCCTCTCGTCGCAGAGGCGCCCGACCTCGCGTCGAGCGGCGGGAATCCGATCCGCCAAAGCCGCGCAGCCCGGGCTCGGTGTTTTCGCTGCCCGTGTCCGGTCCGGGACCAACCTGGTCACACCCGGGGTGGCTCTTCTGGCGCGGGGCCGGACCACAGGCGGCCTGGAGAGAGGCTACAGGACCGGCCCATCGACGCTGCGCTTTCGCGTTTGCCCCGTTCGCTGCCTCTCCTGATCATGCCGGCATGATCGAGCGCTATTCACGGCCCGAAATGCGGGCCATCTGGTCGGAAGAAAACAAGCTGCGGCTCTGGCTGGAGATCGAGCTGCTGACGGCCGAGGCCCTGGTCCGGGAGGGCATCGTGCCCGCGAGCGATTTCGAACGCATCCGCGCCGGCTGTCGCGCTTGTCAAAAGGACCTCCCCGGGCTGCTGGCGCGGCAGCGCGAGTTGGAAGAGACGCTCCAGCACGACGTGATCGCCTTTACCACGGCCGTGGCGGAGAAGATCGCTCACCGCGCCAGCCGCTGGCTGCATTACGGTCTGACCTCCAGTGACGTGCTGGACACGGCCTTTGCGGTGCAGATGGTGCAAAGCGCCGACCTGTTGCTGGCCGACCTGGACGCGCTGCTGCCTGTCATCGCCCGCCGTGTGCGCGAACACAAAGCCACCCCGTGCATCGGGCGCAGTCACGGCATCCATGCCGAACCCATCACCTTCGGATTCAAACTGGCCGGCATGTACGACGAGTTCCGTCGGGCACGGCGCCGGCTGGAGTCGGTGCGGGAAGCCGTGGCGGTCGGCAAACTCAGCGGCGCCGTGGGCACCAGCGCGCATCTTCCGCCCCGCGTGGAAGTCCATGTGTGCCGCAAGCTGGGTCTCCGACCGGCACCCGTGGCGACCCAGGTGGTCCCGCGGGACCTGCATGCCGAGTTTCAGACCGTGTTGGCCCTGTTGGGGGCCAGCATCGAGCGATGGGCGGTCGAATTCCGGCATTTGCAGCGCACCGAGGTGCTCGAGGCGGAAGAACCCTTCGGCCGCGGCCAGAAAGGCAGCAGTGCCATGCCCCACAAACGCAATCCCATCACCTGGGAACGACTCACCGGTCTGGCCCGTCTCCTCCGCACCAACGCCATGGCTGCCCTGGAGAATGTCGCCCTCTGGCACGAACGCGACATCAGCCACAGCTCGGTCGAGCGGGTCATCTTTCCGGACTCCTGCATGCTCGCGGATTACATGCTCGACCGGCTGCGCCGTCTCATGGAGGGTCTCCAGGTGTATCCCGAAAACATGCGACGGAATCTGGCGCTTTCGCTGGGGATGTGGCACAGCCAGACCGTGTTGCTGGCCCTGATTCGCAAGGGCCTGACGCGGGAGGAGGCGTACGCCCTAGTACAGCGCAACGCCATGAAGACGTGGCAGGTCAAACAGGCCGGGCGCGATGACGCGGATTTTCTGAAGACGCTGCGCAGCGATCCCGAAGTGGCCCGTCATTTCGAGCCGGGTGAACTGGAGCGGCTCTGCTCCCTGGAGTTTCACTTCCGGCACCTGCCCCGGCGGTTCCGGGCCTTGAAACTCTGAGCCGGCCGCCTCCGTCACGGGCCCGCCGACCCCGCAGGGACCGGGTCAGTACAGCCACTCCAGGATCCGGCCCTCCGCGTCGAGCTTGACCCCCTGTCGGCGATACGCCCAGCACATGTAACTGACACTGACGAAGAACGACGCCGGCAGACGGTTGACGGCACAAATCTTGGCCCCCAGCAGCGTCGTGCGTCCTCCGAAGCCCATGGGCCCGATGCCCAGCTCGTTGGCGGTGCGTACAATGTCCTGTTCCAGTCGGTCGAGGACCGGGTTCGGATTGCGGTCGTCCAGCCGGCGCAGGAACTGTTGCTTGCTGAACTCGTAGCCGGTGGCGCGATCCCCGCCAATGCACACGCCCAACACGCCGGGACCGCATCCTTTGCCCTGGGCCTGCAGCACCGCGTCCAGGATGACCCTTCGCACGCCGGCCAGGTCCCGGTTGGCCTGGAGGCTCTCGTCAGGCAACGAGTATTGCGCGCCGACGTTTTCGCAGCCGCCGCCCTTCAGGATCAACCGCACCAGAATCTCCGGAGAGCGGTGCTGGTGGAAATGGATCGTGGGCGAGCCGGGCCCCACGTTGGTCCCGTCGTTCTTGCCGGTCAGCGAGTCCACGGAGTTCTGGCGCAAATAACCCTTGCGGGTGGCCAGTTTCACCGCCTCCCGGGCCGTTTCCTCGAAGGCGATCTGGTCGTACGCCACCGGACAATCCACATAGAAGAGGATGCTGCCGGTGTCCTGGCAAATCGGTTGGGACTTGCGCCGTGCCAGCTCGATGTTGGCCTGGATGATTTTCATGGCCGACTCGGCGATCGTGCCCTTCTGCTCCTGCTCCAGCGCCGACAAAATCGCCCGCTGCACGTCGTCGGGCATTTCCGCCGAGGTCCGCCGGATCAACTCGACCAACGAAGCCTGCAGTGCGTCGTTCATGACCGGCTCAATGTAGAGCCCGCCGCCTCCCGCCGCAATGCACCAACCCGCGCCCGCACCCGGCACTTGGTTTTCCGGTCCGACTCGTGTTTCATCCCCGGCAGCCTATGGACGAGACCAATGCCCTGATCGAACAGCGCAAGGCGAAGCTGGCCGCGCTTCGGGCGCGCGGCCTGGACCCGTTCCGCAACAAGTTCAGCCCTTCGCACACCTGTGCCGAGGCCCGCACCCACTATGTGGAGGGTCTGAGCGTGGCGGTGGCCGGTCGCGTGACGGCCCACCGCGACATGGGCAAGAGCCTGTTCCTGGACCTCCGGGACGGCAGCGGGCGCATTCAGATCTATGCACAAAAAAACGTCGTCGGCGACGATGCCTACGACCTGCTCAAGCACCTGGACCTCGGCGACTTCCTCGGGGTGCGGGGCACCCTGTTCACCACTCGCACCGGGGAAATCTCCGTGAAGGCCATGGAGTGTGTCCTCCTGGCCAAGGCCTTGCGGCCGCCGCCGGCCAAGTGGCACGGCCTGGAAGACACCGAGATCCGATATCGCCAGCGCTACCTCGATCTCATCGCCAATCCGGAGGTCAAAGACCTGTTTCTCAAACGCAGCCAGATCATCCGCACCATCCGGGATTTTCTACACAGCCGGGGTTACGTGGAGGTCGAGACCCCCATCCTGCAGCCCATCCCCGGCGGCGCGGCGGCGCGCCCCTTTAAAACGTGGCACAATGCCCTGGGCTGCGAGTTCTACCTGCGCATCGCCCTGGAGCTCCCCCTCAAGCGCCTCCTTGTGGGCGGGTTCGATCGCGTCTTCGAGTTGGGCCGCACCTTCCGCAACGAGGGGATTTCGCGCCGGCACAACCCGGAGTTCACCATGCTGGAAGCCTACCAGGCCTACGGGGATTACGAGACCATGATGGAACTGGTCCAGAGCATGATTGTGCACGTGGCGCAAACCGTGCTCGGCACGCTGCGGCTGGAACACCGCAACCCCGAGGGCCGGGTCGTCCGTACCATCGACCTCACTCCGCCGTGGCCGCGCGTCCGCTACAAGGATCTGGTGCGCGAGCGGGCGGGCAGCGACTGGTTCGATCTGACGCCCCAGCAGCGCCGGGAACGGGCTCTCCAGTGGGGTGCCGAGATCGGCCCCGACTACGAGGACTTCGAAGTCACCCAGGCCGTGTTCGAAAAGCTCATCGAGCCCACCCTAATCCAGCCCGTTTTTGTCACCCACCTGCCCAAGGAACTCATCCCGCTGGCCAAACTCTCGCCTGAGGATCCGTCCACGGTCGAGGTTTTCGAACTCTGCATGAACGGGCAGGAACTGGCCCCGGCCTACACCGAACAAAACGACCCCATCGAACAACGGGAGCGGCTCGAACATCAGGCCGGCGGGGAACGACAAAAACTCGACGAAGATTTTCTTGTGGCTCTGGAGCATGGCATGCCCCCGGCGGGCGGCATGGGCATGGGCATCGACCGGCTCTGCATGACCCTGCTCGGTCAGGAAAGCATTCGCGACGTCATTCTGTTTCCTCAGTTACGACCCAGGGCGCCGGCGGGAGGCTCCGCAAGACCCGCGACACCCGCCCCGGGATCCCAGTCAACACCCGAGCGGCCCCAGCCGGAGACATCCCGCGAGGATGGATGAGCCCGGCGCACCGTCCCCGCAGCACACCGGCCGGGAGCTTCGGTCCCCACCAGGGCTCAACCCCGTGAGAAGGGCCCTCGGCACAAGCCCTTCCGGAGACTTCCGCCGCCCCCCTTTCCGTGCTAGCGTGCCTGCATGGCGCGGAAAACAGCTCAGCCAGAATCGTCCCGTGTCCCGCGGGATCTCCTCGGCCTGGTGCTGGCAGCCTTCGCACTGCTGCTCCTGGTCGCGCAGTGGTCATTCGACCGCTACGATCTGGCCATTCATCGCCATCCGCCCAACCAACCGGTGCACAATTTGGCCGGCCCTGTCGGTGCCCATCTGGCCAATGCCACGTTCTTCCTCCTGGGTGTGACCGCCTTTCTGTTGCCCCCCACGCTGCTCCTTGTGGCACTGGGGTGCTGGTGGGCGCCCTTGTCCTTTTTGCGGCGTCGCTGGCTCTGGGCCCTTGTGCTGTTGCTGTCGGGTTCCGGGCTGCTGCACCTGGCCGACAGTTGGCCCTTGTTGAAGACATGGCGTCTGGCGCTCGGGGCCCCCAGCGCGGGGGGCTTGCTGGGGTCGATCAGCTACGATTACGGGTTTTGGACCGTGGGCCCGGTGGGAGCCACCATCCTTTACAGCGCCCTCTACCTCGCCAGCCTCTGTTACCTCACCAACTTCCAAATCGGCGAGTGGATTCGAAACGCGTTGGTTCAGCTGCGCCGGCGCTACGAAACCAGCGCGGCGGCCCTGGAACGCCGCGCGCAAGAGCTCGAAGAACGCAAACAGGCCCTCCAAGAGGAACTGGCGCGGGCGGGTGTGGAGTCGGAGCGGAAACCTCCGCGCGAGCCGCGCATTCGGGACCTGAGTGTGCCTCAGCCCAAACCCACGGCCACCCTGCCTGCTACGGCGCCCCTCCAGGAACACGCCGGTGCCGACACCGCCGCAGCGCCGGTCGAGGCACAAATGGCGCCTCCGGAATCCGGCGAACCCGCCCGCACAACGCCAGCCCCGGCCGCCACGGCGTCCCCCTCCGCCGAGCCCGTGGCGCCCGGCACGGGGGAACCCCCTGCCGCTGCAGCGCCGCCGACACCGGCCAAGGAACCTCCCGGCCCTGCCGTGGCCGCCACGGCTCAGCCCGCCGGAGCCAGGCCACGCAAAACCAAGCCGCTGGCCGTGGCCGCCCCGCCCGTCATTGGGAATTACCAGTTGCCCAGCCTGGACTTTTTGCATCCGCCGGATCTCTCGACCCGGCCCACCGAATCCAAGGAGGAGCTGTTGGCCAATGCGCGTCTCATACAGCAGACCCTGGCACAGTTCGACATTCCCGTGGAGCTGGGCGACATCACCAAGGGTCCGACGATCACCCGCTACGAGCTGCACCCGGCGCCGGGAGTCAAACTGGAGCGGATCACCGCCCTGACCAACAACCTGACCGCCGCGCTGAAGGCCGAGCGCATTCACGTGCTGGCCCCCATCCCGGGCAAGAGCTCCGTCGGCGTGGAAGTGCCCAACCGCGTCAAGACCAAGGTGATGATGCGCGACCTGTTGGAGACGGACGAATGGCGCAACACCAAGGCACGCATCCCGCTGGCCCTCGGCAAGGACGTGTACGGGCAACCGATCATCGCCGACCTGGCCGAGATGCCCCACCTGCTGATCGCCGGCAGCACGGGCTCCGGAAAGTCCGTCTGCATCAACGCCATCATCGCCTCCCTGCTCTACCGGTTCACCCCCGATCAGCTCCGGTTCGTCATGATCGACCCCAAGGTCGTGGAGCTCCAACAGTACAATGTGCTGCCGCATCTGGTCGTGCCCGTGGTCACCGACCCCAAAAAGGTGGTCCTGGCCCTCCGGTGGGTGGTCAACGAGATGGAAAAGCGCTACCAGATCTTCGCGCGCGTCGGCGTCCGGAACATCGCCTCGTTCAACAGTCGCCCGCGACACAAGCCCCTGCCGGAGCGCGAGCCCGAGCTGCCCTTGAAAGCGCGACGTGAAAAAATCGAGCCTGCCGCCGACGGCTTCGCCGTGGAGGTGGACGAGGAAATCGTCGTGCCCCGCGAGGAGGACATCATCATCCCCGACAAACTCAGTTACATCGTGGTGATCATCGACGAGCTGGCCGATCTGATGCTTGTCGCGCCGGCCGATGTCGAAATGGCCATCGCCCGCATCACCCAAATGGCCCGGGCCGCGGGTATCCATGTCATCGTGGCCACCCAACGGCCCAGCGTCGATGTCATCACCGGCGTCATCAAGGCCAACATCTCCGCCCGGATCGCCTTCCAATGCGCCTCCCGCGTGGACTCCCGAACCATCCTCGACGCCATGGGCGCCGAAAAACTCCTGGGCAAGGGCGACATGCTTTACCTGCCGCCGGGCTCGGCCAGGCTCATCCGGGCCCAAGGAGCCCTGATCACGGACGAGGAAATCCAGCGCATCGTGGACTTCATTGCCAAGCAGGGGAAACCCAACTACGACCTCGAGATCCACGAGCAGTTGTCCAGGCCGACCTCGGCCCTCGACACGGAAGAGGGTGCGGACGAAGACGAGGCCCTCATCCAGCAATGCATCGAGGTCATCCGCAGCGAACAGAAGGCCAGTGTGTCGTTGCTGCAACGCCGGTTGCGCCTCGGCTACACCCGCGCCGCCCGTATCATGGACGAACTGGAACGACGCGGCATCGTGGGCCCCAGCAAAGGGGCCGAGCCGCGCGACATCCTCATCGACCTCGACGCACCGGGCGCTCCGGGCCATCCCTCCTCGGCCTCCGGGCCCGCGTGAGGCCCTCCCTTGTGACGCGCCCGGCCCGGGCGTGTCCCCCTCCGCGGGCGCTGCATCCCGCCGGTTGCGCTTGCCCGGCACGGTGTCACCAGCCTACATGATGCATATGAATTTGCCTGCTGCCTTTGCCGCGTCCGTCGAAGCCCACCCGGAAAAAACTGCGGTCTTCTGGGGGCTGGAAGAGATCCCGTACCGTGCCCTCTGGCACCAGAGCCGCGCCGTCAGCCATCATCTGACCACCCGGCTCGGGGTGCAGCCCGGCGATCGCGTCGGCCTGTGGCTCAAAAACCGACCGGAATTCATCACGGCCCTGTTCGGCATCCTCCAGAGCGGAGCCGTGGCCGTTCCGATCAACAATTTTCTCAAGCCCGACGAGGTCAACTACATCCTCGGCGACGCCGGGATCCGGGTGCTCATCACCGAGGAGGAACTGGCCCGACAGGCGCCCGCGCTCCAGGCCGTGCACCCGCAACTGCAGCTGCTGCCGGTCGAACAGTTTGCCTGGCTGGCCCCCGCCCCGGCCGGGCAGGAGAACCCCGGCGCCAATCGCACCACGCAGGACCTGGCCGTGCTCATCTACACCTCCGGCACCACGGGCCGTCCCAAAGGGGCCATGCTTTCCCACGGCAACCTGCTCCACAATGTCGAGAGCTGTCGGCAGGTCCTGCGCACCGTGCAAGCCGATCGGATCGCCGTCCTGTTGCCGCTGTTCCACAGCTACATGATCACCGTGGGGGTGTTGCTGCCGCTGCTGGTGGGCGGCAGCATCGTGCTGGTCCGTTCCCTGCATCCGCCCCGGAATGCCCTGGCCGAGATTCTCCAACGGCAGGCCACGATTCTGCCGGCCATTCCACAGTTTTACCGGGCCATGGTCAGCGCGCCCATTGAACCGCCGTTGCCCTTGCGGCTTTGCATCAGCGGGGCCGCCCCCCTGCCGGTCCAGGTGCTCAAAGACTTCGAGGCCAAGTTCGGCATTCCCCTGCTCGAAGGATACGGACTGAGCGAAGCCAGCCCCGTCGTCACCAAGAATCCCATCGAACGCCGGAAACCGGGCTCCATTGGCCTGCCCATTCCCAACGTGGAGGTTTCCGTCCAGGACGATCAGGGCAATCTCCTGCCCCATCACACCGTCGGCGAGATCTGCGTGCGCGGCGGCAACGTCATGATGGGCTACTGGAATCGGCCGGAGGAGACCGCCAGGGTCATGCGCAACGGCTGGCTGTTGACCGGGGACATCGGGTATCAGGACGCGGACGGGTACTTCTACATCACCGACCGGAAGAAGGACATGATCCTGGTCAATGGGATCAACGTGTACCCGCGTGAAATCGAAGAGGTCCTCTACCAGTACCCCGGAGTCAAGGAGGCCGCGGTGATCGGGATTCCGGATCGTCGCCGGGGCGAGCAACCGCTGGCCTTTGTGGCCCCGGCCGAAGGCGTCACCCTCGAAGAGAGACCCATCGTCCAATTCCTGCGGGATCGGTTGGCCGACTACAAGGTGCCGCGCCGGATCGTTTTCATGGAAACCCTGCCGCGCAACGCGACGGGCAAAATCCTCAAGACCACCCTTCGCCAGATGGCCAGCAACGTCGGGCCGGTCGAGGAACTCGGCTGATCCAATCCTGCGTCCCCGGTCCGGAAAAGCGCCCGCTTTTCAGCGAGAAATCGGGTCCGCCGCAGCACACCAGTGCGCATGGGGCCGCCGCCAACATCCCCGCGGACAGCCGTCACCGGCTCCGGCCCTCACCGGTGGCCCGCACGCATTGGGCCGACACCGCGGTCCCGTCACTACCCCCGGGCCGCCGCTCTGCCGGGTCCGGGCCCCGCCCAAACGGGGCTCCAATTCCGGGTCGATGAGAGAGCTGCGATTCATCCGCCCGACCGAATCCGCTCGCCCGCCGCGCAAGCAGCCTGAGAGGAAAACTGCCCTCTTCCCCGCAAGGGGCGGAACATGTCCGTCGCGGGGCACCCCCGCAGCGTTTTTGGAGGAGCTTTGGAGCGGTTCTCCCCGCTTGCCCAGCTGCGCAAGCACCGTTTTGAACCTCCCGGTCTTTGCACCACCACTTGCAGCCGACGTGTCTCACCGGGGCACCGGCAGGTTTGCCGGGGTGCGAAACTCGTAACGCACGCGACCCTGATCCGATTCCAACAGCAGCGTGTAGTCTGTCTGCGGCTGCAAAGGATCGGCCCATGCCCCCCGCACATGGGGTCGCATCCCGCGGATGGGTTGCCCATACACGATGGCCCGCACCGGAACCGAGTTCGAATCCGACACCAGGTGCCACAGGCCCGACGCGTATTTGTTCGTGGCCAGTGTACTTGTGGGGACGACTCGCACTTCCTTGAGCCGGACCGGCCGGTCCAGCGCAAAGGAGACCAGATAAGGCAGCCGCGTGGGGCCCATCCGCCGCCCCGGACGCTCGGCCTGGGCCCGCGGATTGGGTCGGATCGTGTGCACGATTTGAATATCCGCCGGCCGAAACCAGTCCATTAGTTGGTAGACAGTGAGTCCCAACAGCATCACCACGACGAGGATGAGAACGATGTTCTTGGTTGACATGGCCTGTCTGAATGGACGCACACGCGGGACATCTATTCAGGCCGGCCGAGCGGCGGATCGCCTCGCCCGGGCGTTTACCCTCATCGAGCTGCTGGTGGTGATCGCCATAATCTCCATTCTCGCCAGCATGCTCCTGCCCGCTCTGGGCAGGGCCAAAGAGACCGCTCGTCGCATCTCCTGCAACAACAACCTGCGCCAACTGGGCCTGGCCGCGAGGCTGTACGTGGACGACCACGAGGGATTCTTTCCGCCCCGGTTGGTCAACGGCCGTTGGCCGCATCGGCTCCAGCCGTACTACCGCGAGTTGCGGTTGCTCGTCTGCCCGAGTGACGGGCCCAACCCGGCCACCCAGCCGGCCAATACCAACCTCTACCCGGCCGACGGCGCGCCCCGGAGCTATCTCATCAACGCGTTTAACGACTACTTTCAGTCGGTCCTGAGCGCGGCCGATTGGCAGGCTTACGTTCAAGCCAACTATCCGCAGGGGTTGAAGGAGCTCTGGGTCCGTTATCCCTCGGATACCATTCTCTTCGGAGAAAAGGAGACCCGTTCGCCGCACTACTACATGGACTTCTACGAGGGGAACGGCAACGACGTGGAGGAGGTGGAACAAAGCCGGCATTCCGGCGCCGGTGCGCAGACCCGTTCCGGCGGTTCGAACTTTGCCTTCATTGACGGCAGCGTGCGGTTCCTCAAATTCGGTCGCAGCTTGATCCCGATCAATCTCTGGGCCGTCACCGAGGCCGCCCGCACCAACTATGCAGGTTTCTGATCCCACGTCGCATGCCGAGCCCTGCGGCCCGCAAGACCCGGCCGATCTGGCCGGAACCGCGACTTCCTCCCCGTCCCCCAACCCGGTCGCCGGCGCCGGTGCCCCCCCGGTGCCGGCGGCCTCTTCGGCACCGCGCCATCTTCGGGTCATCGCTTGTGAGATCGCGCTGCGCGAGATTTGCCACCTGGCCGCGCGGAGTCGAAACCTGCTCGATCTGGAGTTCGTGTCCCAAGGGCTCCACGACCATCCCGCCCGGGGCCGCCTGGAAGTCCAGCGACGGCTGGATGCGGTGCCCCCGGGAGTCTATGACGCGATTCTCCTGGGCTACGGCCTCTGCGGCCGACTCTTGGAAGGGATCACCGCCCGGCACACGCCCCTGGTGGTCCCGCGAGCCCACGACTGTATCACCTTCTTCCTCGGTTCCAAGGAACGGTACCAGAAGGCCTTTTTCCATCGGCCCGGCACGTACTACTTCACGTCCGGCTGGGTGGAATGCGCGCAAAAACGGTCCCGGGCAGGCTCCGGATCCGCCCTCGCAACCCCGATCCTTTCCCAAGGGGCCACCCTCCCGAACTGGGAGGCCTGGACTCGACAGCACGGAGAGAGCAAGGCCAGAGCCCTGATGGAGGTCCTCCGGGAATGGACCGCCCACTACACCCACGGGGTGCTCATCGAATTCGATTTCACCCGATCGCTCGGTCTGGCCGCGCAGGTGCGAGCCATTTGCGCACGTCAAGGGTGGCAGTTCGAGGAATGGGAAGGGGACCTCGGCCTGCTCCACCGCTGGCTCGAGGGTGATTGGCGTCCGGAAGAATTCCTGATGGTGCCGCCGGGCCATCGAATTGTTGCAACTTTCGACGAGGACATCGTCCGTGCCGAACCCGTTACGGAACCCGGGGCGGATGTGACCCACGGTGGAGCGGCTGCTGTCGGCGTAAGCGGCTCCAGCGCAACAGCGCAGCGGCGGGAAGACCAGCCTGCAACCGGGGGTCCCGCTGGATTTTGAACGTTCCGGCGGCTCGTCCGTCTAACTGATTGAACGGCGCGAAAGACTTCGCTGTTCGCTTAGGGTTGGTATAGAGGTTTTACTTGTGGTGCGGTGCGAACAGCGACCCTCCAAGTTGGCCGCACCACCCTTCTGAGCGCCGGGGTGACGGCGTCGAAACCTCATCACCACTTGAGCCGGGAAACCTTCCCGGCTCTCGTCTTTTCTTTGGATGGCCGGGGATCCTTCTTGGCCAGCTTCTTGCCCATTCTTGCCCGATTCATCGGTCGCGGAATGACCAGCGGCCTCCGGACCTCCGAGGAAGCCCGGTCTCGGAGGCTTTCGAAGGCCCTAGGTTCCCCCACGGCCCGGTCCATTTGGCCACCGAGCAGCACCAACCCGGTGAGGCAACTCAGCACTCGGGAACCCTCCCAAGCCGGGAGCAACGAGGCGCCGCGAGCGTTTTGTGACCGGCTTCCCCGCCCGCGGAAGACCGCATCGCATCCGCCCCTCTAGTGGCCGCGGCCGCGGGCTCGCTCGAGCGACGCCAGGCCCAGGGCCCGACTCTGGGCCGCCCGGCGGTTCAAACGGTCCAAGAGTTTATCATGGATTCCGCCGAACCCTCCATTGCTGAAAACCACCACGACGTCACCGCCTTCCGCGTGGCGCACCACATGCGAAACAATCGCGTCCACGTCGGGTAAATAAGCCGCCGTCTTTCCCCGGGCTTGCAAATCCGCAATCAGTTGTTCCGGATTCAACCGTTCTTCGGGGGGCAATTGTTCCAGACGCGCGACCTGGGCGACCACCACGCAATCGGCTCCCGCAAAGGACTCCGCGAGCTCCTTTTGAAAGACACGGCGTCGGGTCGTGTTACTGCGCGGTTCGAAAATGGCCCACAGACGCTGTCGCGGATACTTCAGCCGCAGCGCCGCCAGGGTTTCCCGAATGGCCGTCGGATGGTGCCCAAAGTCGTCCACCACGGTCACGCCGTCGGCGACCCCTCGCACTTCCATGCGACGGCGCACACCGAGGAAGGTGTCGAAGGCGGCCTGGATTTGTTTGTTCGAGAGGCCGTAGTGCTTGGCGCAGGCGACCACGGCCAGCGCATTTCGCACATTGAACTCGCCCGGGAGATTCAGGTGGAACCGATAGCTGGGCAGCTCAAACGTACTGGCGCCGGCTCCCAACTGGACATTGAAGGCACGGACCGCGTTGTGTTCGCCCAAACCGAACTGGCGGACCGGGCAAAACCGCACATTCAACAGGGGTGCCAGATTCGGATCGTCGCCATTGGCCAGCAGGACCCCGTTGCGGGGCACGAGGCGGATGAGTTGTTCGAACGAACGCTGGATGGCCGTCAAATCCGGAAAGATGTCGGCATGGTCGTACTCCAGGTTGTTGAGGATCACGCACTCCGGCAGGTAGTGAACGAACTTGCTCCGCTTGTCGAAGAAAGCCGTGTCGTACTCGTCGCCTTCGATGATGAACCACTCGCTGTCGGTGAACCGGCAGCCGCGCTGAAAATTCAGGGGCAACCCCCCGATGAGGAAGCCCGGCTTCAACCCGTTGACCTCGAAGACCCAGGCCAGCAGCGCCGTGGTGGTGGTTTTGCCGTGCGTGCCCGCCACCACGATGGTGCGTTTGCCGCGCAGGAACTGCTCCCGCAGCAGCTCCGGCAGAGAACAGTACCGAAGCCTGTGCTCCAGGCAGTATTCCGCCTCCGGGTTGCCCCGGGAAATCGCATTGCCGATAACCACCAGGTCCGGCCGATGCGCCAGATTGGCCTCGGCATAGCCCGACATGACCTCGATGCCGTGCTCCGCCAGAAAGGTGGACATCGGCGGATAGGCATTCTGGTCCGAGCCGGTCACCGTCAGGCCTTGTTCCTTCAAGGCCACGGCCGTGGATGCCATCGCCGTCCCACAGATCCCCACAAAATGCACCGAACGAATCGTGCCCCACATACGTCCGGGCACTGTAGGCAATTCCGACCCACAGAAAAGCGGGAAGTGTTTCGGGACCGAAGTTGGCCGGATCCGCACGCGGCTGGGGTGGTTGACCGGTGAGCCTGCCTCTTTTTGGCCGCCCACGGACGACCTTGAGAGGGCGGGGACTCTTCCTGTGATCCAATCGGAAAGTCAGTGATGCGGGGTCCGCCCTGCCCCGCTGCCGGGCCAATGGATTCTGCCGCCGGTGGGCCGCGCCGCGGATTTCCGAGGCTGTTTGGGCACAGAGGGCCGGCCGCCGGCGCCCCCGGGCCTCAGAACGGGTCAATCCCTGGGCTACAGGCTTCCAACTGCCAACCGAGCGCTGCGGCGTTCCTCGGCCCGAGTCGGGTCTTCCGGAACCGGGGCCCACTTCGGTGAATCAGACTACTGGAGTGGATGGGTCCGGACACCGCAACCCTGCGCCCTCCGGAGCAGGTGGTGTGAAGACGTGTGTCGTCGAAGGACCGCCCTTTCCCACCCACGAGTTGCGCGGGTGGTTTGACGAAAAACCCGGCGCCTTCTCGCGTCCCGGGAGTGGGTGTGTTCCCCAGCGTCTCTGTAAAGTTCTCGTCGCGGTCGGCGGCGCCCGTGCCTCGAGGCAGGCGGCTCCCTGCGCGTCCGAGACCTGGCACACACAACAAAAAGCGGCGGTTTCGACCACGCGGGGCACCAAGGCCCCGTGTCCCTGCCCTCCCTTCTATTGCCTCAGGCCGTCGGGCCGGGCGGAGCCGCCAGTCCGAGCTCTGCCGCCACCGACTGCATCGCCGCGATGACCTCCGCAATGTGCTCGTCCAGGGTCAGTCCCAGGCCTGCGGCCCCTTGTTCGATGTCCTCCCGACTGACCCCCGCGGCGAAGGATTTCTGTTTGAGCTTCTTGCGCACACTGGCCGGCGTCAGTCCCTGAAGTCGTTCCGGACGCACATACGCGACGGCGGTCAGAAACCCGCACAGTTCGTCCACCGCAAACAGGGCGCGGCGCAAGGGACGGTCCAGGGGATACTCGTCCCGGTTCCAGCGAGCGTGGGAAAGGATGGCTCCGACCAATTCCTCGTCCAGGCCGCGTTGCCGCAGCACCCGGGCCGCTTCGCGTGTATGGTGGGGAGGCTCGGGAAAACGTTCGTAGTCCAGGTCATGCAGCAGTCCCACCAGGCCCCAGCGCTCCTCGTCCTCTTGAAAGCGTCGCGCGTAATGGCGCATGGCGGCTTCCACGGCCAGGGCGTGCTTGCGCAGGGACTCGGAGTGGACCCACTCGTGCAACAGGGCGAGCGCCTCGGTGCGTGTCATGCGCCCAGCATGTCACACCAGGCCGAGATTGGCCAGAATCTGGCGCGTGGACCGCACCCGGTTCAGCGTGTAGAAATGGATGCCGGGGACCCCGCCCCGCAACAGGTCCTGGCACTGTTGCGAGGCGTATTCGATGCCAAAGGCAATCGAGCCCTCCTCGTCGTCGGCCAGGGTCTCCAAACGGCTTCGAAGGGGGTCGGGAATCCGGGCCCCGCACAACTGCGTCAGTCGCTGCACCTGCTGCAACCCCAGAATGGGTAAAACGCCGGGGAGGATCGGCACGCGCACCCCGAGTCGCGTCAGGTAATCCCGGAATTCCCAGAAGTCGGCGTTGTCAAAGAAGAGCTGCGTGATCACCAGATCCGCCCCCGCATCGATCTTGGCCTTCAAATACCGCCAGTCGGCGTACTTGCCCTCCGCACAGGCGGGATGACCCTCGGGGAAGCCGGCCACCCCGATGCAAAAGTCGCCCATCTCCCGCAGCAATCGCACCAGTTGCCACGCGTGCGTGAAGCCGCCGGGCGGGGGCGTGAATTCCCGGGCGCCGGCGGGTGGATCCCCGCGCAAGGCCAGGATGTTGACGATGCCACGCGCCCGGGCCTGACGAATGATCTCCCGCAACTGCTCGACCGTCGAGCCGACGCAGGTCAGATGCGCCATGCTGGGCAGCCCGTAGCGCCGCTGGATGGTCTCCACGATGGCCAGGGTTTTGTCGCGGGTACTGCCACCGGCGCCATAGGTCACCGAACAAAAGTCCGGTTTCAGGGCGGCCAATTGGGGCAGTGTGACGTCGAAAAATGTGCGTTCGCCTTCCTCGGTTTTCGGCGGGAAGAATTCGAAGGAGACCGCAGCGCGGCGTTGCGCCTGGCGCTGCGCCAACACATCCCGGATCAAGAGGGGTCCGTGCATGGCGGGCCAAGTTGGTCGCGGTGAACCGGGATTTCAAGCCCGTGCCTTGTCGCGTCCCGAGCGCGCCGCAGACCGCGCGGGGGATCCACGGGTTCGCGGACCTCGGCCCCGGCCCGGGAAACGACAGAACCTCGGCGCCGGCGCGGGAAAGCCGCGCACCGCCGCCGGCGTGCCCCGGCCGAGTGCGGGAGTTTCAGTTGCTGGCGCGGCCGGCGATGCCCTTGACGCCCTTGCCGAGCTTGCGCGCAGGTTCCTTGGGCCGCAGGGCGCGGACCGCAGCGCCCGCCCGCCACATTTCGGAATCCCGCATGGCGTTCAGCTCTTTTTGGAGCTGTTCCTGGTAATCGGGTCGGCCGCAGGCCTGCAAGACGCGGCGCGCCTCTTTGCCGGTGCGCACTCGCTCGTAAAGCTCCTTGAACACCGGCAACACGGCCTTTTTGAAACGCGGTTTCCAGTCCAGCGCCCCTCGCTGAGCGGTGGCGGAGCAGTTGGCGTACATCCAGTCCATGCCTTTCTCATCGACCAGGCGGATGAGCGACTGCGTCAACTCCTCCACGGTTTCGTTGAACGCTTCGCTGGGTGTGTGGCCATGGGCACGCAACACCTCGTACTGGGCTTCCATGATCCCGGCCAGGGCACCCATGAGCACTCCCCGCTCCCCGGTCAAATCACTGAATACCTCGTGTTCAAAGGTGGTGGGGAACAGGTAGCCCGAACCGATGCCAATCCCCAGGGCCAGGCAACGTTCCCGGGCACGGCCCGTGTAGTCCTGGGCCACCGCGAAGCTGGAGTTGATCCCGGCGCCGCTGAGGAAATTTCGCCGCACGGACGTGCCGGAACCTTTGGGCGCCACCATGATCACGTCCACGAACGGCGGCGGGACCACGCCGGTCAGCTTTTGATACACAATGGCGAAGCCGTGCGAGAAATACAGGGCATCCCCCTCCTTCAGCCGCGGCTTTACCACCGGCCAGATCTCCTTTTGCACCGCATCCGCCACCAGCAACTGAATGATTGTGCCGCGCTCGACCGCCTCCGGAATGTCAAAGAGGGTCTTGCCCGGCTTCCAACCGTCCTCCTGTGCGCGTTTCCAGCCCTTGCCGTCCGAACGGCTTCCGACAATGACGCGAAAGCCGTTGTCCTTGAGGTTCAACGCCTGGGCCGGCCCCTGGACGCCGTAGCCAATGACGGCAATCGTTTCGTCCTTGAGGATTTTGCGGGCTTTGGCCAGCGGGAACTCCTTGCGCGTGATGACCTCTTCGATCGTTCCGCCAAAATCAATCTTCGCCATACGTGGGTTCCTCGATGTTGCGATGGTTCTTGTGGGACCTCCCGGGTGCCGAACGGGATCCAGGCGCCGCGGCACCCGTCCTTCCGGGCCTTCAGTTCCGCGGCATGGCCACCCGGCCGGTCCGCGTCAGATCGAGAATGCCAAAGGCCTTCATCAACTCGATGAATTTCTCCACCTTGCTCTCGTCGCCTGTCACCTCGATGGTCAGGCTCTGGGGTTGCACGTCCACGATCTTGGCCCGGAAAATGTCCGTAATCTGCATCACCTCGGCGCGGGAAGTGGAATCCACCCGCACCTTCACCAGGACCAGCTCGCGGTCCACGAACTCGCCCTCGCGAAAGTCACGGACCTCGATCACGTCCGGCAGTTTCTGCAACTGCTTCACAATCTGTTCCAACGTGGCATCGTCCCCGCGGGTGACGATGGTCATGCGCGAGGCGGTGGCGTCCTGGGTCGGCGCCACATTGAGACTGTCAATGTTGTAACCGCGGCCACTGAACAACCCGGCCACCCGGGTCAGCACGCCAAACCGGTTTTCCACCAGCACGGAAATCGTGTGTCGCATACGCCTGGCCGGTCCTTTCTTGACCGGGCTTCCAGCTTAGTCCGGTCCGACACAGCGGGTCAAATTGTGTTTCGCAGCAGCACGTTGGTCGGGGGAACTCAGGTTTTGAACACCCCCGACAAGCTCGCCAGCGTTTCGCAATCCCCCAAGGGTGAGCCTGGGAAAACGGAATCCCTCGGGATTCATGCATCCAGGGCTCCAACGCCGAAACGCGCCCCCCGCTGTCCACTGGATCGCACGGGCCCATCCACGCCCCCCACGGCGCAGCCCGTCCGACAGCCCCAGGCCGCGGGCCGAGCACCCCGTCCCGCAAACTCGCCGTGCCCTGAAAGGGCGCCACCCGATGCCCCCATCGCAAAGGTTGGGCACGCTACATTGAACTCCGCCCCTTCAGGGCGGCGTGAATCTGGTTTGGCTGCCCACCCGGAGCGTTGCCCTGGGCTGATGAATCCTTGCTCCGCTGGGGCGGACACACGGCGCGCTGCCGAGGGGAGCCATGGATCTGGGATCGCACAGTGCGCCGTCGTGCTCGGCCCGCGCCCTGGGCTGGCGCCTGCTCGGCTGGGCAAACCTACAGCACTCCGGGGGACGCGAAACCTTTTTCGATCCTTGACGGCCTTGGAGGAAATGGCTTTGCCAAGGGCTGCTTGGGAGGACTGTCGCTCGCAGCGGCGGCGCACTCAGGGCCCTGGGTGCCGCGGATCCGCTGTACGGCGCATTGCCGGTTTTGCCCGGCTCCAAAAGCTCGGCGGAATCTGAGTGTCCTCGGAAGGGAAAGGCCGATGGAAAAGGCCCTTCCTTTGGGATTCCCGGGTCCGGAGTTCAATACGGAACCGCGCCCCTGTGCGTTCGGAGCCGATTCTTTGCCGCGGGCATCGACACCGGAAGCAAGCGACCCGGCCCGGTCTCGATTGGGGATTGCTCCGGAGTTGCGGGAATCGCCCTGCAGCCCTCCGACTCCGTAAGGTTTGCTTTTCCCACCAGTCGGCGCATGTTGAAAAACATGATGCGCGCCATGGTGCTGGAGCAACCCGGTCGGCCCCTGGAACTGCGGCAGGTCCCCCGCCCCCGGCCCGGTCCCACCGAGGTCGTGGTTCGGGTCCTGGCGTGCGCCGTCTGTCGCACCGATCTGCACGTGGTGGACGGCGAGTTGCCTCATCCCAAACTTCCCCTGATCCCCGGGCACGAGATTGTGGGCGAGGTGGTGGAGACCGGGGAACGCGTCACCGGGCTGGAGCCGGGCCGGCGCGTGGGCATCCCGTGGCTGGCCCGGACCTGCGGCAACTGCCCTTATTGTTGCTCGGGCCGGGAGAACCTTTGTGACGAGGCCCGATTCACCGGTTACACCGTGGATGGAGGTTACGCCGAGTACGCTTGCGCGGATGCGCGATACTGTTTCCCGCTTTCCCCGGACCTCGATCCGGTCAAATCCGCGCCGTTGCTGTGTGCAGGGCTGATCGGCTACCGCTGCCTGCGCAAAGCCGGCCCGGCTCGCAATCTCGGCCTCTACGGGTTCGGCGCCGCTGCGCATTTGGTGGCGCAGATCGCCCGGCACGAGGGACGGAGTGTCTTCGCTTTCACCCGTCCCGGCGACACCGCTGCGCAGGCACTGGCGCTCCGGCTGGGCGCCGTCTGGGCCGGCTCGTCTGACGAGTCGCCGCCCGAGCCCCTGGACGCCGCCATCGTCTTTGCCCCGGTGGGTGCACTGGTGCCGCGGGCCCTGCGGGCCGTGCGCAAGGGCGGCATCGTGGTCTGCGGCGGCATTCACATGTCCGACATCCCCTCCTTTCCCTATCGTGACCTTTGGGAAGAACGTTCCCTTTGCTCGGTGGCCAATCTGACTCGTCGCGATGGCGAAGAGTTTTTTCGGCTGGTGGCCCAGTGCCCTCTTCAGGTGGAGACCACGGTTCTTCCCCTTGCCGCGGCCAATGAAGCGCTCGACCGACTTCGCTCCGGACGCCTGGTCGGGGCCGCGGTTCTGGTGCCATGAGCTCCCCGTCCTCCTCCACAACCCCTCCGGGACAGGATCTCCAGGGGGCCGCGGATTCGGAGACGCCCGTCGCTCGCACACCCCGGCTGCGCATCCACCTCAAACCGGCCGCTGAGGAGGCCGTGCGCGCCGGACATCCGTGGGTTTTCGATCAGAGCATTCAGAAGCAGAACCGGCCCGGGGAACCCGGCGAACTGGCGGCCCTCTACGACCGGAAGAATCGCTTTCTGGCCCTGGGTTTGTTCGATCCGGATTCCCCCCTGCGCGTGCGCGTACTCCATGTGGGAAAGCCCGTGCCGGTGCAGCCGGATTGGTGGCGCCAACGGCTGCATCTGGCCCTGCAACGCAGGCAGGGCCGATTCGATTCCGACACCACGGGCCATCGATGGATCCACGGCGAAAGCGATGGTTGGCCGGGGCTGGTCCTGGACCGCTACAGCGACGTGCTGGTGCTCAAACTTTACACCGCCGCCTGGCTGCCCTGGTTGGACATGATCGTCTCGTTGATCCGCGAGGCGTTGCAGCCGCGCAGCCTGGTGCTCCGGCTCAGTCGCAACCTCCAGCCATTGGCACACCAGCGCCGGGGATTGTCCGATGGCCAGGTCCTGTACGGTCCGCCCGTCGATCGACCCGTTCTCTTTCGCGAGCACGGGCTGTGGTTCGAAGCCGACGTGTGCCGGGGCCAAAAGACCGGCTTTTTCCTCGACCAACGCGACAACCGACAACGGGTTCGCGCTCTGGCCGCCGGCCGGCACATGCTCAACCTGTTCAGCTTTTCCGGGGCCTTTTCGGTCGCCGCCGCCGCCGGTGGGGCTTGCGCGGCGACCGACCTCGACCTCAGCTCTCCGGCCCTGGAAGCTGCACGCCGACACTTCGCGCTCAATGCATCCCATCCCGGGGTGCGTCGTTGCCATCATCAAACCATCCAGGCCGACGCCTTCGAATGGCTCCGGCAAGCGCACGGGGCGAAATTCGACCTGATCGTGGTGGACCCGCCCGCGCTGGCCCGGCAAGCGGCCGACGTGCAGAACGCGCTGCGCGCTTATCGCCAGCTCGTCCGCGCATCGATTCATCTGCTGCGCCCCGGGGGAATCCTGGTGGCGGCCTCCTGCACGGCTCATGTCAGGCCCGAGACCTTCTTTGGCCTGGTGCGAGAAGTGGCCGCGCAATCGGGTCGCCGCTGGAAGGAGCTGGGCACGACCCGGCAGCCCGACGATCATCCGGCAAGCTTTCCCGAGGCGGAGTACCTCAAGTGCATCTACCTGGAGGTGACCGGTCCGGTCCGGCGAAGGGGTCGTGCGCCGTGAGCCTGCTGCCCGGTCCGCGCTCGATGAGGACTGCCGGCAGTGTCAATCTGGGTGGCACTTGCCGCAAGGCTCCTGCAGGGACACGGCGCTCAGGGCAGGATCACCCGATAGAACCGCGGTCCCTGGCTGCGCGGTTCCCGGAACCACAAGCTTTCGCCCGGCGCAACCAGGTCCGCGACGGTCCGCCATCGGGCCGGCTGCAGGCTGTCGGTGACCTGGAGCTGATACCGGACGCCGGGCAGGGTGACCCAACCGACCTCCACGGCGCCTCCGTCGCCGGGCACGCGCGCGTCCAGCAGCGGGGGCGTGAAAATCGCGTTGGGCAGTCCGGGCGAAGGTGCTGAAAAGAGCTGGCGCTGCACCGACTGTCCGTCCGGCAGCGAACCGTACGATTCGTCTGCGCCCATCCCGGGCAGCCGTACGTAATCCACCACTGCCGGCCCACCCGGTTGCTCACGCACCAGGCAAACAACCGAGGATTGTCCCAGCCGGAAGTTGGCATGCCAGTGCTCCGCAGTGGTTTCCTGGGCCTCCCCGTCGGCCCACACCACGGGGAATCCATACGCGGGGAGAACCGCGCCCGAGGGGAATGGCCAGCGGGTGAGGTTCGTCAGCGAGTCCGAGAGGTACCAACCCTCCAGACTCAACGGCCAGGGCGCGGCGTGATGCAGCTCGATCCACGGCTCGCGTTCGCCCAGGTTGTCCACCGGACCCCGGGTGTTCCACACGGACACCTCGTTCAGGACGAGTGGCGGGAATGCAGGCAGAGAGCGGGCGATGGAGTTCGGACGCCCCGGCGTGCTCGGTTCGGCCACGAGCTGCAGCTCCAGTTCCATGCCCCAAACGATGTCGCTGCTGCCGGTACTGACCTGATGCACCTGCGCGGCCACTACGTTGCGGCCCCGCCGCAGCAAGGTCGAATCCAGTTCGAAGGTCTCGATCGCGGCATCGCCCACGGTACGCTCGGCCAGCGTGCCGTGAGTGACCGGCGTCTCGGGACTGAAGCCCACCCGCAGGACCTCCTGCCCGTTCAGGTAGATCACCGCCGCGTCGTCCACGATCACCCGGGCGATGAGACGCGTGCCCAGTACGGGTCCGGAGTGATGGAAGGCAGTGCGGAAGTAGAAGGTGGTCGGTCCCAACGTGAGCGGCGTGCTCTTCGGCGCCGGCAAGGCGGCATTTTCCACGTACAGCAGGCCGGCGCCGACGGGCCACGCGCTGTCGTCGTACTCGGGCCTTCGCCAGGCGTCGCCCAGATCGACGCCCGTTTGATTGTACCGCCAGGCCTGCGTGTAGGTGAACAACAGCCAGGGCTGCGCGGGCGAGGGTGGGATCGCTTCCCAGTTGGCCACGGGCCCGTTGTTCTGGGTCGGGTCGATCAACTGCAGGGAAGCACCGCCGCCGTTGGCCGCCTGCGGCCACGGGAGCGCCGCTTCGTACCGCACTTCGTTCAGAATCTGCAGCGGGCCGGACGGTGGACGGCGCACGAGTCGCAGGTGATCGCCGGCCGTGCCCAGTGTGCCCGTCCACGTGCCGGCCACCGGAAGGGCCGTGCCGTAGAACTGCTCAAACGCCGGGCGGTTTCGGACCACCACGGCGCGCTGTCCGGGGCCCAACTGCATGCCCGCGGGGAACTGGAAGACCAGGTTGCTTCCCGTCAGCAACACCTGCTCCAGCGGTTCCCAAGTGCGGGACGAATTGTTCATCACTTCGATGAATTCGGTCCCCGGCTGGGCCGGCCGGTAATGGATTTCGCTGATGACCAGGTGAGGCTGGACCTCGACCTGCAACTGCCATTGCTGGGTGGCCGTCAGCAGCCCCGGTCCGTCGTCCTGAACCCGCAGCGTCAGCACCAGGTTCGTGGCGCCAAAGTCGGCCGGAACGGTCCAGGTCAACCAGCCCGACACCGGATCCAGTGCCATCCCGGGCGGGGGTGGCGAGACCAGATCGAACCAGAACTGCTGCGGCGGCAGGTCATCGTCCTCGGCGATGGCGCGCACGGCCACGGACCGGCCCTCGCCAACCTTCAACGGCGGCAGGGGGAGCAACCGCGGCGGCTGATTGACCTCGTTGACCCAAACGGCGAACGTGCGAGCCGAACTGTCCTGCGGCGGCAGGGTCTCCGTGGCACGTACAATGAAGACGTGATTGGCCGGGCCGTCGGCTTCCGTGGTGGGCCAAAGGATTCGACCCGTGATCGGATCGATGGTGGCCCCCGGCGGTGCCAGATCCAGGCTGAACCGCAAGGGACTCGGCGGTTCATCCGGGTCATACGCGGCAACCGTGAAGTCGAAGACCTGCCCCTCGTCCACCTGCAGGGCGGGAATGAACGGAATCACCGGCGGATTGGGCACGTCCACCACGCGCACGGTGAAGCTGCGCGTGGCGCTCAAGGGCGGCGTTCCATCATCTTCCACGCGCACGGTGACACGGAAGCTCTGGCCTCCCGTGGTCAGACCCGGCTCCCAGCTCAGGCGTCCCTCCGCGGTCACCGCCATGCCCTCGGGGCCTTCCGCCAGCGAAAACGTCAGCCGCTGCGGCGGCAAATCGGGGTCCAACGCCTCCAACTGCAGCACCCACAAGGTCCCCTCGTCCACCACGGCATCCGCCACCGGTGGAAGGACCGGCGCCGCGTTCACTTCCCGCACGGTGATCCGCACGGGGAGCGCGGCGGTCCGGGGTGGCGTGCCATTGTCGACGGCCAACACCGTGAACGTGTGGACGGCCGGACCATCCGCCTCGTCCGGCGTCCAGCGGAATTGCCCGGTGACGGGATCCAAACTTGCCGTCGCCGGGGCATCTCCACCCAGCTGATAAGTTATGGTTTGACCGGAGTCCGAATCTCGAGCCACCACGGTGAAGGTCAGCAGACCGCCCTCGTCGACGGTCAGCTCTGGCAGCGGATCGAAGACGGGTGGACGGTTTCCTCCGGCCAGCTCATTGGGCGCACCCGGCGTGGGCCGGGTCAGCTCGTACAAGGGCAGGTCCGCGCCGTCCGGAAATCGGCCCTGACTCACATCGTCCTGTTGGGGACCGAAGGTGAACCCGTCGACCAACGTGCCGTCCGGAGCAAACAAGCCGAGGGCTTCGCCGGACCTGCTCAAGCGGAAGTTCGCGTGCAACGGCCCACCCGGTTGCGTTTGACCGGTTTCCTCGTCCGCCCAAACCAACAGGAAGCCGCCGGGCGGAATGCGCGTGCCGGCGGGGATGCGATACTTTGTCGGACTTTCCAGGTCGTCCGTGAGATAGTAACCGGACAAATCCACCTCGTTGGTGCCGGCGTTGTACAACTCCAGCCAGTCGTCGTAGTCCCCGTCGGCCGGATCGGGCACGGAACGAACGTTGCTGGCCATGAATTCGTTGATCCGCACGGTGACGGGCGGCATCTCGGGATTGTTGGGCTGTCCGGCCGTCGTGTGGACGAACGGCCGGCGCTGTCGGGGCTCGCCATCGGGATAACTGCCAAAGGATCGACCCGAGGTCAGCTGCTCGTATTCCAGGTAGTCCACCACGGCCGGGGTCTGGGCCGTACCCTGACGTCGCGTCAGCGCAACCGCGCCGGATCCGGGCGTGAGACGGAAGCTGGCGTGCAGTTCGTTGGACCGGCTCTGCTGGGGTTGGCCGTCACACCAAATCAGCAGGAACCCGCGCGGTGGGACGACCGTGCCCGTCGGGAAGGTCCAGAGGGTGAGGTTCGTGTACGTGTGGGTGAGGAAGTATCCGCTCAAATCCACGGGTTGGTCTCCCGCGTTGTAGAGTTCCACCCATGGATCCCGCTCGCCCGCACCATCGGCCGGACCGTTTACGTTTTCCGGCATGACCTCGTTGATCCAAATGGGCGGGAAGGGTGCCAGCGTCTCTGCCACGGCGTTGGCGCGGCCCGGGGTGGTTCGGTTCGGGTGATTCGTCGGGGTGGCCGCCCAGTTACCGACCCGCCAACTGCCCTGGGCGGGGTCGATGAGTTGCAAGGAGGAGCCCAGACCGGCGGCGTTGGTGGGCCACGGCAACCGTGGCCAGTACCGCACATCCGTGACGAGCTCTTCCGTCCCGGGAAGGGCCCCCGGTCGCACCAGGGCGATCCGTTCGCCCTCATCCGCCAGCCCGCCGGGATAGACATCAAAAATCGGAACGCCGCCCCCGTACACCGCCTCGAAGGCCGTTCGATTCGCCACCAACACCCAGTAGGCCCCGGGCTGCATTACGGACCCGGCAGGGAAAGTGTAATTCAACCCTCGCAGACGATATCCGCTCAGATCGAAACTGGTCGTCGTTGAACGGTTGAACAATTCGAGGAAACTGGAGGCAGCCTCCGCGGCGGCCGGCTGGTAATGGATCTCGTTGATGACCACGTAGTCCTCGGGTCGGGGAATGGCTCCGAGGTAATACACCGTGATGCTGGTCTGGGCCCCCGGCACCGGATTGCCCAGGCGGTCGCGCCCCACGAACTGCAGCACGTTCGTCAGCCCGGTCAACGGCACCTGGATCCGGAACGTGCGTACCCCCGTCCAGGTGACCGGATAGGGAATCCCGTTGACCTCAATGGTCGCCACAGCAATGGGCGCCGTGCCATCCAGGGTCACGGCCGGAATGCTGGACGTGAAGTTGTTACCGCCGTTGGAGGTGATGGCGAAGGTGGGAGTGTCGGCGGCGTTCAACTGGCTCTGAATGTAACTTCGCCGGGCATTGATCCAGGAAGTGATGACCGAAGGATGCGAAAGCCCGGTGACGCCGTTCTTCAAAAGGATCGAACGCCGTGCATCGATCTGGGGTTGGAACCGTTCCGGCCGGAAGGGCCCGTTGATCGTGTCCTGGTAGGCCCGCCAGTTCATCCGCAGGAACGTGGCGTTGGCATAGGCCCGGTTCATCGTGTTGTCCTGACCTCCGCGCAGGGCGGTGGTGCTGGAATCCCCCAGGCCGAAGGTGAAATCAATGTCCCAGGGAATCAGCACCCACCTCCCTCCCGCGGGCCGGTACAGGTACATGTTTTGCCCGACGCGGTAGGTCCAGGCGTCCCAGTTGCCCATGGCAAAATCGAAGCAAAGCACGCGCATCCACTGCTCCATGTCCGCCAGGTTCAACACGCCGGAGACATAATTCGGAGAGGTGTCATTCAGGGCGGTCACCAGGTCGAAGAACTGGCGGTAATTGTTGGCATCGCCATCCCGGGTGCGCCGCTGCCAGTTCCACCGGTACCGGGCCAGCTTGTACTGGTTGTCCACGGTGACGAACCGCTCGATCGTGGCGCTGGTGGCGTTGAAATCCCGATTGTTGTCCTGGAACTCGAACCAGACGGCGATCTTGTACAGGTCGCCCGTGTTGTCGGCAGGGAACCACAGTTCCGCATAATCGTGGTTCGGTTCCTCCAGATCCTCCATGATGTCGGGGCGGAACAGGCTGCCGTTGAAATAGAGCCGCATGTAATGGGCGTGCAGGTAGGGGATGCCGAGTTGCTGGGCATACCAGGCGGCCAGTTGACTGCGGATTCCGGTGGCTTCCGAACCTCCGTTGCCCGTGGAGGCAAACACACGGCGCAAGGCCCCCAACAGGGGCTCGTCCGCCGGGGTTTGGGCGGTGATGTCGCCGCGGCCGGCATGGTAGGGACTGCCCTTGTCGCGGAAGCCGGTGTTGTAAATGACCCGGTGGTTTCCATAAACCAGCGTGCTGTCGCGCCAGGTGTTGTCGAGTCCGTTCGTCCGAGCCGAGGCGGTCGCGGAGGTAAACCACAGGTGATAGTGGGCGAAGGTGCCGAAGGGGACAGGATCGCCCCAGCGAATCAGGCATTCCTCCTGGGGCGCGCGGGCCGGGAAGGTGGAGGAGGCACCCGCCAGGTCGGTGGCGACAATCCGAAAGGCCAGGAGGGTACCGGCGCTGCGGCCGGCCAGTTGCGCCGTGTAAATGCCATCCCCGGCCACCTCGTCCCCTTGCGTGCCGTTGTCCACCATCGTCACCGTGGTCAGCGAGGAGGAAGGATCGATGCGATACCGCAGCCGCACCAGGGACACCCCGTCCGGATCCGAAACACGACAGGTCACTTTGACGATCTGGTTGGCCTCGGGCAGCGGGGGATCGTGGCGCACCTCGTAAATGGCCGGGCCGGCATTGGCCACCCGGCGGCTGTTCGGCAGACCCGGTGTGCCCAGGTTTTTGGGAACGATGAGATCCCCGGCCAGCTCCAGTCCATTGCCCCGGATGCGGAAGAGGATCTGCGGCGAGCCGGCCAGCCAACGGGCCCGGGCCCGGATCACATTCGTGGTGTTGAGCGTCAGAGCCGTGGTCAGACTGGTTCGAATCGCGTTGGGACCGGTGTCCATGTCCCCCGTGGCCCGCACATAAAGACAGTTGGCCCCGCTGACGGCCCCTGTGGACACCACCAGCGAAGTGCTGTGATTGCCACTGAACACCCAGCCCGTACTGCCACTCTCGAAGCCCCCGTTGGCCACGACGTTGCTCTGGCCAAAGCGGAGCACTTCCACGTCGTCCACCAGGCACTCTCCATACTCCAGCAGTCCGAGGTAGAGTCGATTGGCGCTGATGCTGGTATTGGCGTGGTCGAACCGGCCGGTGATCGAGAGGCTCGTCCAGGGCGCCTTGGCCGTTTCATCGCTGTCCGCCCAGTTCGAAGGTAGCATGGGATCGGCGCGAGGGTCGATCAATTCCAGGCTCGATCCGCCGCCGTCGGAATACAGTCCCCATCGGCCTCCATCGACATAGGCCACCTCGGCCACGGTGATCCAGATGCGGTTGCTGCTCACCTCGCCCGATTGGTTGGTGATGACGATCCAATCCGGCTTGGCCAGCGCAAGACGCTCCCCGCCATTGCTGAGTCGGCCGGAGTAATTGCCCACGGTGTTGGCGGCATTCAGTTGCGCATAGTTGCTCAACAGCCGGTCTCTGTTCCGAGCCACGACGAGGAAGCCACCGGGAGCGATCATCGTCCCGGGCGGCAGGGTGAAATCGATGCCCTGCACGAAGCGCCAGCCGCTGACGTCCACCGCCTCCGTACCGCGGTTGTGCAGTTCCACGTATTCGTCATCGTCATCCTCGCTGATCGGGTGATACATGATTTCGTTGATCACCACCGGCTCGATGCGCCGGGGCCCGTTCGCGGCACCCGGCGTGGGCCAGGCCAACCGCCGCCAGTCCGGCGAACCATCGGGAGAACGGCCCGTGGAGACCCCGTTTTCCTGGCCGCCGAAGCGCACCGCATCCAACACCCGCGAGCCGTCCGGGCTGAGCAGATAGATCGTCTCTCCGGCCGCGTTGAGCGCAAAGCCCAGCTGATTCTGATCCCAACTCCGGTGAGATCCCGGTTCAATGAAGGTCCCATCCGGAATGCGGAACTTGTTCGTCCAGGGATCGTCCGTGAGGACCAACCCGGAAAGGTCCACCCTCTGGTTCGAGCGGTTGTACAGCTCGATGAAGTCCAGCTGCGGATCATCCGTGTGGGCCAGGAACTCGTTGATCACCACGCTTTTCTGGGGCAGGGGCACAATCGGATCCAGTTCACCGGGCGATCCGCCCCGCAGTTCGCTCGCTGCCCACGCACGGACGTCGTTCTCACCATAGCTGGGCCGGGCCAGCACCAACGAATGCCCCGCTCCGTCGGCTGCGGCCGGCCAGGGCGGCTCATCGGAATACTCCACCGCCAGCCGAATCGCACCGGCATTGTTGAACAAGACCACGCGGCCTCCGTCATTGGGCAGGTTGCCCGTGTAGGGCCCCAGCACGTTGGTGATTCCATACACGGCCCGGATGTCATCGGGACTGGCCGCAATCACCACCGTCTCGCCGGCTTGCAACACGAACCCATCGGGGAACCGGTACTCGATGTCGCCTCCGATACGCCAACCGGTCAGTTCCTCGAAGATCGAACGGGCGTTGTGGATTTCAATGAACTCCAGGTTCCGTCCGTCCGTCCGCGGCGCGGGATGATACATGATCTCGCTGAAGATCAGGCCCGTGGTCCGGCTGGAGGGGCCCACCGGTTCGCGCTCGAGTTTGGTCGTACCGGTGACCTGGCTCCGCGTGGGGCCGAAGTCACGAAATCTGGCCAGGGCCACCGCGTTGGTGGCGTCGCTGCACACGGCAAACCCCACGTACAACCGATTGGAAAGGCCCGACAGGGTGGCCGTGCCCAACTGCGTCCAGGTTTGGCCGTCCAGGGAAGCAAACCCGGTCAACGTGCTGCCGCTCCGTCGCAACCGCAACCACGTGTAGGGGTAATTCACCGCAACCCCGCTGCGTGGCGAGCTGAGGATGGCCGTGCTGCCATTGGTAAGGCGGGCTTGGAAGAAACATCCCAGCTGGACCGAGCCCGCGAAGGCCGCGGCGAACCGTGCCGACGCTTCCAGCGTCTCGCGGGCCATGAGGCCCGCCCGGACAAACGGATCCGGCACCGTCAGGCCCGCCACGCGCACTTCCAGATCGAAATCGCCGGTTCGTTCCTGCCAGCCGAAGTGGAATTGATCTGATGCACCGCCAATGGTGCTCCCACTGCCGCTGACGTCCACCCCGCCCGGCACGCTCACCGTGTTGCCGGGCAAGGCAGGGTTGCCAATGTTCTGCGGGACGAACTCATAGGCCGTGAATTGCACTTGCGATCCGGGCGGCAGCGGATTGGGCGTGGCCGCCTGGTCGAAAAGGTTGCTGACCGTCAGGGTGTAGGTCTCCCCATACGCGAGCTCGGTGGTGATCAGCAGGATTTGACTGGCATCGGCACCGTACTGCGCCGCCACCACCCCACGGCCGCGGTCCAAACGGTAGTTGGCCGGGTTGGTCGCCCCGGGTGCCGCCATCGGTTCGCTGAACCAGACTCGCACCTGGGTGCGCCCTTCGTTGCGGGCGGCCAGGAGTTGGGGCGGAATGGTGTCCGGTGTGACCGTGAGCACGGCCACCGCACTGGTGACGCTGCCCTGACTGTTCGTGGCAATCACCCGGAACTGCGCCCCGTGGTCGGTCAACCGAACCGGTCCGTACTCCAGCACCGGCCCGGTGGCGCCGGGCAGGTCCACGAAGTTTCGTTGCCACCGGTAGCTGACCATTTCGGGATTCACCAGTTGCACGACGAAGACAGCCCGCTGGCCTTCCATGACCGTCGTGTTGGTCGGTTGCTGCCGGATGACGGGCGGCGTCAGTGCAATGCCGTAGGGCACGAAATACCGCGCGGGGATGGGCCCTTCGTCCACCCCATCGGGGCGGAGCCAGCGCACGGCCAGGTTGTCTCCGCCGCCTCCTTCCTTCTGCAGGGCCGCGATGTAATAGTACTGGCCCGCCACCAGGCGGACCGGCGCAGACTGTTGGTTCGGCTCCTTGTCCCACTGGCGGGAATCGGTCCAGCCCGAAACCCAGGCGATCAAGCGGCGATTGGCCGGAGAGGTATCGGTGCTGAGCCACAGTTCTCCCTGATCATCGCTGGCGATCCAGAATATGTAGTCGCCGGTCACCGGGGGGGACACGTACCCGTGCATGCGCTGGCCGTAATTGTCCAGCGCATTCACCGGCGCTTCAAAAAAGTCCGTGACGTAGTTGGTGGAGGTCGGATTGTTCGGAAACGCGGGGGCGTTGGTCAGATCCGGAATCGAAGATCCCGGCAGCCCTTCCCACACCTCCCGGAGGAGTCCCTGTGCCATGCCGCTTCCCGCAAGCCCCAGCCACAACCACAGCAAGCCTTCGATTGCCACGACCCGGCACCGAAACGGTCGTCTCCTCATACGCGTTTTGTCTCTGGCGGGCACTGTCGCACCCCCTGGCTCCTGGGCCTGTCAGCGCCGGGTGGGGTCCGACTCACCCCGGCCGGCAGTGCGCAGGCTGGGAAAATCTACTCAACAACCGCGCAACCAGCCAGCCCGAATTGCCGCACCGCATGGGTTCGTGGAAGCGGCTTCCGCGTCGCCTGCCATTTAAGATTGACCGGACTGTTCGGTTTGTGCCGAGATGGTAGGACCCTAGGGGATTACCGTCTGAGATTGCAGGAAATGCCGAGACACGCCAGTCAGAGCGGAAACGGGCCGCGCCGCACGGCCGGCAGCAAATACGATGCACATCACTCGGTCCTGTCCCAGGCCTACGGGGCCCTGGCCGACCTGCGCCGGGAATTGTCAGACACCCCGGCCCTGGTGGCCGAACGCACCGAGCTGCTTTCCCAATTCGCCGCTTGTCCCGATCCCCAACGCGCCTGGTTGCTGCTGGAGGATTACTTCGAACGGCTCGGGCTGAGTCGCCGCGATTTTCCCGGCGACGACTGGTGGCCCAAACTGCTAGCGGCCCGCGACCATGCCCGGCTCGAACAGCTCGCCTTCCTCTTCCTGCGCGCCAAACGTTCCCTGCCCAAAGAACTTCAACCCCACGCCAACGCCGAACGTTTCGCCCGCGCTGAACAAGACGCCCAGGAAGCCGCCCTCGTGCAGGAACTGGAGAACTGGCTGGCCCCCCGTAAACCCGCCCTCCTCGACCAACCCCGCGCCCGGCTCCGCGTGTTGGCCATGCCGCGACCCCGCCCAAACGCCCCCGGCCGACACGAGCTCCTCATCGAGTTCGCCCTCACCCGGCCCCGCACCGGCGAACGCCTCCGCTCCCTGCAGGAGATCCTCGACCTCCACACCCGCGCCGCGCACGAAGAAGAGCTCTTCGCTCCCTCGGACTGGGAATTCATCACCTGGCTGGCCCAAACCTACAAACCACGTCGGCCCCTCGAAGAACCCCTCGTCCTGTCCGACACCGACCTGCTCCACTGGCTCACCCGCTGGGGCCACAACGGCCGGCTCGAGACACCCGATGGCACACCCCTGCGCTTCCACGGAGCCGTCGCCGAACTCGAACCCCACTTGGAACCCTGCAACGGCGAACTCCATTTCACCCATCGCCTGCGGTGTCCCGACGGCCGGCTCCATTCCCTCGAGGGACTCTGTTTCTTCACCCAGCAACCACCCCTGGTACTGGCCGATCACGAGTTCTATCTGTTGCGGAATGTCCCGCCCGCCGGCGTCCTGGCTCACTGGGCCACACGGCGCTCCGTCCCCGTGCGCAAGCTCAGTCACCGTCTCCTTCATCACCTGCGCAAGGCGCAGCGGGGCAACGGCACCAACTGGGACAGTCTCTTCACCACGCACGCCGCCAAACCGCAATTCGTCTTCGAGCTGCTCGAGGACTCCGTGCGCCTCCGCCTCCAGGCCCGCAGCGAACGCGACGGCAGCCTGTGGACCTGGACCGGCACGGAGTGGCGCCGGCTCAACCCGCCGGCCCCCGGAGACAAACTGGAAATCCTCGATGACCCGCGCCTGGAACCCGCCGTGCAGTGGCTCAAACAACTGGACTGGTTCTCCCCCGAGCCCGGCCTCTGGACCGGCGATCCCAACGAAAACTTTCTCAACGTCCTGGCCCGCGCCTGGCCCCAGCGTCCACCCGAGGCCGAGTACCTCGGCAACCCCGCCTTCCACCGTCTCTTCCTGCAACCGCGGAAACTTCGCCCCCGCCTGCTGGTTCGCGGCAGCGGCATCGACTGGCTGGCCGTTTCCGCCGAATGGGAAGCCGAGGGCTACCAACTCACCCAGGCCGATCTCGAACGCCTCGCCACCGCCACCACGCGCTACGTCAAACTGCCCAACGCCGGCTGGGTCGAACTCGACGTCGAGGCCGTCCAACAAGCCCACGAAACGATGGCCGATCTGGGCCTGGAAAGCCTCGCCCCCGTACCCGTGCGAATCGGGCTCGAACAAGCCGCCCACCTTGCCGACGAAGAGTTCCAGCGCTTTGCCGACACCCCGCAGGCCCGCGAACTGCGGGAACGCCTCAAGTCCTTCCAGGGCATCCCCAGCGAACCCGTCCCCGCCGGCCTCCGGGCCGAATTGCGCCCCTACCAAAAAGCCGGGTTCGACTTCCTCTGCCACCTCAGCCGACTCAAACTCGGCGGCATTCTGGCCGATGACATGGGCCTGGGGAAAACCCTCCAGACCCTGGCGTGGTTGCTCTGGCTCAAAGAACGCCACCCGCGCTCGCCCAAACCCTCCCTGGTCATCTGCCCCGCCTCCGTCCTGCACAACTGGCGGCGCGAAGCCGAACGCTTTACCCCCGAGCTCAGCGTCCTGGTGCTCGAGAGCGGTGCCGAGCGGCACAACCTCCGACGTCAAATCCCCCACCACGACCTCATCGTCACCAATTACGCCCTCCTCCGCCGCGACCTGGAGGCTTTGCAAAAATTCAGCTTCCGCGCCCTCGTGCTGGACGAGGCCCAGTTCATCAAAAACCCGGGCGCGCAAGTCACCCAGTCCGTCAAACAACTCAAAGCCGACTACCGCCTGGCCCTCACCGGGACGCCCCTTGAAAACCGCCTGCTCGATCTCTGGAGCATCGTGGACTTCATCCAGCCCGGTTACCTCGGCTCCCAGGAACATTTCCTTCAAACCTACGAGCCCACCGGCAGCTCCGAGGAAGCCGCCATTGCCCAGCGCATCGCCCGACGCCGTCTCGCCGCCAAACTGCGCCCCCTGCTCCTGCGCCGCCTCAAGAAACACGTCGCCCGCGACCTGCCCGACCGTATCGAACAACGGCGCGACTGTCCCCTGGGCGACGAACAACGCAAACTCTACCTGGCCGAACTGCGGCGGAGCCGCGACCAGGTCATGCGGGCCGTCGAAACCCAGGGCCTGCACAAAAGCCATATGCACGTGCTGGCCGCCCTCACCCGCCTGCGCCAGATCTGTTGTCACCCGCGCTTGGTCGGCAGCGACGCCCCCAGCGGCAAAACGGAGACTCTCTTCGAGCTGCTCGACCCTCTCGTCGCCGAGGGCCAGAAAGTGCTCGTCTTCTCCCAGTTCGTTCAGATGCTCCAAATCCTCGAAGAGGAGTGCCGCAGCCACCAGATCCCCACATACCTCCTCACCGGCCAGACCAAGAACCGTCAGGAACTGGTCAGCACCTTCCAAAACGACTCGGAACCCGGCGTCTTCCTGCTCAGCCTCCGCGCCGCCGGCACCGGCTTGAACCTCACCAGCGCCAGCTACGTCATCCTCTACGATCCCTGGTGGAATCCCGCCGTGGAAGCCCAGGCCATCGACCGCTCCCACCGCATCGGCCAAACCCACACCGTCAACGCGTACCGCCTCATCGCCCCCGGCACCGTCGAGGAAAAAATCTGGGAGCTCCAACAACGCAAGGCCCAGACCATTGCCGACGTTCTGGGCGAACAAGGCTTCGCCCGCAGCCTTACCCAGGCCGACCTCGAGTATCTCTTCGCCGAGGATTGAACGAACCGCCTCGCAAACCTGCGCCCGGCACGAAAGCCATCCGGCACTTCAGGGCCACCTTTTCCACGGACACCCGGGCCCCTCCTGCGAGTCTTCACATGGCGGCACAGTCACCGGACCCGCCGGCCCGTGGCCTCCCATGAGCCTTCAGGCAGGCTGGGAAAAACCGGTGCTCGCGTCGCCCCGCAGCAGGCCAGTGCAACCCTGGACTGGTGGAGTGCGGCCGACTTTTCTCTCCCGAAATGCCCCGGCGGTTGGGAATACCCCGGCCAGGGCAACCGAGCAGGATACCGATGACGCACGCTCCTGCGGGCCTGGCGACATGAGTCTTCTTCCGATCCCTCCCCGAAGGCTTGCTGGATGACGCTGCGTGGGCTTTGGCAGCCCCCGGCCCGCACGATCGCGGCACCTGCGCTACTGGATCGCTTTCAATTCCTCGGCCGTCCAGGGCTGGCTCCGGCCTGCGGTCGCCGCTTTCACCGCTTCCACCTCGGCGGCGGTGATCGCCGGAGCTTTGTTCCCCCACGCCTGCCGAATGTACGAAAGCGCGGCCGCCAGGTCCTCAGCCGACAACGCGGCGCCCATGGCCGGCATGGCCAGATTCCACACCTGGCCGTGAACCTCGATCGGGCCCACCAAACCGTGCAGAGGAATTCGAATCAAACGGCCCGGCGGCCCCACCACAAATTCCGAGCCGGCCAGCGGCGGTGCCTGACCCGGCTTGCCCGCCCCATCCACGCCGTGACACAGCGCGCAGGTCGTCTCGTACACTACGCGACCCCGGTTCAAAAACGCGTCCGCGTCCGAAGCCGGCTGCAGGGCCGCCACGACCGTCACCGACTCAAAAGGCGCATACACCTGGGGATGAAACCACCCGCTGCGCTGGTCGAAATACAACATCCCCCAGTAAGCCAGCACTGCCAGAACGGTCACCAGCCACATCGGCACGGTCACCGTGCCCGATCGCGCTCCCGTCCCGTTCTCGTGCGCCGTCCCTTCCCTCGAAACCCCTTCGCTCATGGCTGTGCCGAAACCGCGGTGTTCGTTTCCGTGCCGGCCCGACGTGCCGTGGGCAACTGGACCGGCGCTTCAAACAAAGCCGGCGAGGCATTCAGACTTTGCAAATAGGCCACCAACGCCCACGCCTCCGGCCGCGGGATCACCTCCCAGCCCGGCCCCGGTCCATGGCCGGCCGGCAACACCAGCGCGTCTGCGCTCGGTCGCTCACCCGCAGGTCGCACCTCGAACAAGTACCGGTAGGGGGGCATCATCGAGCCGGGACTTTGAATCTGCGGATCCCACAGGTGGGTCAGCAACCAGCGTGGATCAGGCACTCGCGCGCCCACATTCGCGAGATCCGGTCCCACCCGCAGCATCCCGGGCATTACCGGGTCGTCCCACAAAAAGTCTGCAGCCACACTTCGACGGCGACCCCAGCCCCGCTCCAAATCCGGCCCCACCGGCCGAACGGTCACCACCGCCTTCGCTCCGGTGACTTCGATCTGGCGTCGGGCCCGGTCCGCCTCGGCCACCTCCACACCCTCCAGCACTTGAAAGGGCAAACGGGTCACCGCCTCGGCCACGCGGACGCGACTCCACTGCGGCGCCACGGTGAGAATCGCTTCGACCAACTCGGTCAAATTCGTCCCCGCTTCGGTCACCGCCAGCCCCACCGAAACAGCCTTCTGCCGCACCTGCTGACTGTGACAGGTGTAACAACCCTCGGAGCGGTAAACCTCCCGCCCCTGGGCCGCCAAACCGGGCCGGGCCACGGGATAAAGCTGCTTGTCCGGCACCGTGGTTGTCTCCTTCTGCTGCCCCAGTTGGACCTGGGGATACCAGACCAGACCGCACCAGGAACCGGTGAGGCCCAGCAGGGACACGACGAACACCCACGCACCCCGGTTCATCGGCCCACCTCCTCCTGTGTTACCGGTGCCAGCGCCAAGGCTCGCCAATGTCTCCACTGCGCCCCGGCCACCCCGACAATCACAATCCCCAGGTTCACCGCAAACAACAGCGTTCCCATCCACCAAACCAGATCACCGACCGTGCTCATCCGGAGGGCCATCAGCGTGCGCTTCAACACCTCCACATTTGAGACCGCGGCATCCTGCCAAGCCAGGCCTTGTTGCACCCCGGCCACGGCCAGAGATCCGGCGCTCACAACCAGGCCCACGACGGCACACCAAAAGTGCCAGCGCACTCCGCCTCCCCCGCCGGGCAGTCCGCACGCATGTCGCAGCCATGCGTACAGCGCAGCCACGGACGCCAACCCCAGCCAGCCATGCACCTGCAGGTTCTGTTGTGCGAGGCCCCACCAGGTAAACTCCAGCACCGCACCCGGACCCGGCACGTGCAGCAAGAGCTTCATGACCGAAGCCACCGTGAATGCCAGAAACGCAGCCATGACAAACCGCCCGGCTCCATCGGACCAAAGTTGTCCACAACGCTCCCGCGTGGATCCCCACCCGTTCAGCCAGGCGGCCAGCCAGGGCACCACGCTCAGCACCGCCGCCACCGTTCCCACCGTGGGCAACCAGGCGGGCACGGCCGCACCCGGCGGCACACACGCCCAACTGGTGAACACCAACAGCCCGAAGAACGTCAGCATCGCGTAGTACCGGCTGTACAAGGGCCGCCCTGTCCAGATCGGCAACCAACCCCAAACCAACCCCAGCGCCAACATCGTTCCGACGACACCCTGCAGATTCCATTGAAACCACCAATCGACCACCGCCTGGGTCATGCCCCGGACCGGATGCAAGCCCAACAACACCCAGGCCGTCGAGATCGCCCAGGCCATCCAGAACAGTCCGGCCAGCAAAAACCAGTGCGGCGGCTCCAGCAAGCGGTCTTGTCGCCGGTGCAACGTGGCCAGGGCGGACACACCCAGCAGCACCAGCCCGGGCCCCGACACCCACACTGCGTAGGCGGGCAATCCCCAACCATCATGGCCGGTGGCGTCACCCGAAAGGATTCCCAACACACCCACCAGAATCCCCAGATGCCAGAGCTTGGCCCCCAGAAACGCGAGCCCTCCCCAGGCAATACGCGAGCGACCCGACCAGGCCAACCAGCCCAGCAGAGCACCCAACGCCAACGGAATGACACCGCCAAACCAGCCCGCCTGCGTGGCTGCGACGCGCACGCGACCGTACGTCAACCATGGTGCATCCGCCAGAAAGCCCGGCCCGTGGAATTTGATCGAGGCCACGAGGGCCAGCGCTCCGGCCACCACCCACCAAAACGCGGCCCCCGCCGCCCAGGCCATCACCGGCCAGAAATCCGCAGATGCGGCGGCGACGGGGCGCGGGGTGGACCTGGCCACGAGAATCGGCTCCTCCAACGCCTGTTTCATCACTCCGTAGGCAAACGCTCCCTGCTACTCATAGGGACTGGGCTGGGCCGGAGGCGCAGGAGGCGCGGCGTGGGCTGCTCGCACCCGCTCGATCAAGTTGGACCGCGCCGCCGCCGGATCCCGCCATTCCCGCTCGACCACCTGCATCGCCACGTCCACGGGCAGCCGAACGATGCCCTTGTCCCGGTTGATCCATGCGGGCGTCGTGAGGACCTGATGCGCCGTGGCCCGCACCTCTTCCAAGGCCTTGTACCGCTCCGCCACGCGCTCGGCGTTCAAGGGCGGCGGCGTCATCACGCGACGCGTGGCCCACACCATGACCGCCACCACGCCCAGCGCCACCACGGCCGCCAGGACGTAGCTCCAGAAGCCTCGACCGTTCCCCATCATGACGCACCTCGTTCCGTCGCCGGGGGCGCATCCGGCAGATCATCCACCTGATCCAGCTCGCCCCCGGAAATCTGCGTGGGCACCGGGTGATACATCCCCATCGCCTCGATCAGCCGGGGATCCTTGACCGGATAGGGAGCCGCCGACGCGTACTTCGCCAGGTACACCTTCGCGAGCAAACCGCCCATGAACGCCCAGCAGCCCAGGGGCAGCCACAACCACCGCAGCGGCGGGCCCTCCGGATGGATCACCGGATAAATGTTGAAGCCCAGGTCCACCCAGTGCATCAGCCAGGCCCACACCATCAACGGCGCCATCAGCCACCATTGACTCTTGGCGTCAATTCGCAGCAACGCCAGGAACGGCAGAAAGAAGTGGCCAAAGATGATCACCAGCCCCACGTAGAACCAGCCGCCCCGTTCGCGGATCACGTACCAGAAGGTCTCTTCCGGAATGTTCGCGTTCCAGATGATGAAGTACTGGCTGAAGTGGATGTAGGCGTAAAAGACCGTGAAGGCAAAGATCAACGTGCCGAGGAAGTAGAACTGATGATCGTGGAGCACATGCGTCAAAACGCGCTGACGGTTCAGCACCGCGATGATCACATAAACGGTGGTCAGGGTGGTCCAGACGCTGCCGGCGAAGTAATACACGCCGTACATGGTGGAGAACCACTGATGCTGCATCGCCTTCATCCACAGAATGGCCCCCAGCGTCAGCGTGATCGCAAAGACGAAGATGCCCAGTGCCGAGTAGAAGCGCATCCGGTAGGTGCACAACGCCTCGCCCGTCTCGTCCTGTCGCAGCGACCATTGCCGCAGTCGATGGGCAAAGAACCCCCACGCGCCGAAACAGAGCAGCGAGATCCCGTAAAACGCCGGCAGGGTCAACAGCGGCCATTTGGCATGCAATGCGTGGTCGGTCTGCGGATCGCTGCTCATCCAGGGGTACAACTGGCGTGCCAGCAACCCCACCGGGATCCACAGCAGCAACAGCCACGGAAACAGCAGGGTGGCCACGTGTTCGCACTGACGCCGCACCGGGACCGACCACCCGGCATCGAACAGGTGATGCATCATCACCAGGAACAGCGCGCCCAGTCCGATGCTGAGCCAGAACATGAATCCCAGCAGCCACGCATGGGCAAACTCTTTCAGATCGAGCAGGGCTCCCAGCAGGGCCAGCGCACCGCCGATCCACATCGCCCTGTCCGGCAGGCTTCGCCACCGTTCCAGGTCCAAGGGCGGGCCCAGGCTTGTGTGTTTCTCGCTCATGCTCAGCGCGTCAGTTGTGCCCGCAACTCGGGCGGAAGTTCCTCCGGATGCCCCAGCCAGCTGCGCTGCAGCACCCGTACATAGGCCACGATCGCCCAGCGATCCTCCACCGGGATCTGGGCCGCGTAGCCCTGCATCAGATTCTTCCCGTAACTGATGGTGTGGAAAATCTCGCCATCCGGCATTTCGACGATCCGCTGGTCATGCAGGTTGGCCACCACCGTCATGCCCAGCTTGCGCGTAATGCCGTTGCCATCCCCCTGCGGCCCGTGGCAGGGCGCGCAGTAGATGTTGAATCGCTCCTGCCCCCGCCGCAGCAACGCCCCCGTCACCGGCAGCGGATTCAACTCCACGAAATTGGTCGAACCCGGAAGCCGTCCCGTGTTCACCGGCGCATCCTCGAACGGAAGCACCGGGCCGGCAGCCGTCAGAATGGGACTGGCTCGTCGCACCGTTCCCGGCACCGGAGGTTGGGAGCTGATGCCGTTCGGGAAAAACGCGTTGGGCTGTTGCGGCCGCAGCTTCAACTGCCGGTCCATGTCGGGAAACACCTCGATCGGCGGTTTGCGCGACAGGCTTCCGCGCGTGCCCGCAATGCCCACGATCACGACCACCACCAGGGCGTAGATGAGCAGGAAGTAGCGCATTACTCCTCCACCAGCTCGATGTTTCGGCCCCCCAATCCGGCGAGCAGCGCCCGCACCTCCGCCTCGTCGTACTTCGGATCGGACGCCTCGATCACCAGGAAGAACTTGTCGTGGCTGGCCCCGCGTTCGATGAACCGGCGATGTTTCAGCAGCGGATGATACCAGCGCGGCAACCGATTCAGAATCAACATCCCCCCGAGAGCCCCGAACGCCCCGAACAAAATCGTCAGTTCATACGAGGGCGGAAACGCGGAGAAGGGACTGAACATGGGTTTGCCCCCCACCACAATGGGGTAATCCCACGCGTTCATGTACCAGATCATCAGCATCCCGGTGGTGTAGCCGGTCAGACCACCCAGGAAGGCGAACCACCCGACCTTGGAATTCTTCAGCCCCATGGCGTGGTCCATCCCGTGCACCGGAAAGGGCGTGTACACGTCCCAACGGGTGTACCCGGCATCCCGCACCTTCTCCGCGGCATGCATGAGATCGGCCGGCGTGGCAAATTCCGCCAGCACCCCGTAGGCCCTGACCGAATGGCTGTTCATGCGTGCCCACCTCCCTTCGGTTTGGCGCCCCCCAGCGGATGATGCGGATCCGCATAGGGCGTCACCCCCTTGACCTCCGAGATCGCGATCATCGGCAAGAATCGCATGAACAACAGGAACATGGTGAAGAACAACCCGAACGTGCCCAGGAACGTGGCCACGTCCACCCACGTCGGCATGTAGTAGCCCCAGTTGGCCGGCAGAAACTCCCGATGCAGCGAGATCACGATGATCACAAACCGTTCAAACCACATGCCCACGTTCACCAGAATCGAGATGATGAAGACCAGCCAGAGGTTCTGCCGCACACTGCGGAACCAGAAGAGCTGCGGAACCGCCACGTTGCAGAACAGCATCAGCCAGTACCCCCACCAGTAGGGGCCCAGCGCACGGTTCATGAAGGCAAAACGTTCGAACGGACTGCCGCTGTACCAGGCGATGAAAAACTCCATGGCGTAGGCGTAGCCCACGATGCTGCCCGTGGCCAGGGTCACTTTGCACATCACGTCGATGTGCCGCAGGGTGATGATGTCCTCCAGGTGACACAGCTTCCGGAGCGGCACCAGCAGCGTCAGCACCATGCCGAATCCCGAGAAAATGGCGCCGGCCACGAAGTACGGCGGAAAGATCGTCGTGTGCCAGCCCGGCAGCTGCGACACGGCGAAGTCCAGCGACACGATGGAGTGCACCGAGAGCACCAGGGGCGTGCTCAGGCCGGCCAGGATCAGATAGGCCTTCTCGTAGTTGGTCCACTGCCGGTTCCCGCCGGTCCAACCCAGGGCCAGGAGCCCGTAAACAATCTGGCGGATCCGCGTCTTCGCGCGGTCCCGCATCACCGCCAGGTCCGGAATCAGGCCCATGTACCAGAACAAGACCGACACGGTGAAGTACGTGGACACCGCAAACACGTCCCACATCAGCGGCGAGCGGAACTGCGGCCAGATCCCGTTGGAGTTGGGAATCGGGAACAGATACCAGTCGAACCACACGCGGCCCACGTGGACCGCCGGGTAGATGCCGGCGCACATGACCGCGAAGATGGTCATGGCTTCGGCGGCACGGTTGACCGCCGTCCGCCAGCGCTGCCGCAGCAGGAAGAGAATGGCGGAAATCAACGTGCCGGCGTGTCCAATGCCGATCCACCACACGAAATTGATGATGTCCCACCCCCACATGGTGGGGTGATGATTGCCCCAGACCCCGACGCCCGTGCTGATCTGGTACGCCAGCATCGCGATCAGCAACAGGAACATCAGAAAACTCGGGATGAAGGCCAACCACCACCACAGCGGGGCCCGGCCCTCGGCAATACCCGCAATGTGATCCGAGATCCAACCCAGGCTTCGCTGATTGGCCACCAGCGGGGGCCGCTCCAGTTCCCGCGGCACCGGTGGCGGTGTCATGGAAAGAACTCCCTCGGCCATGGCAAGCTTCCCCCCGTTCAATGGCCCCCGGCGGGCGCAGGCGCGCCCGACGAGTGAGCCCCGTGCCCCGACGCGAACGGATCGCCCGACCGCAGCGTGTACTCGGCCAGGGTCATCGGCATTTCGTGATAATCCGGCATCGCCGGATTCGGATTGCGAATGCGCGCCAGGTAGGTCGTCCGGGGCTTGATGTTCAAGAACTCCAGCACCGTGTAATCGCGCAACTGCCGTTTCAGTTGCGAAACCCGGCTGTTCGGATCGGCAACGTTGCCAAACACAATCGCCCCCGCCGGACACGCCTGGGCACATGCGGTCGTGAAGGCCCCGTCCGGCACCACCACGTCGCCCGAATCCCGCGCCTGCACCTTGCGTGCGATCTTGGCCTGTTCGATCCGCTGGATGCAGAAGGTGCACTTCTCCATGACGCCGCGCATCCGCACCGTCACGTCCGGATTCTTCACCATCTTGATCAGGTCCAGCTCCTCCTGCGGCCGCCGCGCGAACGGCCCCTTGTACAGCCCGTCCAGCGGACGCTTGTTGTAATCGAAGAAGTTGAACCGCCGCACCTTGTAGGGGCAGTTGTTCGAACAATACCGCGTGCCCACGCAGCGGTTGTACACCATCACGTTGAGCCCTTCGTGATCGTGCACGGTCGCGTTGACCGGACAGACGTTCTCGCAGGGCGCGGCCTCGCAATGCTGACAAAGCATCGGCTGCATCACCACCTGCACGTCCTCGATCCAGGACTCCTTCCACTGATGCGGCGAGTCGCGCCAGACGCTCTTGTCCTGCTGCTTGTCCGGGTGACTGGCGTAGTAACGGTCAATCCGCATCCAGTGCATCTCCCGGCCCCGGCGCACCTGGTCCTTGCCCACGATGGGGATGTTGTTCTCGCTCTGGCAGGCGATCACACAGGCCGAGCATCCCACGCAGGCGTTCAAATCGATCGACATCCCCCACTGGTGCAACGCCCGCGGCTTCTCTTTGTCGAGCGGATTCGGATACAGGGGCGCCACCACCGGCGGCTCGTGCAGATTCAGCCGCTTCACGAAGTCCGGATATTTCCGGAACTGGTCCAGGTTTGCCTCCCGAATGATCGGCCGCCCCTCCATGGACCAGTGATCCTGCGTGCAGGCCAGGACATACTTGCGTCCCGTGCCCTTGACGGTGGCCCCCACCGCAAAATGCGGCTGTCCGTGCGGGCGAATCGCGTAACTGTTGAAGCCGACTCGACGCCCCACCCGGCCGGCCCGTTCCCGTCCGTAACCCAGGGCCAGCCCCAGCACGTTGTCGGCCATGCCCGGTTGAATCCAGGCCGGTCCCTGTACCACCCGCTCGCCCACGCGCACCTCGACGAGCTCGCTGTTCTGGATGCCCAGAGCCGCGGCGGTGCGTCGGCTCATCAAAACCGCATTGTCCCAGGTGATCTTGGTGATCGGATCCGGCAGCTCCTGCAACCAGCCGTTGTTGGCATACCGGCCGTCATCCACGCTGTGGTCCCGATGCCAGATCACCTCCAGCCGCTCGGGCGTCGGCCGCTCCACTGCCAGCCCGGCCACCGCCCGGCGTACCGCAACCTCCTGCAGCGGCAGACGACCCAGCGGCCGGGCCGGACCCCCGCAGAAACCATCATGCAGAAAGCGCTTCCACTCCTCCTCGAAATTTGCCGGCTGCGCCTCGGCGCGGAACGTCTCGCGCGCAATTTCGTACGGCTGCACTTCTGTTCGACCCAACAACCGCGCCAGAAACTCCAGCTCGGACATCCCGCCGAACAACGGCTGGATCAACGGCTGGATCGCCAGATAGGCGCCGTCGCTGGTCCGGGCGTCGCCCCAGCTCTCCAGGAAGTGCGCCTGCGGGAAATGCCAATGGCAAAAGGGAAAGGTCTCGTCTTCGTAATACCCCAGTCGCACCACGGTGCCCGCCTTCTGCTGTGCCGCGGCCCAATTGAGATCTGCCGGAGCCGTGTAGACCGGATTGGCCCCGAGGATGACCAGGGTTTCCACCTTCCCCTGCTGCAAAGCCTCTGCCAGAGCCGCCAACCCGTCTTCGGACGCGGGCTCGGCCGGCACCAGCTCCAGGGTCTCGCCCACCGCCCCCAGGGCGTGGTTGATCGCATGGGCAAGCAGGTGAACCGCCAGCGGCTGGCGATGTCCGGCGACCACCAGGCATTGCCCGCGATGCGCCATCAAATCCCTGGCGCATCCCTCCAGCCACTCCATCCAGAGGCCTTCCATGGACGGTTCGGGCAAACCCTGAAGCCCACAGTGGCGGGCCAACACCACGGCTGCCGCCGCCACCTGACTGGCGGGCAGCCGCAGACGATGGTCCGCCTGCGCGCCCGTCAGGGTCAGCAGGGCCTCCAACACGTACAGCCGGCTGATTTCGTCCTGGGGTTTTTCCAATTTCCGACTTTGCGCAAACCGTCGGATGTGCTGGAAGGCATCGTCCTCGGTGCCGATGAAGTCGCAGTCCAGCGACACCACCACCCGGGCACGATCGAATCGGAACCGCGGCTGCACCGGTCGCCCGAAGGCCAGACTGGCGGCGCGCCGGTGGACCGCCAGATCCAGCGGGTCGTGCTCGTACCAGGTCGCTTCCGGATAAAGCGACTGCAGCTCCCGACGCAACCTCGCCCGCGACGGCGAGGTGGAGGGTTCGGCCAGGACCGCCAGTCCGCGTCCCCGACGGGCCTTCAGTTCCTCAGCCAGCCGGGCCAGATAGTCCAACCCCTCCTGCCGGGGCACCGTTTGCCCCTTGTGCGTTACCCGCCGGGCCCGGTCCGGATCGTACATGCTCAGGATGGATGCCTGCGCCCAGCGGTCGGTGCCGCCGTTGCCATCCGGATACCGGTCGTTACCCTCGATCTTGATGGGACGACCTTCATGCCACTTGACCACCAGGGGGATCGCCCCGGTGCGGGTCGGCATGGCCGTGGCATAGTACTCCGGCCGGCCGTGCACGTACCCTTCCGGATGTTGCGCAAACGGCATCAGCCGCTCTTCCGGCCGCCGGCAACCGCTGCCCGTCAACCCCAGCCCGGCCAGCAGGAACGAAGCCGACATGATCCGCATGAAATGCCGACGGGAGACGGGGTCCTGCCACTCGCTGGCGCCCTCGGGAAACTCCCGCTCCAACCATTGCTGGAACTCGGGGGTGCGAGCCAGCTGGTCCAGACTGCGCCAGTACCGGCGCCCGCTTTCCGGTTCGGGACAGGGCGGAGGCGGTGTTTTCATCGGTGACACGCGGAACAATTCTGCAGGGATTCGATGCGCCAGTGCTCGACCATGCGTCGGCCCTGAGATTGTTGCTGCCGCGCATGTTCAGCCGGGTCCTCGCTCCAGCGCCAGGCCAGATCCGTCACCTTGTCGAGCGGCCGCACGAACGAGGCCGGATCGCGATGACAATCCAGACAGAAGGCCATGCTCAGGGGTTTGGCATGGAACACTTCGTCCATCTGATCCACGCGGCCGTGGCATTCCACGCAACTGATTCCCCGGTTCACGTGGACGGCATGGTTGAAGTACACATAGTCCGGCACCTTGTGCACCTGCACCCAGGCGATCGGACGTCCCGTGGCGGCACTTTCCCGCACGAGAGCCAGCCGCGGATCATCCTTCAACACCTGGTTGTGGCAGTTCATGCAGGTGCTGCTGGACGGGATGTTCGAAAACCAGGACCGCTCCACGTCGTGGTGACAGTAGCGGCAGTCCAGACCCAGTTGGTCCACGTGGACCTTGTGGGAAAAGGCCACCGGCTGCAGCGGTTGATACCCCACCCGCGTGTACTTCGGTGTGAAGTAATACCAAACCCCCGCCACCACTCCGCCCCCGACCAAGACCAGCCCGGTCAGGATCATCAGCGGTAGCCGGTTCGTCCACTTTGGAAAAACGGCCGACATTTGTCGCAGCCCGCGAGTCCACGGGCAACTCCGGTTCCACTACCTGTGATCCAAAGCCCGAGAAACAACCCTTCCCGGCAGCGGGTCGGCGTCAAACACCACTCGCAACTGGGACGTTGAGGGATGACCAGCCCCGGCAGTGCGCACCTGCACCCGACGTTCGAGCCCCGGACGTTACTCGGGTCCCGTCGCTCCGCGCAAGCAAAATCGGCGAAAAAAATTGCAGTGCAGGCAAAGACGGCCTTGGACGGACCTCGAGCGAAAAATGTCCAGCGCCCGCCGCGCCAGCCGGATGTCGACGCCTGTTTTCCACCAGGAGTGCAGCCTCGACCCTCGCCCGGTTCTCGCCGGCGATTCAGCGGTTTTCCGCCCGCCCGGGCTGCAGCCCGTGCATCGCGAGCCATCAATGCCCCTGTCCGGCCCGGGCCGCGGGCCATGCACGACCGATTCGATGTGTTCCGTTTCCTCGGAGACGGGCCCACCAAGAGACAGCCCCACCGCCGGTGCGATCCAGCACGATCGCCTCCCAGGGTCAGCCCGCCGGTCATCGCACCTTCGCCGCCCCGGTCTCCGCCCTGCTCCAAGCCCGGGAAGGTCGGGGAAGTTTGCCCGCGCCGCTCAATCTTGTGCACCAGCCGACCGCCCCTGTACCCTGCCGCGCCATGGAAGATGTCGTCATTGTCGGCTCCGGTTGCGCCGGTTGGACTGCGGCCCTTTACGCAGCGCGCGCCAATCTCAAGCCCCTGGTTTTGACGGGCCATCTGCCCGGCGGATTGCTTACGACCACGACCATCGTGGAGAACTTCCCCGGTTTCCCCGACGGTGTGGACGGCTATGAATTGATGACCCGCATGCAAAAGCAGGCCGAGCGGTTCGGCGCCCGCGTCCGCATGGCCTCCCTGGAAGCCGCCAACCTGCAAACACGTCCCTTCGAACTCGTGGTCGATGGCGAAACACTGCGGACCCGCGCACTCATCATCGCCACGGGCGCCACCCATCGGAAGCTCGGGCTGGAAAGCGAGGCCCGACTCGAAAACAAGGGCGTCACCTACTGCGCCACTTGCGACGGCGCGCTCCCGATCTTCCGAAACAAGCCCCTGGTGGTCGTGGGCGGTGGCGACTCCGCCTGTGAAGAAGCCCTCTATCTCACACGATTCGGATCCGTGGTCTACCTTGTCCACCGACGCGACCAGCTCCGCGCGTCGAAGATCATGGCCGATCGTGCGCTCGCCCATCCCAAGATCAAACCGGTCTGGAACAGCGTCGTCACCGAAATCCTCGATGTGCAACAGGACCGCGTGACCGGCGTGCGACTTCGAAACGTCAAAACAAACGAGGAACGACTGCTCGAGTGTGCCGGTGTGTTCATCGCCATCGGCCACGTCCCCAACACCGCCCCGTTCAAAGGCCAACTGGAAATGGACGAAGCCGGCTACATCCTCACCCGGCGCGGTCCGTTGACCAGCGTCCCGGGTGTGTTCGTGGCGGGCGATTGTGCCGATCCGTACTATCGCCAGGCAGTCACCGCCGCCGGCATGGGCTGTGCCGCCGCCATCGAGGCCGAACGGTTCCTGGCCGCCGAAAGTCGCTGAGGCCGGCTTCCATCAACCGGCCAGCCCGCGACTTCCCGGATCCCACGTCGGCGGGCGCGGACTCGCCGTGCAACGCCGGGCGGAAACAGGGAAGATTCTCTGTTCGCCCAAGCCGCATCCACGCCCCGGGGCTCCCGCATCGTGACTTCGCGAAATCTCCGGTTGGAGGAGCGCCAGAGCCCCGTGGCGACAGAGGGATCCCAGAGGAGAGCCTGCTCCCTTCAATGTCGGAAGCCCGCTTCTCGAAGCGCAGGGCTCGTGTCCCCTTGGGGCCTGCCCCATCGCGATCCTCCTGAAACCCCTCGCGCACTCCGACAAAGACGGCCGGACGAGAGGCGGCAAGGTTCCCTCCCGGTTCGGGCGGGCCCCTGGATCGAATCCAAACGGTCTCCATCTGCATGAGCCCATCGACTTCGGGGCTGATCTTTGCGCAAGACGTGCTTCCGCCTTCGCAGCCCCGCCCACCGTGGGCTCGAGACCGGCCTCGATTGCTTTACCTGCGAAGGCCCGGGCACGGCAGGGGAACCGAACTTGCCCGGCGCCGAGACCGATCCCAAGCCCACGCCCACGATGCTCTGCCGTTCGTGGAATCCGGGGACATCCAGAGGCGGATTCCTCGACCCGCTGCAGCGTGCTTCGCCCGCTGCTTTTCTGATCCCTCCCCCACTCGATGAGAAATCCGTAGTGTCCGTGTGTCTGTTCCAGTTCCGCACCCGAGATGCGTGACGTGGGAGTCTGAGGCTGCTTCGGCTTCGGCCCAGAGCTCCCCTGTCACCGTGTTCCCCACTGACGGCGTGTCCATCCCCCGGACCGTCGAGCTTTCGGAGGCTCGGCACGGTCCGCCCAAGGGAAACCCACAATCCCGAGGTCCCGGGTTGCCAGCCCTACGCGGTTTCGATCGACGGAGCCGAGCGCCCCGATGCGGACGACCGGTTCGAATCCTTCGCGTAAGATCTCGCGATCAGCGATTGCCGGCGGACCGTCCGGGGCATCTTGGCGTTTTTCCCGGCCGGTCGGCCATTCGTGGGGCCCAGACTGAAGGCAGCGTTCAAGTCCGGGCCGGGCTTCGCGGGCTGCGAGGTGAGAAACCGCGCGGCACCCGGGCCTGGTGCGCAACGCACCTGCATCCCTGTATTGCCGGGCCGCAGGTATGCTCAACCGAAGCCCCCACGGGAGGATCCCCAGAAAACGCAACCGGCGAAGGAGAAACCTTCGCCGGTTGAGAAGGGAAGAAAGGGCTGATCGGAAGCTGCGTTAGCGTCGGCGCCGGAGCAGCAAGGGCAGCCCACCCAACAGCAGCAGCCCCGCACTGGACGGCTCCGGAATCATGTACGCCACCGCGTTCAAGAACAGCTGCGGACCATCGCCGATGAGATCAAAAACGCCTGCCACTTCAGAGGTTCCTACCGTGGCACTCTCGCGACTGCCCGTGAGGAACACCATCCTGCGGCTTCCCAGAACCTCATTTCGTGCCCCGCCATCGGATGGCGTCAAAGTCGCGCCCGCCGACCACTCGGCAATGATCATTCGGGTTCCGCCCACGGGCCCTGCGTCCGCAGGGGCCACCGTTGCCAGAATTGTGCCACCGCCGTCGAGGGGATCGGTCACGACTGAAATGCCCCGCTGAACATTATTCGTGCCACTCACCACCAAGGTGACGATGTCAGCGTACGGATTGAGCATCACATTCTGAGCGTCGCGGGCAATCCCTTGAAAGATGGGGTGGGACGGCTGCTCGATCTGCAAGCGGATCGCGTTGGTGGTGTCCGGAATGGTGTTGCCGGTCACATAGCCCAATCGACTCTCCCGCAACACATAACCGCCCAGGATCATCAAAGGCTTTGTGATGCTGGAATTCCACGCGAGAGTCTCATTGGGCTGCTGATAATGGGCGCTGTTCACCGACCGGCTGATGATGATCAAGTCAAAAGTATTGAGCTGGTCGATGAGACTCTGGGGAGGATTGTCCTGCGTCACAAATCTGGTGACGCTGTAACCGTTATTGGCAAGAAGCTGCGTATAGCCCGCATCCGGCGCTTGCGTGAAGCCCCGCGCGGCAGCATTTGTAGTGGGCTGATTATCACCCGGATGAAAACTGATCCATGCAATGTTCGTGTATTGCCCGAATGCCGCGGTCGCTGCCAAGACTACGGCCCCGATGATCGTGGGGACTTTGCACATATGCTCTCGATTGTTCAGGGTTGACCGATGCTTGCGCTGACGCCGCCCTTTGTAGAGAAGGGCACAAAGGTCGTCAACAATTTTTTACAAAACCGTAACGTTGCGCCGAGGCGCCGGTCCCAACCCTTGGCCGCAGCCCGATCACCGTACCCCGGCCGTGTACCAAAAGTCCGCAAGGCCGACCCTCCCCGGACTCGGAAGCTGTTGAGCCAGAGGACATTGACCACAACCACCGCCCTGCCCGTCCCCGAATGAGCAGTCCCGAGCCGGCGGGGTCTCCGGTGTGACCGGTTCGCACAGACCCGCCCGCCCACACCTCGAAAGACGAGCAGAGGTCACCACTGCACTCCCGACTCCGGTACGCCGCCAAACCGAGTGCCACCTCGTTCCCTCTGCCCGGACGTCCCAAAAGGGTCGCTTTTCCGAAGCGCGCCCGCGCAATCCGTTGACAGGGGAACGCATTTCGCGGCGGAAACGTTTCTCAATCCGGCGAAAGGGACCCGTCCACCTCCGAAGTGGTGGCTTTCTCCCAAAACGCCCACAGACCAACGCCCCGGCAGGTCGGAACGGCCGACGATCCCGGGTCATTCACTCGCGAAGGAAATCCGACATGGCTCAGCCGGGAGGGCAAAGGCGCACCGGCAGTCGAAGCGGCAGTCCATTCGGGATTCAAATCCTCCTCGAATGGTCGTCTGGCCCCGCCGGCGTTCGAGCAAGAATCGTGCGAAGTTGTCCCCGGCCCGCACGCCCGGAAAAAAGCGGAGTTGTCCGAGAACGACCCTCGATGCTTTGCACCTGTCCACGTGCCTTCATGGCTAAAGAGCCCTTTTCGAACAAACCGCCCTGGCGATCATCCCCCAAACGACGCCCTTTCCTCCCGAGCAACCTGACAACAGAGGCCCGAGCAACAAACTGACACAGAAGCCCCCTCCCTCCCGGCAAAGGCGCTCAGCGGGCCCATTGACGACTGGCGACCATGAAGAGCGGAGACGAGCCCGGCGACCATGCGAGGTTGGATGCCCCGTCCGCGGGTCCGTCTCAAAGCTCCAGGGACCGCAGAATCTTCTCGGCGGCCAACCGCGGTTGCGGCGCGGCGGTGATCGGCCGACCGATCACCAGCCAGTCCGCACCGGCCTCCAGGGCTTGTCGAGGGGTCAGTGTGCGGCGCTGGTCGTCTGCACCCCCGCCCTCGGGTCGGATGCCCGGAGTCACCAACTGCACGTGCGAAGGGAGCATTTGGCGCAATCCCGCAACTTCCAAGGGCGAACAAACCAGGCCGCGCAAGCCGGCCCGCACCGCCAGGGCCGCCAGCCGCTCGACCTGCCGGCCCACATGGTCGTCGCAGCCCACTTCGGCCAGAGCGGCGCTGTCGAGACTCGTCAACACCGTGACAGCCAGCACCAGCGGGGCGTTGCGACCGGTCTGTGCGGCGGTTTGCTGCGCGGCCTCTTCGGCCGCCTGCAGCATTGCCAACCCACCGCTGGCATGCACGGTGAGCATTTGCACGTCCAGTCGGACCGCCGCTGCGACCGCCCGGGCCACGGTGTTGGGGATGTCGTGGAATTTGAGATCGAGGAAGACCTGTGCGCCCGTTCGCCGCACGGCCCGCACGATGTCCGGTCCGGCAGCCGTGAACAGTTCGCTGCCGATCTTGAATCCGCCCACCGCCGGCGCCAGTTCGCGGACCAGATCCAACGCCTCCTCCGCCGTGGGCACGTCGAGCGCGACAAAAACCGGGTTGCGCATGCCGGGAGTATGCGCCGCCGGCAAGCGCACCGACAATGGCCAAGTGTCATGCGGATCCTCGAGTTGCGGACGATCGTGCCCCGCACTCGGGCCGACGGGAGCCCGACCCGCCGACTGCACAAGCCAACGAGAAAAAAACTACACGAGCAGACGGGTCCGCGCAGGCGATTGCACCGGCCGAAGCGCGGCGGGCAACCGTGCAGCATTTTTCACGGCCAGGGACCGGCCACCGTTTGTGCGCGGTCGAAAGCCGGTCCAAGCCTGGTCCATCGTTCCCTCGACCCTCCGCGGTCTTCCGGGCCACCGTGTTGCTCGACAGGTTTCGGCGCTGAGAAGGAACCGGAAGCGCCAGCTCGGGTTGGACCGCGCTGCAGGCCCGCCTCCGAAAGAAAGCGCAGCCTTGCCGGCCAAGGGAGGCGCGCCCGGAGCCCGGATACCGGGACTGCAAAAGGCGGCAAAACGAGACCGGCGCGGGAAATGCCGCATCGCCGGTGGCCATGGGAAATTTCCTTCCTCGCAGATCGGCTGCGGCTACTCTGGTCGCCGTTGATGCATCCGGTGGCCATACAGATCGGTCCCTTGACGATCCACTGGTACGGTGTGCTGGTGGCCCTGGGGTTTCTGGTGGGGTTGTGGAACGCGGCCCGGCGGGCACCGCGCGCGGGGCTTCCCGGGGAGGCGGTGGCGGATCTGGGGCCCTGGTTGATCCTCGGGGCCGTGGTGGGCGCCCGGTTGTGGTATGTGGCGAGCTACTGGCGCGAGCAGTTCGCCGCTGCGCCCTGGTGGGAGGTTTTCATGGTCCACCACGGTGGCCTGGTGTTTTATGGCGGCCTGGTCGGCGCCACGCTGGCGGCGTGGCTGTTCCTGGTGCGCCGGCGGCTGCCCCTGTGGCGCATGGCAGACGTCCTGGCCCCCGGCATCGCGCTGGGCTATGCCATCGGGCGTCTGGGCTGCTTGATGAACGGCTGTTGCTACGGCCGCGCGTGTTCCCTGCCGTGGGCGGTGACGTATCCCGAGGACAACCCTCTGTCCCCGCCGACCTTCCCTGTGCACCCCACCCAGATTTACGATTCGCTTTTGAGCCTGGCCCTGTACGGTGGGCTTGCGCGCGTCTTTGACAAACGTCGTTTCGACGGCCAGGTGTTCGCGCTCTACCTGATCGGCTACGCGGTGACGCGGTCTTTCGTGGAGTGTTTCCGGGGAGATTATCCGGCCGAACACATCCGGCTGGGCCTCACACCTGCGCAACAGTTCAGCGTGTGGATCTTGTTGGCCGGCGTTGGCCTGCTGTGTTGGCGGGCCCGCGCGGCTCGAAAGACTTCCGGCACTGCGGCGTCCTGAGTGGGGATCGATGGGGGCTCTGCCTGACGTCTCGGTTGTGGTTCTGGCGGGTTGCACCGCTTCGGGGAAATCCGAGGTGGCCCTGGAACTGGCGGAACGGTTGGACGGGGAGATCGTCTCGGTGGACTCCATGCAGGTGTACCGCGGCATGGACATCGGCACGGCGAAACCCTCTCCGGAAGAGCGGGCGCGTGTGCCCCATCACCTGCTGGACGTGGTCGATCCCCGCGAATCGTTCGATGTGGCCAGGTTCGTGGAGCTGGCCCGGGAAGTGTTGGCAGACCTGGCCCGACGAGGGAAGCCGGCGATCCTGTGCGGCGGCACGGGCCTGTATTTCAAGGCGCTGGCCCAGGGCCTGGGGGAGGCGCCCGCGCCGGATCCCCGCCTGCGCGCCGAGTTGGAAGCCACCCCTCTGGCCGATCTGCTCCGGGAACTGGCCCTGCGCGATCCCGCCACCTACGCGCGGATTGACCGACGCAATCCCCGCCGCGTCATCCGCGCCGTGGAGGTCATTCGCCTCACGGGTCAACCCTTCTCGGACCAACGCGCCCGTTGGAGTCTCGACGCGTGGCCGGCCCATTGGCAGGGCCGCATGTTCGGCCTCCAGAGAACTCCGGAAGACCTGCGACAACGCATCGAGGCCCGGGTCGATCGCATGTTCCAGGCCGGGCTGGTCGAAGAAACGCGTCGGCTGCTCGACCAGGGCGTGTCGCCCCGTTCCACCGCCTTGCAGGCGCTTGGGTACCGTCAGGTGCTGGAATACCTGGAGGGACGGCGCTCTCTGGCGGAGACCGTCGCCCTCGTCAAGCTGCGTACCCGTCAGTTCGCCAAGCGCCAGCGAACCTGGTTCCGCGGGCAAATGCCGCTGCGCTGGATCAACGTACCCGCCAGCGCCACGCCCTCGGAAATCGCCGACCGCATCCTCACAGAGTTGCGCCGAGAGCAGTAGCCCGAGCCGGGCAGAGCGGTACACATCCCGCGCGCCCGGATTCCCGGCTGCCCTGACCGTGTCGGACCTGTCAGCGCACCCGCAGACCACTGGACAACCACGGCAATCGCGCACAATTTTGGGGCCATGGCACTGACACCTTCGACCATGTTGTTGCCGTTGGGCACGCCGGCACCGGAGTTTCGCCTGCCGGACACCAATGGCCGATGGGTTTCGCTGGCGGATTTTCCCGGAGCCGCGGCCTATCTGGTCATGTTTCTCTGCAACCACTGTCCGTATGTGAAGCATATTCGCAGCGCGTTGGCCGAATTTGCGCGGGAGTACCAGAAACGGGGCGTGGCCATCGTGGGCATCAATTCGAACGACATCGAGCGCTATCCCGAGGACAGCCCCGAACGCATGAAAGAAGAGGTGCGCACCGCGGGCTACACCTTCCCCTACCTTTTCGACGAAACCCAGGAAGTCGCCAAGGCCTACCGCGCAGCCTGCACCCCCGACTTCTTCCTGTTCGACCGCAACCGCAAGTTGGTGTACCGCGGCCAGTTCGACGACAGCCGGCCCGGTAACGGCGTTCCGGTCACGGGTCGGGACCTCCGGGCCGCACTGGACGCAGTACTCGAGGGGCGCCCTGTGCCCACCGACCAGAAACCCAGCATGGGTTGCAACATCAAGTGGAAGCCGGGGAACGAGCCGGATTATTACAAGTAACCCGGGTCCCTTCGGCCCGCCGCGCCGTCGCGAACCCGCGCGGCACCGGAAGCTCGCCCCCGGGGTTTCCACGGCGGCCGAGCGCAAGTCGCAGCGGGGAAACAGCGAAAGGGCTCGCCCGAGTCACCCACATCCACCGGCAACTGGGGGCCGGACGAGCCCGGCCCAACGCGTTCACGCCCACGGGCCAACCGCCTGAATCCACATCTCCCGGTCGGTCCCGCACCCGAACCGACCGGCGCTCCCTGGGAGGAATTGGCAGCGGCCCCACCACGGGGGATCGACCCGCCGCAGCCGTCACGCACGACCGGCGTCGGGCTTGAAGATTCCCGGCCGAGCCAACCGAGCGTAACACCGCTGCGGTTGACACTCAGGCCGGCGGCGGAGGAAAAGAATCCCGATTCACTGCCTCCCCGGCGGGCCCAACAACCTCGACGCGGGCCGTCTCCCTGTCGCCCGCCCCCGGGCCGGGGCGCAGCTGCGTCGTGCAAAAAAGCCATCGTTCCGTGCACAAATTGTCCCTTGCCCGGCGGAGCCCGCCGCGGTTTGCTGGGCCGGATGAAACCGTTTATCCATGACGATTTTCTGCTGACGACGCGCACGGCCCGACGGCTTTACCACAAGTTCGCCGAGGCGGAGCCGATCCTGGATTTCCACTGCCATTTGCCGCCGCGCGACCTGGCCGAAAATCGGCGGTTCGCCAACCTGTTCGAGATCTGGCTCGAGGGAGACCACTACAAGTGGCGTGCCATGCGGTCCAACGGGGTCGATGAACGCTACTGCACCGGTGACGCCACCCCTTATGAGAAGTTTCTGGCCTGGGCACGCACGGTGCCCCAGACGTTGCGCAATCCCCTCTATCACTGGACGCATTTGGAATTGAAACGCTACTTCGGCATCAACCTGCTCCTCAGCGAGGAAACGGCACCGATCATTTGGGAACGGGCCAACGCCCGCCTGGCGACGCCTCAACTAACTGCGCAGGGCATCTTGTGCAGGTTCAACGTGCGCCTCGTCGGCACCACGGACGATCCCACCGACGATCTCCGGCATCATGCGAAGCTGGCGCAGGCCGGATTGCCGTTCAAAGTGGTCCCCACCTTCCGCCCCGACAAGGCCCTACAGATCCATCAAACCGAGGCCTGGAATGCGTGGGTGGACAAACTGGCCGCCGCCGCCGACGTCGAGATCGCCTCCTGGGACGACTTCCTCGAGGCCCTGAGCCGCCGCCACGAGGCCTTCGCCCGGCTGGGCGCCCGCGCCTCCGATCACGGGTTGGAAACCGCTTTTGCCACCTTCACCACCGAGGCCCGTCTCCGCGCCATCTTCCGCAAGGCCCGCGCCGGCAAGCCCGTCACACCGGAGGAACGCGATGCCTTCGCCACGCACGTGATGCTCCATGTCGGGCGGCTCAACGCGGCCAAGGGCTGGGTCATGCAACTCCACCTCGGCGCCATGCGCAACAACAACACCCGTCGCTTCCAACAGCTCGGTCCCGACACCGGCTTCGATTCGATCGGCGACTTCCCTCAGGCCCGGAACCTTGCTGCGTTTCTCGACCGGTTGGATCAGGAAGACGCCCTTCCCCGCACGATCCTTTACAACCTGAACCCGGCCGACAACTACGTCTTCGGCACCATGCTCGGCAATTTCATGGACGGCAGGGTCCCCGGTAAAATCCAGTTCGGTCCCGCCTGGTGGTTCCTGGATCAGAAAGAAGGCATGGAGTGGCAACTGAACGCGCTTTCCAACCTCGGTCTGTTGTCCCGTTTCGTCGGCATGGTCACCGATTCCCGCTCTTTCATGAGCTATCCACGGCACGAGTATTACCGACGCGTGCTCTGCAATCTCCTGGGGCGCGACGTCGAAAACGGGGAACTGCCGAACGATGATGCGCTGCTCGGGCCGTTGATTCGCAACCTCTGTTACCGCAACGCCCGAAGCTACTTCGGGTTCGACGACCTGCCCGACTCTGCTCCGAACGACACGACCCGGCCCAAGCCGTCGCGCGTCCGGGGCTGAGCCGGTTCAGCGGTCCATGGTCGTCACCCCCGTTGCGGGCTCCGCGCCGGCGGCCCGACACAGTTCCGCCAGGGCCCGGTACACCGTTGCGGCCGCATCCGGCCCACAGGAATTGATTCCCCCGTACGGTCGCCGGCTCAGCCCATACGTGTACGGCGGTTTCTCGTCCCACTGACTTTTGGGAACCAGATAGCCCAGCTCGTCGTTGGCCAGACCCACCACCAACTTCAACCGGCCCGGCATCAGAGCCCGCAACGGGGGCACCTCCACGGGGGCGATCCCAAAGTCGGCCCCAGCCGGCGCCTCCACCCCGCCGTTGGCGATTTCCGGATACAATTCGCCGGGCACACACGCCAGGGATGCATCTCCGACGCGCAACAACGCCACCTCGCTCCGCACCCGCGGCCAGCGCACATAGCCCCGGTCCAACACCCCGAGCCATCCGGCCAACCAGTACAAGCGATTCGAGACCGGCACCTCGATGGTACGCGCCCAAATCCCAACGGTTGCATGCGGCGTCCCTTCGCCTTCGCCCGCCCGCAATCGCGGTGCAATGCGCGCGGCCAACTGATGCCCCACGGCCCGCGACTTCTCGTGAGAGGGTTCCCGAATCGGCGTTCCCGTCCATGGATCCTCCACCGTCACCCCGGGCGAGGTCGTCATCAACCCGCCCACCGCCCCGTTCACAAACAAATGAATCCCGCCCACTGGAGCCAACCCTTCCCGGTCCCCCAGCCGGACGCCCCGTTCCAAGGCCTCGCGCAAAAAACCGCAAAAATCCGCCGTCACCTCCTGATTGCGCGACCAGGGCGTTTCCGGGTGGTTGCCCCAATTGATGATGCTGCCCAGCGTCCGCCCCTCCTCCGCCGACACAAATTGCATCACGCGCACGTCGGCGTCGTACACCTCCGGCGGGCGTGTATCTGTCAACAGGCCCCGGGGCGGGCAGGGAATCTCGTGCAATACCAGCCGCGCCGCCCTCAGGCTCGACACGGCCTGGCCCACCGCGGCCACACAGGCCCCTCGGACCTGCTCCAAATATGCAGGATCCACCCCGGTCCGCCACGGACTCGGGCCCCACAGCCCCATCAGATCCGGCGTCGAGTGATTGTGGGTGCTGCAAACCACCAGGTAGTCCAGGCGCCACGATTCCGGGAGCCTCCTCCGGACGCGCACCACGTCGTCATGGAAAAAGCCAATCGCATCCAGGGCGACCAACCCCAGCCGGCGCCGACCGTCATCCAGTACACAGGCCACCGCCCACAGATCGTCGTGCACCCGTGTGGCCCGGCGGTTCTGCCCAAACCCGGCCAGATACACCGGGCGACCATCCGGCGTCACTTCCGGTGTAATTCGGCTCCTCCCAAAACCCACGCGCAGCGCACCCGCCTCGGGCCTCTCCTGGGGGAGGGCCAGGGCCAGTTCGTATCCCGGGCTGCGATCTCGGAACGCGACCAGGGCTCGAAGGGTCACGCCGGCCACCAGCACGCAGAGGGCCACTGCAACGAGACTCAGGAAGCGCTTCAGCCAGCGCCGGGCATGGGGACGTTGGGGATCGGACTTCATAAGCGCACCCTATCAGGCCCTCGAAAGGCAGGTCAACGCAGCGAAAGCGGTTGCGCCCTACCGCGGTGCATCTCGCTTCTGGGTACCCCGGACCCTCGGCGGAATTCCGGGCACCCCCGGCAGGAAAAAGCCGAGGAGAAACGGCAGTTCTCTTGGATCCGTGAACCCGGGGCTGAATGACGGAAATGCGCCCGCCCCATCGCATAGAAGCCTCCACGTGCCCGGTGGAAGCCCGGTCGGGCGATCCCGGTTCGGGCCGGCACCAGCGCTGCCCGCCCGCCAACCGCGCCAGCCCCGGCTCCGCGTCCGTGAGGCCCGGAGCTCCTCCCTGGGCCCCGTCCACTGGACCGCCGGCATCCCAGGGGGAAAGTCCTCCGAATGCCTGCCGAAGTCCTTCCCGAGATCAAGGATCCAGTCCGGGAAGTGGGCCAGTCCCGGCTGGCACAACGAGTCGTCGGATGACCGGGGAGAATCTCCCGTGACCAGCCGACGTTATTCGTAACTTACCGAGCCTCCGGACCGCGAGCCCAGCCACTGTTCGAAGGCTTCCGGCGTTTCCACGACAAGCACCCCCTGCGCCATGGCGGCATGACCGTTGCCACACAGTTGCGCGCAGTAGATGCGGAACCGTCCCTCCCGCGTCGGCGTGAAATGCACCGGCACCCGCATCCCGGGAATCGCATCCTGGGTGAGGCGCATCGAGGGAATCTTGAACGAATGGATGACGTCCTTGGAGCTGATGTAGGCAATGACCGGTTTGCCCACCGGCACATGCATCTCGTTCAACACCACCACGTCGTCCTGACCGGCCGGGTCGGAAGGGTCCACGCCAAAGATGTTGGTCTCGTTCACCAGCCTCATGTCCTGCCGGCCGAACTGTCCGTCCGGGCCGGGATAGCGGAAGTTCCAGTTGAACTGTTGGGCCACCACCTGCACCACCGTGGACTCTTTCTCGGAGGGAAACGACTCCACCGCCCGCGCCCAGATCGGCACCGCCAGGAACACCAGCAACAACCCCTCGACCGTGGCCACGGCCACCTCCGCATAGGTGGAGACATGGCTCCGCAGACCCTCGGGCGCGGACCGGGGCTGACGCCGCTGGTGAAAACGCCACAGCACGTAAACGAAGTAAATCAACCAGCCCACGAACAGGATCGCCATGAGCCAGTGCACATAACTGATGAACCGGTCAATGGCCACCCCGTGAGCCGAAGCCACCTCTGGGATTCCCAACCACCTGGTCATCGTTGCACCTCCACGTTCCCCCGGCCGGTAACCGCTCCGGCTTTTCGTTGTTCCTGTCGCACCGCGTGAACGAAAAATGCCACCACGCCGGTCAACACCAGCGCCACCACGCCCACCAGGGCCACCACCGCCCAGGCCAGCCCCCGCGAGGCCGGTGCCCCCGGGTCCCCGTAACAGACGGCACAAGCCATTCCCGACCAGGGCGCCAACCCGGCCAGCATCGCCGTACCGACCCTGGCCTTTGCCCCCCGACTCTTCACCACACGCATGCTCGGGCTCATAGATAGGCTGCCGACTTCAGCTTGCGCAGGAACCAGACCCCGTACACCACCACGACGATCCCGCCCATGCCACTCGCCAATCCCAGCCATAAATCTGACCGTTGCCCGCCCTCCCCGAACGCCTGCGCCAAGAGCCACGCAGCGGTGCCGAAGCAGAGCACGCTCAACAGGCTCACAAACACCACATGCACCGTCTTCAACGACATAGGCACCTATCAGACGCCTCCGGGGGCGGGCGTGTCGCCGTGCGCCCAGATGCAAAGTCCCATCAATGCCGCAAAAAACAAGACCGTGAAGGCCAGCAGCGAGTAGATGACATTCCGCTCCTGGAGCAGGTGCATCAGGTGTCCCGCCACGAGGAACGCGTTGAAACCCGCCGCGGCCAGGATCAGGCCCGTCCGCAGGCCGGGCTCTGCCAGGGGCGCATAGGCGGCGCCCACCATGCACAGCGTGACCGCAGCCACCACCAGCAACACGGTTCGACACCGCACCACCGCGGCTCGATACACATCTTCTTTCGACAGGGCCTCTTTCATGGGTTCAGGTCAGGTACAACACTGGGAACAGGAAAATCCACACCAAATCCACGAAGTGCCAAAACAAGCCCGCCACTTCCACCCGGTTGGTGAAATGCTCGGGGTCCACATGCCACAGCCGGCTTCCCGGCCCCCAGAGGTAGGCAAACACCACCAGGCCCCCGAGCACGTGGAGGCCGTGCAAGCCGGTCAGGGTGAAATAAATCGCCATGAACGTGTTGTGGCGGGGCGCGTAATTCTGCATCCGCACGATTTGGTCCCGAGGGATGACCAGTTCCTCGTGCGGACCGTGCTTCCGACGTCCATCCAGCAGTTCCCGGCGGTCCGCCACATACCGTCCATGCAGGACAACGGTTTCCGCCGTGGTTCGAGCCCGGACCAGGTGACCGTCCGCAATCCGGCCATCCTTCAACTGCACCTCATAATGCAACCACTTGTCGCGATACTCGTAGCCTTTGATGCCCAGGAAGATCGTGCCCAGGATCAGGGTCAGGCCCAGATGCAGCTTGAACCGGTCGAACCGTCGGGCCTTGCAGGCGGCCCAGGCCAACAGGGTCGTCACCGCCGAGGCCGCCAGCAGCAGCGTGTTCAAGGTGCCCAGCGGGACACTCAACCAGCCGTGCGGCCAGGTGTCCGGCGGAGCGCCCATGCGCAAAAACACGTACGCCGAAAACAGCCCTCCGAACAACATCACCTCGGAGGCCAGAAACAGCCACATGCCCAACTTGGCGTTGTACACGCCCGTGTCGGGCCGCGGTTGAACGGTGTAAGCGATTTCCATGGATCAATGCCCCAATCTCAGGAACGAGTTGCCTGATCCGACAAGGCCGACTCCGGAACGCTCTGCGGCAGGTAATCCGTGCCGTCCGCCCGGGGCCCGTACGCGTACGCCCAGCGATGCACACTCGGCGGCCGAAGGAAGTTGCCGTGCGGCGGTGGCGTGGGTGTCTGCCACTCCAGCGTGGTGCTCTGCCAGGGATTGTCGTCCCGCACGGGTTCGCCCCGCCAAATGCTCCGGAACAGATTCACAATGAACGGAATCTGCGCCAGCCCCAGGCCAACCGCCGCCCACAAGATGTAATTGTTCAGTCCCAAAATGAAGTCGCTCAACGTGCCCTCCACGCCCGGGGCGACCCGCGTCGAGTAACTCAAGCCGCCGTCCGACATGCGCCGCAGCATCCCGGCAAACCCCTGGGCGAACATTGGCATGAACACCGCGTTCATGAACAACAACGAACACCAGAAATGCACCCGCCCCCAGAACTCGTTCATCCGCCGCCCCGTGAGCTTCGGGAACCAGTAATAAATGCCCGCAAACAGGGCAAAGATGGTCCCCGGAGCCACCACATAGTGGAAGTGGCCGATGACGTAGTAGGTATCGTGCAACTGGATGTCACTGGCGGCAAAGCCCAGGGGCAGGCCCGTCAACCCGCCGATCCCGAACATCGGCAGAAAGGCCAGGGCAAACAACATCGGCGTATTGATGCGGATGCTCCCGCCCCACAGCGAGATCAGCAGGCAGGTCAACAGGATGACCGACGGAATGGAAATGATGATGGTTGTGGTCTGGAAGAAGGTCGAAATCCTCGTTCCCATACCGGTCAGGTACATGTGATGTGCCCACACGAGAAAGGACAGGAAGCCCAGGGTCAGAACGGCGTAGACCATGGTCCGGTAACCCCACAAGGGCTTGCGAATGTTGTTGGACAGGATCTCCGCCACAATGCCCAATGCAGGCAGAATCAGCACGTACACCTCCGGATGCGCCAGGAACCAAAACAGATGCTGCCAGAGCAAGGGGCTGCCCCCGCCGCTGATGTTGGCCGTGGCCCCGCCCACCGCCAGACCGGTGGGCAGGAAAAAGCTCGTCCCCGCTACCTTGTCCATCAGCTGCAGGATCCCAGCGGCTTCCAAGGGGGGAAACGCCAGCAACAACAGGAACGAGGCAACCAGTTGGGCCCAGACAAAGAACGGAAGGCGCATCCAGGTCATGCCCGGGGCCCGCAGCTGGACGATCGTGGTAATGATGTTCACCGAGCCCAACAGCGAGGAGGTAATCAACAGGATCATCCCGATGAGCCAGAACGTTTGACCGTCGGTCGGGATCACCGTGGCCAGCGGCGAGTAGGAGGTCCAGCCCGCCTGAGCGGCCCCGCCCGGGATCAAGAAGCTGGCCAGCATCACGACGCCCCCCAGGAAGTAGAGCTGATAGCTCATCATATTGAGGCGCGGGAAGGCCATGTCGTTGGCGCCGATCATGAGCGGGATCAGGTAGTTGCCGAAGGCCCCCACCGCCAGCGGCACGATCGCCAGGAACACCATGATCGTGCCATGCATGGCACCGAACATGTTGTAGAGGTCGGGGGACATCACCCCCTTGCTGGCCGGGCTGCCCAGCACCTTTTCGAGGAACCAGCCCACCACGGGCACCGGCTCGCCCGGGTGGGCGATCTGCCAGCGCATGGTCAGGATGAGGAAAAACCCGAGCAACAGGAAACACAAGGCGGTCAGGCCGTACTGGATGCCAATGACCTTGTGGTCCGTGGAGAAGACATAGGTACGCCAAAAACCACCGGGAGCTTCACTGTGCTCCGCGTGTTTCAGGTGAGGGAGAACGGTACTGGTCGCTTGCATGGTCGTATCCGTGTTCCACTTGCGCGGCACCTCAGGGCGTCCATCGCACCTTGTCCAGGACCAGGAACACCAGCAACACGGGCAGATAGAGAATGGACGCCAAAAAGAGTCGCCGGGCCGCCCGGTCGGTTCGTTGCCGGGCCAGTTGCAACGCCGCGCCAAGGTACGCCAACCCCAGAACCGCCGCGGCCCCAAGATACAAATCTCCCGTGAGGCCCAGGTACCAGGGCAATCCACTCACAGGCAACAACAGCAGCGTCCACCCCACCGCCTGGCGGCCGGTGCGGATCCCGGTGGGATCGAACTGGGGTAACATCCGGAAGCCGGCCCGCGCATAATCGTCCCGGTACATCCAAGCGATGCCGAAGAAGTGGGGCATCTGCCAGCACGCCACGATCCCGAAGAGCGCCCAGGCGCCCGCATCGAGGCTGCCTCGCGCAGCGGCCCAGCCGATCACCGGGGGCAGCGCGCCCGGGATGGCGCCCACCCAGGTGTTCCACCAGACCCTGCGTTTCAAGGGGGTGTACAGAAGCAGATAAGAGCCCAATGTCACCGCCCCCAGGAGTGCGGACAGTCCGTTGCACGTCCACGCCAGATATCCGAGGCCGACCGCTGCCAGTCCCGTTCCCACGCCGAAGGCCGTGCGCGGTTGCATCCAGCCGGAAGGCAACGGGCGATGCTGCGTGCGCGGCATTCGACCATCCTCCTCGCGTTCCATCCATTCGTTCAGCGCCGCCCCGCCTGCGGCCAGCAGGCCCACCCCGAGCAGTGCGTGCATCAAGCCCGGCCAGTTCAAAGGACCGGCATCCGCCAGATAAAAGCCCACCAGAGTGGTGAGAAGCACCAGCGAGTTCAGCCGCGCCTTGACCAGCTCGGCCCACATCGCGAGGGCGCCGGACTCCCGTGCCAGGCCCCGGCTGAGCACGGAGGCGGCGAACTTGGCGGAACTTTTGGAATCCATGGCTCAAACTCCTGTCGCGGCCTGTGCCGCCCACGACACTCGACCCCACGGTTGCACCCGTTCGTGGACCCGCGGGGCAAACGCGGTTACGCTCAACAAAACACCGGACATAAAGGTCACGGCCCCCGTGACCACGTGCAATGTGGCCACATCCGCGGCCTTGTTGGACCACACCGTCCAGGCGCCCAGGAGAAACTGCATCCCCACCAGCGCCAACCAGACACCCGCCAGGCGACGCACTGCATGGTCCCGCGGCAGGCAACGACGCGTACGAATCCACGCCCAGCCGATCGCCCCCAACACCCCCAGTGCCAGAAGACGATGCGCCATGTGCACGTAGATATGCGTGGCCGTGATGTCGTTGAGGGCGCGGGTTTCCAACCGCTGCTGGTTGTAGCGCGCGATCGACTCGGGATCCGTGGCCGGCCAGAGCCGACCATACGCCAGAGGGAAGTCGGGCACGGCCAGCCCTGCATGTTCATGGCGCATCGTGGCCCCGAGAACGAGCTGCCCCAGAACCAGGGCCGTGGCCAGGGCATAAACGCCGCGCAAGGACCTGACCTCGGGATCCGCCGCAGGTGCGGTTTCTCGCCTCCGCCACCAGGGGGACAACATCAGGGCAATCACGCCCATGAACGCCAGGAAACACTGGGCGAGCGTGGCGTGCACAATCCCCAACTCATCCTTGTAGAGAGTCACCCGCAGGCCGCCCAGGATGCCTTGCAAAATGACCATCGCCACGGCGATCCAGCCCAGCCTGCGCAAGACGGCCGATTGCGGGGCACAGCGCGGCCAGAAAGCCGAGGCGCCCAGCGCAGCAAGAGCGGTCGCACCCAACACCACTGCGTCCTGCCACCGCGCCGGCCAAATCAGGGACACGGTCAGCGCCCCGCCAAGCAGGGCCCATCCGGCTCGCCGCAGCCAGGGCCGGGCGGGAGCTCCCTGCATCCAAATGGCCAGAACCAGGGTCAACAGCCCGACCGCGGCCCCCAGCAAACGGTGGGTGTGCTCATAAAAAATCCCCCCGATCCATTGAGAGATCGGGAAGAAAAACATGTTGTAACCGTAGGTGTTGGGCCAATCGGGCACCGCCATACCGGCGCCGTGACTCGTGACCAAGCCGCCGGCACCGATCAGCACCAACACGGCCAGCACGGTCAGCCCCGCAAACCGGTACAGCGCAAGGGAAGAAAAATCCGAACTCACCACGTACCCCACACACCCGAAGGGACCGCCGCGGCCCCACCGCATCGTCCGCGGCAGCCCCGAAAGTTTGTCTTGTCACTTGAGCTCGAACACGAAGTCAACCTCGACCACCCCGTCGGTGACCTCGATGTCCTTCTTGAGCGTGCCCGCCTTTCGATGCGAAGCCTCCAGCGTGTATTTCCCCGGAGGGACATCCTTGATGACGAACGTGCCATCCGCGCCCGTCAAGGCGAACCACGGATGATCCGACACGCACACGTAAGCGAACATCCACGGGTGAACGTCGCACTTGAAACGAAGGAATTTCTCCGGAGCGTCAAAGGTAAACTTGAGATCGGGGCCCCCGGCCAGCTGGGCCTCGTTGCGCTCTTTGTTCCCCGGGACAGTAGGCGTGGCGTGAACATTGTGCAGCAACGGGTCCGAATTCTTCACCAGAAGCGTCTGCTTGGTCTGGATGGCCAACACGTAAGGAATGTACTGGCAACCTTTCTGATCCAGCACGGCCGGCGGTGCCGACGCGCCCGTACTTTTGCCCGTGATGCCGTCGAGTGTCACAAACACGTCCGCGAGTTCACCCCCGGGGCCCACGCGGAACATTGGAACGTGCACGGTTTCCTTGACGAGCTTGCTACAGTTCGGATCGGCGGAGAGATCTTTAACCACCGGATTGGGCGGAGGCGTGCCCTTCAAGGTGACCTTACCCCGGATTTCCCCGGCGACAGCCGGAATGGCCAATCCCAGCGCCGTCGCCACCACAAGACCCAGATTTTGCGTTTTCATATGCAGATTTTGCCCTGTTGGACCGGTAATGTAGCCACCGCGGTCTGCGGGTCAAGCGATACACGCCGGGTCCGGCCCAGAAGCCGTACGGCTCCGCGGCCCCGATTCCTGCCGCGCCCGCCGCAAGCATCGGGCGTCCAAGCCGTTGGCCCGCCACGTGCGCATTTGCGCAATTCAGCTCTCGTGGTCCGCCCCGGGAGCGTCCGGAGCCCTCAGACCCGCAGATTCGTCCGGCGCCGGGCCTCTTCCCGGCGGTCTCAGGCTTTTCTCTTGTCTGCGCAGGCCGCGGAGCGGGTTTCCTTCACACGGACGGGGCCCTCTGGCGGTTCGCCACTCCGAACCGCTCTTCGCCTCGGCGTGCGCGCCAGATTCCCCGCAAGCCTTCAACCCGCCCTCCTCTGTATGCCTCTTTGGATGATCAAAAAAGCGGGCCTCGCCGGTTCCCCTGCCCTTCTCGAACTCCCCGGCACCCTGAGAAGCCAAGACCCACGGAACCTCATTGAACGGAGCGAGAGTCCAAGCAGCAGGTCCCTTGTACGCGCGTTTCGGGAATCGATCCCAAAGGCCTGCTCCTCCGGGGATGCATCTGCGCCGAACACGCCCGCAGCCGCGCAGGAGGCGCCCGAACCGAGCATGACGGCAAGTCTGTCGCGACCCGACCTCGAGCGGAAGCGGGTTGAATGCCGCACCTTCCCGCGGCATGGCTTTCCACAAACTCCTCCGGCAGATCTTCGGCTCAAAGGGAATTGACCCTTTTCCGGCTCAATGCCTGAATGGGGCCATGGCAAACGTTCCGGGCGAGTTGCGATACACCAAAACGCATGAATGGGTGCGACTGGACGGCGGGGTGGCCACGGTGGGCATCACGGATCATGCGCAGCGGGAGCTGACCGATATTGTGTTTGTGGAGCTGCCGGCGGTGGGCCGGGAGTTGCGGGCCGGCGAGGCCTGTGGCGTGGTGGAGTCGGTCAAAACCGCCAGTGACCTTTACAGTCCGCTCACCGGCCGAGTCGTGGAGGTGAACAGCGCCCTCCCGGATCATCCGGGCTGGATCAATTCGGATCCCTACGGGCAGGGCTGGTTGTTCAAGCTGGCTCCCAGTCAGCTGCAAGAGTGGGATGGTTTGCTCAGCCCCGAGGAGTACCGGGCGCAAATCGAAGGGGTGTGAGGCCCGCCACCGGCTCGACCGGGCGGGGATTTGCCGCCGGCGCCGAGCCTGCTACTTTCCCCCTGTGCAACCGAAACGGGTTCGACTCTTTATCAAGCCCTGGTGCCCGTGGTGTCACCGCGCCGAAGAATGGCTGCGCGATCGCGGCATTTCGTACGAGCGGCTGGACGTGAGCCGCGACGCGCGGGCATGGGATGAAATGGTCCGGCTGTCCGGGCAAACGCTGGCCCCGGTGATCGACGTGGACGGCGCCGTGCTGGCCGACTTTGGTCCGGAAGAACTGGCCCGGTTCTGGGAAGGGTTGGAAGCCCGAAGTTGCGAGGCCCGACCGGGCTCCTCGCGTTGATGGTTGCCGCCCGCCATGGCTGTCAAAATCCATCCTCCTCCGGCAGGTTGCGGCAGTGGCCCGAATCCGGCCGGACCGCGCCTGCCCGTCTGGCTGCGTCGCCCCCTGCCCACCAGCCCCACCTTCGCACGGACGCAGGCGCTGCTACGCGAGCTGAACCTGCACACGGTCTGCGAAAGTGCCCGGTGCCCCAATCATTGGGAGTGCTGGAGCCGCGGCACGGCCACGTTCATGATCGGCGGCGACCGCTGCACACGGGCCTGCCGGTTCTGCGCCGTGACCACCGCCAAACCCCAGCCCCTGGATCCCGAAGAGCCGCTGCGGGTCGCCGAGGCGACCCGCCGCCTGGGACTGCGGCATGTCGTGATCACCGCGGTGGCCCGGGACGATCTGGCCGATGGCGGCGCCGAGCATTTCCGTCGAACCATCGAGGCGGTGCGCCGGCTCAATCCCGGGATCGTCATCGAAGTGTTGACGCCGGATTTCAACGACCGCGACGAATCCATCGCCACCGTCCTTGAAGCACGCCCCCACATCTTCAATCACAATCTGGAAACGGTGCGGCGGCTGACCCCGCAGGTGCGGCACCGGGCCACCTACGACCGCTCGCTCAGCGTCCTTGCCAAGGCACTCCGTCTGGGCGAGGGTCGCGTCATCACCAAGTCGGGGCTCATGCTGGGGCTGGGGGAAACCCCGGACGAAGTGTTGCAAAGCCTGCGTGATTTGCGTGCGGTGGGTTGTGAGATCGTGACCCTGGGTCAGTACCTGCGGCCCACGTGGGAGCACCTGCCGGTGGTCGAGTACGTGACCCCGGAGCAGTTTGCCTGGTATGCCGAACAGGCGCGTCGCCTCGGTTTCCGGCACGTCGCGAGCGCGCCGCTGGTGCGCAGTTCGTATCATGCGGACGACTTTCAGCTCCCGGAGTCGCTCCTGTCGCCCGGCGCGGAACCCTCACGACCCCCGGGGGAAAGTTCTGACCCGACCGCCTTGTGTTGAGGACCCGTTGCGTCCGGCGCGCAAGTCGAGTGCTCAACCCTGTCCACCGACCTCCGCCGGTGTCGGCCACGCTCCCCACGCCCGGCCCCGCAACCCATCGCGCAGAAGGTACCAGAGGAACAGGGAGTTGTACTTGATGTAACGCGGGCCCAGGCGACGGGGTTCGGTGACCATCCGATACAGCCAGGTCAAACCCGCCCGCTGCATCCACATCGGTGCATCAGGTTTGATTCCGGCGTTGGCCTCGAAGGCAAAGCCCACCACCAACACCACGCCGCGGCGGAGTCGCAATTTGTAGTGGGCCGTCCACCGCTGTTGTTTGGGCGCTCCAAAGCACACCCACACAAAGTCGGGCCCCACCCGGTTGAGTTCCTCCAGCACCCGCGATTCTTCCTCCGGATCCAGGCGCCCCTGCGCATCGCAGCGGCCATGATAACCGCCCACGAATCGCAAGCCCGGATTGACCGCGGAGAACCGCGCTCGCAGTCGCTCGGCGCATTCGGCGCTCCCCCCCAACAGGTAATGCGTGCTGCCCGCCGGGGCGTGTTCCAGGAAGTACCGCATGAAGGCCGGCCCGTAGACCCGGTCGCGCAGCCCTGCTCCGGCAAAGTTCATGCACCACGTCAAGGGCGTGCTGTCAGAGACCAGATAATCGAAGGTGTCCATGACACGGCGGAAGTCCGGATCGTGCCGCATCATGGTGACGATCTGCGTGTTCGAAAATGCCACCGAGGTGGGGCGCGGCTGTTGCGCCCAGTCCACGCACCGCGCCGTCAGATCGGCATAGGTGGTAACCAGCAAGGGTGCCCCGAGCACGTGCACGTAGCGACTGGACTGGGTCATACCTGCGAGTCGGGGGCCGACCGGCCGTCGGTTGGGCCGGCGGTCTGATCGGTCTCCGGAGCGAGACCCATCGAGTCCGGTTCCCGGGACGTGGACCCGACCGTGCCCGGTACCGCGGGGCCTGCGTCTGAGAGTGAGGTCGCCACCGTACCGGCCCCGGGCGCGGGGTCCACGGCCACGATGGCCGGCCGGACCAGGCGGCCCTGGAACGTAATGCCCGTGGCCAAGGTTTCCCGTACCACCGCCCCTTCTGGAGGCGCTTGTCCATCCGGCGTCTGATGCCGCTCCGGGTTGAACACCTCGCCCGGGGCCACGACAAATGGCACCACCCCCAGCCGTCTTGCCGCGTCCCGGCAATGATTCTGGAATTGGGTCAATTGCTCGATGAGGCGGGGTTGGCCCGAGCGCAGTCCCGCCGTGTACAGGGCGAAAACATGATCGAGGATCCAAACCAAAACCTGGAGCCACTCTCCCTCGGCACGGCGCAGCTTCTCCACTTCGAGCCGCAAGGTGGCTTTTTCGGTATCGTTGGCGCGCTGCAAGAAGGCGGTGAAGTCCCGGACCTCGGCCGCCATGCGCTCGGCGATTTCCCGGGCTTGTCCGGCGGTTTTGGCCGCCTGTTCCTGAATCGCCTGCCAGTTGTCGGTGGCCTCGGCAATGCGCCGGGCCACCGTCTCGGCGTGCCGGGCGTGACTCAATCCCTCCGCCAGTGTGGCTGCCTCGATTTGTCGGCACAGCGCGCGGTGCTCGAGCAGGTATGGCAAAACTCCCAGGGCCGCGCCCGCCACCAGGCAAAGCGTGCTACCCCAAATCACCGTGCCCGGCACCGGAGCCTGCGCCTGCAGGATCCAATACACACCGGCCCCCAGCAAAACCGCGTCCCCCAGAAAAAACACCCATCGGGGAAGCCGCCATGGCATGTCTTCTTGCATGGGCGCGAGTCTGCCCCGCCTCCGCACCGGATTCAAGGCCGCCCACTTGCGACTCCGCAGCCGGGCGCGTGCGGATGTGCGCGATGCCACCCCGAGAGGGATCGGCGCTCGCTCCCAAATCAGAGTTGCCGGCAGCGACACCGGCAAGAAGAAGCCGACTTCCCTTCCCCCGAAGCGGCTCACCCGAGCCGCTCACCGGAGCCGATACCGAGTCTCGTCGGACGCGTCGCCGGCGTGTTTTCCGCTGCGGGCGATCAGCGTCGGACCCGTCCCCGTCCCAGCGAGATGTACCGGGGCATCGCCTCGAGTTCCAATCGCAGCCGGTTTTGATCCGGCTCCAGTCGGCGCGTTTGCCCGGTGCCCTCCACCAGCCGCCAGCCGTCCGGCGGCTGCGGCCCCTCCACGACCAAAGTCACTGCCCATGGAGGCTCCAGTGTCCAGGCGGCGAGTTTGGTCTCGCCGGTCTGATTGGTCAGGACCAAGACCCAGTCCTGGGAACGTTCCATGGGCAGTCGCTCGGCAATGGCGTAGCCGGCCAGTTCGCGTGTCAAGGTTTGGACCGCGTGGTAGGCGGGCTTGGGAGTCAGATCCGGATAAACCGTGCCGAAATTGTGTTCCCGCTCATGCGGATCCGGCCCGTCGTTCTTCCAGTCGTACCAGATGGACAGCGGCACGCCCATCCAGAGATTGAACAATTGTTGACGGGCCAGGTAGGCGGCCTGGGTTTCCAAGGACACATCCTGCCCATCCGTCGAATAGCCCCACTCGCTGCTGACGATGGGGATCCGCCCGCGGCGCTCGGACGGCGCGTGTCGCTCGATTTGCTCTCGCAACCGCCGATACTCGGGTTCGGCCGTTTCCGGCGGACGGCGATGCCGGTAGGGATGGACACTCACGCCGTCCAATTGGGCCAGGAGACCGGAAGCCAAAAAGCGTTCCATGAACGGCGGATCGAAGCCCGAAACGGCGGGCGCCACCACCGTGGCCCGCGGGTCGGCCTGCCGCATCGCCTGCAGCGTGGTGCGGGCCAGTCGAACGTAGTCGTCCACATTCGGGTGCGGTCGCCAGAAGAAAATGTTTGGCTCGTTCCAGATCTCCCACACGACGCCCCGGCCCGCGTAACGCGCCGCCGCGGCAGCCGCCCAACGTGCAAATGCTTCGACGCTTTCCGGCTTGCGAGGGGAGGCCACATTCGTCTCGGGTCGACCCGTGATGGGGTTGGTGGTCTGGACCGCGTCCTCGTACAACCGGTGCGAGTAATCCAGGATGTACAGCGCCCGCAGGCCGCGCCGTTCCAGGTTGGCCGTCAGCGCGTCGTAGCCCGACCAGTCGTACTCGCCCCGGCGCCGCTCGATGGCTTCCCAGGTGAAATCCATGCGCACGAACTTGAACCCGGCTGCCGCCAGACGGTCCAGGTCTGCTTCGTGACCCGTGACGAAGTGAATATTGACGCCCACGCCTTCCGGCAATCGCAGCGGGGGCAGTTGCGCGGCGGCCGGCAGGGCCATCAGGCCGAGGCAGGTGAGGACACGTTGCCAGTGCATGGCCCCTACACAACTCGCGGCGGGCTGCGCCGTCAAGGCGCCGGCGCCACCCGGGAAACTTTCCCGGAGGTCTCCGCGCCGCGGGGTTCTGCCCCGGGTGAGCTGCGCCATGCGTCCCAGGCCACGCGAATCGTGAGGGCCACCACCACCGCCAAAAAGATCGGCCGAATGAACTTCCGCCCACGAGCGGCGGCCATCCGCGCCCCCAACTGTGCACCGGCGGCCTGGGCGCAACCCATGAGCAACCCGATCCGCACATCCAGGGCGCCGGTCACCGCGAAGACGGCCAGGGCCCCGGCGTTGCTGGCAAAGTTCATCATTTTGGTGCGCGCCGTGGCGCGCGTCAGTTCCAAGCCTCCCCACCGAACCAGCACGACCGTCCAGAACGTGCCCGTCCCGGGCCCGAAAAACCCGTCGTAAAAGCCCAGCAAGGGCGCCGCCACTCGGTCCACGCGGGTGCCCGACGATCCGGCCCGCCCCACCGCCGCGCCGAAGTCGCGCCGCAGCGCGATCAGAAGGGTCGCGCCGAGTAACAACAACGGAAGCAACCGACGCAGTATGTCGGCGCCCAACACTTGCACCGTTGCTGCTCCCAGGGCCGCTCCGGCAAAGGCCAGCAGGATGCCACGAGCACAGGCCCGCGCCGACACCAGACCTGCCTGCCGGTACTGCCAGGCGGCCATGCCCGAACCGAAGATGGCCTGGAGCTTGTTCGTTCCCAGGGCCACTTGCGGTGGCAGGCCGCACGCCAGCAACGCGGGAACCGTGATCAGCCCTCCGCCGCCCGCAATCGCATCCATCCAGCCGGCTGCAGCACCCGCCAGGAGCAACCACGGCCATGCGTCCATGCCCGTCATGCTCGTGAAACCCCCGAGGATTGCAAACCCTGCCATGCGCGGGCCTCGAGGACCCCCACACCCCCGCTCCGCTTCCGCTCCCGGCGCGCGCCCCTGGACGAGGCATTCGATCCGCCCCGGACCTGCTTCGATCGACGGCAGCGGGCCGCAGCGCGAGTTTCGTTTGCGACATCTGGTTCGGAGAGCCGCACGGGACCGCATGGCATCCCGGCTTTTTTTGCGGAGCGCGCAACTTTTGATTCACAAATTCCCATTGATTTGGAAAAATCCGCACACAGCATCGGCCGGAGCAACCCGGTGGGCAACCCGGCCGGAAGTTCATGCGAAAGGTCGGAGGAGATCTCAAATGCAAGCGCAAAACCACATGACTTCCGCAACCCTGGGGCCTGTCGGAGCTTTCGTGCGGGAGCACTTTCGGCACTTCAACGCCGCGGTGGTCGTCCGCGCCGGCGAGGCATACGTGGAGCTGTTGGCGCAGGGCGGCCGCATGTTCCTGGCGATGGCGGGCGCCATGAGTACGGCCGAGCTGGGACGCTCCCTGGCCGAAATGATCCGGCGCGACAAGGTCCATGCCATCTGTTGCACCGGAGCCAACCTGGAGGAGGATCTTTTCAATCTCATCGGCCAGCGGGATTACGTGCAGGTGCCCGAGTACCGACACCTGACGCCGCGCGAGGAAGAAGCCCTGATGCGCCGCGGCCTGAACCGTGTTACGGACGTCTGCATCCCGGAGCATGTGATGATGCAGGTGCACGACCGGCTGCTGCCCCGGTGGCAGGCGGCCGAACGAGCCGGCCAGCGCAAATTCCCGCACGAGTACGTTTATGAGTTGTTGCGGAGCGGCGAGCTGGAGCCGCTCTACCAGGCCGATCCCCGGCACAGTTGGTTGCTGGCTGCCGCCCAGCGAAACCTCCCGTTGTTCGTCCCGGGTTGGGAGGATTCCACGTTGGGAAACCTCTTCGTGGCGCGGGTGGCCGACGGCTCGCTCCAGGGAGTCCAGTGCATTCGCACCGGCCTGGAAGCCATGCTCGAACTGACGCGCTGGTACGAGCAAACCTCGGCGCACCACCCCATCGGCTTTTTCCAGATCGGCGGGGGCATCGCCGGCGACTTTGCGGTCTGCGTGGTGCCGTTGCTGCGCCAGGATCTCAAACGAACCCACGTCCCGTTGTGGGCGTACTTCTGTCAAATCAGCGATTCCACCACCAGCTACGGCAGTTACTCCGGCGCCGTCCCGAACGAGAAGATCACCTGGGGCAAGTTGGGGCCGGACACGCCGCGCTTCGTCATCGAATCCGACGCCACCGTGATTGCCCCGTTGATCTTCGCCCGCGTGCTGGGATGGTAAACCGTCCGGACCGGGCGGGCGGCATTCTGCGCACCGGCTCGACCCTGCGAATTCGCAAAAGCGGGAGCTCCGTCAACCAGGGACCCGGAGTTCCAACCCGCGTCGGATTCTGCAACCTTCCACATCCGGGGCACGGTCTCCGAAAACGCACGCCCACCGTGGTTCGCCGCAACGGCCCGCGCGTGCAACCCGGCCGGGATGCGACCCCGGCCACCGGCTCCGCAAGGGGCGGCGGGGCCCGGCGATCTAGTCCAGGGCACAGAAACGCGAACCTTCCGGGCCAACGGCGCGGGGCCGGGTCCGGTCGGCGCGGCCACTCCTCACTCCGGGCTTTTCCATCTGCGGGCTTTCGGATTCAGTAAGGGCCGTCATGAGTGGCAAAACCGCACTGTTATTCGCCGGCCAGGGCGCCCAATACGTGGGCATGGGCCGTGACTGGGCCGAAACCGAACCGGAGGCTCGAGGCTGGTTCGATCGCGCGCAGCAGGTGCTCGGCTACGACCTGGCCCGCATCTGCTTCGAGGGCCCGGAGGAGGTCCTGACCCGCACGGAACATGCCCAGCCGGGCATCTTCCTCGTCAGCTGGGTGGCATGGCAGCTGTTGCGTCGCCGCTGCCCGGACTTGCGAGTGGACGCCGTGGCGGGTCTGTCCCTGGGCGAGTTCACAGCGCTCACCGTGGCCGGCGTGTTCGGATTCGAGGACGGCTTGCGGGTGGTCCAAATCCGGGGTCGGTGGATGCAACACGCCTGCGAGACCACCCAGGGCGGCATGGCGGCCATCATCGGATTGGACGAAGAGACCACCCGACAAGTTTGCGAGGAAGCCGGGGTGTCCATGGCCAACCTCAACTGTCCGGGCCAGATCGTGATCTCGGGGGAGCAAACGGCGTTGGAACGGGCCGGGGCACTGGCCCGTGCCCGCGGCGCACGCAAGGTTGTGCCCCTGCAGGTGGCCGGGGCCTATCATTCCCCTCTCATGGCTGCGGCGCAGCCGGCCTTGCGGGAAGCCCTGGAGTCCGTGCCCATGGCGCCGCCCACCATGCCCGTCCTTTCCAACGTCACGGCCCGTCCTCACGAAGACGTGCCCACCATCCGGGCCCGATTGGTGGAACAGGTCACGGCCCCGGTGCTGTGGGAGGCCGGTATGAGGTATCTCCTGGAAGCCGGCTTCGACCGCTTCATCGAGCTGGGCCCCGGCACGGTGCTGAGCGGGTTTCTGAAGCGGATTCGCAAAGACGTGCAGGTGCTGAACGTCTCCGACACGGCCTCGCTGGCCGCGACGGTGCAGGCGATTCAGCACGGCTCCTGAGCTTCGCGCGGCCGGGGGGCGCCGCGCAGGTCATGGAGCGCCCGCGGCTCGCCGGGTCCCGAACCTTCCGGCGGCGGCGCCCCCGGGACTTGCGCCGCTTGCAAACCACTGCGTAGCCTGCCGGCCCGTGTGTTTGTTGGACCGGTATCTGTTGCGCGGACTTCTGGGGCCGTGGGCGGCCTGTCTGGCCGGGTTTCTCATTTTTTGGGTGACCGCCGATCTTCTGGAGCGCATGGAGGATCTGCAGGCTCGGGGCCTCCCCTGGAGCCGGGTCGCGCTGTATTACCTGTGGCGCGTGCCGGAATTCCTCGGTGTCGTCCTGCCGCTGGCCCTGCTGCTGGCATTGCTTTACGCCCTGCACCGGCACAGCCGCCATCATGAAATCACCGCCATGCGTGCGGCCGGCTGGAGCCTGTGGCGCATCGCGGCTCCCTATTTGCTCGTCGGCACAATCTCGAGCGCCGGCCTGTGGGTCCTGAACGAACAGCTGGCCCCCGAGGCCGCCACAAAGGCGGAACAGGTGCTGCGACCGGGCAGCGGGCAACAGACCGATCCCGGCCTCGTCCGCAACTTCGGGTTCATGAACCGGCGCGCACAGCGCTCCTGGCACATGGACGCCTACCACCTGTTGACCGGCGAAATGACCGCCCCCCAGGTGGACTACCGGACCGCGGAGGGTACACGCCGCTGGCTGTTCGCCACGCGCGCCGTGTATACAAACGGCGTTTGGGTCTTCTACGAGGCGCGCGAGTACGACAGCGATCCGCGAGGAGAACCCTGGCTGACGCCGGTCCGGCGTGCCCCGGTACTGCCGATGCCGGAATTCAACGAGACCCCGGAGATGCTGCGCAGCGCACACGTGGTCAGCGGACGACTGCAACGACGTGTGGCGCGCAAGCTGGATCTGCCCATCCGCACGCTGCGGGAGTATGAGCGGTTGCATCCGGACCTGCCTGCGGAGGAGCGTGCCTGGCTGGAGACCCAGCTGCACGGTCGATGGGCCCTGCCGGCCACCTGCGTGGTGGTTGTGCTGATTGCGATGCCCTTTGGCGCCGCGCCGGGTCGCCGCAACGTGTTCCATGGCGTGGCCGGCAGCATCTTTGTCACCTTCGCCTATTTCGTGGCCCAACAACTGGGTCTGGCCCTGGGCACCGGAGGACACCTGCCCCCCTGGCTGGCCGCTTGGATGCCCAACCTCCTGTTTGCCGCCACCGGCGCATGGATGATCTGGCGCTTTCGATGAACTCTCCCGGGTCCATCCCTGCCTCCCCGTTGCCGGATGACGCTCCGCTGCTGCGCGATCCCGCAGAGGTGATGCGTCGGCGGGTGTTGCTGGAGTGGCTGCGCGCAGTGCAGGCAGCCGCCGCCGAGGCCGAGACCGCCGGACCGGCACTGGAGGCCGTCCTGCGCGTGTTGCAGCAAGCCACCCGGGCCGAAGCAGGACTGGTAGTGCTGTTGAACCCGACCACGGGATTCCTGGAATGGCAGGCGGCCGTGGGTCTGCCGCGACGTGTCACGCAGCAGCCTTTGCGGGTCAGCGAGGGCATCCTCGGCTGGGTCACGCGCACCGGCCGGCCGGCGTGGGTCCCGGACCTGCGCGTCGACCCGCGCGCCCAGCCGTTGCGATCCCGCGCACGCTCCCTGCTGGCCGTGCCCCTGGAGGTGGCCGATCCCGTTCGGGGAGTGCTGGCCATACTGGCCGATCGCCCGGCGGCGTTTGGCCCGGAGCACGAAGCGCTGTTGCAGGGATGCGCCGGGGAGGTCAGCAGCACAATCCGGCGCTTGTGGGCCCTGGAACGCCTCCAGCTCAAGGCGCAGATGTTCGAGACGCTCGTCCGGGTCAGCCCGAAGGTGCATGCCGCCTACAGCCTCGAGGAGGCTCTCGGCACCATCACCCGCGAAGCCGGTCTGCTCATGGGAGCCCGACTCTGTTCTCTGTTTCTTGTGGACGCCGAGGGGCAATGGTTGGATCTGAAGGCGGCCTGGGGCGGCGGGCCGGCCTACCGGAACAAGCCCCGGTTGAGCGTCGCCGAAAGCTTCATTGGCGTGGTTGTGCGACGTCGCCAACCCATGCAGATCGCCAACGTGCAAACCTCCGGTCGATACCAGCACACCGCCGTGGCCCGACAGGAAGGGTTGGTGGCGCTGCTCAGCGTCCCCCTGATCTCCGCCGGACGCTGCGTGGGCGTGCTCAACGTGTACAAGGACCGGCCGTATGTGTTTTCCGACCTGGAGGTCTCGGTCCTCAGCGCCTTTGCGGATCTGTCCGCCCAGGCGCTGGAACGTGCCCGATGGCACGAGCGACTGCTGCAGGTGGAGGAACAGTTGCGGCACAATGAACGGCTGGCCGCCCTGGGTCTGTTGGCCGCCGAGGTGGCCCACGAAGTGCGCAATCCGCTCACGGTCATCCAGATGCTTTATCACTCCCTGGACCTGAAGTTTCCGCCCGGAGATCCGAGGGCCGAGGATGCCGCCGTGCTCGGGCGCAAAATCGAGCAGCTCAACCGCAATGTGGAGCGGATCCTCGATCTGGCCCGCTCCGGCGAGCCGCGCTTCGCCCCCGTGGCCATCAACCCCCTGTTGGAAGAACTGGCCCGGCTCGTGCGCCACAAACTGCGACAACAACGCATCGAACTGGTTTGGCGGCCGGACCCGACCGATCCCAGGGTCCACGGCGACGCCGGGCAACTGGAACAAGTGTTTCTGAACCTGGTGCTCAACGCCACCCAGGCCATGAGCGAGGGTGGCACCCTCACGCTGGCCACCCGGCGCAAAGCGCAGCACGTCGTTGTGACGGTGCAGGACACCGGTCCCGGCATGAGTCCCGAACAGCGCCGGCTGGCCTTCCGCACCGTCCTGCAAACCGGTCGCCCCGGCGGCACGGGCCTCGGTCTGGCCATCGTGGGACGGATCGTCGAGGCCCACCGGGGACGCGTCCGGCTGGAATCGCCTCCGGCCGGGGGCACGCGCGTCCGTGTCATCCTGCCCGCCGCCGTTGACTCCGAGACCGGCAATCCCCCGGGGTCCGCGCCCACATGCACGCCCTCTGGTTGAGCTTCCAGGAGTTGATCGTCACGCCCTTCCGGCACACGGAGCTGGTGTGGGGAATCGTGCCCCTGTACTTCGGGCTGCTTTTGAACGAGACCACGCCGGCGAAGGCAGACTTCCGGACCGCCATCCAGACCGGGTTCAGCTTCCTTTGGTCGGCGGCTCACTGGCTCTATCCGTACGTCCGACCCGGGCGGAGCTGGACACTGACGCACCTGTGGGAGCAGTTGCCCCTGCTCAACCTGCTGGTGACCGCGGGCGTGGCGACGCTGGGTGCCCTGGCGCTGGCAGGCGGGCTGCGCCGGCGCTTCTTTCGCGGAACCCGGTTCCTGGGGCATAGCCGGTTCGCCAATTACTTCATGATCGCCATCTTTCCCATTCAAGCCGGTCACCTCACCTGGACGTGGGAACGGCTGGGCGCCGTCGTCTTGTTCGCGCTGCCGGCCTGGTTGGTGCTGCACGTGGGGCTGATGCCCTTGCGACGGTGAGGCAGCCCGGGCAGCCCCCGACAGGGACGCATTCTGCCTTCGTCCCCGGAGATCGTTTTCAAGCCCGGCACCTAAAGCGCCGCCATCAAAGCCCCGGTGAGTTCGTCCGGAGTCAGCGCAATGGGGTTGGTCTTCATGCTGTTGGCGCGTGCCGCCCGGTGCACCACTTCCGGGACGAGCTCCGCAGTGAACCCGAACTGCGACAGCCTCGGGATCTGCAACGCCCGCGTCAGCTCCCGCAACCAGGCGACCCCGTCTTCCGGTTGGGCCCTGGCACGACCGGTCAGCCACTGCGCGGCCCGTGCATAACGCTGGAGGGCCGGATGATCCGGGGCCCGTTCCCGCAGCGCGCGCACGTTGCGTTCCGTCACCGGCACCAGCAGCGCGCCACAAACCACACCGTGCGGAATCGGAAGAAGCCCGCCCACCGGCCCCGCAAACCCGTGCACGGCGCCCAAACCGGCATTGCTGAGCGCCCATCCGCTCAAAAGCGCCGCCAACGCCATGTCTTCCCGTGCCGCCACATCCCGTCCGTCCGCCCACGCCCTCTGCAAGCTGCGGGCCACTCGCGGCAGGCCCTCCGCGCAAAGGGCATCTGTCAAAAACGTGGCCCGCGGGGAAACCCAGGCCTCCAACAACTGCGTCAGAGCATCCAACCCCGCCGCGGCAGTGACCTCCGGCGGACAGTCCATCGTCAGTTCGGGGTCCACCAACGCGACCCGCGCCACCAGGAAAGGACTCCGGAAGCTGACCTTGACCCGCTGCTCCGGCACCGCCAGCACCGCGTTCCGCGTCACCTCCGCCCCGGTGCCCGCCGTGGTCGGCACCGCCACCCAGGGAACCCCGGGGCGCGGCAACGGCCGACCCGGCCCCACCACTTCGAGGTGTTCCTCGATTTCCCCGCTCTGCGGCAGCAAACCCGCGATGGCCTTCGCCGTGTCCAGCGCACTCCCGCCGCCGAACCCGATGACAAAATCACATTGCTCCTGCCGCGCCAGCCCGAGCCCTTGTCGAACAGTGGCCACCTCGGGTTCCTGCCCGACTGCGTAACGAACCGGCTGAAGACCGGCGGCACTCAACATCTCCAGCACCGTGGCCGCGCGACGGTAATTCCGCCCCGTGACGACCAACGGACGCCGCCCGAATGCACGCGCCATTGCGGGCAACTCCGCGCGCACCCCGCATCCGAACAACACGCGCCCCGCCGAAGCGAACTCGAACTGCAAGCGATTCGATGTGCCAGTCGCGTTGTCCATGACAACGACCATTGGGAACAGGGCCTGCAGCTCGGTCAAGCGTGCACCCCGTGGCGACACCGGCCGCGCGATCGTCCCTCGGGCCACCTCGCACGCTTGCTGAATCACACGCCCTCGTCCATCGAATCCGGTCTCGCCGGCGCCACAGACCGTTCTCGGAGGGCCGCCCCGGCCTGACGTTGCCGGCGTCCGGCTTGTCGGTTGACACCCCGCCCTCCCGTGGAATCTCCGCCCGGGCCCGCTTCGCCAGCCGGCCTTTACCTCGCGTCGGTTCTGTGATTGAGTAGGGCCCATGCGCAATGCGTGGTGCATTCTGCTCGTCCTCGCCAGTGCCCTCACCAGTCCGGGCAACACGTGGAAACTGGTTTGGGCCGACGAATTCGATCGGGACGGCTTGCCCGATCCCTCCCGATGGACTTACGAAGAAGGCTTCATCCGCAACCAGGAACTTCAGTACTACACCGTGGCGCGCACGAACAATGCGCGCGTGGAAAACGGACGCCTCATCATCGAGGCCCACAAAGAACGCCATCCCAATCCGCGGCACCGACCCGATGCCCCCGAAGGCCGCTGGCAGCAGCGCCGGCCGCACGCCGAATACACCTCCGCCAGCCTGACCACCCAGGGCCGGGCCGCCTGGACCTACGGTCGATTCGAGATCCGCGCCAGGCTTCCCTCCGGACGCGGCACCTGGCCCGCCATTTGGATGCTCGGCACCAACATCCGGCAGGTGGGCTGGCCCGCCTGTGGCGAGATCGACATCATGGAATACGTCGGCCACGAACCCGGTGTCATCCACGCCAACGTGCACACCCGCGGTTTCAACCACACGCGCGGCAACGGCCGCGGGTCGCGCATACGCGTGCCCGATGCCGAACAGACTTTTCATGTGTACGCCCTCGAGTGGACCCCGCAACGTCTCGATTTCTTCGTGGACGACCGCAAGTTTTTCACACTGGAAAACGACGGCACCGGCCCGGACTCCTGGCCCTTCGACGCACCGCAGTACCTGATCCTGAACCTCGCCATCGGCGGCACCTGGGGCGGGCAGAAGGGCGTGGACGACTCCATCTTTCCCCGGCGATACGAGATCGATTACGTCCGGGTGTATCAAAAGGTCGAGTCTCCGAACTGACCGCCCCGGCGCATTCCAGGTTTTGCACCCCGCCGAGCTGGGCGGAAATTCACGCCACTTCGGCACGCGAGGGCCCGAGCGCGGGGCATTTCCTTGAAATGCCGGCACCGGAGCTGACAACGGCTATGCGCCCATCGCCGCCCACGGAGCACACAGGGCCGACCACGCGCCGAAGGTGCATCCGATCCACCAGCTTGGGGCAACGCCCGGAGCAATTTGGTGCCCAACAACCCACCGTGCCCTGAAGTGGCGCGACCCGATGACGCCCTTCTCGAGAGTCGGGTGTGCCGTGCTGAATTCCGCCCCTTCAGGGCGGGATGAATTGTGCGAACCAAGGCACCCAGGGCGCTGCCCTGGGCTGGTGAATTCACGCCCCGCTGGGGCGCCCAGACAACGCAGGGGGCGCGGCCATTCAGCCGGTATTGGGACAATGTCGTTGCCCGGGGCCGCCGTCCTTGGCCGGTGCGTTGTGGCCCGTTGGGAGCAAAAACCACGGCGTGGCGAAGGCGCGAAATCGTCCCGACCCTTGCTGATTTGGTGAGAGAGGTTTGCAGGAGCCGCTTGGGGAGCCCATCGGCAGGAAGCGTCGGCTCAGGCAAGGGCCCGGGTGCGGCCGATCCGCTGGCAGCTAGATCATGGATTCCGCGCGCCTCCGCAACCCGCGACAAGCTCGAGGCCCTCGCCATCGCCGTCGATTGGAGTTTCCCCAGTCCCCGAGCTCGACGAGGGCACCAGGCCGCTGCGCATGCAAAAGATCTCCTCGCTTCGTCGGACCCGCCGCCGACAATTCCGCACCTCGAATCCGCCCGTCGAATCCTGCAAGGCAATCCAGCCCTGAAGGGCCTGCCCTTTTCGCCACGGGCCCCGGACAGGCCCGGCCCCCCGATCCACGGCACTCCCTCGCCGGTCAAGGAAACCTTCTTCCACCGGCCCTCGGTCGAGCCGCCCGTCGCGACCGACCTCAACTCCGGAGCTTGCGCTCGAGGATTTCGCCCACCAGCACCGGATTGGCCTTCCCCTTGCTCAACTTCATGACCTGGCCCTTGAGGAAGTTCAGCGCAGCAGTTTTCCCGTTGCGATAATCCTGCGCCGGCCCCGGATGCGCAGCCAGCACCTGATCGCACAGGGCCTCCAACTGCGTGGCGTCGCTGACCTGGGCCAGCCCTCTCTCCTCGACAATCGCCGCGGGGGATCGGCCGGTGGCGAACATCTCGGCAAACACCTGTTGGGCCGCACTGCTGCTGAGGGTTTGGTTCTCGATCAGATGGATCAGCTCCAGCAGGGCCTCCGGCGGGAACTTCAGGGACTCCAGGGCGGGCGGCGGCGGGAGGGGCGCCTCCGGATCGGCCGCGCGGGCCGCGGCGATCCGGGCCTCGTGCGCCTCGGCCAGTTTGGCCCGCAAATTGTTGATGATCCAGTTGGCCAGCAACTTGGGATTCCGCGTCCGCGATGCCAGATGCTCGAAATACGCCGCCAACGCGGGATCGGACTTGAACACCTCCGCGTCCGAGGCCGGCAGGCCGTACTGCTGCATCAGCCGACGCTTGCGCGCCAGCGGCAGCTCGATGCAGCGGGCGCGGATGGATTCGAGCCAGGCCGGCTCCGGCACCAGGGGCAACAGATCCGGGTCGGGGAAATACCGGTAATCGTGCGCCTCCTCCTTGGTGCGCATCTCTTCCGTGGTGCCGGTGGCCTCGTCCCAGCGCCGCGTGGACTGCACCAGCGTGCCTCCGGAGCGCAGCACGGCGATCTGCCGTTGGATTTCGTACTCCAGCGCCCGACGCACCCCCGAGAAGCTGTTCATGTTCTTGATCTCGATCTTGGCCCCCAACCGGTCGCTGCCCCGCGGCCGCACGCTCACGTTGACGTCGCAGCGCACCATGCCCTTCTCCATGTCGCAATCGCTCACACCGCCTTGCACCAGAATCTCCTTGAGCGCGGTCAAATACGCATAGGCCATGTCGGCGCTGGTAATATCGGGCTCCGACACAATCTCCAACAGGGGAACCCCGGCGCGGTTGAAATCCACCCCACTGTGCCGCTCGAAGTGAAAGCTTTTGCCCACGTCCTCCTCCAGATGCGCCCGGGCAATCCGCACGCGCACCACCCGGCCCTCGAACTCGAACTCGACATAACCATTCCGCGTGGAGGGACGATCGTACTGGGTGATTTGGTAGTTCTTCGGCATGTCCGGATAGAAGTAGCTTTTCCGGTCGAACTTGGCGTACGACGGCAATTCACAGTTCAACAGCATGCCCGTCAGCAGGGTCAGGCGGATGGCTTCTTCGTTGGGCACGGGCAGGACACCGGGCAAACCCAGACAGACCGGGCACACCAGCGTGTTGGGCGGGGCACCGAACTGGTTCGGACAACCACACCACATCTTGGACCGGGTCTTCAGCTGCACATGAGTTTCCAGGCCGATGACAGCTTCGTATTCCATGGCATCAGAAAAGGTGGCCCTTCTCAGACCGGCCGCACCCAATCAGCCGCCGTTCCCGCCCCGGCAGGTTTCAGGAACCGGGCGGCCTGCACCGGATCGAACCGATGGGCCACCGGGACCCGTCGGCCGATGCCGAAGGCCTTCGTGGTCACCTTCAATCCGGGCGGCGCCTGCCGTCGCTTGTACTCGCTGCGCTGGATCATCCGCACCACCTGTTCCACCGTGACGCGATCGAACCCGGCCGCCACCATCTCCTCCATCGTCTGCCCGCGTACGACAAAGGCCTCCAGGATCGCATCGAGCACCTCGTAGGGCGGCAGGGTGTCCTGATCGGTTTGATTGGGCCGCAGCTCCGCCGAGGGCGGCTTGGTCAAACAGGCCTCCGGAATGATCTCGCGCTCCCGGTTCACCCAGCGCGCCAGGCGATACACCATCGTCTTGGGCACGTCGCTGATCACCGCCAGCCCACCGTTCATGTCGCCATACAAGGTACAGTACCCCACCGCCAGCTCGCTCTTGTTGCCCGTCGTCAGCAGCAGCGAGCCAAACTTGTTCGAAAGCGCCATCAGCAACAGTCCGCGAATCCGCGCCTGCAGGTTTTCCTCGGTGACATCTTCCGCCAGCCCGGCAAACAGGGGTGCCAGTTGGGCCCTGCACGCTTCGAACACCGACTGGATGGGCAGCACGTCATAACGAATGCCCAGCCGCCGGGCCAGCTCCCGCGCGTCCTGCAAACTGCCGGGGGAAGAGTATTGCGAAGGCAACGACAAGCCGTGGACATTCTCCGCACCAAGGGCCCTCGCGGCGATGCAAGCCGTCAGGGCCGAATCGATGCCTCCGCTGAGCCCCAGCACCGCCCGCTGGAAGCCGCACTTGCGAAAGTAATCCCGCGTGCCCAGCACCAGTGCCGCCCACACCATGGCCTCCTCGGAAGGCTCGCAAAACGCCCGGGGCTGCGCGTCCTCCAGATCCACCCAGAGCAAATCCTCCTCGAAGGCGCGGCCCTCGGCGATCAGGCGTCCCTGCGCGTCGAACACCAGACTGTGCCCGTCGAAGACCAACTCGTCGTTGCCACCGACCTGATTGCAGAAAACCACCGGCCGCTGGAGCTTGCGCGCCAGGGACTGCAACATGGCGTACCGCGTCCGGGTCTTGCCCAGCCACCACGGCGACGCCGACAAATTCACCAGGATCTCTGCGCCCGCGGCCACCAGGTCCGCCGGCGGATTGGATCGGTACCGTCGCTCGGGCCAGAAATCCTCGTCGTTCCAGATGTCCTCGCAAATCGTGATGCCCAGACGCCGACCGCGGAAGTCCACCGGCGGGTTGGAGGGCGCCGGATCGAAATACCGGTCCTCGTCGAACACATCGTACGTCGGCAGAAGCGTCTTGTGTCGCACCGCCACCACGCGGCCCGACTGCAACAAGGCCGCCGCATTGGCCAGACCCCGCCCCGGACGCGAGGCGCTTTCATCCACAAAGCCCACCAGCAATGCCGTCGTGCCCGCGGCCGCCGCCAGTTCTTCCAATGCGGCACGGTTCGCAGCCAAAAAACTGCGGTCGTACAGAAGGTCCCGCGGCGGATACCCGGTCACATACAGCTCCGGAGCCACCACCAAATCCACGCCCGCGGCCGCCCCCTCCCGGTACACTTCCAGCAGCCGGCGCACGTTGCCGGCGAAATCGCCGATGGTGGGATTCAGTTGTGCCAGCAGCAGCCGCATATACAGGTCGCCCCTCGACGCCAAAGCGCCCTTCATCGAAGCCCGAAAAACGTTTCGCGCAAACTGCCCCGCTCCGTGCGGATCAACGTCCCGGGCCCCAGTCCGTGTTTCCGGAACCAGTTCCGCGGCACCTCCAAAACATATTGCACCCGATCGGACTGCGAGGGCACCGGCCGCTCGTCCATCGGTTCCAAATCCACCACCTCCAAAATCACCCCTTCAGGATCGATGTAGGCGGCCGACAGCGGCACGCGACAGTTTCGCATCCAAAAACTCCGCCGATCCGCATTCGGGAACACGAACAACATGCCGTGGCCCTCCGGCAGGCTTTCCCGAAACATCATACCCGTGGCGATCTCCACCGGACGCCGCGCCACCTCGGCCACCAGCTCCTGACTGCCCAACCAAAGTTTCACCGTGGGCAGGGGCGGCTGAGCATGCAGCAGGTGGCCGTGCACCGGGTCCACCTCTGGAGCCAAACCCGCCGGCTCGGGTGGTTTCCCACAACCCGCTCCGACGCCCCACAATCCCAACGCCACCACGGTCCAGGCCATGATCCAACGGCTCACAGCCGCTCAGCATGACGGATCCCCCTGCGCAATTCAACCGAAGCCTCTGCGCGCCTCCGCAGGGGCGCATTTCCGTTTTTTGGGTCCCGGGTCCAAAAAAACCGGGGCAATGCCGCTTCCGCTCGGTTTCCCCTGATCGAGGTGGCCCGAATCTTGCCGAGTTTTCGGGGCTGTCCAACACAAGAAATGCGTCGGACAGCGGATCTGCGGCGGCCGCTGGACCCGCCTGCACCCACGCTCGGGCAAAAGCCTTCCCACCCCGCCCCGGCAACTCCCCACCAAACGCGCGTCTTCGGCACGTGGTGGCTTTTGCCCCGAAGGCGGCGCGGACGCATCCGCCAGGGGGGACGCCTCGAGCAACCCCGCTGCCTCAACAGCGGCTGAATGGCCGCGCCTCCCGAGTGTTGTCTGCGCGCCAACGCGGCGAGAATGCAACCCCCAGGGCAGGGACCCGGGTGCCCAGGTTGGCGCAATCCATCGCGCCCTGAACGGGAGGCAATTCGGTGGGCCAGGCCGGGCCCTCGCGACGGGGATGATCCAGGGGCGCCCGTTCGGGGCGCGGTCGTGGTTCGGGCACCGAATTTTCGGCGCGTTGCCCCCGGCTGTCGAATTGAACGGGCCTTGGGCACGCCGGGCGCTTGCATCGCAGCAACCACCGATCTAACTATCGGGCATGCTGACACGACGGGAAGCCCTCAAACGGACGACCATGGCCTTTTTGGGACTGGCCGCTGCCAGCCACACGCGCGCCCAAACCTCGTCGGCCCCGGCCGAACCGTTCGCCCTCCCTCCACTGCCCTATCCGGTGGACGCGCTGGAGCCGCACATCGACGCCCGAACCATGGAAATCCATCACCAGCGACACCACGGCGCCTATGTGGCGAACCTGAACAAGGCCGTTCTCGCCACACCCGAGTTGCAGGGACGTCCCCTGGAAGAAATGCTCAGCCATCTGGACCGCGTACCCGAATCCGTGCGTACCACGGTCCGAAACCACGGAGGCGGCCACTACAATCACACCTTGTTCTGGCAAATGATGAGCCCGCGCAAAACCTCGCCGGCGGGCGAACTGGCCCGGGCACTGGAAACCGCCTTCGGGAGCCTGGCCGCCTTCCAAGAACAGTTCACCGCCGCGGCTTTGCGCGTCTTCGGCAGCGGCTGGGCCTGGCTGGTGTGGCAGCGCGGCCAGTTGCGCATCCTGACCACGCCCAATCAGGACACCCCTTTGGCAGAGCAGGCGCATCCGCTTCTCGGGGTGGATGTCTGGGAACATGCGTACTACCTCAAGTATCAGAACCGCCGTGCCGACTACGTGGCCGCCTGGTGGAACGTCGTGAACTGGGAATTCGTGGCCGAGCGTTACGCCCGCCGACCCGCCTGACCCCCGGCCACGCCTGATCTGCCCATCCGTTGCTCCGCCGCCGCACCACTCGAAGAAGCGTCAAAGAGCGCTTGTATTGCGCAGCCCTGAACCCTTCCCGCGCCAGACGCCCGCGAAGAGCGGGGCGGCAGGATGTCGGGCGCGAGATCACCCTCTGAGCGCGCCGGTTTCACCTCGTCGGTGCCATCCACAGAAAGGCATGGCAGCGCGCGCACTCGGTGCTGCTGGTGCAACTGCCGGAAGCGATCACGGCCTTGTTGGAATACGGCCCCGGGGTGACCGCCTCTGCCGGCTCGATTTCTGCGCCGCTCACCGACCGGGAGATCCGGCACGCGGGCCGTTCTCCGCTCCCTTCCCCGTTTTGCGCTGGCCAACGGAGAGGCGGCGGTCTTTACTGCTGCCCCCATGAAACGAAGTGCATATGCACAGGCAGGCGTGGACATTGCGCTGGGCAACCGGCTGAAGGCCAACCTGCCCCGGCTGCTGGCGCAGGCCCGCCGACCCGAGGTGCTGGGCAAGGTCGGGGGGTTCGGCGGACTGTTTGCCTTGCCCACGCGGCGCTATCGCCAGCCCGTGCTGGTGTCGTCCGTGGACGGAGTCGGCACGAAGCTCAAGATCGCGTTTGCGATGGACCGACACGACACGGTCGGGCAGGACCTGGTCAACCATTGTGTGAACGACATCGCCGTCCTGGGGGCCGAGCCCCTGTTTTTCCTGGATTACATCGGGACCAGCCGACTCGAACCGCGGGTGTTCGAAGCGCTCGTACGCGGTCTGGCCGCCGCGTGTGCCGCCAACCGCTGCGCCCTCATCGGCGGCGAGACTGCACAAATGCCCGGCTTTTATGCCCCCGGCGAATACGATTTGTGTGGCGCCATCGTCGGGCTCGTGGAGAAGGCCGCCATCCTCGATGGGCCCCGACAGGTGCGCCGAGGGGATGCCGTCGTGGGTGTGGCTTCCAGTGGGTTGCACACCAACGGGTATTCGCTGGCGCGTCGAGTCTTCTTCGAACAATTGAAACTGCGTCCCGACAGCTACGTGCCCGAGTTGGGGACCACGGTCGGCGAGGAACTCCTCAAGGTTCACCTCAGCTACGGTCCCTTGATCCGGACGCTGCTGCGCAAGTTCAACGCAGGGGCGACGGCTTCCAGAACGGCGCGCACCCGCAACAAAGGCGCGATTCACGCCCTGGCCCACATCACCGGGGGCGGTTTTATCGACAACATTCCCCGCGTGTTACCCGACTCCTGCGACGTGGTGATCCGGAAGGGGACGTGGGACGTGCCTCCCGTATTCCGTTACCTGGCAGAGCGTGGGCGCATCCCCGAGTCCGAAATGTTTCACGTCTTCAACATGGGGATCGGTCTGGTGGCGCTGGTGGCGGCGGAAGAGGCCGATGCGATCGTCCGTACCATTCGTCGGCACGGCCACGCCGCATGGTGCATCGGCGAAGTGGTTCGCGGGCAGGGGCGGACACGGATCGAATAGCGGAGCCCGGCGGGCGGGCGCTCGGGCGGGCCGCCCCGGCCGCAAGGGAGCAGTGAGGGATTCAATGCCCGTGGCCCTGGGAGCCCTGCGGAGCCGGCAAATGGGGGGATTCCACCGGGTCGTGCGCATGGGGAACGGATCCATGCTCCGGATGGGCGTGCCGACCGATCCAGACCGCGAGGGCCACGCCCACCACGAGAGCCACGGTCAGTTTCGTCCGATCGTGGGCGTGGAACTGCAGCTCCGGCAGCAGGTCCGCACAGGCAATGCACAAGAAGGTACCGGCACAAAACGCCAGAGCCGCTCCCAGCCAGGCCGGGTGCGCTTCCCACACTGACTGTCCGCTCCAGTAAAACGCCAGGGCTGCCAGCGGCGTCACCAACGCAAACGCGAGATTCACCGGCACATACCAACGGCGTTGCGTGCCCGCCGCCACCATCAGGGTGGTCACGGACAACGCACAGAACGGCTTGTGGAACACCACCGCAAGGGACGTCCCCACTCCCAGGCCATGCCCGTGACCGTGATCGGCGGCCGCCACGGAAGCCGCCAGCGCCAGGCCGTCGAAAATCGAGTGGAGCGACAGGCCCAGAGCGACGCCGATCCAACCCAACGGACCGCTTCGCAGCAGGGAGGGCATGTGGGCGTGGCCGCAAGCCGAAGCGGGCTGTCCCTCCAGCACATCATGCTCATGAAAAGGCAGAAATCTTTGCAGGACGAACATGACCAGGAAGCCGGCCACGAACCAGCCCGCCGCCTGTTCGACCGACCCCATGGCCCCGGCCGCGTGAGGGAACAGCTGAAGCAGCGCCAAACCGAACATGAGTCCCGCCACCATGCTCACCGCCACCTGCAACCGTGTATGCGTCAGGGCCAGCCAAAACGGGACCGCGCCCCCCGCAAACGAGGCAGCGCCCACCACCACGCAGGACACCAGCAATTGAACCCACGGTGACACGGCGATGTCGTTCATGGTCTTGTTCTCCGACTCCAGCCCCCAACCCTCTGCCCGGCTTCCCAGCGGCGCGCTCATGCCCTGCCCGTCTTGAAACCGACCCGGCTTGCGCCAGCCCGGGCAGCCCTTGCCCACCAAGGTTACGATCGCTGTCAACAGCGTCCCGGCCTGCTCCGCACCCGCGTCATCCTATGGCCTGGCGCCGTTTCGGAACAGGCTTTTCCCTCGGCACCAAGGGTCATGGGGGCTTTCGTCTTTCGAGCCCCCGGATTCAAGAATCCCGGCAAAATGACATTCTCCCCCGGCCTTCCCGGGTCGGTGAGGCCCGAAATCCCGTCGAGCCTTCGGGCGGTCGAAAACCTCAAATGCGTCGGAGAGTCCCGAGCTCCATGGAAAGCGACGAATGCACCGCACCTGCCGACTCTGCTTGTGCTGGATTCTCACGGCGCGTTCCGCCAGCGCGGCGTTTGCCCGCGAATCTCTCCCACAGGATCTCCGAGGAGGCACACCGGCTGAACGTCACAGTGCCCCCGGACCTGCCCGCACGAACAATCCCGGACGACGCGTGCAAGTTCCCACGAAGACCAGTGGGGGAACGATCGACAACAGGCCGGCCCGGGGCTGACCCATCTCGTGCGAGTGCCCATACCTGCAGCGGGCTCAAAGTCTCCGCCGGTGCAGACCGGGAGCGTGCCGCCGCCGTACTTCTGTCAAACGCCTTGGATCAACGGACAACCCGCTCAAGGAGTGGCTCCGGGCCGTGCGGTTCTTCGGACGGCAGGGGCACAGGCTCGCCCGGGTCGAACGGCGCGTTTTCTTCCGTGCAAAGGGATGCGTCCTCGGTTAGAAGAAAAGGGCGTGAAAACGGTGGGCATCATCCCGGCCCGGTACGGTTCGACGCGGTTTCCCGGCAAGCCTCTGGTTCCCATTGCCGGCAAGCCGTTGTTGCAACATGTGATCGAGCGATGTCGCCAAGCCCGGCGGCTGGCCGACCTGGTGGTGGCCACGGACGATCCCCGGATCGCCGAGGTGGCCGCGCGTTTTTGCCGGGTGGAGATGACCCGTGCGGATCACCCCAGTGGGACCGATCGCGTCGCCGAAGTGGCGGAGAAACTGGAGTGCGAGGCCGTGGTCAACATCCAGGGGGACGAACCCCTGGTGGACCCGGCGGTGGTGGACGCGGTGGCCGGGGCTCTGGAGTCGGCGGAAATGTCCACGGCCGCCGCCCCGTTGGAGCAACCGGAGGACTATCACAACCCGAACGTGGTCAAAGTGGTGGTCAGCCTGTCGGGTCGGGCGCTGTACTTTTCGCGACGGCCCCTGCCCTATTTGCGGGATGCAGCAGACCAGCCCGTGCCGGTCCAGCTGGGCCGGTTTCCGTTTCTGCGTCACGTCGGGTTGTACGGGTACCGCCGGGCCACCCTGTTGCAACTGGTTCGCTGGCCCGTGTCGGCCCTGGAGCAGGCGGAGCGGCTCGAGCAGTTGCGCGCCCTGGAGCACGATGTGGCCATCGCCGTTGTGCGCGTGGCCCACGCCGGGGTGGGCGTGGATGTCCCGGAGGATGTGGCCCGTGTCGAACAGCTTCTGGCCGCTGCCGGTAACGCTGCGGATGCCGCCGCGGTCCAACCCCTTTCGAGCGTGTCACCATGAAATTCATTTTCATTACCGGGGGCGTCATCAGTTCCCTGGGCAAGGGCCTGACGGCCGCGGCGCTGGGGACTCTGCTGGAGAATCGCGGACTTCGCGTGGCCCTGCAGAAGTTCGATCCCTACCTGAACGTGGACCCGGGCACGATGAGCCCGTACCAGCACGGGGAAGTCTATGTGCTGGACGACGGTGCGGAGACCGACCTGGACCTGGGGCATTACGAACGTTTCACCCACACCAAGCTCACCCGGCTCAACAACCTGACGAGTGGCCAGGTCTATCAAACCGTCCTCAACAACGAACGGGAGGGCAAATACCTGGGCAAAACCGTCCAGGTGATCCCCCACGTGACCGACGAAATCAAGAATCGCATCCGGCTGCTGGCCGAACACACGGGCGCCGACGTGATCATCACGGAGATCGGGGGCACCACCGGCGACATCGAGGGTTTGCCGTTTCTGGAGGCCATTCGCGAGTTTGCGCACGAAGTGGGGCCCGGCAATGCCATCTTCATGCACGTGACGTATGTGCCGTTCATCAAGGCGGCCGGGGAACTGAAAACCAAACCGACGCAGCAATCCGTGGCGAAACTCCGCGAAATCGGCATCACGCCCCACATCATCGTCTGCCGTTGCGAGCGACCGCTGGACAAGGAGCTGCGTCAAAAGATCTCCATGTTTTGCAACGTGCCGGTGGAGGCGGTGGTCGAGGAAAAGGACGTGGACCACACCATCTACGAGGTCCCGCTGATGCTGCAGCGCGAGCGGGTGGACGAGCTGGTCTGCCGGCTGCTTCGCCTGGACACGCCGCCGGCCAACATGAGCCACTGGCAGGAAATCCTCCGCAAACTGATCGCCCCGCAGCATCGGGTGCGCATCGGGGTGGTGGGCAAGTACATTGGCCTCCAGGATGCCTACAAATCGGTGTACGAAGCCCTCAGCCACGGCGGCATCGCCCATGACTGCGGCGTGGAAATCGCCCGCATCGAGGCCGAGGAAATCGAAAAACACGGTCCGGAGGCGCTGTTGAAGGATCTGGCGGGGATCCTGGTGCCGGGCGGCTTTGGCGAACGGGGCATCGAGGGGAAGATTCTGGCGGTGCGGTACGCCCGGGAACGCCGAATTCCCTATCTCGGCCTTTGTTTGGGCATGCAGGTGGCCTGCATCGAATTCGCCCGCCACGTGCTCGGTTTGGACGGGGCTCACTCCACCGAGTTCGACCCGGACACGCCGCATCCAGTGATCGCGCTGCTGGACGAACAGCGTCAAATCACCCGCAAGGGCGGCACCATGCGGCTCGGCGCCCAGCCCTGCCAGTTGAAGGTGGGGACCCGGGCCGCTCAACTGTACGGGGCATTTCTGGTGCAAGAACGGCACCGGCATCGCTACGAGTTCAACAACGCCTATCGCGAGGCCTTCGAGCAGGCCGGCATGGTCTTCAGCGGCCTGTCCCCGGATGGCAAGCTGGTGGAACTCATCGAACTGCCCGACCACCCGTTCTTCCTGGCCAGTCAGTTTCATCCGGAGTTTTTGAGCAAACCGCACCAGCCGCACCCGCTGTTTCGGGGGTTTGTGGGGGCCGCGCTGCTGCACACCCAGAAGGGGCGCTAAGGTTCAAGATCGGGTCCGACCCGCTCCTGGAACGCCGCGCCTCCCCGGGGCCCCTGCCCGGCGGTCGGGCAGATCCGGCAGTGACGTTTCCCCCTTGAGTTGCCGATTGACCGCCCGCTTTAATGGCCCCGCGATGAAACCACGGCTGGCCCGTGTCCAACGCGTGACAAGGGAAACCCGGATTCGCCTCCGCCTCAATCTGGACGGACGCGGCACCGCCCGGGTCCACACCGGGATCCCTTTCTTCGACCACATGCTCGAACTGTTCGCCCGGCATGCGGTCATGGACCTCACGCTCCGCTGTCAGGGAGACCTGGAGGTGGACGCACATCACACCGTGGAGGACTGCGGGTTGGCCCTGGGACAGGCCTTCCGCGAAGCCCTGGGCGACAAAACCGGCATCCGCCGCTACGGCACCGGGTTCGATCCCCGAAACCCTTTCACCGGGGAGGCTTACGTGCCCATGGATGAATGCCTCGCCCGTTGCGTGGTGGATTTCGGCGGCCGGCCCTTCCTGGTCTGGCGCGGGCTCGATGACCTGGCCTATGCCCGGCTGCCCCGGGACTGGAAACAGCAGGATTCGGCCTGCGCGTTTCGGTTCGGCCTGGCGCGGGAGTTTTTTCAGGCCTTCGCCAACGAGGCCCGGTGCAATCTTCACATGGAACTGCTGTATGGCGACGAGCCCCACCACATTGTGGAAAGCCTGTTCAAAGCGTTCGCCCGGGCCGTGGACCAGGCCTGTCAGCGGGATCCGCGCCTGCAGGGCATTTTACCCAGCACCAAGGGCCGGCTTTGAACGGGTTGAATAGCCCGGCCGACGGCCGCGTCGAACCATGCAGAACAACCGCGATCTCTCCTCGGTTTCCGACGAGGCGCTGGTGCAGGCGGCCAAACAGGGGCATCTGGAGGCGTTTGAAGAACTGGTAGCACGGCACCGGGACAAGGTGTACGCGCGAGCCCTGACGATCCTGCACAACGAGGAAGATGCGGTGGATCTTTCCCAGGAAGCCTGGATCAAGGCCTGGCAACGGTTGCAGCAGTTCCAGGGCGAATCGAGCTTCGCCACCTGGATCACGCGCATTGTGATCAATGTATGTCTGGACCATCTGCGCCGGCAAAAGCGGCTGCCGGTCGAGTCGCTCGAAGCGCTCGAAGAAGAGACCGGCCTGCGGGATGCCATCCTGCCCCCGGTCACCGTCAATCCGACGGCCGGCCTGGAGCGGGCCGAGCTGCAGGCGCGGATCTGGCAGGCCCTGGGACGGCTCAGTGCGGCGCATCGGACCGTGTTGATCCTCCATGAGTTCGAGGGTATGGAATACCGCAAGATCGCCGAGGTGATGGGCTGTTCCATCGGCACGGTCATGTCCCGGCTTTTTTACGCCCGTCGCCACATGGCCAGGCTCCTGAAAGATTTGAAAGACTCCGAAGATTCCAAACCCAAACCATGACGCGCGACGAACAACTCAAGTTGCAAGCCTGGTTGGACGGGGAGCTGCCCGAGTCCGAGCGCCAGGCCTGGGCGGTCCGCTGGGCCGAGGATCCGCAGGCTCAGGCGCTCCTGGAGGAGCTGCGCCTCGTGCAGGGCACCCTCCGCCGCTTCGATGAAGGCCAGCTCCGCGTGCCCGAAACTCGCGAGTTCTACTGGAGCCGGATCGCGCGGGCCATCGAGGCCGGAGCCGGGCCGGCGCCCGCGCCGGCGCCGGTGACCCGCGGCTTGTGGCAATGGCTGCTTGAGTGGAAGCGGTGGCTGGCCCCGGCAGCCGTGCTGGCCAGCCTGGCCGTGGTGCTCACCCTGAGTTTGCCGGGCCACGGACAATCCGATTACCCGGAGGTCCACGTCTCCCAGGCCGACAACTACGCGACCACCTACCGCGACGACGAACGGCTCCTGACCCTGGTGTGGTTCAGCTACCCTCCCGAAAGCCCTTGAGCTTCCGCCCATGATCCCGTCGCCCATGAGTCCTCGCCCGATTCTGTTCCTGCGGAGTCGGCTCCTTCGTGTCCGCGTGTGGCTGTTCTGCCTGTTGGCGGCCTGCGTCACCGGCCTCGCCGGCGAATTGAAGCTGGAGGCCCTGCTCATTTGGGGCACCAACGAGGAAAAGTCCCCCGATCCCCGGCACAAACCGGTGGAGACGCAGGTGGCGAAGAAACTCAAGGACCTCCCCTTCAAGTGGTCCCACTACTTCGAGGTCAACCGCAAGGAATTCACCGTGCCCCGTGACCAACCCCGTCGCGTCGCCATGAGCGACGAGTGTGAAATCAGCGTGCGCCAGGCCGAGAACGACCAGGTCGAGCTGATCCTCTACGGCAAGGGCAAGCGCGTCGGTCGCATCACCCAGAAACTGCCCCGGGGCGAGACACTGGTCCTGGGCGGGAATGCACCGAACTACACTGCCTGGTTCGTGGTGCTCCAGCGCAAGGACTAGGTCCCGGCGGCGGGCACGGGCCGACCTCCGATCCTTTCCGGGTTGTTCCCCCGCCGCGCCCCGTCCTTCCCCCGCGACGGGGCACCCGGTAGAGTGTCCCCCGCATGAACGAATGGATCCGTGGTTATCTCCGGGCCCAGGCCGCCGCGCATGCGGCCATTCCCATCGAAGGTGTCGCGCGACTCATCGAGTTCCTGCAGGAAGCGCTTCGCCACGACCGACAGGTTTTCGTTTTCGGCAACGGCGGCAGTGCCGCGTCCGCCGCCCACTTTGCCACGGATCTGGGCAAAGGCGCATCCGACCGACTCGCCCGCCGTTTTCGAGTCATGGCCCTGACCGACAACCTCAGCTGGCTCACGGCGCTGGCCAACGACTATGCGTACGAGGAAGTCTTCGTTCGCCCCCTGCAAAACTTCGCCCGTCCCCATGACCTGGCCATTGCGCTCAGTGTCAGCGGCAACTCACCCAACTGCGTGCGTGCCCTGGAATGGGCCCGTGACCACCAGCTGCGGACCGTGGCTCTGGTCGGCGGCCGGCCCTGTCGGTTGGCCGAACTGGCCGATCTGGTGCTGGCCATCCCGGATACCCACTACGGACGCGTCGAAGATGCCCACATGACCATTCTCCATCTGGCCTGCTACGCGTTCATGGAGCATCCGGAATGGGGGGCCTGAACGGTTGAGGTTTTCGCGCCGAGCAGCTGCCGTGCCGAGGCCGACACCGCGTTCGGCAGAGCCAGCCTCGAAGCTGCAGGGATCCTTGCGTCCGGTTCGCTCCGCGGCTCAGGCGCTCGAGCGCTCCGGCTTCCGCGCGGTCACTTCCAGGCTCACCAGGTAATCCGAAACCTTCGTCCCCGGAGGCAGATGCTCGGCCACCTTCCGATAGAGCGGATCCTCGAAACTCTCCAGCGCCTGCACATACTCGGGCCGCGTGCGCAGTTGAACCTCGTCCAGGCCGGCTTCGCGGATCATCCGTTCCGTTTCCTCGATCAATACTGCCCCGGCCACGCATCCGACCAACGCCTCCACCATTCGTACGACGGTCGGCGGCAACGGCCGAAGCAGGGCCAGGTCCGACACCGCCACGCGTCCCCCGGGCTTCAGCACCCGGGCAATCTCCCGCCAGACCCGGGCCTTGTCCGGCGAGAGATTGATCACGCAGTTGGAGATCACCACGTCCACGCTCGCGTCGGCCACCGGCAGATGTTCGATTTCGCCCAGCCGAAACTCCACGTTGTCCCATCCGGTGCGCTGACGGTAGGCGGGAATGCCGGCCCGGGCCCGCGCGACCATCTCCGGCGTCATGTCCACCCCGATGGCCCGGCCGGTCGGTCCGACCTTACGACCCGCCAGAAACACGTCGAAGCCCGCACCGGAACCCAAATCCAGCACCACCTCGCCCGGTCGCAGGCCCGCCAACGCGGTGGGGTTCCCGCAAGACAATCCCAGGTTGGCGCCCTCGGGCAGCGCGGCCAGCTCCTCCGGCTGGTATCCCAACTGGCGCGCCAACGTTTCCGCGCCGGCCCCGGCCCCGTCGCACCCGCAGGACGTTGCCGGACCGCAACACGAGCCGCCGCCGGTGGCAATCTGGGCATACCCGGCCCGAACCGTTTCCCGCACTTCATCGACCGTAGGTGCCGGGGGAGCCGCCGGTCGGGTTGAGCCGGCCCGAAGCTGGTCTCTTCGCCCGGCTGCATAAGCTTCGAAGACCCGCCGAATTTCGTCCCGCACGCGTCGGAACACCGTCAGGCGTTCCTCCTCCGATCCCGTGGCTTTGGCCGGGTCGTCAAATGGCCAATGATGACGGTTCACCTGCCCGGGGAAGGTGGGACATGCCTGGTCAGCGTTGCCGCACACGGTGATGACCGTTTCGACCGGTCGGCCGAGGAATTCCCTGAGCGACTTGGAGCGATGCCCGGAAATGTCGATGCCGATTTCCCGCATGACGGCAATGGCCAGGGGATGGACATGGCCCGCAGGTTCCGAACCGGCACTCTGGACATCCAAGATGTCCCCTGCCGCCGCCCGCAAGATCCCCTCGGCCATGTGACTCCGACACGAGTTTCCCGTACACAAAATCAACACCGTTGGTTTCATCGCAGACCTCGTATCCTTGCTTCCATCAACCTACGCCGAAACGGCAGAGCGCCAAGTTTCCAACCGGTCCACGTCCCCCGGCACCCCGGGCGCAGCAGGCGGTCTCGGTTGCACAGCGACTGCTGCGGTTCTCACAAGCCGCCGAAAGAGGCGTGTGCGCCAAAACGAGCTTCGGCTTCTCGGGGAAATCCGCAGTTTTGGCCTTCGCAAAATGGATTGTTCAAACGCCTCCCGAGGGCCCGCCTTCTCTCCGAGAAGAAGTCGGCCCCCATCCCCTGAAGAAACATGGCGGTGGCAATCGACTCTGCTGCCGCGGGTTCGAACGCGAACAAACGCGTCGGCCCGACCCGGGCGACGCCAAGCCGAAATGCCGGTTCCCTCAGCCCAACCGTGCGTGAGTGCCGTCGCAAAAGGCCCCACTGCCCGAGTGTTTGCATCCGCACCAGGCCACCGTCCGTTCCGTGTCCACTTCCACTTTCACCGGGCCAAGGCCGGTGCCCTTGTGCGAACCGTCGCAAAATGGCTGCTCCTTGGACAAGCCACAGGCGCACCACCAGTAGGTGCCGGGCTGAACCTTTTGCACGAACGGCTGGCGCGATGCGATCCGAGGCTCTGCCATGTTAGTGCGGGTTCGACCGGCCCGGCCCTTGGGTGACCTTGGCCTGGCGTGCTTCTTTCCGCTCGGCCCACACCCAGGCAATCAAAGCCGGACCGAAACAAAGGAATACACCCATCGGCACACAAAAAATGCTCCAAAACTTGTCCATAACCGCCCTTCAAGATGCAACCCCCGATCCGCCATGTAAAGGCGCGGTCTCGCCCGACCCGTCCCAACGGCGCATTTCGGGTTTCGGACGCCCTCGATGGGTCGGCGGATTCCGGGCGTGTGCGCCACGCGCAAACCGGGAGAAGCACCCTCGCTTCGGCCTCCTTGCATCCGGTGCTCAAAAACGGAAATGCGCCCTCCGTAGTCCCGGATCGCACGGGCCCTGCCACGCGCCGAAGGTGCATCCAATCTACCAACCCGCGGCAGCGTCCCGGGAACTCCCTCCTCCAAACCCGCCGCGCCCTGCCAAAGGGTGCAACCCGAGGAGTTCCGGTGGCGGAGGCCCGGCCGAATCACGCAGCCGACTCCTTCTGGTGCCCCTGCCCCGTTTCCCGGCAAGAGACCGTCCTCCGGTTCGACCGGCAATGCGATCTTCTGGTCTTGCGAGGGACCGCCGCCTGAAGGCAGCGCTGCGGGCGAGGAAAACCGCCGGGCGCAAAGCACCGGCCTATTTTTCCGCCGCTTGTTGTTCCCGCTGGCGCCGGCTTTCTTCGATGACCTTCTGGGCCAGTGCCGCGGGCATTTCCTCATAATGACTGAATTCCTCGGAATGCACTCCGCGGCCGCCCGTCAGCGATCGAAGCGTCACGGCGTAGCGGTACATCTCGGCGGCAGGCACCTGGGCACGGATGATCTGGAGGTTGCCCAGGCTTTCCATGCCGAGGATCTTGCCCCGGCGGCTGGACAAATCGCCCATGACGGCGCCCATGTACTCCTCCGGCACGCGGATTTCCACGTTCTGGATCGGTTCCAGGAGAATCGGGTTGGCGGAGCGGAAGGCCTCTTTGAAGGCCTCGTAGCCGGCGATCTGGAACGCGATGTCCTTGGAATCCACCGGGTGCATCTTGCCGTCGTAAAAGTCCACCTTGACGTCCGTGACGCGGTAGCCGGCCAGGATGCCTTCCATGGCCGCGCGCTGCACGCCCTTCTCGACCGACGGGACGAAGACACGGTCCACATTCTGCCCCACGAGCGATTCGGTGAACTCCAAGCCACTGTCGCGGGGCCTGGGTTCGATGCGCATCCAGACCTCGGCGAATTGTCCGGCACCGCCGGTCTGTTTTTTGTGTCGGTACTTGGCCTCCCCTTTGGACTTGATGGTTTCGCGATATCGGATCCTGGGCGGCAACAGCTCCACATCCACGCGGAACCGCTTTTTCAGTTCGTCCGTGATCACCATCAGATGCAGCTCGCCCTGGGCGGACAGGATGGTCTGGCGCAGTTCGGCATCCACCACGTACGTGAAGGTGGGATCGGCGGCGTGCAACGCGGCCAGGCCCTGGGAGAGCTTGTCTTCTTCGCCCTTGACCTTCAGTTCGATGGCGGCGTGGATGCTCGGCTTGGGCCATTGCACGCCCGGCAGGCGGCAAATGAATTTGGGGCTGCAAAGGGTGTCGCAGGTATGGGTCCCCTTGAGTTTGACCGTGGCCCCCATGTCCCCGGCGGGGATCTCGTTGATCGGCTCGCGGTTTTGGCCGTTCAGGAGGTAAAGCTGGCCGATCTTTTCGGTGACCCGGCTGCGGGGGTTGTGCAGCTCGGTGCCCACGGCGACCTTGCCCGCGTAGACACGGAAGAAGGAGACCTCGCCGAACTTGGGTTCGCTGACCGTCTTGAACACATACGCCACGGGTTCGGGGTCGGTGAGGCTGACCTCGATGGGCTGGTCATTGGCATCCCGTGCCGGGACCTTGGGTCGATCGGTGGGGGCCGCGCCGTATTTGGCGATGAAGTCCATCAACCGGGCCACCCCGATGTTGCGTTCGGCCGAGGTGGCGAACAGGGGGATGAAACTTTGCTGCAGGATGGCCTTGTGCAGGCCGCCCCGCAGTTCCTCCTCCGTAAGTCGGCCCTGTTCGAGATACTTTTCGGTCAGGGAATCGTCCGCCTCGGCAATGTATTCCATCAGTTTTTCGTGGAGCGCGTTGACCCGTTCGGCTTCGGCGCCGGTGGCGGCCGCCTCGGTGAACTTGCCGCTGGCATCCGCGGCGTAGGTGATGATCTCGCTGCGCGGCACGTCCAGGACCCTCTGGAACCCCGGTCCCGATTCCAGGGGCAGGCTCAGAGGAAAGACGCGCTCGCCGGCAAATTGCCGGATCTGGGCCAGGGTGCGCTCGAAATCCGCGTTTTCCCTGTCCACGCCGTTGATCACGAACACCTTGGGAAGTCCGAACTGAGTGGCCCATTCCCACACCTGCATGGTGCCGACGCCGGGACCATCCTTGGCATCGACCACGATCACAGCCAGGTCCGCCACACGCAGGGCCCCCAGCGCCTCGGCGATGAAATCGAGGTACCCCGGACAATCGAGGATGTTGAACTTCCGCCCCAGCCACTCCAAGTGGAGCATCGAGGTTTGAATGGAAATCTTCCGCTCGCGCTCGTTTTCGTGGTAGTCGGAGACCGTCGAGCCCTGCGCCACGCTGCCGAGCCGGTTGATGACACCGGCGCACAACAGCATGCACTCGCTGAGCATGGTCTTTCCCGAGGAAGCGTGGCCGACGATGGCGAAGTTTCGGATGTCCGAAGGTTGATACGTTTTCATGCCCTGTTGCGTTCGAGACTCTCACCCCGGGAATCTGCGGGTCCGCGAACCCGGAGACTCCCACCCATGCGAGCGCCCTGCGGCACGCCCCGAGCCGGAGCCCGGAAGGGCTTTCCCGCCCGCGGGTCCGCCGCGGCGCCGCGTTCGTTTCGACAACGCCCGCAGCTTAGGACGCGCCCGCAGATCGCGTCAACGCCGCGAGTCTCGAAGGGCGGTTTTCCTGCTCCGGCCAGCGGCCTGACGGCGCGGGTGAGAGGGTTGAGTGCGCCCCTGCATCCGCAACCAGGGTGAGGCCCCACTCCCCCTCGACTCCAGCCGACCAACGCTGTTTCGGTTGGTGCCGACGCACGATCGAGGTCCGGCCCGGAGCGCGGAAGGCACTCCCCTCCCCGCCAGGGGTGGGCGGAACGCACCACCAACTGCCCGGGGAATCGGCACGAGCGCTGCCCCCGGCCCCGGCCCCCCGTTTGGGAGGCTAGTTGCGTTGCGTGGTGACCCGGGCCAGGGCAGCCCAATCCGGATTGTTTTGCCGGGGCACCGGGGGCCCCGGGGCGCGGATGGTGCGGGGATCGCGCAACGGGTAGATCTCGGAATGGCCGTCCGTGAAGTTCAGGCCATAGGCGTTGCCATGACGGCGCGCCATGAGGTCGGCCAGCCCGGTGCCGGCCCCCATGTCCACCACGAACATCGAGTCGTTGATGCTGGGATTGGCCGGGTTGGCGTCCTCGTCGATGATCAACCAGGTCTCCGCCGGCCGAATGAGCTGCGCCTCTTTGCGAAAAAGCCGGTAGGTCAGGGTGCGGTCCTGGGCCGGGGTCAGATACGTGGACTCTCCGGTGGGATCGCCAAAGGACCGGCCGTTGACCCAGCTGTTCATCGACACGCTGCGGACCACCCGCAAACCACCCACCACGCGGGTATCCGCCGGACAGCGCGCGACGTCGATGCTCCCATGGTAGGGAAAGAGCTTCGAGCTGGTGACGCACCAAATGCTGGTCGCACTGTACTGCGGGAACGGACCGTAAAACGGATCATGCGGCCACGAGGCATAGCCCCAAAACCAACTGTCGGGGTGTGGCACCCCTGCCGAGAGAATGGGGTAGTTGCCGACCAGCCGACCCAGATTATCCCCCGCATACATCGCCCAGGCGGTGCCGAGCTGGCGCAGATTCGACAAGCATTGAATCCGCTGACCCCGCACCTTGGCCTTGGAAAGAGCGGGCAACATCAGCCCCGCCAGAATCGCAATGATGGCAATGACGACCAGGAGCTCAATCAGCGTGAATGCCCGCCTCGTGGGCCGGCCGTAAACGGGAAACCGCGGCACTCGGACCCTCGCGATCGCTGATGCCTGCCTGCCCATGCAGTTTCACCCTAACGCCCCGGTTTCTGACCGGTCAAGTCCGAGTCCGGACTTCGTCGGGCCGACCGCATTGCGCGCCAACCGTCCGATGGACCCCGGAGAACGGGCGGTCGAAAACTCATTTCGCGGACCAACGGCATGTGCATCTTCCCAAGGAGTCGCCGGTCCTGTTCCGAAAATCCCGTTGTTTCAAAGCCTGTTCATGCATCGCGAGTGACGATCGGGCAGTTGGAAAACCCGGTTTTTTCGGACGACAGCTCTGCCAAATCCACGACTCTCGCAGGTGCTTCAGGGAAACGCGGCGTTCTTCATCAAGTCCGGGAATTCGATCTGCGCGGCTGGTGGGAACGCCGTCACCGACCGTCTCCATTCCGGCCTGGCTCTGGAACGAGGCCCCATCCCCCATGGGCAGCCGGACAAGGTAGTCGCCGATGAAAGTCGGCGGGCAGTTCACCTGGATACCACTCACCGCATTCCCGCTGCGACGACACCTGCTCCCCAGGCGGCGGACACTGCGAGAGCCATCGCGTTACGGCGGTCGCCACCACCCACGACGGAAGTTTTTCCTTACTCGGACGCCCGGCCGCCGCCGGACGGCGCCGGTTACCGGGAGCGGTCGCCGGCAGCGTTTTCCTGCACCCGGCGCAAACAAACGTGCAGCCGTTCAGCAGACGTTGTACCCTGCCACGCCATGAACCAGGTTCCACGGGTCCGGGAACGTTGCGGTGCGCGGGCATTTGGTCCCGGCCTCTTGGCGCTCCTTTCCACCGGCTGGATTCTTGGGGTGTCCATGGCTTTCGGGGCGACCCCGGAAATCCGGGCAGCGCGATCGGTCCATCTGGGCTGGGACGGACCGGAAGGCCGCGGGTTTTACCTGGAAATGACCGTGCGCCAGTCCACCCGGGGCAGTTATTTCATGGCCTGCGGCTGGAACACGGGCTACTTCGGCATCCAGGAGTTGAGCTCCGCCACGAACAGGGTCGTGTTGTTCTCGGTGTGGGATCCGACCCGGGGCGACGACCCCAACGCGGTGCCCGAGGACCAGCGTGTCCAGGTTTGGCACAGCGACCCGGACGTACGCATCCGCAGGTTCGGCGGCGAAGGAACCGGTGCCCAGTGCATGTGGCCCTATGCCTGGGAAACGGGCCGCACCTATCGGTTTTTCGTGCGGGCCGAACCCAGTGAAGATTGGACCACCTACGCAGCGTATTTTTGGTTGGCCGAACGAAAGCAGTGGAAACACCTGGCCAGTTTTCGCACGCGCACGGGCGGACAATGGCTGCGGGGGTATTACTCCTTCGTGGAAGATTTCCGGCGGGACGGCCGGAGTGTGCACGAGTTTCGTCGCGCGGAGTTCGCCAACGTGTGGATCCTGGATGCGGACTCCCGCTGGCATGCAGTGACCCGGGCGCGTTTTACCGCCTCCGATGCCCCGTGGGAGTCCCGCGACAACATCGGCGGCGGAACGGTCGCCAACGGCTTTTTCCTGGAAACCGGGGGCGAAGATCGCGCGCATCCGCCGCTCGGCTCCATCCTGACCGGATCCGCGGAGACGAACCAGCCGCCCGCAGATCTCGAGCCCTTGTTGGGCCTTCGTTCCTTCAATACTCCTTTGCTGGACCTGGCCCCCCGGGCGGATCTGCAGGTGGTGGTGGACCGCGAGCCCGGTCAGTACCTCGGCCATCCGAGCACCTGTTTGTTGGAAGACGGGCGCACGATCCTGTGCGTTTATCCCAAGGGCCATGGCCGTGGCGCCATCGTGTACAAGCGCAGCGAGGATGGAGGCCGGACCTGGAGCCAACGGCTGGCCACACCCTCCTCATGGGCCACCAGCCTGGAAACGCCCACCCTGCACCGCGTCGTGGACGCCGGGGGCAGGCGCAGGGTTCTGCTCTGGTCGGGTCTGTATCCCGCACGCCTGGCTGTTTCCGAGGACGACGGACGAAGCTGGTCCGAGCTTCGACCTGCGGGCGACTGGGGCGGCATCGTCGTCATGAGCAGCGTGGTTGCCCTGCGCGAACGCCCGGGACACTGCCTGGCCATGTTTCATGACGACGGTCGCTTTTTCCAAGCCGAGCCGCAGCGCCACAGCCCGGCCGTCATGACCCTGTACCAGACGTTCAGCCGCGACGGCGGGCTCACCTGGAGCCGTCCGCAGCCGGTTTACTCCGACACCGCGATTCACCTCTGCGAGCCCGGGCTCGTGCGTTCGCCGGACGGGACCACGCTGGCGGCGTTGCTGCGCGAGAACCGGCGCGTGCGCCTGTCCCACGTCATGTTCAGTTCCGACGAAGGACGGTCATGGTCGGTTCCGCGCGAACTGCCCCGAGAGCTGACCGGGGACCGGCATGTGGCGGTGTATGCGCCGGACGGTCGGCTATTCGTCAGCTTTCGGGACATGGCCCCGGGATCGCCCACACACGGCGACTGGGTCGGCTGGGTTGGAACCTGGGAGGATTTGGTCCATGGGCGGCCCGGGCAGTACCGGGTCCGGCTCCTGGACAACCGTTCGGGTCACGATTGCGGTTACGCCGGGGTGGTTTGCCTGCCCGAGGGCACGATCGTGGCCACCTCGTACGGTCACTGGGTCGAAGGCCAAAGCCCGTTTATCGTAACGGTTCGGTTCAACTTGAGCGAATTGGACCGCCTGGCCCGGAAAGGGCCTTGGGGCGTCCAACCGGTCGATCCCTCGCACTTGCTTCGCTGAGGTCGCATGGACCCGGGGCATACAGCGTGGCCCCGGCACACGTCGGGGCCGGACGCGGAAGCCATTCGATGTTGGACCGCCGGGAAACCGCGGCCTCGTCCGGAGCGCTCCCGGCACCACGCCGGCCCCGGGCCGGCTACTCGTACCGCAGCGATTCAATCGGATCGAGGTGCGCCGCCTTCCAAGCCGGATACGTGCCGAAAACGATCCCCACGGCCGAACAACTCAGCAGACCCATCAGTGTCCAATCCAGAGGAATCGCCGGCGGCACTTTGAAGTACCAGGCCGTCAAGTTGCCCCCGGCAATCCCCAGCACGATCCCCAACAGCCCGCCCAGTTCGCACAACACAACCGCCTCCAGAATGAACTGGACGAGGATGTGGCGTTTCTTGGCCCCGACGGCGCGACGGATTCCGATTTCGCGGGTGCGTTCGGTCACCGACACCAACATGATGTTCATGATGCCCACGCCGGCCGCCAGCAGGGCAATGGAACTGATGACCGCCACTCCCACGCGCACCGCCAGGGTAAAAGCCTGGAACTGCTGGATCAGCGAGTCGTTGGAAAAGATCTCAAAATCGTCCTCCGCTCCGGGCGGCACTTTTCGCGCCAGCCGCAACAGTCCCCGCACCTGCTCCACGCAATCCTCGAACACCGCCGCCTCCCGCGCCTGAACCAACAGGGTCAGGCTCCGCCCCATGCGACCGTACCGATTCATGGCCGTGCTCAAGGGAATGGCCGCAAAGTTGTCCTGTTCGCCTCCTTGTGTCGTGCCCTTCGGCTCCAGCACCCCCACCACCCGATACGGGACTCCGTCCATCTTGATGGTCTGGCCCACGGCGGAACCGTGTGGGAACAAACTCCGGGCCAGCGCATCGCCCAGGACGCAGACGTCCCGCGCGTTTTCCACGTCCGCCTCCATCAGCGCCCGACCCTCGGCCACCACCCAGTTTCGGGCCGGGAAACTGCCCGGGGTCACGCCCAGCAACCGAACGGTCGGCGGCGTGCGCCCGTAAACGCTGAGGGCTTCGCCCGCCCAAAACTCATCCTCCAACCCCACGCTGCTCGCCAGGGTCGCCCGCCGGGCCACTCGTTGCCCCTGTTCCCACGTGATCGGCTTCCGACGCCAATATTTCTCGAACCCTTCCGGACCGCCAAAATACACCGCCGGCCACTTGCGCACCGCAAACGTGTGGGCCCCCAACTGGCTCATTTCTCGTTCGACGTTGCGCTGCAGCACCCGCAGGGCCGTCATGGTGACCATGATGGAAAACACCCCGACCAACACGCCCAGCAGGGTCAGCCCGGAGCGCAGTTTATGGGCGGCCACCGCGGCCATGGCCATGTGAAAACTCTCCGCCACTTCGGCCCACGACCACGCCCGTGAACGTCGGATGGCCGGAGCCGGCAGGACCGGCGGGACTGCGTGCCGACTCGGGAGCTCCGGATTCATATCACTCCGCCCGCAAGGCTTCCACCGGGTCCAGTCGCGCGGCCCGCCAGGCCGGCATGAAGCCGGACACCAACCCGGTGGTCACCGCCACGCCCAACGCCAGGGCAGCCACTCGCAACGACAGCGCCGCCGGCAGGAACCACTGCATCACCCAGGTCAACGGCCAGGCAATCCCCAGCGCCAACAAGCCGCCCATCAAACAAATGCCGGCCGCCTCCAACAAAAACTGCATCAAGATGGCCCGCCGTTTGGCCCCCACGGCTTTGCGGATGCCGATTTCCCGTGTCCTTTCGGCCACCGACACGAACATGATGTTCATGATGCCGATGCCGCCCACGAACAACGACAGGCCGGTGATGAACAGTCCCACCGCCGCGATGGTGCCGCCCACCTGCTGAAACAGTCGCACAAACTGCTGTTGCTGGTTGATGGAAAAATCGTCCGGCTCCCCGGGGGCCAGGCCGCGCACCCGCCGCATCGCCTGACGCAGCTCCTCCCGGGCATCCTCCAGATGGGCGACGTTGCCCACCTTCACCTGGATTTGCAGCTCCGGCCGGCTTTGGAAGGAAGCCACGAACGCCGACAGCGGGAGGATGATCTGATTGTCCAGACTGAATGCGCCCAGAAAGGTGCCCTGGCGCTCCAGGACCCCGATCACCTCGAAGGTGCGGCCCCCGATGTTGAGCCGACGGCCCAGAGGCGGGTCGCGGCGCAACAAATTGGTGGCCACTTCGGTGCCAATGACACAAACGGGCCGGCCCCCGGCCACGTCCGCAGCGCTGAGAAACCGGCCCAGAGAAACGCGCACGCCCGCGGTTTCCTGATACTGTTCGGTGGTGCCCACGATGAACACACTGCTCGAACGGCGGTTCTCGTATCGGACGGGCAAAGACGCGCGGGCCACCGGGGCCAGGGCCGGGGCAAAGGTCGCTTCCCGCGCCAGGGCCCGCGCATCCGCCAGATCAATCGGACGCCGCTTCTGCATGCGCAGCCAGACTTCGCGCGATTCGATGAACCAGTCCATCCGGTCCACGAACAACACATCGGCCCCGATCTTGGACACGCTCTGTAGGAAGGAACGATTGAGGCCTTCGATGGCGGTGCCCATGAGCGTCACGGTGGCCACGCCGATGACGATGCCCAGTGTGGTCAGGCCGGCGCGCAGCTTGTTGGCCGCAAGCGCCTGCAGCGCCATGCGCAGCGCTTCCCCCAGTTCGGTGGCCAGTTTCATGAGCCGCAAGACCGTTCGTCGGCCGCGATCCGCCCGTCGCGGATCCGCACAATGCGCCGCGCGTGCCGGGCCACGTCCTCCTCGTGCGTGACGATCAGGATGGTGTGGCCCTGGCGCCAGAGGGCATCGAAGAGGGCCAGGATTTCCTCGCCCGTTTTCGAGTCGAGGTTGCCCGTGGGCTCGTCGGCCAGCAGCAACGCCGGCCGATTCACCAGCGCCCGCGCAATGGCCACCCGTTGCCGCTGGCCCCCCGACAGTTCATTGGGCCGATGCTGCACGCGGTCGGCCAGGCCGACCTGGGCCAGGGCCTCCAGGGCCATGCGCCGGCGCGTTTCGGCCGGGTAACCCGCATAAATCAGGGGGAGCTCGACGTTGTGCAGGGCCGTCGAACGCGGCAACAGATGAAACGTCTGAAACACAAAACCGATTCGCTGGTTCCGCACTTCGGCCAACTGATTGTCGTCCATTTGACTGACGTCGATTCCGTCCAGCTCGTAGCGGCCGGCCGTCGGGGTGTCGAGGCAACCGAGAATGTTCATCAGGGTGGACTTGCCGGATCCGGACGGGCCCATGATGGCCACGTACTCGCCGCGCTCGATCTCGAGGTTCACCTCCCGCAGGGCGTGAATCGTCTCACTGCCCATGCGATAGCATCGACTCACCTGAACCAGTCGGATCAGACTCATGCTCCCTCGCTTGCGCCCGCCCGGCTTTACGGCCGGCCCCCGTGGCCGCCGTGCCCGCCGGCCCTGGCGATTCCCTACCCTGTCTTCTTGCCCGCGGCATTTCCGGGGGGCACCACGCGCACCCGCGCCCCGTCTTCCAGGTCCCGGTGAATCACTTTGTAACCGCCCGAAACCACTTCCTGCCCCTCGCTCAACCCTTCCACGATTTCCCAGTAATCCGCATCGCTGATGCCCAGTTTCACCGGCACCATGCGGACCCGGGTCCCCTCCACCACGAACACCACTTCCACGGGCTTGACGGTTTCACTCCTTTTGCGGTGGGCGGCCCGTTCGGGCTCCTCGGCGGGGTTGCCGGCAGCGGCGCGTTCCGATTGCAGGCGGGACGCTCCCCGGGCCACGTCGTTGGTCCGCGGCAGGCGCGTGGTCACGCTGGCCAGTGGCACCGTCAGCACGTTCGTCCGATACCGTGTCTCGATCTCCGCCGTCACGGACATTCCGGGTCGGAAGGCCTCTTTCTCCTGAATGCGAATGCGCACCTCGAACTTGGTGGCCTCCTGGGAGCCGACCTGGGGATTGAGATTGCGCGCGGAATTCGCGATTTCCGTGACGTATCCGGTGAACCTGCGCCCCTGAAAGGCGTCCACTTCCAGCCAGGCCCTCTGGCCCGGTCGCAGCAACACCACGTCGGCCTCGCCCACCTCCACCCGGGCCTCCATGTTGTTCAGATCAGCGATGGTCATCAGCTCGGTGCCCGCCATCATCGTGTTGCCGGCCACCCGCTCCCCGCGTTCCACACTCAGCTTGCTGATCGTACCGCTGATCGGCGCGTAAATCGTGGTCTTGGCCAGCTCCTCCTCCGCCCGCGCCAGCGCGGCCCGGGCGACCTCCACCTGATGTTCGGCATGTTGCAGCTGGGCGCGCGCCACATCGAGGGCCGTCTGGTACTCCAGAAACGCCGACTCGGAAATCAAATGCTCCCGGAACAATTGTGCCTGCCGTTGAAACTCCAGCTCTGCCTTGCGAAGGTTCGCCTCTGCCTGGTCGCGGGCGGACCGCGCGGCCTGATACGACGCCTCCGCCGACCGGCGGTTGGCCAGATACACGTCCGGTTTGATCCGTGCCACCAGATCCCCCTGTTGCACGCTCTGCCCCTCTTTGACGGGCAGCTCCACGATCTCCCCGCTCACCTCCGCACTGATCTTCACCTGCACCACGGGCTGGATCCGTCCGTTGGCCACCACCACCTCGGTCAGGTCCCGGCGGGTCACCTTTTCCGTCTGCACCACATAAACCGGGCCCCGCTGCCGCCACAGAAACGCCGCCGTAAGCACCGCCACCAGCACCAGGGCCGCGCCGCCCAGCCACCACCAGGTCCGTTGTTTTCCCCGTGTATGCATATTGGATGCACCCTTCCCCATTCTTACACCGCAGAAGCGGTTTCGGTTACAGTCGCATTGCGCGGCCCGGCCCTCTTCACCGCGCCCCGCCGGCCATTGCCCACACCAGCAGCCAGAACAGCCACAACCCCATCAGCAGCCAAAAGCCTCGCACCCACGGCACCCGCGCCAACTTGGAGAGCCCCACGGCCATCACCGCCACCTGCCAGAACCCGAAAATGCTCTGCACCCAAACCAGGGTGGTCGGCAGCCTCGGCGGCGCAGGCGTCGGTCCCGGCCCTCCCCCTTCCGGCCCGAGCGGTGCCGTCGCTCCGGGCGTCCAGAGCAGAAACTCCAGCCAGGTGCCCAGCACTCCCACCAAACTGGCCAGCCCCGCCACTTCACAAGCGCGTCCGAACGACACGTTGCCGCCAAATGCCCACCGACTCACGCCCCACAAGGCCACCGCCCAAACCACAAAGCGCAAGCTGCTTCCCAGGCCGGCCACGCCGCCCGCCGCCGCCTGCAGGAGCGGCGAGTCAAACACTTGCTCCAGACGCTGCAACGCCGCATCCGCCCGTTCGCGGGTCAGGCGGCCGGCCTCGACCCGGGCGTTCAGCGCCGCCTCCTGCTGCCGTACGATTTGATGACGCACCGCGGGGTCGGGCCACAGCTTCCACCCACCCCAGAATCCCACCAGAAATGCCAGCAACGCCGGCCAAAACCAATTGCCCCAGTCAGGTCGGGACCGAAGCACGTCTTCAAAAACCTCGCCCGGCACGGCAAACACGTTCACCATGCGCGCCAGCACAGAGTAGGACGCCGGCTCCCAAGACTCGGTCCGAGGAGTTTGTGGCCCCAACACGGGTGGTTCGTCCGTCGACATACCCTGAGGTTGACCCGCGCGCCGCACGGTCGCGGGACCACCACCATGACTCAAGGGCACACCCTTTGTCGAGCCGACGAGACGCGACACCTGCCACCTTGCAGACCGGCCCGATCTCCTGCCAGCCCGGTGCACCTGCCGCCAGTTGCCGTGGCAGAGGGCCGGCCGCCCCACCCTCCGGCCCCGGGGCGGTCTTTGGGGAGTCCCTGTCGGCTTCCTAGCAAGCTGCTCCCCGCGCACCTCGAAGGGGCTTGCGGATGGCAAACCGCTTTTCCGGGCCCGGAGAACCTGGAAGGTTTGCAAAAACGGCCCGTCCAACGCCCTTCCTCTCCGCAACGTGCGATGGGCCAAAGGGAACGGGGATTCTGCACGGACACCTGCCGTGCTGCTTCCGGGATCTTCCGCCGCAGTGGGGGTCGACGAGTCACTCGGGCCTCCGGTGCCGGGATCCGGGCTTTCTGGACCGCTGCCCCTGCGCGGCAGAACGCTTTCCAGTCCAGGGTCCCGTGAAACTTTGCCTCTCCCCGAGGATCCATCCGGAGCGAAGAGAGGCATGCGGAGCGGCGACGGCGCAGGCCGCAGCCGATCCATTAGAATTTGACACGATGTTCAGCAGGAGTAGGCTACCTTGCGACGGTGGCTCGGGGCGGCGGGGGGACATCCACCCCAACGCGGTCCCCGGGCATCCGTGGCTCCAGAAACAGGGAATCAAGGGACAATGAGCGAAACGACGCAGACAACCCCGTCACCGGAGGCGACGGTCCGGGCGCATCTGATTCCGGAGGCCGTCATCCGGATTGCCGGCAACTCTCAGGACGGCATTCAGGCCATGGGCAGCATCTTGGCCCGGCTGGCCGGCCGCACCGAGCAGGAGGTCATGACGTTCATGACCATTCCGTCCACCATCTCGGGCGGGCCTTCGATCTTTCAACTGCGCATCGGGTCGGGCGAGGTGCTCAGCGCGGGGGACGAGGCGGATTTTTTGCTGGCCTTCTACCAACACTCTTACGAGGAGCACATTCACTCCCTGCGCAAGGGCGGCATCGTGCTGTATGACACCGATCACGTGGAGCCCAGGCCGGAGTGGCAGAAGGATTACGTTCACATTGGCGTCCCCATTTCCACGCAGACCATCGAGGCCATCGGCGGCACGGCCAGGGACAAGGGCAAGAACATCTTCGCCCTGGGCGTGGTGGCGCGGATGTTCGATCTGAACGTCCCCAAGCTGGAGCAGCTCATCAACGAACGTTTCCGCGGCAAGGACGAAAGCGTGGTTCGGAATGCGCTGCTGGCGTTTCATGCCGGCTACGCCTACGCGGCCAATCATCTGCAGGACATCTTCCGGTTGGCAGAGAGCCGGAAGCGGGAGCGGGTGCAGGTGGTCATGAACGGCAACGAGGCGCTGGCGTACGGACTGATCGCCGCCGGTGTCCGGTTCGGTGCCGCCTACCCCATCACTCCGTGGTCGGACGTGATGGAGACCCTGCGCCGCGAGCTGCCCAAGTACGGAGGCATGTTCATTCAGTGCGAGGATGAGATTGCCGCCATTTCCATGGCCATCGGTGCCAGTTACGCGGGTCGGGTCGCGGTGACCGGCTCCAGCGGCCCGGGCATTTCGCTCAAGAGCGAGGCGGTGGGTTGGGCGGTCAACGCCGAAGTCCCCCTGGTGATCATCGACATCCAGCGCGGCGGTCCCTCCACCGGGCTGCCCACCAACGTCGAGCAGTCGGATCTGTACATCGCCTGCTTCGGCAGTCACGGAGACGCGCCGCGGGTCGTCCTGGCGCCGGCGGATGTCGAGGACTGCTTTTACACCGCCATCGAGGCCGTCAACATCGCCCGTCAGTACAGCGTCCCCGTTTTCATTCTCAGCGACCAGTCGATCGCAACCCGTATCGAGGCCTTCCCTGAACCGGAGCTGGAAAAGGTCTGCCAGGACATTTCGCCGGACTTCACCCCCGTGCCCGAGCACAAGCCCTATGACCTGAGCGCCCCCGACGGGATCACCCACCACATTCCCCCCGGCACAAAGGTCCTCAACGGCAAGTACCCGGTCCTGCCGGGGCTGGAGCACGACGAAATGGGCCATCCCTCGGCGTCGCCCAAGATGCACATGGCCATGACCGCCAAACGGCGTCGCAAACTCCAGGCCCTCGCCCGGAATCTGCCGCGGCCGCAACCCTACGGCCCCGCCCAGGGCGACGTGCTGCTGGTCGGGTGGGGTTCCACCCGCGGCCCCATCCGGGAAGCGGTGGACCGCGCGCGTGCGCAGGGTCTGAACGTTTCGGCCCTGCACCTCCGGTACCTCAACCCATTGCCGAACGGACTGGAGGAAATCTTCGCCGGGTTCCGCCACATTTTCGTGGTGGAGATGAACGATGAAGGGCTGTACGGCTACGGCCAGCTGGCCGCGTTGCTTCGGGCGCGGTACTGCAACCCGAACATCCGCGGGATCAACAAAACGGACGGCCTTACCTTCAAAGTGCGCGAGATTCTGGAGCGTCTGCAGGAGAAACTGGCCGGCCTGCAGGGCCAGCCGGTGACCCTTCAAGCCTGACCTCACCGCTTTTTACAGCCATGAGCACTGCCACTCTCACCACCAATCAGCAACGTCCCCCGGCGCCCGCCGCCGAGGAGCCCAAGCCGCTGACGAAGAAGGAACTCGCCGCGGATCACCCCACGTGGTGTCCCGGTTGCGGGGACTTTTCGGTCCTGGCGATCTATTTCAAGCTGATGGAGCGGGCCAGGATCCGGCACGAGAATATTGTCACCGTCTCGGGCATCGGCTGCTCCAGCCGGTTCCCGTATTTCGTCCAGGCCCATGGTGCCCATTTCATTCACGGCCGGGCCCTGCCGTTTGCCAGCGGGGTTTCGCTCACCCGACCCGATCTGCACGTGTTCGTGTTCAGCGGGGACGGGGACGCGTTCTCCATCGGCGGCAATCATTTCATTCACGCCGCACGCCGGAACGTGAACCTGACCCTCGTCGTGATGGACAACCAGGTGTACGGCCTGACCAAGAAACAGACCTCGCCCACCTCGCCGCCCGGCTTCAAGAGCAAGACCGATCCGTGGGGTGCAGTGGATCAACCGCTCAATCCCATCAAACAGGCCATCGCCGCCGGCGCCACCTTCGTGGCCCGCACCACCCACACCAACCCCAATCACCTGCTGCAGATGATGGAAGCTGCCCTGCAGCACGAAGGGTTCAGCTTCATCGAGTGCCTCAGCGAGTGCGTCGAGTTTTATGAGGGCGCCTTCGATGCCGCCAACCCGCGCAAGGGCGGCGTGTTCAACACCGTCCCCGCCAATCACGATGTCACCGACGAAGTGGCCGCCTACCAGCTGGCTGACGCACCGTTCCCCGGGTATTTCGGCATCTTCTACCAGGTCAAACGCCCCACCCGCAACCAGCGCGAGCAGGAAATCATTCAGGCCGCCCGCGAGAAGGTCAAACACCTGCAGGACTGGCAGATTCTGCAACAAACGTTCGACCGGATGAAATAATCGCCGTTCCCGGTCTCCCGGCTCTGTGGCCCCGGCGCGCTGCGTTCGACCGGGGCTTTTTTGCGACCTGCCGCCAACTCGAGAGCCCTGCTTCTGTTCGGCTCGGAACCTCGCATCGCCCGGACCGTCGATCATCCTCCCGGGCACCGCGCGCCTCCGCCCCTGGCGGAGCCGTTCGCCGGCTCACGGGACTTCAAAGTCACTTCCGGTGGGCCGTTCGCGCCAACCGGAGTCCAGGGCCGGCTCACGAGACAGAAGCAGGGTCCGATATGGCCGCAACTCGAACCCCTGGAGCCCGCCTCGGGCGTCGGATTCGGCCCGGCCATACACCGCTTCACCCTGAAGAACGGCGTGTTGCCTCTGCCGCCCCGGACGCCGTCGGCCCTCCGGCTCTTCCCGGAAGGTCCCTCGTCCGTCGAACGCCCCCGGCGGGTTTTTGGGATCCTCCCCTGCACTGCGCCGACGTTGCGAAGTCTGCGCACGACACGGCCCGGGATCCGTTCCGTTGTCGGGGGAGCCGGCCCCCGTTATATTCGCTGCGAGGTGCCTGAAGCCCCGCACAACACCTGCAAGGAGCTCCGAAACCGTGCTTGGACGGTTCCGCCGGACGGTTTCACCTTGCTCGAGCTGTTGGTGGTTCTGGCGGTGATCACGATCCTGGCCGCACTCCTGCTGCCGGCGCTGATGCGGGGGAAAGCCAGTGCCGGCCGGGTCGCGTGCATCAACAACCTCCGACAGCTTGCCCTGGCCTGGCAGATGTACGCCCAGGACGCCAATGACCGTCTTGTGCCCAACGGCTATGCCACGCCGGAGACCCTTGCCGACACGCGGCTGTGGGTTCTGGGAGGAACTCACCGGGCCGAGGCGGCCCACCGCCTCACACTCACCAACGCCGCGTTGCTCACCGACTCCCGCTACGCGGCGTTTGCGCCGTACCTGCCGGCTGCTCAAGTGTACAAGTGCCCGGCGGACCGACTTCGGATCGACGGCCAGCCCAAGGTGCGCTCCTACGCGTTGAACAGCTACCTCGGCTGGGCCCTCCCCGACGGTGGAGGCGAATGTCCGCTCAGCCCCTTTCACCAGAACTTTACCCGGCTTTCACAGGTGAGCGCCGCGTCTCCGGCCGAGCGTTTGCAGTTTGTGGACGTGGCGCCGGAGTGGCTCTGTCATGCCGCTTTCGGCATCGCGATGATCGGTGTGTTCTACCAGTTCCCCAGCGTCGAGCACGGACCGGCCTCGCCGCTTTCGTTTGCCGACGGCCATGTCACCACGCACCGCTGGCGCGACCCGTGGACCCTTCAAATGGCACGCACGCCCTTCGTGACCCACCTCAACTGGGCGTTCCAGCCTTCTGGAGATCTTCAATGGCTGCGCCAGCACGCCACGGTGCCCAGGTAATTCTGCCCACCCGCTCCACCATGCCTCACCGAGAACGCTGGCCCATCGCACTCACCATCGCCGGCTCCGACAGCGGGGGCGGCGCGGGGATTCAAGCCGACCTGAAAACATTTGCCGCATTGCGGGTGCACGGCACTTCTGCGATCACCTGCATTACGGCGCAGAACCCGCGCGAGGTGCGCGCGGTCCAGGCGGTCCGGCCCTCGATCCTGCGGGCCCAGTTGGAAGCCGTGTGTGCGGAGTTGCCGCCACGCGCAGTCAAAACGGGCATGCTGTATTCAGCCTCGCTCATTCGCCAGGTCGCCCGGTTCCGCTTCCCGGAAGCGCCGCCGCTGGTCGTCGATCCCGTGATGGTGGCCACCAGCGGCGCACCGCTCTTGCACCCCCGGGCCCTGCGTGCACTCGTCCGGCTCTTGTTGCCGCGGGCCGCGCTGATTACCCCCAACATCCCCGAGGCGGAACTTCTGTTACAGGCGCCGTTGCGGTCGGTCGACGAGCTGCGAGCCGGTGCCCGAACGCTGTACCGCCGCTTCGGGTGTGCCGTGTTGCTCAAAGGGGGTCACCTGCGGGGGGTGTCACAAGCCGTGGACCTGTACTACGACGGCCGCACGGAGCTGCTCCTGCTGGCGCCGCGGGTTCGGAACCTGCACACGCACGGCACCGGTTGCACCTACGCCGCGGCGATTACTGCGCACCTGGCACGAGGGCTCACCCTGCCCCGCGCCGTCGCGGCAGCGAAACAATTCATCACTCGTGCCCTGGCGCGATCCTACCGTGCGGCCCATCACGACGTGCTGCACGTGGCCCTTTGAGCCATCCGGAAGTCCCCCTGCCGCGGGCCTCAAGCTTTGGCCGGAAGCCAATCCGAAACGTTGATCCGGCCGGAACGGTGGCGTCTGCCCGGGGCCTTGCAGGGCTGGCAAATCGCCGGTCCGCAGGCCCGGGCGAAGCGTCCGGCCCCGACCTCTGCATGCCGGGCCTCACGACTTGGCCTTCCCGACCGGCTCGGCTAGCGTAAAAGCGGGTCGAAAACCGGGACACCACGCATCATGGGCCGAACGTTCGTGTTCGAGTGTCCGAAATGCCAGTACCGCGCCTACGTAGCCGGTGGCGCGGATGGTGGTTTTCACGTCGCGGTCCAAACCATCCTTTGCCAGCAGTGCAAGGAGTTGCACGACGCGGTGGTCCGCCTGCGCGTGCCGTGGACCCCGCCGCTCCAACGCGGCTGGCCGGTTCAGGCCACCTTGTCCCGACTCACCCGGCAGGCGTCGTCGGTGCCCCGTCACCCGCCGCCGTTTTTGCAGGCCCTCAATCGCCTGTGGCCCCGGGGAGTTCGGCATTCTCGCTGGATCGAGTTCCCGCTTCTCTGTCCCAAGGGCGCCTGGCACAGCGTCCGCCCCTGGAGCCGGCCGGACTGTTGCCCCAAATGCGGGGTCATCATGGAACAAAACGCGTTGCCGTACCGCCTCTGGGACTAACAGGCTGCGAGCCCTCTCGAACTGGCTCCCGAGGCTCCGTCGCCGGGAGCCGCCGCTCATCGTGTCGCAGCCATTCCTGGCCGAACAGAACGACGCGGTCGAGGAGGTTTACCCCCGGCAAAACGCCCCGAGCCCTCCTTTTGCCGGCCCCCCAGGGCCGAGCCGCGCAACAAGGGCAACGGAGAATGTCAACCAAAGTGACCCCCGCCTGCCAATCAGGCTTCACCAGCCTTTTCTTGGCGGGAGCGTTTCAGGTCGAGAACCCGCCCTGCCCGGAAACCCCGTTGCCAAGGTCGCGCCCCCGTTCAACGCCGGCTGGCGTAACCGCGGAAGAACCCGATGCACTGGGCCACGTCCGGGACGTTGTTCTCCCACTTGGTCTCGTATTCGATGGAAATGTTGCCGGCAAATCCCTGTCGTTTGAGTTCATCCAGCAGGGCTGCCACCTCCACCACGCCGGCGCCATACGGCACGTCGGCCGTCTGCCGACCAATCGCCGTGCGATCTTTCAAGTGAACACTGACAATCCGGCCGGCCAACAGCCGCAAACCGTCCAAAGGGACAATTCCCGAGGTGGCCCAATGGCCCGTGTCCGCTGCGGCGCCGATTCGGGGGTCGCGGTTTCGAATCATTTCCAGCACGTTGGTGGGGCTCCAAACGCGGTAATTGGGGTTGTTGGGCTGACGCGGATGATTGTGGATGCCGACGCGAATGTCGTATTCCCGGGCCAGGCGTTCCAACAGGTCCAGCTTGTCCACGTCCTCCGTGGTGATGGCATAAAGGTCCAACTTTTTGGCGAACTCGAAAATACGGCGCCACTCGGCCTCATCCCGGCCGCCCACGACGCCATAATTGACCGGACGAACGCCGTGCCGGGCCAGATGTTCCTTCATCTGGGCGATGACTTCATCCGGGGCATGGTGATCCCATCGGGCATCGCTGTCCGGGCGCAACCGCTGCCCGGGGTAGAACTCGATGACTTTGCCGCCCGCAAGGGCCGTCTTTTCCACTGCCTCGAAAACGCTGAACCGGTTGAAGGTCCACGCCTGGCATCCCACGGCAAATCCGCCGATCTTGACCTCCTCGGGAATGGGCCCGGCTCCGAGCATCCCCACGGCGCCCACCCACGTTATCAGAGCACATGTCCACCACTGCTGGATCAGCTTCATCGCACGCCTCGCTTTCCATGGCACGCGGCCTGCCGATCGCATTTTCTTCGAGGGCCGCGATCGGCCGGGCCGGTTCACCATCCAAAAAACCGTGCTTCATGGCTACCGCAAGGCCGGCTTGTGTCCAAGAAAATTCGGGTCGCCTGCACCGGTTGCACGAACCGCGCCGTTTTCGGGGAAAAGAGGTCGCACCACCCAACGTCTCCCGGCAGGTGGCGACCAGACACGGTTTCGCGCCTTCGACGCGCGGTGGATTAGCCCCAATGACGCGCAGAGGCACTCTCCCAGCGCAGTGCCATGGACAAAAGGCGAATGGCGCGATCCCGGACCCTTGGCACCCTCTTTTGCGCGCCCCATATCCGACCATGGGGGCGGCCATTTGCCAGCCCAGGGCCGCGGACCGGGGGACGGGATTCCCTCAAAAACCGGCTTTTCCCGGGCATGCCGCCCTCCAAGGGCGGGATTCGATCCGATAAGCCCCGCCCCCTCGCGAGACGGCCCCTGCGATGGAGCGCAGTCCGGTTTTCCCCCCGACGCGGGCCCGTGTCCGAGTCGCGGCAGTGGCAGCAGCCCCCGAAAGGAACGGTGCAGTCAGGGCAGGGAGAGCCCGCGGGGCATGGCAAAGATCCGGTCTGGAGCGCTTCTGGCGCCTCGAAAGTTTGCGCGTTCCTGCCGGCGGGACCCGCCCTTGCCGAGACACGGCAAACACGCAGATTGCCGGAAGGTCCGCACTGCATTTAAAGTCCCCCGCATGGAAAGGACGGAAGGCCGGGCCGCGGCGGATGCGGGTCGGTTGATGGAGCTTGCCTGGGGCTATGCAGCGCCGGTGGTGATCGCCACGGCGGTCCGTTACGGATTATTTGGATCGATTGGCCACCGGGGTGCCTCGATCGAAGAATTGGTGCGGCGCACCGGATTGTCGGAACGCGGATTGCGAATCCTGCTCCAGGCTTTGGTGGGCTTGCGTCTTCTGCGGCGCAATGGCTCACGGTTCGAGTTGACGCCGGAAAGTGCGACCTGCCTGGTCCCGGAGCAACCCGAGTACCGAGGAGGGTTGTTTTTGCATCATGTGGAGCATCTGTTGCCCCGCTGGCTCCAGCTGCCGGAGGTGGTGCGCACCGGGTGGCCCGTACGTGAGCCTCAGTGTCCGGCTCATCGCTACGCCGGATTCGTGGAATCGCTTTTTGCGTCGAACTATCCCGCCGCCAAGGCCCTGCAACGCCACCTCCAACTGGCCGGTCGAAAGGAGCCGTTTCAAGTGTTGGATCTCGGGGCAGGTTCGGGCGTGTGGGGGATTGCACTGGCCGAAGGTGCGCCCCAGGTGTGGGTCACGGCGGTGGACTGGCCCGAAGTCCTGCTCATCGCACGGAAGAAGGCGGCCGCCTACGGGGTCTCGGACCGCTTCCGCTGGGTGGAGGGCAGTTTCTTTGAGGTGCCCCTCGGCCGCGGGTATGACCTGGTCGTACTGGGACACGTGCTTCATGCGGAAGGGGTCGAGGGCGTGCGAACGCTGCTCCGGCGAAGTTGCGACGCCCTGCGGCCCGGCGGACTTGTCGCCATCCAGGAATTCCTCCCGGATGACGACCGCAGCGGACCTCTGCTGCCCTTGCTGTTCGCAGTGAACATGCTGGTAAATACCGAAGCCGGGGATACCTATACGCTGGCTGAACTGACAGGCTGGTTGGAGGAGGCCGGGTTTGAAGCTGTCGAAACCCTGAATGTGCCCGCTCCGTCCCCCATGGTCCTGGCCCGCAAGCCGGCGCCATGAACCGCACAGGTGGTCCGTGGCCCGGGCGGACACCCCCCTACCAGAACACCGTGTACTGCGAAAGACCGAGCGCGACCGCGCGCCTGCGCGGGTTCTATTCCGGCGGAGCTGCGGATAATGCGCGCAACCACACGCTCATCTCGCCGGGCCCGCGATTGCCCCAGAGCGGATAAGGCACCAGCCGCAACGGCAGCGGCTTCCATTCCCGAACCTCCCAGCGGCGGTACAGGCGGCCCGACCAGTCGCCCCGAGGGCGCATCCATGCCATCCCTTCCAAAACCACCACACCCCCCAGCAACCGCCCGTCCCAACGCGCGCGCAGATCGCGTTCCGGCATCACGGCCACGTCCAACGGGCTCACTCCCGCTGGCAGATCCGCCGACTCCAAACAATAGACGAGGGGCCCGCGCCGGGCGGCCACCTGATGAAACGTTTCCTCCACCCAGGGATGGGCCTCCACCCACACCGGTTCCATGGCCAAATCGAGGTCCACGATATCCCCCGCGTGCCAAATCCGTTCGATCTCCCACCAGGTCCCGAACCGGTCCACCGCACGCGCGGCCCCGAGGTTCACGCGCACGTGCGCCCGATCGGCCCACCCGGGAATGCGCAGCCGCAACGCGACCGGTCGCTCGGGGGCCTTCTCCACCACCAGGCGCACCCGCCCACTCCACGGGTATTCCGTCTGCTGACGCAGGATGAATTCCTCCCCGGAGCCAATTACGGCGCGTACGAGGCTGCCCCCGTAGAGAATCACCCAAACGGTCCGGTCCGATACAGCAGCCACCCACTCCGGCGACCGGGCCAGAATCCGCACCAGATTGGGCGGACAACAAAACGAACCCAGGAAGGGCACTCGTGTGCGAGGCCAGCGCAGTTCGAACGGCAACGGCTCGGTCACGCGCAGCGGATTGGTGTAGAAGAAGTTCGTGCCGTCCCGGCTCATGCCCGAAAGCACGCTGTTATACAGCGCCTGTTCCAGGGCATCGGCGAAGCGCACATCCCCCGTGGCCCGCAGCATGCGCCAGTTCCACAGTGCCCATCCAATGTTGGCACAGGTTTCGCAATGAGCGGTGAGCTGCGGCAACTGGTAATTCCGGCCGTAGGCCTGGTGCACGCGGGTGATCCGGTCCTGGTCCCGCGCCCCGTCCGGGGAGGCCCCGTCGTAGAGGGCGCCGCAACCGCCGGTGAGATAGAGCTTCTTTTCCACGACGTTGGACCAAACCCGCAGGAGCGGGGACAGCAGCGAAGCATCCCCCGTGTCCAGATACAAATCCGCCGCGCCCGCGTAGAGGTAATTGGCTCGCACCGCGTGACCCAGGGCCTCCTCATGTGCATCGAAGGGGAGTCGGTCCTGGTTGTCGTCCCCTCCGTCTTGCACGCCCCGACGCAGCTCAAAACAGCGTCGGGCCAGTTCGAGCCAGCGCTGCCGGCCGGTCGCCCGGTAAAGATCCATCAACCCCATGAAATGCGAGGGGCAAACCGGGCGCCGTACGGCCTCCGGGGCCGGGTTGGTCAAGATCCCTTCCAAACAGGCCGCGGCACGCTCGGCCACCGCCAGCAACGAGGTCTGTCCGGTGACCCGAACATGGAGGGCAGCGGCGGACATCAAATGGCCCAGATTGTACAGCTCGAACTGGAACCGGTCGGCAAACGGCACGGCATTGGTCTGCCCCTGCCGGGCGCGGATCTGAATGCGCGTATGCAAATACCCGCTCGGTTCCTGGGCGGATTGAATCGTCTCGATGCAGACCTCGACCCGTCGTGCCAGAGCCGCATCCGGCTGCACGGCCAGCAAGGCCACCGCGGCCTCCAGCCACTTGTAACACTCGCCGTCGTTGAAGGGCGCGCCGCGGTTGGGCCCCTGCGCACGTCCGGCGGCGATCTCGAAGTTACGCCAAAAATGGCTGTAGTTGGTCCCGGAGAGGATCCGATCCAGCGCGGGCACGCTCTGGGTCCGGCACAATTCGAACCACTGGGCCAGGAAACCCTCCGTCCATCGTACCGCGCCCGTCGGCAGCAGGCCGAGCTTCGCGTGGGGTTCGCCCCTCGTAACAGCCCCGCCCATTGATAGAAGCGCGCATGCCAACACCGTCCAGATGCGCAGTCCCCCGCGCGCGCGGCACTTGGCTTGACCTCGCGCCCCTCCCAGTTCCTGCAGCGCGTTCGTGCCAGGTCGCATATTGTTCAGGGCCAGTCCTCCTCCACATCCCGGGGATGCAGGACCTCGGTCTGCGGCACCACGCCCAGAACCACGAAACTCCCCCTGCCGGGCACGGTCAGACGGTTGCGTCCCGCGGGAAATCTTCGCACATAGACGTCCACAACCGGACACTGCTCCACGCGCGCCGCGTACCTCAGTACGGGCTCGGGGCTTCCTTGTTCGGCCCAGTGCGCCGCGGCATCGACGTTCGGGGGTTGCAACCAGATCTCCCGATCGTCCCGGAACAGGCCCAGCAAGACCTGCACCGGCTCCTCCACCTCGAACTCCACCGGCTGATAGCGCCCGTTTTTGGCTTCCTCGTGCGAGAACCGGATTCCCGTCAGGCCCACGAGCTCCGGCGCCAGTTGCACAAGTTGATAGCTGCGGTCCGTGAAAGGTCGGGCCCCCGGTCGAACTTCATAGGTCTCGGCCCGCTCGCTTGTCACCTTCACGCGGGCCGGACGCCAGGGTGCCGGGGGTGGCGCGTTTTCCGGCACGGCTCCCGCCAGCCGACGCCGGACTCGCTCCCGGAATTGCTCCAGCTCTGCGCGGTACAAGGGCAGCACGTGCGACCAGTGAAAATTGGTGACCACACCGCGAACCACGCCCGGATACGGGATGCGACGATGACCCGTCTGAAGGCTGTTGGCAAACCAATAAGCCGGGCCGGCCAGGTGAGTAAGTTCCTCGAAGGCCCGGAGGCTGGCCTCCAAAAGGTCGGCTGCGGCCAGCAGTTCTCGCGCGTTTCGCGTGGCCCGAGAGCGCAGGACGATCTCGGCCGCGCCGGCCTTGTGGGCGTAACATCGCGCCATGGCCTCCAACGCGCGCAGGTCGTTTTGCCACCGCAGAAACTCCTCCCGATGGCGGCCGATCCGCTCGGCCAGCCCTTCCACCAGCGCCACCGCCCGCCGGGCCCGCTGGACGGCCTCCAGCCGAACCAGCCACGGGGTTTCCCCCGAGCCCGGCTCTCCGCGGAGCTGCCCGGCCACGGAGTCCTGCAATCGTTCCCCCTCCGGCGCCAGGCACTCCCACAGATCGCGCACGGGCTGGTACCGCTCGGGGTGCACCAATTGATCCAGGGTCATCCCCAACGCCAGGGTCTGGCGGTTGCCCTCGGTAATGCCGAACCGGCGCAACAGCATGGGCGCAACCAGCCCCGCGGCATTGCCCGCCTCGACAATGCGGTCCGCGGCCTCGCCGTCGCAACCAAAGCACTCCATGATCCGGCCACGCCAGTATTCTCGTTCCTCCACCTCGGGACGGTCCGGATTCCATGCGTACCGTGCCCACGCCTCGAACCAGGGCCAATCCCGTTCCCACTGTTTGAGCGCCGGCGTCACACGATCCGGTGCATGGGGCCAGTTCCAATAACACAGCGGATACAGATGCAGACCGGCCGCGCCCAGGTCGTCCCGCGCACCCTGCACACACCGCTGGATGAATGCCGGGGCGAAGTACCGAAAGGGCTCCAGATTCGCCAGGATGTGCACGTTGACCAGGTGCGGCCCCAAGGCCGCCATGCGGCGGTGCAGCTCCCGCAAGCGACCCCGCACCCGGTCCACCGTCAGCGATTCGCCGTTGAACTTGGTCATCGTGAAGAGATTCGTGTAGTGGGCAAAACAGGCCGGCAGGACCCGCTCTGCGTCGGTGGCATGGGTGCGAACGATCAGGGGCGGCAACTCGTGCAGTCCCGCGGCGCGCGCGCCCTCCTTCACCGCGGGCAGAATCACGTTCGTGGCCCAGGCCAGCTGATGTTCCGTCCCCTGCAGGGCCTCTCCCAGGCAGACCAACAGACCCACGTGTGGATAGCTTTCGATGAAGCGGGCGATGGCCCGACGCGTGTAATCGGCCGCAACGGGATGGGGCCGATCCAACTGCGTGGGCAATCCGTGTTTTTCGGCAAGGGGTTGGGGCAGGAGGATGTTGTAAAACATCACCACGAGCCAGATGCCGCGGCGGTCGCACTCGTTCGCCAGCCACGTCATCATGTCCACATTTCGAGAAAACACCTCGGGAGGAACCTCGATTCCTTCGGGGTATTCGGGCACGCGCACGATGGAGCCGAACGGGTGCCCGTTCCAGAGATACAACGTGTTGAAGCGTTGACGCACCAGGAAATCGAGAAACTCGGTCCACAACGCCCGGTCGTAGAACCAGGGAAACAACTCCGGGGTCCACGGGTACTCGTACACCTGGCGACCGGGGAGAATTGTGGTTTTCTGCAGCCCCACGCAGACGCCCCGGAGCCGCAATGCCGGGCTGTCGAACAGACGCTCCGCCGGTCCGGTTCCGTCGCGGCGTAATCTCTCCGCCAGCTCCAGACAGGCATACAACAAGCCGGTCTCGTCCTCTCCCTGCAACCGCCAGCCGTTCTCCCCCGGCTCGAGGGCGAAGCTTTCGGGCACGCCGGCCAGCCGCCGCGGGGGTTCCAGCCTCACGTGAAGGACGGCCCGGGAAGGGGAGGCGCTCGCGACGCCCACTTCGCAGCCCAGGGCCTCCAGGGCCTGTTGAAGCTTCTGGACCCCGTACCTCACGCGCGGGCCCATGTCTGCGGGCCCGTGGATTTCGACCCGCACTCCGGGGCCCGGCCGCAGCGCCGCACCTGCCGGATCCGCCCCGAAGGCGCCGCCCGCGCCCAGCAACCCCGCTGCGAGCAACCCGACCTGAATCGTTCGCCTCACGGACATCGTCGTCACACCCACCAGCCTCCCTCCTTGATCCCTGTCACTCCGGGACGCGCCGAATCCGCAAGGCCAGGTACGGCCTTCCCGGCAGTTCCACGGCCCGTCCCTGGCGATCGGCATGGAAATAATCGTCCTGGCGCGTGATCGTGAACGTCCCCGGCACTGGCGTGACGGTCATGTTCCAGGTGTCCAGGATCTCCACTTGATAACGCATCCCATCCGCGGGCGGGCCGCCGATGCCCTGGGGAGGCCGCGGGAGCCGGAAGGGCCAGGCCCGGGGCGCCGCCTTGCCCAGATACACAAGGTAGAAATCCGGCGGCCGGCCGCCGTACTCCGGGTTTTGCCATTTGTCCACCGGCTCGATGCCCTCCGGGGGTGCTTCCTCCAGAATGCGACGCAGGAACGCGAGCCGGGGCGGACTTTGTCCCTTGAGCACCCCACCCTTGCTCCACCAAATGACGTCATCCGGACTCAGATAGGTTTCGCCGTGCGTGGCATAGGTGCCGGCCACGGTGGCATTCCAGAAACGATGCACCAGTTCTTCGGCGGACAGATTCCCCCACCGCCGCGGCAAATTCCCCTCGTACTTGATCTCGTCGTACACCACGGGTTTCTCGAAGGCATCGCGATACAGCACGGCGGCCGCGGCCGTTTCCACCGCCGAGCCGTTCTGAATACTGGCGTGCGTCAGCCAGGGTCGGGTTTGATTGAACAGCCGCTTGCCGTTGTGAATGGAGAGCAGATGACCGTACGGATCGGATCGAGCCACCAACTGGCCGATGCGCTCCCAATCCTCGTCGCGCTTTTGCGTCATGAAATCGAACTCGTTGGCCAGGGACCACCAGACGTTGCGAAACGCCGCCAGCCGCGCCACCACATAGCGCACATACCGGTCATCTTCCAACGGTGTCATGCGGTCGAAGCCCCAGTGCCCCTCGTCGTACGGGTGAAACAGAATCACGTCAGCTTCGATCCCCAGCTTTTGGAGCTCCAGAATCCGCTGCTCCAGGCGACGGAAAAACGGCGGGTGAAACCGGGTCGTATCGAAGGCCCCGGGCCGGCCCTCGAACGGGTAAAGATCCGGTTCGTTCGTGTTCCAGGCGTATCGCTTGGGAAAGATGCAAAAACGGACCTTGTTGAACGGGCTGCGCGCCAGGGTTTCCAGGGTCTGGCGCTGCAAGCCCTCGGGCTGATGAATCCAGGCGTACACCGTGGTCCCGACGGGCCGGTAGGGGGTGCCGTCGGCGTACGCAAAATGATACCGGTGTGCGACGCGGACCGGTCCGTGATTCCCGGCGGCCGGCGGTGTCACCAGCAACTCTCCCGCCCGACCGTCCAGCTCGGGCCGATTGCTCTCCGTCCGCCACTGCCACCGACCCGTCCGCGGTGGCATGAACCGCACGCAGTACCGACCCTCCCCGTCGTAAAACCCGCCCACCTCCACGACCTCGTAGCCCTGCTGGAATCGAGCGTGCAGACGCACCTCCACGAACGGGTTGCCCGACTGCGGCCCGGACAACACGATTTCGTGCATGCCCCACTGCTCCACGGTGGGCGGCATCTCTGCCGCCGTGCCGTTCTGCCCAAGGAGGAACGCAACGACCATCAAGCATTCCATCGCCCGGGCCGCCGGAAGGATCGCAAATGTGCGCCATCTCCGGAGGCACGGACCCCGGGAGAGTCCCATCCCAACCATTCTTTCTCGTGTCGGTTTCATGAGGTTCGAGATCGCACGCACGCTCACGAATTCGGATCCGATCGCTTCACCAACCACCACACGGTACCCGGACCGAGCTCGAGCCGCGCCGCGCCGTCGACAGTTTCCCGTCGGACCACCTGCCCGGTTTGGGGGCTCACCTCGCGGCGTTCCCAGGTCTCTCCGGCGCGGCCCGGAGTGAACACGGCGGGCTCCGCAGTCCACACCAGCCACTGCTGCCCGGCCTCGACCAGAACATGCATCGGCGCGGCGGTTTGAACCTGTTGGGCCAGCATGCGGGGGACGGCCCGCAACAATTCGGGATCCGTGGAGGTCGGCAGACGGGGCAGGGAACCGCCCGCGCAAAGCCAGGCCCAACCCGCCGTGTCAAAGTCACAGAGAAGCGCCTTGTCCGGAAACCGCCGCCGGTATTCCGCGGCTATCGCGGCGAGATCTTCGTCGCGGGGTCGCCCCCCGCGCCACCGGCGTTCCCACTGGCGCGGCGCCAGATGCTGACCTCCGGGCGGCGCAAACTCGCCCTGCGCCGTCCGCCACCAGTACCGAAAGTCGATCACGTCCACGCGAGCTGCATACCGGGGATCGCCGAGGATGGTATCCTGAACGTCCTTCGGCGCCGACAGCACCACCACCGGGTCCTCACGGCTCTCGCCGGCCCACTCGTCCACGACATCCAGCCAGAACCTCACAAAATGGACCGGCCCGGTGAACTCGGCCCCCGGTGAATGCAGCACGTTGGCGCGGGCCCGCAGGGCCTCCAGGCACTGCCGGATGTACCGGCGATGCAACGGCCGACGCACCGGATGGGTCACGTCATAAAACGCCTCCGCCATGAAAATTCGCTTGTCGCCGGCATAAGGAGGCGGCTCCGGAAAACCGGTGTCGTTGATGTTGTTGGCGGTGCGCCACGGAAAGTCGGCCCAGTGCGCGCCCGCCTCCAGGACGTTGTGCTGAAAGTAGTGCTGGTGAAGGAGCACGAACCCGCGCGACTCACAGCGAACCGCAAAATCGCGGAGCCGTGACCAGTACCACGGGTTGAAGCGGGTCAGGTCGTACCGGCTGAGCCCGTCCCAGGCGCGACCCTGCCCGCTGCGGGCGAACGGCTGCTCGAAAAACGGCGCGACCACTTCCCCGTCCGGGCGTCGGATCATCTGGTGATCGTCGCGGCGTCGATCGTACCACAAGCCGTGATGATGCTCGAAGACGGGACGGCCCTGCTGTGCCATTGCATGCAGCACATCGTCCAGATCGTCGGTCCAGCCGGGCCCGATTCGCCCCGGCACGAACCGGGTCAGTGCGGGTCCCGACTGCGCCGCCTCCTCGGGTCGCAAACTCCCGCGCCACCACGCCGTCTTGAGGATGCCCCCCGTGAGCAACCGACCGTCCACCACCAGCCAGCCCCGGACGATCTGCACGGGCCGAGCCGGATGCGACGGGGCCGAGCCCGAGATCGGTCCTCGTCTCCACCGCGGCGCCTCCCCCGGATCCGCAAGACCGGGGTTCCCTTCCGCCAAAGATTCGATGAATGACCTCAAGGTTCCTGCGGGTTCTCGCGACTGCCGTGTCAGTTCCGCGGCCCGTTCGGGCGTCGGGTTGGTCACTTCCTCACGAGATTTCGACCACCACGCCACCTGCGCGGCGGCCTCGGGACCCAGGCGGGTTCGAACCTGCGCCCGCCACAAACTCTCCGGCCGCACGAACTCGTTGGACTGCCGCCAGATTCCGTTGCCCTCGAACCCGCCCCACGAACCAAACGACACGTTCCACGCCCCGGGCGGGTTCCAACACCGGATCACCGACGCGCTGCAATTCCACAACACCGAGTAGGCCGCCGCCCATCCAATTGCCTGGTGATTCCCGGGCCAGAAGCCCAGGTTCAATCCGCCGCCATCCACCTGGACGTTGTCGAACACCACCCCGCTGGCCCAGCTGCCCAGAGCACCACTGTCGCCGTGGGCCTCGAGGGCCTGGCAGAGCACAAACGCATTCGGACCGGCCGCGGCATGACCCACCCCGAAATCCCGCCGGCCCCGTTGCGAAAAACAGCGGAGGAACAACGTCTGTTGTCCTGCGGTGAAAAACGTTTCGCGCCGGTGTCCGCCCAACTCGGAGACCGGGTCCAGCGCCACACAATCCTGCACGGTGACGCGCCGTGCCGTCTCGTACACCGCCACGGCCGAACCGGCGAAAAACCGGACGGTCACCTGCCGGACCCACGCGTCCTCGACCGCCTCCAGCGTGATCCCGCACCAGGCATGGTCTTCGTCCCATGGCCGCTCGGGACCCCGGGCCAGTTCGAGGCACAGATTCTCGATTCCCACGTTCCGCAAACGCCCCGGCCAGTCCACCTGCGCGATCCATCCACCGCCGAGTTCCGCCTCCAAAGGGGTAGTGAGAGGGACGTCCCACCGGATGCGATCCCCCTCCACCGCGAGCAGGGTGCGCTCCCAGGCGACATCCCGACTGCCGGGTTTCCACCGCGCGCCGACACCACCGCCCAACTCCTGCATGCCGAGCTTCTCGATCCACGCCTGCGTGGATGGACGCACCACGAGAATCCTCTGGCCCGGCTCCAACCCCGCCGCGTCCCGCAGCCGGCAGTCGGTCGCGCCCACCGGGACATACGCGTCCGTCACGGTCCACGAAGCGTTCGTCCGCAACGTGCGATCCCCGGCTCCGCAGACGCGCACCAGGGTGCGACGATCCGTTCCCGTGGCCACCAACACGGTCCCGTTGGTGCCCATGCCCTGTCCCCGGAGCACAACTCCCGAGGCACGCAGCACGAGCTGGCCGGCGATCTCGTAGCGACCGCGCAACAGCAGCAACGCGCCCCGCCAGCCCCGGTCATCCAAGGGACGTGCAGCCAGCTCGTCCAGGGCAGCCTGAATGCGGGCGGTGTTGTCCCCCGGTTGGGGCTCGAGGACCCACACCACCGGGACCTCGGGCACAGGTCGGTCCCCGCCGGCATAGCCACAATGCGAAAAGTCCGGAATCCGGTTCCCGAGCGGGTCCGGTACGCAACTCAGGCGGCCGTCAGGTCCCAGCGAAACATCGGGTCCGCGAACCGCCTCCGCCGCCAGCAACGGCCCTGCGGCGCACAGCAGTGCCGCGATCCAAGCTCGCAACGTTACCCGCCCGCTCCGGCTCATGGCAGGGAACACTCCAAAGGTCGCAGTCCGTCCACCGATCCGATGCGCCGGCCGTCGGCCCAGACCTGCAGCCCGGCCCCACGACCGTACCGAGAGCCGTCCCGGTCCCAGATCACCGTCAGCAAGCGTCCGTGATAGGGCACGCCATCCAGACAAAACCAATCCCACGCCCCATCGGGCAGCAACGGCCAGACCTGGACCGTGGCATCCGGCTGCGGCACGAGTCCCACCACGCCCGCGATGAGCAGGTCCGCATAGGTCGAGTGATTGTAGTCCTTGCTGCGATCCCGCCCCCGGTTGATCCAGTCGCCCGTAACCTCGTCGTGATATTCCCCGATCCACGGGCGGCCGCGATGTTGATGGCTGCGCGTGTAGGTCAAAAAGGCGTCGAACCACGCACGGGGCGGCACGGGCACGGAGGCGCCGTGGCGCAACACGCGCGCCAACGCATCCAGCGTCTGGACCGTGGCAAACGGCCAGACGGCTCCGTCCCATTCGCAACGTCCCACGCCATGGGAGCGGAAGCGCGGATGCCGTCGTTCGGCCGTGGTCAGTCCCGCCGGGGCCCGGAATCCGGCCGGGTCGATGAGTTGTTGCCACGCCCGTTCGTACCCCCGGCCCGGCGGCACCAAGCCGAAGCGCCACGGCAGAAACCCGATGGCCTCGCGCGCGTCTGCAAGCTGACCGTCTTCCCGCAAGGTCTTGAAGAACCCGGCCGACTCATCCCAGAGCTTCTCCAACACCAGACTCTGCAGCCGGTCGGCGCGCTGTTCGAATTCCCGGGCCAGGTCCTCGCGGCGCGCCAGGCGGGCCAGGGCGGCCAGGGCCCGCGCGTTGCCGTACATGTAACAGTTCAACGGCAGGCGCGCATGACGCTCCGTGCGCGACCCGCTCAGCGATTCCTCCATGCCGTCGCGCACATCGTACTGCCAGAACAAGCCGTCCGGCCGTGCCTGCTCCCGCTCCCAGCGTCGATGGTCCTCCACCAAATCCTCCAACCAAACCAGCGCGCCGCTCGGATCCCCCTCCACCAGGAAACGTTCATACACCGCGGCGGCAAGCCACTGGCTGTAGCGGTGCAGATGCGGTTGGGGTCCGCCCTGATGTCCGCGCAACCAGAAGCGAAGGGTCCCATCCAGAATCTCGAAATCGCGCAACCACCGGCCTTCGGCCAGATGATGGCCCAGAGCGCAACTGATCGTGTTGTAGGGGCCGGCGTGGCTGACGGGGGGCAAAAACTCCGTCACCACCCAGCCCGTCGGTGTCCGGCGCAAGTGTTTGCGGAAGACCCACCAGCGGAAATAGTAGGTCCGCACAACCTCTGCGTCCGGGCATTCGAAGAAGGGGATGCGGGACTCCAGCCAGGACCAGGCCTCCGCGTTGGGAATGGCGTTGGTGACGGTTTCGTCGTCGAGGGCGTTGAACCGTTCAATCCAGGGCCGAAATGAATCCGGTTGAAGCACCTGCGGCGAGGATGCCCGCGCCCACACAGCCGAACCTGGCCAGAGCCCCCCGGCCACGGCCAGAAGGCCGAGCCAACGGCTGCCGCAACGCAGGTGCACGGATCGGGCTCGCACCATGGGTGCCTCTCAATGATTCGCCGGGCCGCCGGAGATCAGTCCGGATCCGGAAACTCGCCCACCAGCCAGCCCAGGTACTCCTCCAGGTTCGTGTAGCCGTCGCCGTTGCGATCCTGCTGGGCGTCCACTGGATCCCGGGGATCGAGCCCGGCGCGACGTTCCCAAAAGTCCGGCATGCCGTCGTCGTCCGAATCCCAATCCGGTGGCCGGCGAATCTCCGGATACTCTTCCCATCCACCCACGTCGTTTTGGGAGTCGGGCAAACCCGGCAAGCCGGTCCGACTGCCGCGGAAACGGGCGGTGCCGGTCCTGACCTCTTCCAAGATTCGCCGGTCCAGGTCGTCCTGAACCGGGAAGTTGCATCCGACATTTGCCAGCACGTTCGTGAACGTCTCGAAGGCACTGTGCGTCTGAACCATGGGATCAAAAAACGGCTGGTCGAACAAATACTGCTCGGGCGGTTCCCCCGGCCACAACCGCACGCCACCCCATTTTTCCTCGGGGCCCACGCGACCTTCCAGGACGTTGCCGGCGACGTAATAGTCCTGCGGACCGAATCTCGGGACGCCCTCCCGCTGGGGCCGCAGAATCCAGAACCACTCCGTGGCCGGTCCTGGTTTGTAGTAGTTGTTCACGAACTGTACCTTCGCTGCCCCGCCGTCCGTGGCGCGGTGGTGCCAGTTGTAAACCACGTTGTTGCGAATATCCAGCCAGCCGGCATGACGGCCGCTCTGATTCAGGCCACCGGCCAGGCTCCAGTTGCGACCGGCACAGTGGGCCAACAGATTGTGATGAAAACTGCCGATGTGCCCGCCGATGCTGGCGGCGTAGCCGTGGCGCGTGCCGGGCGGGTACTTGCGGTGACCGGCCTCGTTGAGCGCTTCGGCGATGAGGGTGCGCTGCAGCGTAATGTCCCGCGCGCCGCGGGAACTGAATCCCTCGTCCAACGTCCAACTGATCGAACAGTGATCCACAATGCAGTGGTCGCTGGAAGCCAGGCCCATCCCGTCCAGGGTCTCCCCGGAAATATCCCCGGGTCGCACGCGGAGGTACCGAATGATCACATCGTGCGTGCCCAGCACGCCAAAGTTGTAGCCGCGAATACAGATGCCCTTGCCCGGCGCGGTCTGCCCCGCCACGGTCAGATACGGATTCCGCACCACCAGCCGGGATTCCAAGGTGATCGTCCCGCCAACATCAAAAATGACCGTCCGGGGACCTTCCGCCTCCACGGCCGCGCGCAAGCTGCCGGGACCGTCGTCGTTGAGGTTGGTCACCTTGATCACGCGGCCGCCACGCCCGCCCCGGGCAAATGCTCCGTACCCCTCCGCCGTGGGAAAGGCCCGGTGACGGATGCGAAACCGCCATATCTCCCCCCGCGTGATCCGACCCGCCGCGTCTTCGGAATCGACCCGCCAAAAGTATTCTGCGAAATGACTCAGGCCCGTGAGGCGGTACTCGGCCCTCGTCAGCCGCCCCAGATGAGAAGGGTCCGCCGGACCTGCGGCCTCCACCGCGGCGCGGTTCGTACCAAAGTAGAGGTGGTGGGCCACGGCCTCGCGCCCCGGGCGCCACCGGAGCGTAACGGTTCCCCCGGCCTCTGCGGGAACGTGCTCATCCTCGCGTTCCGGCCAGGGATGCCGCGCTTGCCGCGCCGGGTCGGGTACGTCCACGGCGAAGGCATTCAACACGATTCCAGCCTCTCCCGCATCCGCGTGCGCCGGTTGAAACCGCACGAGCACCGAACGCCCCTCCTCGGCCGCGAACTCCACCCATGCCGTGGCCAGGTCATCGTCGTGCCGTGCCCGGCTGCTGGGTCGAATGGGGCCCGTCTGTTTTTCGTTGCCCACCCATACCTCGAACGGGGTTGGCTCGATCGACCGCGGTTCGTTGTGCCAAGTGGCCAGGCTGTGTCGGCCCGGCGGCAGACCTTCCAAGACCAGCTCCAGCCACGTTTGGCCCGAAGGGCCATGGACGGTCACACCATCCGATCCCAGTCGCACCCCTTCATCCAAGAAACCCTTCACCCAAACCATTTCCAAGCGGTTCGAGGGATGGGCGCGAAGGGTGATCGTCACAGGGCCAAAGCTCCGGCGCTGCTCGGTTCCGGGCTGCCAGGGCCAGCTTTGCCAACCGACGGCTTCCACATCCCGCCGGCGTTCGGCCGGGTTCAAGTCCACGCGCAATACCCCGGCCCGCCCCGGAACTCCGCCCGCAAGAAGCAGCAGGAAAACCCACGCAGCGATTGCGGCGCCGCCCCGGCCCGGGGAGCGTGAACCCTGCCGAACCGGTGCGTCGTCCCCGTCCGGACTGCCCACCGGACACGAGCGAACCGCCTTCGCCGGCCCGTTCACGGCTGGACCAGCCGATAGAAGACCGCTTCTGCGGCCGTGCCCACTGTGACCGTGTAGCGATTGGTTTGCCCCGAGCCGGCGATCGTTTCCCAATCCTCCGGACGCAGACTCAGACCTTCAGCCAGAGAGCGCACCTGCCGCTGCAGGACCCAACCGATGTGGCTGTCCGGCCACTGCAATGTGAGTTGACCGGCCGACCACACCACCTGCACCTGGGGCGGCTCCAGCGGCGCCGCCACAATCTTCACAATCCCGTTGGTGGCCAACTCGCTGCCGTCCCACATCATCCCGGGGCCGGGCGAAGCCGGCTCGAAAACAAAGTCAATGTTCGGATTCAACGGGGTGTTGGGCAGGTTGAAATTGTTGCTCACCACCAGGAAGGTCTGACCCACGGCGAAGGGCACATTCCCAATGTTGGTCATGGTGATGATCCCGCGGATGTTTCCGAACACGTCCACCGCCACCACGTCGTTGCGTGCCGGATGGTTCATGTCCACCTCGATCACCAGCCGGGCCCCTTGGTTCAGGTCGAAGCGGCCCTCCACCGAAAAGACGCCAATCGAGTGGCCGGGCGACAGCACGCCGCCGTTGTTGATCGCCAGCCGACCATCCGCACCAAGGCTGTAGCCATCCGGGTCACTCACCACACCCTCCCCCATCAACGTGCCGTTGATGTTGAGCCGGGCGGTGGTGTTGACGAAGCGCCCGTCCAGGATCAGCACGGCACCGGATTCCACCGTGGAGGTGCCCACGGCATTGACCGTGCCGGTGATCCGAGCGGTGCCGCCGGCGATCGTAACCGGCCCCTCGATGAGACCACTGCTGTCGAACGTACCCCCTTGGATCGTGATCCCGTTGCGGATCGTGCCCGAGCTGACCACGGTGCCCGAAGAGGCCAGGCCGTTGATGGTGCCCGCAAAGTTCAGGGTCCCGGCCGGGCCCACCGTGGTGGTGCCGACCGAACCGCTACCCTGCACCGTGCCCGCCTCCACCACCAGCGGCAACTGGCTGGTCGCGTCCATGATCATCGTACCCGTGCCCTGCTTGGTCATCTGACTGGTGCCTGCGATCGTGCCGCCGGAGAAACTGTAGGTTTTGCTCTGGTTGGTCACGAGCACCGGGCCCGGTGCCACGCTCCCCACGACTGTGATGGTGGTGGTTCCGGCGGCCGTGTCGTCAAACACGGCCGGCGCACCGTTCAGGAAACGTGCATTGCCCCTCCAGTTGGCCGTGGTTTGGTCCCATTGCCCATTGACCGTGCCCTCCCAAACCACCTGGGCCGGCGGGTTCGTGTCCACCACGGCCACGAGCAGCTTTCGGCTCGGGTCGTCCAGCAGGTATCCGTAGAAACCGGGCGGCAGGTCCAAGGTGAGATTCGCCGTGGCCGAATCATACGTAATCAGCGGGATCTCGGCCGGCACCTGGGCCAGGTTGCGAATTTCAGCCAGACGGATCTGGTTGCCGGTGCCGGAGGCGGTGAAGTTGGTCACGTAGATGTAGGGTTCCCCTCGGCTCCCGTCCACGTGCAGCGTCAGCGTGCCGCCGTTGAGGGTCAGCCGGGTTAGCTTCTTGTTGGGACCCGCGATCGTGTTGGACAAGATGAGGTGTCCGCCGTTGGTCACCACGAGTTGATTGTCGCCGGACAAGCCGGCGGGCCCGCCGACGTCCACGCGGTTGATCATGGCCGTCCCGCCCGGGCCCACAAACAGCCGACCCCAAGTGTTCCATGGCTCGCCGCCCGGGTTGGTCTCGGTGTTGTACCCCAACTCGAGCACCTCGTTGACACGGAAAAGGGCGGTGTTGCTGATGACCAGAGTCCCCTGGCAATAGCCGCGGTAAACCCCGGTGTTGGTCCGCGTGCCGCCGTCCTGGAACCCGAGCACCGCCCGGTTCACATCCACCACGCCACGGCCCACGAACATTTGCCCCTGGAAATTCGGGTCACCGTTCAGGAACGGACGGTCCCGGGCGATGTAGAAAAGGTCCGCCAGAATGTCCACGCTCCCGTTGTTGTCGCCGAAGTAGAGCCAGCTCTTGATGTTGCTGACCCCGCCGCCCGGGCCACTGTTGTCCGAGACGGCAAAAACCTTCATGCGGCCGCCGTCCACGTTCCGGAAAATCGCCACCGGATTGTCGTTGGCGAACGCAGCGTTGAAACGAACCCGTCCCTGCTGGTTGGCCCCCACGAAACAAATGCTTTCCATGTAAAACTCATTGTACGCGCCCAGATAAAGGTCCCGGATCTGCGTCGTACCGGAAATGCCGCTGCGCATGTAGGCCATGGAAAAGATCCGGCGCTCCGGGTTCTGGTAGTTCTCCGGATCGGTGTAGTGGGCGCGAATGATGTTGGTGCGGGCCAGGTACACGTTCGGCACGAAACGACGGGGCGCGCCGGTGTACCCGTTGTCCAGCAGATTCCAGTAATTTGGATAACTGGCATAATCCCCCAGGCCCACCCGATACACATCGGCCACCAGGGTGCCCAGGCCCGAGAGGTTCAGTTCGTGCGCGATCTGGCCGTCCAACGTGACGGCGATTTCCGCCTGCATGTTGCTGACGACCAGACGCCCCTGCGGCCCGGCAATCGTGACGGTGGGCCCGTTACCCAAACCGGCCCATTCGTTCACATAATCGCGGAGGATCCGGAGCCCGCCCGGGCCCACCACCTGGAGCGTTCGCTGCGGTTCGATCCAGAGTCCGTAGTAGCGGGTGGCGTTCGTCGTGGCGAAACGCAGCGACGCCACCGTCACGTCCTGGTCCACCACCACGTTGGTAAAGGCGGCCGTCTGTCCGCCCGGATCGCCAAACACGATCTCCGCGCCCTCGGGGGGGACCTGCCCGCCGAGCCAGTTGGTGGGCTCCGACCACCGGCCCTGCACCTGATCGGCACCCGCCCAGAAACGGGCCACCTGCAGGGTCAGAATCAGGGCGTTGGTGGCGCCGCCCGATCCGACCAAACGGAAGGGATGCTCGCCTTCCGCCACATTGTCCCAGTTCAACGTAAGCAAGACCGCCCCGGACGCCGTCAACGAACCGGGATTCACCGAGGCCGTGGCCCCCGTGGGCAGCCCTTCCACCGTCACGTTTACCGGTTCCGTGACCCCGGTCAAAACGGCGTAATTGGACCAGACGATGGAGCCCGACGAGCCGACCGGCACCGTGTGGCGCAACTGCACCGCTCGAAACTGAACCGTCTGCGCCCAAAGCGAGCCGGCGCCCGCCGCCATCACCGCCAGAGCCCATCCGATCAGCCACCGTCGCATCGATGCAGGTAACATGTCCGGATGCCGCGTGGCTCCACGACTTCCTGTTCGTTGGCCGCTCACCATTGTGCCTCCTTTTCCACGGTTATGCTTCGTCCGCCTCCACTGTAAGCTTCGCGCGCAGCGCGCCCCGGGCGCCCGGCCGTTCCTTGCGTCCCCCGGCTCAGTTGTACGGCAGCCGGTCGTTCAGCCAGAGATAGTCCGGATTGCCCCGGGCGGAAACGTTCCGCTCGATCACGCCCTTGACCACCGGCCGCTTGGTGCCCGGATGCGTCCATTTATGCACCTCGGAGTGGCCGTCCGCGAAGGAAAAGTTCGCGCCACCCCCGGCATGATAGCTGGCCGGCAAATTGCGGAACACGGCATTGGCCAGGGTCGCGCCCGCCACCGAATGAAAGACCGCATCGTCAATGCTGCCCGGGTGCTCGTCCAGGGTCACAAAGGTCATGGCCGGCCCCGGTTTGACCAGCTGCGTCACCTTGGTAAAGCCGCGGTCCGGGTAGATTCGATCGTAGGGGTTGGGATTGTACACCGTTACGCTGATGCCCCCCAGAAAGGCGTTGCCAGAGATGCTGAGCACGCGCGGACCGTTGTCGGAGGGCACCGTGTCGGCCGGGCATTTGTAGACGCCCGGCTGCTGCACATAGGGCGCCAGCAGGGACTGCTGCGGATCCACCAGCTTCCACGCGTTGGTATTGTCGGGGTTCATTCCCCAGTCCACTCCATTGGCCACCAACTTGGGTGGCATGCGATCGTCGTGATCCGAAACGTAGAGCATCCAGCCCGTCATGATCTGTTTGGTGTTGCTCATGCAGGCGATGGCCTGTGCCTTGCCCTTGGCCCGGGAGAGGGCCGGCAGGAGCATGCCCGCCAGAATCGCAATGATGGCAATGACCACCAACAGTTCGATCAGGGTAAACCCGTGACGGCAACGTTGCACCCCGCCGCTGGGCAACCCCACCCGCGCCGTCCGACTCGATTCAATCCCGCACTTCATGGAAACGCACTGTCTGAAAAAGGAAGTTTTCACGATGGAGAACAAGCTCGAACAAACCCAAGGCAGCCTTGCACTCCGATCCGCCCCCACCCCGGCACAGTAGACACCACCCCTTCGACCGGACCAATCGTGCCGGCACTGCGCCACTGGGCCTGGGCGAACCACCAAAACCACGCGTGCAATATAAGCGGAGTCCGGAAAACCGGGTAATGTGAATCGCGCCAAAAGGTTTGCGAATCCTGACAACAAGCCCGGGCATTTTCCGCAATACCCCGCTCCGGCTTGCCCCCCTTGCCGTCCACCGGACATCCTGTGAAACGGCCGCCGACACCAAAAGGCCGTTCACCTGACCGCCAACCCGGCGCGGGCAGGAGTTTCCGGTTGCCTTGTGCAGGAGCAAATGACAACCCAACGGCTCGAGGCCGACAGCCCGGAGAAATTCCGCAGGGCGGTCGAAGCCGCCGCCGCTCTGCTCCGGCAGGGCCAGGTGGTGGCTCTGCCCACGGAAACCGTGTACGGGCTGGCCGCGAACGCCCTGGACCCCGTGGCGGTCCGCCGCGTCTACGAGGTCAAGGGCCGACCCGCCTCCAACCCGCTGATCGTCCATGTGGCCTCGCTGGAGATGGCGCGGGATTGTGTCTCGGCCTGGCCGGAGACGGCCGAGCGGCTGGCCCGCGCGTTTTGGCCCGGGCCGCTGACCCTGGTGTTGCCGAAGGCTGACTCGATTCCCCCGGAGGTCACCGGGGGTGGCAACACGGTGGCGATTCGGTGGCCCGCTCATCCCTTCATTCAGGCCGTCATTCTGGAATGCCAGTTTCCTTTGGCCGCCCCCAGTGCCAACCTGGCCAACCGCGTCTCTCCCACCACAGCCGAGCACGTTCTGGCCCAGTTGAATGGCCGCATCCCACTGGTGGTGGATGGAGGACCCTGCGCGGTCGGGATCGAGTCCACCGTGATCGACCTGGCCCGTCAACCGCCGCGCATCCTGCGCCCGGGCATGATCCACGCCGAGGCCCTGGCGCCCCTGTTGCCCGGCCTCGGGCAAGCACCGCACATGCCCCTTGAGGCTTGTGCGCCCGCAAGCCCGGGCCTTTTCCCCAAGCACTACGCGCCGGCAGCGCCCGTCCGGGTTCTCTCCTGGACCAGCCCCGAGCATCTTTGTCAACAATTGCGTAAACTCGGCGCCGATCCCGCCGCAGCCCACGTCTTGGCGCATACCACCATCCCCCAAAAGGGTCCATTCGCCGACGTCTGGGTCCTGCCGCGCGATCCGGTGGCTTATGCCCGCGCCCTGTACGCCACCTGGCACCGCTGCGACCAACAGGGCGCGCGGCTCATCATCATGGAAGCCGTCCCGGAAGAGTCCGCGTGGGCCGGAATCGCCGACCGCCTCCGCCGCGCCGAGGGTCTGGCTTCCCCTCCGGCCTGAGCAACATCGGAGCAAGGTGCCGGTCGCCCGGCCGCACCCAAACCGCCCGGTCTGGAACCGCCGCTGCCCCGTTTGCCATTGCCGACAGGAGGTTTTCTGATTAACTGACCGCATGAACAGAGGGTTGATTCTGGCTTGCATACTGGCCTGTGGGACCTGGAGTGTGCTCCCTGCCGCGGCGCAAGGGCGCATCGCCACCGTGGACCTGACGCGCGTGTTCGACAATTACTGGAAAACGAAGGAAGCCGAAGCCGCGCTGAAAAAGCGGGGGGCCGAGCTCGAGCAGGACCACAAGAGCATGGTCGAAGAGCTGCGCAAACATAACGAGGAGTACCAGAAACTTCTGGCCTCGGCCGGCGACCAGGCGGTTTCGGAGGAGGAACGCGAGCGGCGCAAACAGAATGCCGAGGCCAAGCTCAAACAAATGCGCGAGCTTCAGGAGTCGATCGCCCAGTTCGAGCGCCAAGCCCGCGCGACGATCGAGGAACAACGCAACCGGATGCGGAACAATCTCCTCAGCGAAATCCGCACCGTCATCCAATCCCGCGCCAAAGCCGCCGGCTACGCGCTGGTCATCGATGTCTCTGCCGATTCCATCCGCAACACGCCCGTGGTTCTGTACAACAGTGGCGACAACGACATCACGCAGGCCGTGCTCGATCAACTCAACCTCAACGCCCCGGCCTCCACGAGCAGCACACCCTCCAAACCGTGAGCCGGGGATATGGCAGGAGTGGCGTGTCCGTCCTCCCCGGCACCTCGTAATCCACGACCCATGCCCGTCCATCTGCCCCCGCTCAGCCGCAGATCCTTCCTGCGCCGGATTCTTTGGACCAGCCTCGGCCTGGCCACCACTCCGTGTCTTGCCAGTTCGGGTGTCGGGCGTCGCCGACAGGACCTCCACCGGTATGCCTTGATGGCAGACACCCACATTGCCGCCGATCGCACCCGGCAACACGGCGGTATCGTCATGGCCGAGCACCTGGAGAGGACCGTTCGCCAAATCCTCACCCGGCCCGCGGTGCCCGCTGCAAGTTTCATTGCCGGCGACCTGGCCTTCAGTCAGGGCGAGACCGGCGACTACCGACAACTGGTCGACCTGTTGGCACCGCTCCGTGCTGCAGGGCTGCCCGTGCACCTGGCCCTGGGCAATCACGATCACCGCGACCGGTTTCTGGAGGCCGTCCCCTGGGCGGTGCGCCCCGACCGTCCCTTGCGGTCCCACTGTTGCGCCGTGGTGCCCTCCCCGCGCGTCAATTGGTTCATTCTCGACTCTCTGGAGGTGACCCTCTCCACGCCCGGCCTGCTGGGCCCCGACCAACTTGCCTGGTTGGGCCGGGCTCTGGACGCCCGTCGTCGCCGGCCCGCCATCATCCTCCTCCATCATCACCCCGACCTGGCACCGAACACGGTGGGGCTCAAGGACACGGAAGCCCTGCTGGCCGTCATTCGGCCCAGAACCCAGGTCAAGGCCTGCATTTTCGGCCACACCCATCGCTGGGGCCTGAGCCGGGACGAGAGCGGCATTCACATGATCAATCTTCCCCCCACCGCGTATGTCTTCCGCGAAGAGTTCCCCTCCGGATGGGTGGAAGCCCGGGTGCGCACCGATGGCTTGGACCTCCGACTTTGGTGCCTCAACGATCGGCATCCGGAGCACGGCCGCGAGGTTCAATTGACCTGGCGCCCCGGTTGACCGGGGCCCGTTGCGTCTCTCCCTCTGCCGGCCTGCCCAAGGGCTCGAGTCGCCCCTTGACCTTGAAGCCGGTTCCCGAGCTTCGCCCGGCACACGGGCGTCGAGCCTGCCGACGCCGCTCGGTTCACAAGCTTGCGCAACCCACGCCGCGCTCAGGCCCTCCGTTCCGGCCTACAGACCCCGCACCTCCCAGCTCGGACGGTACCGGCGCCGCAGATACGCGTTGGCCTCCGACAGGTTTTTAAAGCGCAGCGCGGCCGCATCCCACTCCAGGGTGGTCTGCGGAAAATGGGTGGCCACGCATCCCAGCAGCACCGTTTCGGTCAACGGCCCCGAGTAATCGAAACCGGCCGTGGTACGATCGTTGCCCCGGACCGCTTCTAGGAATTGCGTGTAATGATTTGCGCCTTCGATCCCGGGCATGTGAAAGCCCTCGAACTGCTTTCGCGGAAACAGCTTGGGCATCCCGATATGAGGCAACAACATGACGCCTCGCGTCCCGATGCACAACGAACCCTGAGCCGGCCAGGGTTCATCCTCGATGAGCGCCCGCACCTCAGGGGGTGGCTTCTGGGTCCCGTCGTACCAGGTCACCGGCAGCGTGGCCTCGGCGGTGTAGGCGGTGCCCGGAAAGGTGTAGTGAATCCGCGCATTGGAGGCCCAATTCCACGCGTTGGGCGCAGCGCCTTCGGATCGCACGCGCACGGGCGCCGTCAGCGCCAGGGCATTGAACACTGGATCGAAGATGTGACAGCCCATGTCGCCCAACGTGCCCGTGCCAAAATCGAGGCGCCGCCGCCAGTTGCCCGGGTGGTAATACCCCTCGCCAATGTACGGCCGCCAGGCCGCCACCCCCAGCCAACCGTCCCAATCGAGCCCGGGCGGCACCGGATCGCTTCGCTGCGGTGGCGGACCCGGATCGCCCCAGTCCTTGTCACTCCACAGATGGACCTCCCGTACCTTGCCGATTACGCCGCTGCGCACCAGGGCAACTGCCAGTCGATACTCCTGCAGGGAGTGAATCTGAATGCCCATTTGGGTGACCAATCCCTTTTGACGTGCCACCCGGGTCAGCTGACGGGTCTCGTAGACATCGTGCGTCAACGGCTTTTGCACATACACATGCACGCCCCGCTGGAGAGCGGCCATGGCAATCGGTGCATGCATGTGATCGGGCGTGGAGACGTTGAGGGTGTCCAGCTCCTTTTCGGTCTCCAACAACCGCCGCCAGTCCTGGTAGATCCGCACGCCCGGAAACTTCTGGCGCCACGCCTCCGCCCGCGGCAGATCCACGTCTGCAATGGCCACGAGCTTCACGAAGGGATGATGCGTGATGCTGTTGAGGTCGCTGGCCGCCATGCCACTGGCGCCGATGCAAGCGTGGAGGATGGTCTCCGAAGGAGCCACCCGACGGAGCCGACCCCGCCCGGTACAGCCCGCTCCTCCCACGACAGCCGCTACGGCGGCCATGCGTTGCAAAAACTCCCGACGACTCAACCGTTGTCCCTTCATCGCCCGTCCTCCTCAGTCATCCTTGGTCAATCCGGCAGTTCCCGCACCCAGAGGTCCCGGAACCACACCGGCGTCCCATGCGCCTGCAGCTCGATCGGCCCGGCGGGTGGCAGCGGCTTGCCGCGCTCCCAGTAGTTTTCCAGGGGCGTGTTCTCCACCACCAACTGGTCGTTCAGGAAAACGTGGACGCGGTCTCCCATCATGACGATGCGGAAGCGATTCCACTGCCCCACGGGCCGGTCGGCGCGAAGCCGGGGTCGCGAAGGATGTTGCTGGTTGTTATAAAGGCCGCCGGAGCCCACCTCGCGTCCGCCGCCCACCGGGGGTGTGAACGGATCCCAGATTTGCACCTGAGGGACGCCCCGCAGGTAGATGCCACTGTCACTTTGAGGCGCGATCTTCCACTCGCAGACAAATTCGAAGTTTCGGAATTCCTGCTCCGTGCACAAATTGTCGAATCCCTTGCCCCGGTATACCAGGGCACCGTCTTCCACGCGCCAGTTCTCGCGCATCAGGGCATCCGCCCGCGCCCGGGCCGCAGCACGCTCCGTCTCCGTCATGCGGGCCCACTCCCTCGGATCCACCCACCCCTTCCATCCGGTCAGATCCCGGCCATTGAACAACGGGCGAAACCCGTCTCGGGCCCGGGATTCGCTGCGGCGCAATTCCTTGATGCGGATGTTGCGGAATTGAACCGGATCCCCGTGGCCGAGAAACCCGATGTGACCCTGCTCGCGGAACAAGCCGGGATGCCGGCGCAGCACGTCCAGGTCATGCACCTCGTTCAGGTTCACGTCCAAAACGGTCTGCCCGTTGACGCGCACCCGGATGTGCCGGCCATCGGCGAGAATCTCCTCGGTGTTCCATTGTCCCGGCGGTCGCAGGGCCCCCCGGCGCGCCGCGGCCACGTCGTAGATCGAACCGTGAAACTGCTCGGGCCGTAACCGCCCCCACTTGCCCTTCAAGGCCGCGGTCTCCTCCAGAATCTGAATCTCCATCCCCGCATAAGCCGCATCGCCTTCCAGCGGAGCCCGAATGCCGACGCCATTGTTCGAGCCCTCCTCCAGCCTGAAGTCGAACCTCAGAATGAAGTCGCGAAACTGGCGCGTGGTAAACAGGTTCCGACCCCGGGGGGTGCAGTGAAGGATTCCGTCCTGCACCACGTAACCGTCGGGCGGGCCGCCCACGTGTTGCCAGCCATCCAACGAGCGGCCATCGAACAGCGCTTCGAATCCCGGTTCGACCCTCGGGCCGGTACAACTACAAACGCAAAGGGCCCCGATCCCCAATGCCAACCAACCCCACCGTCCGACCCTGGGAGATTTCTTATGCATAGAATCAGTAGGCTTGGCCGCTTCCGGACCCTTGCCGCCCCTTCGCCCGTGACGGCCTTGCACCCGGAGAGGCTGGGGCGCACCCGGCCGCAGAGTCAAGGCCGGCCTCGAAACCCGCGGGGTGCACTGCCGGCCAGCCTGCTGGGAACCTGCGCGCCGCCGGCCACGGAATCCAGCCGCCCCGGCCGGTTTCGCCCGGCCCACCCCTGTTGCAGGCCGCACATTTTTGTTGCCTGGCAAAGCCCGGCCGTTCCATCAATGCTATTGCCCGCCCACAGAAGTGGGCCTGTTCATGCCGGAGCCGCCCGGCGGCTGCCGGAAACAAGTCGGCGGGCCCGGCCCGCCAGCTGAGAATCAGGTTTACATCGAAGTTGCCATGCCGATTTACGAGTTTGCCTGTCCCAAATGCCGGCGCATCTACAGCTTCCTGTCCAAGCGGGTGAACCCCGACCGAACACCCGTGTGCCCGAAATGCGGCAACAAAGACCTGGTCAAGCAGATCAGCCGGTTCGCCTTCGTGAAGGGGGTCCCCGAACCGACCAGCAAGGCTGCTGATGCCGAGGAGGGGCCGCCGGGTCCGGACTTCGATGATCCCCGCGTCGAACGGGTCATGCAGGAGCTGGAACGGGACATGGAGCATTTGGACGAAAACAATCCGCGCCACATGGCCTACGTCATGCGCAAGATGAAGGATCTCATGCCGCCGGGCAGCGTGCCCAAAGAACTGGACGTGGCCATCAAACGTTTGGAAGCCGGGGAAGACCCCGAGAAGATCGAAGAGGATATGGGCGACGTCCTGGGCGACCTCCTCGGACCGGAAGGCGAGGAGGACGAATTTGGCGGCGGGTTCGGCGGCTACACGCGCGACGAAGGTCTCTACGAGTACTGAGCGCGTTTGCGGGACGGTTCGCACGGGCCGGGCCTCAAAGAAACGGCCGGAGCAACTGCCTCCGCTGGAAGAACGCCGTTTCGAGAAAGCCGGCCTTCAACCACCCGGGCGGGTGCACCAGCAAAGTCGATCGGGGGCCTGGTTCTCAACAACCGCCCGCGACCGACGCGAAGGACTCATCCGCCTCCGGGCTCTGTCCTCGCGAACGATTCGATCCGCCGGTGGCCGATCCCGAGCCGTCGATGTCCGCGGCCTTCCCGCCGACTCTCCATCAAGTCGATGGCCCGCCGCTCGTGGGTCACCCGTCCGAGAGTGATGCCCCATCGGAGAGCGCGAGAGTCCGCCGCACGGAATGCAGAGAGGCTCCGCCCCATCACCGGTGCCTGCCGTGTCGCCTGCGGCTCGCGATTTGCCCGGGCCGTTTCGCTCTCCAGGGCACTCCGGTCGGGGCGTCCCCAAACCGCGGCAGAACCGCGACGCGAAATTCCCAGCTGCCCCGGATGCGTCGACCGTCCGACCCGCCGGCGGCTTTGTCACCAGAATTGGGGACTGTGCCATTGCTCGGAGGGGCTTAAGGTAGGGGCAGGTTGGCGATGCAAAAGGGCAAACCGTGTGCATGCCAAGAGGCGTAGAGCTGCCGCGCCGCATCGAACGCGAGACAATTTGAGTGCTTTGGGTCTCTGTGCCGGGCCGGATCCGTTCGGGATCCGGCCCGTTCCTTTGCGCGGATCGGATCGCCCCCGGTAACGAAACGTGTTCTGCCATAACCGTCGTCTCGTCCGCTTGGAGGCGCATTTCACCGAGCCCTCGAGCCCGACCCCGAGGTTCGGCCCCAGGTCGCTGAACGACGCCCCGGCCCAACGCAGGATCTCGTCAGGTGCCGACCCACCGGCGCTCGGTCCACGGGCCTCCATGCCGCCAGCACCCACCTTTGAGGTCGCTCCGCGCAGATGCAGCTCCGGAACCGGCAAACGCAGCCCGCAACCCCTCAACTCTTGGGAGAGCCCTCTGGCTTCCCGGGTCGGCCCCCGTCCGTATGGTCCGGGATCGGGCGGCGCGTTCCCCGTGCGACCGCTGAATGCGCTACGCCCGCGGCAGCCCCGGCCTGCCAACTGCCCCAACCTCCCCCGGGCATTTGCGAGCTCATTTGTTGGGCTCCATCGGGCGGTCCTCCCCGACACCAACTTTGCCGGGCCTTCATGGAACCGAGCCCGCTGCCCACTTCGGCAACCCAGGGCGCTGCATCGCCAGACTGGACTTTCCGCCGACGCCGCACAGATTCTGTTCACGAACGATCAGCTTTCGGCGTGCAGGTGCGTCGGACTGGTCGGCCACGGGGCCAGTGCGATGGCTGGAGTGTTCTCGCAAACGACGCTGGAACAAATCCGTGCCGCCAATGACATCGTCGAAGTCATCGGCGCATACCTCCCGTTGAAGCGGCGCGGCGCCAACTTCGTGGCGCTCTGCCCCTTTCACAAGGAAAAAACCCCCAGCTTTCACGTCCATCCCCAGCGACAAATCTTCCACTGCTTCGGCTGTCACAAGGGCGGCGATGTTTTCACCTTCGTTCAGGAGATCGAACACCTGACCTTTCCCGAGGCCGTGCGGAGACTCGCCGAGCGCGCGGGCATTCCGCTGGCCTGGGACCAAGACGACGCCGCCCGCGCCACGCGCCAGCTCAAGGAACGGCTGTACGATCTCCTGGAACAAATCACGCGCCGCTGGCAAAACGTCCTGGCCAACGAAGCCGCGGGCCAGCCGGCGCGCGAGTATCTCGCCCGGCGCGGTGTGCCGGAGGAAATGATCCGATTGTTCCGGCTGGGCGCCGCCCCCATGGCCTGGGACGACACCGTGAACTGGGCCCGGAGCAAGGGGTTCGACCTGGAACTGGTCGAGCAAGCCGGCTTGATTGTTCGCCGCGAAGACGGAAGCGGCTATTACGACCGGTTCCGGGGCCGGCTGATCTTCCCCATCTGCGACGAACAGGGCCGTGTGGTGGCCTTCAGCGGAAGAGTTCTCGAAGCCGAGGCCCCAACCGCCAAATACATCAATTCCCCGGACACTCCGCTCTTCAACAAGGGCCGGATCTTCTACGGGCTGGACAAGACCAAACGCGCCATCCTCGACGCCGGCTTCGCCGTGATTTGCGAAGGTCAACTGGATCTGATCGCCTGCTATCAAGCCGGCGTGCAAAACGTGGTCGCCCCCCTCGGCACGGCCTTCACCTCGAACCATGCACGACTGCTCCGCCGCTACGTTCAGGAGGCGGTGCTCTGTTTCGACTCGGACGAGGCAGGTCAAAAAGCCATGGTGCGGGCCCTCGACCCCCTCCTGGAGGCGGGCATGGTCGTGCGCGTGGCCGTCGTGCCGGCCCCGGACGACCCGGACAGCTACATCCGCACCCATGGCTCCGAAGCCTTCCGTGCCCTGGTCGCCGCGGCCCAAGACTTCTTTGAATACCACTTGAAACAGCTCTGTCGCCGATATGATCTCAACACCGACCGCGGCCGCCTGGCCATTGTGGAGGGCATGGCCGAAGCCGTCCTCAAAACCGACAATGCCCTGCTCATCGAGACGCACGCGCGCAAAACGGCCCATGTCCTGGGCGTAAGCCCCGATGCCGTCCTGAGCGAGTTTCGCCGTCACGGCCGAAATCGCGTCGAACCCGCAACCCCGGAGACGATCCAAACGCACGCAGGGCCTCCGGCCCCCGCTGCACCCCCTCCGCTGGAGGAATGGCTGCTCCGGCTCCTGCTCACGAACGAGGCCGCCGTGGAGTGGGTCGCAGAGCATCTGTCTCCGGACTGGCTCCAGCACGAAGGCGTGCGCAGGGCCGTTCAAATGCGCCTCCAACTCCACCGCGAACGACGCTGGACGGGAGTGGCGGACCTCATTCAGACCCTGCCCGAACCCGCCTTGCAATCGCTCGTGAGCGCGTGTGCCGTGGACGATCGCCCCCTGCCACAACCGGCGCGGCAACTGCGGGATGTCACCCTGCGGCTGCGCAACGCCCATCTGGATCGACAGATCCGGGACCGCACCCGACGACTCGCGCAACCCGGCATCCCGGAATCGGAACGGCTCGCTTGTCTCCAAGAAATCCAACAACTGCGTGCCCAGAAGCTGACCGACCTGCCGCTACCCGCAAACCTGATCGAGTAACGAGGGGCACGCCGCTGACGATTCGCTCCATCTATCGGGAAGCGCCCTCAGGTCCGGCCGCGAATTGCGGGTGTCGCCGCAAGGCTTCCCAGGTCGCCGGTCGCAGCGGCCCCGGCGGCTCCCCCGGCTCCCAAGCGGGCTCGGCCGTCGCGGACCGACGTACCCGGGCCAGCCAATCGACATCCAGCGGACGGTCCAACCATTCCAAGCGGTTCGAGGCCACCGTGGTCTCCTCCTTCATCCCCACGGCACAGCCGCGGCCCACGAAGAAGCCCGCCAACAGCAGGGCCACACGGACGCGGTTGCTCCGCGAGTACGTCGCCAGCAGGCAGGGCCGCGTCGGGTCCAGCCGTCGAAACACCTGCCGAAACAGCCTCGCCGTCCAAAGCTCCGGGTTTCGCTGCGGCGAAAAAGGATCGTATGCGATGCCATCCGGCGCCGGCAACGCAAGGTCCGGCTCGGCCATCCGAACGGCAAAGTCGCCGGAAACGAATTCCCATTGGACTTTTGCCTCCCCGATCGTCCCGCTCCATCCCCGGCCCTCCACAAACACGTCCAACACCCCCTGCCAACCCGCCAGATAAGCCAGGCGCCCGGCATGCCTCCGGGCAAACCGCAACGGCTCCAACGACAGGTCAAAACTCAACAATCGCACCCGCACCGGCCAGGCTGATGCCGCCTGCAGCATCGCCAGCGCGTTGGCTCCCGCCCCCAGCCCCACATCCCAAAGGACCACTTCCCTGCCCTGCTGGGCCGCAAACCGCTGCGCGAGTCGCAACTGCTCCACGTACAATCGAGCGGCCTCCACGGCGGGACCACAGCCCGGATGCATGATCTCGCCAAACGCCTCGTCCCGCACGGCCCAGGCACCGGACGCCAAACGGACCAACTCGAATGAAGGTTGCCCTTCTTGGGGATTCATCTGACACAAGACCGGCCGGGGCAGTTCCTTGCGTGTCCGCCTCCGTTCCAAGAAGCCTCAAAAAAAAAGAGATTGGTGGAGCCGAGGGGATTCGAACCCCTGACCTTCTCATTGCGAACGAGACGCTCTACCAACTGAGCTACGACCCCACCTTCGACCGCCGCGCTGCAGCGGCTCCGGCCACTACGGACCCTTCGAGAAGTCCGTACCGGCGCTCATCAATATGCTCCAGCCGCAGCCCTGCGCAAGTGCTTTCAAATCCTACCGCCGGACAGTCGCCAGAGCCACCCGGCTCCCCGCCCTTTTCAGGGACCGGCCGACCCGGGCCCCGGGCTGCATCTCGGGGTGGCGGCCTCCGCGGTCTTGCAGCTTCGTCCCGCCCGCAACGTACTTCCGAGTGCCCCGTCGGTGGCCGGCGCGAGGGCAGGCCGGCCTGGTATAGCACATGCAAGGCTCACGTGCCGACGGTTCTCCCGTAGTTCATCCCCCCGGGGCTGCCTGTCGGGACTCGAACAGCCCGAGCGCGCCAAGAGCTCCTCCCGTGCCCGGGCCCCGGAAAATGCAGCGACCTCATGGGGCCGACCCCATGTTGACCGGCCCGCGTTCCGCCAGGACAGCTGCAATGAGAAGCAATCCATCGTAACGGATGTCCAAACCAGTTTTGCTTCTGCTTGCCCGCAACCGCAGCGCTCTCCAACATGGAGGCGTCTGCGGTCCGGGCACACCGACCCCTCGGAAAGGCGGCCGCCCCCCGGGACACCGCAAGGATCAACAAACAGGCAACCGACGATGAGCTGGGAGTCGCTGCACCTGCCGACCGTGTGGTACATCCTGATCGGCGTGCTTTTCACAGGGTACGCGATGCTGGATGGATTCGACCTCGGCATCGGCGGCCTTCATCTGTTCGCCCGCAAGGATGAGGAGCGTCGCCTCCTGCTCAACGCCATCGGGCCGGTATGGGACGGCAATGAAGTGTGGCTGGTCACGGGCGGCGGGGCCCTGTTTGCCGCCTTCCCGCACGTCTATGCCACGGTGTTCTCGGGGTTCTATCTTCCGTTTATTCTGCTGCTGGTCGCCCTCATCTTCCGCGCGGTGGCGATCGAGTTTCGCAGCAAACAGCCCATGCCGTGGTGGCGGCAGATGTGGGATGTGGGGTTCGCCGCGGGCAGCGTTGGGTCGGCTTTTTTGCTCGGCGTGGTGATGGGCAACATCGCCTGGGGCATTCCCCTCAATGAAAACTGCGAATACATCGGCGGCTTTTGGAACCTGTTTCATCCCTACGCATTGTTGCTGGGCGTCACCACGGTGGCGTTGTTCATGATGCACGGGTGCATCTATGCCCTGTTGAAGATCGACGGGCCGTTCCATGAGACACTGCGCGTCTGGGTCACCCGCTGCATCATCTTCTTCATCATCTGCTACGGCATTACCACCATGGCCACCTTGATTTATGTGCCGCACATGGCGGCTCGCGTCCGGGCCCATCCCTGGCTCTTTGGCCTGGCACTGGTCAACATGCTGGCCATCGCCAACATCCCGCGCGAGATTCACCACGGGCGCGACGGACGGGCCTTCCTGTCCTCGTGCGTGGCCATGGTGGCCCTGATGAGCTTGTTCGGGCTGGAAATGTATCCGCACTTGATCTACAGCCAGCCGGAACCGGCCCACAGTTTGACCATTTACAACGCCGCTTCGTCCCCGAAGACGTTGACGATCATGCTGATCATTGCCGCCATCGGGATGCCCATCGTGCTGGCCTACACGGTCAGTATTTACTGGATCTTCCGCGGCAAGGTCCGGCTGGACCGCATGAGTTATTGAAGCTCCGCAAAGCCGGATCTTTTCGCCTCCGACAGAGGCCCGGCGCTCTACTCAGAACCCCCTGTGGGCCGCCCACCTGCCCGGGCGCCCGGTGAGTGCCGGGACCGGTGTGGTGGATCCCCTCCGCATGCGGGGCGCGACCCTGGTGCAAAAACGTCGGGTGCGTCGGCAGCGGAGGCCCCAACCGCGCCCGGGTGCGACGTCCGTGGGCATCCTTCCGTTCCGCGCAGCCGGAACTCATGATTCAGCCCGCCGCACCCGGACCCCGGGCCTCCGGGCGTACATCGCCGGGGTCTCCGGCCCGGAAGTGTCCGGTCGGCAACGAACTGTCCCCCGGGCCTTCGGGCTTGTGGGAATCCCAAGATCGGGTCAGAGTAGAACGGGGTGCGGGCCCATAGCTCAGGGGTCAGAGCAGGCGACTCATAATCGCTTGGTCGCAGGTTCGAATCCTGCTGGGCCCACCAGCTTCTCTCAGCGGTCCGCGGAGTCCTCCAACCCCAACCACCGGGCCAGGCTTTCGTAATCCTGAACGACGTAATCTGCGTCGCGGAGTTCCTCGGGGGGATGCGTGTTGGCGATGGCGACCACGCGCATGCCCGCGGCGCGGCCCGCGGCGATTCCCGGCAGAGAGTCCTCGATGACGCAGCACTGTTGCGGCTCCACCTTCAGCCGGTTCGCCACGTGCAGGAAAATATCAGGGGCGGGCTTGCCCCGCGGCACCTCCATTCCACTGACCGTGACGGCAAAGCAATCCCGCAAGCCGCTCAGATCCAAGACGGCCTCGATCACCGGCCGCTCCGAGCCCGACGCCAGTCCCAGAAGGGTCCGGCCCTGCAAGCGGCGAACCAAGTTCACCGCGCCGCCAAACAACGGTCGCCGAGAAGCCAGCAGGGCCAGCAAATGCCGGCGCTTCATCGCGAGCAATTCTTCCAGAGACACCGACAGCCGGTGCCGCCGGAGAAAGTCCGCCCACAATTCGCCGTCCGATCGCCCCACGTAGTCGCGGAAACGGATTCCGCCCCCATCCGGGTAACCCAGCGCTGCCAAAGTCTCGCGAGTGGCGCGTTCGTGCAGCGGTTCGCTGTCCACAATCACGCCGTCCATGTCGAAAATGACCGCCGCAGGCACCATGAACCCCTACACTTGCGTCTGCGCCAGGGCCAGCAGGCGCTTCCATTGCGCCGCCGTCACCGGCAGGACGGACAGCCGCGATTGCCGCACCAACGCCATGTTACGCAGCTCGGGATCGCTCTTGATCTCCGCCAGGGTCACCGGTCGGGCGAGTGGCTTGACCGGCTCGAGATCCACGGCCACCCAGTCCCCCTCGCGTGCCGTGGGATCGGGATAGGCTTCCCGCCGCACCCGGGCCAGCCCCACCACGGCTCGCTCGGATCCGCTGTGGTAGAAGGCCACCCAATCTCCCTTTCGCATCGCCCGTAGATGATTCCGGGCTTGATAATTCCGCACGCCGGTCCAGGCGGTGCCACCCTCGGCAACAAAGTCAGCCCATGAATACTCGCCGGGCTCCTGCTTGACCAACCAGTATTGCACGGGCGCGAGCTTGCCCAAAACGCCGGGCGCTGTCAGCGCCGAAACGCCTCAGGGACGCATCGCCCGGAATCGAATCCCCGGCCGGAGAGGGCCGCCTCCTGGGGCACCGTGGCGTTCGGACCGGCAGCACGGCATTGCCCCGGGGCCGGCTCCGGAACCGGCCAGGCAGGCGTCCCGCCGCCCTGTGCGTGACGTGGTACCCGAACGGTCTCACGCCCTTTCCACCTCCGCCCCTTGGTCACCCCCTTGGGTTGTCTCCTCCTGCGCCTCCGCACGAGCCGGCAAAGCCGCAGCTGTTCGCCACCCGGTGAGGGCGCCGTCTGCCGTCGTGGCACGTGGACCTGTTTGCCGAGCCCGCCAAAGTGCACGTTGTTCACGGCGCTCCTGGACCAATCGTTGAAAAGGTCGTTGGCACAGATCTGGTCTCGCCCGCAGCCAGGAGGCAGTCCTGCGCCGCTCGGCGGCTTTCTTTAGCGGAGAGAACCCTGGCCCTGCCCGCCTCCCGTCAGGTCGGAAACATGGGCGTGCCCAATGGGGCAACCGTGCGACATCTCTGCCGACCCGACGGGCGGGGAACTCGGGTTCGGGATCCATCCTGCACCTTTGGGCCCAATCTTTCACGGCAGCGACGGTGCCTCCGGCAGGGTCCCACACCGTTGGCGCCCCTGAATCCCGTCCCTTCCAACGAAGACGGCCACGAGAAGCCATGCAGCCACTCGTGGCCGTGACCCAGTTGGGAGCGAGAACGGGTCAGGATCCAAGGGAGCCAGGATGCCGTCTCAACCCGCTCGTCGCCGCCACAACAAGAGGGTTAAACCACCCAACAAAGCCAGCGCCGCGGAGGAGGGTTCCGGAACCACGTCGATCCACTCGGTGCCAATCCGGATCTCGTCCACCTGAACCGAGCTGTAACCCACGGTCGTGTTGAAGTTCCCACCGAACAAACGGATCACATTGAAGATGTAATCCCGGTCATTGCTGGCCGACAGCTCGATGGGCGTCAGAGTGACGTCGGCCGAGTTGATGTCCGGCTCCTGCAACAGGTTGTTCGGATTGATCCACAGGTAAATCCGGTCGGCCTCCGCTGCGTTCGTGTGTGGACCGATCCCCGGGTTGTGATCGATGCGGATCAACAGGAAGTCGGGAGGCTCGTTGGTGAAGTGGACCGTGGAAGTCTTTTGCTGGGCCGCGGAGCCGCGGTTCAGAATCGCCCATGTGTCCACGTTCTGGTTGGGATTGATCCCTGAGGTATTCTCGGAGCCCCGGCCGACGCCCACCATCTCGTTGCCCTGCACGGTACTCCCGGGGGTTGCGTTATAGAAGAACTGCAGCGCCCCCACGCCACGCCCGAAGTACGCAACGTTTCCGCCGGCATTCGTGTACGCCCAGGGCTGCCCGGTGCGAATGGCAATCAGGCTCGCCCACGTGGTCGTCGGGGTGGAATCCAGTCCGCGTGCGAACGCAAGCCGGCGCCACGGATTCGAGGTGGCCGCCGCCCCACCCGGGAAGTTGTCCCCGTCTGCGGTGCCGTGGCCGGTAACCCACGCCCGGTGCCCCGACACCGGCACGCTAAAGCCGAAGGCGTCTGTGTATGTAAAACTCCCCGCCACCACGATGGCGTTGGAGGCCATGTTGTTGTTGGCCGCCAGCCACGGAGTTTCGAACCCGAACCCGCCGGTTCCTCCTACAAAGGTCCAGCCCGGTGTATAATCGAACCCTTCATAGGCCAAAAGGACAGCCCGTGCTGTGGGGGATGCTAAAAGAAGGGGAAGTCCTGCCAACAACCAAGTGAGCTGCTTTTTCATGGTACCACTGTCCGGTTGCCGTTGACCGCGCTTCGTTCAGGGTTGCTTGCACTCACTGACAGCATCCTTGATACCGGCACCGGCTGGGGATTTGAATTGGATCCCTGCCAAAACCAATACAAAAAATGCCAAGGCGTGTTCGGCCGCAGGCCCACGCCTCGGAACCCCCGCCGGAAGGATGCACGAGACTCCTCACAACCCGCCCCAATCCAGGAGCGCGCGCCCGAAGCAGGACCAAGCCCTCGCCTCCCCCGCCCAAACCGTCGCCCGAGTAGCCAGCTGGCGCCGGTTTTGAATGGCACCCTGGCCCGCGGTGTCCTAGACTGGGAACGATGTCCGAAAAGGCTCTCAGTCAGGTTTCCCGCGAAGTCCGGGAAATGTACGAGCGTGGGCTGGAAGCCCTCCGACGGGATAATGTTGAATACGCCCAGATGCTCCTCACCCAGGTGCTCGCGAAAGAACCCGCCTTCCTGGAGGCGCGCAAGGCCCTCCGCCAGGCCCAACAGCGCAAGGCCGCGGCCAAGGGCACCGGATTCTTGAAGCGGGTCCTGGGCACTGCGACGGCTTCCCCCGAACTGGCCCGCGCCCGCCTGGCCCTGCGCTCCAACCCTTGGGAAGCCATGCAACTGGCGGAGGAGGTGCTCAACAGCGACCCGAACAACATGACCGCCCATAAGATCTTCGCCGAGGCGGCCCGGGCCGCGGGCCTCACCCGCACGGCGTTGCTCTCTTACGAGGTTCTCTTCGCCCATGATCCGCGCGATCGGGATCTGGCCGTCCAGTATGCGCACGCCCTGGCCGATGCCGGGGAAATCAGCAAGGGCGAACAGGTCCTCGCTGCCCTCGTGCGTCTGTACCCCGGCGACCCCGAGCTGGCCCAAGAACTCAAGAACCTTTCCGCCCGCAGAACGCTCACGGAAGCCGGTTACGAGGCCCTGGAAAGCGGCACCGGTTCATATCGCGACGTGCTTCGCGACGCCGAACAGGCCAAGCTCCTGGAAGACGAGCAAAAGGTCCACAAGGCCGAAGACGCCACCGACCGCCTCATCCGCGAGTACGAGGCGCGCCTTCCGCGCGAACCTCAAAACCTCCGCCTGCTCCGCTCCCTGGCCGAGCTCTACACCCAAAAACAACAGTTCGACAAGGCCCTCGAGTACTACGAGCGGCTCAAGAACACCGAGGCCGGGCAGGACCCCAGCCTCGACCGCGCCATCGCCGAAACCATCGTCCGCCGGTTCGATCACCAGCTGGCCCAGCTCGACCCCGCCGCCCCCGATTACGCCGAGCGGGCCGCCGAAATCCAGGCCGCCAAACAGGCCTTCCGCCTCGAGGAATGTCGGAAACGCGTGGAAAAATACCCCACCGACCTCACCATTCGTTTCGAGTACGGCCAGTTGCTGTTCGAAGCCGGGCGCATCACCGAAGCCATCGCCGAGTTCCAAAAGGCCCAGAACAATCCCCACAAACGCATTGCGGCCCTCAACTATCTGGCCCGTTGTTTCGCCCAGCGCAAAATGTACGACCTCGCCGCCCGCACCCTCCAGAACGCCCTGAAGGAGAAGCTCACCTTCGACGAGGAAAAAAAGGAACTCCTTTACAACCTCGGCTGCGTGCTGGAGGCCATGGGGAAGCGCGACGAAGCCATCGAGTACTTCAAACAGATCTACGAGGTGGACATCGGTTACCGGGACGTCGCAGCCAAGGTGGACTCCTATTATGCCAGCCAGTGACCGAACGGCTGCGGCCCGGGTCCGCACCTACCGAAGCACAACCCCCAACACGGCCTCTCGCGGGACCGGCCCGTATTCACGGCTGTCCGCGCTCACCGCGCGGTTGTCCCCCAACACGAAATACTCTCCCGGCCCGCAGGTCACACGACTCCACTGCCGGCGCACCGGCCAGGTCGTCGTGCCCGGCAAGAGATACGGTTCCTCCAACCGTCGCCCGTTCACGTACACCCCGCCGTCCCGCAACTCTACCCGGTCGCCCGCTGCCGCTATCACCCGCTTCACCACCAACGAGCCCTCCGCAGGGTCCCGCAACACCACAATGTCCCCCGGACGGGGTTCCCGCCACCGCAACACCAAAGGGCTGGCCAGGTACCAATGTTTCTCACGCAGTGTCGGCAGCATGCTCGTGCCCTGGACGCAAACCGACCGAACCAGGTAGGTGCGGCAGGTGGTGTAAGAACCGGCCGCCAGTGCCAGCAATGCCAGCCCCTGCAGGAGCACAGAAAACAGCATCGCCTCCCCTCGCGCGCGGCGCCGCGGCCTGCCCTGCCCGGCAATGCCCCTCGGGCCAAGGGCTCGCAGGATCCACCTTTCTGTTCGCGTTCGCATGGGTCTGGTCGCACCCGGCCCGTGGACCGGATCCCCCAAAACGGACGGCCATACTGTGGACGCTGCTTCCCGGGGCGCTCAATCCGGGGAAACCACGGATTCGACTTGTCGGGCATTCTACGGATGGGCCCGGATTCCACGATTCTTATCCGGTTGAACCCCGCGACGCATGGCCCAAACCCCGACGGGCCCCACTGGTCCAGTGCACTCTGCGGCCCTGTCAACCAAGTCGGGGGGCCGCGGGTGAGCACCGCGATTCTCAAGGGCTTCGAGCGGATCCGGTCCTGCCCGGTCAACGCGAGCACATGGAAGCCACCGGCCTGTCGCCCCGCAAATCGCAAGCCCCGGGCCCCATTCTCCTCCGAGCACTTTCCCGGGCCCGGGAGCGGCTCGAGCTTGTCCGATTGACCCTGCCTGAAATCTCGGCAACGGTCCCCTCATCCGACCTGGTCCCCCACCGCTGCGCGAAGAAGGGCTTGCACGCCTGTTCGATTCGGTGACCTGTTCTCGACCCTGTGCCGACACGGCAAAGCGTCAAGCAGGCAACCCTGCGCACGGGGTCAGGGCATACATCAGTTGCATCGCCACCCGCAGCTCGCCAATTTGTCCCTCATGACAAAGGTGCAAGCCTACGCTGCGTTGGGACCGGGCCGACCCCTGGAGCCCTGGTCGTATCAAGTGGAGTCGCTGAGACCAGGCGAGGTCCTGATCCGCGTGCACGCCTGCGGCATCTGTCACAGCGACATCCACATGATCGACAATGACTGGCAAATGTCCCGGTACCCCCTGGTGCCCGGCCATGAGGTGGTGGGCGAGATCCTGGAATGCGGTCCGGGAGTCGCGCATCTGACCCCGGGCATACGGGTGGGCGTGGGATGGCAGCGATCGTCCTGCGGCCAGTGCGATGACTGCCTCCGCGGGCAGGACCATTTGTGCGAGGAAAGCACGGGCGTCATCACGCACGGCCATGGCGGATTCGCCAGCCATTTGGTCATTGACAGTCGGTACTGCTTCCCCCTGCCCCCGGAATTGCCGACCGAGGCCGCCGGCCCCCTCTTGTGCGGGGGAATCACCGTGTACTCGGCCCTGCGCGCCGCCGGGATGGGTTCCGGCTTGCGCATCGGCGTCATCGGCGTCGGCGGCCTGGGGCATCTGGCCATCCAATTTGCCAGTCGGCTGGGCAACCATGTGACCGCCTTCACCACCACCGAAGCCAAGGCGCAGGAAGCCACCCGGCTCGGAGCTCACGACGCGATCATCATTCGCGACGGCAAACCAGATCGCCGACCGGCACGGCCCTTGCACATTCTGCTGAACACGGTACCGGTGCCGACGCCCGTGGATGTTTATCTGGACCTGCTGGGGTCCGACGGCGTGCTGTGTTACGTGGGAGCCCCGACGGCGCCACTGACGGTGCCCGTGTGGCCCCTGCTGGTCAAACGACGTCGGATCATGGGGAGCCCGATTGGCACTCGGGCCACCATTCGCGAGATGCTCGAACTGGCCGCGCTGTTTGGCATCCGACCCCGGGTGGAAACCTTCCCGCTGGCCGAGGTCAATCGGGCCATCGAAAAGGTCCGCCAGAACACAATCCGGTACCGCGCCGTGCTTCTGGTCTGACGAGTCGTGGTGCTCGTTCCCCGGACCTGCCGGCCCACGTTCGGCTTCCGGGCCTGACGTAGCCGGGCGGACCGCTTTAGGCGGATTCCAGGATCATGTTGGCGTACTGAACCGTATCGGCGGTGCGAATCAGGCCGATCGCTTGAGGCACGCGCAACTTGAACTGGACGTGGGGCTCGAACAGGACGGTCAACCCGTCCAGGGCAGCGGCAAACCGGGCCTGGGTCTCGGCGCTGTTCTCTCTTCGGAACTCCTCGGCCATCCAGACCCGGCCGATCCGGAAATTCGGCCGGATCGCCCGCAGCACGTCCAGCACCGTGGGAATGTCGTCCACCAGGGACAGATCCACGGTCTCGATTTGCGGCCAATAGGGAAACCCGCGGTCGGCGATCACCAGGGTGTTCGTGTGCCGCACGCGGGCCAGCAGCGACAACACGTGCGGATTCAGGATTCCCGTCTTCAGCATGGCCACCCCTTATCACAAGCCTCTGCTGCGCGCAGCCCTTTTCGCAGGCGGCCGGCCCGCCGCACCCGCGAGCCTGGTCAGCGGCCGGCTGACCAGAACTCCGGATGACCTTTCCGCATTTCCGCCGAGTATTGGTGCAAGATGCCCAAAAAATGGGGTGACTCTCGCGGTCAGACTGTTGTCTCTACCGCTTGCTCATGGCTCTTGTCTCTCCCGCTGCCTGGTACCGCGCGGCCCCGGCGTGTTCATCAAACGCAATCGCACCAGGCAAGCCGGCAAGATCTATGAGTGGGTCCTCGGAGGTCCAGGGCAAACGCTTCCCGCCCAAACGCTCGCCCAGTCTGCCCCGCGCCGGCCTCCCACCCCAAGACGGTGGTGGTCCACGAAACCCTTTGCCAACCTCTCGCACCTGCCGGCCCACTGGAGCGCTTCGATCGAAGGGTATTGCCGCCGCGGCCGGGCCGAGCCGGCCGGCCCCGCCCGGCAGGAGTCGGCCAGCCGGGCTGCACGCCCTGGCCGGCGAGTTGGGGATCGTGCGTGCGGTGGGCGAGGCCACCCGCCTGCAACGGCTGGCCTTCGGGGGCAGCCGGCTGTCGGCCGTCCGGGCCAGTGAGGACCATGCGGTGCGCGAGGTCCTGGGGGTGGGCGCCTTTGACGAGGAGGACCTCTACGCCGCGCTGGAATTCCTGGCCAAGCCCCAGGGCGCCACTGAGGCCGCGCTGGCCGGCCGGCGCCGGGCGCGGTCTTTCTCTACGACGTGACCAGTGCGTATTTCCACGGGCAGCACAACGAGCTGGTCGACTTTGGTTACAGTCGGGACAGCCGACGGGGCAAAAAGCAACGGGTGGTGGGGCTGTTGACCGACGGCACGGGCGAGCCGCTGTCGATTCAACTGTATCGGGGCCACACGGCCGCTCCGACCACCTTCCGGGACGCGGTGGAGAAGCTCAAAGTGCGCTTTGGGGCGGAGGAGATCGCGCTGGTGGGGGATCGGGGGATGATCAAGGCCCTGGGCAAGGCGGCGCTGGGGGAGGCGCGCTTTCGGTACGTGACGGCCCTGACCGAGCCGCAAGTGCGGGCGCTGCTGAAACAAAGGGGGGTTGCAGATGGAGCTGTTTGACGAGCAGCCGGCCGAAGTGGTGGTGGGAGCCAGGCGCTACGTGCTGCGGTGCAATCCGCAGAGGCGGGCGCGGGAGCGGGCACGGCGGGAAGACCCGTGGCGGCGGGTGCGGCAGTGGATCGAGGCGCGCAACGCCGAAGTGGCCCGTTCGGGGCGGTGCGACCCGGCCTGTTCGCTGCGGGGCGCCCAGGAGCGGCTGGCCCGCTATCGGCTGGGCGGCTGGGTGCAGGTGCGGCTGGAGGGCCGGCAGGTGGTGTGGACGGAGGAGGCGGCGGCACGGGAAGCCGAGGCGCAACGGGACGGATGCTATATGACCGAGACGGACCTGCCGGTGGCGGCAGCCAGCACCCAGGCGGTGCAGGAGCGGTATCTGGGCTTGAGCCAGGTGGAGCGGGACTTTCGGACGCTGAAGACGGGGCTGTTGAAGCTTCGGCCGGTGTTTCTGCGGCGGGCAGACCGGACGCGGGGGCATGCGGTGGTGAGCTGGTTGGCGTTGAAGCTGGCGCGGGCGCTGGACCGGCGGGTGGCGCCGTTGGGGCTGACGGTGGAAGACGCGGTGGAGCGGCTGAAGGGGGTGCGGTTGGTGTGCCTGGGAGATCCGGAGTTGGGGCTGTGGCGCCTGCCCGAGAGCTATCCGGCGGCGCAAACGGAGGTGTTGGGGGTATTGCCGAAGCTGGGGGCGCCGGTGGTCTCTCTGGGGAAGGCCAACCGGCACCGGTTGCGGGAACGCCAACCCCGTCACGCCGGCCAATGAGTTGCACCGGCTCGCACTTGCCGGAAACCTTGAGCCTGCCCGAGGGAACATGAGCCGGATGTTCGGCCGGGAACTGTCCTTCGCGCCCGGGAATCAACCCGGTTCTCCGGCCGGGCAAAGTCATGGCCTCCGTCGGGGATGCAGCACGCAGCTGGCCCGGCCGCGGTTTTTTGGATGGCCGCGACAGTCTGCTCGGATTCCCGCTGCTTGACTCGGGGATCATTGGATCCCTGGGCGATGAGCAGGGGGCGCTCGGTTCGATCAGCCCTGCACAAACGGCAATGCGTTCCGGCTCAGGTCGGCGTCGTTGGGGTCGTCCGTGTGGCCGACGCGCACGTCGAACATCGCGCGCATGGGTTTCCAGTAGGGGGATCGATGTTCGGGAGGGGCCAAAGATTGGAAGGGCCGACAACGCCCGGCCGTCGAACGAGAACCTTCGGCACGAACGCCGGGCCGCTCATCGTTGCGTTGCCGCCTCACAAGCGGCCGGTGATGGCCCCTTTCCCCTGACCAGCTATGCCTTCCCAGAGGGCCCGCTGAACCGCGCCGATGAGGTCATCGCGCATCTCCAAGTCCCACGGGCGGCTCCCGGTGTTGAAGATCCCCTAATCGGTCGAGCTGCGGATACTCACCTGCAACACCGCATAACAAACGGGTTGCACACCGTTTGGGCCCAGCGATTGAGCCCCAACTGTCGCGCCACCACGGGCGGCCATGCCCATGCCGGGCCAGGAGCAGGTTCTACGGCGGCGCCACCAAGGGCCGTGTCAGATGGGCATGGAAGCTCAAGCCGTGGCGGCTCTTGATACCTATGGGCATCATCGGCGCCAGCATGCAGTCGTCCAGCTTCGGCCGAGCGATGAGCAGGAGTTCGCACCGGCGTTGCTTGCGATCCCAAGGGTGAGAGCGCGGCGAGCTGCGATCACGATGAAACCAGGCCCGCCAGTGATCGTGCGCCCGGGAGCGGCTGACGACCCGGGAATCGTCGCCGTGCAATTGCCGGATGTTCAAGGCCCGCCTGTACAGCCGGGTCGATCACTTTCCAAGGGGCCCGGCCCGGCTCGAAGGAAACCGCCGCCCCCCGCGTGCCGAGCCGAGTGAATCTTGACCGAGCCGGCATCCACTTCTTCGGACGCGGCGAGCAAGTTTTCCTTGCCGGTCACCGGGCCTTTTTCGAGGACGGCGGTCGCGTCCGGGCGTGGGACGATTCGCGGAATGCTCCCTGGCCATCGGGGGCGAAGTCATGGAGCCCGTGGTTTGAGTCCGAACCCACCTTGAACACCCTGCGCCAGGACGCGGAGGAATCGTCATGTACGCGCAGCCTGGTGCCGCCATCAGGGTGCTGACGCTGGCCGCGCGGATGCGGAATTGGGGATCCAAACGCCAGCCCACCACGTCGCCCGGGTTCGACGTGTCCAGGACGCGCGCTGATCCGACAGTTCACCCAATTCACGTCGAAGACAGTCCGGTTGCGGGCGTTGAGACTGACCAGGACCGCGTCGGGAAAACCCGGTTGTGTGCCGACGATGCCGGCGCGCACGCCTCGGATGGCGGTGAGCTTGCGCACATTGCCCGAGGCCAGAGTCACGCCGTGAGCTTGAAAGTTCTCGACTTCGTGGGGTCCCAGGGACAACGCAACGTGTGGCTGTCCCCGGCCCCCGTGGAGGTGCGGATGGCGCGCCTCGGATCGGCGGTGACGATGCGGTCATCGTTTCGGCCCGGGATGCCGACCCGGATTTGCAGCAGGTTGTTGGTAAGCAGCGCCACCCGGGCCGGGCGTCTGCCCCCGGGCGAATTGTGGCTGACGCGTTCGGGATTGCCGAACTGCACCTCCCGCGGAATCAGCGGCGGCAGCTCGGCCAGTGAGTTGAGGGAAACCACAAACTTGGAAAAAGCCGCCCGGGCCACACGCGGGACCCGGGATGGGTTGGTTTTGCAGGTACGCCCTCGACCCGGGATTGATTCGGCTGACCTGCAAGTCCGAGTCCTCGTGCGGCCACCGAAGCCGGGCGCATTTCCGTTCTTGAGCCCCGGATTCAGGAATCCGAGGGAAACGCCGCTTTCCCCGGGTCATTCCGTGTCGGGGACACCCGACATCCCGCCGAGCGTTCGGGGATGTCCCAAACCTGAAACGCACGCCGCTTCGAGGCGGGATATGGAAAGGACTTGCTCGAGGACCGCCGTTGGCTATGCTGTACTGCTCTGAAACGCGGGATGGAAAAAGGACACGTATGGCACGGATTTGCGAATTGACGGGCAAACGGCCCCACAAGGGCAGCATCATTTGGCGAAGTGGCAAGCCCAAGAAGGCCGGGGGCATCGGTACGCACGTGACCGGTATCACCAAACGCCGCTTTTTCCCGAACCTGCAGCGGGTCAAGGCGGTGGTGAACGGCCAGGTGCGCTACATCCGTGTGGCGGCCAGTGCCATCAAGAAAGGCCTGGTGGTCAAGCCGCCGAAGCGCAACTGGAAAAAGCCCGAGACCGCGCAGGCTTGACGCCGGGACCCGGTGGGACCGAACGCTGCGTAATCTCGGTCGACCGGAACGAGGACGAGCTTTCGCACAAGGGCGAAGCCAATGCTTCGCCTTTTGCTTTTCTGCCGCGGGCAAAGCGCCCGGCAGGCGACGGCCCGAGCCGCCCCGCCGTTGACACTCGGAGTTTCGCCCCGCATGTTGCCGTCCACAATGGTCGAGGAATCGACGGAGATTCTGGCCCACGAGCGGGTGACCGAGTCGTACTACCTGTTGACCCTCCGTGCGCCCGGCATCGCCCCGCGGGTGCAGCCCGGCCAGTTTGCGCATCTTCGGATCTGGTCGCGTCCTGACGCCCTCCTGCGCCGCCCGTTCAGCATCTATCAGGCCCGCGGAGACACGATTTCCATCCTCTACAAGGTGGTCGGCAAAGGGACCGCAGCCCTGGCACGCATGCAGCCGGGGGAACGACTGGATGCCCTGGGGCCGTTGGGACACGGCTTTGCATTGCCGAGCCCGGACGGGCCCGAACCCATTCTCGTGGCCGGGGGCTACGGCATGGCGGCTCTCTACCTGCTGGCGGAGCGGTCGCCGCGTCGCGGGATCGTTTTCGTTGGAGGTCGCCGACGCACCGACATCTTGTGCGAAGCGGAATTTCGCGCACTCGGCTGGGAGGTGCGTCCGGCCACCGAGGACGGTAGCTACGGCGTGCGCGGGCTGGTGACCGAACCCCTTCAGGTCGAGCTCCAACGGCATGCCGCCCACCGCAAGTTGTATGCCTGCGGGCCGACGCCCATGCTGCGCGCCGTGGCGCGGCTGGCCGAGGCCTTTGGCCTGCCGGCGGAACTTTCTCTAGACGAACACATGTGCTGTGGGATGGGGGTGTGCCTCACCTGCGTGGTGCCCGTGCGCACCGATGGCGGCTGGGAATACCAGCGGGCCTGCACGGAGGGCCCCGTGTTCGACGCGCGCCAGGTCCTTTGGGAGATCCCGGCATGAACCTGTCTGTTCAACTGGGGCCCCTCCGCCTGCAAAACCCGGTCACCGTCGCGTCCGGCACGTTCGGCTACGGGGTGGAGTATGCCCGTCTGTTGGACCTCAACCAGCTGGGGGCCGTCACGGTCAAGGGCATTTGTCTTCGCCCGGTGCGCGGCAACCCCACGCCGCGAACGGCAGAGGTAACCAGCGGCCTGCTCAATGCCATCGGCCTGCAGGGACCCGGGGTGGACGGGTTCATCCGTCAGTACTGGCCCTTTCTGCGCCAGCTCCGGGTGCCGACCATCATCAACATCTGGGGCACCACGATCGAGGAGTACGCCGAAGTGGCGCGCCGCTTCGACCAGCTCGAAGGAGTCGGAGCACTCGAACTCAACGTGTCCTGCCCCAACATCAAAGAGGGCGGCGCCCAGTTCGGGACGGACTGCCGATTATTGGCGCGCGTGGTGGCGGCCTGCCGCAAGGCCACGCGACTGCCGCTCATCACCAAGCTCAGCCCCAACGTCGTCAGCATCGTACCCTACGCGCGAGCGGCGGAGCAGGAGGGCAGCGATGCCCTCAGCATCATGAACAGCTATCCCGCCATGGCCATCGACATCGAAACCCGTCGGCCGCGGCTCGCCAACGGGGTGGGCGGCCTGACGGGGCCGTGTATCAAGCCGATTGCGATCAAACTCGTGTACGACGCGGCCCGGGCGGTGCGAATCCCGATCATCGGGATGGGCGGCATTCAAAGTGCCGAGGACGCGATCGAGTTTCTGCTGGCCGGTGCCACCGCCGTGGCGGTGGGCACGGCAAACTTCTACGCCCCGCGCACGGCCCTGGAAGTGATCGAGGGTCTTCAGCGTTACATGCAGCGGCACGGCCTCACCGATGTGCGGGATCTCATCGGCCGGGTGGACATGCCCGGGGCAGCGGGACCCGCGGCATCGGAAAACACCTGCACTCCCGCAGAGTCCCGGATGCAGCAATAAAACGCCGGGATCACGCGGCCCGGAGCAGGACGAACCCGCAACGCGATGTCCTTTCAGCTTCTGCGATCTTTATCCTGGCAACAAGCAGCGTGGTTCGCAGCGCCATCAGCATCTCTCCGAGAGGCGTGCCAATCTGTGGGAGGCGTGCCGCCTGAACTTCCGCGGCCGGAAAGGACTCGGTCCGACACCGGCACCGCGTGAAGACGTGGGTGGCCAGCCCTTGTGGCCAGCCGCAGGCTGGTGGTCAGTCGAATCCCGTTGACTTCGTGGGCCCCGCAGTTGCGGTCATGCGTGCCTCCGGCCCTTCTGGCGACAGGATGTCGAGTTCTTCGAGGACGGGTGCCAGGTTCCCGGGGCTGCGCCTTTCGCGTCCGGGCGCGTTCCCGTCTTTGGGTTCGGGCTTCGAGAATCTCAGGGAAATGTCGTTCTCCCCGGGCTCTTCGGTGTGGAGGACGCCCGAAATCGCGCCAAGCTTTTGTGGGGGCACCAAATAGGTGAAATGCGCCTTTCGAGTGCCCTGCTCCCAGCTTTCGGTTGACAGTTCGAACCCGGCTCATTAGAAAAGGCTCACCGGGCGCGGGGATGGTTCCGAGTTCGACCGCGCCCCGATCGGAAGCGCAACGCGATGGAAACGATCCCCGGCATCCGTCGTTCGGCTGCACCCGCACCGCTGCGGATGACGGAGGTTGTCCCGAACATCCTTACAACCTGACACCCGTCTCATGAACGCTACCACACCTCAACCGGCGACCTCGTTGCCGAACTACATCACCAGCGCCAGTCCGAATCCGCCCGAGAAACGGGCGCCGTGGTACAAGAACACCGCTCCCACGTATGCGGGGATTTTCCTTTGGTTCGTGTTCTGGGATCCGGTGACCAGTGGCGGGCAGGCCCTGGCGGCAGGTCTGGGCACCGCTCTGCTGGGCCTGCTTTTGGCGGCGCTGGCGTGCCACTATCTGTTCTACCTGGTGCCCGGTTTGTTCGGCATGCGCACCGGCCTGCCGTTGTACATCGTGGGCACGTCCACCTTCGGCGCCCAGGGCGGCTTCATCATGCCGGGATTCCTGATGGGGGTGCTGCAGTTCGGCTGGCTGGGCGTGAACGCGTTTTTCTCCTCCATGCTGCTTTACAACACCTTCGCCGGCACAACCCTTTCGCCCGACTCCACCTATCCGGTGCCCGGGCACGCGTTGTTGGTCGTGATCTGGGCGGCCCTGGCGGCGTTCATGGGTTTGAAAGGCATCCAGTACGTGGCCCGGGTGGCCACCTATCTGCCGCTGCTGCCGCTGGCAATCCTGCTGATCCTGTTCGCCAAAACGGTCAGCGGCGTGGGCCGGTTCGATCCGCAGACGGTGATCGCTTCGCAGAAGATTGCGCAACCCCTGAGTGCCGCCGGGGTGATTGCGTTGATGCTGACCTATGTCGTGGGGTTCTTTGCCACCGCGGGCGCCGCGGGCGTGGACTTCGGCCTCAACAACCGGGATAAGAAGGACGTCCAGATGGGCGGCCTGGTGGGCATTGGGCTGGCCATTCTCCTGACGGCAGGATTGAGCCTGATGATTGTCGCCGGCGCCTACGGGCAGGCGGGGGCCAATCCGCCCTCGGCCGTGACGGCCACGGGACTGATGGAATCGATCATGGGACCGAACACGGCCAAGATCTTTTGGCTCTTGCTGGCCCTGGCGGCCTTCCCGCCGGCCTGTTTCTCCTCGTTCATCGCCGCCAACAGTTTCAAGACCACGCTGCCGAAGGTGAATCCGTTCGTTTCGGTGGGCATTGGCACCGTGGTGAGCATTGTGCTGGCTCTGTTCGGCTGGGCGGGCAAAGTGGTGCCCGTGTTCACGATCATCGGGGCCTCGTTTGGACCCATTTGCGGGGCGATGGTGGCCGATTACCTGCTCAACCATGGACGGTGGACGGGGCCACGCGCGGGCTTTAACCCCGCCGGGTGGCTGGCGTGGGCCCTGGGGTTCGTCGTGGGCATCCTGCCCAACTTCGGCGTGGCCATACCGGCGGCGCCCGTTTTGGCGTTCATCGTGGGCCTGGTGGTCTATTTCGCGGCTGCCAAGACCGGCTTGCAAACGCCGGTGGTCCCGGTGAGCGGACCGCTGGCCGAGGCGACCAAGTAAGCGGGCGACAGATTCTAAGGCCGGCCGCCGCCGGGATTCTTGCGTTCCGGCGGCGGCATTTTCAAGAGGCATGCTCTCCCGCACTCGGGAGCGACCCCGCCCGCGCCGGGCCCGCCGGCCGCGCCCGGTAGTGCAGGATGCGGAACGCCTCGGTCGCAAGGATCTCGCCCACCAGCTCGAACTGGTCCTCGAACGGCGGGAAGAATGCATCTCCCGGCACGTCGCGCAGCACCAGCGTCAGATAGAGATCGGAACACATCGCCAGCGCCTGCCGGTACACCTCCGCCCCGCCACAAATAAACACGCGACGTCCCACCGTCCAGGCAAGGACCTCGTCCCAACCGCGGGCCACGCGCACGCCCGGCCAACCGACGGCCTGACGGCTCAGGACAATGGTGTCGCGCCCCGGCAGGGGCCGTCCGATCGATTCAAAGGTGCGCCGTCCCATCACCAGCACGTGGCCGAGCGTGGTTTGCCGAAACCATCGGAAATCCTCGGGCAAATGCCAGGGCAGTCGGTTGCCCATGCCGATGACACGATTCTGCGCCATGGCGGCAATGGCCGTGAACGGTCGATCCCCTGCAGGGGGTGCCGGCACCATCGTGGCCGGAGATGCGACGGTCAACACTGGCTGGGTCGTTCCTTCCGCCATTGGAGCAGCGCCTCCGTCAATCGTTCGTAATCCGGCCACGCGTTGTAGAGGTGCGCCGAGATGCGCAAGACGCGGTGCGGCGGCCGCGGCCAGGGAAAGACGGGCACCTCGATCCGATACCGTTGCCAGAGCCAGTCCCGCAGCGGGTCCAGGCCGTGATGGATGGCGCGGACTTCGTCGGGCGTGCTTTTGGGCAGTGGCAACGCGGCCATCGCCGCAAGCATGGCATCCGGCACAGGCAATTCCAGATCCAGTTGTTCACAGAGGAAACGGCGCGCCCGGAGCGCCAGCGCGCGATTCCGCACCTGCAGGGCCGGCCACCCTCCCGGAACCAGGGTCGCCAGGGTTTGCACGGCTTCCGGCACGCACAGCCACGGACTCGGATCCATGGTGCCCATCCAGCCAAACTCGAGCAGGAACCGACTGCGATCGGTGCGGGGGCTGTTGGCGCCGTGACTGATGATCAACGGACGAACCCGGTGCTGAACATCGGGCCGGACGTACAGCATTCCGGCTCCTTTGGGCGCGCACAGCCACTTGTGACAATTGCCCGCGTACCCGAATGCGCCCAGCCGTTCCAGCGCCAGGGGCACCAGGCCGGGACCGTGCGCACCGTCCACGATGACCTCGACGCCGCGCTCGCCCAGGGTGCGCACCAGATCCTCCACCGGCAGCACCAATCCGGTGGGACTGGTCACGTGATCGAGCAAAGCCAGGCGCGTCCGCGGCCCGATGCCCTGCTGCACCCGCTCCAAAACCTCCGCAGGCCCGGACAAGGGAAACGGGAGGGAGACCACCCGCACGCGTGCCCCTCGTTCCGCAGCCACCTGATCCAGGGCATTGCGACAGGCATTGTATTCGTGATCGGTCACCAGCACCTCGTCGCCCTCGGCCAGCGGAAACGCGCGCAGCAGGATGTTGACGCCCTCCGTCGCATTGCGGACGAAGACAAGGTTCTCGGGTCGAGCGCCCACGAAGTCGGCCAGGGCGGCGCGTGCGGCGTCCCACAAACGTTCGAACTCCTCCACGAAGAATCGCACAGGCTGTCGTTCGCATTGTTCCTGGAGGGCCCGTTGCCGGGCCAGGACCGGCCGGGGACAACTGCCGAAGGCGCCGTGGTTCAGGAAGGTGATCCCCGGTTCCAGCGCCCAGAAGTCCGGACCGCCGAAGCGCCGGGTCAGCTCCGCCTCGGAAAGGATTCCGGAAGCGCCCGTTGTCGGAGAGAAGGGGGGTAATTCCATGGATCTTTCCGGACGACCCCTACACGGCCACGGGTGCCTTGATGGCCGGCCAGGGATCGTAACCGATCAACTCGATGTCCTCGTATCGAAAATCCTCCAGTCGACGCACGGCGGGGTTGAGCCGGACGGTCGGCAGGGGCCGGGGGGTGCGGCTGAGCTGGAGACGCGCCTGCTCCACGTGATTGGCGTACAGGTGCAGGTCGCCGAAGGTGTGAATGAACTCTCCGGGCTGCAGGTCACAGATCTGGGCCACCATCAGGGTCAGGAGACTGTAGCTGGCGATATTGAAGGGCACGCCCAGGAAGATGTCCGCGCTGCGCTGGTAGAGCTGGCAGCTCAAGCGGCCGTCCAGCACGTAGAACTGGAACAGGGTGTGACAGGGCGGCAGGGCCATCTGGTCCAGCTCCCCGGGATTCCATGCCGTGACGATCAGACGGCGGCTGTCGGGGTTGCGCCGGATTTCCTCCACCACCCGGGCCAGCTGATCGATGGAACGGCCATCGGCGGTGCGCCAGTCCCGCCACTGGGCGCCGTAGATGCGCCCCAGATCGCCGTCTGGTCCGGCCCATTCGTCCCAGATCGTGACCCCGTGCTGTTGAAGCCACCGGACGTTCGTATCGCCGCGCAGGAACCACAGGAGTTCGTACACCACCGATTTGAAATGGATTTTCTTCGTGGTCACCAGGGGGAAGCCATCGTCCAGGCGGAAACGGATCTGGGCACCGAAGACGGAATACGTTCCGGTGCCGGTGCGGTCGGCCTTGTAGCGGCCGTGCTCCAGGACATACTGCAACAAATCGAGGTACTGCTTCATGGGCTTGCCTCGCCGTTCTTTTCGTTCGTGGCGAGTGTGGTAGCAGAACGGCCGGTCGCCGGCCAATCGAAACCCGCGGGCCATCGGCCTGCGACAATCCGGCTCCGCGATCAGGCCGGAGGGAATCCCAACAAAGGTCGGAGGAACCGTCCGGTGTGGCTCCGGGGACAGGCGGCGATCACCTCGGGCGGGCCCTCGGCCACCAACTGGCCCCCGCCGGCGCCGCCCTCCGGACCGAGATCGATCACCCAATCGGCCGCCTTGATTACGTCGAGGTTGTGCTCGATGACAATGAGCGTGTTGCCCGCGTCCCGCAGCTTGAACAGCACCTCCAGCAGCTTGGCCACATCGTGGAAGTGAAGACCGGTGGTCGGCTCATCCAGAATGTAAAGCGTCCGGCCGCTCGAGCGTCGGGCCAATTCCGCCGCCAGCTTGACCCGCTGGGCTTCTCCCCCACTGAGGGTGGTGGCCGGTTGCCCGAGGCACAAATAACCAAGGCCGACCTGGGCCAGGGTGAGACAGGCCTCGTGAATCGAAGGGACCGCGCGGAAAAACGTCACGGCCTCGTCCACGGTCATGGCCAAAACATCGGCGATGTTGCGGCCCTTGTATGTGATCTCGAGGGTTTCACGGTTGTACCGTTTGCCGCCGCAGGCCTCACAAGTGACGTACACCGGGGGCAGAAAATGCATTTCGATGGCCAGCACACCGTCGCCCTGACACTTTTCGCAACGGCCGCCCTTGACGTTGAAACTGAAGCGTCCCGGGCCGTATCCGCGCACCCGGGCGGCGGGCAGACGGGCAAACAATTCCCGGATCTCGTTGAAGATTCCGGTGTAGGTGGCGGGGTTGCTCCGCGGGGTTCGGCCGATGGGCGCCTGGTCGATCACGATGACCTTCTCGAGCCGTTCGTAGCCGCGGATCTCGCGGTGGGCCCCGGGCGGGTCCTTGGCCCCGTAGAACCGGCGCATCAGCGCCCGCCGCAGGACGTCGTCCACCAACGTGCTTTTGCCCGAGCCACTCACCCCGGTCACACAGGTCAACGTGCCCAGGGGAAACCGCACATCGAGGTTCTTGAGGTTGTTCTCCCGGGCCCCCAGCACCTCCAGCCAGCCGCGTTCCGCACTCGGCGCCACCCGCTGTTTCGGCACCGGAATGCTCAGCTCGCCCCGCAGATACTTGGCCGTCAGCGACCTCGGATGGGCCAGCACTTCTGCCAGCGTCCCCGCGGCGACCACCTGTCCGCCGTGCACCCCTGCCCCGGGCCCCATGTCGATGATATAGTCCGCACGTCGGATGGTCTCGGCGTCGTGCTCCACCACGATCACCGAGTTGCCCAGATCCCGGAGCCGTTCGAGCGTGCGCAACAGTTTCTCGTTGTCCCGCGGATGCAGTCCGATGCTCGGCTCGTCCAGGATGTAAAGGACGCCGACCAGACCGGCCCCGATCTGGGTGGCCAGCCGGATCCGCTGGGCTTCCCCACCGCTGAGGGTGCCGCTCTCGCGGTCCAGCGTGAGATACCCCAGGCCCACGTTCTTCAAAAATTCCAGACGCGACCGAATCTCCCGCACCACCTCGCCGGCGATCTTCCACTGGAATTCGCTCAACTGGAGGTTTGCCAGGAACGCATCGGCGTCCTCCACCGTCAAAGCGCAGAAGTCCATGATCGAGAGTCCCGGGATCTCGGGCCTGCCCGGCCCCAACCGGGTGCGTCGGTCGGGCCGCCCGTCCGTGAGGGTCACCGCCAACACCTCGGGTTTGAGTCGCTTGCCCTGACAGGCATCGCAGAAACGCGGACTCATGTAGGCCTTGAGACGATTGCGGGTGAATTCACTTTCCGTCTCGGCGTAGAGCCGTTCCAGGTTCGGGATCACCCCTTCGAAGGGCCGCCGTACCACCTGCGGCGTGCCGGCCCGCCAGAATCGGAACTCGATTTCCTCCGAGCCCGAGCCGTGCATCAACACGCGCTTGAAGTGCTCCGGCAGCTCCTTGTACGGGGTCTCCAGGCTTTGGCCGTAGTGGGCTGCCACCCCGCGCAAAAGGGCCTTGTAATAGGTGATCATGCGCTTGCCCCCGCGGCGCCATGGCTGAATGGCCCCGGCTTCCAGGGACTTGTCAGGATCCGGCACCACCAGACCCTCATCGAAGACCATCTTCTGCCCCAAACCATGGCAGACGGGGCAGGCCCCCGCAGGGGCATTGAACGAAAAATGCTTGGGAGTCAGGGGTTCATAGCTCTTGCCCGTGGCCGGTGAAAAGCGCCGGTTCGAATGCAGCGTTTCGATCCACGAATCCTGGCTCCGCCCTGCGCCGGTGCCGCTGCCGGCGGGACGATCCTGGGCTCCGGGCAACTGGTGCAGGGTCCGCATCTGTCCATCGCCCCATCGCAGGGCGGTTTCCACCGAATCCTGCAACCGCACCCGCACCCGCTCGTCCACCACCAACCGGTCCACGACCACCTCGATGGTATGGGTTTGACGCGGATCCAGCCGGATCCGGTGCTGGGGATCCCCCAGCTCCACCATTTGTCCATCGACCCGCGCGCGGACGAAGCCCTCACGGGCCAGTCGCTCCAGCACGTCGCGGAACTCGCCCTTTTGCTGCGTGACCACCGGTGCCAGCAGCTGCAGTCGGGTCCCCCGCGGCAGTGCCAGCAGTCGGTCCACAATGTCGCTGGTCGTCTGGGTCACGATCGGCCCCCCTGTTTCCGGACAGTGGGGCTGGCCCACGTGGGCGTACAGCAGGCGGAGGTAATCGTAGATCTCCGTGGTGGTGGCGATGATGGAACGGGGATTGCCACCGGAACTGCGCTGTTCGATGGCGATGGCCGGCGAGAGCCCCTCGATGTAGTCCACGTCCGGCTTTTGCAACTGGCCGAGGAATTGCCGCGCGTAGGTGGAGAGACTCTCCACGTACTTGCGCTGGCCTTCGGCATACAGCGTATCGAAGGCCAGCGATGACTTGCCGCTGCCGCTCAGCCCCGTGATCACCACCAGTCGGTCGCGCGGAATCTCCAGGGTCAGATTCTTCAAGTTGTGCTCCCGCGCGCCGCCGATTCGTATGAAGCGTTCTGCCATGGCCTGCCCGTTTTTGTGATGGCCGGAACTTCGAAGCCTAAAAATCCACCCTCCCGCGCGCAAGGCCGGGAAGATGGCGGCCGGGCATGTCGGCCGGATTTCAAATTCGGAAGACCTTCGAAGGCTTCGCGGAATATCAACCATGCTGAATGTGGGAAAACGGAGGGAAAGGGGCGCTTCCCGGAAACCCTTGAATCCCGGGCGCAGACAGTGAAATGTGCCTCACCTGCGCCCATCTCCCCCGGGGCGGGGGGGCAGTTTATGCGGAGGAGCGACCCGGCGGCTGCGAGCGAGCCGCACACGGGCCTGAGCCGAACGTGACTTGCAAAACCCCCGTTCCCTGTCCAAACTGCCCGCACGCCCGAATGACTGCCTCGACAGGTCACAATTGCGTGATCGAAACCGAGGGCCTGACCCGGATCTTTGGCTCGGTCTGCGCCGTGGACAATCTCAATCTCCGGGTGGAGCAAGGTCGGTTCTTCGGTTTCCTGGGCCCCAATGGCGCTGGCAAGTCCACCACGCTCAAGATGCTCACCGGCATGTTGGCCCCCAGCCGCGGGCGCATCCGACTCTTCGGCGCGGACACGAGCGACCCGGAATGTGCCCGTCAATTGCGCCGCCGCATTGGCGTGGTGCCCGAAAACCTGGCGCTCTTCGATTACCTCACCGCCCGCGAATACCTCCTGTTCATCGGCCGGATGTACGACCTGCCCCTGCCCGTGGTGGCCCAACGGACCGAGGAACTCCTGGCGCTCATGGGGCTGGCCAAGGAGGACAACAAGCTGACCCTGGACTTCTCCCACGGGATGAAGAAGAAGCTCGCACTCGCGGCCGCCCTCCTGCCCGGGCCCGACCTGCTCTTTCTGGATGAGCCCTTCGAGGGGGTGGATCCCGTCTCGTCCCGTCTGCTCAAAGACATTTTGCAACAATGCGTGGCGCGAGGGGCGACGGTGTTCCTGACGTCGCATGTGCTGGAAATTGTGGAGCGGCTCTGCACCGACGTGGCGATCATTCACCAGGGCCGGCTCGTCTTCCAGGGCACCATGGAGGAAATTCGACAGACCGGCTCACTGGAGGACCATTTCCTCGCCACCGTGGGTCGCGAGCATCTTCAGGCCCAACGACTCACCTGGCTGGAAGAGACATGAGCCGCGAACAATGGAAGGCGGTTCTCTGGTTGCGCTGGCGCCTCCTGTGGCGACGCCTTTACCGCGAGGGCCCACTGGCGCAGTTCCTCCACCTGTTCGGGACGGCCATGGTCCTGGTGGGCGGTCTCTTCTTCGCCGTCTGCGGCCTGGCCGTGGGCTGGCTCGTGCTTCCGCACGTCACCTCCACGGCACTCATGCTGGTCTGGGACCTCGTTTCCTTCTTCTTCACTTTCTATCTGGTGCTGGGGGTTTTGTTGGAGGTGCAAAAATCGGAGCCCTTCGATCTGAGCCGGTTTTTGTATCTTCCCCTCCGGGTGTGGGATGTCTTCCTGCTGAATTTCCTGGCCACGTTGGTATCGCCCGTTGCTCTCGTGTTCACCTCGGGATTGATCGGGCTGGCTCTGGGTTTGTGTCTGGCGCATGGCCCCCGCATGGCCCCGTTCCTGCTTCTGACGGTTGCTTACATTGTGCTGGTGCAGGCGTGGTTGTTTGCCCTGCGGGGGTGGCTCGCCCGACTGATGATGCGCGATGGGCGCCGGCGCCGGGCCGTGCTGGCGTACGCAGGGTTGAGCCTCCTGCTGGTCAGTCAACTGCCCAACCTCTGGGTCCTTGGTGGTCGGGTGGCAGAAAACGCATCCTCTCGGTCGGCAGCATCCGTGGATGCGGAGGGCTCGCCCCAACCCCACCCTGGGGGGCAAAGCCAACGGATGCGGGAGCAGGGCGATTCGCTGTTCTTGAACGAGTCGGCCGCTCGAGCGCTCGTCCCGTTGCATCGCTGGATTCCCCTGCTGTGGCCCGGCTACGGGGCACAGGCGGCCGCACGCAACGAGTTTGGGCCGGTGGCGGTGTTGCTGGTGGCGACGGCAGGGTTGGCGGGCTTGGGCCTGCGTTGGAGCTGGCGCTCGACTCTGCGAGCCTACCTGGCCGAGGAGCCGGTACGAGCTTCGCTGGGTCGATTCCGTTCCCGGACTTCGGGAGGTCCACAGCGTCGCACCTGGTTGGAGCGGCCGTTGCCGTGGCTCCCGGGTCCGGTGGCTGCCGTGGCGCTTGCCCAACTGCGTTCTTTGACCCGCGCCCCCGAGGTCCGGGCGAACACCATCACCCATCAGCTGCTCCTGCTCGGCCTGGTGGTCCTCGGCCTGTTCCGCGGCCGGTTCTCGCCGGATCCGGAACTCCAGCCATTCTTGTGTGCGGGTCTTGTGGCGTGGTTTTTGTTCGGGACCGTGCTTCTCTTGTCCAACCAGTTCGGCCTGGACCGCGACGGGTTTCGCGCACTGATGCTGTGTCCGGCGCCCCGTCCTGCAGTCCTGTTGGGGAAAAACCTGGGCTTTTTCGGCCTCCTGTTCCCGTTTGCGCTCGCCGTCCTGGCGCTGGTGAGCTGGCTCTTGCGCTTTCCGCCGGTCGTCGGGGCGGCGGGGGTCGCGTTGTTTGCTGCCGGGTTTCTGTTGCTGTGTGTGGTGGGCAACCTGGCATCGATTTTGGCTCCGTACCATGTGAGCCCGGGGACATTGCTCCCCTCCCGTCCGCCCGTGGTGAGCCGGTGGCTCTCGTTGTTTCTGCAACTGGTGGTGACCCCCGTGGCGTTGGGGGTTCTGTTTTTGCCGCCGTTAACGGCCACCGCGTGGCGTCGGATGGGTTGGCCCGCCGAAGATGCGGTGCTTCTTCTGGCGTCTCTGGTGTTGACCGGATTGGCAGCCGGCCTGTACGCGATCCTGCTGCCGGCCCTCGGGCGGATGTTGCACGCTCGCCAAGAGCGGATTTTGGAGGCCGTCACCACTCGCGCCGAATGAGTCGGGGTCGAACGAGGCACTCGGCTCGTGCTGCGTCGCGCAAGCGACGGCGGCATGCTTCAGCTTTCTTTTTTTCTTCGCAAAGACATGGCTTTCCGCGGGCAAACGGATTCCCCACCCTCAGAATCCCCGCGCCCACCCACCGCCGCGCAGGCCCCGGCTTGCATCCGGACCCCGGTTAGCCAGTTTGTCTCCTCGACCGATCCCACGGCCCCTCCTTGACCGCGGATTGACGAAAGCCTCAACCTCGGGTTCCGTCTCGGAACAACCGCATGAAAGCCTGGCAGTTGGTAGAGCATGGTCGGCCCGGACAGTTTTTGTGGCAGGAGTTGCCCGACCCTCAACCCGGTTCGGACGAGGTGGTGGTGCGCGTGCACGCCTGCGGGCTCAATCATTTGGATCTTTGGCTGGAACAGGGGGCCTTGCCGGTGTCGGTGTCCCTGCCCCGGGTCCCGGGGGCCGAGGTCAGTGGCGTGATCGAGTCCGTGGGGGCGAACGTCCGGGACTGGCACCCCGGGCAACGGGTGGCCATCCAATCCAACCTGTTTTGTGGTGAGTGCGAGTTCTGTCGGGCAGGAGAGGAATCAACCTGTCTGCGAGGCCGGCTGCTGGGGGTGGATGTGGATGGCGGTCTGGCCGAGCGGGTGCGCGTTCCGGCCCGGGCGCTGGTGCCGCTGCCGGAGCGGCTGTCCTGCCGGGATGCGGCCGCCCTGACCCTTGCGGCCAGCACGGCCATGCACATGCTGACTCACCGGATTACAGTGCAACCCGGCCAATGGGTGCTGGTGATGGCCGCCGCCAGTGGGGTGGGATCGGCCGCCATTCAAATCGCGCGCGAGCTCGGCGCGCGCGTCATCACCACCGGCTCCACGGCCGCCAAACGGGAGCTGGGACTGCGGTTGGGAGCGGAACTGGCCGTGGACCCGGCGGAGCCCGACTGGCCGCGCACGGTGCGCAAACACACCGGCAACCGGGGCGTGGACGTGGTGGTCGAGCACCTCGGAGGGCCAATCCTGGAACAGGTGTTTCAATGCCTGGCCCGCAACGGCACGGTCGTCACTTGCGGAGCCACCCTGGGGCGGCAACCGACATTGGCCCTCTGGCCGTTTTTCGTGAAGCAGCACCGCCTGGTGGGCAGTTACGGCCGGAACCGTGCCTCGCTCTTGCGTACATTGGAGTGGGCGGCCGCCGGCCGGTTGCGACCGGTCGTGGACTCGGTGTTCGCCCTGTCCAGGGCCCTGGAGGGGTTGGACCGGCTGCGGAACCGGCGCGCCCTGGGCAAAATCTTGATCTGTCCCGAGTCCCCCCTGGCAGATGGCGGGTGACCCCTCAGTTCAGCCAGAAGCTGAAGTACAGGTACATCCCGCCCACCGCCAAAAGAATGATGGTCGCCATGGCGATGTTGCCGGCGTCCCAACTCTTGCGGATTTCGTCGGCCGCTTCCTTGTGGATGGAGCCATAGGTCAGGCCCCGGATTTTCTCTTCAGGTGGCGGCGGGGTCAGCAGGGAGGCCACCACCATGACGATGGCGGCAATGGCGAACAGGATGCCGGTGGCGTAGAGGAAGTTCAGCTCGCCGATCCAGACCAGCCAGGCCGGTTCCTGGAAGGTCTTGCCCTCGCCGAAGAAGACCTGGACGGTCAGTTTGAACATGCCCAGGATGAATCCCGTCGCCAGAGCCCAGGTGGCCCCGGCACTGTTCAAGCGCTTCCAGAACAAACCGAGGAAAAACACCGCCGTAATGGGCGGGGCCAGATACCCCTGCACGCTTTGCAAGTACTGGTAGAGGCCTCCCCCGGACACCTTGGCCATCACCGGAATCCAAATGATCCCCAGGACCACCACCGTGGCCGTGGCAATCCGGCCGACGGTCAACAGGTGCTGTTCCGACTGGCCGGGCCGAATCTTCTCGTAAATGTCCACCGTGAAGAGCGAGGCGCTCGAATTGAAGAGGGAGGCCAGCGAACTCATCAGGGCCGCCAACAGGCAGGCCACGATCAAGCCGCGAATCCCCGGCGGCAACAGCATCTTCACCAGGGAGGGGAAGACCTGATCCCCATCGATCGGTGCGACGATCTCGCCCCCCACGATCTTCGGCGGCAGCTGGATAATGCCCTTCTGATGCAGGGCCCAGCCGATCATCCCCGGAATCAGGAAGATCAGCACCGGCCAGACCTTCAGCAGACCGCCGAACAAAGCACCCCGTCGGGCCGTGGGCAAATCCCGCGCCGACAAAACGCGTTGCACGATGTACTGGTCCGTGCACCAGTACCACAATCCGATGATGGGGGAGGCGATCACGACGCCCAGCCACGGAAAGTCCGGGTCGCTCAGCGGACGCCACAGCGCAAAGTTGGCCGCGTTGGTCTTGCAGGTGGCCACCAACTCACCCCAGCCGCCCAGCTTGTGCAGGCCGATGGCGGTGATGATGAAGGAGCCGAGCAAGATGACCACCGCCTGGGGCGTGGCGGTGTGCAAAATGGCCCGAATGCCGCCAAACACCGTGTAAATGCCCGTGATGATCACCGTGGTGAACGCGCCCACCCAGAAGGCGTTCTGGGGACTGCCAAACGTGTCCGGCAACAGCGCCTGAAACACGATCGCTCCCGCATACACCGTCACGCTGACCTTCGTAAACACGTAGGCCACCAGGGACACACACGAAAGGATCCAGCGCGTCCGGGCACTGAAGCGCTTCTCCAAAAACTCCGGGATCGTGGCGACGCCGGATTTGTAGTAGAAGGGCACGAACAATCCCGCCAGCACGATCAAGCACCAGGCGTGCAACTCCCAGTGCGCCATCGCCATCCCCGTGGAAGCCCCCTGCCCGGCCAGCCCGACGATGTGTTCCGATCCGATGTTGGATGTGAAGATGGAAGCACCGATGACGACCCAACCGGCATTGCGTCCGGCCAGGAAGTAGTCAACCGTGTCACGCTGATGTCGACCGTACCACCACGCCAGCCAGCCGATCAGCACGAAGTACAGCGCGATGACAATCCAATCCAGCCAGTGCATAGGAGGTGCTCCGGTTGCAGGGTTTTATGGCCGGGATGATCAGCGCCCCGAAGGGGCCCCGGTGTCTGCCAGATGAGTCTGTGGAGAAGCGCTCCGCCCCCGGCCCGCAGGCGCAAGAACCACGTGCCCCGCTCCGCGCGGAACAGGCCAAGACTCGGTCGGAAGGCGATTTCTAAGCTTTCCACAGTAATGACCGCCCCAGTTCATCCACTCCCCGGCAGTCTGTCAATCCCGAATCCCGCGCGTCTTCCGCGGCGCCCGGATCCCCACGCCCGACCCGACGCCACAAGCTCGGGCTTCGACGCCTGAACCGGGGCCGCCCGACCTCCTTTGCCTGCCTCTCATGCGCTTCCGCGCTGTTCCACCGTGGGACCGCTCGGGCCGGTTTTCGTTCCCTCGCTGCTCCCCCATGCGCAGGAGCGTGGTGCATGGCGCAGGAGCGGAACTCTTGCCGGCCACTTCGGCTCCGAAGCCGGGTAGCACCGCGGCGGCGCCGAACCACCAGGAAAAAACGCATGCGCGGCCGGTCCGAACGTCCAGCCGCGCACGCAGAACTCACGGCCTTCGGGGCACCCCGAACGGAGCCCTGCGCTCAGGGCGCCACCAACCGGTAGAACCGCGTACCTTCGGGCACCGTGCTGAATTGCCGACGATCACCCTGTTGGCTGATCCCCTGCGTGACGTCTGTCCAAGCGGAGGGATCCAGCGTGGGGCTGCTTTGCAGCCGCCAAGGGCCGTCGGGCCAGGAGAGAAGCACCTGGTCTCCCTGGCGACGGATGTCCAGCGAAACCGGTTGAGGCAGCGCGGGCACCGGCACAAAGAGGAGGTAATTGAGGTACACTTTCCGGTTGTCCTGACCCGGCGTGCCCCTCATGGTCAGGCGCAGGGTTTCCCGCCCCCCGAGGGCCACCCTCGCCGGGCGATCGCCGTCCATCAACGGCACGTACGTGTAGTGGATGTGCATGAGGTTGTTGGGAATCGAGAACCGGCCCAACGGGACGACGGTTTGGTCCGGCTGGGTGGGATCGCTGGTTACGCGGCCCAGCTCGGCCTCGGTGGCGCCGAAACTGCCCACCCGCAAATAGACCAGGTAGTTCGTGGAAACGAAGGTTCGCGTGTAATTGAGCCATTCGCCCGGTTCGGTTCGCGCCACCACGTACTCCTGCAATCCCACCGCCGCATATTTGGAGCGGATCAGCTCGGGCGGCAAGGGGTCGCGGATGGCTCGCGTCAGGTCGCTGATGTCCTGATTGCCCGTGGAAGTGCCCACCGCATCCCAGAAGCGGTAATCGTTCCATCCTCCCTCGGGCGACGTGCGGTTGTCGAAATAATCCACGCCGGGCGTGCCGACCAGGTCCAGGTACCCCACTCCATCCCCGTTGACCTTGGATCCGTCGGATTTCCATCCGGACAACGGGATGGGCTCGGTCTGGGCCTGGCCGCTGTCGTAGTTGTAGTCCTCACACTCGACTGTTTTGAACGGCGGTGTCTCCAGAATCGTCTCGCTGAAAGTGTCGAACCAGAAGGTGTTGGTGGACCTTCGGGTGCCGGACACATCCTGCAACTCGATCCGCGCAGCGTAGACCTGGTTGGGCTGAAGCGTGCCGGGGGCAGTGGCAAAGGTCAGCGTGGGCCCGTTGGCGGGCAAGGGTTGCAGGGCGGCCGATACATCCTGCCCGTTCAGGTAGAGCCGGGTCGCCGCGGCATTGATGGCGTTGTCCGAGAGCGTGGACGCGGTAAACCGGATCCCCTGCGATGCCGGGTGGAAGTTGGTGAACCGATTGGTCGGGTTGCGGCTGATGACCTGGGGCGTGCCGGGCACCGGATGCGCCAGGGCCGGTTCCGGGGCCGTGTTGGGATCCGAGGGCCCACAGTAGAAATTGTCCCAGGTGGCATCCACCGTGCCGACCGTGCCCTGTCGGCTGAACCCCAGGAAACCGCATGCGCCCGAGGAGAACGAATAATCTTCGGCCTCCAACACCACCAGCGGCCGGGTCAAATCGTGATGATCATAGGCCTTGGCCACATATCGACCCGCCCGACCGCTGAAAGTGATCCGATACGATCGGCCCGGCTCGAACGTGACCTCGGCCACGGCCAGCGTACGCGTGGCGAAGCCCGCGTTCACCACGTTGATCTGGAATTGTCCCTGGCGACGGTCGGTCGGATTTTCTCCATACTGCGAAGCGTCATAGTTGCAGATGACACCTTGTGCCGTGGCGGGGTTGAGATTGGGCGGGATGGTGCCCGTGTTGGCGTCGGTCAGATGCCCAAACACCACCATGGCCTGGTTCTTATCCGTACCCGGCCAGTCCACCAGGTCCACGGCCACGAAGAACTCGGTGTACTCGTTGGTGCGATACCACATCCCTACGGCCGGCGCCGTGTTCGGGACGGGATTGGCCTGCAGTCGCAGAGCCTTCCCCTGACCCGATGCGGGAAAGGTGGTGGTCACCAGCGCCGGGTTCAGGGCGGACAGCCGCCAACCGGCAGCCACCATGTCGGAAACCGTGCCATAAGAGTCGAAGTTGTCCTGAATCACGGGCTGCCCCTGGAGCGGCGCGATGCCCCACCATACCAACCCCAGGCAACCCAGGGTGAAACCGATAAGCCGGCTCCGGCCCCGGAGGTTGTTCGCGGAGGATGCGCCCGTTGGACGGCAAGGAGGGATGGTTTTCATAGCATGGAGTTCGAAGGACTGGGTTCATTCAGGCTTGTCGAGGGGGGTTGTAGGCCCTTCCGGGTGCGGCGTCAAGCCTTGAACAGGCCCAACCTGGTGGGAGTGAGACCTGCCGAATCGCCCGAACGTTCCCATAACAAGCGGCGCACGCAGCGACCAATGACGACGATTCTGCCTCCCGCGCAGGTGGTTGAAAAACGGTAGCTCGAGGAAACGCCGCTTCCAGACCGACAGGCTGCGCAGGGACTTCCATGAACTCCGGCTCTTTTTCAACGCCCTGCAAAGCAATGGGCGGACATCTGTCGCGGGCTGGGACACCCGCCTCGGATCTCCGGGCTGTCTCAATGGACGCCGGTGGAAAGCTGACAACCACCGCATCAACGCCCGCAATGCCAACGCTGGCGGATGGATTGCGTGCTCCGGTGCCCCGGGTCAAAAGAAGGAATATTGGGGCGGCGCTACTCCCGTGGCGGGCCGACAGCTCGAGCATCGACACGATGCGAGGGGGAACGGGACGGCCGGGACCTGGGGCGGGGACGAACGGGGCCAGAGCCTGCACTGGAGCACCAACACGGTCAATCGGCTCAACCAGTACACCAGTCGGACGGTGCCGCCGTACCTTGCCGGTGTCCGGGGAGGCGGCCACGAATGCGACGGTGACGTTCTGGTGGGGCACCAACGAATGGGCACCGGCGGTGCGGCAGGGGCGGTACTGGTACGGGGAGGCGCAGGTGAACAATCGGACCGGCGGGGTGTGGGTGGTGGTGACGAACCTGGGGGTGGTGCGGGGCAATCCGGGCCGGGTACAGTCGGAGGTGCGCCAGGACTTTGAAGCGTAGAGGTCCTGAACTCTGCATCCGGCCGCGTTTCAAATTGAACCCGGGATTCGTGTATCGGAGGAAATGCCGGTGTCCCTCAGCCTCCCGCGCCGGTGACGCCCGGCATTCCGCCGCGCTTTCGGGATTTTCGGAAAACCCGAAATGCGCCGCCTTGGTCCATGGCGGGTAACGCGAAACTTGTTCCGCTGGGGCCCCGGATGTACAGTTGGGATGCTGAGAACCGGCTGCTGCGGGGGATGATCTGTGGGGCGAGCGATCGGGCCGGTTGGCGTCGGGTGGACTGTACGTACGATGCATTGGGCCGGCGCACGAGGCAAACAAGCTATGTATTGAGCAACGGGGTCTGGGTGGTGACGGAAGACCTGAAATTCGTGAGCGATCCAATGCTGTTCGGCCGGCACATTGTGGAGCTGAACGCGACGAACAACGCGCTGGTGCGCAGCTACGTGTGGGGTTTGGATCTGAGCGGGACGATGGACGGTGCCGGTGGCGTGGGCAGTCTGCTCTGGGCTCGAATGACCAGCGGTCCTGCCTCGGGGACGCATTTTGTGACCTACGATGGCAACGGGAACGTGTGGCAGTTGGTGTCCGCCAGCACCGGCACGGAGGCGACGCGGTACGAATACGCGCCCATTGGCGAACCGATTCGTGTCACTGGGCCGATGTCCAAAGAGCATCCCTTCCGTTTCTCCACCAGGCGCACGTGTAAAACGACCCATCCGGTCCTTTATGAATACCGCGCCTGCAGCCCGGGTCTCGGCCGGTGGGTGAGCCCCGCTCCACGCTACGAGGGTGGGGGAAGCCATCTTTTCAGATTCCCCGCCAATGACCTCTTGGATTACGTTGACACTGACGGTCGCTTCACTGCAACCACATGTCCATTGTGTGGTCAGTGGTACCGAAAGTGCTATACTGCCACACCGCACCAGGATCCGCCTACTTTATCCACAGGGAAGAGTTGCAAGGGACTTTCGGCGGTAGAGAGTGCGATAGCTTTGGCGAATCGTGCAATCCAGAAAGGGGAATGTGCGAAATGGTTTCGGGACCATGGATCCCATGGTGAGGAGTATCCGGTGCGGTGCCATGGGAAATGCACATTGGTATGTCTTTTTGGCGGCTTGGCGTGGACCTATCCGGGTTTTGGGATTGGCCTATGTCCTGCGAACCTTACCGGTTATCGATCCGCCGGCATAGCTGCGCTTCTCATCCACGAGTTAGCTAATCATTGCTGTTGGATCGTGGGAGGGGAGAATTGTGCGAACGAGACCATGGGTGGTAGTGAATCGGTCCTGCTGGAGCAGTAAAGAAGCACATGGATATTAAGCGTACGAACAATCAAGGTTGTCAGGTAACACGGACAGAGCATTCACATTCCATAACAATGCAGAGTCTGCGTGTGCGGCTTCCACGACAGCAGGCGCGAGAGACGTTACTCGTAACAGTTGTTATCCAACTATTGATCATTGCGGGATTGAGCTTCGGTGAGTATCCAGAGGGGCGCTTCTCTCCTATTGGCGGCTTAATAGCTTGTTACATCGCCGTCGATATTGGGGTGCATGTCATTGGGAGTGCGACCGGTATCTTGTCTAGGCTTTGGGCGCGCGTTTTTGTATACCTGTTGCCGCTGGTGGTATGTATTGCCTATGGGTCATTACTGCGTATTCTTACCGCCCATTAGTTTCCTCCGTGTATAACGCATGTTCATGGCCAATGGCGCAATGCGAAGAGGGGGTTCCTGACTGAGACTACCAACAACACATCGCTCATGTATAACTGGAACAACCAGTTCTAATATATAGCGGTTCTTTCTGAGAACCAATGATTCTTTCTCATAAGCACATGGCTGGATTGATCGGCGCCAACAACTCGCTCGTGTCCACCTACGCCTGGGGCTTGGACCTAAATGCCACAATTGGCGGTACAGGCGGTGTTGGTGGATGGCTGTGGGTGCAGCTGGCCTGCGGTCCGCCTCCGGGGACGCATTTTGTGACCTGCGACGGCAACGGCAACGCAGGGCAATTGTTTTCCGCCAGCACCGGCACCGAGACCGGCCGCTCCGAATACGGTCCGTTTGGCGAGCCGATTCGGCTCACTGGCCCGATGGCCAGAGAAAACCTCTTCCGTTTCTCAACCAAGCGGACGCACGACACAATCGACCTGGTCCTGTACGAATACCGCGTTTACTCGCCCAGCACGGGGGTGGTGGCCAAACAGAGACCCCATTTATGAACCGGGCTTCCAGCTTTTCACGCGCCGGGTTCAGCCCTTCAACTTGCAGGAAGAAAACAACCTCTACCGCTTTGCACTTAACGATCCGGTCAACAAGTACGACCCGGATGGCAGAGTAGTTCCAGCCGCCCCCGTCGTCATCATCATTGCAGGGTCAGTCGCTATCGAATTTGGCGTCAGGATTTATTCTGTTTGTGCGTTTAAGCGAGGTCAGGAGGCTTACATTCGGACGCCAACGGCGATCCTCGCGCACTTCAGTGCTGTAATCACTGCCACTATCGAAACGTATTGCAATGGGCCTGGCACAGTTCGATTGCATCTCTGGAAGGACCAAAACGGCGATTGCCACGACGAGCTTGTTGTCATCTGCACTGGCAAGAAGGGCGGCGCATGAAAAACCAACCACCCGAGAGCAATTGGAAACGCTTTTTTGGTTTGCGACCAGCTATTGCCGTTGAAGCGTTTATCATTGTGCTCGTGGTCTGTTTGCTTCTGTTCGGAAAGTTCGGAACGTGGTTGCTGAACGCGGTGAAGAATCTGGTTGGTCAATAAGCAAATCGCCTCGGCTGTCCCCCTAAGTGGTGTGAAAGAATTTAGCACCGCTCAGGCCGCGGTGAGCAAGTCGGCCACCCGCGCCTGCCGCACAGCCCCGGCACTGCGTCTTCGCGGCAGAGTGGGGGAGAAATGTGTTAACCGACATCAGATTGAACTTGAACTGTTCGTCAGCGCACGACGAGATCTGTCAGCCAACCTGGCAGCAAGACATTCCCTGGCTACATAATCATTTTCGGTGAGGCGACGAATGCAGCCAGCGTGTCGGTGAACACGAACCCGACCCATCTTATTTCCGGGCGGAGTTGGCGGTGGACAATTCGGCCAATCCCGTCTGGCTGGGGATCACGAATGTGGCGGTGCTGCCGGTTGGTTCTGGCCAATACGTGGTCAGCAACATCACGGGCAAGGTGTTTGTGCCCAAGACGCCGGAAGCCTTTACGTACGACGCGGATGGGAATCTGACCAGCAATGGGCGGCGGACCTGCACGTGGGACGCTGGGAATCGGTCGGTGAAGCTCGAGAGCCGATCCGACCCACGGGTGGGTTCATGCCCGACGCGCCAATGGGCGTTGGCGGCGTACGCGGCTTGCCGTGGCTGACGCGGCACGCCGGATCGAATGCGGGCACACACTTCTGCGCCTGCGACGGCAACGCGAACGTCTGGCAGTTGGTCTCTGCTTCCACCAGCACGGAGACCGCGCGGTGTGAATACGGTTTCTTCGGCGAGCCCTTGCGCGCCCCCGGCCCGCCGCTCTCTTCACGCCCTTCTGGTTCAGCACCGAACGCATCCACCCGGCCACTGGGTTGGCCTTTTACGAGTATCGTTCCTTCAGCCCGGCCCTTGGGTGCCGGATCGGCCGCGCCTTCACCAGGGAAAGGGGAGAAGAAAACCCTTACCCACTTGTGGACGATGGGGCCATCCAACCTTGGACTCCAAGGCCGGCAATAATACCCTGCGCGGTCCCGATCCTCCAGACCGCCCGGTCCGGGTCCCGAACCTCTCCCCGGCGCATAATGCCGAATCCAGGTGCGCTGTGTTCGTTTGAGGAGTTCGGGGACGGCGGTGTCCAAGCGGTCAGTTTGGGCCTGCTGGCCCGGGCCCGGGCGAAGGGCCGGATCCGGGCGGGGCTGAGCACGGTCAGGCGGATACCGGTCCGGTGGAAGGCGGCCACCGCGGGCCGTTCCCCACCGCCGGTGGCCTCGCAGTGGACAGGAGCTGCGGGGCCGGACCTTGGCAACTGGACCCGAAGGGAATGGTCGGTGGGGGTGTGGGGCAGGTCGGAGAAACGACCGACCCGAGGGAGCTGCGGATTTCTCGGGCAGGGTCGAGGCCTGCGGGGTGTTCCTGCCCTTTCTTGCGGATAGGAGCCGGCCCGGTGGGAACGCTCTGGCAACGGTCCGAGCCGGGGACGCGAGCGCCGAAGCTGCATCCTGCGACGGCGCGGAGGTAACGACTCCGCCAGGGTTTCCGCGAACCCGTCGGCACCCCGGCCCTTGCCGCGCGCGGGTGGGAAGCCCGTTTCCATCGCGCGCTCCAGACGGCTCCGCCCCAGGGTAGAAGGAGTCAGATCCCGGGTCTCCGGAGTGCCAGCGACTGCATTGCGGGCCAGCAGTCACGGGCGACCCTCGAGGGCTCTGCAGCGGCGGGATCCGTTCGCACCGATGGGACCCCGATTCGGTCAAGTGGGAATCGTTCCAACGATGGCCGGTGGCGCAGCGCTGGCGTATGAAGGCAGGGACGTACCTGAGACGGCGCATGGAGCATGCGTTCAGCAAAGTCCGGGGCGAACCGGACAGGGGAGCGGCACTTCGCGGGTCGAATCGGGACAAGGCGAGCGGTGGACCCGGTTGAGTGCCGGGACGATGCCCGGGGGCGTGTGCCGGGCTGGAGAACAGCGGCCTTGATGGTCCGGAGCAGGTTTTTGAACGTTAATCCTCTTGACCCCGCCGGAGGCGCAACCCTAGGTTGGACCCCAGTGGGCGACATTTCATGTTTGCGCAACTGAAAAGTCTGTTCTCCAACGACATCGGGATCGACCTGGGCACAGCCAATTCCCTCGTTTACGTGCGTGACCGCGGCATTGTGTTGCGCGAGCCGTCGGTGGTGGCAATCGAGGCCGGGACCACGAATGTCCTGGCGGTGGGGGAGAAGGCCAAGCGGATGCTCGGGCGCACGCCGGGCAACATTGTGGCCATTCGCCCCATGAAGGACGGTGTGATTGCCGATTTTGAGATCACCGAGGCCATGTTGCGGCATTTCATTCAGCAGGTGCATCACCGCAAGCTGATTGCGCCGCGGGTGGTGGTGGCCGTGCCGTCGGGGATTACCGAGGTGGAGAGACGGGCGGTGAAGGACTCGGCCATGCACGCCGGGGCCCGGGAGGTGTACCTGATCGAGCAGCCGATGGCCTCGGCCATCGGGGTGGGCCTCCCGGTGGACGAGCCGGCCGGCAACATGATTGTGGACATCGGGGGTGGCACTTGTGAGATCGCCATCATCTCGCTGGCGGGCATCGTCTTCAGTCGCAGCCTTCGGGTGGGCGGCGATGAAATGGACGAGACGATCATTGCGCACATGAAGCGCGCCTACAACCTGTTGATCGGCGAGCGCACAGCGGAGGAGATCAAGATCCGAATCGGTTCGGCCTACCCGCTGGAACAGGAACTGACCATGGAAGTCAAGGGACGCGATTTGAGCACCGGATTGCCCAAGACCTTGACCATCCGCTCGGAAGAGATTCGGGAGGCCCTGCGCGAACCGCTGAACGCCATACTGGAATCCATCCGGCTCACCCTGGAGCGTTGTCCGCCCGAGCTGGCGGGTGACCTGGTGGACCGGGGCATTGTGATGGCGGGGGGCGGTTCCTTGCTGCGAGGCATTGACCGGCTGGTGGCCGAGGAGACCGGCCTGCCGGTGCACGTGGCCGAAGACCCCCTCAGTGCCGTGGCGGAGGGCACGGGTCGAGTCCTGCAGCATCTGGAATTTCTCAAACGCGTCACGCATTCCGGGTGAGTTCCTCGCGCTCGGTGACGGAACCGTGCGACGAAGGAACGGCATGTGGAAGCGATCGCACTCGGTGGCGCTCGGCTTGGTGGCCGGGCTCAGCCTGGCTTTGCTGAGCCTGCCCGAGGAATGGGCGGCCCGATTCAAGGTTGGCTGGAGCGCGCTTTACCTGCCGTTGCTCGGGCTGGCCGGGGCCGCGCAGCAGGCCGTTCCCGATGCCACCGGAATGCTCCTCAGCCGCCGGGAGCTGTTGCGCCAAAACGAGCAGCTGCGCCGCGAAAACCAACAACTGCGGTTGGAGGCCCTGCAGGCGGCCGAATGGGCCCGGGAAAACGCCCGACTGCGCCGCCTGTTGGGCTGGCAGGAACAGTCCCCCTGGAGGGATCGGCTCCGGTTGGCGCGGGTGACGTTGCGCGATCCCACCCCGTGGTGGCGGTCGCTGACCATCGACCTGGGCAGTCGCCACGGCGTCCACACCGGCTTGCCCGTCCTCACGCCCGAAGGCCTGGTGGGTCGAACGGCCGAGGTGGGGCCGTTTCATGCGCGGGTCGTGCTGGTGGGAGATCCCAACTGCCGGGTCTCGGCCCAGGTGCTCAACGGAACCGGGGACACCGGACTGATCATTCCCGCGGGGCCTCTGGACCCCGACCTGGTCCTCCTCAGCTACCTGCCGCGGGCCGCGGTGGTTCGCCCCGGCCAGGGGGTCGTCACCAGCGGCCTCGGCGGCTTGTTCCCGAAAGGCATTCCCATCGGCACCGTGGTGGATGTGCGCCCGGTGGAAAACGGACTGTATCTGGAAGCCCGGGTGAAACTGGCGGCGCCATTGCACGCCCTGCACGAAGTCTGGGTCTTGTGGCCATGAAACCGAGAACCTGTTGCGTCAGAATCGTTCGATTCGAACGTCCCATTCCAACCCGGACCCGCCGGCCCCGCCGGAGAACGATGTCCTCGTCATGCTGAGCTCGTTTCAGGTGGTCGCCACGCTTCTCGTGGCCTGGTTGGCACTGTTTCTCCAGGCTGCTCTGGACGGTTTGCGCCCCTGGCTGGGAGTGCAACCCGACGTTGTGCCGGCCCTGATGGTCCATGCCGCGTTGCAGACAAACCTGGTGAATGTCGTGCTCCTGGCCACCTTTGGCGGACTGACGATCGACACTCTCTCGGCCAACCCGCCGGGGGTGTCGTGTTTGCCGCTTCTGGCGGTGGGGCTGTTGCTGCATTTCCGGCGCGAACTGGTGTTGCGCGACCAACTGTTCGCCCAGGCGGTTTTGGGAGCGTGGGCAGGGGCGGCGGTGCCCGCCCTGACGGTGGTGTTGCTGCTGAGCTTGGGGCGGGAGCCCCTCCTGGGCTGGGGCAGTCTCTGGCAATGGCTGGTGCTGAGCGCCTGGAGTGCGGCAGTCACTCCGGTGATCTTTCGTCTGTTCGGCCGCATGCAGAGCTGGTTCGCCCCTTCCCCAGTCGGTCCGGGCGCATTTCGACCCGACCGGGAGATCCGACGGGGGCGCTTTTGAACCATGCAGATCCTGGACCCCATCCTGCGCGAGGATCAAAGCCTGCGGTGGCTGACCCGGGGAATGCTGACCGGTCTGGGGGTGCTGCTGGGGGGGCTGTGGTGGGTCCAGATTGCGTCTCGACACACCTACCAGAGCCAACTCGAGGTTCAGGCCATCCGTACCGTGCGTGTTCCGGCCGTGCGCGGCAAGATCCTGGACCGGCATGGCGTGGTGCTGGCCGACAGCCGGCCGGCGTTCACTCTGAGCCTGTACCTGGAGGAGTTGAGTCGAGAGTTCCGGGCCGAGTACCAGCGGCTGCGCCCGGTGCGCGTCGTACGACGCAACGTGGCCTGGGCCGGATGGGTGGGCGGTTCGAGCGTGGTGACCCAGTCGGTGCGGTTGTCGAGGGACCAAATCGAGCTCCTGGAATGGCAGGCACGAACCCGGGTGGTGAGCAACGCGATTCATCAGCTCAGTGGCATTCTGCATCACGAGATTCCGTTCGATGCAGAGCGTTTTCGCCGGCACTTCCTCACCCAGCGGGCTCTGCCGTTTCCGGTGCTCATGAACCTTCGTGCCGACCAGGTCGCTCGTTTGGCCGAGTATCCGATGCTGCCCCCCGGAGCGGATCTGGATGTGCAGTCGTTGCGCGTGTATCCCTACCAGGCCACCGCAGCGCATCTGGTTGGCTACCTGACCCGGGACGACCGGTCCTGGGAGGGGGAGGACGCGGATTACTCGTATCGGATGCCGGATTTTCGCGGGGTTGTGGGGATCGAAGCCGGGTACGATGCGGTATTGCGGGGGCGCGCAGGGGCCAAATCGGTCCTGGTCAACCACCTCGGATACAAGCAGGCCGAACAGGTGTGGAATCCGACGGAGCCCGGCTGGCACGTGGTGTTGACGTTGGACCTTCGGATTCAACAGGCGGCCGAGCAGGCGCTGCTGCGCGTGGGCGCCAACGTCCGGGGGGCCGTGGTCGTAATGGATGTGCACAGCGGCGATGTCCTGGCCATGGTGTCCCTGCCCGCGCCCAATCCGAACCATTTCATCTCGGGATTTCCGCCCGGGGAATATCGCCGGCTCATGGACGAGACTTTGCGGCCTCAGATCAACCGGGCCACCCAGGAGCACTATCCTCCGGGCTCCATTCTCAAGCCGTTGGTGGCCCTGGCCGCATTGGAATGCGGGTTGGACCCTGCCTCACGCTTTACGGTGATGCCCGACCCGGCTCGCCCCGACCGCGGCTGCATATACGTTGGGAACCGAAAGATTCGGGACACCGCACCTCCTGGCGACTACGATTTGCGCCGCGCCCTGCTTCGGTCCAGCAACAGCTACTTCGTCCATTGGGGACTTCGACCCGGCGTTTTGGAGCGCCTGGTACAACTGGGCCAGCAATTGCACCTGGGCCAACCCTTCGGCCTGCCCACGCGCCAAGAAACCGCCGGAGTGTTCCCCACGTTCGCGCAGGTGCAATCCGCATCGTGGCGCCATGGGGATACAGCCAATCTCAGCATTGGCCAGGGGCCGGTGGCGGTCACACCTCTTCAAATGGCCGTGGTGACGGCCGCCCTGGCCAACGGTGGGCGGGTCTTGTGGCCGCGCCTGGTGGATCGGTTGGAACCGCCGGAACTGCACCCCGGCCGAGCGCCCCAGCGTTTCCCGGCCGGTCGGGTGCGGGACCGGCTGACGCTGCGGCCCGAGCATTTGCGCGTCTTGCACGAAGCCATGTTGGCCGACACCGAGGACCCCGAGGGGACGGGTCGGGCTGCCGCGGTCCCCGGGTTCCGTGTGTGCGGCAAGACCGGCACCGCGCAAATGATGGATGCCGAGGGACGTTTGCGCGGGTATACCACGTGGTTCATCGGGTTCGCTCCGTATGAACAACCGCGGTACGCGTTGGCGGTCATGGTGGAGGACGGGGGCAGTGGCGGCGCCACGTGCGCCCCGGTGGCTCGCGAGGTCTTTCGCGCCCTGCAACAGCGGGCACAACACGAACCCGTCGAACTCGCCGCCCGGTTCCTGCCATGAGTGACCTTGCGCTCCAACCTCGCAACCCGCGCCTGGACTGGCCGCTCTGGCTGGCCGTGGGCGGGCTGATGGTGCTGGGGCTGCTGTTCGTGGCCAGTGCCACCGCGCCCGCGGAAGAACACAACCAGCTGGCGCTCTGGGATCGTAGCTGGTTCCGACAGGCGATCTGGTACGGGGTGGGCCTGGCGGCTGCGGTCGCCCTGAGTTCGGTGGATTACAGCGTTCTGGCCCGGTGGGCCCCCGTGGCCTACTGGAGCCTGATGGGAGTGTTGGCCCTGGTCCTGGTACCGGGAATCGGGGCCGTGCGGTACGGCGCGCGGCGGTGGCTCGATCTGGGCCCCTTCCAGGTGCAGCCCTCGGAATTCGCCAAACTGGTGCTCATTGTGATGCTCGCCCATTTTCTCAGTCGGCCCGCCGACGAGTTGCGCCGTCCCGAGGTGTTGTGGAAGGCGCTCGGCTGGATGGCCCTGCCTTTTGTGCTGATCCTGAAGGAACCCGACCTGGGTTCGGCGCTCCTGCTGGTACCGCCCACGTTGGCCATGTTGTTGGCGGCGGGGGTGCCGCGTCGCTATATCCAGCGGTTGGTGGCGGGTTGCGTGCTCGTGGGTGGTCTGCTGGTTTTGAACGTGCTCTTTGCCCCGCCGGCCTGGCAAATCCGGCTGGAGGAGTACCAGCGGCAACGGTTGCTTGTGTATTTCGGCCGGGACTTTGCCCCGCCGGATGCCACTCCGGAGGAGCGCCAGCGGGCCCGTGCCTTGCAGGAAGCCCGATCCTATCAGGTGCGCCAGGCCCTGATCGCGGTGGGTTCCGGGGGCTGGTGGGGCAAGGGCTGGGGCCAGGGCACCCAGATTGCCCTGGGATTTCTGCCGCGCACGGCGGCGCACAACGACTTTATCTTCTCCGTGATTGCCGAGGAGAAGGGTTTTATCGGCAGCGTGACGGTGCTCACGCTGTACGGGGTGGTGTTGCTGCGTGGAATGCACATCGCCCGCCAGGCACGCGATCGCCTGGGACGGCTGATGGCAGTGGGTGTTGTAACGCTCCTGTTCAGCCAGGTCTTCCTCAATATCGGCATGAACATCCGGCTCATGCCCGTGACGGGCGTGCCACTGCCGCTGCTTTCGTACGGCGGGTCTTCAGTGGTGACCTCGTTGATCGCGGCGGGCTTGTTGCAGAACGTCTATCTCCATCGCAAAGGATACGGACCATGAGTGACCGCAGTTTTTCACGTCGGCGCCGCAGTTTGCGTTTCCGTCCCTCCGGCGGGTTGGGAGCCGTTTCGCCCAAGGCCCAGGCCGAGGCGCAGGAGGCCCGGGCGGCCGCCACGACGCCGGGAGCGGAACCGGAACGGGTCTTCGACCGACGCCACGAACAGGAAATTGAACGGGCCCAAAACCTGGCCTATGGCCTGCCCCCAGAAGGGGAACCGGCCCCGGCCGAACCCAAACCGTTGGGCGGCGAATTTCGCGAGCCTCATCCCGAAGTGCCCGAACAGGTCGAAGAGGAGAAAGAATATGAACCCATCCCGGTGGAGCCCCCGCCGCAGGGGATCCTCGATTCGATTCGGGCCGTGGCCGGGAAGATCGTCGAGAAGGTGCAGCGCCTCATCAAGCCGGCGCCCAAGGTCCACAAGGAAATCATCATCAACGTCGAGGCCCTGGAGACCCGTGTGGCCGTGCTGGAAAACGGTCAGCTCGAGGAATTCAACATCGAGCGCAATACCGAGGAACGGCTCGTGGGCAGCATCTTCAAGGGCCGGGTGCGCAACCTCGAGGACGGACTGAAGGCGGCTTTCGTGGACATTGGCTTTGAAAAGAACGCCTTCCTCCACTACTGGGACATCATCCCGAACCCCTTCGACAGCGGGGTCGAAATCGTCGAGCGCGAGGGTCGCAAACGGGAACGCCCGCGCATCACCCAGAAGGACGTGCCGCGTCTGTATCCGCCCGGCAGCGAGATCATCGTCCAGGTCACCAAGGGCCCCATCGGCAACAAGGGCCCCCGCGTGACCACCAATCTGGTGTTGCCGGGCCGGTTCCTCGTGCTGCTCCCGCACGCCGATCAGAGCGGCATCTCGCGCAAGATCGAGAATCCCCAGGAACGTCAGCGACTCAAGAAGATCCTGCGGGAGCTGAACATCCCGGAGGGCATGGGCGTGATCATGCGCACCGCCGGCGAGGGCCAGCAAAAGCGATACTTTGTGCGGGACCTGGCCTGGTTGCTGGAGGAATGGCGTCAAATCGAGGAACGCTGCAAGACCCAACCCACGCCCTCCTGCGTGTTCCAGGAGCCCGACCTCATCGAGCGGACCGTGCGGGACTTTCTGACCGACGATGTGGAACGCATCGTGGTGGACTGCCCCAAGGCCGAGCAGCGCATCCGCGAACTCATCGGCCGGATCTCGCGGCGCTCCGTCAACAAGGTCAAACTCTACACCGATCCGGTGCCCATCTTCGATCGGTTCGGCATCACCAAGCAGTTGGAGACCGCCTTCGCCCGCGTGGTGCACCTGAAGAGCGGGGGGTACATTGTCGTGGACGAAACCGAGGCCCTGGTGGCCATCGACGTGAACACCGGCCGTCACAAGCTCGGCGGCAAGGACCAAGAATCCACCATTCTGCGCACCAATCTCGAAGCCGCCGACGAGATCGTCCGGCAGCTGCGCCTTCGCAACATGGGCGGGCTGATCGTCCTGGATTTCATCGACATGAAATCGCGGCGCGACCAGCAGGCGGTCTACCAGCGGATCAAGGAGGGCCTCAAACGGGACCGCGCCAAAACGCACGTCCTGCCCATCTCGCAGCTCGGTCTCATGGAGATGACCCGCCAGCGTCACACCGAGAGCGTTCAGGCGGCCATTTACGACGACTGCCCCTACTGCCGCGGCCGGGGCAAGGTCAAGAGCGCCCTCAGCATGAGCGTGGAAATCCAGCGCAAACTGACCGAAATCCTTCGGCGTCGCCCCCGCGACGAGTCCGACTTCCAGTTGCGCATCCTGGTCCACCCCAAGGTGCTGGAACGGTTGCGAACCGAGGACGAAAAGCTCCTCATCGAGCTCGAAAAACGCTACTTTGGAAAACTTACTTTCCGCGCCGATCCCTCGTTGCACCTGGAGGAATTCCGCGTGTTCAACGCGCTGACCAACGAGGAACTGGCCCACATCACGCCACCGCAACAGTCCTGAAGCGGACGATCCCCGGCCGACTTCTTTGAGCCGGGGCGCCCGCGGCCCGCGAGACCCCCGGGCCGCGGGCCGGCCCGTCTTTTGCCCTGTCGGTCCCGAGCCGGCCGAGGCCGGTGGTCGGTCGGACCGGTTGCCGTGAACGGCAGCCCGACGGAGGGCAGGGCATGGGGGCGGGCCCTTGGGATGGCCGCTCGTACCTTCCAATTCACGAACTTTTTCGTGGGCAGCCCTTGCGGTCTGGACTAGATTGAGCGTGTGGGCCGCCCGCGGAGTGCGAGTCCGTCCGCGGCAAGCCCCCGAACACGAGCACACGCAACCACGGAACCAGCCTATGATCCAGTGCACCGGCACCATCGGCGACATCCTCAATCACAAGGGACACCAGGTCTGGACCATCGAGCCTGATGCCACTGTGTTCGAGGCCATCCAGCGGCTGGCCGAGAAAAACGTCGGGGCTCTGCTGGTGATGGACGGGGACCGGCTGGTGGGAATCTTCTCCGAGCGCGATTACACCCGAAAGGTCGCCCTGCGCGGCCGTTCCTCCAAGGAGACGCGCGTGCGGGAGATTCTCTCCGACCGTGTGATCTGCGTCAGCCCGCAGCACTCGGTGGAGGACGGACTGCGCCTGATGACCGAGCATCGCATCCGGCATCTGCCCGTGTTGGACAATCAAAAAGTCGTGGGCATTGTCTCCATCGGCGATCTGGTCAACTGGGTCATCAATCAGCAGAGCCAGACCATCCGGCAACTGGAGACCTACATTGCAGGGGGTTATCCCGGCTGAACCGGAGCGGCCGGACCGCGGCGGCCGACCCGCACCGAGACATGCCGGGCCTCGGGCAGTACGAACTTTTTCACCTCCACGGTTACGGCCAGCGGACGGTAGCGCGTCAGGATGAAGTCGGCGATCTCGGCGGCCAGCCGCTCCAGCAGCCGCCAGTTCCGACCCTCTCCAAACCGGATCAGCTGCCGCGTCAATTCGTAGTAGTCGATGGTATTGGCCAGGTCATCCGTGGCCGCGGCGGCGGATTCGTCCACCTCCAACTCGACCGTCAACAACAGCCGTTGCGGGTGCGCGCGTTCCGCCTCAGTGACGCCTACACGATAAAAAACCTCCAGGTCTGTGACCGTAATCGTGGCCATGCACGGTTCCCTTTCAAAGCGCCAAGCCTTCTGCCAAGGGGGAACGGTCCATGGGGTCCGCGTCGGCCGTGCTTCGTTGCCACAGCGCTTGCAACAAACGCCGGGAAGGTTCGTTGAGATCCTCCTCCAGAGCCGCTTGCAGGGGCAACCATTTCCAGGCCTGGCTTTCCCCGTTCAACCGCACTTGCGGCCGGCCGACCACACGACACGTGTAACAAAGCAGCACGAAGTGAGCGGGCCGATAGAACTCCTCCGGCCGAATGCAGTCCTGCACCCCCACGAGCCGGATCCCGCTCACCTCCAGGCCGGTCTCCTCGCGCAGTTCGCGGCGCAACGCCTCCTCGCAACGCTCCTGCCGCCGCACCTTGCCGCCGGGGATGCCCCAGCGGCCGGACCACTTGGCCGTGCGCACCAGCAGGACCTCGTCCCGCTCATTGAACACTGCCGCCCCCACCGTCACCACGGGCCCGCGGGCGGCTGAAAATGCCGCCGGTGGCGGCCAGGCAAACTGGAAGAGCTCCAGGTACTCTTCCAATTCTCCCAGATGTTCCACGATGAGATCCGGCTTCGCCGCCTGCAGCTGGGGGAGCGTGTTGTAACCGGTCAGAACCGCACAGGCCCCCACGCCCCCATGCCGGGCGGTCTCGATGTCGTGTTGCATGTCCCCCACGAAGAGCGTCTCCCCGGCAGCGGCTTGCTGCTCCGACAAGAGCCGACCAATCCACAGACGCTTGTCCCAGGCCTCGACGTAGGCCGCGTCCAGCCAGCGCTCCAGGCCCGTCTGCCGCGCCTGCACCTCGAAGTACTCGCGCTTGACCGTGCTCAAGACGAACGTGCGCAGCCCGGCCTCGCGACAAAACCTCAGGAACTCCCGCGCATGGGGCAGGGCCACGACACGCTCCTGAGCCCGGCCGAAATGCTCGTGAAACCAACGCTCCAGTTGTGCCAGCGGGACCTCCGGCACGTGCCGCTCATAAAACCGCACAAAGGGCAGACAGAACTCGGCCCGAAACGTCTCCAAATCCATCTCCGAACGGCCCGCCCGGCGCAGCACATGATTCGTCGCCTCCCACACCGCCTCCAGATCGTCCACCAGCGTGCCCGACCAGTCCAAAATCACGTTCCGAATCACGCAGCGAGTCTAATGCCGCTGCTCGGACCGAGACAACCTCGGTCGAGCGCACCCCGCTCCCTCGTGGCGGAAGCCGGAGACCGAGTCGTGTGCCGGGGCCCCCGCCGCAAGCCGGCCTGGTTGCCACGACAGGGCTTGGAGTGCCGGGCGCCGTTGCAGGAAAGGGCACCCCGGGGACTTTCGCCAACAGCCGCCGTGGTCGGCCCGACGACAGCCTTGATTCCGCCGTTGCCGTTCGGCCGTGTCACCCGTCAAAGTGACGGGCGTCGCTATCGATGGGAAACGATCCCGAAAGCACAGAGACCGGCAGAACGCCCTCACGAGGTTGGCTGCCGCTGCAGAACCTACTGCTCGCCGCTTTGGTGATGGCAGCCGTGGGTTGGGGTGTGGAAACGTGGAATCGCGCCCGAGGCTGGCCCCTCGGCAGCAAAATCTTGGATGGGCCAGTGGCGGCCAAGAAGCTGACCGGGCTGGTGCTCGTGGCCTGGCCTTTGAGTCTTTTGTCGGCCCGGTTCGCTGCTCAATGGCTCCTGGCCCGGGCCCGGGCGGGCTCGAATCCTGGCCTCCGACTCTGGCTGGTGGCAGCAACCCTGGCGTTGATCCCGCAGACAGCCATTGATTTGTTCTGCCGACGCGTGTGGGGAGCCTACGAGTGGAGCCAGCCGCGCTGCGCGTGGGAGGGCATTGTCTTCGATTGGTTGCCCGGGTTGTGGCTGGCGCATCTGTTGGCCCTGGCGGGGGCGGTGCCGGCACTGCTGGACAAACGGCCCGTGCCCTCGTTGCCTCCGGTCGGGGCGTTTCTGCTGTGGGTGGGTTGGAACCTCCTCTGGCTGGGGGCATGTTGGGGCCGAGTGGCCGAGGCAACTCTGGCCGCGGTGTTGGCGCCGTTCACCATGGTAACGTTGTGGGCGTTTCGGAACGGGTACCCGGCCCGCGGGTGAGCGGGCAAGGCGGACGGGAGCATCTACCAACGTTCGATCTCTGCGTGAAGTTGCGCCAGGTCCGGATCTTGCAGGGCCATGCGCTTGAGCTCGGCCGGATCTCCGATCGCCCATGCCCGTCGCAGCCAATGCCGCGCCTCGTCCAGCCGGTGCATCTGGCAGGCGTAACAGGACAGGTTATAAGCGACGAGGACCTCCCGCGGGAATCGCTCGGCCGCCGGGAGCAGCGCTTCCCAGGCGCGTTCGAGTCCGCCCTGGCGCGCTCGACGCAACGCGTAGGCCCGGTGCAGCCAGCCGCTCGGCCGATCGGGGGCCCGTTGCACCAGCGCTTCGGCGGTTTGCACCGCCTCGTCCCACCGTTGTTGGGCGGCCAGGATGGCCCAATGCAACTCCAGCACATCCGGGTGCGGCTGAGGCTGATGAAGCAGCGGCAGCAGTTCCTGTTCGGCCTCTTCGAGGCGGCCCAGTTCCATCCAACCCAGGGCCGCCGTGAGCCGGTGCCGGTCGGGATAGTCCAGCTCGTCCATGCGGTCTGCGTGCACGCCGGCAGGGAAAGGCGAGTGATGCGGCTCAGTTGACCAACCGATACCAGTTGTCGCGCTGGCGCGGTTCATAGCCCAGGTCCCGGATCAACCGGTGCATGTCCGCCACGGTCATCCGGAAGGCCGCCCCGGCCTGGCGCACCACGTTTTCTTCGATCATGATGCTGCCCAGGTCGTTGGCGCCGAAACGCAGACCCAACTGGCCAATCTCGGGCCCCTGGGTGACCCAGGAGCTCTGCACATTCTCAAAGTTGTCGAGGTAAATCCGCGCCAGTGCCTGGGTGCGCAGGTACTCCTGGGCCCCGGCCCGGGGCAATCGCAGCCTGGTGTTTTCCGGCTGAAAGGTCCATCCGATGAACGCCGTGAAGTATCCGCCGGTGGGGGCCCCGGGGCCGGTGGCACGGGCGTTGCCCGCCCGTTGCAGGGACCGGTCCTGCAACGAGCGCAGGCGTTCCAGATGTTCGATGCGATCCTCCACCGTCTCGACATGACCGAACATCATCGTGGCGGTCGAACACAGGCCGAGTCGGTGGGCTGTCTCCATCACGTGCAGCCATTCTTCCGCCGTGGCTTTGAGCGGGGCGATGCGCCGGCGGACGCGGTCCACCAAAATCTCCGCCCCCCCGCCGGGGATCGAACCCAGTCCCGCAGCTCGGAAATCCCGCAGGATCTGTTCGACCGGCTCCTCGAAGACCTTCTGAAAGTGAATGAATTCCGGCGGGCTGAATCCGTGGATGTTGATTTGCGGGAAGCGGCTGTGGATGTGATGGAGCATGTCCAGGTACCACTGCTTGGACAATCCGGGGTGATGGCCTCCCTGCAACAGGATCTGCGTGCCCCCGAGGGCCAGGGTTTCCTCGATTTTGCGATCCAGCTCTTCGAAGCTGATCACGTACGCGTCCGGATCCCGTGTGGTCCGATAGAAGGCGCAAAACTTGCAGTACACGTTGCAGACGTTGGTGTAATTGATGTTGCGGTCGATGATGTAGGTGACGATTTGGGCGCCGCGGCCCTCGTAGGCCCGGGCCTTGGCCAGTTGGCGTCGTCGGTCGGCCAGCATCCCCAGTTCCGGCAGCGGCAAGTCGTAAAGCCGCCGGGCCTCCTCGGGCTGGATGCGCTCGCCGTTCCAGACCTTCTGCAGCAACGTGTCCAATGGGGTCGCGTCCATGCCAGGCTCGAATGTAGCCGTGCGCCCGCCGGGCGCAACGCGCATCTTGGCCACCCTCGGTCCCGCAGCGGGGCGTTCGGGGAAGCGTGGGCACGCCGGACGGGCCTCCGGGCACGGAGGGGTTGGGGGACCGGGTCCCGCATCCGCGCGGCCCGGCCGAGGGCACCGTGCAGGGGGCAATGCGCCGGGCCGCTTTGCGTGGGAACGTGCTTTCTTCCGGAGAGCGGATGATGTTCAATGGGCGCACCATGAGTGAGACCCATGCCATGACGACCACGGCGTTCGAACTGCCCGGGTACCGGGTGGTCCAAAACTACGGAGTGGTGCGAGGCATTGTGGTCCGGTCTCGAAGCCTGTTCGGAAATCTGGGCGCCAGTCTGCAGACCCTGATTGGGGGCAACATTACGCTGTACACCCGGTTGTGCGAGCGGGCCCGGCAAGAGGCCTTCGATCAGATGCTGGCCCACGCGGGGCAGTTGGGAGCCAACGCTGTGATTGGCGTTCGCTACGATGCCACCGAGCTGGGTTCGGGCGTGACAGAGGTGCTGTGCTACGGGACGGCGGTGCGCGTGGAGCCGGTGACCGGCACTCCGTCGTCGTCGTTGACCGGCGGATCGTGCGACTGGCAAAACCGAGGGCAACGGGATTAGATTGTTACGCCTATGGCTGGACACAGTAAATGGGCAAAGGTCAAGCACTTCAAAGGCGCCCTGGACGCCAAGAAGGGCAAATTGTTCTCCAAACTGGCGCGGGAGATCATGATCGCCGCCCGACAGGGGGGCGGCGATCCCGAGATGAATCCCCGACTGCGGATGGTGCTGTTGAAGTGTCGGTCCGCCAACATGCCCAAGGAGAACATCGAGCGGGCCATCGCCAAGGCCACGGGCAGCGCCGAATCGGGCAACTATGAGGAGATCACCTACGAGATCTACGCCCCCCACGGCGTGGCCCTGCTGGTGCCGGTGAGCACGGACAACCGCAACCGGACTGCCGCCGAAATCCGCAGTCTGGTCACGCGCAATGGCGGTTCCATGGCCACCACCGGCGCCGTCAGCCACCTGTTCCAGCGCAAGGGCCAGATCATCGTGGCCCGGGAAAACGCCCAGGAAGACACCCTCATGGAGATCGCGCTGGAAGCCGGGGCCGAGGATTTCCGGGCCGATGAACAGGGCTACGAAATCATCACCGAACCCTCGAAATTCGAGGCGGTGCACCGGGCCCTGGAACAGCGCGGCATCAAATGCGAAGTGGCCGAGGTGACCGAGCTGCCGATCACCACGGTGCCCCTGCGGGATCCGGAAGCGATCGCCGCGGTCAATCGCCTGATCGAGGCGCTGGAGGATCACGACGACGTCAAGGAGGTCTATTCCAACGCCGAGTTCCTCAACTAAAGCGCCGGTTCTCCCCCTCATGCCCGTCGGCCCGGTGACCCGCCCTCCCGGCTCCGGCTCGGACCCGCGGCGCGGGGCCCTGCGCTGTTTTTGCCGGCCATGAAGACGCTGCGGCTGGACCGCTGGCTGCCCTCGCTCTTGCACCGGTTGGCCGGCGCCGTCTGTCGCCAACCCCGCTGGTTTCTCCTCGCGCATCTGGTGCTGGCCGCGGCGGGCGTACTGTACACCGTTCAGCATCTGCAGTTCGACACCAGCCGCGGCAACCTGGTCGGCAAACAACTCCGCTACCACCAGAACTTCCTGCGATTCCGCGAAGAGTTCCCCAAGCCCGACGACCTGGTGGTGGTGGTGGAGAGCGACGATGCCGAGGCCAATCGCCAGTTCGTCGAACGCCTCGCCGCGCGGCTGGAGCGGGAGCCCGAGCTGTTTCCCCGCGTCTTTTACAAGGGCGATCTCAAGCTGCTGGGCAACAAAGCCCTTCATCTGCTGTCGGAGAGCCAGCTGCAATCCCTGCGCGATCAGTTGCAGGCCTATCAGCCGTTTCTGCGGTCCCTGGCCGGCGCCACCAACCTAGTGTCGCTCTTCGACCAGGTGAACACGTGGTTCCGGACCTCGCGCAACGCGGCCCCCGAACAACAGCAGGCGTTGCTGGAGGCCCTGCCGGCGCTGGAACGCATCCTGTCCCAGGCGGCCGCCTCGTTGCATCGCCCCGGCCTGCCGCCCTCCCCCGGTGTGTCGGCTTTGTTCAATGCCGGCGAAGAAGCCGTGCACGCCGAGTACCTGGCCTACAACGGGGGCCGCCTGTTTCTGGTGACCACCCACCCGCCCTCCGTACAAAAAGAGGTCGAAGCCATCGATCGTCTGCGGCAGCTGGTGGAGGAAACCCGCCGGGAGGTGCCCGGAGTCAATGTGGGCGTCACGGGCGAAACCGTGCTCGAGCACGACGAAATGCGTCAGGCCCGACGCGACACCACGCAGGCCAGCGTCTGGGCCCTGGTGCTGTGCGCGGCCCTCTTCATTGCGGGCTATCGCGAAACGGGCCGCCCCTTGAAAGCCATGGCCACGCTCCTGATCGGCGTGGCCCACACCCTGGCCTTCGCCACCGCCACCGTCGGGCACCTCAACATTCTCACGATCACCTTCGTGCCGATCCTGGTCGGTCTGGCCATCGATTTCGGGATTCACCTGGTCACACGGTACGAGGAGGAACTCCGGATGGGCCATGGCCGCGTCCAGGCCCTCGAACGCGCCATGGTCAACACCGGCCAGGGCATTTGCACCGGGGCCCTGACCACCGCGGGAGGATTCCTGGCGATGAGCCTGACGCAGTTCAAAGGCATTCAGGAGATGGGCTGGATCTGCGGCGGCGGCATGCTCATTTGTCTGGTGACGACGCTGACCTTTTTGCCGGCACTGCTGTTGGCCGGTCGCCAAAACCTTTGGGATGAAACCTCGGTACGTCCACCGGTGCGGGCCCGCATCGAGCAACTCTGGCTGAGGCGGCCCCGGACCGTCCTGGGCATCAGCGGGCTCCTGACGGTGGCGGCCGCCGGACAGGCCCTCCGCGTCCCGTTCGACTACAACCTGCTCAATCTGCAAAGCCAGAGCCTGCCCGCGGTCGTCTTCGAAAAAAAACTGATCGAATCCGCCGGTCGCTCGCTCCTCTACGGAGTCGTGATTGCCGACTCCCTGCCGGAAGCGCAGCGACTCCAGGCGCAGCTGGAACAGTTGCCCGCCGTGGCCAGTGTGGAAAGCTTGGCACCTCTCCTGGCGGCAGAACCGGGGCCCAAGTCCAACCTCATTTGCCAGATTCGCGAGCTGGCCGCCACGGTGCGGCTGAACCCGCCGGATGCAACCCCCGTGGCGCTGGGCGAGTTGAGCCGGACCCTCTGGGGCTTGTCCGGCTATCTCGGTCTGGCCCTGGAAAACGTCGGCACGAACGATCCGGCCCTGGCGTCTCAACTCGAACGCCTGCGCCACACCGTGATCGACACGCGGCGGGCAATGCTCGATGAATCGCTGGGCCCCGAATCCGACCGCGCCCGCAAACTCGGCCTCTATCAACGCGCCTTCTTCACCGATTTGCAACAGACCTTCCGGGCCCTGCAGGAACAAGATCCCTCCGGCCCGATGCAACTGGATGATTTGCCTCCCGCCCTGAGGGAACGGTTCGTGGGCAAAAGCGGAAAGTTGCTCTTGCAGGTGTTTCCGAAGGACGACGTCTGGCAGCGGCAACCTCAGGAGCAATTCGTTCGGCAACTGCGCACGGTGGATCCGGACGCCACCGGAACCCCCGTGCAACTTTACGAGTACACCACGCTGCTCAAACAAAGCTACGAAACGGCGGCCTGGTATGCGTTGGCGGCCATTACGGTGCTGGTGGCATGGCACTTCCGCAGTCCGCTGGCGGTGGTGCTGGCGCTGCTGCCCGTGGGCCTGGGCATGCTCTGGATGACAGGCTGGATGGGATGGCGTGAGGTGCCGTTCAATCCGGCCAACATCATGACCCTGCCCCTGGTCGTGGGCATCGGCGTCACCAACGGCATTCACATCCTCAATCGCTTCGCCGAGGAGCAGGAACCAGGTCTGCTGGCCAAAAGCACCGGCAAGGCCGTCTTGGTTTCCGGGCTGACCACCGTGGCCGGCTTCGGCAGTCTGATGCTGGCGGATCACCAGGGCATCGCCAGCCTGGGCTTTGTGATGAGCACCGGGGTTACGGCGTGCATGGTGGCCGGACTGGCCGTGTTGCCCGCGTTACTCGTGTTGCTGGCCGGGCCCGGCTCCTCCCGCGGCCGGTAAAGGCCTGCCGCTTCGAGCCCGCCACTGCGGCGACGCGGACTTGCCGAAGTGTGCCCGGGAATCTGCAAGGCACCGACTCTCGGGCTGGCATTCGCCCACCGGTTGCGGCTGATGCACCGAGAGGATGTCTTGAGCGCCGCAACGCCGAGGCGGTTTGTCAAGGGGACCGACCCCGGTCCGCAAGTTCCTCCCCGACCCACCGGCCGGACGTTGCGTGCCGTCCCAGTCCCCGGCTGAGCACACCCGGTCGAACCGCCCCCGCCTGCGAGGCGGACTCGATCCGGTTCGAGCCTCCGCCGAACGACCCGAACTGTCGGGGAGCGCCTGCTGCCCACGGATCAAAGTTGGTGAACTCCGGGACCTGGACGGTCCCGTTCCTCAGCCCCGGGCCGGCGCTGGCCCGCGGTTTGCTTTGCTGGGTCTCGCTCGCTCGCAGCGAGCGTGAGTGGAGGTAAACTTATGAAATTCACCTGGTCAGCTCGAATCGCTTTCCTGGGGGTGCTGGCCTGCCTGGGCTGGTGCGGGTGCAGCTCGCTGGACCCGCAATCAACCTCCCAGCCTCGGTTTCATGAAGCCGCGCAGGCCAACCTGATCGTACAGTTTTACAGCTGGGAACATTCCCACATCCTGCGTCCGGACTATCGGCAGGAGGGCTTTCTCGTCCCGGTGGCACGAACCAACCTGAGCGAGCACCTTCGTCGCCTGCAGGTGGATCGAAATCTGGCCGTGGTGATCATCGGCATCAGTTACAATGCGGAGGAACGAACCCGACTGATCGAGGGTTGGAAGGATCTGCTCTTTTCGGAAGGGTTTCGGAGAGTTGTCTGTTTGCGAGGCGAAGGTGTCCGGAAAGTGGACGGGCTGGTGATTTTGGACGATTCACGCTTGACCCCGCAGGCAGGATCCCCGCAGATGAGCCACCGGGGATCGCCATGAAATCGAGGCGTCGCGCAGCTTCTCGACCGCCGCTGGAGCGGATGCTCCGCATTCATCAGGAGATCCAGGCCGGTCGCTATCCCAACGCCACCACCCTGGCCGAACAGCTCGAGGTCAGCGTCAAATCCATCCAACGCGATCTCGAATTCATGCGAGACCGGTTTGGTCTGCCCCTGGCCTACGATCCCCACCGGTTCGGGTACTATTACACCGAGCCGGTGGATTCCTTCCCCACCGTGCAGCTCAGCGAAGGTGAACTGGTCGCCCTCGTGCTGGCCGAGAAAGCGCTGCAACAATATCGGGGCACGCCGTTCGAGCGGCCCCTGCTCAGCGCCATCCAAAAAATGGAGCAGGGCCTGCCCGACACCATCTCCGTCAACCTCGCCGAAGTGGAGCGCGCCTTCTCCTTCCGTCAACGGGCCGAGCCCCGGCTCGACCTGGCGATCTTCGATGCGCTCAGCCGGGCGGTGACGCGACGCCAGCAACTCGAAATCCTGTATCGCAAACCCGGCCAACGTCAGGCCGAGCGCCGCCGCATCGATCCCTATCACCTGGCCAACATCAACGGTGAATGGTACCTCTTTGCCCACGATCACCTCCGCGGTTCGCTGCGGACCTTTGTCCCGGCGCGCATCCTCGAAGTCCGGCCCACGGGCCGCACGTTTGCCCGACCCGCCCGGTTTTCCCCGGACCAAATCCTGCGCGGCAGTTTCGGCGTTCGTTCCGGCACGGGGCATTACCATGTGGTCCTGCACTTCGTCCCCCCGGCCGCGGATTACATCCGCGAAAAGAAATGGCACGAGTCACAGCGGATCCGCGAACGTCGGGATGGCAGCCTGGAACTGCACCTGGAACTCACCAGCCTCGAAGAGATCGCCCCCTGGGTCCTGAGCTGGGGCGGTCAGGCGCGCGTTCTGCAACCGCGCGAACTCGTGCTTCGGGTCCGAGACGCTGCGCAGCGTTTGTTGACCCTCCATTCCGAAGATTGACAGACGCCCGCCCACCGCGTCGGGGCTCCGCCTCCAACGCAGCCCCATGGCACGGACCGACCCCGGCAGGCCGACACCGATGCACCGTGTTTCCGGGAAGGCGGCCGGGGCAGTGTCGATCGACAGGGACTTCGGACCCGCAGCGCGGGTTTCTGCCGCACCGCCGTCGTGGCTCAGGCACCGAACAGTGAATTGCCCCTGTTGCGCCGAACCCGATGCGTTCGTAAGGTGGGGCCATGCTCAAGACCTCCAAATCCTGCATCGCCGGGTTTCGGATCCAGCCCGGGCCCGCCGAGGAATCCCTGACCGCAGCCACCCCGGTGGGACGGCTGTGCCCAACCGGATCGGCCCTCCCGCGAGGCGCGGTGTGGATGCTGGTGGCCTTCCTTTTGGGCACAGGTTCCGCCCGGGCCGAGTCGTGGGATCTGCAGCCGCACTCCGTGGGTTGGCACGCCTCCCTGGCCATCAATCAGCGCGGGCGGGACATGGGCGCGGGGGAAGCCTTCGCCTGGTGGCGGCTTCCCTGGGCATGGACGCTCGGATCGGGCTGGCAGGTGGAATCGCACCTGACGGCCGGCTTGGGTTGGCTGGGAGGGCGAGGTGCCACCGCAGGCAGTTTCCGCACCGGACCGGCCTTCTCCCTGCGACCGCCCGGGGCCCCGTTCTGGATCGAGTTGGGCATCAGCCCGACCGTGCTCACTCGGCATACCTTCGGGGGCCTGGATCTCGGGATCGGATTCCAGTTCACCAGCTACGCCGGGATGAACTGGGACATCTCACGACACTGGGGCCTGGGGTACCGATTCGAACACATGTCCAACGCAAGCCTCAGCTCCAGCAACCCCGGCCTCAACAGCCACACCTTCACCGTGTACTACCGATTCTGAGAACGTGCGGGTGCCGGGCAGGCGGGCCCGAAGGGGCGCATAGCCGGTCGCCCGCACGCCCGGCGGCGGTTGAGCAGCGCGTGACAGAAAAACCAGCTCCCGGCAACGGCTGCCAACCTCGGCGCAGTTCGTCCGCCCGCGGGGTAAATGCGCCGGTCCCTCTCACGGCCTCCGCGAGGCGGTCACCATGGGGAAATCATCGGTCCGGAACGGCGATGCCGGCAAACCGTCTCTGTTCCACAAATTGACCACCGGACAATCCGCCCATCCGTAGCGCACCGCCACCGGCCGCGGCACCTGTGGACTTCGCACCTCGACCGTGTCGCCCACAATGCGCGCCTCCGCCCAAACGAACTTGCGATCCTCTCCACAGATCGCAAATCCCTTCAACGGCCCGCCGCGGGCTTCCAGGCCGCGCCCGACAAAGTCGAACGAGACAATCGCCCGATCTCCTTCGAAACGCACACTGCGATACAACGGCCCGGACCAGGTGATCTTCTCGCCATATGCGATGGACCGCGCCGCCAGCGCCAGACGCTCGCCCACCGGCTTCTTCCAAACCGGATGAATATCGTTGGGATCGCCCACATCCGTGGTCACCACCACGCCCACCTTCGGCAATTGCCGCATGGCCAGCATCTGCGCCTCGCGCAATTCGGCCCACGCGCTCTCAGCCGGCTCGTCCTTGATCGGCAGGAACGGCGCCAGTTGCACCGCCAGAAACGGAAAATCGCCCTGCCGCCAGTCCCGACGCCAGTTGCGAATCAGGTCCGGGAACAGGCTCCGATACTGCTCCGCCCGACCCACGTTGGATTCGCCCTGGTACCAGATCACGCCCCGAATGCCGTACGGAATCAGCGGCGAAATCATTCCATGGTACAACTCCGACGGTTTCCAGGGCGGCCAGGGTGCATTGCGTTTGAATTCCCGGCCCGCCTGGCGCGCCTCGTCCCGCTCGCGTTCCCAGGCACGGAGCGCCTCCTGGTACTGCCGGTATTGCTCCGGGTAGGTCTCCAGGATCTCGCGCACGTACCGCGGCCGCATCTCCAGGGCTTCACGGCTCATCCATGCCTCGGCCGGCGACCCGCCCCAATCCGATCGAATCAAACCCACGGGAACCCGCCGCGCCTGCAGGATCGCCCTTCCGAAATAATAAGCCACCGCCGAAAAGGACCTGGCCCGCTCCGGAGTGCATACCTCCCAACGGGCGTTCAGTCGGATCGTGGGCGCGTCCGCCTTCACATTCGGCACGTCCAGAAACCGGATCCAGGTGTTTGTGGCCGAGGCAATGTCCGCCTCCGGTTGAAAGCTCCGCTCCAACGGCCATTCCATGTTGGACTGGCCGCTGCACAGCCAAACCTCCCCTACCAGCACATTGGTCAGCCGCAGCGTTCGGCTGGCTGACTCCACCACCATCTCGTAGGGACCACCGGCCCGCAACGGCGCCAGGCGCACCTCCCATTTGCCGTTCTCGATGCGCGTGCTTCGTGCCTGCCGGCCCAGGCGCACCGTGACTTTCTCGCCGTCATCGCCCCAACCCCAAACCGGCACGGGTTGCCCCTGCTGCAGGACCATGTGGTCGGTGAACACCGGAGCCAGCTGAAAATCCGCCCGCACGCCCTGACCGGAGACCAGCCACAACCCCAGAGTCGTACCGAGGACAAACTGGAACGCTCGTTTCATGCCGCCACTGCTATCGGGACGGCCGCCAGTGTCAACGTCAAAGCCGTTGGCGGCATCCGCCGGAGCCCGAATCTTTCGGCGATTTGGGAGGAGTTCCCGGCGGGATTGCCTCCACAGGGACCGCCGAAACTTCGGCTCGGGCCCTGTGCACGCTGGAGAGCATCCCATCCTCGAAAAGTCCTCATCGTCGATCGCCGGCCACGCGTTGAAAACGCTCCCGTGCGCGGGCTGATCGAACCTTGGCCCGGGTGCACCCGGCTTGGAAACCACGGCATGCCGCAGGGCAGTGTCCCCGGCGGTGCCCCAGGCCGCCACTTTCAGACCGAAAAGTCCGAGCTGCCCAAACACCGCTTCGCCACGAGGCGCCCGGCACAACCGCACCGTCTCTGGGGAAGATCCAACGCGCCCAACCGAAACGCCTCGGTTGCGAGGTCCGGGGAGCCTGCCTAGGCTGGGGCCATGCCGTACCTGGGAATCGAGATTGGCGGGACCAAACTCCAAATGCTCGTCGCGGAAACGCCCTTTCACATTCTGGAGCGGCGAGAAACGCGGGTGGAGGCCGCGCAGGGTGCGGAGGGCATCCGCGCCTGGATCGCCCGGGAGCTGTCGTCATTGCTGGAGACACACCAGGTGAGCGCCGTGGGGGTGGGTTTCGGAGGACCCGTGGACCGCAAACGCGGGTGTGTGGCGCGTTCGCACCAGATCGAAGGCTGGGCGGGATTCCCGTTGCAGGAATGGCTGCATCAACTCGCCAAAGTGCCGGTGGTCATCGAGAACGATGCAAACACGGCCGCCCTCGGCGAGGCATGGCACGGTGCCGGCCGACATCGGGATCCCGTTTTCTACATCACGCTGGGCAGCGGCGTGGGAGGCGGCCTGGTCACGGGCGGCCGCATTTACCATGGCAAGCCACCCGGGGAGGCGGAGGTGGGCCACGTCCGATTGGACCGGGAGGGCACCACACTGGAATCGCGTTGTTCCGGCTGGGCGGTGGACCAGCGCATCCGGGCTGCCGTGGCCCGGGGCTCCGAGGGATCGCTCGCGCGCCGCGTGCGTGAGGATCCCGGACAGGAAGCGCGGCACCTGGCTGCCGCGCTGGCCGACGGCGACCCCCTGGCCGCGGCGCTGGTGCGAGAAATCGTCGAGGACCTGGCCTTCGGACTCTCTCACGTGGTCCATCTGTTCCATCCCGAGGTCATCATCCTCGGCGGGGGACTCTCCGGGTTGGGCGAACCGCTGCGGGCGGGCATTGCCTCCGCGTTGCCCCGGCACCTGATGGAGGTGTTTCGACCCGGGCCGGAGATTGCCTTGTCAGCCCTGGGCCGGGACGCGGTCCCGGTTGGCGCGATCGAATTGGCGCGCTGGGCCTGACCCCGTGCGCGACCCCGTGGAGTGGCCCCCGGCTTCCGTTCCTGTTGGCACCGCTGAACGTTGCCCGCGAGCCGTCCATGCCATGCGCTCCGCGACCGGCCAACGGCCCGGGACTCCTTCCCGTGCCCGCCCGGGCTGCGGTCCCCGGCAAAGTTCACCAGGTCCGCCGCGCTGATCGCGGTCCGACACCGCGCAGGTCCAACGGCTGAAAGCCGATGAAGCGCGCGGGCGAGCCGGGAGCCAGACGAAAATCACCCTCGCGGGCACCCACGAACAGGGGATCGCCAAAGAGCGAGTGCCGATCGTGGCCCCGTGCCCGCCAGTCGGCCCAGCTACGGCTGCCGAACTTCCAGTTCTCCCAATTGGCACCCGGCCGAAGGTCCCAGTACAGGTTGCCATCGATCACAAAGCGATCGTTGTTCCAGCTGCCCCCCAGCAACACGCCCTGGTCGAACAGCACAATGTTGTTGGTAAAAATGAAGCTGATGTGCTCCTCCTCGCGCGAGCGCTGCAGTTGATGGTCGCGGGCAAAGGCGAAAATGTTGTTCCGCACCACGTTGGTCGCGCCGTAGTGCTGGTGGAACCCCCCGTGGGTGGTACGATACACCAGATTGCTTTCGGCCAGGATCCCGGCCGTGCCCTCGTCGAAGTAAATGCCCCACCCGCCGTACCGCAAACCCGCGATGTCATGCCAGAGATTCTGCACGATGCGCGTGCCCACCTGGCGGCCCAGCGTGTAAATGCCTCCCATGTCGCTGAGGATGGGGCCGTCGCCATCGGACTGAACCCCGATGTGATGGACGTGATTCCCGGCCACGAGCTGGTTGGTCGCCAGGGCCCGCGGATCGTAGCCCCACGTCCAACCCACCGAAATCCCGGTGTAATAAAAGTCGTGAACGTGGTTGTGCAGGATCCGGTTGTCCGGAGACTGGCCGATCCAGATGGCCACCGCGCTGTGGAAGATCCGGCCTCCGTGATGCAGATGACAATCGGCAACTTCGTTGGCCCGGGCGATTTCCTCGGCGCGGGTGCGGATCTGAGTCTCGCCCATCTTGATCCCGCCGGCGCCCAGGTCGGCGAACTCACAGGCCACGACGCGGTTCGACTGACAGCCGCGGCCCAGTTCCAAGCCATAAGTGCCCAGCTGAACAAATCGGCAACCCTCGAAGCGACTGTCCCGCAAGCCCGTCGCGCGCACCGCCGCCGGCACACCCACCGCCGCCTGGGCGAACCCGCCCACCTCGTGCGATGGTGCCGGCCAGGCCATGGCCAACCGGCGCGCCTCCTCGGCGTCCCGCGGAAACCACCACTCCGTGTGCGCGAAGGTCAACCCGGCGAATCGAACTCGTTCGACAAACTCCCCCGCCTCGGGCCGCCCGCGAATCTCCACGACCGCGGGCAACCCACCGATGATCCCCTCGCTGCCCACGGGCGTCTCGCCCGGCCGCGGCAGGTACAGGAGTCGACCTGTTTCCGCCTCCCACCACCATTCGCCGGGAGCATCCAGAAACTCGCGCGCTCCTTCCAAGTAGTACGGGTCGCCGGGGTCCATCTGAAACACGGATCGCTTGCCAAAGCTGAGAATCCGTTCGGCCGCGTTCACCTCCGTAATCGGCAGATGAGAGTCCGTCCACCGACTCATCACCACCGCTTCGGCAAGGGTCAGGGTGGGCCCCAGCGGGACGTCTCCGGCCTTGTAACGGATGCGCCGCTGGCCCTCGTGCCACTGCGCAGTCCGATCCGGCAGGGATTCCACGGCCAGATAACCCCGGTTGGGATGGCGCGCACGCACAGCACGGCGGCCGTTGATCCAGAGCTGTCGGAAGGGTTCCCGGCTCTCGCGCAGCCCGGGCACGGGCGCGATCCACAAGGTGCGATCCCCCTGCACTTCCACCTGCCACTCGGGGATGCGCCGTCCGGCGCTCAAGATCGGCTGCTCGTTCCCGTGCGCCACGATCTCGAGGTTCGAATCGACCGACGTCAACACCAGGGGCTCTGGCAAAAAGTAGGTGCCGCCCCGCACCTGAATCACGGCGCGGGCACGGGCAGCCGCCGTGTCCTTCGCGCGCAGCTCCCGCACCGCTTGGACGGCCCGGGCCAGCGAAGCAAACGGGCCATCCTCACCTCCCCGGAGCGGGACCGATTGCCGGCCGGACCATGCATCGTTGCCATTGGTGGCCACGTAAAACACGATGGGACGCGGAGCGCCCGGGTCGGGGATACGGCTGCCCTCCGATGGGGCTCCGGCCGCAACGCCGCTCAAGAGCCCGATCGCGCCCACCCACCCCAAGCCCGCCCAGCTCACAGCCCGCCAGCCCGCACCGGGGCGGCCCGGACGTCTCCTCCGCTGCCTGCCTGTTTGCGCACCCGCAATGGTTCTGCTTCGATCCAACCCGCTCATACGTCGTACTCCCCGTCACAGCAGGGCGATCCTCAGCGCCCGCCGCGGTCGCCGGGCTCCTCGGCAGCGTTGTCCCGCACGACGATGCCCGGTCGCTCCGGCGCCCGAATTTGCAGCCGGCCGCGCATGAGATTGCCCGTGATGACCGCGCGTTGCACTCCCTCGCCCAATTCCACCTGGGGTTTGTCCGCCTGAAACTCACACCCGCGCACCAGAACCCGTCCGCTCTCGAACTGCAACGCCGCGCGGCCCTCGTTTTTCCGGTCCCACTGCACAAAGGTGCAGTCGCTGAACCCCACTGTGCCCTGTCCCGACACCCGGGCGATCTGATGGCACGGGCCCCAGAAGGCGCAATTGACGAAACGCACCGCCCCGGTGTGCCGGCTCTCCACCCGCACCATGGTCGGGTCCGGGCCGTTGAAGGACACGAACTCGCCATTGCTGATCAGCAGGCCATAGGGCGCGCTTTGCTCCACCAGGACCGCCGTGTGGCAGTCGTCGGCTCCAATGCCCAGGAAATTGCCGTTGCACACGCCGGCTTTCGTGGCGATGAACTTGTATCCCACGCTGTATCCGAAGCAGAACGTGTTGAACACGTACTGCCAGTCGCTGCGGCCGAAGATGAACGCCTCGCCGTGCTGCTGCTGCCAGGCCCGCACTTTGGGCCGCAAGCTCCACCAAGGATTGAAGTGCACGTTCTCGATGCGACCGATGTCGTAGATGGCGTCCACGTAAATGCCCCGGCGCAGGGGCTGACCGTGCACATCCCGAATCAGATGCCGTTCGTTCTGCGAAGCGTCGATGCCGTTGTAGGGATTCAGCAATTCCACCGCCAGGACGGCCGGGTTCTTGCCGCGCATGGCGATGGCCCACGGATACGGCTTCGGCTCGGTTTCGGGATCCTGGTCGGGGTAGTAAATCACCACGCCCTTGAGGGTGCTGTTGTGATGAAGGGTGATGAACGGAGGACCGTCCTCGGAACCGGCCCCACCGGTGACCAAAAAGGTCGTTCCATCGTCCGTGGGCCGGGGCAGGCCGCGGTCCCGAATGCCATTGTGCGCAGGGACGGATTCCCACACGCCCCGCAGCGTGACCGCCGGCGGCACGCGCAGGGAACCGGCAAATCTGTAGTTGCCGCGGGGCGCGTACACGATGCCGCCGCCGTTTTTCTCGGCGGCGTCGAGGGCCCGTTGGAAAGCCGCGGTGTTGTCCGTCTGGCCGTCGGCCACGGCCCCGAAGTCCAGCACATTGAAAAGATCGGTGCCGGCCGCGAGTCCCACGGCACCCGACCACAGCAGAAGGATCCCCCAAGCTCGAGGCAGCGGTCTCGGACTGGTTCGCATGACCCGGAAGCATAGGGGAGCCCGGCGTGGCAGGCAAACTCAACCGCCCCGCGCCGGGGCCCGGCCCGCTCACCGGCAGCGCTCGCGAGGTTCAAGATCCGGCCCCATGCCCGCACGAACCTCAGTCTGCACACTCGCGTCCGGCGCAAGCAGGTCAGGCCCACTCCGGGCAATCAAGGCCATGCGCACGGCCCGGAAAGGCCACCGTGCCCGGGGGCCGAACAGGTTCACCGACAAGAGTTCCCCGCGACCCCTGAGTTGGTCGCGACGCCGCGCGGGGCCCGCCACAAAAAAGGCCCGTGAGCTCCAGCGCCCACGGGCCACAAGAACCCGGCCGCCACGCAGGGGCGCAGCGGCCCATCCCATCAGATCTTCTTGGGCATGGCCGTCCAGGCCCCCTTCTTCTTGCTGCTCTTGACGCAGGTCTCGATGAAGGCGATGCCCATCCAGCCGTCCTCCACGTTGGCGTACTTGGAGCCGTCACACTTGAATTCCTTGCCCTCCTTCCACGCACGCACATCGGCCTCGAAACAACGGTGCAGGCGTGCGAAGGCGTCATGGAAGGCCTCGCCATGCCCGGACGGCAACGTACTCTCCGCCAGCAGATCCGCCGGCATGTCCTTGGGCAGGAAACCGTCCCCCGGCGTGACCGCGCCGCGCCAGTACACACGATCCGGCTGCCCGTTGAGGTAGATGACCAACCGCTCGGGGTCTTCCTGACGCCACTCCAACGTGCCCTTGGTCCCCGCAATGGTGATACCCAGATCGTTCTTGTGCCCGATGCAGATCTGGGAGGCGCGCACGAGGGCCTTGCCGCCGTTGCTGAGCCGGCAATACACGGTGAAGTGGTCGTCGAGCGGCCGCCCCTCCACGAACGTCTCCAACTGCGCACTCACGTGCGTGACTTCCAGCCCGGTCACATACCGAAGCTGCATGAGGGCGTGGGTACCGATGTCTCCGCCGCAACCGGACAGGCCGGCACGTTTCGGGTCCACCCGCCAGGATGCCTGTTGCTGACCGGTGGCCTCGAGCTTGGTGGCCAGCCAGCCTTGCAGATAGTAGCTGTCCACCCAGCGGATCTCGCCCAACAATCCGCTGCGGACGATGTACCGGGACAGCCGGGTGGTCCAATGCCCCAGGTACGTGTGCGCCACCCCGAAGGGGATGCCCGTCTGACGGACCATTTTGACGAGCGCATTGGCCTCCTTGAGGTTCAGGCACAGCGGCTTTTCGCAGAAGACCGCAATGCCGGCCTTCAGGGCCTTCATCGCCGGGTCAAAGTGCACGTGATTCGGCGTGACAATCAGGATGTAATCGAGCTTCTCCTCCTCCGGAAGCGAGGCGTTGGCCGCGATCATCTCGTCGTAGGATCCATAACCCCGGATCGGATAAGGCCAGTTGGCGGCTTCTTCCAGCGCGACCTTGGGATCGGGGAAGAGCGCACCGGCAACCACCCGTCGGGTGCCGTCCATGTGAATGGCTCGTTGATGGGGATGGACGATGAACGCGCCGCGTCCACCGCCGACCAGGCCGACATTGAGAGGTCTCTTTGACATAGGCTGCTGGTTCGTTGTGCTCGGTGATTGGTTTTGATGCGGGCTGCGCGACCGGCCTTGCCCCGGCCCGGGCCCGCGCGTCCTGCGGCCGCAGAATAAACGGGCCCGCCGCCAAACTGCCAAACATTTTTTCATCTTGCCGCCGCTCTGCGTTCGCCGCTTGTGAATGACCAAACCCGTCGAGATGTTCGCAGCCGGGCACCCCCACAACCCGCGCCAAGTGGCCCGGGGAAGTTCCGACCCAAACGGCCGCAGGAAGAGCCTCCGCGGATCCCCCGCCCCGCGGTCGCGCGACGGGGTCGAACGATCGACCACGCCCCTCAGGCCCACCTTTCCCTGGTCGGTTTCCCGCGCGGCGGTCCAACAAGACAGATCCACGCTCCACCGACCGCTGATTCCCGAGTTCTCATTCGGGAGTCCGTCGCCGGTGCCTCCCGAGCCCCTGTGCCTGGCCGGGGCTCTGTTTTTTTCTCAAGTTCCCCTCCTCGCCTGCCGATGATGGAGATTGACCGGGCTCAGAACAGACCGACTGACCTTGAACACAGGCCGGAAGATTGGCGGGGGTTGGTGGCACGCCCTGCTCCTGGCAGTAGCGTGGGGGGTGTTGTTGGGGCGGCACGGTGCTCGGGCCGCGCCGGGCACCGAAGGCTCGCCAGGCCCCAGCCCGTTGCCCCTGGTCAACTCCGTCGTCCAGTTCTATTCCCTCCCGCCAGATCAGATGGCCCGCGGCCATCCCGTCCGCATGGAGGGGCTCCTTCTGTACGCAGATGCCGAGTGGGCCATGCTGTTGTTCCAAGACGAGACCGGCATCCTCTTTCTGCCGCCGCCCCGGCACCTGACGGATTTGACGGGCGGACGCCAGGTGCGACTGACTGGCGTAACGGCCGTGGAAGGCGAAGCACGGCACATCCGCGACCTGCGCGTGGAGGACCTGGGACCGGCCGAGCTCCCTTCGCCCGTGCGGCTACCCCTCCATCTGCTCACCAACACCACGTCCGAAGCGCAGCGGGTCCGCGTCACGGGTGTGGTGCGAACTGCAGAACCCTTGGACGGCCAACGAGGGCGACTGGTTCTGGATTTGGGACCCGTGCGAATGCGGGCCTACATCCGCCATGCCAGCCTCACCGATTTGGAGCAGATTCACCGGGGGTTTGTGGAGGTGACGGGGTTGCGCCTCCCCTTGCCCAAGCCCGAGGCCGATCTGGCACCTGTCCAACTTTTCGTGCTGGGGATGGACGATTTAACCGTCCTCGAAGCCGGCCCCAAGGATCCCTACCGCGCCCCGTTGATTACCGTGCGGGACCTGATCGCGCTCCGCGGCTCGGGCCTGCCCGTGCCTTTGCGGCGCGTGCGCGGGCGCGCCTTCGATCAGGTGGTCGGCCGTTCGTTCTTTTTGGAGGATGGCACGGGCCGGGTCGAGGTCCGCAGCACGGAAGCCCTCTTGATCACCAACGGCGCAGAGGTCGAGGCCGTGGGGTATGTCTCGTCGGATGCGTCGGGAGCCATCCAGCTCGACGAGGCAATGTTTCGCCTTGTTTCCAGCCTTCCCACGACACCTCCCCCGCGAAGAGACAAAGTTCTGAGCTCCATCGAGGAGATTCGCGCCCTCAGCCCGGAGCAGGCCGCGGCGCAATGGCCAGTGGCCCTGGAGGCGGTGGTGACCTACCACGACCCGGAATGGCGGGTACTGTTCGTGGCTGAGCAGGGGCATGGTGTCTTCGTCGGCTATCTTCGCAATCTTTCGAAACTGGCCGTGGGGGATCGGGTTCGAATTCGCGGGGTGACCGCCCCTGGTGGGTATGCCCCCGTCATTGCCGAAGCAGAAGTCACCTTTGTGGGGCGGGGCGATCCGCCGCCTCCGCAGCAGCCGAGCGAAATGCGTCTGCTCTCCGGCTTGCTGGACTGCCAGTGGGTGGAGCTGCGGGCCACCGTGCGAGGGGTCAGGCGTGTCGGGCCAAATCTGGAGCTCGACCTGGCCACACGGCGGGGCGGACTGACCGCCTGGTTGCAAGGCTGGGGTAACCAACCGGTGCCCGAGGCCTGGGTCGGCCTCGAAGCCCGAGCCATTGGCGTGGTCGGGGCCCGCGCCAACGCCCGACGTCAATTGACCGGCATTACCCTTCACATCCCCGGAGAAGCGTGGCTCGAGTTTCTCGAGCCGGTTCCCACGGACCCGTTCGCCCGTGAGACCGTAGCGATCAGCCAGTTGCTCGCCTTTCGCAGCGACCAGGCCAATCCCCGGCCGGTGAAAGTGTCCGGGGTGGTCACCTTCGCGCACACCAACGGATCCATCGCCCTCCAGGACGAAACGGGCGGGCTGTGGCTGCGATCGCCGACCGTGTCGGTGACACCGGGTCAACGCGTCGAAGTCGTGGGATTCCCCGTACCCGGAAGCTTGTCACCCACCCTCGACAGGCCTGCCCTGCGGATCGTAGGTCCGGCCCGGCTCCCGGAGGCCGTCCGTGCCGCACCCGAGGCGCTCCTGAGTGGAGAATTGGAGGGACGCCGCGTGCAGGTGGAAGGCCACCTGTTGGAGAATCTGAGCCAGTTGCCCCGCCCGTACCTCACCCTGCAGGAAGCTGGCACGGTGTTCCACGTCTTTTTCGCCGAGGACGCGCCCCGACCCGAACTGGCGCGCCTGAAGCCGGGCAGTCGCGTGGCGGTCACCGGCGTCTGTCAGGTGCAAACCGATGAATGGCGACAGCCCCGGGCCTTTCGGCTCTGGGCCGCAGAGGGCACGGACGTGGCGCTGTTGGCAGGCCCCCCGCGGATCACCCGACGTCAGATGGCCTGGGCAGGGGCGGCGGCCACGGGCGCGGCCGCGCTGGCGTTCGCCTGGGTGATCGCCCTGCGTCGCAAGGTCCGTCAGCAAACCCGCGAACTGGAAGAGCGCTACCACAACGAGCTGGAGCTCAAACAACGGTACCAGGACCTGTTCGATCATGCCGGGGACGTGATCCTGGTGACCGATGCGGACGGGCGACTGACGGCCGCCAACCGCGCCGCGGAAGCGGCCTTCCAAACCGAGGCGGCCGCCCTGCTGGGTCGGCCGTTCCTGGAGTTGTTTCATCCGGACGACCGGTCGCGCATCGAAGAGGTCATGGCGGCCTTGCGCGCAGGGAAAACGGCCGCCCCGTTCGAAGCCCGAGCCGCGTCCTCCGGCTCCGTCACTCGCATTTTCGAATTGCACCTGCAACTGTTGCGGCGAAACGGGCATCAGGTGGGCTTTGAATGCGTCGCCCGGGACCTGTCCGAACGTCGACGGCTGGAGGCGCAGCTCCAACAAATGCAACGGCTGGAGTCAGTCGGGCAACTGGCCGCCGGGGTCGCTCACGATTACAACAACATCATGACCGTCATCCTGGGGCACACCGGCCTGCTGTTGAGCGAAGGTGAATGGCCTGCTCCGGTCCAGGAGTCTCTTCAGGAAATCCAGCGCGCCGCCACGCGCGCCGCCGATCTGACCCGGCAACTGCTGGCCTTCAGTCGCAAGCAGGTCATGAACGTTCAGGCGGCCAATCTCAATGAGATTGTCAGCGACATGGGCAAAATGCTCCGGCGCCTGTTGGGAGAACACATCGAGTTGCGTTGGGAACTGGCCCGGGACCTGCCGAGCATCCGGGCCGATGTCGCCATGATCGAGCAGGTGATCGTCAATCTGGCCGTCAATGCCCGGGATGCCATGCCCGAAGGCGGCACGCTCACGATCCGGACCGAACGCGTCACCGTCACCGACACGCACTTGCAGCGCTGCGCCGAAGCGGTGCCGGGCGTTCACGTCTGCCTCAGCGTTACCGACACCGGGATTGGCATGGACGCCGAAACGATGCGGCACATCTTCGAACCGTTCTTTACCACCAAACCCTTCGGCAAAGGGTCCGGGCTCGGTCTGGCCACGGTCTTCGGCATCGTCAAACAACACAACGGATGGATCGAGGTCGAAAGCCAGCCCGGGCGCGGCAGCACCTTCCGCGTGTACTTCCCGCCCGGGCCCGCCACCGCGGCCCGTGCCAAAACCGCCGAGGCGGCCGACCTGCACAAGGGCCGGGAGACCATCCTGGCCGTGGAGGACGAGCCCGCCCTGCGCCTGATGTTGGTCAACGGACTCCGCCGGCTCGGCTACCAGGTCCTGGCCGCCGCCAGCGGGCCGGAGGCTCTGGAACTGTGGCGAACCCACCGCGACAGCATTGACCTGGTCATCACCGACATGGTGATGCCGGGCGGCTTGAACGGCCGACAACTGGCAGCCCGATTGCGCGAGGATCGCCCGGATCTGAAAGTCATTTTCTCGAGCGGTTACAGCCACGAGCTGAGCGCCGAGGGTCTGGAACATCTTGCCGGGGCGTTTCTACCCAAGCCCTACACGCCGAAAAAACTGGCGGCAATCGTCCGCGCGTGCCTGGATGGCCGCCCCCTGGGTGAGGTCGAGTCGGCACTGGCCGGCACGGACCGCGCTGCCCGATAGCTTGCACTTGTCCGCGGGAAGAAGTTCTCCCGCGAAGTCCTCCCGCCCGCCGGAGCCGTTTTCCCTCCGGAGATCTATCCGGTTCGAATCGACCGCACCCCTTCGCCTGGTCGACCCACACTCCGGGCAGGCCCCGGTGCCCACTCGGCCCGCTGTTCCACGGGCACTGCGGCCTGCAACAGCACCGGACGCAACCGGGCCCCACCAAAAAAACGCACCGTGCCGAACAACCACAGCCCCTTGATGCGGAACTTGTACGCCGGCTGAACCGAGCGAAGGAATTCCCAGATTTCCCGCGCGTGACTCTCCACGTGGTATGTCGTCACCGCCACCTGCGGCGCCCCCTCGCGCAACAACCGCTCCGCCCCGCGCAGCACGTCCAGATCCGCCCCCTCGGCGTCGATTTTGATCAGGTCCCACGGCCCGAGCCGAATGCCCCGCGCGTCACAGTAATCGTCCAACGCAACCGCCTCCACACTTGCCTCCCCGACTTCCGGAAAACCGGCCTCGATCCGATTCGCCTCCGGTGCGGCCCCCTCGACAAATCGGACCCGGCCCGACTTCGCCGTAACCGCCTTTACTTCCACGGCCAGCCGGTCGTCCACCCCGTTGACGCGGGCGGCCTCCGCCAGATACCGCGCCGTGCGCGCCGAGGGCTCGAACGCGATCACCCGCCCGGCCAAACCCTGCCGCAGGACCCGGCAGGCAAACAAACCTTCGCATGCTCCCACATCCAGCACCAGACTTTCCGGGCGCAATACCACGGGGGGCGTGGTATAACAATGCGGATGGCGGGGATCGATTTCCTGGGCGATTGCGTGGTATACATTGGGCGTCCAAGGGCCCAGCCAAAACACCGTGACCCCCGCCGGTCGAACCGTTACCCGATGAATCCCGGCCTCTACCTCTGTGGCTTCGACCGCTCGCGCCAGGGCCACACCCGCCGCCCGATAGGTGATCCGGCCGGGCAACAGCCAATGCCGCCAGTTCATCCACGCATCGTGCCACTCGAAGGCCCCGGTCCGGCGCAGCGCCCACCAGCATCCAAGCGCTTGACCCAACAGCCGGACCGGGTTTTTCTTGCCGGCCAACGTCATGCGCACCTTCTACTCCACCTGCACGCACCGCAGCAAGGCCGGGCATGGAATCTGCCGCCGCGTCTTCAACCGCCGCGCGAAGACGTGGGACCTTGCCCGTGCCGAAACCCCATGACGACTCCGCCAATCAAGGTTGCCTGGATCACGTATTTCCCGGTGGAATGGCTGCCCGAGGCACCGGAAGAACTCCGCAACCTGCCCAGGCACCACCCCGCCTCCTGGCAACGGGTCCTTTTGCGCTCCTGGCTGGAGAACAATCCCGGCCTCGAACTCCACATTGTGGCGCTGCGCAAGCAGTTTCCCCGCTCCTTGCAGTTTCGGGTGGGGCCGGCCCGCTTCTACTGTGTCCGCACCACGGGCGGCCTGCGCGCCCCCACACTGTTTTGGTACGACACTTGGAAAGTGCGCCAGGTACTGCGCGCCATCCGACCGGATCTCGTCCATGCCTGGGGCACGGAAAACGGGGCCGCCCTGGTGGCTGCGCGACTCGGTTGGCCCTTCCTCGTGACGGTCCAGGGACTCATGAGCTGGTACTGCCGGGTGGTGCCCGAAGCCACCCCTTACAACCGGCTCGCAGCATGGCTGGAACGCTGCAGCCTGCCACGGGCCCCGTTGGTCACCACCGAGTCCCGATTCGCCGTGGACTTCATCCGCGGTCGCTTCCGTCCCCGGGCCGTGATGCAGATCGAGCATGCGCCCGACCCTCTGTTCCATCGCGTGCAGCGTGCACCGGCACCCGACCGGATCCGGTTGGTGGCCAACGCTCGGTTCCATTACGCCAAGGGCACGGACCTGTTGCTGCGCGCGGTGCACCGACTGCAGCCGGAGCTCCCCCTTGAGCTCGTGCACATCGGCCCGCCGCTGAACCCTCTGGCCGATCAACTGCGTTCGGAGTTGGGCGCAGGATTTTGGGACCGTATCCAGTTCCGCCGAGACCTTACGCCGCAAGAGGTTGCCGCGGAGCTGGCCAGGGCCACGCTCCTGGTCTGTCCCACCCGTGTCGACGTCAGCCCCAATTCCGTCAAGGAAGCCGTGGCCGCCGGTGTCCCGGTGGTCGCCAGCCGGGTGGGCGGCATCCCCGATTATGTCGTGCCCGACCGCAACGGTTTGCTGCTCGAGCCGGGGAACCTGGATGAACTGGTGCGAGCCTTGCGTCAGGCCTGCCACCATCCCCTCTTCCGCCACGGCAAAGTGGAGGCCGGGACCCTGGCCCAGATGCGCGAGTATCTTTCCCCGGAAACCATGGCCCGGCGCTTCTTCGAGGCCTATCAACATGTGCTGCAGACTGTCCCCCGCCACGCCCCCTGACAAGCCCTGCGCCGGTCCGTGTCGGCCTGCCGAGATGCGCAAATGCATCGCCGCACGCGTGTTCCGCCGCTAAGCTGTCTCCATGGTCTACCAGGAGGAGATCCGCCTTCGCACCACCCATGCTGGCCAGATGCACGACCTGACCGAGCAGGTCGCCGCAATCGTTGCCCGCTCCGGGATCACGCAGGGCCTGGTGCAGGTGTTCAATATCGGCAGCACGGCCGCCGTGGGCACCATCGAGTTCGAACCCGGGCTGCAACGCGATCTGCCGCAGGTGCTCAATCAACTGTTGCCACCGGGCCGCCACTACGGTCACGAACAAACCTGGCAGGACGGCAACGCCCACTCCCATCTCCAGGCCACCCTCTTGGGACCTTCGCTCACCGTGCCCGTGCGCCAGGGCCGCCTGGTCCTGGGTCCCTGGCAGCAGATCTTCCATTTGGAGTGCGACATCAAGCCCCGCGACCGAAGGGTGTTGGTTACCGTGCTGGGCGAGGGCGGCGGCTGAACCAGTGGGGTGGGCCCGCCCCCGCGATGAGTCCGGACCGGGACAGGCCCCGGGCACGTCCGCCGTTTGCTTCACCAGGAAGGGCCCGCCGCGGCCGGCACGCTCCGGGCGGGCTTCCGGCTCCGCTCCGGTGGCCGCACCGCCACAAACACGTACGACTTGCGCTCGAGCCCTTCCCAGACCTCGCTCACGTAGGCGCGCAACCCGCCTTCCGGCCAGAGAGGTCGAGCCTGCAGCTGCAAGCCTGCCGCGGCAAAGAAGGCCTCGTACTCGGCCAGGGAGTAGGACCGTCGAACGTCCGCAGGTCCCTGCTCCCGCCCCCAGCGCCATCGGCCGGAGACACGCGTCGGCCGCGGTTCGCGCACCGCCACCATCCGACCGCCGGGCTTGAGCACCCGGCGCACCTCCCGGAGCACACCCACCACGTCCACCGTCTCGTGCAGGGTGGCCGAGCAAACCACGAAATCGAAATGGCCCTCGGGAAATGGCAACCGATGAAAATCAGCCGGCATGCGCACGATCTTTTCCGATTGCGCCCCCAGATGCGCCAACACCCGCGGCGCCAGTTCCTGCAGCAACCGGCGCGACGCATCGGTCGCCACCACTTCCACGACCTGCGGCAGCTTGGACAGTTCCGCACTAAATGCACAGGCCCCGGCGCCGATCTCCAGGATCCGTCCCCGGAATTTCAGCCCCCACAAGTGCTGCAAGTGCTCCAGGATTCGGGAAAAATCCCCGCGCAACTGCTCCAGCCAGGCGGCTTCGTTGGCCGCTGCCTGGGCCACCAGGCGCGCCGCCCGCTCCTCCAGCAATTGCTGCTGCAACTGACCGGCCGGGGAGGTGGCCCAGGTCCGCTCGATGTATCTGGAGCTGCGCGCTCGCATGTTCGCCCGGCACAATAAACCACGCACTGCGGCTGCGCAACGTGAGGCGGGTCACGAAACGGAAAAAACGGAGGCCGCCGGCGCCCCCGCCTACCAGACGTCTGCCGGCTCCGGCGCGGTCATTTTCCCAGGCGCTTGCGAAAGTCCTCAATCGTGCGGCGCAGCCCCTCCTCCAGGGGCACGCGGGGTGACCAATCCAGCAACTGCCGCGCTCGCGTGATGTCCGGTCGCCGCTGCCGCGGGTCGTCCTGGGGTAGCGGTTTGAAGACGATTCGGCTCTTCGAACCCGTCAACCGCAGGATCTCCCGCGCAAACTCCAGCACCGTCAGCTCGGTGGGATTCCCCACGTTGACCGGCAACCCGTAGTCGCTGAGCATGAGCCGATACACCCCCTCGATCAGATCCGACACATAACAAAAACTGCGCGTTTGCGATCCGTCGCCGAACACCGTGAGAGGTCTGCCCTGCAGAGCCTGGGTGATGAAGTTCGGCACCACGCGGCCGTCATTCAGGCGCATCCGCGGCCCGTAGGTGTTGAAGATCCGTACAATGCGCGTCTCCAGCCCGTGCTCCCGCTGATAGGCCATCGTCAGCGCCTCGGCAAAGCGCTTGGATTCGTCGTAACAGCCCCGCGGTCCCACCGGGTTCACATGACCCCAGTAATCCTCCGATTGGGGATGAACCTCCGGATCCCCGTACACCTCGGATGTGCTCGCCAGCAGGAACCGCGCGCCCTTGTGCCGCGCCAACCCCAGCGCCTTGTGCGTCCCCAGCGAACCCACCTTCAGCGTCTGGATCGGATAGTTCATGTAGTCGGCCGGACTGGCCGGTGAGGCAAAATGCCACACGTAATCCACCGGCCCGGCCAGAAACAAATACTCCGTCACATCCTGACAGATGAAGCGGAAGCGCGGTTCCCCCGCCAAATGCTCGATGTTGGCCACACTGCCCGTGATCAGGTTGTCGATGCCGATCACCCGATGGCCCTGCGCCAACAAATAATCCGTCAAATGCGAGCCCAAAAACCCCGCCGCCCCGGTCACCACCGAGACGGGTTCCCGACCCAACCGCCGCCGCGACCGGGACGCGGCGCCTTTGCCCCTGTTATCCGAACTGGGTTGCTTCTTCATAACAGAACGTCGGATTCCGTTTGAAGCCGTGGCCGGTGGGCCGTCGGAACCCTTCGAGCCCCCGACTCATTTGGCCCCCTTGGCCGTCAGGACCACGGGGATGGTGCGCAGCAGGATCTTGAAATCCAGCCAGAGCGACCAGTGATCGATGTATTCCAAGTCCAACCGCACCCACTCCTTGAAGTCGCGAAGCTCACTCCGGCCGCTGATCTGCCACAGACAGGTCAACCCCGGCTTGACGCTGAGCCGCCGTCGATGCGCCACGTCATCGAACCGCGCCACCTCATCCAGCGGCAGGGGCCGCGGCCCCACCAGGCTCATTTCCCCCCGCAGAACATTGATCAGCTGGGGCAACTCATCGATGCTGTACCGCCGCAAAAACCGCCCGATCGGCGTCACGCGCGGGTCGTTGGTCAACTTGAACACCGGGCCGGACATCTCGTTCAGCTGTTCCAGCTCGTGCTTGAGCTGTTCGGCGTTCGTGACCATGGAACGGAACTTGTACATCGTAAACGGCCGACCGTTCAGCCCGGCCCGCTGTTGCCGGAACAACACCGGGCCCGGCGAAGTCAACCGGATCAGCAGCGCCACCCCCAACAGCGGAATGGCCAGCACCGTCAACAACACCAGCGCCCCCACCACGTCCACCACCCGCTTCAACAGCAACTGGACCGGCTTGTCCGGCGTGGCCCGGAACACCAGCACCGGCCGCCCGTAAAAATCGTCCAACGTGGTGCGCGAAATCTCCGTGCGGAAAAACTCCGCCATCAACCACGCCTCCACCCCCTCGGTTTCACAGGCCCGGATCACCTGCTGCACCTGCTCGAAATGGGTGTGCTCCGCGCTGATGATCACCCCGTTGACCGAGTGCTCATGCAGCAACTGCACCAGCCGCGCCGGGTCTTCCCGGGTCACGTCCAGCTCCGCCACCACGTCCATGCCCTCATCGGGATGCGCCTCCACCTGCCGGCGCAGCCGTGCCAACTCGGAGGGCACGCCCACCAGCACCACCCGCCGACGAAACTGGGGCTGCGTCAACCGCCGCCGATACATCCAGCGCAGCAGCTCCTGCTTGGTGTACACCAGCCCGAACGCCAGCCCGCCAAACCACACCACCATCCAGCGCGGGGTAACCAACTGGGTGAAAAACAGCAGCAGCGTCAGCCCCATGCACACCAGCACCACCCCGCGCAGCAAACACCAGGTCATCTGCCAGCGCGGGCCCAGCACCGGCCGGCGATAAAAGCCCAGGGCCTCCAACGTCAACGGCCCGGCCGGAATCAGCAGCAAATACACCCACAAATAGGCATCGAAGGGAATCGGTACCGGCGGCAAATCCAACCACTCGCACACCCGCGGGTGCGTGCGCAACGCGTACGCCAGCCAGAAGCTCAAGCCGAACAGGCAGGCGTCCACCCACTGATGCAAAAGCAAGCGGATCTGTCGTTCGCGCGCTGCCATGGCTCATCCCATCCCGGTCGGACCGTGGCCGGCCCGGCCATGCCCCCGGTCCATACTGGCCCCGTGCCGGTTCATGGCGGCGATCCCTCCCCGTGGTCCGGCCCGGTCACCGAAGGCCCACTGACCAACTGGAACTCGGGCACGGCCAGGGCCAAAAACTGTTTCATCCGCTCATAGGTCGCTTCCTCGCGCCCCGGCAGGCACACGGCGAAGCATGTCACGTACGCCCACCGCTGCAGCACCCCGCGCCGCACCAGTTCCCGGGCCATCCACCACATCCGCTCGAAACCCGTCGGCTCCCCGCTCAGCCCATCCTCGCACACAAACCAGTACACGTAGATCCCCCGCACCGGCACGGTCTGCCCCTGCACGCTCATCTCGCGACCCGCCACCAACTTGACCACCGGCAAGTCGTAGGGATGCGGCCGCGGGATCCGGACCCGATCGCGCACCGTCTCCTCGATCCGCCAACCGGCGCCGGTCAAACAGAATTGCGGCTTGTGAATGCTCGTCCGGTCCGTCCCCATCAGCACCACGTTCAGCAACACCTCGAACCCGTCGTCGGCCTTGTAATGTCGCTGGCCAAAACTGGTGTCCGGCGGCAATGCCTCGATCACCTCTTTCTGTTGCTCCACCCATTCCGACCGGTACCCGGGCACCGTCTCCGGCAACAGCACCTGCACGCGAATCGTGCCGTCGTCCAGCGGACGGGTCCGCACCCCCGGCTGTCCCAGCCGCTGCACGGCGTCCAATCGGGCCAGGACCAGCGCAGTGCCCACCATCATCAGTCCCGCCACCGCCGTCCACAACCACATCCTCCGGTTCATACGTGGTCCCCTCCCGTGGCATGCACCGGGGCGGGCACGGGCGGCTCTCGCAAGGCCCGCTCCAACAGCAACAAACAGCCGATGGCCACCGCAAACGTCACAAACCCAAACCGCTGCTCGATCTGGACCCCGTACGACTGCCCAAACAGCTCCGTGACCAGAATCGTGAACGTGATCCGCGCCACGTTGCCCACCACCGCCAACGGCACCGCCGCCAGTACCATTACCCACCGCCGCCACGCCGTCCGAAAGGCCGTCACCCCGAAAATCACCGTCAGCGCCAGCAGGCTCATCAAGCTGCGAATCCCGCTGCAGGCCGGCGCCACGTCGTACCGATAAGACCGCTGCGAATCGAAAATCAGCGATCCCTCCCGCAGCACATCGAACCCCAGGAACTGGGCGATCCCAACCGACAGATACGTCACCAGCATGCGCAACGGGAAAGTGACGTTTTCCGCCAGCGACCCCAACGGCACGCAAAACACCAGGAGCACATACGGAAAGACACACGCGCGCAAAAAGTCTCGACCCCAGGCGAGCCCCAGAAGCCCGTAAATCCCCAGGAAAAAGGCCACAATGGAAATCCGCGGCTGCTGGATCAGATAGCCCAGTACATGCAAAGCCAGGGCGCCGCCCACGAGGCCCAGAGCCGGGGGCCACATCTCCAAATGCCCGCCCCACAGCTGCCGCCGTTTCCACCACATCAACCCCAACACCACCAGCGGCATCACCAGACCGTGACCCTCGTCCCAGTCGTTCGCCGCATAGGCGTTCCACATCCACACCAGCAACGAGGGCGTCCGGATGTATCCGAACGTCGAATTGCCGAGCAGGTGGAACAGCAGGATCCACCCCGCCAGCAGCGCTGCCACGAGCCCCTTGCGCGGAATGCGGGGCCAGTACGACTGGAATTCCAGTCGGAACTCCTCCAACACGCCCAGCTGTCTCGACTCGGTCATCGCTTCGGATGCAAGACCCACCCGATACCCCATCCGCGCGCCGCGCTCAAACACATTCTGGCCGCCCCGGCCGGACGGCAGGGCGTCCGCTGCGTTGGCGTTGTACCCTCCCCTGACGCCCTCTCGGCTCGATGGTGCCACCCTGGCCGCTCCTCGATGCACATCCCTCCCACCCTTGACCCCCTGCCCCGGCGACCGTGCGGTCCGCCGGCCCCGCCACCCGACTCCCCGTCCTGCCCCTCCCCAGCCCCGGCCCCCGGCCCGCCGCCGGGCCGGCTCGCGCTCAGCCAGCTCCTGCACGCTCTGGCCGCAGCCGAACGCGCCTCCCGGGCGCGACGTCGTCCACCACCGATCTGATCAACCCTCGGCCACACCGGCCGAACCCCCGGCTGGCCGACCTCTTCACAAATCCCCAACGCGGGCCCGATGCCCTGCGCACTCCCATCCCCACCCAGACGGTGAAACCGCGCAGGCCCTCGGCCGCATCGCCACGGGACCGGGTCAACCGTGCAATCCCCTGCGATGGGACCCCTTCGCCAGACGGCTTGCAGGCATTCTCCACGGCGATCGCACCAGTTCGAGTGAAGACCTCCAGGAGCTCGGATGTCCGGCGGCGCCACCGGCAGCTTTGCCATTGATTTCTTCTGCCCCTCCAGCCCTTAATCCATCTCCATGAAAGCAATCGTGTTGGCCGCCGGTTACGCGACCCGACTTTACCCCCTGACCCTACACACCCCGAAACCCCTCCTGACCATCGCCGGCCAACCGATGCTCAACCACGTCCTGCGCGCCCTGGCCCCGCTCCGTCAAATCGACCTCGTTTACATCGTCACCAACGACCGCTTCGCCCCCCAGTTCGAAGCCTGGGCCCGCTCCCAGGCCGGCCGCACCCCGTTCCCCTGCACCATCATCAACGACGGCACCACCGATGATGCCAACAAGCGCGGGGCCATCGGTGACATCCACTTCGTCCTGCAAACCCACCAACTCCAGGACGACCTCGTCATTGTCGCCGGCGACAATCTCTTCAGCCAGCCCCTCATCGGATTCGGCGAATACTGCCTGGCGCGTCAGGCCCCGGTGCTGGGCGTTTATGACGTCGGCAACCTCGAACAAATCCGCCACTACAATGCCATCAGCACCGACGCCGAGGGCCGGATCACGTTCTTCGAGGAGAAACCCGCCCAACCCCGCAGCACCCTCACCGGCATTGCGCTGTACTTCTATCCCCGGGCCAGCCTCCCGCTGATCCAGCAGTACATCGCCGAAGGCAACAACCCTGATCAGCCCGGTCGGCTGGTCCAGTGGATGTATCCGCGGGTCCCCTTTTACACCTGGCGCGTGCCCGGTCTGTGGTTCGACATAGGTTCCCGCGAATCCCTGGAGCAGGCCGACCGGTTGTTCCGACAGTTGGCCTCGGACCGCTCTCAACCCCGGCCAACGGACACGCCGGACTCGCACGGGACCTGATGAGGATGCCCCGACTCCACCGACTCGTATGGCCGGGCGCGGCTTGCGCCCGGGCCCCGACCTTGCAAGTTTGAACCGCGTCCGAAGAATCCAAGCCGAGATTTGCCCCAACCCAAAATCGAACGCCGCCCATGAAGGCCCGCGCCGCCTTCCCCTCCACCGCTTGCGAACCGGCCTCGATTCAGACTCCCTCCCCGGCCGTCCGGGTAGATTCGTTCCGACTGGAGCTGCCCACCTGGTTGCCCGCGCGACCGGATCCCAACCCCATGTTTCTGGAACGACGCGTCTACCAGGGCAGCAGTGGTCGGGTCTATCCCCTGCCGTTCACCGATCGCATCGCCGAAGCCCCTGTCCGCCGGGCCTGGGAGGTGGTCCGACTCGAGAACCGATGGCTCGAGGTTTGGGTGTTGCCCGAGCTGGGCGGTCGTGTGCACCGACTCCGGGACAAAACCTCCGGTGCCGATCTGATCTACTTCCAGCCGGTCATCAAACCCGCACTGGTGGGACTGGCCGGCCCCTGGATCTCGGGCGGCATCGAATTCAACTGGCCCCAACACCATCGGCCCGCCACGTTTCTGCCCGTGGAAACCGCCGTGGAACGGCACCCCGACGGCAGTGTCACCGTGTGGTGCAGCGACCATGATCCCCTCCAGCGGATGAAAGGCATGCATGGCGTGTGTCTGCACCCGGATCAGGCCGTGCTGCACTTGAAGGTCCGGGCTCACAATCGCACGCCGTTCGTGCAAACCTTCCTCTGGTGGGCCAACGCGGCGGTTCGGGTGCACGAGGCTTATCAAAGCTTCTTTCCTCCCGATGTCACCTGGGTGGCCGATCACGCCAAACGTGCCGTCGTGTCGTATCCATTGGCCCGGGGCGCGTATTACGGGATCGACTACGCCCGCCGGGCTCGGCACGGCGTGCCCGCGGATGAAGTCCCCCGCCAGTTCGTCCCGCCTCATTGCCGGAGTTGTTTGCGCGCGCCTGCCGTCGAGACACCTCCATGGATGCCGGATTACCCGCCCAACGACCTGAGGTGGTACGCCAACATTCCGACTCCCTGCAGCTACATGTGCCTGCGGTCTGAAGGGGAATTCTTCGGCGGCTACGACCACCGCACCGGCCTGGGCCTGGTGCACGTTGCCGACCCTCACATCGCCCCCGGCAAGAAACAGTGGACGTGGGGCAACCACGAATTCGGGTATGCCTGGGACCGCAACCTCACCGAGCCGGACGAATCTGGCATCTACCCGCCTTACATCGAGCTGATGGCCGGCGTCTACACCGATAACCAGCCCGACTTCAGTTTCCTCCGCCCGGGCGAGACCAAGACCTGGAGCCAGTACTGGTACCCGATTCGCGACATCGGCCCCGTGCAAAAGGCAAACTTGCAGGCCGCGGTCTCCCTGCATCTGCATCCAACCCGGGAAGCAGCCAACCCGCCGGACCTCGCAGCCGGGGCCAGGGGCCCGACCCGGGTCGGCGCCCTCCTCGCTCAGCTCGGCGTCTGCGTCACCCGCCCACACCCCAAACTCGAAATCGTGCTGGAACGCAAGGCGAAGCCGTGGGCCAGGTTTCAATGCGACCTGGCACCGGACCGGGCCTTCCTCCGACAGGTTGCCCTCCCGCCGGACACGCGGCTCACGGATCTTACGTTGCGCGTGCTGGATGCCCACGGCGCGGAATTGCTCGTGTACACGCCGGCGCCGCCCCCGCACACACCCCCTCCCCAGCCGGCGACCGAACCGCCACCCCCGGAAAAGATTCGCAGCCCGGATGAACTCTATCTCACCGGCCGCCATCTCGACCAATACCGGCACGCCACGCGGTGTCCCACGCTCTACTGGCGCGAGGCACTCCGTCGAGATCCGCTCGATGCCCGATGCAATGAGGCCATGGGGCGCTGGCACCTCGGCCGTGGCGAATTCGACGCTGCCGCCGCCCACCTCCGCCGTGCCATCCAACGCCTTACCACACGGAATCCCAACCCCGAAGACACCGGAGCTTTCTATCATCTGGGGCTCTGCTTGCGGTTTGCCGCCGACTTGCGCCTGGCCCGATCCGGCAGGGCGGCCCGCCCCGCCGCAGGTGCGGACCCCGATCCGCAAGCCCTCCGGCACGAAGCCCGGGCCATGTTTGCCAAGGCCGCATGGGATGGGGCCTGGGCCGCCGCGGCGCTCCGTGCCCTGGCCGAAATGGATTGCTGCAACCATGCCTGGGACCGGGCACTGGAGCAGTTGAATCGATGCCTGCGCCTCGATGCCGACTGCCTCGGTGCCCGGAATCTCAAGGTCATGGTCCTTCGCCGACTGGGGCGCCATCGTGAAGCGGTCGAGATCCTCCGCGATACGCTGGCCCTCGATCCGCTTGACGTCTGGGCTCGATGGCTCCACCGCCGCGAACTCACCCGCGATGCCCAGGCGGCCCTCGACATCGTCCACGACCTGGCCCGTGCCGGATTTGACCAGGAAGCCATCGAACTCCTGCACGCCGTGGCTGCCAATCTCCCCGCACTTCTCGAGGCTCAAACGCAGCCGGACCGGCTGCCCGACCAGAATTGGGGAGTGGCGCCGCTGGTGTATTACACGCTGGCCTGGCTCCACGGGCGACAGGGCCAATCGGCCTCAGCCCGACAAGCGCTCCGTCAGGCGGCCAAACAGCCGCCCGAGTACTGCTTCCCGGCACGTCTGGAAGAGATCGCCGTCCTGGAATTCGCCCGGGCCCACGCGCCACGAGACCCGCGGGCCCCTTACTACCTGGGCAATCTCCTGTTCGACCGCCGCCGTTACGCAGAAGCCATCGCTCTTTGGGAACACAGTGCACGGCTCGATCCCCGCTTTCCCATCGTCTGGCGCAACCTTGGCATTGCTTATTACAACGTCCAAAACCGCCCCGGGCGCGCGCGCAGCGCCTATGAGCGCGCCTTCTCGCTCAACCCCGGGGACGCCCGCTTGCTCTACGAACGCGACCAACTTTGGAAACGCCTCCGCGTCTCGCCCCGTCGGCGCCTCCGCGAGCTGCAACGTCATCCGGCCCTCGTCCAACAGCGCGATGACCTGACCGTGGAGCTCTGCGCCCTCTTGAACCAAACCGGTCGGCCTGAAGCGGCGCTGTCACTTCTGCAACGCCGACGCTTCCAACCCTGGGAAGGCGGCGAAGGTCAGGTCCTGGGCCAGTGGATGCGGACGCATCTGGTCCTGGGGCGCCGTGCCCTGCGCCAGGGCCGCTCGGCCGAGGCGGCCGCCCACTTCCAAGCCGCTCTGGAACCACCGCCGAACCTGGGCGAGGCGCGTCATTTGCTGGCCAATGTCGCGGACGTCCATTACTGGCTGGGATGCGCCCGGGCCGCATTGGGCGATTCGGGGGTGGCCCGGCGCCATTGGCGACGAGCCGCGGCCTTGGAACGGGATTTCCAGGAGATGAGCGTCCAACCCTTCAGCGAAAAAACCGTTTACGCTGCGCTGGCATGGCAACGCCTGGGCCACCCCGACCGCGCGCGCCGACTGTTGCAAGCGCTGCTCGATTATGCCCGCCGCCGCCAACGTCAGCCCGCGCGCATCGATTATTTCGCCACCTCCCTGCCCACCATGCTGCTTTTCGTCGATGACCTCCGGACCCGGCAGCGCAATCACGGCCGATTGATGGAGGCACAGGCACTTTGGGGGCTCGGCCATCCCGCCCGCGCCCGGACTCTGCTACGACGCATCCTGCGCGAAGATCCCGCCCAGGCCGAGGCACTCGACCTGTGGGAGGAGTTGCAAAACCGAACGTGCCCCATGCCAGCCGGGAGTGCCCCATGCAGCTGACCCTCTGGGATCTGGCCACGTTCGCGGGGTTTCTTGCCCTCGTGGTGGGACTCGGCACCTGGAAAAGCCGTCGCGCGCCGGGCAGTTCCTGGACCAGCGTGGATTACTTTTTGGCCGGGCGACGACTCCCGTGGCCCCTCATCGGCATTTCCATTGTCGCGGCCAACATATCCACCGAGCAAATGGTGGGCATGGCCGGTCAGGCGGCGGGTGCGGTCGGCCTGGCCGTCAGCGCCTGGCAACTGGTGGGGTCCGTGGGGATCGTGATCATCGCCTGGACCCTCTGGCCCCGATTCTTGCGAGCGGGGATTTACACCATGCCGGAGTTCCTCGAGTACCGGTACAACGCCGCCGCACGGGTGCTGATGGCCACGCTGACCGTGCTGATCTACGCGTTGGTGATGTTGCCCGCCGTGCTGTATTCCGGGGGCGTCACCCTGCGCACGTTGACCGGACTGGATCTGCGAACCGCGGTTTGGACCATCGGCACGATCGGCGCCCTTTACACCACCCTGGGCGGCCTCCGCGCCATCGCCTGGGCCGATCTTGTGCAGGGTCTGGCTTTGCTCGTCGGCGGGCTGCTCGTGTTCGGTCTGGGCCTGCACGCCGTGGGGGGCTGGACCGCCTTTCGGGCCTTTCACGCCGAGCACCTGCACATGGTCCTTCCCGACAGCCACCCGGAACTCCCGTGGACAGGCATCGTCTCCGGCATGTGGATCGTGATCCTCTACTACTGCGGCCTCAACCAGTTCATCGTTCAGCGCAACCTGGCGGCACGCTCGGTCGCCGATGGCCAGCTGGGCATGATCCTGGCCGGCGGACTCTGGCTGTTGGTGCCGTTCGCCATCGTCATGCCCGGCCTGATTGCGCGCCAATTGTACGGGACGGAGTTGGGCGACCAACCCGACCGCGCCTTCCCCCTGCTCATTCGCGACCTCGTTCCTCCCGGCCTGCGCGGATTCATCTGCGCCGCCGTCGCCGGCGCCGTCATCAGCACGCTGGCCTCCCTGCTCAATTCCGTTGCCACCATCGCCACCATGGACATTTACCGGCGCTGGCTGCATCCCGGAGCCTCCCAGCCCACGTTGGTCTGGTGCGGCCGCCTGCTCACCGTCCTGAGCATGACTGTGGCCTGTGCCATCGCCCCGGTGCTGGAGGAGCCCCGCTTCGGCGGGGTGTTCCGTTTCATCCAGCAGTTTCAGGGCTATATCTGGCCCGGCGTGGTGGCAGCCTTTCTGTTCGGGTTGCTGGTGGAACGCGCGCCCGCCAGCGCCGGTGTGACGGCCCTCGTGGCCGGACCACTGTTGTACGGGCTATTCCAACACTTTGCCCCGTCCCTCCATTTCCTGATTCAGGTGGCCCTGGCCTTCAGCCTTGTCCTGGCCCTGATGAGTCTGTTGACTCTGTGGCGCCCACTGGCCCAGCCCCGCCGGTTGCCGGAACGACCCGACCTCGACCTCCGGCAGTCCCCGGCGGTCACCTGGGCGGGCTGGATGGTCATTGCCGGGGTTGCTTGGTTCTTTTTGGCCTTTTGGTAAACATGGATCGCCCATGACAAAGCCCCTGCTGTTTGCCCTGGCCCTGGGCCTGGTTCCGCTGGCCGGATCGGCGCAGGTGCACCACCTGAGCCTGGCGGGACGATGGCGCTTCGCTCTCGATCCGGAGGATGTCGGGGAACAACAAGCCTGGTACACGCGTGTCTTGCCCGACCGCGTCCGCCTGCCGGGAAATCTCCCGGCCCAGGGCATCGGCGACCCCATCTCCACCAACACTCCCTGGACCGGCAGTATCTTCGATCGCTCCTGGTTCCACGCACCCGAGTACGCGCGCTACCGCGAACCGGGCCGGGTCAAGGTGCCGTTCTGGTTACAGCCCGACCGCTACTACGCCGGGCCCGCCTGGTATCAGTACGACCTGCACATCCCGCAGCGCTGGTGCGGCCGTCATGTGCGCCTCGTCCTGGAGCGGCCCCATTGGGAAACCCGGGTCTGGATCAATGAACGGGCCGTGGGGACCAACCGATCCCTCAGCACGCCGCACGTGTACGACCTCGGACCGCTGCCGCCCGGACGCCACAGGGTCACCCTCCGCGTGGACAATCGCCGAATCGTGGATATTGGCGAGAACTCGCATGCCATCAGCGACCACACGCAAGGCAACTGGAATGGAATCGTTGGACGCGTCGAGCTCCAGGCCCTGCCCCCGGTTTGGGTGGAAGGGTTGCAGGTGTATCCCCAGGTGCCGTCCAGATCGGTGCGCGTCCGGGTCACGCTCACCAACGCCACCGCGACCTCGTTCGAAGGCACGCTGAGCCTGGAGGTTCGGCGATCCGACCGGCGTTCCGTGCCCGCCCGGACCCATCCCGTGCAATTCCGTGGAGCGCAGTGGGAGGCCGAGTTCGAAGTCCCCCTCGGGGACGATGCTCCTCTCTGGGACGAGTTCCATCCCGCGCTGCACACCCTTCAGCTCCAGCTCCGCGGCCGCCTCGGGGACCAGCCCCTGCACCACTCCCGCGCGGTGCGTTTCGGACTCCGCGAAATCCACACCGACGGCAACCGGCTTCTCATGAACGGGCGCCCGTTGTTCATTCGCGGCACGCTCGAGTGCGCCATCTTTCCCCGGACCGGCGATCCGCCCACTGACGAAGCAGAATGGCGCCGCATCATCCGGGTGGCCAAGGCGCACGGCCTCAACCTGTTTCGATTCCATTCGTGGTGTCCCCCCGAAGCCGCCTTCACCGCCGCGGACGAGCTGGGGTTTTACCTGCAGGTGGAAACCTGCTGGCCCAACCAATCGACGACTCTGGGCGACGGCAAGCCCGTGGACGCATGGGTGTACGAGGAAACGGATCGCATCCTGCAAGCCTACGGCAATCACCCGTCCTTTCTCTTCATGGCCCACGGCAACGAGCCCGGCGGTCGCAACGCCAACGCGTTCCTCCGCAAATACGTGGCCCACTACAAAGCCCGCGACCCCCGCCGACTCTGGACGAGCGGTTCCGGCTGGCCGCAACTGCCCGAAAACCAGTTTCATGTCAGCCCCGACCCGCGCATCCAGGCCTGGGGCGCGGGCCTCAACTCGCGCATCAACGCCCGGCCGCCGGAGACCACCACCGATTACCGGGACTACATCGCCCGCCGCTCCGTGCCGGTCATCAGTCACGAAATCGGGCAATGGTGCGTCTATCCCAACCTGGCCGAGCGCAGCAAATACACCGGCTATCTGAAGGCCAAAAACTTCGACATTTTCGAGGACCGTCTGCGCGAACAGGGCCTGCTCCCCCTGGCCCCTGCATTTCTCCACGCCAGCGGTCGCCTCCAGGCCCTTTGCTACAAGGAAGACATCGAAGCCGCCCTGCGCACCCCGAACATGGGCGGATTCCACCTGCTGGATCTTCACGATTTCCCCGGCCAGGGAACCGCGTTGGTGGGTGTCCTCGACCCCTTCTGGGAACCGAAAGGCTACCTCACGGCCGCCGAGTTTCGCCGCTTCTGCAACGCCACGGTGCCGTTGGCCCGGCTGGCCCGACGCGTCTTCACCACGGAAGATTCCCTGGAGGCGCATCTGGAGGCCGCCCACTTTGGCCCATCCCCCCTCTCGCAGGTGGAGGTGCGTGCCCGCCTCCTCACCGATCAGGGCCGGACCCTGCGCTCCGAAACGTTCCACCTCGCGCACCTGCCCCTGGGCAACGGCCTGCCCCTGGGACGGATCGAATGGACCCTCCATGATCTGCCCGCACCCGCACGGTACCGACTTGTCCTCAGCCTGGCCGGTCGAACCGAGCGGCCCGACGCGCGGAATCGACCCGCCGGCTTCGAAAACGACTGGGACGTGTGGATCTACCCTGCGAAGCCGCCCCCCGACCCGGACGGTGTCCTGGTGACCAACCGCTTCGACGCCACGGTCCGGGCCCACTTGGCTGCCGGGGGGCGTGTCCTGTTGACGGTACCCGGTCGCCTGGTTCGGAACTATGACGAGGCTCCTGTCAAACTCGGGTTTTCCAGCATTTTCTGGAACACGGCGTGGACGGGCCGCCAGGCGCCAACCACGCTGGGCATCCTCTGCAACCCACGCCACCCGGCCCTGGCCGCCTTTCCCACCGACAGCCACAGCAACTGGCAATGGTGGTACCTCGTGCACCGCGCCGGTGCACTCCGCCTGGATTTGTTGCCGCCGCAGACCGATCCCATCGTTCGCGTCATCGACGACTGGTTCACCGCACGGCCCCTTGCGCTGATCGTGGAGGGTCGTGTCGGTCCGGGTCGCCTCGTCATTTGCGGGTTCGACTTGACCGGTGCTCTGCCCGATCCCGTCTCCCGGCAGATGCGCGCCAGCTTGACCGCCTATCTGGCGTCCTCTCGGTGTCGCCCCCGCACGGAGTTCACGCCGGCGCAGATCGAGTCGCTGTTCCGACAGCCGCGGGACGAGGTCCTCTCCGCGGCAAGGATCTTCGCCTCCAGCGAACAGCCGGGTTACGAAGCCGCTCGCGCCATCGACGGGGATCCTGACACCTTGTGGCACACGCCCTGGGGTGAGCATGCGCCTGCATTTCCCCACGAATTACGGTTGGAATGGCCCACGCCACAACGCATTGCGGGAGTCACAGTGCTGCCGCGCCGGGACGGAAACCGCAACGGATGGATCCGCCGCTGGGAAATCTGCGTGCGTGAGCCGGGCCGGCATCAATGGAGTCCACCCCTCGTCTCCGGCCAATGGTCTGCCGATGCCGAGCCCAAAACAGTGCGCTTTCCCCGGCCTCTCGAAGTGGAAGCCCTGTTGCTCCGCGCCCTGGACGGACACGCTGACGGTCCCTGGGCGTCGCTGGCCGAGCTCACGGTCCTCGGCCCCTGACATCATTCCCCACGAAAGCCGGCGCCCGCCAGGGCACGCGAAACGGACTCCGGAGCTCGGGGCTCGGGACGGCGTCGTGGGACCTTTCAAGACGGCTTCTGGCCGGGTGCGGCAGCGGGCAATCCCGGCGACTCTCGCAAGATCGGCTCCAACGCCGCGGCCCACTTCGCGTAGCCCGCCGCGTTGGGGTGTAACAGGTCGGGAAACTCCTCCGGCCGGGCATTCCCCTCGGCATCTGCAAAGGGTGTCCAGGTGTCGCACCGACGACACTGTGGAAACTCCCGCACCAACTCATCCACTCGTGCGTTCAACCGTTGGATCTTGTCCGCCGGCCGTTGTCGGCTCGCGTGGCTCGGCATGACCTTGCACACGATCACCGGCATTTTCGGATTGGCCTTGCGACACGCCTCCAGAATCGCGCGCAGATTCGCCACCACGTCCTCCGGATCCGCGCCCAGACCGATGTCGTTGGTGCCGATCAACAACACAATCGCCGCGGGATCCAGATCCAGCACGTCCTCCTGCAGCCGATACAACACCCCGCGCGTGGTGTCCCCGCTGATCCCGCGATTCGCGCATTTCCACTGCGCAAATCGCCGGGCCAGGTCATTCCACCCTTGCGTGATCGAGTCGCCCAAAAACACAATCGCCCCCCGATCCGCCTCCCGGCGCGCCCGAAACTCGGCACGTCGCTGCGACCACACCTTGTCGAACCAGTCCCCACGCTGCACCGGGCCCCGACCCGGCAGCATTTCCGCAGTCGGTGCACGGTCCACGCCCGGCCGCAGCTCTGCCGGTGCCTGCGCCAGCGAGGCTGCCCCCGCCACAACCATCCATCCCGCCACGATCAGCAGCCGCCATGAACGGCCCCCGGTTTGTTTGCCCATCACGGTCGAGTTCATCGCATCTCCCTCTCGCACATCAGCCGGAATCGATCTTCCCAAACGGATCCGCCGTTGCCCGGCGCCGCGGAATTCATCCGCGAGGGGAATCCCGCCACGGTCCCGCGCTCGCATCGGGGTGGCCCGCCGGGGGTTCCTCGCGGAACTGAATGTCCACGATCAAATCCTCCGCGATCTGCTCGATGCTTTGTCGCAACGCATCCAACGGACATCGCGGCGGCAACGCCACCAGAAACGTGGCCTGGAAAATGGGTTCGCCGGACATGGCCGCGCTGCGGCATTCGCTTTTGAGTTCCTCCACGTTCACACCGGCTTCCGCCAGGGCATGCGCGATCTGCCGCACAATCCCCGGTCGATCCTGCCCCACCACCTCCAAATGTCCCGCTCGCCAGCCCGAAGGCCGCTCCAGGGACTCGTCCGCGTGCACCACCACGGTCAACCCCTGCTCCGCCAGATCGGCCAGCGCCCGTTCCAGGGCCGCCCGCTGCTCCACCGGCACGCTCACCCGCAGGATCCCGGCAAACTGCCCGCCCAGACGCGCCATCCGGCTTTCCAACCAGTTGCCCCCGTGCCGTGCAATCGCCTCGGCCACCGAGTCCACCAGCCCGGGGCGGTCCCGGCCCAACACCGTCATCACCAGCAGGGCCTGCATGGGTCCACTGGTAGGAGATGCTCCCGCATCTGGCAAGGCCGCAATCCCGCTGCCCATGATCCGCCGAACCCTCGGGTCAAGAGGCCGTGGGCCGCAGCAGAGGCCGCCCTTGCCGCTCCGACATGGCCGCAACCCGTTCGCATTCTGCAGCGCTCACAGCAGCATCCCCGCCACGCAGGCGGTCGAGTAAGTGGCCAGCACCCCGCCCAGCATCGCTCGCACCCCCAGCCGCGCCATCTCCGGCCGCCGTTCCGGTGCCAGGGAACCGATGCCGCCCACCTGGATGGCAATACTGGTGAAGTTGGCGAAGCCACAAAGCGCATAAGTCGCCAGGGTAAACCCGCGGTCGGTCAGTACCGTATCCGGGTGCGTCAGCGTGGCGTAGCCGATGAATTCATTCAGCACGATTCGCTCCCCCAGAATCCGTCCCACCATCACGCAATCCTGCGCGGGCACGCCCAGCAACCAGGCAAACGGCGCGTGCAACCAACCCAACAACCCCTGCAGGGTCACCGGCTGCTCCACCCCCAAGCGCGTTTGCGGCCAGGCCAGCAGTGCGTTCACCAGCGCCACCACCGCCACGAACGCAATCAACATCGCCAGCACGTTCAACGACAGCCGCAAGCCCTCTGCCGCTCCCTGGCACAGCGCATCCAGGCTGTTCACCGTGGTTCGGGGTGGGTCCTGCAGATGGCCCGCCGCCGTTTCGCTCACTTCCGTCTCCGGCACCAGAATCTTCGAAATCAGCAACGCCGCCGGCGCGTTGAGCACCGAGGCAGTGAGCAAATGGCCTGCCATCTCCGGGTGTCCCGCCTCCGCTCCCATGCGCGCATACACCGCCGCCACCCCGCCCGCGATCGTCGCCATGCCACCGGTCATCAAGCAAAGCAGCTCGCTCCGCGTCATCCGCGGGATGTACGGTCGCACCAACAAGGGGGCCTCGGTCTGACCCATGAACACGTTGGCCGCGGCCGACAGCGTTTCGGCCCCGCTGGTGCCCATCAGCCGCCGCATCCCCCACGCCATCGCCCGCACCACCCGCTGCAGCACGCCCCAGTGATACAACAGCGACGACAGACTCGAGACCAGAATGATCGTGCCCGACACGAGAATCGCAAACACCAGTCCCCGCCCGGCGAACACCTGGTTCATCGCCGCCGAATCCGCCAGGGGCCCGAAGACAAACCGACAGCCCTCCTCCGCAAAAACCGTCAACGCCCGAATAGCCTCCCCGGTCGCCCGAAACACCGCCTGTCCCCAGGCCGTCCGCAACAACAGCAATGCCAGGCCAAACTGCAGCGCCAGACCCCACAACACCGTCCGCCAGGGAAAGCGCCGACGCGCACTGGACAGTACCCACGCCAGCCCCAGCCAACACCCCAGACCCAGCAGGCTCACCAGCCTCAACCCCCAGGCGCTTTCGTCCATGGTCGATTCCCCGTCCCTCGCAACTCGCTTCGCCCGATCCGTCCGGAGGCCCCGCGGTCAGGCCGCCGGCCACCCGGCAGGTCTCCCGGTTCAGGGCTCCGCTCGCCCGCCCCGGCGCTCCACTTCCGCCCACAAATACCGAAACGAGCGCGCAAACATCGCTGGTTCCGTCCGCACCCACCGCGAAATCACCCCCGGATCGAACCAGGCCCCGTCCTCGATCTCTTCCGAGGACCACTGAAACGGCCCGCCATGTTCCAAACGGTACACCCAGACGAATTCCTGATCCGTCTCCGGACAGGCCTCGAGTTTGAACCATCGCTGCGGCGGCGCCGCCAACTCCACCCCCAACTCCTCCCGCAATTCCCGCACCGCCGCCGCGTCGTACGCTTCGCCCGCATCCACATGCCCCGAGGCCGAGGAATCCCACAAGCCCGGCTCCCGGTCCTTCCAACGCGACCGCTTTTGCAGGAACAACTGACCCCGTCCGTTGAACACCAGCACATGCACCGCCCGGTGTCGCAACCCCCGCGCGTGCACCTCCGCCCGGGGCGCCCGGCCCACCACCTCATCCCGCTCGTTCACCACGTCGAACCATTCCATGCTCATGCACTCAGCTCCCGCGCCAGGGCAACGTATTGCTCCAGCGTCACCGCTTCCCCGCGCACCTCCCGCGACAACCCCACCGCGTCGAACGCCCGTACCAGCAAAGACTCCGGCCACTCCGAACGCAACAATTTGAACATCTGCTTGCGCCGTTGCGAAAACGCACGTCGCACCAGACGCAAAAACACCCCGTGCAACGCTTCCGGCACCCGTTCGGGTTCGCACCGCTCCAAGACCACGCACGCAGAGTCCACGCGCGGCACCGGGAAAAAACATGCGGCCGGGATCCGGAACCGCTGCCGTGGCTCATACGAACGCTGCACCAACAGGCTCAACAGCCCGTAGGCCGACTCCCCTCCGCGCGCCATCAGCCGATCCGCCACCTCCGCCTGCACGGTCACCACCAGCCGGCGCGGCCGCTGCGGCAACCCCGCCATTTCCACCAGCAGCGGCGACGCCACCGAGTACGGCAGATTCGAGACCACCACCCACGGCCGCCAGTCCCGCTGTTCCCGCCGCAAAAACGCCAGCGCATCGTCCACCACCAATTCCAGCTCCTCCCGCGGCCCCAGCCGCTGCCGCAACAACTCCGCCAGACGCGCGTCCTTCTCGATCGCCAGCACCCGACACCCCTGCGCCAGCAAACGCTCCGTCAACGGCCCCAACCCCGGCCCGATCTCCAGCACGGGCGTGTCCGGCCGGAGTTCCGCCATCGACACCATCCGGTCCAGCACCCGCCCGTCATGCATGAAGTGCTGCCCCAGCCGACGCGTCAAACGCACGCCGTGCCCCTCCAACAACGCGCGCATCTCCGAACGCTTCATCGCCTCCCCCGCGTCCCCGCCGTTACCTGCCGCACCGCCTCGCGCAGCGATTCCTCCAGCGCCGTCACCGCCCGCTCCAACCATCGCTGCGGCACCGTCAGCGGCGGCGTCCACGCCAACACCTCGCCCGCCGCGCCCTCCGGCAACATCAGGAATCCCCGTTCCAGCATGCGCTTCAACGTCTCCACCACCACGGCCGTCGCGGGCCGGCCGTCCCGCCAGCGAAGTTCCATCCCCACCATCAGCCCCAATCCCCGCACCTCCCGTTCCAGGCCGGGCAGCCCCGGCAGCGCGCGCAACCGCTCCATCAACCACTCCCCCACACGGGCTGCGCGCGCCGCCAGCTTCAGCCGATGCAACTCCTCCAGGTGCGCCAGCGCCATCGCGCATCCCACCGGATGACCTTGGAAGGTACTCGTGTGCAGGGCCTCCCCTTCCGACGCCGGCCACGCCGCATCCATCACCTCCGCCCGCCCTACACACGCCGACAACGGAAAACCGCCCGTCAGGGCCTTGCCCAAACAAATCAAGTCCGGCACCACGCGGGAATGCTCACACGCAAACCACGCACCCGTCCGCCCAAACCCGGTGAAAACCTCGTCCACCACCAACAACGCTCCCCGCGCCTCACACCACTGCCGCAACATCGGCAAAAACTCCGGAGGCGGCACCCGAATGCCTCCCCGACCCTGCACCGGTTCCACCAACACCGCCCCCACCGGACGGCGCCGATGGGCCCGATCCAGTTGGACCCACACCTCGTCCAAATCCGCCGCTCGCCGAGGGTACGTCACGAACGACCCGAACCTCCGCAACTGCGCCTCGAACGGGCGCCAAAAATACTCCCGGTGCGTCACGTTCAACGCCCCATATCCCAGCCCGTGATAACTGCCCTCGAACGCCACCACCCCGGCGCGCCCGGTCGCCCGCATCGCGGTCTTCAACGCCACCTCCACCGCCTCGAAGCCCGAACAACCTAAGATCACCCGCCCGTGCGCCCGCCGCGTCGTCCCGCGCGTCCAGCGCTCGTAGGTCCAACGGCTCAACGCCCGCGCCAGTTCCACCTTCGGCGGATGCGGATGCACATCGCCCATGCCATGCAACAACCGCCGTGCCTGGGTGCAGGCCGCCCGCACCACCTTCGGGTTCGCATGCCCCGCCGCCGCCACCCCAAATGCCGCCGTCAAATCCAGGTAGCGGCGGCCCTCCACATCCCACACCCAGACCCCGCGCGCCCGCTCCCAGACCACCGGCCAACGCCCGTCCGGATCCACGAACGTCACATTCCGCGCCTCGTACCGCGCCAACCGCCTCAACCAATCAGCGTTGCCGCCCATGGCCGTGGTATTCAAAGCTCCGGTGGCCGCGTCCAGGACACGTCAATCCCCCGCCGACCTTCCGACCGGGGCCGCTCCGATGCCTGCATGAACACGCCTCCGCCACCCTACACGCCCCGTTGATCCGCGGGCCAGATCCACTTGTGCAGCTGGGCCTGAAATCGCACCGGCAACGCATCCGCCAGAATCCGCTCCGCCAACTCTCTCCGTGTCAGCGGCCGGTGCCCCTCCGGCACCGGCTTCAGGCTTGGGTCCATCTGCGCCGGCGTCAGCGGATGGACCCACGAAATCAACACCGGACAACGACGGGCCAGGTCCCGACTCCGGATTTGCTCCCGCGCCCACTCGTAATCCTCGACCGTCCCGATCACGAACTTGAGTTCGTCAGTGGGCCGCAGCCACTCCAGGTTCTCCCATCGATTCCGATCCAGCTCGCCACTACTCGGACATTTCACGTCCACGATCCGGTGCACCCGCGGATCCACCCGGGAAATGTCCAGAGCACCACTGGTCTCCAGCAACACCGTGAACCCGTCGTCGCACAGCTCCCGCATCAGAAGCAGCGAACCGGCCTGCGCCAGAGGTTCCCCACCGGTCACTTCCACCAGGGGCAGGCGCACGCCCGGGCCGTCCTCCCGACACACGCGCAACCCCGACCGCCGAAACGGCTCGGCCAACGCGTGCACCCGCTGGCGCACCTCGGCGCGCGTCATGCGGCGCCCCTCCCGAAACGCATAAGCCGTGTCACAATACGAACAGCGCAGCGGACAACCCGTCAGCCGCACAAACACACAAGGCAGCCCCGTCCAGCTGCTTTCGCCCTGGACACTGTAAAAGATTTCGTTGACCACCAGACTGTCGTCCGACATCGGCGCCTACTCTTCCGCAACCGCGGCCGGTTGACAACCGCGAACCCCCCGGGTGCACGCCCCACCGACAGGACAGGGAATCGACCCGCAGCCTCCGCGCCGGCGGCCCCGGTTTGGCGTTCCCACGCCGATCGACCCAGCCCGTGCCACAGCCCTTGCGCTCTGCCCTCGCACCGCCTCACCCCTTGCGCCCGCGGGCAGGTCCCCTAAATTGACGGAGTGAACGTGCCCTGTGAACTGCCGATTATGATACTGCCGGAAGCAACGCTGTTCCCGCAGTCGTTGCTGCCGCTGTACATTTTCGAGCCCCGCTACCGCCAGATGCTGGCCGACGTGTTGGCCACCCACCGCATGTTCGTCGTGGTCATGCAACGCCTCTACACCACGCGCGAGATGCCCCTGCCCGTCGGCGGGCTCGGACTGGTGCGGGCCGCCGTCACCCACCCCGACGGCACCTCGCACCTGATCCTGCAAGGGCTCAGCCGGGTCAGAATCTGCGAGACCGTCCGCTACAAACCTTACCGAATCCAACGCATCGAACCCTTCCCCAGCGAGCCCGCCCCCGCCGAAGTCCTCAAACCCCTCCTCCAACAAGTCCAGCACCTCGTCCGAAAGCAGATCCAAACCAATCTGGCCCTCAACGGTACCCCGTTCTGGTTTTCCAACGGAGAAAGCACCCCCCTCGGTCCCTGTTCCGAAGTCACCGCACGACAGCTTTTGGAATTCGTCTCCCGGTTGCACGACCCCGAATGCGTGGCCGACCTTGTCGGCGCCACTCTCGTTCGTGACCCCTGTATGCGCCAGCTGTTGCTGGGCACCGCCAACGTGGCCCAGCGACTGGAAATCCTGGCCGGGATCCTGCGCGAACAGCTCGCCCAGGGCCCGGGCAAGAAAGGCTGAATCCCCTCGTCGAGACGATGCCCGAGACCGAAACAGCTTCCCAGCACCAGCCCGAGGCCGGTTCCGAACGGCACTCCGCCCTGTTCGCTCGCCTGGTCCTCCAGCTGGCCGATTTGGCCATGGTCATGATGGGACGCGTCCCCAACCCCCAGACCGGCCAAACCCACCGCGACTTCGACGCCGCCCAGATGTTCATCGACCAGCTCGAGATGCTCGAAGTCAAAACCCGCGGGAACCTCTTGCCCGAAGAGTCCCGACTGCTCCGCGACACCCTCATGCAGCTGCGGCTCTCCTTCGTGGATGCGGTGGAACAAGCCGGCGCCCAGACGGAATCCCGAGCCCCCGAAGGTCCGGCCGACGCCCCCGCCCCCGGACAGCCCGCCCCTTCTGCGACCCCCGCCGATTCCACATCCACCACCGGACCGGCCCGGGCCTCGGAGGACGAATCGGAGTCCCGAAGGCGATTCTTCAAAAAATACGACGTCTGAAGGCCGCTGCTCACGGACCATACATGGCCGCGCCCACTCCGCGCGCGCACCGACGGCGCTTCTCCGTTCGGAAAACGCGCCCGATCCACCAAAAGCCCGTGCCTGCTCCCTCCCACGACGCACGCGCTTGCCTCGGCTGCCCGCTCTCCGTACCGTCGCAACCCCGACGCCCGCTGCGGCGCCCCGGGGCAAGTCCAACGATGCGATCATGACCTCCAGCACCACCCAGGACTGGACCGCAGATGCCGTCCGACGGCTGCTCGTCGAGCTTTGCCCACCCCTGCCCGCCGAAACAGTGCCGCTGCCAGCCGCGCTCGGTCGGCGATTGCGTCAGGCCGTGTTGGCTCCGGAAGATCTCCCGCCCTTCGACCGCTCGGCCATGGACGGCTTCGCCATCCGTTGGGACGACCCCGGGCCACGGTTCCAAATCGTGGATCGGCTGCGCGCCGGCGACTGGCGCCCCCGCCAGCTCCAACCGGGCCAGGCCGTGGCCATCGCCACCGGCGCCGCCCTCCCCGCTGCCGACCTGCAGGTGGTTCCCCGCGAGTTCGTCGAGGAACACGGCGACACCATCCTCCTGCGATCCCGTCCCGCGGAAAGATTCATCCGTCGCCGTGGCGAGGACGCGCCGGCTGGGAGGTTGCTCGCGCCCGCAGGAACCCTCGTCGGCCCTGGCACACTTGCCCTCCTGGCCAGCGTCGGCCACCTCCAACCCACGGTCACGCGTCGCCCCAGGGTCTGGCACCTGGTCACCGGCAACGAACTCGTCGAGCCTGCCCGATCACCGAACCCCGGCCAGATCCGCGACTCCAATTCCACGCTCGTACGCGCCTTTCTTGCGCGCTGGAACATCGAGCCCCTCCAACTGCGCCTGCCCGAAGACGAGCACGTCGCGCTGGCCGCCCTCGAACCCATCCGCCGCCAATCCGAACCCGTGGACCTGCTCCTGATCTCGGGCGGCGCCAGCGTCGGCCCGCACGACTTCACCCGCCGCCTCCTCGAACAATGCGGCTACGAAATCCTCCTGCACAAGATCCGCACCCGACCGGGCCGACCCCTGATCGTTGCCCGCCGCGGCCCGGCCCTCGCCTTCGGCCTGCCCGGCAATCCCCTGGCCCACTTCGTCTGCCTTCACCTTTACGTCCGGACCGCATTGCTCGCCTGGGACGGCGCCCGGCCCGTGCCCGAACCCTGGCAAACCGCCACCCTTGCCGATTCCCTGCCCGAGTCGACCAGCGCCCATGAGGTCTTCTGGCCGGCCCGCTGGGAACTGGACCCCGACGGTCGGGCCCGAATCGTCCCGTTGCGCTGGCAAAGCTCCGGCGACCTGACGGCCCTGGCCACCGCCAATGCCCTGCTGCGCGTGCCGGCAGAAACCGTGCCGCCACAGGCCGGCAGTCGCGTGGCCTTTCTCCCGGACGCCCCAGTATGAAACGAACCCCACCCAAACCGGCCCTTACCCACCTGGACGCCACCGGCGCGGCCCACATGGTCAACGTCGGCCAGAAACCGGCACAACACCGACGCGCCGTCGCCACCGGCGTGTTGCTCTGCCAACCGGCCACCATCCGCGCCCTCCGGAAACACGCCCTGCCCAAGGGCGATGTTCTCACCGTCGCCCAAATCGCCGGCATCCAGGCCGCCAAACGCACCGCCGAGCTCATCCCGCTCTGTCACCCGCTCGCCCTCACCCACGTCGCCGTCGAATTCCGCGTCCGGCGCGACCGCATTGAAGTCACCTGCACCGCCGAAACCACCGCACCCACCGGCGTCGAAATGGAAGCCCTCACCGGGGTCAGCGTCGCGGCTCTCACCCTCTACGACATGTGCAAAGCGGTGGACAAAACCATGCGCATCGACCAGATCCGACTTTTGGAAAAAACCAAGTCATGAGTCGTCCCCACGCCCAGGTTCCCCCGCAGCCGGCGCAGCCCCGCCCGATCCGCATCGGCCGCCTCACTGCCAGCGACCGCGCCAGCGCCGGCATCTATGAAGATCGCAGCGGCCCCGAAATCGAACGCATCCTCCGCGAAACCCTCGGCATGCCCTGCACGTTCCTGGCGGCCGTGGTTCCCGACGAGCCCGACCAAATCGCCGCCTGCCTGAGACAATGGGCCGACCAGGAAGGTTGCGATCTCATCATCACCACCGGCGGCACCGGCATCACCCCGCGCGATGTCACGCCCGAAGCCACCCGCGCCGTGCTGGAACGCGAACTGCCCGGCTTCGGCGAAGCCATGCGCCTCCACAGCTTTGCCCGCGTCCCCACCGCCATCCTCTCGCGCGCCACCGCCGGGACACGCGGCCGTTGCCTCATCATCAATCTGCCCGGCAAACCCACCGCCGTCCGCGAATGCCTGAACATCCTCCGGCCCGCCATCCTCGAGGCCCTGGCCCACCTGCGCGGCGAAGATCCCCACGCCGCCCCTTGAAGGCACCCCGCCCCACGCCTCCCGCCGGGACGCGTCCCCGGGCATTCCCCTTCAGCCCACCGCCTCGCGCATCCGGGCAAACCAGTCCCGCGCCGCCGCCGCATCCACCGGCTTGGACCGCCCCGACTCCGTCTCAAGCAGCTCCGTCGGCAACTCCCGCAAAAAGCGGCTCGGATGACACGGCGTCCACTCCCCGTACTTCCGCCGCGCGCTGCAATGGCTCAAATGCAGCGTCTCCATGGCGCGCGTCACTGCCACGTAAAACAAACGTCGCTCCTCTTCGATCGAGCCTTCCGCCACCGAGCGACTGTGCGGCAACAACCCCTCCTCCAAACCCACGATGAACACGTGCGGGAACTCCAGCCCTTTGCAGCTGTGCATCGTAATCAAGGTCACCGCATCCCCCGCGGAAGCCGCCTCGTCCTCCTCCTGCCGCTCCGCATCCAGACTCACCTCCTCCAGAAACCGCTGCAGCCGCTCGACCGAAGTCTCCGGCGCCCCGTTGCCCGAATTCTCCGGCTCTCCCAGCGCCGCCAGAAACTCTTTCACATTCCGTACCCGGTTCTCCCCTGCCTCCGCATCCTTCTCCGTGCGCCGCACCAGCGCAAAATAGCCCAGCCGATCCAAAAACCCCTGCAGCCACTCCGGCAACTCCGCCCCGTCCAGCCCCGCCAATTCTGCCCGTGCCCCCTCGATCAAGCCCACCAACCCCTGCACCGCCTGCCGGGTCCGACCCGGCAGGGCCTCGTCCGACACCGCCTCCTGCAACACCGCGTACACCGAACAATGCCGCTCCACGCTCCGCGCCAACAACCGCTCCATCGTCTCCTCCCCCAGCCCCCGCGGCGGCACATTGGCAATGCGCAACAGGCTGATGTCGTCCTCCGGATTCACCAGCGTCTTCATCCACGCCACCACGTCCTTGATCTCCCGTCGATCGAAAAAGCTCTGCCCCCCCACCACCCGATACCGCACTCCCGCCCGCCGCAGCGCCGTCTCCAGCGGCCGCGCCTGCGTGTTCGTCCGGAACAGAATCGCATGTGCCGACCATGGTATCCGCCGCCCCAACCGCCGCGCCTCGATCTCCTCCACCACGCCGGCCGCCTCCTCCTCCTCGTTCGCAAACACCCGCACCTTGATCTTCGACCCCTCCCCCTTGCGCGACCACAACTGCTTCGGCCGCCGTCGCGCGTTGTTGCGAATCAACGCATTCGCCGCACGCAGAATCGTGTTCGTCGAACGATAGTTCTGCTCCAGCCGGATCACTCGCAGCCCGGGGAAATGCTGCTCCAGATCCAGCAGATTCGACAGCTCCGCGCCGCGCCACCCATAAATGCTCTGATCGTCATCCCCGACCACGCACAAATTCCGATGGCGCCCGGCCAGCAGTCGCAGGAGTTCGAACTGCACGGCATTGGTGTCCTGGTACTCGTCCACCAACACGTACCGATACTGCTCCTGACACTCCGCCAGCACGTCCAGCTGCTCGCGAAACAAACGCAGCGGCAACAACAGCAGATCGTCGAAGTCCACCGCATTGCACGCCCGCAGCCCGGCCTCGTAGGCCGCCCGAACCCGCTCCGCCAGCGGCCGCGTTTCCTCGCCCAGTCGATCCGGCACGCTCCGGTCGCCATTTCGCCACCGGCTCAACCAGGCCAGGACCGCCGCGGGATCGACCGCCGGCCCGGTCCCGGAAAACCGGCCCAGGATCCTCCGGACCAGTGCCAACTGATCGGATTCCGAATAAATGACGAAGTTGCGCTTGTACCCCAGTCGCTCGATGTACCGCCGCAACAGCCGCACCCCAAAACTGTGAAACGTGCAGAGCAACGGCCGCGCATCGCGGGCCGTCTCCCGACCGCCCCGCCCCGCCCGCCGTGCCTTCAACAACTCGTTCACCCGTTCCAGCATTTCCCGGGCGGCCTTGTTGGTGAAGGTAACCGCCAGGATCCGGTCCGGCGGCACGCCGCGCGCGATCAAATGGGCAATCCGGTAGGTGATCACGCGCGTTTTGCCCGTGCCGGCCCCGGCCAGTACCAGCACCGGTCCGTCCAACGTCTCCACCGCCTCCCGCTGCTGCGGATTCAACACGCTCAGGTCCAACATGCGAGGCGCGGAGTGTAGATCCCGAACCATCCAAGGCAAGCCACGCCTCGCAGACGCGCGCCGCAACCCTAAGCTCGGCCCGGTGGCGCCCTGGCCGAAGACCGGCCGGCGGCGGACGCCCTTCCGTCCCCGTGAGTGTTCAATCCCGCCGGGCGGTCTCAACACGCCATCTGCCGAAACCCGTGCCTCCGGTCCCCCGTCCATCACCGGTGACACGAACTCTGGAAGGCAGGCGCTCGGGGAAGGGATGCAGAGCGCCGGTCCGGGACACGGATCGCCCGAACCCCCTGGGCACCATCCGCTCCGCGGGCCCGGGTGCGCGGTCTGCCCTCCGGAGCAACATCGCGCCCGGGGCTTCAGCGCATGGAGCCCCGGAACGTCCCGCCGGCACCGCAGCCGGGTTGCTCCGGCCACCGGGCTTCCACACCGCACCCATCCGCCATTTCACAGACCCGACGATAGAACTCCTCTTCCATCAGGCCCAGCAACGTGGCCCCATACAGCAGGCAGTGCTCGTCCGTGATCACCGGTCCGTAATTGATCACCGGGATCATGTACGCCACCGCCAGCACCACCCACTCGGGGCGTTCCCGAAGGCAGGGACGCAAGTACAGCACCCGGCCCTGCCCCGTCGGATCCCGAAAATCCATGCCCGGTTCGGCAAACTGGTGCGCCGCCATCTCGCCGAACTCGAAAACCAACCGCACCGGATACCGGACACAGTCCGGATCCCGCAGGAACGTCGGCAGCTTTTCGGCGGTCAACGGTGCGTACCTGGCATGCGCCACCACCGCCTGAGCCCGCAAATGTTCCCGAAGGCTGGTCTGTCCCAGCGCCTCCAGTTGCTCCGCCGACAACCGCCGCAGTGCCGCCGCATCCGCCGGCTCCGGTACTGCAGACCCGGCAGAAGTCTCGAACTCCTTTCTCCGGTCCTCGTTCACGGGAAGGAATCCCTGCGCCAAACCATCACCGGCAACCCCGGCTCCCGGTCCGCCTCGGCCACGTGACACTGCAGGCACTGGGACCGCCACGGATGCGAGGTGGCAATCCTCTGATGCCCTGCCGGGCCATGACAACTGAGACAGTTCTCCCGCATGAACAGTCCATGCGGAACGGTGGGCGGAGCCCAGGGATGCGCCCGGCTGCCCTTGCCCGGCGGCGTCCTTCCGGTGAAAACATTCTCCCGGAACGGGGGGAGGTCGCGCTGGACGCCGCTCACGTGACACTGCTGGCACTGGGTGAATTCCGCATGGGGAACTGGCGCGATGGCCCGTTGGCGTTTCTCAATCCGGTCCTCGCGGGCGTGACATTCCAGGCAGTAACGGCCGTCGCGGTCCCCGGCAAAGGCATGGGGCATCAGGGGCGGCGCTCCCCAAAAGGCACGCGTGGAAGAGCGGTTGGTATCCGCGCTCGAATCGGGCCCCGGCTTGCCCACCGGGCGCTGCACCAGAGCCGCGGCCGGTCCCCCGACCGAGCCTTCAGCCGTCGAGCTCCCGGCCCCGGGGTCCGCCGCGCGAACTCCCCATGCGGCGATCACCATCGCCAGACACCCACCCAATGCCCACATGCGCACAGCAAGTTGCATGGTCCAATTGTTTCTCACGGTCCGCCGCCGTGGCCTCCCGGCCCGGCTCAAGCCGGCGAAGCCCGGCCCGCCCGCGGAACCGGCCCTCCGCCCCACCGCTGCCGGAGGCACGGCGCCTAGACCTTTTCGATCGCAACCGCGCATTTCTTGTAATCGGGCTCTTTGGACAGCGGACAGTGGGCTTCCAGGGTCAAACGGTTGATCAGCGATTCCTCCGCAAAAAACGGCACAAACACCGAACCGCGCGCCGGGGAACCCCGCCCGTGGATCCGCGCTGGCAACACAATTTCCCCGCGACGGGAACGGATCCGGACCCGGTCGCCATTGCGGATTCCCAGCCGCGCCGCATCCTCCGCGTTGAGTTCCACATAGGCCGCCGGCATGGCACGATGCAGCTGCGGGACACGTCGCGTCATGGTCCCGGTGTGCCAGTGTTCCAGCACCCGGCCCGTGCACAGCCAGAACGGATACTGATCGTCGGGCACCTCGGGCGGCGGCTCGTAGGGTCGGGCCCAGATCAGCGCCCTGCCGTCCTTGAGCTTGCCCCAGTAAAAATCCACGCCCCGTCCCGGCGTCACGAACGGATCCTCGCCCTCGACAAACCGGCGGGCCGTCTCGCGCCATTGCCCGGAGGCGTCGCGCACCACCGGCCAGCGCAATCCGCGGGCCTTCACCAGCTCGTCATACGGGGCCAGGCAATACTTCTTCATCTCCGTGAAGGGCCGGTACTCCTCGTAGAGCAGCCGATCCACGTTGACCTTGCGGAAGACCTCCCAGTTCCAGATCTCCAGGGGTCGGCCCGTTTCGTCCCGGTACGTGAACAGGAATTCGCCGTCACGATTTTTCATGCCGGGATGCCCCAGCTCATAAAGCCGCCGCGCCACGGCAATGACCTGCCAGACATCGTCCCGGGCCTGTCCCGGAGGCTCCACCATTTTGAACCACTGCTGCGTGCGCCGTTCGCTGTTGCCGTACATCCCGTTCTTCTCCACCCACATCGCCGAGGGCAGCACCACCGTGGCCAGCTCCGTCGTTGCCGTGGGATACACGTCGGAAACCACCACGAACCGTTCGCGCAGGCGATCCGTCAGTTTGCCCAGATGCGGCAGAGACTGCGCGGGATTGGTGACCTGGATCCACACTCCGGTCAGCTCGCCGCGCGCCAGGGCCTCGAACAGGGCCACGGCATGATGGCCGGGCGTGGGGTTGAGGCGACCGGGCGGCAGCTTCCACAGTTCTTCGCACTGGCGCCGGTGTTCCTCGTTGGCCACCAACCGGCCTCCGGGCAACGCATGGCCCAGCGTGCCCACCTCCCGGCAGGTTCCGCAGGCGCTGGGTTGACCGGTCAGCGAAAAGGCCGTGCTGCCCGGTTTGCCAAACTTGCCGCTGAGGAAATGCACGTTGTAAATGAGGTTGTTCATCCACGTGCCCCGGGTGTGCTGGTTCACCCCCATGCACCAGAGCGACAACACGCGCCGCTGCGGGTCCGCAAATCGATCGGCCAGTAACTGCAACTGGTCCGGCCTCACCCCGGCCACCTTTCGCACGTATTCCGGGGTGTAGGTTTCCAGCCACTCGGCAAACTCCTCGAACGTCATCGGCTCGCCCTCGGCGTCGCCGCCCTTGCGGAAGTGACAGTGCCGGGTCACCCACTCCCGGTCGTACCGACCGGACTTGATCAGCAGATGGCAGATGCCGTTGGCGATGGCCAGATCCCCCTGGGGCTTGAACTCGATGTAGTGGTCGGCCTCCTCCGTCGTGCGCGTGCGCCGCGTGGCAAGGTCGATGATCTCCACCTTCTCGCCCCGGGTGCGCCGGTCCACGATCCGGGACCAGAGCACCGGATGCATCTCGGCCATGTTGTTGCCCCAGAGAATGACCGTGTCGGCCAGGTCGAAATCATCGTAACACCCGCTGGGCTCGTCCACGCCGTAGGTCGTCAGCATCCCCACCACCGCACTGGCCATGCACAGCCGCGCGTTCGGATCCACGTGATTGTTGCTCAGCCCCCCCTTCATGAACTTCATCACCGCGTAGCCCTCGCAAATCGTCCACTGCCCCGATCCGTAAAAGGCAAACGTGGACGGGCTCCGCAGGATTTCCCGCGCGATGCGGTCGATGGCCTCCTCCCATGTGGTCGGCTCCAGCTTTCCGTTGCGCCGGAGGAGTGGCGTGGTCAGGCGGTCCCTGCCGTACAGGGCCAGGCCCACATGATAACCCTTGGCACACAACAGCCCGCGGTTGACGGGACTCTCCACATCGCCCTGCACCGCCACCACCCGGCCGTCCTTCACCCCCACCAACACGCCGCAACCCGTGCCACAAAAGCGGCAAGGGGCCTTCTGCCAGGTCAGTCCCTCGGGGCCCGCCGAGGCCGACGCGGCCACCGGAATCCGGCCGCCGGTCAGGACGCTGCCGGCCACCGCCAGCGCCATCTGCTTCAAAAACTCCCGCCGGCTGGAAGCCCCCTGCTTGTCGTCACGAAACGTTTTCATGGGCTTGAATGAACCTCTTCACGCGCACTGGAACTCCAGAAGTCCTCGAAATGGTGATACACCAGAACCGCCTCGCGGACGCCGGGAAGCGCCGCCAGTTGACGTCCCATGGCCTCCGCCGCGGTCTCGTCCGGTGTCTCCACCGCCACGGCCAGGCCCCGTTCATGAGCCGCTCCCACCTCGACCCCCGGCAAGCGGGCCAGCGCTTCCCGCAACGCCGGTTGAGCGGCCACGGGACACAACAGGATGTACGCCGAGACGGGCATGGCAGAATCCCCCGCCTGGGCCGGCGCGGCCGGACCCGCGTTTACTTGCTGTATCGTTTCTGGAACTCCCGAATCTGGGCCTCGCGTCGGGCCTTTTCCTCGGGATCCATCTTCCCGAGGTACCATTTGTGGTTGTCGTGGTTGAGAACCTCGTCCAGCAGCTTCTGGAGTTTCTCGGCCGCGGCCCGCCGCTCCGGATCCGGGGAGTGCAGGTTCTTTTCCGCCAGTTCGCGGAGCTCCGGGATGTACTCCGAATAGAAGTGCTTCGCCACCTCGTAGGTCCCGTGCCAGTGCGTGTAGTCGGGGCCCATCATGGAGGCCCCGTGACGGGCCCGGCGGCCCTCGTGATGCCAGATCTCGTACCAGATGAAGTCGATCTTGTGCGAGAACTGCGGCCCGGGAAGCAGGGGTTTGGCGGCCTGATACAAGGCCAGCCCGGGCCTGGCGAACTTTTGATGGTACAGCTCGATCAGCGCATCGTACTGCTGATAGAACGCGTTCACGTAATTCGCGTTGTGGCAGTTGAGACAGACATTCATCATGTTGGCCCGCCGTTTCTCCCACGGGACATCCTTGCCCGGCAATCCCAGCTTGGCATCGGCCACCTCCGGCCGCACCGAAATCTCGGGCCGGTTGTTCCAGGAGATGCGCATCCCCACGTCGTGCGTGATCGGTTGATCGCGCGTGGCGCTCATGTGACACGTGGCACACGTGGGCGCCGCCGAATAGTCCTCGCCCACCACCCACTTGGGATTGTTCAAGGCCATCTTGTCCACGTTCGCCCGGTAGGCAATGCCGTGCTTGGACTCGTTGTAGATCTCGATCTGCGGATGGTCGGGCCCCATGTGGCACTTGCCACAGGTGTCCGGGGTGCGCGCCTGGGCGGCACTGAATGCGTGACGCGAATGGCATGCGGTGCAGGAGCCCTCCGACCCGTCGGGGTTGATGCGCCCGATTCCCGTGTTCGGCCAGGTGGCCGGATCGGGTCGGCCGTTGGGCAACAGCTTCACCTCGCTGCCATGGCACTGCCAGCAACCCAACACGGCCGCCGCACTGTTGCCGTGGGGAAACGCCGGCGTCCGAAAGCCGTTGTTGCCCTCCACCACCTCCGCCAGGATGTTGTCGAGTGAACCCAGGATGCGTGCACCCTTCGCATGGTGCGAATCACTGAATTCCTGGACCTCCTTCTCGTGACAGCGGGCGCAGTCCCTGGGCGTCACGATCGTCGCGATGAGCTGGCCGTAGTGCTCATAGGCGTCCGGATCCTTCTCCGTGGCCATGTGGCATTCGTAACAGCCCACATTGGCCCGGAAATGCTTCGAACTGCCCCATTGCTCATAGATCACGGGGCTCTCCTTCTTGTGACAGGCCACGCACGCCGCGCTCTGCGGCGACAGTTCCTTCAAGGTGAATCCCGCCTGCGCCCCGGCGCCGGCCAGCAGAGCCGCCACCGTCACCCACCATGAACCACAACGCGTTCTCATAATCCGGTCTCTCCTGTTTCGATACGGCCTCTTTGCGTTTTCCTGCCCGGCATTCGCGTCTCCCCGTTGCCTCACGCCGCCGCCACGGAAGCGGCATCTCCCGGAAGCGACGCGGCGTCCGCCGGGCGCGCCCGCAGCGATCCGTTCATGATCGGCACCGCCACGTGCAACATCCACGAGTACAGCAAAGCCCCCAACGCCCAGATGCCCACACACACCAGCGTCTCATTCCAGGTCGGCAGATACTCCACCACCTGCCCCAGCGGCGTCGGCACAAACCCCGGCACGATCAACCCCATCCCCTTCTCGATCCAAATGCCCACAAAACACGTGACACAGGCGAGGTTCAGCCACCCAATGCGACGGCTGGCCGGAGTGATCAGCAGCAGCAGTCCGACGGTATCGAGAATAATCGCCGTCCAGATCCACGGCACCAACCCCCGGTGACCGTGCAGGCCGAAATACAGATACTGCGCCGCCGCCGCATGCTGCGTGGGAAAATAGAACTCGGTGAACAACTCGCAGCCCAGCAGGAACATGTTGATGATCATGGCCACCGTCATGATCATGCGCAGCGTGTACAAGGGCTTGTCGCCGATGAAATACTCCGTGGCCCGCCGAATGATTTGGAAGGTCAGGATCATCAACGCGGGACCCGCGACGAACGCCGAGGCCAGGAAGCGCGAGGGCACCAGCGGATGGTGCCAGTAACTGCGCCCGGCCAGGCCCACGTACAAAAAGGCCGTCACGGTGTGGATGCTGATGGCCCAGGCAATCGAGATGAACACGAAGGGAATGTAAAACGGCCGGGCCGGCTTGCGCCCCCGGTAGCGGCAGTAGAGCAGATAGCCCGCAATGTGCAGGTTCAGCAGCAAATAGCCGTTCAGCACGATCACGTCCCAGGAAAGGATCGACCCGGGAAAGTTGAAGATGCCGAACGGCGGGATCATGTGATGGAAGCGCTCCGGGTGTCCGAGGTCGACCATGACGAAACAAAGACACATGACGATGACCGCAATCGCCATGAGCTCGCCGAAGACCACGACCTCGTGCATGTGTTCCTGCCGGTACACATAGGCGGGGATCACCAGCATGACCGCGGCGGCCGCCACCCCCACCAGAAAGGTGAAATTCGCAATGTAGGCCCCCCAGCTCACCTGGTTGGTCAGCCCGGTGACCTGCAAGCCCTCGACAAACTGCCGGGCCCAGGCATGCAGTCCCAACAACACCAGCACCGTCAGAAACCCCATCCAGGCATAAAACCGCGCGCTCCCGTAAAAGGAGAGCCGGGCCACCCGATAGAGAAAGACGAGGTACTCCTTCATTTCTCGAAGAAATAGTAGAAGCGGGGCAGCGTCCCCACCTCCTCTTTGAGGATGTACACCCGCTTGTTCCGGAGCACGTAACTGATCTCGCTGTCGGGATCCAGCAGGTTCCCGAACACCCGGGCCCCCGTGGGACAAACCTCCAAACAGGCGGGGTACCGGCCCTCCCGCGTTCGATGCAAACAGAAGGTGCACTTCTCCACCACGCCCTTCGGTCGGATCCGGTTGCTCAGATAACTCTGGTTGGGGTTGACGGCCTCCGGGGGCAGCGTCGGTTTCTTGTAATTGAACCGACGGGCGTCGTAGGGACATGCCGCCATGCAGTAACGGCAGCCGATGCACCAGTTGTAATCCACCACCACAATCCCGTCGGCTTCCTGCCAGGTCGCCTGTACGGGGCAGACTTTCGTGCAGGGGGACTGCCGGCACTGCTGACACTGGACCGGCATGTAGTATTTGTCGGGCTGCGGCACCCGCTCGGGGTCGTAGTAAAGGTTCGACGTCTCCAGGTTGATGGCCCCTTTCTGCAGCTCCAGCACGCGGATGTAGGACATCTCGATGTCGTCCGGCGTTTCCCTCGACTGGTTGTTTTCCCGCAGGCAGGCATGCGCACATTTGCGGCAACCGATGCACCGGGTCAGGTTCAGGGCGTAGGCAAACTCCACGCCGGGCTGCGGTCGAATGTCGCGAATGTGGGGACGGACCCCGTACTCCCGGGCGGTCTTTTCCTCCAGCGCACGCAGGATGCGCTCGAGCTCCTGCGGGGTCAGCTCGCGGTAGTGCCGCTGCAACAACTCGTCCACGGTGATCTCGCCCCGTTCCAGCTCCAGCAGCGGGCGGAGCGCCGCCATCAGACCGGTCATGCCCACCAGGGACGCCGCGGCACCCTTGAGAAAGGTGCGGCGGGTCATCGGCCGGTACACCTCCTCGAGCGACCGGGCTGTGGCCGGGGTTGGACCTGGATCGTTCATGGCGCCTCAATGACCGGAGCCGCCCCCTGCAGAAGCCGAGGGCCGCGCGGCCCGGGGCGGATACCGCAACGGGGGCAGCGGACGCATGGACGGAAAGGCCGGCCGGTGGGGATCATGACACTGGATGCAACGCAGTTTCGTCCGCGGCCCGCGCCGCGTGTCCCAATACCCGTTGTGCCGACCGTGCACCCCCGCCTGCCAGTCCCGATAAATCGTGCCATGACACTTGGCACACAAGAGTACCACGTCCGACTCGGCAATTTCCGACCCGTCGTAGTCGACAAAGGCGTTTCGGTTGGTCGGGTGATGACAATTGAGACAAAAGCGATTGTTGCCGTGCTCCAGCCGGATGTCCTGGTGTTCCACCATCGGCCGGTCGTAATGCCACCGGGCCGGCAGCAGCTTGTGACACTCCATGCAGTTGTACGTCCAGCCCAGCTTCACCAGGTCCAACCCCTTCGTGGCCCGCGGCGGGGTTTTATCCAGATGCGCATCGTCCGGCAGCCCCACCGGGGGTTGGGAGGCCAAGGGTCGCGAGACCGCGGGCAGCTTGGGAAGCCCCCCCGGAGCCGGGCTGCTCGCGGTGGAAGCCTCGGGCTGACGCGCGGGTTCCGCGGCCCGGACGGCCCCGGCCGAGCCCGTGTTGTCCCCGCGGCAAACCAACAACATGAGCCCGCAGACCCACGCGAGGCACCAGCGGCGTTGGCGGGTCATGCGAGGACAGCCCCGAGCCGGCCGCTCCGGCTCTTGTTGCATCCCCGTCCTCATTCGCCTCCACCATGCATCGAATCTGCGCATGCCGTCCTTGACGCAAGTCAAAGAGATCCCCGGTCGAGCCGAACCCGGACAAGCCGCACTGCGAAGCCTCGATGAAGGGCCTTGCGCCGGAGAATCCTGCCCGGGATTGAGGCACCCCCCGGAGGAATGGTGAATCGCAACCGCTCCCCTGCCACTCCAGCGGCTCGCCCCGGCCACCACGGCCACCCCCGGTCCATGCCCGGTGTGTTCGCAAACGAAGAGGGCAGCAGATGGCGGCCGTGGGAAGGTTTCAGTCGCGCAGGCCCTTTTTCGGGATCGCGCCTTGCAGGCATTCTGGAGACAACGGACAACTCCCCGGCTTCGGGCGCCACTCCCCCGGATGAGAAGTCCGGAACCCGGGATTGCCCGGCCGAGCCCAAAGGTGCGGGTTCAGGGTGCACCGTGGCAGCTCCTGCCACCCGGCCTCACGCTGGAGACTTGTCAGTGATCCCGGAGGAATCGACACTCAAGGGTCGTGCAGCAACGCCAAGCAGTCCAGGGTCCACAGGACTCCGCCGCGACACGCCTGTCCGGCCAGCACTGGCTGGTCCGACTGGCCGTCGGGCGACACCCCCGCCGTACCCTGGTCCGGGCGGTGGTGCTGGCGCTTCTTACCATTGCCGTGTTTCGCTACGTGCTGCTGCCCGTGCGGGTGCAGGGCATCAGCATGTGGCCCACCTACCAGGATCGCCAGTGGGGGTTGGTGAACCGGCTGGCCTACCGTTGGTCGGAACCGCGTCGGGGCGACGTCGTTTGCGTCCGCTTCACCGCCGGCGAACACGTGATGCTGTTGAAACGAATCGTGGCCCTGCCGGGCGAGACCGTCGGGTTCCGCAACGGCCGTCTCTACGTCAACGGCCGGCCGCTCGAAGAACCCTACGTGAAAACCCCCTGCGACTGGAACGAGCCCGAGCGACAGTTGGGGCCCGACGAGTACTACGTCGTGGGCGACAACCGCAGCATGCCGCGCGAAGATCACATGCATGGCATCACGGAGCGCTGGCGTATCGTGGGCAAACTGGTCCGATGAGGCTGCCCCTGTCATGGCTGCTGGTCGCCGGCGCCCTGGTTTGTGCCGGGTTCGTTTGGCTGGGGTGGCCCTCGCACGAACGGACCATCCGCCGGCAGCTTCAGGAAGTGGCCGAGTTGTTGTCCTTCCCGGCCAACGAGCCGCCCCTGAACGCCCTCAGCGAAATCAACCGGTTGTGCGCGCATCTGACCCCGGACGTCGAGGTGCGGGTGGATGCCCGGGGGTTTGGCCGACGCACCGTTCGCGGTCGCGAAGAAATTCGCGAGGGCTTGATGGTGTATCGGCAGCGCTTCAACGGGGCCCGCGTGGAGTTTCCGGATATCCGCGTGGAGATCGGCCCCGACCGCACGTCGGCCGTGGTGTTCCTCACCGTGGAGGCGCGGTTGCCCGGAGAATCCGATGTGTGGTTGCAGGAAATGAAGCTCTGGCTCCGCCGGGACGGGCGGCAGTGGCGCATTGCCCAGGCGGAGACGGTCCAGCCCCTGCGATGACGAAGAGTCAACGCCGTCCGTGGTGGGAAATCCACCGCCCGGTGGCGAGAGGACCGCACCACGCCGCCGGCGTCCCGGCCTCCATCCGCAGCCGTTCCCCCATCGCCAGGGGTTGGCCGCCCGCTTCCGCCCCGTTATGCTGACACCGTGCAATGCATCACGCTCACCACGGATTTCGGGCACCGGGATGGCTTCGTGGGGATCATGAAGGGCGTGATTCTGACCCGCGCCCCGCGAGCGCTGCTCATCGACGTAAGCCACGAAATCGCCCCGGGGGACGTGCGCGCCGGAGCTTTCGTGCTGATGAATGCACATCGTTACTTTCCCCCGGGGACCGTACATCTGGCGGTCGTGGACCCCGGCGTGGGCAGTTCCCGCCGCGCACTGGCCGTGCGGACCCGGCGCGCCTTTTACGTCGGGCCGGACAATGGCGTGCTGAGCTGGGCGGTGAGCCAGGATCCAGTGTTGGAAGCCCGGTGGATCGAGAACTCCGAACTGTTCCTGCAGCCGGTGAGCCAAACCTTTCACGGACGCGACATCTTTGCCCCGGTGGCCGCTTATCTTTGTCGGGGAGGCCGCATGTCCCGCGTGGGTCCCGAAGCAGACGACTGGATTCGATTGCCACGGCCGGACCCGATCAGATCCGGTGCCGACGCCGCGTCGGGCGAGGTCCTTTACGTGGACCGGTTCGGCAACGCCATCACCAACCTGCCGGTCGAGCTGTCGCCGCGGGGCGCCCCGCGCATCCGGGGTGTGTTCATGGTCAGGAAACGGTCTTCAGCAAGGTTTCCCGCGCACGCCTTCTACGGCGCGGTGTCCCGGGGCCGACCGGTTGCCGTGCCCGGTTCCAGCGGGTTTTGGGAACTGGCCGTCCACGGCGGCTCTGCGGCCGACAAATACGGGCTGCGACCCGGGGACCCGGTCGAATGGAGCACTGCAACCGGCCTGCCTTGCTCCTCTGGGCGCCCGAGAAGCGCGTGAGTCGCTCTTCTTGCAGGCTGAAGCAAGCCACGGAAGCAACCGCCTTATCTCAGGTCGCTACTCACAACGGAGACAACACCGGGCCCGGCTCCGGTCTCCGCTCCACCCACGAAAGCGCCCGCCGTCGCAGGATCGGACACCCACGTCCCCGCCGTGCTTCACGCGCAGGCGTACGGGCAGCCGGGCCAGGCAGAGGCCGCCGGTGCGCCACCCAGGGCCACCTGCTGTTCCTCCCGCAGGAAGATGCTCCCGCAGTTGGCAGCCATGGCCTTGAGCCTGGCCTCCGCCACCTCGTCCAACGGCTTGAAGCGTTTGGCCGCCTCAATGGCACGATCCAGGAGATCGAGAAACGCAGGAGGAAAGCCCGCCACCACGCCCGGTTGCGAGAGCGCAAACCGCAGTGCCAACTCGACGTCCTCCGGAGTCTCCACGGACCGGTACCACCACTGACGCGTCCGCTCCATCCCCTGGGGCCACGCGCCGTACGACATCGGCTTGATCGCCAACACTGCCACGCCCCGCTCGGCCGCCAACGCCAGCACCTCCCTGCCAAAACCGCGCGTGTAGAATTCCACAAAGTTGATGGGAAACATCACCGTATCGAAAGGAAAGCCCCGCAATGCCTCCAGAGCCGCCTTGGTCGTGTGCGCGGAAAACCCGATCCAACGCACCCTGCCCTGGTCGCGTGCTTTGAGGATGGCGTCCATGGCCCCGCCCGGTCCCAGGGCCTGCTTCACTTCCTCGGGCCGCACCAGATGATGCAGCTGGTAGAGATCGAAGTAATCCGTCTTGAGCAGGCGCAGCGAGTTCTCCAGTTCCTGACGCGCACCGTTGGCGTCGCGTTTTTTCGTCTTGCACGCCAGGAAATAGCGGGCGCGGTCCACGCCCTGCAGAGCCATCCCCAACTTGGTTTCGCACTGCCCGTTGCCGTAGGCCGGCGCGACGTCAAAGTAATTGACCCCGCGCTCCAGCGCGTCGCGCACGGCAGCCGTGCAACGATCCTGCTCGTAATGGATCAACGCCAGGCCGGGAAACCCGACGATGGAGAGGTTCACGTTTGTGCGGCCCAACCGGCGTCGGGGCAAACCCGCCACGGTCTCCGTCAACGGAGCGGCCCACGCCTGAGGACCGGCCAGTGCGGCCCAACCTGCGACGCCGCCCACCGTCTTGAGGAATTCACGTCGTTTCATGGGACTGGGGTTGGTTGAGTGCGTTTCGATCTGCCCCAAGGTGGTCGGAAAACAGGATCTGTGCAAGCAGGACTTGGCTTAAAACAGAATCGTGGGGCACGGCGGGGTTCGGTGGTGGGGCCGAGGTCATCGGCCGAGTTCCGCGGCACCTCTCCAGTAACTTCCGGCGATCAGCCGGGCGCCAAAGGGGTTTTTCTTCCGGGCACCGCCAAACCCTTTTCCGCCCGCGGTTCACCCAACTGCCTGCGGGAAAAGCGCTTGGTCACGGGCCCGCAACCAGGTCTAATACAACCCGTGCGACCCGTGCGAGCCGCAGTCATCGATGTGGGGACAAACTCCGTAAAACTGCTGGTCGCCGATCTGGACGACGGCGTCCGCCCGGTCCTGGAGCGGGGCATTCAGACACGGCTGGGCCAGGGATTTTACCCGGACCGGCGCTTGCAGCCCGAGGCCATCGCCCGCACGGCCGCCGCGGTGCGGCAATTGGCCGATGAGGCCCGGAAGGCCGGGGCGCAACGCCTCAAGGTATTCGCCACCAGCGCCGCCCGCGAAGCACGGAACCGGGACGCGCTGCTCGGAGCCCTGGAAGCCGCCGCCGGGCTGCCGGTGAAAGTCATCTCCGGCGAACAGGAAGCCGAGTGGGCCTTCCACGGCGTGCGCACCCACCCGCAATGGGCAACGGAGCCGATCGTGCTGGTGGAGGTGGGCGGCGGCAGTACCCAGATCCTCGTCGGGCAGGCGGACCAGATTCGTTTCCGTGACAGCTATCCTCTCGGCGCAGTCCGGCTCTGGGAACAGCTTGAAGTGTCCGATCCCCCAAAGCCCGCAGAGCTGGCCAAGGCCCGCCAACAGGTTCGATCCTTCCTGAAACAAAACGCGCTGCACCTCCTTTTGGACGCGTTACAACGCGAAACCGCCCGACACAGCCAACATCACCAACCCCTGCCCGTGGCCGTCGGTGGCACCGCCACCACGCTGGCGCGCATGGAACTCCAGATGGACAGCTACGACCGCGACCGGATCGAATCCGTACTCCTCACTCCGGAACGATTGCAGCGCCGCGTCGAACAACTCTGGACCCTGCCCCTGGCCCAGCGCCGTCAACTTCCGGGCCTCCCACCGGAACGGGCGGACGTCATCCTCACCGGCGCAGTGATCTACGAACAGCTTCAAGCTGAGTTGGATCTCCAGGCCTGGCGCGTCAGCACGCGCGGCCTCCGGTTCGGCGCCATCCAAGCGCTGCGGAATGCCCCTCCCGGGTCCTGAGCCCCCGCGAACCGCCCTGCTCAACGGGTAATCCCCAACGCCTTCTCGAACTCCGCCGAGAACTCCGCCAGCGCCCGGGAAATCCGAGCCGGTTGTTCCGCCAGGGTCGCCAACCGCCGGGGTGCGTCCTCCGGTCGGAGTCGAATCATCTCCACCGCTGCCATCATCAGCGAGAGGTGATTATTGATGTCGTGGCGCATCGCGGAGAGCTTCTGGTTCAGCGCCGCAACCTGTTCGGGCGTCAGAGTCACCGGTTGATCAGGCAAAACCATGGGCCGACAAGCATGAGACAGCCCCGCAGGCCTGGCAAGGGGTTTCCGAACTTGCTTGAGCCCTGCAGAGGCGCCTCGCTACGAGGCCGAGCCAACACGCCTCCCCAAGGACCCATCGACCCGCCCAAAGGTTCGCTGAGCCTGCCCAATTTCACGATATCACGAGCCGGGCGGCCCGCCGATCGGGAGGGTTTCCCGGACCGCAGCCCCGGGCTCAACACTGGCAGGCTGAGCCGTCAGATCCTCGATCCAAGCGAGGAACCAGGGCGACTTCAGCGGGGTCATCCCAAAACCGACTGCAAGGTCATGAGGCTGTCCGTTGGCCGGGCCCGGGGAATTCGCCGCCCTCCCCGCCGGGCCGCGGGCTCCCCTCACTCCTCCGACAGTGCGCACAAGCCCGGTCGGGTCGCCCGCCGATCGAGTGGCCCGTCACGGCTGTCCGAGCCGTGTCTCCACACCCGACCGCGGCGTTTCCCCGGGGCCCACGCGCCGCCCGACCTCTGTAGTTCCCTGAACCTGCACGAGCGCGTAATGCTGCGTCCGCCAGCTCACAAAGCCCGGCTGAGCCAGCTCCCGGGTTCCGCTCCAATACCAGCCGCAGCGCCCGGTTGCTCTCCAGAAGCTCCGCCACACCCGGCCAGGTCATGCGTCCGCTCAGAAGCCGTTTCGACGGCAGGATTAACAGCTCCGGCGGGGGAAACGCTCCCGCCACCAGGAACTCGTGGTAATACGTGCTCAACGCGTGGCACACCTCGTTGGAAGCTGCAGCGGTCCGCAACTGTTGCACCAGAATCGGATCGGGCCGGGGCGACAACCTTGTCAGTGCCGTCCACCGTTTCAGGATCGCTCCACTGCCCACGCCCGCGCACAACGCGCCCACGGTGGACAGCCCCAGAACCGCATCCGCCACCGTCGGAGGAGATCGTGCAGGTTCCTGGTCCCCGCCGTCTGGGCCCGGGCCCGCGCCTCCACCCAGTGCCGCTGCAGCACCCGCACTGAATCGGCCACTGCCATCCCACCCGGCACGGACAAGGGCACCACAAAATGCAGGCCTTAATAATACCGCCACAGGTTTGCCACGGATCTGAACATCCACCCACCCAACAACACACCCACGGCGAATACTCCCAACGGCGGCCAACCCGGTTTTCGTAAGGCAAGAACACCAAATCCTCCAGCCACCCACGCCGTCAGGGTTTCAGCGGTCAGGAGCGGCACGGACACACCCTGCCGGGTCGGATCCAGCGGTGCTGCCTGGTTCGCCGCCCAGTGCGATTCCAGCAACCAGTCCATCATAAGTTCGGCGACAGCCACGCGATCAGCCCAAAGGTTGCTGCCCAACCCAGCAGCCATGGACCCACCACGCGCACGGAGCCCCGCAGCCCGTACAGCCGCAAGCTCAACAGCACCAGGGCCGGCGCGACCACCGCCGACGTCAGTTTTATTTGCATCGCAGCCCCCATGACCACCCCCGAGCACGCCGCCCGCCACCAGGGCAGATTCCCGCCCTCCGCATAAAAGACCGCCGCGGCCACCCAGGCCCACGCCCACGCCACAGGCTCGAGCATCACACTGAATGTCAGTGTCAGCCCATCTCCCCAAGCCCACAGCAAACGTCGACGTAATCATCCCCACACCCCCCGGACCCGACGCCCATGCACGCGATTGCAGCCCACATCGCCGCCATTGACACCACGCTGAACAGGCAGGGCCACTGCGGTCCCTCCCCGCACCAGCGAACCAACCAGGCGTTCAACAAGGTGTGCTGCCACGGCTGATCGTTCGAAACCCGCGCCAACTGGTCGGGCTGCCGCACCGCAAAGTGAATCTTCATCACCTCCCATCCATCGCCCCCTCCCGGGCCCCAAGCATGGCGAAACGGGCAATAACCGACCGCCAACACCACCGCAATGAGAGCCCAACCCCACGCCACGCCGCGCATTTAAACCCCGCTCGTCATGACTGCCGTGGAAGCGACCGCCAGGCCAGCAAGCCGGTCAAAAAAAAACCAGGACGCCAGGGTCACCCTCCACTCTTGTTCCCGACCCCGCGCCCAGCCCGCCCACGATTGAATCCCGATCACACAGGGACAAGGACCCGAGTCCGGAGGCTCGAGAAGTTACCACACCAGGAACCCGGATCCCACCACCGTGAGCACCGCGCAATTCAGCGGCGCCGGCAACCAGATCGCCGCCGCGCCGGCACCGATCTCTCCCACCCCCTGCACCACGGCCCAGTGCGTGGCACTGGACACACGTTCAGGCCCCCCACTCAACCGCTGCGGCTCCCCCAGACCCACGGCCACCAGCTTCGCCACTCCGAGCCCCACCAACCCGCAACCCGCCACCTGCACCACCCTGCGGACATCCCACCACCGTCCCCCGCACCCCGCACCGTCAGCCTGCTGCGCCTGCCTCATAACACACGTCAACGGATTCCCACTCCTTGATACGCTGGGACGCGCAGAACTCCGGGCACCCCCGGTCCCGGATCGCCCACGGTTTTCGTCGCGTCCGGCCTCCCCGTCTCAATTCTCCGCCCGCCGCCGCTGCCTCCACCGTCCTCCCACCAACACCGCGGCTCCCACCATCAGCACCGCCACCACCACCCACCGGCGCCAGCCCCTTGGTTCCAACATCGGCAACGGTTCGTACGGCTCTTCCTCCACCTTGTGCCAGCGTCCCGCCAAATCCACCAGGTAGTCAACGTCATTCGACACCACGAGAAACCTCACCAGCGGTTCCGTCTTCCGTCGAAACATCTCCGGGAAATAGCCCTTCGGTGCGGCGGGATCCACCCTCAAACTCGATGTCATCAACATAATTCGTGTGATGTAACAACCCCCACCGCTCGTCCCGGTCTTCCACAATGTACAACCACGGCGGAAACGGTCGCTCCGGCAGGTACACGTACGAGACCCGCCAAAGCCGCCGGCGGCCGTCGTAATCCTTCGTTTGATATGAAATCTCTGCCGGGCGGCCGTATTCGTCGAACCGCTCGATCCTGGCCCAGCCACCCGGGTAGGATCGGAATGCCTTCACGGGTTCGACCTCGAGCTCCGTGTCGCTAACCCAGCGTAATGGATCCGGTCCAAGCTCATCCAATCCGAGCCGAAGATCGCTCAGCACTTACGCATTGTGGGTAATGACATTGACCTGAGACGCACCCTGACCCCGCCCGGCGTGTTGGTCCGAAAGGTAATCGAAAGTCTCTCGTGGCCGTCGTACAAAAACCAGTAGTAATCCTTGTTTCTCCCTCGAACTCGCGCCATCCCATTCGAAATGGGGCGATAAGTGATCGAACCGTCCCGCCGGGGACGCCATCGGCCCTTTTCCGTCCCCAGATCCCGCAAATACCATCCTTCCGGCTGCCAGCCGGCCTCGAATCGCTCCAACACAAACGGGCGGAGAATGGACTCTTTGGACCCTGGCCTGTCAGCCACGCTCATGAGAAACCTCGAAAAGGATCGGCGATGGGCGATGAACCGAATCGGCGGAGTCCGAGCCAGAAACTCGCGGAAGACCACGGCCGGTTCACGGTTCGGATCGAAAGGCTTGTCGGATCCCTCCACTGCGAGGGCAGCCCCGGCAGCCAACAGATGAAGGATCAAGGCCCACCGGGCCGCAGTGCTGCCAAGGTTCTGACTCCGCATCTCTGGGCCCATGGTAATCCGCGACCGGGGCCAGGGGAGCTGCCGAGGGCATTGCGATGTGTTCATGGTGCAGAAGTCATACAACCTTACCGTCTCGACCGAGCCGGTTCTGGACCGCCACCCCTTGTCTGTCGTCTCCCAAATGTACGCGGTCAAGGCGAGTAGGGACTTGGTTTAAATGGAGTTGCCCGGCCCTGTCGAGGAGTGTTCTTGCGCATCCACCGGGCTTCACTCCGGGGATCGAGAGGCCCCAGAGGCACATCAGGTGGAGCGGGCTCGACCTGCCAGCCGTCCTGGCTCTCCGCAGGCGGATTCGAAGATCGTTTCGTTCGTCAAACTGCTTCCCTTATTACACGTTTGGCTCTTGTCCCAGACATCGACCGCCGGCGGGATAAGCTGAAGTGTAAAGCCGGACGAATCTCGGTTGGCCCTGACACTCGAACAAACACCAGCGGTCACTCTCTGTCCGTCCAGACGCGTGTCCAACCTGACGTTCTCGGCAGTGCTCAGGTCACCCAGCGATAATCAGCGTCCTCATGGAAGAGCTTACAGGACACTCCGTTGATCCAGAGATTCTTCGAGCAGGCACGCGTGGTGGGAATCCAACACGCTATTGCCGTCCCCCCACCCAGCAGCACTGCCGCCAGCATTGCCGCCGGGGAGTTGAAGACGCGAGAGACCTTCGCGAGGACCATGCGCCACAACTATTTCGTTCTCATGCCGCTTATGTACTAAAAAAGAGTTGTCAAGAGGGCTTCGCGGAAGTCCGCACGTTGCCAGGTGGAAAAGCGGACAACCAGCAGATTTCCCAAGCGGGCTCGATCACTCGTTTCCTCAACCGGGGAGCAACTTCATTCCGCGGGCCGTCAAAGATTCGAGAACCCGCCCCTCTGAATCCGCGCGTTGCACCAGGACTTTTCGAAGGGTGGTCTTGTTCGACACCCCGGCGATTCGACCGGCGCGGCCTTTAGCAAAGCGGCAGCCGAGTACCGGGTTCGCACCCGAGCCCTGAAGGGACCCGATTCCACTTCCGGCCACCTGCCCTGACCCGTCGAAGCGCGGGTCGATCCTGCACCGTCGCGAACGGCCCCGAGCAGGGCGCAAGCTCTGGGAAATAGCCACCCGACGAGGGCAGCGGACTTGGATGCAGCAGGCACCAACGGAGGTCGAGGGTCAAAGTTCGTATCCCCTGCTCCGAGGGCCCCCTGGTGGGGCTCGGTCCGGATTCGGATCCCGGGTCGGCCGTCTGACGGCAGCGGCAACCAGCCTCCAAACCCGAAACGGCGGATGGAAATCGGCGGGGACTCCCCGGCAGACGCTGCCCGCGTACCCGCGGCCACTCCGGTGGCTCCTCCAGCCCATCACCCGGGAGCCACTGCGCCCCCAGGTGTCTCCTCTCGGGCGGCTGCATCGCTCGTCCGGGCCGGAACGCCCCCCTTGACAGATCCCAGGCTTGCGATAAAGAGGATGCGCGTGGGTAATATGTTGCATCTCTTGAGCTTACCGATGGGCCGCATCCACTCAATCGTACGGAATCGCATCGACCCTCGCCACCACGCTGGCAGGCTGGCCGGCGCCATGTTGTGGGTGCTTGTCAGTCTGGCCCCGGTCTCCTCTCGGGCGGACGGCGACACCCAGTTGATTCGCATCGTGCGGGGCGGCATGGCGCCCGTGGCAGCGGCGGCCGGAGAAACGGTGGAGTACCGTGTGGATTACGAGGTGCTCCGACCCAGCCTGCAACGGGTGGAGATGGATCCCGGGATCGATTGGTCCCCCCTGATCATTCACTCCTACCGCTACCTGACGAACGCCGAGGGGAAGCCATCTTTTCGTGTCGTGCTAAGGATCCCCGAGTCCCTGATCAACACCAATGGCACCGACCGGTGGTTGTTTTACTCCCCGCGATTGCGCGTGATCGATACCCAGGCCAATGTTCAGACCCTGACCGCACCGCCGGGCGTGCTGCTGGTTCTGGTCCGGCATGCCCTGCGCACGGAGAGCGGTTTGACGCACTACCAAAACGCCGCCCCCGGTTCCTGGTGGCTGATGGCACCAGACTTCTTGTTCGCCGAGGAGATGGATTGGGAGACAAGCTTGCGCGACCGCAGTCGAGTTCTGCTGCCGCCGGGCGTCGATTTGTTGCTGGCGGGGCTGGACAGCCGCATCGTGCAGTTCATGTTGAGCTTTTACGGCTCCGCACCATCGTCCGGCTTCTTGGTTTTCACCGAGGGCCCGTTCGAGTTGTTTGCCTGGGACAATCGGGATCATCCCCTGCCGGAGTTTCGGACGCGCCTGATCCCCGGCGTTCGGGTGGGCGAGTATTTTACCTACCAGGTGGGCCCCACATGGGCGCTGGGGGTGCGTGCCCGGGCCGACGCACGGCCGGGCGACGCCGGCAAGGTGGTCGCCGTGTTTCTCCGGGAAAACGGCGAGGAGTGGGGACGGCGGGAGTTGCGTCTGGAGGCAGGGCCCGACCCCCTGCAGTCCATGGGAAGAATCGTCCTGGCGAATTCGGACAATGAGGCTTTGCTAACCGCCTACCTCTTGGGAACGCGCCCCCTGAGCAGCGGAGGCTACCTGGCCACCCTGTATGCAATGAAACAGTTCAATGAGCAGTGGTCATCGAACGGTGTCATCTCCTACGAGCTCTTCAAACTAACGAATACGGAGCCCTTCATTGATTGGATCGAAAGTCAGTGTATTCCGTGTTTTCCGGGTTGTGGCGACTGTTACGTCGTGAGCGGATCCTTAACTTGCGAAACTCCGAATCCATTCTATATCAAGTTGACGTATGCCCCGGGAACGGTCGTCGCAACCGGCGGCATCAATCCCTTTGGCACGGATGGCGAACACGTGGGTTCGCTCCACCTTGCGTGGTCCCGGGCGGGATCTCATCAGGTTCACGGATCTGCGCTGGGGCCCGTGGAGATCCGCGCCCGCTTCCGACCTCCTGCCCGGATCGAATATCAGAGTGTGCGTGCTCCCACTCTCAGATCGAGCAGCATAATCTCCGCGTCCGAGGTCGATCCGTGTCCCCCTGGCACCCGGAGCTATTCCGGCCTCCGGCAATGGCAGGTGGACAACAAGCTTTTCCTGTGGGCAAACGCCGACTTCGATACGCAACGTTTTAAAATGACCGTAAGAGAAGGCGGCGTGCCATGGATCGATCCATCACTTGACATTGATGCGGACCTTTCTTTGCCCTGGCGCACGCCTTCTGACACGCCCGAGGCCGTGGTGCAACTTGTAGCCAACCCCCCTGCCCTGCGACTGGTTCAACTGACACCGACCAACCGTCCCTGGGTGGAGCTGCTCGTCCAGGCACGGGAGGAGGATCAACCATGGGCGGCTCAGCCCGTGAGCGTCGAGGGTCCCGACGTGGGACAATTGGTCCTGCAGGAACCCCGCCAAACAGACACGTACGGGCACTACTCGTTCTACTGGCAGCCACCCCCCGCCGACTGGTTTGAAGGGCGAACACTTCCCTACGCTTTCGACTTCACCGTACGACTCCCCGGGGGCCGCACCTCCACGGCCCACGTCTTCGTAAGTCAGGAGGTCGTGCGCGGCCGGGTGGTGCGTCGCCATGCCGGGGCGGATCGTTCGGACCCGGAGGGCGATGGTTTGACCCCGGTCGTCGGAGCAGAGGTGAGCTTCACTCCTTCTTTCAATCCCGGATTCACCGTACGAACAGATGCCGAGGGCGATTTCGTCCTGCCGGTGCAGGGCGCACAACTCTATACCGTGTATGTCCGCGGTCCCCAAACGCCGCCCCCGATGACCCTGACGGAGTCGGATCCCATCCTCTGGGTGCCGGGGACGCAGGAGCACCTGTTGGCGGAGCCGCTCTACCTGGCAAGCCTCAGTGTGCTTCCCAAATTGAAGGACATCTACCTTCCGCCGGTGCGCCAATATCTTCAGCGCGGTTCTGCCGAAACGTGGTTTTCCCTCGAATCGCCCACCAATCCGGCTCCGGTCATCGAGGCGTTTTTGCAACGCCTGCAGTCGCAGCCCCGGACATCCAGCTACGACGAGGAGGCCCTGCGGCGGCTGCATTTGGCCACGTGGGTGGCTTACGAGGGCACCCGAGCCGCGCAGGAAGTCAGCGAGTTCGCCGCGGACCAGATCTGGGAGGGCTCCTGCGGACTCCTGACCCGGCTTCTCCAGGAGACCGTCAAGAAAATCGACGTGCTGCAGATCATCAAGGGTCGACTCAACGACGAGATCCAACGACTGACGCAATCGGGCAGCGATCCGGTGCGTCTGCGGAAACTGCAGGATCAGCTCGCCATGTTGGAGGCCGCGGAACGCAAAACGCTGGAGCTGAAGCGCCGGCTGAACCAAGCCGCGTACAGCCTGTACAGTCAGGTGGCCGTGCGCCTGGCCAAAAGCGGGACCGAACCGCGCCTCGTTCGCCAACTCTTCCTGCAACTGATGCTGTACTGGAACAATCAACTCAACGAGCTGGTGGGTGAGCAGATCGAGAGCTGGTTACTGGACTCCAAACTGGGCAGGTTGGCGACCACCGAAGTAAGCCGCCGCCTGAATTCCGTGAACAACTCGCTCGAGCAACTCGATGCGCAACTTCGCGAGGCGTTGCGGCAGTATCTGGCCCTGGGCTTCCGACGAGAACTGGGGCGGGCCCTCCTCGAGGCGGCCCTGGCCGCCGACGCGGGGCGGTTCCCCCAAAATGCCTTCAGTTATGCCCAGGCCGATCGCGCCGTCGGCCTGGCCGTCGAACGTTTGCAAGCCGACATCCAGTGGTTCCGGCAGGTCACCACCGGGGAGTTCGGCTACGGCTTCTGGCTGGAGCTCTTGAACGGGGTTTTGGACGACTGGGATAACTGGGCCAAAGCAGCTCTGACCGCAGTCACGGTCGGAACCTTTGCAGCCTGGGTGAAGGCCATCGACGCGGTCCTGGAGGTCGTGAATCAAATGTTGCCGGTGGCCCAGGTCGCAAGCGGAATCCTGGCCGCCGAGGGCATCAGCGAGGACGGATCTCTCACCGCCCACACCGTCCTGGGGATTCGATTCGCCCTGTCTCAGGCGGGCCGTTTTCAGGTTCGGGTGCATTCTCCCGTGCACTTGATGGCCGTGGATCCGTGGGGCCGCCGCACGGGTTGGGATGCATCGGGCACGTTGCATGCCGAGATTCCCGGCGCTTTGGCCCAGGCGGCGGGTCCGGACCAACCCGAGGTGCTGTATCTGCCCGATGCTCCGGCCCACTACCGCCTGTTGCTCTTCGGCACCGGCTCCGGTACGTATCGCGTGGAGGTCGGTCAGGAACAGGCCGGAGGCATTTTCCAAACGAACGGGTCGTGGTCGGGCACCATCAGCCCCGGGACGGTCCGTTCGGTTCAGCTCACGGTTTCCGACAGCGACACGATTCAGGCCTCCCCGGAGAGCGACCTGCCACCGCCGGCCCGCTGGGAGCTGCGCGACGAGAACGGAGAGCCAATCGGGCATCTGCACCTGGCTTCGGGCGGACGGGTGAGACTGCGGCCGGTGCTGGTGGGCACAGACGGACTCCCCGTGCCTGTGGCGTGGGAAGAGCTGGTGTGGACGGCGAGCCCGACCAACGTGGCCCTGTTACATCCCACGGAATCCGGATTGGACCTTCAGGCTGCCGAAGCCGGAAGCACCACGGTTCAGCTCGCGGGTCACGGTCTCGTCACGAATTTCACGGTGACCGTAACCGCCGCGCCTCCGGCGGTCTTGGCTCTGGACGTGTCTCCCGCGATCGCCGCGCCCGGGTCGGTCATTCACCTGCGAGCGCAGGTGACGGACGGCTTCAACGGGCTGGGGGGTTGGACGGTGCATTTCCATGCGCCGCTGTTCACAACCAATCCCGTGGCCACGGCCACCACCGACGCCTCCGGCCGGGCGGAAGCCAGTTGGTCCCTCCCTGCCGAGGTTACCGGTCCGATGCTGTTGACCGCCACTGTGCTGAGGCCGGATGGCGTCCGACTTACCGCGGGGCGGCGTTTGGGGGTTTTGCTCCGCGCCGGTTCCCTTCCGGGAGAACCTGTTGATTCCGCAACTTCCATCACCCTGGCCGAAGAAAACACTCCCCTGGCCCACGTGGCGGTGCCCTCTGACGCCTTCCCACAGGCCGTGCAGCCCGTGGGCTTCCTGGAGGCCATCCCCGACACCACCCGGTTGCCCGCGTTGTCCGGCGACTGGGCATTTGCCAAACAGCCCATCGGGCTGACGTTTTGGGATGCCGCCCGTGAAACCTCGTTGGTTCCGTCCAGCCCGGTACAATTCACGCTGAACCTTACCAATCGAGCCCTGGAACAGACCCGGGTCTGGCAGGTGGTGGAAACCAACGGTAGCGCCGTGTGGATGCCGGTGCCGAACGTCCTGTTGAGCACGAACGGGTGGATCTTCTCCATGTCGCAGCCGGGTGTCCTCGCTCTGCTGGAAGACACGCGTCCCCCGCAACTCACCAACACCGTGCCGGTCGCCAACAGTACGAATGTGAGTCGGACGGCTCCGATCACGCTACGGTTCCACGAACCGATTCGGCCCGGCGCGATGTGGGGTCAATGGGTTGTGCAAGCGGGTATGAATCAGATCCCGGTCCAGGTCACCCTCCAAGACCACACGCTCACCATCGTGCCGCAAACACCGTGGCGGCCCGCGACACTTCACGTGCTGAGTCTGCCCACCGGGGCCGTCACGGATCTGGTGGGCAATCCGAATGAAACTCTCCTGTTCCGGTTCACCGCCCAACCCCCCGTGCGGCCACGTTTACAGCGGCCCGAGGTCGAACAAACCCCCGAGGGTCGGCGAGTGCGTCTCCGTTTTGCCGTGGAACCGGATCTGGGCTATGTGCTGGAGACCACCGACGGCCTCTCGAGCGGCGTCTGGGTTCCTGTATGGGCGTCTCCCCTGCCGGTGGGCACAAACCAGGTTGAAGTTGCCGACACGGTCCCCGCGAACATTCCCCAACGCTATTACCGGCTGCGCATCGTCTGGTGACTCGTTCCGATTTCGGTGGAGGGCCGCTTGCCACCGCCACGTCAGGACCTGCAAAGTACACGCGACGCAAGCCTTCGGAACTTTCGGTTATCACCCGACGTCATCGAGGCCCGGGCGGGTCGATCCCGTTGACACGGGAGGAGAGTCCATCCGGTGCGGGGGGCAAATCCGGGTCCACTCCGCCGGCCTCGTAGGAATCCGCCCAGAAAGGAATGCAGCATCACGGGAGAGGCCACAGTCTACCTCCATCCGCCTTGGGCCATACTCGTCGAGGAGATCGGTCCGGCCTGGCCGCTTTTGGATGGATTCCTGCGTCGCAGACCGCGCAGGGGCGAGGCCCGGGGTTGAATCGCTTGTCCACTGCATCGGGAACACACGACCGCGTGCTTGCGCACGGATCCATCCCTTGGATGGTCCTACCAGCCTGCAAGCAAACCCGAAGACACTCGCGCCTGAGCACCTGTGAAGAGCCCTCTTCAGGGCGCCCCTTTTTACAACCACAGGCACAGTTACCACGGCCCCACGATTCCTGTCCCCGGTGACAGCAAACGCGAGGAATCTCACGGAAGCGGAACCGACTGGGCCGAGAGCCATGTCTCTCAGGTGTTGGCTCGCCCCGCAAGCTCGATGGAATTCCCGCCGTGGCCGACTCGGGAAGGACGAGGCAAGGTGGCATTCTCGTGGGGTCCTTGAATGCGGTGCCCAATAATCGGGCTGCGCCACCCCGGAGTGGCCGGACTTTGTCGGCTCGACGCGCGCGGAGCATGATCGGTAGTCTTCTCGGGTGTGGCGATGCTTTCCCCATCTGGTGGGGTTGGGGTTGGCTCTTCAGGTCTGCGCCCAAACCGGCCCTGAGCCGGTGGACATGGGCCGCGGTGCGTGGGGACGACTGGCTCCCGACGACAAGGGGCGCTGGTGGATGGTTCTCACCCGGTTCCCGGCACCCCGCACCAGCCACCTGGAGATCCTCATCAGCACCAACCACTGCCGGGACTGGACCCCCCTGGCCCGCGTGAGCGAGCCGGGTCGTCTGGTCGACAACGGCCATTTGCTTCTGCGATCCGACGGGACACTCCTGCTGGCGGCCCGCTCCCTCCACGAAGGTGAATCATACGAACTTCCCGTGTATGCCAGTACCAACGAGGGGCGTACCTGGCAGCGTTGGTCCTGCATCGACGCCATCGAAGGCCCCGTTGCGCAGCAGAAACGGGGTCTCTGGGAGCCGTTCCTCTTTTCGCTACCGGACGGGCGCGTCAGCGTCATCTATTCGAGTGAGAAACACGAGGGCTACAGTCAGGTCCTCTCGCAGAAGAGTTCCCCGGATGGGGGACGCACCTGGGGGCCCGAGCATCGCATTGTCGAAGAGCCGGGAGGCGGCCGCCTCAGGCCGGGCATGGGCGTGGTCACCCGCACGCACGATGGACACTTCCTGCTCGTGTACGAAGTGGTCGGTCTGGGCCGGGGCCAGGTCCACGTCAAGCGGTCGGAAGACGGCGAACGATGGCCGCCCGGCCTTGGGACTCCCATCCCGGGTCACGAGGCCGCTCCATGGGTCCTGGCGCTCCGGGACGGGCGACTGCTTTTGACTTCCTGTCGAAACACCCTGTCCATCAGCACCAATGGGGGCCTGACCTGGCTGCCGGTGGGAGGCGAGCCCTGGCCGGTACGATTTCAGTACACGTGGCCGGCTCTGTACGAGATCGCCCCGGAAACCATTCTGGCAAGTCGCTCCGAGGGCCCGGTCCGACTTTATTTCTGCCGAATCCCGTCGCCCGCACGCCGACATTCGGACCCTCCCGAGTAACCGGAGACGCCGGCTTGCGATCGTGGACACGGTGTCCGAGGATGAGGACATGAACATACGGTGGACCTGCGTTGCCTTCGGACTGACCGGAGCTCTGGCCACAGCCTCCCCCGAAGCTCCCGGCTCTCTTCAAGCCCAGGGCCTGACCCCCCGCGACGTCGCCAGAATTCAGCAAGTCACCGCTGCAAGCGCGTCCCCGAACGGCCACTGGATTGCCTTTCTTCGACAGGTGCCGCGCGACCTCGAGCAGGATCCGGACGGCCCTGCGTGGTCCGAGCTGTGGGTGTATGACACTGACACGGGTCGCGAGCGACCCTTCGTCACCGGCCGCGTGGACCTGAGCCAGATCGACTGGACGCCCGACAGCCGGCACATCGCCTTTCTGGCCAAGCGCGGTGACGACAAGCACAAGGCCCTCTATCTGATCCCCATCGACGGCGGGGAGGCACGGAAGGCCATCGAGCTCAAGAGCGACCTTGCCACTTATGCACTTGCGCCGGACGCCCACCGGGTGGCCGTGGTGGCCGCCGAGCCGGAACCCGAAACCCGCAAAAAGCAGAAGGACAAGGGATTCAACCAGGAGGTCTTCGAGGAGGACTGGCGTTATGCGCGTCTGTGGATCCTCACCCTGTTCGCAGACACCCGGGGAAGTTCCCCGTTGCCTCTGGAGGGTCACGTGCACCAGGTCGAATGGCGGCCGGGCCACGAGCAACTCGCCGTGAGCCTGGCACCAACGCCTGCCGTGGATGATTCGTATGTGCGGCAGCGGATCCGCATCATCGACGCACGCACCGGCGACGTCCTCGTGCGGGTGGACAATCCGGGCAAGCTCCGACGGTTTCGATGGAGCCCGGAGGGCCGGCGCCTGGTCATGATCGCGGCGCAGGACCAACACGATCCATCGCCCGGCCGGCTCATGGAGGTCGATCTACAAACCGGCTCCTTCCGCGATCTGATTCCGGATTACGCCGGACAGGTGGAGGACTGCGCGTGGGTCGCCGAGGATCGCCTGCTCGCTCTTTGTAGTGAGGGAGTTCGTTCCGTCATTTACGATTTGCGGTGGGACGGGCCCCGGGTTCACCGCGAGCGGCGACTCGGTCCCGAGGGGCCGGTTTTTGACACGATCTCGTGTGGCGGCGAGAAGCCCCTGGTGGCCCTGGTGGGCAGCAGCCCGGTCCATCCGGCCGAGCTTTTTCTTCTCAATGCCGGGGAGGCGACCGCACGCCGGGTCACGGACGGCAACCCGTGGCTCGCCGAACGCCGGTTGGCTCGACAGGAAGTCGTCAGTTGGAACGCCCGCGACGGTTTGGAGCTGGAGGGTATCCTGATCCGTCCCCTGGAGGACGCGGGCACACCGGTACCTCTGATTCTCTCGGTTCATGGTGGACCCGAGGCCCACGTGCGCCACGGATGGCTGACAAGCTACAGTTTACCCGGCCAGGTCGCCGCAGCGCGCGGCATGGCGGTGTTTTATCCCAATTATCGGGGCAGCACCGGGCGGGGCGTGGCTTTCTCCAAGCTTGGCCAGGGAGATGCCGCCGGTCGTGAGTTTGACGACCTGATCGACGCGGTGGACCATCTCATTCGAATCGGAGTGGCCGACTCGAATCGCGTGGGGGTCACGGGAGGATCGTACGGAGGCTACGCCACTGCCTGGTGTGTCACGCGCTACTCCGAGCGATTCGCCGCGGGCGTCATGTTCGTGGGCATCAGTGACAAGGTCTCCAAGGTCGGCACCACGGACATTCCCGATGAGGAATATCTGGTGCATGCGCTGCGCCGGCCGTGGGAACAGTGGGCATTCCTCCTGGAACGCAGCCCGATCTATCACGCCGGTAACTGCCGTACACCCCTGTTGATCCTTCATGGCAAAGACGATCCGCGGGTGCACGTCAGCCAATCGCTGGAAATGTATCGCCACCTCAAACTGCGGAGCCGGGCCCCGGTCCGGCTGGTGTTGTATCCCGGCGAAGGACACGGCAACCGGCGCGCCGCTTCCCGGTACGATTATCACCTGCGCATGCTGGGCTGGTTCGAACATTACCTGCAGGGTCCCGGAGGCAATCCTCCGTCTTGGGAGCTCTCATACGACCTCGTCGAGATCAAAGAGCCGTGAAACCCGCGTTCGTGGCCATGCACACGCTTCCTGTTCCCTTCCGATAAACGCACGAAGCCGAACGATGTCCTCCACGCCCGGGTTCCGAGCTGCTGGAATTCCAGCCCCCGGCAGTCCCCGTCGCGGGGCCGCTCGAACCTCAGCAGAGTCTGTAGCACTACGGGCTCATGGCCGGGAGCCCCTCGACGTGCATGTCGCAGAGCATGACCAATTCATCCCCTTCCGCGTCGCAAGCGTAGGCAGTTGGCCGGATTAGTGCCCTCCATTGTCCGGCGGCTGGCGCTTGCTTGGCCTCCGGGGCGGGGCAGGCCCTCGTGGACGGCTGGCTGCGCAGCGTTTCGCCAGGGCATCGGCATGAGCTCGCGCGGCTCCGCTCTTGCGCATTAGCGTTACAAAGTTACGTAAGCCGGGTCTGTGCGCGGCGCCGCCAATGGTCGTACGACACGAATCTCCTTCGGGAAACCACTGTTTTTGGAAAGCCCGGCGGTTCTGCGGAGCAGGCCCAGGACCTCTCGAGAGGCCCGCGGCACGGGATTGGAACAGCCCGATTCTGCACATGCCGCTTGCAGGTCGTTGATCTGGAGGGGCAATTCCCCGACCGAAGCTGTTTTTTTCCGTACCCTGCCAGCGCCGGCAGGGTATCTGCCAAACCCAATTGGCCGAAACGACAACGAGCGCAACCCATGGCACAAGGGGGCCGCGTTGCGCCATCGGCGCGCCCTTGGGCCGTCAACCGTTCTTTGCTGGAGTATCGAGAGAATGCCCCGTTCTGCCGGATCCGCCCCGTGAGCAAGCGCGCCTCGCCGGAATCGAGGGATCCGTGCTCGAAACAAAGCTTCCGTACCCAGCGTGTGACCAGAGACTCCGTTTCCACATTGGGCCTTTAGGCGCCCGCAGGAGCCCCTCCAGCCCATACTGTGGCGTTCTTCATTCCGGGCCGTGCATCTTGGGAACGTGTCGACCCCGAGTACTTGAAACGCGTGGAGTCATTGCCAGCCGGCGATATTTCATGGATCGGCGTTGGGGCTCCAGCCCGGACTGCTTGACTCACCGGAGCGCCGTCTCGAACGCGCGGGCCGAAAAGTTGTTCTCCGGGAGCAGCGAATCTCGGAACCCTGGCTGCTCTCTGGAGATCGCCAGGCAAGCCCTGGACCGGTCTCGCACGTTTCGCAATGCGGAAAAAATCCCCGGTCGGCGATCGTGCGGCCCTTTCGCCAGTCGCGCCGGCTGGTTTTTGGTTCGCGGGTTCCGACGCGTTGATACTCCGGAATGCCGGGCCACCCCCGATCGTCGACAAGGGAACCCAGGTACTGCCCCGAGACTGTAGCTGTCGGATTCAGCGTGCCTTCGCGCGCCAGTGGGCCGTTGAAGAAGCTCCAGACCACCAAGAACGCTTTCGCACGCCGTTGATTCCCAAAGCCCGTTTCTCGAAGCAACACGTCTTCTTTCAGAAGCTCGAGCCGACCCGGTGGTTTCTTCTTTCGGCCGAAGGTTCGCCGCGCAGGGTATTGGCCACCGGGACCTCGAGGGATTGCGGAGTCACAGATGCCCAGGAGAGGCGAGCCGTGCCGAACGAATCGTGTTCGCTGCCGACTCCCTACGCCCCAAAGTTTTTCACGCGATAAAAAGCTGGCAAGTCGCTGCAACGGTGCCTTCGAGAGTGGGATTTCCTGCGGACCCATTCCTTGTGACAGGGCGGTCCACGGCTTTGGGGCTTTTGCAACCGGGGGGCCAGGGCGGTTCACCCTCGAGAAATCGCAACCTTCCCTACCGATAGGAATTCCGGCTGCGAACAGATTCCAAGGGCTCAAAGCGAGCGATGTTCGTCGGTCCCGGTTTTCCGGACCACGGCTCACTTTGACCTCGAACGGAGCGCGTGCCACCGGACAGGCGCACGACCGAAACAAGGAATCCGATCTCAAATCCCGGGGCCGCGCAGAAACGAACCGGGGTCGGGCCCGCCTCTCGCCGACCCGACCCCGCGTAACCTGTTAGCGGCTGGTTTGGGAGACCGGCTTACTCGCCGCGCCTACCGCACCACCCGGAAGTACTTGGCCGTGCCCGTGATCGGAATCACCGCCGGATTGGCCGTCGTCTCCGTCGTCCAAACCGCTCCCGGCCCGAGCACCGGACTGCTCTCCAGCCGCCCACCGGCCGGACTCCACGAGATCACCACATTGTCGCCCTGCCGCCCCACCGTCAGCACCGGCGGCTCCACCGGCGCAGGCTCGGCCATGTACCCGATCACATTCCCGGTCAGCAGCGGCGCATCGCCATCCACCGGATCGTTCTCATTCATCAGCTTGAAGGTGACGGCCAGGTTGTCCCCACCGCCGCCTTCCCGCTGGATCGCCTCGATGTAATAACGCCGACCGGCTTCCAAGCGGATGCCTTGGGCATACGGATAATTGGCCCCACCGTCCGGCGTGAACTGGTCCGAACGACGCTGAGTGGCATTATCGCCAGACACCCACATTCGAGCGTCGTTCCAGTCACGCTGATGCGCTACCCACACCTTGGCCGCCGGCTGATCGCTGTTGGTGCTGATGAACAGCCGGCTCTCGTCATCCGAACTGATGAAGAACACATAGTCGCCGGTCTGGGGCGGGATGAAGAACCCGCTCACCCGACGTGTGAAGTTGTCGGCGATATTCGTGCGCGACTCGAAGATGGTCCAGTTCGTGATCACCGGCGCCAAGCCCACGTTGCCGTAGAGCACCGCGTCAAACCCGGCACCCGGGAAGTGCTCCACCTTCAGTTGGCCCGGCACGAAGACCGTGTCGGTCAGGACCGTCACCGTGGCCACCTGGCTGGTCACCGATCCGTACTGCGACAGCGTGACCACGCAGTCGAACGTCGCCCCGTTGTCGTTGGTCGAGGTGACGAAGGAGTACACGGTGCTGGTGGCGTTGGCGATCGGCTGGCCGTTGCGCCGCCACTGATAGGTGGGCGGATAAATCGCATCCGTGGCCACGCCGATGGTGAACACCGCCGGATGCCAAGCGCGCACCGTGGTGTTCTGCGGCTGCTGCGTGATGCTCAGCGAGGTGGGCGCCGGCAGTTTCAGCCCGATCACGTTGCCCCGCAGATTCGACGGGGTCCCATCCGTAGGCGCCGGCTCGCCGTACAGCGTGTAGTACACTGCTACGTTGTCGCCGCCCGTGCCCTCATGCTGCACGACTTCCAAGTAGTATCGCTGCCCCGCGGTCAGCGGGATGCCGCCCTGGCCGGGCATGCTCCCATCCGGTGCCACGAACGTGTCGGAGTTGCGTTGCGAGACATTGTTGCCGGATTGCCAGGCACGCGTGCCGTTCCACGAAGGCTGCTGCGCAATCAGCCGCTTGTTGGCCTCGTTCTCATCCGTGCTGAGGAACAAGTCGCTGTCGTCGTCGGAGGACAGGTAGAACACATACCGACCGGTCGTCGGCGGCACGAACCACGTGCTCAAGCGCTGCACGTAGTTGTCGCCCAGCGAGTCCAGGTCGATCGTGGTCAGGAAATCCCGCAGGTCGGGCGGCCCGGCCTGGTTGTTCTCCACCATCACGCGCGTCACGCTGCTGTTGCCGGGCCCCCACATCTCGCGCCGAACAATCCCCGGGATGAAGACCGACTGCTGCACCGTCAAGGTGGCCTCGTCACTGGTGACGGTCAATCCCGTGCCGGGGATGCTGACCACGCAACGATACCGAGCGCCGTTGTCGGCCATGGAGGCCACGAGGTTGAGCGTCGGACCTGTACGGCCGGGCAGGTCCACTCCGTTGCGCTGCCACTGGTACGCGGGCGTGAGCTCCGCATCGGTCGAGACCTCCACGCTGAACGTCACATCCAGGCCCTCCCACTGCGTCACCGACTGCGGCTGCCGCGTGATCGTCAGCGTCCTCGGCGTCCACGTCAGCATCCGAATGACGCCGTTCGTCAGGTTCGAAGGTTCGCCGTCCACCGGGTCACTCGAACCTTTGAGGATGAAGTAAACGCCCAGATTGTCTCCGCCACCGCCTTCCCGATGAACGGCTTCGATCCAGTACTTCTGCCCGGCCACCAACGGGATGCCCGCGTTGTACGGCTGGTTCATGCCGCCGTCAGGACTCCACATATCGGAGCGCTTCTGCGACCAGGCGATGGCACTGCCACCACCCCCGTGGGTGATCCAGTTGTTCCGGCCCGACCAACCTTCCTGCTGGGCGATCAGGCGTTTGCTGGCCGGGCTGGCGTTGGTGCCCAGATACAGGTCGGCATCATCGTCCGCAGCGATGAAAAACACATAGTTCCCCGTGACCGGCGGCACGAACAGTCCACTGATCCGGCTGGCGTAGTTGTCGGCAAAGTTCTGGGGACCGTCGAACGCAGTCAGAGCGCGGATCTGTGCCGGCCGGCCGTGGTTGCCGGAGCGCAAATCAGTGAGGGTGCGACCCGGATAGTACTCCCATTTGAGGTAGCCGGTGCTCTCCGAGCCGGTGACCACGGTGACGGTGCCAGTGGCGCTCAGCAACGCTGTCTCACCGACAGCGGCACGGCAGTAGATGCGCAGGCCGCTCTGGACGACACTCGGAATGAACGAATACTGGCTGCCCGTCGCGTTGGTGACCGGCTGGTCGTTGATGTACCACTGATAATTGCCGGGACCCAGGAGTGCATTGGCCAGGGTCCGGTTGGTCACTACAAAACTGAAGGTCAGCAGACTGCCCTCACTGCCGGTGACATCGCCCACCGTGCTGCTCACCACCGCCAGATCCGGTGGGGGCGGAGGTGCCTTGGCCGCCATGTAGCTGACGGCGTTCAGGAACAACTGGGGGCCGATGCCGATCAGATCGTACATGCCGGCGATCTCGGAAGACTGGCCGGCCGCCTCCCGGCTGCCGGTGAGGAACACCATGCGCGGTCCTCCCAGCGTGGCATTCCCCGCTCCGGCCATCACCGCTCCCTTGTCCCACTCCCCGATGATCATGCCATTATACGCCGGGTCGCCTTCGCTCCCGACCACGGCCAGGACCCGACCCCCACCGGCCACGGGATCGGTGTTGACCGAGATGCCGCGCTGCACCACCCCGTTCCACTCCATGATCGTGGCATACGGCTGCACCGTCACGTTGTTCGCATCCAGTTGAATGCCCGAGAAGATGGGATGGGACGGATCGTTGACCCGCAGGCGCAGGTCATAAGTGGCCGTGTCGGGAATGGTGGTGCCGGTGGTGAAGCCGAGGCGGTTGTTCCGCAACACGTAGCCGCCCAGGATCATAACGGGCGCACGCAGTCCGTGCCATGCGGCATTCTCTGTCGCCGTCTCAAAGAACCCGCTGTTCACAGACCGACTGATGATCACCAGATCGTACTGGTTCAGGAAGCCCACCGTTTCCGGCGTGGCGTTGTCGAACACCACGACCCGGGTCACGGTGTGTCCGTTGGCACGCAGGAGCTGCGTGTAAGGTGCATCGGGCGCGTTCGTAAAGCCCAGGCCGGACGCACCGCTCGACGGAGAGTTATCGGCTGGATGGAAGCTGACCCACGCGATGTTCGCCGCCCACAGGGTGGTTCCGATTCCCAGGGTCGCACACAGAACCAAGTTGCGGAGGATTCTCATGGCTGGGGTCCTTCTGGCGTTCCTGCCGCCTGCACAGAATCGACAGGCAGAGCAGATGGGTTGTCGGGTTTGATGGTTCAGAGACTCCCGCGGGACTCCGACCGCACCGCCGCCGGCGAGGGAGTACACCCGCGGCGTAATGATGCCTCACACGAACTCGGGTCTGGATCCCGGCGTGGAGCATACCGCCGCCTTGTCTAACACGCCAGAAAGGGGTGTCAAGGAAAACTCGGAGCCGGATGGACGCGCATGCCCGCTGAATCCGCGCGAGGTCCGGCATCCGTCTTCCCCGGGAGGCGCCGCGGTCCTCCGGCAGATCGGGCAAATGGACCCGCTCCAGGTTGAGCCGGAACCTCTTGCGGGCCCGAAGCACACGCCCGAAAGGTCCCACAGGTCCCCTCGGGGCGCACGCCAGTTCTTCTACTTCCAGGCGTGCACCACGATGCGGTCCGTGCGGGCCAGGGGAAAGAATGCAAAACCGCGTCTCCAACGCAGCCAGGCCGCCCGCGCCCATCGCCACCACCAGGGCCGCACGCCCGAGACGATCTCGACGCGTCGGAAGCCCACCGTTTGGCACATGGCCACCACGGCCGGCGGATTCGGCCCGCACCAGTTGGTCGGGTCCCGGCCCATTTCGTCGCCGGGATAAAACGCGATGGCCGGTCGCCGGTAGTGGAGCAGATCCACCATGGTTTCGAGGATCATCAACTCACGGGTAACGCTGGCCACACGCTCCAGGGCCAAGAGCGGATGCTTCATGTGATACAGCACGCCCAGAAACAGCACGATGTCGAACATCCCCACCGTTTCCGGAGACAATTCGAGCACGTCGATGATCTTGTCTTCGACCCTGCTGCCGAGCACCTGGCGGGCGAGGTCGAAACCGCGTTTGCTCCCCCATTCATGGGACCCGTTCCAGCAATAGGAATCCGTGGCCAACACGCGGGCGGCACCTCGTCGCTCGGCTTCGAAAGAGAAAAAGCCGTCCCAGGCGCCCACATCCAGCACGGTCTTGCCCGCCAGGGAGGCCGGCAATTTCAAGCGCGCCAGCTTACGGGGACTGTTGTCCTGGCCGGGGGTCACAATGCCATGGCCGAGGTCGATGGTGTGATGCCAGCGCAGTTCGGCCACGCGCGCCCGCAGTTCGTCGGGACTCATCGAGTCGGGATGGTAGGCGCAGCCCTGGTTGGGTCAAGGGCGGCCCGCGCTGCCGAGCCCGGAGAGCGCGGGTTCCGCGGCCTTTCTGCGGGCAGGCCGCGCCAGGCATTCTTGCAGCGGACCCGTATCCGCCCGGGGCAGATCTCGTGAACGCCGCATCCAGGCCGCGCGCCGCGGCAGGCGAGCGGCCCCGCTCAAGGCCCGCGGTAGCGCAGGCGGAAGTATCGGGCCGCCTCGCTCATCGGGAAAAGGACCCGGCCGGACTCCGGCTCCGTGACGTTCACGGGGCTCCAGGGACCGTCCGGATCCGGGGCGCTCTCGAGGATCCATGGTTGTTGCACGGACCAGCGCAGCTCCAGCAGTTGGGCCGAACGTTGCCAGATCAACGAAACCGGCAGGACGTCACCCGGAACGGACAACGCATGGGCGGCGATCCCCCCAAACCAGTTCGCTCCGCCCAGTTCGGTGGTGAGATACAGGCGACCTTCCCACGGCGTCAGCGCCTCCGCCCTGGCCCCGCTGTCGGCGTCCAGGGAGGCCACGATTTCCACCGTACCATTCCGGATCCGCCCCAGGGTACCCCCGCCGGCCGAGCCGCCCTCGGCGCAGACAAAGTAAAGCGCGTCGCCCACGACGACGAGATCCCTGGGCTTTGCGCCCGTGCCGGGGCCGTCGCAAACAAGGATCAACCGCGCCTCTCCGCTGTTCGGGTCGAACCACCCAACGCCGCCGTAACCCTTGCCGTTGTTGAGCCCCGGGTCGCCCCCTTCTTCCGCCGCGTAATAGAGCCTGCCTTGAAACGGCACCAGTGCACGGATCTTGGCCCCATGCACTGCCGCGACCAGGGCCAGTTGGCGAACCACGGTGCCAGCATCGAGGTCCACGGTGCCCACCGCGCCCGCCCCCTTGCCAGAGACCTGGGTCAGATCGCCGCCTTCGCGCGCAGCGTACCACACCTGCCCCTGCCAGACGACCGGCGGTGTTTCGAATTTCACGCCCGTGTTCACATCGAAGCTGGCCGCCACGGTCAGGGTGCCGTTCGTTTCGAATCGCACCAGGGCGCCCAAGCCTGCGGTCCCGCCCCTGTCCGTGAAAAAGTACCAACCCCGATCGTCGAGGCGCACGGGAGCCGTCTTGGGCTTGAGGTCCTGGGGAAACTCCGTCAGCACGGTCAGGGAGTTGGCGGCGGGATTATAACTTCCCAAAAAGCCCACGTTGGCCGCCCCTCCCTTCTCACACACAAACCAGAGCGCATCGCCCACGCGCATCAAACCGCCTTTCACTTTGGTCTCCCGGGAGAACTCATACAATGCGCTCCAAGTGCCGTGGGCGGGATCGAACCGGCCAATGTAACCGTAGTTGGCGGCCCCTCCTTTGTCAGCGACGGCATAAAGAGCACCATCCAGCGGCGTCATTCGCCCCTTGATCTTGGTCTCTTCTGTGAAACTCACCAGGAGCGAGATTTGCGCGGTCGATGTGATGACCCCGGCGGATAGAAGACCCGCGGCAAGCAGCGACTTCACCCGGGGACCGGACACAAGCGACGTAACTATGGCGATGGCTGACTTCATGCTCTTTCTGTTTTGACGGTTGGTTTGTTTCTCGAGGCTGTAACGGGTGCAAGGAAACCGGGTTCCGTGGGCCGGCAAACCAAAGGTTCGCCTGCGCGTCCGGCATCCAGACTCACCCCTCCTGCGCCTGCTCCCCGAGAACGGAACGTTGAAAGGAAGCGAATCGCTCTTCAGGGCACCTGGGCGGGCACCTTGACCTCGGTTTCCTTGGCTCGATGGGATGTTCGGTGCAGCTGGGCGTCCCTTCTCGCCCGCGCGTGGCCCCGACGGATGAGCAGGGGCTTGCACCACACATACAAGCCGGAGATGGTGAGGAACAACAGACCGCCCCCGGCCAGCGTCATGATGGCCTTGCCCCAGGCACCCGCGATTTTGCCCGTGTGCAGGTCCAGCAGGATTTTTCCCCAGTCCACGGAGCGGGCCCGCTGCCCGGTGGCATCGGGGGGCCCGAGTCGTTCATACCGGCCGCGCACCATCGCTTCCCCCGTTGAGGCGTCCACGATCAACTCTTCACCGCCGGGACGCTTCAGTTTCCAGACCCAACGGCCGTGCTCCATGCGCAGTTCCATGCGCTCCAATGGAACCCGGCCCCACATCTCCTGCGCCCTCTCGAGCACAACCTCGGGGAGAGTCGGCAGGTCGCTCCACCGGGTAGCGGTCGTCAGTACGAAAGAGGAATCGTTGCCATCCCGAGGTGGTTGGACCGCTATCGCCGGGGTGTCGGTTGCCGCCTCTTTGTCCTTGCGGGGCGCCAATCCCAACGCGTTCAGCACCGGCTCCTTGTAGTTGAGAATCATGCCGGTGATGCTGAACACGAGGAGGAAAAGGGCCGCGGCCACGCCGCCCCAGCGATGCCACTGACGCATGCGGATCAGTCCCGCGTGTTTGGGTTGTGGAAGGGAGCTCATATACAGCTTCCGAAAGCGAAGGGACACCAGCGCGCCGGGGAAACCCTAGTCGTCGCCCTTGGACTCCTTGTCCTGCTCTTTGCTGCTCAGCGTGATGACTCGCCCGTCCCCCATTACCTTGTTGAAGTAACGACTGTGCCACTTGACGGGGCCCAATTCCCCCTTGGCCACCTTTTCCATGACCTTGAGCGGGTCATCAGAGTCCCAAGGTTTGAACAAATCCCGGGCCACGTCGGTGGTCATCGCCAGCGTGAATCGGTTTTTGTGTTGATCCTCCGGCTTGCGCCCCGGTTCGGACCCCTCCACTTGATAACTTGTGCCGCGGCGCTCGAAAACCGGAACCCGGCTGGTAACATCGCCCCGGTCCGAGGGACAGAGGAACAGGCGGGCAGCGCCGAATCGTCCATCCGCAATCAGCGCGTCCGCGCCGCCCAGGTAGGGAGCCAACACCCGATGGATGCCATTCGTGAGCGTCTGAAGCTGTTTGCCCTTCGCGAGGTCGTCCGGCTTCAAAGCCGTTTTCTTGACCTCGAACTTGGGCGGTAACCAGTCGTGGTGATCGTCCGCGTACATGGCAATGGCCAGGTGAATCTGCCGAAGGTTGGAGATGCAGTTGGCGCGGCGGGCTTTTTCGTGTGCCGCCGCGAGGGCGGGCAGGAGAAGCCCTGCCAAAAGCGCCACGACCGCAATGACCACCAACAACTCCACCAGGGTGAATCCCGTGTACCAACGATTCAAACCCGACAAGGCACGATCCTTTGTTTTCATGGCGGCTTTAGAATGGCAGATGGGAGAAAAGAGCCGCTAACGGTGCGTTGCGAAAAATTGTCGGTGACTTGCGGCGAGCCGGCCCCGGGCTCCCCCTGCGAGGGGCGAGTGCCGCCCGGAGATCGGCGCCCTGGCGAGGAGAAGATCACTTGGGCCGTGCCGGCCGAACCGCTCCTGAAATGCCGGCTCCCTCACAAACGCGCCCGAGATTCGCAGTACAGGTGGCATCCCGCGCGATTGGCCCAACGACAAACCGCCGGGAGGCGTTCTGTCCGGGGCCGTCGCTTCGGTCCATCACCTGCGCCTGGTGGTTGTTCTTCTCCGAACCAAGCGGCGGCCCGGGAACAAGGAAGAGGTTGAGACGGTCTTGACGTCGGCGAGTTCGACGCGGAGGGCCTGCGTGCGTCCGAGGGCACAGGTAAACGCGCGGTTCCAGAGCGCGACGGCAACCCGGGGCAGGGTCCGCACAGCCCGGTGAGCGCCCGCGGGGTGCATCGATGGCGCGCCGGCGCGGATCTGCCGATGGCTCGAGACGGGAAGCCCCGCATCCCAGGGGCGTAAGCTCGACGGATAACACATGTCGGCATTTCGAAACACGCCTCACCCTGTGCGTCCGGCCCGACGGTAAAGGGGCACGGCCTTACAAGAAGGGTCTCACGCTAACTGGGCGAGGAGCCCCGCCGTCCGGACAGAACCACCTCCGTGTCGATCATGTCCGCCGGTTGAGACGAAAGGGCGTCTTTCAGGTTTTGGACGCTCCCGAGAGCTCGGCGGAGTTTTCGGGCGTCCTCATCTCCGGGAAAGCCGGGGAACCACGGCATTTCCTTGGGATCCTCGAATCCGGGGCTCAAAGACGAATGCTCCCTCCGCTGTGAGCGGATCGCACGGACCCATCCGCGCGTCGAGGGCCCAAGCTGGGGACTCCCCCAGGGGTGGCCGGGCGTGGCCACACCGAATTCCCTCCCTTCTCGGCGGGGTGAAGTGCGGGAACCCGCTTGCCCGAGGCGCTGCCCCGAGTGGTGAATTACCGGCCCGATGGGGCAGCCACAAGGCGCGCCGGAGGCGCAAGCGTTCACCCGGCACCGAGGCGGCCCGGCTGCCCGAGGCGCCACTCTGCAACGGCGCGTCTACGACCTGTTGAGGCAAACGCAAAGCGCGCGGGAGCACCCAGCTTTCCCGGTCCCGATGGGATTGGCGCAAGGGATCTCCATGGGGCTGCGTTGGAATACCTCGCTTGCACCGTTGGCGGAGACAGGGTCTCGGGCGCCGCGGGTGCGCGGTCCGGCGCATTTCGGGTTTTGAACACCCCTGAAAGCCCGGCGGAATTTCAGGGTCTCCTCGCCACCGGAAAGCCGAGGGACAAGGCCGTTTTCCCGGGATCCTTGAGTCCGGGGGGCCCAGAAATTGAAATGCCCCGGCAACGAAGACGTTGAAACCATTGCTCTGGTGCGGGCGTCCGAATATGGTGAGGACGGGCCGTCGAAGGGGCGCGCCGGGCTTTGCATGAAACCGGGGCAGTGGAGCCAGACCAGATTGGGTACGCCTGCGACTGTGGAGGCGCGGCGTGATTCGAACCTTGCCTGGTCCGCCTTCGCGATCGGTTCGACTCTTTACACGGCGTTTTCGATCACTCCGGCCGTGCGCGGCGAATCCAGCGCTGAGGTTTTCGACACCGTTCATCGACTGGCCGGCGAGTTGGCGCGCTGGCATCCCCCGTTGCAGCTGGTGACGCAAACCGTGTTTGTGAGGGAAGCGGCGGATCGGGAGTTTTGCGAGGCGGTGTTCGGGGCGTTCCCCCGTCATCCGCAGGCCTTGACTCACGTGGTGCTCCAACCGCCCGCCGACGGGGCGCGGGTCGCGGTGGAAGCGTGGGCGGTGGGCGGACCGCAGGTCCGGGTGCAGCGGGAGAGTCCCTGGCGCGTGGAGGTGCGACAGGAAGGGTTGCGGTGGATCCATGTGGCAGGCCTGTACGCCCGCCTGCCCGGGGCTCCTCTCATGGCCCAGGCGCAGGAGTTGTTCGACCGCTGCGGATGGCAGCTGCGCGAGGCGGGGGCAAACTGGCGGAGTGTGGTGCGCATGTGGTGGCAGGTCCCGGACATTTTGGGCCCGAATGGTTCGGGGCGGCGTTATGCGGAATTGAATCGTGCCCGAGAGGAAGCCTTCCGCCAGATCCTTCGGCCCCCCGTGGTGGACGGCGCCGCCGACGGGCCGGCCGCTCCGCCGCCGCTTTCGGAGTTCCTGTACCCGGCCAGTACGGGCATTGGAGCCGAACCGGGTGGAACCCTGGCGCTGGCCAGCGTCGCATTGACGGGCTTGTCCGGCAAGGGAGCCCTGCTGGGGCTGGAGAATCCCTTGCAAATGCCCGCCTATTGCTACCCACCTCATCTGGCGGCGCCACCGCCGATGTTCTCACGGGCGGTGGCCTTGCGCCTGCCGGAGGGCTTGTGGATCTGGATCTCTGGAACCGCCAGCATTGTCGGTGCCGAGGTGGAACATCCGGATGACCCCACCGCCCAAACCGAACAGACTCTGGATAACATCGCGGCGCTGCTGAGCGGGGAGAACTTCGCCCGACACGGCTGGCCCGGGGTGGAGGCGGGCCTGGAAGACCTGGTTTCCGCCCGGGTGTATGTGAAGCGGCCGCAAGATGTGCCGGCCTGTCGCGCCGTTTGCGAACGGCGTCTGGCCAAATGCCCGAAGCTGTACCTGATCGCCGACATTTGCCGCCCCGCACTCCGAGTGGAAATCGAGGGTGTGGCTTTTGTCGGCCCTCACCGTGCGAGGGCAGGATGAAACCGCGGCTCTTGCGGATTGGGACAGCGGCGGTGTGGTTTTTCGTGCTGGCGGCCCGCGCCGCAGACCCCTATACCGCCTCCGAACCGGCCCAACCGCGGGGCGAGCTCGATCGCCTCGTGTTTGGTCGGCTGCAGGAACTCGGACTGCGACCGGCACCCCCTTGTTCCGATGCGGTGTTTCTGCGCCGTGTGTATCTCGATGTCATCGGCACCCTTCCCACGGCCGAGGAAGTCCGCGCGTTTCTGGAGGACCGGCAGCCCGACAAACATGCGGCGCTGATCGAACGACTCCTGGCCCGCGAAGAGTTTACCGACTATTGGGCCTTGAAATGGGGCGACCTGCTGCGGGTGAAGGCGGAGTTTCCCATCAATCTCTGGCCCAACGCCGCGCAGGCTTACCATCGATGGATCCGAACCTCGCTCCGGGAAAACAAGCCCTACGATCGATTCGTCCGCGAACTGCTCACGGCCAGCGGCAGCAACTTCCGGGATCCGCCGGTGAACTTCTACCGCGCGGTGCCGGGTCGAACCCCGGACAGCATCGCGCGTGCGGTGGCACTGACCTTCATGGGAGTCCGCACGGACCGATGGCCCTCGAATCGGGTCGCGGGCCTGGCCGCCTGCTTTGCGTACGTGGATTTCAAGCCCACCGGCGAGTGGAAGGAGGAAATCGTCTTCCACAATCCGGCTTCCCCTCGGGCCGACCGCTGGGTCGGCCCGGACCGCCGCGCGGTGCTGCCCGACGGCACCGCACTGTGGCTGACCCCGGAGCAGGATCCGCGCGTGGCATTCGCCGACTGGCTGGTTCGTGCCGACAACCCCTGGTTCACCGCGGCCATCGTCAACCGAATCTGGGCCTGGCTGCTGGGCCGGGGCCTGGTGCACGAGCCCGACGATTTCCGACCCGACAATCCGCCGGTGCACCCGGCCGTGTTGCAGTACCTGCAACACCAGTTGGTGCGGGCCGGATACGATCTCAAACACGTGTTCCGCCTGATCCTGAACTCGGCCACTTACCGGCAATCCTGTGTTCCCGTCGCACCCCTGACCCGCGCCGCGGCGCACTTTGCCTGTTACCCGGTCCGCCGACTGGAGGCCGAAGTGTTGCTGGATGCCCTGAATCAGGTCACCGGAGCTGCTGACTCCTACACGAGCCCCATCCCCGAGCCCTTTACCGTGATGCCCGCCGGCACCCGGGCCATCACGCTGCCCGACGGCAGCATCACCAGCCCGTTTCTGGAACTCTTCGGCCGGTCGGCCCGCGATACCGGGTTGGAATCCGAGCGCAACCTTCGCTCCACAGCCGCCCAACGACTCCACCTGCTGAACGCGTCGCAGGTGCTGCGCAAGATCGAGCAGAGCCCGCTGGTGGAAGGGGTCTCGCGTCCCCACCTCCACCCGCCCCAAGTGGCGGAAACGCTGTATCTGACGGTGCTTTCGCGCTTTCCCACCGGGACAGAACAGCAGATGGTCGCCCGGTACCTGCAGACGGCCGGCTCGAGGCGCGAAGCGGTGGTCGATCTTGTGTGGGCCCTGATCAACACAGCCGAATTTGTACACCGTCACTGAGAAAGAGGAGGAGGCATTCATGAACCTCAAGGACCTGCTTCGGGAACACTCGTTGCGACAAGAAGCGTCACGATTGCTCGATGCGCTCGGCCTGCCCCTCTCCCGCCGGGAAATGCTGCGCCGCTGCCTGTTCGGGGCCGGCGGTCTTTTGCTGCTCAACGGCTGGGGACTCCGGGCCGCCGCGCCTGCCGCGGTGGCCAGGGCGCGCTCGGTGATTCAGATCTGGCTCTGGGGCGGTCCCTGCCACATCGACCTGTTCGATCCCAAACCGGAAGCCGGGCGCGACTACTGTGGTCCGCTGGACGCTGCGCTCGAAACCAACGTCTCCGGCATCCGCATCGGCCAGTTGCTGCCGAACCTGGCGCGCCATGCCGACAAATACGCTCTCATTCGGAGCCTCACGCACGAAAGCAACGCCCACGAAACCGCGTCGTACATCGTGCAAACCGGCCGCAACCCGGGCAGTCGCGATGTGTACCCGGCCGCGGGAGCCGTCGTGGCCTACTTCAAAGGTGGCGCGCAGACGGGCCTTCTCCCGCCTTACATTGTCCTGACCGAGCCCCAGGGCCGGTTTTCCGAGGCCGGTTTCCTGGGGAGCAAATACAAGCCGTTCGCCACGGGCGGCGATCCCGCCCGGCCGCGCTTCGAAGTGGAGGGCATCGTGGCCCCCGGAGTTTCTGACGAACGCCAGCGGCGCCGACGGGAGTTGCTTCACCAACTGAATACGCTGGGTCGATCCCTGCCCGGCGACGCCACGCTGGAAACCTTTTACGCGTCCGAAGAGCAGGCCTACGAACTGATCCTGGGAGAGGCGGGCAAACTGTTCGATCTGAGCCGCGAGCCGGATGAAGTCCGCGACCGCTACGGACGCAATACCTTTGGTCAAAGTTGTTTGATGGCACGCCGGTTGGTCGAGCAGGGCGTTCCTTACATCACCATCAACTACAAAGGGTGGGATACCCACAAACAACATTTCCAGGTCATGAATCGGAAGTTGCCGGAGCTGGACCGGGGACTTTCCGCGCTCCTGCAGGATTTGGCCGATCGCGGGTTGTTGTCGCAAACCATTGTGTGGGTTTCCGGCGAGTTCGGCCGCACGCCCAGGATCCAGTGGGACCCGCCCTGGAATGGCGGGCGCAATCATTTTGGCCGCGCCTTCGCAGCGCTGGTGGCCGGGGGCGGCTTCAAGGGAGGTCAGGTGGTCGGCGCCACCAATCGGACCGGCGAGGAAGTCGTAGAGCGGCCCGTGCACCCGGCAGAGCTGCTGGCCAGCATCTACGCCCTGCTCGGAATCGATCCGCAAGCACGACTGCCGCATCCGGAAGGGCGGGCGACGCACGTGTTGCCGGGCCCGGAGGAGGGCACCGGCCCCCTGCGGTTGCTCCGCGAGATCATGTAAGCCGGCATGTGATGGCCAACCCTGCCCGGAGGATCCAAATGCGGGTGGGTCGGTTCCAGACCGGGAAACGCATCGTTCGAAGGCCGCCCCGTTTGTTGCCCGCCCTGGCCGCCACGGCATTGCTTGTGGGCTGGGGCCTCGGCACCGCCGGTGCGCAGCCCGCGCCGCGGCTGGGCTACGTGTACCCCGCCGGAGGACAGGCGGGCACGACCCTGGAGGTCACGATCGGCGGCCGTGGACTGCAGGAGATGAACCGCGCCATTTTCAGCAGTCCGCACGTAACCGCCGAGGTGCTCGAGTATCGACACCCGATGTCCATCCGCCAGTTCAACGCACTGCGGGAGGAATTGCAACAGCTCCAGGCCAAACGCCAGGCATGGCTGCGCGCCGGACGGCCCCGCGGCGGTGCCCCGCAAGCCACCAACACATGGACCGAAACCGATGCCCGACGTTTCAGGCAGATTCTCGACGAGATCCGACGGAATGCCCCCAACCGAAATGCGACGCCCGCTCTAGCGGAAACGGTCACGTTGCGCGTCTCCATCGAGCGTTCGGCACCCACGGGCGAAGTGGAGCTGCGCCTGGCAGGCCCCCGGGCCATCTCCAATCCCCTCACGTTTTGCATCGGTCCGTGGCCGGAACGAAGTCGGCCCCCGGCCCGGCCGCCGAATCCGGAACTGGAACGGTTCCTGGCGCGCTGGCGGGATCTGAACACGGAGGCGACCGCGGCCCCGGACACCATCCACGTCGCGCCCCCCGTGGTGTTGAACGGACAAATCCTGCCCGGCACACGGCACCGTTATCAGTTTCCCGCGCGTCGGGGACAACGAATGATCGCCGCCCTCCAGGCGCGAGCTCTGATCCCGTACCTGGCTGACACTGTTCCCGGTTGGTTCCAAGCCGTGCTCACCCTGTACGACTCCCGGGGCAGAGAGATTGCCGCCAACGATGACTTCCGATTTCATCCCGACCCCCTTTTGAGCTGCGAGATCCCCGAGGACGGGGAGTACGTGCTGGAGGTGCGCGATGCTCTGTTCCGCGGCCGGGAAGATTTTGTCTATCGGCTCACCCTCGGGGAATTACCCCGGGTAACCGACGTGTTCCCCCTGGGCGGACGTCAGGGGGAAACCACGGAGGTCGAACTCACGGGTTGGAATCTGCCCAGCACTCGTTGGAACGTGGACAACACCACCGCGGCCCCGGGCGTGCGCCAGATCCACTTTTCCGATGGCTCGAATCATTGGGGTTCGACCTGGTTCGCCGTGGACAGCCTGCCCGAGATCCCGGAGCCCGAACCCAACGACACTCCAGCGGAGGCGCCCCTTCTTTCTCCTCCGGTCATCGTCAACGGTCGAATCCTTGCCCCGGGCGAGGCCGACCTTTTCCGATTTCGCGGCCGCGCCGGGGAGGTACGCGTGGCCGAGGTCATGGCGCGCCGATTGCATTCGCCCCTGGATGGACGGCTCGAATGGCTCGACAACCAGGGGCGCGTGCTGGCCACCGCCGACGACGCCCCGGATCCGGCCTTTGGCCTGATCACCCACCAGGCTGACCCATATCTCGTCATCACCCTCCCTGCTGACGGCGAGTACTTCCTGCGGCTGACCGATGCACAGGGAAAAGGCAGCCCGGCTCACGCGTATCGACTCCGACTGAGCCCGCCCCGACCCGATTTCGAATTGCGTCTCTTGCCGTCGGCCCTCGGCGCTCGACCCGGCGGCACCGTCACCGCAGCCGTGCACGTAATTCGCCGCGAGGGTTTCGATCATGCCATCCAGTTGGTCCTGCGAGGCGGGCCGCCCGGACTGGCGTTGCACAACGCGCAGACCCCAGAGGGCGCAACACAGACCTGGATCCACCTTCAGGTTCCCGCCTCCGCCGTGCCCGGGGTGCACCGGCTCGAATTGGAAGGTCGCGCCCGGGCAAACGAACAAACCTGGGTGCGGCCTGTTGTACCCGCAGACGAGTGGATGCAAGCGTTCTTCTATCGTCACTGGGTGCCGGCGCGACAACTGTATTTGCAGGTGACGGATCGACCTGGCCGGAGACTCGCCCCGACCGGTTTGCGTTGAGCCGGGCGAAATCTGGCTGCCTTCGCGCCAAGGCAGACCTTCTGCGGCCATCGCGAGACAATCCGGGACCCAGCGCAGTCCCGTCGGCATGGTCCCCTACGGCCTCGCTCCGATCCTGGCGGGGAACGCACCTCCCGGTCCGGCTCTCTGCGAGGGTATCGTGCATTCCCGGACCCAAGCAGGGCAGACGGGTGATCGCCGGCCTTGCAAAGCAAATCTTTCAACCGCTCGTTCACGGGCGCAGCACCGCCCGAAAGAACTGCGCCGGGCCTGTACCGGGCACCCGCGCTTCCCACGTCGGTCCCTCTCCCTGCCCCTGGACCAGCTCGCTCCAGTGCACCAGATCCGCAGACGTTTCCACCGAGAATCGTAATCCTTCCACCCCACGCACCTGCAACTGCACTTCCCCGGTTGGAGTGGATTGAGGAACCTCCCACAGGATTCGCGGCTGGGCGATCCATCGGGCCAGGCCATCCGCGGCGCGATTCCCGGCGCCGGGAAACAAGCCGCCCACCCACAGGGCATGCTCGTGCCACAGGAGCGCATACACCCGGGGCGAAGGCGCCGAATCCCAGCCGCGCAAGCCCGAGCCCACGGCCGTCCAGTTCGTTCCATCGAACCGCGCCAACCCGGCAATGTCCCGGCCTCCGGCGTTGGTGAAAAGGCCTCCCACGTAAAGCACACCGTCGCGAACGGTCAACGCGAGCACGGCAGTCGCTGAGGCCAACACGCCGTCATGGGGCGGCTCTCCCACGGGATGCCATTGGTTCCCGTCCCATCGGGCCAGGTTGTGGACCGAAATGTTACCCGCCCGCGAGAACCGGCCTCCCACGTACACGTGGGTCCCGTCCACGGCAATAGCCTCTACTGCGGGTGCAATGTCGCCATCGACGCCCTCTCCCAGCGGCTGCCAAAGGCCCGCGGACCATACTGCCACCCGGTTGACAGGCTGGCCGCCGGCATTGGTAAAGGTGCCGCCCGCGTATAAACGGTCTTCTGCCCAGGTCAACGCAAGGACCGTTCCATTGACTCCGCTGCCCAGTGCACTCCACTGAGTTCCATCCCATTGGGCAACGCCGGCGGCAGCTACGGAACCCGCTCTGGTGAAGCGGCCGCCCACGAACAGGTTGGTTCCGTCCGTGGCCAGCGCATCAACGTCCCCGTCTGTGCCCCCTCCCAACGCCTCCCATTTGGAACCGGTCCATCGGGCCAGATTCATGGCAATGCTCCCCGCGGCATTCGTGAAGGATCCTCCCACGACCCAGGAGCCGCGCCAGGGCACCAACGAGGCAATGTTTACGCCGGTCGCCCCGGTGAAGTCCCCGCCCAGTTGGGTCCACGTGTTGGTCTGCAATTGCCACACGGCGCGCCCGGCCCGCCCTGTGAAGTCCGAGTAAACCCCGCCGGCCACCACGACATCCTCTTGGGCGGCGAGGCATCGAATTTGAAGGAAGCCGTCCAGCGGGATGAGGCTCGGCCCCACCACCAGAGGTTCCCACTGCGTTCCCGTCCACTGGGCAACGTGTCCGGCCGGTCGGCCTCCGACGGAGCGGAAGACCCCCACGACAAACAACCGCCCATTCTCGTCGAAGCAAAGATTCACCGGCCCTTCAGAACGTGCCCAGATCGCCTGACCGAGCGGCCACCACTGCGTCCCGTCCCACCGCGCCACACCGTCTGCGTTCAGCGACCCGATGCGTGTGAATCCACCGGCCGCGAACAAGCCCTGCGGAGTGGAAATCAGCGCACTTGGAGGTTGATCAAAATCGCCGCCCACCGGCTTCCATTGGGTGCCATCCCAACATGCCAGATTCGTCGCTGCCACCCCTGCAATGCCCGTGAAGCTGCCACTCACAAACAACTGCCCTCGATGGACTGCCATGGCCCAAAAGGATCGATTTGTCACCACCGGCCATGGTTTCCAGCCCTCGCCGTCCCAGCGGGCCTGATACGAAATGCTTTGGCCGCCGATCCGGCTGAACCCTCCGGATACGAACAATTGTCCTTCGTACACTGCCAGGAGGCCCACCACGCCGTTTGTGTCAATACGACTGTCGAAAGTCTCCCACCGCTCACCGTCCCAACGGGCCACACCATACCAGTTCGTATCTCCGATGATTTGGAGGCGCCCGGCGACCCAGAGTCCATCCTCCCGACTTTGCAGCGAGCGGACCTCGGCGGCCTGGAGGCCGGGCATGGGGTGCCACCGCTCACCGTCCCAGAAGGCCAGGCCCGGCAGGGGCGTTTCGCCAGAGCGATCAAACGCACCTCCGACATAGAGCCGGTCCCCGTGGACGGTCAGCGCCGACACTGCGGGCAGCGCGATTTCTCTGCGATTCAATCCCTCGCCCACGGGCCACCAGTTTGTGCCGTCCCATCGCGCCACACCTGGCGTCCACCAATGGCCGGCCGTGGAAAAAACTCCACCGACATACAGATTACCTCGAAACCAGGCCACTGCCCCGGCACCCTCATCCAGGCCCGGCCGGCCGAAGCGATAGTCCCAAAGCGCATCTTCGGCCGAAGGAGCAAAGCAAACCCCAGCCCAGAGACCCAGCAGGATCGATCCAGCCCGCGTCGTGATGGAAAGGAGGTCGTGCCGGCCTGGTTTCATGTTTTTCGGGGCAGCCTATGTTCTGAGCCGAACGAGCTCAAGACAGGGTCCAGAGGTGTCAGAGGAGATTCTCGCACTGAGCCGATCGCGGCGGCGGATGCCGTCGTAATCGCATCCAGCTTTCCTTGCTTTGCCCGATAGCCGTCCGCGCATCCCTTCGTGCGGGGCCGTTTCCAATCCAAGCGCGAGGTTCGAAGATCATAACTTCGGGTCCCAGCGTGGCGCTTCCCACGCGCAGACCAACCGGCGCCTCCCCGATCTCATGCTCGTGACAAGCTCAGTTCGCCGACCGGATCGAAACTTGGCCCTCGCGTGGTTTCATTCCGGTGATGCGCTGTGGAGGGCCTGGTCGTTCGAGACATGGCCAGAGGAAAACCCCCTCCGACTCGGACCACAACCCTCCAGGCCGGGGGCACACCCCGCCAGAGCCCCATGCCGCGCGGTGAAATCTCCTGTGGCGGGTTCTCGTCGCACCGTTTTCCGCAATGACTCCACACTGGGCAATCCGCGCCCCCGGCCACCCCGCGCACGGAACCTGCCCCCGCCCGGGGCCTGTGAAACGCGGACGGCACGCCATCCCGCGCTCCGGCATGGTCAGTTCCCCTCTGCTGCGCCAGTGGCCGGCGGCCATCGGTCCGTTGCCACCCGGGACGCACGAGTCCGGAGACCGTGGAATCGAGGCCCATCGGCCCATGGGCGTTGAGAGGTGCCGCAGCAGGTCCACGATCAAAAGCCCGGAACGTCTGTCACAGCAAGGGTCCCGGCCCGCAGCTGCCCGTGCGTCGACCCGGGGAGGCTGGCGGGTTGCCGATTCACGGCCCAGCCCCAGAGTGGATCGGCCGGGCTCGACCCGGGCAGCGAAACCCAGATTCGATCAGACTCACGGTGCGCGAGCCGCGGGTTACAATGCAGGCGGCGAAACGGTCCGCGGCCCGCAAAAAAGAGTGGCTTTGCTTCGGTCAAGCTGGCAAATAGGGGGGCCGCGCCGAGCCCGGCGGCCCCGACGTCGCCCGGCCCCGGCGGTGCGGTCGGATCAACATGGCGGAGAAAAAGCAGGAATCGAAGCGAGTATTGCGGTTCGGGTTGCCCAAAGGCAGCCTGCAGGATGCCACCATCGAGAAACTGGCCAAGGCCGGATACAACATCCAGCTCAGCAGCCGGTCCTACATCCCGTACGTGGACGACGAAGAGCTGGAAGTGCGCCTCATCCGCGCCCAGGAGATCAGCCGCTACGTCGAGCACGGGTACCTGGATTGCGGCATCACCGGCTACGACTGGATCGTCGAGAACGGTTCCAAGGTCCATGAAGTGGGGGAGTTCCTCTTCAGCAAGGCCACGCGCAAGCCGGCCCGCTGGGTTCTGTGCGTCCCGGAGGACTCGCCGATTCGTTCGGTGAAAGACCTCCAGGGCAAGCGGATCGCCACCGAAGTGGTCAACATCACCAAGCGGTACCTCCGCAAGCACGGCGTCAAGGCCCATGTCGAGTTCTCCTGGGGGGCCACCGAGGTCAAGGCGCACGAACTGGTGGATGCCATCGTGGAAGTGACCGAGACCGGGTCCTCCCTGCGCGCCAACAAACTGCGCATTGTGGACGAAATCCTGGTCTCCACGCCCCGGCTCATTGCCAACCACACCGCCTGGCGCGACCCGTGGAAGCGCAAAAAAATCGAAACCCTGGCCATGCTGCTCAAGGGTGCTCTGGACGCCGAGGTGATGGTGGGCCTCAAGATGAACGTGCCGGAATCCAGGCTGCCGGAGCTGCTCAAGGTGCTGCCCGCGCTCCGCAACCCCACGGTCTCGCAGCTCAGCCAACCCGGATGGGTCGCCGTTGAAACCATCATCGACGAGCACATCGTCCGCGAACTCATTCCCCAATTGAAGGCCGCGGGCGCCGAGGGCATTATTGAATACCCGCTGAACAAAGTCGTATACTGAGGGCCAGTCATCCTATGGGTTCACTGAAAAAGCGCCGCAAGGCCAAGATCAACAAGCACAAGCGACGCAAGAAACTGCGCATGCACCGCCACAAAAAGCGGACCTGGCAGACTTGACGCGTTGCCCGGCCTGCCTCTCGTTCCGGCTTCGGACGCGCGACCGCCTGCATTTTGCCCTCCGGGGCTGGCGGCGGTATGCTCGGTTCATGAGGTCTGCCTGCCAACTTGGGTGGGTGAGCGCCCTCCTGCTGGCGGGGGTCGTGGTCTGGGACACCGGCTGTGCCGCACCCGGTCGGTGGCACCGGGCCGTCCTCTGGAGCCGGGACCGGGGAAACGCGGAGCTGCGCGGACAGGTTGAAGCCGACGCGCATTTCGCCGAAGGGGTTCTGTGTGAGACGCGCGGGGATCTGCCGGGCGCGGTCCAGGCCTTCCAACGCGCGTTGGCAGCGGCTCCCGCAGACGAGGAACTCGCCCGCGAGGTGGCCCGCCGGTTTCTCCGCTATGCTCAACCGGCGCTGACGCTGGAAGTCCTCCAACCTTTTGCCGCCACCTCCCAGTCGTCCGAACTGCACCTGCTGCGCGCCGAGGCGAACCTCCAACTCAACCAGCACGCCCGGGCTTTCGAGGCTCTCAAGACCGCTCGAGAACGGGGCGCGGCACCGGCGGCCATGCTTCCGGTGCTGGGCGCCCTGTTGCAACAGGCCTCCGCCCAGCAGGGCGATGCCGACCTGCTCGAGTTCGTCAAAGCCCTGATGAACGCGCCGGAAGCGGACGCCGAATCGCTGCTGGTCCTGGGGGACTGGTACGCGCGCCTGTCCACGCTCTCCGCCGCGGAGCGATCCCGGGCTGGCGACCAACTCCGCAGCCTCGCCACCCGCATTGCCGCCCTGAACCCACAAACGCCCGAACACCAGTTCGGCCTGGCCGAGTTATTCCTGCGCGCCGGCCAGCCCGAGACCGCCGTCACCTGGTACGAGCGTGCCCTCCGGGAAATGCCACCCCGGGCACCGCTGCGCCGACTGGCGCTGGCCCGGCTGGCCGATCTCCACCTGCAATCCTCGCGCCCGCAACAGGCCGCCGAACCGCTCCGCGCCCTCCTGGAGCTCGACCCCACCAACGTTCAGGCCCACTACGTGCTCGGCAACCTCGCTATGGATGACAATCGGCCGGCCGATGCCGTGGATGCCTATCGACGCGCCCTGGCGATCAATCCCAAGTTCGAGCCGGCCTATTACAACCTGGCCCAGGCGCTCCTGGCCGTCGGTCGACCCGACGAGGCCCTGGCCATCCTCGAGCAGGCCCGACAAACCATCGGCCAGACCTTCCTGCTGGAATACCTCTCCGGCCTGGCCTGCAATCAGCGCCGCGACTATGCCACCGCCCGACAACACTTCACGGCCGCCGAAGTCATCGCCAAGGCCACCGACACCAACCGCCTGACCGCGCCGCTCTACTTCCAGCTCGGCGTCACCGCCGAACGAACCGGGGATTTCGATGCGGCGGTCCGACACTTTGAAACCTGCCTGCGTCTGGATCCCAACTTCCATCCCGCCCAGAATTACCTCGGTTACATGTGGGCCGAACGCGGCCAAAACCTCGAGCGCGCACGTGAACTCATCGAAAAAGCCGTCCAAGCCGAGCCCCGCAACAGCGCCTACCTGGACAGCATGGCCTGGGTCCTGTTCCAACTGGGCCGACCCGATCAGGCCCTCCCCTGGATGGAACGGGCGCTGGAGCACATGGAGGAACCGGACGCCACCCTGTACGAACATTTGGGCGACATCCTCGCCGCGCTCGGACGACTCGACGAAGCCCGTCGGGCCTGGCAACGCGCCCTCGAGATCGAGCCCCACAACCAGACGGTTCGCCAGAAACTCCACACGCCCCCCGCCCCGCAAGCCCGCCCTTCGCAGGCCCCGTAAGTCATGAGCTTTCGGTTCGATCGTCACTACACCGTCGCCCAGGCCCAGGCCCTGCTGCCCAGGGTCCAGCAAACCCTGGCCCGACTGCGAGAACTCCGCAAGGCCATCAACCGGTTTAACAGCCAGGTCACCCGGCAGTTCCCGCTGGGCTTTGACCTGGGCGGTCCCGCACTGCACCGTCACATCCGCCGCCAGCTCGAATGGGAGGACATCCTTCGCAACCTCGACGATCAATGTATCATCGTGCGCGACCTGGACCGGGGGCTGGTGGATTTTCCCAGTTTGCGTGAGGGTCGCGAGGTCTTCCTTTGCTGGGAAGAAGGCGAGCCCCAGATCGCCTACTGGCACGACCTGGACGCCGGATACGCCGGCCGCCAGCCTTTGTAAGGCGCCTGACGGAGGCACCGGCCGGATCCACCCCGGCACAATCGCCTCCACCGCCGAGTCGGCCAATCCGCCCCGGTCGCCCCGTAGCGAAGCCGCCACACGCGGGCGTAGAATTGGCCCACCCGCCAGTGGCACACGCGGCCCTCCTGCTGGGGATCGGTGTCGGCTCGCCTGCAGTGTTGCGTCTGCGCACCCAGGGTTCCGAATTCGCTTCGGTTGGCAACGCGGATTAACACGCCTCCGGCTGCCGCGCAGTCCCGAACCGATGGCAGCCGCCTCCGCCGAGCGCGGCGCGCGGGCCTCGCCGACCTGGCGAGCCGGGTCGAACCGAAAAGTTGGAATCTCTCGGAAGGTCCGCCCCGGTCCTCGACAACCGCACCTCGAGTGGGACCGCCACCCGGTCCGGTGCCGGGGAACCTGTCCGGCACGCAGGGCATCCCCACGTGCACCTCCGCATCCCACGCTCAGGGTTCCGCTGGCCTTTGCCGGTGCGGGGGAAACCAAAACGAACGCCCGTGGGCGGGCCCCGATCCGAACCCACCCACGGGCGCGTGTGGACCTTGTCCCCTATGCCTGTACGCGGTGCGAACCCATCCGATCCAAACTCGATGCAGCTGCGATCACGGTCGGCTGATCAGCCGGAAGAACACGCTTCCGGGCAGCGTGTCCACCGGCACGGTCACCGGGCTGGTGGCGCCTCCGGGATAGTCCACCCAGTTGGTGCTCAGGCCCACCGCCAGGCTGTTGGTCTGAACCTGGAGCTTGTAATTCCCGGTCCAAGAGAACTGGATCGCGTTGCCCACACGGTTGTACTCCAGCCTGGGCGGCGCCGTGACCGCCTGCACTGTGATACTCCCGTCCACTGCCAAGTTGTTGATCCAGGTGGCGCCACCGCCGGTCACCGTGAGGTTTTGCCCGTTCTGCACCGGCTTGTTGAAGAGCACAAACCGGTCGCCCACCGACAGCGTGGGCCCGAGGTTCACCACCCGGACGGTGCCGTTGCCCGTGTTCACCGCATTGCCGCCCACCTCGATCGCGTCATGCACGGGCGACTGCCCCTTGTGGATCTCGATCTCGAGGTCGCCGCCCAGCAGGAGATCCTGTCCCAGGGCCAGTGTGCCGATCACGCCCGGGGCCGGGCCGGGGAGCAGGGTCGTACCGGCCTCGGTCTGCACGCCGCCGAGAATCGGACCCACTCCGCCGAGTGCGCCACCGTACACGTACGTGGCGCCGGCCCAGTTCTCCCCGTTCACCACCAGGGTGCCGTTGCTGACGGTGTTGATCCCGTTGTAGGTGTTGGTGGCGGTCAAGAACACAATGCCGGGCCCCATTTGGAGGATGGACCCGCTGCCGGAGATCACACCCGGCACGATCAGTTCCCCGGCGCGGTTGAATTCGAGCAGGCCGTTGTTCACGACGTTGCCGGTTCCGAGGGAGCCCGTGGTGCCGCCGTTGCCCACGCGCAGAATGCCCACGTCGATCGTGGTCCCGCCCGGATAATTGTTGTTCCCCGTCAACGTGAGCCGACCGGGGCCCGTGTGGATCACGGCGCCGCGGTTGGCCGCGGCAATGTCAGGAGACACCACGCTGACAATGTTGCCGCTGAAGATCAGGTCGTCCGGCCGATTGAAGACCAGGTACCGACGCGTGTCGTTGTATTCCCAGCTGTTGGTGAAGATGACATCGCCGACGATCGAACCGGCGCCGGGCGTCAGACCGTCGCCCAGCACGATGCCGCCGCCGCCGATGAGCGTGCCCCCCGTGTAGGTGTTCGTCCCCAGGAACTGCACCGCCCCGTCGTTGAAGTTGTTGACGTCTTTGAACACCACACCGGTGCCCACGATGTTGTTGGTGTACACGAACACGGGGATCTCCGGCCAAATGCCGTCCTGACGAACGAGGCGCAGCATGCCATGGTTGGTCACCACCGAGCTCACCAGCTGCCCGGCGTTGCCCCGGGAAGGCTGGAAGATGGCCCCCGGCTCAATGAGGGTCCAGCCGGTGTAACTGTTGGCCCCGATCGCCATGAGCCAGCCGCGCCGCACGATCAAGTGGCCCGGCCCGGTGAGAATGCCGTTCCCGGTGAGCGACCACTGGCCGGTGCTGTCGAAGATCAGTGTCCCATGATTCTCGACCGGCGAGGTGGAGGCCAGTTTGCCCGTGGCGCCGCCGTTGCCGATTTGCAGCGTGCCGTGGTTGGTGGTCCCGCCGCTGTAGGTGTTGTCCGCCTCGAGCACCAGGGTCCCCGGACCTTCATGAAGCAGCGAACCCGTACCGCTGATGACACCGGGCACCACCAGCGTGCCCGTGCGGCGCACGACCAGGCTGCCATTGTTGATCACCGGGCCGCTGCCAAGACTGCCCGCGCCACCGCCGTTGCCGATCTGGAGGGTGCCCTGGACCGTCGTGCCTCCGGAATACGTGTTGTCGCCCGCCAACACCCACTTGCCCGTGCCCACCTTGGCCACGGCCGTGGGGCCGCCGCCGTCCTGCAGCACCGAAGCCAGCGTGTTGTCGGCCTCACTGCTCCCGGCAAGCGTGAGCACGCGCTGCCCGGACCCGCTCAGGCCGATGACACCGGGATTGGCGAAGTGCAGAGCGCCCGAGCCCGAGGCGTCCAAAACGCCGCCGCTGGTGCCCAGCGTGAACAGACGATCCACCGTGGCGCCCGCCCCGGTGTACGAAAGGGTGCCTCCATTGAGAACAAGATTGGCTGCATCCGCGCCGGCGGCGCCAATATCGCTGGAGGCGCCGCCATTGGCCAGAGAGCCGACGCTCAGGATGCCTCCTGAAATGACCGTCGGACCAGTGTAGGTGTTGGCTCCGCCGGCGAGGGTGAGCGTGCCAGACCCGCTCTTGGTCAGGCCGCCGCTGCCCCCGATGTTATTGGCACCGCTGGAAGTGATGGTGTAGGGCTTGGCGGTGTTGTTGACCAGGGTCTGGAAGGGGGCCACCGGCGCATTCACCACCACCGCGGTCGGACCCGTGGCCGCATCGCTGAACAGTGCCCAGCCGCCATTGGCGAACACGGCCGGCGCGCCGCCGTACGTCCAGTTGTTGGGCGTGGTAAGATCCCACGAGTTGTTGTTGGCGCCGGTCCAAACATAGGCGAGGTCCGAAACGTTCAGGTAAAGCGTGTTGCCCTGGATCGTGAGTGTACCCACCGCACCCTGGACCAGACCCAGGGTCACATTGGGCGCCGGCCCGTTGTTCCAGGTAAGCAGCGGATAACTCTGGTTGATGGCGAAGGTCCCGCCCAACACGTTGACCACGATGGTGCCGTTGGCCACGAGCGTGTTGGCCGACAAGGGCGCGGCGGTTGTGCTGGTAATGTTGTCGAATTCCAGGGTGCAACCGTTGGCGTTGCCGAGTGTGAGCGTGTTCGGGGTGATCGGAGTGGTACCGGCCCGCACTGTCAGAGCGGCTCCGTCTGCCACGGTGATGTCCCCGTTGCCGCTTTTGCCCCCGGCAAATACCAGCCGGCCGGCTCCCACAAGGGTCGGGCCCGTGTAGCCGGCCGAGCCCGCCAGGGTGAGGGTGCCGGCGCCGAGTTTGGTCAGGGATCCACCCGGGCTGGTCAGGGAGGTGGCGAGGGTCACCTCCTGCCCGCCCGTGTCCAAGCGGTACTGCTGCCCCGGGTCGTTGCTGAATCGGCTGGAGTAGTCAAATGTGTTGGCCGCGCTCCACCGCAGGGTGCCGCCCTGGAAAAGGATCATGCCGCCCTGGCCCAACGGCCCCGAAACCCCGGTCGTCTCCGGTCCGTTGGCCACCAGGGTGCCCCCGGCGAGCTGAAGGTTCCCACTGAACGTGCTGGCGCCCGAAAGCATCAGGATGCCGCTGCTGACCTTCAGTTGGCCGGCGCCGTTGATCGGATAAGGGAAGTTGGCCGTGCCGGTGGGGGCGTCGTACTCGAGAAGACCGCCGTTGAGAGCGATGCTCGCGTTGCCGGTCATGCCGTCCAGCAAGTTTGCGCTTTTGAGCACTACCGTCCCGTCCTCGACGGTCAGGGGGCCCTGGATTGGGCTGTCGAAGGTGGCCACGTTCACGCGGGTCCAGAGCAGCCGCCCGGTGCCCTGTTTGGTAATGATAGTGGGCGAGTTGTTATCGGCCCGGAGATGATGATTCACCACCCAGTCGCCGCTGCCGGTGAAGATCAACGTATGCGCGCCTCCGCCCCCATACCGGATCCGGACGTTCGGTTGGATGGTGGCCGGGTTGGTGGAGTCATTGAGCAAGGTGTGGGTTTGACCGCTTTGGCCGCCCCAGAGCAAATCGAGAATGTTGGTTTCGGGAAGACCCAAGGTAAAAGCCCCGGCCCCGGGTTCGATGGTGATGTTGTTGACGCGAATCGCAAACTGAAGTCCCACCGCTCCGTAAAACGTCACCGCATGGGTTTGCTGCGACGTCAAATAGACATCCCGGCCCAGCTGGCCAAAAGCCCCTTGGACGCCCCCGGTGGTAAAGGTCAGGAAGAGATTGCTGGAGGTGCGACCGTCCCACACCATGATGTCGGTCGGCTGCGGAACGCCCACAGGGTCCCAGTTCGTGTCCAGGTCAAGGCGAACGCCATCCCCCGCCCCGGTCCAGTAACGCGTGGTCTGTGCCGGAACCAGGGTCGGCAAGACCGCCAGGGCCAGTCCGAGATTCAGGGACCATCCCAGAGACGAGAATTTTGCTTTCATGGTTTTGCTCCGGTGGGTTGTCAGGCTGGTAGCGGGTTTCGTGTTGTTGGTTGGGAAACCGAGGTCGCCGCGGACCACCCGGGGCCACGGGGGAGCCAGCGGCTCTGGCTGGACACCCCGGGGGCGCACGCCCCGCACTCCCCGCACTGTTCGTACAGGATTCACGTGGTCCGCATTCGGGCTTTTGCACTTCTGTATTTGCCGGACTTGTGAGAATCTCACAGCCCGGAGTGTGCGGAACACCCGGCGCTGGAAGACCCGTGTCGAAACGCGCGAACGGCGGCGAAATCGGGGGGCCCCGGCCGGCCCAAGGGCCTCGCCCACCCCGTGTGAAGTGAGAAAACCACCCCGCCTGGCAAATTCTCTCAGGGGAACGTGTCCTATGGACGGCAAGTCAACCTTGGAACAGGTTCTGGACCAGGTCGCCAGCGGCAATGTGGACGCATTCCGCTGGATCATCCGCGAGTACGAACTGCCCCTGCGCAGCTACCTGTGCAGCCAGGTTTACGACCTGGACGTGGTGGACGACCTGGCGCAGGAGGTGTTCATTGCCGCCTACCGCAGCCTCGACACGTTCCAACGCGGGCAGGATTTCGGTCGCTGGTTGCGCGGCATCGCGCGGTTGAAGCTGCAAATGTACTTCCGCGCCACGGCGCGCCGCCAGAAGGCGATGGAGCGATTCCGACAGGAAGTGGCCCGGTTGATGGAAGAAGAACTCGAACAAGAGGCGGCGCGACATCACGCGGCCGCGATCGAGGCTCTGCTCCGCTGTATCAGCCGGCTGCCCGAGAAACTGCGCCGGGTCGTCCGCGCCGGCCTGGACGGGACCAAGCCGGCCCTGCTTGCCCAGGCGCTCTCCACCTCGGTGGGGGCCATTTACAACCTGCATTACCGGGCCAATCAACTGCTCCGCGAGTGTGTGAGGAAAGAACTGGCTCATGGATGACGACCTGCGAGATGTCCTGACCGTCTGGAGTGGAAGCCCGCTGGACGAGGCCCGCTACGAGGCGCTGCTGGCCCGATTGCGCTCCGACGCCGCCTTTCGTCAGGCTTGCGCCCGTGAGCTGCACATGCTCGGGATGCTGAAGGTGGTGCAGGCGCCCTCCCCGCGCTGGCTGCGGCTGGAAGAGGAACTTCGACCCGAGACGGCCACAACGCCTCCCGAGCCGGTCGAGAGTTTGGAAGGCTCCGTGATGGCCGCGCTGCACAGATCGATCCAACCCTGGAAACGGTGGCTTGCTCCAGCCGTAGCAGCCGGCGCGGCAGGGCTGCTGATGGCCTTGGGACTGTGGACCCTGACCCGGCGAGCCCCCGCCCCGCCCGTCCCGCTCCATCTGCGCGACACCTTGGGCGTGGTCGTGCAGATCGAACGGGCCGTCTGGGACCCCGCCACCGAGCTGCGGCCGCGCCGGGACGACCTGCTGGAGCCGGGATGGCTGCGACTGCGCTCCGGACTCGTCTCGCTGGCCCTCTTCAACGGCGTGCGGCTGCACGTCGAGGGACCGGCAGCCCTTCAATTGCGATCCCTCTCCTACGTCTTTTGCGAGCAGGGCCGCCTGGCCGTACACGTGCCACCCCAATCGGAAATCAAAGATTTCACCATCGCCTCCCCGGGAGCCGCCATCCGGGACATGGGCACGGAGTTCGGGTTCAATGTTTACCCCGACCGGCCCGCGGAGCTCCTGGTGTTCCGCGGCGCCGCCGAGGCGTCCGTCCTGGCCCCCAACGGCACCACACTCCGCAGCGAGGTGCTCCCGGAACATGCCACGGCCCGGATCGTGCCCGAGCGCGGGGTCATTGAACAGACCGCCCTCCCCACGGTCGGATTCGTGCAACCCCCGCGAGTCGACACCCGGCCCCTTCGTCTGAGCCCCGATTACCCCCGGGCCGTGATGACCCAGCGCCCCTGGGCCTACTGGCGATTCGAAGAGGTCACCGCCGGCACCGTACCCAGCGAGGTGTCCGGAAGTCCCGCCCTGCGTCTCCAGGGCAACGTTCGCTTACGCGAAGTCGGCTCCGACAACACCGCGGCCTTCTTCGATCCCCGCCAGGCCGCCCCATACCTGGAAAGCGCAGAACCCTGGGAAGTGCCCTCTTCGGACTACGCCATCGAATTCCTGTTTTCCTCCGAACAATACAAGAACAGCGCCCTGGTCAGTCTGCTCACCGGCGACGACCGCCATCTGGCGATGGTGGAGTTGACCGCCCGCGAACCGGAACACCTCGTGCACAAGCCCGGCACGCTGCGGTTCGTCCACCGCAGCCCGCCCGCCACCTACGGCGGCGTCAACCTCTTCTCCACCCGGGTCTTTTTCCCCTACCGTTGGCATCACATCGTGGCTCAGCGCCGTGGACACCGGTTGGAGCTGTACATTGACGGTGCGCTGGCCACGGCAGCTGAGGTCGACCTGCCGAGGACCGGGGAGTCGTGCCGGATCTTGTTGGGACGATTGCGCTACCAGCCCGTGCCCCCCGAAGACATCCGGTGTCTGGCCGGGTACTTGGACGAGGTCGCCCTTTACCCGCACGCGTTAAGCCCCGAAACCATCAGCCTGCACGCCACCTTGGCCGGATGCGGGGAATCGGCCCGAGCATCCGCTTGGGCGCGCCGGTAGAAGGCCAGAGCCTCTCCGATGGCTCCTCAATGAGGCCAGCCACCTTCCCCGGCGGGCTGAAAAACTTCCCATTTCGATCACCTGTCCACCCAGCCGGGCGAAGAACCAGACCCCCTCGGCTCTGAGGCTCAGGCTTTTCGAAGCCCTCCGAAAATCGTCAAAGTCGGAGGCCTTTCGCCCCGGTAACGTCCATCTACAGATCCTACGCTCAACACGTTCAACCAATCCCCGTCGGACCCCATGGCCGGAACAGGCTTCCGCGACCCCTTTGGTGGCTCGTCAGTGTTCCCCCCGACCCGATGCCATTGGACGAACCGCCTTGTGACACAGCAACCCGCCCTCGGGTCCACTTTGTGTCAGGTTGACTCGACTGGCACAGTTTTTTGCGCGATAGCAACGGTCCGGTTCCTACATAAGGTCTTAATGTACAGCAACTTGGAAATCGAAGCCGTGGCTGGCATTCGGCTAGCTTAGAACCCAGTGGCTTCGAGCCCTCCGGGGCGGCCACGCAACGAAAGGATTTTGGATTATGCCGAAAGTACTCGGAATCGATCTGGGCACGACCAACTCGTGCATGGCAGTGATGGAAGGGGGCGAGCCCGTCGTTTTGGAGAACTCGGAAGGCCGACGGGTGACCCCCTCGGTAGTGGCTTTCACCAAGAGCGGGGAGCGGCTGGTGGGGGACGCTGCCAAGCGCCAGGCGATCACCAACCCGCGCAACACCATCTACTCCATCAAGCGCTTCATGGGCCGCAAATTCAGCGAGGTCCAGGAAGAAGCCAAGCGCATGCCCTACAAGGTCATCGAGGGCCCCAATGGCGACGCCTGGGTCGAGGTCGAAGTCGGCGGGCAGCGCAAGCAGTTCAGTCCCCCCGAGATCTCCGCCATGATCCTGCAGAAGCTGAAGGCCGACGCCGAGATGCGGTTGGGCGAGAAGATCACCCAGGCCGTGATCACGGTGCCGGCCTACTTCAACGACTCGCAGCGTCAGGCCACCAAGGATGCCGGACGCATCGCGGGCTTGGAGGTTCTGCGCATCATCAACGAGCCGACCGCCGCCTCCCTGGCCTACGGCTTGGACAAAAAGAAAGATGAAATCATCGCCGTGTACGACCTGGGCGGGGGTACCTTCGACATCTCCGTGCTCGAAATCGGCGACGGCGTCTTCGAGGTCAAGGCCACCAACGGCGACACGCACCTCGGAGGCGATGACTGGGACAACCGCATCATCGACTGGATCCTGGAGGAGTTCCGCAAGGAGCACGGGATCGATTTGCGCAAGCAACCCGACGCCCTCCAGCGCATCAAGGAAGAGGCCGAGAAGGCCAAGATCGCCCTCAGCTCCGCGCAGGTCTACGAAATCAACCTGCCCTTTATCACCGCGGATGCCAGCGGCCCGAAACATATCAGCATGAAACTGACCCGGGCCAAGCTGGAGCAGCTTTGCGACGACCTGTTCGAGCGGACCGTGGGGCCGGTGCAGGCCTGCCTCAAGGACGCGGGCCTGCGGCCCGAGGACGTGGACGAAGTGGTGCTGGTCGGCGGCATGACCCGCATGCCCAGGGTGGTCGAGACGGCCAAACGGCTCTTCAACAAGCAACCCCACCAGGGCGTCAACCCGGACGAAGTGGTGGCCGTGGGCGCGGCCATTCAGGGCGGCGTGCTGAAGGGCGAGGTCAAGGATGTGCTCCTGCTGGACGTGACGCCGCTGTCGCTGGGGATCGAGACGCTGGGCGGTGTGTTCACCAAGCTCATCGAGCGCAACACCACCATCCCCACCCGCAAATCCGAAATCTTCTCCACGGCCAGCGACAACCAGACCAGCGTCGAAATCCACGTCTTGCAGGGCGAGCGGCCCATGGCCCGCGACAACAAGACCATCGGCCGCTTCACCCTCACCGACATCCCGCCCGCACCCCGCGGGGTGCCGCAAATCGAGGTCACTTTTGACATCGACGCCAACGGCATCCTCCACGTCAGCGCCAAGGATCTGGGCACCGGCAAGGAACAGAAAATCACCATCACCGCCAGCAGCGGCCTCTCCAAAGAAGAGGTGGAGCGCATGCGAAGGGAGGCCGAGCTGCATGCCGAGGAGGACCGCCGGCGCCGCGAGGCCGCCGAGGCGCGCAACGAAGCCGACAACGCCGTTTATCGCTCCGAAAAGTTCCTCCGCGAAAACGGCGACAAGATCAGCGCCAGCGACCGGGAGCGCATCGAGCGGGCCGTGCAGGCGGTCAAGGAGGCCCTCAAGAACGACGACGCCGGGCCCATCCGGTCGGCCACCGAAAAGCTCATGGAAGTCTGGCAGTCCGTCAGCGAGGCGCTGTATCGGTCGGCCGCCGAACGGGCGCGCGCCGGCAAGAGCAGCGGCACCGAGTCGGGCCGCACCTCCGAATCCGAGCCCAAGAAGGGCCGCTCGGAAGAGGGGCCCATCATCGATGCCGAGGTCGTCGATGACAACAAGAGGTAGGAGATTTCCAACCCCCGGCCGCGGGGCCGGGGTTTGCACAACCGGTTCCGCCCGGTTTGGCGGGGCCGGCAAGAAGCCCGCCGTGGGGTTTGCGGCGGGGCTGCTGCTTCACCAAACCCAAGAACCGTAGAACGTGGTCAACGTCAGACTATGGCACTGAACATCAAACCGCTCGGCGACCGGGTGCTGATCGAGCCGGTCGAAGAGAAGGAAGTCAAGAAAGGCGGCATCATCATCCCCGATACCGCCAAGGAGAAACCCCAGGAGGGCATTGTCCGCGCCCTGGGCACGGGCAAGCTCGATGAAAACGGCAAACGGATTCCTTTCGAGGTCAAGGTCGGCGACCGCGTGCTCGTCAGCAAGTACGGCGGCACCGAAATCAAGGTGGACGACAAGGAGTACAAGCTGATGAGCTCCGACGACCTGTTGGCGATTCTGGAGTGATCCGCGCAACCGTTGGCAGTCTGAGACATCGCACATCCAAACCTGTAACCTATGGCAGCCAAACAATTGCTCTTCGATGAAGCCGCGCGCATGGCCATCCTGCGCGGCGTGACCAAACTCTCCAAGGCCGTCACGGCCACGCTCGGTCCCAAGGGCCGCAACGTGGTCATCGACAAGAAATTCGGTTCGCCCATCGTCACCAAGGACGGGGTGACCGTGGCCAAGGAAATCGAGCTGGAGGATCCCTACGAGAACATGGGCGCCCAGATGGTGCGCGAGGTGGCCAGCAAGACCAGTGACGCCGCCGGCGATGGCACCACCACCGCCACCGTCCTGGCCGAGGCCATCTACCGCGAGGGCCTCAAGTTCGTCACCTCCGGCGCCAACCCCATCGGCATCCAGCGCGGCATCCAGAAGGCCGTGGACGCCGCCGTGGCCCACCTCGAAAAACTGGCCAAGAAGGTCAAGGACAAGGAGGAAATCAAGCAGGTGGCCACCGTCTCGGCCAACTGGGACACCGCCATCGGCGCAATCATCGCCGATGCCATGGACAAGGTCGGCAAGGACGGCACCATCACCGTCGAGGAGGCCAAGACCATCGAGACCACTCTGGGAGTCGTCGAAGGCATGCAGTTCGACAAGGGCTACCTGTCGCCCTATTTCGTCACCAATGCCGAGACGATGGAGTGCAAGCTCGAGGAACCCTACATCCTCATCTATGAGAAGAAGATCACCAGCCTGAAGGACATCCTGCCGCTGCTGGAGAAGGTGGCCAAGGCGGGCAAGCCGCTGCTGATCATTGCCGAGGAGGTCGAGGGCGAGGCGCTGGCCACGCTGGTGGTCAACAAGCTGCGGGGCACCCTCCAGTGCTGCGCCGTCAAGGCCCCGGGCTTCGGCGATCGCCGCAAGGCCATGTGCGAGGACATCGCCATCCTCACCGGCGGCAAGTTCATCAGCGAAGACCTCGGCATCAAACTGGAAAATGTCGAGCTCAGCGACCTGGGCCGGGCCAAGACGGTGATCGTGGACAAGGAAAACACCACCATCGTCGAAGGCGATGGCAAACCCTCCGAAATCCAGGGCCGCGTCAACCAGATCCGCCGGCAAATCGAGGAGACCACCTCGGACTATGACCGGGAGAAACTGCAGGAGCGCCTGGCCAAACTGGCCGGGGGCGTGGCCGTCATCCATGTCGGGGCCGCCACCGAAACCGAAATGAAGGAGAAGAAGGCCCGCGTGGAGGACGCCCTGCATGCCACCCGCGCCGCGGTCGAAGAGGGCATCGTGGCGGGCGGTGGAGTGGCCCTGCTGCGCTGCCTGCCGGCCATCGAAGCGGTCAAGCCCGCCAACGAGGACGAGAAAATCGGCATCGACATCGTCAAGCGTGCCATCGAAAGCCCGTTGCGCGAGCTGGCCAACAACGCCGGTGTCGAGGGCTCGGTCATCGTCGAGGAGGTCAAGCGCCGCAAGGGCAATGAGGGTTACAACGTGGTCACCGGCGAATACGAGGACCTCGTCAAGGCCGGTGTGGTCGATCCCAAGAAGGTCACCCGCACCGCCCTGCAAAACGCGGCCTCCATCGCCGGCCTGCTCCTGACCACCGAGTGCCTCATCACCGAAATCCCCGAGAAGGAGAAGAAGAGCTCCGGCCGGGGACACGGTGACATGAGCGACATGGATTACTGATCTTCACCGGTCGAACCAACCGGAGTTTCTTCCGCGGCGGGGCCTGTCGCAACGGCAGGCCCCGCCTCGCTTTTCCCACCGCCTCGCCCCAACCCCCAACCACGACGGAAGGATCCCGGCGGTTCGCCCCTGACCGGCGCGGGCGTCGGGAATCGACGGGACAATCCGCGCCGAAACACTCCATCCATGCGCTCGCCCTTCTCGAGACGAAATCCTTGCCCACGCGAGACCCGGGCGGGTATCCCCCTCCCCGCGCCGCGACCACGGGCCCCGTGGCCCTCCGATGACATTTCCGGCCCGAGCGCGTGTCCGGGGCAGGTTCTTTCGATTTTGAGACCTGCCCGTGTAACCGGCTCCTCCCTTTGCACGTAATGAGGGGCGAAAAACAAAGCTGGACCATCAACATCCGAGGCAAGCCATGAAACGTAACCTCCGCTGGATCCGCCGGCTGACCGGCTGTGCGCTGGTCGGCTGCCTCCCCTGCCTGCAGACGCACGGAGCCCCCCTCCAGACCGCCGACGTGCCCCACGAACCCGCCTGGGTCCTGCACCTCGACCTGGACGCGTTCCGGCAAACCACCCTCGGCCAGCACCTCCTGGCCGAAATGGAAAAGGAGGAGCATCGCAAGAAACTGGCGGCATTCCAGGCCGTGTTCCGCTTCGATCCACGCACCGCGCTTCACGGCCTGACCCTCTACAGCGTCTCCAAGGCCCAGGAAGACGGAGTCCTGCTGGTGTACGCCGACGTGGACGCCGCCCAGTTGACCGCCCTGGCGCAGGGCGCCAAAGACCATCGAACCCTCGCCCACGGCACCCACACCATCCATCACTGGGTGGACGACAAACGGCCCCGCACGCCGGAAGGACCCGCCCGCACCTACGCCGCCATCTATCAGAGCCGCATCGTCCTTTTCGGCCAAAGGCCCAAACGCGTCATGCAGGCGCTGGACACCCTCGATCGCAAGCAGCCGAACCTGACCACCAATGCCCGGCTGGTCTCCGCCGTGCCACAGAACGCCTTCCTCGTGGGCGTGGCCCGGGGCGGAGCCCTGCCCGGTGACGATCCCCAGGCCGCGGTATTCCGCCAGTCCCACCTGGTGACCTTGAGCGTCACCGAGGCCACTCAGCAGTTGCGCGGCCGACTGGTCCTGGAAACCGCCAACGAAGAGGTCGCGACTCAGGTTGAAAATGTGGTGCGCGGTCTGATCGGCCTGCTGGCGCTCCAACAAAAGCCCGAGGTCCAAAAGCTCGTGCGGGCGCTGAGCGTGGAACGCAACCAGAACCGTATCAGCCTGGACTTGACCCTGCCGGTGCAAGAGATCATTCAGCAAATGCAGGCCGCCACCACGGCCGCTTCGCAAAAGACCGAAAACTCCGGCAACCGTCCCTGATCCGACGTGAACCCCAGGGATCCAGTCCCATCCGACGCGGACCTGGCGGTGGCCGCCCGTCGGGGTGACACTGCCGCGTTCGACGAGCTGGTCCGGCGTCATCACCAGCGCATCTGGCAGTATCTCCACGCCTGCTGTCGCGATCCGCACACCGCGGACGACCTGACCCAGGAAACCTTCGTGACCGCTTACCGCCAGTTGCATCATTACGATCCCGGGCGGCCCTGGCTGCCGTGGCTCTACACGTTGGCCCGCCATAAATGGGTAGATCACGTCCGAAGCCAACGTCCACCCGCCACGCCTCTCGAGCACGCAGGCGAAACTCCCCACGCCGCCTCGGAGGCCCTGGCCCAGCGCGAGTTGCTCGAAGACCTCTGGCACTGGGCCGGACAGCAACTGCCCCCGCTCCAGTTCCAGGTCCTGTGGCTCCGGTACGTGGAGGATCTCTCGGTGGCCGAGATCGCCCGATCCCTTCGACTCACACCCGTTTACGTGAAGGTCTTGCTCTTTCGCATCCGACGCGTGCTGGCGGAAGAGTGGTCCGTCCGACACCGATCGGCGGTGTCGGCTTCCGCGGCCACCTCCCCGCGGCCTCGGGCGGACTCTGCATCCCTTCCTCCAACCCATCTGAAAGCATCCCTGGGCCCATGAAACGGTGGTGGAAATTCTATCGGCTTTCGTGTGAGCTGGACCGACCGGCCGGGCCGGCCGCCCCCGGTCATACTCACGGATCTTCCGAGCCGAACGATCCGCAGGTCCGAACCTGGCTGGCCATCCATACCAGGCTGCAGGAATCCGCACGAACCCGGCCCTTGCCGCCGCCCGATCTGCCCGAGCGGATTCTCCGAGCGGTCCGCCGCGCTGAGATCGACCCCGCCAAGACGCGCGCCATGCCGAGCTGGCACCCCTTGCGCCTCCCCGTGGCGGTCGGCGCAGGCTTGATGCTACTGGCCCTGACCCTGGCCGTCTGGTTTCGACCGAGCCCGCCGCCTGCTCCCGGCCCGGAGCCGCTCGCCCTCGTCAGCCAAACCCAAATCCAGGCCCATCAATGGATCCAGCGCATCCTCGATCCCGACCTCCAACAACTGGAGCGGGAACTGGAACAGACCCGCCGGGAGGCACAAGCTGCATTGGCGCATGTGCTGGCCAGTATCCCGTAAACAACCGGCCCTGCCGCCCACACCCGGGGCTGCGCGGAATGAACCTGTGCACGCGTTCGCTCAAGCCTCCCGCTGCTGATCCACCGGAGGGGCACGGGTCGGCCCTCTTCGCGCGCTGAAAAGGAGGCCGGCGACCGAAGGAAAACCTCAAGCACATCCCGCAGCATCCACGGGCCAACGAAACGTTCCATGCATTTATCGGGGGAGGCAGAGACCCAGCCCGCCTGGGAGTTGCCCTTTGCCCGTCCCATGGACCGGCACGCGGGCGACGGGACTGTATCCTTAACCTCCTCCGCACATCGACCAGAGCCGTGCGACTTCTTCCGGCCAGGGATAGCTGCCCGGTTTGACCACCACGGGAAGGTTGGCTTCCGGCCCGCCCGCCAGTTCCACCACGCCCGGGGCCCATTCGCGGGTCACGCGCAAGCACTCGCAACCCAATCGTTCCAGCAGCCGGGCCGCAGTGGCACCCCCGTCCGCAAAAACCAGGTCTGGTTTCGCACGTCTCATCACTTCCCCTGCCGCCTCAGCCAGCCGCATGACCCAAAGCGAGCTCTCTGGCAGGCTCACAGCCCCACCAGGATTCCCCAGGCAAAGAACGACCGCCCCTCGCTGCTCCAATCCGGCTGTGCATTGTTCGATCGCCCGATTCGTGTCCACGCCGCCGGCTGGGCTGCCCCCACTGAAGAACTCCAGCAGCCGGACCACCGCGATCCCATTCTCCGCGAGCCGATGAATCCACGCCGCGGCCGCCGGACTGGCGGTACCAGAAACCCACAGCAAGCGCCGGGGCGCGAGCCCTGCCGAGTGCCCCGGCCGCAGCGAACCCGACGCTTGTCCGGCCCTTGTTGGGTTCCAAGCCGGCCCGCCAACCCGCGTCTCCGAATCCCATCGATCCAGCAAGGCCTCGAAAAAATCCGCGCCCCCGGCGGCCAGGATCTCCGGGCGCCACCGCGCGGCCCAATCTTTCACATCCGCTGGGGAAGTCGCTTCCGCCACCACCACCTGCGCCGCGGGCAGCGGATCCGAAACTCCGGCCACGGCCACACGTACCCCGGGCAACCTCCCGAGCAGGTCTCGTACGTCACTCGACCGACGCGGATGCCCCGGGTCCCGGGCGAATTCAGTTTCGTGCAAGGGCGTGCCTGCGACGAAGTAGTGTCCCCCCCGGATCACGCGCTGCCGCGAGGGATTGGCCGGCAGGAGCAGAACCCGGGAAGCCCCCAGCTCCCGGCGCACTGCCTCCACTTCGGCCAATACGGGACCGCGCAGCACCGAATCCACCTTTTTGTAGATTCGAATTGCCCCGGCCTGCCGCAGCGCCCGCGCGGCCGCCGCCACACAGGCAGCCGCGTCGTCTGGAGACCGACTCCGCGTGTCCGTGTCCACACAGACAGCCCCCGCGGCACACCGCCGGGCGGTTCCCCGAACAAGCACGGCCTCCAGTCCGCGGCGCACCGCAATGCCCGCCAGCTCGGCTGCGCCGGTCAGGTCATCGGCCAGAACTCCGATCATGCCACACCGGGCCGGTCGGACCGACCCTCAAACCCCGGCGCCAGACGCGCAGCAGCCCGAAGCGCGGCAAGAAAGCTCTGCCCGCGCGCCCTGCCCTGCCAGGCAATGTCAAAGGCCGTGCCGTGATCCACCGAGGTCCGCACGATGGGGAGCCCCAACGTGATGTTCACGCCCGTGTCGAACGCGAGCATTTTAAAGGGAATGTGCCCCTGATCGTGATACATGGTCACCCACGCGTCGAATCGTTCGCGTTGAAACGGCACAAACGCCGTGTCCGGTGGCAGCGGGCCTTCGACGGTCCACCCACGGGCCCTGGCCGCGGCAATGGCCGGCCGGATGAATCGCTCTTCTTCCCCTTGCCCGAATAATCCGCCTTCGCCGGCGTGCGGGTTGAGTCCGCAAACCGCCAGACGCGGTGCCCGACCCTGTAACCGGTGGCAGGCAGTGCCGGTCAACTCGATCACGTCCAGGATCCGCTCCACGGACAGTTGCCCCGGAACCTCGGCGTACCCCACGTGTGTGGTAACCAGACTCACGGTTAGAGCTTCACTGTACAGCATCATGCAGGTGCGCCGCGCACCCGTGAGCGCGGTGAAGATTTCCGTGTGGCCCGGATACGGCACACCCGCCTGCCGCAGGGCCGCCTTGTGCACCGGCAGCGTCACCACCGCATCCACTCGTCCGGCCTGCGCGCTGGCGATGGCCCGTTCGATGTAAACGTACGCCGCGCGCCCACAGGCGGCCGAAACACGACCCGGCTGCCACGACCCCCGATCCAGGGCCGCGCAATCCACCAGCAACGGGCCGTGCGGTTCGCCCCCGGCCTCCCAATCCTCCCAACTCACCCGTTCGAACGGCCAGCGCCCCAGCCCGCGCTCCATGACCTCGTCCACCACCCAGGCATCCCCGAACAACACCGGCACACACATCGCCTGCACCGCCGGGGACCCCAGCACGCGGGCCGCCAGTTCGGGCCCCACCCCGGCCGGATCCCCCAGGGTCACGGCCAACACAGGCTTCGAGCGCATGACCATTCACCCCAGAAGCTGCAGGCTCTGCATGGTCGCCCGGACGGCTTCGATCTCGGCCGCATTCATCGGCAACAACGGGGGCAACACCCACGGACCGCACAGCCCCCGAACCGCCAGCGCCGCCTTCAGGGCCGCAAGCGACTCGCCCAGGGTTCGGCCGTTCTGATAGAGCGCGGCCACCTCCAACGCGCGCTGCGCGCATGCGTCCACCCGCGCCCAGTCCCCCCGCCGCGCCGCCGCCCACATCTCGACACACACCTCCGGAATCAGGTTGGCCACGCTCGGCACAATCCCGTCCGCCCCCAGCCGCAGCCCCGCCGCCATCAGAGCTCCAACCCCGACGAACACGGAGAAATCCGGGCGCCCCCCGAACCGCGCCAACAATGCCCTCAGCCGGTCCGGATCATTCTCGGAATCCTTGATCCCCGTCAGACGCGGGTGTCCCATCCAACGCTCCAACAAATCCAGCGGAACCGACACCCCGCTGACGGTGGGAATGTTGTACAGGACCAGCGGACCCTCGACGGCGCCCAGCAAGCGCTCCGTCCAATCGGACAACGCCTCGGCCGGCAGACCGGTGGGCGGGCGCGCCACCAACACACACGCTCCCGCCTCCAGAAAGGCGGTGCCGGCGTCCCGCTCCGGCTCCGGGGCATCCCCAAGGCCGGCATAAACCGGGACGCGCCCGCGCACGCAGGCCGCCGTGCGACGCACCAGCCGCACCGCATCTTCGCGACTTACCGCCGCCCCCTCGCCCGTGGTGCCCAGCACGAACAATCCGTCCACGCCGGCCCCCACCAGGAACTCCACCATCGGTTCCACCCCGGCCTCGTCCAGTCGTCCCTCCCGCGTCACCGGGGTCACCATCGGGACGACCACGCCCTGCCATTTCCCGTTTGTCTTCATGAAACCTCAGAAAGCCGCCTCGTAAATCGCAAGAATGTCGCCCTCCTCCAAAGAACGCGGATTGTTCCGCAACAGCCGCTGCACTTGCAGGGCGGCCCGGGCCATACCGGGCAGGTCCTCCCGGCGCACCCCCAGCGCCGACAAGCCCCGCGGCAGCCCACAAGCCCGACTCAGGTCCTCCAGCCGTGCCAGCCCTTCTGCCGCGGTCGACCGCTCATCCCTCCCCGCCGGCACGCCCAGTGCCCGAGCCACCTCGGCGTATCGGTCCAGCGCCGCCTCCAGGTTGTATCGCAACACGTGCGGAAGCAGGACCGCATTCGCCACTCCGTGAGGCACGCGAAACCTGCCCCCCAGCGGATAAGCCAGGGCATGGACAGCCGCCGTGTTCACCGGCCCCAGGCAAAGTCCCCCGCACAAACTCCCCAACGCCACAAACCGACGCGCCTCGCGATCCCTGCCGTCTTGCACCGCCCGCAACAAGTGGGCACCGATCCACCGAATCCCCTGCAACGCCCACATGTCCACCCACGGATGCGCCCGGCGATTCGCATAAGCCTCGATGCAATGCGTGAGGGCATCGAACCCGGTGGCCGCAGTCACCGGCGGCGGAACGCTGTAAGTCAGCTCGGGATCCACAAACGCAGCGTCCGGGACCAGATACCGACTGATCACGCCCTGTTTGAGCCACACGGTTTCGTCCAACAGAATCGCATTGGGCGAAACTTCGCTGCCCGTGCCGGCCGTGGTCGGCACACACACCAGCATCAGGCCCCGACCCGGCAGGCGGTCGATGCCGAAAAACTCCGTCACCGGCTCGTCCCTCTTGAGCAAGGCCGCCAATAACTTGGCCACGTCCAACACGCTGCCCCCGCCCAGCCCCAACACGGCATCCACCTCATGACGGCGGGCCTCCCGCCACAACTCCTCATACTGCCGTACCGTCGGCTCTGCGGGCACGGGCGGAAGAACCACGGTCTCCAGTCCCTCCCGATGCCACCGGTCGCACAAACGCTCCAGAACCGGTCGGACCGACCGACCCGACACCGCCAGGGCACGGCGGCAGCCGCGGCCCACGAGCCATGCACCCGCCGCCTCGGCGCAACCCTCGCCCACCTGCAGCACGGGCACCTGATGGATCGTCACCGTGTGCATGGTTCCGCCTCCGGCCCCCGGCTCGCACGGAGCCGTCGCCAATCCCACACCGTCCAACCCCGGGCCGGTTCCCTCGAGAAACACCAGCTGGCCAAATACCCCACCACCAGCACAATCCCATGCCCGATCACCCCGATCATCACCCCCGCCCATGGATAGTTGAATCGTCCCAGGTCCAGCCACGGCTCGCGACCGCTGGTCAACACGGCCCAGGCGGTAAACGCCAGGTTTGCCCCTATTCCCACCCACACGCCCCGGCGGTTGGCACGCCGACTCAAAAACGCCAGCAGAAACAACCCGGCCAGCCCACCGGAAACAATCGAGGTCACCGCATAGTAAAAGGCCAGGACCCGCTCCCCGCGCCAGGCAATCAGTGCCGCAATGCCCGTGGCCAGCAGGCCGCAACCCACCACCAGCCAGCGGCCCACCCGCAGCCGTTCCGCATCCGAGGCCTCCGGCCGCAACCGCCGGTAGTAGTCCTGCACCCCCACGGCTGCCAGACAGTTCAGGTCGGAAGACAACGTCGACATACCCGCCCCCAGCAAGGCCGCGATGAACAATCCTGCCAGCCCCCCGGGCACTTGCGTCGCCAAAAAATGGGGAAACACCGCGTCCGCTTTGATTCTTCCCTGAGCATCCCTCACCGCTTCCGGCAAGCTGGCGCCCCCCAGCTCGTAATAACTCCACAACAGCGTCCCCAAAAACATGAACAACGCCCAGATCGGCACACACAACAGCGCCCCCAGAGCCACCCCGCGGAATGCCTCCCGATGCGAGCGCGCCACCAGATAGCGCTGGACCACGGTCTGATCCGCCCCGTACTTCTGCAGATACCAAAAGAAACCGTACAACGACATCACCCAGAAACTCGTGCGATCCGCCGGATCGAAGTTCCAACGGCCCAACTGAAACTTGTCCGCCGCGGCCGCATGCTCGATGGCCGCGCCCACTCCCCCCGGGATCTCGGCCAACAACAACCCCAGCACCACCAGGGCCCCCAACCACATCAACAGCCCCTGCACGACATCCGTCCAGATCACCGCCTCCAGCCCGCCCAGCCAGGTGTAGAACAACGTGACCAAGCCGATCAGCAACAACCACAGGTACAGGTTCCAACCCGTCATGCTGCTGGCCGTCAACGCCATGAGATACAACACAAACCCCATCTTCGAGAAATGCCCCGCAATGAAGGCCAGCCCGGCGTACGCCCGCGCTCCGTACCCGAACCGCTGCCCGAAGTATTCATACGCGCTGACGCCCACCACCTCCCGGTAGAACGGAATCACCACCCCGCCCACCAGTGCGAGGACAATCAGCACCATGAACCCGGGCACCAGTTCGCTCCAGTTGCCCGCATAGCCCGAGCCCGGGTAGGCGATGAAGGTGATGCTGCTGATCAGGGTGGCGAACAAGGACAGGCCCATGGCCCAGTGCGGAACCGACCGCCGCGCCACAAAATACGCCTCCGTGCTGGTCTGGCGCCGGGCCAGCCGCCACCCTACCGCGGCCATCGCCGCCAGGTACAACAGCAACACTCCAGTGTCCAGCCAGCGACCGGTGCTCATGGCGGCGAAGGAATCGGAGTCACCAACTGCCCGTGCACAAAGCGTCCCTCGTAAGTCAGACGCCCCTGCGCGTCCCAGTGCCGAACGGGACCCTCGGCCTGCAGCCCGAAAAATCGCCGCGCCAAATCCCGCGCCAGCGGCCGCGTGTTCCAGGTCGACTCGATCCGCGGTAAAGCTCCAAGGCCGTACCGCGTCCACACGCTGCGGTTTTGTTCCGGTTCATGCTTCCACCGCCACAGGATCCGGCCCTCCGCGTCCCAGCAGGTCTCCCAACCGCTCCGGCGGCCGTTGACATAGGTAACCTCATGCGCCGGCCGACCGTTCGGATGATAACTCACCTGGCGCCCGTGCAGCAGATACCGACCTCCGGGGCAGATCCGTGCACTCCACTCCACCCGCAGCCGCCCGTCCGGATATGTCTCCCGATAGGTTTCAATTCGCCCCCCTTCGGACTCGGGCACCATGTCGCCGAGCGGCGAAAACACCCAGGCTTCGTTGAATTCGTAGTGAAGGCAGGGATGCGTCATCGTGCTCAGGACATGAATCACGCCGTTGGGCGCCTGGCGCACCGTGGCATAACCCAGAGTACCCCGACGGCGATCCCGCTCATGCGGCAAAGCCACCGGCAGCGGTTTGAAATGCCAGCTCCGCCCCTCGTTCGTCGAAATGGCCACCACCGGTCCCGGGCCATGCGGCCAGCCGGGCGGCGATTCCCCGGTGCGCCGATTGGTGCCATCCGTGACCACGCACAGGTGGCCGTTGGCCAGCCGGATCATACTGAGTCGTTGATTGGTCGCCAGGCCGGGAAACGGCGAACGCCGCGGAGCGCTCCAACTACGGCCCCAGTCGCGCGATTCGCTGCAGGGCGCCCAACCGTCCAGGCTGACATTTTTCCCACTGATGGCCAGAAGAGGCCCCTCCGGCGACAACGGGACCACTGCCGCATGCCGGCCGGACACCCGACCGCCCGTGTCCCACCAGCTCCGTCCGCCGTCGGCACTGGCCCACAGGAAGCTCTCATCCCCGGCCGCGTCCATGGCCAGATAAATCACGTCCGCCGCCGATCGAAACGCATTGGCAATGGGCTGCGCGGTAAAATCTTCCGCCGGCGCCGTCAGCCGGGGCAACTCCAACACCCAGTCCGCCCCGTGATTGGTGGAAACCGCGAACTTGAAGGGCACCCAGGGGCTCATCCCCCGGCCGCCGCCAAAGAACCACAACCGGTCCCCATCCTGCCACAGCAGGGCCGACTGATCGTTGAACCCCTCGAAATCCAGAAACAACTCCGGCAAATCCCATTCCTCGGCCCCGTACCGCAACCGGGCCTGAATGAATCGCGTGTCCGGCGCGCTCTCTGCGGCACCGGACGCCATGCGCGCGCTGAAATACACCGCCAGCACGTCGCCATTCGGCAGCACCTCGAAACCCGGCGAATGGTTGTGCGCCCAGACCTCCGGATCCAATCCCGCCACCCAGCCCACCAGGTTCGTGTCGTTTTCCGGCGGAATGGGCAGGGCCCACCGCACATGGAAATAGGGAACGTCCGGACGAGGACCGATCCGCGCCACGTCGGTGCGCTGTTTGACAAACGACTGGCAAAACGGCAGCGGCCCGGTCTCCCAAGCCTGTTCCAACCGGACGCGGGCCTCCGGCGGGCCGGCCTCCCGTCCCGGCCCCAACACAAATCCCCGGGCCCGCGCCGTCACCGTGATGACGGCCGAACTCGTGCCTTCACCGTCCCCGGCTGCTGCCACGGGAGCCACCCAGGCCAAAAGCGCCGCAGCCAGCACATGGGCCCTTGGTCGCCAACAAAACATGAAGCATCTTCATGGGCTGCACCTCTGAAGGTGATGCCCGGACGTCAAATGGTAGCCTCACCGCCGAGGTCCGCTTATCGAAAAACCGCCAAAACCTTTGGCGAAACTGACAGGCACCCGGGTACGTCGCCACGAGCGACCATGGCGGTTCTCGGATGGCCGCAAGCCCCCAGCCCCTAGGTGGCGTGCCCAAACCGACAGCAGCCCGGTTACCGAGTTTGCCGCAAACCCCTGTACTCCCGGGCATCGGCCCGCGCCAGGGCCCGAACCCGCCTCAAACCCTCGCAAGCCCGATGCAAGCCCGCCCCCGCGTTGCGAGCGTGCACGGACCGGCCCCATGCCACCAGATCCGCACACGCCCGGACCCCGCGCCACCGGGCTGTCAGGAAGCCGATCCGCCGGAGCCCACCCGGCCCGTCAGCGCCTCACCCTCTCGTGGCCAGAATCGGAACGTGTAAAACAGGCCGATCGCCAGTAAAAAGCCGCCCCACCAAATCGGCGCATGCAAATGCCACAGCGCGACCCGCTGGTCCTCCGGCGGCGGCCGGAACAGTTCATACACTCCGCTCGATGCGATCAACAGACCATACACCGCCAGGACCAGGCCGATGAAAAACCAGATCGGAATCTGACGTTCGTGCGCATGCATGGCTGCCTCACCAAAAGATGATGTTCACGGCCACCAGAATCACCGCCACTACCGTGGCCCAAAAAGCAGGCTTGTGATACCACGGACACGGCCCCTCGTCCGGCAACGTGGTCAGGCCCATCACGAGATTCCTCAACTCCGACTCCGGTTTCGGTCGGGTGAACAGGCTCACCACCACCGTGACCACGATCCCGACCACGAACGACCACCAGGCACTGTACATGTTGATGGCCATGGGCTTGGCCTTTTCCGAGCGCGCAATCACGCGGGCGTGCTCCGGATTGAAGGCCGCCGGTGCAAACTTCTGCTCCACCGTCTGCGCCTGCACGGTCACCCCCGGTTGCAACACCACCGGAAGCCCTTCGATGCCAAACTTCGAGGTTTGCCCCGTGCCCGCCAACACCACCTGAGGCGCCAGCAGTTGCAGCGGCCGCTCGCCCTGTCGATCCCGCACCCGGGCCGGCAGCTCGACCGGTGCGCCTTCCACACGACCCGTCGCTACCGGCACATTCACGAGCTCTACCTGTCCCTGCTCCACGATCACCCGCTGCCACTGCCCCGCCGCATCCTGCTCCACCCGCACCACCGCCCCGGCACTCAGCGTGGCCTTGGGCTGCGGCCGGTACCCCTCGGGAAACGTGTGCACGTACGCCCACATCCCGATCGACGCCAAAATCGCCGCCAGAAAGCCCCAGAACCCCGCCGCCGGCGTGGCCCGCTTCCACAACATCCCCAGCAAAATCACCGCAAACAACGGCACGATGAAGAAAAACACCAGCACCTGCAGGTACTCCAGGATGTTGGAGAAAAAGAACAACAGATAGGCCGTGCCGATCGACAGCAGGATCCCGCCGATCGACGACCACCGGCCCATCGCCAGATAGTGGGCGTCGGGGGCCTCCCGACGAATCAAGGGCTTGTACACATCGTACGTCCACACCGTGGCAAAGGCGCTGATGTTGCCCGCCATGCCCGACATGAAACCCGCGATCATCGCGGTCACGCCCAGCCCCAACAGCCCCGGCCCCAGATACTGGCCCATCAACAGCGGCAGCACGTCATTGTACGTGCGATGCGTGATCCCCGCCCGCGGATCGCTCTCCGGCACCAGCACCATCGGCGAACCGTCCGGATTCAACAACACCGCCAGCCCCAACAGCCCCGGAATGGTCACGATGATCGGCACCATCATCTTCAAAAAGGCCCCGATGATCGTCCCGTTCTGCGCCGACCGCAAATCCTTGGCCACGATCACCCGTTGGACCTGCAGGAAATCCGTGCACCAGTAACCAAAGCTCACTGCCAGCCCCAGACCGAACACCATCCCGAACCAGTCGATGCCCATCGGATTCGAGTCGAAGCTGCCCAAATTCCGCCACAGACTGGTGAAATCCGCGCTCTGAACCGTCGGATGAATGATCGGCGCATGCTGCTGAATCTTTTCCATCATCCCCCGCCAGCCCCCGGCATGAATCAACCCCAGAATCGGGATCAACAGCGACCCGGCCCAGATCAGGAAAAACTGCAACACCTCGTTGAACACCGCCGACAGCAGCCCGCCCAGGGCCACGTAAATGGCCACGGTGATCGAGGAAACCCAGATGCTCACGTTCATGTCCCAGCCCAGCAGCAGATTGAGGATCTTGGCCATCGCGAACATGCTGGCCCCGCTGACCATGATGGTCAGAAAACTGAACGTGATCCCCGCCAGGGCCCGCGCCGGCTCGCCGTACCGCAGCTTCAGATACCCGGGCACCGAATGGGTCTTGCAGATGTAATAAAACGGCATCATCACCACGGCCAGAAACAGGATGGCCGGAATGGCGCCGATGAAATACGCGTGCGCCCCCAGCATGCCGTACTGATACGCCATGGCGCTCCAACCCATCGTCTCCAGCGAACTGAGATTGGCCGAAATGAAGCTCAACCCCGCAATCCACGCGGTCATCTTTCGCCCCGCCAGAAAGAAATCCTCCCCCGTGCTGGTGAACCGCTTCAGGTAATAGCCGATCCCCAGCACGACCGCGAAATAGATGACGATGATGACCAGATCGACGAAGCTCAGGCGCAGCAAACTCGACGGGCTGCCGCCCGCCACGGCCAACAGCGGAATGGGAATCATACGTCAGCTACCGGTTCGCCGGACGCGGATGTGGACGGCCTCGCTAGTCCCGGCTGCGTCTGCCGCGTCCGGGATTCTCCACCCCGGAACACCGGGCCGTCCGTCACAACGGCCGCCAACCTAGCCAGCCCCTCCGATCCGGTTCAACGAAAAATCTCCTCGGCCATTCGTCGGACCCGCACCGCGGAATGACTCGGGCCGCCGCCTGCCCCGGCCCGACCGCGCCCGGCCCTGCAAACCAGTCGGACCGACTTTGTCCACGCGCAAATCTCCCGTTCTCCACGGACCGTGAACCCGGAGCCGTCCCGACGCGCCGCGCAGAAATGCAGGTCAGTCCCCCCCGCGGGGTCAGAGCCCTGGCGCCCCCGTACCGCACGTTCCCAACCTGCCGTATCGCGGGCTTCCAGCCCGCCAAGGGCGCGGAAAAAAAGCCCACAGATCACGCAGAACACCCAGAAGCCGGTGCGTAAGCGCCGACTTCAGTCGGCGCATCCATACCCGTAGCCCCCGATGTCAATCGGCGGAATCATCACCCCCCACGGACCGACCCATCATCCACCGCCTGCCGGCGGTGGCTACCCCGTTTCCCGTAGCCGCCGATATCGACCGGCGGACCCATTTATGGCGTAGCCGCCGATGTCAATCGGCGGACCTCCATAAAGCAGGCACCGACCAGCATTTAAACGAAGCCGATCAACTCAGAGGATCCACCGCGTCACCGCGGTGGCTACCACGCCCAAACCCGTAGCCGCCGACGTCAGTCGGCGGACCCATCGCCCCAACCGGCAAACCCCTCGTCCACCGCCTGCCGGCGGTGACTACCCCAGTCCAGTAGCCGCCGATGTCAATCGGCGGACCGATCCCTCATCCACCACAAGCCGCCTCATCATCCACCGCGTCCCCGCGGTGGCTACCCAGCCCCCGTAGCCGCCGACGGCAGTCGGCGGACAAATCCACTCGCAGGCGCCGGACCCCCGCGAAATAGTCCCCCCTGCGGCAGTCCTCGGACAACCCACCCGCCCCCGCCGCGTTCTCGGGGCGGCTATCCACAGCCGAGGCGACCCAACCGTTCCCGCTTCGAACGCCGGCGTCGCCTCCGTGGGCCGCCCCCATCTCGGCCGCCCGCGGGCGCCCACCGCACTTTCCCGGCTCGAAGGTCCCTTCCGCTCGGCCCTGCCATTCGTCGGAACCCGCCCAACGTGGCGGCCATGGCCGCCGATGCTCCCGATCCGGCTTCGAGGCAGCCTCCTCTCGCGGGCCTCCTCCCCGCCGCACCGACCGAGCGAGCCGGGAAAAACGTTGCCGGGCGGCCCGGAGTGTGCTTTAGAATGCATGGGACAACCAGCGGAGAGGTGGCTGAGTGGTTGAAAGCGCACGCCTGGAGAGCGTGAGTACCCCAAAAGGGTATCGGGGGTTCGAATCCCCCCCTCTCCGCCAATTTTATTGGCCCGACCCCGGCCGCACCCGCAGCGCCGATGTCCTTCGCTTCTACGCCGCCGCCCAGGCTGTCGACAGCACCTCGGCTTGCTCCAGCACCGTCTGGGTCGCCTTTTCCTGCTTGTCCGGCGGGTAGCCGTGCTTGCGAAGAACGCGTTTGACCTATGCGCGCAGCTGAGCTCGCACATTCTCGCGCAGGGTCCAGTCGATTGTGACGTTGTTCGGCACCGTCTGCACCAGCTCGCGCGCGATCGCGCGGAGCGTCTCGTCACCCAGCACCTTAACTGCGCTGTCATTGGTTCCCAGCGCGTCGTAGAAGGCCAGCTCCTCTTCGCTGAGCCCGAGCTTCTCACCCCGTCGCTCCGCCTCGCGCATCTCCCGGGCTAGGGCAATCAACTCCTCGATGACCTGCGCCGCCTCGATGGCGCGGTTCTGGTAGCGGCGGAGGACCTGCTCCAGCAGTTCGGCAAACGAACGGGCCTGCACGATGTTCTTCCGTCGGCGCGCCCGGATCTCGCCGGTCAGGAGCTTCCGCAACAACTCCACGGCGAGGTTCTTGTGCTCCATCCCCCGCACTTCGGCCAAGAACTCTTCAGACAGGATCGAGATGTCCGGCTTTTTCAGGCCCGCCGCGGCGAAGAGATCCACCACCCCCGCGGGCGCCACGGCGCGGGACACGATCTGCCGGATGGCCCGGTCCAGTTCCTCGTCGGTCTTCGGTTCTCCCGGGGCGCGTCTGGCCAGGGCAGCCCGCACCGCCTGGAAGAAGGCCACGTCGTCGCGGATCCGGAGGGCCTCTTCATGCGGGATGGCCAGGGCAAAGGCGCGCGAAAGGTCCTGCACGGCCGCGAGCAGCCGGTTCTTGCCGTCCGCTTGCTGAAGAACATGTTCCTGTGCGGCGGGAATCAACGTCAACCGCTCCGCGGGCGTTCCCGTTTTCCAGCGCGACCAGTCGAAGCCGTGAAAGAGGTCGCAACAAACTTCGTATTTTTCCAGCATGACGCGCACGGCCTCGTCCTGGTCCAATGCCGCCGCGCCTTTCCCGCCGCTTTCCGTGTAGGTCTTGAGCGCCGCCTTCAGCTCGCTCGCCAGCCCCAGGTAGTCCACCACGAGCCCGCCCGGCTTGTCCCGGAAGACGCGGTTGACGCGCGCGATGGCTTGCATGAGCCCGTGGCCCTGCATCGGCTTGTCGATGTACATCGTATGAAGACTCGGGCAGTCGAACCCCGTGAGCCACATGTCGCGCACGATCACCATCTTGAAGGAGTCGCTCGGGTTGCGGAAACGCTGGGCAAGCCGTTCGCGGCGCTGTTTGTTGCGGATGTGGGGTTGCCAGTCCGGCGGCTCGGACGCCGCGCCGGTCATGACGACCTTGATCGCGCCAAGTGGTCACCTTTGTCGAGCCACTAGGGAGAAGGCGCAGGATTCCCCAACTACAGCTCCTCAGAGATCTCCCAGGTGTGGCATCTGTCACCTCTTCCAAGGTCGACAATCCCACTGCGCCGTAAGCATCCTCGACAACCCTTGAGCGCCGGATAGTGGAAACCTCAACTAGCGACTTCGTCTTCCCGGCGACTTTCCAAGACACGAGATGATTTTTTTGACGACTTTCCTCACGTCAGACTCAATCTCGCATTGCCAAACGACAATCGTCTTCCATCCCAATTGTGCAAGCTCGGACAACTTCCTGCGGTCCCGCGCTACATTCGCTTGGAATTTCGCCTGCCAGTATGATTTGTTCGATTTCGGCGTTGTGGTCCGAGGACAGCCTTTGTGTCGATGCCAGAAGCAACCGTGGACGAACACGGCCACTCTGCTACGCCTGAAAACGATGTCTGGGCTCCCCGGAAGGTCTCCACAATTTGTGGAGAACCCTACCCGGAGAGCTCGAAGTGCCGACTGTAGCATTCGTTCAGGCCCCGTGGCCTGCCGCCTCACTGCCCCCATGATACGAGACCGCTCGGTGCTGGAAGGCGGAGGACGTTTTGGCTCGCCAGGCATCCTTCACCCCCCTCTCCTACCACCCCAGCCAGCACTGAGAGGGCAGCAGCATATCCCAAGACCGGAGGCACCGCGTCGCCGATCCATTTCGCTAATGCTTGCTTCCCAGGATCGGGCCTGTCTGGCGCGCGAAAGTCAAACCAATCGGGGAAGCCTTGGAGCCGAGCCGCCTCCCTCGGAGTCAGTGGACGCTTCCGCGCTGGATGGATGAATCTCCCCCTCCCTGGGGTTACGAACCCCGGCGTGATAGTTCCGGCGCGATCGTCCCACCTCAATCGTCCATATACAGATGGGTACGTGTGGCCGTTGCGATGGCACCTAGGCCGCATGTGATTAGGTAGTTCGTAGAGGTCGTTTTCGAAGAGGTATTCAATTCGACGTTTGTTCTCTTCCGACAACCGGGGAACCGAGTCCAGCAGCGGGTCCGCATGCACATCCACAAGGTCTTCAATGGCCCATCGGACCGTAGTTGCCTCTTTGGCGAGACAGCGTGCCACTTCTTCGAGCTCCAACACGCCTCGGCGGGAAGCCACCAAGAAGAACCGCCTGCGCGTTTGCGGTAGACCTAATCCATCAGCCGCAAGCACACCTCGACTCGTCCGGTATCCCCGCCCTTCGAGCAGGGCAGTAGCAGTCTCCACGACACGCAGACGGTCGTTCAGGATCTCCGGGACGTTTTCCAAGACCATGGCCGTGGTACGGAGCGCGATCCCGATCGCGACCGCGTCAAGGTAAAGCAGGTTCCGCGGGTCCGCTCGCCGCGTGCGATTGTTAAGATTCGAATGTCCTTCGCAAGGTGGACCGGCGACGAGGAGGTCCACGCTGTCCCTCACCTCCTTCAGAGCGCTATGCACCAGCTCTGGATCGTAAGCGAAAACAGCACTTTCGCCCCATCCGACGATCTGGAAGTCGACTGTGCTCCCTATGTCAGGGCGAACCGTCCGCCCGGGGCGGCACTTTATCCAGTAGACACCGCGTCACTGCTTCCCAACATCCATGCCGAGTCGCACGCAAGCTCCATAGTCGAACTGCGTGGAAGCTTTCCGCAGCCACAGGGGTTGAGTCGCCTGGAGGGATTGCTGCGCTTCGGCGGAAGAAAAAGCCAGGTGACAGCGCTTATCCGGGAAACCGAAGGGCTCCTGCCCGAAGAAGCGCGGCATAGGTTAAGTCCATTTCACGATCCGGTCCCTGGGGCACAAAGACACACAGCCCATCTCTTCCGCGAGTTAGGAGTACACGGTAAGCATTTTTCCGGAGGCGACCTGGGTCCATCACATGCCGGCTTCTAGAGCCTCGCACAACCCACCCGGCACCGGACCACGTCAGGTCCGGCCCCCAACATACTATCGGACAATCGAGTTCGAGCCCCTGACAGCCGAACTCGGTGACCGCAATTCTTAAGCCGCACCCTGACCTCGGATGCGAGGGGCCCTCTTCGTACCACTCACCGTAGTACCAGTAGCTTGCCTGCACCGGCTGGATACCGTGCACCCCTGCGTTCCGGTATTTAGAGGAGACCAAGATACCGTAGCGCTTCGCAGGGTCAGACTCATACCGATGGCGGACGTACTCTCGGAGTGCTTCGAGATCCCTTGCCACATACAAAGTGAATTTACTTTCGTGAAGTTGGGACGCGATGTTGGCAGCATCGTCGAGTTGCCCTGCTAGCAGCAGATCCACCCATTTCGCCGCTAGAGACGCCCGATGGCTCCGTAGCGTCGACGTTAGGTTGAGAATCGATTCAACCCGAGTCTCTACGCCGGCTGCGCGGAATCGCTGTGCCAAGTGCTCGGGCGCTACGACGTGCCACCCTGAAGACCCACACACTGCTTCTACCCATTGCCCGATACCCGCCTCTTCGCCGGCGTGAATCTCTTGCCCTTCGCCGATCAGAGCCACTAAAACGAACGCCTCATGAGGACCCCGATCTGCAATGCGTACCAGCAGTTCTGGCTCCGAGCCAACGAGCTGCCCCTTGTGCTTGAGAAGCACCCGATCCCGGTCCCATGCACGCTGTGCCTCGTCGAACACGACCACGCGCTCGCGGGACGGTGCCTGTGAACGGATAAGTTTGTCTCGCAGGAATGAACGGAGGTCTTGCACAAACTCGCGCCGGGCTCTGCCACCGCCCAGGGCATACTGAAGCACCTGTACCAAGGGACCGTTCCCGGAAACGAAAACAGCAGGCAGCGCCAGGTCGCGCGAGTGCACGAGTTGAAGACCGAGAAGCGTTTTTCCGGAACCAGGAACTCCAGACACGAGCACGAGCGTTCGGCGATTGTGCCGTGCGGCTTCGCCTACGATAGATTCGACCAATGAAACTGTCTCCGGAATCCTCGCGGACTCCGCACGCCGAATTCGGGGCAGCGGCTGGCGTTCAAAAAGAAGCCTGGCGGCTTCAACCAGGGAAGGGAGGGGACAATAAGGCGCAGAGGTCCACGCAGCCACATCGGCTGGCTTACCACTCGGGAAAGGACATAACTCACGGATCAGATCACCGAGCATCGAGGGCGGTATTACCCGAACACCGTTGCGCTGGAATGGGCCGCCGCGCATACCGATAGGAATTACCACGGGTACTAGCCGCCGGCCTTGGCAGCCCGCGTGGTAGTCCTCCAAATCTCGGACATACCCGAGCACTTGGTCGAGATCGGCCTGTTCGACTTCGACGCGGTTCTTAAACTCGACCACGAGAACTGTACCGTTTTCCAGGACGATTAAATCCGGCCGTCGACCTCCGCTCCGTGGCAATTCGAACTCGAGGACGAGACCGAAACTCGCGGCATGGGGGAGGCATGTCCGAAACTGCTCGCGTAAGACAGAGATGCTACGATGCCATGCCAATAACTGGGGCCCGCCAGTCTCCCTTAGGAAACGCGTTAGAGCACCCAGGAGATCCTCATCTGGAGTCGCAACGAAAGTAGCGACATCCCCAGCCCATGCGTAGGCAGGCTCGAACATTTCTTACGCTGACGGACCGAGACCGTCGAAAACATGGACGCGTAGACGACCGGTGGTCTCGGTCGAATCCTCTTCTGCGTCAAACCGAAGCCTTGGCGCCACCGTTGAGAAGGTTTGGATGCTGGCGTCACAACACGCTCGGAAGGCAGGTGCCTCGCGAAAGCGGGTGTCTACCAAGTCCGTCAGGCCTTCTGGGGCATCGCCCCACAGCTGCGGTCGGAACAGAGCGCCGAGCTCTCTCTCCAAAAGGCGCAGGCGCCGCTTTTCTCGCGGGATCGGTGGGCTTGCCTGCGCTTGAAACCTCCGCATATGATCCTTCAACCGCTGGCGAAGCTGGCGTACCACAAGCCGTGCCGTTTCCTCGTCCGGCTTCGCGACCTCGAGACGTCTCGACTCCGGATCCCAACGGTCATGATTCGGCGGCTCGGACAGTTTCAGGATGTCGTCGATCTCAGGGGCCGCGACGAATACACCCACGGTCGGAGGTGCCGCTTTTCCCATCTCTGCGTATTCCACCACCATCTTGGGCGAGCGGATCAAGGCGATGCGACCGAGCTTCTCTTCTGGGAAGTCCTGAAGCAGGTGGTCGGGCAACACTTGGAAACCGTACGCGCCGAGAGCTAACCCCCGCAGGCGCTGGAAACTGTCGCTCTTTTGGTGAGGTCCGGCGGCCTGAGCGCGCCCAAGCGCCAGAGAGTAGCATTCGATGAACGGCAGAAGATCCGCACGCTGCTTGGGCTGAGGAAAAAACTCTGCACCTCCATGTTCCACAACTACTTCCAATTCCTGATCCAAGAGCCGCGGCCACCACCACTCTTCAATCCCACGGAGAAGACGTTGGGGATCGTGAACGTGGGAATCGACGATGAGAATCGACGTTCCGTGGGCTCCACGACGGCGGCCGCGAAACCCGAGGCGTTCCGCCAACGCGTGGGCCGCGTCGTCACGAAGCGGGTCCACGACAAGCTGAGGGCCTTGCTGCCGAACTCCGAACCAGCCACGACCTGTCCAGTGCTGACCCTTGAACTCGTGAGCCTCCAAATAGGCGCAGCCCATCAATCGTGCCGTCGCTCCTGTGTCGTCTGAGTCGAAGGCAGTATACGCGACTATCGTGCGGAGGCGAGAATTGAGTGACAGCGCGGACTTGCCGTAGCCATAGGATCCGCCGCTACCCCCTGGCGCGAAAGCTTTCGTGCTGTCCCCTACCGACAAGAGAAGTCGGTGAAAGTGAGACCGCCGGTCGTTGGGCGAGCCATTCAATCCCACGGTTCTGTAATCCTCAACGAACAATAAATGAAGCGGTCGCTCAGGCTGTGCCAAGCAGTTGTCAGGGGCAAGGCTGACTGAGCCGACACGCGGACCGATGCCGGTACGGAGGGAAAGCGCCTCGAGGAATTGCTCTTTGCGCTGACCCTCGAGCGTCACGATGCGGAACACCACGCGTACCCGCCTCTCTCCCTGCCTCGCAGCGTCACAAGAATTCTGGATCGCCTCGCGAGCAAGTTCGTCCTCCGGCTTTATTCCCGCAGCTTGGAGCACGTTAGCGAACGCATTTCCAGTTGCGCCGCCCATGGGCCCCACGGGCTCAAAGGTCCATTGAGCATGTGACCACTTCTTGGTCATATAATCCTTGTCTGTCCCGGTCGCGCAAGCGGCCACGCGCTGCGCCAGCGTGTGAACGCGGTGCATTCTGTATATCATCTGTCGGTTAAATGCAATCCACCATCACGGCCAGCTTCCAGACGTCGATAAAGAGCACTTCGCTTCGACGGTCGCAATGGGGCGCCCTCCGGCCGGCTCGTCGGCCAGCCTCGTGTCGCCCGCGCGCGTCCGCCATGGTCCCGGTTTGCCCTCCACCAGCCCGCAAGGTCTCTTCCACGGCGACCCGTACTGCGTGGAACTGGTGGTAACCGGCGACCTTCTTGTCGAGTTTCCCGCTGCCGTCGTCCTCGAAGACGGTGAAATCCCGTATGAGTAGAAGAAAACGCCACCGGTCAAACACCCCCTTCAGCAGCACCTCGAGCTGCGAGACGCCGATGTCCTCCACTTGCTCACCCAAAATCGTCCGCCAGGGTTTGAACCACTCCCGCCCGGCTGTAAGCGTGCCGAGGCGTGTCTCGAGACCGTCAGAGATGACCAAGAGTTCGTTCAACGAAAAAAGCGTCGGCAGCTCCATCTTGTATGTCTGGAGCTGCTGGAACGCAGTCCAGATCGTGGCTTCTTCATCGACAGGGTTCTTCAACTCAACGATGGCAAGGGGAAGGCCATCGACGAAGAGCACAATGTCCGGACGGCGGAGGTGCCGGCCTTCGCTCACCGTGAACTGGTTCACCGCCAGCCAGTCGTTGTTTTCCGGCTCCTCGAAGTCCAGGATTCGCGCCTGCGAGCCCGCAATGGTTCCGTCAGGCCGCCGGTACTCCACCGTCACGCCATCCACGAGCATCCGGTGGAATGCACGGGTGCGCGCTTCGAGCGTGGCGCCTTCCGGGTTGGGGATCTTGCGGAAGGCGTCCTCCAGTGCCTCGGCGGGAAGATCAGGGTTGAGGCGGGCCAGGCCATCGCGCAGCCGCTGTGCCAGCACCACCTCGCGGTAGTCCTGCCGCTCGGCAAACCGCCCCTCCGGCGCGAACTCCGGGCCATGTTTGACCGCCCAGCCGAGCGACCCCAGCCAGGCCAGGACGGCTTCTCCAACGCCGGATCCACCAAGGGATCTCACTGGCCAATCGCCTCTTCCTGGATCTGCTTAAGCGTCCGCCCGTTCGCGTCCTTCCACTGTGTACGCCCGTTCGAATTTCGACCCAGTAATACTCCGGCGGCGGTCGAGGGCGAGTTGAAGGCGTAATCCTGCGTCAGCCGATACACTTTGCCGTCCGGCACCAACACGCCCTGCGCTACCAAAGCCTTGCGCAGCCCGGAGAGAAAGCCGTGAATCGAGGGAACCTCCTCGATGACCGCCTGTGATCCGGCACGCACGATGAAGCCTTCCGAACTGTCCAAACCACGCGCACTGATTCCTTTGGCTTTCAGGAACAACTCCACTTCCTTCGCCGCGTCGGCCCTGGCCCTCTCGAACAGGTTGACCCCGACCAGCGGCAGGCACAACAGCAGATCGGCCAGAAAAGCCTCGGCATCGGCGGCATCGGCGTCCGACAGCGCGGGCAGCTGCGGCACGTTCCCGTTATCCACCTCGGCGCGCTTGGCCTCGACGGCGAGCGCCACCAGGCGCGCTTCCAAATACTGCACGTGCGCCTTGTTCAGGTTCTGGTCCTTGCTCGTGAACGCCACCGCGTGCGTCCAGAAGTCCTTCTGCTTGGCGTGCTGCTCAAGCCGCGGCAGCACCGGATCCCCCTCGCCAACATAGAGCCGCGGAAGGTGCCCGCCTTCCCCTGGTCCCCAAATCACATACACACCGGCGCGTTTCAGTTCCGGCCGCTGTCGGACCCTTGGGAATAGAGATCGCGGGAACACCAGCCCCAGCCCGGTCCAATTCGACTTCTCGACAATGCGGAGTTCTTCCGGATTGCCCGACGGAATGAAAATACGGACCGAAAACCCGTGGACCTCATTCATATGCCCGACCTTTCCGAGAACGGCCCCACAACCTTCACCCGAATTCCACCCCGAACCAGCCTGGGCCGCACCGAATCCCGCACGCCTCGCGGCAACGCCACCGCGCGCTGCTCCCGTCCTTCAGCCAACCGCCCTTCCAGGACGATCGTCGGGCTACGCCTGACCAGCCGGCCAAGTAATCCCAACCAAGCCAGGGCAGGGGCTTCACCGTCGGATTCGCTTGGATTCACCATGGTACGTCCCGCGCTCGTGCTTCCCGAGCTGCCCCATCATCGGACTTCCCCGGTCCACAGCCCAATCTGCTCGACCTTTTTATACTGCGGTCCCAGACATAATGCAAGGGCTCCTGATTCCAGAGGATGTGCTCGTAATAATCCCTGGGCCACACGCACCCGGAAAAAGTCATCGATGCTATTCCTTTCACAATGTCCCTGCATCGTTAGCTGCTCATGCTTTTTCCAAGATCGAGCATCGCATTGAACGCATCGGTCTGGACTCGCCGATAACCTACCGCCATTTCGCCCGAGCCGATTTCGTCATCTCTTCGGCGTCACTCAACCGCGTCTCGCGATCGCCTCGTTTCCGGCACACATATACGATGCTAAGTAGAGTTGCTGATGAAACATGTTGCTGACTGCGCGTGTTTGTACCCTTTTACCGAATGAATCAGCGATGGTGACGGGTCCGACCGCAGGTCACAGGCCGGCCCCTCTCACAGGTGCCTTATCTTCGGGATGCTGCGGTTCATAGATCCAGAAGTTGATCGGATTTTCCGGGTTGGGCGTCCACAGCCCGCGACCGCTCTTAAGACTGACTCCAAGCTTGCGCTTTTTGCATTCTTGATCGAACATCTTCAGCACTTCAAAATGTTGGCGCTCACTGGGTGAGAGCTTCTGTGGCTGCTGGGAATCATTGAACCAGTTCATTTGCAGCGATTGCGACTCAAGCCACAGCTCATATTTTTCGTACTTGCCGCGCGAGAACGCCGGTAAACCAGCGAACAAGTCCGCAAGTTGAAGCAGCGGGTATTCTTTAGACGACACTGGCCGAATCTCTTCAATCCCGAATTCTCGGCGTATTCCGATCTGAAAGCTGCTGCCGGACCAGAGCGAATCGTCTACCTCGACCGTCACGCTTTTTGCTTCAAGACAGTCTTCTATTGTTCCCCAATCAAGGGCAGTGTGTTCGTCCGGGTGAAGTCTCCAGACTGCATCATTTGGCCATCGCGCTCTCAACACGTTTCGGAATACATGATAGTACATCCGCTCAAGATTGGCGGTGTCATCCCTCCCAACCATTTTGTGCCGCGTATCTTCAATATCCCACACCAGAACATCAATACGCAACCGCCGCGCAGAAGCGTTCTCTATTGCAAACCTGCACATTTCTTCAGCTGCGAAGCGCTCTTTGGCTGCGTCTAGCTTTTTCCACTTGAACTCCTTCACGTCAGATTTAGCCAACAGGCCATTAGGGCCCGCTTCGAGATGGCCCACGCCTTCGACACTTGCAGTTGCAAGCGCAAGGCTCCGAAAGCGCCCTGCGTTCCAGTTCGACTCGTCGCTAAAGCCCACATGAGTGACAGTGGGTGTCATAATCCTCTCTCCTTCAAAAACCGTTCTGCATCCTTCACCCGCGGCTCCTCACGGATGAGCTTGGGCAAAAGCGCATCGCGCAGGGCCGCCAGGGTGCGGGACTCACACCGGCATTGCAGCGTGCGTTCAAGCAACGGCCCTGCCACCCCTTCAAATGCTCTGACAAGCGCCTCCGAAGGTTTGAGGGTTGCCAGCCCGAGAATAGCACCGGCTTGCGCACGCTGGTGGCTTTTCGATGTTCCCGTGACGAGGCCCTCGATTTCTCGCCGGAAGCCTTCCGACCGGGGAGTGCAGTACTGGAAAGACCGTCCGTAAGGTGACCGTGGGCGAAGCACAAGGAACTCGGTCGAGCGCACCACGCGGTCTTGTGGCCGGACGTCCACCAGCCATACCCGGTTGATTTCCGGGTTGAGCTTTGACAGCAGCACCACCCCGGGTGGCACAAGTGTTTTCTGGCTCTTGATGTCCGCGCCGCTCTCCAGCTTGGGCCACTGGCCCTCGTCAAAGGCAGGGATGCTGAAGTGGAGGAACAGCGTGTCAGGAGCTGAAAAGGGGCTCACGTTGTTGCGTGCCTGCTCGGCAACGTCGCCCAGCCGGCCCACCTCCCACCTCTCCGGGATGGGGCCGACTTCGGAGTCCACCAGGCGGTCGGGGAAGAGGTCGTAGAGGTGGGGGGCAGGCCGGGCAAGGACTGGCCGCGCTTCCACCGGCCCTCCATCTTGGCGTGCACCGGCTCGAAGTCCACGAACCACGCCTTGAAAAGCGCCCGCGCCATCGCCTCCAGCGTCTCGCTCATCCGGCGGTTCAGCTCGACTTTGTCGCCCAGCGTGCCGAGGATGTGGGTAATAGCACGTTCCTCGGGGAGGGGCGGGACGCGCACCTGAAGGTGATGTAGGGAATCCACTGGCACCCGCTGGCGACCCGAAGTATTTCTCATCTGTGTCACGGCATGGGTGCGCACTAGGTCGGAGCGAATTAGGTAGTAGGCGAAGTCGTTATCGGTGACTCCGTTCGTACCGCGAATGACGAGGAACTCTGTGGAGCCGTGGCCAAAGGGCTGATCATCCGAGTTGCGGAATCGTGCAATTGTTCCATTTTCCGGGCAGGGAGTGATGCGGGCCATCAGCGTGTCGTCATTCTGAAAGCGGGATTCACCGCCTGAAAATTCTCGGTACTCGCTGGGGCGAACATCTCGGGACGACGGGTTGACCGCCTGCATGTCGACAAAGGGATAGACCTGGCCGGGTCTAAGCTGCACCGGCGGGTCTACCTCGACTGCCTGATCAAGGGGCATCGTTCGCCACTCACCCGCCATAGCCCAGCTCCTTACTCACCTTCCACCGGCTCATCTTCGCCTTCCAGCTCTCGCTCGAGCTGATCCAAGGGCGGCAAAAGAGCGGAGATAGCCCGCTTGAGGCCGGACAGGTGGCCTTTAACGATGGCCCACACCCGCTCCAGGTCCACTCCTTCGTACTGGCGAATCAACACGTCACGCAAGCCGGCCAGCCCTCGCCACGGGATCTCCGGGTGCACGGATCGATAGGTGTCGTCCAGGCGCTTCGCCGCTTCGCCGATCCCCTCGAAATTCCGCCGGACCGCGTCCCGAACGAGCTCGTCGGCCAGGAAACGTCCCTTGCCGTCGACTGTGAACCGCTTGATCTTCTGGATGCACTCCAGCATGTGGGCCAGGTAAACTTTGGGGTCTTTTTTCACAGCGGGCGAGCCTCCTTGAGGATACGCCGGCGCAGCAGCCAGTGAAGTCCCCGTTCGGTCACGACGTCTGCCTTGCGTCCCAGAAGTTCTTCGAGCTCGAGCACGAGGCCTGCGTGGTCGAGGAGGCTGCGGCCAGGCTCGAAATCTACGAGAAGATCCACATCGCTGTCTTCCTGCTCCTCGCCCCGAACAACAGAGCCGAAAACCCGAACGTTCCGTGCTCCGTACTTGGCGCAGAGGTGCAGAATGTCTTCGCGCCTTTTGCGCAGGAGATCCTTACCAATCATAGCCCAACTCCTTCAGGTTCTTGGCAATGGCAGTGTCGAGCTTGGCGGCCTCGGCCTGCTGTTCCCGGAGGTGCGCCACCAGCCGCGCCATCTTTTGCTCGAACGGCTCGGCGTCGTCCTCTTGTGCCTCGACACCGACGTACCGTCCTGGCGTGAGCACGTGGCCGTGCTTGCGGATCTCCTCCAGCGTGTCGCTCTTGCAGAAGCCGGGCACGTCTTTGTATTCGCCGCCTTCCTTCTCCCCGCGCCAACTGTGGTAGGTGTTCGCGAGGCGGGCAATCTCTTCATCGGTCAGCTCACGGTGCGTGCGGTCCACCATGCGACCCAGCTTTCGGGCGTCAATGAAGAGCACCTGACCACGCCGGTCCCGCAGAGGGGCCTTCCGGCCGGGGGGAGGGCGCCCGCTTTTGCCCCGTGCCAAAAACCACAGGCAGGCGGGGATTTGCGTCGTGTAGAACAACTTGTCCGGCAACGCCGCTATGCAGTCCACCAAGTCCGCCTCGATGATGTTCTTGCGGATCTCACCTTCGCCGGACTTGGTTGGAGGACATCGAGCCGTTGGCGAGCACGAACCCGGCATACCCTGTCGGTGCCAGGTGATGAATAATGTGCTGGACCCAAGAGAAGTTGGCATTGCGCACTGGCGGGACGCCGAACCTCCAGCGTTTGTCCTCCCGCAGGCGCTCCCCGCCCCAATCGGAGACGTTAAAGGGCGGGTTGGCGAGGATGAAGTCGGCCTTCAGGTCCGGGAAGCGCTCGTTGTGGAAGGTATCGCCCTGTTCGATCCGCCCGTCAATGCCGCGGATCGGGAGACCGGCGATTCCGGGTTTCGGGCAGCGCTTTGCCATGCGCGACGTCAGTCCTATAGCTGCTTCAAGGTCGGTTTCAGATCGAGACCCACGACCAGTAAATTCCCCAGCGGGATGTCCTTCCAAGGTTCTCCCGTAAGCTTTTCCGAGCAAACGACCACGGCACGTTCACCTCGCAAACACTTCGACTCGAGCATCGCTCGAACTTCCCTCGGATAAAACGTCTCTGGCTGTCGAGGGCCGGGCGGACGGACAAGATAAGAGAGGCTGTAGTAGCCGTGGCTGCAAGCCGCATTACGATAGGCATACAAATGCTCCCCATCGCTGAGCAAGAAGTTGAGCGCCGTATAGGTGCCGTCTTTCAAGGCCCCCAGCGCGTTCGCGATTCCCTCCTCTGGCGAAGAAGCCTCTTCGATCTTCTGGAGGATCCAATGAAAGAAGGCCTCTGAGTCGGTCTCTCCGACTATGGCCAATCGATGCACTTCATTCAGCTGATCCAAGAGCGCCTTGCGGTCCACGGAACCGTTGTGGGCAAAAAGCCAGCGGCCGTACTGGAAGGGGTGGCAGTTTTCCGTGCAACAGCTACCCGTGGTTGCCCGCCTCACGTGGGCGATGAAAACTCGTGACGTGGCCTCTGCGCTTGTCCTTCGATAGCTTTGGCTCGAATGGGCGGGTGCGGGCTCCTTCACCACCTTGGGCCGACCGTCTTCGTACCATCCCAGACCCCAACCGTCCTGGTTGGACTGGCTCAGCGAACGCAGCGTCGTCGGTCCCTCGACGAGCGAGAATCGCAGATCGACTTCCTTGTTTGCGATCAGACCGAGCAGCCTGCACATTGTTGCTTTACCTCCGGTCAAGCTATTCGCGCTTTAACCAGTCCCCTCGGTGCGCTGGGCCTGCAGCCGGGCACGGTGTGCGCCTCGAAAGCGTCAGAAATGTACTTGAGGAAGAGGAGGCCCAAGACGACGTCTTTGTACTCGGCGACGTCCCTGAGGCTGCGCAGGGCATCGGCCATGCGCCACAACTGCGCTTCGTAGCCGAGCGCGCCGCTGGCGTTCGTGCGGTTTGGATGGCTCGTGCGTTGTCCCGGCATGATTCAGCGGCTGTGACTTGCGTCCGGGGCCTGGAGACCCGGTCCCGCGTCCTTCCAATGTGTGACCACCCGCCCGCGATGGCGCAACTCCTTTTGCAGGGGGGTTGATCGCCGGCGAAGTCGAATTCAGTCCGGCGCGGAGGGCAGACGGGACGCCATCGGGAGCCAGACCCGGCGGCGCGGCGTGAAGCCCTGGCCGGGCTGGCGCAGCTCCGCGCGGTCTGCGCTGGCTCGGAGGCCGCCCACGCTCACGGACGCGGTGGCGCCTGCAGTCCACACGGGGTATCGGCCATGATCCGCAGCTCTCGCACGGAGCCGATGGCGGTTCTCGCGCGGTACGTCCCGGGTGAGTTCAGCCTTCGATCTTGCGTGGCTGGTCCCACCGGTGGGGTCTGCTGATGCGCAACAGGGCCCTCGGTAAGTCGAAGGTCGGATCGCCCGGCAGGGCCCGGAGACACGGCTGTCAGCGTTGGTTCACCAGTGGTGCAAGTCCCCGCGCCCCGGCGAAATCCCGGCCGAGGGGTGGGGGCTGAACGGTGGCGAGCACCGGGCCGAATGGGGCCGATGCGCGGACCCGGGATTCCTGCGGGGCGATTCAGGCAAAGCAAAATGGTGGTGGGAACAGGATTCGAACCTGTGTAGGCCGAAAGGCCAGCAGATTTACAGTCTGCCCTCGTTGACCACTTGAGTATCCCACCACCCGCGACAAAAAAGTAGCCACGCCGGGCGCCGCTTGTCAACGGGCCGGCCCCTGCCCTAGCCTCCCGATCGACATGTTCGAGGCATTGACGAAGCGACTGCAGGAGGCGTTCCGCCACCTGCGGGGCATGGGGAAGCTGACCGAGGCCAACATGGCCGACGCGTTGCGCGAGGTGCGGGTGGCCCTGTTGGAGGCCGACGTCAATTACAAGGTGGCGCGCGACTTCATCGAGCGCGTCAAGGCCAAGGCCCTCGGTCAGGAGGTCATCCAGAGCATCCAGCCCGGGCAACAGGTCATCAAGATCATTCATGACGAGCTGGTGGCGTTGCTGGGAGACACGCACACGGGTCTGGACCTGAGCGGTTCGCCCACGGCCATCTTGATGGTGGGGCTGCACGGATCCGGCAAGACCACCACCAGCGGCAAGCTGGCCCGACTGCTCCAAAAACAGGGGCGCCAACCGCTGCTGGTGGCGGCCGACGTGTACCGACCCGCTGCCATGGACCAGTTGGAAACGCTGGGACGCCAGCTCCAAATCCCCACCTTCACCCAGCGCGACCAGAAGGACGTGCTGGCCATCGCCCGGGGGGCGCTGGAATTCGCCCGCGAGCACCAGCGAAATGTCCTGATCTTCGACACCGCCGGGCGCCTCCAGATCGACGAGCCGCTGGTGCAGGAACTGGTACGCCTGCGCGATCTGGTGCGGCCCCGCGAGATCCTGCTGGTGCTCGACGCGGCCACCGGTCAGGAGGCGGTGAACGTGGCCACGCACTTCGACCGGGCCCTTCAGGTCACCGGCGCCATTCTGACCAAGTTGGACGGCGACGCGCGCGGCGGCGCGGCCCTCAGCTTCCGCGCCGTCGTCGGCAAGCCCATCAAGTTTGTCGGGGTGGGCGAGAAACTCGACGATTTGGAACCGTTCCATCCCGACCGGATGGCGTCGCGCATTTTGGGCATGGGCGACATTGTCAGCCTGGTGGAGAAGGCGGCCGAGGCGGTTACGCTGGAGGATGCCCGACGCCTGGAGGAGAAACTGCGCAAGGGCCAGTTCACGCTCGAGGATTTTCTGGAACAACTCCGGCAGATGCGGCGCATGGGACCGCTGGAGAATCTCATGAAACTGTTGCCCGGCGCCGCGGAAGCCCTGCAGCAGGCCGACCTGGCGCAGCAGGAAAAGGAGCTGCGCCGCATGGAGGCGATTCTCTGTGCCATGACCCCGCAGGAGCGCCGGCAGCCGCAGATCCTCAACGCCAGCCGGCGTCACCGGATTGCCCGCGGCAGCGGCGTGCCCGTCAGCGAGGTCAACGACCTGCTCAAGAAATTCGCCCAAATGCAGGAAATGATGAAGAAGATGGGCAAGCTGCAGAAGCTCATGGGCCGCGTCGGAGGAGGCCTGCCGGGGCCGTGGCGACGTTGAAGACGGGCGATCGATGCCCGCCAGCCGCTGCTGCCTGCGCCGCGCGGTCCGCGGGCTTCCCGGGCGCCGGATTTGACGGAACCGACCGACCGCATTAGGCTCGCACGCGAAAACAGGCCCAAGATTCTTGAACGAGCTTTGACCCGAAGGTGCCATGCCAGCCAAGACCAATGAAAAACCGGCGGCCGACAAGCCCGCGGCCGAGACCAAACCCGCCGAGTCCGCCCGCCTGAGCGCGGCACGACAACGCGACCTGGACGCGGCCATCGCCACCATCACCAAGACCTACGGCGAGGGCAGCATCATGCGCCTGGGGGATGAACGCGCCAAGGTCAAGATCGAGGTCATCCCCACCGGCGCACTGGGACTGGACCTGGCCCTGGGCGTGGGCGGCATCCCGCGCGGTCGCATCGTCGAAATTTTCGGGCCCGAATCCTCGGGCAAGACCACGCTCGTGCTCCACGTCATTGCCAACGCCCAGCGCGCCGGAGGTCTGGCCGCTTTCATCGATGCCGAGCATGCCCTCGACCCGGCCTACGCCAAGAAGCTCGGGGTCAATCTGGACGATCTGTTGGTCTCGCAGCCGGACAGTGGCGAAGAGGCGCTGACCATCTGCGAAACGCTGGCGCGTTCGAATGCGCTGGATGTGATCGTGGTGGATTCGGTGGCGGCGCTCGTGCCCAAGGCCGAACTGGAGGGCGAAATGGGCATGGCCACCATGGGGATGCAGGCCCGGCTCATGAGCCAGGCCCTGCGCAAGTTGACCGCCGTGCTGGCCAAGGCCAAAACCGCCTGCATCTTCACCAACCAGATCCGTGAGAAGGTAGGTGTGCTGTTCGGCAATCCGGAGACGACTCCGGGCGGCAAGGCGCTCAAGTTCTACGCCAGCGTGCGCATCGACATTCGCCGCAAGGACACCATCAAGGATGCCGCCGGCAATGCCATTGGCAGTCGCGTCAAGGCCAAGGTCGTCAAGAACAAGCTGGCCCCGCCCTTTGCCGAGGCCGAATTCGACATCCTGTTCAATCAGGGGATCAACAAGGAGGGCAGCATCCTGGACGCCGGCCTGGAAAGCGGCGTGATCGAGAAAAAGGGCGCCTGGTTGCAGTTTGCGGGTGAACTCATTGGCCAGGGACGGGACGCGGCGCAGCGGACCCTGGCCGAAAAGCCGGATCTGGCCAATCGCATCGTGGCTGCCATTTTGGCGAAGCGGGAGGCTGCGCTGCAGCAGGGCTGAACGAGTTCCCGCAGCGTCTCTCGCGCCGGTGCCGGACTTGTCGAATTCGGCGTCGCCCGTCGTGCGCGGCGGCCCGAGAGGGGTCAGTCCGGAAGTTTCCCTGCTCGCGTCGGTTCCTCTCTCAAGAGCTCGACCAACCGTTGCGGATCGTCGGTGGGCGGCAAACAGGTTTCCCGCCGGCAGACCATGGCCCGGGGCAGCGTCGGCCGCGAGGTCGTCGGCCCGGGCAACGCCACCGGACCTTCGGTCCCCATCACCACCCGGAAAGGGTCGTATACCGAGTGTGCCGCGGCCAGAAGGGCACGGGTGCGCGGATCCTCCGGGGGCCCTTCGACGACGACCCTCGTCACGGGCCACAACGCGAAGCCGGCGGCGCGCAACATGGCGCAGTAGCCGGTGGGAGCAGCGGCCAGGCGCCCGGCAAAAGCCTGCAACGTCCGGAGGGCCGCGTCGCGATAGCGGTCCGAGCCCGTGATGGTTGCCAATCGCAGTAGCCCCTGCACGGCCAGGCTGTTGCCGGCGGGTTCGGCGCCGTCGGCCTCGTTCTTGATGCGCAGGATCAGGTCGCGACTCTCGGGCGGCGTCAGCCAAAAGCCGCCCTCGGCCGGATCGAAGAAGTCGCGCAACATTTCCCCGGCCAGCTCCACCGCGAAGGCCAGGGCATCGCCCTCCAGCGTGGCCTCGTACCACCACAGCACACCGTCGAGCAGGAACGCATAGTCTTCGAGGAACCGGACCGGCTGGACGCGGCCGGCTCGCCATTCGTGGCACAATCGCCCTGAGGGGGCTCGCTCGTCGTGCGTGGAGGGAGTCTCCTGCCAGAGGTGGCTTCGCAAAAACGCCAAATTGCGACCGGCGGCTTCCAAATAACGTGGCTCCTGCAGGACCGCCCCGGCTCGGGCCATGGCCCCGAGCATCAATCCGTTCCACGAGGTCAGGACCTTGTCGTCGCGGGCCGGGCGGACCCGCTGAGCGCGGGCGGCTCGCATTTTGTCCAGGGCCGAAGCCAACAGGACCCGCTCTGCCGCATCGGCCTCCTCGAGGGGCCGAACGATGCTCAACACGTTCAGGCCTCGCAACGGTTGGGGATGGCTGTGATCCACGAAGTTCCCTTCCGGCGTGATGCCGAAATGGCGGACGGTGACCTTGTACTCTTCCGGCGTCAGGATTTGATGGAGTTCCGCAGTCGTCCAACAGTAGAACTTTCCCTCATAGCCCTCGCTGTCGGCGTCTTCCCCGCTGTAAAAACCGCCGGCGGGATCGGTCAGGTCGCGCAACACATACTCCAGGATGTCACGAACCACGCCGGCGTGTCGTGCCTGGCCACTGCACTGGTGTGCCTCCAAGTAGAGGTGCGCCAGTTGCGCCTGGTCGTAGAGCATTTTCTCGAAGTGCGGCACCAGCCACTGGGCGTCCACCGAATAACGGGCGAACCCGCCGCCCAGATGATCATGAATGCCCCCGGCGGCCATGCGATCGCAGGTGTGCAGGACCTGCGCCACGGCCTCCGGCAACGAGAGTCGGGAGGCCATGCTGAGGAGAAACAATCCCACGGAGGGCTGGGGAAACTTGGGGGCCCCGCCGAATCCGCCGTGCACGGGATCATAGGTGTCCATGATCCGGCTGGCGGCGCGCCGCAGCAGGGGCGGGCCCGGCAGCCCGGGCGGGCCCGGGTCCAATTCCAGGACCGAGGCCAGGCGCTGACGGAGTTCGGCGGCGGCCTGTCGCAATTCGCCGCGTCGTTCCCGCCAGAGAGTGGCTACCCGCTGGAGGAGTTGCAGGAAGCCCGGTCGGCCATATCGGGGTTGGGGCGGGAAATAGGTTCCGCCGAAGAACGGCTCGCGGTCCGGGGTCAGAAACACCGTCAACGGCCAGCCGCCCTCCCCGGTGGTGGCCTGGACGAAACTCATGTACAGGCGATCCAGATCGGGCCGCTCCTCGCGGTCCACTTTGACGCTGATGAAATGGGCGTTGAGGAAGGCGGCCACTTCGGGGTTTTCGAAGGATTCCCGTTCCATGACGTGGCACCAGTGGCAGGTCGAGTAGCCGATGCTCAGGAAGACCGGTTTGTCCTCGGCGCGAGCGCGAGCGAAGGCTTCCTCACCCCACGGGTACCAGTCCACGGGATTGTGGGCGTGCTGGAGAAGATACGGCGAAATTTCGCGGGCCAACCGGTTCGCCGGCCGGCCGACATTTTGGACAACGGCATGTTCCATGGGCTTTGTGTCCGAGCAGCGCAACGGGCCGCACCCGTGACCTCCAAACCTAGACCAGGTCAACGCCTCTGCAACCGGCGGGCCTGGTCGATGCCGCCCCGCAAGAAGAACTGCCTCGACGGACGGAGCCCGCAGCCAGAACAGTCCGGAGGCACACAGCCCCTCTTACGAGCCTGCCGAAGTCCGTTTCGCGCGGGCGCTCAGCGCAAGCGGGGGCCGACCGACGGTCCCGATTCACGAGCCGTCCGGATCACGGGCTCCCGACCCGCACGCGCACCGGCGGTTCGAGACGTTCCCGGGTGTTGAAAGGACCTGCGGACTGCCGGTCCGCGGCCCGGCAGACCCTGGCCGCCTGCGCACCCACGAAACCGGCAGAGAAGGCAGGATCCGCAGGCGAAACGACCAGAGAACATCCCCCGATCCCACAACAGGCAGCAACCTCAGAGAAGAAGTCCACGCTCAGGCTGAGGTCGTTCGTAGGCAAGGCACCGTTGGAATCTCAAAGCGCACGAAGGCGGGTCAATCGGGGCCGCGGGGACGGTGCAAATGCAACTCGGGGCCAAATCCAGGGTGCGGTCAGGCGCAGGATTTCTCAGTCTGCGGCGGCGCAGGACTTCATCCGGCAAAACCGGCGAAACTCGAAGGCCGATTCAGGGCCCGAGCTTTCCAGATCGAGAGCAACCCGCGGGCGGTTCGCGGCGAAAGGAGTGCCGGAGCAGCTAGGGCCACGTCGGTGCCCGCTCGGGCCTCACAAGGCAGCCGGCACAGAATCCAAGGGCTTGCCCTGGCCGTGGGGCGAGTCCGCGCTCCCAGCAGCCCCCCATCGGCTACCGCCCCAAGCGGTAGAATCGCATGGGCCCGGGGCTCAACGAAAGGTCCACCTGCCATTGATCGCCGACGATGGCCGGCGAGGGCACGGCCACCGGTTGCCAGTCGGGACCGGTAAGATTGGTCGCGACCTGCAGGGCGAACCCGGCGTGAGCCAGCGGCCAGGTGATCCTGAGCTGATTGCCCAGGCGACGGATCTCGAGCAAGGGAGGTGTCTCCGCCAAAAGCCGGTCCGGTCCCAGCCGGTACAGGGCGGCGATTTCCTGCGGACGCAACGCCACGCGGTAAATCTGGAACTCGTCCAGCTCGGCATCCAGGTACGGATCCCAGGCGTATTGGGACCGGCCGAGATAGTTGTTCACCGTGGGACCCAACGAGGACGGGCGCAGGGTCAGGCCAGTGTTGGTGGCCACCGGCGCGCCGTTGACATACAGCATCCCCACGCTGCCGCGCAGGGTGACCACGATGTGATACCAGAGGCCGGTGGCCAGGACCGGACCGTCCATGCGTTGCTCGCCCCCGCTGCCGGAGACCGTGATGGCGAAACGCAGACGGCCGTTGCTGCCGTTCCGCGCGGTCAGGAACATGTTCGTCTGGGTGTTGTGGCCGAAGTCGAAAATGCGCGCCCAGTTGGCGGCGCTGTGCAGGCGCAGCCACACCGCCGCGCTGAAGTCGTTCAAACCGGACACCAGACCGGTGGGCAGGGCCACGTGTTGTTGGGAAGCCGGCGACAGTCGCACCCGGCCCGCGGTTCGCAGAGCTCCGTTGGGCAGGATGCCGTTGCCGGCGGGCCCGCTGGCGCTGTCGATGACCGTGTTGCCGGTGGCCTCATCGAAATTGTAGCGATGTTTGAGAGCAGGGGCGGCGGCGGTCACGAAGGACCAAACCGGGCCCGCATTCGTGTTGCCGCCGGCGATGCTGTCCACACGCCAGAAGTAGATCGTTCCACCGTCCAGGCCCCGAATCGGAAGGGCGTTCGTCGTGCTCCATCCGCGGAACTCGGGGTCGGCGGGCCCGGCGCGTGCGACGCGATTGGAGTCGGCTCCCAGGTACACGGCGGACACCAACGCATTCGAACCGGGCGTCCACCGCAACTGCAGGTCGGTGGGCACCCCCACGGCTCCGGGTGCGGGCGAGGGATCGCCCGCAGAGCCCAACGGGACGTACGCGTCCCAGATCACCGTGGTGATCGACGACGGCGGGAGTGCCGGTTCGGGCCCGATCTCGCCGAGGGGCACGAAGCGGTTCGTGCTGGCGGGATCATGCGCCTGCGCGCTGGTGGTTTGATAAGCGGAGGAGCGAAAGGCAGGGAACGAACCCAGGTTCCAACGGATGGTGGCCGCAGTGGAGGCATGTCGATTGATCAAAACCGCCACCAACCGCAGGTTGTCCGGCGTCAGGAAGGCACTGGCCAGCACTTGCGGATGCTCGCTGGTGGCTTCGACGCGTCGGCTGCCGGGCGTGATGAAACAGGAGTAGTGCTTTACCGCCCAGTAGGCGGGCGCGATCCAGTACCCGCGGGCCTGCGTCGGCGTACCGGGCGGGGCGTTGGTCCAGCGCGAGCGATCCCAGGGAAACTCGATTTGAATCAGGCCACCATCCGCTCCGGGCCAGATCAGGCTCCAGAAAGCAAACCCGCTGACGCGGCCGGCCGTCAGGCAGTGATGCAGCAGGATGGCCGCGTCCAACATGTTCGACAGGCCGTATTCGGTCATGAACCGCGGTTTGTCCGGGAAGTATCGGGTTGCTTCGACCAAACTGGGCACGTAGCCGTCCACGGTGTCGTCGATGCTGTCGCCATACAGATGATAGGCGACTCCGTAAAAGGTGCGGGGATCCAGCGTGGCGGCATACGAGGCCAGGGTGTTCCACCGAATGTGGACCACTTCCGGCGCGAGCAATCGGGGCGGGTCCGGCAGGCCGGAGAGCCTGCGGTGCACGGCCTCCAACGCACGCGCGTAACTGGCGTAGTTCGTTCCGCGGTCATACCCTTCGACCGGGCGAAAAATGCACGAGTCGTAGTCGGCCTCCCAATCCGGCTCGTTTTGGATACTGATCCAGGCGGGCGAGACCCCATTGGACCGGTAAAACTGCAGGGCGTCGTACCAGTACTGCGCGAACTCTTCGTAGAGGAACCGGCCATCGCGGTGGGCCAGGGTTCCTCCGTCGCCGGTCTGTCCGTTGCTTTTCAGAAAGGCGGGCGGGGCCCACGAACTCATGAGCACCGGCACGGGCCGCTGCAAGATGCGCTCGGCCCGTGCGACGAATTCGAACGCGGACGTATCCGGTGCGTTCGTGTAACGGAACCAGTTTCCCAACCGGAGCAGGGAAAGGTTCAGCCCGGCGAAGGCGTGTTGATAAATCTCTTCCTTGTACGGGTGGGCGGTGATCCAGCCGTTGTAGAAGCAGAGGGCACCGCCGATGCCTTCGATCGTCTGGTGAGGGCGCGCGGGATCGATGCGAATCAGGGAGGCCGCGGCAGCACCGCCGACGAGAAGGAAACAAGTGATACCCACGACCAGCACTCGATGGATCGCGGATGTCCGGCCCCACCTCACGGCCGGGAACATACCAAAGCAGGAATCATTGGCAAACCGGAGCGCAGCGGGTCTTCGGTCGCTGAAGTCGTGTCGCTCACCCTCCTTGACACGGGCGAGGCAAGAAAGTTGGCGTCGAGGGGCACCCTCGCCCCGAGGGATCCTGGAGCTCCCGACCGCACTTGTGCCTCAAGGTCACGGGAGCCGCCGGGCGACCGACCGGGAGTCAAACCATGTCGCCCGCGTCTCTGTGGGTTTGTCCTCTGGCGACTGCCCGAGTCGGGCGCCTTGGGGGGCAGCGCCCCTTTGCGGCCGCGCTTACCGGAGAAAGTTCAGCAGGGACTGTCGGAGGATGGCGGCGCCGCTCTGGAGGGCGGCCTGGTAGGCGTACTGGGCCTGATTGAGCCGCACGAGGGTTTCGGCCAGGTCGGCATCCACCTCGCGCGACACCGCCTGATCGAGCGCCATGAGCCGTTTGTCGGCGAGGCTCGCGGCCGTTTCGATGCGGGTCTGCAGGGCACCCTGGTTGCCGATGTGATAAAGCAGATTCTCCTCGTCTTGAAGGAGGGCGGGTCGGACGGTTCGAGCAATGGCGTCGGTGTCGCCTGCCAGGAGGCGGTCCTGGAGGGCGATGAGATGCGCGAAGAGATCGGCGCCGGTGCGGCTGTCGGCGACAAGGCCGCGCGGCCCGGTGCCCGTGGGATTGGCTCCGGGGATGTCGAGGGCGAGGGTGACGGCCTGTTCGATGGGGGTGGACGCGATTTCCGTGTTGCCCTGGTAGGTGACGGATGTCACGCGACCATCGGCATCCGTGGCCAGCACAAAAGGAGGTTGATCGGTACGGGTGCCGCCGAAGAGGTAGGCGCCGCGGTGTTTTTGGTTCAGGATCTGAACGGCGTGTTGGATGAGCTGGGTGACTTCGGCGGCGTAGATGCGGAGTTCATCCCGGGAGCGGGTGCCATCGGCGAGGGTGGCCAGTTCGGTGGCGCGGTCCGACACCTTCTTGAGGGCTTTGAGAGCATCGAACGTGACGTTGGCGCGTTCCTTGAGGGTGTCGAGGTTGGCCCGATATTGCTGCAGGGTGGCCGCTTCGGCGTGGAGGCCGAGGGCGCGCTGGATGGCGGCGGGATCATCCTCCGGGTTTTGGATCCGTTGGCCGGTGGCGACCTGGGTTTGGAGGCGGTACTGACGTCCGGTCAACGAGTTGAGCTGCTGGAGCAGCGATTGGGCGAAGGTGTTGCCGGTGACGCGCATGGCCGGGGAGCTCGAGGGTGGGGTTAACGTTTCAGGCCGAGGACGGTGTCGAGCATTTCGTCGAGGGTGACAATGAGTCGTGCCGAGGCTTCGTAGGCTTTTTGGAAGCGGATGAGGTCGGTCATTTCCTCGTCGATGGAAACGCCGCCGAGGGCGTCCCGTTGTCGATGGAGCAGGTCGAGGACGACGCGGTGATCGGCGATTTGGCCGTTGGCGTTGCGGAGGGCCAGGCCGAGTCGGGCGACCAACTGGCTGTAATGCTCCTGGAAGGTGCGATTGTCGAGGGCGGCGAGGGGTTGATCGGCCAGTTGCGCCAGAGCGAGTGCAACGGCGTTGTCGCCGGGCGCGCCGGGGGCGCCTGCGGCCTGAATGCGGGCCGGGTTGTCGGCCAGGGCGGGGTTGACGGCGATGGTGCGGGCGTCGGTGCCGGTGAAGAAATCGGCGCCCGTCTGGTTGGTCAGGCTGTAGCCGGTGCGATGAAGGTCGTTGACTTGGGTGATCAGCTCGCCGGCCAGGGTGTCGAGGTCGGCCCGCAGCTCGGCCAGGGTGGTGTCGCGGACCTGGATTGTGCCCGCGAGGGAACCGGAGACCGGATCCAGCGCCGTGCCGTCGCCGGTCGTTCGCAACCGGAGTCGGCCATTGCCCGGGTCGTAAGTCTCGATCTGCTCGACGACGTTGCGATCCGCGACCAGGGTGGTGCCGTTGACCGAGACGGTGACCGTGCCGTTGGAGGCCAGGCTGGTCTGGATCGCCACGTACTTGCTGAGTTCTTCGAGCTTCTGCTGGCGGGTGTCCCGCAGGTCGTTGGCGATGCCGCCGAGGGGAAGCTCGGCATTGACGATCTGGTCGTTCAGACGGGCGATGTCGGCCAGCAACTGATTGACGGTGGCGACGTCGCGGGTCAGGGCGGCGTTCAGTTGGTCGGTGAGCTGGTCGAGTCGGGTGGCGATCTGGTTGAAGCGGCTGGACAGGGTTTGCGCTTGAGCGACGAGAACCTGGCGTTCGGGCAGCGAATGCGGCGCGGCGGCCACGGCGCGAAACGCGTTGAAAAGCCCGGTCAGTTCATTGGCCAGGCCGGTGACGGTTCCGGCCTCGGCGACGGCGGCGGACCCGTTGAGCCCCTGGGCGGTCCGATCGATTTGCTCGCCGAGGCTGGCCTGGGCGGTTTGCAGGGCGCTTTGTTGGGCGGTCCAAAAACCGCCGACGCTCACCTCGTTTTGAACGTGGGCGTCCAGAAGGGCACTGCGCATCTGGCGGATGGCCACGGCTTCGACGCCGGTCCCTTGAGGCCCGATGAGGCTGGGCAGGGTGGGGGCACTTTGGAGAATGACCTTCTGGCGGGCGTAGGCGGGATTGTTGACGTTGGCCAGGTTTTGGCCGGCCACTTCGACGCCCAGTTGCTGGGTTTGCAGGGCGCGCGCGCCGAGGTTCAGCGTGCCGAAGAGTCCGAGCATGGTATCAACCCACGGCGTTGAACAGGGTGGAGGCGGACCAGGGAGGTGCAGCGGGCAGGTTTCCGTTTCCGCCGTACGTGAGGGGCGCGCTGCCCGGGAACAGTGCGGTCAGAAGCCGTTGCATGAGCTCCACGGCCCGGTGCAGAAGCAGATGATTCTGGCGGGCGCGTTGTTGGACGCGGACCAGCAGGTCGTTGTTTTCCTGGACCAGGGCCTGGACCAGGGGCTGGTAATCGGCCGGCAACTGCGGGATCAGCTCGGCGAAGGAGGCGGACTCGGGCAGACCCAGGCGGGCGGCCAGTTGTCGGCGGCAGGCGTCGCGGTGATCGCGGGCCTGTTGAAGGAGACGGGCCTGGGTCTGAATGGCACCGACGGTTTGAAGAAGATCGTCGGTGCGCCGATTCAGGACGCTGTCCTGCTGCTGGTCCAGCAGGGCGAGCATTTCGCCGTAGTGTTGCAGCTCCTGGCGCAGGGCCTCGATGAGTTCGCTCAAAGGCTCGTTCATGGACGCTCAAAGGGGACGCCGCCGCGAGCCGGGAACGGAGGTTCTGCCGGTCGGGTGCTGGCGGGACGACCGGCAGGGGAGGCGGGAGGCAACGCGGTGTCCGTTCCCGGCTGCGCGGTGGCGAAAACGGTGGGGGAGGCGGAGGCGCTGCGCGGAAGGAGCTGTTGCTGGAGGCTCCGGGCCAGGCCCAGCGTTCCACTGCGCGCGATGGCCTCGGCCAGTTGCTCACAGAAGAGGTCCCGGTAAATCCCGGCCGCCGCCGACTCCTCGGTCAGGCTGGAAACAATGACGGGCTGCTGGGTCTGTCGCAGGATCTGACGCACCAGGAGGGCTTCGAACTGGCGGCTGGCCTCGGCCACTTTTTCCTGCTCGCTCAGGTGCGGGCTTTGCACCAGTCGTTCCAGCGGAGGCGGGGCGGAGGTCAGGGCCGGGACGGGGGCGGGGCTCATGGTTCAACGGATGATCAACTCGGCCTGCAGGGCGCCGGCCTGTTTGAGGGCCTGGAAAATGGCCATGATGTCGCGCGGGGTAACCCCGAGGCTGTTGAGCGCGCTGGCCACCTGCTCGACGGTTGGCAACTCCGGCAACGCCACCAGACCCGCCTTGTTCTCGGTGACCTCGGTGGTAGTGCTGGGGGTGACGACCGTGGTGCCGGCCCCGAGGGGATTGGGTTGAGAGACGCTCAGCGTGGAACTGACGTTGATGGTGATGTTGCCGTGCGAGATGGCGCAGTGGGCGATGCGGATGCGGGAGGTGGCCACGATGGTGCCGGTGCGTTCGTTGATGATGATGCGGGCCGGCGTGTCCGGCTGCACCTCCACCGCTTCCAACTGGGCCACAAAATCGACCGGACGCGCCCGCCAGGGCTCGGGCAGGGTGACGCGCACGGAGGTGGCATCCACGGCCTCGGCCGCGTTGGTGAAAAGGTTGTTGATGGCCTGCGCGATGCGGGAGGCGGTGGTGAAGTCCGGCTCACGCAGCAGCAGCTCCAGGGAATTGTCGCGGACGATCTGAGTGGGGATTTCGCGTTCGACCAGGGCCCCGCCGATGATGGTGGCGACGGTGGGATGATTCTTGGTCACGGTGGCGCCGCCGGCGCCGCCCTGGCCGCCGGTAAAGCCGCCCACCGCCAGCGGCCCCTGGGCCACGGCGTACACGCGGTTGTCCGCCCCCAACAGCGGCGTTTGCAAAAGGACGCCGCCCTGGAGCGACTTTGCGTCTCCCATGGAGGCCACCTGCACGTCCAGGCGGGTGCCGGGTTTGGCGAAGGCGGGAATGTCCGCCGTGACCATGACGACGGCGACGTTTTTGGCGGAGAGCGTGGTGGGCGGAACATTGATGCCGTAGCGCTGCAGCATGTTGGCGATGGTCTGCTTGGTGTACACCGGATCCTTGTCGCCATCGCCGGCCAGCCCCACGACCAGGCCGAACCCCACCAGTTGATTGTCGCGTGCCCCAGCAATCATGGCCAGGTCGCGGACCCGCACGCCGGCGCCCCAGGCGGGCCATGCAAGCATCAGGACCACCGCACCCAGGGCCACCGCCCGGGCCCGGGTTTGTTGCAACCATTCGTGCAGCCGCGGTTTTGCGGCGCCCCGTCGCGCGGCCGGGCCGCCCGCGAAGCAGCGCACCGGCGCGGGGGGAGTCGCGGCCCAGAGAACCGTCAGGCGGAAGGCCCTCCTCGCTGAGGGAGGGGCTGCGCTTTCACCCTGCGGTTGGGGCATGACAGTCCACATGACTCAAAACGGGGTGATTTTGTCCCAGAGCCGGCTGAACCAACCCTTGCGCTGGCTGTCGATCAAGGTGCCCTTGCCGATGATCTCGATTTTGGCATCGGCGATGTTGTAGCTGTACACGGTGTTGTTGGGCAGGACGTCCTCGGGCCGGACGATGCCGCGCAGGACCATCGTTTGGATTTCGTTGCCCACGACCGTTTCGCGCCGGCCCTCGATGATCAAATTGCGGTTGGGCAACACCTCGATCACCTGAACGGCGGCCCGGGCGGTGATGCGCTCGGAGTTGGCGACGGAACCGCCCCCGCTGAACTGGTTCTTGCTGTTCCATCGCAACGCCGGCAACTGCCCCCGCCGCGTCAGCAACGGACTGGCGGTGGGACTGTAGAAAAAGGCGCTCAGGCCTGCGTCCATGCCCGACTCTCGCGTGGTGGCCGTCTTGTTGTCTTTGGCGGTGACCGTGCTTTCCTGCACCAGCACCGTCAGAATGTCGCCCACTGCCAGGGCCCGCTTGTCCGCGTACATGGAGCGGGAAACCTCGTCCCGCCAAAGCGACTGGGCCTGCGCGGGCGGGTGCAGAATCGTGACCACAGCCCCGGCCAAGAGGACCGGAGCGAGGCAGCGAAAACCGGGTAAGGACGGGATACGTCGCATGGTTAGAGCGAGACCTGAACAGTCTGGGCATCGATCACGCGGCCATAGAGGTCGCGTCGGCTGACCGGGTTGCGGATGCGCACGATCTGGCCCGGCGCACCGTCCTCGAGGGCCTCGACCTTGAGACTGATGCGCAAGGCCCCGTCTTGCAGCACGGCGTCCGCCAGTTGCCCGCGGCGAATCACCGGCCGGGGTCGGACGGCCCGGGCCAGCACCGGAGCGCCGGCCGGGATTACATCGGCGGCCTCGAGTTCGACCGGACTCGGGCGGTCGAGGTCGGCCAGGGGTTCTCGCAGGGTCAGGACGTCGCGGGTTTCCCGGACCAATTCCGCCTCGCGCAAGGGCGTCCCGCGGCGGATCGTGGTGCGGGCGACCCAGACCTCCCGCCACAGCCGCGCCTGCACCGCGGTTTGCCAAACCCCCAGGGACCGGTCGCCGCTCTTGAGCTCGAAACGCAGAATGAACTGCGGGCTCAGCCCCGTGGCGGGCAGTTCTCGCACGACCAGCTCGAGTGGTCCCTCGGGGACCTTCACCGGCGTCCAAGGGCGCAGGAGCTGCAGTTCGAGCCGACCCTGTTCCGGGTCGAGCCGCTCCTGCAGAGCGCGGGTCAGGAGCAGGACCAGTTCGTTGCTGCTCAGGGTCAGGGGCACCGCGGGCGCGATGAGCCCGGCCGCAACCGAATCCGTGGCCTGCGAGCGCGCGGCGACTTCGGACGGCACGACATGGGCGCCGTGCCACGCGGATGGGTCGGATGACGCGGGCTCGCCGGCTCGAAGGGAGCCGGCGAACCCGCCGTCCAGGCAGGCACAGCAAATCAGCAAACCTGCGAGCACCGTCGAACCCGGCCGGCCGCCTGCCGGGGCGGGGAACCGACGTATTTGCGCGAAACCGGTCATGGCCAGAAGGACGGACATCACCGCCGCAGGTTGTTGGACTGTTGCATCATCTCATCGGCCGCTTGAATCGCGCGCGCGTTCACCTCGTAGGCGCGCTGGGCCAGAATGAGGTTCACCATTTCCTCCACAACTTTGACGTTGGAAAGCTCCAGATATCCCTGTTCCAACTCGCCGAAGCCGTTTTCGCCGGGATTGCCCAGCTCCGGCGGGCCGGAGGCGAGGGTTTCGCGGAACAGGTTCCGTCCGATGCTCTCGAGTCCGGCCGGGTTGTTGAAGCGGACCAGTTGCACGCGGAAGGTGGTGTTGCCGTTGGGGCCACTGTAGGTCACCTCGCCGTTGGGCGAGATGGTGATGTTGGTGGTGCCGGGGGGCACGGCCTGGAACCCGCCCAGCAGGGTGAAGCCTTCGCTGGTGACGATGCGGCCGTCGGACGCGGTTTTGAACGCGCCGGCGCGGGTGTAGGCGCGCGACCCATCCGGCAGTTGCACCTCGAAAAATCCGTCGCCCTGAATGGCCACGTCGAGCCGCTCGCCCGTCTGGGTCAACTCGCCGGTGGTGAAGATGCGCGCCGTGGCCACGGGTCGGGACCCCTGCCCCACTTGCAGGCCCGTGGGCAACAGGTTGCCCTGGCCGCTTTCCGAGCCGGGCGCACGGAGCGTCTGGTACAGCAGTTCCTGAAACTCGACCTTGCTTTTCTTGAACCCGGTCGTGTTGACGTTGGCCAGGTTGTTGGCGATGACGTCCAGGTTCAGTTGCTGCGATTCCATGCCCGCAGCGGCAGAGTAAAGAGCGCGCAACATGGCAATCTCCGAGAGCGGACAGATTCAGATCAACCCGGATTTCCCAATTCCGCAATCACGCGGCCCATGCGTTCGTCCTGCGCCTGCAGGACGCGTTGATTGGCTTCGAACAGGCGCAGCGTGGTGATCAGGCTGGCCATTTCGTTGAGCGGCGAAATGTTCGAGGACTCCCGGGCTCCCTGGATCACCCGGGACTGTCGCGCCGGCTGCGCCACCAGCGCGGGATCGTCGGCCAGGAACAACCCGGCGGGCAGCGGACGCAACCGATGCGGATCGTCGAACTCCACCAGGCGCAGTTGACCCCGCGCCTCCTGTCCCTGAAACACCTGCCCCTCCGGCGTAATCGACAGGGTCTCCCGGTTGGCCGGATCCAGTTGAATGGGGCCGTTCAAGCCCATGACCCGGTACCCGTGCTGGGTGACCAGGTAACCCTGGGCGTCCACATGGAACTGGCCCCGCCGCGTGTAGGCCAAGGTGCCGTCCGGCAGTTGCACCTCGAAAAAGGCCGGGCCGTCGATCGCCAGGTCCGTGGGGGACTCCGAGGCGGTGATCTCCCCGGGTGAAAAATTCGTGCCCACGGACACGCGTGGGATGTGGAAGCGATTGCCGGGGGCCTGCGGCGCGCCGGAAGCGAACCCGGCGGCGACCGTGGAGAAGGAGGTCTCCAGGCGCCGCGCGCCCGGCACGGCGCTCATGGCCAGGTTCTGCGTAATCAGCTCCTGGACCCGCGCATGAGCGTTCATCGCGGCTGCGGCCTGGTAGAGGCTCACATTCATGCACCCGGCTGCAGAGCAGTGCATGTGCCAGCCACCGTTCCCGCCGCAGAAGCCCACGGAACGCACTGCCGGCTGGCAAAAGCTGCCACCTCCGACTGCAGCTTTTGCCGGGCTGCGGATCGCCCGGAGGCGACCGGCCGGGCCCGCACACACCCGCCCTCAACGAGGGTCACCTCCGGCTCGTGCCGTTTTCCACCGCGCCAGCCCCCGGGCATAGTCCTCCGGCGTGTCGAAGTCGAGCAGCGGCGACGCATCCGGCGCAGGCCATTCGCGCACTTCGGCTGCATGCGCTTCCAGCAGCCCCCGCAAGCCCACCCCGTCGAACCGACTCAGCACCTCGGCCCGCAGTTCCGCCGCGAAGATCAGCGGATGCCCGCGCCGCCCCTGCCACACCGGGACCGTGATCTTCCCGCCCAAACGCTCATGGCCGGTGAGCAGTCCGCGGATCAACTCCGCCGTCAATCCCGGCAGGTCGGCCGGGCTGACGGCGAATGCGTCCGCGTCTTTCGGCGCTGCGGACAACCCGCAGCGCACCGAGCGCAGCATCTCGCCTTCGGGGTCCGGGTTCTCCACAAGCCGCACGGGTCGCCCGGTCAGGGCCGCTCGCAGCGCCTCGCTCCCCGGTCCCACAACCACCAGCACCGGATCCAGCCCCGCACCCAAAAACGCGTCCGCCACCGTGGCCAACACCGTGGAATGCCCCCATGGCAACAGCAACTTGGGCTGGCCCATGCGCCGGGCGCGACCCGCTGCCAGAAGAATGCCACAGGTTCGCACGACTCGAGTCCAGGGGTCAGGAGGCTGCGTCCAGCCGAATGGGCATCTGCCGGATCCTCCGTCCCGTGGCCTGCGCCACGGCGTTGGCGATGGCGGGGGCCACCGCCACGATGGGAGTTTCACCACCGCCCGCACTCTCCAGATCCGGCCGGTCCAGCAGATGGACCTCCAACTCGGGCACATCGGTAAATCGCGGCACGCGATACCGACTCAGAGCCGCGTTGGCCACCCGGCCGTTGGCAAATCGCATCTCCTCCCACAGAGCCGGGCCCAGTCCCATCAGGATGCAGCCTTCCACCTGGGCCCTCAGGTTCTCCGGGTGAAGGATCGCTCCACATTCGAAGACCTGACAAACTTTGCGCACTTCGATGCGACCCTGGGGTTCGTCCACGGCCACTTCCACACAGGCCGCCACGTAGGAGCCTTTCTCGGTCCCGCAGGCCAGCCCGTAGCCCACGCCGGGCGGACGGGACTTCGTTTTTTCGGTCCAGCCAAAGCGACGAGCAGCCTCCTCCAACACCGTCCGAAGTCGTCCGGCCGGCAGGTGCGCTCGTCGGAACTCCAACGGATCCTGCCCCGCCATCGCAGCCAGTTCGTCCATGGCCGATTCGCGGGCGAAATGATTGGCGGTCGCCGCCAGGACGCGATACGAGCCCTGGCGCATGGGCGAGCGCGCCGCCACGAATTGGCAATGCGACCGACCCACGTTGTACGGCGTGTCCAGGGCTGCGCGCCCGGAGTTGATGTTGATGAAGTGCCACGATGTCAGCCGGCCGTCGGGACCGAGGGTTGCCTCCACGTCGATGACCGCCGCCGGTCGGAAATACGCCCAGGTAAACTCCTCAGTTCGCGTCCAGTGCACCAGCACGGGGCGCCGGGCCGCACGCGCCAATCGAGCGGCCTCGATGCCCGCTTCCGCCGTGTGTTTGCCGCCAAACCCGCCCCCGAAATCGGGCACGACAACCCGCACCTTCTCCAGCGGCATCCCCAGGGCACGTGCCAGCTCGTTCCGACATCCAAACGGATTCTGCGTGCCCATCCACACGGTCAGGTGGTCTCCCTCCCACTCGGCCAGGGCCGCGCGCGTCTCCATGGGAACATGCTGCACATACGCCACATGATACGTGGCCCGCAACCGCCGGCTCGCCGCGGCCCACTCTTCGGCAAACGGATTGGCGGGGACGCCACCCTCCACGTTGCGCCGCAAATATTCATACACGGCGCGGCTGGATGGATGCGGCGATTCCGACCATTCGGCCGTGGCGGCCAACGCCTTCAGGGCCCGTTGCGCCGCCGCACTCGTCGGCGCCGCCACGCCCACGAAATCCCCCTCGCGCACCGCCAACGACCCGGGCACGGCCTTCTCGGCGGCCGAAAGGTTCACCGAAACCAGGCGCGCTCCGTAGGCCGGAGGACGCAAGACGCGGCCGTACCACATCCCCGGTCGGCGCAAGTCCGAAGGATAACGATGGGTTCCGGTGACCAGGTCGCGCGCGTTCGGACGAGTGGCGGAACGGCCCAGAACCTGCCATTGCGACGCCGGCGTCAGCTCCACCCGGGCGGGCACCGGTTGTTGCCATGCAGGATCGTCCGCGGCCAGTCGCGCCGCGTCCGCATAGCCGAGGGAGCGTCCCGACTCCGGATGTCGGACCTTCCCCTCCTCCACCTTCAGCCCTGCGACATCCACCTGCCATTGACGCGCCGCCACTTGGCGCAACCACTCCCGCGCTGCCGCGGCCGCACGACGGACGGCAGGGACCGTCGCCGGGGTTGTGCGGCTGCCGGCGGTGATCCCGTCATCCGGTACTTCTGCCGTGTCGGCGAGCACCACCCGGATCTGCTCGGGGCGCACGCGGAGCTCCTCCGCAGCCGCCAGGGTCAGCTCCGTGCGCGCCCCCTGGCCGCACTCCACCTTGCCGCAAAACAGGGTGATCGTGCCGTCCTCGCCCAGGTGAAGACGCGCGCCCAACGGCAGACCGTCGGCCCGGGCACCTGACCCCGTTCGACGCGCCTGGGCCCAGACCCCCGTCTCCGTGACCACCCAAATGACCCCTGCCCCCAGCCATTGCAGGAACTCCCGCCGGTCCAGGGTCATTCCGAAACCGGACTCCGAAGTGTCCGGGCGCCGGCCCGCGCCCGAGCTCAAAACCTCGGCACTCATGGTTCCCTCCGCCACAGCTCAGCCGCCCGCCGCACCGCCCGCAGGATTCGCGGGTAACCGCAGCACCGACACAGGTTGCCATTCATCCACTCGAGGATTTCCTTCTCCGTGGGATGTGGCCGCTGCTGCAACAACGCCACCGCGGACAGGATCATCCCGGGGGTGCAATACCCGCACTGAAAGGCCTGCTCCTGCAGAAAGGCCTCCTGCACGGGATGCAACCGATCCTGGATGGCCAGGCCCTCGATGGTGGTGACGGTTTTGCCCGCAACCTCTTCGATGGTCACCGTGCAGGCGTGAGCGCGTTGGCCGTTGACCAGAACGGTGCAGGCGCCGCACTGACCTTCGCCGCAACCGTATTTGGTGCCGGTCAAACCCAGGTCCTCTCGCAAGACCTCCAACAACGAACGCCCCGGCTCGCTTGCCACCGTGCGCCGTTCGCCGTTCACCACCAGGCTGTAACTCGTTTCCATAACCGGCTCCTGCCCCGCCGCGCGCGCCCGGGCGTGTGGACGGCCCGGATCGTGCCGCTCCGACAGCTGCCTGACAGACCGCTCTTACGCTAGCCCCGGGCCCGGCACCGGTGCAATGCCTTTTCCGGACGCGGCCTGGGGCAAAAGCGGACTTTCGTGCCCCCGGGACGAACACCGTTGGCAAAAACGCGGGCAGGGCTCATGCTGGAGCGGGTGCAGCGTGGGGTCCGTCTATGGAAGTCCTGATCACAGGAGCCACGGGATTCGTCGGCCGGGCCGTGGCGCGCCGGCTGGGACGAGCGGGCCATGTCCTGCGCGCCCTGGTGCGGAATCCGGCCTCGGCTCCTGCGCAAGAGCTGGCGCAGAGCAGCGCGGTGCGATTGTTCGCCGGGGATGTCCTGGATCCCGACGCGGTGAACCGCGCCGCCGCGGGGACGCAGGCTGTCGTGCATCTGGTCGGGATCATCCGTGAATGCGGCCGGCAAACGTTCGAAAACCTGCACGTGCGGGCCACCGAGCACGTGCTGGCCGCGGCCCGGACCGGCGGAGCGCAGCGGTTCGTTCACATCAGTGCCCTCGGCACCCGACCGCAGGCGCGGTCGCGGTATCACCAAACCAAATGGGAGGCCGAAGAACGCGTCCGCCGCAGCGGGTTGACCTGGAGCATTCTCCGGCCGTCGCTGATCTACGGGCCGGGCGATCAGTTCATGAACCGGTTCGACCGGATGGCGCGTTTTTCCCCCGTGTTGCCCCTGATCGGCCGGCGCGACGCACGCTTTCAGCCGGTGGCCGTGGACATCGTGGCGCAATGCGTGGAGGCGGCCCTGACATCGCCCCAGGCCGAGGGCCGGACCCTGGACGTGTGCGGTCCCGAACGATTGACCCTGGCCGAGATGTTGGAAGTGCTGCTGGAAGTGACCGGCCGCCGCCGCTGGCTGTGCCCCGTGCCGGGGGGCGTGGCCCGGACGCTGGCCACAGTGCTCGAGCGGGTGTATCCGGCGCTTTTGCGCCGTCCCCCGCCCCTCAACCGCGACCAGCTCCTCATGCTGGAGGAGGACAACGTGGGCGATCCCGCGCCCATGACGCGGCTCATCGGCACTTCAGGCCCCACGTTGCGTGAAGGTCTGAAAACGTGGCTCGGCCGGAGGTGACACGGCAGGGTCCCTGCCGCCTTTCCCAGCACGTCTCGTAGCGAGTGCCCGGACCCCGGCCAAGCGTCCCGCCCTCACCGCTAATTCGGCGTCAGCAATGTCCCTGGCCGGGTGCACTCTGACCCGACCCGGTCTCCTGCGCCGATCGCAACGGCTGCAAGATTTCCCTGGTAGAGCTGGTGGGGGGAAAGAGGAGCAGAAGCATGGAAAACGCTTCCGTGGCCCGCACCGCGTGCGGGAGCCCGGGCGGCATGTACACCAGATGCCCCGCCTGCAACGCGTGCGTTTTCCCGGCCAGCACAAACTCGCAGCGGCCGCTCAAAATCAGAATCAGCGCGTGCTGGGTGCTGGTGTGTTCGGTCAACTCCTGGCCGGCTGCGAATCCGAACAACACTCCGCGTGCCTGGGGCAGGCGGAGCAGGGTCCGGCTTACAATGCCGTTCGGGGCAAAGCGCGTCTCCTCCTCGAGGGCCAGCACCACCGCCTGGTCCGGCTGAATGATCGGTTGTTCCTGCATGCCGGCACTCTGCCACAGAACGCCTTCCGGGGCCTTGACTTCTGTCAAGCAGGGTTGCGCCACCGATGGACGTGTTTATGCTGGGAGGGCCGTTGGACAACCCCCTCGGTTCCGGGGGCCAAACGAATTGAACGTTATGCGAACGAGCAAGTGGTTGCTGTGGGTCGCCCTCGCCTTTCTCGGCGTGGGGCTGCTGTTTGTGGCCGGTTGGGTGCCCGTGGGCCGCGCCGTCGGCGCGTACGTGACGCTGCCCGTCGGCACCGTGTTGCTGGGGATGGCCCTGATCTGGCGACTGCTGGAGGGTCAGGAGGAAGGTGCCGCCCCCGCAGAAGCCGGTCCAACCGGGAATCCGGGCGAGGCCGCGCCGCCCAAGAAACACGGCGGCTGCGGCTGTGGCTGTGGCCATTGAGCGTGCCGGCGATCGACATCCCCGGTCGGCAACGCGGGCGCAGCCGCTGCCGCCGCCCTGATTTCGCTCGGGGCATTCGTGGAGGAGGTGCGGGCCCTCACCCCGCTCCGTTGGCAAGCGGCCCCCGGCCCTTCTCTCATGCTGTTGAAGGCTCGAACCATGGCTGAACAACCCCGGTCCCCTCACCAGTACGACGAGAGCAAGGTCAAAACCCTCTCTTCGCTCGAGCACATCCGGCTGCGCACCGGCATGTACATCGGCCGGATCGGCAACGGCACCCACTACGATGACGGCTGCTACATCCTGCTCAAGGAGGTCATCGACAATGCCGTGGACGAGTTCATCATGGGCCATGGCCGGCAGATCGACATCCACATCGAAGGCACGCGGGTCCGGGTGCGGGACTACGGCCGCGGCATTCCGCTGGGCAAGGTGATCGACTGCGTCTCCACCATCAACACGGGGGCCAAATACAACGACGACGTCTTCCAGTTCAGCGTGGGCCTCAACGGCGTCGGCGCCAAGGCCGTCAACGCCCTATCCCGCACCTTCACCGTGCGCAGCCACCGCAACGGAGAGTTCGTCGAGGCGGTCTTCCGCCAGGGCAAACTGACACGCGAACGGAAAGGTCGCGATCCCCGGGCCCCGGACGGCACGTTCATCGAGTTCGACCCCGACCCGGAGATCTTCAAGGACACCGCGTTCCGCTTGGAACATGTGGAACGTCGTCTCCGCCACTACAGTTACCTCAATACCGGTCTGAAACTGGTTCTGCACTGGAATGGCGAGCCGCCCCGCATCTACCAGTCCCGGCACGGTCTGATGGACCTGGTGATGGAAGAGCTGGCCAGCGACGGCAGCGAACCGATCTACCCGCCGTTGCACTACAGCTCCCGCACGCTCGAATTCTGCTTCACCCACACCAACAGCCGCTACGGCGAGACGGTGTATTCCTTTGTCAACGGCCAGTACACCAGCGACGGCGGCACCCACCTGAGCGCCTTCCGCGAGGGACTGCTCAAAGCCGTCAACGAGTTTGCCAACAGCCGGTTCGAGGGCGACGATGTGCGTGAATCGCTGGTGGGCGCGGTGGCCGTGCGCCTCAAGGACCCCGTGTTCGAGTCCCAAACGAAAAACAAACTCGGCAACACCGAAATTCGGACCGAACTCGTCAACAAGGTCCGTGAAGAACTGCTCCACTTCTTCCAGCGCAATCGGCCCATTGCCGAGGCCATCCTGGCCAAGGTCCGCGACACCCAGCAGCTCCGCAAAGAGCTCCAGACGGTCAAAAAACTGGCCCGCGAACGCGCCAAAGCCATCAGCCTCCGCATCCCCCAGCTCAAAGACTGCCGGCTCCACTACGACAAGCGCACCGGCAAGGGCCAGGGAACCATGATCTTCATCTGCGAGGGCCAGTCGGCCGCCGGTTCCATCACCAGCTGCCGCGACGTCGAAACCCAGGCCGTGTTTGTGCTGAAGGGCAAGCCGCTCAACGTCTGGGAACTCAAACGCGACGTCATGTACAAGAACGACGAGCTCTACAACCTCATGCAGGCGCTCAACATCGAGGATTCCGTGGACGGCCTGCGCTACGAGAAAGTCATCCTCGCCACCGACGCCGACGTGGACGGATTGCACATCCGCAACCTCATGATCGCGTACTTTTTCCGGTTCTTCGACGCCCTGGTCCACGACGGCCATCTGTACGTCCTGGAAACCCCGCTGTTCCGTGTGCGGAACAAGGAGCAAACCCTTTATTGCTACACGGAGGCTGAACGCGACGAGGCCATCCGCAAACTCGGCGGCAAACCGGAAATCACCCGTTTCAAGGGCCTCGGCGAAATCAGCCCCCGCGAGTTCGCCCGCTTCATCGGTCCCGAGATGCGCCTGAGCCGTGTGGAATACGCACCCCGACCGGACGCCGGCGCCATCCTCGACTTTTACCTCGGCCGCAACACCCCGGAGCGCCGCGACTACATCATGGAACGCCTGGTGGTGCCGGTCACGGACTGACCAAACCCGGCCCAACGACCGGCGCAGAACCGTCCCCCGGCCGAAGACGAAGACACTCTGAATCCCGGCCGCTCCCCCGTTCCACCTTCGGTGTCTTGCCAAGGGCCGGCGCGATTCTCACTGAAACCAAGCTCCCGTGACCCGCGACTGGGAACCGGCCCCAGTGCAAAGCTTGTCCCGAGTCTCGAGACCTTGCCCCAACCGATTCTGCCAAACCGACATCGCCCCGCCATCGTCGGGGCCGGGCAAGCTTTGCCTGCATTTTGTTCCTCAAGTCCCGGCAGGTTTTGCCGATAGGGCTCTTGCCGGGAAAGCGCGCGCGAAGGCAGAGCAGGGCTCGAGTGAGCGCGCCGGAGGCCAAAAGGCCATGGCCGTGGGGCAAGGGCTGAAGGTGGAAACTCGGGATCGAAACCGCATTGCCGGGCGGCAGGAGACAGCATGCAAATCAGGGACAAATGTCGGCAGGGGCGTTGGGCCCGCTGGTCAGCGGGCCTGGCTGCTTGGCTTTTGTTGGAGGCTTCGACGGTTTGGGCTCACAGGGACGGTTATTTGCGATGGGCGGGACCGCCTCCGCTGAGATTTTTATCGTCATCGAAGCAGGATGTAAGTGGAGTTTGGCCCAACGATAACGACATTACTCCGCCGAACGAGCAAACCCAAACCAATCCGCCCGCCGTTTCAAGCCCCTTGGCCGCCAACGCCGATCCGGTCCTTGCATCTGTTCCCCAAGCTGCCCCAGGGCCGACGAATACACCGGCGCCGATCCAGAGTCCCGTAGAACCATCCCCGCCCGCCACTGCCGCGCCAACCCCCACCAACCCGGCCCCCGCCTACGAATTCGTCCTGCCCGACCCGCTGCCCGGGTCCTCTTCATTAAGCTCGACCCCGGCCGTCACCAACACCATCGGCCCGGCAAGCGAAATGCTGTTCGTCACCCCGCAGATGCTGGTGGACTTTTTCAAACCCATACCGGGCGTCACCAACACCGCCCCGGTGCGCGTCCTCGTACCGGTGGACATCGGCTTTCAGCCGCCCCTGGTGCAACCGGCCCCACCCAGCCGCGCCATTTACCGGTCGCCGTGAAAATGAACAACGCTGCTCGGACGACGTCCCTGCGACGGCACGCGGTCCGCCTCACCGGCCGGGTCGTGAGTGCAGTCGCCTCCGTGCTGGCCGGCTCGTTCGCCGCGACGCTGTCCGGCCAGCCCACGGTGCCGGCCGCACCCCTCCCCGGACCGGACCCCACCAATGCCGCCATTGCCGTCGCAACCAACGCGCCAGGCACGAATGCGCCCGGGGCAGCAACCCAGGCGTTGACGGGCACCCTGCTATCCACGACACGGCCGCAAGGACCTCTCAGCCTCGATTTGACGAATGCCCCGGCCACGCCCCTGGTCTGGCCACCCCGACCCGCGGAAACCGCGACCCTGGAGGACCCGCAACGGCTCCAGAAGTTGCAGGGGCAACTGGAACTGGCGCGACACCTGCGGTTGACGCGTCAAACGGCCCAGGCCGGTCCGCTGCTGGTCGAACTGCTGGCGGAGGACGTCCCCGAAGTCGTGCAACGATCCGCGCTGCTGGAACTGGCCATGGTCGCCCAGGACGAAAACGATCTGCCCCGGGCCCAGCAGATCTATTCCCAGTTCGTCCAAAAATGGCCGGCCGATCCGCGCGTGCCCGAGGTGTTGTTGCGGCAGGGCCTGCTGTTCCGTCAGATGGGACTCAACCAGTTGGCGCTGGCCAAGTTCTACAGCGTCATGACCGCGGCCCTGGTCCTGAAGACCGATCATTTCGAGTACTACCAGCGCCTCGTACTGCAGGCGCAGATCGAAATTGCCGAAACCCACTACCTCAGCGGCAAGTTCGCCGATGCCGCCGAGTTCTACACCCGGCTGCTGCGCCAGAACAGCCCCTTCCTCAATCGGGCGCTGGCCCAATACCGGTTGATTCGGTCGCTGGCCGCCGTGGGCCGACACGACGAAGCCGCCAGCCATGCCTACGACTTCCTGGAGCGGTTCCCCGACGCACCCGAACAACCCGAGGTCCGGTTCCTGCTGGCCAGCTCCCTGAAGAAACTCGGCCGCAACAGCGAGGCGCTCCAACAGGTGCTCAGGCTCCTGACCGAACAAAAGGCCAGGAGCAGCGAACGCCCGGACCTCTGGGCCTACTGGCAGCGCCGCACCGGCAACGAAATCGCCAACCAACTTTACCAGGAGGGCGACTATACGAAGGCGCTGGACATCTACCTAACCCTCGCCCAACTGGACCCTTCGCCGGCCTGGCAATTCCCGGTCCTCTACCAGATCGGGATGACCTACGAACGACTTCTCCAGCCCGAACTGGCGGCCCAGACCTACCAGCGGATTCTCGACCGATCCGGCGAGCTGGGCACCAACGCCTCGCCGGGGCTTCAAGCCGTCGTCAACATGGCCAAATGGCGCTTGGATTTCGTGCAATGGCAGGCCCGATCCGAACTTGCCTTGCGCAAGTTGCTGCCCCCCGTCCAGGCCCGTCTCACCCCGTTGGAAAGCGCCCTTCCCGCCCTCCCATGAAAACCGCCCGCCTGCCCGTCGAGCCGGACCAGACGCCCCTCCTGCCAGTTCTCCAGCAGTACCGGGCCCTCTGCGAAGAGACCCTGGACCTTTACCTGCGGGAGCATCAGGCCCTGCATCAGGGCGGGGAGTACCAGCCGTTCCAGTTTTACCGCCACAGAAAGGACTTGCTTCCGCGCTTGGAAGCGGCGTTGACTGAACTGCGACGGTGGCGTGGGCTTCATCGCAGCGGCGCGACCCGGCCCCGGGTCCCGTCCACCGAGTTGCGGCGCATCACCGATCAAGTGCAGACCATGCTCATGCGGATCCTTCAGCTGGACCGCGAGAATCAGCAGGCCCTCCTGCGCCGGGGCCTGTTGCCGGCCCGGCACCTGCCGCCGGCCGCCGCCCAGCAACCGCATTTCGTCGCCGATCTCTATCGTCGTCACAGCCCGGCCTGACGCATGCCGATCGAAAAAATCATAGTCCTGGAAGACGATGCCATCCTGCGCAACAATCTGGCGCAGACCCTGCGCCGACGCCGGTACGACGTCGCCGCCGTCGCCACCCTTGCCGAGGCCCAGGAATACCTCGCCGCGGACAACTGGGATCTCATCATCCTGGACGTGCGGCTGCCGGACGGCGACGGCACCGACCTGCTGAAGGCCCTGCAACAACGCCCGCAACGGCCGTTGGTGGTCATCACCACCGGCTTCGGCAGCGTCGAATCCGCCGTCGAATGCATGAAGAACGGCGCATTCGACTACCTGATCAAGCCCTTCTCCACCGAGCAGATCGAGGTCGTTCTGCGCAAGGCCGAGGAGTTCACCCAGTTGCTCAAGGTCAACCGGTTCCTCTCCCAGGAGACCGACGAGGCCGAGCAGGAGCTGCTGGGGAACAGCCCGGCCATGCAGGAGCTGCGCCAGCTCATTCGCAAAGTGGCCCGCACCCAGGCCACCGTGCTCATCCAGGGAGAGAGCGGCACCGGCAAGGAACTGGTCGCCCGCGCCATCTACCGCGAAAGCCCCCGCGCCCACGGCCCCTTCATCAAGGTCAACTGCGCCGCCATTCCCGAGAACCTCATCGAAAGCGAGTTCTTCGGCCACGAAAAGGGCGCCTTCACCGGGGCCATCAACAAGCGCGAGGGCCGGTTCGAGCTGGCCCACGGCGGCACCATCCTGCTGGATGAGATCAGCGAGATCTCCCCCAGCGTGCAGGCCAAGCTGCTGCGCGTGCTCCAGGAACGCGAATTCGAACGCGTGGGCGGCACCCGCACCATCAAGGTGGACGTCCGCGTCATCGCCACCACCAATCGCAACCTCGAACAAAGCGTCGAACGCAAAGAGTTCCGCCAGGACCTCTTCTTCCGCCTGAACGTCGTGCCCATCCACCTGCCGCCGCTGCGGGAACGCCGCAGCGACATCATCCCGCTGGCCGAGGAATTCATGCGACGGTTCAGCCGCAAACACGGCGTGCACGTCAAGGGCTTTTCGGACGCCGCCCTCGCCGCCCTCCAGGCCCATTCCTGGCCCGGCAACGTGCGTGAACTCCAAAACGTGGTCGAACGGGCCGTGATTCTTTGCGGCGACGATGGCCTGCTGGAGCCCGCTCACCTGGGCCTCAGCACCCCCGTGCTCCTGAGCTCCGAGGCCGCCGGCCCCGCGGCCCAGCCTCCCCCGGGCGCCCCGGCCCGACCCGGCCCGGCCGCCGATGGCCATTTCCCGACCCTGGCCGAACTGGAACGTCAGCACATCCTGGCCGCGCTCGAGCGTTGCAAGGGCAACCGCACCCACGCCGCACGCATCCTCGGCATCAGCATCCGAACCCTCCGCAACAAACTCCACGAAATCCACGGCACGCGACCCCAGTCCGAGGGGACAACGGAACCCGAGTCGGAAGTTTCGGCCGCGGACGCCTCCGGGTAAGCCGCCCCCGCGGTGCCTCCGGCTTCACACCGATCGGCGGTGGTACCACCACCATTCCGTCAGGGACAGGAGCAGGAACGCGGTCGCCAACACGGCCCAGTACTCGCGCCGCACATGCACGGCCGTTCCCCCGGCCGACCGGGCCTCTGCCAGAGCTCCCAGCGCCGGACGCCGCGCCCGCAGGTTGCTCTCCTCCTCATTCAGCAGATTCACGCACGCCTCCCACGTTTCCCCCCCGGCCTCGAACCGATACACCCCGCAGCGTTCCGTGCCCTCGAACACGGCACGATCCCCGGCCGCCTCCACACGCCATGACCAGCTCCGCTGGTCCGGCCCGGTCACCCGCACGACCGATCCGGGCCGGGTCCACCGCAGGACCACCGGTTCCCCGGCCCGCACCGTGGCCTTCGTCGCCGAAGCTGCGGCCAGCCACTCCACCGCGTTCGCCACGAAGATCGGAAAGCTCACCCGCAACGGCCAGTCGCTGTCCAGAGGACTGAACCCCGCCCACACGAACCGTTGCCCGCCCCGTTCCCCCGCCAGCAGCATCGGTCCCTCCCCACACTCCGCCAACACCTCGGCCCCGGGCGGCGGCGAGCGAACCTCCACCCGGGCCGCATGCACGTCGTCCAGCCGCACGTGGCGCAGTACCGGGTGTGCAGGGTCCCAATCGAGCACCGGCGTGGCGGAGTCCACCCACTTCGTCCGGTCCGTGGGTTCCCAGGGCCAACTGGCCCATGCCAGCACCGGCACGGGCAAGGGCCCGGCCACGGTCACCCGATCCAACACCAGCACGTCCACTTCCCCGAGATCCGCAGGGATCCCCGCGGCCACTCGACACTGCGCCCGCGGCAGCGACCGCAACGCCCGTTCCAGGAACACGTTCCCGGGGCTGACCAACAACACCCGGACCGGACGCGGCGGACTCACCGCCAGCCAGACCCGGTTGTCCGCCTCCAAATCGTCCCGCGTCTCCACGACCAATTCCCAAAGCCCGGGTCGCGCCTCCGGCACGAAGAACGAAACAGAAACCGACTCGCCCGCCTGCAAGACCACGGGTCGCCGCTCCACCACTTCGGGCCCCGCTCGCAGTTCCACCACCCCGGAGAGCGCACGATCCGAAAAAGCGCTCAACCGGGCCACCACGCGCACCGGATGGGGCGGCTCGGGGTCCACCCGCGCCTCGCACGCGACCACCCCGAGATTGTGCCCGGCTGTACCCACCCGGTGCTCCGTCAACGGCAGGGCCCGTGCATACCCTTCCTCCCAGTCCCCGGCGGTCCCGTCCGTGAACAACTCGAGGCGTGCTTCCGGCTGGTGTCGCACCAGCGCCTCCGCCAACCGCAGCGCCGGTAGCAACCTTCCCGGCTCATCGGACGCCTCCAGCGTTTCCAACACCCTTCGCACACCGGCGTGATCGCGCGTGGGCGTCTGCACCAGCTCCGGCCGCGCGCCCGCCCGAATCACCGCCAGCTCCTCCTCCGGTGCCGCCTCCGCCACCAGCCGCAACGCCCGCGCCCGCGCCTGCTCGAACCGCGACGGCGCCACGTCCGAGGCCCGCATCGACGCCGAGGCATCCAGGATCAGGACCCGCAGCGGCGCAGGCGGACTCACGCTCGTACGCGCCGGACGGGCCAGTCCCATCACCAGCACCGTCAAGGCCAGCAATTGCAACACCAACAACCACGAATGCCGCAGCCGCTGAAACGGATGACTCGCCCGTGTGTCCTGCAGGAACCGCTCCCACAACACCAAACTCGACACCGGCACCCGACGCCGGCGCCGCTTGAGCAAATGCAGCAGCACCACCAGCGCCAGGCTGACGGCCAACGCCCATGCCATCGGCTCCAGAAACGTCATCCGCCAGCCCTCCACCTTCTGCGCCGCTCCCCCGGCCCGACTCCGTGCTGCATCCCCCTCCGACTCATGACCACAGCCCCAAAGAACGCAGCTCCCGCCCCAGCAACGCCGACAGGTCCGCGTCCGAGCGCACGCTGACAAATCCCACCCCGTGTCCCCGGCAGAAGGCCCGAAGCTGTTCGATGTACCGCTCTACGGTGCGCCGGTAGGCTTTCCACCGATATCGGCCGAAGGTCACCTCCCGCCACGCACCGGTCTCGGCATCCAGCAGACGCAGCTCCCCGAACGTCTCCGGGGCCCATTCCTGGGGAGCCAGCACCTGAACCGCATGCACCTCGAGGCCACGCGCCACCAGGGCCGCCAGGCCCGCCGTGGGAGCCTGCGCATCCAAAAAGTCGCTGATCACCACCGCCACACCCGGGGCACGTACCTGCGCGGCCCGCATCCGAAACCACGCCGCCAGGTCCACCCGGCCGCCCGGCCGCAGCCCCTCCAAACCCTCCCACAAACGCACGGCCACGCCCCGCCCGCGCAACCGACGCAACCCCAGCTCGCAAGCCCATTGGCGGGCCGCCTCGGCCTCGGACACTTTCCCGCCCGGTCGGGCCGGCTCCGACTCGCTCTCAGCCGGCGGGGCGCTTTCCGGCCCGCCGTCATGCACTCGTTCCCACGCTGCGGGAAACACGTGCACTGTCAGGCAGGCGCCGCTTCCCAGGGCCACGTACCCCACCGCCCCCGCCAGCTGACACGCCACACGAAACTTTTGCGGCTCGCCAAACCGCATGCTGGCGCTGGCGTCCAGCCACACATGCACCGGCAACTCGCGTTCCTCCTCGAACAGCCGCAAAAACAACCGGTCCAACCGCGCGTACAAGTTCCAGTCGATGTGCCGAAAATCGTCGCCCGGCACATAAGCGCGATAATCCGCAAATTCGACCGAAGTACCCCGGGCGCGACTGCGTTGCTCGCCGTGCGCGGCGCTGCGCGCCCATTGCCGGCTGCTCCACCGCAGCCGGTCCAGCATCCGTTGCAGCTCCGGACTCAACAACGCACTCATGCCCACGGGAGGGTTTGGGTCTCCTTGTCGTCGGTCGTTCCGGACGCCTTGTCCGGCCTCAGCCCCTCGGGCCGGGCCCGGGATCCTCCGCCGCCCCGAAGCGCCGCCGCAAACGTTCCATGTGCGCTTCGATCCGCATCACGTAGGGATTCGGCCCGTCGGGATACGGGTCGTTGAGGAACCGGTACAGCCCCAGGAACTCGTCTTCCAACCGTGGCTTCACGTAGGCCTCCCAAAATGCCGGCGTGCGGGCCAACAGCTCCTCCGCACTGCGAAAAGAGGCCACGAAACTGTGCGGATCCCGCGTGTGCTGCGCCGCCTCGGCAAACTCCCCGTACAACGCCGGCAACTTCTCCAGATAATCCTCCGCGGCCATCTGGCCCAGCAGATCCGCCGTGCCCAGCGCGCAGCCCACCAACCGTTCCAATTCATCCTGAAACGACAACACCGAGGGCCGGGCGTCCACCCCGGTACAACGGATCATGTTTTGCACCGCACGGATCTCCCGCTCTGCAAACCCCCGGGCCCGCAAAAAGGTTGCCGCAAAGTCCGCGCTCCGGTGCACGTGCACCAGCGTGTACTTGGCCCCGGTCCCCTCGCGATCCTCCCGGCGCTTCAAATACCCGGTGTCGTGGAACAGGATCGCCAGCAACCCCAGTTCGAACCACCGCTGCGGCACCGCCGGTTGCGCGCCCACGCGATGCCGATTCCCCAGAAGGCGCGCGAAACAGAGCGTCCCCTGCAACGTATGCTCCAGATCGTGATACCGCGTATCGACCGCCTGATACTCCGGCAGTTCGCCGCGAAACGCCTGGATCACCCAGCTGAACGCGCGGGAGACGAACAAGGGGTCCCCCTCGGGAAACATCTCTGCGTACGTGGCCTGCACCACCGCCGCCACGGCATTCGGATCCCGGGTGCTGACCCATTCCGGCATGACGCCCCCAACCTAGGCCAGCCGGTCCCTCCACGCACGATTTTTTCGCAGGCTCCGGAACCCCCGTCCCCGGGCACGGGAAGGCCAATGGAGACAGAGGCTCACAGCTTGTGCTCGCTGCTTGCCGCCGGGCCCCACCACCTTGGGCCATTCCGGCCGGCTTCTGGTTGACCCTGCCCTGGTGGATCGAGGAGACACCTCGCAACACCGCTCCGTCAATCGGCGGTCTTAATACTGAGAGCTTGGACATGGCTGGACACGTCGAGCCTCTTGTCAGAACAACCCGGGCAAGGGGCTCCTCGACCTAAGGAGCCTTATGTGATCTCCTGTTGTCGACACAGCCAACCCGGATCTCGTCCCTACATCCAATCAGCCTCCGGTTTTTGAACTCGATCGTCTGCGCGCAAATGGCAACGGAGCACAGCGATCGCTCGATGCCCTGGCATGCAGAGAGCATCTCCGAAGCGGGATCCCTTCGGCGCGCAAAAGACGCTGGAGCTCTTGCAGGATCTGACCGGCCGGAGCGCTGAATGGTCTCGCAGCACCCCGGAGCGGAGTTGTTGCCCCAAAGGCCGCGGTAGCACGAACGCCGGTGCCCGGGGGCCAAATGCGGAGGCTCTCGAGTTCCGCGCTCCGCTGGCATTTCGATCCAGAATCTCCATTCACGGAGCGCGGATTCATACGGGCTCACGAAGCCTCGAAGGGCCTCAGAGGGCTCCAAGCGTCGCATGCCCATTCCCGGACCGCCCACGGAAGCCGCCCTTCGGGAGGAAGGGCTTGCCGGTGGGCGAATGGCCCTTCAGCATGGTCCAGGCCTGCGTGCGACCATGCGGAATCGACGGACACAGCACTGCGCGCCGGCGCGAACACGGCAGGGGCCCCGAGCAGGGTCAAAGGGGTGGGCGCGCTCGACGTGCACAAACGGAGAGGGTTTCCCCGGGCGGGAGGTTGGCCCGGACTGCTCCGCCGAGAAACGGGGTCAAGCAGCCCGACCCACAGCGTGAAGCCAAAAGAAACAGAGTCCGTGAGCGACGGCCGCATCGAATCCGCCGCCGGATCGATTGCGCGGATCGAGGCGCTGGGCTACCGCTGCCTGCGCTACGTTTCATGTGCTCTGCGACGCTTTCAAGTCCTCGTCGGCCCCAACGCCAGCGGGAAGTCCACGTTCCTGGATGTTCCTGCCTTTCTTCGGGATTTTGTGCGCGCCGGCTTGATCGCCGCGGTCGAGGGAGACGCCAGGCTTGCCATCCCTCACCGGGCCTCCGATCCCAGGCAGCTCACGTGGATGAACCAGGGCCGTGGCTTCGAACTTGCCATCGAAGCCGTCATCCCCACCGACTTGCGCAGTCGGGTGAAAAACGGGAAAGCGCACCTCTGTCGCTATGAACTGGGCGTGAGCCTGGAGGGACCCGTGCGTGTGGTGACAGAGAACCTCTGGCTGCGACCCGAGGAACCGGCGGCCGTTCCGGCCCAAAAGACTCTGTTTCCCGAACCGCCCGCGCCCCCAACCGGCATCGCACACGCTCCTCGGAAACGCAGCCCGGCGGGGTGGAAAAAGATCGTCGGGCGGGGCGAAGAACCGGAGCGGGTGATCTTTTGCGCGGAAACCTCGGGCTGGAACAATCCATTCCGAGTACCGGCCGACAAGGCGGCACTGGCGAGTTTGCCCGAGGACGAAGAGCGCTTTCCCGTGGCCACGTGGTTTCGCAGGCTTCTCTCGGAGGGCATCCAGCGCCTTGCCCTTTCCAGCGAGGCCATGCGCCTGCCGAGCCCGCCAAGTCGCGCCAAGGGGTACCTTCCCGACGGCTCGAACCTGCCCTGGATCGTTCACACCCTGGAAGCATCCCACCCGGACCGTTTGCGGGACTGGGTGGCACACGTGCAGGAGGCGTTGCCGGACGTGGAACGAATCGAAACCCGCGAACGAGAGGAGGATCGCCACCGCTACCTCGTCCTCGTTTACAAGAACGGATTGACGATCCCGTCCTGGCTGGTTTCGGATGGCACGCTGCGTCTGCTGGCCCTCACCCTGCTGGCCTACATCCCGAATCTTTCCGGCCTCTACCTGGTCGAGGAACCCGAGAACGGCATTCACCCCCGCGCGGTGGAAACCATTTACCAGTCTCTCTCGTCCGTCTACGGAGCCCACGTGTTGCTTGCCACCCACTCGCCGGTCATCCTGGGGATGGCCCATCCCTCCGAACTTCTCTGTTTCGCACGAAACAAAGAAGGAGCCACGGATATCGTTTCCGGCGATGAGCATCCGAGCCTCAAACAATGGCGCGGAACGCTCGACCTCGGGACCCTCTTTGCCAGTGGACTATTGGGATGAGTGACCTCGTGTGTCTGGTGGCGGATAAGGACATGGAAGCGGCGCTCGCGGCTCTCCTCCAGCGCCCAGAAGCCTTCAAGATCCGGCGGATTTCTTTCGAAATCATTGTCCATCCCAAAAGAGACCCGGGAGTCTTTCGGGAAGGCGTGGATTTTTTGCGCGGGTTCCAAAAAAGGTTCCACCACGGGCTTCTGCTTCTCGACGCCAGGTGGGACGGGGCTCCAACGGATCCTCAGCAACAGCTGGATCGCGCGCTAGAAGCTGCCTCGCTCGAATCGTGGGCGCGAGCCGTTGTCCTCGCCCCCGAGCTGGAGGTCTGGGTATGGAGCGATTCGCCGCACGTGGCGGAGGTACTGGGATGGTCCGGCCGTACTCCCGACCTGCGGAGCTGGCTGGCGCAAAACGGGCTTTGGGTGGCCGGCACACCAAAGCCGCAAGATCCCAAGCGGGCAATGGAGCGCGCGCTCTGGGAGGTGCGCAAACCCCGTTCCTCCGCCCTCTACCGCGCACTGGCCGGGATCGTCAGTGTGAAACGGTGCCGCGACCCCGCCTTTTTGCGCCTTCGGGATGCCCTCCAGACCTGGTTCGGAGAACGAACGTAACTGGGGCGTCGCAGGGAGCCGAAGGATCTCGACACCAACGATGTGAGGAATCCCCTCCCGCAAGGCGCGCCACGCCGGGTCGCGCTCCGACGGATGGGCATGCACCCAAGCCCAGCAACTCCATCGGATTTGCCGGCGCCTGCCCCGCTTGACGGCACGTCGTTGTCGGAGTGGATCCAATGACCTCGAAGGATCGTGGGACGGTGTGCCGGTTCCGCCGCGCGCCACGGCACCATCCGACCCGGTTGGAGGGTGCAGGGAAGGATCGTGGAATTGCGCACACGCCGACGACGTAGCGCTGCAAACGCGGAGAATGGCCGAATCGGTGCCAGGGAGACGCGGGACCCGGCGCACGGCGGCGGTCAGGAACGCATCAGGCGGCTCGAACGTTCGCGTGACCCGATGGGTCCGCTGGCAGTCGGGGTCCTCTTTCCAACAGAGCTGCTCGAAACGGCAAACCGCGCGGCCGCGATTCGGCGCGCTTTACCACCCGGGCGGGGGGATTACACTCGAGCCCATGACAAGCTTCGCCGAACACCCGCTGCTGGCGGGACTTGAACCCGCGGCGGTCCAGCAACTCCTGGCCGCGGGCCGGGAACGGCGTTTGCCGGCGGGCACCACGCTGCTGCGAGAAGGCGATCCCGGCGACGGGCTCTACATCCTCCAGGAGGGCACCGTGGAGATCAGCCTGCCGGGAGCCAGCCCCGGGGCCCGCATGCTGGCCAAGCTGGGGCCCGGCGCCGTCTTCGGCGAGATGGCCATCCTCGAGGAAAAACCGCGCTCGGCTGCGGCCGTGGCCCGAACCGAAGTGAGGGTCTGGTTCGTGCCCCGCGAAGCCGTGCTCGGCGCGATCCGACAGAGTCCCGAACTGGGCCTGCGGTTGTTGCGGGAATTGAGCCGGCGGCTGCGCGAGTTCAACCGCGTGTATGTGGAGCAGACATTGCAAATGGAGCGACTGGCGTTGCTGGGGCGGTTCGCCCGCGGCATCATTCACGACCTGAAAAGTCCGCTGAACGTGATCCAACTGGCGGCCGAAATGGGCCTGCACCCCTCGGCTTCGGAAGAGCGACGGACCCAGGCACGCGAACGGATCCGGCGTCAGGTGGAACGCATCACGGATTCGATCAACGAGATTCTGCTGTTCACCGAGGGCGGGTCCGGTGCCGAGACGTTCGCCCCCACGCCCTACGGGCCGTTTTTGGAGTCGGTCCTGGAGGAGCTGGCGACGGAAACGACCCTGCGCGGCGTGTCCCTGGCGTACGCGGCCCGGACCTTTCCCCAGACGCCGGTGCGGCTGCAACCGCGGCGGTTGCGGCGGGTGCTGCAGAACCTGGTGCACAATGCGTGCGACGTGTTGGCGGCGGGTGGCCGGATCGAGGTGCGTGCCGCCCGCAGGGACGACCAGGTGGTCACCGAGGTGCGGGACAACGGACCGGGCATCGCCCCGGAGATTCGGGATCGTCTGTTCGAGCCCTTCGCCACGCATGGAAAGGCGCAGGGCACGGGTCTGGGATTGTCCATCTGCCGACGGATCGTGGAGGATCACGGGGGCGTCATCGAGGCCGAAAACGCGCCGGAGGGGGGCGCCGTGTTCCGGTTTTGGCTGCCGGTGTGGAAGGTGGGAGACAGCGCCGAGAAATCGGGGAGCTGAGACACACCGACTGAGAACGGCATCGATCGGCCCCTCGAACCAGATTCTCCCCTTCCCGATGGGGAAGCCCCCGGCAAGGGAGCGTTTCACCCGTTGCCGCTGGAGGACGGGGGCGGGGCGGCTGCAGGCGATTCCTGCGCGGCCGACCAGGTGCGATAGGAACCGGTCAGGTTGCGCACGCGGAAGCCGTGCTGGCTGAGCAAACGGGCGGCGAAGTACGAGCGCTGCCCGCTCTGGCAGGCGACGATGATTTCCCGGTCGCGCGGCAGTTCGTGGAGACGCTGGCGCAGTTGATGAAGCGGAATGTGCACCGAGCCGGGGAGGGCGCCCTGCTGTCGTTCGGCCTCGGTGCGGACGTCGAGGAGGAAGGTTCGGGCGGGATCGAGCCGGGGAATCTCGTGCCACTGGGCGTGCTGGACGAGTCCCTGGCGCACGTTTTGGGCGATCATGCCCGCGAGGTTGACCGGGTCCTTGGCGGAACCGAACGGAGGTGCGTAGGCCAGCTCCAGGTCGGCCAATTGATCCACCGTAAGACCCGCCTGCATGGCGGTGGCGAGCACGTCGATGCGTTTGTCCACGCCCTCGGGACCGACGGCCTGCGCGCCCAGGAGCCGTCCGGTGTGGGGATCGAAGAGGATCTTCATGGCGATGGGCTGGGCGCCGGGGTAGTAACCGGCGTGGGAGCCCGGATGCAAATGGATGGCCTCGCAGGGAAGACCGAGTCGGCGCAGCGTTTTTTCGTTGGCCCCGGTACAGGCCGCGGTGAGGCGGAACAGTCGCAGAATGGCGGTGCCCCAGGAGCCTTCGTAACGGGTCGGGCGACCGCAGATGTTGTCGGCGGCGATGCGCCCCTGTCGATTGGCGGGTCCGGCCAGTGGCAACAGGGTCCATTGGCCGGTCACACGGTCGCGCACTTCGATGGCATCGCCCACCGCCCAGATATGCGGATCGCTGGTCTGGAGATGTTCGTTGACGCGAATGCCCCCCAAGGTGCCCAACTCCAAACCGGCCTGGCGGGCCAGGGTGACTTCCGGGCGCACGCCCAAAGCCAAGATGACGAGGTCCGCCGGCAGTCGCGTGCCGCTGCGCAGACAGACCACGGACGCCTGAGCGGTGGCGGGGTCCGGGGGCTCTTCGAAGGCCGTGACCGGATCGTTGAGGTGAAGCGCCACGTCGTGCGCGCGCAGTTCCCGGTGCAGCCAGCCGGCCATTTCCGGGTCGAGCGGCGCCATGACCTGGGGCAGGGCCTCCACGACCGCCACAGCGAGCCCGCAGCGATGAAGTTGTTCGGCCATTTCGAGGCCGATGTAGCCGCCGCCGACCACCACGGCGCGTTGGCAGGACCGGGTGGTGATCCAGTGCCGGATTTGCTCGACGTCGGGCACGTTGCGCACGAAGAAGTGGCCGGGCCGGTCGAGCCCCGGCAGGGGCGGTCGGAGGGGCACCGAGCCCGGAGCCAGGATCAGAGCGTCATACGGTTCGACGCTCTGACGACCGGTGGTCAAATCCCGGGCAGTGACGGTGCGGGCCTGCCGATCGATGGCGACGACCTCGGTCTTGACGCGCACCTCGAGGCGAAACCGCTGCCACAGGCTGTCCGGAGTATGCAGGAGGAGGTCATCGCGTCGCGGGATTTCGCCCCCGACGAAGTAGGGCAGGCCGCAGTTGGCGAAGGAGACGTGGGGACCGCGTTCGAAAACGACGATTTGGGCGGACTCGTCGAGTCGGCGCAGACGGGCGGCCGCGCTGGCCCCGCCGGCCACGCCACCGACGATGAGGATGCGGCGCGCGCTCATGCCCGGGGACCCGACTCGGGGTGGATCTGTTTCCAGCGCTCGCGCAGGGCGGCGTGGAGGCGCTGACGGAACTCGACCGGCAGCTCGAACGGCTCGCCGTTCTTGTACAACGTGATGGTCTTGCGAATGTTGTCCACCACCACCTGGCACGGATTGCAGCCCGCCAGATGCTGCTCGAACTCCTTGCAGAGCCCGGGGTCCACCGTGCCGTCCACGTACTCGTTCAGGATTTGCAGCAGTTCTTCACATTTCATGACGCGTCCCCCGCCTTTGAGCCGGCGAACGGGCGAAAGTTACAAGCCCGCGACGGGCGCGCACAAGTCACGGAGCCACCCGGGCCCCGGGGCGATGCTCTGAGGCCGCCGCGGGCGCGGGCCGGGCAAACCCGAGCAACTGCGCAAAGTCCGGCAGCAATCGGTACTTTCGTGTCCACGGCGTGTACATAAAACCGCGCACGCCCGGAACCGGGCGGGCCGCGTCGAGCCAACCCTGCACGTCGCGCAGGTCGTCGGCGTCGTAATAACAGGCCACCAGTGTGGCGAAGCCCTCGCGGGCGAAAAACCGGAGACTTTCCGGGCGCGGTTCGCCACCCCAGACGGCCACGATCACGTCCCGGGGCAGATGCTTCCAGGAACCGGTAAAATCGCCCTGGACCAGGTAATAACCGGGTCGGGCGTTGTGGTGGGGGTCGAACATGTCGGACCAGAGATACACCTGCAGGTCGGGACGGTACCGGCGCAGGGCTGCGATGTGACGCCGGACGCAGTTCCCCAGCAGTCGGGCCATGTCGCTGCCCGCACAGGCGGCGCAGGTGCCGCCCATGCGGACTTCGTCCATGTTCAGGAACACGCGGCGCGGCTGGAGCCGTTCCACCAGGAGGCGCGCTTCGTGGTCGAGGATTTCATCCAACATGGGTTCCGCCATGCACACGGTGACCTGTGAGTCGTGGATGAGCAGGGAGTGATACCAGCTCACGCGCAAGCGGTCGCCATCGCGGATCCGGGTCTGGGACAGGAGCCGCAAGCCGGCAGGACTGGAATCGCCCCGCCACGGGTTGAAGTCGGGACAAACGAACGAGGCGTAGTCCCGGCCTTCTTCGTACAGGGTCTGTCCGTCCTCGCTTTGGACCACCACCGGTGTGCCGGGGCGGCGCAGGACATTGACGGGGCCGGCGTCTTCGATGGTCCAGTCGTCCAACCAGACGCGTCCTGATCGGCCGCCCCAGAGCCCGGCGTACAGCCGCACCCGGGTGTGCTGGAGGCTGTTGAACAGGAAGGTGATCTGGCGCCAGTCGGTCGTGGCCGGCAGCCCAAAAGTCCGTGGCGCCAGTTCCCGATCGCCCGCCAGCGCCAGGCAACGGAAAGCCGAAGCGGGCTCGAGATCCTGCGTCCTGACCCACAGGCGCACCCGGTAGCAGCGATACGGCTGCACGGTCACTTCCTGCATGACCCGACCGTGGCCGTGCGGGTTGGAACGAAAGTTCTCGAGTCGCAGGGAGGCGCGGCCGCTGTGAAAGACGTTGGTATCCGCGAAGCTGACCTCGCCCGGTTGATCATGAAAACCAAAGTGGGCGAAGCGATGGCCGTCGAAAATCTCGAACCCGCCGTTCCGCAGTTGCGGGGTGAAGTCGGGCACATACCGGGCTTCGGAACCGCGAACCTCGAACACGGCGTTGCTGACGGGCAGACCTTCCGCCAGATGCGGATTGTGCGCCAGGAATCCGCCACCGTAGCCGATCGAGAAGACGGCCGGAATCAGTTCGAGCCCGTTGGTTTTGCAGACCTGTTGAACCGCGGCCAGACGCTCGAAAAACGCGGGCGACCTGCGGCACAACGTGTCGAGACCAAAGGAGACGACCGCACCGTTGAAGCCGTGGCGTCCCGCGGTTTGCAGGACGGCTGCGACCTCTGCCACATCCGCGTCGCGTTCCAGATTCCACCCGAACACCCAGACAAACCGGTCCTCCCAAGGGGCCGCGCAGAGAACCAGGGGCAGAAGGGCGACAAATGGAGCCAGCAACCGACGGGTCTTCATGCAGGTACTTTGAGGGCCGGAAACGGGCCGGGCAAGTCCCGCACCTGTGTTTGATCCGACACGGGCCGGCGTCGCTGGATTCTGCCGCGGGGAGCGGGATCGAAACCGGGCGGTGGTGCGGATCGGGCAACAAGGTGGCCAGCAGCCTTTCAACGCATTTCGACGGTGGCCGGGGCGGCCAGGGGTCGGTCGCCGCACCCGTTGTCAGCCCTGATTTCATCCGGCCCGCGCGGCCGGAGCACTGCTGGTCCCGATTCCGGGGCCTTCGGGTTCCGGCGGGTCCCAGAGCAGTCCCAACTGCCGGCCGAGGCTCCGCAAATGTCGTGCGGCAGCTTCGTATTCCTCCGCCGTGGCCAGGTGCTCGAGCATGAGCGGAGGTCGATGGGGCAGTTGCGCCAACCGGCGCAGATACGTCGCGTAGTCCAACGCGCCCAGACCCGGCCGGACCTCTCGGAAGTGGAGGCTCATTTCGACCTCCCACGCAAGGTCCTTGGCGTGGCAACTCACAATCCAGGGTCCGAGCTTGTCGAAGCACTCCTGTAAGAGGTCGGTGTTGCGGTAAAACTTTTCCGGAGAGTTGACGAGGTTGCAGGGGTCCAGATGGATGGCAAAGGCGGGTCGGTCCACGGCACGGAGCAGTTGCAGGGCCGCGTCCGGCGTGTGCGGCCAGGCCCAGGCCATCATTTCATAGCAGAACCTGGCCCGGCGCGGTTTGACGGCATCGATAATCTTGCGCGCATTCTCCACGGCGGCCTCGAAGAAACGCTGCGAAAGGTTTTCCGGGTGGGGTCCGAACCAATGCGTGGCGCTGAACGAGCCGGCAATGTCCACACAGCACAGGGCACCGACCTCGTCGGCCAGCGCCAGGCCCTCGGTCACATACTGCAGGTTGCGCCTGCGTTCCTCGGGATCGGCGGCCAACAGGTTCACCCAACGGCCCACCTCGGCAATGACCACCCGGTGACGCGCGAATGCCCCGGCCACCGCACGGATCCGATCCGTGTCCGTGAGGCGAACCTCCGGACAATACGCCGCGCCGTAACCCAGTTGGCGGTGACGCTGTGCCAGCGCCTCGGGATCCTCGGGTCCCTGGAAGACAGGTCCGCCCATGCGCAAGGGATGAAAAACGGCCGGAGTCGAGCGGCGGGACCCCGAACGAATGCTGGTACAGCCGGCCAGGCAGGCCCCGGCAAGCCCGAGGACCGCCCCCCGCAGAAAGGCGCGACGCGGCATTTTCACGGGCCTCAGGGGATGGCCGCAGGGCCTTCGATGCAAGCTTGAAAGGTAATTCGCTCCCTCCATGAAAAAACGATGGCGGGACCCTGGCGCCCCGATCCGCCAGCCCGGGGCAACACCTGGGAAATCCGTTCCCCAAACCCGCCGCGCCCCGAAGGGGGGCCAACCCGATGCCCCCTCGCCAGGGCGGGCCGTGCCCAACAGATTCCACCCCTTCAGGGCGCGGTGCGTTTTGCGGCCCGCCCCAGGGGCGCTGCCCGGGGCTGACGAACGGTTGCGCCTTCGGCGCGTTACGTGTCCGCCCCAACGGGGCGGCGATTCGCCAGTCCAGGGCAACGCCCTGGGCAGGCACCCGAAACGGATTCATCCCGCCCTGAAGGGGCGGAACTCGGGGTGGAAATGCCCGCGCACTGGGCGCATGGAGTTGCGCCCTTTGAGGACCCGACGAGGTTTGGCTGCCGAGATTCCTTGCCGTTGCCTCGGGCTACTGAGTTCGTCTTCGAGGCAAGGATGAGGCCCCGGGATCTGTGGAAAGCGGAGGGCGCAAATTGCTCATGCACCCCGAACTCAAAGGTCCCCACGGAATGCCATGGTCCCTCGGCTTTCCCGCGCCCCCAACGCCCCAGACGCCCCCGCTCTCGCGACGTCCAACGGCTGAAATGCGCCGTTCTGGGCGGCGAGGTCAATTCCTTCCTTGTCAGTGTGCCGGCCCGGGTCTATGCACTTGATGGGACGGGAATGAGCGAAACCCTGGTCATAGTGCCCACGTACAACGAGCGGGAGAATCTCCCCCGCATCGCCCAGCGCCTTTTGGACCTGCCTGTCAAGGTGGAGCTCTTGGTGGTGGACGACAATTCTCCCGACGGCACCGGCCAGGTGGCCGACGAACTGGCGGCCCGGCATCCGGAGATTCACGTGCTGCACCGGCAGGAGAAGTCGGGTCTGGGGCGGGCCTATATTGCCGGCTTCAAATGGGCCCTGGCACGGTCGTACGAGTTCATCTTCGAGATGGACGGCGATTTCTCGCACAATCCCGATGACATCCCGCGCTTTCTGGCAGCGGCCGCGGATGCGGATTTGGTCCTCGGGTCCCGGTACCTGGGCGGGATTCGCGTGATCAACTGGCCGCTGAGCCGGCTGATGCTCAGCAAGGCGGCCGCAAAGTATGTGCAAATCATCACTGGCATGCCGTTCACGGATCCCACCGGTGGGTACAAGTGCTTTCGAAGACACGCGTTGGAAGCGCTGGACCTGGATGCTGTCAAATCCAACGGATACAGCTTTCAGATCGAGCTGACGCACAAACTGTGGCGGCAGGGGATGCGCATCGTGGAGATTCCCATCATCTTTACCGAACGCTTGCAGGGGCATTCGAAGATGACCGGCCACATCATCCGCGAGGCGTTCTTCATGGTGTGGCGGCTCTGGTTGCAGAACGGGATGCGTCGGCGCCCGCGGGTTCCCACAAGAACGGCCCCCCTGCCGGCTCGGCCGGCCCCCGTGCCGCATCCGCCCCCGGCCCCGCCACCGGTGTGAGTGCGCGTGCCGGGCTCCCGGGCCAGGGTCCGGCCCCTCCCTCCGAAAGCGCTTCCGGCACAATCGGGCGGACGGCGAGACACTGACGGAGGCGCAATTCCCCTACCGCACTGGCGTTGGGTTGGTGGGAGCCGACTCGCCCGAAGCCTCGGGCAATCGCTCCAACTGCGCGCGCGCCTCCGGATAGTCCGGTCGCAGGCGCAGCGCTTCCATAAGATGTTGTCGAGCCAGGGCCACCCGGCCGCGACGCAGATGCAGTTGGGCCAGGTTGAAATGGGTCTCGGGGTTGCGCGGCTGCAGCGCCAGGGCCCGCCCGTAGGCCTGTTCGGCCTCCTCCCAACGGCCGGTCTCCAACAGCACGTTGCCGAGGTTGTTGCATGCCTGCGGATCGTGCGGATCCAGCGCCAGGGCCTGGCGGAAGGCCTGTTCCGCCTCGGCCCATCGACCCATGGCCGCCAGCGCATTGCCCAGGTTGTTGTAGGACGGTCCGTGGCGCGGGCGCAGCCGGATCGCCTCCTGCAGGTACGGCAGGGCTTCTTCCAACCGACCCTGCATCCCGAGGGCCACGCCCAGATTGTTGTGCGTGTCTGCATAACGCGGGTCCACTGCCAGCGCCCGCCGATAGACCGCCATCGCTTCCTGCCATCGCCCCACCGCCGCCAGTGCGTTGCCGTAATTGTTGAGCGCCCCCACGTGTGTGGGCCGCAGCCGCAGCGCCGCTTCCAACCACGGGATCGCCTCCGCCGGCCGACCCGACTCCGCCAGCGCATGGCCCAGGTTGTTCAACGCGTCAAAATAGTCGCGTCGAATCGCCAGCGCGGCCCGATACTGCTCCATCGCCTCGTCCCATCGCCCCTGCCTGACCAGATAAAATCCGAGGTTGTTGTGGGCCAGATAGTTGTCCCGGGTCACCGCAAGCGTGCGGCGGAACAACGTCTCGCTCGTGCGCCAGAAACCGATCTGTCGCCACGTCAATCCCGCCCAGATCGCCAGAATCAATCCCACTGCCGCCCGGATCCACAAACCCCGCCGCTCCGACCGCTGGAACCATCGCGCCCAGGCCCCGGCCAGCGCGAGGCCAAGCCCCACCGACGGGAAGTAGGTGTAACGATCGGCCATGGACTGAATGCCCACTTGCACCAGCCCGATCACCGGCACCAGGGTGCCGAAAAACCAGCATCCTCCCACCCATAGATACGGCGCTTCCCTTCGGCGGAGCCACGTCCACACCACCAGCCCGGCGATGAACACCGTACAGGCAAGCACGGTCGCCACCGACCAATACCCCGGATGCGGATAAAGCACCGCCAAATCCAAGGGCCACAGCGTCTTGAGGAGGTACCGCGCATACGAGACCGGCACATTCGCCCACCGCGCGTCCCACGGCAACGCGTCCACCGGAGCGACCGCGCCTCCGGCCTGTTGCACGCGATACGTCACGACGCAGGAAATCGCGGCCAGCAGAAAGAACGGCAGCTTCTCGAGGACCAGCCGCGCCCACACCCGCCAGGGCACAAGGCCCGTCCCGGAACCGAGCGCGCCCGAAACGGAAGATTGCGGGTTTGCCGCTCCTGCCATGCCGGCCGTGCGCCGCAAGGGCCAGGCATCCAGCAGCAACATGACAAACGGCAGGCTGACGAGCATCGGCTTGCTCATCAACCCCGCCGCATAACTCAGCCAGGCCGCCCCGTATGCGGTCCAGCGACGATACGGATCGTTCGCCCGGACAAAGCTCGTGTACGCCCACAACGTCAGAAGCCCAAAGAACAGGCTCAACACATCCTTCCGCTCGGAAACCCACGCCACGGATTCCACCCGCAGGGGGTGCCACGCAAAAGCCAGGGCGCCCACAAAAGCCGCCCCGGGATGACCAATCCACCGAAGCAACAACGCGAACACCAACCCGGCATTCACCGCGTGCAGGATCATGCTGGTGGCGTGATGACCGGCCGGGCGCAGCCCATACAGCTGCACATCGGTCATGTGCGACAACCACGTCAGCGGATGCCAGTTGCTGGCATGGCCCGTGGTGAAGGCCCACCGAACAGCCGGCCAGTCGAGTCCCTTCTGCACCTGCTCGTTGGCCGTGACATAGTCCCCGTCATCGTAATCCACGAAATCGCAGGTCAGGACCCGACTGAACAACGCCGCGGTCAAAGCCGCCACGACCCACGCCCGTGCATACCCCGGACGCGGGTGGACCCCGGATGGATTGGGTTTTCCGGGCATGCCCACGCGAAACGGACCTCGGTTCTGCCTTGGGATGACGACGCTCAGACGTAACTGAACAGGCCCGCCCGGCAAAGCGGAAAACTTTCCCGGGGCCCCGTCGTGTCCGACCGGGTTCGGAGCCGCAAAGACAGCCCCCGGCCGCACTCCGGCCGGCCCGCGGGAGTTGCAGGCCCGGGACCGGGCCATCCATCGGCTGTCGAGGCGATTTGCGCCCCTTTGCCCGCCCCCGCCCGCCTCCAGGATTCGCCCCGCCGGAGGCTGGTCAGGCACCCGGGCAAGATGCTAGGCTGGGCGTCCATGGTTCGATTGGTCTTGTTCGACATCGACGGCACCTTGATCCACACCGGGGGTGCGGGCGTGGCGGCTTTTGTGCAGGCGTTTGCCGACGAGTTCGGCATCCGCGACGGCGTGGAGCGATTACAGTTTGCGGGGCGGACCGACACCAGCCTGGTGCGCGAGGTGTTTCAAGCTCATGGTGTAAGGCCCACCCCGGAGCTGTTTCAGCGCTTCTTCGATCGTTACGTGTTCCTGCTGGAAGATCGCTTGCACCGCGGCTCCGGCGGAGTGATCCCCGGCGTGTGGGACTTTCTGGACGGGCTGGCGCGGCTGCCCCAACCGCCGTTGCTGGGGCTGTTGACCGGCAACATCCGGCTGGGTGCCGAAATCAAGCTGCGCCATTACGGGTTGTGGGACCGTTTTGTGGTGGGGGGCTTTGCCGACGACTCGGAGGATCGGGCGGCGATTGCGGCCATTGCACGAGACCGGGGATCGCGCGCCCTGGGACGGGACCTCGAACCCGATGAAGTGTTGGTCGTCGGCGACACGCCGCACGACATCCATTGTGGGCGGGCCATCGGAGCCCGGGTACTGGCGGTGGCCACCGGGGGCTGCTCGCGAGCGGAGCTGCGCGCGCATCAGCCATGCTGGCTGACCGACAGTCTGGCCGAGGTCAACCCGGCCCGGGTGTGCGCGTAGGCGCGGGAGCACACGCCCTCGAAGCCGCCCTTTCGCAGTCCGGTGCTTTTCCGAGCGGCCCCGGGACCGGTGCCCCGGTGGTTCGCTTGACGACCCGCCGTGGGTCCCGTAGGTTCGCCCGGAACGTGCAAATTGTGCCTATGAATCTGAACAATTTCCTGGTGCCCATGGTGGTCGAACAGACCGGCCGGGGCGAACGGGGCTATGACATTTATTCGCGGTTGCTGGTCGACCGCATCGTGTTTTTGGGGACGCCGGTGGACGACATGGTGGCCAACCTGGTGATCGCCCAACTGTTGTTCTTGCAAATGAGCGACCCGAAAAAGGACGTGCATTTGTACATCAACTCGCCCGGTGGCAGCGTCACCGCGGGCCTGGCCATCTACGACACGCTGCAGTACCTGACCTGCGACGTGAACACCTATTGCATCGGTCAGGCCGCCAGCATGGGCGCGGTCCTGCTGGCCGCGGGGACCAAGGGCAAGCGATTCGCCCTGCCCAACGCGCGCATCATGATCCACCAACCGTGGGGCGGCGTCCAGGGCGCGGCCACCGATATCAGCATTCAGGCCAAGGAGATCCTCCGGTTGAAGGACCGGCTGAACGAAATCCTGGCCTTCCACTGCGGGAAGACCGTGGAGGAAGTGGCGCGCGACACGGACCGGGACTTCTTCATGTCGGCCGAGGAGGCCAAGGCCTACGGGTTGGTGGACGCGGTGGTGCAATCGCGCAAGGAGGTCCCGGGGGCCACGGAACGCAGTTCCTGAGGCCGATCCCGCTCGAGCGATTCCCCAGGCACCCACCCGGGAGGCACTTTGGCCCGACCCTCCACAACCCCCTCGTGCAGTTTTTGCGGCAAGCCCGCCCGCGACGTTCGCAAACTCATCGCCGGCGCCGGCGCGTACATTTGCGACAACTGCGTGTTGCTCTGCAAAAACGTGCTGGATGCCGAGCAGGCCGTCCAGGCCCGCGCCGAACGCACCCTCACCGTCCCCAAGCCGCACGACATCAAGCAGGAACTGGACCGATATTGCGTCGGCCAGGAGCAGGCCAAGAAAACTCTGGCCGTCGCCGTGCACAATCACTACAAGCGCATCCTGAGCCGACGCGCGCCGGCCGGAGCCAAACCCGCCGAGGACGACCCCCACGCCGAAGTTGAGCTGGAAAAAAGCAACATCCTGCTCATCGGGCCCACCGGCTCCGGCAAAACGCTGCTGGCCCGCACTTTGGCCCGCATCCTGGATGTCCCCTTTGCCATCGCCGACGCCACCACGGTGACGGAAGCCGGCTACGTGGGCGAGGACGTCGAAAACATCGTGTTGCGCCTGCTGCAGAATGCGGACTTCGACGTGGCCCGGGCCCAGCGCGGCATCATCTACATCGACGAAATCGACAAAATCGCCCGCAAAACCGAGAACGTCTCCATCACCCGCGACGTCTCCGGTGAAGGAGTCCAACAGGCCCTGCTCAAGATCCTGGAAGGCACCATTTGCAACGTGCCGCCCCAGGGCGGCCGCAAGCATCCGCAACAGGAGTACATCCGCGTCGATACCACCGACATCCTTTTCATTTGCGGCGGCGCTTTCGTCGGCTTGGAGCAGATGATCCGACGGCGCCTCGGTCACCAGGTCATGGGCTTTCATGCTGCCGTCCGTGCCGGGACCGAGACCCCCGGCAGCCTGTTGCCCTACGTGGAGCCGGAGGATCTCCTGCGCTTCGGATTCATCCCCGAGTTCATTGGCCGGCTGCCGGTCATCGCCACCTTGAGCGAACTGACCGAGGCACAACTGATCGAGGTGCTCACCTCCACCCGCAACGCCCTGACACGTCAGTACGCCAAGCTCCTGGCCCTGGAGGGGGTCGACCTGGAGTTCACCCCGGATGCCCTTCAGGAGCTGGCCGCCCAGGCCATCAAAAAAGGAACCGGCGCCCGCGCCCTGCGCAGCCTGCTGGAGAAGTTGATGCTCGAGGTAATGTACGACGTGCCCCGACACCGGGATGTCACCCACGTCAAAATCACCCGGGCGGTGGTCCGGGGCGAATGCCCACCCCTGATCCGCCGCAAGGCCGATCAACAGGAAGCCGCTTGACTCCGAAGGCGGCCGCGAGCCACCGCCAAACCACGCTCCCGCGCCCCGGCTGAAATACGAGACGAACCGCCACAGCCGGCCCGGGCCCGCCCTACTTCTCCAGGCTGCGGTCCACCACCACGTCCATGTCCAGGAAGACCTTCCGACCCAACTGCGCTTCCAGGTCCATCCGGGCGGCCTGCCCGATCTCGCGGATGCGCCGCCCGCCCGCGCCGATGAGCATGCGTTGATATCGCGGGTTGGCCGCCAGGATCGACGCCTTGATGTGCCACATCGGCCGGCCGGCCTTGTCCTGCGTCTCTTCCACCGCATGCACCTCCACGGCCGTCCGATAGGGCACCTCGTCATCCATCATCAGATACACCTTCTCCCGAATCAGCTCGCTGATCAAAAACCGCTGGTTGGCGTTGGTCACCTGATCTTCGGGGTACAACAGCGGTCCCTCCGGCAGGTGCGCCAGAATGCCCTCGACCAACGCCTCCAGGCCCTGCCCCGTGTACGCGGACACTTCGTAATACCCGGCATACTCGTGTTGCCGCGCCTTCCAGAGCTCCTGGTAGGGCCGCTCCGGCACGTCGCACTTGTTGACGCACAAGAGCCGGGGTTGCGAGACCCCCTGCAACGCCTCCAGTACCATCTCGTCCTCCGGCCCCACCGGCCGGGTCGGATCCACCACGTGAACCACCACGTCGATGCCCTGCAACGCCCGCCGGGCTCGTTCGTGGAGGCGATCCACCAGCCGACTGGCGTGCGTCTTGAAAAAACCGGGCGTGTCCACGAACACAATCTGCCCTTGCGGCCGGTTGACCACGCCCTGGATCGGGTCGCGGGTGGTCTGGGGCTTGGGCGTCACGATCGAGACCTTGCGGCCCACCAATGCGTTGAGCAGCGTGGACTTGCCCACGTTGGTGCGCCCCACCAACACAGCCAGGCCACAGCGCCGGGGTGGCGTGCCCGTCGTCGAATTCCCCGAGCCGATCTCTCGTTCGCTCATACCGCCCAAAGTACGCCGGGCCGGAGCAGCGGCCAAGCGAACCCATCGCCCCCACGCCCCTCAAGCTCGGCCAAAGTTTTCGGGCCGCGGTTCCCGCGATGCGCCCCGGCCAACAATCGGCCCCGGGCACACAGCCCAAGCCCGTCCGTGGCAAGAGCCTGAGTAGTGCGGGGCCGGCCCTTGCGCGACCTGCCAGGAACAAGTGCAAGACCCGGATGCGGGGGTACAGCATGCCCCGGGTACGCTCAACATGGCATGGCATCCGCAGCAGCCGGTCGTTGTTCGGGGCGCCGGCGCTCGCACCGCAGGGTCGCGACCAGCAATGTTGGTCGATCAGCACTCCAGAAACTGCCACCGCGGTCGGACAACGCCCGGACGGCTCCCAACCGTTGCGGCCGGAAAGCGGCCCGGATTCGGACACGAGGCTCGGGGTTCCGGGCCCTGGGAACGGGACCAGCGGCCGCCACCGCCGCCTGCTCGATGGTCTCGGCGCGCAAGGGCGAACCCGCAGGGCTTGCGGCGCTCCGGCGTCTGTACGTGGATCCCGTACCTTTCGTCGTGCCTCCTTGCAGATCGGATGCAGCGTTGCAACGGGGCGAGGCCGCATGATGAATCCGATGGATCCTGCACAGCGCCTGCAGCGGCAGGGACCCCTGTCCGTCGTCAGGGCTTCTGGCCGTGGCGGCCCGCGGATCGGCAGCACCGCCGGGCCCGGCCAAAGGAAGGGCGTTCCGTCTTTCCGGCGCTGCCGGAAACCCGCGGCCGTTTCGAGGAGAAGTTCCTGTGCGGCTCATTCGACTGCGCGAGTGCTTTCGGAAGATTCGAGGTGCTGTCCGCGATGGTGCAGTCGGGCCCTCGAGCCGTCCTCCCGTGGCCCCCGGCCGCCAGGAAGGTCAAAAACCATACATTTGTGAGGGTGGCGTCCGGGCGGACGACGGGGTAAGCTTTGGCCAACGACGTTCGCAAAACCCGGTAATCAGGAAAAGCGCCATGAAAAAGACGCTGCTTGTATCCGTCTGCGCCACGGCCCTGCTGGTGTCTGAAGCCCCTGCAGCGGTCAACTTCCCGGACGCCACCGGTGACTTCACGCCCTCCGGCTTCGGCTACCTCGACATCACGTCCGTGGTCGTGGACAATGACGCCACCACTCTGAGTTTCCAGATCCATCTTGCCGGCAACCCGCTGGCTGTCGATTGGGCCAAGTATCTCATTGGCCTGGACACCGCCCCGGGAGGCAATACCACCGGGCCGGACGGCTGGGGCAAACCCATTTCGATGAGCGTCGGCGGCATGGACTATTTCATCGGCAGTTGGATGAACTTCGGCACCGGCGCAGAATTGCGTCATTGGGATGGCTCGGCGTGGCCCATCGTTTCAGGCTCCGGGATCACTGTGGCCACCGGCCCCTCCTCGGTCACCCTCTCCCTGCCCCTGGCCAGCCTGGGGGTGAACATCGGAGACACCCTCCGGTTCGACGTGTACACCACTTCGGACGGGAATTCCGTGCTGGACGCCGCCGGCAGCACTGCCGCGCGTTCATGGAACAACGATCCCTACGACTCCGGCAACAACGTGCTGTCCTACACGCTGGTACCCGAGCCGACCCTGCCGGCGCTGCTCGGGCTCGGGGCCGTTCTGTGGCTCGGTCAGCGCAGGCGAGCGGGCAGGGGGGCCTGAGCCGCCGCGTCCGGGCCTCTTGAACGAACCATGGGAACGCCCGCGCTGCGCATGTCCCGATCCTCCGCAGGCGCCTTCACGCTGATCGAGCTGCTGGTGGTCATCGCCATCATCGCCCTGTTGGCCGGCATGCTCCTGCCCGCCCTGGGCAACGCCAAGTTCCGCGCCAAGGTGGTGCATTGCACCTCCAACTACCGGCAGTGGGGCCTAGTCCATGCGATGTACAGCGGGGACGATGCCCGGGGACGCCTGCCCTCGTTTCCCGTGGGCGGTGTTTCGGGTCAGAACGCGTGGGACGTCTCCCTCCAGATGATCCCGGGACTGGCTCCCTACGGGTTGACGGTCCCGTTGTGGTTCTGTCCCGTCCGGCCCCAGGAATGGCAGGAGGCCCAGGATTGGTTCCAGCAACGGTACCGCCGTCCCATCACTTCCCCGGAGGATCTCAATCTCTACGCCAGCATGCTGTACAACGGCACCTTCGCCGTGCTGCGACATGCCTGGTGGGTGCCGAGACCCCTGGCCAACGCCCCGTCCTCGGTGTTCCCCAGTCCGCAGGGCGGCCGCAGCCGCGAAACCCTCGGCTGGCCCACCCGACCCGACGATCCGGTGGCGCGCCTCCAGCCGGTGATCAGCGACTACTGCTTCACTCCCGGGAACCTGCGCGACGTTCAACGCGCCGGCGCCGGGCATTCGGCCAACGGCCGCCTTCGCTCCGTCAACCTCGGTTTTGCGGACGGGCACGTGGAAACCCGGCCGCGCTCCCAAATTCAATGGCAGTACACAGGCGTGGATACGGCGTTCTATTGACCGTGCCCCAAATCCCGGCCGGGCCGCGTGGCCCGATGCGAAAGGAGTGTGAAAGTCTCATGAAAACGATCCTCAAATCCAGTTGCATGCTGCTGGCCCTGCTGGGCATGGCCTCCCCATCCGCGGCCGTGCAGGTCACTTTCCGCGTGGACATGAGCGTCCAGATCGCGATGGGCCGGTTCAACCCGGACACCGACCTGGTCTATCTGGCGGGTACCTTTAACAACTGGAGCACCACGGCCAATCTGCTCACCCGCAGCGAAACCGAGCCCAACCTATGGGAAGGCACCGTGGACCTTCAGGCAGGAACCTGGCCGAATTACAAGTTCGTCATGCTCCGCGCCGGGACCGGCTACGTGTGGGAAACGCGCCAAAACCGGTGGTTCCAGGTCCCCTCGGAAACGTATGTGCTCCCCGTGGTCTATTTCGATGACATCAGCGAGGTCGTCACGAATCGTCAGCCGGTCACGTTTCAGGTGGACATGAGCGTCCAGATCGCCAACGGCGCGTTCGATCCCTCCTGGGGACGCGTCGTGGTCTCCGGCGATGCGATTGACGACTGGGCCAACCAGGGCACGCACGTCCTGGCGCCCACCCCCACCAACCAGGCCCTCTGGGTCGGCACCTTTGAAATCACAGCCCCGGTCGGAGCCACGGTGAACTACAAATTCATCATGGACGGCAATTGGGAAAGCCGGCCCAACCGCACCTTCGTCATGACCAACCAGCCCCTGGTTCTCCCCGTGGTCTTCTTCAATGACGTCACCAACCCCGCGGTGCCCATCCCGGTCACCTTCTCGGTCAACATGGGCGTGGCCATCGCCCGCGGACTGTTCAATCCGGACGTGGACTTCGTCGAGGCCCGGGGCTCGTTCCTCACCACGGCCGGCGGGGCATGGATCGGCGGTTTCCAGCTCACCAACAGTCCCGCCAATCCCATCATTTACTCCGGGACCTTCCTGACGACCAATCAGGCCCCCGGCAGCGTCATGCTCTACCAGTTCGTGATCAACGGCGCGACCTGGGAAACCACCGGCGACCGAACCTGGCAGTTTGCCGATACCAACGCCGTGGTCCTGCCGACGGCTTTCCTCAACAACGTCACCTCCCTGGGGCCGCTCACCAACCGCTGGACCGCTCCGTCCCAGCTGGAGATCAGTTGGGAAGCCGGTCCCCGCGTGCGCCTGCAGAGTGCCCCTTCTGTGACCGGTCCGTGGCAGGACGTGCCCAACACCGAGAACACAGGGAACGTCACCGTGCCCGTGGAGGCCGGGCAACGATACTTCCGCTTGATCGGTCCCTGATGCCATGGTCGGGCGCCGGTTGTTGTCCCGGTCCGCAGGAACGAGCCGGAGGCCGTGGCGCCGGGCCTGGCAAACCGCTGCAGCGGCGGCCATGGTTTGGTCATCCGGCGCCACGCTCGCCCGGGAGCCCGTCTTCCTGGCGGGGGCAGACATGTCCCATGTGCAGTTCTTCGAAGACCGCGGTGCGGTGTACCGGGAAAACGGGCAGCCCGCCAACGCGTTCGAGATCCTGCGGCGCCAGGGGCTCAACTGCGTCCGGCTGCGGCTCTTTACCAGTAGCGCCGCCCAGGCCGCCGCGGATCCCTACAACGCCATCAACAACCTTGATTACACGCTCCCGCTGGCCCGCCGCGCCCGGGCCGCGGGCCACCAACTCCTGCTCAACTTTCATTACTCGGACAGTTGGGCCGACCCCGGCAAACAACGACTGCCGGCGGCCTGGACCAACCTGAGCTTTTCCGAGTTGCTCGGCGAACTGCGAGCCTACAACAGCAACGTGCTGGCGAGCTTCGCCGCCGCGGGCATCGTTCCGGAATACGTGCAAGTAGGCAACGAAATCACCCAGGGCATGCTCTGGCCCCATGGGCACGTCGGCGGCACCAACGACACCCCCCTCCAATGGGCCAAACTGGGCCAGTTACTCCGCGCCGCCATCCAGGGAATCCGCGACGCCGTCCCCACGGGGGGACCGCAGATCATGATTCACATCGACCGCGGCGGCGACTGGGCGGGGACCCGCTGGTTTTTTGACCGCTTGCAGGCCCAGAACGTGCCCTTCGACCTCATCGGCCTGAGTTACTACCCCTTCTGGCACGGTTCGCTCACGGACCTTCGCAACACCCTCACCAACGCGGCCCTGAGATACCGAAAACCGATCGTGGTGGTGGAGACGGCGTTCCCGTTCTCCGGCTCGACGAATGTCTGGGGCATTCCCGCCACCACGAACGGTCAAGTCGAGTATGTCATCGCCCTCGCCGAAGTCGTCAACTCCGTGCCCCTGCGGTTGGGCCGCGGCATCTTCTGGTGGGGCGCCGAATACCAGAGCCTGCCGGGATATCGCCTGGCGGGGTTTGATCTTCGTTCGCTGTTCGGCCCCGGCGGCAACGTGTTGCCCGCGGCCGCCGCTCTCGGCCGCCTGACCACCCCCCTCCGCCTGGAAGCCCGGCTTGCGGAACCCGAACTGCTCTTGAGCTGGCCCCTCAGCGGGGCCGGATTCTCCCTGGTGAGCGCCACCAGTCTCGCGCCGCATTCCTTGTGGCACCCTGTCACCGCTCCGGTGCTCGCGGAGGAACTCCAATACCACACCCGCGTCCCCCTGGAAGACGGTCCCCGGTTTTTCCGACTACAGTAACCCGGTTACCGATCGCGCTCTCCGTCCATGGTTGCCATTGCCCGCACAAACCCGAAGGTGCTTTTCGCCTCGTGTTTCCTGGTCCTTGGCCTTGCATCTCCTCTCACGGCAGCGGTGCCAGCGGAGCCGTTCCATGAACACTGGCGATTTCTGCGAGACGATCCCCCGGGCGCAGAACGTCCCGACTTCGACGATCGTACCTGGGAGTCCGTAACCCTGCCGCACACGCCGAGGATCGAAGCCCTGGTCTGCGGCCGGTTGGATCCCCAGTGGCAGGGCCTCTGTTGGTATCGGAAATCGTTCTTTGTCCCGGCCCCGGCTTCCAACCGCATCGCCATTCTGCGCTTCGAAGGGGCCATGAACGTTGCCGAGATCTGGATCAACGGCCGGTTCGCGGGACGTTTTCTCGGTGGTTATCTGCCGTATGTTCTCGATGCCACCCCTTATCTGCGCCCGGGGGCCACGAACCTCGTCGCCGTGCGTCTGGACAACCGCGACAACCCCCTGACCGGCCCCAAGCCATTGCGCGACCTCGATTTCAACCTCTATGGCGGCCTCTACCGCACCGCCTCGCTCACGTACAAAGACCGGCTCCATATCACGGATCCGTTGCTCGTGGACCATCCAGCAGGGGGCGGTGTCTTTGTCACCTTCCCCCTGGTTACTCGCACGGCGGCAGTGGTGCGGGTCCAAACCCACGTCCAAAACAAGGGCCCACAAACCCGCACCTTTACCCTCCGGACAACCCTGCGGAACCCGGCCGGCCAACGGGTGGCCCGGAGCGAGACCCCGCTGTCGCTGGCCCCCGGTGCCGACTGCACCGAGGTCCACGAACTTCACGTGCCCAACCCGGCCCTCTGGTCGCCCGGCTCGCCCCACCTGTATCGTGTCGATTCTGAAATCCGCGAAGGAGACGGCCTGGTGGACGCCCTCACCACCCGCATCGGGATCCGGCACCTTCGCATCACACCCGAGGGCTTTTGGCTGAATGGCGAGAAGCTTTTCCTCCGCGGCGTCAACCGCCATCAGGAATACCCCTGGATCGGCTACGCACTCTCCGATGCCGCCCAGTCCCGCGACGCGCGGAAAATCAAGGAGGCCGGCTTTGACTACGTGCGCCTCTCACACTACCCCCAGGCTCCGGCCTTTCTCGACGCCTGTGACGAGCTCGGCCTGCTGGTCATGAACTGCCTCATGGGCTGGCAGTACTTCAATCCCGATCCGGCTTTCGCCGAGCTCAAACTCCGCGAAATCCGCCAGCTCATTCGTCGCGATCGCAATCATCCCTCGGTCTTCCTCTGGGAGGTGTCGCTCAACGAGAGCGATCAGCCGGAATCGTTCATCCGGCGCGCCCACGCCATCGCCCACGAGGAATATCCGGGAGATCAAATGTACACCGCCGGCTGGCAGCCGGGTTACGACGTCTTCCTCCAGGCACGCCAACACGGGGGATGCCGAGGGATTACCAACCAGCCCTGCGTCATCAGCGAGTACGGCGACTGGGAGTATTACGCCCAAAACGCCGGCTTCCAGCAACACCTCTGGAAGGATCTCCAACCGGCCGAGCGAAACAGCCGACAGCGACGCGGCGATGGCGAAACCCGTCTCCTGCAACAAGCCCTGAATTTCCAGGAGGCCCACAACGACAACCGGCAAACCACGGCCTTTGCCGACGGACTCTGGGTCATGTTCGATTACAACCGCGGCTATGCACCTGATCTCGAGGCCTCGGGCTGCATGGACATCTTTCGTCTGCCCAAGCTCGGCACGTGGTTCTATCGCAGCCAACGGCACCCCGACGAACTCGTCCGGGGACGCCCCGTCGGCCCGGTCCTGTTCATCGCCACTTATTACCAGCCCGACTCACCCCGCTCGGTCCGCGTGTTCAGTAACTGTGAGGAGGTGGAGCTTTTTCAAAACGGCGTGTCCCTGGGACGCCGGCGCCCTGAGCGCGATCGGGTCGGTTCTCATCTCCCTCATCCACCGTTTCTCTTCGAGTTACCACGCTTCGTCCCCGGAACCCTCCGGGCGGTGGGTTACCGGAACGGTCGCCCGGTTGCCACTCACGAAGTCCGGACGCCGGAAGCCCCGGACCGGTTGACGCTCACGTTTGATCTGGTGGGTGTGCCCTTCGCCCGGGAGGGCAGGGACATGGTCTTCGTTCACGCCGAACTCCGCGACGCCCACGGGACCCTGGTCCCGACCAATGGCCATCCGGTGGCCTTCGGTGCTCTCGGTCCGGTGACCCTGTTGGGGGAGGGGAATTTGCCGACTGAAGCCGGCATCGCCTCACGCCTGCTGACCACCGACCGGCCCCGGCCGCCCGCGGTGGTCCTGGCCCTGACCGTCGTGAAGGAGGGCGATTCCCTCAAGGTGCTTACCGCCGCGGGATCGCCCAACGGCACGCCCCTGCCGCGTTCCGTCGTGCGTTACACCCTCGACGGTTCCACCCCCGGCCACGATTCACCCCGCTATCGGGGTCCTCTCCGCGTCGCCCACCCCGACCGGCTGCGTCTGTCGCTTTTCGTGGGCGGGCACCGCGTCGTGGACTTTCCCCCTTCCCCTGCGCGCGCAACGTCGGGAGTCGAGTCCGGATCCCTCAGGGCCACCGCCAGGTGAGACTCAGCCAGCCCAGGTGCGCCAGCACATCCCTGGTCCCCCGGGCCGTCGGCTCGTCATAACTCCAAAGCCCGTAACGCACGCGAATCCACAAGTCTTCACGCACCCGCCGGCGCAGCCCCACCCCGAACCATTGCTCCCGCCACAACACACCGGTCGGCAGCACCGTCGGAGCCGTATCGCGGTGGAAATCGCTCAACGCCCAACGGTATTGTCCCTCCACCTCGGTCTGCTCGTTCCAGTGCCACAAAACGGCCCCCTCGATCTGATACGTGTTCCCCGCCCATGCCGGCAGGGTTTGCACATCATCCACCGCACTGCGCGTTTGCAGGTCGTGGAACGAACCCGCCAGGCGCATCGACCACCGCGCCGCCGGCCGATAACTACCTTGCACATGAACCGTGTGCAGATCCGTGTCCGCGCCGAGAGCCCGCGTTCCCGGGGTGAAAAACCCCGGCACCGGATCGAACGTGATCGGATCGAATCCGTCCACAGGATCGGTCGCCGTGCGGGAGGTGGCATGCGTATAGCGATAAGACGCCGACAGACGCAGCCGCGTCGTGGCCTGCCACGCCGTCCGAACCTCCACCTGATCGGTTCGCGATTCGCGGTCCCGTATGAACGCAGAGTAACTCGTGCCCGGGAACAGGCCAAAGTCGGTCGGGATCACATCCACGCGGTGATCGAACTCCGTATGACGCCGCCGGTGGCGATAACCAATGCCCATCGACACTCTCGGCCACGGAGTCGTGTCCAGGCCCATGCGCCCTTCCCAGGCGCGGCCCGTCGCCAAAGTGTCTCGGCGCAGTGGGGTGTCGCCCCCGAGTTGCTCTTCGAAATGTTCGAGGGTGTCCTGATCCGCCCGCCCTTCAGCATACAGAACCGTCTGCGGAAGCGGGGTCCACCGAATCTGCAGGATCTCCGTCAACCCCCAGCGATCCCGTGCGCTTTCCTGGCTGGCCGACTGCAGGAACCAGTCCCCCGGGACAAACTCGTAGTCGAACGACGCCTGACCCAGCGCGTGAGCCCGATTCCAGTCCGTCTGCAGTCCCGCCAGGAGGAGCCATTGCCGGGCCGGCTCCGCCACGAGATTCAGGTTCCCGGCATGCGCCCGCTGTTCCAGCACCACGGCAGGGCTGCGCCAGCGGCGCAGAAAGCCGGGCGACCCTGCCAGGGGCACCTCGTCCAGGCGCAGCGAGCCGTCTGCATCATATTGACTGTAGAGATAGCCGCCCGTGGCGCGAAGCCAGGGTAGAACGGTGCGCTCGAACCGAAATGCGTTCGCCACCTGAACACTATCGTGCCGGTGCGTCACCTCCGTCAGAAGGCGCGCGTCCCCTTCGGGGGGATTGTACAAGGCATTCGTACGGCGCGTCCGCGACTCGGTCCATTGCACCCGCAACTCGTCGTCGAGGCGCCAGCCACCCACCTCGTGTCGGATCTGAAACCGCAAGACATGAACCTCTTCCTCGAGATGAAACAACGAGGGCCACAACAACCGACGGTCCGCGGGGTCGGGTCCGGCCGACCAGACCGTGCTGCCCCGGGTGCCTTCGCGATAAAGGTGTTCGTAGCCCAGCCGGAGCTGGGGCCATTCGGGCCGATCCAGTCCCAGCTCCAGCCAGGACCCTCCCACGTCCAGAGTCGGTACCCGATCCAGCGTGCCCACCCCGGGGCCCGTCCCCCAGGGCCAGTCGCCCAGGTGCGTGTCATACCGCCGGTACTGACTTACACCGGCCCGAAGCCAGCCCCAGGGCACCAGCCGGCCCTCGAATTGCAGCCATGCGTCATCCCGGAGCGCCCGTGCCCGCAGTGTGAAACGAGGTCCCTCCAGGGGCTCGTAACTCCAAAACAAATCCTCCAACCCCCCATTCCAGCCGTCCGGTTGCTGCCACCGACTCCGAAGGATACCGGCGGGGCCCGATCCACCGAGCCATCCAAGCCCCACCGTAAGCTCGATGCGATTCGTCACGGGTGTGGCAGAGGCATCCCAGGGCAACCCCTGATCGATCCAGGCACGCAGCAGTCCCACCTCCTCGGCACTCAGCGGCGGCGTTTTCCCCTCGGGCGGCATCCACAACTCTTCCGGCACCCCCGGCAAGCGTGCCACGGCGTGAACCAGCCGGCTGGCGGCGCTGTTGCTGATGACCACCACCGGCCCACCGTCTCCGCCGCGCAGAAGATGCTCACGCGTGTCCAGGCGCAATCCACTCCGGGGCCGCTCCGGCCCATGACAACGCAGGCACGACCGCTCCAGGATCGGCCGGATGTCCCGCACATAATCGACCGGGCCAGAAGCCGCCGGGGGTAACTTTTCCAGCTCGGGCATTGCCTCCGTTCCTCCGGCCATCCAGGCCCGGCCCAGCATCAGGGTCACCATCCAGCAAACGCCCTTCCGGGAGAGGGAGGAACAGGGCCGCGGCGGACCGCACCCTCCGTGTCTTCCGCGTGTCGCAGGCGGGCTCATGTCAGTAGAAAAGGCGGGGATGAACGTCTGACCCGTGCACGGCCGTGTGGCAACCGGCGCTCCAACACGTACCCATCCGCAACCGATCCGTGTGATCCACCTGGCCGATGAAAATCCGACCGGAGTCCACGCCCGGTCCCGGTGTTTGCACATGACATCGCAGGCAAAGATGACTGTCGCGCTCGGTCAGCAGGGCCCGATGTGCCGAACCGTGCGGTTGATGGCAAACCGTGCAACCTTCCCGCACCGCCTCGTGCTCGAAGACAAAGGGGCGCGTCTGCTGCGGATGACATCCCTGGCAGGTCTCGTTCACGCGCGCCCAGCCGAGGCCCCCGGCCGGCTTGGTGACGTCCATGCCATGAGGATCATGACAAGCGGCACAACTCATCCGCCCCTCCAGCACCGGATGCCGCGACGTCAGTTGGAACTCGGGTCGAACCTCGGCATGGCAGTCCAGACATATCCGCGGTTCCGCACTCGGGTTGAGAATGAACCGACCGCGACCGCCGCCCGCGGCCACGTGAAGACTCCCCGGACCGTGGCAGGCTTCGCAGGTGGCCGGCGTGGAGGTGCCCGGCACTGCCAGGGATAATCGCGCGTGCGGATTTGCGGGAAACGCGACAGCGTACACGCCGTGACAGTCCAGGCAAACCTGGTTCCCCACGTACGTGGCGCCTTCGATTGAAGGCGGACTCAAATCGGCCCGCGGACCGAGGCTGCTGCAGGAGATCCAGCCCATCGCCAGGGCCAGCACGACGCCACATGCGACGAGCGCTCGCAGGCATCCGGAGGCCATTCGCGTAGCCGTCCGAGCCCCGCGCCCGATCCCCCCGGCCCCCTCGGATCCCGACCGCGGCGCTTCATGCATGTGGGCAATCTGCTTTATCAGAAGACCTAAGGTCAACGGATAACGTGGACGTTGCCACGGAAGTTTCGGGCCCATGGCCGGCCTCGGGCGCGTGCGGTGGGAAACCGTTTCGGGGACGGCACCAAAACTGCCGGCGTGCAAGCTCCCTCTCTCGAACGGGTACGGTCCTGGCTTTGTTCACCGGAGGGGCTGGAGACGAGGGACCCGGATCGATGCAGCAGCGACGGAGCAGACCCCCAACGGCGGTCAGTACAGACCGGGCAGCCCTGTGTCCGCGCCGGAATTCGGTCCCCTCGGAAGCATCCATCCGTTGCCAGGGCCCGCACCGGCACTCGAATCAGGCGCAAGTCTCACCGAGCCAGCACTGCAAACGATGGCGACAGGCGGTTGTGCCGAAGCGCACATTCCTTCCAACGTGGCCGCGCGTACATCAGACCCAGCATGAGAATGGGTGCCGTTTCGAGCCCGTCCCGGGAGGCCCACCCGAAAGAAACGCCGGCGTCGCCGCGCGACCCTGCGCGTGCATTGGTACGCGGCGACGAATCCTCACCGTCCCTGTCTCTGCAAACCGAGCCAGCACGCAAAGAAATCTGTTGGCAGCCGCTGGAGCCGGGGGTCGGACCGGCTCCTTTCACGGAGACGAGCCGCCTTTCCATTTCAAGTGGAGCACCATGGTTCCCAAAATCGGAGCACGAAAAGCCCGTGGGACCCCGCCCTGCACGACGGGAGCCCTAGTTGTGGTCCCGTCCACCGGGTGGATCCACGCAACTTCCAGCGGACCCGCGGCGGCAGTTAGATCCACGGTCACTTCGCCTCCCTCGGGCAGATACACCACATATTCACGTCCCGGTGCGGCAAGGCAATACCCGGTCGACGCCAGCTCCGGACGAGGGCTCATGGTGGCCAGGGCGATTTCATCAGCCAGGCGCCGGGTCACACCCATGGCCCGGCGTACCGGCTCCCATCGTTTTATGCCGCCTCGCTCCAGAATCGTGTCCTGGTAAGGGTCCATAAAGAGCGGATTCAGCCCGCGGGTGAAGCTTTTCCACACCCAGGCCACATCCCCCCCGATGCCCCAGAGATGGTCGGTGTCGGCGAGGACCACCTTGCGTCCATCGGACGGCGGCGGGTTGTCCCGATAATCGAAGGCTCCGGCTTCCGGATTCGGTGAGATCCAGTCGGCGGGGCTCTGGACCAACGTGGCGTTGGAACCACGGTGCTGGGCATCGCCGGAGTACTGGAAGGTCATACCGACCGGGTGCTGACGCCGTTTGCGCTTTTCGTACGTCTGGATGAATCGAATGAAATGGTACTGCAATTCGGTCGAATAGGCACCGGCCTCGTTGGCAATCTCGTAGAGCACGTTCCCGAAATCGTTGAGGGTGTCGCACACCTTGCGCACGTAGGCCTCCTGGAGACGGGTTACCGGCGGTACATCCAGCGTGTGAACCTCCAGGCCGCGGCCCTCGGGGGCCAATAGCAGGCCGTTGATGTTGTTGGAGGGATGGAACGGATGGGCCTTCCAAGCCCCTGCCATATGTTGCAATCCCCATCCTTCAAACAGCATGACTGAGACATACAAACCGCGATCCGCTGCAGCCGCCACGCGGGCCCAAAGCCGCCGGAAGTAGCCATCGTCGAACTGTTCGAGATTGAATCGCGGCTTGCCATCGCACGCCGTACCCGGTCCGGTGCGCGCCCAGGGATGCGGCCCGGCCACCAGGCGGCGCGGTGCCTGTTCCCGGCTGGCGCGGGTATCCCACAGCAACAGCTCCCAGCGCCAGAGCCGGATAAAGTTGTGGCCGCGCTCCACCAGAAAGTCGAGGTATGCGTGGACATCGAAGGGCGCAGGCGGATCCGTCTCTCCCATGTCCTGGAAGTTGTTCCACGTGTGAGCCCCGGTCAGATACACTGCCCGCAAGGTGCCATCCGGAGCCCGGGTCCCATCAGTGAAATAACGCGGGTTGGCCGGATGCACCCGCAGAGGATTGCGGACTGAGTCGGCAGCCCATGCGACGGACGCCAAAAGCGCCAGTGCCACGAATCCCGGCAGGCACCGGGGCCGGGCCGAGCAGGATCGAATCCGCGCGTTCGAATCCGCTCGCAGAGACGAAAGCTCTGCCTTCATAACGCGATCGGCTGGCTGGATCAGCGTGATGCGCTCGCGGCCGGCCCTCGGAGAAACGAGCGGATCCGCGCGCGGACCTCCTCGATCACCCGCTGGTCGTCCGCATCGCGCACCCCGGGGCCCGCCCGGGACAAAACCAGTTCGCATGCCTCTCGAGCCGGGTGCTTCGTGACCGGCGCCACCGTAAATGGTTTGTCGGCACGAAAACAGTCGGGCGCGGGCCGATGCTCGATCCAACGATCTCCGAGCCGCTGGTACCATGTCACATTCCGCCATTGGTCCTCTGCCCCGGTGGGAGTCAGTGGAGTGAGATTCTCCTCCAGGTATAGGCGCGTCCCCTGCTCGGGGTCCTCGGGCAGAATGCACGCCTGGTCGGCTGTGGATTGCGGGCCCGGCAGGAACACGTTGCCGCGGAAGTTGACGCGGGCTCCCGCGCCGATCTTGGCGGCGTTATGATGGCTCCAGTTGTAAATCACGTTGTTCACCACATCGTACAAGCCGCCCGCGACCCTCGGATTCCGATCCGCGTTGTGGGCAAAGAGGCAGTGGTGAATCGTAATGCGGTCCGAGCCGCTGCCCGACAACCAACCCTTGCTGTGGGGTGGCCGCCCTTCGGCGATGATCGTCCACTGGAATGTCACGTCGCGGACGCGCCCCCAGGTGTTGACGTTTTCGTCGGTGGCGCCCATGAGCGAACAATGCTCCACCCGCACGCGCTCCACGGTGCCGCCGTCGGTTCCCCAGAACAGCAGGGCATCCCCCGAGCTGCCGCCCGTGGTCACCCGGATGCGCAGGTGACGGACGATGATGTCCTTGCAGTCCCCCCGGAAATGGAGGCCATGATTTCGGAGGGTGATCCCCTGGCCGGGAGCTGTCTCACCGTCGAGGGTCACCTGGCCCTCCGTGACCACCAACGGCGACTGTAACTCGATGGTCCCCGCCACGGCGAACCGGATAATGCGCGGGCCGCGTCTAGCCAGCGCTTCCCGCAGCGAACCGGGTCCGCTGTCGCGGAGGTTGGTGACCTCAATCACCGGCCCTCCCCCGCCGCCGCGGGCGATGGCCCCGAACCCCTCGGCCCTGGTGATCAGCTCGGTCTGCTGCGCCCCGCACGCCAACGGTCCCAGGAACAGGAGCAGCACACCGAGCCGATCCATTCTGCCTGAGCCTTTCCGCCTCCGCGGCTGCGAGGCAGTCTGCATCGGTTGCCCCGGGGCAGAAACCGCGAGGCCGTCCCCGCCGCGCTGGATGAAGCCCGGGCGTTCGGCTCCGCGCCAATCCGCTTTACGGGATCGGCACAGCATTGTTGCCTTCATAGATCTCCGGCACCCGGTCTTCGGGATCGGCCACAAGTTTCCAACCCCTGCCCGGAGGCCGCGGCAGCACAAGGTGAAACGACTGTCGCTTCGGCACAAGATCCACCGGCGCGGCCAACGGACCCAGCGTGAGACGGCTTACGATTCGTCCCTGCGCGTCCTGCACTGCAATCTCCACCTTCGGCACCGCCACCGTGCCGAGATTGTGGATCACGCCCGAAACGCCGCGACCGTCCCGAAGGACTTCCCGCGGGGAAAGCGCCAAATCGGGCCGCGGCCAAAGGGGTTCGAGTGTCTCCGTCTGCGTAACCTCGATGACCGTGACAGTGCGCGGAGCCAGGACCAGATCCAGGGGCTCCGCCCGAGCCAACGGTCGGGTCACAGTCCAATCCACCCGATCGGCCTGCTGGTCGTGGTCTGCATCCCGCCCCACGGTAACCCGGTATCGCCCGCGTGCCAGGGCCCAGAATCGCAACCGACCCCTCATCGGCTGCTTGGCAAAGCTGTACACCAGGGCCTTGAACCGGTCCGGTTGATTCACCAACACCAGGGCGGCGTAGTTGGTGCCAAAGCCCTCCCAACTTACGGCCTGCGTGGGGTTGAACTTGTTGCGACGGGTAAAACCACCCAGGTAGGCGATGGAAGCATGCTGTAACAGGCTCGGAAAGACGCGGTCGGTGAATTGATGTGTCACCGTGTACATGTCCGGCCAACGCCGGGCATCGTAAAGGCAGGCGATTTCCGCCCACCCCGGCTGTGGGTTACCCACCGCGGCGTCGATCAAAGGTTTGGGATCGCCGCGCAGATACAAGGGCAGGGCCGGATGGAACGTCGCCAGGCGCCCGAGGGCTCCGGCGTCAAAATCGCGCAATGCCCCCAGGTTGAAGAGGTCGTTGAGAAACGCGTCGGTCGGTGCCGGGGCGCGTCCCTGGCGCAGGTAATGGAGAAAGGGTTCGATATACCGGGCGTCCCCCGTGAGGGCATACAGCCAGGTGAACACGGTGGCCTGTGCGCGGTAGCCACCGCCCAGGGGTTGATCGGGGCTGGCGGCGAGGATCCGACCACTGGGCACCTCCACGGCGGTGGCCCATTGGCCGGGCTGCAGATATCGCAGCCACGTGTCTGCCCACTCCCGCACCACCCGCAGCGCCTCCGGCGCGCGGTTGTAATCCGCCCATTGCAAAGCGGCGTGCCACATGAGGGGGGCCGCATGACCGTCCACTTTGGGAGGCCGGGGTCGGTCCAAGTCTCGCGCGCCCATGCTGTCGGAATCGCGGAAGAATCGGCGGCCGTCTTCGGTGCGGATCGTCAGTTTCTCCAGATTGCGCGCGGAGTCCATGCAACGTTCCAGATACACCGGGTCGCCGTAAAACCAGCGCGCCATCAGGGCCAGGTGATTGATGCCCTCCTCGTAGGCGTGCAGCGCATCCGTGGATTCGCGATTGATGCCCTCGCGCAGGTTCTCACGATCGGCCAGCTCCGCCAGGCGTGCGGCCGCCTCGCGCAATTGAGCCGCCGTCCCTCCGTCCTCGAAAAACGGCAGGTCCACAAACTGCTGGAACCAATCGGTGTCATCGCCCACGCGCCCGCCCAGCTCTCCCGTGTCCACCAGCCGCTCGTCCAGCCACCACTGTGCAATGCGGCGGGCCTCCAGCCAGGCCAGCCGCGGGTACCAGGCCCAGGCCGGTACCCCTTCCGGGGGCGGTGGAGGCGGGGACACCGGCGACAGCGAGGGCAGATGGCGCAGGTAGACCCATTCACGGTACTGCCGGATCAACTCGTCCTGCGGGGCCAGTGCGTGGCACTGGTCGAGCGTCAGGAACAACTCCGGGCACTGCGCTGCATACGGGCTCGAAGCGTAGAATTCTTCGCGCGGTTGCCGCCCGTAACTCCCCCACGGCCGCGGCTCGGAAAGCACGCTGAACAGCGTTTTCAACAAGAACTTCCGCCATGCCAACGCTTCGGGCCGCGCCTGCTCGACCGGAACGAAGTGGACTCGAAATGCCGGCGCCCCGCCGGAAGGTCCGGTCAACGTCAGCTCCCGGGAGGCGCGCAACGTGATCCAGAGCCGGCTGCCCGGCAGCACCACCTGATCAGGGAGGTCCAACACAAGATCGAGCCGGCCCGGTTCCACCTCCCACTCCACCCAACTGATGTCCCGCCGCGGATTCAGGGGATCCTGGACGATCAATTGCACCCGGACGGGCTCGGAAACGTCCGCAACCGCCGCCGCCACGGAAATCGCAGCGAGCCCGGTTTCCTGCAAAAATGCGGGGGTCACCAGGTGGATCGCCCGGTGGGCGGGCAACCGCAGGGTCCCGCGGCTCGGATCCCCTGCCAACAACGCACGGACTTGCCGCTCCGGCTCCGCGTAGCGTTCCTGCAGGCCCAACAAGAGGTTCTCGGGTGCGTAGGCAGAAGAAGGCGGCGGCAGCGCGATTGCTTCCCCGGGATGGAATTCCCCGACGGGACCCGCCGGCGGCACACTGCGTGCAAGCCGGTAGAATCCCACCTCGGCCAGCGCGCCCCTGGTGGTGCCAAAGAAACTCACCTGCTGCGCCTGCACCCGCTGCGGGAAACGGGCGATCTGAACGGACTCGCCCCCGCGGAAAACGTGCAGGGGCGACCGGTTCGTGGGTTCCACCAACGTGGTCCTGCCCGCATACATCCGCGTACGCGCTCCGCCGCGGAGCACGACCCAGTCGAAGCCCCGTTCGTCCGCCAGCGTCAGGTGGACCCCGTCGTTCCCATTGAAGCTGTATTGGACTCCGTCGCTGGCTCGAGCGGGATACTCCGCGACGCGGCCGCTGTAGTCCCGGCTGTGCACCGATCCGTCCACCGGGGCTCCCACGAAACCGCGCACCACCCGACAATCCGCCACCGGCACTTTTTGGATCACCCAAACCCGATCCGCTTCCTGCCCGAGCCCATACGCCAACCAGAAGAAAACCACCCAGGCGCACAGGCCGGCGCGCGCCCGACAACCGGCACTAGCTAAGCCCGCAGCACAGCGCAAGCTCGGCAGTTGCACCTCGGCCCGGCTGCGATTCCAATTCTTCACCGAACCGAGACGCGCGGGCCGCGCCGGGCCGTTCTCCGCAATCAACGGGCCCGCACAGGCTGCCGCTCGGGCGATCGCGGTGCCCTCGGCTGGCGGAAGTCCCTTGCCCCTCCCCCTCGCCGTCTTGCAACGCCCCCGGATCGATGGACCCGCCGCACGGGCGAAGACCGCGACCACAAACCGCTCACAAACCCCGCTGGAATTCATGGGCCCCCAGATCCACCCCGCCTCCCTGCGGCCGGGTGCGTCCTTCGCGATCCTTCTTCGGCGCGCCCTCGGTCAGGCCCGCGTCAATCGCCGGCGAGCCGGCACGAAGTCGAAAATCTCCCCGGTCCGCATCCATAAACAGCGGGTCCTGCCCCTCGAGATTCTCTTCGATCCGGCATCCTTCGGGGGGTTGACTCCATGCGGTGCGCTCGGGACCGAAAAACAGATTGCGGCAAATCCGATGTCCTCCCCCGGCATTCACAAAATCCACTCCCTGACACGCACCCCGGCCGAGTGTTTGTGCGTTGCGGTAGAAAATGTTGTTTTGAATCGTACAGTCCGTGGTCTGCGGTTGCCAGAGCACCACCCCGGCGCGGTTTCGTTGTAGCGCAATCGTGTTGTGATGGATCCGCCAACGTCGGGCCCCGGCAAACTCCGGCCCCGCATGCGCCCCGGGGTTGTAGGGATAGCCGGCGACCTGGATGCCGTAAGCCCGATTGCCGTGGATGACATTGTTCACAATCTCGATTTCCGTCCCCGTCACATAAATGCCGTGTTCCAGGTTGCTGCGCTCGTTGTCCGGGCGAAGCCCGTTTCGCGCAATTACGTTGCCTTCGATTCGCACCCGGTATCCGTTGCCCAGAATTCCCTGATGCCAGTTGTCGTGGACGAAACAGTTCCGGATCGTCACATGATGCGCATTGTAGAACTTGATTCCGTCATGACCGTGCCGGATTTCCAAACCCTCGAGGGCGATCCATCCGATGGGGTGCTGGTAACCCGCGCGGGCCTGGAGGCGAATCCCCTGCCCCGGGGGTGCCTGACCGGGCTGGCCCGGCTGCAAGATGGGGCGTTCTCCGGGGTGGTTCTTGAGCACAATGGGCCGTCCCTCCTCTCCGGATTCGCGCAGCACCACGGCCTCCCGGTACACGCCGGCCCGGACCACGATCGTGTCCCCGGCGCGCGCCCGATCCACGGCGCGTTGCACGGTGCGCAAGGGTCGCTCGGGACTGCCCGGATGGGCATCGTCCCCGTCCGGCGCCACATGGTACACGGCAGCAAAAACGCCCTGCACCAGGCCCAGAAGCGGAAAGGCCCATGCACGCCCTGCCGCTGGTGCCGGGCGTCGCCGTCGTCTCTCGCCGCCCCTGCTGCAAAAATGACCCACGGATTTCGCGCACGTCATGGGATGGCCGTGGGATCCGAGCCCCGCTGGGTGCGCCGCAGGCCACGATCCGGCCACCAGCGCACCGAAAGCGTGGCCGGGATCCGTCCGACAGAATATCGGAGTTTTGGTGTGGGATGCACGGTTCAGAGGTTCGGACGACCGGGACGGTGGGCCTATTCGATCCGGTGTCGGCGAGGCAAGACGTCGGCGCCGACGCCCGAGCTGGCTGCTGGGAAAGCGGTGTCTGCCACCGGGTCCGGTTTCCGGGGCTGGTGTTATCCGAGTCAGCCTGAGCAAGCACCCCGCCTGCTCGGTCGCGCCCCTCTACCGCGGGATTTCGCCCCCCGGTCATGAAGCGGCCATTCAGGGGCCACCGCCCTGACACGGCCGATGGCCCGCGGTTGGACCTTCGGCCGACTCCCATCGAGGACTGCGACGACTGGGCTTGGCAGCCGGCGCCGTCAGGCGGCGAAGCCGGGGAGCCAGACCCAACAGAAATCCACTCCTGCTAGCGACCGGCCTCCGCATTGCGCGGGTTCAACCGGTCGAGCGCCACCGCTGCGAGAATCACCAGCCCCTTGATGACCTGTTGCCAGAAGGGCGACACGTTCAACAGAAACAGGCCGTTGTTCAGCACGCCAATGATCAGGCATCCCAGTACCGTGCCCATGACCGAGCCCCGTCCGCCGGAGAGGGAGGTCCCGCCAATGACCACCGCGGCGATGGAATCCAGCTCGTAACCCAACCCGGCATTGGGCTGCGCCGAATCCAAACGGGCTGTGACCATCAGGCCGGCCACTCCGGCCAACCCACCGCCCAACGTATAAACCCGACGCTTGATTCGATCGACCTCCAACCCCGTGAGCACCGCGGCGCGTTCATTGCCGCCCACGGCGTATAAATACCGCCCAAAAGCGGTGCGCCGGGTCACCACCGCAAACACCGCCACCAACACCGCACAGATCCACACCGGCATCGGGATGCCGAGCCACAGCCCCGTGCCCAGAAACCCGAAGGCCGGTCCCAACCCGGTGATCGGATAGCCGCCGGTCCACAACATCGTCAGCCCCCGGGCGATGCTGAGCGTGCCCAAGGTCGCTACAAAAGGCGGCAGCCGAAACCGCGTGATCACCAAACCATTGAACCATCCCAGCATCAGCCCGACTGTTAACCCCGCCAGAATGGCCCCCGAAACGGTGAACTGCAGGAGCACATCGAACATGGGCAGGGGAAGCCCCTCCTTGAGCAACCGCGCGGCCACCGCGCCCGCCAACGCCAGGACGGCCCCCACCGACAAATCGATGCCCCCGGAAAGAATGATCAGCGTCATGCCCAACGACAGACACAAGTTGACCGAGATCTGTCGCAAGATGTTGAGCCCGTTCTCCGCCGTCAGGAACCGGTCGGACAGCAGGCTCATCAGCACGACCATGAGAGTCAGGGCGACGAGCGACTGCACCCGCGCCAACCAGCTGCGATCAGCACGCATCATGGCAGGTCATTTCTTGTTGGGACCGGCGCTGCACTTCCCTGCGCGATCGGGCCGGGCAATGGGCTCCGACGCACGAAGACCGGGCAGGCGGGAGTATCGCCCGGCCGGCCCCAGGTCCGGCCGTTGGAGTTGTCGCAAGCTGCCGGCCCACGCACGGTTCTCTGCTCCTGTTCCCAACGTTTCCCCGCGCGCAAGCCCTGCGGTCGTGCTCCGGAATCGACCCCGCCGCAGCCATTCTGCGACCCTCCCATCCAGCCGCGACGGCTCCGGTCCTGCTCTTCTCTCGCCCCGGGCCCCGTTCTGTTGCCGCAAAAACAGAGCGGTCGGGCGGCCTCGCGGTGAGCGCAAGCGGGATGAACCGGGCGCAGGGCATCGCAGGCTTCAGCGCCACCGGCCCGTCGGCGTGGAAGCGCCCGGCAATCCCGAGTGAGACCTCGGCAGCGCGGCTTCCATCAACCGCTCTTCGGTGGCTTGCTCCCGGAGAAACTCCGCCGTTTTCCGCCCCTCGCACAACACGACGATTCGATCCGACACGGTCAGGATCTCCGGCATCTCGGAGGAAACGACGATCACCGCCAGGTCTTCGCGGGCCAGCTCGTCGATCCACTGATAAATCTCCCGCTTGGCCTGAACGTCAATGCCCCGGGTCGGTTCATCCAACAACAGCACCTTCGGCGACATGGCCAGCCAGCGGGCCAGGATGACTTTTTGTTGGTTGCCGCCGCTGAGATTGCGCACCCGTTGCCCAAGCGAGGGGGTTTTGACACGAAAGCGCGTGACCCACCGCTCCACCAGCTCCTGCTCCGCCGCGCGCCGCACAAAACCCCAACGTACCAGCCGGGGCAGGCTCGGCAGGCTGGTGTTCTCCAGGACGCTCATGTCCAGAACGAGGCCCTGCGCCTTGCGGTCCTCGGGAGCCAGGGCCAATCCGAGCGAAATTGCGTCCACCGGCGACCGGATTTCGACCCGCCGGTTTTCCAGATACACCGCCCCCGACGCCGTACGCGGATGCAACCCAAACAACGTCTCCAGCAGTTCGGTTCGACCCGCTCCCATCAGTCCGAAGATCCCCAGCACCTCCCCGCGGTGCACACGGAACGAGACCCGATCCAACAGAAGGTCCCGGGGCCGCTCCGGATGACGCAGCGAGAGGTCCTCCACGCGCAAAACTTCCGCGCCGCGTGGACGGCCGGGACCGGCCCGGGCCCTTGCCAGATCCCGCCCCACCATCATGCGGATCATGTCCTCCGGGCTGAGCGCCTGCAACGGAGCCACGCCAATCATCCGGCCGTCCCGCATGACCGCCACCTCGTCCGCAATGTGCGGCAACTCCTCGAGCTTGTGCGTGATGTAGGCGATCGCGACCCCCTGCCGTTTCAGATCGGCGATGATGCGATAGAGCACCTCCACCTCGTGCTGCGTGAGCGCGGAGGTCGGTTCGTCCATGATCAGAACGCGGGCCCGCGCCGAGAGGGCCCGGGCGATTTCGACAATCTGCTGCTGCCCCACCCGCAACTCGCCCACCCGCGCCGTGGGCGGTACGTCCAGATCCAACTGGCCCAGCAGCCGGGCAGCTTCCGCATTCATCCGCGCATGATCCACCAGCCCGAACCGGGTGCGGGGTTCCCGACCCAGAAACAGGTTCTCGGCCACCGTCAGCTGGGGAACGAGGTTGAGCTCTTGAAAGATCATGGCGATGCCGGCGGCGTGGGCCTCGCGGGGGCTGGCGAACCGCACCGGCCGCCCCTCCAACAGGATCGTGCCCTCGTCCGGCGGCAATACGCCCGCCAGAATGTTCATGAGCGTGGATTTCCCCGCGCCATTTTCGCCGAGCAGGGCCGTCAACCGTCCCCGGCGCAGGACCAAACTCACCCCGTCCAACGCCTTGACCCCCGGGAAGCTCTTGCTGATCCCCCGCGCCTCGACGACGACATCGCTCTCACTCATGGAAAACGAATCTGAAACGGCACCACGCGCAACGGGAACAGCTCCCGCCGCGGATCATGAATCTCCGCGCATCCGGCGAACGCCACGGTCCGGCCGGGCACCGCCCCCGCTTTCAACAGGGGCAACACACGCTCTTCCACCCGCCGGTTCAGCGCCGCTGAAATGGCGTTGAAATCCTGCGAATTGGGAAACTCGTTCACATCGAGCAGCCCGGAGCCGTCGCGCAGCGTGTTGCCGAACACCGGGCCCAGCCCGATCACCACGGCCACCGGCCCGCCCGGCTCCAACGCCAGCGACACCGCCGCTTCGTCCACCGTCACCACCGTCCCCTGTCCCGACACCAGAAAGCAAGTGCTCCGACTCAGCCCCAATCGACGGCCGTACCGTTCCAACGCCTCCTCGGGCCGGGTCTGCAAGAGGCCCAACAAAACCTCGGCCCTGATCGCTTGCGCCTCGGCGGGCAGCAATCGGCGCTCCCAGAACTCCTCCACAAACGCTTCTGCATCGAACCGGTCCCCGGCCCGCCGTTGGCGACCCGTCTCCAACGGAACCACGTGAACCGGCGGGCACACCCACCAGAACAATCCCACCGCGCCGATCCCCAACGCCCATTTCCACCAGCGTGGTCTCATCGCAACACGGGCTTCAGCACTCGCAGGTCCCGGCGGCCCCCGCGCCGATGATCCCGCAGCCCGGCGGCGTCCATCGCATGCCCCCGCGCCCCCGAACCGGGCCGTCCTGCGGCCCGCCCCCTATTCCTTGCGTCCGTACCCCTGATACTCATGCACGTTGTCCCGCGTCACCAGTTCCACCGCCACCGGGACCTTCTGCGGAAAATCCCGTTTCCCCTTCAGGTACGCATCGGCAAATTCCGCGGCCGTGCGCGCCATCACCTTGGGAAACTGCATCGCCGTGGCCGCGATCTTTCCCTCACCAATCAGCCGCACCACGTCCTCGGCCCCGTCGAACCCGAACACCTTGACCCGCTCGGCTTTTCCGGCCGCCACCAGGGCCTGATAGGCGCCCATGGCCATGGCGTCGTTCCCGCAGAACACTGCGTCAATGTCCGGGTTTGCCTGCAGAACGGCCTCCATCACCTCCAGCGCCCGGGCACGATCGAAATCCGCACTCTGCTGCGCCACCATCCGCAACCCGGGATACCGGTCCACCACACTGTGGAAGCCCTTGGACCGGTTCCACGTGTTGTTGTCTCCGACCAGGCCCAGTAACTCCACATACTTCCCGGTGGAACCCACCACCTGCACGAAGTACCGGCCCACCGCCACGGCACCGGAGTAGTTATCCGAGAGGATCTGGCAGACGGCCGCGTCCGTGGCGTTGATCTCGCGGTCCATGCAAAAGACGGGAATGCCGGCGGCTTTGGCGCGGCGCACGTTGGCAATCGAGCCGTCGGCGTCCGTCGGATTGAACAGCACCGCCACATACCGGGAGGCGATGATGTTGTCGAAGTGCGCCGCCTCTTTGGCCGGGTCGTTTTGCGAGTCGAACACCGTCGCCTCGTACCCGAGCGCGCGGAGGCGATCGCGGGCGGTCTCGGCCAGCACCACAAACCACGGGTTGTTGAGCGTGGAAATGACCACGGCCACCCGCCGGTTGTCGCCCGCCGCCGATTCGGTCGGGCCGCTCCCCGGTTTGCATCCCGTCCAGCCCAGCATCCCAACGCTGACGGCCAATCCCACCCAGCTCCAACGTATGGTCGGTTTCATGCTCGCAATCTCGCTTCAAAACCCGCGTCGGTCTCCCGACAATCGTCTCCCCATCCCGGGGTGCCCCGCTCTCTGCGGCCCCGGGGGCCCGGACGGCAGCCCGCGTCCCCGGCTCCACCGGGGTTCCGGGTCCGACTACAACACCTTTTGCACCGCCGCCCGCCAGCCGCTCAACAGCCGCTGCACGGTCCCCGGGTCCATCCCCGGTCGATACCGCTCCCCCGACCGCGGCAACGCGGCCAATGCCCCCAAATCCGGATGAATGCCCATGCCGAGCATGCCCGCAAGCGCCGCCCCCAGGGCGGACCCGTCCGGCACATCGAACACCTCCAGCTCGGTCTCCAGCACATCGGCTGTGAACTGCATGAGGAACCGGTCGCGCGTCGGGCCCCCATCGGCTCGCACACAGCGCAGGGGCATGCCGGCTTCCTCTCTCATCATCTCCAGCACATCGCGCAACTGATAGGCAATGGATTCCTCGGCCGCCCGAACCACGTGCGCCCGCGTGGCGTGAGCCGTCAAGCCCACGAGGGCCGCGCGCGCCTCCGGGCGCCAGTGGGGAGCACTCAATCCGGCAAACGCCGGAACCAAATACACCCCGCCGTTGTCCGGCACCGACGCGGCCAGGGTCTCGGCCTCGCGAGCGTCCCGAATCAAACCCAGTTGATCCCGCAGCCAGGCCACCGTGGCCGCAGAGAAGTTGATGATCCCTTCCAGGCAGTAAGTGGGCCGCCCGGACAAAACCCATGCCAGGGTCGTCACGGACCCACCCCGCGAGCGCCGCGGTTCCGGACCCAGCGTCCAGAGCACCGAGGAACCGGTCCCGAAGGTGATCTTGGCCATGCCGGGCTCGTAACACCGCTGCGCAAACAGGGAAGCCTGCGAATCCCCCATCACCCCGCAAATGGGAACCGGGCGCGGCAGAATGCCCTCGCAGGTGGTTTGGCCGAACTCCGCACTGCTGTCGCGCACCTCGGGCAGGGCCTGCCGGGGCACCTCGAAGCACCCGCACAACTCCTCGTCCCACCGAAGTCGGCCGATGTCGAACAACAGCGTCCGGGAGGCATTGGTCGGATCCGTGGCGAAGACCCGGCCTCCGGTGAGCCGATACAACAGGTACGCGTCCATCGTGCCGATCAGCGCCTCGCCCCGCTCCAACCGGGCGCGCACCGAGGGGTCTTCTCGCACGAGCCACCGCAACTTGGGCCCCGAAAAATACGTGTCGAGACGCAGTCCCGTGCGCTCGGCCACCCTCGGACCCCATCCGGCCGCCTCCAGTTCCTCGCAAATCCGGCTGCCCCGCCGGCACTGCCAGACGATGGCCCGGTGCAACGGCCGCCCCGTGCGGCGTTCCCACACGACGAACGTCTCGCGCTGGTTGGTCAGACTCAAACAGGCCAGCGCCCCGGCCTTGTCCGGGTGCCTCGCCACCAGCTCGTTCACCACTGCCAGAACGTTCTGCCAGATCTCCTCGGCATCGTGCTCGACCCATCCCGGACGCGGATAGTACTGACGATGCTCCCGCGCAGCCTTGTCCACGCAGTGTCCCTGCGTGTCGTACAACAGGGCCTTGGTCGCCGAGGTGCTCTGGTCGATGGCCAACACGCAGCTCATGAGGCCCTGCTTCCGTTTCGCCGCCTATCCTCCCACTGCGGCCCGAGTGGGGCGACCCGCCCCCAGCAGCTCCCGGGCCGTTCCCGCCAGTCCTTCCATGCTGATGCCGTAATGCCGGAAGATGTCCGCCTGGGCCCCGGTCACGGTTTCCTCGTCCGGAATCCCCACGATCCGAAAAGGCGTGCGGACCCCCGCCTGCATCAACACCGCGGCACACGCCTCTCCCAACCCTCCGTGCACCGAATGTTCCTCCACCGTCACCACCGCACGGCACTCGCGCCCGGCCTCGAGCACCATCTCCGTGTCCAGGGGCTTGATCGTGTGCATCGAGATCACGCGCGCGTCGATCCCCTCTTCCTCCAACAGAGCCGCGGCCAGCAACGCGTGCACCACCGTCTCCCCCGTGGCCACAAAGGCCACATCGCGCCCCTCCCGCAACCGCAAGGCCCGCCCCACCTCGAAACGCGTGCCGGGCGGGTGCAAATCGTACATCGGCGCCTTGCCAAAACGCACAAACACGGGATGTCTGGCCCGCGCCGCGGCCCGAATGGCCTGCCGGGTCTCGAAATTGTCGGCCGGCACCAGCAGCGTGAGATTCGGAATGGCCCGCAACGCTGCCAGATCGTGCAGCGAGTGATGAGTGGAGCCAAGGGCCCCATAGCTCACCCCCGCACTGATCCCCACCAGCACCACCGGCACATCCGAATAACACACGTCGTTCTTGATCTGTTCCAGTGCCCGGGCCGTCAAAAAACAACTCGGCGACACGGCGAACGGTTTCTTTCCGCACGCAGCCAGGCCCGCCGCAATCCCCACGAGATTCTGCTCCGCGATGCCGACCTCGAGCAGCTGGCCCGGCAGGGCCTGTCCAAAGGGCCCCAGCTTCCCCGACCCGCGCGAATCGCTGGTCAGCGCCACCAGGTTCGGGTCCGTGCGTGCCAGTTCCTCCAACGTCTCGGCGAACACGTCCAAATTGGGTCGGCCCGGCCGCAGACCCAACCGCCCGGCCCGGGCGCGGGCTGCCGCACTCAGCATGGGAGGGGCGGGCGCACTCATGCGGTCAACACTCCTCTCGCAAGCAGGGCCCGCTCCGCCCGCAGCCGTCGCTCGGCTTCGTCCAACTCCGCCCGTGCCCGCGCCAGTTCCTCGGCGTTCGGCACGCCGTGGTGCCAGCGCGCCACGCCTTCCATGAACGAGATGCCCTTGCCCTTGACGGTGTCCGCAATGACCACCGTGGGCCGGCCGTGCTCGGGCGGCTGCCGCAAAACCTCGGTCAATCGCACATAATCATGCCCGTTCACGCGCCGCACCGTCCAGCCGAACGCACGCCACTTGTCCTCCAGCGGTTCCGGACTCATCACCTGACGCGTCGGACCCGTGATCTGCAGTCCGTTGTGGTCCACGATTGCGATCAGATTGTCCAATTGGTAATGCGCCGCCGCCATGGCGGCCTCCCACACGGACCCCTCCGCCAGCTCCCCATCCCCCAACAGCGTGAACACGCGATACGTCGCCCGGTCCCGTTGCCCCGCCCAGGCCATTCCCACACAAATCGACAGGCCATGCCCGAGCGCGCCCGTGTTCATTTCAATCCCCCGCACATGCCGCGTGGGATGCCCCACATAGGGCGAGCGATAGCGACAGAGAGTTTCCAGATCCGACCACGGGAAGAACCCGCGATCCGCCAGCACGCAGTAGAGCGCCTCCACCGAATGTCCCTTGCTCTGCACATACCGGTCCCGGCCGGGATCCTCCACCGTCTCCGGCGAAACGTTCAGTATCCGGTGATACAGCACGATCAGGATGTCCAGGCATGACAATCCCCCTCCCGTGTGGCCGGCGCCCGCTTGATGAATCACCTCCAACAGGCGCCGCCGCAACTCGATCCCCTTGAGCTCCAGCTCCCAATCCCTCGTGTCCACACGTCCGGGACTCATTCCTCCGGCTCCTGGTCTGCGCGATCACGAACACCCGATCGCGACGAACAAGCGTCGTGGTCGCTTCCCGCTCCGCTCCGTTCCTTGCGGCCCGCCCCGCGGGCCACGGCATGGCCCCCGGCGCCGAGATACCCAGCCCTCCGCCCCCGGGGCGATGGCTCGTTCCCTCGCACGCGCCTCTTCATCCACGAAACACTTGTACGTCCCAACCCAGGTAGTGTCCCCACGCCTCCTCCAGAATCGAGGCCGTCCGGGAACAGGTCATGACCACATGATGCTCGAAGCCCTGCCGGCAGATGTACCGCAACACCTCCTGCAATCGGGGCACCCGCGCCACGGCCCGGTTGCCAAACGTGTGCAGGTCGTCGGCCGTCAGTTCTCCTTCCCCCACATAGGCCCGAATCCGACCCTCTGCATCGGCCGTGCTGATCCGGCCGTAGGTCAGGGGGCCGGCCGGGGTGCGGCCCTCCAGGGCCCCGTAGGTGTTTTCGACCCCCAGGATGCTGCCCAGGATCGGCGCATTGGCGATGCGGATGTCGGGCAGGAAACTCTTGGCCCAGTTGCCGCAATGGAACAGCACACATTTTTCCGGATCGTCGCCGTAATTGTTGTTCCAGTCCACCAACGCCGCCGGCGTGCCGCTCGCCAGCTGCATGGCGTACATCGTCAACGCACCCGTCACGTCCACCTCGCACGCACTGGGCAGGAACCGCTCGCTCATCATGCTCATGAGCGTGCAGACATTGCAGCCAAAATGCCGTTGCAACGAGGTCCAACACTGAATCGCCGTGGCATCCAACGCCTGGCTTTCCATCCATTCCCACAGCGCCACGCCCAGCCTCGCCATCTGCACGAGTTTCTCCTCCGGCACTCCCGGCGCCGGGGCGTAACTGCGCAGCTCCTCCAGTTTCGCCACCACCGCCGGGTGCCCCGCCTCCAGCCGCCCCGCCACGCCCAGGATCTCGGACAAGTCCACCGTGGTCACCGAAATCCCATATCGTTCCAGCAACTTTTCCGAGTAACGCACCGTGTTGAAAGCACCCGGCCGCGCCCCCACCGCCCCGATGCGCAGCCCCCGCAGGCCGTTGACCACGCGGCACACCCCCAGGAACCACTGGAGATCCCGCCGAAAACTCGCGGACAGCGGATGCGAGACATGCTCCGTCGTCAAACTGAACCTGATTCCCGCCTGCACCAGATTGTTGCAGACGGAGATCTTGCCACAGAAGGCATCCCGACGGCGCGCCGGCGACAATTGATCCATCCGATCCGGATACGCCTGGATCAGCACCGGCACCTCCAGGCCCGAAAGCCGCAGGGCGTCCAATACGCCTTTTTCATCCCCGAAATTGGGGAGGCACACCAGCACACCGTCGATTTCCTCGCGATGCCGTCGGAACAGCTCGGCGCATTTGCGCGCATCCGCATGCGTTTCCACGCCGCCCAGCTTGGTCTCGTGCTCGCCCAACTGCACCGCCCGAATCCCCAGTTCCTCGAACAGCCTGGCCAGGTCCGTCCGCGCCTCCGTCACCAGGGGATCCGGGAAAAAGTCCCGGTTCCCGTAAATCACCCCCAGGGTTGGGGTTTTGTGCGGTCGTTTCATAATCTCCTCACTCTTTCCCACGGGTGCCCCTTCCCCACCGCCGTCCCTCCCTGCGACCGGAGCTTCGGCTCGACGTTTCCGTCATGGCTCTCCTTCCGTCACGTCCACAATGACGCGCCGGTACCGCGTCAGACGCGGCACGCCGTGATCCGTCACGGCCAAAATGATGTGCAGGGTGCCCGTGCCGGGTGGCATCACCCGCTCGGTGGGCACCACGAACCAGGCCCGCGGCTGGTCGAAGTTTCGAATCTCCACCGGCTGACCGGTACGTGCGCTGGAGACCGTGAACGTGCCGGCTTCGCCGTAGTAAAACCACTCGTACGACACGGCGTCGCCATCCGGATCGGAGGTTCCCTCGGCACTCAGGTCCACCCGTTCCCCGCGACGCGCCCTCAACCGGTCGCGATGACCCAGGCGCGGCACGGGCGGATGATTCGCCTCCGCATACGGTTTGACGGTCCAATCCATCCGCGCCGCGAAATCGTTCTGATACGCCGCGCGCCATCGCCAGATCGTGGCCTGGTTGCTCGTGTGCCAGTTGCCGTCCACGCCGCGCACTTCGTCCATGGCGTCCGTCCAGATCGGCCGCGTCTCCGCCGCCAAATGCCACTTCTGTTTGCGCGGGGTGTAGAGTTCGTACCGACCGCCCCAGCCGCCCCAGTCGGGCCGATCCGGCTCGTTCAACCCATTGCGGATGAGAAACAAAAAGCTCGGAGTGTCCCCCTCCATGAGATACTCGGTCCGCGGATACTGCGCCCCCAGCGGGCCCTTGCCCCGGATGTTCCGGTCCAGCCACGGCTGGTCCACCAGCGAAAAATCCGCGCCCGCAAAGCGCCCGTGGAACTTGTCCCCGCTGATCCCGCTCCAGGTGGCATAATGGTAAGCGCCGCCCGGATGAAACCCCGGGCTCACGATGTAAAACAGCTCCGGGAACTCCCGCCGAATCCACGGGCCGGAATCGTCCTGATCCGAGATGGCGTACACGCGCAACTGCCGCACAAACCGTTGCTGTTCCTCGATGCTCCGCGTTGTCCGCACCTTCCGCAGCGCCTGGGCCAGGACGCTCGGGCCACCCCACACCAACACCCAGAGCGGACGCGGATCCTCCCGCAGACCGGCCGCCACCAGTAACTCCGATCCCGGCGAGTCGCACCCGGCGCCCACGCCTTTCATCCCGTACACTGGCAATCCCTCGCGAACCACGGCCAGGAGCTCCTCCGCGGTGGGCCAGCCCGGCTCATGGAGCCCCAGGTTGTCCCGTACCTGGCCATAGGCCCCGATGATTTGGCGAATGCGCCAGGCCGCTGTGCGATCCCGCTGGTGCACCGAGGTTGTCGCCACCAGTCCCTCGATGTCGAACTGGTTCGCGTAAACCAACAGCCGCACCATTGACTGCGCATCATCCGGCTCGTTCTCGATGTCCGTCAGCACAAACACGCGCCGTTTCTCGGGCACGCCCGGCTCCGAGGCCATCAGCAGCGGCGCCGCCATCGTCAGCGCCCACGCCGCTGCCAACAGCATCCAACATCGCTTACATCGATCCATCCCCATGGATCCGCTCCGCGTCCCGGATCCCGCTCCGCATCCCCTGCGCACGCAGCCCGCGCGCGGATTCCTGCTCCACCCGGGGCCCCGGGAACCCCGCCCGGGCCTCGCCCAAACGCGGGGGCCGACCCCGCCCCTGCAACCGGCCCCTCTCGATCCACCTACCACGCTACCACGTCGGGAAACGGGAATCTTCCTTGAACGCACGCAAAACTCACGGAATCCTAAGCTCCGTGAAGCAGTTCGACGTCAACCGGCCCGAGTTCCTGCCCTACGGTTTCACCTGCGAACTCTGGAGGCCGGCCCGAATGCCGCGCCCGGACAAACACAGCGAAGTGGAATTGAACTGGTTGAAAGCCGGCTCCCTGACCTATCTGCTCGGAGGACGCCGTATCACCGTCCCGGCCCGGCGCCTGGCCGTCTTCTGGGCCGCGATCCCCCACCAGATCGTCGCCTTCGAAGGTCACAGCCCCTACTACGTGGTCACCGTCCCCTTGGGCGAATTCCTTGGCATGGGCCTTCCCCCAAGCTTCACTCATCCATTGCTGGAGGGCTCGCTCCTCCTGGAACCCCGGCCCGATCCCGCCGATCGCTTCCGCTTCCCTCAATGGGAACAGGAACTCCGCCTCGGCGACCCGGCCCGGGAACGACCCGTGCGCCTGGAAATCCAGGCGCGCCTGCTCCGACTGGCCCTCGACGTCGCAAGAGCTCCCGCAGCACCCTGTCCCGAACCCGCACTCTCCAGAGCCGACCAACTGGCCTGTTACATCGCACGTCACTACCAACAGCCCCTGACCGCCTCCCGGATCGCCGCCGCCCACGGGCTCCACCCCAACTACGCCATGAACCTCTTTCGCCGCGCCTTCGGCACCACGCTCATCGCCTTCCTCACCCGCCACCGACTCTGTCACGCACAGCGCCTCTTGGTCACCACCGACGAGCCCATTCTCCAGATCGCCCTGGCTTCGGGCTTCCAAAGTCTGAGCCGGTTCAACGAAGTCTTTAAAAAAGTGTGCGGCTGCAGCCCGCGCGAATACCGCAAGGCCCATCGAACCCCCGCATCCAACCTCCGCCGCGCGCCCGCCGGGGTTCGCCGGCCCTCGACCCGGCCCGCCTCACCCCGACGTCGCTCCTCCTGACTCAGGCGGACCCCTCCGCCGGAACCTGCCCCCGGGCCTTCGCCATCTGCGCCATGCTCCGCTAAAGCCTCACCCGGCCCAACGATAATTGAGAAACCGCCACAGCAGGTGCAGATGCACACCCAGACTCAACGCGGCAAATGCCCAAAAGGGCCACTTCCTCCGCAACCAGCTGAAGAAACCGCCCAGCGCCACGAACAACGGAAACACGCACGCCTCGAATCGAATGTAGGAAACAAACGTCCCGCTCAACGCCGGGACGATGCCGAGCATGAGGGTCCACGGAATTAAATCGCGGCCCAGGCGCCATTGCACCGGCAGACTGTACATGAGCACCACGAATCCCAGGCGGTCGAGCAACGACCCCTGAAAGTCATGCCACACCCGAACATCGAAGAAGCCCTCCGCCAGCGTTCGGAAATCCCAAAGCTTCGATATGGCGTGAACCCCCCAGTATCGCTGCGCCTCGATCCCCGCCCAGGGATTCCCTCGCGACACCCACATCAACCCCAGATACGTCGCCCAACCCAGCACCGGCGCTGCCAGCAAGAGCCACGGTCCCCAACCGTCCCGCCTCCCGCCCGGCTCCTCCGATCCCCGGCCTGCCGCCGACCCGCCACGCCACCGGCGCAATCTCTCCCAGGGCAACGTTTTCAATGCGTGCCAGGCGATCGGGAGCACCGCAAACACGCCCACCCCCCGGGCCAGCGGAGCCAGATAGGCACCGATCCAAGCCGCGCCCCACCGACGCTGCTCCAATCCCCACCACAAGACCATCACCAGCAAAAAGAACAGTGCCTCGCTGTAAATGAACTGAAAAAACAACGCCCCCGGAAACAGAATTAGAAACAGCGTGGCCCGATCGGCCACCTCTTCGCCCCAGCGGCGTGCAGTCACACGGTGAAACAACCACCAGCCCAGCAGCGAGCACAGATTCGCAAGGATCAGTCCGACAACAACATGACTTAGACCGGTCAGCCGACCCACGGCATGGATGAGCCCCGGCCACAACGGGTAAAACGCAATCGACGGCGTCTCCACCGTGTATCCGCGTGCCGCCAGATACAGATAATGTTCCGCGTCCCAGGTCGCGAAATGTCGTTCCCAACGGCCTCGAGGCTCGGATAACCAGCCTTCCGGAAACCAATGCCGTCCGATCCAAATCGCTGTGCGCGTGTCATAGGCATCGCCCCACGCGAGGATTCCCGCCACCACGGCAGCATACAGGAGCTTCGCTGCCACCAACGCAGCCCAAACCCGTGCACTGCGGCCCGGGCGCGGCTCGCGGACCCCCGGTTCCATCATGGCTGTTCCGCCTCCGGTCTGTTCGGCGATCCGACAGCGTTGCTCGATTCAGCGCCCACGGCTGCGCCCGAACTCGACTTCGACGCCGCCGCGGCTCTCCAACCCCAGCCCCACTTCAAATTTAGTCCGAAATTCCAAAAACTCACCAACACGATGGCGATGAAGTTCGACAGATAGACGTTCCAACCCAGCCCGTGCACCTGCAGATACAAGAGCAACACGCTCCATCCGATGCCCGCCAGACACACCAGATTGAATTTGATCAGCCGCGCCAACCGGCGGCGCCATCGCCCCCTGTGTCCGGCTTCTTGTTCGTTGGCACCCCTGCCAGCCGGGGACGCCCCCAGACCACGGAACGTCCAAACCTCGTTCCAAACAAAGTTGTGCAACAGGGCCGCCTCCGCCGCCAACGCCTTGCTCAGCGCCAGATTCCAGCCCAGCCGGGACGGGGAGCTCAACAGGTAAAGACACACCATGTCCACCGCCATCCCACTGGCCCCGACCAGACAAAACTTCACATACCGCCGCGCCAGGTCCGGCCACACCAACTTGGACCATCCCAGCCGCCTCGACATCGCAAGCGGCAATATTTCTCGCGGTGTTGCCGCCTGACAACTCCAAACCCGGGCCGACTCGAGCGCTCGCACCTTGGCCGCCCCTGTCGAGGAAGCATCAAACGGTCTCGCGGGCCAGAGCACAAAACGGCTTCACCCAACCTGCAAGACCATGGGGAAGAGTGATCAGACGAGGCCTCGCGACCCCGTCACTTTGTTGCCGAAACCTGCTCCTGCTGAGGCCGCCCGCTTGCAGATTACCGCGGCCCGGGCCCTCTCACGGCTGGGAAGCACCCGTTTCCTGTCCGGGTCTCCATGTGGCCCGCTGTTGCATCCACAGAATGTCCGGATTCCCGGGCATCAACGCGTCGTCCCGCGGTGGATTCCGTGTCCGGGCATCCTGCCAGACCCGGCGCTCCACGTGCGTATCCAGAAACACCAGATTCGCCCCTTGCCGGTGGCGCACGCCGGGCTTGTCGCGCAACACCCAGGTATGCGGCTGAGCCGCGAGAAAGTCCCACTGCAGAGCGAAACTGCCGTCGTTGATGGTCTCCACCCGCTCGTCCACGAAGGTCAGAAACATCGACGGTGCAGGCCGAACCATTTCACTGAGCTTGCGATAGGTCGTGGCCGCCGGGCTCACCACGGGGCTGCCCACAAAACAGTTCAGGGACACCGTTCGTACCCGGGGCAGAGGGACAGGCCCCAGCGGAACCGGATCACGCGAGGCCGGACATTGCCAGATGCTTACTTCGCCCCCCAGATAGGGCGCCAACAAACTCCGGCGCAAATACAGCGTGTTGGTACAGTCCGGCCCGGGCAATCCCAACCAGCCCTCCACCCATTTCGGGCCCAGCGCGTCCCAGTCCCCATCTGCGTTGGGCGGCACACGATCGTTGTGATCCTGCGCGTACATCTGCAGGGCCAACCCGAACTGCCGCAGGTTCGACGCACACTGGATCGTGCGGGCCCGTGCTCGTGCCGCGGCCAGTGCCGGGAACAACAGCGCTGCGAGAATCCCGAGGATCGCGATAACCACAAGCAGCTCCATCAAAGTGAACGCGAAAGCGTCACGCAGACACCGTTCACCTTGGCCGCGGGCTTTCATCCACGCGATTTTTAGTCCCGCCCGCGTCCGCCGTCAACCCCTGCACCGCTTGCGCCCGCGTCAAATTCCCACCCCCCGGGAAAGACCCACGCGCTCAAGCCAACGGCGTTCCCGGGTTCCCAACCTCACAAGGCTGCCGTCTAGAGCCGCGGGACCGCCTCCCCGGGTGCCCTCGAAATCGGCGAGCCCGCCGTCCCTCGGACCCACTGCGACGGAACCGCGCCTGCAGGACAGGCCTTCGGACCATCGACAGGCGCGCTCGGGCTTTCCGAAACGTCGGGCACATCCGGAGTCAGGGCAACAACGAGGCGGATTCGAGATCCAAAAACAGCGTCGCACGCGGATGCCGCCGCAGAATCGAAGCCGGACATCGCTCACTCACCGGCCCGCATAGGGCGTCGCGAACCGCCTTCGCCTTCCGCTGTTCCGGCACCACCGCAATCATGCGGTCCGCCCGTATCAGTGCCGGAACCGTCAGGGTATACGCATACCGCGGCACTGCATCCAGATCCGGAAACCATCCCTCCCCCACCTGCTGACGCCGACAGGCCTCGTCCAACGCGACCAGCTTGATCCAGTGCGGATCCTGAAAATCCGCCACCGGCGGATCGTTGAACGCGATGTGTCCGTTTTCCCCAATGCCCAGACAGCACAGATCGATCGGTCCCTCCTGCAGCAGCGCAGCGTACCGGCCCACCTCCTTTAAAGGCTCCAGCGCATCGCCCTCGATCCAATGGACCGCCCGGGGCCGAACCCTGCTCGCCACCCGTTCCCGTAAAAACCGCCGAAAACTGGCCGGATGATCGGCCGGCAACCCGAGGTATTCGTCCATGTGAAACACCGTGACCCGACCCCACTCCAGGTCCGGCGCAGCAGTCAACGCTTCCAAAAACTGCATCTGGGACGCTGCCGAGGCCAGGATCACGCGCGCCTGCCCGCGCTGATGGATCGCCGTCCGCAGCCACTCGGCCGCTTCGGCAGCCGCTGCCGCCGCCAACTGTGCGCGCGCCGCATACACACGCACCTCCAACTCGTCCACTTGGAATCGCCGCACCGGCGGCACCGCCCGCATTTCATGTTCGTCAGAGTTGATCATGGTGCCCTCGATCGGGCCCAGGCCCTCGTGCAACCCTGGCAGGGCGCTGTAAACATCCCTTTGCCCACCGAAAACAAGCGAATCGACTCGAAAAACCGAAGGTCGTTTCCCCAGGACATCACTGTTTCAACACCCTGCTGGCTGTCGTCTCCGCGCTCCGTAATGCCGAGGTCCTGTGGCGAACCTCAAGTGCAAAAGCCATTTCGGTACGCCGCGCGCCGCATTTCAGGTTTCGAACGCCCCTCGAAAGCCCTGCGGAACTTCGTGCGCCTTCGGCGGCGGGAAAGGCGAGGAAGACCGCATGTCCTCGGGATTCATGCTTCGAAGGGTTGAACCTGAAGTGCCCCGGCGTTGCCCGCGGACTGCGCGGGCCAAACCACGCGTCGAAGGCGCATCGAGCCGTGCATTGGGCGTGCAACCTCGTTGCGCAAAGCGGGCATCAGGCTGGGGGATTTCTCACCCCGACGGAGGGACATATACCGCGCTAAAAGCGCGTTCCATTCGGCAGCCCGGGGCAACACCCCGGGAACTGCGTCCCCCAAACCCACCGCGCCCTGAAAGGGCACAACCCGAGGACGCCCATCGCACGGGCCGGGCGTGCCACAACACCAGCCCTGCCCTCCCGGGGTCAATCCCGCTTGGCTTCGTACCCAGGACGCACCCCTCGGGTGGTGCACCCAGCCTCGCACTGCCGCTCCGACAGACCTCGGTCGCCTTGTCTCTTGGGAAGCTTCGTCCCGCAAACGGTCCGGAGCAAAACCCACCGCACCCAGAAAGCACGCTGCTCCCCCGCACCTGCCGCCCCTGCGCAACAGCTCCGGCGGATGCGGAGCCCTTGGATCGTGGCGTCTCCTCGCGGCTCGGCCGTGTGCAGCCTCCGACGGCTCAGGAACACATGGCCGCGTCGCGCCACGGTTTTCACGCGAGCCGGCTCACCGTCCGGCTTCCCTTTGGCTCCACGCTCCTTCTCCGGTCATGGCAGGGCCTTGTTTCAAGCCTTTTTCAAGGCGCGCAAAAGTACTTGACAAGAGAGAGAGTCAAGCTACCCCCGACACGTAAACCCCAACAGGACTTGTTGCTACCATGAAAACGCTCATCGTACCCAACAATCGTACCCAACAATCGTACCCAACAATCGTACCCAACAATCGTACCCAACAATCGTACCCAACACTCGCACGGTCCTCCGTAGAATCGCCGCATTGACGTTCATCAGCTGCCTGCTGCCCGCTGTGGTATTGGCGGCTGTGCTTCAGGGTTGGAAATGCGAACCGCTCCCCACCGATACCCAAACCCAGGAGAACGCCCAAGGATTGCCCTGTGCCGAGGACTCCTATTGCGATGGACTGTGTGAACGATACCAGTACGACCAACGGCGCAGAGGCAACTGCGTCCAGACCGGCAACCCCGATCACCGCTGCAACCAGCAGCCGCCGGTCCGAGTCGAACAGAGAGTCTATTCTGGTGGGTCTTGTAAGTTCATGACCCAAACCATCAGCAGGAGTTGTATTTGCGAAATTCCCCCCGGCTCGAATCCAAGTCGAACCAACTATGTCACTTCCGATTGCTCCCTTTGATGGCAGATTCGAGCCGGGGGCGTGCCGCCGAAACCTTTTCGAACGTCTCCTCCGGCTGGTCTCTGCCTCGGACCAAGCGGAGGCTGCGCTCGGTTCGGTTGAAGCGGCTGGATAACGCTGAGAACCCCAAACCCACCCGTACCGATTCACAGCAGAGCCGGCCAACGCCCTCGAATGGACTTGTCTGCTCGAGTGCACGGCATACCATAGAGCCGGTGCGATACCCGGGCCCCAGCACGCGTTGCCGCACGGGTCGAGACCGTCGCCACCCGTGGCCATCCCCTAGCTGCTGCCGGATCCGAACCCTGCTCGCCCCAAGTCCCCGAGCCCGACCATGAACCTGCTCCCTGCCGATTCCCAAATGACAGCTACGACCTCTCTCGGCCCGCCCAGTGCGGAACAGGCGCCCCCGGACAGCCCCGGAACTGCGGCAAATCCCGGCGCATCAAGCAGTCTGCCGCGCTGGACCGTTTGGTTCTGCGGCCTCTCGGCCGCTTTGCTGGCACTCGGTGCGCTCGGTAAAGGGATCGCCCTGTGGATGACGCGCCTGCCGCCCCTGATTGACCCGCCCGACCCGGTGCTTCCCTTTCTGAGCTCGCGCACCCTCATCGGCCTGACGGCGCTGGCCGAGCTGCTCTTGGCCGGCTGGGTCTGGAAATGGCGCCGGCATGACGTGGGCTGTTGGGCCCTGGGCTGGTGGGTAGCTGCTCTTCTGCTCTATCGCCTGACCCGCTACGCCCTGGGCGTCCCGTGGGAGGGCGGCTGCTCCTGCCTGGGTGCCGTGCCCAAGTGGTTCGGTCTGGGCGAGCGGGCGGGCGCCAGTATGGCCCTTGGGATGCTGGTCTTTTGGTCCCTCGGATGGCTGTTCTGGTATTTCGGTGGTCGCGGCTCCGCCCCGATTCGACAAACCGCGTTACTCCTCAGTGTCGCCCTGGTCCCCCACGTCTCCGCAGTGGACCTGACCACCCATCACCTGGTCCTCCAGGGCCGCCAGGACTACGTGTTCTTCTACGAGAACGGTGCGGTTCAACAGGAGCTTTCCATGCGCTTCGTCGTTCGATTGGCGGCGGATACCTGGTTCCTCGAATCCGACGGCATGCAGGCCTTTGGCCTCAGCAACAATACTTTGCGCGCAACATTCACCAACCCATCGGCCCCTCCCGCCGGTGGAGCTAATGCCGGGTATTTCCCTCTATTCGCGTCAACGGGGATCACTTTTCCGTGGCTGGCCTATTGTTCCGGACTTTGGTTTCGTCACACGCCCGACTGGGGCAGCCTGCCCATGATCAACGCCTGCGCCCTGACGGACCCACGAGCCCACATGTGCGAGGCTCACGTCGCGCTCCTGGACGAAGAGCATTTCATCCCCGCCCACATCACCTGGATCACCACCGAGGAACGACTCAAGAACGCCAACAAAAGCCCCTACTTGCAAATCCTGGAGGGTGACAGCGAGGAGGAGTGGACGCGTCACCTCGATTACTCCCAGCTTTATCCCACCGGTTTGCTTTGCACCGAATACAAGGTCCTGGCCAGCACCAATGTCGGCGGTGTGACCCTGCCCTTGCAGGCTCAAATCACGGTCTTCCTTCAGAAGGGCCGCTGGCCCGCCCTCAGTGGAGAGCCCTACACCCCTCGCGGCCCCCGTCACATAACAGACGGCAGTTCGGTGCGCGAGACGTTTCTGCGCAGTCGCACCCTCCTGACCCTGACGAACGCATGGATTGCCGCAGGCCCCATTCCGTTGCGTGACCTGATCCCGGACAATTGCGGCATCACCGACCGGCGACTTCAATCCCGGCGCTGGGGAGTGGACTATGTCTATTACGAGGTCCATTCCCGGGACCAGTGGAAATTCGTCCCGGATGCCGAGCTGACCAATCTGTTCCGGATCAAGCTGCGGGAACACCAACGGGCCGCGGCCATCCGTTACGCCATTCAGGGCGTCGCCTACATGGGGTTCGCGTTGCTGGTCGTCGTCCCCACCTACCTAATCTGGCGCCGGTACGGCAGGCCTCCAGCGCGCGAACCCTCCAGTTCGGGCCCGGCTCAAGGACCCGCCGGGGTTTGATCGAGGCCGCTCGGCCAGGACCAAAGCCCCGACGCAGCCACTGGCCGGCGAGGTTTCCTTGAAATCGTCCTGGCCGTTCTGGGGGCTCTGTCCGGTTACCACACGCGGTTGCCGTCTTGCACGCCCGCGCATGATGAAGTAAAGGCTGTCCCGATGAGTCCCCCGCAGACGTGTCCGGAATCTCCTGGTCCTGTGGAAGGAGGGAGGATGCCTCCATGTCTGGCGGTCATTGTTCCTTGTTACAACGAGGCGGGCACCATCGAGGAGATTTTGCGACGCATCCTGGCACGATCCGAGGTGGCCGAGGTCGTCGTGGTGGACGACGGCTCCACCGACGATTCCTGGCAGCGCCTCCAGACCTGGTCCGGACGCGATCCCCGCCTGCGCCTGCTGCGGCACCCGCACAACCGCGGCAAGGGCGCCGCCATCCAAACCGCCCTGCCCCACCTCCGGGCCCCCTTCGTCCTCATCCAGGATGCCGACCTGGAGTACGACCCGGCCGACTACCCCCGGCTGTTGCAGCCCCTGCTGGAGGGCCGCGCCGAGGCCGTCTACGGCACCCGCTTCGGCCCCGGCGCCCGGGCCCGTACCCCGCTCTGGCATCGCGGGGGCAACTGGCTGCTGACGCGCATTGCCCGCGGGTTGACCGGCCTTCCTTTGACCGACGAAGCCACCGGTTACAAGGTGTTCCGACGCGAGCTGCTCCAGAGCCTGACTCTGCAGGAGCGCGGTTTCGGTTTCTGCCCCGAGGTGACGGCCAAGCTGGCCCGCCTGGGGGCCCGGGTGGTGGAGGTGCCCATCCACTACCAGGGCCGCAGCCGGGCGGAGGGCAAAAAGATCCGCTGGCGCGACGGGCTGGAGGCGGTGCGCTGTTTGTGGCGGTACAGTCGTCCGCCCCGGTTGCCAGGATCGTCGCAGACGCCACCATCGCTGCCGCATGCCCCGGCCGAGGAAACCGTCTCTGCGGCAGAACCGAGGCGGCTGCCCGGTTGGGTGTGGGTGTTGCCGGCCCTGGCATATGGGTGGGGATTGGTCTGGGCGACGGGGCTGGTGCCGGAGTGGGGCCGGTGGTATTCGGCGAGTCCTTACTATCGACAGCAGGTGGCGGCGATGTTGCGCGGGGACCTTGCGTTGAGTCGGGATCCGGCGGATCTGCGGGGGGATCTCTGCTGGTCAGAGGGCGGGGTGCATCAGGTTTGGGGCTTGGGAGTGCCGTTGTGGCGGTTGCCGTTCGAACTGCTGGCCCGGGCGTTGGGGTTTACGCCCTTCCCCGACATGCTGGCGCTGGCCGCAGCCTTTGTCGTGGCCGGTTGGCTGTTGCTCAGCGCGCTCGGCGAATTGCTGTTGCCATCAGGGCCGGGGAGCTCACAGAAACAAGCCGCCCGCGCCTCGTTGCGCTGGTGGGCGCTCGGCGGTCTGGGCGCATGCCTGCTGGCGTTTCCGCCCTTGCTCCGGCAGCTTCGGACGAACTTCGAGGTGTACGAGGAAGCCGTTGTCTATGAGTACCTGCTCGGGCTGTGCCTGATCGCCGCGCTGCTCCGACTGGCCTGCTGCCCCACCCCGGCGCGTTTCTGGGTCCTCTGCGGGCTGGCCGGCTATGGCATGTGGATTCGACCCACCCTGGTGTTTCATGGCGCAGCGGCCGTGCTGGCGGGGATGGTCGGCCTTTGGTGGGGAAATGCGGTTGCAGGGGGTGCCGCCGCTCCGATGGTCTCCGGGAATTGCCCGGGCCCGGCAGCTTCAGGGCGCCGGCGCTGGTGGGGCCCGGTGTTGATCGGCGCAACCCTGTACGGACTGGCGGGTGGAGGCCTTTACCTTGCCAACCTCCTCCGCTTCGGAGGCGGATTCGAATTCGGTCACAGGCTGAACATTCAACCGGGTATCTATGGCAACATGTACTCGACCCGGTTCGATTATCCTTTCCAGGACGAGCCCTTTTACCGGGCCGCCGCCGAACTGTTCGGCTTTCTGTTCCTTCCCAAAAAACCTACATACGCTTTTTGGTTGCATTCGGACGCGATCCCCACGCTCTCGCCCACCCCGCGATGGAGAGAAGTCAGCAATGAGACTTACGACTTTGGATATCTCGCCTGGGTCCTCGCCGGTTGGGGCGCAGCCGGTTTGTGCCTCTGGCGTCTGAGCCGGTCCCGATGGCGAGGTTGCCCTGCAGCAGCTGTCGCCCCGACCGCCGCGGAGCGAAGCGGCCAAACCCCGCTGGGGCCCCATGATTCGACCGCATCGCGGCCGCCGGGCATCCGAGCGGAGGCCAGCGCACCCGGGCCAGGGGTTCCTCATGTGGAGCTCGGGAATGCGGCCCCGAAATCCAATCTGCCATCGTCCCCGTCCGAGACCCATAATCGATCGGAAAAGCCGGCTACTTCTAGAGTCATTAGCCGCGCCATGGGAATGCTGGGGATCTTTTCTTTCCTGGCAACCGCCGCTCTGGCCGCCTTTTACCTCCGGGTTTGTGTCATCTCCACCCGATATATGATGGATTTCATGCCGGCGTTTGCCGGCGGGATGCTTGCCGCGGCCCTGGCCGGGATGCAGCAATTGGAGCGCACGCGGCGGCCCGGGTTATGGGCCGGCGTTTCCGTCGCCCTTTTGGCCGCGTGGTGGACCTGGGACACCACGCAAGGCATGAAAGCCGGGCAGAGACCGCGCATTCGGACGTGGGATCAGGTTCAGGCGGAGGCTGCCCGGGAACGCCGCCGACCGGTGCGGATCCCTCCGGAAGGGGCCTACCACAGCCCGGCGGAAGCGGCTGCTGCCGGGATGTTACAACACGGCTGCGGTTGGCATCCGGCAACGGGCGAACTCATGCCGTGTGTGTATATCTTCGTAAAGGATCCGGTATTTCTCGAGCTGGATCTGGAGCCCAATCCACAGAGCCCGATCCCTGCCGATCCGCACGGATTGCGGGCCAAGGTGGGGCTGGAGTTCCTGCGGCTGGAAAGCGTGGAACCTACTCCCGAAGGTTGGCGGGTGCGTTTCGCCGGACCGCGAAAGGCACGCTACCAACGCGGCATTCAACCGGTGTTTCTGGCCACCGTGCCTCGCGCGTTCGTCCACCAGTCCGCCAACCTGCCCTGGCGTCTGGTACGCGTGCGCTGGCGCGAACCGGCGCCTTCCCCGTAAGGCTGAGGATTCCATCCACGCGCTATGCGCGTTCTCCGAATTCCTCGAAAGCAAGGGTGGGTTCCGACGCCATGGGAATCGGTCGCGTGGTTTTCCGACCGCGCCCACACCCGCCAAGAGAACACAAACCCGGAGTCCCCAGGCAACGCGCATGCGTCTCCGCGTCCCCTTGCCCCATAAGCGGACCCCGTAAAACTCGAACCTGCCCGTTCGGGGACTGTGGCCGGGATGTCGACTCACCGACATGCAAACTGCCGGTCCCCGGGATCCCTGCCGCGGAGTCGGACCAACGTGATCGCGCGCAATCTCGTGGACGAAGCCGAAACAAGCGCCTTCAGCTTCGAGGCCGCGAAGAAGGGCACGCGCGACCGGCTGATCGCACACACCTTTCCGCTGGAAGCAGGGTCGCCACAGTGTCACAATGGGGTGCGAGAAAAGCGGGACTCGTTCGTGGCACGTTTGCATGGATCCATTCCGCCACCGTCGGGTCGCTCTTGCCGGGAAGAAGCGCCAACATCCCGGAACTGTTAGATGTTGCGAACACTGTGCGGGCCGTCGAAGGGGCCTGACCGATGGAAGAGACGATGATCGCCCGATTGAAAATCGAACGTTTCAAGTCGATCCGAACGCTGGACTTGGAATGCCGTCGCGTCAACCTGTTCATCGGCGAGCCGAACACGGGCAAATCCAACATCCTGGAGGCGCTGGGCCTGCTCTCCTGGTTGGCCTGGCCCCGCGTCGGCCTGAAGAGCTTCGTCCGCTTTTCACGCACGCAGAACCTCTTCTACGACAATCTCACCGACGAGCCCGTTCTCGTCGAGTGCAGCGGGGAGCCTCCGGGCCGCGCGGTCCTGAAGTACGAGTCAGATCGCTTTCAACTATGGCTCAATGACAAGCACATGACAGACCTTGATCACGAGGGCGCGAGCGGCCATTACCTGGCCTGGACAGATGGCCGGCCGATTCGCCTGTACCGCTATCGTCCCCTAGAACACTACCAATCCGTGGACCCGGGCACACTGATTCCGCCAGACGGTCCCAACCTTTTCTCCGTCATTTATGCTTCGAGGCAGCTGCGAGAGTGGTTGACGGCGCTATTTCGACCCTTCCGCCTCGACGTGCTTCTCGAGCCGATGGAACGGAGCATCAAACTGGTCAAGCAGCAAAGCGGTCTCTTTATCGCCCTACCTCTCCACATGAGCTCGGAGACGCTGCAGCGAATCCTGTTTTTCCATGTAGCCATCGCCTCCAGCACGAACTCTGTGCTGCTGTTCGAGGAGCCCGAAGCGCATGCCTTTCCGTACTACACCAGGCAGCTCGGCGAGCAAATCGCGGCGGATCCCTCCAACCAGTATTTCATCGCGACTCACAATCCCTACCTGCTGGAGGCGGTGTTGGAAACGGGCAACGCACAGCAGGTGGCCGTGTTCGTTACGCGATACGAGGACCACGAGACCAAGGTCGTCCAGCTAACGGACAAACAAATCAGCAGATTGCTTGAACAGGATCCATTCCTCGGATTGGAAACGGTGCTGGAGGCTGAGTAATGCTCTACGTGGAGTGTTACCCGGACGAGCTCCTGGCACGCCTGTTGGGCGTGCCGCGCAGGGAGATCAGGCACGCCCGAGGAAAAGGCAACATTCTGAACCGGCTTCGCAACCTGCAGGCCGGCCAGGGGATGATCGACGAAGATCCGTGGGCCCCCCAGCCAGAGGAGCTTGGCCAGTACATTGAGCAGGAGAGGAGCGGTGACCTCACGTTGAGGGTGCACAAGAAGAATCCCCGGAAGCGGCTCATTGTCGTATCGCCAAGGTTGGAGGAATGGTTGTACGTGCGGGCCGCGGTCTGCGGTGTCAGACCCGCGGATTACGGCCTTCCGGATACCGGCCCCGAACTCCGCAAGATTCCCCGCTTCGATAAAGACCAACGTTTCGAGCAGTTTGTAAAGAAGCTGGCCGCTGATTCTGCGATGCAGTGGTTAAGAAGGTGCCTTGTGGAGTTTCGGTGAGGCGGAGGATTGTGGCGCCGCAGGCCACAAAGCAAATCCACCGCGCCAGGTTCAACGCGCGGCACCGTACCGTCGGTGGGGCGGCGGGAAACAACGGGTGCCGAACTTGCTATCCGATCCAGCCTCCGGGGCACACACCAGCCTTTTCCCGGGACGCCGAGGTTCGAAAGCTCTCCCGTTCTCCACCCGGGACCTGTTCCCGTGCGATCTCACTCGCGGGACTGTCCCCGGGGACGTCTCCTCGGCCGCCAAACCGGGAACGCATGCCCACGTGGTCTTATGTCGTCGGTTTGTTCCAATCGTGCGCGGGAGCAATCGCCCCCGGGCTGATCACGCCTCCGGCCCAGGAGCCCTCGGCCCGCGACCAGTCCAGTGCCCGCTGGACAGGCGTAGCGTACTCCGGGGCCACACGCAGGATTGGCCTACGGCGTACACGTTGCCAGGTTTCGGGCTAGGACGGGCCTTTAAGTAGCCAAACAAACCGCCGTCGGGGTCCACCAGGCTGGTTCTTCCGGCAACCTTCTAACGGCAAGTCTCAAGGTTCCTGCCCCTCGCTCTCAATGGCTCCTGCATCGCGTCGTTTGCCCACGGGCTTGCGACCGCAAAAGTCCCTCAGAAAAGGTCCGTCGAACTGCCAGGCGTACAGTTCTTCGATCGACGTGTCGGCGTCCGCCAGCGTGCCCAGTGCAATGCGCAGAAAGTCGATGGTCCCATCGAAGAAACGTCCCTGCGGCGTCCCGCCCACGTACAGGTCCCCTTCGTTGGCCAGCGACTCGTCAGGCCCGGGTCCGGTGGCAGCAGCCACGGCCCGCCCGTCCACATAAAGCGTCAGGCGCGCTTTACTCCGGTCCGCCTCGGCGATGACGTGATGCCATCGACCGTCGTTCAATGGCGCAGGGGTCCGAACCGCTGCGGTCTGGCGGGGTCCCTGCACCCGGAACGCCACGTGTCCCTCCGCATCCAAAGTGAGGCCGTACCCGCTCCCGCGCAGTTTCTCGACCAACACGCCTCCGGTGTGTCCGGCCCGGGCCTGGAAATAGATTTCGATCAGAAAGTTCGATCGGTGGATCTGCGGGTTTTTCAAAGCCTCGCCCTCGACCGTGTGCGGCTCGGGCCGCGGGTTCTCGTGTCGGCTCCTTTTGAAGTCCACGAAGGTAAAGGGCTTCATCAACTGGGCATTGGACACCACGGCATACTGATGGCGGGTCGGATCGAATCGAAGAGCGCCGTGGATCCAATCCTCGAGCTCGCCCTGCACATAGTCGGCGGCCTCGACACCGACCGCATGCAGGGGATACGTGGGCCGCAGATGGTACATATCCCGCGATACATGATAGTCGGTCATGTACCAGTGTTCGTCCAGAATCAGAGTGGGATCATTCCCCGCGGGATAAAAGTGCCATTCGGCCACCACGCCCGAGAGGGCCCATGGGACGAACACCTTCGCGCCTCCATCGATCACCGGGGACCCCGGAACCGGGCGAAAGTCGCCCCGGGCCGGGTCCCGCAGCGGCGGCCGCGGGCTGATCACCCCGAGGTTGGTGGCCAGGCAGCGGTTGCTGTGAAGAGCGCCCTGGAAATCCTCGAAACGGGGGAGCCAGCGGCCCGACGGTTCCAGGACACCCATTTCCGCGCAGTCGAAGAAGACATTGTGACTGTACGCGTTCGATTCGAGGGCGTACCGGACCTTGGGCGGCCGTGCATGGGCCGCTTCCCCCTCGCTCCGGGATCGGGCCGGATCGGCATGGCGAAAGACATGTTTCCCAATACCGTACCAGACGTTGGCGAGATACTTGTTGCGGCCCGCCTGCGGTTCCTGTCGGCGCGAGCCGGTGTGGAAGTTGTAAATGGTATTGTGGAAAAAGGTGTTCTGGTAGCTGATGATCTCCTGAAAGGCCGCGCAGTTGACGACCGGGTCGGACGGATGCCGGCCCCGGCCCCAGGCGATGTTGTTGAAATGGTAATTCTTGAAGGCTCCGTCGAGATAGTAGGCGTGACCGAAGCCCGCGTCCGTGCCCGTGTACCGGTTCCAGTGGCGGTATCCCAGTGGATTGTAAGAAATGTTGTTGAAGACATAGGCTGGGCCCCCCTGCCAGGTTTCGATGCCGCCGAAGTCATTGCAGTTGAGCAGGGATTCCCACACCTTGTTGTGATGGATGAGGATGCGCGTGAACGGCACGTCGCCCCAGACGCCGTTGCGTTTGGCGCCGTGAACATCGATGCCCTGGGCGTACGTGCGTTCAATGATATTTCCGGCGATTTCGACCGTGCGGGCGCCGGCCACTTCGATGCCGATGCCGTTGCTGTAGCGGGAGGGGCGGCGGCCGGTCTCGTACGAACGGTTGCGGTAGATCCGCACGTCTCCGAGCCGACCCCGCAGGTCTGCGTAGCCCCAGGCACCCCCGTCGCAGACGGACAGAATCCCCTCGTCGGTGAATCGGATCTCGTTGTCCTCGATGCAAACGTCATCGACCCGCTGGCCGGGTGCCAGGGCGCGGATGCGGATCGGCATCACCACGTGTTCGAAGCGACAATGAGCGATGCGGATGTCGCGGCCCTCGCCCCAGACCCGGATACAGCCGGGATGTTGGTCGGGCCGCAGACTCCACGGCCGGGTGCGAAAGTCCCACGGCGGCGCGGTCAGTTCCCACGCCGGTGTGGTGAAGCGGAAGGTCAATCCGGTGATGTGGAGATGTTCGACCCGCGTACCTTCGACAAGGTTGCTCCAGCGGCCGGCTTCAATCTGTGCCTGATTCGGGTCGGCGTCGCCGGGCAGCCGCAGGTACAGCCGGCCTCCCTGACCGCGTTTCTCGAACCAGTACTCGCCCTGCGGATCGTCCAGGTAATGCGGCTTGTCCTCGAGGTAATACCGCATGCCGCGCATGATGACCCCGTTGGTGCCGCCGCCCGTCCAGCCTGCGAATCCGAGGCCATGGCGTTGGAGATCCACGACCTCCACTTCGGTCGGGTACGGCGCGCTCATGACCCAGCCGAACTCGGTCCAGACCAGGGCACCCTGAAAGTAGTCGGCCGGTTTGTCGCGGATATGCCGGGTGTCGATGCCGAAATGCAGAATCTGGCCGCGGGCGTTGGTGACGGTGTTGCCGAACGGCCGACCCGGATTGTCCCAGGTCCACCATTCGCTTTTGACATCGTCGGGATTGGACACCCTCCAGTTCGGCGTGCGGGCCAGAGGGATTCGGACGATTTCGCCCGCCGGCGTGACCAGCCACACGCTGCGGGGAGAAAAGTCGAGGTCGGCCCACCAGACCTTTTCCGGTTCCGGGATGTCCTTGTGGGTGGCGCCCCGGGTCCAGCGTGTGACGCGTTCGGCTCCACACAGCACGGCTTCGCCCGTGCCCCAGTTCGGATCGCTGGTCAACCGGATCGGTTCGTCCGGTCTTCCGGACTCGCGCACGAGCAATCGGCCCCGATACACCACGCCCCGTTTGAACACGTAGGTGTGCACCCCGGTGGCGACAGCGGCCCGGCCGGTGGCCTGCGGGTCCCAGGGGTGATGTTTCCAAGGACGGTCGGGTCGGTCGCCCGGCGCATGGTCGTCGCCCGCTTCGAAGTCGATGTAGCGGACGGAACGGCCCGTTGCAAAGACGAACGGCCGCGGTTTCCACCGAAGGTCCCCTTTGGGATCCACCTCCGCGTGGGGTTCTTCCCAGGACCAACGTGCAGCAGAAACGGTGGCGTTGGTCTCGGGATCCGCCAGGGTCAGCGCCGTGACCATGGCAGCTAGGGTGAGGCGAGGACGGAAGCTCACGTTCCGCATCGCACAAATCGTAAGCCGCCGGCATGGTGCTGGCAACAAACGAGACCGTGGATCGTTCATGACACCAATCGCCGCTGTGCTACTCTCCCGCGCGAGGGTTTCCACCTGGATCTGAGGCCCGCCGCCTTGGGGCGGCAGATTCCACTCCCTAAATCCGTAGCCGCCCATGGAAATCGGCTAAACTTTATGGAGCGGTCACTGACGGAGGTCGGCGGAAAGTCCACCTCCAGGCTGACCGCTGCGTTCCCGCGGCGGCAAGGAAGGACCTCCGAGGACCGACGCCGGTCACCGAAGACGCAAGACCCCTGCGGTGGCAGGCAAACATGCCATTGCAGCAGGCCGCCGATTGAGTTAACAGAGCGTTCGCACGCGCAGTTCCGGAAAAAAGACAGCAAAACCTCACCAGTCGCAAAAACGGCACTTTTTCATCATTCTTCAAAGCCAGACCAGACTCGCAGACCGACGAGCCGCCTTGGGAACCCCGAAGGGATGGGTGCGCTCCGCGAGAGGGGGCAGCAAAGCGAGTCTACTCCGCGGCGTGGTCCATGGGTTCGCCGGCTCGCCCACTTGCTTGCGAGGGCTGAAAGAAAAGGTGCGCACGCAATCGAGAAGCTCGGGCAACCGCTGCAGAGCCTCACGCGCTTCTTGTGGAGAATCGAGGCGCTTCGGCAAACAGGCACAAATGACCGGCTCCGAGTTGTCTTTGACCTCGAGGCACCGACGCCGTTTTGGAGAAGCCCTTTCGCGGCGGATCGGTTCTCCCCCAATGGCCGGGGAATCAAACGGGAGGAGCAATGCCATTGGATTCTTCATGGTTTCTCTTGGTAGGAGCCGGCCGGGTGCTATTGCCTTCCCGTTTTTACCATCGGAAAAACCGGTAGGGATCGTCCCATTCCTCCGGGGGGTCGAGGTAGTAACTCTGCAGCCAGCGGCCGGGCTGGCCCAGTTGGGGCGGGGTGGCCCAGTAGGACAGGAGCGCTGTGGAACACGGAACACCCAGCCCGGTCAGCAGTCGATTCAGCAAATAGGCCGTCCGTCGGAATGTTCTTTTGAGCCCGTAATTGGAAGTGTAGTCGAAGTGCCACGGGACCAATTGGCAGAACACCACCGGAGCGTCAGAGGCAATCGCAAGCACGCCGTTGCCCAAGGGGATGACTCCCCCGGCGGGCAGGGGCAAGACGCGCGGATCACGACAATGGACATCCGCCGGGCCGATCCCGGCGAAGGGGGAAGTCCGGGCCGGGGGTGGAAAGACCGTACTGATATGTTCGGCGTGGGTAAACGTGAGGCGGAAAGGCAGAAGAGGATCGGTGTCCGCAGCCGAGCAATGCAAAGCCAGCACGGCGCCCCCTTCGCGGAGCCATTGAGGCAGAGCCGTGCGGTGGGGCTGGAGAACTTCGGCGGCACCCGGGCTCAGGATCAGGAGATCCTGTGGCTGCAGGGGCCCCTCGCCCGCGGACGCCAGTTCGAAGCCGGCCTGCTGGAGATAGTGGCGACCCGCCGGATCGCGGGCGTACACGGCCCGACGACGCTGCCGGTCAGGCTTCCACGCGGCCACGTATTCCAAGAGCCGGGCGACCAGGGTCTCAGCGACGGGATCCCGCTCAGTACGGCCGGTGACATCCAACTGGCAGAAGACGATCAGACCGTCGCCCTCCCGGTATTCCATCAGGGGGCTGTATTGCAGACTGAAGCCACCGTCCACCAAGGGCAGGAAATCGCCGCGGGCGGGTTTCTCAATCAACACGGAGGCCACAGTCCCCTGGTTGCCACACCGCCAGGCGCGGGTGACGGGAATCCCGCACCAGTCCACGGTAGGTGCGCCATAGAACCGGGGGTCGGAGCGGTACTGCAACCGGGGAGGCAGCAGTGTCGTGGAACCCCGCCAGTCGCGAAGATGATCCGCAGTCAACCCCTGGAGCACCGGGTGATCCGGCAGGCGGGGAAAGACCTGGCGCAGCCCGTATTCAGTGACCCGGAATCCCAACCGACGCTCCAGCACCTCACGACTTTGTTCGAAGGCCAACACTTTTAGCCCCTGGCGAACACGGTCCAATCGGGGGGCCGGGCCGTTTTCCGTAAGTGCGCGCCGCCCGACCACCAGCATGTCGAAGTTTGTCAGATCGGCCCCCGGCTCGACCGGGACAAACGGGATGCCCCATCCTTCGAGCAGGGATCGGGTTTCCCCGCCGGGATCGAACAATGCCACAGGGCAGCGGACGCTGGGAGCAACGGGTGCGGAAACGACATGCAGCACCAACTCGTCCGTTTGCTCTTCGCCGGTGGAGAACGTCACCCGCGCCGACAAAAGATACGGACCGGGAGAGAGGTTTGGAGGAAGGGAAAATCGTACAGGAATTCGTGTCTGCTCACCGGTCGGAACGGACAGACGGGCCCGGCCGCGCAGCGATTCGACTCCCTGAAGAATCCATTCGGCCTCCGCCTCCACCGTAGTGCGAGAATTGTTGATCAGGATCAGTTGTTTCTCGACGGTTTCGCCGGCAACGAAGAGGTGGTCCTGGCTGGTAAAGCGTGCCGGTTTGCCTGCCAGATACGCAAGCAGGGGTCGGTTGTTGCGAAGAATGGCCCGGCCGGCTCCGGTGGGTTCCCAGTCTTGCCGGCCGTAGGCCAGATCGAACCGTTCGAATCGTTCCGCCAGAAAATCCGGGCTGTATCCGGGTCGCTGCAGTTGGGCCCAATCCGCGGGCAGATTCTCCCGGCGGTGACGCGGGACCTCCGGACGGAGGCGGAAAAGGATGTGATGTTCCCAGGGGGAGATGGCAGAGACCCCCCAGGTACGGAAGGCACGCCAATTCCGCGTAAGATACAAGGCGAACACCGGATCCCGTTCCACAAAGTCGGCAGAGCTGAGGGGATGCGGATAGTCCCAGCGGTGCCAGAGGCGGCCCTCGCGGAACTGGCGGGCTTCCCAACGGAGGTTGCGCTTCTCCATTTCAGACACAAGGAAGGCGGCGTCGCCGAGGAACTGGGCATTCCATTCGGCCAGGCAGAATTCCCACGGCACGACGGCACTTCCGAACTCGCGTCGGGCCCGGTACCAGCCGCGATACATGGCCCAGTCCCAGGTGAAAGGGGCGCCGTACTCGCAGAGGAACAGCGGCTTGATGCCGCGGGTGGCCCATGCTTCGAACCAGTCGGACAATTCCTGGACCGGGACAAAGTTGGGATAGAAGTTGCTCGTGTGCAGAGAGCCCAGGTTGCCCGAGGCATGGTGGTACACGAGCCGGTCGGGATCCAGGGCCCGCACGATGGCCTCGGCTCGCCGTGCACGTTCGACATTGCGCTCGGCCCAAGCATCCCGGAAAGCCGATCGACCGTCCATGAAATCAGGGTTCATGTCCTCGTTGTAACCAGCGGCGTTGTGGCTGGTGGCATAGGCCACCACGCTGGGATGGTTGCCGGCGACGCGGACATAGAACGCGGCATGGCGGGCGTAGCCGTTGGTGCGGTCGGCGTCGGCTCCGGCCCAATCGTAGTGGCTGAAGTGCGGTTGGGTCAGAGCCACCAACATCCCCGCGTCATCGGCCGCACGCAGGATGTCCGCCCAGCTCAGATGCGACCCGGGCAGGCAGTCATAGTGATGCGCATACACGAAGTTGATGCCCAGCCAGCGGAGGCGTTCCAGACTCTCCCGCGCGGCCTCGTAAGTGGCGGTGTAGGCGCTGACCTGAGCGTTGTCCAGGGGCACGACGGAAAGATACAGGCGGGTCCCGTTGAGGTAGAAATCCCGGCCGTCGATCCAGAACTCCCGAAATCCAAAGCGCTGCGGCGGCAGGATGTCCAGCGCCCGGCCCTCGGCATCGAGCAAACTGAGTTGGAGCTCGTACTGGTGCTGCGGCGTGTGCAAATCCCACAGCTTCTCCGGCCGCCAGGGTTCGCGGCACAGGTAACGGCCGTCGTGGACATCCGTGCCCTGAAACGGGGGGCTCCGGAATTCCCTGACCACGTGATCCTCCTCTGTGATGCGGACGGCCAACCGATACGTATGCCCCGGCTGGAGGTTCTCCAGGGCGGCGTCCACTGTAAGGTCCCAGCGTCGAACCGAAGGGACGATGCGCACCGCACCGAGGCGCGGGCCGGAAGGTGTGGCGGCCAGGAACACGTCGCCACAGAGGCCCCGTCGGGGTACGAAACCCGGGACATCTCGAGGGGCGGCGGTGTCCGTGTACGACTGCAGGAGGGCCTGGAGGGGCCATGCCTGCACCAACAGGGTGAGGCGGTGGGTTCGCCCAGGTTGACAGAAGGAGGTGACGTCCAGCTCGTCGGCCGGAAAGTGCATCGTGCCCACCGGCCGCCCGTCCCAAAAGGCGACGGCCCGCGAGTTCAAGTACTCTACCTGGAGCGTAATGCGGCGGCCTCTCCAGTGGGCGGGTATCGTGATCTCGCGCTCGTGCCAGGCGGCTCGCACGTCGCGCAAGCGAACGTGCTGCCAGGCGGGGTGGGCGTGGAGCGTTTGCGACTCTTTCTGCATGTAATCCGTAATCCCCGGCCAGGGACCGGGGACTTTAAAAAAGCCCCAGTGAGAAATCGGGGGCGTTTCGGATTCCCCGGAGCTCGGTTGCCAGCGCCAGAGGCCGTTGAGACAAATGCGCTCTCGAGTGGGCGTGGTCTCGGACCATGCACGGTCTGTTCGCCACTCGGTGTACACGCCCGGAGGCAGGGGGACCTCAAATTCCCCGACCCGGGTCGGGCCCGGTGGGGTCGGGTTCCCCATTGCCCCGACCAGGGTTGAACCGAGGACCATCATGGCAAGGGCTCCCCGGGCGCGTGGCATACACGGCAAGAAGGGGCACCGGCCGGCTGTCAGGCACTTGAAGCCGGAGCTCCTTGTACCAAGGCCCGCCGCTCCGGCTTCCGACCCGATCTCTGGTTCCGAAAGCCAGCCCGCGTCGGCGTCCATGCACTCGCGAGGCACAATGGCCACTTCCGAAGCAGCATCGAGTCGGAAGCCGTGAGAAAGCCGGGATGTGGACACGGAGCTGGCGGCGGCGGCCGCCCCGCACCGGGCGCTGCGGACGGCGTGGTTCAAACCCATCGCGATGAAGATCCGACGATGCATTCCCGTTTGGCAACGGCAAAGGAACATCTCGGCTTGCAGACCGCGGGAAGGCTTCGGACCTGACGGCTCCCTTGGCGCATGGTGGTCGGGCCCTCGGCACCGGCTGAAGGTCTCATCCACGGGCAGCAGGCGTTCATTTGACACACTGCCGGGCGCCGCGTACGCTGGCGGAGGTCAGTGCCCGGCAAAGCAAGGGGCTTGCGCACGGAGGCAACCGCACCCGATGCGGATTCCGCGGATCTCTCCGGGGCAAGCGGGACTGTCGGGCCCGGCCATCACGAGACATCGCCATGAAAACCACTCCTCGACTCCTCTCTCTGATGTTGGCGGGCGCCGCGGCGCTGGCGCCCGTGGGAAATGCCCTCGCACAGATCACCGTCAAGGTGGACTCCACCAAGACGTGGCTGGGTTGGATGAACGTGTTCAACATGGATAACTCATGGGCGTTCGGGCAGGCCTGGGGAATTGGTGATTTGCGAGCCACCTTCGAACCGAGCCGGACCAACGCCACGCGCGTCGTGTTGCGTGTCAACACGAACACGTTCAACACCAACGGGTTCTGGAATCTTCCGGATGGCACCCCCAACAAGCTGCTGGAGGCCAACCTGTATGTGGATGTGGGTACGCTGTACGCCGGCAACGATGTGACCTTCATCGGCCGCGTCGAGTCCAACAGCCTGCCCGCCGGCTGGACATGCGTGGCCGTGATCAAGGAATTCGCCCCCGGTTACGCCTATCTGGGCGACACGCGCGCGGAGTTGGTGACGGGCTCGGACTTCGCCGTGACGCGTTACATTCGGCCCGGCAACATTACGCAGTACGGTTTTCTGCTGTACGGTCCGAACGCAAGGCCGGACGCGCCGGAGGCGTTCGAGGGGGTCAGCATCCTGGTGGACAATGAAGATCCATCCATTACAGCGGAACCCCTGCCCCAGCGGGTCATGGTGGGCGGCACGGCCCGTTTCACGGTGGCAGCCACCAGTTCGGCCCCGTTGAGTTACCAGTGGAAGCGGGATGGCGTGCCGCTGACGGAGGGCGGGCGTTTCAGCGGGGTTCGGACCGCAACGTTGACAATCACCGGTGCGCAGTTGGAGGACGCCGGCTTGTACACGGTCACGGTGAGCTCCACCGCCGGAACGCGGGAGTCCCAGCCGGCGCGGCTCCGGGTGCTGACGCCGGCCGAGTACGCCAACTGGCTGGACAATCCGAGCTTCGAGACGGATGTGGAGCAGCCGTGGCTGGTGCCTCCGCCGTGGTTCAATTTCTCGGGCGCCGCCCTGGCCAGCACCAACGACTTTTACGGGAACCAAATCGACTACCCGGTGCAAGCGAAGGACGGGACAAATGTGGTGCGGATTTACAACGCCGGGGAGTGGAACGGGGTCTTCCAGGATCAGCCGGCGGCGCCGGGCGACATCTTCACCGCCGATGGCTGGTTCTGGCTCTCCAGCCAGGACGCCCTGGCGGGGAATACGAGTCTGCAAATCGAAGTGCAGTTCCGGGCCGGGCCGGTGCCGCTGGCCATGTGGGTCTCCGCCCCGGTCAACCAGGATTCGCCCAGGGATCAATGGTTGTATCTCGAGGTGACCAACGGTGTGCCCGCGGGCTGGACGCAGATCAGCACGGAAAACGCGCGGTACCTGGTGGCGCCGCCGGGCACCGAAACGGTGCGATTCCAACTGACGTTGCACAATCAGGGCGGCGGCACGGGCAACGTCTACGCGGACGCCCTGCGCCTGATGAAGAAGGAGCGGGTCCGGATCACCGCGCGCCGGGTGGGCAATGAAGTGGAGTTGTCGTGGCCCACGCAGGGAGCGACGCAATACCAGGTCATCGCCACGGAAGATCTCGCCCAGCCGGTGTGGGCGCCGGTCGGATCGCCGGTCGAGGGAGACGGTTCGGTGAAGGCCGTGCGGATTCCGTTGGGACCGCAATCGCGGTTCTTCCAGGTGTTGACATTGTGAGCGGGACGGTCCGGGGATGAACCGGCCCTGGGTCCTTCATGCGCCCACGCGGTGGGCTGCCTGGCTGAGCCGCGTGGGCGCGCTGTTGTTCTGGTTGGGGACTTGCGGGGCAGACGCGCAGGTGCGACCGGGTTGGACGCTGGTGTGGGCCGACGAGTTTGACGGTCCGAACGGGAGCCGTCCGAACCCGGAGTGGTGGGTGTACGATCGGGGCGGCGGCGGCTGGGGGAACAACGAGCTGCAGACGTACACCGACCGCACGAACAATTGCCGGATCGAGAACGGTTGCCTCGTGATCGAGGCGCATCGGGAGACGTTTACCGGGTCGGACGGCATCACCCGGGCCTACACCTCTGCGCGCATCAAGACGCAGGGCCGCCTGGAGTGGCTGTTTGGCCGGATCGAAGCCCGGATCCGCGTGCCCCGGGGTCAGGGGTTGTGGCCGGCCTTCTGGATGTTGGGCACGAATTTCCCCTCGGTCGGCTGGCCGAACTGCGGGGAGATCGACATCATGGAAAACATCGGTCGGGAGCCCTCGACCGTGCACGGCACGATTCACGGCCCGGGGTACTCCGGTGGGAACGCTGTGGGCGGGCGGTACACGTTGCCCGGCGGCGCGGCACTGGCGGACGATTTTCATGTGTTCGCGGTGGAATGGGAAACCAACCGGATCCGGTGGTTCATCGACGATACGGTGTACTTCACCGCCACGCCGGCCTCCCTGCCCACCGGCCGGCCCTGGGTGTTCCATCAATGGCCCTTTTTCCTGATTCTCAACGTGGCGGTGGGCGGCAACTGGCCGGGTGCCCCGGATGCCACCACCGAGTTCCCGCAGCGCATGTGGGTGGACTACGTGCGCGTATATCAACGCACACCGGCGCTCCCGGTCGGTTGCGGCGGGAATCTCCTGGCGAATCCGGGATTCGAAACGGGGGATTGGTCGGGATGGACACGGTTCGGAGGCAACACGTATTTGCACAGCCGCACGGAGCGGCCGGTGCACACGGGGATGTACGTGTTCAAGGTGTTCGGCCAGTTCACCGGGGCTTCCAACGATTCCGGCGTGTCTCAAGAGTTGCCGGTGTTGCCGGGGCAGCGGTTCCGCGCCGCCGGGTGGGTCATGAATCCCGCGGACGACCGTCTGGCGGGAGAGAACCACGCGTGGCTGGAAGTGTCGTTTCGGGATGCCGCGGGCAACGCGCTGGCGGTGTACCGGTCGGCCCCGGTGACGGCCGCTACGCCGGCCGGCACCTGGTGGCGGCTCGGGGTGACGAATCGAGTGGATCCCACGACAGGGGTTGTGTGGGAGCCGGGTCCGGAGTTGGTGGCCCCGTTCGGCAGTGTGCGGATGCGGTTTCAGGCCGTCTTTCGGCAGCCGGCCCTGGCGGCCGGCTCGGTGTTGTTCGACGATTTGGAGTGTGTCCTGCAGCCGGCGCCGCCAGTGGCCCTCGAGGTCCACCGCCAGGGCCAACAGCTCGTGCTGCGCTTCCCCACCTGTCCCGGGGCGCAGTACGCGCTGTTGGGGTCGGACCAGTTGCCGCCGGTGCAATGGCAGTTGGAGCGGCTGTGGACGGGCGACGGCGACCAAGCATCCGTTTCGGTGGCGTTGGATGCGGGTGCTGCGCGGTTCTTCACGGTTCAGCGCTGGTGAGGCGGTTCGAGCACGCGTTGCAATGCAGGAAAACCGCGGTTTTTCGGATATTTTCCGCTTGCAGGACGTGCCCGGCGCGTTTTAATAGCCCCGCAACGTCGGACAGTTTCAACGCAACGAACAACACGGAAAGGTCATATGGGCAAAGCACTCTCGAAATCGCAGATCGCGTCCACCCTGGCCGAGAAGGTTGGCATCACCAAGAAGCAGGCAACGCTGTTCCTGGATGAGCTGGCGCAACTGGCGTACAAGCAGGCCAAAAACACGTTCACGCTGCCCGGCTTGGGCAAGCTGGTGCTGGTGAACCGGAAGGCCCGCAAGGGTCGGAATCCGGCGACGGGCGAAGTGATTCAAATCCCGGCCAAGCGCGTGGTGAAGTTCCGCGTCTCCAAAGCGGCGAAGGAGGCGATCCTGGGCTCGAAGTGAATTGGCTCGGAAGACGTTCGAGGGCACCTTGAGTCGTTCAGGGTGCCCTTTTTCATTCCGGGCGGGCCGGGGGACGAATGGGTGTGAGGGCCACGGGCGGTGAGACTCGATCCCGGTTTCGGGTGGCAGTCGTCGGCTGCGGCGCCGTCGGCAGCTACTACGGTGCGCGGCTCTGGCAAACCGGCGCGGACGTGCATTTCCTCCTGCGATCGGACTACGAGGCGGTGTCCCACCACGGAGTGCGGATTCTCAGTCCCCTGGGCGATTTTGTGGCCCGACCCCGTTGTGCGCGGGAGCCGTCGCAGATCGGAGTTGTGGATCTGGTCGTGATCGGGTTGAAGACAACGGCCAACGACCAATTCGCGCACCTGCTGCCGCCATTGGTCGGTCCCCAGACGATGGTGCTGACCCTGCAGAACGGACTGGGCAACGAGGAAGCGTTGGCGCGGTTGTTCGCGCCGGAACAAATCCTGGGCGGACTGTGCTTTGTCTGTCTCAATCGAATCGCGCCGGGAGTCATCCGGCATCTGGATCACGGGCTGGTGGTCCTGGGCGAATTTGTCGGTCGACCCCGCTCCCGCACGCAGGCGCTGGCGCACCGGTTTCAACTGGCGGGCGTCCCCTGCCAGGTGAGTGAGGATCTTGCCCGCGCCCACTGGGAAAAACTGGTGTGGAACATCCCGTTCAACGGGTTGGGCGTGGCAGGCGTGGCAGGTCGGGAGCGTCTGAAGCACCCCGAGGATGGGCCCATCGAACCGTGTCGGTCGGAATGCCTCACGACGGCGGAGTTGCTGGCCGATCCGGAATGGACGCGTTGGGTGCGCGAGTTGATGGCAGAGGTGATCCGGGTTGCGCGCGCACTCGGGCATGAGGTGGCCCCGACCCTGGCCGACGAAATGATCGCGCGCACGCGAACCATGGGCGCCTACAAGGCCTCGACCCTGCTGGATTTCGAGCACGGACGCCCGCTGGAGCTGGAGAGCCTGTTTTTGGAACCCCGACGTCACGCGCGCAAGGCCGGGGTGGCCACGCCGCGGCTGGACGCGCTGTGCGAGGTGTTGAGAAGATTGGATGCCTGGCGAAAGGCCCGCTTTGGTAACGGACGGGCGGGCTGAGCAAGCGGCGACCGAACCGGCGCGCGGCACGGCTCATTCGCGCACCAGGAGCGCCACCGCCGTGGCGTGCTGCTGCGTGTGGCTGAGACTGAGCAACACCGTGGTGGCGCCGCGGCGGGCCAGAAGGTCCAGCGCCTTGCCGTGCAGGATCACAAACGGCTCGCCCGTCTCGCGGCGCCCCACCTCCATGTCCAACCAGCCGAGCTGCGAGCCAATGCCCGTGCCGAACGCTTTCGAGATGGCCTCCTTGGCGGCAAAGCGCGCCGCCAAAAAAGGGGCCGGATCGCGATGGGACTGGCAGTAGGCAACTTCCCGCTCGTGCAGGATGCGACGCAGGAAACGCTCCCCGAACCGGGCCTGGCTGGCCCGGATGCGTTCCACTTCGATCAAATCAATACCCACCCCGAGGATCATGCGGACACCGGAAACCGGGCGCCTCATTCGGGTCGGAGCGCCACCCTCTTGCAGCACAAAACCTGACCCGGATTGGTCATGTCAACCGGGATAGCCCGCCATGACGGCCAGCATGTCGCGCACCGCCTGCGCCAGGCCCGTGAAGACGGCCCGGCTGACGATGCTGTGGCCGATGTTGAGCTCCACCAAATGCGGCACGCGGTACAGCCACCGGACGTTCTCGTAGTTGAGCCCGTGCCCGGCATTGACGCGCAGGCCGAGTTGATGCGCCATTTCGGCGCCCGCAATCAGGCGCTGAAGCTCCTGTTCCCGCGCCTCCGGGTGGGCGAAGGACTCGGCAAACCGGCCGGTGTGCAGTTCGACGAATTGGGCGCCGACGCGGGCCGCGGCCTCGATCTGCGGTGGATCGGGTGCGATGAACAGGCTGACCTGAATGCCGGCGTCGTTCATGCGGCGCCGCGTCTCTGCCAGGGCTGCCTCCTGGGCCACCACGTCCAGGCCGCCCTCGGTGGTGACTTCCTCGCGTCGCTCGGGCACAAGGCAGACGATGTCCGGTTTGACCTGAAGCGCGATGCCCACGATCTCCGGCGTGTTGGCCATTTCGAGGTTGAGCCGGGTCCGCACGCTGCGGCGCAGGGCCCAGACGTCCCGGTCCACGATGTGGCGCCGGTCCTCGCGCAAGTGACACGTAATGCCATGGGCTCCGGCTTCTTCGCAAATGCGCGCTGCCTCCACCGGATCGGGTTCCCCGTGTTCACGGCCCCGGTAGCGCGCCTGCCGGAGCGTTGCCACGTGATCGATGTTCACACCGAGTTTCAGCATGGCGCAATCAGGAGCCCGATGAGCGGGCCGTACGGGGCCGGGCCCGGCGTTCCGGAGGCCAGTCGAAGCTCCACGGAAACCCGGGAGCCTCCAGCCAGTGCGCCAGGAGCACGCTTTCCCAACCGGTCAATCCGAGCGGCGCCGTCCGCGTAAAAACCATGCGGTCCGGTCCGGCAGCCACAATGGAGGTGCCCACGTTGCCCACGTTCGTGGTCAGGACCTCCAGCCAGCGGGCGCCCGGCGTGGTCTCGGCCAGTTGCTGGCGTTCGGCCAACAGCAGGGCCACTTGACTGATGATGCGCCAGCTCCGCACCCGTTCGCCGCCCAGCTCCCAATCATAATACACCAGATTGGTCCGACCGAGGATTTGCGCAAACAGGTCGGGTGGAGGCGACTGCAGGCGGGCACTGTTCGGAAACAATCCCGCGAACAAAAAGCCCTGACTGCTTTCCTCGTGTGCCGGCCGACAAAAGGCCCCGAAAAACGGCATCCCATCCCAAAGGATGGCGGGGCGGTTGGTGGGCACGATCCACCAGCCCAATGCGCGCCCCTGACTGTTGGTGTTGAACCACGGCGGCAGCACACGACAGAGCTCGCGCATCGCGTTGGTGGCGTCCGGCACCGGCACGGCCACAAAGACCTGGAAAGGGGCACTGCCCAACGACCAAGCGCAGAATTGGCCGGGCGTCGGAGAGAGATGCAGTCCGGCCCGATTCAGCCACGGTTCCACCCGGGATCGAATCCCGCGCGCGGCACAGAAGCCGACCAGGGGCTCGCGAATCAGGTTCGAGGGAAACAACCACGGTTCAGGGGTCCAACCGTGCGGGCGGGGAAACTTGAGCTCGGCACGAAGTTGCAATTGATCGCCCGAACCGGTCACCAGCAGATCGGTCATCGGCGGGTCCAGCTCTCGCAGCCAGGCGGGGAGTCGATCCTTCAACGCCGGCCAGTCCACGCGCAGCCGCGCCCAATAGCTGGTGGCCACCGGCACCGGCCGATGCCGGGCTTGAATGGCGCGAATCCATTCCCCCGAAAGAACCGGATCTCCCGCCCCGCCGCTGATGAGACACCAGTCTTGGACCTGGGCCAAAAGGATCACACCGCCGCCGGCTGACTTCGGCACGGCCCAGCGCAGCGAGCCGGTCGCAGGATCCACCGTGGCCGGCTGCCCCGTCCATCGCTGGAACAGGGCCTGAAGATTCGTCCGCCACAGGCCCTGCGCACGGCTGTCCAAGTGAACCGCCAGCACCCATTCCGAGGCCTGGCCCGCTCGCGGCTGCCACTGAAAGACATGCTCGGCTTGAATGAGCTGGGACAACAACGGTCGCAGATGGGCCGCCGCCAGTTCCGGGTCCATTCCCCAACGACGCGGCGCCCGGGCCAGTTTGTCCAGGGTCTGCTGCAGCAGGGCCTGGCTTTCGGGCATGGCCAGGAGGCGCTTGGTCTGCGCACCCTGCTCGGACGCCCGCACCGGTGCACTTCCGGCATAATGCCAGTGCACCCAGATCTGCGGCGCCGGCGAAGGACCTCCGCCGCCACAGCCTGCCAACAAGAGAACCACGGGCCCGAAGGCGAACCATCCACGCATAATCGCGCCTTGATGTGCCAGAGAACCATCCCCATGGCAAACTCGAAACCTGTGCGCGAAGCGCAGACGCCCCGCATGCCCAGGGCAGGGGCCCGGCCTTTCAGGCAAACAACAAGTGGCGAGTCGCTCCCTGGAGGACACAATCCGGGGCCACGGATCCCGCGCCCGTGTCCTCACGAAAAAGAAGACGGGAAACCAGAGGCGTTGCACCCGTGGTTTCCCGTCGTTGCGCGGGGATTGCAGCAGGCGTGTCAGCGCGCAAAGCGCAAGCAGCAACCATACGGAAGGAACCCTGCCGCTTCGTGGCACCGGGGCACCCCGCGCCCGGCCCCGTGGCTCCCCACCTGCAAACCCAGTTGTGCGGGGTTACGGGCCGGCGGGCTGCCTGAGGGTGCAATCCCTTCAAGCGGCCACCGCCGGCCCTGTGGCGGGCGATCGGTGGAAACCCGACACGAAACCACCGAACCCGCCTTCGCTCTGAACCCCCACCATCCTCCGTGGCAGCACTCAAAGAGCGAATGCTCAGTCAACCCTGGGTTCGCCTCCCGCGCCGGGCGATCGCCGGCGCTCCGACGAACCAAGCCAATAGAAAGCAAGCTTCGGGCCAACCTCGGTCCCGATCCGGAACCTGCGAATTTGCCCACAAAAACGGCCCGTCCTACGCTGACCCCACAGCACTTCGTCTTTTCGGTTCGGGCAAATTCACGCATGCGGCGTCAATTTCACGCGCCCGGAAAAATCTCCGCCACCGGAGCGGCTTTTGACTTCCCCGGGGGCATTGCCTAGCCTGCAGCCCATGCAAACTGTCCGGTATCGCGACAGCGACTTCGAAGCCCGCCTGGCAGAGGCCTGCGCCGCCTCCAGCCTCTGGGACCCCGAAGTGGAACAACGCACGCGGGCCATCGTGGACGCCGTGAGGGATCGGGGCGACGCGGCCATCATCGAGTTCACCGAGCGATTCGATGGAGCCCGACTGCGCCCCGACCAACTGGCGGTGACCCGCGCCGAGCGAATGACGGCCGCCCTCCAGGCAGACCCGGCCCTCCGAAACGCCGTGGCCGAGGTGCAGCGCAACGTCGCACGATTCGCCCGCCGTTCCCGCCGACGCAACTGGCAAATGCGCAATGCCCACGGGGCCATCGTCGGCGAGAAATTCGACCCTTTCCGTCGGGTGGGCATCTACATTCCCGGGGGCAAGGCCCCGCTGATTTCCACCGCCTTGATGACCATCCCCCTGGCCAAGGTGGCCGGATGCGAAGAAATCGTTGTCTGCACGCCCTGTGACCGGGAAGGCGCGGTGCACCCGGCCTTGTTGTACGCCGCCAGCGCCGCCGGAGCCACCGAGATCTACCGCATCGGCGGTGCCCAGGCCATCGCCGCCATGGCCTACGGCACCGCCACCATCCGTCCGGTGCAAAAGATCTTCGGGCCGGGCAACGCTTACGTGGTCATGGCCAAGCGCTTGGTGGTCGGCCAAGTGGCCATCGATTTGTTGCCGGGGCCGAGCGAAGTGTTGGTCGTGGCCGATGACACGGCCGATCCCCGGTTGGCCGCCGCCGACATGCTTGCGCAAGCCGAGCACGGTTCCGGTCAGGAACGGATCTGGTTGGTCACCACTTCGGCCCGGGTGTTGCGTGCCGTGGAGCGAGAGTTGCAACGACAGGTCAGGCAACTGGAGCGCCGGACGCTCATCGAAACCGTCCTCCAACGGAACACGTGGCTGATTTTGGTGCGCGACCTGACGCAGGCAATCGAAGTGGTCAATCGCCTGGCCCCGGAACACTGCGAGATTCTCACTCGCCAACCGGGCCGCGTCGCCGAGGGCATTCGCACCGCCGGCGCACTGTTCCTCGGCCCCTGGTCGCCCACGGTCGTCGGTGATTACGTGGCCGGACCCAGTCATACGCTGCCCACCGGTGGAGCCGGAGCTTCGTTCGCCGGCCTGACCGTGGACCAGTTTCAACGGCGCACCAGTGTGGTCGCCTACGACCGCGCCTCTCTCCGCCGGGCACTGCCCGTGATTCAGGAGATGGCCCGCCGCGAAGGTCTCACCGCACACGCGCGGAGTGCCGAGCTGCGGCTGAAATGAGGCAAAACCGCGCCACGGAGGGCACCTCGGAGCCAACCCCCGGCCGCACGGATGCCAGCGGCATTCGCTGGGGCTGGGTTGTGGCAGCCCTCCTGGTCTCGGCAGTCCTCGCGGTGGCGCTGTATCGTTGGTGGTTCCCCGAACCGCGCCGTCGCCTGGCTGGTGCCATGGTGCAATGGGTCGGCTTTCTCGAATCCGGCCGGGGCACGAATGGCCTGATGCTGTCCGGCCGACTGCGCGTCACCGACGCGGCCGGGCGCTGGCAGCCATGGCGCGGTGCCGTGCTTGCGTTTCACCTCCAGCCCCCCGACCACGCGCGCCTCGAGTGGCAACGGCCCGAGGGCACCTGCATCTGGATCCGACGCGGCCGGACCTTGGAAGTTCACGCCCCCCAAAAGAGATTCGGGCTGCGGGGCCGGCCCGACCTTTCCTTCGACTACGAAACCGATCCGGAGACGGAAATCCACGCGCTCCCCGAAATCCGATCCCCCGTTCCTCCCGGCAAGGTCTGGATGGCTGCCCTCACGCTTCAAGTGCGGCCCCTGCCCGACCCCATCCCGTCCGACCAAAGAATCTGGGCCGTGGCGGTGCGACCGCAGCCGCGCGTCGTGAGGGCCGGAACTCTGCCGGAGGGCGAAGTTCGTTTCTGGCTGCGGGAGGAGGATGGTCTGCCGGTCCGAGTGGAGTTCTGGAACCGTGCCGGTACTCGCGTGTTGGCGTTGGAATGCGATCAATGGCACCTGGACCGCGCCCCGACAGCCGAGCTCTGGCAACCCGAATGGTCCAAGGGACACCGCATCGAAGAAGTGCCCCTGGCCCTCCTGTCCCGCTACTGGACACGCTGGTGGCAACCCGCGCCCTCTACGCTCCAAACCTCCTCGGGTGCGGCGGCGCGACCGGGCGGGCCCGCGGCCATCGATGGCAGTCAATCGGGAGCGCCCCGGCTCGTGCCGGTGTTGCAGGTCTCCGGCACAGCCGCCGAACGAGCCCGACAACTGGCCCAGCAACAGGTCTGGGGGGTTCACGAGACGGTCTCGGCGCTTGCGTACGGCTGGGCCGTCGAAAAGTCGCTGGAGCAGGGACATTGGCTGGGCCCGAGGCCGCTTCCGGGCCGCAAAGGCTCCGCGACCGCACCCACTGCAGCGATGCACCAAATCGCCATCGCCATGGCCGAATCCAGCGGTTTGCAACCTGAAGAGGTGATCTGGACACATCAACTCGCCGCGCGCCTGAGCGGTTCGGTCTGGGCAGTGGAAGCGGCAGCACCCTCGAGCCACCAAACCATTCTGTTGGGCTACGCAGCTTGGGAAGAGGCACGGTTCGCTGAAGGCTCTCCGCCAATGCTGGTCGTGCACAAACCCGACCGCGGCTCCCCTTGGGCCGGAATCACCCGCGCCGGATTGTTTGGCTGCGTCGCCGGCCTGAATCGCCGCCAATTGGCCGTCGTCGCGCTCGACCAGCCCGAACCCGACGAAATCCCTGACCCGCCGGCGTTCGTACGAGCCGCAGAGGTCCTGGAAACCACGGATAGCCTGGAAACAGCCACGGACCTTCTCCGCCGGGTCGCTTGGACCCATCGAGCGACATGGCTGTTGGCCGAAGGGCTCACCGGCCGGGCGGTCCGCGTGCAGGTCGGACCGGGCGAGTTCGCCGTCGAACCTTTCGCATCCCCTGGCGCACAACACCAAACCTGGGCCTTCCTCGCGGGGCCACCACCGGTGGGAGCCAAACGCTGGAGCCCGAAGGCTGCGTCCCTTCCGAACTCCTCCTCATTCGCAGTGACGGCAATTGAAGAAATCCTTGCGGCCCTGCCGCGCCCCGCACGCGCATGGACCGTTTGTCTGGATCCATCCGAGGGAACTTGTTGGGTGCAACCGGCGGACCTCCTCCAAGAAAGACCCGGCTTCAGGCCGCCCTCATGGAACCTGCTTGCCTGGTTGGTCGAAAACGAGAGGCCCTGATTCCCGCCCGCAAGACCCGAATCGATGGCCCCTGGGACGCGCATGAAACTTGATCGTTGGTTCCGGATCGCGCTGCAGGTCCTTCTCTTTCTTCTGGCCTGCGCCGTCAGCCTCACCGGCTTGGTGGTCCTGTACTTCCACCCGCCCACGCGCTGCTTGCGCGGTTTGGTTTATGGAGAACGCCACGGCCGGCCGTTGACCATGGACGTCGCCTTCCCGGCCTCGCCGAACGGCCGGGGCGTGTTGCTCATGATGAGCGGCAGCTGGAAATCGCGCCCGGGCAGTTTCCGCCCTTGGCTGGTGGCTCCGCTGCTGCGACGCGGCTACACGGTGTTCGCCATCTATCACGTGTCCCAGCCCGAAGCCACCGTCATGGAAATCGTCGAGGACGTGTGCCGTGCGGCACGGCACGTCCACCAACATGCGTCCGAATACGGAGTGGATCCCCAGAGCCTGGGCGTCACTGGCGGCAGCTCCGGAGGGCATTTGGCCCTGATGCTCGCCACCGGCGCATGTCCGGGCGAAACTCAGGGAACCCCCGGAGGAGACGCGCCTGCCGGCTTGGTGCGGGCCGCAGCAGTATTCTTTCCCGTAACGGATCTCTTGAATCTGGGCGCCTCCACGGAGAACGCCGGCGATGGCGGGCCGCCCCGCAGTTTCGTCCGCGCCTTCGGACCTCAGGCCACCAACCTGGCTCAATGGCGGGCCATCGGTCGAAGCGTCTCGCCCATCTACCATGTGCATCCTCACCTGCCGCCCATCCTGATCCTCCACGGGGATGCCGACACTTTGGTCCCGCTGGAACAGTCGCTGCGGTTTCAGGAGGCCGCCCGCCGGCTCGGAGGCCACGTGGAAGTTCGCGTCAAACCCGGGGGACGTCACGGATGGTGGACCCTGCCGTGGGACATTCGCGCCTTCGCGGATTGGTTTGACCGCCACATGGGCCCTCCCGCGTTCGAGGCCCGACGAAGAAAGTCTTTGCCGCGTGCCGCGACGAGCGACGTCATCGACCACGCATCGCTCCGGACCACCCAGTGGCTCGGGCCGGCAACGGCCGTGAACTTCACGGCGCCGTTCTCACCAACTCTTTCAAAACCGCTTGATACGTCTGCAACGCCTCCGGACTGAACAACACCACGCGCACTTTTTCCAGCGACGGTTCGCGAAGTAGAAAGCCAAGAATCTCGGTCAGCGCAATCCGCGCGGCACGGTCCATGGGAAATCGGTACGCCCCCGTGCTGATGGCGGGAAACGCCACCGTCCGACAACCATGCTTCACCGCCAACTCCAGTGCATGCCGATAACAACTTGCCAGTAACTCGTCCTCCCCGTGTTGGCCGCCGCGCCACACCGGTCCGACCGCGTGAATCACATAACGGGCTGGCAACCGGTAGCCGCGCGTGATTTTGGCCTGTCCCGTGGGACAACCGCCCAACTTCCGACATTCCTCGAGCAACTCCGGACCTGCTGCCCGATGAATCGCCCCATCGACACCGCCGCCACCCAGCAGCGACTCGTTGGCCGCGTTGACGATGGCATCCACGGCCTGCTGTGTAATGTCCCCCACAACCAGTTCCAACCGTGGCAAAACCGCTTCGAACGTCATAAGCCTCCTCCCCAAGATGCCGCTCCTCTGCCTCCGCGCAAGGCGCTGATGAGTCCACCGAAAGGGGGCCGGCTTGTTTGGATTGTGAGTGGTGAGCGAAATGATCAAAGACCGACCCGGTTGCTCATGGAGGAACCTCTTTCACGGACACGTTCGTTCCTCTCCGTTTGTGCCTTGGGAACCGGCGCCTCCCCGGATCCTGTATGACCCGAAAGGGGCCATTGCCTGGACGACCCGGGCAGAGTGCAGTTTTCGAGCACCGGCCTCAAGCATCCCAAGGGAAATGCTGTTTCCCTCCGTTCTCCCCCCGCTGACACCCGAAACTCCAGAAAGCTTACCGCGGCTTTCAAACCCGAAACGCGTCACAGGGCGGATCCGCGGCGAGGAAGACCCTGACTGAGCCAGGGCCGCAAGCATCGATCCCTCCCATCCAGCCGCAGAATCATTTCCGTGCAACGCATCAAGGATCGGGAACGTCTCCCATCTTCGGCGCGCCGTGGACTTGCCCCAACGGGGGGCGCAGTCACCAGCCCGTGCCACTGCCCCGGACAAAACTGAATCGCCCAACATGGGATGATTGGTCGCGCCTTCCGTGCGTCGTGGGTCCGCCCCACCGGGGCGGAAATCCACCAGCGCAGCGCAACGCCTTGGGCAGGCAGCCAACCCGACATCGACCACACCCTTGGAGGGGCCGAATCCGGTGCGGGCACGCCCGGCCCGTCCGAAGGACGTTCTCGGGTTGTGCCCTCTCAGGGCGGGGCGGGTTTCAGGGGCCGAGTTGCCAGGGCGTTGCCCCGGGGCCGGTGGATGGAAGCGCCCTCGGCGCGCCCCGTTGCCGCTGGGTTGCCCCAGGTCTGATACGGTTCGCTGTACTCTTCGGCTGGTCGCGCTTCTCTGCAGTCCGGTTCGGGACTTGTCAACCGAGGGCCGGGCCGTGAGGAACCGGATTGCCCCGATACCGGATGAGCGGTTTGCGCCTTTGGCGCGTTGTGGGCTCCCCAGCGGGGCGAGAATTCAAAAGCCCGGAGCGACGCCTTGAGTGACCGGATCCAACCCCGCCCTGAAAGGGTGCAATTCGCCGTGACACGCCCGGTCCTGGCGACCGGGTGACCTCGCGCGACGCCTTTTCAGGGCGCGCTGAGTCTCGGGCGGATCCATTTCCTCGGGAGTTCTACCCGGGGCCGATGGATTGGATGGACCTTTTGCGCGCCATGTGTCCATCCCAACGGGGCGGCAATCCGCCAGCCCAGGGCAACGCCCTGGGTGACCGGACCCGTCCGGTCAACCCGCCCTGAAGGAGCGGAACTCGATACGGCACTCCGGCCTTGATGATGGCACGTCACCAGCTACCGCCCTTTCAGGCGCGGTCCATCTTGGGAAAACGAGTTCCCTGGGCGCCGCCAGGGACAACCGATGGGACACCCCACTAGCGTGTTGCCCCAGCGAACAACAGCCTGACGAATGACAGCGACGGGGGTCTCGAAAGGCTGCGGCAGAATTCTTTCGCTCATGGACCCTGGATGCTGAAGCGTTGGGCCATGGCCCGGACATCACGCGCCTTCAGCAACACCCACCTTGAGGCATTCCTTCAGCCAATGCGGCCGATGTAGGACACCGGAAGCCAGGTCGGCCTGCCAAGCCCTGCACATCTGCCCCCTGCGCCGGCTGCGGCCCAGCGAGTTTCAGGCCCTGTTTGGCTGCCGGTTTGTGCAGTCCCCAAAGCACTAACGCCGGAGGCCAAATCCCGGCCCGGCCGCGCACTGCCCCAAGTCGCCGAGCGCCGGTCATCAAGCCCGGCTCGAGGACTGTGCAAAAGAGCCTTGAGCTGGAAATCCACTGCCGCTGCCAAAGCCAAGGCCCGGATGGGCACCCGATGTGGGGTCCGACGGCTCCAGCCACTCAACCAACTGCTGATCCAATGTACGCGCTAACCAGATGGGTGGAATTCCATCCCCCATTAGATATCGAACTCCACCGACCTTGGCCCCGGCCCCAGTGGCAATTGACGAACACCGACGCGCCGAGGCGGCTGCGAAGCGTCCGGTTGACTTGCAGGACGATTCCCAGTGTTGGTTCACCAGCCTGATTGGCTGCCAGGCAGGGCTCCGGACCTCGCACGATCCCGCGAAAACTCCATGATGTCCACAGAGTCAGAACCACGCAGCCCGTTGATCAAGGGTCGGCCTGCCATATGGATGTCCTTTCTCACTGCGGCTCTGTCTGCCACTGCTCTGGCATCCGGTGGCTCGCGTTCGGGAGACTTGACCGGGTATATCACCTCGCAGGTTGCGAAGGATGAACAGCCCATGCCGACGAACGCCGTTTTTCCCGAGGCGCCGGCTCGTTGGGCTATCAAGCGCGACAGCAGTCGCGCTCACGCCCACATAACAGGTGCACCCTTCGAGCGCGTCGGCGCAGTCATGACGGGGGGCTTCGGTACACCGGGAATCGCCGATGCCAGCACCATGCAGGGCCTGCCACGGCGAGTCTGAGCAACCACCGACACGGGTGTGGCCGTCCAGCTCATGGGCCGACCAAACGGCGCGGACATGATCGGGATCCTGGGTATGCGGGACACGAGCGACATTCTCGCAGGCATGCAGGAGAAACGATGATGGCCCCTGGGAACCGCGCGTCGCAGCAGACCGCACGGAGGACAATGCGCCTGCAGACGTCCCCTCCCCTGCGCGGACCTGCCGGGCTCGGGACGCGATTGCTCCCAATCCGCGTCACGAGCAAAATTCCGTCATGTCTGGTCGCCTGCGCGATCTACGCCGCTCTGGGAGCGGTGGACACATCGCCAGTGGCGGCTCTCCTCCGGAGGCGCGTTCCCTGGCGCTCTTGGGACCTGTTCAACGTGGTCGTCCCATTCTGCGCTTGGACGGGGTTGATGTCCTCCGGTCTGTCCACGGGCTCGAAGAGGCTCTCGAATCTTTCGCTCGAGCCGGCCAATGCTCGCCACGGCTCCGACCCTCGGAGCATCAGCCCGAGTCGCCATGAGCACCAGCAACACGGCAAAGGCAGCATTCGCTCCGACATTGGTCGGCCCGTGCTTCGTTGCCGCCACCACTTTTTGGATTGTCGCGGCACTACCAGAATGAAAGCCTCAAGTAGACCAAACAGGACCGCGTACCGGCCTCGCGCCCCGCTTGCGAACCGGAGGTCCTTGTTGGGGCGCCGGGGAGCCGGATGACAAGGCCGCTTCGCACGCGTGGAAGCCATCGCACCTAGATCCGATTTGAAAGCGTTCGTTCGCCATGCCATCTGAGGCGCCGCGATTGCGGCGGAATTATTTGGCTTTTGGGGAACCGTTATCAGATCGAGCCAGTGGGTCCCCCAGCAGTTAGGGGGGCGGTGGGACAACTGGACCAGCCAATCATGGAAAGGGCAGTACGGGCGCGACGGAATACGCTGTTGGCAATCCGTTAAGGAGAGATGACGTCCATTGGGTCCATCATGCCGCCTAACGGAGGGGCGAGATCGAATTCGCCAGCAGCTTTGTGGTGATCCTGCAGGCGGCCCGCGCGCCGGGTGGTCGAGCGTGGATGATGGGTTGATGAACATCGCCGGGAAAATTGCTGAGGGAGTGCTTGTGGCCCTTCTGCTCTACATTGGCCTTGGCATTTGTGCCATGGGGTGGAGCGAGCGACGGCTACGGCCTGTTCGAGGGGGAATGTCCCAAATGGAAGTTCGCCGTTTGCTCGGAGAACCCGTTCGCGTAATCGAGCGGACGAACGGCACAAGGGTGTGGGACTATGGCAAGTGGCCGCCCCTGACCGAGGCCCGCGTTTACTTCGATACCAACGGGTTGGTTCTCGCGATCGAAACGGATTGAACCGTCGACGCCGGCCGATGCAACCGGTGCAAACAAGAGCGGCTCAGGCTTGTAGTGTCGCGACTTTGCGCATCTCCTGCATCGGATCACAGGTGGCTTCGCGTTCACGGCCCTGTGCCTGACCTCCCCGTCCGACTGGATCATACGCCGTGCGACGTTCCAGGCTCATCCTCGGTTGGTTGGTCATCGCAGCAGCAGCTGCATGGGCTCTGTATGACTGGGTTTTCATCTCGGAAGGCCCGGCTTACTTTTCCGCCGATTGGCGTCGGATCGCCGGGGTTGCCGTACTCAGTATCGTCAGCGGCCTGGTCGTCTTCGGTTTCATGCAGTGTCCAGAGCCCGTTCGTCGGAGGCTGGCCGCCATGATCTTTGGCTCCGGAGCCCTGCTGGCGATCGCTGGCTGCGGTTATAGTCTTTGGCAGTTGGTACGCCTGCGCGAGTTCCTGCCGGAGGTGCGCCTATTGTGGCTAGTGCTGGGAGGCCAGGCTGCCCTCTGCTTACTGTTCGGTGTGTTGTGCGTTCGGCTTTGGCTTCATTATCGTAAGAGATGAGGCGAACGATGGCTGGCCAGATCAGTGGAGCGAACCGCCGTCCCGCTTCTCCGCTCCAGATCGAGCGGCGGTTGGGCCGTGCCCGTGCAATGCATCGCCTCTGTCAGCAGCTGTGCCGGCTCGCGCAGTGAGGAGGCCGCCGGACCTTTTTCCAACAGTGTCCGCAAGCTGTTGCGCAGCCGCGCACCGGCGCCAGGCCGGACCGGCCCGGCACTGGTTTGTCGGGAACGTCGGCGCGCGTCGCGGCATGCACTTTCAGCTCGGACGGCGCCGGCGGCAGAGTGGGCACGCTCCCCTTCCGGACGGACTTGCGTGCGCGCGGCATTCCGTCCCTCGACGACTTGAGCGAACCCGAGGGCCGTTGTGGCCCGGTATGAAGGATTTTCCCCGGACCGGCATCCGCACAGAACTCCAAACGCCCCACACCACGACCCTGGGCCGACGATCTGCCACCCGATAGTCAGGGGTGGCAACCGCCACGCCCCGGCCGCGTTCGTGGCAGCGCATGCTCAGGCGCCGCGGTTTGCTTCGGCTGCTCGAATGGCTGCCTGGCGTCTGTTCCAATGGCGCACGGCTAGCAACAGGGCGACGACATAACCGCCGATCAGTGCAGACTTGTAGGGCATCGGCAAAAACCACATGCCGAGCGCAAAGAGACAGACGCCCATCCAACACACAATACTGGCGCGCACCACGAGAGCCCGTTCGCGCGGGCCCTGTGTTCTCTTGAGGGCATAATACGTGCCAATCACTCCACCCAGAATGCCGATGACCCCGCCAAGGATGCCCCCAACCCACCCGCCAACCTGTCCGAGAGTTTCCTGGTCCATAGGTTTCCTTTCGATTCCGGGGTATGCTGACGCCAAGCAGGCTGTGGAACAACCTGTTTGTTCGGAAAACGGCCGCGCCACAGCCACAACTTGCACCGGCGCTTATGGGGAAGGTTCTCCTCTTCAGGAATTCGGGGATTCGATTTCGGCGGCTCGCGGCCGGGCGGCAACCGGGTGCCCTGTTGACAGCAGAGCCGTGGCAAAAGCCGCGCTCCACCTTGGGCAATTCCCGTTGGGTCGTGAGGGCCGCAACCCGTGAAGGCCACGAACCGATCATACGGGTCTCCCAACGCCTTCAAAGGTAGGAGCGCAGTCTCAACAAGCTGGCCGCCAACGGGAACCGGCCGACCTCAACAAAGACTCTCCCTCGGGGGCCGGCGGATCGCCCCCAGGCTCAACGCCTCACCGCGGTGGTTACGATCCGCGGCCCTGGGTCCATGTTTGGTTCCCCGGCCCGCCGCCAAATGGTGGCGGCCCCCCTGAAAACCCGAACCACCGACGGAAGTCGGCGGGAAGTCTTCCACGGACGATCCGCCCCGTTCCCGCGGCGGCTGCTGAACAGGTGCCGGATCGTCCGCTGAGTGCAGCCGGCAACGTCGGTCATCTGCCTGAGGCTCAACAAGGTTGGGACCTCGCCCGCAGCCACCGCGGCTCATAACAAATGAGAGCTCGTGCACATGGAACGGATTGCCGGATCGACCTGCAATCGTCCTCGGTATCCGGACGGTCTGAGCGGCGCTTTCAAAGATTGCTCGGAACGGTCAAACGTTCTGTTGACGCCGAATCCTCATGGGCGTATATGCTTGCCTGGTTATATGCAACTGGCGCAGATCTATCGGTGCCTGTGCGATCCGACCCGGCTGCGGATCGTGCATTTGCTGACCCACGGGCCGCTCTGTGTCTCTCACATCCAGGACATCCTCGGCCTGCCCCAGGTCGTTGTCAGCAAACACCTGGCCTATCTGCGTCAGAAGGGCATGGTGGAAGCGCGGCGGCACCGCCAGTGGATGATTTATGCGTTGCCTTCGCATGCGCCGCCCGAGCTGGCCGCCCATCTGCGCTGCCTGGAGGAATGTGCCGAAACCCAACCGGTTTTGCGCAAGGATTTGCGCCGTCTGCAGGAGCGACACCGCTTCTGCAAGTGGATCGGGCAGGTGTTTGCCACTGCGGCACCCCGCCCGGCTTTCAAAACCACTCGGTCGGCCTGAACCTGTTTGAAGGGGAAAAGAGCGCATGCAAACGTACGAGTACCCGTGTCAGGCTTGCGGTCAACACTTCGAAGCGCAGGCTATGCGGACCGACCAGAACGAAGGTTTCAGACCTTGTGAGCCGCGTTCCGGGGCGCGGCGGACGATCCGCGCTTCCGCCTTCATGTGCTTGGTGGCGGGCCAGCGGGACACGAGCCCCAGCGGGCACCGCCGCCGGGCCGGATGAACCTGTTGAGGATCACGTTCCAGCCCTGTCCCCGGGATCTCCGGGCCGTGCACGTGCGATTTGGCTCAAAGAGCATCGCGCCGAGGTCGTTGAAATGCGATTTTTCAAATCCTCCGCACCACCCGCTGGTCTCCGGGTCATGGGGGTGAATCGCCCGCAGAACCGTGCATCGCCGCCGGCCCCGGTGCGTGGGCCTGCCGGGCAACGCGGCCGGCCAGACCTGGATGGCACCAAACTCCCGTGCCGTGAGGACTCCCTTGCGGCTGAATGCTCGCACCCGACGCAACGGATCGCCGGCCGCTCCGGAGCGACAGGGGCCGGACGTACCACTCTCCGGGGAAGACGAGCAGCAGACCCGCGAGCACTCGCCGTTCCGTCGAGGTCATCGCATCGCAACCGCTCATGAAAGACAACGCATCGCAAACCGCACCACGGCTTCAGAATCAGTCAACCACAACCCTGCATTCTCGACCCGGCGTTCCTGAAGAACCACGGGCCGCGCTGCCCGCGCGACTGAACTTTTTCGAGCGCTACCTTTCGCTCTGGGTGCTGCTTTGCATGGGAGTGGGCGTGGCGCTGGGCAAGTTTCTGCCCGACACCGTCGCCGCCCTGAGCCAACTCGAATTCGGTCAGGGTTCGCAGGTAAATATCCCCATCGCGATCCTCATCTGGCTGATGATCTACCCGATGATGCTGAAGGTTGACTTCCGCGCATTGGCCGGAGTGACCAAACGCCCCAAGGGCCTGCTGATCACCCTGTTCGTCAACTGGCTGGTCAAACCCTTCAGCATGGCCTTTTTCGCCTGGCTCTTCTTGCAGCATGTCTTTGCCCCGTGGATCGAGCCCGAGGTCGCCCGCGATTATACCGCCGGTCTGATCATCCTGGCCGCCGCGCCCTGCACCGCCATGGTCTTTGTGTGGAGCTACCTCACCGACGGCGACCCGGCCTACACGCTGGTGCAGGTGGCTCTCAACGACCTGATCATGCTGTTTGCCTTCGCGCCCATCGTCATGTTCCTCTGCGGCGTGGCCAACGTGATCGTACCCTCGAAGGTGCTGATCACGTCGGTCGTCGTGTTCATCGTCATCCCCCTGGTGGCCGGATATTTGACGCGCACCAGCCTGCTTCGAGCGCGCGGCCAGGAGTGGTTCGAGACCCGTTTCCTGCCCAGATTCCATCCGGTAACTGTGCTGGCCCTGCTGGCGACGCTGGTTCTGATTTTTGCCTTTCAGGCCGGGAACCTGACCACGAGATGGTTTGCCGTGCTGCTGCTGGCCGTGCCGATTCTGGTTCAGGTGTATTTCAACTCCGGTCTGGCGTACGGGCTGATGTGGCTGTTCCGCGTGCCGCACAATGTGGCCTCGCCGGGAGCGCTGATCGGGGCCAGCAACTTCTTCGAGCTGGCCGTCGCGGTGGCGATCACGCTCTTCGGCCCGGACTCGCCGGCGGCGCTGGCGTGCGTCGTGGGCGTACTGGTGGAAGTGCCGGTGATGCTCTCGGTTTGCCATCTCTGCAACCGCACCCGCGCCCTTTATGAGAGCCGTTTGACACCCGGGTCTGCTTGAGACGGTCCCGCCATTCTCGATCTCTCACAAACAGCGCTGACGTCGTCCCGGCCCCTGGATCGGTGACGCGCCGCTGGAGCAGTTCGGCATGATCAGCGGATCTGGTTGGCGAATGATCCGCAGTTTTCAACAGTTACCAAGGGCGGACCTGCATTGGTGCTACTTTTTCTCCGGGGCGCCCCGCGTCGCCACCAGTGGGACGCTACCCCGAGCCCACATCCTTCAACAAACGGCAGTCCCTGGACCTACCATCGGCGGCACCTCAGCGTGGGTGTATGATCGCACCGACTTTGCGATCCTTCGGGTCTGATTTGGGTTGGCGGCGGATGAGGCCCGAACGATACCTAAAGGTGAGCCAGCTCGCCGCGGAGGCCGGCGTCGGCGTGCGAACGCTGCATTCCTACGAACGGTTCGGTCTGCTGCCCAAGCCGGAACGGTCGGCTGCCAACTACCGGCTTTATCCGCCGGGGCTGCTCGATCAGGTGCGGTTCATCAAAAAGGCCCAAGCACTGGGGTTCGCCCTAGAGGACATTGAAGAAATTCTGACGTTGGGCCGACAAGGGCGTGCCCCGTGCAGGTCAGTAGTCGAGATCGCTAGGTGGCATTTGGCGGGGTTGGAAATGCAGCTTGCGGCCCTGGAGGAATTTCGGGGCGGGCTCCAAGCCTTTGTGTCCCAATGGGAAGAGGAGACCTCCCGTCCCCGGAAACGCGCCAGGGCCTTCTGTGATCTGATCGAGCGGCTGCCCCTGCCACCCCGGACGGGCAGGCCGAAACATTTTTCCAAAAGCCCTTGACCCTCCAGCCGACCAGAGGCCGTAGGCTCGGGCAAGACATCGAAGATGGAGAACGCATATGGACAAATGGAACGCTCTGCAAAAGGTCACTCTCGCCGGCAGCCTGCTGGCCGCCATTACCGCATCGCTTTGTTGCATCGGCCCGCTGGTGGCCGTGCTGCTGGGCGCGGGCGGCTTTGCCGCATCCGCGGCGTTCGAGAAATGGCGCCCGGTGTTTCTGGTCGTGGCGTTCGTCCTGCTGGCCGCGGCCTGGTATCTGACGTATCGCAAGCCGAAAGCCGCTTGCGAGGAAGGCTCCGCCTGCGCGGCCCGACCCGTCGCCAGATGGAACAGAACTCTTCTATGGTTGGCCACCGCGCTGGTGGTGGCCGCGGCGGCGTTTCCGGGTCTGTCGTCGGTGCTGTTGCGAGGCGAGCTGCCGGGTTCGGGCGCCTGTTGCGCGCCTGCCGGCGTCGCCGACGAAAACGGCGCGCCGTTCTGACGGCGAGGCTACGGAGCACGGATTGGGCGGCGGGCGCGCTCAACCTTCGGGCGAAACTGCAGGCACAACCGGGCATTTGAAGCACTCGGCTTCGTTTCGACACCACGAAAGCGGTCTCCCGCCCCAAGCGGGCAGGGATTCCTCCGGAGAGCATCCCTGCAGTGACTAACACCACGAGGTTCAAACCCGACCGTCCCGGTGGAAGGGGAAGCTTCGGGAACCGAAAAGAGGCCGGTGAGGAATGAACGCTCGACGGCGTGGGTTCGTTGCGATGCGAACGCACGGTTCGCAGTCGGTCGGATTGCCAACGAACGGTCGATGTGACGCCGGTCCGTTCCATGCCGGCCCTTTTCTCGAAACCTGCGGATGAGGAGTCCGCGATCCGGTGGAGCGGATGATTCCGCCCAGGTTGGGCAGCTGAGGTTTGACGGGTCGTGGAGTCGGGCTTCAGCTCACCGGACGCCGGGAAAGGTTCAGCCTTGGGGTCGGTTTGGATTTGTTCTGGTGCAAGTTGGGACGACTCTTGGTAGAGTTCGAAGGGAGTTCTCCGATGGGAAGCTGTTGCTCAACCCCACCGCGGGCGAAAGAGGCTCTGGCGGAGCCGGGCCAGGGGGCCGCGACGGCCTGCCCGGTTTGTGGTCAACCCGGGCAACGCGTCGAAACACGAACGCTGAAGCACATGGTGCAGCCGTGGCACCTGGATCGCGTCAACAAACCGGGCTTTTTGTTCTGCAGCTCGTCGCACTGCGAGGTGGTGTATTTCCATCCGGAGGGTGACTGTTTGCGCAAACAAGACGTGCGGGTGCGGGTGGGCCTGAAGGAAACCGAGGATCCCGTGCCCCTGTGTTACTGCTTTGGCTTCACGGAAGCGATGGTGAGAGAGGAAATCCGGGCCACGGGGAAATGCACCATCCCGGAACGCATCGCCGCCGAAATCAAGGCCGGCCACTGCGCCTGCGAGATCCGCAACCCTCAGGGCTCATGCTGCCTCGGCAACGTCCGGGCCGCCGTCAAGCGGGCGATGTCGGCCGTCGCAACCTCTGGCAGTGTCGCTGGGCTTTCCGCATGCGCGGGCTGACCTCCCGGTTTTACCGCGGAAACCAAGAGGGGAAATGTTTCCGCCGTGCGGCGTTGTTCTCCTTTGCCCCACCCAAAAGGCTGCGGAAAAAGTCATTTTGCGCAGCAAGAAACCTCTGGATGACCTCGAAAATCGAAGCCGGTTTTTTGGAAGCACGCCTTTTTCAACGAGCTGCGAACTTGGGCGACTCACCCTGCTTTTGTCCAGAGCCGCCGGGGTCTTTAAAGATGCGAGCTACGGCGCCTGCCGCGTCGCCCGTGCGTCGATCGCCAGGAGCACCACAGGGCTGCGGCTGCTCACGTCCAGGTTTTCGGCTCTTCTGAAACCGCGGGACCGGACGGGTGAGCCAGCGCTGCCCGCATGGGTGCGTGCAACGCTTCGCGACGTTGATGGTCCCCTGATTCCGCTCCCGTGGCGGCCGCGCCCGAGAAGGTGGACTTGTCCGGCAGCCGCGTGCAGCTTCTCGGGCCGCCCGCATTGCGGTTCCACGCCCCCACCGTGGGCGTCTCCCGATTTCCGAGGGCCTGGGGGGCGTGGCCAGTCATTCATGACGGCCCGGGTGCGAACGGGTCGCTACAGCACGCACCGGCCCAGCGCCTCAACCAAGGGAGGGCCGGGCCCTGTGGGTCTCGGATCCGCAGCGGGGATCCGCTTGTGGGCGCCTGTCCGCCCGGGATGGGCTGATTCTCGGACCGATTTTCAAAAAGCCGCCGGGCCGCGGCCCCCGACGTGTTTCCTGAACCCTGCGGCGCGGCTGGGCTTTCTATTTCTGGGCGTGGGCTTCCAAAAACCAGAGGGCCTTGTCGAGCGCGCGGGAAATCTCCGTGAGAAGGTCGGCCGTGCCGGCGTCGCCGGCGCGGGTGGCTTCCTCGATGGCTGCGCGTGTGGAGGCAGCCAGGGCGGCAAACCGCTCGGCCAGCGCCTCCACTGTGGGCAGGCTGTCGACGGTTGCCGCCGGGTACTCGGGGAGTCGCGAGGCACTGGCGGCGGCTCGGACCGTGCCCAGCGCCAGGCCGCCCAGGGCGGTGATGCGCTCGGCCAACAGGTCGATCTGGCCCAGCAGTTCACCGGCCAAATCGTCGAAGAGCTCGTGCAGGCTGTAAAACTGGGCGCCCTTGACGTTCCAATGGGCCTGCTTGGTCTGGCTGTAGAGGTCGAAAGTATCGGCGACCTGCTGTTGCAAAAGGGCGCGCATCCGTTCCCGCACGTGGACCGGAAGGTCGATTCGAGTTGTGAATGATTTGTTGGCAGTCATATCAGTTTCCGTTGGCCCTCAACGTAGGGCGCTTGTAGCCGAAGCGCAACAGCCGCGTTGCGCGGGAAGTTGTTCGTGCCCGCCGGACCGGGCAAGTGGAAAACGTGGAAGCTTTGTTTGCGCGGGCATTTCGGATCGTTTCTTTGTGCGTGGACCGGCAGTCCGGGAACGCCGCCTCCGCCGCAGCCGCGCCGGGCGGGGTGCGGAGTTGAGTGGCACAAGGCGCAGGTGGATGTGCCTCCGGATCCCGCCGTCAGGCGTAGTGCGCCGCCCATCTGTCCCTTCCACAGGTTCCTCAGATCCGCCGGGGTGAAAGGCCGACCCCGGGCGTTGGACGGGAGTCAACGCAACGCCGGGAGCCTTTTGAGCCAAACAGTCGAGAGGCCCGAGCGGCCTCAGGTCGAGACGCCCAGGGCGTGGAGGTCTTCCTCCAGCATGCGACGCAGTTTGTGCAGGGCCAGGTTTTGGAGCTGGCGGACGCGCTCCCGGGTGACCCCGAATTTGCGCCCGACCTCTTCCAAGGTTTTTTCGGGTCCGCCATGGAGGCCGAATCGGAAGCGCAGGATGCTGGCTTCGCGCTCCGGCAGGCGATTGACCAGTTCAAGAACCTTGGCGGCCGTGGTCCGTCGCTCGAGGATCTCGGCCGGATTCGGAGAAGACTCGTCCGGGACCACCTCGCCGAGGCGACTGCTGTCCTCGTCCCCCAGGGGGGCGTCCAACGAGGCGGGTCGGATGGCAGCCGATCGGAGAGCGGCGACCTTTTTGGGCGTGGTGTTCAGTTCTTGGGCCAGCTCCTCCTCGGTGGGTTCCCGACCGAGGGTTTCCTGGAGCCGCAATTCGGCCAGCCGCAGGTGATAGATCTTGTCGGCCACGTGCACGGGCAGACGGATGGTCTTGCCCTGGTTGGCCAGGGCGCGGCGGATGGATTGTTTGATCCACCACGAGCTGTAGGTGGAGAGCTTGCCGCCCTTGGAGGGATCGAAGCGTTCGACCGCCTTCATGAGGCCGATGTTGCCCTCGTTGATCAGGTCCAGCAGCGGCAGGCCAAGTCCTTCGTATTCACGGGCGATTTTGACGACGAGGCGGAGGTTGGCGCGGATCATGTGTTCGCGCGCGGCTTCGTCGCCCTGCTTGATGCGTGCGGCCAGCTCGACTTCTTGCTCCGGGGTCAGCAGGGGTACCTGGCCGGCCTCGCGCATGTAGAGGGTAATGGCGCTGGCGGCCTCGCCTCCCAAACGGCGGAGCTCTTCCAAGGGGTCCGCGCCGGGGGCGGGGTCGGCGGGGTTGGTCGTTTCCGCCTGGATCGTGGCTCGCAGGGTTTTGCGATGGATGGGGTTGAGCCAATCTTTTTCGGAGGAGCTGCCGGCCTTAGGGGCTTTGGCGGCGCGGAGCGGCTTGGCCTCGCCGGACGGAGCGTGATTCGCTTGTCGGGCGCGCGGCTTCGCGGCTGAGCGCTTGGCACGGGGCGGCCGCGTCGTGCGGCGGACCTGGGTTTCAGTTTTTGGGGCACGCATAGTTGCTTTTGGGCGTTCGTGGTGTACGGTTTCGCCACGAAAACCTGACTCACGGTTACAAGATTCGATGCGTTTGGTCAATGTTTTGTTCAATTTTTTTGCCGCGCACCAGACAAAAAAGGTGTTGCAAGCTCCCAACACTTTCGTCACCAAGTCGTTACGCATCCAGGCGCAACGCGGTCCCATCGCCTGTCCCGGCCGCCGGGCGGTGCCGTTGCATTTGATGTCCAAGTTGCGCGCTCGCCCCTGGCAAGGGATCTGGGGCTGGGCCGCCCCGGCGGTTGGCGGGCGGAGGGGTTGCCGTGGGCCAAAGGGGGCGCGCCACGAGTCCGGCCGGGAGCGGCGGGAGGGCGGCGTGTTGATGGAGACAGTAGTGCATGCGGTCCGGTCCTGAGGGCACCTTGGATACGCCTTTTTATTCGATTCGTGTGGTGGCGGAACGCACGGGGTTGAGCCCGGATCTGATTCGGGTGTGGGAGAAGCGGTACGGGGCGGTTCAACCGGTGCGCACGCCGTCGAACCGCCGTCGCTACTCGGAGCGGGAGGTCCAGCGACTGGTATTGTTGAGCAAGGCGGTGGCGGCGGGGCATCCCATCGGGACGATTGCCCACCTGCCGGAGGACCGATTGCGCGCCCTGGTCCTAGCCAATGGGCATGGATCCACCCACGGGCCGGGGAGCGGCTGTGCGCCGCACTGTGCTTTTGTGGAGGAGGCTCTGGACCGGGTGGCCCGGTTCGATGAGCCGGGGTTGCGGCAGGTGTTGAATCGGGCGCTCGTTACGGTGGGGGTGCAGGGGTTTCTGTGTCGCATTGTGGCGCCGCTGATCGAGCAGGTGGGGGAGCAGTGGCGATCCGGAGCTTTCCTGGCGGCGCATGAGCATTTCCTGAGTGGAGTGTTGCGGGTGATGTTGGGGAGGCTGGAAGGGCAGTTGTCGTTGCGGGCGCCTCGATTGGTGGTGGCGACGCCCGCGGGACAGATGCACGAGTTGGGGGCGTTGCTGGCCGCGGCGGCGGCGGCGCAGGTGGGGTGGCGTCCGGTGCAGTTGGGGACCAACCTGCCGGCCGCAGAGATTGCGGGGGCGGCGATCCGGTGCGGTGCGCGTGCGGTGGCGTTGAGCATTGTGTATCCGGCCGACGACCCGGACTTGCCGGAGGAACTGCGCAAGTTGCGGGAGTTCCTGCCGGGGACGCTGGCGATTCTGGTGGGCGGGCGGGCCGCTCCGTCGTATCAGACGGTGCTCGACCAAATCGGGGCGTCCGTGCATGCGGACCTGCGGTCGTTCTGCGACGTGCTGGATGGGTTGCGCCGGTACCGTTGAGCGGGCGGTTGGTGGCCTCGAGCGCTTCCCGTGTGCCGGCCGCAGCGGAGCCCCGAGCTTCCCCCTGCGGGTGATCAGCCTTATGTTGCCGGTGTGGAGTGCGTGCTTTCGAGCAGCCCGGAATGTACGGAGGGGTTGGGGATGCGGTGGGCGGAAACCGTCGCACCGGGCTGGGTCATTGCTCTGACGGGTGATCTGGGGGCGGGCAAAACGCAGCTGGTCCGTGGGGTGGCACGCGGGCTGGGATTTGGGGGCCGCGTGCATTCGCCGACGTTCAATCTGATCAACATCTATCGAGGCGGACGACTGCCGGTGTACCACCTGGATTTGTATCGTCTGGAGACCGGGGAGGGCCTGTGGGAGGCCGGTTTGGATCAGTTCCTGGTGACAGATGGATTGACCATCATCGAGTGGGCGGATCGGCTCGGGCCACAGGGTTGGCCGGACTGGGCACCGCAGCCGGTGCGGCTGCGTCGGGTGAAGATGGAAGTGACCGGGCCGCAGGAGCGGCGCATTTTTTATGAAGATATTGGCCCTGGATTTCTCGGGTGAACCTCGCGGGGTGGCCTTGCTGGAGGGGACGCCTCCGGACATGTGGGAGGTGCGGGCCGAGATGGAACAGCGAGGTGGCCGGTCGGTGCCGGCTTTGGCGATGGTGGGGCGCGTGCTGGAGGAGACGGGGTGGGACCGGTCGGAAGTGGAGGCGATTGCCGTGGGCCTGGGGCCGGGCTCGTACACGGGCATTCGGGCGGCCCTGGCCCTGGCGCAAGGTTGGTTTTTGGCCCGGGGCGTGGCGGTGTACGGGGCCAACAGCATGGACAGTGTGGCAGCGCGGGCCTGGGGAGCAGGGTTGCGAGGTCGGGTCCGGGTGGTGGTGGACGCTCAACGACGCGAGCTTTATGTGGCGGGCTACGAGTTGCGGCAGGAAGGATGGTGCAGAGTGGAACCGCTGCGCCTGGAGGCGGTGGAGCGTTTGCAACAGGCCAACGACCGGGCGGACTGGATCTGGGTCGGTCCGGAAGTGGACCGATGGTTTTCGGAGGGGCGCTTGATGGGCCCCTCGGCTGTGGAAGTGGGCCGGCTGGCGGCTCGGGAGGCACCGCGTCGGCCGGAGGCGTGGGAACCGATTTATTTGCGGCCGGTGCAATTTGTGAAGGCGCAGCCCGTCGTCGGGGGAACGGTCGTGACTTCGGAGGGAGTCCCGTGAAACCGTTGGCGGAATGTCGGCTGTACGCGTTCGTGGACACGGCCTATCTGGCGGGCCGGGATCCGGTTCAGGTCGCCGAGCAGCTTTGTGCCGGGGGTGCGGATTTGATTCAGTTGAGGGCGAAGGACCGATCCGTGGCGGAGATTCGCGAGCTGGCCCGGAGGATTCTGCCGGTGACACGCGCGGCGGGGGTGGGCCTGGTGATCAATGATCATCCCGAGGTGGCGTTGGAAGTGGGAGCAGAGCTTTGTCATCTGGGGCAGGAGGACTTCTTCGACGGGGGCCATCTCCATGTGCAGGAATTGCGGCCGGAGGGCCGGGCGCTGCTTGTGGGATTGAGCACCCATGCGCCGGAGCAGGCGCTGCGGGCTGTGGCCGCGGGCGCGGATTATGTGGCAGTGGGACCGGTGTATGCGACCGGGACCAAACCCGGGGCCAGGCCCGTCACGTTGGAGTATGTGCGCTGGGCGGCGTCGCATTTGCAGGTGCCGTGGTTTGCGATTGGCGGGATTACGCTGGAGAATGTGGACGAAGTGTTGGCGGCCGGCGCCACGCGGATTTGTGTGGTTTCGGCCATCTTGCGTGCGCCGGATGTGGCCGCGGCCTGCCGGGCGTTTCGGAGCCGGTTGCCATAAAGGTGCGGGTCGGTTCCTTGACAGGCGGGGGCGCCATCCTATAGTTCGGTCACCATGGAGCCGTCAGCTTCATCTACGGAAGGCAGCGAGGGCGGGGGAGGTCGCGCCGCCTTGAAGGCATTCGTGAGCGCGGGGCGGGGGTATTGGCGGGACGTGCCCGCCGAGCAATGGGAGGACTGGCGCTGGCAACTGAAGAACCGGATCACCACCCTGGCCCAACTGGAACGGTTGCTGCCCACCCTTACGCCCGAGGAGCGCGCCGGCACGCAACTGGCCAATCAGAAGCTGGCCCTGGGCATCACCCCGTACTTTTTCAACCTGATTGACCCGGCCGATGAGTTTTGCCCCATCCGGCGGCAGGTCATCCCGAGGATCGAGGAAACCGTGACCGCCCCGTGGGAGATGAGCGATCCCTGCGGGGAGGAGGCGCATTCGCCCGTGCCCGGGCTGGTCCACCGCTATCCGGACCGCGTGCTGTTTCTCGTGACCGACCGGTGCGCCTCCTACTGTCGGTACTGCACGCGCTCGCGCATGGTGAGCAACGCCACCGGGTACGACTTTCACCCCGATTTCGAGCAGCAGATCGCATACATCCGCAGCCATCCGGAGGTGCGGGATGTGCTGCTGAGCGGGGGTGATCCGCTGTTGTTGAGCGACGAAAAGCTGGAGGCCTTGCTGGGAGCGTTGCGCGCCATCCCGCATGTGGAGTTCCTGCGGATCGGCACGCGCATTCCGATTTTCCTGCCCCAACGCATCACTTCCGGGCTGTGCAATGTGTTGCGGCGGTACCATCCGTTGTTCATCAGCATCCATTCCAACCATCCGCGGGAGCTGACGTTGGAGGCACGGGCGGCGCTGGAGCGGCTGGCCGACGCGGGAATTCCGCTCGGCAACCAGTCGGTGTTGCTGCGGCATGTGAACGACGATCCGGAGATCATGCGGATCCATGTGCAAAAGCTCCTGATGTGTCGGGTGCGCCCGTATTATTTGTACCAGTGCGATCTGATTGCCGGTTCGTCCCATTTGCGCACCAGCGTGCGACGCGGCCTGGAGATCATGCGCCAGTTGCGGGGGTACACCACCGGTTACGCCGTGCCGACCTATGTGATCGACGCTCCGGGCGGCGGCGGCAAGGTGCCGCTGACGCCGGAGTATGTCGTGAGCCATACGGCCGACCGCGTGTTGTTGCGCAACTACAAGGGCGACCTCTATGAATATCCCGAGGCGCCGGACGAGGTGCCGCGGGCAGCATCCCGGCGCCCTCAATGCGAGCCCCAGTGCGTGTAAGCGGGGCTGCGGGGTTCTCTTCGTGGGCGGCAGGGGCCGGATTCGGAGCCGGTGGAGGCGCTGCAAGGGGGCCAGATTTTGATTTTGTGTTTTCGGAAGGCGGCCGTCTGGGTCATGTTCACAGTGCTATGGGCAAGGGGAAACGACGTGAGGCGCGCGAACGCGCCGTGCAGTTTTTGTTCCAGTACGATCTGAATCCTCCCGAGGATCTCGAGGAGGCACTGCGGGAGTTTTGGGAAACGCAACGGCTGGCGGCCCTGGCAGAGAAGGGGGGGCCGACGTGGGGCCAACCCGTCGAACTGCCGCCGCCGACGGCCGAGGAGATCGAGATTCGCGAGTTTGCCGAGCCGCTCATCCGCGGCACGCTGGCACACCGCGACGAAATCGACGCCAAGATCCGCCAGTACGCCCTCAACTGGGACCTGCATCGCATGGCGGTGGTGGACCGGAATGTCATGCGACTGGCCATTTACGAAATGCTCTACCGGGAGGACATCCCCCCCGTGGTGAGCATCAACGAGGCGGTGGACATCGCCAAGAAGTACTCCACCCCGGAAAGCGGCAAGTTTGTCAACGGGATCCTCGACCGCATCAAGAACGATCTCATGCGGCCGGCCCGAACAGTGACCTGAGCGCCGCAGGCAGGGGTTCCCTTGGTGAACGGGGGTGGGATTTGTGTTTGCCGATCTGCATTTGCACACGCGTTTCTCGGACGGGACCTACACACCCGAGGAACTGGTGGCGGAGGCGCACCGGCAGGGCTTCGTGACGTTGTCGATCACCGACCATGACACCGTGGAGGGCTGCCCGGCCATGGCGCGCGCCTGCGCCGAGCACGGTCTGCAGTTCATTCCGGGCGTGGAATTGACGGCGGAGTACGAGGGACTGGAGGTCCACATCCTGGGGTATGGATTTGACCCCGGCCATCCGGAGCTGCTCGAACAGATGGATCGATTCCAGGCCGTTCGGCAGCAGCGGATCCACGAAATGGTGGCGCGTCTCAACGAAATGAACATCCCCCTGCCGGTGGAGCGGGTGTTTGCCCTGGCGAACTGTCGCTCGCCCGGGCGTCCGCACGTCGCCCGGGCCCTGGTGGAGGCGGGGGTGTGCCGTGACCTGGACGAGGCCTTCGAGCGGTTTCTCAAAAAGCACCGGCCCGCCTGGGTACCGAAGTGGAAAGTGTCGGTGCCGGAGGCCATTCGTTTGTTGCACCGGGCCGGAGGCGTGGCGGTGCTGGCACATCCCGGGTTGTACTATGCCGATCCGGTTTTGCCGGACCTGGTGCGTGCCGGCCTGGATGGCATCGAATGTTTTCACACCAAACACACTCCGACCGTGACGGAGCGGTATCTTGCGCTGGCCGGCCGCTACGGGCTGGTGGTCACCGGAGGATCCGACTGCCACGGTTACAACAAAGGCCAGCCGTTGCTGGGGTCGATCCGCCTGGCCCCGGAGTTTGTGGAGCGGTTGCAACATCGGATTGCCGCGCGCCGTGCCGAATGCTCGATGAAAGGGTCATGAGGGGATTGTTTGCCAAGTTCAAGGAGGGCCTGCAAAAGACGCACAGCAAACTGGTCCATGAAATCAAGCGCGTCCTGACGCGGTCGCCCCGCATGGACGCCGCCACCCTGGAAGAGCTGGAGCAGATCCTGCTCGGAGCGGATCTGGGTGTGGCGATGACGCAGCAAATCCTCGAGGCGGTGCGGAAGGCCTACGAAACGCAAGGGTCGGCGGGTCTGGACGTGTTCTCCGTGGCGGCCCGCGAGGTTGCCCGCAGTCTGGCCACGCCCCGGTCCGAACTGCGCAAAGCAGCCCATCAAACGACGGTGGTCTCCATTGTGGGCGTCAATGGCACCGGCAAGACCACCACCGCGGCCAAGCTGGCATACGCCGTGCGGCAACAGGGCCACACCGCCCTTCTGGCCGCTTGCGACACCTTCCGCGCTGCGGCCATCGAACAACTCAAGTTGTGGGGTCAGCGCCTCAACGTGGAGGTCATCGCCGGAGCCTACGGAGCCGATCCGGCGGCGGTGGCGCATGACGCAGTCGCTGCGGCCAGGGCGCGCGGGGTGGATTACGTTTTTCTGGATACCGCCGGCCGGCTTCATACCAAGCACAATCTGATGCAGGAACTGCAGAAAGTGCACCGCGTGGTGGGTCGCCAGATCCCGGGGGCACCGCACGAGGTTTTGCTGGTGGTGGACGCCCACACGGGCATGAACGCGCTGCAGCAAGCCCGGGAGTTTCACAAGGCGGTGTGCCTGACCGGCCTGGTGGTGACCAAACTGGATGGCACCAGCAAGGGCGGCATCGTGGTGGCCATCCAGAAGGAACTGGGCGTGCCGGTCAAGTTCGTGGGGCTGGGCGAACAGCCGGATGACCTGCAACCGTTCGACGCCGAGCAATTCGCGCGTGCCCTGTTTGAGGAGTGAATCGGGGAGGAAGGGCCGGCGGCGGCCCTGCTCGAACGAGGGGACCGTCCCTGCGCCGAGCACGGCTCCGAGCCAGAGCGAATCGCGGTACCCGGATCGCCATCCATTCGCCGTTGGAAGAATCGCGTCGTGAATGGGGGCGCGTGACCCGCAGTGGGCGACGGCTGCTGCGGCTGTTCCCGCCGGGTCCGTGTCCTGTGCCATGGTCGCCGTCGGAGCGCAACGCGGAGGCAAACCGACTTCTACGACGTGCAAGTCGCCGGCCACCTTGCCGGAAGTGCCAGGGCTGTGGTAGGTAATGACGAACAGGTCGAGCGCGGGAGCAACGAAACGTTGGCCCATGAACCAGGCGTGGCACTCCGGATCGCTAATCCAAGACGGGGTCATTCCCGCGAGGGCCATTGCACCGGCCGGTATGTCATCGTCGCACCCACAAGAGCCGGCGGGAAGCGCGCCACAGAACGAAGGGGCGGGACCAGGCCCGGAGGCATCGTATCCGTGTGGCGGGGAGGCCGCGGCTCACACGCCAGCTTCTGCCGAACAGGCAACGCGGGGCGAACCGTTTGCAGAAGCGGTTTGTGGCCGTGCGGATGCCGCCCGGGAGGAAGCCTGGAGGCGGCTGCGCGCCCTGGTGGTTTGCTCGAGCCGACATGGTGGGGCCCGGCCGATTCTCCAAGAGTTATGGAAGCTGGCAGGGATGGCCCGGCCGCGTTCCCTGCTGATTCTCGCGGGGAACCCTGCCCTGGGCCGCCGAAAGGTGGTGGTGTCTGGTCCGCTTCGCGAGCAAGCGGAGGACACGCCAGCCTGGAAGACCCTGACCCGCCAGTTGCTCCAACAGGGCGCATTTGAGGTGGCTCAACCTCAGCAGGTCCCGTCCGTCTCCCAGAAGGGGGCGGAAGATGCGGGGGCGCAGGAAGGGCCGTGGGGGCCTTATGCGCATTTGCCGGGCGTGCACGAGGCGGCGTGGCTGGCGGCGCATGGCGGACCCCGGAACCTCACATGGGTTCTGGTCGGCTCCCCGGACGCCGGGGCGCTGGCCAGGACGTTGGCCGAAAGTCTCACGCCGGAGACGCTCCTGCTTGGCCTGCTGGAGCCCGGGACGTGCCGTGTGTCGCTTTTGCCTGACGGCAACGTAGCCGGGGAAATGCAATCCCGGGCCGGAGCGCTGGTCCGAGCGGTGACCGCTCTGTCCGAGTCGTCAGGACTTCCTGCGGATCCGATCGCCCGCACGCTTGTGCATTTGGCCCGCGGCCTGCACTGGGAGGGCCTCTTGTGGACCCCTCGACAGGCGGGAGGAGTCGAGCAGTCTCACGTACACTCAGCCGCGGAAGAAGAGGCGGCGGTGTTCCTGGACCCGCCCGTGGGCAGCTTGCTGACGCCTGCGGAGCGCAGGCTTGTGCTGCACCTGGCACGGCGTGCGGTGGAGTCGGTTGTGCGCACGGGTCGGCTGCCGGACGTCAACCCGACAGCCCTGCCGTTGGCGCTGCTGGCGGTGCGAGCGTGTTTTGTCACTCTCACGAAAGACGGTCAGCTCCGAGGCTGCATCGGGCATCTGAAGGCTCAGATGCCCCTGTACCAGGCCGTGTTGGAGAACGCTCGCGCGGCCGCGGTGCAGGACTACCGGTTCGAACCGGTCCGGCCCTCGGAATTGGAGGATCTCCGAATCGAAGTCAGCGTACTGACGCCCGCTCGGCCGTTGCAGTACCGGACGCCGGAGGAATTGCTGCAGCGTCTGCGCCCCGGCGTGGACGGGGTGATCCTGGAGATCGGTTCATTCACCGCCACCTTTCTCCCGCAGGTGTGGGAGAAGTTGCCGGACAAGGAACAGTTTCTCGACCAGTTGTGTTTGAAAGCGGGGGCGTGGCCGGGGGATTGGCGCAGACTGTCCCCCGCCGTGTCCACCTACCAGGTCGAAGCCTTCGCAGAAGATGGCGACCTTGCTGCGGACTCCGGATCGTGATCCGCAGAGTCCCGGGGTTGGCCGGGGGTCAAGTCGGAGGCAGGCGCGACGAAGCGCTTCGGCTGGAGCGGACAGAGGCACGGCACGGCATCGCTTCTCGCCCTCGTCCACGCTCTTGGGCGCCGAAGGAGTCAGGCCGCAGGCGTCGCCAGCGGACCGGGAAGGGACCTTTACAGCAACGGGTGCCCCGGCTAACGCGGCCGACCTTCCCGTTTGTGTGGCCGTCTACTGAAGAAAAGCCCCGCCGCTCCTTCGCAAACCGAAGGGCAACGGGGCGGAAAGGTTCGACGCTGGCGCGTCGCAGAATCGACGGATCAACGCAAGCCGCTCACTGCTTCTTGAAGGTGCGCATGTAGGCGACCAACGCCTTGATGTCCTCGTCGCTCACGCCTTCCAGGGGCTTCATGAGCGTCTTGCCGTCCTTGTCTTTGAGTCCTTCCTTGATGGCTTTGAAGGCGGCGTCATCTTTCAACTCCGCCTGGACCTTGGGATCCGTGTAGTCCTTGGCCCCCAGCTTCTTGCCCATCTTGGTGTCGCCCTTGCCGTCGGCGCCGTGGCATTTGGCGCATTCCTTGTCATACAGGGCCTTGATCTTGGCCTCCGCCGCCAGGCCGCTCACGGCCAGGCTCGCGACCAGCGCGCATACCAACCACCATGCTCGTTTCATAGTTCCTGTTCCTTGTCTCTGCGAGGCCCGGGCCCGATGCCCCCTTGCTTTTGCAGCCGGCGGTGCATTTGCCGGACCTGATGGGCCGCACGAAACCGCAGCGTGCAGTCCGAGCCGGGATCGGTCAATCCCAGGCCTCTCTTATCCTTGGACACATTGCGTTGTGTTCGCATTCATGACTTCGCATTCTTTGTTCAAAATGCAGCTTTGCTTGACCCGCTCCGGGGGCGGTCTCGGTGGCACAGGCTTCTGACCGCAGCAGGAGGACCGGGATGGCGCCTTGTCCCTCGGAGAACTGCGCCGTTTCGATTTCCTCCCGGGAAGAAGTTTGCGGCCAAGGTAGCGGCGAGGGTTCTCACTCTGACATGCGGCCCGCCGGGTTCAGTCTCGGGGCCTTGATCGGGACGGACCGGCCTTCCGGAGGTAACTGCGTGCCGAGGGGTTCGGGAACCAAGTGCCGTGAAGGGGTCACGGGGTGCGCTTTTCGAGGAGCCGGAAAAGAGGGGTTTTTGACAAATGGCGTCTGGGGGGTCACCCTAGGGGCGCAGGCCCATGAGCATTGTCACCAAAAACGGCGATGGCGGACAGACGTGTTTGATGTACGGCATGCGCGTGCCGAAGCATCATCCCCGCATCGAGGCGTGCGGTGCGGTGGACGAGCTGAACGCGGCGCTGGGCCTGGCGCGCGCGCAAACTCCGCCCCGGTGGTTGGCGGAAGCGTTACGACAGGTTCAGCAGGATCTCATTGTTCTCATGGGCGAGCTGGCCACCGACCCTTCTTGCCACGAGCGGCTGCGTCGCGACGGTTTTCCCACGCTGGGACCGGGGCATTTGGAACGCCTGGAAGCCGAGGTCAGGCGGTTGGAAGCGGAACTGGCGCCCCCTCGGGGCTGGGCTTTGCCGGGGGCAAATCCGTTGGCTGCCGCACTGGATTTTGCGCGGACGGTATGTCGTCGGGCCGAACGGCGCGTGTGCGCACTGACGGGTCCGGATTCGGAGCCGCATCGCCAGGCGGTGATGTACTTGAATCGCCTCTCCGACCTTCTTTGGTTGTGGGCCCGGCGGATGGAGCAACCGGACGAAGCCCGCGGCAAGGGTCCCTCTTGACTTGAACGGTCTCGCTGGGGCCGGTTCGAGGGTCGGCAGGCACAGGTGGAGAGTCCCTGCCGGAATCGTGAGGGTTCGGCGCTGACGGAAAGCGAGCAAGGGAGAATCGGCTGCATGACGACCCCGGCGGTGCAGTGAGAACGGAGCGGTACCGGAGCTGCTTTTGCGTAAGGAGCTCATCACCTTGAGGTTCCCGACCGGGTCGCACGATGCACCCGAGCTTTCCCAGGGCTGCATTTCCGTTGGAACTGGACGGTGGAGCTCCGGCGCCGCGGAGGCCCGGCTGCGCCGAGGCTGCAAGCGACGTTTCCCAGAGCAGCCGCATGGCGATCCCTTCCCTCCGAGCCGATCCAGAGTCGGAAAGGTTGGGGGCGGCGGCGCGTGGCGGGTCTGCTCCAACGGAGCGCGGATCCTCCAGCCCAGGGCGATGCTCTGTGCAACTATGTGTCCCCAATTCACCTCCGCCCTGGAGGGGCGCAATTCGAGGTGGCAGGCCCGGCCCTCGCGATGGGGCGCCTCGGGCTGGGCCCTTTCTGGGTGCAGCGGGTTTGGGGACCGGGTTCCGAGGGCGTTGGCCCGGGCGGGTGGACGGGATGCGCCTTCGCGGCGTGGATTGGCCTGTGCGGCCAAGTGGACCGCGGAGGGCGCTTTTCAGTTACTGAGCCCAATTGGACGGGCTGAAGGAATGCCGGTTCCCCTCGGCTTTCGCGGACCGGGGACGCCCGAAATCCTTCCGGAGTTTGGGGCGAGTCCGAAAGCTCAAACACGCGCTTCCCAAGTTCCCGGCGAGGGCCCGCTTGACATTTCCCGGGAGCAGGCGCATAGGTAGAGCGGTTCGGGTGGAAACCGAGTGCACTCGATCGTCGAACGAGAAACTGCGACAAAGAAAGCTTCCCTATGAAAACCCGGTTCGTTCCCTGGACGTTTCTGTGTGTTGTGAGTTGGTTGGCGTGGACGGCTGCCTGTTGGAGCGCCGACAAGCCGGCAGTGGTGGGCAAGTGGAAATGGTCAATCGAGCGTGGTGGTCAGACGATCGAAACCACGCTGACCATCAAACAGGAGGGTGACAAACTCACCGGCACGGTCACCGGTCGCAACAACACGGAGACCCCGGTGCAGGATCTCAAGTTCGAGAAGGGCGAGTTGAGTTTCAAGGTCACGCGCGAATGGAACGGGCAGAAGATGGTGCTGTCGTACAAGGGCAAGCTGGAAGGCGATACCATCAAGGGCACCGTGGAGCGTGACCGGGACGGGGAGAAAACCACCCGGGATTGGGAAGCCAAACGGGTCAAGGAATAGACGGCTGGTCTTCGGTGCGGTTCCGGTGCCAGGGGGCCCCGGGTCCACTGACCCGGTTGCGGCGCCGGAGCAGCACCGAGGAAAGCCCGCCTCGGCTTCCCAATTTCAGCGGCCGCAGAATGTCTGCGGCCGTTTTGCTTTTCAGTGTGGACGGCGGCGCATCCATCCGCGCCGGGGACCCTCCGGTTTCATCAACCCGCCGGGAGTTCCGGGGCGGCGACCACATGCCGCCAATAGATCGGCAGCTGCGTCGTGGAGGACCAGAACTGCGTCTGACTCGCCACGGGTCCCAGGGCTCCGGCGCGAAATCGGGCCCAGAACCGCTCCAGAATCTGCGCCACGCCCTGAACGTCGTTCGGATGGCAACAACTGTCTCCGTACCCGGCCCGGGCCAGCACATCTGCCATTTCACTGCCGGGTGGCACCAACGCAAGAATGGGCCGGCGCGCGCCGAAGTAATCCACTATTTTGCTGGGCATGAAAAGGTCGTGTGCCGGCGCGACCACCAAGAGCAGGATCGGACTGCGCCGCACCTCTTCGAGGTAACCCTCGTAGTCCAGCAACCGGCCCTGCTCGAAGACCTCTCGGAGCTTCAGGGACTCGAGGAGGGCGTCGTGCTGCGGCAGCCATGGTCCGTGAACCCGAAACCGGGTGCAGCCACGGGCCTCCGGATGGAGTTGCAGGAACCGGGCCAGGCCGCGGAGAAAGGTTTCCGGACTCCGGGCCCCGCGCCAGTCGAAGGTTCCGAAATAGACGATACCGAACTCCGGGTGTACCGCGGGCGGGGGCAGCGCATCGAAGACCTCCGCGTCATAGAAGTAGGGCACATGAGCCGTGCGCGCCCGCGGCACCAGGCCCATTTGGACGTATGCTTCCAGGTTGGAGCACGCGGTGAAGACGACTCGTCCGACCATGTGCAGGGTTGTGCGCTCGAGATTCTCCAAGCGTCTGCGCCAGGCCCGCTGCAGGGGGGAGCGGCGTTTCACGCGCCACTGTTGGGGCGAAACGGGTTCCTGGTAATCGAACACCCAACGCCGGTCCACGGCCGGCGGATGCCGACCGGCCAGCAACATCGAGGCCGGCAGGACCATGGCCAGCGTGCGGTCCGCGGGGCCATGTTGCTCCAGCCTCCGCAGAACGCGTCGCACCCACCCGGCGCAGGCATCGGGAAACATCACGGCCGAGCAGGCGAGGACAACCGCGCGGAACAGGGCCGGATGCTTGCGTGCCCGCTGTTGCCAGCGCAGCACGGGGTCGTCCACCCGGTGGATTCGGAGCCGGGGATGGTGCAGGGTCTCCGCAGCGTTGTCGGGCAGGGCCAGGGAGCTGGTGAACACCTCCACTTCCCATCCCTGGGCCAGGGCGTGCCGGACCACGTAAAAGGGCCGCTTGGCGTTGGCGTGGGTGCTGGGCGGAAACGTGTGAGTCAGGACGTGGAGGCGCATGCAGGGGCCGGTCCGGCCGGCCATGGTGCGGAGCCCGCGGGCTCAATGTTTGTACCAGACGCGGCGGTTTACGTAGTCGGTGTAACTGAGGATGATCTTGGCCACCTTCCACGAGACATGATCGACCTGGTAATCCGGGGGGAGTCGGCAGGGCCCGAACTGTTCGAACAGGCGCACGGTGACTGCGACGCTTTCCACGATGTGGCGCGGATCCAGGCCGGTCATGATGACGGCGCCCTCGTCCATGCCTTCCGGGCGTTCGTGGGCTTCGCGGACGGTCACGGCGGGAAAGCCGAGGATGGAGGATTCTTCGGTGATGGTGCCGCTGTCGGAAAGGGTGCAGTAGGCTGATTTTTGGAGAGCCACGTAGTCGAAGAAGCCCAGCGGCGGCATCAGGCGCACCTCCGGCTGCAGTTTCAGTTTGCTTTGTTGCAAGCGTTGGCGGGTGCGCGGGTGACAGGAGAAGATGAGGGGGAACCGGTATTGACGGGCCAGGGCGTTGAGGGCACGGACCAACTGGCGCAGGTGCTGCGGGTCGTCGACGTTTTCCTCGCGGTGGAGGCTGACGACGAAGTATTGGCGGGGCGTGAGTCGGAGGCGTGCCAGCACGTCGCTGGTCTCGATGGCGGCCCGGTGATAGTCGAGCACTTCTTTCATGGGCGAACCGGTTTTGATCACCCGGTCCGGCGGCAGGCCCTCGGCCAGGAGATACCGACGCCCGTGTTCGGTGTAACAAAGGTTGATGTCGCTGACATGGTCCACGATGCGGCGGTTGATCTCCTCCGGCACCCGCAGGTCGAAACAGCGGTTGCCCGCCTCCATGTGGAACACGGGGATCTTGCGGCGTTTGGCGGGGATCACTGCCAGGCAACTGTTGGTGTCGCCCAGCACCAGCACCGCGTCCGGCTCCTCGCGGGCCAGGACGGCGTCGGCCCGGGCGATGGTGTTGCCGATGGTCTCGGCCGCCGTACGGCCGGCGGCGTTGAGATAATGTTTGGGGCGCGGCAGTCCCAGGTCGCGGAAAAAGATCTCGTTGAGCTCGTAATCGTAATTTTGGCCGGTGTGGACCAGGACATGCCGGGTGACTTCCTCCAGCACGGCGATGACCCGCGAGAGCCGGATCAGTTCCGGTCGCGTGCCCACGATGGTCATGACCTTGAGCGAACTGCGCATGGCAGGAGGCATGCCTCAGGCTTGCGAGGAGGGTTGGGGCGAGCGGTCGGTCGGGCCGGGGCCGGTGGCGAGGACCGGGTCCGGATGGGTATCGGGTCGGGCGGGGTCGAAGATTTCACTGGCCCAGAAAAGGGTGATCATGTCGGTGGTTCCCGTGTTTTCGATGGAGTGGGTGTACCCCGGCGGGATGTCCACCACGCGAATGTCCCGGTCGCTCACCTCGTACTCGAGGATTTCCGTGCCGTGCACGGGTCGGAGGCGAATGCGGCCCTGTCCCTGGATGACGCAGAATTTCTCGACCTTGGTATCGTGGTAGTGGTTGCCGCGGGTGACGCCGGGTCGGGTGAGCGAAACAAACACCTGACCGGCATGGGGAGATTTGATCAGCTCGAAGAGCCAGCCGCGGGGGTCGGTCTTCAACTCGACGGGACGGGCGAGGGTTGCCGGGTCGCAAAATGACAGATAGGTGGCGTGCAGGGCGCGGGTGAAGGGATCGGAAAGATCCGGCAGCCGTCCCTGGGCGGCCATGTCTCGAAACGCCACGATCCGGTCATGCAACTCGCCGAGCGTGACGGTGAACTCCGGCAGCACCTCGGGGCGGTGACAGACCGGCGGATGATCGGGTCGCAGAATCACGGTCTCGAAGCTGCGCACCACGTCGTCCACGTAAACCAGCCGCAGTCGATGGGCGCGGTCGCTGATTTGCACCGGGAGTCCGCGGCTGATCTGGTGGCAGAAGGTGGCCACGACCGTGTTATAGTGGGGCCGGCTCCACTTCCCGAAGACGTTGGGCAACCGATATACATACACGGCGGTCCCCACGCGGCGCTGGTATTCTTCGACGACCTGCTCGGCGGCGCGTTTGCTGCGGCCGTACGGGTTGTCCAGGGCCGCCTGGATGGAAGAGCTGAGCAACAGGACCGCACGCCGGCCGGCGCGTTCCAGGGCCCGACAAAGGCGCCGGGTCAACTCCACGTTCCCGGTCACAAACTCGCTCTCCTCCCGTGGCCGGTTGATCCCCGCCAGGTGCACCACCACGTCCGCCCGGGCAGCCAGTTCTTCCATGCGTTCGGGCGGTGCCGGAAGGTCGAACTCCAGGATTTCGAGAGCCGGCCGCCGCCGCAGGGCCGTCACCAGGTTGCGACCGATGAAACCCGCCGAGCCGGTGACCAGGACGGTTTTCATGGCGGAAAACCCAACCGCGGAGTCGGAGTTCAGACGCCGGCCAGCACCTCGCCGCGAAGCGCCGCCTGGATGTACGGCAGTTGCAACAGCATCTCCTTCAGCTCCGCGTCGGTCAGCCGGCGCGTGTTGGCCGAGGTGTAGTCCTCCATTTGGGCCACCTTGCGTTCCCCTTTCTCGAAGTACAGGGCGTAGTTCAGATCCCGTGTATCCGCCCGAATCCGGTAGTAGCGACCCAGGTCTTCGGCCCGGACCATTTCCTCGCGGTTCAGCAGGGTTTCGTGCTTCTTTTCGCCGTGGCGGGTCCCGATGATGCGGATTTCGTTGTCCGCTTCGAAAATCTCCAGGAGCACCCGGGCCAGCTGTCCGATCGTGGCTGCCGGGGCCTTTTGCACAAAGGTGTCTCCGGGCTGGCCGTGTTGAAAGGCGAACAGCACCAGGTCCACGGCATCGTCCAGGGACATCATGAAGCGCGTCATTTCAGGGTCGGTGATCGTGAGGGGCTTGCCGCTGCGAATCTGACTGACGAACAGGGGGATGACCGAACCGCGCGAGGCCATCACGTTGCCGTAGCGGGTCACACAGATCGTGGGCTTGCGATCCCCCAGCAGCCGCGCCTTGGCCACGGCCACTTTTTCCATCAGGGCCTTGGACATGCCCATGGCGTTGATGGGATAGACCGCCTTGTCCGTGCTGAGCACGATGACGTTTTTGACCCCCTCGGCGATGGCGGCATTCAGGGTGTTTTCCGTGCCGATGACGTTGGTGTAGACCGCCTCCATGGGGTAGAACTCACACGACGGTACCTGTTTGAGCGCCGCCGCATTGAACACGAAATCCACGCCGCGCATCGCGTTGTGGATGCTTTCATAGCTGCGCACATCGCCGATGTAGAACTTCAGTTTCGAGCTGCGCAGCTCATGGCGCATGTCGTCCTGCTTTTTTTCGTCCCGACTGAAGATGCGGATTTCTCCGATGTCGGTGTGCAGAAACCGGCGGACCACCGCGTTGCCAAAGGAACCGGTGCCACCCGTGATCAACAACGTCTTGCCTTTGAACATCTCCACTCAACTTGCGCCCGGGGAACGCCCGCGCCACGGTCCCGTCCCCTGGCCCACGCCGTGTTCGATCCCTGCGACCGCGGGGGACGACCCGGGGCTCGGTTCGCAGCGGCGCCCGAGAAGATTTCGGGGCCCATCGTGCCTCGCATGGTCAGGCGCGGGCCACGCAGTGGCAAGCGCAAAACCGGGGCGGGAACCAGCGGCTGCAGGACCGAGGGATTTTCGCAGCGTGCCGTCCTGTGCCGGCCCGGTCCCGGAACCGGATTCCACGGCCGGAGAGCTCGCGGGCGGGCGCGGCCGCGAGGCCGCGCTTGTTTTGCCCGGCAGGCCGGCGCAGACTGCGGCGCATGAAACGAAGGGGAACCCTGTGGCGCTGCGCGCTGGTCCTCGGCGCAGCCACCGCCGTGGTCGGGGCGGCGGAATGGATTGACCTGTTCGACGGCCGCACGCTGGACGGTTGGCGCGCCAGCGAGAATCCCGCCACCTTCCGCGTTACCGGCGGCGCCATCGTCGCCCACGGTCCCCGGGCACATCTCTTTTACGTCGGTCGCCGGCCGGAGGACGCGGATTTCAAGAACTTTGAATTCGAGGCCGAAGTACGTGCCGCCCCCGGGGCCAATTCCGGGATCTACTTCCACACCGCCTGGCAGGAAACCGGATGGCCCGCTCGGGGTTTCGAGGTCCAAATCAACAACTCGGCCCGCCTACACAACAATTACCTGGAGTTGAAAAAGACCGGCAGCCTGTACGGGCTGCGCAACATCTACAAACAGTTGGTGGCCGACGACACCTGGTTCCGCCTGCGGATCACCGTGCAGGTGCCCCGCGTGCAGGTCCATCTCAACGACCAGTTGCTGGTCGATTACGTCGAGCCGGATCCCCCTGCGGCCCCCGGAAGCCGGCCCGGCCGACGGCTGGGGCGCGGCACCTTCGCCCTGCAGGGACACGATCCGGAGAGCCGGGTTGAGTTTCGGCGCATCCGTGTTCGCCGTCTCCCGGACGAGCCGCCTGCAGCCGTGGAACGTCCCCGGGTGGATGACACCTGGCGGCAGATGATCGAGCTGGGCATGGCCAACTTTCCGCTGGTGGATTTCCACGCCCATCTGAAAGGCGGGGTGACCCTGGAGGAGGTCCTGGTTCACATGCGACGAACCGGGATGAACTATGGTCTGGCGGCCAATTGCGGCGTGGGCTTTGACATCACCAACGATGCGGGGGCCGAGGCCTACCTGACTTCGCTGCGCGGTGCACCAGTCTTCGTCGGCATGCAAGCCGAGGGGCGCGAATGGGTCCGCCTGTTTTCCCCCGGTACCGTGGCCAGGTTTGACTACGTGTTCACCGACGCGATGACCCTGACCGATCCCCAGGGCCGGCGTGTCCGGTTCTGGATTCCCGAAGAGGTGCACATCGGCGACAAACAGGCGTTCATGGACCACCTGGTGAACACCATCGTGCGCATCCTGGAGACCGAGCCGATCGACTTCTACGCCAATCCCACCTACCTGCCGGACGTGCTGGCGGCGGAATACGACACCCTGTGGACACCCGAGCGCAAGCGCCGTGTGATCGAGGCGGCGGCGCGCAATGGGGTCGCCATTGAGATCAACAGCCGACTCGAGCTTCCCAAACCGGATTTCATCCGCCAGGCCAAAGCGGCCGGAGTGAAGTTCACCCTCGGCACCAACAACCCGGATCGGCAGATCCTCCCCAACACCTACGGGCTGCGCATGGTGCGGGAATGCGGTTTGGGCTGGCAGGATATGTGGATGCCCAAACCCGACGGAGAAAAGCCCGTGCAACGCCGCGGGTTCCCCCGATAGGCGCTGAGCCTGCGAAACGTTGTGCGCTCCCGGTCGAAGCGCACCCATGGGGCGCTGTCGATCGCATGAGGCGGGCTCGCCGCTCGCGGCGGCTTCAGGGCCGCGGATGAAACACGGTGGCAAGATTTCCAGTCGGCACCGGCCGAGCCGGGGCGCCCTGCCAGCCACGCTGCCGGAGTTGCATGGGTTGGCGCCTGCGACTGCGGAGCAAAGGCGTGAACGCTTTTGAAGCAGAGCCCCGCCGACCGGAACGCCTCGAGATCGCAGGCAAGTGGCGCATGCAGCGCCAGCAAGCGTTTTCCAACGGGCTCAGGGGCGTGGTGGGCCCGAGGGATCCGGGCGCCGTGCCACCAAGACGGCTGATCGAAGGCATGCAGTCGCAGCCAGAATCACAACCCTCGCGGCGCCCGGACTCCGCAGGGTCCGGCGAAAAGCGGGACGGGTGTGGTCGGGAAAGTGGCCGGCATCGCGGCGATCTGGTGGGCACAGGCAACGACCCGGCGCAGAGCCCCGCACGAGTTGGACCGTCGACCAACTCTGCGCCCAGATTCCTGCGAAGGTGCAACGATCAGCTCCAGGTAACCAGCGCAGCGGCAGCGGGATTTCCGGGCGCGGAACCGGAGGTCTCCGCCATGGGGTCGGACGGTCAACGGGTGGAAACACCCCCGGTTCACATCTGCTCCAGCACTTCCACCCCCAGGGCATCCAGTCCCAGGCGCAGCACGCGGGCGGTTACCTCGCACAAGTAGAGTCGATGGGTCCGTTCCGGCTCGGGGGCCTTGAGCACCGGACAGGTCTCATAGAAGCGAGTGAATCGCCCCGCCAACTCGAACAGGTAGTTGCACAGGTAATTGGGCCGGTAATCCTCGGCCACGGCCTCCAGCACCAGACCGAAATCGAGCAGGTGCCGGCCCAGGGCCAGTTCCTCGGGGGTTTGGAGGCGGAAACCTTGAGCCACGGCGGCGCGGGCGGTTTCGGGGCTCAGGCCGCCCTTGCGGAAGATGCTGGCGATGCGGGCATACGCGTATTGGAGGTAGGGAGCGGTATTGCCGGTCAACGAGAGCATCCTCTCCCAACTGAAGACGTAGTCGCTCTGTCGGTTGGAAAGGAGGTCGGCGTATTTGACCGCGCCCAGACCAACGACGCGAGCGATGCGCCGGCGCAGGTCTTCCGGAAGGTCGGGCTGTTTGGCGCTGACCACTTGGAGCGCACGTTCCTCGGCTTCATCCAGCAGGTCCGCCAGCTTCACGGTCTCTCCGGAACGCGTTTTGAAGGGCCTGCCATCTTCGCCCAGGATTGAGCCGAACCAGACGTGGACCAGTTTCACGCCGGCGGCCTCGGGGCGCCACTTGCGGAACGCGGCGAACACCTGACGGAAGTGCAATTGCTGGCGCCCGTCGGTCACGTAGAGGATTTCGTCCGGGTGCCAGGTTTCGATGCGGTAGGCCAGGGTGGCGAGGTCGGTGGTGGCGTAATTGAAGGCACCGTCGCTTTTCTGGATGATCAGCGGGGTGTCCTTGAGATCCGGGAGGTCGTCAAAAAAGATCACCTTGGCGCCCTCGCTTTCGCGGGCCAGACCGAGCCGGACCAGCTCGTCCACCATGGCTTGGAGGCGGGGGTGATAAAAGCTTTCGCCCAGGGTGTAGTCGAAACGAACGCCCAACCGCTCGTAGATGCGATCGAATTCGGCCCGGGAACGGGCGGTCATTTCCTGCCAGATCGCCCGGTTTTCGGGATCGCCGGCTTGCAACCGCACCAGCTCTCGTCGGGCGGCTTCCATCATGGCGGGGTCCTCCTGGCAGGCGGCATGCACCGTTTTGTAAAGCCGCTCCATTTCGGAGATCGGGTCCCGCGCCAGGTTGTCCGGATCGAGGAACCGTTTCCATCCCAGCAGGAGCATGCCGAACTGGGTGCCCCAGTCCCCCAGGTGATTGTCCGTGATGACGCGATGGCCCAGCTGCCGGAACACGCGCGCAAGGCAGTCGCCCAGGATGGTGGACCGGATATGGCCCACGTGCATGGGCTTGGCGACGTTGGGCGAGCTGAAGTCGATGACGATGGTGCGCGGCTGCGCGGCCCGGTTCACGAAGGGCAGCTCCTCTTCCGCCGCGGCCGCCACGGCATCGGCCACGGCTTGGGGCCGCAACCGGAAGTTGACGAATCCGGGGCCGGCCACCTCCACGGTTTCACACAAGTCCTGTGCTTCCAACCGGGCCAGGACCTCGGAAGCCAGTTGACGCGGGTTGGTTCGGCGCGCCTTGGCCAGCGCCATCAAGGCCGTGGCCTGGTAATCGCCGAATTTGGGATCGGGACACGGCCGCACCTGCACCGATTGCAGATCCGCCTCCGGACAAACGGCCGCCACGGCGGCGCGGAGACGGTCTTGCAGGATGGAAGAAGGCAACTGCATGGAGCCAGAAAGAGGTTCGGTCACCAGGGCAGACAGTCCCGGCGGGATGCGCGGACCGACCGGTCCTTTCCCAGCGCCCCGGCCGAGGTTCGTATCGAATCACTTCTTGCCGCAGTGCTGTCGGATCAACGCCATCATGGTTTCGGCATCCGGCGCCTCCTCGAGGGCCTTGCGGAAGTCGGCCTTGTGCAGGAGCTTGGCGATGTTGGCCAGGGTGTGGAGATGTTTCTGGAACTGTCCCTGCGGCACCAGGAAGAGCATGACCAACTTGACCGGTTGGTTGTCCAACGCCTCGAAATCCACGCCGTGGCGGGATCGGCCAAGGGCGCCCACCACTTCATGAATCAGCTCAGTGGAGGCGTGAGGGATGCCGATGCCGAAGCCAATCCCGGTGCTCATGGACTGTTCGCGGCGGCGCACGACCTGGGCGATGGCTTCGCGGTCTTCGCTGCGAATCTTGCCCGCCGCCACCAACACGCCGAGCAACTCGTCAATGGCCTGCCAGCGATCCCGCGCTTGCAAGTCCGTGACGATCTGCTCCTTGCTCAAGATGTCAGCCAGATCCATAACCGTGGCAATCAGTCGGTGCATTTGGCCCGAAGATCGGGGCCTTGGCAAGGGTGAATTCGTCTCCGGCCGGGCTGCTCGGAGCCCGATGCGGAAAGGTGGCGGGGTCGACGTCGGGTCCGGACCCGTTTCGTCGATGTCATGAGGGGTCCTGCCCAGAAGACCGCACGGAGACCCCGTGCCCGGGCGCCCGCCAAGGGGTGGCCACTGGAGACGCGGATCGCCCGGCAAGGTTCGCGCCATTACCGGCGGCTCAGCCGCAACCGATAGAAACCCGCCTCGGCCGGAGCCAGTGCATCCTGCCATCGCACCCGCGTGGCCTGGGGAAGGATCTCGTCGCGCACCACCGTCCAATCGCGCCAGTCCGTGGTGCGTTCCAGAACGTGTCGCCACCCCGGCACCGAAACGAACTCGAACCACTGTCCCCCGGGGGTTTGGGTGATTTGCAGCACCGGCCGCGAAATGCGAACCACGACCAGCGTCACCGGCGAGGTAAGCCCCGAAACCACAACCGCCGGCGGCGCGGTTTCGAAAAGGAAATCAAGGCGCGTCCAAACCCCTCCCGGGGTCTCCTGGCCCCAGACGTCCAAATCGCGTCCGTCCTCCGAGCATCCTGCCGGCAACCGCACGCGCGCTTCGGCCTCCGAAACGAGCGGGGTGTCGGGAGAGAAGGGCTGCAAGGCAAGGTGCACTCGAGCCACCTCACAACCGGAATCCGGTGCAGGACCCGGTTCTGGTGGAGCCGGCGCGGTGCTCACCCACACCGGCTGATTCAATGCGAGCAGCCGAATCTGCACGGCCCACCGTGCCGGGTCGTGGGGGGATTGAAACCACAGATCGGCCCGACCTTCAGCCACGTTCCGGGGAAGCATCCACAAGCCCTCCCCGACCGTGAGGGGACGCACCCGCGTGATGGCGTCCACTTCGCCCCCGGCGCGGTCCGGCGCACGGCCCTCGATCCTGACGTAGCGAACCGCGGGAAATCCCGAGGGAGTCAGATCGAATCCGGTGCCGCCGGCCGATCGGCCGTAAAGTTTCATGACGTCAGTGGCCAACCAACCCCCGTTGGTCCAGAGCTCCGAAAGGGCAGGGTTCACCGGCAGGGTGCAATCCGTTGGCTCCGGGCTCCACCGCCCGGCGTCGCGGTCCCACAGGTAAGCCTGAGTGGGAAATGCCGTGTCGGCAAAAGGCCCGGACTCATACGTGTACCACGACCAGGTGTCCGGATCGTCCTCGCGTTCGTTCGGGGCCCCCGTATAACCGGGGCTGACCGACACCAGGAGTGGCTCGGCAAACAAGGTACCCGTCAACCGGAGCGCCGCGAGGCTGTTTTCGTCGGACACCGCGCGGTCGGCCACGTAAAACGCGTTCCCGAAAACGAGGAAGTCCAGGCCAAACGGATGCGCCGGATCATTGGTCAATGGCGGGTCGAACTCTGCGATCAGATGGCAGCCATCGGGAAACGTCAGCAGCAAGGGGGAACCCTCTGGTGCGTCCCGATGAAAAGGTGCTTCGACCACGCTCGCGCGCCGCATGGACTCACGGCCCGAGAAAACGGCCCATAGATCGTGAAACCAACGGGTCGGCGGGCCCAGGACGGCCGTCGGATCGTCATAGGGCGATGCGCCGAAAGGACCATGGGCCTGCAGCAAACGGGTTGTGTAAGGACGGACCGGCCCGGGCGCGGCCGCGGCGGGAAACGACGGGTCTGTCGATTGAGTCGCGTCCCAGACCAGTGCCACCCAGGTACCATCGCGCAGTTCGCACTCCTCCAGCGCGGGTCCTACGGGGATCCAGTCGCCGGAGACAGGCATGTGCCCAAAGCCTCCCTGGCCGCCGGCTTCGCGCCAGACGTGCCACGTATGGAGAGCATCTGCAGGTGCGTACCAATCGCCCGGTTCCAGCGGTTGGAGGTTCTGCAGCTCCGTCGTCGTAACCGACACAGGCCCGGCAACAAAGGCCTCGGGCAACAGCCATCGCTGCGGCCCGCGCAGGCCGAACCGCTCGTTCCGGTTTGCGTCCAGCCCTACGGCGCGCACCACCGTCGCACCTGCAACTTCGGCCGCGGTCAGTATGAACAACCGACGGTCCGTTTGCAGAACGGCGTGAACGAGGTCCGCGGCGGTTGCCGTGCCGTTCCAGCGAAAGCCCCATGCCCATGCGACAGCGACCGGCCGCGACAAGTTTGTGCCGGACGAAACCGGGGCAGGCACGGGCCACGCAACGACCAAGGCCGCCCGGTTCGTGCCCGTGCCTGCCCACACTGCCAGTTCGTCCAGGCTCAAAGCCAGCGCAACCGGCGCCCATGCGAGCACCGGCACGGAGAGGAACACTCGAACCAGGTTTTGCACTGCATCAGGCAGGCTGACGCCGCGCCCAGGCCAGCAAGCCTCCGCCCAAGAGGAACAGGACCCACCCTGTGGGCTCCGGCACTGGCGCCGGCGCGGGCGTGCCGGGAGGTTGACCGGCGAAGCCCGGGGCGAACCGCCACCCGTCCCACACGCCGTCGCTCAAGACCCGGTCGGCCGCGCCCACCATGGACGAGGCCCACGGGTCGTCGGCCGTGCTCTTCGTGTAGTAAGCCCAGAAGCCGTTGTTCCAGCCCTCCCGCCAGTGGTCGGCCGGATCGTCCGCCGTGCGGGCGTCGTTGGGGCTCAGACTCCATGCAACGCCGTCGGCGTCAAAGCCCGGGGCTGGCGTCACCGAGAAGATACCGTTGTCGTTTCGGTCGTAACCAAGGCCGAACACGGCGGTGCCCCAGGCGTATTGGCCCAGGTGCGCAAACAACCGTGCGTCCGCGCGGACCACGGCCACCAGCATGTCGAGGCCGGAGGCCTGGCCGTTCCATTGATAACCCCACAACAGCGACTCCGGTCCCAAGCCATCGGCCCAATCGATGACCAGGGCCGCGCGATTGGTCCCGGTGCCCACCCAAAACTGCACCTCGTCAAACGTGGCGCCTGCACTGTTCACCCCCAGCAGCCCCGCACAGGCGGCGCTGCCCCATCGTAGAAGCAACATTCGTTTCTGCATGTTCCGGTCCCTGGTTATGGCCGTGCGGGAGGCGTGGCCCCCGCACTGCCGGGTTTGCCAAGACGAGACCAGAACCGGGCAAGGCGCTTGCCGCGGGCACGGTTTCCCAACAACAAACGCCTTCCTCCGGCAAACGACGAAGGAAGGCGTTCTTGAGAAAACGGTGCTGCTCGGAGCCGCGGACGTGCCGTCGGCCCCGACATCGGACTGGCCTCATCCTTCTCTTTTGCGGAGAAGTGGATCCCGCTCCGGGCGGAATCCCGACGAGCACAGGCCAATCGGTCTCCTGACTCCGGGCTGCAAACCGTACTCCCGCCTTCCCACGCCGATACGCGCAGTGGCCTTTGGGAGCTTGTCACCCGTTACAGTGGCGCAACCGTCCCCGACTTACACGGGGTTCCCATCACATTGGCCTGTGGAATTCGCGACCGCGGCCGGCAAAGGGGCGCGCGGCTTCTCTCAAAGAGCGCCGCCCTTGTAGGCGCATTTGTCATGGCTGTCAAGCGCGGCCGCAAGGCCCGCGCCCGGCCCGGCGCAGCTCAGGTTTTCGACATGCCCAAGAAGTTACCGGAGTTTGGAACGTCCCCGGCACGGGAAGGCCGGGGAAAAAGGACGCTGCCCGGAGGTCCTTGAATCCGGGACTCGCAACAGAAAACGTGTCTGCCACTGACTCCAGATCGCAGGGGCCATTTCACGTGCTGAAGGCGCATCCCATCCAGATTCTGGCCCGACGGGCAGCCATGACGCGTGCCCGGGGGCGCAACCATTGACCCGACATCGAGGCAAAGCGGTTACCGAGCGTGCTGCTCTGAGCTGTCGCATCTCCGCCCCGTCGACGCGGGTTCGCGGCACGCCGAAGGGGCGAAACCTGCCCGACGTCTTTTGAGTTGGGTGGCCATTGGGTCTGCCAGGGATTCCCGAGAAACGGTCGTGAGTCGGCACGGTCGGTTCACACCGGGAATCCGGAACGGGCCTGCCGGGCGCAGCGGTGCTGTTCAACCTTCGGCTCCTTCGGTGAAGGACCCCGGGCCTGTCCACGTTGTGTGCAGTTTGCCAGGTGATTCCCCACACAGGCTTCGTCGGGTGCCCCGGCAAAACTGCCGGAGCCCCATCGTGGGACGGGAAGGCCGATCTCGTCCGGCGGTTTTACGTGGGTTCTCGGGATCAGAGCTCAGCAGCTCGCCGCTGCGCCGACCCAGTAAGAAGACAGGGGACGAGGCCGTGGAGCCCGTCCCCTGTCCCGGGGTTCAGAGCCAGGACGCAGTTGCGCCTATGGATAAACCAGGCGGTAGAAGACGTTCGTCCTGGAGGCGTCCGGTACGATCAGCACACGATTGGTGTTCTGCGAGCCCGGCACCGGGTACCACTGATCCGAGGCGGTGATGCTGACGGCATTGCTTTGCAGCGTCCACCCGGTGCGATCGGCGGGCCAGGAGAGTTCGAGCTGCCCGGCAGTGAGCACCGCCGTGATGTTGGTGGGCGTGGTGTTCACACTGGGCTCTGCTCCGCTGAGCAGGCGGATGGTGCCGTCCACCGCCAACATGTTCGTCCAGACATATTGAATCGAACCGTCCACGTTCTGGAACGGCAGGTTGATGGCGCCGAAGTTCTCCGCCGGGACCGGCTTGCTGAACAGCTGGAACACGTCGCCGGTCTGCAGGTTGTTGGTGTCCAGTTGGCTCACGTTCAGAGTGACGCCGGGCTGGATGGTGATGTTGTTGAAAGCCAGCCGGTCGCTCTGGGGCCCGGCCGAGCGGCTGATCCTGAAGTTGAGCGTGCCACCCACGGTCAGATCGCCATCCACCGTGAGGGTCCCGTGGGCGTTGGGGAATCCCGGCTGGATCGAGCCGGCCCAACTGATCTGCACGTTGCCCCGGATGGTGCCATTGCCCTGCAGCGACTGTTCGGCCGCCGAGCCCACGTCCAACAAACGGTCGCTCCGTCCGGTGACATCCAACACGCCCGGCGCCACCACCGTGATCACCGGCGAATACCCGATGGAGCCGTCGCCGCTTTCGGGTGCTGCGGCGAGGGCCAGGACACCATTGCTGATGGTGGTGTTGCCCGTGTAACTGCTGGCGCCCGTCAGCGTCCACTTGCCGCTCCCCACTTTGACCACGTGCACCACGTCCAGAATGGTGCCGGCAAAGGTGGCATCGGTGTTGAGCCCGCCCACCACCATGGTCATGGTCTGACCGGGGGAGCCGCCGCCGCCGGAGGCAGCTCGAATTGTGGCCATGGGACCGCCCGAGATTTCGCCGAAGGGAATGATCGAGTTGGCCGCGGCACGGGAGTACATGCTTACGTTATCCGCCAGGTACACCCTCGCGTTCGGGAACCCGCCGGCCGTGGCCACGCGGAAGTCGAACCCGGACGGTGCCGGATTGACGGCGTTGGTGATCACATTCAGGCGGCCGTGGAAGTTGGTCCAGTTGCCGGCAATGTCTCCGCGCACGTAGTTGACGCCGAGGTTGACCGTGCCTTCACCAGAAACGGTGCTGCTCCACGTAAACCGGCCGGGCAACCAGAACGTGATCTCCTGCCCCGCCGGCACATGGACCGGCACGCCGAAGTTTCCGGAGGCCACGGCTCCGGACAGATCGTTCACAGTGGCCGCAGCCAACTCGACCACATTGGTACCCACGGCGGTCAAGGTGCCGGTCCCGAACGCGTTCCCGTTGACGCTCACGAAACCATCGACCGCCGGACTGGTGGGGGGCGGGACCAACGTGACGTAGGTATTGCTCAGGAGCGTGCCGCCGCTGTAGGTGTTCGGACCGCCCACGGTGCTGATTCGGTTGCTCGGGCCGGCAAAGACGAGACTGCCGGTCCCTTCAACGAGGTTGGTCAGCGTATAGACCGGCGGCCGATGGACCGCGAGTCGGCCGGGGGCCTCCACGGTGATCCTGCCCGTTCCAAGTTGACCGGAATCGTTGACCCCGTCACCCAACTGCAGAGTACCCCCCGTAATCCAGGTGCGGCCGTAGGCATTGGCCTCACTGGTCAGGACCAGAGTACCAGGGCCGAGCTGGGCCAGGGTGCCATCGGCGCCGACCACGGCCACGGCGTTGGTGATGGTGTCACTCCGGCTGAAGGCCAAGGTGCCGCCGTTGGTCAGGGTCACCGTGCCGGCAGTCCCCAGGGTGCCCGTCAGGCCACCCGCGCCCACTTGCAACGTACCGCCGTTGACCAAAGTGCTGCCGGACCAGTTGTTGTTGGCTGCCAAGACCACCCGGCCCGGGCCGAGCACCGTCACGTTGCCGGAGCCGGTGATGCTGCCGGCGTTGGTCACCACGCCATCGCGATGGAAGACGAGGCTCCCCTGGAGATTGACAGGCCCGGTGCCGAGCGAACCCGTGCTGCCGCCGTCACCCACTTCCACTTGCGCACCCGGGGCGACGGTGGTTGTGCCGGCATAGCTGTTGTCGCCCGTCAAGACCACGGTGCCGGATTCCACAACGACAGAGCCGGCGCCGCGGATGGGGGAGGCCACCGTGCGGCGGTCCGGCAGATTGTAAACCAGGCTGGCGTTGTTGGAGATCGCGCCGGTCCCCAGACTGCCGCCCGCCGTGCCGTTGCCGACACGCAAGGTGCCGGCCTCGATGCGCGTGGATCCGGTATAGTCGTTCTCCGTCAGGACGGTGAGCGTGCCCGAGCCGCGCTTGGTCAGCGAGGCCAGGCCGGTCAGCCTGCCCGACCCTTGGAAGGTGTAGTCCGTGGCGGCGTCCACGATCGCCTCGGCGGGCGAGAGGCTGCCCACGAGGTTGACGCTGCTGTTCGCTGCGCCGGTCGCGTTGAAGAGCACGCTGTCCCCGTTCAGGAACACGTCCGCGTTACCGTTGTTCAACCAGTTGGCCGTGGTATTGACGTCCCAGGCGTTGTTGTTCAGCCCGCCCCGCCAGACCAGTTGCAGGGCCTGACCCGTGATGGTGAGGTCGATGGCCTTGGCCCCCGGATCGTGCACGAGCGACGGCACCAGACGAGAAGGCGGGTAGCCCGCGAGGGTCAGATTGGCGGTGGTGCCGCTCAGGGTGCCGCCGTAGGTGATGAGGCGGTAGGAGCCCACGGGCAGGGCTTCCAGTAATCGCACGGCGACCGTGTTTTGGCCGCTGAGATTCAGGTTGCCGCCCACAGTGAGGCGGTCCGAGGCAGTCGTGGAGAGGTCCATCTCCAGCGTGGCGCCACCGGCAAGAGCCAGGTCGCCGGCAAAGGTGAGCGTCCCGACACTGTCGCCGGGGCTGATTGTGCTCCCGTTGCCGGCAGTGACATGGCCGCGGATCTCGCCGCTGCCGGTGAGGGTCTGACCGGCGTTGAGGGTGTAGCCGGTGGTGCCCACGTCGAACGCGGCTCCATTGGCCACCGTGATCAGGGGCGTTGTGGCCAGGGCGCCGCCGGGAGCCACTTCCAGCGTACCGGCCTCGATGCGGGTCGGCCCGGTCCGGTTATCAATCGCCGCCAGGCGAACGGTCCCCGCGCCACTCTTCACCAATGCTCCGGGGCCGGTCACAGGCGTGCCCAGGGTCAAGGTCGTCCCTGCCTCGGGTGCAATCGTGCCGCCCCCGGCGGCGAACGTGAGGCCCCGGTTCGCATCATCGAGAGCGAAACTGCCGGTGGGGCGCAGGATGCCGCCATCGAAGGTCAATTGATCCGGCGTGAAGCTGGCCGGGGCGGAACCCAGGAACGACTCCCCTCCGAGAAGAAGGACGCCGCTCTCGAGAATGGTTCGTCCGGTGAAGGTGTTGGCCCCGGTAAGTCCCACGTTACCCTGGCCGCTGATGCGCAGCGGTCCGGGGCCGGAGATTACATTGGCCACCGTAAGCGTGGCACCGGCATCGGCACTCAAAACGCCACCGGCCGGGTCCAGCCAAATGCCGCGGTTGGCATGGCTCAACGTCTGATCTTGCAGGGCGCGCAGGCCGCCACCGGCCAGGGTCAATTGATTGGCGGCAAACGAGGCGGGATTGGGTCCGAGCGCGGCCTCGTTGGTCACGCTGAGGAAGCCCTGACGGACAATCGTTCGGCCCGTGTAGGGATTGGCACCGCCCAGCGGAGCGAGCACCAGTGTGCCCGAGCCGCGTTGCTCGACGTTGCCCGGACCGTCGATGAGGTTGGTGACGACCAGCAGATCGCTGCGTCCAAAAGCCAGCGTGGCATAGTTGGTGATCACCGGCGTCCGGCCGGGCTTGCCGCTGGTGCCGCTGCCGAACTGCAATACGCCGTTGCTGACCACGGTGATGCCGTTGTACTCGATGGTGGGACCGTTCAGGATCCACGTGCCGGTGCCCTCCTTGATAATGCCGATGCCATTGGCCACGCCGGGGGCGGCAAAGTTGCCACTGAAGGAGGCGTCGGTGTTCAGACCGCCCACGCGCAGGATCATGGGCAGCGAGCTGCCGGCGCCGGCGCCGGTGCTGTTGGCAAAGATGTTGGCAATGCCGGGTACGTCGGCCGCCAGCTCGCCGAAGGCGACCACATTCCCGCTGGCGCCGTTGTTGTAGATGTTGACGATGTTCGCATTGATCCCGTTGGTGGTGATGTACACGCGCGCGCCGGCCCAGCCTCCGTTGACCACAAAGTCATCAGTGAACCGCAGGTCGCCGGCCTGCCGCGGCGTGGCGGCCACGACCACGCGGCCGGTAAACCCGCCCCAGTTGCCGCCCAAGTTGTCGCGGACAAAGTCCACGAAGAGGTTCAACGTTCCGCCGCCGTGCACGTTGCCGCTGAAGGCGGGGAAGGCCCGCGGCGACAGGTAAAGAGTGCCGGTCTGGCCGGGCTCGATGACCAGGTCGTTGGGCAGGCCCGACACGGTGGGCGTGGTGCTCGGGTTGCTGCCGGGGACGGCGGCCAGGTAGCTGCGCAATGCGCCGCCGCGGAAAATGACCGGTCCGCCCGCTGCGCCGCCCAGGGCCACGCTGTTCACCGGGTTATAACTGTCGTTCCGGGCCGTGGGCCCCAGTTGCAACATGCCGTTGCTGATGATGGTCCCACCGCTGATCTGGTTCACCCCTGCCAGAGGACCGTCCGGCACGGGGCTCAACACCAGGGTCCCCGGTCCGTCCTTCACCAGCGTGTTCGTGGCGATCACGTTGGCGTTGATCGTGGCGATACCCCAACCCGTGATGAGGTTGGCCCGGTCGCCCGTGGCCAGGTGGACACTTACAAGGCTGTACGGCGACGCGTTGTTGCTGAGCACCAGGGGATACCCGACGTTGTCGATCTGCCAGTGCCCCACCGTGCTCGGATCCGTGTCCTGAAAAATCAGGTGCCCGATCACCACCGGCTGGTCCCCTTGCCCGGCCGCGGCACTGACCGAAATGGCGGCATTGTTGGCGGGGTCGGCCTGGAAGGTCGCGGTTTGATCCGGACCGAATGCCACCAGGCCATTCAACCAGTTGCCCGGGTCGTTCCAGAACCCCCCGGCGCCGCTGATCCAAGTGCCGCTTTGCGCCTGGGCCATCAGATGCGCCGTCGTCGTCCACAGCAACCCCGTCAGGGCCGCATATCGCCACCAGTGCTTCGATACCGCTCGACCGTGGAAGAGGGAGGCTGAAGAAGTCCTGCGTCCGCGCTCGTTCATAGGACCTTTCCTGGGTTGACAGCAGTCCGTGTCCGAATCGCCGCGAGCGTAACAGATCCGGGCCTGACGGCGGAAGCCATCGGTGCGGCGGCCAACCGGACGCGGACAGCTCTCGGGTTCATTTCCAAGCGACTTCACTATAGTGGCAAACAAGCCCTCGGCACATGGCCAATTCTGGCGATGAGGTCGGAGAAACCGGGAAACCCGGCACGGCTGCACGAAGCGGGTGAACCCGAGCCGAGCCCGAACCGCATGCGTCCACCCGGCCCCTGGTCAGCCGGGGTGTCGATCCACCGACCGCGTGTTTGGCGAAGGGTCAACCGGTCCCTCGAGGCGCGCACAGGGCTCCATGCGTCAGGGGCGCCTGAACGACGCAGCCGGTCCCCCAAGTTGGCCGCCGGGCCCGGGCGTCTCTCCGTGGCAACCGACAACTCGTCCCTGCGGTCCCCCGGCAGAATCCCCGCTTGGGTGGTGGTTGCCTCAAAAGCCGGGCCGACTCTTCCGACAAGCCGGGGCGGTCTATCTACGGAATTGCCTCCGGGCAAACCGTGGCCTATGCCGTCTCCATGCGCAGAGCAGAGACCGACCACGGACAGGCGCCTCTCCGGGCCGCGACGCGAGCAAGGCACGAAATCCTGAGGGCGATTGGGAGGGCAATCGTTCTGCTCGGGTGCCTGGGGCTGGGAATCGTCCGGGCTCAATCTCCCTCCGCCCCGCCCGAAATCGAACTCTTCAATGGCCGGGATTTGACCGGTTGGCGCACCCCGTTGGGGGACTGGCAGGTCGTGGGCGGGGTGGAACTGGATCCGGAACAACCGACCCGCCTGCGGCCCCTGCCGGGAAGCGGCGCGGTTTGGAACGGTCCGAAAGGCCGGACGGTCCACCTGGTCTCGGAGCGGGAATTCGGAGACGCTGAAATCCACGTCGAGTTCTGCTTGGCGCGTCGGTCCAACTCGGGTGTGTACGTCATGGGTCGATACGAAGTGCAGATCTACGACAGTTACGGCGTGGAGCGGGACAAGTACCCCGGGATTGAGTGCGGAGGGATCTATCCGCGGTGGGTGGGGGAGCGGGAGGTGGAAGGGCACTCGCCCCGCGTCAATGCCAGCGGGCCGGCCGGGGAATGGCAATCGTTTGACATCGTGTTTCGCGCGCCGCGGTTCGACTCCACGGGCCGCAAGGTGGAGAATGCGCGGTTTTTGCGCGTGATACACAACGGACAGGTCATTCACGAGAATGTCGAAGTGACGGGTCCGACGCGCTCGGCCCTGTTCGAGGACGAGCAGGCCGTGGGGCCGCTGATGTTGCAGGGCGATCACGGGCCGGTCGCGTTCCGCAACGTGCGGGTAAGGCCGCTTCAACTCCCCTGAACCGGATTGCCCGGCTTCTTAACGAGCCTTTGCCAGACCGGGAGCCAAGCCCGGTGGCGCGGCGCTTCATTCGGCCGGGTCCACGCGAAAGCTGCGCCCGGGCACGATCTCCCCATCCGGTCCCTGCCACGCGGCCTGGGCAAAATTCACCGTGATCGTGACGCCGTTGGCAAAGCGGGTCTGCTGCACCGACCGGTCCGGCGTCAAAAACCGGTGATCCGTCATTTCCTGGTAGCCCAGCCGGCGGACGATCGGACACACATTGCGGTAGCTTTGTACGAAGCGGTCCTTTTGTTCCTGCCAGAGTTTGCGGTCGAACATGAACATGGGCGGGGTGGCGTAAAGAATGTTGAACAGATCACGCAGATCCCACAGCGCGGGCAGTTTGTTGTTGTAATCGCCCCAGTACCATTGGGCCACCACGCAATCGTGGTACACCAACTCCCACAGGGGCAGTCGGTAACGCCATCCCACCTGGTACTTCGCGACGGGTTCGGGCACGTCGGTCCAGATCCGGCTCATGTTACGGCCGGCATCCGGCACGCGATAGGGGCCCAGGCTCAGCATCCCCTCGAAGTAATGGACAAACGGCACCGCGGCGTCGTGTCCGGTTTCCGAACCGGTGACCAGGTTCATCTCCTCGGAGACCAGCCGCAGGAGTTCCATCTTCCAGCGCCGGCTCTCCGTGCGGGTCATGGGATGGGCGGGATCGTAACATTCGCGCCAGGGACTTGCCGTGGTGGTGTCGATGAAGCGTGCCCGGTAAGGATGCGTGGCCAGCTCGGCAGCGATCCGGCGGCGCGCATACTCGGGCGCACGAAGGTCACAGAGCACCCCGCAGGGGATGCGATCCCCGTCCCGGGTCTCCACCTCCCAGCCGGGAATCCACCGGCCGCGGGCGTCCCGGATGAGATCGTGCGGCCAGGCCTCCGTGGGCCAGTCCGGATGGATTCCGCGCAGCCGCGGGAACCGGGCTGGGTCCATGACGTCCTGATAAATGTCGTAACGGCCGGTGAGCACGCCCAGTTCATTCAAAGCGCGGACCACCCCGGCAGGTTGTTGATGACTCCAAAGGATGCGCTCGATGCCGGTCTGCTGCATTTCCCGAACGATTCCGAGCGCATCCCGGTCCCAGCACCACACGTTCACGGCGCCGATCAGCAGGTCCACGTTCGGGTTGGCCCGCCGTTTTTGCTCGAGGGTTCGCACCAGGCCGAGGGATTGGGCGTGCCGACGGTACCGCTTCGCCATGGCGACGTGGCCGCCCTGGTCGAAAAACACGTATCGCAGTCGGCGGGGATATCCCCATTGACGCTTCTGCGGATCCCATTCCGGCGCCAGGAGCAGGCGCCCGTCCACGCGGTGCATGCGGACGGCGGCATCATCCGGCGTTTCCCAAATGGCGCTGTATCCGGCCCGGCCGTCGGTCACGCCCCAGAACGCCATGCACAAGCCGTGTCCGCCGTAGGCAATCAGCCGGAACAGCTCGACCTCCGGATCGTCCACGGGAAAGGAGATGCCCTCGTTCATGGGGAGGACCAGGGACTCGCCCGGGCGCGTTTCAAAGGGGTGCGGGTAGCGCACCGGACTGGTCGGCATGGGTCCGGGTGAATCCAGTTGCACGGTCCACTCGGGGGCATCCGGCTCGAGCCGAACGAGCATCTCCAGAGGCCGGCCCAGTCCGTAATGCAGCAGGCGCACCTGCCATTGGCGCTCGCCCGCGCGCACGGAAAGCACACGCAGTTCCCGATGCAGGGGGATCTGCCGCCACTGCCGCCCCGTGCGCCGATCTTCCACATGGAACGTGGCGTGGATCGTGTCGAACGCCAGCCGGAGCCGAGGATTTTCCAGAGAAAGCTCCCGCGGCAGCGACGGGTCGGGCTGGAAGTTCACGTCGTCCAGCCGGGTGAGGGTTACGTCATCCACATCGAGGCGGACCGGGCCGTGACCTATGAACCGCGGTTGCAGGGCAGCAACGTCTTCCGGCACGATCCAGCGTGTCCGAACCATTTGCCAGCCGTCGTCCGTCTCGATCTCCACGCTTCCGTAGGACCACTCCGCCACGGAGCCCGCGGCCGTCCAGGTCGAGGCACACAGAGACGCGGACCCATCGCCGGTTTTGCGCACCCACGCCGTCATTTCGTACACCTCGCCGGTCTTCGACGGAATGCGCAGCACGGGCTCAAAGGACCAATCTCTGGGTCCGTCGTGTTCGATGCGGGCATGGGCATTCCCCGAGTGGGCAGCGTTGGTGAGGAGGATCACCCGGCCCGCGCCGCGGTCCCGGGTCCAAAGGTCGCGCCAACCGACCAAGCCCTCCTCGAATCCGCCGTTGGTCAGCGTCAGGGCTTGGCAAACCGCAATCCCGGCCGCGAACCATATCAGGGACCACGGGCGCAGCATGGTGCCCTTTAGACGCCCGGATCGAAGGCGCGATTCATGGAAAGCAGGGGAAATGAAGGGAAACCCCGGGCCGGAGGGGATGCTCCGACGAAGGCGATCGCAGCCGCGGCTCCTGAACCGGCCCACGCTCACTGGCGCACGTCGAAGCGGTGAATCCCGGCGCGTTCGGCCTCGGCCCGGGCACGGCGCCACTCGGCAGCCGTAATGGGACGACCGAGTTCGGGAAAGCGCCGGTGTCCCTCGGGCCCGGTCACCTGCCCGGCCGGGCGGTACTGGTCCATCAGATTGAGGTACGTGTGCGGCGACAATTCCCGGGCCAACCAGGCCGTGACCTCCGCGGTGCCTGCCAGGTTGTGGGGCATCACCAGGTGCCGCACCAACAAGCCGCGGCGGGCCAGGCCATGCTCGTCAAGGATCAGGTCGCCGACCTGGCGATGCATTTCGCGCAGGGCGGCGCGGGCCATCTCCGGGTAATCTTCGGCATGAGCAAGGCGCCGGGCCACGGCCGGCGACCAGAACTTGAAATCGGGCATGTAAATATCCACCACCCCGTCGAGCCAACGCAGGGTTTCCACGGCATCGTACGCGCTGGTGTTGTACACGATGGGCAGTTGCAGACCGGCTTCGGCGGCGAGGGCCAGCGCTTCCAGGAGCTGCGGGACCACGTGAGAAGGCGTCACCCAGTTGATGTTGTGGCAGCCCGCCTTCTGCAGGGCCAGCATGACGTCGGCCAGTTGCTCCGCGGTCATGGGCTGCCCACGGACGGTGTGGCTGATGTCATGGTTTTGGCAGAACACGCAGCGGAGGTTGCATCCGGACAGAAAGATGGTGCCCGAACCACCCCAACCCCGGAGGCAATCTTCCTCTCCGAAGTGAGGGAACGCAGAGGCCACCACGGCGAGCCGGCCAACGCCGCAGACGCCGGTCTTGTTTTCGAGGCGATTCACCCCGCACTGGCGGGGGCAGACCCGACAGGCGGCAAGGGCCTCTCGGGCAAGGGCGGCTCGCTGCCGCAAGGTACCGTCCTGCAGAAGGCCCAGATAGGCGGGCCAGGTCCGCGGCGGGGCAGGCGGCGCGGCCGAGGCGTCGTGGTTTGCGCGCTGATGCGAATCCGCGCTCGGGCGCCCCGGCAGCGGAGAGTCCGCCTCCCTGCACACGGTCACGGCACCGGCGGCGGGGCCGGACGGGTGGAGTTCTCGTTCCGGGCTTCGGGCATCCATAGGGCCACGTCAATATACTGGCCGCCGCGCGTTTGGCGGCAATGGACGGCCAACACATTGCGTCCGGTTCGGAGGGCGCTGAGGGCCTCCGGCCGAATGGGGAGAGGAACGTAATCGACGGTGTAGCCCGAGGTTTGCGCAGCCAGCACGCCGTTGAGCCAGATCTCGGCGTCCTCGTCGTGGTGAAGCAGCAATTGCAGCCGGCTGAAATCCATCGCTGGCAATTCAAACGTTCGCCGCAACCAGATCCGGTCCGTTTTCCAAACGGTTTGGACGATGGCTCCCGGAGTGCCGTGGGTGCCGAAACCGGCCTCGCCCTCGGCCCAGTCGGCGTCGTCGTAGTCGGGCTGGGTCCAGTCGCCGGAGGGCGGTTGGAGGCGGTAGCGCCAAAGGACGGGCTGGACGAACGCAGGCGGAGAGAAGAACTGCCCGGGCCAGGGGGTTTGGGGATCGGTGTTGGCGAGGCGGAGCCAGTCGGGATCCAGTTTGCTGACGGCACGGTCGTAGGTGAGCAGGCCGTTGCATTCCGTTTCCACATCGGTGGTCTGGGTATAGACGGCAGCGCTGAGTCCGGTGACGCGGTGGAGGTGCCAGACCTGTTGCAAGAGCCGTCGATATCGTTGAGCCAGGGCGTCGGCGTCGGGCAACATCACATAGCCCCAGAACTGGGTGGACCAGGTATGGCCCGGAATGCCAAGCCCCAGTCCGCCGAATTCTCCCAGCACGGACGCACGGTTGGGCTCCGGCGGAGGCGAGACCGGGCTGGGGTAACTGTGGACGTCCACGACGTCGCCCACGTGGCGGTCGGTCCAGCCGCTGGCGTTGCAAACCAATCGGTCGGGGTCAAGTTCCTTGATCCAGGCGGTGAGTCGTTCGGTGTCGTACTGGCCCCATCCCTCGTTGAAGAGGACCCACAGAATGATGGACGGATGATTGCGGCGCGCCTCGATGAGTCGTTGCAACTCCACTTCGAACTGCAGTCGCATTTCGGGCGTGTGATTCTCACCGCTGGGCATGTCCTGCCAAACCAACAGTCCCAGCCGATCGCACCAATAATACCACCGCTCCGGTTCCACCTTGACGTGTTTGCGAGCCAGATTGAATCCGGCCCGTTTGAGGAATTCCAGATCGTGGCGCAGCGCCTCGTCGCTGGGCGGCGTGTAAATGCCGTCCGGCCAGTATCCCTGATCCAGTGTGCCCAGTTGGAACAGGATCCGACCGTTGAGGGCGATGCGGGCGCGTCCGTCTTCCCCGGTGCGCAGGGTCACCGTGCGGAGGCCGAAATAGCTCTGGACGCGGTCCACCACCGCGGTGCCCCGCCGCAGCGTCACGCGCAGGTCGTAGAGAAACGGGTCCTCGGGTGACCAGTGCCGGGGCGAGGGAATGCGCATCCAGAGTTCCTCCGCCACCGGGCCCGTCACGCGAGCCACTTCCTGACCCTCGGCCAGCGCCACTGTTTCCACCAACAGCTCGTCGCGCCACACGGAGGGTTCGATCCGCACGCGCAGTCCGTTCAATTCCGGCCGCACCACCAGCCGGTTGATGCATGGATCCGGCACGGGTTCGAGCCAGACCGTCTGCCAGATGCCGGAAGCGGGCGTGTAAAAGATCCCCTCGTTTTTGTGGGCCTGTTTGCCCCGGGGCTGGCCACCCTCGGTGGGATCGGTGACGGCGACCAGAAGCTCCTGCTCCCCCTCGGAGCGGAGTGCGCCGGTGATGTCGAAGCTGAACGGATCGTAGCCCCCGCGGTGTTCCCCCACGAAGCGGCCATTGACCCAAACCTGGCAGGCCCAATCCACCGCTCCGAAGTGCAACCGCACCCGGCGCCCGGACCACGCAGCCGGCACTGCGAAGGTGCGCCGGTACCAGAGCCGCTCGTCCGGACGCAGCCTTCGGCCCACCCCACTCAGAGCGGACTCGATCGGGAACGGGACCAGGATCCGACCTTCCCAGGCCGAGGGCGCCTGAGTGCGGACCATCGGGGTTACGGTGAACTCCCACAGGCCGTTCAGGTTCAGCCAGTCGGTCCGGACCAGTTGCGGGCGGGGGTATTCGGGCCAGACCTTGTCCGGCCGCACCGTGGCGGCCCAGCGGGTCATCAATGTTCCCGGCACGGGTCGCCAATCCTGTGCCGGAGCAGGGGCCAGCGAGGTGGCCCCACACAAACCCAGACCGAGCCAGGGCCCGAGGCGGCGGACCCACGACACCTTTCGAATCGACGGGCCCGCGGACGCCGCAGAGGCCCGGGCGGCTCGACGTGCCCGATCCGCCCGGATCTCAGCCGCGGAGGAATTTGGCCACCGCCTCGGTACGGGAACGGACGTGGAGTTTCTCATAGATCCGTCGGATGTAGTTGCGAACGGTGTGGATGCTCACGCCGAGTTTGTCGGCGATTTCCTTGTAGGCGCGGCCCTCGGCCAGGCCCTCCAGCACTTCGCGTTCCCGGGGCGAAAGCTCCGCGGCCGGGTCGGGGCGGGGCGGCGGGTGTTGGAAGGAGGTGACGATTTTGCGGGCGATGGGGGCGGACATGGGGGAGCCCCCGGCGTGCACTTCGCGGATGGCATCCAACAACCGCGGCGGCGCCAGTCGTTTCAACAGGTAGCCCGTGGCCCCCGCGGCCAGCGCTCGAAAAATCCGTTCCGTATCCTCGAACACCGTCAACATCACGATCTGCGTTTCCGGCAACTGCGGCTTCAGCCGTTGCACGCATTCGATCCCGTCCATGGCACCGAGGTTGATGTCCATCAACACCACGTCGGGCCGATCCTGCGGCAACCACCGCAGCGCCTCTTCCGCGCTGGCGCACGCGCGCACGCAGCGGAACCCCGGCGCGTGGTCCACATAGGCGGCGATCTGTTCGCGCAGCTCGGCTTCGTCGTCCACAATGGCCACTCGAATCGGTTCGGTTCGACCCTTCATGCCTTCTCCTTCGGCAACGGAAAGCAAAACTCCACAACCGTGCCCTGTCCCGGGTGACTCCGTACGCGACAGGTGCCGCCAATTTCGGCCAGTCGCTGGTGCATGTTCGCCAGGCCATCCTGGCCGGGTCCCACAGGGCGCCGTTCATCGAAGCCCTGCCCGTCGTCCTGGATGCGGATCGAAAAAAGCCCGTCGCGCGCCTGCATTTCCACCAGCACCCTTCGGGCCCCGGCATGTTTGAGGACGTTGTGCAGCGCCTCCTCACAAGCCAGGAAAACCTGATGCCGCACCTCCGCGGTCAGGGGAACGGCCGGCACCTGTCGGGGCAGGCGCAGCTGGCACTCCGTCTGGGTGCCCTGGAAGTATTCCGCCGCATACTGGGCCAGGTACGAAATCAGGTGCTCCAAGCTGTCGTTGCTGGGATTGACCGCCCACACGATTTCATCGAGGGTCTGGAGCATCGCGCGGGCGGTGCTGGCGATGGCTTCCAGTTTCTGCGCCGCGCCGTGCCGGCCATCCATCTCCAGAAGCGCGCGCTCGCTGAGAAAAGAAATGCGCGTCAGTTTCGAGCCCAGTTCATCGTGCATGTTGCGCGCGATGCGCATCCGCTCCCGGTACATCGCCTCTTGCTGGGCCAGGTGCTCCAGTTGCCGACGCAACCGTTGATGGGACACCCAACGGACCACGCCGGCCACGATCCCGGCCAGCATCACGGCCCACAAGGTGATTCCCCAGGCGCTGCGCCAGAAGGGCGTCGGCACCACCAGCGCCAGTTCGGTCAAGGGGCTCTCCCAACTGCCGTCGGCACTGAAGGCCTTGACTTGGAAGCGATAAAAGCCCCCGGGCAACCGACCATAACGCGCACGCCGATCGGGTCCACTGTCCACCCAGTCCGGATCGAAATTCTCCAGCCGATGCCGAAACCGAACCCGATCGCCTTCTGCAGGCACGGGCGCTGTGAACTGGATCTCCAGGGAGGCCAGACCGGCCCCCAGCCGCACCGGCTCGGCGGCGGCGCCGCGCTGACCGCCCCGCCCCATCTTCGATCCGGGCAGCGGATGTCCGTTGACCAACAATGACTCGATCCAAACCGGCGGGGCAGGTGGGGCCTCGCCGCTGGCGTCCCCGCGCACACTCACCAGGCCAGATTCCGTGGCGAACCACAAACGGCCATCGCCGGTTCGAGCGACCCGGGGCCAGCCCCAGCGCAGCGGAGTTTCCGCACTCCCCGAACCGGCATACCAGAGCCGCGGGCGCACCGGCTCACCTCCCTTCAGGAGTTGACGCACCCGCGCCGCCGGCCAGTTCCACACGGCCGTGCCCGATGTCCACCATACCGCCCCCCGGTCATCCGTCGTCAGCCCGCGTACAGGTGCCGCGCCGGCCTCCTCCCATCGCCACACCCACCACCGGGCGCCGACGCCACAGGCCAAACCGCGGTCCCCGCCCACCCACAACCGACCCTGAGCATCGGGATGCAGTGCGCGCACGGCTCCCACCGAGCGCAGTTCTGCAGAACCGACCTCGCGCCAGCGGTCCGAGTCGCGTTTCCACACCCGGCCCTGGGCCGTGCCGGCCCACACCACATTCGAGGTGGCGACCAGCACGGTCACCGTTTCCCCCGCCAGCGCCTCCCACTCCCCGACATCCGCAGTTTGCCCCGGTCGCCACCGCTGCAGTCCTCCCGACCGCGGCGCCACCCACAGCCAACCTTCCCCATCCACCGCCAGCGCACCCACGTCCTCCGTCCGCAACCCCTCCGCGCTGCCGTGGCGCACGGCCCGGTTCCCCCGCACTTCGTACAAGCCGGCTCCCGCCGTGGCCACCCAGAGCCGATCCGCACCGTCGAAAGCCAGTGCACTGATGACACCTTTGACGCTGGCCCGCCACGCGCCGCCCGGCGCCTGAAACAGATCGCCGCTGCGCACCCACAACCCCTGCCCTTCCACCCCCACCCACAACCGTCCCGCAGGATCCGTGGCCACAAGGGTCGCAGGGCCCGGCGGCAGACCCGCCTCCACGCCTTGCAACGAGGCCTGCGTCGGCCGCAAACAAACCAGCCCGCTGTTGCCCGTGCCCAACCAGAGGTTCCCCGCCTGATCCTCGCACAACGCACGCACGTCGTTGGGAAGGCTGCCGGAGCGGAGCGTCAGCGGCAAAAAGCGCTCCCCGGAAAAATAGAACAGGCCCTGACCGCTGGTCCCGATCCACAGCCGACCGTCCCGGCCCTCCCACAACGTCCAAATCCGCACGGCGGCCACATCCCCGCTGCGGAAATAATTCACCCGCTTTCCCTCGGTGAGATTGACGAGGTACGTGTCCCCGAAGGCCCACAGATTCCCCCGCCGGTCCTCGTAAACGCCGAGGAATTCCGGACTGCGTCCCACACTTTCCGCCTCGAACCGAAAGGGCTGAATCTGACCTTCACTCCACCGACAGATGCCCCCGGCGGTGGTGATCCACAACTCGCCGTTCCGAGCGGCGGAGACCTGAATGATGGTTTCGTGCGGCAGGCCGTCGGACCGCGTGAACCATCGGCTCCGCCCCTCTCGCCACTGCACCAGGCCCGCGCTGGTGCCCACCCATAACGTTCCGTCCGGAGCCGCCGTCACCGTGTGGATCGTCACGCCGGGACCATCCGGCGGCAGGGACACCCGGCGCCACTGCTGCGCTTCCTGGCACCACAACCCTTCGCCCTGCGTGCCCACCCAAAGCCGCCCCAGCCCATCTTCGCACAACACCGTGACCGGCACCGCACGCGGCGCGGAACCCTCTGCGCCCGCAAGGTCCACCGGCACAAAACGCACTCCATCGAACCGAACCAGGCCCTTGGGAGTGCCCACCCACAAGTAGCCGTCGCGCGTCTGGAGCACCGCAGTCACCGTGCGATCGGGCAGGCCATCTTCGGGCCGCCAGGTCCGCACGGTCATCTCCACCGGACCCCGCGGCACCTCCGCACGCAAGGGCACGGTCAGCCCCGTCATCAGGATCAGCCCCGCCCCGGCCATGCCCAGCCACGGCTTCATATCGCTACTCGGTCGGTCTCCGTGCTCGGGGCGTTCTGCCCCTGGCACGCCCTGTCCAGCCTAAGATCGTGGGCGGGACGTCGGCAACTCCACACACACGCCGGTGCGGTCGGACCCGGTCGGCACGGGATGGAACCTGCAAATCCCGGCCGAATTTGACATCATTCCCGCCCTCCCCTATTGGTTCATGCATTGACCGGAAGCCAATTCATCGCTGCATGAATCATTCAACGCGCGTTTACAACAGCATCTTCGAACTGCTGCCGGACGTGGACAACCCCACGCCCTTGGTCCGCATCAACCGACTCAATCCGTCGCCGCAGTTCGAGCTGTTCGCCAAGCTGGAGTGGTACAACCCGTTTGGCTCGGTCAAGGATCGCGCCGCTTGGGCCATGCTGCGCGATCTGGAGGCCCGCGGCGAAGTGAATGCCCAGCGCGGCATCGTGGAACCGACCAGCGGCAACACCGGGTTGAGCCTGGCCGCGATGGCAGGGGCGCGAGGATACCGCATGCGCGCGGTGGTCCCCAATCGGGTCCCCATGGAGAAGAAGCTCCTGCTGAAAATCGTCGGGGCCGAGCTGGACGTGGTCAGCGACGAACTCTGTCCGGCCCCGGGCCTCGGCGACGGCTCGATCAACCTGGCCAAGACTCATGCCCGGGCCCAGTCGGATCGCTACGCCATGCCGAACCAATACGAAAACCCCGCCAATGTCGAAGCCCACTTCCGGACCACCGGACCGGAGATCTGGCGCCAAACCGAGGGACGGATCACGCATCTGTTCGTCTCGCTGGGCACCTGCGGCACCGTCACCGGCACCGGCCGGTTCCTCCGCAGCCAGAACCCCCGCATCCGCATCATCGCCGTCCAACCCAGCCCCGGCCATGACGTGCCCGGACTCCGCAACGTGGAACAACTGGCCGTTTCGAAACTGTTCGATCCCACGTTGATCGACGAAATCTTGGAAATCGAGTACGAGCTGGCCTACACACGCGCCCTGGAGCTCTGCCGCCAAGAGGGACTGTTGGCCGGCCCGAGTTCCGGGCTGATCCTCGAAGGTGCACGGCGCATCATCGAACGCGAACCCGTGGGGCTGGGGGTCATGATCTTTCCCGACAACGTCTTCAAGTACACCACCAACCTGCGCAAACACGTGCGGGAACTGCAGGAGGGGTTGGAGCCTCCGCAGTCGCCCGCCTGAACCCCATGACAGAAACCCCACAACCCCTGCAACCAAGCCTATGAGCTCAACCAGCAACTACGCACACCCCGAAGTCCTGGTCAGCACCGATTGGGTCAAGGAACACCTCGGCCAGCCCAACATCAAAATCGTCGAGGTGGACGTGGATACCCAGGCCTACGACGCCGGCCACATCCCCGGCGCGATCGGGTTCAACTGGCAAACTCAGCTCCAGGATCCCGTTCGGCGCGACATCATCAGCGCCGAGGCCTTCGAACGTCTCATGAGCCAGTCCGGCATCCGCAACGAGGACACCGTGATCCTCTACGGCGACCACAACAACTGGTTCGCCGCCTACGGCTTTTGGCTCTTCAAAATCTACGGCCACGAAGACGTCCGACTCATGAACGGCGGCCGCGTCAAGTGGCTCAACGAACCCGACAAGCCCCTGACGACCGAGAAACCCAACATTACGCCCACCCAGTACAAGGTCCGATCCGTTCACACCGAACTGCGCGCCCTGCTCCCGCAGGTCTTCGAAGCTTCCCAAACCGGCAAGTACAACCTTGTGGACGTGCGCAGTCCGGACGAATTCACCGGAAAGGTCATCGCCCCGCCCGGCATGACCGAAACAGCTCAGCGCGGCGGCCACATTCCGGGGGCCAAGAACATCCCCTGGAGTCAGGCCGTCAACCCCGACGGGACCTTCAAATCCGTCGAAGAACTGCGTGCACTGTACCTGGAGCAAAAAGGCGTGGACCCCAACAAGCCCACCATCGCGTATTGCCGCATCGGCGAGCGTTCCAGCCACACCTGGTTCGTGTTGAAATACCTGCTCGGTCTCAACGACGTCCGCAACTACGACGGCAGCTGGACCGAGTACGGGAACTTGGTCGGGGCCCCGATCGAGAAGCCCTAACCTCTCGGCACTGCCGCCGGCACGGCCGCACGGGTGGAGACCCACGGGGAGGCCCTTCGCGCCAGCAAGCCCCCTGACAAAGCACAAAAAGGGGGCTGCTGCGCTCCGTCCCCGGCGCTCGCGCGAGGGCCAAGCCCGGAGCGGCCACCTCCGGCGAGGTTCCGAGTTCGCCCGCAGCCCGGCATGCGGCCCGGCCCCCTTTCGCATCCCCGCCGGCAGCCAGCGGCCATGTCCGGTTCACAAGCCGCCTTCGGAACGGGCCGGTCGACCCTTCCCAGCAGAAGCGCCGAGCCCGGCGGCCTTGGCTCACAACAAATCCCCAGGACCAAACACCCCTGGCGTGTCCAGGGCCGGATTCCTTTGCGTCCTGCGGGGCTTCGCTCGGCTGCCAAGCCCGGCCTCGGAAAAAGGTCGTGGACCGGGCCTTGGAAGGCCTTCGCCAAGGGTTGGGTCCGACGTTGTCCGGAAGGGCTCCGGTTGCCCCTCGACCCCCACAACCCCGGCCGAGCCGCGCGAGCTGCTCTGCCGCCAGAACCCAACCGCCCCTTTCCGGCCCTGACGACCGCCAAGGGCGTACTTGATGCACCAACCGATCCTCGGGCAGATTGCCCCTCGCGATGGCACGACAATCCCGTCAGGCGGATGCAAGCCGCATCAAGTCGATTTTGACCGCACTGCAGCGCACCTATCCCCGGGCGCACTGCGAACTGCGCTATTCCAACCCTCTCGAGCTCCTCATCGCCACCATCCTGTCGGCCCAGTGTACCGACGCCCGGGTCAACGAAGTGACGCGCACGCTCTTTCAACGCTATCGCACCGCCGCCGATTACGCAGAGGCTCCGCTGTCCGAACTGGAAGAAGCCATTCGACCCACCGGCTTTTACCGCAACAAGGCTCGGAACATTCAGGCCTGCTGCCGCGCGCTGGTCGAAAAACACGGCGGCCAGGTCCCGCGCACCATGGAAGAATTGACCGCCTTGGACGGCGTGGGACGCAAGACCGCCAATGTCGTGCTGGGCAACGCCTTCGGAATCAACGAGGGCATCGTCGTCGATACCCACGTCCGCCGCGTCGCCCAACGGCTCGGGCTCACTCGGCAAACCAACCCCGACAAGATCGAGCAGGAGCTGATGCAACAGGTCCCCCGCGATTTATGGACGCAGTTCAGTCACTGGCTGATCTGGCACGGCCGACGCCGCTGCTACGCGCGCAAGCCGGACTGTCCCCACTGCGAACTGCGACAATGGTGCCCTTCGGCGGGCAAGGTCTGACCTTGTCGATTCTGCCCCAGGTCGACTTCATGCAGCCTTTCCACGGATGACTCCTTCCGAATCCCAACCTCGCCCTGCGCTCCCGGGTGTCTCTCAGGAGCCCCGGGGCGCCCGGGATCCAGGGCCGGAGCCGTTCGAGATTTGGAATGTCTGGGAATCCGGCGCGGGGAACGCCGCTGCGAACATGGCCTGGGACGAAGCGTTGCTGCTCCACGCGGGGGAAACGAGCCGTCCCGTCCTGCGCTTCTACGGCTGGACGGAGCCGGCCGCCTCTTTCGGCTATTTTCAACGATTCGCCGACGTGGCCCGGCAGACCCCCTTGCGACCGATCGTGCGCCGACCCACCGGCGGCGGGTTGGTCCCGCACGACGCCGATTGGACCTACGCGGTGGTCCTTCCGGCCGGGCACCCGTGGTATGCCCTCCGTGCCGAGGCGAGCTATTTGCGATTGCACCGGTGGCTCCAGGCAGCCTTCGCCCGCCTGGGCATCGAGACCCGACTGGCCGCTGAACCGCGGCAGGTCCAGCCCGGCTGCTGCTTCGAAGGATACGAACGCAACGATCTGCTCTGGCAGGGACGCAAACTGGCCGGTGCGGCCCAGCGCCGCACCCGCGCCGGCCTGCTCATCCAGGGCTCCGTGCAGCCTCCCCCCGCATTCGGCATCACGCGCACGCAATGGCATCAAGCGATGCTCGAAGCCGCGCGCGAAGTCTGGTCGGTCAAATGGGAATCCTGGACCCCGCCCCTTTCGATGGAAGGCACCATGCGAAGCCTGCTGGAGACAAAGTATGGTCGGCCCGAGTATCATCAGCGCCGGTGAACCAACGCGCTCCGGCAGCACGGCTGGACCGTGTGACGATTCGATTGTCGGCCCCGGGGCCGCGCTCCTTGCGAGACCGCTGTGACGGTTTTGGAGGCCATTCAAAAAAGCACGGAGTTCCTCAGCCGGAAAGGCGTCGACTCACCCCGGCTGCAGGCGGAGCTGTTGCTGGCCCATGTGCTCCAACGGCCGCGATTGCAACTGTACCTGGAATTTGAACGCCCCCTGAGCCCGGCCGAGGTCGATGCCCTGCGCGAGTTGGTTCGTCGCCGCGGACAACGGGAACCGTTGCAGTACATCCTGGGGCGCGCAGCCTTTTGCGGCCGGGAGCTGGAAGTGAATCGTCATGTGCTCATCCCGCGCCCCGAGACCGAACAGTTGGCCGAGCGGGGTTGGACCTGGTTGCGCCAGCGGCCGGCTCCGCGCCGCGTGCTGGATGTCGGCACGGGCAGCGGTTGCTTGGCCATCGCGCTGGTGGAGCACTGTCCGGACACCCGGTGCGTGGCCGTGGATGCCTCACCGGAAGCACTGGCGGTGGCGCGCAGGAACGTGGCTGCCGCGGGGCTCTCGGACCGCATCGAACTGGTGCAGAGCCACGGGCTGTCCGCCGTGCCTGCCGAGCCGCGGTTCGATTTGGTCATCAGCAATCCGCCCTACATTCCCACCGGTGCGCTGACGACCTTGCAACCCGAGGTCCGCGACTACGAGCCCCGTCTGGCCCTCGACGGGGGCCCGGACGGCCTGGAGGCGTTTCGCTGGCTGGCCAGCGAAGCGCGTTCCCGAATCCTGCCGGACGGCCTGCTCCTGGTGGAATGCGGGGATGGACAAGCCGAAGCGGTGTCGGCATTGTTCCAAGAGTACGGCTGGAAGGTCACGGGCAAGCATTCGGATTACGCGGGAAAACCTCGATTCGTGGAGGCCCGGCCCGGACCCCCGGGTTGAATGCCGCGGTCGAGGTTCCCTAGACACAAGACGCGGTCATGGACAGTTTGCTGATCAAAGGTGGTGTCCCGTTGCACGGCGAGGTCACCATCAGCGGATCGAAAAACGCCACGCTGCCCATCATGGCCGCGGCGTTGTTGACGTCCGAACCGTGCATCATTCGACGCGTCCCGCAACTGACCGATGTGCGCTTCATGGCGCAGATTCTCACCTGGTTGGGGGCCAAGGTGACATTCCAGGGCGACGAGCTGCGCATCGAAGCCCGCAAAATCAAGGGCATCGGGGACTACGATCTGGTGCGCAAAATGCGCGGTTCCATCTGCATCATGGGCCCACTGCTGGCCCGGTTGAAAAGTGCCACGGTCTCCCTGCCGGGTGGGTGCGTCATCGGAGCGCGGCCCATTAATTTGCACCTGAAGGGATTCGAGGCCCTGGGCGCCAAAATCCAGATCTCCGGTGGCTATGTGCATGCCCGCGCCCGCAAGCTGGTGGGCACGGAGATTTTTCTCGGCGGTCGGGCGGGTTCGACCGTCTTGGGCACGGCCAACGTGATGATGGCGGCCACGCTGGCCGAGGGCATCACCGTCATCCAAAGTGCGGCGTGCGAGCCCGAAATTGTCGATTTGGCCAACTTCCTGAATGCCATGGGGGCCCGCATCACGGGCGCCGGCAGCCCCACCATCACCATCCAGGGAGTCAAAGAGCTGCACGGCGCCGAGCACGAGGTCATTCCCGACCGCATCGAGACGGCCACCTATGCCATCGCCGCCGCGGCCACCAACGGCGAGATCACCATCCACGGCTCCAACCCGGGCCATCTGACCGCGGTGCTGGACAAACTCCAGGAAGCCGGCGTGAAGATCGAACGGCGGGGACCCGATCTGATCGTCCGCCGCGGCGGTCGGCTCAAACCGGTGGATGTCACCACGCTGCCCTATGCGGGCTTTCCCACCGACGCGCAGGCCCAAATGATGGCCCTGCTCACCCTGGCCCCGGGGATCAGCATCATCACCGAGCGCATCTTCGAATCGCGTTTCATGCACGTCAGTGAGCTGGCCCGACTCGGAGCGGACATCGAGCTGGAAGGTCCCAGCGCCATCGTCAAGGGAGGCCGACCCCTCAGCGGTGCCCCCGTCATGGCCAGCGACCTCCGTGCCTCCGCGGCCCTGGTCATCGCCGGGCTGGCCGCCAAAGGGACCACGCGCGTGTTGCGTGTGTACCACATCGACCGCGGCTACGAGAACATCGACGGCAAACTGCGCGCCCTGGGGGCGCGCATCGAACGCGTGCCGGAGTCATGAATCGGCTCTGGGGCATCCTTCTCATGATAGGGCTCGTCTGGGTCGGGTATCGATTGACAGTGGTTTGGGAGGAACGCCAACAGCGGCGGGCCGCCACGGCCGCCAAGCCCGCACACGTGGATCCGCGCTCCCTCAGCGGCCTGCCGCCGCAGTGGGAGGACTCCCTGGCCGCCGCCCAAAAAGCCGGCATCAACAGCTTCCGACAATGGCTGGACATCTACGGCCCGTATGTTCAGGACCCCCGCAAGGCCTGGATTGAATTGGACTACTGCGTCCTGGTGGCGCGGTCCGATCCCAAAGAGGCCCGGCGCGTGTTCGAACGGGTGCGCCAGCGGGTGGGAACCAACTCACCGGTCTACCCTTACCTGAAAGCCCTGGAGCCCACCTACGGCCAGTAACGGCCGCCTTCCTCCCGAAGCGCCGTCCCACGGCATCCCACCTTCCTGCACCGGGGCTGCAAATCCCACGGGCAAACTGCGACTGGCACAATTGCAAACACCGGCCCATTTGATTCCGCGAGACTCACTGCTCGGAAGCTGCCCGCCGAGTCCATGCGCGATCCCGTCCGCATACTCGGCCGAGGGCGGTCCAACCGTCTCCCCACGGCACATCGTGGAAGACCTCCCCAGGGGCCCCAATCTCAGAGCCGGTTCCACGCGGGCCGCCGCCGGGCAACTCTCTCGGGCGTCCATGCTGGTTTGCTCCGGGTGAAACCTGCCCGCGTGTCCCCGGACGGCCGGCAGGCCAGGCGCAAGGTTTACGCGGGGGCAGCTCCGCGATACACTACAGAGGCGCAGTTCAACGGACTGCCCCCATAGCTCAAATGGATAGAGCAGCGGTTTCCTAAACCGCGGATCCCTGTTCGATTCAGGGTGGGGGTACCAGATTTCGCCGACCCCGGGTTGCTCGCGCTTTGAAGGGACGAAAGAGACCCGTAGCCCGGCGCACTTCGAACGAGGGCCCCGCTATTCCTCCGGCAGGGGCCGGCCCTTGGTCTCCGGCGCCCAGATGAGCGCCACCATCCCGATCAAATAGACGGAGCACATGATAACCGCGGCCATCCGGAAGGGTTCGGCCACCGCCTGTTGGCTGAGCAGCACGCTCAATTGGCCCAACAACATCGGCGCCGGCGCGGCCAAATACCGCACCGTGTTGTAACAAAAGCCCACGCCCGTGCCCCGCAGACGCGTGGGAAAGATCTCCGGGAAATAAATCGAATAACCGGCAAACACCGCCAGTTGGGCAAACCCCATCATGGGCAGCATCCAGTACGCGTCCGTGGCCGTGCGCAGGTTCAAAAACACGTAGGCCGTGGTGACCAGACAGAGCAGAAATGCGAGCAAGAACGCCAGACGCCGGCTCAACCAGGCCGCCACCACGGTGAAGGCCGTCATCCCCACAAAGGCCCCCAGATCCTGGAAGAACGTGCCCCAGCCCCGCACGGTGTCCACCGCATGCTGCGGCGCCCCCTTCAGGGCCGTGGAGATCAGCTCCGGCGAGAAAAAACCAATCCCCCACAAACCCACCATGCCGGAGACCCCCAACAACAGCCCGATGATCGCATGTCGTCGCCACCGCGGATGTCCGAACAGGTCCTTGAGCGATCCGACCTGCCGCTGGGCCTGGCCGCTGCGGGCCAGTTCCTTGGCGCGTTTCCAGGCTTCCGGTTCGCGGAGCACAAGGAGGATCGGCGCGGCCAGAAGCGAAGGCAGAATCCCCACGAAAAAGAGGATGCGCCATCCGCTCCAGTTCCCCCAGAAGTTCTCGGCTCCCGGTTGAATCCAAAGACTGATGAGCGACCCCATCATGTTGCCCACCGCCGAAAGGGCCTGCAACGCACCCAGAGCCACCGCACGGACCCGGCCCGGCACGCTTTCCGCCACCAGCGTGGTGGCTGCACCGAACATGCCTCCCACGCCCAGGCCCACCAAAAAGCGGTAGATCGTAAAGTCCACCCAGCTCTGCGCCAGCCCACACAGCCCCGTGAACCCCGAGTAGACCAGCAGGGTGGTGACCATGGTTTTGACGCGACCCCACTTGTCGCTGAGCATGCCGAAAAAGATGCCGCCCGTGGCCCAGCCCAGAATCATCGAAGTGGTGGCGTAACCGATGTATTGTTTGATGACTTCGGACGCGGTTTCCGGTCCCAGCAACTCCCGCAGAGCCGATTCCCGGGCCAGCACAAACAGGCGCTGATCCATGCAATCGAACAACCAGCCTGCCGAGGCGATGATGACCACCAGCCAGTGGTAAAGAGTGATCCGCTCTTGCTGGGAGGAAGACGCCGTTTGGGCAAGCTGGCTCGCGCCTTGCATGGCGCGCATCGTCGGCAACGATCCCGGCGAATGTCAAGCAAGAGCGGCCCGTTCGAGCATTCAGTGCCCCCTTGCCGGCGCATGCGGGAAGCACCGGTTCGCGCCGCAGACATCAGCCCTGCGACGGGTTCGCTGGGCTCGTCTCCCCACGCGCACTCCGGTCCCCGGGGACTGGCGCCGAAACGAACCGGGCCGGGCCGACTGCGAGAGGAGGCCGGAACACTGAAACTGCGTGAGGACCGGTGGCTCGGCAGAGGGGCTGCTGGGTGTGCAAGAACAACACGCTGCCCGCCCGGCCGACGAATCGGGCGCAGCAGGCAGGGCTTGGGCGCGGATCCGCCCGGACCCTTGGCCCTGAACCATCCCAAACGTACGTGGACCGTGGAATTGCCGAAAACCGGATGCGGAATTGCGGCATCAGATCGCCCGGCGGGCAGTGCTGACGGCCCAGACTACCCGTCCGACCAAGGTCAGATCGGCTTCCCTTCGCGCCCTGCGAGAGCACCCGCATGCGATCTTGAAGGGTTCTTTCCGTGGCGGGCAGGGCCGGGCGTTCTGGCATTGCGACGAGAGCCTTCCGAACCCCCGCCGAGATGCCGTCGGAGGATCAAAGCAACTGCAGGAGCAACCCTTGGAGGATCAAGGTGCCCAGGATCAGGAACCACGAGAAAGCCGAGGCGACCCACAACCGCCGGGGTTGGACGGGGGAAAGCGCAAACCGGAACCGTATGCCTCCGACCGCGAGCACATCGCCGTTGCGCAGCCGCACCTCGGAGGCGGGCTGGTCGTTGACGAGGAGGCCCGCCCGGCCGACCGCGGTCACACAAATTCCATGGGCGCGGTCCCAGTGAAACCGCAGGTGTTCATCCCACACGCCCGGGGCGTCCACTTGGATGTCACAAGCGGGGCTTCGCCCCAACGTGGCCGGCAAGCGCCGGATCCGGAGGTGCCGGCCCGCGACCGGACCGACCAGTCCCTGCAGCTCGACCATTACCAGAATCGACGCGGCACGTGGATTCGATCGCCCGGCATCACCTTGGGATCCAGCTCGGGACGCTCGATGGCCTTGCGGCAGTCCACCACCACTGTCGACCCGTCCGCGCGCACCAACAGGACGCGCGTCTTGCGCGCAAAGTCAGTGAAATCGCCGGCTGACTGGATCGCCTGCGTGACGGTGAGTTCCCCCAGCCAGGGAAACCGGCCGGGGCTCCGCACCTCCCCGCCCACGTAATAAAACCGCTCCAGCGATTTCACGGTGGCGGTGAGGCGCGTGTAGTAGCGCGAATAGCGCTCCTGAATCTCCTTCTGCAACTCCCCGGCGGTTTTGCCCGCGGCCAGCACCGAGCCAATCATCGGCAACGTGATCGTGCCGTCTTCTTTGATTCGCTCCTCATGAGGCGGAGGTGGCGGTTCCACCCCGGAGAATGTGACGGTCACGGTGTCCCCCACCCGGAACCGCTCCACGGCCGCGGCGGGAGAGGAACCGCTGGTTCCATTGGTGGGGCCGGTGGAGAGGGGCCCCGTCCAAGTCGGGGAATCAGGGAACGCGGCCGTCTCCGGGCCGGCCGTGCCGCAACCGACCAGTGAAAGAACCAAACCCAAGCCGCATGCCAATGCGGTCCATCTTCCCAAACGCGTGTGTGCGCTGTTCATGCCTGAAGAAGATCAGGTGCCGCTCGGCGGCGCCGGTCAGTATTTGGACTTGATCTCCACGCGGGCCGTGTCCGCCGAGGCCGTCTTGCCGGCCTTCTCCTTGTCCTTGTCGGAGCCGATCTTTTCCGAATCCTCGCTGCGATAGTAGTAATCGTGGTAGTACCCGCTGTAGTAGTAGTAGCTCTCGTCCTGCGAAAGGTTGATGTTGTTGAGAACGATGCCAATGAGGTTGCCCCCCACCTTCTCAATCAGCTGCTTGGCCCGAATGTTCATGGGCTGCGGATAACGCCGATACTGGATGACCTGCAGCGTCAGGTCCACTTCGCTGGCCAGGATGGACGCGTCGCTCACCCCCATGATGGGCGGGGAATCAAAGAAGACGAAGTCGTAGCGCTGTTTCAGCTCGTTGATGAGATCGCGCATGGCCGCGGAGCTCAAGATCCCGAGCGAGCTGCTGGGCAGTTTGCCGCTGGGCATGAAGTCGAGGGTCGGCAACTGCGTGGTCTGAATGACCTCTTCCAGTTTGTTCTGGCGCAGGAGGTAATTGGTCAGGCCGATGGCATTGCTGACCTTCAGGCGCTTGTGAATGGCGGGCCGACGCAGGTCGGAGTCCACGATCAGCACACGCTGGTTGCTCTGGGCAAACACGGTGGCCAGGTTCAGCACGGTCGTGGTCTTGCCCTCGCCGGCGCCGGCACTGACCACCACCAGAGTGTTCAGCCGCTCATCCTTGCGCGAGAACAACAGATTCGTGCGCAACACCCGGTAGGCCTCCGCGTGGGGACTTTCGGCCCCCTCTTCCAGCAGGAGCCCGACATTCTGCGGGATCACGCCCAGCACCGGTGCACCCAGGGCGCGCTCCACGTCGTCGATGGTCTTCACACTGGTGTCCAAATACTCGATGAAGAAGGCCAGGCCCACGCCCACCACCAGGCCGATGATCACGCCGAGCATGATGTTGAGTGTTTTGTTGGGCTGGACGGGCCGCAGGCCGGGTTCGGCCCGTTCGACGATCGTGACCATGGCGGTCTTGGGCAGGTCCACATCGATTTTTTCCGCCTTCAGCTTGTTCTCCAGAAGCCGCTGGAATGCGATGAGGTTTTCCAGTTCGCGCTTTTTCTCGAAGTAGGGGCGGCTTTTCTCGACCTTCTCGATGTCCTTGCGCCGGGCGTCCTCGAACTCGGCGACGATGGAATCGAGCCGCTCTTTCAGGGACGCCACGCGCACCTCGAGGCCCCGAATCAGGCCGTCGACCCGGTTGTTGATCTTCCGCTTGAGATCTTCGATCTGGCGTTTGACGGTCACGACCGTGGGATGTTCGTCCGCATAATCGCGCCGCAATTGGATGAGGGTCTGCTCCGCCAGGTTGAGACTTTGGGCCAACTCCGTCAGTTGCGGATCGTCCCGCATGGCCGCGGAAAGCACCTGGGGCAGTTCCTCGCGGGGCACCGACTTCAGCTGCTCCAGCAGTTTCGCCTCCGCCTCGTACTGGGACTTGGCTTCGATGCGGAGGGCCTCCAGCCGGCGCACCGTCTCGGCCTCCAGCAGCAGGCTGGGGCCCGTGCCCGCCGCATCCACGTCCGAAATCTCCAGTTCCCGCCGCAGGCGATCGAGTTCCTTCTGCGTTTCGTCGATTCGTCTCTGATGTTCTTCCAGCCGCTCGACCAACACGGCGATGCCGCCCATGCTGAGCTGTTTTCGCTGCTCGATCCGGTGTTGCTGATAGCTGAGGGCAATGGCGTTGGCGATGTCCGCGGCCTCCTGAGCGTCCTCGCTGACGACGCGGATTTCGATGATGCTGGTATTGCGCCGGGGCCGCAGATCCATGCGACTACGCAGGAGCATGAGGGCTTCCTGCATCTTGAGGGGCTCGCCCCCGGCATATTTGGCCCCCCATTTGACCATGAGGTTCAGGTCATGAATGACGTTGGTAAGAATCAGTTCGGAATTGATGACTTCGAACTCTGTCTCGATGAAGTACGGGTCGTACCCCGGCGAGTAAAGGGGATCGGTAAGCCCTCGAATATCGGTGATGTCGCGTTCGACCTTGATCCGCGCGGTGCTGGCATACCGCTGCGGCAACATGTAGGTGACCAGCGTGGCGGTCAGCACCACAAGGAAAAAGACCGCCAAGATCACCGTCTTGCGGATTCGGATGATCCGCCAGTAGTCGAGGAAGTGCAGCTTGGTCTCGGGAGGAGGAGTGGCAACTTTCGTGGCGTCCATACAAAAAAGCAGGGGGCTAGCGTGCGCTTCGACCCAGCCCCCTGCAACTCACACTCGGTTCAGTAGGTGGCAGTGACTCCGATGTACACCCGGTTGCGGTCATAGGACCGACCCGGAATGTCCGAGTTCAGCCGGTCGAAATTGTAGCCGGCTTCGCAGGAGAGGAAACGGCTGATCTGATAGGTCAGGTTGATGCCTGCCGAGAAGAATTGATCGCTCTGGTCCCCGTAGAGGCCGCCGTCGAACGTGGAATCCTGGTAGCGAATGTTCCCGATGGCGACCAGTTTCGGAGTGAGCTGATGGCTGATCAGTCCATACACCGTGCTGCTCTCCTGGGAGCCGGTAATGCGGCCGCCGAAGGGAGCAACCACGTCGGTGGGGTAGAAGGAGTGAACAAAACCGATTTGGACGTTGCCGCCCCGGGCGTACCCGTAGCTGGCGCTGACATCCACGTACGGGATCCAGCTGTCCTGGTTGACCCGATCGTTATCGTAATCAATGTGGGTGGCACCCATCTTCAGCGAGGCGCTGGCATTCCGCAGGAATGCGTGATTTACGCCCGCGTAGATGTAGTGCGAAATATTGTCGCGATCCTCGGAGTATACCGGGCCCGTTTGGAGGATGGGGTTCAACCAGGCAATCTGTTGGTCCCCCAGGTAATGCGTGATCCCCAGGTTGTAACCGATGAGGGCCGTGGTCTCGGGCAGCGCCTGCCAACGCAGGTTGGCCACGATGAGGTGTTCATCCCGATCCAACAGGCCGGACAGGCTGGCCCGCTGGAATACTCCGCCCACCGTGGTCACACGGTCGTGATCATAATCCCAGTAAACGTTGTTGTAACCGAGCTGCAACCCGAGCTGCCGGGTCAATTGCGCGTTGGCGAGGAACCGCGCACGGTTGCGAAGATTGTCCCCCTCGGTCCGATAGGGCACCCCGTTGTCCAACAATTCCGGCTCCTGGGCCACAACGAACGAGTTGTCCAGGTCAATGCTGTAGCGCTCGGTAAAGGCGTGATTGAAGCGCAGGTCCACTTGATGACTGTGATCCCAGGCATCGCTGCTGCGATCCTCGAAGTACTTGCCGGAGTACAGGTACCGAAGTCCGAGGTACGTTTGTTCCAAAGGCAGGTTGAACTGAACCGACGGGCTGATGTTGAACCCGAAGCTGTCCCGCTCGTTCTGGTTGCTGTAACCGTAGGCGTAGTTGTCGTCGTAAAAACCACGCAACGTCGCCGAGACGCTCCACGTCTTGGTTGCGTCCACCCCCGCGAGCCCCGGAGAGTACGCGGATGCACCGGAAATCCCCACCGCTACCAAGCCCACAGATGCGACGATTCTTTTCATAGGCACTGCTCTCTGGTTGTTGGATGCACGCCCCGGCGTCACGTTGCCACGGCACCGAAGCCGCCTCACTGTGTACTGTCTCCTGCTGGGTCTGTCAACAAATCCGCCTCACTTTTAACGGGTTCGGTGGACCCGCGCAAGGGGAAAAGTGGCCCCCGACAAAAAACGCAGCCCCGGGCCGTGGGACCCCCGAGGGAAGGGCCGCAACGCTGCCAGGCCAACACCTCTGGTCCGAGGCTTGGCCCCGGGTTTACCCATGTCGCAATCGCGCAGCACTCCGAGCGGAAAAGCCGCGGGTCCCGACCATTCTGCAGCCGCCACGACGGCAAAAGATGCAAATGCCGGGTACGCGTGCCCGCCTCCCCAATTCTACACCTTCGGTCTTTCGGTTGTTCTCCGCCCGCAAAACCGAACAAAGACCGACGGCCGGCCGGGCGCAAAACGTGGCGCTACCATGCGCCCTCGCCCGATCGCAACGCCCAAGCGGAGTGCCGATAGCCGTGAAGGTGACGCAGTCGGCTTCCAGCGCAACCGGGTCGCGGTTCCCGCGTTCGAGCCAGAAGGTCGATCCCCTGCGCAGCCGGCCCTGCGCCGAACATCCCGCCCCTCTTTTTCCAGGCAGTGGATCGTGCTCTCCATGGGAACGCATTGGGCCGTCCCGGACCTCCGTGAGCTCGTGAGAGTTGTTTCGCTCTCATGGCGGTGGAAAGCCCGCAACGCGAGGCCCGGTTCCGATCCTCGTCAAGCCAGCGAGCGCTTCGGCACCTCGCGGTCCGAGTGTGCGCAGGCCACCGAAGAACCTTGCCGGGCCGCAGGTTCGTCCATGCAGCGGCGGGGCGTCGAGCGGGCTGTGCAGCGGGACACTGGCTTGCGCTTCCACTTGGGGCCCAAACTGCAAAAACCGGTCCTCCCTGTGGTCCGGAACCCGGCAGACCGTGAACCCAAGGTCTGACTCGCGCAGGGCCGGTCCTCCCGAGGCGGGCCATTCAATGCCACGAGCTCAACGCGCCGGTATGGTGATTCGCTGGCCGACTCGCATGCGACGGGGCTCCAACCCCGGATTGGCTTCGAGCAACGCCTGGAGGCTGACGCCGTAACGGCGGGCGATGCCGGTGGGGGTCTCGCCCGGCTGTACCACGTGGACGCGCGAACTGGAGAAGGCGGTACTGCCCGGAGCGGGCGTGGCTTCGGATGCGGTCGGACCCGGGCGAACCTGCGTTTCCGGTGCAATCGCTACAGCCCGAGGAGCACCTGGCAGAGGGCCGACGGAATCCGCGCGCGGGGCCTCCGCGCGCGGGGCCTGGGCAGCCGCGACCGCGTTGGACAGGGCTCGCGTCAGGTCCGAGGCATAGGCCTGCCACCGGCTCAGTTCAGTTTTGAGCCGCCGGTTTTCCTCGGCCAGCTGCTCGAATTCTCGCTGCAGTCCCGGCGTGATCGGCAGCGGGAGGACCGCGCGCGCCAGCTCCTGTTTACAGGCCAGGATCCGCTGCCGGACGATGTCGGCATTCTCGGCCCTGGGGCGGAGCTGCAAGTACCGTTCGTAATGGTAAATGGCCGCGGCCGGGTCGGGCACTTTGACATCGTAAAGCCAGCCAAGCTCGAAATGGGCCGAGGCCGAACGCGGGTTAACCTCCAGCGCCCGTTGAAAGGCCTCCACGGCGCCCGCGTAATCCATGCTGTTGACGCGGGCCTTGCCCGCCCGGTAATGGGGCTCTTTTTGCTCCTCCAGCAGCCCGGGCGATCCCGGCGTGCAACCGGTCGCCATCAGCCAGAGGCCCGCCATCAGCAGCGTCAGCCATGCCTTGAAGCCGCACTCCATTCGATCGGAAACTAACGACCGCCTGCCGGAGGCGCAACGCCCGCGTGGTTAGGTGCCGGGTGCAGTCTCTTGGAGGAATCCTCCGCCCCCCACCGGGAACTGCGGCGATTGCGAACCTGAGCTGACGGAAACGAGTGGAGGAAACCACCGCCAGGCCTGGCGGCGGTGGCCCTCGGCCCAGGGGCGTTGCCGTCTCTTTCAAGCATCCTGCACCCTGCGGGGCACAGCAGGGCAGACGGTTTGCTTCGAGGTGTGGAGAAAACCGGGCCGTTCTCCAGGGATCGTCCAAACAGAAGCGCTTTGGCCAATCGGAAGGCCCGGGGTTGAATTGGGCCTCGACCCGTGGAGGAGGCACAGGCGCACCCACGAGGTGCCGCGTTGCGACCCGTGGCGCCCGACAAGCAGGTGGGTCAGGGCAGCCAAATCCGATGCGGGCGAAAGAGGGCTCGCGCTGCTGACCCGATGACCAATCCTGGCCATTGACGCGTGGTAAAGGGTCGGAAAACTTTTGCCTGTGCTTGAAACAGCTCTCAACAGGGGGTGGAAGCCAGGTTTGCTCCCCGGCTACGAATCGGGGCTGTTTTCTCGGGCACGAATGTTTCCCGTCTTCCTGTTGGCCCTGTTCATCTGCGGATTCGAGGAGCCGGCGCACGCCCAGAGGCAAATGGAATCGCTGGGCCGTGGCCTGGTGGCACTGCGAAGAAGCTCCACCGAGGTTTACGTCTCCTGGCGGCACTTGGGCAACGACCCGCAAGATCTGGCTTTCAACTTGTACCGCGTCACCGGCACCACGACCAATCGTCTCAATGCCGCGCCGCTCGCCCAGACCACCGATTACGTGGATCGCCCGCCGGGATTCGCCCTGGCCCATACCTACTTTGTTCGCACCGTGCGGGGCGGGGTGGAAGTGGATGATGTCTGGGCGCATCCGCAGGGGCGCTCGGCATTCACCGTGCCGCCGAACGCGCCGGTGCCCACGGACGCTCAGGGACGCGTGGCGCCGTACCTGAGCATCCCGCTGCAGGTGCCGCCGGGTGGGACCACGCCCGACGGGGTGAGTTACACGTACTCCCCGAACGACGTGAGCCCGGGAGACCTGACAGGCGACGGTGAATACGAACTGGTGGTGAAGTGGGACCCGTCCAACAGCAAGGACAACTCGCAATCGGGCTACACCGGCAACGTGTATTTGGACGCCTACCGTCTGGACGGAACGCTGCTGTGGCGCATCGACCTGGGGCGGAACATCCGGGCGGGGGCGCATTACACGCAATTCATGGTTTACGACCTGGACGGCGACGGCCGGGCCGAAGTGGCGTGCAAAACGGCACCGGGCACGCGGGACGGTCAGGGCAACTGGGTGTTGATGCCCGGAGACAATCCCAACGCCGATTATCGAAACAGTTCCGGCTACATTCTGAGCGGGCCGGAGTATTTGACCATTTTTGACGGGCGAACCGGGGCGGCCCTGTGGACCACCAACTATCTGCCCCCGCGCGGCTCGGTCAGTTCCTGGGGCGACAGTTACGGCAACCGTGTCGACCGGTTTCTGGCGTGCGTGGCGTATCTGGACGGGGTGCGTCCCAGCCTGGTCATGTGCCGCGGCTACTACACCCGCACGGTGCTGGTGGCCTGGGACTGGCGGAACGGCCGGCTGACGCATCGCTGGACCTTCGACAGCAATGCCAGCGGCTGGAGCGCGTACGCCGGCCAGGGGAATCACAATTTGTCGGTGGCCGACGTGGACGGGGACGGGCGCGACGAGATCGTGTATGGAGCCTGTGTGATCGATGACAACGGCCGCGGCCTTTACTCCACCCGGTGGGGCCATGGCGATGCGATGCACGTTTCCGACATGGACCCCGATCGGCCCGGCTTGGAAGTCTGGCAGGTTCACGAAAGCCCCTCCGCCGTGGGCGGCGGCTCCTTTCGAGACGCCGGAACCGGAGAGTTGATCTGGGGCCTGGAAAGCACGGGCGACACGGGGCGGGGCCTGGCCGCACCCATCGACGGACGTTACCCCGGCTACCAGTTTTGGTCGTCGGTCTCGCCCGGCGTACTCAACCGTTCCGGCCAGCCGATTTCCTCGAGTCGGCCTTCCATCAATTTTGCCGTCTGGTGGGACGCGGATGTGTTGCGCGAGCTGCACGACAGCGCCGGCAGCGGCGGTCGGGATGCCAAATTGGACAAGTGGACGGGCAATGGCGTGCAGCGCCTCCTGAGCTTCTACACGGTCGACGGAGGGGCGTACAACATCAACGGCACCAAGGCCAATCCCTGCCTCAGCGGGGACATCCTCGGGGACTGGCGCGAGGAGATCCTTCTGCGCAGTGCCGACAACTCGCGACTGATGTTGTTCGTCCCGGTCAGCCCCGCCACCAATCGGTTCCGCACGTTTCTGCACGACCCCACGTATCGGCTGGCACTGGCCTGGCAAAACGTGGCCTATAATCAGCCGCCACATCCCGGTTTCTACGTGGGGCCCGGCATGGACGAACCGCCGGTCCTTCCCGTGTCCGATGCAACCGTGGCCTGGATCGGTGGCGGGGACAATCGCTGGGACGCCACAGCGGCGCGCTGGGTGGTCCACAACCTCTGGACCCAAACCGTGGTCACCAACTTTCAAAACGGCCAGTCCGTGCTTTTCGATCAGCGGGGCGCCGGCGCATCCCGGGTTACCCTGTCCGGGGTATGGCAACCTGTCCAGGTGACCGTTCATGCCCCCACCGATTACGAGTTGGCGGGCGGCGGGTTGGCGGGTTCGATGTCCCTGACCAAGGCCGGGACGGGCACGCTCACGTTGGCCAACACGAACGCATTCACCGGTCCCACGGAGGTGGCCGAGGGCGGGCTGGTGGTCAACGGGGCCCTGGTGGCCAGCCCGGTGCGGGTCCGGCCCGGGGTGTGGTTGAACAGCCGCCTGGCGGGGGCGGGGGTCCTGGGCGCAGGTGCCGTGCTGGGACGCAACTGCATTCTCGATCCGGGGCCGTCCCGCGGCGCGGCCGGAGTCCTGACCATTTCGAATCACCTGGTCCTGCAGAATGCGCGGCTGTGGTTCGATCTGTCCTCGGACCCGTCCGGAACCCTCAGCCCCGGGGATCGCGTGCGAGTGTTCGGTTCGCTCACTCTTGCCGGAACCAATCGCATCGAGCTGAACCTCCTGGCCGGGCAACTGGCTCCGGGGGTTTACCCGCTGTTGGAGTACACCGGTCCGATCACCGGGGGCCTGCCGCAATTGGAGCTGGTTCAACCGCCGGTGCCGGGTCTGGTGCTCACACAGGGGGCCGGTTTCATCGGGCTGTGGATGCCCCACCCGCTTCCGCCGGGAGGCCGCCTTCTGGTCTGGAGGGGTTCCGGGTCGCAGTGGGACCTGGGGCTGACGCCGAACTGGTTGGACGCCGGACAGCCGACCGGCTTCCGCAACGGCGATCAGGTGCGGTTTGACGACACGGGCGCGGCAGCCGCCCAGGTTGTGTTGACGGGGACGCTGGAACCGGCGCAGGTGGTCGTGGACGCCGCGACGGATTACGCGTTCACAGGGCCCGGGAGGCTTGCAGGCGCGACCCGCCTGGTCAAAGCCGGAGCCGGCACCTTGACCCTGGCCACGACCAACACCTTCCGTGGCGGCGTTGTTTTGAGCAACGGAGTCCTGGCGCTCTCCGGACCGGAGCCGGGGGGTCTGACCGCCAACGAGTTCGCGCCGGGAACCGGCCCGATCCTGTTCCACGGCGGCACGCTCCAACTGTACGGTTACGGTCTCCGCGACAATACCAGTACCTACGGACGATTGACCAACCAGTTGGTGGTGCCGCCCGGACAGCGCGGGATCGTTCGCGCCGGACCGCGTCAGACGCTGGCCAGCCCCGTGACCGGCAGCGGCACACTGGAGCTCCACGTCGATTATGTTCGGGGCGAGGTCACCGGCGACTGGACAACCTTTTCCGGTCGACTGCTGGTCCGGGCCTCCACCGGCACACCGGCCTCCTCGACCTACGACGATTTCCGGGTGGGCACCGCGGCCGGTTTCCCACGGGCCCGGGTTCATCTGGGCACCGGTGTGGCCATGTACAGTCGCGCGCCCGCCAACAGCGTGATCCCCATCGGCGAACTCGCCGCCGAGGAAGGGGCCCTGATGCTGGCCGGCGGCGGATCCGGTTTGGGCGCGCAAAACGCGGTGACCTGGCAGGTCGGCGGCCTCGACACCTCTGCAACGAACGCCGCCCTCCTCAGTGGCGCCATCGCACTTGTCAAAGAGGGCACCGGCACATGGGCGTTGAGCGGTTCCAACAGCTACACGGGCTCGACCTTCGTGCGGCGCGGGACCCTGGTCGTGTCCGGTGACCAACGGGCCGCCACGGGCATGGTGCAGGTGCTGCCCGGAGCTGTCCTGGCGGGCACGGGAGTGATCGGTGGCGTGACCACGGTGGAAGGATCCCTGCGTCCAGGTGGTCCGGAGCCGGGTACACTCACCTTCGCGCGCGACCTGGTGCTGACGTCGGGGGCAGAGACTTCGATGAAGCTCGCCGGGGCCCCGCCCTTGCACGACCGCCTGGTCGTGGAAGGCACCTGTCGGTTGGGAGGCCGGCTCCGCGTCGTGGCCCTGAGCCCCGATCCCTTCCAGGCCGGACAGCGGTTCCGCCTCATTCAGGCCGCAACCTTGTGGGGCAGCTTCGCCGAATACGAGCTTCCCGAAATCGAGCCGGGCCTGAGATGGCGCACCGACCGGCTCGGCGTGGATGGAACCCTCTGGGTGGTGCGGACCGACCCGCCCCGGCTCAGGCATGTGGCACGGGCAGGGGAGCAGCTCGTGCTTCGCGCAGACCAGGGCACACCGGGCTGGCCGGTGCGGCTCCTGCGCAGCGCGGACCTGACACGACCCCTGCCAGAATGGGAGGTCGTGGCGGAAGCGGCGTTCGACGAGTCGGGCGCCATCGAGATGGCAGTCCCCGTTGACGGTGTCCAACCGGCCGCATTCTTCTGCCTCCAGGTGCCGTGAACGAAAACTGCCAGGTCGGGGAACGGGCGACCCGCCCGCCGGTGCAGGGCCACCGGACGACCGCTGCAAACGCCGTGGCGGCGTGTGCAGTCGGCGTCGGGATTTGCACTGGCCTTCGGTCCCCGTGCGCGAGCAAGCTGTCGAGGGGCGCGCCGGAGAAGATCGGGCACGCCCACCGAGGCCAACCACCATGAAGAACCTCGCTCCAGTCTGGAATCGGATCCCCGGCCTCCTCGTGGGGGCACACCTCCTGGCCGCGGCCATCGAAAACGGTGCGCACGCATCCGAGGGAACGCCCCCGTTCTGGGCCCACGCACAGCGCCCGCCCATGGGCTGGAACAGCTGGGATTGCTTCGGCACCACCGTGACCGAGGCCCAGACGCGTGCGCAGGCGGACGTCATGGCCGCCCTGTTGCGCCCCCATGGCTGGGAATACATCGTCGTGGACATCCAATGGTACGAGCCGCAGGCACGGGGCTACGGTTACCGCGAAGGCGCCGAACTCACCATGGATGAATGGGGCCGGCTCTGGCCCGCGACCAATCGGTTTCCCTCCTCCGCCCACGGAGCCGGTTTCAAGCCCCTGGCCGACTACATTCACCACAAGGGCCTCAAGTTTGGTGTCCACCTCATGCGCGGCATCCCGCGTCAGGCAGTGCATCGAAACACCCCTGTCAAGGGTACATCGTACCGCGCCCGCGACATCGCCAACACCAACAGCGTGTGCCCGTGGAACCCGGACATGTACGGCGTGCAAGCCACCCATCCCGGCGCACAGGCCTGGTACGATTCCGTGTTCGAGCTGCTGGCCGCGTGGGGCGTGGATTATGTCAAGGTGGACGACATCAGCCGGCCCTATCACGATCACGAAGGCGAAATTGAATTGATTCGCCGGGCCATCGATCGCTGTGGTCGGCCCATGGTCCTGAGTCTGTCGCCGGGCGAAACCCCGCTGAGCGCCGGCGACCACGTCGTCCGCCATGCCAACCTTTGGCGAATCAGCGATGATTTCTGGGACAACTGGCCGGCCCTGTGGGAGCAGTTCGAGCGTTTGCATCAGTGGACTCCCTTTCGCGGGCCGGGGCACTGGCCGGATGCGGACATGCTCCCGCTGGGGGTTTTGGAGTTTGGCCGGCGCACCACCCGGTTCACCCGGGACGAACAGGTCACGTTGATGACGCTCTGGTGCATGGCCCGTTCGCCCCTCATGTTCGGGGGTGATCTCACCCGGTTGGATGCCTGGACGCTTTCGTTGCTGACCAATCGCGAGGTGTTGGCGGTCCATCAAAGCAGTCGCGGCAACCGGCAATGGTTTCGGCAGGAACATCGCATTGCATGGATCGCGGAAGACCCGGCCACGGGAGACCGGTTCCTGGCCCTGTTCCATGCCCCGCCGCCAGCGTCCCTGGATCCCGACCGCGCCGTCTGGCAAAGCCCCTTGGTGAACGGCCAAACGCCGGGGCAGGGCGTGGAAGTGGATGTGGCGCTCCACGGGGCACGAGAATTGTTCCTGGTGGTCACCGATGGCGGCGATGACAATTTCGGCGACCACGCCAACTGGGTCGAGCCGCGCCTTGTGATGGAGGGGGGTGAACTGGCCCTGGTCGATTTGCGGTGGCGCTCGGCACAGACCGGCTGGGGCCAGATCGGCATCGGCCGCGACGCCGGGGGCGGCCCCATGCGGGTGGCGGGCCGCGTCATCACCAACGGCATCGGCACGCACGCATTCTCGGTGCTGGCCTATGACCTGCCGACCGGCGTCCGCCGCTTCCGCGCCTTTGCCGCGCTGGACGACGAGGCAGTGCGCCTGCCGCGCGGGGCCACCGTCCGATTCCTGCTCTTCACCAACGATCCTCTCCCCACCTCGCCGCCCTGCACGGTCTCCGTGGACCTCACAGAACTGGGCTTTTCCGGGCCGGTGCGCGTGCGGGATTTGTGGGCCCAACAGGACCTGGGCCGGTTCGAAGGTCGCTTCGGCGTGGAACTGCGACCGCACGCGGCGGGTTTGTACCGGTTGACGCCGGTGCGTCGTGCGTCCTCCACAGGTCAGCCCGGCGCCACCCGCTTGTGGCGATCTGCGGCGCCGGGCTCGGCTCCCCGCTCCCTGCCCCCGTCCATGATCGGGGAAAAGCTCGACCGCGGCCTGATCGCCTTTCTCCAGACCAACGGGCAGACATTTGTGAGCTGGCGGCTCCTGCTCCGGGACCCGCCCGCCGTGCGTTTCTGGGTGGATCGCAGCCCGGACGGCCAAACGAACTGGCAGCCGTGCACACCCGAGCCGCTGGCCGACCGCTGCAACTTTGTGGATCCGCACAGCGCTGGCCGGCGGTGGTTTTATCGCGTGCGCGCGCTGGGGCCGAACGGGCGCGTCGAAACCTCGGCGCCGGTCCGGGCCGAACCGGTCGAGGGCCCCACCGCCTTCCGCCGCATCCGTCTCCAGGGCAACTACCGATTCGACAAGGTCGGCCTCGGGGATTTGGACGGTGACGCAGCCCTCGACTTCGTGATCAAACAACCCCACCAGGTCAGCGACCCCGGGGTGTGGCGGCCCAGCGAGGACACCTTCAAGCTCGAAGCCTATCGCAGTGACGGCACGTTCCTGTGGCGACGCGATCTCGGCTGGAACATCGAGCAGGGCGTCTGGTGGTCGCCCCTGCTGGTCTACGACCTGGACGGGGACGGGTGCGCCGAGGTCGCGGTCAAAACGGCTCCCACGGACGTGGATTATCGCGACGCGACCGGCCGGGTCACGCGCGGCCCCGAATGGTGCTCCATTCTCGACGGCCGCACCGGGCGGGAGCTGGCCCGGGTGGACTGGCCCGAACGCGGCAATGTGGCGGACTGGGGGGATCCCAACAACAACCGTGCCTCGCGCCACCTCATGGGCGTGGCCTACCTGGACGGGCGCCGGCCCGCCCTGCTGCTCCTTCGCGGCACCTACACCAAGATGGTGGTCCACGCGTATCATTTCCAGGAAGGCCGACTGGTGCCCGTCTGGCAGTGGTGTGGCGATGACGAACGACCCCCTGTCCGCGGCCAGGGCATGCACGGGGTGCATACCGTGGACCTGGACGGCGACGGCCGCGATGAAATTGTGCTCGGCGCGGCCGTGCTGCGTCCCGGCGGCCGCCTCTTCTGGAACCTGGGCATGGGCCACCCGGACGCGGTGTACGTGTCCGATGTGTTGCCCCATCGGCACGGTTTGGAAATCATGTACGGCTTCGAAACCCGCCAGCCGCGTCACGGAATCTGTCTGGTCGAGGCCCGCACCGGCCGCCTGATCTGGGGTTGCGATCATCCCACCGATCATGTCCACAGTCAGGGGATGTTCGGCGATTTTGATCCGGACCATCCCGGGCCGGAGTTCTATGCCGGGGAAAAATTCAAGCCGGACCGCTGGGTTTACGGTGCCCGGGACGGCCGGCTGTTGTCGCAGGAAGACCTGGGCAGTTTGTCGCCCTGCGCCCTTTGGTGGGCCGACGGCTGGATCCGCTGGGTTGCGGTGCGCGGGCGGATCGGTCCGTACCGCGGTCCCGGCATGGACGTTTATGAAGGCCGGGTCGTTGCCGTGGGGGATGTTTTGGGCGACTGGCGCGAAGAACTCATTACGTGCGTGCCGGGCGAGCTGCGCATTTACACCACCACGCGGCCCTCGGGCAGCCGGCGGTTGTGCTGGCTCCATGATCGCGCCTACCGCACGGGCCTGGCCCATGCCGCAATGGGTTACCTCTTTCCGCCCCAGCCAACCGGTTCGCTGATCCTCACGGTGCCCTGAGCCGTGCGGTGGTTTCTTCAGCCGCGAGGCTTTTCATTGCGGGCAAACCACGATCGCAGCAACTGCTGACGCTCCGTGGGACTCGCCGCCGGACGTGTGTCCCGCCGGTCCTCGCCGTGTTCCACGCTCCAGCCATGCCATTCGCGGAACGCGTGATAACTCCAGTCCCAGCCCCACGCCTCGAAGATGTCGATCAGGTCGCGGAGATAACGGGCAGCGCTCCCGTCCGGGGCCCAGCGAATGGCGCTGAATTCGCCCACGTAGATGTGCATTCCGTAACGAAGCTGGAACGCACGCACGGGTTCCAGCACCGCCTCGAGTCGACGCTTGTCCCAAAACTCGCCGCGGATCGGCCCGGGATACCGGAGCGGCTCCCCCGAATCGTAAACGCCCTGATGCGTAAAGGCATGAGGCTCGTACATGTGCACGCTGTACACCACGTTCGAGACCGCCAGCGGCACAAAATCCACAAACCCCGCTGGTCCGCCCCAGCCGGCCGGTTCCACAATCAGCGTTCGCGTGGGATCGACGCCCCGGATTGCCCGCGCCACCCGCTCCGCCAGCGCCGGCCAGTCGTCGCAACCCTCCTCCACGAAATTCTCCACCGGCTCATTGACCAGGTCGTAGCCCCAGAGGATCCGATGACCGCGGAACCGTCGCGCGATGCGTTCCCACACCTCGACAAGTTTGGCCTGCGCCCGCGGATTCGTGAACAACTCGTCGTTGGCGGCCACGTAACCGCCCGCGATGGCACGCCCGCCGGGCGGCGAATGCAGATCCACCACCACATACAATCCATACCGCTCACACCAGGGCAGCGCCGCCTCGAGCTTCTGCAGTTCCCCCTCCAGCCAGGCATCGTAGGTGTCCAGCGAAGGCCGTTCCCCGGGTGCCGCCTGCCGGACCAACTGCCACCGCACCAGATTCGCATTCCATTCCCGGCCCAACACTCGGAGCCCTTCCGGATCGATGTGCGGACTCACCATGGCACCGCGCAGACGCGGCAACGGATGTCCCTTGTACGGTTCCGACGGCCTCGAAGCCGGCGCGGGCCGGGGTGGGGCGGCAATGGTCAGGCGCACGTCATCGAACCATACTTGCCCGGCCACTTCTTCCAACCCGAGCACCAGCCGCACCGCGGTCGCATCCGACGGAATTCGCGCCGTGAAGGCCACCCGCTGCCAGTCGAAACTGCCGGACTCGATTTCCGCCTGCGGCCACAACCGGCGCTGGGGAGTTTCCACCGCCAACATGAACTTGATGCCATTCCAGGGTCGGGGCTTGGGTGTGATCCCCTCCGCTCGGACCCGGGCCGTGCCACGGATCAGGCAGCCGCGCGCCGACTCCACCGGCAGGCTCCGCCGCACCACCGTCGAACCGCCCGCCGCGCCGGCTGCGCGTTGCAATGTCAGCGCCCGACCTCCCTGGTAACCGGGTCCCCAAGCCAGGGGTCCCTCCCAGCCCGCGGCAGGTTCGGCCTCCTCGAAACCCGTCTCGTACCACGCCGCAGAAGCGGGCGCCGCGGCCAGGCGCACTTCGCTTCCGCCACAAACGAGAAGCACGAGCACCTGGCAAAGTCCGGAGACGGCCCGGTACCGGGCGCCGTCAGGGGTCGAAATGAATCGGGCTGGCCGGCGGAACGCTTTCATTTCCTCGATTTCACGTTGGTTCGTCATGGGGGCAATCGTCGCCCCGGGCGGTGCGGCAGCAAAACCGACTCCCTTCTAACGCAACGCCCGCCGTGGGCAATGCGATTCTGCCGGCGCGCCCCTCGAATGGAGATCGGAACGCCCGGCACGGTCCGAGCGAATGCGGTTGCCCCTCGCGTGTTTCGAGTCCAAAGTTAAGCGGTTGCGGGCGGGTGACGATGCATTGCAAATCTTACAAGCGATTGGCCATGACCGGGGGCTGCGCCAAAAGCAGGCCCGCGCCTTCGGGGCCCTGGCCAACGGGCTTGGCCCGAGAGGATCAGACGGAAACCGATGCGGCGAGGGCGCGGCGTGCCCCGGCGAGGGCACGGTTCTCAGGCACCTCGTCCGCCTCCATGGCAGTGCGGCGCCTGCCCCCGACTCGTTGGCGAGCGCGTTTCACACCGGCCCATCGATCCCTGTGGCCCCGACGCCTCCACGGGGACGGACCCTGGATCTCGGTGCGATGTCTCTCGAAGAACTCAGACGCACGGTCATCGTAAGCACCCTGCGAACCACCCGGCTGTTCGGAGGGCTGCCCTCCGAGGACCTGTCGGAAGTGGCCGCGATCACCACGGTCAAACCCCTGGCCAAGGGTGAGTATTTGTTCCGCCAGGGACAGCCCGCCCGCGGGTTTTACATCGTCCAGAAAGGGGCGGTGAGCGTGCATCGCGTGACCCCCACGGGCAAAGAACAGGTAATCTGCGTTTTTCGCGCCGGCGAAAGTTTCGCCGAGGCCGCCCTGGTTTCGCCGGGAGGCTATCCGGCCGATGCTCGCGCGGTCGAAGCCTCCCAGGTCCTGCTGGTGGAAAAGGAGGGATTCCTGGCACTGTTGCGGCGACATCCCGAGCTGGGCCTGCGCATGCTGGCCTCCATGAGCCTGCATTTGCGCACCCTGGTGGGGCAATTGGAGGATCTGGCACTCAAGGACGTCGAGACCCGGCTTGCCAACTGGCTGTTGAAACGCTGCCCGGCCGCCTCCGATCAACCGGTGACCATCCAGTTGGATGTCACCAAGCGGGTGTTGGCGTCGGAGCTCGGCACCGTGAGCGAAACCCTCTCCCGCACCTTTGCCCGGTTCCGGCGGGACCGACTCGCCCTCGTGAAGGGGCGGACCATCACCATCCCCAACCCGGCGCGGCTGCGCCAACTGCTCCTGCAACGACTGGGCGAACCTGCCCCCGCCGGAGATTTGGAAACGGAGCCGCGCGGCCGGCGCATGCACGCAGTGGCCCTCGATACCCCCTGTGCGCAGCCCTGACGGCTAGACGACCGCGGGCCACCAGCGTCGCAGCCGCAGCGCGTTGCCGATCACCAGGAAATCCGACAGCCCCATCGCCAGCGCGCACAGAACCGGGCTCAAAAACCCCAGCGCCGCCAGCGGCACACCCAGCGCGTTGTAAAAAAACGCCCAGAACAGGTTCTGATGAATCGTCCGTAAACTCGCCCGGGCCAGAGCGAGTGCCTCCGGCACCGCCCGCAAATCCGCCCGAAGCAACACCAGGTCCGCGGCCTCGCGGGCCACATCCGTGGCACGGGCCACGGCAATCCCCAGGTCGGCTTGCTCCAGGGCCGGCGCGTCGTTGATCCCATCCCCCACGAAGGCCACCCGTTCCCCTTGCGCCTGCAGCCGCTGGATCTCCCGTGCCTTGGCCTCGGGCCGAACCTCGGCCAGCACTTGCGTCGCGTCCAGGCCCAGATCCCGGGCCAGCACCTGCGCCACCGCTGCGCTGTCCCCGGTCACCATCCCGACGCGCAGCCCCATTCGATGCAATGCCCGGACGACTTCAACCGCGCCGGGCTTCACCGCGTCCCGAACCGCGAACAGAGCCACCAGGCGGTCGTTCCGGGCAAAACCCAGCACCGTGGCCGCCTGCTCCTGCCACTGGCGAACCAACTCGGCTCCGGCATCGACGGCCACACCCTCCTCTGCCAACCACCGCAACGCACCCAGGCGCAACTCGACCGGATCGCCTTCCGGTCCTGCGCCCGCCGGGGCCAGCCGCGCCCTTACACCCGCACCGCGCACTTCGCGCCATTGTTGCAGACCGGGCGCCCCGGCCTCTGCACCCTCGCGGCGGAGTCTCTCTCGACTGTACGCGGCCACCGCCCGGCTCATCGGATGAGCCGAGGGTTCCGCCAACGCAAGCACCAAGGGCCACAGCCCGGGCTCGACCTCTGCCAGCACTTCCGCCGCGACCACTTCCGGCCGGCCCTGCGTCAGCGTGCCCGTCTTGTCGAACAAAACGGTAGTCAATCGCCCCGCCTTCTCCAGCGCCACACCGTCCCGGATCAAAATGCCGCGGCGCGCAGCCACGTTGGCCGCGGCCATGATGGCCGCCGGCGTCGCCAGTCCCATCGCGCACGGGCAGGCCACGATCAAAACCGCCGCCGCAATTACGAAAGCCGCTGCAGCCCCCTCCGGAGGCGCCGCCGGCCACAACCAGGGCGCCAGGGCGTCGTGGACCCGGCGCGCCGACTCCGGCCAGACTCCCCACCACAGCCCTGCCGCCGCCGCCAGAGCGATGACCGCCGGCACGAACACCGCGCTCACCCGATCACCGAGTCGCTGAATCTCGGCCCGACTCTGCTGCGCCCGTTGCACGGCGCCAATGATGTGTGCCAGCACCGTGGCCGCGCCCGTGGCCGTCACCCGCATCACCAGCCGCCCGTTCAACACGGTCGTGCCCGCGAACAAGCGCGCCCCGGGCCCTTTCTCCACAGGTACGGACTCGCCCGTCAGCATCGATTCGTCCACGGCCGATTCCCCCTCCAGCACCTCACCGTCCACCGGCACACGATCGCCCGGTCCCACCATTACCCGGTCTCCCACGCGCAGGGCGCTGACCGGAACCACCTCCTCGGCTTTTGCAGGACCCCCTGTCACGCCGGGCCCGGCGCCGCTGAGGCGCCGCGCCCGGGGCGGCCGCAGATCCATCAACGCCCGGAGCGCATCCGAGGCCCGGGCGGTCATGCGAGCTTCCAACCAATGACCGAGACTGATCAGGGTGATGATCGCCGCGGCTTCCATGAAATACACGTGATGGCCGCGGCCCGTTGCCAACACCCACGCGCTGTACAGGTATGCGGTCGACGAGCCCAGCGCCACCAGCGTGTCCATGTTGGCCCCGCCGACGCGCAACTGTTGCCAGGCCCCCCGATAAAAGGGCGCCCCGCAAAAGACCTGGACCACGCTGGCCAGACCGAACCCCATCCAGTGAAACCACCGCTGCATGCCCCACCCGAACACCCACTCGCCCAGCATCAGCGGGACCGTGCCAGCGATGCCCACCCACAGATTCCACTGCCACCGGCGTACCCGTTGACCGACCCCTTCCAACACTTCTTCACTCAGGGGCTCGGCCCGATACCCTGCGCGTCGCAATGACTCCACCAACACGCCGGGCTGGGGCGATGCGCCGGACCGCCACCGCACCGTGGCGCGTCCGTTGCCCAGCTCCACGAGCACCTGATCCACCGCCGGGACCGCCTGCAGCGCCTCGGTCACTTTGCGCACACACCCCTGACAGTTCATGCCCTGCACCGCCAGCACGGTCACGGCCGCCTCCGGGCTCTCCGGGTTCGCCTCAGTGAGATGCTCGCTCGCCGTCGAATCCATACGCCTTCAGTCTAGCACTCTGGGGAAAAAGTGCCGGTTTTTTAGGCGGCCGGCGCGGGAACGCGGCGGGCGATATGCGGGGGGTTGGCTTCCGCCGACTCCCGTCGGCGGCTACAGGGAAACTGGTAGCCGCCGCCGTCAGGCGGCGGACCAGGAGACCTGAAGACAGCCCGCTGCCTGGCCGGCTGTCGAACAAAGCCCGGTTTCGAAGGAGTGAGCGTCGGTTTTCGGGGAAAACCCGCGTGTTTTTTCCAAGCATAATGACATGTCGAACAGCCTCGCACGATGGCAACCTCCGCGGCCACGGATCGGTCCGCGAATTGACCCGCCAACCTCCATCGCAGCTTTCCTGAGATCCGCCGACTCCCGTCGGCAGCTACGTCGTCGGCACCCCATAAGGCCCGAGTCCCGTGAACCCCGGGATTTCGACCCAACGTCGTGTCCACGAGATGGACGAGCGTCGGCTTTGCGGCGAAATCCGTCGGCCCCGTGTCTTCGAGGAGAGACTCCGTCGAAAGCGAATCTCGAAGGAGTGCGGGGCCAGCGGGAAAAATAAAATTTGGTGCCCGCGACAGGATTTGAACCTGTACGGTGTTACCCACTAGAACCTGAATCTAGCGCGTCTGCCAATTCCGCCACGCGGGCACTCCGAATGGCACGGCAATATATACCTCACTCCACGTCATGTGGCAAGAGGGGGGCTGAACCGGCAACCTTTGGCTGGCTCGAGTGACTCGCACCCCTGGACACACGCCGCCCAACACCCGGGGAGTTTCAATCCCCCTGCGGGCCTTGCCAGCCATCACCGGCCGGGGCATTGCCTTCCGGGGCCGTCCCCGTGTAGCTTCAAGCCTGTTTATGACGAAACCGACAGCCGGGGACGTGGGCGGCCCGGAGACGCCGCCGAGTGATTTCATCCGCGACATCGTCCGCCAGCATCTCGCGGAGGGACGGTACGAGCGGATTCACACCCGCTTTCCGCCCGAGCCGAACGGTTACCTCCACATCGGCCACGCCAAAAGCATCTGCCTCAACTTCGGCATCGCCCGCGAGTTCGGTGGCATCTGCAACCTCCGGATGGACGATACCAACCCCACCAAGGAGGACATCGAATACGTCGAGGCCATCTGCGAGGACGTGCGCTGGTTGATCGCCGGTTGGGCTGACCACTGTCTCGGCCTCAAACCCCGGGGCCGAAAACCGGACACCGTGAGTCGCAACGGTGCCACGGATTATTATCTGCCCGCGGTTGTGGGACCCGCCACCTCCGATGCGTTGGAACCCTTCTTCGCCTCCGACTACTTCGAGCAGCTCTACGAATTTGCGCTGCAGCTCATCCGCAAGGGCAAAGCCTACGTTTGTGACCTGTCGCCCGAGGAGACCGACCGTTACCGGGGCGCCCCCGACCGGCCCGGTCGCGAAAGCCCCTGGCGCAACCGCAGCATCGAGGAAAACCTCGACCTCTTCCAACGCATGCGCGCCGGCGAATTCCCGGACGGTGCCCGCACCCTCCGCGCCAAGATCGACATGGCCTCGCCCAACGTCTGGCTGCGGGATCCGGTCCTGTACCGCATCCGCCATGCCGAACACCACCACACCGGTCGCGCCTGGTGCATCTACCCGACCTACGACTTCGCCCACTGTCTCAGCGATTACATCGAAGGCATCACCCACAGCATCTGCACCCTCGAGTTCGAGGTGCACCGCCCCCTGTACGACTGGATCCTCGAAAACCTCGACCTGCCGCGGCCGCTGCCCCGACAATACGAGTTTGCCCGTCTGAACCTCTCCTACACCGTCATGAGCAAGCGCAAGCTGCTGCAGTTGGTGCGCGAGGGAGCCGTCCGCGGCTGGGACGACCCCCGGCTGCCCACCCTGCGCGGCCTGCGCCGGCGCGGCGTCACACCCGAAGCCATCCGCAACTTCGCCTACCGCATCGGGATCACCAAGTACGATGGCTTGACGGAAATGGCCGTCCTGGAGCATGCGATCCGCGAGGACCTGAACCGGCGTGCGCTGCGACGCCTCGCCGTGCTCCGGCCCCTGCGTCTCATCATCACCAACTACCCCGAAGAGCGGGTCGAGGAGGTCGAGGCCGTCAACAACCCCGAAGATCCCTCCGCCGGGACCCGCCGTGTGCCGTTCAGTCGCGAGTGTTACATCGAACAGGAGGATTTCCTGGAAAACCCGCCCCCGCAGTTCTTCCGGCTCCGGCCGGGCGGTGAGGTCCGGCTGAAATACGCGTACATCATCCGGTGCGACGAGGTGATCAAGGATGCCTCCGGCCGGCCCGTGGAGCTGCGGTGCACGGCCGATCTGGAAAGCAAGGCCGGCGGGCGCAACGCCCAGCGCAAGGTCAAAAGCGCCATCCACTGGGTCAGCGCCCGTCACGCGGTGCCGGCCGAATGCCGGTTGTACGACCGACTCTTCACGGTGCCGGAGCCGGATCTGCTGCCCGACTGGCGTTCCGCCCTGAACCCGAACTCGCTCGAGGTGGTCACCGCCTGGTGCGAACCGGCGCTGGCCGCGGCCCGGCCCGAAGAACGGTATCAGTTCGAGCGCCTCGGCTACTTCGCACTCGACCCGGACAGTGCGCCCGGCCGGCTCGTCTTCAACCGCACCATCTCCCTCAAAGACGCCTGGGCCAGGGAGCGCCAAAAAGCCGGCCTCTAACGCCCCTCCGCCCCTTCCCGGGGCCGAATCCCAAAGCGCGCCAGCTCCAGCTCCACCCGTTCCAACGGCAACCCGACCACGTTGGTGAAGGAGCCGCTGATCTCTTCCACGATCCATTCCCCGTGATCCTGAACGGCATAGGCCCCCGCCTTGTCCAGGGGGTCGATGGCCCTCAAGTAACGCGTGATCTGGGCTTCCGTCAGCGCACGAAACCGCACCTCCGTGCGCACCGCGAACAACGCCTCCCGATGTGTCCGCAGATGCAGCACACTCACTCCCGTCACCACCTGATGCGTGCGCCCCGACAACGCCCGCAACATCCGGCGCGCATCCTCCCACGTGGCGGGCTTGGCCAGAATCTGCCGTTCCAAAAACACCAACGTGTCCGCCGCCAGCACCACCCCATCCGGATGCTGCTTGGCCACCGCCCGCGCCTTCCGGTGAGCGTTCAACTGACACAACTCCACCGGCGACAACTGATCCCACTCGAGTTCCGGCACCCGCGGCGGGATCACCTCGAATTCAAACCCCGCCTGGCGCAGCAACTCGGCCCGCCGCGGAGATGCCGAGGCCAGAATCAGCAGCGAAACAGGTTCGGTCTCCATGTCTGCCTCTGCCCTTCTGTTCGTTCGCCGCCCGCCCTATTCCACGAGATCGCTCCGGTGATTCACCCGGCTCTGGAGTTGATGCAGGATCGGTTGGGCCCGGGCCAGCGCGGTCTGGCCCGTTTGACCGCGAAACGACTCCAGACTGATCCGCACGACCGCGATGGGGTCGCCATTGCGATCCCGTAGCGGTGCGACCACCGTGGCGACCTCTTTGCCCGGCACGTAATACGGGCGGCCCTCCGACAACACCCGTTCCTCCGTGGGCCCGCCCGGCTGGCCCACGGCCCCCCGGTCCCGCGCCGCCACCAGTTCCAGCCGTGCAGATTCCCCCCGCGGCACGTACACCCGCAGATCGCGGACCCGCGGATACCGCTGCAGCAGCTCCTCCACCAGCTTTTGCGCCGGCGGCTCCAGCGGCGTGTACACCACGCGGGCCTCGGCGAAGTAGCTCACCGCATCGGACTTGGTCCAAAACCCCAGACGGCCGCGAGTGAACGAGGTGTCGGTCAGGGGCGGGATCAGTTCCCGACCGTTGAGGCGGCAGACAATCTGGTGGCCCCGGCATTCCACGCCCAGCTCGTGCCAGACGCCCGCCGGCACCTCCACTTGGGGCCCGATGGGCTGGCTCCGCAGCCCGTCGACGACCTTGTAAAACCGGAAGGTGTTGCCCAGGCCACTGGCACGGACCACGTAGAAGTTCCGCTCGTCCTGCCACCGAAACACCAACCCGGCCATCTGCTCGCGCCGGCCGCGCACCAGTTTGAAGCGCGTGGTGAACACGAAATCGCCGAACACCACCGGCTCGTACACCAGCATCGGAAAACGCTCGTCCGTATCGTCCTCGGACAGCTGCGCCAGCACCGGCCGCCGACTCACCACCGGGGCCTTGTCCGACAAGGGCGGCAGTTGGGAAGGGACTTCGTCCCAGACAATCTGCCAATTCCCGGGTGCACCCTGACCCGCCAGGACACTGCGAAATCCCTCGGGCGTCCGGCCGACCCAACCGGGGCCGAAGTCAAAGGCCAGTTCCGCCCCCGCAGCCTGCCAGGCCAACCAGCATCCAACCACCAGACATCCCAGCCGTTGCATCCGTGGCCAAGGTGGCAGAAGCCGCCCGTCCTCACAAGAAAGCGGTTCCGGCATGTTCCCTGCACCGCTTTTTCCCCCCGCGGCGAGTGGAAGCCCGCGCGCCCACCGTGTGCGGGCCACACCCCGGCTGCGGGGGCAATCCTCGGCGCCACACTCAAGGCGATGCCCCTCCGGTGGGCCAGGGACTTTCGAACCGATATCGTCCGCCCCCCACTTCGAACCGTGCCCGATTCCCCACCACCGGCAGGCTGCGCACCCCAGGCGCGCGGGTCGCCGGTTGCCCGGATTCCGCGACCGTTTCCGCAGAGCTCGCCGGCACCCACACCTCCGCCACAGTGTTGGGCGGAACCTCCACCTGCAACCGGAACCGGTTCTGCCGGCGTTCCCATTGCACCCGCACCGGACCCCGGATCGAAGCATGCTCCGCCCGCGCCCACGTGAGACCGCCCACCAGTTGCGGGGCCACAATCCAGCGCGCACCGCCGGGCACCTCCGGATCGGCCCGAATGCCCGCCACATGCTCCATGAACCACTGTTGGATGTGCCCCAGCATGCAATGATTCATCGAAGCGCCCGTTTCGGCGTCCCACGCCTCCGGCAGCGTCGTCCAACCGTTCTGCACGATGAAGCCGTAGCTGCCGCGATTCGTCCGCACCGTCATGGCATGGATGACCTCGTGCCTCCCAAACCGGGCCAACGCCTCGAGCAGATACGGGTGCCCGACATCCCCGGCCGTCTGCTGGTAACCGCGCTGACGAATGTCCGCCAACAGTCGCTCCAATACGGCCGCTTCGCAACCCTCCGGTACCAATCCCAACACCAGTGCCATGGCATGCGCACACTGGGGACTGCCCAGGTGCCGGTATTCCGACCGGCCATCGAACCATTCGCGGTTGAACGCTGCGCGGATGCGTTCGGCCAGGGCGGCATACCGCTCCCGGTCCCCGGCCCGGCCCAATACTCCGGCAGCGTCGGCCACCACGCGGGCGCACCGGTAGAACGTCGCCATGGCCGTGAGCTCCGGCGGTGTGAACTGCGACGGTCCGCGGGTTTCCTCGCCGTAATCGTACCAGTCGCCCAGGCCGGCCCGCGGCACCAGGTTCGTGGAGGTCTGTTCCATGAAATCCACGAACCGCCGCATGGTCTCGAACTGCTCCGCCAAGATGGAGCGATCGTCATACCACCGGTACAACAACCACGGCACCAACACGGCCGCCGCTCCCCACTCCGGCGTGTAATCAAAGGCCCCACCGAAGCGCGGATACCAGGGGGCCACCGTGGGCACCGAACCGTCCGGCTGCTGCGCATCCGCGCAATCGCGGGCAATCTTGCGATAAAAGGACGCCACGTCGTAGCGACCGGCGATGGCCGGACCCATGAGATAGGGCACTTCCAACCAGCCGAGCTTTTCGCGATGCGGGCAGTCGGTCAACACGTGCGACAGATTGGCCTGCACGGCCCGTTCGATGATGCGATCGATCGCGTTCCACAGGGGTTCGGAACACTCGAACCGGCCCACACGCCGCGCGTCGTTGCGCACGTGCACCGATACGAGTTCCTCGACCACGGGCAGTCCCCGAGGGTTGGGGTGCCCCCGCGGCACCGCGCCGATGACCTCCAGGTATTGAAACCCCGAGTAACTGAACCGTGGCTGCCAGGTCTCCACCCAGTCCCCGCGCAGCGTGTACTGCCAGTAGTTGGGACGGCCCACCCCGGCCGGGTTCACTCGACCCCGCCCGTCGTTGCGTCGCGGCGACATGCCGTGGCGCTGCTCTGCCGGGGTCAGCCGCACCAGCTGCCCCGCAGCCCCTCGAATGCGCAGCCGCGGCACAGCCGAGGCGTTTTGCCCGAAATCATACACGAACACCCCCGGCTCCGGCTCGTCGATGCGCACCGGCCGAAACACTTCCTGCTCCTTCAACGGGGGCGCGAAGGCCGCGCGCAGGCGGCCACCCGGCCCGTTCGTCGGCAGCGCCGGACTCCAGCCCCGGTCGTCGAACCCGGCACGCGTCCAGCCCGCCGGCTCCAGCCGCGCATCGTGATCTTCGCCCCCCAGAATGGTGCAGTGGGTGATCGGGCCCGGCGCCGTGCGCCAGCGGGGATCGGACACCACAACCTCCTCCCTCCCGTCCCGGTACCACACGTGCAACTGCAACCCCAGCCGCAACGGCTCGCGCCGGTGCACCCCGTGCACGCGGCGGTCCGCCGCGGTGTTGAAGAATCCCTTCCCCAACATCACGCCCAACGCGTGCCGGCCCGGCCGCAGCCGGTCCGTGACGTCGTGCGTTACGTAATGCACCGTCTTCGCGTAGTCCGTCCAGGGAGGATCCAGGAAGTGATCGCCCACCTTGCGGCCGTCCAGGTACACCTCGTGATGGCCCAGGCCGCACACATGCAACAGCGCCCGTCGCACCGGTTGGCTCACCACGAACTCGCGCCGGAACAGAGGCATGGGCTCCTGTCCGATCAGATGCCGGCCCCACGGATCGATTCCCAACGGGCCCAGCTCCCGCGCCGGCACCCAGTGCGCATCGGAAAATCCGGGATCGTTCCAGCCGGCCGGAGTTTCGCGAGCGCATCGCCACGAGCTGTTCACGGGCACAAACCACGTCGTCCCGCGATCCAGCACGATGGTCAGCCGACCGATCCAACCCGCCGGGCCGCCGTGGTTCTCCACCGCCACGGCCAGCGTGTTGGTCCCCGGACGCAACCGGTCCGCCAGATCGACGAAATGCACCGTGTCGGCCCCGCGAATCCGCCCGGCGAGTTTGCCGTTGGCATAGACGGCGGCCTGATCATCCGCCGCCAACAGAAATGCTGCCTGCACCACCACCGCATCCTCCGGCAGGATGAACACCTTGCGGAACGCCACCGTGCCGGCGGGTTCTTCGCCTCCCGGAGTGCCCTCCGGATGCCAAATCCAGACGCAACCTTCCAGGGGGGCCGGACCGGCCGGCCGGGCCGTGATCCATTGCGCCTTCCAATCCTCCGGCCGCAACAGGCCCATGATCCACCGGGCCGGCCGACTCCAGCCGGAAACGCGATCGTTCTCGTCCCACACGCGGACCCGCCAGTAACACTCCGCGTGGGTAACCAACGGCCGGCCCTGGTAGGCAATCTGGTTCTGCGCGCTCGAAACAACCTTGCCGGAGTCCCACCAATCGGCCTCCCCCCTGCGCAAGCGGGCCGGCGAAGAGGCCACTTGAATTTGGTAGGCGGTCTGACGCGCCCCGCGTCGGGACGCGACCAACTCCCAGCTCAAGCGCGGCGCCGGCGCGTCCACCGCCAGGGGATCCACCTGATCTTCACAACGCAACCGGGTCGGTTCCAGCGCGACCGCCTTCGGCGCCGATAATCCCCCGCCGAACGCGAGTGCGAGCAGGCCAACAACAAGCCACCCCCTCCGATTCGGAATCGCGCGGCTGTGCATGTGCGACAGTCTACGTTCACTGTAGATTCCCGTCCAGTCGGCCCGCGGGCAGGCTTGCGGGCAACCTTGCACGGCTCCAAACGAATGCGCCTGCGCGAGCTCGACCGCGTACGCCTCTCGGCCGTCGAGAACGGCAGACCCGAGGGATCGAAGCAGATCCCGGCCGCCCGGCCACGGCGTTCTCGATCGACCGCCCGGCTGACGGAACGGCGCGCAGGCCCCCGCGGCCCACCCGCCGAGAGCGCCGAGTTGCCAGGGTGGGGCTCGAGCGTCGCCAGTGACACCGCTGGCACAGCCGAGACTTGTTCCGCTTCCAGCGGTGCCGCCAAGCTGGATTCGTTGAGAACGGATACGGTCATTCGCGGAGCCCGCTACGGCGTTGCCCTGCTGGCCGGGCTGGCTCGGGCCCTGGCCGTCCCCACCGTTTCCTGGGCAGGCCTGGCCTGGGTGGCGCCGGCGCTCCTGGTCGCAGCCGGGCACGGAGCCGCACCCGGCCAACGTTGGCGGCTGGGCTATGTCGCCGGCCTGGTCCAGTATTTGGTGTCGTTGCACTGGCTGTTGGAGATCCCGGTGCGTGGTTATCCCGTGCTCGGCTGGCTGGCGCTGAGTGCCTACCTGGCACTCTATCCGGCGGCGTGGCTCTGGTGGGTCGGCGGCTTCGCGAGTGAACCGGGCCCGTGGACCTCGCGGACCCTGCGCGCGCTCACGGCCGCGGCGGCCTGGGTGACCCTCGAGATGGTGCAAGCGCGGCTGCTGGGAGGTTTCCCTTGGAACCTCTTGGGCGCCTCTCAACACGCGATGATCCCGCTCATCCAACTGGCTGCGCTCACCGGTGTGTACGGGCTGTCCTTTCTGATCGTGTGGGTTTCGCTGGGGTTGTACCACGCAACGCGCGCCATTTGGACGGAGCCGACTCGCCGGCACGCATGGTTGCCGGAGCTGGCGTTGCCCGGACTGGCGCTGGCCCTGGTCTTCGCCTGGGGTTGGCTCCGGGTCCGCCATTACGCGGAGGATCCTCATCCACTGCGCGTCACCGTGGTCCAACCCAGCATCCCCCAAACGCTGATCTGGGATCCGGGCGAAAACAGCAACCGATTCGCCGGGCTGCTGCAGCTTACTGCAGAGGCCCTGCGCGAACCCGCCGACCTGCTCCTGTGGCCGGAAGCGGCCATTCCCATGCCCATCCGGTATGACCGGGCCACCTACGAGGCCGTCACCGAGCTGGCCCGCAACCACCGCCTCTGGATGATCGTGGGCAGCGACGATGCCGAACCGGTCCGGGACGATCCGACCGGCCGGGCGACCGACTACTTCAATGCCACGTTCCTCGTCAGCCCCGAAGGCAACCTGCGGGCCACGTACCGCAAAATGCGGCTCGTCATGTTCGGGGAATTCATTCCCTTGTCGCGCTGGCTGCCGTTCCTGCGTTGGTTCACCCCGATTACCGGCCAGTACACGCCCGGACGCGACCCGGTGGTATTCGAGCTCGAACAGAGTGTTTCTGGCCCCGCCCGCTTCGCAGCTCAACCGGGCGCCAACCTGCGCACCGCCACGCTGATCTGCTTCGAAGATGTTTTTCCGCATTTGACACGACGGTTTGCCCGTCAGGGTCTGGACTTCCTGGTGAACCTGACCAACGACGGCTGGTTCGGCCAAAGCGCAGCCCAATGGCAACACGCGGCCAATGCTGTCTTTCGCGCCGTCGAAACCGGCCGGCCCTTGATTCGCTGTACGAACAACGGGGTGAGCTGTTGGATCGACCCCTTGGGCCGTGTGCGCGCCGTGCTCCGGGACCGTAGCGGCAGCGTCCATGGGGCCGGCTGGGCGCAATGGTTGGTGTTCCTGCCCGATCCGGCCGCGCGCCAGACGCCCACGTTTTACACACGGTACGGGGACGTCTGGGGCTGGCTGTGCGCGGCTTGGACGGTGGCGGCGGTCGGAGTGTCCATGATTGGCACACGGAGAGCCGGGCCGCAGAACCGGCGCTCGCCCAGGCTGCCCGCCTCCGCAACCGCGTGAAGGGTCGGACCGAAATCGGGCCTGCCCCGCCGCGACAAGGGACCGCGACGCGGGCGCAAGACAACAGCGCCAGCGAACTTCGGGGTCCCTCCGATGGGCGACGCTGCCGGCCAGAACCCGATGCTGTCGCGGCCTCCTTCGGCGGCGATTGCGGGAACTGGGGAACGTCCGCGGCACACGACGCGCGCCGCCGCGCGTGGTGTCAGGGCTGGCGCGGCCGGGCTCCGGATCGCCGGGTCAGCCCGCCGGAGGTGCGCGTCGCAGCACTGACTCCACCATGCGTTTTTCCTCGGGAAGCATCGGATGGTCGGCCGCCCGCGTGGCGTAGGCGCGCGCCTCTTCCCAGCGCCCCTGCGCAGCCAGCATCGTGGCCATGTACACCGCCACCTCCGGCCGTTGCCGCACCGATTCCGGCAGGCTTTCCAGCAACTCCAGCGCCCGCTTCGTATCGCCCTGTTGATGCAGCGAAAAGGCGTAGGTGGACACAAAGACAGGGTTGTTCGTATCGGCCAGATACACCTCGCGGGCCAGGCGGCGGGCGCGGTCCAGATCGCGTCCCAGCAGCAGGCCCAGGGCCGCCACGTTGTTCTTGATCTCCGGTACGTTCGGCTTCGCTTCCAACATGGCGGCGTACACCTGGTAGAGCCCGGCAGTGTCACCGGCGGCGTACCGGTTTTGCACCAACGACTGCCAGGCCCATTCGTGCCAGGGCGCCCGTTTCACCAGGACCCACAACACCTCGTCGGCCTCGGATTTCCAGCCCCACGTGGTGAGCACCTGGGCCACCGCCGCCAGGGACTCGCCGCGTCCGCCCGGCGCATTGAGCACCCTGCGCCAGTAGGCTTCCGCCAGGTCGCGCCGGCCGCGCTCCCGCGCCGCGCGCGTGAGCAGCGCCAGACGCATGGCATCCTGTTCCTCCCAATGCTGGGGCGCCAGCCAGGCTTCCAGGCCCGACCAGTCCTGGAGAGCCACCAGGACATCGGCCACAGCCAGGGTCACCGGGGGGTTCGTGCGCAACGCCAGGGGCAGAGTCTCCAACCAATCCCGCGCCTCCTGCGCCCGCTGGCGGTCGGTCAGCCAACTGGCCAACTGGGTGACGCGCGCTGCATTGGTGCCGGCCTCTTGCTGCAACTGCCGCAGCCAGGCATTCGTCTCCGGTCGCCCGGCCGCCACCAGGACCGTCAGGTGCTGCACCTTGTCGCCAAAGCCGGCACCCGGCAGTTGCAAAAGTCGTGCGGAAAACCGCTCGGCCGCGAGGGGATCGCCCTGCGTCAGGCTGACCGTGACGAGGGACCGCAGGGCCAGCAGGGCCAGATGCGGGTCTTCTGGGGAGTCGGCCAGTTCCAACAATTCCTGACGCGCGCGTTCGGCCACCGCCGAGTTCGTGCTCTGCACCTGAAGTGTGGCCAAATTGAGTCGGTGCAGCCGATTGGTCGGTTCCAGGGCGACCGCCTGCGTGAGATGCGCCACGGCGGCGTCGATGCGCCGTGTTTGCAGGGCCAGTTGCGAGGCCAGCACGTGGAAGCGCGCCAGGTTCGTCTCGCCGAGCCGGACCATCTCTTCCAGCGTTTGCGTGGCGATGGGGTAGGGGGGATTCTCCAGCAGCAGGGCGGCGCTGACCAAACGCAACCGATGCTCCGCCGTGGGTTCCAGTTCCACCACCCGCCGCCACCAGCCCAGCGCCAGGGGCGAGCGCAGTTCCGTCAGCAACGCGGCCAGTCGGCGCGCCGTCTCCGCGTTACGGGGGTTGGCCGCCAGGGCCTGACGCAGACTCAGCATCCCGTTGCGCAGGTCGCCCCCCTCGAGGTAGCGATCCGCCAGCTGCAGATACCGTCGCTCCTTGTACTGGCGATAGGCGGGGCGGCCCCACCAAACGCCGGCGCCGATCAACGCCAGCCCCACCGCCACCGCGCCCAGCCAGAGCCACAAGCGCCGTCGCGATTCGTCCATGGGTTCCACGTCCTCGCTCACAGTCCTTTCAAATTGTCAAAGGGGAGCCCGGAGTTGCACGCGGAAATCTCCAACCCCCCACCGGACGGTTCCCGATCCGGGCCGCAGCAACCGCGACGCCGCCCGTCCCCGGCGCCGGGCTCGGGACCCTTCCCGTCACGCGCTCGACCGGTCCCCCGCAGGTGCGGGCCCTCTCCCTGCTCTGGTCAGAGCCGCCAGACGTTCCTCCAACGAGGGATGCGACTCGTGCACCCAACGGTACCACGGGTGCGACGGCAGATTCATCAGGTTTTCCCGATGCAACCGTTCCAGCGCGCGGCACAAGGGTTCCGCCGTCCCCAACACCCGGGCCGCGAATGCATCGGCCGCAAATTCCCACCTTCGCGAGCAGGCATGGATCAAGGGCGCCAGCCACGCGCTCACCGGGCCGGCCCACAAGCCCAGCCCCACCAACAGGATCGCCGGTTCCGGCCCGGGAAACCCGAACGCCCGAAACAGGGACGGCACCTGCGCCGCGTACGCCGCCACGGCAAACGCGGCGAGCAAGCCCAGCGCGCTGCCGACCATCATCTTTTGCCAGTGCCGCAGTCGGTCGTGCCCCATCTCATGGGCCACCACCGCCTCCAGTTCCTCGGAGGCCAACTGGGCCAGCAACGTGTCGTAGAGAATCACCCGACGAAATCGGCCCCAGCCGGTAAAGAACGCGTTGGAGTGTCGCGTCCGCCGACTTCCATCCATCACCTGGATGTCCGCAAGTCGAAACCCGATGCGCCGGGCCAATGTCAAAAGCCGCTCGCGCAACGGGCCTTCCGGCAACGGGCTGAACCGATGAAACCAGGGCAGGATGATCACCGGCGCCAGCCAGGAGACCGCCCATTGCACAGCCACGACAAACGCCCAACCCCACATCCACCAACCCGCAGGGTCCCATCGCATCAGGCCCAACAAACCCACCAACACGGGCAGGCCCAGTACCGTGCCCAACAGCAACCCCTTCGCACGGTCCGCCCACCACGTCCGGGGGCGGGTCGTGTTGAAACCGAAGCGCTCTTCCAGATGAAACCGCTCGTACCACCGCAGGGGCCAGCTCGCCACGGACGCGCCGGTGAACACGGCCCAGACAAAACCCGCGTCGGCCCACACGCCGGTCCCGACCACCTGCTGCCACGCTTCCCACCCCCGCGCCAGCCACCCCGTCAACCACAACCCGGCCAGCAGCGCGGTCTCCCACAACAATTCGATTTCCCGAAACCGACTGCGCGCTTCGGCATAAGCCAGCGCCCGCGCCCGGCCGGATCCCTCGGAGCCTCCGGCCTCGGCGCAGCCCGCGACCTGCCGCAAATGCCGCCGATTGAGCGCCTCCAGCGCCCACTCTGCGCCCAAGCGCCCCGCCAGCACCGCCCCGGCCACCCACACCCACAGGTTCGTGCTCTCCATGCCCACAGATCTTCCGCGCCGGGGCGGGCCTCCGGCCAACCGGCTCCGGCTCCTGCCGCGGCCCCGGCGGCGGACTCAAAACTCGAAGCGCACCTCGGAGAGACGATCGGCCAGCTCCTGCATGATTTCCACCTCCGCCTCCGGCGTGGGCGCCTGAAACGTCACACTGAACCGCAGGTACGGGCCGGCGTCGTCCCACGGCACCGTCGAGATGAGCTTGTCCATGATGAGCCATTGCGCGGCCTCCTCCGCGTTGGCAAAGCGAATGTGCTTGGCCGAGCGCGTGATGGCCGCGCGCGGGGCCGGCACGTACAGGAAAAACGAGCCGGCCGGCTTGCGCGCATCGAACCCGGCCTCCCGCAGCACGCGCACGAGCAGATCCATGCGGCGCGAATACTTGGCCGCGATCCGCTCCGTCAGTTCCGGGTGATCGAAGCAGTACGCGGCGGCATGTTGGATGGCCAGAAACTGGCCCGAGTCCGTGTTGTCCTTCACGTCTCCGTAGGCGCGCACCAGCAGTTCGTTGCCGGCGACGAAACCGCACCGCCACCCGGTCATGTTGAACGCCTTGCTCACCGAGTGCAGTTCCACGCCGACTTCCTTGGCCCCCGGGGTCGCCAGGAAACTGAGCGGGCGGCCCTCGTACACCAGCGCCGCGTAGGCCGCATCGGAAATCACGACCAGTCGGTGCCGCAGGGCAAACTCCACCACGTGTGCGTAGAACTCCGGCGTGGCGCTGGCCCCGGTCGGGTTGTTCGGATAGTTCAGCACCAGAACCTTGGCCCGGGCCAGGATCTCCGGCGGCACCGAGTCCAGGTCGGGCAAAAACCCGTTCTCCGGCCGCAACAGCAGGTTGTACACCTCGCCGCCGTAGTAGCGCGCGTGCGTCCCGAAGACCGGATAGCCCGGCGCCGTCATCAGCACCACGTCGCCGGGGTCGATCAGCGCCGCCGGAAGAATCGACAAGGCCGCTTTGCTGCCGATGGAGTGAATCACCTCCTTTTGCGGATCGATGCCCGGCACCCCGAAAACCCGCTCCAGGTACCGCGCCGCCGCCTCTTTCAACACGTCATCGCCGTTGTCGGCGTACCCGCGGTTCTCCGGCTTGGCGGCCTCCTCACACAACTTGGCCACCACCTCGGGAAAGGCCATCTCGTCCGGCTCGCCCACGCCCAGGTCGATGAGCCGTCGGCCCGGCTGGGCGGCCATCGCCGCCCGTTTGGCCCGCTTGATCCGTTCGAATTTGTAAATGGCGGTGGACTGGCCGTAGTTCCGACCGCCAATCCGTTGCGCAAAGCGTTCCTGAATGAATGAAGCTGCCATAGGTTCGTTTCCCGGCCCCGCGCTCCCGGAGCCGAAAAACCGGCGCACACTAGCCAAAGCGGTCCCGAACGGCAAGAGTCTGACCCGCTGCTGCACGGCGGCGCGTGCGTCCGGTCCTTCTCCATACCTCGGGCGTGTCCGGCTTGACAAACCGCGGGGCGAGGCGCAGTTAAGAGGTATAATGAACTCCATTCCAGCTTCTTCTCGTCCCCGCGTGGGACTGTCTTGCACACCCCTGCCCTGCCGTGCTCGACCGGGATCGGGCCCTGCTTGTTGCTCCTGGTTGTTCCACCTCGTCTGGCTTGCGGTCGCAGCCGCGCATGCGGACGAACCGTTGCGATTGGTTCCCGGCGGCGTCCTCGGCGGACAGTTCCGGGTGCACGTCACCGGCCAGGGAGCACGGGTGGTGGTTGAAGTCTCAACCAATCTGACCGACTGGTCCGCCGTGCTGACGAACGAACTGGTCGAAGGCGCCACCGCCTTCTCCGATCCGGCAGTCATTCAGGGCGGGCAGCGGTTCTATCGGGGACGCATGGTGTTGCTGCACGAAATCACCCCCTCCGAAGTCACCATGTTCGCAGGCGACAGCATCCTGTTCCGGGTCAACGAGGCATCGCGCGGGACCGCCTGGATCTTCAAGGTGAATGGGGTCACGAACGGCAACGCGGCCCTCGGCACTTTGGAACCCCATCCGGCGGATCCCGCCACGGCGGCCTATCGGGCCCCGTCCGGCATCAGCCGCCCGGTCCATTTCCGCGTGTGCGCGGAAGACCCGAGCGATCCGGCCCGGACCTTCTGCGGCACGGTCACGGTTTATCCGCTGCCGGCCACCCTGGTCGTAACGCCCGCGGCCGTGACCTTGCGCCTGGGCGGCACTCAGCAGTTTGCGGTCGGAGCTCAAGTCGAAGGCGCCGGTTTTGTGCCTTGGAACCAGGGCGTTTGGAAGATCAACGGCCACGTGGGCGCCGACCCGAGCCTGCAGCTTGGGATGATCGATCTGGACGGTCGGTTCACGGCCCCCCCGAAAATGCCACCGAATCTGCCCCGGACGATCGAGGTGGGCTTCTCGCCCACGCTCGAGGGCCCGGTCTTGGCGGCCGCCTCTGTCACGCTGGCCGAGCTCCGGGTCTCGCCACCCCACTTGGTGTCGCTTCAAGCAGGACCCGTCGGGACCGTGACGGCCGAATTGCGGTTGTCCGACAACACCACCTCGATCCTCGGGCCGGGGCAGGTCGCCTTCCAAAGCAGCTTCGACGCGGCCGCGACCGTGGACGGCTCCGGCAACATCACCGTCGGGGACGCCATGGGAGTGGCGTCCATCTCCGCCACCCACCTGGCCACGGGGGCCACGGACAGCATGCTGGTCGAATCGCGTCCCGACGTGCATCTGAGGCTGTTGAGCGTGCGGCAACGGAGTCCCCACGTCATTAACGTCAACCCCACCGCCAGCGGGGTGGTGTTCCAGGCGCCCGACACGCCGATTCATGAAATCGAAGTGACCCAGCCGGGGGTCCTGTTGAACCTGGCGCCGGACATCTTCTTCTTTCGCGGCGCAACCAACTTCAACACCAGCTCGTTTGCCGGCGCGGGCCATCGTGCCGTCTCGTTCCTCGGAGACGGCAACCTCGTACGGGATTTCGAGCTGGACGGCCGGGTGGTCCACACCGCGGGCCTGGTGGCACGCGTCGAGCGCCATACGGGCTTCGTCGAGTTTGGGGACACGCCCGGCGCCGGGGTGGTGACGATGATCTACGATGACGGCGTGGTCACCCGCACCACCACCACAACCCTGCGGTACACCCGGTTGAATCTCGCAGCCGAGTTGCGCGGAGCGGTCACGGGCCAGACCAACGAGGCGTTTCTGAGCGAGTGGCTGGCGCTCCGGATCCGGGTGACCAATCCGCGGACCCAAAACAGCCGTTTCATGGGCGATACGATCCTGCGGGTGCGCCAGCAGGGCGAACCGTTCCTGGTCGCACACATCCCGGAAACTGTCGGCTTCATTCGGTTGCCCGCGCCGAAGCACTTCGTGGAGACCACGGAATACGTGCATCTCCTGCCCAGCGGACCGAGTGACCGCAACCCGGGTCAGTTCTCGCCGGGACTCGGCGAAGTTCAGCTCTGGGTCATGGCCCGGCGCACCGGGGAACACCGGTTCGTGGTGGACATGCCCTCGGATCCCGGGGTCCCCCCGGTGGAACTGGCGATTCACCTGAAACCGCCGCCGCTGGACATCCGGCCGGCCGCCGGACTGAGCGCCGGATCCGCAATCGTCCAAAACAGTTATTTCGACCTGCAACTGCCGGCCGGGCCGCCTTCTTTCCTGTCCACCCCGATGCATCCGGAGGTCACGTTCGGCGCCGGCTCGTACCACGAGCGAGAAACGCTGGCCTGGTTCGTCAAGCGTCCCAATGGGCAGACCAACGTCCTGATCGCCGAGGTCTGGAACGGCCAGCTCGGTTCGTTTCCCACCACGCTGCGCGAGACCGGCCCCCACGAGATTTGGCTCGGTTATCGCAACCACCCCGGCATGCGCACGGCGGGCGTGGCGGTGAACGTCGTGGCCCCGGCAGCCGGTCAGTTTGACGAACTGCCGCCGCTGGCACGAAAGGAAGTGATGGACGACGGGATCCTCGTGCCGCCCTCGCAGCAATATGCCGGCGTGCAATTCGAGTCCCCGGTGGTGGGTGGGTTTACCGACGGGGTCCCCCTGACCGTGGTGGCCCGGCTGTATGCGGCCGACGGCGTGGCCAAGCGGTTGGGCAAGCGGATCGTCCGCCGCTTCCGCCGCTCGAATCAGCCGGACCAAGCATCGTTTACCACCAACTACGTCCTGGGCGGAGCCTTCGTGGCCAGCAGCGCGGGCAGCCGGTTTTTCCGCCTGGATCAGTCGGCCGCGATCGGGGGTCTGTTTCCCGCGGATCCGGACGGCTTTGTCCATTTCAACCTCACAGTGCCACCAGATCGCGACCCCACCCAGATCCGACGCCCCGTGCGCCTGACGCTCCGACCCGGGTTCGTCAGTGTGGATCCTGCGCAGCTCCCCCAGGCTCCCGAGGGGCTGCCGACGGAGTTCCTCGATTACCTGGATGGCGTGCTGGTCGCCGCCACCCGCGTCCCGTTGGGCGTGGCAGAATATGTCAATCCGGCGGACACCGCCTATCTGTTCCAAACGTTGGCCTTTCCCGGCCGCGGCGTCAGCGCCCTGCCCTCAGCCATCCCGGTCGCCTCACGCCGCGTGCGTGACGCCGTCACCGCAGGCAGGCTCCCGCCCGGATCCGACCGGGCCACGTTCGCGCTGCACGGGCCGGCAGAATTCGCCGCCGCTCTGGCGGGAGCCGAACCGCACGTGGCCGTGCTGGTGTTCGACTCCACGTGGGCTACCTACGAGCCCGACCCCGGGATCCGGGTCATCAGCCAACGCACCGAAGGCGCCCGGTTGATCGTGGAGGTAAGTACGGACCTCGACTACTACGAGGCCGATGAATCCGGCGCACGCTATGGAAACCGCACGGTTCGCCTGGCATTCCCCGACGGCTCCGTGTGGGTGAGCGAAATCCTGCTCTTCGGCGGCCGGATTGAACTGCACCCATCCATGTCAGACCGCAACATCCCCCTCAACGCAGCCTACGGCTATTGGGAAATCGGCCCGAACGGCCGGCCGATCCCCTTCCGCGAGGAAGAGGGCTCGGTACTCTTCGAGCTCCAGGGCCGCCCGGTCTTCCGGGGCATCCTCCGAACGGTGGAGCTCCACTTGCTTCCCTCCCTCCATGCCACCTGGGACGCGAACCGAAATGGAGAGGAAGACCCGGGCGAGGACCTTGACGGGGACGGCTTCCTGACCGAGCAGGACATCGCGCTGCCGGTGAGCTTTCGCTCAGCAAGACCGGAAAACCCGCTGGTCGGTTTCCGCCGCGAGGTCGATCCCCGGACCGGCGCGTTCCGCGTCCGGCAACTGGTCCGCGAAATCGCTCCGTCCTTTGGAGGACAATTTCGTGTCTTCGGCGACCCGACCGATCACCGGCGGCTCGACCCGGAAACCCGCCGACTCAGCGAGAAGTTCGATCCGGATCTGATCCCGGATTTCGTAAGCCCTGTCGCAGACGCAGAAGGTCTTCTGGCCCGACACGGCGGGAACCTTCTCGATGTCCGTTTCTTTTCCGTGTACAACTTCATGACCGAGATGCGCGAGGATCTGGCGGACCCGGGCTTCGCCCTGGACCGGCTGGTGCTGGCGCCCAACCCGCGCGACGCCACCTACGGAGCCTACCGCAGTGTGGATGATTCTCTGATCTTCGGCTCTCCGGCTGCCGAAACCCGGGCTTCCCGCACCCTGGCTGCGTTCGTGGATCACGACGCCACGCCCTTTGATTTCCATCCGGACGAGCCGGTTCTCTACGGTTTCTTCCCCTTTCAGTTCTACGGCGGCGTGCTCGACCAGGCCTGGCAGCGCCGGGTGATCAACGTCCGCAGCAGCGGCCTGCCGGGGGCCGTGCCCATGTTCACCGACGACCGTTTTCGACCCTACAGCTCGCGCTACGTCGGTCCCACCCCCACCGGAGCCCAGCGGGTCACCTTTGGCGTGGATCTGGACGGCGTGTTGTATGATCCGACTTCGATCAACTTCCCCAAGCCCCGCTTTCACGACTTTTTCGGCGACCGGAAGCCGGTCGCAGAATTCCTCGCCTCCCAGCGCGTGGATGCGGATCCCAACAGCGCCGAGCTGCTCGGACTTCCCGTGGTCGCGGCCGCGTTGGGAGACCTCACCCTCACAGACGCGAATCTTCTTCGCCGCATTGGCGGCACCTCGGGCGGGTTTGCGGATCGGACCCGCCATGCCCCCGGGCGGCTGGGGGCCGAGGCCAAGACCCCGGGCGCGGACCTCCCCGGACTTCATGCGGGATTCCTCACCTTCGGCCGCCCCGACCAATTGATCGACCCCCGGAATTCGCTCCTCGAGGACGACATCCGCGACGTGCTCATCAAGCGCGATGACACCGGCCGGTTGATCCGCGAAGACCGCTTCCTGGGTACCCCGGCACCACGTTTCGTGCACGGCTTCGCCAACAACGAGGACCGCAAGCGTTCCATCCGCACGGCCGTGCAGGCTCGCCTGCACTTCGCCGTCCTCACCGATCCACCGAACGTCACCCCCGAGGACCCCGCCACCTGGAAGCTCCGGCCCAACATCCTCGTCCGGGAACAACTGGCGGCGGACAACCGCCCGGACCTCGTCGTGACCAGCCAGAGCGAAGGCCACGAACCGATCCTCAAATTGGTGGCCGACACGGCGGTGGATTTCGTAGTGGACATGACGGCCGGAGCCGTGCTCGCGACAGTGACCGGCGGCGGTTTCGAGGGTTTTTTCCTGGGTGCCTGTGAACATCCCGAGCTCGGACGGCAGGCCCTCGGCGCGATCCGCAATCTGGTTTTCGGAATTGTGGATGCAGAGTTCATGGAGCCGTATTTCGAAAAGAGCAACCGGGATGCCATCCATTTCATTCACCGGAATTTCACCTCCCTCACGGTCACCAACCTGCCCATTCCCGGCGTCAATTGGGGCGCGTCCACCCGTTTGCTCGGGGACCCGCTGCTTTACCCGAACATCTTACGCGTACTGACCAACGCCCCTGATAATCCGTCCACCAACGGAGTCGGGATCATCAGCCGGGCTCTGCTTCACATTTCCTCGCACCTACGTATCCCGGATTTCCTGAACCGTCCCACCTCCTTCTGCGATCTGCTGAATCATCCGCTCGAAAAGCTGAAGGACGAGATCAAAGCGACCTTTTCGGCGGAGACGTTCGGAGGTCTGGGCAGCGCCGAAGCCGTGGGCGTGAAGATCTTGTCCATCGCCATTCCCCTGGAGGCACAGCTCAGCCCGGGGGTGTTCAGTCAGACCTACTCCATCATCCGCAAGATCGATGTGCAACCCAGGGAACCCACGGAGGTCACGCTGGAATCGCTGCCTTGGCAACGTGTCTTTGCCACCTACCCGTACGCCGATGTCGTGCCGGACGAAACGTTTCTGCGCACCCTGTTGGGCCGGCGATTCGACCCGGATCCGGCCGTGGCCGCAGCGGCCACCGAGATCTGGCGCGCGGTCCAGCGCAAGTCCGTGCGCCGCTCGGTCGAGAACATCCGATACCAGAGTTACAAACTGCGCGCCTGGCAGATGCCCGGGATCAGCGCCACCCTCGCACCGTTCCAAAACACCGGCACCGGCCGGCGCGTGGGAGATTTCGTCCTGATCCCCAACCAGACGATCCTTCCCGTAACGGTCGCCGCCGGTGCCATGGTCTCCCGCGCCAACGAAAATGCCACCGCACGCGCCCTGGTCACCACGCCCGGCTACGAGGTGATCCTCCGCCAGGGCACCCTGATGAAGCCCCTCAACAACCCATGACCCTTCGGCACGGCCACGGCAATGCGTTGGTCCTTCAAGCCCCCCCGCGACACGCGGCGTTTTCGAAAAACCCCGTGTACGCATCGCCCCGGCCGGGCTGAGCCCGCGCCGTTCCCGGAGGCGGAAGCAGCGCGGCCTTGCCGGAAGCGGAGCCAGAGCCCATGTTGAGCACGAACAAAACAACGCAACGAATCCTGGAGCAGTCACCATGGGCGACACAGTCATTCCCGAGGCGGTCCGCAAGGAGTTGAACCGACAATTCAATCATGAGTTGATGGCGGCGCATCACTACGAGGCCATGGCCTGGTGGTGCGCCCACCAAACCCTGCCGGGGTTTGCCCGTTTCTTCCGCAAACAAGCCACCGAGGAGCGCGAACACGCGGCGCGCATCGGGCGGCACCTGATCGATCGCGGGATCTGCCCCGCAGTCGAAGCCATCCCTGCGCCCCGCTGTGACTTCGCCTCGTTGCTGGAGGTGGCCCGCCACGCCCGGACCATGGAGCAAAACAACAGTCGCGGCATCCACGCCGCCTACGAAGCGGCGGTGACGGCGAAGGATTATCCGGCGCAGGTGATGTTGCACTGGTTCATCCACGAACAGGTGGAAGAGGAAGCCTGGACCGCGGAGATGGTGGCCCGGGTGGAAGCGGCCACTTGTGCCGGCGCGTTGCTCGATTTGGACCGGCACATCGAGCGGCTGTTGGAGGCCAAAGAAACCGGCGGAAGTTGATGGCCGGGGTGCCCCACCGAGGCGCACGTGCGTCGGGCCTGAATCACCGGTGCACCCCCGGCAGAGCCGGCCCGCGCCTCCATCCGAGTCCCCGTCTCAGAGTTGTGGCGAGAACCATTGCCCAAGCCCCGACCAGCAGGCCTCCTCGGGAAAGCCCGCTCAACCCGGCCCGGGTGAAGGGCAACCGGCTTCCTGGGGTGCAGCCGTGGAGGGCTCGCTGGGAAACCGGGCATCGAGAAACCGGCGCAGTTCCGCAGCCAGCCGCGGGCCGAAGCCGGGCACCTGCGCGATCTCCTCGGCCGTGGCCCGGCGAAGTCGTTGGACGGATCCGAAATGTTTGAGCAGGGCTGCCTTGCGCACCTCTCCGATCCCGGGAAACTCGTCCAACACGCTTTCGGAGATTTTCCGGAGCCGCAACTGGGCGTTGTAGGCGTTGGCGACGCGGTGGGACTCGTCGCGGATGCGCTGCAGCAGCTTCAGCGCGGGGTGGTCTAGGTCGAGGCGCAAGGGTTCCGACTGCCCGGGCCGATAAATCTCTTCGAACTCCTTGGCCAGGCCGATGATGGGGATGTGGCCGAGGCCGAGTTGATCCAGTTCCGCCTTGGCTGCGTTGAGCTGGCCCTTCCCGCCATCGATGAGGATCAAGTCGGGCAGACCGGCCGGCGCCGGGCGTCGCGCAGGGCGACCTTCGCGCACCGCCTGTTCGGTCTCCCGGACCAACTGCTGCAACTCGGCCGGCACGGGTTCGACCCCCTCGTGGCGCTCGGCCCGGGGATCCACGGTTCCTTCCCGCGCAGCGGCCTCAGCGGAAGGGGCCTCGACGGTCGTTGCGCCGGCCTCGGGCTGCAGCTCGCGCAGGAGGCGTCGATAGCGCCGCCGCACCGCCTCGGCCATGCAGGCAAAGTCGTCCTGGCCTTCGACCGTCTTGATTTGCAGGCGGCGATAGTGGGCGCGGTCGGGGCGTCCGTTCCGGAAGCGGACGACACTGGCGACCTTGAGGGAGCTGCTGATGTTGGAGATGTCGAAGCCGTCGATGCGTTCCGGGGGCGCCGGCAGTCCGAGCACTTCGGCCAGCGCGGCCAGGTCGCGTTCCGGCTGGATGGCTACAGGCAGGGTGTAGGGGAGGCGCTCGAAGCGCTCTTGTTTGCGGGTGGTCTCGCGCAGGGCAAAAAGCAGGTCGCGCAGCCGGGCGGCGCGTTCGTATTCCTGGCGCGCCGCCGCCTCGCGCATGGCGGCTTCCAGTTGGGCCTCTGTATCGCGGCACTGGCCCTCGAGGAATTCACAGGCTGCCAAAACCTGCTGCAGATACTGCTCGCGCGTAACGTTGCCAATGCAGGGGGCCGTGCAATGCTTGAGATGAGCGTAAAGGCAGTGACGGTAATCGGCCTCGGTGGGAGTGAGGGCCCGGCAACCGCGCAAATGAAACTGCCGGCGGGCCAAATCCATGACACGACGGAGGGCCGAGGAACTGGGGAACGGACCAAAATAACGCGAGCCGTCCTCGTTGCGAATCCGAGTGAAGGTGAACCGCGGAATCGGATCGTTCAGGTTCACCTTCACCATCAGAAACCGCTTGTCGTCACGGAAGCTGACGTTGTACCGGGGGCGGAATTCTTTGATCAGTTTGCCCTCCAGCAGCAGGGCCTCGGCCTCGCTGCGGACCACATGGACATCGAAGTCATGGATGCTGTCGACCAGGGCACTGAACTTGGGATCCCACGCCATCTGGCGCGAGGGATGAAAGTACTGGCTGATCCGTTTGCGCAGGTCGCGGGCCTTCCCCACGTAAATCACCGTGCCCAGTCGGTCTTTCATCAAATAGATCCCCGGCCGGTGCGGCACCGACCGGAGTTTCTCGCGCAAATGTTCAGGAACCGGCATGGTGAAGCTCAACGACAGTCGCGACGAGGGTGGGCGCCCGCTCGCGTTCGGGCCGTTCGAACGCCACCGCCCGGGCCGGCCGCCCCTCCATGGCCGGGTTCACATTCGGCCTCCGAATCCACCGCAGTGACATGACCCGCGCTTCGAAAACGTATGGGGCGTCCCGGGCCCCGTCCCGCTCGATCCCCTCGATCGCCCTGCATTCTAGCACCAGGCGGCTCTCCCCGGCAAATCCACGCCGGCTGCGCGGGGCCGGCCCCGGCGCTCTTGGACGCGAGGTGGCTGCCCGCGCCGCCTGGGGGCTGACCCTGCGGCGACGGACGACATTTGTTGCCGCGGCGAAGATTGCGCCGGCCCACCGGGGGCCGATCGTGGTAGGTTGCCTCCCGTGAGACGGATTCAGAAAGCCTGCCTGCAGCGCTTCGAGCAGTTGGCGCAGCGCTTCGGCGCCCGACGCCCCGAACAAGCCGTGGCGCTGTGGATGCAAAAAGCGCGGGAAATCAGCGAGAACCACGGCGTGCCGTTGGCAGAGGCACTGGTCTGGGTCGATGCCCGGCTGCAGGGCAAGTGGCGGCGATTCCGGTGGCGCCGGCAGGGGCGGCCGCCCTCGGCAGCGTCGGGCCGCGCATTGTTCTGCGATGCCGGTCTGGGTGGACTGGCACGCTGGCTGTGGGCCGCAGGGCAACCGGCGGTTTGGTGCCGGGATGCCGACGACAGCCAGTTGGTGCGGCGTGCACTGCAGGCAGGGGCGGTGCTGCTGACCACGGACAGCCTGTTGCTCGAGCGGCGCGTGGTTCGGTCCGGGCGACTGCCCACGGTATGGGTACCTCCCACCTTGCGCGTCACGGAACAACTGGCCCTGGTGTTCGATCAGCTTGGGTTGCAGCTACTGCCTCCCCGTTGCATGCGCTGCGGCGGACGATTGTGCCCGGTGGAAAAAGCCGCCGTGGCGGATCGCATCCCACCCCGCACCGCCCGGTGGCTGGAAGAGTTTTTCCTCTGTCAGAGCTGCGGAGGGCTGTTCTGGAAGGGCACGCACTGGCAACGCATCCTGAGTCGGCTTCGCGCCCTGGGGTTGCCGGGAGCCCCCGGATGAAAGTCGCAGAAGTGGCTAGGAACCACCCTGCGTCCTGCTTGTTCAGGTGTCTCTGTCCGCGGCAGGTGCTACCGGCCGGGGAAAACACCCCGTGAGAGTCGCCACCGGCGACACCGCTCGCCTCTCATTGGGCCGCCTTGGCCGGGTCAGCCTCCTTCGCGGACAATCCGCCCCGCGCGATTCCACGGGATCATCCGAGGATTCCTCCTGCCCGAGGCGAGCCGATGCGCCCAAGTTCGCCGAATTGGAAACCGGTGGGGTCATCGGCGTCCGGCTCCCCGGCGGCGCGTTGGATCTCCGACAGCCGGTTGGAAAAGTCATCGGGCGAACATAAAACCCGCGGGTGTCCTCGAAAGATCGAAGGGCGCTCGTGCAAACCACCGCTGGTGCGAGAGCCTGCTGCCAAGATGGCCGAACCGGCGAACCCCGGTTTCACACCCGCGCCCGGGAGACCGGAGGCGCAACCAACACCCACAGGCCCACCCGACGGAGGCGCGTCCGTGTGAGCGGCTGCGGAAACCGCCTGCGGCCAGATCGCTTGCCCCGAGGCGCCGGCAGGTCCTCACAAAGCTTCCCGAGCCCGGGGCCTAAAACGTATACCGCATCGTGACGCCCAGTCGGTTTCGATTGAATTCGCGGCCCTCGGCGTAGGGTGCCAGACGCGTGGATACCCGGTTCACCGCCGTGTCGTGCGTGTAACTACACTCCAGCTCCAGGTGGGAATTCACCCGGTAGGAAGCCGTCAACCCTGGCGTGTAAATCCAGTCCTCGCGCTGGACCGGCGCCTGCCAATCGCCGATGTACAAGGTGAGCCCCGCAGTCAGGGAGAAGCCAGCCGTCCACTGATGCCGCCAACTGAACTCGTACCGAATGTCCTCATACACGCTATGGCTGGTGAAGGCGGGCTGCTCGAACCGCGTGGCCCGGAAAACGAGGGTGTCCCTGCGCGTGGGCAGAACCGTGACCGTTGCGTCCATCCAGTAAAGAATCTCGCTTTGATGGAAGGCCGGCGGGGTTTGGTCCCAATCGCGCACGTCCGGCCCCGCCAGTACGGCCAGTTTGAGCCAGGAAACCGGCGATCCCTCGAGGCCCACAAGGAATCGGTGATAATCGTTGGCGTAGGGACTCGGCGCGCCGCGGAGTCGGCCCTGGTGTTGGTGACCGTGGCGATACCCCAGGATGCCGTGCAGGTGCGCCCCGATGGGGATGCCCAGGTCCAGGCCGCCCCAGGCGTCCCAACGGTCGATGTAGTTCTCGTACAGATAACGGTTCGGTTCGGGGTTGGGCAGTTGTTCCGTGCGGAAATCGTGGATGTAAACGCCGGCCACGGGTCGAACGAACCCGCGCGACAACGAGAGGGTGGCCTGCCACTGGCTGCGGTACAGCACGGCGTCCCGGCGGTCCCGCAGAGGAATCCCCCCAATGGCACGGCAATCGCCGGGCCGAAGAGTCACCGGCCCCCAGTGGCTGCCGTCGACCCCCATCCACTGATGGCGCCACTCCCATTTGGCTCCCTCCCAGACACCCGAAAGGTTCAAGCTGGCCCGATGAGCCACAAAGTCCTCCGAAGAGGCCCGATGGAACCAAGTGAACTCGGGCGCGTAGGAAGCCGCCAGATTCAGCCCCGGACCGGGCCGCCATTGGAGGGTGAGACCCGGCGTGACCGCTGTCACCCACGATTCCCGTTTGGGAAGGCTGACGGTGGGTCCGGGAGGGCCGGTCATTCCCGGAGCCGGCCTTGTGTCCAGAATGAACACGTTGTCATCGTACAGTTCCTGCACCGCCAGGCTGGCGTTCAGGGTGAGATTGGAATGCACCAGCCAGGTCGCCTCGACGTGCGTCAGTGTCATCACGAGCACTGCCAGGCCGGACGCGAAAAAGCGCCCCCGGCTTGCCACCGGGAGCCCTTCGCCTCTCTGGCCGGGCACCGGGAGGTCACCCTTCCAAAATTCCGTGATGCGTCTCATGTCTTCATCCTCGGCGCGCGACGACGTTGGTCACGTCGGGGAAACCACTCAGGAACCCGCCCGGCTGGAGGGCAGCCGCCAGGTGAGGGCCGCTCCCAACAGCAGGAGAAGGCCGGCGGTGACAAACGAGGAGGTGTAACTGCCACCACTTTGCGCGGTGAGCGTCTGCTGCAGCCGGGGCAACAACAGGCCGCCCACGCCCCACGCGGTGAACAACAATCCGTAGTTCATCCCGAAATGTTTCAGGCCCCACAGGTCCTTGGTGAAGGAAGGGAAAAGGGCGAGGTTGGCTCCGTAGTTGGCCCCGATGAGGGCGGCCAGCAGAACCACCAGCAGTCCGGGCACCCCCGGTGAACCGGTAATCGGGATGGCGGTGAACATCAGTAACGCTTGCAGCCCCAGGACCAGGAGCAGGGTTTGCTTCCGTCCCAGCCGGTCGGACAGTGCCCCTGCCAGGATCCGGCCTCCGGCGTTGCCGATGGCCAGCACCGCCACCGCGAGGAACGCCCAGTCGCCCATGCTCTTCCGGGCCATGCCGCTGACGCTCCCGATCACCATGAGCCCCGCACCGGCACCGATGCAGTAAATGATCCACAGCCACCAGAAGCGGCCTTGTCGCAGCATTTCCCGCGGCGGCGTACCCTGCTGCGCAGCGGCGGTGGGGTTGGGAGCGGCACCTGCAGTCGGTGCGACAGCCGCCGGCGGGTTCTTCAGAAGCTGCGCCAATCCACAGACCATCACCACGAATCCCAGGCCCAGAATGAGCATGGATTGCTGCAGGCCGAACCTTCCCAACAGATACTGGGACAACGGCGCCAAATACACCGGGGCGAGACCGAATCCGGACACCACCAAACCCGCGACCAGACCGGTGCGTTGGGGCGGGAACCATTTCAGCGCCGGCGGTGTGGCCGAGGCATACCCGAATCCGATCCCCGCTCCCACCAGAAGACCAAACCCCAGCAGCCAGAGCGGATAACTCTGCGTGGTGGAGATCAACACCATTCCCGCCCCCACCAATAAGCCACCCAGCGTGGCCGTGACGCGAGGGCCCCACCGGTCCTGGCATCGACCCGCCAGGATCATGGTGAAGGCAAAGACCAAACAGCAGAGGGCATAGGGATCGTTGAGTTGTTCCCCCTTCCAACCGAACTGCTGTTCGATCGCGCCCTTGAACAGGCTCCAGGTGTAGAGGACCCCCAATGCCAGGTTGATGCCCGTGCCGGCGAAGGTGACAACCCAGCCGCGCAGAGACGAGGCCGCAGTGGGTTCACTGGAAGCATTCATGGCTCGTGCAGGGAAGAACCACCGACTCCCGCGCCGGGGCGGCCGTGACGCACCGCGGGACACCGTTTGGAGGCCGGCGTGACAAGCAGCGTGCCGTTCCGGCCCGCGGAAACAATGCGTCGGAATGCACGCCTGATCATCAGAGCACCGCATATCGGCATCGCACCGAACAAGCACACCTTTTCTTGGCAAAGATCCACCCTGCCTTGCCGCCCGCGGACATGAGCCCCGCCCTGGGGCAGGTTTCACCGGTTGCGTTCGACCCGACAGGGTGGATCCCGGCGGCCGAGGTTCGCCGCGAAAAGGGCGGGGATCGGTCGGAAATCGAGGCCGGGGACGCAACCGGAGCACGACACCGCGAGCCGGGCAACGAACCGCTGTTTATGCCAAACCGACTTTTCTCGTGGTCGGTCCGGAACCGATGCGCAACGAGTTGTAAATCTCGACCGGCTCTTTCGCCCCGCGCAGGGAGGTGAACCCCGTTGCTCCCGAAGACGGCCCGCGCGTTTTTCCCGGCCAGGGGGTTGTCCTTGAGGCGTCGGGCTCCTTTCCCCGCCGCGCGGGAAAGCCCGAGTCACCGGCAGCAGGACCACCACGGCACGCACCGGATGCACCACCCCAGAGGTTCAAGAAGCCGGAACGCCCATCAAAAAAAGCCCGGCCGCAGAGGCGACCGGGCTCGCTGCAAGGACGAAGTCGCAGGGGCCGAAGCTTCAGAGTCGGCCCTTGACCAGGATCTCCACCACGGATGGATCGGCCAGGGTGGTGGTGTCCCCGATCTGGTCGGGTTGGCCCTCGGCGATCTTGCGCAGGATGCGACGCATGATCTTGCCCGAGCGGGTCTTGGGCAGGGCCGGGGCGAACTGGAGCTTGTCCGGCGTGGCGATGGGCCCGATTTCCTTGCGCACATGCGCAATGAGTTCCTTGCGCAACTCCTCGGAGGGCTCCACGCCGTCCTTGAGGGTCACGAACGCGTACAGGGCCTGCCCCTTGATTTCATGCGGCATGGGCGCCACGGCGGCCTCGGCGACCTTGGGATGGCTGACCAGGGCGCTCTCCACCTCCGCGGTGCCGATGCGGTGACCGGACACATTGACCACGTCGTCGATGCGCCCCAGGAGCCAGTAGTCGCCGTCTTCGTCCACGCGCGCGCCATCCCCGGTGAAGTAAATGTCCGGGTACATGGTGAAGTACGTATCGATGAAGCGATCGTGGTCGCCCCAGGTGGTCCGCATCATGCCCGGCCAGGGCTTCTTGATGCAAAGTTTGCCGCCCTCGTTCGGGGCGCATTCGGTCCCGTCGTCGCGCAGGACCACCGGTTCAACCCCGAAGAAGGGGCGGCCGGCGCTGCCCGGCTTGAGGGTGTGCGCCCCGGGAAGCGGCGTGATCAGATGGCCCCCGGTTTCGGTCTGCCACCATGTATCCACAATGGGACAGCGGCCCTTGCCGATGACCCGGTGATACCAGATCCACGCCTCCGGGTTGATGGGCTCGCCCACCGAGCCGAGGACCTTCAGCGAGCTCAGGTCGTACTTGTTGGGCCATTCCTCGCCCAACCGGATGAGGGAACGGATGGCCGTGGGCGCCGTGTAAAACTGGGTCACGCGGAACTTCTCCACGATCTGCCAGAACCGGCCGGGATCCGGATAGGTCGGCACCCCTTCGAACATGAGGCTGGTGAACCCGTTGCAGAGCGGGCCGTACACAATGTAACTGTGGCCGGTCACCCAGCCGATGTCGGCCGTGCACCAGAAGCGATCGTCCTCCTTGATGTCGAAGACGTACTTGGTGGTCAGGGCCACGTGCAGGAGGTATCCGGCGGTGGAATGCACCACCCCTTTGGGTTTGCCGGTGGAGCCCGAGGTGTAGAGCATGAACAGAAAGTCCTCGGCGTTCATCGGCTCGGGCTCGCACCGCGGCACCGCCTTGGCCATGAGCTCGTGCCACCAGAGGTCGCGTCCCTCCACCCACGGGATGGAAGCGCCGGTGCGTCGCACGACGATGACTTTCTCGATGCTCGGGCAGTTGCGACAGGCCTCGTCGGCAATGGTCTTTAAGGGGATCTGTTTGCCGCCGCGCAGGCCCTGGTCGGCGGTGATGAGGATCTTGCAGGTGGAATCATTGATCCGGCCGGCGAGGGCCTCGGCACTGAACCCGCCAAAGACGACCGAGTGGATGGCGCCGATGCGGGCGCACGCGAGCATGGCAATCGGCAGCTCGGGAATCATCGGCAGGTAGATGCTCACGCGATCGCCTTTGCGCACGCCGAGGCTCTTGAGGACATTGGCAAAGCGGCAAACCTCTTCCAGCAATTCCAGGTAGGTCAACTTCCGAACGTCCGATTCCGGCTCGCCCTGCCAGATGAGCGCCACTTTGTTGGCGCGTCCGTTGCGGACGTGCCGGTCCAGGCAGTTGACCGACACGTTCAGCACGCCGTCCTCGAACCAGGTGTGATGGATCCTGCGTTCCCGGGTGTTCCAAACGTATTTGCGGGCCACCGTGGGCTTCTTGTACCACTCGAGCATTTCACATTGCTCGAGCCAGAAGGCATCCGGTTCACGAATGGAGCGTTCGTACATCTGCCGGTATTGCTCGGCGTTGATGTACGCCTGCTGGACGAACTCCGGGGGCGGTGGGAACGTGCGATGTTCTTGTAACAGGGAGACGGTCGAGGTGGTAGTGCTCGCGTTGCTCATAAGTCGCGTTTAGCTTTTCGCTTCCTGTGCAAAAGATCAAAGCACGCAGGGGAGGGCCTGTCAACCCGCTTCGCCCCACGGGCCGTTTGTCCGGTCGCACGGGCGGCTCGGCTCCCGCATGCGCCGCCCTGCGCGTGGCCGGTTCCGGGGATCCGCGCAACGAGGAGCCGGCGCCTTTCGCGCGCCGCGGCTACCGTGCACTCCGGGCCTGCAGCAGGGGATGAATGCGCCGCAGGGTCTCCAGAGTGCGCGCCAGTTCCGGCTCCACGCGGTTGCGAAGCTCGTCCGGCACGGGACGTTCGGGATCGCGCCAGCCGCCGACCCAGTCGAGGGTGCTCATCATCGCACCACCGAGGCCGAAGGCCCAGGCGTCGTCTCCCTCCTCGCCGGCCAGCGTTCGCCAGGCCAGCGCCCAACCGCGCACCGTGGGTTCGAACTGGTAGCCGCCCCCTCCGCACACCAGGAGGGGCAGCCCTGTTTGTCGGAGGTGCCGCGCGATTTCCAGCACGACGTTGTTGGTCATCTGAAGGTGGGTGAGCGGGTCGCCGGCGAGAATGTCCATGCCCAGTTCGACGACCAGAACCTCCGGTCGAAAGGCTTCGAGCAAAGACGGAACGATGGTCTGGTAGGCTTTGAGGAAAGCGGCATCGTAGGTGCCGGCGGGCAGGGGGACGTTGACGTTGTAGCCGAAACCGGGGCCCTCTCCGAGCTCCTGCTCGAATCCGGTCCCGGGGTAAAGGGTGCTTCCGGACTCGTGCAGCGAGACGGTCAGCACGTCGCTGCGCTGGTAGAAGATGGCCTGCACGCCGTCCCCGTGATGGGCATCGAGGTCCAGGGCCATGACCCGTCGGCCCGCGGCGGCCAGGAAATCGCAGGCGAGGGCGACGTCATTGAGGTAACAGAAACCGCCGGCGTGTTCCGGGTGGGCGTGATGGAACCCGCCGTGGAGGTTGAAGGCGATGTGGGCCCGACCTTGCAAAATGATTTCGGCAGCCGTCAGGCCGGCCCCGCAGGCCCAGCACGCGTAATCCCAGAGGTCGCGGAAGACGGGGGTATCGGGCCCACCGAGGCCGGCGTGAAGCCCCTCGGCGGTCAGCTCGCCGCGGGCGGCGCGCTGGAGAAGATCAAGGTACCGCGGCGTGTGGATGCGTTCGAGTTGCGCGCGGGAGGCGGGCTGGGGACGGACCTCGCACAGGTGAGGGGCGCCCAGCAGACCGGCGTTGAGCAACTGCCGACGGGTGGCGGAAGCGCGCTGGGTTTTGAAGGGACAGTCCGGCGGATAGCTGAGCGCCTCGGTTTCCGGCGCGTACACCAGGGCCAGGATGCGATCGCTCATGCTCGAGGCGGGCCGCCTTCAGCCGGCCCGCAGGGCGAAGTTCCCCGGTTCAGGTGAACTCCAGCTCATAGTGGTACACATTGCCCACCAGGCGGCTGCTGACCTTGCACTCGGCCTTGTTGAACACGGCCTGCATGGCCTTGTTCTCCACCAGGACCTCGGCGGTGAAGCCGCTGATGCCGTTGCGGCGCGCAATCCGCATGAGGTGTTTGAGCAGAAAGGTGCCGATGCCCCGGCGTTGCCAGGCGTCGTGAACGGTGAAGGCCACCTCCGCACGGTTGGTCCTGGGGTTGAGGTAGTAACTGCCGATGGCGATGATCTGTTCGCCCGCCGGATCCGGCAGCACGCCCACGATGCAGACGTCGTTGCGATGATCGATGTAGACGAAGTCCTCGATCTGCCGGCGGGGAATGACGCCGTCTTTGACCGCCTGCATGAAGCGGAAATAGATGGATTGCTGGGAGAGGCTGTAGAAATGCTCCCGCATGCGGGGCACGTCGGTGGGGTGGATGGGCCGGAAATTGATCAGCGTGCCGTCGTTGAGCAGGAAGGTGGTGCGCAGTTCCTTGGGGCCGACGATGATCTTGCCCTCCTTGTCCGCCATTTCCGCGGAGAGATACTTGGCTTCGATGGCCTCCCGCAGGAGCTGGGCACGGAACTTGGGGTGGGCGATGCTGATGAGAGCCAGGGCCCGCTCGGAAACGCTTTTCCCGTGGAGATAGGCCACGCCGTATTCGGTGACGACGTAGTTGACCCCCGCGCGGGTGGTGACGACGCCGGCACCGGGACTGAGCCGGGTGACGATACGGGAGACGGTCCCGTTTTGCGCGGTGGACGGGAGCGCGATGATGGCCTTGCCGCCCGGCGCCTTGGCGGCACCCCGGTTGAAGTCCACCTGGCCCCCCACGCCGCTGAAGAACTTGGATCCCAGGGAATCGGCGCAAACCTGACCGGTAAGATCCACCTCCAGCGCGACGTTCACGGCCACCATTTTGTGCTGCTGACTGATGATGTGCGGGTCGTTGACGTACTCGGTCGGCTGAAAGGAGAAGACGGGGTTCCGATCGATGTAATCGTAGAGCCTGCGGGTGCCGAGGCAGAAGCTGGTGACGATCTTGCCGCGGTCGAGGGTTTTGCGTTTGCCCGTGATCACGCCCGCCTCGATGAGGGGGATGATGTCGTCGGTGATCATCTCGGTGTGGATCCCGAGGTCCCGCTTGTCGGTGAGGAACCCGAGGAGGGCGTGCGGGATGCGGCCGATGCCGAGTTCGAGCGTGGAGCCGTCGTCGATGAGCGCGGCAATGTACTCGGCGATCTGGCGGGTGACGTCGGTGACCTCGGCGGGCGGCACTTCCAGCAGCGGATCTTCGCAGGGAACGAGGATGTCCAGTTTCAGAATGTCGATGAGCGAGTCGCCGTGCGTCCAGGGCATGTTGGGATTCACCTGGGCGATGACCAGGGAGGCGTTTTCGGCGGCGCTTTTGACGATGTCCACCGAGATTCCCAGGCTGCACATGCCGTTTTCGTCGGGCGGACTCACCTGGATAAGGGCGACGTCCAGGGGAAGCTGACCGGAGTGGAAAAGTCGCGGGATGTCGGACAGGTGGATCGGGGTGTAGTCGCCGAGTCCCTCCTGAATGATGTTGCGGACGTTTTCCGCGATGAAAAAGGAGTTGACGCGGAAGTACTGGGTCAGCTCGCGGTGCGCATACGGGGCCTCGCCGAACGTAAGCAGGTGGACGATCTCCGTGTCGGGCAGTTCCTGCGCTCGCCGGGTGAGGGCCCGAACCAGGGCCAAGGGCTCGGCGCAGCCGGTGCCCACGAAGACGCGTTGACCGGGCCGGACGCGGCGCACGGCCTCTTCGGCCGTCTGGATTTGAGCGGCGTACTTCTGTTTCCAGTTCGGATCGAATTTAATGGGCGACTTGCTCATGGGCGGAAGCATCGAGACCGGTCAGGGTCATGCGGGCGTCGGCCACGTACGGGCGCATGCCGACCGGGCCGACCACAAAGGGATTGATGTCGAGTTCCTGGATTTGGGGATAGTCGGTGGCCAGCTGGCTGATGCGTTGCAGGGCGCTGGCGATGGCCTCCAGATCCACGGGCTCCTGGCCCCGCGCCCCCTCCAACAGCGCGTACGAGCGGGTGCTCTTGAGCATTTGCATGGCCTCGTCCTGGGTGATGGGCGCCAGGTAAAAGGTCACGTCCTTCATCACTTCCACAAAAATGCCACCCAGGCCGAACATCAACAGGGGACCGAAATTCGGGTCGCGGGTCATCCCGAGAATCACCTCCCGGCCCCGGGGTCCCATCTTTTCGACGTATGCGCCCCGCACCCGGGCCCGGGGGGCCCGCCTCTGGATGCGCACCATCATCAGGTCAAAGGCATCCCGGACCTGTTCGGCCGTGGCCAGGTTGATGCGGACCCCGCCAAAGTCGGATTTGTGAATGATGTCCGGAGAGGAAATCTTGAGCACGACCGGGTATCCGATGCGTTCCGCCACTTCGACGGCCTCATCGGCCGTGCGCGCCAGTTGGCCCGGCAACACGTTGAAGTCGTAGGCACGCAGGATCTCTTTGGCTTCGACCTCGCCCACCTGACGGGTGCCGCTGCGGACGTGCCACTGCAGGACGCGGTTGACGCGGCGGCGATTGACGGCGATGCGGGCGACCACCCGGGGCGGCCGGTTGCGCCAGGCGGAATAATCGCACATGGCCTTCAGAGCGGCCACGGCCCGTTCCGGGGAGGGGTAATTGGGGATGCCGGCGCCCACGAGCAACTCCTGGGCCGCCGCCACCTCGCGCCCGCCCATGAAGGCCGCCAGCACGGGTTTGACCCCGCGGTGGGCTTCAATGATCCGACGGGCCAATTCCGTGGGCCGGGTCATGTTCTGCGGCGTGACCAGCACGATGATGGCGTCCACGGTTTCATCCTCCTGCACCAGTTCGAAGGCCGCCATGTACCGGTCGGGGTCGGCATCCCCGATGACGTCCACGGGGTTGCCGACCGAGGCCGCCGCGGGCAGAGCCTGGCGCAGGCGCTGCCGAATGGGTTCGGAGGGCGCCACCATGCGCAAGCCCCGCAGCTCGGCCGCATCCGCGGCCATGATGCCGGGTCCGCCCGCATTGGTGATGACGACCACACGGTTCCCGCGCGGCAGCGGTTGAAAGGCGAAGGCGCGGGCGTAGTCGAAAAGCTCCTCGAAATGCTCGGCGCGGATGACTCCGGCCCGTTTGAACGCGGCCCCGTAGGCCATGTCCGCGCCCGCCAGGCTGCCCGTGTGCGAGGAAGCGGCTTTCGCGCCGGCCTGGGTGATGCCCACCTTCAACACGATGACGGGTTTCACGGACGCGGCCGCCTCCGCCACCTGCAGGAATTTGTTGCCGTCGGTGATGTTCTCGAGATAGCTGACAATGACACGGGTTTCCCGGTCTTCGGTGAGGGCTTCGAGAAAATCGGCTTCGTTCAGGTCGGCCTTGTTGCCAATGCTGAGGACCTTGCTGAGGCCCACCCGTTCCTTGACGGCCCAGTCCAGAATGGCCACGCAGAGAGCGCCCGACTGGGAGATCACCGAGATGGGGCCGGGCGGGGGCAGGGCAGCGGCAAAGGTGGCGTTCATCCGGTGATGAAGGTTCATGACCCCCAGACAGTTGGGGCCCATGAGCCGGACGCCCGCCGCCGCACAACGCTCCACCAGCTCCCGTTCCAGCGCCGCGCCCTCCGGGCCGACCTCCTTGAAACCCGCAGTGATGACCACCACGGCCCTGGCACCGGCCCGAATGGCGCTCTCCAAAGCCTCCCGGACCGCAGGGGGAGGTACGACGATCACGGCCATGTCCACGGGCTTGCCGTAGGCGTCCAGGCTGGGATAGCAGGGCAGGCCGAGCACTTCACTGGCTTGCGGGTTGACGGGGACAATGGTGCCCTGAAAGCCGCTGGCCAGCAGGTTGGCCACCACCGCGTGGCCCACCTTGCCGGGGCTGCGCGAGGCGCCAATCACGGCCACCGTGTTCGGAGAAAGCAACGATTCCAACATAGCAATGTGTTCTCAGCCGTCGCGGTTCCCGGCCGCAACGGTCCTGTCGATCCGGGCGGCGCCGGCGCGGTTGGAGCCGACCGGCCGCGCTCCCAAGATGCACCACCCCATGGTGGCGGCTTGGCCCGACTTGTCAAAAGATCACCGTTTTTTGTGGCCGACCCGCCAAATCCGAACCATTGAAGCAGCTCTGCCACCTCCCCGGAGGCAACGGCCGGACCCGCAGCAGATCTCGAGCGGCGTTCAGCCCTGCTTGCCCAGGAGCTGCGCCCGGTACTGGGTCGGGGACTGGCCGAGAATCTTTTTGAACACGCGGTTGAAATGCGTCAGCGACTGGAACCCCACCTCGAAGGCAATTTCACTGACGCGCAGGTTCGGGTTGAGCAACAGGTTCTTGGCTCTCTCGATGCGCACCCGCGACAGGTAATCCGTGAAATTAATGCCGGTGGCCTTTTTGAACATCTTGCAGAAGTAGAACGTGCTGGTGTTGACCGCCTTGGCCACGCGGCCGAGCGACAAATCCTCGGCCATGTGTTCCAAAATGTATTCCTTGGCCCGGGTGATCACCGGCGGTTCGGCGTTCTTCTGCTGGAGCAGCACCTGGTTGCTGATCATCGCCAGATGCTGCGCAAAGATGGTCAGAAGTTTGACCACCGACTCATGCTGTCGCGGCGAAACCACCCGCGTTTTGAAGAAGGCCTCTTCGAGCCGACGCCGGTCGTACTCCAGACCCCACTGCTCCAGCGTCTCGCACACTTTGGCAAACTGGCTGCGCGTGGGTCGTTTCCGGAAGACCTGCCCGGTCTGGAGAAACCCGACCACCTGGTTGCCGAGCCGGATGGGCACGGCCGTGTCACTCATGCCGGCAAAACACGTGATCGTGCGGGCGCCCTCCACGGCCATGGCCACCAGCCGCTCCTGCACCTGCAGGCAGGCGGCACAGGACCGGCTTTTTTCCGACATCAAACTGCAGAACGGGCTTTCGTTGCGTTTGCCGTGGTGGGTCAGACGCCAGCTTTCCACCGGACGCAACGAGACCACCAGACCCGTGGCCTCGGAAAAGGCCCGCTCGTACTCCTGGTAAATCTCCGAGCGCAACAGCGCCTCGATGAGGCTCCGGCTTTCCGCCGGGTTCATCAGGGTGACCTTCTCGGTGGCGACCTCTCGCCCCGAGGGCTGAGCCGGAGAGTTTTTCTCCACGGGCGATTTGCCGGCACCGCCGGACCGGGCGGCGGCAGGGGTGGCTTGCTCAGGCGAGGACTGAGCAGCGGTTGTTTGCATGGCACCAATTTAGGCCAAACGCCCCTGCGCCACAACTGCCAATCATGTGGCCTGGTCGAACATGGCCCGCCCGATGCCAAAGCAGTCGCGACCCGCCCGCCCATCCACGGCCGGATCGGCCCAACGGCTTCGAGCTCCGACTCACGGACTCCGGTCCGGCTGACCACCGAAGCATACCATGGCCGGATGCCCTTGGAACCCTCAAGGGGATGAATGGCCGGCCCGACGGTCGGGACGCCGCAGCGGAACCGGACCGGGACCCTCGCCACCAAGATCCACGGAATCCGCAACCGTGGGACGGATTCCGATCGGAATGCTGACCCGGGCGGGCCAGGACGAACGTCTCCGGGTTCTGTTGCCCCTGCGGCATTTCGTTCGTACCTCCTGCGCAGGCCCCGGTGTCCCTTTGCCGCACCAGATCGAGCCCCCGGGAAACCCGGAGCCCCTTCGCGCAGCCCGGGTACACTCCGGGAATCGCCCCAAGGCGGATCTCGGAATACGCGGGACCGGCTGGTTCAACGCCGCTGCAACCGAGCAGGGTGTTTTGCCCGGAGCCCGCCCGTTCCCTGGGCAGCATTTCGCCCGGCGCGGTTTGATGGTTGTCGCGGGTGGCACCTCTCCTTATGTTGAGCGCCTGAGCTATGAAGGATTTTTTTGCAACGGTGGAGGCCCGGCAATCGGTCCGGGCCTATCAGCCGCGGCCTCTGGCGCCCGAGCAACTGGAGAAGATCCTGCAAGCGGCCCAGCGGGCGCCGTCCGCCGGAAATCTTCAGGCCTATGAGATCGTGGTGGTGAAAGATCCGCCGACGATACGTGCGCTGGCCGCCCTGTGCTACAACCAGATGTTCATTGCCCAGGCGCCGGTGGTGCTGGTGTTCTGTGCCGATCCGGCCCGCTCGGCGGCGAAATACGGGGCCAAGGGTGAAACGCTGTACAGCATTCAGGACGCCACGATCGCCGCGGCGTATGCGGAGCTGGCCGTGGCGGCGCTGGGATTGGCCACCTGCTGGGTCGGTGCCTTCGACGAGGCGGAGCTGGCGCGTCGCCTGAAGTTGCGCCCCGGGCTCCGGCCGGTGGCGCTCTTCCCGATTGGCTGGCCGGCCGAACAACCGGCGCGGACCCCGCGGCGGCCCCGGGCCGAGGTGGTGCACGAGTTCGAGCCTTGAAGCCCGTTGAAATCCCGATCTGTCCGCGAGAACCTCGCCCTCACACCACAACCGCAAGGCGACCCTCTCCCTGCAGAGGCATTCTCCCCGTCGCTGGTGCAACAACGACCGCTTCCGGCCCGGTCACCCGCCATGGCGGCCCACAGGGACTCTGATCAGGCGAGGAGACCTCCGGCTCGAGCCGGGCCGCGAACAAGTTGCGACGGGTCGGCGCGTACGGTCCGGATGAACTGTTCGCCCAGGGCGGTCATCCGGGCGCAGGAGGCCGTCGGCAGAGCAGGTGTTTCCATCGCGGCCGCACGCCCTGACGTGGAGACCGAGCCGAAAAGCCTCACGCCCCTCGGCAGAAAACCGGTCCTCGAACGGCTCACAGGCCTTCGAGGAGCCTCTTCCAGCGCGCCCACGCAGCCTCTCGAGCGCGGCGATTCTCCGGAGAGGCATCCGGTGCCTCGCCGGCGCGCATGAACCCGTGCCCGGCGCCCTCGTAGATCACCGGCTCGAACCGCTTGCCCAACCGATTCATGGCATTGGAAGTGGCTCCAAGGGTGGCATTGACGCGTGCATCGTTGCCCGCGTAGAAGCCGTAGACGGGCGCCTGGATGCGCGCCAGGTCCTCCTCGCGATCCGGGCCGGCGCCGTAGAACACGAAGTAAGCGCGAGGTTCCTGCGCCAGCGTGGCCAGTCGAAAAGCCTGGCTCCCGCCCCAACAAAAGCCGGCCACGGCCACCCGGCCGTTGCAGGCAGGCAGTCGGGACACGTATCGGATCACCGCGCGAAGGTCGGCCACGATCTGGTCCTGCGGCAGTCCCGCGATCGCCTTGCGCACGGCCTCGGGCGATCCAAGCTCGGAGGTGCCTCCGCCGCCCGGAGCGGCTCCCGACAACAGATCGGGCGCGGTCGCCACGTACCCCGCCTCGGCCAGTTGATCGGTCACGCTGCGAATCCAGTCGCTCAATCCAAAAATCTCGTGAATCACCACCACCGCCGGCACGGGCTGCGGCCGCTCGGGATGGGCCACGTAGCATTGAAGTTCCCGGTTGTCGTACCGCACCCGGACCCACTCCAGGTGTCGGGGAGACCGGTCCAGGCGGGCCCGGGCCCAGTCTTGAGAACAAGCAGGCCGGGCGATACCCAGCAGGCCAATCAGGAGCAGTGAACTGCAGGCGGTCGTTTTCATGATCGGATCACGGTTCCGAAACGTTTCTGGCACCATCCGCCCGAGCCGTTCTTGCCCAGGGCGGATCTGCCGGCTGTTTCGTCGGCGCAAAGTTAGCCCAAACCGGGGCTGATGCATGTCCGTGGCGGGGAAAACCCCCGGCGTGTTTCCCAAAACCGGGAAGAGACACCAGAGCAGATTCTCACTTCGCGCAAAGTGACCGACTTCTCGCAAGTCCCTCGGCAAGCGGTCAGGGCAAGGGTCCTGAGACACTGCCGCAGTGTTGTCCACACCTCGGATTCGCTGTTCCTTTTACGGCTTGCCGGGGACAACCCCCGGCCTCAGGGAACGCTGGCAATTCCCCGACACGCCGGTGCCGGCGCCACAGGCCGTGCCGTACCAAGACCGAGGCAGGCGCCATGGCGCGGCCCGTTCTGGTGCCCGGTGGCCAAACGGCCGCTCCCGAAAGACCGACAAGCCACGCGGGCGTGTCCCTCAACCGGCCGGTCAGTCGAGAGGTGGACCAACGGACAAAAAGGCTCGGCTCCCCTGAACAGCGCCGGGCCCTGCGGAACCGGGACGCAAATTGGAGGGAAAAATGCGCAATCTGGTGTCGCGCCCCGTGCCTGGCACAGGCAGAATCCTGTTCCGTCGGGCCAAGGCGCAGTTCTCCAAAACTGCGCCGGCGCAACGGAACCAAGGCCAGAGCCAAACCCGGGATGCCAACCCAGCAATCCAGAGTTATGAAATGGCTGCACAAAATCCGGCGGCTGAACCGTGGAAGGAAGGCCGTGGCGGTTTGCCAGCGGCACACAAAGCTCGCGGCACCGTGGGATGCTCAACCGACGCCTGCCCGGGCTCGTCGGGGCGGTCGAGCGCTGGAGCATCCGGGCAGGGCAGGGCAGGGGGCTGTTCATCGGACGCAGGGGCGACGCCGCGGATCGGCTGTCCACCGGGGCCGGATTTCGTTCCTGCTGACGGTTTGCGTTTGTGTTGCGGGTTGCGCCACAGCACGTGCCGCGGAGTGGTTCCCGGCGCCCGCACAGTCGGTCCCGTGGGAGGCCCGGCCCTTTGCGCCGTCGCAAGTGCGACTTTTGCCCGGGCCGTTTCGAACGGCGCAGGAAATGGACGCACGATGGCTGTTGCGGTTGGAGCCGGATCGCTTGCTGGCGCCATACCGCACCGAGGCGGGTTTGCAGCCCAAAGCGCCACGGTACGAAGGTTGGGAGTCCATGAGCATCTCCGGGCACAGCCTTGGGCATTACCTGTCTGCCTGCGCCCGACTGTACCAGGCCCTGGGCGATCCCCAATTCCGGCGTCGGGTGGAGTACATCGTGGAGGAACTGGCCGTTTGTCAGGAGGCGCGCGGCGACGGGTTCGTGGGCGGGATGCCCGAGAGCCGGCGCGTTTTCGCGGAGATTGCCCGGGGCGAAATCCGGTCCGGCGGCTTCGATCTGAACGGCTCCTGGGTGCCGTGGTACAACCTGCACAAATTGTTCGCCGGGTTGCTGGACGCGCATGCCTACTGCACCAACGCGCGCGCCCTGGAAATCGCGGCGCGCCTGGGAGATTGGGTCCACAACGTCACCCGGAATCTCACCGAGGACCAGTGGCAACGGATGCTCGCATGCGAATACGGCGGAATGAACGAGGTGTTGGCCGAGTTGGCGGCCCGGACCGGTCGCCCGGTCTATCTGGACCTGGCCCGCAAATTCTACGACCGCGCCGTGCTGGATCCGCTGGCCGAGGGTCGTGACGAGCTTCGGGGCAAACACGCCAACACGCAGATCCCCAAAACCATCGGTGCCGCCCGGATCTTCGAATTGACGGCGGAGCCGCGGTATGCCGCCATCGCCAGCAACTTCTTTCACATCGTGTTGCGCAGCCACACCTATGCCACGGGGGGCAACAGCGAGGGCGAACACTTCGGACCGCCCGGTCGGCTCAGCAACCGGCTCGGCGCCAACACCACCGAGACCTGCAACACCTACAACATGCTCAAACTCGCACGGGCCCTGTACCGGTGGCGGCCGGATGCCGCCCTCGGCGACTACTACGAACGGGCCCTTTGGAATCACATCCTGGCCTCCCAACACCCGGAAACCGGGCAGGTTCTGTACTTTCTGCCCCTGCGGCCGGGCGGCCAGAAAAGCTTCATGGATGACCACGCCTTCACCTGCTGCAGTGGCACGGGCATGGAAAACCATGCCCGCTACAACGAGAACATCTTTTTCCACGGCGATCAGACGCTGTGGGTGGACCAGTTCCTCGCGGCCGAATTGCATTGGCCCGAGCATGGACTCCGGTTGCGCCAGCACACTCGATTCCCCGAGGAACCGGTCGTGCGCCTCCACTTCCGGCTGGAACGACCGGTGCGGCTGAGCCTGCGGGTGCGCCACCCGTTCTGGGCCACCAACGGCTTTGACGTCCTGTTGAACGGTCAGCGCCTCAACGTCGTCAGTCGGCCCGGTTCGTATGCGGTCATCGAGCGGGAATGGCATCCGGACGACGTCGTGCAGGTCGAGATGCCCTTTGCCCTCCGCACGGAACCGATGCCCGACAACGACCGGCGCGTGGCCATCTTCTACGGGCCGATCCTGCTGGCCGGCGAAGTGGGACCGCCGCGTTCCCAGGATCTGGTCCCCGTGCTGATCCCGGAGAACCGACCCGTGCGCGACTGGCTGCAGCCTCTCTGGGGCCGTCCGCTGGAGTTTCGCACCGCGGGCGTGGGTCGGCCACGGGACGTCGTGCTGCGCCCCTTGTACGCCACCTACGACTGTCGCCACACCGTCTACTGGGATCTCTACACCGAGGCCGAGTGGGAAAAGCGCCGGGCCGCCTACGAGGCCGAACAGGCGCGACTGCGCGAACTGGAAGCGCGAACCGTGGACCGGTTCGACATCGGCGAAATGCAGCCCGAACGGGATCACAACCTGCGCGGAGAAAAGACGGCACCGGGCGAATTCAACGGCCGAAAATTCCGGCATGCCTGGGACGGTGGCTGGTTCGCCTTCGAGGTGGCCGTGCCCCCGGATGCGCCGGCCGATCTCGTCATCACCTACTGGGGCAGTGAAACGGGCAATCGCACCTTTGACGTGATCGTGGAAGGCGAAACGATCGCCACCACCCGGCTCCATCAAGACCGGCCCGACGAGTTCTGGGACAAGGTCTATCCGCTGCCGGAACGGCTCACCCGCGGCAAGGAACGCGTCACCGTTCGTTTCCAGGCGCATCCCGGCAACTACGCCGGGGGTGTCTTCGGCGTGCGAGTCGTGCGCCGACCATAACCGCGCCGCGGGTTGTCCCGGGTTGCGAGGTTTCGTCTGCGGAGCGCCCGCAGACATGGTGCGGGGCGCCGCCCGGGGCGCCCCCGACGGCGTTTCCCGAGGAATGGACCGCGACGCCCGATCGCCACAACCGCTGCCTCAATGGGCCTGCAGCAGCTCCAACATCGCGCGGTCCAGCTGATGGCCCCGAAAGGATTCGTAGGCAACATCCTTGCGGCCGCTGTCCAGGACCCCAAACGAGCCGCGGAAATTCCACAGCGCCCAGCCCCAGCCCGCCTCCTGCCACAGCTCCAGACAATCCCGCATCCAGGCCAGCACCACCTTGTGCGGGGTGTGCTGGAATGCGCCCCACTCGCCGACATGCACCCCCACGCCCTGTTGTTGCAGCCGGCGCCACGGCTCGATGCGCTCCCGGCGCAGGGTTTCCTTGTCCACCACCTGGTCGCCGCGGCGCAAGGGCCACGTGGGTTCGGGCCAGCGATCGGAGCCCCGAATCCAACCGGCCCGGTAATGACTGATCTCCATGGGTTGGTAACCCCGGGTGCTTTGGGCAATGCCCAGGTCGGCCAGGCTCGGGACGGGATCGAGCCCCCACCGGAGTCCGTCGGCGATGATCAGGCGGTCCGGATCCTCGCTGCGGATCGCCTGCACCAAGTGCCGGACGACGCGCGCGTAGGTCGCCTCCGGAATGTCGGGCGGCTCGTTCAACAAATCGAAACTCAGGTGGCGGTTGGAGATGCCCTTGTAGCGGCGGGCAAAATGCGCCCAGTGAAACGCACAAGCCTCCAGGGCCCGTGGATCGGACCACAGATCCATCGGCTCCTTGGGCGGGTTGACGCAGTAACCCGGCGCCCGATGCAGATTGAGATTGACATGAATCCCGTAGCGCCGTCCCCAAGCCACGGCCTGGTCCACGTGCGTCAACGGCTCCTCCTGCAACCGGGTGGGTTCCTCCGCCGTGGCCCAGCAGCGGTAGGACATCGGCAGGCGCACGAAATTGAAGCCCAGCTCGGCGATCCACTCAAAATCCGATTCGCGGAACGGCGGGTTTCCCTCCGGACGCGCCGTGAACTTCTCCAACAAATTGAATCCGCGCCAGCGCGGCAGCCGCTTCGGACTGGGGTCGGGAAGCTCGGGGCGGGGGGCAGCCGTGGCGGCCCGGCCTTTCCATGCCGACACCGCCAGGGCGGCGCCACTGAGTCGAAGGAACTGGCGACGTGTCATGCGACCTGCGGGATGTGAGGGATGAGGATCCTGGTTGGGAAAAGGAACACTAGCGACCCGTCAACTGACGCACCATGGCCACCAGTTGCGCAGTTTGAAACGGCTTGGCCAGAAATGCGTCCGGCTTCACCGGGGAGTGCGCGTACACCTGTTCGTTCACCGTGCCGCTGGCCAGGATGATTTTCAGATCGGGCGCCACCACGCGGCATTGTTCGATGAACTCCATGCCATTCATCGTGTGCATGGCGTAGTCCGTGATCACCAGCGACACCCGGGCCGGGTCCGCCTTGACCGCCTCCAGCGCCCGTACCGGGTCGTCGAACGTCTCCACTTGAAATCCATGGGGCGACAAGACCATGGCGATCAGTTCCAGGATCATCACCTCGTCGTCCACCGCGAAGACGACGGGCCGGCCCGGCGGGACACTCGGATGGCTGCTGGTGGCTGGTGCGGTCATGCGTGACGATCGCCACGCCCAGTTAAAGGGCGGGCCCCCGGGACAGGCAAGAACGAACTGGACTGCATCCCTGCCCGCCCATGATACACGAAACCGGTCCCGGCCCGTCGCCGACCGGCAAAAGCCATCCCTCCGGAGCCCAGGCACAAAGCCACTGGCCACCGCGACCCGGCCCGCTCGCAGCGGAACGACCGCGCCCTTGGAACGCCATTTTGCGCAGGGTCTCGGTCCCGGAGCCGTCCGCCCGGTCCCCGCACCCGAACCCCCTACCAGCCCCGTCCTCCGAAGGGCATGCCACGTCCGGGCGGACTCGCGCGAACCGAAAAAGCTTGGCCCTCGGGTCCGTCCGACGGATTCGCGCGCCCTGCCGGGAGGAAGCTCCGGGGGCGGGTCGGGCCTTTGGGCTTTCGTCGTTGCCCGGCCCGGCACAGACTCGGCGCATGTCGCAGATCATCGCCATCGTCGGGCGACCCAACGTGGGCAAATCCGCCTTGTTCAATCGCCTGGCCGGTCGTCGCATCGCCATCGTGCACGATCAACCCGGGGTAACCCGGGATCGGGTCACCGCCGAGGTCGAATGGCGCGGCCGCCCGTTCACGCTGGTCGACACCGGCGGGATCGGACTGCGCCCCGGCGAAAAGGCACCGGACATCCTCACGGAGGCCACGCGCCAACAGGTGGAACTGGCGGTGGCCTCGGCGGCCGTGATCTTTTTCGTCGTGGATGTTCGGGAGGGACTGGTCCCCTTGGACGAAGAAGTGGCCGAGTGGCTCCGCGCCAGCGGCAAACCCGTCCTGGTCGTGGCCAACAAGGCCGACACCCCGGAATGGGACAGTCAGATCGTCGAGTTCGCCGAGCTCGGCTTTGAACGCATCTTTCCCGTGTCCGCCGAGCATGGTCGGGGGTTGGAACCGCTCATGCGCACTGCGCTGGCCCTCCTGCCCGGGCCCGCGCCGGTCGAATCTCCCGAGGAAACCTCAACCCCTCAGCCCCTCAAACTGGCCGTCGTCGGTCGCCCCAACGTCGGCAAATCTTCCCTGATCAATGCGCTCATCGGTTCGGCCCGCGTCATCGTCAGCCCCATCCCCGGCACCACCCGGGATGCCGTGGATGTGCCCTTCGAGATCGAAGTCGAAGGTCGCAAGGAATCGTACATCCTCATCGACACCGCCGGCCTGCGGAAACACCGGCGCCGCGCCGACGCCATCGAGTTCTTCAGCATCACCCGCGCCGAGGCCTCCATTCGCCGCGCCGATCTGGTCCTCTTTGTCCTGGACGCCGAGGCCGGAATCGTCGAGCAGGACAAAAAAATCGGCGGGCTGATCGTGGAAGCGGGCAAACCGTGTGTGTTGCTGGTCAACAAGTGGGACCTGTTCCACGAAACCGTGCAAAAGGAGTGGGCCAAACGCCAGGCCGGCGGCCCACGGGGCAAACGGGAGGAACGCCCCCCCGATCCCTTGCAACTCTTCGGCAGCTGGGTACGCGAGAAACTGTTCTTCCTCGACTACGCCCCCGTCCTCTTCACTTCGGCCGTGACCGGATTCCAACTCGACCGCGTGTTGGAAGCCGTCCGGTACGTCGCCGCCCAAATGCGCCAAACCGTGCCCACCGCCCTCTTGAACCGCACCCTCCATGAGGCGGTCGAGCGTCGGCAGCCCGTCAGCAAACAGGGACACCGGCTCAAGTTCTTTTACGCCACGCAAATCAGCCACACCCCGCCCACCTTCCTCATGTTCGTCAACCGCGACGAAGGCTTCTCCGAGCCCTACAAAAAGTACCTGGTGGGCGAACTGCGCAAGGCCTTTGGCTTCGAAGGCTGTCCCATTGTGCTCGTGCCCCGACCGCGCCCCCAAACCATCCCGCCCATCCGAAGCGACAAATCCGACCGCCGCGCGCGCGCCGAATCCGGTCGCCGCAAGAAGCCCGAGCCCTGACCCGGACGCGCAGCTCCCGCAGCGCGGGCACCGCGCCGCCCCGGCCGACCTCGCATCACTCCCGCACCGACTCCGCCGGCGCCGCCCCATCCGCCGTCCGCTCCGCCGGGGCGGTTCGCACAAGCCGAATCTGCCGGGACAAACCCACGGCCACCCCCGCCAGAATCACCACACTGCCCCACAGATGTCCCCAGTGTGGACGCTCGCCCAGCGCCACGGCGGCAATCCCCACCCCCAGCACCGGCTGCAAAAACACCGTCAGCACCGCCACATTCACTTCGGACTCCCGGATCACCGCAAACCACGCCACGTACCCGATCACCGTGCAGATCACCGACAGATATGCCAGCAGCCACCATCCCGGGGCCGGCAGGCTCGCCGCCGCACGCCACGCCGCCGGGCCGTCCAGGACCAGATTCGCCAGGCTCCCCGCCCCCAACGCCACGACCACGAGCTTGGCCAGGCCCACACGCCCCAACAACGGCTTGCCCATCACCGAATAGGCCGCCTCGCACACGAACGAGGAGAGGAACAACACATTCGCCGCCAGCCCCGGGAGGCGAAAGTCCGGACGCCACACCTCGGCCATCACCACCACCCCGAGCATGCCCAGCGCAAAGCCCAGCCAGCGCCGCGGTCCGATGTGTTCCCGCAGAAACACCGCCGCGGCAATCGAAGTGACCAACGGCTCCAACGCCATCAACACGGATGCATCCGTGGCCCGGCCCATCTGCACCCCGGCCACCTGCAGTCGCGGCGCCGCACAGAACACAATCACGCCCATCACCGCGGCCCTGACCAGATCCCGACCTCGCGGCGCCGTGCCCCCCAACCACGGCCATGCCACGGCCAGAAGCAACGCGGCCAAACTGTACCTCAGCGTGGCCAAACCCCCGGCGTCAAGATGCGGCGCCAACGCCTTGAAGGCAGAGTAGGTCCCCGCCCAAAAGGCGTTCATCACGATGAGGACAACCAGGTGCGCCGGACGCATGGCCGTGGCCGCTCAGCAAAGCCATCCGTCAGATGGGATGCAAGCCTTTCCCCGGCTGGTTTCCATCCCCTGCGAGCCACCCCGCACCCTGAGTCATGCAATCGGACACCGGCGAGCTGGGTGCCTCGAAACCATGACGCCAGCTGCCTTTCACGCGGAAGCTTGCCGGCAACACGAGCAACCATGCCTGCCGTAACGCGGGTGTTGAAGGTCCTTCCCCATCAACCCGCGCGAATGGCATCTCTACCTCCTCCTCGGCGCCCCATCGGCAGTTCAAAGCTGCGCAAAAGCAACGTCCTTCGCGCTCGGACAACAGCCATCAGCGCACCGCACCTCGCGACCGGTTGCCGCCCGGGTTCGCCCGGCCGATCAACGCCATCCGGCCATGAGAACTGTTTGCGCACGCCCACGTCCGAGCTCGCTTGTGCCCTCGCAATCGGCGACACCATGACCCGTCAGTGCACGGAGCATATCTCTTGGACACGCCGGCGAGGCTGATGGACATTCCCGTCACCGACCCCGCCGGCCCGCCGGCCCATTCCCCCCGCTAGAACCCTCATACGTCACACCCCGGCATCCCTCCCGCGCCCATTGCCAGGGCGAAAGATTCGGACGGCAGGAGCTGTCTGCCGCTTCCACTCAAAACTCCAGGGTCACGAGCGGCCAAAAGCAAACCGGCCGTTGCTGCCGCAGTGGCCTTCACCTCTCATCTCCCGGAGACACGGCAGTTCCAAACATCCCGCAACCCACCGGGGCTCTTGACCACGAAATGTTGGACAAAGCACCGCTCTCCGTCCATGTCGCTGGGCCGGAGCCCGGGCAAACCGGGTGCCCACCACCACGTTGCTCGGAGCTCCGCGTTGACCCGGAGATGAACGACCCTGAGGGGCTCGCGGGAACGCAACACCCGGTCTCCCAGGGGACGCGCCGCCGGATCGCACATTCGGAGAACGGGACGTCCGACAACTCGGACCCGCTTGCGCGCTGTCCTGCCCGGAAGCCCCCCAATCCCACCGGCCCCGAAAAGAGTTGGGTGAGATCCACCGGCCCACCGCAGCTCTCGAGAACTGCTCACTACGAAAGCCGGGCCGCGGACGTTCTGCGAAAGTGCCTCTTGACGTTTCCTCCCCTGCGCAAGTCGTTCGCAAAACGCGACTTTTGCAACCCCCCGGTGCCGGTGAAAATCTCCGACGTTGATCAGTTGACACACGGGGCACATGCCTCTATAAGTGACCGTGCTCTTTGAGTGCATCACACAACGAACCGTTGTGTGAGTGCGCCGTGAGTAAGTGCCCCGTTTCCGCAACGGGGAGAATAGGGAAGCAGGTGAAAGCCCTGCGCGGTTGCGCCGCTGTAACGGGCGACGAAACGCCAAAAGGACCACTGTTCCAAAAGGAATGGGAAGGTCGGCGGAGTAGGATGACCCCGGAGCCAGAAGACCTGCTTACTCACGCTCATCAGGCCGACTGCCGGGTGGCAGCCCGGCCAAACAATCGCGCATAACGATTGGATGAGGGAATGACGAGCTTGTTCTTCCCGCAGGCCCGTTTTCCCCTGACCAACCCGGTCCGTCCCGGGATGGCCGAGGGTCCCTCTCCTATGCTCCCTGCGAGCAATCCGGGAGGAACATCATCCCATGACGAATCACGCAAACGCCTCGAGTCCGGTCGCTTCCGTAAATGCCGCGGCCTGCCTTCCTGACAACCCGGCCTGTCCAACAACGCAACAGGACGAGTCGGTGCCCATGGGTCCTGCCATCAGGACTCCGGCTGCGAAACCCTGTACGCACGAGGAGACCTCCCACGCGGTCGGCCGTCTCTCGCCTTGCGCCTGTCAAACGAGTCAGGACACCCGGGTCCGCAGCCTCCCCGTCGCCACCGCCTCCGCAGGTTCCGGCAACGGCGGCACTACCCACAACGCCCCGGTCGGACAGTCCCACTCTCCAAGAGCAGCGCGCCTCCAGGATGTCCTCGCTCGGGCCTGTGAAGCTCTCGGACTGACTTCCTGGATTCCCGCCCTCGTCGAAGAAACCCTTCGCCAGCTCCCCGAGGATGCAACACACGAGGAAGAGCAAAAGGCAATGCTTTTGGCGGCTCGCAGCCTTGTCGAGCAGGAGCCCGATCTGAGTTACGTAGCGGCACGCCTGCTCCTCGAGCGAATCTATCATGCCGCCCTGGGTGCACCTCCCCCGCATCAAAGCTGGGAAGATTGGCAACGTAACCGGTTTCCCGACTATGTGGTCCGCGGCGTCCAGGCCGGACTCCTGTCTCCCCAAATGCTCGGCTTCGACCTCCCTCGACTGGCAGCCGGGCTGCAACCCGCCCGCGACCGGCTATTTCTCTATCCCGGCCTTCAGCTCCTGTACGACCGCTACCTTCTGCGCGACCGGGACATACTCCTCGAGACGCCGCAATTCCTCTGGATGAGAGTCGCGATGGGTCTGGCCCTGGGCGAGGGCCCCTCCAAAGACCAGCGCGCCCTGGAATTCTACGACGTGCTGTCGACCTTCCGATATGTCTGCAGCACTCCCACCCTCTTCAACGCCGGCACGAACCATCCCCAGCTCAGCTCGTGCTATCTCAGCACCGTCCGAGATGACCTGGACCATATCTTCAAGGTCATTGCCGACAATGCCAAACTTTCCAAGTGGGCCGGCGGTCTGGGCAATGACTGGACCCCGGTGCGCGCCACCGGCGCCCTCATTCACGGCACCGGAGGGCGCAGCCAGGGAGTTATCCCCTTCCTGAAAATCGTCAACGACGTTGCCGTTGCCGTCAACCAGGGAGGCAAACGCAAGGGCGCCGTCTGCGTCTATCTGGAACTCTGGCATCTCGACATCGAGGAGTTTCTCGAACTGCGCAAAAATACAGGGGACGAGCGGCGGCGCACTCATGACATGAACACGGCCGTTTGGGTGCCGGATCTTTTCATGAAGCGGGTGCTCCAGGGGGGACCCTGGACCCTGTTCAACCCCGCTGAGGTTCCGGATTTACATGACCTCTACGGCCGCGCGTTTGAGGAGCGTTACGAACACTATGAGCGCGAGGCAAGAGCCGGCCGCCTCAGCCTCTGGAAGCAAGTGGATGCCACCTCCTTGTGGCGGAAAATGCTCACCATGTTGTTCGAGACCGGGCATCCCTGGATCACGTTCAAGGATCCCTCCAACGTGCGCAATCCACAAAGCCATGTGGGAGTGATTCATGGATCCAATCTTTGCACGGAGATCCTGCTGAACACCTCCCCCGAGGAGACCGCGGTCTGCAACCTGGGCTCGATCAACCTGGCCGCCCACCTCGTCCCCGGCGGCATAGACCGCCAGCAGCTCGCACAAACGATCCGTACCGCCATGCGGATGCTGGATAATGTCATTGACCTTAACTTTTACCCGATTCCCGAGGCTCAACGGGCCAACCTGCGCCATCGCCCCGTCGGCCTCGGCCTCATGGGCTTTCAGGACGCCCTTTATCATCTCCGCATCCCCTACGCGAGTCCTGAGGCGGTGGAATTTTCTGACCGGATCATGGAGTGGATCGCCTACCACGCCCTCTGGGCCTCCACGGAGCTGGCGGAAGAGCGGGGCGCCTACCCCTCCTTCCGCGGGTCCAAGTGGGATCAGGGTTATCTACCCGTCGATACCCTCGCCCACTTGGAACAACAACGCGGCGGATGGCTCGAGGTCGATCGCAGCACGACCCTCGACTGGCAGCCCCTCCGTGAACGCATCCGCCGCTTCGGATTGCGCAATTCCAACACCATGGCCATCGCACCCACCGCCACCATCGCCACCCCGGTGGGGGTGTCGCCTTCGATCGAGCCCACATACAAAAACCTCTATGTCCGTGCCAACCTGAGCGGCGATTTCCTGACATGGAACCGCGCCCTGGTGCGCGACCTGAAATCCCTCGGCCTTTGGGACGCGGAGATGATCGAGGACCTTAAGTATCACGACGGTTCCGTCCAGTCGCTCCCCAGGGTTCCCCGCGAGCTCAAGGAACTCTACCGCACCGCCTTCGAGATCGAGCCCGCCTGGCTCATCGAGTGTGCCAGCCGCAGACAAAAGTGGATCGACATGGGCCAGTCCCTGAACCTTTACCTGGCGCAGCCCGACGGGGCGCTCCTGAGCCACATGTATCTCCTGGCCTGGCGCAAGGGCCTGAAAACCACTTATTATCTCCACACCCGGGCCGCCACCCGGGTCGAGCCCGCAACCGTCGACATCAATCGCCGCGGGCTTCAGCCCCGTTGGATGAAGCACCGCTCTCCCAGCGCCGAAATCGTCGTCCAACGCGACCCCGCAACCGCCTGCTCCCTGCGGCCCGGCGATTCGGTGGACGCCCCCGAATGCGAGGCCTGCCAATAATCCCCCACGCGCACAGCCCTTCCGGGCCGCCGTGGCATTCTCGCATACCGTACTGCACATGAACACGTCTCGACTTGCCGTTCACAACCTCGGTTTCCCGCGCATCGGACCTCGCCGGGAACTAAAACACGCCCTCGAAAGTTTCTGGGCCGGTCGCAGTTCCGCCGAAGAACTGCTCGAAACAGCGCGCGTGCTTCGCGCCGAGGTCTGGCACGCACAACATCGCGCCGGCGTCGATTGGATTCCGTCGGGCGATTTCTCCCTCTACGATCACGTGCTGGACACCGTGGTGTTGCTGGGCTGCATCCCGCCACGCTTCGGCCAAATCGACGGTGAGCCTCCCCTGTCCACGTACTTCGCCCTGGCCCGCGGGCTGCCGGGTATCCCTCCGCTCGAACTCACCAAGTGGTTCGACACCAACTATCATCACCTGGTCCCCGAGGTCCGCGAGGGCCAACGCTTCCGCCTGGGCTCGGAAAAGCCTTTTCGGGAGTTCTCCGAGGCCACAGCCCTCGGCCTTCGCTCCCTGCCGGTTCTGCTGGGCCCCGTCACCTTCCTGGCGCTGGCCCGCGCCGAGACGCCGCGCATGGACAAACTCAAGCTCCTGCCGGCCCTCCTGCCGGTGTACGCAGAAATCCTGGACCGGCTGGCCAGCCTGGGAGCGACCTGGGTGCAACTGGACGAGCCCATTCTGTCCACCCCCCTAACCCCGGAGTGGCAACGGGCCCTCATCTGGGCGTATGAGCGCCTCCGGCTCTGGTCCAAATCCCCTCGCATCCTTGTCGCCACGTATTTCGGCGGCCTCGACGACAACCGGACCACCGCGCTGGAGTTGGCCGTGGACGGGCTGCACCTGGACCTGGTGCGTGCGCCGCACGACCTGGCTGCCCTGCTGCCGGTCCTTCCCCGCCATTGGGTCCTTTCGCTCGGCGTGATTGACGGACGCAACCCTTGGCGCTGCCGCCTCGACCGGGCCTGGGCCCTGGTCCGACGCGCCGTCAACGCGCTCGGCCCCTCACAGGTCTGGATTGCCCCGTCCTGCTCCCTGCTGCATGTGCCTCTTTCGGCACGCCTCGAGACACGTCTAAGCCCATGGCTGCGTGCCGAGCTGGCCTTCGCCCTCGAAAAACTCGAGGAGTTGAACCTGCTGGCCACCGCGGCTCTGCAAACCTCTCCTCCCGCCCCCCCAGACACAGGCGGCCCGGGTCCCTCCTCTCCCAACCCGAGGGAAATCCCCGAGGTCCGAAAACGCGTGGCCGCAGCCACCCAGCAAGAACCTCGTCGCTCCGCACCCGCCCACATCCGGCGCCAGCTCCACCAGCGGCGCCTCGCGTTACCTCCCCTGCCCACCACCACCATCGGATCCTTCCCACAGGATGCCGAGCTGCGGCGCATGCGGGCGCAGTGGAAACAGGGACGACTCGGCCCGGAGCAGTATCAACAATTCCTGCAACAACGCATCACCGCGTGCATCCGGATCCAGGAGGCCGCCGGCCTCGACGTGCTCGTCCACGGCGAGTTCGAGCGGAACGACATGGTCGAATACTTTGCCGAGCACCTGGCGGGTTTTGCGATCACTGATCACGGCTGGGTGCAGAGCTACGGCTCGCGCTGTGTAAAGCCTCCTCTCCTCTTTGGGGATGTTTACCGCCCGGCCCCCATCACTGTCCCCTGGTGGCAGCACGCCCAGGCCGCCACCCAACGACCGGTCAAGGCCATCCTCACCGGCCCGATCACCCTGCTGCAGTGGAGCTTTGTCCGCGAAGACCTGCCCCGGGACCAAGTGGCCTACCAACTCGCTCTGGCCATCCGGGAGGAGATCCGGGATCTGGAAGCCTCCGGCTGCTCCATCATCCAGGTCGACGAACCGGCCCTCCGCGAGGGCCTTCCCCTGTCCGCCCCGGACCAGGCCCTCTACCTCGAGTGGGCCCCTCGTGCCTTCCAGCTGGCCATCTGCCAGGCAAAGGATGAAACCCAGATCCACAGCCACATGTGCTACTGCGATTTCCGGGCCATCGAACCCGCTCTGCGTGCCATGGAGATCGACGTTCTTTCTCTGGAAGCCGCGCGGTCCCGCATGGAAATCCTCGACGTATGCCCCTCCTGGGCGCAGTACTTCGCCCTGGGCCCCGGAGTGTGGGACGTGCATTCCCCCCACACCCCCACCGTGGCCGAACTCACCGAGCGGATCCAACTGGCCCTCACACGAATTCCCCCGGAAAGACTCTGGATCAATCCCGACTGTGGTCTCAAAACCCGAAGCGCACAGGAAGTCGAAGCGGGCCTCAAAAACCTGGTAGAAGCCGCACAACGCGTCCGTCTGGCTCTTTCCCAAACCTGAACCTTCCACGGACACAATTCAGCAACCAACCATGAGCTGCTGCAACGTCACCACCGAACGACCCAAACCGTGGGATCTCTCACGCTTCATCAACCCGGAGCACAAACGACTGGTCAATTGCAAAACCGTCGATGTCAACCAGCTGGTCCCCATCAAATACCACTGGGCCTGGGAACACTACCTGAACGGATGCGCCAACCACTGGATGCCCACCGAGATCCCGATGCAGCGGGACATCGAACTGTGGAAATCCGACCAGTTAACCCCCGACGAGCGCAGGGTCATCTTGCGAAACCTCGGATTCTTCAGCACCGCGGAAAGTCTCGTCGGCAACAACATCGTCCTGGCCATCTATCGTTACATCACCAACCCGGAGGCTCGCCAGTACCTGCTGCGTCAGGCGTTCGAAGAGGCCATCCACACCCATGCCTTCCACTACATCTGCGAGTCCCTCGGCCTCGACGCCCGGGAGGTGTTCAACATGTATCACGAAATCAACAGCATCCATGACAAGGACCTCTTCGAAATGCGCCTCACCGAGGACATCTTGCAACCCGACTTTACCACCGAGACCACCGAGGGCCTGCAACGATTCGTGAAAAACCTCGTCGGCTTCTATGTCATCATGGAGGGCCTGTTCTTCTACAGCGGCTTCGCCATGATCCTCAACTTTCACCGCCAGGGACGAATGACCGGGATCGGCGAACAATTCCAGTACATCCTGCGCGACGAAACCATCCACCTCAACTTCGGCATCGATTTGATCAACGGTATCCGCATGGAAAATCCGGAAATCTGGACACCGACCTTCCGGCAGGAGTTACAATCCCTCATCGAACAGGCCGTCGAGCTCGAGGTCCTCTACGCACGCGATTGCCTGCCGCGGGGCATTCTGGGCCTCAAGGCAGAGATGTTTCGCGAATATGTGCAGTACATCGCCGACCGCCGCCTGGAGCGCATCGGGCTCACCGCCCGCTACCACTCCAAAAACCCCTTCCCATGGATGAGCGAGGCCATCGACGTCGGCAAACAAAAGAACTTCTTCGAAACCCGCGTCACCGAGTATCAGGCCGGAGGTTCCCTGCGCTGGTAGGTGTAAACCCGCGCCCTCCCGACCCAACGCCTCGGGATCGGCCGGCCCCCGCCACCGCAGTATCCCCGCAAATTGCCCAGTGCCCTCGCCAGGGCCCGGGCAACAGGACCGGGGAAAGCCGGTACGAACACGCCGTAATGGAGTTCAACCCGTTCTCCCCCGGGGCTGCCGCTCCTTGACTCCACCAAGATTCAGCCCCTGCGACCCCCGCGTCCTCCCAGCCTCCACACCGCACTCACCGCCGGCCCAGGCCCCAAATCAACCAGCAGGCCAGGGCCACCAGCAGGATCACCCACCAGAAATACCGCAACTCCCGCGCCGCCATTTCCATCACTCCCAGGGCGCGCGGAAACAAAACCAGCAGGACGCCTGCCACACCCGCCAAAAGCAAAATCCGCAGGATGGCTCGTTGGGGACCGGTCATGGTGATTCCGCAGATTGCGAAGCGTCCCCCAGCGGCAGCAGCAGCCCCGCACCGCTGGTCCCCGGGTCGGCCGGAACCACCAACGGGGCCCGGCCGTTCCATTTTTCCACCAGTTGCAACCGCAGAAAGGCCGGATTCAACCGCAGCGCTTCCCCCCGGATCCGGATCGCGCGGGCCTCACCCTCGGCGCGGATCACCGCGGTTTGCGCCTCGATCTCGGTCTGCATCTGCACGAACCGCGCCCGGGCCGCCTCCTGCTCGGCCACCATTTTGGCCTCGATCGCCCGCTCCAGCTCCTCCGACAGATCGATGTTCCGGATGACCAGGTCGTGGACTTCCAGCAGCGCGCCGATCTTCTCCCGCGCGTTGGCCAGGGCCTGCTGCTTGACCCGGTCCCGACCTTTCACAATCTGCTCGGCCGTCAGCAGGGCGGTCACCTCCTTCACGGCCTCCTGGACACGCGGCGCGATCAAACTGTCGAAGGGATCGCCCGCATACTGCCGGTAAATCTGCACCACGGAACTCTCCGGCACCCGGTACAGAACGCGCAGGTCCAGGGTGATCTGCTGCAGGTCCGAGGAGAAACAATCCGCGCGCAGCGGCGCGGTCCGTTGCCGGACGCTGACGGGAACGATCCGCGTCACCAGGGGCAGTTTGAAACCGAACCCCTCGGGCAAAAACTGGTCGGAGGCCCGGCCCAGGGTGACCTTCACCCCGCGGTGCCCGGGCGGAATGACGTAACTGCTGGCGCCGGCCAGCAGCACCAGCACGAAGATCCCCGCCGCCACGGCCAGCAGCCGCGGCAGCAGCGCCGGGATCACCACCTCAACGGGTCGATCGTGGGGATAATACGGGTTTCGCGGGCGCATGGTTGGTGGCTGGAATGGATCGCAACAACTCCGACAGTGACATCAGGACCGGGCCCCCGCCGACGACCAACGGCGGCATCCCGTCCCAACGGTCCACAATCTGCAGTTCCACGTAGGCCGGATTCTCCTTCAGGGCCTCGCCGCGGATGCGAATCGATTCGGCCTCGCCCCGCGCCTTGATCACGGCCGTGTCGGCTTCGATCTGGGCCCGTTGCTGCACAAACTTCGCCTTCGCCGCCTCCTGTTCCTGAATCATCTTCTGTTCGATGGCCCGCTCCAGCTCGGGCGTGAGCTTGATGTCCTCGATGACCAGGTCCTCCAGCACGACCAGTTCGCCCACCTTGCGCCGCGCCAGTTCTAGCGTGCGGACCTTGATTTCCTCGCGGTTTTTCACGATCTGCTCGGCCGTCTCCAGTGCCACCACCTCCTTCAGTGCCTCATGGACCCGCGGCGCCACCAGTTGGGCGAACGGCTCCCCCTCATAGTCGCGAAACAACCGAACCACGGCCGATTCGGGGATGCGAAACAACACCCGCAACGCCACCACGATTTGCTGCAGGTCGGAGGAATAACACTCGGCCGTCTCCCGGGCGGTCTGTTGCCGGATCGAGACCGGGTGGATCTCGGTGATCAGGGGCATCTTGAAGCCAAAGCCCTCGGCCTTGAACTGCTCGGACACGCGTCCCAACGTCACCTCCACCCCGCGATAGCCGGGTTGCACGACGTAGGTGCCGTTGGCGGCCATCAGCACAATCACGAACACCAGCAATGCGATGCCCAGCCACCGTGCCAACGTTTGAGGTTGCATGGTCATCCTCCGAAACCGAAACCCACCGTAAAGCGAATCGCCGCCCACGCAAGGAAAACCGGTCCGCCCGGGCCGGCGGGCCCAGATCCCCGCCCAATCTCCGGGCTTTCTTTTCCTGAAACAGCCCAGGACCCGAAGTGGCCCGTTCGCCACATCCGGTCCCCGCTCACACGCCTTGCCACCCCCGTGCCTGCAGCCTTCGGGTCCAGCCGCCACCGAAAGTTGCTGCCCGATTCTCATCCCGCGGCTCGAAACCTTCGCGTTGCCCTCTGGGGGGCGGAGCGAAAACGCGCTCGAGTGCCCACGGCCACATCCACGCGCCGTTCCAACTGAGGGACGCAGCCAGGGTCGCCTGTGCCAGCGCCCAGAGGCTCGACCCAAAGCCAACCCCAAGAGACGTCGTGGCCCTGTGGACACGCAGACAAAGCCCAGGGATCTCATTTGTGTGCCCCAGCGATGCTGACGGCGAGGAGGTGCCCGGCGGGGGACGGCGTGGGCCCAAACTCCAAGAAGCCGTACTTGAGGGAAATCCACAAATCGAGCTGGCAGACCCCACCTGAACCAGCTTCACGGGTCCACCGGATTCATGCGAGAAACAGTCCCCGTTTTCGTCCCGCTACGGCCCCGTGACCGGGCCCCGGGTTCCGGACGGAGCGCTGCCTGTTCGTTCCCTTGGCCACTCGCAAGGCGGCGCGGACCGCACAACCTGTCCTTCCCGAGCATGCGGGGCGGATTGGAGATGCCGAGCGATTGGGGCATGGGAGCGCGACGTTACTTTGGCGTTTTCCTGGCTGTCGGGCCGGGTGGGGAAGGCCGGTGTCCCGGGCGCCTGAGTCGCGCGGGATTGCGACGTTGCACAGCCATGGCAGGTTCCCCCATCAGGGCCCTGCGCCTCCGCGATGGACGGCAACGAATGCGAACGAACCCCACGCTTCGTACGGTGCATTGACGCGTGAACCAGGGGGCGCCTAGAGTTCCACGGAGCGCCGCAAAGCATCCAGAAATCGGCTGTGGAACATCCCAACCGGCCCATTCGAGTCAAGTTTCTGTCCAAGGCGTGTCGGGAACGGAATCTCGACGCGTGGCTCGGGCGATTTCCCGGGGGCGTGCCACGGTGGGGACGCTGCGAGTTCCTGTTCGATCCGGCGGCGCGGGAATACGACTGGCTGGTGGTCTACGACGATCTGCCCTCGGATCCGGGCCGGGATTGGGAGCCCCTGGCCTGCCCGCCGGACCACACCCTCTTGATCACCGCCGAGCCGAGCAGCGTCAAGGTGTACGGTTCGCGTTACACGCGACAGTTCGGCTGGGTCCTGACCAGCCAGGAACCCTGGGCGCTGCGCCATCCACGGGCCATCCGGTGCCAGCCCGGTTTGGTCTGGTACTACGGCGCCACGGGCCACGGCGACGCCGTCATCAGCCCGCGCGGTCGCTATGATGCCATCGTCCAAAACGTCCCCCTCCAAAAAACGCGGGTCCTTTCCGCGGTTCTATCCTCCAAGAGCATGCGGCATACGCTGCACCACCAGCGCGTCCGTTTCGTGACCCGATTGCAGGCCGTCCTGCCCGAGCTGGATGTGTACGGTCACGGCTGGAACTATGTGCCCGACAAGGCCGACGCGTTGGATCCCTACCGCTTCCATCTCGCGATCGAGAACCATGTGGCGCCCCATCATTGGACCGAGAAACTCGCCGATGCATTCCTGGGCGCATGCGTCCCCTTCTATCACGGATGCCCCAATTACGCAGACTATTTCCCCGAGGAAAGCGTCATTCCCATCGACATTTTTGATTTCGATCGCTCGCTGGAGATCATCCGGCGCGCCATCCGCGACCGGGAGGACGAGAAACGGCGCCCGGCCGTTTTGGAGAGCCGCCGACGGTACCTGGAGCGCTACTGGCTGTTTGCCCAGGTCGCAAGGCTCATCGAGGAACGGCACCCCGTCGTCTCCGGAGCCGCAACCGCCGGGGCACGCATTGCCAGCCGGTACCGCGTGCGCTCTGAGTGCTGGTGGGGCGCGGTGGAGGAGTTGACGGAAAAATGCGCCGTGCGCGTCCGCTGTTTGCTGAACCGGCGACACCAGCGCATGCTGGCGTCTCCATGACCCGCGGAGCGGTGCCCTTTCGGGCCGGTCTTCCACCGGCACATCCAAAGGCACGACCCCCCACCTCCGGAGGCTCCACCGTGGAGAGCGACTCCAAGGCATGCTCCCTAGGAGGCGGGACAAACGTGTGGACCTGAGTCGGGTGCCTCTCGCCACGTCTGCACCAGAAGAGCCCAAACTTCGTCGACCTCGAGGTCTCGGAGCCGGGGGCGTTGCAGCCACGCAACGCTCGGCCCGTTGGGCCGGACCACGAAGGGATCGGAAGCCGCACTGTACAGCACCACGGTTGGGGCGCCCACCGCGGCCATGAGATGGACCGGCCCGGTGTCGTTCCCCACCACCGCCAGGGCCCGACGCGCCAGAGCGGCAAGCTGACCAAAATTGGTGCGGTCCGCCAGGTTCAGGACGTGCGGAGCCAGGGCCATGAGCTCTGCCAGGGTGGCCTGGTCCGACCGCGTGCCCACGGCCACGCATGCCACGCCGTCCGCCTGGAGGCGGTTGGCCAGGGCGGCGAAGGAGGAGGCCGGCCAACGTTTCTCGGGCCGATGTGCCGAACATCCCGGAACCAGGATGACGTAGCGTTGCGGAAGCGAGAACGCCGAGAGGTCGCCGTCCAACCAGGACAAATCGGCCGGGCCGGCCCTGGGAACGCCGGCCGCTTCGAGTTGCCGGAGCAATCGTTCATACGCGGGCAGGCGCTGGCCCCGAAAATCCGGGCGCGGATGGGAACAGCCTCGAACGGGCCCGGACCATTCGGGCTTTCTGCGCCCCAACAGGTGGAAATAGAGTGCGGTTCGGTCGTTACCCTGCAGATCGTAAACGCGCGTGAAGCCGGCGTTGCGCAAGGTGCTGCCCCACCTCAGCCACTGAAGCACCCGGCACCAGGAGAGCCGAGGCTCGGCCCAGACTTCGTCGAACCACGGCATGGTCTTCGCCCATGTTGCATACGCCGGGCGGGTCAACAGGACGATTCGATCCCTGCGATGATGGGTCCGGATCGCATGAAATGCGTCGAAGGCCAGGACAATGTCCCCGAAGGCTCCGAGTTTGATGACCAGGATGTTCTGATTCACTGGGGAATCCCACGGGCCAAATGACGGGCGCGCACGGTTTCCAGTGCGGCGGACAGCTGCGGCGCGGTCGCCTCCAGGGTATAGCATTGCTCGACCTTCCTGCGTGCGGCTGCCGCCAAACTGGAGCGGAAACAGCCCTCGAGGAGGAGTCGCTCCAGGGCCTGCCCCATGGCCTGCCAATCCCCGCGAGGAACCACCAGACCGGTTCGTTCGTGCTCGACGATTTGGCGGGGGCCTTCGGAGTCGGTGACGACCACTGCCACTTCGTGGGCCATGGCCTCCAACAAGACACGCGAAAAGGCCTCGGTCCAGGAGGGCACACAAGCCAGCGTGGCACGCCTCCAAAAGGCCGTCCGGTCCGTGATCCAGCCGGGCAGTTCCACCTGCTCTTGCAATTGCAGGGTGTTCAACAATTGCAACAGCCGGGGCCGTTCCGGGCCGTCGCCGGCCAGTACGCCGCGGAAGAGGTGACCCCGGGCCTTCAACCAGGCGAGCGCGCGCAGGAAAAGATCGAAGCCCTTGATAGACACCCATCGGCCCATGGCGACAATGACCGGTGGGGCGGTCGGACCCGTTCGTCGCGCAGCGGGCAGTTCCGGCAACATGCTGGGAATGTGGAAGACTCGCGCGGCTTCCACGCCCGCGCGGATCAGCGCGTCGCGCTGATCGGGCAGGATGGCAATGAACCCGTCACAACCGAGGATCCGGCGGAAGCGGTAGTTCGGAAGGCGCGCCACGACGGGCCACCGACCGCGGGCGGCGCGCAAGACGAGCCGACCGGCTCGATTCCCATGGCATACCACCACATCCGGCCGGGCCTGGCGCAGCCGGCGGCGAACCTGCCAGACCGTCCAGGGATCCCAGTGGGACCAGATGCGGGTGGCGAGGACCGGGACACCCAGCGCTTCCACGTCGGGTCGTACTGCGGCCCGCCCGTCCAGCAAGGAGACCACCTCGTGACCTCCGGCCCGCAAGGCGAGGTGATAGACCACGAAGCTCTCCTCCAGCCCGCCCCGCCCACGGCCGAGCATGACGTTCGCCACGCGCATGATTTGCCCTGCAGAATAACCGCGGGGTCCCGGACGACGCAATGGGAGCCCGGCGCGCGGCCCGGCGCCACACCCGGCCGCCCGTGGCAACGAAACGCGGGCCCACTCCGCAAACAACCAGGACGGTTCCCAAAGCTCCCTGGCCCCCCGGCCCGCCCACAGCGTTCTCCCCAGGGACGTGCGCGGGATTTCGCGACCGCAACCGACGAGTCTTTGGCAAAGCGCGGACCGGACGGAAAGGCGGGCCACCCCGTACAGTTCTGGTCCGGGCCCCGAGTTCGAACTCTCCGCTCCCGTTTGTGGGCGGCGCTCGGAGAGTTCGGACCCGCTTGGACAGAAGACTTCGCTCGCCATGCGTGGTGTCCTCCGCGCTTCGCAACGTCGGGATTGCCCCAATCGGAACGCGTAGAAGCGACCAGACCGGTTTTGACAACGCGGGCCGGGTTCCGCAGGTTGAGCCCGATGGAACGGTCACCGGTTTCCTCGCATCTGCGGGAGCAGGCCCGGATTCTGAAGGCACTCGCGCATCCGGGGCGGCTGCGGATTTTACAGGAACTGGCCGAGGGCGAGCGATGTGTGTGCGATCTGGCGGCGCTGCTGGGAGTACGGGTGCCGACGGCCTCGCGTCATCTGGCCCTGTTGCGGGAGGCCGGCATCGTGGAGGACGAAAAGCGCGGGGCTCAGGTTTTCTACCGACTTCGCACGCCGTGCGTCCTGAACTTTTTTGAGTGCGTGGCGGCAGTGCAGGAAAGCCGGGAGGAAACGAGACGCCGCGCCCGAAAGCGGAACCGCAATTCAGGCTCGGTCCGGGGACGGGCGTGACTGCCGCAATGGGCGGGGGACATGGACCCGCGCGGCCGGCGCGTTGAGCCGGAGCGAGCAGGCCCGGGTTCTGCCGGGGATGGGCGAAACCGCCACCGAGCACGCTCTCCGTCCCACGGCGCGAGGCAGTCCGGTCGTTATGGCTGCAGAACCGCGCTCGCCGACCACACTGCGAGGGAGGCCGGAGCCCCAACCCCATTTCGAATCCCCGTTGGCCCGCACAAAGAGTGAACGCGCCGCAAATCCTCCGTCGTTCCCTCCGGCGGTTCCCCTGGATCGGCGCTCGATCGCGGGCCGGAGCACGCTCGGGGTGGCGGGGCCGCTTTTCCGCTTCTGGGGCGAGCACAGGGTGGGGCAAATTACCGGTCCGCGGCGGCAGGTGCGGTTTGGAGCAAAGGTTGCCGCCAGCGCGGCATCGGCTGTTGCGCCCGGGCCCTTCGCATCCGGTGGGGAGGGGCCGGCCCGGATTCAGGTGCCCGTGGCGGACCGGAACTTGAGTGCGGCCTCGATGCGGGAGCGCACGTGCAGCTTGTGATAGACATGCCGCAGGTGCCAGCGCACGGTGCCGTCTGTGAGCCCGAGTCGTTGTGCGATTTCCTTGTTGGAATGACCGGCGGCCAGCAGTTCGAGGATCTCTCGTTCTCGCGGCGACAATTCTTCGACCTGGGCGGCCGCGGTCACCGGTTCCCGGAAGGAAGCGATGACCTTGCGGGCGATCTCGCGGGACATGGGGGCTCCGCCCTGACGGACCTCGTGGATGGCCGCTCGCAGTTCCTCGGGCGTGCAACGTTTCAGCAGGTACCCGCACGCCCCGGCGCGCAGGGCTTTGAAAATCCGGTCGGTGTCCTCGTACACGGTGACCATGATGATTTGCAGGTCGGGCAGAAGCTGTTTGAGCTGCGCGGTGCACTCGATGCCGGATTGGTTGGGGAGCTGAATGTCCATGAGGACAATATCGGGTCGGTGCCTGGGAATGGTACGGAGGGCCTCCTCGGCGGTGGCACAGGCACAAACGACGCGGCATTCGGGATCCGCTTCCACGAACTCCGCCAGACTTTCCCGGATGATCCGATTGTCTTCGACGATGGCGACCGTGGTCATGAGGAGGCCAAACGCGGCAACCAGAAGCGCAGGGTGGTCCCCTGTCCCGGGGCGGTTTCGATTTGAAATCGGCCACCCAGTTTCTCGCAGCGAGCGCGCAAGTTCTCCAGGCCATCCATGCCGGGTTCGGCGGAGGCCGCGGGCAAACCGCGCCCGTTGTCCTGCACGGTCAGGCACAGATGGTCGGGCCCGGCGTCGAGTCGAAAGCGCACCTCGGTGGCACCCGCGTGACGGACCACATTGGTGAGCGCTTCCTTGAACGCCAGGAAGAGGTGATGTCGCCGAGGGGAATCGACCGGCAGATCGGCCGGCGCTTGCGTTTCCTCCAGGCGCCAGGCGATGCCCGCGGCCCCCAGAAATCTTTCCGCGTGGAGGCAGAGGTAGCTAATCAACGAGCCCAGGGTATCGTGCCGCGGGTTCATGGCCCAGACGATCTCGTCGAGGGCAGTGACCATCTGGCGGGCAGTGGCTGCGGCCTGCTCCAGGTACTCGTTGCGCCGTTCGGGGCGGGTTTGGGGAGCGCGGGCGCGGTCCAGCAACATGGCAATCTCGGTCAGATCCGATCCCAACTCGTCATGGAGATCGCGGGCCACGCGTGCCCGTTCCTGCTCCAGAGCCTGCTGCTGCTCCAGCCGCTGTCGGGCGCGGATCTCTCGTTCCAGAGCCGCGCCCCGACGTTCCACCTGGCGGTGCAACTGGGTGATCCAAAGGGTGGCCAGGAACAACACCCCGGCCAACGCTCCCATCAGTCCCAAGAGGCGTTCCAGCGTCCAAAAGGGCGGGCGCGCCAGGATCAGGAATTGGTCGGCCGGGCCGACCAACACCTGGAATGAGCCGGCCTCGAGGGCGCTGGCCGGTCGAACCGGATGGACCGCACAAACGCCGGTGACGCGAACGCGGCTGCCCAGGGCCGGCTCCGGGGGCGGATCCGGCCGGTCCCAACGAATCGCCAGCAATCGCAGGCCGCGTTGCAGTTCAAAGACCCGGCCGTCTTCGGCGCGTCGCCGCTCCACCAACACGCCTTCCGCTTGCACGCGCCGAGCATCGAGTTGGGCGGGGTTCCACTCCTGTTCGGGCAACGGCCACGGTTCCGGGAGCGGGGCGCGCTGCCCCGTCGAACGGACGCGGGCTTCGCGCAACACGGGAGAGCTTCGCACCGACAAATCAGGGAATCCCACGACTTCCAGCCAGTCGCCCGGTTCCAACCCCGGCGTGTCCGTTTTCAACCAGGCGCGGAAGCCCGCGCCGTTTTCCGAGAGAAACAGTTCCCGGCCGCTGCGGTGTAACAACTGGCCGCTCACACGGACGCGCTGGAAAAGTCCGGCGGCTGGATCGAACAAGCGGAGGGCCGCTGCGGTTTTCAGCGGCCGGTCGAACCAATCCCGGGGTGGCGGCTGTTCCACGTGAACTTCCGCGCCATACAGCCGAATCGATCCGGCCCGCACCTGGTGGGTTTGATAATCCCAGGTGGCGAAAAGGCAGCCCCGGATCCGGACCAGCGCATCTTCGAACTGCCGGAATTGTTCGGGCAGCAGCCCGGGTACCCGCAGTTCGACATCCAACAACCCTTCGCGCAATAACAACGAGACCCGGTTGGAGTGCACGGCGGTGACCACCCCCTCCAGCTCGATCCACTGCGCGTCCAGACTGCCGTTGAGCAACTGTTCCCACGCCGGGCGCACCGGCTCGGGCCAGCGGCCCAGGCCTCTTATTTCCAGACGCCTGGCCTGCACCATTGGGGCAAACAAGCCCGGATCGGTAATCCCTTCCACCCGCACCCACTCCCCGGCTCGGGGCAATCCCGCCCCTTGCCCCGATTCATCGACGACATACAGGCCCCGGGTCGCATCATGGACAACGACGGCCTGGTGTTCCGGAAGCACACAGGTCACGGTGCCTTCCATCTGCACCGGGTACTGCCGCTGGGCCGCCTGCCGACTCAGTCCATGCACGGCGGCCGCCGTTCTCAACACGGGCAAACCGCCGGGGCCGGTTTCGGCCCCCTGCTCATGTGTCTGCCCTGCTGGTTCCAGATGCTCCAGCCCCGGCACCAGCCATCGACCCGCGGCGGCCACTCCATCTGCTCCCACCACCGGCAGACACACTCCGCACAACCGTGCCCGTCGTCCCATCCAATCCTCGGCCCGCGTGGTCCCTCGCGGTGTCACCGTGGCCTGCATTCGGCTCCCGCCGCCGGAAACCTCCAGGTTCAGCCGCTCATCATCGGTGGCAGCCCAGGTTACGATGCCCTCCGTGCAGGCCCACACGGCTTGCGCCGCCGCCCACGGTTGTCCCGGCAAGAGGTGCACAGGCCGGGGCAGGTCCTGCCAACCCAGAAGCTCCACCGCCAGGGTGGGGTTTCCCACAAACAGGCGACTCCCGTCGTCGGACCCCACAGTGAAGGTCCACAAGCCCGATCGCGGCACGTGGAGGAAACCGTGGAACACCAGAGCCACCCGCTCGGTGCGAGGCGCCCGGCGCACATCCCACACGTCGCAGGTTCCCTCTTGCAGCAGCCTGGCCCGTGACCAATCCGGCAGGCTTTCCCCCTCCGCCTCGAAAGCCTGGAAGCTCAGACCCGGCTCCCAAACCTCGTTCTTGTCCGGACCCTTGAGACGAAACAAAGCTTCGGGCGGGACGGCCGCCGGGGCCTGATTTGGACCGCACCACTCGACCTCCAGGCGCGCCTCGTCCCTCGCGTTGAACCACTCCAGTCGCACCGGATGTCGCCCTGCCTCCAGGTACACCGCGCCTGATTTGGTCTTGAAGGCATGGACCCCGTCGTTGTCCACCACGGGGCCCACGGGGCCAAGGCGAACCCAATCCCCGCGTTGCTGCGCCAGGACTCGTCCGCGAATGCGCACCACTCGACCCGGCGCGGGCGCGGCCCCCTCCCAATTCAACTCCAGAAGGCCAATCTGCCCCTCTTGGGCCAACACCAGCCGTGACTCCGCCCGGCCGGCCCAGAGCACCACCCCGGTGAGGTCCAGAGCCACCACCCGACCCGGGTTGGCCGCGCGAAGCAAGGCGTCCAGCTGGTGGATCTGCGCAGGGTTGTCCGGGGCCGCGGCGCCCGCCACGCCGGTCCACCCGATCGCACTCCAGCAGATCCATCGGGACAGCCACAGTGGCCATTGCTTCCCCATTGGATGCGGCTCAGGCTATCCCCCGCCCGTGGTCCGAGCAATGGGTTTCCCGACAAGCCCCGCGGATGGCAATCCCGGATGCGGGGGCTGACGACAAAGGGCCGGGCAAGGCCCGGTTCAGGCATCCCTTCCCCTCGGGCGGCCCCTGCAGAGCGTTTCCGCCCTGTGTGCAAATCCCTTCTCCGGCACGGCCTCGAAATCCGCGCCCGAGAGGAGGAGGCACTCAGCCCCGGCGCCTGCGGAACGTCTGCATCGTGGCGGACAAGGAACGGCGCTCGTGACGTCCTCTGGTCTTTCCCAGGCGAGGGCCCTTCAAGATTCGCCGCCCTTCAAGGCCCTGCCGAGATTGCCTCAGTACGCCAGGGCCCGCGCCGCCTGTTCGGCCCACCCCAGCGCCCGCGCAGGGAACAAGCCCAGGTACAGCATCCCCACAACACACACCGCGGCCGCAAAGCGCAGAATCTGCGGCAACTCCACCGGCGCTGCGTTCTCCGCGGGGCGATCCCACCAGAGCACCCGCACCACTCGCAGATAGTAATAGAGGGAAATCACCACCCCAACCACGGCCACTGCGGCCAACCCCCAGTACGCCGGTTGTTGTGCGGCCTGCTCCACGACCGATCGAATCAGCAGGAACTTCCCGAAGAAGCCGGCCAGTGGAGGAATCCCCGCCAACGAAACCATCGCCAGCGTCAAGGTCGCCGCCAGGAAGGGCGCCCGCTCATGTAACCCTGCCAGGCCGGAAACATCCTCCGCGGCCAGGTGCCGCAGCACCAGCGTCACCACCAGGAACGCGGCCAACACCGTCAACGCGTAAGCCAGCAGGTAAAACAGCACCGCCGATTGTCCGGACCGGCTCAACGCGGCCACCCCCAGCAGCAAATAACCCGCGTGTGCGATGCTCGAATATCCCAGCAGGCGTTTCAGATTCCGCTGGGGCAGGGCGCACAGGTTCCCATAAAGGATGGTGGCTCCCGCCACGACCATGGCCAGGGTCGCGCCGCGCTCGGTTACCTCCGGAACCGCCGTGAAGAGGAACCGCAGCAACAACACCACCCCCGCCGCTTTCGATCCGGCCGCCAACAGAGCCGCGGTCGGGGTGGGCGCCCCTTCATATACGTCCGGGGCCCACACCTGGAACGGCACGGCCGCCAGTTTGAATCCGAGCCCCGCCAGGATCAGGACCACGCCCGCTACGAACAACGGATGTTCCGCGTACCCATCGGAGACCATCGCCAGTTCGGCGAAATGCATGCGGCCGGTCGTCCCCCAGACGAGTGCGATCCCCAGGACCATGAAAGCCGAGGCCAGCGCCCCCAGGATCAGATACTTCACGCCCGCTTCCACGGAGACCCGCCGGGTCCGCTGATACGCCGTCAGCACGTAGAACGTCACGGTCATCAGCTCCATGGCCACAAACAGAAGCACCAGATCCTGGGCGGAGGCCGCCAGCATCATGCCGCTCAACGCAAACAACACCAGCGAGTAGTACTCCGTCACTCCCCCGCGGAAGCGATCCGCAAACTCCACGGCCATCAACAACACCACCACCCCGGTCAGCAGAAACAACCGCTTGAAGAACAGGGACAGAGCATCCTGGACAAACCGCCCGCCGAAGGCCGTGCCGGTCTCCGCCAGCCCGAACGCCCCGGTGCAACTCAGGACCAGCAGCAACCCCAACCCCGCGGCCGCAGCCAGACCCAACGGCCGCCGATACCCGGCCGGCAGCCACAGGTCCGCCAACAACAACAACACACCCAGCATGACGACCGCGATCTCCAGGGTTAACAGCCCGACATTCATGTGCGACGCTCCCAAAACTCCGCCCAGCCTTGCAAAAGCCCTCTGACAGGTCAATGACCCGGCCGGTCGGTGCCGGTCCCGGGGGCCGTGGGCATGGTGCACGCGTTCCGGCCCGGCCCCGGCAACGGCTCAACGCACCAGTTCAAACGCGTAGCCCTTCAGATACTCGGTCTCCGGAATCATCGGGATCACGGGATGGTCCGGCCCCTGACTGAAGGTGGCAATCCGACGCAGGATTTTGCGGGTGTCATAGGCGGCGGCCAGGATCACATCGAGGAACGTCCGCGCATCCACATGATGCGAACAACAAAACGTCGCCAGCACCCCGCCCGGGCGCAACAGCTTCAGGGCCCGCACGTGAATCTCCTTGTAACCCCGCAACGCATCCGGCACCGACGCGCGCGTCCGCGTGAAGGACGGCGGGTCCAGGATGATGAGATCGAACTGCGGCACGGGTTTCTCATGGGGCCGGGCCTGGGTGCGCGCCTTGAGCCAGTCGAACACGTTGACGGCCTCGCCGGTGCAGCGGTCTTGCAGCCCGTTCAAGGCGGCGTTGCGCAGGGCCGCCTGCACGGCCGCCTCGCTCTGATCCAGCAGGTGCACATGGGCAGCCCCCGCCCGGGCCGCATGAAGCCCAAACCCGCCCAGAAAACAGAACGCATCCAACACCCGCGCCCCGCGGGCCCACCGGGCCACCTCGAGATAATTCAGCTGCTGGTCGAGATACAGCCCGGTCTTGTGCCCCGTCCACAAATCCACCTCGAACGTCAGCCCGTTGATCCTCACCGGGTGGGCGGGAGGGCGGCCAGCCGTGGCCGTGGGGGAAGGGGTTCCTTCGTCGGCCGCGGGTCCCGTCGCTGACGGTGCGGGCCATTCCCCCGCCAGGACGCCCTCCACAACCGGCAACCCCTCGAATTTCCGGGCCGCTGCGTCGCTCCGTTCCAGGATCGCCCGCGGCGCCAGGACCCGTTGCAGCGCCTCGACGATTTGCGCCTTGCGCTGCTCCATCCCCAGCGAGGAGATCTGCAACACCAGCACCTCCTCGTACTTGTCCACGATCAGCCCGCTCAGGAAGTCCCCCTCGGCATGCACAACACGAAACGAACTGGCCTGGGGCATGTGCCGGCGGCGCACCTCCAACGCGGCCCGAATGCGGCTCTCAAAAAAAGCCGTGTCGACCGTCACGCGTTCCGGCGACAACAACCGCACCCGAATCTTGGAGCGCGAATGGTAGAACCCCACCCCGAGGAATCGGCGCCGATGATCCTTCACCTGAACCAGCGCCCCGTCCGGCACCTCCGCCGTCACCCGCAGCACCGAGTTCTCGTACAACCAGGGATGCCCGGCCACCAAGCGATCCGCTTCCCCCGGCTTCACATAAACCGTTGGTAATGTCGTCATTCTGGCCCTCTCCTTCCGCTTGTAAACAGCTCCGGCTGACCCCTCGTGCCGCGGCCCGGGGCCATGCCTCCACGCCGCCGGGATCGCCGGAGCGACCAACCTACGCGCAGCAGACCCGGGTTGCAACCGCCAGAGTTGGCCGAACCGGCAAAGCCTGGCTGCGCCGTGCCCGCGGTTGTGGAGATCTGAACCATCATCTCCGGCCAAGGGAAGCCATCCCGGCCCCGGGGCCACGGTCACCGCCGACCAGGCTGTCGGAAACAATCCGACAGACATTTGCGCAGGATGGTTCGAGCGGCCCCAACGGCACTGCGTATAGACAGCCGGCACCCGGCCCGAATTCCCCGCCGTGCTGAACTTCATGCGATGGTGCCGGCCGATCATGGCCCAGCGGGCCATTTTATCAATGCCGCAGGCACGTGGCAGACAACTCGCACGCGGGTTTTCCACTGAGCACCGTCGGCGGCTCCAGATTGGGGGACAGTAGCCGCCTCGAGGCAGCGGACCCGGAATCCAAATCCAACTCCTCGCTCCGGAGGATGGCCATTTCGGCCACCCGGCCGGCCAAGGTTCGATCCCCGACTTTCGGAGGAGACTTTGTTGCGACCGGCCGGCTTCCCCCGGCGGCTGCCTTGCTTGAGTTCTTCCTCTCGGGCGCGCTTGGGACCCGTGGGATTGGCGACCGGACCGGCCGCCGATGCAGCCTTTGTCCCTCGTTCCTTTCTGGTGATCCATGGGCGCCGTGGGCTCCCTGCGCCGCAGCCTCCTCCTCTCTGGGGCTTTGTTCTAAACGCTTGATGGGCTGTCCTCCGCTTGCTCCGCCCGGGTTGGCCATGACCGCGGCCGGAGGGCGCGTGAACCAGCCGATGCGGCGGGACAAGTGCCCGGTCGCCGACCTCCAAGGGTTCGAAACCCTCGTCGATCTGCGGCGCCGCCCGCGTCCACAGGCTGAGCCGGGTGCCACCTGCCGGGATGCAAGCGAGCCTCGCAGACCCCGTGGTTCCGGTCGCGCGATCCGGAAAGGACTCCTCGGCGGGCGTGCCGGCTTGGGAAGGTTCCCTTGAGGGCAGTCCGAGGGGCTGCTAGGTTGGGGCGATGGCAGCGACGATGGCACCGCCGGCAACCCGGGAAACCACAGCGCCTACCGTGGCGAGATCGGCCGAGGCGCAGCGGGAGGTCTTGACGCGCGAGATCCTGGATCTGAAGCGCCGGCTCAATGCGGTCATCCTGGCCCACAACTACCAGGTGCCGGAGATCCAGGATCTGGCCGACTTTGTGGGGGATTCCCTCGGACTGTCGCAACAGGCGGCGCGGACCCGGGCGGACGTGATCGTGTTCTGCGGGGTGCACTTCATGGCCGAGACGGCCAAGATTCTGAACCCCGAGAAGCTGGTGGTGTTGCCGGACAAGGAGGCAGGCTGCTCGCTGGAGGAAAGTTGCCCGGCAGAGGCCCTGGCCGCGCTGCAACGGACGAACCCCAACTTTTACACCATCGCTTACATCAACTGCAGTGCGGCCGTGAAGGCGCTGAGCGACGTGATTTGCACCAGCGGCAATGCGGAGAAAATCGTCCGCGCGGCGCCGGCGGACCGGGACCTGTTGTTCGTACCCGACGAGAACCTGGGCCAGTGGGTCATGGAACAGACAGGGCGTCCGATGACGCTGTGGCGCGGGCATTGTTATGCGCACGTGGAATTCCGGCGGGACAGCCTGTTGCGCCTGAAGGCCCAACATCCGCAGGCGCGAGTGGTTGTGCACCCGGAGTCGTTGCGGGAAGTGCGCGAGCTGGCCGACGTCATCTGCTCCACCGAGAAGATGATTCAATGGTGCAAGGCCAGTCCGGATCGGGAGTTCATCATCGTGACCGAGTCCGGCATTTTGCACCGCCTGCGCAAGGAATGCCCGGACAAGACGTTTTACTGTGCGCCGACGTACGATGTGGGGCGCATGCCGACGGACGCCTGCCGCTGCAGCGAGTGCAAATACATGAAACTCAACACACTGGAGAAGCTGCGCGATTGCATGCGGCGACTGGAACCGCGGATCGAGTTGCCGCGCGACGTGCTGGAGCGGGCGCGGCGGCCCATCGAACGCATGCTGGAGATCTCGGCCCGGCCTTGAACCGCGTGGTTCCCGGGCCGGGGTCACAGGGCTCCTCGGAGGACGCGATGGCGGGGAAGCTCCCGGAGACCGGAAGGGTCGAGGGTGTCCGAATCATGAGTGCTGGCCGGGTGGACCGATTGGAGTGGGAACGCCGGCTGTGGGCGCGGGGGATCCGGTGCGTCGCCGGAATGGACGAGGCGGGGCGGGGTCCTCTGGCGGGCCCGGTGGTGGCGGCTGCGGTGATCCTCCCGATCCGCTGGCGAGAAACGGGGGAGGTGGACCCGGAGTTTGCGGGCCTGAACGACTCGAAACAACTGAGCCCCGCGACCCGCGAAACGCTTTACGATCGCCTGGTGAATCATCCGGAGGTCCGGTTTGCCCTCGGCTGGGCAGATCCGGAGGAAATCGACCGACTGAACATTCTGCGGGCGACGCACCGGGCGATGCAGCGGGCCCTGGCCGGGCTGCAACCGGTGCCGGAGCACGTGCTGGTGGACGGACGACCGGTGCCGGGCTTGCCCGTGCCCCACAGCGCCCTGGTGCGGGGCGACGCGCGCAGTTACTCCATCGCCGCGGCCAGTGTGCTCGCCAAGGTGACGCGGGACAGGTTCATGGTGGAGCTGGACCGCCAATACCCGGGCTACGGATTTGCGGAGCACAAGGGCTATCCGACCCCCCGACACCTGGAGGCGTTGGCACGACTGGGGCCCTGTCCGGCTCATCGGCGGAGTTTCACGCCGGTGCGCACGCGGCAGATGGTATGGCATTTCTGACGGCGGTACGACGTTGGTGGGAGGGCTGGTTCGGCTCCCGGGTCCGGCGGTTCCGGACGCCACCCGAGCACCTGCGGCGGGGCGCCCTGGGCGAGCAAGCGGCCCGGCGCTATTTGGAACGGGCCGGGCTCACCTTCCTGGTGGCAAACTATCGAACCCCGCGAGGGGAACTGGACCTGGTGTTTCGCGACGGGGACTGTCTGGTGTTCGTGGAAGTGAAGACGCGCTCCTCGGAGGATTGGACCCGGCCGGCGGCGGCGGTCGATGCGGAGAAGCGGCGCAGGCTCACCCGAGCAGCGCTCTGGTATTTGCGGCGGATCGGCCACCCGCCCGTCAGGGTTCGCTTCGACATCGTGGAGGTGCTGCTGAAGGAGGGGGTCGTGCAAGAGGTGCGGCATTTGCCCAACAGCTTCGGATTGTCGGGCCCCTGGCGATACGGCTGAGAAGGGGGCGCGAAAACGGCCCGGAAGCGCCCGGGTTCGAAACGTCCGGGCCGGCGCCCCGAAGGGAACGCGCTTGCGCCGCGCACTTCGGGGAAAAGGGCTGGGCTGTTTTTATCACTTTCGCTTGCGCTTTTCCAGAAAAGGCCGATGGTTGGTTAACGCAGCCAGAGGCGAGTGGCCCGCCTTTTCGGCGGCGAAGACCAAACCAGCAGGCGGCGTATGAAACCGGATCCCACACGCGAGCACCCCGCGGAGACGTGGCTGGTAACCGTTCTGTACGATGCACCCGAGGCACGCCAATGCGCGGCCCGGGCTTGTGACGGCCTGGTGCGCCGGTTTTGGTCGCAGATCGAATTCGACCTGACGTGGTGGACCCTGGAGGAGCTGGAAGGGCCGGAAGCCGCAGAAGCCGGACGCCGGTTGCAGAAGACGGACATCGTGGTGGTGGCCCTGGCGGAGCCGCGGCAACTGCGTGCCGGTGTGCTGTCCCGCTTGGAACATTGGTTGCAGCAGCGGGAAGGTCGGGAGGGGGCATTGATCGCCCTGTGCGCCGGGCGAGAGGAGCCACTGCACCGCGTGGAGCCAACGTTGAATGCCATGCTGCATCAGTTGGCACGGCGCACCGGGCTGGACTACTTGAACCAGGCACCGGAATGTCTGCCGGGGCGGTTGCCGGATTCCATCGAGGGTTACACCCGACGCGCGGAGGAGAATACGGACGTGATGCGCAAGATCCTCAGCACGTCGACCACGCCTCCATGGCCGTACTGAGCGCTCTTGAAAATCGGAAGCGCAGAAAGGGAGGGGCCCTTCGGGCCCGGCCACCCGCGAAGGTGGCTGCCCCTCCTGAAGCCAGGCCGGCCCAACCAGCGTACCGGCGATCGACAGGACTCCGGAAGTTTTCCATCCATCGCGGAGCCGGCCCCCGGGGAGAAGATGGGGCGTGACCGGCACTCACCGTCGCAAGCCCCAGCTTGTAAAAGAACCCTCGAAGTGCGTTCTTTTTAACCCTCGGCGAGGTTCTTCGGCGGCCGACCATCAGCAAGGGCGCAGGGGAAATTTACGGCTCGGGCCGACGCCGAAGCGTTGCCCAAGGTCGCTTCAGGAGTTCCCAACCGATGAGCCATCCCTGCGCTCGGCAAAAGGTTGGAAAAGGCAGGCAGCCCCGAACACGCTCGGAGGGGACGGCTTTGGAGCGGCCCGGCTGTCGGGATGACCTTATCCGCCACCGGTGGGGCGGCGTTGGATCGGCATCCCGGGCAAAAGCAAGAGCGACTCCGGTCGATTGACGGGCCCGGAGGGTTTGGAAGAGTTCCGCGTGCGCCCGGGATCGGGAGGCCCGGCGGCAAGCAGGTGTGAAGGCCCGGGAGAGCAAGCCGGACAAACCGACCTGTTCAATGCGCCGGAGGCGCGCGGGCTTGGTCATCATAATTCAGTTGCAAGGGGCCCGCCCTTCCACCACACAATCCGGACAAGTATGCGAACCATGAACCTACGGATTGCCGTTTTCACCGCCGGTCTGGTGCTGGCCGCCGGTTGGGTCGCGGCTCAGGAGACCACCGGTTTCAAGGACGAAAAGGAAAAGATCAGCTACGCCCTGGGCATGAGCCTGGGCAGCAACTGGAAGCGCAATGCCCTGGAGCCGGATCAAGTGTCGCTGGAGGTGGTCATGCAGGGGCTGCGCGACAGTTTGACGGGTGCCCAGACGCGCATGACCGAGGAGGAGATGCGGACCACGCTGCGGGAGTTCAGCAAGTTCATGCAGGCCAAGATGCAGCAAAAGCAGCGGGAGGAGGCGGAGAAGAATCGCAAAGCCGGCGCAGCGTTCCTGGAAGAAAACAAGAAAAAGCCCGGGGTGGTCACGTTGCCCAGCGGCTTGCAGTACCGCGTCATCCAGGAGGGCTCTGGCGACAGTCCCAAAGCCACCGACACGGTCGCCGTGCACTATCGGGGCCGCTTGATCGACGGGACGGAGTTCGACAGCAGTTACAGCCGGGGACAGCCTGCCACGTTCAATGTCAGCGGCGTGATCAAGGGCTGGACCGAGGCGCTGCAGTTGATGAAGCCGGGGGCCAAGTGGGAACTGTTCATTCCGGCCGACCTGGCGTACGGCGACGTGGGGCGGCCGAACATTCCTCCGGGTTCGACGCTGATTTTTGAAGTGGAGCTGATCTCCGTGACAACGCCCGCGCCCGCGAGCACGCCGACCGCGCCGGTGACCAGTGACATCATCAAGGTGCCGTCGGCCGAGGAACTGGCGCGCGGCGCCAAGATCGAGGTCATCAAGGCCGAAGACCTGAAGCGTTTGGAGGAGGAACAGCGCAAAGCCGCCGCCAAGGCTCAGACCAACCAGTAACACCACCGGCTGCGCCTCGTTGAAGACCCGGATGGCCCCGAAGCAGGGCCCCCTTGACCGGGGAAAGTTCGGAGGAGTTTTCCACACGCGGGGTGGCGAGGCTTTCGGTTAACCGGGCCCGGCGCGCGATCTCGTGCGCCGGCTGCCGACGGCATGCCCAGGCCTTGCAGCATCCCCGCGGCAGCCGCTGTTCGGCGCTCCGTGCGGTTCGGTCCCGAAAACCCGGACAGCCGTCGGGTAACGAGGGAGCTTCTCCCGGCTCAAGGCGGGCGGGGAAGGCAATTCCCGGGGTGTGGGCCCGGGGGCACAGCCCTGATGAATCCGCCCGGGAGCGGAGGTTGGGTGCGGGATGCGACGCCGGTGAAACGGGGACGGGGCCGCGGACGCCAAGTGAAAGCAGAAACCCGGCGGGGGCGGGGGGCGAAAGGTCTTCAGAACCCGCAACGCTGGACAGGGGAATCGGGGTTGGGAAAGATTGGGTCACCGTGAAACAATCGTTGGTCACGCTGGATCTGGAGGGTGTGCTGACGCCGGAAATCTGGATTGCCGTGGCGGAGCGGACCGGCATTCCGGAGTTGCGGCGCACCACACGGGACGAGCCCGATTATGACAAGCTGATGCGGGGCCGGCTGGCGTTGCTGAACCAGCACGGTTTGAAGCTCTCCGACATCCAGCGGGTCATCGGCACGCTGGCTCCGCTGCCCGGCGCCCGGGAATTCCTGGATGAACTGCGCTCGTTTGTGCAGGTGATCATCCTGTCCGATACCTTCGAGCAGTTTGCCACGCCGCTGCTACGGCAATTGGGCTGGCCGACGTTGTTGTGTCACCGGCTGGTGGTCGAGGAGGACCGCATCGTGGACTATCAGCTGCGCATCCCGGAGCAGAAACAGCGGGCCGTGGCCGCGTTCAAACTTCTCAATTACCATGTGATCGCGGCCGGCGATTCTTTCAACGATACGGCGATGCTGACGGAGGCCCATGTGGGGTTTCTGTTTCGCGCGCCGGAGAATGTGCGCCGACAGTTTCCCCAGTTCCCCGCTGTGGAAACGTACGAGGAGTTGCTGGCCCGGATTCGAGCGGCGATGACCTGACCGGGGGCGCGCCGTGCGGGCTCCGGGCCGCCGGGCTGCATCGGAGCGGGCGGGGCTTGAAGCCCTACGCTCGATCCAGAACCCGACGCAGGGCGCGGATGAACTCCGGGTCCGTGCCGCAACAGCCTCCCAGGAAATCGGCTCCGGCGGCGCGCAACGCCGGCGCATGGGCCGCAAACGACTCGGGGGTCGTGGTGTACCGGGGGCGGCCGTCCATGAGCTGGGGAAGGCCGGCGTTGGGTTTGATCCAGAGCGGCAGGGAGGATGCGGCCCGGAGCCGTCGGCAGATCGGCAGGAAACCTTCGATGCCCTGCCCACAATTGGCACCGAGCACGTCCGCTCCCGCCGCCTCCAAGGTGCGCGCCACAAGTTCCGGCGGATCACCCATCAGCGTCCGATCCCGCTCCCGGCCCGAGTCGAAGACCATGCAGACGACCACCGGCAATCCGGTGGCTTTGGCGGCGGCCAGCGCCAGTTGGGCTTCCTGCAGATCGCTCATGGTCTCGATGACCAGGGCGTCGGCGCCGGCCTCCGCCAGGGCGGTGGCTTGTTCCTCGAACGCGGCACGCACGTCTTCGGCGGTCACTTCTCCGGCCATCAGCAGTTTGCCGGTGGGACCGATCGAGGCGAACACCGCCGCGCGGCTGCCTGCCGCTTCCCGACTCAACTCGACTCCCCGTCGATTCAAGAGCCCGACCTCCTCGGCCAGGCCGGCGTCGGCCAGTCGAATTCGGTTGGCTCCGAAGGTGTTGGTCAAAATGATCTCGCTGCCGGCTTCAACATACGCTCGAGCCGCGGCACGGACCTGGTCGGGGTGCGTCAGGTTCCAGGATTCGGGGGGCTGGCCGGGAGGCAACCCGCGTTTTTGGAGTTCCGTCCCCCAGGCCCCGTCGGTGAGCACGGGCGCGTGTTGCAGCAGGGCGGCAAGTGCCGGGTGAACGCCCATGGAGCAGGAGCTCAGGCGGCCAGGACGCGCCGCGCTTCTGCCACGGCGCCGACCGCATTGTCGCTGTAGCCATCCGCGCCGATTTCACTGGCAAAGCGCGGAGTCACCGGCGCGCCGCCGACGAGCACTTTCACCGCGGGCCGGAGGCCGGAAGCCTGGAGAAGTTCGATGGTGGTGCGCATGGCGGGCATCGTGGTGGTGAGGAGCGCGGACATGGCCACGATTTTGGCGCCCTTTTCGCGGGCGGTTTCCACGAAGCGTTCGGGCGGGACGTTGACGCCGAGGTCGATGACCTCGAATCCGTTGCCTTCGAGCATGGCGCCGACGAGGTTTTTCCCGATGTCATGGAGGTCGCCCCGCACTGTGCCCAGCACCACGCGTGCCACCGGGGGGACACCGCTGGCGGCCAACAACGGGCGCACCAGGCTCAGCGCGGCTTTCATGGCCCGGGCGGCAATGAGCAATTCGGGCACAAAAAACTCATTGCATTCGAAGCGCCGGCCGGTCTCCGCCATGGCGGGGATCATGTACTGATTGACCAAGGTCAACGGATCCACGCCCGCGGCCAGGGCCTGTTCGGTGAGGGTGCGTGCGGTGTCAGCATCCCCGTTGAGGATGGCGTCCCGGAGTCGGTCGAGGCTTTCCATAGATCACACTCCGTTTTGCAGGCACGCTGAGGGATGACGTGCCGCAGGGTCAAGTCTGTTCCGACGGTTGCGGCGGATCAGACCCGGCGCGGGCTCTGGCCCGGAAGGTGGACAATTGCGTCGGGGCAGCTTGCCCGTGCCTGTGGGCGGAACCAAATGTCGTTTACCCAGCCCACCCGAAGGCAGCCCTGGAAGGCGGGTTCGGAGCCGGTCGCTGGGTGCGACCCCTTCGGCGCCGGTTTGGTCCGAACCCGCCCGGACAAATCGAGCCCCCCGGTCTGCCGGGGCATTCGCCGGGGTTCTCTCGGGCCGGCCGAAGCCGTAGGAGAGGCCTGATCAGGCTGGCCCTGGCTCCCGACCGATTTCGTCCTGCATCAGCGGGGATTGCCCTCTTTTTGACATGGCCGCCGGACCGGCCTATGGGTGAGGCAGGTGTGAACGAGGCACTGTTTCCATCGGGTCCGTGGACCGGTTTCTACAATTACCGGCCCGGTGACCGGCACCGGATGGACCTGGAACTCACCTTCCGAGAGGGCCGGATGGAAGGGGTCGGGGTGGACGATATCGGTCGCTTTGTCGTACGGGGCCGCTACGACGCCGAGAGCCTGGAGTGTTGGTGGACGAAGACATACATCGGCGGCCACGACGTCTTCTATCGCGGGTTCCGCGAGGGACGGGGCATTTGGGGGACGTGGGAGATCCCGCCCTTCAATCACGGCGGGTTCCACATCTGGCCGTGCACCGAAGGGGACGCACTGGAGGCACAGGAAGCGCAAGAGGCATCCGTGCCCGATGCCCTTCGGGCCGTCCGGGACAGGGTCGCACCGGAGGGCCGTGGCGCACGGTTGAGCGAGGGAGGCTGGACAGGGCGTTTCAACCCATGAGCCGGGCCAGGGAGTTCCACCACAAATCATGCAGCTCGGCCACGGGCCAGCGCCAGGCGCTGGCTCCCGCGCGCAGGACCAGCTCCGATCCTCCGACCCGTCCCAGGCGTGTGACGGGCACGCCCAGCAGCCGGGCGCGCTCGGTGATCTTGGCTTCCTCCAGCGGCGCGCAGGTGACCACGACGCGGGACTGCGTTTCCCCGAACAGCAGCGCATCCAGGCGCGGTCGAACTTGCGAGGCGTTCGACTCGAGCAGCGGAGTCAGATCCACGTCCGCTCCGATCAACCGCGGGGTGTGCCGGGCAATCTGCTGGCTGATGCAGCTTTCGGCCAGGCACACGGCCAACCCGCCTTCGCTGCAGTCGTGGGCACTCTTGATGCCCCCGGCCCGGATCAGACCCACCAGCGCGCTGTGAAGAGTGGAGGCCGTCGAGAGACAACACCGCGGCGGCCGACCGGTTTTTCGACCCAGGGCGATTTGCATCCAGGCGCTGCCGCCCATCCCTTGCAGCGGATCTTCCAGATCCACCGGTTGACCCAGCAGCAGGATGACATCGCCCTCGTCCTTGAACCACTGGGTGGTGATGTGAGCGGCCTCCTCGATGAGCCCCACCATCACCACGGTCGGCGTGGGATCGATCGGGCCACGCGGGCTTTGGTTGTACAGCGAGCAGTTGCCGCCGGTTACGGGTACTTGCAGGGCGCGACACGCCTCGGCCATGCCGCGCACGCTCTCGCTCAGTTGCCAGAACAAATCCGGATGGAGCGGGTTCCCGAAGTTGAGATTGTCCGTGACGCCGATGGGCACGGCGCCGCTGCAGGCCAGGTTGCGGGCGGCTTCCACCACGACCGCTTTCCCCCCTTCGTAAGGGTCCAGCAGGACGTAGGCGGCGTTGCCGTCCGCGGAAACGGCCAGGTATTTCTCGGGCACGGGGCGTTCCGGCACATGGGCCGGCGCCGGCGGCAGACAGTCCGGCTTGATCCGCAACACGGCCGCGTCGCTCCCCGGACAAACGACGGTGTTGTTGCGTACCATGTGGTCGTACTGGCGGTAGACCCAGTTCTTGGAGGCGATGGAGGGCCAGGCCAGCAGCTTGCGCAACGCGGCGGATACATCGTCGGGCTGCGGGAGTTGTTCGAGCCGGAAGGCGTGGGCCTCGGCCAGCCAGGCGGGAGGGCGGCCCTGCCGGTGGTATACCGGCGACTCGTTGGCGATCTTGGCGGCCGGGATGTCGGCCACCACACGTCCCTGATGTTTGACCACCATCCGGCCCGTGTCGGTCACGACCCCGATCTCCGCCCAGGGTAGCTCCCATTTCTCGAAAATCCGGCGGACTTCTTCCTCGCGTCCCTTGTGAACGATGACCAGCATGCGTTCCTGGGACTCGCTGAGCATGATTTCGTAGCTCGACAGGTTCGGAACGCGTTGGGGCACTTTGTCCAGATCGATCTCGATGCCGGTGCCGGCACGGGCGGCGGTTTCACAAGTCGAACAGGTCAGCCCCGCGGCGCCCATGTCCTGGATGCCCGCCACGGCGCCCGTGGCCAGCAATTCGAGGCAGGCTTCGCAGACCAGCTTTTCCATGAAGGGATCGCCCACCTGCACCGCGCCCCGCTGCAGTTCGGCAGATTCCTCCGTCAAGTCCTGGGAGGCAAAAGCGGCGCCGGCCAGGCCGTCCCGGCCGGTCGGTGGACCCACGTAAAACACCGGATTCCCGATTCCCTGCGCCCGCGCCCGGGCGATCTGCTCATGCCGAAGCACGCCAAGGCAGAAAACATTGACCAGCGGATTGCCCTCGTAGGAACGGTCGAAGTACACCTCCCCCGCCAGGGTGGGAATGCCGAAGCAGTTGCCGTAGTGGGCGATGCCCGAGACCACCCCGGCAAAAAGCCGGCGATTGTTCGCAGCCGCCGCGTCCCTAGCCGCCTCTTCCGTCAACGGGCCGAACCGCAACGAGTTCACCGCGCAAATCGGCCGCGCGCCCATGGTGAAAATGTCCCGAATGATGCCACCCACACCAGTGGCGGCACCCTGAAACGGCTCCACCGCGCTGGGATGGTTGTGCGACTCCACCTTGAACGCCACCGCCAGGCCGTCCCCGATGTCCACGATGCCGGCGTTCTCCTCGCCAGCGCCCACCAGCACCCGCGGCGACCGGGTGGGGAACAGCTTCAGCAGCGGCCGGGTGTTCTTGTAGCTGCAATGCTCGCTCCACATCACGGAGAAAATGCCCAACTCCGTGTACGTGGGCGGCCGGCCCAGGATCTGCAGGATCTGGGCGTACTCCTCCGGCGTTAAATTGTGTTGCGCCACCAATTCGGGCGTAATCTCGGGTTCATTCATGACGACCAACTCCGTCTGCCCAAAACGGACCCCCACAATGCGGCCTGGGCCCCTCGGAAACAAGCCCGGGTTGACTCGTCACAGGACCGGCTCCAGCCCTCGTTCATGGCTCCGGATCCCCCGCGGCGCCGCCGGCCGCCAGCGCAAGGGAATATGGATGCCCCGCTCACCCACAAATCCGGGACGCACGCACAACAGCGGCAGCCAATCACGGGGCATGCGTGAAGCCCCGGGGAACGCTGTTCTCGCGCCCTTCCGGGCTCGAAGCCCGGCCCCAACCGCGGCCCTCGCGAAGCAGTTGCCGGCCATCGAATGCGTCCGCCAAAACCGGTCCGGGCAACCGCAAGCCTGCCCGGCGGCGGAGTGGGCCGCAGCGTTTCCGTGGGGGCAAAGGAATCAGAGGGGCCCAATCCCCGCTGGCTGGATCTGCGACTCTGCGACACTGAAGCCGCCGCGGGACACGAGAGGCTCGTGCTTGGCCGGCACAGTTGCCCTGCCAGCAGCACTCCTTGAAGCGCGCGAGCCGGGGTGAAGGAAGGCGTTGCGCGAGGCGGCCGCAAGTGGGCAGCCTTTCACCACACGGAGCCACAGGAAGATGAACACGCTGATCGTGGGTTGCGGGTACCTGGGAACGGCGCTGGGAGAAGAGCTCGCGCGCCGGGGACACACCGTGTGGGGCATGCGCCGGTCGGCGGATGGGGACGCCGTCCTGACCGGGGCCGGGATCCGGCCTGTGCATGCCGATGTCACCCGGCCGGGTTGGTCGGGCGTTTTGCCGGAGCCGGTGCATTGGGTGGTGTACTGTGCGGCGCCGGCCAGCGGGGATCCTGCCGGCTATGCAGCCGTGTACGGCGCCGGTGTCCGCCGGGTCGTAGAGGAATTGCTCGGCCATCCGGTGCGGAGGGCCGTGTACACCAGCAGCACCGGGGTCTATGCCGAAGCCCGGGGCGGCTGGGTCACCGAAGAGAGTGCGACCGCAGCGTTCGAGGAGAAAGGTCAATGGTTGCTGGCGGCGGAGCGGACCTGGCTGGAAGCGGCACAGAGCGCGGCCTGGCGACCGGTAGTGCTGCGCGTTTCCGGCATGTACGGCGCGGGGCGGGGCTATTACATACGGCGGTTTTTCGAGGGACCGGGTCTCGGCCCGGAGGAGGCAGATCGCTGGATCAATCAGGTGCACCGCGACGACGTGGTGACAGCCGTGATCTGCGCGTTGGAACATGCGGAACCCGGAGCGGTGTACAACGTCACGGACGACGAACCGGTTCAGCTGGGCCGCCTGTTTGCATGGTTGGAGGAGCGGACCGGACGCCCCGCACCCGCCGGGGGCGCGCCGGGAGAGGTGCGGCGACGTCCGGGCAGCGGGAACAAGCGAGTGAGCAATGCCCGAATCAAGACAGAACTGGGCTGGCGGCCGCGATATCCGACGTTTCGAGAAGGATATGAGGCCGAGTTGATCCGGCTAAAGCGGACGAGGCCAGTCCCGAGCGATGAGCACACGTGAGCCGGGTGCGGCCTCCTGCCCCGCCCGCGAGCGATCTGGACGGCCCGCCCGCACCCTTATTCCACCGTGACGCTCTTGGCGAGGTTGCGGGGCTTGTCCACGTCGCAGCCGCGCAGGAGGGCCACGTGATAGGCAAAAAGCTGGAGGGGGATCACGGTCAGCAGGGGCTGCAGACAGTCCAGCGTGGGCGGCACGTAGATGACGTCGTCGGCCTTCTGGCGGATCTGGCGGTCTCCGGCGGTGGCGACGGCGAGAATCGGCCCGTTGCGGGCTTTGATTTCTTCGAGGTTGCTGAGATTTTTCTCGTAGAGCGCGTCCCGCGGGATGACGAAGACGCTGGGAAACTCGGGAGAGATCAGCGCGATGGGCCCGTGTTTCATTTCTGCCGAGGGATAACCCTCGGCGTGGATGTAGGAGAGTTCCTTGAGTTTGAGGGCTCCTTCGAGCGCCACCGGGTAGTTGAACTGGCGGCCCATGTACAGGAAATCGGTGAATCGATAATACTTTTTGGCCAGCCGAATGATGCCGGGCTCGGCCTGGAGGATCCTCTGAACCTTGGCAGGGATGGTTTGGAGGGCGCGCACAAGGCGGCGGCCCTCGGCCAGGGAAAGTCGGCCACGCTGCCGTCCCAGGCTCAGGGCCAGGAGGGTCAGCTGCAGCAGCTGCATGGTGAAGGCCTTGGTGGAGGCGACGCCGATTTCGGGCCCGGCCCGCATGTAGAGGACCCAGTCGGATTCCCGGGCGAGGGTGGAGCCGACCACGTTGACGAGGGCGAGCGTGCGGACCCCCTGTTGTCGGGCCAGGCGCGTGGCGGCCAGGGTATCGGCGGTTTCTCCGGACTGGGAGATGGCGATGACGAGCGAATCAGGTTCGAAGGGCCGGTTGCGATACCGCATTTCGCTGGCGCATTCCACCTCGGTGGGGATGCCGGCGAGGTTCTCGAGCAGGTACTCTCCGGCGAGGGCGGCGTGCCAACTGGTGCCGCACGCGACCAGCACGATGCGGCGGAGGCGGGCCAGTTCGTCCAGGTGGGGTGTGAGGCTCTCGAGTTCCGCGGTGCCCTCGCGCGGGCGCAGCGCCCGCTGGAGTTCGTCGGCGAGGCGGCCGGGCTGCTCATGAATCTCCTTGAGCATGTAGTGCGGGAACCGGCCCAGTTCGGCCTCCTCGGCTGACCATTGAACCGTTTCCACGGGGCGCTCGACCGGTTGGGTACCGGCCCAGAGTTGGTAACGGTCAGCAAATAGCAGGACGATGTCCCCGTCGTGGAGGTAGATGACCTGCCGGGTGTGGGGGAGAATGGGGGAGACATCGCTGGCGAGGAAGTTTTCGCCCCGGCCCAGGCCCAGCACCAGCGGCGAGCCCCGCCGGGCACCCACAAGGCAGTGGTCCAGGTCGGCGTGCAGGACGGCGATGGCGTAGGTGCCCTCGGCCCGGGCGGTTGCCAGTTGCACGGCCGTGACCAGTTGCTCGGGCCCGGGCCGCTGGCCGCGAGGGACGAGCCGGTCGAGCTCCTGGCCAATGAGGTGCGCCAGCACCTCGGTGTCGGTTTGGGACTGAAAATGATGGCCCGCCTCCACCAGCCGGCGACGCAGGTCGGCGTAGTTTTCGATGATCCCGTTGTGCACGATCACCAAGCGACCGGACTGGTCGAGGTGCGGGTGAGCATTGGCATCGCTGGGGAGGCCGTGCGTGGCCCAGCGGGTGTGACTGATCCCGAGCTGCCCGTGCAGCGGTTGCGCGCGGACCGCGGCGATCAACGCGTCCACACGGCCCACGCACTTGCGCAGCTGGAGGCCGGATCCGTCCAGGGTACAAATGCCCGCGGAATCGTAGCCGCGGTACTCCAGACGCTTGAGCCCATCCAAAAGAATCGGGGCGGCATCGCGCCGTCCCACGTAACCCACGATCCCACACATAACGTTTGCTGGCTGTCTCTTCGCTGTGTCCGTCCCGAGCCGCCGATGCTGATGCCTTCAACGGACCGAGTGGGACGAGGCCTGTTGCCTCGTCCGCTGCGCCCGGTCCTTGAGAATCCAATCGGCCGCGGCCGCCAGATCTTGAACGACTGCCAGACTGCCCCGGGGTGGGCTTGGCAGCGCGCGAGCCGTTTCCATGCCATAGCCGGTCAGCACCAGAATAGAAGCCCGGACCCCGGCGTTCCAGCCGCATTCAAGATCGGCCAGTTTGTCGCCGATCATGTAGCTCTGGCCCAGGTCGATCTGGTACTGCTGGCTGGCCAGCAGTAGGAAGTGGGGAGACGGTTTGCGGCCGGGGCTGGGTTGGTCCGGCGCCTCCGGGGCGATGTAAATGTCGGAAAAACGTACGTCGTAGGGGGCAAGCAATCGCGTCAGGTGCTCATGGACCCGGGCCACGTCGTGCAGCGTGAAGTAACCGCGGCCGACGCCGGACTGATTGGTGACCAGGAAGAGCAGAAACCCGGCCTGTCGCAGCCGTTGCAAGGCCGTCGCCGCCCCCGGCAACAGCCGAACCTCTTCCGGCCTGTGGAGATAGTGCCGCTCTTCGATCAAGGTTCCGTCGCGGTCCAGAAACACAGCAGGGTGCGCTGGCATCAAAGCCAGTGTCCGGAGAGCGGGGCGCAGGCGCCAACTTTTTCTGAAGCTGCCCAGGGCAGCGGCCTGAGCGGCCGCCGCGGGGCACGGCCCATGCGCCACCCCGACGCCGTTGGAGCCGAGGCCAGCCGGCGGGCGTGTTCCTTTCCCGAGGACGCAGCCGACCGGTGGTTTCAAGCAGGTCCCCGCAAGATCCCGCGGCCGGCGCGGGGTTGGATGCGGGCTCGACTGGCGCGCCGGGTGCGATAGAGTGAGGGCCATCCGACCTCCTTGAGCTCGGCGCGAACGCACCGGGCAGGGAAGGGGAGCAGGGCAACCGATATGTGCAGGAGACTCAAACCCATGGCGTGGGCCACGTTGCTGGCAGCAGCGGGTTGGACAGGATGCAGCTCGCCGGATCCGGTGGCCGGAGGTCGTCCTGCAGCGGCCGCGCCGGCCGTGGACGTGACCCGCACCGCAGCCGCGGTGGAGGCACCGGTGCCGCCCGCGGCCCGAAGTGTCTCGGACATTCTGACCCGGGCAGCCGCGCAACCGGCAGCGCAATGGCCGGGGGAGGGCTGGCGCGCCCTGTTCGACGGCCGTTCCCTCGAGGGGTGGTTGGAGATTCCCTACGCGGGCCGCGGCGAACTGGAGTTGCGAAACGGACTGCTGGTGATGGGCATGGGCAGCCCCTTCACCGGCATTCGATACACGAATGCATTCCCGAAAATGAACTACGAGATCGCCGTGGAGGCCATGCGCGTCACGGGATCCGATTTCTTCTGCGGATTGACCGTGCCGGTGGGCGATTCGCACTGCAGTTTGATCGTAGGCGGTTGGGGCGGCGGGCTGGTGGGGATTTCCAGTTTGGACGGCTACGACGCCTCGGAAAACGAGACGACGAAGTTCATGGGCTTCGAGAAGGGACGATGGTACCGCATCCGTATGCGCGTGACGGAGGAACGGTTGGAGGCGTGGATTGACGAGGAGCAGGTGGTCAACGTGGACACGCGCGGTCGGCGGATCTCGGTGCGCCCGGGCGACATCGAGGAGTGCATCCCGCTCGGCATCGCCTGCTGGCAGACCATGGCTGCCATCCGGGAGGTGCGTTGGCGGCCCGTGACGGGCCCGGCCAGCCCGTTGAAAGGCGGACGATGAGAGCGCGGGAGGGAGGGCCCGAGGCATGAGTGTGGTGTTTGGACTCACGGCGCTGCTGACGCTGGCCAGTGCGCTTGCCGCGGTGATGTTGCGGAATTTGATTCACGCGGCCCTGGCGCTTGCGGTGACGTTTGCAGGAGTGGCAGCGGTCTATCTGCAGTTGGGCGCAGAGTTTCTGGGGTTTGCGCAGGTCCTCATTTACATCGGGGCGGTGGCGATCCTGATCGTCTTTGCGGTGCTGCTGACGCGGGGGGGCGAAGTGCCGGTCGGCGGAGTGCATGCGAGCCGGTGGTGGGTCGGGGCGCTGGTCGCGCTGGCGGTTTTGGCGACGGTGGGATGGGCCACATCCTCGATGGCGCTCCCGCGGGAGTTGCAAACCACGCCCCCGACGCTGGCCGTGGGCCGGTTGGGAGAGGCTTTGATGGGCCGCTGGGTGGTGGCGCTTCAGGTGCTGGGCGTCCTGCTGACCGCCGCATTGATCGGGGCCGTTTTATTGGCGTGGCGGGGGGGAGCCGGCGACGGGCCGAAGACAGGATCGGAGGCGCACTCATGACTCCGCTGACGGGCTATTTGCTCCTGAGCACCGGCCTGTTCGCCATCGGGTTGGCCGGGGTGCTGACGCGCCGGAACGCGATTGCCGTGCTGATCGGGGTGGAGTTGATGTTGAATGCGGCAAATCTGAATTTTGTGGCGTTCTGGCGGTACGGGGCCGCGGGAGACTTTCTGACGGGGCCGACGTTTGTGTTGTTCGCGATTGCAGTGGCGGCTGCGGAGGCGGCGGTCGGGTTGGCCCTGGTCATTGCCGTGTACCGGCACTATCGGACGGCGAACGTGGACGAAGTGGACCGACTGAAAGGCTGAGGGCGGAGGCATGGAAGGGTGGGTGGAGTGGTTGTGGTTGATTCCGGCGCTGCCGCTGGGCGCGGCGGCGGTCAGTGCCCTGTTGCCGCGGGTGTGTCGGCGCACGGCGGCCGGCCTGGCCATTGCCAGTCTCGCCGTGGCCCTCGGGCTGTCGGTGGGGGCGTTCGTGGAGACGCTGGCCTGGGAACCGGGCGCCCGGCAGGTCTGCAACGTCCGCTGGCTGGAGTTCGCCGCCGGTGAGGCCGGCGTGTTGTGGCTGGGCTGGGTGCTGGATCCTTTGTCGGCCGCAATGCTCGTCATGGTCTCGGGGGTGGGTCTGCTGATCTTCGTGTACAGCCTGGGGTACATGGCGCACGACGAGAATTTTACGCGATTCTTCTGTTTCTTGTCGCTGTTTGCGGCCGCGATGCTCGGGTTGGTCATGGCCAACAGTCTGGTGGGACTGTTCATTTGCTGGGAACTGGTGGGGCTTACGTCGTACTTGCTGATCGGGTTTTGGTATCGCAAGCCGGCGGCCGCGGCGGCGGCGAAGAAGGCATTTATCACGACCCGCGTGGGGGACATGGCGTTTCTGCTGGGGCTGGTGTGGTGGTTCGGCAGTACGGGAACGCAGCTGTTCTTTGACGGGGGCCGCGGATGTCTGGAGGCGACCGCATTGCAGCAGGTGACGAGGGAAACCGCGCTGTGGGGCCTGACGGCCAACACTGCGATCGGGTTGCTGCTGTTTGCGGGCGCGGTGGGGAAATCCGGGCAACTGCCGCTGCACGTGTGGCTACCGGATGCCATGGAAGGGCCCACCCCTGTGAGCGCCCTGATTCACGCGGCCACCATGGTCGCGGCCGGCGTGTTTCTGATGGCCCGCGTGTACCCGTTGTGGGGGGAACCGGCGGGCGAGGGGATTTCTGCGGTGGCGCACGTGGTCGCCTGGGTGGGTGCCCTGACGGCCGTGTTTGCCGCCGCAGTGGCGGTGGCGCAGGACGACATCAAACGCATTCTGGCCTACTCGACGATCTCGCAACTGGGGTACATGATGCTGGGTCTGGCCACGGGTGGAGTTGCGGTGGGAATGTTCCATCTGCTGACCCACGCCTGCTTCAAGGCGTTGTTGTTTCTGGGAGCAGGCTCCGTGATCCACGGATGCGCGGAGGAACAAAACATCTGGCGGATGGGCGGGCTGGGCCGACGAATGCCGTTGACCTTTGTGACCTACGCGGTCGGCATGCTGGCGTTGGCCGGGTTCCCATTGGTGTTTTCGGGGTTCTGGAGCAAGGAGGAGATTCTGCACGCGGCCCACGGATGGCGCGGGTCGGAAGGACCGTTCTGGTTGGCGCTGACCGGCGTCTGCCTGACCGCGTTCTACATGACCCGTCAGGTCGTGCTGGTGTTTGCGGGCGAGCGCTTCCGTGGAAGTGGCCGGGAGGCCGAGGGTTCGGCTGAACCCCACGAAAGTCCACCCATCCTGACGGCCCCGCTGCTGGCCCTGGCGGCCCTGTCGGTGGGTGCCGGGTTTGTCGGAACGCCCGCCTGGCCATGGCTTCAAGGTTATTTGGAAGGTCGGGCGGTGGCCGTGGACTGGGGACGGTTGTTTTCGGGTGAATTCTGGGGGCTGGCGGCGGTTTCCGGGGCGCTGGTGATGTTGGGCATGGGACTGGGCGGTTGGCTGTACGGCCGGCGCCAGGTGCGGGAGGCGTTGCGGGATCCGTTGGAACGGCTGCCGGCGGCGGTCTGGCCGGCCCTGCGCAACAAGCTCTGGGTGGACGAACTTTACGAGCGCACCGTGGTGGCCGGGCTGGCTCGCGTGTCGAACTGGTGCGATCGGATGGACCGGTGGGTTTGGGGCGGGATCGTGCAGGCGGTGGCCCTGATGACCGCTGCGGTGGCCCTGCTGGGTCGGCGCACGGACGAGGTCGTGGTGAACGGCGCGTTCGATCAGGTTTGCGAGGGATTGCGCCGGCAGGGGAGGGGTTTGTCGGCGTGGCAGAATGGTCGGGTCCACCGCTACCTGGGGACGCTGGCAGGGGCGTTTGTCGTGCTGGTGTGGTGGCTGGTGTGGGGAGGAGGCAGCCGATGAGGCCGTTTCCCTGGTTGACGGTGTTGACGCTGATTCCGCTGTGCGCCGGGTTGGGCGTGATGCGGTGGGGAGTCGCGCGTGCGCGGCTGGCGCGCTGCGTCGCGATCGGTGCATGGGCGATGACACTCGTCCTTGTGCTGGGGTTGGGCGCGGCGGTGGATCTGCAGTCCGGGGCGTTACAGGCGGTGGAGCGGTACCCGTGGGTCCCGGCCCTCGGCATCGAGTATTACGTGGGCGTGGACGGATTGAGCTGGGTGATGTTGCTGCTGACCGTGCTGGTAACGGGCATGGCACTGGTGGCCATGGAGGGGATCCGCGAGCGGCCGCATTTGTTTTACGGGCTGGTGCTGTGTCTGATGGCCGGTTTGTTTGGGACGTTCACCGCGCTGAACTTCGTCCACTGGTTCTTGTTCTGGGAGTTGAGTTTGATTCCTGCGTTCTTTCTGGTGCGCCTCTGGGGAGGACCGCAGCGGCAGTGGGCCGCGCTGCAATTCTTTCTGTTCACGCTGGCGGGCAGCGTGGCGATGTTGCTCGGGTTCTTGGCGCTCTTTCTGGCCAGCGGCCAGATGAACTTTCCCGAACTGTCCCAGTGGGCACGCGAGGGACGGTTGTGGTCGGCCCTCGAAGAACGCTGGGGCGGTGGAAACGCAACGGGCGGTGTGTGGGCGACTCTCGTGTTTTTGGGCGTGTTGGCCGGGCTGGCGGTGAAAGTCCCGATGATGCCCTTGCATACCTGGCTGCCGCAGACCTATGCGGAGGCGGTGCCACCGGTGAGCATGCTGCTCACGGGGGTGATGTCCAAGATGGGCGTGTACGGCCTGGTTCGCGTGTTGTTGCCCGTGTTCGGGGAACCGATGCGGGCGGCGGGACCCTGGCTGCTGGGGCTGGCGGTGTGGACGGTGGTGGTCTCGGCATGCGCGGCGCTGGTGCAAAGAGACCTGAAGCGGATGCTGGCATATTCCTCGGTCAATCATCTGGGGTATTGCCTGTTGGGGGTGTTCGCGGTGGCGGCAGCGGGAGAAACAACCGGCTCGGAGGTCCATCGGGCGGCCGCGCTCAATGGTGTGGTGTTGCAAATGTTCAACCACGGACTCACCGCAGCCACCTTGTTTTGGTGTGTGGGTCTGCTGGAGGCGCGGAGCGGGGGACGCCGCGGTATCGAGGATTTTGGAGGATTGCGCGCTGCCGCCCCGGTGTTTTGCGGGCTGATGGGGATCGCGGTGTTTGCGTCGCTGGGATTGCCGGGCCTGAACGGTTTTGTGGGGGAGTTTCTGATCTTCCGGGGTGTCTTTCCGCTGGTGCCCTGGGCGGCGGTCCTGGCAGTGCCGGGGCTTCTGGTCACGGCGGTGTTCCTGCTTACGATGATGCAGCGGGTCTTTCACGGGCCTCTACGGCCGGAATGGTCGGGGTGGCCCGATCTGAGCTGGCGAGAGCGGGTCGGTTTGGGCGTGCCCGTGGCGCTGATGTTTGTGCTGGGGGTGTGGCCGCAGGCGTTGCTCCAGTGGATCAATCCGTTCGTGGTGCGGCTGCTGGAGGGCCTGCGGTTTTGAGGAAGACCCGGGTCTGGGACCGGGGACGGAGAACGGGAGCGCAGCTCCCTCCGGAGCAGATTCACGGCAACGGCTCGCCGCGAGCGGCCAGCAGGAGCCGGTACCAGTCGTCCCGTGAAAGTTCGATCTCGGTGGCACGCACCGCTTCGCGAATGCGCTCGGGCCGCGTGGATCCGACGATGGGCACAATGCCGCTGGGGTGTTTGAGGAGCCAGGCAAGGGCGATGACGCTGCGAGTGGTCTGGTATTGCCGGGCCAGTGCATCCAGCTCCTGCAACACGCCCGCGGTGGAGTAACGTTCCTGCCAGCGGAGCAGCCGCGAGGCCCCATCGGCCAACAATCCCCCGGCCAGGGGACTCCAGGCCTGCGGAGTGATGTGTTCGATGAGGCACTGGTCCAGGGTGCCATCGGTGAAGGCCTCGCGCTGGAGCAGGCTGATTTCGACCTGGTGAACGATCAACGGCATGGGGCAGGCGCACTGCAGGGCCGTGAGCAGCGTGGGGCGACAATTACTGACGCCGAAGAAGCGCACTTTGCCGGCGGCCTGGAGGCGCGCAAACGCATCGGCGACCTCCTCGGGGTTGGCCAGGAAGTCCGGCCGGTGCAGAAGGAGGAGATCAAGGGTGTCAATCCCCAGCCGCCGCAAGGATTCCTCGCAAGAGCGGAGGATGTGTTCGGCGGAGAAGTCGTAGCGTTGGGGCGCGCCGGGGTAGGGGGTATTGGGCGGGCGAATCCCGCATTTGGTGGCGATGAGCACGCGCTCGCGCATGCCGGGGATCTCGCGCAACACTTCGCCCAGCAGCCGCTCGGCCTCCCCGCCACAATAAATGTCCGCGTTGTCGAAGAGGGTGTACCCGGCCTCGTAGGCGGTGCGGATGGCCAATTTCCCCGCAGCCCAGCTTTCCGGTGTGATTTCCCTGGGATCCCAGGAGCCGGCGACGCGCCAGCAGCCATAGGCCAGGCGACTACTGCGAAGGGGACTGACCCCGAGAGTGATCGTTTGCATGGTTCGCGCTCGAGTTGGCGGGCTCAACCTGCCGCGGCCGCGTCAGCCGGGCAAGCCAGGAGTGGGGAGACGCCCAGCGGGACGAAACCCGTCTTCAGAAAAACAAACGCCCGGGCCAGGGCGGCCCGGGCTGGGAATATCGACTTCGCGTGGCCGGGGAACTCAAGAGAGTTCCGACCAACCGTACGTGGGGATCGGCACGGGCCGACCGTCGCCAGTGGTGACTTTGCGCGTCTGCGGATCGAACAGGCACATGACGTTGAGCCGTTCGGAGATCTCCGCCAGCGAGACGATGGTCTGAACGCGAATGGCCAGTTCGATGCCGCAATTGGGCTCCTTGTTGGCGCGGATGCAGTCGAACCAGTTCTTTTCGTGGGCTTCGACGCTTTCCACGGGAAAAGCCTCGCTGGTCTCGGGGTCGATTTCCTCCGCGAAGGGCCGTTCGGGCCGCAATTCGACGCGGTTGCCCGCCATGGTGAGCGTGGCCATGTGGCCCCGGATCATTTCCTGGGTGCCCTGCTCGTTGACGGAACTGCTGGTGATGTGCATCACCATCCCGCTGGGGAATTCGGCGATGATTTGCACGATCTCCGGCACGTCGCGCTCGGGGGTGCCCTGCGTGTTCTTGTCAGTGCCCACCTTTTTGCTGCCGACGCAGGCGACGCGCAGGGGGAACTCGGGGTTGCCGGTGGCCAGCATGTAGGGATGGGCCTTGTGGGGCACCAGATCGCTGAGCAGGCCGCCGCAATACGGATAGTACTTCCGCCAACGGAAGTAGTCGTCGGCGCTGAAGGGCTTCTTGCGGTGAACCGGTCCGAGCCAGAACTGCCAGTCAATATCCTCCGGCGTGGCCCAGGGTTCGATGGTGTAGTTCCATTCGCCCTTGGGATTGTTGCGCATGTAACTGCCCTGCGCCATGACCACGGGCCCGATTTTCCCCTGCCGGATCCACTCGGCCGCCTTGTGCCACTTCAGGTCGGAGCAGCCCTGCGACCCGACCTGGAGGATCTTGCCGGTTTTCTTGACGGTGTCGTACACCTCGAACGCCTCGCCGAGGTAACGGGTCATGGGTTTCTCGACGTACACGTGCTTGCCGGCGTTGAGGGCGTCGATCGTGCAACGGGCGTGCCAGTGGTCCACGGTGGCGATCGTGACCGCGTCAATGTCCTTGCGTTCAAGGAGCTTGCGGTAGTCGTAGTACACGTCGACGTTGTCGCCGATCAGGGCCTTGGCCTGAGCGGCGCGGTGCTTGGAGACGTCGCAGACAGCGGCTTGAACGATATTGTTCTCGTTGGCCCGGGATTTCTGGGTGCGAATATGCGTCTGACCCATGTTGCCCGTGCCAATGTACCCCACAACGATGCGGTTGTTGGCGCCCAGAACGTTGACGGAAGGGGCTTGATTCTGGCCGTATACCGGGGTCCGCAGCAACGGTGCGGCGGCCGCCACGGTGGCGGCCACGGCGGTTTTCTTGAGGAATTCCCGCCGGCTGGCGGGGGCGTTCCCGAGGCTGGTCGTTGGTTTTTGCATATCGGTGCGTATCCTGTTGAGCGTTCGATTAGACTCAAACTAATGCAAAGACATTCATCGTCAATGCTCCGGTTTTGGAACTCCGGATACCCCCGGGGAACCCCGGGAATCGGCAGCCCCGCCTTCGCAGCGGCCTGGTCCGGAGAAGCGACCTCCGCCCCCGGGGCACGCAGAGGCCGGTCGGCAACGCCGCACCGGGGATTCGTTCCAGCCTGACAAAGCCCCAAGTCCCCCAAGTCAGACCGGGAACGGTTTGCGCTTCACTTTTCCTGGCGCAAACTCATGCTAACATGAGACTGGTTCATGCACGAGGTTGGATTGATGGCGGAAGCCGTGCGGTTGGCCGTGGAGGAGGCCCGAGCCCGAGGGGCACAGCGGGTGGCGGCGCTGCGACTGCGCGTGGGGGCATTGAGCGGAGTGGTGCCGGAAGCGCTCGAGTTTGCGTTCGATTTGGTGACGGCCGGGACCCCGGCAGCGGGCGCGCGCCTGGAGGTGGAACGGGTTGCGGCACGGTGGCGTTGCCCCCGGTGCCGGGCGGAGTACGAGAGCATGGACGTGTGGTCCGCCTGTCCGCGGTGTGAAACCGCACCGGGCGAGCTCCTGCAGGGGCGGGAACTGGAACTGGTGAGCATCGAGCTGGATTAGGGTTTTATGTGCAGGGAATGTGGCTGTGGTTTGGGCGGTGAGCCGCGGATCCTGTCGGCACGCGATGCGGAAACGGGCGGCTCTGGATCCATGCAGGCCCGGCCCGGTCCTTCGACCGGTCCCGTGGCCGGCGAGGTTCACTCTCCGCACGGGCATGAGCACCCGGACATCCACAGAGCACCACTGCATGCGCACCCAGAGGAAGCCACCGGTCAAACCGTGGTGCTTCATCGCTCCCTGCTCGAAAAGAACCAGCGGCTGGCCGAGCAAAATCGGGGGTTCTTTCGAGCCAAGGGCTTGCTGGTCTTGAACGTGGTGTCAGCCCCCGGTTCCGGGAAGACGACGTTGATCGAACGCACCGTGTCGGGCCTGCGGGGGCGCCTGAAATGCGGGGTCATCGTGGGAGATCTGGCGACCGACCGTGACGCCCAGCGGCTGCGGGGGGCGGGAATCCCGGTGGTGCAGGTGGCCACCGGCACGGTTTGCCATTTGGATGCCGAGATGGTGCGGCGGGCCTTGCGGGACCTGCCGTTGGACGGCTTGGAACTGCTGATCCTGGAGAATGTCGGGAACCTGGTCTGCCCGGCGGATTTCGATCTGGGAGAGGATCTGCGGGTGGTTCTGATGTCGGTGACCGAAGGGGAGGACAAGCCGCTCAAGTATCCACCGTTGTTCCATTCGGCACACGTGGCGTTGATCACCAAGGTGGATCTGGCGGAAGTGGTGGGCTTTGATCGAGCCGCCGCGTTGGACCACCTGCACCGGGTCAGCCATCACGCCCGGATTTTCGAGCTGTCCGCCAAGACCGGCGCAGGGATGGATGAGTGGCTGAGTTTTTTGGTGGCGGAGCATGAGCGGGTGAAATCCCAACCCTGGTAGAGGGGGCTATGGCGCCGGGCCCTCGGCCGGGCCCGGCAGAGTTTCGCGCACTTCGGACGCAGCTTCGAGAAACCGCATCACGCTGTCGCCGTGCTGCAAGACCTTGATCTCGCGCCAGGGAGGCGGCAGCTCGAGTCGATCGCGTCGGGCATGTCCCAGGATGAAACGTCCCCCGGGCCGCAGCAACCGGGGCAGCCACGGGTCGTCGAGCAACTGCTGGGCACACGAACGAGAGCGTTCCTGCAGATTCTTGGGGCCGTACGGCGGGTCGGCCAAAATGAGATCGAACACGCGTCCGGCCATGACCAACGGCGGGAGAGCGGCAAAGACGTCCTGGAGGCGCAGCTCCAACGATTCCGGCGGGAATCCGGCCCGACGCCAGTTCTCGCGCAGAACCGCCGCGTGTCGGCCGGATTTTTCCACGCAGACCGCGAGGCGCGCGCCGCGGCTGATGCATTCCAAGCTCAACGCCCCGGTGCCGGCGAACAACTCCAGCACCTCGGCGTCCACCACCCGCGCGCCCAGGCTGTTGAACACCGCCTGCTTGACCAGGTCCGGCGTCGGCCGGATGGCCAGTCCCTTGGGCACTTTGAGGATCAACCCGCCTGCGCGACCGCCTGTGATCCGCATGGCCCCAGCTTAGATCAAACGGGTGCGAACAGCACCTCCGGAAGCAGCGGGCCCCGCCGGACGGAGCCGCAGCATAATTCCCACGGTTGGCGACCACCTGCAACTGCCGCGTTGGGTCGAAAGCGTCCGCGGCAGCACGATCATCCGTGGACGCGCAAGACACTTCGCACGTCTGGTGGAAGACACGGCTGCACCGACTCCGGTGAGGAAGGGCATCGCGAGACCGGCCCGGGGAGCAGAGTTCGCGGTGTCAGCCGCAGGAAGCCGGCTGGCGGCGACAGGCCGCAGGAGGGTGGCAGCCTCCACGGGCAAAGGCGCCGCGCGGCACCCTGTGCAATGGCAAAACACCACCCCACCAGAAGCAGGTGGGCCGTGTCGACCGTAGTCAGGCCGGTCGCGGATGAGACACAGGCCACGCGCCCGGCGCAAGGAACCCGTCCAGCAGCCGCAGGCGCGTGGGATGGCGCATCTTGCGCAGGGCCTTGGCTTCAATTTGACGGATGCGTTCGCGGGTGACGTTGAATTGTTTGCCGACCTCTTCGAGGGTCCGGGCGTAGCCGTCGAGCAGACCGAAACGCAGCTCCAGCACTTTGCGTTCGCGATCGGCCAGGCTGGCCAACACCTTGTGGAGGCGTTCGCGCAGCAGGCTGAAGCTGGTCTGATCGGCAGGATCGTCGGCATTCCGGTCCACGATGAAATCGCCGAACGTGGCGTCTTCGCCTTCGCCCACCGAGGCCTGGAGGGACAAGGGTTGCTGCGCCATGCGCAGGAGATTCTGCACGCGATGCAGCGGCATTTGCAGTTGGTCGGCCAGCTCTTCCGGCGAAGGTTCGCGGCCCAGGACCTGAAAGAGCTCCTTTTGGGCGCGGAGGACCCGGTTGATCACGTCCACCATGTGGACGGGGATGCGGATGGTGCGCGCCTGGTCCGCAATGCTGCGGGTGATGGCCTGCCGAATCCACCAGGTGGCGTAGGTGGAAAACTTGTAGCCGCGCCGGTATTCGAATTTTTCCACCGCGCGCATGAGGCCCATGTTGCCCTCCTGAATCAGGTCGAGGAAGGAGAGGCCGCGGTTGGTGTAACGTTTGGCAATCGAGATGACGAGGCGGAGATTCGCCTCGACCATTTCCGTTTTGGCCTGCACCGCGCGGTCGGCGGCCTGTTGGAGTCGGTCGTGGGCGGCGAGGAACTCGGCGGCCGGGGCCCGCGCGAGATCCTCCAGGGCGGTCAACTGCTCCTGCTCGGTGCGGAGGGCCTGCGCCTGCTCGGGCGAGGACGGTTGCTGCTGGAGTTGCTGCAGCCGCGCCTGGCACTGGCGGAACCGCTCGGCCACATTCCGCGCCACCAGCAGCATTTCCTCGAGGATTTTGGGTTTGAGGGCGAACTGCGGGAACAGGGCTTCGAGTTGTTTTTGCGCGCGTTGGCAGAGCCGCAGGGCGCGGGCGCGAGCGGTCGGGCTCGAGGCCTGGCGGGCGGCCCGCCAGTGACGGTCGGCGGCCGTATCCAGGGCGCGCACCTTCTGCAGCAGTCGGCGCAGAAGGCGCAGATGCTGCGGTCGACGCTCCAGTTTTTGGTCGGAAATCACCCGGTCGAACCGTTCCTTGGGCGGCACGCTGAGCAGTTTCTCGGCCAGGGCGATGTGTTCTTTGGCGGTGAATCCGAAACGATAAAGGATCTGGCGCAGTTCGGCCTCGGCGGCCTCGATGCGTTTGCAGATCTCGATTTCCTGCTCGCGGGTCAGGAGCGGCACCGCGCCCATCTGCCGCAAATAAATGCGGACCGGATCGTCCAGGCTTTCAAGCCGGCCCGCCTCCGCCAAATCATCCTCCGAGGCATCCTCCCCCACGCCGTCCGCTTCGGAGTCTTGAATGCGCACCTCGAAGGCCTGAAGTTCCTGCCAGAGTCGGTCGGCGTCTTCGGGACTCAAACCAGCCTGGCCGATCACCTCTTGCACCTCGGCCTCGGTGACGGCGCCCTGTTCGTGGGCCATCTGCAAAAGGCGACGCAACGGACCCGTCCATGCCGGGGCGTTCGACTCTGCCCCCGGACTCGAAGGTGGAGACGATTCCGCGGGAGAAGATCGAGGCGGACGCGCGGGCGAGGACCGGGAGCGGACCGAACCGTTGCGACCGCGGCGGGGTTTCGCGCTGGCGACCGACGTTCTGAGCTTCGTCCTGGCCATAGGATGGGGCGCGACTCAGTCCGCTGAGCGGCGATGCGGCGGAATATGCGACGACGCCGCGATCCCGTCAAGGTCCGGTACGAGAATTTTTTCTCAGGAAAACGCAGCTCTCCGCGCTTGCCATCACCACCGCCGTTCAGCGTCGCACCGGATGAGATCCCCACTGCGAGGGACAAACTGTCGCATCGAGGCCCGGTCGAACGCCGCAAGCGGACGAGAGCACGAGGGCGTGTTCCCTGCCCTTCCTTTCTTTGCGGTTTACAAGGGGCTCGGATCGGCGCAGATTCGCGCTCAAATCGGACATGGACCGGAGAGACCCATCGCCGAAGGGACTGCCCGGGACCCGCGGTGTAGCGCGCGGTCGAACCGATGCCACGGTGCCGGGCTCGCCAGACTCCGGCTGTGCCATCGAACCGAACGATCGTTCCCTTCCCTCATGCCCATGAAAGTCGCGTACTCTCGACGTTCCTTTTTGAAGCGGGCCGTGCTGGCCGCCGGCGCGTTGAGCGCGCCCCGCTGGATGCCCGGCCCCAATCTGCTCCTCGCCCAGGACGCGGGACGCAAACTCAATTGCGCCGTCATCGGTTGCGGCGGCCGCGGGATGAGTCATCTGAACGCGATTGCGAAGGAAAACATCGTCGCGGTGGTGGACCCGGACGAGAAACGTCACGAAGCCGTGGCTGATTGGTTGAAGCGCCGGGGAATGGATCCGGCCAGGGTGCGGTTTTTCACCGATTATCGGCGGCTGTTCGACGAGGTGGGGCGCAGTCTGGATGCGGTTTTCGTGGCCACCCCCAACCATCAACATGCGTTGCCGGCAATGCTCGCCATGCAGCTGGGCAAGGCCGTGTTCGTGGAAAAGCCGGTGTGTCACAACATCGGCGAGGCACGCGCACTGCGCGAGATGGCCCGCCGCAGCAAGGTGGCCACCCAGATGGGCAACCAGGGCCACAACGAGGAGGGCTACCGGCGCCTGTGCGAATACATCTGGGCCGGCGTCATCGGGCCCGTCCGGGAAACGCACAGTTGGACCAATCGTTGCAACGGCGGCGAAGGCCCGCGTCCGCCGGCCAAGCCGGTGCCACCGGGGTTGCATTGGGACGAATGGATCGGCCCCGCGCCGTACCGGGATTTTCATGACGATTTGCATCCGCATTCCTGGCACGGATGGTACGATTTTGGCAACGGCTCCATCGGCAACATGGGCTGCCACGTGTTGGACGGCGTTTTCTGGGCCCTGAAGATCGAGCATCCCACCAGTGTGGAAGTGGAGTATCTGCGCGGCGGCAGCGACGAACGCTATCCGATCGGCTCTCGCATCCGTTGGGACGTGCCCGCCCGCGGGGACCTTCCCCCGCTGAAGGTGTATTGGTACGAGGGACTCAATCCCACGACCCAGGACCGTCCCCAGGGGGCCCTGCGCGCTGCCGTGGGCGAGGCGCGGAATCTGCCGCCCCTCCTGCTCGAGTTGCGGCGTCAATACCCGGAGGAGGAGCTGGACCGCGGCGACAGCGGCACACTCTACGTGGGCGAGAAAGGGATTATTTTCACCGGTACCTACGGCGAGCGCATGCACGTGGTGCCCTGGGCCAAAATGCGGGAGATTCCCGAACCCCCGAAAACTCTGCCGCGGCCCAGGGACATTTTCACCGATTTCCTGGAGGCGGTGCGCGAGGGTCGCACCGACACCGCCTCGAGCTTCGAGTACGGCACGCGGCTCACGGAGTTTTGTGCGCTCGGCAACCTGGCCCAGAAGGCCGGCGTGGGCAACAAGGTCGAGTGGGACGGCCCCAACATGCGGGTGACTAATCTGCCCGAGCTCAATGCCTGGGTAAAACGCGAGAACCGGCCCGGTTGGCGGATCTGACGCGCGCAGGCAGGGTTGCCTGCCCCGCGGCGTTGCAGGTTCTCAGAAGGTTTCGGCGGCCGGGGGAGGTCACTGGACCAGTTCCCGCGCGCGGGCCAGAGCAGCATCCAGCCGGGTCGCATCCCGACCGCCCCCGCGCGCATGGTCGGGACGGCCCCCGCCCTTTCCACCCACCAGCGGCGCAATCTGCTGGATCAACTGGCCCGCGTGCACGCGAGCGGCGTGAGGTCCGGAGACCGCCGCCACCAACGACACGACGCCATCGGCCACCCCGCCCAGCAGCACCAGCCCCGGCACGCGCGCCTTGAGCGCGTTGACCATGGTTTGCAGGGTCTCGGCATCGGCGTCATGGCGCGCGATCAACACCGGCAGATCCCCACGGTACTCCACGCGGGCCAGGAGCGCCTCGGCCGCGGCGGCAGCCTGTTTTTGTTGCAGCGCCCTGAGTTGTTTCTCCAGGGCCTTCTGCTGTTCGAGCAACGCCTCCAGTTTGCGGTCCAGTTCCGCCACCGGGGCGTTGACACGGGCTGCCGCGGCTCGCAACAGAGCCTGCTCGGCATTGACATGTTCCCATGCCGCCAGCCCGGCCACGGCCTCGACCCGACGAATGCCGGCCGCCACCGCACCCTCGCCCAGGATCCGGAACAGGCCGATCTCGCCGGTGGCCGCCGTGTGCGTGCCGCCGCACAACTCCATGGAGTAACCATCCAGGCCGCCCGGCGTGCCACCGATTTGAACCACCCGGACCCATTGCCCGTACTTCTCGCCGAAAAACTGCAGGATGTCGGGTCGGTGGCGGATGTGATCGTATTTCACCTCGATCCACGTCACCGGGGCGTTTTCGAGGATGCGCTCATTGACCAGGCGCTCGATCTGCTGGAGCTGGTCCGGGCGCAGGGGCGCACTGTTGAAGTCAAAGGTCAATTTGTCGGGCCCCACATAGGAACCCTTCTGGGCCGTTTCCCGCCCCACCACCTCGCGCAGGGCCCAGTGAAAGAGGTGGGTCGCGGTGTGATGGCGCTGAATGGCCAGACGCCGATCCCGGTCGACGCGCAACCGGGCGGGCTGACCCGGCTCGGGCCACTCTTCTGTGTCCGCTGCCTCCGGGGGCGCCAGAAAATGCAGCCAGGTTTCGCCCGCCTTTCGCGTGTCCACGATGCGCCAGCGGCGTTCCCCCTGGATCAGTTCTCCCGTGTCGCCCACCTGGCCGCCCATCTCGGCGTAAAACGGGCTGGCCTCCAGGACCACGGCGGGGCGATCCTGCACGCGGACCACGCGGAGCACGCGGGCCTCGGCCTCCAACTGTTGATAGCCCAGGAACTGCGTGGGCGTCTCGGTCTCCAACTGCGTGACCTCGATCACGGTCTTTTTCTGAGCGGCCCGGGCGCGTGCACGCTGCTCCTCCATGAGCGCCTCGAAACGGGCCGTATCCACCGTCAAGCCGCGTTCCCGCGCCATGAGCTGGGTCAGGTCCAGCGGAAAGCCGTACGTGTCGTACAACTTGAAGGCAAACTCGCCCGGGATGCAGGAAGCCGCCGGCCCGGTCCCCGCCTGCTGGAGACGCTCCACTTCCTCCTCGAACAGTTGCAGCCCGCGATCCAGCGTGCGGTTGAACGCTTCTTCTTCCTGGCGAATCACTTCTTCCACCTGGGCCTGGCGTGCCCGGATTTCCGGGAACACGTCGCCCATGGTTTGGGCCAGCACCGGGACCAGCCGGTGGAAGAACGGCTGGCGAAAGCCGAGGTTGCGACCGTACCGGACGGCCCGACGCAGAATCCGTCGCAACACATAGCCCCGCCCTTCGTTGGAGGGCAGAATCCCGTCGGCGATGGCAAAACCGAGCGTGCGAATGTGGTCCGCAATCACGCGGAACGCCACATCCACCCGTTCCTGCTCCGTCGCCCCCGTGGTGCCCGGTCGGGGCAAAGTGGAGCCGTAGCGACGACCGCTCAACCGCTCCAAAGCATCGAACAACGGCCGGAACACGTCCGTCTCGTAATTCGAAATCCGTGCCTGTGCAAAGTCCTGCAGGCCGCGGGTCCCCTGAATGATGGCCGTGACCCGTTCGAATCCCATGCCGGTGTCCACATGGCGCGCGGGCAGCGGCGTGAAGGTGCCGTCGGGATTTGCGTTGAACTGGATGAACACCAGGTTCCAGATTTCGATGCACTGCGGATGCCCCTGATTCACCAGCGCGCCGCGGGTGTCGCCTTCCGGCGTCAGGTCCACGTGAATCTCCGAGCAGGGGCCGCACGGGCCGGTGTCTCCCATCATCCAGAAGTTGTCCTTGCGTCCCCCGGTGCGGATGTGGACCTGCGGATCGAGCCCCGCAGCCCGGAACAACCGCGCCCAGTGTTCCCAGGCTTCCTCATCGAATTCCGCCGGATCTCCCGGACCCGGTCGGTACACCGTGGCATAGATCCGCTCCTTGGGAAACCGCCACACCTCGGTCACCAGCTCCCACGCCCACTCGATGGCCTCCCGCTTGAAGTAATCGCCAAACGACCAGTTCCCCAGCATCTCGAAGAACGTGTGGTGATACGTGTCCAATCCCACGTCCTCCAGATCGTTGTGCTTGCCGCCGGCCCGAATGCACTTCTGGGTGTCCGCCGCCCGCGGGGGATCGTAGGGACACGGCTGCAGGCCCAGGAAAATGGGCACAAACTGGTTCATGCCCGCGTTCGTGAACAACAAATTGGGCGAATCGGGCAGCAGACTCGAAGACGGTACGATCGTGTGTCCCTTCGACCGGAAAAAGTCGAGGAACGACTGCCGGATCTCAGCCGAGGTCATCACGCGCATGCTCTCAAAACACCTGATCGGGCATCGTCCCGCGCCGAAAGGGCGAAACGGGCCATGCCCCCGCCGGACGGTTTCCCTGACCGACAGGCAGGCCAGATTAGGCCGCCGGGCCGCGCGAGGCGAGCGCAACTTTGGCCGGCGCGCCACGGGCGGCGGCCGAAAGACCCCGGGGCACCCCGCGGGCCGGCCGAAAGAGCCCGGGGAGACCGCACGACATGAATGATCGGAAAGCCGGCAGGCCTGGCGCAGCAATGGGACCGTCGCAGCGACTGACCCGGGGGTTGCCCGCGAGCACCCCGGGGCCTAAGGTTTTCGGGAGGTAAAACAGCCTGATCCGGCCGCAACCCCGGCCGAGACAAGCACGGCATGGAGCAACGATGAAAACGGCATACGAACTGGCGATGGAACGGCTCAATCGGGCGGCCCCGTTGACGCCCCTGACCGAGGAACAAAAGCGGGAGATTGCCGAACTGGAGTCGCGCTACAAAGCGCGCATTGCCGAGCGGGAAATCACGCTTCAGCAACAAATCGCCACCGCTCGAGCCGCCGGGGACTGGGCGAAAGCCGCCGAGCTCGAACAGCAACTGGTCCAGGAACGTCGCAAGCTGCAGGAAGAGCTGGAGGCCAAAAAAGAAAGGATTCGCCAGGGCAAAGCCTGAACACCTCCAACGCCTCCCCGGAGGCAACGGGATGCCCGGGACAGCGGCGCCGTCCACCGGCCTCGCGATGCGCGGCTGACCCGGCGGCTGAACGGCAGCCAGGAACGCCGGCGGTGTGGAACCTCGAAGAAGGCGGGTTTGCACAGCGCGGGCCGGCCGCAGGGACAAAAGCCGGCGGAGATCCACAAAGGTCCGATACAGACCGAAGGTCCCCGGATGCCCGGGACGCAAGCCTGCACTACCGGCCAGGGCTTCGGCAACGCCGCGGGGCTGCCAGCCGAGAGCGTTTTTCCTGCTTGTGCACCATGCAAGCGTCCGCATGCTTGCGCCGCGCTTCGTTTTTCTTTTCCGGAGGCGTTCGAGCAACTTCGGGCCGCGCCGGACGGCGCGCCGGCCGTTTGACAACCAGGTGCTGATGCATCCAACTTCCGGCCACTTATGTGGACCTTAAAACCGGAGGGTGCTTGGAGGGCGGCGTGTCGGCGATTCGCAGGCCTGGCGATCAGTGCTTGCGCATTGGGACTCCTGGCATCGCCCACCAGCGTGGGGCAGCCGCAACGCCGCGAGGTCAGCCGGTTGTACGAACAACTTTGCGCCAACTGTCACGGCATCGATCTGCGCGGTGGCCAGGCCCGAAGCCTGCTGGACGAGGAGTGGGTGCACGGCTCCGGAGATGACGCCACACTGTTCCAGGTGATCCGCGAGGGCGACGAGCTCAACGGCATGCCGCCCTGGAAAAACCTACTGAGCGACGAGGAGATTCGCGCCCTAGTGATCTACATCCGCGAGAAAGCCACGGAGGCTCGCCACGCCGCCACACGCTACCCGCAGCCGCGGCCCGACCAAACCGCCGAAACCCGCCTGCACCGGTTCCGGCTGCGCACCGTGGTCGAGGGACTGGCCACGCCCTGGTCGGTGGACTGGTTGCCGGACGGCCGAATGTTGGTGACGGAATTGCCAGGGCGACTGCGCGTGGTCCAGGACGGCAAGCTGCTACCGGCCGCCGTGGCCGGCACCCCCACCGTGCGATACCGCGGGCAGGGCGGGTTGATGGAGGTTCTGGTGCATCCCGGGTACGCGACCAACGGCTGGATCTACCTGGCCTACAGCGAACCCGCCAGCAGCGCCCAAAGCCGGGACGTGAGCATGACCACTCTGGTGCGCGGCCGACTCCGCGCCCTGCAGTGGACGGAGGAAGAGGTGATCTGGCGGGCGCCCCTCTGGAGCTTTCGCCCGGGCAACATCCATTTCGGTTGCCGCATGGTCTTTGGGCCGGATGGCTGCCTGTACTTTTCCCACGGCGAACGGGGCCACGCCCAGGACGCACAGGACCTGACCCGGCCCAACGGAAAGATTCACCGGATCCTGGAAGATGGCCGCGTGCCGCCGGACAATCCGTATGCGGGCCGTTCGGATGCGGTGGCCACCATCTGGAGTCATGGCCATCGCAACCCCCAGGGATTGGCCTTCCATCCGGAGACCGGCGAGCTGTGGGAGACCGAACACGGTCCGCGTGGCGGCGACGAACTCAACGTGATCATCAAAGGCCGGAATTACGGCTGGCCGGTGATCACCTACGGGATGAATTACGACGGGACGCCCATCACCGCCTGGACCGCCCGCGAGGGCATGGAACAGCCCGTGGTGCATTGGACCCCGTCCATCGCAGTCTGCGGCATGGACTTTTATCGGGGGAACCGATTTCCGCGCTGGCGCCACCACTTGTTCGTCACGGGGCTCGCCTCCCAGGAGCTGCGCCGGCTCCAATTGAACGGGCATCGAGTGATCGAAGAGGAGATCGTCTTCAAGGGAATTGGCCGCGTTCGGGACGTGGCCTCGGGGCCGGATGGCTTTCTTTATGTGGTGCTGAACGGACCCGACCGCGTGGTGCGACTGGAGCCGGTCGAGAGCTGACGCCCGGACTCTGTCTGGAGATCCGAGCCGGGCCCGTGAGAGCCACGCACATGGAGCGCGGCGAGATCCGGGTCAATCCGAGCTCGACAATGGCCGGAGGCGGGTCAGAGCACCCGGCGGCACGCTTCGCCAGGCGCAAATCTCCAAGCGCGTGATTCGGAAAGCGTTGCCCGTTGCCCGGCCACGTGGGACCGCCGAATCCTTGAGCAAGGCACCGTGCCGGGACGTTTTTCCACTCGACTTCCCGCCGCTCCAAACGAAATTGGCGCTGCCATGCAGGAAACCGTGTTGACGCTGGGGCATTCGCCCGATCCCGATGACGCGTTCATGTTCTACGGGCTGGCCCGGGGATTCATCCCCACGCCGGGACTGCAGTTCCAACATGTGCTCCAGGACATCCAGACGTTGAACGAGCGGGCACTGCGGGGAGAACTGGACATTTCGGCCATCAGCTTCGCCGCTTACCCGGCCGTTTGTTACCACTACGCGCTGTTGCCCAGCGGGGCCAGCATGGGCGACGGGTACGGTCCGCTGGTGGTGGCCCGACGCCCCTACGGCCGATCCGACCTGCTCCGGCTCCGACTGGCCGTGCCGGGAACACTGACGTCGGCCTTTCTGGCGTTGCAACTGTGGTTGGATCGGCCGGCAGCCGAGCTCGATTATGTCGTGGTGCCCTTCGATCGGATCTTCGAAGCACTGGCCGACGGGCAGGCCGACGCAGGGTTGCTGATTCACGAGGGTCAATTGACGTACGGGCAGGGGGGCTGGCAGGTGTGTGTGGATCTGGGTCGTTGGTGGAGCGAAACCCAGGAAGGCCTTCCGCTGCCCTTGGGAGGGAACGTCATTCACAAGCGACATCCGGAACCGTTGCGCCGTCGAGTGGCACGGGTTTTGACGGAGTCCATCCAATACAGCCTGGCGCATCGGCCGGAGGCCCTGGAGTATGCGCTGGCGTTCGGGCGCGGTCTGGATCGAGAGCTCGCCGACCGTTTCGTGGGCATGTACGTGAACCACTGGACGCTGGACTATGGCGAGCGGGGCCGGGAAGCCATTCGCCGCTTTCTGCAGCTGGGACACCAGCGAGGATTCCTCCCCCAGGCCCCGGATCTGGAGTTTGTGACGAGTGCCTGACCCTCCGGAGCAGCCGAAACCCCGGGCTTCTGGTTTTCAGAAAAAGGCCGAATCCCGGGCACAAACCCGCCGGAACTCCAAAAGCGAGGACACGCCCCGGACCGCAAAGCCGGCAGCCCGGCTTCGGTTTGCATCTCCCCAAAGCACGCACGCCGGCCCGGGGTTGACAGGTGCCAGGGAGGGCGCGAAGGGCAGGTCGGGTCAGCGATCACCGGCATGATGTTCTTCGTACCAGCCATATCGGCCCCGATACCAGTCGCAAATGCCCTGCCAGATGCCCCGCGCATTCCCCCAGCGGCCCAGCAAAAGGAACAGCAACATCTTCGCCGGGCAGATCAGTGCCAGATAAGCCCAGAGGGTCAGGGGATGGATGCCAATCCGATGCCGTTGCAGCACGTACAGATTGTTCCGAGTGCTATAGTACAACTGGACCGGCCGGTTTTTTGCCAGGGTCGTCGACGTCTTGTGCCACATGCGGGCCAGGGGAAAATAAACCACCCGGTACCCGGCCTCGCGGATGCGAAGACAGAGATCGGCGTCCTCGGAATAAAACACCAGGCTTTCCTCGAAAAAGCCGACCTTTTGGAGGGCTTCGCTCCGCAAGAGGAACCCGCATCCTGTGACAAAGGCACAGTCGCGCACACGGTTGTAACGCGGAGCGTCTTTGCGCATCCAGCCGTGGTGCCAGGGATGACCGAGAAAGAAGAACCCGCCGGCACTCCAAAGGCGGTCCCGGGGCGAGTGAAAGAAAATCTTGGCGCCTGCAACGCCGACCTCTGGATGGGCCTCTGCGAACTCGACCAGCACGCGAATCAAGTCGGGCGCTACAAGAACGTCATTGGTGGTGCTGAAGATGTATTTCACCTCGGGCAACAGCGCAGCCATGCCGAGGCTGGCCGCCCGGGCGTAGCCAAGACCGCGGTCGTGGGCCAGGAGCCTCACTTCGGGGAATTCCTGCCGCACCATTTCCTGCGAGCCATCGGTCGAGGCATTGTCCGAGACCACGATGCGCAGGTCGGGATAATCCACCTGTCGGAAAGATTGCAGGGTCTCCCGCAACGAGTCCCGCAGGTTCCAGTTCACAATGACCACCCCAACCGGGGGCCAGGAGACGGTGGAAACAGGCAGGGAGGACATGGAAGGCAAGTGGTTCAGCACAGGTACCCGATGCGTCGGGTGCGGGGCGCAGGGGAGGCAGCGAGACGGTCGGGGATTCCGCCACGCCCCGCCCGGTCGGAGCTCAGGGGACGAGTGCGCCTTCGACGCCCGGCCACAACAACGGTCATTGCAGGTTCATGGAGCATCGGATCGGGCCACGAGCACGGTTTCTTCGCCCGCCAGGGGGTGACGTCGCAGCTGGACATGTTCGTAATACCGTTCGAGCGCGGCGCGCAACGCGCGCAGCGGCCGAACCTTTTGCGGAAGCGGGCCGATGCGGTGGTGTCGACGAGCTTCCCGGATGGACCGACTGGCGCCCCAAAAGATGTCGGCGTGCACGGCCGTGGTTTCCAGGGCCACGACTCGAAAGCCTGCTTGCTCGACCAGGGCCCGCAATGTGGCGGGAGGAAAAAGGTGCAGGTGCCGCGGCGGATCGAGTCCAAACCAGTGGGCGCCATGGCGCTGATGGCCCATACTGTCCGGGTTGGGTGTTACGAGGACCAAAAGCCCCGCAGGCCTAAGAATTCGACGGACCTCCTGCAGCGTTTCCCGAGGGTCGAACAGGTGCTCGATCACGTGGTTCATGGTGACGGCGTCGAACGAGCCGGATGCAAAGCGGGCGCTCTGCAGGTCACCCACGACGAGCTCCAACCCATACCGCTGGCGGGCCGCCGCGATCGCTTGCGGGTCGAGGTCGATCCCGGTGACCTGCCAACCTTGTTGCTGCATGCGGTAAAGAAACGAGCCGTCGCCACATCCCACATCCAGGAGCCGACCGCGCGAGCGTGGATCCAGGTGCCGCCTCTCGAGGGCGTCACGGGCCGAACCCAGGCCGAAAAGTGAATCCAGGCCGCGCAGGAGGCACTGGTAACCGGCGTAAAGCCGGCTGCGAAGACGCGCGGAGAGACCCGGAGACTCGAACGACTCCGGATGCGTGAAATAACAACGATAAGCGAGACCGATGTCCTGACGAACCGGAGTCGGATGCAGCCAGATCAGACGGCATCGGGGATTCTCACACCGCAGGAAACCCCAGCAACCCGGCGCCCCATACAGGACATCCCGGAGATTGCCATGGAGCTCGACCCCGCGGCCTTCACAGAGGGGACAAGTTGACCGCGGAATCGTGCGGATTTGCGGCGGCTCTTCCATGGACACATAGCTAAAGGCCGCCGTTTCGGGAAGCAAGCCGTCGAAAAAAGGGCTTGGCACCGCCGTGTTCGAGGATTCGGGGCTCGACGGCACCCGAGCGGCAACCATGGCCCAGGGAGAATCGCAGGCCACGGCCATTCACGAAGCAGGCACCGCCGCCTCTCCCCACGCCAGATCCGCCAGCCAATGCCGTGTGGCAGGATCGGCCTCCTCGTACGCGCGCGTCTGGCGGTCCGCAACCAGAAGGTTTTCCTGCCGGCCTGAGCGGTAGGTGCGGCTGCCGGGCCACTCTTGAGGCAGGTAGGCCCGACCGTCGCGGCCGACCACGACCACGCGCAGACCCCGCGCCAGGATGCGTCGAGTCAGGCTCCAGCGCCCGTTTTCGAACAGATAGGCATGGCGCTTGCAGAAAATCCACCGGGGCCAGCATTCCAGAGCCAGTGAGCGTCGCACGACGAACGCGTTGGTCCGGACATGCCAGTTCGGAAAGGGGGGAAACATCACGCGGCAGAGGATCCGCCGCGCAAATCGCCACCGGAGGACCGGAGGCGCCCCCGTCAGGCCCGGGGGAGAAGGGAGGAAGCAGTTGCGATACATGCTCTCCCACGACCCGGTGGCACCGGCAAGGCCAACGTCGGGCTGCTGGGCGTGTCGGAACAGCAGCGCCAGCCAGTCGGCGACCAGAGGCTCGCTGAAAGAGTTCAAGAAACAGAAATACTCATGAGACAGGCGGCGCAAGGCCACTCCGTAGGCCCGGATGTCGTAGCCCCAATCCCTCACCGAGAACGCCTGAAACACCAGATCGGCCGCCCTTCGCCGGTAGGAGTCCAACACCGCCAGGTCACGAAATCCTTTCCAGACGAAAATCAGGTCGTGCTCCACACCGGCGGGGTGGCGACGATAAGCGCGCAGGAAGGCCTCAAAAGGGGCCGGCCCATGAGCTTCTCGCACCAGGTGGACCACTGCAATACGCGCCACAGCCGCATGCCAATAACGCATGAACGAGGTCTTGTCCAACCTGTGTTCAGTCCACCGGGCAACAGCGGCTGAAATGAAACGCAACCGGGCAGCGCGCTGCAGCAATCCGCGGCGCAGCCGGTCCGCAGGATGCGGTTCTCCTCTTTTTCATGGCCCCTTCGGGATGCGCCCGGTATGGTGCTCGACCGATGATGAACCCGGGCACAGGTAACTCGCCCGCCTGGATCCGCCGCTCGGGGTGCGTGGTGCTCCTGGGCTTGGTGCTGGGCGGGCTGTTTTGGAAGGGATTCCTTCCCGGGCGGGTCGTATTCTCCAACGACGGCCCCCTCGGAGGCATGGTCGCCGCTCAGAATCAGGCCGCCACCACCGTGACGGGGCTGTGGCAGGATCTGAACTGGTTCGGCGGCCCGGCCCCTGCTCCGGCCCCGAGTGTCTCCCTGCTGGTGCGGTTGCTCACCGACCCGGTGGTCTTCTCCAAGCTTTACGCACCGTTTTCATTGCTGTTTGTGGGTTGGGCGGCCTGGGTGTGGGCGCGGCAGATGCGATGGTCGCCCTGGGTGGCGATCCTGCTGGCACTGGCCACCGGCCTGAACGGCGACTTTTTTGCCACGGCATGTTGGGGCGTTTGCGCCCAACCCATCGCCTTCGGCTGCAATTTCCTTGCCCTGGCGGCCCTGGCCGATCCGCGAGCCCCCCGTCCGTGGGTGCGGACGGCCCTGGCCGGGTTCGCCGTGGGAATGGGGGTGGTGGAGGCCTACGACATCGGGGCCCTGTTCAGCCTGGTGATCGCGGCGTTCGTCCTCTTCCAGGCCTGGACCGGCGAGGGCCCTGCCGCCGTCCGCCTGGGCCGCGGAGTGGCGCGGCTGGGCCTGGTGGCCGGTTGTGCCGCGTTTCTGGCCGCATCGACTTTGAGCACGCTGGTGGCCACCCAGGTGCGTGGCGTGGCTCAGCTGGAACAGGAGGGTTGGTCGCGGGAGGCGCGTTGGGCCTGGGCCACACAGTGGAGCCTGCCGAAGGTGGAGATCATGAGCGTGGTGGTGCCGGGATTGTTCGGGTACCGCATGGACACCCCGGGCGGAGGCGACTACTGGGGCAGAGGCGGAAGTGATCCGGCCTGGGATGCCTATCTGGCCGGAGACCGACAGGGCCCGCCGCCCATGGGCTTTTTCCGATACGGGATGGGCAGTGGCTACGCCGGCCAGTTGGTGCTCGTGTTGGTGGGCTGGACGCTGGTGCAGGTCTTCCGGGGGCAACGCTCGGGGTTCCGCCCCGACGAACGCCGCGCGATCGGGTTTTGGATGGCCGTGGCGGTCGTGGCCACGCTCCTGATGTTCGGACGCTTCGCGCCGTTTTATCAGTTCTTTTTCGCCCTCCCGTACGCCTCGGCGATTCGGAATCCGGCGAAGTTCATGCACATCCTGGAATGGGCTCTGCTGATTCTGTGCGGCTACGGGCTGCAGGGGCTGTGGCGCGCTTACTTGGCCGGCGACCAAACGTCCGCAGGACGGGAACGGTCGGGGGCGGTGAAGGGCGCAGAACGGGGCACGTTTGAGCGGGGCTGGCTCGCCGGGAGTGTGTGCGTCTTGGGATTGGCGGTGATCGCCTGGTTGCTCTATGCGGGGGCGCGACCCCGATTGGAGCGGTACCTGACCGAAATGCACCTGTTGGAGGCCCGGGCGCAGGGCGCGGGCGAGGACGTGGCAGCTGCGGCGGCGCGTGCGGAGGCGCAAGCGGCGTTCAGTGTGGGGCAGGTGGGACGGACAGTGTTGTTTCTGGGGCTGGCATTGGGTTGGACGGCGCTGGCGGTGAGCGGACGATGGCCCCGGCCCGGGTGGCGCTGGGCGGGTTGGGCCGGGTGCGGTCTGCTGGTTCTGGACCTGGGGCTGGCCAACCGCCCCTGGGTGGTGACCTACAACTGGCGAGAGAGGTACGTGGAGGCGAGCGACAATCCGGTGATCGCGTTCCTGCGGGAGCGGCCGTGGGAACACCGGGTGGCACTGGCGGAGCCGTTCTTGCCGCCGCGGTACGCATTGCTGGCGCAACTGTATCGCGTGGAGTGGATGCAACATCTCTTCCCGTTCAACAACATCCAGTCACCGGACATCGTGCAGATGCCCCGCGTGCCTGTGGAGATGGAGGCATTCGAGGGGGCGCTCGCCCGACGCCCCAAGGGCCCCGAGGACATGACCAACTGGGTCCAGCGGGTTCTCCGCCGATGGGAACTGACCAGCACGCGCTATTTGTTGGGCGCGGCCGGGATGGCCGAGGCGTTGAACAACCAAGTAGACCCTGAGCGGCGCAGATTTCGCGAGCTCATGCGGTTCGAAGTGCGGCCCAAGGGACCGGAAGGGCCGTGGTTGATTCATACGAACGCGGCAGGGCCCTTTGCCCTCATGGAGTTTTTGGGTGCGCTGCCCAAGGCGGGCCTGCACCAGCATTGGCAGGTGGTGACCAACGATTCCGAGGCGCTGGCCCTGTTGCCGGATCCAGGTTTCGATCCGCATCGAACAGTCCTGGTCTCCCAGCCACTGCCCGCCCCGGCTGGAGGGGACGATTCCGCGGGCGGCTCGGCCGGCTCGGTTGAGTTCGCTCATTACGAGCCAAAGCGCGTGGTATTGCGCGCACAAGTGCAGCGATCCTGTGTACTGCGCCTCAACGACAAGTTCGATCCCAACTGGCATGTAAGAGTGGACAGCCGCCCCTCCACCGTGCTGCGATGCAATTATCTGGTGCGCGGGGTCTTCCTTGAGCCGGGCGAGCATGTGGTGGAGTTCTGGTACCAGCCTCCGTTGGGGCCGCTCTATGTGAGTTTGGCCGGGGTGCTGGTGGCCCTCGGGTTGTTGGGTTGGGTGTGGCGTGGACCTGAGGGAAACGCGGCTCCATCGCAGGCCCCTCGTGCGCAGCCCAATCGGTCTCCCGGAGGAGCCGGATAGCCCGCCAAACCGCAAGCGCTCGCCGGAGGTGGCGGCCTTGCCCGCGGCTTTGACCTCAGAAATACATGCGCCGGCGACACCGGGGCCACGGGCTTCAAAGCTGAGAAGCGGCTCTCCAACCCGAAAATGCGGCTCAATCCTCGTTTCAGCCCGACCGTCGCCTCCCGTTTGCCATGCCAGGGAGGCGAATCCAAAAGTTTCTCCAATCAGCCTCCCACGGAAGGAGCGCCAAAACCAACTCAGAGCCCTGCCGCAGCTTGGGCTACCGCGCGGAACTTTTGCCCGGGTCACGCAGCTCCGCCGCGGCGGACTCGAAAGGCGGATTCAAGCTCACCACGCCCCGGATTGAGCCGGCGATGCTGCACGGAGCCGCTTGGGTTGTGGCGATAAAACCGGTCAGGGTGTCCCCGCTCATGGAAGTCCGGCGCTCCCCGGCGAGTCATGCGTGGGCTCCGCACTGCAACAGGGTCAGGCAGGGCTCTTACGAAGCAACCGCAGTCTCAAGCGGACCCGGGGCTTCCGCCAAAAAGGACTGGAAATGTCCCTTGCCCGAGTGTATAAAGGCCGCTGTCTTGACAAAACAGCGTGGTTTTTGACGGTTGAGGGCACAATTGTTCAGATCGGTTCCTCTCCTCAACAGCTTGTGCTCCGACAACAACCGAACCCCAGCCTGTTGTAGATTTGCGCTTTACGGGCGGGGTGGGGTCTGGTTCGCTGAAGCGGCGCATGTACCTGAAGAATCTGACGTTGTTGGGGTTCAAGTCGTTCCCCGACAAAACCACGTTGAGCTTTCAGCCGGGCGTGACCGCCATCGTGGGACCCAACGGCTGCGGCAAATCGAACGTGGCCGACGCGATTCGCTGGGTCCTTGGCGAACAGTCCGCGCGGGCCTTGCGCGGCAGCGAGATGGCCGATGTCATTTTCAACGGCACCGACACGCGCAAGCCGCTCGGCATGGCGGAGGTCTCCCTGACCTTGGGCGGCGTGGACGCCTCGCAACTTCGGGCCGCCGGCCTGGAGGTGGATTACCATGAGCTGACGGTGACCCGGCGGGTGTACCGCGACGGGGGCAGCGAATACTTTCTGAACCGCGTTCCGTGCCGGCTGCGGGACATCCAGCAACTGTTCGCGGGCACCGGCATGGGGCGGGTCAGCTACAGCATCATGGCCCAGGGCAACATCACCCAGGTGCTCTCCAGCCGGCCGGAGGATCGTCGGATGGTATTCGAAGAGGCTGCGGGCATCACCCGGTTCAAGGCCCAGAAAAAGGAGGCGCTGCGCAAACTCGAAGCCACGGAGCAGAATCTTCTTCGCGTCTCGGACCTGATTCGCGAGGTCAAGCGTCAAATCGGGTCGCTGCAACGGCAGGCCGGCAAGGCCCGCAGGTACAAGGCCCTGCAGGCCGAACTGCAGCATCTGGAAACGCAGTTGGCGCGGCATCACTACGACGTGTTGCAGAGCGAACTGAGGGAGCGGGAAGCGGCCCTGGCGACGGTCACGGAGGCCATCGCCGCAGCGGAAACCGCCGTGTCCGCGGCGGAAGCCGAGGTGGCCCGGCGCCGGGAAGAATTGACCGCGCTGGTCCACGAGTTGGGGCGCCTGCAACAGCTGGCCACGGAGCTGAAGGCCGAGGTGGAACGCCAGGAAAGCCAGATCGCGTTCAACCAGGAGCGCATTCGGGAACTGACGCGTCGGGACGAACAAGCGTTCACCGAAATCGCGCAAATCGAAGAGCGGCGCCGCGTGGCCGAGGAGGAACTGCTGGCGGTCCGGCAACGCCTGGCAGAGGCCGAAGCGGCGGTGCAACAGCACCAGCAAACCCATCAGGCCCGCGTGGAAGCCCTCCGACAGTTGGAGTCGGCGTTACGTCAGGGGCAGGAAGAACTCCGACAGGCCCAATCGGCCGCGCTGGCCCAGGCCCAGGAACTGGCCCGGGTGCGGAACGCCCTCAATCAACTGGAACTCCAGCAGCAGGGGTATGCGGCCCGTCTCGAAAAACTGGCGGCCGAAAAGGTCCAGTTGGAAGCCGAACGCGAACGCCTGCTGGCCCGTCTGCAGGAGTTCGAAAGCCGGGTGGCCTCTGACAAGCAGGACGCCGAGACGCGCCGCCGCCTGGTGGCCGAACGGCAACAGCGGCTGCGCGAATTGCAACAGGAAGTCGCGCAGGCCACCAGCGCGCTCGATCAGCTTTTGCAGTCCCAGGCGGCCACTCGTTCCCGCCTGCGGGTCCTGGAACAACTGGAGGAAAGCCGTGAAGGGTACGATCCCGGCGCGCTGGCCGCGTTGCGCCAGTCCGAGGCCGTGTTGGGATCGTTGGCGGATCGGATTCGCGTGCCCGCGCCGTACGTGGTGGCGATCGAACAGGCGTTGGGCCATCACTTGCAGCTGGTGCTGACCGAGCAGCCGGAAGCGGCCCAGGCCATTCTGGAACAATTGGCGCAAACCCGGGCCGGGCGCGCCAGCGTGGCGGCCCTGGCCATCCAACCGGCCGAGGATCGGCAGCTCACCTTTCCGGGCGACCTGGCCCCCGGAGATGCCGATTCCGGTTCATCCGGGAATCCCGCCGCCAGCGCGCCGCCGGCCGGCATGATCCGGGCCCTGGATGTGGTCGAGGCCGATCCCGAGGTTCAGCGGCTGGTGCGGGCGTTGCTGGGGCGGACGTTCATCGTGCCCGACCTGGCCACGGCCACCGCGCAGTTGTGCAACGGCCATGGCGGCTGCGATTTCGTCACCCTGCGGGGCGAACTGCTCAGTCGACACGGCATCTACACGGGGGGCTACCTCAACGGCCAGGGAAACGGACAGGGCCCCGCCTCCATTCTGGGCCGGAAAAACCAAATCGCCGAACTGCGCGCCGAACTGGGACGCCTGGAGGAGGCCGTGGCAGAGGCCGGCCGGCGTCGCGGCGCCCTGCTCAGTGAACAGACCGCCCTGCAGGCGGGCCTGCAACAGGTCCAGAGCGAGCTGCGGCAGCAGGAAGTGGCCATTGCCAGCCGGGAAGGCGAACTGCGCGCGCTGCAACAGGCGCGCCAGACCCTGCTGCAAAAGCTCGAGACCGTCGCCTACGAAATCGAGTCGTTCGAGCGCCAGATCGAGGAGGCCAAACAGCGACGGACGGAACTGGCCGCAACCCTGACCGCGTTGGAACAGCGCGACCAGGAACTTCAGCAACAGGTCCGGACCCTCCAGGCGAATTTGGAAGACCTCCGGCATCAACGGGACCAGGCCCAAGCGGCCCTGAGCGACGCCCGCGTGGCGTTGGCGTCCGAGGAGCAACGGGCGGCGGCCGCCCGACAGCAACTGACCGCATTGCAGCAGCGTTTGCGCGAGCTGGACCAACAAGCCGCGCGTTGCCGCCAGGAGATTGCCGACAGCGTGGCCCGCAAGACACAGGCCGAACAGGAAATCGAAACCGCCCACGCCGCGCTGGGACGCCTGCGCACCGACCGCGACCGACTCAACGAACAACTGGCCGCGCGACACCAGCAGCGGGCCGAACAGGAAGCGGCCATTCAACAGGCCGAAGAGGCGTTGCGCCAACAACGCCATCGACTGACCGAGCTTCAGGAACAACGAAACCGCCTGGAACTCGAGCGCGCCCAACGGCAGCTCCAAATCGAAAACCTCTGCCAACGCATCCAGGAAAAGTATCAAATCCGTCTGCAGGACGTTCGCAGCGAATGCATCACCATCACCTACGCCGACGAGGGACCGGCCCGCGTCCAGGTGTTGACCCCGGAAGAAATGGCCCGGGCCGGCCTGGCGACCGACTGGGATGCAGTCGCTCGACAGGTGGAAGCGCTCCAAAAGCGCCTGGACGAAATGGGCGTGGTCAATCTGGTGGCCATCGAAGAGTACGAGGAGGCCGAGCAACGCCACCAGTTTCTCAGTCAGCAGTATGAGGACCTGGTGCGTGCCAAGGCCCAGCTGCTGGAGGTCATTCAGCGGATCAACACCGAAACCCGGCAGATGTTCCTGGAAACCTTCGAGCAGATTCGCCGCAACTTCGCCGAGTTGTTTGTAGAGGTCTTCGGAGGCGGCAGCGCGGATCTCCGCCTCGTGGACGAGAACGACGTTCTGGAAAGCGGCATCGAGATTCTGGCGCGGCCGCCGGGCAAAAAACTGCAAACCATCAGCCTGCTCTCCGGCGGCGAACAAACGATGACCGCGGTGGCGCTGCTCTTCGCCATCTACCAGGTCAAACCCAGTCCGTTCTGTGTCCTGGACGAATTGGATGCCCCGCTGGACGAGGCCAACATCGGCCGCTTCCTCCGCATTCTTCAGCGGTTTTTGGGGCACTCCCAGTTCATCATCATCACCCACAACAAACGCACCATCAGCATGGCCGACGTGCTGTACGGCGTGACGATGGAGGAGCGCGGGGTGAGCAAGATCGTCAGCGTACGGTTCCGGCGGGATGAGGGCACGCACACGGCCACGCAGTCCCCGGAGGCCCAGACCGGACCCGAGCCCGCCAACGCGGCCGCTCCGAATGATCCGGCCCTTGCCTCCACCGAGCCACCTGCGGGATAAGCCTCTGTTTCTGCGGTGGCGGGGGCCCTCACGGACGACCGGCCCGGGTCCCATCCGCCGCTTCCCGATTCTCCCCCGGCCGGGGGCTGAGGCTCCGCCGCGGTTTGACTTCTCGGCCCGTCCGGTGTAACGAACCTACCAAGTGGCAAAGGGCGTAAGCGGGGAGAAACCCCGCTGCGCCCGGTGGCCCCGGAGCATTTCCCAATCCGCTCGGAACGCCGATGAACTGGGTCGCCTGGGTGTTCTTGTGCGCCGTGTTGGTGGCGGCGGTCCTGTGGCCCCGAATCGGGGCATGGGCGCGCTGGCGCAGGGCCCGGTCCCTGGCCGCGCGGGCGCGCCGGGAAGACGCCTTGAAACATCTCTTGAAGACCGAGGCCAACGGCCGGGAGGCCACCCTGGAAAGTGTGAGCGGGGCGCTCCAACTGTCCCCCCGGAAGACCGCAGGGTTGTTGGCCGAGCTGGAGTCCGGGGGCCTGATCTCCTTCGAAGGAGGCCGCATGCAACTGAGCCCGGAAGGCCGCGAACTGGCCACGCACGTGGTGCGCGCCCACCGGCTGTGGGAAAGTTATCTGGCCGACCAGACCGGCCTGACCGAAGAACAATGGCATCAACAGGCCGAGCGCCAGGAGCACCTGCTTTCCCGACAACAAACCGAGGCCCTGGCCGCCCGGCTGGGCCATCCGCGCACCGATCCCCACGGCGATGCCATCCCCGAACCCGGCGGGCAACTTCCTGCGGAACGCGGGGCTTCCCTCAACAGCCTGCCCGTCGCTGCCCCGGCCGTGATCACCCACGTCGAAGACGAACCGCAAACCCTGTACGCGCAGTTGGCCCGCGAGGGGTTGCGGCCCGGGGTCAAGGTCTGCGTGTTGCAGCGCACCCCCCAGGAGGTCCGTCTGTGGGGCCACGGCCGGGAGCATTCGCTGTCACCGTTGCAGGCCCAAAGCATCACGGTCGAACCCTTGAGCGGTCAAACGCTGCAAGATCTGCAGCGCGAAGCATTTCTGCATCAACTGGCGCCGGGGCAGACCGCTCGCGTCCTCGAGCTTTCTCCCGCCTGCCGCGGGATGGAGCGACGACGACTTTTGGACCTCGGCTTTGTCCCCGGCACCGTGGTGTCCGTGGAAATGACCAGTCCGTTGGGGGATCCTCGGGCCTACCGGGTGCGCGGCACCGTGGTGGCGCTGCGGCAGGATCAGGCCCGCTGGATCCGGGTCGAGCCGTTGGAGGCGGCGGCCGCATGAACTCCACGCCGCAATCGCCTTCGGCCGCCGCCCTGCCCGCCAGCGAGGCATGCGCCAGCTGTGCCGTCTTCCGGGCAGCCCGACTTCGCAAACTGGGCGTCCGCATCGGCCACGCCGATTTTGTCGTCGCCCTGGCCGGCAATCCCAACACCGGCAAGAGCACCGTCTTCAACGCCCTGACCGGTCTGCGCCAGCACACCGGCAACTGGCCCGGCAAAACCGTCACCCGTGCCGAGGGCGCCTTCGAATACAACGGCCACCGGTACAAACTCGTGGACCTGCCGGGCACGTACTCGTTGCTGTCCACCAGCCCGGATGAACAGGTCGCACGCGATTTCCTGTTGTTCGCACAGCCGGACGTGACGGTCATCGTGGCCGACGCCACCCGGCTCGAACGCAACCTGAACCTGGTCCTGCAGGTGTTGGAGATTACCGACCGCGCCGTCCTTTGCGTGAACCTCATGGACGAAGCGGAACGACACGGGTTGCAGGTCGATACCCGCCAACTGGCCCGGGACCTGGGCGTGCCCGTGGTGGGCACGGCAGCCCGACGCGGCCAGGGCCTGGCCGAGCTGCTGCAGGCCATCGAAGACGTGGCCACCGGACGCGTCCGGTGTCGCCCGCATCGCCTGCCCGAGCCCCCGCCCGCGCTGCGCGAGGCCATCCGGGTGCTGGTGGAAAAGCTCGAACGCGCCTATCCCGGCCTGCCCAACGCCCGCTGGGTGGCCATGCGGCTCCTGGCGGGGGACGAAAGCATCCTCAACGCCATCCGCACCGGGGAACTGGCCGAGCTGGTCCGGTCCCGCACCGTTCGGGAGACAGCCGCCCAACCCGCCACCCCCTGACCCCGCCGCGGGAACCCATGAACGAGACCTCTGCCCCAACCCTTGCCCCCGAAGTGGCGGACCTGCTGCGGACCGCCCAGCAGTACCGACAACGATTGCAAGGTGACCTCCACGAACAGGTGGTGGAGGCCATCTACACCGAAGCCGAACGGATCGTGAGCCGCGCCGTCTCCTCGCCCGCGGCCCCGGCCCGCCCCACCTTCGACCGTACCCTCGACCGCATCGTCACCAGTCGGCTTTGGGGTTTCCCCATCATGTTCGCCCTGTTCGCGGTGATGTTCTGGATCACCATCAGCGGCGCCAACGTGCCTTCGGGGCTTCTGGCAGAGTTGCTGGTCGAGCGCGGACACCCGTGGCTGCGCGAGCTGACCCTGGCCTGGGGCTGGCCGGACTGGCTCCGGGGTCTGACCATCGACGGCGTGTACCTGGCCACCGCGTGGGTGGTGAGCGTGATGCTGCCGCCCATGGCCATTTTCTTCCCCATGTTCACCCTGCTGGAAGATTTCGGTTACCTCCCGCGCGTGGCCTTCAACCTGGACGCGCTGTTCCGCAAGGCTGGCGCGCACGGCAAGCAGGCCATGAGCCTGATGATGGGGTTTGGCTGCAACGCCGCCGGGGTGGTTTCCACGCGCATCATTGACAGCCCCCGGGAACGGCTCCTGGCCATTCTCACCAACAACTTTTCCCTGTGCAACGGCCGGTGGCCGACCCAGTTCTTGATGGCCACGCTGTTCGTGGGCGCCCTGGTGCCCGCTCCCTGGTCCAGCCTGGCCGCCGCAGCCGCCGTCACCGGCGTGGCCGCCCTCGGCGTTGCTCTCACGTTTCTCGTCTCTTGGGCACTCACCCGGACCGTGCTCAAAGGCCAGCCCTCCGCCTTTAGCCTGGAACTTCCGCCCTACCGACCTCCCCGACTCTGGCAAACGCTCTACACGTCGCTGCTGGATCGGACGCTGTTCGTGCTCTGGCGGGCCGTGGTTTTTGCGGTTCCGGCCGGCGCCCTGATCTGGTTGAGTGCCAACGTACATGTGGGCGGAGACAGCATCGCCGCCCACCTCGTGCGCACCCTGGATCCCGTGGCCCTGTGGCTGGGGTTGAACGGGGTGATCCTTCTCGCCTATGTGCTGGCCATTCCCGCCAATGAGATCGTCATTCCCACCGTCCTCATGCTGACGGTCCTGGTCACGGGCACCCCCGAGGCCGGGGCCGGAGCCGGCGTCATGTTTGAAATCGAGGACGACAATGTTCTCAAACAATTGTTGCTCCAGGGCGGCTGGACCGCGTTGACCGGGATCAACCTCATGCTGTTCAGCCTGCTCCACAATCCCTGCAGCACCACGCTGTACACGATCTACAAGGAAACCGGCAGCCTCCGCTGGACGATGTGGGCGGCTCTGTTGCCCCTCGGGCTCGGGATCGTGGTGTGCTTCTTTGTCGCCCGGCTGTGGCAGTTATTCGTCTAGCCGACGGCTGAGAACGTGGGGGCCGAACCCACCCCTCGATGTGCCGAGCGGACCCGCATGTGTTTTGTCGGCAGAACGGCTTTTTCCCCAACTCGCTGGCAGACTTTGCAGCGGCCATTCCACCGACGAGCCACAGGCGAGGTCCCGCAAAACCCGAAGGCCTTTTTTTCGGAGAACCCTTCTGGCTCCACCGCCCGCTTGCGGGTCGCCAGATGGCCGGTGAAACCGCAAGCGCCGCCGCGCTGCGTCCTCGCTGCTGAAACGCAGCGGAGATGCGGGGTAGCCGTGACCGGGGAACCATCACCCGGGATGGGTCCTGCCGGCAGGGTCAGGAGACGGCAGAGTGGGCATCGATCGCCAGCGCCCGCGGGTCTTGGAGTACACCTCCCCAAGGGACTTCCAAAAAGGTGGCGAGAGATCCATGCAGAGGAAGGTCAGCCTTGTGCGGGGCCGGCGAGGCCTTGTGCACGCTGCGTAACGGCCGTGTTACCGCCCGTTCCGGGCCTTAGGAACGCTGCCCCCCGCCGGCTTTTGGGCTTCAGGCAAGGGGTGGGAAAGCCGATGAGGAGATCTCCGCAGGGCGAAAAAACGGCCTTTTTCCGATTGCCAGACGGGCAGGGCGCGTTAGTTTGGAGATGCGGCGATGCAGATCGAAGCGGGTCAAACCGTCCTGTTGACGGGTGCTTCAGGCGGACTGGGCAGTGTGATGGCGCGGGCGCTGGCCCAACGCGGCGTGCGACTGGCCCTGGTGGCCCATCCCGGTGCACAGCTCGAACCCCTGGCCGCCGAACTGCGCCAGCAAGGGGCACAGCAACGACACTCCCTTCGTCTCGCGACGGAGATCCTGGAACGTCGCCATAAAGTTAAAAACACGAGCCGCTTCTTAGCAGACATTGGACCGTACGCAGATGCCGGCTGCGCGGACCAGAATCCCAACCACCTGCATGTCTTCGAGACAAACCGTATCAAGCCCGGTTTCATCCAGTTAAGCGCGTTAGCTGCGCTACAAGGCCATCAGTCGGGGGCGCCTTCTCCCTTCCCGGGGTATAAAAACGCGGTTAGCACCCTCGCTGACATCGGGTTTTCTCGTCCTACTTTCGCTGCCGCCCACGCAAGGGGGAACATTGCCCGCACCGGCTCAATCGCCCGGAAAGACCGTAGAGCGGTCATTCTCCAAAGGATACGCATGAATCCAACGATAATCATTCCGCGGAGTGTCGCGAAGCGCTTTGTGCGCTCCGCGTGTCTGATCACGGTCGGCGTTCTTGCTGGTCTAGATTCGACAAGCAACACACACGCGGGTGGCTTCCGAATAGCGACTCACGACGGATTCGCGTCGGCCCGCGGCGAGGCCTTTGCGGCCACGGCCAACAATCCCGCCGCCATCTACTACAACCCGGCCGGCATCACGCAACTCCCCGGTCACCAGGTCCGCGCCGGCGTTTATGCCCTCAACCTCCAAACCACCTACCGTGCGCCGGGCAGTGGCGGTGAATTCGACAACGAGAAAGACCTCCACGCCGTGCCGCATTTCTTCTACACCTACGGACCGGAGGCTTCTGCCCTGAGTTTCGGCCTGGGTCTGTACGCGCCTTTCGGGCTCAGTTCCGAGTGGTCCGACCTGACCGGATTCCGCACCGTGGCCACCCGCGGCCAGGTGAAATACTTCACCATCAATCCCGTAGCGGCCTGGTGCGTCACGCCCCGGCTTTCGCTGGCCGCCGGGGTCACCTTCAATTACGCGGAACTGGACCTGCGACAGGGCCTCGTCTGGCCGGCCCAGCCGTTGGACCAGTTCCGTTTCAAAGGGGACGGCTGGGACGTCGGCTACAACCTGGGCCTGCTGTGGCAGGTCCACGACAAAGTGACGATCGGGATCAGTTTCCGCAGTCCCACCACGGTGGAACTGGACGGGCACACGGCCGCGTACAATCGGGAGCCCTTCCCGCCGGGGGGGCCTGTCGTGCCGGCCTTCCCCGAGCAGCGCTGGGCCGCGGAGGCCGACTGGCCGTTTCCCTTGAACGCGGTCTTTGGGATTTCCTGGCGTCCGACGCCCGACTGGAATCTCGAGTTCAACGCTGATTTCACGGGCTGGAACCGGTTGCGGACGGTCACCCTTCGCCAGGCCGGCGGCCTTCCCGGCTTGTTGCCCCCCGCGATTCCACTGACGCTCAACTGGGAGGGAAGTTGGTATTATGAATGGGGCGTGACGCGTTACGTTGGGGAACGCTGGCACATCAGCGCCGGTTACATCTTCAACGAGGGGTCGGTCCCGGATGCCACCTATTCTCCCCTGGTGGCCGATCTGGACCGCCATTTCTTCAGTGTGGGAACCGGGTATCGCGGTCCGCGGTGGAACTGGGATGTGGCATACCAGTTTGGCTACGGCCCCGAGCACACGGTGCGCGGCAGCCGGCCCTCGGCCACGGGCCAGTCCGCCGACGGCCGCTACAAGTACCTCAGCCATGCGGTGATTGTGTCGGCAGGATGGGCGTTTTGACATAGGCTGCTCTGTATGACCGACCGGCGTTGGTGGGAGCGTTGAGAGATCAGTTACCATGCCGACTCCGACCCTAACCCAAGAAGGCGTCTGGTTTCGGACTGCCAGCGGAGGGTGTTTCTGGGGAGCCCTCCGTCGTCTCGGGCGCTTCAGTGTGGTGTTTGACGTTTTCTCGGAGTCCTGCGAGGTGCGGATCTCCGAGATGCTGCAAAACGTAACGATCACCATCCGAGGGAGGGAAGTGTACAAGGGGCGAGCCGTGGTGCGTGCGCTGCTCCAAGGCGGACCCACTTGGACCTGCGAAGCCGAGCTCAGCGAGTCTGAATGGCAAGATCATGTTTATGAGAGCCCTGCCATCCTGAATGGAGCTCTGGAAGAGGCATTCAGCGAGTTCATGGAACACTGGGCGGAGGCGTACCAAATCGTCCCCGCCTACAAATCTGTGATCGCGGACATGCATACCTTCTTCTCTGGTCTCCGCATTTGGTTGGATCAGGTCGAGCTTGTGCAGAAGATGTACGCCGATCATTCGCCTCACGGACATGTCGCCCCGGTTGCGCGTGCAGTCGCCGGCCGCGTCATCCCGTGCATCAATGAGCTCTTTGCGCGATTTGAAAAGTGCTGCGCGGAAATCCCGGAAGAACTTCTGCCTGCGCACCGGAGTTACATGCGCCGGCAGCTCCACCCTTTGACACTGTGCGCACCCTTTGCTCATCGAACGTTTCACAAGCCCCTGGGGTATGCCGGCGACTACGAGATGGTAAACATGATCATCCGGAACGGATGGGAAGGGCCTTCCCTGTACGCCCAAGTCGTCAACAAGTGGTTTCTCGAGCAACCACCAGCCGAGGCTCATCGGAACCGAATTGCCTACCTGACCGAGTGTCTCATCCAGGAAGCCGTGCGTGTCGTCAACCGCCGGCGGCGGCTGCGGGTTCTGAACCTCGCCTGCGGTCCGGCGCACGAGATTCAGCGCTTCCTGGTTTCGAGTCCCCTCAGTAATGAGGCCGAAATCACTCTCCTCGACTTCGATCGCGAGACCATTGAACACGCGGCGCACGCATTGCAAGGGTTGGCCCAGCGATACCATCGTGCCACTGAGTTCAGGTTCCTCCAAGAGTCCGTGTTCCAACTGCTGAAGGAACGGGAGGAGGCCCGCAGGGGCCAGGCCGTAGAGACCTACGATGTGGTGTACTGTGCCGGCCTCTTCGATTACTTGACGGATGCGGTTTGCCGGAGATTGCTGGCGTATATGCTCCGCCATTTGGAGCCCGGCGGACTGCTGATCGCCACCAATGTGCATCCTTCCAACCCCCTGCGCAACGGGATGGAACATCTGCTCGACTGGCATCTGGTCCACCGCAGTGCCGGGGACATGGAGAGCCTCGCTGCGGAGCTGCGAGAGTACGCCGACATCCGCGTGTTGGCGGACCCCACGGGAGTCAACGTTTTCCTCCAAGCGCGCAAACCCGAGGAATGAAGAACACGCCTCCCCTTCAGCGTGATCCGGCATTTCGTGCGGCCTTTCAAGCCCACGAACTCGAGAACCGGGTGAGCACGGGCAAGGTAGCCGCACTGTTGGTGGCGGTCCTCATGCCTTTCGGAGCCACGCTGGACTGGGCAGTCTATCCGGAGCGGTTGGCCTTCTTCGGTTGGATACGGTTGGGAAGCTCGGTCCTCGCCTGCGGGATTTGGTACTTGTTAACCCGGCCCTGGGGGATCAGGCACCACAGAGGCCTGGGGTTCGCCACCGCATGGTTACCGGCGATCTGCATCTGCTGGATGATTTACGACCGGGAGGGGCCGGCCTCCCCCTATTACGCCGGGTTGAACCTTATCCTGCTGGCCATAAGCCTCGTGGTGCGTTGGAACGCGGTCGAATCCGCCATCGCAGTTGGTGGTGTGATTCTCTTCTACCTGGCAACTTGCATGCTTCATGGGCCATGGGACAGGCTCGACGGCCGTTTTGCTGCGAACTGTATTTTCATGGTGGAGACGGGAATCATCGTGGTAGTGGGAAACCACTTTTTTAACCGGCTCCGCCAGAGAGACTTTGCGACCCGATACGAACTGGCGCAACGGAAGCAGGAGCTCGAAGCTGCGCTCACCAGGCTGCGCGAGGCGGAAGCACAGCTGGTGCAGCAGGAAAAGATGGCATCGCTGGGCGTCTTGAGTGCCGGGATCATCCATGAGATCAACAATCCCCTGAACTTTGCCACCACCAACCTGTTTGCGCTGCGCAAGAAGGTCGCCGCCCTGCCGGCTGCCGAACAAGCCGAAATCGACGAAATCCTCGACGACATCGAAGACGGTCTGGTCCGCGTGAAAAACATCGTTTCCGACCTGCGCCTGTTCACCCATCCGGACAGCGGCGATCTGGAGTCGGTGGATCTGGGAGAAGCCGTCCAGGCCGCACTCCGCTACCTGAGCGGAGAGACGCCGGATTCCGTCCAACTGGAAGTGCGGGTGCCACCGGGCCTGGCGGTACGCGCCAACCGCAACAAACTGGTGCATGTGTTGATCAACCTGGTGGAGAATTCGCTGGACGCACTGCGCCGGAAGTCGTTTCAAGGCGAAACCCCGCGGATTCGCATCACCGCCGGAACGGAGAAGGATCGCGTCCGGTTGGAGGTTTGGGACAACGGACCGGGCATTGCCCCGGAGCATCAGGCCCGGGTGTTCGACCCGTTCTTTACCACCAAGGACGTGGGCGAGGGCATGGGGTTGGGACTGAGCATCTGTTATCGACTGATGCAGGAGTGCCAGGGCAGCATTCGCGTGCAGAGCGAACCCGGCCGGTACTGCCAGTTCACCCTTGAATTCCCGACCCCCTCCTCCCAGCCTGACCTGCAGCCAGGCACACACGCATGACGCCGACGTACGACTACCGCCGCTTCGCCATCCTCTACGTGGACGACGAGGAGAAGTCCCTGAAGAGCTTTGCACGTGCCTTCTCCGACACGTTTCGCATCCTGACGGCTTCCAGTGCAACGGAGGGGCACCGGCTGCTCCTGGCCCACCGGGAGGAGATCGGGCTGCTCATGACCGATCAGCGGATGCCGGGCGAGAAGGGGGTGTGGCTGCTGGAACAGGCGCGGCAGATTGACCCGCGGATCATCCGGGTGCTGGTGACCGCCTACAGCGACTACAAGGAGGCCATCGAGGCCATCAACGCCGGAGCCATTTACAAATACATCAGCAAACCGTGGGATCTGCAGAAGCTGGAGCAGACGCTGAAACATGCGCTGGAGCTGTTCATGATCCAGCGCGAACGCGACGAGTTGCTGCGGCAGAAGATGGCCACGCTGCGGCAGATGCTGATGGCCGATCGCATTCTGAGTCTGGGTCTGCTGGCCGCCGGTCTGAGCCATCACATCCGCAACGCCCTGGTGGCCGTCAAAACCTTTCTGGACCTGGCCCCCGTCAAGCTGGCCGAAGAGGTCAATCTCCAGGCGTTGCGCGACCCCGAGTTCTGGCAGGTGTACCATCGCAAGGTGCAGGAGCAGATCGAACGGATCAACAACCTGCTGTTGGAGCTCTGGAAGGCCTCGGAACAACCGGCCGCACCCTTCACGGATCGGGTGCGTCTGCACGAGGTGATCCAGGAGGCCTGCCTGCGCATGCAGACGGAAGTGACGGCCCGGGGAATCCGCGTGGAACAGGACGTTCCGGCGAATCTACCCGAGCTCCAGGTGGACGCGCCGCGGTTCCGGAGGTTGTTCGAGCTCCTGTTGAAGGACGAACTGGTGACGCTCCCGCCCGGGTCCTGCGTGCGATTCAAAGCGCGGCCCGTGGAACCCTCTGACCCGGCACGGCCGGAAGTGGAGATTCAGGTCACCGACACGGGCCCGGGTCTCCCGGAGGAATGGCTCCGGCTGGTGTTCGACCCGTTTGTGTCGCGGACAGACAGCCCGGCGGAATTCGGGATCAATCTGATGGCCTGTTACTTCATCGTGCACCATCACGGGGGCACCATCCATGCCAGCAGTCAACCCGGGCAGGGGACCACGTTCGTCATCCGGTTGCCGGTGCAACCCGCCGCCCCGGCGCAAGCGCTCTCGGATACCGACTTTTTGCGGAAAGCGGTATTGAACGATGAACTGTGGCACCGGCTGGCAGGCGGCCTCCTGCCCCCGGAAACCGGGGCCCGACCGCCCGCTTGAACCCCTCGACCGGCGGGCCCGTCGAGCGGCTCGCCACCATCGACCAAGGGGTCGGGACTCCGCCGGCCGACCCCTTCAGAGTGCGGGCGCGCGCCTACAAATCCGGGTCGAGGTGAGCCACCCGGGCCCCTTGCCATGCACCACGCACCCGCAGTAGGCTAACGGCCGACTGCCCGGCTGGACATGTCCATCCACCACAGGGCCATGAGCTTCACCTCGCACTACTTGGAATCGGCGCGGGACGGGATTGAGATCAGCGTCCTGGTCAATTGCCTGTTACAAGATGCCATCCGACTGGGGGCCAGCGATCTGCACATCGAGCCGTGGGAGGAATCCCTGGCCGTGCGAGCCCGCGTGAACGGAGTGCTTACCGAATTGGTGCATCTGCCGCTCAACCTGTTGGAGAAGATCTCCGCCCGATTCAAAGTCATGGCCAACCTGGTAACCTACCAGGCGGGTCTGCCGCAGGATGGCAAGATCGTCTGCGGACCCGAGCTGGATCATGTGCAGCTGCGGGTCTCCATCTTCCCCACCACGCGCGGCGAGAAAATCGTGTTGCGGATCTTCGACCCCCACGACCGGCGCTTCGACCTGGACGATCTGGGGTTCGACCCCGACACCTTGCAGGGCCTCAAACGGTTGCTGCGCCGGACCAGCGGACTGCTTTTGTTTACGGGCCCGACCGGTTCGGGCAAGACCACCGCCATGTACTCGGCCCTCTGCCACATCGTGCAGCGGGACGGCAGCGCCGTGAGCATCAGTACCGTGGAAGATCCGGTGGAGTTCAATCTGCCGCGCGTCAGTCAAACCCAAATCAATCCGGCGCAGGATTTCACCTACGCCGTGGCGCTGCGCAGTATTTTGCGTCAGGACCCCCAGGTGATCATGGTGGGGGAAATCCGCGATGCCGAGACCGCTGCCATCGCGGTGCAAGCGGGGCTGACCGGCCACCTGGTCATCAGCACCATCCACGCCGGAGTTTCCGCCGGCGCGTTCACGCGCCTCATCAACATGGAGATCGAGCCGTTCCTGCTGGCCTCGAGTGTGCTGGGGGTGATGGGGCTGCGGCTGGTCCGCCGCGTCTGTCCCCAGTGCGCGCACCCGTACGAACCGGAGCCCAGCTTGTTGAAGGTGGTGCCGGAGGACTGGATCCCGCGCGCCCGGTTTCGACGCGGCGTCGGCTGCGAGCATTGCGCGCACACCGGCTACGCAGGTCGGATGCCCGTTTGTGAGCTGCTGGTGGTCAACGAGCCCTTTCGGGAGGCGGTCCTGAAACGCATGCCCACGAGTGCCCTGGAGGAGATCGCCATTCAGAACGGCATGCGTACCCTGTGGCAAAACGCGCTGCACGCAGCCTTGCGCGGCGAAACCACGCTGGAAGAAATCATTCGGATTCTGGCCGCTTCGATGCTCTGAGAGCCTCCGGGTGGGGCCGGGCCGTCTGCGCCGACGCGAAAGCTCGCCACCGCCAATAGCCCGCCAACAGGCTGCCGATCACCGAGTGCATGGTGGCCGACAGTGCGCACGGCAGGGCCGCGGCAGGAAGGGTTGCGAAATGTTCGCGGGCCAGCGCAGCGCCGAGGCCCGAGTTCTGCATGCCCACTTCGATCGACACGGTGCGGGCATCGCGCACGCCCAGCCGCCAGAGTCGGGCAAACCCGTAGCCCAGTGCAAAACCTCCCGCATGCAGCAGCGCCACGGCTGCCAGCAGTCGGAGCCCCGAACCCAGCAGCACCTCGGCGCTGCCGCCGATGATGCTGGCGCAGATCAACGTGATGACCGCCACGGAGACCAACGGCGCCGCCGGCAACACCGCCTGCACCAGTCGGGGTGCCCCATGATGCAGCGCAAGCCCGGCAAGCAAGGGCATCAGGACAATGACCAATGTGCTGCGAAACAGCCCCCAGGCATCCACCGGGACGTAATGGCCCGCCAGCCAGGCGGTCAGGACCGGGGTCATGCCCACCGCGGCAAACGTCGAGCACATGGTCATGACCACGGACAAGGGCACATTGGCGCCCGCCAGGAACGTTACCACGTTGGAAGCCGTGCCGCCCGGACAGCAACTCACCAGGATCAGTCCGACCGCCAGGGGGGTCTCCAACTGCAGGGCTCGCGCCAGTGTCCAGCCCAACAGGGGCATGATCAGGTACTGGCCCGCAAATCCCACCGCCACCGCCCAGGGCATGCGCAGAACTCCGCGAAAATCCTCCACCCGCAGCGTCAGGCCCATGCCCAGCATGATGATGCCCAGTCCCCACGGGATCCATGGACCGCTGAACCATGTGAACCACGCAGGTCGCACGAGGGCAACAGCCCCTGCGAGCAGGACCCAGACAGGGAAAAGATTCGTCAGGAGCGAAACCCAGCGCCGCATTGAAATCGTGGCCAGAGGACTACACGGCGCCGGGCCGGGATCCGGCAAGCCCTCCGCCGTCCGCCGCGACGCCGGTCGGCGCAGGCGCATTCATTGACTCCGACCGGTCACCGACTCCAGCGCATCGAACAACGCCTGCATCGTGAAGGGCTTGAACAAGACGCGACACGGCACTCGCTTGAGGAATTCTTGGATCTTCGGATCGTGCTGGTGTCCGGTCATGAAGATGAACCGCTCGCACAATTTCGGTTTGGCACGCTGAACGGCCAGGTAAAACATGTCCCCCGGGAAATTCGGCATCATGATGTCGCAGAGAATGGCATCGAAATCCCTCACCAGGATCTGCTGGATGCCTTGCGCGCCGTTGGAGACCACCGTGACCCGGTAATCCTGCTGTTCCAGCGTCACTCGCAGCATGGAACAGAACTCCGGATCATCTTCCAGCACCAGCACGGCCTGCGCGCGGGCCTGGGTCGGATCCTCCGGGATTTCGTACACGCGGGGGGCAAGAGGCTCTGGCTCCGGACCGGGCAGACCACCGGGGCCGACGGGTTCGGTCGGGGCACTCATAGCTTCACCGCCTCCAAAGTAGGCGAACTGCCGGCAAGGGCAAGCGAGGATTCGAAGTACGGGACCCGAGCGCTTCTCCGTTTTTGAGCATCCCATCGGGGAGGTCCAAGGAAATGCCGTTTTCCGCGGGCTATCCCGGGCCGCCGAGATCCGAATTCCGACGACCTCGCGGGGGTGTCGAAAACGCAAGATGCAGCCAGGGCCCACGATTCACCTCGAACACAGCCCGAGCAGGCCGGGGTGGGCAGAGGCACACACCCGGACGAGGGCTCCGGTGCCCGGTTCCTCGCCTTGGGCCATTGGCATCGGGAGTTGTCCGGAGCTGGTGGGAAATCACGTTGAAGGAGCTCACACCCGGGCGGAGTGGGGCACCGCGTCCACGCCTGCCCACGTCACCCGGGTTAGAGGCGTGCACTTGCCCCACCTGTCGGCTCGGAGCCATGCCAGCGTGCCCCGCGCGCGGTGGCTTTACAGGTCCGGGCCGGGCGACCTAGATTGAGAACCGAAGCGGCCCCGGGTTTGCGGCGCATGAACCGCACGTCATCCAAAGCCATTCGCGTGCTGATCGTGGACGATCATCCGGTCGTCCGACGCGGGCTCCAATCCTGTCTGGGCGAGCGCCCCGAGTTCAAGGTGGTGGGAGAGGCCGCCGATGGCGAGGAAGCCCTCCGGCTGGCCCAGGCGCTGCACCCGGATGTGATGTTAGTGGACATCAACATGCCGCGGATGGACGGGTTGCAGTTGTGCGAAGCACTCCAAACCACGGCACCAGAGGTTCGCGTGGTCATCCTCTCCATTCACAACAGGCCGGAATATATCCAGCGGGCCATCCGCGCGGGCGCCAAGGGTTATTTGCTCAAAGACACGCCCCCGGAGCAGTTGGTCGATGCCGTGCAAAAAATTTATCAGGGCCAGCCCGTGTTCAGTCCCCAGGTCACTCAGGTCGCCTTGAACCAGTGGGTGAGCCGCCGCAAACGCCCGACCGCCACCACGGCTCTGAGTCAACGGGAACGACAGGTTTTGGCACTCATTGCCCGGGGGCTCGGCAACCGCGAGATCGCCCAGCGCCTGGGCGTCAGCCCGCGCACCATCGAGACCCATCGCGAGCGGATCATGAAGAAGCTCGACCTGCACACCGTGGCTGCATTGACCCGCTACGCGATTGCCCAAGGAATCGTGCCCTTGGACGAAGAAGGGCAGGCTTGAAAAGCTGCCAGGCTCTTGGGCTTCGCGTCCTCCGTCGCACCGCAGGAAAAAGGTCACCATCTGTTCCAGGCGTCTCGAAGCGTCGTCCCGAGAGCGGTCCGACGCGTGAAATGGCCGGCACGCCCCAGCTTGGGATGTCCGTGTCCCGAGGCGGCCCCTCCCCGCGATCCAGCAGGTTCGGCCAGCCGGAGGTCACAACTCGGGCAACCCGGGCGAGGGACCATCGGGATTTGGCGAGGTGTGAGGTTTCCCTGGCAGGAACGGTTTGCGGCGCCCGCCCGGCTCTTTGATCCCGGCTCTGTTCATGGTTTGCGCCTCATCGGCAGGTTCGAACGCAGGAGAGACGCGCCCGGGGCATACGGTCTTTCAAGGAGGAAAGCTCCAAGAGTGCGGTGAGGACAGTCGCATTCCTGAAAAGCCCAAGAGGGACTCGTGGATTGGAACGAGCCGTTTCGGGAAGGAAAACGCACTTCGGCGCTCAGCCACTCGCGGTTGTTTCGACTCCCTGATCGGGCCGCGTCGCTCTTTGAACCGTTGTCGTGCGAATCGATTGGTGCTCTGAGCACGGAAGTTGCCGAGCCGGGCAGACTCGCCCTTCCCAGCCGACTTCGTGCATCGTTCTCCACGCTCACAGCTTGTGGGCGGGAAAAGCCTGTTTGGTGCTTCCTGCCGCTCTTACATGAACGAGGTGCGGGATCCGACCCTCGCTGGCGATGGGCCTTCAGTGAAGGGTAGACCGCCAGGATACCACACGGGCCGCCGGGGGATCGGGCCATCGCCAGTTTTTCCGACACCATGCCCCCCGATTCAAGCTTAAGGCATTCCAAACAACAGGTCGCCGTAGGTGCCCGACGTGACGGATTTTCTTACATTTTCGCGATTCGCTCGCAATCCATTGCGCACCAATGAGATACCGTTATTCATGGCTCCCAGCGGCAGTCCAAGCGCCCAGAATGTGTCGGATAGTTGAACACTTTTGCGCCATGGGTCCGTGCATGAGCTCCATAACAGTGCTCGCAACTCAGAGTTAAATTGACCGCAACATGTTTGCCTGCAATATGTTGCCGAGGTCGTGGCGCGCGGCCATGCAATACTATGGCACGAGTAATGCTACAAATTCATTGCACGGCGGTCGAAGTCGTGTGTAGCAAACGGAAAAACCTCGGCATGCTCCGGCTTCACCGGAAATGCCAGTTGAGAAAGGCGATGAATGAAGAAGACACTGATGCTCGGTGCGGTAGTTGCGGCGGCGAGCCTGAGCGGCTCTGCCGCGGTGATTGACTTCGAGGCAGATGCTCCCGGACTCAAGCCCAATGGATGGTCTCCCGTGGGGCATCCCACCGTTCAGTTCAGCGACACTGCCGGGACGGATCTCCTCGTGGGTAACTTCGGTGGTCAGGGCATCGGCCAGTCCTTGGTCGTGTTTGACGACACCGATGGTAGCAAGCTCCAGATCGACTTCACGGTACCCGTTGACTCTCTGAGTCTGTGGTTCGGGAATGACGACCCCGGTTGGGCCGGCCCCACCGACCTAGCGTGGTTGGAGATTTGGAATGGCGCAGTCCTGCTGGCCACGGTGAACAGCCCACTGAACCTGGACGACATCATGAACCAGAACATCGGATGGGCGGGCCAATGCTTTGATCGAGCGTACTTCTGGTACGGTGATGCTCAAGGCAATCCGTTCACGACCGGCCCAAGCGGTGCTATCGGCTTGATCGAAATCGTAGACCGGATCGAGTACGTGCATTGCCAGCGCGTCCCCGAAGGCGGCAGCAGCCTGATGTTGTTGGGGATCGCTGGCCTCGGCATGGTCGGGCTCGGTCGGCGTTGGATTGTCCGCTCGTAGTCGAAAAGACTCTCCTCCGCAAGCCCTGTTTCCACGGCGTTGGAGTCAAGCCCCGGTCTGGCAGTGAACAGGCCGGGGCTCTCTTTCTTGCCCAAAGTCAGGCCCAACGAACCACGCTCCAGAGGTCAGAACACAGAGCGGAACTGAATCCATCTGACTGCTTCACAGGATGTTGTAAGCGTAGAAACCGCCCGCTTGCCCTCACCCCACTTGGGAAGGCGGTTCTTGTCGAATTCACCGTGGTCACCCTCTTGGCCACCTGACGTGATTGGAGCTGCAAACAGGCGCATCCCGTTTCGCCTTGTGCCTCTGCAACGGGATGTGGATCAGGATCCTCTGAGTAATCTGTGGTTTTTGGAGCGCCCGTTGGGTGCGCCGGAAAGGCTGTGGACGAAACCATTGCGCCGATAAGGTACCCTTGCCGCAAGCAAGAATCGCTGTTTGAAAAGCCCACTTCTTCCGGAGTCCACCAAGCCGTTGCCTTTCGGCTTTTCGGATCAAGAATCACCTTTTGGGCTCCACTGAGGAATTGCGCAGACCATGGACTCACTTTCTAGGAGGATGGGCATTGAAAACCCCCTTGGTCGTGCTTCGCCCTGAGGGTGGCGGCGGGCGGGCACGATTGGGGTGCCGAAAAAGCTAACCGCGAGCCGGCGACCCCGAACGGAGTTGGCCCGCGCCGTAACGCTTCAACCAGACGGCGAGGATCGCAATGTCCGCAGGAGAAACCCCCGAGATCCTGGCCGCTTGGCCCAACGTTCTGGGCCGGATCTTCGAAAGTTTTTGTCGGGCCTCCAACCGCAAGCTGGGCACGGTGGCGTAGTCGAAATCATCCGGTATCATCTTGTCTTCCAATGACTTGAACCTCAGTACCTCGGCCTTCTGCCGCTCGATGTAACCGGCGTACTTTACCTCCACCTCGACTTGGTGGACCACATCAGGGTCCAAGTCCGGTCGAGCCCCGGGCAAATCTCGGTACCGGACCTCTGGGCGGGCCAAGATTTGGGCGAGGGTTTGGGCGCCGTGCCTCGTGGCTTGAAGTCGGCGAAGTTCTTCGACAATGGCTGCCTGCTTGGCCCGGACCTTGGCGTAGCGCCGCTCCGGAAGGAGTCCGACTGAGTAGCCGATGCCCGAGAGGCGGAGGTCGGCATTGTCTTGGCGCAGCAAGAGCCTGTATTCGGCACGTGAGGTGAACATCCGATAAGGTTCGGTGGTTCCCTTGGTGACCAGGTCATCGATGAGCACCCCGATGTAGGCCTGGTCCCGTCCGAGAGTGATCATCGGTTTCCCTTGGGCTCGCAGGGCTGCATTGATGCCGGCGATGATACCCTGGGCGGCGGCTTCTTCATAGCCGGAGGTGCCGTTGATTTGACCGGCGAGGAAAAGTCCCTTGCAGGCCTTGGTCTCAAGGTAGGGCGTCAACTGCGTAGGCGGGGCGTAATCGTATTCAACCGCGTACGCCGGCCGCAGCATCACCGCGTTTTCACAGCCGATGACGGTTTTTACCAGCTGCAGTTGGACATCAAAAGGCAGCGAAGTGGACAGGCCATTGACGTAGATCTCGTCGGTGCTGATTCCTTCGGGCTCCAAAAAGATTTGGTGCCGTTCTTTATCGGCGAATTTGACGATCTTGTCCTCAATGGAAGGGCAATAACGGGGGCCAACCCCTTTGATGGCGCCGCTGTAGAGTGGGGATCGGTGGAGATTGGCGCGAATGATCTCGGCGGTAGCCGCGGTGGTGTACGTGATGTGACATTGCATCTGGCCGCCGAGCTGGGCGAGGATCGACCCGGGTGGGTAGGGTCCGGAGCAGGAGTATGAAGCAGGGAATCGCACGATGGAATGTTCCACGTGGAACAATTCGTCCTTCCAGTGCGAGAAGTAAGGCACCGGCTCGTCCCCCGGCTGTGGTTCGGTCTTGGAAAAGTCAATGGAGCTTCGCAGTAAACGCGGAGGCGTGCCGGTCTTCATCCGGCCCAGCTCCAGTCCTAGGCGGCGCAGCGATTCACTGATCCCGAAAGCGGCCTTGTCCCCGGCACGGCCCCCCGGAAGCTGTGTGGACCCGATGTGCATCAGACCTTTGAGGAACGTCCCCGTCGTTACCACCACGGATTTGGCACGGTACTCCACGCCCAGGGAGGTCCGCACTCCCACGATCTCCCCGCTATCTGTCACCAATTCCGTGGCTTCGGCCTGCATGATGTCCAAGTTCTCCTGCCGCTCACACACCCATTTCATCCGCATCTGATAGGCCTTTTTGTCGCATTGAGCCCGTGGCGCCCAGACCGCAGGACCCTTGGTGGTGTTCAGCATACGGAACTGGAGTCCGGTCATGTCGGTGTTGATTCCCATCTCCCCGCCCAATGCGTCCACCTCCCGCGCCAGATTTCCCTTGGCCAAGCCACCAATGGCCGGGTTACAGGACATTTGGCCTATCGAGTCGGGATTCAAGGTGAGCAACAGGGTCTGGCATCCCATGCGCGCCGCGGCCAGGGCCGCCTCGATCCCGGCATGGCCCCCGCCCACCACAATGACGTCGTATGGCTTGGGGAATGGAAAATATTCAGAATGCACGGAAGAATATAACTTCGCGCGATGGGATCGCTTGGATTCCACTTGCCGGATTGTGGGCCAGCATCAGACAAAGGTCGTGGATTTCCTCGCGATCCGACCCGGCTTCCAAGGATTGAGCGATTTCATCACTGGTCATCGGCTTGCCGCGATTGGCGCGGAAGTGGCCTATCACACGTTTCTGGAGGGCGATGACCCTTTCCGACGCCTTCTTCCCAGCTTCCACGCCCGGCTGATGATAGGCATTGATATTGATCAGCGAGGCATAAAGTCCAACGGCACGTTCGAACAGAGCGATGAGGCAACCGATCGTGAACGGGCTGAGCACGTCCAGCGTGATGCGGATGACGCCTCTGCCCTTTTCAGCGATGGCTTTGGCGGTGCCGGAGCAGAAGCTGTGAAGGTAATCTCCTGCGGTGACCAGATCGTTCATGAGGACCGGCGGACCGTTTTGGTGTCGGAGCACCTCAATGAATGTGATGAAAAAATTCGGCAAACCGTCTCTAAGTTGCTGGACGTAAGAGTGTTGGTCGGTCGTCCCTTTATTCCCGAAAACAGTTAGCCCTTGGTGAACGACCTGGCCGTTGCGGTCCAGTTCCTTGCCAAGCGACTCCATGACGAGCTGTTGCAGGTACTTGGGGAACAACTCGAGTCGATCCTTGTAGGGCAGGACGACCATGTCTTTTGCTCCTTTACCGTTACCTGCGAAATGCCAAGCCAGAGACAGGAGGGCTGCCGGGTTTAGATTAACGTTACAGACGCGCGTCGCTGCATCGCAGCACTTGGCCCCCAGCAACATCGAATCAATGTCAAACCCCTGTAGCGCTGCAGGAAGCAAACCAACCGCCGAGGTCTCGCTGGTCCGGCCCCCCACCCAGTCCCACATAGGAAAGCGCCCAAGCCAACCCTCCGTGACCGCCTGTTTGTCCAGTTGACTGTTCTCCTGCGTAACAGCCACGGCATGTCGGGCGAAAGGAAGCCCTCTGTGGGCATAAGCAGTCTGCGCGATTTTCAGGCCGTTTGCCGTTTCCTTGGTCCCGCCCGACTTGGAGATAACGATACAGAGGGTCCGACCCAACTCGTTACTCAACTGGCGCACCACACGCTGCATTCCGTCCGGATCGGTATTGTCAAAGAAGTACGGTTTCATCCGGTCCCGGTCCGGATCCCCCAACGCATGCGCCACCATCTGCGGACCCAAAGCCGACCCGCCGATCCCAATCAGCAACAGATTCCGAAAGGATCCATCCCTGCCACAAACCGCGCCCGAATGGACCTGGCGGACGAACGCCTTGATCTGCGCCAGCGTGCGTTGGATCTGGTCCCGAATCTCCACCGTCGGCGCCAAGTCCGGATTGCGGAGCCAGTAGTGACCCACCATCCGACCCTCGTCCGGGTTGGCAATCGCACCGGCCTCCAGTGCCCGCATTTCCTCAAAAGCCCGCTGAAAAGCCGGCTCCATCGCCTGCACGTAGGACACCGGGATCCGCATTTCCCGGACATCCACGCTCAGGCCCAGTGCGGGCAGTCGCAAGAGTCCGCCGTCCCACAGGGGGTGTTGCGTCCGCTCCCAGGTGGGCTGGAGATTCATGGCACTCATATCGGGAAGACACCATTACCACAGCCGCGGCGCCGCCTCAAACCCGGACGTGGCCGTCGGACTCCCGAATCCCCCTTGGCGCTGCCCTTCCGAGAGAGCCCGGGCTCTGGCGCAAGCGGATGCAGCCCGGCATCTACGCTTTGGCCTTGGCGCCCCCTCCTCCCGGCAGCACGAAAGGGCCGGTCGAAAGCGGGTCGCCCCGGGCCCTTTCGGCTTTGGCAACCTGCTGCGGAAACTTTGTGCGCCTCTCGGTGTTGTGCAGAGAGACGGTCATGAACAAGCGCGAGCTGGAAGAGCTGCGAGCAGCGTTGTGGCAACGGCCGCTGCGTCCCGAGGAAGAAGCGCGACTTCAGTCCTGGCTGGCCGGGCATCCGGAGGAACGCGAAGATTGGGACCTGGAGCGGTCTTTGACCCACGCACTGGGCCGGCTGCGCCAAGTTGAAGTGCCTTCGAACCTGGCCGCTCGAGTGTGGTCGGCCATCGAGCGGGAGGAGGCGGCCCCGAAGCGGTGGCGCTGGGCCCACAGATTCTCGTGGGTGCGGGCGGTGTGGATTCGTTGGGCCGTGGCAGGGGCTGCAGCCCTCATCGTCGTGATGGTCTGGTGGCAAGGGTGGCAGGCGCCCAAGGTGCTGGAGCCGGAGGCCGTACAGGTCTGGGCGGAACTACTCTCGCCGGAGCCATTGGCGGAGTTCGACATCGTGGCTCGTCTGCCGGTCGGGCCTGCGCCCGATGTGGAGCTGTTGAGCTTGCTCCAATGAGAACGGTCGGCGTGGTGGGCGACGCTGGGCTGGTCTGCACGGGTGGATGCGCAGGAGAGGCGGGCACCCGTTTTTGGATCCTGTTGCTTTTGGGCACGTGGCTGACCTGCTTGAGCGTGGGGCGGGCGGGAGAGCCCGTGGGGGTCCCATCGACGCCGCCACTGCCTCCTGTGGTCTCGCCGGTGGATGCCTTCCGCGAGCTATTGGCGATGGCGCCGGAGGACCGGGAGCGGGCCCTGAGCAATCGACCGCCCGAGGTTCGTGCGCGTCTGTTGGCCAAGATCCAAGAGTACACAAAACTTTCGGCGGAGGAGCGTGAGCTTCGGCTGCGCGCGACGGAGTTGCGGTGGTATCTGGCACCTCTGATGCGGCAGGCGCCGCAGGAGCGGCCCCCGCTGGAGACGACCGTACCGGCGCATGTGCGTCAGGCGGTGGCAGATCGGCTGGCGCTGTGGGACCGGTTACCGGCTGCGGTCCGGGAGCAATTCCTGCAGAGCGAGCACGCGTTGGACTACTTCAGTCGCATCCCTCGGGGCGCGCTCCCGGCGGGCGGCCGTCCACCGGTGGCTGTCGGGGCAACCGGTGCTCCAGCCGCGAGGGAAAACGAGGCGGTACGCCTGCCGGGAGGCCGTCGGTCTGCAGATTGGCAACCGGCGATGCGGCAGTTGGCGCGCTTTTTCGAGTGGACGCCGGAGGAACGCGAGCGAGCGTTGTCCACGCTGAGCGAGGCGGAGCGCCGGTTGATGGAAGAGAGCTTGCGGCAATTCGAGCGGTTGTCACGGGAGCAACGTCGGGCCGTGATCGCCTCGTTTCGTCGCCTGGCGGCGATGTCGCCAGAAGAGCGACGCGCGTTTCTGCGGAATGCGGAGCGTTGGGCGGCCATGAGTCCCTCGGAGCGGGAAACCTGGCGTCGGCTGGTGCGACAGGTGCCGGAACTGCCGCCGCTGCCCCCGGGTTTCTTCGAGGCGGGGTCAATGCCCCCGCTGCCTCCGGGTGCCCCTGGCGCACGGTCGGCTCAATCGCCTTCCCCGCCCTCTTCTCCATGAAAGGCTGGCCGGATTTGACCACGCCCGCGGCGGCTGAACCCTCCGGAGCAGGAGAAGAGTCCGCCTCGACCGGGTCAATGCCGCGGCCGACGGAGGTGGCTCGCGACCCCGGCCCCACGGATGCCGATCTGGTGCAGGCCGTGCGGTCCGGTAACATGGCGGCCTTCGAAGAACTGATGCGGCGCTACGGCCCGCGGGTGTTTGCCACGGTTCGCCGGTATGCCCGGCGGGACAGCGAGGTGGCGGACCTCGCGCAAGAAATCTGGATCAGGGCATTTCAGAAGCTGTCGAGTTTTCGGGGTGAAGCGCCGTTCGAGCACTGGTTGATGCGGCTCGCGGTGCGCGCCTGTTACGATGCGTTGCGGGCCCATCGGCGCAGCCGGGAAGCGACCTTTACAGATTTGACCGAGGCGGAGCAGGAATGGCTCATGGGTCTGACGCAGACCGCCGACGACTCGGATCGGCATCGCAGCGAGGCGGCCCGCCAGTTGGTGGATCGGCTGCTGGAGCTATTGTCCCCGGCGGACCGGCTGATATTGACCCTGTTGGAGCTGGAAGAGCGGTCGGTCAAGGAAACCGCCGAGCTGACAGGCTGGTCCGTGACCACGGTCAAGGTACGGGCGTTTCGGGCGCGGGCGCGGATGCGGCGCCTTTTGTCGCGGCTGATGAAGGACAAGTTTTTGTAGGCCGGCGCTGCGCTGTGTAACCCGGCCGGCCTCCCGCACGTCTCAAAGAAAGGTCAACCAGCACATGGACCGGCAAGTGGAAGCACTGAGGCAACGATTGATGCGGGCTGCCCGGGCCTGTCCGCCCTCGGCCTCGGTGCCACCGGGCTTCGAAGCCAGGGTGGTAGCGGCCTTGCGGCAGGGGGCACCTTCCGTGGACCCGATCCGCGGATGGATCCAGGGGCTCATGCGGGCCGCCTGGGCGTGTGCCGGCTTGAGCCTGCTGTTGACCTTGTGGCTCTGGATGGTGCCCATGGGCGAGGGCGCCGGAGAAGCAGCGGCGGACCTGGAATCCACCTTGTTGGCCGCGGTAGAGGATTCCGAGTGGACTTGGTGAACCGCGTGTCCGACCAGTGTGCGGCCATGGCTGGCGACCGGATCCAATGGGGTTATGAGTGAACCGATCACGGGGAATGCAACGCGGACCGCCGGGGTCGGCGCAGCTGCGTGGAAGATCGCGCTGGCCACGGCGATCATTTTTGCGGCGGGGGTTTTGACCGGGGGCCTGTTGGTCGGCAAGGCCGTGCGCGAACGGGTCGGCCGTTTTCGTGCCATGGGCCCCGCGGCTGCTCCAGGGCCGACCCACCCCAATGCGGTCGCTCCCGCGCCCCCGGCGGCTCCGATCCTGCCGCCTCTCTCCGAGTTACGGCACCGGGCCGGACCCGAGCTCCAGCGTCGGCTGGAGGAACGGCGCATGGAATTCTTGCTGCGGGCAACCCGCGAACTGAACCTTTCCCCGGAACAGCGCGCGCGCATCGAACAGCACATCCGGGAAAGTCAGGAACGCATCCGGCAGTTGTGGGATTCGATCCAGCCGCAGCTGCGAAGGGAGGTGGCGGAAGCCCGGGAGCGAATCCAACAAGAACTGACCCCAGAGCAGCGGCGTGCCTTTGAACGGTTGCTGCGGCGGGAGCCCGGGCGGAGGGCCGAGGAACCGGGCGCAGCGCCCCCTCCGCGGCCGCCCGGACCTCGCCCGCGGCCCGAGCGTTGATCGCCTGCCCTGTTCAAGGTGCAACTCGGGGCCGGGTTCGTCCCCTGCAACAAGAATCCGCCACGCTTGATGCGGTTCGGGAGCCGCTCCGCCTTTTGGGGGCGAAAAGCCGCCGGCACGACCTCACGCAGGACGGAGCGGTTTGAGTTTTCGCGAGGCGGTTGAAGAGACGGCCACGTCCTGCATGAGAGCCGACGACAGACCGCGGCAGAAACGGAAGCAAGAGGCTCCTCGTTTCCTTGCACGTCGGACGGCGCCTGGAGCGAAGGCACCTTCATGGACCCCCGCAAAACGTGTTACGAACCTGCAGTGACAGCCCAGTCCGCAGGCGGCCGGAGCCCCGAGGCTGGGCTCAGGACACACGTAACCGGCAAGGCACGTCCATCCAAAAAGCTCATCGGCTCGGCCGGCCTGCCAATCGGTGCTGCGCGGCCGGCAGGTCTCCAGGGAAAGGAGTTTGGTCCGCGGCCCGGGCGGCTCGGGTTTGCGAGGCTGCGACGCGTTACATTTTCGGCTGTTCCGCAGGCGCCGTTGGTCTTATGGTGCGGGCTCCCATGAACCAACCGGATCGACTGGAAGAGATTTGGCGGCTGCAGCACGCGTTGAACGAGCGCATCGGGGTGCGGACGGAAGGTCTGAGCGAGGCCGAGCGCATCCACTGGATTCTGAACTACTGCCGCGCCATGTCCCAGGAGATCGCCGAACTGACCGACAGCGTCCCGTGGAAATGGTGGGCCCGGTACCAAAGGTTCGACGAACAGAACGCGCGCGTGGAGGTGGTGGACCTGTTCCATTTCCTGATCAGTCTCGCCCAGGTGCTGGGAATGACCGCCGAGGACCTGTATCAGGCGTATCTCAAGAAAAATGCGGTGAATTTCCAGCGGCAGGAAACGGGCTACACCGCCAAGGACGAGCAGGACAGCCGGCACATCTGATTCACGGGCGAGGACCGGTTCGGATCCCGCGGACCCCAATCAAGGAGGCCAGCGCGGGTGCGCACTCTCTCCCGTGGTGGCATCGTAACAGCCGGGGTTTTGGCCGGCTCGGATCCACGCGGGCAGATGCAAGCCCGTGTGCGCACGCGGCCGGCTGCGTTCTTCCCTCGAGCGGCCATGCCGGGGTCCGGCCCAAGCAACATCGCGAGCCGACGGCCGGGTGAGCGGCACACCGCGCAGCGCGTGTTCTGGCAATCAGGAAGAGGTTGCGCGCACGCCTGTCACCCGGCGGTCGGCGCCTTGGCGACCGTCGATCCACCGGGACGGCTCAGGTCTTGAAATCCCTGACCTGGAAACCCACCGCGCCCAGGATGAAGGCAGTGGCGTTGGCGCCGAGCAGGACCAGTTGCGACTGCAGGATCTCCCACCAGGGAATGGGCGAATCGAACACGCGCAGCCAGCAGCGGAAGTGGTGGGGGAGAAGCCAGACCTCGTAGCGATCGAAGAAGGGAATGGATTCCAGGACCAGATTCACGAACAGGTAGGAGAGCGCCAGGATCGTGGCGGCCGCGGGCTTCATGTTGAAGCAGGAGAACAGGAAGGCCAGGCTCAACATCGTCACCGCGTTCATGCCCAGAAAGACGTGGGCCAGAAGGTAACGTTGGAGCCCAGCTTCGCTGCTCAGCACCGCAAAGGCCTGGCCGGGCGCAAAGACAAACATCCCCTTCCACGGAAACCAGAGCCGCGCGCACAGGACGGCCGTGGCGCCCAGCACCAACACCAGCGACAACGCGAACAAGGCGCCCGCCAGCCATTTGACGGTCAACAGGCGCAGCCGCGAAATCGGTCTGGACAGAATCATGCGCAGTGTTCCGTCTTCGGCCTCTTTGGCCACCAGATCGCCACCTACCAGGGTCGTGTACAGAGGCATTAGAAGCAGGATCTGGGGGATCAGCATGATCACCGCCACGGTCAGGGCCGAGATGAATTCGCGGGCCAGGTAGCCGTTGCCTTCCAGCAAACGTTCCAGGTCCTGCTGCCAACGCGTGAATCGGAACGCCAGCAGCATGGCGTTCTGGGCCAACAGGAACATGCCGAAGCCGATGTAGGTTCGCTTTTTGCCGAACAGTTTCCAGAGTTCGTTCCTGAGATGCAGCCAGAACATCGCGAGCTTTCAGGTTGCGGCCGGACGGCGCGTCACCTCCCGGCTGTCGGACCTGCTGTCCGATTGCGGGTCGGGCCGCATGAGTGACAGATAAAACTGCTCCAGCGTTTGCCGGGGCCGGCGGAGCTCCAACAGATCGAATCCGGCCTCGACGATCCAGCGGGCCAGTTGGTCGGGGGTGATGCCCGGGGCCGGGCGCACCCAACCGCCTTCAGCGTCCCGGCCCGCCTCGAGCACCAGCCCGACGGCCTGCAGGCCCGCCACGGCACGTTCGAAGGGGCGGGCCTCCAATCGGATCGGACCCTCCGCCCATTGGACGCGGTCCCACGGGCCTTCGAAGACCTTGCGGCCCTGGCGCAACACAGCGATGCGGGTGCAGAGCTGTTCCATCTCGCCCAGTTGATGGGAAGAGATCAGCAGGGTCAGACCCAGTTCCCGGTGCAGCCGTTGGAGCATTTGTCGGAGCTCGTGCACGCCCTCGGGGTCGAGGCCCTCGCCGGGCTCATCCAGAATCAAAAGATCCGGGTGCGGCAACAGGGCCTGGGCCAGGGCCAGGCGGGCTCGCATGCCGTGCGAGTAGGTCCGCACCGCCGAATGCTCGCGCCCGGTCAGGCCCACCCAGTCCAACACCTCGGCCAATCGCCGTTGCGACACGGGCGCGGTGTAGCTGGAGAAGATCTCCAGGTTGCGCAATCCGCTCAGGTATTCGTAAAAGGCCGGAGTTTCGAAGATGGCGCCCACCCGGGCCAGCGCCCGGGTCCGCTGCGTGGCGACGTCCCAACCATGGATGCGCACCTGTCCGGCGGTGGGCCAGACCTGTCCCAGCATCATGCCAATGGCGGTGCTTTTGCCGGCGCCATTGTGTCCGAGGAGACCGAAGACTTCTCCGATGGGAACCGTCAACGTGAGGTCCTCCACCGCCGTGCGGCGTCCGAACCGCTTGGTCACGTGATGCAGCTCGATCGCCGCCGTCATCGGGCCCCCTCCAGTACCAACAAATTGCGGATGTGACCGTCGGCGTAGAGATAGTTCACCGCCCGCCGCTCGCCGCGGGCGCGATGGAACCCTTCTTTATCGAACATGAGCGGCATGCGCGAGCTGCCGAAGCGCATGCCGAACACCTGCAGGTCATCGGCGCGCTGGCCATTGAGCAGACTGTTCCACGCATAGCTGGAACCCGTCCGCTCGAACAACTGCGCCGTATCGGAGGGGCATCGAAACACCCGCACATCTCCCACCTCGTCGGCCAGGACCTGGTCCGGACCGGGCAGGACAGGTCCGGGCGGCAGGCTGTTGGTGTCCGGGGGCCGATCCCGCATGACCGGCAGGCGCTGATGGTTTTGATCCACGTACATCTGCAGGGCCAGCCCGATCTGGCGCAGGTGCCCCATGCAAGCGGTGGCGCGGCCGGCTTCGCGCGCGCGGCTCAGACCCGGCAGGAGCAGCCCGGCCAGCAGCGCCAGGATGCCGAGCACGACCAGGAGCTCCAACAGGGTGAAACCGCGAGACCATCCATTGTGGGGCTCTGCCAGGATTCCGTTCATGGGTCGTCTTCACCGGTCGGGTCGCCCCCGGAAGAATCGTCCGCTCTGCATGAGCCGCTGCAGTTCTTCGAGAACGGGCGCCAACTCGGCCTTGGTCTGGGCCGAGCTCTGCGAGTAGAAGGCGCGCAGTCCGTGGAGGGTGACCTGCCGCTGCAGATCCTCGCTCCAACCCGGAGGGGGTTCGGCCGGAGTGACTCGGCCGGACTCGATTGCGGCCTCGCGCACGCGGCGCATGGCTTCGCGCAAGGCCCGCTGCCGACGATCCGCGGGCAGTTCCTCGAAGGCGGCAATCATTTGTTGCAGCCCCTGCGGCAGGGTGGCATCCAGGAACGCCGCGCGTTCGTCCTCCGTCATGACCGCGAACCAGTTGGTCCAGAAGCCGTCCAGCCGTACACGACGTCGCTCTTCGTAAGGCAGCGCGTTGAGTCCCTCGGCCAACTGACGCAACGCGCGCTCCCGCTCCGGACCCCGCAGCCGGGCCAGGTCGGTGCTTTCGACCCACTGCCGCAGCTTGTCTGCGGTCATCTTTTGCGCAGCGGCCCATTGGTAGCCGGTCCAGATCAGGATCCAGACCAGGGCCAGGGCTCCTGTGCCGGCCAACCACCACCGCAATCGGAGCTGCATAGCGCTTTCACGATAGCGTCCCCGGCTCCGGGTTGCCATATCGCAACGCGCGCCACCGGCTCCCAGCACTTGCCCGCCGGGGCCGGGCGCGGGCGTGCCCCGGGCCTTCGCTGCGCAGAACGGGATCCCGATCCCTTCGCAAGTCCGGGTTCGTCGCCATGGATCGGTCCGCCGAAAAACACCTTGTACCGCCCGTGGGGCAGCCCGCCGGGTGTGCCTGGACCAAGGGAACACGCAGCTATCCCCGGCTTTTCACAACCGGGTCGGTTGGGAACACGGTGAGCCGTTCAGGGAAAACGGGTGCGTGGAGGCCGGCCGGTTCGTCGCCACGGGCAACCATCCCAAAACGCGGGCCAACGCGGGTGGAAGAGCGCGGGTGCGGGAACGTCAGCGACCTTTCGATTCAGGTCCCCCGGCCCGCACGGCCCGGCTTGGATGCGCGAGCTCACGGCAGGCGGCTGTTGCGCTTGCCGGTCCTCCGCGGGCTTCCTAAGCTTTCGCGCCATGTATGCAAGGCTGTCTTGCTTGTTGGGCCTGGCGTTGCTTATGACCGGATGCACGGCTGCCTCCAAGAAAAAGGCGTTTCACACGCCAATTCGATCGCTCAAGGAAGCCCAGGCGCGGGCGGCGCACTTCGGCTCGGTGATTGCCGTGCCCGCGTTCGAGACCACGCCCGAGGCCATCCGGCGGTTGGTGGATCGGACCATGGCCACCGGCAACGCCGCGCTGGACGAGATCGCCGGTCTGGACCGCACCCGTCTGACCTTCGAAGACACCGTGCGCGCGCTGGACGATCTCAATCACCTGGTGGGCACGGCGGCCAACCGCCTGGCGTTCATCAAAGAGACCAGCCCGAACCCCGCGCTGCGGCAGGCCGCCACCGAGGCCCTCAAGACCCTGCAGGAATGGGCCGTGGGCATCGAGTATCGAGAGGACGTTTACCAGGTCATCCGCGCCTACGCGGACACCCGCCCGCAGCTCTTCGGCGAGGACGCCAAGTTGTTGGAGGAAACCCTGCGCGACTATCGCCGCGCAGGTCTGGCCCTGCCCAGGGAACAACGCGATCAGGTGGAGCAATGGCGCAAGGAACTGGCCCGGCTTTGCACGGATTTCGACACGCACATCACCCAGGCGACCAAGGCCCTCAAGTTTCGCCGCGCCGACCTGGAGGGCTTACCCGACAGTTTCCTGGATCAGCCCGGCATCAAAACCGGCCCGGACGAATACACGATCCAGGTCAATGTGACCTGGCAGTACCTGATGGTGATGGAAAACGCGCGGCGCGAGGAGGTTCGGCGCCTGGTGGAGACGGAGCGTTACCGCCTGGCCCGGGAAGAAAATGCGGAGCTGCTCGGGCGCATCTTGGCCCTGCGCGATCGCATTGCCAAAGCCCTCGGGTATGCCCACTGGGCGGATTATCAGATCGAAACGAAGATGGCGAAGACCGCGGCGCGCGCGCTGCAGTTCCTGCAGGAAACCTCGGCCGCGCTCCAGCCCAAGTTCGATCAGGAAAAGGCCGAGTTCCAGGCGCTCAAGGCCCGGGACACGGGCGATCCCAACGCCGTGGTCCACATCTGGGACTGGCGCTATTACGCCAACCAGCTCAAGAAGGAACGCTACAACGTGGACGCCGAGCAGTTGCGCGTGTACTTCCCCTACCAACAGGTCCTGGACGGCATGTTCCGGATCTACCAGCGCATCTTCGAGTTGCGCTTCGACCGGATCGACCCGCCATGGCGCTGGGTGGACGACATCCAGCTCTACGCCGTCAGCGACGCCGTCACGGGGGAACCCCTGGGGTTGTTCTACCTCGACATGTTTCCCCGTGAGGGCAAGTTCAATCACTTCGCCCAATTCGGGCTGATCGAGGGCAAGCTGTTGCCCGACGGCCGCTACCAGCGCCCCACCGTGGCCCTGGTCTGCAATTTCCCGCCTCCCCAAAAAGACCGGCCCTCGTTGCTGTCGCATGCCGAGGTGGAAACACTGTTCCACGAGTTCGGCCACGCCATGCATTCCATTCTTACGCGGGCCAAGTACAGCCGGTTCGCCGGCACCAGCGTGCCGCGCGACTTCGTGGAAGCCCCTTCCCAGATGCTCGAGAACTGGGTCTGGGACAAAACCGTCCTCGACAGCTTTGCCGCGGATTATCGCGACCCGTCCCGGAAGATTCCCGAGGAGATCCTGCGGCAACTGAAAGAGGCCAAGCGCTCCAGCATCGCCCACTTCTATCGGCGCCAGTTTTCCTTCGGGATCCTCGACCTCACGTTACATACCCAGATCCACGAAGGAAATGCGTCCGAGACCATCCCGTTGGCCAATCGCATTCTGAGCGAGGTGTTCTATCCCGTGCCCGAGGACACGACCTTCGTCACCTACTTCGGACATCTCACCGGTTATGACGCCGGGTACTACGGCTATGCGTGGGCCGATGTGATCGCGGCGGACATGGCCACGGTGTTCGAACAAGCCCCGGAAGGGTACTTGGACGTGCCCACCGGCCGGCGGCTGCGCCGGGAGATTTACGAGCCCGGCGACTCGCGCGACGTCAACCTCTCGGTGGAAAAGTTCCTGGGCCGGCCCGTCCGCAAGGAGCCGTTCTTGCGCGAATTGGGAATCGTCACCGAGCCGGCTTCCGCCGCGGCTCGCTGAAACGTGCACGTTCGGAGCTGGGTCGGGAGCTCTGGGCAGATTGCCCTCGGGGCCTCCACCGGGCCCGTCCTTGAGGGTCTCCCCAGATCCGGGCCGGCGCGCCATGTTGTCCGTCAGGGATAATGTGCGAGGCATGACCGCCCTGCGGCAGGGCCGCGGAGCCTCCACAGAAAGCACGCCGAAGGAGGAGGTGTGCGAACTTTGAAGCCGTGCGAGGGCGCATGCGCACTCTTGGGTCAGGGCTGTGCTGTGTCCGGCGGCGGTGTGCGTTGCGCCAGCCAGCGTTTCCACAGCTCCAATTCCACGTACAACTCCAAGAACACACGGGGTCTCAGTTCGTACAGCCCGGTCATCACCCATCGTCGCCCCGACCGTTCGTCGAGCTTCACATTCCACTCCGCCGCGGCGACCACCACCGGCGCCCACGGTGCCTCTGGAAACCGATCGTACCAACCCACTCGCTCCAGGCTCCGCCAATACCACGGCAGCGGCCAGTACCCGTGATTCGGCACCGCCACTTGAACGGGCATGCGTGGGCCGTCCGCATGCACCCGCGCCAGATCCAGGACCCGCCGGGCCATGCGCAGGACGTCGGGCACCGTTTGTGCGTACACGTAGGGATTGCGCCAGTCCGAGTGACGCACAAAGTTGGCCTGCCAGCACTGCCAGCCCAGGTGGACGACGCCCGCGGTCAAGAGTCCCGCGTAAAGCGCCCGGGCCGTCAGCGGCATCAACCAACAGGCAAGACGGGCGGCCCCGACGCCGGCAAGGAGCACGAACCCGTGCCAAAAGCCCACCAGGCACCACGGCGTTTTGTAAGGGATCAGGGTGTAAAACACGGTGAGGGTCAGAGTGTAGATCATCACGCCGCGGACCAGGACGCGATTCGTTGGCCCCAGGCCCTGGCCACGCAGCGCCAAGCCCATGGCGACACATGCGAGGACCAGGATCAGCCCCTCGGTCCACAATGGTCCCCGGGGGCGCTGGAACCAGAGCAACCGTTCCAGGTAGAAGTACCAGGGATGAATGTGCGGCGAGTCACCGGCGGCCCGCTGCAGCCAGGGCAGGTAGGAAAGGATCGAGTCCAGGGGACCACGCCAGTGCGTGAAAAAGGAGGTGTAAAACGTCACGGACACCACCAGGGCCGCAAAGGCCGCCCAGAGCACGTGTCGGCCGTTCCATGTCCTCCGCCATTGGGCGAGGAACCCCGGTCCGCCTTCCCATCGGCTCACGACTGCAACCGCGATCGCCAACGCGCCCAGGGGAAGGACGAACGTTTCCTTGGTGGCGTGCATCAGTCCGAGGGCCACACCTGCGAGGACGGCCCACGAGGCGCGGCGCTCGGAAGTGTATCGCCAAACCGCAACGCCCAGCAGCAGGGTAAACAGCCCCAACAACATTTCATGAATGAAGTTGCGGCTGTAGAAGACCAGGGCCGGCGAGAGCGCGGTGAATCCGGCCGCAGCGACGGTCGCACCGGCGCCCAGGGCGTGTCGCAGCGGCCACAGCAGCAGGACCATGGCGACCCCGGCGAGTGCGGGGGTCAACCGCAGGGTGGCCTCGTCCAGCGCGGCAAAGCTGGGCACACCCCGCAGGCGAATGGGAATCAGGGAGAAGTAATAGAGCGTCGGCCCGTGATGTTCGCCCGGGTCGTAACGGTACGGCTCGGAACTCCACGCGGCGGCCTGCCGGATGGCATTGACCGCTTCGTCATTGTGCATGGGCCGGAGATCCAACTGAACACAGCGGATCCCCAGCGCCCCGAGGGCGATCAGGCCAAACGCCCACGCCCAGCCACGGTTCATGAGGCCGGGAGGGCGTAGACCTCCAGCTCCTGCCAGCAGTTCAGCGCGCTCTGGCTGCTGCCGCGCGTGTAGCAGCGAACGTACCGGGCCTTCACGCCCTTGCCGTCCACAATCTTGCCCTCATGGGTCTCGAAGTACTCGCGGTCCGTGCCCACGCCCAGGCCGGAGGAATTGTCCACGTCGTTGTTGAAGAGCGTCACCACCCCTTCCCGGAATTCGGGGTCATTGGACACCTGCACGATCACGTCATGAAAGACCTGGATGTACCGATGATCGTGCCACATGACGATGGCATGGATTTCGTAAGTCGCACCGAGATCCACCTGAATCCACTGCGTGCCGCGGCGAAACTCCACGGCGTCGTAGTCGAACGCCTCTTTCTTGCCGTCGGTGATCTGACTCAGTTCGCCGGTAAACGGGGGCACGCTGGACGTGACCGCCTTGCCCAACGCCACGTTCGTCACGCCTTTGGGCACGTAAAACGGCGGACGAGGCTTGTCCGACAGGGGCTCCACATTCGGTCCACTGGGCAAATCCTCCGGCGTTCCTTTGAGCGTGGGTGCCGGCAGTTTCAACTCCAGGGGCACCTTGTCCTGCGCCACAGCCGCTCCTGAGGCCAGCGCCCAGGCCAGCCCCACCGCGCCCACCAAGCCGATCCACTTCCGGTACGTTTTGCGATCCCTTCTCATGAATCTTTTTCTCCTGCGTCGTCGTTTGGCCCTCCCGGATACCCGATTCCAGAGGCCATGGAAAGCCGAATATGCCCGGCCCGCCACACCATGGGACGAACCGCCGCAGCGACCCATTCAAAAGCTGCGGGGCCGCCGACCCCCGAGGCACTCGGCCCTGTTCCCGACCACAGGCCGCGCGCGGGCAGGCCCCCGGCAGATCTAGACAACCATGGCCCGGGATGAAGACCGACGCAACCCCCGCTCTGCTCCCGGGCCGAGCCGGCAAGAATTCTCGTCGGGCCCGATTTTCGCCGCGGATGCTCCACCCCGGGCACCGTGCCCGCTTGTGCCGCCCCTCGCGGCGGACCGGTGGCATGCCGGATCCGGCCAGATGATCCGGGAGGTGCCGGGGTCGGCGCTGGTTCGAACTCGGGACCACCCGGTCGGGCTTCTTTCAAAGCCCCCGAGAGTCGCGCGGAGGATTGATTCGGCCGGCGTTTTCTTCACGATGGCGCCATGAAACGCTTGGCGACCTCAACCGTTCGTCCGCAGGGCGCCGCTTGGGGAGCGGCCCTCCTCTCGACCTGGCTGGCCACCGCAGGCATTTGCACGGCCACGTTGCAGCCGGTGGGCTTGCAGTGTGAATACCGGGTAAACCCGTTGGGTGTGGACGAGCCCCGGCCGCGCTTGTCCTGGCGGGTGGAATCGTCCGAACGGGGCCAGCGTCAGACCGCCTACCGCATCCTGGTGGCCAGCCAGCCGGCGTTGCTCGAACGCGAGGTGGGAGATCTGTGGGACAGCGGTCGCGTGGAAAGTGGGGAATCGGTGAACATCCCGTACGGCGGCCGGGCGCTGACTTCGCGACAGGAATGTCACTGGCGCGTGTGCGTATGGGACCGGGACGGTCGTCCCCAATGGAGCCAGCCGGCCCGTTGGACCATGGGTTTGTTGAGCCCCGAGGACTGGCAGGCACGGTTCATCAGCTTTCGTGACGCCGCGCCCGTGCATCGCGATCGGGAGCGTCTGTTCCTGCCGCCGGCACGGCAATACCGACGCGAATTCACCCTCACCAAACCGGTGCGCCGGGCCACTCTCTACGCCACGGCCCTGGGGATCTTCAAGCTGTATCTGAACGGCCGCCGGGTGGGCGATGCGTACTTTGCGCCCGGTTGGACGGATTATCGACAGCGCGCGTACTACTGGACCTGGGACGTGACCTCGTGGGTGCGGCGCGGCCGGAACGCCTGGGGCGCCTGGGTGGCCGACGGCTGGTACGCGGGCTATGTCGGGTTCGGATTGCTCGAAGGCATCGGCACCGAGCGCATCGGCCGGTATACCTACGGCAAAACTCCCGCCTGGATGGGACAACTGGAGGTGGAGTACAGGGACGGTTCCCGCGAAATCATCGTCACCGAAGGACGCGACTGGAAAGTCACCGGCGAGGGGCCCATTCGCGAAGCGGATCTCTTGATGGGCGAGCACTACGATGCCCGCCGGGAACAACCCGGCTGGGCCGAGCCCGGATTCGACGACGGCTCGTGGGAACCCGCGATCCCGGCCGAAGAAAACGGCTCGGTCCCCGCCACGTTCTACGAATTCCAGAATCCAGCCGAGCCGGGCCGCGGCCCCGAAATTCAGGGTCGTCCCGTGGACCTCGGCTTCCGTCGGCCGGCACGGTTGGAATCCTTCCCGGGAATGCCCGTGCGTGTGACGCAGGAATTGCAACCCGTGGGCAGGACGCAGCCCAAACCGGGCGTGTGGATCTTCAACCTGGGGCAAAACTTCGCCGGCATTGTCCGACTGAAAGTGCGCGGTCCGGCCGGCACCACCGTCCGTCTGCGGTACGGCGAGTGGTTGCACCCGGACGGCACCCTGATGACGGAGAACCTGCGTCGCGCCCGGGCCACTGACACCTACGTGCTCCGCGGCGATCCGCAGGGGGAAGTCTGGTCCCCGCGGTTCACCTACCACGGCTTTCAATACGTGGAAGTGACCGGCTATCCGGGCGAGCCCGCGCTCGACGCCATTACCGGACTGGTGCTTCACAGCGACACCCCGTTGGCCAGCGGCTTCGAATGTTCCGATCCCGTGGTCAACCGACTGTTCACCAACATCGTTTGGACGCAGCGCGCCAACTTCGTGGACCTGCCCACCGACTGTCCGCAACGAGACGAGCGGCTCGGCTGGACCGGCGACGCGCAGATCTACATCCGCGCCGCCACGTACAACGCCGACACCGCCGCCTTCTACACCAAGTGGCTGCGCGAACTGATGGAAAGTCAGCGCCCCAGCGGCACCTTCCCCGGCTACGCGCCGTTCCCCTTCCAGCACGGCTGGGACTTCGGCACCGCCTGGTGCGACGCGGGGGTGATTTGCCCCTGGACCGTGTGGTGGGTGTACCAGGATCAGCGCATCCTGGAGCGCTGCTGGCCGGCCATGACCCGATTCCTAGAATGGCGCAAGTCCAGCAGCCGCGAGGATCTGGGCGTGGCGCACGGGAACGGCTGGGGCGACTGGCTCAACCAGGACGAGCCCACCCCGTTGGAGTTCATCGACACCGTGTACTACGCCTACAGCACGCGCCTGATGGCAGACATGGCCCGGGCGCTCGGGCGCACCCGCGAAGCCGAAGAGTACCGTGACCTCTTCCGCCGCATCGCGGCGACTTTCGCCCGCAAGTATGTCCAACCCGACGGCACGCTCGCCGTGGACACGCAAACGGCTTATGCGCTGGCGCTGTTCACCGATCTGATCCCCGCCTCCCAACGCGCTGCCGCCGCCCGGCGTTTGGCCGACAAGATTCGCCAGGGCGAGTCCGACACGCGATCCGGCATGCGCACCGGATTCCTCGGCACCCGTCACTTGCTGCCCGTGCTGACCCGCTTCGGCCACCATGACCTGGCGTTGCACCTCTTCCAGAGCCGCAAATTCCCGTCCTGGGGCTACGAGGTCGAGCAGGGCGCCACCACCGTGTGGGAGCGGTGGGACAGTTACACGCACGAGCGCGGGTTCCAAAACGCCGCCATGAATTCCTTCGCCCACTATGCCTTCGGAGCGGTGGCCGAGTGGATGTTCCGCGATCTGGCCGGCATTGATACACGGGCGCCGGGCTTTGCCCATCTGTTGTTGCGACCCGGCCCGCCCGACCCGGGGACCCACGGCACCCCGCCCGGGCTCTCCTGGGTGCGGGCGCACTACGACTCCATCCGCGGGCGGATCACGAGTCATTGGCAGGTCCGGGATGGTTGGTTCGAGTGGGATGTGACCATCCCGGCCAATGTCACTGCCACCGTTTATCTGCCGGTGATGGATCGCGCCTCGCCCAGCGAGAGCGGCCAGCCGTTGCGGGAGGCCCGGGGCGTGAAGCTCATCGGTCTGGATGAGAACCGCGCGGTCCTGGCCGTGGAATCCGGCACGTACCACTTCCGCTGCCGCTGGTCTCGATAGGACAGCGAGCGGCGCGACACCTGTCGTCACGCTCGACGCCCGGTGGCCCGCAGGGGGTAGAGGGAAAGAGTGTTGCGCCCCCGTAGTTCCGAAGGGCGTCTTGTGCTCGCGCGCGGCAGCAGCGAAACACGAACCGCTTTTCAACGCCAGAGGTGGGGCACCCTGTACCCCTCGGTCCCCTCGCCCTCAGGAGGGGCGAAGCTCGCCCCGTTGCGCCAGCCGGCGAGCGAGCCTGCAGCAGGTTGCGCAGAGGCCACGCGCTCCGGCAGTCCGCGCTCGCAAGGCGCGGCAGGTTCGCAACACCAGCGGCCGCAAGGCTCAGCTGGGAGTCGGCGGCTCCGGCGGTTTGGCGCCGGGCGCAACAGCGCCGGGCCCCGGGGCTGCCTGGGGGGGCGGCGTATGAATCACCGGCACCGGATAGCGCAGCTTCATCACGTCGTCCACCAGGACTTCGATGTAGTACACGCCGGCGGTTTTGAATTCGACCTGCCCGAACAGTGTGACGTTGGTGGCATGATGGTTGGGGTCCTGAAGCACGAACCGAACCTCGCCCTTGCGCAGCACAGTGACCTGGTCGGGCGCCACGAGTCGGGTGGACTCGAGGAACTGTCCCACACCGGCGGTCCAGCGGTTGAAGATGCTCAGCTTCAGGGCGATCACGGGAAGCTGGGGGACCCGGATGAAATTGAGGACGCCGACCAGGATGAAGTTGCCGGTCACTTCCTGCCGGACGTCTTCACAGAGCAGCGAGCATTGGAGGTCGGGCAAAATGCGAGTTGGTGTCATGGGAGTTACTCAGGGCCATGCAGGCGGGACGGGGAGTCAGGCGGTGAGTTGTTCCGCGGCCTGGACGGTGTTTTGCATGAGCATGGCAATGGTCATGGGTCCGACGCCCCCGGGGTTCGGCGTGATCCGGCCGGCGATGGGCTGCACGGCGGCAAAGGCCACGTCGCCCACCAGACGGCTGCCGCCCTTGGCGCCGGGGTCGGGCACACGGTTGACGCCCACGTCCACCACCACCGCGCCGGGCCGCACCATGTCCGCGGTCACAAACTCCGGCACGCCCATGGCGGCCACGAGAATGTCGGCGCGCCGGCAGTGCGCGGCCAGGTCCCGCGTTGCCGAGTGACAAAGGGTGACCGTGGCATTGGCGCGGGGGGCTTTTTGACAAAGCAGGGCCGCCAGGGGTTTGCCCACGATGTTTCCCCGGCCCAGGATCACCACGTGCGCGCCTTCCCACGAGATGCCGGCGCGGACCAGCAGCTCCTGGATGCCGGCCGGGGTGCAGGGCCTGAACCCGCCGGGGTCTCCCAACAACAAGCGCCCCATGTTGATGGGATGAAACCCGTCCACATCCTTGTCGGGCCGAATGGCTGCATAGACGCGCTCGGGCCGGATCTGCCGGGGCAGGGGCGCCTGGACCAGGATTCCGTGCCACTGCTCATCGCGGTTCAGGCGGTCCAAGAGCTCCAACAGCTCGGCCTCGGAGGCATTCTCCGGCAGGACGTGCGTTTCGGAGCGGATCCCCAGTTCGGCGGCGGTCTTTTCTTTGCGGCCCACGTACACGCGAGAGGCCGGGTCTTCTCCGACGCGTACGAACACCAGCCCGGGCTGCACGCCGCGGGCGCGCAGGGCCGCCAGCCGGGGACGCAAATCCGCCAGGACCTGCGCGGCAATGGCGCGGCCGTTGATGAGGTTGCCGGGCTCCATTACTCCAACACCTGGATGCGGCGGATGGTGAGGACCGGCGTGGCCTTCCAGCGCGGGTCCAACCCTTCCTCGCCCGTCACGCGAATGGTGAGGCCGATGTACCGGGAGAGGTCCAGGTTGGTGGCCGTGGTGTAGAGATAATTCATGGTGCGGCCGGTCTCGAGGTCCACCAGCGCGTAACGGCTCGGAGCCTGGATGCTGAAGGTGCGTCGGACGCGGCCCTCGCGGGTGACGACGCGCACTTCGGGGAGTTCCCGGGCCGCCGCCGCGGCGCGGGCCGCTTCATCTTGCGCAATGAGCTCGGCCATCTTTTGCCGCATGGCCTCACGAGCCTTCTCCAGAGCTGCCGGGTCCGCGCCCACCCCGGGTGGCGGCGGCTCCGTGAAGGTTGGCGCAGGCTCCGTTTCGGGCTCGGTCGGCGGGCCCGCCAACACCGGAGGTTCCGCAACCGTGACCGGGGTGGTGGTTTCCGGAGTCGGCGGCACATTCGTCGAAGCTGCCGGCGGCGTCGGCGTGGGTGCGGGGGCTTCCCCGGCTTCCTGGCGCAGGAACCGCGAGGCCACGAAGGCGTAGGCGTTGGTGGGCGGCTCGATCTGGATCCAATCCCCCTCCATCACGCCCGTCTCCACGAAGGTTTCGCCGCGTTCCAGCAGGCCAAGGACGCTGAAATTCTCCCCCGGACCGGCCCGCAGATTCAAACGGCTGGCCCTGACTGTCTTGTTTGTGACATCGATGAACAGGCTGTGGATCCAGACCTTGACGCCCTCCGGCAGGGCGATGCGCGCCCACCGGTCGGGTTCGCCCCTGGCCGGCTTGTCGAGAACGATTTCTTCGAAGACCCGGACCTGATCGCCCTTGCGCAGAAGGGCGAGTCGTTCCCCGCGCAAGCCGGGCTGACCGCGCACGATGACCGAGTCCGCCTGCACCACGGCCGGGCCCGGCCGCAAACCACTCGCCGCCGCGGCTGGTGCAGGGTTGGTGTCTGCTTGGGCAAACGCGGTGCCGGCCAGGGCCAAGCCCAGCAGCACCCATGCAATGCTTTTCATACCTGGCCCAGTAGAGTTTTTATCTCGGGAGCTGTCAACGTCCGCCACCGCCCCGGCGGCAGGTCGCCGAGGGGGATCCGGCCAATCCGGACTCGCACCAGTCGTTCCACCTTGAGACCCAGGCGGGCACAGATGCGGCGGACTTCGCGGTTTTTCCCCTCGGCCAGTTCCAGCTCGATGACGCTGCGGCGCTGGCTGGCGCGCAGGAGCCGGACTGCAGTCGCGCGCAGCAGCTGGCCGCGGTCTCGCACCCCGTCCAGAGCCGGCCTGAGCGACGCCGGATTCACGCGTCCGGTCACGGTCACTTCATACGTCTTGCGCACGCCGTAGCGCGGATGGGTCAGGCGCAAAGCGAACTGGCCGTCGTTGGTCAGAAACAGCAGGCCCTCGCTCTGACGATCCAGCCGTCCCACGGTAAACAAGGAGCGCCACTCCGGCGGCAACAGGTCGTGGACCACGGGGCGTCCCTGCGGATCGCTCCGCGTGCACACGTAGCCCGGAGGCTTGTGCAGGGCCACGTAAAGCTTGCGTCGCGGCCGCACCGTCCAGCCATCCACCGCGACCTGATCCCGGTCGGGATCCACCTGTGTGCCCAGTCGGGTCACGACCTGTCCGTTGACCGAGACGCGACCGGACAGGATCAGCGGTTCGGCGGCACGACGCGATGCCACGCCGGCCTCCGAAAGGTACTTTTGCAAACGAACCTTCATGCACCCGGAAGCGCCAGTGGCCGCGCGCAATGCCCGAAAAGCGCATCCCCCCGGCCCGAATCCCCCGGGCGGTGAAGCCCATCGGTCCCGGCGAGAGAATCGCCGTGGCTCAGATGGCTTCCGGTTTGGTCTTGGGCAGGCCCGTAATGCGGTCGCCCGGCTTCCAAAGACCGCGTTTCTTGAGCAACGCGATCCGTTCAAACCGTTTCAGAACATTGCGCTTGCTGCCAGCGACCGACGCCGCCCGCAAACTTCGATGCTGTGACATAAAAACCCGAGGCCGACTTCGATTGAATGCCGGGCGTGTGCCCTCAGTGTCTCCCCTGCCCCACGCCCACCCGGGCAGGAGGGAGGGGTTACATACCACAGATCCCGGGTTTGCGGCAACGTTGAAAAAGTGCCCGAGAAGCCTCCGGGCGCGGTTCAGATCTCGGACACCTCCGAAGGCTCGGCGCCATTTCGAGTGTTCCCGTCACGGGGAAACAGAGGGAAAAGGCGTTTTTGGGGATCGTTGAACTCGGCACGCAGAAACCGAAATGGGGCGTTTGCTGTCCACGGATCGGACGGGCTCATCCACGCGCCGAACCCGCACCTGATTCCATGGCCCCGGGAAGTCCGTCCCCCGAATTCCATCGTGCCCCCAGTGGGTGCCCCCAATACCCCTCCTTGCGAGGGCCGGGCGGGCCCGCACTGCATTGCGCCCTTCAGCGCGGGACGGATCTGGGTTGACTTCCGTGTCGGGGCTGGCGCGGGCCGAGCCTTCCGGGGCCTCGTTGGGGGAAACGCATAAAGCGCCGGACACCGGGCGCTTTCAATGCGCCGTCCGGTGTGTTTCTCGTTTGAACGCCTTGAAAACTCGGCGAAACTCCGGCCGTCCCCCGCCCGGGAAAACCTGAAGCGAAAACGACATTCCCATGGGATCCTGAATCCGGGGCTCAAACAAGAAACGAACCTGGGGCCCCCTTGTGCCACTTCCCAACCGCGACGCAGAGTGACTCACGGCGAAAGAGCCGCGCTGTCGTCCTTTTCAGCCTCCCCGACCCGGCGCATCCACGCCGTTCGCTACCGGCTGAAACCCGGGCTGAAGAACGAGCCGGTGCGAACCCGGGGCTCCCTCGAGCGATTCTTCACGAATTCTGACCGGGTGTTCAGCAGCCGGTCTGCCTGTCATCCCCGTGGCCGGCTCAAATGCGCGGAATTGCGCTGCCCGCAGGACAGTGAGTCCGCCGTTCCGCCGATGCGAATGCGAAAGACCGGGAGGTTGGCCCTTTAACCGCGGACCCTGCGCCGCAGCCCCCATGCGGCAAGGCCGAAGGCCCCCAGCGCCAGCACCGAAGGCTCGGGCACCAGCTCGTAGCTCAGACCATCGTACCAAGTGCGGTTGTTGGCCCCGATGGTGGACGGGAGATCGTCAATGTACACCGTGATCTGCCCCGAGGGGTCGGCCTGAGTGACGCCCAAATCGCCGGCCAAAAGCAGTCGACTGCCTCCGTCATCGAACTTCGGGGGAGTTACGTAATTGAGGTTGGTGGCCATGATGGCGGGCGTGGCGCCGGCGAGCAAACCCGCGCCCCCATCGACACCGTTGGCAAAAAGCGTGAGATTCCCGGAACTAAACCCGGCACGAATGGGCCAGTTCTCCGTGTTGTTGGACGCAACGTCGTAAAAATTGACCCAGACACGATAGGGCGCCCCGGGACTCAAGCCGCTGAGAATCGTGTAGATTTCGGGACTGTTTTCCGTGCCCGAGGCCACGCCGGAAGACTCGTAGATCGTGTTGCCGGTTCCGAAGGCTCGCAAGCCCCACAGGTTATCTTGCGCGGCCGACCCGGCGAAGGCCGAGGTCGGGAACGTGTTCACTCCGGGGGTAGCGTCCACATAAGTGACCTGCGCCCGGCTCTGACCCAAGCCGGCGGCCAGCAGGCTTGCAAGAGCTGCGCAAAACACCAAGGGGTTCCGCAGGACGAAGGGGTTCATGTCGTTCATGGTCGTACCTATAATGGCTTGGACCAACTCCGGTTAACCGCAACTGTGCCTTCGCACACTGCAGTTCTTCGACTTGTCCAAGACTTTAAGGCCCCTTCTACAGCTTTCGGCGTGGGCCGTCAAGCTCATGGCCGTGGGCAGGCAGGTGGCCCGGCCTCTTTCAGGCGCTCCGGAGCAGGACCTCCTCCCGCGCTTTGCCCCCCGAAGTCGTCGCGCCGGACCGCCGGGAGGGCTCAACCCGCGGCTGAGCTGCGGCTGGCCCCATCCGGTGCATGAGGAGTCGCAGCGCGGCTCCGCGGCACCCGGGGCCCCCGCAGCCCGACGAGAAACGAGCCGCCCATGGCCCGATCGCGCGTTGCACCGCGCCATGAGTTAGAGGGCAACGCTCCGGTGGCCGGACCTGCTCACTGTTCCTGCGGGGCGGGAATGAAGATCTTTTGTCCGACCAGGAGACGGTTGGGATTCAGACCGGGATTGGCTTTGAGCACCTGCGTGACGGTTACGTTGACACCCTGTTCGCGATAGGCTTGCACAATGGCCGACAGGGTATCGCCGGGTTTGACCACGTACTCGTAACCGGTTTCCACGCCGCCGCCGGCCTCGCCCGCGCCCGTGGAGGGTGTGGGGCGACGCCGAGTTTCTCGTTCGGCAGGGGTGGGAGTGGCAGGTCGTGGTGTCGGGGCAGGTGAGGCCAGTACTTTGGCCAGATTCCGGAGTTCCTGATGGATCTTCTCGTAATCCTCTCGCCGCTTGCGGTCCACTTCTTCGAGGGCAGCAGTCAGGCGTCTAACGTCAGATTGCGTGGCCCAGTCCCCATGGTTGCTGCGAATCTGTTCCCGCAACTGGTCCAGTTCCTGCACGAGGGTGGCGATTCGCTTTTGGGTTTCGGCCTGAGCGGCGAGCAGATCGCGAATGTTCCCTTCCATCCGGTTGAGGCGTTCTTCCAGGGCCGGGTCCTGAGCCCACACCGCTGCCGCCCACACCAGGGCTGCGCACCCCAACATCCAAGTCCGCGCCTTCATGACGCGCACGATAGGGCCGGACTGCGGGACCTGCAAGGGACAAAGGGGACCGTCGCCGCGCGAACGAACCGGAGCCGATCGAAGGCGTCCCCGGCCGGTGATCTGCGAAGGGAGGTTTCAGGCCGCGATTCAGCCGCGAGCTCTTGAAACCGGTTCACTCGAAACACGCCTTCTCACTGTCAACGCCTCGCGGAGGTCGTTGGGAAAACGGGGTTTTTGTCGGACCTGGAAACGTCGAGCCGCTCGTTCCGCAAATCCGCAACCGGGTCCCTTGCCGTCAGCGGGACCCGGGCCGCCGGTTGGACCAGCTCGGGCAACCTGCCCGGGAGCATGAAGGTCGTGAGCCGATCCCAACGGCCCGAAGTCGCTCGAGGGGCGAGAGCAGATTCGGTCAGGCAGTCGCTGCGACAGCCAACGGGTCCATGCGTCGTCCCCCGCTTCGGCACGGGCAACCCTCCGGGCCGAGGGTTCATGTGGGTCCCGGGTTCATCGCCTCACGGCGGCTACCCACAACCAGATCCGCAGCCGCCGAAAAAGTCAGCGGATCCATTCCAGCGCGTCCCCGCGGTGGCCACGGTCGTCAGTGGGGAGGCGCACCGGAGGCCGATCAGCTCGACGGCGGGGCATCGCTTCGCGACGCTGCGGGTGGGCAGGACTTCGCATCGAAACGTCGGCGTGCGGCGCTTACGGCCTCGAAGTGTTGGTCGGCCCAGGCCACCAGCCGGGTCACAGGCCCCAGGAGCGAGCGGCCCAACGGGGTGAGGAAGTATTCAACTCGTGGCGGGACAGAGGGGTGAATCTGACGCTCTACGTAACCGTCGCGCTCCAGGTTGCGAAGGGTCTGTGTCAGCACCCGTTGAGAGATGTCGCCGATGCTGCGCTTGAGCTCCATGAAGCGCAGACGCCGGCCCCGGAGTGTGAGCAGCACCAACAGACTCCATTTGTCGCCCACTCGATCGAGCACGTGCCGGACGGGGCACTGGTCGCGACGGACGCGGTTCGGTCCGGTTACTTCGGGCATACTTGGTAACTTCAAAGTGCCGTCTTACGCGCGGGAACAGGTTAACGTAGGCTCCCGGCCATGCAAACGATCCTGGTGACTGGTTCCACGGGGAATCTCGGTCGCGCGGTTGTAGCCGCGCTTGCGACGGGGGGTTTTCAAGTCCGGGCGGCGGCGCGGGATCCCGGCAAATTGGGCTCTCACCCCGGAGTCGAGCCCGTGCGCTTTGTGTATGAGCAACCCGACACGCACGCCCCTGCGCTCTCGGGTGTCGACGGGCTGTTTCTGATCGCGCCGCCCCTGGATCCGGAAGCGGCAGCGAAGCTGAACCCGGTGATCGACCTTGCGCGCCGGTCCGGAGTGCGACGCGTAGTGCTGACCTCCGCGTTGGGAGTCGATGCGGTGGAAGAGGCGCCGCTGCGACGGGTGGAGCGACACCTGATGGCCAGCGGACTGCCCTTCACCATCCTGCGGCCCAACTTTTTCATGGAGAATTTCTCCACCGGATTCCTGGCCCCCATGGTACGGCAGGGAGGCATCTGGTTGGCCGCAGGGGATGGCAAAACGAGTTTCATCTCTGTGGAGGACATTGCGGCCGTGGCCGTGGCGGTGTTCCGCAAGGACTCTCCGCCCCGGGAATGCAATCTCACCGGACCCGAGGCGCTCGATCACGCCGAGGTCGCCGCGATTCTGTCCCGGGTCACCGGTCGGTCCATTACCTATCACGCCCTGACAGAGGAGCAAATGCTGGAGAACTTCCGCAGGGCCGGGCTGCCGGAAGGGGCGGTCCAGTATGCAGCCAACTTGTACCGCGCGGTGCGGGCGGGTCACGCAGCACGGATCACCCCGGACGTGGAACAGGTGAGCGGCCGAAAACCGATGACCTTCCGGGAATTCGCACAACGGAAGGCCGCGGCATGGCGGTGACCTTCCGGTCCAACGGTCTGTCCTGAACGCCCGGGCACGGCCGGTACCTTTGGTCGCCCCAAGGGCCCGCCGTTTCAGCACGCGGGGCCCAAAGTGTCGTCGCTTTCGATCCGAAAGCAGCCCGGGCCCGCGGCGCCCTGCCAACGGACTCTCCCGGCACCCGGACAGGGCCGCGGGCGCAGGGCTACACCGCGCTGTCCGGCGTCGCCGTCGCGCCGGCGCAGAGGCGCGTTTGCCCGACCGTTCGTACTTCCCCGGCAGGTGTCCGCATCGGCGGCACTGCGACGTTCAACTCGCCGCACCGACTCCACGGGAAGTCCGGAGTCGTGCAGCCGGAGTTGAGGTTTGCGGCGGCCGGTTCCCCGGCGCCGGTTGCCGGGCGTCAGATGAACTCGTTGATGATGTTTTCGAGCAGCTCTTGGCGGCCGCTGGTGTTGGGAGCCGCCTCGCCTTTCTTGAGCATGTAGGCCTCGAGTTTCTTGAAGTTCATGCGACCGGCCTCGATTTCGGCACCGATTCCGCTGTCCCAGGACGAGTACCGCTGTTTGACGAACTCGGCGAGACGACCGTCCTTGCGGATCGCCGCGGCGATTTTGAGGCCGCGGGCAAAGGCGTCCATGGCTCCGATGTGGGCGTAGAAGAGATCGATGGGCTCGAAGCTTTCGCGCCGGACCTTGGCATCGAAGTTCACGCCGCCGGTGGTGAACCCGCCGTACTTCAGGATGGTGAGCATGATCTGGGTGGTCAGGTAGATGTTGGTGGGGAACTGGTCGGTGTCCCAGCCGAGGAGTTCATCGCCGGTGTTGGCGTCGATGGACCCGAGGGCACCGGCGGCGCCGGCCACTTCCAGTTCATGCTGCATGGTGTGCCCCGCCAGGGTGGCGTGATTGGTCTCGATGTTGAGCTTGAAGTGCTCCAGCAGGCCGTACTGCCGCAGGAAGTTCAGGCAGGCGGCCGCGTCGGAGTCGTATTGGTGTTTGGTGGGTTCCTTGGGTTTGGGCTCGATGTAGAACTGGCCCTTGAAGCCGAGTTCCTTCTTGAACTCGACCGCCATGTGCAGGAACAGCGCCAGATGGTCCAGCTCCCGTTTCATGTCCGTGTTGAGCAGGGTGCTGTAACCTTCGCGGCCGCCCCAGAAGACATAACCGGCGCCACCGAGTTCGTGCGTGACTTCGATGGCCTTTTTCACCTGGGCAGCGGCGTAGGCGAAAACGTCGGCGTTCGGGCTGGTGGCGGCGCCCATGGCGTAGCGGGGGTGGGTGAAGAGGGAGGCGGTGCCCCAGAGTGGCTTGATGCCGGTGCGTTCCTGTTCCTCCTTCATCACCTTGACGACGGCGTCGAGATTCTTGTTGGTCTCGCGCAGGTTGCGGCCCTCCGGGGCCACGTCCCGGTCGTGGAAGGCGTAAAACGGCACGCCGAGTTTTTCCATGAATTCGAAGGCCACGCGGACCCGGCGCTGGGCGTTGGCGATGGAATTGGTGCCGTCGTCCCAGGGCCGGATGGCCGTTCCCACCCCGAAGGGATCGGCCAAAGGATTGCGGAAGGTGTGCCAGTACACCACCGAGAAGCGGAAATGCTCGCGCATCGGTTTGCCCTCGACGATTTCGTCGGGGTTGTAATGTTTGAAGGCCAGCGGATTGCGGGACTTGGGACCCTCGTATTGGATCTTACCGATTTTGGGGAAGGCAGCTTTCATGGTGACGGTGTCTTGTTCCTCGATTGCTTGCTCGTTGGAAGAGCTTGCTATCGCACTTGGAGGGGCGGTTCAAGCCGAATCGTGCTTCGCCGGACGCAAAAGGCGCACTTCCGTTTCTGAGCTCCGGATTCAACTACTCTCAAGCAACGGTCGTTTACCTTCGAATCTCCGGTGGCGGGGAGGCCCAAAATTCGACCGGGGTTTCACGAGTGTCCAAAAACCAGGAATGCGTCGGACAGCCGATTCGCTGCGCCGACGAGCCTGCCTGCGGCAAGGATCCAGGTGACGATTCTCCAAAACAACCCCAACCAATCGATTCCCACCCAACCCATCAGGGGTCGGTAAGGTTCGCGCCCTCGGCGCCCCGCGAGTTTGTCCGACATTGGCGCGGGGTATGAGCCCGAGGTGGCGCTCGAGCAACCGGACTGCCCAGAAGCTGCGCGAGGGGTTGCGTCTCCACCGCGCCTTATCGTTGGCCCGTCGGGAGGGGAAACTCGCCAGAGCAGGGCCCGCTTGGAACAACGAGATTGCGCCCATCACGGACCAACGGTTGCGCCTTGGGTCGTGGCGCGTCCGCCCCAACGGGGCGAGGATTCATCAGCCCAATGCAATGCCCAGAGCGGGCAGGCAAACCAGAATCACGCCGCCCTGAAGGGGCGGGATTCGTTTTGACAGGCCCGGGCCCTGCGTGGGTGTCAACGCGTTGCGCCCTTTCAGGGCGCGGCGGCTTTTAAGCGGCCCGAGTCCCCGAGGCGTTTGTCCCGGGCTGAGGAAGGGATGGGCCTTCGGCGCGTTGATGGACCCGTGCAATCCACGGACAGCAAAGGGCGGATTTCGGCTTTTGAGCTCCGGATTCACGATCCCGAAAAACGGGTGGTTTCCCTCGGCTTACCCCTGCCGGGCACGCTCGCCATCCCGCCGAGGTTTTAGAAGTGTCCAAGGCTTGAAAGGCGCGGTGGGCCGAAACGCCCTGCGGCCCCTTCCTTGACAGGCCCGGGCGGTTCCCAAAGACTGCGGCCCTATGGCGCAGGCAGCCTCGCAGCAGCTCATGGAAAAACTGGTCGCGCTGTGCAAACGGCGCGGGTTCATCTTTCCGTCGTCGGAAATCTACGGCGGCATCAACGGCTTTTGGGACTATGGTCCGCTGGGGGCCGAGTTGAAGCGCAATCTGAAGGAGCAGTGGTGGCTGTGGATGACGCGGTGGCGGGACGACGTGGTGGGGCTGGATGCGACCATCATCATGCATCCCCGCATCTGGGAGGCCAGCGGGCACGTGGCCACCTTCAGCGATCCCATGGTGGATTGCAAAACCTGCAAGGGCCGGTTCCGGGCCGACCAACTCCACGAGACGCCCTGTCCGCGCAAGCCCAGCAAAATGGTCAGCGAATGCGACGGAGAAAAGACCGAGCCGCGCCCCTTCAACCTGATGTTCAAGACCATCGTGGGCCCGATCGAGTCCGAGGAAAACGTCGCCTATCTGCGTCCGGAAACCGCCCAGGCGATCTTTGCCCAGTTCAAGAATGTACTGGAGACCTCGCGGCAAAAAGTCCCCTTCGGCATTGCCCAGATTGGCAAGGCCTTCCGCAACGAGGTCACCCCGCGCAATTACACCTTCCGGTCGCGCGAATTCGAGCAGATGGAATTGGAGTTTTTCATTCGGCCGGACGAAGCCGTCGAGGCCATTTACGGTGAGGTGGCCCGGCCGACCGGGCCCGGGCATCCGGGCTCTCCGCAGCCCAATTGGGGCTGGCAGATGTGGCACCAGTACTGGGTGGAGGAACGCATCCGCTTTTACGAGAGCATCGGCCTGCCGCGAACCACGCTGGAGGAATACTGGCAAAAGCCGGAGGAGCTGGCGCACTACGCCCGTGCCTGTGTGGACATTCAGTTCAAGTTCCCCTTCGGCACGCAGGAGCTGGAGGGCATTGCGGCGCGCAGCGATTTCGACCTGAGCCAGCATCAGCGTTACTCGGGCAAGCCCATGACGGTATTCGACGAGGAGCTGCGTGCGGCCTGGCCCAAACTGCCGGCCTCGCGCCAACAGGAGCTCCAGGAACGCTACTACCGGCATCGCCTCGGCTATCTGACCCGCATGGGCGAGGCAGCGGACAAGGCCGAGACCCTGGCCCGCCAGGACGCCGAGTTGCTGGCCAAAGGGTATTACATCCCCCATGTGATCGAACCTTCGGCCGGGGTGGATCGGCTGGCGTTGGCGCTGCTCTGTCATGCCTACGACGAAGACCAGGCGCCCAATGAAAAGGGCGAGCTGGAAACGCGGGTGGTGCTCCGACTGCATCCACGCATTGCGCCGGTGAAAGTGGCGGTGTTCCCACTGTTGAAGAACCGACCGGCCCTGGTGGAGAAGGCCCTGCAGATTCGCGACCTGCTCCGCCCCTGGATGAACGTGTTCTACGATGACGCGGGCGCGATTGGGCGGCGGTACCGGCGCCAGGACGAGGCCGGCACACCGTTTTGTGTCACCGTGGATTTCGAAACGCTCGGCGAGAAGGGCCCCGAACTGAAGGACACCGTGACCGTGCGCGATCGGGACACCATGCAGCAGACGCGAGTGGCCATTGCCGATCTGCTGGGCTGGTTGCAGGAACGGCTGCGTTAAACGGCCGGCGACCTGTCTCAGAACCTTTGCGCAGGCGGCCCCCAGCGACTTCGGTTCGCCTCGAACCCATGAGCAGGCGCTCCCGCAATCCCGGCCCCGGACGGACCCGGGCGCCCACGTTGTACGCCATCATCTGGTTCAAGCTGGGCAAGGCCCTGCTGCTCATGCTTCTGGCCCTGGGGGTGTGGCAACTCTCGGATCGGAACCTGCCGGCACTGCTCCGCCAGTTGTTGTTGTTCCTTCATCTGGATCCGGAAAAGCAATTCTTCGTGGACCTCGGCCTGCAGTTGAGTCGGCTGTCGGCCGAGCGCATTCAGTGGGTGGCCGCGGCGACGCTCTTCTACAGCCTCTTTTCGCTGGCCGAAGGCGTGGGGCTCTGGTTGCGCGCCGGGTGGGCCGGGTGGATGGCCATTGGCGAATCGGCCTTCTTCATCCCCATTGAAGTGTACGAACTGCTGCACCGGTTCTCTCCCACGGTGGCCGTCGTGCTGGTCATCAACGTCGGCATCGTTTGGTACCTCCTTGCAAATCGGGAACGCCTCTTCCGGCATCACGGCTGAGGCCCCCTCGGGGGTTGACGAGGCGCCCGTCCGGGTGGAGATTCCGCCCGGGGTGACGCCCATGAAAACGAGCTTGCTCATGGCCTGCTGGGTTTGCTGGATCGGGCTGGCCACTGCGGCGGAACAGGTCGAGCCCGTGAAGTCATCGCCGGTCCCGGCCGCGCAGCCTGCCGTCGCGGCCTCCACCAACCCCGCGCCGGCGATGCCCGAGGGGTTTCATGTGGCCAACGGGTCGCCTCGCTCGGCGCTGACGGAATCGCTGGTCAATCGGTTGGCACGCGAGCTCGGGACCAAGTCGGTGGAGCCGCTCCAACGGCCCAACGAAGTAACCGTGGGTGGGCGACGATACAGCGGCATACTGGTGCAATTGATCCGCAGCCCGCAGCCGCTGCAGTTGCTGAACCCCTGGGCGCCACCCGAGGCCGGTCCCGGCGAGCAGAATCTGGTGCGAGATCCCGTGACCGGCGCGGCTTCCGGACTGAAACTGCTGGCGATCAATTTCTGACCGACCCGGCGGAGCCGCCGGGTGCCGGGCGGGAAGCGATGCCAGTTCAGTGAAGGGCCGCCAGGAAGCAAATGGCCGACAAGCAACCGGGCTTCCCTTCACCGCCCCTGTAAAGCGTGAAGGCGGTGAGCCCGGCGAGGGGGTCGTTTGGGCCTTTGAAACGCGCGGATGTTTCGCAGGACCGGGCTGATCCCGCGAGGTGGTGACGCTTCCTGAACAGGGTCTTCCGACGCGAACTCCGCCGAATGTCACTTCCCCCCGAGACCTACCGCCGAAGCTGCAACCGGTAAAAGGCGGCCGGTCGGTCGGGAGAAACGGGAACGGACCATTGTGCGGCCGGACTGTCGGCCGGCCGGTCCCAGACCGTTTCCCAGTCCTGTAAGTTGGTCGAAACTTGCAAGACGCTGGCCACGGGTAGCTGCGGCAGATCCAGCCGAAAGCCGGGCGGGACAAGCTCCGGGACGACCTCGAGCCGGGGCCGACCCAGCACTTGGAGGCGCGCGGGCGGGCTGGTCACGGCGCCGGCGATGTTGCTGGCCACCAGGGCGTAAAGCCCGCTCTGCGCCGCGGTCAGTTGCGGCAGGAACAGCACTGCGTCCGTGGCCCCGGGCAACGGCGCGCCATTGAACAGCCACTGGTAGCGCAGCGGTGCCGTACCCACCGCGGACAGCTCAAATGCCGCAGACTCACCCTCGAAGCGCAGAAGGCTCTCCGGGCCGGCCAGGAACTGGGGCGGGCTGCCACGCAGCCGGCTGACCCGGAGCTCGAACCAAAGATCCTCCCGCGCACTTTCCAAAAGGTTGGTGACAAACCTTCGGATGCCGAGCTGGTAGATGGCCGTCCGTTCGGCAGCCGACAATGCGCGCGGGAAGAAAAAGAGATCGTCTGCCGCGAACCCACCCGCCCCGGGGTCCAGCCGCAACGCGACGACAGGGTGGACGGTTGGTTCCGGCAAGGATGCGGGCGTGGAGTAAACCGGCCCGTTGTCCATTTGGATGTTGGCGTTGGTTCCGTCGAACCAGGCAATCACCAGCCGCCACTGGCCGGCGCGGGTTCCGGGCGTTTGCTCTTGGACTTCGCTGTCGCCAAGCCGGAAGCGATAGCGATTGATCAAGGGACCCGTGTAGTAGAGTCGATACTCGCCCGCCTTTTCGATCGCTGTACGGGCAGCAGTGTTCACCAAACCGAAGTCCCACGCGAACCATCCGCCCACGGTGAATGGTCCCTGGGCCCGCAACGCCGGTTCGTCCGGCAGTTCCAACCAGCTGTCCGCCGCCGCGGTGTTGGAAACGCAGCCGAGCCAACGGCCGACGCCGCTTACGATGCCGGTTCCCACCGCGGTCCAGCCCAGCCCACCGCCCAGCCGTTCCCAGGGCGACTGCGGCTCGTCAAACGGCCAGACCGCCAACGGGGCCACGGGCAATGCGTAGTCATGGAGCTGCACCGCCAACAGGTTGGTTCCCGGGCGCAGGAGCTGCGGCGCGATGAAGAAATCCGCTTGCAGCGGCGGGCCGTCCACCAAGGTCGAGGGGGAGGTGTCGAATCCCAACGGCCCGGTCGGCAGATTCAGTCGGAACACTTCCTGACCATTCACAAACACTGCGGCGCCGTCATCGCATGCCAAGTGGCCTTCCAGCGGGACGTCAGGATCGTCCACGAGGAGTTCGGTAAAGAAAGCCGCGGTGGCAGGCGCCGTCCCATCCTCGCGCGCCAGGATCGTGGCGGCGTTGGAAGAGCCGTGGCCAAAGGGAGCCGGGCCCGTCCGCCAGCCTAGAAAACGTTCCGGGTCGAGAGGCCAGTCAGGAGCCAGCTCTTCCGTCGTCAGGTGGTAATGCCAGGAGGCGTTGCTCCCCAGGAGGGGTTCCCGCAGCAAATCCCAAACCACGGCCACGCGGACCGGGGCGCTGGTGACCATGCCGAGATCATTGGACACGACCACGTGATAAAGTCCCCGGGCTTCGGGCGGGGTGTTGCTGCGAAGAAAGGTCGGGCCCACGGGGCCGTCGCTCTGTACCAGTTCGCCGTCCTTGAACCAGAAAAACTCCAGAGGCGGCCGGCCCACCGCGACGACCGTCAGTACGGCAGGGTTGCCCAGGCGCACGGTTTGCGGGGCAGGGGGTACGACGATTTGGGGCGCAACGCTCCACGAGCCGCGCACCCTGGCCACGCGGCTGGTCACGGCACCGGCCACATTGCTGGCCACGACCCAATAGTCCCCCGGGGTGTCGATCCCCACCACGGGGACGCGCAGACGACCTTCCGGCGAGGACATCACGAGGGCCCCGTCCTTGTACCAGTGATAGACCGGCGGCGGCCACCCGAGGGCTTCGCAGCGCAGGATCATCGCCTCGCCGGGATCCACCACCTTGGCCACCGGCTCTTCCACCCAAAACGGTTCGGGCCCATGCAGTCTCTCCAGCGTTTCGGCCAGGGCCCGCCGGGCGGCCAAAAGCTGCCGGACGTCGAGCGTGTAATTGGTCAGGGCGCTGGCGACTTGCAGAGCTTCCGCGCGGGTGTTTTCAGCCGCGGCGACCGCCGGATGCACGGGCCCCCAACGCAGTGCCGCTTGACGCCGCAGTTCCCGCAGGAGCCAGAAATACTCCCGATCCTCCAAACCTTCCCGAATCAACTCCCAACGCAGCGAGTCGATGGGACCAGCCACGACCGGCTCCGACGGTGGGGTCTTGACCGGAGGATAGACGAGCACACCGTCGCCGTTGCCCATCGGCTGCCCCAGCTCGTTGAGCACCGTGGTTTGGGTCCACGGATCGATGGGTTGGTACTGGCGGTCGAGATACCAGTTGACGTCCCAGTACAGATCCCCCTGCAATCCATAACGCTCGGCCAACCAAAAGCGAATCCGGTGCGTGATGGCCGGGTGATCAATGAAATAGTTGGGCACGGGCCACTTCGGATAGGTGGCCACATACCACCAAACCTGTTCGCCGGCCTGAATCCGCTCGAACCATCGCTCGGACGTCGTGTTGAAAATACTGATCACGGCCAGGGGGACCCAGGCATTGACCAGACCGTACAGGTCCGGCAAGGGTTCCCGGGTCAGCAGCCGCCGGAGATCCGGCGCGGCATGGAGATGGACGTGCATGCCGGCTCGCACAAAGGGCAGCAGCGAGTCCGCGGGTTCGTCGATCCAGTAACTCAGCGCCCTGTCCATCCAGCCCTTTCGACGCAGGTTCTCGGCGATTCCCGACATCAGCAGAGTAAACAGCGAGTTGTACAGGGGCTCATATCGTGGCTGCTCGAAGATGCTCCACGGTTCGTCCATGAATACAAAGTCGCGAAAGCCGAACTCATCGAGGTAACGGGTCAGGGCCCGGTTGTAATTGGTGAAGTCATACGCAAACTGCCCCGTGCCCCAGCTCCACCGCAAAGGGGCGTAGCGCTGGGGAAACTGGGGCGAAACGCGATGCCTGCGAAAGTTGTCCATGTACAGGTCCCACACCCGGGCCCGTTGGGCATCGTCCAGGGGGCCGTGCCAGACGCCCGGGATGGCCACATCGTACAAAGTGCGCGTGTGAGTGACATCCGACAGCGTGAAGTCGAAGACGCGCAACCGAACGGGCACGCGAACGGGCTCCGACCACCCCTCGGCATCGATGCGGAGATATCCTGCGTAAATCCCGGCCGGCTGGGTTTTGGGCACGTATACCGTGATCCAAAAGGGCTGCTGCTGCCCGGGCGGGAGCGTCAGTGCTGCGGGCATGGGCAACAGCGGGTCCGGGTACCAGCCGGGGACCCCGCCGGCGTCGCTGGCATACTCGACCGGGACGTACTCGACCAAGCGCACCTCCACATTCGTGGCGGCGAACGTGACAGAGGCTTGCGTCGCGTAAGCCCAGTCCTGCTCCACCTGAACGGTCACGTTGGTCAGGCCCTGGTGGGGATAGAGGACCAACTGAAACGGTTCGTATTCGTTGCGGGCCGCCTCGATCCACACTGTCTCCGACGCGGCCCCGGGCAATGCACGATGCCGCCCCACCTTGTAAGGCGCCTCGCACCACCAGAGGCTGCAGTCGGGTGGGCTCGGCAGGCGATAGCCATAGGAGTCGTCATGAATCGGGGGCGTGCCGAGGGCCACCAGCCCCCACAAGCCCAGCCAGCCAAGAATCCACCTCCTGCGCTGCATACGCCGCGCAGCATAGCTCTGCTTGTTCGGCCGAACAAATGCAAAGGCCGGTCGTGGAGTCAACAGCCGGCTACCGCGGTTCGAGAGACTTCGAGGTTCTGAAGGGCAACGCGGTCCTCTGTACGGTTCGCGAACAGTTTCCGGTCTCACCGGAGCCTTTGGGTTGAAGCCGGGGCCGAATTGGCCTGTCCCCCGTCGCTCCGATCAGCCGCACGCGTGCCGCGATCGACCTGACCGGCCCCTGGCGACCCGCGCTTGCCTTCGCAGAGCGAGCGCGTCCTTCGCGCTGCAAGGCCCTCCGGCGTTCCGAGGCGGCAACCGGGGGAGCCCCTTGATCTCCAGCCCGCAGCCCCAAGGCCAAGGGGCGCGTCCCCGGAACCTCCGCGGGAGCTGTGGATGGGTCTCAACTTCACTTCGGCTGGAAATGCTCCCGGCCGGGCTCGAGACCGTTGGACGAAGGAGGGACGTGGATCCCCTGTGTGGCCGGCGAATGCAAGGCACCGGTCGCCAGCCCATCTCAGACAGAACGACCGCCGTTGTTCCGGCCGGAGCGGTTGCGCAGGCCTACGTAGCGGGCGAGCTCGCGGTGGAGCAGGGACACTCGCTCCACCTGGCCCTTCGCGGGAAAGCGCTGGTAGAACCCATCGACACGAAACTCCCGCTTCACCTCCGCCCAGGGCTGCAGCCGTTCCACCCAGCGGGCCAGCCGATCTTCCTCCGGCTGATCCTCCCCGGCAGCCACCAGGTCGGCGCACACGCGCACCATGGCTTTGAGCGTGACCGGCCGTGTGACCATGAACCCGTCGTTCCCCCATGCCTCGCCCCAAACGGCTTGCGCCGCTTTGAAGAAGTCCCGCAACACACGGTAGTAACGATCCGCTTCGGCAGCCGTGGCGTGATCCGAGCGCTGGCGCAGCCAACGATGGACTTCGTTGAACAACTCGGCCTGGAGAATCCACTTGTCCTTGTGGCTGCGCCCGCCCAGACGGTTGATGCGATACCGCAACGGGCTGTCGGACTCTCGATAGAGCCGGTCCACCACCATGGCGGCCAGGCGCCGGTCGGGCGTGGCCCAGGAAACCCGTTCGTACAAGTCCACCAGGTGGCTCTTGTTGATGCGGGTGGGGGTGGAGTTGATGATGACGAACATCTCGGCGGCAAAGTCCTCGCTTTGCCCATCGAATATGACGCAGGGTACGTGGATGGTGCGGGCCTCTTCGGGATGGGCCTGCGCATAGAAATGCAGTGCCGCGAGCCGGTGCTGTCCGTCGATGATGAGATACTTCTCCAGCGGCTGCTGCAGGTCCCCGACATCCGCCAGCTCGCCCAACGGCTGGAACTGAAGCCGCTCCGTGGTGAACAGCAGCACCGTCCCTGGGATGGGCGGTTGGGTCACCGCCGTCTCGTAAAAGTTCTTGATCGCTTTCACCTTGGCCCGGGCCAGCTGCCGCTGGAATGCCCTCTCGCTCCGTTCGATCTGCGCGATGAACTGCGCCACTTCGTCGTGGGCCTCGACGGGCGCCGGCGCAATGGAACCGCCCTCGCCGTAAAACCGCGTGATGAAACGAACCCGCTGCAACAGGTCCTCGGCCGGGAATGCCACGAAGTAGAAGGTGGCGTCCTTCTGACGAATGCGGGTGGCGATCATAGGTCGTTTTCAACTCTCGCGCTTGCACGGCCCGGAGTTGCGAACGGCCGGGCGTTGGGCCCGGGGCCCGTCCCGCTTCCGGCCCCTCCGCTGCGGGCGCGCGATCCGCATGCCACCAGCCTCCGGGCCCGCGTGCCGGCAGGGATCGCGGTCGCCGGCGCCGATCGGATCGCCGCCACCCGTCAACCAGGGGAAGTGCCGCCCGGGCTGCCTTTCGGCGGCCAGCCTAGGCGTACGGGTGGCGTTGTCAATGGGACACAGGCGGCCCGGCCATTTTTCCATTGGCCCGGCCGGTTCTGGCTTTCACACTCTCCGCTCGTGCAGCAGTTGAACATGGAGGAGATCCGCCGCGCCGTTCGGGCCGCCTTGGAGGAAGACGTGGGCCCGGGCGACGTCACCTCGCTGGCAGTGGTCCCTCCCGCGATCCGGGCGCGGGCGGTGGTGCGAGCGCGGGAATCCCTGGTGGTGGCGGGCCTGGCCTTCGCCCGGGAGGCGTTCCGGCAGCAAAGCCGGCTGGTCCGGATCGAATGCCGGGTGCGGGATGGGCAAAAGGTCCCGGCTGGCACGGTGTTGCTGGAGGTGTATGGACCGGCCCGGGCGTTGCTTCGGGCCGAGCGCGTGGCGCTGAATTTTCTCCAGCGCCTGTCGGGCATCGCCACGCTGACCGCGCGGTTTGTCGAGGCGGTGCGTGGCACCGGCGCCCGCATTCTGGACACACGCAAGACCACGCCCGGCTGGCGACGATTCGAAAAATACGCCGTGGTGTGCGGGGGCGGGCACAACCACCGCTTCGGGCTGCACGACATGGTGTTGATCAAGGACAATCATTTGCAAGCCCTGGCCGGGGCTCGCCCCAATCCCATTGCCGTGGCGGTGGCCCGGGCGCGACGGCGCTGGCCGGGCTTGGAGATCGAAGTCGAGGCAGACACCCTGGAACAGGTCGACCAAGCAGTTGCGGCAGGGGCCGACCGGATTCTGTTGGACAACATGTCGTTGACGGAACTGCGGCGGGCGGTCCGGCGCGTGGCCGGACGGGCAAGAACCGAGGCCAGCGGGGGGATTCACCTCGGCAACGTCCGCGCCGTGGCCGAGACCGGAGTGGACGACATTTCCGTGGGCGCGTTGACCCATTCGGCTCCGGCAGTGGACATTGGCCTGGATTTCGTCGGGCGATGACCACGGAAGCGCGGATTCTGGTGGCTTTGCGGGCTGCGGGGCCCGAAGGGGTCTCCGGGGCGGAGCTGGCCGAGCGGCTCGGGATCAGTCGCGCCGCGGTCTGGGCGCATATCGAGGAGCTGCGCAGCCTCGGCTTTGAAATCGAGGCCAGTCCCCACCGCGGCTATCGGCTGCTCCATTCCCCGGACCGGCTGCTGGCGGATGACCTGCTGGCGCGACTGGCCGGTCAGGTGCGCGTGGTGGGTCGGGAGATCCGGGTGTTCGCCCGTACGGCGTCCACCAACGACGTGGTCGAACGGCTGGCCCGCGACGGCGCTGCCGAAGGAGTGGTCGTGTTTGCCGAAGAACAAACCCACGGACGCGGTCGGTTGGGTCGCTCCTGGATTTCCCCGGCGGGCAAAGGATTGTGGTTTTCCGTCCTGCTGCGGCCCCGGTTGCGTCCCGATCAAGCCACGCAAATCACCGTGATGGCGGCCACGGCCTTGTGCCGTGCCTTGCAGGCCGAAACCGGCCTGCCCCTAGCCATCAAATGGCCCAATGACCTGACCTGCCAGGGACGAAAAGTGGCGGGTGTTCTCACAGAGCTCAGTGCGGACCCCGACAGCATTCGCCATGTCGTCGTGGGCATCGGCGTGGACGTGAATCTGGAACGCAAGGATTTTCCGGCCGACCTGCGCCAGCTGGCGACGTCGTTGCGGCTGGAGCTGGGACGGCCCTTGGACCGGCCGCCCCTGGCGGCGGCGGTGCTCCGCGCTCTGGACGACGACTACCGGCGCATTACCGCCGGCCAGTTCCGTGCCGTGGCCGACGAATGGGCCCGACAGTGCACCACGCTGGGGCGTCGCGTCACGATTGTATGGGGTGCCCGGCGTCTCGAAGGATGGGCAGAAGCCCTGGACGACACCGGCGCACTCTTGGTGCGCACCGAACACGGCCACTTGGAACGCGTCCTGGGTGGCGACGTCACCTTGGAACGCTAGACTTTTCTGCCCCCCGCCGCACGCGGGCGGTGCGGATCCCTCACCGCTCACCCGCCCGCAGCAGAGGCGCTCAGCGCACGGCCGGCACCCGCCGCAATGCCTCCGCCACGGTGGCGGCCCCGCTGCGTTCGATGTCGCGACTGTCCAAGATGTGGATCGGGAAGGGAGTGTCGGCCGTTTGTCCCATGCGCTTGACTTCACGCGGGATGTGGGAGCCGGTGATGACCCGCTTGGTTTCTCTGGGACCGGTCACTTTCACCAGCTTGGGCTGACGGACCATCTTGTCCTGCCGGACGGTCTTGTCCTTTGGCTGCTTCGGAGGCTGGGTTGCGTCCGACGCGGAAACCACCGCTCCACCTGCCAGGCCGAGGAGCAGTGCGAGCGCCCACGCCAGCGGGGAGGGCCAACCTCGGATCGGTTTGGTGGTTTTCATGGCCCCAACATAGCATGACTCACCTTCTAATGCACCCGGCTTCTTCCGCCCCGGCGGAGGATCAGCCCCCGCCGTGCATCCTGCCGCGTCGGCGACCCCACCACTCTTCGCCCCATTCCCTTGCTGGCGGGACAGCGCACCTCTTGTAGGACTTTTTCACCGGAGGCGCCAAAAACGCAGATCGCCACAAAAAAGCCGACCCCGCCACGGGACGGGGTCGGCCGTGCTCACCCGAGTCAGGTGCGATCAGAACTTCTTGGAGACCTGGACGTACCAGAACCGGCCGCGGGGATCGTGGATCGAAGTGTCATATCCCGCGACATCGTTGCTCGAGTCGGAGAACGGAGGATCCTCGTCGGAGACGTTCAGCACGCCCACGATCAATCGGACGTTGTTCAGCAGGTCGTACTTCATGTTCTGGAAGGAGTAACCGGCCTGCAGGTCGAACGTCCACAGATCGTCCACGTACTTGTAGCGGATCTGATTGTCCTGGTCGTACTCGCCAATGTAGTTGGCGGTGAAGCTGAAGGTGAAGCCCTTGTAGTCCCAGGAGAGAGTGCCGTAACCACGCCACTCCGGAACGCTATACGACCCTGCATAGTGGATGGTCGGATCTCCCGGTCCCGGAATCTCGTCGAATTTGTAGAGCCAGGAGGCACTGGCATCCAGCGTGAATTCTCCCCAGGACTCGGTCGGATAGACATACCGAATGCCGAAGTCCAAGCCCTCGACCTCGCGTTCGGCGATGTTCTCGTAACCGCTGATGATCTTGACGATCGTGCCCGGGATGCCCTGGGCAATGTCCTGGGCGGTCGGCGGGTTGCGGATCACGCGGCCGGGGAACAGGGCCTCGTTATCCAGGATCCGCTGTGGATCCAGATCCTCGATTTTGCCCGTCTGCTTGATGTTGAACCAGTCCAGCGAGAGGGTCAGGTTCTTGATGGGCTCGACGGCAAAGCCCGCTGTCCAGGACCGGGCCTCCTCGGCATCCAGGTTGGGGTTCCCACCGCGTTCGATCCGGTACTGCAGGTTGTTCTCTCCGCGGGCAGGATCGCTCAAGAAATCGAAGGACGTGGACCTGCCCTGGAAGAGTTCCACCAGCGACGGGGCGCGGAAGCTTTCCGCATACGTGCCGCGAAGCACGACCTGGTCGAGGGGCTTCCAGCGAATCCCCACTTTCGGGTTGGCCGTGTTGCCAAAGTCCGAATACTGCTCAAACCGACCGGCTGCCTGCACCTCGAACTCCTTTACCCCGGGGAAGGTTAGATCCTGGCCCAGCAGCGGAATGCGGGCCTCGATGTAGCCGGCCCAGGCATCGCGGCTGCCGGCACCGGAGGTCCCGCCCGAGCTGACAATGTGACCGCCTTCGGAGAAAGGATCCGACAGGTCCTTGACGTCTTCGCGGCGGTACTCACCGCCCACGGCCAGGCCGACGCGGCCGGCGCCCCAGTCGAGAGGAAGCGTACCGCTGGCTCGAATGTCCGGGCTCCACAGGGTGGAGGTACCGGAGCGGAAGGTTCGGACCTTCAGGCTGTTGATGACTTCCGGCGAGTTGATGCCTTCGCCCGCGCCGAACACGTTGAGTGCGGTGGCCGGATCGGTGGAGCTGAGCGCGTCGCGCAAAGCTTGCGCAGAAATGAAGTTCTTGCCGATTTCCAAGGTGCGGCTCTCGCTCCACAGGAAGGCGGTTTCGGCGGTCCAGTCTCCGCCCAGCTCGATCTTCAAACCGGGCAGTAGGCGAATCGCATCGGTTTCACCTTCGTCGATGCGCGGGCCCGCCTCGGTGATGCGGTACCGGAACGTCACGTCCTGACCGAACGGGTTGTACGGGTTGCCCGCCGCCACCGTGAAACCATCCAGATCGCCGAAGACCGGCGTGGGCGCGGCGCTGACTTCATAATTCACGCGACGCACCGAGGCTTCCAAAAAGGCCTTGACTCTCTCCACCACCTGATAGTCGATCGCCGCAAAGGCGCCGTAACGCGTCGTGTCCGGGAACGCCGAGATCCACGGATTGAAGTCATATCGGTTCAGGCCCGGATTGGCCACGATTTCAAGGGCGGTCGGGCGCCCGGGCACAGCGGGATTGGACGGAACCCGATAGCGGCCGGAGCCATACACCGTTCCGTCGGGAGCGGTCCACGGACTGGTCAGGATGATGGTGCCGGGATTGCCGGAGGAACTGCGCAGATCCACACCGCCCCGCGCGCTCTGGTTGGCAGACCTGGAGAAATCGCGATCCCGGTAGAACAGCGCGTTGCGGCTGAACCAGTCGGCAATCACCAACGCACTGCCCTTTTCGGTAAGCACGCCCCAAGCCGCGCTGTACGACTGCTCCAGCATGTCGTCGCCCCGGGTGACGTTACCGATCCGTGCCGTGACTTCCGTTCCCGTGAACTCCTTCTTCAGAATGATGTTCACCACGCCGGCGATGGCGTCGGAACCATAGAGTGCCGAAGCACCATCCTTGAGGATCTCGATGCGCTCCACGGCCGCCAGCGGGATGCTGTTCAGGTCCACAAACTGATCGGTGATGTTCTGCGCAAACCCATAACTGGCCAACCGGCGACCGTTCAGCAGCACCAGGGTGGCATTGGGGCCCAGGCCGCGCAGCGAAACGGAAGCAGACCCTTTCGAGAACGAATTGCCCCCCAGGAAGCTCTCGTTGAACTGGCCGGCGTTGTTCTGGGGCATGCGCTGGAGCACATCACTGACCGTCGCAACCCCGATCTTCTGAATCTCGGCCGCGGTCAATACCTTCACCGGCGACGGACTTGCATTGACGTCCACGGTGGGGATGTAAGACCCGGTGATGATGACCGGCCTCATGGTTTCGGGTTGTTCCGCTTCTTGCGCGATCGCCGACTGTCCCACGGCCCACAGCACGCCTGCTGCACACAAGACACGCGGAGCCCCCTTGAGCTTCTGCAATGCGTTGTTCGTCATAGGATGGTTGACTGGTTCTGGGTTTTGCAGTCTCAGCTTGAGCGCGTTCATAGCCGGGACGCGACCCTTTGACAAGCTTTTTCTTAGGAAAACCTCAAGAAACCCTTGAATACCCGCACCCAGCCCCTCCCGGATGGGTCATGCAGTTTTGCTTAACCCAAACCTCCCCTCTCTATTCAGGCACTGTTGGGACGAGGGCGGAGGCACCCGGCGAAATCGGGCTCCGACTGCCCTTTCTCCCCACCTCCCGGGGTCCAAAGGGACATGCGACTGCCGAATCACTTGAGCCTCCGCTGTGCCTTCTCCATTCCCCCTTGGCCATGGTTGGGATCGGAGGCACCGGCCCCCAAGCCCTTCCGAAACGGGGACCTTCACGGCCTGACGCCCGACTCGTTGGCCCGGTCCACGACTTTCCCCCGCCGCCAAGACACTGTCGATCGCACGGAGGGGTTGGGTCAGAAGGCACCTCTTCTCCAACTCCAAAGTCTGCACCATGGGCGTCCACCTCCCCATATCCATCCAAGCGCCGCGCTCTGCCGAGCGAGGTCGAAACCGCCATGATCATGGCAACTTCCGGGCCGGGGTCACCCCTTGGTGCATTCCTTCGACCCCTCGGTCCCGTCCGCAGCAAGGCATGCCCATGGACTCTGACCAGCCCTCGAGCTCGGAAACCAAATGCAACCGCGGCTGTTCGCGAGATGGGCCTCTCGAGTTCTTCCCGCTCCGGCATTTAGGTGTGTCCCACGCATCAGCGGGGTCACGCGGCGCCCCCGTTCCCACCGGTTCCGAGCAAGTCGCTTGACGGCAGCGGGTCCGAGGGTCAGTCTCGGGTTCATGAACAAGCCCGGGGCCAGGTTCGGTTGGGTTCTCTTGGTCTGCCAGGTCATCCTCTCCTCGTGGGCCTCGACCTCGGAGCCCCCAGGTTCTCCCGGGTCCGGAACTCCCGCGTGGGTGCCCGAATCCCTCCGCCCTTGGATCCCGTGGGTTCTCCACGGGCTCGAGGCCCAGAATGCTCCGCCGCGCTGGGATGACGCAAACCAGCGACGCACGATCTGGCCCGGCCGATTGCAACTGGAGGTCACCGCCGCGGGAGCGCGGTTCGCCCTCGAAGTGCAGGTGTTTGCGGAATCGTGGGTGCCGCTGCCCGGCGATGAGAGCCTCTGGCCCCAGGAAGTCGTGGCCAACGGAAAACCCCACCCCGTGGTGCTTCGCCAGCAACGGCCGACGGTACGCCTGACGCCCGGACAGTGGCGCTTGGAAGGGTCGTTTCGCTGGCGCCAGATCCCGTTGCGGATGGCCGTCCCGACCGAAATCGGACTGATCGAACTCACGTTGGAAGGGCAGCGGGTATCTCACCCGTCCTGGGACGGCACCGGCTGGCTCTGGTTCCGAGCCCCACCGGCACCGGCGGAACCACAGCAGCAACCGGATTTCCTGGCTGCTGACTGGTTTGGCGTGTTGGAAGATGGTCACCCCCAGTGGCTGCGTGTGGAAGTGCAATTGTCCGTGGCCGGGCGCCCGCGGGAGGAGACGGTGGGAACGGTGTTGCCCGAAGGCTGGCAACTGGCCCAGGTCCGCAGTCCCATCCCGGTGCTGGTGGACGAACAGGGACGGCTTCGGGCGCAAGTGCGGCCCGGTCAATGGCAGGTCCATCTGGATGCGTTTCGGATCGGGCGAAAGGAAGAGCTGCAGTTCGGTTCCGACGCCCGACATCCGGGCGGGGTCGTGCTGATCGGACTACAGGCCAACCCCGCATTCCGGGTGGTCGAACTCGAGGGCGGGGACCAGGTGGATGCCTCCCAAACCCGTTTCCCGGAACGGTGGCGGGGTCTGCCCGTGTACCGATGGGATACCCGACGGGTCCTGCGGATCGTGGAACGCATGCGCGGCCAGGGATCCGGCCCGACCCGTCGGCTGACTCTGCAACGGGAATGGTGGTTGGACGAGGACGGCCGCGCACTGACGTTCCGCGACGTGATTGCGGGCAACGGTCAGACGCTCTGGCGGCTGGATGTGGCCGAGGGGGTCGAGCTGGGTTCGGCCCGGCTGGGCGAAGAGAGGCTGCTTCTGACCCGGAACCCGCTGACGGGCCGGGCCGGGTTCGAACTCCGCGTGCGTGAGTTCGCCGCCGAATGTGTGGGCCGGCAGCCGGTTCGGGGGCCGATGTCGGCCACTGGATGGATGGTGTCGGCAGACGAGCTGAGCGGTGTCCTGCACCTGCCCGTGGGATGGCGTCTGCTCGCGTTGTGGGGGCCGGACCGAGTGCAAGGGGACTGGCTGCGGAAGTGGACGTTGCTGGACCTGTTTGGTGTGCTCATTTTTGTTCTGGCCGTGCGGCAACTCCTGGGGTGGCGAGCAGGGGCGCTGGCGCTGGTGGCTGCGGTGCTTGCTTATCACGAGCCCGGGGCGCCCCGGCTGGTCTGGTGGGTGGTATTGGTCTTGTTGGCCCTGCTGCGTCTGGTGCGCACGGCCCGGGCCGAACTGGCCCTGCGTGCTGCCCAGGCTGTCGCACTGCTGTGGCTAGGGATTGCCCTCGTGCCATTCGTGGGTCGGCAACTCCAACAAGCGCTGTATCCCCAGCTCGAATGGGTCCCCGGTGCGGGTCCGTCTCCCGTGACCACGCTGCCAGCCGCAGCCGCCGTCAAGGAGCCCGAAGCGATCCAGCCCCGCAGGAGGGCCGTCTTGCCATCTGCCTGGCGAAAAGTGGAACTGGGCGCCGCATTTGAGGCGGCCGCTCCCGATCGTGCGGCGGATGCCGGTCTCGCGGCGAATCTGGCACAGGATCTTTCTGCCCGGATTCAAACCGGGCCGGGCGTGCCCGAATGGACGTGGCGCAGGGTGGAGTTCCAATGGAACGGGCCGGTCCAACCGGATCAGACGGTACGCTGGTGGCTGATACCGCGCTGGCTGGAGCGATGCCTGAGCACGCTGCGGGCACTGTTGTTGTTGTGGCTGGCGCTGGTCCTGGTGCGTGCCTCCGGCCGCTCTGCTGCCAGCCGGCCCCTAGGCGCGGTGGCCCCGCCCCAGGCTTCCCGACCCGCCGCAGGTGGTTCGGCCGCCGTGGTGTTCACCACGTTGTTGTTGGTCCTCGGGGGGCCGCGGCCGCTGTCCGCGTCCGAATTTCCGCCGCTCGACCTGCTCAATCAGTTGCGGGAACGTCTCCTGGCCGCTCCCCCGGCCTTTCCGGGCGCAGCCGAGATTCCCTTCGCCACGCTGACGCTGACCAATCGACACCTTGTGTTGGAAAGCCGCATCGAAGCCGCGGCGACGTGTGCGGTGCCGTTACCGGCCCGGTTTGCCCAGTGGTCCCCTCTCCGCGTGACCCTGGACGGGGCGCCGGTGGCGGCTTTGCGGCGTGAAGACAACTCTTTGTGGGTCGTTGTGTCCCCCGGCGTCCATCACGTGCGTCTGGAGGGCTTCCTGGCCGAAGTGGACGAGTGGGTGTGGTCGTTCCTCTTGCGGCCGCGTCGTGTGGCGGTGCAGGCCCCCGGGTGGACCCTCACCGGCATCGACCCGGAAGGTGTCCCGCAATCGCAGGTGTTTTTCCAGCGCGTGGCCGCCGAGCCCGGCGCACGAGCCCGAACCGCCCAATCCACCGCCTACGATCAGCAACCGCTTGTCCCGGCGTTCGAAGTGCTTCGAGAGTTGGAGCTGGGTCTGCGCTGGAAGGTCCGGACGCGGGTGCGTCGGTTGTCCCCGCCGGTGAGGGCGGCGACGGTGGCCGTGCCCATCCTGCCGGGGGAACAGATCCTCACCGGCGGCATCACGCCCAAGGAGGGTCGGGTGGAGGTCAACCTGGGTCCCGGGCAGGCAGAATTCTCCTGGGAAAGCGAACTGGCCCCGGTGGAGGTCCTCGTATTGGAGGCACGCGCTGACGACACGTGGGCGGAGCAGTGGCGGCTGCTGGCGGGTCCGGTGTGGAACGTGGCGTTCGAGGAGCTCGCCCCGGTTTATGAGGAGGGCCGAGACCTAGCCCCGGTTTGGCGGCCGTGGCCCGGAGAGAAAACGCGTCTGCGTGTCTCGCGTCCGGAGCCGATCCCGGGCGCGACCCTGACGGTGCGTTCCGTCGATCACGTGACCGACGTGGGACATCGACTGCGCACAACCCGCCTGCGACTGCGCGTCGTTTCAAGCCTCGGTCAGGACTTCGTTTTGGAACTCCCCCAGGGGGCGGAGATCGAGTCGGTGCAGCGCGACGGGAACAGCCTGCCGCCACAGCGGGTGGGCCATCGGCTTCTGGTCCCGGTGGTGCCGGGCGAGCAGGAAATCATGGTTTCATGGAAAGAGTCCGAACCCTTGCAGTCCCGCATCCGCGCGTCGGCTGTGGGATTGCCGGTGGAGGCCGCCAATGTCCAGCAGGTAGTACGGTTGCCAACGGATCGATGGGTGCTTGGCACGCGGGGACCTGTGCTCGGGCCGGCCGTGCGCTTCTGGGCTGTCCTGGCGTTGGCGGCTGTGATGGCCGTGATCCTGAGCCGGCTCAAGGCCGGCCCGTTGGGTCATTTCGGATGGTTTTTGCTGCTTGTTGGATTGACCCAGGTGCCCGTGTGGGTGGCATGGTTGGTGGTGGTCTGGTTCGCGGGGCTCCAATTGCGGGGCAGCTGGAATCTGGTGGAGCAGCGCTGGTGGCTGGCAGACCTGTTTCAGGTCCTCCTGGTGTTCCTGACGGTGATGGCGTTGGCGGTGCTCTACATGGCGGTCTCTGCTGGTCTCCTGGGTCGGGTGGAGATGTTCATCACGGGAAATGGCTCAACGACCTGGGAGCATCGCTGGTTCAGCCCGCGCACCGGCCCTCATTTACCCCTGCCCGAGGCGTGGGCGGTATCGCTTTGGTGGTACCGGCTGGCCATGTTGGCCTGGGCATTGTGGCTGGCAGTATCGCTGCTGCGTTGGCTGCGATGGGGGTGGATCCAGTTCAGTACCGGGGGCTGCTGGTTGTGGCCGCCGAGGCGGAAGCCGCCGGCAACGCCGCCAAGCTTGGGAGCTTCTCTCGCCAGTCCGACCCCGCCGGCATCGGGCGAGCAGCGTTGATGTTGCACGTCTGCGGTTCCACCCGGCCCGGGCCGCTCCGTTGCGAGGGGACGCCCGCAGGCGAGCCTGCATCATCCGCACTCCGCAGCCGGACCTCGGGCGCCTGACGGCGTCGCGATTCCCAAGCGATGCGATGGTGGTCCCGAGGCTGGAAGAAGCCGGCGTTGCGGTCTGGCCTTGCGCCGGGGTTGTCGGGCGCGAATTGCTGTCCCCCTCCCCTGCCAATGGGAACAGCGGGGCGCCTTCGGGCTCGCGGTTCGTTGGCCGCAGGCTAGATTTGGGAGCATCGATGCACACGATCTACTGCGATTACAACGCCACCACTCCTCTGGACCCGGAGGTGCGGTCGGCGATGTGGCCGTTTTTGACGGAGATCTGGGGCAATCCGTCCAGCCTTCATCAATACGGCCGCCGTGCCCGCGCCGCGCTGGACGAGGCGCGTGAACGGGCAGCTGCCGTCTTGGGTGCCAAGCCGAGCGAGATCATCTTCACCAGCGGGGGGACCGAGAGCGTGAACCTGGCGGTGCTGGGAGCGGCGCGCGCGCTGCGGGACAGGGGGCGGCACCTGATCACTTCGGCCGTCGAACACCATGCCGTGCTGGAGGCGATGGCGCACCTGGAGCGGCACGAGGGGTTTCGCGTGACCAGGTTACCCGTGACCCGCGAGGGTTTCGTGGAGCCGGAGCGCCTCGCCGCGGCGTTCGAACCCGACACGGTCCTGGTGTCCATCATGGCCGCCAACAACGAAATCGGCACGCTCCAACCGGTACCGGCGCTGGCTGCTCTGTGCCGGGAGCGGGGCGTCTGGTTCCACACGGACGCCGTCCAGTTTTTCGGGAAGATGCCCTTCACCTCGGTGAGGGATCTCGGGGCCGACCTGGTGTCCCTTTGCGCCCACAAGTTTCACGGTCCCAAGGGGGCCGGGCTGTTGTATGTGCGCTCGCCATTGCGGGTACAGCCGTTGCTGTTCGGCGGGCCGCACGAGAACGAGAACCGGGCCGGCACCGAGAACCTCCCGGCAATCGCGGGTCTGGTGGCTGCGATGGAACGCTTCCTGCGGCCGCCGGTCTTCGACCCAGCAAGGCTCCAGTCGCTCACCGATTCGCTCGCCGCGGAGCTTTTGTCGATCCCCGGCGTTCATCTGCTGAGCCCGCGGACGGCGCGCCTCCCCAACACGCTGGCAGTGGCCGTCGAGGACCTCGACAGCGTCACATTGGTGGCCGGACTCGACCTGGAGGGTGTCTGCGCCTCGGCAGGATCTGCATGCTCGGCCGGTGCCATGGAGCCCTCGCACGTGGCAATGGCCCTCGGTGTTCCGCCCCAGGTGGCCGCCGGACTGGTCCGCTTCTCCCTCGGTCGCGACAACACTCCGGACGACGTGCCCCGAATTGCCGAGGCCTTCCGGCGGGTGGTCGAACGTGCAAGAACTTGTGGATAACCAGTCCAACGGAGTGCGAACAATGGAGGAACGTCCTGAACAACTTCGCCCGAGAACGCCCGGCACGCACCTTGTCCCCGGGTTATCGACCATGGATCAGGGCCTGATTTCCCCGCCTTTCCTTGACACCTGCGCGCATTCTGCCTTATTCACAACCCCTAAGAATACGGCGGTTTTGAAAGCTCGTTGAACCCTAGTAGCCCAGGCAGCGCATGAACCTGACCATCGCCAAGGAGCACCTCCTGAGCGGACTGCAAGCCGTGCAGAACGTGGCCGGGGGACGCACGACGCTTCCCATCCTGCACAACGTTCTGCTGCGCGCACAACCGGGTCAGCTTGAACTGACCGCCACGGACCTGGACATGACCGTCTCGTGCAGTGTACCGGCCACCGTGGGCAGTCCGGGTGCCACGACGGTCCCCGCAAAGACACTTTTCGGCATCGTCCGCGAGCTCAACGGCCTCGAGATCGAGATGGAGGTGGACGAGAAAAACACCTGCAGTTTGCGGGCTGCGTCGTCCTACTATCGACTGCGGGGCATCAGTGCGGATGAATTTCCTCCGTTGCCTGTGTTTCCCAAGGCGCAACAGGTCGAGCTGCCCCGGGAGCGCCTGGCCGGGATGTTGCGCAAGACCTCGTTTGCCATGTCCACCGACGAGTCCCGGTACGTGCTCAATGGCGTGTTCTTCAGCCTCAAGGAGCACAAGCTCACCTTGGTGGCGACCGACGGTCGTCGCCTGGCGCTGGTGGAGGAGGAGGTGGACCTGCCGGAGCAGGGACAGGGGGAGTTCATTCTGCCGGCGAAGGCCGTGGGCGAGATGGCGCGGCTCCTTCCGGGCCCGGGGAACGTGCTGGTCCGCTTTGCGGAGAACCAGGCGGCTTTCGAGTTCAAGGACGAGAAGGGCGCTCCGGTACTGCTGATCACGAAGCTGGTGGAGGGCCACTATCCCAATTACCGGCAGGTCATCCCGACGGAGGCGCGCGAACGAGTCACGTTGCCCCGCGAGGAATTCTTGCACGCGTTGCGTCGCGCCGAGTTCATGACCAGCGACAAGGCCAACTCGGTGAAACTCACCTTCACGCGCAATAATCTGGCGATCACGGCCAATTCACCCGACGTGGGGGAGGCACGGGAGAGCCTGGCGATCAACTATGCCGGCAACGAACTGGCCATTGCGTTCAACCCGCGCTACCTCATCGAACCGTTGACGGCCCTGACCGAGTACGATGAGGTCTTCCTCGAGCTCACGGACGAGCTGAGCCCGGGCGTCCTCAAGGTCAACGGCCCGTTCCTCTACGTCGTGATGCCCATGCGCCTGACGTAGCGCTGCGGGCTGGTGCACTGCGGCTTCGCCAGATGAACTGCCTGGTCACGGCCGGTCCAACCTGGGAGCCCCTGGACCGCGTGCGCAGGCTCACGAATCTCTCCACGGGCCGATTGGGCATCGAACTCGCCAACGCGCTCGCAGAGGCCGGACACCGGGTGACGTTGCTGCTGGGTGAACTGGCCACGTGCAGCCTCCCCGCCCGCGCCGCGGAGCTGCGCCGATTCACGACCACGGAGAGTCTGGAGCGTTTGTTGCAGGAGTGCAGCGGGACAAGGTTCGGTGCCGTCTTCCATGCCGCCGCGGTTAGCGACTACAAGCCGGGCACCGCGTGGCAAATCGGGCCGTCCGGGCTGCGCCGCCCAATCACGGCTGGAAAGATTCCCACGGAGCTGGGGCCGATTTGGGTGGAGCTGATCCCCACGCCCAAACTCATTGCCTCGCTGCGCCGCTGGTTTCCGACCGCCTGGTTGGTGGGCTGGAAGTACGTCGTGGACGGCAACCCTCAAGAGGCAGTCGCAGAGGCGCGTGCCCAACTGGCGCGGTACCGGACCGACGCCTGTGTGCTCAACGGGCCTGCGTGTGGCGAGGGTTTTGCGATTGTCGAACACGGGGGAGAGCCGCTTTGGCTGGCCGACCGCACCGCGTTGTGTGCCGAGTTGGTGAGGCGGTGTGCTGGAAGAGGCGCAGCCGCTGTTTAGAATGCCGGCCATGGCTGTGCCGATCAGGTTCGAGGGGGGCACGCCCGCGGGCGCGCCGTGGGATTCCAGGGCGGCACGAGTGCGCCCCGATGCCGGGTTTCATTCAGGCTGGTGCCCGGCCCGGAAGTTTGCGCGTGTCTTGGGCTCCTCGTAAACTGCCGCTGGTGCCCGGCAGCCGGTTCGTAAGATCGCGACCCGCCTGCCGGTGGCGGTCCCGGTGTGGGCTTCGGGCTGCCCATGGAGCGCCGCGGCCCAGTTGCCGGCTGTCCAGGGCCATGGCGGCTTGGCGCGGCAGCCTCGTCAACGCCGCAGGCCCGAGGGAAACTTTGCGATATGAAAACCCGGGTGGTCATCGTGGGGGCGGGGGTGATCGGACTTTCCACAGCGTGGTACTGCGTCCGCCGGGGGATGGACGTCTGCGTTTTGGATCGGAACGGACCGGAGCGGGACGGCTGTTCCTTCGGCAACGCCGGGCTCGTCGTGCCGAGCCATTTCATTCCGCTGGCGGCCCCCGGCATGGTGAAACTGGCTCTGAAATGGATGTTCCGCCCCGACTCGCCATTTTACGTGCGGCCGCGGTTGGATCCCGGGCTGTGGGGGTGGGCGTGGCGCTTTTGGCGAGCGGCCACCCGGGCTCACGTCGAGCGAGCGGCCCCCGTGCTGCGGGACCTGCTTCTGGCAGGTCGACAGGCGTTCGAGCAACTGGCCGCGAACGCCGGCCCGGAGCTCGGGCTCGAAAAAAAGGGACTCCTGATGCTTTGTGCCACCGGGCACGGGCTGGAAGAGGAGGCGAAAGCCGCGGCCCAGGCGCGGCAACTGGGAATGCCCGCCGAGGTCTTGGACGCCGAACAGGTGCGGCGCATGAATCCGGGCCTCCAACTGCAGATTGTTGGAGCCGCGTTCTATCCGATGGACTGTCATCTCAAACCGGAGCGCTTCATGAGCACGCTCCAGCGCATGAGTGGCGAGGCGGGGGCGAGGTTTCTCTGGCAGGCGGAAGTGCAGGATTGGGTGGTGCAGGCCAACCGCATCCGGGGGGTGCGCCTCCGAGACGGCAGCACCGTCGAGGGGGATGCCTTCGTCTTGTCAGCGGGCGTGTGGTCCGCCGAACTGGCTGCCAAACTCGGGCTCCGACTGCCCTTGCAGGGGGGCAAGGGTTACAGTCTGACCCTTCCCGCGCCGCGCCAGCGGCCCCAGATGGGCTGCCTCTGCACGGAGGCCCGCGTGGCGGTCACCCCGATGAACGGCGCGCTGCGCGTCGGCGGAACCATGGAGCTGGTGGGCACGGATCCGTCCATCAACCCCGTGCGGATCCGCGGCCTCGTCAATTCTTTTTGCCGGTACTTTCCGGATTTCCGTCCGGAGGATTTCGACCGAATTCCGCCCTGGGCCGGCTTGCGGCCCTGCTCGCCGGACGGCCTACCCTACCTCGGGCGCCCGAGTGGCTGGGAGAATCTGTGGATCGCCACCGGGCATGCAATGTTGGGATTGAGTCTGGGGCCCGCCACGGGACAATGGCTGGCGGAGGCGATTGCCGGGCGGCGCTCGGAGAGCGCGCCGCCTTTGCTGGCGCCCGACCGCTACCACTGAGACCGCGCACATCATGAAGGCAAAGCAATCCACCATGCGCTGGGAGGGCGTACTGCCCGCCATCACGACCCCGTTTCGTGCCGATGGGCAGGTGGACCATGAATTCCTGAGGCGCCATGCACGGTGGCTGGTGGACCACGGTTGCACGGGGGTGGTCGCCCTCGGGTCCCTCGGGGAAAGTCCCACCCTGCGTTTTGAGGAAAAGGTGGCCATCTTGCGCACGGTCGTTGATGCCCTCAAAGGCCGTGCCGCCGTGGTGGCCGGTATCGGCACACTGAGCACCGCCGAGGCGGTGGAACTGGCCCGCGAGGCCGAGAGCATCCGTTGCTCCGGGCTCATGATTCTGCCGCCCTACGTGTACGCCGGCGACGCCCGTGAGATGTTGAGCCATGTGGAGAGCGTGCTGCGAAGCAGCGGCCTCTCCGGCATGCTTTACAACAATCCCATCGCCTATCGGACAGATTTTTTGCCCGAGCAGATCGCGCAGTTGGCGGAACGGAACCCCAATCTGCACGCCGTCAAGGAATCCAGTGGCGATGTCCGTCGGATTACCGCGTTGCGGGCCTTGTGCGGGGAGCGACTGGCGCTGCTGGTGGGGGTGGACGACCTCATCGTGGAAGGGGTGCGCGCCGGGGCGGTGGGATGGATCGCCGGGCTGGCCAACGCCCTGCCGCGGGAATCGGTGGCGCTCTTCGAACTGGCCCGTCGCGGTCCGGAATCCCGGCTGGAAACGCTGTACCAGTGGTTTCTTCCCCTGCTCCGCCTCGACACCAGCAACAAATTCGTGCAACTGATCAAACTGGTCCAACAGGAGACGGGTACGGGCAGCGAGCGCGTGCGACCGCCGCGCCTGCCCCTGGCAGGTGCCGAGCGCAAAAGGGCGCTGGAACTCATCCGCCGCTGCCTCGCGCAACGACCCAAAGACGCGACCGCTTGCACGCGTTCTCGACCATGATCCGGGAAGCGATTCGTCCCGCCCGTGGCGCCGGACCTGCGCGGCTGCGAAGAACCGGCACGCGAGGTCGCGGTCGCGTTGGACCGCTTTGCACAGGGTTCGCGCCGGAGAGCCTATGAAACTGGAGGGTCTGTCCTTGATCGGGCATGGTTGCGCAGAGCCGAAAGGTTCGCCCACTCGTGCGGTGAACCCCGCCACCGGGGAGAACCTTGAGCCCGCGTACTACTGGGCCGACGCTGCCGACGTGGATCGTGCAGCGCGCCTAGCCTGGGAGGCCTTTCGACAATTCCGGTTGTGGCCCGCGGCGGAACGCGCCCGGCTGCTGCGGCGCATTGCCGAGCTGATCGAGGCCACAGCACCGGAGATCCAACAGCGCGCCCACCTCGAAACCGCGCTGCCGCCGCCGCGGCTGCGGGCCGAAACCGCCCGCACCTGTCACCAGCTCCGACTGTTTGCAACGCTCATCGAACAGGGCTGGTGTTGGGATGCCCGCATTGACCATGCCGATCCCACCCGACAGCCCCTGCCCAAGCCGGATGTGCGGTCGCACCTCATTCCCCTCGGACCGGTGGCCGTCTTCAGCAGCAGCAACTTCCCCTTGGCGTTCTCGGTGGCCGGAGGGGACACAGCCTCGGCCCTGGCGGCCGGGTGCACCGTTCTGGTGAAGGCCCACCAAAACCACATGGGCACCTCGGAAATCGTGGGACGTCTCATTCAACAGGCTGTGCGGGAATGCAACGCTCCGGAGGGCACCTTCGCCCTGCTGTTTGGCCGGGGCTCGGAAATCGGCCAGGCGCTCGTGCGGCATCCCCTGGTCAAAGCGGTGGGCTTTACCGGATCGCGCCAGGGCGGGCGGGCACTCATGGACGCGGCCGCGGCGCGCCGGGAACCCATCCCGGTCTATGCCGAGATGGGCAGCATCAACCCGGTCTTCCTCCTGCCGGGGGCACTTCGTCAAAATGCGGAAACCATCGCCGCGGGGCTCCATGCCTCGCTGACCCTGGGGGTGGGACAGTTCTGCACCTGTCCGGGACTGGTTCTGGCCCCGACCGGTCCCGACACGGATCGGTTCCTGGCAGCGCTGCAGCAGCGCATGGAAAACACGCCACCGGGAGTCATGCTCACCGCGGAGCTGTGTGCCGCTTTCCATGCCGGGGTGCGAAGGTGCCTGCAAATCCCGGGGGTGCAACGCCTGACGTCGGCGCGGGCCGAGTCCGACCCGGCCGGGACCCGTGCCGCAGCCACCTTGTTGACCACCACCGCCGAGGTTTTCCTTGCTCACGAGAGTCTCATGGAGGAGGTGTTCGGGCCTTCGACCCTGGTGATCCTGTGCAGGGATTTTGCGCAAATGTTGGCAGTGGCAGAGAGCCTCGAGGGCCAGCTCACCGCCACGCTGCACGCCACGCCGGAGGAGTTGATCGAGCACCGCGACCTGGTCCGGGCGCTCGAACTGAAGGTGGGTCGCCTCATCTTCAACGGGTTTCCCACCGGGGTCGAGGTGTGCCACGCCATGGTGCATGGCGGTCCCTACCCGGCCACGTCCGACGGCCGGTCCACTTCGGTCGGTACCCGGGCCATCCTTCGCTTCCTGCGTCCCGTGTGCTACCAAAACTTTCCCGACGCGGCGTTGCCCGAGACGCTGCAGGAGGCCAATCCGCTGGGCCTGTTCCGCATTGTGGACGGCCAACCCACAGGCCCTGCGGATCGCTCCTCTGCCAGCCGGTGAGGGGCTCGCGCCCGCAGCCGCTGTGTTCCCCGGGTGCAGGGCCCGGCGGCATTCCGGGTCGGCGGTTCTTGCGCGGCCCCGCGCGGGCGAGGACAACGTCCCGCAGCCTTGGGCCCAAGGAGCTGCCAGATCGACCCGAGCCCATCGCCCCGGGCCCGGGCCGGCCCCGCAGCCCGTTCCTATGACCGGCGAATTCCCCAGCAGAACGGATCCGCCGGGTCCAGACGCAGACGCCCCTCCGCGTTTACGTGGGCCGACCCGGTGATCACGGGCTCGATCCAGCCGCGTGGGCGATCCAACCACCGGTAATGTCCTGCGAACGTGCTGCCCACGATGCTTTCCTGCACCCACGTTTCGCCCTCGGCCAATCGACCATCTGCGGCCAGGCAGGCCAGTTTCGCACTGGTCCCCGTGCCGCACGGCGACCGATCGTAGGCGCCCCCGGGGCACAGGACGAAATTGCGCGCGTGCGCCCCCGGGCGCGTGGGGGGGCCGTACAGCTCGACGTGGTCCACCTCGGGAAAGCCCTGCGCGTTCACCGCTCGACGCACCCGCCAGGCGAAATCGGTCAGAGTCTCCACGTGCTCCAGCGAGAGCGACAGATGGTGGTGCTCCACCAGGAAAAACCAGTTGCCGCCCCAGGCCACGTCGCCGGTCACCGGACCATGACCCGGCACTTCCACGGTGTAGGCTTTGCGGACGCGGTAACTGGGCACATTCACCACCGAAACCTGTCCGTCCGGGTGGAGCGTGGCCCGGACCACGCCGACCGGTGTTTCAATGCGGTATTCTCCCGGGCCAATGCGCCCCAAATGCGCCAGCGTGGCCACCACGCCGATCGTCCCGTGGCCGCACATGCCGAGGTACCCAACGTTGTTGAAAAAAATGACCCCGGTGATGCACGCCGGATCCTCGGGAGGAACCAGGAGCGCGCCGACCCAGACGTCGGAGCCCCGCGGCTCGTTGACAATGGCGGAGCGGTAGAGATCGAACTCGCTCTCGAACCGGCGACGCCGCTCCGCTAACGGACCGCGGCCCAGATCGGGTCCGCCCTCGATCACCACCCGTGTGGGTTCGCCGCCCGTGTGCGAATCCACCACCACAATCCACTGCACGGCTTGCATGGTATCCTCCGCGCCCAGCCTACGATCCTTTCTTTCGGCCCTGCAAGGCCGGCCGCCCCGGAATCGTTGCCCCGGTTCGGATGCGCCTCCGAATTCCGGGCGGGCGAGGGCAATCGCTTCCACGGCCCCGAAGAGTCAGGAGCACGGGTTTGCTCGCGCATGGCAAAGGGGGCATTTCGCGCTTTGTGGGGCTGCGCGCCCCACCACACAAGCTCGCGGCCTCAGCGGGAACAGGGCTGATCCAGGCCCAACCGATGCGCAGCCAGTTGACCCAGGGCGATGCCCCCGTCGTTGGGGGGCACGCGCTGCGGCCAGTACGGCCGGAACCCCGAGCTGCGCAACTGGCGGACGGACCAGGCCAGGAGCCACTGGTTTTGAAAGCAGCCGCCGCCCAGTAACACCGCTTCGCACGACTCGAGTCGGGCCACGGCCACGATGGCCGCGACCAGGCTCTGGTGGAATCGCGTGGCCACCACGGCCGGGGACACGCCCGTGGCGACCTCCGTGAGGATCGAGCGAATCAGCGGGCCCCAGTCGAGCTCCCGCGGTCCGCCGGGCGCGCGCGGTTCGCGCACGGGCAGCGGGTACGGAGCCCAGGCGGCTTCGGCGTCCACGCAGAACTCCAGGTCCATCGCCGCCTGGGCCTCGAACTGGCTTCGACTGCGCAGACCCACCAGGCAGGCCACGGCATCGAACAACCGTCCGACACTGCTGCACCACGGCGCGTGAATGCCGGCCTCGGCCATGCGCCAGAGCAGCGCGGTTTCCTGGGCTGTGAACCAGCGTCTCCAGCAGTCGCGCGCGCGTGGTTCCAGGGTCGGATCCTCCCGGCACAGCTCGTACAGCAGGCCCAGCGCCGTGCGGCGCGGTTCCCGGACCGCGGCGTCTCCCCCGGGGAGGCGAAATCGGCGGAAGGTTGCCACGCGCGTCGCCTGTCCGCGTGCCACACGAAAGAATTCCCCTCCCCAAACCGTCCCGTCCCAGCCCAGACCGGTCCCGTCCCAGGCCACCCCGAGCACGGGTGGCTCCAACTCGTTTTCGACCAACACGGCAAGGACGTGGGCCAGATGATGCTGCACCGCGCGGCAGAACGGCGGTTGTGGTGCCGCCGGGTCGGCGGCAGCAGTCTCGCCAAGATGGGCCATTCGCAGGGCGTGCCGGGTCGAAAGGTAATCCGGGTGCAGGTCGCAAATCACAACTGCGGGCGGCGCGTTGTACAGTCGGGGCAGGTCCCGAACCACGCTCCGGAAGGCCCGTTCCGCGGCCTCGGTTTCGAGATCGCCGATGTGTTGGCTGAGAAACGCGTCCCGGCCGATCGCCAGGCCCACGGTGTTTTTCAGGTGGGCCCCCACGGCCAGCACGGACGGGGGCGTCTCCGAGGTCGCCGGGGTGCCGGATGCGGCACGCACGGGCAGGGGAACGGGCAGCGGTGCGTAACCGCGGGCCCGGCGCAGCAGAAGTTCGCGGCCATCCACCACACGGACCACGGAATCGTCCACGTGCCGTGCAATGGGACGGTTGTGGACGAGGAACAGGTCGGCAATGCCACCGAGCCGTTCGAGGGCTTCCTGCTCGTCGGTGCAGATGGGTTCGTCACTGAGATTGCCGCTGGTGGCCACCACGGGTTCGGCCAGTTCGCGCAGCAGCAAATGATGGAGCGGCGTGTACGGCAGCATCACGCCCAGGGACGGATTGCCCGGAGCCACCGCCGGAGCAATCTGTGGCGCGCCGGGATCCGGCCGGGCATGCCTCCGCAGCAGCACGATGGGAGCCTCCGGCCCGGTCAACACGCGCAGCTCCGTCGGCTCCAGCCGGCAGACCTGGCGAATCTGGGCGACCGAGGGAAACATGAGCGCAAAAGGCTTGGCCTCGCGGTGCTTTCGCTGCCGGAGCCGTTGGACGGCCTCCTCCAGGCGGGCCAGCACCATCAGGTGGAATCCGCCCAGCCCCTTGACCGCCACGATCGCGCCGGACCGCAACGCGTCGGCCACCTCCCGGAGCAAACCCAGCGTGGCTGCGGCCGCAGCCGAGGAATCGTTCCGTCCTTCCGGAGGCCGGCTGCTGGCGAGTCGGCGGCCCTGGGGCGACCAAAGCTCCAGGTGCGGACCACAGCGGGGACACGCATTCGGCTGGGCGTGGAAACGGCGGTTGGCGGGGTCGTGGTATTCGGCCTGACAGGCCGCGCACATGACGAACCCGGCCATGGTAGTGTGCGGCCGGTCGTAGGGCAGCGCGGTGATGATGCTGTAGCGCGGGCCGCAGTGGGTGCAATTGATGAAGGGGTACGCGAACCGGCGGTCCGCCGGGTCGAACAGCTCGCGCAAACAATCGTCGCAGGTGGCGATATCCGGAAGCACCAGGGCCCGGACTGGACCGACATGCTCACTGGGCTGGATCGTGAATCCCTGGTGACCGAGCGGGTCGAGCCACGTCGTTTCCAGGCTTTGAATGGAGCTGTGGGCCGGCCGTTCCTGCACAAGGCGGCTCAGGAAGAGCTCCAGGGTTTCCCGGGGGCCTTCGACTTCCACGGTCACGCCCTGAGGAGAGTTTCGCACCCAGCCCCCCAGCCCCAACTCGCAGGCGAGCCGATGCACAAACGGGCGGAATCCGACCCCCTGCACCACCCCGCGAATGGAGAGCCGTAGTCGCTCCATGGCAGCCTGCCGTTCCGGGTTCAGCCGGTGACGAGGCGGGGAGAGCTCGTCAGCCACGCGGCGTGAGCCGCCGGGGAGGGACCCCCGGCGGACGCGACGCCGTCCCGGCCGGCGCGTCGGCCAGCAGGGCCCGAACCCCGCCACTTCGTTCTTGTGTCAGTGAGCGAGGCGATAGAACCGGGCCCGGCTCTCGAGGGGCACGGTGTAGGGACTGGCGGCGTTCGCGACATCCGTGTACGGCCCTTGTACCTCGTCGGCTTGTTGCAATCGCAGCTCCGGCTGGTTCCAGCGCAACACCAGCCGCTGTCCGTCCCAACTGTACTGCAGCCGCTCCGGTTCCGGCGCAGCAGCCTCCCACACATCGCTCCATTGCGTGCCGATCTTGAGGTCGTCCACGCTCAGCTCCCCGATGCCGCCACTTTCCCGGAGGCTGAAGAAGTACAGCGTCACCGGCGTGGTCGGATCCGTCGCCGTAACCCCGCCGCTGGACTCCTCGGAGGGATTCACCCAGAGCGTCGTTTCGGCGGTGTCCACGTTGTAGCGGGTCAGGACGAGGTAGGTCGTGTTGGGTTGGAGATCGCGGGGCAGCACCGCGTTGGGCGTGGGACCGCCGTTGGCGACGCCCACTCGATACGTCCCCGGGGCCGCGCCGTTGGTGGTCACGAAGATGCGTCCCCGGTAATTGATGGTGCCGATGTCGCGGAAGTGCGCGAAATAGTCGCCGTTGGCCCCAGTGGGGAGGCTGGTGAGGTTGAGCTTGAAACTGGTGAAGAGCACGATGCCTTGGCCGACCGCCTGCAAAAAGTTGGTAAACGCAGCGCTCACATCCTCGGTTTGGGTCCGGGTCAGCAGCACCCGACCTTGCACCACCTGCAGCTGGCCCGTGGTGCCACTGTGGGTGCTCCAGAACCCGCCCGAGCTTTCGATCAACGGCCCGTCGGGGTAGTCGAAGGGATCGGCCAGGACCTGACCGAACTTCGGATAGAAGGTTACCTGAAAACTCGTGGGGATGTTCCAGGTTCCGTCGCTGAGGGTGAGGGTGATGGTTGCGGTGCCGGAGATGTCGGCAGCCGGGACAATGCGGACCGTCCGTTGCGTGCCGGAGCCGCCGAGCAGGATGTTGCCGGAGGGCACGAGCGCTTCATTGGAGGAGCTGGCCGTGACCACCAGTTGGTTGGGCGTTTCGGCATCCTGCACGGTGAAGGCAAGCGGGCCAATCACCGTATTGGTGGGCGCAACCTGATTGGCCAGCGAGGAGATCGTGGGTTCGCCCACGTAAACGCGGAAGCTGATGCTGCTTTCGAAACCCTGTCCATCGCGCACGGTCACCTGGATCGTGGCCAGCCCCTCCCGACCGGGCACCGGGGTAACGGTCAGGGTGCGTTGTTTGCCCGTGCCGCTCAGCGTCAGATGCTCTGGTTCGTTGGGCACCAGCAGCGGATTGTCGGACACCGCGGCGACCTGCAGCTGGTCGACTGGAGTCTCGACGTCGTCCACTTCGAAGGGCAGCGGTCCGGTGGTGGTTCCGGCGGCCAGATGTTGGTCAGGGATGCCGCTGATGGTGGGTGTGCCGCCCGGGGTGTGAACGTCCAAAAACTCGGTGCCAATGCGAAGATTGTCGAGAGAGAGGCTTCCCATCCCGTTGCCGCCCGAAAGCGCCTGGCGCATGGCCACGAACACAATGGGGACGCTGGTGGTATTGTCCGAGCCCTGCGCGCGGTTCACGGCGGACTCCTCGGAAGACGGATTCAACCACAGCGTGGCCACCGCGGTGGCCACGTCGTAGCGCACCACCAGTTTGTACTCGGTGTCGAGGTCGCAGTCGGTGGGGATGATCACCGGGGTGTTCCCCCCGTTGGCGATGCCGAAGCGGAATTTGCCCGAGCCGGCCCCGGTGGTCGTGGCGAACACCCGCGCGCGGAAATTGAAGGTGCCCGTGTCGCGGAAATGCCAGAAATACGTGCCGGCGCCGGAGGGCAACGCGGTGAAACGGACGGTGAACCCTGCATAAAGCAGCCCTTCGGTAATCGCGGCGCCGGGGACGTTGGTGATCGCCAGACTGACGTCTTCCGATTCAGCCTGGGTCAGGGACGCCGCGCCCGAGACCACGTCCACTTGCCCTGTAGTCCCGCTGTGGGTCACCCAACGGCCGCCGGAGACTTCGCTCAGTGGACCGTCGGGATAATCGAAGGATTCATCGACGTAAACGGTGGCCCGGGCGGCGCAGAGCCCGACCACCAGGCCGGCAACAAGGTGAATGGGTTTCATGGTTTGTCCGTGGTTGGGCGTTGGGGAGCGAGGTGGGAAAAGAACCGGGGATCGTGGCTTTGCGGCCAATCCACCCGTTCCGCAGGGAGCGGCCGGGGGCCGGGCATCCCGGGTGGATTTTCCGCGCGTACGCGATCCGTTTTAATTGGGCGTGGTTTCACTCGGGTACCAGTACATGCGGCGCTGGATTTTCCACTCTTCGGCCGCGCTGTTGGATTCGGCGGCCGTGCGCAGGAACTCGTTTGTGCGGGCCACGCGGCCACTGCCGTCCGCCATGGCGAAATTCCCCCGGTGATCATGCCGCGCCACGGCGTACTGCCCGGTCACATTGGACTGGGCCGGGGCGGTGTTTTGCGGAGAGTTCGGGTCCACCTCCGCCACTAGGATGGTGTCAACGGGCTTCTTGATGCTGGAGAAGCGCGTGTTGACGATGCCCAGTTGCGCACGGGTGTTCCGGTTGATGCAGAGTCGGCCGTTCTCGCCGTACATGAAGAAGGCGCGCGTGTAGTTCGGCGGGTTGGCATAGGGTATGGCCGCCCGAGAGGGATCCGGAGTGCTGGGACAGGAAAAGACACTCTTGGTGGTGGGCAGCGGGGGCGCCGGTGGCGTCCGCATGTAGAGGTCCGCCAGGCGGGGTTGGTTGATGTAAACGGCAACGGTGTTGTACCAGGCCTCCGTGTTTTGCGGGTCGATGATGGAGACCGTGGTGTTGCCCTCTTCAGGCACGAAGTCGCTGTTGTCGTCGGCGTACATGCGGAACCCGAGGGACCATTGCCGCATGTTGTTGAGGCAACTGACCGCCTGGGCCTTGCTTTTGGCACGGCCGAGAGCGGGCAGAAGCATGGCTGCCAGAATCGCGATGATGGCGATGACCACCAGCAACTCGATCAGGGTAAATGCCCCCGGCCGGCGCAAGCCGTTCCGGTGACCTTCGGTTTTTTGGCGCATCCGTCCTCTCAAATACCATCCAGTGTGCGGAGCCGCGAGTGCGGGTCGGATCCCCCGGATCCGCGCGGCGGTTGCGGCAACCGGCCCGAGGGTCGGGCCCGGCCCCGTGTCCGGGCCGCGACACCGTTCTACCCTAGCGCCTTTGCGGCCGGCGGGGCAAGCGCGACGGGCAGCTGCGGGTTGAAGTGTCACCCTCCCGTGACTATGCTGCCACACGCAGGCATGAAGACGTTTGCCCAACTCGGGTTCCCCGGACGCCTCATCGCGGTCGAGGGCATTGACGGTTCCGGGAAATCCACGCAGCTCCATCTGTTGAAGCGGTGGCTGGAGGACCAGGATCTCAAAGTTTTCCTCAGCGAGTGGAACTCCTCCGAACTGGTCAAGAGCGCCACCAGCCGGGGCAAGGCCCAGCAGTTGCTCACGCCCACGACGTTCTGCCTGATCCATGCCACCGATTTCGCCGACCGGTACGAGCGCCATCTGGTTCCGCTGTTGCGGGCCGGTTACCTGGTGCTGTGCGACCGCTACGTGTTCACCGCCTTTGCGCGCGACGTGGTCCGCGGCTGCCCGCCGGCCTGGGTGCGCGGCATCTACAGCTTCGCCGCCCTCCCGGACCTGACCTTTTTCTTCAAAGCCGACCTGGAGGTCTCCCTGGCGCGCATCCTCGACGGCCGGCCCCAGCTGAAGTTCTACGAGGCCGGCATGGATCTGCGGCTCTCCAGCGACATCTACGAGAGCTTTCGCATTTTCCAGGGACGGTTGTTGGAGCAGTACCTGGCCATGAGCACCGAGTTCCGGTTTCACGTGGTGGACGCCAACCAGACGATCGAAGCCCAACAACAGATCGTGCGCGCCATCGTCTCGGCGCGGCTGAACCTCGATGACTTCCGCCGCACGCGGCTGCCCCGGCGTTCCGCCGCGCGTTCGACCCGCACCTCTTGAGTCCCATGACAGGCAAGCCTGCTTCCCCCCGCCGGCCCTACGTCATCGTGCCCCGCCGCACGCCGCACCGTTTTTACGGGCACGGCATCCCCGGCGTGCAACCGGAGAAACTGATCGGTCACCTCATCGTGATCGAGGGGGCGGACGGCTCCGGCCGATCCACGCAGATCCGGTTGCTGGTCGATTGGTTGGAAAGCTGCGGGCATTCCACCGTACAGGTGGGGCTCAAACGCTCGCGGCTGGTCAGCGAGGAGTTGGAACGCGCCCAACAGGGCAACATCCTCAGCCATACCACGCTGAGCCTGTTTTACGCCACCGATTTTGCCGATCAGTTGGAGAACCAGATCCTGCCCGGGTTGCGCGCCGGCCAAATGGTGCTGGCCGATCGGTACATCTACACGCTCATGGCCCGGGACCTGGTCCGCGGCATGGACGAGGCCTGGCTGCGCAATCTGTACGGCATGGCGGTGGTGCCCGATGCGGTTTTTTACCTGAATGTCGCTCCGGAGGAACTGGTGCAGCGCACCTTCGCCAAATACGCCGCCCTGGATTACTGGGAAAGCGGGATGGACCTGGGCCTGTCCCGCGACATGTTCGACAGCTTCCTCAAGTATCAGACGTTGATGGCGGAACAGTTTCGGAGGCTTCAGAAGATCTACGGGTTTCACATCATCGACGGGCATCGGCCCATCGAGGTGATCAACGCGGAGCTGCGCCGCAAAATCCAGGCGGTCCTGTCGGGACGCCCCCTGAAGTGACGAGCCATGGCGAAACGGGACTCCGGTTGCTGGGTGGGGGTGGACCTGGGGGGAACGAAGATCCTGACGGGGGTGTTTGACGCGCAGCTTCGCTTGTTGGGCACGGCCAAGGTCAGTACGCGCGCCGAGCGCGGGGTGGAGGTGGTGCTGGAACGCATCGTGCGTTGCGTTCGGGAGGCGCTGGAAGCCGCGGGCAAAAGCACCGGGGACGTCGCGGCCATCGGCGTCGGCGCTCCCGGGGCCGTGGATGCCGCCCGCGGCACGGTCCGGTTTGCTCCCAACCTGCCGGGGTGGCGCAACATTCCGCTGGGTCGCAAACTGACCCGGGCCCTAGAGCGGCCCGTTGTGATCGGCAACGACGCCAACGTTTGCGCCCTGGGCGTGTACGAGGTGGAACTGCGGGCGCGTCCGCGTCATGTGGTGGGCGTCTTTGTGGGTACGGGCATCGGCGGCGGGTTGATTCTGGAGGGCCGGCTCTACGAGGGCTGCTCGCACACCGCCGGAGAGATCGGCCACATGATCGTCGAGGTCAACGGCCCCAGGTGCGGCTGCGGCAACCGCGGCTGTTGGGAGGCCGTGGCCAGTCGCACCGCGATTTTCCGCCGCATCCGCGAAGCCGTGGAAGGCGGGGAGAACACCGTCCTGACCGAGTGGCTGGGAGAGGATTTGGAGGACCTGCGGAGCAACGATCTGCGCAAGGCCTGGAAGCGGGGGGACAAACTCGTGCGCCGCATCCTGTTGCAGGCCGCCGATTATCTGGGCATCGGCGTGGCCAATCTGATCAATCTGCTCAACCCCGAAGTGGTGGTCCTGGGCGGCGGCCTCATGCAGGCGCTGGGGCCGGAACTGTTGCCCCGCATCAGTCGCACGGCTCGGGAACATGCCATGCCCGGAAGTTGCGCCCGACTCAAGATCATGGCCTCCCGGCTGGGCGACGACGCGGGGATCACCGGCGCAGCCGTTCTGGCCCGCCGGTGGGCCCTTTCCACCTCTTCCTCCTGAGACACGCGCCGTCACCGGCCGGCCATAGCGCCGGGACCTGTTGGCTCGGTCCCCGCCTGCCGTCCATGGCTCGCTTCTGCTGTTGCCCGGCCCCTCATGGGTTCGACTCCCCGGAAAGGTGGCCATGCATGCCGACCCCAAAAGGGGGCCTCAACAGCAGACCACCTTGCGGGCCGGGTGGAACAGGGGCCGGGTTTTCGAGGAGCTTCCAGCACGCCCCGGGCCGGGCCGGACTGCGGCCGCCCGCAGGACACGCCGGGAACCGACCGTGAGGGTCGAGGCCTTAACGACGCTCCCGCTCCAGCCGCTGCACGAAGCGCGCCAGCCGCTCCATGGCTTCCTTCAGTTTGTCCATGCTCGTGGCATAGGCACACCGCAGGAAGCCTTCGCCGCATTCTCCAAACGCCGTGCCCGGAACCGCGGCCACTTTCTCCTCGCGCAGCAGGCGCAGGGCGAAGTCCTTCGACGAAAGCCCGAACCGCGAAATGTTGGGGAAGGCGTAGAAAGCCCCCAACGGGCGCGTGCAGGGCAGACCGAGATCCGCCAACGCCGAGGCGATGAAATTTCGGCGGCGCCGGTATTCCTCCACCATCTCGGCCACGTCCTGTTCCGGCCGACTGAGCGCTTCCAGGGCCGCCTTCTGGCTGAGGGACGAGGCGCAGAGCATGGTGTATTGGTGGATCTTCATCATGGCCTCGGTCAGTTCCGCCGGAGCGCACGCGTAGCCGAGCCGGAAACCGGTCATGGCCCAGGCCTTGGAAAAGCCGTGCAGGAGGATCGTTCGATCCCGCATCCCGGGCAGGCTGACGATGCTGGTGTGGGGCTGATCGTAGGTCAGTTCGGCATAAATGTCGTCAGTGATCACCAACAGGTCGTGTTCCCGCACGAAAGCGGCGATTTCCTCCAGGTCCTGTCGGCTCATCACCGCGCCCGTGGGATTGTTGGGGAAATTGAGCAGAAGCACCTTGGTGCGCGGGGTTACCCGGGCCTCCAGCATCGCGCGGGTGAGACGGAACCCGTCTTCGGCGCGGGTTTCCACGGCCACGGGCACGCCGTGGGCAAACAACACCAGGGCCCGATAGGACACGTAGCAGGGCTCGTGGTACAGGACCTCGTCACCGGGGTTGAGCAGGGCGCGCAGGGCCAGGTCGAGGGCCTCACTGACGCCCACGGTCACGAGGATCTCGGTCTCCGGGTTGTATTCGGCACCGAACTGCCGGGCCACGTACCGGGACAGGGCGCGCCGCAACTCCAGGTAGCCGAGGTTGCTGGTGTAATGGGTGGCCCCGCGTTCCAGCGCGAAAACCGTGTACTCTCGCACATGCCACGGGGTGTCGAAATCCGGCTCGCCGATGCTGAGACTGATCACGTCCCGCATCGTGCTGACGATGTCGAAGAAATCACGAATGCCGGAGCGCGGGATGTCGCGCACCTGCCGGGCCAGCCGGTCACGGAGAGACAGCGAGGCGTTCATCGGGGGTCTCCGGATGCATCAACACACCGAGGCGCTTGTACGTCTTGAGCATGAAATGCGTGGCCGTGGACAACACCCCCTCCAGCGGGGCCAGTTTTTCGCTCACGAAAGCGGCCACCTCCCGCAGATTGCGTCCCTCGACAAACAGCAGCAAATCGTAGGCCCCGCTCATGAGATACGCGGAGCGCACCTCGGGAAACCGGCTGATCCGCTCCGCGATCCGGTCGAAGCCGCCCTCCCGCTGCGGGGTCACCTTGACCTCGATCACGGCCGTGACCTTGTCCAGGTCCAGCTGGTCCTCGTTCAGAATCGCCTGATACCCGCGGATAATCCCTGCGCGCTCGTACTCGGCAATGCGGGCCTGAACCTCTTCCACCGACAGGTTCAGCATGCGGGCAATCGTCTCCCGCGATTCCAGCGCGTTGCTGGCCAGGATCTTCAACAGCTCGTCCATAGGCGTGTCTTTGTCCACATTGGGCGGCAACGTACCGACCGGTCCGGGACGCGTCGAGAAGGAAACGGCGATTCCCGCCCGCCCTGATCGCCCGGAGCCGGCAGGCCGCGGCCGTCGGGTCCAACCGCTCACTTTGCGGTTGCCTTGCTTCGGCGGGGGTTATTAGTTGGAGGTCAGCAAACTGGCAACCGCAACCAAACGAACCAGAGGACAACCATGGCACAGCAAGTCTTCCACCCGAGCATCGAAGGAGCCCAGCACGGGGCCAAGTCGTTGGCGGAGTTCCTCGCCTATGCCAAACGTTCCGGCGCCACCGGAGCCCAACCTTCCAACTACATGTTGCAGGGCGGCAAGCTCTTCAAGAGCGCCAAGGAAATCAAGGACACCTTCGAGGAAGCCGGCCTGACTCTGGACGGCATTTCCTGCCACTGCCCCTTCTGGGTGCACACCACGGCCTGGACGGGCAGCCCCACCATTCGCCCCTTTATCCCGGCCGACGTGGCCAAGAAATCCCCGCCCGAAATCGAAAAGTGGGCCGAGAACTATTTGCTGAAGCTCTTCGACCTGGCCGCCGAGCTGGGCGTCAAAACCCTGCCCATGTTCTGGGGCGTGGCCTTTGGTTGGGAAGTGGCCACCGGCTACCCGTGGGGCTTCTGGAAAGGGGCCGACTACGACCTCATCAAGGAAGGCCAGGAGCGGTTCGTGAAAAAGACCGCCAAACTGCGCAAGGCCGCCAATGAACGCGGGCTGTTTCTGTGCCATGAAATCCACCCGGGCACCGCGGCCATGTGCGCGGATGACTTCCTGATGCTGGTGGACATCTGCGACGGCGACAAATGCCTGGCGGTCAATGCCGACCCGTCTCATTGCTGGGAGGGCGAAAGCTGGGAGACGCGCTTCCTCAAAGTCGGTTCGCGCGTGTATGCCGCGCACATCAAGAACTTCGTCATCCGCCCCGGCTTCCCGCTCCGCGCCATTCAGGCCGAATGGCCCAAACGGGCCATGCAGTTTGTGGACCTGCCCTCGGGGGACATCAACATGCAGCGCTACGCCGAATTGCTCCTGCACATCGGCTATCCGTCGCGTTACTGCCAGGTCACCGGCCGGTCCACCGCCCCATTGGTCGTCGAGGCCGAGAGCGCGCACAAGGACCTCGACTGGACCAGCGCCAATGGCATCGCCTATGTGCGCGATCACCTGACCTGGCCGATGGCCGCGGCGTCCTTCGAGGAAGGCATGGGCGCTTGAAGGCCCGGACCCCGGCACCCTTGAAGGTGCGCCGGGACCGGTTCATTTCCCTCGCGCCGTGCTGGCAGGCCAGCACGGCGTTCTTGTTTCCGAAGTGGCCGGAGAAGGCCGTAGCTCCTCTTCGCGGCCCGGCGCAGCGCAAGCTCGCTTGCCCATACCGCGCCCGGCCGAGCCCGGCGTTTCCGACATCCCTCCCCTCGGCGGACGTGCGCGGAGCCTGCCGGGGCCTCAGCCAGCCCCTGCCTTGTGCCCGCTTACCCCGTCCCGCGGCGCAGCAGCGCCCATGCCCCGAGGGCGTCTTACGGCCGGCGCACGTCAGGGTTTGGACGCCCACGGAAGCGCGGCGGAACTCTGGGCGTCCTCGGCACGTGGAAGCCGAGAGAAGACAGGATGCCGTATCCACGGCCCAAAGACGGAAATTCGCCCTCTGCTGTCCAAGGATTGCACGGGGCCATCAACGCGCCGAAGGCCCATCCCTTCCTCAGCCCGGGACAAACGCCCCGGGGACTCGGGCCCCTTAAAAGCCGCCGCGCCCTGAAAGGGCGCCACCCGGAGACGCCCATCCCATGGGCAGGGTGTGTCCAACCGAATCCCGCCCCTTCAGGGTGGAATCAATTGCGGAACCCGGTTACCCAGGGCGTTGCCCTGGGCTAATGACTCACTGCCCCGTTGGGGCGGACACGGACCGGGCCGAAGGCGCAAAACATGATCCGGGTCTTGGTACGTTGAGGTGGAATCGTTTTGGATGACGGTGGATTCGAGAATCGCCACTCTCAGGGCTGACGCAGGCCGGCTCCCGCCGTGCGGCGCCTCTCCACGAGGGCCAACATCGTGATGCCCCACTCATTAGTCACGCGGACGAATCCACGCGCCGAAGGCGCACGCATTCGTCAGCCCGGGGCAATGCCCCGGGGACTTGTGCCCCTCGAAAGCCGCCGCGCCCTGAAAGGGCGCAACGCCTTGCCACCAACGCAGGGCCCGGGCCTGTCAAAACGAATCCCGCCCCTTCAGGCCGACGTGAATCCGGTTTGACTGCCCGCTCTGGGCATTGCATTGGGCTGATGAAGCCTCGCCCCGTTGAAGCGGATCCAGAGCACGCTGAAGGTGGAGCCATGGATCCGGTATCGTGCAATGCGCTCTTTGTGCAGGGCCCTTGCGCTGGAACGCTCCACTCCAGCCCCGGTGGCGAGTGCACCGCCCCGTCGAAGAATCTCTGTCGCCACTTTATGCCACAAGACAGCCGGCCGTTTTTCCCGCACTATTTGAGCCGTGGATGGGGGCCCGCTACACCGGGACCCCAGGAAAGCTTGCTCCAGCCCATTTTGAATCGGAGGTCCGAGATGATGACACGCCGTCCTGACTTCGGTCCGATGGAAGTACCGTTCTTCCGCTCCAACTCTGCTACCGGCGCACCATGGCGCAGGTTCACGGCTCCCCTGCTGGTTGCCCTCTGCCTGGTCGGTGCCGGGCCGGTCTCCGGCGCGGTCTGGACCGGCACGGTGGGCTATTGGGATGACCCCGCCAATTGGGACACCGGAGTGCCGGACGCCGCAGGGGGCTGGGCCATCGGGAACGTCAACAACGGTGGCACCGCGATCGTGCGCACCGCGGTCCCGGCCGTGAACGAAGCGTGGGCTGGCAATGGCGGCGGCCCCGGCACCATCATCGTCACCAACGGCGGGGTGTTGACCGTGAACAACTGGTTGGTCATCGCCCGCATGTATCAGTCCACGGTGGAAACCCCGCTGAGCCGGCTGATCATCGAGAACGGCACCCTCAACAAGAGCGGCGACGGCCTGATCGTGGGCGACAATTTTCAGGGGCTCAGTTCGCCGGGGGAAATGATTGTGGCCGGCACGGCGACCGTGAACGTCACCGGGGGTTGGTGGGGCATCGGGAACGGCGCCGCCAGTCGCGGACTGCTGGTGCTGCGCGATCAGGCCACCGTCAACGCCTCGGGCTATGACTTCAACGTGGGCGATTACGGGGGTGCCGTGGGGCGCTGTTTCCTCTCCAACCAGGCCACGCTCAACGTCTCCAGGTTTTGGGTGGGGAAGTTCGATACGGTTTCGGGCGCACTCTGGCAAAACGGCGGCGCGGTGATCGGCACCGGGGCCAACGCCAACGAGTGGTGCATCGGCGGTGAAAATGCCGCGTCCGCTACCGCCTACGGATTCTATGCCCTGCAAGACGGTACACTCATTTGCCCGTTTAACTTCCAAGTGGGCCGATACGGGTACGGGGTGTTCTATCAAAGCGGCGGCACCAACGTACAGTCGGGCTGGTGCGACACCGCCCGGTTCCCCGGCAGCTTTGGTGTGGCCTGGTTTTCCGGGGGCCGGTTTCTCCACAACGGCGCGAACACGCGCTACATGATCGGTGAAAACGGGCGCGGCGAGGTGTCGATCACCGGCACTGCCGAGGTCGAAACCCTGCGGCCGGTGGCCTTCGCCAACGGGCAGGCACTCCTCGTCCTCAAAGGCGGGACCCTGACCGTGCCGGGATTCGAAAAATGGGCGGGCACTGCGTTTCTGGCCTGGGACGGCGGCACCTTGCGCGCCACCGCGGATCATCCCGACTTTTTGCCGGCGGGGGTCAATGATGTTCGCGTGTTTGCCGGCGGTGCGGTGGTGGACACGGGCAACCGCGAGATCACGTTCCGGCCCGCCCTGCAGGCGCCCGTCGGCCAGGGCATTCAAAGCATTCGAATTCTGAATCCCGGCTCCGGGTACATCGGCGCTCCGCTGGTGCAAATCCAGGGCGACGGCACCGGCGCCATGGCCGTGGCCCAGGTCGATCCGGCCAGCGGCCAGTTGACCAATATCGTCGTCACCTGCCCGGGCTATGGGTACACGTACGCATTGGCGATGCTGGTGGGCGGTGGGACCTCCGACCCGGCCACCCTGGACACGCCCGTGCTGGGCCCGGTCAGTTCCGGCGGCCTGACCAAGCGCGGCAGCGGCACTCTGACCCTGGCCGGCGCCAACACCTACTCCGGCCCCACCGTGGTCGAGGCCGGGCAACTGCGGATCTCCACGGAGCATGCTGGCGCCGGGGCCTTCGACGTCGCCGGAGGCGCCTCCCTGGTCGTCCGACGCTCCGGCAGTTCGTCCACACTGATCGTGGCCTCGCTGGCCGTGGGCGGCACCGGGTCCACGTCCCTCGGACTGGATCTCGACGATGCCACGGCGCATTCCGCGCCCCTGCTTGAGGTTCAGGGCACCCTCAACCTGCGCGGCCCCGTGGTGCTGCAGGTGGATGCCAGGAACCTCCGCCCCGGCAGCTATCCTCTGATTCGGTACGGCTCCCGCACCGGCGCCGGGACCTTCGCGCTCGGCCAGCTCCCCGTGGGTGTGCAGGCCTCCCTGGTGGACAACACGGCAAACCGCACCCTGGATCTCCTCGTTACCGCGGTCGGGCAGCCCCGATGGGATGGCCTGGCAGGGTCCGTTTGGGACGTCGGCCAGACCACGAACTGGATCGAGATCAGCACGGGCGATCCGACCGTCTATCAGGATGGCAATCCCGTGCTGTTCGATGACAACGCCCGGGGCACAACCTCGGTCACCCTGGACACGGTGGTGCGGCCGGCGGCGGTGGTGGCCGATCACAGCACGCGGGACTACACCTTGAGCGGCTCGGGCCGCATTAGCGGCGCCACCGGATTGATCAAGCGCGGCACCGGCACGCTCAACCTGCTGCTGCCCGCCAATGATTACACCGGACCGACGCGCATCGAGGGCGGCACACTGGTCGTCACGAACCTCGCCCCGGCGGGACAACCCAGCGCCATCGGCGCGGCCTCCGCCTCGCCCACCAACCTCGTGTTGGCGGGAGCCACGCTGCGCTTCGAGGGTGCGCCCGCGCAAACCGACCGCGGTTACTCGCTCCAAAGCACCAACAACGTGCTGGATGTCCGCGGCGACCTGACCCTGGGCGGCCCCGCCACGGCCCAGGCCGGAAGTTACGTTCACAAAACCGGTCCGGCCCGGCTCACCTACACTTACCCGGGCGTGTTGGACCTGTCCGGCGGGGGTTGGCCGGGTTACACCATCGGCGCCGGCACGGTCGTCTTCGACGGTTCCGCCGGCAGCCAGCTCGTGCGCGTGGCGCCCGATTTGTGGGTCGGCAACCAACCCGATCAGGGCGCCGCGCTCGTCCTGACCAATACCGCGGTGCAAGTGGATGCCTGGGTCGCCGTGGGCCGGGGCAACGGCAGCCTGGGCAACCTTTCCTCGCTCACCCTTCACAACGCCCAACTGCGCTCCGGCAACTTTGCCATGGGATTCGACGCCGGTTTGCCGAACAACCTGGCTCGACAACAACTGACGCTGCGCGGCAACTCCAGCATCACCAACCTGGGCGACATGAACCTCGGCGAGAGCACCGGTTCCGAGGCCCACATTCTGCTGGCCGATCAGGCCACGGTGTTCTCCGACTGGCGAGTCTTCATTGGATGGCACTTCAACGCCACCGGTCATCTCGCCCTTGTCAATCAGGCACGCATGTTCGTGGACGCGTGGCTGTCTTTCGGACATGAAGGCGGGCACGGCACCGCTTCGCTGCGCGACGACAGTTATCTCTGGGTCCTCTGGGACCTGAACGTGACCGACGTGGGCACCGGATATGGCCTTTTCGAACTCCACGACCGCGCCGTGGTGTCGGCGAACAACCTCTTTGTCGGCAAGGGCGCCGGAAGCACGGGCCTCTGGCGGCAGGACGGCGGACGGGTCGAACTCCGCAACACGGGCGATGTGTTCCAGATTGGTGCCAATGGACAAGGTATCTGGGAACAATCGGGGGGCACCGTGATCGCGCCGCGGCATTGGGTGGCCATCGGCCGTTACCCGGGGGTCAACGGCACGGTGAACCTTTCCGGCGGCGAGTTCACGCATACCGATGCCGGTCGGCTCTTGTTTGTGGGTGAGGAAGGGAATGGCACGCTCAATCTCAGCGGCACCGGCGTCCTGACGACCCTGGGCGACCGTTTGGTGGTGGCCCACACCGCCAGCGCCTCGGGGACGGTCAACCTCGATGGCGGCGTTCTGCGGGTCCGCCGCGTCGCCGGCGGTCAGGGCGTCAGCACCTTCAACTTTAACGGCGGCCTCCTGCAAGCCCTGCCCAATGCCGGGCCCGACCTGATGTACCAGCTCGGTGCTGCGTACGTGCTGCCGGGGGGTGCCGTCATCGACACGGACACCAACCAGCTCAGCCTCTCGCAACCCTTGCTCGACGGAGGGGGCGGTTTGATCAAACTCGGCAGCGGGACCCTCACCCTGTTGGGCGACAACACCTACAGCGGCGCCACCGTCATCAGCAACGGCACGCTCCGGATCAACGGCAACTCCGCCTCGGCGAGTATCACGGCACGGGCCGGCGCCACGCTCGGGGGCACCGGGACCCTCGCCGGCACCGTGACCATCGAGCCGGGGGCCAGCTTGAGTCCGGGCGAGAGCCTCGGCACGCTCACCCTGAGTCGCGCGCCCCAACTCCAGGGCACCGTCGTCATGGAACTGGATCGGTCCGCGAATCCCAGGGCCGACCGGCTCGTGGTGCAGCAGGGGCTCACTTACGGCGGCCGGTTGCACCTCATCAACGTGGGCCCGCCCCTGGCCGCCAACGACACCTTCCAACTTTTCGTGGCCCCGTCCTACGCCGGTGCCTTCACCACCGTCACCGCGGAAACCCCCGGCCAGACGGTTCAGTGGGATGTGTCGAACCTGGCGGTGGACGGGACGGTCCGGGTGGCTTCGGTGGCCCCTGCCGAAGTGAGCCTGAACTGGGTGCTGGCAGACGGCCAACTCACGCTCTCCTGGCCCGAAGCCCAGCGGGGTTGGATCCTGCAAGTGCAGACCAACAGCCTGACCGTTGGCCTGAGTACCAACTGGGTTTCCGTTCCCGGCTCCGAGCTGACGAATCGGGTCGTCATCTCCGTGGATCGCCAGGCCGGCAGCGTGTTCTACCGGCTTGTCCAGCCATAGACAAAGCGAGGATCCTGCTGCGAACGTATCCGGATTCCCGGCCCTCCTGAACGAGGAAAGGGCCGGCTCCTGCTGGAGCACCCTTTCCCCGTGGACTTGGGTGAATTGGGCACAAGCTCGATGAGGCTTCGGTTACCCGGCCCGCGTCCGGCGCGGGCATTCCGACCAAGAGAGGATTACCGCCGCAGTCGATGGAATTGCGGCCCGGTGGGCAACGGCAGGGTCAACTCCCAGAAATCGTCCCGTAACACGGGGCCGTAAGGTTGACGCATCCAGAGGCCCGCACCGCCCAGCGCATCCGTGCTCTCCAACTGAAACCCCAGAGCATAAGCCGGCCAGCGAAGCCGCAAGGTCGCGTCCCGTCGGTCCATGGCGAGTTTCACTGCCAGGGCGGCCTGACCCGGACCGGCCCATGCATTCGCTCGAACCTCTTCCGGGGTCAGCCGCCCACCATACACCCGGAAATCCCGCACCACCGCGCGCAAGGGAGGACTGTCCCCGAGAAGCGACCGGCCCAGATACGCCCGCTCCGTTCCGACCCCCAACAAGGAAGGCACGACCCCCTCGTACACGAGGGCTTGAACGCCGTTGGTGTACACCGTGACACGCCCTGCCGTCGAATCCAGCACGCAGACCAAATGCGTCTCCTGCCCGTCCATGGCAGGGCCGACATCCAGTTGCGCGCCCGCGCCGGAATAGCTGAACGCAAAACGCGCCGTGCCCGATGCCGTGCGGGGAACGAATTGAACCCACCGCACGGGCGAGCCGCGCTGTACATCGCCAAATTCGAACAACCGCGCTCCGGGCAGATTCGTTCCAAACCGCACAAAACACTCCACGGTCACCGGATGCGACACGCTGATCAGACCACCCGGAAACTCGACTGACGCTTCGCTCGTTCCGTGAAAGACCAGGCCGTCGGAGGACTGGGTTACGCCGATCAGAGCCCGCGGATGCGCCGTGCCGATCCGGTCCCGCGTGTCCACGGCAAAGTCGTACCAGTGCGCCAACGCCGGGTGCACCCACGCCAGCCGCTGCACTTCGGTCGCCGTCAGCGCCCGACCATGGACGCGCAGCGAATCGATCCAGCCCCGGTAAGAAGGATCCGGCCACTGGCTCAATCCGAGATAGTTGCTCCGGGCCTGAATTTGCCAGGGCAGCAGGGCAACGTTACTGCGGATGGCCACTGGAATCCCGTTGAAATACAGCACGGCTCTCCGCGACTCGAAGGTCACGGCCACGTGCGCCCAACTGCCCGTGGGGAAGGCCATTGGCGCATCCAGGCGCAACTCGCCCGCCGGACCGCTGGTGGTCAGCGCACACCGCAGGCGTCCATTGTCGGCCCGCGGCGTAAGGAAGAAATATCGGCTGGTGCCGTCTCCGAAATCGAGGAATCGCTGCCAGTTCGGTCCGCCGTCCCACCGGGCCCAGAAAGCCACCGTCCGGGCGTTGGCCAAGGGGGTGGGCAGGCTCACATACTCACCCGTTCCGTTCAAGCGAGCGGCTTGTCCCCGGTCCGGCACCGCTTCCAACCGGGCACCGTTGTGCAACGCGCCATCATACAGCCGGCCATGGTCGCGGGCATCGGTTTCCAAAGAGTAAAACGCATTCCAATCCAACCCGGCGACCGGCCAACCATCGCTGGTCCATTCCACGCGTGCCATCCCCAGCTTGGGGATCCCCCGGTCCAGGCCGTCGTAGTAATGGAACGTGACCCAGGACAGGGAGCCATCATGGAACAGGGCCGCATGACCGGGGCCCACGAACCGGCCGCTGCTTTCCAGGAACACCTCGCCCCCGCGCTGGACCAGATCCACGCCGTTGCGATCCCGAAACGGACCGGTCGGCGACAGGGCCCGGCCGACGCGAATCTGGTACGTGCTGTCGATCCCGGCGCAGCAGGTGCCCCAGTTGACGAAGAGGTAGTAGTAAGGCCCGCGCCGGGTCAGGTGGGCCGCCTCGATCTGGTCGTTCCACGCCAGTCGCACCGGGGGTGCCGAGGGCTGGAGACGCATGCCGGTTTGCGGATCCAGCTCCACGATGTAAATGCCCTGCCAATAAGATCCGAACACCAGCCAAAGCCGACCATCCCAGTCGCGAAACACACTCGGATCGATGCAGTTGTACGGATCGCCCACGCGGGATTGAATCACCGGCCCCTGATCGGTCCACGGGGAGACCCCCTGGACGGGCTCGATCGTCGGGCTCGTGGCCAGGCCGATGGCGGAGACCTGACTTCCCCAGGAGGAGACCGAGTAGTACAGCAGATATCGGCCCTCGACATACACCACGTCCGGGGCCCAAAACGTGCCGTCGAACTGTGGGACCGCGTTGGTGGTCCAGGCCGGGGCACGATCGACCGGGAATACCGTCCCTGCGGACGACCAATGCAGACGGTTCGTGGAGACTTTGATGGGGATTCCGCGCCCCGTGGTGAAGACGTAGTACCGGTCCCCCGCCTGAATCATGGAGGAAGGATCGTGGGCGCCGAGGCTGCCGGTCAAAGGTTCTTGGGCCTGTGCAGAGCCACGGGAGAGGAACAGCCCCATGAAGAATCCACAGAGCGCCAGTCGGGCCCCTCGGCAGGTGGAATGCGAGTTACCAAACCTCATCGGCACCCTCAAGGTGGTGTTTCTTCGCGGACCTCGCAACTGCGAAGGACCGAAGTTCGAAGCCAGGGTCAGCGGTCGCTTCCGATCCGTCGTCTCTTTGGTGTGGAACATCGGCGTGCTGGCGATCGGCCGGGCCGCGGAATGCACGGCTTCCCCGGCGGTGCGCTCTGCTGGACGGCGCAGTCAGTTCGCAGGCGGCAAAGGGAGCTTCCCCGGTGTCCAAGAGCGGTTCCGCCACCGCATCGGCACCGGGACCGGCACCGCAAAAGTCAAAGGCAGGTGCAGCCGGGGCCACCTCCCTGGAGGGGGCGCTTTCGTGCCGGCTCATCCCTCGGGCTGCAAGACCAACACGGCCAACGGCGGCAGCGTCAACGCGGCGGACCAGCCTTGACCGTGCCAGGGAACCGGCTCGGCATGAACTCGGCCGCCATTGCCGAGGTTGCTCCCTCCGTAGTGGGCGCTGTCGGTGTTCAAGCGTTCCCGCCACGCGCCGCCCCGGGGCAGGCCCACCCGGTATCCGTGCCTCGGCACGGGAGTCAGATTCAGGATCACCACGCACTCGGGGGCCGGACGCAGGGCGCGTCGGATGAACGAAAGCACGCTCTGTTCGTGGTCGGAGCAATCGATCCATTGGAAACCCGCCGGATCGTGATCACCCTCCCACAGGGCCGGCTCGGCGCGATAAAGTTGATTCAGGTCTGCCACGAGCCGTTGCAGTCCCTGATGAAGCGGCTCCCGGTCCACCAGGTCCCAGGGGAGCTCCGCGTTGGCGTCCCACTCGGTCCGTTGCCCGAACTCGCCGCCCATGAACAGGAGTTGTTTGCCCGGAAACAGCCATTGATACGCCAGCAACGCCCGCAGATTGGCGGCGCGCTGCCAGTCGTCGCCCGGCATCTTGCCCCAGAGCGAACCTTTGCCGTGCACCACTTCATCGTGCGACAGCGGCAGGATGAAGTTTTCGTGATGATGATAGAGCATGGCAAAGGTCAGCTCGTTTTGATGATACTTGCGATAAATCGGATCGCGCCGGAAATACCGCAGCGTGTCGTGCATCCAGCCCATGTTCCACTTGAAATGGAAGCCGAGCCCGCCCAGGTGGGGCGGCCGCGTCACCATGGGCCAGGCAGTGGACTCCTCGGCGATGGTCAGGACCCCGGGGAAATGCGTGTGCACGAGCTCATTGGCCTGACGGAGGAACTCGATGGCCTCGAGGTTCTCGCGACCGCCGTAGCGATTGGGGATCCACTCGCCCGGTTTGCGGGAATAGTCCAGATACAGCATGGAAGCGACGGCATCCACCCGTAACCCGTCCACGTGATAGCGATCGCACCAGAACAGGGCATTGGCGGTGAGAAAATTCCGAACCTCGTGCCGGCCGTAGTTGAAAATCAGCGTACCCCAGTCCTGGTGGGCGCCCAGCCGGGGATCCTCGTGTTCATACAGTGCGGTGCCGTCGAAACGGGCCAGGGCCCACGCATCCCGCGGGAAGTGAGCCGGCACCCAGTCCAGAATCACCCCGAAGCCGGCCTCGTGCAGGGCATTGACCAGGTATTGGAAATCCTCCGGAGTGCCATAGCGACTCGTCGGGGCGTAAAAGCCGGTGACCTGATAGCCCCAGCTGGGGTAGTAGGCATGCTCGGCCACCGGAAGGAACTCCACGTGCGTGAAGCCCATGCGGCGCAGGTAATCGATCAAAGGCCCTGCCAGCTCCCGATAGCCGAACGATTCGCTCGGGGATTTTTTCCGCCACGAACCCAGATGGACTTCGTAAATGCTCAGGGGCGAGCGAAACGGATCCCGCCGTTGCCGCTCCGCCATCCAGTCGCTGTCGGTCCACGGAAAGCCGCGCGTGTCCCAAACGATCGCAGCATTTTTCGGCGGCACCTCGAAAAACTGGCCGTACGGGTCCGTCTTGAGGGTGATCTCCCCGTGGCAGTTGCGAATCTCGAACTTGTAGAGCGCACCGCGGCGTACCCCCGGGATGAAAATCTCCCACACCCCGGAGGCCCCCAACCGCCGCATCGGATGCCTTCGGCCGTCCCACTGGTTGAAATCCCCCACCACGCTCACCCGCTGCGCATGCGGAGCCCACACCGCGAAACTTGCCCCCGGCACGCCGTCCAACTCGCGAAGCTGCGCCCCCAGTTTCTCGTAAATCCGGCGCTCGTCCCCCTTGCCGAACAAGTAGAGATCCATCTCCCCGATGGTGGGCAAAAACGAGTACGGATCCCGGGTCCGCATCACCCGGCCCGCCTTGTCCGTGATGACCAGGTCATAGGCATACACCCGTTGGACCTCGCGGCTGACGCCTTCGAACAATCCCACCTCGTGGATCTGCTTCAAGCGGATCCGAGGCATTTGCGGCTCGTGGACCGGGACCGCCTCGATCGCGGCGGCTTCCGGGACCAGCGCGCGCACGACCACCCCGGATCGGTCTCCCAGGACGTGCATCCCGAGCAAATCATGGGGGGTGGCGTGACGGAACTCGACCAGACTGCGCAGCTCATCAGCGCTCAACAGCATGGCCGCAGCATAAGACCGGGTTGGCATGGCCTGCAATGCCAACGCCATCGAACGCCGGTCCCGGGGCGCATTTCCTGCTTTCGAGCCCGGCATGCGTGTCCGCCCCAAACGGGGCGGCGATTCATCAGCCCAAGGGCAACGCCCCGGGTGACCGGGTTTGCGCAATTCATCCCGCCCTGAAGGGGCGGCATTCGTTGCAGGATGGCCGGCCCTTGGGATGGGCGTCATCGGGTTGCACCCTTTCAAGTTGCCTTGGCGGAAAGGGGTCGCTAAGGTGGGGCCGTCTGCGTGAATCAGCCGAGGCCAAGCCGGAAGAACCAGTAGGTCATCAACCAACAGCCGGTGTTATGAGCGCGACGCAGCCTTCCAATAATTACCCCAAACTCCACAACGCCATGTGGCCCGGGTTGGTCGGCAAGGGCAGTCCGGGAGCCGAACCGTGTCTGGACCTGGACACGATGTTGAATCTGACAGCCCAAGCCGAGGTCAACGGGGTGCGGTTCGACGGGGTGGACCTGTTTTTGTACGACCCGCACGTGAGCATCGACATCGACGACGACGGAATCCGGCGGCTGGCGGACAAGATCCGATCGCACGGCCTGGTGGTGGGGTCGCTGGTGGCCCCGGTCTGGCCGCCCACGGGCGGCGGATCGGCCATGGGCAGCGAGGAGGAACGAAAGCGTTTCCTGGAGCAGGTGCGCAAGGCCTGTCGCATCGGCGCAAAATTGCGCGAGGTCGGGATTCGCTCGTACGGCGTGGTGCGAATCGACTCGGCGTGCAGCGTCAGTGACTGGGCCAAAGACCCGCGGGGCAACACCCGCCGCATCATCGCCACGTTCAAAGAAGCGGTGAAAATCGCCCGCGACGCCGGGGAACGATTGGCCGCCGAGGGCGAGATTTGCTGGGGCGGCATGCACAGTTGGAAGTACATGCTTCAGATTCTCGAGGGCGTGGGGCAGCCGAAGTGGCTCGGCTTCCAGGCGGACATGGCGCACACCCTGCTGTACCTGCTCGGATACAACGCGCCGGAACATCGCATCGTGCCGGAAAAGTTCTCGTGGGAACCGGACAAGTTTCATCAGGGCATGAAAAAGCTGACGAAGGCCCTGAGACCGTGGACGGTGGACTTTCACGTGGCTCAGAACGACGCCACGGTGCGGGGCAGCGGCACCCACGACAAGACCGGCAAGCATTGTCCCGTGACCGATCCCAACGGCAAGCTCAACATCCCGCGGGACTCGGGCTACTGGTTGCGGGACGAGGCGGGCCGGGTCACGCGCAAGTTCCAGCACATCTGCTGGGACGGCTGCATGTTCCCCAACGAGGTTCTGTTGCGGCCGCAAACCTGGAACGACGTGTTGGCTGCGATGATTCAGGTGCGGGAAAACCACGGTTGGCGCGCCTGAACCGCGGCCGGGCGAGGGCCGGCGGTCGAGCCCTCCCGAGACCTCCCAACCCCGGAATGACAGGAGACGACGGCCATGGCGAAGAAACCCATTCGGATCGGACTGATCGGTTACGGCTTCATGGGGCGGGCGCACAGCAACGCGTATCTCAAGGTGGGGCACTTCTTCGACCTGCCCTACGAATGCGTGTTGCAGGCGGTCTGTGCGCGCGACGAGGCGAAGGTCCGCGATTTTGCCCAGCGATGGGGGTACGCCAGCGTGGAAACCGACTGGCGAAAGCTGGTGCAGCGGGACGACATCGATTTGGTGGATATCTGCGTGCCGAATCATCTGCACGCCGAAATCGCGATCGCCGCCGCCCGCGCCGGCAAAATGATCCTGTGCGAAAAGCCGCTGGCCATGAACGCGGCCGAGGGCCGCAAGATGGTGGCCGCAGTGGAAAAGGCCGGCGTCCCGAACATGGTTTGGTACAACTACCGACGCGTCCCTGCCGTCACGCTGGCCAAGCAACTGGTGGACGAGGGCCGGTTGGGCCGCATCTTCCATTACCGGGCGAAGTTCTTGCAGGACTGGGCGATCAATCCGGATCTGCCGCAGGGAGGCACGGCCTTGTGGCGCCTGGATGTGAAAGCCGCCGGCAGCGGAGTAACGGGAGACCTGCTGGCGCATTGCATCGACACGGCCCTGTGGATCAACGGCCGCATCGCAAAGGTCTGCGCCATGACCGAAACCTTCATCAAGGAGCGCAAGCACGTGGAGACGGGCAAGGTGGAGAAGGTGGGCATTGACGATGCCTGCGCCTTCCTGGCGCGGTTCGAGAACGGATCCCTGGCCACTTTCGAGTCCACCCGGTACGCGCGCGGGCACAAGGCGCTGTACACCTTCGAAATCAATGGGGAGCACGCCAGCCTGTTCTGGGATCTGCATGACCTGCATCGGCTGCAGTATTTCGATCACCGGGATCCCAGCGTGGTGCGGGGCTGGCGCAGCATCCATGTCAGCGACGCCGATCAACCCTACATGAAGCACTGGTGGGTGCCGGGTCTGCAGATCGGCTACGAGCACAGCTTCGTGCATCAGGTGGCCGACTTCCTCAAGGGTCTGGAGACCGGCCAGCCGGCCCGCCCGACCTTCCGCGACGCCCTGGAGACACAGTTGGTGTGCGACGCGGTGTTGAAATCGGCCCGGACGGGTCGATGGGAGAAAGTTGGCACGGTCAGTTGAACGGCTTATCGTGGCGGGCCATGAAACGGATGCATCGAACCTGGTGGAGTGTGGCGGCCGTCGCAGCCCTGGTCACAACGGCCCGGCCTGCCGAGGTGGACGTGACCAGGCTGCCGCCCCCGGCACAACGGACCGGCGTCACCTACGAAAAGGACATCCGGCCCATTTTTGAAAAGCACTGCTTCAAGTGTCACGGCGAGGAAAAGCCGAAAGCCGGTTTGCGACTGGACAGTCGGGAAGCGGCCTTGAAGGGAAGTCGGGAAGGCAAGGTGATCCTGCCGGGCCAGAGTGCCAAGAGCCCGTTGGTGCACAGCGTGGCGCGAGTGGGCGAGGAGGATCACTGGATGCCGCCCGAGGGCAAGGGCCAGCCACTGACGCCGGAGCAGGTCGGGCTCATCCGCGCCTGGATCGATCAGGGGGCGAAATAGGGATGGCCGCGGCAGGCGGCGTCCCCGTCGAAAGCGCACCGCGCGATCGGCACGGGTGCTGTCGGCGGCCGGATACCGCGGCGTGAGCGGGGTCGGTGCCTGGCGCCGGATGTGCCCGCGCGGCCGGGAGAACCGGGCTGCGCTTTTCGGCGCCGATCCCGAACGTGGCCGGGGGAGCGTGCGGTCGGGCGGGAGAAGAGCCATGCGACTGGTCGAGGCCATCGTTCATGCCAATCACCGCGCCCTGGCGGGGGACGCGACGGCCGGCCTGCGCCCCTCGGAACATGCCGACGCGTTGCCGGTGGTCGCGCTGAGCTGCTTGGATGCCCGATTGAATCCGGTCCTGCCCGAGGTGCTGGGGATCCCGGAAGAGGCCTTTTTGTGGGTCCGCAACGCGGGCAACGTGGTGACGGGCCCGTTCAGCGACGTGGTGCGGTCGCTGGCACTGGCCTGTCTGGCCGACGGCGCACGGGAGATTCTGATCCTCGGCCACACCGATTGCCGCGTGGCCCGGCAAACGCTGATGAGCCTGTTGGATCGCCTGGCCGCGCTGGGCATTGCGCGGGATCGGTTGCCCGAGGATCTGCAGGGATGCTTCCGGTTGTTCGGCAGCGAGGTCCAAAACCTGCACCTGGCCTGCGAGGTGGTCCGACAGAGCCCCTTGATCAGTCCGCAGGTGCCGGTGCACGGGCTCATGGTGGATCTGGAGACCGGCCGGCTGGACTGGGTGGTCAACGGCTACGAAACCTTGCCGAGCCTGACGGCGCGGGTGGAGCGGGTGGTGGAAGCCGCACGCGAGGCGGTGGAGGCCTTCCAGGGCTTGACGGACTTCCGCGTGGGCTCGTTGGAACTGCGCGAAACCCCCATCGGACGGACCCTGGGACAAGCGGCCGACTGGCTGACAGAGAAACTGCAGCAGGCCGAGCGGGTGTTGGAGGGCCCCGGGTCGCGCGCCGGGGCCGAAACCGGGGCCCAAGGCGAGGCTACCTCCGGCCGCCCCACGCCGCCCGTGCCGCCGCGGATTCCCGGGCTCAAACTCCGCAGGCCCTGAAGGCGCGGCCGGTCCGAAGACAGGCCGCCATCAAGAGGCAAGTAGTTCCTGCACGGAGACGCCACGCAGCTCGAAGAGCCGACGGATGACGTCCTCGATCAGGTTGTTCGGACAAGACGCCCCGGCCGTGATCCCGACCGTGACGGGGCCATCGGGCAGCCAGTTCCGGGTCTCGATTTCCTCATGCCGTTGCAGGCTGTAGTGACGGATCAGGTCGGACGAAACGAGTTTGCTGGCGTTCTTGATGAAATAGGTGGGCAGGCGCGCCTCCCCCATCTCGGCCAGGTGGGACGTGTTCGAGGAATTGTATCCCCCGATGACCAGCAGCAGATCCAGCGGCTCCTGCAGCAGCTTTTCCAGGGCATCCTGCCGGTCCTGGGTGGCCCCGCAAATGGTGTCGAAATAGCGAAAATGCTTGTGGAGATTGGCCTCTCCGTATTTCTGGATCATCGCGTTGCGCAGGCGGCGCTGCACTTCCTCCGTCTCGCCCCGGAGCATGGTGGTCTGATTGGCCACGCCGATGGCTTCGAGATGGACGTCGGGGTCGAACCCCTCGGAGTAGGCTCCGGCGAACTTGCGCAGGAATTCCTCCTTGTTGCCGCCGTGCACGATGTAGCGGCAGACGTAATCCGTTTCCTCGAGGTTGTAAACGACCAGGTAATGCCCGTGGCCGTAGGCGCGGGCCTGCGAGCTGGTGGCCTTGGTCTCCTCGTGCCAGGCCTTTCCGTGGATGATACTGGTGACCCCCTCGCGCGAGTATTGACGCACCCGTTTCCACACGCTCATGACGTCGCCACAGGTCGTGTCCACAAACTGGCAGCCGATCTCCTCGAGCCGGCGCCGCGTGGCCACGTCCGTGCCAAAGGCGGGGATGATGACCACGTCGCCGGGCCGGAGGTCGTCCATGCTGGCGTCCTTTTGCGAACCGGTCAGGAACTTGATTCCCATGGCGCGGATCTGGTCGTTGACCTCCGGGTTGTGAATGATCTCGCCCAGGATGTAGAGGGGGCGGTCCGGAAAGACCTTGCGGGCGGCGTAGGCCAGGTCGATCGCCCGCTCCACCCCGTAACAAAAGCCGAATTCCTTGGCCAGTTTGACCGTCAGGCCCCGGGCGGAGAGCTGGTGACCGCGGGCGCGAATGCGCTCGACCAGTTCGCTGCGATAATGGGACATGACCTGCGCCTGCACCGCCTCCATGATGTCGGGGCGGCGCAGATTGATCTTCCCGGCCGTTTGCGTTGTGGATTCTGCCATCAGCAACAACCTTAGCACAGTCCGGACCGCGGTCGAGTGCGCGGATCGAACCCGGCAAGGGCCCGAAACACTCCGGCGGACGTGGCGGTTGCCCCGCCGGGCATGCCATCGCAGGCCCCGCGTTGGACGGTCTGGCGCCCTGCTCGGGGAAGACAGGGGCGGTCCGCCACGGCCGAAGCCTGCAGCGCCCGAGGGACCTCCGGCCACTTGCCAGACCGCAGCCCGGTCCTCGGAGCGCCAATCCCGACCGCCGTGGACCACTCATCGTTTTGTGAACCTGGCAGGCTCCCCAACGCGAGAACCCGGCCGCAGGCGTGGGACCGTCACGCTCTTCGTCGCGGTGGGAACCCGTGGCGGGCGGAGCCTTCCCCGGGTGCCGGAAGATAGTTCCCGCGGTTTCAGGTGCCGGGACAGGTCGGGCGGGGCGTCGCTGCAGGATTTGGTTTGTCGACGTGACCCGGTGGCGGGGCCGAAAGAGATTGTGTGGGACGCGTGGTTGAGCGGGCCCGCGCTGGGGCGCGGGCGGTGGACAGTGAGGGTTGGGCGGAACGAATGCGGCGGGCTTGGCCAGATGCACTGAGCTGGCGGGTCATGAATTCCGAGGGCTCCGTGGCCACGCCCCGGTACGATTCCAGTGCGCATCCGTTGGATGGGCCGGACGCCTGGTTGCCGGCGGGAGCACATACCGGTGGCGTGGGAGAGGAGGGGGATCATCGAGTTGGAACGGCCCGGCACGCTCCAGGGGGGCGGCACCCCGGGTGCGCTGGGACTGGACCACGAATTCTGTGAAACGTCCTGGTGCCGGAGATCATGCTGGACGGGTTCCTCGGGTTTCGACGGCGGGCCGACGGAGTCGAGTTGCCTCCGCGCCTGCCGCGGGACCGACCGGAACTTGCGGTGAACCGCATCCGGTTTTTGAACCTCAGGTTCCGGATTGCGGTGTCGCGACACCAACGGGAGATTCAGACGGAGGGCCGTGCTGCCGAACCGTTGTGGTTGAGGTCACCGGAGGGGCCGTGGCGCAGGACCCGGCGCGGTCTTGACGGCAATCCGATGAGCGGTCATCCCGGGTGGTGGACAAGGGCCGGACCATGTGGCGGATGGCCCGGCCACCGCGTGGAGTGCCGCAGTGGGAGCGGCCAGAGGGCCGGGAAGATCGATTCCAACGATGAAACATCAAGGCGGTTGCAAACGGGCGTGTGGCCTGTGGCTGCGCGTGGTCTTCATGATCGGCGGGTTGACAGTGGCTGCCGACCTTCCGGCCGCGCAGCCACCCGCAGCTTCCGAACCGCCGCAGGTTTCGGACCGACCGGCCCGTCCGGATGAAATCGGGTACCGCCCACGGGAGGGAGAGGTCGTGCCATTGAATCCTCCCGCGTTCACATGGTTGGTGGACCGCGGAGCGGCCCGGTGGGCGGTTCAATGGAGTCGAGAGCCTGACTTTCGGAAGGCCGAGACCGCCGAGGACCTGCCCTTCAATGTTTACGTACACGCACGCCCCTTGGAGGCCGGCCGTTACTTTTGGCGTTACCGTTTCGTGACCCAGGAGGGCCGGACCTCCACTTGGAGCCGGGTGCGATCCTTCGTAGTGCCCACGAATGCTGTCGTTTTCCCCATGCCGACGCGGGCTGAACAACGGGCCCGGCTGCCTCAGGGACGGCCCCGGTTGTTCCTGCGCCCGGAGGATTTGTCCCGTCTGCGGGAGTGGGCGAAGGGGCCCGGCGCAGCCGAGTTCGCGACCTTGCGGGCCGCGGCGGATCGGTACATCGAAGCCGGCCCGACGCCGGAGCCCGAACACCTGGGCTCGATCAACGACCGGAGCAATCGGGAAATGGTGCGTTACTGGTGGCCCAACCGGGAACAGGCGCTCCGCGCCTGTCAGGAAGCCGAGACCATCGCCTTCGTCTATCTGATTACCCGTGAACCCAAGTACGCCGCGGCCGCACGGCGCTGGATTCTTCACCTGGCCTCGTGGGATCCGGACGGTCCCACCAATTTTCGCCTCAACTGCGAGGCCGGCAAAGTGATGCTGCACCGCCCCTCGCGCGCCTACGACTGGGCCTGGGACGTGCTCACGGAATCTGAGCGGGAACAGGTCCGCCAGGTAATGGCTCGCCGGGCCCGGGATGCGTGGAACAGCGGCGAAGTGGGACGCGGCGTCGGCCATTTGGAGCGGCCATTCAGTTCGCATGGCAACCGCACCTGGCACAAACTGGCCGAGACCGCCATCGCCTTTTACGGGGAGATCCCGGAGGCGGAAACCTGGTTGGACTACGCCGTGCACAAGTTTTACGCGGCCTATCCGGTGTGGGCGGACGACGACGGGGGCTGGCACGAGGGCCTGAGCTACTGGGCCGGTTACATGGGGAAGATTGTCTGGTGGTGCCAGGTGGCCGAAGCCGCCCTCGGCATCGACAGCTTCCGAAAACCGTTCTTCTCCCGCGTGGGTGAATACGCGCTGTATGTGGCGCCGCCGGGCTCACCCAACATGGGGTTCGGCGACCTGTCCCATAACACGCCTTCGCGGAGCTGGGGTGCGTTTTTGGAGTATTTCCTGCGGCGCGGCGGACACCACCCGGACGCGGCGCACGCTCCCGAATGGCGTTGGTGGGCGGAGCAGTGGCGGATGCAGCCGGCCGAGGGTGTGCTCGGCTTCCTGTATCGCGCCACCCTGGCCCCGTTGCCCGGAGCCCGGCCCCCGACGAATCTGCCGGTGTCCAAGGTGTTTCATGGCATCGGCGTGGCCAGTCTCCATACCACGCTGCTGGACAGTGCGGACGACGTGCATGTCCTGTTCAAGTCCAGTCCCTTCGGATCGCAGAGTCACGGACACAATCCGCAAAACAGTTTCCAGTTGAACGCCTTTGGCGAGGCGTTGCTGACCACCTGTGTGTATCGCGATCTCCACGGCAGCCCGTTTCACACGCGCTGGGCGTGGAGCACGCGGGCGCACAACGCCGTGTTGGTGGATGGCGAGGGCCAGGTGCCGCACTCGGCCATGTCCACGGGGCGGATCGTGAAAGCGATCCTGACTCCCGCCTGGGATTACGTGGAGGGCGACGCCGTGGGCGCCTACGGAGGCCGGCTGACACGGGCGCGACGGAAACTTTTGTTCGTGAAACCGGACCTCGTGGTCTTGTGCGACGATCTGGCAGCGCCGCGACCGGCGACCTTCCAGTTCCTGCTCCATGGCCTGAGTCCGTTCCAAGTGGACGAGGCCGCGGGCCGGCTGCGACTGGAACGGCCGCGCGCCCGTTTGACGGCGCAGTATCTTGCGCCCGTGCCGCTGCGGTTCCGTCAATGGGACGGCTACGAGCCGCCACCCGACCGGGCCTTCCCGAACCAGTGGCACGTGGAGGCGTCCACGCAAGAGACCCGGGATCGCATCCAGGTCCTCACAGTGTTGCAAGTCGCCCGCCCGGGCGGAGAACCCTCGTGGGGAGAAGCGGAGGGGATCTGGTCGAAGAGCGCCGTCGGGGTGCGGCTGCGCGGGCCGTCGGGCGATCTCTGGCTGGGCTTTCGTCTGGGCGACGAAGGCCGCGCGGAGCTGGGCCCGGTCCGGTTCGACACCCCGGTGATCGTGCAGCGCGAGGGCAGGTGAAGGAGTCTCTCCGCGCCGATCCAGCGAGATCGGCGAGGGCTCTCCCGTGGGAAAACGAAGGCGCCGTTCGATCCGAGGCCGAACCGGCGCCTGCTTTGAAATGCGCGAACCGGGCGAAGAAGGATCAGCGGACCAGCTTGCGGCGCAAGCCCCAAACGCCCAGGCCCAGCAGCGCAAGGGCTGCTGCGGAAGGTTCCGGAATTGGCGCGATGATCCCGATGAGGGTGGTTGTGCCGCCGTTGAAACGAGTGTCACCGTTGGCGGTCAGGAAAGGAGCCTCCGGAATCGGCGTCCAAACGCCGTCGTCGTCGGTCACGGCAGCAATCAGACTGAGGCTGCCGATGTCCCAGTACTCGACGCGCCGGATCCCGTTGGCCAGGTCGTTGGGCACGTAAGCACCCCAGCGGCCGGCAGTGACGTTGGTGTGCCACAACGTTGAGGGCACATCCGCGATCCCGTCGGGTTCGACCCACGTGGCCCAAATGGGCCGGCCGGCACCGGCGACGTTGTCGTAAAGCAGCACCATGGTCTCGCCCGGGGCCCCGAGGGAATCGCCCACCAGGAACGTGGCCTGGTTGGCACCTTCGGCAGTGCCCGGACCAAGCATCAGGAGCGTGCTGGTGGTGTAAATGTTGCCAGCGACGCTCGTGCCGCCCGCCCCGTCATTGAAAACCAGGCCAAAGCGCACCTCGTTCCCCACGGCGAATCGGTTGTTGCCCGTGGGCACCAGGGCAAACCACCCGGAGTAGGAGCCGGAGGCGTCCGTGGTGAACTCGGAATACCGATTGGCCATCGCAAACTCGTCATTGGCGAGCAAGGATCCCCCCAGTCCCTTTTGCGTCGTATACCCCTGGATGTAGCCCGCATTGTTGGCGACGGAGTTGATCCCGAAGTAGTTCCCCGCACCGGTTCCGGTGGGAACGTTTGTGTCACCCGAGACGTAGTATCGATAGGTTGCGTTGGGCTGGAGACCGCTGATGGTCAGCCATGCCGCGCTCGGGGCCCGCAGCGCGGTGCTGTTACCGTTGATGCCGTAGCGGGGCAGCGCCACTTCGGTGAGGGTTTGCGCCGTCAAACCGGTGGCCGACAGCGCGAGGATCAGTGGGAACCATCGGATCGTTTTCATCGCAGACCTGGATCTGGAGTGGTTTCGTTTGACTTCCGATGGCGCTATTGAACGCCGACCGAAGCCGACTGGCAAGGCAAACCGGACGGCAGTCAGGTGACGGTTTCATTACAATGGAAACCGGCCGGTGGGCGGTGTGTAAGGAATCCTGCCGCTCCTTTCCGTGGTGGACCGAGAACAGGGTCCCGGTCCCTGGTGTGCGAAGACCGGGTGGGCTTGGGCCCGACAGATTCCGGGGCTTGCGCAACGAGAGCAGGGCTGCGGAGCGACGACCGCAGGCCCAACGTCGCCAATCAGAGCCGGGCAGTCTGGCGATCTTCGAACCGCGGCTGCCCCAGCCCGGCAGGCCAGGGCAGTCGCTGCCTCGAGGGACGGGAAACTGTCGGGGACCGGCTCCGGCACCGAAGAGGGTCCGCCCGCGGGCGGGAACAGAGGGTTCGCACCTCCGCCTCGAGCCCCAGGGCCGAGCCCGACTGCTGCGCGGCAAATGCTTGCCGCCGGACCTGGAGCGGGAGGATGTTTGAGCCGAAAAGGGAGCATCGCCATGTTGGAATCGATCTGTCCCGTTACAGGCCGGCTGGTGCGGCGGGTACCGACGATGTCTGGCGAAGAAGTGGAGCGTCGCCTCCGGAACGCGGTGCGGGCCTTCGAGCAATGGCGCCGCATGGAATGGCCCGAACGGGCCGGAGCGTTACGGGCTTTGAGCGGGGCCCTTCGATCGCGGGCCGCCGAGCTGGCGCGCCTGATGGCGGAAGAGATGGGCAAACCGGTGGTGCAGGGACGGGCCGAGGTGGAAAAATGCGCCTGGGTCTGCGAGTTCTATGCCGAGCACGGTGCGGCTTTCCTGCAGCCCGAGTCGGTGGCCACCGAGTGGCGGCGCAGTTATGTGGCCTTTGAGCCGCTGGGACCGATCCTCGGCATCATGCCGTGGAATTTCCCCTTTTGGCAGGTGTTTCGCGCGGCGGCGCCGGCCCTGGCCGCCGGCAACGTCTTTGTCCTCAAGCATGCGTCGAATGTGCCGGGCTGTGCGCTGGCGATCGAGGAACTGGCCCTGGCCGCCGACCTGCCCGAGGCCACCCTGCAGGTGTTGATGGTGGGCGCCGCCCAGGTGGAGAACCTGATCGCCCACCCTGCGATTCGCGGCGTGACCTTGACGGGCAGCACATCGGCCGGTCGCACCGTGGCGGCACGAGCGGGCGCCATGCTCAAAAAGACCGTGCTGGAACTCGGGGGCAGCGATCCCTACGTGGTTCTGGAGGATGCCGACCTGGACCTTGCGGCCGAGACCTGTGTGAACGCGCGGCTGATCAACACGGGACAGAGCTGCATCGCAGCCAAGCGATTCATCGTCGTGGAGGCGGTCCGTGCGGAGTTCGAGGCACGCGTGGTGGAGCGCATGCAGGCCCGGGCGCCGGGCGATCCCTTGCAGGAGACCACGGCTTTGGGACCGCTGGCACGGCGAGATTTGCGAGACGACTTGCACCGGCAGGTGGAACAAAGTCTGGCATGCGGCGCGCGGCGACTTTGCGGGGGAACCATCCCCGAGGGACCGGGGGCGTATTACCCATGCACCGTCTTGACCGATGTACGCCCCGGGATGCCGGCGTTCGATGAGGAGACCTTCGGCCCGGTGGCGGCCGTCGTGCCGGCGCGAGACGAGGCGGACGCGCTGCGGTTGGCGAACCAGAGTCCCTTCGGATTGGGCGCAGCCATTTTCACCCGCGACGTGGACCGGGGCGAGCGCCTGGCGCGCGAACACCTGGAAGCAGGGGTCTGCTTCGTGAACGATTTTGTGCGATCCGACCCGCGCCTCCCCTTTGGAGGGATCAAAGACTCGGGGTACGGACGCGAGCTGGGCGTCTTCGGCCTGCGGGAGTTTGTGAACATCAAGACGGTGTGCGTGCGGTAAACCCCGGGACGCACAGGCCCCAGAACCGAGGGAGGACCGCGCAGAAAGCCGTTTGGCGTGAGGAGCAAAGTTCAGGGGAAGGGACCGTAAGCAGCACACCCGCCGGCGTCTCAGCTGCTCTCCACGATGCCCAGTTCGCGGAGGGTGCTTCGGAGCCAGGCCAGGGACTCCTCGAGCATGGGGCCACCGGCGCCCTCGCATTCGATGCTCAGAACGCCGGTGTAGCCGGCATCGCGGAGCAGGCGCAGACAACGCCTGATGTTCTCCGCATTGACCCCCTGGCCCAGCGGACAGTGACTGACGGCGATGCCGGTCAGTCCCCCGCGGAGGGATCGGGCCAAAGATTCTGAAACGTCTTTCACATGGACATGGCTGACGCGCGGCAGAAAACGGGCCAGAAAATCCGCCGGGTCCTGCCCGGCAATGAACGTGTTTCCCGTGTCCATGTTGAGGCGGAGACAGGCACTGTCGCTGAAGGCGAGCATCTCGGCCAGGTACCCGGGGCGGGTCGTGAAATAACCATGGGGTTCGATGTTGACGATCACCCGGTGCGCTTCCGCCACCCGGAGGATTTGTTGGTAACTGCGCCTCATCTGGGCCATCACTTCCGACTCCGTCATGCCTTCCGGGGCGTGCAAGCCGTCCGTGGTGTCCACGCAGGGACAGCCGGCATGCGCCGCCCAGGCAATGGCCTTCATGACATACGGCACGCCCCGCAGCGGCCCGTCCTCCTGCGACAGCGGGAAGGCGGCATCCACCTGCGAGAAGCGGACACCGTATCTTTCCATTTTGCGCCGAAGCAGCACGGGGTCTTCATAGAGGGCCACGTGCGGCTGATAGCCCAGACCGTGAATCCAACTGACGCCGTCGATGAGACCGCACTCGATCCAGTGCACCTGATGGCGCTGTGCCCACTCCAGACACTTGTCGAAGGACCAATAAGCGGAGTTGAACGCGTCGGTGTGGAACCCAATTTTCACGGCTCTTCCCTTTCCCTTTGCGCCGGTCATGGCTGCGCGAGCGGCAGGCCAACTCCCCCCTCGCTTCCGGGGAGGAAGCGAGGGGTTTCCCGCCGAGCATGTCCTGCTCGGTTTCGCCTGCCGTTCCGACGGCAGCCGGGTGGATGCCGGCTGTGTTTTCCGTCCCTGACACCGGGTGCGGCTCATTGCCGGACCCGGAAAAACTGGCGGACCTGTTCGATGGGCAGGGTAACGCCGGAAGAGGCGTCGGGCACCTCGCTCCAAGGGCCGGTGATTTCCGGGGCTCGTTCCAGTCTCCCCCCGCCGCTCCATTGGAGCGTGATCTGGTTGCCATTCCGGCGGATGAAAAGGCGCGGGCCCGCGAAGATCGGCTCAAAATAGAAGGTGCCGGCGGCATAGCGGTTCACCGGCCCCGTATCGGGCGTGGCCGGGAACTGTCCCGCAGGGCCGTACCTTCCGGAACCGACGAAGATCAGCGACCCACCGCTGAAGACCTGGAGATCGGGCAGACCCTGGGCGTTGCTGAAGTACCGCTCGTCTCCGCGCTCGTCCGACCCGTAGCCCGAGACGGCGATGACGCCTTTGAAGCCGGCCGGCAGGACCAGGGGTTCCGGCAGGGGCTTGAATCGGCTGCTGTCGCGCAGGGTGCCTGGGTCTTCGGGGGTGAACTCCAGACTCGCCAGGGCCTGGCGCGTGTCGCGGTCATACAGCACCGCCAACAGGGGCAGATAGAGCCCGTCGGCCCCGTCGTCGTACACGCCCAACTCGGTGATCCGAACGGGCCGGGCCACGTCGAAGTCCATCCCCAGGGACCCGCTGAAGGTGCCGGCGGCCGCCAGACCGACCGGCACGATGTAGGCCACGCCGGCCTGGCGCGGATTGGGCGTGGAACGCACCAGATTCGAGTCCCGGCTCTCCTGACCGCCTTCCGCGACCGCGCGGATTTTGTAGAAGACCTCGACACCGTTTTGCAGGCCGGTGTCACGGAAGGTGGTGTGCGAAGTCTCGGCCACCGTGACAAAGGGCCCCTCGGGATCCGTCGCGCGCAATACCCGATATTTTACGGCGGGCAAGGGATTCGTGATGGCCGACCAGAAAAGGGTGACGGCGGCGTCCTCGTAGGGGACCACGACGAACAACGTGGGAGTGCCGGGCCGCTCGGGGGGGAGCACCTCGTACTCGAAGGTGCCCGCCGAAAACCTCGCCGCCGGTCCCTGGTCGATGACACTGGGGAAGACTCCGGCGAGCGAAGCCCACCGACTCGATCCCACGAAGCGAATCGACCCGTTCCCGTCGTGCAGGGACCAGATGATGGCGTTGGTGTCCCCGTGCGAGTTGAGCAAACGTTCCTCGGCTCCGTAGCCGTCGGCCTGAATCACGCCCTTGAATCCGGCCTCCAGCCGCAGGGGAGATTCCAGTTCCTTGAATCGCATCCCCTCGATGAGCACGCCTTCGCCCGGCGCAAAGCCCACTTCGGCCAGCACCTCCTCGGTTTCGCGATTGAAGATCCGGGCGGTGAGCGGCCGTTTCAGACCGTCGGCGCCGTCATCGAACACGCCCAGCCGCTTGATGACAATGGGGTTTTCCACGTCGAAATCGAGACCCAGAGACCCCCCGAAGGCCTGATTGCCGCGGGCCGCAGGGGTGAAGTAGGCAATCCGATGGTTCGAGGCCAGCACATAGGGCGCCGTGCACCAGATGTCGGAATCCGGTCCCGGCCGACCGTTGGAGGCGATGGCGCGCACCTTGTAACACAGTTCCACCCCATTGGTCAGATCGAGGTCCAGGTAATTCGTGGACGACACGCTGGCCAGGGTCACGAAGCTGTCTGTGCCGGCCGGCGCGCGCAACACCTCGTAGCGCACCGCGGGCACCGGGGACGTGACTGCCAGCCAGAGCAGCAGCACTTGACGATCCCCCGGCCGGGTTGTGAGCACCGGTTTTCCGGGCGTCACGGGCGGCGTGGTCTGAAACTCGAACGTACCCGCCGCATACCGGGCAGCCGGCCCCTGGTCCACGTCGTCCGGAAAGGCCCCCGGCGTCGTGCCCCAGCGGCTGCTGCCGACAAAGGCCAAAGAACCGTCGCCGTCCTGCGTGGTCCACACAATGTTGGCCGGGTCGTTGAGTCGGTTGCGCAATCGTTCGCCGGCTCCGTAGCCTTCAGCCGTGATGGTGCCCTGGAACCCGATCTCCAGGCGAATGGGACTGGACAGCGACTTGAACCGGCTGCCCCCCACCAGTTCGCCGGGATCGTCCGGGGTGAACTCGATCGAGGCCAGCTCCGTCTGGGTGGAGCGGTCCCACAATCGCGCGGTCAGGGGGAGAGTCAGCCCGTCCGAGCCGTCATCGAACACACCCAGCCTGGTGACGAGGATGGGGTTGTTGACGTCGAAGTCCATGCCCAGCACGCCTCCGAATTCCTGATTGCCCTGGGTCCCGGCGGGCACCACGTAGGCGATGAACGTCGCCTGGCCCGAGGCGGTCGACGGCAGGGCGAGCAAGGCTACCAGGGCGGTTGCCAGGGTGGAGACCAAAGCGTCCCGGCCAAGGGGACGCCCGCGCAGGACCCCGCGGGTCCGATGGTTCGAGGTTGCAGTGTTCATGGTTGCATGGGGTTGGAGTTGAACAACGTGGGGTTAAAGGGGTGTGGTGGGCGGTGGTTGGTCGGAGTCCCAACCTTCGAAGCTGTGGTTGAGCCACCAGTCGGTTTCCCTGGGATTGCCGCGGATGCGTTGGGCGCTGTTGTCCGCCTTCACCACGTTCATGCCGTTTTCGTGCGGCATGTTTTGCGCCCGATGATAGGGAATCTCCCAGATGAGGACGGCCTTGCTGGGATTTCGTACATCACTGGCTCTGCGGCCGCTGATCGGTCTGTTCAAGGCGTAGGCGCGTTGCCAGGGATCATAGTAGATGTGCGACCAAACATAGCTGACGCCGTCGTTGTCATAGAAAAAGTCCCGGCTGAAGACGTCGTCATAAGATCCGCGCAACACGATTTTGGCCCGGAGTCCCGAGGGGCAGGCGTAGAGGCCGTGGAGGGGCTGATAATTGGGGCGCGGCCCCTGGGGCTTGACCGGATTCGGCCCCAGGTACGGCTCGAACATTTCGGGCATCCACTTGTCTCCGATTCGGTATTCGAGCCCCCAGGCCCTGCCCCAGTTGAGCATGCGCGGGATGCGGTTGTCGAAGTCGCCGGCATAGAGGGCGGAGGCCAGCCCCATTTGCTTGGCGTTGTTGAGACAATAAACGCGGTAGGCCCTGGATCTCGCCCTGGCCAGGGCGGGCAACAGCATCGCCGCCAGGAGGGCGATGATGGCGATGACCACGAGCAGCTCGATCAAGGTGAAGCCGCGGCGGCTCCGGGGCGGGGTCGTGGGACGGCAGCCGATTGGCACGCCGCGACCGGGTCTGGTTGGAGGGGGACGGTACTGCATACTGTTCGGTATGGAGGGGGAGCCAAATGTACTGGTCAGTATGGTTCGCAGCAGGAGCTCCCGCTGCCGGGGCAAGCACCGGAAGTCAGCCGTTTCGGGATGGCTTCGGGGCCGGGAAGCCGAGGATCTCCTTCAGACCTTCCACCAGCCGTTCTTCTTCCGTGGGAGAACAGATCTCCGGTTCGAACAACGCCCGCAGCTTGATGCCCTCCATGGCGGCCAGCATCAGATTGACCGCCTGCTCGGCATCCGCCACGTGCACCGCGCCGGCCACGGCTGCGGCCCGCACCAGCCCGATGTAGAACTCCCGGACGCTGTCGTAGAACTGCTGCCAGCCCCGGCGCAACTCCGCATCATGGACGGCCGAAGTGAAGATCTCCATGGTGAAGACACGGTTGGCCTGGTCCATGAGGCAGGTGCGCACGGCCACGCGCAGGGTGTGCTCCAGGCGCGCGGCGGGGTCGGTGACGCCTGCCAGCGCCTCGTTGATCCGGCGCTGATACATGCGGTAGTAGTGCGCGCAAGCGGCGTGGATCAGTTCCCGCTTGGAATTGAAATGCCAGTAGAGACTGCCCTTGGTGACGCCGGCATGCGCGGCGATTTGGTCGAGATTGACCCCGTCGAAGCCCTTTTCGGCAAACAACGCGAAGGCGCTGGCGGCCAGCTTGGCCGGCATCCGCCGATCCGCCCGGGCACGAGGCGATGGGAGGCGAGCCTTCACGCAGGCGACAAAATACCGATCGGTATGGCGTTGTCAAGCGGCTTTTGTTGATGGTTCGGATTCCGCTCCGTCTCGGCAGGGGCTCCGGGCAAACCAGGTCTCTCCCGTCGCGAGGCCGTGATCCCTCGACATGTTCGCAGGGCGCGTTGCCCACATCCGGGTCGCCCGGCCGGCGCGTCTCGGATTCGCGGGTGCGGCAGGGCTGCGGCGCGAGCCGTCCACAGGGTTTCTCGGGCTCGGCGCGCACCGATCCGGCCGTGGGTCTCTTGGGAGAGCCGGGCTCTGGCGGGCAAAAAGCGCCGGGCTCGGATGTGTGTGGGCTGAGGGCCAACACTGGCTGCTGCACTTGGACGGGGAGTTCTCCCAAAGAAGCCGGGCTGCGAGATCGGAGCCTTCTTGTCGGCGGCTTGCAGGCCGTACAGAGGGGCACAGGCCTGATCGGCTTGGACTCGCAGGGTTGCTTGCGGGCTCAGGGTTCCAGGCGCGCCCGCCAGAAACGCTGCGGGGCGGTCGGCTCGACGGGCAGTTCCAGGGTCCAGAGACCGTCGGTGGGCTGGTTGGTCGCCACGGCCACCCAATGGAGCAGGTTGGAGGAGCTTTCCAGTACGTGGAGGACTCCGGGTGGGCCGATGGTTTCCAGTTGCCAGCGGAACGGATCGGACGTTCGCGTCAAGCCCAGCCGCGGCGGTTCGAGCGGCGCCGGGTCGAAGGTCCACAACGTCAGGGAAAGCGGCGGGCACAGATTCGTCAGCACTGGGCCGTCCACGGCGGCCTCGAACCGGGTCAAATCCTGCGCGGCGGCCGGACCGTTTGTCCGGGCGGCCTCGTCCTGAGGGATCCCGTAAAAATGCACCGTGGCGGAGCTGCGGGGGCGGAAGCCCCGGATTTCGAGCCGGGCGGTCAGAGGGGTTTGCGTCGTTTTGTTGAGCAGCAGGACGGTGAGACTGCCGTTGGTGCGGCGGGCGGCGTGGGCGGCCAGCCAGGGGGATTCGGAAGTGGCCTCCACAATGGCATCGCCCGCGCGGGCAAAGAGGGACATCAGCTTCGCGGCATAAAAGACCGGGTGACGCGTGGCGGGCCCGTTGATCATGCCGAGGTCGCCATAGGTGCGCCACCCGTAGAGGGTTTCGTCGAAGGCACCCTGCGTGTCGGTGCCGTTGCGGAGGTTCCACCAGACGAAGGCATTGAACTCGGTGCGCATGAGCCGGCCGAGGCTGTCGGCGTAATACAAGGCATTGACCAGGCTGGTGGATTGGCTGCCCTGGGAACCGGCGTCGATGTTGTTCTCGGTGACCACCAGTTCGATCTGCTCCCCTCCGGGGCCGAAGTAATCCTCGATTTGCCGACGGAGATCGGCCGCGTCTGCGGCCCATGTTTCCGTCGAGAGCAGGGCCATGGCATCGCTGACCGGAATGTGCAGGGGGTTTTCCGGGGTCCACTGGGGGTAATGATGGTGCACCAGGAAGTCGGGGCGCACGCCGAGGTTGCGCAGGGCGGTGAGCAGCCGCGGGGTCCAGCCGTAGCGGCTCTGCCCGGTCCGCAGGTTGACGCCGGGAAAGTCGCGGTAATCGTTGTCGTAACTGTCTTCACCGGGCACGGCGACCACGCCCACGCGGATGGTGGGATCGACGGCTTTCATTTGCCGGATGTACTCGGCGGCGCGCACGGCATACGTGTAGGCGTCGTGCGGGCGTGCGTTGGTGTCGTATTCCCACGGGCCATAACATTCGTTGCCGATCTCCCAGTAACGAATCCCGAAACGCCGGGTTACGTTTGCGTACCGCACCCAGGCCGCGGCTTCCTCGGGGGTGCCGCTGCCGTAGTTGACCGTGATGAAGATTTCGGCGCCCAGGTTGGTGGCCACGCTCATGAATTCGTCGAAGCTCGTCTGCCACTGCCAGGTGTTGGTGAGGGTGCGGTTCGACTGCCAGTGGTACTGGTCGGAAAGGGATCCGCCCGGGAAGCGCAGTGTGGTGATGCCCGCTTCGCGCAGCAGGGCGACGGTGCGCTCTCGTTCGGGGGTGTTGTCGGCAAAGTCTCCGTCCCAGATCACGGCATTCACTCCGAACCAGCGGGTGTCCGCGACACGGACGATCCGCGCAGCGTCCACAGCGACTTGAACGGGCGAAGGCGCGGGCCTGGCGGTCAGCGACATGTCGTCGATGTAAAAGCTGCCGGAAGTGCCGTTGGCGCGAAGTTGCAGGGTGATGCGGTGGAGGTTGGTGCTGGAGGCCTTGCCGAGGGCGCTCAAGGGGACGACAAACTGGCGCCATTGATGGGCGGGCAGCGGATGGGGCAACACGTAGGCGGGGCCGGCGCCCGCGTCGTCCTCGGCCAGCACCTGCAACCGTTGTCCGCCGGTGGTGCCGCCATGGGCCCAAAAGACAAGGCTCTCGTACAGGCGGGCGTCGAAGGGATCGCGCCGAAACGAGAGGCCCGGCCACTGGGCGGCGTTTCCGGTGGCGCGAATCGCGGCGGTCCCCCGGTGGACCACGCCGGTCTCGAAGAGGTCACGGTCGATCCAGCTCCAATCGGCGAAGCCGTTGACGAGTCGATCGGTGTAGATCCAGAGTGGCGCCTGGCCGCGGGCCGCGGAAGCACCCAGGAGAATCAGGAGCAGGGGCCAAATCATCGGGTCACGCCTTCGAGGGAGAGGTTCTGGATGCGTGGAGACCGGGGTGTTCGGGCGTCGTCCTGATCGCAGGCTGCACGGCTCAATGACCAATCGGATCCGGGTGGGTGGGACTTGAGGTTCTGCGATGAACCCGGGTGCCGCCAGCCCGCCGAGAATGAAGCACGGGAGGGTGGCCCGTACCACCCTCCCGTGTTACATCTCGGCTCCAACCGGGCCACTCGCCCGGGCGTGGAGGGCCAGTTACTGCAGTGGCCTCACGACGACCGCGCTACTGGTGCCGGTCTTGGTTGGATCATCCACGCTGGTGGCGGTGATGGTCCAAGTGCCTTCGGAGCCGAAATAGGCACCTGCGAAGGTGACCGTGCCGTTGACCATTGCGGCGTCGGGCGGGAACACCGCCATGGTGTCGTCACTGCTGAGATGAATCACGTGATTGATGCCGCGCACGGGATACCAGTTGTCGTCCACGGCCATGACCACCACATCGAAGGGTGTCCAGGCCATTTGCGGCGTCGGCGTACCGGTTTTCCCGGTGGGCGTGCCGGGCGCTGCAGTTTCTCCGGGCAGCAGCACGAGCAGTTTGCTGAACACGCGCTTGCCCAGGGCAAGGAACAGCGAGGAGGAACTCGGCAGGTTCTCCGTGGTCAGCAATACTTGTCGCGCCCCGCCCAGGGCAATCGGAGGCCCGGCGGCCAGTTCGAGCCACGGGCTGGCCGTGAGGTTGGTGCGGGCCATTACGATGGCATCGGAATCTGCCGGCAGGGTCCAACGGAACCAATAGCGCGCGGTTGGCGGCACGACCAGCACGCCGGCGGCGTTCTCGGCGGCGATGCCCCAAAGTTCGGTGTTCAGGCCGGAACCGGAGAAGTCGTCGTCCAGCGGGGTGGGCACGCCAGTGATTTGCACGCGCGAGAGAACCACCGATTTGCCCAGGTTGGCGAAGGAGTTGGGCTGGGCACCCACGTGGACCGCCACCGGCCCGTTGAAGTATTGGACCCACTCGGCCGGAATGGTGAAGTTGGTGGACGTGCCACTGGGCGTCAGGATCGTGACGTCGGTGTTGTTGTTGAAGATGACCTGCCAGGTGCCCTCGTCTTGTTCACTGTACACCGTGGCCAGTGTGCCGTGGCTCCAAAGCATGCTGTTGCCCGAGCCCTGGTTGGTCTTGACCATGAACCGGGCACTGGCACCCGGACCGGCTCCGCCGGAGATCTGAACGAACACAATGTTGGTGGCGTTCCAGTCGATGGCCGCGTCGCCCACGCCCCAGGGCAGGTTGTCCTGCGTCGGGGCCAGGAAGATGTGCGCCTGGAAGCCATTCCAGCCGCCCTCGGGACGTTTCTTGATGGTGACTGAGTAGGTGACGGGTCCGGGAGCCCCCACCCAGCCATAGGTGTCGCCACGGGTGTAGATGCTCTGGCGCTGGTATTGGCCGGAACCGGAGGCAATCAAGTTGAGCCCGGTGACCGTGGGCGCGACGGACACCGTGGGCGGGGGCGGCGGGGCCACCGCGGCTTGCAACTCCAGGTTGTCGATCCAGAACGCGATGGTGTGATTGAGGTTGGCCGACGGATCCCAGCGTTTGAAGACCAGCGCCGTGGCTTCTTCAATGCCGGCCAGTTGGGGGTTGATGGGCACATCGATGCGAACCCAACGGTTGGAGGCTTCCTCCGGCACGGTCACCGTGCCCAGCGACACCAAGCGGCCACCATCCCAGTTGGCGCTCTGGGGATGAATGAAAACGCCGAGCCGGTCCCCCGAGGTGTTGAACACGCTCAACGGCATGGACGAATTCTGGCTGTCCCACTTGAGCCAGATTTGGAGGTTCGTGAACAGCGTGAAGTTCACGGGCTTCGCGTTATGCCACGCCCAATCGCCGAAGGACCGCGCGACCACGTACGTGTTCTGTCCCCGAATGGTGTCCGCGGTGATGTACGCAGAGCCGGAGTTCGGGTCGCCGTTGGCGTCCTGACCGGGGTCGAAACTGATGGATCCATTGCCCCACCAGGTGGCCCACCATTGGGAAGGCACGCCGGTGTCGAAAGTATCAATGACGTAATTGGTGTTCTGCGCCTGGAGGCTGCTGGCGGCCAATACCAGAGCGGCCGCACAAGAGGCCCAAACGGACGGTTTTTGCATGGCTTTCATAGGAGGTCTCGGTTCCGGGCATCCCGGGATGCGGGGCCGGACAACAACCGTTCGCCAAAGATGTCGTAAAGTCGACATCTCCGCGCCGGCCGACTTGTCCGTCCGACAGCGTCCATGCGATGCCCGTATGGTTCCGGGTTTGCTTGCTTTCAAGCTACCACTGCTCGGACGGCTGTCATGTCCCCAGAATTCATGACACGCGCGCAGGGCTCTGCGAAGGGCGAGGGGTCCGAGAGGCATTCTGGCAAGCGACGGTCAACCTGCCGGGGCTTCCGACACTTTTGACATTGAGTTGGCTCGAAGAGCACCGTCGAATGGGCCCATGCGCATTTCAAGACGAGGCTTCTTGGCGGCCGGCACCCTGGCCGCCGCCGCACCGGTCCTGGGCTCTCCCGGCCTGTCGGCACGGGCGCCGATTCCGCAACGGCGCATTCGTTTGGGCATTTCCACGTACTCCTACTGGCATTTTCGCAGCGAACGCGTGCCGATCGAACGGGTAATCGAAAAAGCGGCCGATCTGGGCGTCAGCGGCGTGGATGTTCTGCATCGGCAAATGGACATCCCCGAACAGGCGCCCTTGGATGCCGAGGCCCGGGCCTACTTGCGCCGGCTGAAACGGCATGCGTTTCGCAACGGCGTGGATCTGATTTGTCTCTCGACGCACCAGAGTTTCGTCAGTCCCGATCCGGCGGTGGTCAGCCGGAATGTCGAGCACACCCACAAGTGCATCGAAATCGCGTACGAACTGGGCATCCCGTGCATCCGGATCAACACCGGCCGGTGGGGAACGATTCGCAGCTTTGACGAACTGATGGCCAACCGCGGGGTGGAACCCGTGCTGCCGGGATATACGGAGGAGGACGGGTTTCGGTGGTGCATTGACGGGATCGGGCGCTGCCTGGACAAGGCGGAACAGTGCGGCGTGATTCTCGCCCTGGAGAATCACTGGGGATTGGCGCGCACCGCGGAAGGCCTGTTGCGCATCGTGCGGGCGTTGCCGTCGCCCTGGCTGGGCGTGCTCATGGACACCGGCAATTTCTTGGACAACACCTACGAACAGCTCCAGCAGATTGCGCCCCTGACGGTGTTCGTCCAGGCGAAGACCTACCCCGGCGGCGGCGAGTGGTATACCCTCGACCTGGATTATCGGCGGATTGCGCGCATCCTCGCGGAGGCCGGTTACACCGGTTACGTTTCGCTGGAGATGGAGGGCAAGGAAGATCCGGAGACCGCCGTGCCCAAGAGCCTGGCTCTGCTGCGGAAGGCCTTTGGTCTCTAACTGCGCCCTCCGGGAGAGAGCGGGCCCGTCGTCAGAACCGGCACCGCGCCGCCCCGGGGCAGAGCCGTTTGCTTCCGGCCTTTGTCGGCCCCGGAGTTCCCGGGCTCCGGGCGGTGCAGATTTTTCAGCATCCCCTGCACATTTGCGAAATGGGCATGCCTCGACCGCGGGCGTAGGTTGAATCGTGCGGTCCGGCCCAAGGGCCTTATGAACCCGCCCGGCCCGAACCAGCGGGCAGGGTGGCAACACGACCCGGGCCGTCCAAGGTGAGTCGTCATCGTCGAGAGACAACCCATGAGCGCGCAAACCCCGATTCGTCGCTGGCTCTTTCCGCAAGGCATGCTCCGCTACACGTCCTTCCTGTTGATGCTTGGTGCAGGGTTGGCCGCCCGGGCGCAGACGGCGTACTGGACCGGCGGTGCGGGCAACGGGTTCTGGCACGACCCGGGTAACTGGGACCTGGACGGTTTGGGCGTTCCGACCCTGCCCGGGCCAGGGACGAACGTGGTCATCGGAGCGGGCGCGGTCGTGACTTACCTGGAGCCGACGGCCGCCATGCCGGTGGGGCCATTGACCCTGGCCGGCCAATTGTGGGTGTCGGCCCCCGGTCTGGTGGTGGACGGGGCAGGCCTGGCCGGGCTGACCCTGGAGCCTGGCGGGTCGTTGCAGGTGACCGCAGCCGGAGTCCTGGTGGTGACCAACGGAGGGACCCTGGCCTTCAATACCGACAGCAGCTTGTCCCTCGACGGCGGCGCGGTGTTTCTCACGAACCATCCGTCCGGCACGGCCGTGCTCAACATCGGGGTCAACGGCAACAACAACGGCGCGGGTGTAACCAACCGTGGCGGACACCTTGTGACGGAGATCCCCGTGCTGCTTCGGGGCCGGTTCAGTCGGTTCCTGCACCAGGGCGGGCGACTGGAGCTCCGGGCCGGCGGGGGCATTTACGAAGGTTCCAATGACCAGGAACGGCCCTGGCTGATCGACGGAGGGGAGGTGTTCCTGGGCGATTTCAGTATCTCTCGAACCACACCGGCCGGTGGCCTCTTGATCAGCAACGGCAACGTGGTGGCCACCAGTTTGCGCGTGGGCACGCACAATTCGCGCGCTTACGCCACGATCTACGGCGGCGCCCTGACGAACACGGGCCTCTTCACGATCGGCGATCGCACCAATGGCGCCACCAGCGGCGATCGTCGCATCCGGTTCCAGGTCCGCGGCGGCACCGTCGTCAGCACCGGCCCGGACGGCATTGTGGTGGGGAACCAGTCCAACACGGGCGTCGCCGGCGACAGCGTCATCGGGGCCACTCTGGAAATCAGCGGTGGTCAGGTGCTGGCGGAAAAACTCACGCTCATCCGCGACGCCACCTTGCAAAACGCGCACGCGACGCTGGCCCTCTCCAATCCGGGCGCACTGTACCTGGGCAGCGGCGGACTGCGGGCCCACGTGGGCGTGGCCAACACGTCCTATCGGGTGTACCTGGCCGGCGGCCTCTTGGGGGCTCTGGCGGATTACGAGATCGGCGCAGATGCGACGCTGGCCGGGGGCGCCACGACGTTTCACACGGCGGATCCCGTCGGACAGCCCCGAAGCATCACCATCGGGGGCACACTGGGCGGCAGCGGCGGCCTGCTCAAGACGGGCTCGGGAGTCCTCGTGCTGAACGGGCCGGCGCCTTACACGGGCCGAACGTTCGTTCGGGAAGGGCGACTGCGGATCGGGCACCCGGAGGCGCTTCAGAACACGCCGGCTTTGGAGCTGTCCGAGGGGGCGGTGCTGGACGTAACCCCGGTGCCGGGATTCACCTGGGCAGGGACGCGGACGTTGAGCGGGCTGGGCCGGGTGGAGGGTGGATTGACCCTGCAGAACGGCGGCATCCTGGCGCCCGGCCTGACGAATCGAGGCGGCCCCTTGGTTGTGAACGGTTCGCTCACCCTCGGGGAGGGCGCCATCTGCGAGCTGGTTTTGGCCCGGGATCCCAACGCCCCCGACGGCGATCGCGTGGAGGTCGAGGGCGATCTGATCGTGGCCGGCGCGGTCACCCTCGTGCTTTCCGGCGGCGGGCCGGCGGGCAGCGTGCACCCGCTGATCCGCTACACGGGAACGCTGGCGGGGGATCTGTCGGCGATCCGACTCTCCGGTTTGACGGGCGTGCTCAGTAACAACACGACCACGGCCAGGGGGCTGTACCTGGTGATCACCCAGGCGGTGCGAGCGCCGACCTCGCTGGTGTGGGTGGGCAACGCACAGGCCAATGTGTGGGACACTCTCGGTCGAACCAACTGGCTCAATCTGGCACTTCAATCGCTGGATTCGTTTGTGCCAGGGGACCGCGTGCTGTTCGACGATCGCGGCACCGGCCAGGGACCGGTGCAGATTCCCGAACCGGTCCAGCCGGGCGAAGTACGCGTGGACAGCGTGGGCGATTATCGCTTCACCGGGCCGGGAGGCATGGGCGGAGCGATGGCGCTTTTGAAAACCAACCACGGCACGCTCGTCGTCGAAACCACCAACACCTACACCGGCATCACCTGGCTGGCCGGCGGTGTGCTCGAGACGCCGATTCTGACCCCCGGCGGAATGCCCAGCGGCGTGGGCGCGGCCACTGCGGATCCCCTTCACCTGCAGTTCGCCGGCGGAACGCTTCGCTACACGGGCCCGTCGGTGACGGTGGACCGCGGCGCGTGGCTGCACGAACCCGGGGGCACGATCGCAGTGGCGTCCGAATCCACCACACTGACCTGGCAGGGATTGCTCACGGGACCGGGCGGGTTGACGAAGGCCGGTCAAGGCACGTTGACGTTGTCCTCTCCCAATACCTACGTGGGGCCCACGCTCCTTCGAGAGGGCACGTTGCGGCTTCAGGTCCCCGGTGCTGCCGGCACGAATCGAATCGAGCTGGCCGGAGGCACCCTGGCCTTGACCCTGCCCAGCGACAATGACCTGCTCAACCCGCTGCATGTGGCCGCGCGCAGTCGGCTGGTCATGGGCAGCGCCAACAATCGCATCAACGGTCCGGTGACGGGCTCGAACACGCTCGACGTCAGCATCGCCGCCGGTACGGTCCTGACGTTCAACGGCGATCTGACCAATTTCACCGGCACCTTCGCTCTGGGAGACAGCGCGGGCACCTTCCGGTTCAACAGCGGCGGCGGCAACACGACACTGGGTTGTCCCAACGCGACCGTGGACCTGGGGCAGGGCAGCGCCACCTTGCAGGCCCGCAACGCCGGCACAATGTATGTCGGGGCTCTGCGGGGAGGCCCCTCCACCCAGGTGCTGGGCCAGGGGAGCGGCAGTGGCACGCTGACGTGGACCATCGGCTCCAAAGAAACGGAGACCTTCACCACGTTTGAAGGGACCATCGCCGATGCCGCCGCTTCGCGCCTGGCGGCGTTGACCAAGGTGGGCCCGGGCACGCTGCGCCTGACCGGTGCCAGCACCTACACCGGCCCGACACGGATCGAAGCCGGCGTGCTCCAAGTGGATGGCTCTCTCGGCTCGACGCCGGTCACCGTCGCGGGCGGCACGTTATCGGGCACGGGGACGTTGAACGGACCGGTGGACATCCAAAGCGGCGGCACGCTCGCCCCGGGCGCCGGGCTCGGTACTCTCACCGTGGCCCACACCCTCACCCTCGGGCCGGGGAGTGTCACCGCGGTGGAGGTGAATGCCGCCACCGGGGCGAGCGACCTCGTAACGGGTTTGTGGGCGGTCACCTACGGCGGCACACTGCGGGTGATCAAAGTGGCCGGTGCGTTCGCCCCCGGGCAACGCTGGAAACTGTTCGATGCCCCCGGCACTTATTACGGAGCCTTCGACGCGGTGGAACCCGCTGCGCCAGGGCCCGGCCTGGCGTGGGACCTGAGCCAGTTGACGGTGGACGGCACCGTGGGCGTGGTGAGCGTGGGCGAAATGCCGCGTCTGGAATTCGTGCGGATCCCCGGGGCACTGCAACTGCACTGGACCGGAACCTACCGGTTGCAGGTCCAAACCAACGCGTTGAACGTGGGGCTGGCGACGGAGTGGATGGACTATCCCGGCGCACCGGCCAGTGGCGTGGTCATTCCGCTGGACCCGACCGCGCCCTCCGTCTTCTTCCGCTTGGTGGCACCATGAGGACCGAGCGGGCGACCGGGCTCGATGCGCAGCGCAGGGGTTACCACTGTCGCAGCCGATAGAAAGCGCCCGGGTCGCGTTGCACGGCGTTCGTGTCCACTGCCGGTGGCTCCAGATACACCGGGCCCCACGGCTGCCACGGTCCCTCGAGAGTGAGGGCGCGTTCCAACTGGTAGAACCGCCCGTTGCCCGTCCAGTCGAACTGCAGATGCGATGTGCCGGGCGGACGCCACAGCTGCAACCGCGGTTCCATGGTCACCGCAGACCAGACCGGGTCCGTGTCCGAGACGATCTGGAGCGCGTCCAGGCCGAAGTCAGCCAGATCCTCCAGGGGCTGAAACGCGGCCAGTAAATCTCGATTGTGCGCGACCACCCACCCCTGGTCGCTCAGCAGGTCGCCCGCACCGTACCGGTTGCCCTGCTTGTCTTGGAAGAAGTTCTCGACCGAAAACCAGATTTCGCCGTGCGGCCACACGTAGAGGGCATCCAACCCGGGGTCCTGCGCGGGATCGGCAGGTTCAAAGGGCGACAGAAGCTCGGGAAAGCTGCGGACTACGCGGCCGGCGCTCGAGAGCAGGTCGCCGCGGCGAAGTATGCGACGCAGCCTGGCCGAGGTCACTTCGCGGTCGATCGAAAACCAAAGCTCCCCGTCCGGCCGGACCACCAGGGCGTCCACGTTTACCTCCTCCACAGACCCTTCCGGCTCGAACGCAGCCAGCAATCTCTCCACCGCTTGCACGACCCGACCCCGCTCGGACAACAGATCGCCCTCGCGCAACCATTGGCCGAGGGATTCGCTCCACGCGCGGGCCCGCACCGAAAACACCACTTCCCCACCCGGCAGCACGTCCACCGCGTCCAGGCCCAGTTCCGGCGGCGGCGGCATCATGCCCAGCCGTCCCAGCAGCTCCCATTGGGACCGAACCACCCGGCCCTCCCACGACACCAGATCGCCTTCACGACGCGGCTCGGCCGTCCCCGTGCCGGAACCGGGCGTAAAGCCGTGCACCGTGGAAAACCACAAATCCCGGACCGGGGCGGCCTCCACCAGCAACTCGAACGTTTGAATGAACGTTCCGTTCGTTTGCAGCAACGGGACGCGAAGAACGGGCCAGCGCCGTTCCACCACCGGCGAAAGGTTCGTGAACCAGGCCTCCCGAACTCCCTGAGCGGTTTCTATGGTCAACCCCAGCACCACCTCCTGAAACACCGCCAGCTCCCCGAACCACCGCTGCACCCCCTGACCCCGCACACGATAAAGGGGCAGGCCCGCCCCGCCGGCCGTCCAGTCGATGCCTTCCCATGCATACACGACCTGGATCGGGTTGGCCTCCACGAATCGCACCCGAAACCGACCGCGCAGCGGCAGCGGGATTTCGGGTCGGCCACAAATGTCGCAACGATCCACCAGGCGGCTGGCAGGGAGGAGGGTTTGATGAATCGGGCCGGGGGTGGGTTCTTGTCCGGAAAGGCTTCCCGCCAGGAAACCTTCTGCCACCGACCAGAGCACCAGCAGGATGCGGGTTGTTTTCATGGCGACCCAATCCCTGGCATTTCGGGTGACACGCGCGCCGGTCCGGACCGGGTGGAGTCTGCGGCCCGAAAGTGAACCACTGCGGTACACTACGCCGGCGGGTGCCGGGCCTCAAGGGCCCCAATACACTTGCTGCCGCTGCGGCGGATCGTAGGCTGCAAAGGCGTGACGGTCAGCGAAGCCATGGATCCTCTGCCGCCGCAGCCTTCCAGCCGCAGCGCTTTCGAAGGTTCCTTCTCGTTGGTTGTGCTCGGCCGCCCGCTGATCCGGGCGGCCCGGACCGCGCGCGGTTTGCTGGCGTTCGCGCTCATCACGCTGGGCGTGCTCTGGACCAGGGGCGGACGGGCTCCGGCCCTGGTGGGGCGCCTGGTGCGGCAGCAGGTGGTCCGCGCGGGCGTGAAGCTGCTGCCGCTGTTTCTATTCCTCGCCCTGGCCCTCGGCTTTCTGGTCATCGGTCAGACGGTCGCCTGGCTGTCTCGGCTGGGCGCCATCGACTACTTGGGCACCGTGATGGTGTTGGTCATGGTGCGCGAGTTGGGACCGTTGCTGACCGCGCTCGTGGTCCTGACCCGGGTGGGCACGGCCCTGGTGGTCGAGCTGGGCACCGCGCGAGCGCTGGGCGAGGTGGAAGCATTGGAGGCACTGGGCATCGATCCCGTGCATTACCTGGTCGTGCCTCGTGTCGTGGGCCTGGCGCTGTCCGTCCTGGCACTCACGGTGTACCTGCTTCTGGGCACGATCCTCAGCGGCTACCTGTGGGCCTTCCTTCAGGATGTGCCGCTGACACCCGGCGAGTATTTTCGCCAACTGGCCGCTTCGTTGCGCTGGTTGGACTTCGTGGTGCTGGCTCTGAAAACCGCGGGCTTCGGGACGGTGCTCGCGGTGGTGACCTGTTATCACGGCCTGGCGCGACCCCTGCGGCTCGACGATGTGGCCCCGGCCACCGTCCGTGCCATGGGCCAGGCACTGGTGGGCTGCGTGTTGTGGGATGCCCTGTTCCTCGTGGTCTATCTGGTCGGCGCATGAACGACGAACCCGCCACCGGGCAGGTCCTGCTGCAAATGGACGATGTGGAGGTCGGTTGTTTTCACGATCCGCACCGCGTGGTGCTCCGGCATGTGCACTGGCGGGTGTCGGAGGGCGATTTTTGGATCGTGGCGGGATTTCAAGGCAGCGGGCGCACGGACTTTCTCCTGACGGCTGCCGGTCTGCTGCCGGCACGCGCAGGTCGCATCCAATGGTTTGGGCAACCCGCTCCCCAAACCGAGTCGGCCCGGCTGACTCTGCGAAGGCGCCTCGGCCTGGTGTTTGAAGACGGTCGATTGCTGTCGGAACTGACCGTGTTCGAGAACCTCGCCCTGCCCCTGGCCTACCACGGCATCGGTTCGGACGCAGAAATCGCCCGGGCAGTGGCGAACATGCTGGACGCGACCGAGCTGCGTCCGTGGGCCCACCGGCGTTCCACAGCCTTGCCGCGCGCATGGCAGCGGCGTGCCGGTCTCGCGCGCGCATTGATGCTGCAGCCCCGCTTGTTGCTGGTGGATTGCCCGCTGCAGGGTTTGGACCGGCGACACGCGGGCTGGTGGCTCGCCGCTTTGGAAGCCCTGCATGCAGGTCGATTTCCCGGCCTACAGCATCCGCTCACCCTCGTGGTCACCGCCGAGGATCCGGCGCCCTGGCGGTCTCCGGGCCGGACCGTGGCCTGGTTGGAGCAGCAGCAGCTCAAGCAGGAACCCAACCCCTAGCCGGCAATTGCCCAAACCTTTTCCATTGCAACCCGGGGCTCGCGCGCACCGCTTCCGGCCCGACCAGACCGCGCCCCACCGTTGCCAATCCAGTCGACCTGCGACACACTGCGCCGCAGATGAGCAAGCGGTTCTACATCACCACGGCCATCGATTACGTCAACGGGCAGCCTCATCTCGGGCATGCCTATGAAAAAGTCGTGGCCGACGTCATTGCGCGCGCACGCCGCAGCCTCGGGCAGGAGGTCTTTTTCCTCACCGGCCTGGACGAACATGGCCAAAAAGTGCAGCAGGCCGCTCAAGCAGAGGGCAAGGCACCGCAGGCATATTGCGACGAGCTGGCCCGGCAGTGGATCACCTTCGTACACAAGCTGGGCATTTCGAACGACGACTTCGTGCGGACCACCCAGCCCCGCCACAAGGCCGTCGTGCAGGCCCTGCTGCAAAAACTTTACGACCGGGGTGAACTCTACAAAGCCCCCTACCGCGGCTGGTACTCGTGGAAGGAGGAAACCTTCCTTACGGAAAAGGACCGGCGCCCGGACGGCACTTTCGACCCGGTCTGGGGCGAGGTGACCGAGCTGGTCGAGGAAAACTGGTACTTCCGCATGTCGAAGTACCAACACTGGCTCATCGGCTACATTCAGGAGCACCCCGAGTTCGTTCATCCAGAAACCCGGCGCAACGAGGTCCTCAGCTTCTTGCAGTCCCAGCCCCTGGAAGACCTTTGCATCAGCCGCCCTGCCGCCCGGCTGAGCTGGGGCATCCCGCTGCCCTTCGACCCGGACTACGTCAACTACGTCTGGTTCGACGCGTTGACCAATTACTTCAGCATTCCCGTGGCGTGGGGCGACCCGGAAGCCCGGGCGGCACTGGCCGGGTATTATCAGCCGGCAGCCGAACCCGCCCCGGGCCTGCGGCTGTGGCCCGCCGACATCCACGTCATCGGCAAGGACATCGTCCGCTTTCACGCCATTTACTGGCCGATCATGCTGCACGCCGCCGGCATCGAACCTCCCCGCCAGGTTCTCGTCCACGGCTGGTGGCAAAAAGATGGCCAGAAAATGAGCAAAACCACCGGCAACGTCGTCGATCCGGTCGCCGTCATCGACGAGTGGGGATTGGACGCCTTCCGGTATTACGTGTTGCGGGAACTCGACATCGGACCAGACGGCAACTGGACCGACGCCAGCTTCCGGGCCCGGTATTCCGCCGAGCTGGCCAACGGGCTGGGCAACCTCGTCAACCGATCCCTCTCCATGTTGCGGCGCTATCGGCAGGGCGTCGTGCCGGCCCCTCACGACGAACTGGCGCCGGATGCCCAACGCGTCACCAGCGAAGTCCGTTCCTGCCTCGAACAAAATCGCCTCCAGGCCGGGCTGGTGAGCATTTGGACCCTCGTCACCCGGGCCAACCAGTACGTGGACCACACCGCCCCGTTCAAACTGGCCAAAGACCCGGCCCAGGCCTCCCGCCTGGATCAAATCCTGTACAACCTCGCCGAGACGTGCCGTGTCCTGGCGGTCCTCCTCTGGCCCTACCTGCCGACCACGGCCGCCCGCATCTACGCCCAGTTGGGTTTGCCGGGCGAACCGTCCCGATTTGCCGAGGCGGCATGGGGCGGGCTGCGCGCCGGACACACCGTCGGGCAGCCGGAAGTGCTCTTCCCGCGCAAAGACCTTTGAGCCGCTTCCGCCTGGCACGCGCCCTCGCGTCCTTGCCCGAGACCGGCCCCGCCCTCGAGAACCCTTCAAAGCCCGCCCGAGCCGGACCCGGGCCCCGAGGTAGGTCGCGCCTGCGACCGGTCGAGTTCCTGGTCCTCCCACGAACTGGGATCGTCCAGCGATTCCAGATGAGTGAACACGGTGCTCTCGGGCAGCATCTGTCGAATCTCGGCTTCCAATCGCTCCAGCAGCGCGTGCCCCTGGTTCACCGTCCAGTGGCCCGGCACCAGCACATGCACGGAAACAAACTTCCGCGCCCCGGCTTGCCGCGTCCGTAACGCATGGTAGTCCACCCCTTCGGCGGCCTTGTACCGCTCCAGAATGGAGCGCACCGCGGCGACGTCCTGACTGCCCAGGGCCGTGTCCATCAGCCCGGACACGGACCGCCGCACAATGCCGATGCCCGTCACCAGGATGTTGCCCGCGACCGCCAGGGCCACCAACGGATCCAGCCAGCGCCACCCGGTCCAGCCCACCAACCCCACCCCGGCGATGACACCCGCCGACGTCCACACGTCCGTCAGCAAATGATGCGCGTTGGCCTCCAGCGTGATGCTGTGATGTCGCCGGCCCACCCGCAGCAACACCACCGCAACCGCCAGATTGATCAACGCGGCCAACCCGGCCACGGTCAGGCCCATCCCCACCGCCTCCAACGGTTGCGGCCAAATCAATCGGTGGACCGCCGCAACCCCGATCCCAAACGCCGCCAGCAGGATCAGCCCGCCCTCCAGACCGCTCGAAAAATACTCTGCCTTGTGATGGCCGTAGGCATGATCCTCGTCCGCCGGTCGGGAGGCCACCGCCAACATCGCCAGTGCCATCACCCCGCCGATCAGGTTCACACCCGACTCCACCGTGTCCGACAACAGCCCCACCGAGCCGGTGATCAGGTACGCCGCGGTTTTCAGCAGAATGGTCGCCACCGCCGCGCCCACCGACAGCCATGCGTATCGCGTCAGCGGCACTCGTTTCACAGGCCGGCGCTCACAGCAGATGACAGAAAAGCCCGTCCCGCAGCTTGGGCTCGAACCACGTGCTCTTGGGGGGCAGGATCTCGCCGCGATCCGCGATCGCCAGCAACGCCTCCATCCGGGTCGGGTGCATGGCAAAGGCGCATGCGGCCTGCCCGCGCCGCACCGCCCCCTCGAGTCGTTCGGGCCCGTGAATCCCGCCCACGAATTCCAGTCGCGGACTGGTGCGCGGATCCTCCACCCCCAGCAGCGGTCGCAACACCCGCTCCTGCAACAAACTCACATCCAAACTCCCCAGCGGGTCCTGCGCCGGGTCCGGCACGTTGCGAAACTGCAACCGGTACCAGCGTCCCGCCACGAACACGTCCACCAGATGCGGCCGCGGTGGTCGACCGTCGCCGGGACCCAATTCGCCCACGCTCCGCAGCCGCTCCAGAAATGCCTCCGGCGTCAACCCGTTCAAATCCCGAACCAGCCGGTGATAGGGCAGGATCCGCAGTTGATCGTGCGGGAACAGCACGGCAAGGAAATGGCTGCTGCCCCCGGTCCCGCCCCGTTGCTGGAACACGCGCGCCGCCGCGGCGGTGCGGTGGTGCCCGTCTGCAATGTACAAACGCCTTACCGCCGCGAACAGCTCCGACACCCGGGCCATGCCTCCTTCATCGCCCAGCGTCCAGGTCGAGTGCCGGACGCCGTCGTCGGCCACGAAATCCACCTCGGGAGGCGGTTCGGTGCGCCGGGCCAGGAACTCATCCAGCGCCGGCTGCGCCTGATAAATCAAATAGGCCGGACCGGTCTGCGCCTGGAGCGCCTCGATGTGCCGCACCCGATCCTCCTCTTTCTCCGGCCGGGTCAGTTCATGCCGGCGAATGTCGCCCCGCAAGTACGCCGCGCAACTGGCCACCGCCACAAGGCCGATTTGCGTGTGGCCGCCCGTGCTGAGTCGATACACGTAAAAGGCCGGACGTTGCTCCCGGTACAGCGCCCCCGTGCGCAGCAACTCCTCGAATCGAGCCCTGCCCCGCGCATACACCTCCGGTCGGTAGGGATCCGTCCCCGGCGGAAACTCGATCTCGGGTCGGCTTACGCGCAGGAAGCACAGCGGATTGTCCGAGGCCATGCGCCGGGCCTCCTCGGTAGACACCACGTCATACGGCGGGGCACAAATGCGTGCCGCCAGCTCCGGCCGCGGCCGCACCGCGGCAAACGGTTGGATGAGTAACTCTCCCATGCTATGGCGGCCCGAGCTTAGAGGCGCGGCCCCGGCGGCGCACGAACAATTTCCAACGCTGCCCGGTCCAATGGCGGGCGCCGCAAACCCTGCCCGAACACCGAAGCCCCTCCGAATCCCGACTCAAGCTCGACCGGCTTCGGCCCGGTTGCTGCGGACACCCGGGGACCGCGGCCGGGCCTCCGGGCCCGGAGCATGGCCTGCCGGCAGCCGGGTCCAGCCCTTGCAGGCACTGTGAAGAGACGAAAGTCCTCCGCGGAACCCCGGGTTGGGAGCGGATCGGCAAAACTCCGGTGCGCCTCAAGGAACCCACCACCCCCGGCCTCCGGCGCAACCGGCCTCGGCTCGGCTCACACTTCTGCCCGGCCGCAGCGTCTCGCGCAGACGGACCTTGGCCGGCGGACCGCCTCATTGACACTCGCCGTCCCCGCTTGATAGCGTCCGACCCACGCTGGGAGTCCGACGCATGGATTACAAAAACACGCTCAATTTGCCGCGCACCGAGTTCCCGATGAAGGCGGATCTGGTGGTCCGGGAACCGGAGCGGCTCAAACAGTGGCAGGCCGCGCGCCTGTACGAACGCATCCAGGCCGCGCGCGCCCGGGCGCCGGCGTTTGTTCTGCACGACGGGCCACCCTTCGCCAATGGCGATGTCCACATCGGCACCGCGCTCAACAAGATCCTCAAGGATTTCATCCTGAAATACAAAACGCTGCGCGGCTACCGGGCACCCTATGTCCCCGGCTGGGACTGCCACGGCCTGCCCATCGAGTTCAAAGTCGTCCAGGAGCGCCGCACGTCCTCGGCCCCCGCGACGGATCCCGCCGAAATCCGGCGCGCCTGCGAAGCGTATGCCCGCCGATTTGTCGAACTGCAGCGCCAACAGTTCCAGCGCCTGGGCGTACTGGGTGACTGGGAAAACCCCTACCTGACGCTGGATCCCGCTTACGAAGCCGAAGAACTGCGTCTTTTTGCGGATCTGGTCGAACAAGGCATGGTTTATCGCGGCAAAAAGCCGGTGTACTGGAGCATCCCGTGCCGCACGGCCCTGGCGGAAGCCGAGGTCGAATACCAGGAGCACGTCAGCCAGAGCGTCTATGTCAAATTCCCCGTCGTCGGGCGGCCGGGCGTCTATCTGCTGATCTGGACCACCACCCCTTGGACCCTGCCGGCCAACCTCGCCGTCGCTTACAACTCCACTTTCAGCTACGCGGTCGTCCGCGTGGGCCAGGAGGATTACATCCTGTCCGCCATGCTGGTGAATACCGTGGCCTCCAAGTGCGGCTGGACGGATTTCCAAATCGTTCGCCATCTCGACGGTGGCCACCTCCAACACGTCGAGTACCAGCACCCGTTCTGTCAGCGCACGGGGCGCTTGTTCCCCGGCGACAGCTTCGTGGACAACGTCACCGGCACCGGTTTCGTGCACATCGCGCCCGGCCACGGTTTGGAAGACTATCTGCTCGGCCTGGAACACGGACTGCCCATCTATTCGCCGGTGGACGACGACGGGCGGTTCACCTGGACGGACGACCTGCCCCGCGAGGCCCAAATGCCGGCGGCGCTCATCGGAAAGTCCATCTTGGAAAAACACGGCCGCAGCGAGGCCAACGAGGCGGTGTTACATGAACTGCGCGTGCGCAAGCTCCTCCTTCACGAGGAAAACTACCGACACAGCTACCCGCACTGCTGGCGCAGTAAAACCCCCGTCATCTTCCGCGCCATGCACCAGTGGTTCATCCGCCTGGACCACGTGCCGCCGGGCAGCCCGCCCGGTACCCCCACCTTCCGCGAGCGCGCCCTCGCCGAAATCGAAAAGGTCACGTGGATCCCCGACTGGGGCAAAACCCGCATCGCCGCCGCCGTCAAGGCCCGACCCGATTGGTGCATCAGCCGACAACGCGCCTGGGGCGTGCCCATCCCGGCCTTCTTCGATGCCGAGGGCCGGCCCATCCTCGATCCCGCCATTGTCCGCAACACCGCCCGCCTGGTGGAGACGCACGGCTCCAACATCTGGTTCGAACAAACCGCCGCCGAACTCTGGGCGCGGGTCCGGCCCGCCCATTGGACCGGGCCGGACCCGGTGGCCAAGTCCACCGACACGCTCGATGTCTGGATCGACTCCGGCAGCTCTTCCCGCGCGGTCATTGCCCGGCGGCCCGAGCTGCGCGGGCATCCCCTGCCCTTCCAATGCGATCTGTACCTCGAAGGCTCGGACCAGCACCGCGGCTGGTTCCAGTCCTCCCTGCTGCTCTCCCTGGCCGCCCAGGGTGCCGCCCCCTATCGCACCGTCCTCACCCACGGCTTCATGGTGGACGCCGACCGGGAGAAGATTTCCAAAAGCCGGCAGTCGCAGGGCGGCTACGAGAAACCCCAAACCGCCGAGGCTTACGTCCAAAAATGGGGCGCCGACATCGTCCGGCTCTGGGTCGCTTCCCAGGACTTCCGCAGTGACATCGTCGTCAGCGAGGATCGCCTCGCCAAGGTGGCCGAGACGTATCGCGTCCTCCGCAACGCCCTGCGCTACCAGCTCTCCAATCTTTATGACTTCGACCCCGCCCGTCATGCCGTTCCCGACGAGGCACTGACGGGCCTGGACCGGTGGATCCTTGACGCCTTCGCCAAACTCGAAGCCGAGGTCCTCGCCGCCTACGACCGCTACGAGTTCCACGTCGTGTACCAGAAAGTCAGCCAGTTCGTCGCCGTCGAACTCTCCGCCATCTATCACGACATCATCAAAGACCGCCTCTACACCGAGGCTGCCGACGCCCCCCGACGCCGCTCCACCCAAACCGCACTGTGGCGCCTCGTCCAGGGCCTCTGCCGCATGCTGGCGCCCATCCTGGCCTTCACCGCCGACGAAGCCTGGGAACAAATCCCCGGCCGACCGCCCGGCAGCGTCCACGAACAAATCTGGCAACCCAGCCCGCTGCACCGCTCGCCGGCCGAAGTCGAAGCCTGGGACGCCCTCTTTCAACTGCGCGACCGCCTCCTGCCGGAGCTGGAGAAAGCCCGCCAGGCCAAGGTCATCGGCAAGTCTCTCGAAGCCAGGGTCATCCTCCGCGGCCGCGACCCGCTCTATCTCAACGCCAAAACCCACCTGGCCGCGTTCCGCGAGCTGCTCAACGTCTCCCAGCTCGAAATCGAAACCGAAGGCGACGGCGTCGTGCCCGTCCAGGTGGTCCGCGCCTCGGGCGAAAAATGCGAACGTTGCTGGCATTGGGAGACCGACGTTGGCACCCATCCCGAACATCCCACCCTCTGCGGCCGCTGCGTCGCGGCCGTCGAAGCCCTCCGCCCAAACTCCCCGGCCCCGCCGTGCGCCTGACCCCACGCGCGCGCCGCCTCCGCCCCGGCCCCGCCGGATCGCAGCCTTGGACAGTCACCCCGGCTTTGCCTACACTGCCTGATCGCCATGGCCGTTCAAAACCGCATTGTCAAAGTGCAGAAGCGAAACCGGGCCCTGGTCACCTTCGACCCTGACCGGATCCGGAATGCCATCTACCGCGCCGCCCGGTCCATCGGCGGCTTCCGCCAGGACTATCTGCCCCACATCAACGGGCGCTTGTTCGAGGCCTGTCCCACGGATGAAGAACTGGCCGATTTTCTGGCCGACGCCGTGATCGTCTGCCTCAACAGCGATCCGCATCACCTCATCACCAACTTTCCCCCCACGATCGAAGAAATCCAAGACGACGTGCTGCACGTGCTGCGCAGCTACGGCTTCCAAAACACCGCCGATGCCTATGCCTGCTACCGTTGGGGCCGTCACTGGCTGCGCGAGGGCGCCATCCGGCCCGACCAATTCATGGGCAACGGTTTCCCCGCGAACATCCTGGAGCGCGAACTGGAGTGGACCCGCTCTCTCGGCTGCCACACCGTCGCCGGCCTCAACGAACTGACCCGCACCGGCCGCTGGGCCCCCGTCGTCGATGCCGCCCTGGCCCGCTACGAGGCCAGCCTCGATGAAGCTGCCCGCAAGGTCATGGCCCGCCTCAACGCCGGCGATCCTCTCCGCCTGCTCTGGGTCAGCGGCCCCAGCTCCTCCGGCAAAACCACCACCACCGTCAAGCTCACCCGGCGCCTGGAACGCGAAGGCCTGCGCTTCCTCATGCTCAACCTCGACGACTACTTCTGGTCCCTGGTCGAGCACCCCACCGACTGGATCAACGATCGCAACTACGAAACGCCCGAGGCCCTCGACCTCCAACTGCTCAACCGCCATCTCCAGGACCTCCTCGAGGGCCGCACCATCGAAAAGCCCATCTACAGCTTCAAGGAGGGCCGACGCATCGGCACCAAACCCGTCCGACGCGAACCCGACCAGATCCTCCTGCTCGACTGCCTCCACGGCTTCTACCCGCCCATCACCGAGGGCATCGACCCCCGCGCCCAGTTCCGCATCTACATCGAGACCCTCCACCCGCTCTTCGAAGGCGACGGCTCCTCCGGCCGGCTCACCCGCTTCACCGACGTGCGGCTCGTCCGCCGCATGCTCCGCGACATGAAACACCGCGCCCACCGGCCCCTCCTCACCCTCCTCCACTGGCACTACGTCCGCGCCGGCGAACTCTTCAGCATCATCCCCCTCATGGGCCTGGCCGACCACATCGTCAACGGGGGATTCCCGTTCGACTGGCCCCTGCTGCAACCCTGGTTCCTCGGGCCCCCGGCCCTCTGGCCCCGCCCCGAGGAACTCGCCCCCTACGCCGGCTTCCTGGATGCCCGCATCCGCTACGAGCGTGTCCACGCCCTCCTCCAAAGCGTCGAACCCATCCCCTTTGAGCTGGCCGACCGCCTCATCCCGGGCGATGCCCTCGTGCGCGAGTTCATCGGCGGCAGCACCCTCGCCATCCCCCACAATGAATAATCCCACGCCCCCCTCCCCTCCCCGGCTCCCCGACGCCCCCCCGGCCCCTCCGGACTCCTTGCTCTACGACCCGCCGTCCATCCTCGAACGCATCGACCCTGGCCGCCTTTTCCCCAAACCCCAGCCCTTGGAGGTGGAACTGGGCTGCGGCGATGCCTCCTTCCTCGTCGAATACGCTGCCCAACATCCCGACCGCAATTTCCTCGGCATCGAACGCCTCCTCGGCCGCATCCGCAAACTCGACAAAAAAGGCCGCCGCCTCGGCCTCACCAACCTCCGCGGCATCCGCATCGAGTGCGCCTACTTCCTCGAATACCTCCTGCCCCCCGGCTCGGTCACCGTCTTCCACATCTACTTCCCCGATCCCTGGCCCAAGAAAAAACATCGCCGCCATCGCCTCATCAACGCACGGTTCCCCTCCCTCGCCTACAACGCCCTGCAGCCCGGGGGGCGCATTTACATCCGCACCGACGATCCCGATTACTTCGCCCAAATCCGCGAGGTCTTCGCCGCCGCGCCCGTCTTCCAGCCCATCCCCACGCCCCCCGAATTGGCCGCCCTGCTCACCGACTTCGAGCGCGAGTTCCGCGCCCGCGGAATCCCCACCCTTTACGCCGCGTACGAACGAACCTAGCCCCGCAGAACCCGCCCCGGCTCCCCGACACAAGCACCGCCGCTGGCGCGACGCTGCCGATCGCACAACCCGAAAACCCGACCTCCCGGTCCCGGGACCACCCGCTTCGCCCCCTCGGGAGCCGCCCGCGCCCACCCCGGCCGGGCTTGTTTTTTGACCCCGAGCGGCCTACGTTGACCGCATGAAGCACGGGGTCGTGCCAGTGCAAATCCGCGGCCTTTGGCCCAATCAGAGCGGATGTGCCCTTTTCATCGGCAACGAGGAAAAGGTGTTCATCATCAACGTGGACCCCTGGATGGGCAAAACCATCAGTGACTTCATCCATCAACGCGTACCCGAACGGCCCCTCACCCATCACCTCATGCTCAGCATTTTCAAGGGGTTCGGCATCCGCGTCGAACGCATCGTCATCACCGAGCTCAAGAACCAGACCTTCTACGCGCGCCTCATCCTCCAGGAAGAAAACGAACTGGGCCGGAAACTGGTGGAACTGGACGCGCGGCCCAGCGATTGCCTCGCCCTGGCCGTGGCCCTCAAGGCGCCCATGTACGTCACCCAGAGCCTGTTCGACCAAATGGAGGACATGAGCGAGCACCTCCAGCGCATCAACGAACAGGACGAGACCGAATAACCCGTCCCTCCGCCGTATCCTGCCCGAACCCCATGCCCTCCGCCCCGCCTGCGGACGTCCCCGTCGTCCTTGTCTGCGGCGACGACGAAGCCGCTGTCAAAGAACGCGCACGTGAGCTCTTCGCCCGGTGGGGCGGTGGACAACAGCTCGGCGACGAAATCCTCGACGGCGCCGTGGGCACCGTCGCTGACGCGCTGGCCGTGCTCGAACGGCTCGAAGAAGCCCTCCAAACCCTGCCCCTGCCCGGCGCCACCAAGATCGTCTGGTTGCGCAACTGCTCCTTCCTGGGCGGCGAACGACCCGGCGATTCCCCCGCCGTCACCGAAGCCCTGAGCCGCCTGGCCGAACAACTCCGCCGCTTCGACTGGCGCGGCGTGCGCCTCCTCATCAGCGCCGGCAAGGTCGACCGCCGACGCAGTCTCTACAAGGTCATCGCCGACATCGGACACATCGAAACCCACGCCGGATGGTCCCCCGACGACCGCGACTGGCCCGAACAAGCCGCCCTGTGGGCCCGCACCCGATTGCGCCAGGCCGGATTCGACATCGAAGAAGACGCCCTGACCCGGCTGGTCACCAGCGTCGGCCCCTCCCCCGCACTCCTCCGCAGCGAACTCGAAAAACTCCAGCTCTTCGTCGCACCCCGGAAACGCATCCAACTCGACGACGTCGCCACCATCTGCGTCCACAACCGCACCGCGCAGGCCTTTGCCCTGGCCGACGCCCTCGGCGCACGCGACCTGAACCGCGCCCTGCATTGCCTCGACGACGAACGCCGCAGCACGGCCGGCGAACGGGACCGCGCCGGCCTGGGCCTGCTCTACGGCCTCGTCACCAAGGTCCGCGCCATGTTGTTGGCCCGCGAACTCGCCGCCCAGGGCTGGGTCCACCCGCGCCTTGAATACCACGCCTTCAAAAGCCGCCTCGAAAAACTTCCCCCCGACCTGTTCCCCTCCGACCGCCGACTGAATCCCCTGGCCCTCCACCCTTTCGTGTTGCACAAGGCCCTGCGCGACGCCCAAAACTACTCAAGATCCGAGCTCGTCCGGGCGATGAAAGAATTGCTCGAATGCAACCGGGCCCTGGTGGGCAGCCGATTGGATCCAACCCTGCTGCTGCAGCAACTCCTGGTTCGGATCATCGGCCGGAAACGCCCGGCCGCAGAGGCCCATCGAACCACCGACAGATCATGAGCCTGCCCAAGGCCAAAGTGATGGTGTGGGTGGACGGAGCCAACGTCTGGCTCCGCATCACCGGCCATGCCAATTTCACCGTTGCGCCCGACTTCAAACGACTGCTCCACGAACTCCACGACAAAGGTTACCGACGCTTCCTCGTTGACCTCAGCCAGTGCGTCCTGCTGGACAGCACCTTCTTGGGACTCCTGTGCGGCCTCGGAGTGAAACTCCATCAAAGCGGCAGCCCCGAGGCCGGCGTGGACCTGCTGAACCCGCCCCCCCGCATCGTTCAGTTGCTCGAGAATCTCGGCGTCTGTCAGCTCCTCCGCATCGTTCACACTCCGCCCGCCGGACCTGCACCCGCCTCGGCCTCCGAATCGCCCCTCGGTCAGACCCCCGCAGACCGTGCCGAACTCGCACGCACCAGCCTCGAAGCCCACCAGGTCCTCATGCAGCTCAGCCCGGCCAACGAGGCCCGATTCAAAGACGTGGCCCGGTTCCTGGCCGAAGATCTGCAGAAACTCGAGTCCCCCAACCCGACCGCCCCGGAAAAAACTTCGACAAACTGAACCCCCATTCCCCGGGTCGTTGCACCGCGCCGCCCTCGCGTCCCGCACCAGACGGGCCGCCAACGAGCCGTGCCAAAAGCGCCCCCTTCCGAAAACCGCGCGCCCGGATTCTGACTTCGAAGGACCGTTTCCCCGGGACAGAGGTCTCTCGACATCCTGCAGATCGTCCTGACGACAGAATCTCGCAATCTTTGCGGCAGCACGTCGCCCACGCCGCAGCTCTCTTCCCGCGCCATTCCAGAGTCCCGCGCGAGCTCTCCCCGGAGCCCACAGGCGCCAAGTGAGATCCTTTCAACACCCGGCTCGTGAAAATGCCGACGCGGCACACGAACATCCACAGATTTGAGCCCGCACAGCACGGAGAAAGAGGCGGGCACATCGATGAGAGGCAATGCCCGGAACCGAAAATGTTGTAGGGCGGGGGTCGAGGGCACCCACAGAGAGGTTCCGTGGCGCAGGTTCCCGGCTTGTCGGATCCCGGACTTCCAGCCCGCGGACGTCGCGGCGCTCGGATCGTCTCGGGCGCCCGGGCGAAGCGTCCGGGCGTGACTGAGCCGTGGGCAAGGATCGGTCCCTTGTCTGCGGCATCGCAGAGGCGGAAGAGCGCCTGCAAATCGCGGGTCTGCAATCCGGCCGGCTGAACAGCCGGCTAAGGCCCCAGCAATTCCTCGAGTTGACCAAAGTACGCCGACCAGAATTGAACGACCTGCCAACCGATCCAGCACGCGACCGAGACATACACCAGGCGCGGAAGCCAACTTGCAAAGGCTTTCAGCTGTGCGCGGGCCTCTTCCGCATAATAGTGCTGCAGCCGCCCCAGCACTTCATCCAGCCGCCCCGTGAGTTCCCCGGTGGCGTACTGATCGGCGAAGAGCGAGGGGACCCGGGCAGACGCACGCAGGGTCTCGCCGGGCGTTTCGCCCTGTTGCCAACGCGGCCACCACTCCTCGACCGCCCAGTGCAGCCGCGCCGAACCGCAGGCCCGGGCTGCCAATGGCCATGCTTCCAGCACGCTGACACCCGCCTCGAGCAACAGCTTCAGTCCGCCCGCCAGACGCGACATCACCAGCGCTCGTCGTCCGGATCCCAACAGAGGAGTCGCGTCCAGCAACGCCTCCGCCACCGCCGCAGCGGAGCCGCGGCGTTCTCGGCTGCTCCACCACAGGATCCACCACGCCGCTCCGTGCAGGGGCACCAGAACGCTCAGGACCCTCCCGGCGTACGCGCCCGCGTCACCGGTTCGCACCCACTCGGGCAGCGCCAAAACCAGCACGGCGAAATGCAGGAGAAACAACGGATAGGCCAGGCCGGACCAAACCTCCCGGTTCAACGCGGCCTTCTGCCGGGCTTCGTCGGCCAACAGCCGCAAACAGGCCACCAGACGACCACTCCGTTCCCCGGCTTGCAGCACCGCCCGTTCCAGGGGATCCAAAGGAAACTGCGACGCTTGCAACGCCTCCGTCAGTGTCGCCCCGGACTGGATGTGCTCGATTGCCCTGGCTAAAAATCGCCCTGCCTGCGGCAATGGAGGGTGTTGGCTCAAATGACGCAGCGCGCCCACCAGCGGCACCCCTGCATCAAGCAGCCCCGCCCATTGATCGAAAAAGACCGCCCGACGCGCCCATGCTCGTGCGGCCCCCGGCCCCCACATACAACCTCGGGCCGGACAGGGTCAGCCCAGGGCCCGGTCGATCAAAGCTTGAATCTCTCGCTTGCCCTTGGCCCCCACCATCTGGCCGACGACCTGGCCGTCCTTGAACAGCAGAAGGGTCGGAATGGCCTGAATCCCGTAGCGCGAGGCCAGGCCGCTTTCCTGGTCCACATCCACTTTGCCGATCTTGGCCCGGCCCTGGTAAGCCTCCGCCAGTTCATCCAGCAGGGGTGCAATCATCTTGCACGGACCGCACCACGTGGCCCAGAAATCGACCAGCACCGGCTGCGGCGATTTCAACACCTCGGTTTCGAAGTTCTGCTCCGTCAGCGTCACAATCAAAGGGGAGGCCATAGGCAAAAGACGCAAAGATGCTGAGGTTGGCTTGACCGCTTGAAAACTTGTCAGGGAACCGTTTGTTCCCGAATTCACCGCTTTGGATCACTCCAGCGGCAGCAGGAATCCCAGGTACACCACCGAGAGCAGGGCCAACGCAGCGGCGACGATGGCGCCGATGGCCAGGCCCTGCTCCAAACCGCCCACCGCGGCGGTCGGGGCCCTGGCGATGACGCGGCCGGCCGGGGCAGCCGCCGGGGCCGGTGTGGCGGCCGGAGCGGGCCGTGCACCCGCCGCTGGAGCCGCGGCCGCCGTCGGCGCCGGCGCAGCGGCTGCCGGCGCCGCTGCCGCCGCCGGAGCGGCCGTGGCCGCCGCGGGGGGCGTCACCGCCCGGGGCGGTGCTCCCGCCGGGCCCGCCGGAGGCAACGTCGGCAGTTTGATAGTGGGCGCGGCCGTGGGTTTGGGCGGCAGAGTGATCCGCACCGTCTCCTTTTTGGGCTGGACCTTGCCGGTCTCCTTTTTCGGCGGAACCGCTCCGCCCGGCAAATTCGGGATGTTCTCGGCCATAAGCGTCAACTCGGAGCGAACCTAAGCGCGGTCTCTCCCCCTGTCAAACCCGAATCCCGTCAGCCCTCTCCGCCGGAGCGTGTCCACGCGTGCAAAGAAAGACGTGGGGATCCCGCTCGTTCCACCTGCACCAGTTGTTTGCCATTCCAGCGCTCCTCCGAAGCGGAACTCTCAAGGGTGTGGGCGCCGAGGAGTCCAGGGCCGCTGATGCGAGGAAGCATCTCCGCCCCGGGGTCAGTCCGACAGCACCCGGCTCCGCCCGACCCTTCTGCTCCACCTCCTGAGTCAGGCCTGCGTGCCGTCCGAGGAGAGTCGACTCACCTGCGGCATGCCCGGTCAGCGGCCCGCCGGGCACTTTACGGCATCCGGGTCCGCTCGAGGGGTCCAGCGGCGTTGATCATGGAACCGGCAAGATGGACTCTGCGGGCCCGGGTATTGGGCCCGCGGGGAAGTGTGTGCACCGCGTGACTGCTGTGTTGACGGACGGGCCGGGCAAGAAGTGCGCCTTCCTGTCACGGGTCAAACCTGAAGACGGTCACCGTCCCCGATACGGACGGGGAGCGTGCCCGGTGGGCGTGTGGAGAACTTCGACGATCCCGGAGTCGTTGTTCGCAGGCCCTTCCTTCTCTGCGCGGCCAGGTTCAACCGTGAGCTCCGAGGGTTGCCTGCCTCCGCAACCGTGCGCCTTCCTTGGCACATGGGAGCTTCAATCGCCCGGCGCCTTTGCGGGGGCGCGGCCCTGTTGACCCGCCTCCAATCTTACAGGGCCAGGATCCGGTCCACCCGGCGCGCCAGATCCCGCAAACCTTCCTGGGTGTCCCCACCTCCCTGCTCGGTGATGAGCCAGTCGCCATATCCCACCTCGTCCAGGGCACGCATGATCGCCGGCCAGTCGTTGTCACCTTCCAGCAGCGCCACCTCGAACCCCTTCCACAAACCCTCGGCGTCCCGCTTCTTTCGGCTGAACTCTTTGACATGCACCTTGCAGATGCGCCGGCCCAGGATCCGGATCCACTGCTCCGGCCAGCCGTAAGTTACGATGTTGCCACAGTCGAAGTGCCAACCGACCCACGGACTTTCGAACTGGTCCACGTACCGGGCTGCTTCCAGCGGGCTGAGGAGAAAATGGTTCCAAACATTTTCGATGGCGATTTTTACCCTCAGTTCCGCCGCCAGCGGCAAAACTTCCCGAATGGCCGCCTGGGACCGCTCCCAGGCCTGCTCGTAAGAAACCTCCTTGTTCACCACGGCCGGCACCAGCAGGACCGACGTGGCCCCGTAGGCGTGCGCGTCGCGCAACGCGCGTTCCAGGGCCTCGATCCCCTCCCGCCGCACACGCGCATCCGGATGCGACAAGGGCTTGCTCCAGTGATGAGCACCGCAAACACTGGGAATCTCCAGTCCGGTGGCTTGCCGGGCGGCCTTCACCTCTTCGACGTCCATGTGGCTCATCATCTCCACGCCGTCGAAGCCCGCCGCTTTGACGGCGGCCATCTTCTCCCGCACGTTGCCCGGAACCCCGACGGTCGCCCACATGATTCCCTTCTTGTGCGGGCGTCGTCGCTCGGATGCGGCGGGAGCAGTCGTGCTTCCCAACACCGCAGCCGCCATCCACAGGCCGGTGGTTTGAACAAATTGGCGTCGCGTCATAAGAACTTCGGAAGGGCGGGGAGCGAAACGGTCAGATGAATTTTGTTTGCCCGGGTATGGCCATGGGCGCAATGGGCAGTTTCATGTCCCACGTCAAAGGCTCCGGCACGAGTTTCTCCCTGGAGTTGAGAATCATGTCCCAGGTAATTTCCTGTCCCGTGTACGCGGCTATGCGCCCCATGATGGCCACCAGGGTGCTTTGGGCCTCCCACTCGCCGTCGTTGATCGGCTCACCCTTCCGGATCGAGGCAAACAATTCGTCGTGTTCCTGCTGATACATGTCATTGTTGGGGCCGGTGTAGCGCCAGGGGCTCTCCCCCTTGATGTACACGGCCCGCCAGCCGTCAATGACCCCTTCCCCCTTGCTCCCCATCAAGAAGTCCGAGTTTTGATTGAAGCAGCCCGCGATCTGTCGTTGGCCCATGAAGGCCCGCACACCATTGGGCCACTCGTAGACCACATGCATGTGGTCGTAAATGTTACCCTCATGATTGGGTGTTTGCCGGCCGCCCGTGGCCACCGCTTTGGCCGGAGGTTGATCCCGCATGGCCCACAGGATCTTGTCCACACTGTGACAGGCCTGTTCCACCAGTCCGTCCCCCGACAACCACACAAAGTTATACCAGTTCCGGATTTGCCATTCGACGTCGCCCATGCCCGGCGGGCGCGCACTGGGCGAGGGCATCGGCTTCACCGGGCCCGTGTAATATGTCGCGTAAATCGCGCGAATCTCCCCAATGGCGCCGTCATGAATCCGGCGATAGAACTCCCGGCGCGCAAAATCGTATCGCCAGCAAAACCCGGCCACCCAGGCCAGCTTCTTCTCCCGTGCGATCCGCACCGATTCCATCACGGATCGCACCCCGGCCACATCCGTGGCGACGGGCTTTTCCACGAATTGGTGCTTCCCGGCCTCCACCGCGGCCCGCACATGCTGCGGGCGAAACCCCGGCGGGGCCGCCTGCAGGACCACGTCCACGCCCGAATCGATCAGGCGTTGGTATGCGTCCAATCCCACAAACCGCCGATCCGGGGGCACCTGCACCCGGGCCGCGATCTCCGCATTTTGCTGCAGGGACCGCAACGCCGTCTCGATGGGTTCCGGGAACACATCCGCCATGGCCACCAGGACCGTGTTCGGGTCCGCTTTGAGCGCCTGTTGTGCTGCGCCCGTGCCGCGGCCCCCACACCCAATCAGGCCCACCCGCAACATCTCACGGCCTCCGGCCGCGCGCGCCCGCGAGGGCAGAATGGCGGGCGCAGCCAGGGCCGCTCCCGCAAGCATCGTGGTGCGAAGAAACTGACGCCGACTGCGGGCAGAGGAGTGGCGCGGACGGGAATCTGGACTCAAACCGGTACGCATAAGTTCGTTGTACGGCAACCCTAGGCGCGGCCGCCCGGGGCCGTCAAGAAGCCGAATCCGGGCCGCGCCTCCGCACCTTGCCAGTCAGCACGCCGCGATGGTGGAACCGACGGTCGGAGCTCGGTTCTCAAGCGACGTCGGGTTCGCGCTCCCCGGGCGAACCCGTGCCATCTCAGCGAAGACCGGGGCGCCTCCTTCGAACTCATGACGGCCCTCCCGGTGCGCCGCACCCCCGGGCACGCCCGGGACCTCCAGGAGCCATGTGACGCCGCTGCACGGCTCTGCGACCCGCCCAGCCTGGTTGTCAGTAGACCACCACAAATTTACCGATCGGAGGAATTCCTCGCGGTCCAGTGCAGCCACCGCTCTTTGCCAGGTCGACGCTTGGGCCGCGGTCTTCTCTTCGAATGACCAGCCCCGGCCCGGAGCTCACCGCAGATTACCAAGGTGCTCTTTGTTTAAGCTTGCCACGTCGATGCTTGACCTCCATCGAGGCAGATAGTAGCCTGACGCCCGAGGAAGACGATGGAGCTTCAGATCCCATCGATCGCCCGGAGTTTGATGAAACTCTGGCGGTGGATCCCCACCCCTAGCCGGCGACAGTGGCTCTCGGTCGGCAGCAGCGTTGCCTCAGTGACCATTTTGACCCTTCCCGGAATGTACCTTTGGCCTCCAACATGACTTACCGCGACTGCTTCGCCGCGATTGTGGGATCCAAGCCTTATCCTTATCAGGTCCGCCTCGCATGCGGACCTGCCAGCCAACCCGCTCCCGGCGGTCCGGTGGGGGTGACCTGCCGGTCGCAACTGATCTCGATCCCCACCGGCATGGGCAAAACCGCTGCCGTGGTCATGGCATGGTTGTGGAACCGGATTCTGCACCCGGATCCGGAGCACCGTGCTTCCTGGCCGCGTCGCCTCGTCTACTGCTTGCCCATGCGGACCCTTGTGGAACAAACGCGGGACAACGTCTCCGAATGGCTCGTGCGCCTTGCCCGGGCTGTGGCTGCTGACGACCCCCTCCTTGAATCGGCCGTCCGATCCCTGCCGCCGCCCGCCCGGGAGCGCCTGCAACGAGATGCTGCCCGCCTGGCGACCCTCAAGGGACCGCTGGCCCATGCCCGCGACCCGTTGCTCTGGCTGGCCAAACACTCGCCCATCGTCCTCATGGGCGGCGAAGAGCTCGATGACGGACGACGCGACTGGGATCTCCATCCCGAAAAGCCCGCCATCCTCATCGGGACGCAGGACATGTTGCTCTCCCGCGCCCTGAACCGCGGCTACGGCATGAGCCGGTACCGTTGGCCCATGCACTTTGCCCTGCTCAACAACGACTCTCTGTGGATCGTGGACGAAACCCAACTCATGGGCGTGGGCTTTGAAACCACGGCACAGCTGGACGCCTTCCGCGAACGGCTGCGCACGGCTGGGGCCGGCTGCTTCACCTGGTGGATGAGCGCCACCCTGGACGAGGCCCGGCTGGCGACGACCGATCATCCCCGCCCGGCCGAAGGATGGCCCGCAGTCCGATTGAGTTCCGCGGATCTGGCGCTGCCCGAAGTGCACCGCCGCTACCGCGCTCCCAAACCACTCGCCCGGGCCGGGCTGGTCCTGAAGGCGGGCACGGCCAAATCTTACGCCCGACAACTGGCGGAATTTGTGCTCGCCAAACACCGACCGAACAGCCTGACCCTCGTCATCCTCAATCGGGTCGCCCGGGCGCAAGAGGTTTACCAGGAACTCCGACGGCTCGCTCCCCAACGCCCACTTGCTCTGGTTCACTCCCGGTTCCGCCCGTACGACCGGGCGCACCAAGAAACCCTCCTGCGCGAGGACGGCGACCGCATCGTTGTCGCCACGCAGGCCGTCGAAGCCGGCGTGGACATTTCGGCTCGCACATTGATTACCGAGCTCGCACCGTGGCCATCGCTCGTCCAACGGTTCGGCCGATGCAACCGGCGCGGCGAGGCTCAGCCACCCGAAGAAGCCCGGGTTTTCTGGATCGACATCGAGGGCCGGGATGGAACCGACGAGCTAACCCTGCCCTATACCGCCGAGGAATTACACCAGGCCCGGGAGCTCCTTCCAACCCTCGCCGATGCAAGCCCGGCCTCTGTCGCCGACGCTGGGCCGCGTGCGGACGTCGGTCCCGTGCGCCCGCTCCTGCGACAAAAGGACCTGATCGAACTGTTCGACACGACCCCGGACCTGGCAGGACACGACCTCGACATCTCCCGTTTCATCCGCGAGGGTCAGGACACCGATGTCCATGTGTTCTGGCGTGCCTTTGGCGATGACCCCAACCAGCCGCCGCAACCGGAACCTGCCGCGACAGAGTTGTGTCCCGTCTCCCTGGCGCAATTCCGCCGCTTCCTCGAGCAGCTCGCCAAATCCCCGGCCAACGGCGTCGAGGCCGCCCGATCGGTCGCATGGTCGTGGAACGCTCTCGCCGAGCAATGGCAGCGCGTGGACCACCCGCGCCCCGGCGGCGTCTATCTCCTCCACGCCGGGGCGGGAGGTTACTCCCCCGAGTTGGGCTGGATCGGCGTCGAGGGTCTCTTTGCATCCGTCGAGCCCGTTTCTCTTCAGGCTCAGGTTCCCAGTCATGGCTATTCGCGGGATGAGGCCAGTTTTTGCAGTGCCTGGGTCACCCTCGGAGATCACACCCAGCATGTCGTGGCCGAAACGAGCAGCCTCGCAGAGGCCCTGAGCACGGAACTCTCCCGACTTCTCTCCTGCGATTCGTCCCCGGTGCTCGAGATTGCCGCCCGATGGCACGACCTGGGCAAAGCCCATGAGGCGTTCCAAACCATGCTTCGAGGGGACGACCTCGCGCGCGCAGCCGCTCTGTGGGCCAAGTCGGCCCAACCCTCTCGGACATGCTCGCGCCCCTTTTTCCGTCACGAGTTGGCCTCCGCTCTGGCCTGGTTACAAGCCGGCCCACTCAACGTGCCAGAGCGAGACCTGATCGCCTATCTCATCGCCGCCCACCATGGGAAAGTCCGAATGTCCATCCGGTCCCTGCCCGGGGAAGAGCCTCCTCCGGATCGGCCCGAAGCCCGCATCGCACGAGGGATCGTCGAGGGAGACGAGATCCCAACCCAAGCCTTTCTGGCCATCGGCTCGACCCCTCCCAGCGGTCCGCTGAAGTTGTCCCTGGACCTTATGGAAATGGGTCGGAATCCTCAGGGCGAGCCTTCCTGGCTCGAGAGGACCCTCGTGCTGCGCGACCGTTTTGGCCCGTTTCAGCTCGCCTTTCTTGAAACCCTGTTGCGCTCTGCGGACGCCCGTGCTTCCCAGAAGGAGATCGTGCCATGAACCGTGTTCTCCTGCCCGGATGTGCCCCGATCCCGCTGGCCCATTACCTCAAGGCCCTCGGGGTCCTGCGGCTGGTCTCCGAACAGGCTGATCCCCGGGCCGCCGGCTGCTGGCACCGCGATGTATTCGTGCTGCACAGCCGGCTCGACCGTCAGGGGCTGCTCGACTTTTTCCTGCACCACTATGCCCCGACACCAATCCTGGCACCTTGGAACGGCGGGAGCGGCTTCTACCCCGGTGATAACTCGGTTGCCCTCCAGGCCATCGAGGAAAGCCAGTGCCCCCGACTGGCGAGTTACCAGAAGGCGATCGCCGCCGCACGCAGGGCATTGAAGGAATTCGCCCTGGAGGAGAAACCCAGGGCCGATGTGAAGGAGCAACTTTTGTACGCCTGTCGAAACCTCTTTCCGGAATCCGCGTTGCGCTGGCTCGACGCCGCTTTCGTCCTGACCTGGGAGGGAGTGAAATACCCGCCCCTGCTGGGCACGGGCGGTAATGACGGACGCCTGGAATTTACCAACAATTTCATGCAGCGAATCGTGGAGATTCTGGATCCACAGACCGGTTTGCCGCGGGCCGGAGTCGAAACGTGGCTGGACGCCGCCCTGTACGACGGCGTCCAGAGCTTCCAGGTTCCCCCGGCGCCCGTGGGCCAGTTTTATCCGGGAGCTGCAGGCGGACCGAATACGACTTCTGGGTTCACGCGCGAGGGCAACGTCAATCCCTGGGATTATGTTCTGATGTTGGAAGGAGCCTTGTTGTTCGCGGCGGCAGCCGTCAAAAAATTGGAGACCGGCCAGCCGGGAACAGCCGCCTTCCCGTTTTATGTGCAGCAGACTGCTGCCGGATATGGTACAGCCTCCGCCACGGACGAGCTAAGCCCCGGCCCGAAGCGCCCCATCGGATCCCGTGGCGAAATGTGGATTCCACTCTGGTCCCGACCCACCACCCTGGCCGAACTGCAAGCTGTTTTCGGCGAGGGTCGAGCCCACGTAGGATCCAGACCCGCACGCACCGGCACGGACTTCGCCAGAGCCCTGGTGACCCTGGGGGTGGACCGCGGCCTCGAGGCCTTCGAGCGCCTGGGCTTTCAAATCCGCAACGGCCGCAGCTTTTTTGCCACTCCGTTGGGGCGCTTTGTAACTCATCGGAACGCCCGGGCCAACCTGCTCGCCGAAATCGATGGCTGGCTGGACCGCCTCCGCAGGGAGGCCGGTCCCCGGGCCGAGCAGGTTCCCTCCGCGGTCAGTCGGGCTCTCCGTCAGCTTGAAACGCGTATCCTGGAGCTGTGCCGCGAGGGCAGTCCCAAACGCCTTCAGGCCGTCCTGATCGCCCTCGGTCAGGCCGAGCGAGCCCTGGCTCGCAGCCTGGCCTGGACCACCGGCCGCAACGAGAAACCTCCGCGCATCAAATTGTACCCATTGTGCGGTCTGTCCCCGCACTGGCTCCAGCAGGCCGACGACGGCAGCACCGAATTCCGCCTGGCCGCCGCCCTGGCGTCCGTCCACGGCTGGTACAAGGATGCCGAGGGCCGGCCAGTCCTACTCACCCTGCGACACCACCTGGAACCGGTCGGCACCAGAGCCGGCTCCGGAACAGGCCCTCTCACCTGGGATGACCCACCTTCCAATGATGTCGTGTGGCATGAAGGTGACCTCGTGCAGGTACTCATCGCCATCCTGGCTCGAAGACTGATCCGCGCCCAACAGGCCGGAAAATCCGATCTGCCGGATCACGCCCATTGTCCGGCCCCGCTGCCAGACGTAATCGCCTTCCTCGAGGGCCGCACGGATGACACTCTCCTGGCCGACCTTCTCTGGGGACTGGTTCTTTTGAACTGGCAAACCTTCCCCGCCAACTCCCAAAGTCCGGGACCCGGCGGGGACCGCCCCGGCGCCCGGGCGACGGCCCCCACGGCAGACTCTCCAGTCGCCACCGGGCGGGAGTCTGAAACGGGCAACGGTCGCATCCCGGAAATCCCCCCTGCGTGTTACAGCCTGTTGCGGCTGGCCTACCCCCGACCCGGTGAGAGAAAAGATCTCCCCGAGATTCCGGCGGTTTCCATGATCCATCGACTCGCCGCCGCCGGACGAGCAGTAGAAGCCTCGCGCCTTGCCGTCCGCCGCCTCCGCGGCTCCGGACTACGCCCGGCCTTCGAAGAGGTTTTTGTCCCACCGGCGGCCGCTCGACGCATCGCTGCCGCCCTGCTCTTTCCGCTTTCCCCACGGGATCTCTCCCGACTGCGGGACCTCGTACTCAAACCTGAGCCTGAAACCGTGTTATGAACCTTGCAGCCCTGAACAACGAACCACGTCTCGTCCTGGAGGCCAAACTCAAGCCCATCGCCGGCACGCGCTTTCAGCCCACCGGCTTCCCCGACCTGGGCCCCGCCCAATACCGCTTACCCGACGGCACCGAGATGCTCCTGGTCGAATCCGCCCAGAGCATGGCCAATCGACTCGAGGCCGTCTGCTGGGATACCAGAACCAACGATTGGGTCGCACCCCTCCGGGGCCTCCCGTGCGTCCTGGTCATCGACAAAGACGGAAAACCGCTCACCAACTCCGTGCTCGAAGCCCACCGGCTCAACAGCCCCTATATCTTGGAGAGCCGCGACAAGTCCTTCGTGGAGACCCTGAAAAAGGAACTGGCCATCGGCGACTTTGGCCCCGTCGATCTTACCCTGTTGGCCAGGGTCCTGCTGAAATACGACATCAACTCTCTCCTGCATGGGGTGTTCCTCGCCAAGTCCGAGATCGCCGGCGGCCGAATGCGGTTGCCACGCGCTCTGACGGCATTCATCGAGGCCAAAAACGTCACCACTGCGGCCAGCGGAGGCGTCAAGAATGATCCCGTCAACCCCAGTGGCGACGCCACGAAAGGCTTTGGCAACGTACCGTTCCACCGCGAGGAATTCTGCGGAGATCTCACCGCCTCGTTCATTCTCGATCTGGCCCTCATCCGCGGATTTCGTCTGGACGAAAGCGTCGAAACTCTCCTGGTGGCGCTGGCCCTCTACAAAATTCACCGTTTCCTCCGCGATGGATTGCGCCTCCGGTCGGCATGTGATCTCGAGCTCGATGGCCCTCTCACGGTGAAACGTCCCGCGGCCTTTCGGATCCCCTCGCTGGCAGAAGTCGAAAGTGCGCTGCCGGGACTTGTCGAAAAGGCCAGACCCTTCTTTGCGAATCCACCCAAAACCACCGTGCAATTCCTCGCCTGAGCCATGTTACTGCTCCGAATCCTGCCGGCAGCCGGCCGGTTCCACGCCACCCCGTGGGGTCGGCACGTGAACGAGGGGGCTGTCGAGTGGCCCCCGTCTCCCTGGCGCTTCTTGCGCGCCCTGGTTGCCACCTGGCACCTCAAGGCGAAAACCGACCTGGCGGAGCCGCTCGTGCGCCAACTGGTCGACACCCTGGCCTCTCAACTGCCCGTCTTCTGGCTGCCTCGGGCCACCCTGGGTCATACACGGCATTACATGCCGGTGATTGAGAGCAAAAAAACCGAATCGAAACTGGTTTACGACGCATTTATCCACGCGGACGGCCCCTTGATCATCGCTTGGGACATGGAACTTCCGTCCGAGCTGCGCGAGGCACTCGCTCTGCTTTGCGGGCGCCTGACCTATTTCGGACGCGCCGAAAGCGTCGTGGAAGCACGAGTCCTGACCAACCTGCCCGGCTTCGAACCCAATGCCCGGCCATTGCCCGAGAATGAGCCTGTCCCGGAGGGCACTGAACTGGTTCGTGTGTTGTGCCCGGAAACCCCGCAGAACTATGCGCGTTGGCTGGAACTCCATGCCCATGCCCGCTCTGCCCAGGCATCGAAGTCCAAAGCCCGCAGTCGCAAGTCCAAAACCTCGGGGCCGCCCATCCCCGGCAGCCTGTATGATGCCCTGCAGACGGACACCGGCGACCTGCAGCAAGCCGGTTGGACCCTGCCTCCGGGCAGTCGCTGGGTGGATTACGTCCGCCCCGCCCGTTGCTTCGAGCCCGCACCGATCCGGGCTACACGCATCAGCCGCGCGTTGCCCACGGTCGCCCGCTTCAGCCTCGCCAGCGCCGTCCCGCCCCGCCTCACCCGCGCCGTCTCCGTTGCAGAACGCATCCACCAATCCCTGGTCAAATACTCCGAGCAGGCGCCCGTATTCTCCGGCAAGCAAGAGGGCCAACCTCTGGAGGGACACCAGCACGCGTTCATCCTCTGCGAGGCCAATGGCCGTCGAGACGCCATCACCCACGTGACCGTCTTTGCCCCCATGGGCTTCGATGGCCGCGCGCGGCGGGCGCTGGAAATCCTCACCCGCCACGGCGTCTGGGGTCATGGTGGCCACGACATCCAGTTGGTCCTTCTGGGCCTGGGCGGACCGGACCTGTTTCCGGACTGCAAACTCTTCGGCCCCGCACGAGTCTGGCGCTCGCTCACCCCCTTTGTCGCCACACGTCACCCGAAAACCCACCGCGACGGCCGGCCCAAACTCGACGCTGACGGATGGTGGATCGGGTCCCCTGCCCACGACCTGCGTCGTCTGTTGGCCGAGTTGGGTAAACCCATGCCCACCCGCATCGAACCCCTGGAGACCATCCCGGTTGGATCCCGCCGCCTCCGTCCCCTCGAATTTCAAACCGAGCGGCTGCACGGAGAAGGCCGACGCGGTGCCCGCACCGGCACTGCCTTCCAGCTGGTCTTTCCCGAACCTGTCACGGGCCCCCTGGCCCTCGGGTATGGCGCCCATTTTGGACTTGGCTTGTTCATTCCATTACAGTAACCAATCTGGCGTATGGAGCATCACATCCTGACCGTCGGTGTGAGCTTGTTGCAGAACTTCGCCCGCTCCAAAAGTCCACCCGTCGACTTTGAATTCGCCCTGAAACATCATCCGGAGGTGTGGACATTTCTCCTGGAAAACCCCACGGCGGCCTCCGCAGAAATCAACTCCCTCGAAATGCGAACCCGCTTTCTGAGCTCCCCATCTCCCCCGAGCCTCTCGGTGACTCTGATCCACACGGAGACGCCGCTGGGGAAATGCACCTGTTCCCTGCTCGAAAGATTCCTCAAGAAATGTAAAGTCCGTGTCGATAAGATCCCCGTGAAGGGCTTTGACAAACCAGCGGGCGATGCCGACCCGGAGTTTGCCCAACGGGAAGCGCTCGAAGCTTTGACGCAGATGCGGGAACGCGTCATCCGTCATATCATCCGCCTGAAAGAGCAGTCCCCCGACCTGAGCATCCACCTCAACGCCACGGGGGGCTACAAAGCCGAGGTTGCCGTTCTTTACGAACTTGGACGCTTTCTTCGCCTGCCTGTCTATTACCTGCATGAAACCTTCAGAACGTGTGTAACCCTGCCCTGAGCCCCGTCGCATGCAGAATCCCATCGTTGCCACTTACCGAATCGTGACACAGATGTTCCTCGGAGGAGCGCAGCCCGGGGAAGAGGCCGAGCTGCGACTTCCCAGTTTCAAGGGGGCTCTGCGTTTCTGGTGGCGGGCCCTCCGATGGGGCGAAGTGGAATCTCTCGAGCAACTGCGGACCGAGGAGGCCGACCTGTTCGGCAGCTCCTTCACCGGCCAGAGCCGGGTCCGAATCTGGATGTCCAATGCCGTCACCCCGGAAAAACAGTGCGCCGAAAAGTGGAAGCCCAGCTCCTGGCAGGGCTACGTCGGCTACGGGTTGACCGACAAAGGGAGCCGTTGGTACCTGAAGCCGGGGCAGGATTTCTCCGTCTTCGTGGACCTGGAACGTTGCTCTCACTCGCAGATCCAGCAGGTGCTCGCAGCGCTGAAACTGCTGGGCTTGGCGGGAGGACTCGGCGCACGCAGCCGCAGGGGGTGGGGCAGTATCACATTGATGCGCCTGGAGGGCGATGCGTGGACCTGCCCCCGCTCGCAGGACGAATGGGAGCGGGCCATCGCCGAACTCAAGCCCAAAGCCCCCGTCCACCAGCCCCCTTACACGGCCTTGTGGCGCGACTGCGTCTGGGCCGCAGGCCCTCCCCAGCACTCCTGCGAGAAGGCTCACGAGTGGCTGGCCTCACGATATCGGGCTCGGGTGAAAGACTGCTCTCCCAAGCACGATCGCGCCCAGTTTGGTCTGCCCCGGCCTTTCAGAGATCGCCCCCGCAAAGAGCGGAGGGCCAGTCCGCTGTTTCTGCATGTCCACCAGTGTCCCGGCGGCCAATGTTTGCCATGCGCGCTCTGGTTGCCGGCGGATTTCCTGGAATCCGACCCGCGAATCCCGGGTAGGGGCGCGCACGGCCGCTCATTTGTCGAGGAACTGAAACGACGCGATTCCACCCCTCGAGCATGAGGTGTCACCTTCACTTCTCCTTCGGCCCGGTCCAGGCCTTCATCGCACAAGCCCGTCGAACGCGGGATTTGTACGTGGGCTCGTTCCTGCTCTCCCACCTTGCTCTCAAGGCCATGGAAGCCGCCGCAAGTGCGGGGGGAAGGCTCGTTTTGCCCGACCTGGCCAGGATCCGGTCCGCCGCAGCTCAGTCGGGCCTCGCCCACGCGGTGGCCCCCAATCGATTCCTGGCAGAGTTTAGTGATGAAGCCGTCGCGGCGCAGGCGGGACAAGCTGCCGCGCAGGCCCTGAAAAATGAATGGCGTTCGATCGCCGACGTCGTTTGGACCCAGTGCCTGGAGCCGGGCGCCGCCCTCGGCCGCAACTCCCGCGCCATCTGGGAACGGCAAATCGATTCCTTCTGGGAAATCTTCTGGGTGGTCGGGCCCCCCGCCGAACACGACCTGTTGGACCGACGCAGACAATGGCGGACCCTGCCCCCGACCAGCGAGCCCGGCGACCACTGCACCCTCATGGGCCAATGGCAGGAGCTCTCGGGTTGGATTCGTGCAACCGAACGCAAGGCCCAGGACGAGTTCTGGCATGCGGTCCGAACCCGGCTGCACAGTCTTCAGGCCTCCGTCTTCGATCTGGAGGAAGACGAACGGCTTTGTGCGATCGCGTTCGTCAAACGCTTTCTCCCCTTGGTGAGCCGACAGGCACTCGGACGGGACCTCTCGGTGGAACACTGGCCGTCCACTGTCACCATTGCCGCGGTCCCATGGCTCCGAAAACTGAAATCCGCGCCCGGCCCTCTCCTGGAGCAATGTGCAGAATATGCACGCTACGTACGCTCGGTCAGCAGTGAACGCGCAGTCCTGGCCGGCGCAAGCGGGCGCATTGCCCTTTTGCGGGATTTCCCCAGGGCTGCCGGAGACTTCCCCAAACTCAGCGGCAACTTCCTGAACCGAAGCGCGCTTCTCAACGAGCGGAGCACCCGCCTCCAGAGCGAAGCCTCCCGGCCTGAGTTGGCGGAAAAACTCCGGCGCCTCGAACAGGCCAGCCAGGATCGGGCGGGCAACTTCTACGCGGTGCTGGTAATGGATGGCGATTCCATGGGCCGCTTGCTGCGGCAGGAGTCCCCGGAACGCCTCACCGCCGGCCTGAGTGCATTCGCCACAAAAGCTCCCGCCCTTCTGGAACAGGAGACCCTCTCCGGCGTATGCGTCTACAGCGGTGGTGATGACCTGTTGGCCCTCCTGCCCGTCGATTCCGCCCTGGACGCGGCCGTGGCCGTCCGCCGCCTCTACCAAACCACCCTGCAAGAGCAGGCACGAGTCCCCTCGGCCACCATTTCCGCCGGGCTGGCCCTGGCTCACTACCGATGTGCCCTCAGCCGGGTCCTGCGGTATGCCCGATATCTGCTCGACCAAGTCGCCAAGGACCGAATCGGCCGCGACGCCATCGCCATCGGCGTGTTGAAGCCGGGCGGGATTGCCTGCGAATGGGCACAAAAATTCGACGCATTCATCCGGGACGACACTCACGCATTTGCACCCCTGGTGGAGGCCTTCCGCCGCGGCCTCCGGGGCGAAGCCGAAGGAATTTCCGCCAGCTTCTTGTACAACCTGCAACAGCGTTTCTCCCAACTGGCCCGGAGTCCCGCCACCACGCAGGATTTCAACGGCCGCTTCGATCCCTCCGTCTTGGAGCATCTTTTCCTTGCCGAATACCTGCACGGTCGCCTGGACCCGGACCCAGCTCGTGCAGACGAGCAGCGCAGGTCGGCTCGGCGCCTGATCCAGCAACTGGTTCACCTGTGCTGCTGCACGGATCCCGACATGCCCGATCAGCCGCGCATCGACCTGAGCGCACTGCGCCTGCTCAAGTTCCTCGCCCTCGAAGGAAAGGAGGGAGCCGAATGAGCGCCTCGTACTACTCCCTTTCGCCCTGCGACGCCTGGTTCTTCCGGGATGGTCGCCCCTATCACCACGGTGAATCCAACCAGGCCGACGTGCCCTCCGTCTTTCCCCCCTCCCCGCGCACACTGAGCGGAGCACTGCGCGCGGCCCTTGCGCGGGCCCACGGTTGGCACGACGGACATCGTTGGCCCCCCGCCTTGAACCCCGTCCTCGGTGACGGCCCCCATCACCTTGGCACCCTCCAATTTACCGGTCCCTTTCTGATCCGTGGAATCGGCCCGAGCGCCCGGTCCCTCTGGCCAATGCCCCGGCACTTGCTCGGATCCCATCAAAAAGGTCGTTGGATCCCGCGGGCCTTCTTGATCCCCGACTCACGGGAAATCCCCAGCGACCTGGGCAGCCGCCGACTTCCCCGCCCAAACCTCCCCCCGGGCCAGTCCCAGGGCGGATTCAAGCCGCCCGAGGCTGTCTGGGTGACCTCGCGCGGCCTCGAACGCATCCTGACTGGCCGCCTGCCAGAGGCCGACGAAATCGTCCCCGCTGAAGAACTGTGGACGCTGGAATCGCGCATCGGACTCCGCCGGCAGCCCGACTCCCTCATCGTCGGCCCGGGGGATCTGTACAGCCCCTGCTACGTGAGACTCCACCCCCGCGTGTCCCTCGGCGTGGGCATCCAGGGCCTGCCCGAGTCCATGCACCCATTACCCCCGCTCCTTGCTCTGGGAGGGGAATCTCGCTTGGCCGCGGCGGAACCCTGGCCCCAGAACCCCCTTCCGGCCGCGCCCGGTGTCAACTCCTTCCAACCCGACTCCCGCGGGATGATTCGCTTTGTGCTCCTGCTCCTCACACCCGCCCGCTTCACCTCGCCGGCAAACCCGGCATCCAACCTGCCCCTGCCCGCTGAGGTGATCTCTGCATGCGTCGCCCGACCCCAATGGATCGGCGGCTGGGACTCCCTCAACCACGAACCGTTGGCCCTGGAGCCGTTCTACCCTGCGGGCTCCGTGTGGTTTTGCGAGACCCCCGCGGAGAAGTTCCCCCAAATCTACAACCACCACGGCCAGTGGCTGGGCGATTACACGCGGCACGGATTCGGCCAGATCGCCATCGGCCTCTGGCCGCCCAACCCAACGCAATAGCCATGCACGCCCGACTCATCAGCCTGTTCGCGGAAACTTCCATCCACCCCGGAGCCGAAGCCGGCGCCGGGTTCGTCGACCTGCCCGTGGCGCGCGAGGCCGCCACCGATTGCCCCGTCATCCCGGGCTCCAGCCTGAAAGGTGCCCTTGCAGGCTTGGCACGCGAGCACTCCATGCAGCAAAACGATCTCGAGCGCATCTTCGGCAGGGCCGACCATGCCGGCGGCCTGCTCGTCTCAGATGCCCGCCTGCTCCTCCTGCCGGTTCGAAGCCTGCAATCGGCCTACAAATGGATTACCTGTCCCTACCTCTTGGAGCGACTCGACCGCGATTTGCGCCGTGCCGGAATCCGCATCCCCTCCCCCTTGACCGAAATCACCCCTCCCGCTCCGGGCCGGTACCTGGCACAAACCCAGGAAGAGCTCTTCCTGGAGGAACGCCTCTTCACCCACCAGGCCACCTGCCCCGACGGCCTCCTCCAAACGCTGCAGCAACTCCTGCCGGACCCCTCCGCCCGCAAACGCCTTCCGCAACAACTCGTCGTGCTCGAAGATGGCGACTTCGCCTGGTTCGCCCGCTATGGATTGCCCATCCAGGCCCGGAACGTTCTCGATCCCGAGCGAAAAACCAGCCAGAACCTCTGGTACGAAGAAAGCATCCCGCCTGATGCCCTTTTTTATGCCATCCTGGCGGAACGCACGCCCGGAGCCGCCGAGCCCCTCTGGAACCTCCTCCAGGCTCATCCCTATCTGCAGGTCGGCGGCAACGAAACCGTGGGCATGGGGTGGTTCCAAATCTCGGTCCACAACTCCCAAGAGCCAGCCTCCTGAGTATGCAAACGCTCGCCCAACGTCGCGCCCAACACGCCCTGAAACAAGTCTTGAAGCACCGGCAAGCAGGGCCCCGGGAATACGGGAACTATGTCAGCTACGTCCAGGCCCTGCCCGCTACCATTGTCATGAACGGCCTGGGTCAGGCCTGTGCCATGCTCCTGGCCAAAGCCGCGGGCGACCCCAAGCAACCGCATGGCCTCTTATATGCCGACCTCGAGGATTGGCTTTGCGGACCCGATGAGGCCGCACCCTTCCGTAACGCGCCGAAGACCGACTATCGCCTCATGAACGCCATCACCTCCGGAGACCAACGGGCTTACGTCCGCGCCCAGGCCGAGGCCATCGCCTACCTCGGTTGGCTGAAGAAGTTCGCCTGCGCGTTCCTGGAAAGAGGAGCCGAAGAATGAAACTCCCGCTTTATTTCTTGCCGAACGCTCCCCGCGCGTGCCCCGCCAGGGGCCACACCGGCCTCTGGTTCGACAAGTTCTGTAACCAATGGGCCGATGATCCCGAGGCGCAGCACGGCAGCCCGTGGTCGCTCAAGGCACGAAACAACTCCAACCCCAAGCTGGACTGGATCCGAACAGTCACGGGGCAACCCATCGGTGACAAGGCCCTCCTCGCAAGTTACGCCCTCCGCATCACCGCCCTCGCTGACGCCCTCGGGGGCCAGATCCGCGTCCTCAAGTCCATCAGCCGGCTCGCCACCGGGCTGGGACGAGATCACCCTATCGAAAACGGCTTCACTTGGCATCCCTCCCTGGGCACCCCCTACCTTCCGGGCTCTTCCGTCAAAGGCCTGGTTCGTGCCTGGGCCGAATCCGGCGGCGCCGGGTCGGACTTGGATGCAAAAGCCTTCCAGCGCATCTTCGGCTCCGGGCCCCGTGGGCCGACCCCCGCGCCGGCCCCACCCTCCGTGGGCAGCGTCATATTTTTCGATGCCGTGCCCGTCAGCCCCGTGCGTTTGAAGCCGGACGTCATGACCGTGCACTACGCGAATTACTATCAGGGGAAACCTGGCGACCGCGACCGCGTCTCACCCCCGGCCGACTGGCTCGAACCAGAGCCCATTCCCTTCCTGACCCTCGCTCCCGGCGCCCTCTTTCTGTTCGCGTTGGCGCCACGAACCCGCTCCCCTGAGGCCGTGGAGGACGCCCGCATCGCAGCAGACTGGTTGGTGGACGCCCTCGGCCGGCTGGGCATCGGCGCCAAAACTGCCGTGGGCTATGGACGCCTGACCCGAGATCCGAGTCAGGAAACCGAACTTCGCGAAAGCCTGCAGCTCCGCAAGAAAGAAAGGGAACAGGAAATGCGCCTTGCGCGCCTCAGCCCCCTTGCCCGCGAACTCGAAACCGACATCGCCAAGCATAAGTGGGAAACAGATAAAAACGCCTTCACCAGAGGAGACCTCGTCGAGCGCTGGGTGGAACGCCTCGAAAAAGATCCCGTGCCTGATGCTCTGCAACGCTTGAAAGCCCTACTGGAAATGCATTTCCCGGGCATTCTTGCAGATCCCGACAAAACCGGTGGCAAAAGCAAAGAGTACGTCCATAAAGAGCGTTGGCGAAAAGTCGCCAAGCGCCTCAATCAGATCCCTGTATGACACCTCTCCGTCTCCTCATCGCCACCGTCGGCGGTTCTCCGCAGCCGGTTGTGACCAGCGTTCTCCATTGGCACCCCCAGCGCGCAATTTTCATTGTTTCCCCCCAAACGGCCTCTTCCCTGTCCGCCGAGATTATCCCGGCCATCCAAAACGGAGGTTGGGCCGAGTTTGACTCGGGACGCTATGATTGCTTCACCATCGAAGACCCCGAAAATCTCTCTGTCGTTGTCAAAAAATTGCGCGCTCTGGACGAGCCGGTTTACTCCTGGCTCGCGCGCGGCCCACAAGCCTCCGTCGTGGTCGACTTTACCGGCGGCACCAAGGTCATGACCGCCGCACTGACCTTGGTGGCCAGCCGCTGGCCCTGCCGCCTCTCCTACATCGGCGGGAAACAGCGCACCAAAGATGGCATGGGCATCGTCCTCGAGGGAGCCGAAACCGTAATCACCTCTGAAAACCCCGCCGATGAACTCGCGTGGTTGGCTGTTGACTCCGCCCTCTCCCTCCTCTCCCAACACGCCTATGCCGCAGCTGCGCGGGTGCTGAATGACGCGATCCACAAAGTCACGGATCCCGGCCGAAAAGCCGAACTGAGTGCCCTGGTTCTCCTCTCTGAAGCGCTGGCTGCCTGGGATCGTTTTGATCACCGAAATGCCCTGGATTCTCTCCAGAAAGTGCTCAGAAGAATCCACGACCTGGAAGCCGCCTTGGGTCGGGATCTCACTTCGCGCCTTTTCCCGGCCCTGGAGGCATTGCACCAACACTTGGAGCAGGTCAGGGAAGCAGGCAACGCAGCCCCCAGTCGCGCCGTGTTAATCGATCTGCTGGCCAACGCCCGGCGCCGCATGGACGAAGGCCGATGGGATGACGCCGTCGCCCGCCTCTACCGAGCCATCGAAGCCATCGCACAGCTACTCCTGACTCACCAGGGCATCCCCTCCACCGCCGCAGTCCCCCTCGACTCCATCCCCGAACCTCTGCGGAGCGAGTTTCGCCCCGGCGCGGACCAGGACCGGGTCAGACTCGGCCTCCGCGATGCATGGCGGCTCCTCGACAGCCTCGGCCACCCCGCTGCCGCACAATTCCGAGAACTTGGACTCGCCGATCCGAACCGCTCCCTTTTGACCAAGAGAAACCACAGCATCCTTGCTCACGGCTTTCAGAGTGTGGAAAAAGATGTCGCTCCAAAGCTTTTCCAGGCCGCCCTAAAACTCTCCAACCTCCGCGAAGACGAGCTACCCCGGCTCCCGATCCAACGTTTTCCGCCTCCTCCGTCCTCGTAACGAGCCACTGGCTTGGAGAAGTGCCCCAAAGATCAGCACCGCCCCTTCCCGCGAACAACTTCACCGGCTCGAGCTGAACTCCACCCGTTGAACGCGCCAGCAGAGTCAGCCCTCCCCCTCCGACGTCATCATGCCTCGCGACCCAAGGTCCGGGCCCGGCCCGCGATTTTTTCCGAAGGTCCGATACCCATCCTTCCGTCAAATGACCGTCCGTGCGATCCCGCAACAGTTCAAGGACCGTCTCTGCGGCTTGGAACCACCTGCCGGTGCTTCTGTCAGGGACCCTGCAGTCACCGGATTCATGCCTTTGCACGAGTTCTGACTGCGATTGGCAGGTTGTCCCATGCGCTGGGACGATGGCACAGCGCCGAATCCGTGGTCTTTCATGACAGCCGACAGGTGTACAAAATGGGCTGTCTCGAAAGTCCGCCGTTTGTGGCCACGGGACCTTTCGCAGCTTGTCCTTGCGGAGAAAGGCGATTGTAAGATTCAGGAATCGACCCGCGGTTTCTTGCACCACCGCTTGGACGCATCTCCTCTTCGCTCCGCCTGCCACGCTGCAATGGCTCTCCCTCCGCGCAGCGTCGCCTCGACGCTCGGCTGATCGCCCACCCGGGCACGCTGATGTCATCCAACCCCTCCGACCGATCCCCCGGACTTCCGGCGATTCGCGCCGCCTGAAAAGGCCGCCAGGCAACGAGGCTCCCTTTTGCGATCTGGGGCGTCCTGGCCCGCCAGTAACCTGCACAAGAAAGCAGGCTGCAAACACGTCCCTGGGAGGTGCCGGCCCTGCGCCCGGGGCATCTGAACCGCCCGGCACCGTACCATGCCTTTCACCACGGTCTTCACCACGCCCTGCACTTCGCGATTCACCTGTCTTCCCTGCGAAACCTTGGCTCTTTGGCATGCAGGGTGCTTCCATTGCCAATGCATGAGCAACGAAACCAGCGCCAACCAACGGCTCTCACCGGCGCAAAAGGCTGTGGCCCGGCGCAACGCCCGGCTAGAGTTGGCGGCCCACAGCCTCGACACCGGGCATCCGCACTCCGAAGAGGCCCGCGAGCTTCTGGAGATGCTCCGGCGCTCGGCGCGACTTCTCCAGCGTCCCGTTGAACAACAACCCTCGGCGCTCCCTTCCCCGACCCCGACCGGCCCCCAGGCGCCCATTCTGGCACGAGAATCCGGACCATCTCCGTCCGAACCCCCGACACCGTGTCCCCCAGACGCCGCCGCCCCTGCTCCGGCTCACCCTTCGGCTCCCGCCTCCCCGCCCAGCTCGACCCAGGCCACAGATTCGAACCCGCCCCCCGGCTCGGCTGATAAACCCGATCAAGAAAGCCCACCGCCTCACGTTTCGCCCAATCCCGCCTCCCCGCCCCTCTTCACCGGCATCATTCCCGCACGAATGCTGAACCAGTTCGTCTACTGCCCCCGCCTCTTCTATTACGAATTCGTGGAGGGCGTGTTTCTTCATAATGCCGATACCCTGCGGGGCGCCGCCCTGCACCAGCGCGTCGATGCCGGCACCGGCGCCATGCCCCCACCCGCACCCCCCGCCGCTTCCGCCCCTGCCCCCGCAGACCCCTCCAGCGCCCCCGAACCCGCCCGCGAAGAAATCATTCACTCCCGCTCCGTGGAACTGGGATCCGACCGGCTCGGGGTCATCGCCAAGATCGACCTCGTCGAAATCCAGACCGGTTCTTCCGACCTCTTCACTGCAGTCGAAGTCTGCCCCGTCGATTACAAAGCCGGCTCCCCGCGCCTCCGCGATGACGTCCCGGAACTTTGGGACGGCGACCGCATGCAACTGGCCCTTCAGTGCCTCATCTTGCGGGACAACGGCTACCAATGCCGCGAAGGTATCATTTACTACCGCGGCACCAAACAACGCGTCCGGCTCGAACTCACTCCCGACCTCGAGCAATGGGTCCTTCAACAAATCGACGCCGCGCGCCGTTGCGCCGTCGGACCCATCCCCCCACCCCTGGTCGCCTCGCCCAAATGCCCCCGGTGCTCCCTTGCCCCCATCTGTCTCCCGGACGAAACCCGCCTCCTGAGCGACCAACGCCCCTCCCCCAACACCCCCTCGGGACCCTCCCCCGCAACCGCATCCCCTCACACCCCGGGCCCTTCGCGATCGCCGGAGCCTGTCCGACGCCTCATGGCCCCGCGCGACGACACCCGCGCCCTCTATCTCAACACGCAGGGACTCCGCGTCGGCCGCAAAGAGGAAACCCTCCAAATCTCTCAGGAAGGCAGAGTCATCGACGAAGTCCGCATCCGTGACCTTTCCCATGTGGCCCTCTTCGGAAACATCCAAATCACCACCCAGGCCATCCAGGCCCTCTGCGAAGCCGAGGTACCTATCACCTTCTTCTCCATGGGCGGCTGGTTCTACGGCCTGACCCGCGGACATCACCTCAAAAACGTCTTCCTGCGCATCGAACAGTTCCGTACCGCGGCAGACCCGCAACACGCCCTGCCCCTGGCACGCAAGTTTGTTCACGGCAAAATCCGCAATCACCGCACCCTCCTCATGCGAAATCACCTCGAACCGCCCCCTCGCACATTGGCCCTCCTCAAACACTATGCCGAGGCCGCCCTGTCCGCCCCGGACCTCCCAACCCTGCTCGGAATCGAGGGAGAGGCCGCTCGCACCTACTTCGAGCAGTTCAGCGGCATGATCAAAGTCACCCAGAACATCCCGGAAGAGGCCCTCCTGGCCGGCTCCGCGCCGGCTCCATCCCCCCATGGGCCTCTCCAGTTCACCTTCAACTTCACCCAGCGCAACCGCCGTCCTCCCACCGACCCCGTCAACGCCCTGCTCTCCCTGGCCTACAGCCTCCTCACCAAGGATTGCACCCTGGCCCTGCTCGCCGTCGGATTCGATCCCTACGTCGGCTTCTATCACCAACCACGCTTCGGGCGCCCCGCCCTGGCCCTCGACCTCATGGAAGAATTCCGCCCCCTCATCGCCGAATCCGTGGTGCTCACCGCCATCAACAACCGCATCATCACACCCGAAGACTTCGTAAGCGCAGGACGCGCCGTCAACCTGGCACCCAGAGCGCGTCGCCGGTTCTTCGAAGTCTACGAACAGCGCATCAACAGCCTCCTGACGCATCCCCTCTTTGATTACAAGGTCAGCTACCGCCGCGCCCTCGAACTCCAGGCGCGACTCCTGGCCAAAACCCTCACCGGGGAGATCTCCGAATACATCCCCCTCACCACCCGTTGAACCATGCGCAACACCTGGCTCGTCTGCTACGACATCGCCGATGAAAAACGCCTGCGGCAGGTGTTCAAAACCTGCCGCAACTACGGCAACCACCTCCAGTACTCCATCTTCGAATGCGACCTCACCCCCATGGAAAAAATTGAACTCGAGACCGCCCTCAGCGCCATCATCCATCACGACCAGGACCAGGTCCTCTTCGTCGACCTCGGGCCCGCCGAGGGACGGGGCGACCGGGTGATCACCTCCCTCGGCCTGCCATATATCCGACTCGACGCCCCCTGCTACGTTTTCTAGGCTGACCGTGCGCTGGGCCGCCAGCAAGCGATCCTTGACACAACCCCTGTGCGAGCGGCGAGGTGATGCAAGAATCGGCGCTGCCGCTCGCAGCCGCCAAATCCCACTGCATCAACCACTTGCACCGCACCCCCACTCGCGCCTCCCCGCGAAAACCTCGCCTTGTCGCCACCGCTCGCTTCGGCCACAATTCAGCCGTGCAAATCGCGGTCAGCGAGGGGTTGCTATCTCCGCGCCCACAAAGGCGCGGCCCCATTGAAGCTCCCATCCGTCTCGACCACGCTCCGCAACCACTCATTATCTCCGCGCCCACAAAGGCGCGGCCCCATTGAAGCAGAGCCGCCCGACAGCAGTGTCGCAGCTCCCAATCTATCTCCGCGCCCACAAAGGCGCGGCCCCATTGAAGCCGCAAGACACCGCACCCACTCAACCCGCGGTCGCCATCTCCGCGCCCACAAAGGCGCGGCCCCATTGAAGCGCGCTTGACGTTTACGACGCATCGAGCCCCGGTCCGCATCTCCGCGCCCACAAAGGCGCGGCCCCATTGAAGCCCATTCGGAGCCAGGCTCATGCCACTCGAATTCGAATCTCCGCGCCCACAAAGGCGCGGCCCCATTGAAGCGAAGTGTCCGGCCAGCGGAACAACTCCGGCTGGCTCCATCTCCGCGCCCACAAAGGCGCGGCCCCATTGAAGCCACCGGCAGCTAGTGGATGACTTACGGAGTGCGTGGATCTCCGCGCCCACAAAGGCGCGGCCCCATTGAAGCGTGCCATCTTGCGAGACTAGCACCAACAAGTTGGTCATCTCCGCGCCCACAAAGGCGCGGCCCCATTGAAGCGCTCCATGTTGTCCGGTCGCCCCATTGCGACCGGAGATCTCCGCGCCCACAAAGGCGCGGCCCCATTGAAGCGCATCCAGCCCTGCCGAGCTCTCCGACCTGCTCGAGGCATCTCCGCGCCCACAAAGGCGCGGCCCCATTGAAGCCGGAGGACATCCTCGAAGAGATCGTTCAGGCATCGGACGATCTCCGCGCCCACAAAGGCGCGGCCCCATTGAAGCCGCCCAAGCTGTCCGCCCCGCCCGTACAGCCGAACCAATCTCCGCGCCCACAAAGGCGCGGCCCCATTGAAGCACAACCCGCCCGCCCCCAACCCCCGCATACCAAGCCAATCTCCGCGCCCACAAAGGCGCGGCCCCATTGAAGCGTACCTCGGCGGTCGGTGCGGTGAGTGGGGAGTGGCATCTCCGCGCCCACAAAGGCGCGGCCCCATTGAAGCAGATCGAGGACGTCGGTCGTCGCGTGGGCGAGCGTTATCTCCGCGCCCACAAAGGCGCGGCCCCATTGAAGCCGTAGGTGTGAACCCTGCCTTTCTCCGTTGGCTGATATCTCCGCGCCCACAAAGGCGCGGCCCCATTGAAGCGGACACACAGCCACAACACAAAATGTCCAGTTTTTGGAATCTCCGCGCCCACAAAGGCGCGGCCCCATTGAAGCCCCATACGGTTGGCGGAAACTCTTCTGGCTGCTCTTATCTCCGCGCCCACAAAGGCGCGGCCCCATTGAAGCACCTACCAGCCCATCTTCCGTACATTTCCAGCCGATATCTCCGCGCCCACAAAGGCGCGGCCCCATTGAAGCGCACGCAGGCACCAAATACCTGCTCCGGTCGCAATATCTCCGCGCCCACAAAGGCGCGGCCCCATTGAAGCATCCACCCACCGGAACAGCTCGCCGTGCCCATGCAAGAATCTCCGCGCCCACAAAGGCGCGGCCCCATTGAAGCGTCTCAAAAATGGACACTTTTGGGCGGTCCGGCGCTATCTCCGCGCCCACAAAGGCGCGGCCCCATTGAAGCGCAGGCGTTTGCTTGGCCAGCTTGGAAGGTGGTCTGCGTATCTCCGCGCCCACAAAGGCGCGGCCCCATTGAAGCCGGTCCGGGCCCTGCTCCCGCTGCTGGGAAGTCTCGCATCTCCGCGCCCACAAAGGCGCGGCCCCATTGAAGCGAGCAGGTATGTTACCTTCATTTTGCAGCCTCCGTTAGATCTCCGCGCCCACAAAGGCGCGGCCCCATTGAAGCGCCTGTCAGTGATGAATCACTGACAGGCAGAAATCCATCTCCGCGCCCACAAAGGCGCGGCCCCATTGAAGCTTGCCCCTGCCACACAAGCTCCACGCCCTTGGTGCGCATCTCCGCGCCCACAAAGGCGCGGCCCCATTGAAGCCGTTCGTGATGACCTGGTCGTGCTACGGGTCGGGGAAATCTCCGCGCCCACAAAGGCGCGGCCCCATTGAAGCTATAGTCTGGCGCAGACGGACAACGGACAACGGACAAATCTCCGCGCCCACAAAGGCGCGGCCCCATTGAAGCACCCAGGAGACGCCGTAAGCCAACTGTTATACTGCCGAATCTCCGCGCCCACAAAGGCGCGGCCCCATTGAAGCCTCATGGTCGCAGTAAAAACCCGACGAGCACGCCAAATCTCCGCGCCCACAAAGGCGCGGCCCCATTGAAGCGACCGTGGACCGTATTCGTCGGAGTTTGGTGATTATATCTCCGCGCCCACAAAGGCGCGGCCCCATTGAAGCGGTACGGATTGCATGGGTGCGTGGTCGTTCTTGGGTGTTATCTCCGCGCCCACAAAGGCGCGGCCCCATTGAAGCCTGAGAGTTGGTCCGTGGGAAGTGATTGTGTCTTCGTTATCTCCGCGCCCACAAAGGCGCGGCCCCATTGAAGCCGTTGCTGAGCACCAGAACCGGTAGACCCGAGACCGAATCTCCGCGCCCACAAAGGCGCGGCCCCATTGAAGCTGGTGACTGTGCGCCGATTGTTTATCGGTCCGGGGGAGATCTCCGCGCCCACAAAGGCGCGGCCCCATTGAAGCGATGGATTCTACCGGTGCGCCTGTTGCGGTTGCGTCAACGCCATCTCCGCGCCCACAAAGGCGCGGCCCCATTGAAGCGGAAGTGGACCGCTTCCTGTCTGGCGTCGCGGTCGGTCATCTCCGCGCCCACAAAGGCGCGGCCCCATTGAAGCGCCGGCATCCTCGCGCCGGGCCTGCTCGACCAGATCGCATCTCCGCGCCCACAAAGGCGCGGCCCCATTGAAGCTTGGGGGCGGCCATGCTGTGTCCGGAGGTGCTGAGGCATCTCCGCGCCCACAAAGGCGCGGCCCCATTGAAGCCCGGACGACACGAACGCACCAGATCCAAGCGAGCCGGATCTCCGCGCCCACAAAGGCGCGGCCCCATTGAAGCGCCCGAGGATGTCCCGTGGCGCGAGGTGCAGCGGCATCTCCGCGCCCACAAAGGCGCGGCCCCATTGAAGCTCGAGTGGGGCTTGCGGGCCTTCATCGGGGGTGGTATCTCCGCGCCCACAAAGGCGCGGCCCCATTGAAGCCCTGGCCTAAGATGGTGATTGTATTGCGGTTCCGTTGTGATCTCCGCGCCCACAAAGGCGCGGCCCCATTGAAGCGGGTCTGCGTAGGGGTTGTAGACCAGAGCGCCCGAGCATCTCCGCGCCCACAAAGGCGCGGCCCCATTGAAGCTTTACCTGATCGTAGATCTCCCGCAGGCCAACACCGGATCTCCGCGCCCACAAAGGCGCGGCCCCATTGAAGCGTTTCCAGCTCCGCATAGAGGCGGCCCCAACGGCCGCATCTCCGCGCCCACAAAGGCGCGGCCCCATTGAAGCCCCGCGGGCGCGCGCCTGACTGGCCGCCGCCATCGCCATCTCCGCGCCCACAAAGGCGCGGCCCCATTGAAGCCAGCAAACAACGCGTCATCAGTGGACGCGTTGGCGTAATCTCCGCGCCCACAAAGGCGCGGCCCCATTGAAGCTATGTGTCAGCGGAGCTAGATGAAATGCTCAAACAATCTCCGCGCCCACAAAGGCGCGGCCCCATTGAAGCGAGGCGCAAACATCAAAAGCCGGTGAGAACCTGTTCGATCTCCGCGCCCACAAAGGCGCGGCCCCATTGAAGCGTTTCCGATAATCGAACGTAGGTTGCTCATGTTCTATCTCCGCGCCCACAAAGGCGCGGCCCCATTGAAGCCCTGCACGCATCGTAGGCGCGGGAGCGCCGCACCTCATCTCCGCGCCCACAAAGGCGCGGCCCCATTGAAGCCGCCGCCTCGGTTAGGTCGGTCGGATGGGCAGCCAACATCTCCGCGCCCACAAAGGCGCGGCCCCATTGAAGCACCAACAACCTCGTTATAGGTCATAACGACCTCCAGTAATCTCCGCGCCCACAAAGGCGCGGCCCCATTGAAGCCGGATTCTTGGTACTGGTCCCGGTTCCGCGTTCCGCTTATCTCCGCGCCCACAAAGGCGCGGCCCCATTGAAGCTGCCAACTCCACTATGGAGTCGGCGATTGGTTTTGCCAATCTCCGCGCCCACAAAGGCGCGGCCCCATTGAAGCCTCTCGCGTTCGAACAACGCGGTCAACACGCTCAGGTATCTCCGCGCCCACAAAGGCGCGGCCCCATTGAAGCCTGGTGACGCAGGCGGCGGGTGCCCTCGATAAGGCGATATCTCCGCGCCCACAAAGGCGCGGCCCCATTGAAGCCGCAAGCAGTTACTGAATTCGGTCATGGAGCGATTCGATCTCCGCGCCCACAAAGGCGCGGCCCCATTGAAGCTTAGTGCGACTTAGTGAGATCACTAAGCCGCTGTTCATCTCCGCGCCCACAAAGGCGCGGCCCCATTGAAGCCCCGTCGCTGCTGTTGTAGCCGATAGCCAAGTCGGATCTCCGCGCCCACAAAGGCGCGGCCCCATTGAAGCAATCAGCGCATATAGCGCGGCCCCGGCTGCAGCCACCGGATCTCCGCGCCCACAAAGGCGCGGCCCCATTGAAGCCCACATATTGCGGGCTTCCATTTCTGCCGGAAAGCGGCATCTCCGCGCCCACAAAGGCGCGGCCCCATTGAAGCCGATGTTGTGACCAGTAAGCCAGCACCTCCCGCCCGAATCTCCGCGCCCACAAAGGCGCGGCCCCATTGAAGCGCCGGCGTGGCGATTTCGGTAACGCACGGGGTTCGCCATCTCCGCGCCCACAAAGGCGCGGCCCCATTGAAGCCTTCTGGTGGTTCCTGCCGCCACCCTCCGTGCTTCGGATCTCCGCGCCCACAAAGGCGCGGCCCCATTGAAGCCGTTGCCGCGGTGGAGCCTCTTCCCCGGCCTTGCGGCATCTCCGCGCCCACAAAGGCGCGGCCCCATTGAAGCGCCAGCTTGACAGCCGCGTCACCGCTAAGCCCCATGCATCTCCGCGCCCACAAAGGCGCGGCCCCATTGAAGCGACAACCGCTTCTTGCGCATCGCCGGCAACCTCACCATCTCCGCGCCCACAAAGGCGCGGCCCCATTGAAGCTGGGGAAACAGCTTTGGAGCGAGTATGGGGAGCGGGATCTCCGCGCCCACAAAGGCGCGGCCCCATTGAAGCCGTTCCAGAGGTTCCGGGAGGGGTTCCTCCTCCTGGATCTCCGCGCCCACAAAGGCGCGGCCCCATTGAAGCAAGCTGGCCTGGTACCGGGTCGCTTCACACCTGAAGATCTCCGCGCCCACAAAGGCGCGGCCCCATTGAAGCTCTTGTGCCGCCGCAAAAGCCGGTGTGCCCGGCCACAATCTCCGCGCCCACAAAGGCGCGGCCCCATTGAAGCTTATACTGCTTTGACCAGTAGCGAAACCCCCGTGGGATCTCCGCGCCCACAAAGGCGCGGCCCCATTGAAGCGCATACGCCAGCTTCATCGGAACGTTTGCCCATTTCATCTCCGCGCCCACAAAGGCGCGGCCCCATTGAAGCTCATGGGGCGGTCGTTCCCGGCGAAGAAGCTTGGGGATCTCCGCGCCCACAAAGGCGCGGCCCCATTGAAGCTCTTGGCAACGTATGCCAGGAACGCCCACCGGACAACATCTCCGCGCCCACAAAGGCGCGGCCCCATTGAAGCGCCATATATGGTCAACCTGATGGTTCTTCACAGGGAGCATCTCCGCGCCCACAAAGGCGCGGCCCCATTGAAGCCGCGAAGGGCCAAGGCGGCCCCCGCGCTAGCGGGCGGAATCTCCGCGCCCACAAAGGCGCGGCCCCATTGAAGCTTGGACGTTCACGGTACCTGAAGCTTGTTTGCCTTGGGATCTCCGCGCCCACAAAGGCGCGGCCCCATTGAAGCGGGAGCGGGCCGTCGTACGCAGCGACATCAACTGGCTCATCTCCGCGCCCACAAAGGCGCGGCCCCATTGAAGCGACCAACAGCGTGTAGACCTGCCGCTGGACGTCAGGATCTCCGCGCCCACAAAGGCGCGGCCCCATTGAAGCAGGGGACAATAGGAGGTGACAACATGAGTGCACGGCATCTCCGCGCCCACAAAGGCGCGGCCCCATTGAAGCTCGAACGTTAACTCCGTAATCCGCTCTGCCACGTCTGATCTCCGCGCCCACAAAGGCGCGGCCCCATTGAAGCGTATCTTGAATAAACGCCCAAGTTTCGCAGGGCGTCATCTCCGCGCCCACAAAGGCGCGGCCCCATTGAAGCGGTTTGGCAACTAGGTTGGTGCGAACCGCTCCTGGCGATCTCCGCGCCCACAAAGGCGCGGCCCCATTGAAGCATTTTCCCCCTTGACTTGTTGCCCGATCCGGCACATATCTCCGCGCCCACAAAGGCGCGGCCCCATTGAAGCGTGGCTTGGTGGGCGTTCGTTGCCCGAAAGGGCGTTTCATCTCCGCGCCCACAAAGGCGCGGCCCCATTGAAGCAGTGCCCCTTGAGTTACTCCACGGCCCCGGGGCCGGGATCTCCGCGCCCACAAAGGCGCGGCCCCATTGAAGCATCGCCATGCTGCAGGGCGGCCCATAGGGCCGCTCCATCTCCGCGCCCACAAAGGCGCGGCCCCATTGAAGCGAGCCCCGGTCCGCCGGGGCTCGCACGCAGGCACCAATCTCCGCGCCCACAAAGGCGCGGCCCCATTGAAGCGTGCTCATGCTGGTGTCCATGATGATGATGAGGCCATCTCCGCGCCCACAAAGGCGCGGCCCCATTGAAGCCACTATGGCTTTCGGATACATAACTTGCCTTGCGTGATCTCCGCGCCCACAAAGGCGCGGCCCCATTGAAGCGGAGGGAGTCTCTGGCTCCGGAGAGGGTCTTTCGAGATCTCCGCGCCCACAAAGGCGCGGCCCCATTGAAGCCTCCACGGGGAAGGACCTCATCCCCCCCAAGCCCATCCCCATCTCCGCGCCCACAAAGGCGCGGCCCCATTGAAGCGCCCGTAGGCGTACCCCTCCGCCCAATCCACCCGCATCTCCGCGCCCACAAAGGCGCGGCCCCATTGAAGCCGGCCCGTAGGTCGGAGCTCGAGGCGCAAGCATCAATCTCCGCGCCCACAAAGGCGCGGCCCCATTGAAGCTCGGTGGAGTCCTCAATAGAACGCATTCCGGAAAGATCTCCGCGCCCACAAAGGCGCGGCCCCATTGAAGCCGTTCCCTGGTAGTCGGACCGGACCGGACCGACCGACATCTCCGCGCCCACAAAGGCGCGGCCCCATTGAAGCTCGATCATGCTCGTCAGGGATACGTCCGGTTCGATGCTATCTCCGCGCCCACAAAGGCGCGGCCCCATTGAAGCCCTGCTGCCGCCTCCCGTGCTTCAGGTCCGGGACTACGACATCTCCGCGCCCACAAAGGCGCGGCCCCATTGAAGCGCGTTGGTGAAGCGAACGATCGAGCAGGTGCGTGAATCTCCGCGCCCACAAAGGCGCGGCCCCATTGAAGCTTATACGGTCGGCGCTGACTCTGCGGACTGGCAGCTAGATCTCCGCGCCCACAAAGGCGCGGCCCCATTGAAGCGGCGGCCAGGGTTCGTGTCCAGGGTTCGTGTCCAGGATCTCCGCGCCCACAAAGGCGCGGCCCCATTGAAGCCGTGCGTGCGTGCATGCGTGCACGTGCACCGCCCGCATCTCCGCGCCCACAAAGGCGCGGCCCCATTGAAGCAGAGCGAGCAACGCACCCCGCACTTTATAGGACGTGTCATCTCCGCGCCCACAAAGGCGCGGCCCCATTGAAGCGTCGCCGCGGCCGTCGCGCTGCGTGCATGCTTTTCGCATCTCCGCGCCCACAAAGGCGCGGCCCCATTGAAGCGCTCTGGCGGACTCCACTGCCGCCCTCCGTGATCGGATCTCCGCGCCCACAAAGGCGCGGCCCCATTGAAGCGGCTGATACAACGTGTTACCCACCCAGCAGTACAGCACATCTCCGCGCCCACAAAGGCGCGGCCCCATTGAAGCGTGCAGCCGCAGCGGGGGGCGCCTTTTGTCGTGCTCTATCTCCGCGCCCACAAAGGCGCGGCCCCATTGAAGCCTGGTGGAGTCGGACCACACAGCGGACCACGAGGCTATCTCCGCGCCCACAAAGGCGCGGCCCCATTGAAGCAGCCTCAAGCCGGTCCACCTCTGCACGGCGGACCGCATCTCCGCGCCCACAAAGGCGCGGCCCCATTGAAGCAAGGGCAAGTTGGTCTCTGAACGTGCGGAGCGTTTGGAATCTCCGCGCCCACAAAGGCGCGGCCCCATTGAAGCGAGGATACGGTGCGGTTTCCGTGTATCGGCACATTATCTCCGCGCCCACAAAGGCGCGGCCCCATTGAAGCATCAGGAACACCCAACGCGAAACCGCCTCTTCTGTAATCTCCGCGCCCACAAAGGCGCGGCCCCATTGAAGCCAGGGACTCCTTCGAGGCCTCCTGCAACCGGTCCAGATCTCCGCGCCCACAAAGGCGCGGCCCCATTGAAGCTTCACGAATCGAACGTTCGTTGTCCATGGCCACAACATCTCCGCGCCCACAAAGGCGCGGCCCCATTGAAGCTACATTTGGTGTTTTTTCTGTACGGAGTTGACAGAACATCTCCGCGCCCACAAAGGCGCGGCCCCATTGAAGCGGGAGCAGGACACAGGAAAGGAACCCACGGATTCCGATCTCCGCGCCCACAAAGGCGCGGCCCCATTGAAGCCCGCTGGGAAAGCTGGTTCTGGCCGCCCTGGCTTGCATCTCCGCGCCCACAAAGGCGCGGCCCCATTGAAGCCCCATATTGCCAAGCTGCAATGCTTGCGAGCTTGAATCTCCGCGCCCACAAAGGCGCGGCCCCATTGAAGCCTAAATGGCTAAGTCGAGTTAGTCACTAAGTCGAGTATCTCCGCGCCCACAAAGGCGCGGCCCCATTGAAGCGCCCCTGGCAAGGGCGCGGAGGCGCCCGAACGGCAAATCTCCGCGCCCACAAAGGCGCGGCCCCATTGAAGCATCTTGGCCGCTGGAGCGGCCCAGGATCGCGCGAAGAATCTCCGCGCCCACAAAGGCGCGGCCCCATTGAAGCGTCGGGGCACGTGGCGCAAGTGTTAGTCTTCAGGCCATCTCCGCGCCCACAAAGGCGCGGCCCCATTGAAGCCCAGGGAAGGGGTCCGGGAAGCAGGCTCATAGGTGTATCTCCGCGCCCACAAAGGCGCGGCCCCATTGAAGCGATAGTATGCCCAGACAGCAAGGGCATCCACCGTATCCATCTCCGCGCCCACAAAGGCGCGGCCCCATTGAAGCGTTGTGTGCGGCTCGGTGGTTACAACGGGATGTGGAATCTCCGCGCCCACAAAGGCGCGGCCCCATTGAAGCTGCGAAGTCTTCTTCGTCTAGAACGGGATATTGCCGCATCTCCGCGCCCACAAAGGCGCGGCCCCATTGAAGCGTCATAGCTACCTCCAGTAACTCGCCCGCTGTTAATATCTCCGCGCCCACAAAGGCGCGGCCCCATTGAAGCGAGTCGGTCCACCTCCGCGCGGCGGACCGCGTTGAGGTATCTCCGCGCCCACAAAGGCGCGGCCCCATTGAAGCGAGGAACGCAGCAAGGCCACCCGGAACACCAGAAAGATCTCCGCGCCCACAAAGGCGCGGCCCCATTGAAGCCGCCAGTGCTGCAAAGTGCCGTCTTGTCATAAGACCTCATCTCCGCGCCCACAAAGGCGCGGCCCCATTGAAGCGTAACTCGGAGCCAGGGTAACATGACTAACTCGACTTAATCTCCGCGCCCACAAAGGCGCGGCCCCATTGAAGCAGGAAAACTGGAAACTTTCGGACCCCTCAAAATCCCTATCTCCGCGCCCACAAAGGCGCGGCCCCATTGAAGCGTCTCCAGGACGATGTTCGGATCGCCGAACACGTCGCCGATCTCCGCGCCCACAAAGGCGCGGCCCCATTGAAGCGCCAAGCCATTCTTCAAGGATTGGCGCCATACGGCGATCTCCGCGCCCACAAAGGCGCGGCCGCATTGAAGCCGATGCGTGCACGCAGCACCGATACCGCATCGGTGCTATCTCCGCGCCCACAAAGGCGCGGCCCCATTGAAGCTTCACCCGCAGGCCGTGCACCGCGTCGCCGGCCGGTATCTCCGCGCCCACAAAGGCGCGGCCCCATTGAAGCAGTGTTACCACTCGGAGTCGGACCGAGGGTGGACCACATCTCCGCGCCCACAAAGGCGCGGCCCCATTGAAGCGGTGCTGACGCTGCGGACCGACTAGCTATTAGTTATCATCTCCGCGCCCACAAAGGCGCGGCCCCATTGAAGCAGCGGCTTGCGTGTAGCAGAAGTGCATCCCGGTGGGCATCTCCGCGCCCACAAAGGCGCGGCCCCATTGAAGCGCGGGCTGGGGCGTGGTATGCCTCGCGTTTAGCGGGTATCTCCGCGCCCACAAAGGCGCGGCCCCATTGAAGCCTAGGCTCTGACGTCTGCGCATCGAGCCCCGGTCCGATCTCCGCGCCCACAAAGGCGCGGCCCCATTGAAGCCGTTCCCACACAGCCGAGGCCGTAGCCTCGGCCGAATCTCCGCGCCCACAAAGGCGCGGCCCCATTGAAGCTTCTATATATAGTATTGACGCGCGCGCGAGGGCCGGACATCTCCGCGCCCACAAAGGCGCGGCCCCATTGAAGCTGTTGGACCGCCTGTCCAACGTTGACGAGTGCGCCGTATCTCCGCGCCCACAAAGGCGCGGCCCCATTGAAGCGCCGAATTTTTCGTCGGTTTTTCCCGCGATTTTTCCATCTCCGCGCCCACAAAGGCGCGGCCCCATTGAAGCTCCGCTGCCGTAACCAATAGCCAAGTCGGCTATCTTGTCATCTCCGCGCCCACAAAGGCGCGGCCCCATTGAAGCTAAAAGCCGCACCGGCACCGGCCGAAGCCACCAGCGTTATCTCCGCGCCCACAAAGGCGCGGCCCCATTGAAGCGAGTCCCAAGGGCTACAGTGAGCGCGGGCCCCCTTCGACATCTCCGCGCCCACAAAGGCGCGGCCCCATTGAAGCGATCCGGTCGGTCGGTCGGTCCGGTCCGGTCGGTTGGATCTCCGCGCCCACAAAGGCGCGGCCCCATTGAAGCCCGGGGGTGCTTGCGAGGGGTGCGTTGGGTGCTGGCATCTCCGCGCCCACAAAGGCGCGGCCCCATTGAAGCTCGGCTGCCTGAGGATGATCAAATGTACGTGATCTGCATCTCCGCGCCCACAAAGGCGCGGCCCCATTGAAGCGAACCCGGGGGCGGCCGGCCGCGCGCTCGGGCAGGCTGATCTCCGCGCCCACAAAGGCGCGGCCCCATTGAAGCCGCCTCCGCTAACCACCGCTGCCGCGCCATGGCCGCATCTCCGCGCCCACAAAGGCGCGGCCCCATTGAAGCGATGGCGGATCCGATTCTTTGCAGCGCGTGGTGGTATCTCCGCGCCCACAAAGGCGCGGCCCCATTGAAGCACCACCGCGGGGCTGGCAGCCCCCGAACCCAAGACTGATCTCCGCGCCCACAAAGGCGCGGCCCCATTGAAGCATTGCAGCCGCGACCAAGTCGGAAGCGGTCGAACCGATCTCCGCGCCCACAAAGGCGCGGCCCCATTGAAGCACCAGCGGTGGGCTTGCCGATGAATGGATCGTTGGCATCTCCGCGCCCACAAAGGCGCGGCCCCATTGAAGCCACACACTGTCCATCTGGAACCGCGGCAGTTACGGAATCTCCGCGCCCACAAAGGCGCGGCCCCATTGAAGCGACGGCAACCCGGTCCCCCTGGTGGGCCCAGTCAAACCATCTCCGCGCCCACAAAGGCGCGGCCCCATTGAAGCTCCACCATTGCGTTGTACGTCATACGCCTTCCCTATATCTCCGCGCCCACAAAGGCGCGGCCCCATTGAAGCGATGGTAGCGGCCACCAAGTCGGCCGCAGCTGAACCTATCTCCGCGCCCACAAAGGCGCGGCCCCATTGAAGCGACCGTCGACCTGCACGTCAAGACCAGCGTGGTCCTGATCTCCGCGCCCACAAAGGCGCGGCCCCATTGAAGCGTCATAGCTACCTCCAGTAACTCGCCCGCTGTTAATATCTCCGCGCCCACAAAGGCGCGGCCCCATTGAAGCGTTTACTGGCAGAGCGTCCGCTATCGGTCGCTCGGAATCTCCGCGCCCACAAAGGCGCGGCCCCATTGAAGCTGTCCTCAATGATTGAGGACATGGGACTTAATACTGAGATCTCCGCGCCCACAAAGGCGCGGCCCCATTGAAGCGTTGTTTTCATGAGATTTCTATGAACGCGCCCGCGGGCATCTCCGCGCCCACAAAGGCGCGGCCCCATTGAAGCGAGTTGGGGGACACTAACTCCGGTTGCCCGGAGTTAGATCTCCGCGCCCACAAAGGCGCGGCCCCATTGAAGCCCGTGCGCGACAACCGCTGGACACCCGATGTCCAGATCTCCGCGCCCACAAAGGCGCGGCCCCATTGAAGCAGCATCTGCGCTGACGAGCATGCTGTGGATCATTGCGATCTCCGCGCCCACAAAGGCGCGGCCCCTCAAACGGTCACTGGCACCTAACATGCCTTGCCAGCCAAGGCCATGGCCCCCCTCCGGATAAAGCTGCTAATGGCGTCAGTCCGCCCGAACTGCTCGTGACTGTTGCGGCTTCTGCAAGCGCGGTGGGTGGGTCCGCCATACCCGCCGCGGGTGTGGTGCTCTGTGTCGAAGACCAGGGTTCGAGCGCAGGAGAAGTCCAGGAGCCCTGATGAAGCCGCGAGTGGCTGCCCCCTTCGAGAACCAGCGGGCTGCGGTACTCCTGTGCCCCTCTGCTGCCGGCTCACCCACAGGACTGCGCGTGAGCGCATACCTGGGGACTCGGGAAGTAGGAGGGCATCCCGGCCGAATTGCCGGCTTCCTGCGGGGTGTCGGCCAGCTTAACGTTGCGCAAAAAGGCCGGTCGAGACGACACGGGCCGTCTGGGCGGTGGGGAACCGAATGGGACGCGGCGTCTCGCACGCCAGCGGGACGGGCGATGGACCGTGAGCGGCCGGCTGGATCCGGCAGGTGGAGAATCGCCGATGGGGGGAGGGCCACAAGGGCTTCCGGACGTTTTCCGCGTCAGTGCCGGTCGTGGCGAGGGCCTGGGGGCCGTCGCGGTTGGGGATCGGGTAACCCGCCGCCGGGACGTGCCGGAAAAACATCCCCCGTCCTGCATGGGCCGCTGTCGCGCCCGACCCGCCCATCGCGATCCCGCCTTCAGGGTCGATGGGACCCGGGCGTGCCTTCGAGGGGTGCGGTCAGGGGTCGGGCGGCGCAGCAGAGGCATCCCGGTCGGGTGACGAACCGGTCCTTTTCCGGGAACCTGCACCCCCTGGATTTCTTTTGATCAATGTGGTCAAAAGCGTGCCTGATCCCCGGGATCAGGTGGCGTGTTTTATCCATGGGTTCGTCGTGTGGCCATGCCCCCGGAGTGTCATCCTCCGACATCCGAGGGTCCCGGCGCTCCTCTGCATATCTCCGGCCGCGCCGCAGACCGGCGCCACGGGCCACTCCCAAGGGGTGCGCCGGCCTTTTTCCGTGCAACCCGGCGTATGAAACGGGGTTTCGGCATGGCGGTTGCTAAAAGGGATGCGGCATGGCGAACCGTTCGTTTTGGAGGGTCGGTCATTGGCCGACATTGCTCAGTGCGTTTTTGTATTTCGATGTGAGTTTCATGATCTGGGTGCTGCTGGGCGCCCTCGGTAACTATGTGGCCGCACAGTTTCAGTTGAGTCCGGCGGAAAAGGGCCTGATGACGGCGGTACCGCTGCTCGGGGGCTCGCTGCTGCGATTGGTCCTCGGCCATCTTACGGATACGATCGGGCCCAAACGAACCGGCTTGCTCGGCATGGCAGTGACAGCCGTGCCGTTGTGCCTCGGGTGGCTTTGGGCGGACTCCATGCCGAAGTTGTATCTGGTCGGTTTGTTGCTGGGGGTGGCTGGGGCGAGTTTCGCGGCCGCCCTGCCCCTGGCCGGGCGGTGGTACCCGCCGCAATATCAGGGTCTGGCGATGGGGATCGCCGGGGCGGGGAACTCGGGTACGCTGTTTGCGACACTGTTTGCGCCGCGACTGGCGGAACTGTACGGCTGGCGGGCCGTCTTTGCACTGGCTCTGATCCCTTTGATCGTGGTGGCGGTCGTGTTCGTTTGTTGCGCCCGCGAGGCTCCCGGCTCCCGGCCAGGTGGCGCTTGCCGCGAGAGCTTTCTCTCGGTTCTCAGAGAACGGGATACGGGGATCTTTTGCTTCTTTTATGCGATCACCTTCGGAGGGTTCGTAGGGCTTGCCAGCTTCCTCTCCGTGTATCTGCATGACCGGTACGGCGTGTCGAGGGTGGCGGCCGGGGATCTGACATCGCTCACGGTGCTGGCCGGGAGCCTCTTGCGGCCCGTGGGTGGCGCGTTGGCAGACCGCTTCGGGGGATTGAGGATGCTGCGGCTTCTCTATGGATCGGTTGGGTTGTTACTGGTGCTGGTAACCCGGGCGGACACAGCAGGGGTCGCGACCGCCCTGCTGGTGGGGATCATGGCATGTTTGGGGATGGGCAACGGGGCTGTCTTCCAGCTCGTGCCCCACCGATACAGCGCGAATCTCGGCGCGGCGACGGGAATCCTGGGCGCGGCGGGTGGGTTTGGTGGTTTCGTGGTGCCGAATCTGTTGGGCAGTTCCCGGCAGTGGTTCGATTCCTATGAGCCGGGATACTTCGGGTTGGCGATGATGGCGGCGCTGGCGCTGGTGGTGTTGTTGCGCGTGGAGGTCCGTTGGGTGGGCCGCTGGATCGCCGAGCACGGAAGGGCCCTGCCGCGCTCTGAGGAGGTGTGGTTGCGGCCCGGGCGTGAAACGGAAGTGGCTGTCAGCCCCAAGTGAGGAAGGGTCGGCGATGGCTACGGGTGAAACAAGGAGGCGATGGGGGGCGAGCGGTGTGGCGAGTTATGGAACCGGCATGGCGTACCCGCTGCTCCCCGGTCCGGAGGAGCTTTCCGCGGCGGAACGGTTTGCCTCGTGGAAAGATCGGTGGGGTGCCGGGCGGCGCGGGGTTTATCGGGATCTGCTGCCCGGCAGGATGCCGGCCGCAGGGGAGCAGTACGCGTTCGAGGTGGACCTGGATCTGTGCTCGGGCTGCAAGGCGTGTGTGGCGGCCTGCCATGCCCTCAACGGTCTGGATGAGGGGGAAACGTGGCGTTGGACCGGGGTGTTACAGAGTGGGAGCAGCCGGCATGCATGGCATCAGACGGTCACCACGGCTTGTCATCACTGCGTTGAGCCTGCGTGTCTGGCGGGTTGTCCCGTGCTGGCGTATGAGAAGGATCCGGTTACGGGAATTGTCCGGCACCTGGATGACCAGTGCATCGGCTGTCAGTACTGTATCATGAAGTGTCCCTATGAGGTCCCGCAGTATTCCCGCCGGCGGGGCATTGTGCGGAAGTGTGACATGTGCAGTGGGCGGTTGGCCCGGGGCGAGGCGCCGGCCTGTGTCCAGGCCTGCCCGCACCACGCAATCCGGATTCGGCTGGTCGACACTGCGCGGCTGCGCGGCCGTTATCGTGGCCTGCCCGGGATGCCCGGGGCCACGGCGGAGTCATGGTTGCCGGATGCACCTGATCCTGCGATCACGCTTCCCGCCACGGTGTACAAGACGGAGCGGTCGATGTTCCGGCTCCTGCGGGCGGCTGATCGGGAGCATGTTACTCGCCAGCCGGCACACTGGCCGCTGGTGTTCCTGTTGTTGCTGACCCAGGGCGCCGCGGGGCTCTTTTTGTATGCAGGCCTGCTGCGGGCCTTCGGTGGAGCTGCCGCGGGTTCGATGTTGTCCTGGATGCCTGTGGCCACGGCTGCGGCCATGGTCCTGGCGGGGGCGGGAGTGAGCCTTTTGCACCTGGGCAGGCCTGGGGGAGCGTGGCGGGCGTTTCTGGGTTTGCGAACCTCGTGGTTGAGCCGGGAGATTGTCGCACTCGGACTGTTCGCCTGTGGGGCCGGGCTTGCGGTGGGCCGGGAGGTGTTTGTCTCCGAAGGAGGTTTTTTATGGCCCGCAGTCGCCGGGGCCCTGGGGCTGCTGACGGTGTTTTGCTCGTGCAAGGTCTATGACGATACCCGGCGGGAGTTTTGGAAACTGCGGTTTGCCGGGCCCCGGTTTCTGGGGAGTGTGTGGTTGTTGGGGGGTGTGAGCGCGCTTGTGCTGGCGAGTTTGGGGCCGGTTGCCGTGGATGGTTGGGCGTGGATTGCCCTGAGTGTCTGCGCCGGGGGAGTCTTCAAGCTGGCCGGCGACGGCAGGATCCTGCGGCATGTCTACGATGATGATTTCGGTCCGCTGCACAAGACGGCGTTGGTGTTGACCGGAGAGCTGGGCCGGTGGGATCGAAGCCGGGTGGCCTGGACGTTGATCGGTACGGTGGTAATTCCGCTGGTTCTTTGTCTGGCCCTGTGGAGTGAGACCTGGAAGGAACCCCGTCCGTGGCTGCTGCTGGGTGCAGTAACAGGTGCGTCATGTACCTGGGTGGGAGAGGTTTTGGAGCGAGCCGGCTTTTTCATGGCGGTGCAGTCTCGAAAGATGCCCGGGAATCCCGTCGTATGAGCAGTCGATCGTTCCAATGGCCTGACTGGCTGGTGCGTCGCGACGGACCGTTGAGCCGGGAGTCCCGGTTGTCGGCGGGGCCGTGCGGACTGGGCATGGTTCCGGCGCGTCTGGTGCCGACGGCGACCACAGGGTCGGTGTGTGGCTTCTGTTCCGTCGGATGCGGATTGAGGATCCACATACGTGACGGGGAACCGGTGAACCTGACGCCGGATCCGAGTTATCCGGTCAATCAAGGCATGGCCTGCCCCAAGGGGTGGGAAGCGCTGACGCCCCTGCGGGCACCGGATCGTGCCACCTGCCCGTTGCTGCGCAACCCGGAGACGCACCGCTTCGAGCCGGTGGACTGGTCGGTAGCGCTTGCGGTGTTCACTTCCCGGTTCAAAGCCCTGATGGAGAAGCACGGGCCGGAGTCGGTAGCGGTCCTGAGCACCGGGCAGATTTGCACCGAGGAGATGGCCTTCCTGGGGGCGTTGTTCAAGTTCGGGATGGGCGGGCTGCATGCGGATTCGAATACCCGGCAATGCATGGCCACCAGCGTGGTGGCCTACAAGCAGGCGTTCGGGTTCGATGCCCCGCCGTACACCTTCGCGGATCTGGAGGAATCGGACGTGCTGGTATTCATCGGAGCCAATCCGTGCATTGCTCATCCCATCCTGTGGCAGCGGGTGATGCGAAATCCGAACCGACCGGAGATCGTTGTTGTGGACCCTAGAACAACGGAGACGGCTCTTTGTGCGACGCAGCACCTGGCGCTGCGACCCAAGACCGACCTGATTTTGCTTTACGGCCTGGCCTGCTGGCTCATCGAGCAGGGTGCGCACCGGCCCGACTTCATCCGGGCGCACACGTCCGGCTTCGAGGCCTTTGCGGAATTTGTGCGGGATTTTTCCGTGGCACGCGTGGCTCGGGAGACGGGCCTGCGTCCGGCCCAGATCGAACGTTGTGCCCGGGCCATTGCTCGGGGGCGCGCCGTGGGTTTTTGGTGGACGATGGGCGTGAATCAAGGGCATCAGGCCACGCGCACGGCTGAAGCCGTCATCAACCTGGCCCTCATGACCGGAAACATCGGCCGACCCGGCACGGGAGCGAATTCCATCACCGGACAGTGCAACGCCATGGGCTCCCGGTTGTTTGCCAACTTCACGAGTCTTCCGGCGGGCCGGGATTACCTGAACCGGGAGGATCGAGAGGACGTCGCGCGGCTGTTGAACATTCCGTTGCATCGGATCCCTGACCGTCCCTCGCTGGCTTATGATCAGATCCTCGACGCGATCGACGCCGGGGCGATCAAGGGGTTGTGGGTCGTGGGCACCAACCCGGTGCATTCGTGGATCGGCCGGGATCGCTGGGCGGCTCTCCTGGAGAAGCTGGAGTTCCTGGTGGTGCAGGACATGTATGCCACGACCGAAACGGCGCGGCACGCGCACTTGTTGTTGCCCGCGGCAGGGTGGGGAGAGAAGGACGGCACGTTCATCAACAGTGAACGCAGAATCGGGCTGGTGCGGAAGGTGTCGCGTGCGCCGGGGCGGGCGTTGCCGGATTTTCGGATTTTTCAGCTCGTGGCGGAAGCCTGGGGATGTGCGGAATGGTTCCGGGACTGGAGTTCTCCGGAGGCTGTGTTTCACATCCTGCGACGGCTGTCGGCCGGGCGGCCCTGCGATTTCTCCGGTGTGACGGGCTACCGGATGCTCGAACGTTGCGGCGGGGTTCAGTGGCCGTGGCCGGAGTCCGAAACGCGCTCTCGCGGGGAGGAGGCGGCGATGGAGATCCTGGCGGGTCCGTGCCGGGAGCGGAGGCTGTTTTCGGACGGTCGGTTCTTTACTCCGGATGGACGTGCCCGGTTTTGGTTCGAAGCGCCCGATCTCCCGCCGGACCGCCCGGATGACCGGTATCCGATGGTGCTGTTGACGGGGCGCGGGACCAGTGCCCAGTGGCATACCAACACCCGCACCGGCAAGTCGGAGGTGTTGCGACAGTTGTATCCCCAGAAGGCGTATGTGGAGGTGAACCCGTTGGATGCGGCCCGACTGGGCCTGCGGTCCGGGGAGCGCGTGGAGGTCAGCTCGAGGCATGCTGCCGTGGACGCGGTGGCTTTCGTGACGCCCGGGGTTCAGCCCGGGCAGGTGTTCATGCCGATGCACTATGGGGAAACCAACCGGTTGACGGTCCCGGCGTTTGATCCGCTCTCGCGGCAGCCGGCCTATAAGCATACGGCTGTGCGGCTCCGGCGCGCCACGGGCGGGGGCAATGGAAAGGAGGCCTCATGAATCGAGCGTTGATCGACATGGCAAGGGTGTTGGATCAGGGAGCATTTACATCCGAGCAGAAGGAGTATCTGGCCGGCCTGTTGGCGGGGGTGGCGCAGCGGGCGCAGTACCCGTTTGTCGGGCTCACGACCGAGGGGACTCTGACTGACGACCCCGCGCAGGGAGGCGCGAATTTGGCAGACCGGCCGACCTTTCACGGAACGCCGGTGGAGGAGCTGTGCAAGCAGGAGCGTTGGAAGTTTGAGGAGCACGGTTTGGATTGTTGGGATCGGATCCTGGCCCATGCGGAGGCGAACCGGTTCCCGGATGAGGAGAACACGTTTCGCTTTCGTTTCTACGGGTTGTTTTACGTGGCGCCGGCGCAGAACAGCCTCATGTTGCGGTGCCGCATCCCTGCCGGCGAGCTCACCGCCGCGCAGCTCAAGGGGCTGGCCGATCTTGCGGACGAGTTTGGGGACGGTCGCGCCGCGATCACCACGCGGTCGAACATCCAGATTCGCCAGATCCAGCCGAAAGACATGGTGCAGGTGTTGATCCGGTTGCAGGGATTGGGCCTAACGTCCAAGGGAGCCGGCGTGGACAATGTGAGAAACATCACGGCCTCTCCGACGGCGGGGATCGACCCTCAGGAATTGCTGGATGTGCGGCCGTATGCCCATGCCCTGCATCATTACATTCTGAATCACCGGGACCTCTATGACCTGCCGCGGAAGTTCAATGTCGCCTTCGAGGGCGGGGGCGCCATCGACACGCTGTCGGACACCAATGACCTCGGTTTCCTGGCCGTGCGGGTGACGGAGCAAAGTCTCCAGCGCTCCGGGGTTGCGGGGACGACGGCAGTTTCTCCGGGCCTGTATTTTCGGGTAAGGGTGTGCGGCATTACCGGGCACAAACAGTTGGCACAAGATGCGGGAATCTTGATCCCGCCCCAGCAATCGGTGGCTGTTGCCGCGGCCATGATTCGCGTGTTTGCAGAGCACGGGGATCGCACCAACCGCCAGCGGGCGCGGCTCAAGTACCTGGTGGATCGCTGGGGGCTCGACCGGTTTCTGGAGGAGACGCAAAAGCAGCTGGCATTTCCGTTGGTGCGGGTGCCTCTGGAGGCATGCGAGTTGCCCCCGCCGCCCGTGCGTCACGGACACATCGGGGTTTATCGCCAGAAGCAAAAGGGGTTGAACTACATCGGCGTGGTGATCCCCGTGGGACTGATGAGCAGTCGGCAGATGCGGCGCCTGGCGGAACTGGCCACCCACTATGGTTCGGGTTCGATTCGCTTGACGCCGTGGCAGAATCTGCTGCTGGTCGACATTCCGGACGCGTACGTGGAGACGGTGAAGCGAGGTTTGGTACGCATGGGGTTTCACTACGAGGCCACGAATGTTCTGGGAGGACTCGTGGCGTGCACGGGGAGCAAGGGATGCAAATATGCGGCCACGGACACCAAGGGCCACGCGGTGGCGGTGGGACAATGGCTGAGCCAGAGGGTGTCCCTGGACCTCCCGATGAACATTCATTTTACGGGCTGTCCGCATTCTTGTGCGCAGCATTACATCGGCGACATCGGGCTGCAGGGCGTGAAAGTGACGCTCCAGGGGGAAAGCGTGGAGGCATACAACGTGGTGGTCGGTGGCGGGACCGGGCCGGCAGCGGGGATCGGCCGCCAGCTGTTTTCGGGGATCCTGGCTACGGAGCTCCCCCGCCTGTTGGAACGCATGCTTCGGGTGTATCTGGAGCGCCGTCGGGGAGGGGAATCCTTCGTCGATTTCACCCGGCGGCACGAGCTCAAAGAACTGCAGGAGATGTTCAGTTCATGAGTGTTCGACCTGTCTCGGAACTTTTGGATCAGAAGCCGGGCGCGGTGGCGATGGCGGGGACGCCCGGCGGAAAATCGGAATCCGCATGGATGGGGTCGACGCTGCCGGACGGGTCGGGGGTCGATCGGCCGGCTTCCCGGCCCGGTGCGGCCACGGTTTCCCGGCCTCCGTTGCGGTGGGTGCCGGTCATTCCCGAATCGGCTCCGTTTACAGCGGAGCAACGGGCGTGGTTGAACGGGTTTCTGGCGGGCCTGTTTTCGTACGTGCCGGTGACCGAACCGGTGCCGCAGGCGCCGGAGCGATCGCTTCGGCCTTTGACCATCCTGTTTGGGTCGCAGACGGGGAATGCGGAGCGGCTGGCGCGCCGTGCGGCCCGGGAGGCATCCCGGCAGGGGTTCGTGCCGCGGGTTCATGACATGGCACAATACGACGTGTCGCAACTGGCCCGAGAAGAAAACCTGCTTGTCATCACGAGCACATACGGAGACGGAGAGCCTCCGGACAATGCCAAGGGGTTCTGGGAGGCGTTGCGTCGGGAAACGGCCCCGAGTTTGACGGGCGTTCGGTTCAGTGTTTGTGCCCTGGGGGACCGTAATTATCCGCGGTTCTGCCAGTTTGGTCGGGACCTGGATGTGCGATTGGAACGGTTGGGGGCGCGGCGGGTGGCTCCGCGGCAGGATTGCGACGTGGATTTCGAGGAACCCTTTGCACAATGGCTGCAGGCCGCGCTGAATGCACTCCTGAAGAATCCCGGGGCGGCGCCGTCCGGTCTCCGGGACGCCCCCCGTCCCCCGCATGAAGAAGTGCAGAGCGCGGCGCCGAAGGATGTCGCCGGGGAACCATCGCCCGCCGAGGGATCGCGTTACAATCGCCGCAACCCGTTTCCAGCCCGGCTGATTGAAAACCGGAGGCTGAGTGGACCGGCGTCGGCCAAAGAAGTCCGGCATTTTGTCGTGTCCCTGGAAGGCTCGGGCATGACCTATGCCTGCGGCGATGCCCTGGGTGTGTATCCCACGAATGACCCGGCTCTGGTGGAGGCGCTGTTACAGTGGCTGGGATCGGACGGGGAGGATCCGGTACCCGGCCCCGACGGGCAGGTGGTCCCGGTACGGCTTGCGCTTTTGAAGCATTACGATATTGCCCGGCCTTCCGACAAATGGATGGCGCTCCTGCGTGAGAGGGCGAAGGACAACGGGGCGTGTGCCGAGCTGCTACGGCCCGGGAACAACGGCGTTTCAGGCGACGGCAGCTGCTGGCATCTGTTGGATCTGATTGAGAAGTGTCCGAATCTCGGGTTGACGCCGGCGGAACTCGTAATGTGTCTGCGGCCGTTGCAGCCACGGCTTTATTCGATTGCCTCGAGCCCGCTGTGTTGTCCGCATGACGTCCATTTAACCGTCAACGTCGTGCGGTACGAGTTGCGGGGCCGCAAGCGCGGGGGCGTTTGTTCAACGTATTTGGCCGACCGGGCGGCCACGGAGGGGCCGGTGCCGGTCTTTATCCACCGGAATCCTTCCTTCCGACCGCCGGTGCCGGACACGCCGCTGATCATGGTGGGCCCGGGGACAGGGATCGCGCCTTTTCGTGGCTTCTTGCAGGAGCGCAGGGCCACGGGGGCACGAGGAAGGAACTGGCTGTTCTTTGGCGGCCAGCATCGGGAGTCGGACTTTCTTTACGAGGAAGAGCTGGAGGAGTTTCAGCGCGACGGGATCCTGACGCGCCTGGAGCTGGCCTGGTCGCGGGATCAGGAGCACAAGGTCTATGTGCAGCACCGGATGTTGGAACATGCCAGGGAGTTGTGGCGGTGGTTGGAAGAGGGGGCGGCCTTTTACGTTTGTGGTGATGCGAAACACATGGCGCGAGATGTGGATGCGGCGTTGCACGAGGTAATTCGGCGGGCGGGTGGTTTGAGTGCCGAGGCTGCCGCGGAGTACGTGGCCCGGATGCGAGCGGAGCGGCGATACTGCCGGGATGTGTATTGAGAAGCCTCCGGGCCCCGGCCGCCCGGGCGGGCACCCGGGGGTGGGGACGAAGAGGGAGGATTGTTCGAGAGTGGCCTGCGGGGTTTGAACAAGCGCGGCGGCACGACCGCGCCGCGGCGGTCTGTGTTTGTGCGGACGGGGGTGTGGACCGCGGCTCCACGAGGGGTGCGGGGCCGAAGCCGCGTAAGTCATGCTTGTGCGGGTGCTGTCTAAAATCGGCCGGTGAGCACGAGGCGGAGGGCGAAGGGTTCGGCGGGGTGAAAATGGACGTCTGCCACACCCTCGAGAGGTTCCCCGGGCAGGCGCGAGATGTAGTAATATTCGATGTCGTTGTCGCGGCGATCGAGCAGGTTGAAGGCTTGCAGGGCCACGGACCAGCGGGGGAGGAAGCGATAGCCGATTTCGGCGCTGACCAGGGCGGTGGCCTCGGAGCGCACGGAGTTGTCCTCGATGAGCGGGCGGGGGCCGAAGTATCGCAGGCGAAGGCTGCCGGAGAAGCGCCCGGCCTCGGGGACGGTGAGTCCTGCGGCAATGACCCACTCGGGGGCGCCGGGGATGTGATCGCCGGCCGGGTCGTCATCGCGAAAGCGGGCATGGGACCAGGCCACGTCGAGGTCGCAGACGAGCCAGGGGCGGAGGGTGAAGAAATTGGCCCATTCGACGCCGAAGCGGCGGCTGGGTCGGCTGGCCTCCGTGGTGCCGGCGTCTCCGAGGAAGAGCAGTTCGCTATCGATGTCGAGGATCCAGAGGCTCAAGGTGCTGTGGAGACCGTCGATCCAGGTGGTGCGCAGGCCGATTTCGGCGCCGCGGGTGGGCACCAGGGGGTCGACGGGTGAGACGGGCTCGCCCGAGGCCGGGTCCAGGCGAGTGGTGGCGCCGCGGCCGTCGTTGCTGTGGAAGCCCAATCCTGCGTTCAGGTAGAATTCAGTCCGCTTCCACGGTCCGAAAACCAGGCCGAGCTTGGGGCTCCAGAGGGCATCGGACTCGGAGCCACTGTTGACGGGCAGGTTGCTGTCCACCTCGTAGAATCCGGCGTCGAGTCGCAACCCGGCGTAGCTGCGCAGCCAATCGGACCATTGCTGGCGGTGGTACAGGTACGGACCGAGAGCGACCTGCGTGACGCGGTCGGCACGGATGGTTTCCCAGCGGAGACGGTTTTGGGTGCGATGGAGCCCGTTGCGGATGAAGTCGGCGCGGAGGTCCAGGCCAAAAGCCAGTTCGGTGGCATCCCAGAGGCGTGCGTGTTCGGTTTTGGTGCCGAGGATCCACCGGCGGTCGGCTTGTTCGAACTGGTCGCCCCGGTCCGGGTTGTCGAGGAAGTAAGTGAAGTTGGAGAAGAGGTCGAGGTCGTAGTGGGCGGCGTAGGCCAGGGCGCGGGTGCGGGATTGGGGGCGGTGTTGGGCCCACTGGGCCATCAGGTTGAAGCGGTGGGAGTCTCCCCCGCTGGTGGGATCCAGGGTGTTCCACTGGCTGAAGGTGGGGCCCACGGCACGGCGAGGGATTTGATCGGTGGCGTCCCACTCCCCCCGGTAGGCGGTGGCCAGGAGGCTGAAGCGTGTGCCGTCGCGTTCCGTGGACCAGCGAAGCAACGCGTTACCCTTGACGAAATGTTCGGGGTGAGTCCACGGACCGTCGTTATAGTGGCCTTCTATCGCGTAAAGCCAATCACCGGAGTCGAACCGGAAGGATTCTGCCCAGAGGCCCCGTGCGTAGTTGAAGCTTCCTGCTTCGAGTCGCAAGAGAGCGGAGGGCAGATGGCGGACGTAGTACAGGTCGGCGGCTCCCGCGGAGGAGAAGTCGCCGAGGTCTGCGTAGTAGGGACCTTTGCGGAACTCGAGGTAGTCGATGAGTTCGGGGATGATCGGGTTGAGGTCGAGATATCCCTGGCCGTGGGCGTGGGTGGGCAGGTTCAGGGGCATGCCTTCGAGGCTGGCGGCGAAATCGGTGCCGTGGTCGAGGTTGAAGCCCCGGAGATAGTATTGGTTGGCCTTGCCGGCGCCGCTGTGTTGGGAGGCGATGAGGCCGGGGACGGTTTCGAGGACTTCGGCCGGGCGGAGTTTGGGGCGGGAGTCCAGTTGGGCGGAGCCGATGTAGCCGACACTGGCGGCGTCGGCGATGCCGACGAGGTCATCGGCGCGGCCGGTGACGACCACGGGAGGAAGGGTTTGCGCCGGGGGGAGCGGTTGGGCGGTGGCAGGGGGGCGGGTCAGGGCGAGGAGAAGCCCGAGGCAGAGGCCGGGGTGGACCCATCGGGGCCGGAGCCGGGAGGGGGTGGAGGTGTTGGGTGTGACGCCTTTGGTTCGGGAGGGCCGTGTCGGGAACCGGTGTCGCCTGAGGATCTTCGCTTTCATACTTTTCAAATCTTTCGTAATACTGCACGGGGGCGACCGCGTGCAGCAAGTTGAAACCGGCAAGGGCCGGGGAGAATCGGCAGGGTTCGGGTGTCGGAGACATCCGCAAGCGCGGCCGGGTTTCGGGCGTCCTCGGCACGGGAAACCCGAAGAAACACGGCATTCGCGCGGGGAGTTGCGGAGTTGGCGCTTCAGGCCGGCACTGCGCCCGGGCAAAGTGCCGGGGGCCGGACCTCCGGCAGGAGAATTGGGGTGCCGGGGAGAGTGGAAAGCATTGGCTTCCGCCCTGGTTTGGGCCCCGGCGGCTGCGTGATCGCGCTTCCTCCCTCAGCCGGGTGCCTCTCCGGCACGCAGGGTTCGGGTCCGATGGGGACTTGCAAGCTTCCGGCCCGATTGGGTTGCCGCGCTTCTGAGCGGGATCCATTCCACTTCTCGCGGAGACCCTCATTCGTCCGAGGCGGCTTTTTGACCGAAGGGTGTACGATCGTTGCCGCTTTCGGTGGTGGAGGGGACGTGTGAAGGGATCCACGGGGCGGTGTTCGAATCAGCAGGTGTGCAGCGCCCGCGAAGAACGCGGCGGCAAGGATGACGGGCTGCCGATCCGTCTGGTGCGCTGGATGGTTGGAAATCGAACCCCGGATCGCGCGCAGGCTCGACCCGCCGTAATAACCAGGCGCCGGAAAAGAGCCGATTTCCTGGGAAAGCCCCCGCACAAGTTCTCGCCGTGGAAGGCGCCTGCGTTGAATCAAGGCGGTTTTCGAACATCGCGTGGTTTCCCTTCCCCGGGCAGCGGACGAGGGCCATTCCCAGGCGCGGGAGTTCGTTCGCTTGACGGTCGGGCAGGGTGGCGTCAGAGTGAGCAGTCACACGCGCCCATGGCAAACGTGGGCCGGAGGCAAGCGGATCATGAGCACATTGCACAATTTGTTCGACACGTTGCAGACGTTCGAGGTGGGCGACGGCCGGCGGGGCCGGTTTTACTCGTTGCCGCAGTTGGAGCGCGCGGGTTTGGGGCCGATTTCGCGCCTGCCGGTGTCGTTGCGGCTGGTGTTGGAATCGGTGCTGCGGAATTGCGACGGGCGGCGAGTGCCGGAATCGGCGGTGCGTGCGTTGGCGGCGTGGCGGCCGCAGGCGCCGCGCACGGAGGAGATCCCGTTCGTGGTGGCGCGCATTGTGTTGCAGGATTTCACGGGGGTGCCGTTGCTGGTGGATCTGGCGGCGATGCGCTCGGCGGTGGCGCGGATGGGGCGGAATCCGAAGCTGATCGAGCCGCTGGTGCCGGTGGATTTGGTGGTGGATCACTCCCTGCAGGTGGACGCGTACGGCTCGGCGGATGCGCTGCAGCGGAATCTGGAATTGGAGTTTGCGCGGAACCGCGAGCGGTACGAGTTCCTCAAATGGGGGATGCAGGCGTTCGAGACGTTCCGGGTCATCCCCCCGGGCATCGGGATTATCCATCAGGTGAATCTGGAGTATTTGGCGCAGGGGGTGTTGCGGGGGCCCGAGTCGGATGGGGAGCCGCCCCTGTATTACCCGGACACGTTGGTGGGGACGGACAGTCACACCACGATGATCAACGGGCTGGGCATCGTGGGTTGGGGCGTCGGGGGGATCGAGGCCGAGGCCGGGATGCTGGGGCAGCCGGTTTATTTCCTGACGCCGGACGTGGTGGGTGTGTACATGACGGGGAGTTTGCCCGAGGGCTCCACGGCGACGGATTTGGCGCTGACGGTGACGCAGTTGCTGCGTCGGACGAAAGTGGTGGGGAAGTTTGTGGAGTTTTTCGGTCCCGGGGCGGCGGCGTTGCCGGTGGTGGACCGGGCCACGATTGCCAACATGGCTCCGGAGTACGGGGCAACGATGGGGTTCTTCCCGATTGACGAGGCGTGTGTGGAGTATTTGCGCGCCACGGGGCGGAGCGAGGAACATTGCCGGTTGTATGAAGCGTATTACCGGGCCCAGGGGTTGTGGGGAATGCCGCAGCCGGGTCAGGTGGATTACTCCCAGGTGGTGGAGCTGGACTTGAGCACGGTCACGCCGAGCGTGGCGGGGCCGAAGCGGCCGCAGGACCGAATCGAGCTGCCGAATCTGCGCCGGGAGTTCTTCCGGGCTCTGCAGCGGCCGGTGACGGAAGGGGGGTTCGGGAAGAGTCGCCGGGAGTATGGGCGGGCGGTGACGGTGCGGATGGCTTCGGGGCGCCGGGCGCGGGTGGGCACGGGGACGGTGCTGATTGCGGCGATTACCAGTTGTACGAACACGTCGAACCCCAGCGTGATGTTGGCGGCGGGGTTGTTGGCGCGGAAGGCGGTGGAGTTGGGGTTGAAGGTGCCGGCGGGGGTGAAAACGTCGCTGGCGCCCGGATCGCGGGTGGTGTCCGAGTACTTGAAACGAACGGGGTTGCAAAAGTACCTGAATCGGCTGGGCTTCCATGTGGTGGGGTATGGATGCACGACTTGCATTGGCAACTCCGGGCCCCTGGATCCGGCGGTCGAGCAGGCGGTGCAGCAGCACGACTTTGTGGCGGCGGCGGTGTTGTCCGGGAACCGCAATTTCGAGGCGCGCGTGCACCCCAGCATCAAGGCGAACTTTTTGATGTCGCCGCCGTTGGTGGTGGCGTTTGCGCTGGCGGGTCGGGCCGACATCGACATGAGTTGTGAGCCGATTGGTTACGATCGGGAGGGGCGTCCGGTGTTCCTGGCCGACTTGTGGCCCACGGCGGAGGAACTGCGGGCGGTGATGCAGGAGGCGTTGCGGCCGGAGTTGTTCCGGAAGCTGTACCGGGATTTTGCCCGGCAGAATCCCAAGTGGAATGAAATCCCCGCACCCACGGGTCTGGTGTACAACTGGTCCCCGCAATCGACATACATTCAGGAGCCGCCGTTTTTCCAGGACTTCTCGCTGGAGCCGCCCGGGATTCAGCCGATCCTGGGGGCGCGGGCGCTGGGGATTTTTGGCGACAGTGTTACGACGGACCACATTTCGCCGGCCGGGTCGATCAAGAAAGATTCGCCGGCGGGACGGTACCTGTTGGAACAGGGCGTGGCCTTCGCCGACTTCAACAGCTATGGAAGTCGGCGCGGGAACGATCGGGTGATGACTCGCGGCACGTTTGCCAACGTGCGCATCAAGAACCTGATGCTGGGCGGCGAGGAGGGCGGGTACACGCTGCTGCAGCCCGAGGGCGTGAAGATGTCCATTTACGACGCGGCCATGGAGTATCAGCGGCGCGGGGTGCCGTTGGTGGTCGTGGCCGGGCACGAATACGGCACGGGTTCCTCCCGGGACTGGGCGGCCAAGGGGACGCGATTGCTGGGGGTGCGGGCGGTGATTGCGCGGAGCTTCGAGCGGATCCATCGGAGCAATCTGGTGGGCATGGGGGTCCTGCCCCTGCAGTTCCCCGAGGGGGTGAGTGCGCAAACGCTGGGCCTGAACGGGACGGAGGTTTACGAGGTACCGGATCTCGGGCCCGGGCTGCAGCCGCAGCAGATGCTGACGTTGCGGATTCGGCGGGCGGACGGGCGTGAGGAATCGGTGCCGGTGCAATGCCGCATCGATACGCCCATTGAGATCGATTACTACCGGCATGGCGGGATTCTCCCGTATGTGTTGCGCCAGTTGCTGATGCGGGCGGATGCCGCGGTGCGTGCCTGAAGCGGGGTCCAACGGGCAGTCCAGCCCGTCGGGGCACGCCGATGTTTTTGTGGTCACGGTCGCAAGCCGGGGGGAAATCGGTGTCGGAACGCCCGGTGGGGGAAAGAGAGTCCGAACGGTTGGAACGCCCGGCATGGTGGAGCTTGGGTCCGCGGAGATCCCGGCCGGCGTATGAACCCTCGGGGTGTTCCCCCAAGCAGGTTGGAAATGGCGGTGGCTCTCGCAGGTTGCCCCGCACGAGATTCTTTAAAGCGGGGATTGTGAAAGGGCGATCTTACGCGGTTCGGGGACCCGGGGTCGTGTACCCGAACGGTTGTGTGGTGGAAGCATCGGCTGCTTCGACGGCGACCGTGGGCGGGTGACCGGCCAAGAAAGGGGTTTCCGGCAACACGTCTGCAGAGGTTGCGAGGGTTCGTTCGGGCCGGTCAGGTGGCAGGCGGGGAGTGGCCCGGGTCGGTGGGCTTTCGTGGGACGTAGTTCTGGAACCGCGCTTTCCCGAGGCGGCTGTGTTGGTGCGGCAGGAACGGTGGCGTGTACCCGGACGGCGGGACCGGACCGGGGCAACGGGCCTCCTGACAAAGGCTTTGTCCCGACCCCGTGGCCGAAACGGGTGCATCTGGTGGAAGAACCGAACTTGTCTCGGATCTCGGATCTGCGAAGCAGGGGGCGGGGATGGGCGTAGAGGTGCGGGTCGAGGCAGGCGTGGAAGCGCGGTGCGGCAGGGACCGGGTGTCGATTTTGGCGGTTGTTTCAGAGCCGGTGTCCAGTTCCTGGACGGCAACTGTCCTGTTTGAAGACATGAGCGGCGCTGGCAGATGGCGTGCGGCGTGGGTTTAGCGGAGTTTTGGCAGGTGGTATCGGTCCTGCTCTGCAGAGGGGCATGATGGAGATTCTGGGCGCATATGCGGGGCTGAGCGTGGTGGCCTGGTTGGTCAGTTTGGTGGCGGTCCACTTTGCCCCAGTGGGTTACGAGGACGAGACCGGGTTCCACTACGGCGTCGAGGGGCATGGGATGGAGGCAGGGGAAGCTGCGCCGGAGCAGGTTTTGCCGCAGCCGGTCTGAGTTCCGCGCAAGCTTTTCCGGGTGGGTTCAAACCGCCAAGGGGGGATTTATGGTCCGCCCCCACGAGGGTGGGCGGCGGGAAACCATCGGGCTCCTGCCGGGGGATCGATCATTTGATCGCCGCTGAAAATCCGCGTGTCTCAGCGGGCCGTCTGCACCCCGGCAGGAGCTTCGTGGTTTTCGATTGAGCTTCGTTCGGTGGCCGCTGGCGCGGCCGTTCGACAGCGCGTTCTCTCGAGCCTCGTTTCCCGGGTCGCCACCGGTGGAACGGGTCGGGCTCCGGCACTGCTTTCTTTGCAGGCCCGGTCAGGGCCCGGGGGAAGTGGACGGGTTGTACTGGCGCGCCCGGGTGCGCTCGACCCGGAGGGCCTCTGTTTCGGCCTGGCAGGCGGCTTCGAGCTTCGAGACTGCGTAGGCACGGGCGACCCACCAGCCGATTACCGCGATGCCCAGGCCGGCCAGCAGATCCACGAAGTAGTGGAAGCGCAGGTAAAGGGTGGAAAACCAGAGAATCACGCAGGGGAGGCAGGCCAGCCAGAAATGCCGCCGGTGATGCTGCCAGTCGAACAAGAGCAGGTAGAGCGTGGCGGCGAAATGGATGCTGGGGAACACGTCCACACAGTTGCTTCCGTCATTCACGATGTCCAGGGTCAGGGGCAGCAACCAGACTCCTTCGAGGGGGCGATTGAACTCGAGATACCGATGCGGTCCGCCGGCAGGGAGGATCGTGTATCCCAGGAACCCGAGGCCGTAGAGGGTGAAGAGTCCCACGATGCACTGGCGAAATCGTGGCAGGTCGCGAAGGGCATACCAGCCGGGCGAGGCGATCAGGTAGTAGAAGAAGAAGAGGTAGCCGGCCATGGCGATGTCCACCAGCCACGGGTGGAGCCAACCCTCCCAGGCGACGGCCGGGGTTTCTCCGAGCAGGGCCCTGTCCCAGGCCAGTAACAGATCATCTGTCTTGGGCTGCAGGAGTGGCAGGGCCGGTTCCATGGCGTAGAAACTGATCCCCATGGCAGCCGGGTAGTACAGCAGCCGGATCCGCCAGCGGAGGGGACTCGGCTTTCGGCGTGCCCACATGATCACGCCGACGCTGCCGGCCAGGCACGTCCAGAAGACCCACGACCACGCGGCGGCCGCGCCTCCGGCGAGCGTGAGGCGGGCGGCCAGGATGGCCAGATATGCGCCAAAAACCCACTCGTGCGGGAGGATGCTCCGCAAACCCCGGAGATCGCCTTTGTGCTGACCGGGCGCGGGACCGGGGGACGGGCCTGAAAGGCCTGCAGCTTCGGGCAGCGGCCGCAGCTCCCTCGGGTCGGATCGGGACGCGGAGGACAGGGGACCGGGCGCCGGCATGTTACAAGGTTTTAAAAACCGCGGCGGCCGCGCGGACGGTGCTTTCGATTTCCGCTTCCGTATGAGCGGTGGAGAGGAATCCGGCTTCAAAAGGCGACGGGGCCAGGTAGATGCCGGCTTCGAGCATGCCGTGGAAGAAACGTCGGAATCGCTCGCGATCGCTGCGCAGGGCGTCGTCCAGGTTCCAGACGGGTTGGGAAGTGAAATAGAGGCCGAACATGGAACCGCAGCGGTTGAGGACCAGGGGAACTCCGGCCATTTGGGCGGCCTGACGCAATCCTTCTTCGAGTTGGGCTCCCAACTGCTCCAGCCGCTGGTAAACCGGGTTGGTGGCCGGGGGATGGGTTTCCACCCCCAACTCTTCCAGGGCGGTGATCCCGGCGGCCATGGCGAGCGGGTTGCCGCTGAGGGTGCCGGCCTGATAGACGGGCCCCAGCGGCGCCAGATGATCCATGATTTCGGCCCGACCGCCAATGGCCCCCACGGGCAGTCCGCCGCCGATGATCTTGCCGAGGGTGGTCAGGTCCGGTCGAATGCCGAAGCGTTGCTGGGCCCCGCCCGGGGCCAGGCGAAAACCGGTCATCACCTCGTCAAAGATCAGCAGGGCGCCTTCTTTTTCAGTGATTTGACGGAGAAACTCCAGCCAGCCGGGCCGGGGCAGGAACAGGCCGGCGTTGCCGGCCACGGGCTCGAGGATGATGGCGGCGATCTGTCCGGGGTAGGCGGCGAAGGCCGCCCGGACGGGTTCGGTCTCGTTGTAGGGCAGCACCAGCGTGTGTTTGGCGAAGTCGGCCGGGACGCCGGCACTGTCGGGATGGCCGAAAGTGAGCGCGCCGCTTCCGGCCTTCACCAGGAGCGAATCGACGTGGCCGTGGTAACAGCCGGCGAACTTGATGATTTTGTCCCTGCCGGTGAAGCCGCGGGCCAACCGGATGGCGGTCATGCAGGCTTCGGTCCCGGAATTGCACAAGCGGACTTTTTCGATGGTGGGAACGCTGCGGCAGATGAGCTCGGCCATGCGGACCTCGGCGGGGTTGGGGATCCCAAAGCTGGTCCCGCGCGCCGCGGCCGCCTGAACCGCGGTGACGATGCGCGGATGAGCGTGTCCGAGGATGGCCGGGCCCCAGGTCAGCACGTAATCCACATACTCATGACCGTCCACATCCCACACGCGGCATCCGGCGGCGCGCTCCACGAAGAACGGGTTGCCGCCCACGGCGCGGAAGGCGCGCACGGGCGAGTTGACCCCACCGACCAGCCATCTTTGTGCCGCGGTGAACAGTTCATCGGATCGGACGCGTGATCGCATAGCGAGCGCCAGACTACCCGTGTCGGCGGCGCAACTCCACGCCGAAAGGAGGTGCCGGCCGGCGCGGCGACTGAGTTGCCTCACCCAACAGGACCGGTATTCCGGACTTGCGCCCCCCGGCTGCGTCGGGGTAGAGAGCGACCGGACCAGTTTCCAAACAACCGCCAACCAACTGCGAACCCTGCGTGCTCGAGCTTATGGCTTCACGTGTGACCCCTTCCGCGGCCCGCGGCATGCGCCGGCGGGAATTCTTGAAACTGGGCGCAGCCGGCCTGGGGGCGACCGGCGTTCTGGCAGGTGCCCCGGCAGGATGGGGCGCGGCGCGGCCGGTGGCGCGTCGGCCGGACCGGCAGGCGGGTTGGACGCTGGTTTACGAAGGGGAGCGACTTCGCCGTGTGGCCTTTCCCCTGGGGGGCTTTGGCGCGGGAATGCTCTGTTTGGAGGGGACCGGCGCCCTGTCGCATGTGTCGCTGCGGCATCGGCCGGAGATCTTTCATGAGCCGGTCACGTTCGGCGCCGTGTGCATTCGCGGGGAAAAGCCGGTTGCGCGGGTATTGGAAGGGCCGGTGCCGGACTGGAAAAAATTCGGGCAGCCGGGCTCGGGCAACGGGGCGGCGGGCACGGCGTTTGGTCTGCCACGGTTCCGGGGGGCCCGGTTCGAGGCGCGGTTTCCCTTCGCCAGGGTGACCCTGTGGGACGCGCAGGTGCCCTTGCGGGTGCAGATCACGGGTTGGAGCCCGTTCGAGCCGGGGGATGCGGACGCCTGCAGTCTCCCCGTGGCCGCGTTGGAGTATCGGTTTACCAACCCAACGCGTCGGCCCCTGGACGTGGTGTTCAGCTGGAGCGCGCGGAATTTCATGGCCGTGGGACGGAATCCCCACGCCGTTCGAGCGGTGCCTGGCGGCTTTCTGTTGGAAGGGATCGCGCCCAAGGAACGAGGGTGGGAGTCCGGCGCCTTCACCGCCACGGTGGACGAGCCGGAGGTGCATGTGAACCATGCATGGTTTCGCGGCGGTTGGTTCGATCCGCTGACGATGGCCTGGAAGGACATTGCGGAGGGACGTTGCGTGGACCGGCCGCCGGTCACGGACGGCACACCGGCGCCCGGCGCCACGCTGTTCGTGCCGTTTCGACTCGAGCCCCGAGCGACTCGCACCGTTATCCTCCGGTTTGCCTGGTACGTCGGCGAGACAAACCTTCGCTACGGACGCGACCCCGAGGGTGCACCGCCCGTGGATCCCTACAGGCCGTGGTACGCCGCGCGGTTCAGCGGCATCGGCGAGGTGACGGAATACTGGCGGCGGCACTACGCCGACCTCCGCGAACGGTCGCAACGGTTCAGCGACTGTTTTCATGCCTCGACCCTGCCGCCCGAGGTGATGGAAGCTGTGGCGGCCAACCTCACCATCCTGAAGTCCCCCACGGTGTTGCGGCAGGCCGACGGACGGCTGTGGGCGTTCGAGGGCTGCAGCGACAACAGCGGATGTTGCCACGGCAGTTGCACGCACGTCTGGAACTACGCGCAGGCCATCCCGCACTTGTTCCCGGCTTTGGAACGCACCCTGCGCGAAACGGAGTTCGGCCCCTCGCAGGATGAACGCGGCCATCAACAGTTCCGCAGCAACCTGCCCATCCGGCCCACGGTCCACGATTTTCATGCCGCCGCCGACGGACAGTTGGGCGGGATCATGAAGATGTATCGCGAGTGGCGCATCAGCGGGGACACGAAGTGGCTGCGCCGGCTCTGGCCGCGCGTGCGCCAGTCGTTGGAGTATTGCATCACGACCTGGGATCCGCACCAGCGCGGCTGGCTCGAAGAACCGCATCACAACACCTACGACATCGAGTTTTTCGGACCCGACGGGATGTGCACGAGCTTTTACCTGGGCGCGCTGCGGGCGGCGGTGGAAATGGGGCGGGCGTTGGGGGAGGAAGTGCAGCGCTACGAAACCCTGCTGGCGGCGGGTCGCCAGCGCATGGAAACCGAGCTGTGGAACGGCGAGTACTTCATTCAAAAGGTGCAATGGTCGCCGGGGGCGGTGCTGCCGGGGGCCGACTCGCCCGAGGCGGCCGAACTCATCCGGCGCGAGGGGCCGAAGTACCAGTACGGCACCGGCTGTTTGTCGGATGGTGTGCTGGGGGACTGGCTGGCGCGGATGTGCGGAGTGCCGCCGGTGCTCGACGAGGCCAAGGTACGCCAGCACCTGCTGTCGGTGTACCGTTACAACCTGAGGGAGGATTTGACGGATCATGCGAATCCGCAGCGGCCGAGTTATGCCTGTGGTGCCGAGGGCGGTTTGCTGCTCTGTACCTGGCCCAAAGGAGGCATGCCCTCGCTGCCGTTTGTGTATTCCAATGAGGTCTGGACCGGGATCGAATACCAGGTGGCCTCTCACCTGATGCTGCTGGGCCACGTGGCGGAGGGCTTGCACATCGTGCGCACGGCCCGGGCGCGCTATGACGGCCGGGTGCGAAACCCGTTCAACGAGTACGAGTGCGGCCACTGGTACGCGCGGGCGTTGTCGAGTTATGGCCTGTTGCTGGCGCTGAGCGGGGCCCGATACGATGCGGTCACGCGAGTGCTGCATCTGCGTCCGCGGCTGCGCGGGGATTTTCAATGTTTCATCGCCACGGCCACGGGCTACGGCCTGGTGGGTGTACGCCGCGGGCGGCCCTTCCTGGAGGTGCGCGGCGGGCGCATCGACGTGGCCGAGATCAGGCTGGAGCGATAGAGCGACCCGGACCAGGGCATTGCGGCAGGGCGCAACGCCCCCGGGCCGCCGGCCCGGCGATTGGTGGGCAGGGACCGCGGGGTGGCGACGGCGCGGGGAGACAACCCCAGCGCCCGGCGGACCTTTCGAGTCCGGGCGCCGGAGTCGTGGGGCCCAATCCCCAACCGCCCCCCGGACCTCTTTGAAGCGTTCGGGCGGGTGCGAAGGCCGGACTGGGCTGCCTGGTTCGCCGGGACGCGCGGCCGGCGACACAGGGGTGGACGAGGAAAAGCGGGTTGACCGGCGCGGTTCGTCGGCTAGCATGCTTGCTTAAGTTTCTGGCAAGGACAACAAGGAAGACAAAACGAAACCTATGGCAGTCAAAGTTGCGATCAACGGATTCGGTCGGATTGGACGGCTGGTGTACCGCGCGCTGGTGGAGCAGGGCATGGTGGGCCGGGACATTGACGTGGTGGCGGTGGGCGACATTGTTCCGGCGGACAACCTGGGCTACCTGCTGAAGTACGATTCCACCCAGGGGCGGTTTCAGGGCACCATCGCCTCGGAGAAATCCAGCCCGGACCGGCCGGATGACGACATTCTCATTGTGAACGGCCACCGGATGCAGGTGGTGAGCGCCAAGGATCCCTCGCAGTTGCCGTGGAAGGATCTGGGGGTGGACGTGGTGATCGAGGCCACCGGCCTGTTCACGGACGTGGAGAAGGCCAAAGGACACCTGACGGCCGGAGCCAAGAAAGTGATCATCACCGCGCCGGCCAAGGGGGATTGCCTGACCGTGGTCATGGGGGTCAACCATGACAAGTACGACCCGTCCCGACATCACATCGTTTCCAATGCTTCCTGCACCACCAACTGTCTGGCGCCGCTGGTGTACGTGTTGCTGAAGGAGGGCTTCGGCGTCGAAGAGGGCCTGATGACCACGGTCCATGCCTACACGGCCACGCAGAAGGTGGTCGATGGCCCCAGCAAGAAGGACTGGAAGGGCGGCCGCACGGCGGCGATCAATTTGATTCCCTCCAGCACGGGGGCGGCCAAGGCGGTGGGTCTGGTGCTGCCCGAGGTCAAGGGCAAGCTGACCGGCATGGCGTTCCGGGTGCCGGTCCCGACGGTGTCGGTGGTGGATCTGACCGTGCGCACGGTGAAGGAGACCAGCTATGCCGAGATCAGCGCGGCCATGAAGCGGGCCAGCGAGACCTACCTGAAGGGCATTCTTGGTTACACCAACGAGGAGGTGGTCAGCACCGACTTCATCCATTGTCCGTTGTCCTCGATCTACGATGAAGGCTCGGGCATTGAACTGAACAAGCGCTTCTTCAAGCTGGTGAGCTGGTACGACAACGAGTGGGGCTACAGCTGCCGCGTGGGCGATTTGCTCAAGCACATGATCCAGAAGGGCATTTGACGCGGGGCACACCCACAGCCTGCGATCCGCCGGCGGTCCCCCGGGGCCGCCGGTCTTTTTTCCTCCGGGCCGGCCGGAGATTCGGAAAGGGGGCCGGGGCAGTCGGAGTGTTCCGGACGGGCGGTTTGAGAGGCTGCTCCGCCCGGGCGCGGCATGCTGAGGCGGCGCGTGCGAAAAGCCTTGGCATGGGCGGTTCGGCAGCGGTATCAAGTGCGCCGTCCGAATCGTTCGGATCTCGCCCGTGAAGATCCGGACCGTCGTCACGTTCCGCCCGGCGCATCGGTTCCTCTACGACCTGGAGCGGTAGTGAAGGACGTGTGGGCATGAAAGAACCCCTTTTTTTTGCAGCTGCGGTGGCGCGACCGCTGTCCACCGAGTGGGAGCTGGTTTACATTTGGAGCCAGGCCCGGCCCGAGGGCAAGGTCATCATCATTTGCCTGTTCCTGTTTTCGATCATGGCCTGGTCGGTCATGATTTCGAAAGCCCTGCAGATGCGGCGGGCGCGGAAGCTCAATCAATATTTTCTGTCGGCCTTTCGGTCGCAGAAGCGCTTGTTGGAGTTGTTCGATCGGCGCGTGGAGGCGGAGGGATGCCCGTTGTTTGTGGTGTATCAGGCCGGTTGTGCCGAACTGGATGCACGCCTGCGGGGGGCCGATGGGGAAACGCGGCGCCGGCATGTGTCGCTGAAGGGCATGGAACATGTCAAACGCGTCCTCGAGAATGCGGTGGCGCAGGAGGCTTTGAAACTGGAATCGGGTTTGATTCTGTTGGCCATTGCGGTGAGCGGGGCCCCGTTTCTGGGGCTGTTGGGCACGGTTTGGGGCGTGATGAGCACCTTTGCCGGCGTGGCGCAGCAGGGCACGGCCACGCTGACGGCCATGGCGCCGGGGGTGGCGGCCGCGCTCATCACCACGGTGGCCGGTTTGTTGGTGGCCATTCCCTCGATGTTCGGTTACAACTGGCTTTTGCATCACCTGCGGGTGCTGACGGTGGAGCTGGACAATTTCGCCCAGGAGCTGGCGTCGAAGATGGAAACGGAGTTTTTGGCCGAGGATTGATGCGGGGCCGGAGGAGCCTGCCATGCGCCGGTTCAGTCAACGAACGCACCTGGTCACGCTGAGCGAGATCAACATCACGCCCTTGCTGGATCTGGCGTTCGTGTTGTTGATCATCTTCGTGATCACGACCCCGTTGCTGGAGCAGAGCATTCCGTTGAAACTCCCGGAGGGCGGGCAGCCGGACCGGCCGCTGGATCCGCGCCAGGTGCGCACCGTGGAGATCACCGCCCAGGGCGTGTATTATCTGGACCGGAGGCCGGTGCGACTGGATCAGCTGGAGGCGCAGTTGGCGCAGGAGTTTCGCGTGAACCCGAACCTGGTGGTGTACATCCGGGCGGACGAAAACGGGCCGTATCGACATGTGGCGGCCCTGTTGGACCGGTGCCAGCGGCATGGGATCACGCGGTTTTCGCTGCGGACCGAACCGGTACGACGATGATGGATCGGTGGCAAAGGCGCGGTTTGATCGTGTCGCTGGTGCTGCACGCCCTTTTGGCGGCAGTGCTGGTGTTCGGACCCGCCTTCCGGGCGCGGGGTCCGTCCGTGCCGGATTTGCCGATCCTCGAGATTCTGCCGGCGCGGTTGGTGGACGAACCTTTCTCGGGCGGCGGCCAGCCGAGGGCGCAGCCTCCGCCGCCGGCCCCGCCGGTCCCCGAGCCGCAACCTCCCCCACCCCGGCCTGCGTCGCAAACTCCGGTTCAGCCATCGCGGCCGACTTCCCCGCCGGAACCCTCGCCCAAACCTCAGCCGACGCCGTCCGCGCGGCGGTTGCCGGAGGTGAGCACCAAGCTGGTCACGCGGCCGCGGGCGACTTCCCAGGCAGAACGCAGTGTTCGCGACGCGGCGGCGGAGCAGGCACGTCGCGAGGCCGAAGCCGCGGCCCGCGCACGCCAGGAGGCCCTCAATCAGGCGCTCAGCCGCCTTCGCGATCTGGCCAGTTCCGGCGCCGAGGTGGCGGTGCCGGGTCCGGGGGGAGAGGCCTATGCGAATTACGCGCAGTATGTGAAGACGGTGTACACGCGGGCCTGGTTGGTGCCGCCGGACCTGGACATCGAGGATGCCACCGTAACCACGTCGGTGACCATTGCCCGCGACGGTACGGTGGTGTCCGCGCGCATTGTGCGCGGGTCGGGTCATCCCGCCGTGGATGCTTCCGTGCAGCGGACATTGGAGCGGGTGCGCACGATCGGGCGTGAGTTTCCCGCGGGGGCCAGGGAGGACCAGCGGACTTTCACCATTCATTTCAATCTCAAGGCGAAGCGTTTGACCGGATGAAGACACGCACGAACCAGGGATGGTGCAGTGGGTGGGGGCTGGCCGTCTTGTTTTGTGTGACGGCGGCAGCCCAGGAGATCGAAATCCGCAGGGAATTGTTGTGGCAGCCGGGGACGGCCCGGCCCGTGCCGATTACCCTGACCGGATTCGAAGGGGAGGTTGCTGCGGTGTTGCGGTTCGATCTGGAGGTGGCGGGTTTCCAGATCGTCGGTCCCGATGCCGCCCAGTATGAGTTGCGGGGGAATCGGACGGGGACCGGGTTGCAGGGCACGCTGGTGGATCGGGTGTCGCAGGCGGCGTTGTTTGCCCGGGCGTACAGTGGGGCCTCGTTGCGTCAACAGGCGCATGCTCTGGCGGATGATGTGGTGTTGGCAGTGACGGGTCGGCCCGGGATTGCGCAGACGCGGATTGCCTTCAAGGTGGAGAGCGGGGGGACCAGCGAGATTTACGTCAGCGATTATGACGGGCATGGTGCCCGGCCGGTGACGCGGGACCGGAGTCTGGTGGCTGCGCCCTGTTGGGTGCCGGGTCGGCCGGTGCTCTACTACACCAGCTATAAAAGTGGCAGTCCGGATATTTTGCGGCATGACCTGACGACGGGGCAGCGGCAGGTGGTGGCGGCTCATCCGGGTTTGAATACGAGCGCGGCCATTTCACCGGACGGTCAGCGCATGGCCATGATCCTGAGCAAGGACGGGGCGCCGGAGCTGTACGTGGCCCGAGCGGACGGCAGGGATTTGAAGCGCCTGACGTTCAGTCGAGAAGACGAGTCCTCGCCGACGTGGTCGCCGGACGGGCGCTGGATCGGCTTTGCCACCCGCCAAGCCGGGCGCCGGATGCTGGCGCGGATTTCGCCGGGTGGTGGGGAGCTTCAGCGGATTGGGACGGCCGGGGTGGCCAATCCGTCCGAGCCGGACTGGTCGCCGGACGGTAAATGGATTGCTTTCACCGCACAAATGGGGGGGTTCGAGATCTGTGTGGTGCCGGCGGAGGGCGGGGCCGCCACCGTGCTGGTCAGCGGGGAGGATCCTTCTTGGGCGCCGAACTCGCGCACGTTGATTTTTACGAGGCGACAGGGCGATCGGCGCGTCCTGTCTTTGCTTGACGTGGCCACCCGGCAGGTCAAGGATGTGGCCCGGGTTTCGGGTAACAGTTCTCAGCCCAGCTGGGCGCGGTAGGTCGGCTTTGAACCAAACACACATGAAAACGGCGAAATTTTTGCAGATGGGGGTGGCGGCCCTGGTACTGGTGGTCGCGGTGGCGGGCTGCAAGCGGAATCCGGCAGGGATCACACCCCTGCCCCCGCCGGCCCGGGTAGGGCCGAGCGAACCGGCGCCCGGCGGGATCATTGGAGGGCCGGTCGGGCCCGGGGTGACGGAAACCGAGCTGCCCAGTCCGGTGGGTACTCCGTTGCCGCCACGAGGTTCGTACGACGGCTGGCCCGAAGACCGGGAGACCTTCAAAGCGCAGACCGTCTACTTTGACTTTGACAGCTCGGTGATCAAGAGCTCGGAGCGGCCCAAGATTGACGTGGTGGCCGCCCACTTGAAGGCCAATCCCTTCCATGCCGTGAAGGTGGAGGGCCACTGCGATGAACGGGGCACCGAGGAGTACAACCGGGCCCTGGGAGAGCGACGGGCCCTGGCGGTGCGAGAGGTCCTGCTGGCCGCGGGGATTGCCCCGGAGCGTATCGTCACCATCAGCTACGGGGAGGATCGTCCGGTGGACCCGGGACACAACGAAGAAGCCTGGCGGAAAAATCGTCGGGCGGAATTTGTGTTGCTGACGCCGCCGCGGTGAGTGGGGAAAGGGCGGGGTTGGCCGCGGGGGGACCGAATGCGGTTGCCCCTTTACAAGTGGCAGGGTTGATCTAGAGTGCGTCCGGGGACGCGAACGGTCCTGCACCTTCCCATTCGTGCGGAGGCTTGCAGGGCGGCTTCGCGTCGGACTCAGCAAGGGCAACGCAGAGCGAACAGCAGAAACCGGGTCGCAGGCAAAGGGAAAGCACGGTGCAGATATGACGAACGGGATCATGTTGGCGTTCCTTGGATGGCCCGAGATTGTGGCCATCCTGGCGATCGTTTTGCTGCTGTTCGGGGCCAAAAAGCTGCCGGAACTGGCCCGCGGCCTCGGCAAGGGCATTCAGGAGTTCAAGAAAGCCACGCAGGATGTGCAGAGCGAGCTGGAGCGGGCGATCGAGGAACCGCCTCCGCCGCCCCGGCCGGTCCCGCCGCCGACTCCGACTTCCACCTCCGGTCCCGCCTCTCCGACTTCGCAACCGACACAACCGCACAACCCGCCCACGGCTTGAGTCCGGGCAACTGTTGGTGCTGACAGGCTGCGATGGCCGACGAGGCAGACGAGACGTTTTACGACGAGGAGGAAAGCGAAGGAGGTCCGGTCAAGCCCTTTCTGGAGCATCTGGAAGACCTGCGCTGGACACTGATCAAGGTGTTTACCTCCTTGGCGGTGGCCATGCTGGTCTGTCTGGTTGCAGGGGATCATCTGGTGCGGTTTTTGACCTACCCGCTTCAGGCGGCGTCGCGTTTCTACACGCCGCCGCCGGGTTCGCTGGTCACCGTCCATTGGGGCACCAATGTGCTGGCGCGGCTGGACCGATCCACCCTCGGCCAATGGTTGCCCGGTTGGTCGACGAACGTGCAGGCCCTGAACGTGGTGCCCATGCACGTGAACGGCCAGTGGGTGCTGGCGCTGCAGCCCGAGGCGCAGTCCCCCGTGCCCGAACAAGATCCGTTCGTCCTGCTGAAGAACTACAGCCCGATCAGCGCCTTCATGGTCGCCATCAAGTTGGCGTTGTACGGAGGGCTGGTCCTGGCCCTGCCGTTCATGTTGTACTTCATCGGACAGTTCGTGTTGCCCGCCTTGAAGGTCCACGAGAGACGTTTCGTGCTGCGCGCGCTGGGCGTGGGGGGCTTTCTGTTCCTGCTGGGGATGGCCTTTTGTTACTTCGTGATGTTGGAGGTGGCGCTGGGGGCGACGGTGCAGTTTTCCGCCTGGTTGGGGTTTCGTGCCGACGAGTGGCGGGCCGAGGACTACATCACCTTTGTCTGCATGTTCATGTTGGTCATGGGCGTGAGCTTCGAGTTGCCCATTGTGCTGCTGGCCCTGGTGAAGATCGGGCTGCTGGATTATGAAAAGCTGCGCAACTTCCGACCCTACTGGGTGGTGGCGGAGCTGGTGATTTGTGCGTTCCTGACTCCCTCGGGCGATCCGTTCACGATGTTCCTAATGGCCATTCCGGTGCACATCCTTTACGAGATCAGCACCCTCATTGCCTGGTGGTGGGCGCGCCGGGAACGGCGTCTGCAGGCCACCGGCGCGGAATGACCGGCCGGAAACGGGGTTGACGGCGGCTGCGGCCGCGGGATGGCCGAGGGCCCGGGGACCCGAACTCGAACCTTGCCGGTTTTGGTGGGACAGCAGAGAGGCCCGACGGATTTGCCTCGATGCCGCCCTCCTTCTGTCCATTGTTTGGACGGAGCTGCCCAAGGCCTGAGGGAAAAAAGTGCCGGTCGAAGCAGCGGCCCGGAGCGGCTTGCAGCGGGACTGGCCGGATTCCCTGGCGGGCGAGGTTCTGCTGTTTTTGCGAGGAAATGCTCCCCCGGCTGCGTCCGTGGCTTCCTGTGGCTTGGACCCCGGAGAGTCGAAAAGGCTGCGTGGCGTTCGCACTCCGAACGAACGGCGGCCAGCGTCCTGCACACAAGCGGGTTGGAACGCGGGTTGCTGCGTGAGCTGACACTGAAGCGACGTGTCTAGTGCCCCGCGGCCGGGCGTGACTCGGGTCGGGCCTGGCCCGGGGCGGAGACTTGCGCAGACGAAAGACCCGTTATGCCGGCGTATGTGTACGTGGCCCGGGACAGTGTGACCGGGAGGGAAGTTCGAAGCGTGGTGGAGGCAGCCTCGGAGCAGGCCGCGATTGCTGCGTTGCTGAACCGGAACCTGTTGGTGCTCTCCATTCAGGAGCGCGTGGGCAAGAAGGGGCGCACCGCCGGGGGACGCGTGGCGTTGCAGGACCTGGTGTTGTTCACGCGCCAACTTGCCACGATGATCGACGCGGGCTTGGCGATGGTGCAGTCGCTGCAGGCACTGGCGGAACAGACCACCAACAAAGTGATGCGGGATGTGATCCGGGACGTTTGTGCCCGGGTGGAGAGCGGCGACAGTTTTTCCGAGGCGTTGCAGAAGCATCCCAAGGTGTTCAGCCGCCTGTACGTCTGCATGGTGGCGGCCGGGGAAAAAGGCGGGTTGCTGGCGGAGATTCTGGCCCGTTTGGCCACCTACCTGGAGAACACGGCGCGGCTGCGCAAAAAGGTCAAATCGGCCATGATGTACCCCACGGTGGTCACCATTGTGGCCATCCTGATCACGATCTTCCTTCTGGTGAAGGTGGTGCCGGTGTTCGGCGAGATTTACAGCAGCTTCGATGCGAAACTGCCGGGCCCCACCCAGTTCATGATCGATCTGAGCCAGTTTGTGAAACGCTACATCCTGCTGTTGCTGGTGGGCGGGGTCGCGCTGGCCTATGGGTGGTTGCATTTCATCAAGACCCCCGTGGGCCGGCGCTTTTGGGACGCGTACCGGATTCGCATGCCCATCTTCGGGGTGTTGGCCCACAAAATCTGCCTGGCCCGGTTCACGCGGACGATGGCCTCGCTGATTCGCAGCGGTGTGCCGATTCTGGAGGTGCTGCAGATCGTGTCGCAGACGGTGGGCAACGTGGTGATGGAAACCGCGATCAAGGCCGCCGCCGTGGACATCGAGCGGGGCGAGGGCATTTCGGCCGCCCTGGCGAAGCACCCGGTGTTTCCCGCCATGATCATCCGCATGATGACCGCCGGGGAACAGACCGGCAAAATCGACAACATGCTCGAGCGGGTGGCCAACTTCCTGGACGAGGAGGTCGAGACGGCCCTTTCCGGCCTGACCTCGCTCATCGAGCCGATTCTGATTGTGTTTCTCGGCATCGTCATCGGCGGGATGGTGATCTGTATGTTCCTGCCGATCTTCAAGATGTCGGAGATCGTCAGCGGCACGGGTCGCCGTTGAGCGGGGCGAGCGACCGGAGGCCCTGCGGCGCGGGGCGACGCCCCTCCGGCAGAGAAGGTGGGAAGAGGAGCCGGGCCGAATTTACCCCGCCAGCTCCGGTCGGGCCAGGGCGCGATCCAGCCGTTCCAACACCCGGGACCGACCCAGCACTTCCATCAGGTGGTACAGGCTGGGACCGGCGGTGCGCCCGGTACAGGCCAGGCGGAGTGGGTGCACCAGCACGGCGGGTTTGACCCCCAACTCGGCCGCCACGGCTTTCAGGGTGGACTCCAGCGTGGTCGCATCGAAGGCGGGTGCATCCGCCAGGGCTTGTCGCAGCCGGCGCAGTCGGGGCCCGTTTTCGGGCACGAAATGTTTCGCCGCCGCTTCCGGGTCGTAGTCCACGACGTCCCGGAAGTAGAATCCCCCGTAGTCCGGCAGTTCGCAGAATCGTTTGATCTTGCCGTAGCAGGTGTCCAGGGCCGCCTTGACGTAGGCAACCGGGTACCGGGTCGTGTCCAAGCCTGCCCGGGCCAGGGCGCGCACCCCGAGTTCATAAAACCGTTCCACGGGCAACTCGCGCATGTATTCGCCCTGCAACCAGAGCAGCTTCTCGGGGTCGAAGCGCGCGTTGTGCCGCAGGACCTGGGGAAGGTCGAATCGCTCGATCAGTTCGGGCAGGCTGAGCTTTTCGCGATTGTCCTTGGGAGACCAGCCCAGCAGGGCCAGGTAGTTGACCAGTGCTTCGGGCAGGTAGCCCTCGTCGCGGTAAAAGTGCACCGCAGCACCCCGGTCGCGCTTGCTCATTTTGGAGCCGTCGGGATTCAGGATCAGCGGGATGTGGGCATAGTGGGGTGGCTTGACCCCGAAGGCTTCGAACAGCGCGATGTGTTTGGCCGTGTTCACCAGGTGATCTTCACCGCGAATCACGTGGGTGATGCCCATCTCCAGATCATCCACCACGTTCGTGAGGTGGAAGACGGGCTGCCCGTCGGATCGCAGGATGACAAAGTCCGGGTCTTGTTCCTCCCGATCGGTGAGGCGGCGCACGACCTCTCCGACGATCAGGTCCCGGATGACCACCGGCTCGCGCTTCATGCGGAACTTGACGGCGCCGTCCTGTTCGTAGGCCAGGCCGCGGGACAACAGGGCTTCCACACGCTGCAGGTAGAGGTGCTTGCGCTGGCTCTGGAAGTAGGGTCCGCGATCCCCCTTGCAGGGGCCGGTGGCCTCGCCGGTCAGGGGCCCCTCGTCCCATTCCAGGCCCAGCCAGCGCAATCCGTCGAGGATCACCTCCACGGCCTCCTGCGAGTTGCGGGCGGCATCGGTGTCTTCGATCCGCAGGATGAAGACGCCGCCGTGGTGCCGCGCAAACAGCCAGTTGAACAGGGCGGTGCGCGCACCTCCGATGTGCAGGTACCCTGTGGGACTCGGTGCGAATCGGACTCGTACCTTCATCGGGGCGATTTAATCATGCCGGCCCCGGGGGCACACTTCGAAAATCGGAGCTTTTGACCGCGGTGAAGTGCTGCGCCCCGGTCCCCTGCGCAATCAGCGGCTCAAGAGGTTTCAGGCGCTCTGCGGCTCCCTGCGGGGCACCCGCCGGGGGATGCACCGCCCGGGGACAAATCCCGGCCCGCATGTGCACCGACTGTTGGTGCGGTGAGCTACGACATTACGGTCGAAAGCGACCGCCGGTTCGATGGCCAGGGGTGGCCTTGGCATCCGATGCGGGCCCGAGCCTGCCCGCGTGCCTGCCCGCCGGTGACGCACACGTCGGCGCCACGCAAAAACGCAGTTCTTTCGGTTCAAACGCCTCGCGACCCGGCTTCCGCAAGGGTCACATCGGGGGAGGTCCAGACTCCGGTTCCCCATCCGACCTTCCCCGGTGACTCCCGCGCCAACGGACAATTGGCGAAAACGTTCGCCTTTTGATCGAGCAAAATCTGGCATTGACGGCTGGCCGACGTGGGCTAAGGTTGGCTCGGTGACCCCGCAGGCAGGTCACGCGCGAACCATGTCAATGCAACCGGCCAACAGCCCGGACCGCCGGTGCCGCAGGGCGGCCTTCACCCTGCTGGAATTGTTGCTGGTCATCGGCATCCTCGGCGGTTTGACGGCCCTGCTGTTTCCGGCCCTGGTGCGGGCCCGGCAGCAGACCCAGGCGATTGCGTGCATGAACAACAGCCGTCAGCTTGCGCTGGCCTGGCAGATGTACGCGGACGATCACGACGGGGTGTTGGTGCCCAATCTCCACGGTTCGGAGACCCGCCGCGGCCGGAATCCCAACAACTGGGTGAGCGGGTGGATGGATTGGACCAGCAGCAGCGACAACACCAACACCACTTTCCTAACCGATCCCTATTATGCGCGGCTGGCTCCCTACACCATGCGATCGGCCCGCCTTTACAAATGCCCCGCCGATCAGTACCGCAGCCGCCAGAACCCGGGCCCGCGCGTCCGCAGCATTTCCATGAACGCGGCCCTGGGCGCGGGCAACAAGACCAATTTCGCCGGTTGGGTGCCTCCCTTCTTTTTTGCCCTTCGGCTGACGGACATTCAGACACCTCCGCCGGCCCTGGCCTGGCTCTTCGTGGATGAGCATCCCGACAGCATCAATGACGGCTGTTTCTTCCTGAATCCCTGGCAGAGCGGCAGCGACGCCTCTTGGCGCGATCTGCCGGCCAGTTATCACCGCGGCGCCGCCGGGTTTGCCTTTGCCGACGGACACGCCGAAATCAAAAAGTGGGTGGACCCGCGCACGCCGCAGCCGGTGCGGATGGGGGACTTCCCGGGCCTGGCCGTCCCTCACAGCGAGGACTACGAGTGGATGGCGAATCGGACGCCTCGCCAGTAGGCGCGCCCGGAGCCGTATTGGGCCGGTTTCTGACGGATCCGGGGTTTTTGGTTCGAACGCGTTTCTCCGCCTGCTTTTGGCCTTGCAAGTGCGGGGTGCATCCTTTTGCCGCGGACACGATGCCCGGTTCATCGAGTGGACCGGCCCGGGCCGGTGTGGGCAGCGTGGGAGGGAGATGGCCGGGCCCTCCACGGGCTTGAAATCGGCGGGGCGATCCCTATCGTAAAGTTCGCCGGACCGGGCTGAGGCGATCGACACGCCCCCGCTCCCGAACGGGTCCGGCCCGGCGCCTCGACGATCATGCCCAAACGGGCCAAAGTCTGGTTGTCCATCGAGCAAGTCCGGCAGGCTGCGGAGGCCGGCGATCCGGAGGCACAGTGCTATTACGCCATCTGCTTTCAGACGGGCCACAACGTGCCGGTGGATCATCGCGAGGCCGTCAAGTGGTTCCGGCGTGCGGCCGAACAGGGCAACGCCACGGCGCAATGTTACCTCGGGTACTGCTATCAGACCGGTCAGGGCGTGGATCCGGATCCGGTGGAGGCGGCCCGATGGTTCCGGGCCGCGGCCGAGCAGGGGGATCCGGCCGCCCAGTTCAATTTGGGCGTTTGTTACGAGACGGGCAGCGGGGTCCCGCAGAGCGAGGAGGAAGCATTCAAGTGGTATTTGGCGGCGGCGGAAAAGGGCGAGCCACAAGCGCAGTTCAATGTGGGGGTGTTTTACGAACAGGGGCGCGTCGTGAAACAAGACTATCGGCAGGCGGTCAAATGGTACCGATTCGCCGCCGAACAGGAGTGTGCTCCGGCCCAGTGCAATTTGGGCCTGTGTTACGAATTGGGACGCGGCGTGCCGCAGAACACGGATGAAGCGGTGCGATGGTTCATTCGGGCCGCGCGCCAGGGCGACAAGACTGCGCAGCACAACCTCGGGCTTTATTACGCGCGCGTGGAAGCGATTCCGGACCTTGACGACCCGCGTTTGAAGGAACTCTGGAGCGGCTCGGGCGAGGGTGGCTCGGAAAGCGGTCAGTGATCTTCCGGTTTTCTCGGCCGCGGGCGAGCGGGTCCCTGTGGTGCTCACCAGGCTGTTTGCCTGTTGATTCTGAGAACGCCGCGTGGTGGGGTGCTGTTCGCTTTTCAAAACCTTCCCCGGCTTGCGTGGCGATGACCCCGGCGGGTTGGGACCCTAGGGGACGCTTACGGGGGAGCTCGGCGTGCGTCAGAGTGTCAGTCGATGAACCCGGGGCTTCGGGCGGTCAGAAGGGCCGAGGGGACAAGGCTGGAAGGGAGGGGCCACCGCAGCATTGAATCCGGACCGCACGCTTGGTTTGCTGGGCCGGTACGGGACATGAAAACCAGACGGGTAGCCATAGTGGGAGCGTCGGGGTACTCCGGCGAGGAACTCGTTCGACTGTTGTTGGGGCATCCGGGGGTGGAGCTGGTGGCGGTCACGTCGCGCCAATACGCCGGCCAGACCCTGGCCCAGGTCTTTCCGCGGTTTGCCCACCTGGCCCGGGCTCGTGAGTTGCTGTTTCAGGAGCCGGATGTGACCCGACTGGCGGCGGAGGCGGAGGTGGTCTTTTTGGCACTGCCGCACGGGGTCGCGGCCGAATTTGTCCGGCCTCTGCTGGAGGCCGGTCGGGTCGTGATCGATTTGAGCGCCGACTTCCGATTGCGAGATCCGGCGGTGTACGAGGAGTTTTACGGACACGCCCATCCCGCGCCGGAGTTGCTTTCCCGGGCGGTATATGGCCTGCCGGAGCTTTACCGGGAGGCCATTCGGCAGGCCCGTTTGATCGCCTCGCCGGGCTGTTATCCGACGAGCATCCTTCTGCCCCTGGTGCCGTTGCTCAGGGCCGGACTGATTCGGTCCGACGGGATTGTGGTGAACTCGCTCAGCGGGGTGAGCGGCGCGGGCCGAAAGGCCGAACTGGAGTATTTGTTCTGCGAATGCGCCGAAAGCCTGCGGGCCTACGGTGTGCCCAAGCACCGGCACCTGTCGGAAATCGAACAGGAGCTGTCCCTTGCGGCAGGGGCCCGGGTGACGATCCAGTTCACGCCCCATTTGGTGCCGGTGCGGCGGGGCATCCTGACCACGATCGTAACGACGCCAACCGCTCCGGTGGGCACCGCCAGCGAGGTCTTTGCGTTGACGGGACGGATCGCGGCTTGTTACGCGGATGCGTACGGGGCCGAACCGTTTGTCCGCGTCTTGGAGGGCAAGGCATTGCCGGACACGAAGAACGTGGTGGGCACCAACGTCTGCGAGCTGGCGTGGCGACTGGATGGGCGCACGGGCCGGCTCGTCCTGATCAGTGCCGAGGACAACCTGCTCAAGGGCGCCAGTGGTCAGGCGGTGCAATCCATGAACCTGGTCTGCGGATTCCCGGAGACGACCGGGTTGATGTGAATCCTGCGGTGCGGTGGGATCCGGCGGATTACGCCGCGCATTCGGCGATCCAGGAGGCCTGGGGGCGCGACCTGCTGGCACGTCTGCCGTTACGCGGAGAGGAACGGATCCTGGACGTGGGTTGCGGCGATGGCCGGCTCACGGCCGAGTTGGCGCGTCGGGTGCCCCGGGGCTTTGTGCTGGGTGTGGATGCCGCCCCGGAGATGATCGCCTGGGCACGGGCGCACCATCCGCCAAAGGCGCTGCCCCAACTGCGCTTCGAGCGTCGCGACGCGTGCGATCTGAACGGGCTGGGTCTTTTCGATCATGTGATCTCCAACGCCACGTTGCACTGGGTGACGGACCATTCTGCGTTCCTGCGTGCCGCTGCAGCCTGTCTGCGGCCGGGCGGCGGACTGTGGGTGTTTGCCAATGCACGGGGCAATGCGCAGGTCGTCTTCGAGGCCCTGTGCCGGGTGATGCGACGCGGGCCCTGGCGGGCGTGGTTCCGGCCGGTGCCGCGCCCCTGGGTGTTTCACGAGCCCGCCCGCTACGAGACCTGGCTGAGAGAAGCCGGCTTTGAAGGGATCCACGTGGCCGAAGTGCCGCGGCTGGAGCGGTTCCCGGGCGCGGCGGAATTGGCGGCCTGGTTGCGGACGACGTGGCTGCCGTACACCCAACGGGTCCCGGAGTCCGTTCGAGCCCCGTTCATCGAGGCCGTGGTGGAGGAGTACCTCCGCCGTTGCCCGGTCGGGCCGGATGGGTCGGTCTCCGTGGCGATGAGGCGGCTGGAACTGGAAGCGGTTCGGCGGCGTGGGCCGGACCAGCCCGCGTAAGCACGAATCAGGGCGCCGGTAGCGATTCCAACAGCCGGGCCAAACCTTCGCGCAGGCCGACACGGGGTTGCCAGCCCAGTTGGCGCAGGCGAGTGACGTCGGCCACCACGAAGTCGAAGGGATCGGGTGCGGCCGGCTCGTTCCAGCGCAGCAGCTCGGGTCTGCCCACCAGATCCGCCGCGGTGCGCGCAATCTCCAGCACCGTGACGCCTTGGCCCGTGCCCCAATTGATCGGACCTTCGATCCCCGACTCCAGCGTCAGCAGGATTGCCTCGGCCAGGTCCGTGATGAAGATGTAATCCTTCCGACTCTGCGGCGTTTTGAGGGTCACGGGCTGGCCGCGGCGAAGCTGTTGCAACAGCCAGGTGCACAGACGAGCCGGATGTTCGCCCGGTCCGTAGGGATAGAACACCCGCCCCCAGACGAATCGCCAGCCGGATTCTCGGGCCCGGGCTTCCAGGGCCTCGCGCAGGGCGTTCTTGGCACGGGCGTACGGGGTTGTGGGGGCCACCGGCGTGTGGACTTCGGACAGCGGGGCGTGGGTGATCTGGTACTCGATGCATGTGCCCACGCCCACGAGGTGACGCGTACCCCGCTGTGCCAGCTCCTGGAGAAACGCCAGGCTCTCGCGGAAAAGCACCTCATTCTCAGGCGAGTCCAGGTACACCCCCGGTGTGGCCACCCACGCGGCGTGCAGGCAGACCTCGGGCGCAAAGGTTTCGATGGCGGCCCACGGGGGGTCGGCCAGGGTTCCCTCCAGCCAGCGCAACCGGTCCGAAGGCGGCAGGTCCGCCGGCCAACGGCGCCCCGGCCGTTTCAATCCGGCAACCGTGTGCCCCCGGGCCAGCGCGGCGCGAACGCAGGCGGCCCCGATGAATCCGTTGGCGCCTGTGATCAACAGCCTCATGCAAGTTCGGCCAGCAAGGGCAACTGACGGTCGCGCTCGGACAGGATGGGGTCGGGCAGGGGCCAGGGGATCCCCAGCTGCGGATCGTTCCAGCGCACGCCGCGGGCCAGCTCGGGCACGTAGAATTCGGACATGTGGTAGAAGACCTCGGAGTTATCCTGCAGGCACTGGAATCCGTGGGCGATGCCGCCGGGCACGTAGAGCATGCGCCGGTTTTGTCCGGTCAGTTCGAAGGCTTCCCACTGGCCGAAGGTGGGCGAGTCCCGACGCAGGTCCACTAGGACGTCCCAGATGGCGCCCACGGCGCACCGGATGAGTTTGATCTCGGGTTTGGGCTCGGCCTGGTAATGCAGGCCGCGGATGGTGCCGCGGCGGCGGGTCAGCGTGAGGTTGCATTGGGGCCAGCGGGTGTTGAGGCCGCGCTCTCCGAATTCGCGCTCGCAAAAGGTGCGGGCCAGGAACCCGCGTTCATCCTCGCGCGGTTCCAGGTCGATGATCCACACGCCGGGCAACCGTGCAGGTTGGAACTTCATACCGTCAGACCACGCGCACTTCGGGGACGGGAAGGATGAACCGACCGCCGGCCTGGCGGTAGGCGGCCTGCTGGGCCAGGATTTCGTCCGCAAAATTCCAGGCCAGCAGCAGGGTGTAATCCGGGCGCTCCTCGAGCAATGCACTCGGCGGCCGGATGGGCAGATGCACTCCGGGCATGAGCCGACCCTGTTTGTAGGGGCTGCGATCCGCCACAAAGTCGAGGGTCTCTCTGCCGATGCCGTAGTAATTGAGCAGCGTGCTGCCCTTGGCCGCGGCGCCGTACGCCGCCAGCCGTTGTCCGCGGGCTTTCAAGTCCCGCAACAGGCTGCAGAGCTCCGTCTTGAGCCGGGCCACGCGCCCGGCAAAACCTTCGTAGTACCCGAGCGAAGCCACACCGCGCTGCTGTTCGTCCGCCAGCAAATCCGCCACGCTCCGGCTGACCGCATGGTCCCCGCGTCGGCCCGCAAACAACCGCAGCGACCCGCCGTGGATGGGGATGCGCTCCACATGAAAGATTTCCAGTCCATGCCGCTGAAACAGGGGGATCAACGGGGTGAGCGTAAAGTAAAAGACGTGCTCGTGGTAGATCGTGTCGAACTCGGTGCGTTCGATGAAATCCACCCCGTAGGGAAACTCCAGAATGACCCGGCCGCCCGGCCGGAGCAACGTGGCCAGCCCGGCCACAAAGTCGTTGGTATCGGGCGCGTGGGCGAACACGTTGTTGCCCAGCACCAGATCGGCCGAGCGACCCTCGGTCACCAGGCGCCGTGCCAGGTCCAGACCGAAGAAGGCTTCCAGCGTCTCGATCCCTTTTTGTCTCGCCACTCGGGCGATGTTGGAGGCCGGTTCGATCCCCAGACACGGCACCCCGGCGGCCACGAAGTTTTGCAGCAGGTAGCCGTCGTTGCTGGCGATTTCGATGACGAAGCTGTGTCGACCGAGGTGAAACTCGCGGATGTACCGCTCGGCGGCCTGCCGTGCATGCTGCAGCATCGCATCCGAGAAAGACGAAAAGTAAAGGTACTCGGAAAAGAGGGTCACGGGCGGAACCAGGTCGGTGATCTGGAGCAGCCAGCAACGAGGACAGACCGCCAGGCGCAGGGGAAAACGGGGCTCCGGTTTGTCCAGGTCTTCAGGCCGCAGCAGGTTGTTGGCCAGCGGCTGGGTACCGAGATCGAGGATCAGCACCCGGTCCGGGGCCCCGCAGGAACGACAGCAGCGATCGGTCGTGTTCATGGGGTGCGTGCCCAGGCCAGTCCGAGCCGGTGAGCGTCGGCTTCGTAGGCGGCAATTTGTTCGAGGCTGAAGCCGGCCATGTCGGTGTGGCCGTCCACGTGCCGGCGCCGGTACCACCGCACGGTTTCCTCCACCGCCCGGGCAAACGTCCAGACCGGGCGCCAGCCCAGGAGCGCCGCCGCTTTCTCGATGGCCAGGCTCAACAGGGTTGCCTCGTGGGGGGCGGCCGGGTCAGAAGCGTCCACCCATTGGCCGGGCCAGTGCCGGAGCAGGGTTTCGACCAGTACCTGCACCGGCTGTTGGGCGGTGGGGTCGGGACCGAAATTGAAGGGACCGATGAGCGGGGAATCCGGCGCGGTCTCTGCGAGTCGAGCCGCCAGCCACAGGTACCCGCTCAGGCATTCCAGGACGTGTTGCCAGGGCCGCACGGCCCGGGGGCGCCGCACGGGAATGGGCCGGCCCTCCAACAGGGCTCGTACGCAATCCGGGACGATCCGGTCCGGTGCGTAGTCCCCGCCGCCGATCACATTGCCGGCGCGCGCCGTGACCACCGGACCCAACCGGGGGTCGGGCCGGAAGAAGGAGCGGTACCATGCCCGGGCCACCAGCTCGGCCGCCGCTTTGCTCATCGAATAGACGTCGTGGCCGCCCAACGGGTCGTTCTCGCGATAGGCATACACCCATTCGCGGTTTTCGTAGCACTTGTCGCTGGTGACCACCACCGTGATGCACCGTTGACCGCACATGCGCACGGCCTCCAGCAGGTGCGCGGTGCCCAGGGCGTTGGTTTGGAACGTCTCCAGCGGCTCCGCGTAAGAGCGGCGCACCAGGGCCTGTGCCGCCATGTGAAAAACCACCTCCGGCCGAACCTGTCGCACCACGGCGACCACGGCCTCGGCCTGCCGGACGTCGCCCCTCGTCTCACTGGCGAAGGTCTCCGGCGGGAGCAGTTCGTAGAGATTGGGTTGGGTGGGGGGCGGCAGGCTGAATCCGTGGACTTCGGCCCCGAGCCGCCGCAGCCACAGGCAGAGCCAGGCGCCTTTGAATCCCGTGTGTCCTGTCACCAGCACGCGTCGTCCGGCGTAAAACCCGGCAAACATTTCCGCCGACTCCTTCACGCCGTCACCAAACCTTCCAGGGGGCGCGCCCCGAATTCCACAACTGCGTCAGCAGTTGCTGTTCGCGGTAGGTATCCATGCACTGCCAGAATCCGTCATGCCGCCAGGCCGCAATCTGCCCCTCGGCGGCCAGTCGCTGCAGCGGCTCGCGCTCCAGCACGCAGTTGTCGTCGGTCAGGTATTCCTCGATGCGGCGGTCCATGACGAAGAAGCCGCCGTTGATGTAGCCGGTTTGTTTTTCGGGTTTTTCGTTGAAGGCGACCACGCGGTCGCCCTCGATCTCCAGGTCGCCAAACCGTCCCGTGGGATGGACGGCGGTGATGGTGACGATTTTCTTTTGCCGGCGATGGAAGGCGATGGAGGCGTTGATGTCACTGTCGGTCAGGCCGTCTCCGTAGGTGCAGAGAAAGGTGTCCTCTTTGATGAACCGGAGGGCACGTTTCAGGCGGCCTCCCGTCTGCGTGTGCAAACCGGTGTCCACCAGCGTGACCACCCAGTCCTCCTCGTCGTGCTGGTTGTGGTATTTGATGCGGGGCCGCGGTCCCAGCCGCAGCGTGACATCGCTGGTGAACCACTGGTAATTGCGAAAGTACTCCTTGATGATCTCCCCCTTGTAGCCCAGGCAGAGGATGAACTCCTTGTGCCCGTAGTGGGCGTAGGTCTTCATGATGTGCCAGAGGATCGGTCGGTCCCCGATCGGCACCATGGGCTTGGGACGAAACTCCGTTTCTTCGCGCAGTCGCGTGCCCAACCCGCCGCAAAAAATCACCACTTTCATGGATGCTGCCGTTGCCCGCCCGAACCATTGTCGGGCCGGGGCACAAGGTTCAATACTCGCCGCCGCCCGGCGAAACAATCCCGGAAATCGCGCCGGGTCCGCAGGTGGCGGCCCGGTTGGCGCATGGTACCGCACGCAGGGCCACCGGGGCAAACCGCCTGCGTGAAAGCGCACCGACTGCCCGGCCACGGGACTCGCGCCCCATTCGGTCCATCCGACCGGGCGCACTCCATGGGAGAGCGGGCGTTTTGCCCGGGGGGCTCTGGCGGGCCGGATCTCCACGTGGCTCGGTCGGACTGTCTTGCGGCGGGCTCCGACCCGCTCCGCCCCGGGTAGCGCCGGCTTGACCCTGCCCCGGGGTCTCGCCTCCACTGAGCAACGTTCACATGGCAACCGCAGCCTCAGAGCCCGGGCCGGACCGATCCCGCTTGGCATTTTGGATGCGACGCCTCTGGCAGTCGGCCGTTGCCTGGTCATGGGTGATGAACGGCTTGCGCCTGACCGCCGGACTGGTGGTGTTGCCGTTGCTGGCCACGCGGCTGTCCAAGCCGGACTTCGACACCTACTTCGTGTTCCTCAGCCTGGCGGCCCTGGTTCCGATCCTGGATCTGGGGTTTTCCTCCAGCGTGGGTCGCGCCGTCAGTTACGCCATGGGGGGGGCCCGGCAGCTGCGCGCCCAGGGGTTCGTCCCCGAACCCGGCGCCGTCGGCCCCAATCGAGTGCTGCTCTGGCAACTCTTGCACACCACCCGGTGGTTGTACCGGCTGCTGACCCTGGGCGCCCTCGCCTTTCTGGCGGCCCTGGGGACCTGGGCCGTCAGCAAAGCGGTAGACAAGACCAGTTCCCCTGCCCTCACCTGGGTCGCCTGGGGCCTGACCCTGCTCTCCATTCTCTGGGAGATCTACAGCGGCTGGTGGAATGTCTTCCTGCGCAATCTGGACCGTGTGCTCAGCAGCACGCGGCAGGTGGCCCTGGCCCAGACCATCAAGATTGCCCTGAGTTGCGGTCTGTTGGTGGCGGGCGGCGGCTTGCTCAGCGTTCCTCTGGCGGGTTTGGTGGCGGCCTTGGTCCAGCGGTACCTGGCGCGGCGGGAAGTGTTGGCCATCCTGGGCCCCGAACCCGGGGGGACCGATACCCGGACGGTGCGGGAGTTGATCGCGGTGCTGTGGCCCAACAGCTGGCGCGTGGGCCTGCAGCTCTTCAGCAATTACCTGGGCAGTCAGGCCAACACCCTGGTCTGCCTGCCCCTGCTCGGATTGGCGGCCAGTGGTCAGTACGGGTTCACCTTGCAGCTCATCACCCTTTGCTCCAGTATGGCCCAGGTGTGGACCACCGTGAAATGGCCTTACCTGGGACAGTTGCGCGTCCGCCAGGATCTGCCCGCCATGCAACGGGTGGTCTGGCCCCGCCTGTGGTTGCAATATGCAACCTACCTCTTGTTGGCCGGCCTGGTGATCGGATTGGTGCCCTGGCTGTTGCAGGTGGCCCAACCGGACAAGAGCCTTCTGCCCATGCCATGGTTGGCCCTGCTGGCGCTGCACGGTTTTTTGGAGATGAATTACGTGTTCTGGGGCACCCTGATCAGCACGGAAAACCGCACCCCCTTCACCTGGCCCATCATCGTTTCGAATTTGAGCAGTTTCGTCCTGGTGTTGACGCTCTTGAAGACCACGTCGCTGGGCCTCGGGGCTCTGGTGTTGGCACCGTTGATCGTGCACGGTCTCTACAACCACTGGAAATGGCCGAGGGAGGGCGCCCGCAGCCTGGGAACCACGTTTTGGCGCTTTCTGCTGGGCGGTCCCGGCGGGGTGGACCGGGCCCCGCAAACTGCGAGTTGGACCACGGTCGGTGGACCGGACAAACTTTGATCGTAGATTGGCAAAAAACGGCAGGCCACCGGAGCGCCCTGGGGTAGGTTGAACCGTGCAGAACGGCATCCGCTGCCCGCACAGGGCCCCGAGAGCCCGCAGCACAGGGCCTGCTGGGCGGGCCGGCGGCCGGGCCCCGTTTTTCGTTTGGAGCGACCCATGAGCGAAAAGAAATACATGGCGGTGGACGGCAACGAGGCCGTGGCCTACGTGAGTTACCGGCTCAACGAAGTGATGTGCATCTATCCCATCACGCCCTCCTCACCCATGGGCGAGTGGTGCGATCAATGGGCCGCGGAAGGGAAACGGAACCTCTGGGGGACCATCCCCACGGTGGTGGAGATGCAGAGCGAAGCGGGCGCGGCCGGGGCCCTGCACGGGGCGCTGCAGACCGGCGCCCTCGCCAACACCTTCACCGCCTCGCAGGGGCTGCTTTTGAAGATCCCCAACATGTACAAGATCGCGGGCGAACTGCTTCCGACCGTCTTTCACATCAGTGCCCGCACCGTGGCCACCCACGCGCTGTCCATTTTCGGCGATCACAGCGACATCATGGCCGCGCGGGCCACGGGGTTTGCCATGCTGGGCTCGGCCTCGGTGCAGGAGGCCATGGACTTTGCGCTCGTCGCTCAGGCGGCCACCTTCCGCGCCCGGGTGCCGTTTGTGCATTTCTTCGACGGCTTCCGCACCTCGCATGAGGTGCAGAAGATCGAGGTGATTCCCGACGAGGTGATGCTGTCGCTGATGGACATGGAGGCCATCGAGGCCCATCGCCGGCGGGCGCTCTCCCCGGATCACCCGGTCCTGCGCGGCACGGCGCAAAACCCGGATGCCTACTTCCAGGCGCGCGAAGCCTGCAACCCCTTCTATCTGGCCTGCCCGGACATCGTCCAAACCGTCATGGACGAGCTGGCCCGGAAGGTCGGCCGGCAATACCACCTGTTCGACTACGTCGGGGCGCCGGATGCCGAACGCGTGATCGTCTTGATGGGGTCCAGTTGCGAAACGGCCCACGAAACCGTCGACTATCTGGTGGAACGGGGCGAGAAAGTGGGCGTCGTCAAAGTGCGGCTCTTCCGGCCGTTCGACATCAAGCGTTTCGTCGCTGCTTTGCCGCCGACGGTACGGGCCATCGCCGTGCTGGACCGCACCAAGGAACCCGGCTCGGCCGGTGAGCCGCTCTATCAGGATTGTCTGGCAGCCCTGCTGGAGGCTCAGCAAAACGGCTGGGCACCTTTCCCGCAAATGCCCCTCGTCGTCGGGGGCCGCTACGGGCTTTCCTCCAAGGAATTCACTCCGGCCATGGTCAAGGCCGTGTTCGACAACCTGGCCGCGGCCCGGCCCAAGAATCACTTCACCGTGGGCATCCACGACGACGTCACCCACACCAGCCTGGACTACGATCCGAACTTCTCCACCGAGAGCGACGACGTCGTGCGCGCCCTCTTTTACGGTTTGGGGGCCGACGGCACCGTGGGCGCCAACAAGAACTCCATCAAAATCATCGGCGAAGAGACCGACAATTACGCCCAGGGTTATTTCGTGTACGACTCCAAGAAGTCGGGCTCCATGACCGTGTCCCACCTGCGTTTCGGTCCACGGCCCATTCGCTCGACGTATCTGATCAGCCGGGCCAATTTCGTGGCCTGTCATCAGCCGGTGTTCCTGGAGCGGTATGACGTGACCGCCCCGTTGGTGGAGGGGGGCACGTTCCTCCTCAACACGCCCTACTCGAAGGAGGAGGTCTGGGATCATTTGCCCCGGGTGGTGCAGGAGGGGCTGATCCGCAAGAAGGCCCGTTTTTACATCATCGATGCCACCAGCGTGGCCCGCGCCAGCGGCATGGGCGGCCGCATCAACACGATCATGCAGGTCTGCTTCTTCGCCCTGGCCGGCGTGCTGCCCCGGGAACAGGCCATCGAGAAAATCAAGGAGGCCATCCGCAAGACCTACGGACGGAAAGGCGAGGAGGTCGTCCGCAAAAACATTCAGGCCGTCGAAAACACGCTGGCCAACCTGCACGAGGTGCCCGTGCCCGACCGCGTCACCAGCACCCGGGAATTGCTGGGCGGCGTGACCCCGGACGCGCCCGATTTCGTGCGGAATGTCCTGGGCAGGCTGGCCCTGGGCCGGGGCGATGAACTGCCGGTGAGCGCCTTCCCGGTGGACGGCACCTTCCCCACCGGCACGGCCCGCTACGAGAAACGCAACATCGCATTGGAAATCCCCGTCTGGGACGAGAAAGTCTGCATTCAGTGCGCCAAGTGCGTGGCCATCTGTCCCCATGCCACCATCCGCATGAAGGTGTACGACGCCAAGTACCTGGAAGGTGCGCCGCCCACCTTCAAGAGCACGGATGCCCGGAACCCGGACTGGAAAGGTCTCAAGTTCACCTTGCAGGTGGCCCCCGAGGACTGCACCGGCTGCGCCCTCTGCGTGGAGGTTTGTCCGGCGCGCAACAAACAGGAACCCAAGCTCAAGGCCATCAACATGCGTCCGCAGGCCCCGCTGCGGCTCCAGGAACGCGAAAACTGGGAGTTTTTCCTGCGCCTGCCCGATCCCGACCGGCGCACCGTCAAGCTGGGGCAACTGCGCAGTCAGCAGGTGCTGCCGCCCCTGTTCGAATTCAGCGGCGCCTGTGCCGGTTGCGGCGAGACGCCCTACATCAAGATGCTCACCCAGCTGTTCGGCGACCGCCTGCTCATCGCCAATGCCACGGGTTGTTCCTCCATCTACGGAGGGAACCTGCCCACCACCCCGTACACGCAGGATGCCCACGGGCGCGGACCGGCCTGGTGCAACTCGCTGTTCGAGGACAACGCTGAGTTCGGCTTCGGTTTCCGCATCAGTCTGGACAAGCAACGCGAATTTGCCTGCGAACTGGTGCAAAAGCTGGCCCCGGTCTTGGGGGACGATTTCGTGCAGGCCCTGCTCGAGGGCAGCAGGGCCCGGGACGAAGCGGGCATCTACGAGCAACGCGAGCGCGTCGCCGCCCTCAAGGAAAAGCTCAAAAGCCATCCCTCCCCGGAGGCGCGCCTCCTCCTGCCCATCGCCGACACCCTGGTTCACAAGAGCGTCTGGATCATCGGCGGCGACGGCTGGGCCTACGACATCGGCTACGGCGGCCTGGACCATGTGCTGGCCATGAACCGCGACGTCAACGTCCTGGTGCTGGACACGGAGGTTTACTCCAACACCGGCGGTCAGATGTCCAAGGCCACCCCGCGCGGTGCCGTGGCCAAGTTCGCCGCCGCCGGCAAGTCCACCCCGAAGAAAGACCTCGGACTCATCTGCATGACCTACGGCCACATTTACGTGGCCAGCGTGGCGATGGGGGCCCGCGACGAGCACACCCTGCGGGCCTTCTTGGAGGCCGAATCCTACCCGGGTCCCTCGATCATCATCGCCTACAGCCATTGCATCGCCCATGGCATCGCCCTCGACATGGGGGTCGGCGCCCGCCAGCAAAAGCTCCTGGTGGATTCCGGCCAGTGGCTGCTCTATCGCTATGACCCGCGCCGCGCCGCCGCCGGAGAGAACCCGTTGCAGCTCGATTCACCGGCAGCCCGGGCCAAACTCGAAGAATACCTGTTGAGCGAAACACGCTTCAAAATGCTGCTCAAAAGCAAGCCGGAAGAAGCCAAGCGACTGTTCGAACTGGCCCAGAAGGACGCCGAGGCGCGTTGGAAGTTCTTCGCCTACCTGGCCTCGCGCAAGGTCAACGGCAACGGACATGTCGAAGAACCGGTGGCCCCACCGGCCAAGGTTTGAGCGGATTCGCAGGGACGGCTCCGGTGCTGCCGGAGCCGTTCCGAGGTTTGGACCCCCCCGCCCCAACACACGCCTATGGACCTGAAAACCACCTACCTCGGTCTGTCGCTGGAACACCCCCTCGTTCCGTCGGCCGGACCCTTGACCGAGAAACTGGAGGACCTGAAACGCCTGGAGGACGCCGGGGCGTCCGCCGTGGTCCTGCACTCGCTGTTCGAGGAACAACTCCGTGCCGAAAGCGCCGAGCTGGACTATCACCTCTCGCATGGCGTCGAGTCGTACCCTGAGGCCCTGACCTATTTCCCGGAACCCGCCGAATTCCGTCTGGGACCGGAGGATTACCTCGAACTCATCGCCCGCGCCAAACAGGCCCTCCGCATCCCCGTCATCGCCAGCCTCAACGGATCCACCCTGGGCGGCTGGACCGAATACGCCCGCAAAATCCAGCAGGCCGGCGCCGACGCCCTGGAACTGAACATTTACAACATCCCCACCGATCCGGACCAGAGCGCCGAGGAGATCGAAAACACCTACGTCGAGATCGTCCGTGCCGTCCGTGCCGCTGTCAGCATTCCGGTGGCCGTCAAACTCAGCCCCTTCTTCACCAACTTTGCTCACGTGGCCAAACGCCTCGTGGCCGCGGGCGCCAATGGCCTGGTGCTGTTCAACCGCTTCTATCAACCCGACATTGACCTGGAAACCCTCGAGATACGGCCCAATGTGCTCCTCAGCACCCCGATGGCCATGCGCCTGCCCCTGCGCTGGATTGCCATCCTGTACGGCCGCCTGTCCGCCAGTCTCGCCGCCACCAGCGGCGTGCACCGGGCCACCGACGCCATCAAACTGCTCATGGCCGGGGCCGACGTCACCATGATGTGCTCGGCCCTGATCCGGCACGGCCCCCAGCACCTGGCCACCGTCAAACGCGACATGATCGCCTGGCTCGAGGAGCACGAGTACGAGTCCGTCGCCCAGCTCAAGGGCAGCCTCAGCCAAAAGAACTGCCCGGACCCGACGGCCTTCGAACGTGCGCAGTACATGCGCGCGCTGACCACGTATCCGCTGCCTCCCGCCAGGCTGAGTTAGCCGCTGCTCGGTAGCCGCCGCGGTAACGCGGCGGACTTCTGCTGGTGGAATTTCCGCTGACTCTCTTCGGCGGCTACGGAATCCGCGGTAGCCGCCGCCGTCAGGCGGCGGACCTGGACTCCGAGCGCGAACCTCCCGCGGCAGACGGAAGCCATCGCGGGAACCCAGTGGGCGATGGGTTGATCCGCGGAGTTCCGTCGGCGGCCAAGCAAGCGGGCGGCGGCCACGGAGTCGGGATTTGCTCGCCGCCTCTGTCAAGGGAGTCGGCCTGCGCAGCCTTGCTGGCAGGCCGGACGTCTCTTCCGCATCGCAGACCTCCCCGGGTTGTGCTTCCATCCACCCCGTGGAAGTCATCTTGCGCCCGACGGCCGAAGACGCTGCCCGGCTCGTGGCTCACGTGATTGCGCACGAGTTGCGCGCCAATCCGCATCTTGTGCTCGGCCTGGCCACGGGCCGGACCATGGAACAGGTGTACCGCGAACTGGTGCGCCTGCATCGCGAGGAAGGCCTGGATTTCTCCCTCTGCCGGACCTTCAACCTCGACGAATTCGTCGGACTGCCCCCGGACGACCCGCGCTCCTACCGGCATTACATGCGCCGGCACCTGTTCGCGCACGTCAACATCGATCCCCGCAACACGCACCTGCCGGATGGCATGGCGACCGATTGGGAGGCCGAGTGCCGGCGGTACGAGGCCCTCATCCGCCGCGCCGGCGGCATCGACCTGCAACTGCTCGGCATCGGCCGCGCGGGACACATCGGGTTCAACGAACCCCTCTCGGCCCTGCAGTCCCGGACCCGCGTCAAGGCCCTCACCCCCGTTACCATCGAGCAAAACGCTCCCCTCTTCGGCGGAGCCGAACACGTGCCCCGCCGCGCCATCACCATGGGCGTGGGCACCATCATGGAAGCCCGCCGGTGTCTCCTGCTGGCCACCGGCGCGGAAAAGGCCGAAATCATCGCCCGCGCCGTGGAGGGCCCCATCACCAGCATGGTCACGGCTTCTGCGCTGCAGCTGCACCCCCGTTGCACGGTCGTGCTGGATGAAGCGGCCGGCGCGTTGCTTTCCCAAAAGGACTATTACCGCTGGCTCTACGAAAATGAGCCGGAATGGGAGTGGTACCGCACCCATGGATTTGCCTGAGACCGGCGGGGCTCATCTCGGAGGCGGACGCTGCTGCAGCAGGTGATGCGCTCCCGCATGCGCGGGATCCAACTCCAGCACCCGTGCGGCGGCGGCGCGAGCCTCGGCCCATCGCCCGATCCGGGCCAGGACGGTGGCCCGGGCATAGGGAATGCGTGGATCCCGGGGCTCCATGGCTTCCGCCCGGCTCAGGCACTCCAGAGCCGCGCCTTCGCGCCCCATCCCGGCATGAGCCAGCCCGAGATTGTACCACGCCGCTGCATGGCGGGGGTTGAGTTGCGTGGCCCGCTCCAGCGCCTCCGCACTGCGGTCCGGACGCCCGGCCTCGTTCCATGCCAACCCCAGGCGATACCACCATTCCGCCTCCCCGGGCGCCAGCCGACAGGCCTCCTGCAACTGCTCCACCGCCGCTTCCGGTTGTCCGAGCGCGCTGCAAACGACGGCCAATGCGGCCCGCGGGGCAGCCGAATGCGGGTCCCAACGGATCGCGCGGTGCAAGGCCTCCCGCGCCAACTCCCATTGGCCGCGGTCCAACCAGAACAAGCCCTGCAGGAACTGTCCGATGGGTTGATCCGCGTGATGCGCCAGAGAATCCAACAACTCGCGCCCGGCGGGTTGGTTCGTGTCCAACGTCGCCCGGAGCGCCCACGCTGCCGCGATGCGCACGCTGCGTGCCGGATCCACCAGGGCCCTTTCCAGCAACGCCCTCGCGCCTGCTGAACCTCCGGCCAGCCCCTCCTCCAACACCCGCACCGCCGCGGCACGCACCAACGCAGCCGGGTCGTGCAGGCAATTGGACGCCACTTGGAAAACCTTCTCATCCTGCGCTGCGGCGGTGAGAAACCCCAGGAGGACCGCGCGCCAATAGGCGTTGGTTTCCCTCTGCACCCACTCCAGCACCCCGGGCAGGACGGCCGGATCTCCGGCCCGGGCCCCCGCGATCAGTTCGGTACGACGTCGCTCGGGGCGCGCCAACCGGATGCCGTACCACCGTTCCGCATGTTCGAGGGCCCAGGCGGCGCTCTGATTCGTGTGACACCGGTTGCAGGTATTCGGAATGCCGAAACGCACGGTCAGCCACGGATCCGGAATCGTGAAACCGTGATCGTGACGCGGGTGCCGTTGCATGTACACCGTCTGCGGCATGTGACAGGCGACGCACTGATCGCCGGGCGAACCCGGCGGATGCCGGGAATGGGTCGTCACATCCACGGGCGGCGCCCGGTGATGCGCCCCGGGTGCATGGCAGCTCAAACAGAGCAGATTGCCCGGGCGCCGCAGCCGGCCGCTGTGGGGATCGTGACAATCCACGCATCGCACCCCGGCCGCGTGCATTCGGCTCCCCAGAAACGCCGCCCACTCGAAATTCTCCTCCCTGACCTGGCCATCCGGATGGAACACGTCGGATCCATCCACCGTCGCCAGCCGGAAATGGTCCTCGTAGGAATCGCCGGGGCGGAAACGCCCGGTGAGATCCGTGTGGCGCGCGTGACAACTGGCGCACGTCTCCATCTGGCGCCGGGGCGATGTCTTGCGCAGAGTGGGGTCCGGGGATGCGCCCGGCCGTTGTTGCTGCCACAGCACGTGCGCACGCATGGGGCCGTGACAGGCTTCGCATCCCACCCCGCGTTCCGCCATCACCGTGGCATACCCGTCCTGCGCCGGATCGTAATTCTTGCGCACCGCCGTGTTGTGACAGTGTGCGCACATCGAATTCCAGTTCATCCCGCGGCCCGCCCAGTGACCCCACTCGCCCGGCTGACGATCTTCCGCCCCGAAGACATGAAACCATTCCTGCCGTGCCGGGTCGTACGCCAGTTCCGTGACCTGCAGTCGGCCGCCGGGGAAAGGCACGAGATACTGCACCAACGGGCGAACGCCGAGGGCGCGACAGATGGCAAATCGATTCGTGGTGCCCTCGGGACCCTGCACCAGCAACCAAAGACCGTTGCTGGCCACAAACCCCGAGACCTGCGTTCCGTGCGGCAGCCACCGGGGAGGATCGAACGGTTCCCGATCCCGCACCGGATGCAACTCCCGCTCCGCCCGTGCGTGATGCGAGAAATACCACGCGTCGTAGATTTCCCGATGACACGACTGGCACGCGTCCGAACCCGCGTACGGCGCCAGGGCGACCTTGTCCGCGGCCGACAACCGCGCGGGCGCATCCGGGGCTCCGGAGGTCCTTCCCACGATCGGTTCCGGCATCGGCGGCAGCAGGACCCAGCTCAGGGCAATCACACCGGAGGGCAGCCAGTGCCACCCACGGCCGATTCGCCGTCTCGTTTCCTTGTGTTTTCGCTGGTGTTGCATCCGCGACACGGAGTCGCCCCTCCCCTGCCCCTTGAGCGCCACAGGCCCTGCCAACTTACCCTGCACCCCGAGGTGGTTCCAAGCCCGTGCACCCGGGCCTGAGCCATCCCGCGGAGCTTCTTCCCACTGCAGTTGTCGATCCGCCAGAGCCGCTCCCGATTCACCGCCTCGCGGCCGGTTTGTTCTTGAATCCGGGATGGCGCACGAGGCTCGCAGATGGATGCCCGCCGAAGCGGTGGATTGTCGTAAGGATTCGACCTTCGCGGCGGCAGAAGCAGCGACGCTTTGGCCGGAGAGAGACGGGCTTTGACTCGGGGGGCGGCCGGCGCAGCTCCGCGGGACAACCCGATGCATCGGCCTGCCGGGCCGTTTCTTGGCCACGGCGGGCGCCCTGCCAAGGACCGGAAAAAATTTTTGACCCTACCCCAGAATTTGACCGACCCCCTGAGGTAGGCTCGGAGGCATGAAAATGCGAAAACGATGGTTGGGAATGTGGAGTTGGCACCCGCGTGTGATTGCGTGTTGGGGCACTGCAAAGCTCGTGCGCGAGCCCGATGGACGATATCGCCTCCACGGCGGCACGCCCGCCGACCGCCAGGCCGCCCTGGAATGGATCTCGCTGTTCCTGCATGAAGCCCTCGTGGCGCCTGAGGGCGCGAGCATAGCTCCGCCGGAAGCCGGCCCATTGCCAGCGCATTCTTGCGTTTTAAGTTCCACTACTGGAGGCGCGCTTTCAAACAATGGACGCTAGCAAGGCTGACACGCCCGGTGAGAACCGAAGCGGGTCAGTCAGTGCGTTCTGAAGTGCCGAGTCGTGGTTATGTGAGCTTCCCCGAGCTTGGTGTGTTCCGTGAAAAGGGAGCGAATGTTAATGGAGAGCGAGCTTCTTGGCAGGCACGACTCGTTTGGACACGTTCGATGGAAGAACAGGACCAAGAGTCCTTTTTGGCACTGAGGGATCCGTCCTGCTTGAACAGGGGAGCACCCACCTGGCGCGCGTGAGGTGCCTTTTGCTTGCTCGGCCACGAGACCTGTTCCACCTGTTGCCGGTGCGGCCTCACTGATTCAAGCTCAAGTGGAGCTCGAACGCATCCGCTTCCTCTTTTCCCGACGGCCCTCCAAGAAGGAAGGCGCTAATCCTCCACGCGGCCGTGACGCGTGTGGGTATAAACCGACCGCACCGGGCCCGTTCAACTGTTCAGGATTTCGAGCGCGATGTCGTTGCGTTCGTCGGTGATGAAGGGGATGCCCGTTTCCCGCTCCGTTTCGCGGTTGGCGGAGACCAGGTCGCTGCGATCCAGCGCGGCCAGAGAGAATTTCCGGGCACCGGCCATGAGTTGCTGGAGCCCCGCGGCCAGTTTGTCGGACAGGGTCCAGATGGCGATGGCGCCGAACGGGATGTTTTTCATTTCCTCTTTGCCGACCTTGCGTTCCACCTCGTAGTAGCCGGCGAAGATCTGTTCGGGGGACTGGCCCAGGTCGCGGACCGAGGCGGGCAGTTTGTCCCAGTTGCCGTGGACCTTGTCGGTGCGGACGAGTTGACCGTCCACGATGACTTCGCGTTCTTGACCCCGCAGGACGCCCTCGATGTTGGAGCCGAGGAAGCCGGGGATCATCAAGGCGCGGCCCATGCAGACGAGCCTGGTGAACGGCGCGCCCAGGGCGAGGGCTTTGAAGATGTGATCTTCGCGCGCCAGGCCGCCGGCGAAGGCCATGTCGACGGGCCGCTGGCCCTTGTCGGCGAGGATCCTGGCATATTGCCAGGCCTTGGCGTGAAGGAGGAGCGAGGGCACGCCCCAGGTTTCCATCATGTTCCACGGGCTCATGCCGGTGCCGCCGCCGGAGCCGTCGATGGTGAGGAGGTCCAGGCCCGCGTCGCTGGCGTATTTGATGGCCATGGCGAGTTCCTCCATGCCATAGGAGCCGGTTTTGAGGGTGATGTGCCGGTAGCCCAGGCGGCGGAGGTGGTCAACGGTGGTCATGAAGTTCTCGCGGACGGCCTCGCGACTGTGGCGGTCGGTGTAACCGAGTCGGCTGTGACGGGCGAAGGCGCGGATGGCGCCACGTTCAAAGGCTTCCTTGACGCCCGGCTGGTTCGGGTCCGGGTCCAGGACGTAGCCGCGGTCGGCGAGCAGTTTGGCGTATTCGTAGGTGGTGACCTGGATTTCGCCGCCGATGTCCTTGGCGCCCTGACCCCATTTGAGTTCGATGACGATTTTGTCCCCGTACTTGTCGATGAGGTATTCGGCGACGCCATTGCGGCTGTCTTCGACGTTCATCTGGACGATGATGGCGCCGTAGCCGTCGTAATAGCGGAGGAACGTGTTCACGCGGCGGTCGAGTTCGGGGGAGTGCTTGACGCGGCCATTTTCGAAAACGGCCTGGCGATCGACGCCCACGACATTCTCGCCCACGACGATGGGGAACCCGACGAGGGCGGCACCGACGGCGAAGGATTCCCAGTATTTTGCGGCGATGAAGGTGGAGCCGAGGGCGCCGGTCATCCATGGGACACGGCAGCGGATTGGTTGGTGACGGCCGAAGCTGGTCTCGATGTTGACGTGGGGAAACACGCAGTCGTCCACGGTGTCGCTGAGACCGGGGGGCAGGCCGTAGGCGCCGTAGAGGCGGCCCTGGATGCGCAGGGAGTTGTAGCCCACGCCGATGTGCCAGGTGTTGCCGCTGCCGGCGGTGACCATGCCGAAGTCGCGGGGATAGAGCAGTTTGCGGCCGACCATGCTGGCGAGCCAGGTCTCGCACTTGCCGGTACAATCGGCGCGGCAGAGCGTGCAGAGACCCGATTCGGTGGGATTGCCGCGGTTGGCGGTGCCGAGGACGTCGTTGCTTTTGCGCCAGTCGATCATGGCTGAAGGTTCCGGTTGGGGTTTCTGGTTTCGAAAGCTGCCAATGCAGATGAGCCGACTCGCTCTGGCTGGTTGGGCTGCCAAACGAGCTGCCCTTGGTGATTCGGATTCAAACCCGGACGTTGCATCAGTTTCGGCCAATGACCTTTCGGCAAGGTCGTTCGAGGGGCAACGCACGTTTTGGCCATTTTCTTGACATTTTTTGCGAAATCGTGCGGATGCGACGGGCAGGGCCGGCTGGGGCCCCCAGCGTCTTTGGGCGACGGGTGGTGAGCAGCTTTCTGGAGAATGCGACGATGGGCGGGCCGAGCGGGCCTGCCGCTGGCCTTGGCGGAGATCCGAAAGGGTGTGCCGGGGACATCGGCGCTCCAAGCCGGGGCGGCGGGCGGTCCCAAGGATTCGGGGCCGGCGCTGAATGCGATGGCCTCGAACCTGGCGGGTGCGAGGCTGCGCATTCCCCGGGCCGGGGCGGCGCGGGATCGTTGGAAATGAGGACGTGACAAGCCGAGCGGCCTTGCGCAGATTCAGAAGCGGTTATGAACACGAAGAGCTCTCAACCTCGCCGAATCAGCCGACGTGAATTTCTTTCGACTGCTGCAGCAGCGGTGGCCTTTCCGACCATCATCCCTGCCAGTGCGTTGGGCGGGGCCGGGCGGCCCGCCCCTTCGGAACGGATCACCATGGGCATCGTGGGCTGGGGCATGCAGGGGCCCAGCAACACGCGGGCGTTTTTGAACGAAAAGGACTGTCAGGTGGTGGCCGCGTGCGACGTGCACAAGGGACGGTTGCAGGCGGCGGTGGACACGATCAATCGCCACTACGGGAACAAGGATTGCAAGGCTTACACGGATTTCCGGGAGATGTTTGCGCGCAAGGACATCGATGCGGTCATGCTGGCGGTGCCGGATACCTGGCACGGGGTCATGTCCGTGGAAGCCGCCCGGCAGGGCAAGGACATCTACGGGGAGAAACCGCTGGCGCGGACCCTGGCCGAGCAACAGGCGATTGTGCGGGCGGTCCGGCAGCATCAGCGGATCTGGCAGACGGGCTCGTGGCAGAGGTCGGAACGCCATTTCCGGTATGCCTGCGAGATTGTGCGCAACGGGTTGATCGGCAAGATCCGGCGCGTGGAAGTGGGGTTGCCGGCCGGGCATACGGATTTTGCGCGGACCCTGGAGGCGTTCCAGCGGAAGATGGCGGCCATCCCGGGCGCGCCACGGAATCCCGCCGAGGTGGTGGAGGGCACGGAGGCCTGGAAGGCGGCGGTGTCGGATCCGCCTCCGGAGCTGGATTGGGACATGTGGCTGGGGCCGTCCCAAATGGAGCCCTACATCGAAGTGCGGGTGCACATGAACTGGCGCTGGAACTACAATGTGGGCGGTGGCCAGTTGCTGGACTGGATCGGGCATCATTGCGACATTGCCCACTGGGGGCTGGGCGACGACGACCGCATCGGTCCGCTGGAGATCGAGGGCGTGGGCGAGTTCCCGCCGGCCAAAGCGATCTGGAACACCTGCACCCGCTACCGTTTGGTGGCGAAATATCCGGGGGACATCGAGGTGGTGATCGCCGGCGGGCATCCCGATATCCGCAGCGGCACCAAGTGGATCGGCACGGATGGCTGGGTGTGGGTGGACCGGGGCAACCAGTTCGATTCGTCGAATCCGGAGTGGAATGACCGGCGTTCCCTGCCCGAGGATGTGCGGAAGGTCAAGTTGTACGAGTCGCCCGGCCATTTCCGAAACTTTTTGGACTGCGTGAAATCGCGCAAGCCGACCATCACGCCGGTGGAGGTGGCGCACCGCTCGGCCATTCCGGGTCACTTGGGTTTGATTGCCCTGTTGGTCGGGCGGAAGATTCGGTGGGACGGAAATCGGGAACAGATTCTGGGCGATTCGGAGGCAAGCCGGCTCATGCGGCGTCCGCTGCGCGAGCCGTGGAAGCTCTGAAGGCCGGTCGGCGTGAGGCGCGGCGCGATTTGGGTGGCGATTTTTTGGTGGTTCACCGCGCCAGGGGGTGTGCGCCCCTTTCGGTGATCCTGGCGCCGGCGGGGCGGGGCCGCTGGTCCCGGGAAATTGCGCACGGCCGTTGACGGGACCCCTCACCGGCTCGTCTCGAATGCTGTGTCCGCCTCCTGAGGGCGGCGGCACCCCGGCTCCGATCCGTAGCCGCCAACGTGAGTTGGCGGATGCCCCCTGCTCCACCGCCTCGCTGCATGATCCCCGCTTCAGGGTGACGGTCGGGCCAAGTCCGCCGCCTGACGCCGGCGCCGACCGAGCTCCAACTCCGTAGCCGCCGACGGGAGTCGGCGGAGAGTCCTCCTACAGAGCCTCCGCCGCCTCACGGCAGCAGCTGCCGGAAGCGCCAAAAAGACTTCTGCGGGGTTCGGGCATCGAGGGCACGGGCAGCGAGAGGCTTTGTTTCTGTGAGTGCGGGGATCCTGGTAGAGAGCGGGGTTACAGCCAGGGTCGGAGTCCCTCGTGGCGGATGCGCCAGCGGCCGTTCGTGGGGAAGCCGGGAGCGTGGACCGGCGGTGCACCGGTCCAGCCGGCGGCCATCAATGCCACTGCGGCCAAGAGGCCCCCGTTGCCGGGAAGGTAGGCGGTGAGGCCGGGGCGTTGGTAGTTGTGGCCGTTGGGATGATACCGATTCTTGACCACGGGCAGAAGGAGGGCTTCCACGGCCAGCTCGGGTTCCCCCGAACGGGCGGCCGCCATGGCGGTGAGAGGAAAATCCCAGCCCCAGCAGCGTTCCCACTGCCAGGTTTCCATCACGCGACGAACGGTGCGACGCATCATGTCGCGGTCCACGCCTTCGCCGGGCAGCATGCCAAGGGCACCGAGGAGGGCCGGGTGTTCCCAGTTCCAGCGGGTGTAGGTGTCGGTCATGCCTTCCTGCATCAGGTAGAGCCCGTCCGCGCTGGGGAGCGGAGCCAGGCCGTGAAGCACCGCCTGCCAGCGCGGCTCGCGGGGCAGGCCGAGTCGGCGACGCCAGAGCTGCGCGGTTTGCAGGCCCCAGCGCCAGTAGGCCAGCTCGAAGGTAGGGTTTCGGGTCGTGCGCGGATCGGTGTTTTCCGAGACCGTTTTGAGCGGGGGCCCGAGCACGTAGCGACCCGTGGCCCGGTCGCGTCGGGCAAAGGAGGCCATGAACTCGGCGGTTTCGAAAACGATGTCCCGCCAGGTCTGCAGCGTGCGCGGATGGGGATGCTGGCGCCAGCAGAGCTCGGCGTAGTAGATGGGATGGGGCTGCTGCCAGATGAGCAGGGGGCCGACCGGCGAGGGGCTGTCGCGACCCTCGGGCCCGACCATTTTGGGCCAGCGCGCGCCGCGGTAGCCCTGTCGTTGGGCCAGGGCACGGGCTTCAGGGAGGATGCGATGATAGAAGTCCAGACTGCGGGCAAAGAGGTCGAAGCGATTCCAGGCGACGAAGTGGACGGCGTGCCACCAGTGCATTTCGAGGTGGAACTTGCCGTACCAGCTGTTGAAGAGCAGGCCGGTTTCGGCGGGCGGCAGGGGTCCGGCGCAGTGCAGGGCGGTGTTGTACTGGGAGAGGATGATGCGGCGTTCGAGCTCCTCGGCGCGTGGATCGGTGCTGCCGTCGAGATCCACGGCGCCGCCGGTGGGCCAGAATCGCGTCCAGTGACGGGCGGCAGAGGTTTGGGTCGCGAGGACCGTGGGCAGGCGGCGGGGCAGGGGTTGGGGACTGAAGGCCAGCACGAAGCGCAGGCGCGGGCCGGCCGGTCGAAGGAGCCATGAATGATCCCCTGCGGGGCGGAGTTCGGCCGGGTCCTCCCAGGCCCACACCACGTGGTAGCGCGCGTCGTCGAGGGTGCGCAACAATCGCAGTTGGTTGGGGCGCCGGGCCTCGACCTCGGTGAAATGCCGATCGGGCGCGGACCAGTCGGCCATGGCGACGGAGGGGGAGCCGTAGGGGAAGCGGAGGCACAGGGCCAATGCGCCGCGGGTGAAGGCCGGGGCTTCGATTTCAAAGGCCAGCGCGTCGAGCTCGGGATGGCAGCAGGAGCGGACGAGAACGGGTTGTCCGTTCCACTCGAAGCGGCTGGTGAGCAGACCCTGCCAGAGGTCCAGGTGCTGGTGGCAGTGGTGCAGGTCCTCGGGCGCAAAGGGCGCCTCGGGGCGGTCGGGGCGGCTGAAGCTCAGCTGGCCCAAATGGAGCCGGTGGGGATTCTCCCGCAGCCAACGGTAGAGGGTTTCCTGCCCGGTCGATCGGGTGGCGTAGGGCACTTTGCGGCCGTCGGTTTCGTATTCCTCGTAGAGGAAGTCGTCCGGGTTCACGCCGGGCGGGGGCGGTGTGGTGTGCCAGGCCCAGTGGGCGGTGGTGCAGAGGGGAAAGTCTTTCTCGCATTGGGGTGCGAACGTTTGCAATCCGGTCAGATCGGCGGTGAACGCAAACCGGCCATTGCCCACGCTCAGTGCGGCAAAGGGATCGAACCGGTGCACATGAGGTTCGTGCCGGCGCACGACGGCGCGGCGGTCGATGGATTCCCCGGCACTCGCGGAGCGTGCCAGCGTGGCCGCCCAGGCGGTCATTCCGGCCACACCCCGAAGAAAGTCGCGTCGGTTCCAAAGCGGCATCACGGAGCCAACATGCACGACCGAGCATGGCCGGCCAAACCGGAAATGCCGAACCCCGGTCGAGCGAGCCACGGGTCGGCTCGGTTTGGACTGTGCAGGCGCCTGTACAATGGACGCAGCCGGGACAGGGCCCCTGCGATGCGGTGGGTGGGGAACCGGCGCCCGCTGCGGCGCCGGTGGCGGCTGTGGAATGCAACCCTGTTCGGCGTCGGCAGCGGGACTTGCCGTGTTCGGAGCCGGTGGTGCGTGGCGAGGACGGATGCGGGTTTGGAATTGAGCCGGGATCGGCGGCTGCGTATGGGAACGGGCTTGTGACGGGAGACTACGAGGCACGATTTGGTGGAATCCGGCGCCTGCTGGGCGCAGCGGCGCAGGAGCGGCTGCGGCGGGCCCATGTCTGTGTGGTGGGCGTGGGCGGGGTGGGCTCATGGGCGGTGGAGGCGCTGGCGCGAAGCGGTATCGGGGGGCTGACGTTGGTGGATTTCGACGAGGTCTGCATCACGAATGTGAACCGGCAGTTGCCCGCTCTGAGCGGCCAGTTCGGCCGGCCCAAGGTGGAGCTGTTGGCCGAGCGGGTGCGGTTGATTCAACCCGAGGCCGAGGTGCGGCCCTGGCAGACGCAGTTTACGGCGCGGACGGCGGCGGAGATCTTGGCGCACCCGTACGACGTGGTGTTGGACGCGATCGACCGGCCTGCGCTGAAGGCATTGCTGATTGCCGGTTGTCGGGAGCGAAATCTGCCGGTGGTGAGCTCGGGCGGCGCTGGAGGGCGGCGGGACCCGACACAGGTGCGGGTGGAAGATCTGGCGCGGGTCACGCATGATCGGCTGTTGCAAGCCACGCGCAAGTTGTTGCGCACGCGACACGGGTTTCCGCGGGTGCCGGGTCGGCCCATGGGCGTCTGGTGTGTCTATTCGCCCGAACCTCCGGTGTTTCCCCAGCCGGACGGCTCCGTGTGTGGGCAGCCGGCACCCGGCGTGGATTTGCGTTTGGACTGCCGCAGCGGCTACGGCACGGCCTGTTATGTCACCGGCGCGTTCGGGTTTGCCGCGGCTTCCGTCGTGGTACGGTTGCTCGTGGGCGAAGTGTGGGGGACGCACAACGCGCCGAACAGGCGATGAAAGTTGGCCTCCACCTGAGCGGCGAGGGTTTCCATCGGCATTTCTCGGAGCTCCGCAGCAAATTGGTAAACGGCGGGCAGATTGGCCGGATGATTCAGGAGCCGCCCGGTTCGAGGATCTGTCCACGCGTACCGTTGGCGCTCGGGAGGAAGCGGTTGGTCCGGAGCGTCGGTTTCGATGAGTAATCGCTCCAGGGGCACGAGGCGGAAGACTTCCTGCTGGCGGGTCTTGCGCGGGTGGGCGAAGTAACCGGGCAAGGAAAAATACGCGCCCAGGTCGGCCAAAGGCTTCACCATTTCCGCGGGCCCGCCGTAGCTGTGCAAAAGGAACCCGCAGGCCGGCCGGCGATGGCGTCGGAGCAGCTCGTAGAGCCGTCCCCATGCCTGGAGGCAATGAATACTGACGGGCAGGTTTCGTTCGGCCGCCAGCTCAAGCTGGGCGAGAAACACCTCCTCCTGACCCTCGTACGGCAGATCGGATTTCCAGCGATCGAGCCCGATTTCCCCGACGGCCGACGGGGCGGCGTCGAGGTGCCGTTGAAGCGCCTTCAGCCAAGCGTCGGTTCGCTCTGCCACGTACCAGGGATGATAGCCGAAGCTGGGCAGCACTTCGGGGTAGGTCCGGGCCAGGGCGAGAACGTCCGGCCAGTCCTCTTCGCAGGATCCGTTGACCACCATGCGGACCAAGCCGGCCTGCCGGCAGGCTTGCAAGAGGTCGGCCTGGCGGCCGGCGAAGCGCTCGTCTTGAAGGTGATTGTGGGCGTCGTACAGGCGCATGGTGGTGATTGCCCGGCCGCGCCGCTCCGGGCCGCCGCGGTCTCATCCCCCATTCACTGGGGCACCAGCGTGACCTGGAATTCCAAGTGGGCGGTCAGCGGAGTGTCCGGGCGGATCAACACATTGGTGACTTCACAGGTCAGGCGCACGGTGCGTTGGCCCTGGCGATCGGCGGCGCGACCGCGCACTTCGAGCAGGGCCACGCGTCCGGCCGGCAGACGAAGTTCCCCGGGAAATGCAAGGTCCGGATCCTCGGCGCGGAACCGGAGCTCGTAAGGAATGTCCGAATCGTTTTGGATCTGGACATAGGCCCGGCCGGTCCCGCGGACGCGCACTTGCGGGGTCAGGATGCGGAGGGAGCGTTCAAAGATGGGCCGGACATGTTCATCGCGCCCGATGAGCCGGTGGCCGGCCAGGACGGCCGTGCGACGGGCAAAGAGCGCTTCGCGGATGGCGTCGAGGCTGCGTTCCCGGGCGAAGACCAGCGTGACGGGCCGACGGTCTCCGAGGTGCAGGTCATAATCGAGGCCGATGGGGTTGTGGATGTCCGAGTTGCTGAGCATGGTGAGGTTTTTCTCCAGACACCAGGCGTGGGCCTCGGGGTAGTAGTCGCGCTCGTTGACAACCTCGATGCCGTGGAGCTGGTCCTGAGCCAGAAGCTGGTCATGTTCCGGGTACCACCGGGCGCGGCCGTCGGGCTGTTGAGCGCGCCATCCGGGGTGATTCCAAAAGATAAAAGCGCCCTGCCGACGCGCCTCCGCAAGTGCGTCCCGCCAGTCGGGCACGTCCAGCCTGGTGGCGTCCTTCAGGAAAATGGCGTTCAAATGTCCCGGCGGCATGGAGCGGGTGATTTCGGACCCCGGGATCACGAGGAGCTGAAGGGCCTCGCCGTGGCCGCGGGCAATTTGGTAGGAGCGGTTGTGGGCCGTGGGGAGGTCCTTCTTGTGAGGCTGATGTTCGATGTGGTCCGTGATCGCGATGGCATCCAGGCCCTCCCGCCAGGCCTCCTCCGCGCGGATGTCCGGCCAAACCTTGCCGTCGGAAAAGACGGTGTGGGTATGGAAGTCACACTTCAACGTGAGGAAGCCGGGCAGGTCGGGCACGCGCAGCGGCGCGCGGGCGCGGTCGTGACCGTGGGATGGGTGCGTGAGACCGAAGTTCAGGAGCAGCAATGAGAGGCAAAGGAGTCTTCGCATAATCGCTCGGCCGCAAATTACACGGGATCCTCGGACCGTCAACGCGCGAGGCCGGCAGTCGAGGGAGGTCGGCCCGTTTCCGGTTTTCGGGCATCCTCGACATCGATGGAGTTTTGGACCTGCTCGGCGTGGAGAAGAGGTGAAGGCAGAGGGTATGTCGTCGGAATTCCTGAATCCGGATCTCCAAAAACAGATGCAGCCCGCGCGGTCCGCGGATCGCAGCGGTCCGTCCAGGCGCCAAAGTTGCATTTCCATCGGCGGCCCGGGGCAACGCTCTGCCAATGCGGCACCCTGGGAACCACGGTGTCCTGAATGGGCACGACCCGGTGACCCCATCGCGCGGGCCGGACGTGCCCATACCGAATTCCGCCTCGTCAGGGCGGAACGAATTGGGGAATCCGGTTCCCCGACGCGCTGCCTCGGGCGGGTGGATGGACAGACAGGGCGTCAAGACCGCCGCAGGCTCACCCATTCGCCCCGGAACGAAGCAGTTCGGCTGCCCGAGGCGCCTCTTTGAATCGGCGTCTCTGCGCCCGGTTGAGGGAAAATCCAAGGTGCGCCGAGGAGGGCGAAACGTTTCCGGTCCTGAAAGGATTGCGTGGAGAAGCAATTGCAGAGGCGGCGTGGGACAATTGTCGTTTGCCGCGTTGGTGCAGGCAGGACCCCGACGCCGCAGATACGCTCTCGAAGCGCATTTCAGTATTTGAACCCTGCGGAGGCTCAGTGGCCTGTCGGGCCTCCCGGGTCCGGGGAACTCTGCGGAAACCGGCATTTGCTTCGGGCACTCAAATCCCCAGGGTCCAAAAACGGAAATGCGCCGAAGAGAGGTCGAGGCGGATCGGTTGTTGGGTTGTCACCAAACCGTAACAAAATCGTCAAAAAGCTGTCATCTTGGCGGAGGAGGTTGGGGTGGGATCCGGAAAGGTCCCGGGCTGCGGGTTGGTGCCCGTGCGGGAGTTGGTTCCCGGAACCAATCCCTCGGCCGTGGCCGGCCGGGTCCCAAGCCCAACTACGTGGCAAGGAAAGGTGACATGATCATGAACACGATTCGATCCGGCACGGTTCACGCAGTGAGGACGATGCCCTCGTTTGTTTCGCCCTCGGCTTGGGGGCAGCGCAAATCCCGGGCCTTGTGGGCGTGGGGTTGTTTGATGGTGGCCGTGCATGCGATGGCGGCGCCGGTGAAGGTGGATCCGAACCTTCCCGAATACGAGCGGGTCCCCGGGGTTTCGGGCAATCTCAACTCGATTGGCTCGGACACTCTCAACAACCTCATGACCCTGTGGGCGGAGGGGTTTCAGGCGGTGTATCCGAACGTGCGCATTCAGATCGAGGGCAAGGGCTCGTCCACGGCACCCCCGGCATTGATCGAGGGCACCGCGCAGCTCGGTCCGATGAGCCGCGAAATGAAAGGGACGGAACGCGACGCCTTCGAGCGGAAGTACGGCTACAAACCCACCGAGATTCGCGTGGCCATCGACACCCTGGCCATTTATGTTCACAAGGACAACCCGCTGGCCAGTCTGACTCTGGAGCAGGTGGACAGTTTGTTTTCCAGCACACGGAAGCGCGGTGGGCCGCCCATCGAACGCTGGGGAGACCTGGGGCTGACCGGCGCCTGGGCCAGTCGGCCCATCTCCCTGTACGGCCGGAACAGCGCCTCGGGCACCTACGGGTTCTTCAAAGACCACGCCCTCCTTGGCGGCGACTTCAAGCCCACGGTGAAGGAACAACCCGGGTCCTCGTCGGTGGTACAGGGCGTGGCCAGTGACCTTGCCGGGGTCGGGTATTCGGGAATCGGTTACATCACCAGCGGAGTGCGGGCCGTTCCGCTGGTGGGGCCCGACGGCCAGCCGCATCCTCCGACTTTGGAAAGCGCGCTGAACGGGACTTATCCCCTGGCGCGCTTCTTGTACATCTATGTCAACAAGCCGCCGGGGCGGCCGTTGGATCGGTTGACCCTGGAATTTCTGCGGTTCGTCCTCTCCAGGGCGGGGCAGGAGGTGGTCGTCAAAGACGGTTACTACCCCTTGCCCGCTGCGTTGGTGCAGGAAGAGCTGAAAAAACTGATGGACTAATATCTCCGGGCGCCACCTCGCAGGGGTGCCTTTCCCGAGAATGCCCGAAGCCGTTCTGCCACCCCCGACCCGGGCGCCACTGCCGCAGCGCTACGAAACGGCGCGGAGCACACTGTGGTGGGACCGGTTCATGAACCGGTTCATCACCGTGGGGGGCGTGGCCATCATCACGGTGGTGTTGGGCATTTTCGTTTTCATTCTCTGGCAGGTGCTGCCGCTGTTTCGCGGGGCCACTGTGCAGACTCTGCAAGTGGTGCCCGCGTCGGACACTGCCGAGTATCTGGCCCTCGGTTTGGATGAGTATGGCGAGATGCCGTTCCTGCTGGACCGGCGGGGACGGTTGCATTTTGTGGAGTTGAACCGGCCGGGGCAGCACCGGGTGCATCCGCTTTTTCCGGAAGACAACGTGGAGGTAACGGCCTGGCGTTATCACCCCGGCCGGCAGGAACTGCTCTGCGGGACGCGGGATGGGCGTCTGGAACGGATCGAAATCCGGTATCGGACGGTGCATGGTGGCGGCGAACGTCGGTTGGACCCCGACGTGCAAGTGCAACTCCTGCCCGCCCTGGCCAGGCCGGGCCATCCGGTGCGCGCGGTGGACTACGGAGACAGCGGGACGGACAAACTGGTAGCCCTGGCCCAGGAAGTGGAGGGGCGTTTCGAGGTCCGTGCCGCCCTGTTGACGCAGACACGCGGCCTGCTTGGCGCGGGCCAGGTGCGCGTGGAGGCGACCTTCGATCTGACCGACCAGGTCCCCGGCCGCCTCACTCACCTGTTGGTCAACCGGATGGCCGATGCGATTCTGATGGCCACGGCGGAGGGGGAGATTCTCTACTTTCACCGCGAGGGGAGGGCCCTCCGGTTGCGGCAGCGATTCCGTCCCTTCGAAGACTGTCTCCGTACCGAGATCGTGTTGATGGACTTTTTGCTGGGGGACGTAACGCTGGTCCTGGGCAATGCCGAGGGGCGCGTGCGGTTGTACTCGCTGTTCCGGCCCGGGGCCGAGGGCGACCGGGTCTTCGGGCGCACCAAGCAGTTTCCCGATCTGGCGGGCCCGCCGGCGTTTTACTGTGCCAGTCAGCGCAACAAGGCTTTCGTCATCGGTCAGGGAGCCGAGGTGCGTCTCTGCTATGCCACCACGGAGAAGGTACGGTGGCACACGGACCTGGAGGTGCCGGTCCAACTGGCGGCGCTCAACAGCAAGTACGATCGGCTGGTGTTGCTGGATGCGCAGCAGAATCTGCGTGTGTACCGCCTGGAGGATCCGCATCCCGAGGCCAGTTGGCGCGCCTTTTTTGGCAGGGTTTGGTACGAGGGGGCGGATCGGCCGCGGTTTGAATGGCAGTCCACGGGCGGGTCGGATGCATTCGAGCCGAAGCTTTCGATGGTGCCGCTGATGGTGGGCACCTTGAAAGGGACGTTTTACGCGATGTTGTTTGCGGTCCCGGTGGCGCTGCTGGCGGCGCTGTATGTTTCGCAGTTTGCGCCACCGGAGTTTCGGGGCGTGGTGAAGCCGACGATGGAAGTGATGGCCTCGCTGCCGTCGGTGGTGCTCGGTTTTCTGGGGGCGTTGTGGTTGGCCCCGCGGTTGGAAACCCGCGTGCCTTCGGTGTTGTTGATCCTCGTCCTCGTGCCGCTGGCGGCCCTGGCGATGGGGGCGCTCTGGTCGCGTTTGCCCGTGGTGTGGCGGGCCCGGGTGCGGCCGGGGTACGAGTTTCTGGCCCTGGTGCCGGTGCTGGGTCTGGCGGGTTTGGCGGGTTGGATGTGGGGGCCCGTGTTGGAGCGATGGTTGTTTGTAGTGACCGACCCCGCGACCGGCGAGCGGGTGGCGGATTTTCGGCTCTGGTGGCCGGCGTTTACGGGGGCGGATTTTCAGCAGCGCAACTCGGTGGTGGTGGGATTTGTCATGGGATTTGCCGTGATTCCCATCATCTTCACGCTGGCGGAGGATGCCCTGTCCAACGTGCCGGCCACCTTGCGCAGCGGATCGCTGGCGCTCGGGGCGAGCCGCTGGCAAACCGCCCTTTACATTGTGCTTCCCACGGCCTCCGCCGGCATTTTCTCCGCCCTGATGGTCGGGTTGGGCCGGGCCGTGGGCGAGACGATGATCGTGGTGATGGCCACGGGGAACACGCCCATCCTGAGTTTCAACCCGTTCTCCGGGATGCGGACGTTGTCGGCCAACCTGGCTGTGGAGCTGCCCGAAGCGCCGCATCACAGCACGTTGTACCGCACCCTGTTTCTCGGGGCGCTGCTGTTGTTCGTGTTCACGTTCGTCATCAACACGGTGGCCGAGATCTTGCGCCAACGGTTGCGGGATCGATTCAAGACGCTCTGAGCGATGCAAGGCCGAGGTCCATGGCAGGAACGCGTGCGGGCACCCGGGGAGCCGTGGGTTTGGTTTACCGCGGTCGGGCTGACCGTGGGATTGGTAATGATTCTCGGGTTGCTGGGCCTGGTGCTGGTGCAAGGGCTCAAAGCCTTTTGGCCCCGGCGCGTGGTGGAAATCACCCTGAAGGCGGACAGCTCGCCCCAGTTTCGGGGCTCGCGGGTACTGGCGGGCGAGCGGGTGCTGGAGCGGCGCAAGAGGCACCCGGCGGTGGAGGTGGCGGGGCCGTCGGAAGACCGCGAGTGGCAGTTGTTTTTGGGCAACAAGGACGTGTACGGCCAGGCCTTCCGCTTCGTGGACGTTGCGGACGTGGAGCGGGTGCGTATGCCCTCGGGATTGCTGCGGCTGGAGCGCACGGAGTACGGACCGTTGTTGGCCTATCCGGTGGCACTCGAGAGTCCGGGGGCCGAACCGCTTCCGGCAGAACACCCGGCCTTTTTGGCCACGTTGCAGCAGAGGATCGAGGAGGCCCATCAGCGCCGCGGCGAGATCCGGCGGCTGGAGAAAAGGGAGATCGGCGAACTCAATCGGCAATTGGAAAAGCTGCACTGGCGGCTGAGGGCGCTGGAACGTCGGCAGGCCGGCGGCGGGGACGTGTCCGCGGAGCTGGCCGGGATTCGTCAGCGTCAGCGGGAACTGGAGGCCGCCTACGAAACGTTGGCCGGCCGTGCACGGGAACTGCGTGCGGCGCAGGAGCGGGATCGGCTGGTATGCCGTCTGCCCACCGGGGAAGAGCACCGGGTGCCGGTGGGACGCCTCCTTTCGTTTTACGCCCCGAACGATCTGGGGTGGTTCGGACGGCTGCAGGTGTTTGCCACCAGGCTGCGGGAGTTTCTGACGCAGGAGCCGCGGGAGGCCAACACGGAGGGCGGCATTTTCCCGGCCATTTTCGGCACGTTTGTGATGACCGTGCTGATGAGTCTGGCCGTCACGCCGCTGGGCGTGGTGGCGGCGTTGTACCTGCGCGAGTATGCGCGGCAGGGCTGGTTGACCCGTGCGGTCCGGATTGCGGTCAACAATCTGGCCGGCGTGCCCTCCATCGTGTTTGGGGTATTCGGGCTGGGGTTCTTTGTGTACGTGCTGGGGGGACAGGTGGACCGGCTGTTTTTTGCAGAGCGCCTGCCGACTCCCACCTTCGGCACGGGGGGCCTTTTGTGGGCCAGTCTGACGCTGGCGCTGATGACGGTCCCGGTGGTCATCGTGGCCACCGAAGAGGCTCTGGCGGCCGTGCCCCGCAGCACACGCGAAGGTTCCCTGGCCTGTGGCGCTTCGCAATGGCAGACCATCCAGCGGGTGGTGCTGCCCGCGGCTGCTCCGGGCATCCTCACCGGCCTGATTCTGGCCATGGCCCGCGGGGCCGGCGAGGTCGCGCCGCTGATGCTGGTCGGGGTGGTGAAACTGGCGCCCGAACTGCCGATCAACACCACGTTTCCCTACGTCCACCTGGACCAGAAATTCATGCATCTGGGTTTTCACATTTACGACCTGGGGTTTCAATCGCCGGACAGCGACGCGGCGCAGCCGATGGTTTTTGCCACGACCCTGTTCCTGTTGGCCCTGGTGGTGGTGCTGAATCTGACTGCCATCGGCCTGCGGAATCATCTGCGGCGGAAGTATGCCTCCGGCGCCTTTTGATTTGAGATGGTTATGCCGGTTCTGACATCGTTGACCCAGCCACAAGCCATGGATGCCGATTCTTTCCAAGGGACCGCCCCGGCCGGAGGCACGGCCGTGCGTTTGCAGACGGCGGAGCCCCGGGGCCAGGCGGATACAGCCCCGGGTTACGACCCGCGGTTGATCGAAATCGAGCACTTCGACTTTTTCTACGGGCCGCAGCAGGTGCTTTTCGATGTGAATCTGACGATTCCCGAACGGCACGTGACGGCCCTGATCGGTCCGTCGGGCTGTGGCAAGACCACGCTGTTGCGCAGCCTCAACCGGATGAACGATCTGATCGAGGGGGCGCATCATCGCGGGGACATTCGCATCCGCGGCCGCAGTATTTTCGATCCTCACCTGGAGGTGATTGCACTGCGCAAACGGATCGGCATGGTCTTTCAGAAATCGAACCCTTTCCCCAAGTCGATTTTCGAGAACGTGGTTTATCCGCTCCGCGTGGCCGGGGTGCGGCAGCGGGCGGTGTTGGAGGAGGTGGCGGAGCGGAGTCTGCGAGCGGCCGCGCTCTGGGACGAGGTGAAGGACCGGCTGCACAGCAGTGCCCTGGGGCTGTCCGGGGGCCAGCAGCAACGCCTTTGCATCGCCCGCGCCATTGCCAATCAGCCCGAAATCCTGTTGATGGACGAGCCGTGCTCGGCACTCGATCCGGTGGCCACGGCGCGGATCGAGGAGCTCATTCTCGAACTGAAGCGCCAGTTCACCATCGTCATCGTCACGCACAACATGCAGCAGGCCGCCCGGATCTCGGATTTCACCGCCTTCTTCTATCTCGGTCGGCTGGAGGAAGCCGGCCCCACGCACAAGATCTTCACCAGTCCCAAATCCAAACGGACCGAGGATTATGTCACGGGCCGATTTGGCTGAGCCGGAGTCCATCCATGGAGGTTCCTTTTGAGCGCGAATTGCAGGAGCTGAACGAACGCCTGTTGACCATGGGCAGCCTGGCCGAGCAGGCAGTCCACCGCGCTTTGCAGGCCTTCGAGCAGCGGGATCCCGAGCTGGCCACGCAGGTGCGCGATGCTGATACGGTTCTGGATCGGTTGGAGATCGAGGTGGACGAACGCGCCATTGTTTTGTTGTCCAAGGCTCCGCTGGCGCGGGACCTGCGGATGGTCACCATGGCCATGAAAATCTCCCAGAACCTCGAACGCATCGGGGACGAGGCGGCCAAAATCGCCAAGCGGGCGCGCGCACTGGCCAGCGAGCCTCCGGTGCGGATCGACGTGGACCTCCATCCACTGGCCTGGGAGGCGCGCACGATGCTCAAAAACGCATTGGACGCATTTGTGCGACGGGATCCGGAGGCCGCCCGGGCGCTGATCCCCCGGGATCAGTCTGTGGACGCCGCTCACAAGGCCGTGCGCGAGAAACTGGTGAGCTACATGCAGGCCCATCCGGAGGCGGTTCCCCAGTGTCTGGAGGTGCTGACGGCCGCCAAGTGCCTGGAACGAATCGCCGACCACGCCACCAACATCGCCGAGGATGTCGTCTATCTTTGCGAGGCCAGTGACATCCGTCACCTGCCCAAGACGGGAGCTCCACCCGCCCCGACCGAATCATGATCGGATCATGAGCGCCAAACCGTGCATCCTTGTCGTCGACGACGAGCCGGAGACGCTCGAGTTGGTCAGTTTGCATCTGCGCCAGGCCGGCTTCGAGGTCCTCACCGCGGAAGATGGAGCGGCCGCGTTGGAAAAGGCTCGGGCTCGTCTGCCGCAACTGATCGTGCTGGATCTCATGCTGCCGGAAACGGATGGTTTGGAGGTGTGCAAACGGCTGCGGCGGGATCCGGCCACGGCCGGCATCCCGATTTTGATGCTGACTGCCCGCGCCACCGAGGTGGATCGCGTGCTCGGCCTCGAACTGGGAGCGGACGACTATGTGACCAAGCCGTTCAGCCCGCGGGAACTGGTGCTGCGCGTCCGGAAGCTCCTGGAACGGAAAGGCCCGGGCGAGCCCGCCGAGGTTCTGCAGTTCGAAGACCTGGTGATCGACGTGCCGGCGCATCAGGTGACCGTGGCGGGGCAGGTCGTGCATCTGACGGCGACCGAGTTCAAGCTGTTGGCCACCCTGGCCCAGCGTCGCGGCCGGGTGCAGAGCCGGGAACAGTTGTTGCGCGACGTCTGGGATTACGCCCCGACGGTGGACAGTCGCACGGTGGACACCCATATGCGGCGGCTGCGCGAGAAACTGGGCCCGGCCGCGCACCATCTGGAAACGGTTCGTGGAGTCGGTTACCGGTTCGCCCCTTGAGCACCTCGATGGCGTGGGCCATGATACGTCCATGGGGCTTGCCGTCCTGTGCGCGGGCTTGCTCGTGGCGCTGGTGCTGCTGCACCTGGGCTGGCGCCGCCGCTACCGCGAGCTCCGGCAGATCCATGAACAGACCGTCCAACGCTGGGCCCGGTCCCACACGGAGTTTGTTCAAGAAGCTCAGACACGCTTGACCGCGGTGCTCAACACGCTGGCTGAAGGCATTCTGCTGTTGGATGAACATCACCGGGTTTTGCTTGCCAATCCCGCCTTTCGCTCGTTGTTCCAGCCGCCTGCCGCTCCGGAGGGCCAACCGCTGCTGGCGGCCCTGCGCTGGCACGAGCTGGATGAACTGTCCCGCGCGCTGTCGCCTGAACAGCCCGCCCTGACCCGGGAACTGGCCTGGAGCGGTCCTCCCGAACGTTGGCTGCGGGTCAGTGCCGCCGCCCTTTTCGATGCCGCGGGGAAACGCCTGCACACCATCCTGGTGTTCAGTGACCTGACCCGGCTCAAACAACTCGAACGTGTCCGACAGGAGTTTGTGGCCAATGTGAGCCACGAGTTGCGAACCCCGCTCTCGCACATCAAAGGGTATGTGGAAACCCTCCTGACCGGCGCGGCCAGCGATCCCGCCCTCCAACAACGCTGCCTTCAGACCATTGCACGCAACGCGAACCGTCTGGAGCTGCTGATCGAGGACCTCCTCACCCTGGCGGAATTGGAATCCGGTCAGGTGGCCCTTCAACCCCGCCCGATCTCGTTGCCGGATTTTGTCGGCAAAATCCTGCAGGACTTTCAGCCGCGGGCGTCTGCCAGGCAGATCCAATTGGAATCCCAGGTTCCCCCTCTGCGTGTCCGGGCCGATCCACTGCGCCTCGAACAGGTGCTGGCCAATCTGCTCGACAACGCCATCAAGTACGGCCGGCAGGGGGGCCATGTGTGGGTCCGAGCCCGGACCTCGTCGGACGAATGGGTGGAAGTCGCCGTGGCCGACGACGGCCCCGGTCTGCCACCGGAGGCCTGCGAACGGGTGTTCGAAAGGTTCTACCGGGTGGACAAGGCCCGTTCCCGCGAGCAAGGCGGTACGGGGTTGGGCCTGGCCATCGTGAAACACATCGTGCAGCGGCACGGCGGTCGCGTTTGGGTGGAAAGCCAGCCGGGCCGCGGCGCGACCTTTTATTTCACCCTGCCGTCTGCGCCGGAACCTGCGGTCGCGGTTACGGAGTCCCCTGCTGTCGCCGCCGCCCCTTCTGCAGCTTCAAAGGTCGCCGGTAATGGGGGCCTGTCCGGGGGCGACACTCGCGAATAGCTACCGGCAACGCGGTGTCGACCCCAACCGGGGGCGACCTCGCAGTCCACTTCCCGGGAGGCCGGCACGGAAGGGGAGCTCTTCGAGGGGGTCGAGTCCCGGGCTGGCTTCGCGGAAGCAACGGGTTCATCGTAAAAGTGCGGAGTGCGGGACCGGAACATGGGGAGGGCCCATATGTACTCGGTGTTGGCCGATGCGGTGTTGGCGGTGCACCTGGCCGTGGTCGTGTTCGTGGTCGGCGGGTGGCTGGCCGTTTGGGTGGGGGCGTGGTTGGGCTGGAGCTGGATTCGGTCTCCGGCGTTTCGCTGGGCGCACGCGGTCATGCTGGGTTTGGTCATCGTGCAAGCGTGGTTGGGCCGCCTATGTCCCCTGACGCAGTTGGAATCCTGGCTGCGCCTGCAGGCCGGCCAACCGGCCTATCAACAGACGTTCATGCAACACTGGGTCCACCGGTTCCTGTTTTACGATGCGCCGTTGTGGCTGTTTGCTGTGCTTTACACCGGGTTCGGACTTTTGGTGCTGTGGACCTGGTGGAAGGTTCCGCCCCGGGCCCGGGTGGAGCCACGCCCTCCGGACGCCCCTGGCCGGAGAACTTGAGTCTCTTGGGCGCGCATTCAGTTTTTGAGCCGCGGATTCCAGCGCTCCGGGCAAAGGCCCGTTTCCCCGGGTGTGCCATGCCGGGGACGCCCGGAAATTCCGCCGCGCTTCCGGGACTGTCTGAAATGCGCCGGCCGGGGGCAGCCGCCGGCCGCGTATTGGCAAGAGACTGAATCATTTGCTACGGTCCGGACGATGACCCGGAAGCCTCTGGTGCTGGTCACCGCCGATGTCGATCGGCGCGGGGTGGAGTTCGGAGACCCTTCGCTGAGTTTGTCGTGGGCCTATGGACTGGCCCTGGAACAGGCGGGGGCGCTGCCGATGGCCCTGCCGCCCGTGGCGGAGGAATCCTCCGTGGTGGAACTGGTCGCCCGCTGTGACGGTGTGCTGCTGACGGGCGGCTACGATATCAACCCGAGGCTCTACCGTTCGCGCGTTCCTTCCGCTTTGCAAAAGACCTTGAAACTGACGCCTGATGGCGGGCGGCGCGACTGGGCGGAATTGTTGGTCATTCGCGAGGTCTTTCGACAGCGCAAACCCTTGCTGGCCATTTGCCGGGGACACCAACTGCTGAACGTGGCGTTGGGGGGGACGTTGGTGCTGGACCTGCCCACGCAGCGACCGGGCGCGTTGAGGCATTACCAGAGCCGGCGCAAGAACGATGTGGCGCATGACGTGCAATTGACACCCGGCTCGCTGCTCCACACTATAACCGGTACGCAGGTGCTCGGGGTTAACAGCACCCATCACCAGGCCGTGGACCGCGTCGCCGGCCTGTTACAGGTAACGGCCACCAGCTCCGATGGTGTGATCGAGGGCTTGGAACTGGCAGGGACGTACCGCCATGCCCTGCCATTTCTTCTTTCGGTCCAGTTCCATCCCGAGCGGCTGCAGGACCGTTACCCGGGTCACCGGGCGATCTTCACGGCCTTTGTGCAAGCCTGCGCGGCCAATGGAAACCGGATGCTATGAAGGCAAGAATCCTCCTGGTGGATGACGACCCGGACATGCGGGAGCTGGTCGGCTCCTTTCTGTCCCAGAACGATTACGAGGTCCAGACCACCGACAGCGCCGCCGGCCTGCGCAGCCTGCTGGACGGGGAGGCGCCGGACGTCGTTCTGCTCGATTACAAGTTGCCGGAAACGCCCGGAGCCGTTCCCCAGGACATCGGCCTCACCCTCATGCCGGGCATCCGGCAGCGCTGGCCCGAAACCGAAATCATCATCTTGAGCGGTCACGGCACCCTCGACGTCGCCGTCGAGGCCGGCCGCCTCGGTGCCTACACCTTCATCAGCAAGCCGTTCGAGCTGGGCAAGTTGATGGCCGACCTGCAGTGCGCCCTGGAACACAAGGCGCAGCAGGCTGAAAACAGTGCCCTCCGCGATGCCCTGGCCACCTTCAGCGGCCTCAATTCGCCCATCTTCAAGAGCGCCGCCATGCAGGCGGTCATCCGCACCGTGGAACGCATTGCCCCGACCGATGTGACCGTCCTCATCACCGGCGAGAGCGGCACGGGCAAGGAAGTCATCGCCGACCTGCTCCACAGCCTCAGCAAGCGCAACAAAAACCGCATCATCAAGGTCAACTGCGCCGCCCTGCCGCGCGAACTGATCGAAAGCGAACTGTTTGGCTCCGTCAAAGGGGCCTACACCGGAGCTCACACGGACCGCGAAGGCCTGTTTCGCCAGGCCGAGGGCGGCACCCTTTTCCTCGACGAAATCTCCGAGATGCCCGTGGACACGCAAAGCAAGCTCCTGCGGGTCCTGCAGGACCAGGAGGTCCGGCCCATCGGAAGCAAGGTCACGTACAAAACCAACTGCCGCATCATCACCGCCACCAATCGCAAACCCGAGGAGGCCATCAAAGAGGGCAAATTGCGCGAGGACCTCTACTACCGCATCAGCACGGTCTCCATTCACCTGCCCCCCCTGCGGGAGCGCCGGGACGATATTCTCCCGCTGGCGCAGGCTTTCCTGCGCCGGTTCAGTGCCCAGGCCAACCGTGTCATCAATGGATTCACTCCGGCGGCCATCGACAGGCTCTTGAACTTCGACTGGCCCGGCAACGTCCGTCAGTTGCAGAACGAGATTCAACGCGCCGTGCTGCTCAGCGACGGCCCCATGATCGACGCCGCCGATTTGTCCATTGCACGGTCCCCGGACGACACAGCCGCCTCCCCCGACACCAATTTCACCCTTCTGGAGGGCGTCGAGCGCAACGCCATCATCCAAATGCTGAAGGCCACGGGAGGGAACAAGGTCGAAGCCGCCCGGCGGCTCGGCATCGGCCGCCAGACCCTCTACAACAAAATCAAGGCCTACGGGATCAAGATCTGAGTCCCTGCTTGTCTTCGTGATTCACGACCTCTAAGCCCCCTCTCAAACGCTTCCGATGGCCGGCTGGTGCACAGGGCGCAACATCGAGCCGGGGCCACTTGACTCTTGACCCGGCCGGAGCTCCTGCCGGAACGGCTGCGCGGCGCTTTCAATGCGTCCATCCGCGCTTGCGCCGCGTTCCGTGGCCCACATCTCGAACCTGTGGCGCCCGTTGCGCCGGGGACCCCGCCTGGTGGCAAGGATGGCGCGGCGGCACCCGGCGGTCGCAAACGAGCGACTCCATGCGAACCAAGGTCAGCGAATGCGCAGGCTTGTCTGCTCCGGCGGATTACTTTTTGGACCGCAGAAACTCGGACAACTTCTGTGCGTCGCTCACCTGGGTCTCGATCTTCAGGAGGCGCGTGATGAAGTAAACGACCGCAATGGGGATCGTAATCACGAAGAAGCCCAGCAGCGTTAGCAACAGCCAGCTTCCGTGCCATTCGTAGCGGGTGACCTTGTCCATGGATGAGTTTTTGGATTTGATGAGCTCCCGGGCGCGCCCTGTCGGACTCGAGCCGACTTCCCGCAAGGCGGCCTGGTGCCCCAACGGGCGCGGGCCAGGTGTCTGACAGGGATCATTCAATCGTTCTCCGCCATCGTCAATATCTTTAGTCCCGGAGTCCGGGAAAGCCCGCGCGCCTCATGAGCCCGGCTTGGGAGCCTCGGGGTCATGAGCCCCAAGACAAAACGCAGCTCCGACACCTCCTGCAGGTCCGGCGTCGACGTCCCAAAGCCCTTGGGCGATCCTTCCGGCCGGGGTGTGCCCTGGTCTGAACCTTCCCGTATGCACACCGACCGCCACTGACGCCGCCAGCAGCTGGTCGCCCTCGCCGGCCACGGCCCTGAAGTCGCCGTCCGCCACGGTCCAAGGTTTTGCCAGGAAGCAGGCGACGCGATGCGGGGCGACAGGCATCGGCCGGGAGCTTCGAACGTGAAAGGGAATTGACCGGGAAGTGGGGGCGCCCCAGTCTGGCGTCATGAACCGAGTCCTCTCCCTTCCGGTTGTCCTGACACTCCTTTTCTGGGGACATGCAAGCCTGACCGCGTCGGGAGCCGCGCAACGGCTGAGCCGGGCTGCCTTGCTCGACAAAATCCGCGGCGGCTGGGCGGGCCAGATGATTGGTGTGGCCTACGGAGCGCCCACCGAGTTCCGGTCCTGCGGGCGCATCGGCGAGTGGGAACTGCGATGGGAGCCGGGGATGCTGGAGAACGCGCTCCACCAGGATGATCTCTACGTGGAGATGACATTTGCCAAGGTCTTGGACGAGGTGGGGCTGGACGCGACTCTGCAGCACTTTGCGGAGGCCTTCAAGACTTCCCGGTATCACCTCTGGCATGCCAATGCTGGCGCCCGACGCGCGCTGAATCAAGGGATCGCCGCGCCCTGGTCGGGACATCCCCGGTACAACTTTCACGCCAATGACATCGATTTTCAGATCGAGTCGGACTTCATCGGGCTGATGTGCCCGGGCTTGCCCCGGGAAGCGATCCGGTACTGTGATCGCGTGGGCCGGGTCATGAACTACGGCGACGGCTTGTACGGCGGGATGTTCGTTTGCGGGATGTACGCGGCGGCCTTCTTCGAGCAGGACCCGCGTCGCGTGGTGGAGGCCGGACTTCGGTGTCTTCCGGCGCGGAGCGAGTATGCCCGCCTGATTGCCGACGTCCTCCGTTGGCATGCGGAACATCCCGCGGATTGGCGCCGGGTGTGGCATCGGATCGAGGAGAAATGGAACCGGGACGATCCCTGCCCGGATGGCTTCCAGCGGGATTTCAACATCGACGCCAAGCTGAACGGGGCGTACATCGCCCTGGGACTGTTGTACGGCGGAACCGACTTCGAACGCACGTTGGAAATCAGTACCCGGTGCGGGCAGGATTCGGACTGCAATCCGTCCAACGCCGCAGGCATTCTCGGGGTCATGCTCGGATATGAACGCATTCCGGAGAAATTCAAGGCGGGGCTGGAGTTGCTGGCGGACCGGAAGTTTGACTTCACGGACTACTCTTTCAACGACATTGTTCGATCCACCGAGGCGCGGGCACTGGAGCTGATCCGCCGCACGGGCGGGCGGGTGACGGAGACCGAGGTCGTGATCCGAACCCAGCGCCCGCGCGCCCCGCGGCTGGAGCAGTGGTCGCCGGGAATTCCGGATCGGCGCCTGTCCGTGCAGGATGCCGCGTGGACCTGGTCGGGCGGGTGGCGGGACGGGGACGGCGCCCGGGTGAGTGTAGAGGCGGGCGACGAAGCCGTGTTGCAGTTCGAGGGCGTGGCCGTGGCGATTCTGGGCCGACTGACGCAACGCGGAGGTCGCGCGGAGGTGTATCTGGACGGCAAGAAACAGGATCTTCTCCTGGACGCGTACATCGTACCGAACACGCACGACAATGCCCTGTGGCAAATCCACGGCTTGCGGAACGGGCGTCACACACTGCGGATCGTAACCACGGGCGCGGTCGATCCGCGCTCGCAAGGCCGGGAAGTGGCCATTCGGGAGGCCCTGGTGTACCGGGCGCGGTGACGGCCGCCGGCGCGGGAGCCGGTTGCCGGGACGGGCGCGGGGCGGGATCGATCTCTGACGGGGCGGGGAGCATTGCCCGGAGACTTTCGCGGGGGCCTGACCAGGGAGGACCTGGGTTTTGCAGCCCGTGGGACGCTTGTCCGGAGTCTGTTCTTCACTCGGGCTTCAAGGGTCGGCTCATCAGATTTGTACCGCGGAGCCGCCATGGGTTTGTAACCGGGGACCGATTCGCGGCTCTAGCCCTGTGACTCGAGCAGAAAAAAACCGAGGAAAGGATGAAGCGTATGGTGCGCGAAGTGAATGAGATGGAGTTCGAGGCCGAGGTGCAGGGCGCCGACCGGCCGGTGGTGGTGGATTTCTATGCACCCTGGTGTGGGCCGTGTCGGATGCTGGCCCCGGTTTTGGAGCGTTTGGCGGCCGAGTGGTCCGACCGGATTCGCTTTCTCAAGGTCAACGTGGACGAGGCGCCCGAACTGGCGATGCGGTACGGCGTGACTGGCGTGCCCACACTGATGATGTTTGCCGGCGGCCGCCCGGTGGATCAGATCGTGGGCCTGGTCCCGCCGCGGGCCATGGAGCAGTGGCTGGCTCAGGGCGTGTTGGCGCATGCGGCACGGTCGTGAGGTGGGTTTGGAGAACCCCATGATCTGGCGTGTTTTCCTGGGCGCGGGGGTGGGGGCCCTGCTGGGCTACGGCTGGTACAAGCTGGTGGGCTGCAGCACCGGGGCCTGCCCCTTGACGAGTCACCCGGTCATCAGCACGGTTTATGGTGCAGTGCTGGGTGCCCTCGTGGCCACCAGCCTGCATTGAGCAACCCCTTCAGACGGGAGGAACGGGTTATGGAACGAATCATTCGACGGTTTGCCGGCAGCTTCATTTTGCTGAGTTTGCTGCTGGCGCACTACCACAGTCGGTACTGGCTCTGGTTCACTGCCTTCGTGGGGCTGAACCTGCTGCAGAGCTCCTTCACGGGGTTCTGTCCGTTGGAGAAGCTGCTGCGGCGGCTCGGCGTGGGCAGTGAAAAGCCGGCCGGTTCGACCGGCACGCCGGCGACCGCCACGGCTTCGGCCGGCGCCGGCGGAGACTGCTGCAGCCGATAAAAAGGAGTGACGCGCGTGCGGCCCAAGATTATCCTTGGGCCGCACATTATTCCCGAGAGTTATGGAACGAACGACGTCAACCCGGAGGCTTTTGTTGTTGTTCGCCCTGGTCGGGGCGTGGGTCGGATGCGAGAAGCCACCGGCCGCCCCGGGCGACGGAACGACGGAACTGCCGGTGGTGGAGGTGCGCACGCAACGGGTGGAACGCCAGCGACGCTGGGCCACGGAAGAGGTGGTGGGCACGGTCCGACCCAGATTGCGCGCGGTCCTGGAGGCCAAGGTGAGCGGGCGGATCGAAGAGATGCGCGTGGTGCCGGGGCAGTTGGTTCGGGCGGGGGAGTTGCTGGTGCGTTTGGAGGATCGGGAGATTCGAGCCCGACTGGAACAGGCGCGGGCACTGCATGAGCAGGCCGAGCGGGACTTTCGCCGGCGCGAGACGTTGTGGCGGGAGCAGACCATTTCAAGGGCCGAATATGATGCGGCGGAGGCACAGTTGCGGGTGGCCGTTGCGGCCCTGCAGGAGGCGGAGACGCAACTGGCCCACACCCGGATCGTCGCGCCCTTTGACGGTCGGATCACGGCCAAACATGCCGACGTCGGGGACCTGGCGGTTCCGGGACGGCCGCTGGTGGAAATCGAGGATCCCCGGGCGCTGCGGCTGGAGGCGGATGTGCCGGAGGCTTTGCTGGAGAAGGTTCAGTTGGGGCAGCGCCTGGAGGTTCGCATCCCGGCGGCGCAGGTGACCCTGGAGGGAACGGTCAGCGAGATCACGCCGGTGGCGGATCCGCGGACGCGGACGTTCCCGGTGAAGGTGGACCTGCCGCCGCAGCCCGGGTTGCGCAGCGGTCTTTTCGGCCGTCTGGTGATTCCGGTGGCGGAGGTGGAGGCGATCCGGGTGCCGGCGCGGGCGGTCCTTGTGCGAGGGCAGATGGAGTTGGCGTATGTGGTGCGCGGGGAGCGTGCGGAACTGCGGCTGGTGAAGACGGGCAAACGCCTCGCGGAAGAGGTCGAGGTGGTCTCGGGCCTGGCGCCGGGCGAGGTCCTGGTGGTGGAGGCGGATCAGCCCTTGCGGGACGGCCAGCCGGTGAGGGTCAAGTAGGGGGTCGATCGCGGAGGCGGGGAGTGCGTCGGCGGAGTTCTGGGTAGAGCCATGGCAACGCAGCAATCCAAACCCACACCTGCGGTTCACTCGGGTCCGGGGCTGGCCGGCGGCCTGGCGCGGGCCTTCATTGATTCGAAACTGACGCCGCTGTTGGTGCTGACGTCGGTGTTCCTCGGCGTGTTTGCCGTGGTGCAGCTGCCGCGGGAGGAGGAGCCGCAGATCAAGGTGCCGATGATCGACGTAATGGTCTCCATGCCGGGCGCTTCAGCCAAGGAGATCGAGGAACGCGTCACGCGGCCGATGGAGAAGCTGCTCTGGGAGATTCCCGGCGTGGAATACATCTACTCGACGTCGCGGGAGGGGGAGAGCCTGGTGATCGTGCGGTACAAGGTGGGGTCCGACCCGACCGAGAGTCTGGTGAAACTGACGGAAAAGCTGCGGTCGAATTTCGATCGGATTCCGCACGGGGTCACGCAGCCGCTGATCAAGTTGAAGTCGATTGATGATGTGCCGATTCTGGCGCTGACGTTCCACAGTCCGCATTACGACCACCTGACGCTGCGCCGGTTGGTGGCCCAGGTGGATGACGCTGTCAAGCAGGTGGAGCAGGTGGCGGAGACGATGATCATCGGCGGGGCGCGGCGTCAGGTGCGGGTGCTGTTGGATCCGGTGCGGCTGGCGGCGCGGAATCTCAGTCCGGTGGGTTTGATTCCGATGCTGCAGCAGGCAAACCGGCAGTACCGGGCCGGCGGCCTGACGGGGGAGGATCGGGAGATCCTGATCGAGACGGGTGGATTCCTGCGCAACGCCGAGGAGGTGGCGCAGGTGGTGGTGGGCGTGCACGGGGGCAAGCCGGTGTACCTGCGCGACGTGGCGGACATCGTGGACGGTGCGGAGGAGCCGAGCCAGTATGTGTTGTTCGGGTACGGGGCGGCGGGGCAGCCGACGGGGGCCTCGACGGAAGAGGAACCGGCGGTGACGTTGACGGTGGCGAAGCGCCCGGGGGCCAACGCCATCACCGTGGCCCGGCGGGTGCTGCGGAAGGTGGAAACGTTGCGGGGCACGCTGATCCCGTCCGATGTGTCCATCACGATTACGCGGCACTACGGGGAAACCGCGGCGGAGAAGTCCGATGAACTGCTGCTGCACATGGCCATCGCGGTGTTCGGCGTGTCGCTGTTGATCTGGCTGACGCTGGGCTGGCGGGAGGCGGGGATTGTCGGAATCGCCATTCCGGCCACGCTGGCGTTGACGTTGCTGGTGTTTTATCTGACCGGCTTCACCCTGAATCGCATCACGCTGTTCGCGTTGATCTTCAGCATCGGGATTCTGGTGGACGATGCGATCGTGGTGGTGGAGAACATCGTTCGCCACTTCCATTTGCCGCAGAACCGGGGCCGTTCCTGGAGTGCCATTGCCATCGAGGCGGTGCAGGAGGTGGGGAATCCGACGATCCTGGCGACCTTTGCGGTGATCGCGGCGGTGCTGCCGATGGCGTTCGTCGGCGGGCTGATGGGGCCGTACATGCGCCCGATCCCGATCGGCTCGAGTGCGGCGATGTTTTGGTCGTTGCTCATCGCCTTCATGGTGACGCCGTGGGCGAGCGTGCGGATTTTGCGGTGGGGGCGGAAGTATCGGCAATTGACCGAGGGCGCACCCGTGGGGTCGGGGCCCGCGTCGCATGCCGGGCATCCGGAGGACCTGTTCACGCGGCTCTATCGGCGGTGGATGGGGCCGCTGATTGCGCACGCTTCGTGGCGGCATGCGTTTCTGGGGCTGGTGGTGCTGTTGCTTCTGGCCGCCATGGCCACGGTGCCGCTGGGATGGGTCAAGGTGAAGATGCTGCCGTTCGACAACAAAAGTGAGTTTCAGATCATTTTGAACATGCCGGAGGGCAGCTCCCTGGAGCGGACCGCCCGGGCGGCGCGGGAGATTGCCGCGGCGATCCGGAACGAACCGGAGGTCACCGATTACCAGATCTATGTCGGGACTGCCGCGCCTTTCAATTTCAACGGGCTGGTACGGCATTACTTCATGCGCCGCGGGGCGCACGTTGCGGATCTGCAGATCAATCTTCTGCCGAAGGGCCGGCGCCAGGCGCAGAGCCATGACATTGCGAAGCGGGTGCGGCCCCGGGTGGCGGCCATCGCCGAGCAATACGGTGCGCGGGTGGCGGTGACGGAGGTGCCCCCCGGGCCGCCGGTGTTGCAAACCCTGGTGGCGGAGATCTACGGGCCCACGGAGGAGGACCGTTTGCGGCTGGCGGAAGAGGTGCGGGCCATTTTCAAGCAAACGCCCGGGGTGGTGGACGTGGATGCCTACATCGAGGCCGACCAACCGAAGGCGCGGTTTGTGATCGACAAGGAGAAGGCCGCGCTTCACGGCATCAGCGCCGAGACGATTTCCCGAACGCTGCAAATCGCGGTGGGAGGGCTGTCCATCGACCTGGTCCATCAACCCCGGGAGAAGGAGGATGTGAATCTGGTGTTGGAGTTGCCGCGTTCGGCCCGCACCTCGCCGGAGGATCTGCTGGCGTTGTGGGTGCGCTCGGGGGACGCGAACGCGTTGCCGGAGCCCGGGGGCACGGCCGGACCGCCACCGTTGATTCCGTTGCGGGAGTTGGTGCGGATCGAATCCACCGTGGCGGACAAGAGCATTTATCACAAAAACCTGTTGCCGGTGACGTACGTGATCGGGGACGTGGCCGGCGAGGCGGAGAGCCCGGTGTACGCCATTCTCAAGATGAACCGGGCCCTGCGACAGCTGGATACTCGGGCCTTCGGCGGCGACGGTTCTCCGCTGCGCATCTACAATGCGACGTTGCCGTTCACGGACCAGCAACCGGCGATCAAATGGGACGGCGAATGGCACATTACCCTGGAGGTCTTCCGGGATCTGGGCCTGGCCTTTGCCGCGGTGCTGGTGCTGATTTATGCCCTGATGGTGGGTTGGTTCCGGTCCTTCCTGACTCCCTGGGTGGTGATGGCCGCCATTCCATTCTCTTTGATTGGGATCCTGCCGGCCCACGGGGCCATGGGCGCGTTTTTCACGGCCACCTCCATGATCGGGTTCATGGCCGGGGCGGGCATCGTGGTGCGCAACTCCATCATCCTGGTGGATTTCATCGAGCAACGGCTGGCGGAAGGCATGCCGCTGGCGGAGGCGGTGGTGGATGCCGGAGCCGTGCGGTTTCGGCCGATGCTGTTGACGGCGATGGCCGTGGTCGTGGGCGCGGCCGTGATTCTGGCGGACCCGATTTTCCAGGGGTTGGCGATCTCGTTGATGGCGGGCGAGATTGCGTCGCTGCTGGTCAGTCGCATGGCGGTGCCGGTGCTTTACTACATGGCCTACCGGCACGTGTATGAGAGGCCGGCTCCGGTGGACGCGTAGGCATCGCGGGAGAGCGACGGTCCGGAACGGTGGCCAACCTCACAGCTCGGGCAGCCACCGCAGGCGGGCTTCCAGTTCGTCGGGGGTCAGCCAGCGTAGATGCGGAGGCGAGGATGCGCTACCCGTGGCGGCGGCCCGTGGGGACGCAGAAGCGGGTTGCAGTTCGTACCAGGCTTGTCCGCTCAGGCGCTGGACGCGCACGGGGCTGCAGCGGCAAATGAGCGCGGTGATTCGGTTCTGATGGGACACGTGCACGATCGGACCCATCGGCATCGGCGCGTCGTCGAATGTCTCCACCACCACGGCCCGGGGCGGGGAGGACAGAGGCATATCGGATTCTGCGGCAAAATGCCGCGGCGGGGTGGCCGGGCCGAACGACTGCCGGGCGGCTTCTTCCCAGTGACGCGCCACGAAGAGGCGTGAGGGCTGGTCTTCGGTCCCGGGCAATTCCCAGAGCACGGGCTGACCACGTGTGCCCAGGAGAATGCGAAAGGCCAGCCAGACCGTTGCGGGTCTCCCGGCGCCTTCCCGGCTGCGCGGGCCGGGGGATTGCCAGAAATAGATGAGCTGCGGCCAGGGACGTTGATGAATCGGCAGCGATTGTTCCTCGACCCAGAGCACGCGCGGCGGGTTCGGGGGCCGGCCTCGCGCGGAGTCCGTTTCCAACACCAGCAGTGGCGCGAACAGTCCCGGCAAACCGCCTTCATTGGAGGCTTCGACCGGCTTGACCAGCCAGGCTTCGGCGAAGGTTTGGCGGGCTTCCTGTCGCGCAGTTTCGCTCGGATCAGATCCGCCCAAGGGCGGTCGGGACGTCTGACATCCGGCCGCGCTGACGAGGAGGAGAAGGGCCGTGGCGGCGGCGGCGATCCGCATGGGGGCTCGGTTCGCGCTCCTCATGGGGCCTGGACGTAGCCGTGGGCGCGAAACCAGTCAATGGCTTCGGCGAAGGCTTCGCGCGGGGGTGTTTGGGGCAGTCCCAATTCCCGGATGGCCTTGGCCGGATTGAAAAACATTTTGTACCGGGCCATGCGGACGCCGGCCAGGGGAGCCCGCGGGGGTTGGCCGGTAAAACGAGAGCGCACCTCTTCTGCACAAGCGGCCAGGAAGGCCACCCACCAGGGAATGCGCCAACGGGGTGCGGGTAATCCCGTAAGTTCGGACAACACCTGCAAGGTTTGCCGCAGTGTCCAGTTGCCCTCCGCGTGCCCCAGGATGTAACGCTCGCCCACCCGGCCGCGCTCGGCGGCCAGGATGTGGCCCACGGCGACGTCGCGCACGTGAACCCAGTTCAGCCCCGTGTCCACGTAGGCGGGCAGCGCACGGTTCAGGAAATCGAGGATGATGCGGCCGGTCGGTGTGGGTTTGACGTCGCGGGGACCGATGGGCGCACTGGGATTGACTATCACCACGGGACTTCCGGCCCGGGCGAGTTGGAGGGCCAGTTGTTCCGCCTGCCATTTCGAGAGTTTGTAGGGGTTGCTCATTTGGCGGATGCTGACGGGGGTGCTCTCGTCGGACGGCACGATGGAACCGTGGCGCGGTCGGGGCAGACCGATGCACCCGACGGTGCTGGTGTAGACGATGCGTTCGCAGCCGGCCCGCGTGGCGGCCTCCAGCACGATGCGGGTGCCTTCGACGTTGGTGGTGAACATGGGTCGGTAGTCCCGCATCCAGAGGGCGTAGGTGGCGGCCACGTGAAAGCACCAGTGGCAGCCCTGGACGGCACGCGTGACGGCCTCGCGATCGGTCACGTCGCCTTCGACCAGCTCGCAAGCGGCGCCGTCCAGGCCCCTGCGGTTGCTGCGCGGGCGGACGAGGGCCCGCACGGTGTGGCCCCGCGCCAGCAGTTCGTGGACGAGGTTGGCACCGACGAACCCGGAAGCCCCTGTCACCAGGCATTTCATGCGATGGGCAGTGTGGCGCAAACGCCCCTGTGAGACCAGCCGGAGCCACCGGCGTGGACACGGCGGGGCGGTGTGGGGCTGGAACCGCCTCAGGCGTTGCTCTTGGAGGGCGGGACCTGGAGGGGGGCCCCGGGCTGGCCGGTGGCACCGTGAGTCGGAGAGACCGTGCCGGGAGCCAGGGGCGGCGGCAGGACAGCCCCACCCGGCTCGGTTTGCCGTGCGGGATCGAGCAGGGCGTCCAGCTGGCGTTCGTCCAACCCGGACAGTTCCAGGGCCACTTCGCGGACGGTGCGACCTTCTTCCTGGGCGATGCGCGCGATTTGTGTGGCTTTGTCGTGGCCCAGGACAGGGGCCAGAGGCGCGCAGAGGGCCAGGCTGCGCTCCAGGATCTCGGAACAACGCTGGCGGTCGGCCTCGATGCCGGCCACGCAATGTCGGGCGAAGGCCTGGGCGGCAGGGGCAAGCAGTTCGATGCTCAGGAGCAGGTTGTAGGCGGCCACGGAAATCATGGTGTTGAGCTGGAACTCTCCGAAGGTGCCGGCGGCGGTGACGGCGGCGTCGTTGCCAATGACCTGGATCCCGACCTTCAGGACCGTCTCGCAAAGGACGGGATTGATCTTGCCGGGCAGGGTGGCGGTGCCCGGGGTGGCGGCGGGCAGCTTGATCTCGCCCAGGCCGCTGCGGGGACTGGAGCCGAGCCAGCGGAGGTCATTGGCGATCTTGATCAGTGTCACGGCCACGCTCTTGAGCGCGCCGCTGGCCTCCACCAGGGCATCGAGGTTGGACTGGGCATAGAAGTGATTGTGCGCCTCTTCCAGGGCCAGTCCGGTCTCGCTGGCGATCCCGGCGATGGTCAAACGAGCGAACTCGGGATGGGTGTTGAATCCAGTGCCCACGGCGGTGCCGCCCAACGGCAAGGCTCCCAGGCTTTCCTCCACGTTCCAGAGGCGATCCACGGCGTGTTCCACTTGCGCGGCGTACCCGCTGAATTCCTGGCCCAGCCGGATGGGGGCGGCGTCCTGCAGATGGGTGCGCGCGATCGTCAGGATGGGATGAAACTCCCGCGCCTTGCGATCCAGGACGGTGTGCAGCTCGTTCAAGGCCGGGATGACCTGATGGACAATGCCGTCCAGGGCGGCCATTTGGACGGCGGTGGGGATGACGTCGTTGCTGGACTGGCCGCAGTTCACGTGGTCGTTGGGGTGGACCAGTTTGTCCCCCAGTTTGCCACCCAGCAGTTCGGTGGCACGGTGGGCGATCACCTCGTTGGCGTTCATGTTGACCGAAGTGCCGGAGGCGGTCTGGAAAATATCCACCACGAATTGGTCGTCCCAGCGGCCCTGGATGACTTCCTGGGCGGCGTGTTGAATGGCCTGGGCGATGCGCTGGGGCAGGAGCCCCAGCCTTCCGTTGGTGATCGCCGCGTGTTTTTTGATCAAACCGAGGGCGCGAATAAAGGACCGTGGAAACCGCAGTCGGCTCACCGGAAAACAATGGAGGGCCCGGGCCGTGTGCGCGCCGTAGTAGGCATTGGCAGGAACCAACATTTCCCCGAGGGCATCCGTTTCCACCCGATACTCCGTGTCCATGCCCCGGACTTTAGCGGCTTCCGAGTCCCTGAGCGAGCCGAATCGGGCCGGACCGGTCTCTCCCCCGTGTTTTCACCGAATCCATCGAGGGGCCGAACGGGATCGCGCCTTCAGCGCGCCGTGGGTTTGTCCCTGCGGGGCGCGTGCACCTGCCCGGGGCAACGCCCCCGGGTGACCGGACTCTGCTTTTTCCCTGCCCTGAAGGGGCGCAAGTCGGTGTTAGTACGGCCGGCGTTCCCGACGGGATCGCCGGGTGGCACCCTCTCAAGGCGCGGGGCATTTTCACGGGACCGGGTTCTTGCGGCGTTGCCCCGGGCTGACGGAGTGGCCATGCGCCTCCGTGCCGCGGATGGGCCCCCGGGATCCGTCCACCGTGAAGGGCGCACATTTATTGAGCCGCCGATTCGAGGATTCGAGGGAAGCCCCGTGCCCTTCGCCCCGGGCCGATCCGTGTCGATGACGTTCGGATTTCTCCCGAGCTTTCGGAGGTTTTCAAACCGGAAACGCGCCGGCAGTTTGGGGCTCCGGGGGTTTGCTGTTTCTGGCCGGACCGGGATGTGGTACATGAACGGCGTGTATCTCGCATATTACGGGCTGAGCGAACCGCCGTTCGACCTGACGCCGAATCCGCGGTTTCTGTTTTACAGCGCGAAACACCGCGAGGCGTTCAATCATCTGCTGTACGGCATTCGCGAGCGCAAGGGGTTCGTGCAGTTGACGGGAGAAGTCGGGGCCGGCAAGACCACCCTTTGCCGGGCGCTGCTCGACCAGTTGGATTCCCGCCACTACTCGACGGCGCTGATTCTCAATCCCGTGCTGAGTCCGGATCAGTTGATGCGGGCCATTGCGACGGAGTTCGGGCTCGATGTACACGGGGGCGATCGACTGGACGCGCTGCAGGCGATCAATCGGCATTTGCTCGAACTGACGGCCCAGGGGCGGGAGGCCGTCCTTTTCCTTGATGAGGCGCAGGATTTGACGGACGAGCTGCTCGAGCAGGTGCGGCTCCTCTCCAACCTGGAAACGCAGGATCGCAAGTTGCTGCAGATCGTGCTGATGGGACAGCCGGAGCTGCGGGACCGCTTGAACGACCCGCGGCTGCGGCAACTGCGTCAGCGGATCACGGTGCGGTATCATCTTCGGCCGCTGACGCGGACCGAGGTGGCACGGTATGTACAGCATCGACTGACCGTGGCCGGAGCGAAAGGAACGCCCTACTTTACCCTGCCGGCCCTCTGGCGGGTGTATGCCTACAGCCGCGGCATTCCGCGCCTGGTCAACGCTGTTTGTGACAAGGCGCTGTTGGCCGGTTTTGTGTATCAGACGCACCGGATCGACCTCGCTTTGGTGGGACGGGCGATTCGAGAACTGGAAGGTCACATTCGCGCATGAGCCTGATTCACGATGCCCTGCGCCGGGCGCAGGCACAGCGTCCGGGCGGTGCCTCCGGAGCCCCGCCGGAGCCGTCGTGGCAGCCCGTGCCGCCACCGCCGCCGCGGCCGCGGCCCTGGGGCTGGGTGCTTTTGGGGATGGTGGCCGCGTTTGGAATTGTGCTGATCTGGGAGGGTTGGCGGGGGGAACGCTCCGACCCAGGACCGCCACGGCCCGATGGCACCGGCGAAACCGACGGAGCCCGGTTTGCCCCGACAACCGCGGCCAGTCCGAGCCCTGGGGACCGGGGATCGGGCGCGGTGTCGCGTCCAACCGGAGCCGGCGGGGTGGAGGTTTCGGGAGCGATTCCCGACTCCGGTGGAACCGGGCCCGGCGGAGCCGAACGGCCGGTTTCCGTGGAGGTGGCGGGTTCGGAACTTGCCGCGCCCACCAATGTCGGCACCGGGGCCGCAGCGGTTTCACTGCCCGAGGCCGTTTCCGTCCGCGACCTTCCGGGCACCTCTGCCATTCCCGCGCTGCGGCTGCAGGGGATTCTCTATCATCCGCAGCGGCCGCTGGCGGTGATCAATCAACGCACGGTGGGCCCCGGGAGCGAACTGGCCGGCTGGCGGGTGGAACGCATCGAGCCGGAGCGCGTCATTCTCGTCGGACACGGTCGGACCAACGTGTTGGAACTTCCCTGAAAGGAAGGGACGGTGCAGGCTGGGGCCGTATGAAGCTGTTGCAGAGTTACTTGGAACGGTCGCCCACCACGGCCCGGGTCATGCCGTTTTTCATCTTTTTGCTTTTGACCGCGGGGCAGGACTTTTTCGGCAGCGAAGGACGCTACTGGATGTACCTCTTCAAAACGCTGGTGGGCGCGTGGATGATCTGGGAAATGCGGCCCCTCGTGGCCGAGATGCGATGGGCCTTCAGCTGGGAGGCCGTGGTCGTTGGCGTCATCGTGTTCGTCCTCTGGGTGGGGCTGGATCCTTGGGTTCCCAAGAATCACCTGTTCTTCAAGCCGAGCGAGGGCGGATGGAATCCGCACGAGGTCTTTGGTCAGGATTCCTGGCAGGCGTGGGTGTGCATCGTGGGACGGATTCTGGGCTCGAGTCTGGTGGTGCCGCCGTTGGAGGAGGTGTTCTATCGGTCCTTTCTCTATCGGTGGTTTGTGCGGGTGGACTTCTGGAACCTTCCGCTGAACCATCGGCACGTGCTTTCCTGGGGGGTCACGTCCCTGGTGTTCGGCCTGGTGCATTATGAGTGGCTGGCGGGCATTTTGTGCGGCTTGTTGTATCAAGGGTTGGTGTTGCGCAAGAACCGGTTGGGGGATGCGATGACGGCCCACGCGATCACCAATTTCCTCCTGGGTTTGTGGGTGGTGAGTCGGGGCGCGTGGGGGTTCTGGTGAACGGTGCGGGCCCGGCCGGCAGTTCGATCGACCGGATGAATGGGTGCAATTCCTCCGGCACTCTGGATTTCGACGGGCCACCGGCCCCGGGCAGGTGGCCCACTCCGCCCTGTGTGCTTTACGAAGACGAGCACATTCTGGTGGTGCACAAGCCGACCGGCTGGAGCACGCACGCCCCGTCGCCATGGTCCGGGGAGGGTTTGTATGAGTGGCTGCGGCACCGCGAACCGCGGTGGGCGAACCTGGCCATTGTGCAGCGCCTGGACAAGGACACCAGTGGCGTGATGGTCTTTGGCAAAACGGCCGCGGCCAACCGGAGTCTCACCGAGCAATTCGTCGAGCATCGGGTTCGGAAGCGCTACGTGTTTTGGAGCCACCGGCGCCATGCCCGCCCGAGTGTGACGATTCGTTCGAGTTTGGTGCGTTCCGGTGCGCGCTATCTCAGTGAGCCGCCCCGGCCGGGTCAGCCGGTGGCCGAGACGCGGTTTGAATGGACGGAGCCCCCACTGCGGGTCTCCACACCCGCCTGGGCCGAAACGGCGCCGGGGTCGGACCTGGAGGTCTGGCCCGGAACCGCGTGGCCGGTGACGGGACGGACGCATCAGATCCGCGCACAGGCGGCCGCCGCGGGCTTTCCCATACTGGGAGACCGTCTCTACGGGGGGTTGCCGTGGCCGCGCCTGTGTCTGCACGCGGCGGGATTGGAGTTCCGCCATCCGGTTACGGATCGGCTCATGAAGTTCGAGGTGCCGGCGGATTTCTCGAGCTGGCCGGCCCTGGCATTGCGGCAAGCCTGCATCGAGCCCGTTCTGACGGACGCCTACCGGTTGGTGCATGGTGCGGCCGATGGCCGACCGGGTTGGTACGTGGACCGGTTGGGCCCTTACCTTTTGTGCCAGAGCGATCAGCCCGTCGCGGGAGAGCCGTGGCCCTGGCTGGCCGCCTCGGTGGGCGCTGCCGCCGTGTATCACAAGCTGCACCGGCGCCGGCTGGAGGGGCTGGGACCGGCAGAAGCCGCCCCGCGTCCGTGGTGGGGCCGGCCGGCCCCCTCGCGCTTCGTCATCCGCGAGAACGGACTGCGGTTCGAGCTCAGCTTCGAGGAGGGTTACTCGGTGGGACTGTTTCTGGACCAGCGCGACAATCGGCGGCGGATTCTGACGGGTCATGTGGCCGCGCATTTCCCGCTGTGGGGATCCGGCTCCGGCAGTCCGGAGGAGGCTCGGGAGGTTTTGAACACGTTTGCCTATACGTGCGGTTTTTCGGTGGCCGCGGCCCGCGCCGGGACGCGGGTGACCAGCGTGGATTTGTCGCGCAAGTATCTCGACTGGGGCCGACGCAATTTCGAGCTCAACGGGCTGGACCCGACGGGTCACGAGTTTGTGAATGGCGATGTGCGCGACTGGCTGCGTCGGTACCGGCGCCGGGGCCGGCGGTTTGATCTGGTGTTGCTGGATCCGCCGACGTTCTCGCGCTCCAAGACGGGGGGAGTGTTTCGTGTGGAGAAAGATCTGGCGGCGGTCGTAGCTGCCGCCGCCGGGTTGGTGAGGGCCGGGGGCGTGCTGTTCGTTTCTTCGAATGCGGCCCAATGGCCGGCCCAAGAATTTGTCGAAGCCGTCCGTGCGGGCGTGCAAGCCACGGGCCGGCCCATTCGGCAGGAGCACTATGTGTCGCAGCCTCCGGATTTTCCGGTGCATCCGGAGGAGCCGGCTTATTTGAAGTGCCTCTGGCTGCGCCTGGATTGAGCGAAAAGCCCGCCCGCGGGTTATGGGACGGCCCGCCCTTCTCCGGAGTGGATGAGGACAGACTTATTGCCGCTGTCGCAGGACCTGGTTCTCGTAGGCCCGCACCTCCTCCAACCAGGCTTCGCCCACGGGCACGCCCTGTTGGGCGCAATAGTAATCCCACACGGCGCCCCAGGGCAGGTGTTTGGCCTCCTCCATGAGGGCCAGGCGGCCCGTGTAATCGCCCGCGCGTTCCAGGGCCTGATACTGGGGCCACGGTTCCAGCAGCGCGAACAACAGGGCCCGTAACAGACTGCGTGCGCCGATCACCCAGGCCGCTACGCGGTTGATGCTGGCATCGAAGAAATCCAGCCCCAGGTGGGTGCGATCCAGGTACCGCCCCCGGACGAGCTCCTGGGCGATGGCCAGCAGGTCATCGTTCACGATGACGACGTGATCGCTGTCCCAGCGCACGCCGCGGCTGACGTGCAGCAGGATGCCCGGCACGTAGCACAGCACGGACGAGATTTTGTCCGCGAGACTTTCCGTGGGGTGATAGTGACCGGCGTCCAGGCAGAGCAACTTGCCCCGGCTGACGGCGTAGCCCAGGTAGAACTCGTGCATGCCGACGGTGTAGCTCTCGGCGCCGATTCCGAAGAGTTTGCCCTCCACGGCATCCAGGTTGTGCCGCGGGGACAACGGCTTGCGGAAGACCTCGTCGAGGGCCTCCAGGAGCCGCTCGCGCGGACCTCGTCGATCCGCGGGCAGGTCCTTCATCCCGTCGGGGATCCACACGTTGGTCACGGTGGGGGTGCCCAGCGCGCGGCCCATGGCCGCGCCGATTTCCCGACAGCGCTGGCAGTGCTCGATCCAGTATCGTCGGATCGACCGGTCCGGATGGGACAAGGTAAAGCCGTCTGCCGCCAGCGGGTGAGCGAAACAGGTCGGATTGAAATCGAGCCCGATGCCCAACTGGCGGGCCCAGTCGATCCAGCCCCGAAAGTGCCGGAGTTCAATCTCGTTCCGTTCCACCTTGCGTCCCCCGAACTCCCCGTAGATGGCGTGGAGATTGAATCGGTGGCGGCCCGGGATGAGGGAGAAGGCTTTCTCGGCATCGGCGCGCAATTCGTCCGGCGTGCGCGCCCGGCCGGGATACGCCCCCGTAACCGCCAGGCCTCCGCCGGGGGCGTCCGCGCCGCCCTCGAAACCGCGCACGTCATCTCCCTGCCAGCAGTGCAGAGAGACGCGCAACTGTGAAAGGGTCTTCAGGGCTTTTTCCGTATCCACGCCCAGGGCTGCATAACGTTCCCGGGCCAGCCGGTATGCCTGTTCGACGCGTTTCTTCGGTTTCATGAACGCATTCTTCCTCCAATCCGTCGCGGCTGTACGCGCTCGAGGGTCCCTGAGGCGCCGGGGGGCTGAACCCGCCCAACCCCTTGGGACCGGAATCGGACCGTTCGGGCACGGCACACCAACGTTCCCGTGCCCTTGGGCCAAAGCCAGCTCAAAGTTTGGACTCTCGGAACCCCGGAGCATTTCCGTTTTTGCGCCCCGAATTGAAGGGTCCCGAGGAAGGGTCGTTTGCCATCGGTTTTGCCCTCGCAAGACCTGAGGATCCGCCGGGCTTTCGAGGCTTTTCAGAGCCCGTAGTGCACCATGGGACGTCCGAGTGCCGGAGCCCGAGGGACCCACGCCCAAGAGACATGTGGCCCGGCCGGAGTTGTCCACAGTCCGCTGCCTTGTACGGTCCGGCTGGTTGAATGAGGAATCCTCCACACTCACCGAGGAGGAAAGACAGGGCCGGGCCCGGACGAGAACCCTCGGCGCGGCCGCAACACCGGTTGCGAGGGCGCGGTGTTGGCGCCTCTTCTGGGAGCAAGGTGGAGAACCGGGGCCCGTGCGATGGCAGCGGGAGATTCGGCTCGTCACTCGTTGAGCCCGGATCGGGGAAGGCGTCCAGACCGTCCACCGGCCGGCGGATTGCAAGCTGGTGTCCCGGGCACCCAGAGCTCGGAACCATGCACGAAACGTGCGACTGAACAGCGGCCCCATAGGTGGACGGCTGGCGGGATTTCTCCGGGGCCCGAGTTGCAAGACGCTCGCATCAGGGACATGCATTGCAGGTATGCGATGGCTTTGGTGCTGGGTTGGCTTGTGGACCGCAAGCGCCCTCGGCGGCGGCGCGGCGTCGGTGCGCTTCGAAGCGCAAACCGTGGACGATGCGATTCGCATCGGCTACGGCGTGGCGATCGCGGATGTGGACGCGGATGGGCGACCGGACCTGATCGTGGCCGATCAGCACAGGGTGCTTTGGTATCGGAACCCGGATTGGACACGACACGTGATGGCGGAGCGTTTGACGGAGCGGGATCACGTGTGTGTTGCGGCGGCCGACCTGGACGGGGACGGTCGGGCCGAGGTGGTGGCCGGTGCGGGCTGGAATCCGTCGGACACGGTGGGCGCGGGAGCGCTGTTCTGGCTGGAGGCCGGGGCGGAGCGGACCGGTCCGTGGCGGCCGCATCCGTTGCCGGCCGAACCGACGCTGCATCGGATTCGGTGGGCGCGCGACGAACAGGGGCGACAGACTCTCGTCAGCCTGCCCTTGCACGGCCGGGGCAACGATCCGCGCAGCGGGGTCGGCGCGGGGGTTCGGGTGCACCGGTACACGCCGTCCGGTCCCGGCTCAGGAGGTTGGTCGCGGGTCCTGTTGTTCGAAGCGCTCAACAAGACGCACAACTTCGATGTGGTCGCCTGGGATGCCGATCCGCCGGATGAACTGGTCGTGGCCTCGCGTCAGGGACTGTATCTCTGGGATCCGGCTCCGGGGCAACCATCCACGCTGACGCTCCTGGCCACGAATGACCTGGGTGGCATGGGCGAGGTTCGCGTCGGCCATGGGGCGGATGGCAGCCGCTTCCTGGCGGCGGTGGAGCCCATGCATGGTCATTGTTTGAGCGCGTACCGGTGGGCGAACGACCGCTGGGTCCGGACGGTACTCACCACGAACCTGGTGGAGGGGCACGCACTGGCGGCGGCGGATTTTTTGGGATTGGGGAACGACCAGATTGCCGTGGGGTGGCGGGGTCGGCCGGGTCCGGATTCGACCGTCGGCGTGGCCTTGTGGGTATCGCGCGACGCTCGGGGCCGCCAGTGGGAGATGATCCTCCTGGACGATCGAATGGCCTGCGAAGATTTGGCGGCGGCAGATTTGGACGGGGACGGCGACGTTGACCTGGTGGCCACGGGTCGGGCCACGCGGAACGTGAAGGTTTATTGGAACCGTCGTCGGTGAGACAGCGGTTGGAAGGGCGGATTCCATGCCCCGAGCGTGGCGGGGTGTTCGGGTAGCAGCCATTCAGCCAGCTCCGCCCAGGAACGGACCACGCGTTGGACGGCAGGGTTGTCCGGGACGGAACGCCCCTCCGGATTGAACCAGCAGGTGTGCACGCCGAAGGCGGCGGCGCCCGCGACGTCGGCGTTCCAATTGTCCCCGATCATGAGCACGCGTTGGAGGGGCGGTCGGCCGGACTGTTCCCAGGCGATTTGGTAGAAGGTCCGGCTTGGCTTGGCGGCGCCGATTTCCTCGGAGATCAGGACCACGTCGAAGCAGATCAAGAGTCCGGCCCGTTCCAAGCGGGGCTGCTGGACGCGCAGCAGTCCGTTCGTAAGAAGGCCGAGTCGGTATCGGCTCCGGAGCCGCGGCAGGAAGGTCTCGCACCCCGGCCACAGCATGTGCATGCGGGCGAGGGCCTCCAGGTAGCGTTCCCCGAACTCGGCGCCGTTGCCCGGCAGTTGGGCGGCGGACAGAAAACGTTCGAAACGCAGGGTTTTAAGTTCCGCCGCGGAGATCTCCGATCGTTCCAATGCCGCCCAGAGTTCCTGGTTGATCGCGCGGTAGGTTTTCAACAGCCCCGGCGTGAGCGAGTGACCGAAGCTGCGAAGGGCGCAGGCCAGTGCCTCTTGCTCGGCTCGGTCGTAATCGAAAACCACGCCGTCGGCATCGAACCACAACCACTCGTAGGGGATCTCGGTTGCGTTTCCCATCGCCTCCCTCAGGCAAGCGGTTCCGCAGTCCGTGGGCAATACGCATCAAGGGTGGGATGGGGTGGCCCGGAAAGGCTGCCGTGCGGGTTATGGCCCTGCAGGGGGATGTGGAAACGTGCGCCGCGGATCAATGGGCGAGGGCACTTCCCGTCGGGTGAGAGGTTCTGGCCGTCGGAGATGTTTAAGGAGACCCGGGCCAAGCGGGCTGGGCCCAGGTTTGGATCCCGGGATTGGAGGATCTCCAGAGACTTTGCCATTCTTTCCCATGGCTGGAATGGCCGGGCTTGGAGAAGCGGTATCGGCTGGTGGCCATGGCCGAGAAGTCGGCCGGGCTGGGGAAGGTTTTGCGCGGTCGGCCAACTCGTTTTCGAGGAGGCGGTGGACGGTTTGGACGTTGCTCTGCCGAGGGGAGCATATGGGTGGGATGGAACGGTGCCGGGAGCCCGAGGTGCGAACGGTGGCGGGCAAGCCGCACCGCTGCAAGTTTTCGGGGAGTTCACTGCCGCTGTTGGTTTGCCACACGTTTGCCGGGGTGGTGGTGTCGGGTTCATCTGCGCACGGTATTGGGGGAGCAACCGGAATGACGTGCGGCGGTTTCATGGCCGTGGGGCGGGCGCAGGCGACGAACCACTGCCAGAGCCAGTGGCGGTGGCGCGCGGCCAAGCAGAGCGCAGAGCAGGTTCCGTGCACGCAAGGAAGATGTCCGGGGTGCTTTGCGGCGCCGACGCCACCCCTGCAGGAGATGTTCTTTGCGGCCGGGGGGCTGGTAACCTCGAGGTTTCCGACCGGGAGCACAACGTATCCAGGCCTTCCCAAAGAATCTGCGAGATTCTCCTTGACCCCGCCTGCCCAACCGCGTCAGGGTGCCCGCGTGGCCTCAACTGCTACGCGAACTGCCACGCTCTCTTGTGAGACAGGAGCGGGGCGTAGAAGCGTGAACGCAAGCACCGATCGGAAACTGGAACCCTCTACAAACAAGCCGAAAGGGTGGTCTGCGCCCGCTGTCAGTTGGGGTGGGCTGAAGGTGGATTGGGGTTGAGGGGAAATGTGGGGTCGGGGTGGCGCCAGCCAGACCAGCGCTGGAAATCGGGGGCCGGGCGTGCGGGTTGCAACAGCGGCCCGGCCGAAACCGGATAACAACTCCGGCCCTGTGGCCTGAAGCGACGGTTGATCCCGGCTTTGATGTTCTGCGGCAGCGCGCCCGAATTGGCCGTGAGAGGCGAGGCGCCGCGCCCCCAGGGGATCGGAAGGCGGGCCCGGACTTGACGCCAAACCTCGAGTTCCCCGCGGCTGTTCCCGCGGCAGGGGGACAAGGCATGGAACTCTGTGAGGCGCCGCTGAGGCAGAGGATTGCTACGAAGGGCCTTGCGGTTCGCCAGGCTGTCGGCCTGCCAGACCGGGCACAAGGGCCGGTGGAATGGCTCCTGGTCGGGAACGGTGAGAGCTCATCCCGCGCGGGCAATGGGGCAGCGGTCCCACACGCAGCAGCGGTGCGGGGAATCCCATGGACGCAGCCGTTCCCACTCTCCAGCGAGGTTGCTCCACCATCCGTAAAGTGCTGGAACAAAGAGCCGGTCGGCCAGCAGTTGGAAACAACGACCGGAGAGCCTCAAAGGCTCGATGAAGACCAGCTGGTGCTTGTTGTGCCGGCGCAGATCCGGGGAGCCGCCGGCCTGATGGCGGCGCCAGGGGCTGGTGTCAGGCTGACTCTGGTGAATCACGCAATCGGGAACCCGGGGGCGCCAGCCACGGGGTTGGGCTTTGGCCCGGATGGAATCCAGTTGGCTGATCGGGGCCGGGACGCTCATCGAACGACCCGGGGGTGGCGGGCCTTTGTCTTGTTCCCACAGCAGGCGGGTGTCGGGGTATTGTATGCAACCCCTGACCTGCCCCGGACCGTGGCGGGTGCCGACCCGGCGGAAGAGATCGCAGGCAGCAGAGCGCTGGTTCTGGTCGGTGGCCGCCGCGCTCATTTCCTGTTCCGCGGCCGGAGAAAGCGCGCGGGTGACGTTGTGACGGAGCCGGACTTTGGAGAACGTAAGCAACCGGAAGCTTTGTACCGCACCGCTTGTGCCTGCCGCGCCACCAGCCCGAAGGGGGTGACCCCGTGAACGGGGCGCCCATGCCGGGCCCGAAAGCCCGGGCAGTGTTGGACCGGCCAGAGCTCCTGCAGCGGGGCGGGGCCGCAGGCATACATCGCTCATCCTGCGACAAGGGTGGCCTCCGGAATGCTCCGGCTGAAGTCATCGACCTTTTGAAAGTCGCCGGTTATGCCGACCGTGCCACAAACGAAGGTGGCGGAACGAACCCTCCCTTGAGCAGGCGTAACTACAAGGACCAATCTGGGTGAGCCTTCACCTTTTTCCCGCAACTGGCGATCAGCAAACACCAAACAGAAAGGAGACAGACAATGATGATCACGAAACCCGTGCGCCGACTGTTCGCGGCCCTCGTAGGTGCGGTATTGTCCACGTTTGTGGCGACAGCGGCCGATCTCTCCACGCCCGTGCCCGAGGCCGATGTTACCCTGGGGAAGATAAAGACCATCTTTGAGACCGCCCTGATGAAGGCCGAGTTCGACGAGGATGGTGACCTGAAGATCGAGGAAAACGGTGTCAAGACCTTTGTCCGGGTCAACAAGGAAAAAAAGTTGATTACATTTTTCTCCCTGTGGCGCCTAAAGGCCGGCGTACCGGAGGCAAAGAAGCTTGAGTTTGTCAATACGCTCAATAATCGCCTGATCTGCGTGCGCTTCTCCATGCTGAAGCCCACCACGCTTTGTTGCGACTATCAATTTCTTTACGAAGGGGGAATCACTCCATACGCCATCCTGAACAGCTACCGGATGTTCATGAAGGTCACCACGGGCGCTGTATCCGCACACGACCCTGACGACATCATCGGGTCTGACTGACAGGCCAGAAGAGTGCACGGTGCCGAGGAGCGAAGGGCCCCTCCGAGGTTCGCCCTCGCGGGAGGCGCAACGCTCGACCTTTGGTATTCGGCCATCCCGCGGCCGCTGCGCGGACCCCGCGATCATGGGGCGTGTCCCTTGTGCCGGGTTGCGGAGGTCGGGGAAAAGGCGACCTTCAAGGAGACGAAATAAGGGTCCTGGCCGTCGCCAGCCGTCTTCAGAGCGGCAGCCCTTCCGGCAGTTCTGGATGAACCTGACCGTGGAGCAGAGCCATCGCCGGGCTCCGGCCCGGCTAAAGGATCATGGATGGTGAGGTCGGCGAACGACCCATGGCAGTGATCCGTCACAATGTGCCTGCCAAAACGGAGCCGGGCCACTAACCTCCTGGCTTTGCAGTCCGGTACGCCCTGTGGCTCGGTGCTGCTCTGGAGCGGGGCGTCGCCCGGGCTTTCCCCGCAGAGGGGGCAGCTCGGATTGCCGGCGTCTTCGTCCCTGGCCGATTGCACTTTTGCCGCAGCCGCGCTGTCGTTGCGGACGAAGGGCTTCAGGCTTGCCCACGACTCGTTGAGCAGGCTGCTGACGGTGGAGTAGTCATCGCGGGTCTGGCCCGTTGGGTGCGACGGCTTGTGGCCCTTAGCAGAGAAGAGCCCGGCCACGTCGGAGGAAGGCACGCGATGGCAGCTCTTGGCCGGGGAGCTGGGATCAGAGCTGCCCTCGCTGAACACGCAGTCCGGGACCCAGAGCCAGAGCAGGTTGTAGTCGATCGGCTCGCACCAGGACGCCTTGTTCGGCCGCCGTCGAGAGGGCTCCACCGGCGGGTCTTCAGCAGTTGCTCGGCGGGGGCAGGGCCGACCCTTCCGCTCGTCCGGCTTGTCCAACAGGGGCGAGCGTTCCTTGAGGCTCACGTCCACGCGGCGCTTGATGGCGCGCAATGGGTGATTCGCCCCTGCTGCGGCGTTGAGGTTCGGGACACCGAAGAGTTCGGGCTGGATCCTGGGGGCACCCATACCTGTTTGATGGCGCCTCCGGGCATGGGGGTCCACTTCTCGTGCGACTTATTCAACCACCTGCCCGGGGCGGGGACGACGGACCCGCTGCACGGCGTTGCGATCCTCGAACCCTGGCGGCGGGACCTGCCTCGTTGGAAGACACCGCCTGTGCGTCGGTGCTTCGGCCATCCAAGGGGGCGGGGCAGCGCAGGTGGGAAGGGGCGTTGCGGAGGCAGGGGCGCCCCTCCCGTGCGCCCCGAAGCCCCCGAACCGGTTGCCGGGGGAAGGGGCACTCCGGAGTCGGGAGGCAGACCTGCTCGTCCGACGGGCCCCACTTTTTCCTGCCCACAGGGACCGGGGGTTGGGTATGCTGGACCCGGGCTATGCACATTCAGGAGCATCGCAAAGCCATTGACCGGATCGACCAGCAGATCGTCCGGTTGCTGAACGAGCGGACGCGGCACGTGCTGGCCATTGGCGAGCTGAAACGCCGGGCCGGCCAGGAGGTGTACGCCCCGCATCGGGAGCAGGCGGTGTTGCAACGGGTCTGTCGGCTGAACAAAGGGCCCATCACCAACGAGCAACTGCGGGCGATCTACCGGGAGATCATGTCCAGTGCGCTGGCGCTGGAGAAGACGTTGATCGTGGCCTACCTCGGACCGGAGGCGACCTTTACGCATCAGGCCGCCATTCAACGGTTCGGCTCGAGTCTGAAGTACGTGCCGTTGAAGACCATTGCCGATGTCTTCCACGAGGTGAGCAAGGGCCGGGCGGACTATGGTGTGGTGCCGGTCGAGAACTCGACCGAGGGCGTGGTGACGCACACGCTGGACATGTTTGTGGACAGCGACCTCAAGATCGTGTCGCAGATCGTGCTGCCCATTCAGCATTGCCTGCTCAGTCGCTATCCGAAATCGAAGATCCGCAAACTGTTCGCCCATCCCCAGTCGCTGGGCCAGTGCCGCGCTTGGGTGCAGGCCAACCTGCCCAAGGTGGAGATCATCGAAACGTCCTCCAACGCCCGGTCGGCGGAGCTGGCCCGGCAAACGCGGTATGCGGCGGCCATTGCCGGCGTGTTGGCGGCGGAAAAATACCGGCTGCCGATTCTGGAGTACGACATCCAGGACAACGCCACCAACGCCACGCGGTTTCTGGTGTTGGGCCGGCAGACGACGCCGCCGACGGGGAACGATCGCACCAGTCTGATGATCAGCGTCACGCACAAGGTGGGCGCGTTGCACAGTGCGCTGGCGGCGTTTCGCCGCTGCCGCATCAACATGACCAAGATCGAGTCGCGCCCCAGCCGGCGGAAGGCCTGGGAGTATTTCTTCTTCATCGACGTCGAGGGCCATGCCGAGGAACCGCGACTGGCGCGGGCCCTGAAGCTGCTGGCGGATCATTGCAACTTCGTGAAGGTGCTCGGGTCGTATCCCAACACGGAGTAGGGAATTCCGCGGCGCCGCGCGAAGGCCGTGCCGGGCTTCGCCGGTTTGCGGGAAACGGTTTGACCGTGGCCCTCCGCGCCGCCGGCACCGGGAATGCACGGCGCGCGAGCGTTTGCCCCGCCCGGCGGTTTCGAAAAACTCGCAGATCCCGCGGTTGTCCCCGGCACGGGGCCTGCGCTCGGCGGGAATCAGAGCCCGGTGGGTTCTTGAATCGAGGGTGCGGGCGCTGGGCGGGCGTCGGCGACCGGGAAGGCCGCCTTCGGATGGGTGAACACGCCCGGTGACCCGGGAGGAGCGTGGGTCGCGCAGCCTGCCCGCGCCGGAAGGTTTCCGTGTGTGCGGTGGGTCGTTCTCGCGGCACTGCGCAGCGGACGCGGCTCAATCGCGGGCGTTCGCCGCATCCATGGGGCTCGATTCTCCACTTTGCACGGATGCCCAGGAGCACGTAGCGTGGTCCGATGATGTTTGCGTCGCGAGAGGAAGCGGGACAGAGGCTGGCGGAGTTGCTGGCCGCACGGGGGCTGGAGCCGGACTGGGTGCTGGGACTGCCGCGGGGTGGTGTGGTGGTGGCCGCGCCGGTGGCAGAACGCTTGGGGGTGCCGCTGGACACGTGGGTGGTGCGGAAAATCGGGCATCCGGCGAACCCGGAGTTTGCATTGGGGGCCTTGGCGGAGCCGGATGTGTTGTGGTTGGACCGGACCCTGGTGGGACTGGACCCGGCGTTGCATCGGGCCCTGGCCGGGGTGGTGCGTGAGGAACAGCGTCGCCTGGAGGAGTACCGACAGCGTTGGCATCCGTACGGGGTGCCGGCCCTGCGGCGGCGTCGGGTGCTCTTGGTGGACGACGGCTTTGCCACGGGGGCGACCGCGTATGCGGCGGCCCTGGCGGTGCGCAAGCAGGACGCGGAGCAGGTGATTCTGGCGGCGCCGGTGGCCGCTCCGGACACGGTGGAGCGCCTGGGTCGGGTGGTCGACCAGGTGCATGTGCTGTGGCAGGATCCCGCATTTGCCGCGGTGGGGCAGTATTATCAGTCCTTCGAGCCTCCGGGGGAAGAAGAGGTGCTCGACTTGTTGCGGCGACTGGGGCAACGGTGAGGCGATTCTCATGCCGGAGCTGCCCGAGGTGGAAGTGCTGGTGCGGTTTCTGCAGCCCTGTTTGGTGGGCTCGTGGATCCGCCGGTGTCAGGTGCTCCGGGCGCGGGCGGTGCGGCCGGCGGCCCCGGAGGAGGTGGCCCGACGCCTGCGAGGAAAGCGCGTGGCGCGGGTGGGACGTCGCGCCAAGTACATCGTGATGGACTTGACCACCGAGGACAGCAAACCGGCGGGCCGGGTGCTTTTGCATTTGGGGATGTCCGGACGGGTTTGGGTGGAGGCGGCGGGTGGTCCGTTGCCTCTCCATGCCGCGATGGTCTGGGAGCTGGACGGAGACCGGCGTCTGGTGTTTTCGGATCCGCGGGGGTTCGGCCGGTGCGGTTTGGACGAGTCGGTGTTGACGCGTCTCGGTCCGGAGCCGTTGGATCGAACCTTCAACGGGCGGCAGTTGCGCCTGCGGTTGGGCGAGTCGCGGCAGGCTGTGAAAGTGCGGCTGTTGGATCAGGCCGTGGTGGCCGGGTTGGGGAACATTTACGTCAGCGAGAGTTTGTGGGTGGCGCGGATTTCACCCTTTCGGTCCGCCCGAGACTTGACCGAGCGGGAATGTGGGCGGCTGGCCTCCGCGATCCGGCGGGTGTTGCAGCGGGCGATCCGGTTGGGGAGCACGGTGCCGTTGGATTGGGCCCGGGGTCGGGGTGACCGGTTGTTTTACTTCGGGCGGGCCGAGGGGAGTGCGGTCGCGGTGCAGGAGCGGTTCGCGGTGTACGATCGGGAGGGGCAACCCTGTCGGCGGTGTGGCGGGGCGATTCGGCGGGCCGTTCAAGGAGGGCGAAGCTCGTATTATTGCCCGCACTGTCAGGTCTGAGGAGGCGCGACAGTTGGGGGAGCGGAGCAGGCTTCGGTTTCCGGCTCCACGGCCGGACGGGGCTTGGCCAGGCCGAGCAGTTCGGCCCGGTGTTGGATGAACTGTGCCAGGACGCTGACAGCGATCTCGTGAACGCCGATGGCGTGGATGGGCAAACCCACGGGACAAACGACGCGGTCCAGTTGTTCCGGAGTGGCAAGCTTTTGACGGAGGAACTGCTCGCGGATGAGCCGGGCCTTGCGGCGGCTGCCGATCATGCCAAGGAAGGCGAAGGGCTGGTGGATCCATTCGGACAGCACGAGGGCATCATGTTGGTGGCCGCGGGTGACGATGAGACCGAAGGTGGGCACCTGCGGCAGGGGACGGCTGAGCAGTTCATGCCAGGGGCCGACTTCCAGGCGGGTGGCGGGCGGAAAGAAATCGTAATTGGCCAGGCCGGGCCGGTCGTCGAATACGGTCACCGTGAAATCCAGCTGGAGCGCCAAGGGGGCCACGGCCTGGGCCACATGGCCGGAGCCGGCGATCCAGAGGGCACACGGCGGGCTGACGGTTTCCTGGTAGAGCCAGGATCCTCCTGCTGCGTCGATGCGCTGGATCGAGAAGTCCTGGCGAACGCCCCACCGGACGGGGGTGGAAGTCTGGGCCAGCTCGGCCCACAAAGGGCCGGCCTGGCTGGCATGGGGCAGGATCAGGCCGAAGACACGGCCGCCGCAGATCAGGCCGTCGTCCCAACCGAAGTCATGGTCAAGGAGCAGGTCGAAGGTGTCGGGCTGACCGGTCTGAAGGGCGCGGCGCGCCCGGGCGTGGACTTCGGCTTCGAGGCAGCCGCCTCCGAGGGTGCCGATGATGCGGCCGTCGGGGAGGAAGAGGGCCTTGGCGCCGGTGCGTTGAGGGCTGGAACCCTTCACGCCGGCGATGAGGCCGAGCACGAAGGGTTGGCCGGCGGCGGAGAGCCGCGCCATTTCCTCGTAAATGCGTCGGGTGCTCATGGGGGGAATCGCAGGGGCGCAGGCGCGGGGTTAGAACAGGGTGTTGACCAGCATGCTGACGACGCTGAGGGGACCCTGGTCTTCGAGACCTTCGGTCGCCTTGTCGAGCTTCTGCAGGGTGAGGCGCGCGTTTTTGTAGAGGGCTTCGTCGTTGACGAGTTTCCCGACCGAGCCGTCCCCACGGTTGATCTTTTGCAGGATCTCCCGGAGTTGGACCACGGCGTTGGTGGTTTCCTGGAACAGGCTGGGATCGGTGACGAGTCGGCCCAGGGTGCCCTGGCCGGCGCGGACGTCGAGAACGATTTGACGGGCATCCTGAAGGGTGGTCTGGACCGTGGCCACGGTGTGGTTGAGATTGGAAACGGTCTCGAGCGCAGTATTGTGGAGGGTGTCTTCCATCACGAGCCGGCCCAAGGTGCCCTGGCCGGAGCGGACCTGGGCGGTGATGGACTTGAGGTTGGTGAAGGTTTCGCTCAACACGCCGCTGTTCTGGCGGACGAAATCGGTCAGCGGGCCAAGGAGGTTGTCGATGCGGTCGCCGGTGAAGCTCCGGGTGAGGTTTTCGACCCCGCTGGCCACGTTGTCGAGCCGGGCCATGAGGGCGGCGAAGTCGGGTTGCTCGGCCGTCTTAAGGATGGTGCCGTCCGCGGCCCGAGGGGCTTCGGGCCGCCCAAAATCCAGGGAGACGTAATTCTGGCCCATGAGCCCGGTGAACTTGATGGTGGCGACGCACTCGGTGTTCACCGGATGATCCGGACGCAGCTTCATGGTCACGCGGACCCGGTCGCCTTCGAGTTGGATGGCTTCGACGCGGCCGATTTCGACGCCGGCCATTTTGACGCGGTCTCCCACCTTGAGTTCGAGGGCGTTTTGGAAGAGGGCATGAATCCGCGGTCCTTTGCGGAAACGTTCGACGCCGCCGGCCATTTCCATGACCAGGACGCCGGCCACGATGGCCAGGGCCACGAACATGCCCAATCGAGTTTCCAGCGAGTCTTTCATGGTGCGACCTCCTGCGGTTGACGATGAGCACGGGCCTGCAGAAAGCGTTGCAACAAAGGGTCGGGATGGGCCCGGAGCTGATCCGGCTTCTCCAGGGCCACCAGACGGCCGTCGTGGAGGAACCCAATCCGGTCGGCCACTTGAAATGCCAGGGCGCTGTCGTGAGTCACGACGATGGAAGTGACGCCGATCCGGTCTCTGAGGCTCAGGATTTCTTCGGCGATCACCTGGGCGGACAGTGGATCCAACTCACTGGTGGGCTCGTCATACAAAATGAGCTGAGGTTCCATGACCAGGGCGCGCGCGATCGCCACCCGTTTGCGCATCCCGCCGGACAGTTGGCCGGGGAGCTTGTCCTCGGTGCCCTCCAACCCCACCAGGGCAAGCTTTTCCGACACGATGCGGCGGATTTCCTCCGGCGGCCGGAGCCGGTGTTCGGCCAGATAGAGCCCGACGTTTTCCGCCACGGTGAGTGAGTTCAAGAGGGCCGCCGATTGAAAGACCATGGCCAGGCGGTACCGATCCAGCACGTCGGAGCCCTGCACCGACTGGCCATTGAGCCGGATCTCGCCCTCGTCCGGCTGTTCCAACCCGATGATGTGCCGCAGCAGGACACTTTTGCCGCTGCCGCTGGGGCCCATGATCACCAGTACCTCGCCCGGCGCCACCGCAAAGCTGATGCCGCGCAGCACCTCCTGCGTGCCGTACCGCTTGCGAAGATTCCGCACTTCGACGGCCAGACCGGGAACGGAGGCGGACGAGGGGGCGTTCATGAGAGCAACAGCCGGGTGAGGATGTAATCCGAAATGACGATCAGGACGATGGAATTGACCACCGCCTTGGTCACGGACCGACCGATGCCGCGCGGGCCGCCCCGCGTGGTCAGACCCTGGTGACAGCAAACCGTGCCGACAATTAGGGCAAAGATGAGGCTCTTGAACAGGCCGTTGGCCACGTCTTCCAATGCGACGACGTCGCGCAGGTTCTCGAAGAACGCCTGGAAACCGATGGCGATGCGCTCGTTGTACGCAGCCACCAGGGCCCCCCCAAACCAGCCGACCATGATGGCAACGAGCACCAACAAGGGCAGCGCCACGGCCAGGGCCACCAGCCGGGGCAGGACCAGAAAATGGACCGGGTCAATCCGCATGGTTCGTAACGCATCGATTTCCTGATATACCTGCATGGACCCGATTTCCGCGGCCATGGCGGAGCCGTTTCGGCCGGCGATCAGGATGGCCATCATCACCGGAGCCAGTTCCTTGCAAATGGAAATCCCCACGATCCCGCCCAGCGCCGCGCCCAGCGCACGGTCCACCAGCACCGGGCCGGTCTGCAGGGCCACCACGGCGCCGATGAAAAAGGACAAGACGCAGACCATCAACAGGCTGGCGTTGCCGATGTCGTAAAACTGTTCGAACACCTTCCGGCGCTGCCGCCACACCAGGGGCAACGCACGCACCGTGCGCCCGAACAACAGAATCATTTCGCCCAGGTTCTGAAACATGCTCGTCGTCGGAATGCGTGCTTCACTCCGAGGCTGTTCCGCCCTTCCCGGGCCCGCCGGAGACCGCATCCGCCTGCACTGCGGCCGCTCCGGCTGCGCCCGGGCCTTGCAAGGGTAACCCGAGCAGGCGCAAACGCCAACTGCCACCGCGGGATTCGTGTTGCACCAGCCCGAAGAGCAGGGAGCACTTCTGCCCCTCGGGGTCCCGTTCACTGCGGAACAGGTTCCACAACAGCGACCGACTGGAGCGGCCGGTGGCGGGATCCCGCTCCATGCGCCAGAGCGACCACAGCGGGCTGTAATTGCGTTCGATGCCCCGGTTGGCGGGCAGAATCGGTTCCAAAGGGGCCAGCACCTGCAGTCGGGCTTTGCCATCGGGCTCCTGGCGATACGTCCCCAGGGGCCAGAGATCCCGCCGCAGGCGCACCGTCCCGTCGCGGGGATCTTCGCGAAGGTCCCGGTACAGAAACAGCCCGACGCGTCTGTCGTGCCGCAGCAGATCGGGGGACTCGCTGCGTCGGCTTTGCCACAAGGGCCACAAACAAAACTGGCGCTGTTGGTTGGTGGTGACAGTGAGCCCGTAGAACGGCCAGAACCGATGCGTCGAGCGATGGGGGCCATGGCCCCGGACCACGAACGGCCAGGGAACGGCCGTTTCCTGATATCCGGTGAGGCTGTTGGTGCTGCGGGTCAGGCCCAGGGGCCAGCCCCACGAAGTGGACTGGAAGTGAGGTCCGCGGGTTGTGGCGTAAAACGGCACGATTGCCCTCTGGTGCAAAGGGCGGTCGGTCCCCAGCCCGGTTCGATGATCCACATAGAACGGCCACAGCACGAACCGCTTCGAGTGCCCGGCCACAAGCTCTTCTTCGCCCCAAAGATTGGTCCGCCAGGTGACCTGCTTTTCCTCGCGGCCGTACAGCGGCCAGAATTGCCAACCCTGCAGGCCCTCGCCATGGCGGGTGTGGAACAGCGGATAAAGCCAGTTCTCTGTGACCACATCCCGTTTGCGGGTGCGACTCCAGAGCGGAAAAAGGACCACATCGATCTCGTCGCGGAACAATCGGCGTTCCAAGTGACCGTAAAGCGGCAGCACGGCAAAGGTGTCCCGTTCGGGATCCTCGGACCGTTGCCAGAAGAGCACCGGAAACAACGTGAACCGGTCGGTGCGCCGATCTTGTTGGTCGGCGCCGCCGCTGCTGCTGAGCAATTGCAGGAATTGCCACCGATATTCCGGGCCGGACCGGTCATACGTGAACAGCGGGTAGAACACATCCACCGAGATCCGGTCCACCTCCGGATGACGCTCCATGGAAAGCAACGGATGGACGGCCCAGCGGCGTTGCCCAGGTTGGCGCTCCCAACTGAACAAGGGCCCCAGGGCTTCGGTCCGCTGCCCCTCGTGCAAGGTCAGGGGGAAATCATCCAGGAGCGGACCACCGTCCCGGGCGGACGCCAGTCCGGCCAGGCAAACAGCGGCGCTCACCGCGACGAGGTGGATCCTGCCCTGGTGGGTCGTGCGCACTCCGCCGCGTCAATTAACGGACCGTCCCTTGTGCGTCAAGCCACCGGCGTGGAACCCTCCCGCCTTCTCCGTGTCCGACGCAGTGCCGGACAAGGGTGGAACCACACACGTTCACTGAACCTGACGCACCTGAAAGACGCCGGGAGCGAGCTCCGGACCGGGCGACCCAGCCCGGCAACGAAGGCTGCGCAGTGGGAGTGCGACCTGCGCTCGTTGGGCCCGGGCGAGGCGAACCGCCCAAATCGTGAAGCGGCGAAGCGCTCCCCGGGGCGGCTCGACCAGCCCCGGCTGGCCGTGCAGGCCTCTGCAAGCTGTGCCTGCTTCCCCGTGAATCCGGTGGCGTGCGAGTCGTCTGCTGAGGAAGCTCGAGTCCGGTGATTGCGGTGAAGCTGGGCTGACACGGGCTGGTCCGGCCGGCGCGCCCCACTCCACGGCCCGGGTCTCTCGAGGTCACGGCCCGGGTTGCCCGGTCAAGAAGGTTGTCGCCGATGCGGTTGCCGGGGGTGGGTTCGGTCGCGTGGCGCGCGGGAGCGAGGCAGATCTGACAAATCTTTTGGGACCTTGTTCTGCTGGCATTAGCGCCGCGCATGGGATTCAGGACCGGGCATTTCCGCACTTGCAAGCGGGCGGCCGTGAAATGGAACGACGCGATCCGCATCGGCCCCCGTCGGTTGTTGGTTCCCGAGCCGGTCGGATCCACGGCCTTGTTGCGAGCGCTGAACCTTTTGGCAGCGACGGACCTGTTGAAGCACCCGCGGGAGAGGGAGCCGCGGTTGGGCGTGGGCGATCCAGTGAGGCTTGCACGATGGGATCGTGGCGCGGACCGCGAAGTGACCAGTCTGGATCGGGCCTCGGCACTCGCGGGTCCTGGGCTGGAGGGCGTTTGTGCCCCGGGTCCTGGATGCTTTCCGCGGTTCCAGGACCGTGACTTCGGGATTGCAGAAGCGGGAGATCGCCTTGCACCTCGGCTTTGCATTGTGCGGATTTCCTGAAGGCCTTTCATGCCACCAGCAAGGACCCTCGCTTCCCGGGATGATGCGGCCTGCCCGCCCCCTGGGATGGAGGTACGGAAGCGTTGCCGACAGCGCTGCCGCAGGCTCCCCAGCGGGGTCGGGACCGCTGGCCGGCCGGGGAAACTGCGGAGACAAGTTCGAGTGCCCGTCGCCACGGCCTCGCTGTTACGAGAACGTAGCAGGCTACACGCGGAGATGTAACCGGGCCCGGGTAGCTGAACGGTTGTATGAACGGTGAGGTTTCGAGGCATTGGAAAGGGCTCGGGCTTTTCCTCTCCTGCTTGTGGACCACGTCCATGGCAATGGCCCAGCTGGCCATTACCGAGGTCATGTCTTCGGCGTCGACGAATCATTCCTGGGGTGTGGTTCAGGGCCCGGACTTCTGGGAATTGACCAACTTCGGGACCAACCGGATCGACCTGACGGGGTATCGTTGGAACGACAACTCGGGAGGTTTGGCCGGTGCAGACGCAACGCCTTTTGAAGGTCTGAACATCGGTCCCGGGGAGACAATTCTTTTCGTGCAAAACAACATTCCGGAGATCGACACTCCGGAAGAGTTTCGAGCCTGGTGGGGGTTGCCGCCCGCTCAGCAGGTGGTCTTCTACAGCGGCAACGGGCTGAGTAGCGACGGAGACAGCGTGATTCTGTGGGGTCCGGAGGCCAGCAGGGATGAAGAGTTCGTGGATCGCGTGGACTTCGGCCCGGCGACGCGGGGGCATTCTTTCACATATGATCGACAAACGGGGTTGTTGACCGTGGTGAGTTCCAACGGTCTGGCCGGCGCGTTCAGGGCCGCATTGTCGGATGACATCGCTTCGCCGGGTACCCATGCCGGCCCGGTATCCCTGCGGATCACGCTGCAGCCCACCAACCAGGTAGGGTACGTGGGATTCCCGGTTACATTTTCCGTGGCTACGCACGGTTTGCCCCGCCCGAAATATCAGTGGGTGTTCAACGGTGACCCGATTCCGGGTGCCACCGCGGCCACTCTGACGCTGCCGGCCGTCCGGGCCTCGGACGAAGGCTCTTATCGTGTTCAGGTCACCAACGGGCTCGAGTTCATCCTCAGCTCGGAGGCGCTCCTGATCGTGGACAGCTCGCCGGCGGCTCCGAGCTTTGTGGTGCCCCCCGCGGATGTGGACGCCTACCCGGGCCAAACGGTGAGTCTCGTGGCCATGGCACATGCGAATCCGCCGCCCGAGTATCAGTGGCTGAGCAACGGGATTCCTCTCCCGGGTCAGACGGCCAATCGCCTGGTGCTGCCCCTGTCGGAAGCGTTCGGCACGGCCGTTTACACCGTCGTGGCTTCCAATCTGGCCGGAGCCCGTACCGCGTCGGCCCGGGTCACCGTGACGCCGAAACCCCGGTTCCTGATTACCGAGGTGCACTCCACTGGATCGGCAGAGTTTCAAGATTGGTGGGAGCTCACCAGCTTTGACACACGACCGTTCAATCTTAAGGGTTACCGGTTTGACGACGATTCGCGATCTCTGTCAGCAGCCGCGGTCATCACGAACGACCTGGTGATTCATCCGGGGGAAAGCATTGTCTTTGTGGAGACGACCGCAGGCAGACCGATGACCGAGGCCCTGTTTCGCTCCTGGTGGGGACTTCACGAGGGCCCGCAAGGGAGCAGGGTCGTGATCTATGCCGGCCCGGGACTGGGATTGAGCAGCAACGGCGACGGTCTCTACCTGTGGAATGCTGCTGCTTCTGCGGACGATGACTTCATTTGCGGCGTGACGTTCGGCGCCGCGGCCACGGGGCCCCGTCAGACCTTTGTGTACGACCCGGATCAACCGACCGCTCAGACCCCCGTGCCCGGGCTTCTAACCCTATGGGCTGCCGCAGAGGTCAACGGGGCCTGGGTGGCGGCCAATGGCGACGTCGGCTCTCCCGGTCGCGTCATTGCGCCCACACGTTTGCTCCTCGCAGCACCCGCCGGGGAGTCGGTCCGCCTGAGTTGGCGAGCTGTCCCCGGCCGGCGCTACACCGTTGAACGTCGCGAGTCGCTGGGCTCGGAGACCTGGACGGTCCTCAGGGAGGTGGTGGCGGAGGCTGACCTGATGTCGATCACGGATGTCCGCAGCCCGGCCGGCCACTTTTACCGATTGAGCACCATCCTTCCGTTTCCGGCACCATGAAAGATGCGTTCGCCCAACGCCCTCGGCTGATCGGGTTCACGCTGGTCGAATTGCTGGTGGTCCTTGTCATTCTGGCCATCCTGGCAGCCATGTTGTTGCCGTCGCTCTCTCGCGCCAGGGCGGCTGCGCAACGGACCGCCTGTCTGCAAAAGCTCCGCCAGTGGGGCCTGGCGCTGACCTTGTATCATCAGGATCAAGATGACCATTTCCCACGCGAAGCCGTTGGCACCTCCTCGCGCCTGAACAACTGGGCGCAAGTCAGCGACCCGACCGCCGCGGACGTCTGGTACAACGCGTTGCCGCGCGTGTTGTCCCTGCGTGCCGCAGCCGATTATGTTCACGAGCGGGCCGGCTTTTACTCCCGCGACAGCCTCTTTCATTGTGCGGCTGCCCGGTTTCCGGAATCCCCGGAGACGCTGGGGAATGTGCTGTTCTCCCTGGCCATGAATTCCAAACTCAGGAGCGGTGCGGCCCCCGTGCGCGCCTCTGCCATCCAACGCCCCTCCCAAACGGTGGTGTTTTTGGAAAACCGACTTCCCCCCGAGCCCAAGGTCGATCCGGCCCAGGCCGATAGTGACCTGGGCCAGCCGTCGAGTTATGCCTCGCGATTTGTGGCGCGCCACCGGAATCGGGGCAATCTGGTCTTCACCGACGGGCATGTCGAATCCCTCCGCGGGGATCAGGTGGTGGAGACGACCCCCGGCAGCCCAAACAAGGGCAAGGCCATTTTACCCCAAACCCGCATTGTGTGGACGCCGGATCCGGCGGCGAATCCCAACTGACCGGGCTGTTGTCCGCCCTGGTGTGGGATGGTTCCCGTCCCGGTCCGGGACCCGGAAGGCCATGTCCGGTTCATGGAGCGGCTCGACACGGGGATGCATCCGAAAGTCTGCAGGCGCCGTCTGAATGGGCGCAGAAGCGCTTCCGGGGACGAGCAAGCGAACGAGTCATTGGAATTCCGACCTCGGGTGGAAAGCCTGCCGTGCCAAGACGCCGTGGGTGCGGGCACGGGCAATCGAAGGCCCTCGACAATGTCGTCCCACCAAACTGCTGCTGTTGGTATTGCTCTGCGCTGAACGCTGAGGACCACCAGCCCCGTGGGGCGATCCTCAGGGGGCGAAACGCCGGGAGGTCGGTTCTTCCCCGGTCATGACCACGGGGCGGATCCGGCCGTCCGGTTCGAACTCCACACGGTCAATGCAAATCTGGCGCGAGCCGCGGTAGGGGCCGTCGCCCATCTGATTCTCCCAACGATGATAAACAATGAGCCATTCCCCGGTGCGCGGATGTTGAAAGAAGGCATGATGACCCGGGCCCTTGCGCGTGGCGTCACTGGTGAGAATGGCGCCCTGATATTGCCACGGACCGGTCGGCGAATCTCCCGTGGCGTAATGCACGGAATAGGAGGCGTGTCGGAAACTACCGTGGCTGTAGGACAGGTAGTATTTGCCGCGCCAGAAATGCATGAAGGCGCCCTCCGTGAAACGGGGCGGGGTTGCCACCGGGATTTCGCGGGCCAGGGAGACAAGGTCTGGTTGCAGTTCGAACACACGCAGTCGCGCGCCGGCGCTGCCTCCCGCGTAGAGGAAAAACCGACCCGATCGCGGATCGCGAAACACCATGGGATCAATGGCCTCGAAGGTGGCGTCGCCGATCAACAGCGGCCGGCCCGAATCGCGAAAGGGCCCCTCGGGCCGATCCGCCACTGCCACGCCAATCCGGGAGGGCGTGGGGTTTTGGGGCCCCACCGAGTAGTAGAGAAACCAGCGACCTTCGTGGTGCACGACGCACGGGGCCCAGGCATAGTGCCGCGGCGCGCCGTCGTCTCCAATCCACCGGACCTCGTCGAAGCGCAGGATGGGCCCGTGCCTTTGCCAGTGATGAAGGTTGGTGGAAACAAACGCGTAAAAACGGTCCAGCGCACCGTCGCTCCACGTGGGATAAATCCACACGGCGTCACCCACCACAACTGCGTGCGGGTCGGCTCCGGGGAAGAGAGGGTTGCGCGGGAGCCGGCCGGCCGAACGGGTTTCTGTCACTTCCGGCGCACGTAAGGAACCGGTCTCCGAACCCTGGCCCGGGTACTGCAGCATCATCACGAGTCCGAGGCAAATCACGGTGCGCATCATGGCCCTGGGAGTGTGGGCCAGACCGCGTGCGCAGGGCCACACTTCTTTGCCCTGCGCCACAAGGGCCTGCGGGCAGGGGACGGTGATCTCAAACGTGCGATCGGGTTGACCCGTGGTCCGGGTGAACTCGTGAAGCCCGGCGGGTTGTTACGGATTTGTAACCGAGCTGTCGACAAGCTGTGACGCCCCTGCACCACGCTGGCGGTGGATGAAGGTTGTGTTTTGGCTTGCGATGGGACTGGCGGGCTTTTGCAGCGCCGGCGCGGGCGCCGCGGCAGAGGCGGATCCCGCGGCGGCCGAGTTCCGGGCTGTTCTCGAGCAATGGATTCAGACCCGACAGTTGATTTCGAAGGCCAAATCGGAATGGGCCGCCGAGCGCGAGATGCTGCAGCAAACCCTGGCGATGTTGCAGCGTGAGGTCGAATCCCTGGAGACAGCCCTTTCCCAGACGGAAACCCAGTCCGTGGCGGTCACGGCCGAGCGCGCATTGGTGAAGCGTCAGCAGGAGTCATATGACGCGGCGCTGACACTGTTGCGGGACCGACTGGCCGCCCTGGTGCCGCGGCTGCAGCGCCTGCAGCCGAGCTTTCCCGAGCCGTTGCAAAAGGCCGTGTCCCCCTTGTGGGACCGCCTGGCGGCAGGGGGGCAGGGTGCAACTCAGTCGGCGGGAGCACGGTTGCAGACAGTGGTGACGCTTTTGAACGAAGCGGAGAAGTTCGATCAGGGCCTGACGTTGCACGCCGAATTGCGGCCCGGGCCGGACGGCCAACCGGTCAAGGTCCAGACCCTTTATCTGGGGCTGGCGCAGGCCTGGTACGTGGACCAGAACGGTCGGATCGCGGGGCGGGGAGTGCCCACTTCGGAGGGTTGGCGATGGGTGGAAGAGCCGGGATTGGGTCCGCGCGTGCAGGAGGCCGTGGCTGTTCATGAGGGGCGGCGGCCGGCCCGTTATGTGGAGCTTCCGGTGGAGGTTCAGTGATGTCGCGTCGCACGTCAGAGATTCGGAGGGCCTCTTTCAGAGTGCTGGGTCTCCTGGGGTTGGGGTTGGCCGCCGCGGCGTTCGGGCAGTCCGGCGATTTGCCCACGCTGACGAGCCGGGCCAGGGCAGATTTGGAACAGGCGCTGCAGGAGCTGACGCGGACCCGCGAGGCGGTCGAGTCCGAGCGGAGTGCACTCGTGCGCCAGATTCGGGAGTGGGAGGAGCGACTGTCCCAGCGGCGCAGCGAGCTGGATCGGGCCAGGCGTCGGGTCGACAACGAGCTGGTGGAATTGAACGCGTGGAAGGCGGAGCTGCGGGCGCGCAGCAATGAGGTGGCGGCCATCGAGGGCCTGCTGGTCGGATACCAAGAGGCGTTTGCGGGCCGTTTGCACCCCGTCGAGGCCGGTCTTTATGAAGGGCCGCTGCGGGAGTTTCAGCGGGCTCGGGCTCTGGACGGGGCTGCTCCTGACGTCCGTCTGAAGCCGCAGTTGGACCTCTTGGACGCGGCTGTGCAGCGGCTGGAGCGGCGCATGGGAGGCGACCGCCTGGAGGGGCGCGCCCTGGATGAACGGGGCCAGTTGGTCGAGGGGCAATTCGTCCTGATGGGACCCCTGGCGTGGTTCGCTTCCACCGGCACGGTTCCGGTGGCCGGCGTGGCGCAACTGCGATTGAACGCCCCGGCGCCGGAGATGGGCCGGCCGGAGGGTGTCTCCGCGGCGGGCATCCCGCAGGTGGCGTCCACGGGCCGCGGCACACTGCCGGTGGACCCCACGCTGGGCAATGCCTGGAAGCTCCAGGCCACCCGAGACTCGCTGTGGACCCACATTCAAAAGGGCGGTCCCGTGATGATCCCGATCCTGGGGTTGGGGGCTCTGGCGCTGGGCATTTTTGCCTGGAAATGGGCGCAACTGGCACGGCTGCCGGAGGTCACGCCCGACCAGCTGAAGCCACTGGTGAACGCCCTGGAGCGGGGGGATCCGGAGCGCGCGATGGTGCTTGCGCGTCAACTGCCCGGGCCGGCGGGGCGCATGCTGGAAGAGGCGGTGCAGCACTGGCGCGAGCCGAAGGAATTCATCGAGGAAATCCTGTACGAGAAGATGCTCGCCCTTCGGCCCAGGCTGGAGCGCGGGGTGCCGTTTCTGGCCCTGACGGCCGCGGCGTCACCCTTGCTGGGCCTGCTCGGCACCGTCACCGGAATGATCAACACCTTCAACGTGATCACGGTATTTGGCACCGGCGATCCGAAGACGCTGGCCGGGGGTATCTCCGAGGCCCTGATCACCACGGAGTTCGGGTTGATCGTGGCAATTCCCTCCCTGCTGCTCCACGCGATGTTGTCGCGCAAGCTCAAGGGCTGGTTGGGCCGGGTGGAACAGTTGGGAGTTGCGTTTTTGAATGCCCTGCCGGAGCCGGCCGGGGCGCGGTAGTGACGAGGCGTGGATTCGAGGAGGAACGTATGATTCCAACGATTCTCGAGACCTGGGTGCGCGGGGGCTGGGTGATGCTCCCGTTGGTGGCGGTGTCGCTGGCGATGTTTGTCGTGGGCTTGCGTCTGGTCCTGCGCATGCGCCGCCTGCCCGATCGCTGGGGCTCCGACGGCGACTGGCAGAGTTGGGTGAGGGACACGAGCAGCGCGCCCCCGGAGGTGCGCACCCTTCTGCTGGAGACCGGGATGCATCGAACGTCCGTGCCGCAACTGCACCGGAGTTTCGCCGGTCTGAACCGTGCCTGGTTGGCGCCGCTGGACCGGCAACTGGCCCTGCTGAGCACCCTGGTTGCGGCGGCTCCGCTGGTCGGTTTGTTGGGCACGGTCTCGGGCATGTTGGTCACGTTTCGCGCCCTGGCGCTCGGGGGCGGGGGCCAGATCACCGAAGCCATGGCGGCGGGCATTTCCCAGGCACTGTTCCCGCCGGAAATCGGGCTGTGCATTGCCCTGCCGGGGTTGGTGATTGCGCACTGGTGTCGGCGCCGCCGGCATGAGTTCGAGGCGTTCCTGGTGCGGTTGGAAAGTCTGGGCACGCGACAGATCCGCTCCAGGACGACGGCTCGGCCGGTCCAGACTCTGAGCCGCGAGCAGGCGTGGGTGCGTCCGGAGGCGCTCGTTGAATTGTCCGTATGAGGTATCGTCGCGCGCTGGTGGAAGCAGACGAGCTCACCGAGATCAACGTTTCACCGTTGATCGACATGGTGTTCATCCTGCTGATTTTCTTCATCGTGACCACGGTGTTTGTGGAGGAAACCGGCACGGAGGTGGACAAGCCGCAGGCGATTTCGGCCGAAACCCTCGAGAAGAACAGCATTTTGCTGGCGGTCACGGCCCAGGGAAACGTGGTTTACGCCGGCAAGGACATCGGCGTGGGCGGGGTGCGCCCCCTGGTCAGCCGGCTGTGTCGGGAACAACCGCTGCCCGTGATCCTGCAAGTGGACAAAAACGCGAACGCCGGCTTGTTGGTGCGCGTTATCGACGAAGCCAAGCTGGGCAAGGCCAAGAGTGTCAGCATCGCAACCGATCCCGCCAGCAGCTGAACAGCGAGGCCGTTGGATCCCTTCCCAGTATGAGAATTCAACGCGAGGGGGGCGGGGACTGGTTGCGCATCTGGGCCGGTGCGGCGCTGCTGACGCTGGCGGTGTTTTTGGTGTTGCCGTTGACGCAGATGGCCTCGAGCCGGGTTCAGCGGTTGCGATTATTGACGGCCGTGCAGACGGTTGCCCTGGAGTCAGAGCCTCCTTCGGAAACCCCGCCGCCACCCCCGCCCCCGGAGCCCGACCCCACCGAACCGCCGCCGCCCGTGTTGGCCGAAGCGGCGCCGAGCCTGTCGCTCAACCTGACCCTGGAGGCCGTTCCGGGCGCGGGCGGACCCTGGGCCGGAAATTCTCTCGGGATGTGGGAGCCGGTCCAGGCCGTGAGCGCTACGGAAGCCTTCCGGGTGGAAGATTTGGAGCGGCCGCCGGAAGTGTTGTCTGCGGTGCCGCCCGTTTATCCGGCGGCGCTGCGGCGGGCCGGCGTGGAGGGGCGCGTCGTTCTCTTGGTGGTGGTGGACGAACAGGGTCGGGTGGAAGAGGCACGGGTGGAACGATCCACGCGGCCGGAGTTCGAGGCGCCCGCACTGGAGGCGATTCGAAAATGGCGTTTTCGACCGGGCATGAAAGACGGTCAGCCGGTCCGCACGTTCCTGCGTCAGCCCATACGGTTCTCCGTTTCCCCATGAAAAAGTCGAAACCGCAGTTTCCCCAGTGGTGGTCGTGGCTGCAGGGGCCGCGCGCGGTCGGCGGATCCCGCGCAGACCGCAGGGGCACCCTCCGGGTTATGGCGTTGCTCCTGGCAGGGATGGTCGGGATGATCGGTCCGGTCGGGGCAGCCGAGGCCGCTCCGCGCACGCGGAAAGACTCCTCCCCGGCAAAGAAGGCGCGGGTGGAGCCGCAAACCTCCACGGCTGGTCCGGTCAGCCCCGGTTGGATCCCTTTGCCGGAGGACCACCCGCTGGCTGCTTTTTGGAACGATCCCGAGTTTTTGCGGCGCGTGGTGGGATCGTATGGATTCTTGGGCCGGTTGGAGCCTCCCTTGACGGCCGAGGAACAGGAACAGTGGCGCCAGACGGTCGTGCCGGCGCTGCGGGAGGATCCGCACAAGGCCATCGAAGTACTCAAGCCCTTGGTGGGACCGACGGCCTCGGCCCTGTTCGACTTCACGTTGGGCACCGCATTCCTGCAGGCCGGTGATCCGACCAACGCGCAGGTGCACCTGGAAGCCGCGGTGGCAAAGCACCCGGAGTTCTTGCGGGCTTGGAAGAATCTCGGCTTTGTGCGGGCGCGGCTGGGCGATGCCGCCGGTGCAGCCCGGGCTCTGGGGCGGGCCTTGGAGTTGGGAGGCGCGGACGCATCCACGCTCGGTATCTTGGGCGCCATGTACCTCCAATCGGGCCGGCCCGTGGCGGCCGCGGCGGCCACGCAGCAGGCCCTGCTTTTCAAGCCGGACGATTTCACTCTGCAACTGCAGTTGCTCCAGGCGTGGTTTGCGAGTGCCCAATATGAGCCGGCGCTGCGGCTGGTCGACGAGTTGTTGAGCACGCGGCCCGACCGTGTGGCGCTGTGGCAGTGGAAGGCACAGTTGCATCTCCAGCGCAATGAACGCAAGGAGGCGCTGGTCGCGTACGAGACGTTGCGCCGGCTCGGAGGCGCGCGGGCGGAGGACCTCTTTGCCCTGGCCGACCTCTACGTCATGTCGGACGCTCCGGAAGAAGCCGCGGCCGTCTATCGCGAGGCGCTGGCCACCGGGTCTGCTGCGGCTCCCGAACGGGCGCTGCGCGCGGCCGAGGTTCTGCTGGCACAGGGGCAGACGGCCGTGGTGGGTGCGTTGTTGGACGCCATTCATCGGGTGGAGGGGGCGTTGCCGCCTGCCGTGCAAAACCAGCGGCTCCGGCTGCACGCGCGGTGGTTGTGGGCCGAGGGCAAGGCGGAGGCTGCGCTGGAGCGCCTGGAGGAGTGTCTGAGGCGGTTTCCCGCCGATGGCCAGGCGCTGTTGCTGGCAGGTGACTGGTATGCGCACGCGGGCGATCGCGAGAAGGCCGAGTTTCGTTATCAGGCCGCCGCGCAGATCGAGGCCGTGGCGCCGGATGCCCTGGTGAAGCATGCCCAGTTGTTGGTCCGCCATCAGGAGTATCGACGCGCGGCCGAGCTGCTGCAACGGGCGCAGCGGTTGCGTCCGCGGGAGCCCGTGCAGCGTTATCTGGATGAAGTGGTGAAGCTCGCCACGTCCCGTCCCGCTTCCTCGTGAACCCCGGCCGCACCCGCATCCGGCGCCGCACGGATTCAGGAGGGGAACATGCTTGTGACACGCGTCAGCGCGTGGATTCGAAAGGAGAAGGCGTTGCATCCGGAAAGGGATTTCTCACGTGGGAGGCGCATGCAGTGCCGCGGGTGGGAATGGTTGCGATGGCCGATCCTCGTGGTCCTGGGGGTTCTTCACATCGCCGGCGCCTGTTGCGGGCAGGACACGTTCTCCACCGGAGTGTTGGAAGGTCGGGTTTTGGACAACTGGGACGGCCGCCCGTTGAGCGGCGTGGTGGTGACCCTGCGCGGGACCACCCTGGCCACGGTGACGGACCACGAGGGGTTGTACCGGCTTCGCGGCGTGCCTCCCGGCCGGCATGAATTGATTTTTTCCCGGTCCGGTTACGCGCGAACGATGGTCACGGATGTGCTGGTGGCGGAGGGACAAACTTCCCGGGTGGACGCGGCGCTGCGACCGGAGTTCTACGAATTGGAGGAGTACGTCGTGACCGCCGCGGAGATGAGCGAACAGGTCGTGCAGTTGTTGGAGATGCGGCAACGCGCGACGGTGGCCATGGACGTCCTCGGGGCCGAGCAGTTCAGCCGGTTGGCCGCCAGTGATGCCGCGGACATTCTGGAGCAGGTTCCGGGCGTAACCGTGGTGGGGGGGCGGGAGCCGGTGGTGCGCGGTCTGAATGAACGTTACGTGGGCGTCTTGCTCAACGGGGCCGAAGTCCCCTCGCCCGACCCCTACAAAAAATCGGCGCAGCTCGACATGTTCCCCGCCGGCCTCATCGAATCGGTGACCGTCACCAAAACCTTCACCCCCGACCTGCCCGGGAACTTTTCCGGCGGGGGCGTGCTTCTCAAGACGCGCTCCTTCCCCGAAGAGTTTCAGCTCCGGCTTTCGGGGGGAGTCGAGGCCAACACCCGGGCGACTTTTCGGGATGATTTTCCCCGGTATGCCGGGGGCGGGACCGACTGGCTGGCCCTGGACGACGGCACCCGGGCCCTGCCGGCGGAGCTCTCCCGACCCGGACTTCAGATTCCCCGACCGCCGGCCAACAGCGGTCTTCCATCCAGCTCCACGTATGCCGCGAGAATTCAGCAGGCCGAAACCGTGCACCACCTGACACGGCTCCTGGGACCCACGGACTTTGCACCCCGCCCGGAACACGCGCTTCCCAATCACAACTTTTCCCTGGCCCTGGGGGATACCCGGGCCGGGAAAGCCCATGCCCTGGGGTACTTCGGCGGCATCACGTATCAGCGCAAGTTTCAATATCTCGACGGCGTCAACAACCGCTACGCACCGGGCCTCCATCAGACGATCCAGCCCCGAAAACAGTTCGAGGATGTACAGGGGATCGAGGAGATTACCTGGGCGACGGTGGCCAACCTGGCCTGGCGATACCAGCAAGAGCAAAAACTCGAGTTCACATTCTATCACAATCAAAGTGCGGAGGATCTGGCCCGAACCCAGCGCGGCCGCATCAGCGACGATCCCGGCTGGGAGTTTGTGCTGCACCGGCTGCACTGGACGGAGCGGCATCTGCAGTCCTTTCAGTTGCACGGGGAACACACCCTGCCGCGATGGAGTGATGCCAAACTCGAATGGTTGGCCGCACTGTCCCGGAGCGCTCAAGAGGAACCGGATGCGCGATTCTTTCACTACCGCACCGACGGCCACCTTTTTCAGCCCGATCACCAGTCGCTCCCGACGCCCAACAAACCAACCCGTTACTTCCGGGACCTGGAGGAGAACAACCGGAGTGCCCGCGCGGACCTCACCGTGCCGCTGCGATGGGGACAGGATCGCGAGGTGGTGTGGAAGTGGGGCGGCGCATGGCAGCAGGGGGAACGCACCTTCAAGGATCGGGAAGTGTTCTACGAAGGCCTGTATGCCCCCACCGACCGGTTCCCGTTCCTGGGAGATGCGAATGCGTTTTTACCTCCCGGGAGTCTCGGCTATCGGGCCACCACCAACGCCGCGGGCCGGATCTCCTATGTCTGGAACCGATACATTCAGTTGCGGGACAGCCGGTACACCGGGGAGCAGACGGTTCCGGCCGCATACGTGATGGCGGAAGCGCCCCTGACTCGTCGGTTGCGATTGATCGGCGGCGTCCGCTTCGAGCAAACCGAGATCGCCATGGATTCCCTCAGCTACGTGGCCAACGAGACCACGGGCCTTCCGGTGAACCAGACCTCCCTCGCACGCGAGGATTGGCTTCCCGCAGTCGGGTTGATCTTCCAGCCCCGGACGAACATGACGGTGCGGCTTCACTTCAGCCAGACCCTGGCGCGGCCCACGTTCCGTGAACTGGCCGCCTACCGCAGCTACGACCCGTTGACGGACGAACTGATCGAAGGCAATCCGCGACTGGGGTTGTCCACTGTGAAGAACTACGACCTGCGCTGGGAATGGTTCCCGCGCCCCGGCGAGGTTCTCTCACTGAGTCTGTTCTACAAGGACCTGCAAAACGCCATCGAGCGCCGGTTCGTCAACATCGGTGGCGACATCGTTTCCTTCATGAACCGGCCCGCGGCCGAGGTGTACGGCGTGGAATTCGAGTTTCGACGAGGGTTGGACGTGTGGTGGACCGCCCTCTCGGGACTTTCTTTGGGCGTGAATGCAGCGTGGATGGCGTCGGAAGTGCAATTGACCGAGGATGAAGTTCGCAACCGCACGGACTTTTTGGGAGACACATCGCGCAGCCGTCCCCTTTACGATCAATCCCCGTATGTCGTGAACGCGGATTTGACGTGGGACCATCCGCGAACGCAGACCAGTCTGACCGTGGGCTTCAACATCTTCGGACCGCGGATCGTCATCGCCGGGTTGGCCACGCCCGACGTTTACGAACAGCCGGCGCCGAGCCTCGACGTGGTCCTCCGGCAGGGTTTGGGCCGTCACTGGTCCGTGCGTTTCACGGCGCGCAACCTTCTGGATCCGGCCTGGGAACGAACCTACGGCGAGGACGGCGCGGCGGTGTTCAGCCGCTATCATCGCGGACGTCTCTTTGGATTGAGCCTTTCGCGCGAGTGGTGAGCCGGACCGCCCGCGGACACGGGATCCCGCACGGGTTGTGACCGAGTTTTCACCGACCTGCCATGGGTCCGTCACGTGCCGCGGCCATGGTGGGGCCCGACATGAGCGCAAGGAAACCAAATCCAATCGACAAAGCTGCTATGAAGAAGACACGCGGTCTGCGAATGTTCGTTCGGGGTACTGCCGCGCTGGCGCTTCTGTGCTCGCTGCCGGCGCGGGCGGCGGAGATCACCGTCAGCGGTGCGTTGCACGGGGTGCACCGGTGGTACAGCACCAATGTGTATTATTTGGACAGGTTTGTGTACGTGATGGAGGGGGCGGAACTGCACATTGAGGCGGGGACGGTGATCAAGGGCAAGGCGGGTCAGGATGTGAACGCCTCGGCGTTGATTGTGACGCGAGGGGGCAAGATTTTTGCGGAGGGGACGCGGGAGCGACCGATTATCTTCACGGCGGAGGCGGACGATCCGTCGGATCCTGCGGCGCTGCCGTTGTTTGAGCGCGGGCTTTGGGGCGGGGTGGCCATCATGGGTCGAGCGCCGATCAACACGGCGATCAACGCTGCGGGCAATGCGGCCAGTCCGAAGTACGACGTGTTCGAGGGTCTGCCGGATCTGCAGGTGGATGGTCAGTATGTGCACCGGTTTGGGGGCGGGGATCCGCATGATTCCAGCGGGGTGCTGCGGTATGTGTCGATTCGGCGGGCCGGGACGGTGTTTCAGCCGAACCGGGAGCTGAACGGGTTGAGTTTGGCGGGGGTGGGGGATGGGACGGTGATTGAGTTTGTGGAGACCTTTGCGACGGCGGACGATGGGTTTGAGTTTTTCGGGGGCACGGTGAACACGAAGTATTTGATCAGTGCCTTCAACGACGACGATGCGTTTGATGCGGACCAGGGGCACAACGGCAAACACCAGTTCTGGTTTGCGATCCAGGAGCCTGGACGGAAGGACAACGGGGGGGAGTTGAACGGGGAGCCCAACGAGTCGAATGCGGGCAATCCGCCGGTGTCGAACTTTCAGGTGTGGAATGCGACGTGGATTGGGGCCGGGACGAACACGTCGGGCAACCGTGGGTTTTTGATTCGGGTGTATTCGGCGCCGCGGTTTTACAATTCGATTTTCACGGATTTTGGGGGGCCGGCGATGCGGATTGCGGATGACAAGTCGGGTCAGTATGCGACCAACGGGGTGATGGAGTTTCGGGAGAATCTCTGGTATGGGTTTACGCGGGATCCGATTTGGGAGGATGCGTATTCGGCGTTGTTTTTCCAGACGCTGGCGTTTTCGAATCGTGTGGTGGATCCGAGGTTGCGGGGGATCAGCCGCACGACCGATGGGGGGCTGGATCCGCGGCCGCAGCCGGGCAGTCCGGCCTGGGGTCCGAGCAGTTTGACGCCGCCGAGCGACGGGTTTTTCACGCCGGTGACGTATCGTGGGGCGTTTGGGGAGTGGAACTGGGCGGCCGGCTGGAGCTTCCTGTCCGCCTCCGGCGTGCTGACCAGTGAAGGCGCCACACCGCCGGGCGTCGGAGAGCCGGTGCGTCTGGAGATCGGTCGCTCCGGCGCCGGTCTGCGCATCGGGTTCCAATCTCGGCCCGAGGCCCGGTACCAGTTGGAATCGCGCCCGTCGCTCACTTCGGGGACCTGGGAGGCCAGCTCGGAGATCGTAACGGGCAACGGGGCGAAGCTTTACTTTGACGCTCCGATGCAGGGAGACGCCCGTTATTACCGGGTGCGCACGCTGCCGTGAGTTTGTCCCGGGTCGCGTGCCCGGGTGCCACATCAGGGTTCGGGAACCCGAGCGAGGAGGACCACGACGCAGCCCCGGGAGAGTCAGGGCTCCCGGGGCTGTTTGATTGTGTTGGAAGCCGGCCTGCCGCCGTGGCCGGCAGCGCTGGGCAGCACATTCCGCAATTGCAGCGGCGCCCGCCGGACTGAAGAAGTCAAAGTTCGCCGGAACCCGGGCCGGGGCCCGCACGCTGCCAGAGCGCTGTTGACCGTGGCGGACCTTCGCGTGCGGCAAATCGTGACGTCCCGGGGCGCTCCGTGGCCCGAGATCTGCCGGGCCCGGACTCCAAGGTGGGCAGGCCCTGGCGGCTTCTGAAAGAGCGCGGAGGAGAGTCCGCCGACGCGTGCGGCCAAAGAAAAGGTTGCGGATTGTGCACGGCATGGGAGAGTGAGGGCATGAAAAAGCCTTTCTGGATTGCCGTCGGCGTGGGCCTTGCCGTGATCGTGGGTGCGTTGTTGGTGGCGGGCCTGTTTTTGGATCGTGTGGTGAAGAGCGGCATTGAGACGCTCGGTCCCCGGATGACCGGGGTGACCGTGCAACTGCGGGCGGTCTCCTTGTCGCCATGGTCGGGACAAGGGCGGATCGAGGGTTTGGTGATCGGCAATCCCGAGGGCTACAAAACACCGCACGCCATTCGAGTCGGCGAGGCGCGCATGGCGGTGGTGCCGGGATCCTTGTGGTCGGAAAAGCTGCACATCCGCCTGATCGAGGTGGAGTCGCCCGAGATCACGGTGGAGATCGGGCCCGGGGGCAACAATTTGAAGCGCATCCTCGCCAATGTGGAGGCTGCGGCCGGGCCGGGGGATTCCTCGGGATCCAACGAGCGCCAGGCGGGTGCGAGTCGGAAACTTCAAGTGGATCGCTTGGTGATCAAGGGAGCGAGTTTCCGGCTCGGGGCCACGGCGTTGGGGGGCTCCGTGCCGGTGCGGTTGCCGGACATTCAGTTGGAGAATCTGGGCGCGGGTCCGGACGGCATTACCCCGGCGGAGCTGACGCAGAAGATCTTCGCCGCCCTGGTGGAGGGGACAGCGGGGGCGGCACAGCAGGCGGTGGGGACACTGGGCAAGGAAGCCGTGCGCTCGGCGGAAACGTTGGGGAAAGAGGCTGGCGAGGCGGCCGGCAAGATCACCCGGGGCCTGGGCGAGCTGTTCAAAAAGAAGGACTAACCAGAAAGCGTACGGGAGCGCCGGGCGGCATTCCTCCGGCGCTTGCTTCGGCATGCCGGGGCCGCAGGGGTTCCGGCCGACGGCTCGGCGGAACCGGCACTTCCGGCTTGTGCGGGGCGCAGTGCACTGTCGGAAGCTCCGTCACGCGGCCCATCATCGCCGATCCAAGGGCCCGGCCCCGCGCAAGGAACGTGCGTCCTGCCTTGGCCAGAGTTCACACGGCGCACGGGGCCGAAGGCCGGCTGACGGATCGTCGTGGCTCCCTGCCCGCACGGTGATGGCCGCGAACGCCGAACTCGTCCCCGGGCATGGGACGCGCCCCGGTCCGCGGAGACCGGCCCGCAGCTCCTGCGCAGGGGGCGCCGAGTTTCCGATTCACGGTTCAGTGCGCGTGTCCCGGGGCGCCAGTGGCCGTGACGCAAGCCCGGCTCCATGCGGGGCTCAAGCCTCTGCCAATCTGAACCGATGAGGAGTCGCCAGAGGCTGCTCAGAGCACGACGGGCATGCTCTGGATGCCGTTGGTACTGATCCCGCGCGGGTCGAGGCCTTTGCACCGCCGCGGTGAATGGACCAGAGATGTTGGGATCTGCATGCCGGGGAAGCCAGGGTCGGTTGTCCGGAGGCTTTCCTTTCGGCGTCTGAGTCGTCATGCTGGGGCCGAGGGCGAAAGCCGGATCCGGGCAGGCAGAGGAGAGCAGCGCTGGATGGAACGAGTTGGTGAAGTTCGAGTTTTGCCCGTGGGGAACCGGAGGGCGTTGAGGTGGCTTGCCGGGGTGCTGGAGAACTCGGCACGGGTGCGCTGGTTGTGCGCCGGCGGGGCGGACTCCGGAAATGCCAGACGCCCCCACCCGGTGCGGGGTCCGAGGAACAGGGTATGAAGGCGCAGGAGATCGTGGGGAAGGTGCGCAATCTGCCGCCGGTCTCTCAGGCGGCGTTGCGACTGGTATCGATGCTCGATCAGCCGGCCATCAGCAACGACGAGATTGTCGAAGTGCTCAAGTGCGACAATGTGCTGACGGCCAAGCTGCTGCGGGCGTGCAATTCTCCGTTTTTCGGTCTCGAGGAGCCCGTGGCCTCCGTGGATCAAGCGGTGTTCCTGCTCGGGCATCAGCAAATCCTGCACATTGTGTTGACCCTGGCCTTTGGCGGGGCGATGTCCGTGACCCTGCCGCAGCACGCTTTGGAAGCGGAGGATTTGTGGCGTCACTCGGTGACGACGGCGCAGGCTGCGGAGACCGTGCTGGGAGAGGGCCTGGACCTGGAGGTGGAACCGTCGGTGGCGTTCACGGTGGGCCTGTTGCATGACCTGGGCAAACTGGTCATGAGCCAGGTGCTGTCGGTGGAACAACTGGCCGAGATTCGGGCCCGGGTGGCATTGGCGGGCATGGCGCGGCCGGAGGCGGAACAGGAGGTGGTGGGCACCGACCACGCGGAAGTGGGGGGCGAGCTGTTGCGGATGTGGCGCCTTCCGGAGGTCTTGGTCGAGGGGGTGCGGTGGCATCATCAGCCGAGGTTGGGCCCTCCGGCGGAGCTGTCGGTGGTGGCCCATGTGGCCAACGCCGTGGCGCACCGGGCCCGGGAGGATGCCGCCTCGGGTTCTGCGGCGACGCACCTGACGGCCGAAGTCCGGGACCGATTTCGACTGGACGATGCTCGCCTGGAGGCCATGGCTCAGCGGCTTCGGGAACAGTTCGAGCGGATCGAACACCTGATGCATCTGGGCTGAAGACGGAGGCGCGGCGTTCACAGCCGCGCCAAGCAGAGCCCGAACGGGCAGCGGCAGAAACGTTGGTTTCCATTCCTGACGAGGGCGAGGGTGAACGGGACAGGGGAAGGCCCTTGCTTGGGCGTGCGGGGCCGCGCCGCTTTGCATCGCCTGCTGATTCCGGGCCACGTTAGATCAGGGCGGCAAACCCTTCATGCATCGGCGCACCTGCAGGGCTCGAAAGCGTGCAGGCGCGCGTGGGAGGGGCCTTTCAGGGCTGCGTCCGGCACGCGGACGTGAGCGGAAGGGCCGGTTTCAGGACAAGCGCGGTTGTCGCGGGGCGGCGGGTCGGTATACTGCGTCGCATGGTGCGAGTGGGGATTGGCTACGACGTGCATGCGTTGGTGGCGGGCCGGCCCCTGGTGTTGGGCGGGGTGGAGATTCCGCACACGCACGGGTTGGAAGGGCATTCGGATGCGGACGCGCTGATGCATGCCATTTGCGATGCGGTGTTGGGGGCGCTGGGCGCAGGCGACATCGGACAGCACTTTCCGAACACCGATCCGCGTTGGAAGGGCGTGCCGAGCCGGATCTTTTTGGAGGAGGCGGCCCGGCAGGTGCGGCAGCGCGGCGGCCGGATTTTGAACGTGGACGCCACGGTGGTGGCGCAGCAGCCGCGCCTGGCCCCGCATGTGACGGCGATGCGCACCAACATTGCCGCGGCACTGGGGTTGAGTCCGGGTCAGGTCGGAGTCAAGGCCACGACCAACGAGGGACTTGGTTTTCTCGGCCGCGGGGAAGGCATTGCCGCCCTGGCGGTGGCCGCGGTGGAATTGCCCGTGGAGGGAGAGCAGAGGGGGACATCGGCGGTGTGAGCGAGGCGGGGGCCGTCCCGATCGCCCGGAAGGCGCAAGCCATGGCCAAGGCCGAGATCAGTTGGAAACGCAGGGCGCCCGACGGCACCAGGCTGCAGGTGTACGCCCACCTGGTGGGGGGTGAATGGCGTTTTTACATCCGCAGCCGCCGGTACGAGAGGTGGATGCCCGTCAAGGATCCGCCCCTGGAGGATTGGCTGGCCCTGCTGGACGCGGTGCGACGGCTCGTCCCGCGCCGACGTTACCAGCCCGAGGACGAAGCGCACCTGCGCCAGCGCATTCGCGAGCGGTTTCCGGAGGTGGACCTCTGAAAGGCCTGGAACGGACCGTCGCGGTGGCTGCAGGGTCCCGGGGTCCCGCTGCGGGCTCCCTCGACGGCCCAACGGATTCCGCAGGTTCTCCCGGGGCTGACGTCGGCGCGCGGGCACGGGGCGGGCGCCGGTCGGGGCGCCCGGCCCTCCGCCGGGTCAACGGCCCATCAAATGCTCGAGCACCATCTGATCGAGCGCCGCGTAGTTGCGGTCGCGGATCAACGCCCGGGCCTGTTTCTCGTCAAAGGTTCGCGCTTTCTCGACCAGTCGGAGGAAGGTGCGCCGGCTGTTTTCCAAATGGGCCAACCAGTGCTCGACCTTGGTGGTGCGGAAGGGGTGGACGTCGAAGCAGACGTATTCGCCCTTGCGCCCGTAGCCGTTGCGTTCGAGGGCGCGCACCTGGTTGAACGCCACGCGCAGGTTGGCGCTGCCAAAGGGCTTGTCCTGATCGAACTTGAGCCCGTTCTGGTCGTTGAGGTGAATCGACCAGAGCTTGCCAAAGGCGCAGGCGAAATCGATTTCGTCCGCCGGGTCGAGGCCGGCCAGGATGGCGTGTGCGGTCTCGATGAGGCAGCCGACGCGGTCGGGGTCGTCGGTCAGTTGGGCCAGGGCCAGGGCATGCCCGATGGTGGGGATGTAGGCCTGGTCCATCGGCTCGTTGGGTTTGGGCTCGATGGCGATGCGGATTTTCCGGTCATACGCGAGCATGCGGTTGATGGCCTCGACCAGGTAGTCCACACACCGCCGCGCGTTTTTGGACTCGCGCACGTAGGTCCCCTCGCGGGCCAGCCACAAGACGATGAGGTCGGTGCCCAGTTCCCGGGCCACGTCGATGCAACGGAGGGAGCGCTGGATGGCGTAGGCGCGGCATTTGGGATCGTTGCTGGTGTAAGCGCCGTCAATGGTGCGGGGATCGAACCACAGCCGCGGGGCGACCATTTCGGCGGCGATGCCGGCGTCGGACAGTTTGCGCCGCAGCGCGCGTGCCTCCTGGCGCACCTGCGCGTCGGTCTTTTGGTCAATGTCCGGCACGGCGTCGTCGTCGTGAAACATCATCGCGTCGAATCCGATTTTTTTCAGCGCTTCGAGTTTCCATTCGAAGCTTTGCGGGGGACGCACGGGTGGGCCGTAGGGATCCTGCCCTTCGCTGATGTTCCAGGGGCCGAAACAGAATTTGTATGGTTGAGGTTTCATAGGTTCGCGGCCCCACCTTAGCCGGACGGCATGGGCTGAGAAGTCCAAAGTGGAAGGTGGCCGTGCGCGCTGGAAGGCCTCCGGGCCTTTGTTGGGACGAAGAGGTGTGCGCGGCAGGGCGGCCGTGGCCGGCGGTCTATCGGATCTCAACAGCCCCGGGAGGACGTTTCCCCGGGACGGCGGTGGTAGCCTTGCGGGGCCGTGCCGGTTCAGAGGTCATGCAGGCCTTTGAGGTAGGCGAAGATGAGCTCGGGCAGGTCGCGGCTGTACCCCCCCTCCAACAAGCTGGCGGTGGGACAGTTCAGGGACCGAATCATGCGTCCCAGCCAGTGGAAATCCTCGACTTCGAGGGTCTCGCGAGCGAGCGGGTCCCGCACGTAGGCGTCGAACCCGGCGGAGACGATCAACAGCCCGGGCTGAAACCTGCGGATGTCATCGATGGCCTGTTCCAGGGCACGTCGGTATTCATCGGCCGGTGTGGCCGGGGGCATGGGGTAGTTCCGGCAGTTGGTGCCGCGATGCTCGGTGCCGGTGCCGGGATAGCAGGGATGCTGATGGACCGAGACGTACAGGGTGCCGGGCTGATCCAGCAAAATGTCCTCCGTGCCGTTGCCGTGGTGGACGTCGAAGTCGAACACGGCCACCCGGTCCACGCCCTCGGCACGGGCCGCCAGGGCGGCGATGGCTGCATTGTTCAGATAGCAGAAACCCATGGCACGATTGCGGGTGGCGTGGTGGCCGGGGGGGCGCATGAGGCTGAAGGTGCGCTCTCCCTGCAGCGCGCGTCGGGAGGCGGTGAGCGCGGCGGCCGCGGAGCGGCGGGCGTGTTCGGCAATGTCCGGAAACCATGCCGTGTCCAGATCGAAATCCCGCGGTTCGAGCAGCCGCTCGAGGTGGGCACGGGTATGGGCCCGCAGCAATTCCGCTTCGGTGACGTCGCCGGGCTCCGCCCAGGTCAACGAGAGGTCGGACTGGCCACGCAACCGTTCCAGCGTGGCGCGGATGCGCAGGGGTCGTTCCGGGTGGCCGGGCGCGTGGTAGCCGGTGCAACGTTCATCCGTGATGATCGTCATCGGGCCGGCATTTAAGCAGAAGGCCCGGGCTGAACGCAGGCCTTTTTCTCGGGTTTTTACTCTTGTGGGGTCCGGGCCTTCGTATCGGGCGGCCTGCCGGCTCCCTCGCGTCGGAGGTGTTGCAGGATCTTTCGGGTGAGCCGGGTCATGGGACGCGCCTGGAGCTGTCGCTGCGTGAGCCAGCGGCCCTCGGGCCAGGGGCCCTGCAGCCGGCCTTCCCACACCTCCACGCGAAACCGGTAGCGGGTGATATGATGGGTCAGTCGAAACAGTGGCGCGGCCCCGATCGCTCGAATCGGCGGGTCCCCGGGGTTCACGCGGGCCGCTCCGTCAGGCTGCGGCAGGTGCCGCGGCTCGAATGTGGGCAGTTCCCAGTAACCGCCGTTGACTTCTTGCGGGGGGCGGACTCGAACCAGCCAGTGCGACCCCTGTCGCACGAGCCAGACGAGCAGAGGTCGTTCTTCCGGAGCAGGCCTTCCGGAGTTGGCGGGGTGCAACGGACCCGGGTGACGCCGAAACCTGCAGGCGCGCTGCAGGGGGCAGCTCGGGCAGCGTGGCCGCAGCGGCGTGCAAATTGTGGCGCCCAGTTCCATGAGGGCCTGGTTGAGGGCGGAACAGGGAGGGCAGGCGGGCGGGCCGCCGTGGTGCGAGGCAGGGGTGCACCGTTCCAGACGCACCGGAGGGAATTGGACGGCGCATTCCACCAACTGGCGGGCAGCCGCCCAGGCCAGCGAACTGGAAGCCTCCAAGGGCCGGCCGAGCAACCGGCTCAGCACACGGGCCACGTTGCCGTCCACGACGGGCGTGGGCTGATTGAAGGCGGCGCTGCAGATGGCGCCGGCGGTGTAACGGCCCACGCCCGGCAGGGCCAGCACGTCCTCGAATCGTTCGGGAAACCGCCCGCCATGCTGTTGCAGGATTTGGCGGGCCGCAGCCTGGAGATGCTGCACCCGGCGGTAGTACCCGAGCCCTTCCCACAGTTTCCGCAACCGGTCCGGTTTGGCGCGTGCCACCGCGGCCACGTCGGGCAGACATCGCATCCAGCGTTCCCAGTACGGCAACACCGTGGCCACGCGCGTCTGTTGCAGCATGACCTCTGCGATCCAGATGGCATAGGGATCGCGAGTGCGCCGCCAGGGCAGGTCGCGCGCCTTCGCTCCAAACCAGCACAGCAACGCGCGGACAAGCGCCCGCCGTTGCCGCGCGGTCCACGGGGGTTGGGATGGGACCGACATGGACTTGCGGCAGCGTAACGGGTGTCAGTAGGTTGCGCCAGCATGGCCGCGCCTTTGAGTCATTACACCGTGGTGCTCACCGAACGCCAGGCCGAGGCCCTCGAAGCCTACTGCCGACAGCACGGCTTCACCTTCCGGGAGGTGCCTCACGCGCGTTTCGGGGCGTTTCGTGACGATGTGAACGTCGTCTGCTACCGCAGTGGCAAGGCCGTGGTCCAGGGCCGGGGTACGCGCGATTTTGTGCAGTTTGTGCTGGAGCCGGAGATTCTCAGGGAAGCGCGGCTTGGTTACGAATTGGAACTGCAGCCGGAGCTGAAACTGGCGCGGGTGGGCGTGGACGAATCGGGCAAGGGCGACCTTTTCGGGCCGCTGTGCGTGGCGGCGGTTTACGTGAACGAGTCGGTGGTCCGGGCCTGGCAGGAGACGGGCATTCGGGACAGCAAACGGGTGGGCAGTGACGCGGCCATTCGGGATCTGGCCCGGCAGATTCGCACCACGCCGGGCTGTGTGTTCGAGGTGGTGGTGATCGGCAACGAAGCCTACAACCGCTGCTGGACCCAAATGGGCAATGTCAACCGTCTCCTGGCCTGGGCCCATGCGCGGGCGGTGGAGAACCTGCTGCACAAGGACGGTCGGTTGGAACCGTTCCCCGTGCGGGTGATCAGCGATCAGTTCGCGCGGGATCCGCGGCTGGTGCAACGGGCTCTGATGGCCCGGGGGCGTCAACTGGAGCTGATTCAGCGGCACCGGGCCGAGGCCGACCCGGCGGTGGCGGCGGCTTCGATCCTGGCGCGGGAGGCGTTTCTGGATCGGTTGACCCAGATGAGCCGCCGCTGGGGCGTAGCTTTGCCGAGGGGCGCCGGCCCGGAGGCCCGGACGGCACTCCGCGAGTTGGTGCAGCGTCACGGCCCCGACGTCTGTCGCCAGACGACCAAACTCCACTTTCGCACCGTGGCCGAAGTGCTGGGTGAACTGGGTCTGCCTCTGCCCCGGCTCCCCGCTGCGGGCCGGGCCGGGGATGCCGACTCGGGTGCACCCTCCGGGACAGAAGGCCAGGAGCCCTCGGACCTTTTTGGGCGTGCGCCCGGGGGCGGGCCCCGGTAAATGACGGGCCGTGGCATCGCATCTGCGTTTGAAGGATCAGCTTCCGGCCGAGCGACCACGCGAGCGGCTGGCGCAGCGGGGACCGGACGCGCTGACCTCGGCGGAATTACTGGCCATTTTGTTGCGCACCGGCCACCGCGGCGCCAACGCAGTCGAACTGGGCCATGAACTGTTGCGCCGGTTCGGCTCTTTGCACGCGCTGGCCCAGGCAACCGTCGAAGAGCTCCGGCAGATCAAAGGCGTGGGCCGGGACAAGGCGGTCACCGTGGCCGCCGCATTCGCACTGGCGCGTCGGCTGGTCGAGGAACGGGTGGAGGAAAGCGAACCTCTCAATCATCCCGAGGCGGTGGCCCGACTCGTGCGCGAACAGGCCCGCCTCGCCACCGTGGAGACCTTTTGGGTGGCCTTGTTGAACACCCGTCACCGGCTCTTGAAGCTGGAAAAGATTTCCCAGGGCACTCTCGACACGATCCTGGTGCATCCCCGCGAGGTGTTTCGACTGGCCATCGCGGCCAAGGCTGCGGCCCTGATCCTGATCCACAACCATCCCAGCGGGGACCCCACTCCGTCCGAGGCGGATTTGCGGGTTACACGCGACCTGGTCCGCGCCGGCCAGATCCTGCGCATCGATGTCCTCGACCACATCATCCTGGGCCGGGCCACCGCCACCCGGACCCGGGACTACGTCTCGCTGCGCGAGCTGGGGGCGTTGCATGCTTGACCCCCTTCGGACCATGGCCTCCGCCGATTGCTCCGGCGAGCTTTGGCAGGTGGAAGTACGGTGTCCGCGGTCCTGCGCCGAGGCGGTGGCGCAGGTCGTGGCCGAAACCTGGCAGGTGACCCCCGTGGTGGAGTATCGCCCGGGCCGCTCCACCGCTTGTGTGCGGGCCTTTCTGCCTTCGGCCCCTCCGGCAGATCAGTGGCTGCGGGAACGATCCGCATTGCGGCAGCGGCTCGCGCAGCTCCGCAGCGCAGGGCGGCAGCCGTGTCGTTGCACAATCCGCGCCCGGCCCCTGGCGAAGGAGAACTGGGCGGAAAGCTGGAAGCGCCACTTCCACATCCTCCGCGTGGGACCCCTGGTGGTTCGCGCCAGTTGGCAGACAACGGCCCTCCAATCCAACCAGTGCGAGGTTGTCCTGGATCCGGGGCTGAGTTTCGGCACCGGACACCATCCCACCACGCGGTACTGCCTGGAAGAACTGGTGCGCCGGCGCACCCCCGGGCTGCCGCGACCGTTCCTGGACGCCGGGACCGGCTCCGGCATTCTGGCGATTGCCGCTGCCAAACTGGGGTACCGGCCCGTGGACGCCCTGGATTACGATCCGGTTGCCGTGGAGACCGCCCGGATCAACGCGAAGGCCAACGGAGTGGCCGACCAGGTTCGGGTTCGCCAGGTTGACCTGCTGCGACTGCCTTTGCGAGGGGTGCGGTACGGGCTGATCTGTGCCAACGTCACCGCCCCGGTGTTGTTGGCGGCACGGGAACGGCTCGCACGGCGGCTGGCTCCCGGCGGATGGCTGGCCGTGGCCGGGATTCTGGATCGGGAGTTCGGCGCGGTGCAGAGGGCGTACGAGGCCCTGGGGCTGGTTTGTGTGCGTTCGCGTCGGGATGGACGGTGGCGTTCGGGCACGTTTTACAGACCGGAGGCCTGAGTCCCCGGAATTCGTGGGGCCGGGCGGCCACGCGCGTCCGTGCGACCTCCCTCAGCCCGTGCACCCGGTCGGTTCCTTGAGCCGAGCCGCCACGGTTTCCCCCAGGGGCACCGGTTCCTTGATGGATCCCACGGCTTCTGCCCGGCGCACCCCTTCCACAAAGGAGATCGCGCGCAAGCGGAGCCGATCGCCCTCGGCCTCGGCATACGCGGCCACGGGGCTCTGGCAGCCGCCCCCCATGGCCCGGAGCAACGCACGTTCCGCAGTTACGGCCTGGAAGGTGTTGTAGTGATTGAGCTGGGCGCAGATGGCCTCCATGCGTTCGTCGTCCGCGCGGATTTCCAGGCCCACCGCCCCTTGGCCCACACAGGGCAACATCAGCTCCAGCGGCAAAATCACCGCCCGCAATCCCTCCGGAACGGCGTCCCCAACGAGTCGGCCCTCGGCCGTGATCTGAAAGTTCAGCCGGCTCAATCCGGCCAGGGCCAGGACGGTGGCGTCGAGACTGTCGCGGGTGGCCAGTTTCTCCAACCGCGTGGGCACGTTGCCGCGCAGCTCGACGAACTTCAGCCCCGGATGCAACGCCCGCAGTTGCGCCTGCCGTCGGGTGCTGCTGGTGCCGATGACCGCCCCTGCCGGCAGATCGGTCAGTCGCAGATTCGGTCCCCAGCCGCGCAGCGCCGCCTGGCCCGGCACCCATTCCTCCGCAGGGCGTTGCGCCAAACTCGCAAAGTAGGCGCCGTCCCGGTACACGAGTACATCGCGTACATCTGCTCTCCGTGTGACTGCGCCCAGTTTCAATCCGGCCGGCAACTCCGTGGGCAGGTCCTTGAGACTGTGGACGGCCAGGTCGGCCCTGCCCTTGAGCAACGCCACTTCCAGTTCCTTTGTGAAAAGACCCTTGGGCAGGGAACGTCCGGACTGGGCCAGGGAGGCGGTCTGAAGTTTGTCCCCGGTGGTCTTGATGATTTTGAGTTCGAACCGGAGCCGCGGAAACGCGGCCCGGCACTGGGCCAGCACCGCGTGAGCCTGTGCCAGGGCCAGGGCACTGCCGCGAGTGGCCACCAGGATGGGACGAGACGCGTCAGGCATGGGAGGGGGCCGGGTCGCCCGGCGTGGATGGGCGCGGCGGGGGATCGAGCAGGGCGCGCACCTTTTCGCGGATGATGGCTTCGCAGCGAGCAACTTCGGCCTGGCGCTGTCGGAGATAGTCATCCGCAATGCACTGCAAGTCGTCCACGTTGTACAGGTACACATCGTCCAGCTCGTTGACCGCCGGGTCGATGTCCCGGGGCACGGCGATGTCCACCAGCAACAAGGGTCGCCGCGGCCGTTGTCGCATCCACGCCTCCAGGCGCGGGCGATCCAACAGGTAATGCGGCGAGGCGGTGCTGCTGATGACGATGTCCACCTGGGGAAAGGCCTCGGGCCACTCTTCGAACCGAATCGCCCTGCCGCCCAGGCTCTGGGCCAGGGCCTCGGCACGTTCCGGGGTGCGATTGGTGACCCAAACACGCGTGACTCCGCGTGACACCAGCGCACGCGCCACTTTTTCACTGGTGTCGCCGGCGCCGATGACCAGCACGGTGCGATCCCGCAGGGAACTGAACAGCCGTTCGGCCAGCTCGACGGCCACGGCGGCCACCGAGGTGCTCCCCCGCTGAATCTGGGTTTCGGTGCGAATCTGCTTGGCCACGTGAAACGCGCGTTGAAACGCCTTGTTGAGACGCGGTCCGGTGAACCCGCGCTGTCGGGCCAGCTCGTAAGCCTGTTTCAATTGACCCAGGATTTCCGTCTCTCCCAGCACCATCGAGTCCAGCCCGCACGCGACCCGGAACAGATGTTCCACGCTCTGCGGCTCGGTGTAGCGGTAGAGGTGGTCGGTCAAGGGATCGTGATAGTCATGGCAGCGATGCAGAAACTCCTCCAGGTCGTCGAAGGCGAGTTCCGCGGGCAGCCGGGTGGCCACGTAAATCTCCACCCGGTTGCACGTGCTGAGGATCACGGCCTCCTCGGCCACGCCCGTTTCGCGCAACGTTTGCAGGGCGGCCGGGATCCGCGCCTCGGCAAAGGCCAGTCGCTCGCGGAGTGCCACCGGGGCGGTGCGATGATTGATGCCGATGACCAGGATGCCCATGCGCAAGGATCTCCCCGCCCTCTACGGATGATGCAGCGGGGACAGCAGGTTCGTCCCCCAGAACGTCAGCAGCACGAAGCCGAAGACGCCCACCAACCCCCACGCAAACCGCCGCGAGGAAAGTCCGCGCCAATGCCAGAGCAACAGCGCGGCATACGCTGCCCACAGGACCGCGGACCACACGACCTTGGGATCGCCGGCCAACCGGGTGCCCGGCGGCGGCGTCAAACGACTGCCCAGCAGGAGCGACACGGTCAAAAGCCCCCAGCCCGTTTGTGCCAGGCGCCGCGCCACGAGTTCCAGACGCTCGATGGGCGGCAGCCGCGCCATCAGAGCGCGCAGCTTGTGCCACTTCAAATCATGGGCCTGCATCAGGTACAGCCCCGCCGCAGCCGCCCCCAGTCCAAAGGCGCCATAAGCCAGCAGTGCCAGGGCCGCGTGCATGCTTTCCAGGGCCCGGTTGGCCTGCAACACCGGGCCCGAAGGCGTGTCGAGCGCCGGCATCAGGGCAAAGACTCCCAGCGCCAGTTGCAGCGGTGCCACCAGCGCCCCCACCGATCGCATCCGGGGCCACAGTCCCAGCCCCAGGTATGCCACCATCAGACTCCAACCCACGAACATGGTGGCCTCGTAAAGATTGCGCACCGGGCAGTGCTGCAAACTCAGACCCCGCTCCAGCAAAGCCCACGTGTGCGCGACAAAACCCGCCGCCATCAAGCCGTAGTTGATCCAGTCGTCCCGGCGGAACCCGCGGCGCCAGAGGAACACCGAATACACCGTGGCCAGCCCGTAGGCGACCACGGCCAGCAGAAACAGATGCCGATCGGTCCAGGGATTCACATCCACGGCTCCACGACGCCCTCAAATGCGCTTCTCATCGGCGTCAATGAAATCCACAAAGGTCCGAATGTCATCCCGATGCGCGAGCCCGGCCTGTTCCTTGCGCCAACGCAACCGGGCCTGGCCCTCGGCATCGTCCGGTTTCGGGTAACTGAGCATTTCCTGCCGATGCGCCTCCTTGACTTCTGGCGGCACCTTCACGTGTTGTCGCACCCAGTCGCAGACCTGCCCGTCAATGATCGAATTCTTCACCACCTCCACCATCTGCTCGTGCGTCAGGCCCGCATACTTCAGCCACAGGCCGTCGAAGCCCTTGCCCAGGTTGGGCAGGTAATCCGGGTGCAGCCGCCCGGCCAGAAACAGCCGGATCTTGTCGATGTACCGGGGCAGATGCATCCACCCGTCCATCACCTCACGGGGACTGCGCGGATAGATGATTTCGCTCATGGGCCTCATCATCCGGGCCCTGGTGCCTTGCTGTCAATCCTGCCGCCCTGATCCAACCGGGGGCCGGGGCCGGGTCGGGGGACAGGACTCCGAATCCACCGGAGTCCTGCCGGCGCCATTTGACCGTCCCGCCCGTGACCTCAGCAGGCTCCTGCCGGGACCTCCGACGGTCCGCTGGCACTTGCGCAGATGCAGGACCCGGGCTCGTTGCGGTATCGTCCCACGGTTTCGGCGGCTTGCAGGAGGCCGCAACAGGGGAAGCCCCGGCGCAGATGAGTTGAAGTGACGTCGGGAGAAACTGTGGACAAGCGGTTGTCCCCTCCCCGCACGGTCTGAAAGCCGGGCGGTTTTGATGAAAACCGGCCCCGCGCTCGGCGGCGCAGCTCTCGCTGCCCGACGCGAAAGGGGCTTCGACCCTCCGGGGGCCTCGCGGCGGCAACGTTGCGCGTGCGCCGGCCGGGCGGGTCACTGATCCCGGGCGCTGCTGCGGCCGCCAAACTTGCCAGCCACGCGTCACTGGCCTTAGTTTTGCGCGCAAATGAGCGCTGGGTCGCAATTTGAGCAATACTGGGGCGTCCTGGTTCTGTTGGTGCTCGCGGTCACCGCCGTCGGGGGCATGATCGTGCTGTCGTTTCTTCTGGGGAAACGGGCGCGACGCACCCGGATCAAGGACACGGCCTACGAATGCGGCATGATCCCGGCCGGTTCCGGGCCGGGTCGGGTGAGCATTCGGTTTTATCTCGTGGCGATGTTGTTCATCCTGTTCGACATCGAGGTGGTCTTTCTCTACCCGTGGGCGGTGGTGTACCGGGAGATGTTGAGCGATCCCGCCACACGCGCCCTGGTGTTCGGCGGGATTCTGCCTTTCCTGGGTTTTCTGGGCGTGGGCCTGCTCTACGAGATCAAAAAACGTGGGTTTGACTGGCAAACATAACCCGTCCGCGGCAGGCCCCGGACGCGGCGCAACGGGCATCCCTGTCGGAGACTCCCTTTCTGGTTCCGCACGATGTCAGGCAACAAGGCTATGACAACACCGATTAAGTTCGGTACCAGTGGTTGGCGCGGCATCATCGCCCAGGACTTTACCTTTGACAATGTGCGCCTGGCCACCCAGGGCATCGCGGATTATCTGAACGCGGAGCGCAAGCGGGAAGGATCGGCGCTGTCCCGGCGCAAGCCCGTGGTCATCCTGGCTTACGACACCCGCTTCCTGGGTCGGGAGTTCGCCCTGGCGGCAGCGGAGGTCCTGGCCGCCAACGAGTTGCAACCCTTGCTGTGCAACCGCGACACCCCGACGCCCGTCGTGGCCTACACCATTCGCAAACGCCGGGCCCTCGGCGGCATCAACTTCACCGCCAGCCACAACCCCGCCGAGTATCAGGGGTTGAAGTTCTCCCCGGCCAATGGCGCTCCGGCCCCGCCGGAGATCACCCGCCAGATCGAGGAAGCGATCGCGCGACGCCAGGCCGAGGGCTGGACGTTCCGTGGCGCGGTCATCGGCACCTACCGGTGCCCGACCTTCGATCCCCAGCCGGCTTATGTGCGTCATCTCCGGCGCCTGGTGCAGTTCGATGTCATCCGCCGCGCGCGACTCAAGGTCATCGTCAACGTCTGTCACGGTACCGGCCGCGGGTACCTGGACAAACTGCTGCAAGAGGCGGGGGCTCAGGTCACGGTCTTGAATGAACGACCCGACCCGCTCTTCGGCGGGCATCATCCCGAGCCCGACGCCGCCGGGATGGCCGAGGCCGCCGCACTCGTGCGAAAGACCCGGGCGCATTTGGGGCTGGGGACCGACGGCGACGCCGACCGGTTCGGGGTCGTGGACGCGGACGGCCGATGGCTGACGCCCAATCAAGTGTTGGTCCTGACGCTTTATCACCTGGTCAGGAATCGCGGCTGGAAGGGTTGCGTGGTCCGGTCGGTCCCCACCAGCCACCAGGTGGATGCCGTGGCGGCCCTGTTCGGCGTGCCCGTGCGCGAAACCCCCGTCGGCTTCAAATACATCGGCGCGGTGATGGAATCCGAGCCGGTCATCGTGGGCGGAGAGGAGTCCGGCGGGCTCAGCATCCAGGGACACGTGCCGGAAAAGGACGGCATCCTGGCCTGCTTGCTCATGGCCGAGTTGGTGGCCACGGAAAAACGATCCCTGGGCCGAATCCTCGCCGCCCTGGAGAAGCAAACCGGCCCGTTCTACACCGAGCGCCTGAACATCCGCATCGTCCCCGAGCAAAAGGATGCCATCCTGAAGCGTCTGGCCAGTGGCCTGGACCGCATCGGCCCGTTCAAGGTGGAGCAGTTCATCACCACCGACGGCTACAAGTTCCTTTTGCCCAACCAGGAATGGGTGGCGTTCCGGGCCAGCGGTACCGAGCCGATGGTCCGCTGTTACCTCGAGGCGCGTTCCGAGCGCAACCTGGCCCGGTTGCGCGCGGCGTGTCGGAAGCTCCTGGCCCTGTAGGGCAAAGCCGCACGGCTGTCCCCCGGGCCGTGGCAATCGCCCGGCAGTCGCCTCCGCAGGGTCACACGCGTGACCGGCGACCATTGCCTCGCGTTTGTTTCGAGACGGTGTGGTCCGGGTCAAGGCCGGCAACACCTCGCGTCGGCCCCCGGAGCCAGGAGGCGTTCGTTCGCCACCGAAGCCTTCACACAGAACCGAAACCGCGGGGCCAAACCAGCCGGGAATCGACCGCACCCACGAAACACGTCGGAAGGCCCGCCGTACCGGCAACACCACCAGGCCCGTAGCACCGTCCAGTTCCGGAATCCCTCCGACCGCGCGGGGGCCTCTTCCGGGTCACCGTTCCACCCTCGCCCGCGAAACCCTCACGGCCACCAAGAACGGGCTTGCTCGCTTTAGGTTGCTTGACAGGGGTTCCTCTTCGGTCTAATCAAGGGCTGGTTGACGAACCAGGACTATGAAACCTACTGACGCCTCCTCAACCGGCCGGCTGTCCCGACGCGACTTTTTCAAAGGTCTGGGCACCACGGCAGTGGCCGCCGCGGCCGCGCAGGCCGAATCCGTCGCCCAGGAGCTGCAAAAGCTCAATGCGGAAAAGGTCCTCGGGCCCGGTCCCGTCCCGGTGACGCTCAAGGTCAACGGAAAGACCCATCGGCTCGAGCTGGAGCCCCGCGTGACCCTGCTGGATGCGCTGCGAAATCATCTGGGCCTGACGGGCCCCAAGGAGGGTTGCGACCGCGCCGCCTGCGGCGCCTGCACGGTCTGGTTGGACGGCGTGGCCATTTACGCCTGCCAAAAGCTGGCCATCGACGCCCAGGGGCATGAGATTACCACCGTGGAAGGCCTCACGCCGGACGGCCGGCTGACCCCCGTGCAGCAGGCCTTCGTCGAGCGCGACGCCCTGCAGTGTGGCTATTGCACGCCCGGCTTTGTCATGAGCGTGTCGGCCCTGTTGCGCAAGAAACCCAAACCCACCGTGGACGATGTACTGCACGCGTGCGCCGGCAACGTCTGCCGCTGCGGCACCCATCCACGTGTGTTGGAGGCGGCTTTGATCGCTGCCGGAGTTCGCCCGGTGTCCATGACCCGCACGGAGGTGATTTCCCATGTCTGAGTGGCCTGCTCAACCCAAGGTGCTCGGCACCCGTGTGCCGCGCGTGGACGGCCCGGCCAAGGTAACCGGCCAGGCGCGTTACACATCGGACGTCCAGCTGGAGGGCCTGCTGATCGGCATGATCCTCCGCTCGAAATGGCCGGCGGCGCGGATCCTCCGCATCAACCTGGACAAGGCGCGCAAGATGCCCGGCATCAAGGCCGCCGTGGCCGTCCAGGACGGCCCCCGCATCGTGCGCTATTACGGAGAAGAACTGGCCGCGGTGGCCGGCGTAAGCCGGCAGGCATGCGAAGACGCCCTGCGGGCCATCGAAATCGAGGCCGAACCTCTGCCTTTTGTGGTGCGGGAAGAGGACGCACGCAAGCCGGATGCCCCGCGTGTGTGGGAACAGGCACCCAACGCACCGCCGCCCCGCGTCCAGGAAACGGGCAACGTGGATGCAGCCTTTGCCGAGTGCGCCGCCGTCATTGAGGGCTTCTACACCACGGCCGTCCAGCTGCATCACCCCATGGAAACCCACGGCTGCACCGTCCTCTGGAACGACGAGGGCATCACTGCCTGGGCTTCCACCCAGGGCATTTTCAGCGTTCGCGACGGTCTGGCCGGCGCCCTGCGCGTCGATCAGAGCAAGGTGCGGGTCATCACCGAACACATGGGGGGCGGTTTTGGTTCCAAGTTCGGCCCCGGCGTGGAGGGGATTCTGGCGGCCCGTCTGGCCAGGGAGGCGGGTGCGCCGGTCAAACTGATGTTGTCGCGGTTCGAAGAAGCCCTGGCCGTGGGCAACCGGCCCTCCAGTTTTCAACGCATCAAGCTCGGCGCGAAAGCGGACGGTACACTGCACGCCTTCGAGTACGAAAATTATGGTACGGCCGGGGTGGGCGCCGGTCAGGCCACGGAGGGCGGTGGCGGCGGAGCGGACCTGCCGATGCCCTACATCTACCGCGTGCCCAATCGCCGCATCAAACAAACCACCGTGGCCATCAATGCCGGATCCGCCCGCGCCTTTCGCGCGCCCGGACACCCGGTCGCCTCGTTCGGCATGGAATCGGCCATGGACGACCTGGCGGTCAAACTGGGCATGGACCCGCTGGAGCTGCGCATCAAGAATGATCCCAGCGAAATCCGCCAGCGCGAATACCGCATCGGCGCCGAGCGTTTCGGGTGGAAGGAGAAATACCGCAAGCCCGGCAGTTCGCCCGGGCCGGTCAAAGTGGGCGTCGGTGTGGCCAGTGCCACCTGGGGCGGCGGGGGCAGCCGCCGTACCCAGGGCGAGGTGCAAATCAACCCGGACGGCTCGGTCGAGGTCCGCCTCGGGGTCCAGGACATCGGCACCGGAACCCGCACCGTGGCCGCGGTCGTCGCCGCGGAAGTCCTGGGCCTCAAGCCTGAACAAATCACGGTCAAATTCGGAGACACGCGTTTCCCGCCGGGGCCCGGCAGCGGCGGCAGTGTCACCAGCCCGTCGGTGGCCCCCACGGTGTTCGACGCCTGCACCCGCGCCCTTGAACAATTGCAAAAGCAGACCGGTGTACCCGATGCCCGCGGCGAGAACTGGCGTGCCGCCTGCAAGAAGCTCGGCGTGACGCCCCTGGTCGTGCAGGGGCAATGGCGCGAAGGCCTTTCCTCCAGCGGCGTCGGCGGCGTTCAGTTCGCCGAGGTCGCCGTGGACACGGAAACAGGGCTGGTCACGGTCAAGAAGATCGTCGTGGTCCAGGACTGTGGTCTGGTCGTGGATCCCCTGACTGCGGAAAGCCAGGTCAACGGCGGCGTGATCATGGGCATCGGCTTTGCCCTGTACGAAGAACGGGTGATGGACTGGCAGACCGGCGTGGTCCTGAACCCCAACTACGAGACGTACAAGCTCCCCGGCCTGGCCGATGTTCCGGAGATCGACATCGTCCTGCTCAACATGCCCGAGCGCGGCGTCATCGGACTGGGCGAGCCCGTCCACATCCCGACCGCGGCTGCCATTGCCAACGCCGTGGCCAATGCGTTGGGCGTGCGGGTGCCCAGCCTGCCCATCACGCCCCGGAAAGTCCTGGCTGCCCTGGGCAAAATCCCCGCTCCCAAATCCTCTGCCGCATGAAACCGTTTGAATACGCCACCGCTCTCACCGTCGAAAGCGCGCGTCAGTTGGCCGGCGCCAACGGTCACTACCTCGCCGGCGGGAACGACCTGCTGGGCCGGCTCAAGGACGACATCACCGAGGCCTCACGCCTCGTCAACATCAAGGCCATCCCGGGACTCAACCGCATCGAGCCCGGACCTCAAACCTGGCGGATCGGCGCCCTGGTGACCATTGCCCAAATCGAGGATCACCCGGAAATCCGCAGGGTCTTTCCCGGACTCCATCAGGCCGCCGCCGAGGTCGGTTCGCAGCAGATCCGGAACGTGGCCACGCTGGGGGGCAACCTGGCCCAGCACTCCCGTTGCTGGTACTACCGGCATCGCGACATCCAGTGCCTTAAGAAGCGGGGCCGAATCTGTTACGCCCTCGAGGGCGACAACCGTTACCACGCCCTGTTCACCGGCAACGTCTGCATCAGTCCGGTGGTCTCGAATCTGGCCATCGCGCTGACGGCGTTGGACGCCACGGCGGTGGTCTGGCGCGACGGTCAGGAACGTCGCATGACCATGGCCGAACTCTACGAGCTGGCCTGGGACAACCCCACCGCCCATCACTCGCTGCGACCGGGCGACCTGTTGCTGCGTGTGGAAATCCCCACTGTCCGTCCGCGCAGCGCCTACCTGCAGATCAGCGACAAACACAGCTTCGACTGGGCCCTCGTCAGTTGTGCGGCGGCGGCCCGAATCGAAAACGGCCGAATCCACAATGCCCGGATCGCCCTGGGCTGTGTATCGCCCGTGCCCCACCAGGTGACGGCGGCCAACCAGTTCCTGGAGGGCAAGAACCTCGACGAGGCCACCGCGGATCAGGTGGCGGACCTTTTGCTGGCCGGGGCCCAGCCCCAGGAACACAACGCCTACAAAATCCCCATGGCCCGGGCCCTGATCCGCCGGACCCTGCTTCAACTCCGAGGCTAGCGCCATGAATCCCGTCTGCCAGCATCTGCGCACCAAAAAGCTTTACATCGAGGCCGTGCCGGACGATGCCTTCAGCGATCCCGAGCTGGAACAGGCTGCCCCCTGCCATTTCTGGTGCAACCTGACCCAGACGGTGGTGGGACCCGACCAGTTGCCGGTTCACAAGAACTCCTGTCAACCGGGCCGCGCCTGTTTTGAATCTTGAACCGGCCTCCCGCTGAGGCGCAGTCCTCCCCGCTTCATTGCTGCGGTCGGCGTTCCCCGGGACATGGGGACGGCTCAAACGTGAAGGCCGCGCCCGGCCCGACTCACACGGACCCTCCGGGCAAACGTCCAAACCCACCGGAGAAAGGGTCGCGTTGCCCGCCCCGCATCCGGTCGGTGCGTCGATTGCTGAAAGCACACCGTGTCTTTTGACCGGGACCGGCGCCCGAGCCGGGCCCTCTCTGGCACCCTTCGCTGCCCGCCCTACAAGCGCAACCGGAAGCCCCCTTCAAAAACCACTTCTGCCAACGTTACGACCAGGAAGACCACGCTGATCAGTGCGTTGAGGCGGAAGAACGCCGTCTGAACCCAGTTCAAACTCCGCCGCCGCGCTATCCAGTGTTCCAACAGCACGCAAAGCAGGATCAGAAACCAGCCCACCAGATACGCCAGACGGAATCGGCAGAGCAGCCCGAACAACAGCAGCAACCCGAGCATGAGCATGTGACTCAGGAAAGCTGCGGTGAGCGCGTTCCTGGGTCCCCAGGCCACCGGCAGCGAATGCAGTCCGTGCCGCCGGTCAAATTCGTAATCTTGAAGCGAGTAAATCACATCGAACCCGGCCACCCAAAACACCACCGCCGCCGCCAGCACGACCATCCGCAGCCCGTCGAGGACCGTCAGGTCACCTCCTTTCACCGCCAGCCAGGCCCCCACCGGCGCCAAACCCAGCGCCACCCCCAGGAACAGATGCGTGTAGTGGGTGAACCGCTTCGTGACGGAGTAGAAACAGATCACGAACAGCGCCACCGGCGAAAGAACGAAGCAGAGCGGATTCAGGAACCAGCTCGTCGCCACCAACCCCGCTCCGCTCAGAGCCCACAACGCCCAGGCCGCGGGCAGCCGGATCTGCCCGGTCGGCAGGTGCCGATGCGCGGTGCGTGGGTTCCTTGCGTCGATGTCGCGGTCCACAATCCGGTTGAACGCCATCGCACACGTGCGTGCGCAAACCATGGCCAGCAGAATGAGCAGGAACGTGCGCCAGCCCGGCCATCCCTGCTGATCCCGCGCTGCCACTGCCATACCGGCCAGCGCAAACGGCAACGCAAAGATGGTGTGCGAAAACCGCACAAACGAGAGCCACTTCTGCAGCACGGCCCAGGGCCGGAAACCTCCCCGGCGCCCGGCCCCCCCCGCGGGGGCTGTCGCAGATCCCGGCTCCACCGGAACAAACTCGGTTCCCCGGTTCACTCCAACTCCTCAGCCCAACGGGGCACCAGATGATGCGGTACCCCGAGATGATCCAACACCCGCGCCACCACGGTGTCCACCACCGCCTCCACCGTCGTCGGGCAGGTGTAAAACGAGGGATTGGCCGGCAGGATCACCGCCCCGGCCTGGAGCAAAAGCTCGAAGTTGCGCACGTGGACCAGGTTCAGCGGGGTTTCCCGCGGCACCAGGATCAGCTTGCGCCGCTCCTTCAACACCACATCCGCCGCCCGCAGCAACAGGTCCTCGCTGTAACCGTGCGCGATCCGGCCCAACGTGCCCATCGTGCAGGGAATCACCACCATCGCGTCCGGCGGATTGCTCCCACTGGCAAACGGCGCGTTCATGCTGCGCGGATTGTGCACGCGCACGCCATCGGACAACCGCAACCCTCCGGGCAGCTCCGCCTCGATGACCTGCGGCGCGTACCGGCTCAACACCACGTGGATCTCGTGCTGCCGGGGATCCAGATTGTCCAACAGCCGTTGTGCATACAACGCACCGCTGGCTCCCGTGATGGCGACCAGAACCTTCATGCATCCCTTTCGGACGGTTCCACACCGGGGCCATCCGTCCACGGACAGGCCCCACGCACGCCCCGTCTGCCCAACCGACGACAACTCCCGATGCGGGGCTTCGCCATGGAGATCACCTTGCGGAGCTCAGGAACCGGACCGACGGTCGCGCCGGCTCATTGCCCGACGAAGTTCCCGCTCCGTCTCCCGCCGCTTGATCTCTTCCCGCCGATCCACCTGCGCCTTCCCGCGCGCCACCGCCAGCGCCACTTTCACCCGACCGTTTTTCCAGTACAGGGCCAGCGGAATCAGTGTGTGCCCTTTCACCGCGGCCAGGCCCGCCAGCCGATGAATCTCGTTTTTGTGCAGCAACAGCTTGCGGTCCCCCTGGGGCGGGTGATTCAACCAGCCCCCCGGACGATACTCCTCGATCCGCGCATTGCGCAGCCACACCTCCCCGTTGCGCACCTCGGCGTATGCGTCCCGCAGGTTGGCCCGCTTCTCGCGCAGGGCTTTCACCTCGGTGCCCCGCAGGACAATCCCGGCCTCCACGGTCTCCAAAATGTGGTAGTCACGCCGGGCGGTGGGATTGGCCACGATCTGCTCCATAAACTACAACTGCCAGAAGGTTGCCCCTCTGGCCAGTTGCCATCTCCCACCCCGATGGGGCGCTGCCCTCAGGTCCGACGCACGCGCTTCCGGGGTTTCTCCACCGGGCTGGATTCCTCGGGCTCGGGCAGTTCCCAACCCAGTTTGCCCTCGGCAATCTCCAGCAGCGCCACGTCGGCCGCCCCCAGGTTCTCCGCGTTGGGGACCAGGGGACGACTCAGCCCCCCTGAGCCCGACAACAACTGCCGGACCCGGCGGGAGACGATGTTGACGAGGATGTACGGATCCCCGACTTTTTCCAGTGCTCGCTTGCAAAGTTCAGCGTTCATCTTCGGCTCTCGAACCGTCCAAAGCCCAATCAAATTACAGTGCCGTCCCCGTTCTGCAACCTCAAAAGTCCGGAGCTCCGCGAACTCCCGAATCCTCGGCGGAGGAGTTCGACGCGGTTTCTGATGTTGGTGGGGGAAGGCGGCCCAACGAAGTCCATCCCGCAAAGGGGCACCCAAGGGCCCAAGTTCATCCCTCCAACGGGCCCAAAGCGCCCGGTTCGAGGGCGGGTCCGGCCAAAGCCCGAGGTGCGAAGATTGTCCGGGCAGACTTTGGCCGCACATCACGACACTCCCTTCGCACCCGGACACCGGGCCCGAGCTTCCGGACCGCCAATGAGTGGGTCGGCCCCCGCCCGACCCGCCGCCACCCCGCGGGTCGACCCGCCTCCGGCTGCGGCACCGGCGACTCATCCCCGCATGCCATCCGCTCAGCCACACCGCCGGCACCTGCACCCGCGCCTGCCGCACTCGCGCCGCCGGCAGCAGCAACACCTGCCGCAGCTGCCTCTCGAGCGGCCAGGGCTCACAGCGGTCCGGCAGGTACGGAACCTTCAGCCCGATCCCTGCATTGGAGGCCAGCGCCGCAATCGCGCAGAACATCCGGTTGGCGTTCAGTTCGGCGCAGCGCGGAGGATGCAGGTCCGGTCGCCGCAACACTTCCTTCCGTGAGTTCTCCTTGTCGCCTTGGAGCCGATGCCGATCCAAGATCACCGCCGCCCCCGTCCGGCTCGGGTCACAGGCCACAAACCGATGGTCCCAGAAAAACTCGTCGGCCCGCCGGAAATGCACCGCGGCAAACGTCTGCGGCTTCTGACATTCCTCGGGTGGAGCCGCACCCGCCAGTGTTGCTCGACGATCGCCGAGCCGACCCGCCCCCGACGCCGGCCGGCCCCATCCGTCGCGTTCCAGCGCATCACCCGCATCCGGCGGGTTTCGGTTACCGAATCGTACATCCGTCGCGCGGCGCGAAGAAGGTTCCCGTTCCGCCCCGGACTAGGGCGGCGCATTTCAGGGTTTTTGGGTCGCCCGAAGGCCGGGCTGGATTCCGGGACCTCGTCGGCACGGAGAACCTGAGGGAAAACGGCATTCCCGTGGGGTTCGCGAATCCGGGACTCCAACAGTGGGCTGCGACCAGATCCAGGCCGTGCGCCACAAGACGGATGCGCGTCTCCAACCGGACCCCGTCCGAATTGCCTCGTGCCACCCCGAGGTTCATCGCCCCCGTACACCTCCGCGGCTCAGTACTCCCTCCAAGCCGATCTGGTCGCACGGTACCGGCTGGGCAGCACGACTGATCCACCCACAGAAAGCTGACGACCCGGTAGCCCACACCACTCGAAAAGGCCGTTTGAAGCCCGCGCGCTCGGCTCTCAACCCCACGGACCACGCAGATCCAAACAGACACGAGATTTCCATTTGAAGCCAGCACGACAGCCAGTTGGTCAAGGACTCGCTCCTGAAAAAAGAGATACCGAGGCCAACGTCCGCACGATCTCCGCTCATCATTGGTCTTCTATGTGCCCTGTGTGTTTTGTGGGCTTTCCGCAAACGTGGCCCGGGGCTGCTCTTCCGAGGGCGCCGAGAACGCCGCCCGATGCTCAGCCCAGGTTGCCCGGGCTGCCGCATGGCAAAGGTCCGGCCTGCGGGCGCTCCGGAAGTTCGCCAGAGCTGCGAACAGGAGATCCTGTAAACTCCGCCGGGTGAGCTGAACCTCGAAGATTCGCCGGCGTGTCGGACACGTCCCGAGCGTCGCGGCCTCCTGCGGGCGGGAAGGCCGCGGTCGGGCAGATTGGAACCCTGCGCCTCGAGCGGGGGCACAGCCCGGGGGCGGGGTGCATCATTCCCGTCGCGTGTTCTCCGCGGGACCGGAGAACCTGCGAGTGCGACCTCCCGAGCCTGCGCAGAGGGTCCGACCCCGGACGGCCGCGACACTGGGAGCCGCCCAACTCGGGGGAATGCCAACTCGGGGGAATGTTTCGCAGATGCGAGGTCGGCCCGCGGGGGTACGCCGGGGGAACGACAGACGCCGCGCACGAGAATGCACACGGGCCTGCCCTCCTCGGGGGCAATGGATTAGACTCGGGGGGAATGATTGCTCGGGTGACATTGGAGCTGGCCCTGGGTCGGGAGTTCGATTACGCCGTGCCCGACGAATGGGCCGGCCAGGTCGCTGTGGGCTCGCGGGTGGAGGTGCCGCTGGGCCGGCGCAAGGTGTTGGGTATCGTGACCGACCTGGCCGAGGCTTCCGGGCAGGTACATCTGAAACCGATTCTGCGCGTGGTGGGAGGGCAGGCCCTGGTCACACCGGTCCTGCTGCGGCTGGCACGCTGGATGGCCGAGTACTATTGCTGCCCCCCGGAGTTGGCGTTGCGCAGCGTCTTGCCAGAGGCGGTTCGCCGACCGGAGGCCGGCTGGCGACAGCGCCTGCAAGTGCGGATGGTTCCGGCGCAGGGGCCGTTGCCCAAACTGCCGAAGCGACAGCGGGAGGTCTGGCACGTGGTCGAAGAGCGGCGTTGCCTGCCGCTGACGGAGCTGCTGGAGCTGACGGGGGCATCGCTCAGCACCGTGCGACGTCTGGAAGACAAGGGGCTGGTGGAGATTGTTCCGCAGGTCGAAGAACGCGATCCCTACGGACGGGAACAGATTCTGCCCACGGAGCCTCTGCCGTTGAACGAAGCGCAGCGGCGTGCCCTGGCGGCAATTCGGGAGGCTCTCGACCGCTTGTGTGGGCTGCAGCTCAAGCCGTCCGAAGAGAGCGAAGCCCGGGAGCCGTCGGCCGCCGGGGCGGGGAAGGAAGGCGCCGCACTCTCCAGGACGTTCCTGTTGCACGGGGTGACGGGCAGCGGAAAGACCGAGGTGTATTTGCAGGCCATGGCCGCGGCGCTGGAACGGGGACGCGGGGCCATCGTGCTGGTGCCGGAGATCGCGCTGACGCCCCAGACGGTGGAGCGGTTCAAGGCCCGTTTCAGCTCGGGACCGCATCGCACCCTGGTGGCGGTGCTCCACAGTCACCTGTCCGCCGGCGAACGTCACGACGAATGGCACAAGATTCGGCAGGGCCGTGCCCGCATTGTGATCGGGGCACGATCCGCGGTATTCGCGCCGGTGCAAAACCTGGGCCTGATCATCGTCGACGAGGAACACGAGCCGACGTACAAGCAGGAAGAGGCGCCGCGGTATCATGCACGCGACGTGGCCGTGCTGCGGGGGCAGATGGAGGGGGCGGTGGTGGTTCTGGGTTCGGCGACGCCCTCGCTGGAGAGTTACTGGAACGCCCGCCGGGGCAAGTACCGGTTGTTGGTGCTCCCGGAGCGGGTGGATCAGCAGAAAATGCCGCGGGTGCGGGTGGTGGACATGCGGCAGGCGGCCCGGGCGGAACGGGGTGTGCCCGTGTTTTCGCCGCAGTTGCGGGAGGCGATCCTGCAGCGGCTGGAGAAACGCGAGCAGGTCATCCTCTTCCTCAACCGGCGCGGGTACGCCACCGCGCTGCAGTGTCCCCGTTGCGGTTACGTCGCCCAGTGCCCCAATTGCAGCGTGGCCCTGACCTATCACCGGGCCGGACAGCACCTGCTCTGTCACATCTGCGGCGAGCGCCGTCCGGCGCCGTCCGCCTGCCCCAACGAAACCTGCCGGGACCCGGCCATCCGCTACGCGGGCCTGGGCACGCAGCGCGTGGAGGAGGCGCTGCAGCGGCAGTTCCCCCGCGCCCGTGTCCAGCGGATGGACTCCGACACGCTGAAGCGCAAAGAAGATTACCGCCGGATCCTGGCCGAATTCCGCGCCGGTCGGATCGACATCCTCGTGGGCACCCAGATGATCGCCAAGGGACTGCACTTCCCCAATGTCACCCTGGTGGGCATTGTGCACGCGGACCTGGCCCTGCATCAGCCGGACTTTCGCGCGGCCGAACGAACGTTCCAACTGTTGACGCAAGTGGCCGGACGCGCCGGCCGGGGGGAGGTGGAAGGCGAGGTGATCATCCAGTCCTTCACGCCGTATCATCCGGCCATTCAATACGCGCGCCGCCACGATTTCGAAGGGTTTTACGAGCAGGAAATGGAGTTTCGCGCCCAGTTGGAGTACCCGCCCCTGACGCGCGTGGCCCTGGTGACCCTGCGCGGACGCAACGAGGACAAGGTCAGGTTCGTGGCGGAGCACGTGCGTCGGGACTTGTCCCGGCGTTTGGAGGGGTTCTCAGAGCTGAAAATGACCGGACCGGCACCCGCGCCCCTGGAGCGGGCTCAGACTTACTATCGCTACCATTTGATGTTGCGTACCCGCCGCATGCCGGCGTTGAGTCGCGAACTTGGCGCGTGGCTCAAGGAGACCACGCTGCCCGAGGACGTGCATCTGACGGTGGACGTGGATCCGGTGAGTTTGCTGTGAATGCGCGCCGGGCTTGCGGACCGCGGCCCGCGCGGTCCCGGCCCTACAAGGCCACGCCTGCGTCGGCCAGGAATTGCCGGAAAGTGGTCGGAGCGGGGGCGGTGAAGTGCCACCTCCGACCGCGCCAGCAAAAGGACAGCTCGGCCGCGTGCAACGCGTGGTGCGGCAGGATCAACCGTGCCTGCTGGATGGCGGTCAGTCGGCCCAGGACGAAATCGAGGTAGAGGGACGGATCGCCCCCGTAGAGTTTGTCGCCCACGATCGGGTGGCCCAGGTGAGCCAGATGGATGCGGAGCTGGTGTTTGCGGCCGGTGCGAGGCCGGAGGCGCAACAGGCTGAACGGCTGTGGCGGGCCGTCCGGTGCTGCGGGGTTCGCCCCGCCGACTTCCTGGGCGGGCTCGGAATCTTTCCACCAACGGGGATCAGGTCGGTCGGGCACCGGACGAACGAACCGGCACAACACATGGAACTCTGTAATGGCAGGCGCACCGTCCGGACGCACCGTGTCCTGGATGGCGACCAGGGCATCAGGATCGCGCCCCAAGGGGGCTTCGATCCGGCCCTGGTCCTGTGCGGGATGACCGTGGACGATGCCCAGATACGCCTTCTCCACCGCCCGCTGCTCGGTCAGCCGGCCCAGCTCGGAGGCGGCGGCCCGGGTTTTGGCCACCAGCACAAGACCGCTGGTTTCACGGTCGAGGCGATTCACCATGCTCGGGGTGGCGCCGGGTCCCAAATGGGCGCGCAGACAGGCAATGAGACTGGAGCGCCCGTCCGGCTTGGTCGGGTGACAGACCAGACCCGGTGGCTTGTTCACCACCAGCAGATCCTCGTCCTCGTACAGGATCTCGAGCGATTCGTTCATGTCCCGCTCCCGGGTACATGAGCCGCCCGTTTGTGCCAACCCGCGGCCAACCCCGGGCAGCACACCAGAGTGCAACAAGACCGGCGCCTTGCAAAGGGCACGCCCTGCGGTCGGGGACGCATTGCAGGTTCTGGACACGCGCCAGAGCGGGACGGAATCTCGGGCGTCCCCGGCGCGGGAAAACCAGGGGAAAACCGCATTTCACCGGAATTCTCGAATCCCGGGCTCAAAAATCGAAATCCGTCCTGTGCGGATCCACGGACCGCACGGGCTCATCCACGCACCGAAGGCGCATCCCCCTGCACCAGCTCGTGACGACGCCCCCGGACCTCGGTCCCCCAAAATCCGTCGCGCCCTGAAAGGGCGCAATTCGGTAATTCCAACCGCGAGGGGCGGGCATATGAGCCCAGCGAGTTCTGCCCCTTCAGGGCGCGGCATACTGCGGGATCCGCCTACCCAGGGCGTTGCCCTGGGCTGAAGCATTCCGCTCCGTTGGGGCGGACGTGCAACGCGCCGAAGGCGCAGCCGTTCGTCCGCTATGGAGCGATGTTCGTTGCCCGGGGTGCGCCCCGGCGGCCCCAGGGAAGATTGGCGCAACGCGCGATTCCATGATAGAGAAGGATGCGTGTTTTTTTGGTGGCCCAGGAAGGTGCGTCCCCTGTCGCCGATGGCCCGGTTCGGGCGTTTTGTTCTGCAGGAACGGGTCAAGAGCGGCGGAATGGCGGAGATCTGGCTGGCTCGCGACGAGGCGCATCATCATTACGCGTTGCGTGTGATGCATGCGGACCTGGAGCGTCAGCGGGCGGCCCGCCGCCGTTTCCGGCACGGATGCGAGGTGCTGGCGCAACTCCAACCCCATCCCTTCATCGTCCGGTACTACGAGCACGGTCGCTGGGAGGGCCGGCATTACCTGGTGATGGAGTACGTGGAAGGGGACAATCTCAAGGAGCGATTCGCGCGGCACGACCCGGTGTTGACGGAGAACGTGGCCCAGCTGTTGCTGGACATGGCGGCGGCCCTGGAGCACATGCACGAACGGGGCTACATGCACCTGGACTTCAAACCGGAGAACGTGCTGGTGACGGCCGGGGCGAGCATTCGACTGGTGGATTTTGACATCGCGCAGCCGATCCCGCCGGCCCCGCGGCGTCTGGACCGCAATCCGGGCACGCCGGCCTACATGGCACCGGAACAACTGGCGCGGCAGCCGCTGGATCAGCGGGTGGACATCTTTGCCTACGGCGTGACGGCCTACGAGTTGCTGACGAACCAGAAACCGTTCCGCGGCAGCACGCCGGACGAGATCCTGCGGGAACAACAGAGTCCGGGTCGATTGCGGCCGCCCCGGGAGTTGAATCCGGACATTCCGCCGGGCCTGGAGCGGATTCTGTTGCGGTGTTTGCAGCCGGACCCGAACCGTCGGTACGTCTGGATGAGCCAGCTGCGGCACGACCTCGAGACGGTGTTGTACCGGTAACGGGGGAGCGACACTTTGCATCGTTCCATCTTGATGAATTGATGAGTGCGCTTGTCTCCGCGGCCGGGTGTGTCTATGTTCGGTGCCATGGAAGCAGGACTGAGCCCGGCCGCCGCGGCCCTGACAGCGCTTCTGCGCCAGCGCATCGTCGTCCTGGACGGCGCCATGGGAACGCTGATCCAGCAGCAGCGCCTTTCCGAGGCCGAGGTGCGCGGGGAGCGCTTCCGCGACCATGCCGGCAAACCCCTCCGGGGCAATCACGACCTGTTGGTCCTGACGCAGCCGGACCTCATCCGGTCCCTGCACCGTCAATACCTCGAAGCCGGTGCGGATGTCATCGAGACCAACACGTTCTCGGCCACCACCATCGGTCAACATGAGTTCTTCGGGCCCGACCCGGAGGCAGGGCGCAAGGATGAGGCCTATTTCGAGCGGGTGGTGACGGATGCACGGCTGCGGGCGTTGGTGGCGGACCTGAATCTGGCGGCGGCCCGACTGGCGCGACAGGCGGCGGACGAAGTGGCGGAGCGGACCGGGCAGCCGCGGTTCGTGGCGGGGGCGATGGGCCCGATGCCGGTGACGGCCAGTCTGTCGCCGGACGTGAACGACGCGGGGTTCCGCGCGGTGAACTTCGATCAGTTGCGGCGGGCCTACCGGGAGCAGGCCGAGGCGCTGGTGGCCGGGGGCGTGGACGTGCTGTTGATCGAGACGATCTTCGACACGTTGAACGCGAAGGCCGCCATTTTTGCGCTGGAGGAACTGTTCGAGGCGCTGGGCCGGCGGCTCCCGGTGATGATCTCGGGGACGATCACGGATCGGTCGGGTCGCACGCTCATCGGGCAGACCCTGGAGGCGTTTTGGATTTCGGTGGCGCATGCGCAACCGCTGACCGTGGGGTTGAACTGTGCGTTGGGACCGCGGGAGATGCGCCCGTTTGCGGAGGAACTGTCGCGGCTCGCGCCCACGTTCACCTGTTTCTACCCGAACGCCGGGCTGCCGGATCCGCTGTCGCCCACGGGCTTTCCGGAGACGCCGGAAAGTCTGGCGGCGCAGCTGCGGGAATGGGCGGAGGCGGGGTGGTTGAACATGGCGGGTGGCTGTTGCGGCACGACGCCGGAGCACATTCGGCAGCTGGCGCGGGCCGTGCGGGATTGTGCGCCGCGGGTGGTGCCGGAGGTGCCGCGCACGTTGCGGTTGAGCGGCCTGGAACCGCTGGTGTTCACGCCCCAGACGAACTTTGTGAACATCGGGGAGCGGACCAACGTGGCGGGTTCTCCGAAGTTTGCGCGTCTGATTCGGGAGGGGGATTACGCGGGGGCGGTGGCGATCGCGCGTCAGCAGGTGGAGTCCGGTGCCCAGGCGCTGGACGTGTGCATGGACGAGGCGCTGCTGGACGGCGTGGCCGCGATGCGGCGGTTTCTGCGGCTGCTGATGAGCGAGCCGGATGTGGCGCGGGTGCCGATCATGGTGGACTCCTCGAACTGGGCGGTGCTGGAGGCGGGGCTGCAGTGTCTGCCGGGCAAGGGCATTGTAAACTCGCTGTCGCTGAAGGAGGGCGAGGCGCGGTTCGTGGAGCTGGCGCGGCGGGTGCGCCGGTACGGGGCTGCCCTGGTGGTCATGGCCTTCGACGAGCGGGGGCAGGCCGACACGTTCGAGCGCCGCATCGAGGTCTGCCGCCGCAGCTACGAGTTGCTCACGCAACAGGCCGGTTTTCCGCCGGAGGACATCATTTTCGATCCCAACGTGCTGACCGTGGGTACGGGCATCGAGGAACACGCCAACTACGCGCTGGATTTCATCCGGGCGACCCGCTGGATCAAGCAGCATCTGCCCCTGGCCCGCGTGAGCGGCGGCATCAGCAATGTGTCCTTCAGTTTCCGCGGCAACAACGTGGTGCGCGAGGCGATGCACAGCGTGTTTCTCTACCACGCCATCCGGGCCGGCCTGGACATGGGGATCGTCAACGCGGGTCTGCTGGCGGTCTACGAGGAGATTCCGACGGAGCTGCGCGAGCGCGTGGAGGATGTGATCCTGAACCGGCGTCCGGATGCCACGGAACGGCTGGTGGAGTACGGCGAGCAGTTGAAGGCCTCGGGGGCGGCCGGAGGCGGTGCGGGACGGGGGGCCGCGGCGGACCTGGCCTGGCGGCAGTGGCCGGTGGAAGAACGCCTGAAACACGCATTGATTCACGGGATCGACACGTACATCGAGGCGGACGCGGAGGAGGCGCGGCAGAAGCTCGGCCAGCCGCTGGCGGTCATCGAAGGGCCCCTGATGGAAGGGATGAACGTGGTGGGGGACCTGTTCGGCGCCGGCAAGATGTTCCTGCCCCAGGTCGTCAAGTCGGCCCGGGTGATGAAGAAGGCGGTGGCCTGTTTGACGCCGTGGTTGGAGAAGGAGAAGGCCGCCCGCCAGGCGGCCGGGCAGGCGGTGCAACCGCAGGGACGCATCGTGTTGGCCACCGTGAAGGGCGACGTGCACGACATCGGCAAGAACATCGTGGGGGTCGTGCTGGCCTGCAACAATTACGAGGTGATCGATCTGGGCGTGATGGTGCCTTGCGAACGCATTCTGGAGACGGCCCGGGAGAAACAGGCGGACATTGTGGGCTTGAGCGGCCTGATCACGCCGTCGCTGGAGGAAATGGTGCATGTGGCGCGGGAGATGGACCGACAGGGCTTTCATCAGCCGCTGCTGATCGGCGGGGCGACCACCAGCAAGGCGCACACGGCGGTGAAGATTGCGCCGGCCTATCGGCATCCGGTCATTCATGTGCTGGATGCCAGCCGGGCGGTCCCGGTCGTGAGCCAGTTGCTGAACCCCGAGCAACGGGAGGCCTTCATTCGTCAGATTCACGAGGAGTACGAGAAGGTCCGACGCTCGCACGGGGCGCGGCAGCAGCCGTTGGTGTCCCTGGCCGAGGCGCGGGCGCGGGCGCCGCGGCTGAGCTACGAGGATCGGCCGGTGCCCGAGTTTCTCGGGATCTGCGTGTTACATCCTCCCGGCGAGGATCCGGCCGCGCTGGCAGAGCCGGGCGTGCGACATGCCACGGTGTCGCTGGCCGATCTGGTGCCGTACATCGACTGGTCGCCGTTCTTCCATGCCTGGGAGTTGCGCGGGCGGTATCCGGCCATCCTGGATCATCCACGGCACGGCGCGGAGGCGCGGCAGTTGTTTGCGGATGCGCAGCGTTTGTTGCAGCGGCTGGTGGAGGAACAGCGGTTGCAGCCCCGCGGCGTGTACGGGTTTTTCGCCGCGCACCGCGTCGGGGACGATGTGGCATTGTATCGCGATGCCGGCGCCGGCGAGGTGTTGGCCCGCCTGCATTTTCTGCGCCAGCAAATGGTCAAGGAGGACGGATCGCCCCACTGGTGTCTGGCGGATTTCGTGGCGGGACGGGAGGACGGGCCGGGGGCGGGCCCGGACTACGTGGGCGCGTTTGCGGTGACGGCGGGGCACGGCCTGGCAGAGCTGGTCGCGGAGTTCAAAGCGGCGCACGATGATTACCATGCGATCATGGCCGAGGCGCTGGCGGATCGGCTGGCCGAGGCGTTCGCCGAGTGGCTTCACGCCAGGGTGCGTCGCCAGTGGGGTTATGGTCGGGACGAACGCCTCAGCCTGGAGGACCTGATCGAGGAACGATATCGCGGCATTCGACCCGCGGCGGGTTACCCCGCCTGCCCGGATCACACCGAGAAAGCGACGATCTGGCGCCTGTTGGAGGTGGAACGGCGCGCGGGAATCCGGCTGACGGAGTCCTATGCGATGTGGCCGGGCAGCAGTGTGAGCGGGCTGTACTTCGCCCACCCCCAGTCCCGGTATTTTGCCGTGGGCCGGATTGGTCGGGATCAGTTGGAAGATTACGCGGCGCGCAAGGGGATGTCGGTGGAGGAAATGGCCCGCTGGCTGGCGCCGTGGTTGGCGGAGGGTTGAAGGCTCGGGTCGCGTTTCCGGGCAAATCTGCGCGGGGGCCGGAGCCGGCGGGCGGCCCCGGTTTGCGCTTGTGCCGGCGGGTGGGGTGTCCTTCATTGGGGGCATGCGAACGTGTTTGCAACCAGTTGGTTCTCTGCTCACAGCAGCCTTGTTGGGGATGGGGATCCTTTTTGTCCAAGGGGCGGCCGAGGATTATGAGGGCCGGTTTGCGCTCACCTTGCCTGACGGGGGCGCGGGTTGGTTGGGGATCTCGCGCACGAATGGTCGGTGGGTGGGCCAGATCATGTGGGGCGCCGGCAGTGTGGTTCCCGTGGCTTCGGTGGCCGTGGAAGGGGACAAGCTGGTGGTCACGCGCGTCCACGAGCGAAAGGAACGCGGCCCGGACGGGCGGGAAACGACGGTGCAGGAGCGCGAGGTGATCGAGGCCCGCTGGGTGGGGGATCGACTGGAGCTGACGACGCGGCGCCAGACCCGCGACGGCTGGACGGAACCCCGGCGCTTCACCGGCAAACGCATTCCACCGCTGCCGCCGCGGCCGGATTTGAGCCGGGTCCGGTTCGGCGAACCCGTGGTGTTGTTCAACGGGCGGGACTTGACGGGCTGGCGGCCGTTTGGAGGCAGGAACGGATGGCGCGCGGCCGACGGCGTTCTGATCAATGATGCGCCGCAGCCGCCCGGCCAGCACATCAGCTACGCGAATCTGCGCACGGAGCGGGAGTTCGAGGATTTCAACTTGCAGTTGGAATTGCGCCTGCCGCCCAACGGGAACAGCGGCATTTATCTGCGAGGGATTTACGAGGTGCAGGTGGCCGATTCGTACGGCAAACCGCCCAGTGCTCACGGAATGGGGGCCATTTACAGTCGGATTGCCCCCACGGAGAACGCGAGCAAACCGGCCGGCGAGTGGCAGCAGTACGATATTACCCTCGTGGACCGGCACGTGACGGTGATTCTCAATGGTCGCAAGATCATCGACAATCAACCCCTGCTGGGCTGCACGGGGGGTGCGCTATGGTCGGATGAATTGCGGCCGGGCCCGATCTATTTGCAGGGCGATCACACGAGCGTGGAGTATCGGAACCTGGTTTTGCGGCCGGTGTTGAAATAGGCGCGGCGCCGGGTGCTCGGAGACCCGGCCGCCCGGGAGCCCGCGGCCGGTTTGCATGGTGACCGGGCAGACTTTGTGGCGGACCGATCGTGGCGCAACGCGACCGTTGGATCCGCAGGAACGACAAGCAAGGAGGGATCGACTTGCGCCTCTCCTTCCATCCATGCAGGTGGGGCGGGTGGGCAGGTGTGCTTGACAGGGAAGCAGGCCGGGCTGCCGGCGGAGGCCTGCGCCCGCGGTGGCTGGACCTGACGCGAGCCTGTCTGCTGCCGGTGTTGGTCGGCGGGCTGATGGCGTGTGCGAAGGTCCCGACGCGATCGGGTCCGCCCGCGGTGCCCGTGCCGGAGCGGTTCAGTCGATCGGGCACGGCGGCGTTGCCGGACCGCTGGTGGGAAAGCCTGAGAGACCCCGTGCTGTCGGCGCTCATCGAGGAGGCCCTTCGCGCACAGCCCGGGTTGCAGGCGGTGTGGGCGCGGCTGGAGCAGGCCGAGGCGTTGGCCAGAAAGGCGGGTGCCGGTTTGTGGCCGACCGTGGAGGCCGAGGCCGGGGGCGCGCGGCGGTGGGAACGAGCCCCGACCGGGCCGGGCGGCGCGTGGGACACCCGCCCGAGTGCCAGCCTGTGGCTGGGGCTGGCGACCCGGTACGAACTGGACGTCTGGGGTCGGGTGCGGTCGGGTCGCGAGGCGGCGTGGCGCGAGGCTCGGGCCACGCGTGAACAGCTCCAAGTGGCGGCGCTGACCTTGTCGGCCCAGATTGCGCTGACCTGGTTCGAGCTGGCCGAACAACGGGCGCAGGTGGCGCTGTTGGAGCGCCAGGCGGAACTGCAGGCCAGCATGCTGACGCTGGTGGAGGCCCGATTTCGCCGGGGTCAGGTGGGCGCGCCGGACGTGTTGCGGCAGCGGCAGGTGTGGGAGAGCGTCCAGGGCAGTTTGGGAGTGGCCCGTGCACAGGTGCAGGTCCTGGAGCATCAATTGGCCGTGCTGGTGGGGCGGGTGCCGGGGACGGACCTGCCGCAGGCGCCCGCGGAGCTGCCGGTGTTGCCGCCCCTGCCGGAGACGGGAGTGCCGGCGGAGCTGTTGCAGCGCCGCCCGGATCTTCGCCAGGCGTACGAACAGTTGTTGGCGGCCGACGCGCGCCTGGCCGCGGCTGTGGCCGACCAGTTCCCGCGCCTGGCACTCTCCGCCGAGGGCACGACCTCGGGGGCGAGCAGTCGGGACCTGTTCGATCGCTGGCTGGCCACCCTGGCAGCGAACCTGGTGGCACCGGTGTTCGAGGGCGGGGCCCGTCGGGCCGAAGTCGCCTATCGGCGGGCGGTGGTGGCGGAGCGATTTCACGCTTATCGGCAGGCGGTGTTGGAAGCGGTGGCGGAGGTTGAAACGGCGCTGGTGCAGGAGCAACAATACCAGCGGCTCTTGGAGAGTCTGCAGCGTCAGTTGGAACTGGCTGACCGAACCGTGGAACGACTGCGGGACAGTTACAGCAAGGGAGCGGTGGATTATCTGCGCGTGCTCGACGCCTTGTTGACGCAGCAAAGTCTGCAACGGGCGGAGCTGCAGACACGCCGGGACCTGGTGTGGGCGCGGGTGCGCCTGTGCCGGGCGCTGGCCGGGGGCTGGGATTTGGCCCGGTCGGACGGGCCGGGGGATTGGGACGCGACGGAATCGGGCAGACCGTCCGACCGGTCCCGCGGGGAAGTGCCTGCGTCATGAGTCCACCTCACAAGTCGCCATTGTCCGTGGAGGAGACCTCCCGCCGGTTGGGCCCCGGGCGTCGGGCCTGGCGCCTGGCGCTGCCGCTGCTGGTGATGGGGCTGGGGATCGGCGGAGCGGTGTGGTTGATCCGCACGGCGCCCCAGGCGCCGCGACAGCCGCCGGCGCCGGTGGCGCGGTTGGTGGAAGTCGTCGAGGTGCGGTTCGGGCCGCAGCAGGTGCGCATCCCGGCCCTGGGCTTGGTGCTGCCGGCGCGCGAGGTGACGTTGTATCCACGGGTCGCGGGAGAGGTGGTGGCGATCCACGACCAGTTCCTGCCGGGGAGCCGGTTCGCCGCCGGCGAGGTCCTGGTGCAGATCGACCCGAGCGATTTCCGGCTGGCGGTGGCGCAGCGGGAGAGCGAGCTGGTGCAGGCGCGCAGTGCGTTGGCCCTCGAGCAGGGGCAACAGGCTGTGGCGCGGCAGGAGTACGAGCTGTTGGGCCGCGAGATTCCCGAGGCGGATCGGGACCTGGTCCTGCGGCGGCCGCAGTTGGAGCAGGCGCGGGCGCGGGTGCAGGCAGCGGAGGCGGCGCTGGAGCAGGCCCGGCTGAACCTCGAACGGACGTCGGTCCGGGCGCCCTTTGCCTGTACGGTGCGGGCGCGGATGGTCAACGTGGGCAGTCAGGTGACGCCGGCGACACCCCTGGCGACGCTGGCCGGCGCGGAGGAGTACTGGGTGGAAGCGACGGTGCCGGTGGACCAGTTGGAGTGGTTGTGGATTCCGGGCCGCAACAGTCCCACCGGATCGGTGGCCCGGATCTGGCGTGCGGCCGGTTCTCGTGACGGAGCCGCGCGGGTCGGGACGGTCCTGCGGTTGTTACCGGACCTGGAGAAGGACGGTCGGCTGGCGCGCGTGCTGGTTTCGGTAATGGATCCGCTGGCTCTGCAAGCGCAGCACACGGCATTGCCGCCGTTGTTGCTGGGGGATGCGGTGCGGCTGGAGTTGGAGGGGCGGACGGTGGAGGCGGCGGCGCTGGACCGGCGCTGGTTCCGGGACGGGGACCAGGTTTGGATCATGAACGAGCGCAACGAGCTGGAGATTCGGCCCGTGCAGGTGGCGTTTCGTGCGCCGGAGGTTCTGCTGGTGACCGGCGGGTTGCGTCCCGGGGAACGGATCGTGATCAGTGAGCTGCCGGCGGCCGTGCCGGGCCTGCCGTTGCGGCTGGCGAATGCACCGCAGTCCGACGCACGGGGGCAGGCAACCGCCTCGGTGGTCCGGGCCGATTCGCGCGAGCACCGGCCATGACCCCTGTCGCTTCCACGTGCGAGAGCCCCGCCCGGGGTCCGGTGGCCTGGATGGTCCACAACCGGGTCACGCCCAATTTGCTGATGCTGTTTTTCCTGCTGGGCGGGCTGTTGATGAGCCTGCGCATCAAGCAGGAGGTGTTCCCCGAGTTCGAGGAAGACGTGGTGCAGGTGCGCGTGCTCTATCCCGGGGCCAGCCCGGAGGAGGTGGAGCAGGGCATCATCCTGGCGGTGGAAGAATCGGTTCGTGCGCTGGAGGGGGTCAAGGAGGTGCGCGCCACGGCGGCCGAAGGCCGGGCGGTGGTGGAGATCGAGCTGCGCAGCGGCGCCAACAGTCAAAAGGCCTACACGGACATCAAACAGGCCATCGACCGCATCGTGACGTTTCCGCGCGATGCGGAGGAGCCGGAGGTGGAGCTCTTGATGCGCCGGCGCGAAGTCGTCGTGCTGGCGATTCACGGTCAGGCCAGTGAATGGACGCTGCGGAACGTGGCCGAGGAGGTGCGGGATCGATTGTTGCAGGACCCGCGCATCACGCAGGTGGACCTGCTGGGGGCGCGGAATTACGAGGTGCACGTGGAGGTGCCGCAGGAAACGCTGCGGGCCTACGGGTTGACGCTGGGCCAGATCGCCGCACGGATCGCGGCCACCTCGGTGGAAGTGCCGGGCGGTGGACTGAAAACGCCGGCGGGGGAGGTGCTGGTGCGGTTCAAGGAGCGTCGGGACTGGGCGCACGAGTTTGCCACGATTCCGGTGATCACGACGAGCAACGGTACGGTGGTGCGTCTGGGCGACCTGGCGACGGTGAAGGAGGGGTTTCAAGACGTGGACGTGGAAGCCACGTTCAACGGGCAGCCGGCGGTGAGCCTGGCGGTCTATCGGGTGGGACGGGAGACTCCCATTGGCGTGTCCGACGCGGTGCGGGAGGTGCTGGCCGAGGTGCGGTCTCAACTGCCGCCGGGCATCGAGTGCAGCATTCGCAGCGATCAATCGGAGATCTACCGGCAGCGGCTGCACCTGCTGTTGAAAAACGGGTTCCTGGGGTTGTGCCTGGTGCTGCTGTGCCTGGGGCTGTTTTTGGAGTTCAAGCTGGCCTTCTGGGTGATGATGGGCGTGCCGGTGTCGTTCCTGGGAGCTCTGTTGTTCCTGCCCGGCCTGGGGGTGACGTTCAACATGATCTCGATGTTCGCGTTTATCATGGCGCTGGGGATTGTGGTGGACGACGCGATTGTGGCGGGGGAGAACATCTACGAGCTGCGGCAGCAGGGACTGGATTTTGTGACGGCGGCGATTCAGGGTGCCCGACAGGTGGCCGTGCCGATCGCCTTCAGCATTTTGACCAACATTGTCGCATTCCTGCCGCTGTATTTCATCCCGGGGACCTTTGGGAAGATCTGGAAGGTCATTCCCCTGGTGGTGATCACCACATTTGTCATTTCGTGGCTCGAATCCCTGCTGGTGCTGCCGTCGCATCTGGCCCACACGCGGAGTCAGCCGCGCACCGGGCTGACCGCATGGTTGCACGAGCGCCAGCAGGCGTTCGGGCGCGCGTTTGGCCGGTGGGTGCACGAGGGGTTCGGTCCGTTCCTGGCCGCCTGCCTGCGGCGGCGGGTTCTGACGGTGAGCGCGGCGCTGGCGTTGTGGATTCTGGTGGTTGCCTATGTGTTGAGTGGCCGGATGGGAATGATCCTGATGCCGCGGGTGGAAGCCGATTTTGCGTATGCGGCGGCCACGATGCCCTACGGAACGCCCCTGAGCCGGGTGGCGGAGGTCCGGGATCGACTGCTGCAGGCGGCCCGTGCGGTGGCGTCCGAACATGGCGGCGAGCGGTTGGTCACCGGGTTTCTGGGCTTGATCAACCAAAACGTGGTCGAAATTCGGGTGTTCCTGACCGACCCCGATCATCGGCCCATTTCCACCTCGGAATTCACGCGGCTCTGGCGGGAGCGGGTGGGCTCGATCGTGGGCGTGCAGGCGTTGCAGTTTTACGCCGACCGGGGCGGGCCGGGCGGTGGCGCGGCGCTGACGATCGAGCTGAGTCACCGCAACATCGAGGTGCTGGACCGGGCCAGCGCGGCCCTGGCGGCGCGTCTGGAGGAATTCCCGAATGTGCGCGATGTGGACGACGGCTACACCCCCGGCAAGCCGCAGTATGATTTCGTGTTGAAACCCGAGGGGCGACAGTTGGGATTGACGTCCCAGGAGGTGGCCCGCCAGATCCGGCACGCCTTCTACGGGGCGGAGGCTCTGCGCCAGCAGCGGGGTCGCAACGAGGTCAAGGTGCTGGTGCGGTTGCCCGAAGAGGAACGTCGCAGCGAGTTCACTCTGGAGAACTTGTTGATTCGCACGCCGGCCGGACGGGATGTGCCGCTCCGTGAAATCGCGGAGGCCCGACGCGGCCGGGCCTATACCACCATTACGCGGCGGGACGGTCGCCGCACTGTCACGGTCACGGCGGATGTGGAGCCCATCAGCCAAACCTCGCAGGTGAAGCAGGCGCTCGACACCATGATTCTGCCCCAGCTGATGCGCGATTACCCGGGGCTGAGTTGTCAGTATGCGGGCCGGCAGCAGGACATGGCGGAGAGTCTGGAAAGCCTGTACGGCGGTTTTGCGCTGGCACTGATGGCGATTTACTTCCTGCTGGCCGTGCCGTTCCGCAGTTATGGCCAGCCCCTGGTGGTCATGGCCAGCATCCCGTTTGGGATCGTGGGCGCCGTGCTGGGGCATTTGTTGATGGGTTACAGTTTGAGCGTCATGAGCCTGATGGGCATGGTGGCCCTGTCCGGTGTGGTTGTGAATGGTTCGCTGGTCTTGATCGCCTATGCCAACGAGCGCCGCCAACAGCTGGGGGAATCGGCGCTGGAGGCCATCTTTCAAGCCACCCTGCGCCGGTTCCGTCCCGTGTTGTTGACCACGTTGACGACGTTCGGCGGGCTGGCTCCCATGATCTTCGAAACGTCGCGTCAGGCGCGGTTCATGATTCCCATGGCGTTGTCGCTGGGATACGGGATCCTCTTTGCCACGGCCATCTGCCTGGTCCTGGTGCCGTGTCTGTACGTGCTGATGGAGGATCTGAAGCAAGGGCTGCGCGCGGTGGGTCCACGGGCCGCGCCGGCGTCCGGCAGGGTGGAGCCGACGCCACTCGAGCCCGCCGGACAACGGGCTTGACCCACCGAACGCCCCGGGCCCGGCAGGTTCAATCCGGATAACCTTCGGGATGTTTCTGGTGCCAGGCCCAGGCGGTGGCCACGATGTCTTCCAGTTTGGGGAAGCGCGGCTTCCAACCGAGTTCGCGCATGGCCTTCTGAGCGGAGGCGACCAGCCGGGGCGGATCGCCCGGGCGCCGCGGCCGCGCAAGGGCGGGAATGCGGCGCCCCGTGACCCGTTCGCAGGTGGCGATGACTTCGCGGACCGAATAACCGTCGCCGTTGCCCAGGTTGTAAAAGCCGCAAATGCCGGGCTGCAGGGCCAGGAGATGGGCCTCCACCAGGTCCACGACGTGGATGTAATCGCGAATGCAGGTCCCGTCGGGGGTGGGATAATCGGTGCCGTAGATTTCGACATGAGGTTGCTGGCCAAGGGCCACCTTCAGCACGTTGGGGATGAGATGGGTTTCGGGCCGGTGATCCTCCCCGTGTTGCTCGGTGGCCCCGGCGGCGTTGAAGTAGCGAAAGGCGACGAACTCCAGGCCGTGGATTCGGTGGTACCAGAGAAGGATGCGCTCGAACATGAGCTTGGCCTCGCCGTAGGGATTCACCGGCCTTTGCGGCGTTTCCTCGGTGATGGGGACCTGCTCCGGCAAGCCGTAGGTGGCGGCCGTGGAGCTGAAGATGAACTTGCGCACGCCGCAGGCCCGGGCGGCTTCCAAGAACTCCAGGCTGCAAGCGACATTGTTGCGAAAATACCTGCCGGGGTGCTGCATGGACTCGCCCACCAAAATGTCGCCCGCAAAATGGAGCACAGCCTCGGGCTGCACCCGCTGGAAGGCGGCCGCGATGTGCCCCGGTTCGAAGGGCTGCCCGTGAATGAAGCCGGCGCGGGGATCGACGGCAGAACGGTGGCCCCGGGCCAGGCTGTCGTACACGGTCACTTCGTGGCCGCGATCGCAAAGCAGTTCGGTGCAGACCGAGCCGATGTACCCTGCGCCTCCTGTGACCAGAATTCGCATGGGCGGCAAGCTATGCACGGGCCGCCTGTGGCTCAACGCAAAACGGGTCATACGACCGGCCGGGTCTACCCAGGTCCACAGGGAAGCTCCGCGGGCGGCGCGCCCCCGACATGCAGACCGGCCGGGGTGCAGGCCCTGGTTCCCGCCCCCCGGTCGCGAACGGCGATTGAAGGCTTCAGAACACGGCCACGGCGCCAAGGCGCGGAAAAGGGATTGCCTTCTGACGCGGTCCATGGCACGTAAAGATCGGACTGCACCAACGTCATGGCGAAAGAGGAACCGATCGAGCTGACCGGAGTGGTGACGCAGGTTTTGCCGGGCACGATGTTTCGCGTCGCCCTGCCCAACGGGCACGAGGTGCTGGCGCACATCTCCGGCAAGATGCGGAAGAACTTTATCCGCATCAGCGTGGGCGACAAGGTCAGCGTGGAGATGTCGCCCTACGACTTGAACAAGGCACGGATCACGTACCGGCATCCCTGAAAGCAGGGGACTGACCGGAGAGCTGGCAAGGGGCCCCGCGGGCGGGCAGGCGCGCGGGGCATGTTTTTTCCATTGTGGGATTCCGCAGCGCGGCTTCAGGGCTCGTCGAGGACGCGCCGCACCAGGTGGAGGAGTTCGTCGGGGGCAAACGGCTTGGAGAGGAAGGCCTGGCCGGGCTCCAGTTCCAAAACCCGGCCGGCCAGATCCTGGCTGTACCCGCTGACCAGGATGACCTTCAGGTCGGGACGCTCCTGCTGGAGCTGGCGGGCCAGTTCCCGACCGTTCATGGAGCCGGGCATGACCAAATCGGTGAGCAAAAGCTGGACGGAGGAGCCCCGTTGGGTCCACAGGCGGAGGGCTTCTGCGGCGTCCCCGGCTTCCCAGACGCGGTAACCGTGACGTTCCAGGGCGGCACGGGCGATCTGGCGCAGACGCTCGTCGTCTTCCACCAGCAGGATGGTTTCCGAGCCGCCCCGGGGTTTGGGGCGGACGGGGAGAGACTCGTGCGCTTTTGCTTCGGCATGGAGGGGCAGGTAAATCTCGAACGTGGTACCCTGGCCGGGCGTGCTCTGGACTTCGATCCATCCGCGGTGCTGCTCCACAATGCCGTACACCGTGGCCAGGCCCAGGCCGGTCCCTTTGCCGGGCTCCTTGGTGGTGAAGAAGGGCTCGAAGATGTGAGGGAGAACTTCCGGCGGGATGCCGCAGCCGGTGTCCTGGACGCGGAGCCTCGCATACGGACCGGGACCTGTGCCCGGGTGCAGGGCGGCCCGGGATTCGTCCACGAGGACCTCGCTGGTTTCGATCATCAGTTGGCCGCCGCGGGGCAGGGCGTCGCGTGCGTTGACGGCGAGGTTCATCAGGACCTGATCCAGCATGCCGGGGTCGGCGCGCAGCCAGAGCGGGCCGGGATGGAGGACCAGTTGAAGACGGATGTCTTCGCCAATGATCCGCTGCAACATTTTGGCCATGCCGGCCACGGTCTCGTTGAGGTCGAGCAGGCGCGGCTGCAGGACTTCACGGCGGCTGAAGAGTAGAAGTTGGCGGGTGAGATTGGCGGCACGTTCGGCAGCGGCATGGATTTGGTGAAGCCCCTCCCGGAGGTGGGCGGGCAATTCTTCCGTATCGGTCAGCAGCTCGGTCTGCATGAGGATCGCCGTCAGAATGTTGTTGAAATCGTGGGCCACGCCGCCGGCCAGGCGACCGATCGCCTCCATTTTTTGGGACTGCCGCAGTTGTTCCTCCAGTTGGTACTCCCGAGTGATGTCGCGCGTGACACCGATGAATCGATCCAATTCGCCCGTGGGGCTGTAGACGCGGTAGATCCGCGATCGGACCCAGCGCAGTTGGCCGTCGGGCCGCACAATGCGGTATGCCACGTCGTACGGATCCTGGGCCGGGGGCGAGAGGGTCGTCTGGCGGACGCGTTCCTGGTCGTCGGGATGGACGTACCGGAGCCAGGCGTTGGGATCCTCGAACAAGGTCTCCGGAGGTAAACCCCAGATCTTGGCAAAGGCGGGGCTCACATAGAGAAACTGGTGAGACCGCGCGGCCCTGATCCAAAAAAAGTCCTCCACCGTGGCGGCCAGTTGGCGGAAGCGTTCTTCACTGGACGCCAGGCGTGCCTCTGCTTCGCGGCGGGCCTGCTCGCGCTCGATGGTTTCGAGGGCGAACCCGAGGTCTTGCGCCAGCTCGTTCAGCAGTTGAACTTCCTCCGCATCGAAAAAGTCCTCCGTGGCGGCATACAAATGGAACACGCCCCGAGGCCGGCCGGAGACCGGAAGCGGGAAGGCGCCCATGGCGCGATAGCCTCGGGACAGGGCGGCCTCGCGCCAGGGAGCGGCCCGGGGATCCGTGGCGATCCGGTTGCAGACCGCGTGGCTGCCGGTGGTGTAAGCGGCCTCGGACAGAGCACACCCGAGGCCGGGATCTTCGAAGATTTCCTTGACGAGGGCCAGGGTGTCCGGGCCGGCCCCGGCACTGGCCACCACCCGCGGCCGTTGTCCGGGGTCATCCGCCACCGCAATGCAGGCCATGACAAAACCTCCGACGTCCACCGCGATGCGACAGGCGCCCTCGAGCAACGCCTGTCGGTCGCGTTCCCGCACGATGAGCTGGTTGATCTGACTCAGGACAGCGTAGGTGCGGTTGAGCCGGACCACGCGGGCTTCGGCCTCTTTGCGTTCGGTGATGTCCTGGGACGCGCCGTAAATCCGAATGACCCGGGCGCCACTGTCATCGAATACGGGCTCCGCGTAATCGCGCATCCAGCGGATCTGACCCGCGGGTGTGACCCAGCGCATTTCGCAGACATCGCGCTGGCCGCTGATCACCTTGCGGGCATGGGCCAGGGCGATCGGGAGGTCTTCCGGATGAACGAGGCTCTGCCAACCACCCCGGGCGTCGATCTCCGGAATGGTGAGCCCGAAAGCCTTGACGAACGAGTCCGTGACCCACTCGCCGCGGAGGGTGCCATCGGGCAGAACGCGAAAAATGTAGGCGTAATCCGAAACCAGGTTGGCGATAATTCGGTTGCGCGTTTCGCTTTCGCGCAACGCCTCCTCGGCCTGTTTGCGTTCGGTGATGTCGAAAGCGGTGCCAATGGCGGCGGGCCGCCCCTCCCACGTGACCTGCCCGGCGGTGAAGTCGATCCAGCGTTCGGTGCCGTCCTTGCGAAGGATCTTGAATTCGTAGCGGGCGGGCACCGCCTCGCCGCGTTGCCGGGCCGGCCCGCGCTGTCGGACCAGGTCGCGGTGCTCGGGATGGACGACCTCCCAGAACCGCATGGACAGCAGTTCCGGGGCGGTGCGTCCGGTAATGGCGCAGGTGGCGGGGTTGACGTAACAGAAATACTCGCCCGAGTACACGAAAATGGCGGTGCTGGTGGTTTCGGCCAGGCGGCGAAAGCGTTCCTCGCTCTGTTGGAGGGCGTCGAACAGCTCTAGCGTTTCGGTGATGTCTTCGAGCACGTTGACCGCGCCCACGGCGCGGCCGGCTTCGTCCAGGAGAGGGGCGGCGTGGGCCAGCGCGGTCCGGCGGGAACCGTCAGGTCGTTCAATGAGGACCACGCCGCCGTGGACCGTCCGCGCTTCCCGGAGGCAAACGGCCGTCCAGTTCTCTGCGGCGGGTACGGGGGTACCATCCGGGTGCAGCCATCGGGACGAGCCACAAAACCGGTCGGCGGGATCGAGCAATCGGGGTTCACGCCCGAGCAACGCGCGGGCCTGCAGGTTGTAGTAGGTCAGAAGTCCCTCGGCATTGCACGTGTAAGCCGCGGTGGGCAGCAGGTCCAGGATGCGTCGGAGATGTTCGCTGGCCAGGGTCAATTCCCGGTTGAGCTTCTCCAGCTCTGTGCGTTTCTGCTCGAGCTTGCGGATGAGAGCTTCGGCGTGCCGTGCGCTCAGACGGGTCCCCTCTTCGGCGCGGGGCAGGGCCACCGGCAGGGCCTTGCGGGCGGCCTGTTCCATGACCTGGCGCAGTCGGGCCAGGAAGGGCTCCGGCTCGGCCGGCTTGATAATGAAGGCATCGGCGCCCAGGTCCCGAACCAACCGTTCGTCCTCCGGATTCGTGTAGGTGGCCGTGTAAACCACAAAGGGAATGCGTTGCAACCGGGGATCGGTTTTCCATTCCCGGAGCAGGGCGAAGCCGTCCATCACCGGCATGAGCAGGTCGGAGATGACCAGGTCGGGCGGATGCTGTCGGGCTTTCCCCAGAGCCTCGGCCCCGTCTCGCGCTTCTTCCACTTCGTAGCCTTGACCGGCCAGGAGGGTGCGGAGCAAGTAGAGGTTGTCCGGATTGTCATCCACCACCAGCACGCGCATAGGCCAAGAGGAACCGGAGGGTTTGATTCGGCCCGAGGGCGTCGGGAACCGCCGGGCTCGGGGCAGGCTCCGACACCGGGTCCGGGAACCCGGGCAAGATGAGTCGGGGCCGTCGCGTGGACCGCACCCCGATTTCGAGCTTGTTCGAGCGCTCAGTCATCTGTGGAGGAAAAGGAGTTGGAGTCGGAGCAGCCGCCCGCCGCGGGCGGACGCTGCAGGCAGGCCTCGAGCTGCGACACGAACGTGTGCGGGTTGATCGGTTTCTCGATGTACCCGGTGCATCCGGCCGCCAACGCCTTCTCGCAGTCGCCGGGCATGGCGTAGGAAGTCACGGCGACGATCGGGGTCCTGGCAAGTCCCGGCAACTGCCGCAATGCCCGTGCCACTTCATAACCATCCATGCCGGGCAATTGAATGTCCAAGAGAACCAGATCGAACGATTCAACCCGGGCCTGACCAATGCCCGCAGGGCCGGTGGCAGCGTGGACGACCGTGTGCCCCGCCCGCTCCAGGAGATAAGTGGCCAGGTAACGATTGGCTTCGTTGTCTTCGATGAGGAGGATTTTCATGGGAGGTGGAGGTCGAGACCGCGGCCCGCGGTGGTCCGGGAGGGTGTTGGATTCCAGGCTGATTGGACCGGCAGCATGGGGTTCCGAGAGGAGGGTCCGTCCCATCCGGCCGGACTCTGCGGCTCGGACTTCGGGCCTTGGGCTGGGGTCGGTCATGCTCATGGACCCGGACTGGTTGAAGCGCCGTCGGACGCAACTGGAGCCGGGGCTTTCCCGTGCAAGGGGAGCACCACCGTGAAGGTGCTCCCTCGACCCGGTTGACTGTCCAGATGGATTTCTCCGCCCATCAACTCCGTCAGGCGTTTGCAGATGGCCAGACCCAAACCGGTCCCTTCCGCAGGCCTGGCCAGTCGTGTTTCCAACTGTTGGAAAGGTTGAAAGAGGACGGGCCGATCCTCGGCGGAGATCCCAATGCCGGTATCTCGGACCTGGAGCACAACCGCACGGCCGTCGTCCGAAAGACGAGCCGACAGGACCACCTCACCTTCCTGGGTGAACTTGATGGCATTGGACAGCAGGTTCAGCAGGATTTGCTCGACGCGGCGGGGATCCCCGGTGGCGGCGCCAATCTCGGGGCTCAGGGCAGCGCGCAACGCCAGCCCCTTGGCCTCGGCCTGGGGCCGCACCGAGGCCACCACACGTTCGAGCAATTCACGCAAATCGTAGGGAAGGCAGCCGACCTTCAGTTCCCCGGCCTCGATCTTGGAAAGGTCCAACAGGTCATTGATCAGGTTCAGCAAATGCCGCGCGCTGGCCTGGACCAGCCCCAACTGCTTGCGTTGCTCCGGATTGAGGGGGCCGGGCAACTCCTGCAAGAGCACGCCGGTGAAACCCAGGATCGAATTGAGCGGGGTCCGCAGTTCATGCGACATGTGGGCGAGAAACGAGGATTTCAGGCGGTTGGCGGCTTCGGCACGCTCGAATTCCTGTTGCCAGGCGGCACTCAGTTCGCTCAATCGCAGCTCTCTTTCCCGTCCCCGGACGATTTCGCGCTGGAGCCAGACAAAGGCAAGGACCATGCAGCCGAGGCACAGCAGGAAGCCTGTCTGCACAAGCACAATCCACAGGGTGTGTTCGGGATGCCGCCGCAGCAGCCAAAGGCCGGCTCCGAGGGTCAGGATCAGGGCAAACGACGCCAACAGGAAACCCGCAGTCACACGCCGGCCGCGGGCCGGGGAGACCCCAGAACGGCGCAACTCGAGGGCGGGCGTCCGTTCAGGAACCATGATCGACAAGGCCACTGTAAGCCCGCAGGAGGCGAATGCAAGCCGCGACACGGGGCTCGGTGGCAGCGCGTGCGGGGCAGAACACAGGCGGCCCGCGCGGGAGAACGACGTCCGGTGAACCAGGCCGTTGCGGTTGGAGGCCGTTCGTGATCGCTTGGCGTGCATCTCCCCCGACCCGTCGCCTGCCCGTCGGAGCGCATACCTCTTCGGCGGGCAGAGGCTTTCCCCGGCCGTCGAGGACTCGAGAAACCGGCGGCCCGGTGGTTCAGGTCGGCTGCAGAGGGAAGGTCATCTGTCCCGGAAGCAAAAAAAAACGGGGCGGCGGCGTCCCTCCGGCCAATCCCGCAAGAAGCCCGGGTGGATCGGGGCCCGGGCACAATTCCGGCCGCGCCCGAAGATCCGGGCGCGAACGTCATGTCTGTCGGGGCGCAAGGATGGCGAAAAACCTTACGCGGCACGGCGCCGTGTCCCAGAATGCGGCCGTGGCAAGGATGTGGAAGCTGTTGATCGCGTTGCTGCTGCTGCCCGTGTGCGTGGGGGCTGGTCGGGCGTTGTGGCGCCTGCTCTGGGCCACCGGGAATGCGACCACGGTGTGGATGCCGTTGTTGTGCGGCGCGGCTTGCTGGTTGGTCGTGTTTCTCCTGCTGCCGAGGCCGATGTGGCTGTACGTGTTCGGTCACGAACTTACACACGCGCTGTGGGTCTGGTTGTTTGGCGGCCGGGTGAAACGGTTCCGCGTCAGCGCGCGCGGCGGCCAGGTGGTGGCCACCAAGATCAACTGGTGCATCGCGCTGGCGCCGTACTTCTTTCCGGTTTATGCGGTGCTGGTGCTGGTCGTTTTTGGGATTGGCCACCTGTTGTGGGGGTGGGGCCGTCATCCGGAGTGGCTACATTTGTTTCTGGGCGCCGCCTACGCGTTTCATGTGACGTTGACGTGGGAGGCGTTGAAGACGGAGCAGACGGACATTACGCGGCAGGGCTGGTTGTTTTCGGCGGTGATCATTTATTTGGGCAACGTGCTGGTGCTGCTGGTGGGGTTGCCTTTGCTGACGGCCAGGGTGTCCCTGGGCACGGTGCTGGCGTGGTGGCTGGAGGAGACGGCCTCGGTGTGGCGTTGGTTGAGCCGGGTGTTTTGAAGAGGAATGCAGCCTTGGGCCTCAACGACGGCCGGCGGGCCAGTGACCGAGGGGATCGGAGACGTACTGCGACTGCCGCCGGTCCGGGCTTTCCAGGGTATAGATGGCAAACGTGAACGGTTCCTGTCGGTAACTGCCGCGACGCCAACGGCGCAGGCGGTGAAGCAGGACCCAGAGCGGGGCCAGCGCTCGCATCCACCGCGGGGCGGATTGCCGGAGTCGACGCCATTCGGCGCGAGCCGCCGCTTGGCGGCTGAGGTTGGTGCCGGTCCAAGTGAACGCGGCGACGAACCGGTCCAGAACGGCCATCGGCACCTTGGCGCGCAGAAGGCGCACCATCCATTCCCCGTCGCCGCCGTATCGCCAGGAGGGATCGAGCCACAGCCCGCCCGGTTCCAACAAGCGGCGCCGAAAGAACATGCCGCAACTGTAGGTGGTGAGATGACAGGTCCAGGTATGGGGCAGCCAGGGGATCTCGACCTTCCGATGGAACAGGTAGCGGCCGTGGACGTCCACCATGACGACATGCCCGAAGATTACGTCCACCTCTGGATGGGCCTCGAAGAATCGGGCCACGGCGGCGAGAGTGCCGGGCAAATACTGTTCGTCAGCGTTCAGCCAGGCACAGATGTCTCCAGTGGCACGGCGCAGGCCCCGGTTGATCGCATCGTACATGCCCTGGTCGCGCTCCACGTAAAGGTGAACCCGCGGGTCGTGCCGCAACCAATCCAGGGTGCCATCATCGGAGTCCGCGTCCTGAATGATGTGTTCCAGGGACACCCCCTGGTCCGCCACGGAGGCAATGCAAAGCCGCAGCCAGGGCCCGGGCCGGTAGCTGGGAGTGACGATGGAAAACCGGAGGGCGCTCATGCGCGAGGGGACGCGATGCGGATGGGTCTCATGCGCCCGGGGCGTTGGCCCGCTCCGCCGGGGGAGGGGCTCAAGGAACCGTGTCGGGCACCGGTCGCAACACGCGCGCGGGGTTGCCGGCGACGATGGTTCGCGGCGGGACATCCCGGGTGACCACGCTGCCGGCACCGACGATGGCGCCCTCCCCGATGGTGACTCCGCACAAAATCGTGGCGCCGCTGCCGATGGAGGCGCGGCGGCAGACCCGCGTGGGAATCACCTGCCAGTCCTTCTCCGATTGCGGCGTGCCGTCCGGGTTGGCGGCCCTGGGAAAACGATCGTTGATGAACACAACCCCGTGCCCGATGAAACATTCGTCCTCGATGACCACGCCCTCGCAGATGAAGGTGTGGCTGGAGATCTTGCACCGGGCCCCGATGCGCGCGTTTTTCTGGATTTCGACGAACGTCCCGATGCGGGTCTCGTCCCCGATCTCGCATCCATACAGGTTGACGAAACCGTAGATCTTGACGTTGCGCCCCAGTTTGACGTCGGGAGCGATCCGACTGAATTCGGGCATGGAAGGAGTGCTCATGGCCGTTCGGGAAGCAGCATTCGGAGGGGAACCCCGCATGCAGAGGGAGATCGGGCCGCGCCACGGCCCTGCGGCGCGCCGATGGGGCGGGCCGGAGCCGTAAACATTTCTGCGGCACGGATCGGATGCGGGCTGCCGGTCATGTCGGGCTCGAGTGTTACCGGCGCCCACCGGCGCGGCAACCGGAAATGCAGGCAATGCAGTCTGCGCCGACCGGGCCGCCCCGCGCATGCTCCACGGCTCGACGCCGCGACCCAAGCGCGCCCGGCGGGGCTCATCGGAACGCAGCCTTCACCGGCCGGCCATCGAGCGGCTCGAGCGGCGTCACGTCCAACAACCACAAGGCCGTGGCCGCAGTGTCACAGGTGTTGATCGGGATGTTGAGCTGCGTACCACTGCGCACATCCCGCCCCCACGCCAGCCAGGGGATCTGCACATCCGCCGGCGTGCCCTTGGAGTGGCCCTTTTCGTGTCCGCCGTGGTCGGCGGTGACGAGGACCACGGTTCGGGAGCGAAGGCCCGCCTGCCGCAGCCCTTTCAGGATCGTGCCCAGCGCGGCGTCCACCTCCTGCAGACTTCGACGCTGTTCCGGAGATCCCCAGCCGTACTGGTGGCCAATCACGTCCGGGTCGGCCAGGTGCACGAAGCAGAGGTTGGGTTGGCGCCGACGCAGGTAGTCTGCGGCTCGGGCGGCAACAGCCCGGGCACGGTTTTTGCGGTCCCGATCCGAGTACGCGTTGTCCTCTTCGCACGCAGCCTCGTGGCTGCTGGCGTTGCCGGCAAAATCGAAATGGTCCACGGTGCCGGGTTGGAGCAGATGATGAAACTTGATCTTGCCCACGAACATGGCGGTGCTCAGCCCGGCTTTCTTGGCCGCGGCAAAGATGGTGGGCACCCGCACCACCCCGTTCGTCGGTCGCCAGTCGTTCCACGTGATCTTGTGCCGGCCCGGTGTCACACCGGTGAGCATGGAGGTGTGCGAGGGCAGGGTGACCGACGGGCGAATGGTTTCCGCTTCCCAGCTGACGGCCCCTTCCCGGGCCAGTTGCTGGAGGGTGGGCATGGACGTGTCCCGGATCACCCACGGAGCCGCACCATCCATGCTGATGATCACCACGTGTTCGACGCGCGGGGCGGCCGCGGCGCAAAACGCCGCAGCAAGCACCCCAAGGAGCCAGAGGAACGACCAACCCTTGGTTCTCATGACGCGCGCAATTTCCGGAAAAAAGCGGCCCCCGGCAAGTGAAGCTTTCGTGACGAAATCGCCCGGGGCCGGAGTCCCGACGGTCCGCGCTGAAACGAGGATCCTCGGCATCGAGGCTGTGGCTCCTCGCGCGCCGCGCTGACACGGGAGGCAGCAAGAAGCAGCCCGGTTCGCACCCGGGAACGCAAGGCCACGAAACTCTGCGGCCGGGGACAGGCAACCGACCGGGCCAGGCCGGGGGCATTTCACTCGCCGGGCGGGCTGACGCGGGCCCACGCCGTGAGAGCCCTTGACCGACAATTTGAATCTGCGACTCCCTGCCGCCCAGAATCACGACCGCATCCTGCAGCGGCGGCCGGTTGCGCAAGAGCCGCCCACGGCCGCAAGGCCGCGACCGCACGGAAACGACACGGCCTGGTCAATCGACTTCCGCACGGGGCACGCGAGGCGCGGTCGCGGGCATCTCGGCTCGCCGCTGCGCATTCTTTCACTCCGACCCAAGACCCAGCCGGGCCGCGACTTCTTCCGGGGCGAGATCGCAAATCATCACGACCTTTTGCCGGGCGTGGTGGCCGCGGTGCAGCAGCACCTGTCGGAGCGGAATCTGCAGCGTTTCCGCCAGCATCCGGCACAGGGCACGGTTGGCCTCCTCGTCCACCGGCGGTGCCGTCACGCGGATGACGAGGTGCGCCCCACGGAGTTCACCGATGTCATTTCGTGCCGCCCGGGGCAGGAGTTTCACCTGTAACAGCGTGCCGCGCGCGCAGCCCTGCACACAGCACGGCAGGCGGGAGGCAGTCGGTGAGGATTTCTCCGGAGAGCCTCCGGAACGAGTGTCTTTGGTCATGATTGCACGCACCCATCTGAACACCGTCCGGCCCGTTTTTCCACCCCGGGGCCAGGGAAAAGCGCGCCGGGCCGGATCCCTCGAGCGCCGAAGATGCGCGGGCGACCTCGGCCTGGCAAGGGCGCGCGAGCGCTCCGGACCAGGCGAATTTGTCCCTTCCCCCCGACCCCCGGCACGGATTGCGGTGAACCGCTGACCACAGGGGCGAATCGACGAGCGAGGGAACGGGGGGCAGGCCTCGGAGCCCCCGCAGACCACCCGCCCCACGACGGCAAGCGGTCTGCCAGGGCCCTGGGCCGGTCGGGTCGACCGATCGCATGCGGTTTCACGAAGCTTGCCTGGCCCGGGCATGCCGCGCGGGCCGCTTGAACCGGGCTGATCTTGGAGCGGTCGGTGTGATCCTGAACCCGGCGGGTCCTCGGAAGGGAAACCTTCCCGCGCTCGCCCAAGAACCGGCTTGCCTGCGCGACCGGTCTTTTCCACAACTGCCACGATGTTGGCCAAGGTCTATTCGGCGGTTGTCAACGGCATCGAAGCCTGCCCGGTCGAGGTCGAAGTCAACGCCGGCTGGGGCGATACCACCATCGTCATCGTGGGCCTGCCGGATGCCGCGGTGAAAGAATCGCGCGACCGTGTCTCCACCGCGCTGACCAACTCGGGCTACAAATTCCCCATGGGCCGTACCACCATCAACCTGGCCCCTGCCGACGTCAAGAAGGAGGGACCCAGCTTTGACCTGCCCATTGCCCTGGGTCTGCTGGCGGCCACCGACCAGCTTCGGGCCGACCGACTGCAGGAATACATGGTGGTGGGAGAACTGGCGCTGACCGGCGCAGTGCGCGCCGTCAAGGGAGTGTTGCCCATTGCTCTGTGCGCCCGGCAACAGCGGAAACGCGGATTACTCGTGCCCCCACCCAACGCCAACGAGGCCGCCGTGGTGGAGGGCCTGGAGGTCATCCCCGTCCAAAACCTGCGCGAAGCCGCCGCGTTCCTGGCCGGCGAAATCGCCCTGTCGCCCGTGCGGGTGGATGTGAACCGGCTCTTCGACCAACCGGTCGAGGACGATGTCGATTTTGCCGAGGTCAAGGGCCAGGAGTCGGTCAAACGCGCCCTGGAAATTGCCGCTGCCGGAGGCCACAACGTCCTCCTCATCGGGCCGCCCGGCACCGGCAAGTCCATGCTGGCCAAACGCCTGCCCACCATCCTGCCACCGCTGACGCTGGAGGAGGCCCTGGAAACCACCAAGATTCACAGCATCGTGGGCCTGCTGCGGCCCGGCCAGGCCCTGGTCACGCGCCGGCCCTTCCGCGCCCCGCATCACACCGCCAGCGACGCCGGCCTGCTCGGGGGCAATGTCAACCCAACTCCGGGCGAGGTCTCCCTGGCGCACAACGGGGTGCTTTTCCTGGACGAACTGCCGGAGTTCAAGCGAAGCGTGCTGGAAACCCTGCGTCAGCCGCTGGAAGAAGGGCGCGTGACCATCTCGCGCGCCGCCGGCAGCGTCACCTTCCCCGCACGGTTCATGCTCGTGGCCGCCATGAATCCCACGCCGGACGGCAAAATGCCCGGCGAGTCCCGCTGTTCTCCGCGCGAAATCCAAAACTACCTCAACCGCGTCAGCGGACCCCTTCTGGACCGGATCGACCTTCATGTGGAAGTGCCCGCCGTCAAATTCCGCGAAATCACCGCGGATCATCCCGCCGAACCCTCCGCCCGCGTGCGCGAACGCGTCGTGGCCGCCCGGCTCCGCCAACAGGAACGCTTCCGGGGCCGACCCCGCATCACTTGCAACGCCCACATGGGGCCCCGGGAACTCAAACAGTTCTGCGCGCTGGACGCCACCGCACTGGACCTGCTCCGGTACGCCATGAATGACCTGCAACTCAGCGCCCGGGCGTACGATCGGATCCTCAAAGTCGCTCGCACCATCGCCGACCTGGCCGGCTCGGACCGCATCCAGGCCGACCACGTCAGCGAAGCCATTCAGTATCGCACTCTGGATCGCCAAATCTGGGGTTGAGCGTCGGCTGTCCCGGGCCCGGCGTCCTCGGCGCCGGCCCTCGGGAGCCGTCGGCACGTCGCCCCCGGCCGGAGCCGTCTTCCGGGTTCGGGGTCTCAACCGGGCGGCTTGGTTCTCCGCCATTTGCACGGGTCCATCCACGCGCTGAAGGCGCAATCGTTCGTCCGTGATCGGTGCGACCTCATTGCCGCAGGCGGGCCTCGGGCTGGTGAATTCCGCCCCGTTGGGGCGGACAGGCGACGCGCTGAAGGCGCATCGATTCGTCAGCCCGGGGCAACCCCCGGGAACTCGGGGCCCCCAGAGCCATCGCGCCCTCAAAGGGCCCAACGCTGTGATCCCAATCGCGAGGGGCGGGCGTGGGACCGTGCGGATTCCTGCCCCTTCAGGGCACGAGGAATTACGGCGATCCGGTTGCCCGGGGCGTGGCCCTGGGTTGGCGAATTCCCGCCCCGTTGGAGCCGTCACATGGCGCGCTGGAGGTGGAATCCGGATCGAGGTGATCGGGTTGCTCAGGACGCCTCTCTGGCATGAATTTGCGGGGGCTGTTGTGGAGGAGCGTCGCTCGATCCCCGGCGCAGGCAGGGCCCTCAGTGCCCCAAATCCGTTGTCCGGCGCGTTTCTGGTTTTGGACACCTTTGAAGGCTCGGGGAGATGAGGGGCAATGCGTCCTCTGGCGCGATTCCCGGCCGCAGAACATTGACACCGCAAAGCCCCTGCGGCAGCCTCGGCGCATGGCAAAATCCGCGCTGGGCCGCGGTTTGGGCGCCCTGCTGGGGACCTCCCCCACGGCAGCGCAGCCCCCCACAGGCACGGACGCATCCCGCCCGGATGCGTCGCCGAGTGCCCTTCCGCCGAGCCCGCCGGCGGCTGAACCGATCCTGCGCGTGCCTCTGCAGCTCATCCGACCCAATCCTCTCCAGCCGCGTCAGGAGTTCAGTCCCGAGTCGTTGGAGGAACTGGCCGAGTCGATCCGGCAACAGGGGATCCTTCAGCCGTTGGTCGTGCGCCGCCGGGGCGAGGGTTACGAACTGATCGCCGGCGAACGCCGATGGCGCGCCGCCCAGATGCTCCAGCTCGCCGAGGTCCCGGTGATTGTTCGGGACGTGGACGACCGGACCGCTCTCGAGCTGGCGCTCATCGAAAACCTTCAACGCGAGAATCTCAATCCCATCGAAGAAGCCCAGGGCTTCGCGCAGCTGCTGCACCAGTTTGGGTTCACCCAGGAAGAAGCGGCGCAACGGGTCGGCAAGAGCCGGGCCGCTGTGGCCAATGCACTGCGTCTGCTCAAATTGCCGCCCGGGGTGCAATTGTACCTCCGCACCGGCCAGCTGACGGTCGGACATGCCAAGGCCATCCTGGGCCTGGAAGAGGAGACTCTGCAGAAGGCCGTGGCCGAACGTGTCGTGCGCGAGGGGCTCAACGTCCGTCAGACCGAGGCCCTGGTGGCGCGCCTGGTGGCCGAACAGCGGTCCGGTCGGTCGCGCCGCTCCGAGCGTCCTCCGACCGATCCCCAACTGGCCCGCTTAGAAGACCGGCTGCGCGAACGGTTGGGTACCCGCGTCCGATTGCGGTACCGGGACGGCCGCGGCGCCCTGGAAATCGCTTTCTTTAGCAACGAGGAACTGGAACGGGTCCTGCAGATCCTGGGCGTGGCCCCTGATTGATCCGGCCGGTTCCCTTGCACCCAACCGACCATGAATCAGAACACCCCTGAACTTCGATCCCAAACTGCGGCCGCTCTGGAATCGGCACGGCCGCGCCTGTCCCAACTGCAAGCCTTCCTCGGCCTGGACGGCTTCGTGGACGAAATCCTTCACGTGGTGGACAAGCGCTACAGCGCCGAGCGTTACGATCGCACCCCCACCATTGCGCGTCTGGCCGAGCGACTGGCCGCCGCGGCGGGCAAGAGCACCAACCTCGAGCTGGTCACGCAGCTGACCAAGCTCGGCGGCAACGGCCCCATCATGGGCAATGCCCTGGCCCAACTGGGACTCCGCGTCACCTACGTCGGCAACCTGGGTTACCCCAATCTCCACCCCGTCTTCGAGGAGTTCGCCCGCCGCGCCGAGGTCCATTCGATTGCCCCGCCCGGTCTGACCGACGCCCTCGAGTTCGAGGACGGCAAAATCATGTTGGGCAAACACTCCTCGCTCAAAGAAATCACCTGGGAGAACATCGTGCAGCGCTACGGTCGCGACCGGTTCGCCGCCAAGTTCGCCAGCGCTGATCTGGTGGCCTTCGTCAACTGGACCATGCTCCCCTACATGAGCGACATTTGGGCAGCCGTGCTGCGCGAGATCTGCCCTCAATTGCCCACCCACGGCCCGCGGCGCACCCTGTTCTTCGACCTGGCCGACCCCGAAAAACGCACGTCCGAGGATATCCGACGAGCCCTGGACCTCATTCTGGAGTTCCGCCGGTATTTCAACGTCATTTTGGGCCTCAACGAAAAGGAAGCCTACGAAATCGCGCGCGTGTTCGGCCTGGAGCGGGGCGACGGATCCCGTGCTGCCGTGGCCGCCCTGGCCCGGGAAATCCACCAACGGGTGCCCGTCCACACCCTGGTCGTCCATCCCGTCGCCTACGCACTCTGCGTCAGTGAAGGCCGGCTCAGCATCGTGGACGGTCTTTACACGACCAAACCGCGCCTGACCACCGGCGCCGGCGACCATTTCAACTCCGGCTTCTGCCTGGGCAAACTGCTGGGGTTCAGTGACGACCAGGCCCTCCTCACCGGGGTCACCACCAGCGGCTACTACGTGATCAAGGCCCAAAGCCCCACCGTGGACGATCTGATCCGTGCCCTTCGAAACTGGCCCTCCACCACCAGCGGGCCCTATCTTTTCTGAGTCGAAGGCCATGGTGCTCGAAGTCGTCCAATACGGCCATCCGATCCTGCGCCAGAAGGGGCGGCGCATCGAGCGCATCACGCCCGACTTGCGCCAGCTGATCGCGGACATGTTCGAAACCATGTACGCCGCGCACGGCATCGGCCTGGCCGCCCAGCAGGTCGGACAGGCCCTCCAACTCACCGTGCTCGACCTGCGCGACGTCACCGATCGCCCCTCCACTCTGGAACTGGACGGTCAGCCCGCCGACCCCGCCTCCCTCATGCCGTTGGTCCTCATCAACCCCCAAATTCAGCCCCTGGCGCCCGAAGTCGTCGGCCCCGAAGGCTGCCTCAGCTTTCCCGACATTTACGCCGACATTGCGCGCCCGGAAAAAATCGAGGTCCGGGCCCTCGACGGCGAAGGCCGGCCGCTGCACTTCCGTTGCGGCGGGCTTTTGGCCCGAGCCATCCAGCATGAATATGATCACTTGCAAGGCATCCTGTTCATCGACCGGATGGACCGCGCCACCCGGCAGCGCCTGCAGCCGGAACTGGAAGCATTGCAGGCCCGGACCCGTGCCCGCCTGGCACGGGCCGCTGCCCGAACATGAATCTCCCTTGAGGCCTCGCGAGAGCGGCATCCTCGCCGGGCCCGGAGCTTGACCGCCGTGGGTTCGGGCATGGGGCGGATTGTCCTTTTGGAGCACATGAATCGGAAAGGCTCACGCCAACCAAACCGCCGCCCTCGGCCCCTCTCGCCAGACGGCACCTGCACTCGGATCGATCCACCGTTCCGACCTCGGTCCGTCCTCCGCCCTGGCTAACCACAGTACCCGCGGCCCATGGAACCTGCCGTCGTCCACCGCCCCCGGAACCTGGACTGGAAACGCGCGGCCGCGTTGCTTTATGGCGACTGGGGCACCAGCAAGGCCTACGTAATCGGCCTGGCCTTTCTGGCCGCCGGCTACGCGGCCCTTCCTCTCATCGTGGCGGTGTGTCTGTTGGCCGCGGTGGTGGGCTACTGTTACACCGTCATTTGCCGCGAGTTCCCCGATGGCGGCGGGGTCTATTCTGCCGCCCGGCTGCAAAACCGGTTCCTTGCGGTCATGGGTGCGCTGTTGCTGGTGGCCAACATGACCGTCACCGCAGCCCTCAGCGGCTGGGCCGCGATGACCTACTTTGGCGTGCCGCAGGAATGGGTGCGGCACACGACCATGCTCGCCATCCTGATCATCGGCTTCATCAACTACTTCGGGCCCAAACACACCGGCAGCCTCGCTGCGCTCATGGCCCTGCCGATGGTGGTTGTGGTCGCATGCATCATCTTGTTGAGCCTTCCCCACCTGACCCCGCGGTACTTGGAGCCGTCCCACGATACTTTTCTGCACAACTGGATCGCCTTCGTCGGCATCATCCTGGCCCTGAGCGGCGTCGAGGCCATCGCCAACCTCACCGGGGTCATGCAACTGGACCCGGGGGCCACTCCGGAACAGCCGCGCGTCGCCCGCACGGCTCGCAAGGCCATCCTGCCGGTTGCGCTGGAAGTGGTCCTGGCCACCGTCCTGCTCGGGTGGGCGATGCTCTCGTTGCCACCGGAGCTGGCCCCGCAGATGAAGGAGCGCTGGGAAGACATGGTGCGCTTCCTGGGCGAGCATTACTGCGGCCTCTGGTTTGGCCCGATGGCCGCCCGCGTGTTCGGCGCGTTGGTCGGGCTGGTCATTGGTCTGCTCCTGCTCAGCGCGGTCAACACCGCCATCGGCGCCCTCATCGGCCTCTTCTACATGATGGCCCGCGACGGCGAGATGCCGCGCGCCTTCGGCCGGCTCAATCCTCACGGCGTGCCCTGGTGGCCGTTGGCGCTGGCCGTCGCCCTGCCCCTGGCCACCACCTCCGTGGCCACCGACCTGCAGATGCTGGCCGGCTTGTACGCCATCGGCGTGGTCGGCGCCATCGCGGTCAACCTGGGCTCCTGCACGTTCAACCGCGGCCTGACGTTGCGGTGGTACGAACGGCTGATCATGGGCCTTGCCTTTTTCATCCTGTTTGCCGTGGAGATTACCATCGCCAAAACCAAACCCGATGCCCTGTTCTTCGCCTGTTGCGTGGTGGGGCTGGGGCTGAGTCTGCGCTTCTGGGCCCATCGCCGCGCCGGACTGCGCACCGTCATCGTCAGCGAACCGGTCGCGGCCGCCGTGGCCCCGGAAGCCATGCCCAGGTTCGAATTCAAACTCAAACCCGGCCAAAACCTCATGGTGGCCGCCCGCGGCCTCACCCCCGTGTTGCGCTTCGCCCTCGAGGAGGCCCGACTCCGACAGGCCAACCTCTACGTCCTCTACGTCAAAACCATCGCCGTCGCGCCCCCGGGCCAGCCCAGCCTGCCCGACAAACCCCGTTGGCAGGACGATCCCGTGGCCGCCCCCATCATGACCACCATGCTCACCCAGGCCGAGCCCCTCGGCGTCCGCGTCGTCCCCCTCTACGCCGTCAGCGACAACCCCGCCGCCACCATCCTCGACCTGGCCGCCACCCTCGGCGTGGACATGCTCATCCTCGGGGCGCGGACCCGCCGCACCCTCGTGCAACTGTTCCGAGGGGACGTCGTCAACGAGGTCTCCCGGCATCTGCCCGAAAACATCGAGCTCGTCATCCACGGATGAAAGCGCATCCACACCCTTCCCTGCGGTCCCTTCGGTGGCCCGCCCTCTGCGGCCTTGCCCTCCTCGGCATCCTGCTTCAGGCCTGCACGCGGCACGGGCTTCAAACCCGCTCGGCCCATGTCTCCCCCGAGCCGTCCCTGGCGGCGGTGGCCGAACGCTGGTTCCGCATCGGAGTCGGTGTCCACGACGCCCTTCCTCAACGCCCCGAGGATCACGTCCTCCTGCTGCGCCACTTCCGCGTCGTGACCCCCGAGAACTCCCTGAAACCGGCCGCCGTGCAGCCGCGGGAGAACCAGTGGCGCTTTGCCACCCCGGATGCATTCGTCAACTTCGCCGCACGCCACCGGCTCCAGGTGGTCGGTCACTGCCTGGTCTGGGCCAAGGACGATCGCACACCGTCCTGGTTCTATCCCCCGGGGGACACCCCGGCCGATCGCCAGCTCCTCCTGCAACGCATGAGCAACCATATCCACACCGTCGTCCGGCGCTATCGCGGACGCATCACCGAGTGGGACGTGGTCAACGAGGCTCTCGACGACGGCAACCACTGGCTCCGACCCTCCGGCTGGAGCCGTCTTTGCGACGACGAATTCATCGCGTGGGCCTTTCGTTGGACTCATCAGGCCGACCCCCAAGCCCTCCTCATTTACAACGACTACCACAATGAACTGCCGGCCAAGCGCGAAAAGTGCCTTCGCCTGCTCCGCCGCCTTCGCGAGCAAAACGTGCCCATCCACGCCGTCGGCCTCCAGGGCCACTACGAAATCGATCAGGTCCCCTTCGAAGAACTCGAACGCACCTTCGACGCCCTCCGTGCCCTCGGGCTCAAAGCCGTCATCTCCGAACTCGACATCGACATGATCCCCCGCGCCCGCTGGTGGGCCGACGGTGGCCGATACCGCGAAGAAATGGCACGCCTCGACCCCTACCGGGACGGCCTCCCCCCGGAACTCCTCGATCGTCAGGCCCAACAATACGCCCGACTCTTCCGACTCTTCCGACGACACGCCGACGTCGTCGAACGCGTCTCCTTCTGGAACCTCCACGACGGCCAGAGCTGGCTTAACTACTTCCCCTGGCAACGCGTCAACCACCCCCTGCTCTTCGATCGAAACGGCCGACCCAAACCTGCTTTCTACGCCGTCGTGGAGGCCCTGCGCGAGTCTTGAACCCGCCCTGGGCCGGATGGGTGGCTGCGCCTGGAAAACCCGGCAGAAATCAAGAGCCGGGGCGCCCCGTCGAGGTGCCGGCACGAGCCGGATTGGCGGCGATTCCGTTGCCGGCGGTTCCCTTCCCCAGGGCGCCTCCGTCGCTCCACTCGCCCAAGCAATCCTTGCACGAGCCCACATTACACCGCGGACCGCTGCGCTCCGCGGGAGGCTTCACGCTCCGAACCACCAGCCCACCCACTCGCGTCCCCCCAGAATCCACAACACCGCCGCCAGCGCCAGATACGGACCATACGGCATCCGACTCGACCATTCCCGTCGCCGCAGCACCACCGCCGTCAAACCCACGATCGATCCCACCAGCGAACTGACCATCAAACCGAACAACACCGCCGGCCACCCCAAAAACGCCCCGATCGCCGCCATAAACTTCACGTCGCCCAGGCCCATCGCCTCCCGCGGCAACACGAGCTTCTCGGTCCAAACCTCCATGTACACCACGCCCCCGGGATCCAACTCCTCGTTCCCGATCCGCAACCGCTCCGGACTCAACCGCACCTCCACATCTCGATAACATCGATCCACCAGCTCCACTCGCCGCGCCCACAGCCGAATCGTGTCCGTCGGCCGATAAAAAATCTCCTCGTACGGAATCTCCCGGTCCGGCAGATGCAGGGCCGTCTCCGAAAACACCACCCGCGTCGGCCCCGCCAGGTCCACCCGTTGCCGACCAAACATCAGCTTGCCCAGGCGCAGCACCCCGTACATCAAGCCCGCCCCCACGGCCGCCCCCACCATCGCTTCCCGTAATCCGGTGGCCACACTCGATTGCCCGTGCAGCGCGGGCACCAGGAACGACGCCAGCAGCCCGGCGCCCACCCCTCCCAACGTGATCTCATCCGGGATGATGTAATGCTCAAAATCAATGAACGAGGCCGCAATCAGCCCGGCCACAAACACGCCATACACCACCGCCACCACCGGGGAGCCCGGGCCATGCCTCCACCACACCGCCAAAAACAGCAGGCCCGTCAGCAGCTCGACCCAGAAATACCGCGCGGCAATCGGGGCCCCACAGTTCCGACACCGCCCGCGCAACATCAGCCATGTCACCAGCGGAATGTTCAGATACCACGGGATGCGATACTGACAGTGCGGGCAGTGCGAGGGCGGGGAGACGAGGCTCAATCCGCGGGGCATTCGATAAATGCAGACATTCAGGAAACTCCCCACCACCGTCCCCAGTACGAACGCCACCGCCGCCCACAACGGCGCCTCCGGCCCCGGCCAGTACTCCGCCCGCAGCGCTGCTTCAACCGCCATAGACGTGCTCCCGCAACGCCCGCCGCATCACTTCCACCGGAGCCGGCCGACCCGACCAGATCTCCAACGCCCGCGTTCCCTGATACAACAACATCCCCAGCCCGTTGGCCACCCGACAACCCGCTCGAGCCGCCCGCGCCAGCAACGGCGTTTCCGCAGGACGGTAAATCATGTCATACACCGCCCCCGCCCGCTCCAACGGAAACCGCGTCGGGTCCAACGGCAGGGGATCCTCTGCCCGTAACCCCAGCGATGTGGCATTGACCAACAAATCCACCGTCCCCTCCGGATACCCCAACGTCACCGCACAGCCCGGATAACGTGCCCGAATTTCCTCCGCCACGGCAGCGGCCTTCTCCATCGTGCGATTCACCAAAAACAGCTGCGCAACCCCTTCCGCTGCCAACTTCAACGCCGCCACCCGGCCCGCCCCGCCCGCCCCCAGCAACAACACCCTGCTCCCCTTCGCCTGCCATCCCAACTCCTCCTGCAACGCCTGCACGAGCGCATCCGCATCGGTGTTGAAACCCTGCATGCGGACCTGCTCCGGCTCCGCTTCGGCACTCCATTGCCCCAGCGGCTCCCAGTGCCCGTCCGCGCGCAGCCCTTCGAACCGCACCGTGTTGACCGCGCCCCACAAACGCGCCGAGGCATCCAGCACATCCATCATCTCGACCGCCAACACCTTGTGCGGCACGGTCAGGTTCACCCCCACAAAGCGCATCGCCGCCGCCCCTCGCAGGGCCTCCTGCAACTGCACCGGCGGCACGGCAAAGGCCAGATAGCGCCAGTTCAGACCCAGCGCGGCCAGCCCCGCATTATGCATCGCCGGCGAAGCCGAATGCCGCACCGGAAACCCGTACACCGCGCAATAACGCGTCGAAGCATCGATGGGTCGCGCAAACACGTCCGGCACGGCGCCGCAATGTACGACCGCCCTCGCCCCGGTGAAAGGCAAAACCCCGTCGGCCCGACCCGGGAACCAAGCCGCGGCATGCCCGGTAGCTCGCCGCGCATTCCTGCAATCCTTCCCTCCTGCATCCAGACCGCTCGAGGCTCTCGTGGCTCAAAGTTGCGCCACCCCTGGAGGCGCTGCGATGGAAAGGACGAACCGCTGCACCGCAAACTCCACCCAGCGCTGCCGCCTCCCAACCTTCCCGCCCATGCCCAATGCACCTCGGCGTTCACTGCCGTGACCGATCGATCCTCGACCCTTCGCCACCACGGCGGCCGGCATCCATTCAAAACCTTCATCTGCGGCTGCCGCCCAACCGTCGCATCCCCGCTCCACCAGCGCCGCATGCCGGCGCGTTTGAGGACTTGAACAGCTCCAAAAGCCCGGCAGAACTTCGGACCGCCTCGGCTCGAGAATGCCGTTGGACGAGGGCATCGCCTTGAACCCGGAGCTCGGACATGGATGCGCCCTGCGCTGGCCACGGGTCGCACGAGCCCATCACCGCGCCGAGAGCGCATCCCATCCGTCAGCCCGGGGCCAACGGCCCGTGCTTTGGATTCCCCCAAACCCCTCGCGCCCGGACAGGGCGCAACCCGTTGACCCCCGTCGCGAGGGCCGGGCGTGGGCACACTGGATTCCGCCCGTTCGGGGTGAGGTGAATTGCAGTTGACTGCTTGCCGAGGGCGTTGCCCTGGGCGGGGGAATTCGCCCCGATGGAGCAGCAATAAGGCGCGCGGGAGGCACAACCATTCACCCGGAATCGAGGTCATCCGGTGGCCCGGGCGCCGGGTCGGACGCATACATCCAGGCCCGCTTTGGGGTAAACCCGGGGCGCGTCGAGGGCGCGAAACCTTGCCTCCGCTTCATGGGGTTTGGTGGGAACGGATTTGCAGGGGCTTCTTTGGAGCATTTTCGTTTTGCGGCATGGGCGCCCGCGTGGGCCGCCGCGCCGCCGCTCCGTGGTGCGGTGCGTCTCACGTCTGGGAGCTCCCCGAAAGTCCGGCGCAGTTTCGGGCGTCATGGGGATGGGAAAGCCTGGGCCGAGGGCATTGCCTTGGAATGCTTGAATCTTGTGCTCAAAAACGGAAAGGTCCCCGCGCCTTGCCCCCTTTTCCGTTGCAGACTGTCATCCGCCCGGCTAGAGTCAAAGCGTCGAGCCAGCGGGAGATTGCATATGTATTTCGGCGTGGACTACTACCCCGAGCACTGGGTCTACCCCTACGGCGGCACCCCGGAAAACCCCGAAGCCTGTTGGGCCGAAGACATCGCCCTCATGCAGGAAGCCGGCTTCAACGTCGTGCGCATGGGCGAATTCACCTGGGGATTGCTCGAGCCCGAGGAGGGAAAGTACGACTTCGCCTGGATGCGGCGGGTCATGGACCTGATGCACCAGGCCGGCATCCGCGTCATCCTGGCCACCCCCACGGCCGCGCCACCCTTGTGGCTGACACGCAAACACCCCGAGATCCTCCCCCTGGACGAGTCCGGCCTCACCCGCCATCCCGGCACCCGTCGCGCCGTCTGCCTGTGCAGCGACGCCTTCTGGGACTATTCCAAAAGAATTGTCACCGCCATGGCCCGGGCCCTGGGCGATCACCCGGCCCTGCTTGCCTGGCAAATCGACAACGCCATCGGCGGGCACGACACGGAGGAATCGTTCAACGAAGCCTCCCGCGAGGAATGGCATCTGTGGCTCAAAGCCAAATACGAGACGATCCAGCGCCTCAACGAGGCCCTGGGGCTGCGCCACTGGGGCCAGATCGTCTCGGACTGGGACGAGGTCCCCATGCCCCAGCGCGCCCCGGCTCCGCACAACCCCGGCCTGGTTCTCGACTGGCGCCGTTTCTGCAGCGACACCATCGTCCAATACGTCCGCATGCAGGCCGAGCTGCTTCGCCAACTCACCCCCCACGCCCCCGTCACCACCAACCTCAAACCGGCCGTGTTCCGGTTCGACCACTTTGACCTGGCTGAAGTGCTCGACTTTGTCGGGATCGAAAGCGCCGCCGTGCTGCGCCCCCGCTCCGCCGAAACCGCCTTCGACATCGACCTCCTCCGCTCCCTCAAGAAAACCGGCATCCGCACCCCGGACGGGGAGACGGGGTTTTGGGTCCTCGAACACAAGGCCGGACACGTGACCTGGCAGGACCTCAACTCCCTGGTCCGACCCGGGGTCCTGCGCCTGTTCACCTACCAGCTCATCAGTCGCGGTGCCGACGCCATCCTCTTTTTCCGCTGGCGTCAGCCCCGCTTTGGCCCCGAGCAATTCCACGGCGCGGTCTTCTCGCATCACCGCCGCAAGGAAAACCGCGTGTTCCGCGAAATCTGCCAGATCGGCGAGGAAATCAAACTCCTGGCCCCCGTGCTCAAGGGCACCCACGTCGTCGCCGAAGTCGCCATCCTCTTCAGTCACGACAACGACTGGGCCCTCCAGGAACCCACCCATCCCAACCGCCATTTCCACCTCCGCGACCATCTCCGGCTCATCTACACCGCCCTGCACGACCGCAACATCCCGGTGGAATTCGCGCGGCCGAGCGAGGACCTGACCCGCTACAAACTTGTGTTCGCCCCTTCGCTGTTCCTCCTCTCTTCTGCCGAGGCCGAGATGCTCAAGTATTACGTCCAGAACGGCGGCACCCTCGTCGGCACTTTCTGCACGGGCCTGGTGGACGAACACCACGTCGCCCCGGACACCGGCTACCCCCGCGAGCTGACCGACCTCTTCGGCCTTGAAGTCCTGGAATTCGACGCGCTGCCGCCCGACGAAGAAAACCACCTCAGCTTCAAGGGCGGCTTCCAGACCAGCCACCTCCACTCCGCACGCATCTGGTGCGACATTATCGAACCCAAGGGGTGCCAGATCCTCGCCACCTACACCAAGGACTTCTACGCCGGCAAACCGGCCATCACCCTGCACCCCTACGGCAACGGCCGCGCCATCTATATCGGCACCCTCTCCGGACCCGCCTTTTACGCCGACCTCGTCAACTGGCTTCGCAGCCTCTGCGGAATCCATCCCCTGCTCAAGGTGCCCGAGGCCGTCGAGGTCAGCCTCCGCCAAAAAGACGACGTCAAAGTGTATTTCCTCCTCAATCACCACAATCAGCAGGTCCGCATCCAGTTCCTCAAGCCCATGCACGATTACCTCACCGGCACCACGCTGGTCGGCAGCTACGACCTGCCGCCCCACGGCGTGCTGGTGCTGGACGAACATCCCGCCCCTGCCAAACCCGCCTGAAGCCCGCCGTTGCCGTCGCCCCGTCATGCGCCCTGTTCGCCCCCAGCCCCCCTTGGGCCCACCGCCCCGAACACCACGGCAAACGGCCCTGGCCCAGTGGCGACGCGTGGATCTCTCCGATCTGGAAGACACGCTCCAACCCCGCTTCCGCACCCCGGCCGAGGTTCTCCCCAAGGTCCTGGCCGAACTCCGACTCGACCAACGCCGCCAGGAGGCCGAGATCCTCAAAGTCTGGCAAACCCTGATGGACCCGGAGATCGTCGCCCACGCACGCCCCACGGGCCTGCTCAAAAACGGCACCCTCCTCGTCAGCGTGGACAACAACGTCTGGCTGGCCGAAATCGTCGGTTATCGGCGGCACGACATCCTCCGGCGACTCCAACAGGCCTTTGGCGCCAATCGCATCCGCCGCATCTCCTTCCGGGTCGGCGGATGACCCGCCGCCTGCGCCGGTCCCTGCCGTGGCTCCCAAAAAGGAATTGGCGGAAACCGTTTCTCGGGTCATGATCCTTGCCAACATTGGGGTAAACAGCATGAAAACGTTGCTCCAGAACTTGATCCGGCTCCAACAACTCGAGCTGGAGGAAATTCAGGTTGCCGACGCCACTAGGATCATCGCGGATCTGCGCAACCAGATCCCGACGCAGATTTTGGGTCACTACGATCGGCTCATGGCTCGTGGCAAAAAAGGCATCGTCCCTGTTCGGGGCCAGGCCTGCTCGGGCTGCCACATGCGCCTGCCGATCGGCACCATCTCTGAACTCATGAAGGCCGAGGACATCCAGCTATGCGATTCCTGCGGCCGCTACCTTTACCTGGAAGAGGTCGTCGGCATCACCGCCTCCGGCGCTGCTCCTGAAACCGCCGCCCCGACTCCGACTGCCCAGCCGAAAAAGAAAGCAGCACGCAAAAAAGCCGCTTCCACGGCCGCATCCGCCAAACCAGGGCCCCGCAAAGGCCGCGCCGCCAGGAAAACCTGACACCCCTCTCTGTCGGCACATCCGGTCATCCCGCTCCGCTGCACTCCCCGAGCCCGGGTGCCCTCAGCTTTCCCGCGTCCACCCCAGCGCGCCCCCTCCTGCAGCTGCCCCGCGCGTTTGCCTCAGGGGACCACGCGCACCCGATAAAACCGCGCACCGTTGGTCGCGCCGCTGTCGAGGACGTGGACCCGTTCTGCAATCGCGGTCACCGGCACACCCACCGGGAACCATTCCGCGTCGTCCAGGCGCTCTTTCCATTCCACCTGGTAACGCAAACCCGGGATGGCCCCCCACTCCAGGCGCCGTGCCCCATCTCCGGAAACCCGCACGGCCAACTGCGGCCGCGGCCGCACGGTCACCCGGAGCCCTTGATTCGATGCCAGCGGGGGCACTCCGTCGTCCGTGACCGTCAAGGTGACTTCGAGTTGGCGGCCAGCCCACGCATCCGAAGTTTGCCATTCCAACCGGCCCGAGACCGGATCCAGCACCAACCCATCCGGCACCGGCGGGGTCACACCGAACCGCAACCGTTCCACCGGCGTGTCCACATCGGTCGCACGCAGAACCACCAGCACGCGCATCCCTGCATGCACCACCGGGTCGGGTAACGGGTCCAACACCGGTGCATCGTTCACAGGCCGTATCGTCCACAAAAAGGTATTGGTCACCGCCTGACTCTCATCCTCCGCCACCAGATACACCCACGTGGACCCCGATGCGTCGGGCTGGGGGTACAGATCCAGCCTCCTTTGCGGTCCCGAGCCCGACACCACGATCCCTGTCGGCGCCACCAGGGTCATGTCCGCGGCATGCGCCCAAATCCGCACCTGCTCCAGGGGCGTGTCCGAATCCTCCACGGTAAATCCGAGGCCCAGCAACGGAACGTCCTCCTCGGTCACCTGATCCGGGATCTGCGACAGCACCGGAGGCAACGCCGGGGCCCAACCACAGCAGACGCGTTGCGTGGCGGTCAGTTCCAAGCGCCACCCAAACGTCAGCTGCCCGGTATCCCCCGCCGCGTCGTCCCATAGATACAGAGCCCAGGTGCCGTTCGGATCCGCGCCGCCAAAGTCGCTCAAGCGAAATCCCACCCTCTTCGATGGCCCGGGGTCCACCTGCGGATCACTCTCCGGGTCATACGCCGAGGGCTGATTCGTTCCGGTCCGCAGCGGTCCCTCCGCCGGCCAAATCCCCGGCGCTGCATCGTCAAACGTCAAGGTCCCGCTGGCATTGGTCCCGTTGCCCGCATCCGAGAGCAGCCACACCGCCTGCCCCTGCGGCCCCACCAGCCACACATCCAAATCCCCGCCAAAGCCATGGGACAACCCCGTCAATGTCACCCGTACCCGTGACAGCCGGCCGGTCATCCCACTGACCGAAAGGGTCGAGGGAAACAACGACGCCGGCCCCTGGGTCCCCGTGGCCGGGATCGTCAACGGCGTGGTGTTGGCTCTCGTGACCACTTGGGTTTGGACCGCACCCAACACCATGGCCCGACTCACCGTCCCCAGGAGCCGACCGCCATCTTCCAAGCGCCATGTCGGCCGGATCATTCCTCCGCATGGCCCCGTGGCTGTGAACGTGAACGGGCGGCTGACACTCTGGCCCCCCGCCACTCGCCCATACACCTGGGCCGGCCCCGGGGCCACCACCCCGTTTCCCGCCAACAACGTGACCACGAGATTCGTCGTCGGGATCAGAACGTTGTTCCGCAGCGTCAACTGCACGGTCACCGTCTCTCCCGGGTCCGCGGCCCCATTGGCCGGAAGACAACTCTCCTCCGTCACCGTGACGGACCAGATCTCCAACGCCGGGGTTGGCTCCGGCGGCAGGATCGTAAAGGGCCCGTCACTTACATCGAAAAACGGTTGCTCCACCGCTTCCACCTTGACCCGGGCCAGCGTCGTGTGGATCGGCGGCAGCGGCACCACTTCCACTCCGTCATTCGGAGTGCGCAACGCCAACGGATGAGGAAAGCTCTGGCCGTTGTTGGTCGAAAGCCATACATTCACCCAGGCCGCATTCACCGGAGCGGTCGCAGTCCCTGCCACGTCCCACGTCACCGTCAGGGAATTCGATGCACTGCCCCCACCGTTGGGCGAAACCACGCGAAACGGCCCCGCGCCGTCCGCAACCCACACTTCGGTCTCCGCCCCGGCCACACCGCCCCGACCGTCGCGCGCCGTCACGCGAAACCGCATCGTCCTGCCCACCCAGGGCAGCTTTTCCGCCAGATTCGTCTGGTTCGCCAGAATCGTGCTCAGCTCCGGGAACACCCGAACCGCATTCGTGCCCGGCCGCACCGAGCGAAACAACGGACCTTGCGAAGTGTCCGTCGCATCCAGGGTCGCCGCCGGTCCCAGGTCCATCTGTTCCCAACAAAACGTGACCTCGTCCCCGTCCGGATCCGCGCCCTCCGCCGCCAACACGAATGGTGTCCCGCGAGGGATCACCCGCGTCGGTCCTGCATTCACCCATGGAGGCTGGTTTCCATCGAGCATGCGAGCTCCGCAACCGTTCCCCGGCCCGCTCGTGAGACTCTGCAGAATCTGATCCAGGCTCGCCGCATGGAAATACAGGTCGCTCCGAAACTGCACGTTGTCGCCCTGGCAGTTCCCCGCATACGCCATGAGCGTCGAACCGCTGCCCGGCTCGTATGCACTGGAACCATCCCGATTGCCTCCGCAGGTCCCCCGAACTCCGTTGAACGTGTGCCGCGCCCCGAACTGATGCCCGAGTTCATGGGCTACATAGTCCACGAACAACGGATCGTTGCTGTTCCCCAATCCCGTCTGCCCACGCGCCTTCAACCCGGGACGACACACCCCCGACAAAGTGGCCAATCCCCCGCTGGCCCGACTCAATACATGACCCACATCGTAATTCGCATCGCCGATGACCCGATCCACCGTGGCTTGATTCTCGTCCAGCAGCGCATTCGCGTTGTTGCCGGTGTAGGGGTCCGTGGCCGCATTGGTGTACACCAGACGGTCGTTGTCGGAGACCAGGACAAAGCGAATCCCCAGCTCCACCTCGTAAATCGCGTTCAACTGATTCACCAGGATCGCCAGCGCCGCCATTGCGGATTTGACCGTGCCTCCATGCGCCGCCGTCCATTCCCCCGTGGCCGCCAATGCCAGCCGATACACCCGCAAAACCCCGCCGTACGACGGCGGCCCGTAACCGGCCGCGATCAGCGGCGGCGCCACAGTCTCGCAAATCCATTCCCCCGGCCCGTCCAGCACATCCGACCGCGCATACACCCGATGCAGTGCCGGCCCACTTCCCGGCAACGGCTCCACCACCACCCAGCCATCCCCCTCCCGCCACCGCGCATGCACCCCCGCCCCCGTCACACTCATGCGCCCTATCAATGCCCGGTTGTCCAGCCCGGTAATCCGATACGTCTGCACCTCCGGATACCGCATCGCCAAGGGCCACTCCATGACGGGCGAGGCCACACACTCGACCCGCGTCATCGAGCCATCCGGCCGCGGCAACTCCACGATTAGAGGTTGCTTTCCCGCCTCGTCGCCAAACTCATCAGGCGCCCGGGCCACCCACTCGTACCATGCGAACCCCGCCAGCTCGAATACCGCACCTTTCCCCGGCGCCAACCTCAAGCCATCCTCCGAAACCACCTCTGCCAACTCGGGCCGCAGCCGCCACGTTCCCTCCGACCCCGGGCCCACGGCCGGCAGATCCCCCCACCCGCCGCCTTCCAGCAGCACCGCCGCCAGGGACGCCCAAAAACACCACCGGCCCGGCCTCATACGCGGAACTCCTCAGAACCCAACCTGATCCTCCATCGGTGCTTCGGCGCCATCTTTCCGATTTACAACGCGCCGCATGCCGCAAGGCAACCGCCTCCGCCAACCGCCCGCTTGGATTCGTCTGGCGCTCAGAAGCCCGACGCCTGCAGCGCCCGCTCCAGACCTCGCAACACCACGGAGGGGAACACCCCCAGCCCCACCACCCCCGCGGTCGTCGCCCACAAACTCACGCGCACCTCCCATGGCAGCCGCCATCGCTCCATCGGGCCATCCCCGGGCGGCCGCACCCATGCCTGCTTCAGTACTTGCAGGTAGTAGTACAACGACACAGTGCTCAGCAGAATCGCCACGGCCACCAACCACAACAATCCCAACCGAACTCCCGATCCCAGCGCCGCCACGAAGACGTAAAACTTCCCGAAGAACCCCGCCAGCGGCGGGATGCCCGCCAACGACAACAAGTACACCGCCAAACACACCGCCACCTCCGGGGACCGCCGGCTCAGCCCCGCAAAATCCTCCAGACGCACCGAGCCGCGCCTTTGCGACTCGACCAGAGAGACAACCCCAAAGGCCCCCACCGCACTCAATCCGTAGGTCGCGACAAAGTACAACAAGGACGCGAGTCCCATGCGGGTGTTCGCCATGACCGCCAACAATGCATACCCCGCATGGGCCACTGCCGAATACGCCAGCAACCGCCGCACATTCCCCTGCACCAGCGCTGCCACGTTGCCCCACACCATGCTGACCACGCTCAATGCCGCCAGCACCGTGCCCCACCCCGCGACCCATTGCCCCGGCACAGCCCCGCCGCCCCCCTCGGGCCACCCCACCATCAACAACTTCGCCAACGCATAGAACGAGGCAACCTTGGAACCGGAGGCCACCAGGGCCGCGCTCGGCGTGGGCGCGGCCTCATACGCATCCGGCGCCCACAAGTGGAACGGCGCCGCCGCCACCTTGAACCCCAGTCCCACCAAAACCATCACCAGCGCCACCCACACCGCCGCCGCGTTGGACGTCCCACCCAGCGCCTCTCCCATCGACCGCAACTGCACCGTCCCCGTAAGCCCGTACAACAAACTCATCCCAAAAAGCGTAAAGGCCGCCGCCACACTGCCGAACAGGAAGTACTTCAGAGCCGCTTCCACCGCGGCCGGTCGCTCTTTCTCGAAGCCCACCAGCACGTACAACGTCAGGCTGGTGAGTTCCAACCCCAGAAACACCAGCAACAAATCCTCCGCCCCCGCCAACACCAGCATACCCACCGCCCCCAGCAACACCATCGCCAGATACTCTCCCACGTGTTCCGTCCGCGCCCCGGCCACGGACAAACCCACCGTCAACAACGTGAGAATGAGCACCACTCCCTTCACCCAGGCCGTCAGCGCATCCCCCGCCCAGCCGGTTACTGCGCCCGCTCCCGCCTCCGATCCCCCGAACAACCACAACGAGATTCCCGCGGCCACACACCCCGCCGCGGCCACCAGCCCGCCCACCAGCCAACGCACGCGGCGACCCGCCTCCCGCAACGCCACCAGGTCCGCACCCAACACCGCAAGGGCGGCGCCCAACACCACCAGTTCCGCCAGCGCCCCCTGAATCAACGCACCGTAGGACAGGCCGCTCATTCCTGCCTCCTCACCACAAACCGCCCCCCTGCAACGTTCCGAACACCGGACCCCGCAGCACCGGCCCCGCAACCTCCGTTACGATCCGGGGAAACAATCCGAGCCCGATCACCCCCGTCAGAAGCAGCACCGTACCCCAACGTTCCGCACCGGTAATTGGTCCCCATCCCTCCGGAGGCGCCACGTGCAACCCGTCAGCCGGTCGCTCCCCGAAAAACGCACGCTGCATCGCCCGCCAGACGTAAGCCGCCCCCAACACCACACCGGCCGCCGTCACCCAAACCCACAACGGCCAAACCTGCCACACCCCCAGCAGCACATGCACCTCCGCCATGAACCCGCTGAACCCCGGCATCCCTGCCGACGCCGCCCCGGCCAGCACAAAAGTTCCCGCCGCAAACGGCAGCGCTCGTCCGAGCTCCATCCGTTCCAACTCCGACAGTTCCCGCGTGTGCGCCCGGTCGTACACCATCCGTCCCACCACCGCGAACAACAACCCGGCAATCAAGCCGTGCGACACCATCTGCAACACCGCGCCGTGCCATCCCGCCTCTGTCAGCGTCATCAGGCCCAGGATCACAAACCCCATGTGACTCACGCTCGAATAACCGATCACGAACTTGAAATCCCGCTGCACCAGCGCCACCAGGGCCGCCCACACGATCCCCACGACCGCCAACAACCCGAACACCTCCGGCCACGAACCCAGCCCCAACACCCGTGGCCCCCAGGGTCGCAGCGCGTCCGGAAACATCGGCATGGCGACTCGAAAACAGCCGTAGGCTCCCAGCTTCATCACCACCCCCGCCAGCAACATGGAAGCGGCCGTCGGCGCCGCCACATGCCCGGTGGGCGCCCACGTGTGCCACGGCCAAAGACCGGCCAAGATCCCAAAGCCCAGAAACATCACCGGAAAGGCCCACATCTGAAATCCGCGGGGATAGCCCGCCGCCACCAGATCCGCCCAGGCAAACGACCGCATCCCCGCCCACACATACGCCGCCAACAACGCCACCAGCACCAGCGCGCTGCCCACAAACGAGTACAGCACCAGCTTCATCGCGCCGTACTCGCGCCGCGTCGACCCCCAAATCGCGATCAAAAAATACTTGGGCACGATCGCCAACTCGTAGAACACGAACAGCAAAAACAAATCGAAGCTCAAAAACACGCCGTACACTCCTCCCACCAGCCACAGATAGAAGGCGAAGAACTCTCGCACCCGCTCCCGCACGTTCCAGGAAAACAGCACCCCTGCCACCGCGGCCACCCCGGTCAGGGCCACGAGCACCGCACTCAGACCGTCCGCCGCCAGGTGATAGCGAATCCCCAGCTCCGGCACCCAGGGCACGTCCACCAGCGTGATCAGCTTTCCCCCTTCGCGCCCCACCTGCCACGCACCGGTCAGTCCCAGCGCCGCCCCCGCCAATGCCGCACCCAGGGCCGCCCGGCGCACACCTCCCTCGTACCGCGCCGGCCACAACCCCACCATCAGCGCACCCAAAAACGAAACGTAGATCGTCCAGTCCAACATTTCGGTTCACCCACCTGATACCTCGTCAGCAGCCCGGGTCCCGGCCGGCACGGACTTTACCGGCTGCGCCCCGCTTCCACAACAGCGTTCCCTTCCCCCTCCGGAAACGCTCGCGCATTTCGATCCCTTGGTCATGAAGCCCGCGGCCATGACCCGGCACGCGATCGGCAGCTCCTGCGCGCCCCCTTCATGGATCGCGTATTAACTCCCGAACGAAATGGCCGGTCTCTCGGCAAAGTCAACCAACTCCCCGGAACGCTTCCGCGTCCGCACCGGGCTCCCCTTGGCTCTCTCACCCATCCGGCGCCCGCGCGCGCAACACCGTTTCCCAAGCGCGATCGCCCTCCCCAGCCGGGGCCGCTTCTGCGTCGAAGGCCCACGCTCCCTGCCGCGGGTTCGGTCTCGTGCTTCCCAACCGGAGGCAGGGAATGGCCAGCGCAGTGCAAATTCCCTCCGGACCCAAACATCGGCGCCGCCCGCCTGCACCGGGGTTCTTTCCATCTCTCACAACTCCGTCGCACCCCTTCGCCGCCGACGGGATCACGGTGCCGCCGCCCTTGCTTTTTGCTGGCAACTCCCGCCCCGGCGGCCTACGTTTTTCGTGCCAAATCAGGGATCCGGAGCTGACCTATGGACATCGTATTCAACTGCCCCAATTGCGATCAGGAACTCGAGGTGGACAGCTCGGCCGCCGGCGCCCAACTGAACTGTCCCTCCTGTCAGGCTCTCATCACCGTGCCCGAACCCGAATCGCCGCTGCCCAAACCGGAAAGCCCGGCCAAGGTCGAACCCAGCATCATCAACCCGATCGCGGCCTCGGCGGCAGCACGGCAGGAACTGCACTTGAAAGTCCCCATCCGGGAGGGCCCGTCGGAAGTACTGATCGAAAAGCCCAAACCCCCGTTGGAAGCCGCCGCCAAGGGCGACAAAAAAATCCGCATCAAAACGATCCGTCACACCGACTGCATCGAGGTGGGACACGACCGGTTCGACGAGACCGTCACAAACTTTCTCCAGAAGGTGGGCGAGGACAACATCATCAGCCTCACTCCTCTGACCTACACGCACCTCGACATCGGGACGCAGCGACTGCTCACCGACTACGCGATCATGGTGGTGTACCGCGGGTAGGAGCGGCCCGGGAAGTGCAGGGTTTTCGGGAGTTGCCTGCGGGAGAGCAACCGGGTCAGTGCCGCCTGCCCGTTGCGGTCCTGCGCCGGACTGCTTGCACGCCCGTTCACGGGGGCTGCCAGACTTCCACCCGGAAAAACCCCGCCGGGCCCGTCGCCTCCATGGGAATCTGGAAACAGTAGCATCCCGGCCGGCCCGGGTCGGGTTCGCATGCCGCCCACCAAAGCGGCCGCCACCGCCATCCGCCGCCGGGTTGGAGGCCGGTCGAGTGCAGCAGGCCCAGCCGACTCCATCCGGTCAGCCGCGGTTCCACGGCGATGCGCAACCATCCGGGCGGATCCTGCGCAACCGCATGGACCTGAACGGCACCCGGCAGGCTCGTCACCCGCCACGTGGCCACCGTCAGCAACACGACGTGCGTAGCTGCCCGGCCGGGCGCAAGATCTCCCAAATCCCACGCCAACGCGCCACTTACGTAGCGGCCCTCGGGTGGGGCAAAAAAATCGAGCCCGTTCAATGCATTTGTCTCCACACTCCAATGCACCCCGACCGACGGCTTGCCCATGATGTGACTGTCCACCTGCACGCGCCCGTAGTACCCGACTTCCCAGGCCGCAGGCGCCCGCGCGGCATGCAGGGTCAGCACGTCGTGCAATAACACCGCCGTGTCCGTCCGCGTGTCCCGGGCCACCGATCGACCGTGCAACGTCAAGTCGTACCGGTACTCCCCGAACGAGCCGCCATATTCGCGGTCGTCGTACACGCCGCTCATGCTCTCCAGCCCGTGGACAAACTGGAACCAACGCACGTTCCGCAAAACCGAGCTCGTGCGGTTCGAAACCACGCAGGTCTGCCGGAACACATACCGGTCGGTCCACATAAAACGGCCCGGCCAATCGCGGCTTCTCGGCACGATGCCCGCGGCAATGCCCTCGCCGCTGTCCATCATTTCGTACCACAGGGTGATCCGCACTTGTCCGTTGGTCACGGTGGACTGAAACACCGGGAATCCCCAGGCGTTGGTCGGACTACCCCGGCTGACCGGCGCCACCCCCTGTTCCACTCCGAAGTCGGAGTTCGAGATCCAGTCGGGGTAAAACCACTGCGGTTGCAACCAAATCGGGCCCACCGGGCCGGCTTCGCTCTCGTATCCCACCGCTGCCGCCCATTCGCCCGACAGGTACTCGCGCCCCACGAAGCCCGGTCGCCGGTCCAGCGCAAAGTCTGCGTAGCCGAAGTCCGTCACCAGGATCTCCCACGTGGGGCTGCTGACCGCCGTGCCCACGATCGGGTCCGCGTACGCCCCCGTGCAGGTTGCCCAGCACAGGATCCCGACCCACCCGGTCCATTGGCGCAGACTGCCCTTGGCCCGCTGACCATCCATCCGGGTCTTGATACCAGCCCCGGCCCGCCTCTCGCAAACGGTTTCCATGGCCTCGTCGCCTTCCAAACCCAACGTGCTCGAGCCCCGGCTGAAAAAAACGACGGCTGATCCCGGCCACGCCCCCGGCTGAGAGGCGGGGATCCACCCGTTGGCCGGCGGGAAGCGAGAGCCCAGGCGTTCCAGCAGGCCACCGGATGAAAAACGAGCCGGGCTCAAAACGACACGCTCTCGGGGTGCGGCACGGACGGTCCCGGCCCCCTCGATCGTTACGCCTCCCTGCCCGGCCAACGAAGACCGGCGATTGTCCACGGGAACGAGGCATGCCCGGCCGCGCGCGGGCCGGCCGCGTCGCTCCGACAAACGTCCGACCCGGGTCCGGACTTGTCAGCCGGCCGCTCCAGGTGTTTGCTGCTGCGCAATGAAGGCAGGCGCATTATTCGCAAGGACGGCCCCCCCCTCCGCCGCGGCGATCGCAGGCTTCCTCTGGCTCTTGTCTGGCGGCTCGGGCCCGGCGGCCGAAGAGTTCCGGCCCCTGTTCGACGGTCAAACGCTCCAGGGCTGGGTCCAGCGGGGCGGAAAGGCGAAGTACAGCGTGGAGGACGGTTGCATCGTGGGGCGGACCGTTCTGAACACGCCAAACAGTTTCCTCTGCACGGAAAAGACCTTCGGGGATTTTGTGTTGGAACTGGAGGTCCGGGCCGATCCCCGGTTGAATTCCGGCATCCAGATCCGCAGCGAATGTTTCGATCACCCCACGGAAGTGGTTTTCGGCCGGGAAACGCTGCGCATCCCCGCGGGGCGGGTCCACGGGTATCAGGTGGAAGTCGATCACAACCGAAACCGGCGGTGGAGCGGCGGGATCTACGACGAGGGCCGACGTGCCTGGCTCCAGCCCCTGACCGACAAGCCCCGGGCCGGCGCGGCCTTTCGCTTCGGTGACTGGAACCACTACCGCATCGAATGCCGGGGAGACTCGATCCGGACCTGGGTCAACGGCGTGCCCGCAGCCGATCTGATCGATTCCATGACCCTGAGCGGATTCATCGGCCTGCAGGTCCACGCGTCCACCGAGGCGGGCCTGGAGGTGCGGTGGCGGAACCTGCGCATCCGGGAGCTGGGCCGTCACCGGTGGGAACCTCTGTGGGACGGCCGCACCTTCAACGGTTGGCGCCCGATTGGCCAGGGCCGCTGGACCATCGAAGACGGCGTCCTGCACGGCACGCACAGTCGGGACCAGGCCGAGTACGGCCATCTGATCACCGAACGCCGTTTCACCAACTTTACGGCCCGCCTGAAGTTCAAGGCCCTCAAGGGCAACAGCGGCTTTTACTTTCGCGTCGAGCCCACCGGGTTCAGCGGCGTGACCGGTTTCCAGGCCGAGATCGATGCCGAAAAGGACGTCGGCGGCCTCTATGAAACCAACGGCCGTGCCTGGGTCGTCCAGCCCAAACCCGAGGATGTGCAGAAATGGTTCCGGCCCGGCGACTGGAACACCCTGACCGTGAGCGCCCACGAGGGTCGCATCGTCGTGCACGTCAACGGCTACAAAACGGCCGAGCTCATGGACGACCCCGGCCGCCGCGAGGGTCACCTGGCCCTCCAGCTCCACGGCGGCCAGGATTGCGACCTTTTCTTCAAGGACATCGAATGGCTCGTGCCCGTCCCGTGAATCCGGGCTTGCTCACGCAAGGGTGCTTCGGTTTTTTGAGGACATGAGCAGAATGGCGCGCATCTGTGCCGGCCTCGTCGGGTGGGTCGGCCTCGGCATCAGTCTGGCACTGCTGATCGCCAGTTGCGCGCAGACTCCCCGCGAAGCGGCCCCGAGTCAGGGAGTCCGTCTTGTCGCGTTGCCAGACCGGGTGCGCGTCGAGATCGCGGGCCGGCCGTTCACGGAATACTTCTTTCGGGACGTGCCCAAGCCGTACTGCCATCCGCTCCGCGGTCCGCAAGGACTCGTCATGACCCGACACTGGCCCATGAAAGAAGTCCCGGGTGAAGACCGGGACCACCCGCACCACCGCGGTTTCTGGTACGCCCACGGCAGTGTCAACGGCGTGGATTTTTGGACCGAGGGAAACAACCGGGGCCGCATCGTGCATGACGAGTTCCTGCAAATTCAGTCCGGACCGCGCACCGGTCTCCTGCGTTCGCGCAACCGCTGGGTGGCGCCGAACGGCCAAACCGTCTGCAGCGACGAGCGCACGCTGCGATTCTACGCCACGCCAGACTCCGCCCGGGTGTTCGACTTCGAGGTTACTCTCCTCGCCACGCACGGCCCCGTCACATTCGGGGACACCAAGGAGGGGACGTTGGCGGTGCGCCTGGCCGAAACCATGCGTGTGCGCCCCAACAAGGCCCATGCGGGTCGGCCTCCCGGTCGCATCCTCACCAGCGAGGGCCACCGGGACACCGAAGCCTGGGGGAAGCGGGCCGCGTGGTGCGATTACTCCGGCCTGGTGGAAGATCGCCTCGTCGGACTGGCCATCTTCGATCATCCGGACAACCCCCGGCATCCCACCTGGTGGCACGTGCGCGATTATGGTTTGTTCGCCGCCAATCCGTTTGGCCGACACGATTTCGAGAACCTGGCGGATGCCGGCGCCGGGAACCTGGTCGTCCCCGCCGGGGGCAGGGTTACATTCCGTTACCGGCTTTACCTTCACGAAGGCGACGCTGCCCGGGCCCGGGTGGCCGACCAGTACGCCGCGTGGATCGCCAACCGCACGCAACCCTGAATCCGCTGTCCCTGTCCCATGCAACCCCCGAGCAAAACCCAGCCTATGATGAATCGACGGACCTTCCTGAAACAGTCGTTGCTGGCCGCCGCTTCTCTGGCCGCCGCGTCGGGCTGCAAGACCGCGGCGCCGCGCCCCCGCGCCCGCATCCTCGGCGCCAACGAAACCATCCGCGTGGCCGTGGTGGGCTTCGGCGGCCGCGGCCAGGATCACATCAAGGGCTTTCGTGCCCTGCCCAATGTGCGGGTTACAGCCCTTTGCGACGCCGACCGCGAGATCCTGGAACGCGAAGTCCGCAGATTCCGCGACCGCGGCGAATCCGTGGAAGCCTACACGGACATCCGGAAGTTGTTGGAAAGCGCGCCGGTGGACGTGGTCAGCATCGCCACGCCCAACCACTGGCATTCGCTGGCGGCCATCTGGTCCGTGCAAGCCGGTAAGGATGTGTACGTGGAAAAGCCGGGCTCCCATAATGTGTTCGAGGGCCACCAGCTGGTCGAAGCCGCCCGGAAATACGGGGCCATTGTCCAGGTCGGCACGCAATGTCGCTCCTCGGCCGGACTGCGCGAAGCCGTGGCCTGGATCCGGGCGGGCAATCTGGGCCGCATCCTGCGCGTCCGGGGTCTTTGCTACAAGCGCCGCGACAGCATCGGCCTCACGCAGGGCCCGCAACCCATTCCCGCCTCGGTGGATTACGATTTGTGGCTGGGGCCGGCCCCGTTCAAACCGTTGCGTCGCGCCCGGCTGCACTATGACTGGCACTGGTTCTGGGACACGGGCAACGGCGACCTGGGCAACCAGGGCGTGCACCAGATGGACATCGCCCGCTGGATCCTGGGGTATCAAGAGCTTTCCCCTGCCGTGCTGGCCATCGGCGGACGCCTGGGGTACGTGGACGACGCCGAAACCCCCAACACCCTCATCGTCTTCCACGATTACAAGCCCGCTCCGTTGCTGTTCGAAGTCCGCGGCCTGCCGGAAAAGGCCGGCTCGAATCGCATGGACGACTACCGCGGGGCCAGCATCGGGGTGGTGGTGGATTGCGAGGGCGGCAGCGTGGTGATCCCCAGTTACACCCGGGCGATCGTTTACGACCGCGCCGGCAAACAAATGCGCGTCTTCGACGGCGGCGGCAATCACTACGCGAATTTCATCGAAGCCGTGCGCAACCGGCGGCCCGAGCTGCTGCATTCGGACGCCCTGGAGGGCCACCTGTCGGCTTCCCTCTGTCACACGGCCAACATCTCCTACCGCCTCGGCCGGACCGGGTCGCCCGAAGCCATTCGCGATGCCATCCGGAACCTGCCCGAAGTCCAGGAGATGCTCGGCCGCATGGAAGAACATCTGGCCGCCAACCGGGTGAACCTCCAGCAGACACCCGTGGTCCTGGGCCGTCTGTTGCGCATGAATCCGCGCCGGAAAACCTTCCGCGGCGATCGCGAGGCCAACGCCCTTCTTACCCGCGAGTATCGCCCGCCGTTCGTCGTGCCCAAACGGGTGTGAAACCTGTGGGACTCCCGGCGGCCCGCCGGCCCGTTCAGTTGCTGCCGGCCAGGTACGGAATGCTGAGTGGCCCCTGCGGCAGCGCGGCCACGCGGGCATCCGCCGGTAACTCTGCGAGCAGGGACCGCACCGTGGCGCTGATGTCCCGGCACGGCTCCAGGTGCGCCGCCCGCACCACGTCGTCCGGCAGGGAGCTGTACAACAGCACCCGCGCCCGCTGTTGCACCAGCGCCTGAATCTGCGCCTGCCACTGTTCCGGCCGCTCGAATCCCGGACTCGCCAGCAACCGCAACACCTCTTCCGGTCCGCGCACACTCCGCAACAACCGGTCCAGGGGACTGCCCGCCGGCACTCCCTCCCGGCATTCGGCCGCCAGGATCAACGTGCCCCCGGGTTTGATGATGCGCGCCCCGGCGCTCATGCCCTTGACCCCCTGATACAGGTTCAGATCGAGCGGGTATCCGCTGTTGGTGGTGACCACGATGTCAAAGGGTGCCTCGCAGCGGTGCATGGCCGAGGCCCGCACAAACTCACATCCCACGCGGTGGGCCCGGAACAAATCCCCCGCAAACACCCCGGTGATCTGTCGCTGCTCGTTCAAGGTCACGTTCAACAGGAAACTCGGTCCCACCCGGAGCGCCACCTTGCGAATCTCTTCCCAGATGGGATTGCCGTCCAACACGCCAAACGTGGCGTTCGGATGACCGATGTTCCGCGCCCCGTGGTTGCCCATGATGGTGCGCAAGCCGGCCACGCCCGGCATGATCCCCTTGGGCCCGCCGCTGAACCCGGCGAAGAAATGGGGCTCGATGAAACCGGTCACAATCCGCAGATCCGCCTCCACGGCATGTCGGTTGAGCCACACCGGGGTTCCGTTGGGCAGGTCCCCCAGATACACCAGGTCCTCTTCTTTCTCGCACTCGTGGTTGACGACGCGATACCGGGCCACCACGGCCGGTGTCAGCATCCGCTCCAGTTCGGCCCGCGTGTTGGGTCGGTGCGTGCCGGTTTGATTCAGGAGCGTGACGTTTTCCGGGGGCACAAAGGAGAGATACTCCAGGAGCCACGGAATCAGACGGTGATTCGGAGTGGCCCGTGTGATGTCGGTGAACAGGATGCAGATTTTCATCCCCGGCCGAATCCATTCCCGCAGGGGCGGGGCCTCGATCGGCCGTTCCAGGGCCTCCCAAACCGCGCGGCGTTCATCCGGTAACCCCGGTTGATGTCGCGGCTGAATCACGGTGGTCCGATCGTCCGGCAGTTCCACCGTCAGATATCCTTCTCCATAGGCTAGCGGAACCTTCATGGCTGTGGCCTCCCCTGGTCGGGCGGCACTGAACCCTGCGCGGAACGTAGCACGGGGCCCCGGGGCCGGCAAAAACGCGCGCGCCGAACCCGTGGCCCGCCCCCCTCGCCCGACACTTCACGAGCCGGTCCGCGTTTCCGTCAGTTTCTGGAACCGTGCAAACGCTTCTTCCCAAACCTCCGGCCGGCGCGGCTCGTACTCGCCCAGTTCCACGGATTTGCGCACCGTCTCGCGCATCTCGGCCAGCGACTTCAACTCGCCCCGCGCCCGCATCTGCGTCAGCACATTTCCCATGGCCGTCGCCTCGGCCGGACCCGTGATGACCGGCCTCTGGCAGGCATCGGCCGTGAACTGGTTCAACAATCGATTTTGCGACCCGCCCCCGACGATGTGAATGACGTCCAACCGACGGCCCACCAGTTCCTCCAACCAACCCAGCACCTGCCGATACCGCAGCGCGAGACTCTCGAATGCACAGCGCACCAGCTCGCCCTCGCTCCGGGGCACCGGCTGACCCGTCTCCTGACAGAATTCCTGGATCGCCCGGGGCATGTCCGGGGGATTCAGGAACCGCGGATCATCCGGGTTGACCAGCGACCGCAGCGGGGCGGCTTCACTGGCCCGTTGCACCAGTTCCGGGTACGTGAAACTGCGTCCCCGGGCCTCGAACGCCCTCCGGCACTGCTGCACCAGCCACAAGCCCATGATGTTCTTCAACAGGCGGTAGGTCCCGTCCACACCGCCCTCGTTGGTGATGTTCACCTCCAACGCCCGCTCCGTCAGCACCGGCCGTTTCACCTCCACCCCCATCAGCGACCAGGTGCCGGAGCTGATATAGGCCCAGGTCAGCTTGCCCGTGTCGCGCGTGGGCACCGCAGCCACCGCCGAGGCGGTGTCATGGGCCGGAGGCGCCACGACCTCCACGCCGTCCAGCCCCGTTCGCGCCGCCACGCTGGCCCGCACCCGGCCCAGTTTGGTGCCGGGCGGCACAATCTCCGGCAATAACTTGACCGGCAGCCCCAGCTTTTTCAGAAGGCCCTCCGCCCAGGCCCGCCGCTGCGCGTCCAGACACTGCGAGGTGCTGGCGATCGTGAACTCCGCCACTTCGGAACCGCACAACGCCCAGTGCACAAAGTCCGGCATGAACAACAACCGGCGGGCCGCCGCCACCACGTCGGGATGCTGCCGTTGATGGGCCAACAGTTGAAACAGCGTGTTGAAGGGCAGGAATTGCAGCCCGGTCTGTTTGAAGAGGTCCGCGCGCGGCACCTTGCGGAACACCCGCTCCATCTCCCCTTGTGTCCGCGCATCCCGGTACGCGTACGGCAGGCCCAACAACTCCCCGTGACGCGACAGCAACACATAGTCCACCCCCCAGGTGTCGGCGCCCACGGACACCACGCGTCGGCCGTGCTGCCGTGCTGCCATGCCCAACCCCTGCTGAATCTCCTGCCACAACCGCAGCACATCCCAGCGCAAACTCTCCCCCAGCCAGACCGGCCCGTTGGCAAACCGATGCACTTCTTCCAGCAGCATCCGCTTGCCCGTCCAGCGACCCGCCATCACGCGGCCGCTCTCCGCTCCCAGATCCACCGCCAGATACACTTGAGAGTTCATGCCCTTGGCCATGGCTGCCTCCCTGTCTCGCGAACGCCCCCCTTCAACGCGAGCCGCCCTTCAATGCCCAGGGCGCGGTCACAAACCACAACACCGTCCCAACCAACATCCAGGCCTTCATCGGCCCTTCGCCCAGCCGCTGTCCCAGGAACAGCAACGGAGCCAGCACGGTCAGGGCCAGTGCCGCAAATGCCAATCCTTTCATCGCCCGTTCCATCGCTGCTTCACCTCCCGACGAAGCCCGGCTCCGGCCGGTTCAGCCACTTCGCCAACACCAGGTACAACGCTCCGGTGAGCGCATACACCGGCAGCGTCAGGTACGAGGGGAACACACCCCAGCCGAAGTACGCCGCATAAAACAGCGCCAGCGGAATCAGCCACGCCAGCAGCACGGCAAGGTTGAACGATCGACCCGTGCGCGCCGCCCAGTCCTGCACCAGACCGAACCGCCGCGCCAGATACACCTCCACCAGGATCACCGCGCCCACCGGCGCCAGGGTCGTGCCGTACAGGCCCACGAAATCCAGCAGCTTCATCGCCACGGCGGGAAACATCCCCGCCAGCGTGCACACGATGCCGGCCAGGAGCGTTCCCGTGGCGCGCGACATCCTCGGGTACAACGATTGAAACGCCAGGCCCGCCCGGTAAATCGTCGGATTCGCCGTCGTCCAACCGGCAATGATCACGCAAATCAGCCCGGCCCAGCCCACGGCGTCCCACACCATCGGTCCCGGCGCCATCCCCTGGGCCGGGTCCACCCCCTTGTGCCGGACCCAGTACACCAACAGCAGCGCCGCGCAGATCCACGCAATGTAATGTCCCAAAAACATGCCGGCCGCCGAGGCCCACCCGTAGGACGGCTTCCGCGCAAACCGCAGAACCGACAGGTCCGACATGCCGATGTGCATCGCCGCGTTGCAAAACCAGGCGAAAAACACCACGCCCCAGAAGCCGATCCGGCTTTCGTGGCCGGCCGGGGGCGTCAGCAACTCCACCAGATTCAGGCTCCCCAGCTTGCCCAACATCACCAGCCCGCAGGCCACGAACACCAAAAACATCCAGGGCGCCGCCAGATGCCCCACCCGCGCCACAAAACCGTAACCCCGAATCGCCACAAACGTCATCGCCGCGCCCAAGGCCAGCACCGTCACGCACCACGCCACATTCGTGGGCATCGTGTCCTGAAACGTGGGCATCCGCACGTTTTCGAAGGGAACCCCGACGGCCGTGGCCGACACCGTCACCATCGCGCCGGCTAGGAAACAAAACAGAATCCCGTTGGCGAGATTGTACAGCACCACCAGCTTGCGCCCGCAGATGCGCTCCAGCTGATAGTACAGCGTCAGCCGGTAACGGGTCGCGATCGGCGCCGTCACATACCGCCAGCTCAGCACCGCCAGCAAATTCCCCACCAGCAGCCCGGCCAGCAGATCGAACGCACTCACCCCCCACGCCACAAACAACGGGCCGATCATGAATTCCGTGCCGGCCGTGTGTTCGCCCGCGTACATCCCCCAAAAGGCCGTCGGCCCCTTCAACGCAGACTCCGGCACCGGTTCTCGTTCGTACTCGTCCCCCGGATGCGAGGCCGGGGCGGTGCTTGGCGCTTTCGCTTCGCTCATGGTTGGCAAAAAAGTGTCCGGATCGCAGTCCCGTTCAGCTGCACCCGCACTCGCGCATGTTCGGGCGCGCAGCATAACGGAGCACCGAGAGATTGACCAGCCCGGAAAACGCAGCCGTCGTTCCCGGACACGGTCCCGACCTGGCAAACCCACGCAGAGGGCCCTCCTGCCACCCCGAATCGTGCAGTCAGACCCGCCGGCTCCCATGACCCGCGCCCTCGGCCCGGCGCAGCCGTCCCCGACAGAACTCGTCCTCGCGCCCGGGACCCGCCCGGCTGCCCACCTGCCGACTCCAGCCATGCCGACGGTTGCCAAGCCCCCGGCCCCGGCCTACGATGCTCCGGACACCTGCGGCCGGCGGGGTCGCCGCGTCTCATGGCGGAATACAAGGTCACATTCGAGGTCTTCGAGGGCCCGCTCGATCTCCTCCTTTACCTCATCAAAAAGGAGGAGGTGGACATTTACGAGGTCAACCTCACCCGTCTGGCCACTCAGTTCCTCGAGTACCTCGATTTAATGCGGGAACTCGATCTCGATGTGGCCGGCGAGTTCATCGTCATGGCGGCCACCCTGATCTACATCAAAAGCCGCGAACTGCTCCCGGTGGATCAGCAAACCACCCTGGAGGACGAAGAGGAAGGGCCCGATCCTCGTTGGGAACTCATCCGCCAGCTCGTCGAATACAAAAAATTCAAAGATGCCGCCGCTCAACTCCAGGACCTCGAGCACCGACAGGAAAGGGTTTATCCCCGCAGACCTGCGCCCGTGGAAATTGCTCCCGCTCCCGTGCCGCCCGCTGCCCGCGCTTCGTTGTTCGACCTGCTTGCCGCGCTCCAGCAGGTTCTCAAGCGACTGGCTGAACGGCCGCAAGCCGAGGAAATTGTCGACGACCCCTGGACTGTCGCCGGTCAGATGCAACACATCCTCGCCGTGTTGACCCAACGTCCCCGGATCACCTTCAGCGAATTGTTCCAGCCCATGGCCCATCGCTCGCAGATCGTCGCCACCTTCCTGGCTCTGCTGGAACTCATCCGACTTCAACAGGTCGCCGCGATGCAGTCGGAGGCCTTCGGCGAAATCGAGCTGGTCCGACGCCAGCCGGACCCTGACCTGGGCGCCCCATCCCGCGTCATCCCTGATTCCCCCCTGCAAGAGCCGAGCCCGGCGCCGGCGCCCGTCACGCCCTCGGAAAATCCGCCCTGTCCAAGAGCGGAACCCTCTTCAACTTCTGCTTGAGCATGGAACTGAGATCGATCTTGGAAGCGCTGCTTTTTGTGTCCCAAAAGGCGCTGTCCCCGCGCGAAATCAAAGAGGTCCTCGCTCAAACGGCCGCCGCGGAGGATGCGCCCCCGGAGGCCCGCCCCTGGCGCAAAGTCTCGGAGGGCGACATCGAGGCGGAGTTGAACGCTCTGGCCACCCAATACGAGCAGGCCGGACACAGCTACGGCCTCGTTTGCGTGGCGGGGGCATGGCAGTTTGTCTCCAAGCCCGAGTTCGCTCCCTGGATCCGCACCCTGGTTGGCGTCAAAGCGCGGCCCCCGCGCCTGTCCCAGCCCGCCCTCGAGACCCTGGCCATCATCGCCTACCGCCAGCCGGTCACCCGGGCAGAAATCGAACAAATCCGCGGCGTCAACGTGGACGGCGTGATGCAAACCCTCCTCGAGCGTGGCCTCATCCAGGAACTGGGTCGCGCTGAAACCGTCGGGCGGCCCATGACCTACGGCACCACGGACCTGTTCCTCGAGTACTTCGGCCTGCGGAGCCTGGAAGACCTCCCCGCGGCCGATGAACTCCGCCGATGGACGCCCCCCGCACCGGTTGCGGCGGGTTCGGAAAGCGCCCCGGCCGCTTCGAACACGGAGACGAGTTCCTCCATGGCGGATGCCCGGCCGGCCTCAGAAGCTGCCGCCCCAGAGTCCTCCGCCTCCGGAACCGAGGGCCCATCCCCGCAGCTGTTGTCCCCCCACACCTCTCCACTTTCTGAGTCCACCTCTGCAGCGGCGTCAGACTCCATGGTGGCTCCGTCTGACCCGCCCCGATCCTGACCGGTCAGCCTGGCGATAGCCTCCTTGGCGTTGAGCCGGTCCGTAGCCGCCGCCGTAAAGCGGCGGACCGGGGATCCAGAATGCGAACCAACGCTCACCATGGATCTCCACCGCATGAGCACAGCGGATGACGAGCTGATCCGCCGGCTCCCGTCGGCGGCTAGGAATGTTGAATGTCCTGTAGCCGCCGCAAGGCGGCGGGCGCAGGATCCATCCCAACCGTCTCTCGGGATTCGTAGCCACTGCGGGAACGCGGTGAACCTGGGCTGAACCGCCGCCAGAAGTCCTTTAGTAGCCGCCGCGGGAACGCGGCGGACGATTTCGCGGATGAGCTTTCTTGCGGGCCCGCATCGACAGCCACGGATCGGGAGTCGGTAGCTGCCGCCATTAACGCAGCGGAACCAAAATCCGAGTCCAAACCATGGGTCCGCACAGCAGCCACCGGGCGATGCGGCAGACCATGCGCCGAAAGAAGCCCTGCCGTTCCCCAGAGCACCGGCCCAGGCCGGTGATTGAAAGAAGGGTTTCCGATGTGGAATACCTTTCCCCGGCTGCCAGAGGGCCAACCCCTTGCCGGTTCCTGTCCACGGCCCGGGCTCGGGCCTCCTCTTCAGGTGGCCCGCCCCGCCGCCTCCGGCGGGGTCGCTTCCTCTGCGGGCGGAAGGGCAGGTGGGCGGAACAACAACGCCAGGGCCCCGGCTGCCAGCACGGAAATCACCGTCGGAACCAGAAACATCGCCCGATAATCCGTCAGACCGTCCCGGGTAAAGACCTCCTGCCGCAACCACGGACAGACAAAATTCGCCGCAATGTTGCCAAAGCCGAAGATCATCATGTTGAACAACCCCTGCGCACTGGCCCGACTGTCTTTCGGGAAATACGCGTCGACAAAGATGTACACGGTGGCGAAGAAGAAGGCATAGCAGATCCCGTGCAACATCTGCACCAGGATGATGAACACCTGGTTCTGCGGGAAGAAAGCGTACACGGCAAAGCGGGCCGTATGCCCCAGAATCCCCAGCACCATGGTGGTGCGCCAGCCCAGCCGTTTCAGCGTCACGCCCAGGATGAGCATGGTCAGGATCTCCATGACCTGACCGATGCTCATCACCGGCATGATCCAGTTGCCCGGAATTCCCGGCCCGCCCTGTTGCGGCTCGGTGGCCAGGAACAAACCGGTCCAGTTGAAATACGCGTACAACAGAAACGCGTCCACAAAAGTCACCAGCCAAAGCACCAGCACGTAGGGCTTGCGCAGCAGGCGCATTGCCTTGAGCCACGCCAGGCGGTCCGCGGTTTCGGCCGCCTTTTTCGGGGGCGTGTGGGGCAGGGTCAGGCTGTAAGCGGCCAACACCAGGGAGGTCACTCCCGCCACGATGAACGTGGAACGAATGGCCTGGAACAGCTCGGGCCCCGTCAAGCCGTGACCGAGCACCGTGCTCAACCACTCGATCCACCCCTTCGGCTGCGCCGCGCGCACCGCCTCCCAGTCCACCAGAATGAACGTAAATGGCCAGGCGGCCAGCACCCATCCGATCGTTCCCCCCATGCGGACCGGACCGAACTCGCGCTGCGGATCCTTGATGTGCGCAAAGGCAATCGAGTTGCAGATCGAAATCGTGGGCACATAGAGGAGACAGTGGACCAGCATCAGCAGGAAGAACGGCCAGAAGGATTTCGTGAACGCCAACCCCAGCATGGCCAGCCCGCCCACCAGATGACTGAAGGCCAGGAACCGTTCCGCGGCAAAGTTGCGGTCGGCAAACTGGTTGCTGAAAAACATCCCCACGATCGCCGCCAGCGGAAACGCGTTCAGGATCCAGGACTGTTGCAACGGACTGAATCCAAGGCTGGGCAGATAGGAGTAAATCAGGGGCAACCATGCACCCCAAATGGCAAACTCCAGAACCATCATGCCGAAGAGCTTGAGGCGGACGGGACTGCTCATAAGCGCGGCCAGCTTAGGCTGTCGCTCGGGCACGGAGCAAGCTCCGGCCCGTCCCCGCTTGCATCTCTCCCGCCGCATCCATGCTGGTTAGCCGGATCCGGCGGCACCGAACCACGGGACAGCGCCACCTCCGCGCCCAGCTCCGGTCCAAGGACCGAAATCCCAGCGCGGATCTCGGGCCACTCCGACTTCAGCGAAAGGGACGCCTGCCGAGCAGCGTCAAAGATCGCCCGTGGCCCTCGCAAAAACCATCGGAGACGACGGTGCACCGGCCAACCGGAACCGACGCTTGGGGGAGGCCGGACGCCTCGATTTCGCCCCCGGTGCAAAACAGATTGAAGCCCCCCGGCCCGAACCGGCATGTTGGAGCCCGCCGCAAGGGCGGCAGAGACTCATTTCACAACCATGAGCGTGCTGAACCTCAAACCGGCAAACGCGTGCACATACGACCTGGTGGCACTGGGCGAGATCATGCTCAGACTGGACCCCGGCGAGGGCCGGATCCGCACCGCACGGTGGTTCCGCGTCTGGGAGGGGGGCGGCGAATACAACGTGGCCCGCGGACTGCGCCGCTGTTTCGGCCTGCGCACCGCCGTGTGCACCGCGTTCGTGGACAATGAAGTGGGCCGCCTGCTCGAGGACTTTGTGCTGCAAGGGGGCGTCAGCACACAGTTCATCTTGTGGCGGCCGTTCGACGGCGTGGGCCGGGCCGCCCGCAACGGTCTCAACTTCACCGAACGCGGCTTCGGCGTCCGCGCCGCCCTGGGGGTGTCCGACCGCGGCCATTCCGCCGCCAGCCAGTTGCGGCCCGGCGACTTCGATTGGGACGACATCTTCGGACGCATTGGCGTCCGCTGGTTCCACACCGGCGGCATCTTTGCCGGGTTGAGCGAGAGCACCGCCGCGCTCACCCTGGAAGCGGTGCGGAAGGCGCGCGAGCACGGGGTCGTGGTCAGCTACGACCTCAATTACCGGCCCAGCCTGTGGAAGGCGGTCGGGGGCCAGGCCCGCGCCCGCGAGGTCAATCGGGAAATCGCCCGTTACGTGGACGTCATGCTGGGCAACGAGGAAGACTTCACCGCCTGTCTCGGCTTCGAGGTGGAGGGTGCGGACGCCGAGCTGCTTCACCTGGACGTCACCGCGTTCCGGCGAATGATTGAACGCGTCGTTCGCGAGTATCCCAACTTCAAGGCCGTGGCCACCACTCTCCGCGCCGCCAAAACCGCCACCCGCAACGATTGGGGCGCCATCGCCTGGGTCAACGGACGCTTCTACCAGAGCCGGCCGTACCCCGATCTGGAGATCCTCGACCGGGTCGGTGGCGGCGACAGTTTCGCCTCCGGCTTCATCTACGGACTGATGACCTCGGACGATCCCCAGCGGGCGGTCGAATACGGGGCCGCCCACGGTGCGCTGGCCATGACCACCCCCGGCGACACCTCCATGGCCTCGCTGGCCGAGGTGGAAAAGCTGGTGGCCGGCGGCAGCGCCCGCGTCCAGCGCTGAGGGCTTCCGTCCCCCGAGCGGTGGGTCGCGCGGACCGAACCGGAGCGCCAACGCCGGTCGTTTCCCCGCGTCCCAGCCGGCCCCGCATGCCCGGCTGGTTGGCCGCGGCCCACGAAGAGTTGCCTCCCCTTCCACGGCCTGTCAGTCTGACCTCGACAGGGGCCGGCTGAGCCGGCCGTGACCGCATCAACCATCACGCCACGACACCGCCAACGACCATGAAACCGCCACGTTTCCTCGAGCTCGCTCTGACGGGCCTGGTCTTCCTCCAAACCGCCTCTGCTGCCGAACCGCCCTTCAATGGCATCGGCGTGCATCTGGGCAACCTCTTCCGTCTCTCTCATGCCCAATCCCGGTCCATCAGCCCGGAGAATTTCACCGGGGAAAAAGGCAGGGGCGGCATGTCCATCGACGGCCCCGCCCGCGACGCCGCCCGCGATTTGGGCCAGGGATGGAAGATCTCCCCCTACGTTCGGCTGGCGCCCGGGACCAACTTTGTCCTGGCCGACATCCAGGGTCCGGGTTGCATCCAGCACATCTGGCTGACGCCGGCGCCGCTGGATCGAACTCGTTTCATGATCCTGCGCTTTTACTGGGACGACGAACCCGAACCTTCCGTGGAAGTGCCGTTGGGCGATTTCTTCGCCTGCGGGTGGGCACGCTACTGCCAGATCAATTCCCTGGCCGTGTGCGTCAACCCGGGCAGCGCATTCAATTGCTACTGGCCCATGCCCTTCCGGAAACGCGCCCGGGTCATGCTGGAAAACCTCAACGACGGCCCCATCACCATCTATTATCAGATCGACTATGTGCTGACCGACGTCCCTGAAGACGCCGCCTATTTCCATGCCCAATTCCGGCGCGAAGATCCCCTGAAGGAACCGGGCATTTACACCATCCTCGACGGGGTCGAAGGCCGGGGCCATTACGTCGGCACCTACCTCGCTTGGGAAGTGCACAGCACCGGCTGGTGGGGCGAGGGGGAGGTAAAATTCTACATCGACGGCGACCGGGATTTCCCCACCATCTGCGGTACCGGCACCGAGGATTATTTCTGCGGCTCGTACAACTTCGACACCGTCGGGCCGGACGGAAAACGCCGGTACACCGAGTTCTCAGGGCCCTACACGGGCCTGCCGCAGGTAATCCGGCCCGATGGCCTGTACGACTCCCAACAGCGGTTCGGGCTGTACCGCTGGCACATCCCGGATCCCATCCGATTCCAGAAGGATCTCCGCGTCACCATCCAGGCCCTGGGATGGCGGTCCGGAGGCCGTTATCTCAAGTTGCGCGACGACATTGCCTCGGTTGCCTACTGGTACCAAACCGAGCCGCACAAACCCTTCCCCAGGCTGCCCTCCCGGGACGATTTGGAATTGAAGTGACCCGTGCCCGCCCACGCGGGGCCGTGCGCCCGGGCCAATCGGGGGCCGGGCTGCGCCTCAGGGAGCCGCCCCGCAGGCGCACGCCTCCCGATACACCTCCACGTAAGCGGCGGCCGTCCGATCCCAGCTGAAGTCGGCGTTCATCCCGTTGCGCTGATAGCGTCGCAACAGATCCGGATGCTGATACAGGACCAGGGCCTTGCGAATGGCATGGGCCAGGGCGGCGGCACTGTATTCGTGGAATTTGATGCCATTGGCTCGCGCCACCGATTCCCGCGCATCAATCACGCTGTCGTCCAGCCCCCCCACGGCCCGCACGATCGGTACCGTGCCGTAGCGGAGGCTGTACATCTGGTTCAACCCGCAGGGCTCGAAGCGCGACGCCATCAGATAAAAATCACAACCCGCCTCGATCCGGTGCGCCAGGCCGGCATCGAATCCGATGCGCACGGCCACCCGGTCGGGATAACGCGCCTGCAAGCGCCGCAGCGCCTCGGCATACCCCGGGTCCCCGCTCCCCAACAACACAAACCGCATGGGCGCCGCCAGCATCTCGTGCAGGGCCGGCAGTAAAATGTCCAGCCCCTTCTGCTCCGCCAGGCGCGTCACCGACCCGAACAACGGCAGCGGCGGCTCCACCGGCAATCCCATTTCGCGCAACAGCGCCGCCTTCACCACCGCCTTGCCGCTCAGATCCCGCACCGAGTACGAGGCCGGCAGATGCGGATTCCGTTCCGTGTTCCATTCCTCGTAATCCACCCCGTTGAGGATCCCCCGCAGATGCGCCTGCCGCCGGCGCAGCAACCAGGCCAATCCCTCGCCAAATTCCTCCGTCAAAATCTCGCGGGCATAGCGCGGACTCACCGTGGTCAGACGATCCGCCGTGGCGATACCGGCCTTCAGGCAATTCAATTGACCATACGCCTCGGCGCAATCCGCCCGGAAATAGTCCCAGGGCAGATTCGTCAACGCATAAGTCGCCCCGGGGAAAATGCCCTGGTAGGCCAGGTTGTGAATCGTCAGACAGGTGCGCGGCGCCGTGGCCCAACCTTCCCGCGTGCGCAGGTGCATCAGCAACAACGGGACCAGGGCCGTCTGCCAGTCGTGCACATGCACCACCTCGGGTTGCCACGGGAGGTAGCGCGCCAGATGCACCACGCATTTGCAGAAAAAGATGAACCGCTCGGCGTTGTCCGCGTAATCCACGCCGTTCTCGTTGTACAGCCCCTCCCGGTCGAAATACGCGCCGTGCCCGATGAAGTACACCGTCAGGCCGGGCTGCGGCTCGTGCACCCACAGCTCCGCGTCCACGCGGCGATCGCCCAGGGGCAGATCGAAGCGCCAGTCGCGCCGTTGCAGGTCCGGGAAACGCTCGCGCACGCCGCGAAACAACGGCTTCACGATGCCGACCCGGTGACCGGCTCGGGCCAGCGCCCGGCCCAGTGCCCCGGTCATGTCCGCCAGCCCGCCCGTCTTGGAGTAGGGATGCACCTCGCTGCTGGCCAGCAGCAGCCGCAACGGAGTGGATGCGGAAGCGCGGGGCTCGCTCACGGGACAATCTGTTCCTCCTGAAAAAACGGCTGCAACGCCGCCGGGATCCGCACGCTGCCGTCCGCCTGCTGATAGGTCTCCACCAGCGCCACAAACAACCGCGCCAGCGCCGTGCCACTGCCGTTCAAGACATGAGGATGCCGATTCTGCCCCTGCGCATCCTTGTAACGAAGCCGCATCCGACGGGCCTGAAAATCCTCGCAGTTGGACACACTGGAGACCTCCAGATAAGCCCCTTGCCCGGGGGCCCACACCTCCAGGTCATAGGTTTTGGCGCTCGCAAAGCCCAGATCCCCCGTGCACAACAGCACCACTCGATAATGCAAGCCCAGCGCCTGCAACACCCGCTCCGCATGCCGCACCATCTCCTCGTGCGCCTCATAGCCGCGCTCCGGGGCCACGATTTGAATCAGCTCCACCTTGTCGAACTGGTGCATCCGAATGAGCCCCCGCGTGCCCACGCCCGCAGCGCCCGCCTCACCCCGAAAACAGGGCGTGTAGGCACAGTAACGCAGGGGCAGATCGCTCTCCCGCAAAATCTCCTCCCGATGCAGATTGGCCACCACCGTCTCCGCCGTGGGGATCAGATACAGTTTCCCCAGCTGCGCCGGGTCGTCCCCTTCGGCCACCCCGTAGTACTGATCCTTGAACTTCGGAAACTGGCCCACGCCCTCCAGACAGGCCGGCCCCACCATCAACGGCGGCCACACCTCCGTGTATCCATGCTCCCGCGTATGAAGCTCCAGCATGAACTGAATCAGCGCCCGCTCCAGGCGCGCGCCCCGGCCCGTGTAAAGCGCAAAGCCACTGCCGGAGACCTTGGCCGCCCGCGCAAAATCCACCAACCCCAACCGCTCGCACAGCTCCACATGCGTCCGGGGCGCGAATCCAAACGTCGGACGGTCGCCAAAGGTCCGCACCACCGGGTTGTCCGCCGAGGATCGCCCCATTGGCACACTTGCATGCGGGAGGTTCGGCATCCGCAACAACAGCGCGTCCCGGGCACTGTCCACCTCCGCCACCGCGCGATCCAGTTCGGCTATCCGATCGCCCAGCGCGCGGGTCTCCTGTTTCCGCGCCTCCGCCTCGGCCGTCTTTTGCTCGGCCAACAGTCGCCCAATCTCCTTGGAGACGCGATTGCGCTGGGCCTTCAGCGATTCCACCTCGGCCAACAGCTTGCGCCGACGCTCATCCAGCGCCAGCAACTCATCCACCAGGGCTTCATCGCCCCCGCCCCGCGTGGCCAGCCGTTGACGCACAAAATCCGGTGCCTCTCGAATCAGCTTGATGTCGAGCACATGCGCATTATAGGAAGGCCCACCCGAGCGGCAAGGAACCTCCCGCCGACGCGCTCAACGTCCGGCCCCGCGCGTCACCACGGGGACCTTGTGCCACCGGCCGTTCTCCCAGTACACCACCCCTTCGGAGGTCGTCCGGCGCGCCGGGATGCCCACCGAACGCAGACCCGCCACACACAACAGTTCAAACCCGCGGGCCGTTGCCCAGCCCAGGGACCACATGCGCCGCAGATCGCTATCTTCCCCCCACCAACCGGTGCCCACCTGGCTCCGGAGATACCCCACCACCACTCCCACAGCGCTCGAAATGGTCGGCTCCTTTCGCACCCGCGGATACAACCGCTCCCACAACCACCGCCGCCACTCCAACTCACCGTCGTCTTCATCGCTCAGCCGCGGGTCCAGTACCCAACGTTCTTCCACCTCCTTCGGCAAACCCCACGGCAGCAGCAAACGGTTGTATGCCACCAAATGCGCGTGTTCCCACGCCACACGCCACGGCCGGCCCCGCCAGTCCATCCGCCGCATCAACCGGTCCCAGTCTGCCCTCTCCTCGTCCGCGACCAACCGTTTCCGCGCCCACCCGGCCGTCCCTTCATCGGCGGGCGATTGCAGCAGCCCCCAATGCAGCCCGTGCCAGACCAGCGCAGCGAGAGCCAGCAACAGGGCCCCAACGCGTATCACCCGCAACGTCCGATTCAGCCCCGAGCCCTCCACGGCTCGACCCGCGCCCGGGGAAGGTCCGGATCGCGTCTTTTCTCGCTTCAGCCACACCCCCATGCCGATCGCCCATGCCAGGGACGGCAGCAACCCCATCCACCAAGGTCCGCGATCGACCGGCGCGGTCCACGACATCGCGTGGCGAGCGACCTCTCCGTATCCCCACAATCGCCAACACGCCTCGCCGGCGACCCGGAACAGGAGCCGATCTTGGTCCAACCCCACATGCGCAAGCGGCATCACATGCGTCACACCCACCCGGGCTCCCGTGCGGCGCAATTCTTCCTGCCCCTCCTCCAACGAAGACTCCGCGCGCCCCGGCGCCCAGCCGCCCCAAATCCATTCGCCAGATCCCAAACGGCTCCAGACATCGCCTTCTTTGTCCGAATCCCGAAACATCGCCAACATCGCCAGCAATCCCGACGTTGGCCCCGACTCGACGCACACCCAGGGATCCGCCAAGTCCTCCCTGGCAAGAAAACGCAGGACCGCCGCTGCCGCTCCGCCGTGGGCCACCCACACGGCGCGTCCCCCGCCACACTCCCCCCAACCCAACAACCACGCCTTCACCGCGGCCAGGCTCCGCATCGCCTCCGCTTCATCCCCGGCATTCAACGGGACTGCAACCACCCGCAAGCCCACTCCTGCCAACTGCACCGCGTGCGCTCCCCACGACGGCCACGACTGCCCCGGCTCCGGCGCGTAAATCACCCACGGCCCCTTCGGCCCCGCACCCCGGGGCTCGACCCACCAAATCTCCCGCCGCCTTCCCGCGTCGTCCCGGAGCCGCACCCTTTGTCTCTCGAATTCGTCGCCGCCTTTGGCCCAAACCCATAACCCGGCCCAGGCCAACCCAATCAAGCCCATCCACCACACACGCCAACCTGTCGGCAATCCCGGCGAACGGTTGCCTTCTTGCAACCATCCGAAAGCCGACGCCAACGCCAACAACGACCACACCCACGCCCCGGCGCCCACCGTTTCCAATCCCGGCCAAAAGCAGAATCCAGTGAGCAATACGGCCGCGCCCGCCAGCGCGGTCCCTGCCAAACGGCGACCTGCCTCCTGCTCCGCCTCAGTTCCCCACGGCCCGCGCTCGATTGGCCGTCCCAGGGTCCCCGCGGCCATTGCCAGCAAAACCAACCCCGGCCAGCCACATTGCACCACCAGCGACAGATAGGCGTTCTGTCCGATTGCCCCGAAATCCGCCGGTCCGTCCCTGCCATACCATGAACGGTGCACGGCCCCGGGCGAGATCCAACCCCAACCCCATCAAAAGACCGGCCTCGTTCGGATGTCCCCAAAACCCCGACCACCTTTCCACATCCCGATACCGAATCGGCGAACCCTCCGGAGACGTCCTTGTGCCCAGAAAAGCCAGCCAGCCCACCAGCAACCCCAACAGGTACAACCCGCGCCCCAACCGGGGCCGCTGCCACCCGCCCCCGACCCACCACCACATCCCCCAGCCCAATGCCGCGCCCGCCAGCCATGCCACATAACCCACGGCCCCTCCGGCCTCCCTGTAACTTCGGACATAACTCACCCCGCCCCAAAGCAGTGCCAGCGTCAGCCATAGCCAGCCATCTCGCCACCGGACTGCTTTTCTTGCCTGCATTCGCCACGCAATCACCCCAAAACCCGCGAGATACAAGGCCAGTGTGACGGAAATCATCCATTGCGTATGCGGGTCGGCGACCCAGGCCCACAGATCTCGAAAGTGCTCCGCCCCCGCCGGGCTGACCGCTCCCCGGCGGGCGAGGGGCTCGAACGTCAACGCCAACCCGACCGCCCCCGCCCAACCTGCCCCGGCCAAAATCCCCTGCCCGAGGCGCCCACCGGCCAAAGCCCCGCTCCTGCCCGTCACGTCAGAGTTACCTTCCCGCGTTCGAGGATCGACGCCCATGGTCATGCGCACGACCCGCCTGTTTCAACCGGTTGTGCCGAATGCAGGTATCCCGCGATGGTCGATTCCTTTGGCCTTCCCGCTCCCGAGATATCCAAAACTCGGCGAACTCTGACATCGAGCCCTGCGTAAACGGGCAGCCCGGCTTGTCAGTAACGGTGTTCCTCCCGGGATCGAGCGGCCCCGCCCGGCCGGCTCGGAATCCCGCTCCTTTGCCTTCCACCCCACCACAGCCTCCGGGAAAAGGCCGGCGCCCACAAGAGCGGGCGCGCTCGGAAACGAACTGATTCTGCGCCGTTCATGCTTCCGCTCGAGCCCCACTGCCCGCGTCCGGTCGTCCGCGAGCGCCCCGAGTTGAAAGGCCACGACGCACGGACTGCGCCACCGGCTTCCGGGCGGTTCTGCGACGGGCGCTGGCGACGGCGCCAGGTCCTCACCGCCCAAAGACAAAATCCAGAGTCCACAAGGCCCGCTCACGTAAACTGGCCCGGGCGCGGATCACATGACCTCCGTGCGGATGTACGTACCACTCCAAGGGCACACCTGCGCGACAAAATGCCACCTGCTGTCGCTGAAGTTGCGTGCCCAGCCCTTCCTCCTCGCCATAGGTGGCCAGAACCCGACGCGTCAGCCCGGCCCGCGGCCCCGGGAAAGCCACCGGGTTGAACAGCATGATCCCTCGATACCGAGCGGGATACATTTCCGCCAACGTGCTTACCACCGCCGTGCCGGCACTAAATCCAAACAGGTACACCCGATCCACATCCACCGACGGATGTTCCCGCATCAGTCTCTCCACGGCCAGGACGTGATTGGTATGGTCGTACACGGTTTCGATCCGGCTCTGGTCCCATCGATATTTTACCAGGACCACATAGGCACCGGCTTGCGCCAGGGCTTGTGCAGATACCGCATGGGCAATGGGCGTCCACTCGTAAGCCCCCAACCCGATGACGAGCGGATACTTCCGACCTCGCTGGTAACCCGCCGGCGGCAAAAGATCGAAGGACGCCCAATGACCGGCGCCCCGGGGTGCGCGCCCGGCCAACACCGGCTGCAGCGCCGGCAGATTCACCCCCGGCTCCAGCGGCCACCACACGCACGTCAGACGATCCGTCGCGGCTTCATACCGCCACAACCCCGGAGGTTCGTTCGAAAGCGACCCGTGCAGGAACAACACCCGACCCCCTTGCGCCGCGCACAGCCCGTACACCGCTTCCATCTCCAACACGCGGGTTGTGCCTCCCCACCAACCGGTGTGCACGACGGCACGAGGCCGGTTGTTGCGCACACTCCGATAGGCCCATCCCTCCGATCCCTGTAGCCAGCACCCGTCCAAAACCGATTCCTCGTCCACCAATACACGACTTTGCGCACCCCCGGATGCACGCGAACCCCGCACCGCCACCAACTGACTCACCGTCATGCGGTTGGTACGGTAGCTGTACGTCACCAGATACCAATCCCGGACCGGGTCATGATCCAACGCAGTAATCTGGCCACGGTCGTCCCTCCACACCGCCTGCCACCGTCCCGTGCCCAGATCGCCCTCCCACACCGACGTCCTGTCCGCCCACGCAATCCGATCCGGTCCGATCACCCGAAACGCGCGCACCTCGCCGGCGTGCACCGGCAAAAGCCATTCCTGCCCACCCCGCCCTGCGCCCGGCTCAAAGGAATGCTGCTGCAACCTCCCATCCGAGGTTACACACAGCCATCCGCGTCCCTCCATCCATTGCATCCCCACAGGTTTGCCACCGGGATTCATCGTCCGGACACGGCCTCGGTCGGCGTTCCACACCTCCATCAATCCGCCGATGCAGTAGGCCAGTTCCGGTCCGTTCGAGCGCCAGCCCAACAACTGGGTCAAATTGGCGTGGTATCGCCCATCCGGCGTTTCGGCCAGTGACCGGGATCGGCCGTCCCGCAGATCCACGACGGCGATCTCGATCCCGCGTTCCGTGGTACGGACCAGAGCCGCCCAGTTTCCGCTTTCATCCACCAGCGGCGGTTTTTGCAGGATACTCACATGCCCCAATGCCTCTGCGACCGCGATTGCCTTCCGCGGATAGGTGGCCCACACCCACAGCCGCCGTCCCGTCACCGCCAAACTGCACAGGACCACCAATGCCCCGAACACCGCCCACCGGCTCCCTGGACGGCCCATCTTCCGTCCCCGACACCCAAACGGGGCCTTAAAAACGCCGCACTTCATACTGTTCCCCGGGATTCCTTCGCAGGATTCTCCGCCGGATCATGCACCGCCGCAAGTCCGCCCCCACTTCACCAAGATCCCGCCTTCCCCCAGGTCTCGTTGCTTCCGGGCTCGTGTCGCTCTCTCGCCCCGGCGGAGCCACCCGACGTCCGTCGCCCCGCACAACTTTCCCCGGCAGTGTCCGATTTGGGACTCGGCCCGGTCTCAATTTCATTGCGGCTCGGAACGGCCCGGCCCCAGAAACCGCTGAGCGGAGAACCTCCTCAAGATGACAGCCGATCCTGAGATTTTCTGGTCGCGCGCTGCCAGGTGCGAGATACCCAAACCCCCAAGGGCACCAGGGCCAGTGCGCAAAAGATACCCAAGAGTACGGCGCGTCTGCTCCGGGAAACCTCAGGCGGGAGACTCCCCGCGTCGAATGACACCCCTCCGTGCCCACCTCGCCAGGTGTAAAACCGTGCGCGTTGGGCCGCCTCCTCCAAACTCGGCCACACCCCGTTGGTCACGTAATACTCTCCGTGCGCCACCCCCGGCCGCCCCTCCGCAAGTCGGTAGTCCACCACCCGCGCCACCCCTTCCATTCGTGGCGGGCCCACGTGAACAACCCGTTCGAGGAGGTTCGTGATAACTCCCTCAACTCTGCCTTTGAGCGCCGGGGAGCCCGAGGCCTGCGAAGCCTGATCCCACTCACGATACACCAACAGCTCGAATCGGCGAGGAATCCAAAGGCCATGGATCTGCGCCCAATCGCTCGCCCGGTACTCTCCCCCCAGGGCGCCGGGTCGAAGGAAGTCCAAAGGCCGATGTCTCTGTTCGGGACGCTGGCGGAACAGCTCCGGGTGAAAGGGTGCATTGCGCAGGCGTTCCTCACTCACCCGGAAGGCCATGCGAACCGGCAGGGGATAAGCGTCGTTGGTCAAAACGCCTTCCGCCTCATACGCATAGGCAGCCGGATCGCTGCCTGCCGCTCCAAATGGAGGGATCAGGTCCCGCAGGCTACGATCTTTGAAGTAGTGCCCCGAAGCCCACGCAAACCACACTGCGTGCGTCCAGGGATCGAAACCCCACCGGTCATGGACTGGGTGCACCGAGAACAACTGGAGCGGTGGGCGACGGCCATCCGACGGCAGCCTGGGCATTCCCACAGTTACAACGACCGAGGCCCCATCGGATCCATACTCCACGTAATCCGAGTGACGGAACCGACATCGGATAAACCAGCACACATTCGAGACCGCCACGGTAAAGTGCGCACTTCGCGAGGGTTCCCCGGTGTCCTCGAAAACTGAGCCGACCAGGTGCATCGTGGCCACTCCCTCGGCCTGAAACTGCACCTCGGCCGCGTCCGAAAAGCTCCCCGCCCAGCCGACGGCCATGGCGAAGATCCAAAGCCCCACCATCGCTCCTCGCGCCCTTGTTGAGCACGCGCACACATGACTTACCGCTGCCCGACGGAACTCCCGCCGCGCCAAAACCGGGCCTCCGGGACGCCACCCGCTCCGTGCTCTCATAAAACCAGATCACTCACAGCCTGTCGAAGCACGCTCCTGCGGGTAAAATCGCTTTTCCGCACCCATCGCCAGAAGGGGTCGCTGGACAAGACGAAGCCCCGTTCACGAACATGCTATGAATCTCGCGTTGCCCGAGGGGTAACCCTCTCGGGCCAAGTCCTCTCAGCTGCACCCATTGCTCGCTTGGGTGCGCTCGGTAACGGGCCACCAAGCGCCACACTGGCACCCTCCCTGAGCACCTACGCAGTTCGCTTTTTCCACCCAACTCCAGCACGGCCCCGCGGGCGGATCGCACGCAGAATCCCCCTCCACGCAGTCGTGGCATCCATCGAACACGAGCTGATAACACGAGCCGACGCAGTTGGACGGACAGCCCTTGAAAGTGTTGAGCCGCGCGACGCACTCCTCCTTGCCAGGAATCGCTACACTTTGGCCCACCAGAGTCAACAGTCCCATCAGGCCGCCCAGAATCAGGATCGGCCGTCCATCTTCGCAACAACCCTTTGGATCATGCGCATTGCCTCCTTTCCTTTGCGCGGTTCGTTTTACCCGAGGTCTCGCGAGGACATCCCTTCGACTTGCTCGCCTGGCGCGCAGTCCTTACCCGCTCCGTTCGAGCTCTCCGGGAGGAACATGAGCATCCATTCCCATGGACAGATCAAGATGACAGCCCGCTCCATCACATTGGCCCTCCGGCCCGGCGGGCCCAATGCCCCGCCGTCGTCATGCAGGCCGCATGTTTGGGCCTCAGAACTCTGCCTCCAGAGTCTCATTAGCGGGTATTGTTACTGCTCTTCTACTCCCGGCCGGCACCATCCGCAAGGGGCAAAATGAGGACAAAAGCGGAAGTGCAAAAAAGGCGACAACGTCCCGGGGCGTCAATGCGGGGTTTGGGCTGCGGCTCTCCGGCCTGGATGGATTTGCCGGACTTGCCAGCAGGCTTGACCGTGCCCGGTTACCCCCGGCAGGGACTCCGACAAGGTCCCGCCACCCGGCGAGCCCGCAACGCTCCGGCCAGCCATTGCACATCCACCCTACGCGGATGAATCCGGCCGCGCCAAACTGCTTGGACCGCCGCGCGAGGCCGGGCCGCCCGCAGGCGAACACCACCTTCCCTGGTCGGGGTTTTGCCAGAGCCGGGACCCCCGGACCTCTCGCTAACAGGCCGCCACCTTGCCCTATCGCGGACCCCCACCGGGTTGGGGACACAAAGAGGATGCCGGGCGCTTGTCAGGGCGACGGAACGTACCCCTCCGACCGAAATCACACTTCAGCTGGCAACCCGCGTCCGGTGTTGGCGCAGCTGTCCCTCGAGTCAGGCCGTCGAATACTTCCCGCCCTAAAAGGGCGGAACTCGGGGTGAGGATGCCCGCCCCTTGCAAGGCCCACGGAGTTACGCCCTTTCAGAGGGCGGTGGGTTTTGCAGACCGAATACCCGGTGTCTTGGCCCGGGCTCCCGAACTGAATGCGCCTGCGGCGCGGGGTTGAGCGCGCGCGATCTGTGGGCAGCGGCGGGCGCGATTCGTTTGTGAGTCCCGAACTCAGAGGTCCCCGCGGGATGCCATGGCCCCTCGGCTTTCCCGTGCCCGGGAGGCTCCCAATGCCCCCGCTTTCGCGATGTCCAAAAGCTGAAATGCGCCGGTGCCCCTTGTTCCTCGCCACGTTGGGCTTGACCATCCCCACCAGCAGCGCCACGAGCAATCTTGGGCTGCGCGACGTCCGGGAACGCCCCGGGTCTCCGCAGAGCGAAGGGATAACCCGCAGACCCTCCTGCCGTGGCGGCGGGACAGAGTCCGTTCGCAACAGCATACCGGGCACACGAGGTCCGGAAAAAGGCCCGGGAACCTGCTCGCGAGGAGGGGTCATGAGGAGGCAACGCCGGGTCGGAACGGCGCTGGTCGTGGCGAGCGCGGCCACTGGTCCATGGCTGTTGGCAGCCTCCCAATCCCTCGGGCAGGGCCGGGGTTCAGAGGTGACCCAGGATCCCCTTCTGCCCCTGTTGGAGGCTGTACGGTCCAAGCAGCTTCTGGAGGGCGGCCCCTTTTTGGTTGCTTGCCCGGGATGAACCGCCCTGGCCCGTGTTACCGCCGATGGGGCGAGACTTTGCGCTGCCCGTGTATGCGCTCCAGGATCCCGGACACTATGTTGTCGATGATCGGTCGGTCGATTATGCGGCCCTGGTGGAGCTGGACAAACTGCTGAGGGAGGCCGAGCAACGGCTCGGCCTCGTTCGCCCTTCGGACGTGGGCCCCGCCGTGCGGTTGCCGCGAAGCTCCATCGGAGGTTCGGGAAACGGGATCCAGCCTTGCGGAGGGCCGGGCGGTGAACGGGATCTCTGGCTGGAACTTGTGACTGTCACGAATCAGGCGGGCTGGTTCAGGATCCACACGCCCGAGGCCGGTGCCGCATACGATCTGTTCGCCACCACCAACCTGAGTCCCTTCGGGGCAGAATTGAACCTTACGAATTGGAGCTGGCTGCAGCGGACCTTGCCGTACCAGACCAACCTGCTTCTCACAAACCTGACCGCCCCGCGATTTATTTTCGGCTTGCCCGGACCAATGATTTCGACGGTGGGGGCCTGTCGGATGCCTTCGAGCAGCGGATGACCCACACGGACCCGGAGGATCCGGCGGATGACCGGATCGGTCCCGGGGTGGGGATCGTGGTGGTGGATTCTGTGACGACCGAACAGCCGGCGAACCGGACCGCCCGGTGGCGGGTGTGGCTGCAGGGCGGTTACCTGGGCCAGCCCCTGATCGCGGCCTGTCGGCTGAGCGGCTCAGCCCGCTTGGGGACCGACTTTCAGCTGGCGCCGGCCACGCCCAATCCCACGGAGGTAGGGGTCACGCTGCCGCCGGGTCAGCCGGCTGTGGAGATCGCCCTCGACACGGTCCAGGATCTCGAACCGGAGTGGACGGAAACCGTCACCCTGACCCTGACGACCAACGCCAGTCCTTGCGAGATCGAGCCCGGCCAGTCCTCTGCCACCGTGTGGATTCTGGGGCCCTACACCAAAACGTTCATCACGGTGGCCGACTTCAACCACGGCGTGCGGATTGGCTTGCTGGCGGCTCAGGGGTTAGGAGACGGGCAACTGCAGTTCCAGTCCCAACTTCCCTCTCAATTCCCGTTCCTTGCGGTGGCGTGCTCAGGTCAGGGTACCCTCGTTCGGATCAACACCACCAACGGACAGGTCGTGGGCGAGTATCTCACCGCTCCGGCAGGGCTGCCGCATCCGCCGGATCCCTCTCGCACAACCGTGGATCAGTTCGGTAACATTTGCGTGGCCAACCGAAGAGACACGCTGGAGATCCGGGGTAGAGGGTACGGCTCCATGACCCGGATCGGGCTGACCCTCGGCGGCAGTCGATTCTCCAAAAGCAACGGCGCGTTCTATCCCGACCCCGACGGGCTCTACATCGCGCTCTCCAATGCAGGGTACAACACCTGTCTCGACCGCGACGGCGACGGCTTCACATACACCTCGCAGGGGTTGGCCGACATTTTGCCCTGGACCAACCGTCGGGACCCGGCCACGGGTGTGGATTCGGCCGGTGGCGTGTCGAGTGCCGAGGACGAAGCGATTACCGCGTACGTCCGCGTGCCTTGTGTCGGTACCAGGACTGTGGCCGTGGACAGGAGGAATGAGATTTGGGTGGGCGGCTTTTAGCCTCCGAACCCCACCTGCAGGTCGACGGACTCATCCCCTCGTCATTGTGGGAAATGGTGGTGCATTCCGGGGCAGATGGCTACGGCGGCATGGTCGATGGTGCGGGAAACCCATGGTCCTCCGAGCGGGGCTGTAACATTCTTCTGCGCGTGCATTTGCCCGTAAGCCGTCCCCCGGAGGAAAGCCGGGACGGGGAGTGGTTGTCCGCCGAGGGCATCTGCAGGTATGGCATAACACTCGATCCCATCCGGCCTTACCTTTGGCAGCGTAGTGGCGGCAGCTACGTGTGCTGCTGGCACACCATCGGGACTCCGGTGACTTACAACCAGGGCCGGGTCCTGCCCCATGAGCACGGCGGCCCCAGTTCCCAGAGCCTGGTCGTCGATTCCCGGGGACATGTCTGGGTGGCCCACGGGCACCACGGCAACACCACTGTGGGACACTTGGCCCCCAAAACGGGGCGTTGATCAGTTTGGTCCCGCTCCGCTTGCCCGAGTCGCAGGCAGAGTACTTCTCCAACCGCGGCTTGTCCGGGGCCCCGGTTTCACCCGGGCTGAAGCGCACTTGATCTCCACTCGTGCGATGCGACGCCTCATCCGGGCCTGCCTCCGGATGGTTTCTCCGCGCGGTGGATCGATGACTTGCAGACACGCACCTGGGGCCTGCATACCATCGGGGTCGCCACCGACCCCGGAGCCGGCATCGAGTGGGCAGAAGAGATTTCTCCCTGGAAAACGACGCTTGCGAATCAACGGCGGCACGGATGCCTTTGGAGAGTTGGGCCCTTTCCGGGAGCCTGCGCAGCGCCCTTGAAAAAGCCGTCCGGAATTCATTGCCCAACCGGGCTGAGGCGGCTCGGCACCCGGGATGGGTGTGGCCGCTTGTGACCAGCCAGATAGACTTGGACAGGAACCGATGATGCCGGAACAGCGATGGCCGCAAGCTGCCTAACATTGGCGATGGATTTTATGCACAGAAGCCTGGGCGGTGGGCTTGATGATCATTTCGTCGATGCACACGTGGGGCGGGCGGCTGGCGATCCAGACCATGGCCTCGGCCACGTCTTCGGCGGTGAGCGGCTGAAGCCCTTCGTACACTTTTCGGGCGCGCTCGGCGTCGCCCTTGAACCTCACCAGGGAGAACTCGGTCTCGGCCATTCCGGGATCGAGGGAGCACACCCGAAGTCCGGTGCCGCAGAGCTCCAAACGCAGTGCCCGTGTAATCTGTCGTTCCCCGGCCTTGGCGGCGCAATAGGCGGCGCCGCCCTCGTAGGCTTCGTGACCGGCAACCGACCCGATGTTGAGGATCACCCCACCCGGATGGCCGAGCATCAGGGGCAGGGCCGCCCGCGTGACCCGGAGCAGACCCAGGACATTGGTTTGGAGCATGGTCTCCCAGTCGCTGTCCTTGCCCTCGGCGACGGGATCCAGGCCGAGGGCGCCGCCGGCATTGTTGATGAGCACATGGAGGGGCTCGGGGTGGGCGCGACCCGCGCCGAGGCGGTCGCGCACCCACGCGAAGAAGGCCTCCACGCTGTCTGTTTTGGTGACATCGAGGACGTGGGCGTGGGCCTCCGGGGCACCCGCGGCCCGTGCTTCCGCTGCGACCTGCTCCAGTCGTTGCAGGCGCCGGGCTCCCAGCAGGAGTCGCGCACCCACGGCGCCGAAGGCACGCGCTGCGGCTGCGCCGAACCCGCTCGAGGCGCCCGTGATCAACACCCACTGCCCGCGCAATCGGTCCTGCATGCGGCCGTTGTACGGAAAGCGAGCCTGTCCGGCAACCCGGGAGAAAGAGTTTCAGTGACCGATTCTCTCGACGGCAGCTTTTTCGTGCCGGCCAGCGCACGCGGGCTCCGATCGAAGCACCCTGAAATCCGGAATCGATGAGTAGAAACCGGTGCAGCAGGTGGCTCTGATCGAAGTCCGCTTCCGGGAGGTTCAAGGGAACCGCCGCTTCGAAAAGTGGCACGGGCTTTCCTCTTCAAGCTCGCGGAACCGTCGGGCTTCCGCCGGGTTACCTGACCCGGCCTTCGGTTCTGGCGAGCCTCGGTGCCCATGCCCGCAGGGATGGCCTGATCTCCGCGATCGTGAGCGCCCTGCGTCCTCGTGCGTCCCCGAGTCCGGTCGATGTTCAACCGCGGGGTCGCTTGCGCCGACACACCCGCGGGGCGCCATCGATTTCCCCGGCCAGGTTGCTCTGTTGCGCTGGCAGCAGACCCCGGGGCTGCTACTCGAAACGGTGCTGGGTTGGTGGCTTCGGCCCGACCGGACTTACCGAGTAACGTCGTGAGCCCCGGGAGTTTTGCTCGGGGGATCCGTTCGACCCCCACGGTCTGGACCGGGGTCGCCGCGGATTTCCAACACTGAGTCCGAAGGTCCGCGGCCCGCCGTATTGAAACTCCACGAGCCTTACGGGGAATTGCCTCCGTGCTCACTCCACCAATCGGGCCCGATAGTACCGCGGGCTGACCCGGCTGGCCACAGGGTCGTAAAAGAGTGAACCCGTCTCGGACGTTTGGAGACGGCCAATCTCCGTCCAATCAAGCAGGTTCGTGGAGGCTTCCACGGCGTACCACCGCCCCGGTTCTCCCCACAAGACGCCCACGAATTCCCCTTCTTCTGACCAGCCCAGAGCCTCGAGGCGCGGCGGTTCCACCACTTGGAGACGGGCCGGATCGCTGCGAACGGCGCCCACGGCATTGCGGACTTCCACGGTGTAATCGCCGGCGTGGGCATGGCGTACAGGATCGATCACCAGCAGGGGGGCAGTGGCACCTTCGATGGGTTCGCTCCCGAAGTACCACTGGTACATGAGCGGGGGATCTCCGGTCGCAGCCACACGGAATTCGAACCGTGTGCCGGGCACTGCGAATCCGCCGGAGGGAGGCAGCGTGATGACGGGTGGGGCCTGCACCGTTAATTGGGCCACGGCGCTGGTGCTGCCGGCCGCGTTCGTGATCAGCACGCGGTAAATGCCCGCATGGAGGGGAGCCGCAGCCGAAATCCGGAGCGTGGCCGATGTCTCCCCCGGCAAATCCAGGCCGTTGTGTTGCCATTGATACGACAAGGGCATGGTGCCGGTGGCCAGGACCGTGAAGAGGACTTCGTCGCCGACTTTCACGATTTGGTTGGTGGGGGCGGCCACGATTTGCGGCGGCACCCAGACAACGAGTTCGGCGGGCGGGCTGAGCACGAAGCCGAAGTCGTTGGCCACGCGGACCCGATAGGACCCGGCTGCGTTGGTGGATGGAATCGCGAGGACGAGGATTTGATTGGTGGCGTTGGGCAGGGGCTGGTTGTTGTGGAGCCACTGGTATCGCAGGGGCGGTGTGCCGCTTGCTTCCACGGTGAATTCAACCGTCTCACCCAGCACAGCAGTTCGGGATTGCGGGGGCGTCAGGATGATGGGCGGGTCACCGGCAGCGGGGTCGTTCGTCCGGCCCGGGGTGGGAGCTTCGGCTTTCCAATGTGCCGGGTCATTGCCATAAAGGTCCGGTCGAATTCGTTGCAGGGAGGCACCGCCTCCGGCCGCTGCGGAGGGCCAGGGCGCGGTTGGTTGATACTGCACGCGGTCCACCGGGTAGTAGGGGACGAAGCCGGCGTCAGGGTGCGGCGGGGCCTGGGGAGTGTCGGGGCGCAACAACTCGAGAGGCTCGCCCTCGTTGGCCAGGCGGCCTGTATAAGGGCCCAGGATGGAGGTCGCGTTGGTGCCGTAGCGGGCCCGGAAAAGGCCCAGCATGCTGGCATTGGTTTGAGGATCAAAGGGGACCAGCACCACGTAACTTCCTGCCGGCATCACGAAATTCGGCGGGAATTCGTAACTGATCGCATTGGCCAGGCGCCAGCAGTTGCTCGGAAAGGCGGGGTCGTAGAGGGGCACGTTGGTGGAGGCCAGGTTATGGAGTTCGACAAACTCCAGCAGGCTGCTTTCGGCGGCGTTGGTGTCATCGAAGGGGTGATACATGATCTCGTTGATGACGACGGGACCGACGAGCGGCGGTGCATTCGAAGCTCCCTGGCCGGCACGGAACTGGGCGACATTCGTCGGCTGGAGCACGCCAAAGGTTGGATGGGTCAGCAGTGTGAAATCGAAACCCTGGCTGGTGGGGTGGATGCCCCAGGGGATACCGTTGGGGGCGGGACCGAAGGTGGCCGAGGCGCGATAGCCGGTCAACTCGCCCGAGGGCGTGGCCTGGAAAAGATGGACGGCATCGCCGCGGGCGGAGTTGAAGCTGAACCGGGGCGGAGCGTCCTGCTCGCCATCGGGCGATCCAAAATCCACCTGGTAGAACGCCCGATAGCCGCGGGCCGGCAGAATGGTACCGTCGGGAATGCGGTAGCGTTTCGGATCGCTTTCGCTGTCGCTGAGGAACCAGCCGCTCAGGTCCACCGGCGAATCGGTCGGGTTGTACAGCTCGACTGCATCTTCGTAGGGTGGGTCGGTGTGGGACAGCACCTCGTGGATGATGACGTTGGTAAGGAGCAGGTGGTTGGCGCTGTTGGGGGACGGGACTTCGAAGGCAACGAGGTTTGTGCCGCCATCGGGCAGGCGTCCCTGCGAAAGGCCGGCAGCCAGGAAGCCGAAATCCACGGCATCGACCAGTTGCAGGTCGGGGCTGTACAGACGAATGCTCTCGCCCATTCGGTCGAGGGCGAATGGCAGGTGATGGGGCCCGGCCCCAGGGTTCCCGTCGGCGTACAACCGGACCCAACGATGGCCACCAATGAAGCTCAGAGGGCCGAGGCGGGCGCGGGTGCGGAGGGGCAAAGCGGGTGAGTCTGTCAGGTACAGGCCGGTGAGACTGACCGGTAAGGAACTGGTATTGTAAAGCTCGATCCAGTCGGGCTGGCCCGGACTCGCGGTGCACCATTCATTGATCCGGAGGGCGCTGACCGGACCCAGGATGGCGGGAGGGGCGTTGGAGGCCACGGGTGTGACTGCGGACAACAGGGCCCAATCGACCTCGGTCCGTCCGATGGGCAGGTCCGGGACCTGGAAACCGTACTCGACGCGATCCAGCACCTGTCCGAGGGCGTTGAGCAAGAGGACCTCGCCGGCCTCTCCGTCCAGGTTGAATCCCGTGTTGTGGGCAGCCGCGGGTACCCTCGTGGCCGGGCGCGAGCCGTCGCACCAAACGACGAGATAGCCGCCCGGGGGCAGGCTCAGGCCCGGCGGAAAGGCCCAGCGATCTGCCTCCCTGGTGGAGCGGGCCAGTGCCAGACCGTCGAGGCTCGCCGTGCCGGGTCCCGGGTTATAGAGCTCGACAAAGTCTGCGTACTCGCCCCACGGGCTCAGGACGGCGCGGCTGTTGCGGGCCAGGATTTCGTTCAGGCGTGGTCCGGTCCAGGTGGCGAGATAGTTGGACGCGCCCGGGCTGGCGGTGCCGGGGAAACGGGTGACGGACGGGGAGCCATCCGGGTACCTTCCTTCCGAGATTCCCTCGGGTTGCGGACCGTACGTGAGGCGGTCAATCAGCTCGGCGCGGTCCGTGTACAAGGCGAGGGAATCCCCCTGGGCCGGCAGGGAGAAGCCGAGAAACTCGGGGCCGGCACCGGCGGCGGCCTGCAGCTGGACGAATCCGCCGGGCGCGACAAACGAGAGCGAACGAAGTTGGGTCAGGGCGTTGCTGGTGGCCACATAGAGGCCCTGCAAGCGGACGGGCAGGGAAGCGCGGTTGAACAATTCGATCCAGTCATTGGCGCCCGGCACCGGGTTGGCGAGCCACTCGTTGAGACACAGGTTCGTCTGCGAGGCCAGGGGGGCCGCCTGGTTGGGAGCCCCGGGGGTCGGCAGCGACAGCCGCCACTCCTGATCCACGCGGCTGAGTGTGTAATCGGTCAGTTGCAGGCCGAAGCTCACCGCATCCACGCGGTTGGTCGCAGCGTCATAGAGAAACAGGGAATCGCCACGGCGACTCAGGGCAAACCCCGAGTGCAAGCCCGGTGTGTTGGTCCGGTTGTCACACCACACCACCAGGTATCCGACCGGGGGGATCGTGGTGCCCTCGGGGAAAATGAATTTCCGTGGATTGCTGTCATCCGTCAGGCTCCAACCGCCGAGGTTCACAGGGAGGTGACTACGGTTGTAAAGCTCGACCCAGTCGGGTCGGTCGCCTTCATGGATCACACTGCCTCCGTTGTCGGCCATGATCTCGCTGATCTCCACGGCGGCGGCTGGACCGGGAAGCGTCGGGGGCAGGCCGGGGCTCCCGTACATGCGGGAGCTGGCCTGCCAGGAGGCGGGCGCACTGGGATCGCCGCGCGGGTCCACCATTTCGAGACTGGCACCGCCGCCATCGGCCGCCAGCGGCCAGCCGTCCTCGTCGTCGTAGGTCACCACCAACACGGGATTGCCGTTCCGATCGAGCAGGGTGATGCGCTCCCCTCCGTTGGAGAGGTTACCCCGGTAGTACCCGAACACCGGTACACCCGGGTAACGCGCAGCGAACGCCGCCGGGTTCGCGTTGTTGGCCAGAACCAGAATGCCCCCCGGCGGCAGCACGGTCCCCACGGGAAACACAAAGTCGATGCCGTCGAAGCTGAAACCGCTCAGGTCCACGGCCCGGGAGCCCTGGTTTTGCAATTCGACAAACTCATAAGCCTCGCCGCCCGGCGGGTTGTAATTGATTTCCGTGATGGCCAGGGGCAGCCCAAGTTCGGCAACCACGAAGGTCGCTTCGTTCAAAGCGCTCCAGGTGCCTCCGGCCAGGACCCGCGCCTTGATGGTGACGGTGCTCTGCAACGGAATCGGTCCACTGTACGGCTGAGCATCCGCGGCGATGGTCCCGGAGTAATAGACTCGGGGGTCCGTGCCGTTGGTGGTGTAATAGATGGTGCCCGTGCCCGGATTGTGCAGATACAGCCATGTGCCGCGGGCGACCGGTCCGCCCGCGGTGATCGTCCCCGAAATGCTGCCCAGCCGAAATTCCGGGGCGTCCACGCCTGGGTACAACCCCGCACTGCGCAGTTGGTTCAGGACGGTGCCGGGACGGTTGACGAAGTACGATGTGACCATCCGCTGGTTTTCGGGCAGCCAGTGGGTCTCGCGGGTGTAGAGAACGTAGGTGCCGTCCTGCCACGGATGCACATCGCGTCGGTAATCACCCCACCGACAGGACTCGGCCACAATGGGTTTGTAGAGGAGATTGGACCAGTAGAACCAGCGGGCCAGGTTGGCCTCGCGGGTCAGGGCGCCGCCCGGGGCGATCAGGTGCTTGTGGACGCGGTCGGCAAAGTCGAGTCGGTACTGGGGGTTGTCGCGCAGTTTGGTGTGCAGGCCGGCGGGGACGTCCGTGTTGGCGACCCGGTTGATATCCTCGTTCAGCAGAATGCATTCGCCGTCCCACGGGAAGAACTGGAACGTGCCCCCCGGACGCCGGGGCCGGACCGCGTGCCAGTTCTTGTTGAATCCCCAGTCCTGGTGGCCGACGAAGAAATGCAGCAGGACATAGTCGATGTACTGGGGCACGTCCAGGTATTGTTTCATCCGCTCGTAATTGGCGTTGTCGGTCAGGTTGGTGATCGCCAGCATGGCATTGTAGGCGGTGGCGGTGCCGGCGCGCAGGATGCCCTGGTCGTACGCGTCGTACTCGTCGTCGTCCCCGCCGTAATACGCGGCTCCGAAGTGCTTCGTGGGTTGCTCACTGAGATCATACACGCCCCAGTAGAGACCGTTGAGGAAGAGGTGGACGTAGCGGTTGTGGCTGGCGATCCGACCCATGTCGCGAAAGGCGTGCTTGATCCAGGCATCCCGGAATCGGGTGGCACGGCTTCGCTGATAGGCGCCGGCGCCGTTGTTGGGGCTGTCCGACCAGTGGCGCCAACTGGTGTTGAAGTCCGGCCGCAGGACCACGTCGTCGAATCGGGTGACGGGGGACTCCGGAAACAGGGGGTGGTCCAGTACGGCGGGCCCGAAATCTCCGCGAAAGTTGAGCTTGAAGCCGTGTTTGGGATTCTTGCTGGGCTCGCGACTGGCATTGCCGTGGGCCTCGATTCCGGCGGTCGTGGCGAAGGCGGTCCGCCCGTCGGGCAGGACCAGTTCAACCGAGCAGGGTTTGTTCGGGAAGGATTTGTTGACGACGTTGGCCGCCCAGTACAGTCCGGTGGACTCGAAGAGATCCGCCGGGTTCATCACGATGGACAGGACCGGCAGTTCGAGGAGCCCGTCTTTGAGGTCCTGGAGTTTGGTGGGATCGATCGGAGCGCCGGGATTGTTCGGGTCGGTGCGCAGCGGATCCCAGTCCATTTCATAGTCGGCGGGGACGATGTTGTTGGGAAAGGTGTTGTAAGTACCCCACGTGGTCGGAAATCCCGGGGGGTTGGTGGGTTGTCGCACAACGGCTTCGAGGAAGAGGTAGGTGTGCGTGACGGTGCGCGAAGGAAGGTACCCGGGAGCGAACGCGGCAACGCGGAGAGTGGTCGTGTTGGTGATGCGGAGGGGGCCGGTGTAGACCCACCCCGTGGTCGCGGTGGGCTCCCGGCCGTCCAGCGTGTAGCGGACGGTCGCCTCGGGCAGGGGACAAGTGATCCAGAGGAAGAACGGCTCGGTGAACCAGCCGCGCGCCACATTCACGTGGGGTTCCGGCGTGATTCCGGTCAGGGTATTGGTGCTGTTGGGGGCGCCGGGAGTGGGGACGGGCATGTACGCCCACCGGTCCTCCGCGGTTCGGCCGTAGGCGATATCGCTGCGTTGCTCGGGGTAGGAGGGGGAGAAGACCGAATGCGGGTGGGGAGGATAATCCGGCGGATGGAGCGCCAGGTATTCCCCGTAATCGTTGAGTTGGAAATTGAGGTGCATGCGGTTGCTGCCCGCCGGTGTGCGGCGGTCCTTGCCCGAGGCAAAGACGACCAGATACTGTCCGGGGGCCAGGGTCACCGCTGGAAAGACCCACTTGCCGGGCTCGTCGGGATCATCCGTGAGTGACCAGCCCAACAGGTTCACGGTCTGGGGACCGCGGTTGTGAAGCTCGATCCAATCCTGAGGTTCGCCATCCTCGTCCCGCAAGCCGGTCACGTTGACGGCGACAAACTCGTTGATAATCACATCCCCGGCCTGGCCGGAAGAGTCCAGTTGAACGGACCAACTTCCTCCGGCAAAGCCGTTGGCGGGCAGGGCCTCGTCGGTGATGCCGTGACCGGCGGCCCACTGGAATTGGACGGAGCCCGGGTTGGGGGAGTCGAACGCGAACACGTAAGGTCCGGGGCCGAAGCCAACCACGCTGCGGGCGGGCTGGCCGTTCACGAGCAGGTCAGCGGCGTCCACGCCCCGGACCGGTTCGTTGAAGAGGACTTCGATCGAGGAAAGTTGGCCCACCCGGGCTCCGGGCACGGGAGTGAGGCGCTGGACCAACGGAGGGGAGGTATCCGCCACAAAGTACGTCCATTGAGCGGAGGCGTCGGTGGCGTCAAACGGCTGCCCGGTCAGGTCGGTGATGCCGTGCCCTTCGTCCCAACCAAAGGCCACCCATCCCGGGGGCGGCGGGGCAAACTCGAATACGTACACATTGGTCCCCGGCCCCCCGAGCAAGCGGTCGGCCGGCTGCCCGTTGACCCACAGATCCGGGGCGTCCACGCCCGTGACCGGTTTGTTGAACGTCAGGATCACATGGGTCAGGGCGGGGACCGAGCTGCCCGGGGCGGGCTCGATGTTGAGCAGGACGGGCGGCGTCGCGGGGGTTTTGAAGTGGACCAGCAGCTGCGCATCCCAACGCAGATCCGAACTGCTTCGCGTCACGTTGAACACCTGCACCGCCAGAACGTTTGTGCCCTCGCGCAAATAGGAACCGGGCGAAAGCAGCACGGGGAAGGACTCGAACGTGCCGGCCTCGTGAGCCGCGGAGGCCAGATTGGTGTAAACGGGGTTCGCAGGGGTCACGTTGGCCCGCGCGATCTCGGTGCCGTTGATCCAGGCCACGAACCCGTCGTCGTAATTCGCCAGCAACTCCAGCCTGTCCACCTGGCTCAAGTTCGTGATCACAAAGCCGGTGCGCAGGAAGAGACAGCTGTAGTTATTGCGCATGTCGCTCAAAAGGGTGCCGCCGGTGAGCCCTTCGCCGTAGTGGAACGGCGCGCTGCCCACCGTCCAGCCCGCGTCGTTGAAGGCGACCTGCCGCCAGGCAGAGATCGGGTTGGAAGCCTCGTTGGTGCCCTTGCGCCAGCGCCAGGCTGCCCCGGTCGGAATCAGCGTGACGGACTGTGCCTGGAGGGCCACTTCTGCCGCCATCCAACACAAAGCCACCGCCAGCAAACCGGATTTCGGGAATCCATGCGAAGATCGTGCGGAGGGGATTCCCTGCGGATTCCCTCCGCCACCCGTGGCGGAAACCGGGCTTTCCTCGAGCGGAAGGTTTTTCGAGGTTGCCATGTCCACCGGAATGTATTCAGGTCGAATCCGCGCTGCCATCGGATTTTCGACCGGGCCGGGAGGGGTTGCGGACGGGTCCTTTCGACGGCCCCGTGGCCGAAGCCCCTTGGAGGAACGCACGGCAGGCCACGCAGAATACCTGTCTGCGCCAGCTGGCCGTTGAGGCAACTTCACTGCCGGGGCGAACGTTCGGAGACGCATTTGACGGGCCCACGCCATTCACGGCCGGCGGATTGGCAAGCGCCAAGAAGCCGTCCGATCCAAGGACCTGCCGGCTCAAAGGGGTACCCCTCGTGGGCGGCGGGGACTCCTGCCCGCACATGCGTGCCCCCCCCATTGCGCCCGAGTCGCGCGCGCAAGCGAATCAGAACCTCGTGGAATGGGCCTCCGCCGAAGTTTCAGAGGGCAGCGGACGCACGGGGAGCGGCCTGGCGTTGTTCGGTGTCCCGGACCCGGGCGGACGGGCCATTTTCTACACCTCGGTCAGATACAGTTTCCGGTTTCGCCAAAGGTAGAGCCCCCCGCTCCAAAGCGTCAGCAGCACTGCGGTCCACACGGCGCACAGGGCCAAAAGCGGCAACCACGGCTGAAACCACGTGGCAACCGCCACGGGCCACTCTCTGGCCGCCTGAAGGGTTAGAAGCGCACCGAGGGCCAGCATCTGGCTGGTGGTTTTGTGCTTGCCGTAACGTTCCGCGGCCAGGACCAGGTTCTTGGCTGCTGCCAGGAGTCGCAACCCGGTGATGGCCAGTTCCCGCGCGACGACCACGATGGCCATCCAGGCGTGGACCTGCACGGGCACCTGGGGATCGAGCCGTCCGCGCTCCACCATCACGATGAACACGGAACAGACCAGGACCTTGTCCACCAGCGGATCCATGAGGATGCCGAAATTGGTGATCTGGCCGCGCTCCCGGGCGATGCGACCGTCGAAAAAGTCGGTGAGGGCCGCGGTGGCGAACAGGAGCAGCGCGGCGGTGTCGCGCAGGGGCAGCGGCCACTGCAGCAGCAGAACCAGCAACACCGTCATGCCCAGGCGGGAAACGGTGAGTTTGTTTGGCAGATTCATCCTCGGGGGATAGTTGGGGCAAAGGCGGCTGGGCCTGCAAGCTTCAAACCCCGGAAACTCCGAGCCCGCGCCGGGGCGAGATCCATTGGGGGAACGCGGGGAACCTTCGCATCTTTTGTGGGCATCTGCCATCTCCCGGGCAGGTCGCGGCAGGTGTCGGAATCCATCCAGCTTTCCCGGGAAGGGCGGCGGTGCAGCTGTCACTCTCGGACCGCGCGCTCTTCCCCACGGCCAGGGGACGGAAAGGTCTGAAGCAAGCGCGCCAACGAACCCGGCGCATTTCAGGTTTTGGCGACGGCCAAAAACTCGGGGGAAGTTTCGAGGGTCCTCGACAGGCGAAGGCCGAGGGAAAACGGGCAATGCCCCTGGCATACCTGCGTCCGGGCCTGAAAAATGGAAATACACCTCAACGAGACTTTCACCCCGTGCGCCCGGGAGGAAACAGAGAAGCGGAGGAGGGTTCGGGTGCCGTACCTTACATGGTTCTGTGGACCCCGTCACTCGTGGGATTCATGCCGAGTCGGTGGGCGACATCTTCGAAGTCCGGGTCGACCGCATGGATTTTTTCCCATTCCCGGCGGGCCCGGCGGGTTTCTCCGAGCGCCTCGTATACCAGGGCCAGCTCGTAGTGCACATGCAGCAACAGATCGCCCGGCCGATCCTTTTTCCGCCGCAGGGCCTGCTCCAAGGTGGTCCGGGCCGTCTCCATGAGCCCGAGGGTTCGCAACGCGCGCCCCCGGTAAAGCAACAGTCCGGTGTGAAGGGCGGTCTCATTTTCCACCTCTTCGGTGAGTTGAAGGATTTGGCGGCAACAAGACGTTTCGCGCCCCGGAAACGTCCACAAGAGCTCTGCCAGCGACAGGCGAACCACCGGATCGTGCGGGGTCATTGCGAGCAGCTGGTTCAGCCGATGCACCGCTTCGTGCCACTGCCCCATCTGTTGATGCGCTTCGGCCCAACCGAGAAGCACGGCAGGCAATCCCGGCATGAGGTAGATCACCAGTTCCTTTGTGACGGGCAAACCCACGCTCATGCTGAGTCCGTATTTGGCGAAAAGCCTTCCGAGCTCCGTATGCCGTTCCGCGGCGAGGCCAAAAAGGTGCGCGGCCCGGGACCAGTCCTCCTGCTTCAAACACAGAAACGCCGCCACAAACGCTGCATCCGGCAGGTGAGAGGCTCGTTGCAGGAGGGTCAACCCTTCCCGGTCATTGTCCTCGTGAATTTTTCGGAGCCCGTCGATAAAGTCTTCCTCCTCCTGCGGAGTGACGAGCCGTTTGAAAAAGCCCAACTTGAGGCGACTTCCCACGGGCGGCAGCGTCGGCGGCACCGAGGAACCGGAAGCGCCGGCACGGGAGGGACTCGCCCGGGAGGTGGAAACCGTGTAGAAGATCCCCGTACCCGGAAGCCCTGCAGTGACGCGAGTCCCCCGTGGCCCCAAAGTGATTTTGGCACCCGGCGGCCCCAGGGATACCGACATGCCCGACAGGCTGAAGTTGAGCGACAGCCAGGGCGTGATTCTCACGCGCCTCCAGAATCGCAATCCCATGGCAGCCTCACCGAGTTCAGCATAGCGAGCAGCCGTCGGAAGAAAAGGACCGGCGGGCCATATGCAGGCGCCGGTCGCAGGCATGCGCGTCCATGCCCTGCCGGCTCGGGAAAGCCGGTGCTTTGAGAACCGCAGCGTTCCTCCCGCCACCGGTCGGGGGGCCCGATGAAGGGGGTCAGGGCGTCGGTTCGGTTCCTGCAGCCACCCGGCCGGCGCGCAGCCTCAGCATCTGGCAAGGGGGCGAGAGGGGATTACGGTTCTCTCTTCAGGTGAGCCGGCGGTTCCGCGCCCGGATGTCCCCGGGATGTATCGAGCCGGGGAAGCAGGCCTGAGTCAGGGTGCAAGCGACTTTTTGGATCGGGCACCGCGGCGGGCGGGATGGGTGGGGAAGCAGTTCGGGCGAGCCATTGTCACGGCGCGGTGTCTTCCCCCGTCAGCCCCTGGGCCGCCATCCAGGCCCGGGCTGCGTCGGGGTCACGAGCCAGCCAGCCTTGGGCAACGCGGTGAATCAGTTGCTGACGCAAGGCTGCGTCCTGCACCTGGTCAATCCACCGGGTGGCCATTTCCGGCCATTGCGATGCCAGCAGGGAGACATAAGCAGCCGTCGCCCCATCGCGAATCGGGCCGGTCGGGAGGGACCGAATCCATTCGCCAGCTTGCGCGGGAGCGGCTTCAGCCCAGGAGGTTATGACATCCTCCATGGCCGCACTCTGGAGCTCGGGGTCGCCCAGACGCTGCAACCATTGAGCCGCGGCCGCGGGATCATGCTGGGCCCATTCGGTGGCGACCAAGCGCACGGCGGCCGGGTCCAGGCCCTCCAGTGCGAAGGATTGAAGCAGCGCGGCGGCCTCTGCCGGAGACTCCTCCGCCACCACCGTGGCCAGGCTGAACAGGAACCTGGAACGCTCGGGTCCGGCGCGGAGTTGGTGGAGTTGCGCCAGGGCACCTTCTCGATCGTTTCGCGCCCAGACATGAGCCACGCGGGCCAAAACGTCTTCCTGCGTTTGTCCCTCGAGCCGTGTCATGACCAGCTCGAACGCCTGTCGCGGGGCGCTGTAGGCCAGCTCCGTGGCGGCCGCAGCCACCAAGGGTTCCTTGACTGCGCCCGGCGGAAGTGAGCCCAGCCATGCCAGAGCACTGGCCGAGTCTGTCCGAACCCAATGTGCCATGGTTCGTTCCAAGACCCGAGTCTGGTCTGCGCCAAGCTGCAAGGACAGGGCCCACTGGAGGGCTTGGACGGGGTTGGCTTCGGCGAGCACTTCTCCGACCGCCTCCAGGGCAAGGGACCGGCCCGGGCCGGGAGGCAGCGACTGCACCCACTCAATGGCCTTTTCAGGTTGTTGGACGGCCAGGGCCCGTGCAATGACCGGCAGGGTTTGCCAAGAGGTGCGGGTTGGGGAAAGCTCCGGCACCAGGGTTGCGGCCAGTTCGGGGTGTTCCGCGGCCAGCGCCAGGGCCACGGCCTGCATCGCGTGCTCGCGCTCGGCGCCCGGGGCCATGCCGCGCACGAGGGTCATCGCTTGTTGCGGGTCCGAGAGCGCCAACTGCAGCAGGGCTGCCTCCGTGACTTCCCGCTTGGTCCGGCTGGACGGGAGTCGTTGGGCTGCTTGCAGAGCGGCGGTCGGGTCTCCCTGGGCCCACAAGTGAAGGACGTTGGCGATCAGTTCGGTTTTGACCGGGCCGTCCGGAAGGTTTTGCAAATGCTCGAGGGCGGCGCCCGGGTCTGCGTTGGCCCAGCTTGGGATCAAGTGACGCATGGCGTTGTCTTGCGCGGTTCCAGGGGGCAGGGCGGCGAGAAGGCGCAGGGCTGTTTCGATGTCCTGGTTGGGCCACATCTCGACAAGAGCGGCAATGGCTTCATTACGAACAGGGCTTTCGCCCATGGCCTGCACGAATTCGGCTGCCTGGTCCGGGGCGTATTCGACCCAACCGCTGAGGATCTGTCGGATGGCGCGGTTCCGCTCGGGGCCGCCGCTCAGTTGTGCGGCCCTCGCCAGGGCCTCGACCGGCTCCGTCATTCCCCAGGTCCGGAAAATGGCCTCCATGACCTGGATCCGCTGGGAGTAGGGCAGGGCGAGTTGTTCGGCCCGGCCCAGGGCCTCAGAGGGATTCTGTACGGCCAGGGCTGCAAAGACTGCCGCATAACTGCCTCCGCGAAGCGGGGAGGGCAGCAGCTCGACCAACGCCAGCGCCCGGTGGGGATCCGAGATGCACAACGCGTGTACGGCCTCGGCCAAAAGTTCGTTGCGCAGATCGGAGGGAGGGAGCGTCCGCAGCCATTCCACGGCCGCGTCGGCCTCGCGGAAAAACCACTCGCGGGCTGCGGCCACGATCCATTGGTCGCGCAGGGGCGCCATGGGCCAACGGACCAGGAAATGGAGAACCGCTGCAGGATCCACCGCGATCCATCGTCCCAGCAAGGCATCCCGCAGGGACCGTTGCAGCGGATGCCGAAGCAGGTCGGCGACGGCTTCGGCCAGCCACTGCAGCTGAGCCCCGTTCAGCGCGGCCAACGTGCGGTCCCATTCTCGGGTGCGTTGCCAGACACCTCGGGCGCATTCGGCACGGATTCGCGCGGCCAGCAGACCAAGGTCCGTGGCGGTCTGCCCGACTCCGAGAGCCCCGCGGGCTTCTTGCGGCGGGCCGGCCTTCGTGAGGTCGGCGGTTTCCCCGGGCGGCGGAGCTGGCGCAGCGTCCCGGTGCATGAACCGGTCGGTCATCCATGCGCCCGCCAGCACGCCGGCAACGAAGGCACCCAGAGTGGTTGTCCAGCGACGCATGCGCAGGTTCTGCTTTCGGGAGAGGATCGGGCTCGCGGGTCGGCGTTGGACGGACCCGCGAGCCCTGCCTCCACCCCTGACGATCCCGATCCCTCCTGTTTCCGAACTGCCCTACTGGCAGCTCACAGTGACGGAATTCCCGGACCCACCGGTGATGCTGTAGCAGCCGCCGGCGTTGCCCTGAACGGTGCCCGCGCGAACATGGGTGTTGTAGGAGTCCTGGAGCCAGATGCCGATGCCGCTGCAATTGCGGATGTAACAGTTGTTCACCGTGGCATCCCGGCTCTGGGTCAGGCTGAAAATGCCCCGGCCACAACGATTCGCGTCCACATAGTTGACCGTCCCGCGCTGATTGGAGTTGGCAACCCGGAAACCGGCATAGCCTCCGCCATAGTTGCAGTTGTAGGCATAGACCGAGCTGCCCGACCAGTTCACCGTGTTGTTCAGCAGCAGGCCGCAACCGGCCGAGTTGTTGGCCGTAACCGTGCTCCAGTAAAACCCGTCCACGGTGTAGGTTTCGCACCCGTGCGCGGTGGGGCCGTTGGCCGTGAGGCTGTTGATGTTGATGTTGCGGGAGCCGCCGCCCTTGCTGTCGTCGAACCGGTAAATCAGCCCGCCCGAGACGTCGCAACTGCATCCGCTGAGGGTGAGGTTGTTGCTGCTGCGGGACCAGATGCCGTAGCGGGGAGAGCCCGTGATGCGCTGGTTGCGGATGGTGATGTTGTTTTTGCGGTCGAGCTGAATGACCGAAATGGTGCCGCTTTGGCCCTGGGATTGCGTGCCTCCGTAATCGAGCGTCAGGCCGTCGCGGGGCGAAACGCCGTATGTGGCGTCGCACGTGCCGCTGTTGCGGATGTAGATGGTGCCGGAGGTCATGTTGTCACTGCAGGCCTGAATGGCCGCGTTGTAACTGGTGCCGGTGTAAACCGTTCGCCCGTCGACGCGTCCGGTCCAGGTGCTGCCGGATCGGGTGACATAGGCGGTCGCGGCCTCCGAGGAAACCAGGCTCAGGCACAGGACCGCGCTGCTCCAGAGCCGCAGGGAGTTGCTGAGTGTCGGGTTTTTCATAAGTCGTGCCGTACTTGCGTTCCAGTGCTGATGCGCCGATCTCTAACAAGAACGTCGAATGTTGGGAATGGCCAATTCTGGTCATCCGAGGAGCCACCAGGGGAGCAACAGGCCGCGGAGATCGGGTTCTTGGACGTCCGTTCTCGCGACAGTTACAAGCGGAGCGGCAGGCGCATGGAAGCCGACCATGGCTCTCGGAAGCTCCGGGGCTTCGGGATGCCCGCCCGTTCTGTTGCGTGCTCTGCGGCGTGGCGTGGGACTCCGCGTGCTCTCTGACATGCCTCTGGGATTATTGCGTCCTCGGCGGCTGCCGATCCCCAGCCGTCGTTCTGTAAGCCATCGAGGGAGAAAGACGAGAGGTTGGCGGGTGGCGTGTCCGCCGACTGTCGTCGGCGGCTACGAACTTGGGGGTAGCCGCCGCCGCAAGGCGGCGGACCTCCGGGATCCAGAGGCAAACTCACGCTTCGGAGTGTCGGGGTGCTGAAGGACACGTTTCAAAAACTGCCCTGGCAAACTGGCCAATTGCGCGGGCGCAGACGGGAACGGGGCGCTGTCCAACAGCTGGGTGGCCAGTGTGTTGATGCGGTAGATCATCCGTCGATCCGCCGGCTTCCTCCGGCGGCTACGAATTGGAGGTAGCCGCCGCAAGGCGGCGGACCTGGAATGCAGACCCCCGGCCCCGACGTCCCGGCCGGTGGATCGTCGGCCGGTCCCGCTGACTCGGATCATCCTTTCCTGCCGGGTTCGTTGCCGGGTCGGCCCGGGTCGGGCCGATCGGGTGTGGCGGGCCAATGGGCGTACCGTGCCACGGCCTGCCAGCGGGACCGGACGTGCAGTTTCTCGTAGATGCGGCGGATGTAAGTGTTGACCGTGGGCAGGCTGATGCCGAGGGTGTCGGCGATTTCCTTGTAAAGATAGCCCCTGGCCAACAGGTCCAGCACTTCGCGTTCGCGGGGCGACAGCTCGGCGGTTTCATTCCAGGTCGGCCCCTCGGCGGCACGGGCGGGGGGCTGTTGTTGGAAGGACTGGACGACCTTGCGCGCGATGTTGCTGGTCATGGGGGATCCCCCGGCATGCACTTGTCGGATCGCAGCCAACAATTCCTGGCGGGGTGTCTGCTTCAGGAGGTAGCCGGTGGCGCCCGCTTTGAGGGCGTCGAAAATGTGGTCGGCGTCCTCGTACACGGTGAGCATGACGAATTGGGTGTGGGGCATTAGCGGCTTGAGTCGGCGCACGCATTCGATGCCGTTGATGCCGGGCAGGTTGATGTCGACCAGCACGACGTCCGGCTTTTCCTGGGCCAGGGTGCGCAGCGCGCTTTCTGCGGTGTCGTGTTCGCCCACGCACCGGAAGCCGTCGGCGCGCCGGATCCACTGGGCCAGGATCTCCCTGGCCGGCGCGTCGTCTTCGATGATGGCCACTGCGATGCTCACGGTTGTCAGGAGCCTAAGCCACGTCGGGGGCGCGTCCCTGTCGTCAATTCGCATGACAGGGCGATGCGGCGCGCTTCGGAGTACCGGGGGGAACGAGGGGGTTGGGCGTCATGCTGGTTCAATGGCCGCGGACGGGCACGCGGAAGAGGATCCGAGTCCCTCTTCCCGGGGTGGATTCGATATGGCAGCTCCCACCGATGTCGGCCAGTCGTTGTCGCATGTTGTGCAAGCCGTTGCCCCGCGGAGAGGAGGAGTCGGGCCCGGTCGGGCCGGGCGGGGGCAGGTGGAAGCCCCGCCCGTTGTCTTCGACCTGGAGCACAAACCCGTGGGCTTCGGTTTCCAGGGCGATGCGGACTTCCGCCGCGCCCGAGTGTTTGACGGCGTTGTGGAGGGCTTCTTTGAAGGCCAGAAAGAGGTTGTGCCGCACTTCGGCGGTCAGGGGCCAGGCGGGCAGGTGCACGGGCACGTCGAGCCGGCATCGGACCCGGGCGGCGGCCAGGAATTCCTGAGCGAAGCGCCCCAGGTAGGTGGCCAGGCTGTCGAGCGTGTCGTGCTGGGGGTTGACCGCCCAGACGATTTCGTCCAGGGCCCGCGTGAGCTCGCGGGCGGTGGTATAGATCCGGTCCAGTCCTTCCGCGACGGTTTGGGGGTCATGAAGTTCGGCGCGTGCGGTTTGGCTGAGCAGGGTAATGCGCGTGAGGCTGGCGCCCAACTCGTCATGCATGTCTTTGGCGATCCGGGCCCGTTCCCGTTCCAGGGCCTGTTGACGTTCGAGACGTTCGAGCTTGCGACGCAGGCGGGCCCGGGCAATGCGGGCCACGCCGATCGCCACGGCTCCCGCGCCGGCCAGGGCCGCGCCCAGGCGGAACCACCACGTTTGCCAGACAAACGGCTCCACCACAAAGGCCACGCGGGCGCCGGTGGAGTTCCAGATGCCGTCGTTGTTACAGGCAATGACATGGAACACGTAGTCGCCGGGGGGCAAATATTGATAGACGGCGGTGCGCTCGGTGCCCGCCTCGGTCCAGTCCCGGTCCACGCCCGCCAGCCGGAAGCGGAAGCGGACTTTCTCCGGGGCCGTGAAGCTCAGGCCGGTGTAGCGGAATTCCAACCGATGTCGGCCCGGCGGGATTCGCACGGCGTGGGCCCCTGCTGCCGGCTCGGCGGTCAGGCGTCCGTTCACGCGGACTTCTTCGATGACAACCGGCGGGGGTTGTCGGTTGATTTTGACCACGTGCGGGTCCACGCCCACCAACCCTTTTTGGGTGGCAAACCACAGTCGGCCGTCCGCGGTGCGGCAGCCGGCCGGTTGCAGACCTCCCGAGCATTCCAGGGTCGGCATTCCCTCGCCTCGTCCATACACCAGGCTCCGGAGCGGTTCTGTGCTGCCGCTGGCCACCCGGTCGAGTTCGGCTTTGGCGACCCGGATCAGGCCGTTGTAACTGGCCAACCAGATGGATCCGGAGTCATCGGGGGCAATGTGACAAATCACGCCGCTGGGCAGTCCCTGGCTTGGTCCCACTGCGGCAAAGGCTTCTTGAAAGAACCGGACCAGTCCGTCGCCGGCCGTGCCCAGCCAAAGCGCCCCCTGCTCGTCCCGCCACAGGGCCTGCACGTAATCGCTGGGCAGGCCGTCGCTTCGACGCCACTGGCGCAGCTGCCCCTGGTGGAGGCGCCCCAAACCTCCCCCCGACATGCCGAACCACACGGCGCCGTCCGGGGTGCGCAAGAGCGTGCGGACATCCGGGGCTTCCAAACCTTCCGCTCGCCCGTAACGGCGTGTTTGGCCCGCCCGATACTCGATCAACCCCTCGCCCGTCCCCAGCCAAACCGTCCCGTCCGGGTCCGGCAGGATGGCCAACACCGGCGGCGTCAAGACTTCCAGTCCGGCCGGGGGAGCGAAGCGGCCGTCGGCCTGTTGCACGAACACGCCTCCGCCCCAGGTGCCCACCCACAATTGGCCCGAGGCATCCTCTGCCACGGACCACACAAACAGATTTGAAAGCCCGGATTCGACGGCGAATCGTTCCCACCGACCTTCGTGCCAGCGGTACAAACCCGCGCCCTCCGTCCCGATCCAAAGCGCGCCCCTGCGGTCAGCCATGACGCACAACACGGCCCGGCCCTGCCAACGATCCGGGGGGGCCGGGGTCCACACCTTGCTCGGTCGGACGGCCACCAGGCCTGCGCTTCCCACTCCGGCCCACAAGTTCCCCTCGTGGTCTTCACACAGGGACCGCACCCAGTCCTGCGGCAGGCCGTTCGTTCGGGTAAAGTGCAGCGCTTGTCCCCGAGGCGGCACCAGGAACAGTCCCGCTTCGGTCGTGGCCGCCGCCACGGTGCCGTCGGAAAGCTCCAGCATCACCGGAACTCCCGTGGAGTACCACGGAGCCCGGTTCCGGGTTTCCTGCCACCGGCCCTCGGCCCAACGTGCCAGCTCACCGCTGTACGAAACCCAGAATCCTCCGCGCCGGCTCGCACAGATCCCTTGCACGAATCCGGGTTCGCCCTCTTTTTCGAAGGCCACTGGCGCAACTTCTCCCCGCCAGAGGCGGGAGACCCGGCCGTTTCGGGCGATCCAGACCTCCTTGTTCGCGCCTCTGGCCACGGAAACCAGCCCCCGACCTCCGCCCGTTTCGGGGAGCAGCCGCCGACCATCGGACACCCGAACCAGGAGTCCTTCCTCGTCCACGAGCCAGATTTGCTCCTGCTCGTCGGCCACGATGGCCAACACCTTGCCCGTGCCCCAACCCGGGGGCACCGGCACCGGGCGAAACCGCCCCGATTCACGGATGGAAACCGAACCGTTTTCGTGTCCAACCCACAGACGTCCCTCGGCGTCCTCGTACAGCGCCGTCACCCGGCTGCTCGACAGACCCGGCGTGTTTCCCGCGTCGAACACCACGAAGCGCACGCCGTCAAAACGCACCAGGCCCGCGTAGGTGCCCAACCACAAGTACCCCTCGCGCGTTTGCGCCAACGCCGCCACGGAACTCTGCGGCAAGCCCTCGTCGGTCCCCCAGACCTGAAAGAAATACGCGGGTGCCGCCTCCTCCACCGCTCCGAGTCGGATCCCCAGCAACCACACGAGGACGGTCCACCACGCCCGTCGCCGGGCGCAGGCTCCCCGGAATCCAGCGGTCCAGGCCAGATCCGTCTGACGCGTCCGGAACACCCCGCGATTCTGCGGGCCCGACTGCCTGGCGGCAAGGAGCCATTGGGTGGGTACGGGGCACGATCCGCGTGGCACCGAGGCAAGAAGTGATCAACCGCCCGCCCCAAAATCACCGGATCCGTGCCGACCCAGAGCTCCATGCCATGTCGGGTGCAGCTGGGAGCCGGGCCCTTCCCCGCGCGTTGGCGGGTCGGCCCGCCAGCCGAACGAGCCTGCGGCGAAACGACCCATCCTCTGGACTCGAGACGCTCAGCTCCTTCCATGCGGCGGCGCTTTCGATTCAATCCCCTGGCCCGACGCAGGGGTGCGGGGGCATCTCCGGCTTCTTCGATGCCTGGGAAACGGTTGCGCGCTGCGGCGGAGGCGTCGGAGCCGGGTGAGTCGTGCGGGGCTTTCTCGGCGCACAGAAACTCCCCACCCGCTCGTCTCCGCTTGCGTGCAGCGGAAGGGGAGGCCAGGGGCGAGCGTGCCAGGGCAGGACACAACCCGGATCGCCCGAAGCTTGATCAACAAGGCTCCAACGGAGCAGCACCGCCAAATGACGCGGCGGCATTCGCGATTGTGATGATTGGGTTACGGAGGCATGGATTGAACACGCGGCTCTTGCCAACCGGCTGGCCGGTGGGCCACCTTGGGCGCGGCGCATGGCGACCCAACCGGCAAGTATGCAGCAGGAACGGCGCTTTGTATCCGTGACCCTGCCCTGGGCCGTGGCAGGTGTGGCGTTGGTCCTCTACCTCTTCACCCTCAACCGGGGTCTCACGCTCGGCAACCTCCTGTCCGTGGCAGGGCTCACCGGGCTCCAATGGCAACCGGGCCTGGCCTCTCCCGTGTACACCCTGTTGACATACCCATTGCGATGGTTGCCGCCGGGTTGGGTGCCGATTCTGTTGAGTCTCTTTTCCGCCCTTTGTGCCGCGGGAACGCTGGCGCTCCTGGCTCGTTGCGTGGCGCTTCTGCCCCATGACCGGACGCCGCTGGAGCAATTCGCCGTGCGCAACGAGTGGGGATTGCTCACGGGGCGCCGCGCATGGATCCCGCCCGTGGTGGCGTGTGCCGTGGCGGGCTTGCAGTTCACCTTTTGGGATCGTGCGCGTGACGGCGGTCCGGAAATGTTCGATTTGCTGCTCTTTGCCTGGGTCGTGCGATGTCTGCTGGAGTATCGGCTGGATGCGCGGGAGCGATGGCTGGACCAGGCGGTGTTCGTGTACGGGCTGGGGATGGTGGAGAATTGGGTGCTGATCCTGTTGCTGCCCGGCTTTCTGGTGGCCCTGGCGTGGGTCATGGGCTGGTCCTTCTTCCGATTACGCTTCCTGGTGCGGGCCTGGCTGCTGGGACTGGCAGGGTGTTCCTTCTACCTGACAACCCCGGCGCTGGCCAAACTGCATCCGGAGATGACCGTGCCGTTTTGGCCGGCGTTGCGCATGCTGCTGGTGGAACAGAAGAACCAGTTGGTGGGGCATCTCCTCTATGCGCGGGAGGCGCTGGGACTGGTGGCCCTGTTTTCCCTGGTGCCGCTGGTGATTCTGGCGCTGCGGTTCCGGCCGTTGAGCGGAGACATCAGCCGGGTGGGCTCGGGCTTGACGACGTTCAGTTTCCATGTGTTGCGGGGGATGTTCCTGGTGGGAGGGGTGTGGGTGGCGCTGGATCCGCCCGTCAGTGCGTCCCAGGTCGGCCTGGGCCCCCAATTCCTGCCGCTGCACTGGTTGACGGCATTGGTCGTGGGTTACGCGACAGGGTATTTCCTGCTGGTGTTTGGAGAACGCCGGCGTTCGTTCCGGTGGACACCGGCGCAGGTGCGACGGAACCGTGCCGTGGTGCTGGCCGTCTGCGGGTTGGGTTGGGTGGCGGCAGGTCTGCTGTTTTACCGGAGCTATCCGGCCATTCGCACAGCGGACGGGCGATGGTTGCGGGAGTTTGCGCTGTTGGCGCGCTCGAGCCTGCCCGAACAACCCGCCGTGTTGTTGAGCGATGACCCGCGGCGGTTGTGGCCGGTCCAGGCCCTTCTGCAACAGCGTTCGCCGGGCGCGGCCCACGTGGCGGTGGACACCCGGCTGTTGACGTTCCCGGACTATCACGAGGCGTTGCGGCGCCGGACGGACGGTCTTTGGCCTGCGCCTCCCACCAACGCGCCCCCGGGTCCGCTGGATCCGCTCTGGTTGATCGACCGGCTGTTGCGCGTGTCCGAGGCGCGTCCGGTTTATTATCTGCATCCGAGTTTCGGGTACTACTTCGAGTATTTTGCCCCCCGGCCGCACGGTTTGGTCTGGGAACTGCGCCGATACTCGCCGGAAGAAATCCTGCCGGAGCCGTGGGAGACAGCGCTCGTCGAAGAAAACCAGCGTTTTTGGGCGCAGGCGGCCGAAGGTGCGCTGGCGCAGTTGCGGCGCGGCCTGGGTCGGACCGGCCCCACGAACCTGTTGGACCGGGTTCTGTTGCGGTTGCGAGTGGGCCGACCCGTGTTGCCGGACGTGCGGCTGCTGGCGGTGTTCTACTCGCGCTCGTTGAATTGGTGGGGGGTGCAATTGCAACGGCTGGGCCGCTGGAAGGAGGCCGGGGACTGCTTCGCGCGCGCGCTCGAGTTGAATCCGCAGAACCTCGTGGCGCAGGTCAACGCGGAATACAACCGCAGCCTGCTGGCGGGCAGGCCGACGCGAGTCACGTTGACCGGGCCGGTGGAGGACCAGTTTCGGATGTATCGAAACTGGGACCAGGTCATCGGCGAAAATGGTCCCTTCGATGAACCGACCTTCTGCTACGAGCAGGGACGGGTTTTCGCGCAGGGGGGCCTGCTCCGCCAGGCCCTGGTGGAGTTCGAGCGGGTGCGGCAACTGGTGCCGGACGACCTGCCCTCGCGGTTGTGGTTGGCGCATTTGTATTTGACCGTGCGGCAACCAACGCGGGCGCTGGAAGTGGTGCGCGAAGTGACGAGTCAACCGGCCCGTTTTGGTCTGACCCTCACGAACCAGATCGAGCTGCTGGGGCTGGAAGCCACTGCGCGCTTTGCCTCGGGCCAGCGGGAACAGGCCCACGAACTCCTGGCCCGCGCCGTCGGCACCGGCCCGACCAATCACTATTTGCTGGCGGTCTGTGCGCAGGTCTATCTCCGGGCCGGGGAATGGGCGCGGGCGATCGAGTTGTTCGACCGACAACTGCAGGTGCTGCCCGGCGACACGGATGCCATGATGAACAAGGGCTATGCCTGCCTGCAGGCCGGCCGGTACGACGAAGCGGTCGCAGTGCTCGATCAACTGCTGCGCGTGCAGACCAACAACCACCCCGCAATGCTGAACCGCGCCATCGCCCACCTGCGACGCGGCGCACTCGACGAGGCCTGGCGGGATTACCAGTACCTGGCGGGCCTCTACCCGCAGGCGTATCAGGTGCAATACGGCCTGGGCGAGATCGCCTGGCAGCGCCGCGACACCAATGCGGCCATCCAACACTACGAAGCCTACCTGGCCTCGGCCCCGCAACAAACCGCCGAGGCTTCCAATGTGGTGGCGCGGCTGCGGCTCTTGAAACCGGGATCGCCCTGACCGCCCCCATGCGCGTGGTGCACGTGATCACCCGCCTGATCGTGGGCGGGGCCCAGGAAAACACCCTGGCCAGCGTGCTGGGCTTGCGCCAGCGACACGGCTGGGAGGTCAAACTGATCTCCGGCCCCACCCGCGGACCGGAGGGTTCCCTGGAACCGGTGGCCGCGGCGGTACCCGGACTTCTGGAGATCGAACCCTCATTGATCCGTCCCCTGCATCCCTGGCAAGACACGCGGGCGTGGCTGCGGCTGACGCAACGCTTTCGGCACTGGCGACCCGACCTGGTGCACACGCACAGTGGCAAGGCCGGTTTCGTGGGGCGCCTGGCGGCCCGGCGCGCCGGCGTGCCGGTGATCGTGCACACCATCCACGGACCCTCCTTCGGGACCTTTCAGGGCCCACTGGCGAACTGGATCTTTCGCACCGCAGAACAGTGGGCCGGCCGGGTCACCACCCACTTCGTCGTCGTGGCCGAGGCCATGGCCCGGCAGTATCTGGCCGCTGGCATCGGCCGACCCGACCAGTACACCCGGATTTACAGCGGCTTCGATCTCGAGCCGTTTCTGCAGGCAAGGAACGATCCGGAGCGCCGGGCGCGGCTGGGCGCGGGCCCGCAGGATCTGTTGGTGGGCAAGGTGGCGCGGCTGTTCAAGCTCAAGGGACATGACGACCTGTTGGACGTGGCGCCCGCGCTGGTGCGAAAAGTGCCGCAGCTGAAGTTCGTATTCCTGGGTGACGGGGCCTGGCGGGGACGTCTGGAGGCGCGCGTCCGTGCGCTGGGCCTGGCGGAGCACGTGCGTTTCGTCGGGTTGGTGCCGCCTGCCGAGATTCCTGCCTGGATGGGGATCCTGGACGTGGTCGTGCACTTGTCGCGACGCGAAGGGTTGCCGCGCGCACTGCCCCAGGCGCTGGCGGCCGGCAAACCGGTCGTGGCCTACGCCTGTGACGGTGCGCCGGAGGTGTGTCGTCCCGGGGAAACCGGTTTTCTGGTGACCCCGGGAGATCGGGCCGGTTTGGAGCAGGCAATCCTGCGGCTGCTTCAGGACGCAGGGTTGCGGCAGCGGTTGGGACAGCAGGGCCGCGCATGGGTGCGACAGCATTTTGACGTGCAAACCATGGTGGACGCGTTGCATGCGTTGTACGTGCGGTTGTTGGGTCGGGCACCGCAAAAGGATTGACCATGGAGACGCCGTGGAATTTGTTCGTGCCGGCGGCCCTGATGGCCTGTGCGGGCAGCGCCCTCAGCCTGCCCTTGTGGCGGCGCGCGGTGCGCCGGCTGGGCATGGTGGACGATCCCGGACAACGAAAGATCCATGCCGAGCCGATGCCCCTGGCCGGTGGGCTGGCCGTGTTGACGGGTTGGTTGTTGGCCCTCGGTGCAGGGGCGGCCGCCCTGTTCACGGTCTGGTCCGACCCCGCCACCTGGGCGGCTCTGTGGCACGGGGTCAGCCGTCGCGCCGGGCAACTGGCGGTGCTGGTCGGCGGGGCCCTGGCCATGACCCTGCTGGGGGCATTGGATGACCGCCATGAATTGCGGCCGGGCGTAAAGTTCTTGGGGCAATGGCTGGTCGCCAGCGCCGTGGCCCTGGCCGGGATCCGCATCACGCTGTTTGTGCCCAGCCCGTGGTTCAGCTATCTGGTCACCGTGCTGTGGATCCTCACCCTGGTCAACGCGTTCAATTTCACCGACAACATGAACGGGCTTTGTGCCGGGCTGGGGTTGATAGCCTCGTGGTACTTCGCAGTTTTGGCGGCGCGGCAGGGACAGTATCTGGTCGCGTGCTGCGCATTTGCCGTGTGCGGAGCGCTGGCCGGTTTCTTGCCGTGGAATTTCCCGCGGGCTCGCGCTTTTTTGGGGGACTCGGGCAGTCACCTCGTGGGTTACTGGGTGGCCGTGCTGGCGATCCTGCCGCACTTTTACAGTGAACTGCATCCCCGCTGGCATGCAGTGTTGTCCCCGCTCTGGGTGTTGGCGGTGCCGCTGTCGGATCTGGTGCAGGTGGTGATCAGCCGGTGGCGGAGGGGCCAGCCGTTTTACGTCGGAGACACGCATCACTTCTCGCATCTGCTGGTGCGGGCCGGCCTGAGTCCGACGCGTGCCGTGCTGGTGTTGTGGGCAGCCGCAGCAGGGACCGGTGCAGTGGCGTTGTTGTGGTAAAGGCTTACGGGCCGGAGCGCGAGGCGGGCCATTGGAATCCGGCCCGGCGAAGCCAGGGCTCCAGCTGGCGGAGCGAGCGGATGGCATGCGGCGCGGAGGACTGCGGACGGCGCCCCAGCAGGACCGCCTGAAATCCGGCCCGCCGGGCAGCCTCCACGTCCGCCACCGGCTCGTCACCGACGTGCAGGATTTGATCGGGCGGCAGTCCCAGCGCATCCGCGGCATGCAGGAAGATCGAGGGGGAGGGTTTGGTGAAACCAATTTCCGCGGAAACGACGATCACATCGAACCCCGATTCCAGCCGCAGGGCCCGCAGCAGGGGACGCAGACGCAAATCCCAGTTGGAGATCAGGCCGAGTTTGACGCCCCGGCGGCGGAGGCGCATCAGCAACGGCTGCAGGGCCGGATCGACCCGCCAGACGTCGGGGTGCCGAAAACGTTCATACAGTTCACCAAAAAAAGTTCGGCTGGGCGGAACCGGGAGCAGCCCGGCGAAAACGGCATCCACCACTTCCATCCACCGGGCGCGGGAATGATCGAAGTCCGGTCGGGCCCGCCAGGCTTCCTGAAAGCGGCGCGTCAGATCGCGGGCCGAAAAGTGCCGGCCGGTCCACGCGGTGGCGACTTCGGCGTAAATGGCGCCGACGGACGGCCAGGGGTGCAGCCAGGTGCCGCCGGCGTCGAACGTGATGGCGCGGAGCAACGGTTTTCGCGCGGCCACGGGGCGGTCGGGCTCACCGGGTGTGGTGGAGGGCGAAGGCCAGGCGATCAGCGGCTTCTTCGATTTGCTTGGCGGTGGGTTTGCCCGCGCCGTGACCGGCGCGGGTTTCGATCCGGATCAGAACCGGCGGGCCACCGCGGACCTGGCATTCCTGGAGGCGTGCCGCGAACTTGAAGCTGTGGGCAGGAACCACGCGATCGTCGTGATCCGCCGTGGTGATCAGGGTGGCGGGATACCGGGTGCCGGGCCGCAGGTTGTGCAGGGGCGAGTAGGCGTAAAGGTACCGGAACGCCTCGGGATCGTCGGCGCACCCGTATTCCGAGGTCCAGGCCCAGCCGATGGTGAACTTGTGGAACCGGAGCATGTCCATGACGCCGACGGCGGGCAGGGCCACCGCGAACCGGTCCGGCCGCTGCGTCATGCAGGCGCCGACCAACAGACCGCCGTTGCTGCCGCCGGCGATGGCCAAATGCCGCGGGGAGGTGTAGCGCTGAGCGATGAGCCACTCGGCGGCAGCCAGGAAATCGTCGAAGACATTTTGCTTGTTCTGTTTCATGCCCGCCTGGTGCCAGGCCTCACCGTATTCGCCGCCGCCGCGCAGGTTGGGCACGGCATACACGCCGCCCTGTTCCATCCAGACCAGATTGGCCACGCTGAAACCGGGGGTGAGGCTGATGTTGAACCCCCCGTAGCCGTACAGCAGGGTGGGGTTGCGCCCGTTGTGCACCAGCCCCCTGCGGTGTGTGATGAACATCGGCACGCGCGTGCCGTCGCGACTCGTGTAAAAGACCTGGTGCGTTTCGTAGTCGTCCGGATTGAAGGCGAGCCGGGGTTGACGCCAGACGGAAAGCTCCCCGGAGGGGAGATCGTAGCGGTACACCCGGCCGGGCACGGTGAAGCTGGTGAAGTGAAAGAAAAACTCGGTGTCTGAGCGCCGGCCGTTCAGAGCGCTGACGGTGCCGAGCCCCGGCAGCGAGAGCTCGCGGTCCGGTCGGCCGTCCAGGTGGAAGAGCCGGATCCGGCTGGAGGCGTGATGCAGATACTCGGCCACGAAACGCTCGCCGATGACCTGCACGTTGCGCAAGGTGTCGTCGGACTGGGGAATGATTTCCCGCCAGTGCCCACGGTCGGGCTGGCGAATGTCAATGGCGATCACGCGACCGCGCGGGGCCTCCAGGTCGGTGCGGAACCAGAAAATGGGGCCGTCGTTGTCGATGAAGGTGAAATCGGCTTCGAACTGCGGAAGCAGCTCCACCACGCGCGCCGCGGGATCCTGAAGGTCCAGGTAGAACACACAGTTCTTCGGGTCGGTGCCGCGGGTGACGGTGATGATGAGATAGCGGTCGTCCTCGGTGACCTGGCCGTAAAAGCCCCATTCCTTTTGATCGGGCCGGTGATAGACCAGCCGGTCCTCGCTTTGCGGGGTGCCGAGGCGGTGAAAGTAGAGTTTTTGAAAATAATTGACCCCGGTGAGCCGTGTTTTCTCGTCGGGCTCGTCGAACCGGCTGTAGAAGAAGCCGCTGCCGTCCTTGCGCCAGGAAGCGCCGCTGAACTTGACCCAACGGACATGGTCGGGCAGATCGCGGCCGGTCTGCACGTCGCGCACGCGCCATTCCTGCCAGTCGCTGCCGGCCACGGACTGACCGTAGGCCAGCAGACGCCCGTCCTCGGTCGCGGTGGCTCCGGTCAGTGCCACCGTGCCATCCGGGGACCACTGGTTGGGATCGAGCAGGGCCCGGGCGGGCCGGTCGAGGCTGTCGGTCACGTACAGGACGGACTGGTTCTGCAGCCCGTCATTCTTGCTGAAGAAGTAGAGGTTGCCCCGGCGCACGGGCGGGCTGTAGCGCTCGTAGTTCCACAGCTCGGTCAGGCGAGCCCGGAGGGGTTCACGCTCGGGCAGGCGGGCCAGGTAATCGAACGTGACCCGGTTTTGGGCTTCCACCCAGGCTTTGGTCTCCGGGGCATGGTCGTCCTCGAGCCAGCGGTACGGGTCTTCCACGGGCACACCATGGTAGAAGTCCACCACCGGTTCCTTGCGGGTGACGGGATAGGGCAGATGCGGCGTCACGCAAGCCGCGAGGGCCACCAGGATGGCAACGGCCAAAAGACATTTGACGGTCCACATGGCGGCAGGAGATTGGCCCGCAACGCTGCCGGACGTCAAAGATTTCCGTGACGCGGCCGGGGGCGGCTTGCGCGATCCATCAGCAGCGAAGCCCGCGGTCCGGACGAGGACACGCGGATGAACGCAATCCAGGACCCCGGTCGGCCCTCCGACCCTGCGCGCGCAGGAGCCAAGTCCGGACTTTACGGATTGCGATGTTTCGAAGAAAAAGAGGGGGCCGTCACGCGATGAAAAGGGTGTTGCGTGCAGGGATTTGGTTGGCCGTGGCCCTGGCCGGTGCGGGGGCGTACGTGACCATGGCGTGGCCGCGGGGGGAACCGGTCAATGCTTCGACGATTCTTATCGCGGCGATCTGCTCGTATGCGCTGGGCTACCGATTCTATTCGAAGTGGCTGGCGGCACGGGTGCTGGCGTTGAACGACCGGCGGGCCACCCCGGCCGAGATGCACGATGACGGCAAGGATTTTGTCCGCACTCACAAGTGGATCGTCTTCGGGCATCACTTTGCCGCGATCTCGGGTCCGGGCCCGCTGGTGGGGCCGGTGTTGGCGGCGCAGTTCGGGTACCTGCCCGGAACCTTGTGGATTCTGATCGGGTGCGTACTGGGCGGTGCGGTGCAGGATTTCGTCATTCTGTTTTGTTCCATGCGCCGTCGGGGCCGGTCCCTGGGGGAGATGGTGCGGGACGAACTGAATCGGCCGGCCGGGTTGGTGGCGTTGTTGGCGATCCTGGCCATCATCGTGATTCTGCTGGCGGTGCTGGGCCTGGTGGTGGTGAAGGCGCTGGCCGAAAGCCCTTGGGGCGTGTTCACCGTGGGGGCGACCATCCCGATTGCCATGTTCATGGGCGTGTACCTGAGGTTCTGGCGGGTGGGCCGGGTCCGGGAGGCGTCCGTGCTCGGGATGGTGGGATTGTTGCTGGCGGTGTGGGGCGGCAAATGGGTGTACGAGCATCCCGCCGCCTCGGCGTGGTTCGGTCTGTCGGACCTCACGCTGGCCTGGGCGATCATTGGCTACGGCCTGCTGGCAAGCGTTTTGCCGGTGTGGTTGTTGCTGGCCCCGCGCGATTACCTGAGCACGTTCATGAAGCTGGGGACGATTTTTCTGCTGGCGCTGGGCATTCTGGTGGTGCTGCCCGATCTTCAACTGCCGCCGGTGACGGCCTTCATCGACGGATCGGGGCCGGTGGTGGCCGGCAAGCTGTTTCCGTTTTGTTTTATCACGATCGCCTGCGGCGCCATCTCGGGGTTTCATTCGCTGATCTCCAGCGGCACGACCCCCAAGCTGATTACGCGCGAAAGCTACGCACGACCGGTCGCTTACGGCGCCATGTGTTTGGAATCGTTCGTCGCGATCATGGCCATGGTGGCCGCCTGCACGATGGAGCCCGGGGTTTATTTCTCGATGAATCTCAAGGGCGATCCGGAAGCCGTCGTGGCCCGCGTCAGCGCCGCCGGGTATCCGGTCACCGTCGAACACATGGAGGCACTGGCGCGCGAAGTGGGCGAGCACACGTTGTTCGGCCGCACCGGGGGAGCCGCCACCCTGGCGGTGGGGATGGCGCAAATCTTTGCACGCGCCGTGGGGCATCACCTGTTGGATCTCTGGTATCACTTCGCCATCATGTTCGAGGCGTTGTTCATCCTGACGACGATCGACGCCGGGACCCGCGTGGCACGGTACATCCTGCATGATTTCCTCGGTCATGTGTGGCGCCCCTTGGGCGATACGCGGAACCTTGCGTCCAACCTTCTCGTAAGCGGCCTCATGGTCAGTGCCTGGGGATACTTTTTGGTGCAGGGCGTGCGCGATCCGCTGGGCGGGATCAATTCCCTGTGGCCGCTCTTCGGCATCGCCAATCAGATGTTGGCGGCCATCGCGTTGTGTCTGGCGACGACGGTGATCTTGAAGCTCGAACTGCGGCGGAGGCACCAGCCGGATCCCTCCCCCCCGGATGAGCCCACCCCAATGCGCCCCGGTCGGCCGTGGCTGGCCCTGGTGACCCTGGTGCCGCTGGTGTGGCTGGTGAGCGTGACCTTCACGGCGGGCATTCAAAAGATCGCCCACCCGGATCCACGCATCGGTTTCCTGGCGCAGGCACGCGAGCTGGCCGGTCAGCGCCCCGCCCTGGAGGCCGCGTTGGAGGCGGCACGCGCAACAGGCGACGCGACGGCGGTGGCCGCAGCCGAGAAAGCGTTGCGCACCAACCGCGTGTTGCAGTTCAACAACCGCCTGGACGCGGTGGTCGCAGGCGTCTTTCTCACGTTGGTCGGGTCGGTCCTCTTGTTGAGCGGATGGGAATGGTGGCGGCTGTGGACAGGTCGCCGCCCGGCCCAGTTGCAGGAGACGGCCCCGGTGTGGCTGCCTGCTTGGGCCGCGAGGGAGCGGTCGCAAGCGGTGCCCGTGAGTGTGGCGGGGGCGACGGCGCTGGCGGTGGCTCTCACAAAGGAACTGTCCGGCGAAGCTGCGCTGGAACGGGCGCACGCGCGGGCCGCTGCCGCCTCAGCCGTCTGCCCGTGCGAGCCCTGCCGCGTCTCGTCGACGTCCACAGGCCGTGTTCCCGTGTCGCGTGAACTTTATGTGCAGGTCACCGAGGATCGATTCCGTGGCGTGCGGCGGTGTTGTTGAGGCGCAGCTTCCGCAGGGGCGGAGCCGGGCGTGCAGGGGCGGCCCAGGGGAGACCCGCCACACGCGCGGTCGACGTGCGGCCGGCCGGAAGGCGTTTCGCGTTGCGTTGTTGGGGATGTTGTTATGCGGCCCGGGGGTTGCGGCAGAGCCGAATTACGATGAAAGCCGGGTGCCGGCGTACACGTTGCCCGATCCCCTGGTTTGCCAGGACGGCACCCGCGTAACCAATGCGCGGATGTGGGAGCGACGTCGTCGTCCGGAGCTGTTGTGGTTGTTCGAGGAACAGGTGTACGGTCGGGCGCCCACCCGTCCGCCGGGCATGTGGTGGGAAGTGGTCAGTGAAGATCGCCAGGCCCTGAACGGTCGGGCCACCCGCAAGGAGGTGACCATCTGGCTGCGGGGAGATCGCGGGGGCCCGACGTTGGAGCTGCTGTTGTATCTGCCGAACGGACCGCGCGGACGCGTGCCGGTGTTTTTGGGGCTGAACTTCATGGGCAACCACACGGTGCACCCGGACCCCGGCATCCGGATTCCAACCAAGTGGGTTCCGGCGGACCGCGCCGGCACGGTGGTCGACCATCGCGCGACCGCGGCCGGCCGCGGGTCCATGGCCTCGCGATGGCCGGTCGAACGGTTGCTGGAGCGGGGGTATGGTCTGGCCACAGCCTACTGCGGGGACTTGGAACCGGATTTTCCGGAGGGCTGGAAGCTGGGCGTGCGCGCGGCGTTGAGCCCGGCCGGTACGAACACCGTGTTCGCACCGGAAGCGTGGGGCGCCATTGCAGCATGGGCCTGGGGCCTGAGTCGGGCGATGGATTATCTGGAGACGGATCCGCGGGTGGACGCGCGCAAGGTGGCGTTGATCGGACACTCGCGCCTGGGCAAGACGGCCCTGTGGGCCGGAGCCCGGGATCCTCGATTTGCACTGGTGGTGGCCAATGAATCCGGCGAGGGCGGTGCCGCTCTGGCCCGGCGCCGGTTCGGCGAGAGAACCGCCGATCTCAACCGGCGTTTTCCGCACTGGTTCTGTGGCAATTTCAAACGTTACAATGACCGGGAAGACGACTTGCCGGTGGATGCGCACCAGCTGATTGCCCTCATGGCACCACGACCCGTTTATGTTGGCAGCGCGGCCGAGGACCTGTGGGCCGATCCGCGGGGCGAATTCCTCGCGGCTCGGGAGGCGGGTGTGGTGTACCGCCTTTACGGTCGGGAGGGAGTCGGTGTGGAAACCCAGCCGCCCTTGCACCAGCCCGTCGGCCAATTCATCGGCTACCATATCCGCGCCGGCCGTCACGAACTGACGGCGTGGGACTGGGAACAGTACATGAACTTTGCCGACCGCCATTTGCGTCGCCCATGAGCGAACTCGGCCCGACGGGAAGCCTGCGGCGTTTGGGATTGTTCGGGGGCAGTTTCGACCCGGTGCACGTGGGTCACTTGCTGGCGGCACGGGCGGCCATCGAGGAACTGGGGTTGGATCGGCTGTTCTTCATCCCGGCCGCGCAGTCGCCCTTCAAGGCCGGACAGCCTCCGGTGGCTCCGCCCGCCGAGCGCCTGCGTTTGTTGCGGCTCGCCCTGGCCGGCCAGACGGATTGCCTCGTGGACGACTCGGAGATCCGTCGGGGCGGCATCTCGTACACTGTGGAAACCTTGCGGGAGTACGCACGGCGGTATCCCGGGGCGGAGCTGTTTTACCTGGTCGGGGCGGATCATGTGCCCACCTTGCCGCGCTGGCGCGAAGCCGAAGAGGTGGCCCGGCGGGCACGGTTTGTGGCCCTGATGCGGCCCGGACAGCCGGCGCCAGTATTCCCGCCCCCGTTCCAGGGCGTCAGTTTGACGGGCTTCCCGGTGGGCGTGTCCTCTTCGCAGATCCGCGAGCGGGTGCGGACCGGGCGCCCCATCGAGGGCCTCGTGCCTCCGCCGGTTGCCGAGGCGATCCACCGGGCGCGGCTTTATCTTTGACCCCATCCATGGCAAGTTCTCCCACAACGATGGATTCCCGAAAACTGGCCCTGCTGTGTCGGAAACTGGCAGACAACAAGAAAGCCGAAGACATCGTCATCCTGGATCTGCGCAAGCTCTCCTCGATCGCAGACTACTTCGTGATCGCCTCGGCCACCAGTGAGCCGCATCTGCGGGCGGTCATCGAGGAAGTGACCGAAAAACTCGAGCAGGAGCATGGCTTGCGTCCGTACGGGGTGGACGGGCATCACACCACCGGCTGGGTGGTGCTGGATTACTTCGACGTGATCATGCACATCATGCGAGCGGACGTGCGCGCGCACTACGACCTCGAAGGGCTCTGGGGCGACGCACCCCGGGTTCGCACGCGCACGCGTCGCAAGGTGGCGTCCTGATCCCCTGCGAAGCGCGCCGGAAACACCGGAGCCGGCAGCCGCATTCAGCGGAACGGAGAAGCCCCCGGCAGGTGCACCCGCGAGGCGGTCCCGGCGGTTTTCCGCGAAAACAACGGCCTCAAAAACCGTACTTGGCCAACTCCTGATCGAGCTGACGCTGGAATTCCTCGATGTCCTCTGCCGAGGGCCGGTACCCGGGCTTTTCGGTGGCCAGACCCAGCCGGCCCATCTGGTCCAGATACCAGTCGGCCGTTTGGCCGTCGCTGAAGGTGACTTTGCCGCTGATGACCGCGCCGGGCCTGGTGAGTTCGTCGACACTGATGCGCACACGGCGCGGGCCGGCGCCGGCCTTCTCGGTTTCCCGTCCGGCGGGCTTGGCCGCTTCCGTCGTTTCCGGCTCGGGATCTTTGACCTGGAGTTTGAGGTCATCCACCAGCAGGCGCACCTCCATATAGGTGAGGCGGATGCCGAACTCCTTGGCCAGCCGGTCCTGCACCTCGGAGAGTTTGGCGCCCTGGTTCAACCATTGCGCCACCTGTTTGCGTTGCTCCTCGGTCAAATTCACGTTCATAGGTTGTCTGGTCCGATTGTGGCCGAGAACGGCCTGTTGAAAACGAAATTCTTCCCTTTCGGCCCCCGGAGGACGCGGCGGGACCCGGCGTTGCGGCTCAGACCTGTCGGGTCCAGCGCAACCCGAGCTTCAGCAACCGGCGGACGTCCGTGTCCGTGGCGGCCTCGGCGTAAATGCGCAGGACGGGTTCCGTGCCCGAACCCCGCAGCATGAGCCAGGCCCCATTGTTGGCGATCAGTTTGATTCCGTCAAAGGTCTTGACCTCCGCGACGGGCCAGCGCCCGAGACGATCGGGCGGCGCATTGCGCAGGCGGTCAAGAAGCGCGGCCACACGGGCCTGTGGCAGGTGCAGGTCGTGGCGGCCATACCGGTGGGGACCGAATTGCCGTTCCAACCCGAGGAGAACCCGGCGAACCGGCTTCCGTTCACAGGCCAGCAATTCCAACAACATCAGGCCGGCAGCCAGACCGTCGCGTTCCGGTATGTGCCCCGGCAGACCCATCCCCCCGCTCTCCTCGGCCCCCAGCAGCACGTCGCCCTTGATCATTTCCGGACAGATGTATTTGAAGCCCACGCCGGTTTCCAACAGGGGCAACCCCCAGGCCGAGCACATCTTGTCCACCATCGACGTCAGGGTCAGCGCCTTGACCACGCGGCCCTTCAACCCTCGATGGCAGTGCAAGTGATACAGCACCAGGCAAACCAGTTGATGCGTGGTCAGAGGGCGGCCGCGGCCGTCCATGGCACCCAGGCGATCCGCGTCCCCATCGGTCACCAGACAGAGATCGTGCGGATGACGCCGAAGAAAGGCGGCCGCCGGACCGTAGTTGGCGGGAATGGGTTCCGGGTTCAGACCCCCAAACAGCACATCGTGCTCTGTGTGGAGGGACGTGACCTGGCAGGTCGTGCCTGCCAGCAGGGCCTCGAAAGCCCCGGCCCCCGCCCCAAAAAGCGCGTCGTGGGCCACGCGCAAACCGGAACGGCCAATGGCGGCAAAGTCCACCAGACGCCGCACGGTCCGGACGTGAGGCGGCTGCAGGTCCACGCGGCGCAACCGGCCCTGACGTTGTGCCTCCGCGGCCGCCAGGCGGCGAACAGGCGACCGATCCAAGTAGCTTTCCACGGCCCGACACGTCTCGGGATCCGAGGAACCGCCGTAATGGGATTTGAGTTTGAATCCGTTGAAGATGGCCGGATTGTGGCTGGCGGTAATCATGACGCCGCCGATGCAGCGCCGGTCGCGTACCGCCAGAGAGACGGCCGGAGTGGGAGTGGCCATCGAGGTCAACAACACCTCGTACCCGTTGGCCGCGAACACCTCGGCGGCGCACTCGGCAAACCGATCGGAGAAAAACCGGCGGTCGTAGCCCACGACCACGCGGAGGTCGCAGCCGGGAACAGGATGATCGCGCCAGTAATCGGCCGCTGCCTGGGCCACGCGCGCCACGTTGGCAAAGGTGAACCCTTCCGCAATCACGGCGCGCCAGCCGTCGGTGCCGAAACGAATCTGGGTGCTCATGATCCGTGCCGGAGAGAGGAGCCCAGGGCCGCAGGGGAGTGGGAAGGACTCGGGGCCGGATCCCGGCCTTCCGCCGTTCCCGCCCGTGCCAGCCGCACGGCACGCCGGAGCTTCATCACGGCCGCCTTCAGGTTGCGCTGGCCGAACAGGGCCGTGCCGCTCACGAAGACATCGGCCCCGGCGCGGGCACATTCTGCGGCTGTCTGCGCATTGATTCCGCCGTCCACCTCCAAGTGGAAGCGATACCCACCCTCGCGCCGCCAGCTGTCGGCCTGCTGGATCTTGGGCAGGCACTCGTGAATGAATTCCTGGCCGCCGAAGCCGGGATTCACCGTCATGATCAACAAGGTGTCGATCTGCCCCAGGAAGGGTCGCACCAGACTCAACTGCGTGGGCGGGTTGATCGCCAGCCCGGCTTTGAGGCCCATGCTGCGGATTTTCCACAGGAGCGATTCCACGCGTGCGCCGAGCTCCACATGCACGGTGAGCTGGTTGGCACCCGCGTCGGCAAACAGCGGCAGCAGGACCTCCGGTTTGCTGCACATCAGGTGCACATCGAAAAACGTGCGCGTCAGCGGCCGCAGCGCTTTCACCACACCCGGCCCGAACGAAAGATTCGGAACGAAATGGCCGTCCATGATGTCCAAATGCAGCCACTCGGCCCCGGAGGCCTTGTGACGGGCAATTTCCCGGGCCAGGCGACCATAATTGGCGGCCAACAACGACGGCGCGATGATCATGCCACCCCCAACTTGAGAAATGGGTCCGGCCGAGTCAATGACCCGGAGTCCGGCACTCATCAGGCAACCCGGAAGCGGAGTTTCTCCAAGAAGGCCGGTTCGCGGGACGATGGGGCAAGGCTTCCCGCCGTTCGGTTCCACGGCGCGGAGTTCGTTGGGCTTCATTCCGATGACCGGAAAGGCGCTGCGATGTGCATGGGGAAACGAAGCGGTGCAGGGCACGATTCACGAGACTTGCCTGGTTGTGCGCAACGGGCGCGCGCCGCCGCGGCCCGCAGCAGGAATTGCGAGGGGAGGAAGCTTTCGGACCACGGGTTGCGAGTACGCAGCAGCTGGATTCCGCGGCCAGCAGAGTCGCGCAGCCGCCAATGAATGCGGTTCCGACTCTCCTGCGCAGAGCACCAGGGGTGGGCGCGCCCCGCTGGCCAAGAGGATCCCATCCAGCCGGCGTGGAGCCTGCAGCTCCGGCTGAAGGTTCGCGCTCTGGAGAAGCCGCGAGGCGGTCGGATCACATTGGCCGGCTCTGTTCTCAACATGCTGATGATCAATGGGTTGAATGGAAGGAAGCGGATCTGACTTGCAGCCTCATCGAGGAGCTCTAACTTTCGCCCGGCCAGCTACAGCAGGCCTGGCACGCGCGCAACAAAGTACGCCACTTATGACCCGCGTTGGTCGAAGCCGTACGGTTCCACCGTTCAACCGGCCACCCCCTTCGGTCTGCTTTCGCCGTTCGGACCAATGGCAGCGGGTCCTCGGGGCTTGGAGGGTCTTCTTCTCGGCGCTGCTTGCGGCAGGCTTGGCGCGGGCCGACCTGGTCGTTCCGCTGGAACCTCCGGACGGCGCGACCAATGTGAGCCCGGACACGCGCCTGGCCGTGGGGCTGGACATTGGCCTGTTGTCCGGCACGAATGTACGGTTCTACGTCCGGCCCGCCGTGCCGCGGCAAGACTTCACGATCGCGGCTCTGCCGGACACCCAATGCTACACGCGGCAGTTCAACGGCGGGACGATGGCGATGTTTCTGAGCCAGATCCGGTGGATTCTCGAAAATCGCGAGCGTTCCAACATTGTGTTCGTGGCGCACCTGGGAGACATCGTGGATCGTGGGGATCTGGAGGAATGGGAATGGTGGAACGCCACCAATGCCCTGTACCAACTGGAAGATCCTTTGTTGACGGGACTGCCTGACGGTATGCCTTACACCGTCGCTCTGGGGAATCACGATGGAAGCCGGGCGGGCGGCTACGTCAACTACGCGCGATTCCGTCAGGATTCCGTTTTTTACAATCGTTATTTTGGCGTGGAACGGTTTCGGACCCGACCCTGGTACGGTGGACATTTTGGCCAGAACAACAACAACCACTACACCCTGTTCAGCGCGGGGGGCCTGGATTTCATTGTGTTGACCCTCGAGTTTGCCGCGGGCACCAACGCCTCGGTCATGGCCTGGGCCCGGGATGTGCTCGCCCAACACGCAGATCGGCTGGCCATCTTGGTAAGTCACTCGCTGCTTTATGCCCAGGGCGTCGGAAACACGGACTTTCGCCAGCGCTGGTGGAGTCCGGAGGGCCAGATCATTTACGAAGCGATGAAGACCAGCTCCAATCTGTTCCTCATGCTTTGCGGACATGATCCGGTAACGGGCTATCGGATCGACACCCACGAGGGACGGAAGATCATCACGGTGCTGAGCGACTTCGAGAACCTCAGCGGCGGCAGCGGCTGGATGCGGCTGTTCCGGTTTTCCCCGGCCCGCAACGAAATCCGCGTCCGCACGTTCTCACCCTGGTTGAACCGGTTCGAGGACAGCCCGCCGCATGATTTCACATTTTTCGTGGATCTCGGTGGGTTTCGGGTGATCGGGCTGCAAACGAACGTGACGGCACCGGTGGTCATGAGCCCGCCCATGTCTCAGTGGCCCATCCGCGCCGCGAACCAGGCGTGGGAATGGTTTGCAGAGGTTGAGGCCGGCGGTCGCTCGTTCCGCACACCTGTCCGCAGCTTCCAAGTGGCCTCCACGGTTACCAACCCGGTGCCCTCCGCTCCCCTCATCCTGGCCCTGCAAAGGCTCTTGGATGGCCGCTTCGTCCTGGTTTGGCAATCCGTGGGCGGCCGGCGATATCGCGTGGAATACAGCGATGGCGACGACAACGGCTCTTTCAACGGCACGTTCCGCGAGATTGTGCGCTCCCAGCTCGAGGAAACGGATGCCGGACCTCCGGGTCTGCCCGGGTTTATGGTGTATGTGGACGATGGCCGGGATACGGGCGGGCCGCCGCGCGCTGGAGCAAGATACTATCGCGTGCGAGTGGTTCCCTAGCCTGCTGTTCCCGGCCGGGCCCTTTCGAACGATGCGCCATCGCCTGTTTCACTCCTGCCTGAAAGTCCCGGGGGCATCCAGCCCATCCTCGTGGATGTCTCCGAGGCATATGCGCCGGGTTCGGGAGCAGGGTCCCCCACGGAAAGGGCTCCTGTGGCATTGGATTCTGGTCATTGCCCTGGGGCTGGCAGGTCCCACCCGGGGCCAGACTCTTCTTCTCGAATGGGTGGCCGATTACTCCCACACATGGCGGTTCCAAACGAATCGGATGGACGGAGTGCCCTGGAGGGATCCTGGTTATGACGATTCTTCCTGGCCCAGGGGAGCAGGCCTCTTCTTCATCGAGGAGGCTGACTTGCCGGCTGCGAAACTCACCCCCCTGCCCGCCCGACCGGATACCGGGCGGCCCTTCTTCACCTATTGTTTTCGCACGTCGATTGTCCTGACCAACGTCGAGTCCCTGGCCGGGATGCAATTCGAACTGCTGGCAGACGACGGAGCAGTGGTGTACGTCAACGGACACGAAATCCAGCGGGTGCGCATGCCCCCGGGGCCGATCCTTTTTACGACACCGGCGGCGCCAGAAGTAACGGATGTGACCAGCCCGGACCGTTTCTTTGTGCCATGGCCGGTTTTGGCGGCTGCCAGGGTTCGGAATGGCACCAACTGGTTGGCCGCGGAGGTGCACCAGGGCAACGAGTTGAGTTCGGATGTGGTCTTCGGCCTCCGGATCGGGGGGAGTTACGATCCGAATCTGCGTCGCCAGGTTTGGTTGGTGCAACCACCCGACGGAGCTCAAGGGGCATGGAATGCAAGCTGGCTGTTGGAGGCCGTCGTGACAGAGTCCTTTGGCCCGGTGGAGCGAGTGGAGTTTCTGGTGAACGGAGAGTCGCTGGGCAACGCCACTGCGGCACCTTTCACATGGGCTTGGACCCCCGGCCAGCCCGGGGAGGCGACGCTGGAAGCGGTGGTACACAGCCCGGACGGCCGGATCGCCCGCAGTGAGCCCGTCCGTGTGGAGGTCAAACCGCCTCCGGCGCCGCGCGTCGTGCGGGGCCCCTACCTCCAGTCCGGCGCCTGGGACAGCGTGGTCGTCCGCTGGCGAACAGACGCGCCGACGCGCAGCGTCGTCCGATACGGCACGAATCTGCAGAGTCTGGATCGAGAGGTGCGGGGCACCGCTTGGACAACGAATCATCAGGTGCGCCTGACCGGTTTGCTGCCTGCGACGCGATACTATTACGCGGTGGGTTCGGACGACGGGCTGCTGATCGGACCGCACCCTCTGCAGTATTACCAGACGGCACCACCGCCCGGCACGCCGGGCACATACCGGATCTGGGTCATCGGAGATGCCGGTGCGCCGTGGAATGATCAGGGCCCTCAGTTGGCGGTGCGCAACGCCTTTTACGCATACAACGGCCAGCGTCATATCGATGTCTGGCTGCAGCTGGGCGACAACGCCTATCCCTGGGGCACGGATGATCAGTATCAGATCGGCCAGTTCGACATGTATTCCAATTTACTGGCTCGGACGGTTACCTGGCCGGCATTGGGCAATCATGACACCGCCAACGCCACCACGTTCAGCACGAATTATCCCTACTTCGAGATCTTCACCCTTCCCACCGCCGGCGAAGCGGGAGGCGTGCCCTCGGGGACACCCCATTGGTTCAGCTTCGATTACGGCCACGTCCACTTCATCTGTCTGGACTCCATGACGGCGGATCTGAGCTCGAACGCTCCCATGGCCCGGTGGTTGCGTGCGGACCTGGCCGCCAACACCAACTTCTGGGTCATTGCCTACTTCCACCATTCACCGTACAGCCGCGGCCATCGCAATTCCGACACGGATCCCAACATGCGAGCCATGCGGGAGAACATCGTCCCAATTCTCGAAGCGGGCGGGGTGGACCTGGTGCTGGGCGGCCACAGCCATTCCTACGAACGAAGTCCCCTGTTGGCCGGGCACTATGGCCCGTCTGATACTTTTCAATCGGAAATGGTGCTCATGAGTGGAAACGGATCGGACCGCAACGGTGGGCATCCGTACATCAAACCACCCGGCAGGAGCAGTACCCCGCAAGGAACGGTGTACGCCGTGGTGGGCAGCAGCGGCATGCTGCGCGCCGACGCGCCGCTGAACCATCCCGCCATGCAGGTGAGCCTGGCCGTGCTCGGCAGCGTAATCCTCGAGGTCCAAACCAACCGCCTGGACGCCTGGTTTCTCCGGGAGACGGGCGAGATCGCGGATCATTTCGCCATCGTCAAGGCGTGGCAACCTCCGCGCCTGGGGCCGGCCACGGCGGAGGCGGCCGCGGGCCGATTGGTGTTGCGCGCGGAAGCCGTACCCGGGCGGCTCTACACGTGGGAAACGGCACAAGACCTGACGTCAGCCCGCTGGTTGCCCGGGGGAAAACTGCGGGCGGATGACGCCGGTCGCGTGGAGTGGGAAGTACCCCTTGCGCTGGATGGCCCGACGCGCTTTTTCCGGCTTCGACAGTGAACCGGATGGATCGAAGCCCCCTGCTCAGCCCTTCCGCGGCTCTCCGAAGGTTTCGCGCAAATACTCCAGGCTCCGCCGGGCGATCTCCTCGGCACCCTCATCGAACTTGAACACTTCCACGGAAACGTAGCCATCGTACCCGACCTCATGGAGGGCGGCTGCGATGGGACGGTAATCCACGTCGCCAAATCCCGGACCCTTCAGATTGCGGTCGTTGGCATGAAAGTGCACAAAGTGCGGCCACGAAGACCGGATAATGTCCGGGATGGGGCGGTCCTCGGCGCACATCGCTTTGACGTCCAAAATGATGCGACAAGCCGGAGAAGCAAAACTTTGCGCAAACGCGATGGCTTCGGCCGCCGTGTTGAGGAAATTGGTTTCCGCAGGCGACAACGGCTCGATGCACAAAATGACGGCGCGCTCTTCCGCCTCGCGAACAGCGTCCTGCAGGGTCGCCCGGGTCCATTCCCAGGCCTGCTCTCGGCTGACCCCCGGCTGGAGACTCCGCTGCTTGGGGGAGCCGAGCACCAGCACGCGCCCGCCCAGGTCGGCACAACAGCGCACCAGCTCCACAAAGTATCGGCCCGTGCGTTGCCGCAGGGCCGGATCCGGATGATTGAGATGGAGCCCCTCCGGTTTGACCAACAGCCAGTGCAGTCCCACCACCGCCAGCCCGTTTCGTGCCGCCAGATCGCGAATCCGCCGTCGATCCGTCGGACCGAGATCGGTGACCGACTCGGCCAGGGTGAACGGAGCCAGTTCCACTCCGTCATACCCCGTCCGCGCTGCATGCGCCAACGCGTCCTCCAGCGTCCAGCCCTGATAGATTTCGTTGCAGATGGCAAACCGCACAGCGGCATGATTGGAGCCGCCACGCCGATTTCAAGATTGATCCACCGTCCCGCCGTGCTAAAGGTGGAATTGGAAGCCCGGCCGGTCGAAGATTGGCTGCCGCCGGGTGCGCCGGGAAGCGTGTATGGCGAAACTGATCGTCAAAGGGCCCAACGGCCGCGATGAGGTCCTGACCCTCAAACCCGGCATCAATCGCTTCGGCCGCTCGACCGCCAATGATTTTGTGGTCTTCGACAGCACCGTTTCCCGGTTCCATTGCGAGATCGAGGTGCGGGACGACGGCATGTGGGTGCGCGACCTGGACTCTGCCAACGGCACCTTCGTGGACGATGTCCCCGTGACGGAACCGGTGCAGCTGCGGAAGGGCCAGATCCTGCGGCTGGGGGATGTGCGGATGGAAGTGCGCGAGGCACCCGAGCCGCCGCGACCCGACGAGATACCCATGTGCTCCATCCATCCCAGTTACCCGGCCAGCATGCAGTGCACGCAGTGTCACCAGGTGTTTTGCGGGAGCTGCGTGCACCTGATTCGCCGCCTGGGAGGTCAGTATCTGCGGCTGTGCCCCAAATGCAGCGGCCATTGTGTTCCTCTGACCGTGGTCCGCAGCACTGCGAAGGGTTTCCTCCAGGGCATGATGGAGCGGCTGCTGAAGAAGCGGACGCTCCGCCACCCGTTCCAGGGCGAGTAACCCTGCCGTGCGTCTGCCGCCGACCACTTCCGGTCCATCGGCTTTACCGATGCCGGTACTCTTGCATCAGGTGGAGAATCGCTTCCCGGAGCCGAAACAAATCCTTTTGCAGTCGGGCCGTTCTGGCTGCGGACAACCGGCCGCTGCTCGCCGCAAGCTGAAAGAAACGATGGCTGTCGTGCAGGGAATGGAGCGCGCGCTTCAGACAGGCCACGATCAGGCTCCCTTCCAAATCCGGTTCTCCCAAAGCCACGCCGCGGAGGGCGGCCCGCAGACGGCCTGCCGTGACCCGGCACTGGACCAGTAACGCCAGGGTCTCGGGCCGCAACAGAAGGCCGTCGTAGCGAAACTGCGGTTGAAAGGAGCGCTCGATTCGTCGGCACAAGATCTGCCACTGCCGCTCCAAGGGGTGGAGAATCTCGCCCTCGGGGGTGCGCACCCAGTCCTTGCCTTCGCGAGCCGGATCCGGGTCGGCGGACACCTCTTCGATTTCGTCGGGTTCAGCCTCCTCCTCGAAGGCATCCGCGCCGAGAGAATCGTCCTCCCAGCCCATGGCGCGGGCGATGCGGGCCCGGCCCTCGGGAGAGTCCCCGTAGCGTTCGAGCAAATCGTTGTATTTTTCGCCCCGCGCCTCGCAAACCTGCAGGAACCGTTCGTAATCGAACTCGTCCCATTCTTCCTCGGGATCCTTGACCGTGCCGTCCAGAAATTCCAGCAGCGCATCCCATTGAGACAGGTAGGCCTGCCAGGCGGCTTCCACCTGACGTTTCCGCTCGGTCTCGTCCTCTCCGGTGGGCTGCCAGGTCGGCCGTGTGTAGCGCATTTTAAAATCAACCACCTGCGCCACCATGCGGCCTGCCTCCGGCGTAAACCATTCGAGGTACAAACAGAACGTCGTGCGGGTTGGGGGCGGGTCGGCGTGGTCCGGCCATTTCAAGAGAGTCTTCAGCGGCACATCAGGCACCTCGATTTGACGGCGCGCGGTCAAATCCCCGGCATGGCCCCGTTGGACGTCAGGCAGGTCTTCCAGCCCGGCGATGGGCATGGCGAGCCGACGAGAGTGGAAATGAACGAGACGCCCCGCCAGGTCGGAATGCGCATTGCCTTTCAGGTCGAGCTCGAGGGGACGCGCCCGTCCACACAACCAAAGTTTGCCCACCACGCGGCCCTTCTCGCGGTTATCCAAGAAACCGCGTTTGACCGCATCTCCGATTCGGAACGCCATGACCCAACCCTAGCACAGGCAGAACCAACGGCGCAAACGTTCTCGCCGCAATCGCCGGGCCGCGGCAAGCTCGCGACGTCGGCTGCCGTCCGGCCTCCACAGCCCCCAAGGGGCCGCTGAGAGGCAATGATCGCGCATCACCGGCTTGGCAAGATCAAGGCAGCAGCACCTGCCCCTGCGCCTACCCGGTCTTTCCCGGCTCCCTTGCGAAGGGTGCGGGGAGAAGTGCGCGGGCAATCGTAACCAGATCCGGGCATCCGCTCTGAGCGGCCGGAACCACGCGGTTGTGGCAGAATGACCCGGCCACGCAGTCGTGAACCCTGACGGCCGTGTGCAGATTGTGCGCTCTTCAGTCACCAGTGAGAACCGGCAGCCAGGCACGGCAACTGCCGGGGAGCTGGATCGGTTCTGACTTCCCGGACCGGGCTCCGGCCCGGTCGGGCTCTGCCACTGGCCAACCGGAAAGCCCGATTTTCCACACTCGGCGGCCCGGGGCTCGCGGCCTCCACCGGGCTGTCGCCCGCCATTGGAGTGGACACCTTGGTCCACAAAACCATGGCCGGCGGTCAGGGATCCGCCGTCCACCCCGGACGTTCCGGAGATGAGCCCCGGTCCACTGCCGCGATCGGGCACAATCCCCCTTGCCAATGCGCACATGGGCGTGCCACGCTTCGTTGGCATGAAAAAGCTGCTGGTTTTATTGCTGTTGCCGGTTTTGCTGGGCGGATGCACCGCCACGTTTACCAATTTGACCCCCCGGCAGCAGCCGCGGAATGCCAATCATCTTTACCCGGTCGAAGTGGCCTTCCGCAGTCGACAGCAATCGCTTCGCTGGGAGACCATCGATCCCAAGGTCCTCGTGGGATCTGAGTCGTATCCCTTGCGGCCCGTCCCCTTGGTGCGCAACCGGTGGGAAGGAATGATCCCCGTGCCGCCGGGGACCAATCTGATCCATTACCGCTACCGCTTTGACTTTCTCTACAACGCCATGGGCGGTCCTCAGCCCGACAGTGCCCTCTCGCCCACCTACTCCCTCCAAATCGTGGACTGAAGCACTGCCGAAGGCTCCGGGGCTGGCCTACCGCGGGCGAGCGTCCTGTCGCCCGTGCTGAGGCGCATCGGGTCCTGAGAGTCCTCTGCGGGGTCGTTCACAAAGGAGAGACTTGGCCATCCGGAAGCTCGGCAAACGGCTCACAGCGGTTTGCCATCGCAGGGATGCACGCCGGTCTGACGAAGCACGGGTGGTCGGCACGAGTCAGGCGCGACTCCTCTCCTTTTGCCCCCAGGTCCGCCTCACCCGCGTGCTTCGTTTGGCCTCCGACGATCCGGGCCGGAGCGAGGAAAACGCAACCCTTTCCCGGGAGCCTTGCAGGGACACGGACGATCTGCTCCAAGGAGGCCCGACGCGCAGCGCGGAACAGGGCGGCCCTTGCCGGATGCGAATTCGCACGCGATCTTTCCCGCCCAAATTTCAAACCGGCGTGCACAAATTCGAGGAGCCGCAGAGGCCGCTCTGGAGATATCCTTCGGGCGAAATGAAGCTTCTCTGGTCCGACGGCGGCAATCGATTCCGACCGGATCTTGCGGCAACCAGCCTGAGGATCCTTGGCACAATGCGTCTGCGGGCAGGGGTCCCGTGGTGCCTGGCTCTTTTGGGATGGGTCGGCGCCGGGGGAGGCCTCGGACTGAACCCCACCCAAGCCGCGGAACCCGGCCCTCTCGCCCCGCCGCGCCCGAACTTCGCCCCGGTCGGTTTTGCCCACGTCGGCGCCCCGGTCACCGGCGGCGACGGATCCGAACCCATTCGCGTTCGCAGCGTGCAGGAACTGCAAGCGCTGGCCGGCACGGACGAGCCCCGTGTGTTGCTCCTCGAAGGCACATTCGAACTGAGGCGCCAATCGGTGCGGGTGGGGTCGAACAAAACTTTGCTGGGTGGGGGCGAAGGCGCGGTGCTTCTGGGCGGGGCCCTCTATTTGCGCAACGCCACCAATGTCATCCTCCGCAACCTCATCCTCCGGGACTCTCCCGAGGACGGCATCAGCCTCAGCGGTGCCCGCCGGGTCTGGGTGGATCATTGCACGGTCATGGACTGCGGGGACGGGTTGATCGACCTGACCCACGGCACGGACGAGGTCACCATTTCCTGGTGCCGATTCGGTTACCAAAACCTCAAGAACTCCCATCGACTCGCCAGCCTGCTGGGCGCCAGCGACCGCGACCGCGCCTGCGAGGGACGGCTGCGCGTCACGTATCATCACAACTGGTGGGACGCCGGTTGCCTCGAACGCATGCCGTCCGTGCGCTTCGGCCGCGTGCACGTGTTCAACAATTATTATCGGGCGCCGGGCAATCGTTATTGCATTCGCTCCCGGCTCTTTGCCGAATGTCGCATCGAATTCAACTGGTTCGAGGACGTTCGGAATCCATGGGAACTGATGGTCACCACGGGGGACACGGGCCGAATCTTCGCGGCGGGCAACGTGGAGGTGAACACCCGCTGGGAGAATCCCGGCGGCAATGTGAGATTGGTCAGCGGCACCGACTCCGTGTTCGCCCCGCCCTATCCATGGCAGCCGGATCCACCCCAATGGATACCGTGGCTGGTGACCAACCACGCCGGGGCCGGTCGCGGTCCGTTCGCCCGTTGAGGCTCCGCCTCCCAGCCACAGCAACCGCCGAGAGTATCTTGCTTGGGAACCCACCTCGGGCGGTGATGCGGCCAAGACCGTCTCACGCCCGGCCGGGCGCACGCAGGACCCGCGATCTTGCGGCAAGCCGGTGCCCCGAAACCTGCGGCGTCTCAAAACTCACACCCCCGGCCGGTTCAGTTGCAACTCGGCCTCCCGCACCAGGTCCATCACCGCTTGCGGGGAGGGAGCCGCCAACAACGCCTCCCGCAAGGCCGCCTGCCGCAAAAGGCGACTGATCCGCGCCAGCATCGCAAGGTGAATCGTCAAATTCGGCGCCAGCAACAGGAAAAACAACCGAACCGGCCGACCGTCCACCGCCCGAAACGCCACGCCGGCCGGGTGCCGTCCGAAGGCCAGTTCGGGTTCGGTCAACAGATCGGGCAGAGCCTGCCGGGCATGGGGCAGCGCCACGCCATCGCCGATACCGGTGCTGTGCAGCTCCTCGCGTTCGCGAAGGGCCTGAAACAAACGTTCCTGCCGCTCCGGGGCTCCGGCCAGACTCGGAATCAGCCCCACCAGTTCCCGCAGCACGTCATCCCGGGTTTGCGCCCGGAGCTGCAAGCAAATGCGTTCCACGCTCAGCAAAGCGTGCAGTTGCAGGCCGGCGCCAGACAACCCCTGCATGGGATGCCATGCTAGCGATTCCGGCCCGGAGGAAAAGCCTCTTCCCGGCCACGGTCCCTTCCCTTCGCCGCGCCCATGGTTTTGGACCCACGGAAGGCTCGGCGGCTTTCGGGGTGTCCCCGGCGCGGGAAAGCCGCAGGGAAACGGCCTTCCCCTCGGATGGCTGACCTCGGGGCGCCAGAGGCACAAAGCGTCCATTCCCCCTCGGCAATGTCCCTGGCCGAATCTAGCCGGGGACGTCCAGGGGGCGGCGGCCTGTCCGGACCGGTCATTGTCTGAAGAAGCCCGGCGAATGGACCCGGCGGTTTTCCGACGCGACATTGCCCAGATTTTGGCTATATTGGCGTCCATATGAGCGGCAGCAATCCGGTTACCCTGACGCGCGACGTTGAGGCCGCCCTGGTGCCCGTCGGCACCAAGGTCACCCTCATGAAGGGAGAGCAGGCCTACATCACCCAGTCACTGGGTGGCAGTTACACCGTCATCGTCAACGGCAACATGTTCCGCATCGAGGGCAAGGACGCCGACGCCCTGGGGTTGCCGGTCCAGACCCAGACCGTCGCCACCGGCAAGCCCATGACCCGGGAAGAGGTCGAAAAACAGGTCTGGGAAGTGTTGAAGACCTGTTACGATCCGGAAATCCCGGTCAATATCGTCGACTTGGGCCTGGTGTACGATTGCGTGGTGACCCCCATCGAGGGCAAGCCGGATACCTACCGGGTGGACGTGAAAATGACGCTCACGGCCCCCGGCTGCGGCATGGGACCCATGATCGCGCAGGACGCCCAGAACAAGATCCTCTCCATCGAGGCCGTCGAAGAGGCCAACGTGGAAGTGGTCTGGGATCCCCCGTGGAATCAATCCATGCTCTCGGAAGCGGCCAAGTTGCAATTGGGACTGTTGTGAGCGTCTCCCCCTCTCTTCCCACGGAACCCGCCGTGGCGCGCCCGAGCGCCGCCGAGGCCTCCAGTGCGGTTGCGCCGGCCGCCCCGAAGCCGGCCGGCCCCGCGCCGGATTGGCGCCGGTTGCGCGAGGATTTTCCCATCCTGCACCAGACCGTCCACGGCAAGCCGCTGATCTACTTCGACAACGCCGCCACCAGCCAAAAACCGCGCGTGGTGATCGAAACCCTGCGCCGGTATTACGAGCGCGACAACGCCAACGTTCATCGCGGCATCCACGAACTGAGCAACCGCGCCACTCAGGCCTACGAGGCCGCCCGCGCCCGGGTGGCCCGGTTCCTCAACGCCCGCTGTCCGGAAGAAATTGTCTTCACCCGCGGCACCACCGAAGGGATCAACCTTGTGGCTCACAGCTGGGGGCTCCAGCACTTGAAGCCCGGCGACGTGATCCTGCTGACCGAGCTGGAACACCACAGCAACCTGGTGCCCTGGCAGCTGGTGGCCGAGCGAACCGGGGCCAAGCTGGCCTTTGTACCGGTCACCGGCGACGAAGGCATCGTGGACGCGCGGCGACTGGAGGAACTGCTGGCGCCCCCGGTCAAACTGTTTGCCATGGTGCACGTGTCCAATTCGCTGGGCGTGGTGAATCCCGTTGCTGATTGGTGCGCCCGCGCCCGTGCCCGCGGCATCGTCACCCTGGTGGACGGGGCCCAGAGTGCCGGTCACATGCCCGTGGACGTGCAGGCCCTGGGCTGCGACTTTTTCGTCTTCTCCGGTCACAAAACGTGCGGGCCGACCGGCATCGGCGTCCTGTATGGTCGCCAGGAGCTTCTGGAAACCCTCCCTCCCTACCAGGGCGGCGGCGAGATGATCCTGTCGGTGGAATACCACCGGACCCTCTTCAAGCCCGCGCCCCATCGGTTCGAGGCGGGCACGCCCGACATCTCCGGGCCCATCGGTCTGCACGCCGCGCTGGACTATCTGGATATGATCGGCCGGGAACGGATCTGGCAGCATGATCAGGAACTGGCCCAGTATGCCTATGACCGGCTCGCCGCCCTCGGCGGCATCCGGCTGTTCGGACCCAAACGAAATCGGGCCGGCCTGGTGAGTTTCCTGCTCCAGGACGTCCATGCCCATGATGTGGTCACGTTGGCCGACCGGGAAGGAATTGCCCTGCGCGGCGGCCACCATTGCACCCAGCCGCTGATGCGCAAGCTCGGGGTCGAGTCCACCGCCCGCGCCAGCTTCTACTTCTACAACACGGTGGAGGAAGTCGATCGGTTCATCGAGGTCATCCAGGCCATCCAGCGCTTTTTCGCGCGATAGAATCGCTCCAATGCTGCGGACGCATGCAGCACCCGGAATTGCAGCTTGTTCCTCCCCGATGTGGTCCACACATGCCCGTGCTGGCGCAAACCCTCGGGAGCCGGCCCACGCGTCTTTTGATATTTGGCATAAGGAATGCTCTTGTTGAAAGCGGATGGCGGTTGAGTAGGGTTGAATCGGGACTGATGCGTGCGGTCGGGCCCCACGCAGGCCGACAGCCCCGGCTGCCGCAACGGCGACAAGGCAACGACTTATGCGGGTCATCCAGCCCTGCTGCCGCGCGCGCCTGACGGCGGACGATCTGGCCTTTGTCCAGACCGTCCTCGCCGCCGACGAGGCGCAGCGCACCAAATTGAGCGAGTTGCTCGCAGACGAAGAGGCCCGGGACATGGTGCTGGACCATCCGGCCCTGTTGCGGGCCCTGCTCGAAGCCCCCCGTTGTCTGCCCGTCTCGGCCCGCCTCTACTTCTACGTGCTCGTCCGCCATGTCCTCCGGCGCCTGGGACTCGAAGACCGATTGGTGGCCGATTACGTCGCCGAACTCCTGACCGAGTTCGCCCGGACCGAACGGTGGCGCAAGCCTCTGCCCGACCGGGACCTCGGCGTGGACTACCTTTACGAGCTGCTGGCCGCCTTGCGCGAAGTGGATGACACCACCGCCTTCCTGCTGCGCACCCACCTGGCCAATCACACCCTCTTCCTGTCGGGCCTGTTCGCCTCTCACTTGGAATATCGGGTGCAGCGGCGCGGCGCCCCCGGCCTGCGCTACTATGAGGAGGTGGGCCGCGCCAGTTACCGCGCAGCCCGGGACCATCGCCTCGCCCATCAGTACGGACTGAGCGGGGTCTTCGACACCCTGGCTGAGCAGTTCACGGTCGCGCGCCAGGCCCTGAGTGACCTTTCCGACCGGTTGCTCAGTCTGGAAGGATTCGATCGCAGCCTCGAACAGGCCCTGCGAACCTTCGCCACCGAAGAGTCACAGTCGGCCAATTGAGGTCGGTGGCCGCCCCGTGCCCCTGCTCCGCAGCGGTCCGACTCCTGCAGGCGGGGGCCAAACACCGTCTCTTCCCAACCCGTCGGCTGCCGCGTTCCGCCCCCTTCGCACCGAACTCCACCACGCTCCCGACCTTCTTGATTCCGGATCGAGCCCGGGTGCAGAGTGAGCCTCATGAAAGCCTCAGTGTGCCTCTGGATCTGGCTCGCCGTGGTCGCCGCCCGGGCTGTCGATCCTCCGTCCCGACCGGTGCTCCCCAATCAAGACCGTATCCGACCCTACGCCGCCAACCCGCGCTACTGGCAGTATCAGGGCCGGCCCATCCTGCTCCTGGGAGGTTCCAAGGACGACAACCTCTTCCAAATCCCCGATCTGCAACCGCACTTGGACGAAATCCGTTCCGCGGGCGGCAATTACATCCGAAACACGATGAGCGACCGACCCGACGGAGGATTCGAAGTCTATCCCTTCCATCGCCGCCCCGACGGGAAATACGACCTCGAACACTGGAATCCCGAGTACTGGAATCGCCTAGCCCGAATGCTCCAATGGACCTGGGAACGCAACATCATCGTTCAGATCGAGGTCTGGGACCGATTCGACTACGCCCGCCGCAACTGGGAACTCCATCCCTACAACCCGCGCAACAACGTCAACTACACGACCGCAGAATCCGGCCTGGCGGAAGAGTACCCGGACCATCCCGGCGCCAACCGGCAGCCCTTCTTCTTCACCACCCCGGACCAGCGCAACAATCAAGTCGTCTTCCGCTACCAAAAACGTTTCCTGGACGAGCTGCTCCGCCACACCTTGCCCTGGCCGCATGTGCTTTACTGCATCGACAACGAAACCTCCGGCGATCCCGCCTGGAGCGCCTTCTGGGCCCGTTACATCCGTGAGCAGGCTCGCGGCGCCGGCGTGGACGTCTTCATCACCGAAATGTGGGACGACTGGGACATCCGCAGCCCCATGCACCGAAACACATTCGACCACCCCGAACTCTACGATTTCGCCGATGTTTCCCAAAACAACCATCAAAAAGGCCAGACGCACTGGGACCACTTCCAGTGGGTTCGCCATTACCTGGGCTCCAAACCGCGTCCCATCAACACCGTGAAAACCTACGGAGCCGACACCGGTCGGTACGGCAACACGCGCGACGGGCTGGAACGATGGTGGCGACACCTCATCGGGGGCGCGGCCGCCGTGCGTTTTCATCGTCCCGATTCCGGCCTGGGCCTCGGCCCCGAAGCCAAAGCTGCCCTCCTCGCCGCCCGCAAGCTGGCCTCCCTCTGCCGGTTCTGGGAGCTGGAGCCAACCCTCCAGCTTCTGCGCCAACGCGAGCCCAATGAAGCGTACCTGGCGGCCCGCCCAGGCAGCGTTTACGCCCTGTATTTCCCCGACGGCGGCGCAGTCGAACTGGACCTCCGGGGGCACGACGGCCCGTTCACCCTGCACTGGATCAGCATCGCCACCGGCGACTGGGGCCCGCGCCACTCTCTTCATGGCGGCGACTGGGTGCCCATACAAACGCCGGGGCCGGGCCACTGGGCTGCCTGCTTGGCCCGTCAACCGTGACGACGTCCCGCCCTGGCTCAGCCCGGGCCGGCCCCTTGCCTGGACCTCGGATCTTTCCCGATTCGGTTCGGCGAAACTTCTCGGGCTGCCGCCCGATCGGTTTCAACGACGCCATCTCCCCGAGCCGCGTTCCTTGCGCCCCGCCACCCTCGCGTTGCGGGCCCGTTCACTTTCGCCCCGCCAGGCGGACGTTGGGGCCCCGCCTCCACCCAGAGCTGCATCGCGGTCCGCTTGACACCGTCCAGCCGGGATTCCTAGGGTGCCGTCGGTCGGGTGCAAGCTCATGAACAGCATCGGTACAGCTCAAATCGGCGACGGCTACGTGACCCTGGTGGTGTTCCTGATCGCGGCCCTCTTGTTCGCCCTGGTGCCCCTGGGGCTGGCCCGTCTCTGGGCGTGGCGCTTCGCCCCGCCCAAGCCGGGCCCGGTCAAAAACGGTCTCTACGAATGCGGCCTCGAATCCCATGGGGACGCTTGGCGCCCGTTCAAGAGTTCCTACTATCTCTATGCCATCGTGTTTTTGGTGTTCGATGTGGAGATCGTGTTTTTGCTCCCCTTTGCCGTGGCCTTTGGAGGTCTTCCCCTGGGCGCGGTGCTGGCCATGATGCTGTTTTTGCTGCTCGTGGTGGAGGGCCTGGTTTGGGCGTGGAGCAAAGGGGTGCTTCGATGGGCTTGAACCCTTGCGGCGTCCACCTTGGCCGGCGCCGTCGGGCCGGTGCCTTTCCGAGTTCGGTTTGAGTCACCGCGCCTTTGCGACTACGTTGAGCCTGCCATGGATCCGGGACTGCGCAGCGAACTCCAACGGCACGGCATCTTCGTGACGACCCTGGAGCAGCTCTACAACTGGGGTCGAAGCAACTCACTTTGGCCGCTGGGATTCGGCCTGGCCTGCTGCGCCATCGAAATGATCGCGGCCTCCATGGCACGATACGATCTCGCTCGATTCGGCGCCGAGGTGTTCCGACCCTCGCCGCGTCAGGCGGATCTCATGATCGTGGCCGGCACGGTCACCAAAAAAATGGCACCCCAGGTGGTCCGCCTCTACAACCAAATGGCCGAACCCAAATACGTCATCGCCATGGGCGCCTGCGCCATCTCCGGCGGTCCGTTCAAGCAGGGCTACAACGTCCTCAAGGGCATCGACCGCTACATCCCCGTGGACGTCCACATCCCCGGCTGCCCGCCGCGCCCGGAAGCCCTCATCCACGCCCTGATGACCCTCCAGCAACGGATCGCCGAAGAATCCCTGACCGGACCGGATCGCCCCCGCCATTTGCGCCCCGACCAACCGGGCGAGTATCCCGTGCCCGAATTCGGGCCGCACGATCTCGTTCCCCCCAAGAACCCGGAGATTTGGCATCCCCCGGCCATTCGCCGACCCGCCTGAACCCAATGGAACCTCTGGAGTCCATCCGCGACCGCATCCTGGCCGCCGTGCCCGCGGCCCGCGTCGAAATCGTTCCCAACCCGTCCCCCTCGGGTCAGCATTCGTTGCTCGTGGACCCTGAGCACGCGCTGGCCGTGGCCCGCTTCTTGCGCGACGACCCGGCCCTGCGTTTCGATTACTGCTCCAACGTGACCGGAGTGGATTGGCTGGACAAAGAAATCACGGAAAAGGTCCGCGTCCGCCTCCGGATCGAAGGCGAGGAACGCGAGGTCGAGGAAACCCGCAAACACATCCGGCCCGGCTACCTCGAGGTGGTTTACCACCTCTACTCCATGACCCTCCGTCACGGCCCCCTGGTCTTGCGCATGCGGACAGGCAACCGAACCGATCAGGTCCGACTGCCGTCCCTGACCCCCGTCTGGCGCAGTTGTGAGTTTCAAGAACGTGAAGTCTACGACCTCTTCGGCGTCATTTTCGAAGGCCATCCCGACCTGCGCCGAATCCTGATGTGGGACGGCTTCCAGGATTACCCCATGCGCAAGGACTACGTCGAACCGGATGATTACGAATACGAGCCCACCCCGCACGGCATCGTCGCAGAAAAGGCTCGACGCCACCAAATCCTCGTTGAACCGAAGACACCTCCGGGCTCTGCGGCCCCGCCGGGTTCCACCACTGGCTGAGCTCCGGCCTTCTACAACGCCGGCCGGGTGCACCTCCGCTCGCGGACGCGGGAAGCGGTCTTTTGTTTGGCCAATCCTCCGGCACTGGTGGCCCCTGCCTCGCCAGCCGCGTGACTGCAACCGGTTCCGGTGCGTGGACCGCATCCAGCGCGGAAGTCGGCACCTGACCGCGGACGGGACTGCTCGACCAGGCGGCCCTGACGCTCCAAGAGGCGTCCATTGACCGCGGAAGCGGGCAAATTAAGCCCCTCCGCGGCAAGGCTGTACTTGGCTCGATCAAGCCCACGTTCCCCGAACCCTCCGTGGAATCCCTCCGCCCGGCCTGTGGACGGCTCCGCGCCGGCCCACTGCTTGCATCGCGCCCCGGTCCGCGGCATACGTGTGGGGGAAAACGGCACATGCAAACGGTCATCGCCAACGGCAAACCGATCGAGGCCCAACTGCCCTGTTCCCTCGAGGAATTCCTGCGGGCGCAGGGTTTGCCCCCGCGAAGCGTGGTCGTCGAACACAACGGCGAGGCCGTTCCGCCCAGCGAATTCCCGCGCCGTCAGGTGCAGGCAGGAGACCGGCTGGAAATCGTTCGCATCGTTGCCGGAGGTTGAAGCCCGCCCGGCCGGCGCGCGACTCCTGCGGCCGGGAGCCGGCCGTTCCCGTCCACTCCCTCGGGCCGGCACCCCCGGGTTGGGTCAGGTCCCTGCGGGCACACCCCGGCAAAAGGCTGGAGCTCGCAAAACGTACCCGCAGCCCACCGCTTTGCCGCCGCCATTCCGGGAACCCTGTTTTGCGAACGACGTCTGGAGGTTTCGGCCCCAGTTTGCCCGGCGCCCCAAAACAGAACCTCGCGCAGCCTCTCGAGCCGCGCGAGGTTCATTCGAAAGCCAAAAGTTTTATGGTGCGCATGGCAGGACTCGAACCTGCACGGATTGCTCCACTACCACCTCAAAGTAGCGCGTCTGCCAATTCCGCCACATGCGCACCCTTGCGCCTTTATTTAACCACGCCCCCGCCCCTCGCGCAAGGCATCCGTTGCCTGGGCCAAGCGCCTGCAAAGGTCCACAGGCCAGGGAGCCCACGAACCTGTCTCAGCCGATCCACGAGGAGGCGGGCCAATGTCCGACACTAGGATGGGACGGACATGCCATCCGGCGCCGGGCCCCTCCGGTCGCCGCAGCCTCGCCTTCCGATTTGCGCGGCAGACCATGCCGGAATCTCCACCTGCGCACCAAGAGCTCGCCTTCCGGCCGAACAATATCGGATGGACCCCAGGTGCAAACGGGATCCTCTCCGCCCGGCTGGCCGTTGCCCGGACTTCACAACCGCGGATGAGACGGGTACAAAACCAGCAGTTCTATGCCACACGATATCATCGACAACCGGGAATCCCACCTGGCTGATGCGGTCCGACCCCTTTTGGACCAGTCCGAACGTGCCCATTTCGCCGTCGGTTACTTCTTCCTCAGCGGTTTCAAAGCCATCGCCAGCGAGTTGGAGAACATTCAAGAGCTGCGCCTGTTGATCGGGAACACCTCCGGTCGTTACACCATCGAACAATTGGCGGAGGCACACAGCTCCGTGCAATCCCTTCAACAACAGCAACGAGCCGCTGTCTTTCTGAGCCCCCAGCAACGTGCCCAGCGCCTGGCCGCCGCGGAACGCCTCCTGCGCGAGAGGCTGGAAAGACTCGACCAAACGGACGCAGATCAAGCCCTGGTCCGCCAGTTGGCGCGGATGGTTCGGGAAAGCCGCCTCAAGGTCCGCGTCTATACGCGTGGCCGGCTCCACGCCAAGGCCTACATCTTCGATTACCCGGCCGGTCGGTTCGAACGGGGGATCGCCATCGTCGGGAGCTCGAACCTCTCGCTGGCCGGTCTGCACGACAACACCGAGCTGAACGTTGTCGTGCACGGCAATGCCAATCACGAGCAGCTCTGCCGGTGGTTTGACCGACTCTGGGACGAAGCCGAGCCCTTTGAGCAGCGCCTGATGCGCCAATTGGAGGCGTCCTGGGCCCTGAACGACTCTGTCACTCCCTACGAACTTTATCTAAAGGTGCTCTACCACCTGACCAAAGACCGGCTGGAAGAACCCGATGTGGTCCTGCCGTTGGATTTCCCGCCCCTGGCAGATTTCCAATGGGCCGCGGTCAAGAGCGCCCTGCGCGTGCTCAAGCTCCGCAACGGCGTGTTCATCAGCGACGTCGTCGGCCTGGGCAAAACATTCATCGCCGCCGCCATCCTCAAATGGCTGAAGATGCGCGACCGTCAACGCGCACTCATCATCTGCCCGGCACACCTGGTGGACATGTGGCGGGAGCGATTCGTGGACCGATACGACCTTGGGGCCGAGGTCCTCAGCCTGGGCATGCTCAGCCAGCCGGATTTTGACTGGTCCGCCGAGCGCTTCCAAAACAAGGACCTCGTCCTGCTCGACGAATCGCACAACCTCCGCCACAGCGACACCCTCCGCTACGAACGGCTCTTCCAACTCGTCCGCGGCCTGGGTCTGCCCATGATTCTGCTGACCGCCACTCCCCGCAACAGCCGCGCCCGCGACATCCTGAACCAAATCCGACTCTTCACGCCCGACGACCGCATCGACCTCGGGGTCGAGCCCCGCTCGCTGACTCAGTACTTCAAACTGGTCGAGGAGGGGCAGCGTGCCTTGCCACCGCTGCTGCAGCACTTCCTCATTCGCCGTACACGCAAACACATCCGCGAACACTGGCCGGATGCCAAAATTGATGGAAGACCGGTCCGCTTCCCCGACCGCGTGCTCAAGACCATCGACTACAGCATCGAAAAAACCTATGGCGGCTTTTACAAACGCCTGCGGGACCTCATCGAGCCCCCCGATCCGACGCGTGGCAAACACGAGGGCCTGACCTACGCCCGCTACGCCTTGCACCACTACGTGCTCCCGGAAAAGCAGCGTCTGAATCCCTACAAGGATCTGGCCCGCGCCGGCAAACGCCTCCGCGGGTTGATGCGCACCTTGCTCTTCAAGCGGCTCGAATCCAGTGTCGAGGCCTTCCGCCAGACCCTGGCCGGCCTCATCGAGCGGCACGAGATCTTCCTCCGCGGGCTCGACAACGGTTTCCTGATCGCCGGCGAAGAGGTCGAAGACCTCCTCAAGGGCATCGAACCCGGCGACGCCGAACGCGACGACCTGCTGGCCGAGCTGGAAAAGCTCAGTGAAAAGTACGACCTCCGCGACTTCCGAATCGAGGATCTCCGCCGCGACGTGGAAGCCGACCTCGCCACGCTCCGGGAAATGGCCAGACACGTCGACCCCATCACCCCGGAACACGACGCCAAACTGCAGCGACTGCTCCAGTGGCTCGGAGAAGAGCCGTTGCTGCGCACTCACAAACTGTTGATCTTCACCCAGTACATCGACACAGCCCGCTACCTCACAAAGCAATTGCGCGAGGCCGGCCTCCGGCCTCCGGAGACGATCGAACATGCCGACAGCACCCGCGCCGACCTGCAAACCCTCGTCAACCGCTTCGCTCCCATCGCCAACGAGGTCAAGGCGCCCGTCAAGAATCCCATCCACATTCTCGTGGCCACCGATGTGCTGAGTGAAGGACTCAACCTCCAGGATGCGGCCCTCATCCTCAATTACGATCTCCACTTCAACCCCGTGCGGCTCATCCAACGGTTCGGCCGGATCGACCGCATCAACTCCCCCCACAAAGAGATCTACGCCTTCAACTTCCTGCCCGAACTGGAGCTCGAAAAGCACCTGCACCTGCGTGAGATCCTCCGCGCCCGCATCGACGAAATCCACCGCACCATCGGCGAAGACGCCGCCATCCTCGAACCCGACGAGCAACTGAACCCCGAGGCCATGTATGCCATCTACGAGGGCGACGGCAAAAAGCTCGAGGCCATCGAAGACGAACTGGAGAACGCCGTGGACCTGGAGGTTCAGGACGCCGAGGACCTCATGCGCCGCATCCAGCGCCAGCAGCCCGAGCTTTTCAACCGCATCGTCGCGCTCCCCAACGCCATCCGCTCCGCCAAACGCCGGACCGCACCTCCCCGGGACCCAACCCGTTGCCCGGCCCTCTTCTTCTACGGTCAGGCCGGCGATTTCCAACGCCTCTGGCTGGCGGACGCCCACGGCAACATCCTCACCCAGGACAACCACTCCGCACTCACCGCCATTGCCTGCCCACCCGACGAGCCGCGTCAGGCACTTCCGCCCGATTACAACGCCCTGGTCTCGAAACTCAAGGCCCGGTTCGAGCAGGAATACCAGGAATACCTGGCCGCCGGAGGCACGCCCCAACGACTCTCCCCTGCACAACGCTGGGCACTGGAGGTCATCCGCGACGCCTACCAGAGGGCGACCGGCCTCCCGAGCGCGCGCTCCGACCCACGGCTCAGCCCGGACCGGCTGGAAAGCCTGCGCCGGCTCTGGAGCGTGACCCCGCTGGATGGCAGGGCTGAGTTCGCACTGCGCGGGCTGCGCCAGCAAAAGCTCACGCCGGAAGAAACCCTGGAGCGACTCAAGACCCTCGCCTTCGAGCACAAACTCGATGCGCTGGCCGCGCAACGAACCGAAACGGCCGAAATACCCACCGAACCGATCATCATCTGCACCGAGGCACTGGTATGAGCCGCCCTTGGTAAAATTGACCCAACCATCGTTTTACCATACGGTTCGCTGTATGAAAAACCACGCTTTCAGCAAAACGGCAGGTGTCCGTGCCCAAGGAATTGTGTGACCAACTGAACCTGCAGCCGGGCACCCGGATCGTCTGGGAAATCCAGGAGGGCAAACTCATCGGATATCCCCTGCCCCGCGAAGGCTGGCGTGCACTGGTTGGCAAACGCAAGCGCGGGCCGAATCTGACGGCCCAACTGCTGGCACAACGAAGACGCGACCGTGCCCATGAAGACCGCAAGCTGGCTCGATAGCAGCGCCCTGCTGACCCTCCTGCAGGATGAACCGGGAACCGACACGGTCACCGCCCTGCTCGAAGCCGCGGAAAAAGGCAGCGCCACGCTCCTCCTCTCCACCGTCAGCCTCACCGAAATCGTCTCGGTCCTGGCCAGGACCTTCGGCGAAAAAGCCGCCCGCGACGACCTGCGCCTGATCCGGGAGATGCCGATTGACATTCGTTCCCCCACTCAAGACGACTGCATCGCCGCTGGTTGGTTACGCACCCAATTCAAGCTTTCCACCGCCGATGCCATCACCGCCGCCCAGGCCCGGGCGGCGGGGGCCGAACTTGTCCACAAAGATCCTGCACTGGAAGCGGTTCCCGAACTCAAACAGCGCAAGCTGCCCCATATACCGACCAAAGGTTGACCATGCCCGCGTCCCAGCAAACGCCCGACCCTGCCGCGCAACAGCGCGTGTTCAACCGCCTGAATGCTCCCATTCGCACGCGAGACGATTTGTTGCATCTGTTCGTCACCGACCTTGGGTTCACGCACATCGAGCAGCCCATCCCGGTCCGGGAAGACACCTTCGGCCGCGGTCAGGTTCTGGAGTTCGCCCGACAATGCCGACCGCTCCGCCTGGCCGGCCACAACGGACTCGAAATTCTGTACGCGGAACTCGATGGTGACCGACTCGACTACACCCGCCAACGCGTCCTGGCCACGCAGCTGTTGAGAACATTTCCGGACGCACTCTTTGTCTTTGCCCGCAAGGCCACCCTCGGCCAGCCCGAGGGCGCGGAAGTGCACCTCGTCAACGTCAAGGGCACGGACAAAAAGATTTTCCGCAGGTTCAAGCTCGGTCCCGGCCAGAAGTACCGTACCGCCTCTGAACGCCTGGCCCTGTTGGACCTGACGAACGAGCCGGACCTGAGCCTCTTGGAGTTGCGCCACCGCCTCGATGACGCCTTCGATGTCGAAGCCGTCACCGAGGAGTTCTTCAAACATTACAAACGTGTCTTTGCCGACCTGCAGGACCGCCTGACGCGTACATCACGTGACAAGGTCTGGGCACATGATTACGCCCTGCAGCTGCTCAACCGCCTGATGTTCCTTTACTTCATCCAGCGCAAACGCTGGCTGGGCGACGACCCGAACTTCATCACCAGGTTTTGGCGTACCTACAAAACCTCCGGCCAACCCAAGAATACGTTCTTCGAGCAGTGGCTTTCGGTCCTGTTCTTCGAGGCGTTCAACAACAAGTTCCAGGCAGGCAGACAGGACCGCAAACATTTCCCGGACGACATCCGCAAGGCTCTCGCCCAAGCGCCGTTCCTGAACGGCGGCCTGTTCGCACCCAACCAACTCGATGACGCCTACGACCCGAAACTGCCTGACGAGTTCTTCGAAATGCTCTTCGACCGCTTCGAGGGCACAAGCCCCGGCTTCCTCGAACGCTACAACTTCACCATCACCGAATCCACACCACTGGATGTCGAGGTTGCCGTTGACCCCGAAATGATCGGCAAGGTCTATGAAAGCCTCGTCAACATCACCTTCGAGGGCCTCACCGAGGAGGACCTGCGCGGCTCAGCCGGCATCTTCTACACACCGCGCGTCGAAATTGACCTGATGTGCCGGCTCAGTCTTGTGGATTGCCTCGCCAACCACATCGGCGCGGACAAAAGACCGCTCTTGTACGACGCCGTCTTCGCCTACGACCCCGCCGACAAAGAATCCGCCGACGCTGCCCTCACCGCCCAAAACTTGTGGCCGGAGCTTAACCGCCTGTTGCACCAAATCACCGTCTGCGACCCCGCCTGTGGCAGTGGCTCGTTCCTTGTGGGCATGTTGCTTGTGCTCGACGATCTCCAAGCGCGCCAACGCACAACTCGGCATCGAAGAAACGCCTTACGAACGACGACGCCGCATCATCGGTGAACAACTCTACGGCGTGGATGTCATGGACTGGGCCGTCCATGTGGCTGAACTACGTCTCTGGCTGCAACTGGTGGTCGAAACCGAACTCGAACCGGCCGAACTCAAGTTCCGCCCGCTGCTGCCCAATCTCTCTTTCAAAGTCCGCTGTGGCGACAGCCTCGTGCAGGAAATCGGCGGCATCAACTTCGGCCTCCACCGCACGCACCTCGAGATCCCGGCCCCGCTCAAAGGCCGCATCACACTGCTCAAAGGCAAAAAACTCCGCTTCTACCAGGGCGAACCCGGCCTGCGCGAAGCCGACCTCAAGGCCGAGGAACTCGCCATCTTCCGCGACATGCTTGACCAAAAACGCATCGCCCTGCAGAAGGAGATTGCCGCGCTCACACGCCAGATCGAACGCGCGCCCGAACAAATCGAAATGTCATGCATCGCTCCCACCGCCGCCCGACAGGAGCGCCTAAAACTCGAAACCACCTGGCGCGCCGAACGCGACGAGAAAAAGGCCGAATTGCGCCGCATCGAACAAGCCCTCAACGCCCTCCGCCAGACCAAGACCACCCCATTCGTCTGGGACATCGCCTTCGTCGAAATATTTGAGGGCGATACCGGCGGGTTCGATATCGTCATCGGCAATCCGCCCTATGTGCGGCAGGAAATGATCGCACCACCCACACTCGACCCCGCCGACTTCGGCGGCGAAACCTCCGACCGCTGGAAAGAGCAAAAGAAGGCCTACAAGGCCAAGCTCCAGGAATCCGTCGCCGCTGCATGGCCGAAATTCTTCCGCTACAAACCCGGCAGCGACACCTACCGCAAACCCGACGGCAAAAGCGACCTGTACATCTACTTCTACTTCCACGGCCTGTCGCTGCTGAACCCGCGCGGCAGTTTTTGCTTCATCACCTCCAATAGCTGGCTCGACGTTGGCTACGGCGCAGACCTGCAGGAGTTCCTCCTCCGCCACAGCCACGTCAGATTCATCCTCGACAACGAAAAGAAACGGTCCTTCAAACAAGCCGACGTCAACACCATCATCGCCCTGCTCGCTCCGCCCGACGACAAGCGCGAGACCAGCCTCGACAAGACCGCCCGCTTCGTCATGTTCAAAGCACCGTTCGAAGGCGTCCTCGACGCCGATACCTTCAAAACGCTCGAAACCGTTACCGAACGGCAGAGCACCGACCGCTGGCGCATCTGCGTCCGCCCGCAACGCGAGCTGCTCGAAGAAGCCTTGGTGCGCGACGAAGACGAAGAGGGCGACACCGTCGGCAAGATCAAGACTATCCACATCAAAACCGCCCGTTACGAAGCCAACAAATGGGGCGGCAAATACCTCCGCGCACCGGAGATCTTCTTCACCATCCTCGAAAAGGGCAAAGGCAAACTCGTCCGCCTCGGCGACATCGCCGAAGTGCGACCGGGGTGCTATTCGGGGATCAACGATTTCTTTTACCTAGACCGCCAATATGCGAAGCATTTGGGAATTGAAAGCCAGTTTCTCAAGCCGATCATTCGTAGCCCCAGCGACGCAACGTCACCGCTAGTCTCTTCGGCAGACCTAGATACTGTAGTCTTTTCCTGTGACTTGAGTAGTCAAGAATTGAAGCCCTTCAAGGGCGCTCGCAGTTACATTGATTGGGGAAGCCGTCAAGTCACGCGCGCCCGGCAGAAGACCGCGGCAGGGATTCCTTGGCCCAAAACGGAGACGGTGAGGCGAAGGACGCCCGGCTGGTGGGCGATTCCAAAAGACAATCTTGAGCCGACGCGCAACTTTCTGCTGTATGTGCACAATGAACGATTCATCGCACCGTTAGCAGATAAACCCGTGGCCAGCGACCGCTGCTTTCATAGGATTTTCCTGCAAGACCATCGTCGCGAGAATATTGTCGCAGCGTTACTCAATTCCACGCTGACGTGGCTAATGATTTGCATCCACGGACGGTGGGGGTTGGGGCAGGGCGCGATGAAGTTCGAGACCTCAGACGCGAGAAGGCTTGTCATGTTGAACCCGTCCGTTGTGCCTTCGGACATTGCCTCAAGGCTGGTCGCCCGCTTCGAGGCGTTGGGTCGTCGAGTTATTGGAGTGGTAGACGACGAAGTGCAGCAACCCGACCGTCGGGCGTTGGACGATGTGGTGTTTGAGGTGTTGGGGTTGACGCCTGGCGAGCGCGAGGCCGTGTATGAAGCCGTCGTCAACCTCGTCCGCGCCCGCCTCGAAAAAGCAAGAAGTGTGTGAACTCGTAAGGGAATATGGCATACGAAGTTGATTTTCTGCCCGTTGGCGAAGGTGAAAGGTGTGGCGATGCCATCGCACTACGCTTCGGCAATCTTGCCGGCAGCCGCGATCAGCAACAGGTCTGGGTCATCGACGGCGGAACGAAAGAATCCGGCCAAGCACTTGTTGGCCATATCAAGAAATACTACGGGACGGATCGTGTTGATGTGGTGGTCTGCACGCATCCGGACTCGGATCATGCCTCAGGCCTTTCCGTCGTGCTTGAACAAATGAGCAAAGTTGGCGTTCTCCTGATGCACCAGCCCTGGAATCATGCGGAGGACATTCACCACCTGTTTGACGATGAGCGCGTCACTCGATCACGGATCGAGGAACGGGTTTGGCGAGCGCTTCAAGACGTCCGCGAACTAGAGAAGATTGCCACAAGGAAAGGCATCCCGATTCGGGAGCCTTTCTCGGATGATTGCAAGTTTGTGTTGAGTCCCAGCAAAGCTTTCTACGAGCAACAGTTGGCAAATTTCCGTTGCATGCCCGAAGTCGCCAAGAAGACCCAAATGCAGCGATTGATCGAGGCGTTGTTTGCCAAGGCAAAGGAGGCGGCAAGAGCCGCTGAGACGTGGTTCAAGGAGACTCTGGCCGACCCGGAGCCGGACGCCACCAGCGCTGAAAATAACTCATCCGTAGTTCTTTTGCTTGAGCTTGATGGGGAGCGATTCCTGTTCACAGCCGATGCAGGTGTGCCTGCATTGACTGAGGCAGCAAACCGTGCGGACGCGCTTGGAATTGACCTGAAAAACGTCCGGTTCATCCAGGTGCCGCATCATGGCAGCAAACGCAACGTTGGTCCGACCATCCTTAATCGGATTGTCGGCCCAATCAAACAGACCGAATCCTACGACAAAGCAGCATATGTTTCGGCCTCCAAAGACGGTCAGCCAAAACATCCGGCCAAGAAGGTTGTCAACGCGTTCAAGCGGCGCGGTGCACAAGTTTACGCAACCCAAGGTAGGACGCTTTGGCATCACAGCAGCGACGCGCCGCAACGGCAGGGATGGAGCAATGCAACCCCGTTGCCTTTTTACGAGGAGGTTGACGAGTAAACCATGATCGCGCGTTTCGACCTATACGATTTCGTGGCCAACCTAATTCCCGGGCTGGTGTTCCTCTGGTGCGTCCAAATACTGGCCGGTTTGTTCGGCTGGACGCCGCCGCTGGATTTCACCGGCGGGCTGGCGGAAACCTCCATCCTCATTGCGCTGGGCTACATCACAGGGCTGTTGCTCCAGGGCGTAAGCCAGAGCGTTGTCGAAAAGTACGTCCTGAAACCGCTCTGGGGCGGTTTCCCTTCCGACCGCTGGCTGCTGCCCGATGACGATCATTTCTCATCTGACTACAAGGCGCGCTTGCTGAAGCTGATTCATGAACGTTTCCAAGTCGCTACCGAACCCGAGCTACCGCCCAATTGCCCGCCCGACCGCGCGCTCCAGTTGCGCCTGAAAAAGAACCGCGAGTTGTTTTTCCTGTGCTACAACCTGGTTGGACAAACCAGCCAACGTCCGCTCTCGTTCACTGCTCAGTACGGGCTTTTCAGGGGTCTGCTGACCATGTTCGCTCTCCTTACCTTGTGTTCAATAGTGGGGATTCTTTGCGCACTGAGCGTTCATGCCGAGCGTGCAACCAGTTTTGGAATTTGCGCGGCGCTGTTTGCTGCTGCTGCAGCGATTTCTTATGTCCGTTGCCGTAAACGCAGCGAAGACTTCGCACAATCCGTCTTCGACCTTTTCATGGCCGCCGCATGTGGTGGCCGCGCTGGAGAAGATCATTGTGAGGCAAGAACCAAGGCCTGTCAGAAAAACGAGGCATGAACGAACAAGTGTAGTTGGTAGAGGCTATGGAAATCGGGATCGAAGGCCATCGAGGAAACCACGAAGCGATAAGCGGATAGTTAGTTGCGGCATGACAAACCGATTTTTCGATGAAAGCAAGGAGCAGTCCTTGGTCAAATCGGCCATTGTGTCGAAGTATTTTTGGGCTTGGGCGAAAGTCATCATGCCTCGGGTCAAGAACACCGTGAGGAGAATCGCGTATATCGATCTGTTCGCCGGACCGGGCCGATACAAAGATGGTACGAAATCAACGCCGCTCCTCGTCTTGGAAAAGGCAATCAACGATCCAGACATGTGCGAAATGTTGGTTACCGTGTTCAACGACAAGGACGAAGACAATTCGCGGTCCTTGAAGCAAGCGATCAATGACTTGCCGGGGATCGAGCGTCTGGAACACAAGCCAAAGGTGATGAACCAAGAGGTAGGCGCGGAACTGGTGAAGGTGTTCCAGCAGTTGCGGCTTGTCCCAACGTTATTCTTCGTTGATCCGTGGGGCTACAAAGGTCTGTCGCTGCAACTGGTGAATGCAGTCGTAAAGGATTGGGGATGCGAGTGTATCTTCTTTTTCAACTACAACCGCATCAACATGGGGCTTAATAATCCATTGGTCGAAGAGCACATGAACGCCTTGTTTGAGAAGGCGCGGGCGGATGCGTTACGGTCCGAACTTCAAAACATGTCTTCGGCAGACCGCGAATTGACCATCGTCGAGAAGCTTTGCGAGGCGCTGAAGCCGGCACGCGACCGGTACGTGTTGCCGTTTCGGTTCAAGGATGATCGTGGTAGTCGGACAAGTCATCACCTGATTTTTGTTTCGAAAAGCTTTCGCGGCTACGATATCATGAAGAACGTGATGGCTGGCGAAAGCTCCAGAAAAGAGCAGGGCGTGGCATCATTTGAATACAGCCCTTCCGATAAACGGTATCCGTTGCTCTTCGAGATGAGTCGTCCACTCGAAGACTTGGAGGGAATGCTGCTGCGGGACTTTGCGGGACAGACAATCCAATTCGACCGGCTATACAGGACGCACAGCGTTGGCAAACCGTACATCGAAAGCAACTATAAACAGGTCCTGAAAAAACTGGAAGAATCGGGTACAATCACTGTCAGTAAGCCCGGCCAGAAACGGCGCAAGGGGACATTTGCTGGCGACGTGATCATCACGTTTCCGCCACGAGGAGGTTGAGATGTCGTTAAACTCATCGATCGAATGGACGGAGGCGACGTGGAACCCGGTGACGGGCTGCTCGAAGGTCAGCGCGGGCTGCAAGAACTGTTACGCCGAGCGGCTGGCCCTGCGGCTGCAAAGGATGGGCAATGCCCGCTATCGGAACGGGTTCAATGTCACGCTTCATCCCGACCTGATCGACCTGCCCAAACGATGGCGGGAGCCGCGGCTGATTTTCGTCAACTCGATGAGCGACCTCTTTCATGAGGCGGTCCCGCTCGAGTTCATCCGACGTGTGTTTGCCACCATGCGGGCCTGTCCCCAGCACACATTCCAGGTTTTGACCAAGCGCAGCGCTCGCTTGCGGAAACTGGCCGGGCAATTGGACTGGCCGCCCAACGTGTGGATGGGGGTCAGCGTAGAAGACGCCCGCGTGCTTCATCGCGTGGCCGATTTGCGCACCGTGCCGGCGGCGGTGAGGTTCTTGTCGTGCGAGCCTCTGATCGGTCCGCTGGACGATCTGCCGCTGGAGGGTATCCATTGGGTGATCGTCGGCGGAGAGTCGGGCCCGGGGGCGCGCCCCATGAAAATCGAATGGGTTCGTTCGATCCTGCGGCAGTGCCGGAAGGCAAACGTCCCGTTCTTCTTCAAGCAGTGGGGCGGGGTCCGCAAAAACTTAACCGGGCGCCTGCTGGAGGGACGCACGTACGACGAAATGCCGCAGTGGGCGATACACGGCAGCAGGGAGGAGCCGGTCGGGCAGTGGACACATCCAGACCGCCAGGGTATCCTGTGGCACCTGGCCTGAGGGGGCGATGGGTGCTTCCATTCCAGCCAACGTGACTCCCGCCGTGCTCGAGTGGGCCCGGCGCGAGGCCGGGTATGAGGATCCGCAGCCCGTGGCAAAACGGCTGGGTGTCCGTCCGGAACGGCTTCTGGCATGGGAACGCGGCGAGTCAAAACCGACGCTGCGGCAGGCACAGACCCTGGCCAGGATTTATCACCGGGCACTGGCGGTGTTCTTTCTTCCCGAAAAGCCCTCATCGCCGCCGCTGGCCGCGCAGTATCGTCGGTTGCCCGGAATCCAACCCGGCAAGGAATCGCCCGAGCTGCGCGTGGCCATCCGGGTCATGTGCCAGCGACGTGAAGCCGCCATTCAATTGAGCGAAGAGTTGGGGTATTCTCTGCCCGAGTTCCGTGAAGTTGCCCGGCTGAGCGAATCCCCACTCGACGTCGGTCGGCGACTTCGCAGTGCCTTGCGTGTGAGTGAACAGGAGCAGCAACAGTGGCAGAACGAATGGCAGGCGTGGCGAAGGTGGCGAGAAGCGGTTGAAAACCTTGGCGTGTTTGTCTTTCAGTTCCCCAAGGTCGACTTGCAAGAGGCGCGCGGAATTACACTGCCATTGTTTCCAGCGCCGGTTATTGGCATTAACACAAGGGAAACTTCCGCCGGCGCGCGCTCGTTCACGCTTATGCACGAACTGGTGCATCTGGCACTGGCGTTGGCTCGCGAAGAGGACGTGGCGCTGCGTGACCAACGATCCGAAGTGGACTGGCAGCAGGTGGAACGCTTTGCTGAGGAAGTCGCCAGCGCCGTGCTCATTCCGCAGCCCATGCTGGAGGAAGCGCTGCGACAGATCTCGGTTCGACGGGACACCCGGGATGTGCAGCGTGTCCGGCAATTGGCCGCACGCTTCCGGGTGACGCCCCTGGCCATGGCAACGCGGCTGCGCGCCGCCGGGCAGTTCACGTGGACGGGCTATCGCAGGTGGAAACAGGAATGGGACGCATGCGTGGCGCAGTTGCCGCCGCGGCGCGGCGGTTTCGCCACACCGGCGGAGAAAACCTTGGGCCGGGCAGGTCGGCCGTTTGCACAATTGGTGCTGGAGGCGCTAGACAGCAACCGGATCACAGCCGTGGAGGCGTGCCAGTATCTCGACCTGCGATGGGATCACCTGGAAAAACTCCGCATGGAACTGCGCGTCGGCCCCGGTGCAACCCGCGAACCCCTCGATACGGGCGATTGAAAAGAGCACGTTGCCCATGTATTCAGTGGACACCAGCGCGTTGATGGATTGGCAGGCGCGTTTTTATCCAACGGACGTTTTTGTACGGCTGAAAGAAAGAATGGAAGCACTCATCGCCGCCGGAAAAATGCGAGCGCCTGCGATCGTCCGTGAAGAACTCAATGCCGTGGGCCCGCCCGCATTGATCACATGGGCCAAACAACAGACCCGCTTGTTTGTTCCCATGGCCGAGTCGTTGCAGGCCGAGGCGAGAGCCATCCAGGACAGATACCCCGAGTTGGCGGACGCCGGGTCGCCCCATGAATCCTACGATCCCTGGGTCATCGCACTGGCCAAGTTGAACAAGTGGACCGTGGTCTCGCAGGAGACTTCAGCCAACGAGAAGCGCCGGCCCGCGAGGACCTATTACATCCCCGATGTGTGTCGCGATCTTGGCATACCGTGCATCAACCTGCTCGGGCTGATGCGAAAGGAGCGTTGGACGTTTTGAACGGCCCTCACCGCGCCTGATCTGCGCCTGAAAAAGAGCCCGGAGTAGTTCGATCTCATTTACCACGCCGTTGGCCAGACCAGGTCCACGCCCGCGGCGCGCTTCAACGCCCATTACGGCCTGTTTCGCGCCCTGCTGAGGATGTTCGCGCTGCTGACCGGATTCCCGCTGGCCGGTACGGTTTGGGCCGCGTGGCGGCAACGGGCTCGACTCGCGCCATTTGCCGTGCGGATGGTTCTTTTTGCCCTCGCAACGCTGATTGCCTACCCGCGTTGCCGCAAGCGCAGCGAAGATTTTGCACAATCCGTCTTCGACCTCTTCCGAGCCGCCGGGAGCGGACATTCGGTTTCGCAGAAAACCTCGTAAGTCGGAACAGCAGAAGGCCGGGGAGCTCGAAAGGATGTCTCGCGCCCGCACCTTGCCGGCCTGTTCACGTGCTTCTCGAAAAGCCAGAGGCTTGCCAGAAACCGCGACTGCCGTTCGGCAGTACTGTCCTCGAGCCCGCGGCACCTTGTGCCTGCCCGACCTGCAAACTCCAAGGTTCCACGGTGCAAACGCAGCCGCGGAGGAATGCTTGGTTGGGTGCCCGCTGCGCCATGGCGGCCTGGCGGGCGTGTTCGATCGTGCCGCTGTCCAGGGCAAGGAACCGGGCTGATTTTGTTCAGGCGCAAGCAATCATTGTAAAGGCCGATGCGACACAAAGTGCTTTACCCGGACACGCACACCACCAGACTTTGAGAATGTGCTGGAGAGCAACACCGGACATCACCATGAAACCATCATCCCTTGCCCTGCTCGTCATCGGTTTTCTTGCGATTCCGTCGACACGCCTGCAGGTGCAGGCCACAGTGCGGGTATTTGCCGACAAGAATGCTTTTGCATACGCACTGGGGGAGGCTCCCCAGTCACGCGTTACCTTGGATGACCTTCCCGAGGGACCCATTTCGGGGACGGAATTCACGAGCGCCGGGTTCGTCTTCAGCTCACCCCTTCCTCCACCCGCCGGCCAATTGGAGGTTGCACCCGCCGATTTTTTCTGGGGCAGTCCGTACTTGAATATCGGCAAGCGACCGTATGCGGCGGGAGACGACGGTGAAAACGATTCGCTCAACATCGACATTCTTGGCGAGTGGACGGCAGCCGCGCTGGAATTCGTCGATGCATGGTTCCCGGGGAACGCGGTCACAACGATCACCTTCTACGGGCGCTCCTCCAACGTGCTGTATACCGTCAGTGCGCAAAACAGGAGCCTGTCTTTCATTGGCGTCATCGCCGACGAACCCATCCAATGGATCCGTATCAACGAGGCAGCCAATGACGCGGATGACGTGGGTTATGACAACTTTTGGCTTGGCAACCCCGCACCTGTCGCGGTGGACGCTCCCGCACTGGGCATCGCCACCGTGCCGGAGGGAGTGATTCTGCGTTGGCCGGCGTCTGTCGGGGATTATCGGCTCGAGGCCAGTGACTCCGTCGAAACCGGGGCATGGGAGCCGGTCCAGGAAGCCGCGGTGTTCGAGAATGGCTTCATGACCGTGATCCTTCGCGCTGACCGCGAGGTCCGGTTCTTCCGGCTTCGAAAGGCAGATTGATCGTGGCAGGTGTTCCGAGAGCGAAGACACAAGGGCCCCTCGCTATGCACCCACACGTCGAGGGCTTGAGGCCCGCGTCGCCCCGGGCGTGCAGCCGGCCGGCGACGTACGTATGGGGATTGTATCTGGCGGCACGGAGTCTGGGGCGGACGGGTTGGTCGCGTTCGGCGGGTCGAAATTCCACCGGGCAGACGTCATGCGTTGGTTCCTTTGTTTGGAAGCGTCGGCTGCGGCCGCCCGGCCTCACGGGACGGACTGTTAGGGGATCCTTTGCAGCTCGAGCAGGCGGCGGTAGGTGGGGTGGGACAGCGCCAGGGCTTCCGGGGCACCGTCGCCGGTGATGCGGCCGTCTTCGAAGACCAACACGCGCCGGGCCAGGCTGATGGAGCTGAAACGGTGCGCAATCAGGATGGTGGTGCGACCCCGAATCAGGTCGCGCAGGGCAGCCTGGACCAGCGCCTCGCTCTCCGCATCCAGCGCGCTGGTGGCCTCGTCCAGGATCAGAATCGGCGCATCCTTCAGAAACGCACGTGCAATGGCGATGCGCTGGCGTTGTCCGCCCGAAAGCGTGGCGCCGCGTTCCCCCACCACGGTGTCATACCCCCGGGGCAGCATTTCAATGAACTCCGCCGCTCCGGCGCGCCGGGCGGCCTCGCGCACGGCTGCGTCGTCGGCATCCGGTCGGCCGATCCGGATGTTTTCGGCGATGGTGGCGTTGAAGAGAACGGGAGATTGAGGCACGAACGCGATGCGCCGGCGCCAGGCGTGTTTGTCGAATTCGCGCAGGTCCACGCCGCCGCAGGTGATCCGCCCGCTGGTGGGATCGAAGAACCGGGGGATCAACAGGGCGAAGGTGCTTTTGCCCGCGCCGCTGGGGCCCACGAGCGCGACCGTTTCCCCGGGCTGGATTTGCACGGTGACCCGTGACAGCGCCGGAAGCGCCTCCGCCCCGTGGGCATTGGGATAGTGAAAGCTGACGTCTTCGAAAGCCAGGGGCGCGTCCGGCGGCGGCAACGGGCGCGGGTGCGCCGGATTGGGCAGCGTGTCCCGGGCCGTCAGGATTTCTTCCAGTCGCTCGAGCGACGCCTGTCGCCCCTTCAGCGCGGCGTGGAGCGAACTCAGTTTCTTGACCGGCTCATAGGCAAGGTAGAGGGCCAAAGCCAGCGAGCTGAAGGTGGCAAAGTCGATGCCGCTGCGGACGCCCAGATACAGGGCCACCATGAGACCGCAGGTGGCAATGAACTCGATGGAGGGTCCCAGCATGGCCTCGTACTTCACCGTTTTGAGGGACAGGCGCAGGATTTCGCGCAGGCGTTCGGCGAACCGGCGGCAGAGTTGTGATTCCAGGTGGTAGGCCTGAATCTCCACCGGAGATTGCAGCGCCTCGGTGACCACGGCTGCCAGTTCCCCGCTCTGACGCGCAACCATCCGGGAGCGCCGCAACAGGCGGCGCGTCACCAGACGCAGGGGAATCACACAGAGCGGGATGGTGGTCAGGGCCACCAGGGTAAACAGGGCGCTGCGCTCCATCACGGAGATCCAGACCAGATAGCCCAGTGCCGCCACCAGCACCAATGGCTGCTTAATGGCGTCGTTGCTCAACAGGAGGATCAGGGACCGAATCTGCTCCGCGTCATTCACCAGTCGGCTGACCAGGTCGCCCGTCTTGTGCACCTGATAAAACGCCAGCGGCAGACTTTGAAGACGCTCGAACGCGGCCCGGCGAAGGCCCTCCAGAAAGATGAATCCCGCCCGGTTGATCCAGTACCGGTTCAGGAACGCGCACAGGCCGCGCAGGAGAAAGACCACCGGCATGCCCAGGCAGGCCAGCAACAGCAGTCGTTCCTGATAGGACTCCCCGAAAAGCGCGCGCGCGGTGTGCACCACCCAGGGCGACGCTTCCTGCTCCCGACCGAAGAAGATCGGGAGCACGGTCTTGAGCATGGCGGGCAGCCCGGCGCCGCTCAGGGCGGCGAATCCGACGCCGGCCAACAGCCCCGCCACCAGATGAGGCCAGGCGGGCCGGACCAAGGGCCACCAACGCCGCAATCGCGATGGCCGTTGCGTCTCTCCGGTGCCGGGCTCTGCCGTTGTTTGCGTCGCTTGCATGGGACATCCCGCGTGGCGCTCCGTGCCCGGGCCAGAGTACGCATCCCGACCGACGGGGACCAGCGCGTTGTGGTCGAAGCGCACCGGATCGGGGAACGAAGCAGCGGGTCCGGTGTGTCTGCAAAGCGGCTCGGGGTTCCGCAACGCCGCCAGGCTTCAAGCTCCGACGTTGCCCGACGCCTTCCATGCCTGCAACACCGCATCCATCACGCGGTCCACGGGAGAGGTGTCGAGGCGCTGGTGTTCCGGGTGGGCGCGCAACCACGCGACCGCGTTCCGAATGCCCTCGCGGAAGGGAACGCGACACCGGAAGTCCGGAACCAACCGGCGCAGTTTCGAGTTGTCGAAGATGGCTGGTTGGGCTTTGTCGCCCTTCAACGGGCCGGTCAATTCCGGGCAGACCCGGCAGATGAAGTCGGTGGGCACCGGCACAATGCGCGGCTGAACGCCGACGGCCGCTGCGATTTCGTGATAGATCTGGTTCCAGGTAAGCACTTCGTCGCTGGTAATGTGGAACGCCTGGCCCAGGGCAGCGTCCTGCCCGATCAAACAGGCCAGCCCCACGGCAAAATCTCCCGCCCAGGTGAGCGTCCAGGGATTTTCGCCCTGATCGGGCACCCACACGGCCGCGCCGCGTTCCAGTCGGGCAGCGAAGGCGTATCCGGCACTGGAGACCGGATTGGGGATCCAGCGCTCCGAATAAGTGTGCGAAGGCCGCACGATGGTGACGGGAAACCCCTCTGCGCGCCACCGACCCAACAACCATTCCTCGCAGGCCTGCTTCCTCTGTGCGTAGTCCCAGAACGGGTTCCCCAGCGGGGTCTCCTCCGTGATGGGCAACCGCGGCGGCGGCTTGGCATAGACCGTGGCCGAGCTGATGAACACGTACTGCCGGATGTCACGGAACAGCTCGTGGTCCAGGGCCACGTCGGCGACTTCGTACCCGATGAAGTTGATGACGACATCGATGGACCGACCCGCCAGTGCACGGCGCATCCCCTCCGGATCCTTGCGATCCGCCACCACGGCCTCGAATCCGGCCGGCACGGGACTGCGGCCACGGGTCAACAAGATCACCTGATGCCCGCGGGCCCGGAGTTCGGCTGCGCAGGCCGAGGAGAGATTTCCTGTTCCGCCCAACAACAGAATCCGCATGCCTTTTACCCTGCCGCAGGGCGAAACAAAGAAACAATGCCAAAACGTGTGCGGGGGTGGGATCCGGACCACCCCGAGCGAGGGCAGATCGATCCGGTGCGTGATCGCACAGGGCCGGGGAAACGTGTCTTCGTCCCTATTTCGCGGGGTTTGCAGATCCCATCGCGGGCGCGGCGGATCCCCTGCAGCGCACCTCGGCAAAAGGGCGGTCCGGTGGGGGCAACAATCGGGCCCCGACCCGAGCCCGGGGAAGCGGCGATTCAATCTACCGCGCGGCGAATCGCCTCGGCGATTTCCAAAAACGCACGGGCCGCGGGATGGTCGGGCGCGCCGACCACCACCGGCAGGCCGCGGTCGCCGCCTTCGCGGATTTCCTGATAAATCGGGATTTCTCCGAGGAAGCGCAGACCTTGGCGGGCCGCTTCGGCCCGGCCCCCGCCGTGACCGAAGATCTCGATGCGCTGGCCACCGGGGGCCTCGAAAAAGCTCATGTTCTCAATGATCCCCACAATAGGCACGTTCACCTTTTGGAACATGGCAATGCCCTTGCGCACGACGCCCACCGACGCCGCCTGCGGTGTGGTGACCACAATGCCGCCGTCCAGGGGCACGGCTTGACACAGGGAAAGTTGAGCGTCTCCGGTGCCCGGTGGCAGGTCCACCAGCAGGTAATCCAGCTCGCCCCATTCCACCACCGTCAGGAACTGCTGGATGGTTTTCTGGATCATGGGCCCGCGCCAGATGACGGGCTGGTCGTCGTCCAGCAGGAAGCCGATGCTCATGAGTTTGACGCCGTGCCCGACCGGCGGCACCAACATTTCGCGGGCGCTGAGGGTGGGGCGCTGCCGCACGCCCATCATCAGCGGAATGCTCGGGCCGTAAATGTCGCAATCCAGCAGGCCCACCCGCGCTTGCAATCGCTGAAGTGCGCACGCCAGGTTGACCGCCACGGTGGACTTGCCCACGCCGCCCTTGCCGCTGGCCACCGCCAGGACACGACGCACGCCGGGCACACGGGTTTGATGCGCCCAGGGATCGGGACCGCCGGCCCCTGCCGCCGCCGGCTGGATCAGTTCCACCACCGCCTCGCGAACGCCCGGCAGCGACTCCAACAGCGCCTGACTGTCCTCGCGGATTTTCCGTCCCGCCTCCACGTTGGGCGAGTTGAGATGCAACACCACGTGCACGCGATCCCCATCGACCCGAATGTCCTGCACCAGACCAAACGAGACGATGTCCCGACTGTAGCCGGGGTACTTTACCGACCGCAGTGCTGCGCGAATGTCTTCCGCCGACAGATTGTTCATGCGCGAACTCAACTTGCCAGCGTTTCCCCGGATGGCAAGAACCCGCAGACGTGCGTGGAGTCGGTTGACCGGCCAAGAGGCGGAAGAAACTTCGAGCTCAGACGGCCGGGATCAAACGCCGCGCCACCGCGGGTGCCCGGCCAAAGAATCACTTGCGAACTTCACCACAACGATCTCGAGTGGCCGAGCCCTTGCGGGGTTGCGCCCCGTCCGCCAAACCGCCCCGGCAAGTGAGGCGACCGACGCGCCGGCATCGCGGACAGGGACGCCCGGGGCTACCGGGCCGCTCCATAGCCGGTCCAAAGGAGTTTGCCATTCGAAAGTCCGGGCGGGATGCGCTTGCACCTCACCGGCTTCTCGTGGGGTCATGCGTTCGCCGGGTCAACCGTCGTGTTGGCAACCGCCCGTGTCGCGAGCGGCCTTTTCGGGGCATTCGCAGCGGCGGCCACCCGAAGCCGCGGCCGCGGGTTTGGATTTGAACCGGGCCCGGCCGATGCAGTAGCGTCGCGGCGAGGCCGGGCGGGCGGGAGGATCGGCCCGGCGCGCCCGTCCGGAGGTGGGATCGAAAGCGGCAAAGCCTCGAGCGCCCTCCAGGGGCGGTCGGCAGCCCCCGGCCCGCCAGCAGGTGAGCATGAGCAAAGTGGCGACCCGATCTCGATTGCGCACGCTGGATTACTCCGTGGTCCAGCAGTGCATGCATTGCGGATTGTGCCTGCCCACGTGCCCCACCTACGACGCGACCAAGGTCGAGCGCCACAGCCCGCGCGGTCGGATTGCCTTGATGCGGGCCATCGCGGACGAGCGGTTGGACCTGACCCGCACCTTCGCAGAGGAGATGTATTTTTGCCTGGGGTGTCTGGCCTGCATGACCGCCTGCCCCGCTGGTGTGAACTACGCCGAGTTGTTCGAGCAGGCGCGGGCCGAGATCGAGGAACGCCGGATTTTGGACAACCCCTGGCGACGGTGGGTTCGAGCGGTCACCATCCGCTGGTTGTTCATGGCGCCGGGGCGGCTGCGGTGGGCGGCGCGCCTGCTGCGACTTTATCAAGAATCCGGGCTGCAGACCCTCGTCCGGCACAGTGGCCTGTTGCGACTTCTACCCGCGCGGTGGCAGGAGCTGGAAGCCATGACACCGGAGGTTTCCCCGGCATTTTCGGACGAACTCATTCCGCCGGTGATGCCCGCGCGTGGACAGACCCGATATCGGGTGGCCCTGCTCACCGGATGCGCGCAGGACGTGCTGTTCAGCGAAGTGAATCGTGACACCGCCGAGGTGCTTGCCTGGAACGGCTGCGAGGTGCACACGCCGCCCCACCAGTACTGCTGCGGTTCCCTCCACGCTCACAACGGAGAGCTCGCCCTGGCCGCCGAACTGGCGCGACGCAATCTCGATCAGTTTCCGCCCGACCGTTACGACGCCATCCTGAGCAACGCCGGCGGGTGCGGGTCGCACCTCAAGCACTATGGACGCCTGCTGGCCGATGATCCGCGGTACCGCGACCGGGCCCGGCTCTGGGATCGCAAGCTCAAGGACGTGCACGAATGGCTGGTGAGCATCGGTTGGCGCAGGCCGCCCGAGGGACAGCCTCCTCTGACCGTGACGTATCACGAGTCGTGCCACCTGACGCACGGCCAGAAAGTCGTGGAAGCGCCGCGTGTGTTGCTCCGGAGTATTCCCAATGTCACCTGGGTGGAGTTGCCGGAGGCCAGCTGGTGCTGCGGCAGTGCCGGCATCTACAATCTGATCCAGCCGGAGATGGCCCGGCAATTGTTGGAGCGCAAGCTGCGGAACATCCGGGCCACCGGCGCCATGGTGGTTGCCAATGCGAACACCGGGTGCCTGTTGCAACTCATCCAGGGCGTCCGGCGCGCCGGCATGCCCGTGCGCGTGGCGCACCCCATGACCCTCCTGGCGGAGGCGTACCGGCGCGGGAACGGTGCTCCCGAAGGCCCTGCGGGCTGAGGGCACCGGCCGCCCGGCAGCCTTCCTTCTCGGTCGGCCGGCTCGCACACGCAGCGCCGGACCCGACAGGTCGACTCGAAACAAAATGTGGTGCGCGCGAGAGGACTCGAACCTCCACTCCTTGCGGAACCAGATCCTAAGTCTGGCGCGTCTGCCAATTCCGCCACGCGCGCAACCGGCCCGCTTTCACCTTGCCCAAGGACTGCGCCGGGCTCAAGTCCCGCGCCGCCGTTCGGAAAAGGCCGGGCGCATTTCACGTTTTTGCCCGGGCGAGGGCGGTGCGGAGCCGGGGGGAAGACACTACGAATCCAACTTGGCTGTCTGCTGGGGTTTGTTCGTGCGCTCTGCCCCACGGCCCGGCCCTCGGTTGCCAAATCTCCGCCCGGTTTGTAAGAGCCACGCGACGCGCCGAACGGGACACCAATCCGTGTCAGACCAGGGCAACCCGCCGGCAACTTGAAGCGCCGAAGGCGCGTCGATTCCACAGCCCTGGGCAACGCCCCGGGAATGCGGCCCGCAAAACCCATCGAGCCCTGAAAGGGCGCAACCCGGGAACCACCCTCGCAAGGGCCGCACCTGTCCCACCGAATTCCGCCCCTTCAGGGCGGAATGAATTGTGCGAACCCGGCTCCCCAGGGCGTTGCCCTGGGCTGATGAATTCCCGCCCTGTTGGGGCGGAGAGATGGCCGGCCATGGGCGCCAAGCCTCTCCGATCCTCGATGTGTTTGCTGGAAAGGAGTTCGCATCGCGTCGCTGGAAATTGTCGCTTGCTGCCCTGTCACAGACAGGGCTGTTCACCTCGTGCATGGGCTGCGCATGGATCACGCGTGCGAATCAAGGCGCTGAAGGCGCATCGATTCGTCAGCCCGGGGCAACGCCCCGGGAACTCGGGGCCCCCGAACCCACCGCGCCCTGAAGGGGCGCAACTCCGCGATCCCAATCGCGACGGGCGGGCAGGTGACCGTGCCGAGTCCTACCCCTTCAGGGCGGGGGGAATTGCGGCGTCCGGTCACCCAGGGCGCTGCCCTGGGCTGGAGAATCTCCGCCCCGTTGGGGCGGACACACGGCGCCCCGAAGGCGCGAAGCCTTTTCGACTCCTGGGGAGCTTCGTGGGGATGAATCCCCGGGGGCTGGTGTGGAGACTTTTTGCTGGCAACCTCGCTGCAGAGGAGGCCCCCCGGGGTCGCAAGTCCGCGGTCTGGCGCAAGTCCGGTTTTGGCGGCCGTACGAGGTCGGCGTTACTCCGGGCGTCTTCGGCATGGGAAAGCCGGGACGAAAAGGCCTTCAGTCGGGATCCTTGCACGCGGTGCTCAAAAACGGAAATCCGCGCGAAAAGGCCCTGCGGGCCTTGCCCGGTCCGGTTTGTGCATGGCGCGAACGCGGTTCTTCCCGGCCCGCCCCCGGTGACGGGCTCATTGGGCGGGTTCGGGGGCTCCACTTTTCCTGTTGCCGGGTCCTGCGCCCCGCTTCCAGCATGAATCCATGACGAACGAACCGCTGCTGAGGCTGGACCTGCCCGGCATCCCCAAACTGCGCAGCGGCAAGGTCCGCGAGATCTTCGATTTGGGCGACCGACTGCTGCTGGTGGCCACGGACCGCATTTCCGCGTTCGACGTCGTGTTGCCCAATGGGATCCCCCGCAAGGGCGAAGTCCTTACGCAAATCTCCTTCTTCTGGTTCGAACGGTTTGCTTCGCAGGTCCCGAACCACTTGCTGGCCGGCCCGGAGGCGCCGCTGCCCGCGCCGTTGCAACCCTGGGCCTCCGTGCTGGCCCGGCGCTCGATGCTGGTCCGCAAGGCCCGACCCCTGCCGGTCGAGTGTATCGTCCGCGGGTACCTCGCCGGCAGTGCCTGGAAGGAATACCGCCAGACCGGGACGGTGGCCGGTCTTCGCCTGCCACCGGGCCTGCGTGAATCCGAGGAACTCCCCGAACCCATCTTCACCCCATCGACCAAGGCCGAAACCGGGCATGATCAAAACATCTCGTTCGACGCCGCCTGCCAGCTGTTGGGCGCCGATTTGGCCCGGCGGGTGCGGGACCTGAGCCTGCAGATCTACACCGAAGCCCGCGATTACGCCCGCAGCCGCGGCATTCTCATCGCCGACACGAAATTCGAATTCGGCCTGGAGGGGGATCGGCTTCTCTTGATCGACGAGTTGCTCACTCCCGACTCTTCGCGGTTCTGGCCCGCCGACCAGTATGAGCCCGGACGGCCCCAGCCCAGCTTCGACAAGCAATTCGTGCGGGACTACCTTGAAAGCCTGGCTTGGGACAAAACCCCGCCCGGACCGGTGCTGCCTCCGGAGATCGTCGCCGCCACCAGCGCCAAGTACCTGGAAGCCTACCAAAGGCTCACCGGCCGTTCGCTGTAGCCGTGCTCCTGCCAACGCCTGCGCCGGGGTCGCCCGGGCCCTCGCGCTCCGTTTTCTGCGCCGGCTGCGCGGGCCGTCCAGCTGAACCGCCCCCGCCGTAGAAACCGCCCCGGCGCCCCGGAGAGATTGGCCCGTGGCCTACTCCCCGCCCCAAATCCGCCGGATGTGCTCCACGCCGGCCCGCACCTCCTCCACCGTCAAAGCCGGGCTCAGTTCGAAGACCTTGATGTGTTCCGGACGCACCCACGGTCGCAGCGCGGCAAAATCCACCTGCCCCGTGCCGGGCGGACAATGGTCCCGACAGGGCGGCCGCACGTCGTGGATGTGGAACCCGGCCAGCCGATCGGCAAACGATTCCAGATGCAGCATGTGCTGGATCAGCCCCAGCTCTTCCTTGATCTGCGCGTGCCCGGTATCGTGCCAGTAGGTCACGGTGGGTTGCGCGAACTCGCGGAAAAAGAAGAGCAAATCCGTTTCGAACGGGATTTCCTCCACCGCCTCGCGGTTTTCGATGCCCAGGCGCAACCCGCGCGCCTCGGCCTCCGGAATCAGACGCCGCAGGGTTTCGTAGGCCCGCTCGACAAACGGTTCCTTTCGGGCCTCCCGGCGCTCCACCGCTTCGGCCAACAACGCCTCGTAGCGGTCGCTGCCCCGTTTTCCGTCGGCCAGCAGCTCCTTCAACCGGCGGGTGTAATCCTTCATCTCCACGCTCCCCATGTGCAACACCACCAGCGGGGCGCCCACCCGAACGGCGAAATCGAAGGTCTTCAGCGTGGATTTGACGGCCAGCTCCCGTTCACGGGCCGACTCGGCGGAAAACTGGAACAGGTTGGGCGCCGCGTGGGACACGCCCATGGGCAGCGGACAAAAATTGTGCAGGCTGGAAATGCGGATTTCCCCGGCGTCCACCGCCTGCAGGATGCCCTCCACCAAACTCAGGCGGATCCCGTGGCTCAACTCGGCATACTCGAAGCCCAGCTCGCGAATTTCCCGCAGCATGGCCCGGCCATCCGTATGCCGATGTGAGTTCCAACAGGTGGAAAACGAATACATGCCTCACGCCTCCGCCGGGCCCTTTCTCCAGCCCCGGGCTCCGGTCCGAAAAACAAAAAACCGGCCGGCCCCGTCCGCCACGGGCCCCGGCCGGCGCCACAACGTCGGGCGCTCACATTTCCGCGTACCGCGCATTGAGCATGGCGGCGAAGCGTGCCGCCTTCTCCTTGCGCCGACGTCGTTCGCTCGGCTTTTCGTAGTGCCGATGGTTGCGGACGATGCGCAGGATGCCTTCGCGGTCCAGCTTCTTCTTCAGCCGCCGCAAGGCCTTGTCAATCGGTTCGCCTTTTTTCAGTCGGATCTCGCTCAAGGTCAATCACATCCTTTCCAACGACCCCCGAAGCCGGCCGCTGCACCCGGCCGGCCCCGGTCTCCGGTCAAGGGGCGCTCACCATAGGGCGGCCCCGCCGCTTCTGTCAATGCTCAAAATCCCACCAGCGCCGCTGAAGACCGCAAGCAGACGACCGTCCCCCGGCTGCCTCCCCGCGCTGCCCCGATCGCCCGCCCGAGAGGGGGCCTGGCGGCCGGGCCCGGGCGCGACTGGCAATGTCCGCCCCACCCTCCCCGGCTGCGCTTCGACCGGTGCGGCCCCAGCCAATCCGGGACCCGCCGCTCGGGAGAAACGCCCCGCTGCGGGATCCATGGGGCGAACCCCGGCGGGCGCCCTCCCCGGGCAATGGCCGACGCTCGGGGTGGAAATCAACCGGCCATGTGCCAAACCGGCACGTTTCCGACCCGGGGAAGGGCGGGCCCAGAGCAATGCAGGCCCGGCCCCCACAGGCGAAAACGGACTTCAGACTCCCGACCCGGGCCAGCGGGGCCCTGTGCGATTCCGGCACAATGTCACTGATCGTCGATAGACTCATTGCCGACATCAGGCCGAAGCTTGGCGTATGGCAAAGCGCGATCCGCTTCTGGCCGCCTTCGGCCTGAGAGTGCGCCAGCAGCGCGAAGCAAAGGGCCTGACCCAGGAACAACTGGCGGAGAGAGCCGACCTCGACCGCACTTACATCAGCGACATCGAACGCGGGTCGCGCAACCCCGGCATCAGGAACGTGATTCGGATCGCCCGGGCTCTGGGCATCCCCACAGCGAAACTGTTGGAGGGGGTGGACTGATGGCGCGCCGCCGATCCGCGAATCTGAACGAGCCTTCGCAAGTACCCGCCCTGCCCAATTCGAACCATTCTCGCCGGTGGGAGAAGGACGGGAAGCCGGGCGCACGGCCGTCGCTCACGTGCTTGGATCTCTTTTGCGGGTGCGGAGGGTTCAGTTTGGGCATGGAGCGGGCCGGCTTTCGCACCCTGGCGGCGGTGGACGTCATCGTGGGCGGTCCGCCCTGTCAGGGCTTCTCGAATGCCCGACGACCGTCAAAGGTCTGTTGCACCACATTGCCTCAAGAACTCGGCAGTCGAGTCGAACCACTCAGGCGGACGAGTCTCGTCTTCGACACTGCCTTCGGGCACCCAGATGACGAGCCCCTCCCGCGCTCGTGTTAGCAAGACTCGGTATTTGTTCCGGATGTACTCGCGGGTCGTCGGCTTCTGCACCGATTGCCACGTGGATCCTCTGAACTGGCGAAACTCCCAAGTGTTTCCGCCCCAGCTAAAATCGCCACCCCAACAAACGCCGACCCAATCAAGCTCCAGCCCCTGACACTCGAATTCTGTCAAAGCGACTTCCAGCCAGTTCGACGAACGCACATCGTCAGGCTCGGCGAGGAACCATTCCTGGAACGGGAAGGAGCTGCGAAACCCGGACGACACTTCAAGCCCATGCGCGCGCAGCCGCAGGGCCCCCGAACTGGCCAGCAGGCCGCACCGCCTGTACCCCCGGGTCTTTTGCTTCAACCAGCGTCGGGCCTCGTCCAAAGAGCGGGTGAGCTTGATCGGGAAGCTGGAGACTTGGGCGGCGATCTGGGCGGCTTGTTCCGTATGACCGTTGACCACAGCGTTCACCCACTCGGCTACGGCCTGGGCCCGAAACGATCGCACAGCGACTGGAAGGTGCAAGTAGCGCTCCTGACGGACGGAAAGCGAACCGGCCTCGCCGTCTGGAAAGAGGCGGCTGCCTGCAACGCTTGGACCCCCTTCCAAGGCTTCCGGTGATGCCACCACCTCCCAGTGCGGAAAGCGTTCGCGCAAAGCTCGACCCCATTCGGCCAACCCAGCCTCTCCGTCGTGGATCTCTTGTCCCCCACCGACGAGGGCGATGATGACCGCCCAATCGGGCCATCGGTCCATGATGCTTAACATCAGCGCAGGCTCCGAGAGAGCCGGTCCCAAATGGTTGCGTTCCTCCGAGGTGGCTCGACGGAGCAATTCCTTGCGGACCTTTTCCGCGTCCCAAGCGCGTTGGGCTTCGTCGAACACCACCACCCGCTCGGGTGGAGGCCGCCCCGGGGCACGGTACGCCTTTAGGAAGCCATGGACGCTTTGGATAAAGGTCCTGGCGCGCCGGCGGGACTCGGCCAACGTTTCGCGTGTCCGACGGTGATGGTCCTGCGCTAGCGCCTCGATGAGCACTTTAACCAGCGGGCCGTTTCCTGAGAGAAACGCGCCGACAGGGCGCCCGTCGCGGAGCAGGTCGGGACTGTGAACGACATTGAGTCCGGCCAGCGTCTTGCCTGCGCCCGGCACCCCGGTCACAAAACAGACCGCCTTGCGGCGTTCTCTTTGTGCGCGTTGGACGGCATCCACCAATACGTCTGTGGTCTTGGTGAGGTTGTAGGCGTCGGTGTGGGCGTGGGAGATCTCCCGCACACTCTGACCGGCAAAGAGCATTTGGGCGGCTTCGACGATGTTCGGGATCGGTGCGTAGGCCGACTCATCCCATGCCGCGAGGTCGATTTGGCCGCCCCGGATGGCAGTTTCATGGACATGCGCGACGGCGAGCAGCGTCCGAGAAAGGGTGACATCTCCCGTGATTTGAACCGGCTGAACGAGGTCGGCCTCGTCTGGGTCAAGCTGGAGCTGGAAAAGGGGGGACCCGGATAGTACGGCGACGGGAACGATCCGCCTGTTTCGGCTTTCTGCGTGAAAATCGCGTAGTTCGATGGCGTAATGTTCGACTTGTCGCTTGGCCGCGGAAGCGCTGCCCGTGGCACCGGTCTTCAACTCGAGGATGATCACCAACTGGCCGGCAAGGAGGACGCAGTCGATCCGGCAATTTCGTCTGGGGATCTCGTATTCCAACAACAAGCCCCATCGCCGGGCGGTGGGGATGCCCGCAGCCACTTCGCGCAAGGCGTCCCGTAGCGCGGTGACCGTCCGTTCCCACGAGACGACAGTGGCCGTGCGCATATTAGAAACCGCATGCCGACTTTGCAGATGGAGCTGACCGATGACAGTCGCCGGGTCCGCATTCAGAAAGTCGGAAACGGACGCTCGGTAGAAGGCGGGCATGATTCACTTCTCCATCCCGAGCAGCCAAGCGGGCGAGACCCCAAGGACTTTGGAAAACGCCAGCACTTCTCTGTCGGTCACGTAACGGTGACCGCGTTCGATTCGGGAGATGGCGATGCGATCGAGTTGGATGCCGTAGGCGGCCAGCTGACCCGAAAGCTCGTCCTGTGTCAGGGGCGGATTTCGGCGGAGACGTGCGATTTTGACACGTGCCCCTACCAAATTGACCGGTTCTTTTCGAGTCATTGGGCGGCCAGTTTACGAGACTTGGCCGCCTGAAGTGTGCTGGTTTAGCACATCACCCAGTGCGGATGAAACTGTCCCCGCAAACCGATGCCCTACCTCACAACCGCGACTTCAACTGTAATGCCGATGCCGATCGAAAGCCGCCGGTTTCCCGCACTCGATCGGGCGGATTCTCCGTTCGCTGCGCCGTTTGCAACCAGATCCGGATGACCATGCCGGACGTCTTTATCGGAAGCCAACGGTCGGAGGTCATGGCCCGAATCCGGTCGCGCGGCAACCGCGACACGGAGCTGGCCCTGGCCCGCTTGTTGCGCGCCCATGGTCTCAAGGGGTGGCGACGTCACGTAAAAGTGCCGCTGCAAAGGGCCCCGCGCGGCCGCGGGTCGCGCGCCGGCTTTGTGCAGATCGACTTCGTGTTCCCCGGACCGCGGGTGGCCGTTTTCGTGGACGGCTGTTTCTGGCACGGTTGTCCCAGGCACTCGCCGCCCGCGCGGTGGCTGAAGAAAAGTTCCATGCCACTGGTCGCCTGCGAGAGCCCGGGCGCGCAGCGCACCCGCAGAACCGGCAAGGCCTTTTGGCGGCGGAAACTGGCGGCCAACATGGCACGCGACCGGTTCGTCACCCGACAGCTGCGGCGCCAGGGCTGGTGTGTCATCCGCGTTTGGGAGCACGAACTGGCCGCAGCCGGGCCTGTGAAGTCGGGTCGCGGGCCGCTGCGCGTGGTGGCGCGGATCCGGCGCGCCCTCGCAAACAGGTCCAGCGTTGGCCGGGCCGGCGGCAGCTCTCCCGGGTTGGGGCGCTGAGGTCCCGTGGCGTTGCCCTTCGCGGCGTCCGGAAAGAGGGATCGAGCCTCTTGTGCATCCGCCCGGCCCGTCGCGACGCCGGGGGACCGGGATCCCTTCCGCGTTCGGCTCGGCCAGGGCCGTTACTCGGAAACCTCCTCCACCAGGGCTTCCGCCCGGCGTCCACGACGGCCCTGCGGAATCTCCGGCAACAGCAACAAGGTGCCGGCCAGGATGAGGGCCACGCTCAAGCCAGCCACCTGGCCCACGGTGCAGTGGTTGATCAGCAAAAAAGCCACCACCGGGGCCAGCAGGCCCCGCAGGCCGGTGAAGAAGGTGTGGACGCTCATGTAGTCGGCCACCTGTCCCGGCGGCGCAAATTTGGTCACCCACAGGCTCCAGGCCACGTCCCCGCCGGCATTGGCCACGCCGAAGAGGATCGCCGCCGCCAGCAACCCCGCCAGGGAATCGCTGGTGAAGAACGTTCCGATGCCCACGGCAAAGCCGAGGTTCAACGCAATGCGGAGCACGAAAAAATTGGCCCGGTCGAACAACCAGCCCCACACCGGACTCATCACGAGCCGGGCCAGGTTGGGGACCACGCCGGTCAGGAAGGCGACGCCGGCGACACTCAGCGGTTCGCCGCCCACGGTGACCCCGTGACGTTCGTTGGCCAGGTACTCCACCCGCAACGGCAGCATCATGAGATTGCCGAAGCCCATCAGCATCCACATGACCAGGGTGCGTCGGAACAGCGGGTCCGTGCGCACGAAGCGGAGCGCCTTGAACGGGTGCGTGCCTCCCGAGCGCTCCAGGGGCCGGGAGGGACACTGAAACAGGGCCCAGGCTGCCAACAGGAACGCCCCGGCAAAGACCACCAGCAACCACGGATAGTATTGAATGCGCCCGGAGAGGGCGCGCCCGGCCAGCTCGCTGAACACGGCGGCCACCGCGATGCGGATCATGATCGCCCGGGAGAACAACTTGCCGCGTTCGTGCTCCGGGTAGTTGTCCTGAAACACCTGCGTCATCAGGGGCACGCTCAGGGCCAGACAGGCCACGGCCAGCGTGGCGCCCAGTACATACACGGTCAGGGACGGCACCAGCGCCATGATCAACAGCGCCAGCGCCCCGCTGAGGGCCAGCGCACCCGCCGCGCGGGCCACGGGCCAACCGGCCCGTTCGACCCGGCTCACCCACCAGGGGGACAACAGGAAGCCCAGGTTGCCGCCGCCGGCCACCAGCGCCTTGGCCAGTGCCCCGGCCTGGAACCAGCGCACCGCGATCAGCAGCAGAAACGTGGTGCCCGCGGTTTCCAGAATGCCCCCGGCGACCGCCCGCCACCGCTCGTAGTAAAACGTTTGCGCCCGGCGATCCGCAGGGCTCATCGTTTACCTCCAAGGGTCCCGGGGCCACGGGGCGCAGCCTCCGGCCGCTCCCGTGCCACGGCGCTGCAGAATGCATTGGCAGGTTTCCATCCGCGCAGAGGCACTCGTACAAACCTCCTGGCGTCCTTTTCGCGAAGTGGATCCCGCACCGCCCGCGGAGACATCCTTCCCTTCAACCGCGGTTGCCCTCGCCTGTGGGCAGTCGCACCGCCGGGAAGTACACGGTGAAGGTTGTGCCCCGGCCGGGCACGCTGTGCACGTGCACCGCGCCACGGGCGGCCCGGACCAGCCGCTGCACGATGTTCAGGCCCAGCCCGGTGCCCTGGTGACGCTCCTTGGTCGTGAACCACGGGTCGAAGATCCGGCTCAGAATGTCCGGGGTCATGCCCGGCCCGTTGTCGCGCACCTGCATCGCCAGCAAGGGGGGTGTGTTGTCGAAGCTCTCCATGTTCACGAACCGGGTCTGGGGCGTGTCCTTGAACTGCGACAGATCCAGCGGCCGCGACAGCACCTCGCCGCGGACTTCGACCCTGTGCGGGTGGGGGGAGCACTGGAAGGCGTTGACGATCAGGTTCAAAAGCACCTGGATGAAGTCGGTCCCGTTGGTTCGCACCGCCACCGGCTCGTTCACGTTTTGCAGGACGAACTCGTGCCGCTGGGAACTGGGATGCACCCGCACCAGCTGCGCCAGATCCCCCAGCAACTGATCCACATGACCGCTGAGGGCGTCCTCGCCCGATCGCCGCAGGTAGCTCAGATACCGGCGCGAGATCTCGATGCAGTTGGTGACCTGCCGGGTGATCACGCGCAACCTCTCCCGGAGGAACTCGAGATCCTCCGCCTCCAGACGCTGGGCCTGGCTGAGCCGCTGGTTGAGCAACTGCAGGAACCCGGAGATCACCGTGAGCGGTCCGTTGATGTCGTGAATGATGCTGGCATAGATTTCGCCCCGCGTCTGGGCGATCTGCTCGGCGATGCGTTGATTCTGCAGCTCGGCGCGCAGCGCCTCCAGATGCTCCGTGTTGCTCCGCAGCTCACTCTCCAGGGTGTGGCGTTGGAGGGCCCGCTGGACAGCGGCCCGGATCGTCGCCACGTCGAAAGGCTTGTTGATGTAGTCGCAGGCCTGCAGCCGCAACGCCTGGCGCAGCGTCTCGGTGGTCTCGTAGGCGGTGATCATCACGACCTCGATGCCGGGATTCACGTACTTCAGGCGCTCCAGCACCTCGATGCCGGACATGCCCGCCATCCGAATGTCGGTGATGGCCACGTCCACGGGATGCTGCTGCGCCAGCGCCACCGCCGTCGGACCGTCCGGGGCCAGCAACACCTCGAACTCGTCCTTGAAAATCACCTGGAGCGACTGCCGCGGCCCCTCTTCGTCGTCCACGATCAACAGCACCGGTTTGCGCCGTGGCAGCGCATTCACCGGCGCCGTCCTGGCCGCATCCGGTAACATGGTCGTCTTGCTCATGTTGCGCCCCTGCCGTCGTCGGGCGCCCGCCTCCCGGTCCTCTTGACCCGCCCGCGCATGCCGGGATCATACCCGTGCAGGCCATCGGCTCAAGCCCTTCCTTTGACCGTCCCAACCCGGCCCGGCCAAGAAATGCATATCCCAAGGCATTTTCGTGCAGGCAAGAAGGGCTGCAGAAAAGCCAAGCCAGGGAAGGCGTCCCGCCGTGCGCCAACCCAGGGTGTTCGTGTGAAGGCGTTGCTTGGACTGACGTTATCCGTGTTCCTCACCGCCACCGGTCTTGCCGGTCAGGGGATGCCCAACCCTGCCCCGGTTCCCGTGGACCGGTCGAACAAGGACTGCCTTGACTGCCACTCGGACCCCGACCTGACCAGGACCAACGCCGTCGGCCGCGTGATTTCCCTGTTCGTGGACGAGGCCCGGTTGGCGCGCTCCGTGCACCGCACCAACACCTGTGTCAGTTGCCACGTCGGAGTCACTCTCCAACACCCGGACGACGAACGGCCGGTGGGGCCCGTGGACTGCGCCCGTTGTCACGCCGCCCAGAGCGAGACCTTCCACGCCAGCGTCCACGGCCGCGCCCTGCAAGCCGGCCGGGCTGAGGCCGCCACCTGTCAGGATTGCCACGGAGGCCACGAAGTCGTGCCGCCCACCGACGCGGCGTCGCCCCTCCATTTCACCCGGCAGCCGGAAACCTGCGGAAGTTGTCACGACACCGAAGCGGCTGACTTTCTGGCCGGCATCCACGGAAAGGCCCTGACCCGGGGCATCCGGGAAGCGCCCACGTGCACGGACTGCCACAGTGAACATCGCATCGAGACCCTGCGCGGAGCCGCCCCTCAGTACATTGCCCGTGACGTCTGCAGTCGGTGCCATGCCTCGGAGCGGATCAATACGAAGTTTCGTCTGCCTTCGGATCGTGTGGAGACCTTCTTTCAGAGTTACCACGGGTTGGCTGCCCAGTATGGCCTGCCCGTGGCCGCCAATTGCGGCAGCTGCCATGGCTACCACAAGGTCCTGCCTTCGACCGACCCGGAGTCTTCCATCCATCCGGCCAACCTGGTTCGCACCTGTGGCCAGTGTCATCCGGGAGCCACGGAAAAGTTCGCCCTCAGCCGGGTCCACGTGGACGTGCGCGGCGTGCGCGGTGGTCCGGATGTGGGCAGCCGCATCAACTGGTGGGTTCGCCGCATTTACCTGGTCCTGATCGCCTGCACGGTGGGGGCCATGTTGATGCACAACGGGCTGCTCTTCTGGCGCAAGCTCTGCCACCGCCTCCGCGGGCATCCCCGGACCGTGCTGCGCATGGATCGCGTCCAACGATGGCAGCATGGGCTCCTGGCCAGCAGCTTTTTCGTCCTGGCGATCAGCGGATTTGCTCTCAGCTATCCCGACTCCTGGCTGGCGCACCTGCTGGGTAACAGCGAACCGTTTCGGCGCTGGGTGCATCGATGGGCGGGTGTGGTTTTGTTGCTCACCGGCCTCTGGCATCTTGTTTACATCTCGGTCTCGGCCGAGGGTCGGCGCCTTCTGCGCGACTTGCGGCCCCGCGCTCGGGACTTTCGCGATCTGGTGGGGATGATCGGCTATTTGGTCGGGCGCCGGTCCCAACGTCCGCTCATCGGCCGGTTCGGTTACACGGAGAAATTCGAGTACTGGGCCGTGGTCTGGGGCACCGTCCTCATGGGAGTCACCGGCCTGCTGATGTGGTTCAAGTTGGAGGTGACCCAATGGCTGCCGCGCTGGGTCGTGGACGTGGCCCTCACCATCCATTTCTACGAGGCCATTCTGGCCTGTCTGGCCATCGTGGTCTGGCACTTCTACCACGTGATCTTCGATCCCGACGTGTATCCGGTGAACCCTGCGTTCTGGGATGGCCGCGTCTCGGCCGAGTGGTATCGTGAGGAACACCCGCTGGATCCGATGTGTCCGGCGCCTTCGCGGTCCTCCGAGGCGGCCACGGCGGCCCCTGTTGGGGCGAGCACGCCGCCGGCCGGTACCCCTTCCGAATCGGGCCCGGTGGAATCTAAGCGTGCCTGAATCGTCGCCTGCAGATGCTCCAAGACAACTTAAGTTGGCTTTTTGACAAAACTTGCGTAGGCGCTTCCGCCGGCCCCGGCCCACAGTGGGAGTGCGTAAAGGGTCGGTCGGATCTGGAACCAAGAACAACCGAATCGTATATGAAAGCTCAACGGCTCAACCGGCGCGGTGGTGTGGCGTGCGTGGCGCTGGGTGTCTGGGCGGCTTCCTGGATCGCAATCCAGGCCCAGAGCCCGATGCTGGTGCCGCGTCCCCTGACGCACCAGGACATCCACGATTATGGTCTGCCTGCGAACATGCAGGTTTCCGGCGGGCTGGACACGGTGGGCATTGGCCAGCCGGTGTACCTGGATCTGTTGCTGCCCAAAAACCTGACCAACATCACCGGCATCAACTGGGAGCTCACGCTCAAGCCGGTCGGCAGCACCGACACGCTCCAACCCAGTCCGCTGGGGCCGAACGTGCCGGCTTACGAGCCGCGTGCCCAACTGGATTACAACGTGGCGGACCGGCGCCTGCTGAAGCCCACCGTGGCGGGTCAGTATACCGTCCAGGTCACCGTCAGCACGGCCACCACCAACCTGGTCCTGCAGCGCAACGTTTCCGTGGGCACCTACCTCGGCGCCCACACCTGCGCCCTCTGCCACAGCGGCGGGGTCATCGCCCAGGACAAATATCATCAATGGCAACAGACCGCCCACGCCACGTTCTTCACCCGCGCCATTGACGGGTTGGAAGCTCCGTACTACCGCGCCAGCTGCATCCAGTGCCACGTGGTCGGCTACGATACGGATCCGGCCGCTGTCAACGGGGGCTTTGACGACGTGGCCGCGCAGTTGGGCTGGACGTTTCCTTCCCGGCTGACCAATGGCAACTGGGCGGCCATGCCGCAGCAGCTCAAGAACCTCGCCAACATCCAGTGCGAGAACTGTCACGGTCCGGGCAGCGAGCACGGCATGGCCCTCGGTCAGACCAACGTCTTCAACTGGCCGCGCATCAGCGTCAACTACAGCTCGGGCGATTGCGCCCAGTGCCATTCGGAGGAGCCCTACCACGTATATCCCTTGCAGTGGGCGAATTCGCGCCATGCCGTGGCCGTGCGCGAGGAACGAACCGCTTGTGCCGGCTGCCACCAGGGTTTGGGATTCATCGACCGGATGAAGGGCGTGCCCGAGGCCCAGCGGCGCACCGCCTACGAGTCGATCAACTGCACGGCCTGTCACGACCCGCATGATGCCACCAACCCGCACCAGCTCCGCGCGATGAGCCCCATCACCCTCAATGACGGATTCACCGTCGTGGACAAGGGCGGTAAAGGGCTCTTGTGCATGCACTGTCACCAGGCCCGCCGCAACGCCACCAACTACGTCGAGGTCACCGCCGGCAGCTCGGTCTTTGGTCCGCACCACGGCCCGCAGGCCGACATGTTGGTGGGGGCCAATGCCGTCACCTATGGCAAGGTCATCCCCAGCTCGGCCCATTACCAGGTGGTGCAGGACAGCTGTGTGACGTGCCACATGCAGGACACGGCCCGGACCGATCCGGCGCACCTCCAGGTCGGCGGGCACACTTGGAAGATGGCCTGGGACACCGGCAGCAACCGGGTCGAACTGGTGCAGGCCTGTGTCCAGTGCCACGGCGACATCGATACGTTTGACTTCAAGCGGCAGGATTACGACGGCGATGGCATCATCGAAGGCGTGCAGACCGAGGTGAAGGGTCTGCTCGACAAACTGGGCATGATGCTGCCGCCGCTGGGCCGGCCCGAGGTGGCCAGTGACACTGCCACCCGGCAGAAGTTCACCCGACCGCAATTGCGGGCGCTCTACAACTACCTGTTCGTGTTGGAGGACGGCAGTTACGGCATTCACAACCTCAGCTATGCCGTCGGCCTCCTGAAGGCTTCGATTGCCGACCTGAGCGGCGACGCCAACAACGATGGTCTGCCCGACTGGTGGCAACAGGCCTACTTCGCCGGGATCAACGATCCCATGGCCGCGCCCAACGCCAGCCCGGCCGGTGACGGCATCCCCAACTGGCTGAAGTTTGCCCTTGGCCTCGATCCGCGCGTGGCCGGCATGGTGCTGCCCGACGGCGTGGTGTTCGTCCAGGGCAAGAACCTCGGCGGGGGAGATGACAAGGTCCGCATCTACACGGCGGCCGAAATCACCTTCGACACCCAGGTCGGCAAGCGCTACCAGATTCAGGCCGTGTCGACCCTGGGCGGTGGCTGGCAAAACATCGGCGAGCCCATCGAAGGTACCGGCCAGCCGGTCAGTTACCTGACACCCACGCGGGGCAACGTCCAGCAGTACTACCGGGTGGTCGAGCTGCCGTAGAGCTTCCACGCACCACACACACCCGACCGCAACAGCACCCCTCCCTGGCCTCCGGGGAGGGGTGCTTCATTTCCCACCCAGGGCCGTCCGCCCCCGGGTGCGGAGCCGACGGGGCATCCGGGCGCGGCGGTTGGAAAAACAAAAGCCCCGGAAAGAGCTGTAAGCCGAATTCTGTCTGCTCCGGGGTCATCCCCCGGAGGAGAGTATCATTTGTCTGAGCGGCCAGAACCCGGGACGCGTTCCGCTTGGGGCGGAACCGAAGCGGGCCACTTCGACGTCCCCTATTTGGCCTTGCACCCGATGGGGTTTTCCGTGCCTCGTCGCTTACGCTCCGAGCGGTGGGCTCTTACCCCACCTTTTCACCCTTACCGGTGCGCCTGCCCGCAGCCTTCCGGTCGCGGACGGCGCACAGGCGGTTTGTTTTCTGTGGCACTGTCCGTCGGGACGCCTCGCGGCGTCGCCGCCCGCGTGTACCCTGCCGGCCCCGAGGACTCGGGCGCAGGTTACGCGGCATCGTGCCCTGTGGTGTTCGGACTTTCCTCCCCCGGCCTTGCGACCGGGAGCGATACTCCGCTCTTTCCGGGCTGGTGATACTTTACACTCTGGCCCGGCCAACCTCAATCCCGCCAGAACTGCGGGTGGTGGGGGCTGCGGCCGGGGCGGCAGGTTCCCGAACCGGCTTCCGGACTGTCGCAGAACCCCATGACCCACGGTTTTGGGCCTGCGGTGGGCCGCCATTGACGAAGCCGTCCGGTTCGGGAGGCCATGGAAACCCCACCGGACGGGATTCGGTGGGACGGGGCCGCCCGGCTCGGAGCACGGAAGCTCGCGGCGCCCTCAAGTCAGAATCGCCAGGTCAGGGTCAGGGCTCCGAACTCGCTGAAGTCGGGCTGGCCCTTGAATTCGCGTCCCCAAAACACGTAGGCAAACGCGCACTGGAACCGGCCCAGGTATCCCACGGCACCCACTTCGGCCGCCGGCACCCACCATTCCTTGTCCACGCTGGGGCTGTCTTTCCACGTGTTGCCGTCCAACGTGATGTTCCGCGCCACGGCGTTGCCGTTGAGACCGCCAAACACATACGCGCCCCAGCGCGGGGGCGCCTGCTCCGTCCTCGAAGACCGCGGGGGCGGCAAGTGGACCATGCCCCGCATCAGGGTGGTGCCGAAGTCGTCAGGGATTCGATAGCCAACCCTTACCTGTCCGCCCAGTTGAACCTGGGTGAGCACGTTGCCCAGCATGAGATTGCCCACGGGCAGAGCCTCAAGCGCGAATCCTTGTGCCTCTCCCCACAGCCGGTATTTGCGGCGGTGCTCGTAAACGAGGTTGAGGATCGGCTCGTTGTGCAGTTGGCTGCCCCAGCCTTGCGGAATGCCGCTGCCCACGCGTTTGTGCACCCACTTTTGCGTGTCTTCTGCCAGGGACCACGGGCCCACCACACCGCTGATGACCTTGAGCCCGTGATATGCCGGTCCTCGCGCCCAATGGAGAGAGGCGGCTGCGTAGAGCAGTCCGGCGTACGGACGGTCCCGGGGATCCGGGATCACTCGCTGGGTATCTGAGGGCGTGACCATGATCTGTCCGGCCTCCCAGCTCAGCGCGGTCAGGTCGGACTCCCAACCGCGCCGGTCGCACCACTCCTGCAGCCACCGCGGTCCCAGGCGAAACAGGGCAAGGGAGATGCCGTCGGTGTAAAAGCGGTCCGTACCGCTGAACGTGTCGTTCTCCCATCGCAGGGAAAACGCCCAGTTGTCTGGCGGGTCAGAGGCAGCGCCGACCGGCCCGGCCAACAGTGCCGGGATGGCGAGCCACGACACAATTGGGATGCTCGAAAACCTGCGGAGGTTCATGGATTGTCTGGCCATGGCCAACAGGCGGCCCTTTGCGCGCTCGAGGCGCCACATCCGTGCGGTTGGGCCGGGGCAACTCTCCCGACAGCCCGTGCGTGCACGATGCCTCCCGGGCGAGACCCTCCCCTCAAGGTTCCACCCCGACGGCCTCGGCCCTGACACCGCCGCTGCGTCCTCAAGAAACTTTGAGCACGCAGTTTTGGGACCCGAACGGATTCGGCACGCGCAGCGTGCACTCGGGGTCATCCTGCCATTCGCCGTCCACGATGAAGCGGTAGTGGTACGTGCCGGGGGGCAGGTTCACCGTGACCGTCCAGATCCCGTCCGGGCCCTTGTGCATCGGGATGGCCTGCTGTTGCCAATGGGTGAAGTCCCCCGCCAACAGGACGCTCATCGCGCCCGGGGCATTGTAGCGAAAGGTTTGGCCCGGGGGTGTCGCAGGCTTGGAGGCCGTCTTGGCCGTGGTTTTGCGGGCTCGTTTTGTCATGGCTGAACTCCTCCGCTCGATTGGTTGGATGGCCTTTGTGCGGCCAGTCACGGCTCGAACATCCGGTGGTCCTCGTCGAGCTCACCGAAGGCACTTCGGCCATCAGCCATAGCATTCCCCAGTTCGGCCATCCCGGCAAGCATGGAGCTGTGACAAGCTTGCTACGCGGGGCATTTCAGGTTCTGGACACCCCGAAAAGGTCTGCGGGATTTCGGGCCTCGCCGGTGGGAGAAGGCCGAGGGAAAAGGGCCATTTCCCAGATTCTTTGGATTCGGGACTCAAAACTTGCAGTGGCCCCTCCGCCGTCCATTTCATCCCACGGGCCTCTCCACGCGCCGAAGGAGCATTCACTGCGATCGCGCGGGGCAACCCCCGGGGATTCGGGCCGCAAAACCCACCACCCCCCTGAAAGGGCGTTACCCGAGGCCCCCTGGTCGCGAGGCCCGGGTGCGCCGCAGTGAATTCCGCCCCTTCAGGGCGGGGGGGTGGAATTGCGGCGTCCGGTCCCCCAGGGCGCTGTCCTGGGCTGGTGAATCTCCGCCCGTTGGGGCGGACCCACAACGCGCCAAAGGCGCAAACGACTCACCCGGTATCCGGGCCATTCCACTCTCCCACGGCCCGGCCCTCGGTTGCCAAATCGCCGCCCGGTTTGTAAGAGCCACGCGACGTGCCGAACGGGACACCAATCCGCGTCAGACCAGGGCAACCCGCCAGCAACGTGAAGCGCCGAAGGCGCGTCGATTCGACAGCCCGGGGCAACGCCCCGGGGACTCGGGCCCCAAAACCCGTTGCGCCCTGAAAGGGCGCTACTCGGTAAGCGCCATCGTGAGGGCCGAGCCTGCCCACCCGAATTCCGCCCCTTCAGGGCGGGGGGAATTGCGGCGTCCCGTCCCCCAGGGCGCTGCCCTGGACTGGAGAATCTCCCCCCCGTTGGAGCGGACACACGGCAGGCTGTGGGCGCGAAGCCTCTCCGATCCTTGAAGTTTGATGGAAATGAATCTGCATCGCGGTGCGCCGCGAGGTTTGTTGCTTGCAGCCTTGCCGCAGGCAATGCCGGCGCGCCCCGCGGATCCACTGCCCATGAATTGCACGGGCGAATCAACGCGCCGCAGGCGCGAAACCTTTTCGACTTATGATGGGTTGGGCGGGAAGGAATCCGAGGGGGTTGCTTTTGGAGATTATGGCTTGCAACGTTGGCGCAGGCAGGGCCCGAGTGCTGCGCGTCGACGGCCCGGCGCATCTCAGATTTTTACGCAGCCACCAAAAACCCCGCGCGATCCCTCGGAAAGCGTCGGCATGGCGAGACGGGGCAAAAACTGCCTTTCCTCGGGCCCCCTGAAGCCGCGGCTTAAAAAACGAAATGCGCCGCTTGCTCCCTGGGTCTCCTGGGCCGAGACAGGCACATCTTGGGCCGGCAAACCTTGGCCCTTGAGACGTGCGCCCCGGATTTCCCGCGTCGCTGCGGGGCCGGCGGCCCCTCACGGCCTTTGCACCTCAAAAGGCGGGCTGGCCAGGGGGATGTTCTGCCGGGTTCAATGGTTCTGTCCCGCCCGGGCCGGCCGTGAGACTGCCGGCAGCCGTCGAAAACTCGGTCCGAGGAACCCGACGCGGTGTCCGCTTCGAAGCATGCCCCGGTTCGCTCGGCCCGTCGGGGCTTTTCAAGCCCATGACTCTGGCTTACGTTAAGTGGTGCATTCGATCATGCCGAGCGTTTACATCAAAACCTACGGCTGCCAGATGAACGTGCGGGACAGCGAGGCGCTGGCGGCCCGGCTGTTGGCCCGCGGCTACACGCTGGCCCCGTCCGAGGAGCAGGCCGACGTCGTGCTGCTGAACACCTGCAGCGTGCGCGATCATGCCGAGCAGACAGCCTTGAACAAGATGCGCGCCCTGATCGCGGAGCAGCGCCGCAGCGGCCGGGACGTGGTGCTCGGGTTCCTGGGTTGCATGGCCCAGAGCCGGGGTCGGGAGCTCATCGATCAACTGCCCGGGGTGGACCTGGTGGTGGGCACGCAGAAACTGCATCGGACCCCTGATTATTTGGACCAGTTGCTGCGGGGGCAGACCGCCAAGGTGGTGGACACGGCGCCGGAGCCGGGCAGCGAGGCGGCCATTCGGGAACATCTGGTCGGGGTCAACGGGCATGCCCCGGTGACCGCCTACGTGAGCATCATGCAGGGGTGCAATCAGCACTGCACCTTCTGCATTGTGCCCCAGACGCGCGGGCCCGAACGCAGCCGCAGCATTCGCGACATCGTGGCGGAGTGCCGGGAACTGGTGGCGCGGGGGGTCAAAGAAATCACGCTTCTGGGCCAGATCGTGACCAGTTACGGGCGTCGGCCCGGGCCGGATGGCCGACCGGGTTGGTTGGCACCGGAGGAACCGTGGCCGCAACCGGAGCCCGAAGGCCGGCCTCCGCGCTCTCCGTTTGTGCGGTTGCTCGAGGCCATCCACGAGATCGAGGGGCTCGAACGCATCCGTTTCACCGCGCCCCATCCCAGGGGTTACGGAGACGATCTCATCGAGGCCTACGGACGCCTCCCCAAGCTGGTCGAAAGCGCGCATCTGCCCGTCCAAAGCGGCAGCAACCGGATTCTCAAGCTCATGCGCCGGGGTTACACCCGGGAGCGATTCCTCGAAATCGTGGCCAAATTGCGGGCGGTGCAGCCCAACATCGGCCTCAGCACTGATGTCATTGTCGGTTTCCCCGGCGAAACCGAGGAGGACTTCGAGCAGACGCTCGACCTGTGCCGCCAGGTCGAGTTCGATCACGTGTTCCTCTTCAAATACTCGCCCCGGCGCGACACGCCGGCCGCCTCCATGCCCGGAGCGCTGCCGCAGGAAGTCATCGAGGAGCGCCACGCCCGCGCCTCGGAGCTCATCAACGACATTGCCCGTCGCCGCTATGCCGCCCTGGTCGGCCGCACGGTGCAAATCCTGGTCGAAGGCCCCAGCAAAAAGAATCCCCACCGCATGATGGGCCGCACCCGTTGCAACAAGATCGTGGTCTTCGAAGGTTCGGAACGGCACCGCGGCCAGTTGTTGGACGTCCGCATCGTGCGCGCCGGTACCTACACCCTTTACGGCGATCCGGCCATCGTGGGGTTCGACCCGTCCGTGTCCAGGGTGACGTCGCGGGAGCCCGGTGTGGCGGTGGTTTGACCCGCGTCTCGCGCGGCCGTCGCGGAGTCGCCACCCGCCCCGGCCCGCGTCCGGACGCAGATCGTCCGCCCCTTGCCCTGCGTGCCCGGGTTCGGCCCTGTGCTTCTTCGGTCGCGGCCCGGCATTGCTTTCCCCGCGCGGAATTCGCAGAGTGTTCCCGGGGAAGGCACCTGCCATGAACACGGAAGTCCTCTACCAAACCCGCCTGCGCCGGTATTTGACCGCCCTGAGGAACGAACAGCCCGACTGCATTCCCATCCGGCCCTTTGTCGCAGAATTCGTCGCCCGCCATGCCGGATTCACCTGTCAACAGGTGGTGCACGATTATCGCCTGGCTTTCGAGGCCACCCTGCGGTGCGCGCGCGATTTCGATTGGGACGCCGTCGTGCCCAACATGGTGTATGTCTGGACGGGGCTCACCCAGGCGGCCGGACTTCGCTACTACGGCATTCCCGGCATCGGCATGCCGCCCAACGTGGGGTTCAACTACATCGAACCGCCCGAAGATCAAGCGTTCATGCGCGCCGACGAATACGACGCGTTGATCGCGGATCCCACCGGCTTTCTTTACGACGTCTGGCTGCCGCGGGTTTCCACGGAAATTGTCCGGCCCGGTCAGCCGGCCACGCGCCGGAGCCATCTGGCATTGGTCAAAAGCGCCATGGCCATGATGGAGTATTTCACCGCCTTCGGGCCGCAATGTGCCCGCTTGCGGCAGGAGTGCGGCACGGTCTCCGCCATTGCCGGCATTTTCAAAGCCCCGCTCGACATCCTGGCCGACAAACTGCGCGGGTACGTGGGGCTGGTCATGGACCTCCACCAACAGCCCCGTCAGGTGTTGCGCGCCTGCGAAGCCCTCATGCCGCACCTGACCCATGTGGGGTTGACGACCGCGGACCCGGCCCGCCAGGTGCCCATCGGCTTCTGGATGCACCGCGGCTGTGTCCCCTTCATTTCGCCGCAGCATTTCGCCTCTCATTACTGGCCCACGCTGCGGCCCTGCATCGAGGAATTCTGGCGCCACGGGCATCAGACCCTGTTCTACGCCGAGGGCAAATGGGATCATCACCTCGACGACTTCGCCACCCTGCCCGAGCGCAGCATCGTCTTTCACGTGGACCAGGGCGACCTGTGGTTGGCCCATCGGAAACTCCACGCCAAATTCGCCCTCAGCGGCGGCGTGCCCAATGTCCTGCTCAGCTACGGGACCCCCGAGGAACTGGAGGATCTGCTTCGCAAGATCTTTGCCGAAGTGGCCCGCGACGGTGGGTACATCCTCGATGCCGGCGCCATCATGCAGGACGACACCAACCCGGAAAACCTGAAGTTCCTCACGCGCTTCGCCCGCGAACACGGGGTTTACTCCGGCCGAAGTCACTCCGAGGCCGCACTTTCCGAGCCGCCGCGGCGGCCGTGCGATGGTGCCGATCCCTCGGGCCTGCGCGGTCTGCAGGGCCATTCTGTGGTTGGCCCGGCCCCCGGCACGTGTCTGTCCTGGGAGGTCAAACGCGCGGAATTGCCCGAGCTCAGCGGCGACCTGGAGCTGCTGGAGCGGGTCTGGAAACAGGTGGACGCCCACGGTTACACTTACATCTGGCAGCTGCTGCTGAGTTTTTGATCCTGCCTTCTGCCCCGGCGCGCGCCGCCACGGCCCCTGTGCCGGGCCGAAGTCCCGCCCTTCCTCCGCGGGGCCCGGAGGCGGGGTCTTCGAGCCGGGAGGTTCCGACCCCAATCCACAAAACGGCTTGAGCCGCAGGATGTCGCACCCACAATGGCCGCCATGCAAAACCGCCTCCGGGCATGGACCGGATTGCTGCTCTGCCTGACGGCCGGCTGCGCCGGGCCCACCGGCGATCGCACGCCCTCGGAGCGTGCGATCACGCTGCTTCCGCCGCCGGCTCCCGCCACCCCGGAAACCGTACCCACACCCATGCCCGCGGCCAACCTCCCGACCTGGCAGTCCCTTTCGCAATGGACCGCTGCTCGCGGATGGGAGGCGCCCCGTCCCTCCGCCACCGTTCCGGTGGTGACCTACCGTCTCGTCACGGGACCCCATCAGTGGGAATTCCACGCCGGCAGCCCGGTCGCTTATTGGAACGGCATCCAGATCCGGCTGGGCTTCGCCCCGCAGTGGCTCGAGGGAGACCTTTGGCTCCACGGGCTCGATTTGGCCAAGCACATCGAGCCGCTTCAACAGCCGCTGCGCCTGAGTCTGCAACAACCCCCGCGCATTGTGCTGGACCCCGGCCACGGCGGCAGCAACACCGGCACCCGCAGTGTGGTCACCGGCCAGTGGGAGAAAGAGTACACGCTCGACTGGGCCTTGCGGTTGAGCAGCCTTTTAACGGCCCGGGGCTGGGCCGTCACACTCACCCGCTCCAATGACGTGGACATTCCCCTGACCGCACGGGTGGCCATCGCCGATGCGGCCGATGCCGACGTGTTTCTCAGCCTGCATTTCAACGGGGCCGCCGGCACCAACCACGCCGGGGGGTTGGAAACGTATTGTCTGACCCCGGTGGGGATGCCCTCGGGGATCCGGCGGGAGTTCGAGGACGATCCCCAGCTGGTCCATCCCAACAACGCGTTTGACGAGGCCAGTTTCCAGCTTGCGGTCCGCCTGCATCGGGCCCTGTTGGAACACACCGGGCTGGCTGATCGTGGCGTGCGCCGGGCCCGGTTCATGACGGTCCTGCAGGGCCAGCGCCGGCCGGCCGTGTTGCTCGAGGGCGGCTATCTCACGCACCCCGAGGACGCCCGACGGATTGCCGACCCTGCTTTCCGCCAGCGGCTGGCCGAAGCGGTCGCCTCCGCTCTTCCATGAGATCCAAACGCTTGATCGTCGTCACCGGCGGAGCCGGTTTCATCGGCTCCCATCTGGTGGAACGTCTGCTGGCCGAGGGCTTCCGGGTGGCGGTGGTGGATGACCTGTCAACGGGACGCCCCGAGAACCTGCAGGCCGTGGCCCATGATCCGGGCCTGGCAGTGGACTGGGCCCCGGTGTCCCGATCCCGCGCCCTGCGTCGATGGATGCGTCAGGCCTCTGCTGTCTATCACCTGGCTGCGGCCGTGGGTGTGGAACTTGTGGTGCGCGATCCCATCCGCGTCTGTCGGGTCAACCTCCACGAGACCGAGGCCATGCTGGAACTGGCGGCCCCGCGGCGGGTGCCCGTGCTGCTGACTTCCACCTCCGAAGTTTACGGGCGGAGCGCCCGACCCGAGTTCGGCGAGGACGACGATCTGATCATCGGCCCCCCCACGCACGCGCGCTGGACCTATGCCTGTTCCAAGCTCATGGACGAGTTCCTGGCCATGGCCTACGCCCATGAACGCGGCCTTCCCATCATCATCGCGCGGATCTTCAACACCGTCGGTCCCCGCCAGACCGGTCAATACGGCATGGTCCTGCCCCGCTTCATCGAGGCTGCCAGGGCCAACACACCACTGCGCGTGTACGGCGACGGCCGACAGACTCGGTGCTTCTGCTGGGTGCTCGACACGGTGGAAGCCCTGGTCCGGCTCCAGCACTGTCCACAGGCGCGCGGCCAGGTCTTCAACGTGGGAAGCACCGAGGAGGTCAGCATCCTCGAACTGGCCCGGCGCGTGATTCAGCTGCTCGGTTCGCGCTCGCGCATCGAACGCGTCCCGTACGCCCGCGCCTACGCCCCGGGATTCGAAGATTTGCGCCGCCGGCGCCCCCGGATTGCAAAGCTGGTCCGCTATACCGGGTTCCGCCCCCGCACCTCGCTGGACGAAATCATCCGGCGGACCGCTGCCGCACTCCCCGCGTAGGGCCGTCGCCGCCGGGCGGGCGGTTTGGCTTGAAGTGTTCCCGTCTTCGAAACGGCCGCGTCCCCGGCAAACCAAAAGAAAACAGCCCACCTCCTGGCGGGCCGTGCGATTCTCGGACCGGGAGCAAGAGATCGGCCAATCCGCGGCCGATCCGCAAAATCAGTGACAGCCGCAACCCGAACCGCAGCCGCAACCGTTGATATCTTCCTCGGTCGGCATGCGGCCCAGTTCCAGCGTCAAAGAGACCTGCTGCTGGATCGCCTGGCGCATCTCCTCGAGCTCCGCCTGCGCATCCAGAAAGCCGCGGGCCACTTCGTTGGCCAGCAGGGCCTCGCGGGCCCGCTCGAATCGATCGATCTCTTCCTCGGTCAACGGCTCGCCATATTGCTGTTTTCGCCGCAGTTCCTGGCCCTGTTGGACCACGCTTTCGTACTGGGTCCGGGCCTTCTCGTCGTCGAGGAAGGCCTGGATCCGTTGCTGCGCGGACTTGAAGCCCGCGTCCTCCAGGATCGTTTCACACAGTTCGCGGGTCTTTCGCCCGATCGCGTCGCTCTGGCTCATGGTGTCGTTTTGCACGAATCGATGTCTTTCCTTCTGCCCCGGGCGCCCTGCCCGCCGGCAACGTTGGCCAAACATAGAGGAGTTTGGACGAAACGCAATGGCACAAAACAAGACCGGGACGGACCCTGCCGCAGGTTCCGCATGCCCGGGACCGGGTTTTCGAACCTGCACTGACCTGCCCGGAAGGCGGTTTGCCCGCCTTTGAGCCTCATGTGCGCGGCGGGCAGGGGTGACGAAACCCGGCAACAATCGGGGCGCATTTCCCCTGCCGACGCTTCTCCGGCTTCCGGCCCCCGCTCCATGTGGCGAAAGCGCTGGCTGGGGCGCCCGCCCATTCCGGTTCCAGCCTGTGGGCACCTCCTGTGCGTATGCCGACTTTTAGAACGCAACCTGCGCGCCAAGTGTATTGGGGAAGCCGGAGAGTCACCTGGGCTTCCGGGAGCATTCGAGTTCGGCGCGAGTCGTGCCCCGCGTGCTGATTGTCCGAGTTCGACCAACCCCCGGCTCTTTCGAGCATCACCCTTCCATCACCAACACGCGCCTGCATCCCTTCGCAGCCCTGATTCGGAAGCAGGGGGAACTGCGACAAACGTTCTCCGGCACGCGCCGGGTTGGAGCACTCACGGACGGGAGCGGAAGGATCCAAAGTGCCGGGCGATGAATTGGACGCGGAGGAGACGGACGCAAGTGACAAGTGGCCGGCGAAGGCATTGGCAGTCCGTCAGCATGTGGTGCAGTTCAGTCCTGCTCAGACCCACGCCGAAGGGATGACCCGAGGAATTCAGGAAGCGCAGCAGCTGCTGCTTGTCGTTTCTCCCGTTCTGGGCACCTTCGTCCGATCGCTCGGCCATTTCGGTCGGATTATTTATCCGAGATGCCCATCGCGGAAGACCACGTTCGCGCCGCTCTTCGCATGAGTGTCGGGCCGAAAACCGGCCTACAAACTGTCGGGGGTGCTACGGGCGCAGTATGATGGCTTACGCGAGATGTCGCGGCCGTTACTGTCACAGCAAGCGACCCTGGCGATGACCGCGATCGCTCTCAACCAAGGCCCTTGAGAACCTCACGCTCTAGCAAGGCCCGACACGCTCAGATCCGCCACGGCTCATTGGTTGCAGGGTGCGGCTCATGTGAAAGGGGCTTCTGTTGATGTTCGAGTCACAGGGTAGCCCGAGGAAGAACGGGTTTTTTAGCTCAGTCACATGTCGGAGCCATCGAAGGTAAGCGACAAAACGCCGTTTTGTCTCTGACAGCACGGCAAAATACTTTGCCGGCCAGGCGCGGCGGCTGAGCAACCTGGTACCCATGTCCCAACGAATGGCCGGTGCGGACCATGCATTATCGCAGGCATAGCGAGAATGGTGACGCCGATTCGACGTTGACTGCCTTCTAGCGGGATGTTGAAAAAGAGCCACGTTTCCTCAGAACGCCGCACAAGTCGTTGATTTGCCAGGAGAGTTCATCAACGAGAAACGTCTTCAACAATCCTGCTAGCCCGACGAATAAACAATGCTGCCGGCGACAACGCCATTGCGGAGCAAGCACTTGCAGGTGCAATTCCCCTGGCTTTATGCCAGCTCGGCACGTCGTTTGCATGTCACTGGCTTCTGAGGGAGATCCGAGCAGGAACGCGGATAATCCATCGCAGACGCCTCACCGTCTACGCGCGCTGCGATAGTGTCCCCGAACATACGTCCCATCCCTCCGAAAGTACCCCTTTACATAGACGGTCTTGGGCACTCCATACGCATTCCGCTGACCGTAATAGCTGCCGTTTTCAGCTACGAACGGGCGCACGGGTGAAAGAGCTCGCGAAGGGCTGAGCAATCTCGGAGAGATGGTGTTCGGGGGTACCGTGTAATCCGCACGCGTCGCTGCCCTTGTCGTGCCAGACACAGGCGTTTGCGCCCCTGCCCGTGGCAGCGCAATTGCCGAAGTAGAGACGTCCGTCAAACGCTGAGAGTTGTTGGCAATACCGGATGCTGGATTCCTCCATCCGTAGGGGCACAAGCCGCCTGGGTGATAGTGGGCAGTCATCCCATGATGGAAGTGATACTCGCCTGTGAAGTGGTTGTAGTGCCCACCCCGAGAATCTGTTGCCCCTGGATGCCCGAGTGCAGGGAGCTGCACGCTGACACACACGAGTACTTGCAGGATTGTTCTCATTGGAGAGATATCGTGCGCGTAACGGGATGATGGTGCGATGTAGAGGTATATGTAACAGCGGCCTTTCCTGCGATTACCGCCGGCTTGGCGAAGGCGTAATCAAATGTGGCAGGAGGGTACTCACCCTTCCCCGGGATTGTAATCCGTTGTGGAAAGGGGAGCTCTTCAAGTCCGGACGCAAATCCGTTTTGGTACAAGAGTGTCAGCGTGCTCTCACTCGCGAACACCGGCTGGTCAAGTGTAGTATTGAAGTCGCCCGCGACGATGAGCACCTTGACTTCAGTGGACAATTGCGTGGAAACACGTGGAATGTGAGCCATGAGCTGTTCTGCTGCGAGCTCCCTTTTTAAGATGTTGAATTGATGCGTAGGTTCAGCGTGCCGCGTCGACAGGTTGCTTTTCAAATGAATACCGTAAACACCAATATCGTTGGTGCGTAAACGAAAGGCAGCAAAAGAAAAGCCCCTCGGTGGGTCTGCGAGAGCAAATGTGCGCCAGTTGTCAAACCAGGCCGCATTGGCAGGGGGCCGCGAAAGAATAGCAATCTGTTGTTGCCCAACCAATCCCGCAAACTCGCTGAGCTGGGAACATACAGCGACTTCATACGTTAGTGGTGTCAACTGGCGGACGAGGTCCTGGCATGCTTTCAAGTCGCGCACTTCTTGCAACACCAGAATATCGGCATTGAGCGCTTTAAGAAGTGGCGCAACAGAAGCCACCATCGCCTGTTCGACTTCTAGCGAAGCCCGCCCACTGCGGACGCCGCTTGGCAACCATTCCAGGTTCCAGGTCAAAACCTTAACGATTCCGCCCTGAGCGGCAGAGACCGCGACGCAGAGAAGCAAGATTAACCGCCACAGATTTTGCATGGGATGCCGTCATTCGGACCGCAGGGCCTTCCCTTTGTTGTCCCGTAATAGCGACATGAACTGTTATGGCGTTTGCCGCTTGAAATGGTCAACCAATGGGAGGTCGGTTGGGCTGAACTTCCGGGCGCGGGGCGTTGCGACGATACCGATGGAACTCTGACAGCATCTGCGGGTCTTGCTTGTGGTTGGGCCCTGGACGCGACGCCGCTTTGCCTCTCGGAAAGCAGGCTTCGCAAAAGCTGGTTCTCGCGCTTCAACGCCTCGTTTTCGGCTTTCAGTCTTTCAACCTGCTTTTGGAATTCCCAAACGGAATTGGTTTCAGCGGCGAGGCCGTGGCCTTGCAACAGAACCAGTCCACACGCGAGGAGCAGGAGCAAGCCATGCGCTTTCATAATCCACTATTTCGACTCTAAAGGCGATTTGTCAAGCACAGGCCGTGTGCGTGCAGGAAAACGGGTACGTCTTCTTCGACTAGCATCAAGGGCAATTACGGCGGCTTGGGTCTGAGGCGGGATTGGGGGCTTGAACTTCCACCTGTCCGACCAGTGCTTGGGTTGGGCCTGCAGTTGTTTGAGCTGCAAAAGCCGAACGGCCCGCATCGGAGGCCAACTGCGGCCCTGGCGTTTGAAGCCGCGGTTGATCCCCACTTCGGTGTTCTTCTCCGCTGTGCCCGAGCCGCTGCTCGCTGGGGGACGGTGTGGAGTGTCGTGGCGTGGATCGTTGGCAGGGCCGCCGGCCCACCTCTTCGAGCGCGTTGCATGCGGAGCGTATCGGACGCCGGTGCTGGTGCACGAGGGGGACGATCCCGTGGCGCGAGAACGATTGAGGGACACGGTGCACCGGCGGGTGGGGGAGGAATTGGAACTGTTCGAGGCCGGAGGCGTGGCGTTCAATCCGGAAGCCGTGAGGACGGGTCGGCAGATGCCGGTGTTCTTCGCCATTGCCGTGAAAAATTCTGGGGTGCAACTGCTGGTGGACGGGTTCCTGCGGTTTGGGCCGCCGTCCCAACCGCGTCGGGTCCGCAACGGTTAGGTGCAACCGGCCAAAACGCATGTTTCCGGGTTCATTTTCAGGGTCCAAGCCAACACGGATCCGCAACATGGGGACCGCTTGGCCTTTGTGCGGGTATGTTCGGGAAGGTTCAAACGCGACATGGTCGTGCACACGCGGACGGGACGGCGGGTGCGTTTGGCCAGTGCACATCGGTTGTTTGGCCGCTAGCGGGAGACGTTAGAGAAGGCATACGCGGGGGATGTGGTGGGTTGGTGGGACATGAAGGACTTCGAGCTGGGCGACACGCTGAGGGCGGGGCGGGACGTGGCTTACGAGGAACTTCCTCAGTTTGCGCCGGACTGCGTTGTGGTTTTGCACAGTCCGAGTACGAGCCAGTTTATACGGTTTTGGGGAGACCTGCAGCAGGTTGTTGGAGCAGGAAGTGGTGCAGGTGTTCAAACTGCCCCGGAGCAGGATGCGCCCGCCGCTGCTGGGGGGCGGTAGGGCCGCTGCAGTTCGAGGTCTTGCAATACCGGCTGCAGCGGAAGTACAGGGTGGAGACGCGACTGCAGCCGGCTCCGTGGGGGTGTTGCGATGGCTGGCCGACCCGCAGGCGACCGTCGCGGAGGCAGCTTTGCCCGCGGGAGCGCGCCCGGCCCGGGACATGGCGGGTCTGCCGGTGATCCTGTTCCCGGACGAGTGGTTTTGCCGGTATGTTATCGACCGGGATCCCGAGGTGCCGCTGAGTGCGCTTCCACCGTGTCAGGTGCTGGCGCGGCCGGTGGTCATTTGATTGCGTAAGTCTCAGGGTCACCCGCTCGGTAATGGAGCGGCACGGTTTGTCGGCTGTTCAAGGCGCTTCTGCTGGCGTAAAGTCCCGCCGGCGATGAATCCACAACTTTTGATGCTGGAGGAGCGGATCCTGAAGACGCTGCGGCGAGCGGGGGCCAGGCCGTGGACGGCGGCGGAGTTGGCGCGGAGGATCGGTCCTCCCGCCGTGGCGTCGGCGGAGTTCGAGGCCGCGCTGAAGGCGTTGGAACAAAGCGGCCGAGTGGTGCGGATCAAGGGCGACCGCTATGTCCTGCCCCAGGCTGCCGATCTCATTCCGGGTCGGATCCGGATCAACCGGCAGGGCAAGGGATTCTTGCAGCCGGACGACCCGCACTTGCCGGAGATTCTCATTCCCGAGCACGCCACCGGGACCGCCCTGCACGAGGATCGGGTGTTGGTGCGGCGAAACGTGCGGCCGAAGGGGCTGCGGTCGGAGGCGCCGGAACCGGTCACGGGCGAGGTGGTGCGGATTCTGGAGCGCCGGCGGACGCAACTGGTGGGCACCCTGCAGCGCAGCAGCCGGTTTTTCTACGTGATTCCGGACGATCCGCGGATTCCTCATGACATTTACGTGCCCTCGCCCCGGGTGGGCGATCGGACGGCGCGGCTTGGGGACAAGGTGGTGGTGGCGTTGCGGGACTGGCCGTCGCGCGAGACCAACCCGGAGGGTGACCTCGTGGAGATCCTCGGGGCTCCCTCGGATCCGGGCGTGGACATGCTGGCGGTGTTGCGCCAGTACCAGTTGCCCACGGCCTTTCCGGCGGCGGTGCGACGCGAAGCCGAGGCGTTCGGGACGGAGGTGCGCCCGCAGGAATTGCGCGGCCGCGTGGATTGCCGCGGGCAACTGGTGGTCACCATCGATCCGGACGACGCCAGAGACTTCGATGATGCCATTGCGGTGGAGCGACTGGCTGATGGGCACTGGAAGCTCTGGGTGCACATTGCGGATGTGTCCCATTACGTGAAGCCGGGGACCGCATTGGACGAAGAGGCGCGGCGGCGGGGCAATTCCACCTACCTGGTCGACCGGGTGATTCCCATGCTGCCGGAGGTCCTGAGCAACGAGTTGTGCTCGCTGAAGCCCGGGGTGGACCGCCTGACCAAGTGCGTGGAATTCCTCTTGTCGCCCGACGGCCGCGTGTTGCAAAGCCGGTTTTATTCGGCGGTGATTCATTCCCGGCATCGCCTGACCTATGGCGAGGCACTGGAACGGCTGCGCCGCCCGGCCACCGATCCATTGGGTCGGATGCTGCACCAGGCTCATGAACTGGCGCAGCGGTTGCGGCGCCGGCGGTTTGCCCAGGGCGCCCTGGACCTGGATTTTCCGGAGGTCAAGCTGCGGTTGGACGAGCGGGGCCGTGTGGTGCGAGTGGAGACGGTGGTCCACGACATTGCGCATCAGTTGATCGAGGAGTTCATGCTGCTGGCGAACGAAGCCGCGGCGCGTCGGCTGCGGCAGTCGGGCCGTCCCGCGTTGTACCGCGTGCACGAGCCTCCGGACCCGGCCCGGCTGGAGGAGTATCGCCAGGAGGTGTTGAGCCACAACGTGCCGTGCGGCCGGCTGGACGACCGGGCGGAGCTGCAGCGACTGCTGGAGCGACTCAATCACCTGCCCATCGGCCCGGCCCTGAAGGTCGGGCTCCTGCGGTCTTTGATGCGGGCCCAGTACGCCACCGAACCGGTCGGCCATTTCGGGCTGAACAAGAAGGACTACACGCACTTCACCTCGCCCATTCGTCGGTACGCCGACCTGGTGGTGCATCGGGCCCTGTTCGAGCCGCGGGCACTGCCCCCGTTGGTCGAGCTCGAATCCCTGGCCGAACACCTGTCCACGATGGAACGAAACTCGGCCGATGCCGAACGGGACAGCCGCGAGGTCAAACTTTTTGCCCATCTCGAGGAGCAGCTGCGCTCGGGTCGTCCGACCCCCTACCCCGCCATGGTTACGGATGTGCGCAATCATGGCTTTTTCGTGGACCTGCCGACGCTGGGCCTCAGCGGATTCGTTCCGTTGTCGGCGATGAAAGACGACTTTTACGTGTTCGACAGCGCGCGGAACCAGCTCCAGGGACGTCGCACGCGGCGGCGGATTCGCCTGGGAGATTCGCTGTCGGTGGTGGTTGCCCGCGTGGACCGGTTCAAGAAGCAAGTGGACTTTGCGCCGGCGGCTCCTTCTGCCGGTCGTGCGCGTGAGCGGCGACCACGCCGTTCCGAGTCCGCAACGCGCGCCGAAACCGCGCACGTCCCACGGTCCCAACGGCGCTCGGGGAAACCGGCGCACGGCGCCGGTCCGGTCGGAAGCTCCGGTCCTCCACGAGCCGGGCGGCGGAACCGCGGCCGAGGACGACGCTAAAAAGCACCGAGGAGCGCTCCGGGGGAGATCGGCCCTTGTTGCGGAGACGCCGGGGGCCGCGGCCCGGGCGGCCGGCCGGGCGGTGTGGCCGGGACGAGGTCAGCTCGAGAGCGCCGGCTGTGCCGGGGCACTCGCACGAGCCGCATCCCTCCGCGCTTGTCGGAGTTCCTCGGCCCCCCAGCGGAGCAGACGCTCCGTGGTCTCCCAACTGATGCAGGGATCGGTGATGGACACGCCGTAGCGCAGTTCGTGCACCGGACGCGGGAAGGGTTGATTCCCCTCGAACAGGTTGCTTTCCAGCATGAGGCCCACGAGGGAAAGGGTGCCCTGGCAACGTTGCCGGATGACGCTGCGCCACACGTCTTCCTGGCGCGCCGGCACCTTGCCGGAATTGGCATGGCTGCAGTCCACCATGATCACGGCCGGCAACCCGGCGGCCGTGAGCTGTTCTTCCGCGACGCGGATGCTTTCCGGATCGTAGTTGGGACGCTGCCGGCCTCCGCGCAGCACGATGTGGCCCCAGGGATTGCCCGTGGTGCGCACGATGCTGGTGATGCCCTCCTCGTCCACTCCCAGAAACGCGTGCGGATGCCGCGCCGCCTGCATGGCATCGATGGCCACCTGCAAACTGCCATCGGTGCCGTTCTTGAACCCAACCGGCATGGACAGGCCACTGGCCATCTCCCGGTGGGTTTGGGATTCGGTGGTCCGGGCCCCGATGGCCGCCCAGGAGACGAGGTCGGCGATGTATTGGGGCACGATGGGGTCGAGGAATTCCGTGCCTGCCGGCAGGCCCATGCGGGTGATCTCGAGCAACAGCGCCCGGGCGCGACGCAGTCCGGTTTCGATGTCGTAGGTGCCGTCCAGGTGAGGATCGTTGATCAGCCCTTTCCAGCCGATGGTGGTGCGGGGTTTCTCGAAGTACACCCGCATGATGATTTCGAAGGTGTCCTGCAGATCCCTGCGGAGCGCCACCAGCCGCCCGGCGTATTCGAGGGCGGCCCGGGGATCGTGAATGGAACAGGGCCCCACCAGCACCAGCATCCGCGAATCCACCCGCTCCAAGATGCGCTGGACCGCCTGCCGTCCCGCCACCACGGTTGCCGCCGCCTGCTCATCCAGCGGCAGCTCGGCCAAGAGAGCCCGGGGCGGCTGCAGCCGGATGAGTTCGCGGACATGCACGTTCTGAATGCGAACCATACGGCTTACATTATCCGGTTTTGGCGGTCCCTGCAAAAGCGGGAATTCGAGGCAGACGGGGCAGTCCGGCATGATTCGAAGAAGGGAGCTTTGGGGGGGCGTTTTGATGGCCGGGGGCGCGGGGATCCCTGAGCTGTCCGGGCGATCGATCCGATGGGGCATACGACCGCGGTGGGGACGGGCCCGGGAGAGCTTGTGGCGCAGGGCGTGGGAATCGAGAGACGCGGACCTTTGGGTGTTCCGTTGGTTGTCGGCCGCCAAGGAGCACGCCGCTGGTCGGACTGGCGCGCCCGCGCTTTCAGTGTCGCTGCGGGTCCACCGGACTTTCGGCCGGTGGCCGCGGGACCTCGGAGCGACGGGCTCCTCTCTCCCCTGTGAGTTCTTCGTACACGGCGAGCGTGCTCCGGCACATGGCTTCCAACGTGAAAGGAGGGACAATGGGACGCGGCTCGGGAGGCGCGAGCAGGAATTTTCGAGTGAGTTGGGCGGCCGTCTCGATGTCGCCGGGCGGCACGGCGCCCTCGGGGAACAACGCCCGGAGTTGTTCGCCCACGCCGCCGTGGTCGTACCCGATGACCGGTCGTCCCAGCGCCAGCGCTTCCAACGTGGTTCGCCCGAAGGATTCCGGCCGGTTCGACAGGGAAAAGACCACGTCCGAAATGGCCAGGATCTCGCGCACGTCGGAGCGGTGTCCCAGAAAGAAGACCGAGCCTTCCAGCCCCAGCCGTGCAACGAGGGCATGCAGACAGCGCAGGTACTTTTCTTTGCCCGGGGAGGCACCGCCGAGAATCAGCCCGGCGACCGGGGCAGTTTCCCCGCGGAGACGCGCAAGCAATTGAAGGAAGTCTTCGTGCCCCTTCAGACGGGTGACCCGCCCCGGCAGGGTGAGAAGCCGCCGTCCAACCAAGTTGGGGAAGTCTCTCTGCCACTGTTCGCGCCAGGCCGCGTCGGGTTGATACCCGCGGGGAAACTCCGCGGGGGAGATTCCGCGGGGAATCACCCGGATGCGGGCCGGGTCGGTGCGCGGGTAGTGTTGGAGGATGTAATCGCGGATGCTCTGGGAGACTGCGATGACCCGTTCCCCCCGGGTCATGATGGCCGAGTAGGGATTGACCGTGTAAAAGCCGTGCACGGTGGTGACCAGGCGGGGGCGTTGTGGGGCCGGCAGACTGCGCCAGGCCAGCCACCCCAACCAGGCCGGCCAGCGCGATCGCAGGTGCAGGATATCCGGTTTCTCGGTGCGCAGGAGACGTCGCAACCTGGGCAGAAGGAGCAACCCGCCCGGGCCCTTGCGGTGAACGGGCAGCGTGAGGTGCCGGACCCCGGCAGCTTCCAGCGCCGGCACAAGGCGGCCGCCGTGGGAGATCACCAGCGCCTCGTGACCTTGTTCGACGAGGTAACGACCGATTTCGAGGGTGCCCCGTTCAACGCCGCCTTCGTTCAGTGCGGGGACAAGTTGCAGGACTTTCACGGCTGTCTTTCCGGGAACAATCGGGTCAGGACCAGGTCCGCGCAACGGCCCGTTTCGTGGAGGGGTCGGGGCGGGGGCAGGCGTCGACCTTGTTGGCGCCAGGTGGTGTAGAGGGTGGCGTAGCCGTCGAGCACAAGGGCGTCCAGGCCGCGCACCGGACCGCTGTTGGGGGCGTGGACCGGAGCGGGGAGCAATCCGACCCGGGCTCCGGTCGTGACCGCTTCGAACACCATGGAGATGCTGTCGGCGGTGACCCAAACCTCCTGGGCCAGCAGCAAATGATCCATGAGCGTCGAGGTGGGCGTGGTCTCGCGCGGTAGCGGTTGGACGGGCACTCCGGCCTGGACCACAGCCGTGAGAAAACCGGCGGGTGTACGGCGTGAATCGGCGGCGAACCATTGCAGTTCGGGTCGAGCGGCGCAGACTTCGCGGAGGCAGTCGATCAATGCCTCGCCGGCCCATCCGTGGCTCCGCGAGGGTCCGCCCAACAGGATCAAGCCGCGGAGTTGTTTGGGGGGCAGTTGTTCCGGAATCCGGTTCAGGCCTCCGCGGATGGGGACGACGCGGGGCGAGGCCGGCGTTTGGGAGAGGTCATGGGCCGGCACCAAACAAAGGTCGAACAGGAAGGCCGGCCAGGTGGGTTTCATGATGACCACCGATTTGGCCCGGAGCTTTCGGGCGGCCAGCCAGAGGGCCAGGTGGGTTTTGTGGCCGGCCCCGATGAGGAGGTCGGGTTTGGGCCCTGCGGCATGCAGGGCGGTCCACCAGCGGAGCGGTGGTCCGCCCGCGTCGGGGAGTCGCAAGGTTTCGATGGTGGCGCCGGTTCGGCGGGCGAGGGCTTCGGCCAGGCCCAGGCTCTGGTTCAAATGGCCGGGTCGGCCGTCGGAAAGGACGCGGATGTGTCGGGGCCGGCGAGGCGGGGCCTGTGTGGGGGAGGGGGGAGCGATCGGGACGACCGCGTTCACGGGCGGGGTGGGGCCGCGGGGGCTAGCGGCCGTAGGCGAGTCGTTCGGCCAGCCGCTCCGGCAACCCGGCGGCGCGGATTTTTTTCTGGGCGGTGGCGATGTCGTAATCCAGGCGCCGCAGCTCCACGGTGCCTTCGTCCACGTCGTACACGACGTAGGCGGCCTTGGGGTTGCCGTCGCGGGGCTGGCCCACGGCGCCCACGTTGATGAAGTACTTCTTGCCGGGCTCGATGCGGAACTTGGAGTAGGTGCCGCCGCGCACCATGCTGTCGCGCACGAAGGCCACCGGCACATGGGTGTGGCCGAAGAAACAGACGGGCGTGTTTTGGTAGGGGAAGCTGGCCGCGGCTGCCAGCTTGTCGAACACATACCCCCAGCGCTGCGGCGCGTCCAGGGTGGCGTGGACAATGGTGAAATTGGTCACCATGCGGACGTAGCGCAGGTCCCGCAGCCATTGTCGGTCTTCCTCGCTCAGCTGCTGACGCGTCCACATGACGGCCTCGGCGGCCAGGGGATTGAAGCCTTCGGCGTTTTCGTCGATGGAACAGTATTCGTCATGGTTGCCCTTGACGCAGGGCATCCCCATCGAACGGATGATTTGCAGGCATTCCCGCGGGTTGGCGCCGTAGCCCACCACGTCACCAATGCAGGCGTAATGCGTGCATCCCTGTTTTTGTGCATCCTCCAGGACGGCCTGAAGGGCCTCCAAGTTGCCGTGAATGTCCGCGATAATGGCAAACTTCATTGCTGCTCGTTCCGAGCCTTAACCTACGATCCGAAAGCCTTGCAGGCCACCGACAGCTTCCGACCAGGTCACCTCTTCGCGTTGGATGAACCGGTCCAGGCCCGCCTCCCGGATGGCCCGGCGAAACGCCTCCAGTTCCTCGCGGGTGCCTTCCGCGATGAGTTCCACGCGGCCGTCCGGCAGATTGCGGACGGTGCCGGTGACCTCGAATCCCTGGGCCACGCTTTTGGTGGTGTACCGGAATCCCACGCCTTGCACGTGCCCGGAATAGAGCACCTGCATGCGGTATCGGTTGGTCCCACTCATTGGCTCGTCGCTACCCAATTCGGTTTCCGGAATCGCGCTCCGAGGAACCGCGAAAACGCAATTCCAGCCTCTGGATGAAGCCACAACTGACCGGCTGGAGGCAACGCTTTTCCCGGGGCAGGGATTGTCGGGAGTTCCCGCCCTCTGCGCGGTGGCCGGCACCACCGGGGGTGGCCGCCCTTCGAGGACTGGCGGAGGCGGGGAAGCAATCGGCCCCGGGACCCGCGACGGGTTGGGTCCCTGTTTGCGGGGCTTCTCAGCTCGGAGAGGCGAAGGTTTTGCTTGTGAGCGGGACGGTTCCATATCGAAAAGCGTGGGCCCGGGGATTCGCCCGGGCGGCGGGTGGGAACGTTGCGGTCCGAGTGCAGGGGCACAACGCCCCGCGGGTGGCCGAAACCGGGCGCACGTTTGAGTCGGGTCGGTTGCAGTGGTAAGACTGAAGGACATGAAGCGGGGCAGAGAGGTTTGGGAGGCGGCGGCCCGGAATGCGATCGTGGTGCAGGGCGCGCGGGAGCACAATCTGAAAGACCTGACGGTGGTCATCCCGCGCGGGTGTTTCGTGGTGATCACCGGGGTAAGCGGCTCCGGCAAGAGCACATTGGCCTTTGATCTGCTTTTTGCGGAGGGACAGCGCCGGTTCCTCGATTCTCTCAACGCCTATGCGCGGCAATTCGTGGAGCAATTACCGCGGCCGGATGTGGATCGCATCCTGGGCCTGCCTCCCACGGTGAGCATCGAACAGCGTACCAGTCGCGGCGGCGGGAAAAGCACGGTGGCCACCGTAACCGAGGTGCACCATTTTTTGCGGTTGTTGTATGCACGGCTCGGGGTGTTGTACTGCCCGGACTGCGCGCAACCGGTGGAGGCGCAGACCCGACAAGCTCTGATCGAGCAGCTGCGTCGCGAAGCGCGTCGGCGCGGTGCCCTCAGGTTGCTGGCTCCGGTGGTGCGGCATCGGAAGGGGTTCCACGCAGAGGTGGCGCAATGGGCCCTGGACCACGGGTACCGACAGTTGCGGGTGGACGGGCAATGGTGCGATGCCGAGCGGTTCCCGCGGCTGGATCGGTACCGGGAGCACGATGTGGAGATAGTGGTGGGGACCCTGGATCCGCGGCGGATTCGGGTCGGGCCCCGGCCAAACGAGGGCGGGACGGCAGAATCGGCCGAAGCGCTGGTGGATCGAGCATTGGACCTCGGGCGCGGCCTGCTGCTGGCGGTGGACGGCCACGGGGCGGTGAGCGTTCATTCGATCGAACGGGTTTGTCCCGGCTGCGGCCGGTCCTATCCGCCGCTGGATCCCAAGCATTTCAGTTACAACTCGCCGCTGGGATGGTGCCCGCGTTGCCGGGGCTTCGGGGAACTGTTTTACCTGCCGGATGCGGAACGCGGGGCGGATGCGGATCAGGTCGAGGAAACGTGGTGGAGCTGGGCCACGGAGCGTGAGGTCTGTCCCGAATGTGAGGGGGCCCGGTTGAACCGACTGGCGCGGGCGGTGCGTTTGCCCGTGGGGAGGGTGGAGCCCGGGGTGCCGGAGAATCCGACGTTGGTGGATCTGGGCCGGCTGCCGGTGGAACGGGCGGAGTCGTTCTTTCGTCAGGTGCGGTTTTCGGGTCGGGCGGGGCAGATTGCGCGGGACATTCTGCCGGAAATCCGCGTGCGGTTGGGCTTTCTGCGCGAGGTGGGGTTGGGATATCTGCACCTCGATCGGTCGGTTCCCACGCTGTCGGGGGGCGAGGCGCAGCGGATTCGGTTGGCGGCACAGTTGGGTTCCAATTTGAGCGGGGTGTTGTATGTGTTGGATGAGCCCACCATCGGGTTGCACCCGCGGGACAATGAACGGTTGCTGGCCTGTTTGGAGCGGCTCTGCGCGCGGGGCAATTCCGTGGTCGTGGTGGAGCATGATGAGCAGACGTTACGGCGGGCCGATTGGCTGATTGACCTGGGACCCGGAGCGGGCGCGGAAGGGGGCCGGGTGGTGGCCACGGGGCGACTGGGCGACATCCTCCGGCATCCGCAAAGCGTTACGGGGCGTTGTTTGCGGGAGCGGCGGACGTTTCCCCTGCGAGGGGCGCGTCGGTTCGTGCCCTGGCCGCCTCCGGACCCGCCGGCCACCGAAGGGGAGGGCGTGACCTGGCTCCAACTTTGTCATGCGCGCAAACACAACCTGCAGGATTTGACGATTTGGATTCCGTTGCAGCGGCTGGTGGTGGTGACGGGGGTCAGCGGCTCGGGCAAGAGCACGTTGGTGCGACACTGTTTGTTGCCGGCGCTCCAGCGGGCGCTGGCCGGCCGCAAGGCGGCGGGCACGGGAGAATCGACCGCAGCGGAGTCCGAGGGATTGCCGTTGCTGCGCGGCGCAGAACATGTGCGCGCGGTGTACGAGGTGGATCAGTCGCCCATTGGCCGGACGCCGCGGTCCATCCCGGCGACCTACGTGGGGTTTTTCGACGAGATTCGGGCGTTGTTTGCCCAGACCCCGGAGGCGCGCATGCGGGGGTATGGGCCGGGCCGGTTCTCGTTCAACAGTCCGGAAGGACGGTGCCCGGCGTGTCAGGGAGCCGGTCAGGTCAAGCTGGAGATGAATTTTTTACCCACGGCGTATGTGCGTTGCGAGACCTGCGGGGGCACGCGCTTCAATCCCCAGACGCTGGACGTGCTGTATGCGGGACGAAACATTGCGCAAGTGCTGGATCTGACGGTGGCGGAGGCGCTCGAGGTGTTTGGGGCGGTGCCCTCGATTCGGCGCGCGCTCGAGGCGTTGCGGGACACGGGCCTGGGGTATCTCAAACTGGGCCAGACCAGTCCCACGCTCAGTGGTGGCGAGGCGCAGCGGGTCAAACTGGTCACGCATCTGTTGAGCGGGTTGCGCGGCCCGGGCGAGGGGAGGGGTCCTCAACCGCTGTCTGCGGAGCGAACGGCCCGGCGGCGGGGGAATCTGTTTCTCCTGGAAGAGCCCACGATCGGCCTGCACGCGGCGGATGTGGAACGTCTCTTGCACGTGTTGCAGCAGCTGGTGGACGCGGGCCACTCGGTGCTGGTGATCGAGCATCATCCGGAGTTGATTGCCGAGGCCGACTGGGTGATCGATTTGGGGCCGGAGGGTGGCGATGCGGGCGGACGTCTGGTAGCCTGTGGGCCGCCGGAGGTGATTACGGCCTGTCCGCAGAGCCACACCGGCCGGTTCCTGCGCCCGCTGCTTGATCGGGGACGGTCGAACGGGGGTCGGGGGAGGAGGACCTCCCCGGCGGGGGAAGGCTGAGAGCGATTTGCGGTTCGGGCCACAGGGAGGCTCGACCCGCTGCAGCACGCAGGGCGACCAGCGCGTTGGTCCGGTGCCTGCGGCGACGGTCGATGCAGTGCAGCCCGGGGGCAGTCGCTCGGGGCCGCGATTGGCGAAGTGCAGGGCGAGCGTCCGGGATGACGGCGGTTGTAAGGAGATTCGTGTTCAGCGTGGCGCAGAGCGCAGTCGGCCGGGCGGGCCTTCCCGGAGTGCGATTGCGCCCCGGGGCCTTCACTTTGGTGGAATTGCTGACGGTGGTGGCGATTGTGGGCATCCTGGCCGGCCTGTTGTTACCGGGCCTGCAGCGGGCACGCCGGCTGGCGCAGCGGGCTGCGTGTTTGAACCAACTTCGCCAGCAGGGGCTCGCGTGGCGGATGTACCTGGATGAAAGCGGAAGTCGCTTTCCCGACCGACGGGATTTGAAGGTGCGGTTGCCGGGCGGGTATCGGCCATGGTCGGACTGGCCGCCCAGCGACCCGCGGTCGGGTTGGGCCGCGGTGGTCTTGAAGGCCTGGGTGCCGGAGCGAGGGGTCTGGGATTGCCCGGGCGCGCGAGCCTCGGTGTGGGCGGGATTGCCGCAGGTGGCGCAGGCGGGGGGACTGGAGTCGAACGCACCGGTGGTGCGGTACTGGATGTGGCGGTTCGATCGAGTGGACGAGCCGGTTCCGCCGGACAATTTCTGGGGCCGGACGGAGTCGGATTGTCTGGCACTTTTGCGGGTGTCGGGCAATCCGATGGTGGGCCAGCCGCAGGGACCGTCGGAGGTGGAGCTGGTGGTGGACGTGTACTTTCCGGGGACGGTGGCCACCGTGGCCCCGGAGTGGCAGGGGCGCAGTGCGCATGCGGGTGGCCGGAATCGATTGATGTTGGACGGGCACGGCCATTTTTTGCGGGACCGGCGACTGTCGGGCCAGTGAAACGGTTCGGAGGGCCGGGCTCACGGGGTTTCTGGAGACGGGGAAAACGCCCGGGTGGGAAACTCAGCCTCGGCCTTGTCAAACAGACGGGACACCACCGAGACTGCCGGCCGGGGCGGATCGGAAGCGATTTCAGGAGCGAAGGACGGCCAAATGGAGCCACAAGGCGTGGTGAGTGAAGAGAAGGCGGCGGAGCGGGCTCGTTGGATTCGGGCGCAGTTGCCGCCGGGCGGTTTGTTCGCCGGGGCCAGCTGGCGCGTGGGCCCGACGCCGTTTCTGCTTTCGCGCGAACTGGCGGCGCAGTTGGAATCGCTGGGGCGGGTGTTGTTGCAGTTTTATCGCGCGGCGGACTTGCTGTATCGGCAGTCGGTGGCGGGAAGGCAGCCGGCCTGGGTGGCGGAATTGCTGGATCAGGGGAAGCCACCGGAACTGATTGCATGGCAGCGGCATGCGGGTTTTCGGCATGAATTGCCGCGGGTGATTCGGCCGGACGTGCTGCTGACGGCGGAGGGCCCGCGGATCACGGAGCTGGACAGTGTTCCGGGAGGGATCGGGCTGACGGCCTGGCTGCAGGAGGTCTATCACCGGCCGGCGGGAGAAGAGCCGGCCTGGCACCTGTTGGGTGGCGGAGACGGCATGGTGCGGGGATTCGCCGGCATTTTCGGATCGGCGCCGCGCGTGCACATCGTGGTCTCGGAGGAATCGGCGATGTACCGGCCGGAGATGGAGTGGTTGGCGGGCCGGTTGGGGGGGCGATTTGCGGTGCGGGATGTACGGTACCGGGAGTATGCCCCGGGGGATGCCGTGTACCGGTTTTTCGAGTTGTTCGACCTGGAGAACGTGCCGGTGGCTCGGGAGTTGTTCGATCGCGGGGCCCGCGGGGAGCTGCGCATCACCCCCCCGCCCAAGCCGGCGCTGGAAGAGAAACTGTTGCTGGCGTTGTTGTGGAATCGGAATCTGCGGGAGTTTTGGCGCAGGGAATTGGGGGCGGCGTTTTTGGAGCGCCTGCAGGGCTGGGTGCCGTACACGTGGGTGGTGGATCCCGCGCCGCTGCCGCCCCATGCGGCCATTCCGGAGCTCGGGCTGACGGATTGGCGACAGTTGAAGACGCTGTCGCAGCGTCAGCGGCAACTGATTCTGAAGGTCTCCGGGTTTGCCCCGCATGCGTGGGGAGCGCGAGGGGTTTATCTGGGCAGCGATTTGTCCCTGGAGGATTGGTCGGCGGCGGTGGAGCGTGCGCTGGCGGAGTTTCCGCGGAATCCGTGGGTGTTGCAGCGGTATCATGCTCCGGCGCGACAGCCGGCGCAGTGGTTTGATTTCGATCAGGGACGGGTGGTTTCATTCGAGGGCCGGGTGCGGCTGTGTCCGTATTATTTCGTGACGGGCGAGCGGGAACGGGCCCGCGCGCACCTGGGCGGTGTCCTGGCGACGATTTGTCCGCTGGACAAAAAGATCGTCCACGGGATGAACGAGGCGGTCGAGGTGCCGGCGGCGGTGGGGGTATGAGTGAGTGGGTGCAATTCGGGCTGTTGGCGTTCGGATCCCTGTTTGTGATCGTCGATCCGGTGTCCACGGCGCCGGCGTTTTTGGCCATGACACCGGAGCACACGCCGGCGCAACGGATCCAGATGGCGCGGTTGGCGTGCGTGGTGGCGGCCGGGGTGTTGGTGGTGTTCGCGGCGGCGGGTCAGTACATCTTCCGGTTTCTCGGGATCACGCTGCCGGCCTTTCAGATTGCGGCCAGTATTGTGTTGTTGATGGTGGCGCTCGACATGTTGAAGGCGCAGCGTTCCCGGGTGCAGGAAACGCGCGAGGAAACCGAGGCCGGCGCAAGCAAGGAGGACATTTCCGTCACGCCCCTGGCCATTCCCTTGCTGGCGGGGCCGGGCGCGATTTCCACCGCCATTTTGTTGCAGAGCCAGGCGGAAGGCTGGGTGCAACACGGCGTGTTGTATGGTGTGATCGTGCTGGTGATGCTGGCCAGCTACTGGATTCTGCACGTGGCGGCGCAGAGCAGTCGGTTTCTCAATCCGATTGCGCTCAACATTTTGTCCCGGATCATGGGTTTGCTGCTGGCAGCGGTGGCGGTGCAATTCATGGTGAACGCACTGAAGGCCCTGAGGGCGGAGCTGGGGATGGGATGAAAGGAAAGGGATCAGCCGATACGGAGACGGTTCGGACGCGTCCACGATGGCGTGACCCCGCGCACGGCTGCGTTTTCCCGGCCGCCCTGGAGGGTCGGAGCTGACGGGTTTCCAAAAGGCTCGCATTGGGAAACAGCATTTGCCTCCGCCGGCGAGCCGTGCTTTGCTGGAGGCGACAAACCGCCAACGAAAGGACTGCCATGAACCGCCAGCGATTGACTCGACGTGAGTTTCTCACCGCCACGGCTGCGTTGGCCGGGCTTGCCCTGTGCCCGACGGCCTGCCGCACGACCGGTTCCACGCGGCGAACGGCGACCGATCTGGTGCCGTTGGGGCGCACCGGATTGAAGATCAGCCGACTGGGCGTGGGCACCGGCACCAACGCCGGCGAAGTGCAACGGAGCCTCGGGCGGGAGGGTTTCAACCGCCTGATTCGTCACGCCTATGACCAGGGCGTCACTTACATCGACACCGCCGACGCGTATCGGACGCACGAGTACGTGCGCGAGGCGATCCGCGGGTTGCCCCGGGAACGACTGTTTCTCCTGACGAAGATGATGGGGGTGCCGCAGGATCCGATGAAAGAACTCGACCGATTTCGCCGGGAACTGGGGGTGGATTACCTGGACTGTGTGCTGGTGCATTGCGCGACCAGTCCTCGCTGGGATACGGAACGGCGACGGGTGCTCGATGCCCTGACGGAGGCGAAGCAAAGAGGAATCGTGCGTGCCGTGGGGGTCTCCTGTCACGGCCTGCCGGCGTTGTGTCGAGCCACGCAGGTCGAGGGGCTGGACGTGCATTTGGTGCGTTTGAACCCGCAGGGCCGGCATGTGGACGGGCCGTCCGAACGTTGGGACGAGAGCGGCGACGCCACCCATGTGCCACGGGTGGTGCAGGAGATTCAGGCGATGCGGGCCAGGGGCCGCGGCGTCATCGGGATGAAGATTATCGGGAACGGCGAATTTCGTTCGCCGGCGGATCGGGAGCGGTCGATCCGCTATGCCATGCAGAGCGGCCTGGTGGATGCGGTCACGATCGGGTTTGCCAGCGCGGCCGAGGTGGACGAGGCGATCGAGCGGATGAACCGGGCGCTGGCGGAGGTGTAAAGGCGCGGGGGCCACGGCCCGGGCACTCGAGCGGGCCGGGCGTTGCGAATCCGGCCAGGGCGGCGCAGTGCTTAGGGGGAAGGTCGCGGGCGCTTCCGAGGGAAACACAAGCCGCCCGGCGGTGGTCCGGGCGGCGGTCGGCACACGAGAGGAAAGGTGACGTTTTCGGTCGCCGGAGTGGCGAGGGTCAGCTCCCGGCGGGTGGCGGATTCTCTGTGGGCGCCGGCGAGGGCTCCGCGGGCGCTGGTGCGGCTGGTTGGGCCGGAGCGGCGGATGCCGGGGCCGAAGGCGGCTCGCTGGCGGCTGGCGCGGTCTGTCCGGCTTTGGCCTGGCGCGCCAGTTTGGCGGCCAGTTTCTTGCGCTTGATGTAGCGCTGGCGCCGACGGCGTTTGAGAATCTTGTTGTATTGTTTGCTCATAGGTCCTTTACAAGCCCGCCTGAATGCGGTTGTTTGGGCCGGTCAATATGAATGGGCCGAGGATGCGGTTCAATCTCTATTTGGGGGTGGGTTTGGCGTTGCTGGCCGTGACAATGGCCTGTCAGAGCCCCGAGTCGCGCAGCCGGAAGGAAATCAGTACGTTGCGCGTTCATCTGGAGGTCCGGCCCGAGCCCACGGGTCAGACGGAGACGGTGACGCTGTTTCGGGAGGATCCGGTCAGCCTGACCATCGAGAAGTCGCCTTTCCTCACGGAGGTGCATGTGGCGTCGGCGAAGGTGGTGGATGCCTTCGGGGTGCCGGCCATTCAGATTCAGCTGGACCGTTCCGGCACCTGGCTGTTGGAGCAATACACCACGGCCTACCGGGGGCGACGCATGGTGATCTTCAGTCAGTTTGGCGAGCGACCGGACCAGGCGCGATGGCTGGCGGCGCCCTTGATCAAGCAGCGGATCGGGGACGGATTTCTGGTGTTCACGCCGGATGCGAGTCGCGAGGAGGCCGAGCGGATCGTGCGGGGCTTGAACAACCTGGCGGCGCAGCGGAAGAAACGGGATTTCTAACAGGTCATGCGCGGCGGTCTGGTGTGGTTGGGGATCCTGGGGTGGGTGGCAGGAGCCGTGGCGACAGGACCGTTTCGGCTGCCCACGCCCAACCAGGCCCTGTTCGAGCCCGGGGGCGAGGCACGCTTCTTCGCCCCCACACCGGGCCGGACCTGGGTAGCGGGGACGTTCGGCTGCACGCGGAGCGAGGGCTTTCAGCTGCACGAGGGGATCGACATTCGTTCCGTGCAGCGGGATCGTCGGGGCGAACCCACCGACCTGGTGTATGCGGCGGCGGACGGCACCGTGGCATACATCAACACGAATCCTTCTTTGTCCAACTACGGCCGGTACATCGTCCTGCGCCACAGCGTGGACGGGCTGGAGGTGTACACGTTGTACGCGCATTTGCGGGCCGTTGCGCCGGACTTGCGCCCGGGCCGGGAGGTGCGCGCCGGTCAACCGATCGGCACCCTGGGTCGGAGCACCAACACCCGAACCCCCATCAGCAAAGATCGCGCGCATCTGCACTTCGAAATCGCGCTCATGATCTCCGACCGGTTCGACGCCTGGTTCCGCCGCACCGAGCCCCGGGAGCGGAACGACCACGGGAATTTCAACGGGCGCAACTTCCTGGGTCTGGACCCGGTGGCGGTCTTCCAGGCACAGCAGCGTGAAGGGCCACGGTTCTCGTTTCGCAGGTTGGTGCAGGAACAGGTGCCGTTGTGCACTGTGCAGGTGCGACAGGGAGAGTTTGGCTGGGTCCGGCGCTACGCCGCCCTGGTGGAGCCGGCTGCGGTTCGCACAGCCCCGGTGGCCGGATATGATGTGACTTTTAATTTTTCCGGTTTGCCGTTTCGCCTGGTGCCGCGGAGCGCAGCAGAATTGCGTCCGGGCGGGAAGTACGTGCTTTTGCAGGTCAACGAGGCCGAGGTCAACCGGTGCCGCTGTCAGGCCCTGGTGACGCGGCAGGGAAACCGCTGGGCCTTGAGCCCGCGCGGCCTGGGTTTGCTGGATTTGTTGACCTATTGAGGCCTTCCTAGGGTCTGGTGCGAGCAACCTCCCCGCGTCTGCTCCACAGGCCCCGGAAATGCGAGCCTTCAAGAGCGAACCCTTTCGCCGGTGCTCGATCTGCCGGCGGGCCACATTTGTGTGAACGGCGGGTTGGTCCAACCGCGTGGGACGCCTCTCGGTAAAACCGACGGGATGGTTGCGTCTGGGCGAGAAAAATGGCGACCCTACCGGGACTCGAACCCGGGCTACCACCGTGAAAGGGTGGTGTCCTAACCGCTAGACGATAGGGTCGAGCGTCGCTCAGAAATATATCCGGGCCGGCGTCGGTGTCACGAAAAAACTGGGCACCCGCGTGGGTGAGGGGGATCTCCCCTGTGGGCACTTCATTTCAGGACCCGGGGAAAACGCCGTTTTTACCGGGGCTTTCTCGTGCTGCGGACATTCGCGATCGCGCCGAGCGTCTGGGGCGTGTCCAGAATCCGAATGGCGCCCGAATGCGGATCTGCGGTGCCGATGGCCGTGCCTGAGCCAGTGCTGCAAGGGACAATTCGCCAACGCGGCCCCTGCCCGTTCCATGCCAGCAAGCCCCATCAAGGGCCGGAGACGGTTCGAGCCTGCGACGCGGCATGGGTTTGCCTCAGGGGGACGTCAAGGCGCCAGCCTCATGAGGCGCTTGGGCAACCAAATTGCCCACGAAACCGCGCGAATGGTTGCCCTCCAACACGCCTTATGGTTGCCCGAACATAGTGTGAACTCACCAGCCCAGGGCGAGACCCTGGGGAACCGGGACGCCGCGATTCACCCCGCCCTGAAGGGGCGGAATTCGGTGTGGGCTCACCGGTCCCCGCGAGGGGCGTCCTCGAGTGGTGCCCTTTCAGGGCGCGATGGGTATGGGGGCGCGAAGTCCCCGGGGCGTTGCCCCGGGCTGGTGGAGGGGATGCGCCTTCAGGCGCGGATTGATTCGTGCCATGCATGGACACCGGAATGCGCATTTCCGCTTTTGGAGAACTGGATTCAAGGCTTTCGGGGCAGTGCCCGTGTTCGTCGGTGTCCTGCTGCCGAGGACGCGCGAAGAGTCCACCGATCTCTCGGGGGGTGTCCGAAACCTGCGATGTGCCGCGTTGCCGTGTTGGAACCGAGGTTGCATCCGGGTCCGCCCGGCTTTGAAAGGCCGGAGTGTTCCGTGCCGCCGAGAAGCGAAAGTGGCACGGCGAGCTGCGGAGGTTCGACTTGGGCGGGCCGGCGATGCGCTCTGAGATTCCGGGGGCCGGTCTGCGCGAAACTGGGAGGCGGGTCGGCAGGCCGGCGGGGCCCTTTGTTCCGCAGTGAAATCGGACCATTTTCGCGGAGCGAAGGACACGCCCGGCGCCGGCATCGTGCCGGGGTTGTGCGGTACCGCCTGGCGGGGAGACTGGGGCTGGAGAGGATCGCCGCATGGACTCTGCCCGGCGGCTTCGGTGGAAGGAAAAAACTCGTTCGGAGGCGGGTGCTGGGGAATGTTGAGGTGCGGCGGATGAACCGATTCTTCACCCAGCCGTGGTGGTGGTGTGTGCTGCCGGTGGCGGCGGCCTGGGTGATCTGGCTGCACCGGAGCAGCGACGCGTTGTTGTCAGTCGCGCGGCGACGCTGGGTGCTGGGGTTTCGATTGGCCGGAGTGCTGTGTGTGGTGTTGGCATTGGCGGGGTTCCAATGGCCCCGGCGGGTGGGAGAGATGAACGTGGTGTTTTTGCTGGATCGCTCGGACAGTTTGACCCCGGACGAGCAGCGGGTGGCCTGGGCGGAGCTGGACCGTTGGCTGTCGGACAAGCCGAAGGGGGACCGTGCAGGCGTGGTGGTGTTTGGCCGGGATGCGGCGGTGGAGTTTTTGCCCACGGAGTCGCCGCGTTGGGACCGGCCGCTGGCCGTGGTGGACACCACGGCCACCGACCTGGGCGCTGCCGTGCGCCTGGCCCTGGCCACGCTGCCGGAGGCGGGGCAGCACCGGCTGGTGATCATGAGCGACGGCAACGAGACCCAGGGCCGCGTGCTGGACTGGCTGCCCCAACTGCGGAATCGCAGGGTCAGTTGTGATGTGCTGGTTTTGGGCAGGGAGCGACCGGGGGACGGTCGGGTGGAGCGGGTGGAGGTGCCGGCGCGGGTCGGACGAAACGAGCCCTTTGATTTGAAGCTCTGGGTGTACAGTCCGACGCAAACCGTGGCGCGGCTGCGGTTGTACGCCAACGACCAGCTGGTGGCGCAGCCCACGGTGGAATTGGCGCCCGGGAAGAACCTGTTCCGGCTGCCGCAGCGGCTGGAGCAACCCGGATTCTATCACTTCGAAGTGTTGTGTGATGTGCCGGGCGATTTCCAGCCGCGCAACAATCGAGGGTACGGATTCGTGATGGTGGAGGGCCCCCCGCGGGTGTTGGTGTTGCACACCACTCCGGAGGGCGAGTTGGGTCCGTGGTTGAAGGCACTGGGGACGACGGGGGCGGAGGTCACGGTGCGTCCGATCGAAGCGGCGCCGCCCGATTTGGCCGGCTGGTACGGGTTCGACGCCGTGGTTCTGGAGAATGTGGCTGCGGCGAACCTGCCGATGAGCAGCTGGCAACAATTGCAGCGGGCCGTGGCGGATCTCGGAGTGGGGCTGATCTGTGTGGGAGGCGACCAGAGCTTCACGGCAGGGGGATATCGGGGGACGCCGCTGGCGGAGCTGTTGCCGGTGAGCATGGAGTTGGAGCAATGGCGTCCGTTGCCGGTGGTGGCGTTGATGCTGGTGTTGGATCGCTCCGGCAGCATGCTGGGCGAGAAGCTCGAGATGGCCAAGCGTGCGGCGATGGCTTCGATCCTGGCGTTGGGGGAGCGGGACTGGGTGGGGGTGCTGGCCTTCGACACCCGGCCGTACGAGGTGGCACCGTTGCAGCCGGCGGGGCAGCGCCGGACCTGGTTGGCGCAGCTGGCCCGGGTGCAAGCCGAGGGCGGCACCTCCATCTATCCGGCGCTCAAGGAGGCGTACCGCCAGTTGGCGCGCGCGCGGGCGCATTTGAAACATTGCGTGGTGCTGACCGACGGCATCACGCAGCCGGGGGAGTTCGAGGCGCTGACCCGTCAAATGCGACGCGAGGGGATCACCGTGTCGGCCGTGGGGGTGGGAGAGGACTTCGATCGACCGTTTTTGGAGCAGCTGGCCGCCTGGGGTGGGGGCCGGTTCTATGCGGCAACGGATCCTGCGGAACTGCCTCAACTCTTCTTGCGAGACACGGCATTGCTGCTGCGCGCCGCCTTGGTGGAGGAAACGTTCGAGCCCCGTCGAATCTTCGTTTCGGAACCGCTGACCGGTTTGCCGGGGGAAGGCTGGCCGAAGCTGCACGGTTACGTTGTCACTGCTCCCAGGGCACGCGCGGAGACGCCGTTGCGAACGCATCAGGGCGATCCCTTGTTGGCGCACTGGCAGTTCGGGTTGGGCCGGGTGGTGGCCTTTACCTCGGACGTGCGGGCGCGGTGGGCGCGCGACTGGCCGGCGTGGCCGCAGTTTTCGCAGTTCTGGGCGCAGCTCGTGCAGTGGTCCTTGCGACGGCTGGAGACGGGTCCGTGGACCGCGCAGGTGCGGGCCGAGGGCGAAACGATCCGCGTCTGGACGGAATGGGACGGGGCGGATGAACCGGCTGATGCTGCGGTGCGATTCGAGGCGGTGCTGGTGCGGCCGGACGGGTCCCGGGAGACGCAGGAGATGCGCGCGACCGCCCCCGGTCTGTTCGAGGCGCGGTTCACGGCCGGGCCACCCGGCGCGGGCGCGGTGCAGGTGCGGCAGTGGGACGGGGACCGCCTGCGCGCGGCCGAGACGCTCGGGTTTGCCACCAGTGATTCGCCGGAGCTGGCGCGCACGGCGCCCAACCGGGCCGTGTTGACGCAATTGGCGGAGGCGACCGGGGGCATGGTGCTGGCGCCAGGGCCCCAGGGAGACAACCCGTTTGGGCACCACCGGCAGCCCACGTGGGCTGTGCGGCCGCTGTGGCCGACGTTGCTGCGTCTGGCGCTGTTCTTGTTTGTGTTGGACATCGCGCTGCGGCGCCTCCACTTCGAGCGCGAGGATTGGCTGGCCCTGCGTCGGTGGGTGGCTCAACGACTGGCCTGGCCGGCATCGCGAGGCGCGGCGCGAGGGGAGCCGGTGGCTGAACCGGCGCTGGCCTCGCTGCTGGCGCGCAAGGAAGCGGTGCGCGGGCAATGGGCGCAACCGTCGGGCGCGAGCTCTCCCGCCGCGCCTGTGAGCTCGGGTTTGGCTCTGGCGGAGCGTGAACCTCCGAGGAAGGGTGTGCCGCGGGTAGCGACCGGGACGGCAGTGCCATCTGCGGGGGATTCGGAGGTCTCCTCGACGCCGGTCGCGTCCACGCAATCTCCCGGCGCACGGCCGTCGGCGGGCGTGGATCGGGAGGAGGCGGTGCTGGAACGGCTGCGGCAGGCGCGTTTGCGTGCGCGGCAGAAGCTGGGCGGGCCTCCGGATTCGGCGTCAACGACGTAGGGATGCCGGCGGGCAGACGCGGGGGACGCGAATGTTCAGTGGTCGGCGAGCGGGCCGAGGCGCAGGAGTTGCATGACGGGTTGGGAGGCTTGATCGGAGGCGGCCAGGTCCACGAACCACTCTGCGACCCAGTCGTTGTGGCCGTCGGGGTCCACGAGCATTTGCTGGACGGTCCAGGCGCTTTGGTCCTCGGCGGGCAGGATGTAGGTGTGCCGGCGGTTGCGGGCTTCGGGGTCGAGACAGAGCCGGGCGTGTTCTTCGAGGTAGGCCTCCCACGTTTGCTGAAGGCGTTGAGGGGTCCATGCTTCCCCGCGGGCATCGAGGGGGCGGTCGAGATGGCCGAGGGCGGTGTCGAACTGGCGCGTGCTCCAGGCCCGGAGGAATGCGAAGATGCGGTTGCGCACCAGGCTGGTGAACGTGGCGCGGTCGGCCGTGAGGCGGGTGGGGGCCGTGGCGAGGAGCGCGGCGACCGGCTGGCCGGTGATGCGCGCGCGTTCTTCGGCCAGGCGTCGCTCGTATTCCGGGTCGCGCATCTGTTCCCACTCTTCCAAGAGGCTGGAGTCCACGGTGCGGATCATGGTGCCGAAGTAGAGTTCCATTTCGCGGACGGCCTCGGTCTTGGCGGGTTCGGGCACGGTTTGTTTGAGGACCTTGTACACGCTGTGAAGGTGACGCAACAGGAGACCCTCGACGCGTTGGAGCTGGTAATCGCGGACGTAGTCGTCGAAGGAACGGAAGGTTTCGAACATTTCGCGGGCGATGCTTTTGGGACGGATGTTTTCCTGGCCGACCCACGGGTGGCGGGAGGCGAAGGCGTTGAAGGTGCCGTAAATGAAGTCGCGGTTGGGTTTGGGGTATTCGAGTTGTTCGAGCCGTTCCATGCGTTCCTCGTAGGGGACGCCCTCGGCCTTCATGGTGGCGAGGGCTTCGGCCCGAATGCGTTCGAGCTGGCGCTGGAGGATGGGTTCGGGATCTTCGAGGATGGCCTCGACCAACGTGAGCAGGTCGAGGGCGTATTGGGGGGAGTTGGGATCGAGGATGAGCAGCGTTTCCAGCAGGTAGAGGGAGAGGGTCTGGTCCAGGGAGAAGTCTTCCTGGAGTTCGACGTTGACGCGGAGTTTGGGCAGGCCTCGGGCATCGCGTTGGTCGGGCGGCACGATTTCGATGACGTTGCGATTGAGGAGGGAACGGAACAGTTGCCAGGCGCGTCGGAAGTGCTCGCGTTTCTGGCGGGGCGAATCGTGACAGCGCCGGATGATTTGTTGCAGGGCGCGACAGCCGTCTTCGTCGGGGCGGCTCAGGACGTGCAGGAGCATGCCCGGGGTGACCTGGAAACGGGAGGTGAGTCGTTCGGGGGGCGCGTGCACGAGGCGGTGAAAGGTCTTGATGTCCCAGGTGATGTGGTTCGGATTGGGCGCCCGTTTTTTGGTGGGTTTGCGGCCGTCCCGGGCGGCCTTGGCTTCGAGTTTGCGGTTTTCGATGACGTGTTCCGGGGCCTGGACCACCACCCAGCCGCGGTCGTCAAAGCCTTTGCGGCCGGCACGACCGGCGATTTGGTGGAAGTCGCGCGCGCTGAGGAGCGTTACTTTTTCGCCGTCGTATTTGCAGAGGCGGGTGAAGAGGACCGTGCGGATGGGGATGTTGACACCGACGCCGAGGGTGTCGGTGCCGCAGATGATTTTGAGCAGACCGCGTTGCGCGAGGCGTTCGACCAGGACCCGGTATTTGGGGAGCAGACCGGCGTGATGGAGGCCGATGCCGTGGCGGAGCCATTTTCGGATTTCCGGGCCGTAGGGGGAGTTGAACCGAACGGTTTCCAGTTCGGCGGCGATTTGTTCCTTCTCGGTACGGGAGCAGAGGTTGAGGCTGGTGAAATCCTGGGCGCTTTCGGCCGCTTCGGCCTGGGTGAAGTGAACCACGTAGATGGGGGCTTTGTCCTCGGCCAGGAGTTGTTCGACGGTTTGGGCCAGGGGGCGTTCGGACCAGGTGAACTCGAGGGGCACCGGGCGTTCGGAAGCGGCGATGGTGACCGTGCGGTTGCCGGTGAGCCGGGTGAGTTCCTCTTCGAAGAAACGGGTGTCGCCCAGGGTGGCCGACATGAGAAGGAAGCGGGTGTGCGGCAGGGTGAGCAGGGGCACCTGCCAGGCGACGCCACGGTCCCGATCGGCGTACCAATGGAACTCGTCCATGACCAGGTCGTCCACGGGCGCGCGGGCGCCGCGTCGCAGGGCGATGTTGGCCAGGATTTCTGCGGTGCAGCATAGGATGGGTGCATGCCGGTTGACGGAGGCGTCGCCGGTGGAGAGGCCCACGTTGTCCGGGCCGAACTCGCGGCAGAGATCCCGCCATTTTTCGTTGACCAGGGCTTTGACCGGGCAGGTGTACACGGCGCGGCGTCCGCGCGCCAGGGCGGCAAAGAGCATGGCCATGGCGACGAGGGATTTGCCGGAACCGGTGGGGGTGTTGAGGATGACGTTGTGGCCCTCGAACACGGCGAGCAGTGCCTCTTCCTGGGCCGGATAGAGGGTCAGCCCCTTGTCGGCCACGTACTCGAGGAACCGATCCAGCAGGCTTTCGCTGGACGGGTTGTCCGGATCTCGCACCAGCAGATCGTACAGGGTCAATCCCATGTCGCAGGATGAAAGTAGGAAGAAGCGGGTCGGGGAGCGAGTCCGAGGGTGAGGGAGGTGGCTTGCTTGTCTGCGGTTTCCGGAACGAGCTCCAAGCGTTTCCTCCGCCCGCCGCCTCATTAACCCGCAGCGACGATCGGCCTGCGGATGATTCGCCCGGCTTCGACTGCGCCGTCAGAGACCTGGCAGAGGGCCCGGCTGGGAGAATGGCGGGTTCCTACTCGGGACCGGTAAAGCGTATCGACAGGCTTCGCCCCTGGCGCAACGGCCCAAAAGGGTGTGACGTGCGAAATCGTGGCCGCTGCCGGCTCCTGAAGCATGCCGGTCGCCGTGGGGAACGGGCAGCGGCGCCGGCGTGGCGCACGGGTGCGACTGCAATCGTTCAGCGGTCGGGTTCCTCGGCGTTGGGCGGCGGGTTGGGTTCGCCCTGCCAGTCCTCTGCGAGGGCCAGTTTTCTCAGGTCCTCATAACTGTGATAGCCCACCAGCACCGATTGAATGATGCCCTTGCGGTCAATGAAGAAGGTGGTGGGAATGGCGGTGACGTTCTTGTATGGCGGGGCCAGGGGTTCGGCGGCGCGTCCCACGGTGTAAGGGACCTGCTGTTTCTGGACGAATCGGCGGAGGGTGTCTTCGTCCTCGTCACTGACGCCCACGATCACGAGTTGGTCCCGGGAGGTTTCCCGGTGGAGCCGGGCAAAGTGCGGAATCTCTCGGACGCACGGCGGGCACCATGTGGCCCAGAAGTCGAGGATGACCCTGCGGCCCTGCAGCTCGGAAAGCTTGATTTGCCGGCCTTCCAGGGTTTGGACGGTCAGCTCCGGAGCTTTGACGCCCTGCCAGGCTTCGAAGTCGGGTTCCACGGTCCGGGCCGGACCGGCTTGCGAAGCGATTCGATTCCAGAAGGTACCGAACCAGGAGAAGTACGCGATGCCGAGGACGACGCTGGCCAGGAGGGCGACGCCGGAAAGGACGGTGCCGGACAGCGCCATGCCCCGCCCGGAACGCCGCCGGCTCAACTGGAGAAGACCGGTGATGAGCCCTGCCAGGCCGAACACGCCCCCCACAAGGATGGGGCTGGTGCAGAGGGCAAGAATCCCCAAAACCAACGTGGCTACGGCAAGTCCGACGCCATGCTCCGCAGGTGGGGAGGCGGGAGGGACAGTGAGTTCACTGTTCGGATTCATGGTTCAAAAGGGAATGTTGCAGGTTTGCGTGCGCAATCCGAAGCGTAATCGATTTACGGCTCTTTCGCCAGCCCCAACCACCCCCGGAGCCGGCCGCGTCAGCCGGGAAGGCAAACGCAGATGCCAACCGGCTTGGATGAAACCGTGCGGGTGGGTGTTCCGCGGTCCGGCGAGGTGACCAGTGGCCTTCTCACGGGAGACGCGATCCGCCGCTCATTTCTCCGGCGGCCGAGATGCCAGGGATCCGGGGATGGACCTGACCCGGCAGGGAGCTCTGCGGCGCAGCGGCCGGGGGCAGAAAGGCTGGAGACGAACCTGAGGCCGCGACAGCACCTCAGCCTGTGAAGACGTGGAAGTTCGTGGCCGGGATCGAAGCCGCGTGCGTGCGTTTCCGACGGGCAGGGACCGTGCGTTCCAGGATCGAAACCTGGTGAAAACCGGGCCGATCGAGCGTTTCCTGGTGATCCTGGAGTTCAGCGGAGTTCTTTTCCGAATCCGGGGTGTTTCGCCAGCCCTGGCTGGACCGGGTCCTGGGCGCGGTCAATGGGCAAAGGGACAAACGGGCTGAAGCCAGACGTCATGCGGCGTGCCCTCCGGGGTGTGCCTGTCGCATCTTTTTTGTTGCCATGGGCCGGTGGGGCTTGGCATGAGCGCTAATGTGAGCACTTTTTTGCTCGGAATCGCCGGGCTCGGGTTGCTGGTGGGGATGGTCACCGGTGTCCGGGCGCCGAGGTGTTGGCTGGGTTCGGTCCTGGCGGGTGCGCTGTGCGCACTCGGCGCGTCGGTTTGCACTCTTGTTACGGGGCAAGTTTGGGAGTGGGAGTGGGCCGTTGCGGTGGGCGGCCAGGTTGTGCATCTGCAGCTGGACGCGCTCAGTGCGTTGTTTCTGGCACTGCTGAGTGTGGTGGGGGGTGTGGGGACCTTGTACGCCCGGCAGTACTGGACCGACCGGGAGCATCCCCGGTCGGCCCCGGCGGGGCGGGTTTGGTGGTGTGTGCTGTTGTTGGGTTTGGGGTTGGTGCTTTTGGTGGCGAACGGCCTGCATTTTTTGATGGCATGGGAGTTGTTTGCGATTGCGGGCTACTTCCTTGTGACACTGGATCGGCGGTCGCCGGCGGTTCGTGAGGCGGGCTGGTTGTATTTGGCGGCTTCCCATCTGGCGACGGTTTGTTTGTTTGCGTTTTTCGGGTTGTGGGCGGCGCGGACGGGCAGTTGGGAGCTGGGCCCTGTGCGGGAGCGCGTGGAGTTGGCGCCCTTGTTTTGGCTGGCGCTGGTGGGTTTTGGGGTGAAGGCGGGTGTGTTTCCGCTTCATGTCTGGTTGCCGGCCGCTCATGCCAACGCGCCGAGTCATGTCTCGGCGATGTTGTCGGGGGTGACGCTCAAGATTGGCGTTTACGGGCTGGCGCGGTTCAGCGGGTGGCTGCCGGTCCCGGAGTCTGCCGGCTGGGTGGTGGCCGTGTTGGGGGCGGTCAGTGCGGTGTTGGGCGTGGCGTTTGCGCTGGGGCAGCATGATTTGAAGCGTCTCCTGGCTTATCACAGCGTGGAAAACATCGGGATCATTCTGTTGGGGTTGGGCATTGGCATGGTGGCGGCGGGACAGGGAGAAGCGTTCTGGGGCCGGTTGGCTCTGGCCGGCGCGCTGCTGCACGTATGGAATCATGGCCTTTTCAAGTCGCTGTTGTTTTTGGGGGCCGGCTCGGTCGCCCACGCGACCGGCACGCGGGAGATGAGCCGGTTGGGTGGGTTGTGGCGTCGCATGCCGTGGACCGCGGGGTTGTTTGGCCTGGGGGCGGCCGCGATTTCGGCGTTACCGCCCCTGAACGGGTTTGTGAGCGAGTGGCTTTTGTTTTCCGGGCTGATGGAGGCAGCGCTGACACGCGGGGCCGTGAGCTGGCTGGCCATTCCTTCGGTGATCTTGTTGGGCATGACGGGGGCGATGGCCGTGGCCTGCTTCGTCAAGGTTTGCGGGGTGGTGTTTTTGGGATCGCCGCGATCGCCGTTGGCGGCCGGGGCACACGAGTGTGGGGGTTGGATGCGGGGGGCCATGCTGGTGTTGGCGGCGGCCTGTGTGGCGGTGGGGTTGATGCCCACGGTGTTTTGGGGTGCAGTGGCGGAGGCGGTCGCGGTTTGGCAGCCCGGATGGACAGGAGACGGGGCTCCGGCATCGCTGGCCGCCGTGGGGCGAATGCATGTGGCGTTGGTGGTGTTGAGCGGTTTGGGGGCCGGGCTGCTGGCGTGGCGGATGCACCGCCACGGGATCAGGCGGGCGGTCACCTGGGATTGTGGTTATGCTCTCCCCACGCCGCGGATGCAGTACACGGCGGGTTCGTTTGCAGCGATCCTGACGCAGTGGTTCGCATGGATCTTGCGGCCTCGACGGGTGGAGCAGCGACCGGAGGGACCGTTTCCGCGCCGGGCCAGGTGGGAAACACATACGCCGGAGACGGTACTGGAGTTCGTGGTGGAACCGATTGGCCGGCTGGTATTGCGGGCCGCCCTGGCCCTGCGGCAGCTGCAGCATGGCCGGGTGCAGGCCTATGTGGGGTATTTGGTGGCCGGACTGCTGGGGCTGGGTCTGCTGGTCTGGGGTATTGCCAGGCAGGGTTGGCAGCCATGTTTTTGACGCTTCCTCAAATCGCGGAGTCACTGGGCGTTTCCGAGGGTGTGATCGAGGACTGGATTCGTCATGAGCGCATGCCGCACATGCGGGATGGGAACCGGGTTTTGTTCGACCGGGCCGAGGTCCTGCAGTGGGCGGCGGCACGGGGGCTGGCGCCGCGGGCGGGCTTTTTGGTGACGGAAAACGGTCCGTTGGTGAGTCGTTGGAGCCTGTCGGAGTTGTTGCGCGCGGGCGGGGTGTGGCGGGGCGTAAAGCCGGGGGATGTCCTGGACGTATTGGCGCGGGTGCTGGACCGGTTGCCGGGCGTCACGGCCCCGGTGAGACGCTTGTTGGAGTCACGGCTCCGGGCCGCTGGGGGGATCACGTGGGCTCCGGCGGGAAACGGGATGGCGCTGCCGCACCTGAGTCAACGGGTGGTCCTGGGCGCGGGCTCGGGGTTGGTGGCGCTGCTGCATCTGGAGGAGGGGTTCGAGGCGGCGGGGCCGACCCCGGATGGTGTCGCCGTGCAAAGGATGTTGTTTTTCGTGGCACCGACCCCGCGAGCCCATCTGGATTTGCTCGCGCGATTGAGTCGGGCGGTTGCCAGTGGGCCGTTTCGGCAGGCGCTGCTGGCCGGGGCGGGCGATGAAGCTCTGTTGGCGGCTGCTGCGGAGGTGGACAGGGGCGGCCCAGAAGTCGGAGCCGGGACATGAAAGGAGAGCGAGAAACTTTGTGGATTGAGCCGGGCAAGCGGGTTCGCGGGTCCGGCGGGTGGTCCGGCCCGTAGCCGCGAGACCTGGTGACCGGGAAAGGAGCCGATGAGAGAAGGAAGCCTCGAGTGGCTGGCACGACTGGCTGTATGGGTGCTGATGGCGCCGCTGCTGCCGGGTGTGATCAACAAGGTCAAGGCCTGGGTTGCCGGCCGTCGTGGTCCGCCGGTGCTGCAACTGTATTACGATCTGGTGCGTCTGTGGCGCAAGGAATCGGTGCTGAGTGAGGCGGCCTCACCCGGCTTTGTGGGCGTGACCGTGGTGGCGTGGGTGGCGCTGCTGCTGGCGGCGTTCCTGTTGCCGCTGGGGCCGTGGGGAAGCGGCACCGGCTTTTCCGGGGACGTGGTGCTGTGGTTGGGTCTGCTGGCGCTGGCTCGCTTTTGCCTGGCGTGGGGGGCCTTGGAAACGGGTTCTTCGTTCGAGGGCATGGGTGCGGCGCGGGAGGTGAGTTTTGCGGTGCTGGCCGAGGCATCCTTGTTGGCGGCCGTGCTGACCCTCGTGATCCAGAGCCAGAGCCTGAGTTTGGCGACCCTGTTGTGGCCGGCCGCGGGCGCTGCCGCGGGGTTGTGGGCGGCGGGGATGTTTTTCGTGTTGCTGGCGGAGAACTGCCGTGTGCCCTTCGACGATCCCAACACGCATCTGGAGTTGACGATGATTCACGAGGTGATGGTGTTGGATCATAGCGGGCCATTGCTTGCGGCGGTTTTGCACGGGGCGGCGCTGAAGTTGATGATGTTTTCCGTGTGGCTGGTGGAGGCGGTGCTGCCGTTGGGTACGCTGCGAGGGGGGGCGGCCCTGGCGGCATTGGCAGGGGGCGTGCTGGTTGTGGCAGTGGGGGTGGGCCTGGTGGAGTCGTTCATGGCCCGGGCGGCCTTCCGCCGCGTGCCGTTGTTGCTGACCACAGCCTTTTTGTTGTGTGTGTTTGCATTGCTGGTGGCGTGGAGGGGCCGGGTGTCATGAGCGGGGTGGTGAACGCGCTGATCGGGGTGGTGATGGGGCTCAACCTGTGGGCCCTGGGAACGAGCCGCCTGCCCACGCTGATCGCGGTGGTGTCGCTGCAGGGAACGCTGCTGGGGGCGCTGCCCTGGTTGATGGAGCCGGGGGCGGATTGGCGGCTGAGCGCGGTGGCACTGGCAACGGTCGTGGTCAAGGGTTGGGTGATTCCGCTGCTGTTGCGGCGTGCGATGCGTGCGGCTCATGTGGATCGCGAGGTGGAGCCGTTTCTCGGATTTGTGCCGTCGTTGTTGTTGGGGGCCGGCGGCACGGTGGCGGCGCTGGTGTTGGCCGGTGCCATGCCGGTCCTGGAGGAGCACCACGGCAGCTTGTTGGTGCCGGGATCGCTGGCCTCGCTGTTCACCGGATTGGTGTTGCTGATGGGGCGGTCCAAAGCCATGGCGCAAGTGTGCGGCTATTTGATCCTGGAAAACGGCATTTACCTGTTTGGGCTGCTGTTGATTCGGTCGATGCCCCTGCTGGTGGAGGCGGGCATCTTACTGGATGTCACGGTGGGGGTGTTCATCCTGGGCATTGTGGTGGACCGGATTCAGCGGGCTTTTGATTCGCTGGACACGCGCAAGCTGACGGTGTTGCGAGAATGAGAGAGCGGCTTTTGGTGCTGGTTCCGCTGGTGGCGGCGATGGGTGCGGCGGTCTGGCCGCACGAGCGGACACGCTCGTGGTGGTTGCCGGCGGCCGGGGGGCTGCACACGGCAGTGGCGCTGTGGTTGCTTTGTGCGCCGCCGGAGGTGTCGCCAGGCGGGTGGTGGGGCTTTGATGCATTGGCGCGGGCGATGCTGCCGGTGGTGTCCCTCCTGTTCCTGTTGTGTTCGTGGTACGCGGTGACGTATCTGAGGTTGCGCCAGGAGCGGCCGAACCGCGTGTTTGTGGCATCGTTGCTGGCCGTGCTCGCTTTGGTGAGTGCGGGGCATCAGGCGCGGCATTTGGGGCTTTTGTGGATTACCACGGAGGCGGTGACCCTTGCCGCGGTGCCCCTGTTGCATTTCAACGGCACGCCCCGGGCCTTCGAAGCCACGTGGAAGTATCTCCTGGTTGGTGGTACGGGGATTGCCCTGTCGTTGTTGGGCTCCTTTTGTCTGGGCTATGCCTCTCTGCACGGCGCGGGGCGCGGGGATCTGACCTTTGACGGGCTTACGGCGGAAGCGGCGCAACTGTCGAGGCCCTGGCTGTTGGCGGCATGGGTGTTGATCCTGGCAGGTTACGGAACGAAGATGGGACTGGCCCCCATGCACACATGGAAGCCCGATGCCTACGGTGAAGCACCCGGGGTGGTGGGGGCTCTGTTGGCCGGGGCGGTGACAACCGTGGCGTTTGCCGCAATTCTGCGGGTGCGGGCCGTGGTAGAGGCAGCGGGGGCTGGTGCGGTGGCCGACCGCAGCCTCGCGGTGCTGGGGCTGTTTTCCCTGGGGGTGGCCGCGCTGATGCTGCTGGGTACGCGGGATTTCAAGCGAATGCTGGCCTATTCGAGTGTGGAGCACATGGGGATTCTGAGTGTCGGGGCGGCCATGGGTCGGGCCGGGCTGTGGGCGGCGTTGTTTCATGTGTGGGCGAACAGCCTGAGCAAGGGAGCCCTGTTTTTGAGCGGGGGGAATTTGCGCCGGGCCGGCGGCGGGCGGACCATGGATGAAGTGGCCGGTTTGTCGATGGTGACGCCGATGTCCGGGGGGATTTTTGTGGCGGGCTTGCTGGCGGTCACGGCCTTTCCACCCTTTGCTCCGTTCTTCAGTGAGCTGCGGGTCCTGCGAGCGATGTTGGAGGAGGGGCACGGTCTTGCGGCGGGGGTGTTGTTGGGGGGGCTGCTGCTGGCGTTCCTGGGGTTGACGCGGGTGACGTTGGCGGTGTGGGACGGCCGGCCCCGGCTTCGTTCGCGCGAGGTGGCGCGCCGATACCCGGAAACACCGGGGGTGATTTGGCCCTGCCTGGTGTTGCTGGGATTGTCGTTGTGGCTGGGCGTGGCGACGCCGGACGTTTTGCAGGAGGCATGGACTGCAGCGGTCAACCAGTTCCACCGTTGAGATGAAGGGATCAAGTCCTTTTGCATGGATGGTGAACGGGACCGCCACGGCACTGTCGTGCGTGCCGGAGTGCGGAATGACGGATTTGGTGGAGGCGACTGCGAAGGAGCTGGACCGCGGGGCACGGTTGTGTGCGTGGTTCGGAGTGGCGGAGGGTCCGAAGACCCGGGTGGTGGCGGTGCTGGCGTATGACGCCGATGGTGTCCTGGGGGTGGCCTGGAGCTCTCCGTTCCGCGGAGCCTATCCCTGTTTGACCGTGCGGCATCCGCAGGCGCACTTGTTCGAGCGGGAGTTGTGGGAGCAATTCGGAGTGGAGCCCGCGGGGCATCCCTGGTTGAAATCGGTGCGGCGCATGGGGCCGGGGGCTCCGCTGCAGGGGACGTTTTTCCAAGTGGAGGGTGCCGAGGTTCATGAGGTGGGGGTGGGCCCGGTGCATGCAGGCATCATCGAGCCCGGGCATTTTCGGTTTCAGTGCTTTGGTGAGGAAGTGCTGCATTTGGAGATTGCGCTGGGCTATCAGTATCGGGGCGTGGAGGAGGCCCAGGTCGGTGGGCCGCACGGCAGGACGCTATGGCAGATGGAGACGGTGGCGGGGGACACGACCGTGGGACATGCCACCGCGTATGCGATGGTGAGGGAGGCGCTTTCGGGGGTGGAGGCGCCGTTGCGGGCCCAGTGGTTGCGTGCGGTGGCACTGGAGCTGGAACGACTGGCCAATCATACCGGTGACCTGGGGGCGTTGGCGGGGGATGTGGCGTTTCTGCCGACCGCAGCCGCCTGTGGTCGACTTCGGGGGGAGTTTCTGAATCTGACGGCCTTGATTTGCGGGAATCGGTTCGGGCGCGGACTGGTACGGCCGGGTGGATGTCGTTGGGATCTGGAACCGGAGCGATCGGCAGCGTTGAGGAAGAAGTTGGCGGGCGTGCTGGAGGAGGTGGCGGAGGTGGTGGGCTGGTTGTGGGAGGCAAACTCGGTGCGCGCGAGGTTCCAGGGGACCGGTCGGCTGGAGTTGACGCAGGCGCGCTCGCTGGGCCTGGTGGGAGTGGCGGCGCGGGCTTCGGGGTTGGTGCGTGATGTCCGATTCGATCACCCGGCCGGATGGTATCGCTTTGCGCAACTGCCGGTGGCGGTCTGGCCGGATGGCGATGTGTATGGTCGGGCCAAGATTCGGGACCTGGAGATTCAGCGTTCCGGGGCGTTGTTGTTGCAGCAGTTGGAAGCGGGCCCGGAGGGAGAGCTGAAGACGGAGGTGGGGCCTCCGGGACCGGACGCGGTGGCGGTGGCCCTGGTGGAGGGCTGGCGCGGCGAGATTTGTCATGTGGCGGTGACGGGGCCGGATGGTCGTTTTCGGCGGTACAAGATCGTGGATCCCTCGTTTCACAACTGGACGGGATTGGCCATGGCGATGCGGGGACAGGCCATCTCGGACTTTCCGCTCTGCAACAAGAGTTTCAACCTGTCGTATTGCGGTTTTGATCTTTGAGTGTGTTTACGTTGGAAACCATCCTTCATCGGTGGCGACGCGGGTGCGAGACGATTCCTTATCCGGACGGACCTGCGCCGGCGTTGCCGGATCGTTACCAGGGCGCACTGCGACTGGACCCTGCCCGATGTGCCGAGCGCTGTCGCGAATGCCTTTCGGTTTGTCCCACGGAAGCCCTTGTGACCCGCGATGGCGGGCGCGTGGGACTCGATCTGGGGAAGTGTATTTTTTGCTGGCAGTGCGTCGAGGTGTGCCCGACGAAGGCGGTTGCACCGACCGGCGATTTCCGGATGGCCGTGCGCCGGCGGGAGGATCTTTGGCTGGGGGCGCCGGGTCGGGAGGAGCTGCGCCTGGCCACGGCGCTGGACGAAAAGTTGAGGCGTCTGTTGGGGCGGTCGTTGCGGTTGCGCCAGGTGAGCGCCGGCGGTTGCAATGCTTGCGAGGCAGACACCAATGTGCTCGGCACGATCGGCTGGGATTTGGGCCGGTTTGGGATTCAGTTTGTGGCCTCCCCGAGGCATGCCGACGGTCTGCTCATCACGGGTCCCGTGAGCCGGAACATGGAGCTGGCGCTGCGCAAGACTTACGAGGCGGTTCCGGAACCCCGGATGGTGATCGCGGTGGGGGCCTGTGCCATTGCCGGGGGGCCGTTTCGAGGGCACGCAGAGGTGTGCGATGGCGCGGATCGGGTCGTGCCGGTGGATCTGTACATTCCGGGCTGTCCGCCTCATCCCCTGACGATTCTGGACGGTTTGTTGCGGCTGGTGGGGCGGCTGGAGGAAAGGTGCCGGCGGGGCGCGTGAGGGCCGGAGGGGAAGAAGAGCCCGGGTGCGGGCCAGGGGGCGTGGATCGGAAGAATCGGGCGCGCCCGGCAAGGTGGGGTGGATTACGAGGGAGCCGGGGCGCGGACGTGGGCGGGTGCTTCGCCGTCGGCTCTGGGGGGCTCGGCGAGCTTGCGGGTGATGAGTTCGGAGGCGTCCCGCATGTCGTAGGGTTTGGCCAGGACGCTGACGTTGAGTTGGGCCAGGCGAGCGCGCAAGGGTCCGTCCAGGTACCCTGACGCCAGCACCAGGCGAACGTGGGGCCAGCGTTGGGCGACGGCTTCGATGAGTTCGAGGCCGTTCATGCCGGGCATGCTGTAGTCGGTAAACAGCAGATCCACCGGCGGGTTGGCGGTTTCGAGGATGCGCAGGGCTTCGGGGCCGCCTTCGGCCACCAGGACTTCCAAGCCGGCGGCCTCCAGGAAGCTGCGGGTGAAATCGCGCAGAAGGTCCAGGTCGTCCACCACCAGGACACGGCCACGGCCCTGGACCAGGGGCGCCACGGAGCGTTCCGGCAGGGGGGCCGGGGCTTCGGAAGACAGGGGCAGATAGAGATGGAAAGCGCTTCCCTGGCCGAGGGTGCTTTCCACCTCGATGAAGCCGCCGGCTTCTTCGGTGATGCGTTGGACGATGGGCAGGCCCAGGCCGGTGCCCTTGCCGCGGGCCTTGGTGGTGAAGAAGGGCTCGAAGATGCGGGGCAGGAGGTCCGGCGGGATGCCGGTGCCGGTGTCGCGCACGGTACAACGGGCGAAGAGGGTGCCGGGGTGGAGATGATGGCGTTGGGCCTGTTCCGGAGCGAGTTCGACGCGGGCGGTTTCGAGGGTGATGGTGCCGCCGTTGGGCATGGCATCCTGGGCGTTGACGCAGAGGTTGAGGATGGCCTGGCTGGCACGGGTGGAGTCGATGCGCACGGGCAGCGGATCCGGGCTGGTCAAGGTTTGGAGGGTGACATTGCCGCGGAGGGTCCGGCGGGCCAGCACAAGGGCTTCCTGGAGCAGCTGGTTGAGGTCGAGGACGGCGCAGTTGTCGGGGGTTTCCCGGCTGAAGGAGAGGAGCTGCTGGGTGATGTCGGCGGCACGGGCGGCGGCCAGGTCGATTTGTTCGATCTCGCGGCGGAGTCGGCTGTCGGCCTGGGTTTCGCGCAGGAGCAGGCCGCAGTTGCCGCGGATGGCTTGGAGGAGGTTGTTGAAGTCGTGGGCAACGCCGGCGGCCAGCGTGCCGATGATTTCCATTTTTTGGGCCTGGAAGAGTTGCTGCTGGAGTTCGTGGTAGTGGGTTTGATCGGTGATGTTGCAGATGAGGCCGCGGACCTGGGAGCCGTCGATCCAGGGGGAGACCTTCACCAGCCAGTGGCGTCCGTCGGGGCTTTGATAGCGGTTGTCGGCGGGCCGACCCGTTTGGAGGACTTCGCGGAAGACGCGTTCGAGTTCGGCGCGCCGGCCTGGGTCGGGCACGTAATCGAGGAGGTTGCGGCCGAGGAGCGGGGGCACGTCGATGCGCAGGCCGCCGTGTTCGGGTGGCAGGTGACGCCACCCGTCATTGGCGTGGGTGAGCCGGAAGTCGCAATCGAGGCTGTAGATGGCGCCGTCGAGGGATTGGAGGATGCTGTGGATGAAGTCGCGCTGGACGCGGAGTTGTTCTTGGAGCTGGATGCGGACGGTGATGTCCCGTTCGCAGGCCACATAGCCCATGAACCGGCCGGCCATGTCGGAGATGGGCGAGATGGTGGCCTCGACGTGGTAGGGGGTGCCGTCGCGGCGGACGTTGACCAGTTCGCCGATCCACTCCCGGCCCTGGGTGACGGTGTCGAGGTAGGCCTGAACTTTTTCCTGTTCGAAGGGGGCGCGCAGGAACGCATCCGGTCGGCCCAGGACCTCTTCCATGCTGTAGCCGGTGGTGGTTTGGAAGGCCGGGTTGACATAGGTAATGCGGAGGTCCGCATCGGCGAGAAAGAAGACATCCGGGGTGGCGTCGATGGCGGTGATCAGGCGTTGGATGTGGGCCTCGAGGCGGAGGCGCCGGCTGACGTCTTTGAAGATGAGGAGGAAGGGGTCCTCGCCGAGGGGAATGATTTCCACGTCGACGGGCAGGTGGGGCGCGCCTTCCCGCAGCGTGATGACGGAGTGGAGGATGTCGGGCCGGGCGGGCTGACGTTGCAGCAGCAGTTTGAGTTTTTGGTCTGCGGGCGGGGCCAGCCACTGGAGGATTTGGAGGGGGGGCGAATCGGCCGTGGCACCGCCGTTCCAGTGGAAATGTTGTGCGGCGCGGCGGTTGAATTGCAGGACTCGACCGTCGCGGTGGCACACCACCTGGGCATGTTCGGCGGCCTCGAAGGCGGCCTGCCACCAACGGCAGACCACCTCGGGGGCCGGTCTTGGGCATGGATCCGACCGGTGCAACATGCGATGCAATCCCGTGCGCCGGTGGCCTGATCAGCAGTAGACCACCAGCGATTGGGTTATCGGCTGGATCCGGTGATGGTTAAGGAGCTTTTCGATGAAGGTGGCGTTGAGCCGTTGGCCTTCAGGGATCAGGAGCAGGCCGTTGGCGGTGTAAACGCCCCGCGCGAGGACCATGCCGGGTCGGAGCTCCGACAAGGAAACTTCGCGTTCCCGGCGGGGCAGTTCGACGGTTTGCAGGGCCTGGAGGAAGATGCGGACCGCCTCGGGGTCGAACGCGGTGCCGGCTTCCTGTTTGATGCGTTCGGTGGCGTCGGTGGGCGGCAGGGGGCTGGAGGCGTAGGCGACGGCGACGGCCAGGAGCCGTGCCAGCCAGGGAATGTTTTCTCCCACCAGTTGGTCGGGGTAGCCACTGCCGTCGTAGCGTTCGTGATGAGCACGGATGATTTGTCCCACCTGGTCGAGATCGCTGGTGAACCCGGCCAGTTCCTGGCCGAGGATGGGATGTTGCTCGATCAGGGCTTTTTCCGCGGGGTTGAGGGAGTGGGGATCGTCCTGCCAGCGTCGGATGATCTGGCGGGGCACGCCCACCAGGCCGATGTCATGGAGCAGTGCGCTGCTTTCAAGGACGCGGCGGTCCTGGGGCGAGAGCTGGGCGATCTGGGCCATGGCCTTGCAAAGGGTGGCGACGCGTCGCGCCTGGCTGCCCAGGGAGGGGTAGAAGGTTTGCATGGTGTGAACGCAGAGCTCCAGCGAACGCATGAGGTTGCGCTCGAGGGCGGCGTTCATTTGGGCCAGCTGTTCGTTTTGCTGCGCGACCAGTTTGACCTGTTGTTCGAGGGAACGGTTCAGCTCGACGAGCTGTTCGTTCATCGCCTGGGTGGCGGCCTGGAGGTGGGCGTTCTGGCAGATCAGTTCGTAGCGTTGGACCGCGTTTTTGACGGTGGCCAGGAATTCTTCGCGGAGCCACGGTTTGACGATGAAACGGTAGATTTCGCCCTTGTTGATGGCTTCGATGACGGTGTCGAGACTGAGGACGGCGGTGATGAGGATGCGGGTGGCAAAGGGCTGGAGTTGGCGGGCCCGGGCAAGCAGTTCGAGCCCGGACAGGCCGGGCATGCTCTGGTCGGTGATGATGACGGAGAACTCTTGTTGCTTGAGGAGTTCGAGCGCGGCCAGAGGGTCGGCCTCGGTGACGACGTCGTAGGGGGTGCGCCGGAGGGTTTCGCGCAGGGCGGCCAGGACGATTTCCTCGTCGTCCACGACCAGGATCGGGGGCGGGGTGGTTTCGGATTCGAGTTTGGGCTCGGCAACGGGGTTCATGGGTTCAAGGGGCATCCAGAACGGAACGGAGTCGCTGCTGCCACTCGGCAGCGGGCAGATCGGCTGGCAACACCAGGTCCACTCGTTCCAGCAGGGCGGTGTCCAGCTCGTCCTGGTTGCAGGCGGTCAGGAAAAAGGTTTTCAGAGGCAGCTTCTCGGCGCGGACGCGGTCCAGCAACTGACCATGTGGCCGCCCGCCCTCGGTGCAGAGGACCATCAACCCGGTGAACTGGAAATAGGGGGAATGGAGGAGTTCCAGCGCCTCCGATTCGGAGTGGGCCGGCGCGACGTAGAGACCGGTTTCGCGGAGGCGGGCGACCAGTTGATCCAGGGCGGTACCGGGTGGGCCGAGGACGAGGAGGGTGTGACGGACACCGCGCAGGGGAGAGGAGGAGGGCGCGGAGGATTGGGGCTGCGCGTCCAGCTCGGCCTGCGGGAACCAGAGATGGAAGGTGGTGCCCTGGTTTTCGGCGGTTTCGACGGAGATGGCGGCGCCGTGGCGCTCGGCGAACAGCCGGGTGTTGTAAAGGCCCAGGCCGGAACCTTTGCCCAAAGGCTTGGTGGTGAAAAAGGGATCGAAGATGGTGTGGAGCAGGCGGCTGGGAATTCCCATGCCCGTGTCCTGGACGGCCAGGCCAATGAGCGGCAGTCGCGGCCACTGCCCCTGCAGGGGTGTCATGGGCGGCAGCTCGTGGTGGATGGAGGTGCGAAAGGTCAGTTGCCCTCCGTTGGGCATGGCCTCGGCGGCGTTGAGGGCGAGGTTGACCAGCACCTGGCGCAGTTCGACGGCATCCAGATAAACAGGGCACTGGCCGGCTGCCAGCTCCACGACCACCTTCACGCGCCGCGGCAGCACCTTGCGGAGGATCTCGGCCATGGAGCGAACGATTTCATTCAGGTCGTGGAAGTTCTTTTCGCCGGGCATGCCCTGGTGCAACTGGCGGAAGCGATGGGCCAGTTGGCTGGCCTCCATGGCGGTGGTGCGGATGAGTTCCAGACCTTCGCGCAGGCGGCTGTTGGCTTCCAGTTCGGCCTGGTAGGTTTCGCTCAGCGAGATGATGCCGGTCATGATGTTGCAGAAGTCGTGGGCCAGGCCGAGCGTGAGGGTGCCGAGGGTTTCCTTCCAGGACATCGTGAGCAGGCGGCGTTCGGCCACGGTTTGCCGGGTGATGTCCAGCCAGAGACCTTCATAGCCCAACAGGAGCCCGCCGGAGGTGCGGAGAGGTTGGCGGTATTCCCAGAGGTAACTGACGCGACCGGTGTGGAGATGGCGGATGCGGTAGGTGAGGACACCCCCTTGTTCGGGCCAGTCGGCGCGGCGGAGGCGGTGGAGCAGCATCTCCGCGTCGGCTTCGTGCACGACGCGCCAGAAATAGTCGGAGCTGCGTCGCCATTCGCGGGCGGGCACGCCGGTGAGTTCCTCGACGCGGGGGCTGATGTAGCTGAAGCTGAAATCGGGGCGCTGACTGAACAGGATCCCGGGCCACCGCAGATTGAGGTTTTCCAGTTGGGCTTCGGCCCGCAGCAGTCGTTGATAGGCCTGATGCGCGGCCACGCGCCCCCAGCGTTCCGGGGGGAAAAGGCTTTCCCATTCTCGGGCGGGAGGCAGGGCGGATTCGAGGCGGACGAACCAGTCCGGCCCGTGGCGACAGACGTCCACCACCAGGCGTTCCGGTCCGGGCGGATCTTCGGCAAACAGCTCGATGCGATCGAAGTCGGCGGCCGTTTGGAGAAAGTCGGAGAATGCGCCCTCCCAGGCGCGGTGGCGTCGGCCCAGCAGCGAGGGCAGGGAGCAGCCGGGCAGGTCCCGGGGCGGGATGCCCAGCCAGAGGGCCAGACTGTCATTGGCGCTCTGGATGCGTCCGTTGGCATCCAGGACGACCAGTCCGTTGTCCAGCAGGGATGGAAGGTTGGTGCCCGCCAGTGTTGGGCGTGCATTGAACTCCGAGCCGGGGTCGGAGTGTCCTGGTTGCCGCTGTCTGCCGCTGACCGCCTGCTTCATACACTGGCTTTGGTCCGCGGAGGTTGTCCGGCCTCGCCGCAGGTGCCGGTCACGACCGCGAAAGCGAGTTCTGCGCCTCGATCCGGAGCCGCGGGTGCGCAGGCCCCATTGGGCCCGCATGGGCCGCCGCGGTCTCACGGCTTGCGCCGGTGCAAACTCATTTCCAGCGTTCCCACTGCCATTTCTGACAGATTGGGGCCCTGGGAACAAGTAACAATTTCCGGTTGTGGGCGGCTCGGGGGGCACCTGACGGCGCGCGGTGGCCTCGGGCACGGGGACCGGGCGGTCCGCGTCGGGCATGGGTTGGAGGCCGTGGGAGGAAAAAGCAGGAGTTCCCGCAAAAGGGCCCCCGGAGCGGCCAGGCGCCGGGTGCAGGGGCGGTTCATGAGAGGGTTCGCTGGAAGGTGGGGTGTCTGCAGCCCGCGCGTCCCCGACCGGGCCCGGCGGGCGACGTTTTCGGCTGTTGCCGGGGCGGTCTTTGCTTTTAAATGCCGGGTGCCATGTCATGGTTGGATGAGCTGGAACCATTGAAGCAACAAGCGTTGGCCGCGTTTGCGTCCGCGCAGGACTTGACCGGTCTGGAGCAGGCCAAGGCGGCGTGGCTGGGCAGCCACGGGCGGTTTACGGGGCTGATGAAACAATTGGGCTCGCTGCCCAAAGAAGAACGCCCGGCTGCCGGCCGGGCCATCAACGCGGCCAAGGCGGAGTTGGAACAGGCCCTGGCCGAGCGGCGGCGTCAATTGGAGTTGGAAGCGGCGCGGCCCAGGGTGCCGTTTGACTTTACCCTGCCCGGGCGTCGTCGGCCGGTGGGCCGCCTGCATCCCTTGACCCAGGTGGTCGAGGACATCGTGCGCAGTTTCCGACGGCTCGGGTTTGCCGTGGCCGACGGCCCGGAAATCGAGGATGAGTATCACTGCTTCGATGCGTTGAACACGCCGGCGGATCATCCGGCGCGCGACACGCAGGACACGTTTTATCTGCCCGATCCTCCGGGCCGGGGAGGGCGCTGGCTGCTGCGCACGCACACGTCCAGTGTCCAGATTCGCGTCATGGAAAGTCAGGCGCCCCCGGTGCGGATCATCGTCCCGGGTCGCGTGTACCGGCGGGACAATGCCGATGCAACGCACAACCCGACGTTTCATCAAATCGAGGGGTTGTATGTGGACCGGGGAGTCACGGTGGGCGACCTCAAGGGAACGGTGGAATTCGTGTTCCGCGAACTGATGGGGTCCGATGTGCGCATCCGGTTTCGGCCGCATTACTTCAGTTACACCGAGCCGAGTTATGAAATCGATTTCAGCAACGCGCTGACCCGCAAGATGGGACGGGAATGGCTGGAGATTGCGGGCTGCGGAATGGTCCATCCGGTGGTGTTCGAAACGGTCGGCTACGACCCCGAGGTGTGGACGGGTTGGGCCTTTGGCTTCGGCATCGAGCGCATTGCCATGTTGCGATACGGGATCACCGATATTCGGCTGTTTTACGAGAACGATTTGCGGTTTTTACACCAGTTTTAACCGCGCAGGATGAGAAGACCACCGGGGCGGGCACGGGCCGGTGGGCCTCACCGAATCTTGCGGTTTCCAATCAACACGAGGGAGGGTCGGTGCAGGGAGGTGCTCTACGTGATCCGGGGGGGAGGAGCCCTGGTCCCGCCCGCGTCCGGCGGTGGACGGCGAGCGGGAGCCTGGTGGGGATGCTGCTGTGCTTTGCGGCGATCTGCGGCGTGGCCCAGGTCGATCCAGAGCCCCGGGAACTTGTGCAATTCGGCTACAACCAGGCCCTCGCCGGCCACGCTCCGTTTTCCGGTTACGCCTTTTACTATCGAAATCAACCGGGATTTCTGACGTCGAATGCGACGCTGCGACTGGCGGTGGCACCCGTGTATCTGGACAGCGAGCTGGCCTGGCGCGGGGCGCTGGGGCCGCGGACGCATTTGGCCCTGGGATTGGCCGGGGGCGGGTTTGCGGAGAGTTACAACGAGATTCGCCGGGGCCGTTACATCGAGGCGGAATCCTTCCAGGGGCACGGAGGCTCGGTCTCGCTGAGTCTGTATCATCGGCTCGATCCGGACTGGCGCGTGCCGCTGCACGCGGTGGTGCGGGTCTCGGGCCATTATGTGGATTATGACGAGAGCGACGAGACGGCTCCGGAGTTTGCGGTGCCCCCGGATCATTTCGAGTGGCGGGTGCGGACGGGACTGCGATGGGGCGGCCGGGAACCCGTCCTGTTCCCGCGGTCGGCACTGGAATTGTCGGTGTGGCACGAGTGGGAAGGCCGCAGCGAGCCGGGTCGGTACGGATTCGGCGGAGATCGGAGTCTGGAGTCTGCGGTGCAGCGTTGGTGGGCCCGGGCGACGGTGGCGCATACGCGGCGCAACGGACTGCAGTTTTCCGCCGGGGTTACGGCGGGCGGGAGTGCGGACGCCGACCGGCTCGGGTCGTATCGGTTGGGCGCCCTCCTGCCGCTGGGAGCCGAATTCGCACTGAGCCTGCCGGGTTACTTCTATCAGGAACTGAGCGCGGAAAGCTTTGTGCTGGGCAATGCGGCGGTGTTGTGGCCGTTGGATGAACGGCGGCGGTGGCACTGGACGGTGATGGGCGCGAGCGCCTGGGTGGATGATCTGCCCGGGGTGCCGGTGGCGGGCCGGTGGCACCACGGGGTGGGCCTGGGGCTGGTGTATCAGTCGGCTGTATGGCAGGTGGCGCTCGGCTACGGGTACGGCGTGCGCGCGTTGCGGTCGGACGGTCACGGCGCGCACAGTGTGGGTCTGTTGATCCAGGCTGACTTGCGGCGAAGTCGCGCGGCCCTGTTGGGCCCGGGGAGTCCTTTCCGGTCGCGCGCCCTTTTCCGGTGGCTGGGTGGGCAGTAATCCCCGCCGAAAAGACGCGAGGTGTTGGCCGGTGGGGAGGCTGAACCGTGGCTCCCCCGAAAGGGTGACTTGTGCCGTCCGGCTCTTCTGAGGAGATTTAAGCGCCATGATTGTCACGGCGACGCCAGGGACGAGCCGGATGAGGAGTCTGTTGCGCTGGGTCGGATGGTCCACCGGGATTTGCTCCCTTGCGGCGTGCGCACAAACCCGGGTTTTGGAGGGGGGCACGCACACGTACCCGGGCCTGACCAATGTCACCGTGGTGGTCACAGGGCGTTGTGAGCTGCGCTTGACCAGTGGCGTTCAGCCCCTGGTGGGTTCGGTGGTGCATCTGGATTCTCCCGACGCTTATTTGGTGTTCACGGCCCTCCGCCCTTCGGCCGTGGGCGCCGGACTGCTGTCGCAGATTCGAATTGCCGGCGCCGGCGCCGTGGTCAACAGCAACTGTCGCGTGGTCCCTTATGGCGACGGCGCGGTCGTGGTGCCGCACGGCAGTTCCTTTCGTCCCCTGGAGGTCTTCACCGGGCCGCATTTCACCGGGGCTTCCACCTCCCTGACGTTTTATGTTCATCACCGGGGACCCGGATTGGGGGCGTTCGAAGGGCGGATCGAATCCTTTCGGCTCAAACGCGGCCACGCCGTGACACTCGCCGAACGCGAGGATGGCACGGGTTACAGCCGGAACTACGTGGCGGCGGATGGGGACGTGGAGCTGGGCGTGCTGCCGCCGCAGTTGAGCGGCAAGGTGCGCTTTGTCTACGTGGTTCCGTGGCGGTGGACTTCGAAGAAGGGTATCGCGGGCGACATCGAGGCCGGGCTGAACGTGGGTTGGAAATACAACTGGAACCTCAACCAGAACTCCGGTGCGGACGTGGAGTATGTGCCGATCAAGCAGAACCGCTGGTGGCCGAGCCTGGCGCAGGACTGGCGAAGCCGGGGCTCGGTGCATTTGTTGGGCTACAACGAGCCGGACCGCCCCGACCAGGCGAACCTGAGCGTGGCGGAGGCCCTGGCGGCATGGCCGGAGTTGCTGGCCACCGGCCTGCGCGTGGGCTCGCCCGCGCCCTCCGATGGTGGCCGCAGCAGCTCGCTTTATCCCTTCCTGCAGCAGGCGGACGCCGCCGGTTTGCGGGTGGATTTTGTGGCGGTCCACTATTACTGGTGTTGGAACCCGGCCGATCCCGCAGGCGCGGCCAACCAGTTTTACAACTTCCTCAAGGCCACCTACGACCAGGTCAGGCGTCCCCTTTGGATCACCGAGTGGAACAACGGCGCCAACTGGACCAGCTGCGCGGATCCCACCTTCGCGCAGCAGGCGGCCTGTATTGCGGCGATGATTCAGATGCTGGAGGAAACGCCGTGGGTGGAGCGCTACGCGTTGTACAACTGGGTCGAGGATGTACGCCGCGTGAAGTGGGACGACGGTTCCCTGACCTCGGCAGGTGCGGTGTACCGCGACCAACCCTCGCGCATCGGGTATCTGCAGGTGGCGCCGGAACCGGGGACGCGTGGCATCGGCCAGTACTCGTTCGACGACCACGTGCGGGATGAATCGGGACATGCCAACCATGGCGTGACCACCGGCAGTCCGGTCTTCACCAACGGCGTGCGGGGCCGGGCCCTGGTGTTCGACGGGGTGCAGACACGGGTGAGCCTGCCGCCGGGGATGGTGCGGGCCAATGGCTTTTCCTTCGCCGCCTGGGTGTATTGGCGGGGCGGAGGCAACTGGCAGCGCATCTTCGATTTCGGCAACAGCACGACGCACTACATGTTTCTGACGCCGCGCAGCAGTGCGGGCACCTTGCGGTTTGGCCTGCGGAACGGGGGCACGGAACAGATGGTGGAAACGGCCGGGTTCCCGGCCAACCGGTGGGTGCACGTGGCGGTCACGTTGAGCGCCAGCAGTGCACAGATTTATGTCAACGGCGTGCGCGTGGCTTCCAACGCCACCTCCATCACACCGGCTGCCTTCCAGCCGCGATACAATTTCCTGGGACGAAGTCAATGGCCGGCGGACCCGCACTTCAACGGGTTCATGGACGAGGTTCTGATCACGGACTACGTCCTCACTGGAGAACAAATTGCCCGGCTGATGACCAATCAGCCGCCGCAATTCCCGAACCGTGTGTTCGACTTGGGCACGGTGATCCAGGGGCAACCGTGGACGGCCTCCCTGGCGGGGTCCGCCCGGGATCCGGATCCGGGAGACAGCCTGGTGGGTTTTCGCAAGGCTGCCGGACCGGACTGGGTGCAGGTGGGCCTGGATGGACGGCTCAGTGGAACCCCCGGCCCCTCGGATGTCGGTCCCCAATACATCACGGTGCGCGTGACCGATCAGGCCGGCCTGAACGATTACGCGGTGGTGAAGGTACAGGTCCAGGCCGTGTTCGGCAGTGGACGTTGGGCGGTGGACGCGGACGGTCTGTGGGGAGATCCGTCGCGGTGGAGCGAGGGGCAGATCGCGCACGGACCGGGGCAAACCGCCGACTTCAGTACGTTGAACATCACCTCGCCCCGGACAGTGTGGCTCGACAGCCCGCGCACGATCGGGACGCTGCGTTTCGGAGATGTGAGCGGAGGGCAGGGTTGGAGTTTGCAAACGACCAACGAGGCCATCCTGACGCTGGACTCCGGCAGCAGTGCCCCGCCGGCCATCGTGGTGACGAACCTGGTGACGCTGGCCGTGCCGTTGGCCGGTACCAACGGCTTCGCCAAATCGGGTCCGGGTCTGCTGATCCTGGCCGCAAGTAACAGCTTGTCCGGTGCCGCTTATCTGGACAGCGGCAGCAGCAGTGCGGCAGATGGGCGCGTGCGGGCGGCACATCCCGCTGCGCTTCGCCATTTGAGCCGGATCTTGTTGCGCAACAACAACAGCGGCAGTTCGACCCTGGAATTGGAAGGCGGAGCGGGCGGCATCGACGTGCCGGCCACCGTGGTGGTGAATTGCCGAAATCACGCCACACCGGCCGTTCGAAATCTGGAGGGGACCAACCAGCTGAACGGGCCGGTGTACCTGGAGGTCGGCGGCGACCGGGTGGTCTTCCAATCCGACTCGGGTCTGCTGGTGCTGGCCGGCCCGGTGCAGTACATCGGCAGCCTGACCGGAGGGCGGAACCTGGTGTTCACGGGCTCGGGGCACCACCGCGTGACCGGGCCGATTCGTGCATCCACCAATGGGGCACCCCTGGGATTGATCAAGAGCGGCGCGGGCACGCTGACGTTGGCGGGCACGCACACGTACACGAACACCACGAGCGTCCAGGGCGGCACCCTGTGGGTGAACGGCACGCTGGGACCGGGCCCGGTGGTGGTAAGTGCCGGGGCCGCGTTGGGCGGCACCGGGGTCATCCCGGGAGCGGTCACTTTCCAGGCGGGGGCGGTTTGTGCGCCGGGTGCGAACGAGGTGGGACGGCTGACGTTGTTGCAACCGCTGAGCCTCCCCGCGGGGAGCACGTTGTGGATTGCGGTGGATCCGCTGCTGCGGACCCAGGCCGTGTTGCGCGCACTGGGTGGGTTGTCCGGTACGGCGACCTTGGTGGTGACGAATCGCACCGGGGAACCGGGCGCCTTTCGGGCAGGGGACGTTTACGAGTGGTTCGAAGGGGTGGATTTGCGGGTGACCTTTGCCTCCGTGACCCTTCCTCCGTTGCCCCTCGGGTTGGCGTGGGACACGAACCAAATCCATCAGGGCCGCATTCGCGTGGTGCGTTCGGGGGTTTCCGAGCCGCCCCGGGTTCAGTGGGAGGCGGTCCCCGGGTCGGGCGCGTGGCGCATCCAATGGCCCGCAGCCTACCGCGGCTGGATTTTGGAGACCAATGCGACCGACCTGACCAATCCCGCTGCCTGGTTCCCGCTGCCCGATTCGGCCTTTACGCAGGAATGGGAAGTCCGGCCGACGGGCACTTCAGGCGGGGTGTTTTACCGACTGCGGGCGCCGTGAGGCTCGGGGCGGGTCGTGTCGGCCCCGGCTGGCGGTCCTGAGGGACCAGGGGGCACGGCCTCGCCCAGCAGGCACTGCAAAACGGCGATGGCGTCCCGATAGTCCGGGATGACGACGTCGGCGCCCACGCCGCGCAAGCGCTCGCGTTTCCAGGGATCGAACCGGCCGGAGCCGTTATGGGCTTCATCGCTGGCCACGGCCACGGCCAGGCCTCCCACGGCCCTGGTGTTTTCGATTTCCACGTAGCCATCGCCAAAGGCCAGGAGTTGGGCCCCGGTGATGCCGTTTTCGCGGAGGATGCGCTCGATGACCTTTTGTTTGCTGAAGGACTGATAATCGTCGCGGGCTCCGTAGATGCGCGGACCGAAGTAGTGCGCGATGTCGAGCAATTGCGCCTCCTCGCGCACGAACGGTTCGTCCGTGCCACTGGCCAGGTAGAGGGTGAACCCGCGGGTGACCAGGTGTTCCAGAAACGGCCGGGCGCCGTGGACGAGGTACGTGTCCGGGGGCGTTTGACGGTGGCGCAAAGCCTCCTTGCGATGAGCGATGCGCGCTTCCAATCGGCGCAGATACTCGTGCTTGTACCAGAGCGGGTCGCGCGGAACCCCGCCCCGTTCGCGGATGCGTTCCGTCAACTGGATCATCTGGTAGATGGTCTGCTTGCCATTGAGCCGCATGATGTCCTCGTAGGCCAGACGGCGTCGTTCTTCTTCGGTTTCGCCCGGCAGGGGCGGCAGCCACTCCACGAACAAGGGGACCATGACTTCGGGCCAGCCCTGGCGAATGAGGGAAAGCGTGCCGTCGAAATCGAACAGCACATGCGACAGGCCGGGACGCGGACGGAATTCCGGGCTGAACTCGACGGGGCCGATGAACTGGACGGTTGGGGGCATGGTGGACACGGCTCGGGGGAGAATCGGCAGGCACCCTAACGGGCGGGTGGGGACGCGCCGTCGCGGTTGGGAGGGGAAGATCGGGCCGCGGGCGGGATTTGATCGGGGTCGGGGCCCGGCAACGGCACGGGGGCGCGGAGTTTCTTGTAAAGCCAGGCTTCCACCGGGCGCAGGGGGCGGAGCCATCGGTAGAAAGGCGAATAGATGAGACGAATCCGGATCACCGACAACAACATGGTGAGCGAGGTGCGGAAGAGTCGGACCTTGGAGCCCAGTTGATCGGTCCATTCGGTGGGCACTTCCAGGATGCGGCAGCCGGCGCGTTTGAGGCAGTAGAGGAGGTTGATGTCGAACGCCATATCGGCGATGGTCAGGTTGGCGTGGATTTTCTGGACGGCCTCCCGGCGCATGACCTTGGCGCCGCACTGCGTGTCGCGGATGTTCATCCAGAAAAGGAGCTGCACGATGGCGTGGAAGACGCGACTGGCGAAGCGGCGCCGGCTGCTTTGGGGGATGTGCAGCACGGCCCCCGGAAGCCAGCGCGACCCGATCACACAGTCGGCCTCGGGCAGTCGGCGTACCAGGGCATGAAACGCGGCGGGCGGGGTGGCCCCGTCGGCGTCGACATAACCAATGGCCTCGGCCTGACCGGCCAGTTTGAGTCCTTCAATCAACGCGCCACCCTTGCCGATGGGATCGGGAAACTCCAGCCAGCGGATGCAAGGATGTTCGCGGGCGACGCGTTCCACCACCCCGCGGGTGTTGTCGCGGCAGCCGTTCAGCACCACGACGATTTGGAACGGGGCGGTATAGTGTTGCTCGAAATACTCGGCGTACCGCCGCAGGACCGGCTCGATGCGGCGCTCCTCGTTGTAGGCCGGAATCAGAAGCAACAGGCTTGGTTCGGGCGTGCCCATCGAGGGGCAGGTTGCGGAAAACCGTCGGGATTTGCAAAGCCCGCCTGTGGGAGGTCGGTGGGTCGGGAGCGGGGGTTCCCGGACGTCGACCGGGGGAAACCGGGCCCGGGCAGTGCAGGCGCGGGCCCACGCAGGGAAGGACCGGTCAACGCGGCGCAGGAGGGTGCGGCCCTGCAGGAGCTGGCCGGGCGATCAAGGCGTTGGTGCCGGGGTCCAGCCAGGCCGTCAGACGGAAACGATCGTGCTGCAGACACCAGGCGACGTCGTCGTGGAGTTCCGGCAGGGCCAGAAGCCGCCGCGCGTTGGCGGAGTGCTGCAGGGCCCCGGACAGGTCCGCTCCTGCCCCGCGCCATGCCCGCCATGCCACAGACGCCGCATCGGTCAGATGAGACTCCAGGTTTGCCCTGCTCCACTGTTCGATGAAAGCGCCCGCGGCCAGCACGTCTTCCAGGGCCGGGTCCGGGCCGGTCCCGGCACAGATCAGCAAGACGCGATCGGGTCGCAGGGCCCGCACGGCCTCCACGGTGGCGGTGAGGTTGAGGAGGGCTCCGGCCAGAACCGCGGGCGCGTGCCGACAGGCATGGAGAGCGCGGCTGCCGTTGGTCGTGGTAAAAACGATGGTGCGGTCTTGTACGCGCTCCCGGGTGAACTCACGGGGGGAATTGCCCAGGTGAAACGCGACCCCCCCGGTCGATTCGGGCCCCGGGCGCAGGCCGCCGCGTTCGCCGGCCAGCAGCCATTCGGGATGCTGGCGATGGAGAGCCACGGCTTCTTCGAGCGTGCCAACCGGGAGGAGGGCACGCGCGCCATGGGCCAGGGCGGTCACCGCCGTGCTGGTGGCACGCAGGATGTCGAATACCACACAGGCGGCCCCGGCCAGGTCTGTAGAGGTCAAACGTTCCCAGTCCGCGGGCCCCAGGCGCGTGTCCAACACGGATCCCATGACCGCGGGCTCCCGGGCGCGCAGGAGCGTCGAAGGGGCTCAACCCAGGAACGCCGCGTGCACGGCGCGCATGGCGTGCTCGGCACGGGCCAGATCGATCACCACCGAGATCTTGATCTCGCTGGTGGAGATCATGTCGATGTTGATGCCCTCCCGGGCCAGCACTTCGAACATGCGGGCGGCCACGCCGCTGTGGCTCTTCATGCCCACGCCGACGATCGAGAGTTTGCCGATGTTTTCGTGGGCCAGGATTTGACGGAACCCCAGTTCGGGCTGGAGTCCCTCGATGACGTGACGGGCCTTGGCCAGGTCGGCCTTGTCCACGGTGAAAGACAGGTCGGTGGTGGGCGGACCGTCGCCGTGGCTGATGTTTTGAACGATCATGTCCACATTGATGGCGGCGTCGGCCAGGGCCCGAAAGATCCGCGCAGCCACACCGGGCCGGTCGGGCACGCCCACCAGCGTGACTTTGGCCTGGTTTTTGTCCAGGGACACGCCGCGCACCACGATGCCTTCCATGCTTTTGGTTTCCTCTTTCACGATGGTTCCCGGGTTGTCGTTGAGACTGGAACGGACTTCAAAAACCACACCGAATTTTTTGGCGAACTCGACCGAGCGGCTTTGCATGACCTTGGCGCCCAGGCTGGCCAGCTCGAGCATTTCGTCATAGGAGATCTCCTCCAGTTTGCGGGCGGTGGGCACGATGCGTGGATCCGCGGTGTAAACGCCGTCCACGTCGGTGTAAATCTGACAGAGGTCCGCCTTCAGCGCCGCCGCCAGGGCAATGGCGGTCAGGTCCGACCCGCCCCGGCCCAGGGTCGTGATCTGGCCGTCCGGTGTTTCGCCCTGGAAGCCGGCGACGATGACGACGGAACCGGCATTCAGCAATTCGCGCACGGCCTTGGGGGTGATGTTGCGGATGCGTGCCTTGGTGTGGATGCCGTCCGTGACGATGCCGGCCTGGGCGCCGGTGAGAGAGACGGCCGGGATCCCGAGGGCATGCAGGGCCATGGCGGTCAACGCAATCGTCTGTTGCTCGCCCGTGGCCAGCAGCATGTCCAGTTCGCGTTCGTTCGGCAGCGGGGTGATTTCCTTGGCCAGCCGGATCAGGCCGTCGGTCACGCCGCTCATGGCGGACACGACGACGACCAGCTGATCGCCGCGTTGATGGTAACGGGCGATGCGCCGGGCCACGTTTTTGATGCGCTCGGTGTTGGCCACCGAGGTGCCCCCGTACTTCTGAACGATCAACGCCATACTTTGACTTCGGTGCGGCCGCCCGGGTTGGACAGGTTCCGCCCGATTCGGACTTCCCACGCTACGTCAACGGGCCGGCGTTGAAAAGATCCGAAAGCGATGTCCACGGACAGCGCCGGTGATTTCATCGATTGTCGATGGCGCGGGGAAAGATGAAGCTCGGCCCCCTGCAGCCTGTGACTGAGCTCGTGTCAAGGACGGTGCCTTCCACCGTCTCCGTGGGTGTCACCGCCACGGTCATCGGTGGCTTCCAGAACGTCCATGGCCCGCAACCGCCGGGCCAAAACGGCCCCCGCGCCGCAGGTCCGCCTGTACGTGCAGGCCTCGGCTGCCGCCCAACAGGCCGTTCCGGCCCAACACCGCCCCGCTGCCGAGCCCTGCGGTGGGGCTCCCTCCACGGACTCGCGACCTTCGCGACCGTGGAGCTGCCGATGCGGGTGGTCCGGGAGAAAGCCTCCGGCCACTACGGCACTTTGCCCAGGGCCCTGTTCTGCACAAAGCCACGCGCCTGCTTTCCACGGCCCTGGAACAGCAAGCCGGTGCGACGTCCACCGAACAGACCTGTCGTCCGGCCGCGTGCAGCCTGTTCCGCATCGGCATCCGGCTCAATGTCTGGAGAGTCCGGTACCTAGTCCAATGCCGCGGGCAGTGCCTGCGGGGCGAACGAGGGGAATAGCCGCCGCCCTCCCCAGGCCCGGGACGGTCTGGCGGTCCTGACCAGCGAAGCGGATCCGACCCGGCCCAGGGCCCGGCTGCACGACCGAGGCGGGCCGGCGCGGTAGTTCCGGCTCCATCTTGGGTCTCCATGACGCCGGCCGGCAGGGGCTGGCTCCGGTCGGGGCTCCCTCACCCTGCGCCTGCAAAACAAAGCTGCTGGTCTCCACTGCGCCCCTGGCGCTATCGGGTTGCCGTTTCCAACAGTGGGCTGACCCACGCTTTGCCCCGGCGTGCTACGTCCCCTTGAGCAACGGCGAACGACGGCTTGGAATGGGGGGGGCATCGGCTTGCGCCCTTTCCTTGCGCGGTGGGTGGGGGGAGGTCACTCCGACGGCGTAGCCCGGGCTGACAAAGGGCGTGGACCTCCAGCGCGTGGGTTGGCCCTTGGGAGCAAGGGACAGCGGAGGGCGCATTTCAGTGTTCGGGCCGCGGATTCGAGGATCCCAGGGCAACACCCGGTTTCCCCCGGCTTTTCCCGGGCCGAGGACGGAAAAACTCCGTCCGGCTTGCAGGGGTGCCAGCATCAGAAACGCGCCGCGTGGCCAAAGGAAGTGCAAAAGGCACTTGCGTCCATCCGTGCATTCGCCTATTGTCGGGGCTCTGTTTTACAGAAAGGACTGGCGATATGCGACGTCCCCGAGGCGTAAAAACGAGAAAGGCCGTGGCCAAGCGGTTCAAAATCACCGCCACGGGCAAGGTCCTGCGATCCCGCGCAGGCCGACGGCACTTGTTGCAGGGCAAGAGCCCCAAGCGCCGCCGTTCCCTGCGCAAGCAGGTTTTGGTGGAGTCGGCCGATGCGGAACGGGTGCTGGCCAATCTGCCCTTCAGCCACCGCGGCTAAACGCTTTTCCTCCTGCCATTGACCAGGTTCCCCTATGCGAGTCACCAACGCCCCAGCCTCCCGAAAACGCCGCAAACGAATGATCCAGGCGGCCAAAGGCTACCGGATGCGGCGTTCGAAGCTTTACCGGTACGCGTCCGACGCGGTTGATCACGGCCGGCAATACGCCTACCGCGATCGTCGCACCAAGAAACGCAATTTTCGGCGTTTGTGGCAGATCCGGATCAACGCCGCCGTGCGCGCGGCGGGCATGACCTACAGCCGGTTCATGGAGGGACTCAAGGCGGCTCAATGCGCCCTGGATCGCAAGATCCTGGCCGACCTGGCCGCGCAGGATGCGCCGGCGTTTGCCGAGCTGATCAAGCTGGCCCAAAACGCCCTGCAAGAAAAGCGGGCCAGGCTGGCTCAGGCCGCCTGACCAGCCGGGCGGGTTGCCCGGTTAATCTCTTCCGATGGCGGTCCGGGCCGTCCATCGGAGTTTTTCTTTAGAAGAGGTCGCCGCAGCGGGTTCTGGATTCGGGGTGACCGGGGACTGGGGCCGTGGAATCGAGAAAAGGCCCGTGCCGCCGCCGGCGGCGGGCTGGTCGTCCCATGGCAAAGGCAAAGCAAACCGGCCGGGAGCCCGGCCGGATCACGCACGGGTGCACTTCATGATCCATCCCACCGCCATTGTGGACCCGGAAGCCCGACTGGATCCGACCGTGACCGTCGGGCCTTATGCCGTAATCGGGCGGGACGTCGAGCTGGGCCCGCACTGTATCGTCGGGCCGCATGTGGTGTTGTGGGGACGACTCCGCGCTGGCGCGCACAACCGGTTTCACGCCGGGTGCGTCATCGGGGATGCCCCGCAGGATCTGAAGTACAAGGATGCGCCCACGGGTCTGGTGATCGGCGACCACAACGTGTTTCGCGAGCATGTGACGGTGCATCGCAGCAACCGGCCCGAGGAGGACACCCGCATCGGTTCCCACAACTTCCTGATGGCCCATTGTCACGTGGCGCACAACTGTGTGCTGGGCGACCACGTCATTGTGGCCAACGGTGCGTTGCTGGGGGGCCATGTCATCGTGGAAGACCGCGCGTTCATCTCCGGGAACTGTCTGGTGCACCAATTCGTGCGCGTGGGCACGCTGGCCCTGATGCAGGGCGGGTCCGCCATCAGTCTGGACCTGCCTCCCTTCACCGTGGCCTGGGGCGACAATGCGTTATGCGGTCTGAACGTGGTCGGCCTGCGTCGCGCCGGGATCTCCGCCGGGGAACGACTCGAACTGCGCCGGCTGTATCGCCTGCTGTTCCGCCAGGGCCTGCCCCTGCGGGAAGCCGTGCAGCAGGCACGGCAGCGGTTTTCCTCGCCTGCGGCCCAAATCCTCCTGCAATTCGTGGAGAACAGCCGGCGCGGTCTGTGCCGTCATCTCTCGCGTCAGCGGCCCGGCGGTGCGGAGGCGGAGGCCGAAGCGGAGCCCCCGGAGGACTCCGCGGGTTCGAGGGGCTGATCGGGCGATCCGCCCGGGCCGGCCGCCGCCCTTCAGCGACCTGCGGTGGCGGAGCCGGAAATCGGGCGCAATCTCACCAGCAGGTCCTTGGCTTCCACCATGTCCCCGCTGGCCACGAGGATCTCCGCCACCTCCGCGTCCATCGGGGCCTGCACGGTCGTCTGCATCTTCATTGCTTCCAGGGCGAGCAGTTTGTCGCCCTTGCGCACGGTGGCGCCCACGGTGATGGGCAGGGCGGTGATCACACCGGGGATGGGGGCGCCCACCTGCCAGGGATCCTGGGGATCGGCCTTGGGTCGGGACTTGACCTTGGGCTGGACCGACTTGTCCACGACGGTGATCTGCCGGGCCATTCCGTTGAGCTCGAAGGCCACCACGCGTTTCCCCTCGGCATCCGGTGGCCCCACGCTGATCAACCGGATGAACAGGGTCTTGCCCGGTTCCAGATCCACACTGATCTCCTCGCCCGGCTTCAACCCGTAGAAAAAGGCCGGCGTGGGCAGGACCGACAAATCATCGTATGTGGCCAGCATCCTGGCGAACTGGAGGAACACCTCCGGATACATCAGATAGCTGTACACGTCGTCGGTGCTGACGTCGCGCCGGAGCTTGGCCCGGAGCTCCTCCCGCACCGCTTCGAGGTCGATGGGCTGCAGGCGCGCGCCGGGTCGACCGCGATACGGCTTGCGGTCGCCCAACACAATCTTCTGCAACTTGCGGGGCCAACCACCGGGCGGCTGCCCGAGCCCGCCCATCAACATGTCCACGACCGATTCCGGGAACGACAGGCTGCCGGGCTTCAACTTCAACACATCCGCGGGCTTCAGCCCGCGGCTGATGAGGAAAATGGTCATGTCGCCCACCACCTTACTGCTCGGGGTGACCTTGACGATGTCGCCGAACAGTTGATTGACCTCGGCATAGGTGCGCTCGATTTCCGGCCATCGATCCAACAGGCCCATCGCCGCTGCCTGTTCCTTCAGGTTGGTGTACTGACCGCCCGGCATTTCGTGAACATAGACCAACGCGCTGCCCGACCGCGGCGAGGTGTCGAAGGGGGCGTAGAATTCGCGCACGGCTTCCCAGTAATCGGCCAGTTCGTTCAGCGCATCCAGGTCCAGTTCCGTGTCCCGTTCCTGACCTCGCAGGGCCGCGACGATGGAGTTCAAACAGGGCTGGCTGGTCGAGCCCGACAACGGTGCGATGGCCAGATCCACAATGTCCGCTCCGGCCTCCACTGCCGCGAGCACGCTGGCCGAGGCAATGCCACTGGTGTCGTGCGTGTGGAAATGAACCGGCAGACCGATCTCCTCCTTGAGTGCCTTGACCAGCGCCCGGGCCGCGTACGGCTTGCACAATCCGGCCATGTCCTTGATGCCGAGGATGTGCGTGCCCATCCGTTTCAGTTCCCGCGCCAGCTTCAGGTAGTATTGGAGCGAGTACTTCGTCCGGCGCGGATCCAAAATGTCCCCCGTGTAACAGATTGCCCCCTCGCAAAGGGCGTGCGTTTCCTGCACGGCCTCCATGGCCACCTTTAGATTCGGCAGGTAATTGAGCGAGTCGAAGATGCGAAACAGATCGATGCCCTGTGCCGCGGCGTGTTTGACAAATCCGGCCACCACGTTGTCCGGATAATTGGAGTAACCCACGGCATTGGCGCCCCGGAACAGCATTTGGAAGCAAATATTGGGAATTTGCTCCCGCAGTCGCCGCAGACGCACCCAGGGATCCTCGTACAGGAACCGCATGGAGGTGTCGAACTTGGCCCCGCCCCACATCTCCAGGCTGAAGAGGTTCGGCACCCGCCGGGCCAGCACCCCGGCCACGCGCTCCATGTCATACGTGCGCAGCCGGGTGGCCAGCAGGGACTGATGCGCGTCCCGGAACGTGGTGTCCGTGACCAGGGTGCGTTTCTGGGCAAGGATCCATTCCGCAAATTTCCGCGGTCCCCACTCCAGCAAAAGTTGGCGGGTGCCGGGGGGCGGCGGCTGGCGCAGATCGCACTCGGGAACCCGCGGGCGCGGCAGGGACCTGGGTTGATACCCCTTGGCCTGGGGATTGCCGTTGACGATCACTTCGCCCAGAAACGTCAGCAGTTTCGTGGCACGATCCCGCCGCGGGGTGAACCGGAACAATTCGGGGGTGGTGTCGATCATCGTGGTCGTGGCCGCCCCGCGTCGGAACACCTCATGATGGATCACGTTCTCCAGGAACGGAATGTTGGTCTTGACGCCCCGGATCCGGAATTCCCGCAGCGCCCGATCCATGCGCTGGCACGCGATCTCGAAGGTCCTCCCAAACGCCGTGACCTTCACCAGCAACGAATCGTAGAAAGGCGTAATCACCGCCCCGGCAAAGCCCATCCCGCCGTCCAACCGCAAACCGAATCCCCCGGCCGACCGGTAGGTCAGAATCCGGCCATAGTCCGGCGCGAAGTTGTTCTCGGGGTCTTCCGTCGTAATGCGGCACTGGATCGCGTACCCCATGCGGGGAATCTCCTCCTGGGGCGGGACCCCCACCTCCGGGTCCCACAGGGACTTGCCCAGGGCAATGAGGATTTGGGAGCGCACCAGATCGACGTTGGTGATGACCTCGGTGACGGTGTGCTCCACCTGAATGCGGGGGTTCATCTCAATGAAGAACCATTCCCCCCGGTCCATGTCCACCAGGAATTCGATCGTGCCGGCGTTGTCGTAGCGGATTTCGCGAGCGATCCGGACCGCCGCGTCGCAGAGCTCCTTGCGCAGGCTTTCGTCCAGGCCCACGGCCGGGGCCACTTCGATCACCTTCTGGTGCCGCCGTTGGACGGAACAGTCCCGCTCATGCAGATGCACCACGTTGCCGTGCTGATCCCCCAGGATCTGAACCTCGATGTGTTTGGCCCTCGGAATGTAGCGCTCCAGGAAGACGGCGGGGTTGCCAAACGCCTTGTGCGCCTCGGCCTGGGCCTCCTGCAAAAGCGATTCCAGCTCGGAGGCCTTTCGGACCACCCGCATCCCGCGGCCGCCGCCGCCGTAAGCCGCTTTGATCATCAACGGGAATCCGAGCCTGCGGGCCCACTGAAGCGCCGTGCGCCGGTCGCTCACCGGCTCCGGGGTGCCCGGCAGCGTCGGCACTCCCACTCGCTCCGCCAGGGCCCGTGCGGCGGTTTTGTCTCCCATCAATCGCAGCAGTTCCGTCCGCGGGCCCACAAAAATCAGGCCTGCCTCCCGGCAGGCCTGCGCGAAATCCGGGTTCTCCGACAAAAACCCGTACCCCGGATGCACCAGGTGTACGCCTTTCTCCCGGGCCAGATCCACAATGCCCTGGATGTCGAGATAGGCCCCCACCGGCCCCTTGCCGGCGCCGACCATGTACGCCTCGTCGGCCTTGAACCGATGAATGCAAAACCGGTCCTCTTGGGCGTAAATGGCCACGGTCCGGAACCCCAGCTCCGTGGCCGCCCGGAAGATCCGGATGGCGATCTCGCTCCGGTTGGCAGCCAACAGTTTCAGTGGTTGTGCGGGATTTGCGTTAATGCCGCTCATGAGCGTTCGTGGATGCCTTCGACGGGGCTGCATTTTGGAGCTTCCCCCGCATTCAAACAACCCTGAACCGATTCGGCCCGTTCGCCATCGCAGGATCCATTCCCCCAAAGGCACACCCTCTTGCGCCCTCGCGGCGGACGTCTCCCTGCCCACGGCGGTCGGTTCCGCACCGGAGCAGCCTCGTCCCTCTCCCGGTCGAGGTCGTCCACTCCCCGCGCCGCGGGGCTTCGGGAGCCCATTGGCCACTGCGGAGCTCGGAAAGGGCCGCCGAGCGGAACACCCCGCCCCCGCGCCCTGAATCCGGGCGGCAGCCGGGCCCCAGCCCGGTTCAGTGCACCCACAGCAGCAGCAACATTCCCGCGGCCAGCGTCACCAGTGTCACCGGAATGCCGAAGCGCGCATAGTCCCAAAAGCCGACCTCGCAATGACCTCGCGCCGACTCCACCACGATGATATTGGCCACCGACCCCAGGATCGTCAGATTGCCGGCAAACGTCGTGGCCAGCGCCATGACCTTCCACATCAACGCCGGATCGGCAAAATGCTGGATCCACTGCCCCGCCACGAGGACAAAGGGCACATTGGAGAAAATGTTCGATCCCAGCGCGGAAAACCAGGCCAGGTGCCAGGCCTGACTGACCGGATGCTCTCCGAACAGGGGCCGCACCCAACCGTACATTTGGCCGGGCAGTCCGGTCCGGTTAAAGCCCTCCACCACCACAAACAAAGCGGCGAAGAACACCAGCAGGTGCCAATCCACCAGCTTCAGCACCTCGTGCGTGTCGCGCCGGGCCAGCACCATGAGCACCGCCCCGCCGCCCAACGCGGTCCAGGCCAGATCCCACCCTGCGAGAAAGCCGCCGAACACGGCCGCCAACACGGCAAAGGTCAGGGCCACCAGCCGGCGATCCATCGGCGGCACCGGCGTGTCCGGCACTCGAATCACCGCCGACCGCAACTCCCGCCGAAAGCCCCACCACAAGATCCCGAACTCCACCGTCATCCCCACCACCGCCGCCGGCAGCAGCGACCGCGTGAACTCGAGAAACGAAAGGCCCGACAGCGAGCCGATGATCATGTTCTGCGGATTGCCCACCAGGGTGGCCACGCTGCCCAGGTTGGCACTCATCGCCAGCGCCAACAAATACGGCGGCAAGGGAAGTCCCCCGCGCACGATGACGGCGACCACCAGCGGCGTCATCATCAGACACACCGTGTCGTTCACCAGGAGGGCCGAGGCCACCCCCGAAGTCATTACCAACCCCGCCAACAATCGCACCGGCGTGCGTGCCCGACGCAGAATCTGATCCGCCGCCCATTGAAAAAAGCCGGCCATGTGCAGATACGCCGCGATCAACATCATCCCCAGGAGCAGCACCAGCGTGTCATAATCCACCGCGCGGTAGGCTTCCTCCGGGCTGAGCACTCCGGCCGCCACCATCAATACCGTGCCCAGCACGGCCGCCGCCGGTCGGTTCAAGGGCAACACCTTCAGCCGCCGCCCGCTGATGAGGAGATACGTCAGTGTGAAGATGGCGATCGCCAACAGCTCCGTTTGCAGATCCATATCCTCGCTGCCGTGATTGCAGTTACGGCCGCCGCTTTAACTTGCGGTGCTCCCTCCCGCCTCTCGGGCCGACTCGCTTTTCCCGTCAGTCCACCCGGCCTCTCACCGGGCCGCAACCCCCGACCGCGTCGGCCGCCCCACCCGTCGCAGCGCACCGTCGAAATGCGCCTCCGCCCCCGGTCGCAGTTCCACGCGTGCCTGCTGCGCTCCATACATCAAGACACACGAGCGCCCGGGCCGGCTGCGGACCGTCACCGAACTCAGCCGACCTTCCTCCCAGGCCAGGTCCACCTCGAATCCCCCGCGCGCACGCAACCCCCGGACATGGCCGGTGGGCCAGGCCGACGGCAGCGCCGGCAGCAAATGAAGGATGAACCGCCCCTCCTCGTCCCGCAAATGGCTTTGCAGCAACATCTCGGCAATCCCGGCCGTGGCCCCGAAGTTGCCGTCGATTTGGAACGGCGGATGCGCGTCGAACAGGTTGGGATACAACCCGCCATCGGCTCGACTGCCCACCGGAGCCAACAAGTTCCGCAGAATGCGGTATGCCCGGTCCCCGTCCAGAAACCGCGCCCACAAGTTCACCTTCCAACCCATGCTCCAACCGGTGGCCTCGTCCCCCCGGAAGTTCAACGACTGCCGCGCCGCCTGAAACAGATTTGTCGTGCGCCAGGTGATCTCCCATCCCGGATACACCGCCCACAGATGCGAAACGTGCCGGTGTTTGTTGTTGGGATCGTCCTTGTCCTCCAGCCATTCCTGCAACTGGCCCAGGCGACCGATCTGGTTGGGCGCAATCCGGGCCCGCAACCGATCCAACTGCGCGGCCAGGGCCGCGTCCGTCCCCAGAATGCGCGCAGCTTCGCTCACCGCGGCAAACAACGAACGGATGATCTGGTGATCCATCGTCGGGCCCATCACCAGCCCTCCCTGCTCCGGCGAATTGGAGGGCCCGCTGATCAGCCAGCCCGTGCGCGGGTCTTCCACCAGGTAATCCACAAAAAACAACGCCGCCTCACGCATGATGGGATACGCGCGCCGGGCCAGAAACTCCCGTTCCTGGCTGAACAAATAGTGCTCCCACAAATGCAGGCTCAACCAGGCCCCGCCCGTGACCCAGATGCCGTGGTTGCTGTGATTGATGGGCGCCGTCCCCCGCCACAGATCGAAGTTGTGATGCAGCACCCAGCCGCGGGCGTTGTAGTGATTCCGGGCCGTCCGTTGTCCGGACACCACCAGGTCCTCCAACGCATCGAACAGCGGCTCGTGACACTCCGGCAGACTCGTCACCTCTGCCGGCCAATAGTTCATTTCCACGTTGATGTTGCAGGTGTATTTGCTGTCCCAGGGCGGGCGCAGGCTTTCGTTCCAGATTCCTTGAAGATTCGCCGGCTGGGTGCCGGGACGGCTGCTCGCCAGCAAGAGATATCGTCCGTATTGAAACACCAGCGCCGCCAGGCCGGGATCGTCATGGTCCCGTGCCCGCGCCAACCGCTCATCGGTGGGCAGCGCATCGCCCGGGCCGCGTCCCAAATCCAGCGAGACCCGCTGAAACAATGGTCGATGTTCGGCCACGTGGGCGCGGCGCAGCGCCGCGTGATCCCTCCGTTTCAGCCGCTCTAGGACGGTGGTGCAACGCTCGGAGGGATCGGCCGACACGTCCTGGAAGTTGCGGAAACTCGTGGCGGCGGCCAGCAGCAGCGTCGCCGAACGCGCCCCCTCCACCCGCACCCGATCCGCCTCCACCGCCACACGGCCCCCCTCGGCGCGGACTTCCAGGACGGCTTCAAACCGCAACGGATTTCGGATCTCCAGCCGGTTCCGCTCATCGTAATCGCGGACCCGACCGCGCAACACCAATCGGCGGGGCGCCATGGCCGCCACATGGGCATTGGTGTGGGGACAGCGAAAACCGGCCTCGAACCGCAACGCCCCCGGCCGGTCTGCCCGCAGATGCACCACCAATACCTGATCCGGCGCGCTGGCAAACACCTCCCGCTCGAACGTCACGCCCCCCACCCGGTACCGCACCCGCGCCACGGCCTCCTCCAGGTCGAGTTCGCGGCGATAGGACTCCACCGGACCGTGTTCGGGGAAACGCAGCCACAGGTCCGCGAACGGTTGATAGGGCATCTGGCGCAGCGGCACACTCATGAATTCCCGCATCGCCAGCTCCTCGGCCTCCCGCTGGCGTCCTTCGAACAACAACCGTCGCAACGTTTCCAAATGCCGCCAGGCACCCGGACGGGAGTAGTCTCGCGGCTCGCCCAACCACAGCGTGTCCTCGTTGAACTGGATCCGCTCCTCCTCCACTCTCCCGAAGACCATCGCCCCCAGCCGTCCGTTGCCCACCGGCAGAGCTTCGGTCCACACCCGCGCCGGTTGTCGATACCACAACACCCAGCTGCCGGGCGGCGGCTCCTCCGCTCGAGCCGGCCCCCCCACCAGTCCAGCCCAACCCATCCCCAGGCACGCCACGCAAAGGATCCAGGTCCGCATGCCCCGCATCATGAAAAACCCGTGCCATCGCCTTCCAGCAGAATCCTTCAGGACGTTTCCCCTGTTGAAGCAACGACGAACCCCGATCGGATCTGACCAGCCCAGCGGATGAACAGGCGCACGCGAGCCGTGACCGTCGTCAGTCTGCCTCCCGCGATTCCCGGTGCCCGGGACTTTGCCAATGGCTGCCCCGCATCGAGCGCAGTTCCCAACCGCTCTTGGCCACCCGGATCTGCACCGCCCCCTCGCGGCTCGAATACCATACCGGCACCGGGGCTTGGGCCAACACCGTGCGCACCGGGTCCGACTCACGCAGGGGTGACCCGGGGCGACCATCCAGGACCACCACGAACTCCGGTTTCACTCGAGACAACAGCGCCGGCAACCGCCCGGGGTCGCTCGCGCCCCCCAGGATCAGCAATTCCGCACGCAGATCGTCATGCCGTGTCAGCAGGCGTTCCTGACCCTCTCGACCCAGGGCGCCAAGCCACAGAACCCGCACCTCGTGCCACCGGCCCAACAAAACAAGCGCCCCGTCCGCCGCACGCGTGAATCGATCTTTCTCGTCCGGATGCAGGACCCGCCACGGCCCCATCGCCTGGCCCTGCGTCACGGACCGCACTCTCCCCGGTGTCTCTTCCAACCGACGAACGACCTCGCGATACACTTTGGAGCGCGCGTCCGTGGCCGGGATCCAGACCGTGTTTACCCCGGGCCGCTCCCCCAATCGTGCCGCCCCGCCCACAGAATCCGCCGAGCCATGCGCCAACACCAGCGCCGGCACCCGGTTCATTCCTTGCGCCCTCAGAAACGGTTCCACCAGAAAGTCAACGTCCTCGTCCCGTCCACAGTTGATCAGCCAGGTTCCTTCGCGGCCCGGACCTTCCACCCACAACACCGCGGCCCGGCTCGTGGGCAGTGCGGTCAAACGCACCTCCCGGGATTCTTCCCACCTCTGCCAGCCCAACCAACCCAGCCACATCGCTGCGACGACTGCCCAGCCGACACGACCACGGGCGCTTTTCCACCCGCCGGTCAGCGCCCAGACGCACAAGGCGTAGTAGCCGGCCACCTCCAGAGCGACCGGCCGTTTTACGAACCAGCTACCCCCGGGCACGGCCGCAGCCCACTCGCTGGCCCGCAACATCAACTGCATCCACAGCCACGCACTGTGATTGAACAACTCCGCCAAAGGCGCGGCCCACCCTCCGCACACCCAACTGCCCACGCAGCTCGCCAGCGCGAGACTCGAACATGGGACCACGACCAGGTTCGCCATCAAAGTAATCGGCGTCACGATGTGAAAGTGCCAGGCGATCAAGGGCAGCGACCCCACCCAGGCGGCCCACGAGGTGCCCCCGGCCAATGCGACGGCCCGGAAAGCCGGCGCCAACTTCTGACGCAACCCACGGCGAGCCTCCGCGGGGACATACGGATCCGCCTGCAACCATCGCTGGATCCAGAGGTCCACTTTCGGCAGCCAGAGCGCCAGGCTGGCGACAACGGCAAAGGACAGTTGAAATCCCGCGTGAAACAACTGTTCCGGCTGCCACAGCAGAATCAGCGCCGCCGCCAGCGCCAGTGCGTTGAGCAAATCTCCCGGACGTCCCAGGGCCCAGCCGGTCACCATCACCGTGGTCATGATCGTCGCCCGCACCGCGGAGGGTTGCCATCCGGTGGCAGCGGTATAAAACCAGATCATCGGAACCACGAGCCAGGCACAGAGCGGACGCGCGATTCCCAGGACCCGCAACCCGGTCACGAGCATCCCGCTGAGGAGGGCAATGTGCAGCCCGCTGATGGCGAAGACGTGCATCGTGCCCGAGCGCAAAAACGGCTCGGAGACTTCGTCCGTCAGCGCCGTCCTCCAGCCCAGCGTCATGGCCCGCAACAGTCGTATGGCCACATCGTCCGGCTGGCCCCGCTGCAGCTGGCGCGTCGCCCACGCCACAAACCGGTCTGTCCACGGCTCCGGAACTTTCTCCCCCCAGCACCGCCAATCCGATTCCGAGGTCACCATGAGGCGGTAATACACCCCGCGCCGCTCCAAATACGCCCGGTAATCCAGCAGACCCGGCGCCGCCGCTTCCGGCGGAAACTCCAACACGCCCTGCACCTCCACCCCCTGGCCCCCGTGAAAGCCCTGCCCCAATGCGGCTGGCGTCAGTGCCAAAACCCGGCCCTTGGCCGGCTGCCATTCCCCGCCCAACCGTACCGCTTCCACGTCCACAAAGGCCGCGGTCCGGTACGCTTCCTGTCCCTCGGCGATGCGCAATCGCAGCGTCGGTGTCTCCGCCAGGTGACCGCGCAATGTGGTCAGAACCGGGACTCGTTCTCCGACGACCGCGCGCAGATCGTGAGGCGCAAGAGGCACCGTCCGCTGCGTCAGGTTCAACGCGCCGAGCACCCCCACGAACAAGGGCAGCAACCACGCCCGTCCTTCGCGCCAAAGCCAGCACACCCCCCAAAGCCCCAGCGCCGCCACCCAAAGCCAGGTCAGCGAGGGCTCGACACGGTCCGCGAGCCAAACCCCCGTTGCGTAAGCAAGCGCCAGCCCTACTGCCGGGCGTCGCATTGCCGGAACCAACCACTCAATCCGGGGTCACCGAGCCGGACAGCGCCTGCTTTTCCGCAGGAGCACCGGCCCGCCCTGCGCGCCGGTGCCAGACCGAGTACACCCACCGGGCCCCCAACAACCCGCAAAACGCACCCACGGTGTCCACCAGCACATCCCACGGACTGCCCTCTCGGTTGGGCACGAACGTTTGGTGATACTCGTCCGAGACGGCGTACGCCACGACCACCGCCAGGGCCCACGCCGCCGCTCGCCAGCTCCAGGGCCGTGCATCTCCGCGCTGTGGCCGCCACAAGGCCCGCCAGACCAGCACCGCCAGCACCGAGTACTCCACGAAATGCGCCACCTTCCGCACCACCAGCACCGCCAAATCGACCCGGGGCTCCGACCAGTGCGGGAACAGCCAGCGCACCACCGGCGCGATGATTCGCGAGGTGCGATGCGACGACGCCTGGTCGCTGGACGCCGTGAAGATCAACGCCATCCAGATCCCCACCGGCAACCAGTACCACAACCACGTCCGCACCCGTTTCACGGCCGCACAGAGAACCAGCAGACACCCGCTCGAGCAAGCCGCTACCAACGTCCGGATCCGCCCCACCTTGCGCGCATTACCGCGGCAGGGAGCATCGAGGTCGGCCAAAAGGGCATCTCGGCAAAGTGTCGGAACCGTCTGTCGCCCACGGAACCCATGCAAATGCCTTCGAAGAATCGAGGGTCGCTTTCGAAACACTCCGCTTTCTCAACAGCCTGTCGGAGGAGCCGCGTCAGGGCAAAACGCCCGGCCGCGCGCACGGCAGACCGTTCGCTGCGAGCAGCTCCGCTGACATCGGTAGCAGGAGTTCTGCCTCGGAAGTCCGCGCAAACTTGCAGGCCGCTCCCCGCCATGGAGCGTCTGCTCTCCGGGGAACCTTCGATTCGCAAAGCCGACTGACTCGGCACCGAAGAGCCTTGCCGGCAGAACAGGGGCAACCGGCCACAAGGCGGGCCGAACGTGCGACCGCGCCAAGCGCCGCGCCCACGCTTGGAGGCCGTGCATCCGCACCCGCGCGCGCGGCAGGGAATCCTTCGGCAGCTCGGGGTGTCAGCCGGGCGCGCAGGCAATGGGTCCGTAATGAGCCTGCCGCAGCAAGCGCTCGGCCGGCGGTTCAAGGGCACCGATGCGGAAGCGGCCCGGGGCGTTTTGCCCCGGGATCGTTGCACAGCCGCACATTCGAGGACGGTCCCGAGTCTCGCGCCAGACTCGACTTCGGCTCCCGTGCTTAAGGTGGGTTGGACCCGGGTGACAAAGACGTTCCGGCGCCGCCGCCCGGGCGCAAAACAAAGGTCCCTGCACGGTCTTTGCGACCGCGCAGGGACCCATCGGGAGTGGGAGTGCGCCACGCTCTCTTTCCCGTGCCGGCATTAGGCGCCGCGTTGGGCTGCCGGCTTCCCGACGCTATTCTCCGCGGCAGGGCGGAGTTGTCGGCCTCATAGCAGGGCCGTCCCGGGCCTTGCGGCCCCGGGATTGTTGAGTGAGGCTTTTCAGCTCGCTTCAGCGAGTGGTTGCGCCACCCGCTTGCGAACCAGGCCAAGACACGCTTGCGAGGCATCGCGTCTTGACCACTTGGCGCCGGGGCGGCCACCGCGGTTGGCGGTGCGTTGACCCGGTGCCACGGGTCTCGCCTCTTACCTCTCAGGTTGCCTTTCCCTCGCAAGGCAGCGGTGCCCTTTTCGACATCGCCACCCTTTCGGAAGGTTTTCACGGGAACTGCCCGGTCCCGTGGCCTCCCCGATGCGGACGCCCTTTTTGTCTCCCTTTCGGGAGTTTTGTTCGGGCGGCCTTGCGTCACCGTGGCCGCCAGGTTCGCCCGCACCGTGCTGGTACGCAGTAGCAACCGTGAACCCTCGGGGTAACTGCGATTCGTCCGAGGCCGAAGCCCACCCGGACTACTTGACTCGGCTCGGAGCGGCTTCCGGGACACTCCTAACCGCCAAGCTCCTAGTTCGCAGTACCGGCGCGTGCGACCGCGCCAGAGGAGCCGGTGAATCCTGCCTCCACGCCAGTGCGGTTTCTCGCACCCGTAAGAGGGGTCGCTCCCACCAGCCGGGAACGACCTTTCCCCGGTCACCCGGGATTATCCTCGAGACGAACCCCGCGGCGTTGCCGCCGCAGCCGGTCGCCTCTGTTCTTTCAATGAACCACGGCTACTCTACCACGGTTCACGGGATCTCCAAGGGAATCTTATGCACCGACTTATTCACCGCTGCATCGCTGGTCGAAGAGCCGGGGAGGCGCTCAACGGGCCTTCTGGCCGTGCGTTTGCGCGCACGCGAAGAAGTTATTCACCGAACCGGCCGGGCGGGCCTTCGGCCACAGTGAACAACTTTTTCCTGCGTCTTCCCGGCGTCGATCCCGCAAGTCCCGTCGGGGACTGGCGTTTCGGTCGAGCGGTTCGCGCGACCGGCTTTCCGCGGCACGTCCTCATCGGTTTCGCGTGCATTTTCCTCGGACTCGGCTCATTTTCGGGCCATGCGAGTGATCGGCTTCCTGATCCTGGTCGTGCTGGACCTCGGGCTCCTTGTGCCCCGGGATTCCATGGCGCAGGATCCAAAGGGGCCCGCCCCGGAGGATCCCGTTTACCTGTTCAGTACCTTCCGCGAACCGGAACAGGACGGGCTGCGCTTTGCCTACAGCACGGATGCCCATCACTGGTCCAACCTGCCGGGCCTGTTTCTCGAGCCCCGCGTGGGCGGGGGCATCCTGCGCGATCCCAGCGTGTGCCGCGGTCCCGACGGTCGATGGCATGTGGTCTGGACCAGTGCCTGGCGGGGCGACCGTGGGTTTGGCTATGCACAGTCTCGAGACCTTGTCCACTGGTCGGATCCCCGGTTCATCCCGGTGATGGAACACGAGCCGGACACGGTGAACGTTTGGGCGCCCGAGCTGTTCTACGATGCTCCGCGGAACCGTTTCATCATTGTCTGGGCTTCGACGATCCCGGGTCGATTCCCCGACCATCTGGAACCGCGAACCAACAATCATCGGCTGTACTACACCACCACAAAGGACTTTCAGGAGTTCACGCCCACACAGCTTTTCTGGGACCCTGGTTACAGCGTCATCGATGCGCAGATCGTCTTCGTGGATCCCGGATATGTGTTGGTGCACAAGGACAACACCCGGCCCGAACGCCGCCTGCGGGTTGCGTTCGGTCAGTCTCCGCTCGGCCCCTGGCGTGACATTTCCCCTCCCCTGACCGCTCCCTTTACCGAGGGACCCTCGGTCCTCAAAGTGGGCGCGGAATGGATCGTTTATTACGAGGCGTATCGGGATCGGCAGTATCGTGCCCTCAAAACGCGCGACTTTCGTTCGTTCCGCGATGCGACTTCCGAAATGACCTTTCCTCCCGGGCTCAAGCATGGCACGGCCTTTGTGGCGACGCGACGGGATCTGGAGCGTTTGCTCCAGGCCGGGGCACGGAAGGGTGAGCCGACGCCGACCCGGCGGTGAAGCCATGGGGGAGCCGCGGCGCTTGCGTGTCGGACTCGTCACCCTCCACACTGTCGCCCGTGACCGAACCGGTTGGTCCTGTAAAAACCGCCTCTCCACGATCGGGCGTCCTGCGACCGGCCTCTGCACGCGCCGCGCGCCGAGCCTGCTCGTTGTGGACCGCCCTGAAGGTGCTCGTGATCGGAGGGTGTCTTCAACCGGCGGCAGCCGCACCGGCGCACTGGGACGTTCGCGAGTTCGGTGCGCGCGGCGACGGCGTGACGTTGGACACCGCGGCCATTCAGAACGCCATCGACGCCTGTGCGGAGGCGGGCGGCGGCGTGGTGCGCCTGCCGCCCGGACGGTATCTGAGCGGCACGATTCGCCTGCGCAGTCATGTCACGTTGGAACTGACCGCAGGTGCCCGCCTGGTCGGGACCACCAACCTCCACGCGTACGCCCATCCGAGTCCACCCTCCGACGCTCCCGAAGCCCGGTGGGGCAAATGGCACCGTGGTCTGATCATCGGGGAGAACATTCAAAACGTCACGCTGCGCGGCCCCGGGGTGGTGGACGGCAACCGCGTGTTCGATCCGACCGGGGAGGAAAAGATGCGGGGGCCGCACGCCATCGTGCTCATGCACGCCCAGGATGTCACACTGGAGGATCTCACGATCGAAGACGCGGCCAACTACGGCATGTTCTTCATGGTCAGCGACAACGTCACTCTGCGTCGGGTCCGTTTTGTGGGAGGCTGGGACGGGGTGCACTGGCGCGGCACGCCGGACCGTTGGTGCACAAATGTGAACCTCTTGAACTGCGAGTTTTACACGGGGGACGATGCCATCGCAGGCCGCTACTGGGCCGGAACCCGAATCATGCATTGCGTGATCAATTCTTCCTGCAACGGCCTGCGGTTGATCGGGCCGGCGTACGATCTGACCGTGGCCGGCTGTTCGTTTTTCGGCCCCGGCCGACGACCGCATCTGACCTCCCGAGAGCAGCGTCGCACCAACATGCTCAGCGGGATCCTTCTGCAACCCGGGGCGTGGGATGCCACCCGCGGCCGGCTCGACGCCGTCTGGCTGGTGGACAATACGATGCAACAAGTGGCCTCGCCGGTGACGTTGTGGACGAGACCGGGCAATTCCGTCGGCCGCGTGGTGGTGCAGGGTCTCGAAGCGATCGGCGTATATCGCGCGGCGTTTTCCGCGGAACGCTGGGGGCCCGAAGCCATCGAGTCCGTGGTGTTCCGCGGGGTGCGCGCGGAGTTCACGGGGGGCGCTTCTGCGGACGCGGCGCGGCGTCCGGTGTCCTCGCCGGGCGTGGATGCGCGTCCCCTGCCGGCCTGGGGCTTCTACGCCCGCGGCGTTCAACGTGTGGAACTGGATGACGTCCAGCTGAGGGCCCTTGTTCCGGATTCCCGGCCCGTTTTGCAGGCCGATCAAGTGGAGGAGCTGATTCTGGGCCGCTTCGACTTTTCCGATCCACCGGCAGGGGTGGAGCCGCTGGTGCTCAACGAGGTCAAACGCGTCCTCCGGCGCCGCATGCCGGCGGCCGGCGGGTCCGAGTGACCCGAGGTGTCCTGCCGGACGAGGCGGCCGGCCCGGGCCCCGGTGGAGAAAAAGGCCCGCTCGATTGACGCGGGGTTTGCACCGGTTCGGGCGCCCTTTTCCCCGAGAGTGTCGCCCGGCCTTCCCGGGTTCGTCCCCAAAAGAGACCGTGGCTCTCACTTGCCCCGGAAGGATCGTGTGTTAGAGTCCCGCCAACGTCATGCAAAGAGAGGTTTGGGAGGTGCGAGCCTGCAGACTTTTGCGGGGGATCGTCGCTGCCTGTGTGACCGGGTGTCTGATCCCTGCGACGCTTTCCGCTGCCGTCTTCACGGTCACAACCACCGCCGACAGCGGCCCTGGAAGCCTGCGCCAGGCCATTCTGGATGCCGAGGCAACCCCCGGTCCGGACACGGTGCGCTTTCAACTCGCCGGGGCCGGCCCGTTCACCCTCGGCCTGCAGAGTCCGTTGCCGGCCATTCGCGAGCCCCTGATCCTGGACGGCTCGAGCCAGCCCGGCTACAGCGGGACGCCGCTCATCGAGCTGAACGGTTCGGCGGCCGGAGCCAACGCCCATGGGCTTTACCTCCTGACCTCCAACAGCGTGATCCGGGCACTGTGCATCAACCGCTTCAGCGGCGACGGGATCCGCATCGAATTCGGGGGCAGCAATGTGGTGGAGGGCTGTTACATCGGGGTGACGCCCGACGGCCGTGCCGCTGCCCCCAACGCGCAGGGCGGCGTCACCGTACGCACGTCGGGCAACCGCATCGGCGGCACCCAACCGCATCAACGCAATGTCATCGCCGGAGGCAACCAGGGCGGCATCTTCCTGCTGGACGCACCGGCCTCGGGCAACGTAATCCAGGGCAATTACATTGGCGTGGACGCCACTGGGACCAATGCCCTCGGCAACGCGCAAAACGGGATTCTCATTTCGGCCGCTGCGGGCAACCGGGTGGGCGGCCGCGAGCCCGGGGCGGGCAACGTGCTGTCCGGGAACGGACAGGCGGGCGTTTATCTGATGGGCCCGGCGGCGCTGTTCAACCGGATCGAGGGCAATCTCATTGGTCCCGATGCCACCGGACGCCGCGCGCTTGGCAACCTGCACGGCGTGGTGATCCTGGGTGGAGTCAGCAACCGAATCGGCGGACTGGAGGCCGGCTCGGGCAACGTGATTTCCGGAAACCGGTCCAACGGCGTTCACATCACGATCGGCTTTGGCGGCGGCGGATCGTTCAACGAGGTGTTGGGCAACCGCATCGGCACCGACATTTCCGGGACCAACGGCCTGCCCAATCGCGGCCGTGGCCTGGAAATCCATCGGGCTTCGTTCAACCGGGTGGGCCCGGGAAATGTCATTTCAGCCAACGCGCTGAGCGGGATCGCAATCACCGGGACCGGTGCCGTCTCCAACGTGATTGCCGGGAATTTCATTGGAACGGACGCCACGGGACTGGCGCCGCTGGGCAACCAGTTCGATGGCGTGCTGCTGCAAGGGGTTTCCTCCAACCTCGTGGGGGGCACGGTTGCCGCGGATCGCAACGTGATTTCCGGCAATGCCGCCTATGGCGTGTATGTGAACGGCGCCGCAGCCCAGGGCAACCGCATCCAGGGCAATTTCATCGGCACTGACGTCCAGGGACGCCAGCCCCTGCCCAACGGGTTGTCCGGGATTCGCGTGGACGGCCCCGCCAACCTCGTTGGGGGCGAAGTGGCGGGCGCCGGCAATGTCATCAGTGGCAACCTCGAAAACGGCGTGTTTCTGGTGGAGCGCAGTGCCTCCAACAACGTGGTCGCGGGAAACATCATCGGGCTGGACGCCTCGGGCCACACGACCCTGGGCAATCAGGTGGCCGGCATCGGCATCACCAACGCCCCGGACAACCGCATCGGAGGCGGCATTCCCGAGGCGCGCAACTGGATTTCGGCGAATGCCGACAGCGGCATCTATCTCCAGGGGCCGTGGGCCACCCGCAACCGGATCCTCGGCAATTACATTGGCACCGATCGCACGGGCATGTTGGCCCGCGGCAATGTCCGAGACGGGATCTCGGGATATGATGCACCCACCAACCATGTGGGCGGCATCGCGGCCGGTGAAGGCAACGTTATTTCGGGCAACGGATGGAATGGCCTTTACCTGACGGGGCCCGGCACGCGCGGCTGGGTGATCCAGGGAAACTACATTGGCGTGCAGGCCGACGGGTGGAGCCCGCTCGGCAACACCTATCACAACGTGGAGTTTCTCACCAACAGCTCCCACCACCTCATCGGCGGCCCCGCTCCGGAAAGTTACAACCGCATCGGCTGGGCCCGGAGCAGCGGTTGGGACGGCATCCGCATCCGCAGCGGCTCCACCAATGTCACTGTGTTGGGCAATAACATCTTCAGCAACGGTGGCACGGCCCCCAATGGATTGGGCATCGACCTCGGCAACGACGGCGTGACGGCCAACGATGCGTGCGACTCCGACGGTGGGGCTAATTTCCAGCAGAACTTTCCCGTGTTGACCCAGGCGGTCGCCTCGGCCACAACGCTCGCCGTGCGGGGCTGGCTCGAAAGTGTCGCCGGCCGGACTTACACCCTGTACTTCTACGCCCACCCCACCAACGAACCCTCGAGCCACGGCGAGGGGATGTTCCCTCTGGGGCAGGCAGTGGTCACCACGGCGGGGAATTGTCGCGGCGTGTTTTCCGTCACCCTGCCGGTGTCCGTCCCAACGGGCATGTGGTTGACCGCCACCGCCACCGATGCCCAGGGGCACACTTCCGAATTCTCCCAGGCGATTCCCGTGCAGTCTGCGCCGCGCGTGGAGGTCCGCCGTTTACGGGCCTCCGGAGAGCTGGAGTTGCGGTGGTCGGCGGTCCCGGCCGGCTTTGTGCTCCAGCAGACCACCAATTTGACGCCTCCGGTGATCTGGTGGCCGGTCACCAACGCACCCGCCTTGCAGGACGCCACCTACCGAGTCGTCCTGCCGGCCCTGCCGTATCCGCAGTTCTTCCGACTGGTCCTGCCGTAAGATACGCTGACGCCCGTCTGTTGCGGCCCGGGCGCTGGTCCGTTCCGGGGGGCGTCGGCAGGGGTGCGACGAGCAAAGGGCCGACCCCGCAACTGCCGTGACACCTCTGGCCTGATCCCGGGCCGACCGGGACGCGGCCCCAGCAGTCCAGAGAGTGAAGCTGGCAAACCAAACGCGTACCACGGGTTCAGGGACCCCCGCCGAGGCGGTCAGGCGATCCGGCGATCGGGAGCCCCGCCTGTTGTCCCTGCACCGGAGGTCAGCCCTGCTACACCCGAACCATGCCCCTTGCCATTCGGCCGTCTTGCCATGCTCGCACCGAAGGTTGGGAGGCAGTCGGAAACGCACTCGGGCCGGCAGCAGATGGCCAACGCGGGCGAGGGCGAGGTGCCAGGGTGCACCGCTTGCATGAGCCGGCTTCCCTGCGAAGTGCCCGGTGGCCGGCCCGGCGGGGCTGCATGCTCAAGGTCCCGTCTCGAACCGAACCTTCCAGTGAAGAATCCCGGTTTCTGTCGGATGCCAGAGCACGCGGGCCAGGCCGTCCTCGGTCGTCATTTGCGCAGGCGCCCGCGCCGAGCCATCGCCCGGGAGAGCCTCCGCGGCCGCGACGCGCCAACGTCCCGTCGGCTCGGGTAGCACCATCCGGATCTCGTACGGGTCGGCAGCCACGACGCGGCTTCGACCGGACAACGTACGTGTGGCAGGGTCCCATGTTTCTTCGAGGACGTCCACAATCCCCTGGGTAACGTGGCGGGAAGTGCTGAGCAATTGGGGGTGATCGGCTCGAGGCCGCAACGCCAGGATGCGACAGGCGGCCGCGGGGACCTCGATTCGGAGGCGTTCTTGCAGGGGCGGCAGACGTTGTCGGTCCCAGAAATCGAACACGTCGTAAACCGTGTCGGGCCGCAGGTCGAGAGACTCAATGGGTTCGTCCACGGACCAGGGCTGACGGGTCCAGTTGAACAGGCCCAGCACCAGGCGCGGAGGCACAGAGCGGTCGTCCTTCAGAAGCCAAATCCGGGCAGGTTCGCGTTCGAACAGATCGGCGGGTCGGGACCGGAGTCCGTGTGGCGGGAGCGTGCGTTTGAGGATGTCGAGCCGTTCCGGTGGCAGCTCCGGTAACCAGTCGCTGTTCATCCAAAGATGGCCGCTGAGGGCCACCCAGGAGCAAAGCAGTCGCGCCTGCTCCAATGGAACCGTGGTTCGGACATACACCGGGTCCGGGTCATTGTACCAGATCCGTCCATGGAGGAAGTACTGCCGGGAGCTGAAGAGGGGACCGCGGAGAAGTCGCTCCCAGTCCGGTCCGTTGTCCGGCCCCCCGCGCATGGCATCAACCAGTCCGATGGCGCCGCCGTAGGAACGCATGTTCTGGGGGCCGTTGCAACCCAGCAGGAAAACGTCCGGACCCGCAATGGCACGAACCAGGCGCAGGCCCTCCCGGTACGCTTCGAGGTTGGAGCGGTGAGGATCGTGGAAGACGGCGTCGCCCATGTGATCTTCCTTGTAGCCGCTGTTGATGTATTGCTGTCGGGTGGCCGTGCCGGTCCAGAGTCCGTCAAGCTTCAGGTACCGGAAGCCCCATTCGTGGACGATGCGCCGGGTGACGTCGGCCACGTGGGCCCGCGCGCCCGGGTGAGTCAGATCCAGACAGGTCCCTCCCCAGGCCGTTTCGTAGGGTTGACCATCCTCGCGTCGGACAAACCAATCCTGATGCGACGCGAAGAACGGATCGTACCAGGTACCGGCAAAGGGCATGAACCAGAGACCCGGGATCAATCCCAGGGCGCGCAGACCGTCGGCGGCGGCTTTCATGCCGGAGGGATAGGGCCCCTGCGGGTCGTGTGTGGTGAAGTTGCGGCGCGGACCGTTGGTGGACACTCCCGCCTGCCACTTGTCGTCGATCTGCACCACGCGGAAGCCGTACGGCGCGAGCTCCCGGGCGGCGAACTCGGCCAGTTGCCGGAGGTGCACCTCGTCGGAGGCGCCGCCATGGGGGCGAGAGTACCAGGTGCAGTAGCCGGCAGGTTGCGGGGGCAGGCGAATCCGATACTGCCGTGCCACGGCCTCCGCCCATTGTTCCAGGCCCAGCCGCGCGTCCTCGAACCAGCCCACGGCCCAGGTCTCCGTGACGACCGTGTCTCCGGGACGCAGCGCCACGCGACCGTAGTCCAGCCGGGCGCGAACGCGAACGGTCTCCCCACCACCGTCAGTGAACCACACACCACTTGCGCGGTCGTGGGTGAGCCAACCACAGACGAGACCTTCGCGCGACCGGGGTCGCACCACTGCGAGCCATACATACGAGCCGGGATTCCGATCCGGATCGGCCAATCCTCCGGTGCCCAGGACCCGCCAGGGTTCCCGTCCCGATGCAACCGTCAGGAGCCCTTGCCAAAGCTCGATTCGCCGAAGTGTCCCATCCGAAAAGGCCTCGGCTCCAAAAGTGGCCAACCCCAGGACCAGCGGCAGGCCCGGATGGAGGCGGACCTGGAACTTTGCGTGACCCGGCATCGACAATTCCAGGGCCTGCCCTGTCCCGAAGACGGGATCTTCGATCGTGTAGAGCCGCGCCGGGTTGCCGGCACTTTCCGGTACTCGGATCTGAAGGAAGGTCTCTGGAGGCGCGCCTCGGGCCAGAATCAACTCCCCGCTGGTTGGAACCCAGCGCACGTCGAGCACCTCATTCGTGATCCGGGCTTGCTGCGCGCCTGCCGTCTCCAGACCGGCACAAGCCAGCCACGGCACCAACATTATGCCGGCGCACTTCATGACACGTGCAACCTTACGGGTTTCTCGCATGCCAGGGGTCTCGAATGAACGTATGAGCCTCTCGAAAGACGGTTGCGCGGGGTTCCGGCCGCTCGGACCTACTCCAGGCCACGATCCGTGAGTTCCTCTTCGCTCAACCCCAGATAATGCCCCAACTCGTGGAGATAGGTCGTCCGGACCTCTTCTCGGTAAACCTCTTCGTCGCCGCCGGCAAACTCCCACAGGTTCAGAAGGAACAAAATGATTTGAGGCGGCAACGGCACCTGGCCTTCCTCGGCGAAGGGCGCTCCGGAGAACATGCCGAGCGTGTCGGGCGCATAGCCTTCTTCCAACAGCGCCCGGCCGGGGCGCCGTTCCAGCGTCACCGGAACGGCGCGGGCGCGCGCCCGCAGCGGTGCGGGCAAGGCTTCCAGTGTCGCCTCCACTTCTCCGATGGCCAGACGTTTCAGCTTGTCCCAGCAAGGCTGCATGCCGTTCTCAATCGATGACCGGTGGGCCGCGGCGAGCAAACAACTTCCGGGTCCGATCCGGCGCCGCCGCTCGTCCGCACCTTTTGCGTTCCCAGCAAAACGCCAATCGTCCCGCGGGGAAAGGTCTTTTGTGGTCTGCCGGACCATGCGAACGCCTCGCACACCCTCCCGTCCGGCGCCGGTCTGAATCGTCAAAGGCAACCCCGGGTCTCCTTATGCTGCGACTCTACAGCCCGTACCCTCGCGTCCCACACCCGCACGAGCCCGGCCTTCGCGGCTCGCGCCTCTTCCACGGCGTCGGCTCATGGGGCGAGCGGCTCCGCCGGCGAGGGGACTTCCGTGCGGAGCCGCCCCCCCGTCGCATGCGGAAGACATCGCGCCACGCGTGCCTGGGGGAACGGAGGCATCGGCTGACAAGTCGGGCTCGTCCTGCAAAGTCGCCGGAGGGTTGTCCGAGATTCATCGGGTCGACGGCAACGCTTGCCTCCGTTCCCGCGTCGTCATCCCGTGATCCGACAGAGTGGGGCAGCGAGGTCCCGTCGACTTGCACGCCGCGAAGCGGACCCGGGTCCGGCCAGCCGCGGTCGGACTCGCTGGGGGCTCACCTGTTCCATGCGAGCCTCTCGAGGGACACGAGCATACGTGCACGCGCGATGAACCCTCCCCGGAACGGCTTGCTCTCTGGGACGCAGCCCGGCGTTGCCGCGGCTCCGGGGGTTGTGAGAAGCTGGGCCCGACGGACGATGCACCCGAACCTGGCCGTGGGTGGCGCGTCACGGGAGTCCTCATGACTGCGAAATGGATTGCGCTCGGTTTGTCCCTGGCAATTCCGGTGGTTGCGGAAACCGTCTGGCTCGACACCCTCGATCTCTCGACTTTGCGGCAGGGATGGGGCACGCCCCAAATCAATCGTTCCATACGTGAGCGGCCCTTGCAGATTGCAGGTCGGACGTTCGAGCGAGGCGTGGGCACTCATGCACAGAGCCGGTTTCGGCTTCACCTGGATGGGCAGGTGGATCGGTTTCGGGCGTGGGTGGGAGTGGACGATCATGCGCAGGGACCCGGTTCGGTCGAGTTCCAGATCCTGGGCGACGATCGCTGGCTGTTTCGCTCGGGGGTGATGCGACCGGGAGACGCCGCCCGAGAAGTGAACGTGGATCTGCGCGGCGTCCGGGTGTTGCTATTGCGGGTGACGGACGGCGGCGATGGCATCAGTTACGATCATGCGAACTGGGCGGAGGCGCGGTTCGAAGTGCGCGGGTCTCCACCGCGACCCGAGCCGGTGCCGGAAGAGAAGCCCTACCTGCTGACGCCGCCGCCGGGACCGGCACCTCGGATTTGCGGCCCAACCGTGTACGGAGCCCGGCCGGCTCGGCCGTTTTTGTACCGGATCCCGGTGCAGGGCGAGCGCCCCCTGCACTTCCGGGTTTACGGGTTGCCGCGCGGTTTGCACGTGGACCCGCGTACCGGAATCGTGAGCGGTACGACGCCGGCGGGCGCCGGGACTTACGACCTGACCTTCGAGGTCCGGAACCGTCACGGCGTTGCCTGGCGCTCCTTCCGGCTCATCCTGGGCGATCGGCTGGCGCTGACCCCGCCGATGGGCTGGAACCCCTGGTATGCCCACTATGACCGCATCACCGACTCCATCGTCCGCGAAGCCGCAGAGATCCTGGTCCGGAGCGGTCTGGCCGATGTGGGGTATCAGTATGTGAATCTGGACGACTGCTGGATGAACGCCGAGCAGCACGGCGATCCCCTCCGCGTGGGGCCTTTGCGGGGTCCGGCGGGCCGGATCCTGCCCAATGCTCACTTCCCCGACATGCGCGCCTTGACCGACTTCATCCACGCCCGCGGGCTGAAAGCGGGGATCTACGCCTCGCCCGGCCCCCGCACATGCACGGGCTTCGCCGGCAGTTTTGGCTTCGAGGCCCGGGACGCCCGACAATTGGCCGAGTGGGGCTTCGACTTCCTGAAGTACGACTGGTGCAGTTACAGCGAGGTCGCCCGCACGAATCCCGGCCCGGAACTGGAGAAGCTGCAACAACCCTATCGTCAAATGGGCCGGCTGCTCCGAGAACAGCCGCGCGACATTGTCTTCAATCTCTGTCAGTACGGCATGGGCGAGGTGTGGAAATGGGGTGCGGAGGTCGGCGGTCATGCCTGGCGGACCGGAGGCGACCTGGGGTTCGAGCTGGATCAATTGTTCGAAGTGGCCCTCCGGAACATTGCTCTGCGCGAGCACCAGAGACCCGGCGCGTGGAACGATCCCGATTACATTCAGATCGGCTGGATCGGGGATGCACGTTCGGCCGGGCCGCCCCGGCCGTGCCCCCTGACGCCGACCGAGCAGTACGCGTTTCTGTCCCTGTGGGCGCTGATGGCTGCCCCGCTCTTTTACAGCGGAGACCTGACGCGGCTGGACGTGTTCACCCTCAACGTGCTGGCAAATCCCGAGGTCATCGACATCAACCAGGATCCGCTGGGGCTCTGTGCCCGCCTCGTTCGCCAGGACGAAGCCACCTTCGTCCTGGCGAAGCCCCTGCAGAACGGAGACGTGGCCGTGGGACTCTGCAATGCGGGAGAATGCGCGGCGACCGTTGCCGTGCAGTGGACGGAGATTCCGGAATTGCGGCTTGTGCAACGTCCCGGCGCGGGAGAACCCGGGGCCCGACAACTCGTCCGGCTGCGGACCCGCGCCCCCGTCGTGCGGGACGTGTGGCGGCATCAGGATCTCGGCCGCTTTCCCGGGGGCTTCTCTGCCCGGGTGCCGCGCCGGGGCGTGATGCTCCTGCGGGTGTCCCCACCGGGATGAACCGACGGCGCCCGGAGTCCTCCGCGCCCATCTCAGGGGGTGGCCTCAACCCGGCGGCCAGCCCATTTTGCGTCCTCCGAGGATGTGCCCGTGCAGATGCGGCACCGCCTCGCCCGCGTTCGGGCCGCTGTTGAACACCATGCGCCAGCCGCTTTCGGCCAATCCCAACTGCCGGGCCACCTCGGCCGCTTTGACCATCAGGTGCCCCAGCAACGGGGCGTCCTCCGGGGTCACCGAAGCCAGGTTCCGAATCGGTTTGCGGGGCACGATCAGTACATGGGTCGGCGCCTGCGGATTGATGTCGCGAAACGCCACCACGTGCTCGTCCTGATACACGATTTGCGCCGGCAATTCGCCGTCCGCGATTTTTTGAAAGATGGTCTTGCTCATGGTGTTCTCGTGCGGCTTTTCCTTTTGTGTTCCAGGCCCCTCGCACCGGCCGGCCACGCCGGCGCCATGGGCGTGTTCAGGGTCAGTCCACCACCAACAGGCACTCTCCCGGGGCCGCCTCGCGCAAGCAGGCCCGTAAATAGTCCACGATGCGGTCGCGCAACGCCTCGCATCGCGGACACCAACGGCGCGCCCCGGCCAGGCGTTTCACGCAGGCGCGCAGGCCGTGAAACTCCACCCGGCCCGGCGAACGCTGCAACTGCATTCGAACCGCCCGACGCAGCTCGGGAAAGAACAACAATTCAGTCCGCCCGGCCGCCTCTGCCAACAACCGCAGATCGGCCGACGGGACCCGGTCGGCGGGAACCTCTGGCGAGGCGCCGGCCGGCCGCTCCAGATACTCCCGGATCACCTGTTCCAGCGCCTGACTGAATTCCTCCGGCGTGACCGTGTCGCGCGCCTGCTCGTGGCGAAAATAGTGGAACACGGCCTTGACCATTTGCTCCAGGTACTCGTGATCCACCCGTTGGCAGCCCTGCCCGGCCAACAGCGCAGTGATCCGTTCCGCCGAATAGGGGATCCGTTCCCCGCTCGACAGTTCGAACAGCAGATAATCCGTGGCCAACAGAATCATGACGTCCCCTCCAAGCGGCGTACCTCCTGAACAAAATCGGTTGCCTCCTGAAACCGGCGGTACACGCTGGCAAACCGCACGTAGGCAACCTGGTCGAGGCGTCGGAGTTCCTCCATCGCCAGTTGACCAATGACCTCGGCCGGCACCTCCCGGTCGTATCGTTCTTGCAGGGCCTGCATCACCCGCTCGATCAGGGCCTCGACCGCCTCGGTACTGACGGGGCGTTTTTGGCAGGCCTTGGCGATGCCCGCCGCCAGCTTTTCCCGCGAAAAGGGTTCGCGCCGCCCGTCCCGCTTCAACACCACCAGGTTCTCGTGTTCGATGTGTTCGTACGTGGTGAACCGGTGTCCGCAACGGGCGCACTCGCGCCGTCTCCGAATGGTCGCCCCTTCGCGTGAGGTGCGGGAATCCACCACGCGGTCCTCGAGACATCCGCACTTGGGACAGCGCATAAGCGGCCGCTACAGCCCGTAGCGGCTTCCTCCACTTAGCACCCCAACCGCTGGGGTGTCAAGCGATGTGTGCAGAAACTTCACCGCCTTTGGCACAGAATCCGCTAAGCTGGGGCGCAACCCACCATCCTGCCGGAAGGTTCTCCGGAAACCGCGCAAGCGGACTTCTGCTTCCGCCCTCTCCACTGGGAGCCGATCCCATCAGCCCGGGGAGAAAGGGCCCCTTCCAAGACCCGGCCACCGGAGAATCCACACCCTGGGCGGGCCGCGTCGTCACGAAGGCGCCCGGTTGCTCCATTCGGCCAGGAACCCGTCGCAGCCCCAGGGCACCCCGCCTCAGCTTGTCCATTCAAAACGACCTGCAGGAACAGCGTCCCAGACGGTCGTGCTCTTCAAGCAAGGGACGCTCTTCGCAAGGGTCCGAATGCGTCACGGCAGCCGAAGGCGAGAGTTCACCCTCCTCGATGGGCTTCCCAGCTTTTGGTGCTGCTCTCTTTCCGCCGGGTCTTGCCCATGCCCGACCGTGGTGGTTCGAAGCTTGGATCAGTCCACGGGGGAGCGGCCCTGGCCGGGCTCGGTTCTGCCCCGAACTTGGCCGTTTTCATTCGGTGGCTGGCGGGGCATCGGCGGGCGCAGCCCACTCCTTGCGGCGGCATGCATGGGTTTGGGCTCAGCGACGAATGCAACCCGAACCAGTTTCGTGGGCACATTGGGGGGACCTTGCGTCCGGTTGCGGGAGAAGATCCTGGATGGTCCCTTCGAGGTCGGCCTCGAGGAAAGACTTGAATTCCGGGCGAGCTGCGATAGGGTGAGGAGGGTTGCGCGCTTAGCTCAGCGGTAGAGCATCAGTATCACACACTGGGGGTCGCAGGTTCAAATCCTGCAGCGCGCACCATCTTTTTTTTGACTCCTTGAGCCCGGGGGCTCCGGCGGCTCACGGCGGCCGTCAGGATCCCTCGCGGCACGCGCGGGGGACGCAGCGATTCCGAGCCGACCTTCAACTCGCCGGGAGCCGGGTGAGTTGGAGGCAAGTGGTGGGCCGGAGTTGAGGCTTGCGAGGTCATCGGAACCGTCGTAAGGTGGAATACACTCGAGGGCGCACCCGTAGCTCAATTGGATAGAGCATCTGACTACGGATCAGAAGGTTCCAGGTTCGACTCCTGGCGGGTGCGCCAGTTTTTGCTGAGGCAACGGTTGCCGCCACCGCAGGTGCCGATTCCACCGGGGGTCGATGGCTCGCACCGCCACAGCCGGGCCGGGCGTTTGTCGAAGATTGTTTTGGCGGCGCAGCGGTGGCGTGACCGTGTCCGGTGCGTTCGCCATTCTCCAGCCAGCGTCCAGGGCCCCTTTGGCAAAAACCCGACCCGCCCAAAGGTTCACGGTACGCCGCAGGGGGTCAGGGGAGCCCTTGGATGCGTGCCCCGGTGTGCGTATGGACCTCGCCAAGCTGCAGCAGCCCGGGCGGCCCTGAAATCCATGCGACACGGTCCTGCTCGCTTCGTTTCCGGTTTCGAGCCCGGCGTCCGTCAGGGGGAGTTGTGCGGCCCGCCGAACCGTGCCGGGATTCGGGGGCCGCGCCACTGCGGGCGTTAACTCGCGGAATTTCCACTTTGCCACCCTCGATGGGCACCTAGAATGAGGTCATGGATGTGAGCACCTTCCTGGGACAGTTCCCGGCTCGGCGCATGCGCCGGTTGCGACAGACACCCGCGCTGCGTCGTCTGGTGGCGGAGACCGGCTTGCAACCCTGGCAACTGATCTGGCCGCTGTTTGTTCGCCCGGGCCGCAAGGAACGCCGTCCGGTCTCTTCCATGCCCGGGGTGTATCAGTTGTCGGTGGACGAGGTAGTCCGGGAGGTGGATCAAGCCGTGTCGGCTGGCGTGTCCGCCGTGCTGTTGTTCGGCATTCCGGATCGCAAAGATGAAAAGGCCAGCGGCGCATATGCCCCCAAGGGAGTGGTCCAGCAGGCCATTCGCGCGCTGAAACGGGAGTTTCCCGATTTGATCGTGATCACGGACGTTTGCTTGTGCGAGTACATGTCGCACGGGCATTGCGGTGTGGTGGAGCAACGCAGGGGCAGGGTTCGGATCGCCAATGATCCCACCCTGACGCTGTTGGCGCGCACGGCCGTCAGCCATGCCGAGGCCGGAGCGGACATGGTGGCCCCGAGCGACATGATGGACGGGCGCGTGGCCGCCATTCGCGCGGCGCTGGACCGCGAGGGATTCGAGGAAATGCCCATTCTCTCCTATGCGGCCAAGTTCGCGTCGGCCTTTTACGGGCCGTTTCGGGAGGCAGCCGAATCCGCCCCAAAGTTTGGGGACCGCCGCAGTTACCAAATGGACCCGGCCAACGCGCGCGAGGCGCTGCGCGAGGTCGCCCTGGATGTGGCGGAGGGAGCCGACCTGGTCATGGTCAAGCCCGCGCTGGCCTACCTCGACATCCTGCACCAGGTAAAAACGACCTTCGGGCTTCCGACCGTCGCTTATGCGGTGAGCGCGGAGTACTCGATGATCAAGGCCGCCGCGGCTCAGGGTTGGATCGACGAACGAGCCGTCACCCTGGAAACACTCTTGGCCATCCGACGTGCAGGCGCGGACCTGGTGATCACCTATGCCGCGCCGCAAGTCGCACGGTGGCTCCGGGAGGGCTGAGCTCCGCAGGCGGCGCGACGGTCGGTTCTGGAGCTTTTCCAACTCCTGCCCCTCGAGCAGGCACTGGCTACGGAGGTTGTCCCGACAAAGGCGGTGCGGCGCGGCCGTCGCAGCGCAGGAACTCCCCGAGTGCATCCCCCTATCCAAGTCGCTTGCGCTCGGACTGACGCGCCGGACCGCGCCAGGTTGCAAGGGAAACCAAATCCGGCTTCGGCAAGAACGGCTGCCATGCGCACTTCGAAGCGAGGCCCTCCCAAGGGCGGAGGGACAAAGGGTGCCCAACCCGCGGTGCTCGAACCGGGGTATGGACCCGCCAACGTTACCGGATGGTCAAATACCCCCAAACCAGCAGGCCAATGATGATCAGGCCGACCACCGCAAAGACCGCCCAAAAAAGAAGGCCGGTTTTGTCCTCCTTCTTGGCGAACCCGGTCTTTTTGAGGTCCGCCGGGCGCGCGCCGCTTTCCAATTCGCTGAGACTGACGCCGCGCGGGATGGGGGAGGTTTGTCCCAGGGGCTTTTTCGGCGGCGCCCCCGGCGCCGGAGGGGCGCCCGGAGCAGAGGTGGGCGCCGGACTGGGCGCCGGGGCCGCAGGGGCGGTCGTGCTCGCTGCTGGAGCAGTCACCGCCGTAGGTGCAGTATCCTCCTCCAAACGGAGTTCGACTGCGCCCAGCCGCAGGATTTGGCCCGGTTTCAAAACCGCCTCCGTGACGGGTTCGCCATTGATGAAGGTGCCGTTGGTGGACTGCAAATCGCGGACCACAATGTCCTGTCCGCGGATGTAGATCTCGCAGTGGTGGCTCGAGACGGACGGCTCCGGAATTTGAAAGGTGTTGTCCTCCAGGCGGCCGATGGTGATTTTGTCACCCTTCAGCTCGTGGGTACGACCGGCGAATCCCTCTGAGAGGACAACAAGTTTGGCCATAAACGCGTCAGCTTACCCGTGCGAGGGCGATTATTGCCGGGGCCGGTCTCAAGTCAAACCCTATTCCCTCCGGAACTGCGTGCGCACCTCGCGACCCTCGATCGCAACTCTCAAGGCCACGAGCCCCGGCGCCAAGAACCGCTCCAACACCTCCTGCATGCCGGGCGTCGGCGTCCCAAAGGCCCCCGGCCAACCTGCGGCGATCATGTGACCTGGCCGCCCCTCTGCCGTAATGCGCGCCGGCTCTCACCAGCTCCGCCGACAACACGTCGCCCGCGGCTGCTGCTTCGCTTTTCAACCGCCCGCCGACACATCGGTGGCTCTCGCAACGCCGACCGCGACCGACGCCACCAGCGCGGCTGACTCTTCTCCCTCACTGAACTTTCGCGTGCATCCGAAACGACCTTCACCCAATCTCTTGAACCTTCGAAAACAAGGTCGTTGCCCCGGGGTCACGGCACCCGCCGGACGCTGAACGAAGGCAGTTGCAGACACGGCCCCTTGCGAAAGCGCGCGCAGGGGTCCCACAAATCCACCCCGACTTTTAAGCGAGATCTTCTCGAAGCCTTCCCGGACGCACGGCGCGGGCAATCGCCGCAAAGCTCGGGCTCACCGTTCGTCGGGCACCGGAGGATCCCGAAAAAGCGGATCGTGCCGCCCACGCATGAAGGCAAAGCGCGTGCCGGGCGTACTGCAGGCACGAAACCGGTTTGGCGAAACGGCCGTTTTCCACTACTGTTGGGCACGCAATTTCGGGGCATGAACGCAGCTCAAACCAGCTTGGGGAACCGCCCGTCGGTTGCCGTCGTGGGTGCGGGGATTACGGGTTTGACCGCGGCTTTCGAGCTGCAACGGCACGGCGTGCCCGTGACGGTGTACGAGGCGACGGACCGCGTCGGAGGCGCCATTCGCTCCGTGCGTGTCAATGGATTCCTGGCGGAGTTCGGTCCGAACACGATTTTGGAAACCTCGCCCCGGATCACCCAATTGGTGCGGGATGCCGGCCTGGCGGCGCGGCGGCTGGATCCGGATCGGCGGGCGAAGGCCCGCTACATCGTGCGGGACCGGAGGCCCGTGGCACTCCCGAGCTCGCCGCTGGGGTTTTTCACCACGCGGCTTTTCAGCTGGCGGGCCAAGTGGGCCGTGTTGCGCGAGCCGTTCGTACCCGCGCGCCGCGACGATCAAGAGGAGAGCATCGCCGATTTCGTGCGCCGGCGGCTGAACCAGGAGTTCCTCGATCACGCCATTGACGCACTGGTGGCCGGCATTTACGCGGGCGATCCGGAGCGATTGTCCGTGCAACAGGCCTTTCCGAAACTGGCAGCCCTGGAACGCGAATATGGATCCCTCATTCGGGGCCAGATCCTGGGAGCACGGGCCCGCAAACGCAGAGGCGAAGTCGCCAAGGACCGCGCCCCCAAGTTTTCCTTCGACGAGGGCCTGCAGGTTCTGCCGGACACATTGCGCGAACGCCTGGGGCCCGCGGTGCGTTTGCAATGCACGGTGACGCGGCTCCGGCGCGCGGGACACCGCTGGCAGGTCACGGTGCGGACCGCCGAAGGCGAAAGGGTCGAAGAACACGACGCGGTGCTGCTGGCCGCGCCGGCATTCAAACTGGCGGAAATCCAGTTGGACACCGAGCGGGCAGACCGTCTGACGTTCCTCGGGGAGATTCGGTATCCGCCGGTGGCCAGCGTGGTGCTGGGGTTCCGACGGGAGGACGTGGCCCATCCCTGCGAGGGATTCGGCATGTTGATCCCGCGGGTGGAGGGGTTCCGCATTCTCGGCACGATCTTTTCGTCGTCCCTGTTTCCGAATCGGGCCCCGGCCGGACATGTCACGCTGACCAGTTATGTGGGCGGGGAACGGCAGCCGGAGCTGGCGGGTCGGCCCGCCGAGGAGTTGTACGAAATGACCTGTCAGGATCTGGCGGTGTTGCTGGGTGTGCGCGGTCGGCCCGTGTTTTGTCACCATTACTACTGGCCCCGGGCCATCCCGCAGTACAACCTCGGTTATGGTCGCTATCGGGCGGAAATGACGCGCCTGGAGCTGGAACACCCGGGTCTGTTCTTCGCGGGTCACTATCGCGACGGCATCTCGCTGGGCGACTCGATCCTTTCCGGTCTCAACGCGGCCGAACGGATCCGCCAGTTTTGCCGGAACCTTGTCCCCGTTGTCGCATGAAACGAGCCGTACTGCTGATGAATTTGGGGTCCCCGGACTCTCCTTCGGTGCCGGATGTGCGTCGGTATCTGGACGAGTTTCTCATGGATCCCCGGGTGATGGATGTGCCGTGGCTGCTGCGCCGGTGGATCGTGGGAATGATTCTGATCCGGCGGCCGAAACAGTCGGCCCATGCGTACCAGACCATCTGGACCCCGGAAGGATCGCCCTTGATCGTGATCAGCCGGAATGTGCAGCGGAAGTTGCAGGAACGGCTGGGTTTGCCCGTGGAGCTGGCGATGCGCTATCAGAACCCCTCCGTGGAAAGCGCCGTGGACCGGCTGTTGGCCCGGGGCATCGAGTGGGTCCATCTCATCCCGCTGTTCCCGCACTATGCCATGTCCAGCTACGAAACCGCGGTGGTGAAGGTGCAGGAGGTGATGCGCCGGCGGGCACCCCGCATGCGGTTGACGGTGGAGCCGCCGTATCCGGATGCGCCGGATTACATTGCCGCGCTGGTGGAAAGTGCGCGCCCGTACCTGGATCAGGGGTACGATCATCTGCTGTTCAGTTTCCATGGCGTGCCGGAACGCCAGATCCGCAAGAGCGATCCGACCGGTCGTCACTGTTTGCAGGTTCCGGACTGTTGCAACGTCCCCAGCCCGGCCCATGCAACCTGCTACCGGCACCAATGTTTCCGGACGGTGAAAGCCTTTGTGCAAGCGGCCGGCGTGCCGGAGGGACACTGGTCGGTGGCTTTCCAGTCTCGTCTGGGGCGCGATCCCTGGCTGCGTCCTTACACGGACGAAGAGATGACCCGCCTGGGACGGGCCGGCGTGGGGAAACTCGTGGTCATTTGTCCGGCATTCGTGTCGGATTGTCTGGAAACGCTGGAGGAGATCGGCATGCGCGGGCGAGAGACGTTTTTGCAGTCAGGGGGCCGGGAGTTTGTTCAGATTCCGTGCCTGAACGAGCATCCACGCTGGATCGAGACCCTGGAGAACATGGCGCGGCGCGCGTTTGCCGGATCGGAAGCAGAGGCGCGGGCCGGAGCGGCCGCGGGCCCCGGGGTCAACAGGGCTTGATCGCCCGGTGCAGGCTCATGGCGCCGCCCAGGAGGTTGCGCATTTCCAGCGGCTGACAACCCAGCTCCTGGAGGGCCTGCAAGACGCCAAGCTGGGCCGGATACGACTCCAGCGATTCCAAAATGTAGGCGTAAGCGGCGCGGTCCCCGGCCAGCCACTGTCCCCACAGCGGGACCACGAAGCGGAGGTAGCCGAAGTAGATCTTGCGCCACCACGGATGCGCGGGTTTGCCAAAATCCAGGATCACCAGTCGTCCCCCCGGCCGGCAGACGCGCAGCATTTGGCGCAGTCCCTCCTGCCAGTCGGCCAGGTTCCGCAACCCGTAGGCGATGGTTACGGCGTCAAAGCTGTTGTCGGCAAAGGGCAGATTCAATGCATCCCCGTGAACGAATTGGATGCGGGCCGCCCGGGCGCCGCGGCGTGCCGCACGACGACGGGCAATCTCCAGCATCGCCGCACTGAAGTCCAGGGCCACGACTTCGGCTCCGGTGGCGGCCAGTCGCCATGCCACGTCGCCCGTGCCACAACAGACATCGAGGGCCCGCTGTCCGGGGCCCACGGCCGCCCACCGCACCATGGTGCGTTTCCACAGGCGGTGCAGGCCCGCACTTTGCAGGTCGTTGATCAGGTCATAGCGTCGGGCGATCGCATCAAACAGCGCCCGAACGCGCTCGGCACGGGACGGTGGCGGAGCCGGAGCGGACGTGTTCATGAGCTTTTTTCCGGCGCGGGCCGCGGGGGCAGCCCCCTTCGGACATCTGCGACGCTGTGAAAAGTCCGTTGCGGACCCGGCGGCGATGGGGTATAGCACGGGTGGGCGGACGGCGCACGTGGGCTCGCACTATGAAGGGCAAAAAGATTTTGATCCTGGACGACGATCCGGTGGTGGTCAAAGCCCTCGGGATCAAGTTGGAAAAGCAGGGGTACACCGTTCTCAGCGCCACCAATGCCGAATCGGCCCTGCGCAGCGTCCGCACCGAAACGCCGGACCTCTTGATCGTGGACATTCATCTGCCCGGCTCGCCGATCGAGGGACCCGAATGGAGCGGGTTCACCCTGGTGCAGTGGTTGGAGCGACTCTATCAGGACTGGCGCAAGCCCGTGATCATCATCTCCGCCGACGACCCGGCCAGGCACCGCGAAGCCACGCAGCGCGTGGGAGCGGTGGCCTATTTCCAAAAACCGGTGGATCATGATGCATTGCTGGCGGCCGTGGCCTCCGCGTTGAACACCTCGGCTTCTGCACAAAGCTAGGCCCCTTGGAACCCGGCCGGTTCCGCGGAATCCGCCGGCAAATCCCTCGGCTCAGCCCGGCGGCCCGCCAAACGTACGTACTGCCGGTACCCTGCAGCCCGGGCCAGGGCCAGCGCCGCAGACCAGTCGGCGGCCACTTCCTCCGGGGCATGGGCATCCGAGCCGAAGACAATGGGGACGCCCGCGCGACAGGCAGCCCGGAGGATGGGCAGCGAAGGGTACATCTCGCGGCAGGCCTTGCGCAGGCCCGCGGTGTTGATCTCGATGGCGCATCCCGTGCGTCGAGCAGTGGTGAAAAGGGTGTCCCAAAGCGGCGCACACTCCGGGGGCGGTGCATGACCGAACTTCTTGGGCAGGTCCACATGACCGAGTACGTCGAACAGACCGCTGCCGGCGGCGGCAATCAGACGCTCCAGGTAGGCCTGCCACACTTGCACCGGTTCGGCGGTGTTCCAGCGCGCCTGCTGGTGCGGGTTGTCCACTGCCCAGTCGTCGGTGACGTAATGCACCGAGCCGATGAGATAATCCCAAGGATGTCGCCGCATCAGGTCCCGGATCCATTCTTCCATGCCCGGGAGGTAATCGACCTCCAGGCCAATGCGGATGACCACCTCCGGGACGGCTTGTCGGGCGGCCTCGACATCGCGGAGGTACACATCCAAGTCGGCCTGCCGCATGCGCCAGTCATCGAAGTCATCGCGGGGCATGGGGGCATGATCGGCAAAGCCGATCTCCCGCAGCCCTCGTGCCCGGGCCTGCCGGGCATAGGCCACGGGCGTGCCTGTGGCGTGTCGGCACAAGGGCGTGTGCATGTGATAGTCCGGCGGCCAATCCATGAGGCGCAGTGTCAACGTCCGCCCGCCCGGGCGCAAGCACGGGGCGTCGACGAGCTCCTGCGCTTGCGGAACCGTCTTCTGCGAGCCGGGGCCGGTGCGCGGAAGAACAGGGTCCGCCGGTCCTGGCCCGGAGGGCAGCGGCTCCGCCCCGGAGGTCTCGACTTGGAGCCGGCATGGATGGTCAGGCCCGAAGACCGGGGCAACGGGTACAACCTCGGAACCCGGGGGTTCAGGCAGGAGGACTTTGTGCCGTTGCGTAACCGGAGGCTGGTTGTCAGACCCTCCAAATGCCGATAGATTGTCGCGCGGTGCGTGGTAGCCACCGCCCGATACGATGAGTTTTTGGAACATTCTCTATATCGCCGCTGCGGTCGTGGTCCTGTTCGGCGCAGCGGTGTTCGTGCATGAGTTTGGGCACTTCTGGATGGCCCGGCGGCGCGGCTTGAAGGTCGAGGGCTTTTCCATCGGCTTTGGCCCGAAGTTGTTCGGCTGGACCCGGGACGGTGTGGAGTATGCGTGGCGCCTGATCCCGGCCGGGGGCTATGTGAAGCTGCCGCAGATGACTACCGCGGCCTTTTTGGAGGGTCAAACCGAGGACGGGCAACCGCTGCCTCCGGCCTCGCCGGCGTCGAAAATCCTCGTGGCCGCAGCCGGGCCCATGATGAACATCCTGTTCGCCTTTGGGTTGGCCACGGTGATCTGGATCGTGGGCCTGCCGGTCCCGGTGAACCCCCCCATCGTCGGTTACGTGGAGCCGGATTCGGAGGAGGCCCGGCTGGGCATTCAACCGGGAGACCGTGTGGTGTTGGTCAACGGGCAGAAGATCCGCTCCTGGCAGGACATCAATCTGGCGACCGCGCTGGCGCGGACGAACGTGGTTCCGGTGGTCACGGAACGCAACGGCGTCTTTTTCACCAATCACCTCACAGCGGTGGTCAACGAAACGTTCGGACTGAAGCTGCTGCGACTGGAGCCCCGCGATCATCCGGAAGTCATCGAAGTGTTCCCGGACGGCGCCGCCGCCGAGGCGGGCCTGCAGGCCGGGGACCGGATCGTGGCCTTCGCCGGGGTGCCGGTGGTCAGCCGGGAGCAGTTGATCGAATTGATCCGGAAACGCCCGGATCAGCCCAGCGAGATCCGGGTGGAACGTAAGGGCCAAAAACTCACCCTCACGGTCCAACCCCGCAAGGATCCCGTCACCGGCCAGGGCCGCATTGGCGTGAGCATCGGCAGCAGCTCCACCCAGGTGTACGTGGTGCAACGACCCGGACCGACCCCATGGGAGCAGGTGAGCGACGTGGTGGACAAGACCTTCAAGACCCTGGCCGCGCTGATTTACTCGAAACAAACCGGCGTGGGGGCCAAGGACCTCAGCGGCCCGGTGGGGATCCTGGCCATGTTGGCCGGCTGGGTGAACACGGATTACCGGCTGGCCCTCAGCTTCCTGGTGCTGTTGAACGTGAACCTGGCCATTTTGAATCTGCTGCCGATTCCGGTGCTGGACGGCGGCCACATTCTGATGGCCCTGGTGGAAAAGATCCGGCGCCGGCCGCTGAGCGTGCGGGTGGTCGAAACCACCACCACTGCTTTCGCCCTATTGCTGATCTCTTTCATGCTCTACGTCACCTTCTTCGATCTGAAGCGAATCCCGTTGTTCAGTGCCTGGTTCAAGGCACGGCATCAAATCGAACAGACGACGCCGGAACCCCCGGCTTCGGAATCGATCGCGCCATGAGCTACTGTCCCTCCCCCTACCGGTATCAGCGGCGGCGCAGCCGCGAGATCTTTCTCGGCGACCCGCGGGACGGTGGCGTGGTCCTGGGCGGGGACCACCCCGTGGTGGTGCAGTCCATGATCACGGCGGACACCATGGACACCGAGGCGTGTGTGCGCGAAACGCTGGCCTTGGTGGAGGCAGGCTGCCAGGTGGTGCGGATCACGGCGCCCACGGTGCGAGACGCGGCCAACCTGCGCAACATCGTGGCCGAGCTGCGCGCGCGCGGCTGCAAGGTCCCCATCGTCGCCGACATCCACTTCAAACCCGAAGCCGCGATGGAGGCGGTCAAATGGGTCGAGGTCGTCCGCGTCAACCCCGGCAACTACGCCGATTCCAAGAAGTTCGTGGTCAAGGAGTACACCGACGCGCAATACGCCGCCGAACTGGCCCGGGTCGAGGAGAAATTCACGCCCCTCGTTTTGGAATGCAAACGGCTCGGCCGCGCCCTGCGCATCGGCACCAACCACGGATCGTTGTCCGATCGCATCCTCAACCGTTACGGAGACACGCCGCTGGGCATGGTGGAGAGCGCCCTGGAGTTCGCCCGCATCTGCCGCAAGCATGATTTCCACAATTTCAAGTTCTCCATGAAGGCCTCCAACCCCAAGGTGGCCATCCAGTGCTATCGATTGCTGGTCGCGCGGCTGGCCGCCGAGGGCGACGACTGGAATTACCCGCTCCACCTGGGGGTCACCGAGGCGGGCGAAGGCGAGGACGGGCGCATCAAGAGCGCCATCGGAATCGGCGCGCTGCTCTGCGATGGTCTGGGCGACACCATCCGGGTCTCGTTGACCGAGGACTCCGTGCATGAAATCCCCGTATGCCGTGCCCTCCTGGAGTGCGTGCCGGCATTGACGCGTCCGGACCTGCAGGTGCCCACGGACGAGTTTCCGTTCGATCCCTACCAGTACCAGCGGCGGCCCACGGTCGAGGTCGAACTGGCCCCCGGGATCCGGTGCGGCGGCGACCAAACCATTCGCGTGGTGGTGCCGCGCGCAGCCTGGATGACCTTGCAATCTCGCATCTCCCCGCGGGCCGACGTGCGACCCGAAGCCGTGTACGAGGACCTCCGAATCCTCGAAGTGGACCCGCGGGAGCCGTTCGAGGTGCCGACCGATGCCCTCCTGGTCACGGTCAAAGATTTGCCGGAACTGCCGGCGCTGGCGGCCTTCCGCCTGTTGGCGTGGCGATTGAACCGCATGGGGCGGCGCAACCCCATCCTCCTCAAGGACACACTGCAGGTGCCGCAGCCGCCGTTGGACGCCCAAACCGCCCTGCTGCGCAGCTCCATTGTGTTGGGTGGGCTGCTGGCCGACGGGATCGGCGACGCCATCCTCGTGCGCAACGAAGCCCATCCCGAGGCCGCCCTGCGCCTCGGTTACAACATCCTGCAGGCCGCGGGCTGTCGCACCTTCAAAACCGAGTACGTGGCGTGTCCGTCCTGTGGGCGCACGTTGTTCAATCTCCAGACCGTCACCGCGCGCATCAAGGCGCGCACGTCGCACCTCAAGGGGGTCAGAATCGCCGTGATGGGGTGCATCGTCAACGGGCCCGGAGAAATGGCCGATGCCGACTTCGGTTATGTGGGCGGCGCGCCCGGCAAGGTCAACCTGTACGTGGGCAAAAAACCCGTCAAATTCAACATTCCGGAGGAAGAAGCCGTGGACCGACTGATCGACCTCATCCGGGAACACGGCAAGTGGGTCGATCCCGAGCCCGCGCAGGGCTCTGCAGGTACCGATTCGCCCTCGGTCACATGTTCCGTTTCCTCTACGGCCTGATTCTGGGTGCGCTGGTCGGGGCCGGGGTGACCTGGTGGTTGCTGGCCCCACCGGAGCCGGCCCGGTGGGAACAGTGGCGCGAAGACCTGGCCGCCACGGGGCTGGGATTGCGCGACGTGGTGCAGGAAAAGCTCCAGCTCCTGCATTTGACGGCGACCAACATTCAGGAGGAACTGGCCCGACGCGGGCAGGTGGTGCGTCGGGCGGCGCGGGACCTGGGCCACCAGGTGGCTGACGCCGCCACGGACGCCCGGATCGTGGCCGCCATCAAGGCCAAGTACGTGGCCGACCCCCGGCTTTCGGCCCTGCGCATCTCCGTCCAGTGCGAGGGCGGCCGCGTGACCCTGTCGGGTACGGTGGATTCTGCGGAAGATATCGGGCGCGCGGTTCTGCTGGCCATGGAGGCCGACGCTCGCGTGCGCGAGGTGGTGTCGCAACTGCAGGTCAGGCAGTAGGTGTCTGTCCTGCGGGAGGGCATGCCGCGGATTGGAGCCCCGGACGGGACCGTCTCGGGGAGGCGTGGCCGGCGACCAGGGCCGGCAAGGAGTGGCATGAGCCAAACGGACAAATCCAGCCCCGTCCGTCCGGTGCCCGGTCCGGGGTCACTGGAGCCGGATACGGACGCACCTGCGCTACTGGAGCGGCTGGTCCAATGGGCGGAACAGTCCGGTGCCAGCGACATCCATTTCCAACCCGCAGAGAACTGCGTCCGGGTCTTTTTCCGCCTGGACGGAGTGTTGACGCCGGTGACGGACCTGCCCGGGGCCCTGGCAGAACGGCTGAGCGGTCGCATCAAATATCTGGCGCGCTTGAAAACGTGGCAGACGGCCCTGCCGCAGGATGGGCGAATCGATCACTCCGAGGTGGGCACGGCGCACGACATTCGTGTCTCCACCTATCCCACCGTTACGGGCGAGCGGATCGTGCTGCGTCTGTTCCGGAAAGCCACCCTGCCTGACCTGCAGGGCCTGGGCTTTCCCGAGGCTGCGCGCAAGGAACTGGAACACTTCCTCCAACGCCCGGCCGGGCTGCTACTGTTGACCGGCCCCGCCGGCAGCGGGAAAACCACGACCATCTACGCCTGTCTGCAGCACCTGGTACGCACGGGCAACCGACACATCATCACCATCGAGGATCCGGTCGAACAGATCCTTCCCGGGGTCACCCAAACGGAGATTCAAGAGGCCCTGGGGCTTGACTTTGCCCGGGCCGCCCGTCACTTGTTGCGGCAGGACCCGGAGGTTTTGGTGGTGGGCGAAATCCGTGACGAGGAAACCGCCCAGATCGTCGTGCGGGCGGCACTGACGGGCCACTTGGTGTTGTCCACTTTGCATGCCGGTTCTTGCCGCGGGGTTCTGGAACGACTCCGGTTGATGTGCCGGGACGCCTACACCGCGGTTTCTGCGGTCGAGCTGATCCTCAACCAACGCCTCGTGCGACGCCTTTGTGGGCAGTGTGACGGACGGGGGTGCGACGCGTGCATGCAAACCGGATATCGCGGTCGAATCCCGGTGGTCGAGTGGTATCGGGTCACGGAATCGGCACGGGCCCGGTTGCGGGAGGGAGACTGGGCCGTGGTGGCGCCGGACCCTTCGCTGGCGGATGCCGCGCGTGGACTGATTGCACGCGGCTGGACCACAACGCAAGAAGTACAACGCGTGGTCGGGCCATGAACCTGGAACAGTTTGCTTTTTTGAACCGGCAGTTGGCCGGTATGCTGCGTGCCGGATTGCCGTTGGAGGCGTCGCTGCGCCAGGTGGCGCGCGACCTGCAAAAGGGCCCCTGGCGCGCGGAATGGGAACGCCTCGAGGCCGATCTGAGCCGCGGCCTGCCGCTGGCCCGGGCCCTGGAGCCCCGCGTGTTTCCGGAGCTCTACAAGCGGCTTCTCGTGGTGGGGGCACAGGCTCGGGACCTGGCGGCTGTGCTGAACCTGTTGGCCGATTATTACCTGGCCCAATACCAACTCTGGCTCCGTTTGAAGGGACTTTTGGTTTATCCCCTGCTGGTGCTGTTTGGGGCCTTCGCGCTTTCGTGTCTCCTACACTTCCATTTCGTGCCACTTTGGCTGGACCTGGCCACGGAGGGGCTCGGGAGTTGGAGGGGCAATGAAGATGCGGCGGGGGAACCATCCCTGCGGTGGATTGTGGTTGGTTCCTGGGGTGCATTTCTCTTGCTGGCGTTGTTGTGTGCCGGTGTGTCTCTCGTGCTCGGGTCGCGCCGGCTGCGTGAACGTCTCGCCTGGCACCTGCCGGCCTTTCGGGAGTCGTGGGTGGCGCAGACGGCCTCCTCGCTGGCCCTCCTGTTGAAGGGAGGCGTTCCCCTGGCGGAGGCACTGCCTTTGGTGGAAGGGCTTTTCACGGATCCGATCGCCCGGGCCGATCTTGCCCGGTGGCGTGAACGGTTGGCCCGGGGCTACGCGCGCTTCGCCCAAGTGGCGGAGGGAAGCCAACGGTTTCCGCCATTGTTCATCTGGATGGTGGCAGGCGCGGGCGAAGACCTCGCGGCCGGGTTCGAGCAAGCGGCAGGCTTTTACGAAGAACGCGCCCGTGCGCGGGCCGAACAGCTCCTCGCGGTGACCCTGCCCGTGCTGGTGATCGTGACGGGCGGCATTGTCCTGCTGCAAGCCAGTGCCCTCCCCATGACCCTGCGGGCGTTGTTCGTGGACGTTCAGGTTGCACCCTGAGGAGCGTGGTTGAGGAAGAGCGGACAGCCGGCAACTCAAGGGCGGTTTGGAATCGGTTTCATGGACGCGTTGTGGGAGGCATGGCAGCAGTGGATGATGGACCTTCGGGTCGGCGGTGCGGCCTCGCTTCTTTTTCGGGCGTTCTTCCCGGCTCTGGTGGTTCTGGGACTGGGCGCGATTCTGGCGATCGTGGTCTGGGTCGTCTCGCGCGGGCCGGCCCGGCGGGCCAGGACGCTGCTTGTGCTCGGGTTGCTCGAGCACCTGGTGCGAGCGGGCCGTCCGATCGAAACCGGGCTGGGAGAGGTCGGGCAAACGGGCGATCGGGGCCTGGGGAGGCAACTGGGTCGTTTGAGCTACTGGCTGCGGTGTGGCGTACCGCTCCAGACCGCACTGGAACGAGAACGCCGTCTGCTCCCGCCCGAGGTGCAGGCGGTCTTGCGCGCCGGATTGCAGTTGGGCGATCTTCCCCGCGTTCTCCCGGTCTGTCGCCAACTGCTGGACCGTCCCCGGTCGCGGCTCCTGGGCTCCATGATGTACGTGGCCTGGGTGGCCTTCGGCCTTGCCCCGCTGGTTTCAGCGTGGATCCTCGTCACGGGCCGCTACATCGTGGATCACTGGAACCAGCTCACGGGGGAGTTTGGAATTGCGCAGCTGGATTACGGTTGGTGGTTGCGGTGGGGATGGCTACTCACTGCGGTTTGGTTCGCGTTGGGAGTGATCATGCTGGGCTTGATCCTGGGGGGTCCGTGGATCCGAGGATGGATGCAGCCCGCCCGATGGCCCTGGTGGGATGCCATTTTATGGCGACTCCCCTGGCACCGAAAACGGGTGCTCCGAACGTTTTCGTTGGTGCTTGGAACATTGCTGGACGCGGGCATGCCGGAAGCACAAGCGGTTCGGACGGCTGCAGAATGTACGGCCGATGGAATGGTCCGGCTTCGCGCCGTTGCGGTGGAGAAGGCCCTGGCTCAGGGGCAGCCCTTGCCGGCGGCGCTGCGCAAGCTGGAGGACCGGGAAGAACTCTGCTGGCGCCTCACCAACGCGGCCCGGACCCGAGAGGGGTTCACCGCGGCGCTGCGCGGCTGGCAAGAAACCCTGGCCGCCCAGGCGGCCGCCCAGGAGCAAGCCGCCGTACAGCTGGCCCTTACCGGCTTGATCCTGGTGAGCGGGGTTTGGGTGGCGGGGAATGCGTGGATGCTGTTTGGCGCCTTGGTGCGCCTCGTGGAGGCAGCGGGATGAAGCCGTGGCAGAGAGGTCGGAGCCGGGCCGGGACCGGCTCGAGGCGACGCTCGCGCGGGAGCGCGTTGATCACCGAGTTGCTCGTGGCGATGGCGCTGGTGACGGGTGCCCTGGTGCCGCTCAGCCTGGTCGTGGTTCGCGACATGCGCGCCCTCCGGGCGGAGTACCATCGGGCTGCCGCCATGGAATTGGTGAGCGGGGAGTTGGAAGTCTTGCGGGCCGGGGCTTGGCGGGCCTGGCCGGAGGGAGTGCACGAATACCCCGTGTCAGGTTGGGCGGTCACCAACCTGGCCGAGGGCCGTTTCACATTGACGCGCGCCGGACGCTTGCTGCGGCTGGAATGGGCGCCGGCGCGGCGGCAGGGTGCGGGCCGCGTTGTTTACGAATGCGAATTGCCATGAATACGCCGGTGTCACCGCCAGCCCCGAACCGGCCGGTGCGAGGCGCCGCTCTCATCGAGCTGGTGGTGTACATCGCAGTCGCTGGCGTGATCCTCGTCGGATCCATGAAGGCTTTTTACGAATGTTTCTCCGCTTCCCATCGACTTCGCGAACAAGCCCAACGGATCTCCCAGGCGTTGCGGGCTGGAGAACGGTGGCGGGCGGACGTGCGCCTGGCCACCGGGCCGCCTCAATTGGAGTCCATGCCCGGCGGCCAGCGGATGACCATTCCGCAGGCAAACGGAAGGGTGCAGTACGAATTCGGTCCCGAAGGCGTGTACCGGGCAGGTCCGGAGCATGCAGGGCCCGTGCTGGTGTTGCGGAACGTGGCGGCCAGTCAGGTGCAATCCGAGCTGCGGCACGGTGTCGCGGTCTGGCGGTGGGACCTGGCGCTGGTGCCCGATCGACGTTCCACGAGGCTCCGGCCGGTGTTCACCTTCCTCGCCGTGCCTCCCCAGACCCCATGAAACCTTTTGCTCCAAGCATGCAGAGCGGAAAAGTCCTCTGGCGGCTTCCGGCGAAGCGAGGGGAACACGGTTTTGTCTGCGTGGCCGTGGTCACGCTGATGTTGATCATGACCACGCTGGTGGTCGGCAACAGTCGCGTGCTGCACCAGTTGCGGAAGGAAATCCGCTGGATCGAACAGCGCCATCGGACCCTTCTGGCGTTTTCACCCACCAATGCACCGGCCGGGACGGTCACCCCGCGGGATTCGGACGCGCCGCCTCGGCAATGAGGGTTCCCCAGCCCTGGGGCGAAGAGTGCCCAAAGACGGGCAAGCTTCGTCGTCCGGGCCGGCACAACCTGGCTGTCGCCGGCGTGGCGATCGAACGCTCATCCGACCGGCAGCCCGGAGGGTCCTCAACCGAGCCCGGAGGAGGGTTGGCAAATGCTATGAAACACCAAGTGTGTTTCCGGGCTCAGAGGGGGCTTTTTCGTTTTTGAGCCGCGGCTTCGACGATGCCGGGTCAATGCCCTTTTCCCTCTATCTTCCCGAGCCGCAAGCACCAGAAACTGCGCCGCGCTTTCCGCGGGGTTCAGAACCGAAAGCGCGTCGGACAGCGGACCCGCGGCGCCAACGGTCCTGTCAGGGCGAACGCTGCGAGCGGCTATCGTCCAACGCAGCCGCCGCAGATTCATTTCCACCCAACCCATCGAGGGTCGGAGAGGTTTCGGGCCTTCGGCGCCCCGTGGCTTCGCCCGCGTGATCCATGAGTTGGGCATCACCATGTTGGCCACGGGGGAGGCGCCGGACGGCGTGGGCCTTGCCTGTCTCAGCGTTCTGAGGGGCAATCCTCGAGTCCAACGCCATCCAAATCGAGTCCAGCTGAAACGCCCCACGACCCGGATATGTTTTGTGCCTTCGGCCCGTGGCGCGTCCGCCCCATCGGGGCGGGCATTCATCAGCCCAAGGTAACCCCTTGGGTGACCGGGTTCCGCAATTCGTTCCGCCCTGAAGGGACCGAATTTGGTGCAGGCACGCCCGGCCCTCGCGATGGGGTCGCGGGTGACGCCCCTTCAGGGCGCACTCGGTTTTGCGGGCCGGTTTGCCGGGGCGTTGCCCCGGGCTATCGAGTTGAATGCGCCTGCAGCACGTGCACTGGCCCGCGCGATCAAGTGGACAATGGAGGGTGGATTTCCGTGTTTGAGCCTTGAATGCAAGAATCCCGGCGGACGCCGTTTTCCCACGGTTTTTCCCACCGATGAGGCCCGACCTTGCGCCGGGCTTTCGGAGGTGCCCAGAAGCTGCAACGCAGGGGCTCGGGTCAAGTTCCGGGCGGCCCTTGCACTGGTTTCCGGCCGGAGTAGGGTGAGTCATGGAAGTCTCTCAGACCATTGTTTGTCCGCACTGCGGCCAAAAGTTCGACCTGGTCATCGACACCAGCGAAGGATTCCAGCGCTTCGACACCGATTGCGAAGTGTGCTGTCGGCCCCTGGAGATCGTGGTGGAATGCGAACCCGGACTGATCATCAGTCTGGACGTCGTCCCCCAATGACGTACAGTCGGCGGGGATGACACCGGACAAAGTGCTTTGGGTTTACATCGTGTTGTTGGTGGTGGGCGGGCTGATTGGCTGGCTCAAGGCAGGCAGCAAGATCTCGCTGGTGGTATCGGTGGTGTTTGCCGCGGCGCTGAGCGCCTGCGCGATGGGCTGGGTGCAGTTGCCGTGGGGGCCGGATCTGTTGCTGGTTTGCCTGCTGCTGCTGTTCGCGTGGCGGCTGCTCAAAAGCAAGCAGTTCATGCCCTCGGGGCTGATGCTGACGCTCACCGTCGTGGCTCTGGCCCTGCGGCACTGGCGTTGGTAGGGCTGCTTCGCTGCAGCGGGGGATCCGTCCGGTTTGGGGGCCGGGGTTCGTGCATGGACCCGAGGCGCTTGGTTGCCCGGGAATCGCCCGCCCGCGCTTTGCACGAGGGCGCCTTGCGGGTACCGAGGAGGCAACTCATGCCGCGGCATGAACCCTTCCCGGGCCGGGCGACCTGATCTTTGTTCGGATCGCCGGGCTCATGGCCCGGATGGATCCGCGGTCGCCAACCGGAGACACCCTCCTTGCGGGTTCAGCGATCTGCCGGATGAGCCGCGGGCGCTCGCGGGGCGTTGCGCCACGTGCTCACGGGCCGTTGGTGCCGCGGGGAAGCCGTCCTGCAAAAAGCGAGTGTGAAAGCTTCCCGATCAGTAACGAGCCCTTTCCCGGGAAAACCGTTCCCTACGGCCCATCGCAGGCCGGCGTGGTTCGCGCAAGGTGCTCGGAGAAGGAACCGACTTATCCGCGCAATTCCTGTTGCAGATGGGGGGTGTAGAGCCGGGGCTCCAGCAGGAACGAGTCGTGCCCCTTCTCCGAGTGCACGGTGATCCAGATGCACGGCACGTGGGCCCGTTTGAGCAGTTGCACCAGCTTTTCCTGCTCGGACCTCGGAAAGGAGAGGTCCGAGTCGATGCTGAAAACCAGGTATTTCTGACTGCGACAGCGCTCGAAGGCGCTGGGCAGGTCGGCTGCGCCGGCCTCGGCCGCCAGATCGAACCATTGCCACGCATCGAGAATGCGCAGATAGGTGTTGGCGTCGAAGCGCTTCACGAACTTGAGCCCCTGATGGAGCATGTACGACTCCACCGGGTGGTTCATTTCGTACCACCCGTGGGGGGGCTTGTGGGGGACGACCTCGCTCCGGGCGCGTTCGCTGAGCATCTCCAGAGAGACGAAGGTCTTGTGGGCGATGCGCCGGGCCAGGGCCAGTCCGGTTTCGGGCGGCGGTCCGTCGTAGTAGTTGCCACCACGAAAGTTCGGGTCGCTCTCGATGGCGGTGATCTGCTCGAAGTTGATGATGCGGTGGTAGATGGTGGTCTCCGGCCCGGTGCCGATGGGCACCACGATGCGGACGCGGTCGGGATAGCGGGTCGCCAGGGTCAGGGCGAGGAATCCGCCGATGGAGGCTCCGATCACAGCGTGCAACTGGCGCACGCCCAGCTCGTCCAGAAGGCGCATCTGCGAGTCCACAATGTCGCACATGCGCAGCACGGGGAAATCGGCGGCCCATCGCCGGCCGGTTTTTGGGTTGATGGACGCCGGGCCGGTGGAACCGTAGCAGCCTCCGAGATAGTTCACGCACAGCACGCAGAACAACCGCGTATCCAGGGCCTTGCCCGGTCCGATGAAGGCGTCCCACCAGCCAATGTGGTTCTCTTCCGTCCACCGCCCGTCCACACCGGGCACCTCCGGATTGTACCCGGCGGCGTGTTGGCTGCCGGTCATGGCGTGAAAGAGGAGGATCACGTTCGACCGGTCGGAGTTCATCTTGCCGTACATCTCGTAGGCAAGGGTGAAATCGTCCAATTCCCCGCCCACGCGCAGTCGCAGCGGATGCTTGCGGTCGCGGAATCGGATGAACCGGGTTTGGACTCTGGGCAGTTTTTGCATGGCCAGGGAACGCCGGCCTCCCGGGGTCCCGAGGCTTCACCCGGCAGACGAGCCGGGGTGGCGTGGGCTCCCCTTGGGAGCGCGGCTCAGGCCGCGGAGCGGGTCAGGGCTTGATCGAGGTCTTCCAGGATATCGTCGATGTGTTCCAGTCCCACACACAGTCGAACCAGATCGGGCGTGATACCGCCGGCCCGTTGTTGTTCCTCGGTCAATTGGGAATGGGTGGTCGTGGCCGGATGAATCGCCAACGACTTGGCGTCTCCCATGTTGGCCAGGTGCGAGAACAACTTCAGGGAATCGATGAATTTCTGGCCGGCCTCGCGGCCACCCTTGATCCCGAAGACGACCACCGCCCCGCCCTTGCCCCGCAGGTACTTCTGGTTTCGCCCGTACTCGGGGTCCTCGGGCAGGCCCGGGTAGCGCACCCAGCTGACACGCGGATGTTCTTTGAGCCACCGAGCCACGGCCAGTGCGTTGGCGCAATGCCGTTCCATGCGCAGGGGCAGCGTCTCGATGCCCTGCAAGAACATCCAACTGTTGTCGGGAGAGATGCAAGCCCCCAGGTTGCGCAGCGGCACGGTGCGCATGCGGAGGATGTAGGCCAGCGGCCGCAGGGGGTCCGGCAGGTCCAGGCCCCAGCGCAAGCCGTGATAACTGGTGTCGGGCGTGGTGTAGAGGGGATGCTTGCCGGCGGCCCAGGGAAAGCGGCCGCCGTCCACCACCACCCCGCCGATTCCCACGCCGTGTCCGCCCAGCCATTTGGTGAGTGAATGGACGACGATGTCCGCGCCGAAATCGAGCGGACGGGTCAGATACGGGGTGCTGGCGGTCGAATCCACGATCAATGGCAGGCCGTGCGCGTGTGCGATCTCGGCCACCGCTTCCAGGTCGGTGACGTCCAGGGCGGGATTCGAGAGGGTCTCGCAGAACAGGGCCCGGGTGCGGGCGTCGATGGCCGCGGCGAAGTTTTCCGGCCGGGTCGAGTCCACGAACTTCACGGTAATGCCCAGGGTGGGGAGGATGTCGTTGAACATTGTGTAGGTGCCGCCGTAGAGGTTGCGGGCCGACACGATGTTGTCGCCTGCCTGGGCCAGGTTGATGATCGAATAGAACACGGCGCTGGTGCCGGAGGCCAGGGCAAGGCCGCCCAACTCGGGGGCTCCCTCCAACAAGGCCATCCGCTTCTCCAACACCTCGGTGGTTGGATTCATGATCCGGGTGTAGATGTTGCCCAGTTCCTTGAGGGCAAACAGGTTGGCCGCGTGTTCGGTGCTCTTGAACACGTACGACGAGGTGCGATGCACCGGGACACCCCGGGCCAGCGTCACCGGATCCGGCTGCGTACCCCCGTGCAGGCAAAGCGTTTCCAGCTTCATAGGGGCCGCAGCTTACTCGAACCCAGGATGGCAGGCAACGTCCCCCGAGCCGGTGCAGTGGGAAGCGCTTTGCAAAGCGCCCGTCAGGCCCCCTCCCGCGGCCCCGTCCAACAGAGAGTGTCGCGGCCGGCTGCCGGCCCGGCCCGGATGGCTCGTGCCGGGCTGCGAGGACCGTGCCAGGTTCGGAGTGGGTTGGGATCGGGGCAGCAGCGGCAACCGACTCCTGCCCGTCCTTGCGCGCCCGCGTTTGCGAATCCCACCCCTTGCCTGGCGAGGGGGCTCAGGGCGGTGTCAGCGCCGGTGAGGCTGGCGCGTTGGTGCCCGTGGCCGCCGGGGCATTCGTGGCAGGCGTCGTGGGTGCGGCTGCCGTTTCGGCGGGCAGGTTCAGCTTCGTACGCAAGACGGCCCGCTCCTCTGCGGAGAAGGGACTTTCCCGGGGGTCCAGCAGGCGGCGAAGGACTTCGCCGGCGATTTCCTCGAAGGGCGGCAACCCGATGCGCGCCTCCGAGCCCTTGATTTTGCTCATGTACGAGTCGTAGACGAGTCGCGCCAGCCGCTGATAGGCGTAGGCCTCGTCGTCCAAATCGAGGATCAATCGGGCATAGGCGTGCGCAAGCATGCCCTCCAAGTGGGCCTTCACCCGGATGCGATCGGTTTCGCCGACGTCCTCGGTGACACGGGCCACGGCGTACTGGTCCAGCGTAACATTGCGCGGGACAGAGTCCGGTTGTCCCTCGAAGAGCGGTTTGTCGGGGTACAGCCGGGCCAGGTATTGGAACCATTGGTTGGCCTCGGTCTGCCGACCGGCCGTGTACAAGAAATACACCGCGTCGCGCAGAAAATTCCGGTGCGCGATCCGGATGTTTTCCCGGTTGGCCGGGTCCTCCTCCATGGCCTTTTCGTACGCGTAATTGACCTTGGGGATGATGTCGAGGTTCGGACCGAATTCGAACCGACGGTTGATGTAGTCCGGGATGAGGCGGCCCCGGTGGAAGCTCATGAGCATGGACTGAAAGATCACCCGGCGCAGACGAATCAGATCGTTGGTGTTGACCCGTCGCAGGTTCTTTTCCGCCACGTCCAGTCCCTTGGCGGCCCAATAGATGGCATGGGCTTCCGGCAGGCGCCATTCCAGCGGACCGAATTCCTCGTCCACGCGTTTGAGGAAGGCGGGATCCATCTTGTACTTCTCGGTCAGCAACCGGACCCGCTCGCGATCCTCCTCGGTTTGGGGATTCAGCAGCGCATCGAAGTTGGGCCGCTCCATGCCGAAGATCTGGCTCATTTCATTGGCCCACTGCTGTTTGTAATACATGTGGGCGTCGTCAAGGATGTGACCCATCTTGTGCTGAAAGATCCAAGCGAGCTCGCGGTAGAGGAGCGGTTCGTAAGGGTTGTATTTGAGGGCCTCGTCCCGGAGCAGTTCGAGCCCCGCCTTGACCCAGCGCCAGCGGTCGGGATACACGCCGAACTCGGTTTCTTTGAACTTCACCGAGATGTTGTAGGCCATGTTCCACGCCTGCACGGCCCAGACCTGGACAAAGTGAGGTTCCAGCTTGGTGATCCAGTCGGCCAGCTGTTTCATTTCAAAAAACTTGTCCTGGTCCTGCAGCTCCATCATCCGGACCCAGAGCAGGTTGGAAATCAGGCCCCGGAAGCCCCCGAGGGCCACGGTGGTGAACGCGAGCAGGGGCGGTGCATTCTGCAGAGGTTCGGTGCGCGTCAGCCCCAGACGGTCGCGGTCCAGGTTCATGGACCGCTCCACCTGGGCCACGCCGGTCCACAGCAGTGCCGCCACCAACAGGAGCGCGACCTTTTTCCAGCGCGAGGGCATGCCGTCGGTTCTCATGGGCACGGACCGAGCATGGTTGAATCCGGGCCGGGCAGGGGCCGACGCCGGCCTGGCAGAGGCGCGCTTGCGCGCCGCGGCAGTGGAGGGAAGGCCGGTCTCATTGCATCGGACTCGCGGTGGCCAGTTCCCTGCGGTGGAAGGCCCAGATGCCGGCGGCCGCCAACAGGCCACTGAGCAGAACCACAATCTGCCCCACCGCCCGGGCCAGCTCGGTCCACGGAACACTCCGGCCGGTGCTCAGGGCGTCGATGGGGGCAAAGCCCTTGGCCAGTTGGATCACCCACCAAAGCCCCTGGAACACCGGCACTCCGATCTTGTCGATCCAGGTCTGCGAGGGGGCCTCGGCCTCGGCGTCCCACCCCAGCAGAGAGCCCTCGGTGATGACCGTGCGAATCGTCCCGCTGCTGAAGACCAGCACGAGCATGGCCAGCGAGGCGAAGGCCGCCACGGGGAAGGAAAGAAAACTGGCCGCACTCAGACCCAGCGTGGCCAGCAGGATCATCCAGCAGAAAATGATCCCCAATCCCCGCAGGTAGTTCAGCAGAAACCCACCCTGCCAATAAAGCACTTCAATGCCGTCCTCCAGCGGAAACAGGAGGGTGACGTTGTTGGGATTGAAAAAGGCGATCGTCAAGACCCCTTTTTCGTCCATGAGATCGGGCGGGATCTCGAATTCGTGGAAGGTGTCGGGAGCCAGGCTCATGGGGTCGCTGCGCCATACCCGCGGTGTTTCCGGAACCCCCACCTGCCAGAGCCCGGTGAAGGTTCCGGTTTCGGAAGCGACGGCTGCGTTGAACTTGATGCGCAGGTGCATCGGCCGCCCCTGCACGAAGAGCCGTTGCAAGCCGAGGTCCACCTGCCAAATCTTGACGTAACCGGGCGGGACGATCTGGTACTCGGCCTTCACCTGTTCCTCGATCTGCCGGCGCACCTCGGCCAGGTCCACTTTCAGGTGGGGTTGCTGTGCCAGCCGATCCCGCAGCCGCCGGTCGGTTTCCGCCGCGATCTCATTGCGGAAGTCAGGTGGGCGCGCCGACCCGCGCGCGACCAGCACCTCCTTGAACAGCACGGCCTGTTGGTCGGCCGGCAACTTGCCCGCACGGTAGAGCAACAGGGCATAGACACAGGCGCCCGCGAGGAGGAGGAGCACGCCGTTGAGCGTCACCAGCCCGAGCCATTTGCCCGTCCAGATCTTCCACCGCGCCACCGGTTTCACCGCCACCAGTTGCATCTGGCACTCCTCAATGTCGCGGGCGAGCGTGCCACAGGCCAGCCACAGCGTGCACAATCCCAACAGCCCCGAGATCGCGCTCAACGTGTAGGTCAGGAGAATTTGCGTAAATCCGCGGGCGGTCCCGTCATCTTTCAGGATCAAGGGCAGCCCCACCACGGAAGCCAGGAGCAACACGGTCACCACCCAGAACAGGCGGAAGCGGAAGGCGGCCTTCCACGTCAGCACGGCGATGGCCCAGATGGGTTTCATGCGACTCTGCGAACGTCAAGGTCCGACCGAGCCCGGCCGTGCGTGATCGGACCGGTTGCCACCGACGGCGCTGCTGCCTCCATGGTCTCCTTGCCACGCATGGCCCCTCCGGCCGGTCTTCATCCCTTCGGTTTACCCAGCAAATTCGCGAGTTTCTCGTCGGCCCTGGCCAACGCCTCTTCTTCTGCGGGCGCGGCCGGCGCTGCGGGCTCTTCCCCCCGGGGTTCGGCCGCGGCCGCGAGTGTCTCGAGCCTCTTTTCGTCCACCGCGGGCTCCACGGGTGCGGCTTCGCCCGCCTGAGTGGGCGCCCGGGTGGGCAGCGTCAGTTTTTCCAACAACCGCTCGCCGGCGGGCGCGGGCTCCGTCTCCCCGCGCAGGTACGGGGCCACCCGGGCCCCGGAAACGGCCCCGCTGGTCTCGGTGGCCGCTTGTCGCGCGCGTTCCACGACCTCCAGGAAGAAGCTCTCCAGGTTTTGCGTGGGATTCTCCACGCGCACCTCGGCCTCGGGGCCCACTTCTTCCCGAATGGTCGCCAGCACGCGTTCCAAGGTGGGGCGCGACAGCACCGGCGTGGTAATGCGCAGCCGGTCGGGCTTGCGGAGCAGTTCCTTCAGCGGGCCGATGGCCTGCACGCGGCCGCCGTAGAGGATCAGGACCCGATCGCAGACATCCTCCACATCGGCCAGCAGGTGGCTGCTCAGGATGACCGTCTTGCCGCGGCGCGCCAGGGTGAGAATCAAATCCTTCATTTCCCGGCAGCCGATCGGGTCCAGGCCGGACGTGGGCTCGTCCAGGATGACGAGCTGCGGATCATTGATGAGAGCTTGTGCCAGGCCGATCCGACGTTGCATGCCCTTGGAGAATTCGCCCACCGGTCGGGACCGCACCTGGCTGAGCCCGACCATTTCCAACAGCTCTTCGGTGCGACGGGCGCGTTCCCGTGCCGGCAGTTCAAACAGCCGCCCGAAGAAATCCAGCGTCTCGCGCGCATCCAGATACCGGTACAAATACGATTCCTCCGGCAGGTAACCGATTTGCTCCTTGGTGGCCACATGGCGCGGAGACCGACCGAGGACCTGGATCTGACCGCGCGTGGGATACAGCAATCCCAACAGCAGCTTCACCGTGGTCGATTTGCCCGACCCGTTGGGCCCCAGCAGGCCGAAGACCTCGCCGCGGTACACATCGAAATCCACGTCGTCCACCGCGCGGGCCTTGGGACGGCCCCAAAAGTCGTAAAAAATCTTGGTCAATCCGCGAACGGACACCACCACCTCCGGCTTTTTGCCGGTGCCGGGGGCGGCTTGGGATTGGTCGATGGTCGCAGTCATCCTTTGTTTCGCACCGCACGGAAAACATAGCTGCCCCACCGACTTGCGTCATCCAATTTCCCTTGGCCCGCGGCCGGCCGGGGTCGGTGTGGAACGTCTTCCCCGCAGGGTCGGTACGGGTGCGGCAGAAAACCGCGCCACCGGATTGACCGCCAGTGTCGCGGCCGCCCCGCCGGCGCGAAATGCCTCGACAAGACGCACGGTCCGGCACCCGCCAAGCCGGGCCGGTGCAGCGGTGAAGGATCCGTGGAACGGGCATTGGGAGGGCTCGAGCCGACGGTGTTGGCAAGTTGCCGGTTCCGGTTGAACGCCGGCGAACCCTCCATATACTAAACGACTGCCGGGCTGGCCCGGGCTTGCACGGATCAGCGTGGGAGTTCGCAACCGGTCCGGCCGCGGCCCCGGGCCCGTATGTGGGTCGGCCGGGAGCGGGAACGGAGAAAGAACGGAGGAAACGAGACATGTTTTGGCTGATCTTTTTGGTCACGCTGGTGTTGTCCTTGTGGGCAACAGCGCGGGTGAAGGCGACGTACCATCGGTACAGTCGCATGTTAGTGAGCTCCGGTTTGACCGGAGCAGAGGCCGCCGCGGCCATTCTGCGCCGGGCCGGCATCACAGATGTGGAGATTGTCGCCCACAATGGTTTCCTGGGGGATCATTACGATCCCATCCACAAACGGCTGGTTTTGTGTGAGGAGAATTTCTACGGACAATCGCCTGCGGCCCTGGGAGTGGCGGCGCACGAGGCCGGCCATGCCCTGCAGCATGCCCAGGCCTACAAGCCGCTCCAGTTGCGCATGGCGGCGGTGGGAATTACCACCTACGCCAGTCAGGTGGTGACCTTCCTGCCGCTGCTTTTCATGTTCGGCGGTGTGATCGAGCCCATGGTGGGGCTGATGCTGATGGCCCTGGCATGGGGCGTGATCATGGCGTTCAATTTGATCACCCTGCCCGTGGAGTTCGATGCCTCGCGCCGGGCTCGTGCGCTTCTCACCACCTCGGGCATGATCCGGACGGAGGAAGAGGCCGAAGCCGTCCGCCGGGTCTTGAATGCTGCTGCCTGGACCTACGTGGCGGCGTTCGTAACCTCGTTGCTCTACTTCCTCTACTACGTCCTGCCGCTGTTGACGGGCGGCCGCTCGCGGGATTGATCCCAGGGCGGTCGACCCGCGCGTCCGCGCTGATCCCACGGGCGGAGAAGACCGCCTTCGGCGCCTTCACGGCGCGACTTCGACCCGATAGAACCACGCCGCGCCGGTGCGCGAGGCCGGAAGGGTGTAGCGCAGAATCGAACTGGACGCCCGAATCCAATCCCCAAGCGGTTCCCACGGGGTCGCGTCCGTGCGACCCCACAGCCGATAAGCCCTACCCGGCACGGCGTTCCATGTGAGCCGCAGACCGTCGGTGCCCGGCAAGAGGTCGGCCCTGAGCGCCAGGGCCGAGGCGGCGTTGGTGGGGTTGGTGCCGGCGACGAACTCGGCCCAGTCGCTCATGCCATCCCGGTCGGCATCCGAGCCGGTGCCGCGTTCCGGATCCGGCCCTCCAAAGTAGGCCATCTCGTAATCGTCCGGAAGGCCATTGGCATTGGTGTCGAGGAACGTGTAACGGCCCTCCAGCACGAGGGTCTGACCGGAAACCAGCGTGTTGGTTTGTGGGGCTGGCGTGAGGTGCCAGGGAAGATCGGCGTACTCGACGATGTATTGGCCGGGCGGCGCATTGCTCAACACCGCATAAGCCCCGCGCATGCGGCGTGCCACCGGCCCGGACAGCACCCACTCCGCCTGGTGCAGGTTGTTGCTGAAGACCAGCACGCCGGGATCCACCTGGTGAACGGTGATGCTGACATCGTCCACCAACCAGCCGGGCCGCGGAATGGCGTCGAACGCGAACGAGAGCATCTGGTAGGCGAAGACCACGTTGATCATGTGCCCCACGAAAGGCGTGAGGTCCACTTCGACCCGGGTCCAGTTCTCTGCCTCGAATCCGTACTGGGCCACGGCGATGGGGGTGCCGACGCCGTTGGTGATGATGTAAACCGTGCCGGATTCCCAGATGTCCAGTTCATCGCGCGGGATGAAATCGTAACTGTGCCAGAACGTCAGCGTGGCCGTGTTTCCGCCCCCGAGATAGATGGAGGGGCTGATCAGGAAGGTTTCCATGTAATCGTAGGCCTGGCCGCGGAGGCTGGTTCCCCAGGCCCACGGGGGCGAGTGCGCTTGAGTTTCGTGTCCGTTGTCCGGCCGGCCGCGTTCCCAGCCGGAGACGGACTCGTCACTGCTGTAGACCGTCCATGCCGTGTTCGTGCCGTTCATGTCATCGACAAAGGGCGGAAGCAGCGGTGCGAGCGTGCGGAAGGTGTAGAGATTCCCGCGATTGTCATCCGTGCCGAGATTCCCCGCCGCATCCCGGCTGACCACGCGATAATAGTACACCGTGTCGGGGCGCAGCCCGGTGACGGTGACGTCATGCCGGGTGGAGGGAATGGGGTCGTAGGCGGTGCGCCCCAGCAGGGGCGATTCTCCGAACTGCACGAGCGCGTCGGCTGGCTCATCGGTTTCCCACGAAACGGTGGCCTGGACGTATTCGGGTTCGTGACGGGTATCGGAGACCGCCGGCGGTTGTGTGTCCACTTGTGCGGTGGCCACCACTTCTCGGCCGATGGAAGTGTCCTGGTAGCGAACCCGAAGGAGATCGCCGTGGCGGGCGCGAAGCCGGCCGGGCCCGGCCGGGTCGGTAACCGGGATCAATGCGAGTTCTCCCCGGAAAACGCCGGGTGTGACGGTTTCCTCCAACCAAAGTTCCTGTCCACCGGGGTCGGTCTCCGTGCTGACCTGCACGGAAAGGCGGCCCTGGCCGCGCTGGTCGGGGTCGCCCAACTCCAGCCCCACCAGCGCGGGCAAGGTGTAGGCCGTCCGATCGAGCCTGAGACTGGCTTCGCCCTCGGCGCCGGGCGCCAAGAATCGGAGGACGTTTCGCATCAGTTGGACACGGTCATTCTGGCCGTTCTCCAAGGGCACCGCGTCCAGCGGGAAGGAACAAAACACCAACCGGCCCTGCCCCGGGGCCGGATTTCGCGGCCACCGCAACCCCACCACGCCGCCGAAACCGTCCCCCAGCACGGGCACCGCTTCCGGAGACGGGCTGAACGTGTCCGAAATGTCGCTGATGAACCCGGCCCACAATTCCTCGTACACGGAGTAGTCGAGGTCCACCTCCAGACCCTCGCCCACCGGATCGCCCAACCCCACGATCGACGGCACGGTCACGTCCTCTTCGAACGCATCGACGTGCAGGACGTCGCGATTGAAGGCCGGTCCGAACGTCTCCACATTTCGCGTCAACAGTTCCATGGAAGCGACGAACAGGGCACCGCCCGCAGCGAGATAGTTGCTGATCAACAAACCCTGGGCCGGGGACCATCCGGTGAACTCTCCCACACGCCAGATCACGGCGCGATGGGCCAGCAGCGCGGCCAGAGGCGGATCCCCCCGCTCCGCCACGACCCAAACCTCGTACTCGGCTCCGGCCTGCGACAGCGCCATTGTGTAGCCGTCGAGCGGAGGGGCTCCAAAGAACGGATCATCGTAGCCATCCACCAGCAGCACCGGAGGGATCGACGGGATGACCACGGTGAACAGTTGACCCCCGTTGTTCTCCACGGCCAGGTTACCGGCTTCATCGGTGGCTTCCACTTGATAGTACCAAGTGGTGCCGGCCGGCAGGGCGCCCAACAAAACCGTCGGTTCCGTGGACCACTCGTCGGCCCCGGCTTGCAAAGTGAGCGGTGGGTTTGTGCCGTATCGCACCAACCCCCAGACGGGTTCGTCGGTGGTCCAGTGGATCGTGACCACACCGAAGTTCACCTCGCTTTGCACGCTGCGGATCCGCGGGGCGACCAGGTCTGCCAACGCAGTGACCACCCGGATGCGGCCCTCGGACTCGTCCAGATACCGGACCGTGATGACGTCCCCGTGTCGAATCTGCAGTTGCCCATCCGCGGTTGCCGGACCGGTGACGGTGGCGACGTGGCCGGTGAAGGAGCCATGGGCATCCGCAGGGACCAGTGGGACGATTTCCCCTTGCGCCTCCGTACTGCTTTCCACTTGCGCGGTCAGCCGGGGCGCACCCGCACGGTCACTGTCGAAGATCCGGATGTGGATCCGGCCCGGCGCAGTGTACGCGGTGCGGTCCAACTGCATGGAGGCGACCCCGGGAGGAATGAAACGACCCGAGATGACCAGCGCAAAGTCCTGATCGACCTCGGGCGTGTCGCGACGCGCATCTTCCGGGACGCGATGGGCCCGCACGCGAATGGTGTAAGGTCCCGGAACCGGATGCTCCAGGTACACACATTCGACATTGTTGCGACGGTCCGCGGCAGGCGGGTTGGGCACCGACTCCCCCTGGTGGAACGCGTTGCCGAGGAAGCGAACGCCACGCGGGTCGATGACCTCCAGATCCAGGTCGTTCACCAGGGCCGGCAGGACAAAGGGCGCCCCGGGGACATCCGTGTACGCCATGGTCACACGCAGCGGCTCCGATCCATCCACGGGAACAACCTGCTCCCAGGTCTGATCCGTGGCCAGGGGAACCGACTGGTCGAAAAAGCGGAATTCCCTCTCTCCCCCGAGCAGCCGGGCCACATTCAAGCGACCCCACCCCTCGTCGAAATTGGGCACGGGCGCGGTGCCCAAGCTGTCGTCCATGTCATCGGCCGAGTTGATCAACGCCGCCTTGACCAGGGCCGGCGAGGGAGTCGCGTTGGAGAAATGGTGTCGGTAGTACTGCACAAACAGCGTAGCCGCACCGGAGACGTGCGGGCCGGCCTGACTGGTGCCCCCCATGTACACGTAGTGCTGCGAGATGGGCAGCCAGGCATTCTCGTCCGGGGCTGCCGCACTGGCCAGCGACGCGATCCACGTCCCCGGAGCGACCAGGTCGGGTTTGATTCGACCATCCTCGCAGGGCCCCCGACTGGAAAAATCCGCCATGGCGTCGGCCCCGCTGTCATAGAGAAACAGGTCGAACCGATCGTTTTGACACGCCCCTGTGGCGATGACGTTCTTGGCCACGGCCGGGGATCCAATGGTGCGGGCGCCCGGGCCGGCGTTCCCGGCGGAAAACTCGAGGATGTAGGGTTGGTCGCCCAGTCGCAACGCGTCCGCATCCCGCACCAGTTCGTCGAATTCCATCGCGCTGACATCATAACGACCGCCGGTGTCGTCCCCCCAACTGTTGGACCCGATCACCGCTCCGGCTCGCACCGCGTCCCGCGTCAACCGCTCGAAACTCGGCGGCGGCTGGTAGAGACCCAACCCGTCAAAGATGCGTTGCGTTACGATGCGCGCGCCCGGGGCCACGCCCAGCCCGTACAGTTGACCGTTCTCGTCCGTTTCCCCGGTGGCACCGTCTCCGGCGATGATGCCCGTTACGTGCGTCCCGTGGCCGTGTTCGTCTGCGGCATCGGACAGGCTGCCGTAGTAAAAAAACGCCGGGGTGCGTCCCCACAGGTCGGGATGCATCGTGGCGGCCTCGCCCAGGGCAAGGCCGCTGTCCGCCACGGCCACTGTGACGCCGCTGCCATCCCAACCCAGCTGCTGGGTTTGCAGCCGACCGGGCCCGCCGTCGCCGGCGACAATTTTGGAGGATACCTCGTCGTACAGTCGCATCCGGGGAGCAGGCTCCACCCACAACACAGCCTCGGAGGCCGTCAGGTTGGGCAGCTCGGAGGCCGGCACTCGACCCCGCAACACGACACCGCTGCGGAGCCGGTTTTCCTGGATGAGAAGCTGAAACCGCTGCCGCAGGGAGGCGACCGTGCTTGCGTCCACGTCCGGCGCCAGCAGGACCGTGGTTTCCACCACGGACGGCGCCGTTGCAGCGGCCAACGCCGGGTGCAGCTTGTGACGCGCCCGATACGGCCCGATCCACTCGACAAAGGGCAGGTTTCGCACCTCTCCGGCCGGCACCTGCGCGCACCGGACGACAAACGCGTCCTCGGGCACGTAGCGCAGGATGCGCAGCCCGAGCTGCTCCAACGCGGCGCGCCAGTCGGCCCGGGGGGCCTGCTTGAGCTGCACCAGATACAGTCCGTGGAGCCGCGGCTCCTGCCCCGGCACCCCCGCGGCCGCCGTCAACTCCGGAGAACGGTTCGTGCTCGGGTCGAAGGGGTCCGTTCGCAAGTGGATGGGCTTGGCTTCACACCAAAGGCCGGCGCCGGCGGCCAGGCCCAGGATCACCGTCACCTCCCAACAACGGTACACGAGCCGAAAGCGGTTCACTGCGCGACAATACGCCAGGGGCGGCCCCCCGGCAAGGCACCGCGGCCCTGGTGAGCGAAGCCCTCCCGCCAGCGCCTGCCTGCCACTGGGCGCCCGACCCGCAGCCGCTCAAAGGACAACGTCCTCCGCAACCCACCGGGTGGAATCCACGCCGGCAGAGTCTCCGACAGAATGCCCGGCGGTTTACACCCGCCTGTCCCGCGTGTCGCGCTCCCCCGGGTAAAGAGCCCGGCGGCTGTTCGAAATCGACGCGGCGCTGCGGCTGCAGGCTGTTTTGTCGCTGGTCAAGCGGGAGGGGTGGGGTACTTTGGGGGTGGGTATGCAGGGTGGTTTTGACACGATTGAGTCGGTGTTGGCGGATTTGCGCCGGGGGCGCATGGTCATTGTGGTGGACGATGCGGACCGGGAGAACGAGGGGGATCTGGTGATGGCGGCGCAGTTTGTGACGCCGGAGGCGGTCAATTTCATGGCCAAGTACGGGCGGGGGTTGATTTGCGTGCCGACGACGGCCGAGCGGCTGCAGCAGCTGGGCATTGACAGCATGGTGCGGGAGAATCGGGACAGTTTTCGGACGGATTTTCAGGTCAGTGTGGATGCGGCCCGGGGCATTACGACGGGGATCAGTGCGGCGGATCGGGCTCGGACGATTCAGGTGCTGGCCGATCCGACGGCGGTGCCGGAGGATTTGGTGCGGCCGGGGCATGTGTTTCCGTTGCGGGCCAAGCCCGGGGGGGTGTTGCAGCGGGCGGGGCACACGGAGGCGGCGGTGGATTTGGCGCGTTTGGCGGGGCTGCGGCCGGTGGCGGTGATCTGCGAGATCATGAACGAGCAGGGGCGGATGATGCGGCTGGGGCAGTTGCGGCGGTTTGCGCGGCGGCATCGACTGAAGCTGTGCACGATAGCGGATTTGATCGAGTATCGGCGGCGGCGGGAGAAGTTGATCGAGCGGGTGGAGACGGTGGGGTTGCCGACGCAGCTGGGGCGGTTTCAGCTGCATTTGTACCGGTCGCGGCTGGACGGGCAGCATCATGTGGCGTTGGTGATGGGGGAGGTGGCGGGGCGGCAGGGGGTGTTGGTGCGGGTGCACAGTGAGTGTTTGACGGGGGATGTGTTTGGGTCGTTGCGGTGTGACTGTGGGCCGCAGTTGCGGGCGGCGATGGAGCGGATTGCGCAGGAGGGCTGCGGGGTGTTGGTGTACATGCGCCAGGAGGGGCGGGGCATTGGGTTGGAGGGCAAGATTCGGGCGTATCGGTTGCAGGAGCAGGAGGGGTTGGACACGGTGGAGGCCAATGCGCGGCTGGGCTATCCGATGGATTTGCGGGAGTACGGGTTGGGGGCGCAGATTTTGGTGGATTTGGGGCTGCGGACGATTCGGTTGTTGACGAACAATCCGAAGAAGCTGGTGGGCCTGGAGGGCTACGGGTTGGAGGTGGTGGAGCAGATTCCGCTGCGGGTGGGGGCCAATCCGCACAATGCGGGGTATTTGCGGACCAAGCGGCAGAAGATGGGCCACTGGCTCTGAGGGGGGGGGGCGGGGATGTTGCGCAGGCGGCAAGCAGCACGGGTACGGGGGTCCGGGGGGTGGTATGTCATCGTGGCCTCGCGGTACAACGGGCGCCCTCACGGTCGCGGTTCTTAAAATGCGATTGTTGCGGTCGCGGGTCTCGAGAATGGGGCGCATCAATCTTGGGGGGCCGGGCTTTCCCCAAAGCGCGACCGCCCATAAAGGCGGGCTCCGGCTCAGCCAGCGCCCCTCAGCACGCAGGGCAGCCAAAGGGTGACCGTGGCAACGACCACCACGACACCCACTAGGTCTGTGACGAGCCCATGCCGCAACATGGTTCCCAACGAAATCCAACCGGATCCATACACCAGGGCGTTCGGCGGCGTGGACACCGGGAGCATAAAGGCCAGGGAGGCCCCCAAACAAGCCCCGAGCGCGGGGGGCACGGGCCACACGCCTGCGGCCTCCGACACGGCCAGGGCCATGGGCACCACCAGGTTCGCGGTCGCCGTGTTGGACGCGGTCTCCGTGAGCAACACCGCAATCCCGGTGAACAACACGGTCAGGGTGAACGGATCCGGATTCGGCACGGCGGCTGCCAGCTGCTGGCCGATCCATTGGCCCAGGCCGCTCGAGACCACGCTCTCGCCCAGCGCCAGCCCGCCTCCGAACAAAAGAATTGTGCCCCAATCCACCGTGCGGACGTCCTCCCATGAAAGCGTGGATTGTCCCCGGCGGTCTCCTGCGGGCAGGGCAAACAGCAGCAACGCTCCCAGCAAGGCACAGATTTCCTCCGGCAAATGCCGGTGCAACCATCGGGAGGCGGCGGTATCGGGGCCCAGCAAAAGACCGGCCAGTCCGGGCAGCAACCAGAGCGTCACGGTGAGCGCGAACACCGCGAGCACCTGGATTTCCCCTCGCCGCCACGGACCCAATTGGGCGCGGGCGGTTGCCAGCCAGGTGGTCGCATTGCTCCACGCCCCGTTCGGAGCCGGGCAGACCCGGTGGAAATACACAACCAGAAACCCTGCCAGCACCAGGGCGATGGGCAGGCACAGGGCCACCCACTGCAGGAAGGAGATTTCCACCCCGGCCTGCTCGCGCAGAAGGGCCATCCCAATCAGGTTGGGCGGCGACCCGACGGGTGTGGCCATCCCACCGATGGAGGCTCCGAACGCGGTCACCAGCATCAGCGCCTTTGTGTACGGGAGGTCAGCCGGGTCCACGGGTTGGCTCGTCAGGACGCTCTGTCGGCGCGCCATTTCCCGCAGCAGGGCCGCTCCCATGGGAAACATCATGGCCGCCGTGGTCGTGTTGGAGATCCACATGGAAAGCAGCACGCACGTGACGGTATAGGCCGCCAGCAGCCGCGCCGGCCGATCCGCCACGCCGGGGAGGCTCATCAAAGCCAGCGCCAGGCGTCGGCTCAACCCGTGCCGGACCATTGCGGCGGCCAACAGAAAGCTGCCCAAAAACAGAAACAGCACCGGATGACCGAAACTCTGGAACACGGACCGGACCTCGCCCACGCCCAACAAAACACACAAACACGGGCCCAACAGCGCTGTCGCGCCCAGCGGCAACGCCTCGCTCAGCCACAGCACCATGACCAGGCCCAGGATCGCCAGCATGCGATGGGCCGGCTCCGGCAGACCGTCGAACGGCCAGGCCCAGAGCCCGACAAACACCACGGGGGCCAGAATCCATCCTCCTCGCCGGCGATACCGTTCAAAGGTGGGCAATGGGGGCGCTGCAGGCTCCGCCATGGCCGCATCCTCGTGCACGCTTCCGCTTAATCTGCAAATCCCCGGGCTTTGCCAAGTCCGAATCCTGCGCCGGCCGGCCGGTTCTTGAAGCCCTCGTCCCGGCCCGCCGGGGCCGGTCCGGGCTGCGCGCCGGGGCTGCGAAAGCTGTGGCGCAGGGCCGCCTCCGGCGCGACACTTCGACGAGCACGCTCGGAAGTTGGGGTTGCGCGGGGCGGGTTCTTGGCGTTAATGGTTCACGCTATGGGCAAGGCCCTGGTCATCGCAGAGAAGCCCTCCGTGGCGGCGGACATCGCCCGCGCCCTGGGTGGCTGCAAAAAAGTGGGCGACCACTACGAGAACGACCGGTACGTCATCTCGTCAGCGGTCGGCCACCTGTTGGAATTGACACCGCCGGAAGGGGTCGAGCCCGCCCGGGGCAAGTGGAGTTTTCATCACCTGCCGGTGTTGCCGGACCACTTTGATCTGCAGCCCATCGAGAAGAGTGCGGCCCGACTCAAGCATCTGATCCGGCTGATCCAGCGGCCGGACGTGGAGGAGATCATCAACGCCTGCGATGCCGGGCGGGAAGGCGAACTGATCTTCCGCAACATCATTCGCTATTCGGGCACGCGCAAACCGATCCGGCGGCTGTGGCTGCAATCGATGACCCCCGCCGCCATCCGGGAGGGGTTTCAACACCTGCGTTCGGACGAGGAAATGCAGCCGCTGGCCGAGGCTGCCATCAGTCGTGCCGAGGCCGACTGGTTGGTTGGCATCAACGGCACGCGCGCCATGACGGCATTCAATTCCAAGTCCGGCGGCTTCTTCAAGACCACGGTGGGCCGGGTTCAGACCCCCACCCTGGCCATCGTGGTGGAACGCGAAAACCGGATCCGGCGGTTCGTCCCGCGCCCTTACTGGGAGGTGGTGGCCACCTTCACCTGCGCGGCCGGCTCGTACACCGGTCGGTGGTTCGACGAAAAGTTCGTCAAGCCGGAGGGACGGGACGCGGATCCGGACCTCAAACCGGAACGGTTGTGGGAGCTGGCGCGGGCGGAGGATCTTCGCGCCCGTTGTCTGGGCCAGCCCGGCACGGTCACCGAGGAAAGCAAACCCTCCAGCCAGCCGGCCCCGTTGTTGTTCGATCTGACCAGCCTGCAGCGCGAGGCCAACGCGCGGTTCGGTTTCAGCGCCAGTCGGACGCTCCAGCTGGCGCAGGCCCTCTACGAACGACACAAAGTGTTGACCTACCCGCGCACCGATTCGCGAGCGCTGCCCGAGGACTACCTGGAGACCGTCCGCACCACGTTGCAAGCGCTCGCCCAGACCGCCTACGGTCCGTTCGCCTCGGAAATCCTGGAGCAGGGCTGGGTCCGCCCCAACAAGCGGGTCTTCGACAATGCCAAGGTCTCCGATCACTTTGCCATCATCCCCACGCCCCAGCCGCCCAGGAATCTCAACGAGGCGGAGCAAAAGCTCTATGATCTGGTCGCCCGCCGCTTCCTGGCCGTGTTCTACCCGGCGGCCGAATTCCTCGAAACCATCCGCATCACCCGCGTGGCCGGAGAGCCGTTCAAGAGTGTCGGACGTGTGCTGGTGAAGCCGGGCTGGATGGTCGTTTACGGCAAGGAAGCCCCCGGCGCCGAGGAAACCCCCCGGTTGCCGCCGATCCGGCCCGACGAGACCGTTCACACCCGCGAAATCGAAATCAAGGCCGGCCAGACCAAGCCCCCGCCCCGCTTCACGGAGGCCACGCTGCTCACGGCCATGGAGGGGGCGGGGAAACTTGTCGAAGACGACGAGTTGCGCGAGGCCATGCGCGAAAAGGGCCTGGGTACTCCGGCCACCCGCGCGGCCATCATCGAGGGTCTCATCGAAGAAAAGTACCTCGTACGGCAGGGGCGCGAGCTGGTCCCCACTGCCAAGGCCTTCGCGCTGATGGAGCTGCTCAACGGCCTGGGCATCCCCGAGCTCACCAAACCGGAACTGACCGGCGACTGGGAGTACCAACTGCGCCAGGTCCAGCGCCGCCAGAAAACCCGCGAGGAATTCATGCAGGGCATCCGCGAAATGACCCGGCGCATCGTGGAACGCGCCAAACAGTACGAGCTCGACACCATCCCGGGTGATTTCGGCGTGTTGCAGGCGCCCTGCCCCAAATGCGGCGGCGAAATCCATGAAAAGTACAAGGCCTACCAGTGCGTACGGCCCGGCTGCGACTTTGCCATCCCCAAGATCCTCGGGGGCCGAATGTTCGAACTGGACGAGGTGGAAGCCTTGTTGCGCGACAAACAGGTCGGCCCCCTGCAGGGCTTCCGAAGCAAAACCGGCCGTCCGTTCAATGCCATCCTCCGCCTCAGCCCGGCGGGTCGGGTCGAATTCGATTTCGGACAGGCCACCGCCTCCGACGCCGGCGGTGCGGCCGATACGCCGCCTCCCGACTTTTCCCAGCAGCAGCCCCTGGGGCCGTGCCCCCGCTGCGGCGCCCCGGTGTACGAAGCCGGAATGCATTATGTCTGCGCCAAAGCGGTGGGGCCGGACAAAGCCTGTTCCTTCCGCGTCGGCCGCGTCATCCTCCAACAGCCGGTGGAACCCGCCCAGATGCGCAAGATCCTCACCGAAGGGAAAAGCGATTTGCTGCCCGGTTTCATCTCCAATCGCAACCACCGAAAGTTCGAAGCCTACCTGGTTCTCCAAGACGGGGACGTGAAGTTCGAATTCGCCCCTCGCGAACCCGGCGCCCGGACGCGCCGGGTGCGCGCCACCGCCGCCCCCCCGGCCCCGGTGGATCTCTCCGGCCTCACGCCGTTGGGTTCATGTCCCAAATGCAAGGGCCGCGTCTTCGAGACCCCGGAGGATTATCGCTGTGAAAACACCCAGGCCGCCACGCGACCCTGCACCTTTCGCCTGGCCAAAACCATTCTTCAGCAACCGCTGCCGCCCGAGCAGGTCCGCAAGCTCTTGAGCGAGGGCCGCACCGACCGACTCGACCGGTTTGTGTCTCAAAAGACCGGGCGCCCGTTCGCCGCCTTCCTCGTGCTGGGCCCCAAAGGCAAGGTCAAATTCGAATTCCCCGAACGAGAGACCCCCGACACAACTCGGGAGCCAACCACGGCTTGAACGACCCGACCCGCACCGGTCCCCATTCCCATGTGGCCCGATCCCGACTCTTCCGATCGCCCGGCCCGCTCCAATCCCCAGCCCGAGACTCAAGACTCTCCTGCCCCACCCCGGCCTCCGACACCGCCCCCCGGCGGGGCGTCCGACCCGGACGCCGATCTGGAGGCTTTCCTGGAGTACCTGGCCACGGAACGCGGTGCCTCGCCCTACACCTGTCGCAACTACCGCACCGCCCTCGAAGCCTTCCGCCGCTGGTACCGCGAAACGCGACAGATGCTCCCGGCTTGGGCCGGGCTCCACCGCGATGACTTCCGCGCTTTTTTGCGGCATCTGGGCCGCCAGAACCTCGGACGCGCCACCATCCGGCTCTGGTTCAGTGCGCTGCGCAGCTTCTACCGGTTTCTCGTCCGTCGCGGCCGCGCCGCGGCCTCTCCCGTGCACGGTCTCGATTTGCCCAAACTGCCGCGCCGGCTCCCCCGCCATCTGACCGTCCAGCAACTGGTTCAACTGCTCCGCGCCCCTTTCCAGGCCCTGCAAGCCGCGACCACCCGGGCCCAGACCCGCCGGGGCCGTCCGCCCCTGGCCGTGGCGTATTACCGCGATTACGCCATCCTGGAGACGATATATTCCTGCGGCCTGCGTATCAGCGAACTCTGCGGCCTGCGGGTTGGCGACATCCACTGGCAGGAGGCCCTGGTCCGCGTCCGGGGCAAGGGCCGCAAAGAACGCCTCGTCCCCATCGGGGAGCCGGCCCTGGAGGCGATTCAAACCTATTGGAATCTCCTGCCGGAGCCGCCGGCCCCGGATCACCCCGTGTTCCAATCCCACTCGCCCCGCGCAGGGCGGCCTTCGCGTCGGCGGCCTTCCTCCTCCGCCGGCCCCGCCCCGATCACGGCCAACCTGCTGCAGCGCCGCCTGAAAATGTATCTCGTGTGGGCTGGTCTCGACCCCGCCATTACGCCCCATCAACTCCGGCACAGTTACGCCACGCACCTGTTGGAAGCCGGCGCCGATCTCCGCAGCGTGCAGGAACTGCTCGGCCACGCCCACCTGGTCACCACCCAGGTATACACGCATGTCACCACCGACCGCCTCAAACGCGTGTACGACCAGTCCCATCCGCGCGCCTGAACGGCTGACAGAAGGGGGCGTGGGCCGACAGAAACCCCGGATCACGCCAATTCCACATCGGCCGTCGGGTTGGATCGATGAGCCTTGTGGTGCTGAGGGGGTCGAAGCACTCGCAGCAACAGAGCCCGTGCTCTCGAGCCCGCTTGGCCCGCGCCTGACCGGAGCATCTCGAAGCGCGAGCCGCGGGAACAACCACCCGCCGGGCCTTCTGACTTTTCGTGGACAGCTACGGGTCGGGCAGACCCGATCCCAAGTTCCGGGCAGCCACTCGACTCCCTTGGGCCGTTGTCCCTGACGTGCCCACAGTGCGCGACGCTCCGTTTTCCAACTCGACCCCGCCGCGCCGAGTGTACGGCTCGGCCGGGTCCTGCAACCGGGACAACCTCGCCATTCCGACCGCTCCCGGGCATGCCTCCGCAAGCTCCTGCGAGCGGCGCATGGGTGTGTCCCGCCGAATCCCGCCCTCAGGCGGGATGAATGGCGGCGACCCGGTTTCCCGGGGCGTTGCCCCGGGCTGGTGAGTTTTCGCCCCGTTGGGACAATCACTCAGTGCGCTGGCGGCACGCACATTCCCCCGGCAGCGAAGTGGTCCGGTGGCCCGGGGCGCTACCCTGAACCGGCGCGTCCGCACCCTCTCGGGGCAAACCCACGGCACGGCGAAGGCACGGAACCTTTCCGACCCTGGATGGGCTTGTTGGGGGTAGATCTTGCAAGGGCTGTTTGGGAGGATCGAGGCGTGGATCTTTGGTGTGGGACAGGGCTCCCTGGCACCGCAAATCCGCGGTCCCTGCGCTTTCCGGTGTCGAAGACAGCCAAAAATCCGGCGGCATTTGGGAGGTGCTCCGCACCCAAGAGCCGAGGGAAAAGCGCGTTTCCCGGGAATGCTTGCATTCGGCGCCCGGTGAATGCGCCCCTCCGCAAGGCACGCCGGGTTCACGACTCGACGGCGCCGGTGCGAGCGTCTAGTTTTGCCCGCCATGGAAGCAAGCACCGTCGAAAGCCTGCCGGATGCACGAGGGCATTTCGGACCCTACGGAGGTCGGTTCGTGCCCGAAACCCTGATGCATCCGCTCGGAGAACTCGAGGCCGAATATCGAAAGGCCAGCGCAGACCCTGCGTTCCAGGCCGAATTCGAATACTACCTCCGCGAATTCTGCGGCCGGCCCACGCCGCTGTATCTGGCCGAGCGTCTGACTCGCCAACTGGGCGGCGCTCGCATCTACCTCAAACGCGAAGACCTGCTGCACACGGGCGCTCACAAGATCAACAACTGCATCGGCCAGGCCTTGCTGGCCCGGCGGATGGGCAAGCGCCGCGTGATTGCAGAAACCGGCGCCGGACAACACGGCGTGGCCACGGCCACCGTGGCCGCCATGTTCGGCATGGAATGCGTCATTTACATGGGGGCGGTGGACTGCGCCCGACAGGCCCTGAATGTTTACCGGATGAAACTGCTGGGGGCGGAGGTGGTGCCGGTCACCGCCGGCCAGCAGACACTCAAGGAGGCCATCAACGAGGCCATGCGTGACTGGGTGACCAACGTGCGCACCACCCATTACATCCTGGGCACCGTGTATGGCGCGCACCCCTACCCTCTCATGGTCCGAAACTTCCAACGCGTCATCGGAGAGGAAGCCCGTCGCCAAATCCTGGAAAAAGAGGGGCGACTGCCGGATCTGTTGATTGCCTGTGTGGGGGGCGGGTCCAACGCGATGGGTCTGTTCCATGCCTTTTTGGGGGATGCAGAGGTTCAGATGGTCGGCGTGGAAGCCGGCGGCGAGGGGATTCAACCCGGCAAACATGCAGCCCGATTTCAGGGTGGATCGCTGGGCGTCTTACAGGGCACACGCTCGTACCTGCTGCAGGACGAGTGGGGCCAGATTCAGCTCACCCACAGCGTGAGCGCCGGCCTCGATTACGCGGCCGTGGGCCCCGAGCACGCCTGGCTGCGCGACCAGGGCCGGGTGACCTACACCTATGCCACGGACGCAGAGGCGCTGGAGGCCTTCGAACGGCTGGCCCGCACCGAGGGCATCCTGCCCGCCCTCGAGAGCGCCCACGCGGTGGCCGAAGCGATCAAACGCGCCCCGGCCATGCGGCCCGATCAAATCATCATCGTCAATCTCTCGGGACGGGGCGACAAAGACGTCGCCCAGGTGGCCGCGCGGCGCAAGCTCTCCCTGCCGGTGTCACTGGAATCGGTACCATCGCACTGACGCCGCGATGCTTCGCTTTCGCCCTCGGCGGTGGGCCGGGGCCGGGCGCAAACGCTCGCCCGGTGCAAGGGTTTGGGCACTGACCCGGACTTTTGACCCCGTCCAATGCCGGGAGCCGACCCCGGCCTGAGTCGCCCGGGCACAGGGTGGGTCTCGATCGCGCCGGGGCGAACCCTGCCCCGCGAGGAGACAGGAGACGTTTGCCAGGCAGGCCGGTCTCCGCTAGACATACGGTGTCATGTGCCTCGCAGTACCAGGAAAACTGCTCAGCGTGAGCGGGGAGGACCCTCTGGAGCGGACCGGCCGCGTCAGTTTCGGGGGCGTCATCAAGGAGGTCAGCCTCGCTTGTGTGCCCGAGGCCAAACCCGGGGACCACGTCCTGGTCCATGTCGGCATGGCACTGAGCGTGATCGACGAGGCCGAGGCGCGTCAGATCTTCGAGTACCTTCGCCAAATGGATCAACTGGAGGAGGTGGGTCCTCCGGAACGATCCCCGCCATGAAATTCGTGGACGAGTACCGGGACGCCGCGGGCGTGCAGCGTTTGGCGGAAGCGATCCGCCGCGAGGTGACGCGTCCGTGGACAATCATGGAGATCTGCGGCGGCCAAACGCACGCCATCGTGCGATTCGGTCTGGATGAGCTGTTGCCGCCGAAGCTCACGTTGGTTCACGGACCCGGCTGCCCGGTCTGCGTCACGCCCGTGGAACTGATCGACAAGGCGGTGGCCCTGGCCCGGCGGCCGGAGGTCATTTTCTGCTCCTTCGGAGACATGTTACGCGTGCCGGGTTCGAAAGAGGATCTGTTAGCGGTGAAGGCTGCCGGGGGCGACGTTCGCATGGTTTACAGCCCGCTGGACGCCGTGGCGCTGGCGCGGAAGCATCCGGATCGGCAGGTGGTGTTCTTTGCCGTCGGTTTCGAGACCACGGCCCCGGCCAATGCGCTGGCGGTGCTCCAGGCAAAGCGGTATGGCCTGCGGAACTTTTCGCTGCTGGTGTCACATGTCCGGGTCCCGCCGGCCATCGAGGCGTTGTTGAGCTCCCCTGAAAACCGGGTTCAGGGTTTTCTGACCGCCGGCCACGTCTGCACGGTGATGGGCACGGCCGAATACGAACCGTTGGCCGCCCGCCACCGGGTGCCCATGGTGGTGACCGGTTTCGAGCCCCTCGACATTCTTCAGGGCATCCTGCTCTGCGTGCGACAGCTCGAACGAGGCCAGGCCCGCGTCGAAAACGCCTACGCCCGCGCCGTTCGACCCGAGGGCAACCGACCTGCGCAGAAAATCATGCAGGAGGTGTTTCAAGTGGTGGATCGCAACTGGCGCGGCCTGGGTAGGATTCCCGCCAGCGGCCTGGGCCTGCGGCCCGAATTTGCTGCATTCGATGCGGAGCTGCGGTTCGACCTCCCCGTGCAAACCGTGGCCGAATCCGGCGAATGCATCAGCGGCCTGGTCCTGCAGGGTCGAAAAAAGCCGGTCGAGTGCCCCGCATTCGGGACGCGCTGCACCCCGGAGCATCCGTTGGGGGCCACCATGGTCTCCAGCGAGGGCGCATGTGCAGCGTATTACCGTTACCGGCGCCAGCCCGGCGCGGTGCCGGCGTGACGGAGTTCCAAGAGGAACATGCGAAGAGAGCCGCTGGGAAACTGGCCAATGCCCCCAATTGCGTCCCTTCCATGAACGACTCCCCACAAGGCCTGGTTTGTCCAACACCCATCCAGAGGTATGAACATGTGTTGCTGGCCCATGGCGGCGGCGGCCGCTTGATGCACCGCCTGCTGCAGGAGATCTTCCTGCCCGCATTCGACAACCCGGCCCTGGCGGCCCGACACGATGGCGCCTGCCTCGATCTGGGCGGTCAACGCTGGGCCGTCACCACGGATGCCTACGTGGTGCGCCCGCTCTTCTTCCCGGGGGGCGACATCGGCACCCTCGCCGTCAACGGGACGGTGAATGACCTGGCCATGTGTGGCGCACGCCCCGTGGCCCTGGCGGCGGCCTTCGTGTTGGAGGAGGGCCTGCCCGTGGCGACGCTGCAGCGGGTGGTCGAGTCCATGCGCGCTGCGGCTGCCGCCGTGGGCGTTCCCCTGGTCACCGGCGACACCAAGGTGGTGGACCGGGGCAGGGCCGATGGCCTGTACATCACCACCACCGGGATCGGACGCGTCACCGTGGACCGCGAGATCAGCCCGGCTCAGGTTCGACCCGGCGACCGCATTCTCCTCAGCGGGGATATCGGCCGACACGGCATGGCGATCATGGCCACGCGGGAGGGTTTGGCCTTTGAAACCACCCTCACGAGCGATTGTGCGCCCCTGGTGGAGCCCGTGTTCCGACTGCTGGACGGCGGCATTCAGGTTCGTTGTCTGCGGGACTTGACCCGGGGCGGTCTGGCCAGTGCCCTGGTGGAGATCGCCGAAACCACGCGTTTGGATTTGCTTGTGGACGAAGCGGCCGTGCCTGTCAGCGAGGAAGTGCAGGGAGCCTGTGAAATCCTGGGGCTCGACCCGTTGCACGTGGCCAATGAAGGACGGTTCATCGCCATTGTGGCTGCGTCGGATGCCGCGCGGGCCCTCACCCTGCTCCGCGAGGCGGCCCCGGAACTGCCGGCCGCGGTCATCGGAGAGGTGCGCGGCCCCGGCGAGGGTCGGGTCACCCTGCGCAGTCGGATCGGTGCGCCTCGCATCCTCGACATGTTCAGCGGCGAACAATTGCCGCGGATCTGCTGAGCCGCTGCGGCCTGCAGCCCGAACTTCGGGTTCGTGCGCCCTCTGCGGCCGAGGTTGGGAGGGCGAAGCGCGAGTGTGCGTCCCCGGGGAACGGGCCCACCCCCGCCGAGGGGTCTGAAAAGCGCGCCCGCGGCCGTCACGTCTGCCGCCCGTCTCCGCGAGGTGCCGGGCGCTGTGCCGACCTCACGGGCTTCCCTCGGGCGTCCACTGCCGCAGGGCCAGCCACCGCCACAGCCGGCCGGGATGATCCGTGATGATCCCGTGAACGCCGCACCGCCGCAGCGCCTCGTATTGCTCGGGCGTGTTGGCCGTGTAGGCCCACACCCGAAACCCTTGCGCGACGGCAGCTTCCACACCCGCGCGGGTCAGGTGCTTCTGGCTCCAGACCACCAGCCGGGCGCCGGTGCGACGGGCCTCCGCCAACCATTCCGGGCCCAGGCCCTCCGGCCGGTGATCCGGTCGTGTGCCGTCCACCAACCGGGACGGCGGACCCAACGCCGCCACCTGCACTTCGGGCGCCCGCGTATGGAACGCGGCCAAAAACTCCCAGTTGAACGATTGCATCACCACGCGCTCGGCAAAGCCGTGCGCGCGGATCAACGAGGCCAGGGTCTCCGCATCGCCCTCCTTGCACTCCACCAGCACACAACCCCCGGCGGCACGCACGGTCTGGAGGGCTTCCAGCAACGTGGGCAGGCGCGTGCCCGCATAACGCGCATGAAACCAGCGGCCGGCGTCCAGGGCTTGGAGCTCGTTGGCGGTGTGGGCGCGTACGGGAATCCTGGTCCGCCCCCAGCGTTCGACGGCGTCGGTGGTGCGGTCGAGCGTCGCGTCATGGATCACCATCGGCACGCCGTCGCGGGACGGGTGCGTATCCAACTCCACCAGATCGACACCCACGCTCAGGGCCAGCTCGAACGCCGGCAGGGTGTTCTCCGGGGCAAGGCCGGAATACCCCCGGTGGGCGATCACCAGGGTCCGGGGTGCCTGGATCACTTCGGCGACGCGGTTTTGGGCCGGAGTCGGCATTACAAACAGGCTCAGCCAAACCCACACGCCGGCCCCCGTCAACAGTGCGCGTGATTTGTTCATCGCAGTTCCGCCTTCAGCTTCGGACAAAAAGCCGGACCGGAAAAGTCGCGAGAAATCCAGCCGCGGCTTCGATGTTCCGGTGCCTCCACCTCCAGAAACACTCCAGCCGGACGTCCCTTCAAGCAGGAGAAGCTCGAAGCTGCGAGCGAAAGAACTCGATCATCCGCGGCCCGGGTCTGCCGCCGCCGAAGGCCGGGAGGAGGATGCCGCCACACACGGCCCAAACCTGTCGAAGTCGAACTCTGGAACATGGCCGGAGCCGCATGGGGAGGCATCTCCCGCGACGGCGCTCCTCCGGGAGCATCGCACCCGCGCAGCTTTGAGGGCCGGCCGAAACCAGCCGGCAGGAGCGCAGGAACGCAATGTGGGAGCCAGGGGCGTCATGGTCCATGAGACGGGCTTGCCATTCGCGGGCCGGCTTCGGGATGATCCGTGCGGAAGGGACCCTGGCCATGAGGGTTCCACTGTTCCAGCCATGAGAATTACGCTGCACGGTGCTGCGGGCGAGGTCACGGGCTCCGCCTACCTGGTGGAAACGGATCGAGCCCGGCTGTTGGTGGATTTCGGATTGTTTCAGGGTCATGCCCGCACAGAGCGGCGCAATGGGGTCCCCGGAGGCTTGCATCCGGAAACCCTGGACGGCGTTCTGGTCACGCACGCGCACCTCGACCATGTCGGGCGACTGCCCCTGCTGGCGCGTACGGGGTTTCGCGGCCCGATTTACGCGCATCCGGTCACGGCGGAACTGGCGGGGTTGGTGCTGCGGGACGCGGCAAAGGTGCAAGCCCACGACGTGGCGCGACTCAACCGCAAGCGGCAGCGGGCCGGCAAACCCTTGCTGGAGCCCCTTTATGGGGAGGCCGAGGTTCACGAAGTGCTCGGCCGGTTTCAACCCGTGGAGTACGCGGCATGGATCGAGGTTGCGCCCGGGGTGCAGGCCCGGTGGGTGAACGCCGGACACATGCTCGGCTCCGGGAGCATCGAGCTCGCCATCACCGAGTCCGGACGAAGACGACGCGTGGTCTTCTCGGGCGATGTCGGCCCCCCGGGTCTGGCCTTGGTGCCGGACGCCGTGGAGCCCGAACCGGCCGAGGTGGTGTTTCTGGAGTCCACGTACGGAGATCGGGACAACAAGTCCCCCGCCGAAACGTTGGCGGAGTTTCGCGGGATCATTGAGAAAGCCGTGCAGGCCCGGTCCCGCATTTTGGTGCCGGCGTTTGCCGTGGGGCGCACGCAGCAGATTCTGTATCATCTGGACGAGCTGTTTTGCGCCGGGGTGGTGCCCCCTTTTCCCGTGTACCTGGACAGCCCCATGGCCATCGAAGCCACGGAGATCTACGCACGGCACCCGGATTTGTTCGACGAGGAGGCCCGGGCCCTGCAACGCTCCTGTGAAATCGTTCGTTCGCACCGTCACGTCATTCCCACCCCCACGGCCGCCGACTCGATGCGGTTGAACGATGCGCCGGGCCCCTGCCTGATCATGGCCGGCTCCGGCATGTGCACCGCCGGACGCATTCTGCACCACCTCAAACACGGACTCTGGCGGCCGGAGACAGTGGTCATGTTCGTGGGGTATCAGGCCGAAGGTTCGCTGGGCCGCCAATTGGTGGACGGTGCTCGCCGTGTGCGCATTCTCGGCGAGGAAATCGTGGTGCGCGCCCAGATTCACACCCTGAACGGGTTCAGTGCCCATGCCGGGCAATCGGCCCTGCTGCGCTGGCTGGAGCCGTTGGCAAGAACGCGGCCCCGGGTGGTGCTCACGCACGGCGAACCCCGGGCTCGGAATCCGCTGGCTGCCCTCATTCAGGAACGGTTCGGGTTGACCGTTCACCTGCCCGGGCCGGGTCAGCAGCTCGAGTTTTGACGGAACCCGGAGCTCCCGAGGGTGCAGGGATCGGGGAACCGAGGGTTTGCTTCCGCGGGCTGGGGCGTCGGGGTAACGACCCGCGGAGAGTCTGCCGAAAAGCCGTGAACGTTCGATGGATTGGGACCCCGCCGGCACGGCCCTCGGCTTCCGGCAGAGGGCCTCGTCGCGGCCGTGCTGGCGGGTTGCGCGGTGCCGGCGGCCGGCGGCAAACCTGCAAGACCGGGGAGCCACCTTCGCGGGCGTCATGGGCTCTGACGTGCCAAGAGGCCGGCTGCCGTGCGCTTTCCGGATCCACCTCACGGAGGGCGCTTGCGCCCTGCAAACAGCTTCGGGCTCCCGCGGCAAGCGGGCGGTAAATCCCCTTCACCAAGGCCGGCTCCGTACCCGGGCCCAAAGACTTTTCCCGGTGCGCCGGCCCTGTTTCCCGGGCCAAGCGGGTGCCACGACCCCGGTTGCCGCCAGCGGCATCGCGACTCCCCAGCCCGTGCGGATTGCCCGGTTGGGCCCGGCCATTTCCCCTGCGACACGGTTCCATGAAGGTGCGGCCAGGGCTCATGCGGTCGGCCTGCAACCCTCCGCCACGGTCCGCGCAAGCCGGGCGCCGACTTGCTTGGCGGGGCGCCATGAAAACGGGAACCTCGGAGAATCTTGGCATTGTCAGAACATGGGAGATTCTCATTTCTTGGATGCGCAATGGAAATCGCCCTGGTGCTGTGCCTCACAGGGGTGGCCATCTGGTTGTTTGCCGCCGAAAAGTTCCGGGCGGACCTGGTGGCCTTGATGTTGATGGCCGCCCTGATCGTCGTTGGGCTGCTCCTGGACTTTCTGGGCTGGGGCCGGGACGGTCGCTGGATCCGTCCGGCCGATGGCGTGTCCGGGTTCAGCAATCCGGCGGTGTTGACCGTGGCTGCCATGTTTGTGTTGAGCGCGGGCCTGCAGCGCACCGGAGCCATCGGCTTTGCAGCGCGGTGGTTGGAACGACTGGCTCGATACCCGTGGCTGCTGACGCTGGCCACGATGGTGTTGGCAGGGGTCATCTCGGCCTTCATCAACAACACGGCGGTCGTGGCCATGTTTTTGCCGGCCGTGCTCGGGGCCTGTGCCAGGGGCGGCCTGGCGCCGTCCCGGTTGTTGATTCCGCTGTCGTTTGCCACGCAGATGGGGGGCGTCTGCACGCTGGTGGGGACTTCCACGAATCTGTTGGTCAGCGCCCTGTCGGAGCGGTCGGGCCTGGGCTCGTTGGGGTTGTTCGAATTCACCCCGCTGGGGGCCGTGCTGCTGGGGATTGGCACGGTGTATCTGCTGGTGGTGAGCCGTTGGCTTCTGCCGGACCGCGGCAGTGGGCAACGGGTGGAAAGTTACCAGTTGGGGCCTTATCTGGCCGAACTGCAGGTCCGTAACGACTCGCGCCTGGTGGGACGTACCCTTGCGGACACCCCGTTGGGTCGGGGCGATACAGTCACGGTGTTGGAGGTGATCCGGGGCGAACGTCACTTGTTTGCCCCCCTGTCGGAGAAGCTGCAGCCCGGAGACATTCTCCTGGTTCGGGCCGGCCCGCGCGAGCTGATGGAAACCCAGGCCACTTGGGGCCTCGAACCGGTGCGGCGGTTGGAGGTCACCGACGCCGTCCTCGAGGGCGAACATTTGAAACTGGCCGAGGTCTTGATTCCCCCGGGATCTGCATGGGAGGGCCGCGCTCTCGGCGAGCTGGACTTCATGCACCGTTACGGAGCATTGGTGCTGGCCGTGCGTGCCCGGCGCCGCACCGTCCGGGAGGGCCTCCAGCAGGTGCGCCTGGGCGTGGGCGATGCCCTGTTGGTCCTGGGACCGGAAGAGGCGCTGAACCGGCTCCGCGGCGACAGGAACCTGTTGGTCCTGCAGCCGGTGGATGAACCGGCCTTGCGCAGACGCAAAATGCCCCTGGCCGTGGGCATCGTGGCCGGTGTGGTGTTGCTGGCCGGACTCAACCTCTTACCGGTCATGGTGGCCGCCATCATCGGCGGGATTGCGCTGGTGGCATGCCGGTGCATCTCCTTGGACGAGGCTTACGCGGCGATCGACTGGCGGGTCATCATGCTGCTGGCCGGGACCTGGCCCCTGGGGTTGGCCCTGGAAAAAAGCGGAGCGGCCGCCGGGATTGCGCAGGCAGCACTGTGGCTGGCAGGCGAGGCCAATCCGTGGCTGGCCCTGGCCATCCTGTACGGTCTGACCGCCCTGTTGACCGAATTCCTGAGCAACAACGCCACCGCAGTCCTGCTCACGCCCATCGCCATCTCCACCGCCGTTTCCCTGGGAGTCGATCCCAAGCCGTTCATCATGGCCGTATGCTTCGCCGCTTCGACCAGCTTCACCACGCCTCTGGGCTATCAGACCAACACCATGGTCTATCACCCCGGCGGCTATCGCTACACGGATTTCGTCCGGGTGGGACTGCCCCTCAACCTGATTTTTTGGGCGGTCTCGGTGGCGCTGATTCCCCGCTTCTGGCCGTTTTAACGCGGCACTGAAAAACGGTTTTCTTCGGAACGATCTCCTTTCGACCGTGACCCCATGCGCGGGCGCTTTTTGCAAAGATGGCCCGTCTTTAAAGCGGCGGACCCTGCTCCAGGTTTGGCCCGGCGTTGCCTGCGCACAAAGGCTCGATGTCGTCGCTGTTCCGTGGCGGCTGCAGAAACACGCTAAGTGGTCGCGCGTGGCTGTTCTGCCGACTTCCGTCGACGGCTACGGATCGGTGGTGACCGCCACCCTCTGGCGGCGGACCGGGGATGTCAGCAAGACTCGCATCCGGGAGGTTATCCATGACGGCGCGGCGGCGGACCCCGAGGGGACCGCCGACTTCCGTCGACGGCTACCTCCTCGGGCTCCCGCCCGGTTTCTGAGCACGGCCAAGGGCAGGGGGATCGCTGGGGTCCCTCGTGCTCCCCGGAAGAAGTGGCCTGAGTCGGGCCACCCCCTTCCAAAGGCTCCATGGTCACACGATCTCCAGGGGACACCGCGGGAGGGCGTCAAGAAAGGCTTGGCCATAGCGCTTGGTCAGAATCCGATTGTCCAGCACCACCACGATCCCGGTGTCGGTCTTGGTCCGGATGAGACGGCCCACTCCCTGGCGAAATTTCAAAATGGCCTCCGGCAGCGAGAACTCCTGAAAGGCGTTGCCGCCGCGGGCTTCGATGGCTTCGATGCGCGCCTCGATCAACGGATGATCCGGCACGGCAAAAGGCAGACGGGTAATGATCACGTTGCTGAGGGCTTCCCCCGGAACATCCACGCCCTGCCAGAAACTGTCCGTGCCAAAGAGGACCGAGTCCACGTCTTCCTTGAACTTCTCCAGCAGCACGGACCGCGGCGCACCGGTGCCCTGTACGAAGCAGGTAATGCCCAGTGCCTCCAGCCGGGGTCGGAGCGCGGCGGCCACTTCCTGCATGAGTCGTGCGTTGGTGAACAGGATGAAGGCCTTGCCATGTGTCAGCCGGACGAAATGTTCGATCCAGTGTTCGAGGGCCGGTCGATACGCGGGATCGCGCGGGTCCGGCATCTTGCCCACGACGTACACCTTCATCTGCCGCGCGTAATCGAAGGGGGTGCCCACCTGGAGTTGAAGCGCGGATTCTCCGCCGACCCGTTTGGCGAAGTAATCCAGACCCCGGGCCGGGGGGCGCCCTGGAGTGCGCCGCTCGGGCGTCGCGTTTCCTGCCGGTGCGGGCTCCGGGTCGTCGACCCGGCGGGTGGCGAGCGTGGCACTGGTCATGATGATGCTGGTGCCGCTCTCGAACAGGCGCGCGCGCAGGTAATCGGCCACCTCCACGGGGGCCGCATTGAGGGTCAGATTCTGTTGTGTCTTTCCGGCGCGTTCCACCCAGTACACGTAATGCTCCGCGCTCTGGTTCAAAAAGGCTGCCACGGCCTCTCGCAGCTCGCCCAGGCGCCGATTGCACTCGGCCAGTTCCTCGCCGATCTCCCGATCCTCGCTGGTCTTGATCAGGTCGCTGAGCGCCTCCCGCAGTCGTTGCAACGGCCCGGTCAGCAAATCGGGCACGAAGTCGGGCTGGCGGATGCGCAGCTCCGTCCAGTTCCGCACCGAAGGGCCGGCCCCGGTTTCTTCTTCGGGGCTGCCCTCGCCGGGCCGGGCGACCCGCGCCAGGGTTTCGCACGCCGCTTCCAGCTGCTCGAAAAACGCGTCGGCCGCCTTGAGCGCGTCGGCCACGAGCGCAACGGCGGCGCCCTTGCGCAGCGTCGCCAACAGACCTTTCTGCGTCCGCGGGTTCCACAGTCGCTGCAGCGTGTAACGCACCTGGGCGTGAGAAAGACTCAGTCCGATGTGCCGGGCCGCCACGTTCTCGACCGTGTGGGCCTCGTCCAGAATGACAAAGTCATTCTTGAACAGCACGCCGCCCTCCGGTGGCTCCTCATCCCAGCCGCCCAGCAGCGTGAACAGGAGGGTGTGGTTCAGCACCAGCACATCCGAGGAAAGCATGCGCTGCCGCGCTCGCTGGTAAAAACACGCGCCATGCAGCTTGGCGAACTCGGAGTGCGGCCCGCAGAGCTTCGGGGCACACAGCCCGCGCTCGGAGCACACCTGGTCCCAGACCTTCGGATCCGGCTGGGGATCCAGATCGGAAAGGCTGCCATCCTCGGTGCGCTGGGCCCACGCGTACAAGCGTTCCAGTTCGGCCTGCTCGGGGGAGGTGAAGAGGGCCTGGGCCTGTTCGCGGGCCTTGTGCAGGCGACGCGTGCACAGGTAATTGGCCCGGCCCTTCAGCATGGTGTAGGTGAATTTCACCGGCAGGATCCGTTCCAGCAGGGGCAGGTCTTTCTGGATCAACTGCTCCTGCAAATTGATGGTATGGGTGGACACGATGGCCCGCTTGCGCTGCGCCACCGCGTGGAGAATGGCCGGGATGAGGTAGGCCAGGCTTTTGCCCACGCCCGTCCCCGCCTCCACAATCAGGCTCTGCCCGTTGACCAGTGCGCGCGCCACCGCCACCGCCATGGCCTGTTGCTGGGGCCGATACTCGAAGTTCCGCGCCCGCGCCAGCAGGCCATGTGGCGAGAAGAACGTCTCCACCTGCGACACCAGGTCATTGCCCGCAGGCTGCGGATCGAGAACGGAAATCATGGGAGAAACCGAATCCGGGCAAGCATGGCGAGCCTCGGGTACAGGGCGGCCCCGGGGTTCACGACCCCTGCGGGCCCCCGGGGGTCGCGCCCGTTCCGGCCGAAGGGCCGCTCTCGGCCGTGACCCGGCCGCTTTGCAACGCCGCCAGTTGCTTTTCCAGCTCCGCCACTCGTCGCAGCAGATCCGGCAACTGTTGCAGGGCCACGATCTGGCGCTTGGCCTGCCGATCCGGCTGAGCGGGAATGCCGAACCACTTCTGGTTGTCGGGAATGTCGTGCATCACCCCGGATTTGGCCGCGACGCTCACTCGATCGCCGATTTTCAAGTGACCCGCCAGACCCACCTGGCCGGCCAGGACCACATAATTGCCCAACCGCGTGCTGCCGGCGATGCCCGTCTGCGCCACGATCAAACACCGCTCCCCGATGCTCACGTTGTGGGCCACCTGCACCAGGTTGTCGATCTTCGTGCCGCGGCCGATCACCGTCGGGCCCAGCGCGCCGCGGTCCACGGTCACGTTGGCCCCGATTTCCACATCATCGCCAATGATCACATTGCCCACCTGCGGGACTTTCAAGTGGACGGGGCCGTCCTGCACATACCCGAACCCGTCACTCCCGATCACACTGCCGGCGTGAATGCGCACGCGCGATCCCACCTGGGTCCGCGGATAGAGCGTGACATGGGGGAACAACCAGACCTCTTCTCCCAAAACGCAATTCTCCCCCACAAAGACCTGCGCCCAGAGGACACAGCGCGGCCCGATGACCGCCCCGGCGCCGATGACGCATCCGGGCCCGATGTGCGCCGTCGAATCCACACGGGCACTCGGGTCCACCACGGCCGTGGGGTGAATCCCGGGGGCAAACTGCGGCTCGGGGAAAAACAGGGGCAGCACCTTGGCAAACGCGATGCGGGCATTCCGGACCCGGATCAACGTTTTGGCCGACGTCACGGGGCGATCGACGAGGATCGCCGAGGCCCGACCCTGTTCCGCCCGGGCCAGAAACACTTCGTTTTCGGCAAAGGTCAAATCGCCCGGCTCGGCCCGATCCGCCGGGGCAAACCGGTGCAATACGACCGAACCGTCGCCAATGACCTCGCCACCCACATGACGCGCAATTTCAGCCGCCGTGAAAGGCATAGGAAACCGTCCCGGATCCGTGCACGCTCCGGGCCGGTGGCAGACTATGAAGAACTCCGGCCACGAATTCAATGCGAAGTTCGGCCACTGCGGGCCCGTCAGGGTGCCCCTCACCAGGGCACACCCTGGCCGGTACCCGGGCCCGAGCCCCGGCACCGGATCAGTCGAACATTTTGCCGGGATTCAAAATCCCCTGCGGATCCAGCACGCGCCGAATCTCTCGCAGCACCCGCATTTGCACGGCGCCGGCCTGCATCGGTAGAAACGGCTTTTTCGCCAGCCCCACACCGTGTTCTCCCGTGATCGTGCCGCCCAGGCGAACCGCCTCCTCGAAAATCTCCCGGGCCGCCGCTTCCACCCGGTGCATCTCCTCGGCATTCCGTTCGTCCGTCAGAAAGGTCGGATGCAGGTTCCCATCGCCCATGTGGCCGAAGGTGCCGATGCGCAACTGATATTTCCGGGCCACCGCCTGGATGAACCGCACCATGCGGGCCAATTCGCTGCGTGGCACCGTGGCATCCTCGAGAATGGTGGTGGGCGACACCCGGGCCAGGGCGGAAAAGGCGTTGCGCCGCGCCGCTGCCAGGCGCAGGGCCTCCGCGTTGTCCCGGGCTACGCGGACCTCGCGTGCCCCGTTGCGTCGCGCGATCTCCGCCATTCGAGCGGCCTCCTCCTCGACAGCCGCCGGATGCCCGTCTGTCTCCATCAACAACAACGCCTCGCAGTCCAAGGGCAGGCCCACATGCGCATAAGCTTCCACGCAGTGGATGGTGGTGCGATCCAGGAATTCCAGGGTGCAGGGAATGATCTGTGCTGCGATGATGTCGGACACCGTCTGAGCCGCGGCCTCCATTTGGTCGTACGTGGCCAGCAGGGTCTTCTTGGCCGGGGGCTGCGGGATCAGCCGCAGTAACACTTTGGTGATCACGCCCAACGTCCCCTCGGAACCGATGAACAGATCCTTGAGCGAATACCCGGCCACGTCCTTGACGCACTTGTTGCCGGTGAAAAACACCTCACCGTCCGGCAGCACAATCTCCAAACCCATCACGTAGTTCCGCGTGATTCCATATTTCAGGCCGCGCAGGCCGCCGGAGTTCTCCGCCACGTTACCGCCAATGGTCGAAATCTTCATCGAGCCGGGATCCGGCGGATAAAACAACCCGGCCGCAGCGGCGGCGTCGGCGATGGCTTGCGTGGTGGCGCCCGCCTCCGCCAGCAGGGTGAGGTTGGCACGGTCCAGTTCCAGGATGCGATCCATCTTGGCCAGGCACAGGACAATACAGTCCGGGACCGGCACGCTGCCGCCGCTGAGCCCGGTGCCGGAGCCGCGCGTGACCACGGGCGTCCGCGTTCGCTGGGCCAGCTTGAGAATGGCCGCCACCTGTTCCGTCTGCCGGGGGAAGACCACGCAACCGGGCATTTGCTGCAATGCCGCCGTGCCGTCAAAAGAGTACGGAATGAGGTCCTCCGGGGCGGTGAGCAGCTGATCCGGCCCGACGATTTCGCGCAACGCGCTCAGCACCTCTTGTGGCATGCCCATACAACAACGCGCGCCAGCATCGGTCAAAGCCGTTTCCACGGCAAGCGACCGTTGCACGACGCGTCAAGACCGGCCCATCGGATGAGGCCCGCCGTTCTCGGTTCTCCTCCCTGCGTGCGGTCGTCGGCCGCTTCGACACAACCGGTCCGGTCGGCCATGACGCTGAAGCGTTGAGCCCATCGCATGCCGGAGATTTCGGGGAGCATGAGAAGATCACTGGCACTGACCCTGAGTGGCCCAGGCGCGCAGTCCACATCCAAACCGTCCCGACCGCGCCGCAGCGCTCTGAAACCGTCGCAGCCGTTCCGCTGGATTTTGAAGTGGTGTCGGCTGCCGCGTCCCCGTTCAATAAACCGCGGGGCGAGCCCTGTCAGCGGCCCCGGTCGCGAAGCCGCGGCCGGGTCGGGACGGATGCGTCCCCCACTCAATCCACGGACAGACAAGGAAGCGTATGAAAAGATTCTGGATCGCGTCGCTCGGTTTGGCGGCCTGCGCCCTGACCGCTCAGGAAAAGGTGATTCCCCTCTACGACGGTCCGGCACCCGGATCGGAAGACTGGACCCACTCCGAACGGGAAAGCGTCTCCAACCTCTGGAACACGCGCGTCGTTTTCAATGTGTCGCGTCCGACGCTCACCTGGTTTGCGCCCGACCGGGCCAGGGCCAACGGCACGGCGGTCATCATCTGCCCCGGCGGTGCGTTCTTTGCCCTGTCCATCGACAGCGAGGGCCGCGACGTGGCACGCTGGCTGGCCGAGCGCGGCGTGCACGCCTTTGTCCTGAAGTATCGCCTCGTCAAATGCGAAACCGACGACCCCACCCGGGAAGTCATGACACGAGGACCGCTGGATGCCGTCGTGGCGCCGGTGGTGAAGCTGGCCATGGCCGACGGACTGGCCGCGGTGCGGCACGTGCGAGAGCGCGCCGCCGAATACGGCGTAAACCCGCGGCGCATCGGCATCCTGGGGTTCTCGGCCGGCGGCACGGTGGCCGCCTCGGTCGCTTACAACTACGACCCCGGCAGCCGACCCGACTTCGTCGCGCCCATCTACCTGGCCTATCACTGGACCATCAAGGACCGGGGCGTGCCTACCGACGCCCCGCCCATGTTCATCGTGGCGGCCTCGGACGATCAACTCCGGCTGGCCCCGCACAGCGTGGAGCTCTACCAGGATTGGACCCGCGCCGGTCATTCGGCCGAACTCCATTTGTACGCCCGTGGCGGTCACGGATTCGGCATGCGCCGCCAGAACCTGCCCAGCGATCGCTGGATCGAACGATTTGCGGATTGGCTGGACATGAACGGCTGGATGCGTCCCTGACGTGCCGATGGTCGGACAGCTCATCCGGCAACCCTTGGGCACCTGCCCGGGAACCACGCCCGGTACTTCGGTTTGTCGGGCTGCGCGGCAATCGAGTCCCGCCCCACGCCCAGGGAGCGTGCATCGCCTCGATCCGAGCGGCCATGCGTCAGGATGGAGATGAAACCCCGGCGGCTCCACCCGACGCAGACGGAGGGACAAACCTCCTGCGCGATCGTCGCTCAGGCAGTCTCGACCGCTTCCCTGCGCAGGGCGTCGGGCACGGGTAGCCGACGCAGGTAGCGGATCTGAAACACGTCGGGAGAGTCGCCGGGGTCCACGGAAGCTTCCAACAGGGCCGCCTGCTGCAAAATCGGCCACGCCACGGCATCCCGCCGCAGGCACGCCACCGGCCATTGCCGACCCCTCGGCCGGGAGTCGGTCGTGTCCGAAAGTGGCTCGAGTTCCGCCACCAGGTCGGCCACGGTGCGATGCCCGATGTTGACCAGCCAGGCCAGGATCTGCTCGCGCGGATAGCGGAAGATCTCGGGATGCAAAAAGAGCAACTCTCGGGGCAACACGCGCAGCGCATACGCACCGGCCGTCCACCAGTCCGGACGCAGACTGGGGAATTCGCGAACCGTCAAGAGTTTCCGCAGCGCCCCGTCCAGGAGCGGTACCAACGACCGCAAAAGCTTCGCCTCGACAAAATCGAGCCGCCCGGCGCGGTTGAAGCGATGCGAGATTTTGATCCGCCCGCGCTGGCCGCGGAACTCACCCTCGTAACAGACCGAAAGGATCACGTGATCGTACACGGACTGCACCTGCATCCAGCATCCCGCGGCGTAGCCCGCATAGTCGCGCTTGCTGGCGTCGGGGGGCGCGGGATGCGACCGCACAAAGGCCTCGATTTGTGCCAGGCGGACAAAATAACTGCTGTTGGGGGCAAACCCGTGCGCCCGGAGGAACTCGGCGAACTGACGAATCTGCGCCATTTGGAGGCCCGGTCCGGTCCGCAGCGCGGCCTCGAGGGCTTCCAGCTGCTGGCGGGCTAGCCGCCGCGCTTCCTTGGTTGGAGTCTGTGCAGGTGTCACGGTCTGATTGTCGGGGCGACTGCGCCTGGCTGTCCGGTGGCCGCAGCCTTTCACGCGTTGCGCCAGCCAGTTTGTCCACCGTTCCAGCCATCCGGACCGCCAGGCGCGTCGGTCGCTTCAAACCGAGTGCACTCTAGCGCACTCCACCAAGCCGCCAACTGTGCGTTTGGATGCACACCCGGAAAAATTTGGAACCCGCCCAGCCTCCGCCTCGTGATCTCGAAGCCCGTCAAGAACGAGACCGTCGCATTCCGCAGTCCGGAAAGTGCTGCAACACATTGCAAACCAATGTGTTAGATGCATTCCGTGTGAGGGGATCCCACACTCTGGATAAGACGGAGACTCCTGAGCGCAATGTCCGCGGCGATGAAAAGGCCTTCCGGATGCCGGAACGGGCAAGGTTGCGAGCCGAGAGGCCGTCAGGTGCCCCCGGGCCTGACCGCGCCGATCATGGAGCCTGCGCGGGTGGACAGGGTCCGCACCGCCGGAGGAGTGCCAACGCGGCCCGAGCCGCCCGGCCAGATCCTGCAGCCGATGCCAAGCACGGTCCCGGCCGCCACAGCGCCACATACCATGTCGGCCCGAGACTCTGCCGCGCCCGCCGCAGCGCCCCGGTCCACGAAACCACGTCCCCCCAGGATCGCCGCTCCTGAGACGGGTCCAATGGAACAGAGGCCCCGAGTTTCACGGTTGGCTCTCTTGGAAGGACGACCCGGGTGCAACGTGGTCCAGCGACACGTTGACTTGACTTCCGCGGTCGTGTTAAGGTGCACACGCCGTTAGGCAGGTATGGCTTCGTTGTTGAACCAGCCCGTTCTGGTGTTGAATCGCCTCTGGCAGGCCGTCAATGTCTGTTCTGCGAGGCGGGCGCTGACGTTGCTTTTCCAGGGGCATGCCCAGGCGGTCCTCTGCCGCCCCGACGGCACCTACCAAACCTTCAACTTCAACGAATGGAGTGACTTTTCCCGCGCCGAGCCCGGTCCGGACAGCATCGCCACGGTCAGTTTCCGCATCCGGATTCCGCGGATCATCCTGGTCCTGTTCTTCGATCGCGTGCCGAAGAAGGAGGTCACCTTCACCCGCCACAACATCTTCGAGCGCGACAAGAACACGTGCCAGTATTGCGGGCGGGTCTTTGACCGCAAGGACCTCAACCTGGACCACGTGATCCCCAAGGACCGGGGCGGGCCGACGACCTGGGAGAACATCGTCTGCTCCTGCATCGAGTGCAACACCCGCAAGGGCAATCGCACCCCCCAGGAAGCCGGCATGCGTCTGATCCGCAAGCCCAAGAAGCCCCGGTGGCGGCCGTTTCTGCACATCACGGTGGGGTTCCAGCACCACGACAGCTGGAAACACTTCATCGACCTCGCCTATTGGAACGTCGAGCTGGGCGAGGACAAGGACTAGCGTTCCGGCACTCCTTGCGCCGCTGATCCACGGGCGGACGAGGGCGCCGGAATCAATCGGGCAACCCCGCGGGGGAGCCGGCAGCTCGAGATTCGTCTTTCCGACGACTGCTGGTTCCTGTGCGGTGTTGAGAGCCAGACGCCCTCTGTCCGGAGAGTCGTGGGAGCAGGCGGCTCGAAAACGCCGTGTTGTGGCCGGGCCGCTCGGCAGACGAGTTGGAGACACTCAACCGGCCAGCCGCAAGGTTGCCAGCCTTTCCATTCACCCGATTGGGTGGGCTGAACGCGCCAGCTCGAACTTTTCCCGGACCACCACTTCGCGCGCTCGCGCCGCGCCGGCGGCGACGATCTCGATCCGGGGCCCGGATCAGGATCGCGTCGAGTGCCGCGCCGCTTCGATCATCTCCCAAAACTTCGGGTTCTCCTGCAGCGCCTCGTCCTCCGGAACCTTCAAGCCCGATCGGAACAAGAAGTCCTTCAACGTGTGCCGATTCAGGATCCGATGCACCAGAACGCCCAACTCGTGTCGCTCGAAGTACACCCGGTAATCGCCCAGTCGGTACCGATGCAGAATGCGGCCACCGCGCTCCAGCTTGCCAAAAGCATCCAACTCCGTCCCGATGACCTGACGGGGCAGGCCCCGGAACTCGCCCAGAATTTGCAACTGCAAGTCGCGCGGCATGCGCGACAGATCCGCTGCCGCCGCCGGGGTGAAAATGATCTGGAACGGAATCATCGGGACCAAAACAGTTTGGCGGCGCGTACGGGAATCGAACCCGTCTTTCGGCCTTGAGAGGGCCGCGTCCTGAACCGATAGACGAACGCGCCGTCTTGAACTCGCCTCCTCATCGTACCGTGCCCCTTGCGAATGTCAACCCACAGCACTGGTTTTCGGGCAAGGCCGGTGTCCGTCGTGCCCCCGGTCGTGGACCTCAACATCCCGAGCGTCCGGTACAAAGAGAATCCGCAGCACCTTCTGCCTGCGCGGCGCAACCCCCCGGATCACGGGAGCCATCCTCCCCGGACTCGAACGGGCTTCTGGGAACTCTGCCGAATGCATACCCACGGCCACGGGTCTCCCGAGAGCTCTTTGCCTGCGCCCGGTGCCGTGGCCCATAACCGCCTCCGCCAGTGCGGCTGCTCCTGCCACACTGTCCGCCCGCGCCCTTGCCCTTCGCCACCCCTGCCCACATGTGCACAAGATCGCTATCTCACAGGCTGACGACCAGCGTTTCCCTCGGAACATGGGCTGCCGAACGACTTGGGCGGACCGCGGTTCGCGCCTGTGTCCTTCTTCGAACGCCCCGCTGGCGCCACTGCTTCAACCTCGGGTCTCTGCACCGTGGCATGCCATGGCCCTGGCCGCTGCAGAACCTGCGAACTCAGACCCCGGCCCGGTCGGGACCCTGTTGGACCGGCCCTTCTGCAGCTCCTCGCCACGCCTCCTCTCTCCCGCTCATCGCCCCTTGGGGGTACCCTTGCATGCAGCCTGTCGCCTCGACGGACCATTCTGCACTTGGCGACTCTGTGAGGGTCGGCGCACCTTGACGGCCATGAACGACAATGGAGCCATTCCATCCGCCGCAGAACTGGCGCGGTACATCGAGCATACCTTGTTGCGACCCGAGGCCACCCGGGCCCAGATCGAGAAGCTTTGCGAAGAAGCGCGCACGTACGGGTTTTATGCCGTTTGCGTGAACGGATCGCGCGTGGAACTGGCGCGATACTGCCTGGAAGAATCGGACGTCCGGGTGGTGGCCGTGGTGGGCTTTCCCCTGGGCGCCATGAGTGCGGACGTCAAACGCTACGAAACGGAGGCCGCCGTGGACGACGGGGCGCACGAAGTGGACGTGGTGTTGAACATCGGCAAACTCAAGGACGGGGAGAACGCTGCGCTGCTGCGGGAATTGCGGGACGTGGTGGAGGCGGCGGACGAGCGACCGGTGAAAGTGATTCTGGAAACCTGTCTGTTGACGCGGGAAGAAAAGATTCGGGCCTGCCAGCTGGTTTTGGACTCGGGAGCGCGATTCGTGAAAACCTCCACGGGTTTTGGTCCGGCGGGCGCCACGGTGGAGGACGTGCAGCTTCTCCGGGAAACGGTGGGACCGAATTTCGGAGTCAAAGCCGCGGGCGGCATCCGGGACACGGCCACTGCGCTGGCCATGATTCGAGCCGGGGCGGATCGGTTGGGCACATCGAGCGGCGTGGCGATTGTCCGCGGCCTCCGCGCCGCCGGCTCTGGTGGCCCCGGGGGAGACTACTGAACCGAAGGGCGCGCCGAGACGTCCCGCGGGTCCGCATCCAGGAACTCCCGCAGGTGAGCCAGAAAAGCTTGGGGCGCGTCCACATGAACCCAGTGACCCGCCCCGGGGAGGGTGCGCACTTCGGCCCTGGGAAACCAGCGGCGTAATGCCGTCAAGTCCTCCGGCTCCAGATAATCCGAGCGCCCGCCCCGGAGAACCAACACCGCGCCTTCGAAGGGTCGGCCGCCCGCCACCGGTTCCAACAAGCGGGCGTAGTGCGCACGGATCGCGGCCAGATCCATCTGCCACCGGAGGAATCCATCCGGACCCGGCACGGCATTTTTTAACAAAAACCACCGCAGCCGCGCCTCCGGGATGCTTTCGGCCAGGGCCCGATCCAGCTCCGATCGGTGGCGAAAATTGCGGATGGGCACGCGGGCAAGCAGATCCAACAGGGCCGCATGGCGCGGCGGAGCCCGGCGGGGCGAACAATCCACCAGCACCAGGCGCCGCACGCGCGCCGGAAACTGAAGGGCCAGTTGCATGGCCACTTTGCCGCCCAGGGAATGGCCCACCACAGAAGCCGACGTCAGGCCTTTGGCATCCAGAAACGCAGCCACCGCACGGGCCAGGGCGGGGTACGTCAGCTCCCCCGGGGCAGGCGCACGACCGTGAGCCGGCAGGTCCGGTGCGTACACGCGGTAGGCGTCGGCCAGCGCCCGTGCCACGCCCAGCCAGTTCGTGCCCGACCCCAGCAGGCCGTGCAGCAGAACCACGGCGGGGCCCTGCCCCATGCAGTGGGCCGGGAGAGGCAGCTCCATCATGGACGGTAGCGTCGGGCCCTCAATCCGGAGTCGCTGACGCCACTGAGCTGGTGGGTGGCGCAGGTCGCAAGAATCGCTTGACGTTTAGTTTTCGTCAGTTGACGATACATACGGATAGTGAATCACTTATGACAGAGGGTTCGCGCGAGCTGGCCTACCGCGTGCTTCAGCAAGTGCATGAGGCGCAAGGGTTCGAAGCCGCTTTCCGCAAGGCAACCGGGCTGACCGTGTGCTTGCGCCCCTTGCCGGCCCCGGGCGAAGGGGTCGGCATTCTGCCGGAAGAGAATCCGGTATGCCGCCTGGCGGTGCAAACGGCTGCGGGCAGCGCCGTCTGCCGGGAAATGCAGATGCGCTTGCGGCGTCTCATTGAGTCCGGCCGCCCATTGGAACCGGTCACCTGCCTGGCAGGGCTGACCGTGCTGGCGGTGCCCGTGCGGCTGTGCGGCGAGCCTGCCGCCATGCTCCACACGAACCGGTTGCTCCTGCGCCCGGTCGGGCCGGAGGATGTAGAAGCGGCGGTGCGCCTGCTGCGCGGTTGGGGGGCACCGGCCACGGCAGAGACCATCGCGGCCGCGTTGCGCGACCTGGTCGTACTGACGCCTCCCCAGCTGGAAGCAGTCGTCCGCCTGCTCCGGATTTACGCGGAGTACCTGGGTGACCTGGCCAGCCGTCGCGTGTTGGCGGATCGTCAGGGCCGTCCCTGCGCCCTGGCCCAGGCCCTGACCTATATCAAGGAGCATCTGCCGGAGCGGTTGCCTCTGCGCGAGGTGGCACGGCGGGTCAACCTCAGCCCGTACTACTTTTGCAAACTCTTCCATCGCTCCATGGGCATGACGTTCACCGAGTACCTTGCGCGCATGCGGCTGGAACGGGCGAAGGATTTGTTGCTCAACCCGGCCCTGTCCGTCGCGGAGGTGGCCAGCGCGGTGGGCTTTGGTTCGATTCCTCATTTCAACCGGAGCTTCAAGAAGTACACGGGCATGACCCCCACCGCGTATCGCACCACCCGGTTGGGTCGCAACAAGGTTCCCCTGGCCGTGACCCTGAGTGCGTCCGGCTAGGAGGCTTCTGACAGGGCGGGGACGTTCGCAAATCACCCTCGATTTCTCGAGGAGACGCGCACAGCTTCTTGCCGACAAAACGGCTTTTCAACCCACGCGCCGCGCCCCCACGGACCGCCTGCACCGAGTCGTGTCCGCGCCGACGACAGGTGGGCCGCGCACCCCTGCCGGGGCTGCTCAATCCACCGGTTCCAATGTGACCCGCCGAACTTCGATTTCGCTGCCCTCGCTCTGGATGCAGATGTGGCCCGCCGTGTCGCTGCACTCGGTGGCCTGGTTCATCAGATGCCCGTTGACGTACAGCCGAATGGTGTCCCCTTTGCACACGATCTCGTACGTGTTCCATTCGCCCACCGGTTTTTCCCGGGAGGGCCCTTGCTTGGGCACGCGCCGGTCCTGCTTGCCGCCGTGTTCCTTGAAGGTGGTGCCTCCGATGACCCAGAAGTCCCCCTGATTGTCGTGCATGCCCTGCGCTTCGATGCTGCGCGGCCAGACGCGATCCGGTCCGGTCATGTGCACCAGCACTCCGGTATTGCCGGGCTTCAGGAACCGCCATTCCACGGTGAGCTTGTAATCGCGGTATTGATCGCGGGTGCGGATGTACCCGGCCGGTTTGCCCGTGCAATGAATGACGCCGTCGCGCACCGACCAGGTCTGGGCCGGGTCGGCGCCCGGAACGAACAAGACCCATCCGCTGAGGTCCTTGCCATTGAACAGTTCGATGCGCTGCTGCGGGCGAATGGCGTCCACCGCTTGCACGCCGAGCACGCCCGCTGTCAGGGCCCAAACCGCGGTCCAGCCTGCCCATCGCACCGCCGGGGTCTTCCGCCGAGAATACGTTTTCATGACCCGCAGCATTCGAGACGGCAATGGTTCTGTCAACTGCGCGGCAGCGACAGCGTTCGGACCCCGACCGCGAACTGCTCGGTGCCCGGCAGGGGATGGAAAGTTGCAGGCTCCTGAAGCCGGACCGGCTGCCCGGGGTGCCGCCGCGATTTCGGCTTTGGTTTTAAGGCAGGCGGTAGAAACCATCGTGACGCCGGTCCCGGCGGCATCCTCGGGTCCCGGTCGTCCTTGGGGTCCGCCGAGCCCGGTTCGCGCGCCGACCCTGCCAACGCCGCTCCCGCCCCGCGCAACGGGTTGCCCGGTTGCCGCGAGGTTCGTAAGGGAGTTCACCCGGTCGGGGCCGGGTCATGAGTCACTCATCGGAGCGGCCCCGCAGGTGTGGACCTGAGGCGGTGCCGGCCTCCGTGGCTTCGTCCGGGTGGCTCTGCCCGGAGGTTCTGGGTGCGGAGCTCAACGTCCCTTGTATGTGTGCGTGACGCCGGGTGGTTCGGCGATGGGCGGAAAAGCCGGGCAAACGCTCGCCAGTGGTGAAAATGGCTTGCATGAGAAGGGTTTCCAGATGTTCACTGAGCGGCAAATACTGAGGTCCACCGCCATGAAAACCAAACCGTCTGCGCCGGCCCGGCGGGGTTTGCTGGCCGGGGGCAACTGGATTGTCGATCAGGTCAAGATCATCGATGTGTGGCCGCAACCGGAGCAACTGGCCAATATTTTGAGCCAGTCCCAGGGCACCGGAGGGGCTCCCTACAATGTTTTGGTGGACCTGGCCCGCGCGGGTGCCCCGTTTCCGTTGTGGGGGGCGGGCCTGGTTGGCGACGACGATTTGGGCCGTTCCATCTTGCAGACCTGCCGGCAGTACAAGATTAACACCCAATACCTCGGCAAAACACAACGCGCCCCGACCTCGTACACCGACGTGATGACGGAACAGAAGACGGGCCGGCGCACGTTTTTTCACTCGCGCGGGGCCAACGCCCTCTGGCGCGGGGAGGATCTGGACTTCCGCAAAATCAAGGCGCGGCTCTTTCATCTGGGCTACCTGTTGTTGCTGGACGCGCTGGATCAGCCGGACGCCAAGTACGGAACCCGGGCGGCGCGATTGCTGGCGGAAGCGCAGGCGGCCGGCTTGAAGACGAGTGTGGACGTGGTCAGCGAGGACAGCGATCGGTTCGGCCGCATTGTCACTCCGGCTCTGCAGTATGTGGACTATTGTATCCTGAACGAACTCGAGGCGGGGCGAACCGCCGGGTTCAAGATTCGGTTGCCGGACGGGTCGCTGGACACGGTGGCTCTCCGCCATGCAGCGGGGGCCCTGCTCCAAAAGGGAGTACGAGAACTGGTTGTCATCCATTTCCCGGAAGGCGCCTTTGCCCGCACCCGCAAGGGCGAGGACGTCTGGCAAATGTCGCTGCGGTTGCCGGAAAACTACATCATGGGCACCGCCGGGGCCGGAGACGCCTTTTGTGCCGGCGTCTTGTGGGGCTTGCACGAGGGTTGGGATCTGCAACGGTGTCTGCTGACCGGGGTGTGTCTGGCCGCCGCCTCGCTTTCGGACGCCACCTGCACGGCCGGGGTCAAGTCGCTGCAGCACGCCCTGGGCCTGGTGCGTCGCTTCGGCTTCCGGCCTCCGTTGGAACCGCAGGATTGAGACCCGTGAAACCCCGGCCCGGGGAAGCCGGTCGGGGCGCCGGGCCCGGGGGTTCAGATCGTTTCCGATTCCGTCGACACCGGGGTCTTTTCGCCGCGCAGGGCTGCCATCAGGGCGTGCCAGGCCAGAATCGCGCACTTCACGCGGGCCGGATACTTGTGCACCCCGGCAAACACCGCCAGCTTGCCCACGCCATCAGCCACCTTTCCCGTGGTGACCATGTCGTGCACCACTTGAAACATCTGTTCCACCTCGGCCCGCGTCTTGCCGCGCGCAAACTCCGTCAGCAGCGAAGCCGACGCCTTGGAAATGCAACAGCCGGAGCCCACGAAACTGATGTCCTGAATGCAGTCGTCCTGCAGCCGCAGGTAGAGCTTGAGTTGATCCCCACAGAGGGGGTTGTGGCCGTGGGCGGAGCAGGTGGCCTCGGGGAGCTCATGAAAGTTCCGGGGATGCTTGCAGTGATCGAGGATCACCTCCTGGTACAGGTCTTGGATGTCGTCGAACATGGTGGGGCGCCGGGCAGGCCGGAGTGGATCTCAGGCCGCCACGAGGTGCGGACTGGTTTCCAATCGGTCCCAGACCAGGCGGTCGAGGGCTTCACGGGCCGGTTCGTACTGGACCCGTTCGATGATCTCCCCGGCAAAGGCATGAATCAGCATGCGCCGGGCCGTTTCGGGGCCGATGCCGCGGGTGCGCAGATAAAAGATGGCCTCGCGCTGGAGTTGGCCCACCGTGGCGCCGTGCGTGCATTTGACGTCGTCGGCGTAGATCTCGAGCTGGGGCTTGGTGTTGGCCACCGCCTCGTCTGACAGCAGCAGGTTCTTGTTGGTCTGTTTGGCGTCGGTTTTTTGGGCTCCGGGCCGGACCAGGATGCGGCCGTGGAAGACGCCGCGCGATTTGTCGTCGAGGATGCCGTTGAAATACTCGTGGCTGGCGCAGTGGGGTTGGGCGTGTTCCACGATCATGTGGTGGTCGGCCAACTGTTCGCCCCGGGTCAGGTACAGGCCGTTGAGGATGGCCTCGAGCCCCTCGCCGGCCAGCCGCACCCGCAGGTTGTATCGGGACAGGCGCGCCCCCAGGGCAAACGAGTGAATCCAGGCCCGGCAGGCCCGCCCCAGCGATGCATGCAACGCAGCCACATGAAATGCCTCGGGGGACTCATCCTGGAATTTCAGATGCTCCACAAAGGTCTCATCGCCCGCCACCAGCTCGGTCAGTGCGTTGGTGAAATACCGCGCCGCCCCTGCGTGTACGTAGCTCTCCAAGATCGTCACCTGACTGCGGTCTCCGACCACGACGAGATTGCGCGGGCAGAAGGTCAGACCTTCGCCGGCCGGGGTGGCGACATGGAGGATGCTCAGGGGCTCCGTCAACTTCGTGTCGGGGGGAATCCAAATCCAGGCACCATCGGCAAAGAACGCCTGATTCAGGGCGGTGAACCCGTTGTCCGCGGCACCCACGAGCCGGTCCCAGTAGGGCCGGAGGGCTTCCCCGTCCCGCGTCAGGGCCGGGATCAGGCTGCCAAACCGGACGCCCGCCGGTAGCGGATCCGGCCGGGAAAGCCGGGGATGATAATGGCCGTTGACGAACACCAGGCGCGGACCCGGCAGGCGGGCACACCACAACGAGTCGAGCACCTCCGGCGGCAGGTCCCCGGCTCCGGGTTCCAGCGCGGGCCGGAACGCCATCCGGGCAATCGGCGCCACGTTGGTGTAACGCCAGTCCTCGTCCTTGAGCGTGGGCAGGCCCAGGGACTGGAACCGTTCCAGGGCGGTGCGCCGGCGGTCCACCACCCACTCGGGCTGGTCCCACAGTTGCACCACCCGGTCAAATCGGCTCACGTACTTTTCCACGGTTTGCTTGGTTTCAACCGCTGCTTGCGTCATGAGACTGAATCCGTGTCGCGACTCCGGCACCGCGGCCGGGCTGTTCAATCTCCCACCCAGGTGGGAAGATCGCAATTCCGAAACGCCCCTACGTTAGCACGACCGGCTGCACAGACAAATCCGGGCTTTTCGTCGCGAGTTTTCGGGGCGGCAACGACCTGCCGTCCAGCCCCGGCACGTGAGGGAAGGGCCCAGGGGTCCGCCGGTTCATGGCTCGGCAGGCAAACCGGTTTTCTCGCCGTTGCCCGACCCGGCGTCCTCCACCAGGTAAGCCGCGAATTCCTGTTGATGTTGCGGACTGAGATGAACCCGGAAGCGGGCGGTCCTGGGGTAGTACCGACGCTCGACCACCTGGCCCACGGCGTGCAGCCGGGCGATCAAATCGGCTCGCTCATGAGGGATGGCCACCCGCACGCATTGCCGGCACGGGCGCAACTGTCGGGCAATTTCCTCCAGCAGGTTTTGCAGGCCCTGTCCGGTCAGGGCGGAGATGGCGACGGCCTGGGGATGCCGCTCATAAAACCGGGCCGCCACCTCCTGTCGCGGCAGCCGGTCCACCTTGTTGAACACGATGATGGTGGGCTTGTCATCGGCGCCGATCTCTTTGAGCACGCCCTCCACCGCGGCCATCTGTTCCTCGGCCAGAGGGTGGCTGATGTCCACCACGTGCAGCAGAAGGTCGGCCTCGGTCACTTCCTCCAGCGTGGCCTTGAAGGCTTCCACGAGTTGGTGGGGCAGCTTCCGGATGAAGCCCACCGTGTCGCTCAGGAGCACCTCCTGACGCGTCGGCAGCCGGAGCCGCCGCGTGGTGGGATCCAGCGTGGCGAACAGCTTGTCCTCGGCCAGAACCCCCGCGCCGGTCAGCGTGTTGAGCAGGGTGGATTTGCCGGCGTTGGTGTAACCGACGATCGAGGCCAGCGGAAATTGGTGGCGCTGCCGCGCGGCCCGCTGGATGGCACGCTGACGCCGCACTTCCTCCAGTTCCCGCTGGATGCGAGCAATCCGGTCCTGGACCTTGCGCCGGTCCACTTCCAGCTGGGATTCACCCTCGCCACCCCGCATCCCGATGCCGCCGCGTTGGCGCGACAAATGTCCCCAAAACCGCGTCAACCGGGGCAGCAGGTGCTGCAGTTGGGCCAGCTCGACCTGGAGCTTTCCCTCGCGCGTGCGGGCGCGCTGGGCAAAGATGTCGAGAATGAGCGCGGTGCGATCCAAGACCTTGCATTGAAACACCTTTTCCAGGTTCCGACTCTGTGCGGGGCTGAGCTCGTCGTCGAACACCACCGTGTCCACCTGGTTCTGGCGGCACCACGCGGCGAATTCCTCTGCCTTGCCCCGTCCGATGAAGGTGGCCGGGTGAATGGCCTCCACGCGCTGTACACCGTCGCCCACCACCTGCCCGCCGGCGGTGGTCACCAGTTGGGCCAGTTCTTCCAGAGAATCCCGCGTTTCCCAACCGTTGGCGCGGTGCTTCAACTCCGCGGCCACCAGGAAAACGCGTTCAATACGTCGTTGTTGTGTTTCGATGAGTCCTTTCAAGGTTTCAACCACCCGGGCCCAAAGGGGAGGGACTCCTGTCCGAAGTCAGCACCTACCAAGAAGCGCAGCTTGCGATAAAGACATGGGAATTCACATGCCACCCGTTCCGCAGAATTCGGGAAGATGCCCCCTCGGATGGCCATGAATGCTGCCAATCTCACCCGGCTCCGGGCCCGTCGACTGGGAAACCCCGGCCCGCACTCCATGGTCCACGCCGAAGACACCGCTCCGGTGGCAAACGCAGGAAGGATCCTGCGCCTCGAGCCCGGGCCGGGCTCGCCCCTCCCCGAGCCGTTGCTTTGTTCATCGCTGGGAAAACCCGTTCGTGGCAGCTGAAATTCTCTGCCTTCCGCATCTCGCTTATAAATTACGCCGGCCTGGCCCGTTGTCGAGTGCCTCGGTTCCACGGCAAACGCCCGCGGAGAACGGGGCAGGCGTCCAGCCCGCAGGTCGGACAGGTGCTTTGCTGCGGGGCACCACAACCCGTCGAGCCGCCCCTGGTTCGGCTTGGGCAACCGACGGGGGCTCGAGTGACTGCGGCGTGAGGCAGCTTCTGGAACCGCACTCCGGCCCCGGGGGTGCAATCGCGAACGGACCTTTCGAGACTCTCGACAGACCGGCCGGCATTCAGAGCCGGCGCCCGGTTGTGGACTCGGTGGCGGGCGCGGTGCTCGAATGCCTTTGGGTGCTCCTCATATCTGCGAGTACCCGAGCGGGCGCAGGAAGAAATTGGTAATGTTGGTCACGATCTCCGCATCCGTGTACCCCGGAGTCGTGCTCAGTTTCTTCCATTCCGGATCCGCCACAAACGTCCGCCAGGCAGCGTCGCGCGCTGCCATGTCATCGAACACCAGCATGTAGGTCAGATTGGGCAGACGCGCGCCCACGAGCGTGGACCCGAAAAACACCGGCCGCAGCCCGGTCCGCTTGAACAGGGCGGTTTCCCCCACGTCGAACATCTCCACCTTTTTGCGGTGGGCCCGGTCGCTGTGGCTCTCGTAAATGCGCAACTCGAAAATGCGTCCCTTTCGTTCGAGCGTTTGGGGCGGCACTTCCAATCGCGGCATTCCTTCGAATGCGATCATCAAGGAGCTTTCGTACCTTACGTACGGGGGATTGTCCGGCGGAGCCTGGGTGAACGGATGCGCCAGAACCTGGGGATCCGTGGCCAGGACCCGTTGCGCCTCCCACCACTGGGCCAGCGAGCGGCAGGGAAGCAGCACGTAGCGGGTGGGGCTGTCCGGTCCGGTGGCCACATCGAACACCCCGACCCGCTGAATCCCCACGCGGTTCCACGCCGGTAGCGCCGCCTGTTCCAGAAACTCGTCCAGGCGGCGGACCATGGGCCCTCGCCGCAACTCGTAGCGGCGCAACTCGTAGAACTCGCGCTCCGGGGCCTGGGGAGCCTCGGCCGCCCTTGCGGAGAGTGGAGACAAGGAGAGACCCAAACTGGCGAACCCGAGAGATTGGAGGAATTCACGCCGTTGCATAAGCGCAGCTTGGGACAGAACCTGCCATTGCGCAATGTTTTTGCACGCCCCGGGCCTCCGAAGGGCGCATTTCCGTTTTTTGAGCCCCGGATTCAAAGATGCCCGGGAAACGTCCCTTTTCCGCAGCTTTCTCCCGGGCCATGGATGCCCGAGGCCGACGAGCTTTTCGGCAGTCCCCAAAAACCCGTAATGCGCCGGACCGTGGATCTGCTGAGCCGGGGCTCTCCCTCGTGCAGGGGACGATGAAGCAAAGCCGCTCCCCGCGAGTCCATCCCCACCCAACCCATCCAGGGCCGGAAGTTTCGCACCTTCGGCGCGCCCGGGTTTGCCCCTACGGCGCGTCGATGCACCGGCTCAGGGCAGCTCCCGGGGCAACCGGACTGCCTCGCTGTCGGGTGAATGGCTGCGCCACCCGCGCGACGTTCGAGTGCTCCATCGGGGTGTGAATTCACCAGCGCAGGGCAGCGCCCTGGGCGACCGGATTCCGCCATGCAGTCCGCTCTGCAGGGGCGGAATTCGGAAGGGGCGCGCCCGGCCCTTGCGATGGGCGTCCTCGGGTTGCGCCCTTTCGAGGGCCCGCAGGTTCTCCGTGGACGCGGTTCCCGGGAGGCGTTGCCCAGGGTCGGATGAACGGGATGCGCCTTCGGCGCGTGGACGGAGCGGCGCGATCCGTGGAGCGCGGAGAACGTATTTCGACTTTTGGACCGCGGATTCAAGAATCTCGGGCAAATGCAGTTCTGCCTCGGCCTTGCCATGCCGTGAGCAGGCCCGAAACGCCGGCGGGAATTTGGCGCGTGTCCAGAAAGAACATGCACCCCCGTCACAAACGAATTCAGCGCAGGATCGGCTTCGCTTTCCAGACCCGGCCGCAGCGCCACTGCGTCTGACTCGGATCCGACTCGCATCCGGAGCTGGGGAAGCTCACGAAGCTCGCTAATCATGGCTCCTCTTCCACCCTCGGCTGCCGAAACCGGTCTTGCGAGGGCGCGGCTGCTTGGTCGCTGGTGCCCGAGGCGGGCACCGCCTCCGGGGCCACCGGTGCCACGGTGCCATCGACCCGGCACGCTCGCGCGCGGCGAATGTTTTCATAACAAAAAGCTTGCGCGCACCGGCTTCGCGCTTGTGGGTTGTCGGCAACGCCCGGGCCCGGCTGGACACAACCGCCCGGGCGAGCATGGTCGGAAGTTCTGCAGCGGCCGGCTTCAACACAAAGGCCCGGAATTGGGTCGCAGACGCCCCCGGCACTTGCCAACAGGCCCTCGTCTGGTTGCCCGGCGGTCGTCGCGCCTCCGGCCGTGATGCTGATCGCGCTACCAGATGCGAGAGGGATCGCGGGGGTTCAGGCGGGCCTGACCCCGCGCCCCGTAAAGGACTCACCACGCTGACCGGCGGTTGACTCTCTGCCATGATCGAAAGCCGCTTGTGCCCCGCTGCCGAACCCCTAGAGTTTGGTCGTGAACATGCAGGCACCATCGAGGGAGAGTTCGGACCGGTCCAAGGAACCCGACCGCTCGGGTCGCACGGGACTGGCGGGGATGGGTTACGGGCTGGCCGTGGGCGTGGTGCTGGGGGCGGCCGGCTTCTGGCTCTACCAACAGGTCGGGACCGAACCGTCCCGGACAGTCCCGATTTCGCTCTCGGCACCGACCCGCGCCGCCCTGGAGCATTTGTCCCAACCCGTGGTGGCACACCTGTACATTGGGTTGCACGAGGCCGGCGTGCCCGAGGAAGACCGTGCCTTTGCCGGCCATGTGGAGGAGTTGCTCCGGGCGTTTGCAACCGTGGCCGGCCCGAACTTCCGGGTCCAACGGCACGAGGTGCGAACTGCTGAAGAACAGCAAGCCGCAGCCGAGGCCGGCATTGAACCGTTTCATCTGGAACGCGGCGCTGCGGCCTGGTTGGGATTGGTGCTGGAAAGCGGCAATCGCCGGCAGACACTGCCCAGACTCGATCCGGCGTGGAAAGAGGCACTGGAGTTCGATGTGGCGAGGGCGGCGCAAGAGGTGAGCCGGCCGCTCCTCGCTGCGCAACCTGCGCCCACGGAGGCAGAGCAGGCTGCCCTGAGCCGGGTCCGGGAAGCCCTGGGTCCCCCGGACGCCCTGAGTCCCGAGGAAGGCGCCCGTCGGTTGCGGGAAGCGGCTCTCGAAGAATTCAAGCAGCTGGCGCAGTCGTTTCAGGCTCGGCAGGACGAGCTGCGCCGCCGGTTCCAGCAGGCGGAGCAGCAGGGTGATGCCGGAGCGCAGCAAGCCCTGCTGCGAGAGCTGCGTCAACTCCAGGCCGAACAAACCGCCCAACTCCAGCGCCTGGCCGAGCGCCTTCAGTCCGACCTCCAAGCCTGGCAACGTCTGAAGTCCGCCCCGTCCCCCGAGGGTGCGCCGTCGGCCACCGGGCCCGAATCAACACCTGCTCCGGGCCGCCCGCATCGCTGAGGTCGGTCCACCCCGATCCGATTCCCCCGGGCAAGGGCCGGCTCCGGGGCGGCCCGGCGATTTGGTCACGGCAGCTCGCTCACACGGTAATAGCGGGCCGGGGCCGTCGGATCCGGCTCCACCCAGGTTCCCGGTGCATTGGTTACGGTCCACGCGGCCCGCAACTGAAACGGCTGGTCCAGCTCCGTCGTGCTCCACACGGCGTAGGTGCGCCCCACCACCACCGGCCACCGCAACTGCCAGGGTGGCCCCTGGACTTCCACCCAGAGCGGCGCCGCAGAGGCATCGTCCGGTACCAACCGAACCCAGTGCGTTTCCGTTCGGTAGCGGGACCCGTCCGGCCATGTCACCACGGCGTAAAACGGATGCAACCCCGGGCCCAATCGAGGTCCGGGCACCTCGAACTCGACCGGGGGTGCATTGGTCACCACGTCCCAGGAACCGCCCGTAGTGAAAAGCTCGACGCGGAGGGTCCCGGTCGGCTCCGCCGAAACCTGCCAACGCAGCGTCAGGCTCACACGGGTCAGCGATCCACCCAGCAAGGGTCGCAGGGCGGCCTGGCGGGTCGTGTTGGCCACGCGGATCCGGCGTGTGACATGCCCCTGCGTGGCGACATGCGTACCTTCGTACGCCACCGCGACGCATTCATGCCACCCGTCGGCCAAGGTTGTGGTGTCCAACTCATACTGCAGCGGGAGCTCGCGGGCGCCGCAGGCCAGGTATAAATGGTTCCGCGGTTGCAGGTCCTCGAGATTCTCCTCGAGCGTTTGCGGGCCCGTGGGTTCCACGGTCAGAGCCTCGGAAGCCGTCAGCTCCGCTTGCAAAAGGGCCGCGGCTGTCCATCCCGGGGTTCGTGCCCGAAGCACAAAGCTGACATTCGTTCCATCGCCGTCCGCGGAAAGGTCTCCGGCGGACAGTCCGTCCGGTCCCAGCAATTGCGGGTGGGCATTGACAGCCGCCACAAGCTGGTGCGCCAGACCTGCAGTGTTGGTGCCCGCTTCGTTGGTCACGGCAATCGAGATCGGCACGCCATTGCTTTTGGTGACGATCAGCTGCAGCCAGTCGGCAGGACCCGGCGCGCGGCGGAGGGTAAACCCGCGGAACCCCAACGCAGTGGAGTCCACAAAGGCGGGTTGGGCGAGCCTGGCGTACAGGTTGAGGACGGCGTTGGTTCCTGACAGCGTTTCGACGTGCGCCGGGGTGGCGGCCCCGGGGCGGCCCGGAACCGTGGATCGCAGCAACAAGCGGTCGCCAATCGCCTCGGCCACCACCCCGGTGGCGTTGGTCTGTTCGGGTCGGTTGAGCACATCGGCCAGGCGCTGCGCCACCTCGCCAAGACCGAGTTCTTCGGTCACTTCAAACGCCACCTCGTGTCCGGCCAATTGCAACCGAATCCGGTTTCCGACTGCCGGCCGGCTTTCCCAGGGCGTCCCATGAAAACGGCCGTCCACAAAAAGATCCACCCGGCCAATGGGCCGCGCCGGATCCGCCGCCTGAAAGTGCCATTCCAAGAGGACCGGGCCCGACACGGTGGCTTCCGGGGCCGGCGCAATCCAGTCGCCCCGCGGACGCCGCGCAAACGGCGCCGCCAAGGGTTCTCCGACGACCACCCCCTGATACGGCGCCGCGATGCTTTGGTAGTAGCATTCCGCGATGTTGAAGCCCCGCGCCTGATAGAAATAGTTCCTCGGCCCCGGAAACTTTTCGGTCCAGTTGCAAGGTTCCACCACCGTCCCGTAACTGGCCGTGGCTCCCGCAGCCAGAAAGTCCGGCACGCGCGTCATGCCCGCCGCATCCTCGAACAACCAACCGCCAAAGGAGGTGAGGTTGTCCGCCATCGCCCCGGGCACGAACAGATTCGCTGGCAGGGAAAAGCCGTAAAACCCGCTTTGGCAGCCCAGTTGCAATCCCAAACCGGCGGGCGAATTGGCGTTGGTCGGAACCATGCTCACCCGACCCAGCACGCGTTGCTCGAAAATGGCGTCGTCAAACCACCAATGTCGGACATTCCGCGCCGAATCCGTGCTTTTGAGCAGGTACACCGATTGCGTTGGCCACGATTCATCCGCCGCCACACCGCGGTCCACGACGGCTTTCGCCTGGGCAAGATTGGAGGCTGTGATCATGGTGACCAGCCAGTTGGACCACGCAGACCCGCTCGCCACCGCACGGAACGGCATTTCGCTCCCGGCATACGCGTGCAGGACGGCCGGAGGCAAACTGCAGGATCGGGGGAGATTCCCCGGCGCATTCGTGTCCGGCTGCCACCCGTAAAACAGCACCGAGGTGGTGCTGTTGCGCACCAGCCCGTTGGTGCCGTTGCTCTCAACCACGCGATAGGGAATGTCCATCGAAAGGACCAGATACTCGATCTGGTTGGTGAGCTGCCGCGCTTGAACCCACGTCGCCAACGGTCGCAAAAGGACCGACTCGAACTCTGACCGTGTCCACTCCACCGCGCTGCCGGTCCAATGGATTCGGAACAACTGCTCCGGCGGCACCATGCGCCGCTCGCAGTAGTAGTTTCCCAGCTCCACCGACTGTGCGCTGGCCTCGTTGACCACCACCACCACGTTCAGGCCGCTGCCACCGGCCCGCGCCAAATCAGGGCCGGCCAGCCACAACGCCGCGGTCCACAAAGCACAAAGCCTTCCACGCATCCGCGGGAATCTCCCTGTCCGGATTCCGAGCGGCAAGTGTAAAGCCGCCTCCGGGCCAGCCTCCACGAACGGGTTCCGATGCGCCCCTCGCGCGTCTCACCGCAAAGCGCCCTTCGAACGAGCGCCTCCTGGCATCGCAGGTCGGGGAGCTCGCTCGTTCCGCAGGACCGCCACTGCCTGCGACAGCAGCCTCGCGGCTTCCCACCCCTGTGAATCTCCGTGGCTCGAAGCCGGGCGGAACAACGCATCGCGAACCTTCCAGGAACGCCGGGTGCACAGGGCGGACCACGTCCTGCGAGCACTGTCCGGAGCGGGACTCGGACGAGGTGGGGCCCGCCGTGTCGTTCGGCGGACGCTTTGGCTGCCGGGTCAGTCGTTGAACCCAGCGGGCCATTTGAAGGGCGGTTTGGGCGGCTTCCAGACCTTGGTTGTAACGCCGGTCCGGGCACCGGCGCTGCGCCTGCGCCTCGTTCTCCGGCAACAACACCTCGTGAATCACCGCCAGCCCGTGCCGCAACCCCACCTGCATCAACCCGTCCATGACCGCCCGGCCGATCAGCTCCGCATGCATGGTCTCGCCCCGCAAAATCACCCCCAAACACACAATGGCTGCCGGCCGCCGACCCAAAACCCGCTCCGCGCCACCAGCTCCGCCCCCAACACAATCTCATGGGCCCGCCCACCCGTACCACCGCCACTTCCGCCCCCCCCCGCCTCCAACAACGCCCGCAGCGCCCGTACCAATCCCCTCGACATACCGCCGTGCCTCCCCGTAGAACCGTTGCCATACAGCCCCGGGGCTGCGGGCGGGGTGCATGGAGACCCCAAGGTATTCTGATCCCGAGGAGGCCGGACCCCATGCAGCGCCCACTGCGTGTCTGCCCCGTGTCCCCACTTCATGCGACTTGGCCGCCTGCCGCGGCCTCTGGTCTTCTGATGGCTGGAGACGGTGAAACAGAACTGCAGACTAACCATGAAAACCTCGCATGCAATGTGGCTGGCGGCTGCCATGGGACTTGCACTGACAGGCCCCGCCCGCGCCGACGTCGTCATCAGTACGTTTGACAACTTCACCTCCGACGCGCTGTACGCTTCGTGGACCACGGCCACGATTGTCTCGGGCCCCACGGCCTACACCATTACGGCTTCCGGCTACGGAAGTAACTGGAAGTACCTGGGAACCATTGACGGTACCGGCTACGACACGGTCCAACTGACCGTAACCCTGAGCGGCGGCGGTGATGGTTTCCTGGGTCCGATTGTCACGCTGAAGGACGCCGACGGGACCGCCTATCATTACGCTTGGTACGGTCAAACCCTGGGATCGCACGTGCTCACCAAACCCGTCCAGCAGCCCACATGGACCGAGGCGGGATCCATTCCCGGGCTCGATCTGGCCACCCTTACCCATTTGCACCTCCAGTTGGACCCGGGTGGCTATGCCGGAACCTACACCGTGGCCTTCGAGGATCTGCGTCTGATCCCGGAACCTTCGGCGCTCGCCCTGCTCCTGTGGGGAGGATTGAGCCTGGGCTGGCTCCGCCGGCAGCGGTGAACTTCATGGGGTCGTTTCTCCCCGGTCGTTTTCTGCCTCTTCGTTTTCTGTCTCTATGAAACCGTGCGGTCCTTGGTGGAACCTGGTCGCCTGCGTCGGTTTGCTGGTTGCAGCCCCGCTGGGTCGGGCGGACACGGTCATCGCCAACTTCGACTCGCTTTTCACCATGGACGGCCTGTTTGCGTGGGCGGACGCCACCGTCGTCGCCACCGACACAGGCTATTCCATTACGGACGTCTGCTACGGCAGCGGGTACAAAGACATCAACGTGGACGCATCCGGAGAGACCACGGTGATGGTCACGGTAACCCTCGATGGCCCTCCCGAGGCGGAGGGCCACCTGGGCCCGATTGTTTCGCTCGTGGACGCCGATGGCACCTTCTACAACTACGCCTGGTTCGGGCAGAGACGGGGTCGTCATGTACTCACCATGGACGTGCAGCAGCCGACCTTTGTGTCCGGTGCAGGCACCGTGCCGGGCCTGGATTTGGCGAAGCTCGACTTTTTCCACCTGCAGCTGGACCCGGGATTCTTTGGCTGCGGGGGCGCGTACACGGTCATCTGGCATGACTTTCGACTGGTGGGTGCGCCCGGTCCCCAGATCGTCGCCTGGCGTTACGACCCGGCCTCCTCCGAATTCACACTGACGTGGCAGGCCAAGGCCGGGAAACTCTACACTCTGCTCTACACACCCGACCTGGCCTCGCCCCTCACTCCCCTGGTGAGCGACATCTACGCCGAAGGCACCGAGGTGACCTACACCGTGATGCTCCCCTCGGGTGCCTCCGGTTATCTCCGCGTACTGCAGCAGCCCTGAGCCAACGGGCCTTTCGCGTCCCAGACCGCTCTGTGACCTCGTCCACACCGATGGAAACCGGCGGCCTCGCACGTCGCCGGTTTCCTTTTCCAGAGCCGCGACGGCGCCCCGGCAAAACCTGGTGCATGCGTATTTTTCGTTGCGGACTGGCCTCGATGCTGCTTCACGTCAGCCCCCTCTCCGCGGGCGAGAAACTCCTCCTGGCCCATTACATGCCCTGGTACACGGCTCCCCCGATCAGCAGTCAATGGGGCTGGCACTGGACCATGGGGCATTTCAATCCCGACCAACAGGACGCCGAGGGACGACGACAGATCGCCTCCTGGTATTATCCGCTGACCGGGCCCTATGACTCGGCCGATCCGGTCGTGCTCGAGTACCAGGTCCTGTTGATGAAACTGGCCGGCATCGACGGTGTCATCGCCGACTGGTATGGGAAAGACGATTTCCTGGACTACGGTCTCATTCATCAGCGCACCCTCCGACTCTTCGAATGGACCCGACGGGCGGGGCTCGTCTTTTGCCTCTGCTACGAGGACCGCACCATCGCGCGGATGATCGGAGCCGGGTTTCTTCCTTCGAGCCAGGCCGTCACCCACGCCCGGGAAACGCTGCGGGAGGCGGAACGCCTCTTCTTCAGCGATCCCGGTTATCTCCGCTGGAACGGGCGGCCCGTCCTGCTGAATTTTGGCCCGGTGTATTTCACCGCAGACCAGTGGCCGGCCATCTTTGCCGGGCTCCAGCCGACCAACCAGCCGGTCTTTTTCACACTGGACCGACGTGTCACGGGCGCCGTCGGTGCGTTCAGTTGGCCGCCCATGTGGGCCAGCAGCACCAATGACGGACGCCTCTCCATGGCGACCTTGCAGTCGTACTTGGACGGTTTCGAACAAAAGGCCCTGTCGTGGTCCCTCTACATCAGCAGTGCCTTCCCCCGGTTCCACGACATCTATGCCGAGGCCGGCGTGGGACCTTCCTACGGTCGCCTGGAGGACGCGGATGGGGAAGTCTTCCGTGCCACCCTCCACCGGGCCCTGACCAACCGCTCCACCTATGTCCAATTGGTCACCTGGAACGATTATGGCGAAGGCACCATCCTGGAGCCCACCAGGGAGTTCGGCTTCCGGGATTTGGAAATCATCCAGGACGCCCGGCGGAGTTATCTGGACCCGGCTTTTTCGAGAACCTCCGGCGACCTGACCCTGGCGTGGCGGCTTTATCAACTCCGACGCCGATTTGCCGGACAGCCGCTGGCCGAAGTCGAGTTGGATCATGTTTTTTCGCTGGTCAAGGATGGGGAACTGCCCAGTGCCGGACGTTTGTTGGAAGCCATGGAGGTTCAGCGGCCGGTCCTTCATGGCTGGACGTTGGCGGGGGAATCCCTGGAATTCCAAGTGGGGGGGTGGCGTGGCCCTGCGGGGCTGGAGATCCAGTGCAGCACCAATCCCTATACCGGGCCCTGGGAAACCGTGGCAGTGTTGCCCGCGGGGACAAACAGGGCCATCTTCCGAGCCGCGATCGATCGGGCCGGCCCGCCCCGGTTCTATCGCGCCCGTAACCGCTGAGCCGTTCCCGGTCGAAGCGATGTTGGGGCCGTGAACCAAACTTTTTCCTCGGACAATCGCGGGTTCAAATCACCGACTTCCGCAGGCGCTGGTGATCAACGTGGCCTTTGACAACTCCCCGCGAATTCGATCGGCGCGGCTCCCGGCGAAGCCGCAGCCGAGTGGTTTGGCGGCCGGGAGCCCCGGGCGAGGATCAGTGCAACTTGAGCAACTCAATAGGGTAGCCGCCCACGCAAGTCGGCGGAAAGTCCATCCACGGAGTAACCGCCGCATCTCCGCAGTAGTCATATCCGCTCTTGGGACGGATCCACCCGGGGGCCAACGCGTCTCCGCGCCAACTAACATCGGGCGCGGGAGTCCGTTTTCAGATCCCGGATCCGCCGCCTCACAGCGGCGGCTGCCAACTTTCCAGTTCCGTAACCGCCGGCGGAGGCCGGCGGAAAGTTTCCCGGTGGAGTAACCATTGCGTCCCCGCGGCAGCAGTCCAATGACCGCTGCGGCGCTGCGGCGGGCAAACGCCCCGCTGCAGAGGTGTGCTGACCAGGAGAGGCCCTGAGTTCACGCTGATGCTTCTCGAGAAGAAACCCTCAGAACCCCTTCCACCGGAAAAAACCGCACGTTGCACCCGTGCGCCCGGCCGTCGCCGCTTCACCGCGCCGCGGCTTCGAGCCGATCGAACATCAGGTCCAGAATCCGGGCCTGCAGGTAACTGTTGTCCGTGTTCCAGCGGGTCACATCCGGATGCTTGGACCATTTGACCGCCCCGTCGGTGAACAGCACATTGAAGCCGCCCTCCCGATAGTGCGCCCAGAAGCTGACGCCCTGAATCACATCCACCGCAAACAGCTTGTGAGGTTCCAGCTGGCTCTCGCGTCGGTACCGTCGATGCGTGTCGATGGGGCCGGGTCGGTTCCCCGCGTTGATCGTCCGCGGATTGTAGAGATAACTCGACCGCACGTCGCCGCCCGCATCCGTTGTCAGGAGCGGCGCGTAGTAACTCGTGCTGAAAGGTCCCTCTTTTACGGCCGGACAGAAGAAGATGGTGCCATCGCCGGTGTATTTCAGGGGATAGAGATACCCGCCGTTCTGCCAGGTCCAACCGGGCACCGGGATGTTTTGAGGTGCCTTCGAGCTGGGCGGGCCGTTGACCACATAACGACTGTAATGCGATGCACTCAGATCATCCTCGTTGGGCAGGCCCACCCGCCAGGGGGGCAGCCGACCCTGAAAGTCCTGGACGTACATCATGGTGCCCTGGCCCAACTGGCGGAGGTTGCTGACGCAGGCCATCCGCTGCGCGCGAGCCTTGGCTTTGGAGAGGGCGGGCAGCAACAGGCCCGCCAGAATGGCGATAATGGCAATGACCACCAGCAACTCGATGAGGGTGAATCCGTTTGCCAACCGGGCCGGGTCCCTGCCCTCGGGGGGTCGGGGACCCGCGGTTTGGCTTGTGCGAGGGATCAGGACGTCGAGCCTCATAAGTTTTGGCGGCTTCGCCGCTGACGGGTGCGTGCCTGCAACCGGCCAATCGCCTCCTGGATAACGGCCCGCTGTTCGGGGGTGAGCCCCGGATGTTTGAGAAGCTTCTGAAAATGCTCCAGGGCATCCTGCCCGTGCCCGAGCCGACTGACTGCCAGGGCTTCCTCCAGAAAAAGCTGGTGCGCGGAGGAGGCGCCGGCAAATGCCTGACGAAGTTTGGCCTCATCGACCAGCGTGTCTTGGGGCGGCGCAGCGCGGGAGGCTGGTCCCGGGTCGGCGGGAGTGACCATCTCCGCTGCGGGGCCGGGGGCAGAAGAGCCAGCCGCGTTCTCTTCCAGTGCCCCGGGACTCGGGCCGGACCGGCTGCACGCCACGAGCGTCACGCTGAGCCACAAGCTCAACCACCCTGCCGAGCGCAGAATATCCGACCGGCAACCATCCCGTGGTTGCAACCGCGTTCCTTGCGTGTCCATGGCATCCTCGTCCATCACCATGCCGCATGGCAATGTAATCTCGGACCGGGAACCGGGCCATGGCCAGTTCTGGCCGGGGACGCTGACCCGCCGTGCGCGAAGCCGCAGCCACGCCCGAGCGGGCCGGGAGGGCTTGGGCGACCTGTGAAACCGGGGATGCCTGCCAGTTGAGCCTGCGACCGGCGACGAGCCGGGACCGCCCCGAGAAACCGCAAGCGTCCCCCGCCGCCTTTGCGGCCTCCATCTCCCGGCTCCCCAGAGCCCACCGGAACGCCGGGTTTCCAGTCCCACCCCCGCTCCTCGTAAGGCGTGTACCCGGAGACTCCTGTCCGTCCCGACGGCGCAGGCAAAAGCGGGGATTGACCCGCCCATGGTCGCGGAGCTACCCCTACCCGTGCCATGCTTGCGCCTCACGACACTGCCATTGCGTCCCTCGGACCGTGCACCTTTCCCTCGCCCCTGCGTCTCGGGGGCCGGGCGGACACCGCACTCCCACGGTTCGTGCCGGATGGGGCCCGCGTGCGGTTTCAGGTCGAATGGGAGGCGGAAGGCCAGCCGGCTGCCGAAGTGTGTTTCGAAAAGGCGGGACCGCGGGAAAAGCTCTTCTTCGATCCGCGCCAGACCCGGGCGGCGATCGTGACCTGCGGCGGATTGTGTCCCGGTTTGAACAACGTGATCCGTTCCGCGTTTCTGGAACTGCACTACAACTACGGCGTGCCGGAAGTACTGGGCTTGCGCTACGGATATGCAGGGTTGAACCCGGCGGTGGGCGAGCCGCCATTGCGCTTGAGCCCGGAATTGGTAGACACCATCCACGAGGAGGGCGGGACCATGCTGGGGACTTCGCGCGGCCCCCAGCCGGTGGATGTGATGGTGGATTTCCTGGTCAGCCGCGGCATCCACCTCTTGTTGTGTGTGGGCGGCGACGGCACCTTGCGCGGTGCCCGGGCCATTGCCGAGGAAATCTTGCGGCGCGGGCTCTCCATTGCGGTGGTGGGAGTGCCCAAAACCATCGACAATGACATTCTCTACGTGGAACGGACCTTCGGTGTACAAACCGCCGTGGACAAGGCGCGCGAGGTTCTGGATGCCGCGCACAACGAGGCCAAAAGCGCGTACAACGGGGTGGGTCTGGTCAAGGTCATGGGCCGCGATGCCGGATTCATCGCCGCCATGGCCACCCTGGCCAGTCAGGAGGTCAACTTCACGCTGATCCCGGAAGTGCCATTGCGACTCGACGGACCCCGGGGGTTCTTGGAAACCCTGCGGCGACGACTGATGGCGCGTCATCATGCGGTGGTCGTGGTGGCCGAAGGCGTGGGACGAGAACTGTTACGGGACGAACCCACGGAGACGGACGCCTCCGGCAATCCCCGCCCGCCCGACATCGGCCCGTTCCTGCGCAACCACATTGTGCGACACATGCGTCAGGCCGGCGTGCCGGTGGACGTCAAGTACTTCGACCCCAGTTACCTCATCCGCAGCGTGCCCGCCAACAGCGAAGACGCCATCTTTTGCGATGCGCTGGCCCGGCACGCCGTCCATGCGGGCATGGCGGGCAAGACCAACGTGGTCATCGGGTTGTGGCACGGCGTTTTCACCCACGTGCCCATCCCGCTGGCTGTTTCCGGGAAGAAACAAGTGGATCCGGCCGGGGCTTTGTGGAAAAGCGTCCTGGCGTGCACCGGCCAACCCGCAGTCTGGGAATAGAAGCCGGACCGGGAGCGCTGCCGGGGTGTTCGTCATCCGGCCCGGAATTCAGACCACGCCTTCAGCGGGTTCGCAGCATTCGAGCCCGTTTGTTCCGGCCCCGTGGACGGGGAAAGTCCGATTCTTACCCGCGGCTCAGATCCCGAAGCTTTTGCCCGCCCCGGATTCGCCTGATTCTGCCGCCGGGCACTTGTGTCGGCCCAGGGGGCTACGAGAGTCGGTGGCCCAGGGCGGCGTTCCCCATTTCCTCCGGATGTCAGCGGCCTCCGGACCCGTGGGCAAGTGCGGCCCCTTTGCTCCCGGAGACGGCATTGCTCCCCACGCTCCGGCGCATACCTTGGAGCTTGTGAAGGTTACGGTGGGACAGCAGTTGTCCGTGCGAATCGAGGATGTGGCGTTCGGGGGCGAAGGGGTGGCCCGCGCGGACGGTTTGGTGATTTTCGTGCCGTTCGTCGCGGTGGGCGAAACGGTGGAGGTGGAGATCACCGAGTGCAAGGCCAACTTTGCCCGCGCGCGGCTCCTGCGGGTGCTGGAGCCCTCCCCGGAGCGTGTCCCGCCCGCCTGCCCGCACTTCGGTCGCTGTGGGGGCTGCCAGTACCAACACCTGCGTTACGAAACCCAGTTGCGCATCAAACACAAACAAGTGGCCGACCTGATCCAACGCATCGGGGGTTTCGATCCCTCCGTGGTCCAGCCGGTGATCGGTTGCCCTCGACCGTACGGGTATCGAAACCGCATCATGGTGCGCAGCCAGTGGAACAAGCCGGAACGTCGGATGAACGTGGGATTCCTGCGTTGGGACTGCGGGTTGGTCGAGGACGTGGTGGAGTGCAAGATTGCCGAGCCGGCCCTGAACGAGGAACTGCAAAAAGTGCGGGCTCATCCACCCCCCAAGAGCGGCTTGAAAGTCGTCCTGCGCCTGCCGCCGCAAGATTGGATCGTGCCCCCGGACTCTTTTTTCCAAAACAACTTTCATTTGTTGCCCGAGTTGGTCCGAGTGGTCCGTGAGGCCGTGCAACGCAGCGGGGCCCGTCACCTGATCGACTTGTACTGCGGGGTGGGCTTTTTCGGCATCGAACTCGCAGACGCCGTCGAGTCGTTTGTCGGCGTGGAGTACGACCGAAGAGCCATCCGGGCCGCGCAAGAGAACGCGGCGCGGCGCAATATCCGGAACGGGGAGTTCCTGGCCGGCAAGGCGGAAGAACTTCTGCCCGGGCTGCTGCAGCGGTTCGCCCCGAACTCCGTGGCCGTCCTGGTCGATCCTCCGCGCAAAGGGCTTACGGGCGAAGCGGTTGACGCGTTGCGATCGGCCGCGCCCGCGGCAGTCGTTTATGTCTCCTGTCATCCCGCCACCCTGGCTCGGGATCTGCGGGCCCTCTGTCAGGAAGGGCGATTCACCCTGGAACGGGTCACGCCCCTCGACATGTTTCCGCAAACTCAACACGTGGAGTGCGTGGCGGAACTTACGAACCGAGTGACCCACCCGGGAACGCCGCCGTTGGAGTCCGAGAAGCCCGAAGCCTGAAACCCGCCCACCCCTCGAAGAGCGTGCGGCTGAGCAGTGCTTCCGCCGGCGGAACTACTCGAGGAGCTCAAACAGCCCGGGAAGATGCCGCTTGTCGCCGATCCTGCGATGCTGCAGTGCCTGCGGATATGACGCAGAGCCGGGACGGAACCCGCGTTCCACCAGACAAGCCGCCCTGCGCGGCACCCCAACCCATCTCGGCCCGCACGTCAGGCTCCCACTGTCGGAGGTCCGGTCCCTGTAAAACCAAACCCACGCCGCGGCTTACTCCTCCTCGGTCCACAGGCGTTCGCGACGCTGAATGGCTTCCGGGTGGGTGTCCAGGTTTTGCGAAAGGTACACGTGCCTCAGTTCCTGTCCGAACCCGATCTTCCGGAAGAACGCCAGGGCAGGTTCGTTCGCCTCGTCGGTGTCCACCAGCATGATCCGGGCATCGCGCTCGATGAAGAGGCTGGTCAACTGCCGAATCAGGCGCGTCGCCACGCCGCGACGGCTCCATTCCGGGTCCACCCCCAGCCACTCGAGCCATCCGTACCGCCAGGCACTGCCGCGCTTCTGCATCAGGCTGCCCAGAGCGAATCCGACCACCTTTTCCCCCGCCACGGCCACCAAACAGGTCTCCTGCTCCGTGCTGAACAGCTTCATCACCTCGTCCTCATCCCAGGACCGATACAAGGTGGGCAATTTCTCCGCAGTGAACAGCTTCTGACCCAGGGCATAGACCGCCGGCAGGTCCTCCAGGCGCATCTGGCGGATTTCAATGGCCGGGGAGTCGGCACGGCGCCGACGCCGACGCGGCTTGGCAGACGGGGACACGGTCGAGCTCTTCATAACCAGCCAAGGAAAAGCAAACGCTTCGACGAATCTCGAAAACCGAAGTTCATGGAGAAGGCCGCCGGCTCAGGGTACGATCCGCCCTGAACGCGGGGCAGGAAGGCGAAGCAACAATCGGGCCCTTACCCCGAACGAAAGGTTCGGACCATCGTCTGTTGCATCGTCATTCACGCCGATAAGCTACGAACAGAACGAACAGGGTGTCAAGGAATGGCCGGGCGGATCCTCCACAACGCATTCGGCATCAAGAAGATGCAATCGTTCCAGACGAACCTCGGCCGTGTCCCAAACCCGGAATGCTCCGGGGCCGACCCACCGTTTCCAGACTCGGGGAACGATCCCCAGGGCCGCTGCTAACAGGTTGATTTCAAGGATCTTGGCACAAGACAGGCACTCCCTCACGCACCGCAAGTGGCACGGCCCGAGCCCGACCCGCCCCGCAAAGGCCGCAGACACGTGCCGCGGGTCACAGGGTTGAGAAAAACGCGTTTCCTCAAAGGATCTCCTTCCCGGTCAACGACTTGCGCGCCAGATTCGAGGAGGCATGGCCCTTTTGCAACACGCTGCTGCCGATCACACGGGGTGAACCCACAGGTCGGGACGCCCCCCAGAGAAGCTTGAAAGACGCGGAGGGCCCCACGGTCGAAAACCTCCCGGATGCCGCCAAAGGAGGCTCACGGGTGGGGGTGGAGGTTTTGCGCATTCCCCGGGCGATCCGTCGGGTGGCCGACCTCTTTGGTTGTCGAGTCCGGCTGTCTGCCGCACTCGCTCCCCGCTCTCTCAGGTGGAGTTGGCATGCAACTTCCGCACCCGAATGCCGAATGCCCGGGCCGGATTCGCCCGCAACAGTTGATCCAGGTCCGCTTCCGTGCAACCGGCCTTTCGCAGATCGGGCAGCAGCCTCTCGAACAACGAGCGATACGGCTGCGGATTGCCGTTGCCAAACAACCTCAAGGGCGCCTGCCGGGGCGATTCCCCCTCCACGGCCCAGCCGTCGTCATGCGAAACCAGCACCCGCGACCAACAACCCGCCGACTTCAGCGCAAGCAACGCCTCGAGATACCGCTCCGGCACGCCAGGGGCGAGACTGTAGCCGTCCAGGCTGATCCACGCCCCGCGCCGTGCCGCTTCGATCCGGTCGGCGTCTGTGCCGTTCTGCGCATGCACCCAGACAAAGGCCTCCGGCGCCACTTCTTCCGAGGCCAGGATCCGGAGCTGATCCATCGCGGCCACCCCGTCCCCGGTGTGTCCACAGATGGTCAGCCCGGTCCTTCGATGCACCCGGGCAGCCGCACGCAGCAGCTTTTCGTGCAACGGCGATAACGCACCGCGATCCGTGCCGAGCTTGATGAATCCCGGCCGGATTCCGGTGCCATCAATTCCCTCCCGCCATTCGCGCAGCCATCGTTCGGCCAGCTCCTCTGCACTTTCCTCGTACGCATGCTGCGGGATGTACTTGTAGCCTGCCGCCCCGTAGTAGCCGGTGTTGGTGACCAGGTGCACGCCGGTGGCCTCGGCCAGCTGCCGCAACAGCCGCACGTCCCGGCCAATGTATTGCGGCGTGCATTCGAACAGCGCACTCACTCCCCGCTCCTTCAGCGCCTCGAGGTGGGGGCGAACCGTGGTCACCGCTGCTTCCAGATCGTACCTCGGCCCGGCCCACCGCGCCGCTCCGAGGAAATCGGTCACGATGTGCTCATGGGTCAGGGCCCGGCCCAATTGAGAGACCGGCACCGGTCCGCGAACGGTCATGACGGAAGCGTCCCCGGCCGGCTCAGCCGCAGCCGCACGTTGCGAGTGCAACTTGAAAACGCCTGATGCGGCCGTCAGAACGCACGCCTGCAGGAAATCGCGACGTGTCCACGCCGCCCCGGGTTTGTCCCCGTGCCCCGGCGCAAGTTCCCGCACCCGTGCCCCCGCCCTCGCCGGCGCCCCGCTTCTTTGCGTGCCCGACAAGCGCTCGCAGAGGGCGCCATCCCGTCCAAACCGACTCCAGAGCTTCCCTGACATGCGACATTCCACACCGCGAATCCAGCGGCATCCTCCCTTGCGAACCCGCCCTTGACAAGCTTCTGAGAGCCGCAACCCCCGGCGGTCACCCTCTCAAATGGCGAGGGCCGGCCCGGCTCGCCCCCGGCTGCGATGCGATCTCCCACGTTGTGGGCCCCACCCGCACCGGGTAAAACGGCCAGGGCCCCGAACGCCGTCCGTCGCGCGTCACTGAAGTTCACATGCTGTTTCGCAGGCTAAGAATCAGGTCCTTCCCAAAACGGTTTTTCCGAAGCGACGCCGTGCTCAGTTTTGCCTGGGGAATGTGACGTTTGCAGCGCTTGGGAATAGGATCTCTGCAGTTCCCCGCCAGACCGCAGCCGAGGGCTGGCCGGCAGCAAAGCTTTAACAAAAGGCCCATTGAATTGGGGAGGTTCTCGTCGACCATGAAGGCCACCTGCCGCATTCCTGCAGCAGCCACCGGACAGCTGCAGCCTTTGTCCTTCGTCCACAAACAATCTCGGCCAAATGTGGAGGTGATCGGCCGACCGACAGGGTGTCGACAAGGGACCAGCTTTACAAGGAGCGGCAACGCAGGTGATTTGGGCGCCCCGGTCCTTGGTCTGCGTCAGGGTATCGAGAAAGGCCGTTTCGTAACACTGATCCTTGAAAACCTCGGGATGCTCGGGTGTTTTCCCGGCTGAGAATGACCTTTCCAACACTCTGTCACACAAACGATTCCACGCACTGGCATGTCGCTGAGTGGGACCGGGAGAAAGATGTTTTCATCCTCGGTTCCCAGGAGCTCGCCCGCCCGCGCCTTGATTGGGTCATGATCTGCATCCACCACCGCCGGTCCTCAGGGGGAATTGTGGCTAGAAACTTCCTCGGCCGGTGGATGAACCGGAACAATCGCGCCTCCGGAACCTCTGCACGGTCGATAGGCGGCAAACATGCGACCCGGCTCGTCGGCTGTGCCGCATGGCACCTACAACCCCAACCGACCGGTGGGAACAACAGCTCCAGCAACACCATCCTCACGTCCTCGCGGGGGCCTCCCGTGGACAATCTCTCACCTCGGTGTGGCAACCGTGTTGCCGATTTGGACGCGCAGTACCTCCCATTCCCACTGCACCGTAATGCCAGTTGCCCGCCAACGGAACGCAACAAGCGACGCTGCTTTCCCCGTCTCAGGTTCGCTCCGCCTGGCCTTCTCCCCATGGTCAGCCGGAGCGGCTGGCGACCCTGCCTCAGTGTCCAAAGTCGGCAGGCCGTTTCATGGGGATTTCAAGGCCTCAACCCCGGCCCGGATCCCTCTTGGCTCAGCGGCGATCTGGGTTCAAAGCCAGCGACCGAAGCGGCGAATGTAGAGCGCCTTGGCCAGTTGGGTCACCAGGCAGTAGGCGAGCAAAACGCTCGGCAGATAAAGAAAATACGCGCCGGGCAGCGGCTGCAAATGCAATCCCGCCGCCAGCGGAGAGAAAGGCAGGGCCACGCCCACCGCCATGATGATGGACGTCGTCGCGAGCACGAGCGGCGCGGCGGTGCTTTGCACGAAGGGGATTTTCTCGGTCCGTATCATGTGCACGATCAACGTCTGCGTCAGCAATCCGACCACGAACCAGCCGGATTGAAAGAGCGATTGCTTCGCCACGGTGTTCGCGCCGAACAGATGCCACATCACCCAAAACGTCACGATGTCGAACAACGAACTGATTGGGCCGATCCAGAGCATGAAGCTGGCGATGCTGTCCGTTTCCCAGGTGCGCGGCACGGCCAGAAATTCGGCATCCATCACATCCCACGGGATCGCCATCTGCGACAAATCGTACAGGAGGTTTTGCACCAGCAGTTGCACCGGCAGCATCGGCAAGAACGGCAGAAATGCGCTGGCCACCAACACGCTCAGCACGTTGCCGAAGTTCGAGCTCACCGTCATTTTGATGTACTTGATCACGTTGCCGTAGGTGCGCCGTCCCTCCTGAATGCCCTGCTCCAGTACCAGCAGGCTCTTTTCCAGCAAAATGATATCGGCTGCCTCCTTGGCTACCTCCACGGCCGTGTCCACTGAGATGCCCACATCCGCTTCCCGCAGGGCGGTGGCGTCGTTGATGCCGTCGCCCAGGAATCCCACCGTGTGCCCCCGGCTCTTGAGCACGCGCACGATGCGCGCCTTCTGCAAGGGCGAGACCTTGGCAAAGATGGTCGTCCGCTCGGCCCGCCCGGCCAGCTCCGCCTCGTCCAGCGCCTCGATCTCCGCGCCGGTCAGCACCTGTTCGACCTCCAGACCCACGTCCCGACAAATCTTCCGCGCCACCACGCCATTGTCCCCGGTGAGAATCTTCACGCGCACCCCGTGTTGCCGCAGTGCGCGCAATGCCCCGGCGGTCGTCTCCTTGGGCGGATCGAGGAACGCGACAAACCCCGAGAATACCAGCTCCCGTTCGTCTTCGACGCGCACGCGCTCCGGGCATGAGCCGAGCGGTTTGTAGCCCACCGCGATGACCCGCAAGCCATCCTCGTTCAACCGGTCGCGCAATTGTTTCAGTTGCGTGCGCAGCTCGTCGGTCAATTCGACCCGGCGGCCGCGGTCTTCCACACAGGTGCAGATGTCCAGCATCTCTTCGACCGCCCCCTTGCAGAACAAGACCCGCTCCCGCTTCGAACGCCACAACACCACCGACATTCGGCGCCGCACAAAATCGAACGGAAGCTCGTCCAGCTTCCACCAACTTTTGGCCACCTCCCGCATACCCAGCGCCTCGGCCCGTTCGATCACAGCCCGGTCCAGCAGGTTCTTCAGCCCCGTTTGAAACAGACTGTTGAGATACGCATGCTCCAGAACCCGAAGGCTGTCAGCCCCCCACAAATCCACGTGTCGAATCAACACCACCTTGTCCTGCGTCAGCGTGCCGGTCTTGTCCGTGCACAGCACATCCATCGCCCCCAGGTTCTGAATCGCCTGCAATTGCTTGACGATGGTCTTCTGCCGCGCCAGCGCGATTGCACCGCGCGCCAGATTGGCGTTGACGATCATGGGCAGCATCTCCGGGGTGAGCCCCACCGCCACGGCCACCGCAAACAAAAACGCATCCAGCCAATCCTGCTTCAGCAGACCGTTGATCAGAAACACCGTCGGGGCCATCACCAGCATGAACCGGATCAGCAACCAGGTCACCTGCTGCACCCCGCGGTCGAAGGCGGTCGGCGGCCGACGCGCCGACAGCCCGGCCGCCATCGCCCCAAACCAGGTCCGCGCACCGGTGGCCAGCACGACGGCTTTTCCGGTGCCGCTGACCACGCTGCTGCCCATGAACAACAGATGCGGTGAATCCAACACCTCGGCTGGCGGCGCTTCGTCGGCGGGCCCGGGGCGCGACCGATTGCGTTCCGGCTCGTACTTCTCCACCGGCATTGCCTCGCCGGTCAGGGCCGACTGCGTCACAAACAGATCGCGGGATTCCAACAGCCGCAAATCCGCCGCCACTAAATCCCCTGCCGAAAGCTTTACAATGTCGCCGGGCACCAGTTCGGATGTCGGAATGTCCGATGCCAGCGGATCCAGCGCGTTGGGTTTGCGCTCGACGCCCTTGTTCTCGGTCCGCACCACCGTGACCTCGCTGCGCACCAGTTTCCGGAGCAAGGCCACCTGGACCTGGGACTTCGCCTCCTGCCAGAACCGCAACGCCACACTGGCGGTGATCATCGAGACCATCACGACGACCGCCTTCCAGTCGCCCGTGCTCCAGGAAATCACGGCCAGAATCGCCAAAATCGCGTTGAAGGGATGCTTCAACGCATTCCAGAGCAGCACCGGCCAACCCGGCGGCCGTTGTGCGGACACCTCGTTTGGCCCGAACTCCTCCAATCGCCGGCGCGCCTCCGTCCAGCTCAGCCCGTGCGCGGAGCTGTCCAGACGCCGAAGCACCTCGGAGGCGTCTGCGGCCGCCGCCTCCGCCAGATCTCGAAAGCCCTGCGCAAATGAAATCCGGTCCGATCTCATCCTCGTCCAGCAATGGCCGCACCGTACCCGGCACCGCGCCTCTCAGCAATAGCGCGGACGGCGAGCACGGACGCGAGGCAGCCGGCCGGTGCCTGGTCTCGGAAGCGGAGGCGTATCTGCCGGGTGAAGCATGTGTGAAGCATGCACGGGTGCATGATCGTCTCCGCCGGTTTGCGTCCCTGGAGCCCATTTGGGCCGGAGCGATCTTGTGTTCTCATCGCACGACTGCCGCTCGGAGGGCGGCCCGATGGACCACCTGCGTGGAGGTCCTTGCAGAGGGAACAGCCAGATGACATGTTCGACACCGAAATTGGCGCATGAGCCGTTCGCAACAATTTCATCTTCATGCTTTGATCATCCCCGTGGAAATCGCAATCCAGGCAATCCGAGAGTACAACGCCGGCTGCTACAAGGGGCGGCGAAACATCGATTTGGATCACGAGGGCTATGAACTGTTCCAAGGCGGCCTCTCCGACGACGAGAACGAGCAGGTCGAGCAACTCCGGTTTGTTGCGGAAGAGTACGGTGCGGTTCAGCAGCGATTCCTCCCTCACTCGATCGTGGACGAGGCTCGCCTCGTTGCCAAAAACTTGGCTCCCATCCTGGACGAGTGGGGCGCCAAAGTCGCTCAGTCTCGGCCCCTGCGATACCATTCACCCGACGAGGGTGTTCTCGAGCTGCTCCTGAGACCTTTCACAGCTACGAAGCGATGGCCCGTTTGGGCAGCGAAAGTGCTTCACTTTTTGAGGCCGGACGTTTTTCCCATTTTGGACTCCCGAGCCGAGTGCGCGCTGGGGATATCCCCTGCGTCCAACCCCGTGAGCCGTTACGCGAGGTTCTGCAGCACCTTTCGAGAGGTTTTGTTAGCGAACGAGCATGCACTGGCGTGTGCCCGAGAGGTGGACAAGGGGAACTCGCCGTCGGACCTGAAACTGTTGGACAAGATTCTGTTTGAGATGGGGAAAGGGGGCAAAGGCGGGCGATGTTGCGGCGGCGAGCCGTAGCCATCGCCCCGGACCGCCGCCCACAAGAACGCCCGGACTCAGCGGAGCTGCCCACCATGCGCGATCGCTGACTCGATCGGAGAATGTCGCGAACCGGTTGCATCCAGTGCTCGTCCACGGTCCATGCCACCCTGTTTACTGCCTTCAGGCGGTGGGGGTTCGGAAAAGCACTTGTTCGGCACCGCGATTTGAACGCTCGCAAACGGAGCGGGGTGAAGGCGCACGCTGCTCCTGCGGCTTCAGGTTCAGCACAGCCCGCGGGCGAACGGTTGCACTCGACCCGCGGTCCCCTCGGGCGATCAACCGAGCCCCTGCTGCCGTGCGCTTTGGCGTCGTCGGGTGCCAGGCCGCCGCTGCGTCGTGTCGCCACAATCCATGAAGACCTGAGTTTCGCCGACATGGGCGGGGCCGGGTTGGGTGGCGGCAGCCGCTGCCTTGGGGGCAGCAGGCCGCGCGGCACGGTCAAACATCCTATGGATTACGTGCGAGGAGCTTGAACAGCACTTGAGCGGTTGCGGAAATTCCGATGCCGCGACGCCGAATCTCGATCGGCTGGCCGGGCGCGGTATGATCTACACGCGGGTCTGGTCGGCAGGGCCGGTGTGCGCACCGGCCCGAACGACCATCATCATGGGAGTGCACTCGGCCACGCTGGCGGCCGAGCATATGCGCGGTCTGGTGCCGCTGCCGCCGGGGATGCACATGTACCCGCAACTGTTGCGCGAGGCGGGTTACTCCTGCACCAACAACGAGAAGGAAGGTTACAACCTGATCCAACCCGGGCGGGTTGGGGACGAATCCTCCGGTCGCGCGCACTGCTCCAATCGCCCGCCGGCTCGGCCGTTTTTCGCGATCTTCACTCACACCGTCACGCAGAAGAGCCCGGTGCGGAAGAGACCACACGCTCTCATCCATGATCCGGCCCGGGTGCGCGTGCCGGCCCACCACCCTGACAGCCCGGAGGTGCGTCATGATCGGGCGCAATGTCCACGACCTGAACGCCACCGGCCTTCATTGATGTGCTCCGAGGGAAGCGCGAATGCAGCGAAGTGGTCGCCGACGGAAGTCGGCGGAGACTCGCCGGGGATCCTCCGCCGCGCTCCCGCGACCACCGAACCGCAGCGGACGTCGCATGACATTGCCTGTCTGCCCGGGCAGGGGCTTCGGGTTTCAGTTTGCCGTTCGCGGAAGCGCGTGTTCAAGGTGCCGTGAACGGAGGCCACCCCGCCCGGCATGTCCAGCGTCCTCCACTGCGCGGCTGACTTGCGCGAACACCTGCTGCATGCCTCAGCCCCCCCGCAGGGGTTCCAACCTCGATCTGCTTCTCCGTGCGTTGACGGCTGGTGTGGGTCCGCGCCCAGAGATTCCCGGCCCTCGCGGAGCTTTGGGCAATGCGGGTGAACCCGACCTGTAACCGAACCGCGTGCTCCTGTTTCAACTGTTCGCGTCCCGGTGCACCCATCCGGCAGAACCGGCACCTCGCGGCCTCGAAGCCGGCATCAGGTCAGGGGCGGTTTTGGCCCCACTGTTGGGGCACCGGCCGCCCGCGACGCCTCACCCGTCGCGCTGCTCACCAGGGTGACCTGCACCGAAAGGCCACGGCCCGTGCCCGTTCAACGTGAGCCGGGCGAGAAGCGCTTGCCACGATCATGGTCACCGCAAGCAGGCTCGCCTTCCACAGTTCGGAGGACTCGCGGATAACTTGGCCGCTTTCAGAGGGGCGTTTTCACAAAGGTTGCTCGGCAGCGGCCATCCCGCCCGGGGCATCGTAATCCGCTCCGGCCCGCATCAACTCTGGGGACTCTTTTCACCTTTGCGCTGGCCTCGACCCGGCCAGGAGTCTTGCACACCGGCGTATCCCTCCCAACGAGCGCCGGGTCGCGGACCTGGCAATCAAGTTCCCAGAAGCTTCAAGATCTCCTCCTCCGAGGGCACTCGCCCGCTGATCTTCACTTCGCCGTCGATCGCCACCGCGGGGGTGAACATGACCTTGCGTTTGGCGATTTCCTTGAGGTCATAGACGTGCGTCACCTCCGCGTCCTTACCGGCTTTGGCCAGGGCGTTGATGACGCGGCGTTCGGTTTCGTGACACCGGGGACAGCCCGGACCGAGGATTTCGATTTTCATGGCTCGAGGTGCAGGTTGGAGTGGGTTGGCGTTCAGAACACGAATTGGCCCGCCAGCCACCCGGCCAGCGTGCCCAAAATGACAATGGTGACCACGTACACGACCGCCTTCTTCACACCAAACACCCTCCCGATGGCCAGCCAGTTGGGCAGGCTCAGGCCGGGGCCGGTCAGCAGCAACGCCAGCGCCGGACCGGGTCCCATGCCCATCTTCATCAGGGTGTCCACGAACGGCGCCTCGGTCATCGTGGCGAAATAACTGACGCTGCCCAGTAACGTGGCCAGGAAAGACGCCCGAAGACTGTTGCCCCCCAGCCAGCGTTGCACCCACGCCTCCGGCAACACCTTGCCGATCACCCCCACCAGAAACACCCCGAGCAACAACAGAGGGAAAATGATGCGCACGAACCACCACGTCTCGACCAACCAGCGCTTCAACTCTTCCCTCGACTTGACGCGCACGGCGTACCCGAACACGGCCACGGTGGCCGCCGCCCAAACCACGACCTTCTCCCAAAACGGACCTTTCTGGATCAAATAATTGGGAGCCAGCAGGGAAATCACGAGGAGACCCAGCAGAACGAGATCCCGCCCTTCGACCACTCGAAGTGTGGCCCCGGAGTTGCGCGGCGGGTCGGCCTGCGCGGCGGTCAGGGCGGCCATTCGTTCGCGGTCCTCGCGGCGAAACACAAGGGACATCACCCATCCCACGACCAACGCCATGAGCAGAGCGGTTACGAGCCGGGCCAGCATCAGTTTCGGCCCCAGCACATTGCCGGTGTACACCAGCGAGAGGATGTTGGAGGCCGGTGCCACCCACAGCAGTACGAAGGCCGCGCCAATGGCCGCGCCCCCGTAGTACAATCCGCTGCTCACCGGGATGACCGTGCAGGAACAGGCGGCCACGAAGAAACTGCCGCCGGCCGCCAGGGCGAACGCCTTGAGTTTTCGCGTCGCCGCGCCCAGATGCTGCATGATGGCTTCTTTGGAGATGAACGTGACCATCGCGCCGGCCAGCAGGAACGCGGGCACCAGGCAGGTCAAGACGTGCAGGGCCACGTAATCCCAAACGGCCAGGAAACCGGCTTTCAGCCATTCATATCCCATGGAAAGACTCCTTTCGATCGCGGCCACGCCCGAGCCGCTCCAGATACCGGAACAGGTCCAACCACCCGCGAGGGGTTCGGCCCATCAAACACCTGCGCTCCGCGTTTCTGATCGGCCACAAGGCCGGCCCGAGGGAGGAGCGTCAGGTGACGCGAGACAGTGGGTCTCTCGGCTCCGGCGAGTTGGGCCGGTTTGCCGACGCAGCGTTCCCCGCGCGCCAGTTTCTCGACGATGTGCAAACGGGACGGATGGACCGGCATTCCCGGGAACCGGGCCCGGGCTTTTCGTTGTCCTGGGCTGGAGAGCTTCGCCGCCATGACTGCAAGCAATTTAGCCAAGTAGCTAAATCTGTCAACCGCGGTCCGGCCCGGGCCCGGAAAAGCCCCCCTGCCCGACCGCCCGCGCCATCCCCGCCCTCGCGGCGATCCCTGAGCATTGCCGCCCCGCCGCTTCCCTCCGGGCGGATCCGGGCTTCGGACGCAACACCACCCGACCCGATGGCGGAGCCCCGGACACCAACCCTGCCTCTGCATTCAATCGAGCACCCAGAGGTCCACCCATGGGTGGGTTTCGCCGGGGCGCTTCCTGTAGTTTGCAGGAGACAGCCGAGGGACTTACCCGTCCGGGCTCAGAGAGACTCGGCCCGATCCCGTGCTGTGGAGGCGGCAGAAGCTTTCTCTGTTTCCCGACCGCTTTCGCGAACCGAATTGACCCGCCTGCTCGCCGTCCCTCCGAGGTTCTGGCGCGACGAGGATGTGGCCTCGAACTGGGCTCCGGCATGTCGACCTGTCGGCCCGACGGACCGGGAGCGTGGTGATAGGCAGCCCGACCGGTAAGGGAACTCGACGCGGGCCGCGTCGGCCTCCGCATCGCCTTCGGATGCCGACCCCGAGCCTTCGGACCCCGGGCGGTGGATTGCTCGTCGCTTCGAATCCCATCCCCGTGTCACTGCCGGCACTGCTGACCATTGGTCAACGCCGCCAGCCATGTCTTCGGCCCCCTGGTTGGCCGCCCCCGCCTCGAAAGCCATCGCGCCCGCGGTGCAGCGATCACCGCCATACCGGAGCATGAGACTTCTTAACAATTCCGACGACCCCTGACCACCTAACGCGGGACCAGCCCTTCAGGCCTCCTCCAGGGCCAGCCACCGCGGATCCGCCAGCGCCGCCAGCCCGCGACCGGGCACAAGCTCAAACATGCCCCTTCATTCCCCGAAGGCGCGCCTGCAGGCGGTTCCTTCGACAAGGCCTCTTCGAGCACAAGTTTGTCCGCGAACATCTTGCGACAAGTTGCTCCTCCCTGCACCGTGCATGTTTGGTTTTGGAGGGTTGACACGGGCCCCTCGCGGAACACCGTCTTCCAGCGCAGTCAACCGGGCTTCCCTGCGGCAGCTTGACGAGGTGCACGTAAAGCACAACAAACCTTTTCCGAGCCCTCGAGGAAGCCCGTCTTGCCTTCAGGCGTTTCGAAATCCATGCTCCGTATGCCTCTGACTGGAGACAGTTCTCTACCGCTGGCCATCGGATCATTATGGCATTCCCATGACTCCGAAGCCCGGAAGGTAGACCTCAAGGGCTGGGCATTCATAAAGCCCCACAATCAGGAATGGGAAAGAGAACTCAGCGCGGCAAATGGAACCCTGGTTAGCTGAATGGGCGCAAACGAGTGGTACCATTGGCTTCGCAACAAATCCTGCACGTGGAAGGTTGCCACTCGCAACCACTGTAAAGTCAAGCAAAGACGGTTGGGCAATCAGCGCATGGTAAAAGGGATGCACTATTTGCGGGAACGCGGGAATAACATGCTCGCAAAAGCGCATGAATCGATGGCCGAGGCCCATGAGGCTGCCATGCAGTGTCAGGCCTTGGGCATTGCGGGCGCCTCCGGGGTGCTGGTGGTGCTATGTCCCGAAAGGTTTTGCAACGGCCGATCGGTTTGTTGTCTGTGCCTTTCAAAGCATTCCGGATCTGCAGGAGCATCGACACAGCATCCAGCTGGAGGTCTGCAAGCCCACCTTGAGCGACGCGGAGATGCTCATTGATGTGATGTGGCGCAAAGCCGGAGAACTCAATGGCAAATGTGGCGCTGCTGAGTGGCCCCCGGAAGATCGATCAGCTGCTTCTGGGCGTAGGGCAGGATTTCCGGTGTGCAAAGCGCATCCGAAATGCAAGATGACGGGCTCGGTCTGCGTTCTTCTTGGACCGTGGGGGATACGGGCGCCGGGCGCTCGAGGGTCGTGCAAGCCCTCGGCGCCCGGTCGGCCACCTTAAGACCCGCACGAGAAGCATGCTCTGACGCCCATACTGAACTCGGCGGAGGACGACTGAAATAGTTCCGGTGTCTTTCGCCCGGAGCCCAGTAAGAAGTCGTGAGTCGCGGAAGGACGCAGATTGGCATCACGCTGCCTCCGGCCTCATGAATCTCGGCCTCCAAGGGCCCGGAATGAGTGCTTCCAGCCAGCGGGTTTCCGGCCACGACAAATGCACCAGGACTTCACCCCGGGCCCGGGGGCCCGCAGATCGTTGCCCGGGGAGACGCGTGGGGGTAGGTTTCTGCCATGCGTGATCATTGGTTGGTTTCCGCCGCACTTGCGCTCATGGTCTGCAGAGGATCGCTTTTCGCCGCAACCCCCTTGGCGCTGCACCCGGAGAACCCGCATTATTTCGTGTGGCGCGGCCGACCCACGGTGCTGATCGGTTCGGGAGAACACTACGGGGCCGTGCTGAACCTGGACTTCGACTACCGCAAATACCTGGACACCTTGGCCCGGGACGGGCTCAACCATACCCGCACCCTCAGCGGGGTGTACTGCGAACCCCCGGGCGCGTTCAACATCGCGCGCAACACGCTGGCCCCCGCCCCGGGCCGGTTGATCTGTCCCTGGGCCCGCAGCGATCAGCCCGGCTACCGGAACGGCGGCAACAAGTTCGATCTCACGCGGTGGGACCCGGACTACTTCGCCCGGCTGAAGGATTTTCTGGCCCGGGCCGCAGAACGGGGCGTGGTCGTCGAATTGAACCTCTTCTGCCCCTTTTACGAGGAGGCCATGTGGCAGCTCAGCCCGATGAACGCGATCAACAACATCAACGGCGTCGGCGCGGTGGCTCGCACGAACGTGTACACCCTGGACCGCCATGGCGGCTTGCTGCCGTTTCAAGAGGCGCTGGTCCGCAAATTCGTGACCGAGCTGAAGGATTTCGACAACCTGTACTACGAGATCTGCAACGAGCCCTATTTCGGCGGCGTGAGCATGGCCTGGCAACACCGTATCGCCGACGTGATCGTGGAAACGCAAAAGGCCGTGGGCGCGCGGCAGTTGATCTCGATGAACATTGCCAACGAGAGAGCCAAAGTGGAAAACCCGCATCCGGCCATTTCGATCTTCAATTTTCACTATGCCTACCCGCCCGACGCCGTGGCCATGAATTACGGGCTGAACAAGGTCATTGGAGACAATGAAACCGGTTTTCGCGGGACGAACGACGGGCCGTACAGGGTCGAGGCCTGGAGTTTCCTGCTGGCGGGCGGGGCGTTGTTCAGTCATCTGGACTATTCCTTCGCCGTGGGATTCGAGGATGGCACCTTCGTGTATCCGGCCAGCCAGCCGGGCGGCGGCAACGCAGTGTTCCGCCGACAGATGCGCGTCCTGCGGGAGTTCCTGGAAAGTCTGGATTTTGTGCGGATGCGCCCGGCGCCGGAGGTGCTCGTGGGCGGCGTGCCGCCCGGCCATCGCGCCTATGTTCTGGCGGAGCCGGGGCGGGCTTACGCGCTGTATCTGGGGCGCGACCCACGGGACAAGGCGGCGCCGACGGGTCCAGTGCAAGCGACCCTGCTGCTGCGCCCGCCCCCGGGCACCTACACGGCAGAATGGATTCAACCGCGCACCGGCCAGGTCGAAAAGCGGGAGACGGTTCGGGCTGTGGGCGAGCCGACGTCGTTGGCCAGCCCGCCCTTCGAAGAGGACGTTGCGCTGCGGTTGCGAATCAGATGAATCGGCCTCGGGATCGCTGAAACGCAGTTGACAGTGGCGGCGGGACTCTCGGCCGGCATCGCGAGCGATGTCAAGGTTGCCCATCTGTCCACGAGGCCGCCACACGAACCTCTTCTCCGAGGGATTGCTCCTCTTCTTCGGGCACAGTCGCGGCAGATGGGCACGGCCTCGGCTCGAGCGCGGGTGGGACGTCAATTGCCCTCCTTCTGCCCACACACCACGAGCACCAGCGTTGACTGTGGCGGGCGCCTGTGATATGGGACGAGGGGGGGCGGGCAGGTTCCGCCCCATGGTTACAGAAGCTGCACTCATCCATCAATCACGTGCTCCAAGCTATGAAAACAAACTCCCTCGTCGTAGCAATGCTCCTGGGGATTGGCGTGTGCATCGACACTCGGGCCATCTCCGTCAGCGGCCTGTACAACACCGGCGTGGACGACTCCGGTCAGGTGATCCCGCTTCATGCAGCGGAATTGCATTGGGTGGTGCAAGGCCCGGTGGACACGGTGTATCGCGTGCCGATTGTCTATCACAGCCCGGGGCACCAAGCCTGGGTGACGCCGCCCGAAGGGTCGGCCTGGATCGGGCCGAACCCTACCGAGAGCACCTGGCCTCATGACCCGCCCGGGCTTTATACGTACAAACTGGAGTTTATCGTCGATCTGGGCGGGATCGATCCGCAAACGTTGACTCTTGTTGGGAGGTGGGCTTCGGACAACTGGAGTGAAATCTGGTTCAACGGCGAGGACACAGGCTATGCCAGAGACCTCTGGGGATTTGTGGATTTGCAATGGTTCTCGATTCAGGGCGGATTCCTGGATGGGGTGAATACGCTCGTGGTAAAGGTATTGAATCAGGAATGGGGTGGGAATCCGACTGGTCTGTTAGTGTCCGACCTTCAGATCATTCAAGGCGGTCTGCCGATTCCACCGCCGGGCACCTCTGTCCCCGATGCTGGCGGAACGTTTGGGCTCCTCCTGGCCGGGATTGGAGCAGTCGTGGCTGTTCGACGTGCGCGCTGCCGGGGCAACTCACAAAAGCTGCAAACGCAACCTTGGCAGTCTGGTGAAAAACGTGTTTCTTCCAAAAAAACAAAGACCCTTTCCAGATGAACGACTTGTGCAATCGTCTTTCGGAGAGGGTCTTTTTTTTTTTTTGAACACCATGGGAATTCCTTCCGCCCAGCTTGCCGCGAAGCGACAGCCTGGGTGGCTTGTCGCATTGAGGGTCCGCAGGGAAGCCAAATTCAACTTGCGCGACGTCGCTTGGGGCTTTTAGAGCAGCCGACAGTCGGTGGCTGGCAGCCGGCGACATGGATAAAGTGGCCTCCGGCCCAAGTCGCAGGATTGTCCCATGTCCCACCGGATTCCGGCAGTGGCTACCATGCGAAGCGATGATTTGTTTCAGATCCCGGGTCCGGCGGGGCCCAAACATCCGCGCGGCGATCAGGAAGCGTCCCGTGGCAGAGGGGCGCAGCTGATCCGGGAGGGGCAGTCACCCATGTAGATCCTGGAAGAGGTAGTCATGGCACCCTCTGAGTCGGGAAAACCGCATTTTCAACAGCCTGCAAGTCCGTACGAGGCCTTAGGCCCTCATTGGATCGGCCGGTTTAACGGCCAGCTCGGCGGCGCCTTAGTTCTACGTCGTCTTGCGCGATGGCGATGAGGGCAAAGAACGGTCAGGGGGAAACCTATTCCGCCTTCCGGCCATAGGTTTCGGACCGCTGGGGGCTAGCTCCAGCGCGGCGGGCTTCAACCGCTGTGGACCATGAGGAATTGCACCGGCTCATGTGCCGGACCTTGAATGGGGACAGTCAGACACCCCTGGAGGCGCTCCGCACCAGCCCCATGCTCCGGCACGGGCCCAGGGAGTTTTCCGCCCTGGTCGGCTACCTGATGGCCAACCGCGACGGGATAAACACCTGCCATCGCATCCGGGGCCGCTTGCGTATTGATTGGGGCCACCGAGCCCACGGCATCAAGAGCAGCTCGGGCGTGGAGGGGAAGAACATGGAATTAAAAAATCAACCGCCGCCTAAAGCGCTAGGGCCGCAGTTCCTCATCGAACCCAGCCGGCCTTAATCCCGCGCCAACTGACAGTTGACGAGCACCTCCTGGGGTGCCCCTTTTGCAGCTTTTGAACTTGCCAGCCTCTCGACAAGTGCTATAGTCAGCTTGAACCTGGCGTGCCAGAGCACAAACGCCACCATGAGTAGCGAATGCAAGCATGTGTGCGCGTTCTGCGGTGGTCACATTGCATACGACGCGCACTACGCAGGTGTGAATATCCCCTGTCCCCATTGCGGCAAGGAGATCACGCTCGTCGGCTCTGATCCCGACATTCGTAGGCATAGCTTATCCGATGCTCTTGCGTGGGTACATAGGGCCTACCTTGGAGCGCGCAGGCACATCTCACCTCAGAGGTTTGCTCTTTTTGTCGTTCTACTTGTTCTCGCGGCAACATTCGCTGCGATGGGATTGCGCTTCGTTGCAAGACCCGGGGACGAAGGACAGCGCCATTCGACAGACGAGCTCGCTCGTCCTAAAGCGGACGCTGATGTCGTCAAGATTGAGCAGGACGAAGCCGCAACCGGAGCAGAGGTTCCGAAGCCTTCGTCCGAACCGGAGGCGAAGGCGCATCTACAAGGGAAAACGGCCCCAGCCGGCGAGGCCCATGCAGCCGCCGAAGCTCCAACGCATGAGGAGGAGAGAACGCGATTAGAGCAAGAGCGGAAAGCGAGGCTAACGAACAACCCGGCTCTTTGGGCGCTCTGGGAGGAGCCGGACCGCAATGCGGTCAGGATTGTTGCGACGCGCCCAATGGATGCCACGGTGAGTCATAAGGGAGCGTTGATTGTGGCAAGATATGAGGATATGCCTCACTGGCTGCGCCAAGCAGCCCTGGCAAAGCATAAAGAAGATGGCGAAGCAAAAGGGTTGATCCGGGAAGTGGACGGCAAGATTTATGACCTGCGAGCGGCGCCACCAGGCTGGGTGACGCTTCCAACAGCTGAAGTGATTCAGATTATTGAGGATGGTTACCTAATGATAGACGTTGCCTCTCTTCAGAAGAATCTTTTACCAAGAGTGTTCAAGCTAAAGCATAACGGGCTGACTCGCATCTTGAATACGGGCGACCGTGTTCGACTCACCGCAATGTCAGTCGGAACATACACTTATGTGAACAAAAAGAACGAGATTAGAATCGTGCCGGTTTATGATCCCGGGATGCCCGTGGGACCTTTGCGAGCCAGGGTTGTGACAATGAGCGGGAGACCGCCGCGGGCTTCCGCACGAACCCGGACTGTGTCGGAGGAGCCGATCGCAAGCGCCTCAGGATTTTTCATATCCGAGGAGGGACTTTTTATTACTAGTGCACACGTCGTGGAGGAGGCAACGAGAATACAAGTTAAGACAGTGGCAGGCAAAAAGCATGCAACAGTGCTTCGCGTCGATAACGACAAGGACTTGGCGTTGCTGCGAGTGGAGCTTGTAAAAGGAACTGTCCCAGCTTTAAACGTGGCCACCAACCCGATCTCCTTGGGGGCACAAGTATTCACCATCGGCTATCCCATGGTCGAGTTGCAAGGCTCGCGGCCGAAGTACACCGACGGGAACATCAGCGGTCTTGCTGGACTTCTGGACGATCCGGACCAAATGCAAATCAGCGTTCCTGTTCAGCCTGGGAACTCAGGGGGACCGCTCGTAGACATGAATGGCGACGTCGTCGGAGTGGTGGCCTCGCGTTTGAATGACCTGAAAATCATAGCAATCGCAGGAACGATTCCGCAGAACGTGAATTACGCTATCAAAGGCACGACGTTAATTCGATTCCTGAGCGAGAATAAGATGCTCGCCTCGGGCGTTAGACTCGGCAGGTCCTCACCACGCACACGTGAGGAGGCGATTCGGCTCGTTGAAGAGGCGACTGGGCTGGTGTTGGTTTACGATTAGCATGTCGCTGAGAGCGAAGTATGGGCTCAAAAGGCACGCAAACCATGTCGAGAAAGCGGTGGTCATTGTCAAAAAGCCCACACGTAAACATCGTAGCTAGCTATTGACGATGAAGTTCCGGGCACCGCGCGTGGCCGTGGTGACCAGGCCGCCGGTCCTTGCATGGAGACCAGCGTCCGTCCAGTCCGCTCGCCGTCCAGGACGAAGAGACCTAGAAGCAAGACGGGTGCAGGACTTCCCGGCAAAGGCTGTGAGAGCAGCGCCGCGCGCTGACGCGCGACGAAGTGCCAGGGTGGGACTGACCACTCTATTGAGCTTGAGGGCGGTCGACGTCTGGCCCCCTGAGAGAACCGGCGCCGACCGCCACGCGGAGGGACGGGTCCTGGGAGAGGCAGGTCCAGCGCGGCGGATGAAGGCTTGGAGACAGGGACGGAGTCGTAGGGGCAAGTGGAGCACGGCCAGTGTAGCTCCGAGGGCCGACGTACCGGAGAAACCGAAGCGGACCTGCCGGGATGCAGAAGAGGAGAGGAGCTGTTAGAGGTGGTTTCCTCATGTAAGGCCTGTGTAAGACCTCATCAAAGCGTTTCTCAAGCAGCTACCGCCGGAGGCGAGTGACAGCAGGCCAACCGCGGGGATGGCATACGATTCAGGATCCCATATGGCAGACGGACGTGGCGGGACATAAAGGGTCTTAAGTCCAGATCTCCGATTGGCCGACGGAAGCGTTCCGGACCTCGTGCGTTTCGCACCTCCAGTGGAAGGGGAAGGAGAACCACAATTGCAAGCAGAGGCGGCATATCGACCAAGGCAGCATCGCTGGGATTCAACGAGAGTGGACGAATGAGGAGGGCCGGCGCAACCGCCCGAAGGCACCGCCCTTTTGCAGGAAACTCTGATTCAACACTCGGCCTAGAGGGTTGTTTCTCTGCGTGGTGGCCGCGAAGCATGGCTACGGCGGCTGCGGTGGTATCCCGGTTGAAGGGCGCGCTTGCGTGGGGACCGTGGCTATCTCATTGTTCGGACCGGGTATGTGACGCCTGGCGGGCGGACGCGTCGGGGAGAGCGATCGCATGGGCGCGCTGTCTTGCGGAAGGTTGGAAGGTCGGGAGCAAAGCTGCGAAGACGGCTGCGCGACAGGGTTGCGGAAACTCAGACGCGAGGAACCACGAACGAGGCGAACGAGTCTCCGAATGGGCTCCGGGGGTTCGGGTGGCGGATTGGGTCGGAGAATCCGGCAGGAGTGGCGGCGCCGGAGGACCGTCCGAAGGAGGGATTGCGGTCCGCTCGCGAGGCGCGAACCAGCGGGCAGAGTGCGGATGCGGCGTCGCTGGAAAAGGCCGGGCCGGCCGCCCGGGAATTGGTGGCCAGAAATGCTGAGAGATCCCGGCGCAGAGCCGGGAACGGTTTGGAATCGAGGTCAACGGGTCTTCGAGGGAGGGACGCGCCCGTTTGCATCGGGTGCGTTCGGACTGGCGTGGTGGGGTGGGGAAACCTCTCCGGACTCCAGCTCGGCGATCCACTGTCGAAGGCGGGGGACGTCGGAGGACGCATGGCTGACCATGCGTTCCAGGGTTTCCAGATCCTCCCGGGCCAGGGCTTCCGCCTGCCGGGCCATGGACTCGAGGGCAGCGGCGATCCGCTCCGCCCAATCGGCGGCGAGGCGGGAAAGGTTTTTTTCGACTTCATAACGGGCCCTGGCGAGCAGACTGCGTTGGATGGGGCGGCGGAAAAGCCGCATCGGGATCAGCCAACCGAGCGTGGCAAACGCGGGATCGAACGCATATGCTACATCCACCGGCGGACTTTCGGGGGCCCGAACCTCGACGATGAATTCCCGGGGTGCGAGCGCGAGATCCAGCGCGGCCCTGACATGAGCCGCGAGCCGGTCGTGGAGGGCCTGCAACATGCGTGTGAGATGGGCTTGCGCCTGTTGCAAGGGTGTGCAAAACCGCGGTCGCTCCGTGCGGGACAGCTCGGTAAGTTCACGCTGAAGGAATTCGTACAGCCACCGCCGCCATGCATCCAGCAGGGGCGGCAATCGCAGGTGCCAGTGGGCGAACTGCTCCTGTAACTCGCGCGTGACCCTGTGCTGCAGGGTTCGCTGCACGGGACGAAGCTGGCGGAGATAGTTTTCCAGGGAGCCAGCCGCCAGGGTGCGGACGAAGAGGGTCAGTTCGGTGCGGAACCATTCGAACTGCCGGCGTTCTTCTGCCAGCCGGTCTCGCAGGGCGTTGCGAGCCGAGTCGGCGCGGGTGGCGGAGGCGAGAGCCACGTGCAGGTAGTTGAGAATCTGGTCCCGCAATGAAGTCAGCTTGTGTCGGACAATTTGGTCGCCCGCGGCGGTGTGATGTTGGAGGAGCGGACGGATCCATTGGTTCATCAACCGGGCTTTGAAGGCTGCTTCGTCGGAACGGATGGAGTAGAAGAACACGGGCATGCCGTCGTTCTGCGTCCCGGAGAGCCGCTGTTGGACAAAGGCGAGCACCTGGGCGCGCTGGGTCTCGGTGAGCAGGTCCGCCCTGGTCAAGAGCAGGGCGATCCACGGGGTGTGACGACGCACTTCCTGAAGGAGGGCAAGGTCGTGTTCGGACAGTGGGGCGTCGGCGGGGATGGCCACCAGGGCCGCGCCGATGTGGGGCAGGAAGTTGAGGGCGGCCTCGGTGTTGTGCCGCAATGCGCTGCCCAGGCCCGGTGTGTCCACGAATTGCAGCGGGGCGAAGGGAAGTAACTCGGGCAATTCGACCTCCACCGCCGCGACTTGTTTTCGATTGCCGGGGTTCTCTTGCTCGCCCACATAGCCGGAGATCTCGGCTAGGGGGATTTCTCGTCGCGTGCCGTCGAGGAACTGGACCGATGCGCGGTCCGCAGGGCCGGCGCGCAATCGTGTGACCACGGCGGTCAGCGGGACCACACCGACGGGCAGGATCGCGCGGCCCACCAGGTGATTCAGGAACGAGCTTTTGCCCGCCTTGAAACGTCCCAACACCACCACCTCGATGGTCCCGGGTTGTGCGAGAAGTTGTCGGCAGGCCCTGATTTGTGGCTGCAGACTGGTCAGGCGGCATTCGTTGGCAATACGGGCGAGCTGCTCCAGGATGTGGTTCGGGCTGGTCATTCGGCTCCAGGGGGTTTTCGCTGCAGGAGAGCGATCAAGGTCCGGACCGCTGCGTCGAGTTTTTCGATTTCACGGTCGAGGTAGGCCGCCGTGGCGGGAGCGAGCGTTCCGCAACCAGCCAGCTCCCCGCGGGGGCGACATTCGTACAAGTGGATGCTGTCCAATTCGAGCGCGGCCAGGAATGAGCGTCGTACGGATTCGCTTCCAGCCGGCAGGGCAAGATCATCGGCGATCTGCCGCAACCGATGTTCGGCCTCGTGGAGGGCGGGGAGAAGGCGTTGGGCTTCGCTGGGAGCGATTGGATCTTCGTAACGGACCAGCCGGCTCTGTCGTACCCCATGCTCGAGGGCGTCGCGGAGCGCCGCCAAGTGCTTCTCCAGAATCGTCAGGGCGGCCGCGATGCGACGACTTTGAGGCTCGTTCAGGGCAAATGCAGGATCGTGATTCATCGGGCGATCATGGTGTGCGGGGACGGTTGGCGGATGTGGCGGTCCGGTGCCCGTCGGCGCAGCGATTCCCGGGATCCGCGGGGAGCGTCGAGGTTTTCGGCTGGACGCACTGGGATCGGCGGCAAGCCACGAAGGTCTTGTCGGGACCGGGGTGCAGGGCGCCCCCGGTGCGGCAGGCCAGGGGCGAGGATGTCACGGGACTCGACGAGTGTCCGTGTTTCGGCAAGAGGGCGGGGCGGGCAAAACGCGCCGGGCGCCGCGAGGTTCCACGGGAAAGGGTGGGCATGAAAGAGGGCTGTCCGCGGGTTGGCAGTTCTGGGCGGGGAACGCTTCCCGACTGACGCTGTTGCCTTTGGGGCGTGCTCAGGCCCGGGGCTGCGAGCTTCATGGGTTCCACGGAAGGTCGCATTGGGAAGCGGTGACAAATGTTTTTCACCCGGGCGCCCTGTGGGGAGAGGAAAACCGCACGGCGGGCAGGGCCTCCCGCGGGCACCGTCAGCCCGGCAGGATTTGAACCGCCCTTCGTGCAATCGTCCAGCCACCTCATCGCTGCTCTACCGATTTCAGAGCGTCGGTAGGAGTTATCAGCCCGAGATGATCAGGCGGTTCTCTCGCAGGGCGAGACGGCAAACCCCATTGCCGTTACGAATCTGCCGCAGCGTGGAGCGGTGCGCAAGAGCGGGTGCCCGGGCCCGGAGTGCGAATGCGGGCCGCACCGACGCTTGCACGAGGGGCATCGGTGACCCATTGTGGCGGCCGGGTTCGAGCCGAGCGGAACGGTTGGTGGACAACTGCCTGGTGGCCTTATGTAGAGGCATCGGCAGAGAGGAGACGTGGGCGGGCGCGCGGGGAGAGGGGTTGCGGACAAGATCCACATACAGGCTCGAAAAGGAGACCGCGGGATGACGTACGACGAGGCCATTCAATTCCTGTACGGGCTGCGTTGGTTCGGGGCCAAGTTTGGCCTGGAGAACCCGCGCCGATTGGCGGCGCTGGCGGGGCATCCGGAACGGCGATTACGGTTTGTTCACGTGGCGGGGACCAACGGGAAGGGGTCGGTCTGCGCGTTTCTGGAGAGGATTTACCGCGAGGCCGGCTATCGGGTGGGGCTGTACACCTCGCCGCATCTGGTCCGGTTTGGCGAACGCATTCAGGTCAATCGACAGTTCATCTCCGATGCAGACGTGGCCCGGCTGGTGGAGGAGATGCAGCCCTGGCTGAGAACGTTTCCCGCGGATCATCATCCCACGTTTTTCGAGGTCGTGACGGTGATGGCGCTGCGGTATTTCGAGGAGCAAAGGTGCGACGTGGTGGTGTGGGAAACGGGGATGGGGGGACGACTGGATGCCACGAACATTGTGACGCCGCTGGCCAGTGTCATTACCAACATCCATTACGATCACCAGCGCTGGCTGGGCCATACCCTGGCGGAAATTGCCCGGGAGAAGGCAGGGATTCTGAAACCGGGAGTGCCGTGTGTGACGGCCACTGAGGCCCCGGAAGCGCTGGACGTGATCCGGGCCACGGCCTTGAGTCTGGGCTGCCCGCTGTACGTACTGGGGCCCGAGGCGGTGCGAGCGGCGCCGTTGGATCGGATCAAGCTGTTGTTGCCCGGGGCACACCAGCGGATGAACGCCGCCCTGGCGGCGGCGACGGTCCGGGCGGTGAGCCGCGTGTTGCCCGTGGGCGAAGAGGCGATCGAGCAGGGTTTGGCCCGCGCGAGCTGGCCCGGCCGGTTTCAGCGGGTACGGTTGGGAACGGGGCCGGAGTTGATTCTGGACGGCGCGCACAATGTGGGCGCGATGGAGGTGCTGTGTGCGACGCTGCAGGAGGAGTGCCCCGGAGTGCAGCCGGCGTTCATTTTGGGGGTGATGGCCGACAAGGATCTGGAGGGGATCGCGGCGCGGGTCGTGCAACGGGCCGGGCGGGTGCTGTGCGTGCCGGTGCCGAGTGAGCGGAGCGCCGACCCTGCGCGGCTGGTGGCGGTCTGTCGTGCCGCCGCCCCGACGCTGCCGGTGGAGGCATGTGGATCCTTGCGCGAGGCGTTGGATCGCGTTCAGGGAGAGGCCCTGGCGGTCGTGACGGGGTCGCTGTATCTGGTGGGGGAGGCGTTGGAGCTGCTCGAGGGTCAGGCGGGCGGCGTCCGGGACGAGAAGGGATTGAACACGTGGACCGGCCCCGTGGCGCCGACCGCCGTGAGCCCGCGTTGAGGATCCTTGCCACCGCTTCCGAGCAGCCGGCGTGGTGGGTCGTCAGGGGGCTTTCACGGCCCGGACCAATTGACTCACGAATTCGCTCACTTGGGGGACCAGGTCGGGATGGGGACCCAGCTGTCCGATGCGGTTCACCACGGCGCTGCCGATCACGACCGCATCCCCCCAGGCTGCTGCGGTCCGGGCTTGTTCGGGGGTGGAAATGCCGAAGCCGATGGCGATGGGCAGCCGGGTGTGTGCGCGGATCCGGGCCGTCATGGTGCCGATGCCGTCGGCCAGTTGGTCGCGCATGCCGGTGACCCCTTCGCGCGAGATGTAATAGATGAAACCGGCTGCGTGGCGCGCGATGAAGGCGATGCGGTCGTCCGGGGTGGTGGGGGCGATGAGGTAGATGGGACAAAGCCCGGCGGCCCGCATGGCCGCTTCGTAGCCCTCGTCTTCGTCCGGCGGCAGGTCGAGCACCAGCAAGCCGTCCACGCCGGCGGTGCGGGCGCGCTCGATGAAGCGCTCGAGGCCCATGCGGTGGATGAGGTTGTAGTAGAGATAGAGCACGATGGGGATTTGGGATTCGCGGCGAATGGCGGCGACGGTGTCGAGCACGCCGGCGGGGGTGGTGCCGGAAGCCAGCCCGCGCTGGGCCGCCATTTGATTGACCGGGCCATCGGCCAGGGGATCGCTGAAGGGCACGCCCAGTTCGAGGACGTCCACCCCGACTCGGTCGAAGGCCAAGGCCAACTGGCGGGTGGCCTCCAGGTGCGGGTCGCCGGCGCCGATGTAGATGATCACGCCCTTTTGGCCGGCCTGGCGCAGCGCGGCGAATCGTTGTTCGATGCGATTCATGCGGGGCTGCAGCATACTGGACCGGCCCGGAGCTTCAACGACGGAGACGGGTTTCCGTTCGGCCCGAGGCGTGGCCGTACTTGTGCGGAATCCTTCCGCTCGGGCCGGGCTGCCGCGATCGAATGCGGTCACGGGCTTGTGGGACTGTGTGCCGAATTCGGGAGCCGCGGCACGCGGACCGGTTCTCCGGCGACGGCCGGGCGGGGCGTGCGGAAACTATTTTCTGGAACGGGCCGGATAGGCCCGACAAGATTCCGGCGCGGTTGCAGCGAACGCGGACTGAGATCTGGGCATGAAGGCGAAGATCATTGTGACGCCGAAGAAGGCGGTGGTGGACCCACAGGGCAAGACGGTGCAGAGCGCTCTGGCCCATCTGGGGTACACGGGCGTGCGCGCCGTGCATGTGGGGAAGTACATCGAGATCGAGTTAGAACCCGGCACGGACCGGGCGGCGGCGCAACGGGCGCTGGACGATGCGTGCCGGAAGTTTTTGAGCAACCCGATCATCGAGGATTATCACTTGGAGATTGTCGATTGAACGGCGCGGGGGCGATGCGTGTCGCCCCGACCGATGCCGGCGATCGGCGGCGGAGGAGAAACGATGAACGTGGCGGTCGTACAGTTTCCGGCCAGCAATTGTGACCAGGACGCGGTGCATGCGATTCGTGTCCTGGGCCATTCGGCGTGGTTGGTGTGGCATCGGGAGACGAGCCTGGGCCCTGCGGATGCGGTGATCATTCCCGGCGGGTTCAGCTACGGCGATTATCTGCGGTGCGGTGCGATTGCGCGGTTCAGTCCGGTCATGCAGGCGGTCGGGGCGTTTGCGGAACAGGGCGGGCTGGTGTTGGGCATTTGCAACGGATTCCAGGTGCTGACGGAGGCGGGGTTGCTGCCGGGGGCGCTGGTGCGGAACCGGTCCTTGCAGTTTCGTTGCGAGCACGTGTTTCTGCGGACGGTGCACAACGATTCGCCGTTTACCTGGAGGGCGGACCCGGCGCGGCCGCTGCGGATCCCGATCGCGCACGGCGAGGGCTGTTATTACGCGGATGAGGCGACCCTGGACGCGCTGGAAGCGCGGGGTCAGATCCTGTGGCGGTACTGTGATGCCACGGGCGCGGTCACGGAGTCGGCCAATCCCAACGGGTCGCTGCGGAACATTGCCGGAGTGTGCAACGAACGGGGCAATGTGGCCGGGTTGATGCCTCATCCGGAGCGGGCCTGCGAGGCGATTTTGGGGAGCACGGACGGCCGGTTCATTCTCGAAAGCATGTTGAGCTGGCGGGAGCGGCAGGCGGCGATCGCGTCGAGGCCGGTGGCCGCGTGATTGGGAATCGGCCTCCGAGGAGGCGGTGGCTCAGGGTTCGCCGGCCCCGGGAGAAGCGGATCCTTCGGAGAGAACGCGCCCCATGCATCAGCCGCGCTTCCGGAGAACCCTCTCCAGGTTCCCACTTTTTTCAGCGAACTTCGGCAGGCTCGCGCGTTCAAGGACGGGGGCGCAAAGGCCGCGGTCCACACCGAGCCGCGCCGGCCTGCTTATCGCGAGCTGACGTGAACGGCTCTTTCTGTCTCCCAAACGCCGGGGGGTTCAAGAGTTCGGTGGTGCAGGAGAAGCGTTGGTTGCCGGAGCGGGTGGCGGACCGGCTTGTTTCAGGATTTTCTGCGCGCGGGTCAGGCCGCCCAGATTCCAGACGTTGGAGTAGCCGAGACTTCTGAGTTCCTGCAGGGCCATTTCACTGCGTCGGCCGCTGCGACAGTAAAGCAGGAGGGGTTGGGTTTTGTCGGGGAAGACCTTCGGAGCCAGGCGGCTGAGCTGGTCCAGGGGGACGTTGGTGGCGCCGGGGAGGTGTCCCTGGCGGAATTCTTCCGGCGTTCGAACGTCCACCACTTGCGCGCCGGCCCGGAGCTGTTCTCCCAACTGCTCCGGGCTGAATTCCTGAGCCACGGCGGCGCGACGGACCAGGCCCCAAGCGATGCAGATGCCGGTTGCCACGGCCACCCACAAGAGCACCGATGTTGCCGAACTGTTCATACGCGAGAGCATGTTGCCTCAGATTGGCATGGCGCCGCCCCGCTGGCAAACCGCGTGCGCGCCACGCGATTGCCGAGCCGAGAGGCGGGGGAAAGTTACAAACGTCGTGAGGAGATGGGGCCCGGCATTGCCGCCGGATGCAGACGTCCGGGGCGGGCATGGGAGGTCGAAGCGGGCGCGGACCGCCTCGAGGAAAGAGTCTCGCGCTCAGCCGCCGATGGCGGTCATGGGGCGGCCGGGTTGGTAACAGTTTCGGAAGGCGTGCTCGCGGGGTTTGATGGCCAGGGCGGTCAGGAAGAGTTTGCGCAGCGCTTCGTCGTCGGGTTCCCGGAGGGCGGCGTGGAGGTCGATTTCGTCGTGATGACCGAGGCAGGGGCGAAGGCGGCCGTCGGCGGTCAGACGCATTTTGTTGCAGGTGTCGCAGAAGTGGGTCTGGGTGATGGCGCCGATGAAGCCCACGACGGCACCGGTCCGTACGAGTCGATAGTATTTGGCCGGTCCATGTCCGAGGCGGGCCTCGGGGGCGGGCACCAGCTCGTCATGTTCCCGAAGGCGCTCCATGACTTCCTCGACGGAGAGGAAGTTTTCGGGGGTCAACACATCGCGGGAGGTCAGGGGCATGAGCTCGATCAGGCGCAACGGCAGTTGATGTTCGGCACTGAATCGGATGAGGGGCCAGATCTCCTGCTCGTTGATGTGCCGCATCAAAACGGTGTTGAGCTTGACGCGTTCGAAGCCGGCGCGGACGGCCGCGTGGATGCCTTCGAGGACGGGCGCGAGGTTTCCGCCCGTAATTCGCCGGTAGAGGTGCGGGTCAAGGGCGTCCAGGCTGATGTTGACGGTGCGCAGGCCGGCCTCGCGCAGGGCGGTGGCCAGGGGTGCCAGTTTGACCCCGTTGGTGGAGAGGCCGATGCACTCGACGCCCGGGATGCGGGCCATTTCGCGGACCAGCTCGACCAGGCCGGGTCGGAGCAACGGCTCGCCGCCGGTGAGCCGGAATTTCCGGAAACCGAGGCCGGCCGCGACCCGCACGATGCGGAGCAGGTCGTGATCCGTGAGACCCTCACCGGAAGCGATCCAGCCGGCGTACTGACGGGGCCGGCAATAGACGCAGCGTTCGTTGCATCGGTCGGTGACCGAGATGCGCAGGTAGTCGATGGTTCGGCCAAAGGCGTCCATGGCTCCGACGTGCGCGGCTCCGGGCGCTTGTCCGGTCACTTTGCGACCAAGAAGACCCCGCCGGGTCCGGCGACGTTGGCCGAACGTAAACCCGATTGATGAGGGATACAAGTCCGGTTTGAGACGGCTGGCGGTCGAGTCCAACACTCGGCCCGGCGGAGCGGTAGGAAGGCCCGGCCGCTGCCCCGGACCGGGGACCGCGCCCCTGCACGGTGCCTGCGAGGCGGCAGGGGGGCAGGAGCGGGTGGTAAACAGGCCGCCGGACCGAAGGCTGGGGCGACGAATCATCAGAGAGACGGCCCCGTGCCACGTTTGGATCCGTTTCCTGCGAGGCGGAATTGTTTCGGAGGCTTTTGGCCGGAGAAGAGATTCGGTCTGGTGCCGGAAACGACCCCTCGTGCGCCGGAGGAACGGAGGAAAGGGAGGTTGCCCGCAGGTTGCGTCCGACGCTAGGTTGGAGGGCCATGAGACGGCTCATCGCGTGGTGCTGGCTGCTGGGTTGGCTGGGAGGGCTCGTGACCCTGCCCGGCCAGGGGGCGGACCAGCAGTACGTGGGAATTTACGCAGCGATTCAAGAGGGCGACCGATTGTTGGCCGCCGGTCAGGAACGGGCGGCTCTGGCGAAGTATCTCGAGGCGCAGACGGCTTTGCAACGGCTGCAAAGTGCCTTCCCGGATTGGAATCCCCGTGTGGTCCGGTTTCGCCTGAATTACCTGGCCGAACGGATTGCGGCTGCTTCCGGCCGGACAGGACCGGCTCCGGTGCCGGAAACGGCGAAGCCCACACCGGGTCCGGAGGTGTCCCCGACCACGGTACGGGCGGACCCGGCGCTTTTGCAGGAGCTGGAGGTGCTGCGGCAGCAGGTGGCTCAGCTTCAGTCGGACAAGGCGCTGCTGGAAGCGCGGCTGCGCGAGGCGCTCTCGGTTCAGCCGGCCGCCGCGGATCCTCGGGAACTGGCACGGGCGCAGAATCGGATTCGCGACCTGGAAAAGGAGCTCGAGTTGTTGCGTGTGGCCCTGGATCAGGAACGGCAGCGCAAAATGCCGCCGGATCGATCGGCCGAAGTGGAACAGTTGCGACGGGAACTGGAAGCGACGCGGCGGGAGTTGGAGGAGCAGAAGGAGTTGGCACGGCGCCTGGCGCGCGACAAGGCCTCCGCGGAGGAGCAGCTTACGGCGCACAGCCTGGCGGCCGCGCAGGAACTGCAGCGAACGCGTCAGCGCATCGCCGAATTGGAACAGGAGCTGGCCGAGCTGCGGAAGGGAGCGGCATCGCCGCCGGTCTCCGGAACGGGTTCGGCGGATGCGGCGGCGCTCGAAACGCTGCGTCGGGAGTTGGAGCAGGCACAGCAGCGACTGGCCGAGCAGAGGGAGCGTGCGGACACGCTGGCGCGCGAGAAGGCACAGTTGGCGGCGCGTCTGGAGGCTTCCAGTGCCGCAGCCGTGAATTCGCAGGAACTGGAGTTGCTGCGGCAGGGGTTGGAAGAGGCCCAACGCCGGCTTGCCGAGCAACAGGCGCTGAACCGTCAGTTGGCGGCGGAAAAAGCCACGTTGGAGGCACGAATGCAGCAATGGCAGGCCGATGCCGGAACGCTGGCAGCCCTGCGGGCGGAGAACGCCCTGTTGAAACAGCAGTTGGCCGCCCTCAACGCAACGCCTGCTCCGGACACCAACACGTTGCAGGCGCTGCAGCAGGCGCAGGCCCGGCTGGCAACCCTGCAGTCGGATCTCGAGATCCTGCGGCTGGAGAAGATGGCGTTGGAGCAGCGGCTGCAGGCTGCGCGGAGCAACGAACTGGCGGCGACGCGCGCGCAGGCGGAGACCGTGGCGAATCTTCAGGCCCGTCTGGCGGCCCTGGAGGCTCAGCCGGTTCCCTTCACACCGGAGGAGCTTGCGCTGCTGCGGGTGCCGGCACCCCGACCGCAGGAAGTCGCCGTGGCGGAGGCGGGTTCCGGGCCGGGGCCCGCGCGTTCAGCCCCGGTCTCGGTGGCCAAACCGGAGGGGTCGGCGGAGACCGGAGTCGCGCCGCCCCCGGCCTCGCAAGTGGAAGCGTGGATCGCGCAGGCACGTCGGGCCTTTGCCGAGGGGCAATACGAGCAGGCGGTTCGACTGTACCAATCCGTGCTGGAGACGGATCCCCGACGAGGTTCGGTGCTGGCGGATCTGGCGCTGGTGAAGCTGGAAATGGGGGATGTGGCGGGGGCCGAGGGCCATGCTCTGGCTGCTGTGGAGGCGGCGCCCGAGCTGGCGTTGGCCCGATTCGCACTGGGGCAGGTTCGGTTCCGGCAGGCGCGGTACGATGAGGCGGTGGAGGCGTTGAGTCGCGCGGCGGCGCTCGATCCGCGAAGTGCCGAGGTTCAGAACTTTCTGGGACTGGCGCTGGCGCACAAGGGGTTGCGACAGGCTGCGGAGACGGCTCTGCGACGGGCGATTCTCTTGCAGCCCGGTTACGCGGTGGCCCATCACAATCTGGCGGTGTTTTATTTGCATCGCACCCCGCCGCTGGTGGAGCTGGCGCGGTGGCATTACCAGAGGGCACGGGCCGGCGGGCATCCGCCGAATCCGGAACTGGAATCGGCCCTGGCAGCCAGGACCGGCGGGCCTTCGAGTTGAAGCAGGGCGGCCGCTGGACCGAAAGGCCGGGCTCAGGGCCTGCGGGGGTGCAGCCCGAGCGGACTCATCCAACCGTTTCGGGACGGAGCCGGGGAACCTGTTCCAAGAGCTGCGAGACGATTTGGTCGGGGGTAATTCCCTCGGCCTGGCCTTCGAAATTCAGGATCAGTCGGTGCCGAAGGGCGGGCGGGGCGACGGCCTGGAGATCTTCGAGACTGGCATTGAGCCGGCCGTGGAGGAGGGCCCGGACTTTCCCCGCCAGCACCAATGCCTGCGCGCCGCGCGGGCTGCTGCCGTAGCGGAGGTATTGTCGGGCCAGCGGCACGGCCGAGGGATGGTCGGGATGAGTGGCCAGGACGAGTCGGGCGGCGTAGTCTTTGACCGGGCGAGGCGCGGGCACCTGGCGCACGAGGCGCATGTGGGCCAGGAGGGTGGAACGGTCCAGAACGGTGCGCACCGGTTCCGGTTCCTCGCCGGTGGTGCGATCCAGTACTTCGACCAACTCCGCTTCGTCGGGATAACCGACCAGGATTTTGAAAAAGAAGCGATCCAGTTGGGCTTCCGGCAACGGGTAGGTGCCTTCCTGGTCGATGGGATTCTGGGTGGCCAACACGAAAAAGGGTTCTTCCAGGCGGCGCCGTTCGCCTGCGGCGGTGACCTGACGCTCCTGCATGGCTTCCAAGAGGGCCGACTGGGTCTTGGGAGTGGCGCGATTGATTTCGTCCGCGAGTATGAGCTGAGCAAAGATGGGACCCGCCTGAAATTCGAACCTGCGCCGGCCGTCGGGGCCTTCAATGACAAGGTTGGTGCCCAGGATGTCCGCGGGCATCAGGTCGGGCGTGAACTGGATCCGCTGGAATCGGAGATCCAGAGCCTGGGCCAGCGTCCGTACCAGCAGCGTTTTCCCCAGGCCGGGCACGCCTTCGAGCAGGACGTGCCCGCCGGCAAACAGCGCAATGAGTGTTTGTTCCACCACGGTTTCCTGGCCGACCAGCATGCGGCCGATTTCGGCTCGCAATGCGGTGACCGCGCGATGAAACGATTCGATCTGCTGTTCCAGTTCTGATGGACTCATGTCTCCCAACCCTCGGCGGTGCTGCCGACAAAGGGCCCGGCCCGGCAGCGGCGCGGCTCGAGCGGCGGCGTGCCAGGCTTACGGCTGCGATTCATCGAAATAAGACCGCACGGTTTGACGATACGCACGGGGAATTCTGTCCAGATTGACGGCTTGCGGATTTGCCGGGGTGGCAGCGGCCGTGACTTCGCCGATGGCCACGTTGGCGGGGGTTTGCAGAGCCTCACCCCGGGTCCGAAGCACGGGCATCGGTGTCCCGGGGAGCCAGGGCCCGACGAGGCGTTCCGGAGCCAGTCCGGCAGGTCGCGGCATGGCCCTCAGCGACTCGTTGTAAAGATCGCCGCCGGGTTGCGTGCCGGCACTGCTGCCCCCGGCGCTGGAGATGGCCGACGAGCATTCCATCCAAGATCGACCCGTGCCCACGCAGGCAGCCGCTTGGGCCACTTTCCGCGATGCCGCCAACAGTCTTTGACTCTGACCCGTTCCGCGGCAGGCCGACGCTGCCTGGCTCAATGCCCGGCTGGCGGACGAACAGTTCCCGGCCTTCAAATCCTTCAGCGCGGACTGCAACCATTGCCGGGCGGCCCGGGACGTGGCCGCGCCGGGCAGGAGCGACTCCAGTTCGGAGGCGAGGCGCTGTTGTTCGGCCGGGTTGAGCCCTGCTTGCTCCAGGGCGCCGGCCAGCTCGTCCAACCGTTGCGCCAGGGCTGTCAGAGCCGCGGCGTCGGCTGCATCGAGACCCGACATCGCCAAACCCGAGGCGGTTGGACGGTCGGTTTCTGAACCGAGCCGAGCTCCCTCCGAGGTCGAGCGGGCAGGGTCCGAGCGTTGGGGAAGCTCGCCGGCGGTGGGGGACAATCGCGAGTCCTGGGCAGCGAGGGCTTGGGACTTGGCCACGGTCGCCCGCTCACCGGCTGGTTGCGAGGAGAGCGCGGGTACGGACGCCGCCCGGGTGGAGTCGGCGGATGCGTTTGAATTGCCGGCGGTTCGGGTTGCCTGTTGTTCTGTGCCCCGGGAGTCTGCCGTGGTGCGGGCCTGGGATTCGAGTCGGCGTGCCAATTCCGCCAAAGCCTGCAGTGCCTGTTCTGGTGGCAAGGTGAGTTCCGAGAGCTGGCGCCCGATGGCTTCGATTTCCCGCAAAGCTGTCTGAAGGTCAGGGGTCAGATCCGGGGCCCGGAGTTCCTGGCGGGCAAAGGCCACCAATTCGCGACCCGCCTCGCGCTGGGCTTGGGCCTGGCGCTGTCGTTCGCGCCAGGCATGGGTTCGGTATTCCGGGACCCAGAGCAGCGCGAAGCCAACCACGAGCAAGGCGCCGGCCCACGAAGCCTGGCGGGGGAGCTGCAGGCGAACCAAGCGTTGCCAGGGGGTTTGTCGCAGCGCTTGCGCAGCCCGACCGATCACCAACGGAGCCCACGGATGCTGCGCCTTGTGCAGGGCCAACTCCCATGCGGTCACCAGCCGTTCTTTCAATGCGAGCTGCGCATCCATCCAGTGGACGGTTTGAGCCAGGGTACGTCGCCCCAACCACTGCAGGAGAGCCCCGGTCACGGTGAGCGTGGGCACGGCCCAAAGGGCCATCCGGGGCCATACATCGGGCACAGGCAGGAGCTTATAGACCGCCAGCACGCCCACCCAAATCGCGGCCCCCAACGCCAGCCCTTGCCAGAGGCCCTGCCAGAGCTGGACAGCTCGCAAGCGGCGCCTGGTCTGCCGTGCAGCCTGCTCGAGGTATTGGAAATCCGCGTTCACAAAGCCCGGCTTTCCCGCCCCAACCATGCCTCAAAGTCCAACCGATGGCCAGTGGGAAAGGCGTCCGGTTCGGCCGCAGGGATGGACCGGGACAGGGCCAGAAGGTGGGCCGGGGGTTTCAGGGCTGGCAGTGCCGTTGTGCAGAGGGAATCTGATTTGTCGCCACCAGGCCGCTGGAGGGCCTGTTTCGTCGGGAAGCGGCCGAGCCAGGCCAACGAGCTGGGCAAGTGTTCCTGGCAAGGTTCAATCTGCGCGGCTCGCGGCCAAGCCGCAACCAACTCCCTGGTCGGCGGCCGGAGCTCCCAAGGCGGGCCGGTCGATCCGGGACATCGCCATGCGGCCTGTAGACCACGACCCGGTCTGCCGATCCCCATCTTCGCTCAAACAGGTGGCACGAAACGGATGAGATGCCGTCGACCGAAGTCGGCAGATCTCAATCAAGTTGTCTCGGTTATAAGTCTTCGCGCCACCTTGGGATCTACTGCCTCATCGTGTTGGCCGGCCTCCGGAGCGAGAATTTGGAATGAGAATCTGGGGCCGCCGACTTACGGCGGCGGCTACCGACCGCCAATCCCGCACTATCAAACCCCGCGGCCACCGACGGAAGTCGGCGGAAGGTCCTCCCGCGGAGGCTCGGCGGCACGATCGCGGCGGTTAGGTCCATGCGTGAAGGGCCCCCACGTGGCCGCGGGCGCAGCCGATTGGCCGCATTGGGACTTGCCGCGACCCTGCATGGCTTTGGAAGCTGGACGTGCGCGATCGGCTTATGCGTGGAGTGGGCCGCTGGATTTGGTTGGGGTGGCTGGCCTCGGGGGTTGCCGGGGACGCAGACGGGCAACCGGCGATTCCTGAGCCACCGCCGCCCGTGCGGGAGTTTCGGGGCGCCTGGATCGCCACGGTGGGCAATCTGCACTGGCCCTCCCGAGCCGGTCTCCCGGCAGCGGAACAGCAGGCGGAGTTGCGGCGGTTGCTCGATGCGGCTGCGGAATTGGGTCTGAACGCGGTCATTCTTCAGGTGCGTCCCGCCGGCGATGCGTTGTATGCCTCGAAGACCGAACCGTGGTCGCCCTATCTGACGGGACGCATGGGGCAGGCGCCCGAGCCGTTCTACGATCCACTGGCGTTTGCCGTGCGGGAGGCGCACCTGCGCGGACTGGAGCTGCACGCGTGGTTCAACCCGTTTCGGGCCCTCGTCCGGTCGGCCAAGACGGGGCCCGTGGCCGCGCAGCACATTACTCGAACCCGACCCGAGTGGGTCCGGTCGTATGGTTCGTATCTCTGGCTGGACCCGGGCGAGCCGGCGGTGCAGGACTACGTGATCCAGGTGGTGCTGGACGTGGTGCGCCGCTACGACGTGGATGGCGTGCACTTCGACGACTATTTCTATCCCTATCCCGAAAAAGGGCCCGAGGGGCGGACGCTTCCCTTCCCCGACGAGTCGACCTGGCAGCGGTACGGCAGGGAGAGCGGGTTGGACCGCGACAGTTGGCGTCGGCGCAACGTGGACCGCTTCATCCAGCGAATGCACCAGGCGCTGAAACAGACGCGGCCCACGGTGAAATTCGGCATCAGTCCCTTCGGCATCTGGCGGCCGGATCATCCCCCGGGCATTCGGGGCCTCGACGCATTCGCGGTTTTGCATGCAGATGCGCGCAAGTGGTTACGGGAGGGCTGGCTCGATTACTGCGCTCCGCAACTGTACTGGCCCAGCACCGCCAAGGCACAGAGTTTTCCGGCACTGCTGGATTGGTGGAACAGTCAGAACATCCAGCGTCGTCATGTGTGGCCTGGGCTCAACACTGCGATGGCCGGGCAGTGGGGTCAGGAGGAGTTGATGCGTCAAATCCGGTCCACGCAACAACAACGGGTAAGTGCCGGGCACATCCATTGGCATCTGCCGGCGTTGCTCGGGCAGACGAACCTGGTGCGCGCGTTGCGCACGGGGCCCTATGCCCAGGCAGCCCTAGTTCCCGTTTGTTCATGGATGCCGGGGCCGGTGCCCGCGCGACCCCGCCTGGAGGTGGGTACGGAATCGGGGACCGGGCGTGTGCACCTGCACTGGAAGAGCACTTCCAGGGATCCCGTGGCGTTTTGGTACGTGCAGGTGTTGCAGCCGGGGGGATGGACGAGTCGAAGGTTGGGAGGCGAGACGCATTCGTGGGTGGCGGAAGAGGCCCGGGCGGTAGCCGTCCGCGCGGTCGCTCCCAACGGCGCGGTCAGCCCGCCGGCGATCTGGCGCCGGTCTGGGACGGGGGGAACAGGATCACGATCGTGATTCTCTGCTGATGCCCGGCCGGCGCATCACGGCGGGGCACTGGACGCCTCTTTTAACAGCCACTGTTGGATGAGCAACCAGGCTGCCCGATCGCAGGCTTCCTCGGCTTTGGCCCCACCCGCGTTGGTGGCGACCGCGAGTGCGAAGTCGCGCGCAGGTGCCAGCCAGACCACGGCGAAGAAGGTGGTGTTGGAACCGGCGTGCGTCAGGGCGCGCCCACCGGCCCAATCTCGGGACACGACCACCCAGCCGAGCGCATACTCCGCCTCACCCACGGGCGCGTGGAGTTTCTCGAACGAAGCCCGGGTCAGCCCGGCTTCCTTCCCTTGTGCGCCGCGGAGATGGAACCGGAGGTAGCGGGCCAGGTCCGGCAGGGAACAATGAACGGCACCGGCGGGGGCAATGGCCGGGGGATTATCGGCGCGGGGACCGGGTGGGACCGGGCGGAACGTCTGATCCCGGGAGGCGTGGCCCCAGGGCTGGTCCAGTTGTCCGGGAGCCGCGGGTGCGCCGAAGCCGGCGGAACTCATCCGGAGCGGTTCGAACAACTCGGCGCGGATCAGGTCTTCCCACGTCTGACTTGCAGCTCGTTCCAACATGGCACCGGCCAGTGCGTACCCGGCGTTGGAGTAGAGCGCCTTCGAGCCGGGTGGCACCGCCGGAGCTCGGGCCGTCACACGCTCCAGCAGATAGAGTCGTTGCTCGCGCGGTGGTTCCGAACGTTCCCACAAGCTGGCCCACAGCCCGTCGGCATCCAGGCTGGCCGGCACGCCGCCGCGATGGGCCAAGAGCTGTTCGAGGGTCACTTGACGAAAGGCCGGGTCAAAACGTGCCGCACGGTCTGGGAACACGTCTTCCAATGTGGCGTTCCACCGGATTGTTCCCCGTTCCACCAGCCGGGCGGCCAGCGTGGCCGTCATCGACTTCGTGATGGAGCCGATGTGGAATTTATCCTGCGGGGTGACCCGAATGTCGCTTCCCAGACGTCGGACCCCCACGGCGCCCAGCGCGACCACGCGATCGCCTCGGACCACGACAGCAGCCAGGGCGGGCAACTGAAACTGCGCACGCACGCGTTCAAGCAGATCCGCGCAATCGGCCGGGCCCGGTTCCGAAACGGTTGTCAACGAGTCGGCGAATCCCGTGCTGGTCCATCCTCCCAACAACCGGCAGGCCAGCAAACAAGCGAGGCCCATGGAGCGGCCGGGCCCCGGCAGTCCGATCCGCCCACGCAAGGCGAGGTTGTGAGCCTTGAGCGCCATTCCACCGAGACTGATGCAGGATCCGTGGCGGGGCAAGGCCGGTCTTCAGAGAGCGCGCAAACCGGATGAAGCTACCGGGGGCAAACCGGGCACCCGGCATCCGCGGTAATTCTCGTTGCGCGGAACGCACGAGCCCGAACCGTTCCCTGCTCCGGGGACAACCCGTTTCTGTCGCGAGGGTCTCCGACAGTGGCGCCTGACGGCATCGGCTTGCGCAACGGGTCACATCCGAACCCCGCGGTGTGTCGCGCTCGGGGAAGGCACCCGGTCCCTCGGGCCTGGCAAGCCGCTCCGAAGGTCGCAGCTGGGAGGGACTGGGCGCTCGGCCGCTCTGCTCCCGACCCGGCCGAGCCCGCATCCCGGGAATCGAAGGCCCAGTCGCTCCGACGCGGCGTTCGGGCTGTGGGCAGGCTGCCCCTCGGGGCTTCGAGGGCGATTGAGCCTGGTCGGCGCAGTGGTGCCATTGGGCTGCCTGGCCGGGTGGTGAAAAAGCCGGGCTTTCTCCAAGCGCCGCGGGCACGTTGCTGGTTTCAAAGTGCAGTTCCTCAGCCAAAAAACGGCTTCGATGCTGAGTCGGAGACTGTTGGTCCGGCCGCGCTGCAGCGGGACCGGGCTGGCCGAAGCCCGACACTCCATACACTGGCGCCAAGCCGCTCACTCCTGCTTTTGACGCCTCCATGCTGCAAAATGGAGTTCGGGGGTACGAACGGGTGCTGGCTGGCGCGCGAGCGTCCGCATGTGTTCCTCTCGAGCGGACGGCTCGTGGCGAATCCGCGGGGGACTGCCATGGTGAAGGACGTGAGGTTGGGAATTCTCCGACTCCGGACTCCGAACGCGCGGTGCGTCCGCCGGAATGCCGCTTGGGGCCAGAGTTCGGGGTGCGCCCGTTGGGCAGAGGCCGGGTAGGGCATTTCTCAGGCCGTTTTTCCGGGCTCGACCTGGGTTCCTGGCCGCGGATACTTGTGGGATGCAGCAGATGAAGCAACACGGGCCTGCCTCGCCAGTAGGGGACAGGCTGCCAGGGCAACGGCCTTGGTGGAGGTCCCGGGACACCGGGCCGATGCACAGGGAAAGCCGGCTGTGCAAAGAAACAAGCCCGGAGCGGGGCGAAACTGAACGCGTGCCCTTTTACAACGCAGTATGAATCCCTGGATTGCGCTTTGGATAGCGATTGTGTCGGAAGTCGCCGGCACGCTGGCCCTCAAGGCGTCCGAGGGGCTCACGCGCCTGGGCCCGACGCTGATCGTGGTGTCGGGCTACGGAGCGGCCTTTTACTTCCTTTCGCTGGCTTTGAAGGCCATTCCCGTCGGCGTGGTTTATGCGATCTGGTCAGGGGCGGGCCTGGCCCTGATTACGGTCGCAGCGTGGTTTTTGTTCGACCAGGCCCTGGATGTGGCGGCTCTGGGCGGGCTGTGTTTGATCTTGGCGGGCATCGTGGTTCTGCAATTCTTTTCCAAGTCTGCCCAGGGGATTGGCTAGGGCATCAGGCCGGCTGCCATCGAGGATGGCCCCCCCTGCCCCGATCTCTGCGCGCCGGAAAGCGGCACGAAGTCGCAGGCGATGGCCTCTTGGGAGTCCGCAGGGGGCATCGAGCCCGGGAGCGCGAATTCCGCACGCCGGCAGCCGGTTTTTCGCTCGGGGGTTACACGGCCTCCGCGCGAAGGCGGGCAGAGGGTGCGGGCGCCGGGCACAGCGTTACCGATGCCGCGGGCACATCGGGCATTTGGGCAGGCTTGGTTGTGGCGGAGATGCGGGCGGGAGGTGCCGGCCCGTGCGGCCGAAGGCTCGCCAATCTGCATTTCCGGGGCTTCAAAAGCCTGAGGGCCCGGTTGGAGTCGCATCCAAGGTGTTGCGGTCCATGGGCTTGGACAGCGACAGGGGTTGCGAGCTTGCCACGCGGCGGATTGCGGATACCTTTATGGCCCGGTTTGGAAACCAAGAGTCCGGACACGATGCCACTCGAGCTGTCCAGTCGCCCAAGGCCACAACGCTTGCCCCCGAGGCATGCGCCCTTGGCCCGTCAGGAGCCGCATGTTCGCCGTCCGGCCCGCATGGTCACTCGCCGCGTTGCATGGAAACCGCAGTAGAATCGATGGCCGGCCCGCATCAGCTGCAATCGGAGTTGGCAAAACTGTGCCTGCCGTCGGCCAGCCGGGATCCGAACCGCAAGCTGGCCTACGTCAACTCCATTTGCGCCGCCTTTCTGCTTGTGGGGCTGGTCGGTCTGAAGATGCCCGAGCCGTACGTGCGTCCGATCCCCGAGCCGGTCGAAATTGTGCCGGTCGTGTTCACTCCACCGGACCAGCCGCCACCCAGCACGCAAGAGGAGTCCCCGGAAGAACCGCCCGAGGACCTGCCGGAGCCCAGTTTGGACACCCCCGTGGTGGCGACCGTCGTGGCTGCGGATCCTTCTGCGGTGGCCTTTGCCGTGCCGGTTCAGGGACCGGTCATCCTGGCCCCGGCCCGGTTTGCGGCTCCCCCACCGCGCGTGACCCGACCGCCTCCGCCGGCACCCACGCGGTTTGTGCCGACCGGCAGGGAGGCCGGCAGTTTCCCATGGCCGAAGGCCTACCCGCGACAGGCTTTGCTGGAACGGCAGCAGGGAACGGTCATGCTCCTCGTGCAAGTGGGAGAAGATGGCCGGCCCACGTCGGTGACCGTCCATGAAAGTTCGGGCTACGGCACCTTGGACCGACATGCGTTGGAATGGGTCCGGGACAACTGGCGTTGGCCGCCGGGGCCACCCCGGGCCTACTACGTGCCGTTCGTGTACCAGCTGCCAAAGTAGAGCATGGACAAAGCCCCTTGGCCCGGATTAATCTGGTCAAACCCGGTGCGAAGGGGCCCGGGGCAAGTGAAGCATGAGCAGGTTCCGGTAGGCGAAACCGCAAAACGTTTATGATGCTGGCAAACATTCTGGTCGAGTATTTCGAAAAGGGCGGATGGATCATGTGGCCCATTCTGGTCACTGCCATCGTGGCCGTGGCCGTGGTGGGCGAACGCACGATTTGGTGGATCCGCGAGGGCTTCCGACGGGATCCGGAGCGTTTGGAGCAAATTTTTGCGGCGATCGAACAGGGAGACTTCCGGAGCGCAGCCCGGCTGTCCAAAGACTCGACCGATCCGGTGATCCGGATGATCTGGCACGGCCTCAACCATCATCATTCTTCGCTGCAAGGGGCCCTGCAAGTGGCGGCGGGTGCCGAGCTCCAACGGGCGGGCCGGTTTTTGACCGTGATGGACACGATGGTGACGCTGGCCCCCCTGTTGGGCCTGTTGGGCACCGTGTCGGGCATCTTCCGCACGTTCCTGTCCATTGGCGATGTGGAATTGGCCGTGGAGAAGGTCACCGGGGGTATCGGCGAAGCGTTGATCGCCACGATGTGCGGCCTGGCGATTGCCATCATTGCGTTGATTCCTTTCAATTATTTCACGAGCAAGGTCAGCCGCCTGCAGTTCGAACTCGAGTCCGCTGCCACCAATCTGGAGGTCATGGTCGCCGCGGCCAAGAAACGCGGATTCGACACCCTCGAATTCCATCAGGCGGCCGCGGAAGAGGAAAAGACGGCTTGAACCTTGGGACTGGCAGTTTGTCTGCCGCCAGCGCAGCGCCGGGACGGCCATGAGAATCGGCTCTCCATTGCCCCACAAAAAGGCCCGGATCGAGATCATCCCGCTGATCGACATCATGTTCTTTCTCCTGGCCTCGTTCATGATGGCCAGCCTGACCATGATCCGGATGCAGTCCATCAAGATGGACCTGCCCACCGCCACGGCCGCCACGCGCGATTTCAAGCCGGATATCATCAACATTGCCGTGGACAAACTGGGGGATGTGTACATCGAAAAGCAGCGGGTGACGCTCGCCGAGCTCCACGTCTACCTCTCGAACAAATACCGGCTGAATACCAACGTGCCGGTTTACATCAGCGGTGACAAGGACGCCACCCACGGCGCTGTCATTCGCGTGCTGGATTTGGTCCGCCGGGAGGGCATCCAGAAAGTCTCCTTCGCGATCACCCCGCAACAGACCAAGGAATAGCCGCTCTCCTTGACGCGGGCGGGCGGCCGGGCAGCGGGTGGAACAACCAAGACGCCTCAGCAGGCGGTTGCCAGTGAATGCACGGCAACCGGCGCTTCGAGGAGCAACCCTCTTGAGCGTTCCAGCAGGCGCACCTGCGAGCCGGAGAAATCAGTCTCCAGCCCCAAGGGCCTGATCCCGCGTGTGCCCTTGCCCCGACGCGGGTCCGGGCTGGTGCTTCTTGCACCGCAAGGTCAGCCCCCGGCTTTCGCCACGGGACGGCGGGAATGGCGCTCGTCTGCGGGGTCGCATCTGCAGCGGTTCGAGAAAGACAACCGCCGGGACCACCGCTGCCCACACGCAAGGGGATCGCCGCCACGGCGGAGGAGGGAACCTCCAAACGCCGGTGCCCGCACGCCGCGTCTCGGATGTCCATACCCGGACGTTGGCCGGACAGCAGCGAATCCTCATGCGCTGCCCGGGGACCTTCGCGCAGCGGTTTCATTCCCGGTATCGCAGGGCTCCTCTTGCCGTTTTTGAAAGGCCGCTTCCTGCTGTTATCGCCCGGCATCGAGAAGCGCGTGAAACCGCGGCGGACACCCGGTAATCGGAAGCCGGTTGGAACAACGGGTGGAGTCCCGGCAAAGGAATCGCGAGCTTGTTCTCCCCCGGCAGATCGCCAGGCCCAACGGGCCATTACGCAGTGAGCCCGGCCAGAGTCGGCCCGTGTCCCACGAAAGGCAGGGAAGACAAAGAGGCGTTATCGAACCCGATTCCAGAGAGCGCGCCAACTCACGCGGAAGGGGCAGCGGAATTCGGTTCAGGGCCGGCCTGGTCGGCACGGAGAAGATGGCGAAAGCTCACCGGCGGCCGGCCGGCGGTGCGTTGGTGGCGGAGGCGGCGAGGGCTTCTTGCTGGGCATTCCATTTCTGGACCAGGTCGTTGAACTGCTCCACCAGTTCATTGTATTTGGCCACGATGCCGTTCCGTTCCTCGGCCAGCTTCTTCATTTCCTCGTTTTGCTGGGCGATGGTCTGGTTTTGGCGTTCGATGTTTTCGTTGGCCTGGGCCAGGGCTTGTTTGTAGACCTCGACCTGTTGCTGTAGTCGTTCGTTCTCCCGGAGCGCCTTGTCCAGTTCCTTGTCCAGTCGGCTGAGCTCGGCCATGTTGGTCTGGATGGTCTGGGTGAGGTTCTTCCGGATCCCCTCCAAGCGATCCACCTCCTCCTGCGTACGCCGGACCAATCCGTCCAGGTTCTGGAGTGCCTCTTTTTGGTTTTGCACCTCGTCCACCAATTCCTGGAGGCGCTGGCGCAAGCGAACCTCACGGGTCCATTGAAACGCCACCAAACCGCACAGGCCCAGGGCAAACACCATCAACAGCGTGACCAAAAAGGATCTCATAGTTTCTTATGACACCGCGCTGCGGGCGCGCGTGCAGGGCAGCATCGCAGGTTCCCTGTTTCGAGTCAAAGCAGGAAACGTCCACAGGCAAGGAGCCGCAACTGTTTCGGGGTTGCGGAGCAGGCCGGGTCGGGGGGCGTCGGTTGCTGACTTTTCCCGCCCAAGGGGAAGGAGGGACCATGTCGGGTGGCGGGGCGGCATTGCGCCGGAAAGGCGTGCTGCGGGCAGGTCGGGTCGATGATTCGGGAACCGGCGGTTCAGGCTGCCAATTTCCGAAGAGCCACGATGTCACCAAGCGGCAGGGGAAGCGTCCGGCAGCTCCCGGGTCCCGCCGGCCGGGTGCGATCGACATCCACTTGGCGGAAGAGGGGGATGTCCCTGCGGACGTGTCGGTATGTCCGCCGGGTTAGTGTCGCTGGGCACGTATCGGCCGCCGCGAGGGGCGGTCGGACCGGTTCTGCCATGCGGAGCAGGGCCGGGCGTGTGCGTGCAAAGCATTGCTCCCGTATGACGGGACATGCAGAAGGTTCCCTTGTAGCGACGTGCTGTGTCCACCGCTTCGGTTGACCTGCGGGCGTTGCAAGTGTTCTTATGGGTGGGTGTTTCGCGTGTCCGGTGCCCGACTCCTCGTTGGTTCGGTCCCTTGGGATCCGGGAGCCGCGTCGAACGAATGTTGGATGGACGCGCCGACACGAATCGGGGCAGGCTGAGTACGGCAATGTTATCGGCGGGTACAGCGGCTCGGCGCGTGCGGCCCTGGCGGGAAGAAACGTTGGGCGACGCGCCGGCCCGAATCGGACAGGACATTGCCAAGAGGAGCATGCATCCGAATCCATTCCCTTCCCCAACTGGAGAGTGCTTATGAAACGGAACGCGTCGGGCCAGCGTCGGTTTCTCGCCTCCACCATGACCTCCGTCGTGATGGCGGGAGCCATCCTCGGATGGCTGCCCCTCGGCGGGCTGGCGGCCGTGTACCAGTGGACAGGCAGCGGCGGGAACCTGTTTTGGAGCCATCCGGCCAACTGGTTGCCAGAGGGACTGCCCGGCCAGGCAGACGACGTTCGGTTTTTCGATCCGGGCGCAGCAACGGAGGAAGGTTCGACGACCGTCGTGTTGCCGGGAAACGCGACGGTGCGCTCGTTGTGGTTCGGTCAAACCAATGGCTTCCACCGGCTGGAACTGCAGGACCGGGCACAGCTGGTCCTGGGCGGCTCCGGTTCGGTCACTGCGCTGTTGGTGGGCACGGAATCGGACAACGGCAACGGCCAGAGCGTGGCAGCTGCGATCACCGGCACGGGAGCCTCGCTGGTGATCTCGAATCCCGCCGCGGTGGTGGCCGTGCGGCAAGCCAGCGCCAATGCCGGCCCGAACCTGCGGGCGAGATTGGACCTGTCCGGCCTCGAGGAGGTTACGTGGGTTGCCGGACGCCTGTTGGTGGGGTCGGAATCCCCCGTGGCGCCGCGGCCCTCGGGGACCGTCTGGCTGGGGCGAACGAATCGGTTGGTTTTGACCGGGGCAGCCCCGGCGTTGGCGATCGGCGGCCGCGGCGGCAACAACAACGGGGGCAACTCCAGTTACCTCTACCTGGGCGAAGAAAACTGGATCTTCACCGACTCCATCATGATTGGCCGGGGCAAGCAGGGGGGCGACAGTTCGATTCTGTTTCATACCAACGCGTTTGCCCAACCCCGGGCGGTGTTCCGTGCAGCTGACGGGCAGGGTCGTGTCGCTTCATGGAACATTGCCGACTCGGAGAACATCAGCGGCACCGTGCCGGCCCGCGGTTCGGCCCAGTTTGTCGGCGGTCTGGTGGATGCCCTGGTAGACACGCTGTTCATCGGGAAGAGCACCACCGGCAGCGGGACCGGAACCCCGGCGGGTTACTGGATGATGGAGTATGGAATTCTGGATGTGAACCGGCTGTATGCCGGGTATCAGAGCCGGCCCGATGCCAATGGTGCCCGTGGCACCGTGCACGTGGTGGGTCCGGCCGTGATCCGCGTGAACGAGTTGCTGGAGCTTGCGCACGTGAGTGGCGGGACCGGGGCGGCTCAGGTCGAGGGCACTCTGAATGTCACCCTGGGCCAGGTGTTGGTCACAGGCCGCTTTCTCAGCGGGGGCGGGCGTGTATTCGTGAACATCACCAACGGGAGCGTGACGCTGCCCGAGGGCTCGGAACTGTTCGCAGATTCCGTGAATCTTGATGGAGGTCGGTTGACCAATGCCGCCGTGATATCGGTCAGCAACCAACTGGTGGCCGTCAACGGGAGTGCCTGGCACGGGGCCCACACCTTCGACATGGGCATCCATGGCACGGCCTCCTGGGACCTGAGCGGGTTGGAAGGTGGACTCGTCGTTGCCCGCCGTCTCTCCGGTGCCGGCACGCTCGTGGGCGAAGTCCGCATGAATCCGGGTTCCACGTTGGAGCCCGGTGGGCCTGCGCATGTTGGAACACTGATGCTTACCCATGGCCTGACTCTGGATCAGGGACAGCTCCGCTTCGACTTGGGCGCAAGCGCGGGCGGCGCAAATGACTTCGTGCAAACGTTCGATCAACTCCGCGTGCGGGGCCCCCAACAGGTCTGGCTGACCCCTCTGGAGGGATCCTTCGACACGTCCCAACCCTACACCCTTTTGGGGGCCTCCCAGGTGGTTCTGGAGGATGCGCGCTTCGACGTGGCCGGGCCGATGGCACGCAGTCGATACACGTTCCAGTTCGACACGAGCCAACCCGGCACCGTCCGATTGCTGGTGGGCGGTTCCCCGCCCCGTACGCTGACCTGGGTGGGCAACGGTGCGGCCAACCGCTGGAACGTCCAAGGGGACGCCAACTGGAACAACGGCACGGGTCCCGACCGGTTCTACAACCTGGATGGCGTGGTATTCGACGATTCCGGCAGTGCCGCTCAGCCGGTGACGGTCGAGGAAGCCCTGGTGCCCGCCTCCCTCACGTTTCGCAACAGCACGAAATCTTATCGGTTCGTCGGGCCCGGTCAGTGGGATGGCGGCAGTGTGGTGTTGGAAGGCGACGGCCTTGTCCGAATCGAGAACACGGGCAGTAACCGATTCGACAGTTTGACGCTGCTGCGGGGCAGTCTGGTCTTTGCCGGCACCCAGGCAAACCAGATCGGGGGCACCCTCCTGAACGTTCCGGCGGGCGCGTTGCTTGTCTTCAGCAACGCAGGCCCCAATCTGCTGCCACCGTCCGTTGCCCTGGACGGCACACTGGTGTGGGCCCAGCCCACCGACGGGACCCTGGCAGCGAGCCTGAGCGGGGCCGGCCGTTTCCTCAAACAAGGTGCCGGGCAGCTGACCCTCGCCGGAGATAACAGCGGCTTGACCGCGACTCCCGCAGTGGAGGTCCACGAAGGGGTCCTCCAGGTGCTCTCGGCCAACAGCCTGCCCTCAACCGGAGTGCTGGTTACCAACGCGGGCACTCTGGACGTCAACGGGGTGAATCTCGGAGCTCTGCCGGTCACACTTTCCGGATGGGGTGCCAATGGCCAGGGCGCGCTCGTGAACAACACCGGCAATCCCAATTACGTCAGCCCGCACGTGCGGGATGTGACACTGGCAGGCGACACGGCCGTGGGCGGCACCGGCCGGCTGGACATCCGCTCGCCCGGAGGCAGCTCCGGGGATCCGGCCACGGCCCGATTGAGCACCGAAGGCCGCCCCCTCAACCTCTACAAGGTGGGGCCCAACGGCGTGTACATCGTCAGTGTCACAGTGGATCCGGCCCTGGCAGATATCGAAGTTCGGCAAGGGGTCCTCGCGTTCGAAGGAACGACGACCTCCATGGGCAATCCTCAACGCACGTTGACCGTGTTCCCGGGCGCCACGCTGCAGTTCTATCGCACCACCAATGCCTGGGACAAACAGTTTGTCCTCCATGGTTCCGGAACCAACCTCACGGTCAACAACGCCAGTTGGACCAACCGATTGGTGGGGCCCATCACTCTGGTCGGGCCCTGCTGGTTCAACGCCGGCGGTGACCTCCTGATCGTGGACAGCCCCATCCGCGGCGACGGCAGCCTGATCAAGCTGGGCGGGGCCACTCTGCGCCTGGGCGGCGTCAGCTCGCACACGGGCGATACCATCGTGAGCAACGGGACATTGCAGGTCGAAGGCCGACTCGAACGGACCCGACAAGTGTGGGTGGCCGGAGGAATGCTCACCGGGACCGGGGTGATCGCCGGCCCGATCCGGGTGTTGCCGGGTGGAACCCTGGCACCCGCGGGCGCCAAGCGAGGCTCCCTCACTGCCACAAACGTGCTCGTCCTGGAAGGAACGGTCGAGATGGATGTCTTCCGATCCGGAAGCGGCACCCTGGAGACGGACCAGATCCGCGGGCTCGAGGCGGTGCAATTCGGAGGCACCCTGCGCTTGAATCTCACGGGAACCGCCCTGCAGGCAGGCGACGTTCTGCCGTTGTTCGAAGCCAAACAGTACAGCGGCAGCTTCGGGGCCATCGAACCGACCACGCCCGGGCCGGATCTGGCATGGGACACTACATGGTTGGCGCGCGATGGCACCTTGCGCGTGACGGTGCCCGCTCCGGCACAGCCGCGGATCGACGGCTGGACCTGGCTGGGAAGCGAACTTCGGTTGACGGGCAGTGGCGGCTCTGCAGGGGGCACGTATCGCGTCTGGGCCAGCACGAACGTGGCGCTCCCGGCAGCGGCCTGGTGGCCGGTACGAACCAACCGGTTCGACGCGACTGGCGCGTTCCAGGAGGTGCTCCCGGTGGAGCCCGGGGTCTCGCCGCTCTTCTATCGCCTGAGCGTGCCTTGAGCCGCCGCGGCTCGGCGCGGCGGCACCAACCCTTTGTGGGGCGAGAGCCTCTCCGGCAGCTTTCCCCACGCCAGGTCGGCGCGGCGACGCGGCGCCCGATCGTCTCGCAAGAGGCACGGAAGCCTTGGCTTTCCTGGTGGAACCGAGGGCGGGCTGATTCCTCGATGCGCCCTGGCGTCTCGGGCGGGAGATCCGCGCCACCCGCTACGGCGCGCCGGCGGTCCGAGAACGGCCCGGCTCACGGGCCCAGACGGTTGCTGTCATGGGCCAAATTCCAAACGTGCAGCCAGCGACGGCGCGGGATGAACTCGGCGTGGCCGTCGCAGAAGTTCGCCTGGGCACCGATGGCTCCGTGGTTGTCGGCCGGATCCGGATAATTGTTCGCGTCGTTGGCGCCACTGGTATCGTCGGCATCGGTCATGAGCAGAATCTGGGCCGGGCCGGGCCGGGTGCCCCTCGGGACGCGACTGTAACGAGAGATGGCGTAGGTCAACACCGAAAGCTCCGTTTTCTTGATGTTGCCGGAGAAATTCCCGAACACCTCATAGCTGCTGCCCGATGGCGCTTGGGGGTTGGCCCCGTTGTCTGCCAGATCCTGGACCAGCCACTGACCGGGTTTTTGCGGGTGGGGCACCAGGTTGGTGCGAATGAAATTGCGGGTGGCGGGGCACACGAAAGTGGATCGGCCAAACGCGGCCGGGACGTAGGCGGGAACCAGCCAGTTGAAATCGTCGTCGGCCACGTGGCGGTCCGTCGTCCGGAGGCCCCGCACCTGGCCGGCCATGGGTTCGCGCCACGTGGCCCCGGAGAGGTGTCCCTCGTGATCGCTCGCGTACATCGCGCTGCCCAGGCCCAACTGCTTGAGGTTGTTGAGACAGGCAATGCGCCGGGCGCGATCTTGGGCGCGGCTCAGGGCGGGGAGCAACAGAGCCGCCAGGACTGCGATCACGAGCAGCGTCACCAGCAGTTCGATCAGTGTGAACGCGGCGCGGACCCCGGACCGTCGCTCTCCTGTCCGGCGGTCGGCCGCCCCCACCCGGACGAAACACCACGACCCCATGGCCACAGCCGACGGGAGGTGCCGCAGCCGACGGGTAACTCCGGGCTGGCCGGTCCGGTCCGACATCGGCGCCACTCTCTTCCTGTTTGGCACGTTCGTCAATGCTGCTGCGGCCCCGCCTGCGGCCGGGGGATCTCGTTTTGCGCACCGGAGACGAACCGTCCGGGAAGAACACCACCGCGCACGGCCGAGCAGACCGCGCCTCCGGCACCGGAGATGAAGCCCCCAAAGGGATCTTCCGGTTGAGAAAAGTCCAAGGGACCCGGTCAGGAAAGGGCCCCGGCCTGACCGGCCACCGGAGTCTGCAACCCTCGCTGAAGATTTTGGCGCTCTTTGGCGCGGTTGGCAATGCATCCGGCACGAACGGAGCCACGCCACGTGGTGGTGCGCCAGAAGTCCACAGGTCTGGCGACGAGTGGCTATTGGGCATGCATTGGGAAAGCCGCGGAGGTGGCAACGGTGTGGAGGACCTCAAGGAAGCATGGGCGATGGAAAGTGGGAGAGCCCGTGCCCACCGATGCGCACGCGGTGGCCTGCATCAGAGTCCGTGAGCCTGTCGCGAGGATGGCCCCGCGGGTTTTGGGGTGCCATGGCCGGCAGCCGGGAGGCGCAGCAGGGCCTTGCTGCGCTGGGGCTCCGTGGTGACGTTGGGGTTTGCGACCGGTGAGTCCCAACTGATTCAGGCTCAATCAATTTCCGCCTTCGGACACCGCGAAAGCGGGGGCATTGGGCGCCTGTCGGGCACGGGAAAGCCGAGGGACCATGGCATTCGGTGGGGATCTCTGAGTTTGGGTGCATAAACGAATCGCGCCCGCCACTGCCCACAGGTGGCGCGGAACACTCAACGCGCCGAAGGCGCCTCCATTTGTAAGCGCGGGGCAGCGCCCCGGGCATTCGGCCCGCTAAACCTGATCACGCCCTGAAAGGGCGTACCTCCGTGGGCCCTTCACAAGGGGCGGGCATAGCCACCCCGAGTTCCGCCCTTTCAGGGCGAGATGAATCCGTTTGGCCTGCCTGCTCACGGCGTTGCACTGGGCTGGTGAATCGCCGCGCCGTCGGGGCGGACCCGCAACGCGCCGAAAGGCGCAACGATGGACCCGGTATCGAAGCCCTCTGCTTGTCCTGGGTGCCTTCTTGTGCCGGCACAATCACCGCCCGGGTGGAGTCATCCCGCCGTGCATCGAGGGCACGCAACGTTTTCGGCTCTTGATGGGGCTCGTTGGCATGTAAAGGGCAGGCGCTGCCTCGGAGGCAGGAACGCTTGCAACATCGACTCAGGCGGAGCTCACCATCCCCGCAGACCCGATGTTTGGCGCTTTTCAAGCTGAGGACTTGTCCGAAAGCTCTGCGCAACCTCAGACGTCTTCGGCGATCCGACGGAAAGAGGCATTTCATGGGGACCTCTAAAGTCGCAGCTCGAAAACGGAAATGCGCCGCTCACCCAAAGGGCTCGGAAATCGGGGTTGAGTTGACGGGTCCACCGGTGGTAGTGTGGTTGCGGACGGCGTTCCTTGCCTCCACTCGAGAACGGTCGGGGCGTAGCGTAGCCTGGCTAGCGCGCTTGCTTGGGGTGCAAGAGGTCGCGAGTTCAAATCTCGCCGCCCCGACCACTCCTTTTTCCGGGCTCGGTTTTTCCAGGGGCGGTTCCGGACCGGGGCAGGCGACGGCGGGCGGCGCACGTCGGTGCCGGCGCGCATCTCGGGCGGTTGATTCGGGAAACTGCGAGGCGATGCAGCCGCCTCAGGTTCCGCGCAAGACGAACTGGCGGTGGCGTGGGAACAGCGGTCGGAGCCGTTGCGACAGTTCGTCCTGGAGGGCCTGGAGTTCCTGATACACCGCCACGGCTTCCGGACGCGGCTGGGTGGTCTCGGCCGGGTTGAGCTTCACGAAGGCATCGGTGATCTCGTGGATGGCAACCTTCTCGCCTTTCTGGAGGCGCCAGCACCACAGCGCTTGCAGCGCGGCCCCGTAGGCGGCGCCTTCGCTGACTTTCAGGGTGACGACCTCGGCGTTGAACACATCGGCCATGATCTGACGCCAGAGTTTGGATTTGGAGCCTCCTCCCGTGGCGCGGATCTGACCGGCCCGAACCCCGAGCTGGGCGAGGCGGCGCAGTCCGTAGTTCATGCCCAGGGTGACCCCTTCCATGGCGGCGCGGCAGAAGTGGCTGGCGGTGAAGGTGCGGGGGGTCACGCCCAGGAGCACGCCGGTGCCTTCGGGTACGTTGGGAGTGCGTTCGCCCTCCAGGTAGGGCAACAACAGCAGGCCGTGTGCGCCCGGGGGCACGCTGGCGGCCTTTTTCTCGAACTGTGCGTGGGTGTAACCGAAGTCCTGGCGCATCATTTCAGTGGCCACGGTGACGTTCATGGTGCAGAGCAGGGGCAGCCAGCGGTTGGTGGAGTCGCAGAAGGCGGCGATCTCGCCGGCGGGATCGACCACCGGTTTTTCGGAGCAGGCGTAGATGGTGCCGCTGGTGCCGAAGCTGGCGGTGACGATGCCCTGGCGGGTGTTGCCGGTGCCGATGGCGCCCATCATGTTGTCGCCACCGCCGGCGCTGACGAGCACGCCCGGTTCCAGGCCCAGTTGTCGCGCCGCCTCGGGGCGGAGGCGCCCGGCCGGCTGATCGCTGGGGATGAGCGGGGGCAGTTTTTGCATGAGGTCCGGGTCGATGGCCCTGACGGTGGCCTCGCACCAGCGACGTCGCCGCACGTCCAGCAGGGCCGTCCCGCTGGCGTCGCCATATTCCATGACCCGTTCGCCGGTCAGCCAGAAGTTCAGGTAATCATGCGGCAACAGGACGGTGGCCAGGCGGGCGTAATTGTGGGGCTCGTGCTTTTTGAGCCAGAGGATTTTCGAGGCGGTGAAACCCGGCAGGATGGCCAATCCCTGGAGGCGGAGGGTTGCTTTGAACCCGCCGAGGGCGGCCATGATTTCCTCGCATTCGGCCGCCGTGGAGGTGTCACACCAGAGCTTGGCGGGTCGGATGACCTCGCCGTCCTTGTCGAGAGGGACAAACCCGTGTTGTTGTCCGGAGACACCGATGGCGACGACCTCGGCCGGGCGGGCCTTCGCCTGGCGCAGGGCGGCGCGCACGGCCTTGATGGTGGCGTCGCGCCACGTGTGGGGATGTTGTTCTTTGGCGCCGGGGGGGAGGTTGGGAATCAGGTCATAGGCCTGAGCACCCGCGCCCAGGACGCGACCATTGCGTGCATCCACGACCAGTGCCTTGGTGGATTGGGTTCCGCTGTCGATGCCGATGAGCAAAGAGCGCATGCGGCTTGTGTAGCGCGGCCAGGGCGACATTTCACGCCTTTTTTTAGCGGTCGGCCCCAAGGAGTTCGCGGCCGGAAGCCTCGGGAGCGGGATGGCCGTTTTTTGGAAGTGCCACCGGCGATTGCATGGCCCATTCGGATCGCCATCAGGAATGAAGGTCCCCCTGCACCTTCCATTTTCGGCCCGCCCGGAAGCGTGTGGAAAAACTCGAGCTCGGAGAATAGGCTTCGGTCTTATGAGGAGATTGGAGCGTGTTCCGTTGGGAACTGCCTTTCCCACTCCCTGCTATACTTTCTTGCCCGTCAAGCCCCTAGAGAAGTTGAGGCCAAATCCAACCGGCGATCCCAAGGATGAGCTCGCTTAAAAACACTTTCCTAGATCTTCGCCACCGCCCCCTCCGCACACTCCTTGGCTTCCCAAATGCCAAACCCCCTCAAACGGAGCATTGCAGACTCCACTTGCGCCGCACGGCCGCCATTGTATCCCCGTGCTTTCCCCGTCCCCAGAGAACTACGACCAGCACATCAGTCCCAGCGCTTCCGCGCGTTCGCGTCTTCATAGGTTGCACAGGGCACCGCCCATGGTCAGCCGGACCCGCCAGAGGCCGCGGCCAAAGAACTCTCCCCCTATCCCGGCTACCAAGTCTCGGAGGATATCCTTTCGAAGGTGACGGCTTGAGCGCTCCGCGCTCACGCCACACAACACCTATCCGCTCTCCCACGGGAGCCGGCCCGCCGCCACCCTCGTTCTGCAGCCGCTTGTCTCAACTACCGTGGCAAAATGAGCGTCCGTAATGACTTCCTCTTATACCTCCCCTGCGCGCTGACGTTTTTCCGAGGATGTGTGCGTTTTCTCACCGCCCTGATACGCCACTTAAGCCCCCCAGTACATGTCATGGGGGCTGCCGATAGCTGTCGCAAAGCGGCAGAATGCCCCGGCTTTTCCCTTGTCATTCCCCTACTTCAGCTGGATCCATGCCCGATGCTGGCTTCCGTCAGACAACGTGGCAACCAACTGCCAGATACCCTTACTCATACCACTCTGGCGCGTGTCTAGGTTGAACCGCCACACGCCGTCGCTATATACGAACTGATTTCCACTAGTGGCAGCGTCTTGTGGTGTCGCATCAATCGGCTCCGCTGCGGTCGTCGCGTCGCTAAACTTGACCACTTGGAGCCGATGCACCCCTGCCACCACCGGCGTGCCGCCACAGAACGCTTTAAACTTCACGGGGATGGTACTGCCGAACTTAAACGTCTGAAGGGGTGCAAAGAAGCTGCCGCCTGTGGCATCCGAGCCACCGATTGGCGGTAGAAAGCCATCGAACTCCAGTGGGGCGCGAATGACCTTAAACGAGCACGCTGCCACGTTGCCCGCTGCGTCGCTCGCCGTGCACGTGACCACAACCTCGCCAACCGGAAAACCACTGCCGGATGGTGGATCGCACGTCACGAGCGGCGAGGGATCCACCCCATCGCTCGCGCTTACAGCGAACGTTACAGGCACGAGTGGATCTGGACTGCAATGCACCCGAATCTCACCAGGACAATGAATCACGGGCGGTTCCGCATCCCCTTGCACGACTGGTTGCCCGCAGGGCGAAAAAGCAGATGTGTTCCCCTCCGGGTCGGTAGCGGTTGCCGTAATAATCCAGCCTACTGGAACAGACACCGGCAACCAGACATCAATCCGGCCATTCCCATTCTGATCCGTGGTGACATCTGTCGCGCCAAGGAAACGCTCGCCTTCACCATACCCCGACGCGTCGCACTCTCGGTTCGCGAACAACTCAATCCGAAATGTGGTCTGGGGCGTGCTGTGAATAAAGCCCTGCACCCTTGTACCCGTGGGCGTGCTGGAGGCATTTTGAATGATCGGAAAGTTTTGCAGCTTGTTGACCCCCTCATCCATGTCCAGAGGATCATTCTCAATCATTTCCCAGCGAATGTACGGCATGGTCAGGAAGATACCATAGACTGGATGGTCTTCCGCTCCGGCGTTAGAATGAATGCTGTTACCCAGAATCCGATTGCGGACCGCATAAGGGCCAGCTTCCCACGGGGCGTGGCCAACGCCGATCCCACAGTGCACGTTAAACGCAACCACATTTCCGGCTCCGGTTTCCTCGCCACCGATCGTGTTGTCATGGGCTCCGGCACCAATCGCTATCCCATCAGCGTTAGGCAGCGGCGAGAGCCCCGTTCGGTCGGTGCCGATGTAATTTCCCTGGATGCGATTGCCGAAGGTCTCCGTGTGGAGAACAAGGATACCATGGCGCGCGTTCCCCGAAATAACGTTGCGCGCATTGGCGCTCGTACCACCAATAAGGTTACTTTGGGCGCAATCGGAGAGATACATTCCCACGCCATTGGGCAGCGCAACCGTAGCCGATACGTCGGTACCCACGAAGTTACCCTGAACACGCCCCCCACTGCTCATGAGTCTAATGCCAGTATCATTTCCCGAGATAATGTTGCGGTCCGCGTCGTTGGTGCCGCCGATACGAACATTGGGATTAAAGACGAACACGCCTTCGTGTTGGTAGGGCAAAGCCTTCGTGCCCGTGCTGTCCGTTCCGATATAGTTCCCTACAATAGCGACGTCGTCCGCTGTGACGCTGATGCCTCGATAGCCATTGGCAGAAATGACATTCCGTCGCACGAGAGCCTGATGACCGAAGTAGAGCTGCAGGCCCACGAGCCCGTTGCCTAACGCCGTCTGGCCGGTGATGTCAGTACCTATCAAGTTGTTTTCGATACGATGTTTCAGTCCTGTGGCAAACAAGCCAATCAGGACATTCCCCGAAATGAGGTTATGTGCGATTACACAATCATCGCCGACCACCCAGGCACCCCATTGATTTGGAAGAGGCATGCGGCCCGAGAGGTCAGTGCCGATAAAATTGCTTTCGACTCGAGTCCGGTGGCATTCCCAGGAGCAGAAAATGCCGCATGCTTGCTGCCAGAAGCCCAGTGGCTCGGTCGTGTTGCCGGAGATCAAGTTGTTGCGAATCACTGTGTCGGGGGCGTACTCGGCCTTGATCCCTCCGGCATAATGATAGCCTACTAGGCCCTCGGGCGGAATAATGCCGGTGGGGTTCGAAAGCGCTCGAGTCCCGGTGGCGTCCGTCCCGATCTTGTTGTATTGGACCGTGGTGCGAGCGCTCCACTCTAGGTTGATGTTCCATTTATTCCCGGAGATGACATTGGCTTGTCCTGGTTCCGGCGAGCCTATCACATTGCCGTCAGAGTGAAACGCTAGAATGCCCGCGTGAGCCGGGTATTCGGGGCTGGTCTCGATGCCGTTACCCGCGGGGGTTAGGCCGTCGGGCATGAGACCGATGTAGTTCCCGAGTATTCTGTTGGTGCCGTTGGGCGAGGCCCACGTTCCCTCGAGGCGGATGCCGCTGAGGTGAAATCTGGTGATTACGAGCCCCCGGACGAGGCTGGAGCCGCTCACTATGAGCAGACCATTGGCCCCAGGGCCGGCGAGCGCTCCGTCCAGATGCACGATTGGTGTGCCGAGGAAGCCAGGCTGCGTCGTACCGTCAATGGCGACCGGATCCGTGATCGGCGGCAAAGGGGTGAGCGGCTGAAGGGTATACGGCGCCACTGGAATGTTAAACGCGATCGTGTCGAAACCGGGCGTGGCGTTGGCCTGTTCAATCGCCCACCGGAGTGTTCCTGGGCCATTATCGGCAGTGGTTGTGACCGTGAAGGTTGCTGCAGAGACCGCAGCAGTAGCAGTGCAGACGAGGAGGGCGGCGGTGAGTTGAGCTCTTGCTTTCATGATGGGCTCTCCTGGTCTCGATAACGTAGTGACTTTAGGCGGTTAGTGACGGTAGTCTGTAGGTGAAGCGCCGAAGCACATTGGGTCAAGGGTTGCCCAAATGCTGGCGTCGCACCAGCTAATACAAGTTGTTTATGCTGGCGGTCCGCGACTGTCAAGAGCGTTTATGCAGCCCGGCAAACGAGAGCATGTTCGTACATTGTCATGGCGACAGCAAAAAATGGAGATGTACGCAAACGACAACACGTGGAAGTAGTTCGCTGCCACATGGGGAGTTACATGGTCTCCTCGGGCACCGTCGCTACCCGAACAAACAGAATGTTGGAAAGCTTTGATCGGAAACCCGCGCGTCCAAGTCAACCAGTCGCGCAGGCGCTTACTGGAAATCTCGGGCTTTTTCAACGGCGTGCGAGGCGGCCGTCAGACAGACCTACTGTCCAGCCCCGCGGAGTGTTTCCCGCTGGATCGGCCTCTGCCTCAGCGCCTGCGTGCTCTGGGCCTCGGTCGAGCACCACGGGGACCGCCTGTTGGTGGAACGGGACAAAAGCCCGCCCCCAGCGGCCCATCCCAAGAAGGTCCCGGCTCGGAGCAGCGAACTGGATTCCACTTGGCGGAAAGCCCAGCAGCGGAACCGGCGCGGTCTTGTCCGACACTTCCTGCTCCACCTGGGGTTACATTCCACCGGCGGGCAGCGTCGCTATCGGGCTCGGGGCTCCCGCAGCCTGGGCCTCCAAAACAAGCACCTGCTTGTTTCCACCCAGCCCTTGGCCCTGTTCGGTCGCCAGTTCCAACTGCAAGGCCACCGAGTCTGGGCTCCAGACTTTCAGGTGCTGTGGAGCGACGGGGACGAAGGGCTGCGGCGGCTGCGGCAGGATGATTTCCACCACCGGCCCTGGCGGTTGGACCGCCGGCACTTGGCCCAAGCGGTGCGCGCCTTCACCGGCCCCAACCAGGACGAATACCACCGGCTGGATGCGCCCGATCTGGAACGCCGACAGACAGGCCGCCCTGGAAACGCTGCGCACCAGTCCCCTGCGCTAGCAACGGCCCAAGGCGTTGGAGGCCTTGGTCGGCTACCGGCAGGCCAACGGCCACGGCACCGACGGCCTGGCGCCAGATCCCGGCCCGCCTGCGCGCCGGTCGAGGGCGTCGGGCGCCTGCGGTCAAGCCGGTTCGGGCGCGGTGGAGAAGAAGATGGAAATCCACCGGCGGTTCAAACGCCAGGTTCGCAGCGGGCATCCGGTCCGGGCCGAGCGGCTCTTGCAGCTCCAACGGCTGCTGGCCCAACCGCTGCAGTGGACCCGCCGGGGGCAATACCCACCCCAATTCACCCCCAAATGGAAACCGCCTTAATCCCACCCCAACGGAGAATTGACCAACACTACCCCCAAGCCTGGGCGGCGCACTCTCCGCTTGTCGGCGTGGCCGGGGTGGGGTTGAATAGCGGTTCAGCGACGGAAGAGGGTGAAACGTGGCTGCTCTGCGGGGAAACCATGAGTGAGAACAGCGAGGCCGGGGTGGATTTGAAGCGCGCTCGACGGCGGCGCGGGCCGGTGACAGAGCCGCGGGCGGATCGACTTCCCCCGCATTCGTTGGAAGCGGAGCGGGGGGTGCTGGGTTGCATTCTGCTGTCGCCCAACCCGTGCATGGGCGAGAGCCTCGAGTTGCTGAAGGCGCGGCCGGAGGTGTTTTACGATCTGCGTCACCAGGTGATTTACCGCACGCTCATCGAGATGTTCGAGCGGCGGGAGCCGATTGACCTGATCACGCTGCAGCAACGGCTGAAGGATGCGCCGCCCTGGGAGGACGGTCGGGCGGGGACACCGGTGAACCGGCTCGACCTGGCGGGTGGCTTGGCGTACCTGGCCACGTTACCGGACGCGGTTCCCTCGGCCGCCAACCTGGCGCACTACGCCAACATCGTCTACGAGAAGTATCTGCTGCGGCGTTTGGTGCAAACCTGCACCCACGTGGTGGGCCGCGTTTATGAGTACGAGGGGGACGTGCAGGAGCTGCTGGACGAGGTGGAACGGGACCTTCTGCACATCAGCGAGGAACGGGTCGAGGGGGGCACGGTGCCCATTCGGGAGCTGGTGCGGGACGCCATCGGCAAGATCGAAAAGCTCCACACGCAAAAGGGCATGCTCAGCGGCCTGCCGACGGGGTTCCCGGATCTGGATCGTTTGACCACCGGGTTGCACGGGGGCGAGATGATTGTGATTGCCGCCCGGCCGAGTGTGGGCAAGACCTCGCTGGCGATGAACATCGCCGAGCATGTGGCTATTGATCTGCGGCTGCCGGTGGCGGTGTTCAGCCTGGAGATGACGGCCGAGTCGTTGGTGATGCGGCTGCTTTGTTCGCGGGCCCGGGTCAACCTGCGCAATGTGCGGGACGGCTTCCTGGCGGAGCGGGATTTTCCGAGGTTGACGGCGGCGGCCGGGAAGCTGGCGTCGGCCCCGTTGTACATCGACGACACCTCGGGTCTGTCGATTTTGCAACTGCGGGCGAAGGCGCGTCGGCTGGCGCAGCAGCACGGGATTCGACTGTTTGTGATTGATTACCTGCAGTTGCTGCATTCCACTTCCCGGCGTGCGGAGAACCGGCAGCAGGAAATTGCCGACATTTCCAACGGGGTGAAGGCGCTGGCCAAGGAGCTGAACGTGCCGGTGATCGTGTTGAGTCAGTTGAACCGGGATGTGGAGAAGCGCGGCGCGGGGGAGGCGCCGCGGCTGTCCGACTTGCGAGAGTCCGGCGCCATCGAGCAGGATGCAGACGTGGTCGGCCTGCTGTACCGGGACACCAAGGGCCGGGACGACGACGATCCGGCGCGCGATTTTGACGAGGAAGCCGTACCTGTGAAACTGTACATCGCCAAGCAACGCAACGGGCCCACCGGGGAGATCGACCTGGTGTTCCTGCGGCCCTACACCCGTTTTGAAAGCGTCACCAAGGTCGAGCCTGAAGATCTCCCGAGCCCTGCCTGAACATGCACTGGTGTTTGCGGTTTCTCCTGGCCCTGTGCCTGCTGAGCGCCCCGGGGGTGGTGCGCGCCCAGTTTTCCCCCCTGGCCCAGGAGGACGTCAAGGTGGTGCGGGTGGACGTGCGACATGTGGGCCCGCCGGCGGCCAGTGACGCGCTGTTGCGGGCCAACATTCGCGTCAAGCCCGGCGATGTGTATCGCCCGGCCAGCGTGGACGAGGACATCCGCAGTCTCTATGCGACGGGTCAGTTTTACAATGTGCGGGTGACGGCCGATCGCACGCCGGAAGGGATCGTGTTGACGTACATTGTGCAGGGCAATCCCCGCCTCACGGACATCAAGTTCCAGGGGAACACGAAGTTCACGGACGCGCGGTTGCGCAAGCTCATCAGTTCCAAGGTGGGCGAGCCGTTGATCGAGCGAAAGTTGTTCACCGACAGCCAAGAGATCCAAAAGCTGTATCAGAAGAAGGGCTACCCGAACACGCGGGTCAAATACGTGGTCAACATCGACGAGGCGGCCGGGCGCGGCTCGGTGACCTTCGAGATTGCGGAGAGCCCCAAGATCAAGATCGAGCGCGTGGAGTTTGCCGGCGTGCAGGCCTTTCCCCCGCGCGTGGCGTGGTATCAGCGCCTGTTTCGTCCCGGCCGCAAGGGGCCGGGCAATGTGATCAAGACCCGGCCGCACTGGATGTTCTCGTGGCTGACGGGCAGCGGCTATTACAAGGATGAGGAACTGGAGGACGATCGGGAGCGACTGACGGACTTTTACCGGCAACAGGGCTATTTGGACTTCGAGATCAAGGACGTGAAGATCGAGTATCCCCGGCCCAATCGCATGATCGTGCGGTTCGAGGTCTTCGAGGGGCAGCCGTACAAGGTGGGCAGCATCCGGTTCAGTGGCACGACGTTGTTGCCGACCAATGCCGTGGCCCCGGACTTCCAGCCGGAGCCGAAGCCGCCCCGCGGGGAGGAGGATCGGCGCCAGTGGTACGAGGTGCAGGCGTTTCGTCGCGCCTTCAAAATGAAACCCGGCGACGTGTTCACCCCGTTCGGCTTGTCCAACAACCTGGTCGCCATCGAAAATTTTTACGGGGCCCGCGGCCACATTGACGTGAATGCCACCTCGCCCAATCTGCGGGTCCGTCGCATCCCGAACACCGAGAGCAACACCATGGACCTCGAGTTTCTCATCAACGAGGGCCAGAAGGTGTTCATCGAAAAAATCGAGATCCGGGGCAACACCAAGACCAAGGATCGCGTGATTCGACGGGAACTGGCGGTGGCGCCGGGCGAGGTGTTCGACATGGTGGGGGTCAAACTGAGCGAGGCGCGTCTCAAGGGCCTGCAATACTTTGACAAGGTGGAATTGAAGCCGGAGCCGACCGACATCCCGACGCGGCGGAACCTGTTGGTGGCGGTCGAGGAGCGGAACACGGGCAACATCAGCCTCGGGGCCGGCTTCAGTTCGGTGGATGCCCTGGTGGGGTTTGTGGAATTCAGCCAGGGCAACTTTGATCTGTTCAAGCCGCCGACGTTTACCGGCGGGGGTCAGAAATTCCGGCTGCGCGCCCAGGTCGGCACCGAACGGCAGGATTACATTTTGAGCTTTGTGGAGCCCTGGCTGTTTGGACGGAAACTCAGCCTGAGCGTGGATTTGTACCATCGGGATCTGGCCTATCAAAGCTTCGGCGGGCTGTACGACGAGCGGCGCACGGGCCTCAGCCTGGGACTGCGTCGGACGCTGTGGAGTGACTTCTTCATCGGGGGCGTGACGTACACGCTGGAAAACGTGGGCATTGATCTGGACCCGGGGCTGCATCCGGCGCGGCTGGTGCGCGAGCCGTTGCCGGGGCGCGGGGAGATCCTCCGGGTGGACCCCGCCAATGCACCGGGGGCGTTGTTTGCCGAGGAGGGCGACTCGCTCGTTTCGCGCCTGGGTTTGTCGCTCGCGTATGACACGCGCAACAGCACCCTGCTGCCGAGTCGCGGCCAGCGCACGGAGCTTTACGGCGAAGCGGCCGGCCCGTGGCCCGGGGAGAAGGACTACTGGCGCACCGAACTGCGCACGGCCTGGTATTTCCCCGGACTGTTCGAGGGCCACATCATCGAGGTCATCGGACGCGTGGGCGTGGCGGACACCTGGGGAGACACGCAGGTGGTGCCGTTTTACGACCGGTTTTACCTTGGCGGGCTCTATTCGTTGCGCGGCTTCAAATATCGCGAGGTCTCGCCCCGCGAGCCGGGCTTTTCGGAGCCGATCGGGGGCAACACGTACTGGATGGGCTCGATCGAGTACAGCCTCCCGGTCATCCAGCGCCTGCGATTTGCCGTCTTCTATGACGTGGGCAACGTCATGGCCGACTCGTTCAACTTCGACTTTGCCAACCGAAGCGACAACTGGGGCTTCGGGATCCGGCTGGATCTGCCCATCGGACCGCTGCGCCTGGATTATGGCATCCCGATCAACTATGACGAACGCTTCAGCAGCGGTCGGGGCCGCTTCCAGTTTGGCGTCGGTTACACGCGCGAGTTCTGAGCCCGGCATTCGTTTTGCCCGATGAAACTGCCTGCTCCTGGTTCTGATCCGATCCCGCGGCCACCGGCCGGAGGGCGGGATCTTGCGCGAGGCCTGCTGATCTGGTGGGTGGCGACCGTGGCCGCGCTGGGGCTGACCCCGGGGGGGCCGGCCGGCACCGTGCAGCTGCCCTTTTACTTCGAACGCAATGTGGGCCAGGTGGAGGCGCGGTATGCCTTCGTGGCGCAGGGCCGGGCCGCGCTCTATCTGGTGGCGGCGGACGAGGTGGCCGTGGCGTTGGTGCCGCCCGGACCCGTGGAGACCGCGCCGTCCGATGACGGCCGGACCCGAAGCACCGTCCCACCGCGTGCAGTGGCGCCGGCCCGGTGGGTCCGATTGCACTGGGTCGGAGCCAATCCGCAGGCTCCGGCAAGGGCGCTGGATCCGCTGCCGGGCCGGGTGCATTACCTGTTGGGAAATCGGCCGGATCGCTGGCGACTCGACGTGCCCTTGACCCGTGCGGTTCGCTTCGAGCAGGTGTACCGGGGCGTGGATGTGGTGTACTACGCGTCGGACCGGCAGCTCGAAATGGATTTCGTGCTGGCTCCCGGGGCGAATCCTGCAGACATCGAGATGCGGATCGAAGGCGCCGAGGAGGTCCGCGTCGAGGCCAACGGGGATCTGGTGGTGCGCGTGGCGGGTCTGGAACTGCGCCAGCACCGGCCCGTGGCTTATCAGCACGCCGAAGGGGGCCGGAGAGAGATTGAATGTGCGTTCGAGTTGCGCGGGGCCCGGCGCGTTGGGTTCCGTCTGGGCCTTTACGACCCGTCCCTGCCGCTCACGATCGATCCGGTCTTTCGGTATGCGAGTTATTTCGGGGGCGCGGGTGGCGATGTGATCTGGGCCGTGGCGGCGGATGCCACGGGGGCCGTGTACGTGGCAGGTGAAACGACCTCGGCAACTGCGCTGGCGACGGCGGGGGCTTTTCAGACGAATTACGGTGGAGGCACGGCGGTCGGTGGGGACGCGTTTGTGGCCAAACTGACTCCGTCGGGTTCGAACCTGGTGTATCTGACGTATTTGGGGGGCCGGGCTCATGATGCAGCGCTGGCCTTGGCGGTGGACAGCGCGGGGGCGGTGTACCTGACCGGCTTTACAGCCTCCTCGAACTTTCCCACGGTTCGGGCTTTGCAAGCGGCCATCGGAGGGCAACCGGATCCCGCATTGGGCGTGCATCCTTTGGATGCCTTTGTGGCCAAGTTGAGTCCGGAGGGTGACCGCGTGGAGTTCAGCACCTTTTTCGGAGGGTCCGGGTTGGATGAGGGCATCGGTTTGGCCGTGGACACCCCGGGCCGGATTTACCTCACGGGCTTGACCGACTCCACCAACCTGCCGGTGGTGAACGCGTTTCAGCCGGTGCCGGCCGGCGGGCGGGACGGCTTTGTGGCGCAATTGACGGCGGATGGGCAGGGCCTGGGTTTCAGCACCTATCTGGGAGGCAGCGGACTGGACTATGGCAGCGGCGTGGCCGTGGACAGGGAGGGCCGGGTCTGGATCACGGGCCTGACGCAGTCCACCAACTTTTGGGTCACCAACGCGATTCAAGCCCGCATCAACGATCCCACAGGCCTGGCGACGAACGTAAACACGATGCCGGATGCGTTTGTGACGCGTTTGTCGTCCGAGGGCGCGCCGGAGTTCTCCACCTTTTTGGGCGGGACATTCAGCGACGTCGGTTTTCGCATTGTGACGGATGTCGAGGGCAACGCCTACGTGGCCGGGAGCACGGAGTCCATCGACTTCCCGGTGACCATCACAAATCTCACGGGCACGGCGTGGACCAATCGCGCGTTGGCAGATGTTTTCGTCACCAAGATCGATGGTCGGGCCCCGACCGGCTGGGTTTACTCGGTGGCCTTTGGGGGGCGGGGAAGAGACGAGGCCTGGGATCTTGCAGTGGACCGTGTGGGGCGCGTCCATTTGATCGGGGTCACCGGCTCGACGAACTTTCCGGTGATGGCGGTTCCCTCGGGTGGCAGTGCGACGCTGGCGGGTCGGCTGGATGCGTTCCTGGCGGGTCTGGATCCGCGCGGTGGAGCCCTCGAGTACGCGTTTTATTACGGCGGCAGCGGCGAAGATTATGGGTATGCACTGGCGCTGGATCCGGCCGGACACCTGTGGATCGCAGGCACCACGACGTCCACGAATCTATGGACCGAGCGCCCCTTGCAACCCGTGTTTGCGGGAGGGCCCGGCGATGCATTTCTGGCGCGGCTTTTGCAACCGCCCGCTTTGCAAATCCGTCTCGCGGGGCCCGGTTTGGTGGAGCTGTTCTGGCCCGCGCCCTCCCATGAGTGGGAATTGTTCCGGGCCCTGCCCGATTCTGCGCCGGTATGGGAATCCGTCGGCCCCGCTCCGGCGCCCGTCTCCGGATTCCACCGCATCGAATTGGGAACCACCAACGGGCCGGCCTGGTTCCGATTGCAGCTGCGGTAAGGTCCAGGGCTGTCCTGCCCGTGCGTCGGGTGCCGGTGCAAGGCTCGGGAGCAGGGTGGAAACACCGATCCCTCGCAAAAGCAGAAACGGGGTTTCCCTGTCGCACGGCTGCATCGGTACTTTTCCCGGGGCCGGGTCTGTGTTGTGGGCGGGGCAAAGGTGGGTTGGCGCCACGATCAAACCGGGATAGGTTTCGGTGCGTGGGGTCCTGCAACCCGCCCCGGCGCAGCTGCGGATGAGCCGCGTTGCCGGCGTGGCCGGGCTTGCGAGGGATCCCAAACGAATCTGGCATGAAGTGCTGTGACAGGTTCCGATTCGGGCGCAGCCGCTCGATGTTCTTGATCCTGGCCGTGGTCACAGGGTGCCCCTTCTCCGGCCCGGCCGCCGGCTTTCGTGCTCTCCCCGAGCTGCGCGAAGACCTGCGGCCCCTGCCGCCGGAGGTCAAGGCCCGTACGAGTCTGGCCCCGGTGGTCAAAGCGGTTGCCCCGAGCGTGGTCACCATTTACACCACCCGCATTTTGCAGGGGGAGAGTTTCTGGCACCCGTTTTTGGACGATCCCGCGTTCCGCCGGTTTTTCGGGGATCGGTTCCGTCGCGAGGGACGGCCCCGGGAACGTCGAGCACGGGGATTGGGCTCCGGCGTCATCGTGTCGCGGGACGGTTACATCCTCACGAACAACCACGTGGTCGAGCAGGCCGACGAGATCCGCGTGCGGCTGGCCGACGGCCGAACGGAATTCGAAGCGGAAGTCGTGGGGGCGGATCCGCACACGGACATTGCGGTGTTGAAGGTGCCGGCGACGAATCTGCCGGCCATTGTGATGACCGACAGTGACCAGTTGGAGGTGGGCGACCTGGTATTGGCGCTGGGCAATCCCTTCGGCGTGGGGCAGACCGTCACGATGGGCATCGTGAGTGCGGTGGGGCGGGGCGGCCTGGGCCTGACCGATTACGAGGATTTCATCCAGACGGACGCGCCGATCAATGTCGGTAATTCGGGCGGGGCACTGGTGGACGCGCTGGGCCGGCTGGTGGGGATCAATACCGCGATTGTCACCGGGGGCAGCGGAAGCGTGGGCGTGGGCTTTGCGGTGCCGGTCAACATGGCCCGGCACGTGATGGAGCGGTTGCTGACGGAGGGTCGGATCCGGCGCGGTTATCTGGGCATTTATTTGCGGCCGTTGACCCCCGAGGTGAGCCGGACGTTGAACCTGCCGGAGGGATCCGGGGCCCTGGTGGGCGGAGTGGCCTCGGGCACGCCCGCCGAAGCCGCGGGCCTGCGCGAAGGGGATCTGATCCTCGAGTTCAATGGCCGGAAGGTGGAGGATGGTCGGCACCTGCGCCTGATGGCCTCGCAGACGGCGCCCGGCACCTCGGTGCATCTGAAGGTGTGGCGCGACGGGACGACGCGCAGTGTGTCCTTGACACTGGCCGAATTGCCGAACCCCGACACGGAGGCCGACGATGCGGGATCCCTTCGGAGAATCGACCTGCTGGAGGGAGTTGAGCTTGCGCCCCTGGACGAGCAGGTGCGGCAGCAGGACCAGATTCCCGATTACATCCGTGGCCTGTGGGTGCGCTCCGTGGCCGAAGGATCTCCCCTGGCGGAAGCCGGGTTGCGTGCGGGCGACGTGCTTCTCCAAATCCAGGGGAGGAACGTGCGCACCGAGGAAGCCGTGCGGAACGCGTTGCGGCAAGCCGACGAACCCGAACTGCGCCTGCGCATCTGGCGAAGGGACGGGGGTCGGGCCGGCACGCAGGTTCTGACGATACCCAATCCCCGGGGTCAGCGATGAACTTTGGCCTTGAGGCCGGCCGGGGGCCGCTTGGAGATTGACGGCCATGAACACACGGGGACTGGTCGTGGTGACGGGAGCCACGCGCGGCCTGGGCCGTGCCATGGTGGGCGAATTCATTCAGCGGGGCTGGACGGTGGCCGGCTGTGGTCGCAATGCCGCCGAGATCGCCGCGCTGCGCACGGCCTGCAGGGAGCCGCATCGATTTCAAGTGGTGGATGTGCGGGAGGACGCCGCGGTGCGGAGCTGGGCCGAATCGGTGTTGGCCGACCTGGGTGCGCCGGACCTGCTCTTGAACAATGCAGGCGTGATCAATCGTTTGGCGCCGCTGTGGCAGTTGAGCGCCGAAGAGTTCGACGTTGTCCTGGACGTCAACGTAAAAGGGGTGGCCAATGTCATTCGCCACTTCGTCCCGGCGATGATTCGGCGCGGGCGGGGCGTCATCGTGAATTTCAGTTCGGGTTGGGGTCGGAGTGCGGATGCGGAGGTGGCGCCGTATTGCGCCAGCAAGTGGGCCATCGAAGGTCTCACTCGCGCCCTGGCGGAGGAGCTTCCGCGAGGCCTGGCCGCGGTGGCGCTGAACCCGGGCATCATCCACACCGACATGTTGGAGGCCTGCTTCGGCGCCTCGGCCGCCGGCTATCCCTCGCCAGAGACCTGGGCGCGTGTGGCGGTGCCGTTCCTGTTGAAACTGGGTCCCGGCGACAATGGCAAGGCCCTGACCGTGCCCACTCCGTGAATGCGCGGGGCTGGCGCGCTGGCCGGCTTGGTCGTACGGCCGGGCTTGTCTTGCGCGCGCGGGAGCCGGATTCCGGCCGGTTTATTTGGCAGAGGGGCGGTTCGTGGCGGGGGCGTTGGCGGCCTCGAGCAGTTTTTGATAGAGGCGTGCTTCGTCGGGCTTGTCGAGTCGCGTGGCCAGGGCGGCCAGTTCCCGGTAGAGCGCGGATTTGTCCACCTGGTCGGCGTAATCCTGAAGCAGCGCACGACAGGTTTCGTAGGCGTCGCCCCACTGCTCCAGGGCTTTGAACCGTTCGGCGAGCAGAAGCAGGATGCGATAGCGCTGCTGGGGCGAGGGAGAGAGCTTGAGGGCCCGCTGCCAGGTCAGGGCCGCCGAGTGGGGTTTGCCCTGGAGATCGTAAAGTTCGGCCAGCTTCTCGGTGAGCACGGCACTGTCGCGGGTGACGGGACAGTTTTCGAGGTAGGCCACCATGTCGGCCACCGGAGCGCCACGGGCGAGGTTGAGGTTGACGAGGCGCAGGTGGGACCAGGCCACCAGTGGGGAGGACCGGGCTTCGAGCTCTGCGTGCAGGGCGCTGGGCGACCGGCCAAACGGCCGGTATAGCGGGTCCCCGATCATGGTCATCTGCCAGGACAGGGCAGGTTGGCAGGCCCAGGCGGCCTCGCCGAAACTGAACCCTTGAAGGACCAGACGGGAGACGAACACGGTAATGTCGGGGGTTCCGCCCAGGTACGGCTCGTACACGGGCCCCATGGTGATGGTCACGCCACGTTGGAGGAGCGGCCCCACCCAGTGGCGCTGGACACTGCGCAGGTCGGCGGCGGCAAAGGAATGCAGGTGATAGGCGAAGGCGCCGGGCATGAACTCCGGGGCCGGACGCGCCAGGGCGCCGCCGATGTTTTCCGCGTACCAACCGGCGTAGAAGGCCACGTGACTGAGTGGAAATGAAACCGGCAGGATGGCCTCGTTCGTGTCCACCACGGTTTCCATGCCGAGCAGCCGGCACATTTCGGCTGCCTGCCGAAGCATGTCTTCGCCCGCCTGAAGACCGGGCTCGACCTGGCCACGACAATCGAAATAAAAGCGTCCCCACAGCCCGTCGCGTTGGGCCTGTTGGGCCTTGTCGACGAGCGCCCGCGCAATCTCGGGCGTCGGGCCGTCCAGGCGCGCCACCAACAACAGGCCGTTGGTGGGATGGAGACCGGCTGCGTTGGTGGTGCCGTAGTGAGGATTCACCAGGGGCCCGACCAGCGGATAGCCGCGCAGGGCCATGGGCAGGCAGGCCAGCTCCGAGTCCACCGCGGCCTCATTCCGACGCAGTTCGAGCCGCAGGCTTTCGCTTTCCGACTCGTACAAGCCCGTGTCGGGTTTGATGCGCCAGGGAATGCCGTAGCAAAGAACCGCATAGCGAATGGCGGAGCGGACAACGCGCAGCCGGGGACGGGACTGGGACTCGTTGCCGGGCGGGGCGGTTTCGACCTGCATCAGGCCGGAATTGGTCAGGGCTCGCAGCAAGGGTTCCAGGAGCAGATCGCGATACTCGGCCCGGGACATTTCAGCTCCGGTGGAGAGTTTGAATCCGAAGAGCTGGTTGGCGGGCACATTCCGGGTGCGGGCGTAGTGTTCTGCGACGGCGCGCGACTCCGGCACGGCAGTGTTGTACAGCACGATCACTTCGGCGCCCTCCGTGGCCGCAACGCGAAGGGACACGGAGAACCCCATGACCCATGCTGCCAACTGGCCGAAACGGAGACAAAGCCGCCCGGGCCGGGACGGTCGCCGGGGCTTGCGGGGATTGGACTCAGGAACGGGCGGGTGCATGGGAACACTCCACGGCATCGGCCAGGGACACCGGATCCTCCAGCCGCAAGCGCAGGCCGTCGTAGGCGAGCTCGACCCCTGCGGGCAGATCGGCATTCACCACGTCGTGGTCGTAATCATGCGTGAGATGGGTGAGCAATGTATGCCGGGCGCCAATGCGGCGTGCGGCGGCCAGGGCCTCATCCAGGCACATGTGCGTGGGGTGCGGCCGAAAACGGAGGGCATCGAGCATGGCGATGTCGACCCCTTGGACCTGGCGGATGACGTCGGGGGGGACCGTCTGGCAATCATTCAGGTAGGCCAGTCGCTTGCGGCCGTTTTGCTCGAAGAGGTAGCCGGTGGTGGTAAAACGGCCGTGCGGCAGGGGCAGGGGCGTGATCCGAAGGTCCCCCAGACTGAAGGGGCCCTCGACGATGTGAGGTTCGGGGATGAAGTAGCCCTTGGGCCATGGACCGTCGTGGAAGGCATAGGCGAAAACGCGGCGGAGATCGGCCATGGTGGCGGCGTCTGCGTACACCGGCAGCGCACGCCCGCCGCGCAGATCGCAGAACCGGCGGCAATCGTCCAGGCCCATGATGTGGTCGGCATGACTGTGCGTGAACAGCACGGCGTCGAGCCAGCGAATGTTCTCCCGCAGGACCTGGAGTCGAAACTCCGGAGGCGTGTCCACGACCAGTTTCACCGTCGGCGTGGCCACGTAAATGGCGGAGCGGGTCCGATGGTTTTTGGGATTGGCCAGGAATTCGGGCGGGTACTCGTGCCCGATGAGGGGCACGCCCTGGGAAGTGCCCGAGCCCAGAACGATCAGTTCGAACGCCATGCCACGATTTTTCCTTTGCCAACGCGGGGACGCCCTCTTGAATGAAGGACGTCGCCTTTCGCAACGGCGGGCCCGATCGGGCCGCCGATCGGATGCAAAACTTAGCATGCTGCGTACGCTGCGCATCAAAAACCTTGCGCTGGTGGAGGACCTGACCTGGGAACTCGGTCCCGGTTACAACGTCATCACGGGGGAGACCGGCGCCGGCAAATCCATTCTGATCGGCGCGCTCGAGCTGGTCCTGGGGGAACGGGCCGACCGCACCCGGTTGCGCAGCGGGGCCGACAGCGCCACGGTGGAGGCGGTCTTCGACGTTCAGGATCTCCGGATCCCCCTGGCCGACTGGCTGGAGGAGAACGGGCTCGAGCCCTGCGAGGACGGTCGGTTGGTGCTGAAACGCACCGTGACGGCATCGGGCCTCAACCGACAGTTTGTGAACGGCACGCCCACCACGCTGGCCGTGCTGAAACGGCTGGGGGACTGGCTGGTGGACATTCACGGTCCGCACGATCACCAATCGCTGTTGCAGCCCGGCCGACAATTGGACCTGCTCGATGCCTATGGCGGCCTGCAGGAGCTGCGGACCCGCTTTGCGCAGGCCTGCCAGGAGCGTGCCCGCCTGGAACAGCAACGGGCTGCCCTGGCCATGGATGAGGCGGCCCATGCCCGGCAGGTGGACCTGCTTCGGCACCAGGTGCGCGAGATCACCGAGGCCCGCCTCCAGCCCGAGGAGGAAGAGACCCTTCCGGCTCTCCACCAGCGCTTGAGCAACGCCGCCCGCCTGCTGCAACTGTCGCGCGCCGCGTTGGATCTCCTGTCGGAAAGCGAGTCGTCGATCCTGCAGCAAGCCGGGGTCATGGGCCGGGCCCTGCAGGAATTGCAGCGGCTCGATCCCGCCGCAAGGGAGTTTGTGGAAAGCCACGCCCGGGCCGTCGAACAGTGGCGGGCCCTGCGGGAGGATTTGTCCCGCTATGCCGATCGCCTCGAGCTGGATCCGGAGCGGCTGCAGGAGGTCGAACAGCGTTTGGACCTCATCCACAGCCTCAAACGCAAGTACGGCCGGACGGTGGCCGAGGTACTGGCGTTTGGCGAACAGGCCCGTCGGCAGTTGGAAACGCTGGAACAGCGCGAGGCGGAACTGGCGCGGTTGCAGGCGGCGATTGCCCAAGTGGACCAGACGCTGCGCGCACTCGGGGCCGAGCTGACGGAGCGACGGCGCAAAGTCATTCCCGGCCTCACCCGTGCCGTGGGCCGGCAGCTCGAGGACCTCGGCTTCCGCCAGAGCCATTTCGAGGTGCAGCTGGAGTCCGAACTGGACGCGTGGACCGCAGGGCCGCCCCCGGCCCCGACCGGATTCGACCGGATCGAGTTTCTGTTCGCGCCGAACCCGGGGGAACCGCCGCGGCCGTTGCGCGCGATTGCCTCCTCCGGTGAGCTGGCACGGGTCATGTTGGCGCTGAAAACCGTGCTGGCCGCTCAGGATGAGATTCCGGTGTTGGTGTTCGACGAGGTGGACGCCAACGTGGGTGGCGAAACGGCCCATGCCGTGGGGGCGAAAATGCGCGAAATCGCGGCGCATCGGCAGGTCCTTTGCGTGACGCACCTGCCGCAGGTGGCCGCGGCGGCCTCGCACCACTGGGTGGTGCGCAAGTCGGTGCGGCAGGGACGCACGGTGTCCGAGCTCGAGCCCCTGGAGGCTTCGGCCCGAGTGGAGGAGCTGGCGCGGATGCTGGGTGGGCGGACCGAGGAGGCGTTGCGGCATGCCGCGGCGCTGTTGGAATCCGCACAGGGCGGCCGGCCCCGTTCCGCGGCCCGGAATCGTTGAGGCGCCTGTTCGGCCGGCTCAAAACCCGCAGGAGACAGCCGGCGGAGGCAGCTCGCGCCGGATCCGCTCCAGCACATAGCCAAAGCCGGGCCCCTGCACCGTCGAGAGATCCACGCACCCGTAGCGGCGTTCGTAGAGACCCGGATGGACTTCCGCCTCGGGTGCAGAGGCGGCCGGGTAGAACTGCATGGCATTCGTTTCCACCCCCATCAACGTCGGAAGGTGCGCCGCCAGTTGGACGTGGGGGATTTGTGCGAGCATGGGATTGGTGAGGTCCTGCACCATCAACGCCATCCCGTGGGCGCGCGCCCAACAGGCGGCCAGGATGGCTCCCGTCTGGGTCTTGCAGGTTTTGAGTGCCACCCCGTTCCAACCGAGCTGCCGACCCAGCCGCACCAGACGCCAGTCGTGGGCGCTTTCGTCGAGGAACAGCGGCTTGCGCGCCGCCACGCTGTGGACGTCGCGGGGATGGGCCTCCAGGTCGTAGGGAAACGGTTGCTCCACGTACAGCAGCATGCCGTAGATCCGCGGGTACTCCTCGCGCAGGCGATCGAGAATGTCGTTCACGTAATCCGGGTCCTGGACGGTGCAATTGAAATCGGCGGACAGCCAGTGCACGTCCTGGGCCAGGGCGATGCGCCCCACCCGCACCAGGCGATCGTAGTCCCAGGCTGCGTCCGTGCCCCGCAGTTTCACCTTCAGACATTTCAGGCCGTCGCGCCGGATCCAGTCGGACAACAGGACCGGGTACCCATCGTCCGGTTCCCTGCCGGTCAGCTCCCAGGGCTCCAGCGCGTCCAGACCACCCACCAGGTGCCATGCGACCAGTCGGTCGCGTCGCTGCGACAACAGAAAGTCCGCCGGATAGCGATCCCGAAAGGATACCGAGGTCCCTGGCGCAGGCTGTAAATACCGGCTCAAGTCGAACCGGAGGAAGGCCGAGGTGTAGGTGGCGTACACGGGCCGGCCCACGTGATGACCGAACGCATCGTGTGTGGCCAGATCGAAAGGCGACACGCAAACCAGTGCAGCCAACCACGGCATCGGCTCCCGGCCGCGCCGGTGGCGCTGGTTGAAACCCTGCCAGAAACCGGGCAACACGGTTTCCAGAAAGGCATGCCCGAGTTCCAGCGGATGACCTTCGACGCGGATCGCCGCCCAGAGCCCGGTGAGTTCACGACAGAACTGCTGCAGCGTGTCCAGTCGTTCGGCGTACGGCAGCGAGCTCGGCCACACCCACTGGACGCTGAGCGGCGTTTCGCCCCAGCCCTCCGCCGTGTGACCCTGGCGATCGGTCACGCGGACTCGCACCCGCGCACAAGTGACCGTGGTCAGCGATTCCGTGCCGAACTTGAGCGGGACCCGTGTCGTCACGGGCAGAAACCGGAGTTCCGCCGCTACGGGCCGTACGTCGGTGCTCGCGCCCATGGACCGCGATGTAGCGAGGGACGGTCCTTTGCTCAAGCGCTTTTCGGGAGTCGCACAGCCCGCGGGGCTTTTTGCAGCGGCTCAGGGCGGTGGATCCAGACGCGCCAAATACCGGGCCGGGTCGGCCAGGAATTTTGCACGGCAGTCTGTGCAACAAAAGGCAATCAAACGCCCGCCGTGCACGGCGGTGACCTCGGGCTTGGCGGGTTGCCCGGAGACCGGGCAGTTGCGATTGGCGGGGAGCTTGCCCAGTTGGCCGGGAGGCGGGTTGGCCAGTTGGGCCAGCCGGGGCGTGTAACGGGCCGGATCCTTCTGGAACGCGGCGATGCAGTTGGTGCAGCAAAAGGCAACCAACTGGCCCTCGTGCCAAACGGTACGTGTGGGATCGGCCAGCTTGTCCGAGACCGGGCAGATGGTGTTGATGGGCACGCCGGGAGCCGGGAGCGGCGGGTCGGGCTCGGTGCCCAGCTCCACGATCAACCGTGCCTGCTCCAATCGGGCCTGCAACTGTTCGAGCTCCCTTTGCCAGGCCTGCAGTTCCGGCCGTTGTGTCCGTGCCTGCTGCAGGGCTTGCACGGCCTCCGGGCGCACCCGGGTCTGCCACAAATAGAGCCGGCGCAGCCGTGGCAGTTCCGCCAGCACGGTCAGACCGGTCTCCGTGATGGCGGTGCCGTAGAGGTTGAGCGATTCCAGCTCGGCCAACCCGCGCAGGGCAGCCAGGCCGGCGTCGGTGATACCGGTGCGGTCGAGTTGCAGCCGTTCCAGACGGGGCATGGCGGCCAGGGCGGCCAGGCCGGCGTCCGTGATGGCCGTGCCACTGAGATCGAGCCAGCGGATGTGCGGCCCCAGTTCGGCGGCCAACCGGCCCAGCGCAGCGTCGGTGAAGCGCGGGCCCGCGACGGCGGCATTGACCTGAAGCCAGGGGTCCTCGGACGCCAGGGGCGTGATGGCGATCCCGAGCTCCGCAACCAGGGCCTCGATCCTGGGCCGCAACGATTCCGCAGACGGCAATGGTGCCGCGGCCTGCGCGGGTGTGCCCGGAGCGGCTTCGCGCGAAGTCGAGACGGAGGTCCGGAGCAGGCGCTGTCGGATGGGCTCGGGCGGCGTCAATTCGGCCAGGGTGCGATTGGTCGGAGCCCCTGCGCCAATCCACCATGCCAACAGGTCCAGGTCTGCCGGTTCGGGCTGCGGTTTGCCCTCCGGGGGCATGTGATCGTCGTGGTCCAACGGCAGCCGCATGCGTTGCAACAACAGACTGGCGTCGGGCTGGCCGGGGGCGATCGCCGGGCCGGAATCGCCTCCGATCCACAACCCGGCTGCGTGGTCCAATCGCAACCCGCCTCGTGCCTTCTCGGACCCATGACAACTGACGCAGTACCGATCGAACACCGGTTGAATGCCGTGGAGGTAAATGTCGAACGCGGCAGGGTCCGTGCTCGCGGGTCCGACATCCGCAGCGGCCGACGGACGTGGACCGAGCCACGCTTTCCACCAGGCAGGCGCGTATCGCGTCAAGTAATCGCGGCCGTGGGTGAGCGAGCCGCCGTAATGGCTGGCCGGCACCAGCACCGCGCAGCAGGCGACCAGGAAAAACCGATACAGACCGGAGCGACGCAGCGAGTGGGCCAGGGCCATCAAGCAGGTCAGCACGGCCACCGCCAGACCCGTGAAGCGATGCTTTTGGAGCAGGGCCGCATCGTAGCCGCCCGGCGCGGCCAACAACCAACCGCACAAAGCGGCCGCCAGCGTCGTGGGGACCAACAAAACCAGCAACGGGCCCGCCGCGGCCCGTACCACGGCGCGCCGGGGCCGGAACGTGGCCACCAGCTCCAGAAACACCAGGGCGATCACCAGCCCGATGGGCAGGTGCACCAAGAGCGGATGGAACCGACCCAGAAAGAGCGACCAGTCCGCCGCGCTCATGCCGATGTTTTAGCTCAAAATGCCGTGAATGACACGAGCTTCCTCGGTCCCGGTCAGGCGCTGGTCCAGGCCCTGAAACCGGTACGTGAGCCGGCGATGGTCGATGCCCATGCAATAAAGGATGGTGGCGTTCAGATCCCGAATGTGCACCGGATCCCGCACAATGTTGTAGCTGAAATCGTCCGTTTCGCCGTACACGAGGCCGCCCCGAACCCCGCCGCCGGCCATCCACATGGTGAAACACCGCGGATGATGGTCGCGACCGTAGTTGGTCCGGGTCAACTCGCCCTGGCAGTAAACCGTTCGACCGAATTCGCCACCCCAAACCACCAGGGTCTCCTCCAGCAGGCCCCGTTGCTTGAGATCCAGGATCAACCCCCGGCAGGCGCGATCAATGTCGCGGCACTGGAGCGACAGGTCGCGCGGCAGGTTTTCATGCGTGTCCCATTCGCGGTGGAGGATTTGCACCACCCGGACCCCGCGTTCGACCAGCCGCCGCGCCAAAAGGCAACTGGCGGCAAAGGTGCCGGGGACCGTGACCTCCGGCCCGTACAAGTCGAGCACGGACCGGGGCTCGTTTTCCAGATCCGTCAGTTCCGGGATGGACGTTTGCAGGCGAAAAGCCATCTCGTACTGTGCGATGCGGGTCTGGATTTCGGGGTCACCGCTCCGTTCGTAGGCCATTTGGTTGAGTCGGGCCAGACCATCCAGCATGGTGCGACGCGCGGCGGCATCCACGCCACCGGGATTGTTGAGGAACAGCACCGGATCGCCCACGGCTCGCAAGGGGACGCCCTGATACCGGGCGGGCAGGAAGCCGGAGCCCCACAGCCGCTGATACAGGGCCTGCGCGTCCCGCTTCGAGGACCACCGCGGCGTCATCACCACGAAGGCGGGCAGATTCTCGGATTCACTGCCCAGCCCGTAGGAGATCCAGGCGCCCAGGCTGGGTCGGCCCGGGATCTGACTGCCGGTCAGGAGGTAGGTGGCGGCCGGGTCGTGGTTGATGGCCTCGGTGTGCACGGTTTTGATCACCGCCAGTTCGTCCACCACCTGGGCGGTGTAGGGCAACAGTTCGCTGACCCAGATGCCGCTCTTGCCGTGCCGGGCAAACTTGAAGATCGAAGGGGCCACGGGGAACCGCTTTTGCCCCGAAGTCATGGTGGTCAGGCGTTGGCCCTGGCGCACCGAGTCGGGCAGATCGGTATCGTACAGTTCCTGCAGCCGGGGTTTGTAATCCCACAGATCGATCTGCGAAGGGGCCCCGTTCATGAAGAGGTAGATCAGGTGCCGGGCGCGGGGTTTGAAGTGGGGCAGGCCGGGCAGGCCCGGATGGGCACGGGCTTGTGGTTTGTCGGCGCCGCGCAGCAGCTCCGGCAACATCAGGGTGGCCAGGGCGATGCGGCCGGCGGCGAGGCCCGTGCTCTTGAAAAAGGCCCGACGGGTCATGCGCTGGGCAAACTCGATCCACGGTGTCATGGCACCTCCGACGCAGGGCTCGATCGCAACTGCGACAGGCAGCCGGGACGAGCCGGTTCAATTCTTGGTAACGAACTCATCGAGGTTGAGGAGCAAATTGGCAACCAGGGTATAGGCGGCCAGTTCGGTCACCGGCACATCCTCCGGCACGGGCGATTCGCCCACGGCCACCAGGGCCTGCGCCGCGGCGCGGTCGGCACGGTACCGGAGCCGTTGCAGCTCCAGGTTCTCCACCAGCACGTCGGCCTCCAGGCTCGTGGGAGCGCGTGCCGTCACCAGGCGGAAGCCGTACGCCAGCCGATCCCGATCCGCGTTGCCTCCCTCGCGCCACATGCGGGTGGCCAGGTGCCGCGCCGCCTCCACCACCTGCACATCGTTCATGAGCGCCAGCGCTTGTAACGGAGTGCTGGTCCGCTCCCGGCGCACGGTGCACTGTTCGCGCGAGGGAGCGTCGAACAACACCATGAACGGCGGTGGCGCCGTGCGTTTCCAGAACGTGTAGAGGCTGCGACGGTACAAGGCCGGCCCGTGATCCTGTTCGTAGCGGGCCGTGTTGCTGGTGGTGTAACCGACGGCCTCCCAGATGCCGGGCGGCTGATACGGCCGGACCCCGCGCCCGCCCATCTGCAGGTTCAACAATCCACTGACAAACAGGACACTGTCCCGGACCACTTCGGCATCCAGCCGGTGGCGCGGCCCGCGGCTCAACCACCGGTTCTCCGGATCGCGTTCCAGCAGCTCGGGCGTCACCCGCGAGCTCTGACGATACGTGGCCGACGTGACCAGCAGCCGCAACAGGCGTTTTACGTCCCAGCCACTTTCCACAAACTCCACCGCCAGCCAGTCCAGCAATTCCGGATGCGACGGCCACTCGCCCCGCAGCCCGAAATCTTCGCTGGTCCGAACCAGCCCGAGGCCGAACAGTTGTTGCCAGAACCGATTCACGGTGACGCGCGCGGTCAGCGGATGCTCCGGGCTGACCAACCAGCGGGCCAGCGTGAGCCGATTGGTCTTTTCCGCGGGCGGCAGGGGCGGCAACACGGCCGGCACCCCCGGCCCGACGGGCTCGCCGGGCTTGTCATACTGACCCCGAATAAGGACGTGCGCGGGACGCGGCGTGTCCAGCTCCCGTGCGATCATCGTCCCGGGGATCTGCTTCTCCAGCTCGGCTTTCTCGCGTTGGACCCGCGCGATCTGCTGGCGGAGCTCCGTTACGGCGGGCGCCCCGGCGTGCACTTCCCGCAGGTAATGCGTCCGGATCGCTGCCCGCTCCTCCGCGCTCAGCTGGCCCAGTGGTTTCTCCAGGCAGGCACGGAATGATTCGGGCAACTTGGACCGGTCCTTTCGCTCCCGTTCCTGTTCCCACCACGCCTGCAGGGACAGACCCGGATCCCGCGTCGGATCCTGCACCGTGCGCAGCCCGGCCGCATCCCACCAGGCCCGCCCGCCGAATTGCGTAAAGGCCATCCCGGTGATGCGGGTGCCCGCGGCCAGTTGCAATTGACGGGTGGACACTTCGAGTCGGACCCACCGGCCCGTCGGGGGCAGGTCGCCCTGCAACAGTTTTTCCGGCGTGCCGGCCCGGCCGTACGGGATGGCGTTCGGATCCCCCCAATTGGCGCGTTTCGACCACTGCCCGTCTACATGAAACTGCAACATGACCGCCGTGGGCGGGGTGTCGGGATCCAGGTACACGTAGGCGAAAAGCGTGTCGTCGGTGCCGAGGACGAGCGGTTGATTGCAATTGGGAAAGAAGGCCTGGTGCACCCCCTGGCCTTTCCGCTCCAGACTCCGCTGACCGGAATGAACCGGTCCCTCGGCCGCGGTGATCCAGCGGTTCGGCGGTGTCCCGGGATTGATCTGCGGTTCGGCCCCCGGCGGGAACTCGTCGTCGATCCAAACCGTCTCGCGCGTTTGCGGGACCGGCGGCGGGGATTGCTCCGCGGGGTCACGGTAGTCCAACCGGCTCACGGCTTGCGCCAGCGCCGCCTGCAATTGCTCGCGCTCCCGGTCCAGGGCTTTCAACCGGGCTTCCTGCTCCGGGGTGGGCAACGGCAACCACGGCGGCGGCAACAACGCGTTTCCGTCCATGGCATTTTCGGCGATGTTGTTGAAGATGGCGAAGAGCTGATAGAACTCCTTTTGGCTGATGGGATCGATCTTGTGATCGTGGCAGGCGGCACAGCCCAGGGTCAGGCCCATCCAGACCGTGCCCACCGTTTCCACACGATCCACGGCATAGCGCACGCGAAACTCTTCGTCGATGGCGCCCCCTTCGCTGGTGGTGACATTGCAGCGGTTGAAGCCGCTGGCAATGAGCTGGTCCCGCGTCGGTTGCGGGAGCAAATCCCCAGCCAGCTGTTCGACGGTGAATTGATCGAAGGGCAGGTTGCGGTTGAAGGCGGCCACGACCCAATCCCGGTAAGCCCACATGGACCGTTCGTTGTCGAGGTGCAACCCGTGCGTGTCCCCGTAACGGGCCGCGTCCAGCCAGTAATGCGCCATGTGCTCGCCGTAGCGGGGCGAGGCCAACAGACGATCCACCAGCCGTTCGTAGGCATCCGGCCGCGTGTCGGCCAGAAACGCATCCACTTCGGCCGGCGTGGGCGGCAGCCCCGTCAAATCCAGAGTGACGCGCCGGATCAACGTTTCGCGGGATGCCTCGGGCGAGGGCTGCAAGCCCTCGGCTTCCAGACGTGCCAGGATGAACACGTCCACGGGCGATCGGGCCCAGTCCTGCCGTTGCACACGCGGGAGGGCCGGTCGCCGGGGCGGTTCGAACGCCCAGTGCTTCTGATAGACGGCACCTTCGGCAATCCAACGCCGCAGCCGCTCGATCTGCTGTTCCGTCAGCGCATGACCCGAGTCCGGCGGCGGCATGCGATCGGACGGGTCGCGGGCCGTGATCCGGTGCCACAATTCGCTCTCCTCGGGTTTGCCGGGGACGATGGCCGGCCGCCCTTTGCGCGGAGCGGTGGCCCCTTCGAAGCTGTCCAAACGTAAATCGGCCTTTCGATGGTTGCTGTCGAATCCATGACAGTGAAAGCAGTTCTCCGAAAGGATCGGCCGGATGTCCCGGTTGAATTGGAGCGGTTCGTCGGCTCCGGCACCGGCCCAAGCCCCGGCACAGAGCAGGCCGGTAAGTAACCTGCGTCTCCACCGCTTCGCGCGTGGTTGAGGACCCGGTGGTTGCATCTGCCGTTCTGTCGGCCACCCCCGTTGGCCGGGCGCAAGAGCGGCTGACCCGCCGGACGTGACGGACCGAGCCAGCCACCCGCCCCGCCAACAGGCTGGTTCATGCAGAACATTAAGAATCCAGCACCCCCCGTCAAATGCTTTTCCGGAGAAAGCCCGGCCGCGCGTTTTGACGTTTGGACACCTCCGAGGGCTCGAGGGAATTGCAGGCGTCCTCCACAACGGAAAAGCCGGCGCAAAACGGCGTCTCTTCGGGACCCTTGGTCCGAACCTCAAAACGGGGATCCGTCCGCCGCTGTCCTTGGATCGCACAGGCCATTTTCCGCGCCGAAGGCGCAACCGTTCGTCGGTTTTTGACGCAATCTCGTTGCCCAGGGCGGGAACCGGGCCGGTGAATTCCCGTCCCTCTGGGGCAATCATTCACCCGGCACCGAGGGAGTCTGGTCGCCCAAAGCGGTTCCCTGGGCCGCCCGCGCCCCTTCGGGCGAATCCACGGCGCGCTGAAGGCGCATTCCATTCGCCAGCCCGGGGCAACGTGCCGGCGACTCAAGCCCCGAACCCCATCGCGTCCTGAAAGGGCACAACCCGAGGACCCCCATCCCAAGGGCTTGGCGAGCCACATTGAATTCCGCCCCCTCAGGGCGGGAGGAATGACGGCGACCCGGTCCCCCAGGGCCTCGCCCTGGGCTGGTGAATTCCTGCCCCGAAGGGGCGGACACGCAACGCGCCGAAGGCGCACCGTTCATCCGGTTTCCGGGCAATTTGGTCACCCCGCACCTCGTGCATTCGCGCTCAGTTCGACCAACCTACGGCACGCCGAAGGCGCGAGACCTTGTCCGACCCCTTTGGCGCGTTTGGCGGGAGTGAATTCGCGGGAACTCGTTTGGAATCGTGGCTTGCACCGTAAGCGCAGGCAGGGCCGTTGACACTGCTGACCTGCTGCTGGCCTCGTTTCAGATCGTGGACAGCCGAAAGCTCAGTAGCATTTCACGCCCTCCTGGCACAGCAAAACCGAGGGGAAGGGCCATTTCATTCCGATCCTTGAGTCCGGAGCCCCAAAAATGCGCCGGAAGGCAGAGAAGCTCTCGGTAGATTGCAACCGCCGTTCGTGTCCCGGGCAACCGGTCCGATCGCCGGCCCTCCTGAGTGGGCGGTGGTACACGGCCAAGGAGGCCGGCCTGCCGCGATCAGACAGAGCCCGCGGTTGACTTCCGCGGGCCTGTTCGAGGGGGCACACCGTGAATCCATCCGACTTGCGCGGCCGGTACGGCGTCCACCCTTCCTACCCGCACGGAATGAAACAACCCGCGTGCCGCGAGGGTGAGTCGAGGCCGTGTCTCACCCCGCGAATTCGCATGGTCCGTTCACCTGTCGCATCCCATGGGAGATCACCGCGACGCGCCCGCGTGGCCCCCGGATGGAACGACTTGCCCCGAAACAGGGTGCAGGTCGTGCAAGCTGCAACCCACGAGCTCACCCTGCCAACTCCGCCACCCGTGCAGTTACCGCTCCGGCCTCTCTGCTCGAAGGTCGGGGCGAGCAAGCCGGCTGTTGGCCGGGTTTGCAGGCAGGAAGAGGCTGTGCTGATGCGGACCCGGTGCGATTTTCTGATCCAGCTTCCTCGAATCTCGGAGGGTGCGTGACAAGCATTTGCGCTTTGGCAACACCCACGTTTTTCAACTGTGGCCACGGACCTCCGGCTGCCAACTCCCGTCCTCACCGCACCCGACGCACCAGTGGGCACGCGATGGCCATCGAGAATCCAGCGGCACCAGGACCTGCTTTCCACGTGGCCCGGCCAAGAGGTTCGCCGGTGTTCCGGCTGTCTGGACAAACATGCCCACGGGAGCACGCGACCCGGGCGGCGCGCAAACCCCGCCGCTCCCGCAGGGTATTGTCACGCCGGCTCGCGCGGCGCGCCGGGCCCGGACCTTGTCCTTTTTTGGCATTCTTTTCTCGGATCTGGACATTCTCGTCGGGATTGCTTGCGGCAGCGGCGGGTCCCGGTAAGGGTGCCGTCAGACGACAAAGGGTGTTGCAGAATCGAACCAGTCAGGTCCCATGAAAACGCGACGTGAATTCCTGAAAACCACGGCGGCGGCCGGAGCCATGCTGTCGCTGGCAGGTCTGGAACGTTTGTTCTCTGCGGAAACGACTTCGTCCCCTCAGCCGGCCCCGCGCTCCGCCGACGGACCGCGACCGGTTCTGGTGGCGGTGCGGGACGGTTCGCGGGTGGCGATGTTGGATCGCGCCCTGGCGGAACTGGGCGGGATGGGCGCGTTCGTGAAGCGCGGCCAGACCGTGGTGGTCAAGCCGAACATCGGTTGGGACGTTCCGCCCGAGCGCGGGGCCAATACGCATCCCGAGCTGGTGGCGCGCATCATCGAGCTCTGTTTCGAGGCGGGCGCCAGGTCGGTGAGTGTTTTTGACAACACCGTGGATCAGTGGCGGCGCGCCTACGAGACCAGCGGCATCGAGCCGGCCGCCAAGAAGGCCGGGGCCACCATCGTCAATGGCAAGGACGAATCCCTGTACCGCAACGTGGCCATCCCGAACGGCGTGAAGCTGCGCGAGGCCAAGGTGCACGAGCTGTATCTGGAGGCGGATGTGATCATCAACGTGCCCGTGCTCAAGACGCACAGCGGCGGCATCATCACCGCCTGTCTCAAAAACCTGATGGGCGTGGTGTGGGACCGGCGTTATTACCACGCCAACGACCTGCACCAGTGCATCGCCGACTTCATGACGCTGCGCAAACCCCATCTGAACATCGTGGACGCCTATCATCCGATGGTGCGCAACGGCCCGCGCGGCCGCAGTGTCGAAGATTGCGTGGAGATGCGGACCCTGTTGGTGTCCACGGACGGCGTGGCAGCCGATGCCGCCGGGGCACGGATGTTGAATCTCGACCCGGCCACGATCCGTCACCTGACCGCGGCGACCGAACTTGGGGTGGGCCAGGTCAATCTGGATCTGGTGGAAGTGCGCCGCATCAAATTGGCGTAAGGCCGCATCGGGTCAACGGCGGCACGGTCCCATGGCGTCGGTAAAACCTTCTGCCCCCGGCTCGCCCGCATCCGTGGGGACCCCGGAATTACCGACCCCCACGCACGAGAGCACGGCACCGCCGTGCCCGGTCGGGTCGCCTGCACCCGGGGGCCGGCGGCGCTGGCTTCGGCGATTGCGGGTGGGGGTGGGCACGCTGGTGCTGGGCGCGTTCCTCTGGATCTTCACCGATGCGTGGGAATCCGTGCCGCCATGGCTGGCCCGGGGACTGGCCAGCACGCAGTTCGTGCCTTCTCTTCTGGCGTGGGCGGCAGGTACGGGGATGGCCCTGGCCGCTGCTTCGATCGTGGTGGCCTCCCTCTTGTGCGGGCGGGTTTACTGTGCGGTGCTCTGCCCGCTAGGGCTTTTCCAGGACGCGGTCTGGCGCCTGCGACAATGGCTCCGGCCGCGGAAGCGGCTCCTCTACGTCCCCGAAGCGCGGAAGCTGCGCTGGGGTGTCTTCTGGATCTGTGCCGTGGGCGCGGTGTTCACCGGGGGAGTCACGCTGGCGTGGCTGGACCCGTACAGTTTGTTCGGCCGGTTGGGCATGCAACTGTTGCGGCCGATTGTGGTTTGGGTGGGCAACGAACTCACTCCGCTGGCGCATGCCGTGGGCTGGGGCCACTGGTACCGGGTGGAATCGTTGTGGCACTGGGGCGCGGCGACCGCGGTGGTGCTGGCGATGACGGCCGCCATTCTGGGTCTGGCGGCGGCACGGGGGCGGCTGTATTGCAACACCATTTGCCCCGTGGGCACGTTGCTGGGCTGGTTGGCGCGGCGGGCGCGCTGGCGGTTGGAATTGAGTCCGGCCCTCTGTCGCAAGTGCGGCGAATGTTTGCAGGTTTGCAAGGCCCAATGCATCGATCTCCGCCGTCAAGCGCTGGACTATTCGCGTTGCATTCTGTGCCTGGACTGCCTGGCCGTGTGCCCGGAACGCGGGGTTCATTTCGTCACCGGCCGGCGAACCGGTCCGCAGGGTGGCTCTTCTCCTGTTCCGGTGCCGACGTCCACCGTCGGACCCTCGCGGCGCCGGTTTTTGCTGTTGTTCCTGGCCCTGGTGAGCTGGCCCGGGCGTCGGAGTCGGGCTTCCGAAAGTGCCGGGACTCCGGAAGGCGCTGCGCCCTCGGTTGTCCCCGCGGCGTCGCTTTCCCCGGCCTGTCCGCCCGGCTCGCGCAGCGTGTCACGGTTCCTTCGCCAGTGCACCGCGTGCGGGCTGTGTGTGGCCGCCTGTCCCACGCGCGTGCTCCAACCCGCGGTGCTCGAGTACGGCCCGGCCGGCTTGCTGCGGCCCCGCATGGATTATCACAAGGCCTACTGCAACTACGAATGCCACCGGTGTGGAGAGGTCTGTCCCACCGGGGCCATCGTGCCGCTGCCCCTTGAGGAAAAGAAACTGACGAAGATTGGCGAGGTGGAATTGACGTTGGACCTGTGCGTGGTGGTGACCAAGGGGACGGATTGTGTCGCCTGCTCCGAGCACTGTCCCACGCAGGCCGTGTTCCCCAAACCCTACAAAGACCACCTGCGCGTGCCCGCCATCAACCCCGCACTCTGCATCGGCTGCGGCGCCTGTGAATTTGCCTGTCCCGTCCGGCCCGTGCGTGCCATTCGCGTGCGTGGTTGGGCCGAGCATGGCCGGGCCGAGAAATGGGCCGACACGCCCGCCGCGGCGCCGGCCCCGCGGGAGGATTTCCCGTTTTGAGGAAGAACCGGGGTCAGCCGTCCCGGAAACCGCTGCCCCGATTCCCGGAGTGGCGGCCAGTCCCGTCGGTGTGGGGCGGTCAGACGTGAAAACGAAACAGCAGGACATCGCCGTCCTGCACTTCGTAGTCGCGGCCCTCGTGTGCGTAATGGCCGCGTTCCCGGGCCAGCGCCACCGACCCCGCCTCCACCAGGTCCTTCCAAAAAACGCGTTCGGCCCGGATGAAACCGCGCTCGAAGTCGGAATGGATCCGACCGGCCGCGCGGGCCGCGGGAGTACCGGCCGGCACGGTCCATGCCCGCACTTCCTTCTCGTTGAACGTGAAAAAGGTTCTCAGGTTGAGCAGGGCATAGGCCGCGCGGATGAGTGCCGCCACGCCGGTTTCCCGAACCCCCAGACTCTTGAGGTACTCCTGCGCCTCCTCCGGACTCAGATCTGCCAGATCGCTTTCCAGCTGGGCACAGACCACAATGGTTTCGTATCCATGATGTTCCCGGCCGTACCGGCGCACGGCCATGACCCTGGGATCCTGCTCCGCGCCCGCGAGTTGGCTCTCGTGAACGTTGGCCGCAAGGATGGTGGGCTTGAGGGTCAGCAGGGGACAGGAGGCCAGTAGGGCTTGTTCCTCGCGGGTGAGCCCGGCGGTGTTGGCGGGACGGCCCTGCTCCAGGTGAACCTGCAGCCGCGCCAGCAGATGATCCTCCGCCACGGCATGTTTGTCGCCGCTGCGCACCTCGCGGCTGATTCGTTCCCGACGTCGTCGCAGCTGTTCCAGATCCGCCAACACCAGCTCGGTCAGTACGATCTCGATGTCACGCACCGGATCAGGGACCCCGGTCACGTGGACGATGTCCGGATCCTCGAAGCATCGCACCACATGGACCAGGGCGTCCACTTCGCGAATGTGGCTGAGGAATTGGTTGCCGAGACCCTCCCCGCGGGAGGCACCCTGAACCAACCCGGCGATGTCCACGAATTCAATCGCGGCCGGCACGCGGGTCGGCACATCCACCACGCGCGCCAGGGCATCCAGACGCGGGTCCGGCACGGCGACCACCCCGCGGTTCGGTTCGATGGTGCAGAACGGGTAGTTGGCCGCCGGGGCCAGATGGGCGCGCAACAAGGCATTGAAGAGCGTGGACTTGCCCACGTTCGGGAGCCCGATGATCCCGGCTTTCAGCATAAGCCAACTTTAGCGCCGCGAGTGTCGATGGGGTAGGCAAAAGCGCCGGTCCGGGTTTGGTCTCCGCGACTCTTTCTTTGCAGGGGCGCCCCGAGACCTGCGGAGGGCAGAGGGCCGGAGGAGTTGTTTTCCGCTTCTTTGCGCGGCAAGAGTTCTTGCGGCCGTCCTTTCCGCTCGGCCGGAACCGGAGCTCCACGGCGCGCCTGCCACACCCGCGCGATTCAGCACGCGCCGAGCTCCGAAGGGAGGCAGAACCCCGTTCAGGGCGCGAGGCGGGCCGGAGCCGACACGGGGCTGCCGGTGGCGGCCTCGTCCACGGCCTGTCGGATGGCTCGCTTGAATCGTTCCACCCCTTCGCCTAGGGCGGCCGACATGGTCAGAACGGGCGTATGCGGTACCCGACGTTTGAACCGGCGCAAATAACCCTCGGCGGCCGGCTCGTCCATTTTGTTCGCCACCACCAGACGCGGTCGATCGAGCAGCCCCGGGTCATACAGCTCCAGCTCCTCCAAGAGGTGCCGATAGTCGTCCCAGGGGAAGCGGCCGTCTGTGCCGGCCATGTCCAGCAGGATGACCAGCACTTTGCACCGCTCGATGTGCCGGAGAAAGGCGTGGCCGAGCCCCACATTACGGTGGGCGCCCTCGATCAGTCCCGGCACGTCGCAGACGACCAGCCGACGGTAGTCGGGGTATTCCACAATCCCGATCTGAGGGTGCAGCGTGGTAAACGGGTAGGGTGCGATTTTGGGGCGTGCGCGCGAGATTGCGGTGAGCAGGGTGGACTTGCCCGCGTTGGGATATCCCACCAGACCCACATCGGCAATCATCCGCAGTTCCAGGAGGAACTCGCCCTCTTCCCCCGGCTCGCCCGGTTGGGCAAAGCGCGGAGCCTGTCGAGTGGGCGTGGCGAAGTGCTTGTTGCCCAGACCGCCGCGACCGCCCCGGCAGAGCACGAACTCCTGACCGTGTTCCGTGAGATCGGCCACCAACACGCCGCGGATCGGGCCGCTCACGCGGGGTGGAAGGGGGAGAGGCTCTCGCTTCGGATCGGTCATCCGTCCGGCATAGGGAAAGGGCGTCCGGACCGACGTGGGCAAGACGGTTTTGCTGCTTTGGGAGGGGGGCGGCTCGGCCGGCTCGGGCGGGTGCAACCGCCAGACCAGCGTGCCACAGGGCACCGGCACAATCAGGTCGCGTCCCGACCGACCCTTCATGCCCTTGCCCATCCCGTGTTCGCCATCCTCCGCAATCAGTCGCGGCTGGTAGTACTGGGCAATCAGATTGTTGAGGTCATGGTCGGCGCGCAAAATCACACTGCCCCCGTCGCCTCCGTCGCCACCGTCCGGACCGCCCTTGGGACGGAATTTTTCGCGACGGAAGGCCACGCAGCCCCGGCCGCCGTGTCCGGCACGGGCGTAAATCTTGACCTCGTCAACAAACACAAAGCGAAGGGACAGGGGGGATGCACATCCGGCCCACCTCACCGGCTGCAGTCGCGCGTTGCCGCAGTGCCGCGCAAGAAAAAAGGCGAGGCAAGCGGCCTCGCCGGCTGCGATCGGTCCAAAGACGCCTCAATTGCTGGCCGGCTCGGCCGTGGCCGCCACCGGGGCTTCGGGGATCACGTTGACCCGCCGGCCCTGCTTGTCGAACTTCACCCGGCCGTCCTTCAGCGCGAACAGCGTCCAGTCCCGGCCCACCCCCACATTCAACCCGGGCACGAACTTCGTGCCCCGCTGCCGGACCAGGATGCTGCCCGCCGTGACAAACTCCCCACCGAACGCCTTGACGCCCAGCCGCTTGCTGTTGCTGTCGCGGCCGTTGCGGACACTGCCCTGACCCTTTTTGTGTGCCATATGCGCTCCTTCAAACCTTGATGTCCTTGATCTTGACCACGGTCAGCTCTTGGCGATGCCCTTGGAGTTTGTGGTAGCCCTTGCGGCGCTTCATCTTCCAAATGATCTTCTTCTCGCCCCGCTTGTGGGCCACCACTTCGGCCACCACGGCCGCATTGGCCACCGTGGGGGTCCCCACCAGGATGCGACCCTCCTGATTGACAAACAGGACTCGATCGAACGTGGTGCTCTGGCCGGCTTCCACCGGCAGCCGTTCGATCTCCAGGGTGTCGCCGGCGCTGACCCGGTACTGCTTCCCACCTGTTTCAATGACTGCGTAATTCATGGCTTCCCCAGTCAGGGGCCGAACACCAAACCACAATCCCGACCGCTTGTCAATGGCCGTCTGCGAACCGTGGGAAAGCCCGGAGACGCAGGGGCCATCAACACCCCGGTATCCACAGGATGAACCCTGCCGCGGGAGCGGCCGCTTCTGCACCCGGCCGCCCATGGCGCACGAATGGCCCCTTGGCGGCAGGCTCCATACCCGCCGCGCTTCACAATGGAGCAAGATCGACGGCCCGGCTGAGGAAAGCACCGGAGAGCAAACGGTCCTTGCGCCGGTTGTTTTTGCGGGTCCTGGTTGGAGTCCCTGGCCCCCCGGTTCGGGTCTGATCCCGTCTCCCCGGCGGGAGGGGCACAAAAAACCGATCCAAAACCGAGTTGGACAACCTCCCGGACGCGGATGGATGAGCATACGTTTCGGTGTGAAAACCGATGGCTTCACGGTGCCAAAACAGCCGTAACCCCCACCGCCGGACCTTCGGTTGGACTGGCCCCCGAATGCGTGTCTTGACTGGCAGGCGACCAGCGCCTCCGCAGGCCACGTCGTCCTCTAGGAGAGCATCTCCCCGGTCCTGAATCTCGCTGTCCAGTAATGAGACGGTCTGTCCCGGCTTTGGACATCCCCAAGGGCCGGCGTGTGGATGGAAGCACGCCTTTGTTCGGGACCGAGAGCCGCTGGGTTGGAAGGAGGTTCGATTGGTAAGCAAACTCAGGGGCAAGCGACCTTACAAGCCAGGCTGGTCAGGCATGATGAATGCTCTTTAGACGGGCAAAGGTTATGCAGGTCCTCGCAGCCCGAGACGGTCGCAAACGACATTTTATGCAGCAGCCACGACAACGAAAGGAGGGGCCCGCTGTCGTTCGGGCCCGGCGTCGGAGTTCCGAGAACGCGTACACCCTGGCGGAAGTTTCGGTGGCGACGCTGTTGTTGAGCACGCTGGTTGTGTCTCTCTATGCGGGCATGAGCGCAGGGCTGGCGTACACGGCGATGGTGCGCGAGGAGCTGAGGGCCACCCAGGTCATGCTCGAACGGCTCGAAGGCATCCGACTGTACAACTGGGATCAGATCAACAGTAACGGGTTCGTCCCCCCCACGTTCACCGCATATTATTTCCCCAATCCCACAAACCCGGCCACCGGTTCCGGCGTGCTGTACACGGGCAGTATCACGATTCGACCCGTGTCCTGGAACAATCCCCCTCCCTACGCAGACCACCTGCGAGAAGTCGTGGTGCGCATCGGTTGGCAAACCGGCCTCGGCCAGGGCAGGCCCCAGGTGCGCGAACGGGAGATGCGAACGCTGGTGAGTCGCTATGGATTGCAAAACTACATTTTCAACAACTGAGCCGAGGGCCGATCGGGTGCGACGTTCCACGTCCTGCCGGGGCCGAACCGCCTCCGGCGGGTTTACGCTCACCGAGACCATGGTGACGATGGCGCTCGCCGGAGTGATTCTGGCAGCGGTTTTGGGTTTCTGGACCTTCAGTGCCCGGACGTTGGCCGGGATCACCAACTATATGGACTTGGACCAGCGCAGCCGACATGCCCTCGATGTGTTGAGCCGCGAAATCCGTCAAGCTGCCGGCCTGCTTGCAGCCACTCCCACGTCGCTCACCTTCTCCAACCTCGATGGGACGACCATGCAGATCGTCTGGGACCCGGACCGGCGGATCGTGACCCTGCGCCGCGACACCCAGGTGGAGACCCTTCTGACCGGCTGTGATTACCTGCGGTTCAACATTTCCCAGCGCAACCCGAGCAACGCGGTCTTTGGTTTCTACCCCACCCGCGACATCCGGCAGGCGAAGCTGGTGGATCTGAGCTGGCGCTGTACCCGCCAGATCCTGGGCCAGACCCTGCAGACGGAAAGCGTGCAAACGGCGCGCATCGTGATTCGCAACTGACCCGGTCTTATGAGGATCTCTCCTGCACGACACTCGCCCTCCGGCCAAATCCTTCTGATTACGCTGCTCAGCTGCGCCATTCTGGGCGTGATGCTGGCCAGCACCCTGTTGCTGGTGCAGGGACAGGCCCTCTCGGTGGCCAGGTCCATGTGCTGGAATGCCAGTCTGGCCATGACCGAGGCGGGCATCGAGGAAGCCCTGACGCATCTGAACCGGAATGCCCCGTTTTTCGATCCCAGCGAAGCCACCAACAACCTGGCGGTGCACGGCTGGGTGCGAGACGGGAACCTGTATCGGGCACCCCGACGCTTCCTGGGCGCGGGCAGCTATTACGACGTGGCCATCGTGCTGCAGGGAATGGAGCCGCAGATCTATGCAACGGGGGTGGTGAGTCGCGCCGATTTGGTGCCCGCCGCGCCCGGCCTGGGGACGATCGGGATGGAAGCCGGCGGCCCCTATGCGCCCGTGCCGCGCACCGTCCAGGTACGCACGCGCAGCGACCCCCCTGTTCGCCGTGGCCATGGCGGCGGAGGGCCAAATCGACCTGGCGGGCAACAACGTGACCACCGACAGCTTCGATTCGGGCGACCCCAACTTCAGCGACAACGGCCGGTACCCCATGAACAACCCGCTCAAGCGCAAGAAGAACGGCGACGTGGCCACCAACGCCGGCCTCATCAACTCCATCAACGTCGGCAACGCCAAAATCAACGGAAAGGCCATGACCGGCCCCAACGGCACCGTGCGGATCGGACCCAACGGTTACGTTTCCGGGGGCACCAACAACGACTTCAATGTGGTCTTCCCACCCGTGCGCGTGCCTTCGGGATCCATGTGGTATCTGCCGACGGTGTCCAACGTTGAGATAGACGGAGTGCCCTACAGTCACTTTGTGCTCATGAGCGGCACGTATTACCGGGACGGTGGACTGGCCGGCAGCCTGTACGTCGGATCCAATGTACAGGCCACCGTGGTCCTGCGCGGAAGCACCAAACTGAGCGGGAACAACGATCGCATCTACCTGGCCCCCGGCGCCCGGCTGATTCTGTACGTGGATGCACCCACCTTCTCCATCAAGGGACAGGGCGTGGTCAATGAAAGCGGGCAGGCCATCAACTTCCTGTATTTTGGCACCCCGCGGAACACCACGCTCAGCCTTGGCGGTAACGCCTCGTTCACCGGGGCCATTTACGCGCCCGACGCAGATTTCACCCTGGGTGGCGGTGGAAACGACACCTACGACTTTGTCGGCGCCTCGGTGACCCGCACGGTCAAGATGAACGGGCATTTCAATTTCCACTACGACGAGCACCTGCGGCGCATCGGCCCGAGCCGGGGCTTCATCGTCAATTCCTGGCGGGAACTGTGACGTGCGGGCCGATCACCGTGCCCGGGCCGGATCGCTGAACCGCTGTTTGACCTCCTCCAGACTGCGCCCCGTGGCCTCGGCGACGGCCCGTAGGTACGTCTCCGCATCCAGAGGGCGCGGCCGGGCCCGGCACTGCGCTTCGAAACCGGGGAAACGCCACCAGTTGGGAAAGTCGCGACACTGCTGCGGCTTGACCGGCTGCACCCGACAATCCCGGCCCTCCAGGAACACGCACGATCCATCCGGCTTTTCTTCCAGCACCAGGCCGCGCCGGTCCGCCGCCAGCCGGCAATACCGCTGAATAAAGGTGAACTCGTCCAGCCCCAGAAACTCAGCCAGACGCCGGATCTCTACCTCAGTCACCCGGACCTGGCCGGGCCAGCGACAACACGCAGTACAACGCTGACACTCGTAAAAGACGGGCATGCCAACCCGGGAAGATCCCGGCCGGCCGGGGCGGGTTCCTATCCATGTTGACAGCCCCGGGCGAAATGCTCGGCCAGGGCAATGGCCTGAAACATGGCGGAAGCTTTGTTGACGGTCTCCTGCAACTCGGCTTCCGGTTCTGAATCATGCACCCAGCCACCGCCGGCTTGCACGTACGCCCTGCCGTCCTTGAGCAGCGCCGTGCGAATGGTGATGCAGGTGTCCAGGTTGCCGTTGAATCCGAAATAGCCCACGCAGCCGGCGTACGGCCCCCGCGTGGTGGCCTCCAGTTCCGAGATGATCTGCATGGCCCGGATCTTGGGCGCCCCGCTGACCGTGCCCGCCGGGAACGTCGCGCGCATCAGGTCGAAGGGCGTCCGATCCGCGGCCAGGCGCCCCTCCACCGAGGAAACGATGTGCATCACGTGGCTGTAGCGTTCGATGATCATCAGGTCCCGCACCCGCACGGTGCCGAAGTCACAAACCCGCCCCAAATCGTTGCGCGCCAGATCCACCAGCATGACATGTTCGGCCCGCTCTTTGGGATCGGAGAGCAACTCGGCTTCGAGGGCGCGATCCTCCTCCGGCGTACGGCCCCGGCGCCGCGTACCCGCGATGGGACGGATTTCCACCTGCCGGTCTTCACAGCGCACATGGATTTCCGGAGAGGCCCCCACCAACGCCAACCCCTCGAGTTCCAAGAGGAACAGATAGGGAGAAGGGTTCACCGACCGGATGGCGCGGTACACATCGAGAGCCGAGGCGCGCACCGGGGCCGAAAACCGTTGAGAACCCACCACCTGAATGATGTCCCCGGCTGTGATGTATTCCTTGGCCTTGCGCACATGCGCCAGGAAGGTCTCCCGCGCCATGTTGGATGTGAACGCCACCGGAGGCACCGCGCCCGGCAACAGCGCCGGGACATGATCGCTGGGCTGTTCCAGCAAAGCCAGCAGACGCTCCAATTCGCTGCACGCCTCGTCGTAAGCCGCGTCCGCCCGGTCCGGTTCTTCCACCCACGCGTTGACCACCACCGTCAAGGTCTGCGCCACGCGGTCGAACACCAGCAACTGATCCGCCACGAAAAAGTAGAGCGTGGGCGTCCCCAGCTCGTCCCGGGGCGGCCGGGGCACCACCGGCTCGATGTCATGAATAAACTCGTAGCCGAGATAGCCCACCGCCCCGCCGGTAAACCGCGGGAGCCCCGGGACCGGCACGGGACGATATCGGCCAAGCACATGCTCGACCACTTCCAAACCGTCCCGCACCTGACCCGGCCCGGGAACTCCGCGCGCCCCCACCACCTCGAACCGCTCCGTGACACGTCCGGCCTCCCGAACCTCTACCCATGCCCCGTCCTGCCGAATGATCGTGCGCGGGTTGGTGCCCACGAAGGAAAACCGCCCGAGGTGTTCGCCCCCTTCCACCGATTCGAACAAAAACGATTCGCCCTGGCCCCGCAGTTTGCGATAGGCCGAAAGAGGCGTCTCGATGTCGGCCAGCAGACGGCACGCCACCGGAATCAGGTTCCCACCGGCGGCGAGCTGCCGAAACGTCTCTCGATCAGGAAAAACGTGCATGGTGGTCGGGAGCGTGAAGTCGGCCGCTGCGCCGCAGACGATAAATGCCCAGCAGGGTGTAAAAAGCCACCGCCGCAGCGTAGGCCACGATCCCCATGCCGATGGCCAGGAGCACCAGCTTGCCCTCGCTGAACAGCATGATGGCCCCTCCCACCGCCGCCGTCAGCAGCGTGTTCCCGGCCAGGCACAACAAATACACCGAAATGCGCGTCTCCTGCACCCGTTCCACGTGCCAGTCCCGGTAATTATGCTCCCCCAGCGAACGCATGAGCCAGGCCGACTGGAAATTCCGGGCGGCCACCATGACGCTGGCCGTGGCGACCACGATCGCGGCCAACGGCCACTGGGCCAGGAGCACACAGACCAGCGCGTTGACCGCCAATCCCCACCGCCAGCCCAGGCGCTTGGCGATCGGATTGCCTTCGAGCACCAGATTCGGCGTGGCCACCCACGTGCTCAGGAAATCGGCTCCGCGCGCCAGCACCAACAGCGCCAGCATCATCAGATATCCCCGACTGCCCAGCGAAACGTACTCCTCCATCGGTGCCTTGGATTGCCCGCCAGGCAGGCTCGGCCCGGTTCCGACCCTGCCCGCCACCCCGGCCTACCGTTTCGAGCCGTAGATCTGCTCCGGCGATTCCAGCTGCGGCTCGGTAATCCGGAAACCTTCCCCTCGCCCCGTCATGGACCGGAAAAAGCAGGACCGGTAACCCTCGTGGCAGGCGGCGCCCACCTGCTCCACCTGGATGAGCAGTGTGTCGCCGTCGCAATCGAACGCAATGTCCTTCACCCGCTGCACGTGACCGCTGGTCTCTCCTTTCATCCAGAACTTCTGCCGGGACCGACTCCAAAAATGCGTCAGCCCCGTTTCAATGGTCTTTTCCAGCGAGGCCCGGTTCATCCACGCCATCATCAGCACCCGTCCGGTGGCCGCGTCCTGAATGATGGCCGGGATCAATCCATTGCTGTCGAACTTCAATTGATCGAAAAAGCTCATGGGTTCCAAGACTTCGTCTTGGGGGAAGAAACTACCAAAAAGTCTCCCTGCGACCACGAAAAACTTCGGGACGCCCGGGGCGGCGGCGCATTTCAGGTTTATAGCTGCCAACTAGGGACGGAATCTGGGGCGTTGCCCGGCGCGAGAACCTAGGGAAAACGGCATTTCCCTGGATCCGGGCTTCAAGAAACGAGAATGCGCGTTCCGCTGTCTACGGATCCCACGGCCCTATCCACGCGCTGAAGGCGCATTGAACTCGCCAGCCCGGGGCAACGCCCCGGGAATTCGGCCCGCCAGAACCCACAACGCCCTGAAAGGGCGCAATTCGAGGCCTCCCATCGCGGGAGGCTGGACGTGCCCCATCGAATTCCGCCCTCGCAGGGCGGGTTGAAATGGGACACCCGGTTACCCAGGGCGCGCCCTGGGCTGACGAACTCCCGCCCCGATGGGGCACCAATCCGGCGCGTCGAAGGCGCATCAATTCAATAGCCCGGGGCAACGCCCCGGGCACTGCGGAGCCCAAAACGGGCCGCGCTCTGAAAGGGCGCCACTCGAGGACGCTCCTCCCGGGGACCGGTGAGCCCAGACCGAATCCCGTGCCTTCAGGGCGGGGTCCATGGCGACCATTCGGCTACGCAGGGCGTGCCGTGGGCTGATGAATCCCGCCCCGGTGGGGCGAACACGCAACGTCCCGAAGGCGCACCCGTTCGTCCGTTGCGGGTGCAGTCTCGTTGCGCAAGGCGGGCCCCGGGCTGGTGAGTTTCCCACCCCGGATGGGGCAGTCATGAGCCGCACTGGAGGTGCCGCCATGCACCTGCTGCCAAGGTGATCCGACCGGCCAAAGCGCCGCCTTTGGCTGCCGTATCTGCCTCCGGGCTGGGCCGGGCAAACAGCAGCCCCTCAGGCATGACTCCCGCTCTGCTGCCGGCTCTGCCGGAATTCGCCCGCCGGTCTCCCTGGCCTTCTCGCAGGCCGGGGATCGCAAGTCCGATTCCGCCCAAAGCCCGTGGGGAAACCACACCTGAGCCACCGCACGTTCAGTGCGACGCTCGTCGATCCGAGAACCCGGGCCATGCGCTCGGAGATGCTGAGGGCGCCGCGGTGTGAACTGTGCCCGGTCGGGGTTACGGCTCAAACAACACGCGGAGCCGACCGAAGCGCGCGGCTGCGTTGGTGCGCGGGACCGGATCGGTGAAGTGCCAGAGTTTGCGGCCGTCGCCCGGGTTTGGATCGGTCACAGTGGTGTCGGCCAGGCTGGTTTGCTGGAACGAGAGACTGCCGCTGAGTTCGAGCCTGGCGCTCAAAGTGGGATCGTCGTCGCGCAGGGGCACGCTCAGGGTGAGCCGGCCCTGGGCATCGAGGATCGGCGGCTCCCAGGGCGGCGCGTTGGGCTGGCGCGGATGAGTCCGGAGGGCGTACTCGGCCGCATTGCTCAACCCGTCGCCATCCGGATCGGTCTCCGGTGCCGCGAGGGCGGCTTCTTGGGGAAGGGAGAAGTATTGGGCCTGCCAGCCGCCGTACCGGGCCACCACCAGCAGCTGGACACTCAATTGCGCAGATTGGGGCGGGGACCCGTTGTCGGTAACCCGCAGGACGACGGTGTTCGTTCCGGAGGCACTTTCGGGAGGGATTCCGCTGAGGACGCCGTTGGTGCTGACTGCCAGCCACGCAGGACCCTCCACTTTGCTGATGGTCAATCGCTGGCAGGCGTTGGGATCGGAGGCCGTGGCCGTGGCGTTGAAGGGCAGGCCCCACACCGCCGTGGTGGAAGAGACCCCCGCAAGCATCGGCTGGGCATTGGCCGGCCGGCTCGTGCTGACCCCCGGATTGGTTACCGGTGCGCCCGGGATGGGCACGCCGTCGCCGTCCGGATCTCCCAATTCCTCGCCGTTGCAGTACGAGTCGCCGTCGGAATCCTCTGCGGCCAGGGCCGGGGTCCAGAAAGGCCGGCTCGAAGTGCCCACCAGTTGGAAGACCCGGTTCCCGAACGCATTGCGCGCGCCGCCGCCCGCCGGATTGATGTGACAGTTGGCGCACATGAAGACGTGGCCATTGGGAATTTGATTGACGCGAAAATCGCGGGCCTCGAGAAGCCCGCCGCTGCCCGCGGCCATCCAGCCGAGGAGTCCCAGGGCCCGAAGCGCGGCCATCCACGCAGCGCCAGGGTGGCCGCCGAAGGGCACCGTTCTCATGCGGACCATGAGCCCAATTTATGAGGGAAGCCGCCCAACGTGTCAAGGGCCCGACCCCGCACCAGGTGCGGAGCAAGCGGCCGCAATCCACGCCCGTGCGCGGGGAACGATCCGCAACGTTGCGGGTGGCCGGCCCGGACACACAGTCGCGCCACGAAGTCCGGCGCCGGGCGGGGCAGGTCGGGGATCTCTCGATGTGCACTTCGGAGTGTGGATTCGTCCCCGGGACCCGCTCCGCACCCGCTCCACGGGCCGCGTTGTTCAGAGCCGGCGTCGCGCGGGAAATTCGCTTTCCCGTCGGAGCTCCTGCGCTACATTGCCCGCGCATTCAAAGCGCGTCGCAATCATGGAATTGAATGCTCGAGTCTTGGCACGGCAGGAAGTGGCGCCGGGATTGATCATCCTGCGCGTGGCGCCGGAGGGCTGGGCCCTGCCCCCGTTTGAGCCCGGGCAGTTCGCCGTGCTCGGCCTGCCGGGAGCGGCCCCGCGGGTGCCGGAAGCCGAACCGGAGAACCCGCCACCGCCGCCCCACCAGTTGATCCGGCGGGCCTACTCCATCGCTTCGTCCTCGCGACAGCACGAGTATCTGGAATTCTATCTGGCGCTGGTGCGGACAGGCGCGCTCACCCCGCGTCTGTTCCGGCTGCACGTGGGTGACCGACTCTGGTTGGGCCCCCGGTTCAGCGGAATGTTCACGCTTCGACACGTGCCCGCGGATGCGCACCTGGTCCTGGTGGCCACCGGCACGGGCCTGGCACCGTACATGAGCATGTTGCGGACCCACCTGGCCGAGAGTGCACACCGGCGCACGGCAGTGATCCACGGGGCCCGATACCCGTCCGACCTTGGCTATCGCAACGAATTGGAAGATTTGGCTCGACGGCATCCGCACCTGACTTATCTGCCCGTGGTGTCCCGACCGCAAGGGGCGGTGCCTCCCTGGAGCGGCGCCGTGGGACACGTGCAAGACATCTGGCGGGCGGGATTGATCGCCCGGGCCTGGGGATTTCCGCCGGAACCGGCACACACGCACGTATTCCTTTGCGGCAATCCGCAAATGATCGAGGACATGGTGCGGCTGCTGGAGGGAGAAGGCTTTCGGGAACACCACAAGGACGCGCCCGGTCAGATTCATACGGAGCGATACTGGTGAGCCGCCTCGCCACCCTGCATGCCAGGATCCGCAGGGTCGGCACCAGGGCGGGCCTGCAGATCAGAGGATCGGATCTTCGCGCCGGATGGGAGAGGTCTGCCAGCAACGCTTCCAGACCCTCATGAAGCCTTCCACCCGCTGCAGGTCCACACGGCCGAGAAATCGACCCTCTTGCCGGAAGGCGGACCCCACAATAAAACCGTCGGCACGGGCGAAATAACGAGGAAGGTTTTCCGGGGTGATGCCCGAGCCGATCCAGACGGGCACGGACGCGTGGCGCCGGACGCGTTCGAGCTCGCCCACGGCCGGGGGTTCTCCCGTGCGGGGGCCCGTCACCACCACCCCGTCCACGAGGAAAAACTCCGCCTGTTTCAGCTCGTCCACGATGCTCAAATCCGCCGTCAAAGCGTGGGAGCAGTGCTTCTTTTTCAGGTCGGCAAACACGCGGATATGGTCCACGCCCAGGTCCCGCCGGCGCCGGAGCAGCCGCCCGGCACAGCCCTCGATGAGTCCGGCCCCGCCGATGTGGGCGAATACATAGCCCTCGACGCGCAGGAAATCGAGGTCGGCCGCCGCGGCCACCTCCAGAGCGTCTTCATTCGCGGCTTCGAGCAACTGAATTCCAATGGGGCCCTCGAACCGGGCCCGGACCTCGCGGGCAATCTCGGTCATCAACAAGACCGCCGTGCGGGGCAAAGGCGGTTTGACGTACGGAAGGTCATAACTGTTCTCCAAAAGCAGCGCGTCCACGCCAAGGTCCCGGAATGTCTCGGCGTCGGCGACCGCTCGGCTGAGGATGAGGGATGGGGGATCGCAATGCCGCGGGGAACCCGGCAGAGGCGCCACTGCGATGACGGCCACCAACGGACGGAGGGGCCACGGCCGTCTGGGCGGTACCGGATTACCGGCCGAATTCGGAGGGACCGGGGCTGGAGACGAAGAGGGTTTCAAATGGCGGCCGCGGCACGTTGGATGGGATCGCCCTTGAGCAGGGCGACGGCATAGTCGCGGTTCATCCGGGCGATGAATTCAAGGCTGACGCCCTTGGGACAGACGGCTTCGCAAGAGCCCGTGACGGTGCAGGCCCCGAAGCCTTCGCGGTCCATCTGCTCGATCATGGCGCGGGCGCGCCGGTAGCGCTCGGGCTGACCCTGCGGGAGCAGGCCCAGGTGCGAAATCTTTGCCGCCACAAAGAGCATGGCACTGGCGTTTTTGCAGGCCGCCACACAGGCGCCGCAGCCGATGCACTGGGCGGCGTCCATGGCGCGTTCGGCGACATCCTTGGGAACGGGGATGGTATTGGCGTCGGGGGCGCTGCCGGTGCGCACGCTGATGAAGCCGCCCGCCCACATGATGCGGTCGAGGGCGCTGCGGTCCACGATGAGGTCTTTGATCACCGGAAAGGCCCGCGCGCGGAAGGGTTCGATGACGATCGTGTCCCCGTCCTTGAAACTGCGCATGTAGGTCTGGCAGGTGGTGACGCCGCGGTGCGGTCCATGCGGCTTGCCGTTGATGACCAGCGAGCAGGTTCCGCAGATGCCCTCGCGACAGTCGTGGTCAAAGGCGATGGGTTCCTCCCCGCGCCGGATGAGGTCCTCGTTGACCACGTCCAGCATTTCAAGGAAGGACATGTTGGGATTGAGCTCCGGCGTGACGTACGTGACGAACCGGCCGGGGCTCTGGGCGTCTTTCTGTCGCCAGACTTTCAGCGTAACTTTCATGGCACCGGTTTCCGAACAGGATCCTGGGGGTGGGCCGGAAGATTCACTTGTAACTGCGGGTGGTCATCCGGACCTCCTCGTACACGAGCGGCTCCCGGTTGAGCACGGGCGCCCGGTCCGGCCCCGCGTATTCCCAGGCGGCTACATAGGCAAAGTGTTCATCGTCGCGTTTGGCTTCCCCATCGGGCAGCTGGTGTTCCTCCCGGAAATGACCGCCGCAGCTTTCCTCGCGGTGGAGGGCGTCCAGGCACATGAGCTCGGCCAGCTCGAGGAAGTCGGCCACGCGATTCGCCTTTTCCAGGGCCTGGTTCAAGGTGGTGGCCTCGCCCGGTACGTTGACGTTGTGCCAGAACTCCTCGCGCAATTCGGGGATGCGCCGCAGGGCCAGTTCCAGGCCGGCCCGGTTGCGGGACATGCCGCAGTAGTCCCACATCAGCTGGCCCAGCTCGCGGTGAAACTCGGTGGGCGTCCGTTTGCCGCGGCACCCCAGCAGCCGGCGCAGGCGGGTGGTGACCTCGGCCTCGGCTTCGGCGAAGGCGGGATGATCCGTGGACGGCCGCTGCGCCGGGTTCACCGTGGCCAGGTAGTTGGCGATGGTGGCGGGCAGGATGAAAAACCCGTCGGCCAGCCCCTGCATGAGCGCGCTGGCCCCGAGCCGGTTGGCGCCGTGATCCGAAAAGTTGGCCTCGCCAATCACGAACAGCCCGGGCAGATTGCTCATGAGATTGTAATCCACCCACAGACCGCCCATGGTGTAATGCACGGCCGGGTAAATGCGCATGGGCACCTGGTAGGCGTCTTCGCCCGTGATTTCGCGGTACATGTCGAACAGGTTCCCGTAACGCTCCCGCACTTTGGCGACGCCCAGCCGCTTGATGGCATCGGAAAAGTCCAGGTACACCCCCCGGCCTCCCGGCCCCACGCCGCGCCCCTCGTCACACACTTTCTTGGCGGCGCGACTGGCTATGTCGCGTGGACAAAGGTTCCCGTAGGCCGGATACATCCGTTCCAGGTAATAGTCGCGGTCGCTTTCCGGGATCTCGTTCGGCGGCTTGCTGCAGTCCTCGCGCCGTTTGGGCACCCAGATCCGACCATCGTTGCGCAGGGACTCACTCATCAAGGTGAGTTTGGACTGGTAGGTGCCGCTGACGGGGATGCAGGTGGGGTGGATTTGAGTGAAGCACGGATTGGCGAAGCAGGCCCCGCGCTTGTAGGCGCGCCAGATCGCCGTGGCGTTGGAGTTCAGTGCGTTGGTCGAGAGGTAATAAACGTTGGCATATCCGCCGGTGGCCAGCACGACGGCATCGGCGTTGTGGCGGCTGATCCGGCCCGTTCGGAGGTCCCGCACGATGATGCCCTTGGCGTGCCCGTCCACGACGACCAGGTCCACCATCTCGCAATGGGTGTAGGATTTGACCGCCCCCGCGGCGATCATGCGACAGAGGGCGGAGTACGCCCCCAGCAGCAGTTGCTGACCGGTCTGACCCCGGGCGTAAAAGGTGCGCGAAACCTGGGCGCCTCCGAAGGACCGGTTGTCCAGCAACCCCCCGTACTCGCGGGCGAACGGAACGCCCAGCGCCACGCAATGGTCGATGATCTGGACCGACACCTCCGCCAGCCGGTACACATTGGCCTCGCGCGCGCGAAAGTCGCCTCCCTTGATCGTGTCGTAGAACAGGCGCCACACCGAGTCGCCGTCGTTCTGGTAATTCTTGGCCGCGTTGATGCCGCCCTGCGCCGCCACGGAGTGCGCCCGCCGCGGCGAGTCATGATAAACGAAGTTGTGCACCTCATACCCCAGCTCGGCCAGGGCCGCAGCCGCTGAAGCGCCGGCCAGCCCGGCCCCCACGACGATGACCTTGTACTTGCGCTTGTTGGCGGGGCTGATCAAACGCGACTCGTTCCGGTGTCGCGTCCATTTCATTGCCAGCGGACCCGACGGAATGTGAGCGTTGAGCGTGGCCATGGCTGTCTGATTCTATTTGGACGGGGCGGGCACCGACGCGGCCCCGACCCGTTGCACCACCTGCTGGAGGTAATTTTGCCCGTGTCCGCAGAGCACGGCCACCGGGATCGAGGCGTATCCCAGAAAAATCAGCAGCGCCACCACCCGGGCAGCCCGGTCCAGGCAGGGGCCGTAGGTGGCGTTCTTCCAGCCCAGGGATTGAAACATGGCCCCCAAACCGTGTCCCAGGTGCATGCAGAGGGCTCCCACCCCCAGAATGTAAAAAAGCGACACGTACCAGACACTGAACCCGGCCACCATCATGGCGTACACATCATGCTGGGCCTTCAGCGCCCGTAGAGAAACCTGCGCGCCACTGATGCCCTCCACCACCACGGTGTAGTGCAGCAGGTGGTAGATCACAAACGCTCCCAGGGCCAGGCCGCTCACCATCATGGTCCGCGAACTCAGCGTGGCACCGTACGGGGCGGGCCGGCCCCAGTACCCCACCGGCCGCGCGGCGCGGTTCTCCCGGGTCAACGTGGCCGCGGCCCACACGTGGATCCCCAGCAGGGCCAACAGCGCCAGCCGCACCGGCCACAGCAACGCCGGGTGCGTTTGCAGGTACTTCGCGTACGCATTGATGTTTTCCGGGGGCAAAAAAATCTGCAGATTCCCCAACAGATGGCCCACGACGAACAGGAACAACAACCCGCCGCTGCCGGCCATCAGGAACTTTCGCCCCACGGACGACGTAAAGAAATGAGCCAGTGTTTTCATGCCCACGTCGGATCACCCACAGGAACCCGGGCAGCAACCACCCACACAGCGGACGGAAAACTAGGTGCAGAAGGAACGATCGTCAAACCTTCTATTGAGCCCTGTAAATCTTTGCGATGGTGATGCAGAACCGCGACCTGCGACGCCACGCGAATGCCGTGCGCGCACTCCGGCACGATGCTCCCACCCCGATGGGGGCCCCAGCCCTCTTCGAGTGTCCGAGCACGGCGGGTCTGCGGGCATCGCCAGAGCCTGCCGGCGGCGGTGGAATTCCAAAATGGCTCCGCACGACGCGGGTGTGCGCACCGCAAGCCCGGGTCTTCGGCTGGGTCAAAAACCGGGTTGACCGGGCGTCGAAATTCAGGAATGCCCCGGAGACCGCGGGGCCGCCAAGCACATCCGCGTGCCCGCGGGACCGGTGCGGCACCGCGGCTCTGCGTGCCGCAGAGGGGAAAGCCAAAGCCGCAAACGGCTCCAAGTCGCTCGCCTTCCCCTGAAGGGCGCGGGCGCACCCTTCGCGCAAAACCGCGGCCAACCGCCGACGCCCGATCTCCTTGATGGTACATCAACCGGCTGTGGGGAAACGGGCTGCGATCCGGGCGGATCTTGCGGTGCAGCCCGTGGCGAAAAAGGACCATCGTCATCAGCGTAACCTTTTCGGGCAGGAGCCATGCCAGGCGCCGGCTTGCCGGAAGTTGCCCGCTATTACACGCCGGATCCACAGGCCAGCGGAACCGGCTCGTGCCTTCTCGGAGCGCAAGAACTCCTGCATCCGCAGTAGCGACGCAGTGCCACGGGAACCCATTCCCGGAACCTTGGGCAGCGCAATCTCTTGGACGTCCGAGCCCTTGCACAGGGCCGGGCACGATTGCACTGACCCCACGAAGATCCGATTCGCAAAGTCCGGCTGCTCCGGTAGGGGCGGAGTCCAAGAGACCCTTTCATGAGTTTGCAGCCTGGCCGGTGAGCAAGCCATGCAGACAGGGGCAAGCGGCAATGTGGGGCGGTTGGCTGCCATGGGTCGAACAATTGATTTGCGGACGATATTGCGGAAGCGCGCGAACTGACATCGGGCGGCTTTCCCGGATGTGGAAAGACGGTCTCCCGCGCAATGCTGGCCTTCCATACCAACGACGCGCGCAGGTGCTCCGGAGAAACGTGGCCCTGTTCCCACGCACCTCCGAAGGCCGGCTGCGAGCGTAGGCGACGAGTTGCCAGTGAAACCGATGACATTCGGGCGCATCCAGCACAGCTGAAAGAAGTTGGTTCATCGGCCAGGAGGAACGATCCCAAAGATTCTTGGCAGTTCAGGCGATCATACAGCAGCCGCAGCAGAGGGCGTTACCGTTGGAGGTTCATGAGACCTCGAGGTTCCCGGCCAGAGGAACGATGCACACAACTTCCCCACCCGACACCTTGGCGCACGTTGGCACTGGTCGAATTGCAGGCACTGTTTTGAAAACGCGGGTGAAGTTTTTTAGCGCGGGGCCCGAGGCAGGACGGGCAAGGCCTTGACAAGCTGGGATGGACGGCGTAGGCAGGCATTAGCTGCATTAGCATCACAACAGACGTGGACTCTGAATCATCATTCTTCTTATGAATCAGCTCCAAGAACTCCGTCCGACCTCCCCAAACCCCAGCTCTACAGCCCCTCCGTTCCTCAGGTCTGCCGGGAACGCCCGGGGTCCAGGGCGACTCTGGGCGTGGCTGAGCGCGGCGTTTCTTCTGTTGGGGAGCGGTGGTTCCTGGCCCGGCCGGGCGGCAGAATTCGGCATCAGCGGGATTGTGGAGCTCGGGGCGAGCCTCCGGCGCTGGACCTCGACCAATTTGACCGCTTGGGGCGACAGGATGGAGTACCTGGGGCCAAACGGGGAGTTGTCCGTGGCGCGGTATCATGCCGACCTGGCGAGCGGCCGCATGGGGACATATGTCCGCGGGTACAAGCCACCTGTGGATTTCGTGAACCCGGCAGGGGCGGGGGGATACGCCTTGGTGGAGTGTTGGGACAGGCTCCGTTTTACCATTCCCGCAGGATCCTACCCCAGCGGCATTGTGGCCACTCTGCGGGGACGCTTGACCGGCAACCTGGCGGCAGTGGGACGCGCAGGGATCAATTATAGCTATGCCAGTCAATATGCGCTGGTGGTTTTTCAAGGTGCGGGGAGTCCGCCCGGCTCCGATTGCCGCTGGGCTTACAACGTCTCGGTGGTTCCAGAGCAATCGCCGCGCACCGTATCCGAGGCTTTTGCCGTGAGCACCTGGTTGGCGATGCCCGGCGATAACTACCCTCTTCCGCGCACGCGCCAGGTTTCGTTTGCGGCCCGCCTGGAGGCATGGGCCTCGGCGGCGAGTTGGACCCCCCGGGGACAGAGCGCGGATGGAGTCTCCGATTTTGGCGGTAGCGTCCAGCTCCTGGCGGTGGAGTGTCCGCCGGGCGTCACATGGACCTCGGATTCAGGCGTGTTCCTGACGCTATTCCCTGAGCCGGCGCCGCGGCTGACGGTGCGGCGTGTAGCCCCGGACCTCCTCGAATTGGCCTGGTCCACGAACTGGGCCGACTGCGCGCTGGAATGGACTCCGCAACTGTCCTCACCGATTTGGGCGCCGGTGACCAATGCCGCGAGCCTCTTGGGCGACCGTTACACGGTGACCCTACCGCCTGAGTTCCCCGCGAGTTTCTTCCGCCTGCGGGTGCCGTGAATCGCGGCCGGCACGCCGGCTTCGCACTCGTTCGGTGATTAGAAGTTGGCGGATATTTTTCTCCAAGAACTGCCCTTCTGCATCAACAAACCCGCTCGGGTGCTCGGATTCCAGAGCCGGCGCTGGACCGAACCGGGAGGGCCGGGGTCCGTGGGGCAACCGAGGGAGCGGAGATTGTGCGGGCGGTGCCCCATGCCCTCCATTCAGGCCGGCGGAGCCAAGTAGGAGGTTCTTGCCGGGAGCCGTTTGCCTGCTGGTTGCAGGCGCGTCGGCGAGGGCTGCGGGCTGTCCTTTTTCTGGGCAAGGCATGAGCAGGACTAATTGTGGCGCAGTGGCCTGTGCACCCCCAAGGGTTGCGGTCCCCGCCCGGACAGCTTGTTAGCGAGCTCCGCCAGCCTTCTGGCATGCATGCTGCTTCTGCCTCGTTGGCGGCTCCCCATCCCCTTGTGGGAGAGGGAGGCGGCTGAATTGCGTCTCCGCATGGAAGCAACGATGGAGCGAAGCTTGAGCGGCGAAAGTCCGAAGCCGGCGGTCGGCGATCCCGCGCCCGCCGACTCGGGCCCGGCTGGCGGAGTCGATCCGTCCGACCGGGCAGTGGAATCGTGTGCGGGTGGGGCGGAAGCGCCGGCGGCCAGCCATGGAAACTTGTTTGCAGTGCTGGCCGACCACGCTCCGGTGGGGATGTTTCTTTGGAAAAACGGTCGGGTAGGCTACGCCAACGAGGCACTCAGCCGGATGTGCCGCCAGCCCCGGGACCGTCTCCAGGGATTGACAGATCTGGCGGAGCTGGTCAGCCCGGCCGATCGTCCCGCGTTTCAGCAGACCGTACAAGCCGCCCGGCAGGGGCCGGCGACGCATGCCAGTTGCGAGGTTCGCCTGGCCGGGCCCGGTGACGCCTCCCCGGTCCACGTCGAGATCCATGTGCGCCGCATTCCGGATGCCGGCGGCGAGGTGCTGGTGGGCACGCTGGTGGATGTGACGGAGCGGCGCCAGTGGGAGGAGCGGCTGGCCAACGAACGGGCCATCCTGCGCACCCTGGTGGACCATCTCCCGGTGGCCATTTATCTGAAGGACACTGCCACGCGCAAAACCCTGGTGAACCCGGTGGATCAGCGGAACCTGGGCGTGCGCAGCGAAGCGGAGGCGTTGGGGCGAACGGATTTCGAGTTTTTCCCGCGGGAGCAGGCCGAGGCGTTCTATGCCGACGACATGCAGGTCTTGACCACGGGCGTGCCGGTGCTCAATCGCGAGGAACGCATCACCCGGCCCGACGGCACCAGCGGCTGGTTGTTGACGTCGAAGGTACCGCTGCGGGATGTGTCCGGCCGGATCGTCGGGTTGGCGGGGATCGGCCTGGACATTACCGAGCGCAAACTGGCGGACGAAAAGTTGCGTGCCTTTGCCGCCCAGCTCGAGCGAAGCAACCGCGAGCTGCAGGATTTCGCCTACGTGGCTTCCCACGATTTGCAGGAGCCGCTGCGCAAGATCATCGTCTTCAGCGAGCGTTTGTGCGAGCGGTTCGCCGAGGGTTTGCCCCCCGAGGGCCGGGACTATCTCGAACGCATGCGTCGGGCGGCCCAGCGCATGCAAACCCTCATCAACGACCTGTTGACCTTCTCCCGCGTCACCACCCGGGCCCGCGAATTCGAGCCCGTGGACATCGGCGAGGTGGTGCGTGAAGTGGTGGCCGATCTGGAGGCGCGTCTCGAGCAGACCGGGGGCTCCATCGAGATTGGCGATCTGCCGGTGATCGAAGCCGACCCGCTCCAAATGCGTCAGCTCTTCCAAAACCTGCTGGGGAACGCCCTCAAGTTCCGCAAACCCGAGGAGCCCCCGCGTGTCCGGGTGTGGGCCGAGCCGCTCCACGGACCGCGCCCGGACCGGGGGCCGGAATCCGCCCCGGAACCCCTTTGTCGTTTCTTCGTGCGGGACAACGGCATCGGCTTCGACGAAAAGTACCTCGACCGCATCTTCAACGTGTTTCAGCGTCTCCACGGCCGCGGTCAGTACGAGGGCAGCGGCATTGGCCTGGCCATCGCACGGAAGATTGTCCAGCGGCACGGTGGGGACATCACCGCCCGCAGTCAACCCGGGCAGGGTGCCACGTTTATTGTAACCCTGCCCGTTCACCAACCCAAAGTGCATCAACCATGAAAGGCAAGGAACGTCCCATCACCATCCTCATGGCCGACGACGATCCCGACGATCGCGAACTGACGCGGGAAGCCTTTCGGGAGAGCCGGCTGGCCAACGAATTCCACACTGTCGAAGACGGGGAGGAACTGCTCGACTATCTCCACCGCCGCGGCCGCTATGCCGCCCTGAATGGCGCGCCCCTGCCGGGGCTGATCCTGTTGGACCTGAACATGCCGCGCAAGGACGGTCGCGAAGCCCTGCGCGAGATCAAGAGCGACCCTCACCTCCGCCGCATCCCCATCGTCGTTCTGACCACCTCCAAGGCCGAGGAAGACATCTTGCGCAGTTACGATCTGGGGGTGAACTCCTACGTCACCAAGCCGGTGACCTTTCAATCGCTGGTGGAGCTGGTCCGGGTCCTGGGCCGCTACTGGTTCGAAGTGGTGGAGCTGCCGCCGGATGAATAAAACGACTCTTCGCCATGACCGCTCCGTCGGTCCAGGTCCTGTTGGTGGATGATGACGAGGACGATTTCATCCTCACGCGGGACTTGTTGCGACGGCCCGGCCTGACCGGGCAGTATCAGCTTCACTGGATCTCCGACTACGATCAGGCGCTGCAGGCCCTGGCCTCGGGTCGATACGATCTCTGTCTTCTCGACTACCGCCTCGGGGCCCGTACCGGGTTGGATTTGCTGGAGGAAACCCGGCATTTGCCCGCCCGCCCTCCGGTGATTCTGCTGACGGGACAGGGCGATCCGACCGTGGACCTGGCCGCCATGCAAGCCGGCGCTGCCGAGTATCTGCTGAAATCCGAGCTGACCGCCGAGGGCCTGGACCGCGTCCTGCGCTACGCCCTGGAGCGGCGCCGCGCCGAGGAACGACTCCGTCGCGACCGCGACCTCATCAGCCGGATCATGGAAACCAGTCCGGTGGGCATCGTCGTCACCGACCGCCGGGGGCAGGTCACCTTCCACAATCAGCGGGCCGAACAGATCCTGGGCTTGCGCGGGCCGGACGGCTCCCTGCGTCACGCCTGTGTCTTGGACTGGCCCCTGCACGATCCCGAAAGCACCGGGGCGGACCCGCCCCTGGCGCCCCTCCGAACCGCCCTGGAGACCGGCCGTCCCCTGCATGACCTGCGCCGGGTCTGGGACGAGGGCCCGCGCCGGATCGTCCTTTCCCTCAATGCCGCCCCGCTGCTGGACCGTTCCGGCCAGATTGATGGACTGGTGCTGTCTTTGGATGACATCACGGAGCGGCTCGAACTGGAAAGCCGGCTGCGGCAGTCCCAAAAGATGGAATGCATCGGGCAACTGGCCGCCGGCGTGGCGCATGACATCAACAACGTGCTTACCGTGGTGCAGGGACACGCCGAGCTGCTGTTGGAGGCCGTGCCCGCCGGCAGCCCGGAGGAACGCTCCGTCAAACAGATCTGCGCCGCGGCCGACCGCGCCGCCCGCTTCGTTCGTCAACTGCTGCTCTTCAGCCGCAAGCAGGTCATCCAGGTCAAACGACTCGACCTGAACCAGGTCCTCCACAACCTCGCCCAGTTGCTCTCCCGCCTCTTGGGCGAGGACATCCTGATGGAACTGAGTTGCGAGGAGCAACTGCCGGCCGTCGAAGCCGACCTGGGCATGATCGAACAGGTCATCATGAACCTGGCGGTCAATGCACGCGACGCCATGCCCCAGGGCGGTCGCCTCCGTCTGGTCACGTCCTCCCTGTCGGTGGACGAAGCCGAGGCGGCCCGGCGCGGCGCCCCCCGGCCGGGGCTTTACGTCTGCCTGGAAGTCACCGACACCGGCTGCGGCATGGACGCGCAGACCCTGGCCCGCATTTTCGAACCTTTCTTCTCCACCAAGGAAACCGGCAAGGGCACCGGCCTCGGCCTGGCCACCGTGTACGGAATTGTCAAACAACACCAGGGCTGGATCGAAGTGACCAGCAAGCCCGGCGCCGGCAGCACCTTCAAAGTGTATCTACCCGCCGCGCCGGGGACCGTGACCAGCTCCAGCGACACCAGCTTCGAGCGCCGTCCCCGGGGCCACCACCGCGAGACGATCCTCGTCGTGGAAGATGAACCCGACCTGCGGGAGTTGGTTTGTGAGCTCCTGGTGGCCTGCGACTACACCGTGCACGCCGCCGCCACTGGAGTCGAAGCGTTGCACGTTTGGGACCGGGTGGGCGGGCGGGTGGACCTCCTGCTCACCGATGTGGTGATGCCGCAGGGCATCAATGGACGGGAATTGGCCGAAGAATTGCGCCGGCGCAAACCGGACCTGCGCGTCATCTACACCAGCGGTTACAGCGGAGCCCTGGCCGGACACCGGCTCCGCCTCGAAGATGGTTGGTTCCTGCCCAAACCGTATCGGCCCGGACTGCTGGCTCAGGTTGTCCGCGCCTGTCTGGACGCGCCCATCGGGACACCCCCTCCACCCGACCTGGATCCCGTGCTGGCGGGCTTCGGTCCCGACTCTGCCATGGCCGCGGCTGCGATCCAGCCCTGACGGTTTTCCAAAGGCGCAACGGCAGAACTCACCCGCCTCTGCCCGCGGCAACGCCAGACCTCCCGCAGCTCAACAATCCCGCCCCGGTCGCACGCCCTGCTGCGCCTCCAACCATCGCACCAACGCAAGCGCATTGAGCACGGTCTTCGGAACGAACGAGCCCGCCAGCACGTACTCCGGTTCCTTGCTCCCGTCCGGACTGCGTTCCGAACAGTGGGCGTTGTCGCCCACCGGGCCCAGGCCATCCAGCGTCGGCACCAAATCCCAGAGATAATTGGCATCACTGAGCCCCCCTCGGGTTTCGCGCTCCACCGCCCAGCCCAGTTCGTGCCCGGCCGTCTCCCAGGAACGAAACAGTCGCTCCGTGGACTCTTGATCCGGCCAGGGAGGCATTTCCTGCAACAAATCCACGCAGACGCGACAGGGATGCCCGTCGGCGCGGGCCCGGACCCCTCCGATACCCGCCAACGCCAGTAACGCGGCCTTCCCTTCCGCAAACACGGCCGGGTCGAGGGCTCGCATTTCCACCTCTGCCTCCGCTTCCTCCGGCACGCGGTTGACCGCGGTGCCGCCGCGGATCCACCCCACATTCACAGAGCGGCTTCGTTCCCAATCGGTAACCCTCGCGGCGCGTAACACCGTCTCGGCCAGTTGGACGACGGCGTTGGCACCGCGTTCAGGCCGCGTTCCCGCGTGCGCACCCCGGCCCTCGACCCGAATCCGGAACACCGCCCTTCCTTTGCGAGACGTCACCAGGGTCCACGCCTCTCCGCGTCGTTGCCCGCCTTCGAACACCAGGGCGGCCGCGGCTCCGGCCAGGCGCCCTCGGGCCAGCCGTCCGAAGTCCGGCGATAAAACCTCCTCCGCCCCGTTGAACAACAGGGTCCAGTCCACCCGCTCAAACCACTCCGGTGCCCCGCGTCGCAGCACCTGCAGCATCAGGAACATGGCCACGGTCCCACCCTTGTTGTCCACGGTGCCCGGTCCGTAGATGCGGTCCCCTTCACGACACCATCGGAAGCCGTTGCGCTGTTCCTCCTCCGGGGGAAACACCGTGTCCAGATGGGAGACCAACCCCACGCGCGGGCCGCCCCGACCCGGCCGGGTCAATACCCAATGATCGCCGCGATTCGGCTCGGCCGGGCGCACCCGTTCCGCGCGGAATCCCAGCGGCTCGAACATCGCCGCCGTCAAGGTCCCGACGGCGTTCACGCCCTCGGCATTGCCGGAGAAACTGTTGCATTCGACCATCCGGCGCAGCCACTCCAGTGCCCCGGGCAGCTGCGCTTCCGCTTCTTCCCAGAGTCGTGCCGTATTCATGCAGGATGTCGAAAGCTTGGCTCCTTTGCCCGACTTGTGCAGGGCCCCGGCTTCCTTCACCAACCCAGCCAGGCCGCCAACACCACCGCCCACGCCAGCGCCGGCAGGTAACTGGCCACCTCGATCCGGCGCACTTCCAGGATCAACAGCGCCACACAAAAAACCAGCAATCCGCAGGTGGCCGTGAGGGCTGCGCCCGCCTGCCGTGCGATCAGCCACGGTTCCCCCAGCAGCCACAACAGCGTCTGGGTTCCCTGAAACGCCAGGACCGGCAGCGCGGACAACATCACGCCGGGCCCCCATACCCGGACGAAACTCATCGTGGCCAGTCCATCCATCACCGCCTTCAAAACCAACGGCACGGAGTCTTTTCCCACCGCCTCGGCTGCCGGCCCCAAAAACGCCAGGGGCGCCACGCAATAGAGCAGCGTGCACACGGCAAACCCCTCGGTCCATCGCTGCCGCGCCTGTTCTGCCGCCTCCATTTGACGCCGCGCGTACCGGCCCGCGGCATTCGAGAGGGTTTGCAACTGCAGAATCTTGCCGGTGATCCGGCCCAGTGCGAGTGCCACGATCACCAAGAGAACCTGCCGCAGCATCGACCCCCACGATCCGCCGAGGCTCGCCCAGGTCAGCCGGAGGCCGAAGTACACGGTCAACACGGCCAGCACGATTTTCAGCCAACCCTGGGTGGCGGGAGGCAATCCCCGTGGCCAGAGCAATCCCCCCACGCCGCCCACCACGATCGCCAATGCATTGAGCACCGTGCCTGTCACGTGCCCGACCTAACCACGCCCCGAGGCGGCCGGGAAGCCAAAAGTCCCCAGCCGCAGGGGAACTGGAGCAGGAGCAGGTAACTCCGGAAAAAACGGGTGGATGCCGCTTGCGAAACGTCACGGCCGGAGCCCCGCCAGGCACTCAAGAATCAAGCCGGGGCCTGGCTAATGACAGCCGCGACCGGGGTTGCACTCGGGACGACAAGTGTCGGGTGGCCATGGTTCAAGCTTCGGGGTGCCGGGAAACCGGGAAAGGCGCCGGCGGTGGAAGGTGTTGAACTTGACCTCGCGACCGGGGTCTTCCCGTTTGAACTGGCCCACTGCTGAAGGGGAGAGTGCGCCACGTTCGGAACCTCCGCACGGGCACAGCGAGTCCGGGACCTTGCGGGGAGGGGTTTATCGAGGAGCTCCGGGGCCGTGTCGGCCAGCCCGTGGTGCGGCCTCGAAAACGGTCACCGCCTGTCCCGAGCTGGTGAAAACCACCGGGGACATCGAGGGGCCGTTTTTGGACCGCGAAGTGCCCCGCGAGGCAGGGGGATTCCTCAAGGCGCGGCCAGGCGAATGTGACGTCGACAAGCTCAGAACACCGACAGGGGAGCGGGAGGGCTCGAGGCCGCGACTGGAGGAGGGTGCCGCATCATCGCATGGCTGGGAACCGGGGCGAAGGAAGCCGGCAGCGGACAGCAGGAACCGCACGGAGGCAGGACCACGGACACTTGGGGCAGCCCGTGGGTGATGGAGCGTGGACGCTTTCCGGAAGATTTCGACTCTTCGCAAACCACGGTTCGCAGGTTCCTGTTGCCCGTTTCGAGGGCGGGGAGTGCGCAGTCACCAGGCGCTTTTGCGGGGCGGCCCTCCGGGCTGGGCCGTGCGCGGACCCGCCGGGGGAAGCAACGATCGGGGCGGAGGACGGCTTTGCGCTTGGCATTTGCGGTGCCGCACAGTCTTTTCGAAGGGTGGCGGGCAGACAGTGGGGAGACACACACGGGGCCCTGGCCGGGTTGTTCTTTGTGCATGCCCTGGCCATGGGAATGTGGTTTGTGCCGTTGAGCGCTCTGTTGGACGCGGCGGGTCAGGGGGAGTTGCGTCCGTATGCGTTTGCAGCGTCGGCGTCGGCGGCATTCGTGTCGCCGCTCCTCTTCGGTGCAGTGGCGGACCGCCACGTCTCCCCGGTGGCGGTGGTTCGCGCACTCTCCGCGGGGACGGCGGGGATGATCGGGTTGACCGCATGGGCCCTCGAGCAAGGCGCGCCCACGGGGCTGGTGTGGTTGTTGATTCAGGGGGTGGCGTTGTGCATGGCGCCGACGTTCAGCCTTTCGACGGCGATCGTCTTTGCCCGGCTGGCCGGGTCCGGGCGGCCATTCGGCCCGTTGCGTGCGATGGCGACCCTGGGCTGGATGTGCGGTTGTTGGCTGGTAAGTTTGGCAGGCGCGGACGGGTCGGTTCGATCGGGTTACCTGTGTGCCCTGGCGTGGCTGGGACTGGCCGCGTACACGTGGGTGTTGCCCCGGGTGCCGCCCCCCGCCGCGGAGCAGGCGCGGACGTGGAGGGAACGGCTCGGCTGGGATGCCACGGAATTGTTGCGGGAGCGAGATCATCGGGTGGTGTTTGTGACGGCGGCGTTGTTCAGCGTGAGTCTGGCGGCCCTGTATCCCTACACACCGCCGCATTTGCGGACACTGGGGTTTCAGGCGCTGAGCGCGTGGATGTCGGTGGCGCAGGTGACGGAGGTGGTGAGTTTGTTTTTGTTGGCGTGGTTACTGGCGCGATGGCGATTGAAGTGGACGCTGGCCCTGGGGCTGGGATTTGCCGTGGTGCGGTTTGGGTTGTGTGCATGGGATCGGCCGGGTCCGGTCCTGCTGGGGGTGGCCCTGCACGGGGTGTCATTTGCGTGCGTGATGATTACGGCCCAGGTGTATGTGGCCGAGCGGATCGGGTCGGCATGGCGGGCCCGGGCACAGGCGCTGCTGACTCTCATGACCATGGGGTTCGGCAGCCTGGTCGGGTACCTGGGCTGCGGTGTGTGGTATGCGATTTGTCAAGTCGGCCCGAGCGTGAACTGGCGCTGGTTTTGGAGTGGCTTGGGGGTGTGGACGGCCGGAGTTCTGGTGTACTTCCTGGCGGCGTATCGCGGAGTAGGTCGGCCTCGAGGGTTGCCGCACGCGGCACCGGAAGGGCGGGCGCTGCACTCATCCCCACCCCTCTCGCCGGCCGGTTCGTAGCCGCAGGCGGCTTCAAACCTGTTTGTTCGGAGAGCAGGGGGTCAGATCGTCGACTCGCGCCGATGTCTTTGGGACGAATGTTCACCTGGCCCGCGGGGGATTCGGCCTGCGCGGCTCCTGGCAAAGCCGCATCCCAAGACCCGGCACGCAAGGGAGCTCTGGAAGGAGGCCGGTCTCCCTCGGACAACTTACCTTTCCAGGTGAAAGCTGCGAATCGATCCTGCCGACCCCGCAGACGCGGGCAGAAGGCGGACGCGAACTCAAAGAAGGGAGCCGCCGACGGAAGTCGGCGGATCTCCACAAAGCAGGCTCCCATGAGACTCGGCGGATCGATCCAAGGTCCAGCGCGTTGCCGCGGTGGCCATCGCCCGCAGTCGGGATCTGTGTTTGGCCCTGACGGTTGCAAGCGCCAACCTCTTGGAAATCCTCAGCCGCCAAACGGAAGCCGGCGGAACGACCACCTGGACCCTTCGCCGCAATTTTCTGCCTTGGCGACTTCGACAGTCGGCACCAAAAGGGCAGTTGGTGGAGGCGTCCGCGCGGCTTTTGGCAGTGGTTGCTACGCGGAACGACGCGGCGACAGGCGTGGCTCCGCCACTGATTCCGGCCCGGGATGCCTTAGGATGCATGCGTGGCTCAGGCGTCCAGGCGGCCGTAACGGCGGACTTCCGGCCAGACGCACGCCACGACGAGGACCGCCAACAGGGTGCCGAGGCCGCCCGTGACCACGGAAAGGATGGCGCCGGTGGGGATGGAATTGCCCAGGGCCGGACCCAACCAGTGGGCCACGGTGCCGGCACGGAACCCTCCCAGCTCGTTGGAGGTGCCGATGAACAGGCTGTTGACCGCGGAAACCCGGCCGCGTTTCTCGTCCGGAGTCAACAATTGGACCAGGGTGTGGCGTACGACGACGCTGATGTTGTCCGCCGCGCCGCAGGTCACAAGCAGAAGGAATGACAGCCAAAACCAGGAGGAAAACCCAAACATCAAGGTGGCCAGGCCGAACACGGCCACCGCGGTAAGCATGGCGCGTCCGGCCCTCTGGAGGGGCGGCCGATGGGCCAGCACGAGGGCGCACGCCACCGCGCCCAGGGGCATGGCGGTTTGCAGGAGGCCCAAACCGCTGGGGCCGACCCGGAGGATGTCCCTGGCGAAAATGGGCAGCAGCGCGGTCGCCCCTCCGAGCAACACGGCAAAGAGGTCGAGTGTAATCACCCCCAGCAGCACCCGTTGGTGAAACACGAACTGAAACCCGGCCACGAGGCTTCGCAGCGTGAACGGCTCCGGCCTGCGGCCGCTGGGGCGCGGGGCGATGGTGGCCACGAGGGCGAAACAGAGCAGGTGCGCCGCCGCGTACACGGCATAGACCACGGCGGGCTGGTTGGCCCACGCAAGCAGGGCACCCCCGGCCGCCGGCCCGACCACGCAAGCCAGGTGAAAAGTGCTGCTGTTCCAGGTGACGGCCCGCGAGAACAGCTCGCGGGGGACCAGGTGGGGCAGGAACGACGCACTGGCGGGCCAGTGAAAGGTGCGGCCGACGCCGGCAAGGAACAGGCACACGTAGATCCAGGTCACGGGCGCATGCATGGCACTGACGAGAGCTAGGCCAAGACCGGCCAGCGCCATGACGGCGGTGGTGCCCAGGATGATTTGCCGGCGGTCGTAATTGTCCGCCACGTGACCGGCCGGAAGGGTGAACAACAGCATGGGCAGCATCTGCGTCAGACCCACCAGCCCCAGCGAAAGGGCGCTGCCCGTGCGGTCATAAAGTTCCCAACCCACGGCCACGACGGCCATTTGCTGGCCCAGAACCGCGATCAGCCGGCCTACGAGATACAGCAGATAATCCCGATTCCGCAGGACATCGTACGGATGGGCCGGCCCGGGTCTGCGGGGAGGGAGCGGGACTTCTTCCGCGGTGGTCAGGGGGGCCATGGGCGAAGGTGCGGGTTGGGAGGAGGCGGCGCGGACGATGCGATGGACAGGCGGCTCCCTGCCCGGATGTTATTCTGCGGTCACCAGCACGTAATGTTTTTTGCCCTTGCGCAGGAGCAGGTGACGTCCGAACAACAAATCCCGGTGTTGCACCATGCGCGTCACCGACGCTTCCCGAACATTGTTGAGGTAGATGCCTCCGCCCTCGATATCCTTGCGGGCCTGGCTTTTGGAGGGAGCCAGGCCGGCCTGCACCAACAGATCGACCAGCGCCAGGCCCTGGCCGTCGAGGCGGGTTCGGTCGAGCCGGAGCGAGGGCACTTCGTCCATGATCTCGCGGAAGGTGGACTCGGAGATGCCGTCCAGATCGCCGCCGAAGAGGACCTGACTGGCGCGGATGGCCTCGGCGGTGGCGGTGGGGCCGTGGACGAGTTCGGTGACGGCGCGGGCCAGGGCGCGATGAGCGGCACGGGCCCCGGGATTCTGCGCGTGCTCGGCCTCCAGGGCGGCGATTTCCTCGGCGGTGAGGAAGGTGAAGTACTTGAGGTACCGGATGACGTCGCGGTCGTCGGTGTTGATCCAGAACTGGTAGAAGCGGTACACGCTGGTCTTGGCGGGGTCGAGCCACACGCTGCCGGATTCGGTTTTGCCGAACTTGGTGCCGTCGGCCTTGGTGATGAGGGGCAGGGTCAGGCCGTAGGCGGTGCGGCCGAGTTTCTTGCGAATGAGATCGATGCCGGCGGTGATGTTGCCCCACTGGTCGCTGCCGCCGATCTGCAGTTCGCAGCCGTAATCGCGGCACAGCACGTAAAAGTCGTACGCCTGCAGCAGCATGTAGCTGAACTCGGTGTAACTCAGGCCGGATTCGCGGTCCTGGAGTCGGGCCCGCACGCTCTCCTTGGCCAGCATTTGATTGATGGTGAAATGCTTGCCGATGTCGCGGAGGAAATCGAGATAGGTGACGTGGGCCGTCCAATCGGCATTGTCCACGAGCCGCGCGGGGTTGAGGGTCGTCTCGAAATCCAGCAGCCGCGCCAGTTGGGGACGCACGGCCTCCACGTTGGCGCGGATCTGTTCCTTGCTGAGGAGCACGCGTTCCGTGGACTTCCCGCTGGGGTCACCGATGCAACCGGTGGCGCCGCCGGCCACCGCAATGGGATGGTGCCCGAACTGTTGGAAACGACGCAGGGCCAGCAGGGGAACCAGGTGCCCCACGTGGAGACTGTCGGCCGTGGGATCGAATCCGCAGTACAACGTCAAAGGGGTGGTGCGCTGGCTGAGGGCCGCTGCGTCCGTGCAGTCGGCGATCAATTCGCGCCAGCTCAATTCCTGCCAGATGTTGGTACCTGTCATCGCGGGGCAGGGTAAGGCGGGAAGGATGCCTTGCCAACGGACAATCGGAGCACAGAGCCCAAGCAGCGTGGGGCATGCCACTGCAGGGGGAGCCGCAGGCCACGCCACGGGTGGAGGGGCCCGACGGCAGGATCCCCGGGGCGCGGGGAGGGACGTCACCGGGATGCGCGCGCCAGAGGCAGTGCGGGCTGGGAAGGTGGGAGGGAGCCTTGCGAAGGGCCGAGCATGCGTGTAACATATTCTGGCGGAATCAGTTGCATGGACTTCGGCGGGTGTGCACTGCCCGAATTCTTCGTTGTGTCGTGAATGTGGATTTTTTATGCTCAGGCAGGTCGAAGACTGTCCGTTGTGGGCGGTTTGGGTTTTGAGGTTCTATGCCTGAAGAAACGGTGGAGACGCAAACGACCGAGCGCCCCGGCACGGTGGCGGCGGCCGAACCGTACGATGCCTCCAAAATCGACAAGTTGGAGGGGCTGGAGGCGGTGCGGAAGCGGCCGGGGATGTACATTGGCGACCCGGACGAGCGGGGCCTGCATCACTGCGTGTTCGAGGTGCTGGACAACTCGATCGACGAGCACCTGGCCGGCTTTTGCAAGCGGATCGAGGTGACCTTGCACGTGGACGGCTCGGTGTCGGTGCGCGACGACGGACGGGGGATCCCGGTGGACATTCATCCCAAGTGGAAGATTCCCGCGGTGGAGTTGGTGCTGACGAACCTGCATGCCGGGGGCAAGTTCGGCCAGGGAGCCTACAAGTACTCGGGTGGACTGCACGGGGTGGGGGCCAAGTGTGTCAACGCCCTGTCGGAATGGTTCAAGGTGGAGGTGTCCCGGGACGGCAAGGTCTACTCGATGGAATTCGCCCGCGGCAAGACGGTGCGACCGCTGGAAGTGATCGGGAAGTCGCGCCATACCGGCACGCTCATCACCTTCAAGCCGGACCCGGAGATCTTCACGCTGACCACGGAGTTCAAGTTCGATCTTCTGGCCAATCGGTTGCGCGAGCTGGCGTTTTTGAATCCCGGGCTGGAGATCGTGCTGACGGATGAGCGTGTCGATCGTACGGAGCGATTCTTTTACAAGCACGGGATCGAAGAGTTCGTGCGTCAGCTGGGGCAAAGCCGCCAGGTGCTTCATCCGAAGCCGATTGTCATCAGTGCCCGGCGCACCGTGGAACTGGAGGGCCGCACGGACGAGGTCTTCGTGGACTGCGTGCTGCAGTACAACGACGGGTACAATGACCAGATCCTGTGTTATGCCAACTCGATTCCCAACCCGGACGGCGGCACGCACCTGACCGGGTTCCGGTCGGCCCTGACGCGCGCGGTCAACCAGTACGCGCGGCAGAACGAGCTTCTGAAGGAGAAGGATCCCACGATTTCGGGGGATGACGTCCGGGAGGGCCTCATCTGTGTGCTCAGTGTCAAGCTGCCCAACCCGCGCTTCGAATCGCAGACCAAGGTCAAGCTGGTCAACACCGAGATCGAAGGCCTGGTGGCCTCGGTGGTGTACGACGGGCTGATGAGTTACTTCGATGCCAACCCGTCGGTGGCCAGGAAGATCGTGGAAAAGGCGCTGCTGGCGGCGCGCGCGCGCGAGGCGGCGCGCAAGGCGCGCGAGACGGTGCGCAAGACCGCGCTGACCGGAGGCGGGCTCCCGGGCAAGCTGGCCGATTGTTCGGAGCGGGATCCGGCCCAGACCGAGCTTTTCATCGTCGAGGGCGATTCGGCCGGAGGTTCGGCCAAGCAGGGCCGGGATCGCCGCTTCCAGGCCATCCTTCCGATTCGCGGCAAGCTGATCAACGTGGAAAAGGCCCGGCTCCACAAGGTGCTGGACAACGCCGAGATCCGCACCATGATCACGGCCATCGGCACCGGCATCGGCGACGGCGAAGGAGAGGGCGCCTTCAACATCGAGAAACTGCGGTACCACAAGATCATCATCATGACCGATGCCGACGTGGACGGCTCGCACATCCGGACCCTGCTGCTGACGTTCTTCTATCGGCAGATGCCGGAGCTCATCAAACGCGGCCACGTGTACATTGCCCAGCCTCCCCTCTACCAGATCACGCGCAAGAAACGCGTCGAGTACGTGGAGGACGACGCCCAGTTGAACAAGATCCTGATCCGGCTGGGCGCCGAGGAGGTGCGATTGCGGAATCTGGCGGACCAGCGCGAGTTGTCGCAGAAGCAACTGGAGGAGACGCTGGAGTTGCTGGACACGCTGGACAAGTACGCGCGGGCGCTGCGCCGACACGGGGCGGACTTCGCCGACTACGTCGAGCACCGGCACCCGCAGACCCACGAACTGCCGCGGCACCTGGTGCGCGTGCGCCAGGGGAACGAGGAAACCGTGCACTACTTCCACACCGAACAGGAGCTTCGGGCCTTCAGTGATGCCAATCCGGACCTGCGGCTGTTCGGCGACGAGGACGGCGAGGCTCCGGGAGCCGCCGAAAAGGGCCGGAACGGGCCGACACGGCGCGCGGTGCACGTGGAATTGCACGAGAGCAAGGCCATCGGCGAGTTACTGCGGAAACTGGAGCGAAAGGGCTTCCATCTGGACCATTACGCGGCCCAGGATCATCCGCTCTTCGAGCTGATCGAGGGCGAGGGAGACCGGGCGGTGGTGCGACCCCTCTTCTCGATTCCGGAGATCCTGGCGGCGGTGAAGGAGGTGGGGCGCCGCGGCCTGCAGATCAAGCGGTTCAAGGGCCTGGGCGAGATGAACCCGCGCGAGCTGTTCGAAACCACGATGGACCCGGCCCGGCGGAAGTTGCTGCGGATCGAATTGACCGATGCCGTGGAAGCGGAGCGGATGTTCACCACGCTGATGGGCGAGGAGGTCGAGCCGCGGCGCCAGTTCATCGAGGATAATGCGCTGAACGTGCGCAATCTGGACATTTGAATCCGCCGGCCGGGCCGGCACCTGACCGGCCCGGGGCGGAGTCGCCTGAAAACCATTCCATGTCTGCTGGTTCTGAAACCCCTGCGGTTCCGCCGCCTCCGGCCGGCGAGAAGATCGCCCCGGTCAACGTGGCCGAGGAAATCAAGAGCTGTTTCCTCGACTACTCCATGTCGGTGATCATCTCGCGCGCGCTGCCGGATGTGCGGGACGGATTGAAGCCTTCGCAACGGCGCATCCTCTATGCCATGTACGAGCTGGGGGTGCTGCCGAATCGCAAGCACGTCAAGTGCGCCAAGATCGTGGGCGAGACCATGGGCAATTACCATCCCCATGGCGATCAGGCCATCTACCCCACCCTGGTGCACATGGCCCAGCCTTGGTCCATGCGCGAGGTCCTGGTGGACGGTCAGGGCAACTTCGGATCGGTGGAGGGCGACCCGCCGGCCTCCATGCGTTACACCGAGGCGCGCCTGGCGCCCCTGGGCGCCCTGCTCATGGAGGACATGGACAAGGACACCGTGGACTTCGTGCCGAACTATGACGACACGCGCATGGAGCCCTCGGTGTTCCCGGCGGCCTTTCCCAACCTTCTGGTCAACGGCGGCACCGGCATCGCCGTGGGCATGGCCACCAACATCCCGCCCCACAACCTGGGGGAGGTGATCGATGCGGTCTGCGCCCAGATCGACAATCCGGACATCTCGGTGGAGGAGCTGATGCGGTACCTGCCCGGGCCGGACTTCCCGACCGGCTGCATGGTCTGCGGGCTGGAGGGCATCCGTCAGTATTTCGAGACCGGCCGGGGCACGTTGAAGGTCCGGGGACGTGTGGGAGTCGAAACCCTCAAGGGCGGCCGCGAACAGATCGTGATCACGGAGATCCCCTTCGGGGTGAACCGTGCCGCCCTGGTGGAGCGCATCGCCGAGTTGGTCAACCAGAAAACCCCGGGGCTGGCGGACATCACCGCGATCCGGGACGAGTCCGACGAGAACACGCGCATCGTGCTGGAGATCAAGCGCGATGCGGTCCCCAAGGTCATCATCAACAACCTCTACCAGCTCACCCAGCTGGAAACCACCTTCGCGGTGAACATGCTGGCCATCGACCGCGGTCGACCGCGGACGCTGACCCTGAAGCAGGCGCTGGCCTGCTACATTGAGCATCGCCGGGAGGTGGTGCTGCGCCGGACGCGCTTCGAACTGCGCCGGGCCGAGGCGCGCGCGGAGATCCTGGAGGGCTACCTCATTGCCCTGGCCAACCTCGACGAGTTCATTCGCATCATCCGCCACTCCCGCACCCGCGAGGAAGCCCGGGTGAAGTTGCTGGCGTTCGAGTGGACACGCGCGCAGATCGAGGCCTGGCGGGTGCACCTGCGCGATGAGGCGCGCCTGGTCAACGGCCGGTACGCCCTCTCCGAGGCCCAGGTGGACGCGATCCTCGAGCTGCGCCTCTATCAATTGACCGGGCTGGAAATCGACAAGGTCACCGCCGAGTACCAGCAGTTGCTGGAGCGGATCCGCGATCTGCGCGACATCCTGGCCCGGGAGGAACGCGTGCTGGAGATCATCAAAACCGAGCTCCGATCGGTCAAGGAACGCTACGCCACTCCGCGCCGGACCGAGTTGGTGCCCGACGCGGGCGCCATGGCCATCGAAGACCTGGTGGCCAACGAGCCCGTCATCATCACCCTCACCCATGCCGGACTCATCAAACGGACGGACCTGAGCCAGTACCGCGCGCAGCGGCGCGGCGGCAAGGGGGTCATCGGGGCCACGCCGCGCGAGAACGCCTCCCCCGAGGGCGAGGCCACGGATTTCATCGAGCATCTCTTCGCCGCCAGCACGCACGATTACCTCATGTTCTTCACCAACACCGGTCGCGTGTACGTCGAGCGGGTCCTGGAAATTCCGGAGATGAGGCGCGACGCGCGCGGCCGCAGCATTGCCAACGTGTTGGAACTGCGTCCCGAAGAGACCATTTCGGCGCTCATTCGCATCCCTTCGCGCACGGATGCCGCCCGGCAGGACGTCACCTGGGAACAACCGGGTTATCTGTTCTTCGCCACGCGCCGCGGCACGGTGAAAAAGACCGCCCTGGTGGAATTCGCCAACGTGCGCAAGGGCGGCATCATTGCCATCACGATCGAGCCCGGGGACACGGTGATCGATGTGGAGTGGACCACGGGACAGGACGAGGTGATGTTGATCACGCGGCAGGGCATGAGCATCCGGTTTGCGGAAGAGGAGGTGCGGCCCATGGGCCGGGTCGCCGCCGGGGTCCGGGGCATCCTGCTGGAGGAGGGCGACGAAGTGGTCTCCCTGGCGGTCGTGCGACCGGAGGCCACGCTGCTGGTGGTGGGAGAGAACGGCGTGGGGAAACGGACTCCGTTTGACGAATACCGGGCCCAGAGCCGCGGCGGCAAGGGCATCATCACCATGAACACCACCGAGCGCACCGGGGGCGTGGTGGGTGCCCTGGCCGTCCGGGACCAGGACCAGTTGATGTTGATCACGGCGCGCGGGCAGATGATCCGGATTCCGGTCAAGGACGTGCGCGTGGCCGGCCGGAACACCCAGGGGGTGAAACTGATCGACCTGGAGGAGGGCGACCGGCTCCAGGCCGTCGCGCCGGTCATCAGCGAGGCGCAGGAGGACGACGTGGCGGACCAGGCCGCCGGGGCTTCCCGATAGGCGGGCTCCGAGAGGCGGGCGATCCGCGCACGGACAACCCGGGGCCGGGGTGCCGGTCCCCCGGCTGCCGCGAGGGCACCAGAGGCGGCGAGACGGACGTTGCTTTCCCCCCGGGTTTGTGGCAGGCATGGCAGAGGACGGCCGACTATGCGTGGGCGCGTGCTGTTGTATGTGTCGCTGGTCGCCAACGGTCTGCTGGCGGCGGGTTGGTGGTGGACGTGGCGCCAGGTGCGGCCCGCCGAAGCGGTGTCCCATTCTGCGGCAACTGCCGTGACTGCGCCCACGCTCACGCGCACGAACATTCTGCCGCGTCGCCAGTTCTTCCACTGGAGCGAGATCGAGTCGGACGATTACGCCACCTACGTGGCCAACCTGCGGGCCATCGGTTGTCCGGAGCAAACCATTCGGGACATCATCATTGCCGATGTGAACGCCCTCTACGCGCGACGGCGCGCCACCGAAGTGCAGACAAGCCAGCAACAATGGTGGCGGGCCGTCCCGGACCCGGAACTGGAAGCCCGGGCCCAGGCCCGCCTGGAGGCGTTGGAAGCCGAACGACGCGAGCTGCTGACGCGTTTGTTGGGGCCGCAGTGGGAAACGGGCGACCAGATCAGCCTGCCCCGCCCCAGCCGGCCCGGCGTGGCTCTGGACGGGCCGATCCTCGGCCTCTTGCCGCCCGAAACCAAGCAGCAGGTCCAAGAGATCTACACCCATTACCAGGATCAGTTGGCTGCGTACCGGGAAAGATTGGCCGCCGAACAGCGGGCACCGGACCCGGCCGAGTTGCTCCGTTTGCAGCGGCAGATGGAACAGGAGCTGGCCCGCGTGCTGGCGCCCGCGCAGCTGGAGGAGTTTTTGTTGCGGTACTCGGACACCGCCGAAGCCCTGCGGCGGGAGCTGGCGGAGCTTCGATGGCTGGAGCTGACACCGGACCAGTTCCGTGCCCTGTTTCACGCGCGCCGGCGATTCGAGCAGGGTCTGGCGGATCTGGCCCAAGCGGACAGTCCGGCCTCCGCTCTCCAGCGCCAGCAGCTGGAGCAGCAATATGAGCAGGCCCTGCGCCTGGCCCTCGGAGAGGAACTATTTCGGCAATACCAGCGCCTCCAGGATCCGGACTATCGCGAGGCGGTGGACGAGGCGCGGCAGGCGGGCCAGCCGGAGTTGGCGGACACGCTGTATGCCATTCGGCGTGCGCTGGCCGAGGAGCAGGTCCGACTCGAGACCAACACCGCGCTCACGGCGCTCCAAAAGGCGATCGAGTGGAAGCGGCTGGAGTTGGAGGCCTTGAAGGCACGAGCGGAAGCGCTGGGCGAGCCCCCGCTGCCCGAGCCCGCCCCGCCGCCCCCGCCCATGCGGGCGCACACGTATCGGGCCGGGGAAACCCTCATCAGCCTGGCCGTGGAATATGATGTGCCGCTGAGCGCCATCCTCCGGGCCAACCCGGGCCTGGATTTTCAGCGGCTGAAACCCGGGGACACGATTCTCATCCCGGTACCTTCCCAGTAAGCGCGAGGCACGGGTCCCTTCCCGGGGTGCCACAGGCACCGGACGCGCCCGCGACCCGGGAACGGAGACAGCGGGCCGCGCGTCTTCAGGCGTTGCGCAGTGCGACGATTCTTCCGGTGCGAACGGACTGTTCTTCCGCGGCGCAGATCTCCACGGCGCTGAGGGCGTCAGCCGCAGTGACCACGCTCGGAGGGCGGCCCCGGCGGATCGCCTCGATCATGTGCCGAAGTTCCTCCACGTACCCGTCCGTTTCGGGCAGAGGGACGGTCTCGGCGGGCTTTTTGTCGCGGTACAGCCGCAGCGCTTCCCGGCCGCGGGAGGAATCGTACTCGGCGGTGGCCCGTTCGAAGTTGACCGTGTAACTCATCTGGAAGGGATAATCGCCGCTCATGATCCAGCTGCCCTCGGCACTGACGACGGCCCCGCCTTCGACAAGGTACTGGGTCACGACGTGATCCACCGCGCCACTGAACCGGCTCAGTCCCCGGGAAAACACCGCACGGGGTCGGCCGAAACAATACTGAACGAAATCCGTGTCGTGGATGTGCAGATCAAGCAGGGCTCCTCCGGATTCCTCGCCCTTGAAGTAGCTGGCGCGGCTCCAGCCCGGGGGCCCGCTGACGCGGCGAAATCGCGCCGCCAACACGCGTCCGTAGGTGCCGCGGCGGATGGTGGCAGCCAACCAGTCCCAGCCGGGCCAGAATCGCATGCACATGGCGGGCATGAACCAGGTCTTTGCGGTCCGGGTGGCCCGGACGAGCCTGCGCGCTTCCGCGACGGTGCGGGCCAGGGGTTTTTCGCAGATCACGTGTTTGCCGGCCGCCAGAGCGGCCAGGGAAAGGGGCACGTGCTGCGGCGTGGGCACGCACAAATCCACCAGGTCCACGTTGGGATCGGCCAGCAGCGCCTGTGGGTCATCGTAGAACTTTGTGTCGGGGCCCAGGCGGTAGGCATCTGCGGCGGTCAGATTGCCCCCCACGCCGGGGATCACCCCGTCCACAGGGCGCTTGAAGGTGTCCGCCACGGCGACAATCCGGACGCCGGGGATGCGGGCATGGGCGCGCAGATGGACGAGGCCCATGAAACCGAGTCCGACAACGCCGACGCGGACCGGGCGGGAGTGGGAGCGGGGAGTCGTGCTCATGGCGATTCGGAGGCAGTTGGTGGAGTGGTTACGTTGCGGACGCGGCCTGTTGCTGCAGGAGGCGCTCCACAAATTGTCGCGCGGTTCGGATGTCCTCGACGCGCTGCCGACCGGCCTCGCGCTCGATGCACAGCGAACCTGCGAAGCCAATCCCTGCCAGGGTCCGGAAAAACTCCGGCCATTCCACTTCGCCGGTGCCGAGGACGACTTCCTCCCCCCACGTGCCGGGCACGCGGGTGCGCTTGGCGTCTTTGAGGTGGCACTGCCGCAACCAGGGGGCCAGAACCCGGACCGCGGCGATGGGGTCGCCCTTGTCGTAGAGGATCATGTTGGCCGGGTCGAAGTTGACGCCCACGTTGGGACGATTCAATCGCGTCAGGAAGTCCGCCAGGGTCTGGGCCGTTTCCTGTCCCGTCTCCAGCGCCAGGTCGATCCCGGCGGCCGCAAACAAATCCGCCACCCGGCCGAGCCGGTCCAGCATCCGCCCGTAGAGAGGTTCCGAAGGGTCTTCGGGGAGGAACCCGGCGTGGAAGGTGACCAGCTTGATGCGCAGACTGCGGGCGATGTCCCGAACGACCTGGATGCGGCGCCAGTTCTCCGGCCAATGCTGGTCCGGCACCAGCCCCCCGGTCTGGCGGATGCTTTCCAGGGTCGAATAGTCTTCCCCGACGGTGGTGAACATGCCGGAGACAACTTCGATGCCGTGCACGGCGAAGGTTTCGCGTGTCAACCGCCAGGCCACGGGTTGTTCGTGAAGAGGGTCCAGGGCCAGTTGCACCCGGGGCAGCTCCACCGCCTCGAGCAGACGCACCAAGTGTTCCGGGCTTTCCGGCAGGAGGGACCAGCTGCAGACGGCCAATCGTTCGGTAAAAGGTCGCGTCGCACTCATCGGTGGGGAGCATGTAGAGACAGCCGGGGTCCGTTGTCCAGCTTACACGTTGGCAAAGACAGGGCTGCCATCCAGCAAGCTTCTCCCGGACGCGCGCGAGGAACGGGGGGCGCCGCAGCGAAAAAAGATCCCCGTGCCCGGTTTAGGAGGAGGGCGGCGCGGCGACGACCTCGGCGGAGGGCTCCGGCAGGGGTTCCACGCGCACGGGACGCTTGGGCGGCCGACCCTGGCACCAGGCATCGATGGCGCGGGCGGCTTTCCGCGCATCGCGCACGGCGTGGACCACCAGGCTCGGACCGCGGACCAGGTCTCCGCCGGCGAACACGCCGGGAATGTTGGTCATTTGGTTTTCGTCCACAATGACTCCGCCCCAGTCGTTGGTGCGGATGCGACGGAGGTCGCTGTCCGGCGGGAAGGGCGTCGGATCGAAACCATAGGCCACCAGGACGACGTCGGTGGGATGCAGGAACTCGGAGCCCGGCACCGGGAGGGGACGGCGCCGGCCGCTGGCGTCCGGAGGTCCCAGTTCCATTCGCTGGCAGAGGATGCCGACGACCTGACCGAGCTCATTGCCCAGGACTTTGAGGGGGGCAGTCAGGAATTGGAACCGGGCGCCCTCTTCCAACGCCGCATAGTACTCCTTGCGGCTGCCGGGCATGTTGGCGAAGTCCCGGCGATACAGGCAAATGGCCTCGGCAGCGCCGCATCGCAGGGCGGTGCGGAGGCAATCCATGGCCGAGTCCCCGCCGCCCAGAACGGTGACGCGCTTGCCCCGCACTTCGATGTCGGGTCCCTCCAGCGTGCCCGGGGCGTTTTTTTGGATGAGGAACGGCAGCGCCTGGTACACGCCTTTGAGATCGGCGCCCGGGACGTCCAGCGGTTTGGCCTGCCAGGCCCCAAAGCCGAGAAAGACCGCGTCGTAATCGCGCAGCAAATCATCCAGATCGATGTCGCGGCCCACGGACACGCCCAAACGGAATTCCACGCCCCGCTTTTTCAGCAATTCCAGCCGGCGCCAGACGATGTGCTTGTCCAGTTTGAAGGCGGGGATGCCGTTGATCAACAGGCCCCCGGGGACGAGCCTGGATTCGAACACGGTGACCCAGTACCCGCGTCGGGCCAGCTCGTCGGCACAGCTCAGACCGCCGGGGCCGGAGCCCACGACTGCGACGCGATAACCGTTGGGACGGACGGGCGCGGCATTGAGCAAACCGTGCGAGATGGCGTACTCGTTGATGAATCTTTCGATGGCCCCGATGGAAACCGGTTCGGCACGGCCGTTGAGAATGCAGGAACCTTCGCAGAGCCGCTCCTGCGGACAGACCCGGGAACAGATCTCGGGCATGTTGCTGGTGGACATCGAAATCTCCGCCGCCTCCAGGAAATGGCCCTCGGCGGTCAGCGCCAGCCATTCAGGGATGCGGTTGGCCAGGGGACAACCCTCGCGGCAGGCGGGCTCCGGGCACTGGATGCAGCGGCTGGCCTGTTCCCGGGCGGTTTGCTCGTCCAAACCGGCGGTGATCTCCAGAAAATCCGCGATGCGTTCCCAGGCGGGTCGTTGGCGGGGCCGCGCCCGTTCGATCTGGAACCAGGCCCATTTCGTGCGGGCTTCGGGTCGAAGTTCGTCGCTCATAGCGCCCTCGGTTTGCCCGGGAGGTCGGATTTCTACCTGCGTTCCCGGGGCTGGTTCCACGCGCCCATTCCTTCCGCGGCCCGGCCACAGGGCGCACCGCCCTTGCTCTGCCGCGGCCACCCGGTCCATCCGTACTCAAGCTACTCGAGCCCGTCTCGGGGCGCAAACAGAGAATTGGTGGGCGACGGCCGTGGCATTTGCAGAACGACGGACGGGTGCACGCACAGAAGCTTCCGGGCACGGTTTGCTCCGCATGCGAGCGTTCCGAGGTCCATGGAGGCTGTAACCGATCGGGCCGCGAGGCCGTCTGGATAAGCAAACGCGGGTTACGGAGACCTGCTGGCACGAGAACAACGAATGAAACAGCGGAGGTGACCATGAAACGGAGTCGAGTCAACATTCTTGGGATTGCGGCTTTGTTGGCTGCGATCAACCTTGCCTGGACGGCCGGTGCCGGAGAGGGCCGGGCCAGAGCCGACAGGCCGGCCCGGGGACCGGATGCGGCTCCGGCGACGCAGCCGGGCACCGGCGGACGGGGTGCCGGCCTGATGCGCCCGGACCGGCTGGGCGAGGAGCTGCACCTGACCCAGGAGCAACGCCAGAAAATCCAGGCCCTGCTGCAAGAGCAGCGGGACAAGATGCTGGCCCTGCGAAACGACACCAGCCTGACGCCCGAACAGCGTCGCGAGAAAGTTCGCGCGCTGCGCGAGGAGCATCAGCAAAAAATGAAGGAAATCCTCACCCCCGAGCAGTACGAGAAATGGCAGCAGCTGCGGGCGTCCCGCGGCCCGGGTGCCGGACCGGGCCCGCGGCCCAATCGGCCCGCGGACGCCGGACCGGGTCCGCGACCGAATCGGCCGGCAAATCGTTAGGTCTGTTCTGTTCGTCCTCGTGCCGGGAGCCCGGGGATGAACCCGGCCTCTCGGCAAAACGATCGGGGCTGAGCAGTGCTGAGCCCAAAAGGCCAACGCCTGCGCCGGCCCTTTTGTTTGCTTGGCCACTGCGGGCCGTGCCCGGGTGATGTGTGCTTCGGCCCCGGAATGGTTTGGCATCGGCCGGTTCGTGGGGAACCCTTCGCAAGTTCCCATCCGAAACGGGTGCCGAGACGCACCCACGCAGTTCCGGCCGTTTTGAGCGATGCCGGGGGTACAGCCTCGAGCCGGGCGTGAAGGAGGCGTGAACCGCGCCGATCAAGGGCCCGATCGGTCCTGCGGGCCTTGCTCCCGTCGGGTAAATGGCTTTCCCTACGGGTGGCGATGTCGCGTGAGGCGCACCACGAATCACCAGTGGAACGAAAGGCCGGCTCGTCAGGGCCGGCCGGTCCTTCTCCTCTGGTGTGGATCCTTGAGCGATGGGCAGCCGGATTGTGGATTCTGGGGGTCGCAACGGCATTGATTGCGGGCGTGGCCTTCGCCTGGGCCCTGCAACGGACCTGGCTGCCGGTGGTGCGCGTGGCGGTGTCGAACTGGCCGGGCCTGGTGCGATGCCAGCAGGGACATTTCGAGTTTCCCACGGACCAGCCGCGGCTTTTGGCCGAGGGCCATGATCTGGCGCTGATACTGGATCCGCGGCACGACGGCACGATCCGCACACCCGCCTGGGTGCAGGTGCAATGGGGAATCTCCACCCTCCGCCTGCGCGGTCCCTTGGGAGAGTGGGAGGCGAGATTCCCGCGAGGCTGGACGTTTGAACGGGATCCCGCCTCGGCCCGGGCGACTTGGGAAGCGTGGGAAGGGGTGCTGTTGGTCGGCCTTGCCCTGACCGCGGCAGTGTCGTTGCTGCTGGCCTGGCCGGTGCTGGCGACGGTGTATTGGCCGGGCTTGAGCCTCGTGGCGCGGCTGCTGGGCAAGCAGGCGCAGGGCCGTGTGCTGTGGCGGATCGGACTGTTGGCGCAGCTGCCGGGCGCGTGGTTCATGATCGCCTCTTTGTTTGGTTTTGGGAGTGGCTGGTTGAATCTGTTGCGCTTGCTGGTGGCCTTTGGGCTGCATTGGATTCTTACCTGGGGCGTTCTGGCGGGCCTGGTGCTGAGCCTGCCCCGTCGGGCGCGCACAGTTGCAAGTCCGGCCAATCCCTTTGCGGCGGCTTTGAATGCGGTGAACGATCCGGCGGCCGAGGGGCGGGCGACGGGAGAAAGCAGCGAAGAGGACACGCACAAGCTTTCTTGAGAACCGCAAGGGTGTTCCCGGCGCACCCGGCGGCAGAACTCCCTGTGGCGACGATCCGGCCGCCGGGATGTCCAAGGGGCCATGCATGCGGTCGCAGGTTCCGACTCACCCCCGATCCCGGCAGACGTACCTGCAAAGTCTCGAGTTTGGCTTTCCCCTTCAGCCGGGCTAGAGTGAGCGGGAGCACTATGTTGCTGGTCATCGATAATTACGATTCGTTCACGTACAACCTCGTCCAGTACCTCGGTGAGATGGGGGTGGAGATGCGGGTGGTGCGCAACGACGAGGTGACTCCGGAACAGGTGGAGGCATGGCAGCCGGAGCGGTTGTTGATCTCACCGGGGCCGTGCTCGCCCCGGGAAGCGGGGGTCTCGTGCGAGGTGCTGCGCCGGCTCGGGCCGCGGATTCCCACCCTGGGGGTCTGTCTCGGGCATCAATGCATCGGACATGTGTTCGGGGCTCGGGTGGTGGTGAACTATCGGATGATGCACGGCAAGACCTCAATGATCCGGCACAACGGTCAGGACTTGTTTGCCGGGTTGCCGAATCCGTTTCGGGCCACGCGCTATCACTCGCTGGTCATCGAGCGCTCCAGTCTGCCGGCGTGTCTGGAGATCACCGCCGAGAGCGAAGAGGGCGAGATCATGGGAGTGCGGCATCGGCAGTACCCGATCTGGGGCGTGCAATTCCATCCGGAGAGCATTTTGACCGAGCACGGGCACGAGTTGCTGCGGAATTTCCTGCAATTGGGCAAACAATGCACGGCCGTGAGCAGCCCGCAGCGAGAGGCGCACGGGGGTGGAGCCGGCGAAGAGACGGGCGCCCGGTGACCGGAGGAGTTTTTTCAGGGGGCCTGAAAAAAATGAAAAAAAATTCTAAAAACGGCTTGCGTTTCCCCGGCAATGGGGCAAAGTAGCGGGCGTCTGGACGGTGGACCGGCCACTTTCCAGGACTTGGTGAATCTTCAGGTGAACGGTTGTTCGGTGATGATTCGAAACCCGGCGGTTCGGGAACGGTCTTGGTGAAGTTACGGGAAATCGCGGACAGAAACATCACATGAACAACAAACTGTTTGTCGGGAACCTCTCCTTTCAAACCACAGAAAACGATTTGCAGGATGCGTTTGGGGCGCACGGGCACGTGGTGGAGGTGAATCTGATGACGGACCGCTCCACGGGGCGGTCGCGGGGATTTGCCTTTGTGACCATGAGCACCGATGCCGAAGCGCAGGCGGCCATCGAGGCGCTGCACGGGGCTTCGCTCGACGGTCGCCCGTTGACGGTCAACGTGGCGCGGCCGCGTGAGGAACGCTCCGGCGGCGGCGGCCGACGGCCCTACTCGGGCGGTCGGAATCGCTACTAACCGCGGTCGAAGGTTTTCCGAGAGCGGGGTCTGGTGCATGCCGGATCCCGCTTTTCGTTTGGGGCGGTGGGCCGCGGCGGTGCGGGCATGAAGTCCGCAGGGAGGCGTTTTGACAGGCGGGGAGGCGGGTGGTTAGTGTGGGGGCATGGAATGGCTGCATGCCCCCTGGCGCATCCAGTACATTTTGGCGCCCAAACCACCGCCGGGGGACGGGTCGCTGTTTACCCGAATTGCCCAGTCGAACGATGACGAGGCGAACCTGGTGGTGGCACGAGAGCGGTCGTGTTTTGCCCTGTTAAACCGCTATCCGTACAACGGCGGCCACTTGATGGTGGTGCCGTATCGGCAGGTGGCGGAGCTGGGGGATTTGACGTTGGAAGAACTGACGGAGTTGATGCAGTTGACGCAGCGCTGTGTCACGGCCCTCAAACGGGTCATGAACCCGGACGGCTTCAATATCGGGCTGAACCTCGGACGCGCCGCCGGGGCGGGGATCGAGGAACACCTGCACCTGCACGTGGTGCCGCGGTGGTACGGGGACACGAATTTCATGCCGGTGCTGGCGGACACGAAGGTGTTGCCCGAGGCGTTGCAGGAGACCGCGGCGCGGCTGCGGGCGGCCCTGCAAATGCTTCCGCGTTGAGGGATCTGGGCTATGCCGGTGGAGACCCTGCATTTCGAGAGCGCCCGGATTGTCCAGCATCTCTACAGCAACGACCCGCGCAATCTCCAGGCGCTGAGCGATCAGCTGGGGGTCAAGGCCGTTTGCCGCGACAACTGGATTCGTCTGGAGGGCCCGCCCGAGGCCCTGGAACGGGCGCGGCAACTGTTCCTGATGTTGGAAAGCAGCCTGCGCAGCGGTGCACCGGTGCGCAGTCGCGATTTTGCGCATGCGCTGAACGTGGTGCAGCGGGAGGGGGTGGACACGCTCCGGGCGCTGATGAGCGATCGGATCGTCACCTCGGACAAGAAACCGCCCGTGACGGCGCGCACGCCGGGGCAGAAACGGTATGTGGAGGCCATCCGGGCCCACGACGTGACGTTCGGCATCGGGCCCGCGGGCACCGGCAAGACCTATCTGGCCGTGGCGCTGGCCCTGGCTGCGTTGCGGGAAAACCAGGTTTCGCGGATCGTCCTGACCCGGCCCGCGGTGGAGGCGGGCGAGGCGCTGGGCTTTCTGCCGGGCGACCTGTACGAGAAGATCCTGCCGTATTTGCGGCCGCTGCATGATGCCCTGCACGACATGCTGCCGGCGGAGGAGATCGAGCGGCACATGCAGCGGGGCGTCATCGAGGTGGCGCCGTTGGCGTACATGCGGGGGCGCACCCTGAACAATGCCTTCATCATCTTGGACGAAGCCCAGAACGCCACGACGGAGCAGATGTTCATGTTCCTGACCCGCCTGGGACACGGAGCCAAGGCGGTGATCACGGGCGACGAAACCCAGATCGATCTGCCGCCGCACAAACAGTCGGGGTTGTTGGAGGCGCATCGGGCGTTGGAGGGCGTGCCGGGGATTGCGATCGTGGAACTGGGCAAGGCGGACGTGGTTCGGCATCCACTGGTCCAGCGGATCATTACCGCGTATGAGCAACACCGGGGGCGGCAGAAGGCTTCGCGTTGATCCCGGCCGGAGATCGTCCGCCGCAGGGGCCGGTTCGTGCGGGGACACCCCTGCAGAGACGCCGGAGATTGAGGATTCTCCCGGGGGACTTCGCGTGGAGGTCAGCAATCGGCAGCGAAAAGTGCCCGTGGACGGCCGCCAGGTGGGTCGACTGCTGCGGTTGCTGCTGGGCGAGGCGCTCGGGTTGAAGCGAGCCCACCTCAGCGTCTGTTTGCTGGACGACGCAGCGATGGCGCGGTTGAACGAGACCTACGTGCACCACGAGGGCCCGACGGATGTCATCACGTTCGACTACCGCGAAGGCGGCCCGCCGATCGGGCGGGACGATCTGTGGGGCGAGATTTGCGTGGGGGTGGAGGAGGCGCAACGGCAGGCGCGGCGTTACGGCACGCGTTGGCCGGCGGAGGTGGCACGGTACCTGGTGCACGGGGTGTTGCATCTGCTCGGATACGACGATCAACGGCCGGCCGCCCGGCTTCGCATGAAACGGGAGGAAGACCGGTTGTTGCGGCAGTTGCGGCGACGGTTCGCCTGGGAGAACCTCCGCCGGGGCGCGGGCCGAACAAGGCGGACCGCGCCCCGAGGCGCGAGAAACGGACGACCTGGATCGGGCTTGTGAAAAAGACTCTTTTGGCGCGGTGGCAGGCGAATTTTCTGGCCGGGCTGGCGGTGGTGATGCCGGCGGCCCTGTCCGTGGCGGTGGTGGTGTGGCTGTTCGGCACGGTGTCCAACTTCACCGACACGTTGTTGTTCTTCCTGCCGCGGCGCCTGACGCATGCCCAGGGTGGCACAGGGCCGATGTTTTGGTACTGGAAGCTGATCGCCCTGGGGCTGGCGGTGGTGCTCATTGCCGGGGTGGGGCGGATCACCCGGCATTATCTGGGCCGGCGCCTGATCAGCTGGGTGGATCAGGTGATCCTGAGTGTTCCGTTGCTGAACAAGATTTACTCGGTCCTCAAGCAGGTGAACGAGGCGTTCTCCCTGGGCAAAAAGGGGGCCTTCCAGACGGTGGTCCTGGTGGAGTTTCCGCGACCCGGGATGTATGCCCTGGGGTTTGTGACGGGCGAGCACGAAAACGAAGTTGAGGAGGTGGTGGGCGAGCGGGCCGTGACGGTGTTCGTGCCGACGACCCCGAATCCCACTTCCGGGTTTCTGCTGGTCGTCCCGGAAACGCAGCTCCGTCGCCTGCGAATGCCCGTGGGCGATGCGGTTCGATTCATCGTCAGCGTGGGCGCCATCACCCCGGGCTCCCCGGCCCCGGGGAACGCAACGGTTGCAGGGATCTCCGAAGGGGCGCAACCGACCGGCACAGCCCCGGGACCGGGGCCGGGCTGACATGTTGGAACGAACCGACGGCTTGATCGTCCGGGTACGGCCGCTGACGGAAACCAGTTTGATCGTCCATTGGGTGACCCGGGCGCACGGCCGGCTGGCCACGGTGGCCAAAGGGGCGCGTCGGCCAAAATCGGCGTTTCAGGGGCGACTGGACCTGTTTTTCTGGGCGGAGCTGGTGTGGCAGCGGAGCCGACGGTCGGAACTGCACCTGCTGCGGGAGGTCACCGTCCTGGATGCGCATGCGGACCTGCGGACGGATTGGGAGCGGGTGCGTCTGGCCGGATACGCCGTGCAGCTGCTCGAGGCCAGCACGGAGACGGAAACGCCGATTCCCGCCCTGTTTGAACTGCTCCTGGGCCTGGTGCGGCATCTGAATACACATCCGGCGCAGGGCCGGGTGCGACTGGCGTACGAGGTGAAGTTGCTTGCGTTGCTGGGTTGGCCGCCCGAGGTGCCGGGCCAGGGGTTGAGCGACGCGGCCCGAGCGTTGTTGCGGGAATTGGCGCGCCGGGATTGGGAAGCCCTGGGCGAGTTGAATCCGACGCCGCAGACGGTCCGGGAGGTGGACGCCTGGCTGCGGCGGCTTTGGCGGGACCAGGCGGGCATGGGCCGCAGGCTGCACGAGGGACCTGACGCGGAACCCTGACCGCGGAACCGCCGGGAACGGGGCTTCTGCCGGCCAGACGGCTCCGGGCGATCCGGCTTTAGGCTTGCAGGTTACGGCGGGGATTTGTTAGCACGGCCGCATCCTTATGGCGGCCATTGGGCGATTTCAACGAGGTGACGAGGTCTTTTACGCCAAGGTGGTGGAGGGGGAGCTCTACCGCCTCCAAGGGGATTTGTTTGGGTCGTCCACGTTCGAGAAGAAGCCGATCCCGATGAAGGGCGTGCGGACCCTGGTGCCGGTCACGCCCAGCAAAGTGATCGCGGTCGGGTTGAATTACGCCGACCACGCGCGCGAGACCGGCAAGGCGCTTCCGAAAGAACCGTTGTTCTGGTTCAAGGCGCCCAGTTCCCTGTTGCCCGATGGAGGAAAGATCGAGATCCCGTTTCCCGATCATCGCACGGATTACGAGGCGGAACTGGCCATCATCATCGGGCGCCGGGTGCGCAATGTGACGCCCAACGCGGCCTCCCGATACATCTTTGGGTACACCGCGGCGCAGGACATTACGGACCGAACGTTGCAGGCGGCCGATGGCCAGTGGGGTCGGTGCAAGTCGTTCGACACATTCACCCCGTTGGGACCCTACATCGAGACGAAGCTGGACCCGCACGATTTGACCATTCAGTTGTTCCAAAACGGTCAGTTGCGGCAGAACTCGCACACCAGTCAGATGGTGTTCAACTGCTACGAACTGGTGAGTTTCATTTCCACGAATCTGACCCTGTTGCCGGGCGATGTGATCCTGACGGGGACCCCCAGCGGCATCGGGCCGATTCAGTCCGGCGACCGTTTGGAGGTTCGGATTCAGGGGCTGGCCCCGTTGATCAACACCGTGAAGTGAGTCGACGGCCCGAAGCCACGGGCGCGGCTCGTTCGGGGCGAGGAGGTTTTCATCATGCGTTGGACCCACACACTCATTCCCACATTGCGCGAGGCGCCGGCCGAAGCGGAGATCGTGTCGCATCAGCTGCTCCTGCGGGCGGGTCTGGTGCGCAAGCTGGCCGGCGGGGTGTACAGTTTTCTGCCGCTGGGCTTGCGGGCGCTGCACAAGGTGGAACGGATTGTGCGGGAGGAAATGGACCGTGCGGGGGCCGTGGAGGTGTTGTTGCCGGCACTGCAGCCGCCCGAGATCTGGCAGCAATCCGGCCGGTACGAGACGGCGCGCCATGTCTTGTACAAGGTGTACGACAGCGCGCGTCGGGAATGGGTGCTCAGCCCCACGGCCGAGGAGGTCATCACCTTGCTGGCCGCCGCCGAGATCCAGTCCTATCGGCAGCTGCCCAAGAACTTTTATCAGATCAGCGTCAAGTTCCGCGATGAGATCCGGCCCCGCTTCGGGTTGATGCGGGCGCGCGAGTTCATCATGAAAGACGCCTACAGCTTCGACGTGAGCGACGAGGCGGCGCAGGAAAGTTACCGGCGCATGTACGAGGCCTATACCCGGATCTTTGCGCGGTGCGGTCTGCGCACGTTTCCGGTGGAAGCCGACACGGGCGTGATCGGCGGCAGTTTGTCGCACGAGTTCATGGTGCCCGCCGAGACCGGGGAGAACGAGGTGGCCTACTGCGAGGGCTGCGGATACGCCGCCAACGTGGAAAAAGCCGTGAGCGCGGCGCCGGCGGCAGCCCCGGAAACATCCGGCGGCAGCACGCCGGCCCCGGAAAAATTCCCCACGCCGGGCGTGCAAACTATCGAGGATTTGACCCGGCCGCCCTACGGCATCCCGGCGGCGCGACAGATCAAGACCCTGGTGTACATCGTGGAGAGTCGGCCGGTGCTGGTGCTGTTGCGCGGGGACGACCAGTTGAATGAAGCCAAACTGGCCGCGCGGCTGGGCACCACCGTGTTCCGTCCGGCTACACCGGAAGAGGTGTATGCCACGCTGGGGGCGCATCCTGGGAGTCTGGGTGCCGTGGCCACCACGCTGGCAGACCGGGCCGTGCCGGTGTGGGCCGACGAGCGGTTGCGCGGAGCCACGGACATGACCACCGGTGCGAATGAGGACGGATATCACCTGCGGCATGTGAACGTGGCGCGGGATCTGCGCGTGGATCAGTGGGCGGATCTGCGCACCGTTCGGGCGGGCGAACCGTGCGCACGCTGCGGCCAACCGCTCCGAATCCGCCGGGCGATCGAGGTGGGTCACGTCTTCAAGCTGGGTACCAAATACAGCGAGAAACTGGGGGCGACGTTCATCGACGAATCGGGGGTGCGCCGTCCCTGCGTGATGGGTTGTTATGGAATTGGCGTTACCCGCACCCTGCAGGCGGTGATCGAGCAGTGTCATGACGCGGACGGCATCATTTGGCCGGTGAGCGTGGCTCCGTACGAGGTCTGTTTGACCCCCTTGCAAGTGGCGGAGGACTCGCCCGTGTGGCGGGCGGCACAGCAGCTGTATGCAGCGTTGGTGGAGGCCGGGATCGAGGTGATTCTGGACGACCGTGAGGAGCGACCGGGGGTCAAGTTCAAGGACGCGGATCTGGTGGGGTTCCCGTTCCGGGTCAACATCGGCGAGAAATCTCTGGCGCGGGGCGAGGTGGAAATCAAGCGACGCGCAGGCGGGTTGGAAACCGTGCCCGTGGGACAGGCCGCGGACCGGGTGGCGATGCTGGTGCGGGAGGCGCGGGCAGGCCGGGGCGGGACCACCGGGGATTCGGGCCGGTTTTGAGGCGCGGACCTGCGGCGGCCGTCAATGATCGTTCAGCACGCGGATCCGCAGATTTCGAAACCAGGTCTCCGTGCCGTGGTCGGTGAGCATGATCCGGCCCCGGCATTTTTCTCCGAAGCCCGGGCTGTTTCGGAACTTGCTGGCACGGATGGCCTCCCGCAGGGCCGGACTCCCCAGTTCGTAGCGCAACGCCAGCTGCCCATTGAGCCAGTGCTCCACGGTGTGGCCCCGGACGATGATGCGCGAAAGATTCCACTGGCCGGGCGGACGCGACAGTACGCCCGCCTCGGGTGCCAGGACGTCGTAAAAGGCGGCGGTGCGATGCCGCGGATCCGTCACGGTGCGGTCGTCCACCATTTGGTATTCGTGACCCGGGGCGGAGGGCCGGGACTCCAGTACGAGGTATTTCACCCCGTTGTTGCCTCCGGGCACGATCTTCCATTCCCATTCGAACTCGAAATCGACAAATTCGGCCACGGTCACAAGGTCCCCGGCCCGGCCCCCCGGCCACCGCACGAGGCATTGGTTGGTGATGACCCAGCCCCGTTTGGGGAAGTCCGCCCCCTGCCAGGCGCGCCAACCCCTGGGGCTGTGACCGTCGAAAAGGCTTTGCCAGGACATCTCCGGATCGGTGGCGGTTTGTGCCGATTGGGCCAGGGCCGCCTGAGGGATTGAAAGGATTGCGGCCAGCCCGATTCCCGCTGCCAGCAAACCTGCGATTCGCCGGAGGCGGGTCGGTGAACGGCTGACCTGTGGGCTTGAGCTTTTGCGGGTCTGGTTGGTTGGCATCGCGGTCATGGCAATCAGATTGGACAGGCGATGGAAAATGACAAGCGGCCGCACAGGCGTGGGGCGGTGCGTTTTCTTCCCATTGCCGGGCGTTTCCCGGCCCATGCGGCGCGACTCAGGGACCTGTTTCAACCCCGGCGGGCTCTCGTTGAACCCGAGCCCCATGATGGCCGCGCGATCCGGGACGAAGGCAACGATTCTGCCCGTCTTTGCGACAGGATGGACGGTCCGCGAGGGCGACCCGGGGACCGGCTTGACTCACATCATCAAGATCGCCAACCGCTTACGGCCCTCCTTCGGCCATGTGCACTCGCAAATCACGTGGCGCAACCACGCCCCACAGGCCCGGCCAGGGTGAACGGCCGTTTTTCAATGACGACCGGCTGACTTCCCCGGGACACGACCGGCGTTTGTTGAACCCGCGGTGGAGCCCGTTTGGACCTCCGCGGCGTCGCTGCAGGAGGATTTGTCCATCGGAAGTGGCAGCGCGGTTGGCTCCGGGCCCGGTCGGGTTCAGCGTGGCTTGCGCGCCGGGCCGGGCGAGCGCGTGGACAGGTCCGGGGAGTGGGCGATCCGGCGAAACATCGTCCCCCCAGCCGCATCCGGGTTGGGAACGGGAGCTGACGGCCCCCGGACCCGCGCTCTGCTGTTCGGTTGCTCCGGGAACAGGGTGCGGCGAAAGTTGCCGTGGCAAAACGGGATCGGCTCCTGCCCTTGACGTTGTAGACCCCCATGGCGTAGATTCGTAGTGCGGTTAACAGCGTGCTGGGAGACCAGCGGGTGGAAGTCGGAAGATTCGCATCTGCCGACTTTTTTATTCTCCCAAGGCGGCTGGCCGCGAGGATTGGGCGCTATGAACATGGATTTGATGCCGGTACTGGAGTACTTCGAGCGCGAGAAGGAGATTCCGCGCGAGAGACTGCTTTCGGTCGTGCAAGAGACGATCTTGTCTGCGGCCAAGAAGGCAGTGGGGCCAGCCCGCCAGCTTCGGGTGGAGATTCACCCAAAGACAGGCGACATTCGCGCTTTTGCGCGCCTGATCGTGGTGCAGCGCGTGGTCTCCAAGCACGATCAGATCTCTTTGGCGGAAGCGCAGCGCATCAAACCCGATGTCCAGATCGGCGAGGAGCTGGAGGTGGAGGTGACGCCGGCCAACTTTGGCCGGATTGCCGCTCAGCTCGCCAAGCAGCACATCCTGCAGAACATTCGGCGCATCGAAAAAGAGATCATGTATGCCGAGTTCAAGGATCGGGTGGGCGACATCGTGAGCGGCACCGTCCGCCGATTCGAGCGGTCGGATGTGATCCTGGACCTTGGCAAGTGTCAGGCCGTGCTGCCCAACAAGGAGCGGGTCCCCACCGAGGAATACCAGATCGGCGACCATATTCGCGCCTATGTGAAACGGGTCGAGCTGGGGCCCCAGGGCCCGGAGATCATCCTGTCGCGGTCCGACGAGCGCTTTGTCATGAAACTTTTCGAGTATGAGGTGTCCGAGATCCGTGACCACACGGTCGAGATCAAGGGCATCGCGCGCGAACCCGGCTTTCGCACCAAGCTGGCCGTGCACAGCCGGGACGAGAAGGTGGATCCGGTGGGGGCCTGCGTGGGCTTGCGCGGTCAGCGGGTGAAGAACATCGTGCGCGAGCTCAACAACGAACGGGTGGACATCATTCGGTGGTCGCCCGACATTCGTGTGTTTGTGAGCAATGCGCTGGCACCGGCCAAGATCAAGTCGATCGAAGTGGACGAGGCCCGGAAGCGGGTCAAGGTGATCACCACCGAGGATCAGTTGTCGTTGGCCATCGGAAAGCGGGGTCAAAATGCTCGTTTGACGGCGAAGCTGACCGGGTGGGAGGTGGACATCGAGGCCGAGGTGACCGTGGTCAAGGGATTCGAGGAAAAAGTGGCCGAGGCGGTGGAGGCCTTGGCGGCCATTCCCGGCATCACGCGCGAGCAGGCCGACGTGCTGGTGCATCATGGACTGACCCGGTTGGAAGACCTGTTGCAGGCGGAAGAAAGCGATTTGCAGGAGATTCCGGAGCTTGCCGATCAAGCGGCCGCGATTCTCGAAGCGGCCCGGGCCGAGGCGCAGCGTCGCACCATTCCGCTCGGTCAGGACGCATTGCCCAAGCAGTCCTGACCGCCCCTGCTTTCGTGTTGGCCATGGCCGGCGCTTTTGATACCTTCGCCGCCTGATGCCCAGACGGTGCATCGGCCTGAGGACAGCAAGCTTTTATGCCCGTTCGCATTTACGACATCTCGCGCCGACTCGGCCTGGAGAACAAAGAGGTTCTGGCCAAGGCCAAGGAGTTGGGCATTCAGGGCGTCCGCGCGGCCAGCAGCACGCTCGACAAGATTACGGCGGAGTACTTCGAGGCCGAACTGAGGAAGATCTTCGCGGATAAAATCGCTGCGCGCCAATTGCAGGAAGCGGAGGCTGCCGCCCGAGCGGCGGCGGCAGCGGCCGCAGGCGCGGCCCCGGAGGCCGTCGAGGAGAAGCAGGAGGCTGTGGCGGTGGAAACCGTGGAGGAACCGGTCCCGGCGCCCCCTCCGGAGGCCGCGGCTCCGGCCGCGCCATCGGTTCCTCCGGCAGAGGCCGCCCCCCCGGCACCCGAAACTGTCACCCCCGCTGCCGTGACTCCTGCGGCTCCGGCGGCGCAGACTCAGGTACCGGTGGCGGAACCGGTCTCGGCCGACAAGCAAAGCGTGGTGTCGGCGGGAGCTGCCTCCGTGGAGCCCGCCGTGGTCTCGGAAGTCCTGGCCCCCGCCGCAGTTCAGGAGCTTCCGTCCAAGGACACCAGAGCCGCGACGCCAGCCGTCCCGGAGACACCGCCCGCGCCGGCCCCAGCGCCGGGAGAGGTGCCCGTGGCCGCTCCTCGTCAGGAACCTCGCGCCCCCACAGCCCCGGCGCCCACGGCAACAGAAACCCCCCGTGGGACCACGCCGGAGGCCCCTCCAGCGGCGACGGCGCCCGCCGTGGCAGGCCCCTCCGGCGGAGCGACGGCATCCCCGGCCGTTGCCGCCACGCCTTCTGCCGACGAACCCGCTGCGGCACCAGCGTCAGCTCCTTTGTCATCCACCACTGCCGTTCAGGCCGGCGCGCCGGCGCAACCCGCCACGGCCGCCACGCCTCCCAAACCGCGGATTGGTGAAAAGGTGGGGTTTATCCCCCTGCCCCCGCGACCTCAAACGAAGAGCGCGCCCAAGCCGCCGCCGGCACCGACAAAGCCCGCAGTCTCCAAGGCCGCGCCGGTTACCCCGACCAAGGCCGAGCCGGTCAAGGCCAAGACCCCTGAGAAAGGGCTGGGGACCCTGGCCATCAAGGTCACCGCTCCCGCGGCCCGGGACGACAAAACCAAGGCTGCGCCGAAACCCACGACGACACCCCCGGGGCCGAAGATCCCCAAGATCGAGCTGTCCCCCAATGCACCCGTGGTCAGTTTGAAACCGCCCATTTCGGTGCGGGCGTTGGCAGAGAAGCTCAATCAGAAGGCCTTCAAGATCATTGCCGATCTGATGGAGCTGGGCGTGTTTGCCAACGTCAACCAGACGATCGACGCCGACCTGGCCCGGGCCATCTGCGCCAAGTACGGTTACCGGTTCGAAGTGGAGAAGCGGGAACGGCACGGGCCCGCCCCCGTGGTGGTCACCCGCAAGGCGCCGGACCTGGACGCAGAGGATCGACCGGAGGACCTGCGGCCGCGCCCGCCCGTGGTGACGGTGATGGGGCATGTGGACCACGGCAAGACAACCTTGTTGGACGCCATTCGGAAGTCCAACGTGGCGGCCAAGGAGGCCGGGGGGATCACCCAGCACATCGGCGCCTACACGATCTCCTTTCCGCATCCGGAACGGAAAGGGCAGCTGGCCCAGATTACGTTTTTGGACACGCCGGGCCATGCAGCCTTCAGCGCCATGCGGGCCCGCGGTGCCAATGTGACCGACATTGTGGTTTTGGTGGTGGCGGCCAACGACGGTGTGATGCCGCAGACCATCGAGGCTTTGAACCACGCGCGGGCGGCTCACGTGCCCATCATTGTCGCGGTCAACAAAATCGATCATCCCTCGGCCAACCCGCTGCGGGTGCGGCAGCAGCTGCAGGAACTGGGACTGGTGCCGGATGACTGGGGGGGCGACACCGTCTTCGTGGATGTGTCGGCCCTGACCAAGAAGGGCGTGGACAAGCTGCTGGAGATGATCCTGCTCCAGGCGGATCTTTTGGAGCTGAAGGCCAATCCGAACCGGCCGGCCAAGGGCAACATCATCGAATCCGGCATCTCTCCCGGGGGCCCGACCGCGACCGCTTTGGTGCGCAAGGGCACGTTGCGGGTGGGGGATGCGCTGTTGTGTGGCCCCTACTACGGTCGAGTGCGCGCCCTGATCAACGAAGAGGGGCAGCGGTTGAAAGAGGCCGGGCCGTCGGTGGCGGTGAAGGTGTTGGGATTGAACGGGGTGCCCGAGCCGGGCGCGGAATTCATGGTGGTGGAGAACGAGAAGAAAGCCCGGGAGCTGGCCGAGCAGCGGCAGGAGGAATTGCGGGCGCGCAGTGCGGAAGGCAAGGCCAAGATCACGCTGGAGAACCTGTTCCAGGCGCTGGACGCGCAGCAGGCCAAAGTGCTGAAACTGGTGGTCAAGGCCGACACGCAGGGATCGGTCGAGGCGATTGTGGATGCCTTGAAGAAGATCGAATCCGACAAGGTGAGCCTGGAGATCATTCACAGTGCCGTCGGCACGATCAGCGAGTCGGACATCCTGCTGGCGTCGGCTTCCAAGGCGGTGGTGATCGGATTCCACACGCGGGTGGACACGGGCGTGCAGGAGATTGCCAAGCGTGAAGGGGTCCAGATCAAGCTCTACACGATCATCTACGAGTTGATCGACCAGGTGCGAGAGGCCATGGCGGGGTTGCTGGAGCCGGTGACGCGCGAGGTGGTCCTGGGCACGGCCGAGGTGAAGCAGATTTTCCAGTTGTCGAAAGGGCCGGCGGTGGCGGGCTGCGTGGTCACGCAGGGACGCATCACCAAGGGCCGGGTGCGGGTCCGGCGGCGCAAGGAGATCATTTTCGAGGGCAATGTGCAGTCGCTGCGGCGGTTCCAGGACGAGGTGACCGAGGTGCGCGCCGGTCTGGAGTGCGGGGTTCGCCTGGACGGTTTCGGAGACTACCAGGTGGGCGATCTCATTGAGTGCTATACTGTGGAGAAGGTGGCGCAGACCCTGTAGGGCGGGTGGCGCGCAGGGTCCGGTGGCCCGGCGGTTCTCCTGCCCTGCCGCCACCGGCGCAGCAAGTCTACGCAACATGGGCTCGCATCGGATCGAACGCGTTCGGGAGCTGCTCAAGCGCGAGATCGGCTCGGTGATCCGCCGGGAATTCCCGGTGGAGGAGGTCGGGCTGGTCAGCGTCAACGATGTGGAGGTGTCGGGTGATTTGCGCCGGGCGGTGGTGTTCGTCAGCATCCTGGGCAGTGCCGAGCAGCAGCGGAAGAGTGTGCAACGGCTTCAGGAACAGCGCTGGCGGATTCAGGATCTGGTGGCGCGCTCGGTGGTCCTGAAATACATCCCCGTGCTGCGTTTTGTGGTGGACGATTCCATCGCCCGCGGCAATCGCGTGCTGCAGATTCTCGAAGAGCTGGAACGGGGGCAGTCGCCCAGTCCCGAAGGTGCGGAGTAACTCGTGAAGGCCCTACCCCGGACGCTGGCACGGATTCTGGAGGTCCTGCGGGGCGCCCAGCGGGTCTGCGTGGTCGGACACGTGCGGCCGGACGGTGATTGCATCGGTTCCCAACTGGCGCTGACCCTGGCCCTGGAGGCCCAGGGGAAAACCGTCCATTGCTGGAACGAGGATGCCGTTCCCCAAAAGTACCGCTTCCTGGATCCGGAGGGTCGGATGCAGAAGCCGCAGCCGGGTTGCCAATTCGACTGTGTCGTGGCCACGGATGCGGCCAGCTTCGAGCGCCTCGGGCCCAACATGGCCGCCGCCATCGCACAGCGCCAGTGCCTGATCAATGTGGATCACCACGTCAGCAACACGCGCTACGGAGATCTCAACTGGGTGGTCCCCCGGCAACCCTCCACGGGCGAGCTCATTTACCGGCTCCTGAAGGCCGCCCGGTGGCCGATCACGCCCGCCATCGCCGATTGCCTCTTCACCGCGATCTCGACCGACACCGGCTCTTTCCAATACCCCACGACGCTCCCGTCCACCTATCACGTGGCCGGTGAACTGGTCGCGCGAGGGGCGAACCTGGCGCGCATCTGCGACGAGGTGTATCAAAGTTTCCCCCTGCCCCGGGTGCGGCTGCTCAAACGCATCTACAGCCGGTTTCGTCTGACCGCGAATGACCGCATCGCCTACTGCTGGCTCAGCCGCGCCGACTTTGCCCGGACGGGGGCCGACCCTTCCGACACCGAGGGACTCATCGATCATCTGCGGGCCATCGAGCCCGTCGTGGTGGCTTGTGTGTTCGAAGAGGTCGAACCCGGCATGGTACGGGTCAGTCTGCGATCGAAGTCCGATCAAGTGGACGTGGGCAAGGTGGCCGCGCAGTTTGGCGGAGGTGGGCACCCGGCCGCCGCCGGCGCGCGAATCCAGGGCACGCCGTTGTCGGTCCGACGCCGCGTGTTGGCAGCCCTCAAACGGGCGCTGAGCCATCACTAACCCGAGGCGCCCCCTCCCCGATCCGGAAAACCGTCTCAAGTGGAGCGATCCGTGGCCGGATGACAGGGGCTTCGAGAAAAGCGGACCCGCTGCTCCGGTGGCTGCCGGATCGGGAAACGATCGGACGCATGTGACTTTGCCCGGGGCTTGGGCGTGCCTCGACACGGTCGGGAAATGCGCGATCCGCACCCCGCACCGCGGGTCAGCGCCCGTCGGGTTCAAATCTCCGGCAGTTCCCGCCGCGCCTTGCGAAGATCCTTGCCCCCCGGCGGCGTGGGCCGAATGAGCAACGAGCTGCAGTACTGTTTGACCTTCGGGCCCACGAAGGACGCTGCAAACACCTCCTGCTGCAGCGTCTGCAGCGTGGGGAAGAAATTGCTGCCGTATATCTCCCTCTGAAAACGCTGCATGGCTCGAATCTCCGCGTCCGTGTAAAGGCGCGCATTCAGCAGCGCCAGTGCCGCCAGCAGTACGCAGGCAAACCGCAACATCCCGGCGCCCATGCCCAGGTAATATTCCGCCCGGCCAAACACGTCGCTGCCCACCAGCTTGCCCCCGACCAGGCGTTTCCCCAGCGAGAACACCGCCATGACGCCCAAAGCGGCCAAAAGATAGGCCAAAATGTAACAGGTCAGCAGCCCAAACGGGCTGTTGGCCATCAGCCAGCGCCCCAATGGCTCGTACCCGTGGCCGGCCACCAACACGATCACCAGCCACTTCAACAGCGGGATGAGTTCGCCTGACATCCCGTTCTTCTGGCCGCGCCAAATGCCCAAAAGCAGGACAGTGACCACGGCCAGGTCGAACCAGTTGAACGGCAACTGCGGCAACGACATAGGCCTGCTCCTTACGAAGTCCTGTCACAGCCAGAACCGTGCCAACCGAAAGAACTTCGCACCTGAGAATCGGCACCCCTCCGCCCGTCCTCGACTTCCGTTCCGGGGACCCGGTCTGCCACCCGCTTCGGGTCGGGTCTCGTATCGGACAAACCCGGGCGCCGGATCGGATCAAATTGCCCACCGCCGGTGAGACAGGCACGCCAGGGCGGCGCAATACACCATGGTGAGGTGCTGAAGCGAGTAAACCTGCAAGGGAAAGTCCCAGCGGGCATGCAACAAACATCCTCCCAGGGCGATCCAAAACACCCACGGCAGCCGCCAACTGGTCGGGACACCACCGGGGAGAAACACACGGCCAGCCGCCAGCCCGAAGGCCAGCAGCAGCAGTGCCATTCCGATCCGGCCCCAGGTCACGCGGATTTCCAACCAGTCGTTGTGCAGTTGGGCGGGCCAGTACTCCTCCGTGCCCTTCCGATAAAGCTGAAACACCGGGCCCAACGTGCCCGGGCCCGTGCCGTACCAGGGGTAATCCGAGGCGATTTGGCGGGCCGTTTGATACATCGTCTCCCGCTGCACGAGCCCAAGGTCGAACTCCTCGAACCTTTTGCCCAGCTGTTCTCCGCCCAGCCACAGGCCCAATGCCCCGAAGAGCGCCAGGAAGGCAAGAAAGGAGAGGCGAACCCACGCCCGGCGCTCGCGCCACGCGGTCCAAAAGACGCCTATCAAAGCCAGCATGCTACCCAGGGCCACCACGGCCCCACCGCGGCTCAGCGAGAAGACGCTCGTGGCTGCCATCCACCCCGCTGCCGGAAGCAGGAGATGATGGGCGCGACGCTTCCATCGAGCGGGCCGGCGGTCCGGGGCCGCACTCCGCAAACTGCGCATCCGATGCAACCGCCACCACAGACCCAGGGTCACCGGCCACACCAGGTTCAGATACTGAGCTCCATTGGAGCGATAATTGAAGGGCCCCAATTGTGCTTCGGGGATGGCGTTGAGGCGGGGGCGAACCAGCCATAACAACTTGTCCGTGCCGCTGAGGCGCTGGGCGACGGCTTCCGTGGCCAGGAGGGCGCCGTTGATACTCAGCAGTCCCAGGAGAATGCGGAACCGCTGGGGCAACAGCAGGCCCGGCCGGTCTGCCGCCCCGTCCCGGTGCAGATCGCGGCGGTCGGCCATCGTTTTGCCCAGCAACCAATCCCGTGCGGCCCAGAAGTAGCAGGCCAGGGCCACTGCGGTGGCAAACATCTGCCAGGACCGACTCGCATCATAACTGTGAGGCAACCAGCGGATGTAGTCGCGGTAGTGAAAAACTCCCAGGTCCGGATCGTACTCGGCCCGTGCATTCCAGGCTGCCACACCGCAGTAAAGCAGGATGAGCACCGTGAGAGCCGCCATCGAGCATACCCACGCGCGATCCCACCGTGCCGACCGGGCGTCATCCGAGTTGCGGGTGTCCCATCGGACGGGTTGGAAGCCCGTGATCCCTCGGATGATCAATTTGACTCCCAACAGCAAACCCAGGAGGTAGCCGGCTCCGTTCAGGGTCCAAATCGCCCAGGGCGGCGTGCCACCAAAGGCCCAGGGCGCAAACACCAGGCTGGCCCCCAGCACGACTCCCGATACCCGGTCGCAACGCTGGTACCACAACGCAGTTCTCAATCCCGCTCGGGGCCCTGCCGACCCTTGGGAGGTGACGGTCTCCATCGCCCGGGGATTGAACCGCCGGGGCGGTTCTTCCCACAAGCGGGAAAACCGGGCTGACGAACCGATACGTTTTCAGCGCGCCGTGCGTTCACTCCGAAGGGGCGCGAATTCACCCGCCCGAGGCAACCCATGGATCGGCTGGAGGGCAGAGGCGCCGGCGGTGCCGGCAGCCACCCAAGTCGAATTTGATGGGCCAGGTCTTCCCTGTGGTTGGCAAGGTTCGAGCTCCGTTTGTGCCCGCTGGGGAAAGAGGTGTGAACAATTTCAGACGGGCTTCGGGGCCTGCAATCCCGCTGGACGCGGCGGCCACGGCCGCTTTTCGGGAAGGCTCTGCAAACGCCCGCTCTTCGGGAGGGATCAATGCAGGGGCGTGTGCTCCCGAGAACCTCCTGAAGAACCGCTGTCCTCGAGGGGTGCCCGCCCGGTCGCCTGGTCGGAGGCGGAAGCATCCAGACAGCGTGCCGCCAGCCGAGAGGGCCGTTCCCATGCAGCCGGGGTGGGCGTGTCCGCGCAGGGCGCGCCGTCCTCCCGGGCCCGGGGCGGGCTGCGGGCGAAAAAAGTTGTTGCGTTGCATCGTTTGGCGGATTAGTTAGGCGATAGTGTTTGGGGCCGCTCCGGCGGCCAGTGCATGGTACAGCGACACAACATCGAAATGACGAAGCTTCAACTGAAGAGGGTGTCTTGAGCCGCCCTTTTTCTTCCAGCAGCAATTCGGGTCACGGCAACTTCGTTCGGGTCAACGGCAAGATCCGTGCCCGCGAAGTGCGCGTGATAGGGATGGATGGTAAACAAATCGGGATCCTGCCGTTGGGCGAGGCTTTGACTTTGGCCCGCCAGCACGGGGTGGATCTGGTGGAGGTGGCGCCCAACGCCAATCCACCGGTCTGTCGGCTGATCGACTACGGCAAGTTCCGCTACGAGCAGGCCAAAAAGGAAAAAGAGGCCCGGAAGCATCAGCACGCCAACAAAGTCAAGGAGGTGCAGTTGAGCCCGAAGATCGACCCGCACGATCTCGGCGTGAAGGCTCAGCATGCGATCGACTTCCTCTGCGACGAGATGAAGGTGAAGGTGGCGTTGCGTTTCCGGGGCCGGGAAATGGCCCACACGGAGCTGGGCTTCCAAGTGGTGCAAAAGTTCCTGGAGAAGATTGCGCCGTGGGGGCATCCGGACTTCGAGCCGAAGCTGAACGGGCGGAACATCGTGGTCATGGTCAGCCCGCTGCCGCGGCACAAGCGGGCCAAGCACCCGCGTGAAGCGCAGGCGCCCCCGCCACCGCCAGCCTCGGCCAAGCCAAGCCCGGCGCCCGCTGCGGCTTCGGCGGGGCCCGGTAACGGGTCCAAACCTGAAGCTGCCTCCTCGTCTCCGCAGGGATCGTCGGGCACGACGACCTCCACCGGTGCTTCCGCCGAGGGGACCAACCCGGCCGGCGGGTTTGCCAACAACCCGTTCTCGGACCTCGATCTGAGCCGCGCCTAGTCTTCTTTCCCGGCCCCCTGGGCCGCTGCGGCCCATTGGCGCACCCGGGCGGGGAAGGGACAGCCTTCGCAAGCGGCGTTGGCGTGATCACAAAAGTCGCGCACGATCTGCAGCAAGCCCTGCTGCGTGGCTGCGCGGCGCAACAGCCCTCTGGGTACGCGCCCGGCCAGCAGTCGTTGGCGAGCCAGTCGCAAAAGTGCGTTGTCCTCGCCCGTCGGCCAGGCGAAGTACCACCTTTGAAGCCGTTCCCAGAGGAGGGGCGGCTCGACCGTGCGGGCCCGGGCCGCCAACCACGGGAGAATGACGTTGACCGCCAGGTCGGTCACGCGGGCTTCGCCGATCAGGGGCTGGGGCTGCGGCAGTCGTGTGGATTGGACCGTCCAATGCCAGGACCAAAACGGGTCGGACGGTGGCTGCAACAATCGCAGGAGGCTTGGCGCCAGGTCGGATTCCGCGTGCTCCGTCGTGCACCAGATTTCGAGCGATCGGACCCAGTCCGGCCGGGCCAGCCAGTGCGCCACCAGGGCGAGGCGGCGTTGGGGATGATTGGCGGGGCGCACCCCGTGCAGGCGCCAGGCATTCCGTGGCAGACAGCAATCTTCGAGAGTCGCGCGGTCGCGCCACCACAGATCCCAGAGCCGGCGCAGGAGTTGATCCGAATCGGCAGGCAGATGGCGGATCTCGTCGGGCAGGAGACCGCCCAATCCCAGCAACCGCGCTTGCAACAGGGTCACGCTGCGGGCTCCCTCGGCCCAACGGCAGCGGTGCTCGGCCAGCCATTGCATGGGCCAGGTGTTGTGCTTGTAGCCAAGGCCGCGAAACAGGCCTTCCCACAGGGCCTGTTCCCAACCCACCGCCCGGGCGCGCGCCTGGAACCAGAGAATCTTGCCCTCCAAACGGGCGGCCGCCGCCTGCTCCAACAGCTCTTCCAGTTGGCCCGGATCCAATTGGCGGAGGGGCGCACAACAGGCGCCGCGCAGGGCCTCCGGCCAAGCGACGTTTTCCCCCCGGTCCAGCCACAACGCCAGTTCCGGCAAGGGTGCGTCCAACACCTCGCACAGGGGCAAGATCGGCGGAGGCGGATTCTCCGCTCGATTCCCGCGTGCGGGGGCGTCCGGTGCGAGCGTGGCCGCTTCCCAAACCACGTGCAGGAGGACCCGTGCATACCGGGGGTTTTGATCATGCCCGTGCTCCCACCAACTGCGGGGTCGAACATCCACTTCGACATCGCCGCGGCAGACGGGTCCGTCTCCGAGCCGAACGAGTGCATCGCGGAAATCGGGGCCGCCTTCGGGATTCGGGAATCCCGGGTGTACAACCTGCACTTTTCGGCCGTCGGTGGTTTGCAATCGGTCGCGCAACAATCGTTGGTGAAACCAGATGGCCTGCAGGAGACGCTCCGCAGGGGCGCCGTCCTGGTCGTGCAGGCACCAGGCGCGCCCCACTTGTTCGCGAGCGCGGAAATACCACGTGGGCGGGTGGATCGACACGTCCTTGCTTCTGGGGCGCACTGTGCTGGTGTGTCAAGCCCTGCTTGATGGCCGGGGACGGTTTGGTGGCTTCGAACCGGTGCCGAGCTTGTACTCCAGCAGCGCACACTTCCGTCAAGTGGCGACGGATACGGAAAGTACCGGCCCCGGGTGCGGTCCGGCATTGCCCATCGACCCGAGTCCGGCTCGACTCGAACCTCGATCGAAGGGAAGCACAGCCCGGACTGCCGGCCTGAATCGCCAAGTCCAGTTCCGCGCCGCCTGCGGGGCGAACCGTGGATTCGCGGCCGGGGCTGGGTGGGTCGGTCGCTCGTATGTCGAAGCGTGGGACCCGCAACGGGTGGAGCCATGGGCGACTGGAAGAATTGGAACGCGTCTTGCGCCGAGGGAGCGGCCCGGGGGCCCGGATGTGCGGTCGTTTCTTGCTTGAGGATTGGGGAACACGAAACGGCCCACGCGGCTTTCAGATCCAGGGGCAACGAGCTGGACAGCGGCTTGAACCGGCTCGGCTGACCGCCTCAGGCGTCCAACCAATGAACAGAGCGGGCAGTCGCAGCGTCCAAACCCGGGGTCACGCTCCGCAAGGGGCTGAAAACCGGCCGGGGATTCTGTGCCCCTGGGCGCGGAGCCATCGCTGCGAGCGGCTGGAGAAGACGAGAAGATCCAACGGTCCGGCGCGACGCCGGGCCGTTGCGGATGCGGGCAGCGGCGGGGCCGGGGCCGGGCGGTCGGGGCATCGGCCGCAACTTCGCGGGGTGGGCCGGGTTTGTTAAGAGCGTGAGTGTGCATGGGACAATCGCAAGCGGAACGGCGGCCGCTCGAGCCTCCAGAGAGCGATCCGCGTGGTGCGGATCCCGGGGCGGTTGGTGCACCGGCTGGGCGGCCCGGGTGGCCGGATGGACGATGTGCGCGGCGGCAACGGCCCTGGCGGCGGCCCCGGCGGAGGTGGCAGATGTCCGACGGGACGCCACGGTGCTGGCCATCGAGCGCGTCCTGCCGACGGTGGTGAACATCGCCACTACGCGGATTGTGGAGTATCGGGATCCTTACCAGGATTTGTTCTACCAGTTTTACGGTCGGCGGGCCCCAGTGGAGCGTCGGGAAGAACCCAGCAGCATCGGCTCCGGCGTGATCATTGACGAGGAGGGCTACATCCTCACCAACTTTCATGTCCTGCGTCGGGCCTCGCGGGTGTATGTGAAGTTGCAGGACGGGCGCGTCCTGGAAGCCGAGCCACTCGTGTACACCCCGCACAAGGACGTGGCCCTGCTGAAAGTGCGCGCGCCGGAGGGAGAGCGTTTTCCGGCGATCGTGTTTGCGGAGGAGGACGACCTGATTTTGGGCGAGACGGTCATCGCGCTGGGAAATCCGTACGGGTTGGGGACTTCGGCCAGCCGGGGGATCCTGAGTTCGAAGGCCCGGCGTCCCCCCGTGGAAGGGGAACCGCTGGGCACGCAGGATTGGTTGCAGACCGATGCCGGCATCAACCCGGGCAACAGCGGCGGGCCGTTGATCAACCTGCGGGGTGAGCTCATTGGAATCAATGTGGCGGTGTATCGGGAAGCCCAGGGCATGGGGGTGGGATTCGCCATTCCGGTCAAACAGATCAATGAGGCCTTGAGCGAGTTCTTTTCGCCGGAAGTCACCGCGGCCCTGTGGTTCGGGGCCAAAGTCAAGGGCCTGCGTCCGCCGCTGACGGTGGTCAGCGTGCAATCCGGCAGTCCCGCGGCGCGGGCGGGTCTGCGCGAGGGCTGGCAGATCGAGGGTGTGGACGGGCGCCCGGTGCGCGGGTTGGTGGAGTTGAATCGTCGGCTGACCGCGGCGACGGATCGACCGGTGACCTTGGAGCTGCGCGACGGGACGACGCGGCGGACGGCCCGCGTGCAGTTGATTTCGTTCGAGGATCTGATCCGGCAAAAGCTCGGGTTGCGGTTGTTGCATCCGACGCCCCAGGTGGCGGCCAGTTTTCAGGTGAACCCCGGAGAGGGCCTCTACATCGAGTCGGTCGAACCGGGCAGTCCGGCCGCCCGGGTGCGCATGCCCGCGGGCAGCCTGTTGGTGGGGCTGGACGACCAGGCCGTGGGCAGTCTGTATCAGGTGGCCGATGTGCTGATGCGGAAAGAATCCGGGGACCCGGTGATTCTGACGCTGGTGGTGCCGCGCCGCCTGGGCGCTGCCTATGTGGAGTACCGGCAGGTCCGAATGGAGGCGCGAGTGCGCTGACCTTGCTTTTTCGTCGCCTGCACGTCCCCGTTTCGACTATGGTGGACACGGTCCGACCGATGAGCGATGCAGTGATGATCGAAGTGTCCGACCTCACCAAGCGCTACGGCACGCGCGTGGCCATTCAGGGGCTCTCGTTCACGGTCGCCCGGGGCGAAATCGTGGGGTTGCTGGGGCCGAACGGCGCCGGGAAAAGCACCACCATGCGGATCCTGGCCGGGTACCTGGCGGCCACGCACGGCACGGCCCGGGTGGCAGGGTATGATGTGGCCCTGGAATCCCTGGAGGTGCGACGACGCATCGGGTACATGCCGGAAAACAACCCGCTCTATCCGGACATGCGGGTGCGGGAGTATTTGCGCTTCCGGGCCCGGCTCAAGGGCCTCAGCCGCCGCCGTGTCCGGGAGCGGGTGGACGTGGTGCTGGAACAATGCGGCCTGACCGAGGTGCACCGTCGGCTCATCGGTCATTTGTCCAAGGGGTATCGGCAGCGGGTGGGGCTGGCCGACGCGTTGGTCCACGAGCCGGACCTTGTGATCCTGGACGAGCCCACCATCGGACTGGACCCGCATCAAATCCGGTCGGTGCGACGGCTGATCAAGAGCCTGGCCGGTCGGCATACCGTTCTGTTGTCCACGCACATCCTGCCCGAGGCGGAAATGACGTGCCATCGGATGTTGATCCTGTGCGATGGCCGCGTGCTGGCCTCGGGCACTCCGGAGGATCTGGAGCAGCGACTGGCGCGCAATCACCAGGTGGTGGCGGAGATCGCCGCGCCGGAAGAAACCCTGCGGGCCTTCTGGGCGCAGCGCCCCGAGCTGGCCGCGTGGGAGGTCACCCCGATGGAAGGTGGATTCTGCCGGTGCGTCCTGTCGCCGCGCGAGCCCACGGACCTGCGGCCGCAGGTCTTTGCCTGGGCCCGCGAGCAGGGGTGGACGTTGCGGGAGCTGACGCGGCATCGCTATTCGCTGGAAGACATCTATGTGCAGCTGACGGAGCCCGAGCCGGCCGAGGAAACCGAAGCAGGGGACGAGGGTTAAATGGGTGCGTTTGGCACGTTGTTGCGGCGCGAGCTGGCCGTCTATCTGTGGTCGATCACCGGATGGGTGGTCCTGGCGGCCGTCGCGTTTTTGATCGGCCTGAGCTTCGTGGATTTGCTGGTGGCCGTGCAACAGGCGCCCCTGCCGATGCATGTCACGGAGGTCTTTTATCAGACGCCGTACTTCTGGATGATCCTGCTCCTGAGCGGGCCGGTGATTACGATGCGCCTGTTTGCGCAGGAAAAGGCGGCGGGCACCTATGAGACCCTGATGACCAGCCCGGTGCGGGACGGGACGGTGGTCCTGGCGAAGTTCACAGCGGCGATGGTGTTTTATCTGATCGTGTGGTTGCCCTTGCTGGGCAGTGTGGTGCTGATTCGGTCCTGGACCGGCGAGGCACGGGCACTGGAATGGCCGGTTTTGGCCAGCACATACCTGGGCATCGCCCTGCTGGGGCTGTTGTTCGTGAGCATGGGATGTTTTGCCTCGGCCCTGACGCGGTCGCAGACGGTGGCAGCCATGGTGACGGGGTTGCTGGGCGTGAGCCTGTTCCTTCTGGGATTTGCCGTGCCCACAGGGGGAACCGAGGCCCCGTGGTGGGCGCGCGTGCTCGGCCTTTTCACCCTGGTGGAACACATGCGGGATTTCACACGGGGGATCGTGGACCTGCGGCCGGTGGTGTTGTACGGGAGTTTGAGCGGGGCCTTTTTGTATCTGACGATGCGCGTGGTGGAGAGCCGCCACTGGAAATGAGGAGCGCCATGGAAGCCAACGCATCGATCCGACCCAGTTTCTCGGCGCGGCGTCGGTGGGCGCACTGGACGCGCGTGGCCGTCGGGGGTCTGTCGGTGCTGGCGCTGGTGGTCATGGTCAACTATCTGGCGCAGCGGCATCCGGTGCGATGGTTCGTAAGCCCGGAAGCCGAGACACGACTGTCCCCGCAAACCCGGGCGGTGCTGGAGACCATCACGAACGAGGTGCGCGTGACCGTCTTCTATGACCGGGAGGATCCCTTCTATCCGACGGTCACCGCCCTGCTGCGGGAGTATCAACTGGCCAATCCCCGCATTCAGGTCCGGAGCGTGGACTACCTGCGGGAGGCGGGGGCGGCCCAGCAGGTGTTCGCCGAGTACCAGCTGGCCGGGGCGACCAACAAGAACCTGATCCTGTTCGATTGCCAGGGCCGTGTCATGCGCGTGGACGGGCGCGCGCTGACGCAGTACACGTTCGATCAGGTCAAGGGCGGCGCCGAACCGGAATTCGTGCGCCGGCCGGTGGCGTTTTACGGAGAACGGGCGTTTACGGCCGCACTGCTGGCCGTCACGCAAACCCGGCCGCTGCGCGCCTATTTTCTCGCCGGACACGAGGAACACGACCCGGAAAGCAATCACGAGACGGTCGGATACCAGAAATTCGCCGGCCTGCTGCGGCAGAACTGCATCGTGCCGGCAACCCTTTCCCTGGAGGGGACCAACACGGTGCCGGACGATTGTCACCTCTTGATCGTGGCCGGCCCCTTGCGGCCGATCCCGGCGGAGACCCTGGAGAAGCTGGAGCACTACCTGCAACAGGGAGGACGCCTGCTGGTGCTTTTGAACAGCTACGGCCTGTCGCGGTCCTCGGGCCTGGAATCGCTGTTGGCGCGCTGGGGCGTGGAGGTGAGCCTCTGGCCGGTGGTGGACCGCGCCAACACCGTGACCGGTCAGGACATCAAGGTGCTCCGGTTTGGGCAGCACCCGGTGGTGCGGCCCTTGACCGAGGGCGGGACCCCGGCCGCGCTGCATCTGTGGCGGCCGCGCGCGGTGGGACGTCTGGCGGCGGCCGTGGCCACCGCCGGATCGGTGACCGTGTCCGAATTGTTCTACAGCGGCGAGCGCAGCACTTTGTTGGGGGCCGGTGCGGGCACTCCGAGCGCATTCCCCTTGGCGGTGGCGGTGGAGAAAGGGGCGGTGCCCGGGGTGGTGACCGAGCGCGGCACGACACGGATGGTGGTGGTGGGCGACTCGTTTTTTCTGGCCAACCAGTTGATTGAATCGGTGCACAATGCCGATTTCGGTGCCCACGCCGTAAACTGGTTGCTGGATCGCGGTTTTTTGCTGCACCAGGTGGGGCCGCGGCCGGTGCGCGAGTTTCGGGTGACGTTGAGTGCCCAGCAAATGCGCGTGCTGCAATGGATTCTGTTGGCGGGCATGCCGGGCGGCCTGTTGCTGGTGGGCGGATTGATTTGGTGGCGGCGCCGGAATTGAACCGGCGGGCAGGTTCACGATGACGCGGGTTTCGCAACACGCAGCAAGGAGCGCACCGGCGCAAGGCGCTCCCGGCCCGCCCCTCCGGGCGGAAGACCGGGTCCGCATGCGGCGCACAAACCGAACAGTCCGGGCATGAGCGCACGGTTCACCCCATTGTGGGCGCTGCTGGCGGCGGCCCTGTTCGCCTTCATCCTCCTCGTCGAACGCCACTGGGAGGAACCGGCACGGGGGCCCCGGTTCTTGCTTTCCGGGATGGACCTGCCGTCGATCCACGCCCTCGAAGTCCGATGGCCGGGCAGTACGCCGCTGCGGGTCGAAAAGGACAAGGACCAATGGTGGCTGGTGCAGCCGGTTCGGGATTCTGCCGACAGCGCCCGCATCCGGGCCCTGTTTCAGGCTCTGACCACCGAGCCGGTGCAAACGGTGTTGACCACCGGCGAGCTCCTCCAGCGGCCCACGGTGTTGGAGGATTTTGGATTGGCAGAGCCCAGGGCCACCCTCTGGCTGTACGCCCCGGACCGCAGGGTGCAAATCCAGTTCGGAAAACCAACCGCACCGGGCGATCAGGTGTTTGTCCAGGTTGTCGGGCAGGGAGAGTTGTGGGTGGTCAGTTCGGAGGTGTTGTCGCATTTGCCGCGTCAGGCCGACGATTGGCGGAACCGGGAATGGATCCGGCTCGCGAATCGGCACTTCGATCGTCTGGTGGTCAGCAACCAATGGGGACAGTTTGCCCTGGAACATGCCGCGGGCAGCCCGGAGTGGAGGCTGGTCGAGCCCCTGCGCGCCCGCGCCGATCCCGAGAAGGTGCAGGCCGCCTGGGATGCGCTGGCCCAATTGCAGGTGACGCGCTTCGTGGGGGACGAGCCGGGGGTGGATCTGGAAATGTTCGGGTTACAACCTCCTGTCCTGTCCGTGACGCTGCTGGATGGCACCAACCAGGTGGAACGGTTTGACTTTGGTCACTCGCCCACCAACGACCCCGCGGTGGTGTTCGCGCGCCAGAGAGGTCGATCGGTCGTGGTCACCGTACCCGCGGGGCCTCTGGCGGCATGGAAGGTCGCGTATTCGGAGTATCGCGACCGACGGCTGCTGCGGTGGAACGGGCCCGTCACAGCGGTGGAACTGCTGGGGCCCGACAGTTTCGCTGTCCACCGGCTGCCGTCCGGATGGCGGCTCCTGCCGCTGGATCTTCCTGCTGACGAAACCCTGGTGGACAACCTGCTTCGGTTGTTGCAGCAGCTGGAAGTGGTGGAGTTCGTCAAGGACGTGGTGATCGAGCCGGACCTGGCCCGTTACGGGTTGGCACCGCCGGCCTGGCAGATCGTGCTGCGCAAGGCACCCGAGAGCAGCGGCCGCAGCCACTCCCTGCTGGGTGAACTGCATTTCGGGCTCAGCCAGGAGGGCAAAACCTTCGTGCGTCGGCCGGATGAATCCGCCGTTTATGCGGTTCGCACCGAGGATCTGGGAGGCTTGCCCCCGGCGGCCCATGAGTTGCGAGACCGGCGCATCTGGCGCCTGGAAGAATCCCAGATCGAGCGCGTCATCGTGCGACAGGGCCCGCGGCACCGGGAACTGGTCCGACTCGGAGATTACTCCTGGACCCTGGCACCGGGCTCGCAGGGCATCATCAACAGCCTGGCCGTGGGCGAAGCGGTGCATGCGTTGTGCGACCTGGTTGCCGTGGCGTGGTTGGGCGTGGGCGAAACGAAACTCGGCGAGTTGGGCTTTGGCCAGAACGACTGGTCGGTCACGCTGCGGCGTCGGGACGGTGAGGAATTCACCGTGACCTTCGCGGGGGTAACGCCCGACCCGCTCCTGCGCGCCATGGTGCGGCTGGAGGGAAAACCCTGGGTGTTTTTCTGCCCGCCCGCGGCCGGGGAACTGGCCAGTGCCCACCTGCGACTGCCGCAGGAGGCGGCGCCTTGAACGCCATGGCGCGCTCGTCCTCGCGAACGTTCTGGCGCGGCTGCCGGGTGGCTTTTCGCATTTGCCGAATCCTCGTCTGGAGCCTGCTCCTGCTGCTGTTGGGAGGCCTGCTGTATCTGGATCGAGTGGGATTGCCGGAGGTGTTCCGTCAGCCCTTGGTGGATCAGGTCCGACGGCACGGCCTGGAGCTGGAATATGCCCGGATCCGACTGCACTTGTTCCGGGGGATTGTGGCGGACGAGGTGGCGATCCGGCCGACCGCGGGCGCGACCGCGCCGCGTTTACAGGCCCTGCGGCTTCATTTGGACCTCCACACGGCCGAGCTGTGGCGCGGTCGATGGGAGCTCGAGGGCCTGGAAATCCTCCAGGGCCGCCTGGCTCCCGTGCCGTCCCCGGCGCCTCCGGATGAGGGTCCGTGGACCGTGGAACAGCTCGAGGCCCGGATCCGGTTCCTCCCGGAGGACACTTGGGACATCGAACGATTGCGGGCCTGGATCGGGCCCGTCCGCTGTTCTCTCACTGGGACGCTGACTCATGCTTCCGCTCTTCGAGCATGGCCGGGCATCGAACGTCGCGCTCCTGCCGCTGCAGGCCTGCAGGCGTCCTGGAATTGGCCCGCATGGACCCGTTGGCTGGAACGACTGCAATTCCCTGCTGAACCCGAGGTGCTCATTCGCTTCGAGGGCGATGCACGTCGACCCGACGCGATCCGGGCCGAGGTTCGCTTCACAGTGCCGGAAGCGGTGACGCCCTGGGGCACCTGTCAGGGGCTCCAGGGGACTTTGCGCACCCTACCGGATTCCAATGCGCCACCGGTTCTGCACGTGGTCGTTGGCGCCCGGCAGGCGTGGACCCCGTGGGGCGATGTGGAAGACTTCCGCCTCGACCTCGAAGCGGTCCGCGATTCCAGAGCCCTCTCGGCGTGGCGGGTGAAGGGCACGCTCGCAACACAGACCCTGCACACGCGTTGGGCCGGTGTACAGGCAGTCCGCGGCGAGATCGAAGCGACGCTCGGCCTCGCCGACCGGTCGCTGCAACGCTGTCGCGTCTCCTTTTCGTGCGTACACCTGGACACGGGGCACGCGGCGGCCCAGGACGCACGCCTCGAAGCGGAGGTGCAGGCGCGGAGCGAGCCGACAGTCCCGGAGCTGAGCCCGGGCCCGTGGCGGGCCTGGATTCCCTGGGAGGGTGGGGCAACGTTCGAGGCTCGGACTGTGAGGATGGGATCGGTCTCGGCGCGGGAGCTTCGCGTGCGCGGACAATGGTCGGCCCCGATGCTTCAGGTGCCGACGTTCGAAGGCCGTTTGGCTTCCGGAGCCGTGGCCGGGGCCTGCACCGTGGACTTTGGATCGGAGGTCGCCCGGTTCGAACTCACGTCCGATGCCGACCCTTTCGAGGTTGAATCGTTTCTTTCCGACCGCGCGCGGCGGTGGCTTGGCCAGTTCCGGTGGCAAGAACCGCCACGGCTGTCAGCGGCGGGGACCCTGCGGCTTCCGCCCTGGCCGGCGGGGACCGGAGCGTGGGCGGAGGCGCTTCGCACGTCGCTGACGATGACCGGCGAGGTGGCGCTGGGGCAGGGGAGTTTCCGCGGCTTCGCAGGCGACCGCGCGCGCACCCATTTCTCGTTTTCCGACGGGACCTGGCATTTTCCCGACCTGGAGGTGGATCGCTCCGACGGCCGGATCCGCGCAGACTATCGCATACGACCCTGGGCCCGCGACTATCACTGGCGCTTTGTCGCGGCGTTGTCACCGGATGCTTGCCGTCCGCTCCTGCGTTCGAATCAGGTGGCCTTTCTGGATTTGTTTGGGTGGACAAACGTGCCGTGGTGCGAAGGCGAGGTGTGGGGTCGGTTCCTGCAGCCGGAAACCGTGGCCGGACACGGTCGTCTGATTTGGAGCAACTTCGTGTTTCGCGGGGTGCCGATCCGGCTCCTGGATACGCGCCTGGCGTTCAGCAACCAGTGGCTCCATGCCGTGCAGCCGCGCGTGGAGCGCGAAGGAGCCTCGCTGGGTGCGGAAGGCGTGGCCCTGGATTTTCGGCAGGCGCGCGTCCATTTGACCAATGCGGTTTGCCAGGACGATCCGGCCACGGTGGCCGGGGCCATCGGCCCCAAGACGGCCACGAACCTGGCACCGTACCGGTTCGAGCAGCCGCCGCGGGTCTGGCTGAACGGGACCATCCCGTTTCGCGGTACCGCGGGTGCGGATCTGCATGCGCAAATCGAAGGAGGGCCATTCCGCTGGTGGCGCTTTCGATCGCCGCGGGTGATGGGGCGGGTGCACTGGCTCGGCGAGCAAGTGGCTCTGACGAATGTCACCGCCGAGTTCTACGGCGGGCGGTTGACAGGCTGGGGGGTGTTCGACACCACACCGGCCGAGGGGACGGACTGTCGTTTTTCTGTCGAGGTGTCGCAGGTGCGTATGCCGGACCTCATGCGGGACTTGAGTCCGTCCCCGCGCCCGCTGGAAGGGATCCTGGACGGATGGCTGGAGGTGACGCGCGCGAACACACGCGATTGGCGGACCTGGAACGGGCAGGGCGAGGTTCGTTTGCGGGATGGTTGGATTTGGTCGATTCCCCTGTTCGGAATTCTGTCCGAGCCCTTGGACGCGCTGGTGCCGGGGCTGGGCCGCAGTCCTGTCACCAGTGGCCAGGCCACCTTCGTCCTCACCAATGGTGTCATCCTCTCGGACAACCTGGAATGTCGGGCTGCGACGATGCGCCTGCTTTACAACGGTCGTCTCTCCCTGGAAGGCGAGGTGGACGCAGTGGTGCAGGCCGAGCTGCTGCGAGACGCCTGGCTGGTGGGACGGGTCTTGAGTCTTGCCCTTTGGCCTGTCAGCAAGATTTTCGAATTCCACATCACCGGGACTCTGGAGAATCCACGGGCCGAACCGCTTCACATTCCGCGGGTTCTCACCATTCCCTTGCGCCCCGTGCAAACGTTGCGGGAACTCCTAGGTGCGCCCGCGAAGGAACCCAAACCTTGAGGCGCAAGGGGCGGTAGCGGAGGGAGTCGGCGTCAGCCGGGCACGTTCCCGGGCTGCTGATTTGGTGGTGCGGATGGCGCACATTCGGGCCCTGCATTTGCCAGCCACGGGACAACCAGGCAGGAGCCGGCAAACGGTTTCCCCCCGGGGCGTCTACACCGCAAGTCAGACAAACACGCGCTCCCGGGACCGGCGCCGGACCCGCCCGGCACAAGCCGGACAAAAACTTCCCATGTGCTCCCGGCTTTTCGGCCTCCGGGCTCCATGCCGGGCATGGCGGCTCGGAGCTGTTCGATACTTATGACGAAGGAGTGGGCGTCGAACCTCGGTGAGCGGGCTGTTGAAAGCATCGCTTCGCACGTTAGAACATTGAATCTCCTTGTACCATCGAGGGTCATTCTCGGACGACACCACTTTTCATCAGCCTGTTAGTGTTCCTTAATGGTCAGTTATGAAGGCAAGCGGCAGGCTCACCCAAACGGTTTGCGTATGGCTGGGCTTGTTTCAGGCACGGCGCCTTTCACTGTCTCCATTTGTGCCACCGTCACGCCATGGACGCCTGGGGCAAGTCCCGGCCCGCCTGCGTCACGGCGGGGGCCGCCGAGTCCCGGCCCTCAAGAACGATTCGGGCGTGCAGAAGAACCTTGAAGGGGGTATCCGGCGCCGTTTCGAACGCCAGGGCCGCAGGGGGCATCCGATCCGAGCCGAACGGCTCCTGCAGCTCAAACAACTCCCGGCCCGGCCCAAGGGCGGGTCCCAAGAGTGGAACTCCACCCCCCAATTTCCCGCAACCCAATGCGCCTTCACCTTCTGCAGCCCAGACTTTACGAAGCCTGCCGGCGCTCGGCCCTGTGTTGAATCCATTCTTGACAATGCCGAAGGTCCGCCTGTAGCTATAAGGCAATTCCTGGGACGATAACTCGGTGAAGCAAGCGGACCGCCAGCGGGAGCCACGGCTATGTGCCAGCCCAGAGTTGATCCGCAACGCCAGATGCGGCTTCGATCTCCGTCTGGCGGTTGAACCCCTAACCAGGCACGTGTGTCACGGTGAGGAGTCGCTTGGATCGCATTACGAATTGGCGGGAGCTGGCGCGGCAGGCCCGTTGGTCGCTGGGGAGGCTGGCCGGAGCGTGCCGGGTGTCGGTCCGAACCCTGGAGCGGTATTTTACGAGCCGGATGGGAAAGACGCCGCGGGCCTGGCTGATGGAGGAGCGGATGGCCCGGGCGGATGAACTGCTGACGAAGGGGTTTTCGGTGAAAGAGACGGCGGTGGCGTTGGGCTACAAGAGCGTGGAACATTTCGCCCGGGTGTTCAAGCGACACTACGGCCATTGCCCCTCCCGGCATGCTGCGCCGGGTGATGCAGGGGCCGACGGTCGGGGCGGGTTGGGGGCATCGGAGTGAGAAACCGTGCTGCGGCGATGCCCTGAAACCCGGAGGGAGGCCGCGGCACGGGATTCACGCCTGCAGAGATCCATCGCTGTCGGTTTGGTGGCCCACCGTGAACTGGGGCCGCAACCTGTTGGCCGCATCGTTTCTACAGAGCCGGCTTGCGGTAGCGTTGCACATTATGAGGCGCCTTGCCAAGGCGCTCCCGTGCGGCGGCACGGTGCTTCAAGCGCGAGCGCGCAGGCAGGCTCCATCCCGCCTGTGGTGTCTCTGGGGTTCGGGCTGGGACCATCTTTTGGTTGCGGCTCTGCCATGCTGGGGCTGGGCGGTTTTCAGCAAGGGCCCCTGCTGCCCAACGCGTGCGAGTTCGGCTGCGCGACTTGGTGGCGTTGCGGTGGAACTGCTGTCCAAACCGGGTGAACTGTCGCGAAAAGTCACGTCTTTGGGCTTCTCAGGGAGCGGAGGGCGTGCTGGAATGACTGTGGTCAGCGACGGTGTGGAGGGGCGGCCTGAGCGCCCCCGTTCGCGTCGAGCGGTTAGGGGTCCGAGAGATGAACTACCTGCGCGGTCAAGGTGAGCCTGTGGCGACGGGGTGCTGCGGCGAGGCCGGTCCTCCGTTGTGGCCGCTGGCGACGAACCTGGCGTTCCCGCTCCAGAGGATCGCGAAGGCGGAAAACCGGCGGAAGTCGGGTGTTCGCACCGGGCGCTCCGGGCAATGCCTGAAGTTCAGCCTGCGCGCGGGCGCCGGCCCCGCCGTGCCCATGGCGAGCCTGCTTCCGTTGGTTGATATGTCGGCACTGGGCGGGAACGTCGCCGCCAGCAAGAACTGCACCGCGGATGCGGCGCTCTTGAACAAGTTTTCGTGGGACGAACTCCGGAGTTTCCGGTACTCCAGCGCCCTCGCCCAGCTGATGAAGAAAGGACCCCGTGAACGTGCGAGGCACCCCGGAGAGTCTGTGCTGCGACGGCTGGTTTTGTTCAACATTATCAACCGCATTTGGGCAGGGTCGGCGGTTGTATCGGGACTCCGCGTTCACGTGTTTCATCAACCTTCATCTCCTGAATGGCCCAACCCCGGCGGCGGTAACCCTGGGAGCCCCCGGATCGATGCATGGTGGACGTCCGCCGACGAACCAAGCCCGGCCGCACCTCGAACCCCGCGAACCATTCGCACTCCACGACTCCACCAGACCCTCACCGATGGGAAATGCCATGAACACGTCGCCGGCAATTCCGGCGGACACGCCTCCCTCGAGAACGCGCGTGTCCGTTGAAACAGCATTCGCATTAACTGCGGGTGCGATCCTCGGTGTTACCGGCGTGGCCAAGATCGCAACCGCCTTCGAGAGTGCACCTCGGATGGCTTCGACCGATCCCATCTTCGGCATCCCGTTCCGGTATTTGATGTTAACGGCCGGCATGGCGGAGGTGGTGATCGCGGGCGTCTGCTTCTTCAGGAGGACGCGACGGATGACACCGGTGTTCGTAGCATCCCTCGCCACGAGTGTTGTTGTTTACCGCTTGGGTCAGTGGTGGCTGGACTGGACCGGGCCGTGCGGGTGTCTGGGGAACCTGACGCACGTTCTGTACCTTTCGCCCCGAACGGTGGACCAGATTTTGAAAGGAATTCTCGTGTATTTGCTCGTGGGGAGCTACTGGCTCATTGTCGGAAAAAGCGTGCATTCATGCGAGAGAGCGTGCCAATGAAGGCGTCTGAGCCCCCAGCCAGTCATCACGCGTATCGACCAGCGCCGGCAGGGGCGGCGCTTTATGTCATCGCTGTCAGCATTGGCGGCAGCCTGGCTCTCACAGCGTTGGCTTCGCAAGACGCAGTGGCCGCTTACGAGGCGTTTGTATCCTCTCCCCCGATTGTCGAAGAACTGGTGTTCGAAGATGAGCCGAACGATGCAGACGGCGCGATTGCAATGTTTGGACCGGATGCGTCGGTGTTCTACCGTGTCCGGTGGCAGCCGGGTGCGTTCCTGCTTCTCTGCCTTCGTGGTAACGGTGCCCACCAGGGCAACACCGTGGTTCGGGGCTCGGGGCGCGTCGGCAACTTCTTCTGGTCGTATAGCGAGGAAGGAGGCATAAGCCTGTACACACGAACCGACGCTTCCGTGCTTCACGAAGCATCCAACGGTGTTGTCCAGACACACTTGGCGCATCTCCGGATCGCTGCCGAGATCCTGAATCTCGGAGTTCCCGCGGAGGACATTGGCGCCGTGCGCTGGACGCGCCATCGCTTCAAGTTCACGAACTCGCTGAACTATCTGTGGGAGGGACAGTTGGTCACAAATCGTGAGGGACGGGTGTCCGAGATCCTGCAAACCGCCAGGGATCTTCGCAGCGGCCAGACGTATCACCACAAGACACGGCTTGGGTACCGGGATTCCCAGAGCCTACCGTCGTCGATTCGTCATTATACGGATTTCGGCCCGGCGCGCGGCTGGCAGCTCATGAAGTCCTTTCGCATTCATGCCCTCGAAACGAATGCGACCCCGCTGCCGCCCGCCATGTTTCTGTATGACTTTTTGAATCTGGCGAATACAAACATTATCGCGTACTCGAATAACATGAGGTTTCTCGTTGTGAAAGGCAAGACAGTGCCGATCAACGTCCGCCCTGCGCCAACACGGCGTGAGGTCGTGATCAAGCGAACGGCACTCATTGTCTTGTTTTCCGTCGGAGCGGCATTCCCCTGGTTGCTCTGGAGAGTGACCGCCAAGCGGAACCGGAATCTGGTGTCTTAGACAACCCGGGGAGAGCGTAGCAAGGACACCGCAACAGTGACAAGGAGATAGCGATGAAGACCTACATCAAAGCGATGGGTGTAGTGCTCGCCTTGACGGGTGTGGCATTTTCATATTGCTACACGTCAGATCCACCAAATAGGTTAACTGTGCGACAGCGGGAGTGGACACGAGAACTGTCGCGGGAAAGACGTGCGACGGCGTTCCGATCATTGGGACGTGCGTCGAGACCGTTGACAAAGACGCGATCAAATCTGCAACTACCGGTAGGGGCAGAACCGCAAATGTAACGTGCTCATGTAGGTGCAGGTATGCATGTGGGGGTAGGGTGTATGACGACGGAACGTGTAATCTTAACAAGTATTACGACAAGCTTAACGATAGCCCATGTCCTCCGCGGTAAGGTAGGCGTTACTGGGAAAGACAAAGGACCGGACGTGGGCCGTGTTGAACCCCGCTATTGGGATGGACTGTGGGATGCAAGATGCAGCGTCGAAAAGTAGGGCGGTGGATTCGAGGATGCGTCATGGGATGCATCGGGGAGTGCGGTGCGTGACTGGCGTTTCAGCGGCGCGCGAGGACGGTGTCATGACGCCCGAAGGCCCGGGTGGCCGAAGAGTGCGTGCGAGAGAGCGCGTGTGCGGCAAGCGATGCGAAGGATGGTCCGCTATGATATGGTGAGTGTACAGTAAGGTGTTTGACTCGATGTCGGATGTTCCATGTCATTGTTCGGTGCTCTAAGATGACAAGGGAGCGCGTGTCCTGAAACCCGGGTCTTGGAGGCCGGTAGTGTGTATGCTCGGCAGTGAAGGTGGTGGATGGACAAGGGGACTGCAGACCGCCTGGGGTCCTGCGGGCGTACCTGGCGTGCGGAGCCGGTCGAATGACGGTTGGTGCGTAGATGGCTGCTGCCCGAGGCGGAGCGCGGGGCGGACGCGTCGAAGTCCTGAGGCAAAGTTCGCCGTAAAGCCGAGCCCGCTGGGGCTCGTCGTGAGGGCATCCTGCGCTGTGGGTCCCGGATGGGAAGCAGGTTTCGCGGCGGCAGGTGACTGTCGGTAGCTGACAGCATCTGGGATTGGAACCGGGTAAAGCAAGCGGACCGCCAGCGGGAGCCACGGCTATGTGCCAGCCCAGAGTTGATCCGCAACGCCAGATGCGGCTTCGATCTCCGTCTGGCGGTTGAACCCCTAACCAGGCACGTGTGTCACGGTGAGGAGTCGCTTGGATCGCATTACGAATTGGCGGGAGCTGGCGCGGCAGGCCCGTTGGTCGCTGGGGAGGCTGGCCGGAGCGTGCCGGGTGTCGGTCCGAAGCCTGGAGCGGTATTTTACGAGCCGGATGGGAAAGACGCCGCGGGCCTGGCTGATGGAGGAGCGGATGGCCCGGGCGGATGAACTGCTGACGAAGGGGTTTTCGGTGAAAGAGACGGCGGTGGCGTTGGGCTACAAGAGCGTGGAACATTTCGCCCGGGTGTTCAAGCGACACTACGGCCATTGCCCCTCCCGGCATGCTGCGCCGGGTGATGCAGGGGCCGACGGTCGGGGCGGGTTGGGGGCATCGGAGTGAGAAACCGTGCTGCGGCGATGCCCTGAAACCCGGAGGGAGGCCGCGGCACGGGATTCACGCCTGCAGAGATCCATCGCTGTCGGTTTGGTGGCCCACCGTGAACTGGGGCCGCAACCTGTTGGCCGCATCGTTTCTACAGAGCCGGCTTGCGGTAGCGTTGCACATTATGAGGCGCCTTGCCAAGGCGCTCCCGTGCGGCGGCACGGTGCTTCAAGCGCGAGCGCGCAGGCAGGCTCCATCCCGCCTGTGGTGTCTCTGGGGTTCGGGCTGGGACCATCTTTTGGTTGCGGCTCTGCCATGCTGGGGCTGGGCGGTTTTCAGCAAGGGCCCCTGCTGCCCAACGCGTGCGAGTTCGGCTGCGCGACTTGGTGGCGTTGCGGTGGAACTGCTGTCCAAACCGGGTGAACTGTCGCGAAAAGTCACGTCTTTGGGCTTCTCAGGGAGCGGAGGGCGTGCTGGAATGACTGTGGTCAGCGACGGTGTGGAGGGGCGGCCTGAGCGCCCCCGTTCGCGTCGAGCGGTTAGGGGTCCGAGAGATGAACTACCTGCGCGGTCAAGGTGAGCCTGTGGCGACGGGGTGCTGCGGCGAGGCCGGTCCTCCGTTGTGGCCGCTGGCGACGAACCTGGCGTTCCCGCTCCAGAGGATCGCGAAGGCGGAAAACCGGCGGAAGTCGGGTGTTCGCACCGGGCGCCCCGGGCAATGCCTGAAGTTCAGCCTGCGCGCGGGCGCCGGCCCCGCCGTGGACGTGGCAATCCTCCTCCCGTTGGCGGGGTTGCGGATGTCGGGGAACCACACCGTGGTTGCCAAGGTTTGCCGGGCGCAGGTGGCGCTGCCGAACAATCTGCATCTCTTTGGAACAGAACTTCGAGGATTCAGAACCATGGAAAGCTGTTCGAGCCGTTCCGCGACTGCCCTGCGGCGGTTGGTCCTGCTTCACGCGCTCCGGGGTGGGTGGACCGGGCTGCCGAGGGTGGTAGCAGATGGGTCCTATGGGCATGACCCCCAAGCGTTGCATGACGGACTCGCAGCTCTGGCTGGAGCTGCGCTGTGTACCCGTACGAGGAAGGCGACCTTCCAGAGAAAACCTTCAGGGTGAAACACCATCCAATGCAACCTATGTCACGATGGCGCGGAATTCTGGCGGCGCGGCTCAAGCGTGTCGGGGGACGGCTGGAAGATCAGATCAGCACATGCTTGGGCGTTCTCCTCCTTGTTACTGCGCTCGCCAAAGTGGTTGGAGTCACTTACGGGCCCGAGCGAGTCTTGAGTCAGCTGGACTGGCTCCTCCAGATACGCATGCGATGGGTGCTGATCCTTGCGGCGGCTGTCGAAGTCGTGATTGGATGGATTCTGCTCGCGCCGGCGAAGAAGTCCCTCAGGTGCATTTCCGGATTCGCGTTCTTCGCCTGGCTGGGGACCTATCGCCTGTTTCGTAGCTTGCTGGGCGCTCCCGACCCCGACGGGTGTGGCTGCCTGGGTTACATCACAGACGCGATTGGAATCCCCCATTACCTTGCGGAGAAGTGGCTCTCCGGCTTCGTTGTTTTTGGGCTCGCATGGTTTTCCTTTCAGGTAGCTGGATATCTCTTGGGAGAGCCAAAGAGAGCCACAGAGTGGCCGCATGATTGAACAACGCCAGACGCATTTCGCCATGGCAAAGCCGGAAAGTCACGGTGTGCTTCCAATGGTTGCGCTGCTCGCGGTCGGCCTGGGCAACGTGCCGGCGTTCGCCGCGGCGCCGGCGGCACACTTCACGGCGACGGTCCGGCTGACGCCCTGTAGGGACGATGGCACGCCAGGTGTCACCAGGGCAAGGATGCTGGAAGGCTGTCTGTTTGCCGACGGTTTCCACGTGTGGTCCACCGGGGAGTCGGAGGGAGCAACGTATTTCGAAGCCTGTGCGGTCGTGAGCAATACCGTGTACTCGTTGACAAAAAGAATCACGAATGGCACCCAGGTTGCCTATCAGGCGTTACTTGAGCAAGGCTTTGTCTCCAGGTTCCTGAGCATGCGTCACCAGATCGTCGCGTTGGCGCTCGGCATCGCGGACCGATGGGAAGACCTGGCTCAAGGGAAGACGAAAGTCCTGCTCACCCTGGGCGAACCCTACCCCGAATACTACAACACGTACTTGGTGGAGCGGGGCTCGCCGCAGAGCATTCACGTGGTGGCGCGTGCACCCAACTTTGCCCTGTGCAGTACAGGGATCGTGTTCTTCCCGAAGCCCTACGATGTCGGCTTTACCTTGTGGACCCTGGACGTGGAATATTCTCCAGACGGCAGGCCCGCGTCGGCCCGTTTCCAGAAATATGTTCCCTTGGACGAGGCCATCGGTGACGTTCAGATGGGACGTACACCTCAGCGGCTCGAAGCGTTGATATCCTCAGCGGAAGTCCTTTTCACCTGGGCCCCATCTTTTCGGATGTGCGATCGCCTGCCGATCCCGCCGCAGTTGCCCTTCTACATTGACGACTATCGCTTCGTGTTCGACACCTACACCAACAATCGTCTTTCGGCGATGGTTGAAGGAGGGGCGCGTCTTCTATGTACGAACGTTGACTGGAGCTATCCGCTGGACAAGGCAATGAGGGCATCGATGTTTGTCCAGCGCGGGCTTGCCGCGCGCGACGCTGCACTGCGCAGAGGATGGCTTGGACCGTTGTTTCTTGTAATCTGCGCGGCCGCCTTGGTGGTTCCGGCGCTACTGGTGTGGCGCAAGGGCGGTCCGACCCAAAGTAACGGTCCGAACCCAGGAAAGGAGGCATGAACCCATGAGGAGAAGGAGAGTTGGCCTACGAGTGGTTGGGGTCCTGGCTTGTGCCGGGCTCGTAACATTCGCGGCGTACTACGAACGACCTGCAGCATCGTCGCGAACCGAGGAGAACCCAGTGTGTACGAGAAGCAACAACGGGAGTTCTTGCCAGCGGCGCGTGTACAAGGGTCGTGTGCTATACGGGGGAGGAGTCCTGCTCGCCGACGGAGTGGGAGTGCGGTCCTTGGAAGAGCGGAACATGCCGGCCTGGCCCCTTTGGTCTGTGGCACTATTGTGCCGTTGATGAGCAATAGTCGCTTCGGATCCGCCCAGTCTTCGGCCGGGCGGAAGTCGAAAACCGCCTCCGGCGGCGGATCCGGGCCGGAGAGGACGTCGGGCGCAGCGAGTTTTTTGGGGCTTGGGAACGCGGCTCTGCTGGAAGCTGTGATTCGGCGGACGCTGGGCGTGGTGGCAGGCCTGGGGTTCGTCAAATGCGAGGCGGACCGGGACGTAGGAACGGACAGGGCGACGACGGGCCTCGGTTCATGTGGAATGCGCGGCGTGCAAGGCGCTCTGTGGGTTGTCGTGCTGCACCCAATGGACAGACGGTCGGGCGTGAAGCCTCGATTCCCAAGCCTTTTGGGCTTTTTCGGGGTCCCTTCCCCAGGATAGGAGGAACACAATGGGGAACCGACGACCGGAGGTTGGCGGATGGGAGTCGCGGCGCGCTGGCGGACAGGGAGCTTTCGTACGGACAGGTTGGAGCGGGGATTGCGCGGCTTGGCGGCGTGGATTTCTGGCTGCTTTGCCGTGTCTCACCCCCGGCTGCGTGCCAGCTCAGCCGCTTTTCCCTGAGTCAGGTCAACGCGGTGTTTCCCTTTATACCCATCGGCAGCTGCATTTCCTCGCGGCGCTGATGGTGGCGGCCATGGCGGTGGTGTGCTTCCAATGTTGGGAGCGCGCCATGGCCAACCTGCTGGTGCTTTACCACCGTGACCTGCTGGTGTGCTCCAAGTGGGCGTTGAACGAGTTTGACGTTGTTCGGTACGAGTGCATGGGTGGCGTGGGTGCGCTGTTGCCTCTGAGTCCGTGGGAAGAATGGCGGCTTTCGTTCCTCGCCCTTTGCCTGGTGTTTGCGGTGACGGTGCCCTCGGGGGCGCGAGCCTGCGGGGGTTGGTTCGCCGGGACCGCGGGGTGGTGGAATCCAAAGGTATCGGCTGCGCCTTTGGGTGGAGGGTTTCCGGGTGGTCGAGGCTGTCGCCCCGCTGTCCTTGAGCGACGCGGAGTCGCCAGTGTGGGTCCGAGATTACCGATACAAGAAGATGCGCGGGAAACGCATTTTCCCGTCTGCCGAATACACGCTGATGCCCAGCCAGGCTTGGAAATCCGATGCGGATCCCGAACTTTCGGCCCGGCAGGAGGAATGGTTGCGACACGGGCCGAAATATGGCCGCTATCCGATTCCGAGGAAAACCCTGATGGTGTGGGGACTGATGGAGGGCGAGCTGGTGTTGCCTCTGGCGTTGTGGTTTTTCAGTCGCCCCACAAAGCACAAAGCAACACAACGTGGAACCGAGACCAATAAAAGGCCCATGCGCAAGTCTCCGAGTTCGTTGACGGGCGTAACGGGCCTTGGCGTGGGCCATCCGGGCGGGTCGCCTGTCGCAGTCAGATGGAATGTTGTCGCGCGTGGGAAGTGCGCGAGAGGTCTTGGGACTCGGGTGCACAGACGTGCTCACACGCGGATGGGAACAACGTGAGGACCGCCAAATGCGCGTAGCCCGCACACAGCAACCCTGAAAGAGCGAGATGAGACAGCGGGAACGGGTGCATGGCGGCTCGCGGCACGTGCCTCTCCGATCACCGCTGCAGGGAACAGGCCGAGCATCGAGCTCTTGATGGAGGTCCGGAAGATGGCATGTACTCTAGGGCGACGTGGGCAGGGCGTGGGACCTTGTATGGAAGGCCACGTCACACAACGGTTGAGCGCCATATGTCGGTTCGCGGTCAGCCCCGGAGGCCGTCTCGGGATGGCCCGGCTCAAATAGGTGTGGCATGGAAGGAAATGCTCGAAAAGCATTGGGTGTTGTTCTTGCGGCCAAGGGCATGATTGCCGGTGTCGTACTTCTCAGTGCGCTCGCTGGTGGGTTCAATATCCCACAATTTCTCTCCGTCCATGCACGGTGGCCGAAGAGCGGTGAGCCGCAGCAAGTAAGCCACCTGGTTGTGCGGGATTCGGCCCACTACCTGAGCCTGAGCCAAGAAGGTTACCAAGCGGGCTCCCCCTTGTGCGCCTTTTATCCGCTATGGCCGATGGTGCTGCGGGCGGGCACCGTGGTAACGGGAGGCCGGCCGGTCCTGGCGGGCATGGTGCTGGCCAATGCGCTGTCGCTGGTCGGGTTGGTGCTGCTGTACCGGTTAATGGAGCGGCATTGTGGACCGGCGGTCAGCCGAGACGCGCTGGTCCTGCTGCTGGCCTGTCCGGGGGCGTTGTTCTTCTCGTTCCCGTACAGCGAGTCGCTCTACTTGTTCCTGCTGATGGTGTTCTTCTGGGGACTGGCGCGTCAGCGATGGGAATGGGCGGCGGTGGCCGGGTTCCTGTTACCGTTGGCGCGGCCGGTGGGCATCTTTGTGCTGTTGCCGCTGGCGTGGTTCTTGTGGGAACGGGGTGGGCCGCGCTGGCCGGGGGTGAGGGCGGGTTGGGAGAGGCTGGGCCGGGCGGTGGCGGGTTTATGGCGTTGGCGCCGACGTGCACCTGCGACGGAAAGGGTGGCCACGGATTCATCGAGTGAGCGTCTCCTCTGGCCTGCCGACAGCTTCTGTCACGCTGGGGGCAAGGGACAAGATGCTGCGCCAAGGGCGCCGCTGGGCGGCACGCCGTGGCTGTTGCTGGCGGCGCCGCTGCTGGGCTATGCGCTCTATTTCGGGTTGATGTATGCATGGACGGGGAATGCGTTCGAGGGGTTCGAAGCGCAAAAGGCGTATCCCAATTCGCCGTCGATCCGGAACATGTTCAACCTCTCGGGTTTTTGGGATGCGTTGGTGAACGTCGGCAGTCTGGATGGGATGACGGACGGGTTGCTGGATCGGGCGTTCTTCGTTTTGGTGCTGGTGGCGTTGCCGGCGGTGTGGCGGCTGAACCGGGTGTGGTTTTGGTATGTCTTGCCGGCGGGGCTGGTGCCGGCGCTGACCAGTTGGTTCATGTCGTATCGGCGCTATGTGGTGGTGTTGTTTCCGGTGTTCGTGGTGGTGGCGCAGTGGCTGGCCCGGACGAAGAGTCGCTGGGTGTTCTGGTATTACGTGGTGGTCTTGGCGGCGCTTCAGGCCTGGGCGGTGAAGCAGTTTGTCAATTTCAACTGGGCGGGTTGACGCCAAGAGCAGGGTCCGAAATGCGATGATCGCCGGCACAGAATAGGAGGCGCGCAAAGGTGGGGGCCCAGATGTCCCCGTTGCTGCGCTGGGGTTGCCTGGGATTGCTTCTGGTCTCCGCCGCGCCCCTGGCCTTGTTGGGTCGGCAGTTCCAACTGCCGGCCCATCAGCGTTTTGCTTCGGCTTTTCACGTCTGGATCGGCGACGGGGATGCAGGGCTTGGAAGGGCTGCGAAGAATTGTTCCCTCCGTCTGCGTTGGGTGTTGCACAGCTGGCAGATGGTCCCGAATGGCGGACGCATGGGTCCGTCTGGATTCGGAGGAGCTTCGCCGACTCCTGCGCCCGACTAGGAACGCCGACAGTCGGAGCGTCTTGGGAGCGCTGTGCACCAGTTCCTGGCTCCGGCAGCGGCCCAAGGATTTTGAGGTCCTGTGCGGCTACCTGCAGGCCCACGGGTACGGCATCGACGTTAGGCGCCAGATCCCGGCCTGCTTGCTGACCGGCCCAGGGCGCAGACCGCCCGCTCTCAAGGCCGGTTCGGGGCCCGTCGGGAAGAACATTGAAGTGGAAATCAACCGCCGCTTCAAACGCCAGGGCCGCAGCTGGCATCCGACCCGGGGCGAGCGTCTCATGCAGTTCGAACGGCTGCTGGCCCGGCCCCCGGCGGGGCACCCTGATGGGACTTCAAATCCCAATGTCACCTCCACCTCCACGCGCCTTCGTTCCCTCCAACTGGCGATTGACGAACACCATCATGCTGGCCGCGCTTTAACTTTTGGACACCGCGAAAGAGGGGGCATTTTGGGGCCTTCCGGGCACGGGAGAGCCGAGGGACCATGGCATTCAGTGGGGACGCCCGAGGCAACGGCAAAGAAACTCGGCAAACAAACCTCGTGAGGTCCTCATAAGGCGCAACTCCATGCCCCTCAATGCGGGGCGGGAATGTTCAGTCCGAGTTTCGCCCCTTCAGGGCGGGATGAATCCGTTTGGGCTGCCCACCCAGGGCATTGCCCTGGGCTGGAGAGTTGCCGCCCCGTTGGGGCAGACATGCGGCGAGACGTAAGCGGAGCCATTTACCACCCATCGAGGCGCTGCGCTTGCTCAGGGCGCGTTCTTGGACCGTTACCATCACCGCCCGGGTGGAGTCGACCCGGGATGCGTCGAGGGCGCGAAAGGTTTACGACCCTCGATAAGGCTTGTGAGATGGAAAGGGCGGGCGCCGCGCCGGAGGGCACAACACCTGGAACATCGGCTCAGGTAGAGCCCACGGTCGCCGCTTCATGGAGGCCGTGTCTTTTTGCGCTTGCGACCGCGGGCCGGAGGCGCAAGGATAGCTGTGGCCCATGCCGCCGCGGGGCCCGGTCTTGGAGTTCGCGGCGGATCCGGGTGCGCGGTTAGCTCAGTTGGTAGAGCACCAGCTCGACACGCTGGGGGTCGCAAGTTCGAGTCTTGCACCGCGCACCATTTTTTTTGGTGAAGCCCCGACTGGCGCGCGGCCGGGATACGTAAACGTGCTGTGGGTCGGGCCATCGATCCGAACCGGGCCCCCTCAGTTTCCGGGCTGCGCCTTCCACGTGGACGTGGCAAGGGGACCGGGGTGGGGGATTCTCTTCAGGTGGGTTGGGGGCACCGGCTGCGCGTGGGTCGTCAACGAAGGCCTGGTGCGTACTGGCCTCCCCGGTGACTTCGGCCTATGTTGTCGGTGGCCCGCGCCTGGAACGGCACGGCCCAGGAGTTCGTGCGAGGCCGGGGTTGCAACGCGGAGGCTCACGATGAAGCTGCAAATTCGAAGTCCCGCCTTTGGCTATGGCGAACCGATTCCTGTTCAGTACACCGGCTTGGGAAAGGACATTTCCCCGCCGTTGGAATGGAGCGGCATTCCGGCAGAGGCCAAGAGCCTGGCCCTGATTGTGGAGGATCCGGATGCACCGGTCGGCACGTGGGCGCACTGGCTGGTTTATGGGCTTTCCCCACAGAGTAGCGGTCTGGCTGAAGACCAGCCCAAGACGCAGTACCTGGCAGGGGGCGCGCGGCAGGGATTGAACGATTTCCGTCGGCTGGGCTATGGAGGGCCCTTGCCGCCGCCCGGGCCGCCGCACCGGTACTTTTTTCGGCTGTATGCCGTGGATTGCCTTCTCGATGAACCGCCCGGATTGGTGCGCAGCAAGGTGCTGGCGGCCCTGCGTGGGCACGTGTTGGCCGAGGCGGAGTGGATGGGCACGTTCCAGCGGCCGCGGGCCTGAGAGGTCGCGAGGCCCGGCAAGGGTTCAGGGATCGTCCCAGCTCTGTCGGACGGCCTGCTGGACCCGACGGTAATCGGGCAGTTCCTCGTCGGGCACGGGTTGGGCGGCAAGTCGGACACGAACGGTTTTCGGGACGCGCCACCGCCAGTGTTCGACGTGGCCATCGGCGAAGGAAAGGTTGCACCCTTGCGAGTGGCGATTGGCGGGGATGTCCCACCACTGACGGGCGTCGCCCCACCACTGGAGGGTCGGCATGCCGAAGAGCGAGTCGAGGATGGCGTCCTCGTGGACATCCAGAAACACCATGAGCCGGGAGGGCGGGGGATTCTGGATTTGGGTGAGCTTTTTGTAGGACGGGATGAATTGCGCCAGAAACGGGTCGTATTCCGGCCAACCATTGACCGACTGGCTCATGTTGTAGCTGCGCGTCCGCGGCAGGCCCAGGGGTTGGCCTTCGGGAGTTTCGACCGTGGAGCGGTCGGCCGGGCACCGATAAATGGCGGTGGATTGATTGTAGGGGAACAGCAGGCCGTTCTGGATGTTGGTGGGTTCGACGTCCAATCGGGCGTTGCCCAGGCACCAGGAAGCCCCGCGAGCCAACGGCGTGCCCGTGTTGAGGTTGTACACGGAATTGTTGGGAGGCAGGACATCGGCATGATCCAGCGCGTACAAGTACCAGCATCGCTGCAACTGGCTCAGATTGTTCAGGCAGGCCACGGTCAGGGCTTTGGCTTTCGAACGACTCAGGGCCGGCAACAACAGACCGGCCAGGATCGCGATCATGGCGATGACGACCAGCAGCTCGACCAAACTGAAGGCCCCCGGGGTGGAACCGGGCGGCCCGGCGCTGCCTGCGGATTGGCTCCTTGCTTTCATCGGCGTTCGCACCGCGTCCCGCCGAACACTATAAACCCGCCGCGGCCTCGTGCCACCCTGCAAAAAGGGGTCTTCTCGGAGCCCGGGAGAGGTCCTGCCGGAGGACCGGCCATGTGCAGGGTCCTCGAACCATTTCGAGTCCCAGCGGGCCCCGGGGTCGTGCGGGAGGGGCGGACCCGGCCTGCCCATGTGCGGAAGCGATTCTGCCCACGGTGAAGGGATGGGCCGCCGGAGTTCCCGTGGGCCAGGGAGGAAGCCGGAGGCACACGACACCCGGATGTGTCAGGCTCGCCAAAATGGGGAGCGAGGGCAGCACCCCTTGGGGGAGCTTGCCGCGGCCGGGGGTGTCTGCTAGGTTAGGGGTCCCGGGCCGGCTTGGGGCGTCGCCACGCCGAGGGTGCCCCGGGGTTCGAGAGCCAATGTAGCTCAGTGGTAGAGCAACGGTTTCGTAAACCGTCGGTCGCCGGTTCGAATCCGGCCATTGGCTCCAGTTTTTTCTGCGCATTCTTTTCTGCGCATTGCGGATCTGCGGCACCGCCTTCCCGGGAGCTGCTTCTTGTTGGGTGATTCAAACCTTCTTGCCGTGCTCGGTACGACGTTTCTGTGCGGCCGGTAGTGCGGCGAGGCGGTGTTTCGGGCTTGCAAGGCCTGCAGCCCGCGGCGCATGGGGCCAGGCGCAGAGAGAAGCTGCTGTTTGACTCCGGGAGGACCCGGAGTGGTGGCCGGAAGGATGAGTGCAGCGGCCTGGTCCGAAACGAGGCGGGGTGAGCGCGAAGGCTGCGGTGGCGGAGGTCAGAATTTGTAACGCAGACCGGCAAGGACGCGGAGGTCATTGGCCTTGCGGCCGGCGGGTGGGTCGTTGTTGTAGTTGTTTTGAAGGACGAGGCTGAGGCTCAGGCTTCGAGTGATGGCCGCATCCACGCCCGCTTCTGCGATGAGCAGGAACCGCGTACTCCAGTCATCGACCTGGGGGATGTATTCCAGGGTTTGCCACAAACGGGTGTTTTGATTGAGCTTGTGCTCGAATCGCTCGCCGGCCCGGAAGGCGGTGTACTGGTCCGAGGGCCTGCCCTCGAGGTTTTCGAACACCCACGAAGGACCCGCCTCCACGCGCAGGTGCGTGTTGGTGCGCTGGATGAGATACCAACCGACTAGGGGGCTGACCCGCAGGCGGTAATCCACGCCGGCGATTGCGTCGTATTCGGCGTCGTTGCGCAACCCGAGGTAGCCCCGCTGATGAAATCGCCGGTCGTACTGGCCAAAACCGCGCATGTACTCGGCGGTCTTTTCGGTTTCGCCCTCCACCGTGGATTCGCCGTAGCCGGCGGTCAGGCCGAGGGCCAATTCCCAACGCGGCGCCTGGCGGCGGCTGTCGAGGGTCAGGTTGCCCAGGAACGTGTCGCTGTTGCCGCGCGTCAGTGTCAGTCCCAAAAAGGCGCTGCTGGTCCAGAGTTTCGGGGGAGGCGGTTCTGCCTCCGCCGGGGAGGCGGTGGGTTCGTCCGCCATGCTTGCGGAGCGCAAGAGCACGAGGCCCAAGCCGACGAGAAGACCTTGCCCGGTAATTCTGATTCCGATGGTGGCCATTCTGCGATTCTCTCCCACTTGGCGTTTTCGCTTCGAGGGTGTGAGCGTTGCCGCAGATCGACCTCCCGGGCAAGGCTTTTCTCGCGCCGGGCGTGAACGAGGACCGAACGCAAGAAAAGCGCCGGGTCAACTGGTGGATATCAGAGCGGCCACTTCTCGAGAAAAGCCCGTCGCAGGAACCTGGTAGCAGCGTGCGGTCCGGGCTCCGGGAACAGTAGTGCGGTTCACGGTCCGGCGGGCGACGCGGATGAATGGGCGGGTGCAAGCATTCGGACGGGGCTCCGACATTGCCGAGGCACAACCGGGTTGGGGTGCTTACGGTTTGGCCTGGGCGCTGGGCCATCGGGGAGGAGAGCCAATTCGGCTCCGCAGGCAGTGCGTCCCGAAGTGAGCCTGCCCGGGCTGCCTGGGTTGCGCGCCGCATGAAGTCGGAGCGTACCAACAGCTTTGGAGCTGGCGGTCTGTTCCCGGGAAATCGCGCCAAAAACCTCCCGGCTTCGGGAGGGCGAGTCCCTCTGCGTCCCGTCAAAAGCCGGGTCTGAGGAAGCGGCGATTTCGTGCTCAGTTGTCGGAATCGGTTGGGCCGTATTCGGGGACCAGGCGGTAGAACCGGGCGGGGGCGGCCCGTGGATCCGGTTCGACAATGCTCACTTCGTCTTCGGTGCACACGGCACTGCCGACGACTTCCCAGTCCACCAGGTTGGTCGAAGTTTCGATCCGGTATGGCAGGCCGGGTACATAAGGCAGGCGCAATTGGAGAGCACCGTCGGCCAGGCGGGCCAGGTCGGGGAGGGGATGCGGCCCATCCAGGATCAATGCGGCAGCCACGGCGGGCCGGCCAATGCGATAGGCCTGGGCCACGGTGGGTGATTCGATCAGGCGCAGCACCACCGTTTCCGCGCCCTCCGGGAATTCATCTTTTTGAGGGACAATGTCGATGGCCACTGAACGGGCGCCCTCGGGGATGACGGCGTGTGCGGGAATCTCGACATAATCCGCACCGTTGGAAGCAGTGCCGCCGATGCGGTAGTGCACGGGGAGCGGGGCGGATGCGGGCTTGGAACTGAGAATGAGGAACCGAGCCCGATTTGTGGTGCCCTCGCGCGCGACGGGGTCGGCGGCGATGATTCGCACCACCGGGGGCTCGGGTTCGGCGAGCACGCGGATGGTGATCGGCTCGGATCGGCTTTGCGTGCCGAGGTTGTCCGTGGCCACAGCCGTCAAGACGTGTTCCCCGGCCGGGACATTGGACCAGAGGAGCGCGAATGGCAACACGGGGAGGTGGGCGGGAATGATGGTGCAGTTCGGCGCGATGTCAGGCGAGGGTGGCTCGAGGATGGTCAACCGGTTGGTGACGCGGCCGAGGCTGTGTTCGTCTGCGAAGAATTCCACGGTCAGCACACAGCCGTCGCGGTCCCCGGCCAGGGCGAGCAGGCGCAGGTCCAGGGGAACATGGTACACCTTGCCGTTGGGGGGATGGACCAGTTTCACCCAGGGCGGCTGGTTCGTCCGGGTGACGTCGCGGATCCAAGCGACGGCGCGGGACGGTTCACCCACGGCGTAACAATCCGGCCCGGGCTGGGCTGCGGTGATGCAGTCGGGCTGGACCAGTTCGATGACCACGGACTCGGTTTCTTCGGGGAGCTGATCAGGCAGCGGTTGCACCACGAGTTCCACAGTGTGCCGGCCGGGGGCAAAGGTCGCTTCTCCGGTCAGTCGAACGTAATCCACACCGTTGGAGGCCGTGCCGCCCACGTGGTAACGAACCGTGAATGACCGCAAGAGGTCGCCGCCCTCTCGGTACAGACGGAACCGGGCCGGATCGAACGCAGGGGTGAGGGGCTGCGGTTCCGTGGCGTGGGGGTCCACGGCCTCGATGCGAACGACAGGCACGTGCAACGGAGAGCGCACGCGGATGACCACGGGGGCGGAGGTGCGGGTCAGGCCGGAGTCATCCGTGGCCACCGCCGTGAGTGCGTACTCGCCCGGTGGAACGTTGGACCAGGTCAAATCGAAGCGTTGCGGCTGACCGGGTGGCGGCGGAATGATGAAATAGACCTCGCGCACGCCAATGCGCTCGGAGTTTGCGAAGAATTCGACGCGCGGCACGTAGCCATCGGGATCCCGGGTCACCACTTCGATGGGCACGGTGGCCGGTGCGGGAAAGACCGTGCCGGGGGCGGGCCGCACGATTTCGATCCTGGGGGACAACGCTCCTGCTCGGTCGTGGATGTGTACGACCGCCTCGGCGGGCCGACCGACCACGTAACACTCCGGCGGGGGCGGCCAAATGGCAATGCACACGGGAGGCTCGATGTGAAGCACCACGCTCTCGACGGGCTCTTCCAAGTGGTCGGCGATCGCTTCCACCACGAGGCGCACCTGTGTCTCGCCCGCGGGGATGGTCACGTGTTCCGGCAGCCGGGCGTAGTCAACCCCGTTCTGCGCGGTGCCGGTGATCCGCAACTGAACGGTCACCGGCACATGGAGATTGCCCTGGCGCTGAATCAGGAAAACCCCGATGTTGTCCGTGCCTTCCACGGCCTCGGGGTCTGTGGCAACCACCGTGACGACGGTTCGTTCCACCTCCGGTCGATCCTGGGCAAACGCCGAGCCGGCTGCCAGCAAGGTCAACCCGGACAGGCACGCCGCCGCGACAAGTTTCTTCCCCTTCATATCACCTCCGCGGGCTTGGTCTTGGTTCCTGGTTTGTCGCCATACTGAGGATCGCACAAACTCTGGATTTGGCAAGCGACCGGCTGAGCTTCAAGCGCCCGGCAAGGTTCCTCACGGGGTCCGCGAGGCCTGGTACCGGATCGGTGTGATGCGTCTGAAGGAGCCCTCCACCCGGGGCATTGGCAGTTCGTCCTGTGCGCGGAAAGCCCGAGGGCCGGAGTCGGTCACGGGACAGAAACCTTGACCGCCCGCGGCCCGGCCTGTAGTTGAGCCGGATCATGCGCAAGAAACAACCCACCGCGATCGAGCGGTTGCTCGAGATCATGGCCCGGTTGCGCGGCCCGGGAGGCTGTCCCTGGGACCGAAAACAGACCCATCACAGCCTGCGGTTCTACGCGGTGGAAGAGGTGTACGAGCTGCTGGACGCCATCGAGTCCGGCGATGATGCGGCGTTGCTGGAGGAGCTGGGCGATTTGCTCTTGCAGGTGGTCTTTCACGCGCAACTGGCGCAAGAACGGAGTGCCTTCGATTTTGACGCGGTGGCCCGACGCATCGCCGAGAAGTTGATCCACCGCCATCCGCATGTGTTCGGAGATGCAAACGTCTCCACTGCCGAGCAGGTGCTGGCCCAGTGGGACGAGTTGAAGCGGAAAGAGAAACAGGGCACCCGGCACGAGCGGGGCTCGGCCTTCGACGGGATCCCGCGGCATTTGCCCGCGTTGATGCGGGCGACCGAACTGCTGAAAAAGGCGCGCAAGGCCGGCCTGTGGAACGGCGAGATTTCGGACCCGAAGTCTTTGGGGCTCGGGGCCGGGTCGGGCCGATGGACGGAGCGACGGTTGGCCCGGGCGTTGTGGGGGTTGGTGGAGATGGCGCAGGTCAGGGGATGGTCGGCCGAAGCACTTTTGCGGGAGGAATCGAAACGCCGGGAGAAGGCGTGGCGTCAGCTGGAACGGCGCTGCGCGAGCGCATCGGCTGGCGCCGGGCCGACCGACTCCCCCAAAGCTGCCCCGCCGAAGCCGCCGGTCGCCGGGTACCGGCGTCCAAAAAGGGCGTCCCGCCGCGGGGCCTGATCTTTCCCAACGGACCCTGCAGGCTCCGCAGCGGTCCGCGCAGAACGCGCTGCCCGCGTCGTTTCCAAGAGGGCCGGCTTTGCCGGACCACGCCCGACCGGGTATGCTGCGCGCCGTGGAAACGCTCCTGTTGGCCACGCGCAACCGACACAAAGTGGGAGAAATCCGCGGGATTCTGGGCGAAACGATTCGTTACCGGGTTTTGACGGATTGGCCGGACGCGCCCCATCTGAGCGAGACCGGTCGGACCTTTGCCGAAAACGCGCGGCAAAAGGTGATACAGGTCCTCCACTGGTTGGACACGAAGGCCGCCGGGGTTGCGCGGGCAGAGCTGCCAGAAGGTTTGTGGGTGCTGGCAGATGATTCGGGCTTGGAGGTGGATGCCCTGGGCGGGGCCCCGGGCGTGGAGTCGGCACGCTTTGCGGCCCTGGACACGGGCGCACCGGGTAACAGTTCGGATTCGGAGAACAATGCCAAACTTCTGCGGTTGATGGCGGGCGTGCCCGAAGGGCAACGTGGGGCGCGGTTTCGGTGCGTGCTGGCCCTGGGCCGGTGGCCACGGCAGAGCGAGGCCGAGCCACTGCACTGTTTCGAAGGGGTTTGCGAAGGCCGCATTGGCTGGCAGCCCCGGGGATCGGGCGGGTTCGGCTATGATCCGTTGTTTTACCCGGAGGGATTTGACCGGACCTTTGCCGAGCTGGGGGAGGAGGTGAAGAACCGGATCAGTCATCGCGCGCGGGCGCTGGCGGCGCTGGCCGAGTGGTGGCGCTCCACGCACGGCGCCGGAGAAGCGGGGGTCCGCTCATGAACGAAGAGCGCTGGATGCGAGAAGCCCTGCGGCTGGCGCGGCGCGGGTATGGACGGACCTCGCCCAATCCGATGGTGGGCGCTCTGGTCCTGCGGGATGACCGCGTGCTGGGGCGTGGCTGGCATCGGGCCGCCGGGTTGCCTCATGCCGAAATCGAGGCCATGAACGACGCCCGCCGCCGGGGCCACCGATTGGACGGGGCGACGTTGGTGGTCACGCTCGAGCCGTGTTCGACGTGGGGGCGCACCCCTCCCTGCACCGAGGCCATCGTGCAGGCGGGTATTCGTGAGGTCATCGTGGGTGCAATCGATCCGAATCCCCGTCACGCGGGTCGGGGCTTGAGCCTGCTCCGTGCGGCGGGGGTGCGGGTAACCGCCGGGGTGCTGGCGGAAGAATGCGCAGAGCTGAACGCCGCGTTCAATCACTGGATCGTACATCGGCGGCCGCTGGTGACGGTAAAAGCTGCCATGACGCTGGATGGGAAGATTGCCACGGCCGCCGGCGAGTCGAAATGGATCACCGGCCCGGCCGCGCGCGCGTTCGGATGGCGCTTGCGGCGGGGTTGCGATGCAGTGCTGGTGGGCATTGAAACGGTGCTGGCGGACAATCCGAGCCTGCTGCCGCGGGGTCGAGGGCCGTGGCGACAACGTCGGGTGATCCTGGATGCGCGGGCGCGCACGCCGCTGGAAGCGCAGGTGACGGCGGACGCCTGGGCCCGGCAGACCATCGTGGTGGTGGGCCCGGAGGCTCCGCCCGATCGAATTCGCGCGCTGGAGGCGCGGGTGGAGGTCTGGCGGGCGCCTCGGGCGCGGCGCGGGCGAAGCCCCGGGGGCGCACCCCGGTTGGACGTCGAATGGGTGCTGCACCGGCTCGGAGCGGCAGAGGTGACGCATGTCCTGGTCGAGGGAGGCGGGGAAGTGCAGGCGTCCTTCTTGATGGCCGGTTTGGCGCATCGCATCGCCTTTTTTTATGCGCCGAGGGTTTTGGGAGGAGCGGCCGCGCGCCGGGCCGTGGCCGGCGAGGGTGCGCGGTCATGGGCTGAGATTCTCCGGTTGCGGAATGTGCGGTGGCGACGGGTTGGGGGGGACCTGCTTTTGGAGGCGGTGGTGGAAGCTCCGGGAACGGTCGTGAAGTCCGGCGTTCACGGTCAGTAGAGCGGCCGGAGGTGGGGGCCCGTGTCCGCGCTCTGGATCCCGTGCCTGCTTCGGTCGACCCGGGCTGGCGTCCGCTGATGGCGGTCGGCCCACAGGAGATCGGTTTGTGACAAGCGCGTGACAAACCGGATCTTTTTTGGCACGGTGGCGGCGCGCGGGTCGTCCGAGAAGCCCGATGGCGCCTTCTCTGGTACCACGGGGAGAAGCTGCGTCACCGGCCCGGACGAGGGCGCACAAGAGCCATCGAGCATGACGTGGAGTCGGTCAGCGACTGCAGGAGTTGCCTCGATGGCGGCGTTGTTGGCGGGTTTTCTTTGGGGGCGGCCGTGGTGGTTTGGGACACATCTGGGGGCTTCGCGGGTGCCAACCCCTTCCTTGATTTCCCGCGACACACTCTGGATTCACTACCATGAGCGGGTCCCGTACTACATCACCTCGCCCACCGGCGTAACCGGGCTTTGCGCAGAACCCGTGCGACGGGCGTTGGAGCGATCGGGTCTGCCGCATCGATGGAGGTTGACGCCGCCGCGGCGGCAGTTGCTGTGGCTTCGGACGCGGACGCGGGAAGCCCACGCGGCGGTGGGTTGGTTTCGCACCCCGGAACGCGAGACCTGGGGACGTTTCTCGATTCCCATACATCGGGACGGGCCGACGGTGGCGATCGTGCGGCAGGGCGACGCGCGCATTCCGCCGGAGACCACGGCGGTGGCCCTCTTGAGTCGGCATGACCTGTTGTTGCTCACCAAGGCCGGGTATGCCTACGGCCCCTGGCTGGACCCGTTACTCGAGCGCCATGCCCCACCCCGGATGGTCAGCGCGGGCGACGTTCCGGTCCTCCTGCGCATGATCGTCCACGGGAGGGCGGATTATCTTTTCATGGCCCGGGAGGAAGCGGAGGCGCTGCTGGCGGGGAGCGACCCGTTGTTGGCGGAGTTGCGCACGGTCCTTCTTCGGGACGCACCGCCCGGGCCGACTCGACATGTCCTCTTTGGCGCCGGTGTCCCCGACGCGTGGATTGCGCGGTTGGATGAAGCGCTTCGGGAAATCACGGTCGCCGTGGCTGCACCTTCCCCGGAAGGATGGTTGACCACCTTCAGGTCTGTGCATGAGGCCAACCCATGAAAACACGGAACGTGTTATGGACCGTCGTACTGACAAGTTTTGTGGGTTATCTGGTTTGGGCGGTGAGATGGGAACACCTTGCCCGGGCCGTGGCGCGAAGTCAGTTGGACCAGCACGCCGCCGTGGTGGCGCCGGCTCTGTGGCACCTGGACCCCGGCGTCTGCCGGGACTATCTCGAGCTGGCGACCCGGACGCATGGGTATGCCCGCCTGGAGGTCTGGGACGAAACCGGGGCATTGTTTTCCGTGCACACGGCGGACCCGTTGCGCGGCATGGATCGGTGGTTGTTCCGTGCCGGGCTCCTGCCCCTGATTGAATTGGAAGCGCCCCTGCTGTGGGGCGAGACACCGATCGGCCGGCTCCGTGCCGAATGGTACTGCCGCACCATTCATGGCCAGCTCGGCGGCCTGCTGGTTCTGGTCGTGGGCTGGGTCCTGTTGGAGCGGCATTTGCGGGTCCTCCAGGGGCGCAATGAATTGCAGATTCGGGTGGCGGAACGCACCCGCGAACTCGCCGAAGCCAATGCGGCGTTGGCGGCCAGCGAGGCTCGGTACCGGAGTGCAATCGAACAGGCCCCTCATCCGTGCGCGCGTTTTCGCCAGGACAGCACGCTGAGTTATGTGAACCCCGCGTATTGTCGATTGTTGGGGCGGCCTGCTGAAGAGCTGTTGGACCGCTCGTTCCTGAGCTGGGTCTACGAGGAGGATCGACCGGACGTGGAACGCATGGTGCGGGAGAACGTTCGACCGGAGATGGAACCGTGGAGTTGCGAGAATCGCGTTTTCGCGGCAGACGGCTCGATTCGGTGGCTGCGTTGGACGGTGAATGCGATTCGCGACGACCGGGGACGCTTTTTGGAATACCAGGCCCTGGGGCATGATGTGACCGAGGAGAAACGGGCGCGGGAGGAGCTGGCGCGAAATCACGAGCGCTATCGACAGGCCATCAGTGCCGCGGATGCGGTGCCTTATCAGTGGGATTTTGGCTCGGATGAATTTGCGTTTGTGGGCGAGGGCGTCGAGGCCCTTACCGGATACCGGCCGGCCGAGTTCACCCCTGCGGTGTGGCGGCAGGTGGTCCAGGCGACCGAATTCCTGGGCGCGGGCCGGGGGCTGAGCTGGACGGAGGCACGAGAGCAGCTCGCCGACGGGCGCCTGCGTCAATGGCGGGCGGATCATCGGATCCGAACGCGCTCGGGTGAGGTTCGATGGATTGCAGACTCAGCCGTGCCGATGCGGGATGCGCAGGGGCGTGTGACAGGCGTGTTGGGGATTCTGCAGGACGTCACGGAGCGACGTCGCCTGGCCGAGGAGCACGCCCGCCTGGTCACCGCCGTGGAGCAGGCCGACGAGATGGTCTTTGTCACCGATCCGGAAGGGGTCATTCTGTATGCCAATCCGGCGGTGGAACGAGTGACCGGCTACAGCCGGGACGAACTGCTCGGTCATACGCCGCGCCTTTTCAAGAGCGGCCGGCATACGGAAGGCTTTTATCGACAACTCTGGGAGACCATTCGCCGAGGGGTGACCTGGAAGGGACGCGTGACCAACCGGCGCAGAGACGGCCAGCTGTATGAGGCCGAGCTGACCGTGTCCCCCGTGCGCGACGCCGGCGGGCGCATCGTCAATTTTGTCGCCGTCTGCCGGGACATCACGCAACGAGTGGCGTTGGAACAACGGCTGCAACAGGCCCAAAAGCTGGAGGCCATTGGACAACTGGCCGCCGGCGTGGCGCACGAGTTCAACAACCTGTTGACCATCATTCAGGGGAACGCGTTGTTGATGAACCGGGACGCGTTGTCGGCCGAGGACGCCTATTGCGTGGATCAAATCGTCCACGCCACGCAGCGGGCCGCCCAGGTGACGCGTCAGCTCCTGCTCTACAGCCGCAAACAGCCGATGCACATGGGGGCGGTGGATCTGAACGAGGTGGTACGGCACACGGTCAGCATGCTGGAGCGCGTGCTGGGGGAGCAGGTCACCATCCACGTGCAACTGCAACCGGGCCTCCCCCAGGTTCGCGCCGATGCCGGGCTGTTGGAGCAGTTGTTGGTCAACCTGGCCATCAACGCCCGCGACGCCATGCCCCACGGAGGGGATCTCTTCGTGGAGACCCGGTCCTGCGAAATCACGGAGCAGGACCTGCAACGCCGCCCGGACGCGACCGCGGGGCCCTGTCTCTGTCTCACGGTGCGCGACACCGGCACCGGGATCGCCCCTGAGCACCTGCCCCACATCTTCGAACCCTTCTTCACCACCAAGGACGTCGGCAAGGGGACCGGGTTGGGCCTGGCGTCCGTGTACGGCATCGTCAAACAGCATCACGGGTGGATCGAAGTGGAGAGCGAGCCGGGCCGGGGTACGAGCTTTCACATCTTCCTTCCGGTGCGCGCGGTGGTGGGGCCGGCGTCTCCCACCGAGCGAGAGCTCCAGGACCTTCCCCGGGGTCGGGAGGGGATCCTGGTTGTGGAGGACGATCCTTCCTTGTGTGGGCTGATCGAGCATCTGCTGCAGCGCTGCGGGTACCGGGTGTGGACAGCGACCGATGCCGCTGCCGCTCGAGAGGTTTGGCAGGACCACGCTCACGAAATCGATTTGCTGGTCACGGACGTGGTGATGCCCGGGGGCGTTTCGGGCATCGACCTGGCCCGCCAGTGTCTGCGCGAGAAACCCCAATTGAAGGTCTTGTACACCAGCGGCTATTTCGAAGCGCGGGTCGAGGAGGCACGGCACCTGGTCGAGGGCGAGAATTTCCTGCCCAAACCCTACCGACCCCGGCAACTGGCAGAGATGGTTCGGGCCTGCCTGGACCGGTAGTGCAAAGGGGCAGTTGCGGGGCCGGGACCGCACTGCGATTCCCGGAGTGCACGGGAATCGCTCGCTCAGCGGCCCAGGAGTCCGTAAGGCCTGAGACTGTCCTCGCCGGGCCGGTATTTGGGCGCGGCCTTTAGTGAGAAGGCGAACCCCACGGCGTAATCGGTGGGCCCCTGCTGCGGATTGCGCACACGGAACGTGAGGGCGCCCGTCCAACTGCGAAAGTCCCGGTACACGGTGTAGAACTGCTCCTGCAACTGGCCGGCGTCGATCTCGACATGATGGCTGACCCGGAAGGCCCAGTTGTCGTCCCAACGCCAGAGCAGGCTGTGAAAGAGCAGGTTGTGGCCGGGGCCCCAGGCGGTGGGTTCGGCGCCAAAATGGTCGCGCAGATAATAGTGGCCCACGGTCCAGCTCCAGCGATCGGCTGGTTCCAGGGTCAAACTGTGGAAGGCCAACCGGACTTGTCCGGCCTCCGGGGCGTACCGGAGCGTCGAATCGACGCGCGCCCGGGAACGCGGCCGCAACGTCAGCTCCGAGACGAGGTCGCCGAAGGTGTCCTGATGGGCTTCGCGCTCCAAATGCCAATCGGCGAAAACCGACCAATCGACGAGGGCCTCCACTCTTCCGGCCCGTTTGGTTTGCAGACGCTGGTGGACCCCCAGACGGACCAGATGCATGCGGTCGAGTGCGTCCACCGGGTTGTAGGCGGGAAAATCGAGCGGCAGCAACCAGAGACTGGGTTGCAGCCCGTCGAACTGCGGCAGCGCCGTGGGGCGTGGATGCGGTCGCGGAACGAACCAATACTGCGCGAACGGTTCGACGACATGACGCAAGCCGTCGATGTCCAGGAGCGAGCTGGCGGTGTCGTTCCAGGTGCGTGAGGCTTTGAACGACATGTCCAGTCCGGTGAAGAAAAGCGCCCGGGTGTGATCGGTGGTCCGGGCGCCGGGCCCGTGGGCTTCGCCGTAGGCGGTCAGGCGTCCGCCGACTCGCGGCGTGACGTGGAGCCAGTCGGCAAAGGTCCAGGGCCACAGGAGCTGATGGAGGGTGTCGGCTCGCACGGCTTCCACCCGTGGTTCGGCCACTCCGTTGGTTTGCGGAAAGCGGAGACGGTAGAACCCGGCGCTGCTTTGACTCTCGTAAAACAGCGGGGTGGCGCCCACGGGCTGGCGCCACCCGGTCAGCCGGATTTCGGGAAGCCGTTCGACGGTGTGGAAGAAGTCGTTGATTCGGGGCTCCGCGAGCAGCTCGAGGGCAAAATGGTCCCAAAACCTCGTGGCCTCGAAGAAGGTCCGGGGCTGGGGGTTGCGCCGGAACTCGGATTCAAAAAAGTCGTGCTCGATCAGGGCGTCGCTGAGATAGCGGACCTGAGCGCGAAGCTGGAGGTTGGTGGTGGGACCGGCCAGCCAGGAAACCGCCAAACGATGGCGACTGGAATCGAGGGAGCCTCCCATCGGATCGGGTCCGGGGTCCTCGTCATGGGCGTAGTAGTATTGGAGTTCCGGATTGCCCCACAGGCCGGCGTGACCGGTGAGGTCCAGGCCGGCGGCCGGGCCGCGCTGGGTTCGGTAGTCCAGATGAAGGGTGCCGTCGAGCGCCGGGCTCAGATTCCAAGAATACGTCCCCAGGAGATAGGCGCCGTGGCGACTGCGATAGCCGGGGATCAGGTCCCAGCGGGGGCCGGTCTCTCGGAGCGAGCGGCGGTAGTAGGGGAAGTAAAAGACGGGGATGTCGCCCAGGTAAAGCGTGGCGTGGCGCAGTTCGAGATACTGGCCGGGCACGATGGTGATGTGCCGCGCGACGATGCGATCGAAGGGCTCGGCGACATCGTCGGTGGTGATCCAGGCGTTGGTGGCGGTGTACACGCCGCGGGCAAGGTCGGCTCGCAACCCTTCGGCCGCGGCGAACACCGGGGGGCGTCCGGTGCGGAACTGTTCCGCCTCCATCTGGCGGGTGCGAAAGTTGTATCGGATCCGCTCACCCACCCAGACCTGGTCGGCGCGGAGGATGCGGACCCGGCCCTCGGCGACCGCCTCGCCCGTCTGCTGATTCAACCACACCACGTCCGCCGTCAGCGACGCGTCCCCATACCGAATGGCCACCCCGTTGGTTCCCAGCAGGAGACCCTCTCCGAGCCGGTACTCGAACCGGCTCTGGTCTGTCAGCGATTCCAACTCCCATCCCTCGGCCGGAGCGGGCTCCGCAGCGTGGGGCGCAACGCTTCCCAATGCGAGCAACAGGATACCCAGCCAACAACTGAACACGCGCGCAGTCATCAGGGCGCGGTCAGCAAAGCAGACGCGATGCACGCTGCCAAGCGAGATCCGGTCCACCCGGGCCAAACGCCGGATTGGCACTTTCCCCGGCGCCGCTCGGGTTCCACTGGGGACGGCCGGGGCAGTGCTGCCGATGGGGTTCGCACGCGTTTCTTCGGCACGACGGGTTTGATCTGGACGTGGCGCTTTGGGCACGAACACCCCGGGCGGCAGCCGCGGGCCGGGGTTCGATCCCCGTGGCGCTTGAATCCCGGCCTCACGGGAACGGCTCAGGGCCGGGAGGGGCGCAGCGCGAAAACGGTTTTGAAAGCCCCGGTCCCTGCCCAATGTGGGGACCTTGAACACGGGGCCCGAACGAGTGGAAGTCCGCCCAACGGGCTTACTCGACGATCTTGGGCACGAGGAACAACCCGTTGGCGTGGGCCGGGGCGTTCTCGAGCGCTTCTGCCTGGGTGAGTCCGGGACGCGGTTCGTCCGGACGCATGACATTGACGCGCGGTACCGCGTGAGCGGTGGGCTCGATCCCTGTCACATCCAGCTCCTTCAGTTGATCGACGTAGGCGAGGATCTGATCGAGCTGCCGACCGAAGAGCTCTGCCTCCGCCTCGGTCAGTTGCAACCGGGCCAGTCGAGCCACGTATCGGACGTCCATCCCGGGCCGGGGAGCCGCGGCGTTCATTCCTCGTTGAACTTGTTCTGGACCAGGGCTTCCAGCTCTGCCAGGGCCTGGGCGGCGTCGTGACCCCGGACATGCAGAGTGAGCCGGCTGCCCGGCCCTGCCGCCAGCATCATCAGGCCCATGATGCTTTTGCCGTTGATGGTTTCTCCGTCCTTCTCCACCAGGACTTCGGAGTTGAAACGGTTGGCGGTCTTGACAAAAAGGGCTGCCGGCCGGGCGTGCAAACCCAGCTTGTTGGTGATCACCAGGCTCTTCTTGAGAGCCGGCACCTTGTCGTTGGCTGCGTGGCCGCTCATGGCACCGTGGGATTAGTAGCGCAAGCCTGCACCGTTGGCCACTCCAAATTCGCAGGACATGCAGACATCCGGAGCAGTCTCTCTGGGTGACAGCCTGCTGGTGCGACCTCCGGCCCTGCCCCGAGGCGGCGGCAGGCCGCTCGAGTTCGCCGAGGGACAACCTTCCGGCGGGACCCGACAACGCGTTTCCCGGGCGGGCGCACCTGGCTTCCCGTTTACCTACATTGGTCCGGGCTCGTGACATAAACGGCGGGGTCGCCCTGGTAAAAGGTGAGCTGCCCGGTGATCCGAACGCGCTGACCCTCCCGGTAACATCCGGCGCGGTTGCGCCCCATCTGGGGGTCGAGCCCGGGAAAGCGCGGCCATGCGTCGCGGGGAATCAGGGCCTTGAACCGGCCCCGGTGCGGGTGGTCGAAGCTCAGCAGAATCGCCTTGCCGTTGTTGAAGACGTAACGCAACTCCCCCTCGACGGAAACGGGTTCTCCGGCCCGCGGGTCGGGGGAGGGTGGAGGTGCGGGATCGGGAAGGGCCGCGGTGGGACCCAGGGCGGTTGGATCTCCACTTACGAGGCAGAAGATCGCTCCGGTCGTGTCGCGTACGATCAGTTTGTCCGGCAGACCCACCACGCAACCGTACTCGGTCCAAAACATGTCGTGGACGGGCCCCGCGTTGTGACAGACATAGAACCCGCCGGCGTACCGCCGCCCACAGCCGGGGTCTTCGACCAGGGCTCCGGCGCAATAATGCGTGGGCGAGAAGGCACAGGGTCCGCAGGGGCCCTGGGAAACGATGAACCACGACAGGTTGGTCGTGTCGATTTTGTTTGCCCAAGAGCCGCGCGCGGGACCGCGGTCGAGGGGGCGGAGGGCGTAGGTTACCAGCCAGTGGCTGCCGAACAGGTAGTCGCCGGCGGCTGAAACAAACGGCTGCTCGTCTGTCAGCAGAAAGGCGTCGTCGGTCGGGCTGTTCCCGTGGCGGATCCAGCGCACGTCTCCGGCTCGCAGACCGGGGACGGTGTTGTCATCGAGTACGATTTCGCCGAAATGGGAGTCCCACCGTGCGTCGTAACGGGCATCGCCCCGAATGATGTTCAGCGCCACTTCCTTGCCGTCGGGGAACACCCGGACCACCGGCATGGAACCGATCGGCAGGTAACCTCCGTCGCCAAATCCGCCGCAACCGTTGTTGATGTCGAACGCGACACTGCCGTCCTCCAGCCGGAGGGCATAATGACATCGGGCCCCCGGCTGTGCGGCCAGACGAGCGCGGATTGTTGCATTGTCCGGAACTCCGAACGGATTGGGACTCAGCCAGAGAGCATCCCAATGGATTCGTTGCCGCAGCAGCACCAGACCGTGCTGTTCGGCAATGACCGGCCAGCCGTGGGCGAAGGTGTGGTGTTCGTCGGGTGCATGGATGCCGGGCTTGACGCGCCACCGTCGTGTGCCGTCGCGGTTGCGAATCCCGTGGACGTGCAGGTCGGCGGTGGCAACGACGACGATGTCCCGGGTGGCGGACCAGGCCGGAGGCGTGTGCACGGGGCTGCCGGCGTGATAGACCCAGTTTGTGGTCAGGCTGACCGGGTCCAGTGCGAGAGCCTGCTGCCCCATGGAGGCCCAGAGGCGTCCGTGGCTGACCGCAACGGGCAGGGGTAACGGGCTGGGCGCACCCAGGACGCACGAGGCGATCGTCGAGCCGGTCGAGGGGTCCAGCTTGTAAAGCCGGCCGTTACTGGACACGGCGAACAGGGCGCGTGTCCCGGGGTCGTAGGCCGGCGTGGAATTGATGGCACCCCCCGGTTGTACCTGCCACAGCACCGCGCCGTTGGTTTCATTCAGCCCATAGATGCCGTTCGTGCCGGCCGCGATGTACACGCGTCCCTCGGCCACGATGGGTTGGACGTTCCGGGGCAACAGCACCTTGCCCGGCACGGGGCGGCCGCTGGCGTCCGACCCGTTCCACTGCCAGGCCCAGCGCCACGGGTGCGGTGGAGCGGCGGGGACATAGCCGGTGCGTTGCGCGTCGTGGGCGTGCTGCCACCCGTGGGACTCCGGAATGGTCGCTTTGACCCTGTAGAAGGCGGCAGGGGCCTTAGCCGGAAGGGCGTCCGTCAAAACATTCAGCGGCGGTGTGGCCGGCAGGTTGGAGACGACAGGGGCGAACGATTGCGTCAGGTTCAAGGTTCGTTCAACGCCGTAGACAACGCCGGTCGTGCTGTTCCAGGTCAGGCGCACACGGTTGGTCCCCAGCCGTTCGATGGTTTGGATGCGGAAGGCCAGCGCCACGGCGGTTCCCCCGCTGAGTATCCCGATCCACACGAGGTGACTTTTCATGGTTCCCTGAGTTTTAATCGCATGAATCGCTGCCCGGCCTCCCGCAGGGGCACGCCGTCGCGTGCGGTCACGTGCCACCAGTCCCCGGCGTCTTCGCGGCCGATTTCGACCACCCCGTTGGTGGACCAATGGCCCGGGTGGAGCAATCCGGCTGCTTCCGGTTCGAAGCGCAAATCGGTGGCGGCCTTGTTTTGTCGATACACGAGGGCCAGATAGCAGGCCGGGCCGGCCGCCGTTACCGCCCCGGCCACTCGGAGCGCTTCCCCGTCCGGCGCCCGCGGGTTGCCCCCGAGCGCATATTCCCAAAGGTTCGGGACTCCATCACCATCGGGATCAGCGAAATCGGCGGCTGTACCCTGGTTTTCCGGCGTACCGAACCGATCCAGCCGCCACTGCTCGCGCGGGGTCAGGATCCGCTGGAGCTTCGCCCCGATGTCGGTCCGCAGGTTTGCCACCGGGAAGGAAACCACGCCGGCCGTGTCGGCCACCCGGGTTTCATGGCTGACGGCCAGGCCGGTGGACGTATCCACCCAGGTGAGCCGATAGGTGGCGTTGGGGGCGCCCATGGCCACGGCGATGGTCGCGGTTTGCGCCGACCACGTCCGGCCCTCCACAACGGCGCGCCAGGTGTGATTGGTGTTGTCCAACCAAAGATGGGCGCGCCCGGCCACGATGTCTTTTTGTCCCAGGACGCGGATGTGCGGATTGGAACTGACGGCGGCGGCGTCGGCGTAACGGCCGTTCGACAATGGAATGCCGGCCATGAAGCGATGCCAGTTCCCGTAAAGGCGGTGCAGATTCTTTTCGAAAATGTTGTCCGTCCACCAGTAAAGCGGGTATGTACCACCGGGCCCGCAGCGTGCCCAGAGGATCTTGTGGAGCCAGATGCCCGCGGTGTCGTTGGCGAGCAGCGGTTCCTCGTCGTCGCTGCCCGCGCCGGTGCCGTCGATGCCCATCTCTCCCCATACAACCGGCTTGCCAAAATCTGCCGCGCGGGCAGCGCGGTCGTACTCCTGAAAGAACCGGGCCGAATCGTGGGCCAGCGCCTCCCTGGGTTCGATCCAGCCGGTGGCGCGGACGTAACAATGGAAGTCGGCGTAGTGAATCGGCGAGCTGGCGGGGTGTTTCCAGGCGTTCGTGGCCAGACCGGCCCAGGTGGAGGTGCTCACCAGGTGCGGATTGCCGTCCCGGTCGGCCTGTTGTGCCGCGGCGGCGGTCAGTTCGAAGTGTTCGCCGGGACCGGGTGCCTCCTCGTTCACCAGCTCCCAGGAGTGCACCGAGCGGAAGGCGCCATAACGGGCGGAGAGATGCCGCCAATAGGCTTCATGCAACCACCGGGTGGGCGAGCCGGCCCCGCGATTGAAATGGTTGCCGTGCGGGTCCGGCAGGCCGAGCGGAGAGAGTTTGTTGAGCAGGAACTCCTGTTTTTCGCTGATGACCAGTTTGAAATACAGGCCGCGTTCCTGCGCCACGCGGAGGATGTGCTCCATCCCTGCCCCGCGGCGCGGGTCGAACGTGGTGTGCTGGTTTGCCCGGGGCGACCGCAGGAGATTGGGTCCATACGTGCCGCCGCCCAGGGATTCCTCCACGACGATCTCATCCACGAAGGCGCTTCCGCCGGTTGCATTCTCCAGAATCATCGCCAGGTTCGGCAGGAAATCACCGGTGGCGGTGAACGTGGCCGCGGAGACGTGCCAGGGCGTGTCGCCGTTCACATGCGGGACCAGGGCCGGCAGGGCAAGTGTCTGTCCCGGCTCGGGCCAGCCGACAAACTTCACGCAGACGCCGAAGGGGTATGCCGGGTTGGCCGGGCCGGTGATGTTCTCGGTGCGCCAGCGCACGCGCACGCGATACGTGCGGCCGGGAATCAACCCGGCGTGACCGCTCTGGAAGCCCTGGAACAGAATCGGATTGCGGGCGTCCAGTTTCCAGGCGGCCAGGCCCTCGCCGAACGCCGATTCCAATGACAAGCCCGTGGGCGGCACGGTTCCCTCGTAAGGCAGCGTTCGCGATGCCCAGGGTTGCCAGGCCGAACCCCAAAGGTGTCCCGCAATCCACCAGCGGAAGAAGTTTTGGTTTCCGACGCCGATGGTCTCGAACTTCTGCTCGGCATCGAACGAATACGTTTCCTCCGAGAACCCCAGCCCGTGACCGCTGCCGAGAAACGGAGTGCCATCGGCAAACTCGAAGTAACGGGGGTCTGTGGGCGAAACGCGAATCGGGCCGTGATTCAGCGGGTGGGTGGGCGGCACGACGGTGAAGCTCCGCGTGCCCGAGATCCCTGAACCGCGGGCCTCGCGTACTTCGATGCGATACTGCCACAGGCCCGTCTGCGGGGGGCAAACCGCACACACCATCGCGGCTCATTGGTCGGATACATCCACTCTGCGCCACCCTTTCTCGCGCGCGCATACGGTTGCCAGAGAAACGCCGGCCGCCGGTAGATGGTTTGCCAGTTGTCCGGGGTAAAGAGTCCGTCCACGGTTATGCCGTCCACCCACGCCAGGCCGGGCGGGGGATGGGCCTCGAACGGCAAGTGCGGATGCGTGGCAGCGGAGTTGGTGATCTGAAAGGTGATCTCCAAGGGTTCCCAGCGCTCGACGGTGTTGGTGCTTTCGGAGAGGCCGAGGACAGCCAGCGGCCCCGGCGGCACGTAGCGAATGCGTCGTTCGGCGTGGTGGGCGTGAATGCGATTCCAACCCGGCTGGAGCGTGACGGAGATGCTCCAGGCGTTCGATCCGGTCGCAAGGCCATAAAAACCGCGATCGGTGCTGACGGCGACGGTGGCCAGCCCTGTCGCGGTCCCGCTGACCAACACCACCGGGGCATTCGTGGTCAACTCGAGGGAGACCGGGTTGGTGATGAGTACGCCGGGGAGGTCGGCCCGACGGGCGGACCAGGCCAGCTGTTGCGTGACCACCAGGCCCTCGTCATCGGCCACCAAGACCCGTGCGGTGAAGTCGCCGGGCAACCCCACGCGCCGGCTCCCGTGCCATCCAAACGCCCGTGTGCCGTCGCCGAATTCCCAAACGATTTGCCTGATCGTCCCGTCGGGATCGTCGCCGCTGAGCCGGTAGGATTGGGGGGCGGGGGCGGAGACATGGACGGGATCGAGCGTGATGTTCACTGCTGGGGGCAAGTTCCCGGGCGCATCCTCGACCAGCGCGCAATCGTCGAAATGTACGACCTGCGTGCGGCCGCCTCCGCCAAAGTACCCGGCCAGGAACAACACGCGTGGCGTCGTGGCGGTGAACGATAGTGCCACCTTGAACCAGTTCGTGCCGTGCGTCTCGGCGAGCAACGCACCCGAATGCGCCAGCGACTGCCAGTTGGCGTCCACCACCTCGATGCGAAATCCGCCCCAATCGCTACCGGTCTCCGAGGCGATGCGTACCCAGGCGAAGGCCTTGTAGGGGCGGCCGCCATGAAGGTTCACCCAGCCCTGTCGCACTTCACCATTGACCAGCCGGGCCGCCCACGCGCCGCTCCGGGAGTCGTCCGGAATGACCGAGGCACCGCCGCTGACGACGGTCCAACCGGAAAAGGAACCCGTTTCGAAGCCCGGATTGTTCAGCAGATTCGCTCGTGCGCCGGAAACGATGCCGAGCACTGCCACCGCAGTCCACAGAAGGATGGTCCCTCGACCCAGCGTAACCTCAACCACGGTCCGGACGGTTCCGGGCCGCGCGAGGCATCCCCTGCGAAACAGGGCGTCCGCGCACATGCGATGCCGTTTTCGTCGATGATCCACTTGCCCCAAGTGTGTCCCAAGAACCACCCGTGTGCCACAGCCCGCTTGGGATCGTGAGCGCAGACGGTGCCCGGCAGAGGCGGGGCCGGGCCCTGGGAACGCCGGATTCATGCCCCTTGACAGGCTGCACCAAGGCGGTGCCCTGGGGCCCTTCACGCTCGAGAACCGAGGAGCAGAAGATGTGAAAACGACGTCAGCGGGATCGAGTCGATGCTGTAATTGCGCCCGGGGGGATCCCCGGCCGGCCTTCATGGCCCCGGGTCGGGACGCAAGTCCTTCGAGGCGGTCGCGCCGAGGACCCCGGGCTGATTTATTCCGAGGAACCGGCGTCCCGGCTGCGGGCCATGCGCGCGTTTGACCCGCGGCCGAGACCCGCTCCGGTTTGCGGCGGCTGGGCCTGCCCGGCGAACGGTGGGACTGCCGAGGCGGGGAGATCCGGTGCGAGTGCGGAGCGCGGCCGGCCCGTTCCATGCAGCAGCTCCCATCCCCGCCGTGGGAGCCTGCTTTGTGTCCTGGTTGCCGCATCCATTTCCACCACCGCCGGGCGAGAGCAGCCTGGCACACGATGGGTGTCGGTTCCTTGACTTCGGCGCGGGCGGACCGATAGCGTGGGCTGCGTGAAACGAGGTTGGCGGTGGATTTGGTGTGCGTTGGTCTTTTGTCTGCTGGGGCCCATGCCCGCTCCGGCCCCGCTCATTTACACGCCGGGAGAAGGATGGAGTTATGAACCCGTGGGCGCCGAGGGACGGTGGCGCCGGGCCCGGGCCAAGGATCAACTGGAGGTTGCCCAGCAGGCCTTCGAGCGCGGCGATTACGGCTTGGCCCTGAAAGCGGCGCGCCGGGTGGTGCGGCAATGGCCGCTCTCGGATTACGCCCCGGAGGCCCAGTTCCTCATCGGTCGCTGTTACGAGGCGCGGCGTCAGGACGAACGGGCTTTCAAGGAATACCAGAAGTTCATCGAGCAGTATCCGAAGGCGGACAAGTTCGAGGAGGCGCTGCAACGGCAGCATGCGATCGCGCTGCGGTTCCTGGGCGGTCAATGGTTCAAATTGTGGGGTTACATTCCGTTCTTTCCCTCGATGACCAAGACGGCGGAGATGTTCGACAAGATCGTGCGGAACGGTCCGTTCAGCCCCGTGGCGTCGGAGGCGCAACTGAACATGGGAGCGGCCTACGAGAAGGCCCGGGACTACGACCTGGCGGTCAAGGCCTACGAAGCCGCGGCGGACCGCTACTTCGACCGGCCCGGTGTGGCCGCCGACGCACTGTACCGGGCCGGGATGGCGTGGTTGAAACAGGCGCGCACGGCGGAGTACGACCAGAGCGCCGCCGGCAGGGCGATCGCCACGTTTACCGATTTCCTGGCGCTCTACCCGGGGGATCCACGGGCGGCCGAGGTGCAGCAGCACATTGCCAGCCTGAAACGCGAGCAGGCCCGGGGGCATTTCGAAATTGCCCGGTTTTACGAGAAGAACCGCCATTGGGCCGCCGCGCTCATTTACTACAACGAAGTGTTGTTGTTGGATCCGACCTCTTCCTATGCGGATGAAGCGCGTCGCCGCATCGAGCAACTGAAGCCGCGGGTGCGCCCTCCGGAGGCCACGGCGCAGGCGCGTCCATGAACGGGAAGACGACGTTACCCCTGTTGGGTTTGTGCCTGGCGGCCTGGTTGGGCATGAGCTGTGCCGGATACCGCTTGGGTCCGGTGAATCCGGCCATGGCTGCGGGACGGAGCGTGTTCGTGCAACCGGTGCTGAATCAGACCATGGAACCCCGGTTGGCGGAGGCGCTCACGTCGGCGTTGCGTCGCCAGTTCCAGCGGGAGGGCACCTTCCAACTCGCCCGTGCTGGGGAGGCGGACATCGTGCTGACCAGTACGGTGCTGGAGCTGCATCGGATCGGCGTGAGCTTTCATCCGCAGGACGTGGTGCGGCCGCAGGATTTTCAAGTCACGTTGCGAGCCCACGTACGCGCGGTGCAGCGGGGCTCCGGCCATATGTTGTTGGACCGGAGCTTTGAAGGGCGCGCGTTGATGCGAATTGGACCCGATTTGACGAGCGCCGAGCGTCAGGTTCTTCCGCTGCTGGCCGATGACCTGGCGCGGCAGGTGGTGCTGGCCCTGGCGGAGGGGGAATGGTGAGTCGGATGAGGCCCGGCGCCCGGCGCGGTCATGCGCCGTTGCCGCCTCCGACCAGGCACGACGAGTTTTGCACGCTCGTGCGAGTGCGACGGATTGAAAGGGTTCGTGCGGCTCGCGGTTTTCCCCGTCGACCCCGGGGAGGAGCTCGTTGTCCCCATGGCAGGGTCCGTCTCACCCAGGTCGCGGGGTTCTCCTCCAGGGCCGCCACGTAGTGGTTCCCTGCCCTGGGCCCATGCCGGACGGCGCAAATCTGGCGCGGGCTCCGCATCTGTCCGTAAGCACGGATCGGGTCACCATGTGACCGGGCGGCGGAAGGCCCGGGACTTGCATAAACCAAGGACAAGACGAAGAACCGTCCCTCCGTGGTGATGCCGGGAAGGACTGGGTTGTCGTGCCGAAACCCGGTGGTTTGCGATGGAGATCCGGTCCGACTAGGCTGCGGCAACATGCATTTGGTTGTTGTGCACTACCATTACCGGCCCGGAGGCGTGCGCCGCGTGGTGGAGCTGGGGGCGTGCGCGGTCGTACGCCACTTGCCCGTGCGTTGGCAGTCCGTGGTTCTCGCCGGGGGTGAAGCCCCCGCAGTGGCGTGGTTGGAGCATCTGCGGGCGCAATTGGCGCCGGTGCCGGTGCAGATGTGCGTGGAGCGCGCGCTGGCTTATATGGCCGAGACGCGGGTTCCCGTCTCTCGATTGCGAGAGCGGCTGCGCCGGTTTTGGGCAGGGCTATTCAACGATCTGTCGGGGGCACCGGCGGTGGTCTGGGCTCACAACCTGGGCTTGGGGAGAAACATCCTGCTGGCGCGCGAGCTGGTTCGGGCATGCCACCGGCGCGGCATTCGGCTGGTGTCGCATCATCACGACTGGTGGTTCGAACATCGCTGGCATCGCTGGGCGGAATTGCGCCGGACGGGGGTGGGATCCTTTCGCGCCCTGGCGGAGACCGTATTGGCGGCACATCCCGAGGTGTGTCATGCGGTGATCAATCGTCGCGACGCGCGCGCGTTGCGGACGGCACTTGGTAGGCAGGTGGCCTGGCTGCCGAATCCCATGCCGCCGCCGGCTCCGGTGTCCGCGACCGAGGTGGACGCCGCTCGGCGTTGGTTGGAGCGGCAGGCGCCGACGCAGGGACGACCGGTCTGGATCGTGCCCTGCCGGTTGTTGCGTCGCAAGAACCTGGCGGAGGCCATTCTGTTGACACGCTGGCTGCGGCCGGAGGCGTGCTTGCTGACGACGGGCGGCGTGAGTTCCAGGGAGGAGACCGGTTACGCACGAAAGCTGCGGGACGCAGTCCACCGACATCGCTGGCCGGTGTGGCTGGGGGCTCTGGAAGAAGCTGGGGCCGGGGCGCCCGGGGTCTATGCCCTGATGCGAGCGGCCGAAGTGGTACTGCTGACTTCGATCTTGGAAGGATTTGGTCTGCCGTATTTGGAAGCGGCCGTGGTGGAGCGTCCTTTGATTGCCCGTGCAGTGGCACATGTGGTGCCGGACCTGCGGCTGCTGGGGTTTGAATTTCCGCAGCTTTACCGGGAGATTTGGATTCCCACGGCATCGTTCGACTGGGCGGCCGAGGCGCGGCGCCAGCGTCGGCTGTTCGAGAAGTGGCGGCGTCAGTTGCCGGCGGGACTGGGGCGAGCGAGGGGCCTCCGATTGCCCTGGGAAGACCCTCGCGCACCGAGGGTGGTCGCTTTCAGCAGCCTCACGCTGACGGGCCAGTTGGAAGTGCTCGCGCAGCCGCCGGAGCAGAGCTGGGCCGCCTGTGCCGCTTGGAATCCCCGGTTGGTCGAGTGGCGGCGACGCCTTGCGGGAGGAGGATTGCAGATTACGGCCTGGCCGGCGAAAGCGGATCGCTGGCTGGGGCCGGCGGGGTATGCCCGACGCTGGTGGCGACTGGTGCGAAGCTCCAGGGCGGGGCACTCGCCCGGAGACCCACTGCGGGCGCAGCAGGCGCTGTTGGAAAAAACCCTTGCGAGTGCTTTGCGCCATCCGCTTCTTTGGGCGCCGAGGTCATGACGGTGCGGGCCATTTTGTTCGACGTGTACGGGACAATCTTCCGGGTGGGCTTGCCTTCGGCGGATGCCGACCAGCAGTGGGTTCAGTTGTTTCGCGAAGAGCTGCAAACGGATCCGCCCATGAACCGGCTGGCCTTTGCAGCGGCGTGCAGTCGGGCCGTGGCGCGGCGACACGAATGGGCCCGCGCGCGCGGAGTGACGCATCCCGAGGTGAACTGGTCGGCCGTGGTGCTGGAGGTCCTGCCGATCCTGCGCCAGTTGCCGGGGCCGGCGCAGGACCGGTTCATTTACCGGCAGATGCAGCTGGGCCGGCACATCGAACTGTATGGGGGCGCCGCCGAGACGTTGCGAAAGCTGCGCGACGGCCCCTGGGTCCTGGGCCTGGTCTCCAATTCCCAGGCGTACACGCGGGAAGAATTGCGGATTTGGCTCGGCGGGGTCGGCCTCGGCCTGGACCTGTTTCATCCGGGACTGTGCTTCTATTCGTTCGAACACGGCTTTTCCAAGCCGGACCCCCATGTGTTCCAGTGCTTGACCACGCGATTGGAGGCGTTGGGGATTCGCCCGGAGGAAACCCTCATGGTGGGGGATCGCCTGGACAATGACATCGTTCCCGCTCGCGCTTTTGGGTGGCAGACCTGGCACCTGACGCCGCAGCCCAGCGACGGGACTCATGCGGGCAATTGGGAACAGTTGAACCGACACCTGTTCCGCGCTCGGGACAGGTGAGGCGGACGTGGATTCACAGGCCCGATCCGCGGGGCCGGGTGTGGCCCGGTGTCGCCGAATCCTTGCCGTCGCGTGCGGCCGGCGCAGCCACCGGCACTCCGGTTCGGGCGCGCAGAGCCGGCCGTGGCCACGGACTGGAGCGGCTGCGGCCGCGGCGGTTCAGGTGGCCAGTTCGCCGACCTGATAGCGGAGGAAGCGACGGACCGTGATGGAGTCGCCCAGTTCGCGGCCCACGCGGTCGATGTATTCGCGCACGCTGATCTCGGAGTTCTGTTTGACGTACCCCTGTTCGAGCAGGCAGACGGTCTGATAGAATTTCTCCAGCTTGCCCTCGACGATTCTCTGGACCACGGCCGGGGGTTTGCCCTTGACCTGTTCCGCTGCGATTTCGCGTTCCTTGGCGATGACGGTCTCGGGCAGTTGTTCGCGGGAGACGGCCATGGGCGAGGAGGCGGCAATCTGCAGCGTGATGTCGCGCACCAACTGTTTGAAGGCCTCGGTGGCCACCGTCTCGGGTCGGGTGGCCCCCACTTCCACCAGCACGCCGATCTGTGCGCCGGTGTGAATGTAGGCGGCGATCAAGCCGTGCCCCTCAACCTCCAGACGGGCGTGCCGCGCGATCTGCAGGTTCTCGCGGATTCGGCTGACGGCGTCCTGGCGCAACGGTTCAAGGTCTGCCTGGGGATCGGCCGCCAGCCGGGCGGCGACTTCCTGGGCAAAGGCACGGAACAGATCGTTGCGGGCCACGAAGTCGGTTTCGCAGTTGACCTCCACCAGCACACCGGCGCGGGCGCCGGGCAGGACATGGGCCACGATCACTCCTTCGCGGGCTTCGCGAGCGGCCTTGTGCGCGGCCGTAGCGGCGCCTTTCTTGCGCAGGATCTCGACGGCCTTTTCCATGTCGCCCCCGGCTTCCACCAGGGCTCGTTTGCAATCCATCATGCCCGCGTTGGTCATCTCGCGGAGTTTCACAACCTGGGCAGCAGTGACTTCAGCCATGGCTCAATCCTTGTGCGTGACTGTGGCTTCAACAAACCGGCGTTTCGCTCCGCCGCTCAGCTGGTGGCAGCCTGTGGCACGGACGGCGCCTCGGCAGAGCCCTGAGGGGCCGCGGGGACGGGGACCGTGGAGGCCTCCGTTGTAGCCGGGGCCGGAGTCGGCTCGGCGGTTCGGGCGGACGTTGTGGCCGTGGTTGCGGGGGATTCGGCCGTTGCGGGGCTCGCGGCCTCGCCGCCCCGGCGGGCCTGTTTGGCCTCGTACTCCGCCCGGGCCTGCATCACCGTCTGGGCAACGACACTCAGGATGAGTCGGATGGACCGGATGGCATCGTCGTTGCCGGGGATGGGGTAGTCCACCTCGTCCGGGTCGCAGTTGGTGTCCACAATGGCGGCCACGGGGATTTTCAATTTGCGGGCCTCGGCCACGGCGTTGTGTTCCCGTTTGATGTCCACCACGAAGAGGGCGCCGGGCAGGCGGTCCATCCCGCGAATTCCCTCGAAATACTTCCGCAACCGGGCGGCCTCGCGGCGCAGCCGCGCCTGTTCCTGTTTGACGTAATTGTTGATGGCGCCACTGGCCTCCATTTTTTCCAGTTCGTCCAGCCGACCCATGGAACGTCGGATGGTGACGAAATTCGTCAGCGTGCCGCCCAGCCATCGCTCGGTGACCCAGAACTGGCCGCACTCTTTGGCGGTGTCCCGAATCACCTGCTGCGCCTGCTTCTTGGTGCCCACGAAGATGATGCGGTCCCCGCGCAGGACCACTTCGCGGAGGAACTGGCAGGCCGCTTCCAGTTGGGCCAGCGATTTGCTCAGGTCGATGATGTGAATGCCGTTGCGCGCGTCGAAAATGAACGGCTTCATCTTCGGGTTCCATCGGCGCGTCTGATGACCGAAATGGACCCCCGCATCCAACAATTCCTTGATCCCAATGCTTAACACAATGTTCCTTTCCCGACAGCCCACCGATCCGCAACACGGTGGACCATCCCGCGGGGCGCGGGATTGTGACCGATGTTGTTGTGGCCCCCTGCGCCTCCGCCGGCGCAGGTTTTTTAAGACCGTTCGGACCCCGTGCGGCAATTCCGTTGCGGCGGTTTGGCCGGCACAAGGGACAGTCAATCTATCAAAGAGGTGTCCGGTGGCAACCCCGGACTTGGGCGCGCCCGCCTGTCTTCGACCCCTCTTTTGCGGGGTAAACCGGCAGGAGACGGGTGACGAATCGGTCGGCGAGGGACAAGCCCTCCGAGCTCGCCATGGCCGGCCGGCGCTCCGGCCGCGGGGTGCCCCATCCCGCAGGAGCGGCGGGCGTGGGTGGACCGAGCCTTGCGCCCGGACCTGCCTGCGGGGCATCGGCCCTTTTGTGAATCGGCCGGGCGATCGGGTCGAACGGTCTGGGGCATGCCGGGCTTCCGCGGGGGATGCCTTCAGCGTGCCGACGCGGCGACGTCAGAACAGTTCCGGAACTCCTTCTTCGAGGAAGCGGATGCTGGAGAGCAGGCCCTGTTGCCGGGCCAGTTCGCGCAACCAGCGCGGCGGTTCGTCCGGGTCTTCGAACGAGAGTTTGAAGGTGCCGTAGTGCATGGGCACCATCCACTGGGCGCGCACGTCCTTGAACACCTGCAGCGCCTCGTCCGGGCCCATGTGCACATTCCGGAACGAGTCGGGCTTGTAGGCGCCAATGGGGAGCAACGCGATGTCCGGCGGGCAATGCTGGCCAATCTCTTTGAAACCTTCGAAATAGGCGCTGTCGCCTGCGTGGAAGATGCGCCGGCCCTGGTATTCGAGGATGAAACCGCCGTACCCCCGGTGGTCGTCGCGCAGCACCCGCGCCCCCCAATGCCGGCAGGGGGTCAGGGTGACCGTCCAACCATTGTGCGAGAACCGATCCCACCATTCCAGTTCGACGATGCGTTCGAAGCCGAGGTCGTGGGCCAGATCGCCCATGCCCCAGGGCATGACGGCGATCTTGGGATGGGGAAGCTTGCGGAGGCTGGGCTTGTGGAAATGATCGAAGTGCGCGTGCGTCAACAGGACCAGGTCGATGGGCGGCAGGTCCTCGACTTTCAGGCCGGAACGCCGGATGCGCTTCAGGAAAAACAGCCAGTTGGCGAAGTTCGGGTCGATCAGCGCGTTGAGATCGGTGAACTGAATCAGGAACGAGGCGTGGCCGATCCAGGTCAACGCCACCTGTCCGTGGTGAAGTCGCGGAAAGCTCGGGCGTTTGGGCGTACCGGTGCGCGGGGTCAGGAGAGCCTTCCAGACCATTTCGCGAAAGAACGTGCGCGGATTGAAGGCCCGGGTGGGCGTCAATTCGCGCAAGCGACGGGGCAGCCGGCGTTCCCGCCGGTACACGGGTGGCTTGCTGCGCGGTCCGGGCGTCATGGCCGGTTCACCGTTCATCACTAGCCTTCGACCGAATAAAAGGCAAGGGCGCTCGTCCAATCGAGCAGAGAGCTTCAGGAAGGAGCTGCGAGGTGGACGATGAAACGGACATTGGTGCTGCTGACGGTGCTCGGATGGACGCTGGCGGGTACGCCGCGTGTGGAGGCGGGCGACCGCGAATGGGCCACGGCCGGCAAGATTCTCACCGGCGTGATTGCCGGGGCGGCTTTGGTGCATGCGTTGCAACCGCCGCCCGTGGTGGCAGCACCGGCCCCGGTGGTCTGCGCACCGGCGCCGCCGCCCGTGGTGGTGGTGCCGGCGCCCGTGGTGGTGGCCCCGCCACCGCGCGTTTGTCCGCCGCCGGTGACGGTGGTGTATCCGGCCCCGGTGGTGGTGCGTCCGGTGCCGGTGGTGGCGGTTCATGTTCATGCCCGATTTTCCCGTGGTCCACACCGACACTGCCGGTAAGGCTGTGGGAGAAGCGACGACCCGCCCGGGGCCGGACGGCCCGGGCGGGTTTTTGATTGCCCGGGGCTGCCGGGCCCTGCTAGGGAACGCGCATGACTGAGATGCCCGGTCGGTTGGAGTCGTTGTCGCGCACACCCCGGTGGCTGGGGCCGGTGTATGTGGCGCCCAGCGCCGTGGTGTTGGGGGAGGTGATCCTGGGCGAAGAGGTCAGTCTCTGGCCGCACACCGTGCTGCGGGCGGACCTGAACCGCATCGTGGTGGGGCGGGGCACCAACCTGCAGGACTGCTGCGTGTTGCATTTGTCGGAGGACCGGCCGTGCGAAGTGGGATCGCACGTCACGGTGGGACACGGGGCCATCCTCCACGCGTGTCGGGTCGAGGACGAGTGTCTCATCGGCATGCGTGCCACGGTGCTGGACGGAGCGGTGATCGGTTCGCAGTCCATCGTGGGAGCCGGGGCGGTGGTCAAGGAGGGCTTCCAGGTGCCGCCGGGCTCCTTGGTGGTGGGGGTTCCGGCCCGCGTGGTGCGCAGTCTGACTGAAACGGAGCGGGCCGGCCTGCGGGCTCGGGCCCTCGAGTACATCGAGCTCGCCCGGGCCCATGCTGCCCGGGGGTACCTGCAGCTCTGGAATCCGCCCCCGGTGCCACTTCCTTCTGTGGCCTGAGCGCGGTTTCTACGGCGGTTGTCCTCGACAAGTCCGCCGCCGTCCCTACCTTGGGCCCATGAGCAATCTGTTGATGGTGTTGCTGACGGCGCTGCTGACCTCCAATGCGCCCCCTGCGGAAATGGCGCTGCCGGCGGCGCCCGCGGCTCGCACCAATGTCGTCCGGCCCGCTCCGGACGATCCCGTGGAGCGGGAATACCAAAAACTGCTCGAACTGGATGATCAATCCCGGGAGGAAGTGGACCGGCTCATCCGGGAATTCCCGCAGAGCACCGAGCCGACCGACAAGGCGCGCGAGGTGCTGCGCCAACAGGTGGAAGAACGGCTGGGCGTCGTGCGGAAGGCCTACGAGGACTTTTTGCGACGGCATCCCAAGCACGCGCGGGCCCGCCTCGCCTACGGCAGTTTCCTCAACGATCTCAAGGACGAAGAGGGCGCAGTCCAACAGTGGGAGCAGGCGCGGCAGTTGGAACCCGAGAATCCGGCTGCCTGGAACAACCTGGCGAACTACTACGGACATCGCGGGCCGGTCACGAATGCGTTCCGGTACTATCAACGCGCCCTGGAACTCGACCCGCACGAGCCGGTGTACTACCACAACTTCGGCACCACCGTGTACCTGTTCCGCCAGGACGCCATGCAGTTCTTCGGCATCAACGAGCAACAGGTGTTCGACAAGGCCCTCGATCTGTACGCGCGTGCGCTGCAGCTCGACCCCACGAACTTTTTCCTGGCCCACGACATTGCCCAAACGTATTACGGCATTCGCCCCTTGCGCACCAACGAGGCGCTGCTGGCATGGACGTACACACTGGGCCTGGCCCGGGACGAGGTGGAACGGCAGGGCGTGCTCATTCACATCGCACGGGTCAACATCATGGCGGGCCGATTCGACGCCGCGCGCAAGTTGCTCGAGCGGGTGACGGAACCTGCCCTGGCGGAGTTGAAGTCGCGGGTCCTGCGCAACCTGGAGCAGCGCGAAGCCGCGGCGCAGAAGACCTCCTCGCCTGCGACCGGATCGTCCGGCGCGTCCGGGCCTTGACCCGGGAAGCTCGTCGGCAGGCCCCGCTCTGCACCCGGGGGGGCGCGGAGAACACGCCTGTTTTGACCTGCATCAAGGCGGGGAGCCCGGTCCGTGGATAAGCTGGGCTGGATGAAAAACCTGGTCGTGACGGTGGATGTACGCGAGGACATCCGGGCGGGCCGGCAGCCGTGCGGGCGGATCATGGCCGCGGTCGAGAGCCTCCAACCGCAACAGGCGCTGCGTCTGCTGGTGCCCTTCGAGCCCGTGCCGTTGTATGCGGTGCTCGGCCAGCGGGGATTTGTGCACGAGACGCAGATGCTGTCCGATGGGACGTTCGAAGTGATCTTCCGACCGGGCGGCGCGGGGGCGGGATCGGCCTCGCCAAGGCCGTCGGCTCCTGCCGCGCGTGGGGAAGCGTCGGAGTGCGGCTGTGGCAGCGCTGCGGCGGTCATCGAGCTGGATGCGCGCGGCCTGGAGCCGCCGCAGCCGATGACGCGGATCCTCGAGGCGGTCGAACGGCTTCATTCGGGCCAAACCCTGGTGGCACGCACGGACCGGCGGCCGATGCATCTCTATCCGTTGCTGGAGCAACGAGGGTGCAAGGCGCAGACCCGGGCCCTGCCTGATGGCTCGTTTGAAACCCGGATCGTGCGACATTGAACGTTTTTTCGCGATGCATGCGGCTTCCCCAGCACCGCAGACGGCCACCGCGGCTCAGGAAGGCACCGCCACGGTCCCGGCGCTCCAGGGCGCGCCTGCCGTGGGCCTGCCGCTACGGTTCTTGGGGACGGGTTTGCTGGCCCTGGCCGCGCTGCCGGTGCTGTTGTGGATGCGGCCCGAGATTCTGGCCACCTACCATTACAACCAGTACGTCATTGCTGCCACGCATCTGGTGGTGCTGGGTTGGGTGGGTTCGGTGGTGTTCGGCGCTTTGTATCAGCTGGTGCCGGTTGTCCTGGAAACGCGACTCTACAGCGAGCGCCTGGCCCGCTGGCATTTCCTCTGCCACCTGATCGGATTTGCCGGCATGGTGTGGATGTTCTGGGAGTGGAACCTGAAACAGGTGGGGCATTTCGGGTCGGTGCTGGCGTTGGGGGCGGGCCTGGGCATCTACAACCTGGTGCGTACGCTGGCCCGGGCGCCGCGGCGGTCATGGATCACCTTCACGGTGGCCAGCGCGTTGTTCTGGCTGGCGGCGACCCTCACGGTGGGGCTGGGAATCGCCGCGGCCAAATGCACCTATGAATCGGCGGCGCGGCTCAGTCCCGCTTCGCCCCTGGGTGCGCTGGTGCACGCGTTGGAAGCGACGGCCACGTACTTGAAACGGTTCGACCAGATCGGGCTGATGCACGCGCACGCGCACCTCGGGGTGGTGGGCGCGTATGTGGTGCTGTTGATCGGTGTTTCCTACAAACTGGTGCCGATGTTTGCGCTGAGTCCGACCCCGCATGCCGGTCGCGCATGGGGATCGCTCGTGCTGCTGAACCTTGCGGTTCCCGGCAGTTTCTTCACGATTCTGCACCGCAGCGATGCGAAGCTGTTCTTCACCGTGCTCGGCGTGGCGGGGGTCGCCTTGTACGGATGGGAATTGATCCGGTTGTTGCGCCGGCGACGCCGCCCTGTGCTGGACCTTCCCCTGCGCTATTTCCTCACCGGCCTCGCGTGGTTGGGAGGGGCATGCGGGCTGGCGTTGTATCTCTCGTGGCCCGGCCTGGCACTGACGCCGCGGGTGGGACAGTTGGAGAATCTTTACGGTCTTTGGGGTCTGCTGGGGGCGCTTTCGTTCTGTCTTCTGGGGATGCTCTACAAGATTCTGCCGTTTCTGGTGTGGTATCGCCGTTATGGCCCCTGGATCGGGCGTCAACCCGTTCCGGCCCTTCACGAGCTCTATGCGAGCGGCCTGCTGCGGGCTGGCTTTGGATTGCACGGGCTGGCGCTGCTGGGGCTGAGTGCGGCGACGCTTTTGGGGCATGCGGCTTCCGTGCGATACGGTGCGGTGTTGCTGGCTGCCGCGGTGGCCTGTCACCTGATCAACGCCGGACGAATGCTGGGGCATCTCCGGCGGCCGGTGCCGGCGGCGGTTCCGGCCGGCACGTCGTTGTCTTCGATGCCGTCATGATCGAGGAGGGCCAGATCTGGGAGGCTCTGCGGCGGGTGGTGGATCCCGAGCTGGACTGCAACATCGTGGACCTGGGCCTGGTGTACGGGCTCGAAGTCCGGGACGGTCGCGTGCATGTCCAGATGACGGTGACGAGTCCGGGGTGTCCGTTGCAGGAGATGCTGGTGGCGGGAGTGCAACAGGCGTTGCGGGACGTTCCGGGGGTGGCGGACGTTTCCGTGGAGGTGGTGCTGGACCCGCCGTGGCATCCGGGTTTGATGCGGCGGGAGGCCTACGAGCGGCTGCGTCAGATGGGATAGACCCCGGGGGCCGGCTTTCTGCGGTCTCGCAAGAGGAAGTTTCCGTCCGGCGCGAAGGGCGGAGGGTCAGGGCGGCGCCACTGCTCGGCGGCCGGGTTCCGCAGGGTTCGGCACCCGCGGGAGAGAGGCGCGAACCGATGGTTTGGCCTTTCCGGAGTGGCGCTTTCCAGTGTCTTCTTTGCTCGTGCAGTGAAGGTGGGGTCGGCAACGTGGCACGATCGGCGCCGAAGCACCCCGGCGGCCGTCGGTTTCGCGTTCGAACCCGCCATGCGATGCCGACCACGGGGCAGGTGAGTGGGGGACGAGGCGGAACCGCAGCCCGGCTTGCCCCCGGTGGGGCACGGGGTAGGATGAAATCGTGCGCGCAGCCGGAACCATGGGCGCCCTGTTGCTCTGGGTGGCCACCTTGCGGGCCGACGCAGGCCGGGAGCTCGTCCCGCCGGAGTCGCACGGACCGGATTGGGCGGCGCGGGTCTGGCAGACCGACGAAGGTTTGCCGGACAACACGGTGTACGGGCTGGGCCAGAGTGCCGACGGGTACTTGTGGGTCGCGACGCACGGCGGTCTGGCGCGATTCGACGGGGTGCGGTTCCAAGAGTTCTCGCTCACGCATTTGAGTGGCGTTCCCAATCGGGTGGTGCGCGCGCTTTATCTGGACCGGGGTGGCCGCTTGTGGCTGGGCATGGATCGCGGACCGGTGGTGTGCGTCGAGGGCGGGACGGTCCGGGTGTACGGCGCACAGGAAGGTCTGCCGGATCTGCGCATCGAAGGTTTCGCGGAAGAATCGGACGGGACGGTCTGGATCCTCTATGCCAACGGAGAGTTGGCGCGGATCCGCGGGCCGCAGATCCGGAGATATCCCACGGCTGCGGGGACGCCGGGCGGTCGGGTCGGTTTGAGCAGCGACCGGGAGGGGCGGCTGTGGTTTGCGAGGGGCCGGCAGTGGGGCTTGGTGCGCGACGGCCGGTTTGAAGTGAGGCACGAGGGGGACGAACCGATTGCGTGTCTGGCAGCGGCGCGTGCCGGGGGGTTGTGGCTGGCCACGGCCACGCGCCTGTTGTGGTCCGACGGAACGAACACGGTGCGTGAAGTGCTGCGCTGGCCGGACTCGTCCCGTCCGGTGCAGCCGCGCCTGTTGTGGGAAGATCAGACGGGCGGCGTGTGGGTGGGGACGGCGGCGCACGGGTTGGGACGGTTTGAAGGCGGTCGGTTTGGGTGGGTCCCGACGAGTCATCGCGAGATTCTGTGTCTGGCGGAGGATCGGGAGGGCAACCTGTGGGCGGGCACCGGGGGAGGCGGATTGAACCGGCTGCGGCCGCGCCGCATCGAGCTGTGGAGCACCGCACAGGGACTGCCGTTTGAATCGGTGCGCACGGTGTGCGAAGACACGAACGGTCGGCTGTGGATCACGACGATGAACGGGCAACTGGCCCGCGAGGGCTCGACGGGTTGGGAGGATTGGACGGCGCGGGCGGACTGGCCCGGTGGGGCGGCGGTGTGTGTGGCAGCCGATCCCTCCGGGGGAGTCTGGGTGGGCACTCGCGAACGGGGGTTGTACCGCTGGAACGGGTCCTGGATCCGGCTCCTGGGTCGCCGCGAGGGCCTGGCGGATCTGTCCATTCGCTCCCTCTGCGTGGTGGGACCCGAGGAGGTTTGGATTGCGGCGGCCACGCGACCGGTGATCCAGCGCTGGAAAGAGGGGAAATGCCTGACCTTCGAGTTGCCGGCGGGCACGCGATCGATCCGGGCCATGACGGTGGATGCCGCCGGGGACGTGTGGGTGGGCACCGCGGATGGGTTGTTGCTGCGCGTGACGGGGGATACGTTGCGCAACGAGACCGTGCTGGTGGACGGGCGAACGCCGTCCATTCGCGCCTTGCATGCCACGCCGGACGGGGCGGTGTGGGTGGGATACGCGGGCTACGGGCTGGGCCGATGGTGGTCCGGGCGCTGGATGCGGCTGACTTCGGCCCAGGGACTGGGCGAGGATTACATTTCCCAGATTGTGGCCGACGGGGAGGGACGGCTTTGGTTTGGAGGCAACCGCGGCGTCTTTCAAGCCACGCTGGCAGATCTCAACGCGGCGGCACATGGCACGGGGTATGTGCACTCGATTTCGTACGGTCGAGGCGAGGGCCTGCCGGCGCTGCCGGCCACCTATGACAGCGCCCCGGGGGCGGTCCGCCGTGGCGACGGCCGGCTGGTCATTCCCACGCGGCTGGGGCTGGCCGTGATTCATCCGGGAGCATTGGCCTCCGAGGCGGGCCCGCCGCCGGTGGTGGTCGAACGGGTGGCGGTGGACGACCAGACCGTGGCCCTGTACGACAGTCGGTTTCCGCTCTGGAATCATCCGGGGCCGGTTCCTCCGGACCTCCGGGACGGTCGGTGGGAAGGTCGCCTGCCGCCGGGCCATCGCAAGGTGGAATTCGAATTCACCGCCTTGACCTATGCGGCGCCGGAGAACGTGCACTTTCGCTACCGGCTGGATGGTTTCGACGAGGCATGGGTGGAGGCCGGGGCACGCCGCGTGGCCAGTTATCCTCGATTGCCGCCGGGCCGGTACCGGTTTCGCGTCATGGCCGGAACGGCCGCCGGTGTGTGGAACGAGGCCGGCGCCGGTGTGAGTTTTGCGGTGCAGCCGTTCCTCTGGCAGACGTGGTGGTTCCGGTTGAGTGCGGGCGCGGCCTTCACGCTGGGGGTGGTTGCGGTGGTGCGTTGGGTGTCCTTTCGCCGGTTGCGACACCGACTGCGGCTTCTGGAGCAGCAGGCGGCCCTGCAACGAGAGCGGGCCCGGATTGCCAAGGACATCCACGACGATGTGGGGGCCTGTCTCACGCAGATTGCGCTGCTGTGCGATCTGGCCCAGCAGGGTACCGGGGCCTGCTCGGCAGCTCCGGGGCCCTGGGAGAAGATCGCCGCCACGGCGCGGCAGGCCGTCAAGTCGCTGGACGAAATCGTCTGGGCGGTGAACCCGCGCAACGACACGCTGGCGCAGATGATCGATTACGCGGGGCAGTTTGCGCTGGATTACCTTCGACTGGCCGGGATTCGGTGTCGGCTGGACCTGCCGGAGCCCACGCCGGATCAGCCGATGCCCTCCGATGTGCGTCACAACTGTTTTTTGGTGGTGAAAGAGGCGCTGCACAACATCGTGAAGCATGCCGGGGCCACGGAGGTGTGGTTGCGGGCGCGGGTGGAGGACGGGGGGCTGCGCATGGAGATCGAGGACAACGGGACCGGTTTTGACGCGGCCGCCAGGGTTCCCGGCGCCGACGGATTGCGCAACATGCGCCAGCGGATGGCGGACGTGGGAGGCAAGTGTGTGATCGAGAGTCACCCGGGGTCGGGGACGCGCGTGCGGTTGTTCGTGCCCTGGCAGCGCAACGGGGTTTGACCTCCGACGTTTGTCGGGTTGCAGATGGACGGCCCCTCGGTCAGGGTGAAGGGCGCGACATTTGGGAGCATGCCAATCCGGGTCACCATCGTGGAAGACAATGCCGGGATGCGGGACAGCCTGCGCGAGCTGGTCTCGCGGGCGCCGCAACTGACTTGCGTGGGGGTGCATGCCACCGGCGAGGAGGCGCTGCGGCACTTCGAGGCGGAAGCGCCGGACGTCGTGTTGATGGACATTCACCTGCCGGGCATGAGCGGGATCGAGTGCGTGGTGCGGATGAAAGTGCGTCGGCCGGCCACCCAGGTCCTGATGCTGACGATCTACGAGGACAGCGAGTTGATCTTCGAATCGCTCCGGGCCGGGGCCAGTGGGTACCTGCTGAAGAACCAGCCGGCGGCGGAGTTGGTGCAGGCGATCGAACAGGTGCATGCCGGCGGGGCGCCCATGTCCATGCGCATCGCCCGAAAGGTGGTCGCGTACTTCCAACAGATCAGCCAGCCCCGCTCGGAGATGGAACAGCTGACCCGGCGGGAGCAGGAGATCCTTGCACTGCTGGCACGGGGTTACCTGTACAAGGAGATTGCCGATTTGCTGGGCATCAGCCTGAGCACCGTGCGCACACATCTGCACACGATCTACGAAAAGCTGCACGTACAGTCGCGGACCGAGGCGGTCGTGAAGTATCTGGGCGCCGAGCGAAAGAGTTGAAGCACCTGCGGCCGGTGCTGCGTTGCGCGGGGCGGCGCGGCGGTCGGAAGGACGCGACGGAAGCCGGGGCCGGCGACGGACAGATAGCTGGCGTCTTCGCGCCGGCGCTTTCCAAAGAGGGGCTCCAGAGCTCCGCTCCGGTGATTCCATTCCCGACGGGGTCGGGTCTTGCTCCCCGGTTTTTTTCCACAGCCTCCGAGCAAGCCCGTCGACCAGCGTTGGTCCTCAAAAAACAGCTTGCACGCCCGGGGACTGGCGTCGGCGAATGCCGCAATTGTGGGTTCTTTTCAACGGCCGGTCAGTGGGAAGGAGGAAGCGCGAACGCGACGTACGCATCGCCGGACCGGGTGCCCATTTTGCCGCCGCCGCAGGCGATGACCACGAATTGTCGGCCATTGACCTCGTAGGTGGCCGGCGTCGCGTAGCCGCCCGCGGGCAGTTTGAACTGCCACAGCAGACGGCCGTCCCTCCGGTCAAAGGCCCGAAAACACTCGTCCTTGGTGGCGGCGATGAAGACCAAATCGCCGGCGGTGACCAGCGGGCCGCCGTAGTTTTCGGTACCCGTGGGCGGCAACCCGCGGGCGGTCAGTTCGGGCAGTTCGCCCAGCACAACCCGCCACCGGTACTCGCCGGTGTTCAGGTCAATGGCATTCAGCGTACCCCAGGGCGGCTTGACCGCCGGGTAGCCGTCAGGGTCGAGCCAGCGGTGGTAACCGGTGGACACGAAGGGAACACGACCCAGGGCATGCGCCACGGTGGCGGGTCGATGGGCACCGGCGCCTTCGGTTTTTGGCGATGTGCCCTGCGGGTCCAGCAGGTAATCCGTCAGAGCGGCCTTCTGATCGGCGCTGAGGAAGCCGAAAGCGGGCATGCCGCCCCGACCGGTTTCCAGCAGTCGCAAGATGGCGTCCCGATTCAGTTTTTGTCCCACTCCCACCAGGGAGGGGACATTTTGGCCGTGGGCCGTTTGGCCCTGTCGGTCCAAACCGTGACAGGCGGCGCAGATTTGCAGGTACAGACTCCGCCCGTCGGTCAACTCTGCGCCGGGCAGCGCCACGGGGGCTTCGACCATGGTCAGGACCCACGGCATTTCATTGGCGTTGACGTACAGCACGCCTTCGGGATCCACGGCTGCGCCACCCCACTCGGCTCCGCCGTCAAAGCCGGGAAAGATGATGGTGCCCTCGCGGCTGGGCGGCTGAAACGGTGTGTGGGGGCGCAGCCGCGCAAACCGGTCCAGAACCGCTCGATGCGCCGCCGGTGTGCGGTCGGTGATTTCGGCATAAGTGAAGAGTTGTCGGGCAAACGGCGCGGGTCGAAGGGGCACCGGTTGGGTGGGCCAGGCCGATTCCCCGGGCAGGTCGCTGGGGGGCACGGGCCGTTCCTCGACGGGGAACAAGGGTTCGCCGGTCTGCCGATCGAACACAAACACGTGTCCCGATTTGGTGACCTGGGCCACTGCGTCCACTCGACGGCCGTTGCGCGTGAGGGTCACCAAATCCGGCGGGGCCGGCAGGTCACGATCCCACAGGTCGTGGTGGACGAACTGGAAATGCCAGAGCCGACGGCCGGTGCGGGCGTCCAACGCCAGCAGACAGTTGGCATAAAGGTTTTGGCCGAGCCGGTCGCCGCCCCAAAAATCGTACGTGGCCGAGCCGGTCGGCACATAAACGATGCCCCGCTGGCGATCCACCGCCATGCCCGCCCAACAGTTCGCCCCGCCGGCATAGCGCCGGGCTTCCGGCGGCCAGGTCTCGTAGCCGGGTTCTCCTGGATGGGGAATGGTGTGAAATCGCCAGACCAGCCGGCCCGTCCGAATGTCGTAGGCGCGGATGTGTCCCGGCGCCGCCGGCTCCGGCCCCTCCCCCACGCGCATGGGCAGAATCAACAGATCCTCGAACACCGCGGGCGGGCTGGTGCCCACCACGTACATGCCCCGTACGTCCCGTCCGAGATCCTCCCGGATGTCCACCCGGCCGTTCCGGCCGAATGCCGAGATGAGTCGGCCCGTGTGGGCGTCCACAGCGACCAGGTACGGACCGACCACGTACAAGACACGGGCGTGTGAGCCCTCCCGCCAATACACCACGCCGCGGTTGATGCCCGCGCCGCTTTCCAACAACCCGGCGGCCACGGGATCGAACCGCCACAATTCACGCCCGGTGGCCGCATCCAGCGCAAACAACTTCAACCGGGGCGAAGTACCGTACAGTACCCCGTCCACAATCAGCGGGTTGCACTGGATCTGCGAAAGATCGTCCGCTCGGGCGTCCCCGCTGCGGTAGATCCAAGCCACCTGGAGCCGGTGAACATTTCGCCGGTTGATTTGCCGCAGCTCCGAGTATTGCGTGCCCTCCGGATCGCCCAGGTAGGTGTCCCAATTCCGACCGGCCGCAGCCGGTGCCGAAGACGGGTTCACGCTGAGGCCCACCAGCAGCAGGGCCACGCCGTGCAGTGCCACGACACCGACGGGACGCCCCCTGCCGGCGCGGGCCGGGTGGGGGCGGGCCAGATGGGCTGCTGTTGTCATATAACGGGGCGATTGTACCGTCGGTGCGGTCAAGGAACGCGTCGAATCGGTAGCCGAACCTCGTGCCGTTGTCGAGGCCGTGCCCGTTGGAGAAAGGTGGGAAGCGGACGCGGACCTCCTGCGGCGGGCCCGTGGAGTCGCGGCTGGCGAGGTGTGGCATCGGGGACAGGTTCGGATGCACTTGACCGCGGGCCCTCCGCGCCGGCTCAATGCCGCGATGACACGGAGGACCTTTCTGAAAACCACGATGGTGGCCGCGGCCTCGGCACCCCGCCTCTTCGCTGGGCCAAACTCCCCGGACTCCCCCGAGGCACGCCTGCTGGAGGAAGCCGAGGAACGGATCCGACGACATCGACGGCGCGGCCGGACCCTCGCCTTGCAGGATGCGTCGGGCCGTCCCCTCGCCGGCGTTCGGGTCCGCGTGGAGCAGGTGCGGCATGAATTCCTCTTTGGCTGCAATTTGTTCCAGTTCGGCCGCGGTGCGGATTCCGACCTCGAAGACGCCTATCGCCGGCGGTTTGCCGAATTGTTCAACTTTGCCACGCTCGGATTCTACTGGGCTTTTTACGAGCCGCGCCGGGGGGAACCGCGGTATGCCGACACGGAGCGCGTGCTGGAGTGGACGCGGGCGCAGGGCATTGTGTGCAAAGGGCACCCTTTGGTGTGGGATCATCCGGCCGGCTCGCCGCGCTGGTTGCCCGAGGACGACGTGGAACTGGCCCGCTTGTGTGAAGCGCGCGTGCGGGAGATCGTCAGCCGGTTTCGCGGCCGGATCGAGATGTGGGACGTGGTCAATGAGGCGACGCACCTGCCGGACCGCGTCAATCAAACTCGCATGGCCCGCTGGGGGCTGGCCCTCGGCCCGGTGCCGTACACTCGTCGACCCTTGGAAGTTGCCCGGGAAGCTCATCCGGCTGCGACGCTCCTGGTGAATGATTACCGCCTCGACCCCCGTTATTACGATCTCCTGGACGCGCTGCGCGACGCCGACGGCCGCCCGCTGTTTGATGCCGTGGGCTTGCAAAGCCACATGCACGGGGGCGTTTGGCCGCTGCGTCGCGTCTGGGAGGTTTGCGACCGCTACGCCAAACTGGGCCGGCCCCTGCACTTCACGGAGACGACGGTGCTCAGCGGGCCGCGGCTCGGGCCGGGCGAGAACTGGGGCACTACCACCGCCGAAGGCGAACTCCAGCAGGCCGATTACGTGGTGAGGTTTTACACGATGGTGTTTGCACACCCGGCCACTCAGGCGCTGACCTGGTGGGATTTGTCCGATCGCGGTGCCTGGCAACGAGCACCGGCGGGGCTGCTGCGCCGGGACATGTCCCCCAAACCCGCCTATGAGCGGCTCCAGGAGCTGATCCGCCGGCGTTGGTGGACCCGCGGCGAACAGCGCACGGACGAATCCGGGCTGTGCCGTTGGGAGGCTTTCCACGGGATCTACCGGGTCACAATCGAGAGGGAGGGTTCGGCCCCCGTGGTGCGGGAGGTGGACTGGCGCAGCGCTGCGCCGGACCGAACCGTGCTGACCGTTTGAGAAGGTCCGGCCCCCGTACCCAGGGATCGAAACTCGCGGTTCGCGCGCGGTCCTGCGCGGCCCTCACGTGGGTGCCACCCGGAGATTTCGGGTGGCTCTCGCGCCGGGGCTTTTCGAAGGCCGATCGCCACGGGCCGGGGGTCGCAAATTGGCGAGAAAAAGACGCAAAACGGCGTTGTGCGCGAATCGAGCCGGAGCCATCCTTGGGACGCCCGGTCGGTTGCACCGTGGTCGGGTCGCTGTCCCGCCCTCCGGTGACAAGCGCCGCGCAGGAACCCAAGGACCAGAAGAATCAGGACCATGCATTCACGGACCACGTCTGACGCCCATGTGATTCAATGGAAGTCTTCTTGCCTTGTCGCCAGGGTACCCGGGCAAACGGCCGGGCCCTGCGCCAAGGCCGGCTCTGCTGCCGCAACAATGGCTCGGGGCGGAGGTTGGCATCGATTCCATCCCGTCACTCGCGTCGTTGGGCTGTGTTCCGGGCGCCGGCTTGCGGGCGCGGTCCTTGGATTGGCAGCAACGCTTTCCTTGTCCGCGTGGGGGCAAAACGTTCTGCCCAATCCCTCCTTTGAAGACGCGCAGGGGAACCGTCCCCGCGGGTGGCGTGCCGAAACGTGGGCCGGTCAGGCCACTTTTCGTCATGCGCAAGTGGGGCGGACGGGCAACCGCAGCGTGGAAATCGCTTCAGAGAACGGAGCCGACGTGGCGTGGACGGCCACGGTGGCGGTGGATCCGTTTGCCCGGTATCGGCTCTCGGGTTGGATCAAGACCGAGAATGTGGAACCGCGCCAGGGCGGGCGCGGTGCCCTGCTCAACATCCACGGCATGGCCGGGGTGGCCACCCGCGCCGTGACGGGGACCACGGACTGGACGCTGGTGGAGACCGAATTCGACACCGACGACCAGACCTCGGTCCAGGTCAACTGCCTGTTTGGCGGCTGGGGTCAGGCCCGGGGGCGTGCGTGGTTCGATGACGTGGCCCTGGAGAAGATCGCCCAGCGCGAGCCTCCGGCGCCGCGCATCCAGGTGAATGCCGCGGAGGTGGGCGCACCCTTGTCGCCGCTGGTGTACGGCCAGTTTATCGAGCACCTGGGTCGGTGCATTTACGGAGGCATCTGGGCGGAGATGCTCGAAGACCGCAAGTTTTACTACCCGATCACCTCCAACTACGCGCCCTACACCTCGTTGCGGAACACGCGCTACCCGGTCGTGGGCGCTTCGCCCTGGGAGATTGTGGGGCGGCCCGACGGGGTGGTCATGACGACCAACGCGCCGTTTGTTGGACGTCATACGCCGCGGTTGCAGGAAGGGGTCGGGATTCGACAGCACGACCTGGGTGTCACCGCGGGCAGGGAGTACGTGGGCTACGTGTGGCTGAAGGCGCCGGAAAGCCGCTCGGCCCGTGCCCGGGTTACGTTGCGCTGGGGGGCCAGTTCCGACGAGGCTGCCTCCGTCGAAATCAAGGGCATCGGTCGCCAGTACAAGCGGTTCCCCTTCCGCTTCCGGGCCGGCGGGACGACCGATCGGGCATCCCTGGAGCTCCGGGCCGAGCAGGGTGACCTCTACGTGGGAACCATCTCGTTGATGCCGGCGGACAACGTCCAGGGAATGCGAGCCGACACGCTGGCCCTGTTGCGACAACTGGCGGCGCCCATCTATCGCTGGCCCGGCGGAAACTTCGTCAGCGGCTATGACTGGCGCGACGGCATTGGCGATCGCGATCGCCGGCCGCCCCGCACCAATCCGGCCTGGACCGGGGTGGAGCACAATGACTTTGGCCTCCATGAATTCATCACGTTCTGTCGGCTGGTGGGGGCTGAGCCCTTGGTGACCGTCAACACCGGCTTCGGCGACGCCCATTCGGCCGCGGCCCTGGTCGAGTACTGCAACGGGGCCGCGAACACGTACTGGGGGGCCAAGCGGGCCCGGAACGGATCGCCGCGGCCGTTCGGCATCCGTTACTGGTGCGTCGGAAACGAGATGTGGGGCCCGTGGCAACTGGGCTACATGTCGCTGGACCACTACGTCCTCAAGCAGAACTGGGTGGTGGACAAGATGCGTGAAGTGGATCCGACCATCTTCTGCATCGCCTCGGGGAACGCGGGGCCGTGGAGTCGGGGCTTGTTGGAACGGTGTTCGGATCACATGGAGGCCATTGCGGAACACTTCTATTGCCAGGAACGGCCCGGGCTGGCGGCGCACGTGCGGCAGATTCCGGACAACATCCGCAGCAAGGCGGAATTCCACCGGCGCATGCGGGCAGAACTGCCGAACCTCAAAGGCAAGGACATCCGCATCGCCATGACCGAGTGGAACTACTGGTACGGACCCCATGTGTTTGGCGAGCTGGGCACGCGCTACTTCCTGAAGGACGCGCTCGGGATCGCCGCCGGCCTGCACGAGTACGCGCGCCAGAGCGACTTGATCCATTCGGCGTTCTACGCACAGACCGTCAACGTCATCGGCGCCATCAAGACCAGCCGCCGCAACGCAGCCTTCGAAACCACGGGCCTGGTGCTGGCCCTCTATCGACATCACTTCGGCGAGTTGCCGGTCAAAACCCAGACGGAAGGACTGCTCGACGCACAGGCCGCCTGGACGCTGGACCGCAGGAAACTCACGCTCGGCATCGTGAATCCCACGCTCGAAGCCCGCACGATTCCCTTGCAAATCCAGGGCGCCAGACTCAAAGGAACCGGAACCCGCTGGCAGATCGCCGGCACGGATCCCCAGGCCTACAACGACCCGGATGAACCGCCCCGCGTCCGTGTCGAGCAGGTGCCCTGGGACGGAGCGTTGGATCGCGTGACCGTGCCTCCCTGCAGCGTGACGCTCCTGGTGTTGGATGCGGAGTGAGCCCGGGGATCGCGACCGCGATCATTGGGGCGGTGCTCTCTCCGGCCTCTCGCTGGCGACGCCCCGTGGGAGCTCCAAGGTGCCTGCGTCACTGCGCCGAGTCCGGAGGCGCCCGCCCCGAGCAGATTTGGCTCGTTGTCGCAACGCCCGGTTGTTCTCGGGTGTCGGCGGCCGCCCTTGGTTCCCCGTAGAACAGAGGCCGAGGTGCGGGCTGGAGGGGGTGCTTTGCGGGGGCCGGGGCCAAACTGACGATCGGCTGCCAACCCCGGACTCCGTCACGGGTTGTGCCGAAGGAGTTCGTGGGAAGGCCCCGGTCTTCCGGTTGAGACACCGCCAACCCGGGTTGCCCGGCGTTTCACGGGCCCATGGCCGAAGAATCGACTTGGGGGGTGGAATCGTGCCCGCGGCGTCCGTCGCAGGGTCCTTTCCAAGAGTCCGGACCCCGGAGGGTGCGGGACCACGCGCCGGCGCAGAGCGGCCGGGTCGGTGACGCCACTTAGCCCTGCCGGGCCGGCAGAGCGACGGAGCGTCGTCGCGATTTCATGCCCTGGAGACACTCACGCACCAGCGTCCGCAAGCGCTCGCGCTCCGCCTCCGACAAGCCCCGGGGATCGAACCGATAGCGATAGTGGAGTCGGAGGATTTCCTGCAGGGCGGGGCCCCACCCGGCCCAGGCAGCCTGACTGGCGATGCGCCTGAGCCAGGCGCCACAGGGTTCGGCCGGCGGGCGCGCCCAGCCGCGGGTCACCAGCCACCGCTCCAGCTCGTAGAACTCCGAATCCCTGCCCGGCCAATCGGAACGGCTCCCGCTCTGCGCAGGATTCCTGCTCCGCAACCGGCCGCGCCGAAACAAGATCTGATACAGCAGGACCATCAGGGCGGGCACCAGGCTCCAGAGGAGGATGCGACGCAGCGGCGTGTAGCCCCACCAAACCAGGGCCCACTGATGTCGGATCCAACTCCAGGCATCCTGCAGCCACAGCCAGTCGCTTTCCCGGGAGCGCTCCCACACGACCCAGTTCGAGGGCGTGGTGTCGAAGTCTTCCCACTGCTGGGTCGCCTCGTTCCAAACCTGGCACCATGCATGCGCGTCGCGTTCCCGCACCACATAGCGGCTCCCGGAGCCTTCGTGGACCGCGTAGCCCACCGCGTACCGCGCCGGGATGCCCAGATGTCGCAACAGCAGCACCGTGGCCGTGGCAAAGTACTCGCAATGTCCCGCGCGCGTCTCCAGAAGGAATCGCGCCAAGGGATCGCTCGACCGCCGCATCCAGGAAGTCATCGGTTGCCACAGTTGGTAGGTGAACTTTTCAGCAAAGAATCTTTCCAGCACGGGACGAACCTCGGCCCAGGATCGGCCGTTCAATCCCAGCTCCTGCACCACCCTTTCCAATGCGGGTCGCTCCCGAGCAGGCACCGCGAGGTCCTGCTCCCGGTCCGGCGGCGCTTCCCAACCGGTGCCCGTGTGATGTCCGGCTTCGAAAACCAACAACCCCGGACCGGTGACCATCACGGCACCTGCGCTGTTTCGTTCCACACTGAACGCCGGAAGCCGTCGCAGTTGATCGGTGCGCGGCGGCAACGGCAGAAGACCGGCCCGCGCCTCGTCTTTGCGCCAGCGCAGTCGCACGGCAATGCGCACGGTGGCCTGACCGGTGGGGTTTTGCACCAGGGGCCAGTAACCGCTGTCGGGCGGGGTCTCCGGCACGGGCACGAAGTCCTCGGACGAGGTTCCGGCCAACCACTCATCGCCGCGCAACAGTCGGTAGCTGGCCTCCCGGAGATACTGCGGGGGCGGCCCGTTCAAAACCTGCAGGCGCACGACAATCCGCGGGGAAAGCTTCCGCGGTCCCAACCCCTGCCAGGAAACCCTGGCCGCGGTGGGATCGGAACCGAGACCCGGACGGCGAAAGCTCGCCAGCCACGACCCCAACCGGGTCGAGCTGCCTGCGTATTGTTGCAGTCGCCACACGCCGTACTGACCAACGAATCCGAACCCCAGCGCGCCCAGCAGGGCCAATCCCCAGACCCAGCCCGGATAACGCTGCGACCGTATCGGCCACAATGCCCAGGCCAGCAACGCGGCCATGCCCCAGTAAAAGGTGAAGTCGCCGGCCGGCCGCATGCAGGCCCCTGCCAGGCAACCGGCGAAGTACACGTAGCCCGGATGAAACTGCACATCCGGCGGCACCGGCAGACCGGCTCGCTGCAACCGTTGCCGCCGCCGGCGCACCAGCAGGGAGAGGGTGCCCAGCGACAACAGCGCTCGCGTGCTGTACGCCTGGGCCGCGGCCAGCGGAAACATCAGCAACGGCAACCAGCGGAACACGGACGTGGCCGTCTCCGTGGTCACCTGGCTGGCCCGCCGTTGCTGCGTCAAGGTGGGGGCCTCCAGCAGTTCTCCGAAAGTGGCCGGTCCTTCATGCGACGTGAACGCATACGCCAGTGCGCCCAACAACAGGACCGAACACAGCGCCCAGATGCGCCGAAAATCCTCGTCCGACAACTCCCAGCGCAGCGGGATCCATCGAGCCGCCTCCAGAATGATCGCCAGTCCCACCGCCACCCACAGAAAGCCCACCTGCCAGCCCCAGAACAGCAGGGCTGCCCCCAACAGGAACGGCGGTGGTTTGTAGAGTCGATTCACCAGGCGCTCAAACGGTCACTCGGCGTTTTCCCGGTCGATTCCAGCCTCCAACGCCCGTTTGGACGGTGCCTCCGTCCCCGGGCTGTCGCTCAATGCCCCGCGACGCTGCGGGGCTCCGATGCCCATTCCCCGGTTCGCACAGCCCAATCTCGGGCCGAACCCGGTCTCACGTCAACCGGGCCAGCTGAACTTCCAATTGCCGCGGATCCAGCACGCACAACCATTCCGGGTGTGCTCGCAGGGGCCCCGGATCCAACGGTCCTGCCGGCGGCTCCAACGGCACCACGAACACCCGCGTCGGGATGTCCCGCTGAACGAGCCGCTCGATGAATCTCCGGCGGACGCCATCCCATCCCAGCAAAATGCACAGGCATCCACTGACCAGGGGCGCATGCTCCAGGACCACCTGCTCCAGGGCATGGAAGGGGCGGTGATGACATGGGCGTACCGCCGCCAGGATTTCGAGGATCTGATCCACATGCCCCACGCCGCGACCGGCCGTGACGCAATAGGCGTCCGGGCCCACGAACAACAGGTCCAGGAGCGATTCCTGCAGCGGCAGTGAACAGGCCAGAGAAGCGGCGACCGAAACCGCGGCCTCGAACGCTTCGTGATGCTCCCACGGCATGAACGTGTCCAGCACCAGCGCATGCCGCACGAAAAACTCGTCCTCGAATTCCCGCACAATGGGCCGCCCCACCTTGGCCCAGCTGCGCCAGTGGATGTGGCGAATGGGATCGCCCCGGCGGTAATCGCGCAAGCTGATGAATTCGTCGCTTTGCCCCACCTGACTCGCCAGGGCCACCCCGCCCAGTTGGTACCGGGGCAGACCGGGCAACGCCAGCGGGGGCACGAAATAACGCCGGGGTAACACCACCAGTTTTTGCGGCGCCGGCACCCGACGGAACACCCGCACCAGCCCGAACGGGTCCGTGCGGGCCACCAGGACTTCGCGCAGCTCCAGTAACCCTCGTCGCCAAACCACCGCCTCCAGTGTGGCCTCTCCGATCTGGTTCGGCGCCAGCACCGGCAACGGCGCCTGACAAAGCAGGGGCATGAGCGCCGGCGTGCGGAGGGGCCGCTTCGTCCGGAGTGTCCGGCGCAACCGGCCCCACCACTGCCGCAGTCTGCCGCCTCGTTCTTGCGCGCCGGGAACCGGCCCCACCAGCTCTTCCAGCACGGTCAGCCCCTGCTGGGTACGGCGGGTGCGGTTCCTCACACGCACACGGTAGCGGAAAGGCACGCCGGCGGTGACGAAACGGGGCAACACGCGTTCCACTTCGAACCGACCCCGCATCCAACCCGCCGCGGTCGCCGAGGCCAGCAAAACGCCGAACAACAGGGTAAAGGCCTGGTAGGCGACAGAGTTGTCCGGATCGAACCCCAGCGTGCCGCTCAAAAGCATGGCCACCAGCAACGCCAGACCGGTCGGCGTAAACCGCAATCGCAACCAGCGACGGAACCGGTGCGGGCCGCTTTGCCCGCCCTGTAGCCTGCGTGTTCTCCACCCCATGGGTCTCCGAACGTTCCAAGGCACCCGGCCGGCTCGCAAAGCGGGCCTGTCTCAGGCCGGCACCGGCACTCGTTGCAGGACCTCTTGCACCACGGCGACCGCGGTCCGGCCCGAAAACCGGGCCTGCGGATGCATCACCAGCCGGTGTGCCATCACCGGCACGGCCAGCTCCTGCACCTGGTCCGGGGTGACGAAATCCAGACCGTCGAACAGGGCCAACGCCTGTGCCGCCTTCATCAGCGCAATGGAGGCCCGCGGACTGGCTCCCAACTGCACGCCCTCCGCACTGCGCGTGGCCCGCACCAGCTCCACAATGTAGCGTTTCAATTCGTCACTGATCCGGACCCGTTCCACTGCCGCCCGAAGCGCCCGCACCTCCTCCAGCGTGGCACAGGGACGCAACTCGTCCAAAGGGTGATTGTGTTGTTGCGCGGTCAGAATGGCCACCTCCTCCTCCGGTTGGACATAACCCAGCGTGAACTGCATGGCAAACCGGTCCATTTGCGCCTCCGGCAGAGGATAGGTGCCCCGAAACTCCACCGGATTCTGCGTGGCAATCACAAAAAACACGTCCGGCAAATGCCGGCGCTCCCCCTCCACACTCACCTGGCCCTCGCCCATGGCCTCCAGAAGGGCCGACTGCGTCCGGGGTGAGGCGCGGTTGATCTCGTCCGCCAACAGGATGTGCGTGAAGATGGGGCCTTCGTGGAAATGGAATCGCTGATCCAACTGGCTGAAGACCGACACGCCCAGAATGTCGGACGGCAGAAGATCGGGCGTGAACTGAATCCGTTTGAATGTGGCGTCGATGGATCGCGCCAGGGCTTTGGCCAGCGTGGTTTTGCCCGTGCCCGGGAAATCCTCGAGCAACACGTGCCCTCCACTGGCAAACGCGGCCAGGAGCTTCCGCGTGGCTGCGGCTTGTCCCTGCATCACCCGGGCAATGTTGGCCGAAATCCGTTCCACCACCTCTCGGGCCGCGGCCAGCTCTCCCGGGGTCAGCGGCGGGATCTCGCGCGCTCGGGATCCGGATGAAATGGAAGCTTCGAGTGCCATGGTCGCGGCCACTCTAATCACCCGTCCCGCCCTCGGCGAATCAAAAGCTTTCCGCGGCGTGGCGCGGGCAGTCGCTGGCCCAGCCGTGCTGGGGTCCCCGGGCCGGCGGGAGCGGGCGCCTGCTCTGGTAAACCTGGAGCGTCCCGAGAGCCCGGGGAAGCGACCCAGATCCGCAACCGTGGGCCCGGTCCCACGAGGCGACGCGCGGGGACGCGTTCCAGGGCTTGCCACCGCACACTCGTGCATTCCACGATGCCCACATGTTTACGGGCATTGTGGAGGAGGCGGGGCAGGTTGTGAGGATTCAACCCACGCCCGAGGCAATTCAGCTTACCATACGGGCGCAGAAAACCGGGCGGGGCCTCAAGGTGGGAGGGAGCCTGGCCGTGAACGGGTGTTGCCTGACTGCCGTTCGCGTGCGCCGTACCGGCCGCAGCACGCTCATCCAATTCGACCTGTTGCAGGAAACGTGGCAACGCACCAACCTTCAGTTCGCCCGGCCCGGCACGCTGGTCAATCTGGAGCGGCCTCTCCGTGCAGGCGGCGAGTTCGGAGGACACTTTGTCACCGGTCATATCGACGGCCTTGGCCGCATCACCCGGTGGGAACGGGCCGGCCACGATCACGTCCTCGACATCGCAGCGCCCCCGGAAGTGATGCGTTACATCGTCTTCAAAGGCTCGGTCGCCGTGGACGGCATCAGTTTGACGGTGGCAGGCGTGGAACGGGACGGTTTCCGGATCTGGATCATCCCGCACACTTACGAAGTGACCAATCTGCGCCAGCGCCGCGTGGGCGATGCCGTCAATCTGGAAGCCGACCTGCTCGGGAAGTACGTGGAGAAATTCCTCGAAGCTCGACAACCCCGCCGGAGCCGTTGAATCGGCCGGGCGGGAAGTCCCGCACCCGAGCCGCGCGGAACGCGCTTTCCCACCTACCGACGTGATGATCCCGGCGCAACGCCCTGTCGCATGGTCGTTCACCCCGACGAAGCAACTCAGCTGGAGCCGACCCGAGGGAAGAGACCCGTATTCACCAGTACCGGCCCACCCTTCACGGGCCACCATGGGCCGGGCCAGCGGATCCTGCGAGCGCCTCCGCGCGGCTTTGTCTCGGTGGAAGCGAGGAGGAATCGACTGGACCTCGAAGGATGACCGCTCGCTCCCGCACCCGGGCCGGGCTGTGATGCGCAGCCGCTCGGCGGTCGATTCCATGGACGAAGTCTCGCTTTGCGCAGCAGCGCCATCGCCGGAGGCTGCCTTTCGGAAACGTTCCCGTTGGAGGCGTCCCCGCTCCGGTCGGGCCCGCCTCCGAAGGACGGGGCAAGGGTGAGCTGCACATCTCACGTCGCCTGTGCCGTTGCGGGCCGCGGTTTCCGAGTGCGCGAACTGTCAACAGTGGATGCAAGAGCTCCGAGCGCATGGGCCCCATCCATGCGCGAGTCATCCTCTCGAGCCACCTTGAAAGAACGAATCGCCCCGGGGCTCTCGGGTCGGCTCCCCTCGACGGACAAGCGGTCTCGACTTGCAAGACGACCCCGGATCGGCTTGGGAAGGCACCTTCGAGGGCTTGGGCCGGGCTCGGGAAGGCGCCGGCCAGGGGCGAAGCCGCGGAAGCGGAGCAGAGCCCCGGCTCCGGAAAGCACGGCCGAGATATCCCGTTCATTATCCCCGGTGGCGACCACCCGGGCTCGGAACTCGCGCGCGCTCCTCTACCGCGCCGGGGCACGGGTCCCGCTGCCGCGAAGGGTCTTGCGCTTTCGCGGACCCGCGCCTTCGCCTTGACAATCTGGGGGCTTTGGGCGTAGTTGGACCCGGTTTGTTCGACAACCCGAGACACATCCCGACGACCTATGAAAATCCCGATTCGGCACCTTGCCTGGCTGGTGGCCTGCCCTGCGCTGACCCTCTCCGCGGCCAACATTGCTTTCGTGAGTTTCCACCCCGCTGACGATCAACCAGATGGCAGTGCCGCGAACGCAGGTTTCACCAACGCCCCGGATGCCGGCTACACCCGGTTGCTCCGGGCCAACGGACATAATGTCACCCGCTTGGTTACCATCGACAGTGCGGATGCGAATCCGGATTTCATCGCGGCCCTCGAGACGAACGATTTAATCATCATCAGCCGCTCCGTTCCCAGTGGCCACTACCAGCAGGCCAACGAAACGGCCTTTTGGAACGGTCTGACCAAGCCGGTGATGATCCTCGGCGGTTACATCATCCGCGGCGGCACCGGCGGAGGGTCGCGACTGGGCCTGACCACGGGCGAGACCATGGTGGATACCACCAGTTCCAACGTCTATTTGCGCGCCGTGATTCCTTCCCACCCGATCTTCCAGGGGATCGCGTTGGATCCCAACGGTGTCATGGTGAACCCCTATGCCCGTCGAATGACGCACACGAACGCCACCTCCGGTGCCACCGCCCTTCAGAACGGCATTTCCGTGAACAACAACCCTCTCATTGCCGGGGGCGCCCAAATCGCCGTGGTCGGGACCACGGGCGACCCTGCCAACAATGGCACGATCATCGCGGAATTTGCCCAGGGTCTGACCTCGGGGAACGGCCGGTCCGAGGTTCTGGGAGCCAAACGGTTGGTGTTCCTGACCGGCAGCCGCGAAGCCGGCGGAGTGCCGGCGAATGGTGCGGGCATCTATGACCTGCTGCCCGAGGGAGAACGCCTCTTTCTCAATGCCGTCAATTATCTACTGGCAGGTGCGCCCCCTATCGTGAGCGTCAACCCGCCCTTCGGAACCAACCTTTACGTGGGAGAGCCCTGGACGTTCACCGCGCAAGCAACAGGCAGCGATCCCATCACCTTTCAGTGGTACAAGAACGGTCAACTGTTGCAGGGACAGAACCAGCCGGCCCTGGTGTTCGCCGCCCTCACTGCAGAGGACGCCGGTGACTACCAGGTCGTGGCCTCCAACCCGGCCGGCAGCGCCACCAGTGCCGTGGCCCGATTGGAACTGGCGGTTCTGCCCCCGCCGAACATCACCAACTCCCTCATTGCCTACTGGCCGCTCGATACGTTGTTGGGCACCAAGACTCCCGACCTGGTCAGCGGCTACGACATGACGGCCGTGAACATGGTCGCCACCAACGTGGTGGGCGGTCGTTGGGGCAACGCCTTCTTGTTCAACGGCACATCGACGGGCTTGGAACGCATCCACAACCCGGGCGACGACCTGCCGATCTACAACCATCCCAATTTCACGGTGTCCCTTTGGGTGAGTGGGCTTCCTCAGACGGATCGGCGTGTGTTCTCCGAGGGCTCGCTCACCAACAACAACCCGCTCTTCAACATCGGCACGCACAACGCCGGCGCGGATGGCACGGTGGACATCTACATCCGCAGCGACGGAGGCGGCACCGTCGGCGATCACCGGCACTCGGTGGCCTGGGCTTTCGACGGGAACTGGCACCACATCGCCTACGTCCAGCGGCAGGTCGCCCCCGGGATCATGCGAGCCCAACTGTACGTGGACGGCGTGTTGGATCCGGTCGAGATCACACCGGTGCGGCCCCTGACCGCGATGGCCACTTCCATCGGCATGATCCGCCGCGCTTCGGCGTCTGCATTCTTCGCCGGCATGATCGACGAGGTGGCCGTATGGAATCGGGCCCTGACCCCGGAGGAGATTCAGATTCTGCAACAAACCTACATCACGAATCCACCAACCCGCCTGTTGCCGCTGGTCATTACGCGGTTCCGCACCGATTTGCCCGCCGTGGTTCGCGGGGGCACGACCACCCTGCGCTGGGAAGTCAGCAAGGATGCCACGCAAATCGAGATCGCGCCCTTGGGGGACGTCACTGCCGAGACGACCGCCGGCTCGGGCACTCGATCACTGACCTTGACCGAACCGATGACCCTTGTGCTGACCGTCCGCCGGGGCAACGACAGCCTCTCCGCCACGACCTCGGTCGCCGTGGTTGAGAACGTCGCCAGTGGCTGGGACGTTTTGGATACGTTCGATCAGTATGCGCCCGGCCCGCTGGGACCGCAGGGCTACTGGAACGATGCCACCGGCAACTCCGGCCAGGTCATTGCCACCAACGGTCACATGGCCCTGCGGACCCCGAGTGGCAACAGCGTCGGTTTCCTGAATCTGCGGAACCTTTCGGTTCAGCCGGGGCAGGCCCGGACGCTCTTCTTCCGCGTCATTGCCGGTGAGCCCAATGCGACCGGGATCACCAATGTGGTGGCGCTGACCGACAAGAGCATGCGCAATTACGGCGACGCCTTCTTTAATCTCGGGCCCGCGGTCTATCTGACGGCCTTCACCAATGACGTCATGGGGTTCTTCACCAATGCCTGGTACATTGGCGCCCGCAACGGATGGATCGGCGGGAACGCCAGTCCGCCCCCCGATTTTGCCCAGCAACCGTTGGAGCCGGGCGTGGTGTACAACGTGTGGATCAACGTCACCAACGCCGTGGAGGCCGATGGTTACTTCGACACCTTCAGCGTGTACATCCAGAAGGAAGGTGCCTCGGAGCGAACGCTTCTGTTCCAGGATTACATGAGCGATCGGGATCCCTACTACGTGGATCCGGTGCTCGGCGGCATGCTGCCGGTGATGGACAAGCTGGTGGTGTTGGGCAACAGCGCCAGCTTCAGCGCCATCTTCGACGACTTCTACCTGAGCCGCGATGGCTACAATGCGACGGTTCCCAAACCCTATCAGTTTGCCCCGGCCGAACCGGCCATCCTGTCGGTCCAGAAGGTTGGCAATCAAATCGAGCTCCGCTGGACGCGCGGCACTCTGCAACACGCGCCGGCAGTGACCGGTCCGTGGACCGACGTGCCGGGCAACCCCACCTCGCCGTGGCTGGTCACCCCCGCCGAGAGCAGCCGGTTCTACCGGACGCGCCAATAGGGTGGGAGCGACGCGGCGCCTTGAGACCCTCCACGCGGGCCGGAGCGCCCGCCCGAAGCTCCGGCCCGCTTTTTGAGGATTGCGAAAACCGCAATTTCGATCGAAGCTGAGGCATGGCGAAGCCGAAAAAGCCACACAAGGCACTCCTGTTAGGGGTGGGCCTGGATGACGACGGTCACCGCCGCCTGACGACCGGTCCCAACTTTGTGCTGGCGGGCGGTTCGCAGGAAACCCACGAGGCGATGACCGAGAAGGTCATCAAGATCAACGAGAAACTGGCCGCGAAGGGCAAAACCCTCGACACCGTCAGTCGCGAAGAGTTCGAGGACATCGCGCACGAAGTGGGGTTGAAGCGGATTGCCCCCGAGTCCAATTGAACGGGCCGCGGGTGGGGAGAGGATGGATTGCGGCAGACCCTCGCGGTACGGGTGCGCCGACTGATTCCGGGAACGCCACCTGAGCTTGCGGATCGGGTGCGGTCGTTGCCTTCCCATCCTGCTCTACCTCCTTAGCCGGTGGCTCACGCCGACAGGCCGGACCGCACAACGCATGCAGCGCACTTCTTGAGCGCTGGTGCTGCGCGGATCGTTTAAGCAGCCAGGAGGCGGCCAACCGTGCGACGGGTGCCACGGCTCAAGCGGTCACCCGCACTCGGACGTTTGCCCCGGCCACTGACGCAGCCGGCAACACTGGAACATCGACAGACGCCCGGAAAGCCCCCGCACTCGGGAGAATCGGGGAACTGTTCTCCGCCGCGCTTGGGCCCGAGAAGGACAAACCCGGCCCCTCGGCCGCACAGCGAATCGCCGGTCAGAGTCGAAAACTCGATGGTTTTGGGTCGGGATCCCCGGACCAGATGGCACCGTATCCACTTGGCTGCACGGCCCGGCGCCTGCTTCGGCGGACGGGGCGCGCCTCAGGGTTGGGTGACGTTGGTCCCTGTGGTGCTCGGCGATGGGGCAGTGGAGGCGCCGGACGTTACGGGCGCTCCGGGAGACCCGCCGGGGACCGTTGCGCTGGGAACCCCGGCCGGCGTTCCAGCGGGCGGCAGGCTGGGCGTACCCGGGAGAGCCTGTTGCGATTGGGTCTGGAGCTGCCGCTCGAACTCGCGGGTCGTCCGACGATGATGGGCGCTCTGCAACAGGCCCAACACAATCGCCAGCCCGAAAAACGTGGCGGCGGCATACTTGGTGATGCGGGTCAACACGGTGCCGGTGCCCGCGCCGAACAAGGCATCCGTGGCGGCACCGCCAAAGGCCACGCCGGCTCCCGCCTCTTTCTTGGGCAGCTGGATGAGCACCAACAGGATCAGGAACAGGCAGTCGAGCACCAGAATGAAGGTCAGCAAGCCAATCAAGAAGCCCATAACAATCCGTCAGATGGAGTTTTTGACAATGTCGGAGAAACTGCGCACTTCCAGCGATGCACCTCCCACCAGTGCGCCGTCCACATCCGGCAAACTCATCAGCTCGCGTGCATTGGACGGTTTCACGCTTCCACCATACTGGATGCGCACCCGGCGCGCCACCCCTTCGTCGTAGAGCTCTGCCAGCAGCCGTCGGATGAATGCGTGAGCCTCCTGGGCTTGTTCCGGGGTGGCATTGCGGCCGGTGCCGATGGCCCAGACCGGTTCGTACGCGATGATGGTTTCCAGCATTTGCTCCTTCGTCAGGCCCGCCAGGCTGCCGCGCACCTGGCGTTCCAACACCGCCTCGGTTCGCCCTTGTTCGCGTTCCTCCAGGGTTTCGCCGACGCAGATGATGGGTTTGATGGCCGCGGCATGGGCGGCCTGGGCCTTGCGCGCCACCAGGGCGTCGGTTTCGCCGTAGTAGGTGCGCCGCTCGGAGTGTCCCAGAATCACGTAACGCACGGAAAACTCCTTGAGCATGAACGCAGCAATTTCCCCGGTGTAGGCGCCGCCGGGATGCTCGTTCATGTTTTGGGCACCGAGCCGGAGGTTGGAATCCAGAATCACCTTGGAAACCTCGCACAGGGCGGTGAACGGTGGGCAGACCACGAGGTCCACCTCCTTCACATTCGCCAGTTCGAGCTTCAGGCCGCGGACGAGGTCCAGGGCCTCGGCCACGGTCTTGTTCATCTTCCAGTTGCCGGCGATGATGAGCTTGCGTTCCTTTTCCATGACGGTTTGCCCCTGCCTGTCCCTCTCGTGGCGTTTCAGGATGCCGCTCGATGCGGGTGAACCTGCGTTGCCGCTGCGGATTACGAGCCCGAGCCGCCGCTGGAGGGCTTGTCGCTCAGGGCGGCCACGCCGGGCAGTTCACGGCCTTCGAGGAACTCCAGGCTGGCGCCGCCGCCCGTGCTCATGAAGGTGACCTGGGAGGCCAGACCGGCCTTGTTGACGGCTTTGACGCTGTCGCCCCCGCCAATGATGCTGAGCGCACCCCGGGTTTGCGTGGCCTGGGCCACGGCGTGGGCGATGGCGTTGGTGCCGGCGGCAAACTGCGGATTCTCGAACAAGCCCATGGGCCCGTTCCAAAGAATGGTGCGGGCCCGGGCGATGACGTCGCTGTAAGCCTTGACAGTGGCGGGCCCGATGTCGAGTCCGGCGGCGTCCGGCGGACAGTTGGGGTCGGTGTTCACCCTCGGGTTTTGGTAGGCAATGACCGGCCGACCCTTCTTGTCCACCTGACCGGTTTCGACGGGCGTGGCCACCACATCATCCACCGGGAGCAGGAACTGGACCTTCCGCGCCGCAGCCTTGTCCAGGGCGGCCCGCGCCACGTCCACCTTGTCCGGTTCCACCAGCGATTTGCCGGTTTGGTAGCCCTGCGCCAACCGGAAGGTGTACGCCATCGCACCGCCGATGAGGAGGGTATCGGCCTTCTCCAGCAAGCGGTCGATCACCTTGATTTTGTCGGACACTTTGGCGCCCCCGAGGATCACCACGAAGGGGCGGGCCGGGTTCTCGAGTTCCTCGCCCAAAAACTTGAGCTCGCGTTCCATGAGCAAACCCGCGGCGCAAGGGCCGCCGCGCCGAGCGATGACCCGGGCCACCCCTTCGGTGGAGGCGTGAGCGCGATGGGCCGATCCGAAAGCGTCGTTGACGTACACCTCGGCCAGAGCCGCCAGCTTTTCGGCAAACGCGGGGTCGTTCTGCTCCTCCTCTGGATAGAATCGGACGTTCTCGAGCAGCAGGATGTCCCCATCCTTCAGAGCTGCCGCGGTTTGTTCCACCTTGGGCCCGATGCAATCATCCACAAAAGCCACCGGCCGACCGAGCAAATCGGCCAACCGCGCCGCCACCGGCCGCAGCGACATCGACGGTTCGCGTTTGCCCTTGGGTCGACCCAGATGCGAGGCCAGGATCAAACGCCCCCCCTGCTCCACCAGCAAGCGCAATGTCGGCAGCGTCTCACGGATGCGCGTGTCGTCCGTAATGACCATTTGCCCGTCCCGCTCCTCCAGCGGGACATTGTAATCCACCCGGACAAACACGCGTTTGCCGCGGACATTCAGATCGCGAACCGTCAGTTTGGCCATAAGACTTCCCTCGCTTCTAAATCCAGAGCGGCCAGCATAACTGACAACCAACCGGAGTCAAAAGGTTTTCCGTCGCTCCAAGGCAGCCCCGGGAGCAACGTTGGCCCTGCTGCCATGGCGGGGACCGGCGGCCTCCCGGCAGGTGGCAAGAGCCGGGCTCCGGGCCGACCACAACCGGGGGCCGCTGGCTTCCAAGGTGCGGTAGTTGAGCCTCCCGCGTTCGGGCAAAGTGCGACCGAGCCTCACACGGGGGTTCGATGCCCGGAACCGGTGGAGCATCGCTTGCGCACCATCCAACGCCGCATGGACCGCACTCGGAGAGGGTATCGGCCCGCGCTGCGGAGGAACAGCCCTCGGAGCACTCAAAAGACCCAGAGCCCCAGGCTCGCGGACCAGGAAGAGAACTCCAAGCCGGCCGGCGAAAAGCAAGCCGCGGACGCAAATCGAATCGCGGCGCGACGTGCGGGGCGCGGACGGCGCGGTCTCGGGCCGCAGATTCCAATCTGGTGGATCGCGGGCCTCCGAGCCCGCAGAACCGTCACAGGAAAAAGCCCACAGAACACGAAGAACACCCGGTAAGAAGACGCCGCACACGCGGAGCCCGAGGAGCCGGCGGATCCCGAGATCGATAGGGCAGGAGTTGCGTTCCGATCTGGGAGCGGGGCCAATGCGCGTCCCACAGTGCCTCGGGGGCATGCGGACCCCGCAGTATGATTTGTGCGGATTTTGGGGATTCTGTGGCACGTGAGGAAAGTCCTCTCAGGAGGCCGCTGGTCCTGAAGTCGAACCCCAGTCCAGGGACCCGGCGCTGAGGCACCGGGAGGCGCTGCTCGACATGGCAGGCGCGGTCCACAGCGTCCTCGCAACTTGAGTCCACAGACCCTCTTTCGCGGCAGCTCATAAAACACACAGGTTACTCAGAAAACCCATGATGAGCCGGAAGCCGGGCGCTCCGGCTTCGGGACGCTTTACAGGATGAGTTGGGGATTTGCTGGCTTTCGTGTGACTTGGCGAGGACCGCTTCACTGTGTTCTGTGTGCTCCGTGGGCTTGAAAAACCTGCATACTCTCGCCGGCCCAAACCGGGATTTGCGTGTTCTGCGGTCTGGAGCCTGGTCGAGGCCCGGAAACCCGCGCCTCGCCGGGGCGCGGCTGGGCAGCCACCGGCAAAGCTTGGGAGCGAGCCGACAAGGTGTGGGTGGGGCTGAGGTGGGGGGGGCGATGCGGGGCAATCCGGACCGGGTACAATCGAAGGTGCGGTCGGACTTCATGGCGCAGAGTCCTGGACCCGTGAGCTGGCCGCGTTTCAATCGAACCCGGGATCCGTGTGCCGGAGGAAACGCCGCTTTCCCTCAGCCTTCCCGTGCCGATGACGCCCGGCATTCCGCCGCGCTTTCCGGAGGTTCCAAAAACCTGAAATGGGCCGCCTTTGCTCCACGGCGGGGACGGGAAAACTTGTTCGGGTGGGGCGGTGGACGCACCGTGGGACGCGGACAACCGGCTGGTGCGGGGGATGAGCTACGGGACGAGCGACCGGACCGGTTGGCGTCGGGTGGACTGGGCGTACGATGCGTTGGGGCGGCGCATCCGGCAGACGAGCTACGTGATGAGGAACGGGGTCTGGGTGGTGAGGGAAGACCTGAAATCCGTCAGCGATCCGGTGCTTTTCGGCCGCCACGTGGTCGAGCTGAACGCGACGAACCACGGGCTGCTGCGCAGCTACGTGTGGGGCCTTGGCCTCAGCGAGACGCTGGATGGTGCCGGTGAGGTGGGTGGCCTGCTCTGGGTGCGGCTGGCCAGCAGTCCGGCCTCGGAAACGCATTTTGCGACCTACGACGGCAACGGCAATGTCTGGCAGTTGATCTCTGCTTCCAGCGGCACGGAGACGGCGCGGTACGATACGGCCCCTTCGCCGAGCCTCTCCGCCCGACCGGCCCGACGGCCAAGGAGAACCCGTTCCGGTTTTCGACCAAGCGGACGGACAACCCAACGGCCTCGGCGCTTTGCGACTACCGCCTCTATGACCCCGTCACCGGCCGATGGCTCAGCAGGGATCCCATCCACGAGATGGGTGGAAGCAACCTGTACCTCTTCGTATGCAACGGTTGCTTGGACAGGGTGGAGGTGGACGATCGGAGGCCGGGAGCTGCAATTGCCATTCCCGCAGGCTTATGAAGTGAAGCGCTCGTGGCTACCGCAACCTGCGTGCTTGCGTGGGAGCGCTTGCAATCCCCCAGGGTCAGCGGACGATCCACGAGATTGCGATGAGTGCGGACTCTGTGGCTGACGCTATTGCAAAAGGAATCGCCGAAGCCGCCAAGAGATGCGAACGGTGTATGCGTAGAAATAGGCGCGGTTTGCCTTGCCAGCCGCCCGCTGGCCCGATCGCCTGTCGTGTCGATCGTCCGCCATCGCGTCCGCCTCGAGGAATTCCGACGCCTCACGTGCACGTGCATGTAATGTTGCAGCGCTCGGCATATGCGAAGGGGGAACCTTGCAAGTCCTGCTCGTATGAGCTGGACATGGATCCTCCGGCTTGGGATTTACGGTCCGGAGCGTGTAACCCTGAAGGTTAGGGATTGGCTCCTTGACGACGACGGTATCGATGGCCATGGATAGGATCCCAGACGATTGTCGTGTTACTTCACATTATGCGGACACAGGTAGGCAAGTCCGGGAGGGCGACGAATGCTACCTTGACGGACACCCTGCGCGGGTCAAAAAAGTAATATTACCAGGATCTGCAGAGGCGATGGAGACGTATTGTGAAGAGACCGGGGGTTTGATGCTCGAATCTGCGGCCTGGGGGCTGGCCCTGATCCCATTTGGAGTGCTGGGCGTATTAACAGAAGCTCCTTTGGACGAGCCGAACCAAGAATAGCTCCTGGTCTTGGGTGGGATGTCAATGACGGTCACGATTGGTAGCGTGGGTCACAGCGCCACAGGGTGTGGTCAGATTGCACGGCGCCTTGGAAAGAGGCCGAATGGACAGTTGCTCTACAGAGGAATGGTTCCGGGGTTCCCTTTGTCCCAACAGACAGGTCAGAGTGCTCTCTGCTGGCTACTGCATCTGCCGCCGGTGGCACGTGGACGCGCAGCCCGAGGGGCTTTGCGCGCGAAGTTGCACTGCCAGTCTTCTGGAATTGAGATATGTCTGGTAAGACCCGAAAACCCACGTTGCAGGAAATCGACCTTGCATTGACCCAGGGCGATGAAGCGAGCGTTTGGAAGGCAGCGGAAGCGCTGGGAGAATCGCTGGGAGAATTATGCGGAGGCAAACCCCGAAATGATCTGGCCTTTGGTGGTTAAACATGGGTCAAGCGACAATGCAGAGGTTCGCGCTGCTATCGCCACATGTGTTTTGGAGCACATCCTCGAGTATCACTTCGAGCACTACTTTCCGATGGTCGAAGCCCATAGTGCGGAATGGCAACCGATGCTTTGCGGAGACGTTCCTGACGTGTTGGAAGTTCGGGCAAAGCGAAGAGCTTGGACGCTCGAAGCGTTGGGACGCGCTTGATGCTTACATACGCGAGCACCTGTGCTGACATCGAACGCCGGTAGGGAGCGGTGGTCGGGGGGAGGGTGTGAAGGAATTTGCGGGCGCTGACCGCGTTTTGCGGGTGGTTCCCAGGGAGCGGAGTGAGCTGTCTGGGTGCGAGCGGGCACAGGCAGATGGTGCGGCAAGCGGGAGCGCCGCGGCCTTGGATACAACTTGGCAGCGCGGAGACCTGTCGCCGGCAGTCGCTGCTTTGCCCCGACGCTTCACGGTCGTGGCGCGGCGCGGCTCGCAAGGTCCCGCCTACGGTGAGCGGTAGCGTTGGGTGCACCCGGGCCCAGTCCTTCGCGTGCGCCTCCAACGCCGTCAGCCAGCGCGTGGGCGGCAGGCTTGGCGACGGCAGCGTCTGGCTGTATGAACGTGGCCGACTGGACCAGGTCATTTCGGGCAAGAAATCCTGGGCCGACGGACCCCGGTGGCGGGGCCGCGGTTTAAGTATCGGCAGAAGGCGACGGGAACCGGCCAGGTGGCGAGGCTCCACCGCAGGGCGTGGGCCCTCGGAGCTCGCTGACAAGTTGCTCCGGCCAACGACCGAGCTGTTTATTTCTTGGCAGCGTCTGAGGGCGCCCGGCGAAACGTTGTATTTCATCTTGCTGAGAATTCTTCTTCAGAGAGGCGGGATCCAGTGTCCCCCGCTTGTGATGCGACAGGGCGTGTGCGCGCAGCTCAGGACGTGGCTCTTGTCCATGCTGCAGGCTGGGGGCTTGAAAGGCAGGAGGAGAGGCTCGGAGCACACCATTGCCCGGTGATTTCGAGGCGACCAACGGTATGGCTCGTCGGCTCCTGCGCTTCAGGATTGCCCGAATCCTTCACGTCCCCGGCTGTGCCGGACGATGGGCAACGCGGCGGTAGCAGAACCGGAGATCTGGATCGGCGTGGCTCCGAAGGCAGCGGAACGCCGGCGTCAGGGCAGGAGGCGGGCCCGGTAGAAACGGGCGGGGGCGTTGGAAGCCGTGGTGTCCACCCAATCGAACAGTCCGTCGGGCGAGCTGTTCGTGCGCAGGGGCGTCCAAGTGGCTGCCGGCAGCGCAGGGGCGGCTTCGATCACGTAGCGGGCCGAGGGCTGGCCCTGCACCCGGAGCCAGACGTGACCCCGTGGTGTGCGTTCCAGGAGCAGCAGGCGTGGCGCCACGGCCGGTGGGGCGGCCGCCACACGATAGTTGTCGAAGAGCATGTAATTGTCGCCGGGCTTGGCCGGGTCGTAATAAACCCAGACGGCGTCGATTTCGCCCAGGGTCAGCTCGGCGCCGGTGGTGGTGAGGGGCTGGTTGGTGGCGATCAGGCGACCTCCGAAGGTGGCGCTCCACCGGTTGGCGGCGAAGTCCATGTTCAGCACCAAGAGTTCCGGCACCCCATTCGTGAACTTTACGGAGGTGGTGACCCAGGCGCTGGTCCCGTCCAAACGGTAGGAAATGTCCTGGAAGTAATTGTCGAAGTCGATGGTCAACAGCCGGTTGGTTCGCAAATTGTAAACCTGCCACTGGAAATTGTCGTACTGGGCATTCGTGGCCGACGAGTCTTCGATGCTCATGAGCACCGAAAACTGCACGAGCGGCAATCCGCTCCGGACGGGGTCGAAACGCAGCGGCTGCCAGACGGCCGTCTGGCTTTCGTTGGTCTCCAGGGGTGGCCAGTAGCCGAGGTAGGCTTGCTGGCCCTCCCCCGGGAAGAAGCCGTTGACCAGGCCGTTCCCGCCGGTGCCTTCGCCCAGCCATCCGGCCTGACCGACCAGCGTGTAGGCGGTGTCGTAACCCTCGCTGGCTTCGAACCGTGTGAAATAAAGATTCGTGAATGCGCCAGCGGTTGCGGGCTCGAGGAGGGTTCCCAGGGCGGCCAGGATGAGCCAGTGCCTGGCGAAGATTCGGCGGAGGCGCCCGGAAGCTCGATTTGTTGGCAGGGGAGAGCCTCTCCCGGTCCGAGGCTCCCACGTCTCGGCTTTACAGCAAAGCGGGCAACGCATGCGTGTGGATGCAGACGAAGCGAGCGACAGGGCTCAGTTTGCAGTACGAGCTCGACCCGGCGCTTGGGCTGCCCGAGGGGACGCAGCCGGAGGCGGGCTCGGGGCGGGTACCGGTGCCGCGGGCGCTCGCAAGCTTGGGGCCGGGGCGGCCGCCGGGGGTGTCGGCCCGGGCCTGCTCATGGAAGGTGCTGCCGGCGCCGGGGCGGGTATGGGAGCTGGCGAGGGGCGGAACGCCGGCGTGGTCGGTGCGGGCCCGGGCGCCAAGGGGCTCGGCCGCGAGGGGACAGGGGTGATTTGCGGGTCCGACATGATCCGCGGAGAAGGATGCGGTGCCGGGGCTCGGAACCCCGGGGGCGCGGTGGGACGAAGGACCACAACGTTGGGAGATGAGTTCCGGGACGGTGCCGCCGCGGCGGGAGCCGGCGGAAGTCGCTGTGGCTGTGGAGACGGCCGGATGATGGGCGAACGCTCCAGTGCTGAACCTTCGGGTGCGCCGGCGGGTGGCTGTGTGGGACGTGTCCAGGTCGCGGTCGGCCCTGGGCGCGGGGCTGACTGAGCAGCGGGGCCGGGGCTCCTTCCGGGGCTCGTTGCTCCGTCCGCCGTCCGCGGATTGGCCCTTCCGATGACGGTTACGGTACTCCGTGGGCTGTCCGAAGCGCGCGGGAGCGGGCTGGGCGGGGCGATGGTGGCGGGCGCGGGTACCGAAGGAGCCTGCACCGTGGCCGGTGCCCGGGGTGCGGCGGAGGGTCGAGCCGGTGCGGGAGCCGAGGCGATGGGGCGGCCCGCGTCGGGCGCTGACTCCGGGGCGCGGAGCACGGGCCGCTGCTCCGGGTTCCGGGCCGCGTCTGCCGGGGCGCGCAGCGGGGAAGTGGCCGACCGCCCGCCAGCTCCGCGAAGTTCGGAGTCCCCGACCCGATTCGGTCGGTCCACGAGTCTGCCCGGCGTTGGAACTGCCAAGGCGTCCGGAGTGGGTGTGGCGGCTGCGGCCAGCTCCGGGGGACTGCTCGGGGACGGCGCCGGGCCGGGTCGCGAACCGGGCGCCCGGTCTGGCGGGATTTGGGGCCGCTCTGGGCCGGGAGCCAAGGGCGCCTCCAACGGAAGGCGGCGGGCGATCAACTCGCCCCGCACCGGGTCCAACCGCTCTCGAAGGTTTTCCAGGGTCCGCCCACTGGAGCGGCCCACCACCTCGGGACGGACCCGGATCGGTCGGACCTCCTGACCCGTGTGCTCGCGTACACGGTCGGGGCTGATCCCGGCATTGATGATGGTGTTGTTGTCGCCCACGATGATGTTGTTGACCTCGGTGGATTCCCGGGCCAATCGGCGACAATCCGTGTCACGCACACGGTGACGATGTGGGTGCCGGTCATGGAAATGGGTCCACGAAACAAACGTGAACCAACTCCAACTCACGCCGTAGCCGTAGGAGGTGTACGCGAATCCGACTCCGCTGATGCGTGCGTAAGGGGGCAGCGGTGCCCAGCCGCAGTAGGCCGGATGGTATCGCCAAGTGACCCAAGCCGGGCCCCAAACCGTGTCCGGCCACCAGAGCCAACCCCAACGCGGGTGAGCGAACCAGCGACCGTAGTGGAAAGCAGCCCACCCCCAGGTGTAGTCGGAGTGCCAATACCAACCCAGGTCTGTGTAAACCCAGCGGCCCCCGTGACAATAAGGTCTCCAGCCGGGTTGCAAAACCACGATGCTGGGTTGCCAGCAGTACCCGTAGCCGTCCACGTAAACCCATGTGCCGTAGGGCGCGAGCGAATCGTAAAAGTATTGGTAGGTGATGTTTGTGGTGGGAGCCTGCCCGGACGCGGCCGCCTCCGGCACTTGTGCCGAGGGGGCGTTGGTCGGTTCGGGTAGGGGTTGCGGTGCAGCCGCGGCAGGGACGATCGGGCCCTGGGCGGAGTCACCCAGGGGGGCAGCTGAGGTGTTTTGACCGTGCAGAGGCGGGAGTTGTCCCGCCAATTCCCGCAGACGCCGATCCTGCTCGATCATGGCGCGAATGACCTCGCTGGAAACCCCTAGGTCGTTGAGGAAGACAATCTGGTCGGCACCGAGGTTGAATGTGCTGGTGCTGTTGGTGACGAACGCGAGCATGACAGACTCGGAAACCCCGGCTTGAGCCAGTTTCACCAGCTCACGGGTGGCGGGGGAGAACTTGAGATCCGGCGGGACGGGCTTTACGGCACTGGCCGGTGCGGGCTCGGGCTTTTCCGGGGGATGCACGGCCGCACCTTCCTCCTCCCTGGCCATGGCTGCGTCTTCGGCCTGGGCGGGCCCTGCTTGGACGGGTTGGTTCGTGGCCGAGGCAGACGCAGGGGACGGCTCAGACTTTGCTCCGCTTTCAGAGGCGTGGGTGCACCCCGGAGCCATGGAGACGAGCAGCAGGCCGACAGCCCAAAGGCCTGCTGTTTGGATACGGATTCTCATAAGCCATCCCTAATCTAGTCCTGGTTCAACCGCTTTCCAGCGTTTGTGCGCTCCATCAGGTTTGACCCTCGGGTGCTGCACGGTATTCACGGGCCCCCTCGGGCCGGCGTCTCCCGGGGCGCCGTGGACAATGGAATCGAGAACCGACACGAATCCCGACCAAAAGGGACGGCCCGTGAGTTCCTGCATGGGCCAAAATGGCGCTTGTGGATGCGGCTCGTGGGCCTGGCTGGTCAGGTGATCTTGTAAACGGCTTCGATCTGGTGTGAGGTGTGATTTGCCCTTGGAGACTCTTTTCGTGGGGCAGGGCAGGCGGCAGGGGGCATGCTGCGCCAAGCGGGACAGCGCAGGGCACAGGGTCGTCCGCGTGGAAATACCCGGGTTGCGAGGTTTAGAGGAAAAAATCTCCTTTATTTTCCTGCTTGACGATCTCCAGTTGGCGTTTAGAGTCACAGCGCGATGCAGACCTGCGCCAGTCGTTGGCTACCTGCAAGGTTGACCCCGCCGGCTGCGGGCCGCATTCGAAACGGCTCGGACGAACTGGTAATCTCCCGTGGCACTGCACGGACAGAGTAGAGAGTTCGAACTGGAAGCCCTGGAGCCAAGGCTGCTGCTCTCTGCGGACTTGCTGGAGGCGGCGGGCTTCGGATGGGTTGCAGGGGGCCGCCCACACGATCCCTTGTCGTCAGCCGGGGATCCGTCCGGAGTGACTGCCGCGGTTGATTCGGTGGCGGTTGCCGGTCCGGCGGAGGAATGGAGTGGGCAGGTCGAGCGCCAAGTTCAGTCTTTTTCTGCGTCGATTCCGGACTCTTCTGGGGCTACTGCCGACGGCGCGGGTGACGAGGTCGGTTTGGCAAAGGCTGATACTTTGCCCGTGGACCTCGAGCCTTCAGATGGTTTTGGGGCCCCGGGGGAGTTGTTGATGGTGGCTGTGGCCGGAGGGAGTGGAACGCTCCCGGACCAACCGTCCGGCACTTCGGACACTTCGGCAGTCGAGGCTTCTCGGACGACTGTGGCGGAGACCGACGCCACTCCGGAGTCGTCGGCCGAACTTGCTTCCCGGGATGTGGTTTCGCAGGAGCCTTCCAGTCAGCCAGATTTGAGCCCCCGAGTGGCCGAGCTGGTGGCGACCTTACGGGCTGCCAACGGGCCACCGGACTTTGACGCGGGCGAGATCCGTCTCACTCCCGATGTTCCGTTGGACTTGGGCGGTGGGGTGCTGTGGTTGTGCGATGGGCAGGTGCTCACGGGGAGTGGCACCGTTCTCGGGGGCATCGCAGGCGGTGGTGTGGTTCGTCCCGGCAACTCGCCGGGGCACTTGGTGGTGGGGACTTTCAATCCCGGCCCGGAGAGCGTAACGGAGATCGAGATCGAAGGGCTGGCCCAAGGTGTCAGCTACGATTGGATCGAGGTTACCGGGTCGGCGATCCTCGACGGCACGCTTCGAATCATTTTCAATCCCCAAGGCGGATACGTCCCGGCCCTGGGTGACACATTTACAGTGATCACCTGGCCGAGTGGCGGGCGAACTGGAGAGTTTGCCAACTGGTTGGGCACCGCCTCCATCCCCGGTCAGCCAAACTGGGCGCTGAAACCCGTTTACACCGCTACAGGTCTCCAGCTTCAAATCGTCCAAACTCCCTCCCTCGCTCCAGGAGCGGACACTGTTATTGCAAACGCCCTGGATCAGCTGGGGGCCGTGGGCAACTTTTTGGACAGTTTTGGCAGCTTTGCGCAGAGCCTGCCGTTTATAGGGTCGAGTCTGGGTAGTCTGGCCGACGCGGGCACTGCGATTGTCAACGGGCTGAAGCAGCGGCTGCAGGGTGTTCTGAGCAGCCTGCCCAGTGCCGCCACGGTTACGCGGACCATCGAAAGCTGGAACAACACCACCTTTAACGGGTTCACCTTCCGGGTGCGGGGCGTTTTGGCACAGTTCGGTGCCACCAGTTCCGATCCGATGTGGTGGGAGATGAGCCTGGAGTTGGAACCCACCGCCATCAACCAGGCCCTGCAAAACGTGTTGGGAGGGGTGTTCGGGGCGGTGTTCAGCGGGGCAGCCCCCACGGTGACGGTGCAGAGTGCAGCGGTCCTCGACCTTCGCATCGGGCGCCAGACGAGCGGCGCCTTGGTGGGGCTGGATGGAGTGGGAGCCAGGGCCCGGGTCAACGCCTCCGGGTTGGGCGGTTATGCGTTTAACTTCAGCCTCCCCACAGGTTCCGTCACTCTCAACGGCGGTGGAGGCACGGTGACGTTGACCGCTGGTGTAACGGCGGTTCCGGATGCGAGCATCGTTTCCGGCGGTTGGATAGCGTCCGGCACGCTCACCCAGTTGGCCAATGGCTCGATGCCGGTGGGCAACGCCTTCAATCTCACCAAGGCCGGCACCCTGGACGCTGCCTTCCCGCTGACGGGCAGCCTGACCTTCCTGGGGTTCACCCTGACCGGAAGCTACGTGGTGCGTGTGCAGTCGCCGGACCTGTTTGCGCAAGCGCCGAAGCTGAGTCTGGAGGTGAACAGCACCCTGACGGTGATGGGGCAGACGCTGACGGGGAGCTTCACGTTCGAGAACACGGGCACGGAAACCGTCCTGCGCGCGTCAAACGTCCTGTTCCAGTTGGGGGCGGCCGGCAACCGGGTGCTGAGCGTGCAGAACGGAACTGGAACTTTTGTCCTGTTGGGCGACGGGTTGGCAGGGACGCTGACGTTGGACTTTGCCCTGGGCCCGGCGATTCCCGGTCTCAGTTTGTCCGCCAGCGGCTTGACCCTCGCATTGAACACCTCCGCGGGGGCGGTGCCCACGATCGACGGAGTGGCGGTGAACCTGCCGGCCGGCCCTTACTTCCGAGTGGCCGGGACAGCCACGCTGGGGCTGACCAATCCCCAGGCCAGCTTGAACGGCAGTTTCGTGTTCGAACCGCGCGATGCGGATGGGAATCCGGGCAACGGTTATGAAGAAGTGGCGGTGGGCGTGGCCGGACTGGGCTTCAGTTTCACGGACGGTTCGCAACCGCTGTTGAATGTCAGCGATGGTACGGGCGCGCTGGTCTTCCGGAGCAGCGGCGTGGTGGGGAGTGTTTCGGCGAACGCCACCATCGCCGTGACCGGCGTCTCTCTGAGCGGCGGCTTCGCCGTGGCCCTGAACAACACGGCCACGGCTTACAATCAGACGATCAACGTCAACGGGATGTCGGTCACGGTCAACGTCCCGGCCGGCCCATTCCTGCGGGTCAGTGGTACCGGGGTTACGCTGACCGTGCAGGGCATTGGGCTGACGGGGAACTTCGAGTTCGAGCGGCGCCAGACCCTTACGGGGGGCGAGTGGGTGGTGACGGTGGCCGCCAGTGGCGTGTCGTTCAACTTTGGGGCGACGACCGCGAATGTCCTGACGGTCACCAATGGAAGCGGGTTGTTCCTCCTGACCTCGGGAGGAGTGGCGGGCACGGCCACGGCCACGGTGGGCCTGAATGCGACCGGGCTGACCGTCTCGGGCAGTTTCACGGTGCGAATCAACGACACGGCCGCGGCGGTCAACGAAACGGTGACCGTCGGCGGCTCGCCCGTCACGATCAATCTGCCGGCCGGGCCTTACCTGCAGGTGACCGGCAGCGGGGTGACCTTGAGCTTCCTGGGGGCCGGCCTGACGGGGGATTTTGCCTTCGAGCAGAAGACGACGCAGGCGGGGCGCAGGGTCATCAAGGTCAGTGCGGCCAACGTGGGCTTCTCTTTTGGCACCAGCCTGTTATCTGCCAGCAACGGGTCCGGCGTGTTTGTGATCACGGACGCCGGGATTGCCGGGGAGGGGCAGATCACCGTGGCTGTGAACGCTTTCGGCACGGGGTTCTCGCACACCTTCCAGTGGAGCTTCAACACCATGCCCGCGGCGTTCCAGGAAGTCGTGGGCAATCCCACTTCCTTGAACCTTCCGGCCGGGCCGTTCCACAAACTGGACTCCGGGCCGGTGCCGGTGACGATCCAGATCCCGGTGGGCTCGTACACGCAGAGCCTGGAGGGCCGGTTCATCATCGCTCTGGTGCCGGGTACGCCCCCCTATTTGACCGTGGCCGCTTCGGACGTGAATGCCACGATCGGAGCGGGTCCGGTGGGATTGAGCGTGGCCGGGGGGTCGGGCGCATTTGTGATCTACAGCACGGGCATTGCCGGCCAGCTCCGCGTCAGTAGTGCCAACCTGAGCGGCGCCGGTGTGCTCGGGATCACGGCCCAAAACCTGGAACTGCGGATCAACAACACCGGAGGGGACGTCGGCGTGCCCGACCCGGTGGTGGTGCCCATCAACGACAACCCGGCGGACGATGTCAGTATCCAGTTCAGCGGTTTGTATTATCACCAGTTCCTGGCGGTTACGGGGACGGCTCAGATCACGGGTCTGGCCAATGCCGTGGTGCTGGGCGGCAGCTTTGTGATCGAGCGGGCCGTGCTGGCGGGCCAGCCGGTTTTCAAACTGGGCGCGACCCATCTGCACTTCGCGTTGAAAGCCGGCAGTTTCACGGTGGTCTCCTTTGACCGCGGCAGCGGCGCCTTTGTGTTGAGCGGGGCCGGGTTGGCGGGCGAGGCGGATCTGCAGTTCGAGGCGGGTGTGGTGGGGTTGAGCGGATCGTTGGTCCTGAAACTGAACACCACGGGTGCTTTGCTCAACGCCACCCTGACGCTGCCGACGGGTTCGCGCACGTTGAACCTGCCGGCGGGCAATTACCTCGAGGTACATGTCGACGGGCATCTGCACCTGGGATCCCTGGCCCTGCCGTTCCAGTTGCTTGTGCGGGTCAGTGGCGGGACGGTGGAGTTTCGTCGGCTCAGTGACAGCGAGCTGCTGGTTTCCATCGACGCAGCGGGGAACCTCACCCTGGGACCGCCCCTGCAATCCCTGGTGAATTTCGACTTCGCCAAAGCGAGTCCCTTTGAGTGGGTGCAGTTCCTGCGCCAGCTGGGGGACTGGTTCGATGCCTTCGCACAATCCAGCCTGTTCGACGTGGAGATTCCCTTCACGGGGGGTGTGACCCTCGGCGACGCGTTCGACTGGTCCCAGCTTTTCGTGGACACGATTTACAAGTACATGGTCAGCGTGGAGCTCCAGTCGCGCGCGGTGTTCGAAACCACGGTGCACACCGGACCGCTGGCGGGGGCACAGCTCAAGATCCGGCTCGGCGAGGGTCCCGTGCAGACGCTGACGGTGACCGACACGATCGGCAATCCCAACAGCCGCAGTGGCACGGAGCTGGTGCAATTGCTGAACAACGCCATCAACGCGGCGGGTCTGGCCGCGCAACTGGTGGCGCGCATCAACAAGGACAAGCAGGTGGTCATCGCCCTGCGGGAAGACGAGATTGCCAAGGGCACGACCTTGAACCTGGTGGATGCGGACGGCGCCGCCTCCGGGCTCGGGTTCGGGCCGGGCGACGGGGATCCCACCACCAACGATCAAATCGGCGTCCTGACCGAGCGGTTTACCACGGAGGAGTTCTTCCCGGCGCTGGCGGATTTCTTGAACGACGGGCTGTTGGACGGGGATGGCGGGGTCACTTACGACCCGGCACGCCGCGTGTACACCTACCCGGTCAACAAGTCGTGGACCTACAACACCCAGCAGCTGTTCGGCTCCCCCACGTTGCCGTTCAACTTCAACCTGGCGCTCGGACCCATCGCAGGGGCGAGCCTCCAGGGCGCCCTGCAATTCAGTGCGACCGTCGGGTTCCAGTTCACCCTCGGGTTCGACCTCGGCGCGGCGGACGTGCCGCGGGTGTTCACCACCGGCACCGTGCCGGTGCCGGCCAACGGCCGGATCAGCGCCGACGCGCACTTCGGCATCTACCTCAACGAGGCCGAGCCGAACCCGCTGGGTACCTTCAGCCAGTTGTTCCCGCTGACGCTGACGGCCGCCAGTACGGCCACCAACAACAGCATACAGGACCTGGCAGCGGACCTGAACGCCCTGTTCGCCGCCACGCCGCATGGCTCCGGGACACTGGGTGACGTCCTGGTGGCCCAGGCCGCGGGTGGCAACCTGGTGGTCTCGGCGAAGCCCTCCCAGTTGGGGATCATCAACCGCATCGTGATCATCGCGCCGCCGCAGGATCCATTCGTCACCGAACTGGGCTTCGGCCATCAGCGTCTGGACCTGGACAACAATCCCGCCACGACCACCGACCAGGTGGCCCTCAGCATGGCCACCAGCCCCATGAAAGGGCTGTTCATCGAAAACGCCCAGCTCAGCGGCAGTCTCAGTGTGGTGACCGCTCCGCCGGGGATCAGCGGGACGCTCCGGTTCGGATTCGTGGAGGTGAACACAAGCGGCGGGGTCTTCGGGACCCTGGCGTACGACGGGGTCACCCCGGCGCCCATTGCCGCCACGGTCGCCCTGGAGAATCAAAGCACGGGCGAGCGCCGGTTTTACATCACCGAGTTGTTCAACAACACCTCCTCCAACCACATCGCCAACCTGGCGCCTGCATTCAGTTTCACGGGCAGCCTTCTGGCCCGGCTGGACAACATCACCGTGGGTGGGCTGGGCTTCTCTCTCCCGCTGACCAATCCGCAAGTGTCCGTGTGGATCCCGGACCTCACCCAGCTGCACTACAATCCGAATCCCTACGATCCGGCGACCAACAACAAGGGGATTTTCCTGAGCTATCCGAGCCTGGGCAGCCTGGAAAACTTTTCGAGTCTGAACTTTGTGCAGATCGTGCGGGCGCTGCGCACTCTCGCGGACAGCCTCAGCCGGCTCAGCGCGTTCTCGTTCCTGGATGAACCGCTGCCGTTCGTGAACCTCAGCGTCCACGACATGCTCGATTATGCCGGCCGGTTTGCGGAGTGGCTCGACGGCCTGAGCGGCGCGGGATCGCAGCAGACCCTGCAGAACACGCTGGCCGAAATGAAGCGCCAGATCGACCAACTGTTCCACTTGGATCCGAACGTTCTGACCATTTCGCTGGATGAGAACGGAGTCTCGGCCGCAAGCCTCGTCACCTCCGGGGGAAGCGCTTCCACGCCCAGCACCCTGCTGATCAACTTCAACGGCGACAACAACGCCTTCCGCATCACGGCCAACGCCAACGGCGCGCATCTGAACGGCTCCGTGGTGCGGATTGTGGGCGACAGCAGCATCACGGACACCTCCGCCCGCGCCACTTGGGATCCTGCGGTCAAACTGCTGACGATCCGCATTAACCCGGGCCGCACCACCGCCTCGGCCATCGTGTCGGCCATCAACGCCCTGAGCTCGCCGTGGAACGCCGCGCTGGCGCCTCCGGACAATCCTGCCTCCGGCAACACCGGGGCCGGCACCATCACCACGACCGCGCTCAAGTTCTCGCTCAATTTCACGACCGCTTACGCGAACGTCCTGCCCTTCCAACTGGACCTGCAGCAACTCCTCGGCCGGGTCGCCGGCGACAATCCCACCCTTCGGTCGTTCCTTCAGTTCGCCACCACGCTGGTGCAAATCCGCGGCGACGGCCGGCTCACCGTCAGTGCCAGTGCCAGTTTGCGACTCGACTTTGGCCTGGATGTTACCAACCCGACCAACCTCCGCGCCTTCTTCTATGACACGACGGGTGTCACGCTGCTGGCCCGCGTCGCGGGCACCGATCTCAACCTGGAAGCCTCGCTGGGTGCGGTCTTCGGGATCTTCGTCAGGAACGGCACGGTAACCCTGGATCAGGACGGCGATCCGGACACGGGTCCGACGCAAAGCGACCGCGGCGCGATCTTCCGGCTTGGGCTTCGGGACACGAACGGGGATGGACGGCTGTATTTCGACGAGAACTGGCTGAGCTCGGACAGCATCGATCTGCGGCTGGAGGGCGGGGTGAGTGCCCGGCTGCCGGTGTTTGCGCCGCTGGAAAGCACCCCCCTGGGCGGTTCGGCCGATCAAAACGGCGACGGCTACCCGGACCACCATCTGGTGGTGGAGATCCCCGACCTGGTGCGGCTGTTCCTCGACGAGGCCGTGTCCACCGTGGCCACGGGCACGTCCCGCGTCATCCGCTTCGCCGGCCTGCACAACGACCTGAACATTCAATCCAGCGGCTCCATCACGAATTATCGCATCGTTTTCCTGGACACCCTGAGCGGGAACACGGCAAGTGCCGCCTACAACCCCACCACAAATACGCTCACGGTCCAGGTGGATCTGGGGACCACGACCGCCAACGTGGCCCTGACGGCCATCCGAAACGCCACCGGTGCCGGCGGCGCCTTCAGTCCGAGCGCATTGACCGGCGACGACGACGGCGATCCCGTCACGGCGTCCAACAACGGCAACGGCAGGCTCGAAAATGTTCTGCTCATCGCGCCGGACTTCAGCCGGCTGTTCCAGGGTCTGGAGCTGTGCGATGTCATCGCCAACAGCATCGACGACATCCTGGCCGGTCTGGATCGCTTCCTGGGCTGGGTGGAGGATGGCCTCAACAGCATCGTGTACAACACGCAGTTGCCGCTCGTGGGCAACGGCCTCCGGGGCGCGGCCAATTTCATCGCGGACTTCCGGAACGGGCTGTTGCGCGAGCTGCGGGAGGAGGTGGAAGCCGCCGGGGGCAACGGTCTGACGGCGGTCGAAAACGCCATCAAAAAGGCCCTCTGGAACTCGCTGGGCCCCGGCGGCCTGGACCTGCTGGTGGATTACGAAACCGGCGAACCCTTGGACCCCGCGGCCGGATTCAGCCAGCTCGATGTGGTGTTGGATTGCGAAACGGGCCTGACGGTGAACCTCCGCCTGGCCCGCACGCTGGCTCTGCTCGACACCACGCAAAACCCAATCGATTTCCAGATCGGCGTTCCCGGCTTCGGTCTGCAGGTCGATGGCAATGTCGTCCTGTCGCTGGGCTTCGACTGGAAATTCGGCTTTGGCGTGGACCTGACCCACGGGTTCTACTTCAACACCGCCGCACCCGCATCGGCGCCCGAGCTCACCATCTTCTTCCGAGCGGAAATCCCGGGGCTGCATGCGTCCGGGCAACTGTTCTTCCTGCAACTGGACGTGATGGACGATCCGGAGGCACCCAGCTTCTTCGAGGGCGCCTTCCGCGTGGATCTGAAGGATCCAAACCACGACGGCAAGTTGACCGTGGCCGAGCTGTTCTCCAGCGGGACGCAGTTCGACGATATTTTGCATGCCGTTCTGGGGGCCGAGGCCAACGTCAACCTGAAGCTCATCGCCAGCTTCGGCGGTAACACCGCCTTCCCGCGCGTCCTGGCCGACTTCAAATTGCGCTGGGTGGCGAACACCGACCAAGGGGTCACCCCTCCGCAGATCGACTTCACCAACATCCAGCTCGATCTGGGCACGTTCATCAGCGACTTCCTCGGCCCGATCCTGAAGGAAATCCGCAAGGTCACCGAACCGATCCAGCCCCTGCTGGACATCGTGACCATGCGCCTGCCGGTCTTGTCGGATCTGGCCGGAGAGACGATCACCCTGTTGGACCTGGCCGCCACCTTCGGTCTGCTCGAGCCCTCCACGGTGGACTTCATCGAGGGTGTCATTCAGGTGGTCAACTTGATCAGCGACCTGGAGGGGTTGGGCGAGGGGACCATCCTGATTCCGTTCGGGTCGTTCCGCTTGCTGGAAGGTCCGGACGGACGTCGGAGCAGCATCCAGGCCTTGGAGGCGGTCGCCAGCCGGACCATGGCCGACATCGCCGCGGCGGCGCAGGCGGCCACCGGCCCCGGCGCCAGCAGTTCCTACAAAGCCGCCGTGGCCGGCTTTGCCAGCGACGTCGGAAGTCTCAGCAACTTCAAGATTCCTGTCTTCGAGAACCCGAGCGAGCTGTTCAATCTCTTCATCGGCGAGCCGGTCCGACTGGTCGAGTGGCGCATGCCCACTTTCCGGTTCCGGTTCACCTATACCCAGTCCATCCCCATCTGGGGCCCGTTGTTCGCGAAGTTCGGCGGGACCATCGGCGCCGACATCAACATCGGCTTCGGGTACGACACTTACGGGATTCAGAAGTTCATCAGTTCCGCCGACAAGAATGCGCTGGACATCCTCGACGGCTTCTATGTGCTGGACTTTGACGCCAGCGGCAACGAACAGCCCGAGGTGCGGCTGTATGGCGAACTGTTCGCCGGGGCCGAGGTCAACCTGGTTATTGTCAAGGCCGGCGTCCAGGGCGGCCTTGGGTTCGAGGTCACGTTCGACCTCAACGACATCAACGACGACGGCCGGGTGCGCGTCAGCGAAATCATCGCCAACGCCCAGCAGGATCCGCGCTGTATCTTCGACATCGAGGGTCGGATTTACCTGTTCCTGGAAGCGTTCCTGAAGATCGACCTGTTCTTCTTCAGCATCGACAAGACGTGGCGCTTTGCCGAGATCACGCTCTTCAGCTTCGAGATCACCTGTCCCGAGCCCGTGCTGGCGGAGTTCTCCGGCTCCGATCTGCTTTTGAACGTGGGGTCGCGGGCGGCGAACCGCCTGGAGATCGACACCACCGACGGCAGCGAAACCTTCATCGTCCGCCACGTCAGCGGCACGGCCGGGAGCGAGACCGTCGAAGTGCAGTGGGGCAACTGGAAGCAGACCTTCGAAAACGTCGGACGTGTGATCGTGCAGGACGCAGGGCAGGGAGACGACTACCTCGACTTCCGGGGCGTGCTCTCCACCGTGGAGGTTCGCGGCGGCGCGGGCAACGACACCATTTATTTGGGCGACGGTCCCAACTCCAAGGCCTGGGGCGACGACGGGAAGGACGCAATCTACGCCAGCACCAACGGTGGAGTCGCCGGTGTCGTCCTGTATGGCGGGTCGGGCAACGACACCCTCACTGCCGGCGCCAGTGCCCTGAGAATCTACGGCGGGCCCGGCCACGACACCATCTTCGGCAGTTCGGAGGCCGACGAGCTATACGGGGACGACGGGTCCGGCAACGCGGCCGATGGGAACGACACGATTTACGGCCGGGCGGGTGATGATCTGATTCGTGCCGGCGCGGGCAATGACATCGTGTATGGCGAAGAGGGGCACGATTGGATCCGCGGCGACGGTGGCAACGACGTCCTGTACGGTGGCCCGGGGGACGATGTCCTCGCAGGCGATGCCGGCGACGATAAACTCTATGGCAGTGCCGGAAACGACTTGCTGGTGGCCGGTGCGGGCAGTGACTGGGCCAACGGCCACGGTGGTATCGACCTGCTGATCGGCGACGAGGACCCGGACCTGCCAATCACCATCAACGGCCTGGCCATCCATCAGGCCAACCTGGCCGCGATCCGTGCCGCCCTTGCCGCCATTCCCGGCGCCGGGATCACCGTCCGGAACATTCCGGGCGGGGCCAGCACCTTCACGGGCAACGACCTCCTGATCGGTGGCGGCAATGTGGATGTCCTCTTCGGCGGCCCGGGCAGCGATCTGTTGTATGGCGGCAATTTCATGAACCACGGCGACTCTTCCGTGGTGGAGGAGGATCACAACGACTTCTTCGACGGAGGGCCGGGGGATGACACGATCTTTGGCGACGACGCCATGGGCCGCACCGGCGAACGGGACACCGGCATCGCGATCGAATCCGCGATCTTCTTCGATCTGAACAAGAACGGGGTGCGCGATGCCGATGAAACCGGGTTCGGCGGAGTGACCGTCACCCTGTATCGGAACGACGGGTTGCTGATCGGTTCCACCCGGACCGAGGTGGACGGCTCCTTCAAATTCACCGGCCTGGATCCGGATCGGTATTACCTGACCTTCAGCTTGCCGGCGGGTTTGACCTTCATCCCGCAGTTCGGCGGCGGCGCCTCGCAGGCCGAGGAAGCGGCCAATGACAGCGATGTCCACCCCAGCGGGCCTCTGCAGGGCCGCACGCCCGACTTCCAGCTCACCTTCGACGAGACCGAACGCAACATCGCCGCGGGTTATGAGGGAGATCCGGTGGTGTCGGTCCACTCCGTCTCCGTGCTCGAAGGCAACGCCGGTGAGACCCGCGTGACCCTGACCGTCACCCTCTCCGGCCCGCAACGGACGCCGGTGACCCTCGATTACACCACCGCGGACGGCAACGACGGCAACCCGATGCGCAACGCCACCGCGGCTTCGGGCGATTACCTGCCGGCTTCAGGTACGCTCACCTTCGGCCCCGGCGAGACTTCCAAGACCATCAGCCTGGTGGTGCTGGGCGACCTCACCTATGAAGAGCATCAGCAGTTCCGGGTCCTTTTCTCCAACCCCAGCGCCGGCATCCAGCTGCCCGCCTCCTCCGCGCAGGTGCTGGTCACCATCCTGAACGAGGATCCCGTTCCGGTGATCAGCATCGGTGACTACGTGCCGCCCTCGACCCTGCAACCCGACGGCACCCGCATCTACACCGTGCCGGAGAACACCACGGCGGAGTTCGTGATCTCGCTGTCCAATCCCAGCGAGTATGCGATCACGGTACAGTATCTCGTGGATTCCGCGTATGATTGCGGGTGCGATCCGAACCCGGCGAAACCGTATCCGCTGTATGCGGACGGCGACTATGTGCAACCGGCCCCGGGCACGTTGACCTTCAATCCGGGAGAAACCGCCAAGAAGATCACCGTGTCGTTCCGTCAGGACAGTTTGGATGAGCCCGATGAAAGCCTTTACGTGGAGTTGTTCAACCCCGCGTACGCGCGCATCGGCGACCATCGCGGCTACGGGATTATCCCGGATGACGACGGTCCGGTCAGCGTCTCCATCCACGCCCTCGGGGTTCCCGGCACGTTCTTCACCAGCCTGTTCGAGCCCGATGCCGGTTTCGCCCTGGTGCCCGTGCAGATCAGCCTTTCGGCTGTCAGTGGCCAGAAAGTGACCGTGACCTATGCCACGAGTCCCGGTACGGCGGTCGAGGCTGTTTACTCCGGCGACCTCCACAACGGGCCGGATTACGAGGCCAATCCAAACGACAACATGCCCGTCGCCGATCAGGTCCTGGTTTTCCAGCCCGGGGAAACGACCAAAACGATCTACGTCAAGGTGTTCGGTGATCTGCGGGATGAGCCTGACGAGGTCTTCTTCGTCAACCTGCTGAGCGCTGAACACGCGGTGATCGCCGCCGATCCGCTCACCCAAAGCAATCATTTCACTGTGATGATCCGGGACAATGACGGGCCGGTGGCCGTGGATGCCGGTCCCTGGAATGTGTACTTCGGGAGCACCACGTTCACGGTCCAGGAGCCCGCCTCGGGCACGACGTACGCCCTCATCACGCTGCATCGCGCGCCGGGGAGCTCGCAGCCCGTGGCCGTGTTCTTCACCGCCAACGGCACCGCCGCGGCGGGCAGCGATTACGGGGCCATCTTCCGACAGGTGGTGTACTTCCAGGGGAACGAGACCACCAAGACCATCCGCGTGCCCATCTTCGCCGACGGGCTCTCGGAAGGCGACGAAACCGTGTTGTTGTTCCTGCGCAATCCCACGGGCGGCCCCGTCAAGGGCAGTCCCGACGCTGCCACGTTGATCATCCGCGATGCGGATCTGCCGGTGGCCTCCGTCCATCCCGCATTCGTGACGGAAGGCACCGGGGCCGGCACGACCACGGCCAGCTTCACCATCCAGCTCAGCAAGCCGGCTCCGCCCGGCGGCGTGTTTGTGGACTGGACCACCGTCAACGGCACCGCACGGGCCGGACTGGACTTCGTGGCCGCCTCGGGCACCGCATTCATCCCGGCCAGTGCCACGTCCACGGTCGTGTCCGTGCAGATCGTCCGGGATGGTCAACCCGAGCTGACCGAGCGGTTCGGGGTGCGGCTCAGCAACCCGATTCGGGCCACGCTCGCTTCCCAGGGCGCCGTGGGCACCGGCACGATTTACGATGATGATCTGGTCCCCGTGGAGGGCCTGGTCTTCCACGATGTCAACGGGAACGGATTCCTCGACCTCGGCGAGGCCGGCATTGCCCATGTGAAGGTGACGGTCACCTGGATGCAAAACGGCGCGCCGCAAACCGCCGACGTGTGGACCGACGCCTCCGGCAAATACACCCGGCCGGTGACTCTCGGCCCGGTCTCCATCACCGTGGACGGCACCACGGTCAAGTCGGCCTGGCAACAGGGCTTTGGCCCCTACCTGTTGATGAAATGGTCCGGGAGCTGGACCAACACCACCCAGAACGAGACGCAGGCGGAAACCTTCGACGGCGTGGTCGGGATCTCGCCGTTCACGCCCGTGGGTTACAAGAACAGCTTCAGTCTCCATGTGCCCGCTGACACGACCAGAGAAGCGGGCCGTGGCGGGACCGATGACACGATCTTTGGCGGTCCGGGCAATGACCGCCTCGACGCAGGCGGAGGCGACGATCACGTGGTGGGCGGCCACTGGCAGACGGCCACCGACGCCAACATGCCGGTGAACAAACTGGTTTACGACGCGGTGGTCGTCGTGGTCACGTCCAGCACCGACCTGAGCGCCGTCTATGGACTGCCTCCCGGAAGCACGCTGCATCCCATTTACGATGACGGCCCGGTCTTTGCCGTCACACCGCCCTCTTTCCCGGGTCAGATCCGCGGGGAAATCTGGCGAGACCTGAACTTGAATCATGTTCAGAACGGCACCGACCCGCTCTTTACGGAGGGCGTTTTGGTGACCCTGCTGGATGCAGCGGGCAACCCGGTCAACGCGGTGTTCACCACCACCGGCACCTATGCCTTTACCAATCTCTACATTGATCCGGCCCAGCCCAGCCAGTACGTGGTCCAGTTCGAGTTACCGGATGGATTCACCTTTGTGGATCCCAACGTGGGGGATGGCAATCCGGCCGCCGACGGCTCGACCACGGACAGCGACGCGGAGTTCGTCAACCGCACGCGCGTCATCACCCTCACGGCCGCGGCGCCGACGAAGACCACCGTGCACGCGGGCGTGGTGCCTGCCGGACAATACGCCAATCCCGGCAACTTCCAGTTCAGCCGCGGCACCTACAGCGTCTCCGAGGTCCAGCCGGGCTACGTGGAGGTGGTGATCCTTCGGGGTGTGGCCACGTACCCCGCGGTGGTCGTGGTGAAGACGTTCGACGGTACCGGGCCCAATGGAGCCGTCTCCGCCCCGCCGGCCACCCGCAATTACACCGCCACCACCGCCGTGCTCACCTTCGAGATCGGTGAGACCGTCAAGGTCGTCCGCATCCCGGTGCACAACCGGAACCTGGGCTTTACCGAATTTCGGTACTTCACCGTGACGCTGCACGATGCCACCGGCCGTCCCTACGACACCGCCACCGTGTACATCGTGGGTCAGGGCAATCCCACCATCACCGACGACGACTCCATCCTGGGTGGAGTCGATTGGGACATCATCCTGGGCGACTCCGGTCACATCCCCGGCTATGCGGTCACGGCCACTTGGGCCGACATGAACCTGCCGCAAAAACTGGGCAATCTCCTGCGCTTTGGTGGGCCTGGTCGGGATGCCGTGGATGCCGGCCTGGGCGCCGATTTCATCGATGGCCAGCTCGGCGATGACCTCCTGGCCGGAGGCGACGGCGTGGACATCGTGCTGGGCAGCTTGGGTGACGACCAGATTACCGTGGGGCAGGGCGATGATGACGTCCGCGGCGACCACGGTCAGGATACGATCATTTCCGTCCGACCGGTGCCAGGTATCGTGCTGATGCCGAACCGACTCATCCATCAGCAGCTTCAGCTCGGCACCTACGTGACGCTGAACGAGCACAAGCTGCAGGATCAGTTCGAAACGGCCCGGCTCACCGGCGATGCGCAGGCCAACCGTTTCGACCTCAACGGCTGGACGCGAACAGCATTTGTCGATGGCGCCGGCGGGCAGGATACCCTGCTTGTGACCAACGACACCGACATGGTGCTCAAGGATGCCACCTGGATGGAGCGACTGTTCTGGTTGCTGTGGGCAGGATTCCCGAAAGACGCCGCCCTCAGCCTGCCCAACGGGGCCACCTATCACCTCGCTTCTCTGGAAAGCGTGACCCTGCGGGGTGGTCCCGGGGCCAACGTGATCAACGCTTCGGCCTACTCGCGGCCTGTCACCATCGTGGCCACGCCGGGCAACGATACTTACCTGGGCGGCAGTGGCGACGACACCTTCTCCTTCGACGCCGACGCGCCCCTGGGCACCGTTACCGTGACGGGCCATGGCGGACATGACACGTTGAGCTTTGCGGATACCGCCCTCGCGGTCACCGTGGATCTGGCGATTCTGAACACAGCCCAGGCCATCAATGCCAACCTCATGGTGGTGCTGAAAGACGAACTGGAAGGCGCCATCGGCGGCAGCGGCAACGACTTCCTCTACGGCAATGCACTGGACAACCTGTTGTTGGGCGGCCCGGGCGACGACCGGCTGGAGGGCCGCGCCGGCAGCGAGACCTACGCTTTCGACACCGACGATCCCTGGGGCAACGAGACCATCGTGGAGTCGATCAGCGATCCCGGCCACGACCTCCTCGACTTCTCGGGGACCTCCACGCTGCCGATTCATGTGAACCTCGGGATCCTGGGCACGTTCCAGGCCGTGAACACGCATCTCACCCTCCGCATCGTTGGTGAGGGGATCGAAGAGGTCCGGGGCGGTGCGTTGGATGATGTCCTCCGCGGTAACGGCAATCATAATGTCCTCCGCGGTGGGCCGGGCGACGACCTGCTGGACGGCAAGGGAGGCAATGATCAGCTCGACGGTGGGCCCGGCAACGACGTTTTGTTGGGCGGGGAGGGCCTGGACCGGATCGACGAAACCGGCGATACCGACTTTACCCTGACCAACACCCGGCTCATGCGCGGCACCGGCGAAGAGGATCGCCTTGACAGCATTGAAATCGCACACCTCACCGGCGGCTCCTCGAACAACCTCTTCACCCTGACCGGATGGACCGGCCAGGGCAGTCTCCACGGAGAGGGCGGGATCGACACCCTGGTGTGGGCGGCCGATGCGGACTTCCTGCTCAGCGATACGAGCATCAGCATGTCCCTGGCCTCGGGACCCATGATGCTCGGCTCCATCGAACAGGCCCGGCTCACCGGCGGCGAAGGGCCCAATTTGCTCGATGCTTCCGCCTTCTCGGGCCGCGCCATCCTGAGCGGCGGCCTGGGCAGCGACATCCTCCGCGGCGGCGCAGGTGCTGATCTCCTCTACGGCGGGCCGGGCCATGACATCTTGAGCGGCGGCCGCGGGAACGATTTGCTCGACGGCGGTACCGGCAACAATCAGGTTCTTGAAGATCTTTCCGCGGCCACCTGGCCCGTGGAGTTCGTCGCACAGAATCACCTGCTCTTCATCACGCAACGGGATCCCGTGGCGGCCCCGCCCGACGAATCCATCTTCGAAGTGGACCGCTTGCTGGGCATCCAGAGCCTGGTTCTGATCGGCAGTCCGCAAGACGACGGGTTCGATGTCAGCGGCTGGACGGCCGGTGCGTTGCAGATCCAGGGAGGTGGCGGCAATGACACCGTCCGCCTCCAGGTTCCCGAGCCGCCCCTGCCGGCGCCCGCTGGCGCGACCGTGACCCTCACCGCCACGGGCGTGACCTTCTCCGGGGGCCTGGGCACGATTGCCCTGAACTCCATCGAGCAGGCCATCCTCACCGGCACGGATCGCGACGAGGTCTTCGACGTGTCGGCCTTCCCGGGCACTGCCTGGATTTATGCCCGAGGGGGGGATGATGTGCTGCGGGATGGACCCGGACCGAATTGGCTCGAAGGCGGCGCCGGCAACGACCGGTTCCTGTTCGTGCCGAACGGACAGGTCGGGACCGACTTCAACGTGGTCATCGGCGGCGACGGAACGGACACGCTCGACTTCTCCGCCTTCACCGTGGGCGTCACCGTCAACCTCGGTTCGCTGAATGTGGCTCAAACCGTCGTGTCCGGGGAGCTCCAACTCTACTTCCTCAGCGAAGACCTGGAGAACGTGGTCGGCGGCAGTGGGCCCGACACCCTGACGGGCAACAGCCTGGACAACCTGCTGACCGGTGGCCCCGGGAACGATTCCCTCGATGGCGCTGGTGGCACGGACACGGTGGCGGAGACGGCGGATGCCAACTTCGTTCTCACCAATGCGTCCCTGTCGGTGGGAGGGCACACCGACATGCTCCTTTCCATCGAGAAAGCCCTGCTCACGGGTGGCCCGGGCAACAACACACTCAATGCCTCGGCCTTCACAGGTTCTGCGACCCTGTTGGGCGGCGACGGGGACGACACCCTGATCGGCGGTGCGGGTGCGGACATCCTCGTGGGCGGCCGTGGCAATGACCTGCTGCGGGGCGGCGCCGGCGATGACACTTACCGCTTTGACGTGGACGGGGCTCTGGGCAGCGATACTGTCGACGAACTGCCCGGCGGCGGCACCGACATGCTCGACTTTGCGGAGACCACCACCGTGGGAATCACCGTCAACCTGTCGCTGACCTCCCTGCAGGTGGTCCACGCCACCCATCTCAGCCTGACTCTGATGCATGGCGCGGCCATCGAGTACCTTTGGGGAACCGCGCGGGCGGACGTGCTGATCGGCAACAGCCTGGACAACATTTTTGTGGGCGGACCGGGCAACGACCTGATCCAGGGCGGTGGCGGTGCCAATGATGCCATTTATGAAGTCCGCGACGCCGACATGGTCTTGACCGATACAACGCTGACGATCGGGTCGGAGACCGACACGCTGAGCGGCATCCTTTGGGCCATCTTGGTGGGTGGCGACAGCGCCAACGTGCTCGACGTCACCGCCTTCACTGGTCGGGCCTGGCTGTTGGGTCAGGGTGGCAACGACACTCTCTACGGCGGCAGCGGCAACGACATGCTCAGCGGCGGGGACGGTGACGACACCTTGCGCGGCAACGGCGGCAACGACGAACTGCACGGCGGCCGCGACAACGATGTTTACATCTTCGATCTGAGCTTCAACCAGGGCACCGACACCGTCTACGAAGCCCCTGGCGAGGGTTATGCCGACACCCTCCTCGGCATCGGGCTGAGCGGTTTGGTGGTGAACCTCCACACCACCAGCCCGCAAAGCTTCCTGAACCTGGTTTTGATCCTGAACACGGCCTCCACGGTCGAATACTCCTTCTGAAGCGACCCATGACCGACAGTTTTCCCAACCGGAAGAGACAGGTGGCCACCCCGGCGGGGGACACCACCTGAACCTGACCACGCCGCCTATGAAACCGACGCTGCTTTTTACAGGATCTCGAGGGCGCACCTTGGGGCCATGGTTGGCCTTGGTCACGGTGCTCTCGACTCCGGGTTTCTTCCCAAGCCGGGCGCAGGACTTCGGAGACGCACCAAGTCCTTACCCGACTTTCCTTCAGCAGAACGGCCCCTGGCATCCGATCGGCGGGCCTTACTTTGGCATCACGGTGGACGAGGAAGGGGACGGCCAGCCCGACCCCAACGCTCTGGGAGACGATTCGCAACCTGCCGGAAAACTGGACGACGAAGACGGCATCACGTTCCTGACACCGTTGGTGCCCGGCCAGGTTGCCACCGTTCAAATCGTCATCGGAGGCTCTGGATTCAGCACTGCGGTGGTGGACGCATGGATCGATTTTCAACTCGATGGCAGTTGGGCCGAGCCGATCGATCGCATCTTTTCGGGGCTCAGTTTGCCCGTCGGCACCCACGTTCGGGAATTCATCGTACCCCGCGAAGCCAAGGAAGGCCCCTCGTTCGCACGCTTCCGCGTCAGTACCCGGGGCTCCAGCGTGCCCACGGGCCAGGCGCCCAACGGCGAAGTGGAAGACCACCAGGTGTATTTGGGTGCCACGACAGATTTCGGCGACGCACCCGGGAAGTATCCGACCCTCCTGGCGAGCAATGGGGCCCGGCACCAGGTCAGCCCCGGCTTCTTCTTGGGCACCCGCGTGGATGCGGAGTCGGATGGGCAACCCACGGCCGATGCGCTGGGTGACGACCTCAATCCTACCACCGCGCCTGACGACGAAGACGGGGTGATCTTTCTCACGCCGGTGGTGCCGGGCCAGACCGCGCGGGTGCGCGTAATTCTGACGGCTCCCCAGAGCATCACCGGGGGTCCCGGCACCGGCCGACTGAATGCCTGGGTGGATTTCAACGGAAACGAGAGCTGGGCCGATCCGGGGGAGCAAATCTTCACCAATGTGGTGCTGACGGCGGGCATTGGCGTCCCGGGCACCAACGACCTGAGCTTCGTGGTGCCTGCGTCGGCCGTGCCCGGCGTTGGCTTCGCGCGGTTTCGACTGAACCGGGAGGGTGGCCTGGGCGTGGGCGGTCCGGCGGCTGATGGGGAAGTCGAGGACTACAAAATCTCCATCGAATCGCAGCTGGACTTCGGTGATGCGCCCGAGCCGTATCCCACGCGATTGGCGCAAAACGGGGCCCGTCACAGCACGTTCCGCGACACGTTTCTGGGAGCACGGGTCGATGTCGAGTCCGACGGCCAGCCCAGCGGTGGCTCGGACGGAGACGACCTGAATCCTCTCCAGGGGCCGAATGATGAGGACGGCGTCACCATGTTGAGCCCCCTGGTCCCGGGCCGAACGGCCTCGGTGCAGGTGACCGCCTCCCGGCCGGGGCGGCTGTATGCTTGGATCGACTTTAACCGGAACGGGTCGTGGGCTGATCCGGAGGACCGCGTGTTCAATGGGGTGTCCCTCACGACGGGTGCCAACACGCTCACATTCCCGGTGCCCGCCCAGGCGCTGACCGGACGCACCTACTCCCGTTGGCGGTTCACCGTGCAGGGACCGGATTTGAGCTTCACCGGAGCCGCGCCCGACGGCGAGGTGGAGGATCATCTCCTGTCCATCATCCCCGATCGCGAACGCTGCGACCTGGGCTGCGAAGGACGCGAATTCTGGTTGACCTTCCCGGGAAATTACGCGCCGGATCCGACCAACCCGCCGCAGCCCATGCTGTGCATCCAGGGCCCCGCGGGCACCGTCGGCACGGTGTCCATTGCCGCCCTCGGATACGTGACGAACTTCGTCATTCCCACGAACTTTACCGCCTGGGTTTTGCTGCCGCGGCACGCGGACCTGGGCGATCTTAATGACACCGTGGCCCCGGGCCGTGCCGTGCGCGTCGTGGCCTCCGCCGACGTTCGCGTCACCGCCTTCAACCATGCCCGCCAGACCACGGACAGTTACCAGGCTTTGCACACCAGCACCCTGGGCACGGGGTATGTGGTCCTGGCGTGGCCCAATCTGCAGACCGGCGTGCCGCCGCTTAACGGCTCTCAGTTCGCCATCGTGGGCACCGAATCCAATACCGTGGTCTTGATTACTCCGTCGGCCACCTCGGCCATACGGCCTCCGGGCGTGACTTATGCCGTGGTGCTTCAGCCGGGCGATGTGTACCAGTTGCGCGACACCAACGACGCACCGGCGGATCTCACCGGCACCATCATCCGCTCCGACAAGCCCGTCGCGGTTTTCGCCGGCCATGCCTGTGCCACGATCCCGACCTCGAATCAGTGGTTCTGCGACACGGTCGTCGAACAACTCCTTCCCGTGAACACTTGGGGCAGTGAATTCTACGTGGCCCCGCTCGCGACTCGTTCGGGCGGCGACGTGATTCGTGTCCTGGCCGCTCATGACAATACCACGGTCTCCGTCAACGGCGTCGCCGTCACGAATCTGAACCGGGGCCAGGTATTGCAGGGGTTCGTAACGACCCGCTTCGGGTTGAGCGCGAGTCGGCCGGTGCTGGTGGCCCAGTATGCAACCAGCTCGGATCGGGACGGCAACATAAACGCCGATCCCTTCATGCTGCTGCTCCAGGCGACGCGTCATTTCTCGCGCGCCTACATCCTTTGCACACCAACGAACGATTTCCCGACCAACTATGTTCAGATCGTCGCCCCCACGTCGGTTACGAACAACCTCCTTTTGGATGGTGTTGCAGTGAATCCGGCCCTTTTCCAGACCGTGCCCGGCAGCGGCTATGCCGTGGCCAACGTGCCGATCGGTGTGGGACATCACATCCTCGTGGCTGCGGCGCCCTTCGGCATCGCGACGTACGGGTGGGCATTGTACGACTCGTACGGACATCCGGGCTGCTTTTACTTTGGCGACGTCGCACCGCCCCGCGTCACGCCCCCCGTGACGCGTCTCACAGCCAATGTGAATGACTATCCCAACACGCCGGGACTGGTCCCGGCGCCCAACCTGGCTGCGGCCACGCAAGCGTCTGATAACTGCCAGCCGGAACTTCCGTCTCCGTCACAAGATCCCAAGCCCGCGAGTCTGCTGCCCGTCGGACAACATACACTGAGAATCTCCACCACGGACAATAACGGCAACACGGGGGAGGCCGAGGTCCTGTTCACCGTGGTGGATCCCTCTCCGGTGACCATCGTCTGTCCCCGGGACATCGTGGTCCCGTGTACCACGACCAATGGTGCGGTGGTAGAGTTCACGGTCAGGGCATTCACCACTTACGAGACGAACGTCGCCGTGGTTTCCACTCCGCCTTCCGGCAGTTTGTTCCCGGTGGGCACCACCATCGTTACGAATGTCGCCACGAGCCTGGCCGGCAACACGGCCACGTGCACCTTTAAAGTCACGGTGGTGTGTGAGCGTCGGGTGACCGTCCAGCGCACGCAGGAGGGCCTGGTGCTGAGCTGGCCGGCCGGGGGCGTTCTCGAACAGGCTCCCTCGGTCACGGGCCCCTGGCAACCGGTTCCGAACGCCACCAGCCCCTACACGGTGCGCATCACGCATCAACGCCTTTTCTACCGGGTGCGCTACTAACCTGCGACGGGACAGAGGCGCGTGAGTGGGGAACCCTCCTGCGCCGCTGTGCAATGCCAGCTCGCCGGAATCGGGAGATGGAAAGGAGCCGCCGATGTCCGTCGGCGGATCCACCCGCGATTTACCTCGAGGCTGCGGTGGCTGTGCAACAGGGCCAGGGTTTGCTTTCCGAGGCCTTGCGGCGGCGGCTTCTCATCCCCAATCCATGGCTGCCAACCGCAGTCGGCGGGCCGATGCAGCCTATGCTGCGTGATTGTCGTGGGCCGTCTTCCATGACGCGGCTTTCGATCTGGACTCCAGGTCGGCCGCCATACGGCGGCTACGAGTCTTCAAATCCGCAGCCGCCCACGATCGTCGGTGGACGGATCGGCCGACCCCCCTGTGCCCCTAGTGGCCACCGCCTGGAGCTTGGATCTGCGTTCGGATTCCGGGGCCGCCGCCTTTCCGCGGCTACCAGCTTGAGACACCGGGCTCGCACTGTCGATGCCAGCGGGGCGGCACAGAAGGCGCAGGCCGGACAGATTGCTCAGTCGCCCGAAACGCTTTTTCACGCCAGACAGGGAACCGCTCCTCTGGCGCGATTTGTTCCGGATGCATCGTTGCGCCTTCAGCGGGGCATATGAGTACCCCGTCGGAGCAAGGATTTGGCAACCCCGCTCAATGGCTTGGGCCGGCAACCAACCGAGATTCGCCCCGGCCAGAAAGAGCGGAGTTCGGTGGGGCTTGCCCGGCACTCGGAATTGGGGGGCCTCGGGTTGCGCCCTTTCAAGCTCGGTGAGTTTTTCCGGGCCGAACCGCCGGGGCGCTGCCCCGGGCTGATGAGTCGGGATGCGCTCTCGGCGCTTTGGCTCGCCCGGGCGATCCGTGGACGACGGAGGGGGCATTTCCGTGATCGAGTTCCGGATTCAGGAATCCGAAGGAAATGCCCGTTTTCTCGCGGTTTACCCATGCCGAGGATGCGCGACCTTCCCCTCTGCCTTGGGTGGGCCATAATGCGAAGTGAGCCGTCAGTGGGAGTCCCTGTGGTTTTTCGCATTCTCAGCGTTGACAGGCTGGGGTATGGTTGTCGTGTGGCTCTGGTCCGCATTTTGATCGACGGCTACAGCCTGCTGCACCAGTGGCCCGAACTGGCAGCAGGGCAGCCCCGGCATTCGGTCCAGGCCCGCGAAGCACTGATCCAGATCCTCACCCATTACCAAGACCTCACCGGCGTGCCCGTGACGGTATTCTTCGATGCCCGGTATCGGCGGGGACCGGCAGCTCCGCCCGAGACCCAATCGGCCATCGAGGTGCTCTACTCGCGACCCGGTCAGACGGCCGATGCACTGATCGAACGCGCTGCTGCGCGGTTCGCGGCCTGGGGCGAGGTGCTGGTCGTGACCGAAGACCGCGCAGAGCGCGAGACGGTGCAGGCCCTCGGGGCCTGGACCTGGTCGTGCCGCGAGTTCATCCAACAGGTCCAAAGCACGCTGCGTGAACAACGCAGCGAACTGGATCGTCGCAACCGTCAAGACCACCTTCGCTTTCGCAACCGCCGCTGATCGATCGCATGCGCCCCGACTCCGTTCCCGGTCCCGAGCATCCGGCCGCTCCTCCGGATCACCGAGCGGCTCAGGCCCCGTTTCAACGACGCGGACGCGTTCCGCAATGGGTCGTTCTTGTCGTCTGTGTCGCATGGTTGCGATCCATCTGCCCGGAGGGATGGGCCCAGGCCTCTCCACCCCAGGAACGACGCTGGTTGCTGGCCATCGAAACCTCCAGAAGCATGGCGGCCCGCAAAGCCGGCCTGTACGAGGCCCTTCGGCAGCTCTTTCAATCCGGATTCGACGGCCGACTGCGACCCGGCGACAGCATCGGGGTGTGGACGTTCGATCGTGAGGTGTACACCGGACAGTTCCCGCTCCAGACCTGGGCCCCGGAGCGGGGGGAGGCCATCGTCCGCCAGCTGCACTCGTTTCTCGACACCCGCACGTTTCAAAATGTCGGTCAGGTCGCCACGCTGCTTTCCATGGCGGAACAAATCGCCAACCGGTCGGCAAGCTTCACCCTGATCCTCTTCTGCACCGGCGGGGAAAGCATCGCCGGTACGCCGTTCGACCGCCCGATTTACGAAGCGGTGCGGGACATGCGCAGCGCCCAGCGCCGAATCCGTCAGCCCGTCATCATCGTGCTGCGCGCCGAACAGGGTCGGTGGGTGGATTACGCCGTGGGCCAACCACCCTGGCCGGTGCGTATCCCGGCGACTTCCATCGAACGCCAGCAAGAATTGGAAACCACGTTCGGCCCCGGCCCCATGCCGGTACCCGCACCTCCGTCCCATGCCGGTCCCGCTCCGGCTCCCGTCCTCTCCGCAAACGCAGCCACGCCTCCTCCGGCGGAAACCCAATCCCACTTGTTCAGCGCGGCCGAAACTGGTCCCACGCCGACCCGGGACCGCCCTGCACAGCTCGAACCAAACACCCGGGGCCCCGAACAACCGGTCGAAACCTTGTTGCCGGGCCCGACCTCGTCCGGTTCACCCGGCCAGTCTGATGTGCCACTGCAGAGCGCCCCGTCGGAGGCTGCCGCGGGCAGGCCGCAGAAAACTTCGGCTGACGCAACCCCAGATACAAATCGCTCCGACCCGAGCACGGCCGGACAACCCATGCCAGCACTGGCGAGCACCACGCCCGCCCCACCGACGGCTGCGTCTCAACAGTCCCGCCCTCCCACCGCCGAACAATCTCCCATTGTCAGAGCTCCAGAACCAGGCCGGGCCGAGGGGATCGCGGCATCCGCAGATCTCCGGCCAGACGCCTTGCCGAGCCCGCGTCCGACGCGAGGAACCGCTTCTCCCGGCTCGCCGGAGACCGCGATTTCGCCCTCCCCGGACACTGCAGTCGTACGGCAGCACATTGGCACACTTCCGGTGGGCGAGGCGACATCGGGCGTCGCCCCTGCGGACCGGCCCGCCGCAAGAATCGAGCCTGCTGAGACGAAGACACCGACCCGGCCGCTTTCCTCGACGGACACCCCCGGCCAAACGCCGGCCACGAACAAGGCCGCCGGGACCTTGGGCACGGCGACGCCCCCGCCTGTACCCCGCCGCACTGCATTGCTGGCTGCGGGGCTGGCGTGTTTGCTGGGGGCCATGCTGGGGACGCTCTGGCTCGTCCAGCGGAGCCGCACCGCTTCCGGCCACGGTAGCCTCATCACGCACTCCTTGGACCGTCAACCGCCTCCGTCCAGCCCGAACGCCTGATCCGGGTCACCCCACACGCCTGCAGGGCTTCTGAAGCTCCGTGACGCCGGAACCCTCGGCACCTTGCCAGGGCTGACCCAGGAAGCTCGTCCGCGAGCCGAGGCCACTGTCCTTCCGGACATCTGCCCATGCCTGTCCATGCCCGGCGGAGATCCTCTCCGTGTGGATGAAGCCGGATCGGCGGGTCAGAACTGCGATTCGAATTCGTAGGTGCCCGACTCCACCGAAAACACGGCGCATCCGGATTCCGTTCGGAGGAAACGGACGCCGGGGCTTGACCGAGCCGGCCTGTCGCCCTCTCGCACGGCGTCCGAAGCCAGTGCCGGGACGTACACCGTGGCGGTCGTGTTCGGCGGGATTCTGACCTTCAGGCGGAACCGGTCCGCATCCCGATGCCATTCGGTGGTGATCTGTCCACGGATCGAGTCGTAGCTCGCGCGCACCCAGGTGAGGTCTCCGACCGGTGTGGGGCGGATCACGACCCTTTTGAAGCCCGGCGCTTCCGGATCACAATCGATCCCGGCGAGATCCTTGTAAAACCACTCCAGGATGTGCCCGAGCATGAAATGGTTGTGGGATCCGGTGCGGCGGGCATCCCAGAATTCGGTCAACGCGGTGGCGCCCTGCTCGATTTGGTATCCGTACCCGGGCGGGTCGCGCCGGTTGATCATTCGGTACACCACGTCTGAGTGACCCGCTCGAGCCAGCGCCTGCACCAGATACCGAAATCCCACGTCGCCGGCGGTCATGGCATAACCGCGCACCGCGACGTCCCGGACCAATTCGGCCAAGACCCGTGGGCGGGCCCGCTCCTCCACCAAGTCCATCTCCAGGGCCAGGCCGTGCGACGCCTGCGACCCCGTGCCCCAAATGCCCCGCTCCGGATCCCAGAACCGCTGCTGAAGCCCTTGGCGGATCCTTGCGGCTTGCTGATCGAACTGCGTTGCGTCGTCCGGCCGTCCCACCAACCGCGCCATCCGCGCCAGCGTGATTGCATTCCAGTAGTAAAACGCGCTGGCCGTGACCTCCGGGGGCGTCAACTCGGCTCGATTCGAGCGCTGCGGCCCCCAATCGCACCAGTCACCCAGGCCGTCGGCCAGTACGCCGTCCCGGGCCCGGCTCTCCAAGTGGGCAAAGTAACGCTTCATCCGGTCGTAAAAACGCTCGATCAAATCCAGATCGGCATAAAACAGGTACTGTTGCCAGGGTACCTGGACGAAGGCGCTGCCCCATTCTGCCGCGGCTCGAAAGGGTCCCTCGAAAACGGTGTATTCCGGTGCGATGTTGGGCACCAGGCCCTCCGGCAACTGGGCATCCGCCATGTCGTGCATGGCCTTGGTGAAATGGCGCCCCAGGTCGAACTCGTATCGCAGGGACGGTCCGTTCAGGTGGTACTGTTCCAACCAGCCCAGTTTCTCCCGATGCGGACAATCGGTCAGCACCGAGACCAGATTCGCCCGTTGCGCCCAGCGGATCAGGTCCCGGATCCGATTCAGGAGGGGATTGGAACACTCGAATTCTCCCACCGGTTGCACGGCCGCATGCACCAACACACCTTCCAGGGATTCGATCCGGGGCAACGGCCCCCCGGGTTCGGCGGGGAGTAACCGCGCCTCAAGATACCGGCACCCCACGTAGTAAAACTGGGGAAACCAGCTCTCCGGTCCGGACGAGTCCCCCTTCAGCGTGTACTGCCACCAGGAAATGCCCCGGTTCGTGCTGCCCATGGTGCGGCGGTCGATCGTGCCATCCTCGAACAGAACCTCGGCGGGCGTCAGCCGTACCGAACTTCCCCGCGGTCCTTGCACGCGCAGCCGCGGCATCCACGAGGCATTCTGTCCCAGGTCGTACACCCACAAATCCGGCGCCAACTGGCGCACGGCCACCGGCGCACGGGTTTCCATGGCGCGAATCGGAAGCGCCGCTGCGTGGTGCCCGCGCAGGGTCGGAGCCGGACGGACCACCGGCACGGCGGTTTCCCAGTCGCGATCGTCGAACCCGGGCAGTTTCCATCCCACCGGCTCGCGTCGGGCATCGAAATCCTCACCGCCGTAGATGCTGTTGTAAGTGATCGCTCCCGGGTGAACCTTCCAGGACGGGTCGGTCCCGAGGAACTCGGTGGTTCCATCCGCGTACTCGAGTCGCAAATGCAGGATCGCGCGCAGCGGACCGAACGAACCGGTGAATTTGGCGAACCGGTGCCGGCGCACCACGTGGTACATCCCGTTACCCAGCGTCAGACCCAGGGCGTTTCGGCCGGCACGCAAATGCGACGTCACATCGTAGGTGTCGTACAACGTCGTCTTGCGGTAGTCGGTCCAACCGGGCGTGAACAAATCCTCTCCCACGCGCGCTCCGTTCAAGAACATCTCGTAATGTCCCAGGCCGCACACGTGCGCCACGGCACGGACCAGGCCCGGACGCACGTCGAACTCCTTGCGCAAGAGCAACGCTTCCGTCTCCGCGGGTGCGCAAATCCATTGCCCCCGCCATTCTTCGGGTCGGAGAATCCCCATGATCCATGTGCCATTGGTGCTCCAGGCCGAGACGCGTCCGGCCTCGTCCCACACGCGCACCTTCCAATACGCCTGCTGCGAGGACGCCAACGGCCGGCCGCCGTAACGAACATGGATCGTCTCGTCCGAGGCCACGCGTCCACTGTCCCAGAGATCCCCCTCGTCTCGCGCCAGGTGTGCCTCGGAGGAGGCCACCAGAATCTGATACCCCGTTTGCCGCCGGCCTCGACCGTCCCCGACCAGCTTCCAGAAAAGCCGTGGATTCGTCACTTCGACACTTCGCGCCCACGCGTCGTATTCGCACCGCAAATCCACTGGCACCAGCGGCGCAAGAGGCTCCCCTGATGCTCCCCCCAGGTCCGATGCGGCCAGGCCCAAACCCGCCAGCAGGCACGCTGGCCCGAGGCAACCTCCCGCCCAACGTCTCATCGCCACCTTCACGTGGCCCATGGTACGACAGGCCGTCGCCGGCGCCAGTGCGAGCGGAAGCTCTGTGGGGCAGCCAAACCACAGCCGACAACTCCGGGCCCGCCCCTCCTGAAGTCGAAGGGCCCGATCCCCGGCTGCGCGGGGTTTTCCTTCCGGCCTCGGCACCGGAACCGTCCGGGACCTCCGGGTCAAAAGTCGCGCCCAGGGAGCCGGAACGGATCTCCTCGCAACCGCTCGCGTGCACTCAGGGCTTCTGACGGGACAAATTGAGGACAGGCCCAAACAGGACAAGCTTTCCCGCCTCGCACAACCGCGAGAACACCCGCAGCGACCACGTCTTTCCGAGCCGGAGTGTACCGAAGCACCCCGCGTGACGCCCGGCAGTGCGACTGGAACCGCAGGGGACCAGGCCGCCGCAGCCATACCGGGGGACTCAGAATCTTTATGCGTCCTGTTCCGCGGCGTTAGGGCCCTGCCGTGGCACAGCGGCGAATTGTTCCGCCCGAGTGCTCCCAAGCCGGGCAGTCTGCGGATGAAGGGTATCCCCCTCGACTCCGAACTCTTGGGAAGCCTGCCTTTGGGTGCGCGCACGGGAGGCACTGCGGAACCCGGCGGTGCGAATTATACAAACACGCTCTTCATGTCACGGAGAGGGCTGCAGAGGTGGTCCAAGGGCGTTGGTTTCTGCAGTGGTGCACAGTCGGGACAAGCTACTTGCGCCGCAAGATGCCGTCGCTGCCGAACAAGGGCAACCGTTGCTCGACCGCGCAGTTGCCGTGGTGCGCGTTTCAGCACCGCACCAGCGGGCCGTCCAGCAGGCTTCCGGCGATCACGGAGCCCGGTGCGGAGGTCCACACGCTCGGACACTTCCGGTACCCGAAGAACACGAGTTTTCCCAACCTTTCCGCCGGAGGTCGGTGGCCCTTGATCCATCCCCTGTGAAAGCGGCCTTTCGGCGAGCTCCGCGGAACTTTCGTCCGGGATTCAGCGGTTGAAAGAACCGGTCCTGCCGCGTGACGAACTCGCGGGCGGGTTCATTCCTCTTCGGACCGGGGACGCGGGGATCGCGGCCTTCGGTGTGGCGGCCGTTGCCAGTGTCGGAGCCGATGCAGGTACTCCAGTTCCTGGCGGAGCTTTTTGTAACTGGCCAGTCGGTCCGGATCAATCTGGCCGGCCGCCACGGCCTCGCGCACGGCACAGCCCGGCTCGCTTTCGTGGCGACAGTCTCGGAACCGGCATCGCAAGGCCACCAGTTCGATGTCCGGGAAGGCTTCGTGAAGTCCTTCGCCCGCCATCCAGAGATGAAACTCGCGCATGCCGGGCGTGTCGATCACGAGCCCTCCGCCCGGCAGCACGATCAGCTCGCGCCACGTGGTGGTATGACGGCCCTTGTGGTCGCGTTCCCGCACCTCGGCCGTGGGTTGGATTTCTTCACCGTAGAGCTGGTTGATCAGGCTCGATTTTCCGACGCCCGACGGGCCCATGAACACGCCGGTTTTCCCGGGAGTCACCCAGGGTCGCAGCTGATCGATTCCCTCCCCGGACCGGGCACTGGTGAGGATGACCGCCGCTTCCCCGGCGCGCCGACGTGCTTCCGCGACCGCGGCAGCCGGGTCGGTGCAAAGGTCGGCCTTGTTGAGCACCACGACCGGTTGGACACCCCCTTCCAGACACATGAGCAGCATGCGCTCCAACAGACGGGGATTGAAGGTCTGGTCCAGCGCCTGCACCACAAACGCCGTGTCCACGTTCGTCACCAGCACCTGCTCTTCGGTCTCGCGTCCGGGCACTTTGCGGGCCAGACGGGTGCGGCGCGGCAAAACGGCCTCGATGATGGCGGGCTGACCCGCCCCCCGGGCACTCGACACGCCACCCAGTCACCCACCTTGGGCAGCTCGGCGTCGCTCTGTGCCCGGCGCAGCCACCGGCCGAGCACCTGGGCCTCCTGCACGCCCGTGTCTGCGCACACGAGGTAACGGTGCTTTTCCTGCGTGACCACGCGCGCGGGCACCAGCCCGGCCGCCCGATGCGGCGCAAACGATTGTTCCCACTCCGGGTCCCACCCCAGAGTGGCCAACGAGATCTCCCGGTCAGCCATGCGAGGAACCCAGCTAATCACAACCGCACGGCCTTGGCAACGGGCCGAAGCGTTCCGCTGCTTGTGCCGGCGCATTTCCGGCTTTGGAACCTCCGGAAACCCCGGCGGAATTTCGGACGTGCCCGCGGGGGGAATCCGGAGGGCAAACGCCGGCTCAGCGGGATTCTTGAACCCGGGGCTCGCCAACGGAAATGCGCCGTTGCCTGTCCACGGATCCCACGGGCCTATTCACGCGCCAAAGACGCATTCAACTCAACTGCTTGGGGCAACGCCCCGGGGATTCGGCACCCCCGAAATCTGCCGCGCCCTGAAAGGGCACAAGTCCATCATCCCAACCGTGAGAGGGGGCATGCTCACACCGCGTTTCGGCCTTTCAGGGCAGGGGTGCCTTCCGGGACCCGGTTCGGGGCGTTGCCCCGGGCTGGTGCGTTCTTGTGCCGATGGGGCAGCCCTGAAGCGCGCTGGAAGTGCAACTATTCTTCCGGGGTCCAGGCCACCTTGGACCTGGGCGCTGCCCTGGGCTGGGGCGTCTGCACTCCCGTGGACCCACGGCGTGCCAAAGGCGCGAGATCTTTCCGATCCTCGATGGGGCTCGGTGGGACTGAACTCGGAGGGGCTGCCGGGGCGGATTCTCGCCTGTAGCGTCGGGGCAGGCGAGCGTCCGCCGCCAAAGATTCGCTTTCCGGCGCATTTCGGGTTTGGGATACCGGTGAATCCTCGACACAATTCTCGGATGTCCCCGGCACGCAAAAGCCACAGCGTTTCCGCAAGGATTTCCGGGCGCGGGTGCGCGGAATAAGTCTCCATTGGGATTTCCTTGGGGAGGCACGGTGACCCGGGAGGCTGCGGCAAAAGACGGCTCCGGCAGCGAGGTCGACCCGGATTCAAGGAGGCAAGGATGCCGCGCCAGGGCGTTGGGTCGGCGATTGCACAGGGGGACCGGCGCGAGGGCGCGGGAGTCGCCGCGCTCGGGAAAACCCACAAGCCGCGAAGGGAGGGCGCGGGCTTTGCCCGGGCTCCTTTGCGGACATTCGCAATCGGTTCGAAGGTTGATGGAGCGGCAGATCCCGCAGGCCGTGGAAGTTGAAAAGGCCGGTACACCCGCGGCCCGTGGGCTCAAGAAACCCCGGGAACCACCGCGTTGCGGAGAAAGTGGCGCGAAAAGGCCCCGCCGGGGTCAGGTGAGAACGATCTTGTCGCCCTCCTTGAGGGTGACGATCGCCTTTTTCCAGTCCGGGGACTTGCCGGCCTGATGGGTGCGCTGGCGACGGAGTTTGCCGCGCACGTTCATGGTATTCACGCGCAGGACCTTGACTTTGAAGAGCTCCTGCACGGCCTGTTTGATCTGATGCTTGTTGGCGCGCCGGTCCACCACGAGGGTGTACTGGTTGTATTTCTCGCTCTGGCGCGTGCCTTTCTCCGTCAGACGGACCGTTTTGATGATTTCAAAGCTGTTCATGGGCTGGGCCAGTGGGTGGCCGGTCGGGTTTCCGGCCGGGTTATTCCTCGCGCAAGCGGTTTTCGACAACCTGAAAGGCAGCCCGGGTGAACACGAGCGTGTCGGGCCGCAACACGTCGTAGGCGTGCAGATTCTCGCCTGTCGTGACCTCCACGTGGGGCACGTTCCGCGAGGCCAGCAGGAGGTTGCGATCCGGCGGGCTGGCCACCACGAGCACGGTACCCTTGACCTCGAGGGCCTGGAGCACGTTCAGGAACGTGCGGGTCTTGTGGTTGGGCAGCGAAAGTTCATCCACGACGATGACATCGCCGGCCTTGAGGCGTTCTGTGAGCGCCTTGCGCAGAGCCAGGCGTTTGGTTTGGGCGTTGACCTTGAGGGAAAAGTCCCGGGGTTTGGGCCCGAACACCACACCGCCGCCGCGCCACAGGGGCGATTGGAAGGAGCCGGCCCGCGCCCGTCCGGTGCCTTTCTGGCGCCACGGCTTCTTGCCGGTGCCGGCAACTTCGCCCTTCGTTTTGGTGCAGGCGGTGCCGCGCCGGCAGTTGGCCAGGTGGGCCACCACGACTTCGTGCACGGCGTGGGCGCCGCGCTCTCCTTCCACGAGGGGGAAACCGACTTCCAGTTCGCCCTGCGGTTTGCCGAGGGTGTCCTTGACGACGAGTTTCATGGTGCAGCGTTACTTTTTGGCGGTTTTGGCCGCGGTCTTGGGCTTGGCCTCTGCTTTGGCCTTGGCCACCTGGGCGGCCGTCTTGGTCCGGGTACTGCCCTTGGGCCGCTTCTTGGCCTCGCGAATGATGACGTAGTCCCCATTGGCCCCCGGGATGGAGCCTTTGATGAGCAGGAGGTTCTCCTGTTCACGGACCTGCAGGATTTCGAGGTTCTGCACCGTGCGTCGCACCTGGCCCATGTGGCCGGGCATGCGCATGCCGCGCCGAACGGTGCCCGGGAAGAGGCGCTGTCCGATGGCGCCGGGACGGCGGTGCCAACCTTTGGCCCCGTGCGACGCATCCCCGCCGCGGAAGCCATGCCGTTTCACCACGCCCTCGAAGCCGCGTCCCTTGGTGATGCCGATGGCGTCCACGAAATCGCCCGGGGCGAAAATGCCCGGCCCGATCAGGTCGCCGGGCTTGACCGGCAAGGAAAAGTTGCGGAACTCGCGGATGCGCCGGACGGCGGTCAACAGGACCGGAGTCTTCTCATCCGTGCGTTTGATCTCCACCCCCCACTTCTGCAAATGCCCCAGAATGGGTTTGGTGAGGCGATGATCTTTTTGATCGCCGAAGGCCAGTTGGACGGCATCGTAGCCGTCGGTTTCCTTCGTCTTGCACTGAAGCACGCGGTTGGGGCCGGCCAGAACGATGGTCACCTGTTGGGCGACACCGTTGGCATCGTAGATTCGGGTCTGGCCGAGTTTTTTGCCGATGAGACCGATCATAACAAAGCCGGAAACTGCGGAGGGTTGGGCTGCAGGATCAGATCTTGATGGTGATGTCCACGCCGGCCGGCAGGTTCAGCTTCTTGAGCTCGTCCACGGTGCGGGCGGTGGGTTCGATGATGTCGATGAGCCGCTTGTGGGTGCGCTGCTCGAAGGTTTCCATGGACTTCTTGTCCGCGTGAGGAGAGCGATGGACGGTCCAGCGCTCAATCTTGGTGGGCAGCGGAATGGGCCCTGCCACGCGGGCGCCGGTCCGTTTTACCGTCTCGGCAATCTCCCGCGCCGAATGGTCTATGACCCGGTGGTCATAGGCCTTCAACCGAATCCGAATCCGTTGTGCAGCCATAAAGAACAGTGTCGTGCAAATTCGCCCAAGTTGTACTCCCGCTCCGTTCCGAAAGCGGACGGACAATTTAGCAGGTGCGCGCGGCTGCGCAATACCTTTTTGAGGGGAATCTTCCCCGACCTCTCGGGCCTGGTCCGGGCACCCACGGGGCCGGGCTCTCCGGCGGGGAAATGTGGAAATGGCAGGTTGGGCCAATGGGATTTGGCGGCCCCGCATGCGGCATGGCCGCGTTTTCACCACCACCAGCGGAATCCTCACGTCCGGGCAAGCACATGCTGCACCGAAGGCGCACCGAGTCGCCAGCCCCGGGCAAGCGGCCCAGAAACCCGCTCTCCCCCACTCTCGTGCCCGGAAAGGGCACAACCTCATGACGCCATTGCGACGGGCGGGCATGCCCACACCGAGTCCCGCCCCTTCAGGGCGGGGGAACCATCTTTGCATGTCTACCCAGGGCGTTGCCCTGGGCTGGTGAATCTCCGCCCCGTTGGGGCGGACACGCGACGCGCCGAAGGCGCCTCCATGGTCCGCCCGGGGCAACGGCCCGGGATTTCGGCCCGCAAAGCTCGACATGCGCTGAAAGGACGTAACCCGATGATTCCCCCGCGCGGTGGCCGGGTGGGTCCGCACCGCATGCGGCCCGTTCAAGCCGGGCTAGATTGAGGCCTGTCGGTGGCCCGGGGTGGCCCCACACCCCATTCGGCCCGTCTAGGACAGCAGGCTCAGGGGCGTTCCGGTGGCCCGGGGCGTTGCCCTGGGCGGTGAATGTCCACCCCGATGCGGCGGACCCACGGCTGCCTGGCCGGCCCTCACGGGCGCGCGCGAAACAGGAAAAAGGTGTAGGCGTTCGGATTATGTGTCCAGGCACACCCGGTCCGGTGCTGAAGAAACGTGCCGATGTGGACTGCCTGCCCGTCAAACCCTTCCCGAGCGAAGAGAGACCAGGTCTGCTCGAGGCTCAGCAGGTTCCAGTGATAGTGCCCGACGGGGCGGACGACGGTTGCCGGGATCTCGTCCATCTGGAAGAAATGCACGCAGAGGCCGCGGGCCGTGACCCGGCAGAGTTCTCGCACCGCGACGGGGAGGGCTGCGGGAGAGAGGTGTTCGAACAGATCGTGCACGAACGCCCACTCGAAGGCGCGATCCGGAGCGGGGATTTGGAAAATGTTGGCCACACGGAAGTCGGCCGAGGGAAACATCTGGCGGGCATTGTGAACGTTGGTCTCGCACAGGTCGAACCCGGTGTAAACCAGGTGCCGCGCCAGCCCGTATTGCACGAGGAAGCGATAGTCGTTGGCCGAACCACAGGCGGGTTCGAGGACGGTCGGGCGTGGGAGGGCCAGATCGGACAGCACCGCGGCCCAAAGGCGCTGGAACGTGTCGAGCACCGCCCGGCCTTCAGGCCCCTCCGGCAGGAGGGGATCGGGCAGATCGAGGAACGCCTCCACGTAGTTGGGGATGATCTGACTGTCGCAAGCCCGGGGTAGTTGCCGGTGGATCCGGTGCAAAAAGGGCGGGACCTCAATGCCCTCGACGTTGGAAGCGCCGGTCTGGAGGGCATACCGGACGGCGGCGCGGTCCTCCGCGCAGCGGACGCCGTGACGGGGTTCCAGCAGCCAGTTCAATGCCGCGGCAAACTCCAGCTCGGCTTGGAACAGACCCTGCCAACGGTCGCCGCCCAGCGCGGTCAGCAGAAAATGGCGGGTGAGGATGCTCTGCACGTTGCGCCGTGGATCTTCGACGTCGGCCACCAGGTAGTCGCGAAGCCAGGCGGCCTCGTGTCGCATCCAGGCCGCACGCAGCGCCTCGGTTTCAGCCTGCAGGGACGGATCCATCGTGGATGCGGACGGGCGCTCGTGCGGAGGGAGATTGGGCTCAGGATGGACCGGTGGCCAACTCCGCGGCGGCCTGTCGCACAGCCTGCACAAACGCGCGCATGCGTTCCGGCGACTTCCGCCCCGGCGCGATTTCGACGCCGCTCGAGACGTCTACGGCGAAGGGTTGCACCTCCCGGATCGCCTGACCCACATTTTCCGGGGTCAGACCGCCGGCCAGAATGATGGGGCGCCCCAACCCACGGGCCTGCCGGGCCAACGCCCAGTTGAACGAGTGTCCCGTCCCCCCGTGTTTGTCCGGGACCCACGCGTCCAGCAGCCAGGCGTCCGTGTCATACGCGGTGAGACCGGCCAACGACGACTCATCGCGAATGCGGAAGGCCTTCACGGTCATCAGGCCGAACTGGCGGCAAAACGCCGGGGGTTCTTCGCCGTGGAATTGCAGCATGCCCAGACCGCAGGCAGCGATCGCTTCCCAGACGGTCCCCTCGTCCGGGTTCACGAACACACCAACCCGCAGGACGTAGGGCGGCAACACACGCGCCACGGCCGCGGCCGCCGGCAGCGGCAGGTACCGCGGGCTGGCCTGGCAAAACATCAACCCCACCATGTCGGCGCCGGCCTCCGCAGCGGCCAGTGCGTCCTCGGGCGTGGTGATCCCGCAGATTTTGACTCGGACACTCATGACTCTCGATATGACGTTTCGGACCGGACCCACCATAGCACAAGAGCCGGTCCGAGGTGGGCCATTTTCCGCGGCAAGGCGGATGCGTTTCCCCGGCTTTGCGGCCAGCCTCGGAATGCAGCGGATTCCATCAACGGGCTTGCACTCTGTCACGCGGCCCGAACTCCTCGAAAAAAAAATGCGGGATTCGGCGGGCGGGTTGACGCCCTTAGCCGGCCCCGGCAAAAGGGGCAATCCACCCCCCGCTGGCTGAAAGGCGTTGAACCCCGGGCCCTTGACCCGCGGAAAGCAGCGATGCTTCTCCTCGCTCCCGGGTCCCGCTTGCCTTCCCATTTGGGGGGATCGGCATTTGGGTAACCGGCATGGGTTCCGTCGGAGACCTCCATCGCAGCCATGCGAAGCGGTTCGGCCCGGGACGGGCCGGAGTCGCCTTCGCGGCTGCCGTGGTCTGGAGATCTGCTGTGCAAAACGGCACGCGTCCCGATGGCGCCCTCCGGAGTTCGGAACGCTCCGGCCTCAGCGCCCGGACGACCAGGGAGCCGGTTCGCGCCACCGCACGCACAGCAGACGCCACGGCAGGTCGCGATCCCATGCCAGATACTCGCGTGGCACCGTGGCGAGGAAGACCGGCTGAATGCCCCGTTGATAACGTGCCTGCCCGGGACCGGCGAAGCGCACTCGCCAACCTTCGGAAATGGGGCGGACTTCCTCGAGTTCCAGGAACTCAAGTCCCACCTTGGCGCGAATCTGGCGGGGATCGGCCGGAGCAACCGTTCCTGCGACTTCAGCGAGGTCGAGCTCCAGAAACTGCGGTGAATCCACGAACAGGATCACGGACGGCATCACCGTCCCGTCGAGGGGATTCCAGCCGGCCCCGTTCAGAGGCAGCCCGGTTTGACCCGGGGCCTTGCAGGACCGATAAAGCCCCTCGGCAGGCAGCGACACCCCGCGACTGCGGCGCTGCGCGGAGGCGTGCTGGCACTCCGACCAGGTCAGCACTTGCGGGTCACCGTAAGAGTGCCCGGAGCAATGAAAGTCCCATGCCAACCAGAGGAGCACCGCTGCGCCGGATACCGCCAGCCAACGGGCCCTCCAGCCCTGCTGCTGATGCAGGGTGCCCCAGCCGAGCCAGGCAGCCAGGATCCCGGCTGCGAACGCCGGCATGTAATCCAGCATGTAGCGCGTGGCGATCACGCAGTTCTTCAAATAAAAGGCGGTGTGGGCCACAAAGGTTGTTACGGAGAAAACCATCAGCAGCGAAAGCACGACACCCCTGCGGGCCTGGAGTATCCCTGGCACTTCGGTGTCCGTTGCATTCGACGGATCGGTTGGTGTCCCTGTGGCCGGATATGAGGATTTCCCGGGGGATGCCTCTTTTCTCCATCGGCGCAGAACGGAGCGAAAGGCCAGCGCACCAGCGGTCCAGCCGAGCAGCAACAGGACCAGGTAAGCGAAATCGTACGTTGTACTGGCGACTTCCCGCCACCGGGGGGTCGCCGACTGACCGGCGAACAGGTTCGTCGCATACCACGACCAGCCGTTGAAGGTCTTGTGGCGAAACAGCAGCCCGAACAGTTCGGCGGCCGCCTCGGAAGCCGGCACGGAGCTGTAGGGGTGATCGAAACGCGTGGCGTACACCGAGCCCATCATCACCTGCAGATTCAATTTGTGCCCGAATTCGAACCCGTGGCCGAATCGCAGCTGGTTGGTCCAATACAACAGGGCCCCGCCGAGTACGAAAATGCTCAGGCCTCCCAGCACTTGCAGAAACCAATGCCGTTTCGCTCCTCCGCCCGGCGGTCTCTCGTCCGACTGCTGCCGCGCCGCTGGCATCGGTGCGATCCAGAGCGCAAAGGCCCCTGCCAGGACAGCCGCCGCTCCGTGAAAGACCAGGGTCGGGCGCACGAACATGCCGAAGCCCGCGAGAGCGCAGAGCGCGCCATAGCGTCTCATGGTGGGACGAACAGCCACTCGGATCAGACCGGCGATGAGCCCGGCCCCCACGAGATACTCATAGGTTACGGCTTCTTCCCAGACCAGGAAACGGGTGGTCAACTGGTTCAAGAACGGCGGGAAGAAAAGGAGAAGGATGGCTGCGATGCCACCGAGGAACAGGCACGCAGACCCGGAACGGTTGGCTCGTGTCCGATCTTGCGACGTCCGGTTCGCGCTTGCTGCAGCAACGGCCCGACTGGGTGCCTGCGAGGCATGAGGCTCGTGCAGCGCTGTCCCGGGTGGGACAACTCTGCCGGCGTTCTGTTCCCAAAGCTGTACGAACTCCCACAGAGCCGATAACACCGCCCACGCGGTTAGAGCCAGCGCCGCCGCCAGGGCCAGCATGTCGGGAAAAGGCGGGAGCCCGAACGCCCGGGCCAGCAGTTCGAACGGCAACCGCCACAACGCCACGCCCAAGCCCCAGACCTGATGGACCCCGCCCTCTGACCAACAAAGATCGTGAGAGAGATCTGCCGGATCCCGACTCAAGGCCAGATCCCCGCGCAACATCGCCGCCACCTGCTGTCGATAGTAAGGACTCGCCGAATACCACCGGCCCCACTCCGGCACCAGCCCCGTCGCCCAGACCAATCCCCACCCATACACCAGGGCCGGCAACATCCACACCCAGCCGGGCAGCCGCCTCGGTTCTGCCGCAGAGACGGTTTCCTCGGCCGGGGCATGCGGCAGCGATGGTGGCGTCTGCGACGATCCTGGCAACCGGGGCGGACGACTGTAGCGCCACAGACAACGCACCGCCTCCAGCCCATCGCGCCAGCGGATCTTTTTGCCCTCCGCCCGGCTGCGGCCCTGGTAGTGGATGGGCACCTCCACCACCCGGGCCCCCAGGCGGGCCAGTTTGGCCGTCACCTCCGGGCAGAAACCGAAACCGCGCTCCTGCAGAGTCAGGCTCTGGAGCAGCTCGCGTCGGAACACCTTGTAGCCGGTGGCCTCGTCGGTCAAAGGAAGGCCGGTCAACCCGCGGGCAATGCGCGTCAGCAGCCAGTTGCCCCCGCGATGCCAGAGCGGGGTGCGGGCCCGGGCGCCGGGGCCGAAGCGGGTGCCGTACACGGCGTCGGCGCGGCCCTCCAGCAGGGGCTGCAACAGCCGGGGGTAGTCGGCCGGATCGTACTCCAGGTCGGCGTCCTGGATGAGGACGAAGGGGGCCCGGAGGTGGGGCAGGGCGGTTTGGATGG